>Ga0207695_10000001_pt1:0-2887500 | contig 2888630 bp, 2403 predicted proteins | sample KBSC54metaG_FD_184354 | JGI IMG/M metagenome (GOLD analysis project Ga0207695, IMG submission 184354) | Corn rhizosphere microbial communities from Kellogg Biological Station, Michigan, USA - KBS C5-4 metaG (SPAdes) (version 2) | ecosystem: Host-associated > Plants > Roots >...
CGCGCGCCCGCCAGCAAGCCCCACATCCCCATCCCCGCCTTGCCCTGCCAGCTCGCCTTCAGTTCAGCGCCGACCTTCATCCCGTTCCTTTGTCTCCTGCAAACCACATGCACGCCGATTGCCACCCAACTCGTTCCGATACCCTTCCTAAAACCCCGCCGCAGGGCTCCCTCCCAGATCCCCGGCAACCCCAAAACAGACCCCAACGCCACACCCAGACACCCCGCCGGAGGCTCAAAAATAGTTCAAAGCAAACCCCAAGTTCGTGGAGGGGCTTCTGCACGTGAGGCAGGAAAAATGGCCATCTTTTCCCTCAATCATCAATGCGGTTCCCAGCACCTTCGCGCGAGTACTCATCCCAATTTCGGTGAGGGCTCGGCGATTAGGCCCCGCTGGCATTGGCGGAGAAATCATGACCATTTCGTAGTTGCCCAAAACACCGATTTGCAGGAAGCTCGAATTTCAGGGGCGAATCTATGACCCTCAGCGCGTGCATCGGCTTGTTCTCGCCCAGCGACATCATGTTTTCAAACTGCGATTCTCTAGATTTTGGGATGGCCGGCTCGATAGGCACCGCTATTCTTCGCAAGTCAGTTCACTTCTTGCCGGGGCACGCGCCATCTCGACAACGAAACGCCCTCGCCGCGCAGACTGCGTGGCGAAGGCGTGCTGTTATTTCGTTCGATTAGTTCAGGCAGGCCGCTTGTGTCGTATCAGACCGAACACACCCGTCAAACCGCTGCCCAGCAGCAGCAGTGAGCTCGGCTCCGGTACCGGGGAAGCTGCGAAGTTCACACCGTACGCCAGACCGTCAAAGTTAGAGGCTACAAAAGGCGTTCCATTCAGCGAGTCGTTCAACTGATACCCGCCCAGGTTCGGCCCGTTGCTCCAAAGGTCAGCGGTGTATCCGCCGGCGATGTTAAAGGAGAGGCCGTAGATATCAAAGTCGCCACCGGAAAAGATCGGAGCGTCTATGCACACAGCCGGCGAGTTGCCGCCAGGCCACAAGAGATTGTCATACGAAAAGCCGGCGCTCGTGAACGCCGGCGCCGAAAAGTACGTGTTGGTGTGATCGGTTACCGGCGCGGCAGCGAAGTTGAGACCTGAGATCGCCCCTGAGAAGTGGTTCGTGGCATCCGTGAAGTTGCCTTGGATTCCAGTCACCGTATACGCTCCGAAGGGCCCGGTATTTGACACCTGCAGAACTCCCGAGGCTGTAATCCCGCTTCCACTCAGCGAGAAGTTATAGCTGTCCGCCCGGGCAGAGGACGTTGCACACAGCATACCGACCATCATCGGAGCGATGGATAGCAGAGCCAGTCGGTGCGTCCGGCGTGGGCCAGCTGCATCTGGTCCGGACAGGCGATCAGAGAAAGAAAAGCGCTTGCTTAACAAAGTTTTCATGGGTCCCCCTCGTTTTTTTGTACAACTGGGGCAATCATCTGCAAATACCATCTCGCGGTCCTCATGGAACTCGAATGGAACCCTGATCTTTCATTAACTTTGCCCGTTTCCGTCGATAATGGGGTTCACCGGCACTTTTAGACCAGGCAGCAAGGAGCCAGCAGTGATCTTTCGCTTCGACCGCTTCCAGGCCGACGACACAGCTTTCCGTCTCAGCACCGACGGCGTGCCCATCCCCCTGGAGCCGAAAGCCCTCCGCCTGCTCCTCTATTTGCTCCACAACGACGGCCGGCTCGTTCGCAAGCAGGAACTCCTCGACGCAGTCTGGGCCGACGCCGCTGTCACCGAAAGCGCCCTCACCCGCTCCATCGGCCTACTCCGCAAGACCCTCGACGACGACTCACGCGAGCCCCGCTTCATCGAGACCGTGCCCACCGCCGGCTACCGCTTCATCGCCCAGGTTGAACTCGCACCCTCCCTCCAACCTTCGGCAGAAGCAGTGCCCATTCCGCCAGCCTCCGAGTGCGCTGCGCTGGCGCCGACGCCAACCGGGTCGACGCGTCTCCGGCTCGCCATTATTTCTTGTATTTGCCTCATACTCTTGATCGCCGCCGCGGGGCTTCTGATTCGTCGCCTCCCTGCCTCGCCCGCCATCCACTCGCTCGCCGTCCTTCCCCTCGATAATCTCTCCGGCGACCCCTCGCAGGAGTATTTCGCCGACGGCATGACCGACGAACTGATTACTCAGCTCGCTCGCATCCCCAACCTTCGCGTCGTCTCACGCACCTCCGTCATGGCCGGCAAGGGCTCTCGAAGTCCGCTTCCCGAAATCGCCCGCCGGCTTGACGTCGACGCCATCGTCGAAGGCTCTATCGTCCGCTCCGGCGACCGCATTCGCATCACCGCCCAGCTCATCGACGCTCGCACTGATCGCCATCTCTGGGCTCAGTCCTTCGAAGGCTCCGCCTCAGACGTCCTCTCCCTTCAGGACAACGTCGCGCAGCAGATCGCGACTCAGGCCCGCTTCGTGCTCGCACCGCCTGCTCAACGTGCCCCCATCAGCCCCGCCGCGTACGAAGCTTATCTCCGCGGCCGCTATTTCTATAACAAGCAGGACATTACGCACAGCGTCGAGTCCTTCCAACAAGCCATCGCCCTCGACCCCAACTACGCCTCCGCCTATGCCGGATACGCCACCGCACTCGACGCCGCCTCCACCTTCGGCATTGGCACGCCAGAGCAGGTCATGCCCAGGGCTCTCGCCGCCGCCCAGCGCGCCATCCAGCTCGATCCTCAGAACGGCGAAGCCTACACTGCGCTCGGCAGCGTCCAGACCATCTATCAGTGGGACTGGATCGCAGCCGAGCAGAACCTGACCCGCGGCATCTCCCTCAATCCCAACGATTCGATCGCCGAGTTCAAGTACGCCGTCTACCTCGATGCCGCAGGCCGTCCGCGCGATGCCGTTACGCACATGAGACGTGCACTTCAGCTCGATCCGCTCTCCTTTATGCTTAACCGGCGGATGGGCGCGACGCTGTACCTGGACCGTCAATATGACCAGGCACTCGCGCAACTACAGAGCGCCGCCGAGATGGAACACGAGCCCGCCTCCATCGAGAAATACGTCAGTCTTATCTATGAGCAGAAGGGCGCCCGCGACCAGGCCGTGCAGCACGATCTCATCGCCTTGCAGGCTAACGCCCCCCAGGCCGACGTCGACTCGCTACTCGCCATCTATCAGCACCAGGGATGGCAGCCCTATTGGAGCGCACGCACGCGTGCTCTGCTCAACGCCCCAGTATCCTCCTGCACCGCTTACGACATCGGCATCAATGACCTGCGTGCCAACAAGATCGAGCAGGCATTCAACTCGTTCCAGCGCGCGGTTGAAAGCCACTGCTTGTATATGGCACTAATCCGCGTAGACCCGCTCTTCGACTCAGTCCGGCACGACTCCCGCTACGCCGATCTTATGAAGCGGATTCATCAATAGACCCGACGCGTCTTTAATCTTCCTGCTGGAACAGGCCTTGGTGCGCGGGAATGACGGCGGCCATGCTCCTCAATCGATAAGGAATCGCCTGTGCGCTCATCGGCAGAGTCAGCCCCTTGGGGCTACGTTCCCTGAAAGTCGGCTTTTCTGCAGCTTCGCGGTCAATGTTGCCGGAAACGCCGTTCGCGGGAGAAGCAGGTTTAATGCCTCGACCAACCGGACTATCGACGCCGGTCAGTTTTGATCGATTAGGTTCACCGCTGCTCCTCGTCACGGTTAGGGCCGGGCGAGGTCCACCAGGACTACTTCGGAGCGTTCCTGCACACGTTCGAGGACAGCTTCGCGGCCGTCGGGGGAGAGCGCAAAGTCGCGAACGTCGAAGTCGGGTGGGAGGCTGGTGAGCTGGTGCTCGGCGCCCGTGTCGAGGTCAAGTCGCCAGAGGTCTTTGTGCTGGAGCTCGCCGCGGAGAAAGACGAGAGACATTTCTCCGGGAAGGAAAGCGAGATGGCGGGCGCCGCGAGTGAGGGTCAGGGCCGGGAGAGTTTGCGGAGCGGCAGCGGCGTTAGCGCCTTTGACGGTGAAGGTGGTGCCAATGTCTGGACCGGAGTAGACAAGAAGGCGTCCGTCGGGCGACCAGGCGGGATCGAGCGAGTACGCGGCGAAGAAGGTTTCGGGTGAACCGCCATTCAGCGGAATGCGGAAGAGGTGCGGTGTGCCGCGATCGGCGGCAGCTGAGATGAGGGACTGGCCGTCGGGGGACCAGGCCGGGCTGCCGCGCAGGTCGAGCGCAGCGGAGAGGATGTGGGACTTTGTGCCGTCGGCCTGTATGACATAGAGGAATGCCTTGCCATTCTGGCGCACGGAGAAGGCGACGGACTGGCCATCCGGCGAGATGGATGGGCCTCCGAAGACGCGGGAGCCTTCGCCCCGCCACAGCTCGGTGCTGGCGTTGCCGGTCAGCTTCCAGAGGCTTTCGCCTGTGCCGTTGTCAGAAACATAGAGGAGGTAGCCAGGACCGAGGCGTGGTGAGAAGCCGGAACTGGTGATGAGAGGGATGCGGTCGAGGGCAGAAGCTGAGGATGTGGAAGGTTGAACAGCACTGTTGTCGAGGGGTACTCGATAGAGAGCGGTGTGCGACGTGGTGCGCGTTGCGGCCAGGCGGCGGCCGTCCGCGCTGGCGGCGAGGGAGGTGTAGCGGTCGAGGCCGGAGATAAGGCGATGCGGAATGCGGCGCTCAACGTCCATGCTGTAGAGCGAGGGTCCGGAACCGTCGGGGTCGCCGGCAAGATATATGAGGGTGCGGCGATCGAGCAGGACCGGATACTCGACTTGGGTGTTCTGCGAGGTGATCCGCTGCGGCGATCCTCCGGCAGGAGGGATCCGCCAGATGTCGAGTTTATCCGGCAGTTCGCCCTGGACGAAGTAAAGAAAAGCGCCGTCGGATGACCATAGTGGGAAGTGGCTATGGAGGCCGGCGGGAGCGGTGAAGATAGGCGCACCGCCAGGATGAACGTCGCCGCTGGTGACAAAGAGCGGGTCTCCGGGACCGGGCGTGTGGTAGGCGAGGCGGGTTCCATCATGCGACCAGTTGAACTCGGCAGCGCCTTCGAGGTAGAGGCGCGGCTCGCCACCGAGGGTGGGCACAGCCCAGATATCGATGGTGTCGGGACCGTTGCCTTGGTGCTTTCGAACCCAGAAGGTGACGAGCGAACCGTCGGGGGAGAAGCCGAGGTCGCGAACGGAGGGATTGCTGAGTTCGCGAACGCTGCCATGGGTGAGGTTGTGAAACTGGCCGGAGGCGACCTGGGTGATCCAGACGTCGGTGGAGCCGTCGCGGTCGGAGAGGAAGGCGATGAGCTTGCCGTCGGGGGAGATGGCGGCAGCCTGCTGCAGACCATCGAAGTCGGTGACGGTCTGGAAGCGGGCATCGGCGATGGGGTTCCGCCAGAAGCGGTCGGTACGGCGCAGCCAGAAAAGGGCGGCCACAGTGACGATCGCGATGGCGGCGAAGGGCAGGAGGAGCTTCCAGCGCGAGCGGGTGGGAGGCGGGAGTTGAGGCACGATCGGGGGGTGCTCGGGGCCGGAGGCATTCTCCAGGGCGACGGCGGGGTTGCGGCTGCGCACCCAGGCGTCGAGCACGGCGCGTGAGGCATATACGGAGCCACCTTTGTCATGAAGGTGGCGGTGGACCGGCATGCCCTCGCGCTTCTCCCAGCGCTGGACGGTGGTGACGTCGCGCTTGAGGTAGGCGGCGATCTCCTTCCACGAATCAAGGCGGTCGCCGGTGGGCATCCCGGCTGGCGCTGAGTCGGATCCTGGCGATTCGAGTGACGGTTCGCCCATCGAAGGTCTCCTGAGCAGGTCCGCTGAAGCGGGATTTCAAATTGTACAGCCGCGCTGTGAGAGCACGGCAAAGGACGGCATTCAAAGGTAAACAAGGGAAACGCGGTATATCCGCCCATTACCTCTTGCGGGCGCGTCAGCGCCGGGTGATGGTGGCCGTGTGTCATGAAGCTAATCCGAACCATCGAGGTCCGTTATGAAACGCCAGATATTGAATTCCACGGTGCGCCTGTTGTGCTTGCCTTTTCTTCTTACAGCCGCGTTTGCCCTGGCGCAGGCGTCGCGCCAGCCGGTGCATTTCACCGGCCTGATCAACGACTATTCGCCGCTGGACGCGAATGTGAAAGGGAGTCCGTGGGAGATGCACGGACAATGGATGATGGATTTGCGGCTGGAAGAGGGGACGGCGGACTTTTCCGCGGACATGACGATGTCGGGATTTGGAAGAACGGCGGCGGGCGCGGTGGATCCGACCCAGCCGCTGCTGAATCCCCACACGCACCACATCCGGCTGACCAATATGAGGATCTCGTGGGACATGGTGGGCTGCCCTGCTTACCTGACTCCGGTACCTACGGCCGGCTTTCAGATCAATGGAACGATGACCCTGATAACGGGCAATGGGTCCAAAGCGCCGTTCGAGACGACGCCGCCAACGTCGACGCTGCAGGTATGCGTGACGGGAGTTCCGTGGACGCCGGGGAAGTCTTCCTCGGTGGCGAACGCCAATATGACCATGGTGTTCGGGGGGCCGGCGTCGACTCACTTCGGGCCCCAGGCGCTGCATGGGGTGGTGGAGATAGCGCCAGGCGCTCCGGGCGACTCGGATAGGAACACAGGTGGGCGGCATTAGCGGTATGTGCGGTCGAAGGCGGCGTCTTGATGCGACGCACTGGCGGGGATTCCCGCTGGTGCGTCCACGTGAAGTGGGCAACCAGCCAAAAGTGATACGAGACGGCTGATGTGAAGGTGGTTCGACAGGGTTCCCGCCCTGCTTTTCTGCAACTTCGGTTTCTCGGCGCTGATGAGGTTTCTGGTAATCCGTGCTGCAGGTGACGCGCCGCCCTAAACCGCTTTTTCGGGCGCAGCCTCATCCGGATATGTACTTGCAGGAGCGAAAATCGAGGGCGACTCGTTCCCCAGCATCGGCAGCACAGGAGGGTTCACCGCAAGCTTCATCCGGCCATTTTAAACCACGCCGTCAAGCTTCATCTATAACGAAGGCAGCACTCTTGCCCCGCAGCCAGAAGATTGCAGATTTGCATTCCCCCAAAACCCATCAAAAAGTATGCGACAAGCTCACAATCATGGCATAGTCGGCAAAGGCCGCATCCCCGTGCTTGTGCGCGGCAAGATCGGTCACAGAGGCTCGGCGATTGCGCTGCAAAGCCCAGGGTGCGCTCACGGAAAGCATGTCGCGATGGCGTTGATACTGTAACGCCGGTTCGAGCGAGATGATATAGCCGGGACGCCGGAAGCCATTGCTCTTGCCGAACGCATCGCGGACCGGAATACCCTCCATGCGGCCGCCCAGGCTTGCAGCCAGGCCATATACCTTCGGCACATGCCGTGCCAGCCCCGCGCGAAACAGATACTGGTCGGTGACAGACATTACATCTTCACCTTTGCCGCCGCGAAACGTGGGTACACCGTTTGTATCCACAGGATTGAAAAGCCAGGAACCCTGGAAATAACCCACGGTGTGAAATAAGGTCTGCTTATAAGCCTGGCTTCCAAGTGTGAAGCCCCATGAACCGTCCCCCGGCTGCAGAGACTGGTCGGCCACAACTTTCTGCACCGTGCCGTTGCTTAGTTTGCCCGTACCCATACCGTTGCTTAAGCCGGTTGGAAGCTTGATGCCGAAGCTGAAAGCAACGTTGCCGCCATTTTCAGCCGGAGGCCGCAGTACCCAAGCCTGTGCGCCCAGAATCATATCGCCCAACCCCGCAATGTCGACCTTTTGCACGGGCGCATACTTTTGGTCGCGACTTCCTTGCAGAACAGGCACGAACGCGTTCACACTCCAACGCGGCGTAAGCTGCATGTCCAGCGAGATGTTGTACAGGTTCTGGTGGTTAGGGATGAAATTGCCCGTCGTTTGCCGGGACGTATTTTCAACGTTGCCGCTGAAATGCCGGAACGAGCTGAAAGATCTCCAGTCAACCTCAGCCGTAAGAGGGTGGTGCCGCAGGAACTTGTTGCTGCTCGTGTAGCCACCGCCGCCTGTCGCTGTAATGCAGCTCAACATGCCGCCGCTCAAGTGTGCAGCCAGACAGCCCTGTGCATTGGCCGCCGCGCCGCCGATCGAGGCGCACATAGCCGCCAAAAGTGTGAGACGGATGCTTTTGATGATCATAGCGGCCAATCATAATGACTGCCCCAAAGGCTCACAACGGCAGGATGATTGATCTTCTTCTCCATCGAAAGGTGGAAGACTTATCACCTCCCGATACCTATACTGGCGGCTCCAACGACGAGGGAGTTTCCGCTATGAACACCAAAATGCTGTCCGCCGGTATGACGGTTGCACTATTCGCAGCGCTCGCGCCGACAACCATCGCGGCGGCAAAAGTTGAAAATACACCCGATTTCCGGGGCCGGGATGGGTCCACCCACTCCCTCGCGGAACTGCGCGGACATCCCGCCGTCGTAAACTTCTGGGCTACGTGGTGCGGCCCTTGCAAAGAAGAGATGCCGCGGCTCCAAAAACTGGCCGACAATTATCAAGCCAGAGGAGTACGGTTCATAGCTGTCTCGCTGGATGCTCCCGACACACAAAACAAGATCGACACTGTTATAGCCAAGCGTGGCTTTCGTCTGGACATCTGGACCGGCGCCACCGACCAGACACTCGCGCAACTCAAACTCGGCGAGTTGGTTCCCGCCACCCTGATCCTTGACGAGCAGGGTGAAGTCATAGGAAAAATAGAAGGCGAAGCCCGCGATAAAGACGTCCGAAGCCGTTTGGAATGGCTGCTCGGCGGCCGCCAGGGTAAACAGCCAAAAATTGTGCAGAAGAACGACTGGTAATTGCACGAGCCGTTCAGCAGGCTAGTCTCTGCCAGGTGCCCCATTCATCGCGCAGGCCTGTCCCTCCTCCGACAAAACGGATTCGCTCAAATGTCGATCAGAAACCACCGACACACTTTTACAGCCACAAAACTTGTAGGCACCCTATGCGGCATACGGAGGCGCGAACGCGCCCTACCATGATGCGTTCTTAGCTTCCGATACACAGCACCCAAAAGCAAGCAAGAACGCGTCAGGTTGAGCGAGCGGACGATTGCAGGATTGGAGCGAGCACGGGCGCAGAGTCGTGTCAAGGCGCGGCCTTTTCCGGATTGACGTATGGCTCGTCGCAATCGTTTTTCGGGTCTCTTTCCCTGAATGCGGGCGACGTACTGACGTTCGACGTGAACAAGAACGGAACCTGCTACTACGATTCGACGGGTCTCGCGCTCGACATCTCCACGGCGGCGCCGGTTCCGGAGCCCACGTCGCTGGCGTTGCTGGGCACGGGTTTAGCGCGCCTGACCGGTTTGGTTCGCCGCCGCAGAGCTTTTAGGCCCCGCAGCAGCGATCGACCCGCGCTTCGAATGATGAAACAACAAGCCGCCCCATGCGATTTACGCATCGGGCGACTTGGCGCGTTCGCCACATGCTCGACTTACTGTGGCGTCTGTCTACTCCGCTTTTCCCAACGAGTGGTCTTTGTAGGCCTTCTGGAAAAGGAAGAACGCCTGCTTCTTCTTACCGTCTTCGGAGATGAGACCCTTGCGGTTATATCCATCCTGAAGTTTGGGGATGTTGCGTGTAGGGGAGCGGAAGTCCATCAGTACCCAGGGCGTGACTCCGCGCAGGTTGGGGATCTTTCGGAACATGACGAACTGGTGTTCCATGACGTAAACCTGCTGCTCTTCTGTCCAGCGCGCGTTGGTGGCTCCGCGGTTGCCGTACTTGGCTTCGGCACCGAATTCGCTCATGATGATGGGCTTGTTGGGGAACGTCCAGTGGGTTGTGTCTGCGTCCTCGGGATTGCCGCCGTACCAGCCGATGTATTCGTTCTGTCCGACGACGTCGAGGGCCTCCATGAGCGGATCGAGGCTGGTCATTTCGGTAGGTGTGCCGCGGGGGCCGATGATGGCTGAGGTGACGAGGCGCGTGGGATCGAGGCGGCGGGACTCGTTGGCGAGGTCGATGAGGAACTTTGTGCGGACGGGGTTGTTGGGGGTCTCGTTGGAGACAGACCACATGATGACGGAGGCCTTGTTGCGGTCGCGGCGGATCATCTCCGTGAGCATGGCGAGGTCTTTGGTGTAGACCTCAGGTTTGTCGTAGGAGATGTGCTGCCAGTTCGGGATTTCAGACCAGATCATGACGCCGGTGCGGTCGGCGAAGCGCTCCATGCGTTCGTCGTGCGGGTAGTGGCAGAGGCGGACGAAGTTGGCGTTCATGTCTTTGAGGTAGCCGAAGATGGCGGCTACGTCAGCGTCTGTGTTGGCGCGGCCGCCGCGGACCGGCGCCTCCGCGTGCATGTTGGCGCCTTCGAGGAAGATGGCTTTGCCATTGAGCAGGATGCGTGTGCCGTCTACGCGGATGTCGCGGAAGCCGATGTCGTCTGTAAGAGAATCGGTGCCGGACGCGAGGGTGACTTTGTAAAGGCGAGGCGACTCCGGGGACCAGAGAGTAAGATTCGTGGCTTTGGCAGAGAAAGGAGCACGGCCGTCGGCGTCGGTCTTCCCGGTCGTCTTGATGCCCGCTGCCGGTATGTCGATCGAGACCGAAGTGCCCGCGGGCGCGTCGACGACGTGGACGTAGCCAGTGATCTCGGTGTTGCCGGGTTGCCACGCCGCGGGGTGGGCGAGGTGTACGTCGTAGTCGTCGATAAAAGTTGCGGGCAGAGTGACCAGCGAGACGTCGCGGGTGAGGCCGCCGTAATTGAACCAGTCGATGCCGACGGAAGGGATGCCATCGACCAGACGGGTGGCGTCAACTGCGATGACGACGAAGTTTGAGCCGGGATTTAGGACTTCGGTGACTTCACAATCGAACGGCGTGAAGCCGCCTTCATGGTCGCAGACGCGCTTCTTGTTGACCCAGACGTGGGAGCGGTAGTTGGCCGCACCGATGTGAAGGAATGTGCGAGTGCCTGGCTTGGGCTGGGCGTCGAAGTCGCGCTGATACCAAATCACGCCTTCGTAGTTGAAGAGTTGCGGGACCTGAGTGTTCCAGTCGCCCGGGACCTTGAGCGTGGGGGCGGTGGAGAAGTCGTACTCCTCGTTGTGCGGTCCGGTGGAGATGTTGGGATGGGTGTTCTGGGCGTAGCTGTTGTCGTTGATCTCGCCCTTCACGTTGTAGAGTGCGCGACCGGGCGACTGGTCGACGAGGTAATGCCAGTCGCCGTCGAGGCTGGTGACGGCGCGGCGGTCAACGCCGACGAGAAGGGTCTGAAAGGGCTGCTGAGCGGCTACTGGGATCATCAGGCCCGTGTAGGCCAGTGCAGCGGCGGCGCCGCCGCGAAAGAGGCTTGTTAATGTTTTGCAGTTGGACGGCGACGTCATTCGGGCTAGAACCTCGAAGTGGACTTGCGATGGTTGGCTTCGTCAGACCCTTATCTGAGCGGCCTCGGGTGGTCGGTGTCAACCGCTGTTGAGAGCGGCTGCGTGGCTTGGCTGGTAAAAAGCTACCGGCTGAGAAACACTCCAGCCGGCATAGTTGTTCATGAGGAGAGAGGTTTTAGAAAGTCACACGAGCGCCGAACTGCAGCTGCCGGGGTGGGTAAGCGCCATTCAGACGACCGAAGCCGCCATCAGACGAGTTCGAATCCAGACCTGAGTAGTTGGTGTGGTTGAGGACGTTGAAGGAGTCCATCTGAATCCTCAACTTGACCTGCTCCCAGATAGAGAATGACTTGGACAGCGTAATGTCTCCCTGCTGGAGCCCGGGAAGGATGACGGGCGCCACTCCGGAAGTGCCAAGTTGGCCCGCGCCGGCTGGAGCGAAGGCTGCCGGGTTGAGCCACTGAGCCTGATGATTCGCAAGTGTGAAGCGGTTATCCGTTAGATACTTGCTGCCACCCAAATAGTTGGCGCGACGAGTACCCAGGGTGGCGGCGTTTCCTGTGATCGTCTGATATGGTCCGGTCTGTACACGAGCTACGCCTGTGATCTGGAAGCCACCGATGGTTTCGCGCAGGAAGGTGTTGCCGTGGAATGTTGGCAACTGATATACAACCGTGGCAACGAACGCATGACGACGGTCGATTCCAAGTTCACCGTAGTTGTAGTTCAGGTCCTGCCAGTTCTCGAGCGTGCTGCCATTGCTGGAAGAGTCGCCGAGTGACTTGCCGTAGGTGTACGCCACAGTGGCCGTGACGGCTCCGCGACGCTTGGACATGTAGACCTGTAGCGCGTTGTAGTTTGTGTTGGAATCGCTGCGGTTCTGGCCGATGCTGGTGAAGCCCTTGAATGGGTTATAGAAGTTGGAGTTGGCTCCAGCCGGGACAGCCGAAACCAGCGGAGCGTTGATATTTGGCGAACGGAGCAGGTGATGACCGACGTTGCCGACATAAGTCGTTTCCATCAAGACACCGAACGGCAACTCGCGCTGGAGGCCAAGGCTGTACTGCAGCACGTACGGGTTCTTGAGGTTAGGGTCGATGGCGCTGATGCCGGCCTGGAGCCCTGTGTTATTGGGTGTGCCGGCGCTGATGTTGTTCAGGTTGGCGCTGTCGAACTCGACGTTCTGCAGGAAGGGTTGGATGTTGACTTGGCTGAAGCCGACGTTGCCTTCGGGCCGATAGTAGAAGCTGCCGAAGCCACCGCGGACGGAGGTCTTCTCGTTGGGAGCGTAGGCGAAGCCGACACGCGGCCCAAAGGCGCCGTGCATCTTGTACAGGCCGCGCGAAGCCACAGCGGGAATCTGTGGGTAGGCTGCGGTGTTGATGTTCGGAATCCGGGCGGCCTGGTCGGCCGGAATCGGGTCCGCCGTGCGAACGATACCGTTGAACGGATTGCCCGTGCCGGGAACCACCTTGCCTGCTGTGGTCACCGTGATGGCACTCGAAGCGATGTAATAGGCGGGGTCGAAGTTGCCGTAGTTGTTGCCCTGCGCATACAGCGGCAGGATGTCTTGCCAACGCACCCCGAACTCGATGCTGAGCTTGCGGGCAGCTTTCCAGGTGTCCTGCACGAAGATTTCAGGCTGACTGAAACGGAAGTGTCCGACCGGGTCGGCGTTCGCCTCCTGATAGCTGTTGAAGTTACCAATGAGGGCGTCTGCCAGCGCAAGGCCGGTCGAGTTGCTTGCGCCGGAAGGATTGAAGTTCAAGCTGCCGTTATAGTTGGGGCGCCCGTTCTGGTCGATGCGGTCGCGTATGTAAACGCCGCCGATCTTTATCAGATGGTTGCCCTGGATGATGGAGAGTGTATCTCCGACCTGGATATCGGTTGTCGGCGAGTTGAGGGAGAAATATGGCCCGGAAAAGCCGCTGAAGTTGCTGATGGAAACGGAAGGTATGCCTTCCGGATACTCACCCGAATTCTGGAAGAGCTTGTTGTATTGGAACCCGAAGGTCGACCGTTTGTAGGTGACGCCATAGGGCGGAATGTGCTGCGAGACAAAGCTGAAGTTCGCCGTTGCCTGGTTGATCATCGTCGGTGTGATGTTCCAAGTTTCAGAGGCTAGGTAGCTCTGACCAGGGCGGTTGCGAGTCGTTGGGACGGTGGGCAGCGTACCGCCGGTTACAAAAGTGCCGTACGGGTCGATGAGACTATTGTGATCGCTGATCCAGCGGCCGAAAATGTTGTTTTTATCGTTGATCTTGAAGTCCAGGCGCACGATCTCCTGATGAAAGTTCAAAGGATTGGACGGCGTCAAGATGAGGTTGTTGCTGGGGAGCGCGGTGGCGCTTGCCGGCGAATCTGTGTAGGTGCCGGTCGCGATCATCGCTTTGTATACGTTCGCGATCGCCTTGCCGTCTGTGCTGATGAGAGCAGAGATGTCGTTGTTGGGAATGGGTGTCGTTGTGCCGGGGAAGACGAGTTGGATGGGCTTTGCGGCGCCAAGAAGGCCGCTAAAGTTGCCCGCAAGCTCCGCCGTGCTGGGAGCGCTGAAGGTAGAAGGCGATTGCTGCTGGCGCAGGCGCTTAACCTCTTCGCCAGCAAAGAAGAAGAGCCGGTCCTTAAAGATCGGGCCGCCAACTCCACCGCCGAAATCGTTGAACACAAGATGTGTTTTGAAGGCGGAGAAGAAGGGTCGCGCATCGAAGTGGTTCGTGCGATTGAACTCGAAAACAGAGCCGTGAAACTTGTTGCTGCCGCTCTTGGTGACGATGTTGAACGCCGGGCCCGAAGTGCGACCGAACTCGGCGGAGAAGTTCGAGGTTTCGATCTTTACTTCCTGGATGAAGTCGGCGCCGACGTTGTTGATAAGGCTGCCGTTGCTTCCGGAGGCTTGGTTGAAAGCGCCGTCCACAGTGAGGTTAGCGGAGTCTGCGCGATTGCCGTTGATGACCTGGTTGTTGGAGTTCAAGCCGGTGGTGATGGCGAAGATGTCAGGGTTGGTGACGACGGCGCCGGGCACGAGCGTCATGAGCTGGGTGTAGTTGCGGCCATTGAGGGGAAGATTTTCAACCTGCTTGGTGTCAATGACGTGCGCGAGTTCTCCGCTGGTGGTGTTGATCATCTCGCCTTGGACCGCCGTCACCTCCACAGTTGCCGTTGCGCTGCCGATCTTCAATTGAAAGTCCGTCGTGACCTTCGCGTCGGCAGTGATGGTGACGCCATCGCGTCGCTCCGGCCTGAAACCCGTGTTCGCCGCCTCCACGCTGTAGTCCCCGATAGGAAGATTGGTGGCAACGAAGTAGCCGCTCTGATCGGCCGAAATAGTTCTGACGTCCTGTGTATTGACGTTGGTCACTTTGATTGATGCGCCTGCAACCGCGCCTCCGGTCGTATCCGTGATGGTGCCGGAAATTTGCCCTAGAGACGTTTGGGCATTCGCTCGTGCGGCGATGCCGATGATTGTTAGCAGGACGAGGAGACAACCGATTCGTGAAATTTTGTGTGTCATGGACACTCCTGAAGTTGATTTCATCCGACTGCTTTCGACTTTTCTATAGACAACTTATTTTTTATGCGAACTATCCGCACAGCACACTATCCAAGGCTATAGCCCAATGTCAACTTTCTTCGCGAAAGGAAAATCGTTCTAGATATGGGGAATTTGACCAGATCATGCCCACGGATTTATTGCCATCCCGAACATATCGCGGTCTTCGCAGTCAAGAAATCAGCTCGTGTGAATGGGGTGATCTCCCAGGACAACGTTCATGATCCGCTGCTATGCGGCCTCCCATCGCAATAGCATTCCGCTGGCGGTACCGGCGGGCGGACTCCCTCCTCAGCAATTGCGGGCGTCTTTTCCGTCCCTTGGACGAGTCACCCACTGACCCAGGGAGATCGCCTAGCTTTCCGGTTCAAGGTCGCGCCATTTTGTGTCAAATTTGTGTCACGGAGGTTCGGGTTGGCCGAAATGAGCGGAATGGTCGTTATTTAGAATGTGTAAGTTACTGATTATCAATATGTTCGGAGGGTTCGATCCCGACCCGCGCCTCCAAAATATCTTGTCGAAAGTGAAGGCCATCGAAAGGTGGCCTTCACTTTTGTGTCGCTTTGCGTACGCTGACGGTCCTCATGGAGGGCGCTGCCGGCTGCGCGTCAACAATGAACTCCGCCACACCAGAAAAATAAAGAGCCCTGCTCAATGAGAGCAGGGCTCGAGGGATTACGGGAACAGGAAGTTAGAAGTTGAACTTGACCGCGCCCTGAAAAACGCGCGGGCCTTCGCCGGTGGTGGAGCCAATCTGACCGAAGGTGCTGGAGCTGGTCGAGGCCGTGGGAGTGCTGAAGTAGGGATGGTTGAGTAGGTTGAACGCCTCGAGGCGTAACTGGAGCGTCATCGCTTCGTGGACCGGGAAGAAGCGGCTCAAGGAAGCGTCGGTCTGGATGTAGTTGCGAGCGCGGAAGGCGTTGCGGCCCAGGTTGCCGAATCCACCGCTGGTGGCCGACGTGAAGGCGGCGGGGTTGAGGTATCCGCGCAGGGTCTGGCCCGTGCCGGAGTACAGCTTCTGGTTCAGATAGACCGGCACGCCGGGGACGAGGTTGGGGCGGTCGCTGCCCACAGAGGTGAGTGAGACATCGGTACCGGTGGTGACGTTGACAGGCGCGCCGCTGGTGATGTGGACGAGCGGCGCGAGCTGCCAGCCGCTGAGGACTGCGCCAACAAGGTGGTTTCCGGTCTTGACCCTCGAGGTGGCGACGATCGCGGTGTTGAAGATGTGGCGGTAGTCGCTGCCACAGGGCCCGTAGTCGGCGCGAAGGTTGAAGGGCTGGGAGACATTGGTGGCGGCGATGTCACCCTGTGCGTCGACGATGTCGAGGCACTTGGACCAGGTGTAGTTGGTGAGCAGGCTGAATCTGGTGGAAAGGCGGTGCTGGAGGCTGACGATGAGGCCGTTGTAGTTCGCCACGCCCTCGTTCAGGATCTGGGTGGAGGCTGAACCGGTGCCGCCGACGGCGTAGTAATTGCCCTGGACGGGGTTGATCTGTGTGAGCGATGCGCGCGAGATCGAGTTGGCGGTGGTCGAGCAGGGCGTACCGGCAGCGCCAGGTTTGGCAGCGGCGGGGCCTGTTTGTACGACGCCGGCGCAGCCTGTGCCGCCTGCGCCCCAGACACCAGCAACGAAGTTCACGGGGTTCAGAGGAACGCCAAGCGGCATGCGGAAGGTCTTCGAGCCGATGTAGTCGAGCTGCATCTGGTAATCGTGCGGGAAGGTGTGCTGGAGGCTCAGGGTGTACTGCGAGCTGTAGGCGGGACGGAACTTCGAGGGCAGTACGACCCACTGGGTTTGCGGGAAGAAATTGACGGTGGTGGCCGAACGCGCGGGCAGCGGGAAAGGCGAGCTCGTTACCGTGCCGGTGGACCAGGGGTTAGTGAGGCTGATGGGTCCGGAGGTGGATGTCTGGCTCTGGCTGACGTTGGGCGCAAAGGGCGGGTTCTGCTGGTCGCGCTGCCCGGTGTAGAAGTTGGGCTCGTCATAGATCAGTTCGTAGCCACCGCGAACGACGGTCTTGCCATCGCCGACGGGATCGAGGGAGAAACCAACGTTGGGGGAGAAGAGATAGGGAGAGCTGCCGGTGAAGTTGCGGCCCACGCCGGGGTCGCCGTAGAAAAGCGAGCCCGCGGGCGCGGTGGGAAAAACAGTGCTGGCCTGGCCGGAGAGGAAGGCGGACATGCTGAAGATGGAGCCGCGGTTGAAGTAGTCCACCGGGAAGAAATCCGGCGACCAGCGAACGCCGGCGACCACCGTCAGGCGGGGCGTGGCGTGCCATGTGTCCTGCACGTAGACGCTGGGGATGTTTCCGCGCAGGGCTTCCTGCTGCTGGGGGCTCTGCTGGAAGCTGTTCTGCAGTCCGAAGAGGAAGTCGAGGTCGGCGTCGCCGAGAACACTACCGCCATTGGGGCCGGAGCCGGAATAGACGCCGGAGGAGGAAAAGTTGCCGTTGGAGTTGAAGCCGGAGCGGAAGTTGAGCTGGTTGCGAACGAACTCGCCGCCAACGACGATGCTGTGGTGCCCGCGCACGAGCGTGAGCTCGTCGGTGCCGTTGAAGGCGTTGTCGTTGATGACGGCAGCAATGCAGGTCCCGCAGCCGAGCGTGAACTTGTTGGAAACGGTGTAGTAGAGCCCGGCGGGAGAGTACTGGTACACGTTGATGCCGAAGGCGGTCGCGTTCGGCGCAGCCGGCGCATACCCGCGGTTGTTGCGAATGCGGGAGAGGGTGATGTGCGCGGAGTTGACGGTGCGGGAGCTGACCGCCCAATTCTCGCCGAAGGTAAGCGACTGGAAGCGTTCGATGTTGCCGGACTGCGTGGTAACGAGGATGTTCGAAGGGTTGTAGACAGCGGGCTGCTGATAGCCGTCGATGAAGTAGCGCCCGAAGAAGTTGTGCTTGGAATTGATGTTCCAGTCGACGCGAGAGACGAATTGGTTATCGCGGGTGATTGTGGGAACGGTGTAGACGTAGGTCCCGCACTGGTCTGTGGGTGTGGGGAGGAGCTTCATGATCGCAAGAGCGGAAGCGTTGTAGGAAGGCGTGGTGGCGTACTTGTTGCCGGGGATGGGGTTCCCGGTGAGTGGATCTTTTAGCTGAATGGCGGTGGAACGGCAGGCATTACCACCGCTGACCGGGTCAGTGACGGAGAAATCGCCAAGGAGATTGGCAGCGGTGGGAAGGTGGACGGTTGTGGGTGCGGAGGACTGCTGGGCCATGAGGCGCTGATAGCCCGCGAAGCCGAAGAGCTTATCGCGACGGATGGGACCGCCGAAGGTGCCGCCGAACTGGTTCTGATGCAGCGAATCGGGCGCGGCCGAGTAGAAGTTGCGCGCATTGATGTAATTGTTGCGGAGGAACTCAAAGACGTTGCCGTGGAACTTGTTGGTGCCGGAGCGAGTGACAGCGTTGACGAGACCGCCGGAATGGATGCCGTCCTGCGCCCCGAGCACGGTGGTCTCGACGGAGAACTGGCTGAGCGCATCCGGGAAGGGGAACGGCAGGTTGACGTTGGCCATGTAGTCATTGTTGTCACCGCCATCAAGACGCCAGATCGTGGTGTTGCCTTGACCGCCGGCCACGGAAATAGAGATGGTCTGGTAGCTGTACTTGGAGCCGGTGAAGTCGCCGCCCGGCGCAGGAGTGGCGCCGCCCGCGAGGTAGATGAGGCCGGTCACCTGGCGCGAGGCAGAGTTGAGCGGAAGCTCGGCGATCTGCTTCTCGTCTACGGTCTGCTTGAACTTGGGGTCTTCAGTCTGGAGAGCGAGACCCTCGGCCTCGACGGTCACGCTTTCCGAGGCTCCACCGGCGGACAGATGCGCGTCGACCGAGATGTTGGAGCCGACCTCGAGGACGTTATGGGTCTTCGAGAATTTCTTGAAGCCGGTTGCTGTAACGGAGACGGTATAGGTGCCGGGGGTGATGTTTGGGAAGAGGAAGAGGCCGGCTTTGTCCGTTGTGGCGGCGCGTTCGACGCCGGTGGCTTCCTCGGTGATCGTTACGATGGCGGCGGGGATCTTGGCGCCGGTGGAGTCGACGACCTCACCCTGGACGCTGCCGGTTCCGGCGACCTGAGCATGCAGCGAGGTCGAGATCGCAAAACAGAAGGTGAGCGTAAGCGCATAGAGCGCGCCGGCAAACAGCGATCGAGCAAGTCGACGTGTGGACATTAATGCCTCCCAAAATCAATCCGTGCATCCGAAGCGCTTTCGGGGGCTGAACGGAGGAACCTTGGGGATCCCGTATAACGACAGCGCGGCCGATAAACAATTTCAGATTGCAAAAACATCCTCACGGTTTCGCCCGATTTCTGTCAAGAATGTTGGAGTCACCCTGATACCGCTCCATAGCTCTGCCCGGACACGGACCTGAAGTGGCCTGATCCGTGAGAGGACTGTGGCAGGTGTTTGTTGGAGAGGTTGCCCAGGTGCCCCCTGCCCACGCGGTGGGTGGTTGCCCGGAACAAGAGGTCGGCCTTCGCCAGCTCCCCGAAACTGTGACCCGCCGACGGTCGCGGCGGCCACCCACAGACGCAAAATGAGCGAGTGAAGTATCATTCGGCCCATGAAGCGCTCCGCTCTCGTTGCCCTGGTCCTCACCGCGTTAGCGATCGTCGGAATTGTCGTCTACTTGGCGAAGCCTCGTCATGAAGAGTTCGACGATGTACGCCTCCGCGATACAGTCGATCCTTCGAAGCCACCGGCGACTTCCCCGCCGCCTGTTGTGGGGACCTGTGTCTCGTCGATGAAAGATCCTAAGCAGACCATCGTCTCGCTCGATGCGCGCCATCTTGCGGCGACTTCCTTAGCATCAAAGAACCGTTCCGCGGCTGCGCTCGCTGAGATGCGCAACATCGCTGATACCGATCCGGGATATCCCGGAATCAACCTCGACATTTCCAGAGTGCTGCTTCGGAGCAGGAATGCAGCTGAAGCAAACGATGCGGTCAAAGTGCAACTCGGAATTTCCGAGTGCCTGTCGAAGCTGTCGGAAAGCGATACCCAGGCCTACTGCAAATCTCAGTGGACATCGATTACTCCAGAAGGCTGCCGCTCGGAGCTTGCGAGGATTCATAACCAGGCCGAACACCAGGCCGAGATGGTACGCATAGAGTTGGCGAACGTTCCAGACGTTCGCGCCTTGCAGCCGAATGCACCGAACTCGGTTGCCAAACGGGCAAACGACAATCCACCTTCGAACGTGCCGATTCCGTCGACTCCTCAGCCTGCGCCGGGAGGACAAACGGGTTCGCCAGCCGTCTCCAGAGCCGACAATCAACCAGCCCCGCCCCCCTTGCCGACTCCAGTCGTCCTGAAAACTTCTGAAGCGTTCGCGCATGTCGGGGAGCGCGCAACGGTTTGTGGCGTCGTAGTCAGCAAGCAATACGTTCCGGAAGCGAATGGGAAGCCGACCTTCATCAATCTTGACCGCTCTTTTCCTAACACAACATTTACCGTTGTCGTTTGGGGAAACGATCTGGATCAGACGGGTGACCTGCCTGAGAAGGGCGACCTCTGTGTGACCGGAACAGTGGTCATGTATCGCGGAATCCCTGAAATTATTGTTCACAACTCAAAGGACTGGTCACACGGCGGCCGACCATAAACAACCCTTCAGCGACACCAGAGTTACACAACTTCATCCGAGGCGACGGATGCACGGCGAGGGCCGACCAGACCGAGTAGCATGGCCAACAGGCACCCGCTCAGGAATCCGAGAGCTCCGATCAGGTACCAGTGTGGAAGTATCTGGATCGCCGACCCGGCGCCTTGCTGCGGATCGCGGTATTTGCGAACGTCAGCCGCATTTTGAAGGTCGCTGCAAAAAGCCACCGCAAGTTGAGCGCTCCAGGAATCGCAAGTGATTTCGTACAATCCTTCCGTCGGGAGCTTATGAACCCGAACATGCTGGGCCGTGTCGGCCACCAGGGTTGCGTAAAGAATTTTTTCCCTGCCTCCGATACCCAGGTCGCGCATCCCTCTGGACAAAGCGTCCTCGCGAAACATCGCATTCCCTCGCGTCTGGAACAAAAGGTGCTCGGCCACTGCTTCCGTCAGTTTTCCGCTGCGAAGGAGTTCCTGTTTAGATTGGACAGCCGCACCAGCAAGGTTCGAAGTGTCTTCATTGGCTAGTGGTGTCTGCTGTGAAGGCAAGTAGATAGAATTGTGTGCTCTGTACACCGGAGGAGAAGGTGTCATGCAGAGAAGTGCGGTCACCAGACCGGCGAGCCCTAGCGCAAGCACCTCAGTCACAGACGGAGCACTTCGCTGGGCAGGAACGGCATTGATGCTTACGGGACGCGCTGGACGCTCCGCCGCTAAGGAACTGGTTACAGGCTCCTCTTTCACCGATCCTTCCAACGGTGGACCGCTGGCAGAGCGGTCAGATTCGAGATTTACCTGCTGAGGGACTTCGGCTGTAGCGCCAGCCTCTTGATCGGTACTGTTGTTCCTATCCTGCCTCTCAGACGCCACTGCCGGGACTATTTCCTGCTCGCCCAAGTGGGTGTGCAATTCAGATTGAGCCGGATTGAAACCTTCCGTCTCCTCTAAAGTTGGTGGCACGACCTCATCGTCTAGGTCGGGACCTTCCGCGTCGGCCTGGTGTTCTTCCACAACCTCAAACTGCCCCGACGCCCGAAGTCTGTCGCACAAACGTCCCAGGATGGATTCGAGTTCGGCAGTATCCGGGTGCGGCTCCTCAGCATGCTGACCAGTCTCTTCTCCTCCCCACGCGACGCTCACAAGCATCTTGAGCGATGAGAGCTCGAGCATTGCTCGCTCTCTCAAGGCGACTACGCGGATCATCGATTCGAAATCCTCGGAGAAGACTTCATCGGTCCGGAGCGATCGAAGAAGACTCCCAAGATTCTCTGGTCTCCCCCACGGCACACCATACGCCCGGCTGAACTCGCGCAATTCCTGTACGTATTCGCCGAATTGTTCAGTGTCGCTATTGATCATCTAAACCGTTAGCCCCTGCAAGCTCGGATGCCAGAACACTCGGATGCGTTCTGGGTGCTGCTTTCGGATTCTCTAAAGAAACCCCTGGAAGGCAGCAGGAATCAGTCGCCAACTGCATCCAAATCTCAGAACCTCTCGAGAATACGCGTTCGAGCGGAAACAGATGGAGGCTTTCTAATGACCAAACGTTCCTTTGGACTTCTCATCGCAATCTTTATTGGTTCTCTTCTCGCCGCGGTTGCGCAGGCACCGGCTGGAGCAACAGGACAATGCAAGGACGGCACCTTCACAACAGCCAGCGTGAAGAAAGGCGCGTGTGCCGATCATCGGGGGGTGAAAACCTGGTTCAAGGCGAATCCTGCCGCTGTGGCACTTCCAAGCCCAGCGGCATCCGGGGAATCGGCCAAAACCTCGCCGGCGTACCCGGCGTCTTCAGGCACCACAACGCCAAACGCATCCATGCCGGCTCCATCAGTGGAAAAGTCCTCTGCTCCCGGGGCGCAACCGGGTCAAGTCTGGCTCAATACGGGATCGAATGTCTATCACTGCCCCGGCAGCACCTATTACGGCAAGACGCACGACGGTACATACATGACCGAAGCACAGGCGAAGATAAGAGGAGCTCGTCCGGCTTATAACAAACCCTGTAACGTGCAGTAGCAGTTCGTTGCCTGCTGTTGGGTCGATCGAGCGCAGCGTCCGGCGATGGGCAGTGGGCGCCTGGCCGCTGCCGGGGACAATCACGGCAATGTCCCGAGCGTGTTGCTCGCGGCGGCAGCAGAAAGTGGTGTCATGCCCGGAACCGCTGCACCAACGATCAAGCTGATTGCGCCCGCGCTTGCGCTCCCGGGCATACAGTATTGCCCGCAGCTTGCGACCCACAGGCTCGTTTTTACTGCACCACCGACTCCCCCGCGCTCTCCCCCACCGGCTCCGAGTGCATCAGCTTGTCCTCGTCTGTTCCGCTCTGCTGCAACAGCTTCGCGACCAGCGCCGTCCATCCCGTCTGATGGCTCGCGCCCATGCCCGACCCATCATCCCCGTGGAAGTACTCGTAAAACAGCAGCAGATCTTTCCACTTCGGATCGCTCGCGAACTTACCCATGCCGCGGAACACCGGCCGCGTCCCCTGCTCGTCCAGCAGGAAGATGCTCGACAGTCGCCGCGATAACTCCGCCGCCACTTCAGCCAGCGTTAGCAGCACGCCTGACCCGACCGGGCACTCCACCTTGAAGTCGTCGCCGTAGTAGCGGTGGAACTTCTGCAATGACTCGATAATCAGATAGTTCATCGGAAACCAGATCGGCCCTCGCCAGTTCGAGTTCCCCCCAAACAGCCCAGTCGACGACTCCGCCGGCTCATACGCCACGCGATGCTCGACATCGTTGACCCTCAAAATAAACGGCCGCTCGTGATGTATCCGCGAGAGCGCCCGTATCCCGTAGTCCGACAGAAACTCCTTCTCATCCAGCAGCACCGCCAGCACGCAGCGCAACTGCCGCTCGTCCATCACCGAGAGCAACCGCCGCTGCTCTTCCCCGTGCGTCTTCATGCAGGCGACGTTGTCCGTAAGGTCCGGCCGGTTCTCTACAAACCAGTTCAGCCGCCGGTGAAAGCCCGCCATCGACTCCAGGTCTTCCGGCTCCAGCGTCTCCACCGCGAACAGCGGCACCAGCCCCACCATCGACCGCACCCGCATGCGATGCCATTCGCCATCAGGGTCCTGCAGCACGTCGTAGAAGAACGAATCCTCGTCATCCCAGAGTCCCGTGCCGTCCTTGCCCAGATGATTCATCGCATGCGCGATGTGCAAAAAGTGCTCCCAGAACTTGCTCGCCACGTTCTCATACGCCGGGTTGAACCGCGCCAGTTCCGTCGCGATCGTCAGCAGGTTCAGCGTGTACATCGCCATCCAACTAGTACCGTCCGACTGCTCGATGTGCCCGCCGGTCGGCAGCGGCGCGCTGCGGTCGAACACGCCGATGTTGTCCAGCCCTAGGAACCCGCCTTCGAACACGTTCATCCCATCAGCGTCCTTGCGGTTCACCCACCACGTAAAGTTCAGCATCAGCTTGTGAAACACCGACTCCAGAAACTGCAGGTCGCCTTCGCCGCGCCGCCGCTGTTCTATTTTGTACACGCGCCACGCCGCCCACGCATGCACCGGCGGGTTCACGTCACCAAACGCCCACTCATACGCAGGCAGCTGCCCGTTCGGATGCATGTACCACTCGCGCAGCAGCAGCGAGAGCTGCTCCTTCGCAAACTCCGAATCCACCAGCGCGAGCGGGATGCAGTGAAACGCCAGGTCCCACGCCGCGAACCACGGATACTCCCACTTGTCCGGCATCGAGAGCACATCGGCATTGAACAGGTGGTCCCACTGCGCATTCCGCCCTTCCCTGCGCGAGCCCGGCGGAGGCGGCTGCCCGCTATCGCCGTTCAGCCAGTCGCGCACAACGTAGTGGTAGAACTGCTTGGACCATAGCAGCCCCGAAAGCGACTGCCGCATCACATTGCGCGCATCCGCTGAAAGCTCTTGAGGAACAATCGTCGCGTAATACTCATCCGCTTCCTTTATGCGCTGCTGAAAGATCGCATCGAAGCCGCTGCCGAAATGGGTCGCCGCATCGTTCTTCGCCGCCAGCCTGAGCTTCACCGTGACCGACGCGCCCGCCGCAATCATCACCGGATAATGTGCCGCCGCCTTCGTCCCGCGCCGCTCCGGGTTGACGCACTCCCGCCGCCCGCCGACAACAGCATCGTTGATTCCATCCTTCACATAGCTGCGATTCACGCCGCCATACAGCCGCGCCTGGTTCGTCTCGTTCTCCGTAAACAACAACTCCGGCAAGCCCTCGCAGTGCAGCCGATAAGTCCCGATCGCAATACTCTCAGCCTCCACCACCGCAGCGTCCGCCTCGCCATCCACCGCATACATCACCGGCGCCTTCACACCACAGCCCCACGACCACGTGTTCCGATACCACAGCGTCGGCAGCAGATGCAGCTCCGCGGCTTCCGGCCCGCAGTTGGTCGCCGTAATCCGCACCAGCATGTCCTCGATATCGCCCTTCGCATACTCCACCATCACATCGAAGTAGCGGTCGTCCTCGAACACACCCGTATCCAGCAGCTCGATTTCGCGGTCACACTTACGGCATCCGCGGTTGCGCTCCACCAGTTCGCTGTACGGATACGCGCGCTGCGGATACTTGTACAGGTACTTCATATACGAGTGCGTGGGCGTGCTGTCGAGATAGAAGTAGTACTCCTTCACATCCTCGCCGTGGTTGCCCTCGTTGCCGGTCAACCCAAACAACCGTTCCTTCAAAATCGGGTCATTGCCATTCCATAGCGCCAGCGCAAAGCACAGATTCTGGCGGCGATCGCAAATGCCGGCGAGCCCATCCTCGTTCCAACGGTAAGCGCGCGATCGCGCATGATCATGCGGAAAGTACTCCCAGGCACAACCATCAGCGCTATAGTCTTCGCGCACCGTACCCCACGCCCGCTCGCTCAGGTAAGGTCCCCAGCGCTTCCAGTGCTTGCTGCGAAGCCGCGAATCTTCCAGCCGCATCTCCTCGGCCACAGGTACTCGTTCAGTCTGCGTATTGACAGTGCTCATCCGTGCGCTGGCTCCGTGTTGCAGTCTCGTTGCTTCTATCTTCTGGACCGGCGGATCACGGAGCATCATAGTCCACCGCTCGGGACTCCAGCGCCCTCCGACTATTTCTTCGTTTCGGAAACAGCCGGCATCGCACCCGATGCGTCTGGCGCCGTCCGAATTGGAACCAAGTCGCTTGCCGATGATGCGATCGACAGCGCGACGATCGTGTCCGTGGAAGCCTTCTGCGCCTCACCAGCATCCAGAGCCACCTCGATCCCATCGACACTCTGTGTGCAACGCGCCTGCCCGCCTGTAAGCACCTTGCAGGAGTGCAATTTCGCCGGCAACGCGGGCAGCCTCAACGGCTTCCCCGGACGATTCAGGATGTGCAAATAGATCGTCTTATCCCGGTAAGTCGAAACGCCATAGTCGCCCGGCAGGTAAGGCCCTCCGCGCGTTCCGTAAATGCTCTCGCCATACTGTCGCAGCCAGTTCCCGACTTCCTCCAGCCGCTGCACCTGTTCCGGCGCAATCTGCCCATCGGGCCGCGGTCCGACATTCAGCAGCATATTGCCGTCACGCCCCACCGCCCCCACCAGCAACCGGATGATGCCATCGAACGACTTCACCTTTGCATTCGGCTGGTACCCCCACGCACCTTCGGTGATCGTAGTGCACAACTCCCACGGATAGCCGCTTTCAAACGAGCCCATCGCACCATCCCCCTCTCGCGAACGGAAGTCCGCGGGAGCATCCGTGCGATCGTTCACAATAATCGAGGGCTGCAGCTTGCGCAAATTGCTGACGGCCTCTTCATCCTTCCAAGAGAACCCGCCGGCATAGTTCTCTCCCTTCGGCCGCGCCTGCCATTTCCCTTTGAACTGCACACCGCCAAAGCCCAGCCAATTCGCCCCTCCCCCGTCGAACCACAGGATGTCGAGCTTGCCGTAATGGGACGCCAGTTCATTCAATTGGCGGTGATACTGCTCGCGCAACTCCACTGCGTTCGCCCGGTACAAGTCGGGAAAAAAGAAGCCCGGATAGCGCCAGTCCAGAGGCGAATAATAAAGCCCCACGTGCAGCCCGGCCTTGCGAACAGCGGTCACATAATCCGCCACAATGTCTTTGTGCGCCGCCGACTTCGGCGCTGTAAAGCTGCTCTGTGGATCGTCAAAAAGCGCGAAGCCATCATGGTGACGGCTCGTCAGCACAACGTACTTCATCCCCGCATTCTTCGCCGTTGCGGCCCACGCATCGGGATCGAATTTGTCCGGACGAAACTGCTCGGTAAGTCGCGCATACTCCTCGACAGGGATCTGCTCATTCCACTGCACCCACTCGCCGCGTCCAGGAATCGAGTACAGTCCCCAATGAATGAACAACCCGAACTTCGCATCACGCCACCATGCGATACGCGCATCCGCGCCTGGATCCTTGGTCACCTGAGCCCACTGGCCATGAATGGTCGGCACAATCGCCGTGCTGAAAATCAGAAGTAGGATAACTGCTCTGCCGGTAAATCTGCCGGCCAAATTGCTCCGCACGCACCACCCCCAAAGACTCATTTCGCACAAATCCCTGCTGTCGGCTATTTCATAAGCAATAGTATGCTGGTGCAGCTATCCACACGCACTCAACGGGCCCGCAACGCACAGAACCGCCGCACGCTGGAGGCTCATGGCTACACTGAGGCACCTCGCCGCAAAGTTCTACGCCCTCTTCTGCTCCGCCGCGTCCTCACTGCAGTCGCCGTTCCTGCTCGCTGTGCGTCTCTACTGGGGCTGGCAGCTTGCGCAGAGCGGCTGGGGCAAACTGCACAACCTCGACGGCGTCACCTCTTTCTTCGCCTCGCTCAACATCCCCTTCCCTTCCTTCAACGCGCACCTCACAGCCTGCATCGAGTTCTTCGGCGGCAGCCTCTTCGCGCTCGGTATCCTCTCGCGCCCGGTCTCGCTCGTGCTCGTCGTCACGCTCAGTGTCGCCTACATCACCGCCGACCGCGAGGCCCTCATGTCGGTCTTCTCCAACCCCGACAAGTTCTACAAAGCCGACCCCTACACCTTCCTCTTCGCCGCGCTCATCGTCCTCATCTTCGGCCCCGGCCGTTTCGCCCTCGACACCCTCCTCGCACGCCGACTCGCCGCTACCAAATAGCACCGCTACAGATCGGACACGAACGTGATTGCCTTCGATCAACCGGCCTGCAACGACCTTGCCTCCGCCACCCACCGCGAGTGGCTCGTCACCAACGGAATCGGCGGCTACGCTTCGTCCACCATCGCCGGCATGAACACCCGCCGCTACCACGGCCTGCTCATCGCCGCGACGAAGCCGCCGCTCGGCCGCTTCGTCCTGCTCTCGCAGCTTGAAGACGCGATCACCGTCAACGGCGTCCGCTTCGATCTCTCCACCAACATGTACGCCGGCGACGTCGTGCACCCGCAGGGCTATCTGCACCTCATCCGCTTCGAGCTCGAGCCGCACCCCACCTTCATCTATGCACACGCCGACTGGGAGCTCCGCAAATCCATCTTCATGCTCGACGGTGAAAACACCACCGTCATCGACTACGCCTTCACGCACAATTCCGCAGCCCATACTGCATCACTGGAAGTCCGCCCCCTCATCGCCTTCCGCGACTATCACGGCTCCACGCACGAGAACTCCGCCATCAACCCCACGCTCGCGCGCACCGACGGCTGCATCGCCATTACGCCTTATCCCGACCTGCCCACGCTCTACATCGCGCACGATCCCGCAGAAATCGACACCGCCGCCTTCTGGTATCGCAACTTCGAATACTCCGTCGAGCGCGCCCGCGGCCTCGACCACAATGAAGACCTCTTCAGCCCCTTCGCCTTCCGCCTCGACATAAAACCCGGCGAGCACTTCTCGCTCATCGCCTCCACGGAGCCGCGCTCCACCGCGGCTCTTCCCGCACGCCCGCCAGCGACCACCGGCTCCGTCAGCGCGCAGCCCTTCACACGCGCCGACCTCATCCCCACGCTCCGTCGCGCGGCCGAGCAGTTCATCGCCACGCGCGCCCCGCATAAAACCGTCCTCGCCGGCTTCCACTGGTTTGGCGACTGGGGCCGCGACACCATGATCTCCCTCCCGGGCCTTCTGCTCACCACGGGCCAGCCCGACATCGCCCGCGAGATCCTCCTCCAGTTCGTCCGCTACGTCGACGCCGGCATGCTCCCCAACCGCTTCCCCGACATGGGCGAGACGCCCGAGTACAACACCGTCGACGCCACCCTCTGGTTCTTCGAAGCCATCCGCCAGTACGTCGCCTTCCGCAGTGATGCCGACTGGCGCGCCCACGCCCTCACCCTCCTCCGGGACTCCCTCTACACGCCGCTCAAAGACATCATCCACGCCCACATCGCCGGCACCCGCTTCGGTATCCACGCCGACGAGCAGGGCTTCCTCTGGGCCGGCAACTCCGGCACGCAGCTCACATGGATGGACGCCCGCGTCGGCGACATCGCCATCACTCCCCGCTTCGGCCGCCCCGTAGAAATCCAGGCGCTCTGGTTCAACGCCCTCCGCACCCTCGAAGCCTTCGCCCGCCTGCTCGCCGACGACAGCACCGCCACGCTTTGCGCGGATCTGGCCGGCAAGCTGCAGTCAAACTTTGAAAGCATCTTCTGGAACGAAGAGCTCGGTTTCCTCAACGACGTCGCCGGCGACGGCGGCAACGACACCTCCCTCCGCCCAAACCAGGTCTTCGCCATCAGCCTGCATCACCCGCTGCTCACCGGCGAGCGCGCCCGCCGCGTCCTCGCTGCTGTCGAGCGCGACCTCCTCACACCCGTCGGACTCCGCACCCTCTCGCCGCACGACCCGCACTACAGCGGAGCATGCGACGGCGATGTCTGGAGCCGGGACAGCGCCTACCACCAGGGCACCGTCTGGCCGTGGCTCATCGGCGCATTTTTCGAAGCCAAACTGCGCGTCGCCGACTCACAACCCGCCGTGCTCGCCGAAATCGACGCTTGGCTCAACGCCTTCTCCGCGCACCTCCGCGAAGCCGGCCTCGGCCAGGTCTCCGAAATCTTCGACGGCGACGCCCCACACACACCCCGCGGCTGCATCGCGCAGGCATGGAGCGTCTCTGAAGTTCTCCGCCTTGCTACCATCGTCGAAGCTACCAGAATCGAAGCGTCAACCCACGGAGTTCCCTAAGTGCACGAGCGCAGACGAGCAGACCGCCCACTCCCCTGGGACCGGCACCGCGCCCAGGTCGCCGCCAAGCGGCTGCGGCCATTCCATCACATCGAGTGGTGCCTCTCATGGGCCGCATGGGCGCTCGGCAACTGGGTCTTCCTCGACGTCCTCGAGCACCTCGGCACCTTCTCCGTCCTCATCGCCGTTATCTTCTACTTCGCCGACAGCCACAATCGAGTCAAGCAGCGCCACTACCAGGCCTGGCAGGTCATCAACACCGCACAGGGCAAGGGCGGCAGCGGCGGACGCGTCGAAGCCCTCGAGCAGCTGAACAACGACAGCATATCGCTGGTCGGCGTCGATGTCAGCGGAGCGTTCCTGCGCGGCGTCTCGCTGCCCAACGCACGCCTCAGCCGCTGCGACCTCCACGCGGCTGACCTCCGCGACAGCAACCTCGCCAACGCCCGCATGGACTTCTGCAACATGGCCAACGCGAATTTCCGCTCCGCCAACCTCACCAACACGCAGCTCGAAGACGCCGACCTGCAGGGCGCCGATCTCCACAGCGCCACCCTGCGCAACGCCGCTCTCGGCCGCAGCGATCTCTCCGGCGCCGACCTCCGCGACGCCGACCTCACCGCCATCACCTGGACCGGCGTCCAGTCCATCAAGCTCGCCAACATCGCCGGCGTGCGCAACGCCCCACCCGAGTTCGTCACGTTCGCCCTCGCTCACGGCGCCGTCAGCATCGACTCCGACGACCAGTGGAACGCTCTGCTGCAAGCAGACACAAAGTAGTCGAAGCGGGCGAGTATCAGCCACGATTTCATCTAGCGGCTTCTAGCTGTTGTTCTTGCTGTTGCTTCTGAGATAGACCCGGACTTTAGTCCGGGTATTTTGGATAGCCGATCGATCGGGGCTTTAAAGCCCCCGGGACGCGACCTACCGGCTCGCCATCTGCGCGCGCTTTACCTTCGCCGCGACATCCTCCGCACGAAAAACCGGCGACGAACACGCCTGCGCCGTACACAGAAACAGCGCCGCCTTGGTCAGCGTCGGATACACCACCGACGTCGGCAGCGGATTCCTATCCGCCGGATCACGCCACTCGATCAGCTCATGCGAGGTCATCGCCCGCAGCGCCGCCTCATGCAGGGCCTTGGCCTGCGCATCGCCGACACCGCCCAGTACCGTCACATGCAGCGGAGCGTCATTGAAATCCTCATGCGCCAACAGCACGCCCGCGGACATCGGCGTCAACGCCACAGTCCGCGCCGCCACATACCGCATCGCCTCAGCAGCCGTCGCGCGATAGCGCTCTTCCCCGGTCGCCACCGCCAACAGAGACGCAAACCGCACCAGCGAAAGATTCTCGTCGCGATCCGCATGCGGACGGAAGGCCGCATCAGTCCTTGTGGCGGTCGTCACAAACCCGGTCCCCGGCGCACGCGGCGCGAAGCGTGCGGCAATAAACTGCGCCGCCGCCGCGGCAGCATTCAAATCATTGCGATCACCCGCCACGTTGTACAACGCAAGAAACGCCTCGCCCATCGACAGCGTATCGCCAAGGTAAGGCCCCGCGGGATCGACGTCATCATGCCGAAACCCGCCGCCCGCAATGCCCCGATGCACCACGATCCACTGCGCCGCACGCTGCGCCTCAACTGGCGCCGAAGCATCGCCGCTCACCGCATACAGTTCGCACAGTGCGGCGATCACCCATCCGTTCTCACGCGCGTACACATGCTTGTCGATACGCGGAATCCCCTGCGCTCGCCGGCCCTTGTCATCGAGCCTGAAGTAAGGCTCATTGTCCTCGCCATCGTGGATGTCGGCGTCCTGCGACACGAAGAACACTCCCGTCGGGCCATCGCTCAGAAACGTGTGCACAAAACGATGCGCCGACTGCGCCGCGACAAGGTCTTCCGGATTATGCGTCTGCGCATAGGCCAGCGCGTACTCGCGCATGAACACGGCCTGGATCGAGATCAGCTTCTCGTAATGCGGCTCGTTCCACTTGTCATCCACCGAGTACTGAAACGCCCCACCCCATACCGGGTCGAGCAGCGCGGTCGCATCGTGCAGCGTATTGGCCGCGCGCCTGGCATACGTCGCATCCCCACTCGCGGCAAGCCGCAGAGCATACTCCACCGAGTCCTCATCCAGGTATTTGTGGCTGAACCCCCATCCATCATTCGCCTTGTCGTACTGCGCCTCATACTGCGTCTTCAAGCGCGCCAGGAGCGCAGGCGCCATGCTCGCATCGGCCGCCGGCCGCAGTGCCGCCTCGCGCACAACGCTTGGCCCCGGAGACGGATCCGCAATGATCGCCTTCAGCATCGACGCCATCGGCATCGGCGGAATGTAGCCCTGCCGCTTCACAATCTCTGAGCCATCCGCCGCGAACACCACCGTCGCCGGCCACCCGTAATCCTGGTAGCGGTTCGAAATATCCGGCCGCGAATCCTGATCAACCTTCACCAGCACATACTTCGCATTCAGCAGCCGCACCACATCGGCGTCTTTGTACGTGACGTCATCCATCACATGGCACCAATGGCACCACACCGCCTCCAGATCCAGCAGCACAAACTTATGCTGCTGCCGCGCCTGCTGAAACACCGCGTCAGACCACGGCTGCCAGTGCAACGCACTCTGCTGCGCAGGCGATGCAAATGGCAGCATCGCGAAACAAACCACCGCAGCCCACATCATCTTTCGCATAGCGGAAATCCCTTCGGCTTACACATGACCTACGCGGCCCGAAGCCCAACGGATGCTCTCGCTCTAATAAATCTCGCCGGCTTTGCACCCCGGCCGCGCGGCCATGATCGCCTTCCGAATCGCCGCATCCGGAGCCTTGTCGTCATACGCGACGCCGCCACCCGCCTTCGCACGCACACCCAGCTTGCGCCACAGTGCATCGAGATCCACCGGCGCCGGCGCATCCTTCATCGCCGCGTACAACACCTCCAGCACAGGCACCCCCACCGCATGATCGCCTACCGCAAACGCCTTCTCCGGCGTAGAGTCCGTATCGATGGCCCCCGCCGCCATGATCGCTCTTAAGGCATCCTGCAAACCCATCCGGTTCTTCGTCTGCTCGCGAATCCCCACGTCCGCCGCGAGGAAGAACATCGCCCCACCCCAGTACGTGCGTCCCCACGTATGTGTGTGGTCGAGTCCCTGATCGCCGGCCTCGGGCTCGCCCTTCGCCATGTCATGCAGCATGTCGGCCCACACCTTGTCCTGCGGCAGCAGACCGTTCTGCACGCGCGCAATCGGCTCGACGTACGTCGCCAGCCCCTCCTCGATCCAATGATGACTCTCATCCAGATCAGGGAAAGCGGTGTGCACAAACTCGTGCGTCATCGTCCAGTCGTCGTTCAGCTCGGCAACGGACGTGTGCTGGCCCAGGCCCATGCGCGTGCGCACCGTATGCCCGCCCCACGTGGTTCCATTCAACACCCCATCGCGGTCCGCGCGCGGCACCACATACACGGTCTCGCTTTTCACGGGGAAGCGCCCATAGTACTTCGCCACCGACTCGCCCGCGTTGCGCACCCATGTCAGAACATCCGCGTGTGGCAGGTCCAGATCGCCCGCGACAAAGTTCACCTGGATCGTCGCCCCGCATACCGACACGTTTTCCGTCGCCGCAACGTTCTCGAACCGCGGATACTGCGCGGCCATGCACAGCAACGCGAGCACCGCCACCCCAACCACGGCGAGCGCCCGCATCAGGCCTCACGCACGGCGATCGTTTCCTTCTCCACCAGCCAACCCAGCTCGCCCCAGTTGGCAAACCAGCGCTGAATGTTCTCCATCAACGTCTGCTCGTCGCTCTCGGTCTCGTTGGCCGCAGTCTCCAGCGCGTGCGCCAGCGGCGCCCCCTGTTCGATCAGGCGCAGGATCTTGTAGGCGTCCGGCTCCAGCCGCTTGTAGTACACAAACTCGTCATAGCGATGCGCGGCCAAATAGACCTGCTCAGGCTGCAGCGCTGCGAGATGCTGCGTCCGCTTCACGTTCTTTCGCCGCGCCACCGCGTTGCTCGCCATGCCGGGCTCATCCTGGTCGCGATGCACCGCCACCACAAAATTGTCTACCGGATAGCGCAGCTCCAGCAGGCGCACATGCGGCTGCAATCCGAGCCGCGAATCTTCACCCATCGCGCCAACCTCTGCCAGCGTCAGCGGCTTCAGCTCCGCATTGTCGAAGGCCTCGATGTGCGCCCATTCCAGCCGCACCACATCCAGCAGCAGTTCGCGCTCCACGGCCAACGGCTGCTCATACGCGCGCAACCACTCTTCCAGATGCGACCCCAGGTTCCGCAGCGTAAAGCTCCGCGAAGGATGCGCCGTCAGATACTCCACCGCCACACGCTCAAACACCTTGTCCCCGAGCAGCGTCGCCAAGCCCGGAAAGTCCTCCGTCAGCGCCGAGATGATGCGAAACCAGTACTGCCGGTTGTAAATCTCCAGTCGCTCGAACGAGTTCAGCCGGTCGTTCGGCTTGATGAAGCTCTCCGCCTCCGCGCGCATGGACTTCGCCTCGCGGGTCCGCGACCGCATGCGATAGTCCGCGGTCAGCGGCTGGCTGACAGCCTTCATCGTCCGCCGCTGCAGCTCGAGCAGCGTCATCGCCCCGCCTCGCTCAGCGCGGGCGCATTCTCCAGCAGCGCGCCCGGAATTGGCGCAGCGTCCGCCGCCGCAAGATACTTCATCGCCTTCATCGCTTCGCCGTGCACCTCATCGAAGGACGGAATATTGTCGTCCCACTCCAGCAGCGTGGCCGTCGGACCGCAGCGCTCAATCGCGCGCGCATACAGGTCCCACACCGGGTCGAGCACCGGATGATCGTGCGTGTCCAGAATATATTTCTCAAACTTCGAGTGTCCCGCGATATGTATCTGCGCCACTCTCTCCGCCGGCACCGAGTTCACATAGTCGAATGGATTAAACGTGTGGTTCTGCGACGACACATAGATGTTGTTCACGTCCAGCAGGATCCCGCAGTCGGCCTTCTCCACAACCTCGTTCAGGAATTCCCACTCGGTCATCTGCGACTCGTGATACTCCGCGTAGCTGCTGACGTTTTCGACCGCGATCGGCACTTCCAGAAAGTCCTGAGCCTGACGAATGCGCTCCGCCGTCACACGCACAGCTTCAAACGTGTACGGAATCGGCAGCAGGTCGTGGCTGTAGCTTCCATCCACCGAACCCCAGCACAGATGGTCCGAGAGCCACGGCGTCTTCGTCCGTTTCACCAGCGTCCTCAAACGCGACAGGTGCTCGCGGCTCAGCGGCTGAGCGGAACCGAAGTACATCGACACGCCGTGCTGCACGACGCGGTACTGGTCAAGAATGTCATCGAGGATGCGCAGCGGCCGGCCGCCGGCCACCATGTAGTTTTCGGAGATAATCTCAAACCAGTCCACCACCGGTTTGCGCGACAGGATGTGCTGATAGTGCGGTATGCGCAGGCCGATACCGACGCCGTAATCGGTAAACCCGTTGAAGCGGTTTGCGGGCATGGTCCCCCTTCGCGGACATCTGCTGCTCAGACTACGCACGGTCTGAAAAGGTTACAAGCGCACCCGAACTCGCAACTCCTGATCCCCGGCTTCAACGTCAATGGCGGAGCGCCTGGCACTCCGCCATCGTCGCAAGCATCAGGTCCCGATTAGGCAGGCTTCTTGCTGCCGTCCGTCGCGCAGCCGCCCTTGCCCTTGCAGCTGTTCTTGCCCTTGCAGCCGTTGTCGCCGGCCTTGCAGCCGCCCTTGCCCTTGCAGCTATTCTGGCCCTTACAGGAGTGCTTGTCCTTGTCGCCGAACGCAGCACCAGCGTAAGAGAGTTGGCCTGCCGAGACCGTCGTCCCGGTCTTCGCCGCGGACGTGGATGCATGCAGGGTAGGAGTTGCACCAGCCATCAGCCCGGAAATGGCTGCGCCGACCATAAACGCCTTGGTGTAGTTCTTCATGTAAGAAAATCCTCCTTAGGGATTTCGGGTAGAAGTCTACCCCAACCCATGCAGTAATGACGAAGCTTTGGGACAACCGGATTGAAGTTTCTTCAAGCTTTAATTCTTCTTTTGGCATTGCCTTTCAAAGAGCTGGAGCTAATTGTCATTTGAATGTCATTTCTCATGGGGTCAACGAACGTTAGACTGTGACGAGCGGACATCAATCGCAAACCTTACACGGACGCCTTTCCGAGGAGATTCACCCTATGCGACCTTCCCACTTCCCCCTTGCTCTGGCTCTCGCCGGCGTGACTCTTTCCTGCCCGTTCGCATCCGCACAGCAGCCCACGGGTCCGTACAAGATCCTCAAGACAGTCAAGGTCGGCGGTGAAGGCGGCTTCGACTACGTCACCGCCGACTCGGAAAATCACCGCCTCTACGTCGCGCGCTCCGGCCCCGGAGCCGCCCTTCACGTCTTCGATCTCGACACCCTCGCCGCGGTCGGCGAAATCCCCGGCATCAGCGCCCACGGCGCAGCCATCGACACCAAGTACCACCACGGCTTCGCAACCAGCAGGCCGGTGACGATGTTCGACACCAAGACCCTCGCCGTCATCAAGCAACTCGACACCCAGGGCAATCCCGACGGCTACCTCGTCGACCCCTCCACCGACCGCGTCTACATCCTCAGCCACGCCGCACCCAACATCACCGTCCTCGACGCCAAGGACGGCGCCATCCTCGGCACCATCGACATCGGCGGCGCACCCGAGCAGGCCGCCCTCGACGGTAAGGGCAAGATGTTCGTCGACATCGAAGACAAGGACGCCATCGCCGTCATCGACACCAAAGAAATGAAGATGCTCGGCAAGTACGACATCTCGACCAACGGCGGCGGCTGCGCCGGTCTCGCCATCGACACCAAAAACGGGATCCTCTTCGCCACCTGCCGCGACAAGAAAAACATGATCATCCTCACCGCGGAGGAAGGCAAGATCCTCACCGACCTGCCCACCGGCGCGGGCTCCGACGGCGCCGTCTTCAACCCCGACACTATGGAAGCTTTCAGCTCACAAGGCGACGGCACGCTTACCATCGTCAAAGAGAACAGCCCCACCAGCTTCGTCGTCGAACAGACTCTCGCCACCCCTGTCCGCGCCAAGACTCTCACGCTCGACCGCAAGACCGGCCACATCTACCTCATCACCGCCGATTTCGGCCCCCCACCCGCGCCCGCTCCCGGAGCCGCACCCGGCGGCCGCCCTCCGCGCCCACCAATGATCCCGGGCTCGTTCTCGATCCTCGTCGTTGGCAAGTAGTGCATCAACAATATGTTTCGCACGGGGCGCCCGCTACGAGCGCCCCGTTTTGCTGCCCTTCATCTCTCTCAACGTCTTCAATATTTTGCCCCGCGAGCCAACCTTTATCCGGGGTTGAACTTTCTCCGGCATCGGTTTGCCGATCGGCATCTCATACCTTGTACTTGGAAGCGCTGCATCGAACCCAGCAGCAGATGCACAGGAGAGACCATGCACAACCAGTTACGACATTTCGCACTCATCACCGCATTCGCTATCGGCGCGGCGGTGTGTATCGCACCCGCATCGGCAACGCCTTTTGCGCAGGATCATGACCGGGACCACCGCGACCAACGCAATGACCAGGATCACCGCGACCAGCGCAATAACGACCACCCCGACTACTCCAACAACAGCTACTACCGCCTCGGTAACCGCGAAGGCCTGCAGGACCACCGCCGCAACACGCAGCGGACAGCGCACAACCATCACTACAGGAGCGATGACGACCGCAATGCCCATGATTACGGCTACCAGCAAGGCTGGCAGGGGCAGAACTACCACAACGACCGCCACGACCCGCAGTAAAGACTATGGATAAACAAAAGCGGCCGCCTGAATAGGCGGCCGCTTTCCTTCTTACTGCTTCCATCTACTTCAGCGTCTTCAACGAAGGCTGCACTGTCACCGGCACACCATCCTGATTCGCCCGATACGCAATAATCCTCTTCAACACCTCATACGGCACATTCCCCACCGGCAGCGGATAGCCGTTGATGTACAGCATCGGCGTCGAGTCCACACCGATGTCCTTGCCAAGCTGCAGCGACGCATTCACGTCATCCACAATCGGCTGCGTCTTCGAGCACGCCGTGATAGCGGCCGGATCGGCGCCGGCCTTAGTCACCGCCGCGTCCAACGTCGCCTGCCCATCGGCCGCAGTCAGAGCACCCTGCGTATCGAACACCGCCTGCACATACTTGTAGAACGCCTCATCGCCGCGAGCCTTGCGCACGCACAGACCGTCGGCCGCCGCCTGGAACGCCTGCGGATGAATGTCGACCAGCGGGAAGTTCTCAAACACTACACGCGCCTGCGGAAAGTCGGTCGCAATCTGGTCCAGAATCGGCTGCGCGTCCTTGCAGTGCGGGCACTGCAGGTCGGAGAACTCCACCACCAGCAACTCCTTGCTCCCTGGCCCGCGCGCCGGCCCATCCACGCGCTCCTTCAGCACCTTGCGGGTGTTCTCAAATGGCGTCACGCCAAAGTCGATCACGTTATCCGCAATCGCGTGCTTCCCATCCGGAGTCGTAAAGAACACGGTCTGCTGCGTCTTTCCGGGCTGCGTCTTGTCGCCGACAAAAACCACCACTTTGCTCACGCCGGGCGCGTTCGTCGAAAGGATCGCCGCCACACTCCAGATGCGGTTCGGATCGAAACCCCACAGCTGCTTCAGGAACGCGTTCACCGTGTCGACGGTCGGAGTCGTCGCCGTAAAGAACTTCGGATTTACCGGGGGAAACGGATTAGCCGGTGTAGCAGGCGCCGTCGCGGCCTGGGGCGCTGCAGCTTGTGGCGCAACGACAAACGGCGCGCTGGCTCCGGCCTTCGGTGCAGGCTTCTGTGCCGTCGGTGCCGAGGGCGTCTGCGCAACAACTGCAACTGGAAGCATGGCGGCAGCGAGGCCCCATGCGGCGATACGCGAGTGCATCTTCAAATTCAAAGTCTTCCTTCTTTTCTGCCCGGCATCGCCGCGGCTTACAAATAAAATCGTGGTTCACATTTCGGGTGGGCTTGTCTTCTTATACCCAAACTCAGTGTGTATTCCTATACTTCAGACTTCACCGCGATCGGAAAGCGTCTGCCCATCCCAAAAGATTTCTTGCTCACCTTCAGCACCGGCGCCGCCTGCTGGCGCTTGTACTCGCTGCGCTCCACCAGCTTGATCACCGACCGAACCAGTGTCGCATCTACGCCCTGCTCAGCCGCAATCTCTTCCGCCGGCCTGTAGTCCTCCACGTACGCGCGCAGTATCGGATCCAGCACCTCGTACGGCGGCAGCGAATCCGTATCCTTCTGCCCGGGCCGCAACTCAGCAGACGGCGGTTTGGTCAGCGTGCTCTCCGGGATCACCTCGCGCTCGCGGTTCGCATACCGGCTCAGCGCATACACCTCGGTCTTGTACACATCGCCGATCACCGCCAGCGCGCCCACCATATCGCCGTACAGCGTGCAGTAGCCGACGGCCATCTCGCTCTTGTTGCCGGTCGTCAGCACCAGCGCTCCCGTCTTGTTCGAAAGCGCCATCAGCAGCGTGCCGCGTATGCGGGGCTGCAGATTCTCTTCCGCGAGCCCAAACGGCGTACCCGCAAAATCGTCCGCCAGCACATCATTGAACTTGTCATAGATCGCACGTACCGGCAGCACCGAGAACCCAATCCCCAGGTTCTTCGCCAGCGCCTCCGCATCCGACACCGAGCCCTCCGACGAAAACTCGCTCGGCATACCCACGCCCTTCACGTTCTCGACGCCCAGCGCCTCCACCGCAATCGCCGCCACCAGCGCCGAGTCGATGCCTCCGCTCAACCCGATCAGCGCCTTGCGAAAGCCGCACTTACGCACATAGTCACGCGTACCCAGCACCAGCGCATCCCACATCCGCGCCACATCTGAAGTCTCAGCCTCCGCCGCGACCGGAGCCGCCGTCGTATCGAACACCACCAGGTCTTCCGCGAACGCCTTCGCCTGCGCAATCAACTCTCCACGCGCATCCACGGCAAACGACGCGCCGTCGAAGATCAGGCTGTCATTCGCGCCGACCTGGTTCACCAGCGCCACGACTGCGCGATGCCGCACCGCCAGCGCCGACAACATCCGCCGCCGCACCTCCGGCTTGCCATGCCAGAACGGCGACGCGGAAATATTCAGAATGACGCGCTCGGTGCCGATATGCGGCGGAAGCACCGCCCACTGCTTCATCAGCTCTTCGACAGGATCAACCGGATACAGCCGCCGCGGCCAGAACATCTTGTCGTTCCACGCGTCTTCGCAGATCGTCAGCGCCAGCGGACGCCCTTTCACGATCACCAGTGTCTGGCTGTCCGCAGGCTCGAAGTACCGCTGCTCATCGAACACGTCGTAAAACGGCAGCAGCGCCTTCTGCTGCACGAACTTGACCTCACCGTCCTCAAGCAGCGCCGCCACATTACGCGCGCGCTTGCCAGCCTGGGTCTCGCACTTCAGCGGCGACCCGCACAGCACCGCCGGCATCGCCACTCCCGCAGTCCATGTGGCGATCTCATCCAGCGCCGCCCCTGCGCGCTCCAGGAACGAGTCTTTCTCCAGCAGGTCCGCCGGCGGATAGCCGGACGTCGCGAGCTCCGGAAAGATAACCAGCTCCGCCTTCAGTTCGGCAGCCCGCTGATAGAACTCATGCATCTTCCGCGTATTACCGCTGAAGTCTCCGATTGTTGGGTTGATCTGGGCCAGCGCGATTCGCACACATCAAGTTTATCGCGCCGACGCATCAACGCGCAGGACACCCTAAGCAGAGACACACCCTCACCGCGCCCTCCGCGTTTTTCCTCCGCGTCCGCTGCGTTCAAAGCTGTTGCTTTTGCCGTTGCCTTAGCTGCCGGTCCCACCCAGCACCACGCCCACCGTCCGCGCAAGAATCCGCAGATCGAGCATCAGGTTCCAGTTCTCCACGTACGCCGTATCGAGCGAGATATAGCTATCGAACGACGGATCCTGCCGCGCCTCGACCTGCCACAACCCTGTCATCCCGGGCAACACATCCAGGCGGCGGAGGTGCGCCAACTCATACTGCTCCACCTCGGACGCTATCGGCGGCCGCGGCCCCACCAGGCTCATATTCCCCGTCAGCACGTTGAAGAACTGCGGCAGTTCATCCAGCGAGTACTTCCTCAACCGCGCACCAAACCTCGTCACGCGGGGATCGTTGTTGATCTTGAACAGGATCCCGTCCCGTTCATTGCGATGCAGCAGGTTCTGGCGCTGGCGGTCAGCGTCCTGCACCATCGTCCGGAACTTGTAGCACGTGAACGTCACGCCTTTGCGCCCGATTCTCTGGGCGCGGTACAACACCGGTCCCGGAGAATCCAGTTTGATCAGGATCGCGATCACCAGCATCACAGGCGCCAGCACGATAAGTGCCAGCACCGAAAGCGTGACATCGATCACCCTCTTGATCAGGAACGCTCCGCGCGGGAAGTCCCGGCGATGCAGCGGGATCGTCGGAAACTGCCCGATATACTCCACCGGCGCATTCCACGCCAGGCCGTCATAAAGGTCCGGCACCACACGCACATCCACACCGGCGCCTCGCGCCTCTTCCACCAGCCCGATAATCGCGTTCTTCTCCGCGGGAGTGGAAAAATAGATCTCGTCGACAAACAGCGCCCGCGCTATGTCCAGGCAGTTGCCCAGGTCGCCCACCACATCCACGTTGCCGGACTGTAGATCGCGGGCATCCAGCGCAATGAATCCCTTGAAGCGGAAGCCCATGTGCCGCAGCGCCTCCAGGTGGTTGCGCAACGCGTGAGCCACCCGCCCCACGCCGACGATCAGCACATTACGTGTTTCGAGTCCCGCCAGGAACCGCCGCTGCATCACCTTGCGCCATACAGCGCGCCGCACCATCGTCATTACCATGGCCAGCAGAATCGTCAGGCCGACCACGATGCGCGAAACGGCGTAGCCCTTCATAAGGAACAGCGTCCCGCACAGCACCAGACCCGCCGTCAGACTGGCCTGCATGGTCATGCGCTGCTCGTTCAGGCCGCTGCGGTTCTGCGCCGGAGCATAAAGCCCATAAATTCGCGAAAAAAGTACTAGAAAAACGCCAAAGGCCCCAACGTACACCAGCGACACCACCGGCGCGGAATGTGTAATGCGCAGCAGTATCTCGCCATGCGGCACGGGCACACCCCGGCCACGGATCCGCAACGCAATCAGTCCGGCAACCAGCGCCGTCACCAAGTCGAGCAGCGCCCACACAATGCTCGACGACGAGGGACCGTTATAGCGGCCCTCCGTGGCGGCGGCGGCTGCCTTGCGCCGCCTTCCCGATACAACCACCTGTTGTAAAAAATCCGGTGTCGTCATCGTTGCCTGCCTGCATCCTGCACACGGAGACCCGTGGCCTCTCAGGTTGATTTGGTAACCGAGTCTACGCCCCGCGCTCGTACTGGGTCGTCAATATGTTGTCAGCAGCGTGTAATCCCGCTGGTGGCAAAGATTTTTGTATAACCCATTGTCGCACCGATATTTACATCGGCAAAACAAGTTCGTCCAATGACAGGAATTCGCAGAGTATCTCGTCATGGCTCTGCCGCATTTCTTCCATCGTCCCGAAAAATCGGGCCTGGCCATCGTGCAAAAACACGACCCGATCGGCTAATTTCTCGGCGAACCGCATGTCGTGCGTCACGATGATGCTCGTAAGATGCAATTGTGACTTCAGGCGTTGGATGAGCTCGCCAAGAAGATGTCCCATCAGCGGATCGACCATCGTGGTCGGCTCGTCGTACAGGATCGCCCCCGGCTGGGCGGCCAGCGCGCGCGCAATCGCCACCGACCGCTTCATCCCTGTCGACAGGTCCGACGGCAGCAGGTTTTCCATTCCCGCCACCCCCACCATCTCCAGCAAACCCTGCACCACCTGCAGTATCTGGTCTTCCTCCATCGAGCCCCGCTCGCGCAGCGGAAACGCCACATTCTCGCCCACCGAAATCGAGTCGAACAGCGCTCCGTTCTGGAACACCATCGTCACCTTGCGGCGCACTTCCTGCATCTCCACTTCGCTGAACCCGGCGATGTCCTGCCCCGCCACCAGGATCGTCCCGCTGTCCGGCTTCAGAAATCCCATCAGCATCTGCAGCGACACCGACTTCCCCACACCGCTGCGGCCGAGGATGCACAGCGTCTCGCCCGGATACACGTAAAAGCTCACATCCTTCAGCACCACGAACTCGCCGAAGGACTTGCAGACGTGCTCGAAGGCGATGTACGGGACGGGCTTTTCCGCCTCCTCCGTAATCGTCTCGGCGTCGGCTTCGTTGGCCTCCGCGGCCTCGGCCATGAACTCATCGACCGCCGGCGGCGGCTCCTTCAGGATCTCGTCATCCATGACGCCTGAAAGCGACAAATCCAGCCAGTAGTCCGGCGAGAACATCGGCCGCTGAACGCTCTCCGGGATGCGCTCGTCGCGCGGGTCGACGGGCTTCTCAACCTGCTCCGGCTTCAGATCGTCGTCCTGTTCGGCCATTCGCCCACCTCCCCCACTGTCATTCTCCCATCAGATGAGCGGCCCACGCCTCGGCTTCGGCAAATTCCCGCGGCGTGTTGAGGTTCGCAAACCACGCTTCCAGATCGATGACAGCCACGTCATGCTTCGGTGAGAATTTCGCGGCGTCCGCCTCGATGACCGACGCAACGCCGAACTCCTCCTGGAGCGCCGCGAACAGTACCTCCAGTTTCCGGTTGCCGCGTTCCAGCTCTCGTGTGACAACCGGAAGAGCTCTGCGCTTCAGCAGACAGAACGCGGGCTGCGGCCGCCCGGCCACCCGCAAATAGCTGCAAACCAGCGGCCCAAAAACCTCCGCCCCCGGTTCATCTTCGGCACCGAGCATCATCTGGGTCCACCGTCGCAGCAGCTCCACAGGCACAAGGGGCACATCGACCGGCACAAACAAGCACCAGTCCTGCTGGGAAGCCCCCAAACCCGCCTCCATCCCCGCCCCCGGCCCCGCATCCACCCGCGTCTCTTTCACCACCGGCGCGAAACCCGCCAGGTCGCTCCGATTTCCGGCAATGGAAACCACCGCACAGAATTCCCGCAGCTTTTCCACAGCAATCTCAACCAGCGGCTGCCCACCTAACTCCAGCAGCGCCTTATCTTCTCCCATGCGCGTGCTTTTTCCACCGGCCAGCACGAACCCATGAACCGGGAGCAACTCCAAGTCACGCCCCAACCTTGTCGAAGAACCGCAGAATACTTTCAATCCCGCGATGAAAGTTCGCCAGGTGGAACTTCTCATTGGGAGCATGCAGGTTGTCATCCGGCAGCCCGAAGCCCATCATCACCGTTGGAATGCCCAACTCGCGCACAAAGTCCCCGACGATCGGGATCGACCCGCCCCCGCGCACGAACACCGTATCCTTGCCGAACACTTCCTTCATCGCCGCACTGGCCGCCCGCACATAGTCGTTGTCGGTCGAAACCACAATCGGCTCGCCCGAATGGATCAGCCGCGCCTCAAGCGTAATCCCCTTCGGACAGATGCTCTCGACGAACGCCTTGTATTGCGCGAACGCGGTCTCCGGCTTCATGTTCGGCACCAGCCTGAAGCTGATCTTGGCCGTAGCCTTCGCCGGGATCACCGTCTTCGCGCCCGCCCCGGTAAACCCTCCCGGCATTCCGTGGACGTCCATCGTCGGCCGCGACCACGTGCGCTCCAGCACCGAAAACATCTCTTCGCCGGTCAGCTCGGTCGACCCCACCTCCGTCTTCCGGTAGTGTTCCTCATCGAACGGCAGACTCCGCCAGGCTTCCAGCTCATCCTTGCTCGGCTCCTCGATATCGTCATAGAACCCGGGAATCGCAATTCGCCCATCCGTCCGCTTCAACTGCGCAATCACCTGCGCCAGCGCCACGAACGGGTTCGGCGCCGCTCCGCCGTACATGCCCGAGTGCAGGTCGGTCATCGCCCCGCGCGCCTCGAGCTCCGTGTAGATCATGCCGCGCAGCCCCACGCACAGCGTCGGCAGTTCCGGCGCAAACATCTCCGTATCCGACACCAGCGCCGCATCAGCCTTCAACTGATCGCCATGCTCGCGCACGAAGCTGGCAATCCCCTCGCCGCCAACCTCTTCCTCGCCCTCAATAATCACGCGGACATTCACCGGCAGCTTGCCGCCATTCGCTAGCGCCGACTCCAGCGCCTTCACATGCATCCACATCTGGCCTTTATCGTCGACGGCCCCGCGCGCATAGATATTCCCATCCCGCTCCTCCGGCTCAAACGGCGGAGACTTCCACTCGTCCAGCGGATCGGGCGGCTGCACATCATAGTGCCCATAGCACAGCACGGTCGGCTTCCCCGGCGCCCCAAACCACTCCGCATAAACCAGCGGATGCCCCGTCCGCTCCGGCGTCGACGTCTCAATCAGGACAACATTAGCCATCCCGGCCTTACGCAACCCGGCCGCTACAAACTCCGCCGCATGCCGCACATCGCCCGCGCGCTCCGGTGTCGTGGAAATCGAAGGAATCCTCAACAGCTCCTTCAGCTCGTCTACAAACCGCTCCCCATTGGCCTTCGCGTACGCAATCGCCGCTTCGCTCATGCAAAACCCTCCCACCGGACGCGCTCCCGCCTTCGGGCGCCGTCGCAAGCCCTCTCAGCATAGTGGAACGATTTGCCTGCCGCCAAACCTTATGCCGCCGGTGGCGCACTCATGGGCTGGAAGATCGCTATCGCGCTGCCCGCGGGGTCGCTCATGACGGTAAACCAGCCTACGTGCGGAATTTCATGGGGCCCTACGTGCACCGTCGCTCCCAGCGACTTCGCCTTCTCCGTCGCCGCGTTGATATCGTCCACGCCGATATACGCAAGCCATCCGGGATTGCCGCCCTGCATCGACATCATGCCGCCGCCCGGCCCGCTAGCCGGCTTGAACGTGCTGTAGAGGCCGTCCGGTCCCATATCCATATCCTGAAATGTCCAACCGAACATCTCTCCATAAAAGCTCTTGGCCTTCGCCATATCCGGCGTATTCAGTTCCAGATGAACAAATGGATTCGACATCGTTGCTCCTCAAAAAGAAATGGCAGCGCGCCCGTGCGCTGCTGGACTTGCAAAGAATGGTAGCGCTGCAAGCAGACTTCCGCGAATGAAATATCGGTAAACCTTAGCGCGCGTGCGGCTGCCCGTCCTTATTCCACGCCGGCACAAAATCGCTCGACGCCAGCCACCGCAGCGGCTCCACCAGGCTCTGAATGGCCGCAGTCATAAACGGCAGATCCAAATGCTGCAGATCATCGTTCGGCTTGTGATACGTCGGCACCGTTCCCCACCCTGCAGCGGTGTGCGCCACGAGCCCCTGCAGCGCCAGCGAATAGTTATCCGACCGCTGAAAGAAGTGCATCTCCGGATAGGGGTCCGGCCCGATCAGCGCTCCATGCGCCTTCAGCGTCGGCCCCAGGTTTGAGCGCTCCCATCCCGTCAGCAGCAGCACGCCTTTCGGCAGCTTGGGGTCCTGCGCGCCGATCATCTCGAACTCCAGGTTGGTGACGACGTCCTTCAACGGCACCGGCAGATGCGCTCCGAAATACTTCGACCCCACCAGCCCCGCCTCCTCCGACCCGTAGCACACAAACAGCACACTCCGTCTCAGCTTCGGCCCCGCAGCCAGAGCATGCGCCAGCTCCATCACCGCAGTCGTTCCCGACGCATCATCGTTCGCGCCGTTATAGATCACATCGCCCGAGCCTTCCCGTGTCCCCAGGTGGTCGAGATGCGCCGTCAGCAGGATCGTCCCGCTCGCGGGATCGCTCCCCGGCAAATACCCAATCGCGTTGAACGTCTTGCGATCGGTCGGCGTATCGGTTGTGCGAAGCCGCTGCCGCCCGTTGATCTCAACCGCCTCGACATAAGCGCTCTGGATGTATCCATTCATCCCCGGCGCAAACGTCAGCCCATAGCTCCTGAACTCCGACGCCACATACGTCGCCGTAATCTCCTCGAACCGGCTCGCACTTCCGCGCCCGCCCATGGCGTCGCTCGCCAGAAAATCCTCATGCGCCTGCACCCACTCCGGCTTCACCACCCACGGGGTTTGCGCCTGCGCGACAAGATTTCCCGCCAAACCAAACGCCAGCACAATCCACGACATCACACTTTTCATTGCTATCCTTCATATCCAACACTGCCGCGAGACTCCCCCGCGTTACTGCCACCTGAACGCCAACTCTTCCAGACCAGGTAAATCAAGAAACCATGGAGACCAACAAAGGCGAGAATGAAAAACCAGTCTGAAGCAGCAAGAGGATCTTTTATTACCTGAATGTGGGCCGCATGTCTCGGGTCTCCGCTTATGACCAATCGCGACGGCCAACCTAAGTCATACAGCCGGTATCCCTGCACTGCGTCGAAGAGCAGAAGAAGGCTCAGAGCACATTGCGACTTTCCGAATCTAATTCGCACTTGGTCTTTCCTCCTTCCGCGCAATGTCGCGCATCAGCCCCAGCATCGCCACCACGGCCAGCCCGCACGGCACGCACAACGCGCCGATGCCCACAGCATAGCCCCCTGTCGCCTCGCGCATCCACCCAATCCAGTACGGCCCGACAAAACCACCCATCACGCCGCACATCGTCAGCATCGCAATGGCCACCGCAGCCGCCTCGCCCGACAGCACCACATTCGGCAGGCCCATCACCGGCCCCTGCATCGCGTTGTAGCTCGTAAACGCCACCAGTAGCGCCACCGCCGCCACCCATCCGCTCCAGTGCAGCCCCGCCACCGCGAGCGCGAGCGTCATCAGCGTCGCCGGCACAACGATGTGCCACCGGCGCTCCTGCCGCCGGTCCGAACTGCGCGCCACCAGCAGCATCCCCAGCGCGCCCGACACGCCAAACCCCGCCACCAGGTACCCCACGCGCCCGGCATCCAGGCCGGTCAGCTCCTTCAGAAACAGCGGCAGCGAGAAGATGATCGCGTAGTACGACCCCAGCGTCAGGAACAGAAACCCGCTGATCGTCCACGCCCTCCCGCTTCGTAAGGCGCGCGCCAAACCGCTCCCATGCAGCACCGCATCGCGCCGCCGCACCGGGTCATTCGCAAGCTCCGCTACCAGCGCCTCGCGCTCCGGCTCGCTCAGCCACTGGGCCTTCTCCGGACTCTCCGGCAAGCAGAACCACACCACAACACTCAACAGCACCGCCGGCAGCCCTTCCACCAGAAAGAGCCACTGCCACCCGGTCATCCCCAGCCGCCCATTCAGCCGCAGCAGCACCCCGGCCGCCGCGCCCATGATCGTCCCGCTCAGCGGCAGCGCGATGTAGAAGAAACTGATCGACCGCGACCTCTCCCGCGCCGGAAACCACTGCGAAAGATAGAACAGCGCCCCCGGAAAGTACCCCGCCTCCGCGATCCCCAGCAGCATCCGCAACCCGTAAAAGCTCGCGGGCGTCCTCACGAACACCATCGCCGCAGCCAGCAGACCCCACGTCAGCATGATCCGCGCCAGCCACCGCCGCGCCCCAAACCGCAGCAGCAGCCGGTTCGATGGGATCTCGCAAGCCGCATACGTCAAAAAGAACAGCCCCGCGCCCAGCCCATAGATCTTCGGCGTAAAGTGCAGGTCGCGGTTCATCGACTCGGCCGCGAAGCTGATGTTCGCGCGGTCCATGAACGCAATCAGGTAGCACACCGACAGCAACGGAATCAGCCGCCACCGCGCCTTGCGCAACCCCGACTCCAGCGCCGGAGACCGCGCCTCCGCCTGCATCACTGCCGCCATCCCCAACCTCGTATCGTTTCGCCAATCCTACACAACCATCCACTTCACCCCGTCCCTTTTATCCCAACCACCACCGACACCCACCCCGCGTTTTCCTCCGCGTCCTCTGCGTTTTTCCTCCGCGTCCTCTGCGTTCGTCTTTGCTCTCCTCCACACCCGCACAACCGCAGTGCTATCGTTTCCCCCATGCGTTCCCTCCTCCGCATCGCCGCACTCCTCTTCGTCCCAATCACCCTCAGCGCCCAAACCCCCGAAGCCCCGCCGCCCGTCCCGCCGCAATCCAACACCCCCGTCGACGCCCCACTCAACCCCGCCCTCCCCACCGTCTTCATCGTCGGCGACTCTACTGCGCGCAACGGCGCGAACCTCGGCTGGGGCGACCACTTCGCCCAGCTCTTCGACACCACGCGCATCAACGTCGCCAACCGCGCCCGCGCCGGCCGCAGCTCCCGCACCTACTTCAACGAAGGCCTCTGGGATAAGACCCTCTCAGAAATGAAACCCGGCGACTTCGTCCTCATCCAGATGGGCCACAACGACGGCGGCGGCAACGCCCAGACCGTCCTCGCCGACGCCAAGGGCCGCGCCTCCATCAAGGGCATCGGCGACGAGACCGTCGACGTCCCCATCAAAACCCCGTACACCACCGGCCCGCTCGCCGGCCAGACCACCGAAACCGTGCACACCTACGGCTGGTACATCCGCAGGTACATCGCCGACGCCCGCGCCAAGGGCGCCACTCCCATCCTGCTCACCGTCACCGTCCGCAACATCTGGAAGGACGGCCACATCGAGCGCGACATGGGCTTCCGCGACTTCGAGAACCAGATCGCCGCCGCCCAGCACGTCCCCATCGCCGACATGGCCACAATCGAAGCCGATCGTTTGCAGGCTCTCGGCCCGGAGGCGACAGCCAAATTCTTTCCAATCGACCACACTCACTCAAGCGCCGAAGCAGCGGTGTACATCGCTATCGACGTACAAACCGCACTTAGAAAGATCGGCTCACCCCTCGCGAAATACTTCGGCGACCCCCACGAGGTGATGGTGGATCTCATGCGTTCACGAGCATCAGATGGCAGTGAAGATCGTGTGCATGCGCGGTTTCTGGCCGATAAAGCTCAGATGGAAACATTCGCAATGAAGATTCTTGCCGAAGCGCATGCGCAGAACCAGCATGAGGACTTGGAAAGGTTTGCATTCGTTCCACTCACTCCGGGCGTGACACGGATATCCGACGAAGAAGATGTAATGACATGGCCAGCGGGAAAGCCCCGCTTTGTGCTGTTCACAACTTTTTCAGGAATTCTCAGTAGCTTCTCTGGTTACGTCTACTCCGAAGGCGGTAATCCCCCTCCAAAGAAGGCATTTACCGGCAATGCTTTCGAGATTGTGCTTATTGCTCCACACTGGTTCTGGTACAGCTCCAGCAACTGACACGAAGATTTCCAGTTTCCGATGAAGCCCAGCTTTTGCATCTCGTGATACGCTGGCCGCGATGCTTCGCCTTCCAGCTGCACTAAGCCTGCTTCTGCTTGCACCTTTCCCGCTCGACGCCCAGCACAACCTCCCCCGCGCCCATACCACGGGCGCGCAAGACCGCGCGTACACCATCGGCGTCATGCGCCGCCTCGCCGACCCGGTCCTCACCAACCTGGCCGCCGGCCGCCTCCATCTCCTGATGCCTGTCGAAGGTGGCAAGGACCGCGCCGAGTTCTCCCACCTCGAAGCCTTTGGACGCCTGCTCACCGGCATGGCCCCGTGGCTTGAGCTCGGCCCCGACGCCACCCCCGAAGGCAAGCTCCGCGCGCATTACATCGACCTCGCCCGCCGCAGCATCCACAACGCGGTCGATCCAAAATCTCCGGACTACATGAACTTCACCCACGGCAACCAGCGCCTGGTGGACGCCGCGTTCCTCGCCGAGGCCCTCCTCCGCGCACCGCACCAGCTATGGGACGGCCTCGCTCCCGCCGACCAGGCGAACCTCGTCGCCGCGCTCAAAGCCACGCGCACCGTCACGCCCGGCGAAAACAACTGGGTGCTCTTCTCCGCCACCGTCGAGGCCGCTCTCTGGCAGTTCACCGGCGACTGCAACCAACCCGTCATCGACTCCGCCGTCACCAAACACATGGCCTGGTACAAAGGCGACGGCGTCTACGGCGACGGCCCAACATTCCACTGGGACTACTACAACAGCTTCGTCATCCAGCCCATGCTGCTCGACATCATGAGCGTGGCCACGCGCATGCACTCGCCGCTTGCCGCCAACGCGCCCGTCATCCTCGCCCGCGCCCAGCGCTACGCCCAGATCGAAGAAGAGCTCATCTCCCCCGAAGCCACCTTCCCCATCATTGGCCGCTCCAGTACCTACCGATTCGGTGCGCTGCAGCTCCTCTCGCAGATCGCCCTGCTCCATCAGCTCCCCGCCGCTGTCCCGCCAGGCCAGGCGCGCTCCGCCCTCACCGCCGTCGTCCACCGCATGATTGAAGCACGCGGCACCTTCGACCCCATCACCGGCTGGCTCCAGATCGGCACCGTCGGCCACCAGCCCGCACGCGGCGAGCCCTACATCTCTACCGGCAGCCTCTACCTCTGCGCAACGGGCCTGCTCCACCTCGGCCTCCCCTCGGACGACCCCTTCTGGATCGCCCCCTCTGTCCCTTGGACCCAGAAGCGCATCTGGTCCGGCGAAAACATCCCCTCCGACCACGCCATTAGCCAGTAACATCAAGCTGTCCGCAGCTTTCGCTCGCATTTGCCTTTCCGGAGGGAGCAGGGGCCTTCAGGCCCCTGGAAAATGTTCGGCGACGGATGGGCTTTAGCCCCGCGGCCTCCGTTGAAACTCGTACTAAACCGAACCCATGAAAATGCTCTGGTGCTGGCGTTGCAAGTCCGAGATGCCCATGCTCGACGAGGATGAGTACCGCCGGGTCACGGTCACCGGAATCCAAAATCCTAACTTCGCAACCAGATTCGCCCACATGCTCGCGGAATACGAACGCGTGACCGGATATCCCGAAACGAACCACAATGCCGTATATCACCATCGGCTCTCCCTTTATGGTCCACCCTGCAAATCCTGCGGAAAGCCTTTGCGCAGCCCGAAGGCCAAGCTTTGCGGAAGCTGCATGCAACCCGTCCAACCGTCAACTTCCTAAGAATGCGCACCCCACTGCTCTTGATTCGTCTAAACTTGTAAAGGAATGCGTCTCCGCCCCCACCATCTCGTCGGCCTCATCCTCCTGCTCACCGCCCTGCGCGGAGCGGAAGGCGCCGTCCTGCCCGCGGGCGAGTACACCATCGACAGCCGCTACGGCCTGGTCCTCTCGCAGGACCGCTCCGGCGTCTGGACCGAGGTCAAGCTATCCGACCACAAACCCGGCTGGCGCATCGGCAGCGGCGGACTCTTTCTCCCCGCACACCTCACAGCCCGGCCCGGCCTCACGCTCGACACCGCTCTCCCGCCGGCCGCCCTGGCCAGCTTCCGTACCCCGTGGACAATGCGTCCACCCGCCGCGCAGTGTGCCGCCCTCCACTCCGCGACAGGCCTCACACCCGATGCGCCCGCCCCCTCGCCAGCGCTGTAAAGCGGCCCTCCGGCCCATACCATTCGCGTAAACTAGAGGTTGCGATCCTCTGCGCCGTGTACATCACTCCGGCGCCAACGCAAGAAGGACACCCGTGTTCAACAAAGTTCTAGCCAAAGTCTTCGGCACCGCCAACGAGCGCGCTGTCAAGCGCCTCATCCCTCGCCTCGCCGAGATCAACAGCCACGAAGCCGCGATCGAAGCTCTCACCGACGAGCAGCTCCGCGCCAAGACCGCCGAGTTCAAATCCCGCATCGCCGCGTCTATCGAAGGCATCACCGACGCGGACGAAATCCGCGCCGCCGAGCAGGCCGCCCTCGACGCCATCCTTCCCGAAGCCTTCGCCGTCGTCCGCGAAGCCGGCAAGCGCGCCGTCGGCATGCGCCACTTCGACGTCCAGATGATCGGCGGCATGGTCCTGCACTCCGGCAAAATCTCCGAAATGAAGACCGGCGAAGGGAAAACCCTCGTCGCCACGCTGCCCTGCTATCTCAACGCTCTCGCCGGCCGCGGTGTCCACGTCGTTACCGTCAACGACTACCTCGCCAAGCGCGACGCCGAGTGGATGGGCAAGATCTACGGCTTCCTCGGCCTCTCCGTCGGCGTCATCGTCCACGACCTCTCCGACCAGCAGCGCCGCGACGCCTACGGCTCCGACATCACCTACGGCACCAACAACGAGTTCGGCTTCGACTACCTCCGCGACAACATGAAGTTTGACCTCGCCGAGATGGTGCAGCGCGGCCACTACTACTGCATCGTCGACGAAGTCGACTCCATCCTCATCGACGAAGCCCGCACCCCGCTCATCATCTCCGGCCCCACCGACCAGACCACCGACAAGTACGCCCAGGCCAACCTCATCATCCCCAGCCTCGAGCTCGGCGAGCTCATCGAGACCGTCGAAACCAAGACCTGGTCCGGCGACTTCGTCGTCGACGAAAAGTCCCGCTCCATCACCGTCACCGACGAGGGCTGGGTCAAGATCGAAAAGCTTCTCGGCATCGACAACATCGCCGACCCCGAAAACTGGGACATGAAGCACCACATCGAAACCGCCATCAAGGCCCACTATCTCTACAAGCGCGACGTCGAGTACGTGGTCAAGGAAGGCGAGGTCATCATCGTCGACGAGTTCACCGGCCGCCTGATGCCCGGCCGCCGCTGGTCTGACGGTCTGCATCAGGCGGTCGAAGCCAAAGAAGGCGTGGCCATCCGCAAGGAAGACCAGACCCTCGCCACCATCACCTTCCAGAACTACTTCCGCATGTACAAGAAGCTCTCCGGCATGACCGGTACCGCGGAGACGGAAGCAGCCGAGTTCGACAAGATCTACAAGCTCGACATCGTCGTCATCCCCACGAATCGCGTCATGCAGCGCATCGAAAACTCCGACGTCGTCTACCGAACCGCGAAGGAAAAGTACTTCGCCGTCGCCGACGAGATCTCGCGTCTGCACGCTGAAAAGCAGCCCGTGCTGGTCGGCACCACGAGCATCGAAAAGTCGGAGCTGCTCTCCGACATCCTCAAGCGCAAGGGCGTCCGCCACGTCGTCCTCAACGCCAAGTTCCACGAGAAGGAAGCCGAAATCGTCGCCCAGGCAGGCCGCCTCGGCATGGTTACCATCGCCACCAACATGGCCGGCCGCGGCACCGACATCCTGCTGGGCGGCAACGCCGACTTCATGGCCCGCCAGGACCTCGTCAAGCGCTCCGTCGCCCGCGCCGTTTCCGCTGCCGAGGGCGCCATCTCGCCCGTCGCCGGCCCCGGCATGGTGCGCTTCTACTACCAGGGCCAGGAGTTTGAATCCACCCAGGCCGAATGGGACGCCGCTGTCGCCTCGCACGAAGCCGCCGCACAGCTCGAGCACGACGCCGTCGTCGCCGCCGGTGGCCTGCACATCCTCGGCACCGAGCGCCACGAATCACGCCGCGTCGACAACCAGCTCCGTGGGCGCGCCGGCCGTCAGGGCGACCCCGGCGCATCGCGCTTCTATCTCTCCCTCGAAGACGACCTCATGCGCATCTTCGCGCGCGAGTGGGTCTCCACACTGCTGCAGTCGCTCGGCATGGAAGAAGGCGTGCCCATCGAGTCGCGCATGATCTCGCGCCGCATCGAAGCCGCGCAGAAGGCCGTCGAAACCCAGAACTTCGAGTCCCGCAAGCACGTCCTCGAGTACGACGACGTCATGAACAAGCAGCGCGAAGCCGTCTATGGTTTGAGAAGGCAGTTGATGGAGGGAGTAGACCAGAAGCAGCTCATCACCGAGGACTACACCTCGACCATCCTCTCGAACATCCTCGACGAGAACGCGCCCAGCGATCAGCACCCCGAGCAGTGGAACCTCGAGAAGCTCTTCACCCAGGTCTTCGACATCTTCGGCGCCGACTTCCGCAACGACGTCGACCCCACCCAGCTCAACCGCCACGAGCTCGGCGAAGGCATCTTCACCCGCCTCGGCGAGCGCTACGCGCTCAAGGAAAAGATCCTCGGCGAGCCCAACATGCGCTATCACGAGCGCGTCGTCATGCTCTCCGTCCTCGACGGCCTGTGGAAGGACCACCTCCTTGCCATGGACCACCTCAAGGAAGGCATCGGCCTCCGCGGCTACGCGCAGCAGGACCCGCTCGTCGCCTATAAGAAAGAATCCTTCGAAATGTTCGAGCAGATGATGATGCGCTTTCAGGAAGACACCGCGCGCCATCTCTTCCGCATGCAGATCCTCGCTCCGGACGGCACGCCCATCGAGACCGAAGCGCAGCTTGCCGCGCTTCAGGCCTCCGCTCCTCCGCCTCCGCCGCAGCAGCGCAGCATCGAGGCCAACGCCCAGCCGCAGCAGCAGGAAGCGCCACCGGTCATCCCCACGCGCCCGCCGTCGACCACCATCGACGCTCTCGAAAAAGAGTTCGAGCGCAAAAAGCAGCGCGAGCTCAACGCGGCTCGGATGGCCGGCGGCTCATCGTCGAACGGTTCCACCGCTCCCCGCAGCGCCGGAGCCAAGATTGGCCGCAACGACGAGTGCTTCTGTGGCTCTGGCAAGAAATATAAAAAGTGCCACGGAGTGAACGCCTAGGCATACACTAAGGGCCCGTACACCGCTATGAGCAACAGTCCTGCGAATCTAAACGGCACCGGGCTCGAAGTCATCGACATCGAGTCCGATCCCGCCTTCCTTAGCCGCCGGCTTCACAAGCACGACATCGCCGCACAGATGGAAGGCATGCAGCGCCTCGGCAGCGCCTTCATCGAAAAGCCCGAAACGATGTTGCAGGAGCTCGTCGAGGCCGCGGTCGATCTCTGCCAGGCCGACAGCGCCGGGATCAGCCTGCAGGACCGCGAAGGCGGCGACACCACCTATACCTGGGTCGCCACCGCCGGCAGGTACGCGCGCTTCCTCAACGCCGAACTCCCCAGCTTCCCCAGCGCCTGCGCCGTCTGCATCCAGCGCGACCGCCCACAGATCTTCCGCGTCACGCAGGCCTTCTTCGACCTCATGAAGATCGAGGCCGACACGGTCACCGACGGCCTGCTCATCCCGTGGACCGTTGACCAGACCCACGGCACCATCTGGATCATGGCCCACGGCCGCGTGCAGGCCTTCGACCTCACCGACTGCCGCGTCATGGAGATGCTCGCCAACTTCGCGGCCATGGCCGTCCGGCAACAACGCCAGCAGCGGCTGCTCGTCGCGCAGGCCGAAGCCAACGCCGCCGCGGCCATGGCGAATGACCTTGCACACCAGATCAACAATCCTCTCCAGAGCCTCACCAACTGCGCCTACATCGCGTCCGAAAATACGAGCGATCCAGCAACCCAGAACCTCGCGCGCAACATGTCCGCCGACCTCGAACGCCTTTCCACACTCACAAAAAAGCTGCTCGCAGTCCCGCTCGACACTGTCCGCCAGAACAGCGCGGCTCCTCCGAAGTCCTAGCTCTTACGATTGTCATCCTTCGCAGCAGGCCGGAGAATCTGCTTTCCGCGGCCTTGGAGTACAAGTGCGCCTGCGGCTCGGCAGAAATATTAGTTGCCACGGCCTCAACGCATAGGCATACACTTGGGCTCAGCACAATGAGCAGCAGTCCATCAAGTTTGACTGGCACGGGCCTCGAAGTCCTCGATCTCGAAGCCGACCCCGACTTCCTTCAGCGGCAGTTGCATAAACACGATGCCGCCGCCCAGATGGAAGGCATGCAGCGCCTTGCCCGGGCTTTCATCGACACCCCCGATTCCTTGCTGCAGGAGCTCGTCCAGTCCGCCATAGACCTTTGCGGTGCCGATAGCGCCGGCATCAGCCTGGAAAGCCGGGACGGTGACGACTCTACATTCAACTGGGTCGCCACGGCCGGGAAGTACGCACACTTCCTCAACGCCACCCTGCCCAGTTTTCCCGACGCGTTCGCCATCTGCATCGAACGCGCCCGCCCTCAGATCTTCCGCGTCTCCAGGGAATTCTTCGAGGTCCTGGAGATCGAAGCCAACGCCGTCACCGACGGCCTCCTGATTCCGTGGGAAGTCGATGGCACGCACGGCACGATCTGGATCATGGCTCATGGCCGCCTGGAAACGTTCGACGTCAGCGATTGCCACGTCATGCAGATGCTAGCCAACTTCGCGGCCATGGCCGTAAGGCAGCAGCGTCAACAGCAGCTTCTACAGGAACGAGCCAGCGCGCAGGCAGCCGCGGCCATGGCCCACGAGCTCGCGCACCAGATCAACAACCCGCTCCAGAGCCTGACCAACTGCGCCTACATCGCGTCCGGGAACGCCAGCGATCCTGCCACCCAAAACCTCGCACGCAACATGTCCGCCGACCTTGAACGCCTCTCCACACTCACAAGAAAAATCCTCGCAATCCCGAGCGACGTCGTTCGCCAGAACATTGCGGTTCATCAGAACCTTAGCGACTGCTCGCCGCAAACGAAGACTCCTCGCCTCCTCACAGGTGCAGCATCGCGGTCCTTCTGAAGCGCAGTTTTCGGAGAGTGGCGTATCCTTCTGCGGTGGCAAACGACACCCTCCGGCTAATCACCGGGCTCAGTAACATGCGTGTAATCCCTTTGTCTCACTCTGGAACCATGTATAAAAAACTAGCTCTGGCGCTCGCCATGTCCACCCTTCCCCTCGCCGCGCAAACCATCCTCGTCCACGGCCATCGTGGAGCCCGCGCCGCCCGCCCCGAAAACACCCTCCCCGCGTTCATCTACGGCATCGAGCACGGCGACGACGTCCTCGAGCTAGACCTCGCCGTCACCAAGGACAACCACCTCGTCGTCTCGCACTCGCCCTACCTCACGCAGCCCGCACCCAAAGGCGGAGACGTCTGGGCCGCGGCGGCCAACGAGCGGCACTGCGACGGCCCGCCGCTGCCTCCCGGCACCTTCATCCACTCGCTCACTCTGGCTGAAATCAAGCAGTACGACTGCGGCTCACACACGCTCGCCAACTTCCCCAATCAAGTCGCTGTTCCGGGCACGCATATCCCCACCTTCGACGAGGTGCTCGACCTCGCCCCGCGCGGCAAATTCGACTTCAACGTCGAGACCAAGATCTTCCCTGCGATGCCCAGCATCACACCCAGCCCGGAGGACTTCGTCAAACTCATCGACGATGCCGTCCGCCGCCACAACCTGCAGTCGCGCGTCATCCTGCAGAGCTTCGACTTCCGCACCCTCCGCGCCATGAAGAAGCTCGACCCGAAGATCCGGCTCTCTGCCCTCTTCGGCAACGCGAGGTACGATCCCGTGATGGGCATCACGGACAGCGACAAGAGCTTCGCGCACATCGCCGAAGTCTCCGGCGCGGACATCCTCAGCCCCGACATGAGCCTCGTCACACCGGAAGAAGTCGCCGTCGCGCACAAGCTAGGCCTGCAGGTCGCGCCCTACACGGCCAACAAGCCTGAGGACTGGAAGCGTCTCGCCGATGCGAAGGTGGACGCCATCATTACGGATGACCCGCCTGCGCTGCTCGCCTGGCTTCGCGCACAGACACCGCCGCTGCATCCCTAGGCTGCTCGCCTCACATCTGCGGCGGCGGCGGCCGGTTGGGAGACGCCGGCGCAGCCTGGGTACCTTGATACGGGACCGGCGGACTCACCCGATACACCGGTGCAGCCTGTTGGCGCGGGGTCGTCTGTCCGCCTGCCGCAGGCGCCGTCGGATTGCCCAGATCCACCGGCACAGGCCGCGCAGTCCTCGGAAATCCTGTGTACGTCCGGTGCGTCCCGGGGTAGCCTGTGCCCGCATAACGATGTGTGCCAGCTGCTCCAGCGGCGGTGTTCCTCGGTTTTGCCGGTAACGCCTGTTGCTCGACCGCCGGCTGAACGGTTTGCTGTGCAGCGGGAGGGGGGGCGGGGGCAGGGGCGGCAACGACGGCCGGCGCCGTCACCGGGTGCGTGTGTTCCTTCACCCAGGCGTCCTGTGCCACCACTCGCCGATACGCCCATGCGCCGGCCCCAAGCGCCGCCGCAGTAACGCACGCCGCGGCAATCCATCCCGCCTGTCGGCGGATCCACGGACGCCCCTCGAACTCCTCATGCTCCGCAACCGCTAACCGTAGAAACCGTGGCAAGTGCAGATCGGGACGGTCCTCATCGTCTGCTCCCTTCGCAGCCCTCAGCGTCTGAGGCTCCGCCTTCGCCGGGATCCTCGCCGGCTTCGCAGCAGCCGTCTTCTGGGGCAGTGGTTCCAGGCGGACTTGAGCTTCAGCGGGCAGCTTCGGCACAGCAGCGGCGACAGGCGTCACCACGACCGCCTCCACTACAGGCTCCGGTCGAATCACCGCATCCGCCACAATCTGCGCCGCAATCTCTGACACCGGCTGCGGCAACGGCTCCAACCCGGGCTTCGGCTCCGTATCGACAGCAGCCTTCTCCACCCCGTGTTCCGCAGCCTTAGCCGCAGCCGGCACAATCAGCGGCTCAAGCCCCGCCTCCGGCTGGGTCTCGGGCTCAACATGCGCGCGGCTAATATCGCGAGCGGCAGAGAACGCATGCGCCGCGGAAATCCCGCGCCCCGGATGGATCGCATACGCCGGCGTCGCATTCTCCTGCGGCGTCTGGGCGATCGGCTCAGCAGCCACCGGTGCCAACGTCTGCACCGCCGCGGCGTTGGCAGCGGCCGCGCGCTCCTCATGTGTCAGCTCCGGTGGAATCGACCCCCACCGCATCCTGAATGAGGACGCCAGGAACTTCACAACCTTATGGATCGGCTCAGTAAACTCGGACGCCCGCTCTTCCATCTGCGGCCCGCCGATCGCCACGGCGACAATGCCCAGCAGGTCGGCGAGCGCCGGGTTCCCACCCTCTCGCAGGATGATCGACCGCACCATCGACCCCATCTCTTCTTCGAACAGGCCGGGCGTCGACAACCGCTCCGCCAGCCCCACCACATCTTCAGGCGAGCCAAACGGCAGACGGTGACTCGCGAAAAACTCATGCAGCTCTTCGACATATCGAGTTGAAGGAGACCGCTTCTCGGCGGCCGTTGGCGGCGCAGACATACGCACAGTTTAGATGCCGCGCGAACTCCTGTGCCATCAACTTGCAGGATTCTTCCTCAGCCGCAATCGACGGTATCCTTAAGCCATGGAATACGAAATCTCCGTCACCGAACTCCAGCAGCTCCTCGCCTCACCCAACCCGCCGCTCCTGCTCGACGTCCGCGAGCAATGGGAGTACGACACCGCCCACATCGACGGCTCGAAACTAATCCCCATGGGCGATATCCCCGGCCGCGCCCACCAGGAGCTCGACGAAGACCAACCCATCGCCGTCCTCTGCCACCACGGCGCCCGCTCGCTCAACGTCACCGTCTGGCTCCGCCAGCAAGGCTTCGAAAAAGCGCAATCCGTCGCCGGAGGCATTGACGCCTGGTCCCGCCGCATCGACCCCAGCATCCCCACCTACTAACTCCCTCTGCGCTCAACACCTCTAAGCTCTGAGCTCATCAAAACCCGGAGCAGACGACCATCCGCCGAGCCAACCGAACCGCTCTCCTCAAAACTTGACAACTCAAAACTCAAAACTGAACAAAAACCGCACTCTTTAAATCAGCACTACTCCTCCGCTTCCGCAAACGCCTTCAGCCGCAACAGCGCCTCATCCCACTGCGCCGAAACCGCCTCCAGATACTCCTTCAGCTCCATCAGCGGCTGCGGGTTGAACTCAAACAAACTCTCCCGCCCTTCGCGCACACCATGCACGATCCGCGCGCGCTCCAGCACGCGCAGGTGCTTCGTAATCGCCTGCCGCGTCAGCTTCGACCCCTCCGTCAGTTCCGCAATCGACTGCCGCTCGCCCCCATAGAGCCGCGCCACCAGCGCTAGCCGCGTCTCGTCACCCAGCGCCGCGAACACCACCGCATGCGCACGGCGCTGGGCCGCCCCTCCGCTACGCCGCAGCGGTGACATAGGCCTCAATGTTCGTCATCTGCTGGGTCCATCCGCCATCGTTCATCCGGAACGCCAGTTCCCTGCGCTCCGCCGGCACCTTATCAAATCCCGACTCCAGCAGCTTCAACAGCGTGCCCTCAGCCGTCGCCTCCAGCGTGAACTCCACCAGCGTCGGCGCCTCCTTCGTGTAGTCGATCTTCGGATCGATCCCGTACGGATGCCACGTGAACGAGAACAGCCGCTCCGGCTCGATCGCCTTCACCACCGCGTTCCACTCAATGTGTTCATACCCCGGCCACGTGATGAACCCGTGCGAGTTCTCACCCGCCACAAACGGCCCATCCAGTTTCACGCGAAACCATTCACCAAACTCCCGATAATCCGTCAGCGCCCGCCACACCCGCGACACCGGCGCCTTGATCTCAATCTGCTTCTCAATTCGATCGCTCATAAGCAACCTCCAGGTTGCACATTACGCCACTCACCCCAAAAGCGCAACCTTTCGGTAGCACTTTTCATCCGCACAAAATTCCAGCCCCATTTTTCCGCCGCTTTATTCACCCCACCCCACTCGCATCCGCCCGGCTTTCGCGCGGAATGCTCTAAACTGTCCTTCGGCATGAATCTGCAAGGTTGCGGCACCGCTCTTATCACCCCTTTCCGTCCTGATGGCGCGGTCGACGAACCCGCGTTGCTCGCCCACGTCAACTGGCAGATCGCCAACGGCGTCTCCCTGCTCGTCCCCTGCGGCACCACCGGCGAGGCCGCCACCCTCACCGAGCAGGAGTGGCTGCGCGTCATCGAAGTCACCGTCGCCGCCGCCGCCGGCCGCGTCCCGGTCTTCGCAGGAGCCACGCACAACGCCACGCACCAGGCCATCGCCAACGTCAAAAAGCTCGGCCGCATCACCGGCCTCACCGGCATCCTCTCCGCGAACCCTTACTACAACCGCCCCGGCCAGCGCGGCCAGTTCGAGCACTTCCGCGCCATCGCCGACTCCACCGACCTGCCCATCCTCCTCTACAACATACCCGGCCGCACCGGCGCGAACCTCGAGCCCGCCACCGTCCTCCGCCTCGCCGAAATCCGCAACATCGTCGGCATCAAGGAATCCAGTGGCAACATGCAGCAGATCACCGAGCTGCTCACCCAGGCCCCGCGCGCCTTCCGCGTCTTCTCCGGCGACGACGCCCTCGCGCTGCCCACGCTCGCCGTCGGCGGCATGGGCCTCATCTCGGTGGCCTCGAACGCCATCCCGCAGCAGATCTCGCAAATGGTCGCCTCCGCGCTCACCGACAACTGGATCGCCGCGCGCCGCATCAACCGCCACTACTTCAGCTTCATGCAGGCGCTCTTCACCGAGCCCAGCCCCGCCCCCATCAAGGCCGTCATGGCGATGCTCGGCCGCGGCAACGAGAACCTCCGCCTCCCCATGGTTCCGGTCGCAGCCACCACCCGCCACAAGCTCGAAACCATCCTTGGCGAGCTAGGTCTCCTGCACGACGATCCCCACGACAATCTGCGGGTATTCTAAAAACCCAAGCGCTTAGCTTTTCTTGTAGTCTTGTCCCGATGCTGTTAGGGATCGTGGAGCGAGATGCATGGCGGGCTTACTCGATAATTTCGACGAACAGTTCCGTCTCGCGACCGAGCGCGCACAGCAGCGGCTTCGCGACGAGCCTCACGTCCTCGAGGCACACTACGATTCCAAGCTCAACCTCATCATCGTTGCGTTGAGTTCCGGCGCATGGTTCTCATTCCGCCCCGAGCATGCGCAGGGGTTGGAAGGTGCCACCACCGCTCAACTCAAGAAAATCAATATCACCCCTTCAACGTTCGGCATCGACTTTCCCCTCCTCGACGCGCAGTTCGACATCACAGCCCTCATGCAGGGTCACTTCGGCACCCGTAGATGGATGGCCGCGCGCCTCGGCGCAGCGGGCGGCGCTTCACGAAGTAAATTGAAGGTGGCCGCAGCGCGCGTGAACGGAAAGCTCGGCGGAAGACCCCGGAAGGCTGCAAGCTAGGATGGCCGAACAGTATTGATCTCGACCAATTCATAGTTTCGGATGGCCGGAGATTTATCGAAAGATTCGGTTCCATGCCAAGCGGTGAAGACGCCGCTTGTATCCGTTGATTTGCGTGCCCTCGTTACGGAAGATAGGTCGGGAAATGTTTGCCGGAGAATACGCGTCGCAGAATTGGCGGTGAGGCGCTTGTGCGAAAGCGTAGAAATCTCCCGAACTTCAACGACACGTTCACCGTTCCAACTCGAATCTCTCACAGTTATCCGCACGTCCATATCCACGTCATGCTCTCACGCCTCCAGCAGCACTACAATCTGTCACCATCGCGTGGTTTTCGAATTGGCTAATCAAACCACCTCGACACCCTCCCTGTCAGACAGGTATCGTTAGCGCGAGGTCTCCATGCAAGCCACTCGCCGCGACGTCTTCAAGTCCTCCCTCGCCTCTGCCGCCGCCGCCTTCCTTCCCAAATCCTCCTGGCCGCCGCACCACACGCCCACACCCGCGGAAATCCGGGCCAACATGGCCAGGCTCGACGCCGCGGCCGCCCTCCCGGTCTTCAAGCGCGAGCTCTTCCCCACGCCCGTCATCATCGACACCATCGAGCTCCTCCACTACAAAAAATCCTGGCTCTGCCGTGTGCGCTCCAAAGACGGCGCCGAGGGCATCTCCATCTCCAACGCCGCGCAGATGGCCTCGCTCTATCCCATCTTCGTCGACCGCGTCGCCCCCTTCTTCATCGGCCAGGACGCCCGCGACCTCGAGCGCCTCCTCGACCTCTCCATGGTCTTCCAGAGCAACTACAAGGCCTCCAGCCTCGCCGTCTTCGTCCCCCTCGCTACGCTCGAGTTCGCAATTCTGGATATGTTCGGCAAGATGTCGAAGCGGCCCATCGGCCTGCTCATCTCGGACAAGATCCACAACCCGAAGATCGCCGTCTACCAGGCCAACGGCGAGCGCTACATCACACCCGAGCTCACCATCGAGCACCTGCAGCGCGACGTCGCCATCTCCAAAGCCAAGGCCATCAAGTTCAAGCTCGGCGGCCGCATGTCCCACGCCGAAACGCCGCCCGACCGCAGCGCCCGCCTCATCCCCATGGTGCGCAAAACCTTCGGCGACCAGATGGTCATCTCCGCCGACTCCAACGGATCGTATGGTGTGGACGAGGCCATCCGCATCGGCAAAATCATGCAGGACTACAACTACGCCTTCTACGAAGAGCCCGTACCCTTCGACGACTACGACGGCCTGCAGCAGGTCGCCGACGCGCTCAACATCCCCATCGCTCTCGGCGAGCAGGAGCCCTCCACCTTCAACTTCCGCCACGTTCTCGCCAACAACTCCGTCGGCATCGTGCAGCAGGACATGTTCTACTTCGGCGGCATGGTCCGCTGCATGAAGATCGCACGCATGGCCGCCGCGCTCGGCAAGCAATGCATCCCGCACATCTCATCCACCGGCCTCGGCTACCTGTACATGATGCACTTCGTCTCGGCGATCACGAACTCCGGCCCCTACCACGAGTTCAAGGAATTCAATAACGACCTGCCCTACACCTGCGCGACCAGCACGCTGCGCTCGGACGACAACGGCATCATCACCGTCCCCACCGACCCGGGCGTAGGCGTAGTCATCGACCCCGACTACATCGCGAAGCACGAAGTCATGAAGGTCATCCGCCCCGCCAACATGAAGGAAGCCGAATAACCGAACACTGGGTGACCCATCTTCGTCGCGGCCGTATGCGACTAAGGTGGGCATCGCGCCAGCAGGCGCGACCGGCCCCGCCCATCTCAAACCAAGGACACCGCTCATGATCCTGCCTCTCCTCCTCTTCGCCACACTCCTCCCACAGGCCTCCACCACCGCATCCACACCCCCCAACGCCGAGGTCCTCTTCTGGCCCCACGGCGTGCCCGCCCAGGGCATCGACCACAAGGACACCTTCGCCAACCACGGGATGCAGATCACGCATCGCGACAAAAGCGGCAACGTCGAGGTGCACCTCACCAAGACCGACGTCATGGTCATCCAGACCGGAACGGCCACGCTGCTCTACGGCGGCGAGGGCCAGGGCATGCACCCCACCGCGCCCAACGAGCTGCAGGGCACCACCATCACGGGCGGAGTCTCGCGCCGCGTCTCACCCGGCGACATCATCCACATCCCCACCGGGATCCCGCACCAGTTCATCCTCGCGCCCGGAGAAACTATCACCTACTTCATCGTCAAGGTCGTCGACGCACCCCCGGCAAAATGACCCCCTCGCCACGGCACCGGTCTTACTTCGCGACCTTCGCGTTCCCCCTTAGCGCCCTTTGCGTCAAGGCTCTTGCCGTTGCTCTTGCCGTTGCCTTCCTACCCGCACCCGCACAAGCCCAGACGGACGTCTACCGCCAAATCGTCATCCCGGAGACCCTCTTCCTTCAACCCAGCATTCCTCCAAACGCCACCATCTACTCCACGCAACAAATCACCCCCGCGATCCGCTTCGAGCGCCTCTCCTTCATCACGCAATACGGCATGCGCGTACCGGCCATCGCCTACGTACCCACGCACATCACCGGCAAAGCTCCCGGCATCGTCATCGTCGCGGGCCACGGCGGCGACAAGACAAGCTGGTACGAGGTCTACGCCGGCCTGCTCTACGCCTCCGCCGGCGCCATCGTCCTTACCTACGATCCCGCCGGCGAAGACGAGCGCAACCCCACCCGCGCCTCCGACACCCGCCTCCACGATCAACCTACTGCTCTGAAGCATCCCGAGCGCATCGGCGGCCTCATGGTGGAGGACGTCCTCGAGGCAGAGCGCTACCTCGCTCACCGTCCTGACGTCGACGCCAAACGCATCGCCGTCCTCGGGTATTCGATGGGCACCTTCCACGCTGCCATCGCCACCGCCCTAGGGCGGGAACTCACCCACGCCCTCATCCTCTCCGCAGGCGGCAACCTCGACGGACCAGGCCAATATTGGGAGACAGGCAACAAGCTCAACTGCCAGGTCGCCCCCTACAAGGCTCTCAACGCGGCGATGCAGAACAAGGCCGGCGACCTCCTCTACGAACACATTGCCGAGTTCACCCCCGCGCTCATCATGAACGGCACCGCCGACGGCCTCATCACGAAGTTCAACGAGCAGCAGCCCTGGTTCGACGCCCTGCGCGACCGCATCCAAAAGCCGCAGCTCACCGACCAATACCTGCCCGAAATCATCTTCTACAAAGACACCGGCCACCGCCCCAGCTTCGTCAACCGCGATGCCGCGCTCTGGCTCAACCACCAGCTTCACTTCCCCAACTGGACCGACGCACAGATCGGAGCCTTTCCCACCATCACCGCACACGACTGGTCCACCCGCAACAACGTCCCCATCAACACGCCCTACGACACGCCCCTCTCCGAAGGCAGTGTTGAAGCCCTCGATCTTCACCTCCCCGGCATCCCCCGCGCCCAACTCCAGGCCATTCCGGAGCCCGAATGGCAGCGCAACAGCAAGTCCTTCACCTTCGACGCGTGGCTCGCCCACGCCCTCGCCACCGAATCCAAAGCGGCGGAATCCACCGCCCTCGCGCCGGTACAATCAAAGCATCCATGAGCGAAGAAACAACAACCCAGGAAGCAACGACCGAAGAAGCGGTAAGCCTCTCCAACAGCCTTGAAGAACGTATCGAATACTGGTTCGCCAAGGGCCCTCAGGCCATCGGCGCCCCCGAAGCTCTCGCCGCGTTCCGCCACCTGCGCGAGGCGCTTGAGGCCGGCGAAGTGCGCTCCGCCGAGCCCGACCCCTCCGCCCCGACCGGCTGGCGCGTCAACGCCTGGGTCAAGCGCGGCATCCTGCTCGGCTTCCGTCTCGGCCACCTGGTCGCGGTCGGCAACGACGCCGTACTCTCCTGCGTCGACAAGCACACCTTCCCCACGCGCCGCTTCACACCCGAGCAGAACATCCGCATCGTCACCGGCGGCTCGGCCGTGCGCGCGGGAGCGTATCTCGCTCCCGGCGTCGTCGTCGTCCCACCCGCCTACGTCAACACCGGCTCCTACATCGACGAGGGCACCATGGTCGACTCGCACGCCCTGGTCGGCTCCTGTGCGCAGATCGGCAAGAGAGTCCACCTCTCCGCCGCGGCGCAGATCGGAGGCGTCCTCGAGCCCATCAACGCCTCTCCAGTCATCATCGAAGACGACGCGCTCATCGGCGGCAACACCGGAGTCTACGAGGGCACCATCGTCCGCACGCGCGCCGTGCTCGCCGCCGGCGTCATTCTCACCCGCGGCACGCCCGTCTACGACCTGCCCAACAACACCATCCTCAAAGCCACAGCCGACACCCCACTCATCATTCCGGCGGGCGCCGTCGTCGTCCCCGGCTCACGCGCCATCACCACCGAGCCCGGCAAAACCCTCGGCCTCAGCGTCTACACGCCCATCATCGTAAAGTACCGCGATGAGAAGACAGACTTATCGACAACGCTTGAAGACATTCTTCGTTGACCTTGACTCGTAGCTACAAAGTAGCTACCATAATTGCAAATCGGGTCGAGTTCCAAACCTAAGTCAATCCCGCGATACGTGAGCAGATTCAACGCATTTTGATGACTATATGGAATGGAAAGGGCGACCCATGTTCGATTGGGACGAAAGCAATATTGCGCACATTGCAAAGCACGATGTGCTGCCGCACGAAGCTGAAGAAGTGATCAACGATCAACCGCTGTATCTCGACTACTCGATCGAAGATGGCGAGGAGCGCCATCGTGAACTTGGTGAAACCTACGCGGGGCGGGTACTCGTGGTCGTTAGCACTCTCAGAAACGAGCGCACGCGCGTGATCACGGCTTATCCGCCGGGCCGATCATTGCTTCTGACATACCTCGCATTCAAGGAGTCCGAGCAACATGGAAAAGCGAATCATTCCTAAATTCGAATCCGAAGCCGAAGAAGCCAAGTGGTGGTTCGATAACCAGGAAGAGCTCGACAAGGACTTCGCTCAGGCCCTCGCAGAAGGTCGTCTGCAACGCCGTACTGAGCCCCGCACGAGCGCCATCCCCACGACGACCATCCGTCTCGACCCGGTCGACATCGAGCTGGCACGCAAGCTCGCCGAGAAGCGCGGCCTGAAGTATCAGACTTACCTGAAGATGCTCCTGCACGAAGCGCTGTCGCGGGAAGCGAAAGCTTCTTAGCTCGAAATTCCGCTCAGTGCCTCAGTGCGTGGAATCCGCAGACCGCGTCCGCGTCAGCACCGCCACAGTAGGACCATGAGTTCCTGAATGCGCGTCGTAGTGCGCGCTCGAAGTTTCCACATACCCTTCCTGCAGCAACGCCCGATACCGCCGCGAGTCTTTCGTCGCGCGCGGACGGTAGAGCAACGCAAAGGTCTGCGGCAGATCGGCGTCGTTGGCCGGCATCGCCTGCACGCATGTCGTGTGGCAGTAGAAGTTCACGGTCTGCCCAATGCCATAAAACCACGGTGCATAAGCGGGAGTTCCCGCAAGCGGTTCCGCCTGCAGCGTCTTCGCAACAACGTCGTACGGAATGCGTGCCGGCGCATTGCGCAGGTCACTGATCGAAGACACCGCCACGATCGCCAGCACAACGAAAGCTCCGATTGTTGCGACTCCCCGGTAAAGCGCGCCGGGCCGTTGCGCCAGAAGGTCAATCCCGTAGCAGCACAGAATCCCCAGCAGCGGCACCGAAGGCAGAACATGGCGAGCCGCGAACAACGATTGATTGAACGGCGGCTTCGAGAGCAGGAACATCGTGAGCGGCGGGAGAAACGCCAGCAGGATCACAGCCAGCAGAACCGGCGACTCGCGCCACGATTCCCTGCCCCACGCAAGCAGCAGGGCAGCAGCGCAAAACAGCGCGATCAGGATCAATGCAACGGTCGTCGCGCCCCTGAAGCTGAGAATGCCCAGCGTGAAAGCGAACATCTCTTTCAGGTCGTAAAGCCCGGGATGCCCCTGCCAGTCGAGATTGAGTGCAACACCGTGCCTGGCGTGCAGCGCCGACCAAACCGCAAACAACCACGGAAGAATACTCACCGCCGCAATCGATCCGCAGACAAACATCCCAATCTTCACGCCTCGCGCTTGCTTTGAAAGCAGCACTGCGATCGCCGCGAAGAAAATGTACACGGCGGCAACGTAATGCGTGTAGACCAGCACGACCATCAGCGCCCCACCCGCAATCCACAGCAACGTGCTGCGCGGCCCGGTTGTCACGCGCCACACCCACCACACCAGCACCAGCACCATGCAGGCATAGAACGCATACGACCGCGCCTGCTGACTGAAAAAAATCAGCGTGCTGTTCAGCGCAACCACAGCAGCGGCGAGCACACCCGTATACCGGCTCTCCGGCAGTAACGACCCCACCTTCATCGCAACAGGTATCGTCGCCAGCCCGAACAGCAACGACAGCAACCTGATTCCCAGCGCGCTCGCGCCCCACAACGCCACGCCGGCCTTGATGATGAAGTAATACAGCGGCGGATGCACGATATCGTTGCGAATCATCCCCAGCGCAGTCGCTGCAGGCGCAAGAGCAACGCGGTGCGAGAACATCTCATCGCCATCGAGCGCCTCATGCGGCAGTGTAGCGATGCGCAACGCGCATCCGGCAAGTATCAGCAACAGCAGCAACCCGTAGCGCCACTTACGACTGGAAGCAGTCATCCATCATCCTCGCGATTCGTCTGTCTTGTTTGAGTCGAGCATATAGAACGGCCCCGCCCTCCCGCAACACGCCCGCTCCTGATACGCTGTCTGCACGCAATGCACACCCCCCACGAGCAATACGCCAAAGACGGCTTCCGCCTGCGTGGCACCCAGATGTCGCGCGTCGACGGTTTCTCCGACGTCGTCTTCGGCTTCGCGCTCACCCTGCTCGTCGTCTCGCTCGAAGTCCCCAAGACCTTCGCGGAGCTCCACAACCTGCTCTTCGAGTTCCTTCCCTTCGCCATCAGCTTCCTTCTCCTGATGCTCATCTGGCACACGCACTACAAATTCTTCCGCCGCTTCGGCCTGCACGATACATGGACCATCTGGCTCAATGGCATGCTGCTCTTCTTCGTCCTCTTCTACGTCTATCCGCTCAAGTTCATGTTCGCTGTGGCCTTCGGTCACGGTGCCACAATCGAACACACTTCCGACCTCCGCACCATGACGCTGCTCTACGGTGCCGGCTTCACCGCCGTCTACGCCATCATCACGGCGATGTACATGAACGCCTGGCGTCAGCGCGACGAACTCCAGCTCACGCCGCACGAACTCCGCCTCGCGCGCCTCTACATCTGGGACGAAGGCGGCAACGTCATCGTCGGCCTCATCTCATGCCTCATCGCTCTCGTCCTTCCGCCTCGCCTCTCGACGCTCGCCACCATGGCATACATGCTCATCGGCGTACACAAGTCCATCGTCGGCAACAAGATCGGCGAAGTCCGCAAGAGCGCGCACCACACGGCTGCGGACATCGATACCGGCGCCTGACCTCCCCGCAAAATCCCCCGCGGTGAACAACGCGTTACACTGAAGATCCATGGCATTAGATAAACTTCAGATTATTCCGCTCGGTGGTCTGGGCGAGTTCGGCATGAACTGCCTCGCCCTCCGCTTCGGCGACGACATCATCGTCATCGACGCCGGCCTCATGTTCCCCGAAGAAGAGCTCCTCGGCGTCGACATCGTCGTCCCCGACATCTCCTTCCTCGTCGAGCACCGCAACCTCGTCCGCGCCATCATTCTCACCCACGGACACGAAGACCACATCGGTGGCCTCCCCTGGATCCTCTCCGAGCTCAACGTCCCCGTCTACGGCACCGAGTTCACGCTCGCCTACGTTGAAGGCAAGCTCGACGAGCACCGCCTCCTCGACGACGCCGACCTGATCGAAATGCTGCCCGGCCGCCGCATCACGCTCGGCCCCTTCAGCATCATGCCCATCCGCGTCACGCACTCGCTGGTCGACTGCGTCGCGCTCGCCATCCACACTCCCGTCGGCATCGTCCTCCACACCGGCGACTTCAAGATCGACCTCAGCTCCCCCGACGGTCATCCCTTCGACCTCCAGGCCTTCGCCGACCTCGGTAAACAGGGCGTCCTCTGCCTCCTGCAGGACTCCACCAACGTTGATCGGACCGGCTTCACACCTGGCGAAAAGGCCGTCATCCCACGCCTCGACGATATCTTCGCCGCCGCGCCCAAGAAGCTCTTCTTCTCTTGCTTCTCGTCGTCGATCCATCGCATCCGCATCGCCATGGAGCTCGCCCACAAGCACGGCCGCAAGGTCGCCATCATCGGCCGCTCCATGGACAACTCCACCGAAATCGCACAGGACCTCGGCTACATCGACCCGCCCATGGGCCTGATGATCAACCCCAGCCAGATCCGCGACACCCCGGCCTCCAAGCTCTGCATCCTCATCTCCGGCACCCAGGGCGAGCCCATGTCCGCCCTCTCGCGCGCCGCGGTCGACAACCACAAGTTCGCCAAGATCGATCCAGGCGACACCGTGCTGCTCAGCTCGCGCGTCATCCCTGGCAACGAGAAAAAGATCTACCGCGTCATCGATCACCTCGAGCGCCGCGACGCCCGCGTCATCCACGACGACGGCACCAACGGCCTCATCCACGTCTCCGGCCACGGCGCGCAGGAAGAGCTGCGCCTGATGATCAACCTCGTCAAGCCCAAGTTCTTCGTCCCCGTCCACGGCGATTTCCGCCACCTCAAGCGCCACGTCGAGCTCGCCCTAGCCACCGGCATCCCCGAAAAGGTCATGCTGCTCGAAGACGGCGACATCCTCACCCTCGACGCCAACAGCGCACAGAAGACCGGCAAGGTCACCACCGGCCGCGTCTGCATCGACAACAACTCCACCGCCGACGTCGTCGAAGACACCGTTATCCGCGATCGCAAGCATCTCGGCGAAGACGGCGTCTTCCTCCCGATCATCGCGATCAACAAGCGCACCGGCCAGGTCGAAGGCCAGCCTGAGATCACCACCCGCGGCTTCGCAGCCGACGACCCCGACCTCCTCCGCAACGCCCGCGACATCGTCTCACGCACGCTCGCCGACTCCAGCGCCGAAGAGCGCCGCGACTACGGCGTCATGAAAGACAAGATCCGCGGCGACCTCAAGCGCTTCATCCAGAAGAACGCCAACCGCCGCCCCCTCATCATGCCCATCATCCTCGAGCTGTAGACGCTGATCCCAATCCCGCGCTGATTCGAGAACCCCTCGCGCTGCACGAATCCCACGGCTGCACGAATCCCACGGCCCCACGAATCCCACGGCCGCACAAATCCCGCGCGGCCCACAAATCCACGGCAGACCACGTAACGGTAGGTCAGGGCTTCAGCCCTGACAATAAAGCGCACCATCGTATTCGGCTTCAGCCGCCGAGGGAACGCCTGGCTGGGGAACGATCCACTTCGCGCAAACTTGAGCGGCGCGCTGCACATGAGCCATGTGCGCAACTACTCCATCGGCGATGAATGGAGCGCCCACAATCGCGGGTGCCCCATTCATCGCGCTCGCTTTTGGCGCGACGGGTGGGCCGCCTCAATCGCCCGCACCACGAAACTCGAAACTCAAGGCCGAACCCGCTCGCCCGCCATCTCGCAGCTATCAGGCAGCCTTCCAAAACTCCCGCGCATTTTCCCATCCCATTCTCCCGAAATTAACGACCCGTGGGTTATCATCATCGCTATCCTCAAACTTCCCATGCTTCACGGGACAGCGGTGTGTTTTTAAACGCAGGTCGGCTCATCTCCACGGAGGCTCCATCGATGTCGCTCTCTTCCTCGCCATTTAAGTTCTTGGCTGCTCTCGCTGCCGCACTCGTTCCGGTCGCCCTGACCGGCTGTGCCGGCATGGTCACGACGGCATCTGACACCAACGCCTTTAGCGTAGCCGGCACGACGAGCGGTCAGCTCCACGGCGGCAATCAGCCTGTGAGCGGATCGACAGTAAAGCTGTACGCGGTCGGGACCACCGGCTACGGCTCGGCCGGCACCCTGCTCGCCACCACAACTTCCGCGAACGACGGCTACGGCTCATTCTCCTTTTCGCAGGTCACCAGCGGCGCAACCGGCCCCGCAGGCTCCTCATATGTCTGCCCGACAAGCAACACCTTGATCTACATCATCGCCAGCGGCGGTAACACTGTCGGCACAGGCAACAACAACAACAGCGCAGCCGTCTTTCTCGCTGCTCTGGGCGCTTGCAGCACATCTGCCAATGGATTCTTCGACGTCAACGAAGTGTCGACTGCGGCTTCTGTCGCCGCGCTCGCCCAGTACATCAACCCGGGTACGAGCACGCCGGGATCAGCCACCATTGGTTCGCCCAATACCGCGCAGGCTAAAGTCGGTCTCACGAATGCCTTCGCCACGATTCCCAACCTCATTAACGTCGCCACTGGAACCGCGCTTTCCACGCTCACTTTGACAGGCACTAACCCCAGCGTTAGCGGGACTACCGTTACCGTCACACCTGAGACAGGCAAAATCAACTCCATCGCCAATGTCCTGACGGCGTGCGTAAACAATGCGACCTCCGCCGGCGCAGGCTGCACAACGCTCTTCTCCAATGCCACACCGCCATCGCCTGCTCTTACGAGCCAGCCGGCCGCCACGTTCAACACAGCGGTAGACACCCTGCAAGCCAATTACTACATGGCCACGAACCCCACCGATGGCAGCACCGCAAATCTCACCAACCTCTACAACCTGACAGCGGCTGTCGCACCTTTCCAGCCTGCCCTCACCGCTCAACCGACGGACTGGACGGTTGGTCTTCTCTATAACGCGGGTACGTCCACCTGCACCGGTGCCGCTTCCGGTAAATTCATTTTCTACGCCTACCAGGTACGGTCTGATGCCGGCGGAAACATATGGATCTCAAGCAATGGCCCAGTAGTGGGTGGGTCACAAACTGTGCCGGAAAACATCAGTCAGGTGAGTCCAACTGGTGTGCCAATGGCGTGCGTGACACCCAGCGCCACGGGAGGCGTCTATACCGGTCTAACCATCGATACTTCTGGGAATGTTTGGGCAGCGTCACACGCCGGAGGAATTTACAAGATCAATTCATCTACCCTTTCTGTCACGCCTTGGTCGGAAGTGGGCCTCACCCCCTGGGCCATCGAAGCCGATGGATCGGGCAACGTTTTCTATACGATCGCGAGTGCGCCCGTTCATAAATTTGCCGGCGCTGCGACGGCCTCCACCGCCGCTCCCTCGGTCGCGATCGGTACGGAATCCAGTGCTTTCCCGAACTTCATGACTATCGATGTAGCGGGCAACATCTGGGTCCCGGAGACTACCGCTTCAGGTAATCTTTTCGAAAACTATCCCGATGCGGTTACTGGCACAAACGGCTACTCGACTTCGAATGCTGGCGTCGCAGGAAATGTGCAGGCGCAGATTGCTATCGACGCTTCAGGCAAGGTTTGGACCACGCAGACCACACCCGCTAATACAGCGACAGTGTTCACTCCTCAAACACCGCCCTCGGCAGCCACATCGACAGCCACGGCAGCGGGCCTCGGCGGCATCAGCACTCCGCGCGGTGTTGTGATCGATGGTGCCGGCAATGCCTGGATTCCGAACGGTGTCAGCGGTGGTCACAATGTTGCTGAGTTGGACAAGAACCTCAACTCGCTTTCCGGAACCACTGGCTTCGTCAAGGCGACGGTACTCCCGAATACGCTACGTTCTGTCACCATCGATCCGTCAGGGAACGTGTGGATCGGCACCAATGCAACCACCGTCGATACGATCTCCGAGATCGTCGGTGCAGCTGTCCCGGTCATCACTCCCCTCTCGGCGCAACTTGCCTCCGGAACTGCTGCTACTAAACCCTAGAATCAGTTATTGCTCAACTCAAAACCCCGGCTCTCCAGCCGGGGTTTTGTTTTTTTGCGAAGCAATAGCCGCGAACGCCTAAGGCCTATCTCCAACGGAAGGGCTCATCTTAGGTGCGCCACAAGATAGATAGATGCGCCACAGAATGGATGGCGCCCCGCATGCCGCCGCCGGGAAAGGCAGGGTCTCCGACCCTGCCACCACCAGCCCTTCCTTGCTGCCGCAGGCAGGAGCGGAGGCGCAGCCGAAGCGACACAATCGCCTTCCTTCGTCCCGCCACGAACCCCGCGCGCCCACCGAGCACCTCCGCCGAAGTTGTCAAGCCCCCACCCCTGTGCAAAACTCACAAATCCCGCATGAACACAGGCGATTCGCAACCCCCGCCATCTGCATTTAATTACCCGCAGCTAGCTACAATTAATTCATGGATGACACACCGCACACCTTCGCCGCACCGAACCAGCGCGCAACGCTCCCACAGACCGTCTGAAGTCCGAAGTCTAGACCTGGAAAAGACTTTCCAGACCAGAAGTCCAGACTTAAGCCATTCATTTTCATCAGCTTCAATACAAAAGTGGGGGACTCCCTACCCCTCGCGCTCAACTTCTTCCAGCACAGCCTCCGACCCGATGGGCTTCCTCGCGAAGTGGTACAAGCTGAACGCCAGCAACGCGAACATCACCACGCTCACCCAGTCCTTGTACAGCGGATTGGTCTGCGGAAAGGCCGGCAGCGTCGTATGCGTCACATCCTGGTAGACCTTGGCGCAAACACCCACGAGTCCCATGATGCCGCCCGCCGCAATCAGCCCCGAGGCATACAAACTCCCCGGCGAAACTTCACTCTCCGCAACGGTCGCCGCCCGTGTCCGCGCCATCGCGCGGTCCACCATCCAACGCATCACGCCACCCACAAAGATCGCAAGAGTCGTTCCAATCGAAAGATAAGCCCCAACGGCGAACGTCAGCGACCGCACTCCCAGCAACTCGATACCGATCACCAGCGCCACACCCAGCAGCACCAGGCTCCACGGCAGCTTCCGGCTCAGGATGCCGTTGATCACCGTGGCCATCAACCGGCCCTGCGGCGCAGCCACCTTTTCGCTGCCGATGCCCTGCACCCACTGCACCTCGATCCTGCCCGAAGCAGGATCGTAGAGATACTTGCCGTCCTCGAGCGTCGCCGACCCGATCGAATTCAGCAGCACATACTTCTTCGTCCCATTCACAATCGTCTTCTGCTGCGCGTTCGTCAGCGTAATGCTGTCCCGCGTAAATTGCCCCTGGTTCGTCACGCCATCCGGCAGTGCAGCCAGCGTGAGCACGCGCGGTGTCGGCACGGTCTGGAAGCTCTCAAACGCGCGGTTCATGCCGCTCAGCGTCGGGCCAATGGCAAACACGCTGACGATCACGCCAACCATCACCGCCAACTGCTGCTTCCAGGGCGTCGCGCCGATCAGGTATCCGGTCTTCAGGTCCTGCGACGTATCGCCGGCATTCGACGCCGCAACGCACACCACGCCGCCAATCGTAATCGCCAGCGCACCGAACGCCGGAGCGGTCCATCCCTTCACCAGGAAGATCGCCGCAGTCGCCATCAGCGTAGCGATCGTCATCCCACTCACCGGGCTCGCGCTCGATCCCACAATACCCACGATGCGGGCTGAAACCGTAACGAACAGGAAACCAAAGACCACAACCAGGAGCGCCGCCGCGATATTCGCCAGCAAACCAACTTGCGCGCCAGGCACCGGCTTGAACTGCAGGAACGCAACCATGAGTGCCACCAGCAGAACGCTTCCACCCAGAACGACGCTCATAGGCATGTCGTAGTCCGTGCGGCTCGGCTGCTTCGCCTCGCCCTTGTTCTTGCCAAACGTCGCCATTCCAGCGGTCAGCGCGCTGATGATGGTTGGCGCGGTGCGCAGCAGCGTAATCAGCCCGCTCGCCGCAACCGCTCCCGCCCCCATCGGCCGCACGTACGTCCGCCACAGAACGCTCGGCTCCATCTGCGAGATCGGCACAGTGCCCGGATACAGCGGGCCGCTGAGGTGCTTGCCGAAGAACACAATCGCGGGCATCAGTACCAACCACGAGAACACACCGCCGGCCAGCATGATCGCCGCTACGCGGATGCCAATGATGTACCCCACGCCCAGATATTCCGGAGTAACATCGGCACGGATCGACGCGCCCTTGAGAATCTCCTGTCCACCGGGATCGAAGTTGAAGTCCTTCTTCGGCGTCGGCGGAAACAGCCCCAGCAAGTTGTCGTTCTGGAACAGCGTATACAGTCCGCCGATGCCGAGCCCCATGAACACACGGCTCGCAAACGACCCGCCTCGTTCACCGGCCTGCAGCACGTCCGCGCACGCCGTGCCCTCCGGATACACCAGCGTGTCATGCTCGTCGACAATCAACTGTCGACGCAGCGGAATCATGAATAGCACGCCGAGCCACCCGCCAAACAGCGCCAGAGCAAAAATGCGCGACGCCTCTAGGTCGAAGCCGAGAAAGATCAGCGCCGGCAGTGTAAAGATCACGCCCGAAGCAATCGACTGCCCCGCATTTCCGGTCGTCTGGACGATATTGTTCTCGAGGATCGAAGCTCGTCCGAAAACCCGCAGGATCGAGATCGACAGCACCGAAATCGGGATACTTGCCGCAACTGTCAGTCCGGCCCGCAGACCCACGTACACCGTGACCGCACCAAACACCACACCGAATACGGCACCCAGCAGAAGCGCGCGAACGGAAAGCTCGGGCCGGTTTTCACTGGCGGGCACAAAGGGACGAAACGATGTTGACGATGCCATAGCGAGGGCTCTCCGGTGGTTCAAATCTGGCGCAAACGTTGCAGCCGAGTGTACCAAGTCAGAGAGGCTTACGGTCAGGTCAGGTTGTTCGAATCGAGGCCGCGACTACCCGGCGATGCGCATCGTCCGTCCATGACGGCTCACAATGGCCAGCCGCTCGCGGTTCAGAATCTTCTTCGCCTGCCCGCGAGCATGGCTCGCCCACGGCCCTGCCGGGTCAAGCCGCGCATACATCGTCCAGTGCCGCAGCGCGCGACGCGGTTCGGACCGGCGCTCGTAGGCCAGCGCAAGATTGTAATGAGCGTCCGCATACTGCGGCACCAATTCCAGGGCGCGCTCGTAGGCAGCAATCGCCTCGGGCAGCCGCTGCAGTTCATCCAGCACATTGCCCAGATCGAAGAACGCCAGCGCATAGTCGGGATCGGCCTCGGTCGCGCGGCGGTAAAAGTTTTCGGCGGAGTTATAGTCACGCTCGTTGTAATAAATGGTCCCAAGGTTGATCGCCGCCGGCGCATGTCCAGGCTGCAGTTCGAGGATGAGCCTGTACATCTCCTTGGCCTCCGCGAGAGTGTCCACCCGCTCCTCCAGCCGCACAGCCCTCAGAAACATCTCCTGCGCCGCGCTGTTCAGAGTCGCAGGCGCTGCACCGCGAGCGCGCACCACGGCCATCCCTGCGCAGGGCGCGAGCTCGAAATCGAACTCCATCTGCCGCGTCACCGGGTCAACCAGCGCGCCGTGCTGCCGAAAAGCCACTCGCGATCCGCGACGCACGGCCACCGACTCCAGCAGCGGGTTCACCATGCCGGAGACCTGCTGCATGGCGTCGACAGACCGCCGAATGCTGCTGACCGAGATGCGGGTCGCCGTGAGGTCACGCAGCTTGCGTAGTTGAACCAGTTGTTCGAACGAGAAATCTTCGGACTCAGAAACTAATCCGGCCCGCTGCCACTTCGCCAGTTTTCGCGAAGGCACACGGAGGATGCGCAGAACATCTGCTCGACCGTATTTGTCCACGTCACTCGTCCCTCAGATTGTGGCAGGGCGCTCTTTAGCCTGCTCTAGCTGCGAGTATGCGGTGCTGAACGTTGCTATTCAAGGCCTTATGCGGCCCTTTTGAAGATTTCAGTGGATATCAGGAACCAAACCATGTACAGAAGAACATGCGCTGGCCGTTTCCAGAACAATAGGCGATCAATCATGCCAGGCTTACCGCCGTGCGGCGCGACTCACGCGGGGAGATGTTCGACCAGGTAAGGATTGCGAAACTTGCCTCCGGGGTCAAACTCGGCCTGCAGCTTCTGGAAATCCACAAGTCGCGGATAGAGTTGCCGCAACCGGCCGGCAGGCGTTGTAAACAGCTTCGCCCAGTGCGGCCGCGCGTCAAAAGGCGCAAGCTTTGCCTCGATCAACGGCAGTATCTTCCGGACGCTCTCCCATTCGGGCTTCCAGGTGAAATGAATGGCGAGAGATTCGCGCTGGTACGCCGTGCTCATCCACAGGTCGTCCGCGGCAATGGTGCGCAGTTCGCTGATGAAAAGGTGTGGCGTAATGTGGTCGCGCAGTTCTTCCATCGCCAATATGGCCTTGTAGGCCTGTGCTCGCGGAACGAAGTATTCGGTCTGAAGCTCGGCACCGCTCGACGGCGTGAAGTTCATCCGGAAGTGCGGCAGCCGCTCGAACCACGGTCCCGGAATGCCCTGCTGGTCGGTACAGTTCTCAGGCGAATGTCCGCTGAGCGGATGCAGCTTGGTCTTCTGCAGCGTCGCTCCATAGAAGAGCTCCGGCAGATGAGGAGCAGCGCCGTTGGTGACGCTCTGCTTCAGCCATACCTGCGTCGCTCGGTGCTTCTGCCAATCCGTGAACAGGCTCACACTGTAGCCGGACGAAAAGATCGCATCGAGGTTGTGCTCTAACTCCTCGAAGCGAAGGTTCTCGTAGACCACCTGCGCGATCTGGAACGTAGGCACGACATCCAGTGTGACGGCGGTAATGATGCCGAGCGCGCCAAGCCCCACGACAGCGCCGCTGAACTCCACTGGATTTTGCGCACGCGAAAGCTTCCTGACCTCGCCCTTGCCATCCACCAGTTCCAGCGCGCTCACAGCCGTAGATAGATTGCCATTGTGAACGCCGGAGCCGTGAGTGGCCGTGGCGCACGCGCCCACAACGGACACATGCGGCAGGGACGCCAGGTTGTGCACCGCAAAGCCCTGTGCGTCGAGCCACGGAGCAAGTCCTCCATACGTGACGCCCGCGCCCACCGTAACGGTGCGAGCATCCCTGTTCAGCGTCATCTGCTCGAATCGCTTCAGCGATATCTGGTCGCCCAGTGTGTCCGCGATGTTGCTGAACGAATGACGCGCGCCCAGAGCCTTCGAATGCGGCAGCGTCGTGACCAGCTTCTGGATATCCTGCACAGTCGCAGGTTGATCCAGCCGCGCAGCCTTATAGGTGTAATTGCCTGCCCAGTTGGTGCGCGGCTCTTTAGCGGTATCCATAGGTTGACCCTGCGCGTGCATCCACTGCGACAGCACAGTACCTGCAAGCATAGTGCCGGAGCTCTTCAGGAAATCGCGCTTGTTCATCAGTTCTCTCTTTCGGCCTGCAGATACAGCGAGAGCATTTCAGGCCGTTATCGCGTAGATATCTCCATCACCTGAATCGAATACGGCGGCATCGTATGGCTGAAGCTCGCACCAGCACCCTTCAGCGTGCTCTTCACCGGAACGACGTGCCGAGGATCGGTGATGGTGTTCGTATCGGCCTGGTTGGTTCCCGACAGGGTCTCCAGCACGGCCTCAGGCACAATCTTCGTAGCGCCACCCAGGTGCAGCGACACCGGCTGCGGAGCCGACGTCGCGTTCACCAGCTTCAGGTACAGCTTGCCCTTGGCTTCATCTGTCGTAGCAGAGTAGAAGAAGCGATCCGATGCGTTCGTCGCGGAGGACTCGGGCACGCTGCTGCCGAGGTACTTCGCGAACAGCACCTGCGCGTAGTACGAGGGCGAGCCGTAGCTCGATATGGCATCGTAACCGATCAGATCACTCTCCCATTGCATGCCGCCCGGGTTCACGTTGACGAACAGCGGCGCGTACGAGGTCATGACGATCAGATCGCTGTTGCGCTCAAAGCCCGTCATCAGCGCGGCATCACCCAGCGCCGAGTTCAGGTTCGGCGTCGGAACGCCCTCGCGCGTGGCCCACTCGCCCACAAAAATCTTCGGCCCGTTGCGATCTGTCTTGTCATACTGCGTGGCATGCTTGTAGCTTTCCACTGCGCGCAGATAGTAGTGGTCATCCTGCACATCGACCTTGATGTCTTTGAGCGGCGCTGTCGTGATCGTCTGCAGGTTGGGATACTTCGCTTTGATCGCGCGATTGAATTGCGTGAAGCGACCCGGGTAGCTGCCAGACTTGTCGAACCAATCCTCATTGCCGATCTCCACATAGTGCAGCGGAAACGGCTTTGGATGTCCAAGCTTCGCGCGCACCGCGCCCCACTTCGTGCTGGTGTCTCCAGTAACAAACTCGATCTCATCGAGCGCGTCCTGCACAAATGGCGTCAGGAACGGCCCCGGATTGATGTGCACTCCCTTGAGCGAATAGCCCGCGTACACCGCAAGCACCGGCTCGATATTCAGGTCTTCAGTCCACTCCAAAAACTCGAGCAGGCCCATGCCATCACTCGACTGATATCGCCATGGGCTCGGGTGCGTTGGCCTATCGACGAGCGGACCGATGGTGTTCTTCCAGTCGTAACGGTCCTGTATTTCATCGCCTTCAAGATAGTTTCCACCGGGCATCCGCAGAAACTTCGGATTCATCGCGGCCATCATCTCCATCAGGTCGGCGCGATTGCCGTTCTCGCGATTCTTGAACGTCGGCGGGAACAACGACACCATGTTGATCCACAGCTTGCCGGCATGGCCGACAGTCAGCAGCAGGTGATTATTCGCAGAGGCCTCGATTTTTCCGGTCTTCAGCGTGAAGTCATACTTCTTCCACTCACTCGAAAGTGCACTGGAGGTCGTGGTCGCAAGAACAGCTCCGCTCCTGTCGCTCACCAGCGAAACCGTAACCGGTCCTATATCGCCCGAGTCGGCCTTAGCATAGAACGACCCGCCGTAAGTCGTGCCGGGCCGGAGCGCCATGCCCCAGTAGCCATCGTTGTAAACGCCCACCGGGCTCTGCGCATCGGCCTTCGTGACGTCGACTTCCAACGAACTCGGCAGCGCTTCACTCGGGCCGCTGCTGTCGTCGGTCATCATGCTGCCTCTGCCGCTGCCGTTCTCTACCAGGAACCAATGCGTCGGCTGCCCGTGAGAACGCCCGCTGAACGTGCGGCTGCGTACCATCTCGGCATACAGCCCGCCGTCGTAGGAATAATTGATCTCCTCGGTCATCAAGCCGTAGAGCATCGGGCTTACTTTATGCAGCGGCTTATCGAGTTGGATATCCAGTGTCACCGGCGTGGGCGACTGCGCGATGCTTCCGAGTGTCGCGCACGCCACACAAGATGCGAGCACAAATTTGAAAAAATTGGAACGCGTGCTGAGGTAAACCATCGTGATCTCCTGCTCCTATTTCTTAACTTGTGCGACATTCAAAGATCCGCGCAGCCGTATGTCCTCCGAAGAAGACCCCACCATCACGCGGAACGCGCCCGGCTCAACAACAAAACTATGGGTACGCACATCATAGAACGCCAGCTGTGACGCTGACATCTTGAACACAACATGCTTCGACTCGCCCGCCTGCAAGAAGACGCGCTCGAACGCCCGCAGGCTCTTGATCGGCTGCACAACAGCGCTGTGCTCCTGGTGCGTGTAAAGTTGCGCCACGTCCGACCCCGCGCGGTCACCGGTGTTCGCGACATCGAACGACACCTCAACCTGGCCTTTCGCCGATACGGTCGCCGACGAAAGCTTCAGGTGGCTGTACTCGAATCGCGTGTAGCTCAACCCATGTCCAAACGGATACAGCGGCAGACCTTTGAAGTAGAGATACGTGTAGCCCTTCGACACGTCGTACTCATTCTGCGGCGGCACGCCATCCAGGCTCGCATAGACCGTGTACGGCAAATGCCCACCGGGGTTATCGTCCCCGAACAGCGCTCGCGCAATCGCAATGCCGCCAGCCTCACCCGGATACCATGCATCCAGAATCGCAGGCAGATGATCCTGCGCCCACGTCACCGCAAGCGGCCCTGCATTCATCAGCACCAGCACGGTCTTCGGATTCGCCGCGTAAACAGCCTCGAGCAGTTGCTCCTGCGCTCCAGGCAAATCAAGGTTGCGCCGATCGTGCCCCTCGCCTTCGACGCGTAGGTTCGTCCCGACGAACAACAGCGCCACATCGGATTTGCGCGCAAGCTCCGCCGCACGAGCGATCGCCGCAGGATCGGCAGCATCCACAAACCCGGCACCCTTCTCGTACTTCACCGAGACCTTCGAGCCCAGCAACTCCTTGAGACCGGCAACCGCGGAGACCTTGCGTGCCGGCGTCCCATAGTAGTTGCCAGTCTCGTAATCAACGTCGCCCGCAGGCCCGATCACCGCAACCGAGTGCACATCCTCACGTTTCAGCGGCAGGAACCTGTCGCGATTGCTCAGCAGCGTGATCGACTCCTGCGCAGTCTTCAGCGCCAGCTCAAGATGTTCCGGCGAACGCACAACGTTCATCTGAATTTTGCTGTACGGATTGTTCTCCGGCGGATCGAATGCACCAAGACGGAAGCCAACCCGCAGCACGCGCGTCAGCGCCTGGTCCACATCCTTCTGCGTCAGCAGACCTCGCTTCACAGCCAGCGGAATGTTCGTCTCAAACTCAGCATCGTCGGAGTCGTTACCGGCCTTGATCGCAAGCGCCGTCGCTTCAACGGGATCTTCTGAAGCTTTCTGCCCCGTCTCGTATCCGCGTCCGCTGCGCGTTCCGGTAAGCAGTGCCACCGCGCCCAGGTCGTCCGTTACGAAGCCGTCAAAGCCCCACTTGCCGCGCAGAATATCCGTCAGCAGATGGTGGTTCACCGCGTCAGGAGTGCCGTTGATCGCGTTGTAGGAAGACATCACCGACTGGGCATGCGCCTCGGTGATCGCCGCCTTCCAGTGCGGCAGCCAGAACTCCATCAGGTTGCGCTCATCCACCTCAGCCGAGAGGTGCTGCCTTCCGGTCTCCACGTTATTCACCGCAAAGTGCTTCACGGTCGCCGCAACTTTCAGGTGGTTGATGTCGTCGCCCTGCAAGCCCTTCACATAGGCCACTGCCATGCGACCCGTCAGGTACGGGTCTTCGCTGAAGACCTCCTGGATCCGGCCCCAGCGCGGGTCGCGGCTGATGTTGATCACCGGCGAACGATACACCAGGCCGTGCTTGGAGCGCGGCCCATCAGCCTTCGCGTTGTACAAAGCGCGCGCCTCATCCGACATCGCATCCGCCACACTGTGGACAAGAACAGGGTCCCACGTTGCACCCATCGCGATCGCCGCAGGAAACAGCGTGGTCGGTTCCTTCGACCACACACCGTGCAGCGTCTGATTCCATCCACCCCACATCGGAATATTCAGCCGCGGAATTCCTGTGTTGAGGTGGTTCAACTGCGCCGCCTTCTCCTCAAGAGTGAGGCGCCCGACCAGATCAGCAATGCGCTGCTCCAGTGGCTTTGCCGGATCGAGATACGCAGGGCGCGCCGAAGTTTGAGCGACACCAACACTTGCACATGCGGCAACAGCAACGAAAAGCACGTACTTTTTCATCGAGAGGCCTCGCGCCCTGCTTGTATATATCTACGGAAAGAAACGTTTGCTATCCACGCACCCAGTTGCCATCCACCGACCGCCACATCTCAGCATGCGGCGCCTTATCGCGAAGCGCCGTAGGCAAGCGGTCTTCGCGCACATTGTCATAGCAGTGCAGCGCGCCGAAACGCAGTATCGAGCGCGGTATCCCAACCGCCGTGAAGCCTGGATGTGAGGTCGAAGGAAACGGCCCCCCGTGATTCATCGCCGGCGAAAGCGCGACACCTGTAGGCATCTTGTTGTTCAACAGCCGCCCAACGCGGAAGCGCAACGCCGCCGCTACCGGTTCGTACACCGCATCATCGGCCGAGCTGCTCGCCGAGTAGATGCTCCCCGTAAGGTTGCCTTCGAGCGCCTCAAGTACCTCAACCATCTGCTCCGCACTATCGGCAACGATCAACAACGTCGCGTTACCAAAAGCTTCGCGCTGCAACTCTTCGCGCTTGGCAAGAAAGCCTCCAGCGGAAATTCGTAGCAACGTGTTCTTATACCGCCAACCATCGCCGTCCGCATGGGCCGCGCCGGTAACCACTTCAGCACCCGCGCCCACAAGCCACTGCACGCCTTCATGCAAACCATGCAGACCACCCTGTGAAAGCAGCGGGGCCGCAGGCCGCTTCTCCAGCGTGGATGCAAGCACATTCGCAAGTTGTTCGGTCGCCTCGCCCGCTACGGCAAGGATCAGGTTGGGGCTCGTGCAGAACTGTCCCGAAGCCGCAAGGCAGCTATCCGCCAGCTCTGTTGCCAGAGCATCGCCACGCTCGGCGACTATTCCGGGCAGCAACACCACCGGGTTCAAACTCGACATCTCAAGATACGTTAGCTTGCCCGCCGCATCCGCCGCAGCCTTCAGCCTCATGCCACCGGCGCGGCTGCCGGTGAAGCTCGTCGCACTCACACGCGGATCGCTCACCAGCTTCAGCCCGTCCTCATTCGCAACCGCATACAGCATCTGCACGGTTGCCGCCGGCAGCTTGCTCGCCGCAAGCGCGGTCGACGCACACTGCGCGAGCAATCGGCTTGTGCCGGGATGCAGCGGATGCGCCTTGGCAATCACCGGACATCCCGCAGCAATGGCCGCCGCGAAGTCGCCACCCGATACCGCATTGAACGCAAACGGAAAGTTATTCGGCCCAAACACCACAACCGGCCCCATCGGTGCATAGTGTGACCGAATATTGTTCTTCGTATCGATCACCGCATGTTGCCACGACCCTTCGCGCGCAGCCGCGGCAGCCTGGCGAAGCTGAGTGGTCGTGCGAGGCAGCTCGACATCCTGCAACCGCGGCTTGATGGGCAGCCCCGTCTCAGCGTTCGCTATCTCCACAAGCTCGCTCGCGCGCGCTTCGAGCTCAGCGGCATAGTGCTCGAGGAACGCCGCAATGTCTTCACCGCTCGCAGAACGCAGCAGCCGCGCCGCATCCAGCGCAGCTGTCAGCGCTGCATCACAGTCCGCCCATGCACTCTGCGGATATTCGTCCGTCAGCTTTGTTCCAGTCGCCGGGTTCTCCGCGACGAACGTTGCGGTCGCCGTCGCATCGCGCCACTCTCCACCTATCCAAACCTGCCCAGTAGCCACTTCGTCTCCTCTTCGTCTCGTTAGCTGCGCATGGAAGAGCGCAAGGGTTCAACAACGGATGACATGTCCTTATCGGCGTAGCCTTGTGCCGCCGCCTGCTCAAATAGCGCGCGCGCATTCGTCGCCGTAGTCAACTCGACGCCGGCTTCTGCTGCAGCCTCATGCGCGTAAAGAAGATCCTTGGACATCAGCTCAAGCAGGAAGTTCACGCTGTAGTCCCGATTAGCCATGCGCGCAGAAATGGCCCCAAGTAGCGGGCTCCCCGGCGCACCACGTTTAAGAATATCAATCGCAAGGTCGCGATCAAGCCCCGTGCGCTCCAGCCACGCAATGCCCTCCGCCAGCGAGGCGATCTGCACGCCACACAGAAAGTTGTTCAACAGCTTCATCTTCGCGCCCGAGCCCAACGGCCCCAGGTGCACAATCTCCTTGCTCATCGCCTGCAGCACGGGCGTGGCCTTAGCCAGCGCTTCAGCCGAGCCACCCGTCAAAAACGAAAGCTGTCCTCCAGCCGCCTGCATGCGACTGCCGGTCACAGGTGCATCCAGCAACTCCAGCCCACGTGCAGCAGCCGCAACCCCAAGCTCCGCGATCCACGCCGGGCTCAACGTACTGCACTCAATAAGAACCGCTCCCGGTCCCGCCGCCGCGAGCGCTCCCTGCTCTCCCAGCCACGCGGCGCGTGAAGCCGCATCATCCGCGAGCATCGCAAGAACAACACTCGCTCCCCGCACAGCGTCAGCAGGACTATCTGCAACCCGCGCTCCCTGCTCTGCAAATGCCTCAGCCTTCGCACGCGTGCGGTTGTACACCGTCAGCGCGAAGCCCGCCTTCAACAAATTGCCGGCCATCCCGGAGCCCATCGTCCCCAGGCCCAGCAATGCAACAGATTCTTTGCCCATCGTCTCTCCTCACCTCGCGCTATGCGAGGGCATGCACTCGCACCGGCTCAGTCATCGCCGCTTCTTCGTGAATGGGATTGCGCAGCGCGCGCCCAAACCCTTCAAAGCTTATCTCAGTCACGTCACCGTCCTTCAACACGATGCCCTCTCCAAACGACAGCGCGTTGGCCCCAAAAAAATGAACATGCACCATTCCCCGCTGACGATGGCCCGCGAACTTGAAGTGGTGATGCTCCAGGTTGGCGAGGCTGTGGCACATGTTCTGCTCGCCACTTGAAATCTTGCGATGCCACAAAATCTCATCTCCACGTGTGACTTTCACCTCGCCGGGAACATCGCCGAAGTCGGCACCGACCACAAGCTCTGGCCCAATGCTGCACGCACGCAGCTTCGATCCGGCAAGATTCAGATAGTTGCGCTTCTCAAACTTGTGGTCGGAGAACTCATTCCCCACCACAAAACCGATCCGAAAAGGCGCACCATCATTGCCAATGATATAGATGCCGGCAAGCTCCGCTTCCTCCCCACCGTCCTCCGCGTGGCCCGGAATCTCCAGCACTTCGAAAGGCGCGCGCAACACCGAGCCATCGCCCTTGTAGAACCACTCCGGCGCGACGCCGATCTTGCCATCCTCCGGTCGCCCGCGCTCCACGCCCCACTGAAACATCCGCATGCTGTCCGTCACTGCTTCAGCCTGCTTCGTCTGATCGGCAAGATGCATCGCCTGCCGCTCCTTGGCGCTGCCAATGTGCGTCAACCCCGTGCCCGCGACCAGCAAACGCGAAGGTGCATCTGGCACATCGATAGGCGTCAGCAGCCGCCACTCCGACGCGCCACTATAGACATCGTCATACGACAGCGTCTCCCCCGTCGCCAACGACCGGGCGCGCTCACTCAGCGCAACTCCGCTCTCGAGGCACTGCTGAGCCAGTTCATACACCGACGTCACGCCATCCAGGCACTTCAACTGCGGCTCTTCTACTAGCGCGACCCTGCGCGCGGAGCCATTTGCAATCTGCACGAGATGCATCGTCATCATCCTTATCCAATCACCGTAAAGCGCTTCAACGACTCCTCGTTCACTGTCAGGCCAAGCCCCGGAACGTTCTCGTTGAGATCGATGTACCCATCCTTCGGCACCGGCTCTCCATCGAAGATGTACCAGAACAGCTCGTTGCCCACCTCTACCTCGACCTTGGGAAAGAACTCCGCAATAGGCGAGTTCAGGTTCGCCATCACGACGTGATAGTTATGCATCTGTCCCGCATGCGGCACAACCGGAATCTGGAACGATTCCGCCAGCGCCGAGATCTTGCGCGCCTGGCTAATGCCACCAACGCGATTCGTATCGAACTGTATATAGTCCAGCGCGTTCGCCTCCAGCAGCTCGCGGAATCCGAAGATCGTAAACTCATGCTCTCCGCCCGCGATCGGCACGCGGCCATACTTCTTCAGTTCGCGATAACCACGCGTATCGTCAGGAATGACGGGCTCTTCCAGCCAGCGCAGGTTGAAAGGCTCAAGCCTAGGTAGCATGCGCTTCGCATAGTCCAGCGTCCACCCCATGTACGCATCGGTCATCAGGTCAACGCCGTCGCCGATCACCTCACGCACCGCGCGCACCAGCTCAATATTCTTCTGCATGCCGGCCGCGCCATCCACCGGCCCCCAGCCGAAACGGAGCTTCATCGCCTGGTAGCCTTCGTCCTTATACTTCTGCGCTTCCCTGCGCAACTCATCGAGCGGCATCGCGTAGAGTTTGCTCGCATACACCGGAATGCGTTCCTTCGTCCGCCCGCCGAGCAGCCTGTACACCGGCTGCTTCGTGTCCTTGCCCAGCAGGTCCCACAGCGCAATGTCCACCGCGGAGATCGCCGTCATCGCCACGCCCTTGCGTCCGAACGCCATGGTGCGCCGATACATCTGCTGCCAGATGTACTCGGTGTCCCACGGATCTGCGCCGATCAATACCGGCTTCAGATACGTGTCGATCAGGGTCTTCGTCACCAGCGGCGAGAGCGCCGCATTTCCCAGCCCAACCAGCCCAGCATCGGTGAATATCTCGACCAGCACCCATCCATGGAATGCGAAGTTCCCCATCGACGCATCGCCGAAGGCAAGCAGATCCATCGGATTGGTGCAGAAATGAGGAGGCAGCGGCACAGTCTTGCCCTCCCACTGAACGACTCGAGTGCGTACTTCAGTGATTTTCATACCGTCTTCTCAATCTCCCTGAGGTCATCTGTACGAAGCTGTTGAATCCTGCCGGCGAACATCATGATGGCAAGAAAGCCGATGAGGTGAAACGTCCCAACCAGGACAAACAGCGTCCCGTAACCAAAGCCGTGACCCAGCAGGTAACCTGCAACCACGCCAAAAATCGCGCCGCCAATTGCGCCGCCGAAACCCACCAGGCCGGACACAGTGCCCACCGCGGACAGCGGAAAAATATCGGCCGGCACCGTCATGATCAGGCCCGACCACGATTGCTGGCAGAAGAAGGCGACGCTGAAGATTGCGATGGAAAGCTGCACGGGCACCAGCGGCACAAGCATCACAATTGGCATAAACGCCGCGCTCAGACCGAGCGCGAGCTTCCGCGCCTTATCCAGCGAGTGCCCCTTCCGCAGCAGCCTGCTCGAATAATAGCCGCCGACGAAACTTCCAACACCCGATGCAGCATAAGGAATCCACGCATAGTAGCTGACGTGTTTGATGTCAAAGCCGCGAGCGTCGTAAAGATACTTTGGTAGCCAGAACAGCAGGAAGTACCACGCCGAGTCGCTCATGAACTTCGCAAACACCAAGGACCGCACACTCGACATGCCGATAATTTCGCTGAACGTCAACTGCTCGGCCAGCGCTCGCGCGTCAATCGTGTTCGACGACACTAGCAGATCGCCGCCTTTGTACGACAGCATCCACCACACTACCCAGGCGAGCCCAACACCACCTGCAAGAAAGAACACCGCACGCCATCCCACATTCAGCAGCACCACACCGATCAGCGGCGGAGCCAACACCGAACCCACCGCTGTGCCCGCATTGATGATGCCCATCGCAGTCGATCGATCTTCAGGCGCAATCCACTCCGACACCACACGCACAGCCGCCGGAAATGCCCCGCCTTCGCCCATACCCAGCAGGAACCGCGCGCCCAGCAGCAGCGCGAAGCCTTGCGCGAATCCATGCAGCGCACAGGCCAGCGACCACCACAGCATGATCAGCATGAACCCGCGCCGTGTGCCCAGCCGATCGAGCAACCTGCCGCCAATCGCGTAAAGCGCCGCATACGAGAGCAGGAACGCGGTCTGCAGATAAGAGAACTGCTGGTTCGAAATCGGGATGTTGCGCTCTATCGCGGAGATCGCCACCGGCAGCGTCTGGCGGTCGAAATAGCTGATCGCGATCGCCGCCGTAACCAGCGTGACGAAGTACCAGCGCAGCTCCATCCCGCCGCGCCGTACTCCGTTCACTCTGTACTCCGCTACTGAGCCCATGTCCGCACCCTACCACTTCAGGTGAAGCAATGAGATGCCCTGGCGCGGCAACTCGGTCCTCACCACCACCTGGCCATTCGCAACTTCGAGCCACACAGGCGAAGTCAACAGCTCAAGCTGCCCTGCGTCGCGCAGATGCGCATATTGCTGTGTCGTCGGATGCTGCGGCGAGCCCATCGCCTTCCACACCGTATACGCGTTGCTGTGCGTATCGTCGATGCGATAGTGCTCGAGCAGAACCCGGTGCACACCGGCCGGTATGCCGCCGATCGTCACACTCGCAGGTGCCGCATCCGCCGCGCCGTCCACGTCGTGATAGTTCCACACCAGCACCGCAGCCTCATGCTCGGCCTTGGTCGCCAGCGCATCCACATCCGGCGCCTGCCGAACGCCGGTGCTCACTAGCGTATCCAGCGGCACCTGCCCCGTGCTCGTTGTCTGAACACGGTTGCCAGACATCAGCGCGAACATGCGGAACACATTCAACACCGGCTTATCCACACCGTTTGTTGCCAGTGATCGAAAGCCCTCGAAGTACTCCTTATCTTCAAACTCAAACGACCAGCTCAGCATTGAGATCAGGTTCACCGCATGACGATCCTGCAGCTCGAACAAGCCCTTGTACGCCGCAGCCGTATATGCCGGATACAGAGTTCCGTTGCGATAGTTATTTGCCGGATTCACCTTCGACGAGCACGCGGCGCACCCTTCCGGGTCCGCCTCGCTGATGATGATCGGCAGGTTCTTGAAGCGCGGATACGTCGCGATCAACTCAAACCCTTTATCCGCGTCCGTCAGCTCGCGGTTCAGGCCCATCGTCACCTTGCCCTCGCTGATGGTCGGGCGACCCTTCGCATGGAACGAGATGAAGTCCATCGGGATCGGCTTGCCGTTGGCGGCGCTCCTACCCGTATTCACGTGTTCCAGAAAATTCTTTAGGAACGTATTCGCCTTCGGATTTCCCGGGCTAGTCGAAGCAGGCCCGCCCACCCTTGCTCCCGGCAGTGCCGCACGCACACCGGCCACGGCATAGTCGTACAACTTCCAATACTCCTCAGGACTCGTGTGCCAATAGTCGATGTCCGGTTCATTCCACACTTCGAAGTACCACTGCAGCACGTTCTCCTTCCCGTAGCGCTCCACCAGGTGCGCCGTGACGACCCGTGCCAACTCGCCCCACTTCGCATAATCCTTCGGTGGGTTGTTCGACTTGCCGCTGATCGCGCTCTTCGGATAATGCACCTGATATGGCTCATGCCGATCGGGCAGGTCGGCCGCGAGGTCTTTGGGCATGAAGCCCAGCTCGACCATCGGCCGCACACCCGCCGCCTTGTACGCGTCGAATATGCCATCGAATATTTTGAAATCGTAAATTGGCTTGCCGCTAGCGTCCTCACTGTATACATTCGTCGAACTGAACTTCAGCTCGGCCACACCGTCCCCTGACGTGAGCAGGTGGTGCGCGCGTATATAAACCGGCGCCGGACTAAGGTCGTGCAGCTCCTTCAACAGCTCAGTCCCGTGCCGCATCGTCGTATAGTTCGCCTCGTCATAGCCGAACCAGCCATAGATCGGCTTGTAAGGCCCGACCACCTTGCCCAGATCCACATGAATCGCGACCGGGGGCTGCGCCGAGACCGGCGGAGGCTCCGGCACCGTTCCCTGCGCCACAGCCTGCATCCCCAGCCCGCTCACAACCAGTGCCCGCGTCAACCAAATTGAAACATTCCGCATTCCCGCTCCTCGTGCTGGTTAGAAGTTGTACTTGAGCGCGAACTGGATATCACGCGACGGGACCGATGTGCTCGTTACCGAACCACCCGCACTCGCATCGACCGTTGCATTCGGCGCGTTGAAGCTGGTGGTGTTAGTAAGATTGAAAAACTCTGCGCGGAAGGACAACGTGCTTTCGCCTGGCAGGTTGAAGTTCTTGAACAGTGATGCATCGTACTGGCGATACTTGTCGCTGCGAAGAGTGTTCGCATGAACGTCTCCGTACACATACTGTGCCGCCGGAATGTACCGGGTCTTGTCGAACCACGTCGTCAACGAGCGCGTGAAGCTCGAGTTGCCGCCCGCCGGATTGAGCACCGGCCTCTGTCCGCCAACGCCTGTATTCGCGCGATCTCCAGCGATCACCGGCGTAAACGGAACACCGCTGCGCACCACGATGATCGTCTGCAGATGCCATCCTCCAAGGACGCTGTTCACAGCACCATTCGACGTGCCCAGCAGCGACTTTCCCCTGCCGACTGGAAGCTCATACGTCCCGCTCAACGCGACATTGTGCGGCACGTCATACGGCGACAGCGCGTACTCATAGCCCGAGTTCCCTCCCAGCGCCGGAGCCTGGTTGAACTGCATAAACTTCGAGTACGTATACGCCACCAGCGCAGTAAGCCCATGGCTGAGGCGATGGTCATACTTCATCTGCAGCGAGTTATAGTTCGTCGAAGTATCCTGCGTGTTGAACGTAATCGTGCTGAACGGCTGGTACGGCCTGCGCCCCTGGATAGCTCCCGCGCCCGGTGTCGGATCATTGAAGTCGTTATTGCCGTTCAAGTCGACACCGCGATTCCCAACATAGCCCACCTCCAGCACATCCTTCGACGTCAGCTGCCGCTGGATGTTCAGGCTGTAGTGCTCGTTGTAGCCCAGGTTCATATGCACCTTCGAAGGCGAGAGCGAAGGATTCGCCAACGCCGATCCAAGCGCCGAGCCCTGAAAGAAGTCGGCCAGCGTCCGCGTCGGATGCCCGCCGGCATCAACCACCTGGTTCTGCGTCTCAGACAGCCGATAAGGCAGCACGCTAAGGTTCACCCGGCCGCTCGTTCCTTCAGGCTCGTAGAACATCCCGAAGCCCGCGCGCAGCACAGTCTTCGGCGTCAAGGAGTACGAAACGCCGAACCGCGGAGCGAACTGATGTTTGTCCGTGTAGGTAATATTCAACGGCAACCCAGCCGTGCTGCTGGTCTGGATGTATTGCCCGAAGAATTGATAAGCGCCCGGCGCGGCATGTTGCGATGTCAGGTCCGGCGTCGCGCTCGAACCCGACACGATGATCGGCTTCGACCGCGTCGGATCGAACGTCCCGATCTGCCCTTTGTACCCGGCGAGCCACGGCGAGTATTCGTACCGCAGGCCCATGTTGAGCGTCAGACGCTGGCTCACGCGAACATCATCCTGAAAAAAGAATTGCTCATACGTCTGCTGTCCACCGAAGTTATCCGCCGGGTAGGCCCGCGTGACCGCTGAAGGATAGCCGAGCAAGAAATCGGCGTATGCATCACCGGGAAGAGTGACGGGCGGGTTGGTAGGAGTGACATAGGACGTGTAAGTACCATTGAAGCTGAACTGCCCTGCATAGGTCTGGCTATCGTATCCGAGCCATTGGTAGTAGCGAATTAACGTTCCGACTTTGAATGATTGGCGACCCTTAAGATAGGTAATGTTCTCGGTGCCCTCGAACGCCTTGCGGTCCTGCGACTTGGGGCGCTGATCGAAGGTTGATCCCGCGAGCGAGGAATAGCCGCTCCATGAGTAGTCCGGGAAAGAACCGCCGGTGGCGGGGCGAAGCTGCGCACTGAATCCGGCAACACCAAACTGCGCATTGAAGTCGGTGCCCTGCAGAAACGCTTGCAGACGAACATGGCTGGGCAGGAAATGCGCCCGCACTTCGTTCACCGTGTTGGCTCCAATGTTGGTCACCAATCCAACCGCAATGTCCTGTCCAATGGAGGTTAGATTCGCGGTCTTCAATAAGACGAAGGCATTCGGATCGACCTCGTGATTCTGAACATAGATCCAACGCGCGAATAGGCGGTTGCGTGGATTGATCGCGTGGTCCACGCGCACCGTGTACTGGTTGAAATCGATCGCCTGCGAAGGCGTTGCACTAAATGTTCCGGTGGTCGTGTTTTGGTGAGGAATATAAGCGAGGATCGCAGTCGCCTGCGACGAGATCTTGTTCGCGGGAATGGTGTTGTTTGGAAACAACAGGCCGGTCGCGGGATCTTTGATGGGTTTGCTGAAAATACCCGCCCGTTGAGCATCGCTCGGTACAGTGCTGTTGAAGATCAATCCCTGGCGCAGCCGCTGCCCCTCGAAGTTAAAGAAGAAGAACGTCCGGTCGCGCCCGCTGTACAGGTGCGGTATTGAAAGCGGGCCACCGATATCGGCACCAAATTGGTTGCGCTTCAGTATCTGCCGCGTCAGCGCAAAGTAATTGCGCGCATCCAGTTTGTCATTACGGATGAACTCAAAGATGCCTCCATGAAAGCGGTTCGTTCCGCTCTTCACCGTCGCATTGAAGAACGCGCCACCCCGGTTGTACTCCGCGGAGTAGGGGCTTTGCTGAATCGAAAACTCCTGCAGCGCGTCGATCGAAGTCTGGATAAAGGTGCCCCCCTGGTGCTGCTCGCTGATGTCAACGCCATCCAGCAGGAACGATGTAGCGCTGCCTCGGATACCGCTAATGGTATTACCATTGACCACTTCCGGTCGAATCGCAAGAGAATTCCCCGTTGGCGCCAGCAGCGCAGCTCCCGGCGTCAGCTCCGCCAAACGAAAGAACCCACGCCCGTTCAGAGGCAGATCGGTTAGCTGTTGGTTGGTGATCACCTGCCCCACTGTCGCGGAATCGGTGGACAACAACGGTGCTACAGTCGTCACTTCAACTGTCGTAGTCGATGCTCCAATGCGCAGCTTCAGGTCCTCGCGAACGATCTGCCCTACCTGCACTTCAATCTGTGAACTCGTTGCCGTCTCAAACCCCGGCGCAGCGACGTTCAGCGTATAAACACCGGCCTCTACGGGGGTAATGACAAAGTTTCCGCTCCCGTCGGTCGTGGCGGTCTGCACGATGTTGGTCGCCGTGTTGGTCACCTTCACGGTGGCGTTAGGAACAGCCGCATCCTGTGGATCGGCGATGCGGCCTACAAATCTCCCCTTCTCCACCTGCGCCATTGCTAATACGGTCCAGGTCGCGAAGACCAGGGCAATGATCATTTTGAATGCGTGCATCACATTTCTGTCTTTCATGGCTCTCCTCAAGCCCCGGGTAGGGGAAAACGCAAATCACTGCATGTCCGAAGCGGATACAAAGGTAGTACCTATGTTGAGAAAGTGTCAACGATTTATTTGAAAAAAGATCTCGCACTCGAAATGCTCATATTTCGCGCTAAATCTGCCATCTATTCGGAATCATCGTGCCGCCGCGACAATCGGCTGACGGTTCACATTGGGCCAGAGGTGCTACCTTCATCACCCTCCGTCACGCATTTCACCTTTGACTTTGTGCGACCGACGCTTCACTATCGATCTGTATGAAGCCGCGAAAAATCCTGTCCGCCTCGGACCATGTCCTCGACAACAAGGACGACGTGACGCAACTGCTGATCCTCCGTTTCCAGCAGATGTTGAGCGATGGGGTCCTCTCACCAGGCACCAGGCTGCCGCCCGAGCGCGAGCTCGCTGCTCACTTCAAGGTCGCGCGCTCATCCTTGCGCCAGGCGCTCAAGGTGCTCGAGATCATGGGCGTCATCACGCAAAAGGTCGGCGACGGCAGCTACCTCAATCGGGACGCCTCGTCGGTCCTCCGCGTCCCAATGGAGTTCCTCTTCCTCCTCGACGACACCACCGTGGAGGAGCTCACCGAGCTCCGCTTCATCATGGAGCCGGCACTCGCCGCCAAGGCCGCGGAACGCGCCGACTCAAGCGACATTGCCCTCCTGCGCCAGTCCATCACCGACCTCGAAAACAGCGAGTCCGACCGCGTGAAACTGGTCGCCTCCGATCTCCTGTTCCACCGGGCCATCTTCCAGGCCTCGGGCAATCGCCTCACCGAGCGCCTGTTCCACACCATCCATCGCGCCATGCTGCACATGATCACGGTGACGTCTCAACTCGTCGACCTCGAACACACGCTCGCGTTCCACAAACCCATCCTCACGGCCATCGAGCGCCGCGACGCCGCAGAAGCGTCTCGCCTCATGACCGAACACATCGCCGACGCGAGCAACCTCCTCATCCACAGCCGCGAACTCGAGCGCGCCCGCGCACTGCGCGAGCACATGGCCAGCACTCCCGTAAAGCTCAGCGCAGGCAGGCGCACGCCGCGCGAAGCTCCTGTCGCACAGCCCGCGCGTCCGGCCCGCCGCAGGATCTCGCACTCGTAATCGCGCTATCGGGCGATAGCGCGAACGGCCTCAACCGCCTCCCGCACACTCTCGACGACCACAGCGATCTGCTCTTCGGTCGTGCCGTCGCTCAACGTAAAGCGCACCGCAGTCTGCGCCACTTCAGGCGCGATGCCCATCGCCAGCAGCACATGCGAAGGCCGATCGCTTCCCGCTGCGCACGCAGAGCCACTCGAACAAACGATCCCGCGCTCCTCAAGCTGCAACAGCACCGCTTCTCCGTTGGTCGAAGGAAAACAGAACGACGCACTGCCCGGAAGACGTTGGGTAGGATGTCCTGTGAGCACGGCGTCAGGCACGCTCGCCAACACACCATGAATCAGCGCATCGCGCAGCCCCGCAAGTCTCCGCATGCGCTCTTCACGCGACACCATTGCGAGCTCAAGCGCCGTTGCGAACCCCACCGCCCCGGCAACATTCTCCGTTCCGGAACGCCGTCCGCGCTCCTGTCCGCCTCCATGCATAACCGCTTCCATCTGCATGCGGCCGCGCGCAAACAGCACACCAACCCCCTTCGGCGCACCGAGCTTGTGTCCCGAAAGACTCATAGCATCAACGCCGAGCTCCGCCACGTTCACATCCAACGCCCCAGCCGCCTGCACAGCATCGGTGTGGAACGGCACACCACGAGCGCGAGCAAGACGCGCCAGCTCAGCAACCGGCTGAATACTCCCAACCTCATTATTGGCCAGCATGATCGAACACAGCGTCGTGTCCTCGCGCACCGCATCAGCGAACGCTTCGACACTAATAACGCCGTACGCATCCACCGGCAGCGTCGTTACTTCAAACCCATGATGCCGACGCAGGTAGTCGCACGATTCCAACACCGCCTCATGCTCAACCGCGCTGGTCACAATGTGCCGCCCCCGTGGCGCAGCCAGCGCAATCCCCTTGATGGCAAGGTTATCCGCCTCCGTACCGCCCGACGTAAACGTCACTTCACTGGCCCGGCAACCAAGAATCGACGCCACTCTGCTGCGCGCGTCGGCGAGAGCCTTCGCAGCCCGCTCGCCCACCGCGTGATGGCTCGACGGATTCCCGAACTCGCCTGTCAGGTAAGGCCACATCGCATCCAGCACCTCCCGCCGAACAGGAGTCGTGGCCGCCGCATCAAGGTAGATCAGAGTACCGCATCCACATGTGAATCGAGACCAAGATCAAGCGCCCGCACACTGTGCGTCAGCGCTCCCACCGAGATGATGTCCACACCCGTGCGTGCGATCTCGCGCACCGTCTCCAGCCTCACCGATCCGCTCGCTTCAACCAGCGCCCGCCTCGCAACCTGCTCCACACCCGCACGCAATTGCTCCACTGTGAAGTTGTCCAGCATGATCGTATCGACACCGGCTGCAAGCACCGCTTCGATCTGATCGGAACGGTCCACCTCAACCTCAAAATGCACAGTGTGCGGCAGCGCCCGGCGCGCATCACGCAGGGCCTCCCTCAGATCGCGATCACCGTTGCCAGTCAGCACAGCAAGATGATTGTCCTTCAACATCACAGCGTCCGAGAGCGAGAAGCGATGGTTGTGCCCGCCACCGCACCGCACGGCATACCGCTCCAGCAGACGCAGACCTGGCGTGGTCTTGCGCGTGTCCACAATGCGCGCGTTCGTGCCTGCAACAGCCGCAACATAGCGCGCGGTCAGCGTTGCAATGCCCGAGAGCCGCTGCACAAAGTTCAACGCCACACGCTCCGCCTGCAGCACCGCGCGCGCTGCGCCATCGACCGTCGCCAGCACATCGCCTCGGGCAAACTGCGCGCCCTCTTCTACGCGCAGCTCCGTGCGAGTCCCCGGATCCGTCAACGACATCGCCGCAGCAAAAATCTGCCCCCCGCAGAAAACACCCGCCTCACGGGCAACCAGCGCAGCCGACATGCGCGCCGCCGCAGGAATGAACGTCTGCGACGTCAGGTCGCCCCAAGGCGCATCTTCGCGAAGCGCCATGCGCACGACCTGTTCGATACTGTCGCCACTGAGTTCAACTAGCACGGCATCGCCACCCGGCTGCACATCACGAGCTGATGCTGCAGGCCCTGCGAAGTCTCCGGGAAGTCACTTCGCGAATGCGCCCCACGCGATTCCCGCCGCTCCAGCGCCGCCTGCACAATCACGCGCGCCAACGCCAGCAGATTCGCCGTCTCGAGCTCATGCAGGCCCTCACCGTCAACCCTCCAGCGCCGCAGTTGCTCCAGCGCCTCACGCAGCCCCACACCGTTGCGATAAATCCCGGCCTTCTCCCACATCAACTGCTGCAGCGCCTCACGCGTCACCGGCAATGCATCGTTCGCACTCTTCAGTTCAATCGCAAAGGCCGCGCTCTCCTCGCACTGCATCTCAGGCCACGCGCGACGCTCCAGCACATCATCCTGCTCGACCAGCAACTGCGCCGCGCGCCACGCGAACACCAGGCTCTCCAGCAGCGAGTTCGACGCCAGGCGGTTCGCTCCATGCACCCCGGTGCACGCCACCTCACCCACCGCAAACAGCCCGCGCACAGAAGTCCGCCCCCACACATCGGTGCGCACGCCGCCCATCCAGTAATGCGCGGCGGGTGTCACTGGCACAGCCTGCCGCGACCAGTCCAGCCCGAACCGCCGGCACGCCGCATCGATCGTCGGAAAGCGCGTCGCAAGAAACTCGGCGCCGAGCGCCGTAGCATCAAGCAGCACCGGCGCGCCGCCCTGCGCGGCCATCTGTTCGGCGATCCCGCGCGCCACCACATCACGCGGCGCAAGCTCCGCTCCCGGATGCACGCGCTGCATAAAGCGTTCACCGCTCGCCGACAGCAAGACCGCCCCCTCACCGCGCACAGCCTCCGACACAAGGAAGTTCCCCGGCACTGCCAGCGCCGTCGGATGAAACTGATAGAACTCCACATCCGCAAGTTGCGCGCCGGCACGCAGCGCAATCGCAACGCCATCGCCGGTCGCCACTGCCGGGTTGGTGGTATACGGATAAAGCTGCCCCGCGCCTCCACTCGCGAGCACAACAGCATCCGCGTCGATCCGTCGTCGCACGCCATCCGCGCCCAGCACATCGAGCCCCGCAACACGCTCTTGCTCCAACACGAGATCGCACGCGAACGTATGTTCCAACACCGTGATGTTCGCCGCGCGCACCGCGCGCACCAACGCCGTCTCAATCGCAAGACCCGTCGCATCGCCGCCCGCATGCAGCACGCGCGCATGCGAGTGCGCCGCTTCAAGCCCGCGCGCCAGCTCGCCATTGCGCTGATCGAAAGCCACACCGAGGTTCATCAGGTCGAGAATCCGCGCCGGTCCTTCAGCGCACAACACCTCTACAGCTTCACGATCACTGAGCCCCGCGCCCGCACGCATCGTGTCGGCGACGTGTTCGGCAACGCTGTCATCATCAAACATCGCGGCCGCAATTCCGCCCTGCGCGAACCGTGTGTTGCTCTCGGAAAGCTCCGCCTTCGTTACGAGCGTTACCGCATGTTTGCGGCTGATCTCGAACGCGGCGATCAATCCCGCGATACCACTCCCGACAACGATGATGTGCTTCACTTTGCACCTGCAGTCGCAGCGCGCGGCGCAGCATCCAGCATGCGCTCCAGCGCCACACGCGCGGGCACCGCCACGGCTTCAGGCACGCTGATGCGGTTCAGCACTTCACCCCGCTCCAGCGCCTCCAGCACCCACGCCAGATAGCCCGGATGAATCCGGTACATCGTCGAGCACGGACAGATGACCGGATCGAGACAGAAGATCGTATGCTCCGGATGCTCGTTCGCCAGCCGCTGCACCAGGTTGATCTCCGTCCCAATCGCAAACGTGGAGCCCGGCGCCGCAGCCTCGATCGCTTTGCAGATATAGTCCGTCGATCCCGCTTCATCGGCCGCATCGACCACCGCCATCGGACACTCCGGATGCACGATCACGCGCACGCTCGAATACTGCGCCCGCGCCGCCTCAATCTGCTCCACCGAGAAGCGCTTGTGCACCGAGCAATAGCCATGCCACAGGATCACGCGCGAGTCGCGCAGCGTCGCCGCATCGGTGCCACTCATCGCCTTGCGCGGGTCCCACATCGGCATCTGCTCCAGCGGCACACCCATCGCTTTGCCCGTGTTGCGCCCGAGGTGCTGATCAGGGAAAAAGAGCACTCGCTGCCCGCGCTCGAACGCCCACTCCAACACCGTGCTCGCGTTCGACGACGTGCAGACGATCCCACCGCGCTCGCCGCAGAACGCCTTCAATGCGGCCGACGAATTCATGTAGGTCACGGGGATCACCGGCACGCGCCCCGCCGCATCCGGCTCTGTCCCGAACAGTTCTTCAAGCTGCTCCCAGCAATCCATCACCGAATCCACATCGGCCATGTCCGCCATCGAGCACCCAGCCGCAAGGTTTGGCAGTATCACCGACTGCTCCGCACTGGACAACATGTCCGCCGTCTCCGCCATAAAGTGCACACCGCAGAAAACGATCGCCTCAGCATTCGGCTTCGTCTTCGCCGCGCGCGCCAGTTGATACGAGTCGCCAACGAAGTCCGCATACTGGATCACTTCATCGCGCTGATAGAAATGCCCAAGGATCACCAGCCGCTCACCCAGCGCATGTTTCGCCGCCCGGATGCGCAGGTCGAGCTCCTCACGCGAGGCATTGCGATACTCCTGCGGCAACACGCCCTGCCGCGGCGCCGTCGGCGCAATCACGTCAGCGGCGGAAGCGCCCGGCCCGTACCCTGGCGGAAGCGCGTCGAATGTCCAGGGGTTGTCCGCCAGCGCCGGATCGCACACCCGGCTCGTTCCTGCTTGTTGCTGCTTCAGGGTCCCTTGCTGTTCGCCGATGCGAATCAGCTGGATCGTATCGTCAACTGAGGTCACGCTTGCCACCTTCACCTGTCATCCAGGTACGCACTCATTTTGAGTTGCGGCCATTTTTAAGAATATCTCCTGGCGCAACTTCCTGCATCTCCCTTTCGAGGATCGCTTTTGAATGGTCAGTCGTCAGGTGTAGCATCGGCAATAATGCCGAAGCGTTTCGGACGTAAGATGGGGAGCCGCTTTCTGGCGGTCGTATCAGATCGTGGCAGGCGGAGGCGCGGGAAAGCCATGCTTCCCCGGGCCTCCTGAAATCCCCTCTCTGCTCCAAGTGAGACCTCACTATTAGTTCTCAAACTGAGAGGCGGCGCGCCCATTCTGCGTCCCCGCAACCGCCAAACTCGTCTGTACAATCATCCAAACTCTCCCGAGGTCGTTCATGCGCATTTCGCTCGTCGCCGCTCTAACGCTGGCGCTTCCCTGCTCGTTTGCCGCCCAGACCACGCCCGCGCCGCGGCCCTCCTTAGCCCAACCGGCGCTCTCGCCCGACGGCAAGGAAATCGCCTTCGCCTCGGGTGGCGATATCTGGACCGCCCCAGCCTCCGGCGGCGAAGCTCACCTGCTCATCTCTGACCCCGCGGACGAATCGCGCCCCCTCTACTCACCCGACGGCACGCGCCTCGCATTCGTATCCACGCGTACCGGCGCCGGCGACATCTACGTCCTCACCCTCGCCACCGGCGCTCTGCAGCGCATCACGTTCTCTGACTCCGCCTCCAACCTCGACGCCTGGTCCCGCGACGGCCAGTGGCTCTACTTCACCTCCACCGCAAACGACGTCGCCGGTCAGGGCGATATCTTCCGCGTGCGCTCCACCGGCGGCACGCCGCTCGAGGTCTCCAGCGAGCGCTACATGAACGAGTTCGAGTCATCGCCTTCGCCTGATGGCAAGAGCATCGTGCTCGTCGCCAAGGGCATCTCCAGCGGTCAGTGGTGGCGCAAGGGCCACGCGCACATCGACGAGACCGAGCTCTGGCTCAAGCCTCTCGAATCCAGCGCGTACAAGCTCCTCGCCCCCGCGCAGGCCAAGCACGCCTGGCCCATGTGGTCGCCCGACGGAAAATCCGTCTTCCTCATGTCCGACCACTCCGGGGTCGAGAACCTCTACCAGTTCGACCTCGCTACCAACAGCCCGAAACAGCTCACCCACTTCACCAGCGGCCGCTGCCTCTGGCCCACGCTCTCCTACGACGGCCACACCATCCTCTTCGAGCGCCATTTCTCCATCTGGAAGCTCGACACACGCTCCGGCAAGTCGGAGGAGCTCAACATCGCCCTGCGCGGCTCGCCCAGCTCTCCCGGCGTGACCCATACCCCCATCACCGCATGGGCCGGCCTCGCGCTCGCCCCCGACGGCAAAAAGATTGCCGTCATCGGCCACGGCGATGTCTTCGCCGTAGGCGCAAAGGAAGGCGGCGAAGCCCAGCGCCTCACCCGCACAGACGCAGCAGAAAGCCAGCCGGAATGGTCGCCCGACTCGACCGAGGTCGCCTACCTCTCGCAGCGCGACGGCGGCTCCAGCCTCTATCTCTACAACTTCAACACGCAGGCCGAGCGCGCACTCACCCACGGCCTCGACATCGACCTCTCGCCGGTCTGGTCGCCCGACGGCAAAGCCCTCGCCTTCCTCCGCAACCACCGCGAGCTCCACGTCCTCACACTCGCCGGCATGAAGGACAAGGTCGTCGCCACCGGCGAGCTCGACAATCAGCCCGACGCCCTCGCCTGGTCGCCCGACTCGCACTGGATCGTCTTCGTCCCCACCGGCGTTAACGGCTTCGCGAACCTCTGGGCCGTCGAGGCCGACGGCGCCGCCCCCGCCCGCCCGCTCACCTTCCTCGCCAACGGCGAAACCGCGTCCCACGTCGCCTGGTCGCCCGACGGCAAGTACATCCTCTTCGACACCACTCAGCGCAGCGAAGATCCGCAGCTCGCCCGCGTCGACCTCGTCCCGCACGTCCCCACCTTCCGCGAAGACCAGTTCACCGAGCTCTTCCGCAAGCAGACCACGCCCGGCTCGCCCGACACACCCACCGACCGTCCCGCTCCCACGCGCAACCGCACCAACCCCGACGAGCCCGCACCCACTCCCTCGCCCGACGCCGTGCCCGCCGAGCCCGCTAAGGAACCCGTACCTTCAGCAGACAGCGGTAATCGGCCCACCCGCCCCGGAGCCGCCCCCGCAAAGAAGCCTGCCGAACCCACCCGCATCGTCTTCGAAGGCATCCACGACCGCCTGACCATGATGCCGATCGGCCTCGGCGTCCGCTTCCCGGTCATCAGCCCCGACGGCAAGACGCTCGCCTTCCTCGCCGAAGTGGCCGGCCAGGAAAACATCTACACCTACTCGCTCGACGAGCTCTCCCGCACGCCCGCGTCGCCGCGCCAACTCACCTCCGAACCCGGTTCCAAAACCGCCATTGCCTTTACACCCGACAGCAAAGAGATTTACTACCTCGAGGGTGGCGGCGGCCGTGGCGCGGCCCCAGGCGCCGACGCCGGCTCCGGTGTCCGCTCCATCGCGCTCGACAGCCGCATGCCCAAGCCCATCCAGGTCTCCGCAGCCGTCGACATCGACTTCGATCGCGAAAAAATGGTCGTCTTCGATCAGGCGTGGAGCACCCTCAACCACCGCTTCTTCGACCCCAACTTCAACGGCACAAACTGGCCCGCGCTGCGCGACGAGTGGCGTCCCTACATCGCCGGCGCGCGAACAGGCCCCGAGCTTCGCCGCGACATCAACCTCCTCATCGGCGAGCTCAACGCCTCACACTCCGGCATCGCGCGCCCCAGCACGCCCGCCGTCCGCACCGGCCGCCTCGGCCTCCGCTTCGAACGCGAACCCTTCGAAACCAGCGGCGCTCTTATCATCCGCGAGATCGTTCCGCTCGGCCCCGTCTTCCTCGAGGGCTCCGTCCACATCGGCGACCACCTGCTCGCCGTCAACGGCACGCCCATCGCACCCGGCATCAACCTCGACAGCCTGCTTGAAGACCAGGCTGGCAAGCGCGTCGTCCTCTCTGTCGCTCCCGGCGGCAGCGCAGCGAAGAAACACGATGTCGTCATCCGCCCCGTCACGCTGCAGGTCGAGTCCGGTCTGCTCTATCGCTCCTGGGTCGCCTCGCGCCGCGCTTACGTCGACAAGATCTCCGGCGGCAGGCTCGGCTACGTCCACATCGCCGCCATGGGCGATGCCGACCTCACGCAACTCTTCCTCGACCTCGACGCGCAGAACCAGAGCAAGCAGGGCGTCGTCATCGACGTCCGCAACAACAACGGAGGCTACGTCAACGGCCGCGTCATCGACGTCTTCGCGCGAAGGAACTACCTGATGATGACACCACGCGACGCCTCGACCGTGCCCGCCCGCCAGGCCCTCGGCCAGCGCGCTCTCGGCCTGCCCACGGTCCTCGTCACCAACGAGTCCACACTCTCCGACGGCGAGGACTTCACCGAGGGCTATCGCACGCTCGGCCTCGGCAAGGTGGTCGGCACCCCCACCGCCGGCTGGATCATCTTCACCGGCTCGCAGCGCCTCATCGACGGCTCGGCCGTCCGGGTCCCCGGAGACCGCATTAAGGACACCCGCGGCCAGGACATGGAAATGCACCCCCGCCCCGTCGACATCGAGCAAACTCGCCCGCTCGGCGAAACCGAAACCGGCCAGGACATCCAGCTCGAAAAGGCCGTGCAGACGCTCCTCAGCGAACTGAAGTAAGCTCGCGGCAAACAAAAGAGCCAGGCCGCAAAGCCTGGCTCTTTTGCACCCGGAGACCGCTTTTAGAACTGGTACTTAGCCCACAGCCTGATGTGCTGCCCGTTAGCCTCGCGTGCTCCCGAAACGTTCTGGAAGCCCGGCGTGCCGACCGCCAACAGGTTGTTGGAGTAGAACGTCTGGTTATTGTGGTTGCCCAGCTGCTGGGCTTCCACGCGGAAGATGAACTGGCTCTGCTCCAACCGCGGGAACGGTACGGGGATGGCCTTTTCGAGCGCCACGTTCCAGTACTGCTGTCCGGGGTTCGCAAACGAGTTACGCCCGATCTCCCGCGGCAGCAGGGCTGTAGCGTTGGCTGCGCTGGGGATCAGGAAGTGCACCGCGTTCGCCGAAACCGCCGTCACCGCGTTGGTCGCATTGTTCGCGGCCAGGTCATAGTAAACGCCGGGAGTCCCGCCCACATACGATCCATCGATACCTACAGCCGAGTACGGGGCTGCGGGATTCGCTACGATCGGACGATCGTTGGCGGCGCTGCCGTCACCATTGCTGTCGATCCCGTTGAAGTTGAAGGTAGTGTAGAGACCCGAATAAAGCTGGGTCACTCCGGAGATAGTAAAGTGCCGCGTCAACGCACTCAGCAGCTTATCCCCGACCACATTGCTCGACCGCAGCCCAACAGGAGTGTACGAGTAAGTCATCACAACCACATTCCTGCGGTCATAAGCTGACGGTCCCCAGTCTTGGTGGATGCCGTTGCCCGCCAGGTTGGCCTGGTAAGACGTCGGCGAATTGAACAACGCAAATACATCCGACGTATCGTCCAGCAACTTGCCATAGGTATAAGCGAAGTTGAAGAACAGTCCCTTGCGGAACTTGCGCTCCAGTTGCACTTGCAGCGAGTTATAGTCCGAGTCGCCACGGTTGTCGCGGACATTGATAACTCCGCGAGTTGAATTGATGCGAGCACCATTCACGAAGTAGTTCAGCTGCCGGTTCGAATACAGCTTCTCATCCCGTGTCGCCACGTAGTTCAGCGTGCCCTTGATCGCGAACGGCAGTTCGCGCTCAACGCCGAAGTTGTATTGATAAGTGATCGGGTTGACGAGATTATTCACTGCACCCGTCACAGACGAGTTCGCATTGAACGTCGGTGTGATGGACGCTATAAGGCCGTTAGCTCCCGTCAAGCCTCCAGGAGCAGTCGACTGCAGCGTGCCGGTAGGCGCGTTGGGTGACGTCTGGGCCGAGTTGACGAGAATGTTCGAGAAGAACACATCGTAGTAGGTCCCGATGCCAGCATGTACAACAGTCTTTCCGTCGCTGAAGAACGCGAACCGCGGCACCCACGCAATTCCGAGCCGTGGCGCGAAGTTATTCTTGTCGTCCTTCACATGCGTAACCGTATTGATCGGCACAAAAGGATTGCTCGGATCGACGCCCGGATACGGCAGTGAATTCAGAGGATCGGTCAGGTAGTCATAACGCACGCCGAGGTTCAGCGTCAGGTTCGACAAGAGCTTGACGTCATCCTGAACAAACCCGGCGATCTTCCAAATGTGTGGATCGGTGCGCGTAGGACCGAACGTCTTGGTCGCCGTTCCCGATGTGCCCAACTGGTTGCTCAGGTAGTTATCCAGTGACGATGCTCCGCCCCCGGCGTTGAACGTTTCAACACCCAACGAAGTCTGCGCAACCAGGTCCGTTTCGAGCAAACGTCCCATATCAACGCCGATGCGGAACGACTGCCTGCCAAGCGTCCAGCCCACGGTGTCCTGGAACTGGTACAGCTCTTCAATGCGGCCTTGCGGCATATTCTGCGAAACACCCAGACCCTGCGCAACAAAATTGTTGCTGCTCGTGCCTCCGATGCCCGTTCCGCTGAATGTGAGGTTATAGAGCTTCGAAGCGGGGTTAGCCAGCGTCGCAGCTTGCGGTGCAAACTGGAAGTTCAGCCGCAGCTCGGAAACACGAAGCTCGTTGAGCAGGTGAGGTGTAAATACGTGCACCCAGTTCCCGCCCCCAAGCTCGCTGGGGCCGCCCGCGAACGCATCGAACCCTGGCAGGGTTGTCGCGTTCAAACTATAGATCGGGCTGTTGAACGTGCGCTGGTGCATATAGTGGACGCTAAGCGTATCCGCCTGTCGCGGAGTGAAATCCACGCGATAGGTCCATTCCGTCGCCGGTCCCTGCGTTGCCTGGGGCAGGCGTGTGAACTTGCCCGTCTCCACACTGCAAGGAGCCGCGCATCCCGGGCGAGCGGTTAGGTTCACCTTGGTAAAAGCGGCGGTGGGCTGTGTATAAGCAGAGGCGCTGAGGTAAGAGCCGTTGTTCAGATACGGCAGAAGTGCCTGGGCCTGCGTGTTGCCCGCATTGGCGATTGCCTGCAGAGTGGCATAGCCCACAGCGTCCGGCAGGATAACAGTCGGAGCAAGCGATGATCCGTAATAGCGGGTAAAGTCAGTGCCGCCAAAAGCAAACAGCTTGTCCTTCAGCACCGGTCCACCGAGCGTAAACCCATACTGATGCTGATCGTAGCGCGCCTTCAAACCCGATGCGCTAACGCCCGCAGCGAGTGGCTTGGACTGTCTCGACTGACCATCGATCGCATCCAGTCCGGAGCCGATGTAAATCTCGAACGCGCTGCCGTGAAATTTATTCGTACCAGCCTTCGTAATCTGGTTGATCGTCGCTCCGCCGCCTCGGCCGAACTCCGCACTGGAGTCATTCAGAAGGATGCTGACGCTCTGAAAGAAATCCGGAGTGGCCGGCTGGATCGCTTCGCCACCCAGGCCAACATCATTCGCATCCTGGCTGTCGATCAAAAAGTTGTTTGCACGCGGACGCGCTCCGTTCGCCGTCAACTTGATCAGACCATTGCCACCCGACCCGCCAAGGTTCTGCACAGTCGAATACTGTTGAACGACACCGGGCATCGTGGCCGCAAGCTCTGCCGGATTCAGAGTGAAGATCGGCACCGTCAGGATTTCATGGGTATCGATGTTCCCCGAAAGCTGCGCATTCTCCGTATTGATCGAAGCGCCATTCGCCTCGACCGTCACCAGCTCATTCGACTGCCCAACCGTCAGGGTCGCGTCATACGCGGTCACCACCGAAGGAGGCACATCGAGATGCTGCACATCCACCGACGCGAAGCCGCTGTCTTCTACATGAATCTTGTAGGGTCCGGGATTCAACGCCTCAACGCGGTAAGCGCCGGTCTCGTTGGTCGTCACGTTGCGCGACTCACCCGTAGCTTCGTTGGTCACCACCACAGTGGCATTGGGAATCGCTGCACCGGAAGAGTCGCGAACAGCGCCCGCGACGATTCCCTTGCTGGTCTGCGCGGAGACATTCTGCACGCCGATTGAAAGCAGGCAGAGGGTCGCTGCGAGCGCACCCATCCATATCTTTCTGCCCGTGACGCGCCGTTGTTCTGAGTTAGTCTTCATTAGTTTTTTCAATTGAGTCTCCTTCGACTTAGCTGCGGTTCGTGGCTGCCGCCCTTAAACGACGAATTGTGTCTTATGGAAGCGCGATGATCAGAAGAGCGGCGCCGGCTGCGAATTTCTGTCCCCGCCCCGGCATGCCGCCCCTCTGTTGCGCGCTCCCCGCGCGCCATCACGCTCCCCAAAGCCACTAGCCTCCGCCGACACCTTTGTCGTGTGCCGGAGATATTGCACACGCCTCACCACTACCGGCCATTCAGAAACTTCTGTGACGAGCGACACAATAGAGGGACTACATGCAGAGGCATAAAGTTTGTTGACGAACGACACCATCGCCAAACTCAACACGCGACACAGAAAATACGCCGCCACATAGATAGTGACGAACACCATCCGAAGTAATGGATTGTTATATGAGAACTACTCAGACAGGGATATTCGGGAGTATTCAGGGACGAATTACAGTAACTTCGTCCCTGTAAGCCCAGCTCCAGTTCGCAATCTACTATCCGCTGTAGATCGATCGGTGCCTGGCATAGCCCACTCAATGACTTGAATGCGCTATGCCGCTTTGGATTAGCTGCTCGTTATCCCTTGATCAGTTCAGCGATACGCGATCTGTACTTGCGGCTGATAGCAAGTTGCTGACCAGTGTTCAGCACTACGGTGAAATCACCATGAGCGCTGTCCGTGCGCATTTCCTTCACGCTGCTCAGGTTGATGATCGTCGACCGATGGATGCGCAGAAACTGCTTCGGGTCGATGCGCTCTTCAAAGCTGCCGATGGTCTCGCGCAGCATGTAATTTTCCTTGTTCGTATGCAGCCGGATATAGTTTTGCTCCGAAGCGATCCAACATATCTCGCTCAACGGCAGAAAAATCACCCGCCCGCCGGACTTGAATACGATCCTCTCGGAATGCTGCTTCGCCCCCACCGCTACACTAGGCTGAGCGACATCGCCGCGCTCCAGTTGCTCACGCGCACGCGACAGGGCCTCATGGAAGCGCTCCTTCGTATAAGGCTTCAACAAATAGTCGACCGCGTGGATATCGAACGCGCGTATCGCGTACTTGTCATACGCCGTCGTAAAAATAATCCGCGGCAAAGGTCCATCGCCATCCTTCGACATCGCCGCCAGCGCATCGAAGCCGTCCATATCCGGCATCTGGATGTCCAGAAAAAGTAGTTGCGGCTTCGTCAGCTTCACCAGCTCTATCGCTTCCGCAGCAGACGACGCCTCGCCGACCACGCGAATCCCAGGCTGCGCACGCAGCAACTGCCCCAGCCTGTGCCGGGCGAGAACTTCATCATCGGTGATAACCGTCGAAATCATGCCACCAGTCCTTCCAGCTCCTGGTGTCCCCCGTTCGCATCGATCTTCAACGGGATAACCAGCCGCGCCTCCGTAGTGCGCGGATCGATCTGTTGCAGCGCAAAGCTCTGCCGTCCGTGATAATGCAGCTCCAGCCGGCTCTTCACATTGGATATCCCAATCGGCACTCGGTCGCGATTTTCTTCGACCTTGTTCTTCATGCCGTCGGTCGTGTTCCTCACGCTCACGATCAGTTCACCGCCCTTGCTATGCGCAGCTATCTGAATCAGCCCACCCAGCAGCGATTGAGAAACCCCATGCCGATACGCATTCTCCACAATCGGCTGCAGAATCATCGTCGGTATCAGCGAGTCCAGCGTCCCCGGCGCGACCGCAAACTCAAACCGCAGGCGCTTGCCAAATCGTGTCCGCTGAATCTCAAGGTACAGCTGCACAAAGTCCATCTCATCGCGTAGCGTCACCTCCTGCACCTCTCCCCGGTCGAGAGTCATACGCAGCAAACGGCTCAGCTGTTCCAGCATCTGGTCGGCCGCATCGGGGTTTTCGTGGATCAGGCTGGAAATCCCGTTCATCGTATTGAAAAGGAAGTGTGGATTCAGTTGCATCCTGAGCGCCCGCAACTGCGCTCCCACCAACTCCGCCCTCAGATCCGAAGCGGCGATCTCTGTCTGCCTCAGCCGCTCGTAGTATCCAATGCCTCGTGCCAGCAGCAGCGCAATCCAGAAGAACGCGAGGTTCGTCACGCAATCGCCGCTCATCACCATTTCGAACCGCGCCCAATACGTGCGCTGCACGTGCGGTGCAATGATCACCGGATAAACCCAGACAAAAAGCAGTTCTTCGACGATGCTCGCCACGACGCTGATAGGCAGCATGATCTTCAGCAGCGTGCTCCACTTCGCCGTAAGTATCTGTTCCCGCAGCGGAATCCACGCCGCGACAAACAGCCCTCCGCATATCCCCGAGTACAGCGCCCACAGCAAAAGGATCGGCCGCAGCGCCATGTGGCTCGGCCCAAAGCGCCCGGCCGCATACTCCTGCAGCGCGAACAGGAACCCCACGGCGAACCATATCCCCAGCAGCGACAAGGGATGGAAGATCGGCGAGCGGTACACATTACATTGTGTTTCTGATTTCAGCCGGCGACCTCGCAACGGACACAGTGGAGCCGCAACGAAGTTGTCGCGAATGTGTAGTGTCCGTTCCTATTGGACGGCACTGTCATGTGGAAGGCAATCACTTCGTCATCAGTTCGTGTTCGTTCGTCACAAATTAGGGTGCATGGCTTAGGAGAGGAGCACTTTCATACGTTCCAGGCGAGGCTGCCACCAGCGCTCCTGCATCTCCCTGTGCTCGGGCCGGCAAATGTTCGACTGCGCGATCCTCAACACAGTGCCGTCCGTCACATCCTCAAAGTCCACCTGCACCACCGAATCCCACCGCGCTTCCGCAGACTCGAACGTCCACGTCAGCACAATCCGGCTCGGCTCCTCGAACTCCACATACGCGCCTTCGATGCGATACAGCGTCACATCATCCTTCTGCGCAACCAGCAGCAGCATACCCGCGCACAGGTCTGCCTCAACGCGCACATCGGAGTCCTGCTCCGTATTGCTCCAAAGCTCGATATACTCCGGAATCGTCCATGCGTTGAAGATGCACTGCCGCGTGCGCGGAAGCCACAACCGGAACTCCAGAGGATCAGCCATGAATCTCTGCCGCGACCGGCTGCGTTGAGCCGGCATCGCCGGCGCCATAACTACGTTGGTAGCCATACTGCTCGCAGCCATACACGCCTCCGTCGCCTCAATCTAACCATGTTTGAGTTGGTCGGAAATGAACCACGGAACACAAATGTGACTAGTTGCGGAAGCGTGGGACTAATGCCGGAAAAGCTGAGGTGTATTTTTTCGCTAAAGCTTGACCGCCACGCCCCACTCCAGCAGAAACGCATCGCGTCCAGCCGCCGCTGCAACCTGTACGCCCGTTCCCATCGCCGCTCCCCAGCCTTCTCCCGGCAACGACAGCACCGGCACACCACCCAGGCTGAACGGGCTGGTAAAGCGCAGCACTGCGGCCCTCACCGCGCTCAAGTCCGCACCCACCGACATGCGACTCACCGGCGCGCACGGACACACCAGCAGGTCGACCCTTCGCAGCAGCGCATCCATCTCCGCCTTGAAGCGCTCATGCCGAACCCGCAGTGCACGCACCGCATCATCACTCAGCGACTCGCCCCAACTCAGTCGCTGCGCAATCGAGGCCTCGAACTCATCGAAATGTCCTCGGTGCAGCGCCGCCGCCTCATGCGCCTGGATCCCCGCAAAGATCTCGCTCGCCTCTCTCCACCCCGTGACATCGACATCCACCACAGTCGCCCTCGACGCCGCTTCAATCTTCCTCCGAAACAGATCGCAAGCGCGTCGCACCTCCGGCTCACAAGCCTCGATCAACTCGCCGCCAACAAACCCAACTCGCACCTGCTGCGGTGCGCACTCAAGCCCTACGCCGAACAAAGCATCGGCAACCACCGCAGCATCGCGCACATCGCGCAACAGAAATCCCGGCGTATCGAAGCTCTGCGCAAGGTGCATCGCCCCCGCCCACACCTCCGGCCAAGCACCTCCAGGAGAGGCGATCACATGCGACGCGCGAAATCCCACCAGCCCACACAGCGCCGCCGGCACCCTCACCGACCCACCCGTATCGGTGCCAATCCCCACCACCGCCGAGCCCTCCTGCACACTCGCACACGCGCCGCTTGAAGACCCACCCGTCAGCAGCGACGCATCCCGCGGCTGCACGCAGTCGCCGTACTCCGCATTCTTTCCGATGATCCCATACGCCAGCGGATGCAGATGCGTCTTCCCCGTAATCAGGCAGCCCGCCTCGCGCAACCTCGCCGCCATCGCGGAGTCCCGCGCAGCCACACCATTCCGATCCGCATAGAAGCGCGAGCCGAACGTCGTCACCGTCCCAGCCATATCAAAGCAGTCCTTCAACGACACCGGCACGCCGTACAACAAAGGCGTTCGCGTCGCATCAGCAAACCGCTGCGGCAGCGCCTCCGCCTGTCGCAACAAATCCTCGGCATTGAAATGGAGATACGTATTGCGTGACGCGTTGCCGTTGGCCTTGGCGATAACCTCACTCGCCACGTCGACAACCGTCATAGCCCCGCTCGCCAGTCTCTCGCGATGCACTTCCAGCGGTGCGAATCGTCCATTCGGCTCAGACATAAATCCTGATCAGGTACAACGAGTTCGGAAACCCTATTCAAGCCAATTGGCTGGCTGACTATCTCGTGTACCTTTTCGAGGAGTCTCGGTCCCCAGGACAATACTTCATAGCGATAGCCCCTTCGTCTAAGGTTCGGAATTCATATCGAAATCTCGCAAATCTCAAAGAATTGAAAAGCGGGGATTTTAATGAATTGGGAGTTCTTATTAATTCAGAGGATTTCAATCAAATCTTCAAAATGCTCGGATATGTCTCAAAACCTTGAATTTAAGACACGGACTTCCCGCGTCGACGATGACTCAAGACGTTCATAAATATCTAAGCTATTAAGAGTTCGATATCGCTATTTTGATTTTTTTTATAATGGGCGTCTCGCGCCTCAATGTTCTCTCGTAAATTGTGCATTGGCAGATTGAGCCAATGTCTAAATCGCTTTCGCTGATTCCATAGCAGAGCGCCGAATCCAGAGACGAAAGCCCACTCGGCATTTCCTTCCATAGCCAGCATCACGTGTTTGACCAACGGGTCTATCACGCCATCAATATAACACCAAATCACTTGCGCAGAGCACGAAAACCAAAAACAAAGTTACAAAAGCTCTTCAACCAGGCTTGGAGACTCCACAGTACCCACGTCAGGGGTTCAGCGGCAGACTTCAGTGGATACACCGAGTGCTACACATGCGGCCGAAAGTACCCGGGAAGCTGGACTTTGACCCGCAGAATATCCACCCTCAGTGTGCCAGGTGCAATCTCCGGTTGCATGGCAAGCTTGGAGTCTACGGGGAACGGCTGATACAAGAGCACGGCCCCGACGCAATCAAGAGATTACGACTCGGGGCGAACGAAGTTCACGTCTACACGATTCCAGAATTGGAGGCCATCATTTCACGCTATCTAGAGTCTTCACCTTGAGCGCTTCCTTAGCTCGTGCATCCCATCCGTCGGGAAGGTTTATCTGGTACTTGGTGATGTCATCCATCAAGACCAACCCATCGATATTGTTCAGGTTCTTGACGATGTACTGAGCCAGTTTAGTCTGAGCGTCGTGACGAACGTCGTCGGGTGCATCGCTGTCTCCCTTCATGGGGGTTGGATACGCGAGACCAATCGTGAAATGCGAGCGGCTGTGAGCGGGCACATAGATGGGATATGTCGTCGTTATCGTGTCCTGCTTACTGAAGCTCAGTGCATTGGATTGACGCAGGTGAGCGGCGACTTGGACATTTGTCCCATCGCTGATTCGCAAGTCCTGGTCGGTATTGTTCTGGAGCGTGTAGTCGAACGCAACCGTGTTCGTTTCCCCTTCAGTCCGAACGTCATCGTACGTCGCAGTGATTGCGGTTGTATTCCAAGGTTTCGGCCTTGCCGGTCGAGACCCCCACCAGATGCACACGCCTAGAATTACCGCCGCGACCAAGGCAAATCCCCCACCCAGGCCAGCGGAGTTCAAAACGATTCTCTTCCCGTTTTCCATTCAGCAAAAAGCTAACACATGAACAAAGTCAGACTCAACAAGACGCCCAGGACACATTACCCAAGTCATCTCAAAATCGGTGCTCATTCGTATGAGCTCATCACTGAGACCCCGAAGGCTCTTCCACCCGAAGTGTTCGGACAGCTTGACCGCAAGAAGAATCAACTCGTAATTGACGGGTCAATGCCTCCCGACCAAATTGGGGCAACACTCCTTCACGAAGCTCTGCACGCAATCAACAATGAGTTGAACCACACCCTCTTGGATTCGCTTGCCGAACAGCTTTATCAATTCTTAGCGGACACGTGAGCCAACAAACCACCGCTTCAATCTCGATTCAGTGAAGTCTCCGTGCTTGCGTACGGAGATGAATGTATCTCTGTAAAAGTTCAATGTCGCTTGAGTAACGTTCATCAGGTATTTTCTGTCTTGGATAAAAAGTTCTGTGCTCTGCATAACGCTCCCAAGGATTCAAACGAATCCGGTTGAAATTTGGGTTAGCGCAAAATGATGTTCGAAGGGAGCTTCAGCGACCGTCCGACTACTAACGTAGTCAATGGTTGCCCCCCAGGGATTCGAACCCCGATTGGACGAGTCAGAGTCGTCAGTCCTACCATTGAACGAGAGGGCAACACAGATTGAAACGGCAGCTGCAGGCTCGGCGGGAGCCACAATCAGCCGCCTCAACGAGTGTACAACCGGGCATCTTTCCGCGCAACAGCCGCTACTCTTCGCGCAAGACCTGCAGCGGCTTCTGTCCCAGGATGCGGTGACTCGCCAGCCAGCCCGAAGCGACCGTCATCAGCGCCGTCAGCGTGAGCGCGATCAGCGTCAGGCCCGGCTGAAAGTGGTAGTCGATCTTGAGAACGAAATGCAGAAACAGCTTCGCGCCGACGTTCGCGAAGATCAATCCGACAGTCGCCGCGATCAGCCCCAGCACAGCGAACTCGATCGAAAAAATTGCAGCCACACGCGGCCGGGTTGCGCCCAGCGTCTTGAGCACCACGACCTCACGAATGCGGCGGAAGCGCGTGCCCGCAATCGCGCTCGCGAGGATCACGATGCCCGCGAACACGCTGAACGCCGCGAGGAACTGAATCACATACGTGATCTGCAGGATGGCCTGTCGCACCACCTCAACGGTCGCTGCAACGTTGATCACCGTAATGGTGGGATAGTGCGCGTAGAGCACCCGCTGCAACGTCGCGGTGGCGTTCGGGTCGCAATGCACGCCGCCATACCAGATGACCGGAAGACCGTGCAGTGCAGGCTCGGGCAGAACATATTCCGCGCGTGCGAACGTGTGTTGGCTGTCGGCCTCATACACTGCGGCGACGGTCGCGGTAATGCGCTGATCCTGGACCTCCAGCACCATCTGCTGACCCGGATGCACGCCCAGCAGGCCCGCTTGATAACGTCCGATGGCGATCAGCGGATGCTGTGCGGAATCCGCTGCCTGCGCCGCCGTCCACCACTTGCCTTCAACAACCTTGTCGCCGGGAGGCGGCTTGTCCGGCTCCGGCGCCCACGTCAGGCTTGGCGAGATGCCACGGCCGCGTGGGCCGCCCGGACCCGGGCCACGTCGCTGCTTCAGCTGCGCTACATCCACCCCGTTGGCGGAGAGGAGTCGCGAACTCACAACAGGAATCAGTTCCGGATCGCCGTGCACATCCGGCTGTTGCTTCAGCAGCGCGCGGACGCCGTCCACCTCATTGCTCGCGATGTCCACAAGGAACATATTCGGGAGATTGCCAGCGACGGAGATATGCAGCTCGCGCACCACGGTCTGCTGCACGAAGTACACCGTCATGATCAGCATGACGCCCAGCCCCAGCGCTGCCAGCAGCGCCGCTGAAGGATTGCCCGGACGATAGAGGTTCGCCAGCCCATGGCGCACGGACGATGGCAGATGCAGCCGCGTCCCGCGCAGAAACAGGCGCACGACATACAACGTCAGCGCGGACATGCCGAGCAAGATCAGCAAAATCACCGCGAGCGCGACCGAGAAGACCAGACCGCCCTTCACCGACCCTGCAACACCCGAAGCAAGAAAGATCAAGCCCACGAGAATCAGGATCGTTGCGCCAATCTGTGCAAGGTTTCCGCGCAGCTTACGCACCAGCCGCATCACGAACGGATCGTCGCCCGAGTCCACCGCGCGGCGCAGGATCAGGATCGGACGGATGCCACGGATATCCAGCAGCGGCGGCAACGTAAACAGCAGCGTTGTAATGAGCCCCGCGCCGATGCCGACCACAATAGACAGCGGATCGAGCCGGAAGTCGGGCGTGATGTGCAGGAGCTTCGCGAGGAAAAGCGGGAACGCAAGCTGCACGCCCATGCCCAGCAGGACGCCGAACGCGCCGCCGCCCAGCCCGAGCAGCAGCGTCTGCAGCACGTAGATCTTCATCACCTGCCCAGACTGCGCGCCCAGCGACTTCATGATCGCGATGGTGTCGAGGCGCGCCTGCAAGTGCGCGCGCATGGCCATCGCCACACCCACCGCACCCAGCACCAGGGCAACGAGTGACATAAGCGAGAGCAGGCTCGTCGCGTTGTCGAGCCCCGTGGTCAGCGCGGGGTTCGCCTCGCGATAATCGGTGATCTGCGCGTCCGGCAGGATGCCCTCAAGCCGCGACTTGAGCTTGGCCACGGCTGCATCCGAGCTCGGCTGTCCCGGTCGCGGCTGCGGCATCTTGAACAGGTAACGTCTCGTCGCCCGCGAACCGAACCCGAGCAGGCCCGAAGCCTCCAGGCCTTCATTCGACAGCAGCACGCGCGGTCCCGCCGCAAACGTACTGCTCAGGCGGTCAGGCTCGTTCGCCACGGTTGCCGCGATGCGAAAAACAGCATTGCCGAGCTTGATGGAGTCGCCTACGTGGAGATGCAAACGCAGCAGCAGGTCATCGCCCACCGCAACGCTTGAGGCCGACACCACCTCCCGCAGCGGAATCGCCGGCGTGAGGTCCACTGTGCCGTAGAACGGATACTTGTGCGGATCGACCGCCTTCACCGAAACCAGCAGCGGATCGAGCGACGTAGATGCCGAGGCCATCGAGTTGAGCTCGATGACCTGCGTCATGTCGTTGCCTTCGGTGGCGATCTTGCTCAACGCGGCCTGCTCCGCGGGCGTGGCCTGCATCGTCGTCCGCGCGGAGAGATCGCCGGCCATGATGCTGCGCGCTCGCAGTGTCAGCATCGAGCGGAACGACGCCGAGAAGCCGCGCACGCCTGTAAGCGCGGCAACGCCGATCGCAACCGACAAGATGACGAACGTGAACTTGCCGCGCGAAGAATGCAGTTCGCGTATGGCAATGCGGCCGGCGGTGCCGTAGCTGAGGGCAGCCATGCTTACACGCCCTGCCGCAGTTCTGGGACTGCATGTGTGCGCTCATCCGACACCACCAGCCCATCGCGTAGCGTTATGCGTCGCGACGCATGCGCGGCCAGCGCAGGATCATGCGTCACCAGCACCAGCGTCGTGCCTTCAGTGCTGTTTAGCGAGAGCAGCAACTCCAGAATGTGTTGCCCATTCGCCGTATCGAGATTCCCCGTGGGCTCATCCGCAAGCACGATAGGCGGCCGCAATATGAACGCGCGCGCCAGAGCAACCCGCTGTTGTTCGCCGCCCGAAAGCTGGATGGGGTAGTGGTCCATGCGCGCTTCGAGCCCAACGGAGGTTAGCAGCTCACGCGCGCGGTCGAGGCCCGCCTTGCGATCGCCGCTCTCATCGTTCAACTCATAAGGCAGCAACACGTTTTCGAGCGCCGTCAGCGTGGGGATCAGTTGATAGCTCTGAAACACGAAGCCAATGGTGCGTCCGCGCAACTGCGCAAGTTTATCCTCGGCGAGATAGCTGATCGCCACACCATTGAGCCGCACATCGCCAGAGGTCGGATTATCGAGCCCCGCCAGCAGCCCAAGCAGCGTCGATTTGCCCGATCCCGACGCGCCCATGATGGCAACGAACTCGCCCGGCGCGACCTTGAAGTCTATGCCCTTCAATATATCGACGGTAGTGGAACCGGTGCGCAAAGATTTGCGCAGGGCTTCAACGGAGATCATCGCGGTGCCGTGCGCTGCGTGTGGGGTTTCGGCCAAAGGTCCCTCTAGGTAAAATTGATATGTGCAACGACTCAGTGTCCTTCTTATTCTAACGGTGATGTTCGGGTGCTCAGCGGTCAATAGCGGGATCGATACTGCATTGTGCTGGGCGAGTGTGCCCGCGGTGCTGGCGGCAGACAAGACGTCTACGCCCGATTCGCGGCACGTGATCGTGTGTTTCGGCGACAGCCTCACGGCCGGCTACGGTGTCGACCCGGAGCTCAGTTATCCGGCGGTGCTGCAGCGCGAGCTCAACGCCAAGGGCTACAAGTATCGCGTGCTGAATATGGGCGTCAGCGGCGAGACGACCAAGGACGGCCTCGCGCGCATTCAGCGCGTGCTCGCCGCCAAGCCTGACATTGTCGTCGTCGAGTTCGGCGGCAACGACGGCCTGCGCGGCCTTCCGTTACGCGACACCGAGAAGAACCTCGACACCATCGTCAGCGCGCTCAAGAAGAGCGGAACGCGCGTCGCGATGGCCGGCATCACGCTGCCCCCGGACTACGGCCCCGACTACGTCGGTCGCTTCAACGCGATGTATCCAAACATCGCAAAGAAGAACGGCGTCGCGCTGCTGCCCTTCATCTACAAGGACGTTTTCGGCGTGAAGGGTTACATCCAGGACGATGGCATCCACGCCACCGCACCGGGAAATAAGCAGGTCGCCAAGAACATCGAAGGCCTGATCGCGCCGATGCTGAAGAAGTAGCAGCGGAGCTAGCCCAGCACCACAATCGGCTGCATCAGCGTTCCTGCGATCCGCCGCGTCACCGCAAGCAACTCGCGCGGCGCCGCGAACGCCTTCACCAGCGGCGCCCGCGAAAACTCCGGCAGGTTTACCTGGATACCGTTGCGTATGCGGCCCGCCGTCTGCTCGTCGACGATCACCGATGGCATCTCCGGCAGCAGCGTCTGCGGATGCGGCAGGCGCGCTTCGATATCAGCAACGGAGAGCGCCTTCAGCTCGTCAACCGTAAGCGCCTGCGCGAGCGTAAAGGGTCCGGCCTGCGTTCGCCGCAGTGAAGCAAGGTGCGCTCCGCAACCGGCGAGTTGGCCGAGTTCATGCGCGACCGAACGCACATAGCCACCCGCCGACACATGCATCGTGAACGCAGCTGTATCGCCTTCAAGAGAGGTCAGCGCAAAGTTGTGGATGGTGATCCGCGCGGGTTTCACCGGCACTTCCTTACCCTGTCGCGCCAGCTTGTGCGCGGGCACGCCGTTGATCTTCTTCGCGGAAAACACCGGCGGCATCTGGTCCAGCTCGCCGTGAAAGCGCTCCGCAAGCGCGCGCAGCTCGTCAAGTGAACACGTGAGCGGATGCGCTTGCCCCGCGGGCTCACCTTCAGCATCGAACGTGTCTGTCGCGAACCCGAAACGAATCGTTCCGGTGTACTGCTTCTCCGCTTGCCCGAAGAACTGCGCGAGCCGCGTGTACTTGCCCAGCAGCAGAGGAAGCACACCGGTGGCCATGGGATCGAGTGTGCCGAGATGCCCCACGGACTTCTCGCCCGTAGCGCGGCGCACAATCGAGACCACATCGTGCGACGTGATGCCCGCAGGCTTATCGACAATCAGCAATCCGTTCATCTAGACCGCGCTACCGTTACGACGGATGAGCGTGAGGAACTCGGTGCGCGTCTGCAGCTGCGTCTTGAACACGCCGAGCATCGCGCTCGTCACTGTAGATGAGTGCTGCTTCTCGACGCCACGCATCATCATGCAAAGGTGGTGTGCCTCCAGCACAACGCCCACACCCTGCGGGTTGATCGCCTCCGAGATCGCCTCCGCGATCTGTTGTGTCAAGCGCTCCTGCACCTGCAGCCGACGCGCGAACACATCGACGATGCGAGGAATTTTGCTCAGCCCGATGACCTTGCCCTGTGGCACATACGCAATGTGCGCCTTGCCGAAGAACGGGATGAGGTGGTGCTCGCACTGCGAATAAAACTCGATGTCCTTGACGATCACCATCTCGTCGTAGTCCACATCGAACAGCGCTCCATGCAGCACGTCTTCGATCTTCTGCTTGTATCCCTGCGTGAGAAACGCGATGGCCTTTTCCATGCGCTCGGGGGTGCGCAGAAGGCCGTCGCGCGCGGGGTCTTCGCCCATGCGCTTCAATAGCTCGGTGTAGATCTCCTGTGTGCTTGCGCTGCTCAGCGCTATGTTGGTTTTCGGGTCTTGCTCAGACATTGTGTTGCGGCCTTTCAGTTTCCGTCGCTGCGCCAATTGCGTTCAGGAGCATCATTATCACCACTCTTAAGACTACTCTTCGTGGCGAAAAGGTGCGCCCTCGCCAAAGTAGTCAAACGAGTTGTTACCGGTCTCTTCCACGCGGATGCGCTTCAGGTTGGCATGCGGATACGCTTCGAATATCCGCCATAACTCGATGCACAAATTCTCCGTACTGGGCACAACGTCGCGAAAGCATTCGAGCGTGTTCAGGTTGGTGTGATCGAACACATCGAGCAGCTCGCGCTTCGCGAACGTGTCGAGGTCGGCGAGGTTCGTCACCATGCCCGTCGTCGCATCCACCGGCCCAGCAAACGTCACCTGCGCAACGTAGTTATGCCCATGCCCATGCGGGTTGTTGCATTTGCCGAACACCTCGCGATTGCGTTCGGGCGTGAGCGCATCCACATGCAGACGATGCGACGCGGAGAAGTGATAGCGGCGGTTCAGCTGCGCGATCGGCCTCATGCGCTCTCTCCGTAGTAGTCGGCGAAGAGATCGGGCATCTCGTACACCCGGACGCGATGCAGCTTCGCATTCGGCACTTTGCCGTCCAGCCGCTTCCAGATCGCGACCGCAATGTTCTCCGTCGTCGGTATGGCCGTCGCGAACTCCGGCACTTCGAAATTCAGATGGCGATGATCGTAGACCGAAACCACTTCGCGCTCGAGGATGTCTTTGAGCTGCTTGAGGTCGACGACAAATCCGGACGTGGGATCGACATTGCCGGCCACCGTCACCTCGAGCGTGTAGTTATGCCCGTGGCCCTGGCGGTTAGCGCACTTGCCGAACACGCGCTGGTTTTCGGCTTCGCTCCAGGCATCGTTCCAGTAAAAATGTGCGGAAGAAAAATCGGCTTTGCGAGTAAGAAGAATCATAAAAGTTCAGCATCCAGACCCAACATTCAGGATACGCCTTGATTGGATGTCGGCTCATCTGAGGCGTTGCAACCTATCGCCCGGTGCGATATTCCCTGCCCTTCCACGCGACCTGGTGAAACACCTTGTGGTTCAGCCAGCTCCGCACCAACAGCACAATAAACAGCGGCAGTCCAAACACCGACACCGCACAATCGGCGAAGGGAAAGTTCGACCGCGCCACCCGGCGGTAGAACCGAAACAGCGTCCGCAGCCACAACAGCACTATCGCCACCTGCTGCCACAGGATCAGGTGCGGCATCACGAACAGCAGCACCGGCAGCAGCAGAAGCAGGATATCGAGCAGCCGCCAAGCAGCCAGCGTCAGCGCATGCGGAAACAGCAGCGCCAGGTTCTTCGACCAGCCTTCGACCATGTCGCCAAACCCGCGATACATGCGGGTCGAAAGCGCATCTGGCGCGTAGCGAAACCGTATGCCGCGCCCGCTCTTCACGCCCGCGCGCTTGATGTTGAACGCCAGATCGACATCCTCCAGTACCGACTTCCCCACCATGCGATGTCCACCGGCAGCGAAGTAGGCCGCGCGCTCCACCAGAACAAACTGCCCATTGGCAGCGGCGATGCGCGTCTTCGGGTCATTCACCTGCGCGGATGGATACACCGCCGCCAGTTCACTGAACACCAGCGGCATCAACATCCGCTGCGCAATCCCCGACACGATCTGCCGTGGCGAATACGACAGCAGCGCCGCCCCATGCTTCTTCGCCTCATGCAGCGCGCGCACGATGTCGCCGGGCTCGTGCAGCGTGTCGGCATCGGTAAACAGCAGCCACCGTCCGCGCGACGCCTGCGCTCCTGCCCAGCAGGCGTTGGTCTTGCCCGTAAACGCCCGCTGCGTCGCGCGCAGCTCCAACGGAGGCGCACTCAGCACCGTCACCCCCGCGTGCTGCGCCGCAGCGTCTTCCATGATCGCTCGCGTGCCATCGGTCGAATCATCATCGATCACGATCAGCTCCCACTCCCGCCCCAGCGGAAACATCACCGCATCGTCCTGCGCCAACAGTGACGCGAGACACCCCGGCAGATTCTGCTCCTCGTTGCGCGCCGGAATGATCACCGACAGCTCAAACACCGGCGCCGGACGCTCCGCATCGCGGTCCCACGTCTCCGCACGCGGCGAGGCCTCGCCGGCATCCGGCTCCCCATTCAGTCCCAGCGGAAAGCGCTCAGTATCCACGGATTCGTATTATATGAACGTGGACACAAACCTCAGCCCTGCCCGGCGTCTCACACACGCACTATCGGCCGCCGTCTTCCTGTTTGCGGCGGCGACCGGCTGCGACCGCGGCAACCATCCGCAGCAGCTCGGCGAACCAGCACCCATGTTCGCGCTCAGCGACGGCTCGCAGTCGGTCGACCTCGCCAAGCTCCACGGCCGCGTCGTGGTGCTCAACTTCTGGGCCTCCTGGTGCGGCCCCTGCATCGAGGAGCTCCCCAGCCTCACCGCCCTGCAGCGCCAGATGCCGCAGGTGCAGGTCGTCACCATCAGCATGGACGAGGACGCCGAAGCCTTCCGCCGCTTCCTCTCGCGCTATCACGTCGAACTGCTCAGCCTGCGCACCGGCCCCGACGGCGTCAACGCGAAATACAACACCTATCGCCCGCCCGAAACCTACGTCATCGACAAGGACGGCATGATCCGCCGCAAGTTCATCGGCCCGCAGCAATGGACCAGCCCCGAGATCACCGACTACCTCAAAAAACTCGCCGCGTGACCGCATAAATAGCGGCTGATAAAATCATCAGCATGACGCAGCTTGATGTGATGTACCGCTACGGCGCGCCGCCCGCAGAGGCCGCGATGATGGCGCTGAACCGCGTGCGCGAGGTTTACGGCATCCGCCGTGTCCAGTTCAACGAAGCCGAAAAAACCGTGCGTGTCGAGTACGACGCCACCCGCCTCACGGAGCCGATCGTGCACCAGTTGCTGCGCCGTTCCGGCATCGAGATCGTGGAGCGCGTCTCGCTCATCCCGCCCCAACCCGAGCCGGAGCCGGTCCCCGCACCCGCCGCCAGCTAGACCATCGAAGGCCGCCATATGAGCGAAGCCACGAACATCATCCAGATCACGCCGTTCATGCACGTCAGCAATCTCGACGACGCGCTGGCGTTCTTCAACGACATCCTCGGCTTCCAGACGCTGCACCGCCACGGCGACGGCTACGCGTACGTCCACCGCGAGAAGGCCGGCATGCGCATCATGGTCTCGGAAGGCGCAAAGACCCGCGCCGACGCCACGCCCGGCAATCGGCCCTTCACTTACTACATCGATGTGTGCGACGTGGACGCCATGCACGCCGAGCTGAAGCCCCGCCTCGACACTCTGCCTCCCGGAGACGTCGTAGGTCCCGTCGATCAGCCCTACGGCCAGCGCGAGCTGATGATCCTCGCACCCGACGGCAACGTGCTCGTCTTCGGAGCGAGAATCCGCACGGCGTAGCCGGTCGCAACGGGTTGCCGCCGCCCCAAACATCGGGTATGCTTAGGGAGTTGCTTACCTGCAATGTGCGCCCGTAGCTCAGCTGGATAGAGCGTTTGGCTACGAACCAAAAGGTCGGAGGTTCGACTCCTTCCGGGCGCACCAAAACCCCCTCCAATCTGGGTCTTGTCACAAGCGTGGGTGCCCGCGTCCGCGTCTCTCCGCGCACGAAAAAGGCTGTGGCCCCTCTCGGAGCCACAGCCTCTCTGAAGCGACTTCGCCTAGAACTTGTAGCTGAAACCAATCGAAACAATCGGATAGAAACGCAGCGGGGAAATGTCGTTCTTCAGGGTCGCCTGCTCCTTCTGAATGTTCGACTGCGTAGTCGCATCGGTGGTGACCGAGCCGCAGCCGTCTACCGAGCAGGCGGTTCCGGCCAGGTTCAGCGCCACCGTCGGATCACCCACAAACGCCGCGCCGAACTCCACCGGGACGCTCCAGTGCCTGCTTGAGCGCGGAACGATGTTGCCGAAGCCCATCGTCAGCGTCGGAGACGTCCTGCGCCCCAGCACCACGCCGAACGTGCCGTGAACCGGGTCCGTCGGGCTGCTGGTGTAGCTCACGTCATTCAACGTGAAGCTCTGTCCTCCGGGCACGTTAGCGACCGCCGAAACGTGGTTGTTGTTGTAGAACATCACGCCCGGGCTGATGCGGAAGGCATTGCCAAACGGAAAGAAGTCCAGGTTCGTCCGGATGCTCTTGAGGTTGATCGTCCCCACCGCCGGGATGCCGTCCTCATTGAAGCTGTGGTTGTAGTTGAAGAAGCTCGCGCCGGTGCGGAGGTTGAACTTCCGCGCCAGCGGGGTGGCGATGTCGAAACCAATGCCCTCGCTGCCGGCCTTCACCGAGATGCCAACGTTCCCGAGCGGGCGGCGGCGGCCGATATCCTGCGCGCCTGCTGCTGCATGCCCGGTCATTTTGCTTACGAACGGTGCGTCGGCGGTAGAAACACTGCGGCTGGAGGACTCACCCTGCTCTGTCGAGGCAGGGGCGCTCGCAGAGGCGATCGTCGCCGCGCGCTCGCTGGCGTGGCTGACGGAAGAAAACAGGGCCGGGGTACAGATCAGGGCAAGACAAAACAACTTCATGGGAACCTCTTCAAATGGGTGGTGCAAGTCGAAAATAGGTACAGCAATCCCGCCAGCTAATCGATCCCGCCCGTGAACGTTGAAAACCGAAAAGTGACGAAGTGTTAAGACTTATGGAACACCCTTTTCGTGGGCAAAGTCACTTCCCCATTAGGGCTACCGCTCGCGATAGAGGTGTCATATACGTCCCCCGTGCCGCCGCTTGAACATCGATAGTGCCGCCCGCCGGATTCCCGATATATCTTCCTGAGTCCTTTCTGCGAGACAGTCCATCGAATGCGGGTATACTAAAAGGGACCAGATTGGTCGGAGTTGGGTTTGCGGATGGATTTGATGGCGTTAAGCGACGCAAAAGTCGGAAGTGCCGGCGTTCTGGAACGCATTGACCTGCCCGACGAGGTGAGCCACTACCTGGCGCATCTTGGCTTCCTTCCGGGCGCCCGCATCGAAATCCTGCGCCGCGCCCCGGCTGGCGACCCGCGAGTCTATCGCATTGACGGCGTTGAGGTTGGCCTGCGCAAAGAGACTGCGCGGAAGATCTTCATGAAGCTCGAAGTCAAGCCCCAGCCGGAAAGCACCGAGGCCGCATGAGCTGCCATACGCCGGTGCTGGAACAGGTGGAAACCCCTGTCGAGCCGCTGAAGCCCGGCGGCGTCAAGCGCCTGCGCACCGTCGCCCTCATCGGCCCGCCCAACTGCGGCAAATCCACCCTGTTCAACCGCCTCACCGGCATGCGCCAGAAGGTCGCCAACTACCCCGGCGTCACCGTCGAGCACCACTCCGGCCGCATGAAGAGCATCGGCCGCCCCGACCTCACACTGATTGACCTGCCCGGAATTTACAGCCTGGCGACCTACTCCGAAGATGCGCGCGTCGCCGTCGACGTGCTCACCGGCAAGATGCCCGGCGTTCCCGCCCCGGACTGCGTGCTGCTCGTCCTCGACGCGACGCACATGAACCGCCAGCTCATGCTTGCCGCGCCCGTCTTCTCTATCGGGCTGCCCACGCTGGTGCTGCTCAACATGAGCGACCAGCTCTCCGTCCGCGGCGGCCAGATCGACACCCTCGCGCTCGCCAAGGAACTCGGCCACCCCGTCGCTCTCATCAGCGCAGCCAACGGCACCGGCGTTGACGTCATCCCCGACTTCCTCCAGCGCACCGGCCAGCGCCCCGAAGACGGCCTCCGCCCCGTGCAACTGCCCGTGCTGCAGAGCGCCGCCTCGTGCCGCACCTGGGCCACGCAGGTCACCGCGCGCACCAAGTACCAGGCTCCCTCAGCCCCGCTCTGGACGCGCCGCCTCGACCGCATCCTCCTCGACCGCGTCTGGGGCCCGCTGATCTTTCTCGCGGTTGTCTTCGCTGTCTTCCAGGTAGTGTTCTCTATCGGACAACCGCTCAGCGACGGCCTCGGCGAAATCCTCACCAACCTTGGCGCCAAAGCCACACTCCTGCTCCCCGACAACTGGATGCGCGCCCTCCTCCGCGACGGCCTGTGGAACGGCGTGCAGTCGGTGCTCGTCTTCCTTCCGCAGATCCTTCTGCTGTTCCTTTTCATCGGCATTCTCGAAGACTCGGGCTACCTCGCCCGCGCGGCCCTCATCGCCGACCGCGTGATGCGCGCCATCGGCCTCAACGGCAAGGCGTTCATTCCGCTCCTCTCGGCCTACGCCTGCGCCGTGCCGGCCATCATGGCCACGCGCACCATCGAGAACCGGCGCGAGCGCATCGCGACAATCCTTATCGCACCGTTCATGACCTGCTCGGCGCGCCTGCCGGTTTACACGCTCATCATCGCGGCCTTCGTTCCCAACGAGAAGTTCCTCGGCGGCCTCATCGGCCTGCGCGCGCTGGTGATGCTGGGTCTGTACGCCATCGGCTTCCTCGCCGCCCTGATCACGGCGAAGATGCTGAACTCGCGCGTCATGAAGGCCAGCCACGCGCCCTTCGTGCTCGAGCTGCCTCAATACCGCTGGCCCACCGTGCGCTCCCTCACGCTGCGCCTCTACGACCGCGGCAAGCTCTTCCTCAAGAAGGCCGGCACCATCATCCTGGGCGTGACGTTCCTGGTCTGGCTGCTGAGCGTCCTTCCAGTCCACGGCGGCAACTTCTCCGCGCTGACGGACTCGATCATCGGCCACGTCGGCCACTGGATCGAACCCGTCATCCGCCCGCTGGGCTTCAACTGGAAGATCGGCATCGGCCTGCTCAGCTCCATCGTCGCGCGCGAGGTGATCGTCGGCACCCTCGGCACACTCTACGGAGTCGACCCCGCCACCCACGCCGCCACGCTGCAGAATGCTCTGCGCCACGATATGACGCTCGCGGGCGCCATCGCCCTGGTCGTCTTCTTCGCCTTCGCGATGCAGTGCACGTCGACGCTCGCCGTCGTCCGCCGCGAAACCAACAGCTGGAAGCTACCGGCCATGCAGTTCATCTACATGACCGTAGTCGCCTACGTCGCAGCGCTGCTGACCAACCAGCTTATTCTGCGTCTGCTTTAGGGCCGGCAGGCAATCGACCCGAGCTGCACAGTGCAGTATCAGGTCAGCGTGGTAAATTCGTCGTGTGAGGTGTTGTTATGGCAGTAATCTCCGAGAGCGCTGAAGCCAAGCTGAGAGCGCTTCAAGAAAAACTCGGCGTGGATGACATCGATGCCGCGCTCGACAAGAGTTTGAACATCGCGAACTTCGTGGCAGACACGGTCAAGAGTTCGCGAAGCAAGCTCATCGTCGAGAAGGATGGGCAGTTCACGGAGTTGAAGGACATCGCCTGATGTCCGATCCCTTCGCAGGCGTTGGCCCGCCGTTGAAGGGCGAACCTTACGATCCGGAAAAGGATCGCGAAAAGATTCGTGGACGGGTCACTCTTGCCACAACCCTGGTGTTCGGCATCGTGATGGTGATTTACCTGTCCGCCGCGTTCCGTGGCACGGATGCCGAATGGGTGAGAGTCAAAGAATCCATGCAGTCGGTGTTCCCCGCTGTCAGCTCGGTTCTAGGCACAGTCGTCGGCTTCTATTTTGGCTCACAAAAGCGTTAGTCCGCGATCACGACCGCTCCCCCGCTCAACTCTGGCCGCCGCATATGGAGCGATCCATGTTGTTCAACCAGCCAGCTTAGCGCTCGCCAGACGATTCAAACTGACTCCCTGCTCTGCGGCTTCCATAGCCAGCGAGCGGTGAACCTGTGGCGGGATACGTACTCTGAATTCGCCGCTGTAGTGTTTTTCCGCCAACGGCGTAGGAATGGGTTCACCGTTGGATTGCATATCGGCAACCGCCTCAGCTACGACACCGCGGATTCCCTTCAGCGCCCCTTCGGGCTTGGAAGCGAGCCACGATAGCGAAGGAAATTCAGCGCAAAGACCCAGATATTCGCCATCTTCCTGCGACCATGTGACGCGGTAAGTGTAGTGATCTGCGCTCATTTCTTTTCCTCCTCCAGCTTGTCGATGGCCAAAAGGACTTGCCGAATCTGGTAAGCCTTGGCCTTTCCCTTGTCATTCTGAATATTGATGCGAGGATCGCCGATCCACGGCGTTTTGAAAACAACGTGGCTACCGGCCGACCGGCGCGGTTTACCGAAGAAATATTCGCAAACCTTTAGCAGTTCGGAGAACCTGGTCCCGGCAGGTTCACGACGCATCTTGTCCACTAACTTCTCAACGGACGGCATGCAGCAATGGTATCAATACTGGCACCACTCGTCCAGAACGCGCGACCTACCGCTCGCCCCAGCTCAACTTCGACCGCAGCACATTGAACAGCCCATTCGGATGCAGCCTCAGCAAATGCACGCTGTGCTCCGAACGCCGGCAATGAATCCGGTCCCCCAGCAGCAGTTCCACCGCCTCCTGCCCGTCGACCGTCAGGTAGGTCTCATGCGGCACCGAGTCGACGGACAGACAAACCTCCGCGCTGCCCGGCACCACGATCGGCCGGATCGTCAGCAGGTGCGGACAGATCGCCGTGATCACCATCGCATCCACATTCGGCATCAGGATCGGCCCCGCCGCGGCGAGGTTGTAGGCCGTCGATCCAGTTGGCGTCGACACGATCACGCCATCCGCCCTGAAGCTCGCCACAAACTGCCCATCCAACTCCACGCCGAAGTCGCCCATGCGCGCGATGGCACCCTTCGCGGCGACCACGTCGTTGAGCGCCTCCCATTGGCGAAAGATGCGACCGTCGCGGTGCAGCTCCGCGTGCATCAGGTTGCGCTGCTCGACGATCGCAGTGCCCGCAAGCCACGCCTCCAGCGCACCGTACATGTCGCTCAGCGGCGTCTCGGTGAGGAAGCCGAGCGAGCCGAGGTTCACCGCGAGGATCGGCGTTTCGGTAAACGCGAACGCCCGCGCAGCGGCCAGCAGCGTCCCATCGCCGCCCAGCATCACCACCAGGTCAGGCGACTGCTCCGGCATGAGCGGCCGGTCAACCACCTCTGAAGTGTTCAGGTAGTTCGCGCTCTCGGCGTCGAGAATGTAGTCGAACCCGTGATCTTTGAGCCAGTCGGTCAACTCTGGAAGCACCTGCTCCAGCTCCGGCTTCTGCGGCTTTGAGATGATGGCGGCCTTCGGCATGGCTGTAGTGTAAACGCCGAAGCTTCAGAGTCTAGGGCGCGGCGTCCAGAAACCGCACAGCCTCTTCCCTCAGAACTTCGCCCACAGCAGAAACTCGCGGTTCCCTTCCATTCCCAATATCGGCGAGTCGATCAGCGCGACCGCCTCACCGCCGAGCTCCACCACCGCGCTCTCCACGCGCGACACCGCCATCTGCTGCGCTTCAGGGTCGCGCACGATGCCGCCCTTGCCCACATACTCGCGCCCGGCTTCGAACTGCGGCTTCACGAGCACCACCGCTTCACCGCGCCATCGCTCCCCTGCAGGCGCGAGAGCCGCGACCACCGCCGGCAGCACCAGCGTCGCAGAGATAAAGCTGACGTCCATCGCAAAGAACCGCACCGGCGCAGGCGCCAGCGGCACCAGCGACCCCGGCTCCAGCAGCCGCGCATTCGTGCGCTCCAGCAAACTCACACGCGGATCGCTGCGCAGCTTGTTGTGGATCTGCCCATACCCCGTATCCACCGCCAGCACCGACGCCGCGCCGTGCTGCAGCATGCAATCCGTAAACCCGCCCGTTGACGCGCCAATGTCCGCACACGCCATGCCCGCAACATCGATGCCCCAGACCTTCAGCGCATGCTCCAACTTCAGACCGCCGCGGCTCACGTAGCGCAGGTCATCGCCGGTCATCCGGATCACCGCATCGTCCCCGACGGGAGTCCCCGGCTTGTCCACACGCTGCTCTTCCACCAGCACGCGCCCCGCGAGAATCAGCGCCTGCGCGCGCTCTCGTGAGGCCGCCAGTCCACGCTCCACCAGCAGTTTGTCGAGACGCATCTTCATCGGTCAGCCTCCAGTCTACGACCCCGGCCTCATGCATCCAATGACGTACACTGGCAGTCGAGCTACGCTGCATATTTGCGGCTGCCTGCAATCTGCAACGCCTTCGAGCGCGTTCTATGGATAGAGAGACGGGGATGCTGACAAACATGCCAGACCCAGCGGCGGCGCAGATCGATGCCGAACTGCTGGGCAAGGTACAGCGTGGCGATGAACTCGCCATGGCGGCGATATACGACCGCTACTCCAAGGTTGTGTACTCGGTCGCACTGCGTGTCCTGCGTGATCCTGCCTCGGCCGAAGATATTTTGCAGGAGATCTTCATGCAGGTGTGGCGCAGCCCGGCGAAGTTCATCGCGACCCGCGGCTCACTCGGTGGCTGGCTCGCCGTCGTCACGCGCAACCGCTCTATCGACAAGCTCCGCCGCCGCCGCCCCACCGAGCAGGTGGAAGACATGCAGCTCGCCTCCTCCTGCGATATCTCCTCGGAGAGCGAGCGCAACCTCATGATGGAGCGCGCCCGCGGCGTCATCCTGCAGCTCCCCGCCGAACAACGCAAGACCCTCGAAATGGCGTTCTTCGATGGCCTCACGCACACCGAAATCGCAGAGATGACCGGCGACCCTCTGGGCACCGTAAAAACCAGAATCCGCAGCGCGATCCTCACGCTGAGAAAGGCGTTCCAGGCATGAATCCGAAACAGATTTCACAAGACGATCTCGTGCTGTTCGCCTTGCAGGAGCTGACGCCGGCCGAAGCCGCGGAGGTCATAGTCCACCTGGAGCACAGCGAAGCCGCCCGCGCCGAGCTCGCACAGATACAGAGCGACCTGGCCATGGTCGCCATCACGTCCGAGCCGCAATCCCCGCCGCAGCAGTCGCGCGAGCGCCTTCTCCGGGCCGTAGCGCGTGAGAAGAAATTCGTCCCCGCCGAAAGCGCCCCCGCAGCGCGCGCCCAGCCTGCAGCCCAGCCCCTCGAGCCCGTCCTCGTCCCACGCCCCGGCCACGTCCTCCACATGAGGGACGAAGCCCCCGCGCGTCGTTCCGGCATGGGCGCAATCGGATGGATCGGCTGGGCCATCGCCGCCTGCGCCATCGCCGCAGCCGGATTCGAGTACCACCAGCACCAGGCCGTTGAAGACGCGCTTTACAACGAGAAGGTCAAGGTCGTCGAAGTCACGGGCGAAGCCGCGCGCGCCGAAGCCGTGATGAAGGTGCTCACCGACGAGGGCGCCATGCAGGTCGCCATGCACCTTCCCGCCAACACGGGCGCCGAGCCCCCCCGCCCCGAGGGCCACGTCGCCTACGTACCGAAGTCCGGCTCGCTGATCTTCGTCGGCACGCACCTCGCACCGCTCGAGCTCGACAAGACTTACGAGCTCTGGGTTATCCCGGCCAACGGCAAGGACCCGGCCATCCCCGCGGGCCTCTTCAAGCCCGACGTACGCGGCTTCGCCAGTGTCATCCTGCCGGCGTTGCCGAAGGGCGTCCCGGCCGGCTCCTTCGGCGTCACCATCGAAGACGAGCACGGCTCCCAATCACCCACCCTGCCCATCGTCCTGGCCGGCATGTAGCGAGGCTTTTACCAAGACAGAAGGGCTGCCCGTGGCAGCCCTTCTGTCTTTCTCCAAGCTCAATAGCTCTGAGCTCTACGCTCGTATTAACCCGTGCCTTACGGCTGCGTCACAATCACACCGCGCGACTGCGGACGATTCCCCGTAGCCAGCGGAAGTCCCAGCCCCTGCAGTGAAATATGCGTCTGCACCGCGTCCGTGTCAGTCCGCAGCACGGTCATGAACTTGTTGTCCGACGCCGTGATGTACACCTTGCCGGTCGGCGATGCGAGCGATACCGAAACGCTGTTCGGATGCCCATAAACCAGCGTCGGGTTCGTGTTGACATCAGCCGTTCCCGCTGCAGTCGAGATCCCCTGGACAGTCGCCGTCACCGTGTTGCTCTTCAGGCTCACCACGCTGACTGAGCCCTCGATGTTCGCCCCGATGTTCCCGGCGTTCACCACGTACGCGCGGCTGCCGTCGCTCAGCACATCCACCATCGTCGGATTTACGCCCAGGGGCACAGTCGCCACCACCGTCCCGAAACCCGTCGCATCCGTAGGATTCGTCACGTTGCAGTTCGGGTTCGTCACCGGCGTCACCGAGTTGCACAGCGGCACGCTGATCACGCTCAGCGAGCCCGGACTGACGCCATCGCCCGAGTTCAACACCAGGACCTCCGCCAGCGTCGGCACATACACCGCCCAGGTTGGGTTCAGCCCCAGGGTCCCCGTTGCGGGAATGGTCGGCGTCGTCAGGTCAGGCGCGTTAGTCTGGACATTGATGACCGAAACAGTCCCCGAGCCCTTGTTCACGATGTAAGCGCGCGTATTTCCGCTGTCCATCACCCCATAAATCGGGTTCACACCCACCGTAACTGTGTTTGAAATAGTCGGCAGGCTGCTGGTCGTCTCGATCGCCGCAGCTTGTCCAGCAGCGGTCCCATTACCGCTGCTTAGCGCATACACCCGCGGCGAGCTGTCATTGCCCACAACGTAGATCGGGTTTGCTCCAATGGTCAGTTCCTGCAGCAGCGACGGCCCATTGGAACTGAGCGCCGCAATAGAATTCCGTCCCGCCTGCGGGATGTAGATCACCGTACCCGCGCCGCTGCCGGCGATCGGCGAAATGCTGACCGGGTTCGCCCCGGCGAGCAGGGTCGTCTGCGCGATGTCGCTGGTCTTCAGGCTGGTAGGGTTCGACGCGCCGAACGAATCGAGAGCCCCCAGGGCGTTGATCGTGTAGCCGAACGAGCCGCCGTTGCTCAGCGTGAAATAGGTAGGGTCAGGCTGAATGGAAGGCGTCGACAGCACCGTGTCGCCGGAGAAGTCGACGAAGGTGAGCAGGCCGGCCGCGCCCGGAGCGGGTCTGGACACCGCCACCGCAAACTTCGTCGGCTGCCCTGCCGGGCCCACCGGATTGATGGCGCTGACGACCGGGCGATAATTGTTGCCGCAACCCACGGTGAGAGCCACGGCCATAGACCCTGCAATGGCCGCCCATGCGGTCCGCTGCGCCGCACGCCGATCTGGATTTGCTGACTGCTTCCCTGCTGATGACTTGCCTGCTCGGTGCAAAAGAACTCCCGCGACGGGCCGCTGTTTGCGTGGCCGCCGACATCTGATTGTAAATCAAAGCCGCGTGCAGAAAAGCAGCACAGCAGTGGCCCGGACAACAGGTAAAACAAGCAATACGCCGCAATGAATGATGGTGAGACGTATGAACGAGCCGAACGTGATTCTGGAAATGCTGGGAGGCGCCAGCCGCGCCCCGCGCACCCTCGCCGTCGTCGGCCTGTCCGACAACCCCATGAAGCCCAGCTTCTATGTCTCTGAATACATGCAGCGCCACGGCTTCCGCATCCTCCCCGTCAACCCCGCGCTCGATTCCGTGCTCGGCCAAAAATGCTTTCCCACCCTCACTGACCTCCCCATAAAGCCCGACATAGTCAACGTCTTCCGCCTGCCGAAATTCATCCCCGCCATCGTCGACGACATGATCACCCTCAGCTTCGATAACCTCTGGGTCCAGCAGGGCATCCTCCACCTCGAGGCCGCGGCCCGCGCCGAAGCCGCCGGCATCAGCGTCGTCATGGATCGTTGCATCATGGTCGAGCACAGCCGCCTCCTCCACCAATAAGCAGCGCCCACCACCTCGCCTCACCCTGCGCCCTCCGCGTTTTTCCTCCGCGTCCTCCGCGTTCGTCTTTGCCTTCATGCTTCCTCTGCAGCAGGAAGATAAGACATTATTCTGACGCGCTAGCCCTACAATGTTCGAATGAAGTCCTCTGCCTTACGCCGCTGCAGGATTGCCGCAACCGCCCTCGCGCTCCTGCTCGCAGCCCCCTTCAGCCTCGCCCAGATTAAGGAAGTCGGCGACGGCGGCCCCGGCCCGGTCAAGGCCGAACACCTCACGGCAGAGCTCGTCACGCTCTCCCCGCAGATCGCCGCCGGTGGCAGCCTGAAGATCGGCCTCTCATTCACGCTTGAAGAGCACTGGCACGTCTACTGGGTCAACGCCGGTGACTCCGGCGAGCCGCCCGCCATCAAGTGGACGTTGCCCAAAGGCATCACCGCTGGCCCCCTGCAGTTCCCCACGCCACAGCGCCTGCCCCTCGGCCCCCTCATGGACTTCGGCTACGAAGACCAGGTGACCTTTCCCATCACCCTCACCGCCGACCCCAAAACCAAGCCCGGCAAAGTTCACCTCGACGCCCACGTCACCTGGCTCGTCTGCGCCAGCCAGTGCTTCCCCGGCAAGGCCCACCTCGGCATCGACCTCAACGTCGTCCCCGGCCCCGTCCCCGACCCGCCGCTGGTCGGCGCGCTCGGCGCGGCAATCACTGCTCTGCCCAAGCCGCTGCCCGGCAACTTCACCCCCACAGCCGTCGCCGACGTCAAAGACATCCTCTTCACCCTCAAAACCGCCAGCCAGCCCGGCGACATCGAGCTCTACCCCTTCGACCAGGACATCATCCAGAACGCCGCCGACCAGGCCACGGAAACCCTCCCCGACGGCGTCCGTCTCCGCCTTCCGCGCGCCACCGAGGCCGCCGGCCGAACCGGCAATCTCCCCAAACAGCTCCACGTCCTCATCAAGATCGCCGAAGACGAAGCCTACGAAGTCACCGTTCCGCTCACCGTCGGCAGCCTCCCTCCACTCCCGAAAAAAGCCGGCGGCGGCGTGTCGCCCACCGAAACAGCTGGAGTCACACTGTGGAGCGCGCTCGGCCTCGCCTTCGTTGGCGGCATGCTGCTCAACCTGATGCCCTGCGTCTTCCCTGTGCTCTTCCTCAAGGGCCTCGCGCTTGCCAACTCCTCCGGCCAGGAGCGCCGCCATCAGCGCGCTCACGGCCTCGTCTACACGCTCGGCATCCTCGTCTCCTTCTGGGCGGTCGTCGGCGTCCTTCTGGTTCTCCGCGCCGGCGGCTCCCAATTCGGCTGGGGCTTCCAGCTCCAGTCGCCAACCTTCGTCGCGATTCTCGCCTCGCTCATCTTCTTCTTCGCCCTCTCGCTCGCCGGCATGTTCGACCTCGGCCTCAGCCTCACCAGCGCCGGCGGCTCGCTCGCGCAGAAGCAGGGCTACGCCGGCAGCTTCTTCACCGGAGTCCTCGCCACCGTCGTCGCCACACCCTGCACCGCTCCGCTGATGGGCGCGGCCATCGGCTTCGCACTGGCACAGTCCTCCATCGTCGCCTTCGGAGTCTTCACCGCGCTGGCCCTCGGCCTCGCGCTTCCATACCTCGTCCTCAGCTGGCAGCCCGCCTGGACGGCCTTCCTCCCTCGCCCCGGCGCGTGGATGGAAGTCCTGAAACAAATCACCGACGTCCCACTCTTCGCGACCGCGATCTGGCTCGCCTGGGTCTACGGCAGCCTGTTCGTCACGGGCGGCATCGACCACGTCGCCTGGCTGCTCGCCTGCTTCCTCACTCTCGCCATCGCTGGCTGGGCACTCGGCCGCTGGCCCGCAAAATGGGGCTCGGCCATCGCGGCCGTCCTGCTCATCGCCTTCGGCCTCGCGCTCACGCTGCGCCAGCCCAAGGCCGAGGTCGAGACCTGGCAGCCCTACACCACCGCCAGCCTGGAGGCGGCCCGCGCCTCCGGCCACGCCGTCTTCGTCGACTTCACCGCCGCCTGGTGTCTCAGTTGCAAGGTCAACGAGGCCGCCGTCCTCAAATCTGATGAAGTAAAGAAGAAGTTCGTCGACTCCAACGTCGTCCTCCTCAAGGCCGACTGGACATCCCACGACGACTTCATCACCCAGCAGCTCGCCGCGCTCGGCCGCAGCGGCGTCCCGACATACGTCATCTACCCCCCAGGCAAAAACTCCAACCCCGACGTCCTCCCCGAGCTCCTGACCAAAAACATCGTCCTCAACGCATTGGAAAAGGACCTAAAACTCGCCACCCAATAACGGGCACCTCACCAGTTCAAACCCGCCCCAGCCCCCCACCGCGTCCTCTGCGTTCGTCGTTGCTCTCCCGAGCCCGCCACGTCGAAAAAGTTGTCAATACCCCCACCCTGTGCAAAACCCACAAAACCCCTATGGACAAAGGCGAAACCCCACCACCCACAACTGCATATCAATTCCCTCCATTTCCATACAATTGAAAGTAGATCGAACAACTGAACAAACGTCTTTCTGAGCTCATAACCTCACAGCTCTGCGCTCATAGACACCCGTACTTCCCTAAACCGCCTCTAACCCTCAAGGAAATAATACTTTGCACCTAAAGTCTTTATAATCAAAGACCTCCACAGGCACCCTGACCTGGAGACCATGATTCCAAAGACTTTACCTGCAAGGTACCCCGGGGGGGGGAGGGGGTACCCCTCAGGACTTGGATCCACGCAGCCGAGCGATCTCTTCCATCCGCTGGGCGAGCAGCCGCTCGCGACCCTCGTTGGTCGGCTCATAATATCGCCGCCCGCGCAGGTTCTCCGGCAGACACTCCATATCCGCCACCTTGCCCTCGACATCGTGCGCATACTGATAGCCCTTGCCGTAATCGAGCGACTTCATCAGCTTCGTCGGCGCGTTGCGCAGGTGCAGTGGCACCGGCTGCGCGGGCATGTTCTCGATGTCCGACCGCACCGCCCCGAACGCCGTATACAGCGCATTCGATTTCGGTGCCAGCGCTAGGTACACCACCGCCTGCGCCAGCGCCAGCTCGCCCTCCGGAGACCCAAGGAAATGCATCGCATCGCGCGCCGACAAACAAAGGTTCAACGCCTCAGGAGCAGCCAGCCCAATGTCCTCGACTGCCATTCGCACCACGCGCCGCGCAATGTACATCGGGTCTTCGCCCGCAACCAGCATCCGTCCCAGCCAGTACAACGCCGCGTCCGCATCCGAGTTCCGCACACTCTTGTGCAGCGCCGAGATGATGTCGTAATGCTGCTCGCCCTTCTTGTCGTACAGCAGCACACGCTGCTGCAGCGCTTCCGCCGCGAGAGCCTTCGTCAGTACCTTTTCGCCGCGACCTTCAGCCAGCCGAGCGGCGGACTCCAGCGCATTCAGCGCATTCCTCGCATCGCCACTGCTGTAGCTCGCAATCGTCTCCAGCGCGCCTTCTTCCGCGCTCAGCCCCATCGCGCCGAGTCCGCGTTCGCTGTCGGCCAGCGCCCGCTCGAGCAGCGCCACAATTTCATCCTGCCCCAGCGCCAGCAGCGTATACACGCGGCAGCGCGAGAGCAGCGCAGCGTTGATCTCGAAGCTCGGATTCTCGGTCGTCGCGCCGATCAGCCGGATCGTCCCGCGCTCCACATACGGCAGAAACGCGTCCTGCTGCGCCTTGTTGAAGCGGTGGATCTCGTCGATAAACAGAATCGTCCGCGAGCCAAAGCCCGCAGCCTTTTCCGCGTCGACCATCACCTGCTTGATCTCCTTGATGCCAGACATCACGGCGGAGAACTCAATAAACGTCGCCTGCGTCTGCTGCGCGATGATCTTCGCCAGCGTCGTCTTGCCCACACCAGGAGGTCCCCAGAACACGATCGACGCCGCATCATCGCGCTCTATCTGCAACCGCAACGGCTTTCCCGGCCCAAGCAGATGCTGCTGCCCATAGAACTCATCCAGCGTCCGCGGCCGCATGCGCTCGGGCAGCGGAGCGTTCCTGCGCACCTTCTCTTCGGGATAGCTGAAGTCCGCCGCAAACAGGCTCATGCTGTCCCCTCCGCGCCGCGCCTCAGGTTCTGCCGCAGCGCCTCGTACATCAGCGTCGACCCCGCAATCGCCGCGTTCAACGACTCCACAGCGCACGGAATATTCACCCGCAAATCCGCCAGCGCCAGCGCCGCAGCCGACAGTCCCGCACCCTCATTGCCGATCATCAGCGCACACGGCGCGAGCAGGCTCGCATCCATCACCGGCGTCGCATCCCGCGCCTGCGCTACCGCCGCAGCCAGCCCATACCCAAACGGCGCCAGGAACTCCTTCACCTGAGCCAGGGGCGCGCGAACCACGGGCACGCGAAACACCGACCCCGCCGAAGCCCGCACAGCCTTCGGGTTCCAGCGGCTCACCGTGTCCGGCGTCACGAACACCTGTCCCACACCAAACGCCTCGGCCGACCGCAGCAGCGTCCCCAGGTTTCCCGGATCCTGCAGCGCCTCCACCACCAGCACCACACCTGCGGCCTTCGCGAAGTCCATCGCGACGAGCTCCGGAATCCTCACCAGCGCCGCGATGCCCTGCGGCGAAGCCGTATCCAACGCGCTGGCAAACACATCCCTGCTCAGCACCGCCCAGTTCGCTGCGTCGAGGCCCGCCAGCGCCGGCCCCTGCAGCACATCCTCGCTGCCCTGCCGCACGAAGACCGTATCGATCCGCACACCTGATCGCATCGCCTCGCCGATTAGGTTCTCGCCCTCGATCGCCAGCAACTCCCCAGGGTTCGCCGCATCGCCTGCGGAGCCCGCGCGCAACGCCTTCACACGCGCATTGGAGCGGCTCGTAATGGGAGGAGGCAACGTCATGCGCTCTCCAAGTTTACGCGTTCCAAAGACGGCAACGTGCTATAAGCGATGAAGCACCTTGAGGGCCCCGACCAGCCGCATGAACGCCGAAATCCTTCGTATCGATCCGGACGAGCCCGAAGCCGTGCTCATCGACCGCGTGGTCGAATGCATCTACTCCGGTCACGTCGCCGCGCTGCCCACCGACACCTTCTACGGCCTCGCCGTCGACCCCGTAAACCTTCGCGCCGTCGACCGCATCTACGAGCTCAAGACCCGCGCCCGCCACAAGCCGCTCTCGCTGCTCATCGCCGACGTCTCACAGGCCTACGAGCTCGCGCGCGGCATCGACACCGCCTTCGACCGCCTCGCCGAGCGCTTCTGGCCGGGTCCGCTCACCATCATCGTCAAAGCCGGCAGCAAACTGCCACTGCGCGTCACCGCCAACACCGGCAACGTCGCCCTGCGCGTCCCGGAAGCCGTCATCTGCCGCGCCGTCGTCGAGAAGCTCGGCCTGCCGATCACCGCAACCTCGGCCAGCCTGCGCGGCGCGCAGGAGTGTACGCAAGCCAAGACGGTCCTCGAGCAGTTCGGCGACAAGATTCCGCTGATCGTCGACGGCGGCCCAACGCAGCGGGCTATTCCCACAACCATCGTCGACCTCAGCGGCGGCCCTAACTCCTGGATGATCCTGCGCGAAGGCGCGATCCCCACCCACGAGATCGCCCTCGCGCTGCAACATTAGACTAGTGTTCGCCAGCGTCTGGCCGCATACTTGAGCATCAAACCTGACACGCGAGTCATGAGCACCGACATCACAAGCGATGAAGTTGTAGTCGAACCGGTCGTCGTCAAGCCCCGCCGCCGTCACACCGTGCTGCGCCTGCTCCTGATCTTTCTGCTGATCGCCACTGCCTGGTTCGGCTGGGTCTATTCCCGCATTCAAGAGGTCGCCAACCGCGACGACGCCTCGCCCGCCGACGCCATCGCCGTCTTCGGCGCAGCCGAGTACGCGGGCCGTCCTTCGCCCGTGCTGCACGCACGCCTCGACAAGGCAGTCCTGCTCTACAACGAGCAGATGGCCCCGCTCGTCATCACGCTCGGCGGCGGCTCCGACAAGGACTCCGGTAAAACCGAGGGCGGTGTCGGCCGCGACTACCTGCTCGCCAACGGCATCCCTTACAGCAAGATCATCGCCGAAACTTACTCCATCGACACCGAGCAGCAGGTGCAGCGTCTCGCCGCCATCGCGCAAATGAAGCACCTCGACCACGTCATCGTCGTCAGCGACGGCACGCATCTCTTCCGCATCGCGGAGCTCTGCCGCAGCGCCGGTCTCAACGTCTACACCTCGCCGCGCCCACGGGTCGGCAACATCGACGACTTCGACTCCGCCAAGCGCATGCTGCACGAAGTCCTCAGTTACACCGCTCTCCGGCTCAACCTGCACATCAGCTGGCTGCACCGCTGGCTCGAAGGCAAAAACGACTAGCGTTCGCGCGCCGCCACCCATCCATCCGCGCGACCACATACCCACACCCTGCGGCGATACAATCAAAGTCGCCGATGGCCTACCAGGTTCTAGCCCGCAAATACCGCCCTACCCGCTTCTCCGACGTCGTCGGTCAGGACCACGTCACCCGCACGCTGCTCAACGCGCTGGCGCAGAACCGCATCGCGCACGGCTACATCTTCTCCGGCCATCGCGGCATCGGCAAGACCACCATCGCACGCATCCTCGCCTCCGCGCTCAACTGCCGTACCGAAGTCAGCACCGCCAAGCGCCCCACTCCCGAGCCCTGCAACGATTGCGAGTCCTGTCTCGAAATCCGCCAGGGCAACGCCGTCGACGTCATCGAAATCGACGCCGCCACCAACCGCGGAATCGACGAAATCCGCGAGCTCCGCGACGCCGCCCGCTACCGCCCGTCGCGGGACCGCTACAAGATCTACATTCTCGACGAAGCCCATCAGATCACCGATGCGGCCTTCAACGCGCTGCTCAAAACCCTCGAAGAGCCACCCGACCACATCATCTTCATGATGGCCACAACGCAGCCCGAGGACATCCCGCAAACCATCCGCTCGCGCTGCCAGCACTTCAGCTTTCACGCCGTCAAGCTCGACGACATCGTCGGCCAGCTCCAGCTCATCGCCAAGGCCGAGGACATTCTCGCCGACGACGCGACCCTCTCGCTCCTCGCCGAAGCCGGCGACGGCTCCATGCGCGACGCGCTCTCCATCATGGACCAGGCCATCGCCTCCGCGCCCACTGTCGACGGCCGCCCCGCGCTCTCCGCCGACGAGGTGCGCTCGCTCATGGGCACCGTTTCAAACGTCATCTACGAGCAGATCCTCGAAGCCGTCTCCGAGAACAACTCCGCCGACGTCCTCGCCATCATTAATCGGCTCCTCGACGCCGGCAACGGCGCCCAGCAACTCGCACGTCAGTTCGTGCGCTACCTCCGCAACTGCACCGTCGCGAAAATTACAAATCTCTCCTCCGACGCAGACGCCACCGGGATCGCCGCCGACCTGCTGCAAATCTCGCCCGAAGAGCGCAAGCGCGCCGCGCGTTCAGCAGCACTGTTCACGGAAGAAGAGCTCTCGCGCTTCCTGGCCATCATGCTCCGTACTTTCGACGACCTGGGATTCAGACAAGAACAGCGCTTCCATCTCGAGCTCGGCCTGCTCAAGCTGGTCCACGCGCAGCGCCTCCTTCCCATCGAGGACCTCCTCTCCCAACTCGGCCCAGCGCCGACGTCCACACCCCGCACCACGCCCACCGCCCGCGCCGCCTCTACGTCACCATCTCTGACGTCGACCTCGAAACCGGGTGCCCCATCTTCGACGACGGCCTCATCGTCGGCTAAGGTGGGCTCTGCGGCCACTCCCTCGCCCATCGCACAAACCTCGGGTGGCCCATCCTTCGCGTCTTCTGCGAAGGGTGGGGTATCGGGCGAAGCCCGACCCGAAGCATCATCAATAGCCACAACAGGTTCAGCGGCAATTACGGAGGGTGCCCCACATCTCACTTCTGAGATGTGGGCTGGAGCGGCAGCTAAACTGCAGGCGGAACCACGCGAAGCGGAGGGAGCAGCGGGCCTCAGCCCGGTGAACACAACATCCGAAAAGAGGGGCTTCAGCCCCGCGCTCTCCCCCGCGACTCCCCAACCCTCAACCGCCGGCTCCCTCGCCCTCGCCGAATCTCCGCAACCCACACCGCAGCCCGGCCCTCAACTCGTCCCCTCCGCCGCACTCGACCTCGAAGCCCTGCAGAACGCCGCTGTCGACGCCCTCGCCGCGACCAAGGGCCAGCAGTCCGCCGCCGACAAGCTCGCCGACTCCACCTGGACCGCCACAGCCGACACCCTCAACGTCCAGACCACCGTCTCCGCGGCCATGCTGCCACTGTTGCTGAATGCGGACGCTCAGACCATCGTCAAATCCGTGCTCGCAAAGCACAACATCAAACTTCGCCTCAACTTCATTCCCGGTACCGCCAACACCGCCGCCGCAACCAAACCCAAGCGCGCCGCCAAAGCTGGCAGCGTGCAGGACCTCGCCGAAAAGCATCCCATCGTCCAGCAGGCGCAAAAGCTCTTCTCCGCCGAGATCCGTAACGTCATCGACCTCCGCGACAAGGACTAACTCGCAACTCGAAACTCTCGCTCGTACCCAAAAGGCACACCATGGACTTCTCCCAACTAGGACAAATGCTCGAGCAGGCCCAGAGCATGAAGCAGCAGATGGACGAGCGTCTCGCGGCACAGACCTTCGAAGCCACTTCCGGCGGTGGCGCCGTCACGGTCCGCATGAACGGCAAGAAGGAGCTGCTGAAACTCACCATCGCTCCGGCGGCTGCAACTGCCGCGTCGGACGACCTCACCATGCTCGAAGACCTCATCCTAGCCGCCGTCAACGAAGCCGGCCGCAAGGTCACCGAGGCCGAATCCGCACAGGCCAACTCCATGCTGGGCGGCCTGGGCCTCCCAGGCTTTTAAGTCTTTCTCTACTCTCTATTCTCTAATCTCTGCCCTATGCAACGTTTCGCCGAACCCATGGCCCGCCTCATCGACGAGCTCCGCAAGCTCCCAGGAGTGGGTACGAAATCCGCGCAGCGCTATGCGTTCCACATCCTGCGTGCGACAGACGCGGACGCTGAAGCCCTCGCCTCCGCGATCCGCTCGCTGCGGCAGCATCTCCGCCTCTGCTCGCTCTGCAACAACATCACCGACACCGATCCCTGCGCCTACTGCGCCAGCCCCGCGCGCGACCCCCACCTCATCTGCATCGTCGAAGAGCCCACCAACATCGCGGGCATCGAGAAGACCCGCAGCTACAGCGGCCTCTACCACGTCCTCCACGGCACGCTCTCGCCGGTGAACGGTGTCGGCCCCGAGCAACTCCGCCTGCGCAACCTCTGGCCGCGCCTCGCTCACGTCGACGGCCGCGAAGACGTCACCGAGCTCATCCTCGCCACCTCGCCGACGGTCGAAGGTGAAGCCACAGCCCGCTTCCTGCTCGACGAGATCCGTCGCACCCACCCCACGTTGCGCATCACCCGCATCGCCACCGGCGTCCCCGCCGGCTCGGACATCGAGTACGCTGACGAAGTCACGATGACCCGCGCCCTCGAAGGCCGCCGCGAGCTTTAGATCACCAGCGGCAGCGCATAAGAACCATCCTCACACGGCGGGTTCTTATAGTTCGGGCAGTCGATATTCCCGCAGTTGAAGCACCGTCCATCCGCCAGCCGGACCTGCGGAGACGTGCAGTCATCGTGCTCGCACATTGGCTTACGGCACAAAGCACAAACCGGTGTGGACTCCTCCATGGCGCCCTCCCTCCAACCATCCCGATGGCTGAAAAGAGTACCACTGAGGACTAACTCCCGGCCACCACGCGCAGATCCCCACCCGTCATCTGCTTCGGCAGCTCCAAATCCATCAAGCTCAGTATCGTCGGCGAGATATCCCGCAGCGACCCACCATCCCGCACGCCAACCTCCTTCCCCTTATCGGTCACCAGGATAAACGGCACAGGATTGGTCGTATGCGCCGTATGCGGTCCGCCGCTCACAGGATCGATCAGCATCTCCGCATTCCCATGGTCGGCCGTGATGATCCACGAAGCCCCATGCGCGCGCACCGCGTCGTATATGCGCCCGAGGCAGGCATCGACCACCTCAACGGCCTTCACCGTGGGCTCGATCATTCCCGAGTGGCCCACCATATCCGCGTTCGCAAAATTCACAATGATCACGTCGAAAGCCGTATCCGTGATCGACCGGCACACCACGTCGGCGATCCCATTGGCACTCATCTCCGGCGCCAGATCATATGTGGCCACCTTCTGCGACTGCACCAGTTCCCTCTCCTCGCCCGCGAACGGCTTCTCGATCCCGCCATTGAAGAAGTACGTCACATGCGCATACTTCTCCGTCTCCGCGACGCGCAGGTTGCGCAGGCTGTGTACGCCCATAACGTTCGCGAGCAGGTTATCCATGCTCTCCGGCGGAATGACCATCGGCAGCGTGAACTTTGGATCGTACTGCGTCATCATCACGTAGTGCAGGTCCACCGGAACGAGCGTCCGCGGAATCTCCACATCGAGCTCCGCAGCCTTCGGCAGCGCAGAGCCGCCGTCCGCAGCCAGGCCACTGTTGCGCGTCAGCACGCGCGTGATCTGCCGAACGCGGTCAGCGCGATAGTTGAAGCAGATGACCGCATCGCGGTCCGCAATCCTCCCCACCGGCTCGCCCTGCTCATCGACACACACGAACGGCTCGATAAACTCATCCGTCACGCCGTTGTTATAGCTCTCGCGCACGCGCTCTACGGGATCGCGGAACGCTCCGCCGGGAGCCTGCCCGGTCACCATCGCGTCGAAGGCCTTGAGTTCCTTTTCCCAGCGCAGGTCGCGGTCCATCGCAAAGTAGCGCCCGCTCACGCTCGCCAGCTTTCCAACGCCATACTCGCGGAACTGCTGTTCAAGCTCTTCGAGATAGCCCGCGCCCGAGGTCGGCATCGTATCGCGCCCATCCATAAACGCATGCACGAACACGCGGCTGAGCCCCTGCATCTTGGCCATCCTCAGCAGCGCATGAAGATGCCGCTGATGCGAATGCACGCCACCATCCGATACGAGACCGATGAGATGCAATGCCTGCTGTCCTTCAGCGGCATGACGCATGGCCTTCACCAGCGTTACATCCTCGAAGAACTCGCCATTCGCGATGGCTGTATCGATGCGCGTAATGTCCATACGCACGATGCGCCCCGCTCCAAGGTTCAGATGTCCCACCTCGGAGTTGCCCATCTGTCCATCCGGCAGCCCCACAAAGTGCTCGCTCGCACGAATCACTGTGTTCGGGTACTCGCGCAGCAACTTGTCATAGGTTGGCTTCCGCGCCAGCGCAATCGCATTGCCGCTGGTTTCCGCACGAATACCCCAGCCATCAAGAATGGTCAGAATGACCGGTCCGTTCTTACGCATCGAGTATCAACCTACTTTTGGGTTCCGGCGGGTGCCGATTGTTGAAGTTTCTTCATATTGGCCTCGATCTCGGCAGCATACTTCTGTCCAAGTCGCCCACCGGCTTCTCGCCCTATGTCGGAACTCTTGGCAGTCATCTCCATCATCACAGCCATCGACGAGTCGAGCGACCGCTGCCCAGAGTCGGTTGCGTAGAAGGCAATCGCCTTGTCGGCATCCTCCGTAGAGAGATATTTCTGATAGATCGGCGTCGCGACCGCAACCCAATCAACCTTCGCCATCTCAGCTTCAAAATCCGTCCAGAATGCATCAGGGAAAAATGGCAGGGACACCTTCTGCTGCACAATCATCTTGTGCATGCCCTCGAGTATCCGGTCAGTTGAGTGCGTGATCGTCATCAGCTTCTTGACCTGCTCAGCTGTCACCGGATGCTCAGGTGTTTTCGCTACGCCTTGCCCGTACGCAGAGCCCGTAACGGCGAACACTCCAGCAAGAGCAACCGCGCACAGCGTCCGCTTCGATAACGAAATGAGTCGCATGCTTACTCCCCGCAGTTCACGCTCTTCCTACCCAGAAACTCCGCCGTCTGCCCCAGCTCTTCCTCGATCCGCAGCAACTGGTTGTACTTCGCAATGCGATCCGTGCGCGAAGCCGAGCCGGTCTTGATCTGCCCGGCACCCGTCCCCACCGCGAGGTCCGCGATGAACGTATCTTCCGTCTCGCCCGACCGGTGCGAAATGATCGACGTGTACCCATTCCGCCGCGCCAGCTCAATCGCATCCAGCGTCTCGGAAATAGTGCCGATCTGGTTCACCTTCACCAGGATCGAGTTCCCCACGCCCTCTTCAATCCCGCGCTGCAGCCGCTTCGAGTTCGTCACGAACAAATCGTCGCCCACCAACTGCACAGTGCGCCCAATCTTCTCCGTCAGGCTCTTCCATCCGCTCCAGTCGTCTTCGGCCAGCCCATCCTCGATCGACACGATCGGATACTGCCGCGCCCAGCTCTCCCAGTACGAGGCCATCTGCTCGGAACTCTTCTCGCTCTTGTCCGACTTTTTGAACACATACTTCCCCGTGTCCTTGTTGTAGAACTCGCTCGCCGCCGGATCGAGCGCAATCGCGATCTGCTCGCCGGCCTTGTACCCCGCCAGCTCAATCGCCTCGAGGATCACTTCCAGCGCTTCCACATTCGACTTCAGGCTCGGCGCAAACCCACCTTCATCGCCTACGGCCGTGTTGTAGCCCTTCTTCTTCAGCACGCCCTTAAGCGTATGGAAAACTTCCGTACCCCAGCGCAGCGCATCCGAAAAAGTCTCCGCGCCCACCGGCATCACCATGAACTCCTGAAAGTCCACGTTATTGTCGGCATGTGCGCCGCCGTTCAGGATGTTCATCATCGGCGTCGGCAGCACGCACGCATTCACGCCACCGATATAGCGATACAGCGGCACGCCAAGCGCCGCGGCCGAAGCCCGCGAACACGCCATGCTCACCGCCAGGATCGCGTTCGCCCCCAGCTTGCCTTTGTTCTCCGTGCCATCCAGCGCGATCATCGTCGCATCGATCAGCCGCTGGTTCGCCGCATCCATCCCCGCCAGCTCCGGCGCAATCAGGCTCTCGACGTTCTCCACAGCCTTCAGCACCCCCTTGCCGAGGTAGTGGCCCTTGTCGCCGTCGCGCAGTTCCACGGCCTCATGCTCGCCAGTCGACGCTCCACTCGGCACCGCTGCCCTGCCCCGCACTCCGCCTTCGAGCACCACATCCGCTTCCACCGTCGGGTTGCCGCGGCTATCCAGAATCTCACGCGCGCTAATCGAAACAATCTCAGTCATCTTCATCCTCTGTCTTTGTGCGGAAGGCCTTTCGAGCGCAATCCGGTGCTGCAATCTGTCTTTAAGGCTCGGCCTGCGATCGACCGCGATCTCGCGTCCGCTCGCGCCGGAAATAATCTCAACCAACTCCGCCATGTGAATGGGCCCACCGCCCTCCATTCTAACAAGCGATAGCGCCCTTCAGCATTATCACGCTCACCGGGCCGCGATTACAGGCCGTTCCCAGCCCACATCCGCCGACTGCGGCATCACCAGCCGCACCTTCGTGCCGCGCCCCGGACGGCTCACCACCTCCACCACCGCGCCCTCGCCGTAGAACACTTCCATGCGCTCGCGCACGTTCCTCATGCCGATGCCCGAGTTCTCTCGCACCAGCCCCCCGGGAGGCGGATACACCGTTCGCCCGGGCTCCATTCCCACACCATCGTCCTCGATCTCAACAATCAGCCGGTCCTCTTCAAGCCTACTGCGCAGCGTCACGGTTCCACCGCTGATGCGCGGCTCCAGCCCATGCTTGATGCTGTTCTCGATCAGCGGCTGCAGCAGCATGCTCGGCACCACCACATCCAGCGTGTCCTCGTCGATCTCCTTCACCACCCTCAGCTTGTCACCGAACCGCACGACCTCAATGTCGAGATAGTCGTCCGTAAACGCCAGCTCTTCCGCCAACGGCACAAAGGCCTCGCGGTCCTTCAGTAACACCCGCAGAATATTCGCCAGCTTCACGATCATCTGCCGCGCCAGCTCCGGCTTAGAGCGGATCAGCGATGCGATCGAGTTGAGCGTATTGAACAAAAAGTGCGGATTGATCTGCCGCTGCAGCGCATCGAAGCGGGCCTCCATGAGCAAGCGGCTCTGCTCCTCCAGCTTGCGATCCAGTCTGATCGCATTCCAGATCTTCAGCGGGATACCGACCACCACCGGGGGCGCTGCGCAAATCGCCAGCTCAACCAGCCACGACTTCGAATACAGCTCGAAATACCGCCGGGGATAAAGCCGTGCCACCATGCTGCTCGCAAACTGCACGGCCATAATCAGCCCCAGCAGCAGCATCTGGTTGTCGAGATGCGGATACTTAACTTTTCCCCGCACCCATCTGTAGATACTCAAATCGATGAGCGGCGAAAACGACCAGATCTCGTCCGCGCGCAAGAACCGCCCCGCCGCGCTGAAGATGGCCGCCACCAGCAGATTCGCCGGCAGCGCCAGGTACTCATGGTGCGACAACGCAGGGAGCGAGAGCGCGACCGCTCCGGTCATCGCCGCGGCCGGGCCCATCACGAGTGCCAGCAGGATCGTCGCTTCAAACGACAGGTCCGCCGCCAGGAAATTCGGCACACGCACCCTGATCCACACGCCCAGCATTAGCGGAACGCACACCATCGCCAGCAGCTTCAGCGAGTCCCGCCGGCTCCGATGCGGCTCCAGCAGCAGCCGCTTGAACGTAATCCCGCGCGCCAGCGAGCTTGCAAACGCCGCCGCCACGCCAAGCTCGACGAGCAGCGTTATGAGGATCAGGTTGGAATTACTGCCGCCCACGCCTCTACTCTACGCCGTCGGCGGCATCGGTCTCTAAGTCCTGGCCAGCTTCCGCCTCAAGAAGCCAACGCCGCCAAGCAGGCCTGTCGCCGTCAGCGCCAAACTCGCGGGCTCGGGCACGGGAGTCCAGGGATAGGGCGACACGTAGATGGCCGCCTCAGGTGACCCGTCCGACGCAAATTGGGCATCTTTCGCATACTCGATCACTTGGTAGGTACCGGTTCCATAGCTAGTTGCGGCGTCAAAGTTGATAGCCGGCAGCGGATAGGGTCCCATCCCAAGTTCCTGGGAACCCGAGGTGCACGCACCGGTACTGCTGCAGAGGGTCAGTTGCTGCCCGTACGCATACCCCCACGGCGCCACCGGATCGTCGGGAAAACCGGTATATCCGTAGTCCAAGAACCCAGTGAGGTAGAGATAAGGGATATACCATCCCTTTGCTATTTGGAACGAGAAGGTGACTGTCGTAGAAGAAGAAGCAACCTCCGGCCCGATCGCGCCGAAGTACGCCGGATCTGTTTCCAGATTGATCAGGTAGTGCCCTGCGCCAAGGTTGGTAACATAATCGACCTCGAACGGGAAATTGCTTCCAAACTTCAAAGGGCCTGCGGTGATGACAGTCGCGCTAGCCGCAAGCGGTGAGACGAGCATGAGGGAAACCAGGAACTTGGAGATGGTGAAGCGCATAGGAAAGTCCATCCTTTGTCTGTATGGGTTGTGGTCAACTTGCCGTTCAAGCGATGTAAGCGATCGAACACAAACATCACACTCGCTTCGATCGAATGCCTCCGCGATTTGCGCTATCAACGCGGCATTGGAAGTACTGCAGCGACGCCTCTGCTCTTCGCCGTCGGCCGCGTTCGTCTTCAGCCTCTAACGAGCTTCCGCTTCAAGACGCCTATGCCCGCAAGAACGCCTGTGGCCGTCAGCGCCAGGCTCGCGGGCTCCGGCACGGGAGTCTGCTCCAGGAAAATGGTTGCGGTCGAACCAGAGTAGTCACCGAATTGTGCGTCCTTCGCGTACTCAATCACCTGGTAAGTCCCGGTTCCAGAACTAGTGACTGCATTAAAGTTTATTGCCGGCAACGGATACTGCCCCGCTCCGGACGTCAGTGAACCTGACGAGCACCCACCAACCGCACTGCACAGGGTCAACTTCTGACCAAATGCGTACGCCCACGTAGGTCCCACATCATCAGGATATCCCACATAGCCATAATCCAGCGACGTGTGCCACAAAAGTCCCGTGATCTTCCATCCCTTTGCAAGGTCGAACGAGAAGGTGGCCGTTGTGTTGGAAGACGCAACCTGGGGCCCGGTCCCCCCGAAAAGCACACCCGTGTCCAATTGAACGATATATCCGCCGCAGCATGCACCGATATCGTCCACATACAAAGGAATATTGCTTCCGAAGGTCAGAGGCCCCGCGGTGATGGTAGTGGCGCCTGCCGCAAGCGGACACGCGAATAGGAGAGAAACCAGTAACTTGGAGATGGTGAAGCGCATAGGACGTCCATCCTTTACTGTTAGGTCTTGGTTACCTGCGGTTCAAACAATGATGTTGAGGGGTCGAACACGAACATCATACATACGATTGATCAACGGCGATCATCAATTTTGCGGCTATTTTGCGCTCTCAGCGCCGGTCGGAACTGCCGCGACGGCCCTCAATGAATCGAACCGCACCCTCGCGAATCTATAATGGTGTTATGTCCTTCGACAGCATTCGCCAGGTGGCCGACGCAGACTTCCCAACGCGCTGGGCCCACTTCCGCATCCTCGGCTTCGAAGGCATACTCGAGCATGCCGACCCGGCCAGCGCCGACGACCCCGCTCCGCAGAAGCGCATCGAGTCCGCCGTCGCTCTCGTCCTCGGCGACATCCATTCGGCGCCGCCGGTCGTCCGAATTCACTCGCAGTGCCTCACCGGCGACGTCTTCCACTCCCTGCGCTGCGACTGCCACGACCAGCTCCACCTCGCGCTCGCCCGCATCGCCGACGAGGGTGCAGGCATCCTGCTCTACGAGCAGCAGGAAGGCCGCGGCATCGGCCTCATGGCCAAGCTCCGCGCCTACGAGCTCCAGGACGCCGGACTCGACACCGTCGAAGCCAACCATGCGCTCGGCTATCGCACCGACCACCGCGAGTTCGAGCTGCCCGCCGAAATCCTCAAGCACCTCGGCATCTCGGCCGTCCGCCTCATCACCAACAACCCCGAGAAGGTCGCCGCCCTCGAATCGCGTGGCATCCGCGTGACCGAACGCATCTCTGCCGCCATCCCCACCGAACCCACCTTCGAGCGCTACCTCCAAACCAAGCACGAAAAAATGGGCCACCTCGTCGGATGAAGATGCGGGCAAATGCCGGTTGCTATCTTCTCCACTCCAGGAACCCTTCTCAGCAGGCAGCTGAGAAGGTCAGCTTGAGAGTCCGAGCTCGCGCTTCCCGACGGCAACAACCGAATCTCTCGCGTCCGTGATGAGCTTCCTTGCACTGTGGAGCTGTTCCTGCGTATATTCGGTTCGATCAACCACATCGATTCGCCTCAACAATTTTCCAATGCCTTCGATAACAGCCGGATCCAGCAATAACCGGGCTGCGGCTCGCGCTCGCCGAAATTCCCCTATCGCCTCTTGCAAAGCGCTGAGCGCACCGCTGCGAAGTTCCGTATCGATCGCACGACCCACACTGTCAATCGCAAGTTTGAGGTTCTCCAGTGTGTCAATCAACCGCGTATAGGAGTTGCGCTTTTCAGTCAATTGCCACTGTCGCTGCCACAAACTGCCGGAAATTTCTGCTTTGATGATTTCTGTTTCCCTAGTCACTGCACGAACCTGCTCAAGGACGTTGGCGATGTCTTCCTTGGACGCAAGCCGCTTGGCCATTTCTTCCACGAACGCCTTTTCGCCGGTCTCTGCAAGCATCCTTGGCCACTCTTCGCGCAGCAGTTTTCGCTTTCCTTTTTCGGAGTAGTAGCCTCCAAGCCACGCTACAAGGGAGCCACCAACAAAAGCACTTAGCAAAGTAAACAGAAACTTCTTGAGTTCCTCAAGCATCTTGCTGTCCTCCAGACCTCGACGGCCATCGATGCGCCCGATGAAATCTTCATTGCGCAACGTTTCCCTCGCAGCGTTCCAGCGCAGCCCATAGAGGTTCGTCACCTTGCAGTCCGTCCTTGGACTTAGCCAGATCCGAAGAGTTACATCGAGGTCGACACAGTGGCATCCTATACCCATGCCCGACCTCGAACACCTCAAGCACGCCCCCACTTCCCTCGGCCTCCACGATCTCATCGCCTCGCGCTGGTCCCCGCGCTCTTACGCCGACACGCCCGTCGCTTCCGAAGACCTCACCCTCATCTTCACCGCCGCCGCCTGGGCCGCCTCCTCCTCCAACGAGCAGCCTTGGCGCTTCCTCGTCGGCCGCAAAGGCGACGACACCTACGCGCGCATCCTCGACTCGCTCGTCGAGGCCAACCAGCTCTGGGCGCGAACCGCTCCCGTCCTCGCCCTCTCCGCCGGCAAGCGCACCTTCACGCGCAAGGACCCCGCCGACACCCAACCCGGCCGTCCCAATCCCTTCTGCCTCCACGACACCGGCGCCGCCTCCGCCACCATGTCGCTCGAAGCCATGGCCCTCGGCATCCACACCCACGGCATGGGCGGCTTCGACCGCGACAAGGCCCGAACCCACTTCTCCATTCCGGAAGACTTCGAAATTGGCGCCTGCTGGACTATTGGCTACCTAGGTTCACCCAATGCGCTCACCGGTTATCAGCACGATGCCGAACTGACCCCACGCACCCGCAAACCTCTCTCCGCGTTCGTCTTCTCCGACTGGAACCAGCCCGCCACGCTATAGGAATCTTGGCACGGATACGTCCTCTGCGTTCAAACTCTCTCCTCCGCTCCCGCGCACCCCATCCTCCACGCCACCACCGTCACAACTAGAAACACCCCCACTACGACCAGGTTCGGATAGACCACATACCCTGCCACCCGCGGCTCATGCCCCGGCACGCCCGCCCACCACGACGCCCCCGGCAGCAGATACGGCACAAAGAAGAACGGCGTCCAGTACGAAGCCGACAGCATCGCCGCCGCCGTAATCGCCACCTTCGGCTCCTTCGACTTCCGCCACAGCAGCCACGTCGCCGTCGCCGCCACACCCGCAAACAGGAACAGCAGAATCGCCGCATGGAATCTCGCGTGAGGATGCCACAGAAGGTTCAGCAGATGGTTCCGGCTCCAGTCCAGCGCAAACGACATCACCGCCCCTCCCGCCAGAACAATAGTCAAAAGCACCTTCGCAACACGCAGACGGTCCATGATCTCTCCTTAGTGAGTGAGTGCTCACTATATTATGTACGACGAGCATCTCACAAGACCGGGTAAAATGAAAACCGCATGACCGCAAAAAAGACCGCCCCACGCAAGCAGAACCGCAAACTGCAGATCGTCGCTGCGGCTGAAGTCCTCCTGCGCGAACGCGGTCTGACCGGCGTCACCACCCGGGCAGTGGCGGAGGCCGTCCCCTGCTCCGAGGGCGCCATCTACGTCCATTTCCGTAGTCGCCTTGAGTTGCTCCTCGCCGTACTCGAAGCCAGCCTTCCCGAAATGCTCATCCCGCTGCGCGCGCTTGACGAGGTCGTCGGAGCCAACACGGTGCAGCAGAACCTTGCCCGCGCGGTCGAAGGCCTGCAGAAGTTCCATGAGCGCGTAACGCCGATGCTCGCTTCCCTCTTCGCCGACCCGGAGCTGCTCCAGGGGTTCCGCGAAACTCTCGCGCTCCATGGCAAAGGTCCCGCCGGAGGCATCGCCCGTATCGCCGGGTACATCCGCAAGGAACAGCAGCTAGGCAGAATCTCCGCCGAAATAAACGCCGAAACGGCAGCGGCCACCCTTATGTCGGTCTCCTTCTTCCAGGCCTTCACCCGCGCCCTCACCGGCGCCGCCGCCCCCTCGTTCTCAGCCCGCCGCCTGGTCAAATCTCTGCTCTGACAACGTCATCCGCTTCACACCCGGCTACAATAGAAACAGAGGAAGACACCCCGGCCAAAAGCCGGGTTTCTCCTTTAACAAACGAATAGGCGCGATCGGACTCCCACAAGTCCGCCCTTATCTCGCCTGCTTTTGAGGAGTTTGCCAAAGGTACCCCGGGGTACCCACCGCACCGGAAGAAAGTAAAAACCATGCCTATCCGCAACCTGCCCAAAATCGAGCTGCACCTTCACCTCGACTGTTCGCTGAGCTACGACGTTGTCTGCACGCTCGCGCCCCAGGTCACGCGCGAGGAGTACGACCGCGACTACATCGCCCCCGCCCGCTGCACCAATCTCGCCGAGTTCCTGGCCTGTGCGCCCAAGGGCTTTCGCCTCATGCAAACCGAAGACAGCCTGCGCCTGGTCACCGAAGACCTGTTCCGCCAGCTCCAGGCCGACAACGTCATTTACGCGGAGATCCGCTTCGCTCCCCTCCTGCACCTCGAGCAGGGCCTCACGTCACAGCAGGTCGTCCGCGCCGTCGACGACGCCACCGCGCAGATGATCGCCAACACCGGCATCGAAGCCCGCATCATCCTGTGCACACTGCGCCACTACACGGCCGAGCAGTCTCTCACCACCGCGCACCTCGTCCGCGAGTTCCAGGGCAGCAGAGTTGTCGCGCTCGATATTGCCGGAGATGAAGCGGGCTTCCCGATCACGCCGCACCTCGAGGCGTTCCAGTTCGCGCGCGAGCACAACCTTTTTCGCACTGCCCATGCCGGCGAAGCGCTCGGCCCCGAAAGCGTCTGGGAAACCTTGCGTCTGCTTGAGCCCACCCGCATCGGCCACGGCGTCCGCAGCATCGAAGACGCGGCGCTTGTGGACCACCTGCGCCGCGAGCGCATCCACCTGGAACTCTGCCCAAGCTCGAATGTGCAGATCGTCCCCGAGATCGCCTCATGGGAAGCGCATCCTATCGACCGGCTGTTTCGCGCCGGTGTGCGGCTCAACGTGAACACCGACACCCGGACTCTCACGCCGACAACGCTCATGCAGGAGTACGAAAAGATGAGCACCGTCTTCGGCTGGACGCGCGAGCACTTCCTGGCCTCCAACCTGATGGCAGTCGACGCGGCCTTCCTCGAAGACACCGAGAAGGCGAAGCTCACGAACCTGTTGACTGCGGCCTATGCCGATCAGGAGGATGCGGCTGTTTGAAGAAATTCAGGGCGCACCGACTTCCGGGAACCGGGCTACAGGCGCGCCCTGTCCGGTACAGATAGCTTCGCAGTGGTCACCGCTTGTCCCACATGGCGAGACGTGTGCTCGGCACAGTGGATGAGCAAACCGGCCAGAGTTGTGGGGAGCCGCTTCCGGCCAATCGCTCGCGGCTCGGCGAACGTTTCCGCTGGGAATGCCTTTATTCGTTGCTTTGCCGATTGCAGTCCTGCATAGAACTCCGCAAGCACGTCCGCCGCTGAACCTTCAGCGCTCATCTCTGTATGCAACGCGGCAAGCTGTGCCTCGCTGAGCACGCCACCTTCCGCGTAGGTCAGCAGGCGACCGAGCGAGCGCGCCATGTGGCGCAGATGAAACGCCACCGGAGCCACTTCACCCGGCCGCGCGAACATCTGCGTATCGCCCAGGTTTTCGCACCACCTGTGGATGTCTTCTTCCGCAAGCTCGAGCGCATGGATGACTGCTCGCAGCACGGGATCGAGCTCCGCATGCGTGCCGCGCATCCACGGCTCCAGTGCAGAAGCACTCAACTCAGCAGCCGCGGTTCCAACAATGTTCCTGTCAACCGGCATCACCGCACCCTTCTTCTCCGGTCCCCCTTGACCACCGTCACGACTTCATTATCGCCGCCAGTCCACGCTGCTTCTCCGCTGTGCTCCAGCTTGTTCGTTGAGTCGTTCCAATGCAGCTTCGTCACGGCATACTTCCCGCCCTCATAAGCATAGGTCTTGCCATCATCGCTGTAGAGTGTGAAGTCGCCATCCGCTCCGGGATAGACGCGCACCGAAGCAATCGCCTGCTTCTCGTTCGTGCTCTCCACGGGCGCACCCAGCGGCAATATTGAGCCCGCCCGTACGAAGATGGGCAATGTATCGATCGGCGCTTCCACCTGGACATGCTGCCCACCATGCATCCGTTCGTTGGTCCAGAAGTTATACCAGTCCGTGCCGGCGGGCAGGTAGACATCGCGGCTGGTGGCGCCCTGATCGGTGATCGGTGCAATCAGCAGCGCGGGGCCGAACATGTACTCGTCGGTGATGGCCGCAGTGTTGGGATCGCTACCAAAATCCATGAAGAGGCCACGCATGAAGGGCGCCCCCGTCAGGTGCGTCGAATATCCGAGTGAATAGATATACGGCATCAACTGGTAGCGTAACCGCAGGTATTTCTCGAGGATCGGTTCAGCCTGCTTTCCATACGACCACACCTCGTTGAAGTTGCGGCTTCCGTGCGCGCGCATGTTCGGTTGAAATGTAGCGTACTGGAACCAGCGCACGTACAGCTCCGGAAAGTCGTCGTAGTGATTGACATTGGCACGAGCGTCGCTCGGGTCGATGAGAGGTGGGTGAGCTGGCAAATGCGATTGCGGCAAATACTGCCAGCCTCCGATGTCGGTGCTCCAGTAAGGCATACCCGACGCTACGAAGTTGAGTCCGGTCGGCACCTGCCGCTTCAATGTGTCCCACGTGGGGAAGATATCGGACGACCAGAAGATCGTGCCGTTATGCTGCGCGCCCAGGTAGGCGTCACGGGACAGAATCAATGCTCGAGTGGCCGGAAGGTCTCTGCGAAACCCGTCATAAAACGCCTTCGTATGAAAGTACGGATAAACGTTGTAATACTCCGTCCCCGGACCCACATGCATGTAGCTTCCATTGGGCGGCAGGTCAGGTTCAGTCTCATCTGCCCAGAAGGAATCGAACCCCTTGTCCACAAAATTCTCGCGAATCCTGTCCCAGTACCACCGCGCTGCATCAGGGTTAGTCGTGTCTATGTCCGAGCCGGCGCGATCATAGGGCAAACCGTTGGTTGGCGTGCCATCCGCGAGATGTTCGAACCACCCATTCTTCAGCAGCAGATCGTAGTAACGGTCTTCGGGAACATATCGCGGCCACACGCTGATCATGCTGTGAAAGCCCAATCCGTGCAGCTCGGCATTCATCGCAGCAGGATCGGGCCAGTACCTGGCATCCATATCCATCTGACCCATCTTCGTAAAGTAGAACCAGTCCACCACCATCACATCGGCGGGCAGATGCCGCTCTCGATATCCATGTGCCACATCGAGTATCTCTTTCTGAGACGCATAACGCTGCTTGCATTGAATGTAGCCATAGGCCGACTTCGGCAGCATCGGCACGCTGCCTGTCAGCTGGCGATAGCCTGCGTATAACTCGTCATAACTATCACCCGTGATGACGAAAAACGAGACCCGCTGGCCCACCTGCGAAGTCCATCGCGTCTGCTCATTGAACCCGAAGTCCACACGGGTCTTTGAGGGGTTATCCCACAGCAGCGCATAACCCTTGTTCGTCACAACGAACGGAACGCAGACGCTGGGTCCCGCGGCGGCGTTATAGTCATGCGCACACTGCATCGAGTGGCCGCGCAGGTCCAGGAAGCCCTCCTGATTCTGCCCAAGCCCATAGTAGTGCTCATCGTCTGGAGAGGCGAAGCTCGCACCCACCTGGAAGTATTCGTCGCCTCCGGGCCGCCGCTCCGACAATACACCGGCGTTGCCATCCTTATGGTTCGGGACGCTCATCTCCCAGCCGTTCATGCGCAGAATGGACTTGCCCGCCGCAGTCTGTATGCTGAGCCCAACGTTCGGTGTAGAACCAACGAAGTACTGTGCGATATCGCTGCTGCCCGAAGAATTTCTGCGTGGCTCAGGCGCAATGTTCACCAGTATCTGTTTGGAAGTGAAGTGGTCTCCATCGCCGCCTGCCGTATGGTTCCACCCTTCCGCTGCCGGAGCGCCCGTGATCCCGATGCCCGGAGATCTCAATGCATCAGCCTTGCTGAGGCTCAACGTGACACGAACGATGTTCGGAGCATAACCCTCCAGCACAACGGTCGCATTGCCTCGCGTGAGTACCGTCTGCTGTGCCGTACAGGCGAAGCCCGAGGCCAAAGCCACAGCCAGGCAGGCCAGCGTGCGGGACCGCTTTCTTCCACTCTCAATCAAAAACATTCTGAGAACTCCATAAGGTCGTATGGTGAGCAAACCCTGAATCGATTTATTAGCCTGTATGTCACGATACACAAAGATTCGTCACCTCGCCCCTGCGACGTCACACATCCCTAATAATTGTGGGGACAGCTCCATCTGCAGCAAAAAATAAATAGCATGTGAGGTAACGCCGTACGCGATTGCAGCAATGCGCTAGTGGTTCCAGAATCTAAACCAGGTGAGGAAAAGTTTTATATGAGGACTACGCCGAAGAAAGCAACATCACTGGCAGCACTGCTGCTGGCATGCGCGGTACCCACGATGGCGCAGACGAAGTGGGAGGTCAAGAAGACGCTGCATGTCGGTGGCGAAGGCAGCTGGGACTACCTCACAGTCGACTCGGAAGCGCACCGCCTTTTCGTTCCGCGCAGCACGCATACGATGGTCATCGACGCAGCATCGGGTGACGTGCTGGGGGACATTCCAGGACAGAAGATCGCGCACGGCGTCGCGCTCGTCCCCGCAGCCGGGCGAGGCTTCATAACCGATGGCGGCGGTCAGGGAGCGATCATCATCTTCGACCTGAAGACCTATGCCGTACTGGGCAAGCTGGCCGCGGTTCCCGATGCTGACGGCATCATCTACGACGCCGCACTCGATCGCATCCTGTTTGTGTCCGGCGATGAGGGCGTCTTGATGTCGTTCAAGCCCGACATCGATCCGAAGAGCGGCAAGATCGACCCTCCGATCAAGCTTGGCGGCAAGCCGGAGTTTCTTGCTTCTGATGGGAGCAAGGCCTACATCAATCTGCAGGACAAGGATGTTGTAGCGGAAGTCGACCTGCATACCGGCAAGGTGATCGCGCGCTGGCCAGTGACGCCCGGCGGAGAGCCGGTGGGCATGTCGCTGGACACGAAGACACATCGGTTGTTCATCGGCTGCCGAAAGCCGCAGAAGCTGATCGTAATGAATGCCGACAATGGCGAGGTGGTGGCGGCCCTGCCGATTGGAGCCGGTGTCGATGCGACGAAGTCCGAGGAAGGGCAAGCCTTCGCCAGTTGCCGCGATGGATCGCTGGTGGTGGCAGGTGAAGCCGGCGGCAAGTTCGTTGTCCAGCAGGAAGTCAAGACACCGGTCGGTGCGCGCACAATGGGGATCGATATGGCGACGCACACGATCTATATGCCTACGGCCGAGTATGAGGAGGCAGCGCCGCCGGCGCGCCCGAAGATCAAGCCTGGCAGCTTCATGATCGTGGAGGTTGGAGAAGCGGCCGAGTGATGGTGTGACATGACGGCCAGACTCAGCGCTACGGGAGCGGTTGGTATACTCGTCTGGTCCGTACTGGATTCATCACTCTTTCAACAGCCAAAGCCTCTTGCAACGAGTTCTCTACGGCGTGACTGAAGTCCCGCCCCTTCAAAGCATTGTTTGCACCGACCGAAGCCTGCCGTTTCGAAACCACTCAGAAGACCTGACGCGTACCTTCAAAATACGCATCGAGTCATAAGGAGCAACACGTGGCAGACCTTGTCGATCAGCTTGCAGAACACAAGACCGTCGGCAGCGCACCGCGCGAAGAGCTTGCGTGGCTAGCCGCGAACGGATCGGTTCGACAACTCGCCGAGGGCGAGGCCCTGAGTAAAAAAGGCAATCCCGTCATCGGGCTTTTCGTTATCCTCTCGGGGCACATCGCGATCTTTGTCGACCGCGGCGCAGGGCTGCAGAAAATAGCGGAGTGGCGCGGTGGCGATGTCACGGGCATACTGCCCTACTCGCGACTGGTGAGCCCGCCGGGAGACTCGGTTGCGAGGGAAGCCACGGAGGTTTTTGTTGTTCCTCGCGAGAACCTGCCGGAGCTGATTCGTCACTGTCCTGCGCTCACGACGATCCTCGTCCACGAGATGCTGGATCGCAGCCGCGCCTTTACCTCCAGCGGTCTGCACGACGAGAAGATGGTATCCCTCGGCAAGCTTTCTGCGGGCCTGGCGCACGAGCTCAACAACCCGGTATCCGCGATCGAACGCAGCGCTTCACTGCTGGAAGATCGCCTGCGGGATGCCGAAGCGGCATCGCTCGCGCTGGGCACATCCAACCTGAACGCGAGCCAACTCGCTGCTATCGACGCGATCCGTTCGTGCTGCCTGATGACCCAGGTGCACGGCGTGCGCTCGCCCATTCAGCAGGCCGAACGCGAAGACGCGATTGCCGACTGGCTCGAAGATCACGGTATAGAGCCGTCTCTTTCAGGCCCTCTCGCCGACACCGCAGTGACGCTCGATGCACTCGATTCGATAGCCGCAGAAGTGAGCGGGCCTGCGCTGGGCGCGGTGTTGCGGCGCGAGGCCGCAGGCTGCTCCGTGCGCGCGATCACATCGGAGATACAGGAAGCCGCGATGCGGATCTCAGGCCTCGTCGTAGCCATCAAAGGCTTCACGCACATGGACCAGGCGACCGCCGCAGGCCCCGTCGATCTGCCTTCAAGCCTTGGCAACACTGTCACGGTGCTGAAGTCGAAGGCGCGCATGAAGTCTGTTGCAGTGACCATCAAACTCGAGCCCACCATACCGCGCGTGCGGGGATTTGCCGGCGAACTGAACCAGATATGGGCAAACCTGATCGATAACGCGCTGGATGCTGCACCGAACTCCGGCTGCGTCGAGGTTACGGCGACGGCTGACAAAGACCGCGTTGTCGTGTCCGTCATCGACAACGGTCCAGGCATCCCGGCGGAAATCCGCGACCAACTTTTCGATCCATTCTTTACCACCAAGCCTGTTGGCAAAGGCACCGGCCTGGGGCTCGATATCGTTCGCCGCCTGGTCATCCACAACGAAGCACAGATTGAGGTCCGCTCGGTTCCAGGACGCACAGAGTTTCGCGTTTCCCTGCCGATAGCCGAGACCTACACAGGAGCACAAGCGTGAACAAGCCCGCCCTTCTTGTCGTCGACGATGACCCACAAGTTCTAGCGGCAGTGCGACGCGATCTGCGCGGACGCTATCGAGAGGCGTACACAATCATCAGCGCTACTTCTGGTGAAGAGGGACTCGCAACTGTTCGCGAGCTCAAGGCGCGCGGCGACTCGCTGGCTATCGTGATCAGCGATCAGCGCATGCCGGGCATGCATGGCACCGAATTGCTGGCGCAGTCACGCGATATCTATCCCCTCGCTCGGCGCGTGATGCTGACTGCGTACTCCGACATTGATGCGGCGATCAAGGCCATCAACGTCGCGCACCTGGACCACTACCTGTGCAAGCCATGGGACCCGCCGGAAGAGTGTCTCTTCCCTGTGATCGACGACCTGCTCGACGCGTGGCAGGCAGAGTATCTGCCTGAGGCCAAGGGGCTGAGACTGATCGGACATCAGTGGTCGCCGCGCTCACACCAGATCAAAGACTTTCTCGCCGGCAACCTGATTCCCTACCGCTGGCTCGATGTGGAACGCAATCCGGATGCGCGAGGTCTGCTGGATGCAGCCGACATCGCCGCGAGCGATCTGCCTGCGCTGTTCTTCGAGGACGGTTCCACGCTGCTGAACCCTGAGCCCCGGCAAGTTGCCGAGCGGCTGGGGCGATCGCTTTCAGCATCGCTCGACTTGTACGATCTCGTCATCGTCGGAGCAGGCCCGTCAGGCCTCGCGGCCGCTGTGTACGGCGCCTCCGAAGGCTTGCGCACCCTGCTGCTGGACCGGCACGCTCCGGGTGGGCAGGCCGGCAGCAGCTCTCGCATCGAGAACTATCTCGGCTTCCCTGCTGGCGTTAGCGGCAGCGAGTTGACGCGCCGCGCCGTCACACAGGCCCAGCGCCTTGGTGCGGAGTTCCTCGTTCCACTCGAAGTGACAAGCCTCTGCATCGAGGCCGGCTACAAGCATCTGACACTCAGCGACGGACGAAAGATTGTCACGCGCACCATACTCGCTGCGACTGGTATGGAGTACCGTGAACACGCAGCCGCGGGCGTCGCGGATCACACAGGCGCGGGTGTGTACTACGGGGCGGCTACGACCGAGGCTCCGGCGTTCAACGGACGTCGCGTGCTGATCATCGGCGGCGGCAACTCCGCAGGCCAGGCGGCGATGCATCTCGCGCGCTATGCGAAAGATGTGCAGATCATCATTCGCCGCGATTCGCTGCAGCACACGATGTCGCACTACCTAATCGAGCAGATTGAAAAGACGCCCAACATTCGCGTGAGAGCGAACACTGAGCTCGAGGGCGTTGAAGGCGAAGAGCATGTGGAGCGCGTCAAGCTGAAGCTTAGCGATGGCACGATCGAAATCGATGATATGGACGCCGTGTTCGTGTTCATCGGCACGCGGCCGCGCAGCGCGTGGCTTCCGGAAGGCGTTCTGCGCGACGCCAGCGGCTTCGTCATCACCGGCAGAGATCTGTCGTCGCAGGATGCATACGCCCGCCTGTGGAAGGAGCGGCGTGAGCCTATGCCGCTCGAGACGAGCGCGCCTGGCGTGTTTGCCGCGGGCGACATCCGCGCCGGAGCGATGAACCGCGTTGCATCGGCTGTGGGTGAAGGTGCAATGGTGGTGCGGTTCGTTCACGACTATCTTGCTCTGACGTAGTCCACTGCATATCTTTTGCACATGTCTTGTAGTTGCAGAATCTGCGTTCGCAGAGCCGCGACTCGTCACAGCGCATTCGACTGCACAAGGCAACCAGCGTGCGTTGCGGGACCATCCGAATTTGGAGCGTGGAGCGTCTTCTCACATGCGCGGGCCTGGTTGCTTTATTTCTTGCGGGAGCGTTACGTGCGCAACGGGCCGAACCGCTGGTGGACAGCCCCGGCTTCATCATGCGCGCGAATGGTCCAGCGGCCGATAGCTTCGACCTGGCTGAACCGGAAGTCGCACCGACGGATTCATCTGCAGACCTGGACCCGCGCGAATACGGCGTATCGCACCGCGTCATCAAGCCGGAGTGGCGCGTCCAACGGCTGACCAGCGCACAGAAGTTCGAGCTTTCCATGCGCAGCCGCATCGGCCTCGGCGCGTTCGGGTCTGTGTTGTTTGGCGCCGGCCAGCGTCACCTGAAGAACTCGCGTCCGCACTACGGCACCGACAGCGGTGCTTTCGGCGAGCGTCTTGGTGCAGCCGAGCTCAAGCAGGTGACGGAATCTTTCTTCAGCTACGGCCTCTACGCCAGCATGTTCCATGAGGACCCGCATTACTACGTGCTCGGCAGGCGGCATCGCATCTTCGACCGCGCAATCTATGCTGCCACTCGATCGGTCATCACCCTGACGGACTCCGGCGAGCACAGCGTCAACTGGTCGAAACTCGCCGGACAGGCGAGTGCGACTGCGTTGACCAACGCTTATTACCCTCCCCAGGACCGGGGCTTCGGGGAGTCGGTGAGCAGCTTCGGCAGCAACATGGCCAGCACGGTGCTGACCAATGAGATTCATGAGTTTGCGGGCGACATATTCGGCCGCTTCCGCCATAAAAAGTAGGTCCCGCCGTTCGCCGCCTGCATCTGTTGCATCGAAAGATGTATGCAGTCTCAAAGCACGACACGCAAGCGAGGGTTGAGCATCCTCGAGTTACTTCGCCCGCACAAACGACAATTGTGGCTAGGACTTCTCGCCATCGCCGGCGAGAGCATCGCCGGGCTTCTGGAGCCGTGGCCCCTCAAGATCGTCCTCGACAATGTGCTGCGCGCAAAGGAGAGCCACGGATGGCTGTTCAGACTGATTCGCGAGACGGCCGGCACTTCGCAGCACGGCGTACTCATCTTCGCCTGCGCGGCCGTGATCTTCATCGCGCTGATGGATGCCGTGTGCACTTATGCAGAAAAGTACCTGACCACGAGCGTCGGACAATGGGTGACGCATGACCTGCGGCGCGCGATCTACACCCAGGTCCAGAAGCTCTCGCTGGCGTACCACGACCAGCAACCGACCGGCGACCTGATCAGCCGCGTAACCAGCGACATCGATTCGATACAGACCTTCATCGTCTCGGGTCTCTTGGGAATACTCGTCAACATCCTGACGCTGGTCGGCATGGTCGGCGTCATGTTCTATATCAACTGGCAGTTCACGTTGATCGCTCTCGCTGTTGTTCCTCCGCTGTTTTTCGTGGTGTACAGCTACACTCGTCGCGCGAAGAAGGCGTCCCGCGAGGTGCGCAAGAAGGAAGGCCACATGATCTCGATCATCGAGGAAGTGGTCTCCTCGGTGCGCGTTGTGAAGGCCTTCGCGCGCGAGGACTACGAGATCAAACGCTTCGAAGGCGAGAGCGTCGACACGGTGGAAGCGGCCCTGCGCGCACGGTCGCTCAAGGCAAAGCTGGTGCCGCTCGTCAACGTGATTACCGCCGTGGGCACATGCGCCGTGCTCTGGTTCGGCGCGCAAATGGCACTCGCCGGGCATCTTTCAGTGGGCTCGATGGTGCTGTTCGTCTTTTACCTCGGCAAGATGTACAAGCCTATCCAGGAAATCTCCAAGACCATGGACGCGTACTCCAAGGCCGAGGTGGGCTTCGATCGCATCCAGGAAATTCTCCGCAGTGAGGATGAGATTCAGGACCTTCCACGCGCGCGCAATGCACCCAGGTTCCGCGGCCAGGTGGACCTGGAACATGTGGATTTCTGCTACAAGGAGGGCGAGCAGATCCTGCGCGATGTAAACCTTCACGTCGATGCGGGAACGATGGTGGCGCTCGTTGGCCCAACCGGCTCGGGCAAAACGACCATCGTCAATTTGATTGCTCGCTTCTATGAGCCTAATAACGGCGTTGTCAAAATCGACGGCATCGACATCCGCGAGTTCACGCAGAAATCCCTGCGCGGCCAGATCAGCTTCGTGCTGCAGGATACGGTGCTGTTCAGCGGCACTATCTGGGACAACATCGCTTACGGCCGTCCCGACGCAACGGAAGCTGAGATTCAGAAAGCGGCTGAGGCAGCGAATGCGATGGAATTCATCGATAAGCTGCCCGGCAAGTTCGATAGTGTTGTGGGAGAACGCGGTGTGACGCTCTCGGGAGGACAGCGTCAACGCATCGCGATTGCCCGCGCCATCATTCGCAACACACCGATCCTCGTTCTCGATGAGCCTACATCCGGCCTCGATGCTGCTTCCGAGCAGCTGGTCTTCGACGCTCTGGATCGCTTGATGGAAGGACGCACTTCGATCGTCATCGCACACAGACTTTCGACAATCCGTCGCGCGGCCTGTATCTATGTGGTGGAGAACGGCGGTATTGCCGAGTCGGGCACGGAAGCAGAGTTGCTGGAGCGTGAAGATGGCGTGTACCGCAAGCTGCACGACATTCAGTTCAATGAGGAAGCACCGGCTGCCGTTGCAGGTTAAAGCTCCTTCAGCGCCTTGATGCGCGACTCGACGATCTCGACGTACGCATCAATCTGGTCGGGCGGAAAGTGTCCTGCGCGAAACGCATCGACGAGTTGCTGATGACTGAGTTGTCCGAGCATGCCGCCGATCCAGCGTGCGTGCTCGCGGGGAATGTTATGCCCGATCCACTCGTATCCGGCACGTTGAAGATATTCTTTCGCGCCAAAACCACCGGTCTTGAACAGGAATGCCGTTGGCGCCTTGGGCGTGCCGAAGTCGACTTCCATCCTGTCGACATGCTGAACGAACTTCGAGTCCTTGAAGCTGTTGATGTTCCCCTTGGAACGAGCGCGGGTCCAGCTAAGGCCGTTTGTTCCGAAGGTCGCACCGATATCGTTGACCAGGAATATCTGCGAGTGGGCGTCCTTGTCGGCATAGACGGCGTTGTTGATGTCCTTGACGTCCCAGTTGTTCAGCACGGCCATCATCACGCGCAGGCCATCGAGTTCCTGGGTTCCAGTGAACGGATTCTCCTTCCACTCCCATATGCCAATCTTCTTCTGACCGGCAGGCTTGCGCGAGAACCGAGCTTCGGTGACGTGACCGCCTTTGACGCGGTCGCCGCCACGCTGGAGATGCAGGCCCTCAACGTCGGCGGAGGTGACGACGTAGTCGTCATTGACGTAATAGCCCATCGCCCACATCAGACGTGACGCGACGACTTCCGGCCGGACTTCTTCGCCGAGCTTAACGCGCCACTTCTTGTTCTTCGCGTCGGTAACGTCGAACTTGGGGTTGGTGCCGCTATGGTCTTCGCTCTCAAAAACAAACGGAGGCGCCGGCTGTTTGTCTTTGCCGCCCTGACCATAGAAGAGGTCGAGCGAAGAAATCCTGCCGGGATCGTGCCACAACTGCGGATTGTGTATCTGGTCGGCTTTGAGAGGAGCGTCGTTATCAGTATTTGCAACGCCTTCCGTGTTCGGTTTATCTGCCGAGTGCTGCCCATCCCGCGCAACGCGAGAGGGATGCGGGTCGGCCTGAGACTCAGGCGAGACCTGTGTCGGAACAGGAGGCTCCTGCGCAGGCTGGGCGCTTTGAACGCTCTGCGGCGAAGTCTGAGCTGGCTGAGGCGGTTCCTGGGGCTGTTGAGGAACAGTCTGAACCGGCGGACCGACAACGGCTTGCGGCGATGCGGATGCCGCTGTCTGCGGGTGAAGACCGACGAGCACTGAAAGCGCAAAAACTGTGGCGAGGCGAAATGCGGGCATTAGCGTTCTCCGTACGATAGGCGTTCTTCCGCCTGCAGGTTAGAAGCATTTTTCGTGAAAGAAGGAGACCTAAAACTCTGAAAAAACATCCCCAACGCCGAAGTTTGCATCCTCCTAAGGACAGGGCGGTGAACGTCTGTCCGCTCCACAGGAAAGGATTTGGTGAAGCTACTCATTCAACCGGATCACGGCATCAAGCCGATCATCGATGCCTTGAACAAGGCGCAGAAGTGCATCCAGATCCTGATTTTCCGCTTCGACCGTTCGGAGGTAGAGAAGGCGCTCTTCGATGCGGTGCAGCGCGGCGTCACCGTGCAGGCACTCATCGCGTACACCAACCGCGGTGAGGAGCGAAACCTCCGCCGACTGGAGATGCGGCTGCTCGAAAAAGGCATCACCGTGGCGCGCACCGCGGACGACCTCGTCCGCTATCACGGCAAGATGTTTATCGTCGACGGCAAAGAGTTGTTCGTGCTCGCCTACAACTTCACGCATATGGACATCGACCTCAGTCGATCTTTCGGCATCGCGACAACGACGCCCAGTGTAGTGAAAGAGGCGCAGAAACTCTTCGAATGCGACTCGAAGCGACAACCGTACAAGGACGACAACGAACACCTCATCGTCAGCCCCGTAAATTCACGTGAGCGTCTGACCCAGTTCATCAGCGGAGCGAAGAAGAAACTCTGGCTGTATGAAATGCGGATCAGCGACAGTGACTTCCTGAAGCTGTTGAACAAGAAGATAGCCGCCGGCGTGGACGTGCGCATCATCTCGCGTGCTTCAGCCAAGAATGGCGCGCTGCCCGTGCGCAAGCTTGCGACGAGACTGCATCTGCGCGCGATCCTGCGCGATGGCGACTCTGCGTTCGTCGGCAGCCAGAGCCTGCGCAAGCTGGAGATGGAGGCACGACGGGAGATCGGTCTGATCTTCAAAGACAAACCGATCGTCAAACAAATGGAAGCCATCTTTGAGAAGGACTGGGAACAATCGGAGCCTTCGATCGATCGGGAAGCGATCACCTCGGCCTTCAGCGTGCCCGCGAAGAAGGTGGCCAAACAGATCGCCAAGCACATGGAGTTGAAGCCCGTCGTTGAACAAGTGTTGGAGAAGGTGCTCGACAAGAAAGACAACAGCTCCGTCGAACCGGAAGAGGTAGCACAGACTGTGCACGATGCGTTCCGCGAGGAAGTGCGCGGAGCAGTGGTCGATGCGCTGCGCGAACTCGTTGTAACTACGAGCCCGGAACAGGAAACTAAACCGGCTGCACCCGATAAGCAATAGGTGTACACATGCGACTCACATGGTTGATCCGTGGCATCGTACTCGCCGGAGTTTCGGCAGCGGCAGTCTCACAGACTGCACCTGGGACATTACCGCAAGCGCCGACAGACCTGGCCAAGGCCGACACTGCCGCGCTCGACGACTTCAACCGCAGGGCAGCCGATTACATGAAAGGTGAGCGCGACCTGCCCGCCAGTAAGCTGAAGCCGACCAACAATATTCAGGAGCTCGATAATAATCGCAGGGCGCTGCAGGCTGCCATACAGGCGTGGAGACCGAATGCGAAACAGGGAGATATTTTTACTCCTGCTGCGGCTGCCGTTTTTCGGAAGCTGTTGACTGCAACGCTCACCGGTCCGCATGGGAAGAAGATTCGTGCCAGCCTCAATCATGCGGAGCCAGCGGCTCCAGCCAACCTGCAGGTGAATGGAAGCTTTCCAAATCACAATGGGCGGCCGCTGCAATCCGTGCCGCCCACGCTGCTGAAGAATCTGCCGATTCTGCCCAAAGGACTTGAGTACAGCATCGTCGGCAAAAGGTTAGTGCTGCGCGATGCGAACGCAAATCTGGTAGTGGACTATTTGCCCGATGCACTTCCGTAGAGAGGTCTCAGTCTCGATGCGTCTTGCCAGTTACATCGTCCTTCCTTTGGTGCTGATCTTTTACCCGGGCGTGCTCGGCGATAGTGTGCGTGACTTTTCCGAGGCGGGCCCGCCGCCGGAGGTGAAGCTGCCGCTCAAAGACGGATCCGTGCGCTTCGCCGTTATCGGCGATAACGGCACCGGCGAGCGTCCGGAGCAGGACGTTGCCGACCAGATGCAACGCTATTGGAGCGTCGTGAAGTTCAACTTCGTTACGATGAACGGCGACAATATCTACGGCGGACACCGGCCGCAGGACTTCAAGCTGAAGTTCGAAGTTCCCTATCAGCAGCTGCTTTCAGAAGATGTGAAGTTTTATGCGTCGCTTGGCAACCACGACGACCCTGCACTGGAAGAAAATTACAAGCCGTATAACATGGGCGGCAATCGTTACTATACGTTTCGCAAAGGGCCGGTGCAGTTCTTTGCGCTCGACAGCAACTACATGGACCCGCAACAACTTGCCTGGGTAGAAGACAAGCTGAAGAACTCCGATGCGAAATGGAAGATCTGTTACTTCCATCATCCACTCTTCACCAGCGCTAAATTTCACGGGCCGGATGTCGACCTGCGCAATCAACTGATGCCGCTGTTTACGAAGTACGACGTCAATGTCGTGTTGAGCGGACATGAGCACGTGTACGAACGCCTCAAGCCGCAACAAGGGATTTACTTCTTTCTGGTGGGAAACTCCGGCGAGCTGCGCTTCAACAACATCCGCAAACCAAACGATCTTGAGCTGGTGGGCTTCGACACCGATCGCACGTTCATGCTGATGGAGATTAGCGGAGACGATCTTTACTTCCAGACCGTATCCCGCGCCGGCGACACAGTGGACTCGGGCCACCTAGTGCGGCAGGGCGTTGCAGTGAAGCAGCCCTGATCAACGGCTGCTTGGCCGCATCCTTCAACTAATGCGCGCTCTCCGTCTGTGGAGCTTGAGTATTCTGTGCGACGGAGGTTTGCGCGAGTTCTGCGTCGGCAAGTTTGGTGTAGAGCAACTCACGCTGCAGGCCGTCGACGCGCTGACCGTTGACAAAGATGACGGGCGCCCCCTGCACACCGCGGCGCGCTGCTTCCTGCTCATCCGCATCGACCAGCTTTGCTGCTGCATCCAGCGCTCCGGCAAACGCCTTGCTATCAAGATGCAGCTCAGCCGCCACGGCTATCAGCTTTTCGCGGTCAAGCACGTCGCGGCGCGCGGCCAAGGCGTCGTACATCGGCCAGAAGCTGTTCTGCTCGACTGTCGCCATGAGTGCGGCTGCCGCCAGGCGCGAGTCTTCGTGGAAGGCCACCGGAAACGCTTTGTATAGGAGCCGCACGCGTCCGTCGTAGCGCTGCATCAACGCCTTCACAAGCGAGGCCTGGCGGTCCGCTTGCGAGTTGCGCACGTCCGTGAACCACGTGAGGGTCAATGGCGCCTTCTCTGGCCCGGCTATCGCGTGCTCCGTCACGGCGGCCGATGCGGGTCTTCCCGACAACGCAGCCACCGCGGGCACAAAGCCCGGCTGAAGATGGGCGTCGGCTATCTGGTTGAGTTCGGGAACAGAGCGCGCGCCGGTCACGAGGCGTCCGTCGATCACGAATGTTGGGGTGCCCTCGACGCCGGCCTTGGCGCCGAGCGCGCGATCAGCCGCAACCTGCGCCGCATAGCGATGCGTCTCCAACGCCTGATTGAACTCCGTCATGTTGAGGTGGAGTTCCTCGGCATAGCCCTTCAAGTCTGCTTGCTTGAGCGCTTGTTGATGAGCGAACAGCAGGTCGTGCATCTCCCAGAACTTTCCCTGGGCTCCCGCAGCCAGCGCCGCTTCTGCGGCAAGCTGCGCGTCGGGATGGATGTCGAGCGGGAACGTCCGCACCACCCAACGGACCTCGCGTCCACGAGCGGCCATGAACTGCTCCATCGGTGCGATGGCCTGGCGACAGAAGGGGCACTGGAAATCAGTGAACTCCACAATGGTGAGTGGAGCGTTCGCAGCACCCGTAGATGCGGTCGGCAGATCCTGCAACTCGGCGAGCATGGCGGGCGGCAGTGGAGCTTCCGCCAACAGCCCCGCAGGTGCGGCCGCTTTGATAGCCGCTTCCTTATCGATCGCCGCGCTCAACGTCGCCTCCGACTGAAAGCCGGAGAACAGGTGGCCGTTCAGGTACATCGTCGGCGTCACCTGCACACCGAACGCATCGCCTTCGCTCTGGTCGGCCTGCAGTTGCGCGGCAATCTCGGACGAATGCAGATCACGCTTGAACCGCAGCATGTCGAGATGCAGTCGCGTGGCATAGCGCAGCAGCGACGCTTCATCCTGCTTGTCCTGATTCGCGAACAACAGCTCCGCCATGGCTCTGAACTTGCCCTGCCGCCCCGCGGCCAGCGCTGCCTGGTGCGCGAGTCGCGCGTTGGGATGTATGTCGAGTGGATCGTGCTTGAAGATGACGCGGAGCTGCGCGGGATAGCGGGCCTGAAGCTTCTCCAGGATGAAGTAGCTCTTCGAGGAATACGGACACTCGAAGTCCGAAAACACGACGAGCGTAGCAGGTGCGCCAGTTGTGGCGGAAACAGCCTGCGGGCCGCGCGGGCCATCCACCGCAAACGCGGTGAGCGGCAGCGTCAAGAAGCAGAGAGAGAAGCGGATTCGAGTAAGCATCATGGACCGTAGAGATCGTGTAAGAGTAATTGTTATGCGCTCAAGACTGCGGCGCGTGCTGGCTAGCCGCTGCCGGAGCATGCCTGTTTGCGCCGCTTCTGATCGGACCGTGCCTGTTGGCAGGCGCGGGCGCGGATGTGTTGTGAGCCGCTGTGCTGGAAGATCGCAGAGCCCTGGCCGTAGCAGGAGGCGCGACGTTTGCGGTGGGTGAAGCCGCCGGATCTGCGGGCTCGCCCATCTGCGGATCGCTGCTCGCCAGCCATGCTGCGGCCATGTGCTCCACCATCGCCGGATCGCCCAGCGCGCCGGGCACGCTCCACGCGATGCGGTTGCCGCTCATCGCATAGAGCATCGGCGTGCCGCGCGGCTTCAGTGCCGCGATCATCGCGCCCTTCGAATCTTCCATCCACGTCGCGTTCGACATCGTCGAGTAGCGCGCGCGCAAGGCATCCAGACGGTTGCCGCCATGCGTGTCGCCCTTGTTGGCGACGACGATCACATACGGCCGCCCTCCATCCATCTGCGGACTCGCACTTGCAGCCAGCGCGTTCTGCAGTGCATCGCATGGAACGCAGTTTTCGCGACGATACAACAACAGCCAGTGGCCCTTCCTCTTATCCGAAGCTGAGGTTGCGGACGAGCCGCCATGCGACGCCGCATGAGCAACGGGCGCCTTCACGCCGTTCATCTGCATGGCCTCGAGATCAGGCAGCGTGTCCGCCGGCCTGCGCTTCGGCGGAAGCCCGGCTTCTGCCGTGCTGTGCGCCGAAGTGACCGCAGGACGCGCCGACTCCGGTATCGGAGCCATGTGGCGTTTCTCTTTTTGCGCGCACGCGGGCAGGGCGACGCACACCATCACCAGCGCGGCAGCCAGCCATCTCTTCGCAATCACTGTGCACCTCCCATGGTCCACGACGGTGTGCCCGCACTCGCTACAAGTGGCGGTAACGTCGCCGCACGCTTCAACGTATGCACGCCGAATGGGCGCGGCACCGCAGCGAGCGTGGGCAGCATCTTGATCGCCCTGATGTTCAGCGGATGACCAACCAGGCTAGCGGCGAATACGCCTGTCACCGCGTTGATGGTCAGGTTGCCGCCGTACGGCAGCGTCCCGCTCACGGTGCCGATCACGTTGCCCTGGTCAATCACGCTGATCGTAATCGTCCCCGGCGTGATGCCTCCGAAACCGAAGCTCCCATCGCTGCCATTCGTTTCGCTAAAGGTTGTATTCGGGTCGCCGGTCGACGTCAGGTCGATCTCTTCACCGCCAACAGGGTCGCCGTTACCGTCGACGATGAAGCCGTTGACGTTGCCCGTATCCACGAGCCCGATATCGACTTCGATCGGCTTGGTGAGATCCACCAGCGTGCCCATCGTCGATCCATCGTCGGTGCCGTCCTGCAGCGTAGCGGCGACTACCAGATCGCCCGCAGGCACACCGCTGATCGTGTACAGACCGTTGTCATCGGCTAAGGCCGTCGCTGTAAAGCCGGTCGACGCTTCAGTCAAGGTTGCGGTGGCTTGCGCCGCGGGATAGCCGCTGCTGTCGTAGATGGTGCCGAACACCGTGCCTGTAGGCGCGACGGGCGGATTGCCCAGGTTTAGCGTGACCGAATCGCCGTTGTTCACCAGCACTCCCGTTGCGGATACGTTGCTGTTATCGGAGAGCGTCGTGGTGGCGGTGATGTTGCCGGTCGGAATACCCGGAGCCATATAGTTACCGTTGTTATCGGTGAACACCGAGGTGAAGAAGTAGTTACCGCCGTTCGCATCCGATTGGATGTCCACTTCAGCGTTCGGAAGCGGAGTGCTGTTGACGACGTCATACACCGTGCCGACCACAACGCCCACCGGACCGAGGCTGATGTTCGCTCCCGTCACGATGCTCGTGTCGCTGGCCAGCGCAACCGACGCATTACCGTACACACCGTTCTGATCGGTCGCCGTAAGTGTCAAAGGCCCTGCTATTGGCCCGGTCAGCAGATAGTTGCCATTGGCATCGGCAGTGGTGTTGTAGTAGCTGGTACCGTTCACGTTCTGCTGCGCGTACACCGAGGCGTACGGCACCGGCGTGACGCCGTCGAACAGGAACACCGTTCCAGAAACGGCCGAGACCGGCACCGTCAGGTTCTGAGTTATTACCTGTCCATTGGTCGTAACCGTGCCTGAAACGCTCGCCTTCGCGCCACTGTTGGTTTGTGCCGTCAGCGTATAGCCTCCGGCGCCAACCTGAACGTTGGTGAAGCTGAAGCCCGTGCCGCTGTTCGGATAGGTGTATGCGGTCGCGCCCGTATCCACATCCTTCAGCGCCACGCTGTAGTTGTCCTGGATCACCGTCGTTCCATCCGCGGCGTACACCTGGCCCTGCACCGTCGCGCTCGGCGAGGTCTGGATCGTCACCTGCACCGTTGTGCCGTCGTCGGTGGGCTGCACCGTAAAGATCTTCGAGCCCGCATTGAAATTGCTGCAGCATACATACACGCGCGCTACAAACGTCGCCTCAACCACGTTGGTGAAGGTCGCCTGTCCACTCGCATTCACGTTAGCCGTGTAATTCTGGAATCCATCCGTGCTCGTCAACCCGATCTGTCCCGACGTATACGGTGTGCCGTTCGCCTGGAGCGCGGTGACCTGCACATTCGCGAACCCGGGGTATCGCAGGTTTACTGTCAATGTCTGTCCGTCGCCGGGCACCTGTTGATTCGCCGCCTTCGCCTGCACGGTCTTACCGGTGTTGTTGTTGGGCAGGTTGCTGAGAACGGTGACCGTGCGATCTGCCGGTATCGGAAAGATGCCATAAGCTCCAGCCGAATCGGTCTGCGCAAACCCGCTCACCTGGTTCTGGCCGTCGCTGATCGTCACGTATGCGCCGGCAGCCGCCGTGCCGGTGGCATTCGTGACATGGCCACTGATCGTGCCGACAGGCGTGAGCGAAACCGGCAGTTGCACCGTTTGCGCATTCACCGTGATGCTGGCCGTGGTGGTCGAGTAAAAGCTCTGCCCCGGATAGTACGCCCGGATGGTGAACGCTCCCTGCGGCACATTGCTGAACGTGTACTGCCCGTTGCCGTCCGTGGTCGCATAGCCCTGATACGTGAATGCCGGGTTCGTCACCGTGGAGATGGAAAGGTTCGCATTGGCGGCGATGTTGCCGTTGGCATAATGCAGGGTCACCACCACATCGGCCTTGCCGAGGAACTGAAAGTTGACCGTCTGCGTGGTGTCCTGCGTTATGGTCACGGACTTCGAAACCTGCGCATTCGTCAACGGGTCCGTCGCGAAGATGCTGTACGCCTGCAGTGGCAGGGCATCGAAGTGGTAATGCCCGGCCGCGTCCGTCAGGGTGCTCGCTGAAATGCTGTTGTTGTTATACGGCGTCGGATACACCGCCACGCGCGCGTTCACCGCCGGGCTGCCGTCCGCGTTCAACACTGTACCCGCAACGAGGCCGGTTGGAACCAGATTGAAGGTGAACTGCGTGGTCGTGTTCGCAGCCACATCATAGTTGAACTGCAGGTAGTAAGAGCCGCCCTGCGGCGAGTAGATGTTTGTTTCAATCGTATTGTTCCCCGCCGGAATGGTGAGGAACTGGAAGACACCGTTGGTCCCATAAGGCGCAGATGCATTGCTCGAGCCGATGCAGTTGTGTGTCTGCACGCAGGGGAATACCTCGTAGACCGAGGACGGCCCAAACGTTGTCGTTCCCGTCGCCTTCACCAGGCCCTGCACGATGCCGGTGCCAGTGAACACAATGTTCTGTTGTTGCGGTCCGCTGACCGCCGGAGCAGTTCCAGTCGCCGGTATGGACATTACACCTGTCCCGGGATCGACAGCCTCGGCCGCATAAGTATCGGCGAGCAATGGACCCAGCGAGTACGCGCCCGAGACATCACCTGCGCCGGCGATGCCGGTGCCGTAGTAAAGGTTCGTGCTCTGCGCATAGATCTTGGGGTTGGGGATGGGCGTGGTTCCATCACCGGCAAACACACTGCCGGAGAGCGCCACCGATGTCGCCGGCGGTTGCAATGCTGCGAGCGGCGCCTGCGGCACAACGAAGTTCACCACCGATGCGAGGTCGGCGGGGGTCAATCCCGCCAGCGCTTCTGCCGGAAGCTGTACCAGCCGCTGCGCCGCCGTGCTCGCGGTGGCCTGCGACGCTTCCTGAACCGTAAATGTCAGGAAGCTCATCGTTCCGTTGGGCGGGATCGTGACCGTGTTGTACGCATCGGTCGTAAACATGGTGTAGAGGAAATTCTGGTTGCCGTAGTACTGGTTTCCAACCTGCGCAGACAGCGCAGCGATCGACGAAGGCGCGCCAGTTCCCTGGAGTACGTTGGCGACAGCAGGCTGCGATATCGGATACGGTTGCGATCCGTCATCATCGTCATCGGTAAACCAGGTTGTCGTCGGCCCCAGGGTCGTATTGTTGTTATTGCTCGTAACCACGCGCGGCCCGGCGTTCAGCAGGTAACGCTCCGTGCTCGCATGCTGAATGAAGACGGTGATTGGCGACGACGTAGGATTCTGGAGCACATCCAGATGACGCAGGAAGTAGCCGTCGGAAGGCACAAAGACTTTACGCGTAACCGTCAATCCAAACACATCCGGTTCGGTGATTTCTACCTGCCGCCCGTTCAGCGACTGAACAGCTGTCGTCGGTGCGCCGTTGCCGAAGTTCGCCCCATACCCGAGCGAAGGCGACGATACGATCAGCCGTCCTACGCTGGGCAGAGCGTTCGCGTTCAAGTAGCCGTTGGCGACGGTGCCGTCGGTCTGGATGTTGTAGGGATATCCGTCCGCGTCGAAGAGTTGGAGCGGCAGTGTCACCGTATTGCCAATCAACTGAATGTTCGCCGTGACGCTCGCGCCCTCTGACGGCATGTTGCCCGTGGTGTAACCGGTAGTGTTCGGTGGCGGGCTCTGTACCGTCACCGTGAAGGAGCCGATCGGTAGCCCCGTCACGGTGTAGGTTCCATCGCCGCCCGTCGTCACATTGCGGTTGCCGCCAAGCGTCGGGTTGGAACTGTGCACGACAAGCACAAAGCCCTCAAGCGGCGTTCCGTCCGTGTTCGAGACAAGCCCCGTCACCGTGCCTTCAGCGATGAAGACGATGTTGTGAGTGACCACCTGACCATTGGTCTGAACGTACACAACGTCGGAAGCGCGAAGGTTGCCGGCGGTATCCGTCACGTTCAGCCTGTACTGTGCCAGCTGCGCGTTGTGGAACACGTAGCTTCCATCAGCTGCCGTGACGGTAGTCGGACCGAACGGCACGCTGATCGTCGCTCCGGCCGCGGGAGTTACACCGTCGGGCTGGTACACCACACCTTGGATGGTGCCCACCGCCTGCAGTGTCACCGAGGCGGTCGCGCTCGTGCCTGCGGGCAGTGAACCGGAGGTGACAGAGTTTAATCCCGTAACAGGATCGGCGGCAGTAATGGTGTACGGGCCGGCATCGATGTTGGTCAAGACGAGCGTTCCGGAGGTGTCGGTCTTGCCTGTATAGCGATCGCCGAGGCTGTTGTTCTGAACTGTCACCGAGGCGTTCGCCACCGGCGTCGCGTTCGAATTCACAACGTTGATGGTCAGGTTGCCGAAGCCATTCAGCGTGACATTCACCGTGCGCAGTTGTCCGTTCGTCTGGATCTGTCCGTTCGCCTGTCCGCGATCTCCGTTCGCCGGATTGCTGGCATAGACGGTAAAGCCGCCGATCGCAACGATGCTGTAACTGTAATTCCCGCTCGCGTCGGTGGTGGTGACGGCGCTTCCCGTGAGCGGCGCTGGACTGAGCGTGACAGTGATGCCGGGCGCGGGTGTCGTCCCGTTGCCCTGGAACACAGTGCCTGTAAGCGAGCCCGCCGCAGTCAATGTGATGTTGATGTTGACCGTCTGTCCGGCCAACGGCAGTGACCCATGTGACGTCCCCTGCAGACCTCCGGGCGTCGTGGTGCGCAACGTCAGCAGTCCCGGCTGCACTCCCGTGAACGTAAAGCTCCCATTAGCGCTCGTGATCGTCGACAGCGTTTGCGTGTTGCTGCTGGTGGTGCTCGTCAGCGTAATCGTAAGGTTCGCAACCGAGCTGCCGTCATTGACGCTGACCTGTCCGGTAACACCACCGGAGCTCTGCAGCGCGAGATCCTGCGTTGTGGTCGCGTTCATTGCCACACTGGCGATCGCCGTCGCCGCAGCATTGCTCTGCGAGTCGTACGCGTCCACCGTATAGCTTCCCACCGGCACATCGATAAACATGTAGTGGCCGGAAGTATCCACGACCGTGCTCAGAGGCTGCAGCCCGTTGGCGCGGAGGTTCACCATGTCACCCACCGCCAGGCTTCCATTCGGCCGCGTCACCAGACCTTGAATGTTGCCCGACACACCAATGGTGATGTTCGCCACTGTCGTCTGGCCAACCTGCACCCCCGCCGTCGTCGTGCCCGTCAGCAGCGTGTTGGTCACGCTCGCCGAAACAAAGTAGTTGCCGGCCGGCAGCCCGGTGATCGCGTACGTTCCATCCGTCGCAATCGGATACACCTGGGCCTGCGCCAGGTTGGCGCCCGTCAGCGAGATCGTCCCGCTCACATTCAGCACCGTGGGCCCGCGCGATACGGTGCCCTTCAATATCCCCGTATTGCTGAAGACAATGTCCTGCGCGGCGAGCGTCTGGCCTGTGGGGAATGCGCCCGTCGTCGGCGGAGAAATTACCTGCGTGCGCGGATGCGTGGCGGTGACGGTGAAGCCTTCGTTGGGAATCGCGTTTCCGCCGATGGCGCCCTGGAACGAGTACGCTCCACTGCCGTCGGTGCCCGCCGTGTAAAGCCGGCTGAACAGCGGATCGAGGCTCTGATAACTCACCCCCGCACCCGGAATGACGGTCGCCTGGTCTGAAGCATACACATAGCCGCTCACGGTGTTCGTCAGCGAGGGCAGCGGAGCCAGCGTCGATACACCGCCCGGCGGCACCGCGAAGTTCGCCACCGCTGCCAGGTCTGAATTCGAAAGCCCTGCCAGCGCCTCGGGCGGCAACTGCACCAACCTCGTCGCGCTCGCGTTCGCAGCCGCATACACATTCTGCTGCGCAACGAAGTGCAGTATCGCAACCTGCCCGCCTGCCGGCACCGTCACCGAGCCGAACGTCTCTGTCGCCGTCGAAAAGACTCCCGCCGGATCCGGAGCAAACGAAGCCGCCGTCGGTTTGATCACGCCGCCCGGCCCTTCAAACACATCCGCAATCGGAGGCAGCGGCGCGTCCGCGAACCCAATGTTGATGAACGGGTCCTGGTCGAGCGCCCCGCCCACCGTCATCCACTGGTCGGGAGTGTTCGGGTCCAGCACATTCAAAACGTTGTCGCCAGACGAGGTCAGCAAAATATGCGGTGGATCGACCTGCCGGTACTGCACGCCCTGCGTCAGTATCTTCACACCGTCTCGGAAGTACGAGGTCAGCTTCACATCCACCGTGATTGGCTGCGCGCTCGGGTTGCTCAGCAACTCCACATAGCGGGCGAAGTATGCATCCACCGGCACGTACACACGCCGCGTCACATTCAATCCGTCGAGCCCATTCTGCGTAATTGAAAGCTGCTGCCCGTTGAGGGTTGTAGGCGCGAAGGCCGCGCCGGTGAAAGGTGTCTCGGTGCCATTCTGAATAAAGCTCAGCAGCGCTCCGCCCTCATGCGCTCCGCTGTCGCCTGCAAACACGCCGAACGATCCATCGAACAATCCGCCATTCGGTCGCACCGGATAAACGGATCCGTTCGCATCCCTGAGCGTCGTCGCTGTAGGCACCAGCGTCGAGGAGAGGTGAATGTCCGTTGTTACGGTTGCACCCTCGGCTGTCATTGTTCCGGAGGCCGTGCCGTAGGAGTTCACCGTCGCGGAGTGCTGCTGCGATGTTTCGTTGTAGTTGCCTACGGGCACCAGCGGAATGGTATACGCGCCGTTCACATCGGTCTGAGTTCCCAGTGTGTGACCATAGCCACCGACGTTGCTGTTGAGCGCCACGGGAACGTTCGCTGCCGGTCCGCCGTTCGAGTCATACACGTGACCAATGACGGTGCCACGCGCCACAATGACGAAGTTCGCCGTCACCGTCTGGCCCTGGGTCGCCACATTGACGTTCGCGTTCTGCGAGAGCACGTTGCCCACCGCGTCCAGCACCTGGATCAAGTGGTTCCCTGTTGGCACGATCGGGAACATGTAGGCGCCCGTCGCATCCGTCATCACCTGCAGGCCGCCGTCGAGTTGCAACCCCGCTCCAACCAGCGGCGTATGGCCATCGATCTTGAAGACCTTACCCTGCACCGTTCCCGAAGCCTGCAGCTTGACCGTGACGTTCGCCGTTCCACCCGCTGCCAGCGATGTTGAGGCCGCGCCCTTCAGGCCCGTCACGGGATCGGTCGCCGAGAGCGTCAGCGCTCCTGCAAGCTGTTGCGTAAAGGTCACCGTCCCCGCGGCAACCGTCACGCCATTCTGCACCTGCGCGAAAGGTCCTGCACCATTCAGTTGAACCTGCGCTCCCGCAACCGCGGTCCCGCCGCCATCCTGCACCGTCACGTTGACTGTGCCGAGGCCAAGCAGCGTAATGTTCGCGGTCACGCTCTGGCCGGAGGTGGCGAGATTGGCCGACCCGCGTCCGCGGTCACCTGTCGCAGTATCAGTTGCATTCAGCGAGTAGCCGCCGAGCGGCACCGTCGAGAATGTGTACTTGCCCGCACCGTCCGCGGTCGCTATCGCTCCCGTGTTCAGCAGTTGCACCGATGCTCCCGGCACCACTGTTGTCCCATCGGCGCGAAACACTGTTCCCGAGATCGTACCCGTAACCTGCAGCGTGATGTTCGCCGTTACGGTCTGCGCATCATTCTGTATCGCCGTCGAAGCATTGCCTGCGGTCGAGGCCGTCGGACTCGTAGCCGTCAAATATATTGCCCCGACGAAGATGTTGTTGAACGTGTACTGCCCCAGGCTGTTGGTCGTCGTCGAGGGAAATTGCTGAAACGTGCCCTGGTTGGAAAGCGTCACAGTAGCGCCTGCGATCCCCACCCCCTGCGGGTCGGCTACGGTGCCGGTTACCGTGCCGCGTCCCAGGAACTGAACGTCCTCATTCAGAGTCTGTGCCGTCGCCGTTACAACGGCCGTCGTGCGTCCATGATTACCCGAGGCATTGGTCGCATCGATCGTCACACCGCCCAGCGGCACAAACGGAAAACTGTAATGCCCCAGCGTGTCCGTGCTCGTCGCCGCCGAAAGCGCGCCGGAGATCGTCACCGCCACACCCGCACCCACCGGCGTCCCTGTCGCATTGCGCACCGTTCCGCCGACCGTGCCGTACCCGCCCAGCCTCACATTCAGCGTCAGCGCGGCGCCACCCAGCACGCCCACTGCCTGTCCGCGCAGCGACGTCGCAGGATCGAACACCGCAACCGTTGTCGCTCCCGGCAGCAAGCCACTCACAGCGTAAAGACCTGCCGCATCGGTGGAGGTCTGTCGCGTGTCCACACCATCAACCACCGTCACCTGCGCGAACACCACCGGCCTGTTCGCCGCATCCGTAACGACACCGCTCACCTGCCCGGTAGCCGTACCGAGCTGGATCGTCCCGACGTCTGTCGTCGTGCCACCCACCGGCGCCGTCGGGTTCGAGCTTCCACTCAGCACCCCACCCGGCTGCACCACGCGCGCCGACGCCACGATGTTGCCCAGCGTAGTCGGCACGTACAGCATGGTGAACGCGCCGGTCGTATCCGTCGTCGCCGTGTAGTACGTGAACAACTGCACAGACGCCCCAAAGAACGGCGATCCATTGGCATTCGTTACGTGTCCAACCACGGTCGTCGTAACGTCGGCAACCAGCGGATTCAGCCCGAGCTTCACTTCGATACCATCCGGAATCCCGTCTCCATCGGTATCGGGGTTCAGCGGATTCGTGCCCAGCCGCACTTCATCGCCATCGATCAGCCCATCGCCATCGGTATCTGCGACCAGCGGGTTGGTACCCAGCGCGATCTCCTGCCCATCGTTCAGCCCATCCCCATCCGTGTCGGCGACATGCGGGTTGGTGCCGAGCATGTACTCCTGCATGTTGGTCAGGCCATCGTTGTCCGGGTCGGCATTGCCATCCGTCGCATCGTAGGGGTTCAGCCCGTTGGCAATCTCCCACGCATCCGGCATGCCATCGCCGTCACTGTCGAGCTGCGCAAACGACGACAGCATAATGGTCGCTACCAACCCATCAAAACGCGCCGTGATCACCACATTCCCCGGCCCCGTCGCCGTTACAAGACCGTCGGGGCTTACGGTCGCAACTGCGATATTGCTGGACGTATAGCTGGCGCCGCGGCTGGCAAGGGTCGCATCGATCGCAAAGTCCTGCGCGTCGATGGCCTGGATCTCCAACTGCCCGGTCGCGCCCACGCTGCTCAGGTCGCCGGAGATCAGTTGCAGCTTCAGCCGCACCGGCTGATTGCGAAGTTGTCCCAGCGGCAGTGTCGGAACGTTGTTCGTGCCAAACGGCACGAGACTCTGAAACCCTGATGTGCTGCCAAGCGTTGTTCCATCCGGCTGCGGGCATATGACGCGCACACGATACTGGCCCGGGTTCACGGGAATATTAGGCAGCGCGTACGAACCGGTCGTGTCGACGGGAGCGGAGCGGTTCTCCAGGGTCGCCCAGCAGCCCGCACCCGGATACTGTTGCGCCGCCGCCGTCGACGTCACGCCCGCCAGCGCAAGCATCGCCAACACCGCGCAAACCCGCGGCCACACCCGCTGCAGCACCGTGCTGCGCTCCGCCGCGTCGGTCCCGTTCCAGTTCGCGATCTCTTGTGTACGCTTCCGTCTCATCGCTTCTCTCAATCGCTTCTTCTTCTCAAACCTGAACGCCGCTGCATCTCCGCTTCCGCTCTCTGCTCTCTACTGCGCTCCGCGCGTGATACTCGGCAGCGTCGCGTGATACTTGACGAAATCCTGCTGCGCTTCCGCTTCCTGCGACTGCTGCCCGCCGATCATCTTCTTCAGCGGCTCCGGCGTGAACTTCGTGTCCAGAGCAGCGGCCCCCTGCATGTGTCCGCCCAGGAACAGGCTCTTCGAAAGATCGTTCGTCGCAAGCCACTTACCGCTGACCAGCTTCCACACCGTGGGCAGAACGGCACCTGCGCTTCCCTGCTTCGGGTCTCTCAAACGGATGTCGAGGATGACGTAGCCCGTGACTTCCACGCGGTCGACGAGCATCCAGCTTGTGGCGCTGTAGCCCTTCTGGATGTCGCTCATCCAGGCAGCCGAGGTAGTCTTGTTCGCCTTGATCTGGTCTTCGAATCCCTTGCGCGCATCCGCGTCCCAGCTGCTCAGAAAGCCTTCCGCATCACCGAGCTGTCCGGCTGAAACCATCGCGAGCAAAGCGCCTTCGGGCGTCGACCGATCCCACTGCGCACGCGGTATTTTCGCCAGCGGCACGGCCGGCGTGTAGGTGGACTGCACGTAGTCGTACACATACCGAATGCTGAATTCCTTTGGCACCCTATCGGTACTCGCAAACAGCGGCTTCGGCAGCGAAGGCCCATACGGCGTCGGCGCCTGCGCATTCGCCTTCGGCGCCACGGCCCCGGACTCCGGCACGATCTTCGTCTGTGCGTGTCCGCTCAGCACCAGCGAAGCAATCCCGAGCGCCACCACTAACCGAGTTGTGAAAACCATCCGCATTGCTTGACTCACCTTTTCTGTAACGAATAGCCCGAACATAAACTCCTGCCCATGAACTCCGACCTAGATGGGAACTTTGACCTGCGCCAGACCGAACGGTGTCTGGATCGGGGCGGCCGGATAGATGATGTAGGTCGGAATGTTGTAGTTGAACCCGAAGATCGTAAGGTAGCCGCCAACCTTCACGTCCTGCGTTTGCAGCGTGCCTGAGATCTCGTGGCATCCGATCTGGAAATCGGTTTCGATCCCGCCCGTCAACGTGACCGCGGCGGAGACGCTCGGCAGTTGGAACTGCAGTGCGCCGGTCATGCCGAGCCCAACCTTGAACTCGCCGGAATAGCAGTCGTCGTTGTCGCAGACGCTGGTCTGGTGGGTGAAGGTAAAGTTGAGCCCTCCGCTCAGCGTGGCCGTGAAGCCCTGCGGTCCGAGGGGCGTTGGAACGCTGAGGTACGGAACTCCAATTGGACCGACGGAGACTGTTAGATCAAATTGACCCTGATCGCGCGCCTGCAGCACGTTCAACTGCTTCAGAGACTCGCAGCAGATGAGTTGATCGTCGGCGGTCTCACTGACCTTGGGCGTGATTGAGAAGCCGAGAGCGAACTTGTTGAAGAAGATCGCTACAGGATTTGCAATCGCATCGAAGTCCTTCGCCAGGCCCGTGATCGTCGCAATTGCCGCCGCCCGTGTCTGGTCCTTGACAGGCCCGATGTCTTTGCCGTCACACACACCGCCGGTGCAGCTCTCGGGTTGCTTGCAGAAGACGCCGTTGTTGCAATAGCTGCCGTCCGGCTTGTTGCCGCCGCTGCAGACACCGTTCTTGCAGGTGCCCGGCAACTGGCAGATGCCGATGTTGGTATTGCTGCCGCACGCGACGCCGTTGTTGTACTGGCCCACACAACTGCATCCTGTGGGGGCGGGGCTAACGCGGATGCATGGGTTCTTGTTCGAGCAGCTGACGGTGCAGTTGCCCGGCAGCGGGAACGTCGGCCCATGACCCCATCCAGCCTTGGTAATGCCAAAGCCGTCGTCGCTCACGATCACCGATCCATCCGCGCTCACATGCGCTGTGCCGGCCGAAACGAACTGCTCCAGGTCATGGTCGTACTGGAAGAACTCCGACACTGTGCCCGGCGCCAGGCCTTGTGTGTTGGGCAGCGTGATCTTCACCGGCACCGAGAAGCGCGTGCCCGCCGGCTGGAGCGTCCATATCAGGTCCGGCCCCGAGCCGTTCGTCGGCTCCATCGGCACCATGTCCGACTTCACCTGCGAGATCGACAGCTTGCCTACAGTCGATCCATCCGGGAACGTCACCGAGTTCGGCGCCACCGTAAACGACACGCCGGGAACACCCGCCATCGTCAGCGTCACCGGATCGCTTCCGCCCACTGTCTGCGCATCGTTCACATCGATCGACGGCAGATAGATCGGCTTGTTCAGCGTGTTGTTCTGCCCCGGCAGGTCCTCCAGCACGAACGACAGGAACGGGAACGTCTGCGTGCTTGTGCTCGTCGATCCATCCACCGAGAGCGTCACCGTTCCCACCGGCGCGCCGCTGATGTTAAACCGCCCATTTACATCGGTTGTCGTCCCCAGCGTCGTCCCCAGCAGCTTCACAGTTGCGTTCTGGATCGGCGTATTGCCGTTATCCAGCACTACGCCGCTCACACTCGTCGCGGCCACGGGCCCGGGCGCATAGCCGGATGCCAGGAACACGACCGGCGCTCCTGTATCGCCCGTAAAGTCCGCTGACACCCCGTAGTTGTTGATCCCTTCCTGCGTGCCCAGCGTCAGGTTCGCAAGCGCCTTGCCGTTCATGTCCGTGGTCGCAGTCGTCTTGTCGAGCGTCCCATCACCGGACGACACCGTGAACCCCACCGGCACTCCCGCAATCGGGTTCGAGAACGCATCGGCCACGATCACCTGCAGCCCCTCGGCCAGCGGCTCGCCCAGCAACCCGCGCTGGCTCGCGCCACGCACAATGTGGATCTGCGTCGGCGTCCCGCTCGTAGAGTTCGCCGTGAACGTCACTGCCGTCGCCCCCGGCGTCGTTGCCGACACCTGGTTAACCGCCAGCCCCGTGCGCGACCCAAGCTGGAACAGCACACTGGCCTTGCCCGCCTTGTCCGTCGTCACAAACAGCGATTGCGCAAGCGTCGGCGCGACCTCCACCTGTCCGTCGCTGCGTGTCACCGTGAAGGTCACCGGCCGTCCCACCACAGGAGTTCCGTCCGCCGCGACCAGTTGCACAACCAGCGGCTGCGGCAACACCGAACCCACCGCGCCCGTCTGCCCATTGCCGTTCAGTATGTTCAACGCGAGTTGATTCTGCGGCGGCGTGTAGAAGACCGTCACACTCGACGCACTCGTATTGCCCACATTGTCCACTGCCGTTGCAGTAACAGTGTTCGCTCCCGGCGTCAGCAATTGGCTCGGCAGCGAGAAGCTGCGGTTCGCCACCTGCGCCGCCACCCCGTTCACCTTCACGGTCACGTCCGTACTGCCGATCGTTCCCGTAACGATATCGTTCACCAGCCCGGCGACGGTAATCGCAGGCGTCGTCACAATTGCATTGTTCGCGGGAGAAGTTATCGCCACGGTAGGCGCGGTCGCATCGAGAATCACCGACACCGCACCCGTGCCCACGCCTCCGCTATTGTCCGTCGCTGTCGCGACCAGCAGGTTCACACCCTCACGCAGCGACACGCCCGTCGCCGTGAAGTTCATCCCCGAAACCGACGCTGCTGTGCCATTCACATTTACCGTCAGGTTCGACGCCGAGACCGTACCCGTTACCGTCGCCGTTGCCGCTCCGCCATAGAGCGTGTTCGCTGCGGGCGAACTAATGGTCACTGCGATCGACTGCGTCACAACGACAGTTGCCGTTGCTGTCCCCGTTACGCTTCCGCTGGTCGCAGTCACCGTCGCGGTGTATGTTCCCTTCGTCGTATACGCGTGACTCGGCGTCGTTCCTGTTCCTGTAGTGCCGTCGCCGAAGCTCCATGCATACGTCAGCGGATTGCCGTCGCTGTCGATGCTTGCGCTCGCGTCGAACGTCACTGTGCGGCCCGTCGTCTCCGCATACGGTCCGCCCGCGGAAGCCGTGATGCTCTCCGCCGCCGGCGCCGCTACTGCAGCCGTCGTCGTCGCATTGCCGCTGATCTGCCCGTCCGTCACCGTCAGCGAAACCGTGTAGCTCCCCTGCGCCGCATAGATGTGCGTCGGTTGCGCGCCCGCGCTCGTCGACCCATCGCCGAAGTCCCACAGGTACGAAAGCTGCCGCGAGTTCGGATTGTTGGTGTGCGTTCCATCCAGCATCAGCGCTTTCTTCGCCGTGCCGGAATAGGGCCCGCCAGCATTCACACTCAGCGATGTCGGCCCAGTAACTGTCGCAACAGTGCTCGCCGTGCTGGACGCCGTTCCATTCGAAACCGTCAGCGCCACCGAGTACGTCGCGCCCTTCCCATACGCATGGGTCGGATTGACGCCCGTCGCCGTAGTGCCATCGCCGAAGTCCCAGCTATACGTCAGAGGCAGCGCATTAGGATCACTGGACGCCGAGCCGTTGAAAGCTATCGCCGAGCTCTGCGTCCCCGCATACGGTCCGCCCGCATTGGCCGTCGGTGCTCCCGCAACCGGTGAGCCTGCATCGATCGTTGCCGTGGCTGTTCCCGTGGCCGTGCCGCCGGAGGCAGTCGTCACCATCATCGAAACCGTATACGTGCCAGCCGCTGCATAGGTGTGAACAGGCGTCGGCCCCGCACCCGTTCCGCCATCGCCGAAGTTCCAGACGTATGTCAGCGCGTAGCCCGCCGCCGCGAGGTTCGAAGGATCGGAAGACTGCAAACCGCTGAAGTTCACAGCCGCCCCCGCGCTACCCGCGTACGGTCCACCCGCATTGGCTGTCGGTGTCTTCGGGGCGGCCGCGGTGATCGTCGCAGTCGTCGATGCGGCCTTGCTCAGATTGTCTGTATTGGTCACCGTCAACGTGACCGTGTAGGAACCAGCCGCGGCGTACGTATGCGTCGGCGCAACCCCGCTGCCACCCGATCCGTCGCCAAAGCTCCACGCATACGTGAGCGCTTCGCTCTTCGGGTCAGAAGATCCCGCGCCCGAGAACGATATCGCTGTCCCCGCAACACCGCCATAAGGCCCGCCCGCGTTCGCCACGGGAGGCTGCCCCGCCGCATTCGCAATCGTCGCCGTCGTCGATGCAGTGTTCGACAGGTTATCCGTGTTGGTCACCGTCAGCGAGACGGTATAGCTCCCACTCGCTGCATACGTATGCGTCGGAGCAACACCCGTCCCGGTGCTTCCATCGCCGAACGTCCACGCATAACTCAGCGTCTCGCCCTTCGGATCGCTCGACCCCGCGCCGCTGAACGACACCGCAGTCCCTGCGCTCCCGGTGTAGGGCCCGCCCGCATTCGCCACCGGCGCTTGAGCGGCAGCAGTGATCGTCGCAGTCGCCGTCGCATTGGAGCTGAGGCTGTCCGTGTTCGTGACCGCCAAAGAGACCGTATAGCTTCCCGCAGCCGCATACGTGTGCGTCGGAGAAACACCCGTACCCGTCGTTCCATCCCCGAACGACCACGCGTACGTCAGCGTCTCATTCTGCGGATCGCTCGATCCCGAACCGGAGAAGCTCACCGCGGTCCCTGCAACTCCCGTATACGGTCCACCCGCATTCGCGACCGGCGGCTGCGGCGCTGCTGTAATCGAAACCGAAGCCGTGGAGCTATTGCTCAGCGAAGCCGTATTCGTGACAGTCAGCGTTGCCGTATAACTTCCCGAAGCCGCATAGATATGCGTCGGAGATGCACCCGTACCTGTCGCACCGTCGCCGAACGCCCACGCATACGTCAGCGCCAGGCCGCCGGGGTCGCTGGAGCCCGAGCCGTTGAACGCAACGTTCGTTCCGGCTACTCCGCTGTACGGTCCGCCGGCCTTTGCAACAGGCGCCTGAGGCGCAGCCGTTACAGTCACCGTCGCCGTGGAGCTGTTACTCAATGACGCAGTATTCGTGACAGTGAGAGTCGCCGTATAAGTCCCCGCGCTCGCATAAGTGTGCGTCGGCGAAACGCCCGTCCCCGTCCCGCCATCCCCAAACGCCCACGCATACGTCAGGCTCAAGCCACCCGGATCGCTCGAGCCCGCGCCGCTGAACGAAACTGCCGTCCCCGCAACGCCGCTATAAGGCCCGCCCGCATTCGCCACCGGAGCCTGAGGTGCAGCGGTTATCGTCGCGCTTGTCGTCGATGAGTTAGACAGATTGTCCGTGTTCGTGAGGGTCAGCTTGACGGTATAGGTCCCCGCGCTCGCATATGTGTGGTTCGGAGCGACTCCCGTGGCTGTGCCACCATCTCCAAACGTCCAGGCGTAAGTGAGCACCTCGTTCTTCGGATCTGTCGACCCCGCACCACTGAACGATACGGCGCTCCCTGCAACACCCGTGTAGGGTCCGCCTGCGCTAGCGACCGGAGGCTGAGGCGCGGCCGCGATCGTTACAGACGCAGTCGAGCTATTCGTCAGCGAGGCAGTATTGGTCACCGTCAGCGTTGCGGTATACGTCCCCGCCGAAGCGTAGGTGTGGCTCGGCGAAACCCCCGTCCCCGTCCCGCCATCCCCAAACGCCCACGCATACGACAGCGCCAGCCCGCCAGGATCGCTTGACCCCGCGCCACTGAAACTAACCGCCGTCCCCGCCACACCCGTGTACGGCCCGCCTGCATTCGCAACCGGAGGCTTCGGCGCAGCCGTAATCGTCACCGACGCCGTCGAACTATTGCTCAGCGAAGCGCTGTTAGTCACCGTCAGCGTCGCAGTATAAGTCCCCGCGCTCGCATACGTATGCGTCGGCGAAACCCCCGTCCCCGTCCCGCCATCCCCAAACGCCCACGCATACGTCAGCGCCAGCCCGCCGGGATCGCTCGACCCCGCGCCACTGAAACTAACCGCCGTCCCCGCCACACCCGTGTACGGCCCGCCCGCCTTCGCAACTGGAGGCTTCGTCGACCCCGCGCCCGTCACCGTCGCCGTTGTCGTTGTCGTGTTCGAAAGCCCCAGCTGGTTTGTAACGGTCAGCGTGACGGTATACGTTCCGCCCGCTGCGTATGTGTGCGAAAGCTCCACTACGTTTCCGGTTCCGCCATCGCCAAAGTTCCACGCATACGTCAGCGGTGAGCCCGCCGGGTCCTTCGACCTGCTGCCGCTAAACCGGATCGCCGCGCCCGCCGCTCCGTTGTAAGGTCCGCTCGTATGCGCCACAGGAGCCTGCCCTGAAGTCGCCACCTTCGCCGTCGTCGTCGCAGAGGCGGACAGGTTATCGGTATTGGTCACCGTCAACTGGACCGTAAACGTCCCCGCCGTCGCATACGCGTGCGTCGGCGCCACCCCCGTCCCGGTCGACCCGTCCCCAAAAGTCCACGCGTAGGTCAGCTGCTCGCCCTTGGGGTCGCTCGACCCCGCACCGCTGAACGACACTGCCGTTCCCACAACGCCCGTGTACGGCCCACCAGCGTTCGCCACCGGAGGCTGCAGCCCCGCTGTAATCGTCACCGCTGCAGTCGCGCTGTTGCTCAGGGAAGCGCTGTTCGTCACCGTCAGCGTCGCCGTGTAGGTCCCCGCGGCCGCGTACTTATGCGTCGGAGAAACCCCCGTCGCCGTTCCTCCATCACCGAACGTCCAGGCGTAGCTCAGTGCCAGCCCACCCGGATCGCTCGACCCCGCGCCGCTGAAGGCAACAGCCGTTCCTGTCACCCCGGTATATGGCCCACCGGCGTTCGCAACAGGCGGCTGCGGTGCGGCTGCAATCGTTACCGACGCCGTCGAGCTGCTGCTCAACGACGCGGAATTCGTGACCGTCAGCGTCGCCGTATAACTCCCCGGCGACACATACGTATGCACCGGCGACACACCAGTCCCGGAGCTTCCATCTCCAAACGCCCACGCATACGTCAGCGACAGGCCCCCGGGATCGCTCGACCCCGTCCCGTTGAATGCAACTGCCTTCCCCGCAACTCCGCTGTACGGTCCGCCCGCGCTCGCAACCGGAGGCTTGGCCGGTCCGGTTCCGGTCACGGTCGCCGTTGTCGTGGTTGTACCGGAAAGCCCCGACTGGTTCGTCACCGTCAGGGTGACGGTGTACGTCCCGCCCGCCGCATAGGTATGCGAAAGCTCGACTCCGCTGCCCGTCCCGCCATCTCCAAAAGTCCATGCAAACGTGAGCGGCGACCCGGTATAGTCCTTCGATCTGCTCCCGCTGAAACGGATCGGCGTTCCGGCCGTTCCCGTGTAGGGTCCACTCGTCCGTGCCACCGGGGCTTGCGCTGCAACCGGCGCCGGGCTTGCCACCATACCCGTCAGAGCCGCCATCGCGACCGCCAGGCCGGCTCCCAGCCTCCATCCGTGCCCTGCCTTCGGGCGAGCACCTTCGGCCAGCCATTTCGGAATCCTGCTCAAAAACCTGGGGGAAACGAACATCAGAAAACTCCCGCAAAACCGATCCAACCCTCGCCGGAATGCAAAACAGTCCGCTTCCGATCCAGGTGCTTCTGTTCCCTGCAAGAACCTGCGGGAGTCGCCCGCGTCCTTCACTTGACTCGAATCTCTGCGCTTACTTCGGGGGGTGTCAGGTTGCAAGTCTCTCCGCAGCAACCACTTTCAGCAAGGGACAGGAAGGGGCAAATCGGGGCATAAGCGTACAGCGGCCTGCGGAACGGTTGATCGCGAGTGACGGGGGCTTTACCTTTAGTCTGCCCATGCCCCGTTTTCAGTCCAGAGCGCTTCCCCTTTCGCTGGCCGGCCTGTTGCTGCTCGGCACCGGGATCGCCGCTGTCTGCCGAAGCCCTCTCCGGGTCTCCGCCCAGAGTTCCGGAGCGCCAGCCTCCCCGGCCGCCATCCTTGCCGCCGCCTACAGGCTTCCGTTCGGCCCCAACCCTTACCTGCCCTCGGAAGCCAAGGCCGACTTCGCCGGCTTCCTCCAGCCCGCCGACATACCCTCCGCCGCCTACTGCGGCCACTGTCACGCCGAGGCCCACGCCCAGTGGCGCCAGTCCGCGCACGCCAACTCCTTCCGCGCCCCCTGGTACCTCAAAAACGTTCAACAGTTAATAGAGGAGAAGGGGATCGAGTACACCCGGCACTGCGAAGGCTGCCACAATCCCTCCGCTCTCTTCACCGGAGCGCTCTCCACCGGCAGCAAGGTCGCCCGCCCCAACGACGACGACGGCATCACCTGCATGGCCTGCCACTCCATCCAGCGCATCCAGAGCACTCGCGGGACCGGCAGCTACGTCATGGCGAAACCCGCCGTCCTGCTCGACGCCGCCGGCGCTCCCCTCCCAGGCCTGCCCACCGACGCCGAAATCCTCGCGCACCCCGACCGCCACCGCCGCGCCGTTATGCAGCCGTTCTACCGCACCTCCGCCTTCTGCTCCGTCTGCCACAAAGCGGCGATGCCGGGCATGCTCAACGGCTACAAATGGCTGCGCACATTTTCCACCTACGACGACTGGCAGCAGTCCTCCTGGTCGATGGAAACCCCGCTCCCCTTCTACAAAAAGGTCGCCGTGTCGTCCTGCCAGTCCTGCCACATGACGCGCGAGCCCTCCCGCGACCGCTACATCCGCGGCGGCGTGCTCGCCTCGCACCGCTGGCTCGGCGCCAACACCGCCGTTCCGGCGCAGTACGGCTACACCGAGCAGGCCGCCCGCACCGAGCAGTTCCTCAAAGACGACAAGGTCGAAATCGACATCTTCGCCGTCACAGTCGAGCACACACCAGTCCCCGCCGGCGAAGCGCGCTTCAACCCAGCCTCCCTCATCGCCCCGCTCGGCTCGCGCGGCTTCACCGTCACCCCCGGCGACTGGGTCCGCGTCGACGTGGTCGTCCGCAACAAGGGTATCGGCCACACCCTCGACCCCGAGCTCCGCGATTTCTACGAGTCCTGGCTCGACTTCCAGGCCACCGACGACCGCGGCCGCTCCATCTACCGCTCCGGCGCCGTCGACCCCGCCACCCACCGCGTCGACCCCGAAGCTCGCTTCTACACCACCCGCATCCTCGACAACAAGGGCAAGTCCCTCGATCACCACGAAGTCTGGAAGATCTACACCCGCGCCTACGACGGCACAATCCTCCCCGGCCGCTCCGACGTCGTCCGCTATCGTTTCCGCGTCCCCCTCGACGCCAAATCCTTCGACGTTGCCGCCGCCCTGCGCTACCGCCGCTTCAACCGCAACTTCACCGACTGGGTCTACGGAGACAACGCCACCCAACCCGACCGCTTCCCCACCATCACCCTCGCCAACAGCACATTCCATTTCAACGTCGGCGACAACCTTCCTCTGCCGCCACACCCCACCGCACCCGACGCCACCGATCAGCTTCGCTGGAACAACTACGGCATCGGTATGCTGGACCGGCAACAGATTGCGGAAGCCGTCAACGCCTTCACCCAGGTGGTCGCCATCGCGCCAAAGTATGAACCCGGCTACGTCAACGTCGCTGTCGCGGAATACTCGCGCGGCCGCTACGAGGACGCCACACGCTGGCTCGACCGCGCCGCCCGGCTCGAGCACGATGACCCGCGCGCCGAGTACTTCCGCGGCCTCACCCTGCGCTGGACGAACCACTACGACGCCGCCATCGCCGTGCTCAAGCCGGTCGCCACGCGCTTCCCGCGCTTCCGCCAAGTCCACCAGGAGCTCGGCTATCTATATATGGTGCAGCGCAAATTCGCGGAGTCGCGTGCGGAGTACGAAGCCGTCCTGCGCATCGACCCCGACGATCCCATCACGCATCGCTGGCTCGGCGCCGTCTACACTGCGCTCGGAGACAAAACGCGCGCCGCCCAGGAGATCGAACTCGCCGCTCAGACCGGTACCGACACCGCCGCCGGCTGGACCGCACAACGCTACTGGCGCGACAACCTCACCGTCGCGGCCGAGGCCATGCCCACCCACACCCACTCCGCTGGCGGTCTCCACGACGACGCCGACGTCCGCCGCGTCTTGCAACTCCAGAATCCCCCCAGCTATATCTGGGTCGAGCACTACTAGGTCTGGGTCAAGCACTACTAGCGGAATTGCTTGTCATTCCCGAAGGGAATCTGCGTTCTGCACGGCCCCTATCTCCCGGGGAAACCGTCTGCGCCAAGCACTACTAGCGGAATTGCTTGTCATTCCCCAAGGGAATCTGCGTTCAGCACGGCCCTTATCTCCCGGGGAAACCGTCTGCGCCAAGCACTACTAGCGGAATTGCTTGTCATTCCCCAAGGGAATCTGCGTTCAGCACGGCCCTTATCTTCCGGGGAGCCGTCTGCGCCAAGCACTACTAGCGGAATTGCTTGTCATTCCCGAAGGGAATCTGCGTTCAGCACCGCCCTTATCTCCCTGGGAACCGTCTGCTCAATCTCATCCAAGGCCGGTTTCGCGGGACAGCACGAACGGTGGGGCCCGGCTTCAGAGGCTGCTGAAAAACTGGCACGAACGGTAGGCGATGGCTTCAGCCATCGCACAACCAACGCCATTCAAGGCGGCCTTCAGGCCCTGAGGCGCACGCCGTCCGTGGAGAGCACTTTTTCCGCACCCTATTCAGTCGGGCCATCAACAGCGACGCCGAAGGCGCTTCCTTGCTGCCGCAGGCTGGAGCGAAGGCGAAGCCGAAGCGACGGAATTGCCTTCCTTAGCTCAGGCACGACTTACGTCCGCCCGGCCACAACTCGTCAAGCCCCCTGCCCTGTGCAAAACTCCTAAACACCGCATAAACACCGGTGTATCTGCATAGCAGCCACCTGCATATTAATTCCTGGCAATCACTACAATAGATACAGAGTCCCTATCAGTCGTTGGATCCGCCTCCATGATCGGGCCCCATGAGCAATTTAACTCGTAAGTCATTTGCTTCCAAGACTTTGAATTGAAGTCCTTTGTTTTCCATATTTTACCGATACCCCCAACTCATCTCCTTTGTTTCCATCAGTTGGATTAAAAAGGGGGAGGGGGGTACCCCAGGCGAGATACTCCCAGTGGTCCAACCTGACGCTCATTTATCGCGCTAAACGTGCACGCCGATCTTTTCTTCAAGATAGTTCTTGCTGATCACCGCCGACTCTTTCGCCGTCACATCGGCAGACGTCACGCGGTCCAGTTCCACCACCGCCCACCCGCTGAAGTTTCTTTTCTTCAGAGCAGCAAACGCCGCCGGGAAGTCCACCCGCCCACGGCCTAGCTCGACAAATTTGAACGGATACTTCGCCTTCGGCGTATCGGCAGGAATGTCGACGACATCCTTCAAGTGAAGGAATAGCAACCGATCGCTGTAGCGATCAATTTCCACCACCGGATCGCCTCCGCCCGCGACGATGTGCGCTGTGTCGAGTTCGAGCTTCACGTAACGAGGATCGGCGCTGTCCAGGATGCGGTTGAGGTTGTCGCTGGACTGGCTCAGCGTATTCAGATGATTGTGGTAGCCCAGCGGAACGCCCAGATCGGCTGTCCGCTTGCCGATATCGGATAGCAGCTTTCCAAGCCGCGTGCACTCATCGGGCGTCGCGCTGCGAGGATATGTTTTAAGTTGATCGAGCACCTGCAGATACAGGCCTCCCGACTCTTTGACAAACTGCGCATTCGCCACGTGCTTCGTAATCTCATCGGCTTCAGGCGAGTCAAGCGAGACCTCGCCGCTGGACAGCGCCACGAACGTCAGCTTGTGCTGCGCGAGAAGGTCCTTGAGCTCAGCCGGCTTGAAGTCCTGCACCGCATTCGCGCGAAACTGCACGCCCGCATATCCTGCTGCGGCAATATCGATAATGGCTTGGCGCTCTTCATTGCCCCAGGTCATCGCGGTGTAGCCAAAACGAATGCCTTGCGGCTTTCCCGGAGCCGCGAACGACGGAAGAGCAGCGGCAGCAGCAACCGACCCAACCGTGGCCATGAATGTACGACGCGTGATGTGCGAGTTCATCGATCTTCTCCTTGAGTCGGTAGAACGCATGCACTTAGTCGTGCGCAGGCGGCGGCGGAGGCGCGGTGGAAGATGGCGTCGGCTTGCCCGTCACCGTGTTCTCTTCCATCAACTCGACGCGCGTTCCATCCGGGTCGTAAATATTCATCTGGCGCTTCTGATTGACGCCCGTCGCGATCGTCAGTTCCCTGCCGTAGTCCTTGAACGCCGGACGCGCTTTGAGGATTTCGAGGGACTTGTTGATGTCAGGAACAGACATTGCGATGTGGTTCTTGGTGCCGAACTTGTCGGGAGCATTGGCGTACAGCATGAACTCCACATAGTCCTGCCCATCGGGCACGCGCATGTTGATCCAGCTCAGCTGCTTGGGGTTCGCGCCGCCGCGCCATGTCTCCTGGAAGCCGAGAATTTTGCCATAAAAGTCCATCGACTTCTGGCTGTTCCCCACGAGGAAGCCTAGATGATAGATCTTCGTCGAGATACGCGTGTCGGGCTCAAACTTGCCTGCGGCCTTCATCTCCATGCCCGTCGGCAGGCTCTGCACAAACTCCACAAGCATCCCATCGGGATCCTTGATCTCGAACGCATAGTCTCCGGTGCGCGTCTTGCCACCATCACCAGGCTTCACCGCGAATCCCTTCGCGCGCAGATAAGTCCGCATCGCTTCGATGTCATCCACCGTGAAGCAGAGATGGCTCATCATGTTTGGCGGATGCGTCGGCGGCTCGTTGAAGAGCTCGATGTGCTGATGGTCGTTCACCTTGATGAACGCGATGCGAATGTCCTGGCTGTCTTTTTTTGTAAGCGAATACGCTTCATCGAACCCAAGGAAGTCGTGCCAGAAGGCAAGCGCCTTCGGCAGGTCCGACACGAAGTATCCGACATGCGATATGCCCGTAATTTTGGGACGAGGCGGATTCGCCTGCTGTGTGCTTGCCGGTGCCGCGGAAAGCAAGGCCACGGCAGCAAAGGCACTCAGTGCGGAGAGACGTAAACGCTGGATCAGCATCTTGGATATTGCCTTTCAGGGGGGATTATGTGTTTGCTTACCGATACCTACGCACTCTGCGCGATCGCCCGCTTGAGCTCGTCAACGAACGGTGGAACAATCTGGTACGGATCGTAGGGTTTGTTCGGAGTGGACAGCGTCTCGATCGGCAGATACCCGCTGTAGTTGGATGAACGCACGATCTTGAGCAGCCGCTTCAGATCGATCTTGACCTCACTGTCAGCGCCGAACGCACTCTGCTTCACCTGCCAGTTGACGGCATAAGGCGCAGCCTTCTCCATATCGACGTACGGATCGGGCGAGCGGAAGTAGCCAGTGTCGACGATCGCTCCACACCATGGGGAGTCGACCAGCCCCACAAGGGCAAGCAGGTCGTCCGCGGTGCGCAAAAAGTCTCCGTGGTTCTGCACACCAATGATGACGCCGTGCTCCTTGCCGAACGCCGTGCACTCGCGCAGGTCGTCTGCGATCCACTCGCGCACCTGGTCCTGCGTAAATCCCTTCGCGACATCGTGCCACGTCATGGCCCGCATCTGCGTGTCGGCGAACACCCGCAGCACAGGCGCGCCAAGCTTCGACGCCACAACGACCCAGTCCTTGATGATCTTCACATCGGCTGCGCGCTTGTCCTTCTCGGACGTAGTGAAGTTGTTCCTCGCACCGGTTCCACTGATCCCAACGCCCGACTCAAACGCCTTCCGTTTGAGGTCGAAGATATAGCTGTCAGCCGGAACTTCCGGAAAACCCGGAAAGAAGTAGCCGGTCGCGTCCATGCCATCGATGTTGTGCTTCGCGCAGAAGTCGACCAGGTCGAAGAGGTCGATGCCTTCTTTGCCGTGCTTCAGCTTTGCATTCAGCAGCCGGCTGAACGAGAAAGCGTTCAGCGAAACCTTCAGCATCGTGGCCCCGGCTCTCGGCACGGGCTTTACGGCTGCTTCAGCAGGCCGGGATTCAAACCCCAGGCCCATGGCTGCGGCTAACGGAAGCGCAGTCCCAGTTCGTAAAAACTTTCTCCGGCTGAAACCCGTCTGTGTGGGACTGTCGATCACTGCGTGTTCTCCTGTTCACTGTGCAAAATTGAAATCAATGTGCAGCGCGCATCAGCGCGATTCTGCTTCAAACCTATCTCGTGTTCACTACATCTGCTTGGTTGATGCCCAGCAAGTTAATTCACCGTATAGCGCTCATTGATGCAAATTTGACCTCAAATGTGGAGTTTTCGAGCCTGAAGCAGCAGCGAGTTTACGTTAAGACGGTCCCGGATCATGGCGAGTCTCTCCATCACTCGTCTACAACCGCCGAGAACCACACTTCACTTCGGCGCGCCAGGCACAATGCTCTCCTTTGAGGCTGCGGCTGCGACCGCAGCTCGCTGAATTCTTTCAAGATCGACCTCGACCGACCCAAGCCGATCTCCGGTCCGATCGTGCACTCCAGTACGCAGCCAGAAATGCCCCTTCGCGGGAACGCTGATCTCCTGGTGAAAATGCATGCCGGTCTTGATCATCTCGGCACGATGAGCAGCGTCGACTTTCGCTGCTGCTGTCTGAGTGAGAGTGTTCACGACCTGCCCCTGATCGTCATAGACGACAACCGCGAACTCAACGGTGGCTTTAGAGGTGCCGTCGATGTTCGGAACGAACTCCACATTGCGCGCGTCCGCCGCATAGTCCACGGTGTAACGCTTGTAGGGTCCATGAACTTTCAGTGCCGGTGTATTGCCCTCGGCGGCTTCATCTTCGGACCCTTCGGCTTTGGACTGCACCAGCACCTTCATCACGATCTCCGTCGGTTGCGGTGCGCCATAACGCATCGCGGCCTGCATCGCGGTCTGGCGACTGGTCGGCTGCGGGTCCGGCGTGGAGGTCGCGAGCAGCGGCTCTTCCTTCGGCTTACGCGGTGGCGGGCCATCGGGGTCGTCTGCGAAATACCCCACACGATATCCAAGTTTCAGCTTCGCATTCAACGGCTCCGCTAACTTGATCGAGATATTGTGATACTTCCCGTCCCACCGATGCTCATGCGGAACGTAGGAAAGCGAATAATAGTTAGACCCAGCCTGCACCGCGTCTTCGACTGCCTCCTTCAGGCCATTGGTGTTGAAGAAAGCTTTACCTCCAGTCCTCTCCGCCATCTGGCTCATCGTGTCATGTTCCGCGGAAGTCTGGTCGAAGAACTTTGCGTTGTCCTTCTGCATATTAGTGGACTTGTTGCTGTACTTCTTGCCGGAGTTCTCCGCATTGATCACCGGATTCACCATCAGGCCACGCACGTCCACGGGATAAACGGCAACGTGACTGCGAGTCATCAGGTTCACTGTGTCGCGGAATTCGTCCTCGCTGCTGGCCATCGCGGCGAACGGGTCTGGCAAGTCACCATCCGGCATCAGATCGAGTGGAAAGGAACCTGAAAACCAGATCAGGTTCTTCCTTCCAGGCAAGCCTGACAGATAGCGCGCCATCTGGTTCATCGCATCCAGCGTGTAGCCCGCGCGAATGGTGAACAACAACGTAGCCTGTTCGGCTTCAAGCTGCTGCAGAGAAGCTACCGTCTCGTCAAACGACGGATCATTTCCAACCGCATCCGAAAATGAATCGGAAAGCGTCGAATCCTTCGCGAGGCCACCACTCACAGGGCTGTCCAGAAGGGACGAAGCACCAGTCCCGCGCTTGTGCACCATTGCGGCCTTCAGCAGCTCGGGGTTCGAGGTGAAGCCTTGCAGCAGATGAAGCTCGCGGTTCATCACGAAGATGGCCATACGCGTTCCCGGGTTCATGTTTTTCAAGAACTGCAACACCTGCGCGCGTGCATACGCCTGGTCGGCGAGCGGCGTATTCAGCGTGTCCAGCAGCAGCACATTGATCGCGCCCGTCTCCGGAGCCGGCGTGAAGTTGGTAAACACACCGGGCCCAACCTTGGGAAAGGGCGCGACCTTGACACCGCTTGAGATGAAGGAAGATTCGTCGAAGCCGGAGACTGTCTGCGGCTTGCCGTCCTCCTTCACGATGAACGAGTCGCGCGTAAGACCGTGTACAGGCTTACCATGCGCATCGGTGACCGTCACGTCCTCCAGCACGATCTGTGTCGAGGTGCGGATTGTCGACACCCCGGGTCCGGGGGTCTGCGCCGCCAAGCGGCACAAGCAGAACGACAACAACACGCAGCTAAACACACGAGACACAGATAGGTTCCTTAGCGCAAGAACAACACAGATTGGTGCGTGCAGAGGCAGCCTGCGATGCGGTGCGAAAAGCGGTGGCAGCGCTGGAAAACCACCGCGCCACCGCATTTCACATCATTGTGAGCAGCATGAAGCCTAGGCCGTGGGGGCCGCTGCAGGAGCTGCCGCGGACTTCTTGCCACCGTGCTTCTTCTCGCCGTCTTTTCCACCCTTCTTGGCGATGGTGTCGTAGATCGTCGCCTGTTGCGGCGTCAACACGGCGCGGATCTGCTTGGTGGCATCCTCGCGAATGGGCTTCGTCTTGGCCTTCTTGTCATCATCAGAAAGCGACTTGTCCATCTTGACGACATGGATCTTGGCGGATTCGTCATCGAGAATCGGCTTGATCTTGGCCTTCTCCTCATCGGTCAAGGTGAGCTTCGTCGTCAGGTCCGCCAACTTTGCATCGGCATGCGCCGAGGATTTGGACGCCCCGGACGCCTTAGACTTCTTCTGAGCGAAACCACTCGGCGCCAGCGCCAGGCCAACCAGCAGAGCGGCTAATACATATTGCTTCTTCATTATCGATCTCCAGTATCAGTTCTAGGTGCTTCAATGCATGGAAGCATCACCGCACTAAAGCAACAAGTTAATTAACGGTTAACCTCTATCGGAGTAAATCGCGCATATACCATCGATAGAGGGTTCTACAGGGCCCGACAAATAAACCGCAGGTGAATACATCTTGTAGTTACTGATGCATTCCGAGTCTCGCAGCCGCAGTGTCCAACTCCTGCTGACTCTTGAAGAACTGCTTCTGCACATTCGATTTTGGATAGTACCGAATGACGATCTCCCTGTTGTCGACTGAGTCCTCAATTCCGTCGCGAATGTCATAACCAAGGGCCCGCACGAGCGCCAGTGATCCTTCCGCTCCGCTCTCATTCCCAGAATCACCAACGATCGCGACGGCCGATCTCCCCGTCCTGCAGCTATACACCACGGCAAAATCGCCCAGCCGCACACCGGCATTCCGTGCCACCCGGCCGAGCACCACATAGTTGATCTTCGAAGCATCGACGTAGCGGCGTGGATCTTCCATGCGCTTGTTCTCCTTGTCGAAGAAGCTTGTCTGCGAGACGTAATAGCCGGGATAGGGATCGCCGTGTCGTTGAATCGTCGGTGGGCCTCCGCGATATTCCGTCATGTAGCCCACAATCTCGCCAGGATGCCCGCTCTCTTTTGGCGCGCGCGCATGCTTGTCGATATCGAGCGCCTTCTTTCCGCGCGGCCCATAAGCATTGGGAGCACCGTCGACATCGACGTCCATCTTGACCTGCACTTCAACCGCACGCCTGCCCGCATCATCAATAACCCGCGCTCCCTTCAACCCAGGGCATGGCCGCACTCCGGGCACTCTCTTTGGAATAGGCCCCTGTGCCTGCGTAACCGTCGTGCACAATAGCGGCATCGCCATTACAAAGAGCGCGCGGGCGATTGTCGAATATCTCCGAATCATCCAATCTCCAGAACAGGTTTCTCATTGAACTCCGCCGGCTCAAGCCGCGGAACCAACAGATGAATCACCAGTATGGCCAGGAGATACGCCGACCCCGCCATAATGAATACAGGAACGTAGTTATTGTGGGTCACCTTCAGAATGAAGCCGACCAGCGTACCGAAAAACATCATGGCACAAGCGCCGCCGAACCCGCCAATCCCCACAACCGACGCCACTGCCCTGCGCGGGAACATGTCGGAAGTCAGCGTAAACAAGTTGCAGGACCACGCTTGATGCGAGGATGTAGCCAGGCTAATGAGCGCAATCGCTACCCAGATACTAGGCGCCTTCCCGATAAACATGATGGGAAACACCCCACAGGCATACAGAAGCATGGAGGTCTTACGCGCGCGGTTCAGGCTCCAGCCCATGCTTAATAATTTAGACGGCAGCCATCCACCAAAGACGCTTCCGATAGTTGAGACATTGTAGATAATCAGCAGCGGCACGCCCATCTTCGTGATGCTGAGACCATACTTGCTGAACAGGAAACCAGGAAGCCAGTACAGATAGAACCACCAGATCGGATCCGTTATCAGCTTGCCGCATAAGAACGCCCAGGTCTGCCGGTGCGGCAGAAGGCGGCCCCATGAGATCTTCGCACTCGATTCCGGCGGATCACTGCGGATGTAGGCGAGCTCAGCGGCTCCAAGGTGCGGTTGAGTCTCTGGGGGTGCGTATAGTGCCAGCCACAAACATATCCACACCAGCGCAAAGATACCGGTCGAAAGAAACGCATAGTGCCAGCCAAAGTGAATTACAACAAATCCCACCGTGAACGGAGCAATGGTAGCTCCTATATTGGTACCGGAATTAAATATTCCCGTAGCAAATGCACGTTCTTTTTTCGGGAACCATTCGGCCGTGGTCTTGATTGCTGCAGGAAAGTTTCCCGCCTCTCCCAGTCCCAACACAAATCGCACAATGCCGAATCCAATGATCGCACCGGAGAGCGCACCAAGATTGCCGACCCAGCCGGCGTGCCCGATCACCGGCACGTGAGAAAGAGCGCGGGAAAGCACCTTCGCAGTCTCTCCCAGGGGCCCAGTTATCGCAGGCACCGTGACCAGGAAGTGCCCAAGTGCAGCCAGGCTCCAGATGACCATGGCCACAACATAGCCCTTCTTCGTTCCAACCTTGTCGATAAATCCACCAGCGAGCACCAACCCGACGGCATAGGCGATCGAAAAGATGCTGACGATTACCCCGTACTGCACCTGCGTGAGCCCGATTCCGCGAACTGGATCTTGCAGGATCGGCAGCAATAGAGCGAGCACTGACCGGTCCATGTAATTGAGGGTGGTAGCAAAGAACAGTAATGCACAAACCGTCCAGCGATATTTACCGACACGCCCCGGAGCGACGGGCTGCACGGATTCACCCGTCCGCTCCACATCATTAACTACGCTGATCATTATGACCCTGTCCTTCGACCGCCTGCCCCATCCGCTGGCGGAGTTACTGTGCATCCTGCAACTTCTTGATGTCGGCATCGATCTTCGCTGCCTGCTCGGGTGATAGTTCAGGTGCCCCCTCACGACGCGCGGCGGTCTTCACGTCGAGGAGCATCTCCTTCTTTTGTTGGCGGCTGAGCGCGCTGTAACGAAGCAGCGCATCGCTCAGTGCCTCTTCTCCAGAAAACGCATCGGCGGCCGCATTGACCTTCTTCGGCGTGCCACCTTTCTTTCCACCCTTCTTAGGCTTGTCTCCCGCAGCGGCTACCGCAGCAGCTTCTTCATCGCTCTTGACCTGCTGTGCCGGAGTCAACAAAGGACGAATCTGCGCGCGGGCCGCTAACTTCACCTTCAGCATCATCGCGCTCTTCTCTTCGGGGGTGAAGGCTTCATAAGCGAGCAGCGGCTTGCTAACTGACTCCTCGTCATGCAACAGGGGCTCAATCTTCTCCTCCTGCGGGCACGTGAGGTCGAACGCTTCCGTCATCTTTTCAAGCAGAAGGTGCTTGCCGACAATCCCAGGGCAGGCCGGCTTCGTATCGTCAGCGTCCTTCATTTCGCTGCCGCCGTCGCCCTTTCCACCGCCACCGCTCTTTCCACCACCACCACCGCCGCCACCCTTCTGTGCCTGCAGTACTGGCGTAGCAAAGATCACACACGCAAGTGCAAGACACATTATTTTCACTCGCGGTTGTATTGTGGTCGCGGTGCCGATCGTGATCGATAGCAGTCTCATATTTCTCCTTAATTCGTTGAATAGTTGGAATCACTTATTGCCATGTCTTTGCGCGTTCGTCGAGTAACTCTAGAATGTGAATTTCGCGCCTAGCTGCATAACCCGCGGGTCCCCGGATTTTGTGATGGTGTTAGCCGACTGCTCATCCAGAACATCATCCGGGATGTTGAAGTTCGTGTGATTCGTCGCGTTGAATACTTCCCACCTAAACTGCAGGCTCCCATAATCACGGACGGGGAAGCTCCTCGATAGCGAAGCTGCGAGAAGCAATCGAGCCGGCCCGTCGAGGATGTTGCGGCCGGAGTTGCCGAATCGATAAGCGGTGTCTGGGATCTGCACAAAGCAGGACATGTCGAACCATTTATTCTGCGATCTTTGTGACGCAGGCAGTGCGCCGTTGCAGATACGGTCGGGCCGAGTCGCTTGACCTCCATCAATGATGGGCACCGTGTATTGCGGGGTGACGGGGGTTCCTGTCGCAGCTTGCACGCTGCCGGCCAACTGCCAGCCTCGCGTTGCGAAGTGTTTTCGAAGTGGCAGTTGATAGATCCAGTTTCCATTGAGTACGTGTCGGCGGTCTGCATCGGAGCGGCCATACTCTGCATTGGGATTGTTGGCGTCCTGGGCGCCCTTGAAGCCACCCGCACCCGCGTAGTTAAGTCCCGATGCCGTATCGGTAGATCTCCCAAATGTGTAGTTCATGCGGAACATCAGACCGTGGTCGAACCGCTTGCGGAGCGTTACAGTGCCGGAATGGTAGAAGGAGTAGGAGTTGAAAGAAAAATAATTGATCAGACCGAAATAACCGGTATAGCCCCCAAATGGCCTGGGATAGGTGCACTTAGAACCTTTGCAATTGATGCCGTTGGTAGCCGTTCGATATTGTTGATTGATATCGTACTGCCGCCCCAGATGTGTGCCCTTCGAGCCTGTATACGCCACCTCCAGCGCCAGTCCCTTGGGTAGTTGACGCTCGACCGTAAGATTCCAGCTCTGGATGTATGCCGAGGGCGCATGCAGATCATACCCGCTGACCGAATTGACCCCTTTTGCTGTCGGACTCGTCGTGGTAAATGCGGTTTCGATCGTGCTGGAACCTTTAAGTTCATAGTCTTCGCTTACCGAGAACGGAAATTGACCGGATAACTCCGTCCGAATCGTAGTAAGCCTCGATCCCGTGTAGAAGATTCCGTAGCCGCCGCGAAGGACGGTACCGTTTCCATTGAAGAGACGAAGAGCGAATCCGACACGTGGAGCAAACCGCAGATGGTTCGGATAGATGAGGGTCTGCGGATATCCTAGATCCTTTGCCAAAACCAATGCATCGGAAGTCCCGACGGGCACGGATAGACCGCCCGGGAGACTGCCAAGTAACTGTGTGACACTCCGGTCTCCACCCAGAATCTCCTTATTAAGTGCCGGCACAAAATTGGAGAACTGCCCATTTTCTTCGCTCGGAAGCGCCTGGTATTCGTAGCGCAACCCGAGATTGAGGGTCAGCCGCGGCAGGGCTTTATAGTCATCCTGCACAAAGAGCGAGTTTGAGGCGTCATGCAGGTGGTTGACGACGGTGCCCACGCGCAGACCGATACTCGACGTTCCGCCACGCAGGAAGTCGGCGAGTCCATTCCCCGAGGTCTTTCCGTTGAATCCCAACGAACCACTAAAGCCAGAATTAGTGGGCTGAAAATACTGGACCTTGAGTATGTCTCCACCAAACTTGGCGGTGTGCTTCCCCTTATTCCATGTGATGGAATCGTTCAGGTCGTAATTGTTGGTCGTCGTATCGATGGGATCTTGTGTGCTATCGCCGAGTGTGGCATAACTCTGTATCTTGAACTGCGGAAATTGTGCCAGCGAAAGGTCCGTTGTCGTACCGGGTATGCCCAGCGTGGACGTCCAATTGATGCCGGCATCGAGGGAATTCTCGTTATTGACTTCACGCGTAAGTCCAAAGCGGAATTCATTGATGATGGTCGGAGTAAAGATATGGGTTTCGGTGAATGCGGCGATGACCTGCTCGTTCTTGGTTACCGAGCCCCAATACGAGAGGCTTGAACCTGAAAATGGATTGAGCGATGTTTCAGTTCGGCGCAGACCCTTGATGGAAGCCTCGTCCTTGGAGGCTAATTGCTGGTCGATCTTGAGCAGGAAGCTGTCCCACGTATCCCGGTTCTTGGCACTCTGCCGATAATTATTCGGCTGTCCAATCAGATCCGGACTCTGTTGAGGATAGAAATTAAGCAGCGACTGGGAGACCGGATCGTAACAAGACTTCCCATTGGCATCTACCGCAGGTATGTAGTTTCCTAAACCTGAGGGTCCTGGCGTTACGCAAGTCTTGTCACCGAGTAAGTCCTGCAACTCGCCATTCGGGCTGGAAGCCGTAGGCCCTTGCAGGGTCTTTCCCGTGTTCGGATTGAAGGACTTCGAGAAATCGCCGCTGCGCTCCGCCGGGGTAGGCACCGTGCTGAACTGGTTGTGCGCATCTATATCGCGGTAACTTTCCCAGCTGAACAGAAAGAACGTTTTGTTGTGCCCATCATATAGACGCGGAATGAAGACGGGGCCGCCGAGCGTACCTCCGAATTGATTGCGACGCAGCTCGCTCTTCGTCCCCACAGCATCGAAGTGGTTCCGAGCATCGAAGAGGTCGTTGCGCACGAACTCAAAGATCGACCCCTTCAGCTTGTTGGTGCCCTTCTTGACAACGAGGTTGATGACCGGTCCCGCCACACGGCCGTATTCAGCCGAGTAGTTCGACGTCTGCACCTTGAACTCCTGCAGCGCGTCCAGCGGCGGCGTTGCTTCCGCTCCCGCGTCCCGGGGGTTCGTGTTGTTGAGTCCGTCGACCATCACGCTGGTCGCGTCGGAACGGACGCCGTTGGCCACAAACGACGATCCCTTGCTTCCCTCTTCCGCGGGCATTACGCCGGCGACGTTGAATACGAGATCGTTAAAGTCGCGGCCGTTGAGCGGCATCTCCGCAATCTCGACCGGGGCTATGACATCACCCTTGTCCGAGGTTTCGGTATGCAAGGCGCCGACTTCGGTGGTGACCTCGACCTCTTGGGTGGTCGATCCGACGACCAGCGCCGCATCAAGGCGCGCGGACTGGTCCGCCTCCAGCACCAGATGGGCTTCGTGCACCGGCTTGAAGTTCGGCGCCTCGATCAGGACGTCGTAGTTCCCGGGGTCGAGCGCCGAGACGGTGTACTCGCCGTGCCGATCGGTCTTCGCGGTGCGCGTCTCGTTGGTGTCGGTGCTGCGGACCGTAATCGCGGCGTCGGGGACGACGGCGTGGGACGGGTCGGTCACCCGGCCCACGAGGGTGGCCGTCGGGGCCTGTGCGCTGAACGAGAGGCATGGCATCAGGAGCGCCAGCGCAATGGTGGAAGCCAGAATTCGAATCTTCATCGTGGGTCTCTACAGTGCGCTGCGGACAGCGCAGTTTGATTTTGTTGCAGTCGACTACCAGCCCAACTTCCGTCGATCCGAAAACGATGAAGCGCCTGACTATTCGCGAGGCAGCAAAGTTCATCCGGATGACTCGTTGAAACCTACGGCTCAGAAATCCATCCCACAAGTGAATTCACAGTTAAATGCCGCGCAAGCAGGACAGTGCTTAGGGTGCTTTATTTGCAACATTTAGCTTGCCTGCTCTTTACGTAAATTGGCCCATTGGAGGCTGTGGCGCGCTTTTGTTTTCGCGGGTAGAATGGGTGGTCGAAGTGCAGAAGACAAATACCAGCAACGTCAAAGACAACAGGAGACGCCTCGTCGAAACTGTGGCCTCGAGCCACTATCTAGCCAAGTCCGCCCGCCTTCGGGAGATGTTCGTTTATCTGTGCGATCAGGTCCTGGAACACGCCGTCGATGAGATTCATGAGCAGGAAGTCGGACGGGAAGTATTCGGCAGGCCGGCGGACTATGACACGTCCGCGGACAATACGGTGCGGGTGCACGCCTCCACTCTGCGCAAGAGGATCGACCAGTACTTCGCAACAGAGGGCAGCACCGAACCCATCGTCATTGAGATTCCGCGGGGCAATTACGCTCCGGTTTTTCGCGACCGGCCCGTCGCCGTCTTGCAACCGGGAGAGGATCTCACTCTCACCCCTCCCGTGATCGAACCGCCACCGGCACCCCAAAAATCTGCAGCATGGAAGTTCTGGTTGCCGGTCGCGCTGGCAGGATTCTTTGCGCTGCTCTCCCTTTTTCTCTTCCTCAGCACACGCTCAGAGGGGACGCATCCGGGGCTCTTTGCCGGGCAACCGACTGTCGCGCAGTTCGGAGCGCAGATTTTTCCTGTCGGCAAACAGACCGATGTGGTGATCGGCGACGCTTCTCTTGGCTCGTTTCAGGAGATGACCGACCATCATCCCGTCGCCCTATCGGAGTACTTCGACCGCAGCTATCTGAGCAAAGTGGTGGACCGCGCAAACGCTGCGAAGCTGGATCCTGCACTGGCCTCGACTCTTACCCTAAAGCGGCAATCCAGTTATGGCGAAATTCAGCTGCTGCAGCGATTCGCGGATATGGCCCACGGGTTGAAGTCGGACACCAAGGTCCGCTTCGCGCGCGACTATTCGTTTCGCGAACTCAAAACCAACAACATCATCCTGCTCGGCTATCGGATGTCGAACCCCTGGATCGAGCCGTTCGAAAGCCACCTGACCTTACGTTGGAACTTCGACCCGGCGCACAGCAGTTATTACCCCGTGGATACCACGATCCCCGACCAGCAGAAGTTCGCGCTGCCGGCCAAGAACGATCAGCCGCATGAAGGCTATGCCACGCTCTCGTTCGTTCCGAATCTCTCCAATACCGGCAACGTGCTGATCATCAGCGGGACGGGCGGCAGTGCAACCGGCGCCGCAGTCGACTTCCTGCAGGATGAGCGCAGCATGGCTCAACTTCACTCGCAACTTACCCCTGACAAGAATGCGGCCTTCCCGTTCTTCGAAGCGCTGCTGAGAGTCGGCAGCCGCAACACCCTGCCGCGAGATACGAGCGCCATCCTTGTGCGCCCTCTGAAGCCATAAGCTTCAATCAAAGCGCAGGCGAAATGTGCACACCCTGCTCCTGCACGCACGAATCATAGATAGAGGTCACGAGCTGCAACGCTCGATAACCTTCTTTGCCGCTGACCAGCGGTGCGCGTCCGGCTCTGCACGCTTCGCCGAAATCCAGCAGCTGCAGCTCGAACGGCCGCACCGAGATCGCCATAGGATCGGAGGCCCCTGAAGCAACTGCGGAAACAAGCGGCGGCGCTTCACCTGAATCGCCCTCCACGTCCCACGTGGTGAGGCGGTCACCGGTGACGATCGCGGTGCCCTTCGTTCCGTGGATTTCAAGCCGCTCGGGATAGCCGGGCCACAACGCGGTGGATGCCTGGATAACTCCTGTAGCCCCGGACGCATAACGCATCACAGCGCTGAGAATGTCTTCCGATTCGATCTTATGCAGCGCACCCAACTGCCAATAGCCCGACACCTTAACCACCGGACCGATCAGATAAAGCAGCAGATCGACCTGATGAATGGCCTGGTTAATCAGCGCCCCCCCACCCTCTGTCGTCCACGTCCCCTTGATCGGCCTGCTGTAATACTCCGCCGAGCGATACCACTTCACATAAGCGTCTGCCTGAATAATCTTTCCCAGTCGGCCGTCGTCGATCGCCTTCTTCAGAAACTGCGTCGATTCATCAAAGCGGTGCTGGCTCACCACACCGAGCTGAATTCCCGCAGCCTTCGCCATCGCCACCATGGCAGCGGCCGTATCGAGATGCGTTGCCATCGGCTTCTGCACCAGGACATGCTTCTTCGCTTCAGCGCAAAGTTCAACAGGCTGCTGCCGGAAATCGGGAAACGTGCAGACGTCCACGAAGTCCACGCGCGGATGACGGCAGACCTCTTCATAGCTCGCCACAAACTCCGCACCCGTCTCCGCCGCGAACTGCTGCCCGCGCTCGGCATTCGTGTTCGTGCACACCACGATTTCATAGCCGATGTTCTTGTACGCCTGCGCATGCTTGCGCGCGATCGCTCCGGTACCAATGATTCCAACCCGCATCATCACCCTCTTCGGTTTCTACTTCACTACGACTGGAGCGGTCACGCTGCCCACATGTCCGCTCAGGTTATCGCGCACCACGAACCGCACGTTGTACGAGCCCGGCTCCAATGCAATCGACGAGTCGAACTTCAGTCCCGCCTCCTCGATGCGATGCAGCACGTCGGGCTTCATCGTGCCCTCAATCTTCTTCACAAAATCGCCGGCGTCGGCGACGGTGGAGGTTCTCGCCAGGCCCACGATGTTCAACGAGATCCGTCCTCCTGACGGTTGGCTGTCATCGACCTGAATAACATGCCCCGGAACAGCCAGTTGAAAGTTCACAGTCCGCTTCGCGCTCCCGTCTTTCGCATCAGTGGCGGGAAGCCAGCGCACCGTAATCGGAACGGCTGTGAAGCTCATTGGCGAAGTCATCGCCAGCTGAACATCGCTGTTAGGGGCATCTGGCTTGTCCGAAGGCGCATCGGGTTTGCCCACCATATAACCGGTGCGAGCACGTATCTGCAATCCCCGCCGAGACACTTCGACATGCAGAGAGTGCCAGCCGGGCTCTGCGTCCTCGCCCGGCGAATAGGCCAGCAGGTATGAAGACCTGGTGTCATCCACAGCCTGCCGAAACCCGGACACAAGGTCGTTGTTGTTATAGAAAGCCTTCCCTCCGGTCATCAGCGCGAAGGTCTGGAATGTGGCGATGTTGTCCTGCAGCTTGTCCTGTTTCTCGGTCGCATAGCGCGCAAGCGACTGCGAAGCGTTGCCTCCTCCACCACCACCTCCGCCGCGGCTGTGTCCACCGCCACCCTTCGTCCCTCCTCCGCCGCCGCCTCCGCTGCCTTTCGTCTTGTACGACGCGGGCGGCATCGCGGTGTTCACCAGCCCGTGCATGTCAACGGGATACAGCGCGATGTTCGCGTTGTTCAGCACTTCCCACGCCTTCTGGTAGTCCGGCAGCACATCGAGTATGCCGTCCTCATCCATCGGTGCAAGTCCGTTCGCACCCGGCTTCGAGCCGTTGATCGTAAACGGAAATCCGCCCGTCACCCATATCAGCGACTTGCGCCCCGGGATGCTCGCATACGCTCCGGCAATGTTACGGAACGCGGCCAGCGTATCCAGAATGATGAACTTCCTCGAACTCCGTCCACTGCTTCCCGTCCGCTCAAACTGCCCATGACCGACGAACGCAGCTTCGGCCTCGGTATCGGCGCTCTCATCATTCAGCCGCGTGCCGATCGAGTGCCGCCCTGTTTCCATCGCGGCCTGCAGTTCGTCCGCGAGCCCCTTCGTATCGCTGGTCATGTCGTGATACATCCGCAGACCGCCACGCCCGAGTCCAAGCAGCGCGACCATTGTTCCGGGGTCCGCCTGCTCGCGCAGATATTTCTCCAACTGTATGCGGGCCGGCACCTGGTCTTTGAAGTGGCTGTTCAACATGTCGAACAGAACGATCACCACTCGCAGCGGCGCCTTCGCTTCTCCCCTGTTGTTCGAATACGTTCCGGGCGGCAGCTTCACGCGCTCCAGCATTTGCTGCGAAGGTGTCGTGAGTTCCTGCACGAACTTCACCGGCCGGACTCTGCCGTTGTCCTTGATCGTAAAGTCCGATGCAGTAAGCCCCGGCACATGATGCCCCGCGTGATCGGTAACGAGTGTGGGGACAAGCACCAGTTGCACATTGCTCTTCAGCTTGAACTGCGGCTCGCTTCCAGCGCTCTGCTTCACCACAACCGCGGGCTGCGCGCTGTTTGGCGCAGCGGCCGCTGGAGTACCCTGCTGCTGACCACTCAGCAGCAGGGTACCTCCAACCAACACCGGCACCACAGTGCGAATGACGCGGACGCTGCTCAACATTCGATCACCATCCGCCATCCCTCGCCAGTTGCGTTTAATTCGTAACGATCAGCGTAAGGCCCTGACTGCTGCTCACACTGCCTGCAGTCGCCGTCACCTGTAGCGAGTATGTCCCCACAGGCGCCGACAGCGGAGTCAGCGGAATATTGCCGCAGCCCGTCGCTCCGCCCATGATTGCGAGCGCGGCGAAAATCACGACAAGCCGCGGCAGCAGTTTACGTTTACGAGTCAGACCCACGATCACGGCGAGACCACCAACATTCAGCAGAAGAATCATCCATCCGCTTCCCGAGTGTGGCGCGCCGAAGCTGCCGATGCCCGATGATGACGCCGTGGTTGTCGCGACAGACACACTAACCGGAATGGCCGTTGTACCGTTCAAGGTCGCCGGATTCGGTGTGACCGTGCCGATCACCGGCCCACCCGACACGATGAAAGTCACCGGTCCGCTCGCCCCTGTGTAGCCGCTCAACGTCAGGCTGTATGTGGCGGTCTGCCCAGCCTTCACCGTCGCTGTCGTGCTGCCCGAAGCTACATTCCAGGTAAACCCTCCCGCTACGACAAGGCTCACCGTGGCAACGTTGCTCGTTCCTCCACTGTTGCTCGCCGTAAAGGTAAAGCTGTCCGCGCCCGCATAGCTCGCAGTGGGCGTGTAGGTCAGGTTCGCGCCGGTGCCGGTCAAAGTGCCGTGTGCCGGTTGAGTGACGATCGCATATGTAAACGGCGGCGTGCTCAACGATGTTGTCAGCGTGATCGACTTCGGCGTGTTATAAGCCACGGCTACTGCCGATTGCGATACAGCGATCGGAGGAGCGGGGTTCACCGTGATGTTCACCGTCGCGACGTTGCTATCAGATCCGTTGTTGGCTTTGAACGTGAAACTGTCCGTGCCGATGTAGGACGTGTTTGGTGTGTACGTCGCAACGGCTCCGGTGAGCGTCATGGTCCCATGCGTCGGCCCGGCAACGATGGTGAAAGTGAACGGCCCCGTCCCGATAGCCGCCAGCGTGATCGCCTGCGGCGCATTGAATGCCACCGTTGCGACCTGGTTGGCGACCACCGGCGGGGCCGGCAGCACGGTGATGCTTATCGTCCCGGTACTCACGCCTCCCGCATTGGTTGCGGTGAAGGTGATGCTATCCGTCCCCGAATAATTGTTAGCGGGAGTATAAGTCAGATTCTGGCCCGTCCCGGTTAGTGTTCCGTGAATCGGCCCGGTCGTGACCGCATACGTGATGGTGCCTGTGCCTGTGGCAGCAAGAACAACTGCTTTCGACGTATTGAAGACGGTGGTCACACTCTGGCTGGATGCCACCGGCGGAGGCGGCGCGCTCACGATGATCGTCACCGTGGCCACATTGCTCGACGCTCCGTTGTTCGCCTGGAACGTGAAGCTGTCCGTTCCGGAGAAGCTCGCGTTGGGCGTGTAGGTCAGGTTCGGCACGGTGCCGGAGAGCGTTCCGTTCGCAGGCTGCGCCACAACCGCGTACGTCGTTGTCCCTGTGCTTGTGGCAGTCAGCGTCACACCAATCGCGGTCCCGAACGTGGTCGTAAGCGACTGGCTGTTCGCTACAGGAGGCTGCGGCGTAACGGTGATAGAGACAGTGGCTGCGGTACTCGAGGACGTGCCATCGGTCACCTTGAACGTAAAGCTGTCCGTGCCGACATAGCCATTCGCCGGAGTGTAGGTCGCAGTGCCCACACCTATCGCACTCACGGTCCCATGTGCCGGAGAGGTGAAAACGCTGTACGTCAGCGCATTACCATTACCTCCACCGGCCAGCAGCGTTATGGCGGTCGGAGTGTTGAAAGCCACTGTCGCCGATCCATTCTGCGCGACCGGAACCACTGGTGCCGGGCTAACCGTAATGTTGACCGTCCCGACCGAACTACCGCCAGCATTGGTTGCGGTAAACGTGAACACGTCACTGCCGGAGTACGTTCCTGTCGGCGTGTACGTCAGGTTGGGAGCCGTGCCCGTCAACGTTCCATGCGCGGGCTGCGTTGCCACCGCGTAGGTGATCGTCCCGGTACCCGTTGCCGAAAGCGTGATCGCTGTTGCGGTCTGGTACGCCACAGTCACGCTCTGATTTCCCGGTGCAGGCACGCCCGGGCTCACCGTGATGCTCACCGTGGACACGTTGCTGTCCACCTTGCCGTCGTTGGCCTTGAAGGTAAAGCTGTCCGTGCCCGAGAAGCCTGCGGCCGGCGTATACGTGACGCTGTTGCCAGTCACAGCACCGAGCGTGCCATTCGCCGGTCCCGTCACAACGCTATAGGTCAGCGCATCGTTGTCGACATCCGTAGCTTGCAGCGTGATGGTCAGGGCGGTATTGAAGCTCGCCGTTACACTCTGCGCGCTTGTTGCTGGCGCTGTGTTGCCCGCGAGCGTTATCGTGCCCGTGGATCCGATCAAGGGCGTCGGCGATGCGAGCACGATAGACTGTGCTCCGCTGTCATAGGCGACACTCACACCGGCGAAAGTGCTGTTGTCGGTGATGGTGTACTGGATAGCATCCGGGCCGGTGTAGCCGGAGTTGGGCGTGTAGGTCAGCGCAGGTGCAGTGCCGCTGAGCGTTCCATGCGAAGGCCCGCTCGTCACGGTGTAGCTGTACTTATGCGGTCCCGCCTGGACACTCTCAAAGCCCTGACATCCAACGCCAGGTATCGATGCAAGCGTTACCGCAGTCGCTCCACTGACGCCCACAGACTTGCTGACCGCGGTCGCTCCCTGGCACAGAGGAAACGGCTGGTTCGTCACCGGGATCGCACTCGTCAAACCCCCTGAGCTTGTGACGGCGAATTGCTCGTACTGCGGACTGGCGCTTGCAACGGAGTTAGCCACACTCAGCGGACAATCCTGCGTTGTATCGCTGTTACCTGCGCACGATACTTTGGTGACCGTGAAGTCGGGAGCACGCGTCGCATCCAGGCTGCCGAAGGAATCTCCTGCACCGAAATGCAGCAGCGCGTTTCCATTCCCCGCCGGCACTGTCGGCGTGAACGGCGCGCTGGTGCCCAGCAGCAGCTTATGGATGGTGAAGGATTTGTTGTCCGAAATATAGAGATTGCCCCACGTGTCGAACGCGAGCCCCGCCGATCCCGCGAAGGTTCCCGATGCGGAATGGAGACCATCGCATCCGTTGTACGGCGCTGTGCCCGATGCAGGAGTCCCATAGCAATCTCCCGAAGTACCACCGCCGAAGATCGAGCGCACATTCGCTGTCGCCACATCGTAGAACCACACATGGCTCCCTGTGGACTCGGTGAAGTACAGGTTGCCCACAAGATCGGCGCGGACAACAGCCGGCGTAATGGCCGCGCTGAGAGCGGCATGCGTCGTGGTAGTCGTGTCGCCGGAAGTTCCGCTGCCGACCACCAGCGAGATGGTCGATCCAGCATCCACCATACCGGTCGCCGGATTCTCCAACACCTTGAAGATCATGTTGCAGCTCGAGTCCGCGATATACATGTTGCCGGACGCATCGAACGAAACGTCAGTCGGCGCACCAAGGAGCGCGGCACCGAGTTTTCCGCTGGGAATGGCCATGCAGTTGGCCGCTGTTCCCTTCACATTGGTCGTGTTCGCTACCGTGGTCAGCTGCCCGGTGCCAAAGTTCGCCAGCCGAATCGCCGCATTCGTGTCATCGGCGATGTACAGGTTCCCATGCCGGTCCACCGCGATACCGCGCACATTGTTCAACAAGCCAATCGTGCCGCTGCACGTTGCGCCGGAGATCGGGCTGCAGTTGGTCAGGTCGCCGTTGATCGAACCCTTGCTGCTCGTCGATCCGCCTGTCGTGCCCACCACCGTCGAAATGATGTACGTACTGTGGCTAACCTTGCGGATGCGGTTGCCGCTCGACTCCGCGATGTAAATGTCCCCTGTTGCCGGATCGATAGCAATGCCGCGCGCCGAGTTCAGGAACGCCTCATTCGCCGGGCATCCGTCGCCAACGAAGTTCGCCGCCGTCGGACAGATCGTCGGGGCAGAAGTCTTGCCCACTGCGATGCCGCCCGCAAAGGTCGTGATGATGCCCTGCGTATCCACGCGCCGCACCCAGCCGGCAGTATCGGTGATGTACAGGTTCCCCAGGCTGTCCGTCGCGAGGCCCGTCGGGTTCGAGAACTGCACCGCCGCGGCCGTCGCCGGCCCGTTGTCCCCGGGCATCGATCCATGCACCGGCGTCGTCGAACTCCCCGCCACCGCCACCGGCGTCGACGAACTGCCGCTCCCCGCATAAATGATGTGCTGATTCGGAATCACCATCGGCGCACTCTGCGCGACCGCCGCGCCAGCCATCATGCCGACTGCCAGCATCGTAGCCAACATCCCCAACGCGTTCCCTCTACCCGCGCGCATCATCGCGCCATCCCGTTCGTGTTCCATAGCCTGTGCCATTCCTGAAACTCTCCCCGAACATGCCTTCACAACCACCGCGACACACACGACTCCGCATGCGATCGCTTCTCGCACCAAATAACTTTTTGGGCTTGACGTATTCTTGGCTATAGGTTCGTCATAACGAAACGCAAGCGAATTCACCGTTAAACAAACAGCCTCAACGAGCCGCACCGCCGCACAGCATTTTCAGCAACTTATCCGCGTAAATCTTTACGTAAGCAAAGAAAATGGCGACCGATCCCGAAGACCCGGCCGCCATCCTCGCTCTCTACTTCGTCTCGACGACCCAGATGTTCCGGAACTGCACGGGCATCCCATGCTCCTGAAGTTGAATCGGTCCCGTAGGCGCCTCGCCCAGCTTGGCCGCGTTCAGGATCACCGGCCCCAGTTCCTGGTCCTTGTACATCACGGTGCCGTTCAGCAGCAGCGTCACAACCGGGTTAGCGATCTTCTTCCCCGACGCATCGAACTTCGGCGCCTTGAAGTCGATATCGAACGTCTGCCACTCCAGCACCGGCCGCGACGCCCTGATCCCCGGCTTCACCGGGCACGAGTTGTCGAACTGCCCATTCGGGTTCCCGTCGATCCGCCCATACGTCTCGTTGATGTTGGCCTCATAGCGATCCTGCACATACACACCGCTGTTCGTCGGCCCACCAATGTTCCGAAACTCCACATGGATCTTCGCATCGCCCAGCCATTTGTGGCTCAGCAGGTTCCCCATCCGCGGCACCGACTCCATCGCGCTTCCCGGCACCATGTGCCATGGCGACGGCCCGTCTTCCTTCAGCCAGTCCTTCTCCATCTTCTTCGCCCACGCGTCCATGTTCGTTCCGTCGAACAGCACCAGCGCACCCTTGGGCGGCTTCATCCCAAGCGTGGGAGGCGTGCGCGTAATGTGCTGCAGGTCGATCGACTGGTCGCCCGACTTCGCAATGAAGTGCCCGTTCTCAATCGTCCCGGTCCATCCATCACCTTCGAGCGCCAGCGACCCGCTATCCAACGTGCCGTGCAGCACGGCCACAGGCTTGTCGTTCGGCACATCGAACGCCTTGAAGATATGCACCTCGTATTTATTGTTGTCTTCCTGCTGCGGGATCAGGTCTTCAACCGAGAAGATGCGATCCATCACCGGCACCACCTGCGCCACATAGCCGCCGGTCCCCTGCCAGTCGCCGCGCAGCGCATCAGGAGCAGCCCAGTAGAACGGGTGCGGCAGCTCTACCTTCTTCGGCCCTCCCTTCGTCCCTCCTTTTTTCTGGGCAATGGCAAACGGTGCAGCAAGGCTCAGCGCTGTAACAGCGCAAACGATCGTGCGGAACTTCATGAATGACTCCTTTGATATGGTGCGTTCAAAAAACTAGAAGGAATATCGCCCGCTGATCTGCACGAGTCGCTGGTTCCCGGTGGTGGATGAGATAACGCCCGCTGTCGTCGAGCTGCCGATCGTCGCGCTCGGCGAGCCGAAGTTGGGATGGTTCAGAGCGTTGAACCCCTCCAGCCGGAACTCAAAGTTGCCTGCCTCGCCAACAGAGAACACCCTGCCCACCGCCAGATTCACAACGACGCTTCCCGGCGCGCTCAGGATGTTGCGACCCGAGGTCCCGAATGTCCCCGAGGCCGGAACAGCAAAGCACAACGGATCGAACCACTGGTTGATGGAGCGATTCGCAGGTATGCCACTGCATAGCCGGTTCGGCCGCGTTGCCTGTCCAAGGTCCTGTGTGCCGGAAACCTTGAGCGTAAACGGCTGCCCACTGTAGGCCAGCACGTTGCCGCTGGTCTGCCAGTCGCGCAGCAGATAGTGCCGCGACTGCGCGCGGTACACCCCCGTAGCCGAAAAGTTGTGGCGGATGTCGAAGTCCGACCGCCCATACTCCGCGCTGGGGTTGAGGATGTTCTGGTTGCCGAAGTATCCATTGCTGCCCGCGGCGTTCGCACCCGACTGCGAATCGAGTGACTTCGCATACGTGTAGTTCACGCGGAAGAACACCCCATGCGCGAACCGCTTGCGCACCGTCGTCTGCAGCGCGTCATAGTGCGAGATGCCGTTGAAGTTCTCAAGCGTGATCGCCGAGAACAGTGGCAGTGGGCGCGACGCAGCAGAGCCCGACACGCGCTCCTGGTTGTAGTCGAACTCCTGCGGCAGGTGTGTGCCCTTCGAGCCCACATACGACACTTCCATGCCGATGCCCTTGCCCAGGTCGCGCTCGATCGTAAGGTTGTAGCTCTGCAGGCTCGCGGACGCCGGATTGGGATCGTATCCGTTCGGTGTCAGCACGCCCGAGAGCGATCCACCGCTTGCCGCGAAAGGATTCGTCGACGAGATAAACGCCGATCCACCCGCGCTGGTCGACGGCGACACCGCGGCATAGCTCGTGTTGGCCGAGAAAGGAAACTGCCCGGCGAGATTAGTGCGGATAACCGTAAGACGGATGCCGGTGTAGAAGATGCCGTATCCGCCGCGGATCACGGTGCGATCATCGTTGAACGGCCGCAGCGCAAAGCCTACGCGCGGCGAGAACCGTGCGCGGTTCGCATGGATCAGCGCATCAGGATAGCCCGCCGTATTCGCATCCACGTAGTAGCTCGCGAGCCCTGCCTGCGTCAGCAACGTGCTGATGTTCGGCACGGTCGACGAGTTGGTGTACACGATCTTGTTCAGCGACGGAACGAAGTTCGAAAGCTGCCCGTTCTGCTCCGAAGGCAGCGTCTGCAACTCATACCGCAGCCCCAGGTTCAGCGTCAGTCTCGGCGAGACCTTGTAATCGTCCTGCACGAACGCCGCATAGTTGGTCTGCAGCAGGTGGTTGGTCGCTCCGCCGGTCATCAGCACGCTGGTCGCCGGATAGCCCGCCAGCAGGTCCGCAAGCGCATTGCTTGCAGTCGAGCCCGTGTTCGTGAACTTGCCGTTGTAAGTAAATGCACCGTTCTTGCTGGTGTTGGTCGGCTGGAACAACTGCACGTGCAGAATGTCCGCGCCGAACTTGAAGTTCTGCTTGCCCCGGTTGTAGGTGACGATGTCGCTGCCGTCGTAGTCGTTCACCACATACGTAATGGGGTTCGAGGAGTTATCGCCCAGCGCCGCAAACCCGCTCGGCTTGAAGCTCGGAAAGGACACCAGCGCAGGATTGGTGGTCGTGCCGGAGATGCCAAGCTGCTGCGCGAAGTTCGTTCCGCCGTCATCGTTCGATTCCGCGGACCGAGTACGCGTGCGCCCAAACCTGAAGTCGTTCACCATGTGCTGGTTGATTACACGTGTCTCGCCAATGCCCATCAGCGTCTGGTGGTTCGTCGTATGTGAGCCGAAGGTGCCCAGCGGAGATCCCGAGGTCGGGCTTGTGGACCGGCTGAAGCGACGCAGGAACCGTGCGGAGAGCTGGTCGTTCTCGCCAAGCTTGTGGTCGATTTTGATCAGGCCATTGTTGTTGTTGTTGAAGCTGTTCGTCGTCAGTACATAGTTGCTCGTGCCCGGCGCCGCGCCAACGACATTGGGCAGCGGATAATACGCCAGCAGCTTCTGCGCAACCGGGTCGATGGTTGGAATCTTGTAGTAGGGCGCAGCATACAGGCAGCCGGCCCCTCCGGTGGGACCGCAGTTCGGTGCCCCTTTGGTCGGATTCGCAACCGCCGGATTATGGAAGTAGTACGGCGCTCCATTCGCCGACTGGCTGAAGTCCCCCGCGCGCTCGAGCGCTGTCGGAACGATGCTCAGCGAGTTTGTTCCGGTGATCGTGCGCAGGCTCTCGAGGCTGAGTTGGAAGAAGGTGCGGTCGTGGCCGTTATAGACCCCCGGAATCCAGATAGGCCCGGAGAAGTCGCCGCCGAACTGGTTCTTGCGCAGCTTGGTCTTCTTGATCGGCGTCGTCGTGAAGTTGTAAGGCGCCGCATCGAACAGATCGTTGCGAATGTAGTCGAACACCGAGCCGTGGATGCGATTGCCTCCGCTCTTCAGCGCCATGTTCACCACGCTGCCCGAAAGCCTTCCGTACTGTGCGGTATACCCAGAGGTCTCGATCTTGAACTCTTGGATAGAGTCCAGCGGAGGGCTGATCTGCGAACCGGCGTCGCGCGGGTTCTCGTCGTTGATGCCATCGATGTACACGCCGCTGGAATCCGCGCGCGATCCGTTCGCCACGTACGGCGCTCCCTTCGCTCCGGCTTCTGCCGGCTGCACGCCGACAACCGTGAAGGCGAGATCGTTGAAGTCACGTCCGTTCAGCGGCATCTCCGCAATTTCGATTGGCGTGATGACGTCGCCCTTGGTCGAAGTCTCCGTGTTCAGCAAACCGACGTCTGCCGTAACCGCGACCGTCATCGAAACATCGCCGATCTTCAGCGCCACGTCCAGACGCGCCGTCTGGTCGGCCTGCAGCTCCAGCTTGTCTTCGGTCGAGCTCTGGAAGCCGGGCTTGGTGATCCTGACGCTGTACATGCCCGGCGGCAGCGCTGTCAGGGTATAGTCGCCCTGGCCCGCGCTGGTCACGCTGCGGGTCTGGTTCGTGTCGAGATTCCTGACTTCGATGGTGGCGTCAGGAATGACAGCCTTGGAGGTATCGGTCACCTGGCCAGTGAGTGTGGCGGTCGGAGCCTGCGCCGTGGAGACGCCCGTTGCCAGCAGAATGGCTGCGCAAAACGCGAGGCAGCCCCGGAACATACCTTTTCCGAACGATCGATTTTGCATGGTTCATCCAGTCTGATCGGCTTGAATGCCGTCATGTTCTTTGTGCGTAGCGGGTCGGCGCGAACTCCTTGCCATATAGCCGGGGAGTCCGCGCTGACGCGCGCGCATCTTTTCTAAAACGCGTTCTACTGGCCCTTCGGCGGTTCCATCACTTCGACCCGATTGCCGTCGAGGTCGTACACTTCAACCACGTTCTTGCCGCTCCCGAGCTGGTGCGTGTCCGCAATGGCCTTGGGAAACTCCTCGATCTGCGGCTTGGCCCGAAGCTCGGCCGTCATCTTGGGCACATCGGTCGCCGAAAGGCAGATGTGGTCCTTGATGTGGTACCTGGCCTCAACCGGCTCCTTGCGCTCGAACCCGAGCTCGAACCGGTCAGGGCTATTTGGAACAGCCATCTTCGAGCCGTCCCCTTCCTTGGTGAACCCGAAGGCGTCACCGTAGAACTTCCACGAGGTCTCGCGGTCTTTAACCAGCAGCCCAATGTGGTCGATGTGGTCGGAGATCCGGGTGGCCGGCATGAACTTGCCCTTCGTCTTCCCCGTCATGCTCGTCGGCAGGTACTGCACGATCTGCAGCGTGAAGCCGGAGGGATCGATGATGTCGAAGCTGAGGTTGCCGGTCGGGTCCTTCGTAACCGTGTCCGGAACCTTGACGCCCGCCGCGGCCAGCCGGTCGCGCATTCCCTTGGCGTCGTTGGTCTCCAGCCCGGCATCGTGGATGTAGCCGTAGTTCTTCGATGGCTCCGCGTACAGCTCGATGTACTGGCGGTCATTGATCTTGATGAAGACGACGTGGTCCGAGCCATCGGGGTTCTTGAGCGTGAACGCCTCCTGGAACCCGAGGAAGCCTTCGTAGTAGTCGCGCGCCTTTTTCAGGTCGCTGACGTAGTACGCCATGTGGGCCATGCCGGTGATGGCGGGCGCGGGTGGGGGGCTCACCGCATAGGAGGCCGGGGCAAGAGACGCTGCGACGAGGACGAGAGAGAGCAATTTCATTCCGATAAACTCCAAGCCGATCAGCGCAGGTCTGTTTGGACTTCAAACAAATACTGTTGCTGATGACGGGAGCCACTATCCGTGTCCGCTCCAACGATCAGCAAGTTAATTCACAGTCAACGCACCTGAGGGAAGGCCGCTGAGGGCGACGGAGCGCCTTTTTGCAGAAATACGGGCATTTTGAGGCTTTCCACATGTATTTATTTACGTAAAGAGCACACACCCTAAACGTAAGCAAGCTAGGGATTTGGGCGGCATGACGGTGCCTGGCCCGAAAGCGGGAATCGCTTTGCCGCAGACGGTCACGTTCACCAGCCGTTGATTTTGCTCAAAGGGAGGGAGGTTCCATGCTGCGGACCCGCGACACATTCCCGCCAACCCCCGAATCCTGTCAACCCCCTTAACGGTCCAACCCCAACAAAGCAAACCACATCTCTCCTGCATTTAATTACCGCTCAACCCGCTACAATAGAAATAGCTCAAGAAATCCGAACGCCGCCCGAGCCACCACGGGGCGGCTTTTCCTTTTGCCGCGCGCGAGAAAACCTCGTAAGCGGCACATTCTGGCTACTTTGCGCCCAAGTTAGCCAGAATCACGACTTTACAGACGCAGACGGCTGTATCCGCAACAAAACAAAAGGACGTCTTTGGCAGGGGGGAGGGGGGCACACTCCTTATAAGGCTTGAAACGCAGTGATCCTCGCCGACGGAGCCGGCGTGGCGACCGGGCGAGTCCACACGCGCTATGCCGCCGCTAGGACAACTCCGACCTTAGTCCAAGGTTGCGCACGAGCCGGTAGAGATATTTGGGATGGATCCCGAGCAGCCGGGCCGCCGCCGGAAAATCTTCTTCCGCTTCCTGCAGCGATGCCAGGATCAGCTCTCTCTTTTTCTGGTTGATGACATCCTGGTACCGAGAGCCGCTCGGTGACTTCGATTGCTCCTCGAGGATGTTGACCGGAAGGTCTTCAGGCAATATCTCCTCGGTCAGGCCGAGCACGATAGCATGCTCAATAGCGTTTTCCAGCTCGCGCACATTCCCGGGCCAGTCGTACGCCATCAGCAGGCGCCGAGCATCCGGGGAGATGCCCTTGAAGGCCCGCTTGTTCTTTTCCGCCAGCTTCGCCGCAAAGTACAGCGCAAGCAGCGGAATGTCTTCGCGATGCTCGCGCAATGGCGGCACGGTGACGGAAACAACGTTCAGCCGATAGTACAAATCCTGGCGAAACTCGCCAGACTTGATCGCCTGCTCAAGGTTCTTGTTTGTCGCCGCGAGCACGCGCGCACGCAGAGCTATCGGGCGCGCACCACCTACTCGCTCGAACTCCCGCTGCTGCAAGACACGCAGAAGCTTGGCCTGCATAGCGGGCGCAAGCTCGCCGATCTCATCCAGGAATAACGTCCCATCATCGGCGGTCTCCAGCCTTCCCTTCCTCGTCCCTACCGCGCCGGTGAAGGCTCCCTTTTCGTGGCCGAACAACTCGCTTTCCAGCAGCGTCTCTGGAATAGCCGCGCAGTTGATCGCGACGAACGGCCGGTCGCGGCGAGGACTCTTCTCATGGATCGCGCGCGCCACAACTTCCTTGCCGGTCCCGGACTCACCGCGGATCAGAACGTTGGAATCGCTGCCCGCAACTCGAGAGACAAAATCTTCAACCTGAGTCATCTGCCGGCTTTCGCCGACAAGCTTCGAGGACGGGTTCAGCTCCTGCTTCAGTCGGCGATTCTCGGAGCGCAACGCATCCAGAGCAAGAATGTTCTCCAGCGTCACGGCGGCGATTCGCGCCACCGGATCAAGAAAGTGAATATGGTCCTCACCAAACGGCTCAGCGGAAACGCGCGAGGTGAGATAGATGACCCCGATCGTCCGCTCGATCGCGATGAGGGGAACGCACAGCACATTCCGCACGCCACTCTCGGTTGAACCAGCCGTGCTGAAAACGGCGGACCGCTCCCACATCGCGCGATGAACCAGCTCGCGTTCACATTCAATCGGCTGCCCGGCCTCGAGTTTCCGGTTCCAGGTACAGATCGACCCTGCCTCAAGATCATCCACATCAGTGAGCAGAAGTACGGCACCATCTTCTGCCGGAATGACTTCGAAGATGAGCCGCAGAAGTTCTTCCTGCAGCAGGTAGGAGTCGCGGATCGAGTTGACGACCGTCGCTATCTGGAACAGTGCGGTCAGGTCCCGGGCCATGCGCCCGACCTCCACGCCAAACGCCGGGCCCGCCGCCCGTTGCTCCAGGCGCATAGTGCTGAGCGTGAGCTGCGAGGGCTGGTCGTGGAGGTGCATCTTCGAATCAGACGGCCGATCGCCTTCGTGCGTCAGGAAGACGAACTCAGAGGTGGCAAGCCGCACCGTGTCGCCGTGCTCGATGGCCTTGAGCTTGACCGGAATGCCATTCACAAAGGTGCCGTTGTGGCTGTCCAGATCGACGATCTCATAGTGCTCGCCCGCTTTGCGGATCAGACAATGTTTGCGGGACACCCCGGGTTCGTTCAGGCACAAGCCATTCGACTCGTCGCGGCCGACGGATATCTGGCCACCAACCAGCGGCCGAACCATTCCTGTTGATAAGCCCGCAACAGCGAGCAGCCTGGGCTGCATTCAATTCTCCGGTACCTACAGTCTAGCTGAGCCGCCGCGATGGCCTGCGGCACCGGGACGCGACCACGACATGGGACCCAAACAGTTACTGCGCGGTATCCGATCAGATACCAATTACGCCGTTGCAAGTGCAAACCCGACGAACGGCCCGCCAAGGCTCCACGCCTATTTCACTGCAAACAAATAAGTTGCTCCGAACGGCAGCCCGGCACGCGTTGCTCTGAGAGTTTGGCCAGGAGGTTGCAATACATATCCGCGTATCAAGCCTGACGGTGCCGCCCCGGTGCTCAAAGGAATGAAAGAAGCCAAAAGGAGATCGTCATGAAAAACATTGCCACCATCGCCATCCTCTTCGCGTCCACCTTGATCGGCGCAAGCACCGCTTCGGCCCAGAGCGAGCAAGTACGGGTCAGTGTTCCCTTCGACTTTCACGTCGGGTCCACGACCATGCCGGCCGGAACATACATGATCACATCTGCGATCGGTACCCCGTTCATCACGATTGCGAATTCATCCAAGGTTGCCCGCACTCTAACGTTCAGCCAGGCCCAGACCAGCTACCACACGCCTGCGCATACGGTTGTCTTTCATAACTGGGGCGGTCAGTACTTCATCAGTGATGTGCGCGGCGGCGATTCGTCGATGAACGTGCATCTGCCGACGACCAAAGAGGAGAAGCGGGCCAAGGCACTGATGTCCGAAGCTCAGCTTCACAGCAGTGAGAACGTCCTCCTCGCGCTCAAGTAGTCGCGAAACAGACGGGCCTTCAGCCCCGGAGAGTATCGCTCTCCGGGGCTGCGTACGTTTACGAGGTGATGGTCAGAGAAGGTGTGCAGCTAGGCCCGGAGATATCTCGGAGCCTGCCTTGCCTGCATTGCCGAGAGCTGCGCGGGCGCTGCATCGGGCAGCTTCCTCCCAGACACCGCCAGCGAAGGCTTCTTCTGTTTGCCCAGTTCAAAGATCACATCCTGCAGCGCCGTTTTGAAGGCACTGAGGATCGGTGACTCGAACGATGTGCGCCAGGCGGAGCCCAGTTGCAATGGAGCGAGCGACTCCTCAAACGGCACCATCTTCACACCGGGAAAGGGCGCCAGCAGCCGCCACTCGTTGGCCAGAGTCAATCCCATACCCGCCGCCACAAGTGCTTCCTGCGCACTCTGCCGGCCCGGCGCTTCGATAAATTGCGGCGTAATTCCGAACGGCGCCAGCATACGTTCCATCATCGGCTGCGTCTGGTCACACTGTTGGCGCGCCGTCACGATCAGCGGATGTTCGCCGAACTCCTGCACGGAAATGCTGCCGCGCTTCGCAAACGCTGAGCCCTCAGGGACCACCGCATAGAGCTGCTGATTCGAGATCAATTGGAAGGCCACGCCCGGGCTGTCGATTCGCCGCACCATCAGCAGCACATCGACGCGATTCTCCTGCAGGGCGCGAAGATGCTCGATGGGGTTCATGCTGCACAATTCAATCCGGCCGTTCGGAGATATCTCCTTCAACCGCCGAATGACCGCCGGAAGAATCACCTGCTCTCCCGAGGGCGCGCACACCACACGGAGTGGCTGCTCGGTCGCCAGTGAGTCGAGGTTTTCCTTGAATTTGCGCAGCTCGCCCATGATCCGGTTGCCCGTGATCACAAAGCTGCGGCCGGCCTCGGTGAGTTCGACATGGCGGCGATCACGATTGAACAGCTGCATTCCAATCGCTGCTTCCATCGATTGGATCTGGAACGTTAGCGCCGGCTGGGACATGTAAAGATGCTGCGCGGCTTTTCCGAAGTGCAGGGTCTCCGCCAGTGCGAGAAAGACCTTGAGTTGCTTGATCTTCAGATCCATATGAGCCTCCGGAGCGACGGATAGAAATCCCCGCGCTTATAACGGTAGAGTGGGGCGCAAGCTCGATAGAGGCGCGACTAAGTGCTCTGAAATGGTGGTTGAAGGAGTAAGACTTGATTGCACTTTATCTCATTCACCAGCAATTGCAAGGGAATTATTCACATTCCTGCAATCAGCTTTAACAGCTGCATTTCCAGTTATAGACTCCAATATTTATTTTGATAACGGGACGGTCGGAGTCTGCGAATTAGTAGGCTGAGAGCAGCGCTGCTGTGCAGCATCGCTCACAAAAGGCTCACATGCGCATCGCGTAACGGGCCTCGGACGCCTGCGCCAGCCGTCTGCCCTCCATGAGGATTTGGAACCGCCTCTTGAGCCCATCGAAAAACAAATAGACAACCGGGGTCGTGAAGAGAGTCATGGCCTGCGACACAATCAGGCCGCCGATGATCGTGATCCCCAGAGGGCGGCGCAGTTCGCTTCCCGGGCCGGTTCCGAGTGCCAGGGGGATGCCTCCGAGCATGGCCGCCATCGTGGTCATCATGATGGGACGGAAGCGCAGCATGCACGCTTCATAGATCGCATCCCTCGGCGTCTTGCCGCCTTCACGTTCGGCCACCAAGGCGAAGTCGATCATCATGATCGCGTTCTTCTTCACAATGCCGATCAGCAAGATGATGCCAATCATCGCAATCACGCTCAGGTCAAACTTGAACAACAACAGTGCGACCAGCGCGCCGACGCCGGCCGATGGCAGAGTCGAGAGGATCGTAAGCGGATGGATCAGGCTTTCATACAACATGCCGAGCACGATATAGACCGTGACCAGCGCCAGCAGAATGAGCACTGGCTCCTTGGAGAGGGACTCCTGGAATGCCTGCGCGGTGCCCTGGAACCCGCCGTGTATCTCCGATGGCATTCCGATCTTCGCGCGCGCTTCTTCAACTGCGGCGGTTGCCTGGCTAAGACTCGCGCCCGGCGCAAGGTTGAAGCTCAGCGTCGTCGCGGGAGACTGCGATTGATGGTTCACCGATATCGGTATGCGCAACGACTCGAAGTGGGTGATCGCGGACAGCGGCACCATCGCGCCCGTCGTGCTCTTGACGAAGATGTTCCTCAGCGCGGTGGGACTATCGCGAAACTCCGGAGCAACCTCCATCACCACGTGATATTGGTTCAGCGGCATATACATCGTCCCGACCTGCCTCTGACCGAAAGCGTCGGAGAGCGTGTTATCGATGGTCAGCGGCGAGATTCCCAAGCGGCTCGCAGTGTCTCTATCGATCACGATCTGCGCGCGCAACCCATTATTTTGCTGGTCGGTCGACACATCCTTCAGCGCCGGAATCTTCTGCATGGCCGCCATCAGCTTTGGCGCCCACTCGCTCAACTCCGCCAGCTTCTCGCTGGTCAACGAGTATTGGAATTGGCTGGCCGAACTCCGCGCGCCGATCTTCACATCCTGCGACGATTGAATCGCGAGCGTCACACCGGTGACTGCGGATGCCTTCCTGCGCAGACGTTCAAGGATGGCCTCTGCGCTATCGCCGGCCTTCATACGCTCGTCGTAGGGCTTTAGAAAAACGCTCATGCTACCTTTGTTTCCGCCACCACCGCCATTGTTCCCGACCTGCAGCATGACGTTCTGGACTCCGGGTTCATTCCTCGCAATTTCAGCCAGTTGCTTCGATTTGATCATCAGAGCCGGAAAGCTGACATCCTGCTGTCCACGGATTTCGCCCATCAAACGCCCGGAGTCCATCTGTGGGAAAAAGCCCTTCGGAATAATCGTATAGAGGTACATCGTCAGAGCGCACGTGAGGATGGCAATGCCCATCACAAAGACCTGGTGACGCAAAACCCATCTAAGACCGATGCCATACTCTCGCGTCAGCCGGGTCAACACGCGCTCACCCCAGCGATATATCACTCCGTGCTGCTGTTCGCCATGCGGCTTCAGAAACTTCGCGCTCAACATCGGTGTCGTCGTTAGCGAGACCACGAGTGAAACCAGGATCGCAACCGAGAGCGTCACCGCGAATTCGCGGAACAGCCTGCCGACGAACCCACCCATCAGCAGTATTGGGATGAACACCGCGATGAGCGACGTGCTCATCGAGAGCACAGTAAACCCAATCTCTCGAGAGCCCAGCATCGCCGCCTCATAGGGCTTCATCCCCGCTTCCAGGTGGCGCGTGATGTTCTCCGTCACGACGATGGCGTCGTCGACGACGAAGCCCGTGGAAATCGTCAAGGCCATCAGCGACAGGTTATCCAGCGTGTAGCCCAGCACATACATCACGGCGAATGTTCCACACAGACTCAGCGGCACAGACACGCTGGGGATCAGCGTCGATCGCACTTCGCGCAAGAAAAGAAACACTACGAGGACCACTAGCAGTATCGAAATGATCAGCGTGATCGTCACATCGCGCACCGACTCCCGAATGGACAGCGTGCGGTTCAGCGCGACCTGGATCTTCACTGTCGGTGGGACGGACGCCTGCAAGGTGGGCAGCATCGCAATGATATTGTCTACTGTCTCAATGACATTCGCGCCGGCGGTCTTATTGATGTTGATCAGGATCGCCGGTTTCCCGTTGAACATGCCTCCGTTGTAAATATCTTCGACGCTGTCCACAACCTGACCAACGTCCCGTAGCCTCGTCACCCCTTGCACCGGCTTTGAATTTGCTGACGTCAACACCGCGGGAGCAATCGACGAAGCGGCGTTCGACGGCAGGCCCGTGCCGGCAGCAGCCGAGCTGACGGGGCCGCGGTTCGTCGCGACAATCAGCGGAGCATACGTCGCCGCTCCAAACAACTGGTCAGTCGCATTGATGCTGTACCGTCGATCGTCGTCGCTCAGGTGCCCTTTCGGCTTGTTCACATTCACCGCTCCCAGCGCGGCTCGAAGGGCCTCCAGTCCAAGGCCGGACTGCGAGAGCAGCAACGGATTCGCCTCAATCCGTACGGCGGGCTTCGCACTTCCTCCAATCGAAACCTGTCCAACGCCGCTCACCTGGGCAATCTTCTGCCCGAGCACGGAATCGGCCTGATCATAGAGCTGCGCCTGCGTCATCGTGTCGGACGTCAAGGCAAGCGTAAGGATCGGCACATCCGCGGGGTTCACCTTTTTGTAGTTGGGATTCTGCGGCATGTTCGCCGGCAACTGGCTGCGCGCCGCATTGATTGCGGCCTGCACATCGCGTGCCGCACCATTCACATCGCGATCAAGATCAAACTGCATCGTGATGTTGGTACTGCCTGTCGACGACGACGAAGTCATCTCGTTGATGCCCGCAATGCGGCTCAACTGCCGCTCCAGCGGAGTCGCCACTGCCGACGCCATCGTCTCCGGGTCCGCCCCAGGAAGCGAAGCCGAGACACTAATTGCGGGAAACTCGACCTGCGGCACACTCGCGACCGGCAGCAAGGTATAGGCCAACCCACCCGCAAGCACCAGCGCGAGCGAAAGCAGAGAAGTTGCCACAGGACGGTCAATAAACGGCGCTGAAAAGTTGAGACCAGCTATGCCCGAGAACACGGAGGATCCGTCGGGATCGTTCCCTACTTCAAACTCGGATTGGAGTTCGTGACTGTGCATGGCCGCTATCAATCTCCCGCAGCCGGCACAGGCTGAAGGCTGTGCGGTTGTAACTGCCGCCTCTGCTTGGCGCGGCTGTATTTACGCGCGATCCTGTCGAAGAATAAGTAAACGACCGGTGTCGTGAAGAGCGTGAGTATCTGCGAGACGATCAAGCCGCCGACGATGGTGATGCCCAGGGGCCGCCGCAGTTCGCTTCCCGTACCTGTTCCAAGCGCCAGCGGAACACCCCCCAACAGCGCCGCCATCGTTGTCATCATGATCGGCCGGAAGCGCAGCAGGCATGCCTGATAGATCGCCTCCTTAGGCTGCATTCCGTGGTCGCGCTCGGCTTCCAATGCGAAGTCGATCATCATGATCGCGTTCTTCTTCACAATGCCGATCAGCAGGATGATGCCGATCAAGGCGATGACACTGAGATCAACATGGAAGATAAGCAGTGCAAGGATGGCGCCAACGCCTGCGGAAGGCAGGGTCGACAGAATAGTGATGGGATGGATGTAGCTCTCGTACAAGACTCCAAGCACGATGTACACGACCACCAGCGCAGCCAAGATGAGTAATGGTTCATTCGACAGCGAAGCTTCAAACGCGGCGGCCGAGCCTTGAAACCTTGCGTTGATACTTGGCGGCAGTTGCAACTCCGAGCGCACCTTGTTCACCGCAGCAACCGCGTCGCCAATAGATTTACCGGGCGCCAGATTGAATGAAATTGTGACAACAGGGAACTGTCCCTGATGATTCAGAGCCAGCGTCGTCGGCCTGGATACAAAGTGAGTGAAAGTGGAGAGCGGCACCTGCATGCCACTCGAGCTCCTCACATAAATGGAGTCGAGTGCCTTCGGCCCCTGGCGGAAATTGTTCGCAACCTCCAGCACCACGTGGTACTGGTTCAGCTGTGTGAACATGGTCGAAACCTGGCGCTGCCCAAACGCATCGTCCAGCGTGTCGTCGATGTTCTGTGGCGTGATGCCAAGCCGAGCCGCGGTATCGCGGTCGATCACCAACTCCGCCTCAAGCCCCTCCAACTGCTGGTCGCTGGCGACGTCGATCAACGCAGACTGTTTGCGAAAGCCCTCCATAAGCTGGCGCGCGTACACCGCCAGTTCCGCAGCGTTCGAGTCCTCGACCGAATACTGGTACTGCGTCCGGCTAACGCGATCTTCGACCGTGAGGTCTTGCGAAGGCTGCAAGAAACAGTGAATGCCGTCCACCTTGGCAAGCTGCGTTTGCAGCCGCCGAATAATGTCCACAGCCGAGACCGAGCGGCTCTCGCGATCTTTCAAATTGATCTGAATGCGGCCACTGTTGAGCGTCGCATTCGTCCCATCGACACCGATGAACGAGGACAGACTCTCAACATCCGGGTCCTGCAGAACGATGCGTGCCAGCGCCTGCTGACGGTCCGCCATAGCCTTGAAGCTGATGGTCTGTGGCGCTTCAGTGATGCCCAGAATCGCCCCCGTATCCTGGACCGGGAAGAAGCCCTTTGGCACGATCACGTAGAGATAAACCGTCAGAACGAAAGTCGCGAGCGTCACGAGAAGCGTCAGGGTCTGATGCGCGAGCACCCAGCGAACGCCCCTGCCGTACCCGGCAATAGCTGCTTGAAAAAGCTCTTCCGATTTGCGATAGAAAACGTTCTGTTCGCTTTCCGGCTTATGTCTTAGAAGCTTCGCCGCCATCATCGGGGTCAGCGTCAGAGAGACAAACGCCGACACAAGAATCGTGACCGACAGCGTGACAGCGAACTCCCTGAACAGACGCCCAACGATGTCGCCCATGAACAACAGCGGAATCAAAACGGCGATCAAACTGACCGTCAGCGAGAGAATCGTGAACCCGATTTGCTGCGAACCCTTCAGCGCGGCCGTCAGCGGGTCGTGTCCCTCTTCCAGGTAACGCGAGATGTTTTCGATCATCACGATCGCATCGTCGACGACGAAGCCAGTGGAGATCGTGAGCGCCATCAGGCTGAGATTGTTGAGACTGTATCCAAGCAGATACATCACGCCGAATGTGCCCACGATCGAGAGCGGAACAGCAATGGAAGGGATAATCGTTGCTGCAAGTGATCGCAGGAATAGAAAAATCACCATCACGACCAGCGCAATGGTCAGCACCAGTTCGAACTGAACATCCTTCACCGAAGCGCGAATCATGTTCGTGCGGTCAGTCAGGATCTCGAGCGACACAGTTGCAGGAAGCGCCGCACGTAGTTGCGGCAGCAGCGCTTGCACGGAGTCGACCACACCGATGATGTTGGCCCCCGGCTGGCGTTGAATGTTCAGCACTACGGCCGGTTTCAGGACAGGCTCATCCTCCGAAGACACTCGAGCCCTGCCCATCCACGCTGCCTGATACAGGTTTTCGGCGCCGTCCACAGCGTTCGCAACATCGGCCAGTCGCACCGGCGACCCGTTGCGGTACGCAATGATCACATTGTCGTAGTCCGCGCGATTCAGCAGTTGGTCGTTCGCGCCTATGGTGTACGCCTGCCTGCTTCCAAGCAGATTGCCCTTCGCCTGGTCGACATTGGACGCCGCCAGAGCAGCGCGAACATCCTCAAGGCTCAAACCATATCCTGCAAGCGCCGTGGGATTCGCCTGGATACGCACCGCCGGCTTCTGCCCACCATTGATCGAGACGAGCCCAACGCCAGCGAGCTGAGAGATTTTCTGCGCGAGCATCGTATCCGCGATGTCTTCCACCTTGCTCAGCGCCATGGTGCCGCTGCTCAGTGCAAGTGTCATGATCGGCGCGTCGGCTGGGTTAACCTTGCTGTATACGGGAGGGTTCGGCAGCTCCGCGGGCAGAAAACTGTATGCCGCATTGATCGCTGCCTGCACATCCTGCTGCGCAATGTCGATGGACTCCGACAGCGTGAACTGCAGCGTAATTGTGCTACCCCCGCCGGAGCTCGTCGAAGTCATCTGCGTGAGCCCGGGTATCTGACCGAACTGTCGCTCCAGCGGTGCAGTCACTGAGCTCGCCATCACATCGGGGCTGGCGCCGGGGTAAAACGTCTGCACCTGGATGATCGGGTAGTCGACCTGGGGAAGCGCCGAAACCGGCAGCTGCAGATAAGCGACGGCGCCCGCAAGCAATATAGCGACCATCAACAACGATGTCGCGACAGGCCGCAGAATGAACGGTCGCGACATGCTCATGGTTGTTGGCCGTGGTGGTGATGTTCGTGCGGAGCGCCTCCATCTTTGGCATCGGCCCCGACGGCTTGCTTCGCGGCATCGGCTGTCTGGGCACCCTTAAAGTGCGTACCGCCGCTCTTCGACCCGTCCCTTTGCGGCTGCACCTTGCTCCCATTCTTCAGCTTCTCGACACCATCGACCACAACCTGCTCACCCGCCACAAGCCCGCTGCCCACGATGACCTGCGTTCCTTCCGTCACATCTACAACGATCGGCCGCAGTTCGACATAGAACTTCGGCTTGTCGTCGGACTTCTCCGCAACAGCACCACCACCCGCAGGTTCTATCTCGTGTTTATGCTGAGCTCCGCCTTTACCTGCGCCCTCCCCCGCCTTCGGAGCATCGCCCTTCTTCATCACATAAACGAAGTTCCCCTGCGTTCCTGTCTGTATCGCCGATGCAGGAATGACCAGCGCCTTATCGCGCTGTTGCATGATCAACCGGACATTGACGAACTGGTTTGGGAAGAGACCGTTGTCCTTGTTCTCGAACACCGCCTTGGCCTTGGCAGTTCCCGTAGCGATGTCGACGACGTTGTCGAGAGTAAGCAGCTTGCCGGTCGCCAGCTTCGCGGCCTCGGAACGGTCATAGGCTTCCACCGCGAGCTTCGCGTTCTTTGCGAGCGCATGCTGCACCTGTGGAAGCTGGTCCTCAGGCAGGGTGAAGATAACGCTGATCGGCTGCACCTGTGTAACCAGCAGTAGACCCAGCGGGTCGGCCGCATGAACGATATTGCCAGGATCAACCTGCCGCAATCCAACCACGCCATCCACTGGCGCGGTGATCCGCGTATAGGCGAGGTTCACATTGGCGGCTCGAATCGCCGCTTTGTCTGCGTCCACGGCACCGGCGGTCTGCCCGGCATTAGCCAATTGCAACTGCTGGCTGTTCTGCGCGATCACGCCGGCCTTGAACAGCGCCGTGTAGCGATCAGCCTCGACGCTCGCGTAGTTCGCCGTAGCCTTGTCCTTCGTCAATTGCCCTTCAGCCTGCGCCAGAGTCGCGGCGTAAGGTTCAGGGTCTATCTGTGCGAGCAGTTGCCCCTTGCGCACCTTCTGCCCCTCACGCACATTCACCGCAATCAACTGTCCATCGACCCGCGACTTGATCGTTACAGAGTTATAAGCCGTCACCGTACCGAGCCCGGTGAGGAAGATTGGCATCGTCTTCTCTTCAATACGCACGGCCATCACCGGTACCGCGCGGTCTCCACCTCCGGAGCCTCTCTTGCTCCCCGTATCGGCTGGCGTTTGTTCTTCGAGGTTGCTATGAATCTTCCACCCGGAAAAACCAACAACGCCGAGAATCACCAGCACCACCAGCATCTTGCGCATGAGGCCGCTCCCCTTCTCTGCCTCTTCGGCGGGTGCAGATACGGGAGATGGCGGCTGGGCAGGCTCGACTATTTCGTCGGTCCTATCGGGTGTATATGTAGACGACATAGTTCTGTCCAAGCCCCCTGCAATTGAATCGACACTGCTCGATGTTCTAAGAGCAGGCCGGAGATTCCTGCGCCTGCCTCACAGTCGAGGCAGACGCAATACATCTGAGCTTCCAGCGTCAGCGACTGGCCTTCTTTTCAGGTACAGGCCCGAATGCCGGCGGTGGCGTGCGGTGATGCGTCGCAGACTCGTACGCCGAAGCCACCTTGATCACATCCGAGTCGTAGCCCGGCCCTGCCCACACCATCAGGCTGATCGGCAAAGGATGCGGCAGGGTGGTCTGCACATCGCCGGTCGTCGGGATGTACTCCTTCTTGTCTGCACTGAGCACATGCTTTGGATCGACCGTAGTGGTCACAAAACCCGCCGGTATATCGGCCTCTGGTGCGCCCAGCAGAGCGGTAAAGCCTTGGCAGCAGCTCTGGGTTCCGCGGCCATTCACCTCCGGGTCAAGCGATCCCCCGAGAAGATACGGCGTGGTCGTCTGCTCAGGATTCACGAACACATCGATATGGTTCATCTGCATGACCTTGAGGATGATCATCCTGCTGACCGACTGCATCTCCAGGTAGCTGATGGCGTCCGCTGCTGGCCGCGCGTCCTTCAGACCCACGGCGTTGAGCGCGCGTGCCCTCTCGGCGTCGGTCTTGAAAGTGGCGTTTGCCACCCAGCTCGCCCAGTCCCTCACTCGCGTGTCGCCACGCGCGGCGAGGTACTGGTTGGCCGGCAGTATTGTTGATGGATTCGCATACCCGCGATAGAGCGTACGCAGATTGATTTGGTCCGAAAGCGGCGCCTTGTGCAGCGATAGCGCGACATCGTACTCGGGGGTGCGCACATCCCAGCCCGGGACAGCGAACTCGAGCGCGCCGGTCTTCGGTAGCTTCCGGAAGAAATATTCAGGCACGACCATGGGCAGAATCTCCGCCATCGCATCCTGAAACGTATAGGTGATGTTCGGGACCGTCGGATCATCCGGATACATGGGGTCGACCGTCTCCACGAGGTCGGCGCCCAGCTTATCGCGCAATACCGTCTTGATCTCCTTGTCCAGCATGTCGCTGATGGCAACATCGTTCTTCGTGTGTTTCACCATAAACTCGCGCACCATGGCCACTCGAACACCCTTCAACGGCTTGTCCTTCACGGCCGAGTCCGGTACCAGGAAGCTGGTGTACGGCTCCTTTGGAATGATGCCCTTCGGTATCGCCGTAAAGTTGTCATCCTCCTTGAAGCCCTTGATCGCATCCAGCACGATCGTCGCTTCCTTCAGAGTCTTGCAATGGATACCCGCGCGGTCGCCCGGATAGTGATACATCACGCCGCCGTCCTGCAGAACTCCCTTGGTCGTCAACAAATTGACGACACCATTTCTAGACGCCGGCCCCTTGCACGATGCTGACGTCTGTTCGCAGATTCCGCATGTAGCGAGGTTCGCCGACACCGAAACACCGGAGCCGTTGCTGGTTCCACGCGGCACCCGCGCGGTGTCATACGGATTGCAGGCCTGGCCGCCCCAGGGGGCATACTGCAGGTCCGTCTCGGGAATCACCTCCGCCGGCTTGTTCGGTCCGATAGCCGATGATGCTCCCGTAACGTTGCTCGCCGTCGACACCGCGTAGATGATCGCGCCCTTGGTCCGCAGCGCCGCGATGTCGGGGGAGTCGACCTTCGGCGCATCGAACGCAAAGTTCACATCGTTGCCGCCCGTCGCACGCATGTCCTTCGCGTCATACCAGTCCTTCAGCGACATCACCGTGCAATACAGGGGCAGCTTCTTGAGATCGGGGTTTCGGCCGTACTGCTTGTCGAGCTCAGCAGCGCGCTCAAGCGCATCCGGCAGCTTCCTGAAGGCCTCGCACTCCGCCGGCGCGCCCGCTGGCAGCGGCCCCGCAGATGGCGCGCGATCGAAGTCCCCCTTGCAGGTCGTGGAGCGCTCGCCGCGGATGTTCAGCGTCTCAAGCGCGTTGAGCTGTCCCGCCTCCGGGATGCCGACACGCCAGCCGTACTGCAGCTTGACGGTGGGATCGGAGACCGACGTGATCATGCGACCGAGTTCGAGCGGCAGCCCCTGATACTCATCCAGGTTAGGAAACACAGTCGATGCAGCAACAGTCTGCGTCGGATATTTGATCGGTGCGCCCGCGCGCACCATGCCCGTCATCGGAGCAATCGGAACGCCGTCTTTCGTCAGCAGCGCTGTGCACACCCCGTTGTACGCCTTGGCGCGTTCGATGTATGCCTGCACGACCTGCTTGCAGCTCGTCTGTCCGGACTTGATCGCGTTCTGAATGTCGGTGATGGACTTCTCTTCAATGTGGAACTGTCCGCCTGCACTCTGCGCGACACAGGAAGCAGTGAGCGATACGCTGAGCGCCACCAGACAAATAGCGGTGAAATTACGGGTCTTGCGAATCACTGTGCTCCTCCTGATACGGCGTTGTCCTGTATTGAAGAACTCTCTGCGCTGGCGCGCTTAGCTGGCACCGGCCCAAACGAGGGCGGCGGTACGCGATGATGTGTCGCTGCCTCATACGCCGAGGCCACCTTGATCACATCCGCATCACTACCCGGCCCGGACCAGATCATCAGGCTGATGGGCATCGGATGCGGCATCTTCGTCTCAATATCGCCTGTCACCGGAACGTAGCTCTTTTTGTCCGCGCTAAGCACGTACTTCGGGTCGTAGGTAATAGTGGTGTATCCAGCCGGCACAACCGCCTCCGGCGCACCCAGCAGCGCGGTAAACGCTGTGCAGCAGCTGATTGAAGCGCGGTTGTTGATCTCCGGCTCCGGTGCGCCGCCCAGCAGATAAGGCGGTGTCGTCTGCTCAGGATTCACAAACACATCGATGTTGTTCTTCTGCATCACCTTCAGCAGGACCATGCGGAAGACCGCCTGCATCTCCAAATAGCTCACACCTTCATTGCCGGGTCGCGGATCCGTTTTGCCGACAGCGTTCTGCGCTCCTGCGCGCTCTGCATCCGTCTTGAACTTCGCGTTGGCAAACCAGCTGTCCGCGTCCTTCACGCGTGCATCGCCTCGGTCGGCAAGGTACTTGTTCATGTTGAATAGCAAAGACGGATTGGACAACCCGCCCTGGCTGATGCTGCGCAGATTGATCAGCGGCGACAGCGGGGCCTCATGACGCGCAAGCGCAACGTCGTACGCCAGAGTCGTCACGTCCCATCCCGGCACGGTGTACATCAGCTTGCCGTTTTTGTCCTTGCGGAAGAAGTACTCAGGCACCGTGTGCGGAAACACCTCGGCCATCGCATCCTGGAACGTGTACTTGATCGTAGGTACGGTGGGGTCGTCGGGGTAGAGCGGATCGTACGTTTCCACCAGCGTCGCACCCAGTTTGTCGCGCAGAACGCCCTTGATCTCCTTATCGATCTGGTCGCTGATGGCGACGTCGTTCTTGGTGTCCTTCACCATGAACTCGCGAGCGATAGCGACACGCACGCCCTTCAGCGGCTTGTCTTTCACTTCGCTGTCCTTCACGATGAAGCTGGTGAACGGCTCCTTCGGCACGATGCCCTTCGGCAGTGCCGTGTACTCGTCTTCATCCGTAAAGCCCTTGATGGCATCGAGCACCAGCGCCGAATCCTTAATGCTCTTGCAGTGGATGCCGGCGCGATCGCCGGGCTTCTTGCCCGTGATGCCGCCGTTCATGATGACGCCCTTCGTCGTAATCAGCAGGGATATATTGTTTCGCGAAGCCGGTCCCTGGCATGACGCCGTTCCCTGCTCGCAGATGGAGCACGTCACCATATTTGCGGCGACGGATACGCCCGAGCCGTTACTGGTGCCGCGCGGCACGCGCGCCGTATCGTACGGATTGCAGGCTTGGCCGCTCCAAGGCGCATATTGCAGATCGTTATCCGGCACAACCGCTACAGCCTTGTTCGGTCCCGGAGCAGAAGCCGGGCTCACATTGTTCGCCGATGCGATCGCGAAGATGATCGCCCCCTTCTCGCGCAACGTTGCTATGTTGGGCGAATCGGTCTTCGGCACATCGAACGCGAAGTTCACATCGTTGCCGCCGGTGCCGCGCATGTCCTTCGCGTCATACCAGTCCTTCAGCGAGAACACCGCGCAGTACATCGGCAGCTTCGCGAGATCGGGCTTGCGCCCGTACTCCTTGTCGAGCTGCTCGGCGCGCTCCAGCGCATCGGGCATCTTCCTGAACTCTTCGCAAACCACCGGCGCGCCGGCAGGCAAAGGTCCAGCCGATGGCGCCTTGTCGAACTCTCCCTTGCAGGTCACAGAACGTTCACCGCGAATGTTCAGCGTCTCCAGGGCACTGAGCTGCCCTGCCTCGGGGATGCCAACGCGAAGACCATACTGCAGCTGCACCGTTGGATCGGAGATCGATGTATCCATCTTGCCAAACTCAATCGGCAGACCATCGTACTGATCGAGATCCGGAAACACCGTCGAAGCCGCCACAGTCTTCGTCGGATACTTGAGCAGCAAACCCGCACGCATCATGCCAGTTGACGCAGGAATCGGCGCACCATCCTTCGTCAGCAACGCCGTGCAGGAACCGTTGTAGGCTTTCGCGCGATCGAGATACGCCTGCACAACTTGTTTGCAACTCGTCTGTCCCGACTTGATCGCATCCTGAATGTCGGTGATGGACTTTTCTTCGACATGAAACTGTTGCGCGTGCGACGAAGCCGCGCCCATTGATGAGATCAACACCATCAACGAAATTGCTACATGATTGCGCTTCACTGTGCTCCTCCTGCCAATACGCCGTTGCCCTGTGTCGCAGAGTTTTCTGCCTTGCTCATCGCAGGCACCGGCCCAAACTGCGGCGGCGGCACGCGATGATGCGTTGCCGACTCATACGCCGAGGCCACCTTGATCACATCGGAGTCGCTGCCCGGTCCCGCCCACACCATCAGGCTGATCGGCATCGGATGCGGCATCTTCGTTTCCACATCGCCCGTCACCGCGATATAGCTCTTCTTGTCAGCGCTCAACTCGTACTTCGGGTCGTAAGTGATGCTGTTGAAACCCGCCGGCACATCGGCTTCGGGTGCCCCAATCAACGCCGTAAACCCGGCGCAGCAGCTATGCGAAGCGCGTCCGTTCACTTCCGGCTCCGGCGCTCCACCCAGGAGATACTGCGGCGTCGTCTGCTCGGGATTCACGAACACATCAATCTTGTTCTCGTACATCACCTTCAGGATGATCATGCGCAACACCGCCTGCATCTCCGTGTAGCTGATACCGTCGCGTCCACGCGGGTCTTTGCTCAGCAACGCGTTTTCAGCGCGAGCGCGCTCGTCATCCGTCTTGAACTTCGAGTTCGCCACCCACGCCGCCCAGTCCTTGATCTTCGCGTCGCCGCGCCCAGCCAGGTACTCGTTGGTATTCAGCAGGCTCGTCGGATTCGTGGTCCCTCCCGCGCTGATCGTGCGCAGGTTCACCTTCTCCGAAAGCGGCGCCTTGTGCAGCGCCAGTGCGACGTCGTACTCCATGCTCGTCACATCCCATCCGGGCACGGCATACTCCAGTTCGCCGCTTGCCGGTGCCCCCCCTCTTCCTCTCCCCTCGCCCACTCTCCGGAAGAAGAACTCAGGCACCGTATGCGGCAGGATCTCCGCCATCGCATCCTGAAACGTGTACTTCATGTTGGGCACCGTCGGATCATCCGGATACAGCGGGTCGAACGACTCCACCAGTTCCGCCCCAAGTCTGTCGCGCAGCACGTCTTTGATTTCCTTATCGATCTGATCACTGATCGCCACATCGTTCTTCGTGTGCTTCACCATGAACTCGCGCACGATTCCCACACGCACACCCTTCAGCGGCTTGGCTTTCACTTCCGCATCGGAGACAAGGAAGCTGGTGAACGGCTTCTCCGGAATGATCCCCTTCGAAATCGCGGTGAACATGTCCTCCTTCTTGTAGCCCTTGATCGCGTCAAGCACGATCGCCGCATCCTTCATTGACTTGCAGTGAATGCCCGAACGATCACCCGCATTCGTGTAGAGCGTTCCACCGTCCTGCATAATGCCCTTCGTCGTCAGCAGATTGACGACTCCGTTCCGCGATGCCGGTCCTTTGCACGAAGCAGAAGTCTGCTCACAAATTCCGCAAGTCGACAGATTCGCCGAAACAGCCACACCCGATCCATTGCTGGTCCCACGCGGCACGCGCGCTGTGTCGTAAGGATTGCAGGCCTGGCCGCTCCACTGCGCATACTGCAGGTCGCCCACGGGCGCTACAGTCTTCGCCTTGTTCGGTCCGTTGTCCGATGCTCCGGTTGTATTGCTCGCCGAGCTAACCGCAAAAATGATCGCGCCCTTCTCGCGCAGCTTCGCGATATCGGGCGAGTCCACCTTCGGCGCATCCATCGCAAAGGCCACGTCGTTGCCGCCGGTCGCGCGCATGTCCTTCGCGTCATACCAGTCCTTCAGCGACATCACCGAGCAGTACAGCGGCAGCTTCGCCAGGTCCGGCTTGCGTCCATACTGCTTATCCAGCTCTTCAGCGCGCTCCAGTGCATCGGGCATCTTGCGGAACTCTTCACAAGCCGCCGGCGCGCCTGCAGGCAGCGGCCCTGCGGATGGCGCACGATCGAAGTCGCCCTTGCACGTCACCGAACGCTCACCGCGGATGTTCAAGGTCTCCAGCGCATTCAGCTGGCCAACTTCGGGAATACCCACTCTCAGTCCGTACTGCAGCTGTACGCTCGGGTCGGAAATCGAGGTCTGCATCTCTCCGAACTCGATAGGCAGCCCGGCGTACTGATCGAGATTCGGGAACAGTGTCGAACCCGCGACAGTCTGGGTCGGATACTTCAGCACCGATCCGGCACGCACCATCCCACTCGACGCAGCGATCGGCGCGCCATCTTTCGTCACCAGCGCGGTACACGCGCCGTTGTAGGCCCTCGCCCTCGCGAGATAAGCCTGCACGACCTGCTTGCAACTCGTCTGACCAGCCTTGATCGCGCTCTGTATGTCCGTGATGGACTTCTCTTCAATGTGAAACTCACCCTGCTGCGCCTGCAGTACGCCCGGCACGATCATCGCCGCCGACACAATCAGGCAGCCTATCGACTGCGAAAGTCTCTTCTGTATTGCCATCACCGGTCGATCTCCTTGAAACACGTTTTCGGAAGCACAGTTGAAAGCTTTCCCAGCTCGGTGAAGATTCATTGACCCGCCATCTCTCCCGCGACTGGCCCGAACTGCGGCGGCGGTGCGCGATGATGTGTCGCCGCTTCATACGCCGACGCGACCCTGATCACCTCGGCGTCGTACCCAGGTCCCGACCAGAACATCATGCTGATCGGCATCGGGTGCGGCAGCTTCGACTCCACCGTCCCTGTCACCGGCACATACTCTTTCTTGTCCGCGCTCAACACGTTCTTCGGGTCGTAGGTCACGCTCACAAAGCCCGCTGGCACCTCCGCCTCAGGCGAGCCCAGCAGCGCGGTAAAGCCCTGGCAACAGCTGCGCGAAGGCCGGCCGTTGGCATCGGGCTCCATCGCACCGCCCAGCAGATACGGCGGTGTCGTCTGCTCAGGGTTCACGAAAACATCGATCTTGTTCTCCTGCATCACCTTCAACACCACCATCCGCATCACGGCCTGCATCTCGATGTAGCTGATGATTCCTGGCGCCGCGCGAGGATCCTTCTTCGCCAGCGCCATCTCGGCGCGGGCCTTGCCGTCACCTGTTTTGAACTTCGCGTTTTCGATCCAGCTCGCCCAATCCTTCACACGCGCATCGTCGCGCTTTGCCAGGTACTCGTTCATGTGTCCAAGGCTTGAAGGATTTCCAAACCGCAGCGCTCCCTCACTCAACAGCCGGATGTTGATCTTGTCCGAGAGCGGCGCCTTGTGCTGCTCCAGTGCAACGTCATAGTCGACTGTCGTGACGTCCCAGCCCGGGACCGCGTATTCCAATTCGCCCTTCGCATTCTTGCGGAAGAACATCTCCGGAACGTTGTGCGGCAGAATCTCCGCGAGCGCATCCTGGAACGTGTAGGTGGTATTCGGAATCGAAGCATCGTCCGGATACAGCGGGTCGATCGACTCCACCAGCTCCGCGCCCAGCTTGTCGCGCAGCACCGTCTTGATCTCCTTGTCCATTTGGTCGCTGATCGCCTCATCGTTCTTCGTGTGCTTCACCATGAACTCGCGCATGATGCCGACACGCACACCCTTCAGCGGCTTATCCTTCACCGCCGCATCGGATACCAGAAAACTGGCGTAGGGCTTCTCCGGAATCGTTCCCTTCGGAATCGCCGTGAACATGTCTTCCGGTTCATACCCCTTCACAGCGTCGAGCACCATCACCGCATCCTTCACCGACTTGCAGTGAATGCCCGCACGGTCTCCTGCATTGCTGGTCGCCATGCCGCCATCCATGTGAATGCCCTTGGTGGGCAGCAGGTTGACGATGCCATTCCTCGACGCCGGCCCCTTGCAGGAAGCGGAGGTCTGCTCGCAAATCGAGCACGTAGAAAGGTTCGCCGCGACAGCAACACCCGATCCGTTGCTGGTCCCGCGTGGCACGCGCGCCGTGTCGTAAGGGTTGCAGGCCTGCCCGCCCCACACGCTGAACTGCAGGTCGCCCATGGGCAGGATCGAGTCGCTCTTCATCGGCCCCTGAAGCGTCGGTCCGCCAACGCTCTCTGCCGTGTTCACCGCGTAGATGATCGCGCCCTTGGTGCGCATCGCGGCAATGTCCGGCGAGTCGACCTTCGGCGCATCCATCGCGAAATTCACATCGTTGCCGCCCGTCGCGCGCATGTCCTTCGCGTCGTACCAATCCTTCAGCGACATCACCGAGCAGTACAGCGGCAGCTTTGCAAGATCCGGCTTGCGTCCATACTGCTTATCGAGCTCAGCCGCGCGCTCCAGCGCATCGGGCATCTTGCGAAACTCTTCGCACACGGCCGGTGCTCCCGCGGGCAATGATCCGTCGGCAGGCGCACGATCGAAATCACCTTTGCACGTGATGGAGCGCTCGCCGCGAATATTAAGCGTTTCCAGCGCATCGAGCTGTCCGGCCTCCGGGATGCCGACGCGCAGCCCAAACTGCAACTGCACGGTCGGATCGGAGATTGAAGTCTCCATGTGGCCGAACTCAAACGCCGGCCCGGCGTATTGATCGAAGCCTGGGAACTCCGTCTCAACAGCAACGGTCTGCGTCGGATACTTGATCGGTGCACCCGCCCGCACCATGCCTGTCGACGGAGCAACCGGTGCGCCATCCTTGGTCAGCAACGCCGTGCACACGCCGTTGTAGGCCTTCGCGCGTGCGATGAATGCCTGGACAACCTGCTTACACGTCGTCTGCCCGGACTTGATCGCACTCTGAATATCGGTGATGGAAGCTTCTTCAACGTGGAACTTGCCCTGTTGCGCGACCGACGATGCTGAGGCGCAAATCAAAAGTGCAGTGCAGCCCGCGAGCCGGATCAATCGTTGTTGCATTGCCATCACAGTCGTTCTCCTTCGAATGCTGCTTCTTTTCTTTGGCCGACGCGCGTTGTTCTCGCGCCGCAAACTCACTGCCCCGCAGACTCGCCCGCGACTGGACCGAACGCCGGTGGCGGAGTCCGATGGTGCGTCGCGGACTCATAGGCCGACGCCACCTTGATCACATCGGAGTCATAACCGGGACCGGACCAGAACATCATGCTGATCGGCATGGGGTGCGCGAGCTTCTCTTCCACAGTCCCCGTCACCGGCACATACTGCTTCTTGTCCGCGCTCAACACATACGTCGGGTTGTAGACCGTAGTCACGAACCCCGCAGGCACATCAGCCTCCGGCGCACCGATAAGCGCAGTAAAGATCTGGCAGCAGCTATTCGAAGGCCTGCTGTTGACTTCAGGTTCCGGCGCTCCGCCCAGCAGATAGGGCGGCAACGTCTGCTCCGCATTCACGAACACATCGATCTTGTTTTCGTGCATCACCTTGAGGATGATCATGCGCATCACCGTCTGCATTTCGAGGTAGTTCACCGCACCCGCTGCCGGCCGAGCATCCTCATTGCCGACCGCATTCATCGCCCCCACGCGCTCCGCATCGCTCTTGAAGTTCGCGTTAGCCACCCAGCTCGCCCAGTCCGTCACCCTCGCGTCTCCGCGAGCAGCGAGGTATTCATTGGTGTCCAGCAGAGAGGAAGGATTCGTATACGAAGGATCGGCAATTGTTCGCAGGTTGATCTTGTCCGAGAGCGGCGCCTTGTGCTGCTCGAGCGCTACGTCATACTTCATCGTCCGCACGTCCCACCCGGGAACGGCATACTCCAGCTCACCTGTCGCGGCCGTTTCAGTTCCCCTCCCACCGCGCCCCGCGCCAGTGCGCTTGAAGAAGAACTCGGGCACTGTGTGCGGAAGGATATCTGCCATCGCGTCGCGAAAGGTGTACGTCATGTTTGGGACAGTCGGATCGTCCGGGTAGAGCGGGTCCACCGACTCCACAATCTCCGCGCCCAGCTTGTCGCGCAGCACGCTCTTGATCTCCGCATCGATCTGGTCGCTGATCGCAGCATCGTTCTTCGTGTGCTTCACCATGAACTCGCGCACGATGGCAACGCGCACACCCTTCAGTGGCTTGTCCTTCACTCCGGCATCCGGTACCAGGAAGCTGGTGTACGGTTTTTCAGGAATGATCCCCTTGGGCAGCGCCGTGAACATATCGCCCTGCTCATATCCCTTCACCGCATCCAGCACCAGCGCCGCATCCTTCACCGACTTGCAGTGAATCCCCGCACGATCACCCGAGTTCGTGCTGTTGATGCCGCCGTTCATCATCACGCCTTTGGTCGTCAACAGGTTGACGACTCCGTTGCGCGACGCCGGTCCTTTGCACGATGCATACGTCTGTTCGCAGATCGAACACGTTGCGAGGTTCGCCGACACCGAGACTCCGGAACCATTGCTCGTGCCACGCGGCACGCGCGCCGTGTCATACGGATTGCAGGCCTGCCCACCCCACTCGCCATACTGAAGGTCGCCGGGAGGCACGACTGCTCCAGCTTTCGCAGCACCTTGCGCCGAAGGCATCGTGGTGTTGTTGGCGGTCGCAATCGCATAGATGATCGCGCCCTTGTTCCGCATCTCACCGATGCCCGGCGAATCTTCCTTCGGCACATCCATCGCGAAGTTCACGTCATTGCCGCCGGTGCTACGCATGTCCTTCGCGTCATACCAATTTTTCTGCGTCATCACCGCGCAGTACAACGGCATCTTCGTCAGGTCCGGCTTGCGTCCATACTGTTTGTCGAGCTCCGCTGCGCGCTCCAGCGCATCGGGCATCTTGCGAAACTCTTCGCACACGGCGGGCGCGCCCGCAGGCAAAGGCCCCGCAGAGGGAGCGCGATCGAAGTCGCCTTTGCATGTAATCGAACGTTCACCACGAATGTTTAGCGTCTCGAGCGCATTGAGCTGGCCCGCTTCCGGAATCCCCACCCTCATCCCGTGCTGCAGCTGCACACCTGGATCCGATGCCGATGTAACCATCGTGCCGAGCTCAAGCGGAACGCCCGTATATTCATCAAGGTTCGGAAACACCGTCGATGCAGCCACTGTCTGCGTCGGATACTTCAGCACCGAACCCGCGCGCATCATGCCCGTCGTAGGAGAGATCGGCGCGCCATCTTTTGTCAGCAGCGCCGTACACACTCCGTTGTAAGCCCTGGCCCGATTGATGAACGTCTGCACAACCTGCTTGCAGGTCGTCTGCCCTGACTTGATCGCACTCTGAATATCGAGGATTGAAGCTTCTTCGACATGGAACTCGCCAGGCCGCTTTGCCCCCTGCTGTGCCACTGAAGGCATCGATAGAGCCACAGCAGTAAGGAGTACGAGAACTGGTAAGCAGCGCCTGTTTCTGCTCCGCATCTTCGTGACGATCAAAGTCACCTCGCTCATCGTGTCTCTCCCGTACGTTGTAGGTCGCAATTGCGGCAGCGTTGGTCGATTCGGGCCGCGTGGTGCCGGGGCCGTTTTCCCGTCAGGGAAAACGGCCTCCGCTACCTTGCTGGCCACAGCGATTCGTGAAGTGGTTAGAAGGTGAGTTTGAACCCGTACTGAATGAGCCGGGCATTGTTGCCACCAGTCGAAATAATCTTGCCGAAGGTGCTGGGGATTGCCGGAGTTGGCTCGGTGGAGTTGAAGATGTTGAAGCCCGGAGCCAGGAGGTTGGGGTGATTGAGCGCGTTGAAGAACTCAAATCTGAACTGCGTGCTGAACCGCTCGCCAAGTTTGTTGTTCTTGATGAGCGACATATCCGCATCCTGGTAGCCGGGGGCTGTGAGGGAGTTCCGCGGAGAGTTCCCGAGGTAGGTGCCCGGCGTTCCACCCGCGTTGTCCGTGGGATTGGGATACGTAAAGCAGCTTGTGTTGATGTAGTTGTTGATGTTCCCGGGATTGGTCAGTTTGCAGTTAGGCAGCACATTCGGCCGCTCTCCGAGTTGACCTGTCGTCGTGTCGGTTTCGGTCTCTCCGCGATAAGCAACCTTCGGATTCGCCGGATCGTAGTAAGCCTCATCTCCAGCCAGGACAACACTGAATGGCGTGCCGTTCTGTATTTTGTAGATGCCCGCCACTTCCCATCCATTGGCCGCCATCGACAGAGGCCTGAAGCCAATCGAGATCTTCGGCAGGACATAGATAAGGCTGACCGTCGCGTTGTTGCGCAGATCAAAGTCGGAGAGCCCTCGGTTGATCGATGGGTTCAACGGCGAGGGGCTGCCGATGCCATTGGGATAACCGCTACCAGAGGTCGTGGAGCCCGTGGACGAAGCACTGTCGATGCTCTTCGCCCATGCATAAGAAGCTGCAAACTGGAGACCGTTGCTCAAGCTCCGCTTCACGCTGACATGCGCAGCAGAGTAGTCCGAATCTGTGTTCCATGTAGCAGAAGTATTGATGGACGAATAGTGTGTGTTGATCTTCTGCGCCGGGGCCGACGCAAGGACTGCTGGATAAAACCAGCCGCGCGCCGTCTTTGTGGGAAGCACCGTATTGATGTTGCGTTCAACCTGAAGCAGATGAACACCCCGCGCGCCCACATATCCAACTGTGACCATCCAGCTTGCGAACTGGTGCTCGACATTGAGGTTCCACTGCATGATGTAGGACCGCGGCGGGGCAGGATCGGCGTAGGCAGTTCTCAGAGCCGCCGTCGCGTTCTGGGCAATGCTGTAGCCGCCGTTCGGAAAGGAGCCGTAGAGCTGAGTGCATCCGGCAGGCAGGTTCGGATTCAGCGAGGTGCACGGCTGGCTGTTGGCGGGCGAGGTCAGAACGGCCTGCGCAAAGAACGGGAAGGAGCGGAAGAGTGGCGTGTCATAGGCATTCAGAAGCATCAGGCTGTCGAACACGCCGAAGCCTGCACGGATCGCCGTCGTGCCCTTCTTGAACGGATCGTAGGACAGTCCCACTCTCGGGGAGATGTTGCGCAATGAGGGATTCTTATCGTCGATCTGTCCGATCCGGGGAGCAGGATCGGTGAGGTGCTCCACCAGAGCGCTCAGGCCCTGGACTTCGCTCGGCGTATTCGTTATTTCGTAGCGAACGCCGTAGTTGATGGTGAGATTGCTTTTGAGTCTCCAGTCATCCTGCGCATACATTCCGATCAGAGCCATGCGCAATCCGCGCTCGTCGCTGCCGGAGTAGGTGATGCCGTTGCCCCCGGGAGTAGCCGCAGTCTGCGTGTAGGTATAGGGAGCCAGCTGTGCGGCGAATGTAACGGAAGGCTGCGTTTTGCCGTTTGATTGAAAGCCGCTCAACGTGCCGAAGGTATAAGAGCCACCGCTCAGGTTCGGTTGTGAGCTGTTGTACTGCATGCGGTTGAAGTTGACACCAAACTTCATTGCATGGGTGCCCTTGGTTAGCAGCAGGTTGTCATAGCCTTGAAAAGTGTTGAAGGCCGAGAACGATAGATCGAGCGCCGTGGGACCTGCCGGGAGGCTCGAAAGACCGGTAACCGTGATGCCACCAATCGTCTTCCCCGGAACATAGCCGAGGCTGGTGTCGTTGATCGCGGTGTTATAGACCTGTGTCACCACCGGGCCACGGAACAGGCTGCGAGTAAAACCGAAGCGCGCAATGTTTACCGTGGAAGGGTTGATGGTGCGCGTGTACTCCATCGCAACACCTTGGCGATGAGTGATGCTTTCCTGGAGCTGGTTCTTGAAGTTATCCGGGACGGTCGATTTTGCATTATCGATGAAGTAGCTGCCCGCAAGGCTGTCTTTCTCGGAGACCTTATAATTGACCTTGCCAAGCGTATAGAACTCATTGCCAATCGTGTCCAGCACGGGATAGACAAAGCCGGTGCAACCCACACCAGTCGCGATCACGCAGGGTGCGGACGATGCTACTTGCGGATACAGCTTCTGCACGCGCTTAACATTCGCATCGGCGTTGGCCCAGAAGTCCGGAGTTGGAACTGTCAACTGGATCGTGTTGCCCTGCAGTTGATTCACGGCCTCGTAATTGCCAAACCAGAAGGCCTTATCTTTCTTGATCGGTCCACCCGCGCTGCCGCCGTATTGGTGCCGGCGATACGCGGGGTGCGTGCCGGTATCGAACCGGTTCAACGCATCGATAGCATTGTTGCGGCCAAAGTAGAATGCCGATCCGTGATAAGCATTGGTGCCGGACCGCGTGACGGCGTTGATCACACCACCGGCAGCGTTGCCGTACTCCACGGGAAACGTGTCGGTAAGCAGCGTGAACTGCTCAATAGCATCCACACCAAGTGTCACACCGAGAATGCTGCCCGGTGTATTGTTCGCCTGGTCGTTGAGGCTGATGCCATCCTCGAGAATGTTATTGGTCGCAGGCCGCTGGCCGGAGATCGTGAGCGCCTTGCCAAAACCCGTGCGCGCGCTGCCCGCGCCTGCGCCGTTGATGACCGATACGCCGGGGTTGAGCGTAGCGAGTGAAGTAAAGTCGCGGCCATTCAGAGGGAGTTCGCGGATTGTTGTGGCGGTCACGTCATAACTGATCGACGAAGTGCCGAGATCAACGCTTGCTTCCGTTCCCGTAACCGTAATGTTCTGGTCGACTGTGGCAAGGGTCAGCGCAAAGTCGACGGTAACTTCGGCACCGACATTAAGCGTGATGTTCGGCTTCACACCGGAGCTGAATCCCGGAAACGTTACACGCAGATCGTAGATCCCCGGCTGAAGGTTCGAGCCGCGGAAGAGGCCATCGTGGTTCGTCTGGACCGTTGTCTTCACACCGGTCCTTGCATTGGTGATCACCGCAGTGACGTTCTCAATCGCACCGCCCGTCACGTCCTTCACAGTGCCCGAGATCGCTCCGCCCACTGCCTGTGCTGCTGCATGGTTGCTCACGAACACACAGCAACACATTGCGATCAGACACCACATCGCCAGCATCCTCCGGCGGAAACACGATGAAGAGCGAATTTCAGCTCCAACTGGTCGAAATGAAGCAGCCAACAGCACACCAGGAGTGGTCTCTTGCATCTGTGTGTAGAGAAATTTCATCAGTTTCCTCGTCTCGGATAAATTCTTGAAATTGCAGACAGTGGTGCCGCAAGGAGTCGGGCTCCCCTTTGGTAACGGAAGTGATTGTGTTTCAGGTGTGGGACTCGGTTCTTCAGAGACTATGGTGCTCTTGTCTACCTGTCCAATCGAAAATGTGAACGATTGATAAACATTACCGATAAGAGAAACGCATCAAGCATTCCACTCTTACAGGTGATTGCACTTGCGAAGCACTCACGCAGATACGCGGTCAGACGGTCTTTCGCGGCGCTCCCTGCGCTCCTGCCGCCAAGAGCAATGCACCCGCCACGAGCGCAGCAATCGTCACGGACAGACCGGCACGCAAGCTGCTGACGTCAGACAGTAGACCTATCAGGTGCGGAGAGATCGCATCGCCCAGCGCATGGATGAGAAACAACGATGTGGCAATTGCAGTAGACCGCAACGATGCCGGCACCGAATTTAAAATGGCGGCATTCAGCGGCCCCATGTTCATGAACAGAAAAGCCTGTAGACCGATCACACCGCTCAGAATCAGCCCGCGCGAGTGGGTAAGCATCATCACAGCGCACGGCACTGCCAACAGAAAGCTAGCTGTCGAGATCCAATACAACGCCCGATGATCGCGGCGCAGTAATCTCTCTCCGAGAACGCCACCAACCCACGTACCGCCGGTCCCGCACACCAGCGCGATTAGCCCCAACACGCTCGCAGCATGTGCGACGGTGTATCCGGCAGACCGGTGCAGATAGGTAGGGAGCCACACCGAAAGTCCGCCGAGCGCGAAGTTCTCCATCGCCAACCCGAGCACGGCAAACAGGTACCCTCTTCGCAACAACGCACGAAACGGCACACCAACCTTATCCACCCTTGGTTCGGTTCGGGTGACGCTCGGTGCTTTCGGTTCGAAGAGAAACCTCACTGCAACCACGCCGAGCAGCAGGCCAACACCTGACATAAGCCGGAACGGAAACTGCCAACCGAACGTCTCTGCCAGCCAGCCGCCCAGGGGAAAGCCCAACGCGCGCCCGCAGGTCATGGCAAGGATATAGAGGCTTAACACCTTGCTGCGATTGGCTCCTGGAAAGTAGTCCGACAGCAACGCGATGGCATAGACCCCGAACGCCGCTTCCGCCACTGCGACCATCGTGTACGCCAGGGAAAATCCCCTGAAGTTGTGGCCCAGCGTAGCGACGCCGAGCGCACAGCTCCACCACAGCACGCACACCGTAACCAGGATCCGGCGTGGGAATCGGTCACCGAGCCAGCCTAGTAGCGGCGCTGCAAACATATATGCAATGAAGAACCGCGAGCTTATAGCCCCCATGCTCGCATCGCTCGCGTTCAACGTCTTTTGGATGACAGGTTGAGCGCCCGGCAGCAAGTTGCGGTCGATATTATTGAGCAGGTTGAGGGCAATCAGCGCAACCAACGCCAACCCGGCCGCGCTCCCCGAGAAGACTCCGAGAGACGTGTCCATGCTCATCGACTTTGTGGAGCGTTCAGCCCCGCCCGAATCGATGCCGGGCGAACTCTCTATCTCCACTGACACCTCCAATGCGAAGGCTACTGCGAGGCGGCAAATTCAGGCGGCGCGTTAATCGGCGACACTACGCCGAATGATCAGCAGGGCGACCGTAGACGCTATGAATAACTCTGTACGAAGGGGAAAATTCGAGTGTACACGAACGCATGCGAGCCGGAGGGATCTGCGCCCCTCGCGGCTCGCTGCTTCACAACTCACAATCAGTGCTTCAAAACGCTCCCAGAACTCTGCTGCAACTTCAACTACTTCTGCCGATTACCGTCCAGCCGTGGAAGCTGCTCCGCGAGTGGCGGCGCTCTTCATCGGCAGGGCCGGCGTTGTCGTTGGCGGAACGCGGAAGTGGGTAGCCTGCTCGAACGAATACGCAAGTTTGATCAGCTCCGCCTCCGTGTAGGGCCGTCCATAGAACGTGATGCCCACCGGAAGATGGCTCCCGGCAGTAAAACCCGCGGGCACATTCATCGACGCCGCATAGATCAGGAACGTATTCATCGATGTCACACCGAGCTGGTTGTAGTACGGCGGATTCAAGCCGTCCTTCAGCAACGTCGGGGTGTGCTCCACAGTCTTGTGCACGATCGCATCCAGCTTGTTGTCCGCCATGATCTTCGCAATCTGGATGTCCAGATCGTTACGAACCGCGATGAACTTCAGGTACTTCGCCGTATCAGGCGCGGGCCGGTCGGGCATCCACTGCGCCTGCTTCGAGGGCGGAATGATCTGCGACACCAGCGGCGAGTGCGTCACATCCTCGCGCGTCTTGTACGGAGAGTTGGGATTGCGGCTCATCCACAGCTTCATGCCCTCTTCGCTGTCTCCGGGAGCACTCGCGCGCATGGTGTTGATGATGGCGCCGAGGTTCGGAATCTCAATCGGGATCACCGTCGCTCCGGCTGCCTGCATCGCCGCAACAGCCTTGTTGAAGACCTCGTCGACCTGCTTGAAATCATCGGAGTCCGGCTGCGAGGCGGCGCCAAACGACTGGTGTATTACGCCGATGCGTGCACCCTTCAGCCCATCCTTGTCGAGATACTTGGTGTAACTCACCGGCGATTTACCATAGCCCAACGCTGTCACCGGATCTTCCGCGTCGTAGCCGATCATCACATCGAGCAGCTCCGTCATATCGCGCACCGTACGCCCCATCGGCCCCAGCGAACCCACCGGCGAGGGATAACCGTCGTACATACCGGTGCGGCTCACCAGCCCGGGCGTGGGACGCATGGAAACAACGGAGTTCCACGCGCCCGGCCTGCGAATCGAAGCATAGCCCTCTTCCCCCACTGCAACGGTTGAGAAGTTCACAGTCAACGCAACACCGGAACCGCCGGACGACCCGCCCACCGTACGTTCCAGGTCATACGCATTGCGCGTCACACCGAACAGTGATCCATAAGTGTCGCCACCCGCAAACTCACTCAGCGTGGTCTTGCCGAGGATGATCGCGCCGGCTTTCTTCAGCTTCGCAACCACGAATGAATCCAGCGGTGGGTTGTAGTCCTTGAACAGCACCGTCCCGAGTGTCGTCGGCATGCCTGCGGCATCCACCTGGTCTTTCACCAGCACCGGAATCCCATGCAACGGTCCCGTAAAACCGCTCTTCTTGTACTCCGCATCCAGGCGGTCCGCTTCAGCCATCGCATTCGGGTTCAGGCTGATAACGCAATTGATCTTGGGCCCATCTTTGTCGTACGCCGCAATGCGATCGAGGTACATCTGCGTCAATTCATGCGCAGTCAACTTGCCGCTCTTCATCGCCGAATGGACAGCATCGATCGACGTCTCCATCACCTGAAACTCGCCACTCTTTTGCGCTGTTGCTGGATTGACGAGACCGACCATCGCCGCTCCCAGACAGGCCATCGCCACGCACCTATGAATATTCAGCTTCATCGCGCTTCTCCCATTTAATTAAATTTGTCAGTAACTCACTAATAGTCGATTGCCGGCTAACACAAACTTATAAGTCGTTGCCGCTCGAGCTCGGAATCCCTTGACGCCATGGGATTCCTTTTCTCTATTCGAAAAGACCTTCAATAAGTGTGTAGTAGGGCTGAGAAAGTCAGGTGATAATGTGAATATGCCACGACTAGCCACTTTCGCAAACAGTTATTTCTAGCGCTTTGACGATGGAGTCAGCGCTCCACGTCCTCTGCCAAGACACATCAAATAGAGCTGCGTTACCTCTGTCGGCCGAGCTCAGAAGACTCTTTTCACAGATCGCATTCAGGCCGGCGTGTTCAAGCTTAAGCTCCCTGCCTTCTGAAACATACACGACATGCAAAGCGTCGAGAACAATGCGTCATAGGAGTAACGGCAAGCCGTTCGCAGATGAGGTTAACTTGCCCGATTTTCGGCTATGAAATCACCTCTTTTGAATAAGGCTCTCTTATCGCTGCTCACATATTCTTATCAACGATGGGCCTCGATGACGCGTTCGGCGGAGAAAATTTGCGCACGAACATGAGCTCCGGTCCACCACGAACTCATTCCCATTTGTGAGGAGGCCGGAATCAGTGCACAGGACATACGCGTATCGTGATCTGTACTGAGATACCGGTGGAAGCGGCTCGATCAGCGCCACCAACGAGCTCAACTATCATCTCCTGGTCAAGCTCGACTCCAGCGGCATCGGCGGTCTGGCGACCCAGGCCGCGGGCCTGCTGCCCGGACTGCTGGGATCAGCGGTGAACCAGACGACGAAGAACGGTATTCCGGTCGCAATCGGCGGCACGACGTCCAATCCGACGTTCGCTCCTGAATTGGGCAAGTTCGCCGGTGGAGCGTTTCAACAGAGAAAGAACAGGATATCCAACCCACTCGGCAACGTACTGGGTGGTCTGCTGCGTCGCTGACTGTACGTCACTGGCTCTCTTTCGTCTCCTCTCGCTACTGACCTGGAGCGGCACCTCCGCAACCCGCCGCTGATTGTCCGCCAGCGCACATAGCGGCGCCGCCTCAAGCGTACATCGCAATATGCGAAGAGTCGGCAACTCGCCAGCGCTCGATCCACACAAGAGAACATGTCTTGACTCTCAGCGGGTGCGCTCCCGCGTAAATCGCGGTCATACCGGCGCTCCGCACATCTGTAGCGGGCGGTCTGTGGAGGCGGCGAAATGAACCGCCAAACGACGCAAAAAGATATTTTTATACGCAAATATGGCTCGAGGAGGCTGTCTGGCAGCTTTTCCCTGTAAAACACTTTATTGATTAGTGGAAAAAGTTCTTGACATTGCGCTTCGCCGATTTGTAGGATTCGCCGGTCAGCTAAGCCCAACTCACGATGTCCCGGAGCTTCCCATGCCTCTTCTCCACCGCCCCCGCTTCTTCCCCCTCGGCATCGCCCTCGCGGTCCTGCTTCTCCTGTCGGGGCATGGCCTCCTGGCGCAAAACTCCTCGTCGGCAGTCAACGGTGTCATCACCGATCACAACGGCGCGGTCATCGCCGGGGCGAAGGTGACGCTGACCAACGTGGATACCAACGTGGCGCGCGTAACCGTTTCCAATGGCAGCGGCAACTACTTCTTTGCCACGCTTCCGCCTGCGCGCTACACCATGACCATCGTGCAGCCGGACTTCCGAACCGAGTCGATTTCGCCGTTCGATGTCGGCGTGGCGCAGGCCGTCACCGTTAATGCCACGCTGCAGGTCGGCTCCATCACAGAGATGGTGACGGTACAGGCCAGCGGCGTGGAGGTCGAGAGCTCTACCGCGCAGTTGGGCACCGTCATCGATGAGAAGCAGATCAACAACCTCCCTCTCAACGGCCGCAACTTCACCCAGCTCCTGACGCTCACACCGGGTGTGACGCCGATCAGTACAGGCCAGAACTCAAGCGCGAGCAACACAGACGTCGTGAAGGGTGCCGCTTTCTCGTTTCCTTCAATCAACGGTGCCGGCAACCGCTCGACCATCTATCTCACGGACGGACTGAACAACAATTCCGCCTGGTACAACACCTATGCCGTACCGGCGATCATCGACATGGTGCAGGAGTTCAAGATCAACTCGCACAACGACTCGGTGTACGGCGGATCGCTTGGCGGCACAGTGAACATGATCACCAAAGCAGGCACCAATTCGTTGCACGGCAGCGCCTGGGACTTCGTACGCAACAACAGCGTGGACGCCATTCCCTACTTCAAGCCGACAGCGAATATCTCATACCACGTGAACATTTACGGTGGGCAGGTGGGTGGACCGGTGCGCATCCCCTGGCTTTACAACGGTCGCGATAAGACCTTCTTCGAAGTCGGAATGGAGGGCTCGCACTATTCACAGTCCGGCTCGAGCAACATCCTCGAACCCACTGCCGCGCAGCTGGGCGAGAGCACGTGGGGCGGACCGACGGACCTGCCCTTCCTTGATTTCAGCAGCACGCAGACGGGAGTGAAAGGAACCCCCTGCACCCAGGGGAGCGTGAGCAACGGTCCTTGCCAGCTTTACGATCCGACGATTGCCAACAACGCGGCGACGCCAAACCGTCCGGCGTATGTCGGCAATCAGATCCCGGTTTCGGAGTTGAATCCCAGCGCGCTTGCCTTCGTTAAGGCTATTTTCACCAAGGCGCCGATCGTTATTCCTGGCGTTGCTCCTACGACCGCCAACCAGCAGATCACCGATCCCAGCCGCCAGACGACCTACAACTATTCAGGCCGGATCGACCAGCACATCGGCGATCGCGACTTCATCTTCTTCCGCTACGCCGGTTTCGATAATACGCAGACCGGTCCGAGCTCATTGCCTACTCTCTTCACCACAACGCTTATCCCCTCGCAACAATATGGCGTGAACTGGCTGCACGTGTTCAACCCAACCACCACGCTGCAGGTGCAGTACGGCCGCACGCACGTTGAAGACGACGTGCTCACTCAGTTCAACAACCACGATCTGTGGAAGACCTACGGCTGCTCTACCGACATGTGCGACTCCTTCGTCGGCGGCGCCGCTGTTCTCGTCACCCAGACCGTCACCGGCGGCTTCTCAGGCGGCGAGGTGAACAGCCCCACTGCCAATCTCTCCAGCATCCACGAGTGGAGCGGCAGCTTCTCGAAGACCATCGGCAACCACCAATTGCAGGCCGGCGGCGGATGGGACGAGGTGAACTACACCGCGGAGCTGCGCCAGGGAGCTGTCACATTCTCCGGCGCCTCCACCGCGAACTTCTCCAAGAATCCCGGTTCGGTGCCGAACCTCTCGACCGCACAGCTCTCCGCCCAGTCAGGCTTTGGTTTGGCGGATTTTCTGCTCGATTACCCCAACTCGGAAAACAAGCGCAACGTTCTGCTCTCCGAGCGCCCCGGTGGCATTGGAAGCATCTATGTGCAGGACAGCTGGAAGATCACGTCCAACCTGACGGCGAACTTCGGCCTCCGCTACGATCGCAGCGTCATTCCCGCGTATGGTACCGATGCCTCGATCGGTTTGCAGGGCAGCATCGAAACCGGCGACTTCGATTTCAAGACCGGTAACTACATCATTCAGAAACTGCCGCCGCTTTGCAGCGACCGCCATCATGCGCCCTGCATGCCCAGCAGCACTTTGCCTGACCACGTGGTGGTCGCGACCGGCGGAAAGATTCTGCACGGCTCCAAGGACAACATCGGCCCCCGCGTCGGTCTCGCTTACCGCGTGAACAACAGCATGTCCATTCGCGGCGGCTTCGGCATCGTCTACGACAACTGGGCAGGCATCATCCAGATGACCCAGAACTACCAGGGATCATGGCCTGACACCGGCACCTTACAGATCAACAGCACGAATACGCCGGGCACGCCCTATACGTCGGCGCAGAACCCCTTCGCGCAGAACGGCGGTAACCTGCCTGCGGCCACTCCGTTCAGCTCGTCAAATGTGAACTACATGGTCAGCCCCTACTGGCAGAATCCTTACTCCGAGCAGTACAACGCCGGTATCGAACAGCAGTTCACGCCTCGCACCATCCTTGTCCTGAATTATGTCGGATCCGCCTCGCACCGCATGGACGTTGGCGGTTACTACAACACGGGCACGCCCTGCGGCACTGTATGCCCTGGTTCATTCGCTTTGCGCCAGGCGGCCGGGACAACCGGTCAACCGTTCCCTTACACCGTGCCCGAAAAATCGTGGGACCACTCCGGCGCCAACGCTTCATACAACGCGCTGCAGGCGATGTATCGCGGCAAGCTCCCCGGATTGACGTACATGGTCTCTTACACTTGGAGCAAGACCCTGGATGAAGGCGGAGATGGCTACTTCGGCGTGGAAGGCGGTGTTCCTGAGGATCCCTACAATCCGAGGGGCAGCCGCGGTCCGGCCAGCTTCAACATCCCGCAGATGCTCGCTGCCAACTTCGTCTACGAGCTGCCTTTCGGGATTGGCAAGCGATTCTCCACGAACCACCGTGCGCTCGACTACATCATCGGCAACTGGCAGGTGCAAAGCATCGTGATCGGGCGCTCCGGACAAAACTTCAACGTGACGTCTGCCGGAGATATCGCCGAAACCGGCAACGCCAGCACCTACGAACGCGCGAATCTCCTTGGGAATCCGTTGGCCTCCGGTCCGGTACCCGGCAACCCAACCTGCTCTGCGCCCGCTGGATCCACCAGGACGGCCGCACAATGGTTCAACCCCTGCGCCTTTAGCACTCCAGCTATCGGCACGCTGGGTAACGCCGGCCGCAACATCCTTCAGGACCAGACGTTTTGGAACATGGATGCTTCGGTCCACCGCATCTTCCCCCTCACCGAACACATGCGTCTCAACGCCGACGTCGAGGCGTTCAATGTGCTGAACCATCCCGTCCTGGGTACGCCGGGCACAGCCACAACCAGCACCACCAGCTTCGGAATCATCACTTCAACAGCCAGCACCGCACGCATCCTGTCAGGCTCGTTGAAGTTCGAGTTCTAAGGTCCGCTCGCAGATCAAAGCCGCCCCGCCACACAGGGGCGGCTTTGTCATGCTTCGTATCTTTCAGCGCACGAAGCGCAACACCACACCCGCGCCGATGCGGAGAGTATTCTGCACATTGTTTGTGCTGTTGGGCAGTTCCGTCCGCAACCACCCCGCATCGATCATGCGGATCGCAACCCGGTCAGAGACACGATAGTCGATGCCGCCTCCAACCTGCGTGGCGAAACCGTGCGCATGAGGCTCCGCCCCGGTGAGCGCCGGGAACACGCTGTGAAAGCCGTACGCCTCACCGAAGAGCCCCTGGCCGTAAGGCGACAGCTTGCCGCCGGGGTGCCAGCGATATCGCGGCCCGAAGGTCATCGTCACCAGCGACAGCGGAACACCGCTGGAGCCGATGGAGTTGGTCTGGGCACCAGTGACGTCGGCCACAGGCCCCCATCCGCGCCACAGGTTTGTGCCGAGCTCGACCGAACCACCGTGCATACAGAAGTTCTCAGAGGCGTTCGCCTTGATCGAGCGCTCTCCGATGTAGCCGATGGAGAAATCCACCTTGTCGGCTCGCGGGCCTTGTGCGCAGAGTGGACCCACACTGGAAAGCAGCGATATACAGAGCGCGATGCGGAATGAGGTTCGCAAGTGCAGTGGCCTCCCGATAGAGCTCGAGCACGGAACTCGAGGGTTGAATGACTTACTGCACGATCAGCGTGACGGTTGACGAATGTTGCAGAGTGGCGCCGCCCGCGCCCGTAGCTGTGCCGACGACATTGATGGTGTAGGTCTGTTGAGACTGGCCAAAGAAGCCGCTCGCCGATCCGCAACCCGTCAGCCCGCCAATGGCCGCGAAACTCATGACGAACGCAAGGCACAGTGTGAGTGGCCGCATGCCCCGGACTCTGCGACGGAAGGCGCGTGAGAATGGCAGCAGCAACAACCCAAGCGCAACGCTGCCGTTGCCGTAGCTATTGAAGAATCCTTCGCGATGCAACGAAGCCCCGGTCGCCGCGGTGTGGATCGTCATCGTGAAGCTTGCCGGGCTGGCGCCGATGGTAACGACCGCCGGCGTGAAGGTGACCGTGGCTCCCGGAGGAAGTCCAGTGGCCGACAGCGCCACGGGCAGCGCAAACGATCCGCCCTGCGGCAGCAGGTTGAACGCATAGGTCGCGGTGTTTCCGGGAATGACCGTCTGAGTTGCGGGCGTCGTGCTGCCCAGCGTGAAGTTGAAGTCGAGCACGGACTCCGCAAGAGCGGCCGACGTGCTGCTCGTGAAGTTCGTGTCACCGGCATATGCCGCCGTAATGTTGTGGGTGCCGGCAGTTGTCAGGGTCGTCGAGAGCGAAGCAGAACCCGCAGTAAGCGCCGCGGATCCGATCGCCGTCGCACCGTCCAGGAAGACGACGTTCCCCGTTGCCGTACCCAGGCCCGCAGGCCTCACCGTCGCGGTAAAGACGACAGTCTGCGCGATGAAGGGTGAAGCATTATTCGATACAAGCGTAGTCGTCGTGCCCGCCTGTACACCGGTGCCGGCAAGCAGAATGCGCTGAGCAACAACGCCGGTCCCGCTGAAGAGAACCGAGCCGCTGGCCGCCCCCGGAGCCGTTGGCAGGAAGGCGACGTTCTGGGTGCAGCTCGCGCTCTGCGCAAGGGTGATGGGCGCTGCTCCGCAGGTTCCGCCTGTAGCTGTCGTAAACGCTCCAGTAAAGGCGATCGATGCAACGGTGATCGAAGCCGAGCCGGTATTCGCGAGTGTTACGTTTTGCGCCGTGCTCAGAATGCCGACGCCGTTATTGGTAAACGTCAGCGTCGGCAGACCCGCAACCCGCGTCCGCTGGTTGAGCTTATCTGCGATGCTTAGGTTTCCAAAAGTATCCGCAGCAACTGCTCGAGGTGAGTTCAAGATTGCGCTTGTCGCTGGACCGCCATCGCCGCCAAACCCCTGCTCGCCGCTCCCGGCGACAGTGCCGACAGTAGTGCCGGTGATCTGACGGATGCGCTGATTGCCGGTGTCGGTGACGTAAATATTCCCAGCGCTGTCGACGCTCACGCCAGTCGGCCGCGCCAGAGTTGCCGCGGTCGCGGCCGCTCCGTCGCCTGAAAACCCGCCCGAGAAGCTCGCCGTCCCGCTGCCCGCAATGGTCGAGATTACTCCCGCTGCCGTGACCATGCGCACGCGTTGGTTGAGACGGTCGGCGATATAGACGTTGCCCGCAGAATCCACCGCAACACCTGTCGGCGAATCAAGCGCGGCCGAAGTCGCCGCACCGCCATCGCCCGCGAGGAGCTCTTCGCCATTACCTGCGATCGTAGTGATGGTTGTCCCGGTGATCTTGCGAATGCGATGGTTGTTCGTATCGGCGATGTAGAGATTTCCGTTCCCATCGACAGCCACGGCGCTCGGGAGCGAGAGCTGTGCCGCCGTTCCGGCGCCGAGGTCGCCCGAGAAGCCTGTCGTTCCCGTGCCCGCCACCGTAGTGATGTTTCCGCCGCTTACTTTGCGGATGCGATTGTTGTGCGAATCCGCGATGTAGATGTTGCCGTTCGCATCGACCGCTACACCGGTGGGCGTATCCAGGCTAGCAGAGGTCGCCGCTGCACCATCGCCGCTGAAGCCCTCCGCACCGGAGCCGGCAACCGTTGAGATCACACCCGTAGCCTTCACCACTTCGCGTACGACGTGGTTGTTACGGTCCGCAATGTAGAGATTGCCGCTTGCGTCATACGCCACCGCAGAAGGCGCAGCCAGGGTCGCAGCAGTCGCCGCTCCACCGTCGCCGGTGTATCCGGGCGTTCCTGTACCCGCAGTGGTTGCTGCTGCGCGTCCTGGCGTCACCGTAAGAATGCCCTGCGCGTGAACGTACATGGAAACCACGCAACACAGCATTGCAACGTACCGCACCGCAGCGAATTTGGCCAATTGAATTTGCATGCTGTCCTATCCGCCTCCACCACATACCGGAAAACCGTGAGTATTCAACGCGCGGTCCACCGGATATCAGCCGGTGGACCGCACAGTTCCTCTAGTAGCAGGAAAATGCCAGATAGAAGATCGCGTTACTGATAGTCTGCTGTGGCGGGTTGAGCGTCATCACTGTACCTGCGCTCACCTGGCCGGCATTGGTTACGCTACAAGTCTGAGCGGATCCGGACGAACCGGAAACCGCGCAACTCATGATTGACGAACCGAGAGTGAACGAGCTGCTTGTGTTACTCGGCGTCACCGCGTACAAGGTAAACGTGCCTGCTTCAGATGAGAAGGAGTAGACCTTCATACTTGGAGTACACGCGTTTGGAGTAATGGTCGTACTAGTGGAGCCTATGGTGCCACTCAGGTTTCCGCTCCCCACGGGGGACGCATAGTTAGTGGTGGAACCGTTCAGGTTATGGCTACTGAGCGTATATGGAATGCCCACCGGGTTGTCGCCTGATCCTACCGTCACACCTACCCATATCCCAGCGGCCGCAGCTGTTGCCGGCGTGATGTTGGTGTTATCCGCCAGCGCCAGGAATATCTGGTTGTTGAGGGTCACCAGCGCGCCGGTCGTGTAGGTGATGCTCGAATCCCACACTGTCGTCAGTCCCGTGCCATTGATGCCGTTAGTGCCGGTCGCCCCCGTCGGGCCTGCTGGACCCGTTGCGCCAGTCCCCGTAGCACCTGTCGCTCCCGTAGCCCCGGTAGCTCCCGTCGATCCGGTCGCTCCCTGCAACGCCAGCACGGCCCAGTTTCCTCCCGATCCTGAGACATCCGTCACCGGATCGACCGCGCTATTTGCGGTGAGTGCGATGTAGCTGCTTCCGTTTTCGGCTACCGTATCGCCTATGGCATAGGTTGTGCCGCTGTTCCATGTGCCCTGGAAGCTGATGGGCGCGCCCGTAGCACCGGTAGCTCCTGTAGTTCCTGTAGCTCCCGTCGATCCCGTGGCTCCGGTCGCGCCTGTGTTGCCAGCGATGCCCTGAATACCTTGTGATCCTGTGGCGCCGGTTGATCCGGTGCTCCCGGCCAGCGCCAGCACTGCCCAGTTCGTTCCCGAACCGGCCACATCCGTTGCGGGATCGACTGAGGTATTTGAAGCCAGCGCAATGTAGCTGCTTCCAGTCTCAGATACAGTGTCGCCTATCGCGTAGGTTGTGCCGCTGTTCCACACACCTTGGAAGGTGATAGATGAGCCTGTTGCTCCCGTAGCTCCGGTCGCTCCGGTTGCCCCTGTCGATCCCGTAGCTCCCGTCGCACCTGTGTTGCCAGCGATGCCCTGAATACCTTGTGATCCTGTAGCGCCGGTTGATCCCGTCGAACCCGTTGCCCCGGTTGCCCCAGTCGCTCCTGCGATTCCCTGAATACCTGTTGCGCCTGTAGCACCGGTGCTGCCGGTCGCACCTGCCAACGCCGAGACGGCCCAGTTCGTCCCCGAGCCAGCCACATCTGTCGCGGGATCGACACCAACGTTAGGGGACAAGGCGATATAACTCGATCCGCTCTCAGATACGGTATTACCCACCGCATAGGCCGTAAGGCTGTTCCATGTGCCCTGGAACGTGATGGATGCACCGGTCGCTCCTGTGGCTCCCGTTGCTCCGGTCAAGCCCGTCGCTCCGGTGAGACCAGTAGCTCCAGTCGTACCAGTGGAACCGGTGGCACCAGTAGCTCCCGTAAATCCGGTGGCACCAGTAGTCCCGGTGGCCCCGGTTGCACCTGTATTCCCAAGAATGCCCTGAATGCCTTGCGCACCCGTGGCTCCGGTGCTGCCGGTTGCCCCTGCAAGCGCCATGATCGCCCAGCTGGTTCCCGGCCCCGCGACGTCTGTTGCAGGATCGACCGAAGTGCTTGAAGCCAGCGCGATATAGCTGGTTCCACCTTCTGACACGCCGTCGCCAATCCCATAGGTCGTGCTGCCGTTCCACGCACCCTTGAAGATGATCGATGAACCGGCCACGCCTGAGGCTCCCGTAGCTCCTGTCGCGCCGGTCGAGCCCGTGATGCCTTGAATTCCCTGCGCACCCGTGGCGCCAGTGAAACCGGTGGCGCCCGTCGCCCCGGTGAATCCTTGAATTCCTTGTGCACCCGTAGCTCCCGTCAGACCTGTAGCCCCCGTGATGCCTTGAATTCCCTGTGCACCCGTGGCTCCGGTGAGACCTGTAGCTCCGACCGCGCCGGTCGCACCCGTGATGCCCTGAATACCTTGTGCGCCTGTAGCGCCCGTTGCTCCGGTTGCACCAATCGCTCCCGTCAGACCCTGAATCCCCTGCGGTCCAATGGCGCCCGTTGCGCCAACAAGTCCCTGGACGCCCTGAATGCCCTGAATTCCTGGGATTCCCTGAATGCCCTGCGCTCCTGTAGCTCCAGTCGCACCCGTAGCGCCCGTCGATGTCACCGTGACATCGAGTCGAGCCGCGTGACCGGTCTCGTCGTTCTCTTTACTATCAAGCAGCACATTTGCGGCTGTCGCCGTCAGCGCGAAGCCGAAGTTCGTTGCCGGCGCCGTCACCCAGCCCTGGACCTGCGCGGTCACATCGAGCGTGACATATTGCCCCGCGGACGCAGCCGTAAAGCTGTTCACAGACGAGCCTATCGACGGAAGCGTCGCATACGTCACCGTGCCTTCACCCCACGCCGAGGTCACAGGCGAGAGACTCACCGTGCCTCCGGTGTTCACGCGGTTGACAAACACCGTTAACGTGGCGCGCGACACCTGGCCCGCGGTAATCCCCGCCGGCAGTGTGCTGAGATCGAACTGCAGCAGGGCCGTATTCCCATTGCCAACGTACAAATTGGCCAATGTGCCGAAGTTCGTCGTTGAGCGCGTCAGGGTGACGTGTGCATCCCCGCTCAGAGGAACGTCCGTCGCGCGCGCGGCGGGGCAAAGGAGGGTCGTGGCGATGGACAGGGCAAGCAGGCAGCCGGTAAATGGACGATTCAAGGCAACGCTCCTTCTCGGAATTCTTACTCTCAAAACAAGCCGAGTAGAATTTTCCGAGACAATTCAGTAGGTCGTGAAAAAACGATAGGTCCTGCGAAACCGTAATGCGGATCAAGCACGAAATCGCATCGCTGCTATATCGGCCACAGCTTACATAAAGTTCAATCGAGCGGATATTATCTTTTTCGAGATCAAAGCAGCTGTGAAGGTCTACGCATCTGGAGGCAGGATCGATGACGAATATACCGGCCGCATCACAATGGATAAAACCTCATATATTGGCCGTTTTACTGATGGTTTGTCTCGCTTATGGGAACTCTTCCCAAAATGGTTTCCACTTCGACGATTTCCATACTGTCGTGGATAATCCAGCTATTCGCAGCTTGAAAAACGTTCCCGATTTATTCATCGACACGACTACATTCAGTGTCCTACCTGCCAACCGCACCTACCGGCCAGTCATATCGACGTCCCTTACGCTCGAGCACGCGCTAGGCCACGGATATGTCCCATTTTGGTTTCACTTCATTACATTTGTGTTATTTTTCTGTCTCGTGTTGTTACCGAACGAGTTATACCGGCTGCTGCTCGATAAAACCCTTCCCTCACCCCGCAACAAATGGCTCGCTCTCTTTGCCGCTGCATGGTTCGGCCTTCATCCCGCCATGGCAGGGACCATCAACTGCTGCCGCACAACGCGCCATCGCACTCCAGCCTTGCTACCAACTCGCGAATAACAACCTCGCCTGATCGCTCACGCAGAAGCCCGCGGGCAGATAGTCAACCGGCAGCCTCAACGGTTCTCCAGCGGCGAAAAACAAACGTGCGCTGCACGGAGAAGCTCACCAGGCTCAACAGGCTGTCGACCGCGACTTTCGCGGCGAAAACATTCCAGCGTCCGTAGCGGTGCAGGGTCCAGATCAACACATAACTGAGCGCGCCAATCGCCGCTACCAGCGCATAGTAGCGCCACAGCACACCGCTCACCGGCGCGCGATTATGGAACACGAATCTCCTGTTCAACGCGAAGTTAACCAGCGAACTCAATCGCCCGACCACGATGCTCGCGGGCACATTGCCGGTCAGGGCGAACGCCAGCGAGAAGCCTGCCAGATCGATGCCCGCTGCCACTACCGCCGAGAAGTAGAACCGCACCAGGACGAAGTAGATGCGCATCGAATCCCAGATCGGATCGAAGTGCGATGAGCGGTTCCCGTCGATGTAGACGGTCTCGATCGGCACTTCCACGGGCGCGCTTCCCGTCCGGCAAACATGGCTCAGCACCGTCATCTCATACTCGTAGTGCTCTCCGTCGAGCACCAGCAGCTCCGGCAGCGCTTTGCTCGGAAACGCACGCAGCCCCGTCTGCGTATCCATCAGCTTCGCTCCGGTAACGAACGCAAAGATGTGGCGCGTCAAGCCGTTGCCGAACCGGCTGCGCAGCGGAACATCCCCCGCAAAGCTCCGCGATCCCAGCACCAGCTTTCCGTCTGCACTCAGCAGCCTCTGCGCGACCCGCGCAACATCGCCCGACGTATGCTGCCCATCGGCATCGGCCGTAACTAATCCGTCCATTGTCTGGAGCTCATTCAGAAAATAGTTGATGCCGGTCTTCAGCGCGCGCCCCTTGCCGAGGTTCACGGCGTGCCGCAAAACAAACACGCGCGGCAGCAGCGCCACTTCGTCGAAAACAACGGAGCACTTCGCATCGCTGCCATCATTCACAACCAGCACAGCCCCAAACCCCTGCGCAACCAGACTGGCTACAAGGCCCGTAAGGCGCTCCTCCGGCTGCCATGCGGGAATAAGTACCGCAAGGCGATTCAACTCTCCCGGGGACGCCCGCTCAACATAGTTCATCTGCGCAGGAGCTTACATCGGCGATAAATGTTCGGCGACGGAAACTCCACATTAAGCCATTGAGGCACGCACCCGCGTGCCCATTTTGGCACTGAAGGATAATCATTCACTGCTGCGGGACACAGTTGATATTCCGCTGCGTATTGGAATTAGGCGCCTACCCGGGCCGCGGATCACTCTTTTGGAGCAGCCGCTTTCGATGCTGTTGCCAGTAGCTCGAAGAATCCATGCTCCTTTAGAAACACCGACCGCAGAGCCTGATTGCGGAAGGCTTCAGTCCCACCCGTCGCCTGGGTCGAAAGGGCTCCCGTGATGTTCCCCGCGCGGGCACATGTAATTGGGTCGTTGGACAAGAGCCAGGCCCGGAGAAAGCCCGCGTCGAAGCTGTCCCCGGCGCCGATCGTGTCCACAGGTACAACCGTGAGCGGCGCCACGTCCGTAGCAGCACCGTGATTGTAAACTCGCGCACCACTCCTTCCGCGCTTCACCACAACAAGGGGAGGCAATACCGGCAACGCAAGCACCGCATCGTCGAGATTAGCGGCGTGTGTCATGCGACAAATCTCGTCCTCGTTGGGCATAAAGACGTCCACGTACGGCAGGACCTCCGCCAGCGGTGAGCCCCAGCTATCGTCAGGGTCGTCATTCGGATCGAGCGAGATCGTCAAGCCGGCATCCTTCAACCGTCGCAGAAGATGGGGCAAGCCCGCATGCAATCCACGCTGCAGATAAAGCGATGAAAGATGCAGATGACGCGCCTGCACAAGAAATTCGAAATCGAGATCGGCAACCGAGAGCTCGGCAATCGTGCCCGGGAAGGTCAGCATGTGGCGGCGGTCGCCGTGCGGCAAAAGCACCGTGACCCCCGTCGCCAGCGCGCGATGCCGGGAGGTGTGAGAGACATCGACGCCGGCCTCACCGAGTCGTTCGAGAGCGATGCGTCCAAACTCATCGGAGCCGATCAGCGTCGTAAACGCCACCTTCGCGCCGAGCGTTGCGGCGTTATGCGCCACGATTCCCGAAGAGCTGCCCAGCGTCGCCGCAAAATTCGTGGCCAGAAGCTCGCGCTCCGTCGGCATCTCAGATGGAAGGCCATAGAGGATCAGGTCCAGATTGAGCTCGCCGAAGATAATGATGTCAAACATCTTCATGGATAGTTTGCGGAACCTCCAATTACTTTAGTCTTCGTTTTATCACTTCAGCGCCCGAATGGTGAACATACCTTCGCTCACCCAACACTAATTCATGCCAGCAAAAATCAAGTAAATGCTGGCTATCGAGCTGCTCGCGGAGCCTTTAGGCTCCATCATCCCGGATTTTGCACTTGCAAAGTGGGACGGCGACGTGGTTTACTTTACTTTCTTATTGTTTCTTTTGATATCAGGATGAGGAACGCAGCAGTGACCCCACTTACCCGCCTTCTGGCCCTTTCTCAGCCTGAGAAACAGCAACTCGGCCTGCTCTACACTCCCGCTGAGATCGCCCAGCAGCCCGCGACTTGGGCGACCACCCATCTACTCTTTGAGGAGTTCCGGCCCGAGCTGACGAGCTTCTTGCGACGCGCACACAGCGAGCGGTGGACCATCTACCTCGTCGGCGCGGGCACCTCGGACTACATCGGTCATGCCGTCGCCAATCTCCTGCGCAAGCGCTGGCAGTGCGAGGTGTGCGCCGTGGCCAGCACCGACCTGCTCACCAACCGCGACGACCTCGTCATCCCGAATCGCGACTATCTCTGGATATCCTTCTCACGTTCAGGCGACAGCCCCGAAGGCGTTGCCGTCCTTGCGCAGGCCCTCGAGCTCCACCCCAACGTCCGTCACCTCGTCGTGAGCTGCAACAAGAATGGCCGGATGGTCGAGCTCGCTCTCGCGGACAAGAACTCTTTCGCCATGCTGCTCGACGATGCGGTCAACGATCGAAGCCTCGCGATGACGAGCTCGTTTACGAACATGGTTTTGTTCGGACAGGAGCTCGCTCACCTATGGGACAACGTCCCGTTTGAGAAGACACTGGAGCAAATGATCGTCGCCGCGGAGCACGTCCTCCACGAAGGCTCATTCCTGGCCCATACTCTCGCGCAGAATGGATATCTGCGGGCGTGCTTCGTCGGCTCGGGAGCGCTCGGCGCCACTGCTCGCGAGTCCGCATTGAAGCTGCTGGAGCTGACCAGCGGCGGCATCCAGACGATGAATGAAACCACGCTCGGCCTGCGCCACGGGCCCATGTCCTCGCTTAATGCAGACACCCTTTTCACCGGCTTCATTTCAACGGACAGCAATCGGCGTCGCTACGATATCGATCTCGTCAACGAGATTCGCGCCAAGCAGGTCGTGCGCACTATCGTGACCATCGGACAGCCCGACGCAGCTAGCGATTACAGCCTGCACTGCGCTGCGTTCGATCGTGTAGACGACGCGTACCGTCCTGCGGTTGATGTGATCTTCAGCCAGATGCTCGGCCTCTTCGCATCCATCGAGCTCGGCCTGCAGCCGGACTCGCCCAGCCCCAACGGCCTCATCAGCCGCGTGGTCGAGAAGTTTGCCATCTATGCCTGATCCAGGTGTTCGCTGTCCGTCGCGGCCGAGGTGTCTCCGTGTCTGATTATCTGCAGAACCTTCTTCGCACATCCCGGGGCATTTACTCCGTGTGCTCGGCGCATCCGTGGGTCATCGAGGCGGCGATGCGGCAGGCGCTTGCTGATGACACACATCTTCTGCTCGAAGCGACCTGCAACCAGGTGAATCAGGAAGGTGGTTACACCGGCATGACGCCGGCGATGTTTCGCGACTACGTTCACGGCATCGCCGCGGAGCTGCACTTCGATGTGCAGCGGCTGATTCTTGGCGGCGACCATCTCGGCCCCAATCCATGGCAAAACCTCGACGCGGTCACGGCGATGCAACGATCGCTCGAGATGGTTCGCCTGTATGTCGAAGCCGGGTTTACAAAGATCCACCTCGATGCAAGCATGCGTTGCGCCGACGATCCGGAAGTACTCCCTTCCGAGCTGATGGCGGGCCGCGCGGCCGCGTTATGCGCTGCGGCTGAAGCGGCACGGAAGACTCTCGGCATGAGTCCGGTGGTGTACGTCATCGGTACAGAAGTTCCCACACCCGGTGGCGCGACTCACGCGCTCGACACACTCACTGTCACCAGTTGCGAATCTGCCGAGCACACGCTCGCGGTTCATCGCGCAGCCTTTCATGAGGCCGGACTCGACGCCGCATGGGACCGCGTCATCGCGCTCGTCGTGCAGCCTGGAGTGGAGTTCGATCACGACTCCGTTGTCGATTACGATGCAGCAAAAGCCGCGCATCTGCAGAGCTTCCTGCAAGCGCATCCGGAGCTCGTGATGGAGGCGCACTCCAGCGACTATCAACTGCCACACGCATACGAAGAACTCGTATGCGATGGCTTCGCGATCCTGAAAGTCGGGCCCGCGCTGACCTTCGCGCTGCGAGAAAGCCTCTACGCGCTGTCCGCAGTTGAGCGCGAGCTTCTGCCTGAGTCCGACCGTGCAAACCTCGTCGAGACCATGGAAGCCATCATGCTTGCGCATCCCGCAGACTGGCGGAAGTATTACCACGGCACGCCGGACGAGCAGCACCTTCTGCGCGTATACAGCTACAGCGACCGCATTCGCTACTACTGGAGATTCCCGGAGGCACAGGCTGCGATCGACAGGCTCGTGCAGAATCTTGAGAAGAAGCCGATCCCCGAAACGCTTCTGAGCGCGCACTGTCCGCGCCAGTACGACCTGGTGCGTGCCGGCAGACTTGCCGCCGAGCCGAAGTCCATCGTCATCGCAAATATTATGGCGATGCTCGCGCCGTACAGCAAGGCGTGCCGCCGTAACGCGTAACGAAAAGCCATAATCGTCGACAACAAAGGCCTGCACACATGAACAAAGCCTCTCGCCCGTTGATCCTGCTTGACCCGCATCCCCGCCCTATCGACCTCATCTTCGATGCAGAGACGAAGGCGCGCCTTGAAGCCCTGGGCGAGGTCGTATGGCATGAAGGCTCTCCGGCGAGTGACGAGCATATCGATCGCTACCTGCCCGATGCAGTCGCGCTGGTTGGCCAATCCGCGTTGCCCAAGGAGCGGCTGGATCGCGCGCCCGACCTCAAAGCCGTGTTTAACGTCGAGAGCAACTTTCTGCCCAACATCGACTACATGGAATGTCATCGCCGCGGCATCCCTGTTCTTTCCACCGCGCCTGTGTTCGCAAAGCCTGTCGCAGAGATGGCGCTTGGCATGGCGCTCGCTTCAGCGCGTCGCATCCATCAAGCTGACGCAGCCATTCGCTCCGGCCGCGAAACACTGTACGGCATGGGCGACAATCATGATTCCTTCCTGCTCTCGGGCAAGACCGTCAGCCTTGTTGGGTTCGGCAATCTCGGCCGCGCTTTGCTGCCGCTGCTAAGGCCATTCGCTCAGGACATTCTCGTCTGCGATCCATGGATCCATCCGGCGGTGCTGCGCGAATCAGGCGTCACACCGGCGTCCCTGACGGAATGTTTTCAACGCTCGTCCGTAGTTTTTTTGCTGGCCGCAACCACGACGGAGAATGCCGGAAAGATCGATCGCACGTTCTTCGAGACGATGCCGAAGGGCTCGATCGTTGTACTCGTCAGCCGCGCCGGCATCGTGAACTTCGACGACCTGCTGGACGCCGCAGCTTCCGGCCACATACGCGCGGCCATTGACGTATGGCCTGAAGAGCCGATCCCACCGGGGCATCGCGCGCGTTCGACACCCAACACCCTGTTGCAGGCGCATCGCGCCGGCAACATCCCCGAGGTCTGGCCGTGGATGGGACAGATGGTCATCGACGATCTCGAACAGGTACTGAAAGGCCTGCCTCCACAACGCTGCCAGCGAGCGCAGTGGGAGACTGTGTCGAAGGTACGCAGTCTCCCCGTCTCCTAGCTGCTCCGAGTGCGCGTCGCCGCAACGCAACAACGCTACTGCGCGCCGGCTCGTCGCTTATTGCTTCTACGCATAAGCCATGCGACGATCAGGCCGACAACGATCCACAGCACGCCCAGTATCTGCGCGTTGCGGCTCAGGTGTATCCAGATGAAGGCGCACACCAGTATGCCCAGCGCGGGGATGAGCAGTGGCAGCGTGACCTTCTCCTTCGAGCGAAACTTGTAGTGGACCAACGCGGCGGCGTTCACACCGATGAACGCAATGAAGGCTCCGAAGTTCAGCAACTCCGCCCCTTGCTCGTATGTAAGCAGGAAGGCGCCGACCAGTGCGATGAAGCCCACAATCAGCACGTTGTTTCGTGGAATGTGGTTCTTTGGTTCAACCGCGCCGAACACTCTTCGCGGCAGCGAGTTGTCTCTCCCCATGCTGAACATCAGCCGCGATGCGCCGAACTGGGCAGCCACCGCAGAGCCAAGGTTCGCGACCAGCAGCGTCGCGTTCAAAAGATGGAACAGGAAGGGTCCGCCGACTCGTGCTGCAACATGCACAAACGCTGTATCCACAATGGCAGCGGGGAAAGGCTTGTCCGCGGGCCACGCCAGTTGTGCCACGTACACCTGAAACATGGAGAGAATGCCGATGATCAGGCAGGTAAACACAGTGGCCAGCAATATATTGCGGCGAGGATTCTCCACCTCTTCCGCCATCGTGGAGATGCCATCAAAGCCGATATACGTGAGCACCGCAACCGACGTTCCTGTAAACACCGTGCTCATCGAGAACGTCGCGCGATCGTAGAACGGCCGCAACATATCGGCGCCGGTCGGATGCACCGTTGAGAAGATGTAGCGCACGCCCTCTGCAAGGAACAACACAACGACCAGTCCCATTACGATCGAAAGGATCGCGTTCACGCGGCTCGAAGTCTGTATGCCGCGCGTGTTCAAAAACGTGATGAGCACAGCGAAGGCAATCACCCAGAAAGCATACGAGACGCCCGGGACAATATTTCGCGCCGCCTGGCTGCACCATATGACGCAGATGATCGGATTGAGCAGGTAGTCCATCAACATCGCCCAGCCCACCACGTAGCCCGCCTTCGGGTTGAACTCCTCCGACACATACGTGAACGCGGAGCCGGCGCGCGGATAGACTCTGGCCATACGCCCGTAGCTGATCGCCGTGAACAGCATGGCAACCATCGCAATCGCAATGGTTGTGACGACATGTCCATGCGCGAGATTGCTGACCACGCCGTAGATGCCCATCGGCGCGGTCGGCTGGATGATGATGATGCCGTAAACGATCAGGTGCCACAGCTTCAGCGAGCGCTGTAGTTGGGGCACCTCGGGTGATCCAGTCGTCTCTCGCTCCACTACCGTCACTCTCCGTTCCTCACCGTCACGTCACACATCGTTCCCGGCGCAGCACCGCTGCACCCGAAACGTTATAAAACGAAATAAAAGTCTCTATATACGTTACATCACGATGGTACACTGAAACCCGATTTATCCGGCGCGAATGGACGTTTTGTTCCACGTGCGCCTGTCACCACCTTCACCTTGAGAACGCACCATCAAGCAGGAGCCTGCCGACATGAATCGCCGCCAACTGTTACGCACCACTGGACTGGGTCTGGTAGGAAGCACGGTCGCCCCCGCCTCAGCAGTTCCCTCCGCTGCCGCCGCTGCTCCGGGCGAAGCCAAAGGTCTGAGCCTCGCCGACTACCAACCAAAAAGCATGCTCCAGGTGCCCGAGAATCACGTGGCCCGCGCACGCTTTCCGGTCATCGATATACACACCCATATCTCGTGGTCGAAGAAAGTAGTCAACGGTGTCCCTCTCGCTCCGGAGCGCGACTACTTCGGCACGCCCGAGGAACTGCTCGCAGTGATGGACCGCAAGAACATCCGTTCCATGGTGAACCTGACCGGCGGCTACGGCACAGGCCTCGCCGAGGTCGTGCAGAAATATGATCGGCCTTTCCACGACCGCTTCTACACATTCACTGAGCCTTCCTACTCCCTCTTCCTCAAGCCGGACTATCCCAAACTGCAGGCGCAGGCGATTGAACAAGCCCATCGCGATGGCGCCCGCGGCCTGAAAATCCTCAAGACGCTCGGTCTCTACCTGAGAGATAACCTCACGACCGGCAATCTGGTTAAGATCGACGACCCGCGGTTCGATCCCATGTGGGATGCCTGCGGGCAGCTCAACATGCCGGTTGCCATCCACGTGTCGGACCCGGTGGCGTTCTTCACACCCACTGACCGCTTCAACGAGCGATACGAAGAGCTCAGCAATCATCCGGACTGGTCGTTCTACGGCCCCGGTTTCCCCAGCAACGCGGAGCTGCTGGAGGCGCGCAACCGCGTCATCGCACGTCATCCGAAGACGCGCTTCATTGCCTTGCATGTCGGCAACTTCTCAGAGAACCTCGCTAATGTGTCCGAGAACCTCGACCGCATGCCCAACATGACCGTCGATATCGCAGCGCGCATCGGTGAGTTGGGACGCCAGCCGCGCACCGCGCGCAAGTTCTTCGACAAGTACCAAGACCGCATCCTCTTCGGCACCGACGCCACGCCTCACGGCGACGAATTTCCGCAGCAGGTCTTCAACGACAAGCTCTACGAAATCTACTATCGCTTCCTGGAAACGGACGACGAGTACTTCGATTACGCTCCCGCGAAGACGCCGCCGCAGGGCCGCTGGCAGATCTACGGCGTGCATCTGCCGGAAGACATTTTGCGCAAGGTCTACAACGGCAACGCCTCGCGCGAGCTTCACATAACGGTGTAGAACGATCCGCGATTCGAGGTCGATCCATGAAACAGCTGCTCACCGCCGGCCTCGTCCTGATGGCCGCCACCGCTCCTGCGCAGAACGCTGACACGGCTACTTTCAAAAGCGTCTACTCGAAGCATGAGGCGCCGCTGACCACGGATCCGCGCACACCTTTCTGGCGCGGCGCGATTCCCGTTTACGCGGAACAGGATACGCAGGGGCGTACCGTTCCTTCCTACAGGACCGAAGTGCGTTCGCGCTGGACGGGCAGCAACCTGTACGTCCTCTTCGTCTGTCCGTATGAAGAGTTGAACCTCAAGCCCGCGCCTGAAACGGCGAAAGAAACCAACCAACTGTGGAACTGGGATGTGGCCGAGATCTTCCTCGGATCAGACTTCCAAAACATTCGCCGCTATAAAGAGTTCGAAGTGTCGCCGCAGGGAGAATGGATCGACCTTGACGTCGACCTCGCCCGGCCGCATCACGAAGTCGGCTGGACATGGAACTCCGGCTTCCAGGTTGCCGCCCGCATCGATCGCAAAGCGAAGGTCTGGTACGGGGCGATACGCATCCCCTTCGCCGCGCTTTCGACGCAGCAGCCCGCTGCAGGAACGACCTTCCGCACCAACCTTCTCCGCAGTCAGGGCCCCGCAGGGCATCATCAGCTCATCGCCTGGAAAGCTCCCATGACCGACACCTTTCACACACCCGAACGCTTCGGAACGCTACTACTGACGAGGAAGCACTAAGGCGTCTACCAGGACGACAGCACGAAGGGCCGACAGATATTCTGTCGGCCCTTCGTGCGTGGACGTCGGTTGCTGTCGCGTCAGAAAGTGAGGCGACCCCTGAGACGGATCTGGCGGTTGCTGCTGATGCCTTCTTGCTCGTAGCTACGGAACAGGTGCCCAAAGTCAGCGTTCGGAGAATATTGCGACGAGTCGGTTGTATCGATCGGCAAGATCTTCGGCTGGTTTCCTGGCGTGCCAAGTTTTGACTGATCGACCGACAGGCTGAAGGATCCGACGTTGGCGAAGCACCCTTCGCATCCTCCACCATCACCCTGGTCCGGCGACAGCATGGGATGATTCAGGAGATTGTTGACGTCCGCGCCCAGCTGCAGCCCGATGCGTTCCGTGATGGCGAACGTCTTGTGCAGGCCGAAGTTGACGCCATAGGTCGAGGGTCCCCACAAGGCATTTCGGGCTGCCACACCGGACTGCGTGTACAGATCGGAGCCCATGCTCGGCAACTTGAAGGCGCTCGGATTCCACATGTATCCGGCAGTGGATCCACTGCGCGGATTGCCGGAGATGATCGCGCGGACCGAGGTCGCATTGAAGTCCCCGACTGCATCGAGCGTGCCCGAGGCGACATTGCCCGGAAGCACCGGATCGCAGTCGTCGCAGACAAAAAACGGCGTGAAACCAGTGCCCGTCTTGTAGAACAGGTTCGTCGTCGCTTGCCAGCCGCCGATTGCAGCATCGGCCAATCTCGAAGCCGAGCCGAGGAAATGCTTGCCGCGACCGAACGGGAGATCGGCGATGGCGTAAGCCACCACACGATGACGCGAAGTGAAGGAGTCCACGCCGTAGTCGCTCTCCGGCTGGAACGGATTGTAGGCGTCGCCACCAAGGCTGGAGTTGCCGACGTCGAGACCCGACGATTTCTGGTCGAGGAACGTATATGCCACGCTGAAGTTCAAGCTCCTCGCCTGACGCTGCACCTGGGCCTGGAAGGAGGTTGTCATGCTATGGCCGACGTTGCCAAAACCCGTGACGTAATCCCCGAGCGCCGGAATCTTCAGGCGCGCATTATCTGCCGGTGAGTATGCGCAATCACCGTTGTTCAGCGGATCGCAAGGGGTGACACCATCGCCGGTCGTCGTGCCGAACGGATTCCCGTTAGGCGCGATCATATTCAGGTCGTGCCCTACGATCTGCCCACCCTCATGCCCGCCAATGTAGGAGAACCGCACCGAACTCTGCCACGGCAGTTCTCTCTCGATCGTCGCATTCCATTGCTGCACGCGCGGGTTTTTGAGGTCGACAGGAACGTAGTTTGCCGACGGTGTATTGCCAAAACCGTTGAGCGTTCCCCCGACGAACGGGCTGGTGCCAGTTGCGCCACCCGTTGGCCAGCCGCCGAGTGCCGGTCCGCCTGTAACCGTGCGTTTGGTACGGCCCTGGTTGAACGGATTGGTAGCGATCGGATCACGGATCCCCTGAGCTGCGGAAGTGGGGTAATAGATCCCATAACCGCCGCGAATAACGGTGCGGGGCGTGATCTGATACGCCAGTCCAACGCGCGGTCCGAACCCGCTCGTGTCCGTTCCCACGAGACCTCTTCCCACGCCCAGACCGGAATCCTTCGCGAGGACATAGCCGAAGGCCACGATATTGGGATCCAGGTACTGCAGCGTCTTGGTTGACGGGATGACAAATCGCCCAACCTGCCCAGTGGTCGTGTTCCGGTAGTTAGGATCGAGGTTCGCCAACAGGTCGTTGTTTTCGATGAAAGGAGTGATGATGTCGTAGCGAAGGCCGAGGTTCAGAGTCAGATGAGAGTTCACTCGGAAATCATCTTGCGCGAAGTATCCTGATTCCCAGTTGTAGACGTTCATCGGGGGGCGCGGCGTATTGACAAACCCCACTGAGTCCGCTGGCTGCCCTTGGAGGAAACGCGAGAGAGCGTTGGCTCCGGTGCCCGTGTAGGTCACCAGTCCACGCACGTTGCCCCGGTTCACCGCAAAGCCATCCAACGCCTGGTTGCGGATGAAGTCGCCTCCCATCCGCAGGCTGTGACGCCCAATCGTCCAGCTCAGCGTATCGCCAAACGTTGCGATGTTCTGGTCTGCTGGGCGGTCTGTGTTGCGACCGCCGTTGCTGAATGCCTGGAACTTGCCCAGTGAGACGGCCAGATGTCCGCGCGTGTCCAACTCACTCGTTCCCAGGGTTGCGCCGACGGTCGTAATGTCGGCATCTGTGAAGCCGATGCTGGACAGAAATCCTCGCAGTGTGGTGTTGCTGTGTGTATAGAAGTGTTGCTTGTTGAAGCCTCCGCGCACTTCGTTCACCAGGTGCGGCGTGAATACGCGTGTATACGAAAGCGCGAGCGTATTGTTTCTGCGGTCCGTCTGGCTGAGACCCAGGCCGGTGAAAACACCCACCACCGGGTTCAGTGAGATCTTCTGCGCCGAGCCGTGGTACACGCCATACACACGATCATTGTCGGAGAAATTGTGATCTACCCGCAGCGTGCCTTCATCCTGGAACGATCCACCCGCAACCGACGTCGTGTAGTGCGGAGCGACAGTTCCAAGCGTGGCATTGATCGGGGCGGACGTGCCAACCTTCGGGAAGTATAGGGAGATCAACTTCGTCGTCACAGGATTGAGCAGGCGCGAGGGAATCTTTATAAACTGCTGACCAAGTCCACCGACCGTATTGGTTGCAATCTCAGCAGGGGTGAGCACGGCATTGCCCACTGACGGCTTTGTCTTGTCGCTCATCAGCGAGAAGTCTCCGGCCAACAGCGTCGGGTGCGGCAAGGTGCTGGATGACGCACTTGACGGTTCGATCGACGAGTCGTGCTCATACGCCGCAAAGAACCATGTGTTCTTCAGCTTCGCTACCGGGCCACCAATCGATCCGCCCACATCCGTAATGTTGAAGAAGGGCTTCTTGAAGGCGGGCTGAAACACGGTTGGCGCGAAGTTCGCGAGCGTATCCTTGTCTGCCAAGGTCCAGGCGGACAGCGCCGAGTTCTTGTTGTTGTAGAAAATCGAGCCGTGATAACTTGAGCCACCGCGTTTGGTGGTGACGCGAACGTTGGCAATACCGGCATACTCCGCACTGAACGCGTTCGAGAGTACGTTGAGGTCGCCCACCGCCTCCAGTGAGGGCTGGCTGGCTGTCGCCTGGCCGAAGATGCCGCCGTTGGAGCGCTGGCCATCCACCGAGAAGCTAGCGCCGTAGCTCTGCGCTCCAATGAACTTGAAGTTACCGGGTTCATCACTCTGTGTAATGTTCGGATTGATGTAGAGGAACGAATAGATATCGCGACTGTCGCGAGGCAGCTCGATGATGGCCTGGGACGTCAGAGTCTGACTTAGTGTCTGGTCCTCGGTATCGATGGTCGCCGCCTGGGAGGTCACTTCGACGCTCGAGCTCGACGAAGCCTTCAGTACAGCATCCGCACTCGCGACATCGGAGCCGTTCAGGACGATGCCGTTAACCACAGCTGTTCCAAAGCCGGCGGCGGTCACCGTTGCCTTGTAGTGCCCGCTTGGCAACGCGGGAGCCGCGAAACCTCCATGCGCGTCCGTGGTGACATGGTGTGTCGCAAGGGTTCCGAGATCGGTGATCTCAACCTGCGCATTCGGAAGCAAAGCTCCGCTGGAATCCGTGACCGTACCGCGTATCGTGCCAAGGTCTGTGCCCTGTGCAACCAGTATTGACGGGCTTATCCCGAGGCCCAAGATTAAGACCGCCAACAACGAAATAAGGTTCCGCAGCTTCATAAAAAATGCCCCCGGTTCAAACGATGGACGGAAGATATCACACATAACGAAGAAAAAGCCAACCAAAAATAATGCGAGACGAATAATACGCAACTATGTGACGAGATAATGCGCGAAATGCTCCACTTTTGAGGCGTCGCGGCGCGCTTGAGGCTTCGAGGCGCACAGACGCCGAGTACTCGCAAGTTTCCGAACTCGGCACCTGGAGCATATAGACAGTGGTCCGACGCTTGACGGCGTTGCGCGCAAAAGACTAAAACAGCCCCACGGATCTAAAAATATGAGCAAACGCAATATAAGAAAACAAAGCGCAACCATCCTCATCTTTGCCGCGATCGTACTCTTCGCCATCCGCAGCTCCCGCGCGGGCGATTTCAGGGTGGTTGGCCCCGGGGGAGGCGGCGCCATGTACCACGCCACGATCAGTCCGCACGACCCCAGCGAGGTGCTCGTTGCCTGCGACATGACCGGGTCCTATATCAGTCATGATGGCGGCCGTTCGTGGCGCATGTTCAATCTCCGCGGCGCGGTGCGCTTCTTCGCCTTCGACCCCATCGATCCCCACACCATCTACGCCGGGACCCAGGCCCTGTGGCGCAGCACCGACGATGGCACATCCTGGAACCTCGTGTGGCCGCGCCCTGCAACAGTCCGCGACGTCCTCATGGCCACCGACCACGCCGACGAGACCATCGTCTCCGACGCCAACCCGATCGGCGACATCATGGCATTCGCCATCGACCCCGCCGACTCGCGCACGCTCGTTGCCGGCAGCGTGAAGGACGGCAAAGCCGCCATCTTCCTTTCGCATGACGCCGGAGCTTCCTGGGAAAAGCTGCACGATCTCCGCAGCGCTCCGCAGAAGCTCTGGATCGATCCCTCGTCCAGCAAGCAGCAGCGCGATATCTATGTCGCCGGCAAGGATGGCGTGACGGCGCGCAGCCACGGCAAGTGGCTCGACCAGCCGGCACCCGCTGACGTTGTCTTCACCGACGTCAGCACCGGCTTCTCTCCGAAGCAGGGCGTCATCATCTATGCCACGTCGAAGGTCGGCGTCTTCCTGTCGAAGGACGGCGGCGCCTCGTGGACCACATCGCAACTCCCCGGCACCGGAGCGCAGGTGCGTGCGGTTGCCACCAGTCTTCTCCATCCCGAGTCCGCATATGTTTCCTACAGCCACCTCCAACTCAGCGGCAAAACGTGGATGGGTGTCGCGCGCACTCGCGACGCCGGCCATACATGGACGCTCGCGTGGAAGGAAGACAAGGCCTCATCGCCGAACATCCATGACGCATGGATCGCAAAACAGATCGGCGTTGAGTGGGGCGAAAATCCTCTGGAGCTTGGCGTCGCCGAGCAGGACCCCGAGCTCTGCTACGGCACCGACTTCGGCCGCACAATGATCACCACCGACGGCGGCGCCACATGGCATGGCGCCTATTCGAAGAAACTCCCCGACGGCAACTGGACCTCCACCGGCCTCGACGTCACCACCAACTACGGCTATCTCTTCGATCCCTTCGACAAAACCCGCCGCTTCATCCCCACGACCGACATCGGTCTTTTCCGCAGCGAGGACAGCGGCCGCTCGTGGACACGCTCCGTCACCGGCGTCCCCGAACCGTGGAGCAACACCACCTACTGGGTCGCGTTCGATCCCGCCATCCGCGGCAAGATGTGGGGCGTCATGAGTGGCACGCACGACCTGCCGCGGCCGAAGATGTGGCGCACCCGGTCGGTCACGCAATATCGTGGCGGCGTCTGCATCAGCCTCGACGGCGGTCGCACATGGAAGCCTTCCAACGCCGGCATGCCCGAAACCGCACCAACGCACATCCTTCTCGACCCCACGACCCCCGCGGGCAAGCGCACGCTATGGGTCGCAGCGATGGGCCGCGGCGTTTACAAGAGCATCGACGACGGCGCGACCTGGATCCTGAAGAATCGCGGCATCACGCAAACCGAGCCTCTCGCCTGGCGGCTCGCTCGCGCGAAAGATGGAACGCTCTACGTCACCATCGCGCGACGCAGCGAAGACGGCAGCATCGACGCTCCCGGCGACGGCGCTCTTTACAAGTCGACCGACGGCGCCGAATCCTGGACACAGGTGAAGCTGCCGCACGGAGTCAACGGGCCCAACGGACTCACCGTCGACCCCGAAAATCCGAGCCGCCTCTACCTCTCTGCATGGACCCGCGCGACCCGCGCGCATGGGACCGGCGGCGGAATCTTCCTCTCGCTGGACGCCGGCAAAACCTGGACCAACGTTCTCGACCGCGACCAGCACATCTACGATGTGACCGTCGATCCACGCAACGCGAACATCCTCTACGCGGCCGGCTTCGAGTCCTCTGCATGGCGCTCGAGCGATCGCGGAGGACATTGGACCCGCATCACAGGCTTCAACTTCAAATGGGGTCACCGCGTCATGCCCGACCTCGAAGACCCAAACATGGTGTACATCACCACGTTCGGCGGCGGCGTATGGCATGGCGCCGCCAGCGGAGACGCTCGCCGCCCCGACATCGCGACGCCACAGCTAGCTCCAGGACAGTGAACCGCTCATACCTCAATGTTCAATGGCGGAAGCGGTCCGCAGAACTCGTTCTGCACCGCTTCCGCCAGTTGCATCGAGTACGCCGCATCAGTCAGCGAGCACGTCGACGGCAGGCCGGCGGTCACCAAGCGAATGAACTCTTCGTACTCCGCGAGAATGCCTTCATCCACAAGATCGTCGCCAGTCAGCGGGTGTTGCTCCACAACCTTCTCCCCCACCCAATACCTATCGCCTTGAAAGGATGTATCGCAGTTATACGCCGCCCCTAACGCGGCCTCCGCCGTTGCCCCGTTCGTCGTCAGCCGATAGCTCTCGCGCCGCAATCCCGTGTTCAGCATCAGCGATATTTCAGCCTCTGCGCCATCCGCGAACGTCAACCGCACCCACGAATCATGCCGATCCGTGTCGTCGTAAGCGCGTCTCCGCACCTCGATCCCTTGTGGGTCCCCCATCAAGAATCGCATCGCATCGAGCACATGGATCCCCGTCTCAATTGCAAAGTCTGGCTCCATCCGATTCGTCCGCAACATCTCCACGCGCGCAGTGCGTACAGTCCGCTCGGAGGCCCACTGCTTCAACCGCACAATGGAAGGAATCGCGCGGCGATTGAATGCAACAAACGTGAAAGCCTTCTCAGCAACAGCAGCCACCGCAAGCGAGATTGCTTGCTCCAAAGAAACGCCCGGAGGCTTCTCAATAAACAGCGGAATACCCAGCGGCAGCAGCGACTTCACCAGCGCCGCCGTGGCCTGCGGCTGCACCGTGCACACTATCGCATCCGGCCGCACCTCCTCGAGCATCGCGTGAACATCGTCCGAAGCCACACGATACCCAAACCGATCGCGGAACTCCCGCGCACGATCAATGTGCAGATCGCATATCGCTTCAAGCGACACCATCGACCGCTGCGCCAGCCGCTGCAGTGCCGGCCCATGCACCTGCCGGCTCCACTCCCCCGCGCCGACATGTGCAATCCGAAGAGGCTTCATCTTTTCTACCCAACCGCTTGCTTATTCTTTTCTACTTCGTTAGCTTCTCTTTATTACGCTGTCTTTATACTTTATCCCGACTCACCCCTCCGGAGCCCGTTTTGATCAAGCGCAGGCATCTACTCAAGAGCGCAGCGCTCCTCCCCCTGCTTCCGGCGCTCCCCGCATTCCCCGCCACGCCCGGCCCAAGGCATCTCTGGGAAGGTTACGACTTCGGCTCGACCTTCGCACCCAACCAACGCCTCAACCAGGGCCCCTTCGACGTCGACCAGGACGAGGGCTGGCAGCCCATCTACTTCACCACGCCCTCTGAAAAGCCGCTCCGCAACCCCGGCTTCGGCCTCGTCGGTTACACGTGGGAGGAGGGTGGCCCATCGATCGCCGTACGTGAAGGCCGGCAGTCTCTCGAAGACCACGTTGAAAAAATCGCAAGCCTCCCATTCGTTGACGTCCTCTACATTCGCTGCGACTGGCGCAACGTTCAGAAGCAAGCGGGCCGCCTCGATCTCGATCCTGTCTGGGACCTGACCCTGCGAGCCGCACGCCGCCACGGGCTCCGCGTCGCCTTCCGCATCCAGTCCTCCAACACCGCGTTCCAACCCCAGCAGCTTGCCCTGCCGGACTTCCTCCGCGCGCGCATTCCTTACGTCAACGTCGGCCCGCTCGGCAAGCACAGCGACAACGCACCCTCCACCGGCACGAAGGACCAATGGTCCGAACCGCGCTACGATCACCCTGAATATCAGAAGGCTCTCCTCGAACTGAACCACCTGCTCGCCGAGCGCTTCGACGGCGACCCGCTGCTGGAATGGGTGGACATCATGCACATCGGCTTCTGGGGCGAGGGACACTTCGGCGGCAACCGCAGCCCCTTCCCCGACTTCGCCACAGCACAGCGCACGCTCAACCAGATGGTCCGCATGCAACTCGCTACGTGGAAAAAAACGCCGCTCGCCATGAACACGCAGCCCGACATCAGCGGCACCGGCAATCGCGAAGCCATCGAGATCGCGGTGCGCGGCGGCGCCTGGGTGCGCTCCGACAGCATCATTGTCGAGGAGCCCATTCAGATCGAAGAACTCGCCAACCGTCCTCCGTTCCTCGCGTCCATCCTCGAGGACGGCTACTTCCGTTCCTACAATGCGCCGAGGCTCGCAGTCGATGCCGCCGGCGTGAACGTGCTCGAAAACTACATGCTGCATGTGCTCGATCTCAAGGCCAACTACTGGTCCCTGTGGACCGAGTCGGAACATCTCGCCACCTACAACGCCCGCTATCCACGCGGGTTCGAGTGCCTGCGCACACAGATGGGCTATCGCCTCCGTCCGTCATGGGTATGGCAACGCAAGCGCTCCGGTACGTCCGAACTCATCGTCGCAATTTCCAACCGCGGCGTCGCTGGCGTCCCCGGCGTACTCTGGCTACAAGTCGCCAGCCCCGACGGAACACTGAAGCTGCGCGGTTCCCTCGAGCCCGGATACCCGCATGGCGGCGGCCTTCGACTCGGCTCGTTCCTGTTACCGCGCGGCTACATCGGCGAGGTCCGCCTATCCGCGCAAATCGAAATCAGACCCGGCGTCCTGAAGCCCATCGTGTGGGCATGCGAGCAGCCCATCAACGCCGACGGCTCCGTATCCTTCACACTCAAACCACCCGATGATCCGAAATGGCGCAAGGGAGTTTGACCCTCCCGCAAAGAGAAGTCCGTCGAAACCGCCTCTTACCTTTACTTAGTTTTTGCTACACTTCGTTTGGCACTCCACATGGAAGCCGTATCTCACTCGATGCCGATCCGGGCTGATCTGCACCCTCGATCCGCATCTTTCGTATCAAGGCGGAAAATGAAGAAACCGAAGATCCAATCGCCGATGCTGATTGAAGAGCGGCGCCAGCACATCCTGTCTTTGATACAGAAGCACGGCCGTGTGCTCGTCGATGAGCTCTCCCAGGATCTCAATCTTTCGAAGATCACCATCCGCAAAGACCTCGACTACCTCCAATCCAGAGACCTCCTCGTAAGGACCCACGGTGGAGCACTGCCCGCGCAAGCCGGCGCTCTCTCCGACCCGACCATCCAGGAAAAGGGCGAGTTGCATCACGAGGAGAAAGTCAAGATCGCCAAGGCCGCAGCCGCGATGGTCAGCGAAGGCCAATGCATCATCCTCGACTCCGGCACCACCACCACAGAAATCGCGCGCGCCATTCTCTCCTTCCGCCATCTCACCGTCATCACCAATGCGCTCAACATCGCAGCCGACCTCGCGCGCAGTGACTTCGAAATCGTGATGATCGGCGGCACGCTCCGCAAGAACTCGTTGTCCGTCGTCGGTCCGCTGGCCGAAGATGTCCTCAAAGAAATGCACGCGGACATCGTGTTTCTCGGAGTCGACGGCTTCGACCTCGAGGTTGGACTCACCACACCCAACGTTCTCGAAGCACGCGTCAATCGCGCCATGGTAAAGGCCGCGCAGACCGTCGTCGCCGTATGCGACTCCAGCAAATTCAATCGCAGAAGCCTCTCGTTGATCGTCGGCTCTTCTGAAATCGATCACGTCATCACGGACAGCAAACTCCCCGCCGAACAAGTGAAGACCATTCGAGACGCCGGCATCGAAGTCACCGTCGTATAAGCGAAGTTCGAAGCCGCTGCCCTGAGGAGTTCCGTTGCGAGCACAACTTCTACTTGCATTGCTATCTTGCGCGCTGCTGCTGCCTTCCGCGCATGCACAGTCGGCCGCATCATGGATAGCCACGTGGGCCGCTGCTCCTGAAGGCGAGCGCAGTGCCGCTCCCACCGCCACCGCCGCAACTTATCGAGAAATCATCCACACCTCCGCGGGCGGAGACACAGCGCGCATCGCCATCACGAACGAGCTCGGCCTGCAACCGTTGACCATCGGCGCAGCGCGCATCGCTATCAGCACCCAGGCCAGTGGCATTGAGGTCTCTTCGTCGCGAGCCTTGACGTTTAGCGGACAACCCTCCGTCACGCTCCCGGCTGGAACCATGATGCTGAGCGATCCCGTCGACATCGCCATCCCGCCTCTCTCGAACATCGCCATCAGCCTCTTTGTTCCCGCGCAGCCGCTGGGCCAGGCGAGCGTGCACTCGTACGCGCTGCAGACCAACTACATCGCACCGGGCAATGCGGTTGACGCCGAGACACTGACCTCCGCCGCGGAAGTCCGCTCGTGGTATTTCCTCAAACGCGTTGAGATAAAGTCAGCCAGCCGCGGCGTCATCGTTGCACTCGGGGACAGCATCACCGACGGCGCCGCCAGCCCGCCCAATACCAACGGCCGCTGGCCCGACGTGCTTGCTACACGCCTCGCGGCAGACAAGTCACTCGCGGGCATGGGTGTAGCGAACGCGGGCATTAATGGGAACCGCCTGCTGCGTGATGAAGACGGAGAGAGCGCACTCCGGCGCCTCGATCGCGATGTTCTGACGCAGCCTGGCGCCAAATTTCTCATCGTGCTCGAAGGCATCAACGACATAGGCCACATCATCAAAGCCTCTGCCGCCGACCCCGCAGCTTCCGCACAGAGCATCATGGGCGCGCTCCAGCAGATCGCCTTGCGAGCACACGCGCAGGGCATCAGGGTCATCGGCGCGACCATCACGCCTTATGAGAGCTGCAAGTATGCCTCGCCGGAAGGCGAAGCTATGCGGCAGGCCGTCAACGCCTGGATCCGCACCAGCAAGGACCTCGACGGCGTCGCCGACTTCGAGAAGGCTGTCCGCGATCCCGCGCACCCGACGCGCTTCCTCCCCGCATACGACAGTGGCGACCATCTCCATCCCAACGCAGCAGGCCTGCGCGCCATGGCGAACAGCATTGACCTGAACTTATTCGCCCACTAGCTCACTTCAAGATCGAGCGCCCCATGCGCTCTGCTGCAGAGTACCTACCGCATCCACTCATCACTGTGCGCGCGTACAAACTCATCATCCGAGAGATGAGGATAGGCCTTATAGACCCGATCGATCTCCTCGCTTTGCCCGGGGGAGAGACATTCGTTCTCATCCAGGCACCATATCCCCTCCAGCAGCCCCTGCCTGCGCAGCACCTCATGTAGCCCGGCGATGCAGCCTGCAAAGCGGTGCTTCGGATCGAACAACGCCGCGTTCGCGTCCGTGATCTGCTGTGCCAAGGTCAGCAACTCAGTCTGGAGTTCCTCACCAACGCTCTTGGCCAAAGCTAGATGCTCCGTCGCTTTACTCGTCCACACCGCCCAGTGGCCCAGCAGACCACCAACAATACGGAGCGTCTCTCCACCAAAGTTCCATCGCGTCAGCAGGTCAATGAGGATGCTGTCATCGTTGCCCGTATACAGCGCAATCTCGGCTGCCCGCCCCGAGTCGATCACACCTCGCAGCACATCGATCGTCTGATATCGATTGAATGGAGCCATCTTGATGGCAACAACATTCTCTATACGCGCAAACTCGCGCCAGAACTCATACGGCAACTCCCGGCCCCCGACAGACGGCTGAAGATAGAAGCCGATAACTGGCATCACCTCCGCGACGGCTCTGGCGTGTTCAACAAGTTCATCCGTGCTCAGATGCGACAGACCGCCCATACTCAACAGCACCGCGTCATAGCCGATCCGGCACGCAAGCCCAGCTTCTCGAACAGCCTGCGCCGTCTGGCCGCAAACGCCCGCGACCTTCACAATGTCCGCCTTCTTTGCCTCTTCCATCGCGAGTTCGAGCACCGGTTGATACAACCCAATCTTCGGATCACGTATAGCGAACTGCGTCGTGTGAACGCCGACCGCAATGCCCCCGGCCCCCGCAGCAAGATAGTAGCGCGTCAGCCCCCTCTGCCGTCTCTCATCGAGCTTGCGCGCCGACGTAAGAGCCAGTGGATGTGCCGGTATCACCAGCCCTTCTGCAAGCCTCTTGCGGACATCCATCAGAATTTCCCATCCTGCGTTTGAAAGTGTGTCGGCTTGTTGCTCAACGCGCCTCCACGCAAAATCCAATCGGCAACCCAGTCCATCATCTCGCCCACCGTCACCGTCGGATAGCCAAAGAGCCGATGACACTGCGCCGCATTATTCAGCAGAGCACGCTCGGATTCTTCTCCGCTGAACGTCGCCTCGCACCCAAACCGCTGCGCAAACTGGCCCGCGATCCACCGCGTACTCAGAGTCTCTGGCCCCGTGAGGTTCAGTACAAACGGTGGCGAGTCGCAATGCGCAAACGTGCGCAGGCAAACAGAGTTCGCATCACCCTGCCAGATCACATTCACCAGCGGCATCCGCAGATCCACGGGCCGCCGCTCATACACCGTGCGAGCGATATCCACCAGCACGCCGTAGCGAAGATCGATCGCATAGTTCAGCCGCAGGATGCCCACCTTCGTGCCCCAGCGATGCGATGCATGTTCAAACACCCGCTCGCGGCCGAGCACGGACTGCGCATATTCGCCCTGCGGCCCAACCGGAGTCTGCTCATCCGCACCGCCTCGCGTCACAGGCATCAGCGGATAAACATTACCGCTCGAAAAACACACAATGCGCGAGTTGCGATAGCGATCCGCCACCAGCGCCGGCAGCTGCGTGTTGATCGCCCAACTCAGGTGCTCGGCCCCCGTTGTGCCAAACTTCCGAGCGGCCATGAAGATGACGTTTTCCGCATCCGGCAACTTCGCCAGCTGCTCCGGCTCCAGCAAATCGCAAGCCACCGGATCGATGCCATGCTCACGCAGCGCATCGGGCATCTGCTTGTCAGTGAACCGCGCCACGCCGATGACCTTCGCCTTCTTCCCCGCCGCATCCGCAGAGCGGCGAACAAGCTGCGCCAGCGTCGGGCCCATCTTCCCGCCCACGCCGAGGATCAAGACATCGCCATCCAACGCACGCATCGCCTCGACATCCGCCGCCGTAGGCCGCGACATCCGCTCTTCCAACTGCGCTTCATTCTCTATTTTCATCTCACCCCAACTCGAATCCTGCAATCGCATACATCCTCGCAACGTTCTGTTCCAACGCCTCTCCACGCCGCATCCGGCACAGCACACGGCTGCGCGTAAACCCAAGCTCCTCCGCACACCGCTTCGCCTCCTGGTTCTCCGGGAGCAGGTCCCAGTACCAGCCCTCCGCTGTATCGAATTTATCCAGATGCGCAGCCATCAGCACGCGCGCCTTGTCGCCGGACTCCGCAACACATGGCCCCAGATACCGCCGGCTTCTCCCCGCGCGCGAAAGCACATACCCGCAGCCCGTAATATCCAACTCACCAGCCTCCGCGAGCTCCTCCAGCACCTTCTCGCGCGACACGCCAAACACACACTCATCCTGATCAAAAAGTTCTCTCGAAAGTCCAAGACTCCGCTGCGGCTCGCGAAGAACGCCGCGATCGTGCTTCCCCTTTCTCTCCCATCGCTCGACTGCGTGCTCCGGACTGAACCCAAGACTCTCATACAGCGGACGCCCCTGATCGGTCGCGTCCAGCATCAGCGTGCGAATGCCCTGCTCTTGCGCCGACGCAATCGCATCCTCCATCAAGCGCCGCGCGAGTCCCTGCCCGCGATACTCCGGACGCGTCAGCACCATCCCAATCCACGCCAGCCGCACACTGTAGACGACTAGCGTCGCGGTCGCCACGATCTTCCCTGCATCTTCTATACAGCTGCATCCGCGCGGCGAAAGCCTGATGACGCGCTGCCAGTCTTCCTCAGTCTGGTTCCAATTCGCCGCAACAGAAAGCTCCATCGCAGACGCCACATCGGCAGCCGTCAAGGTGCGCACCACCCGCATCATCGGCCAGCCTCTCTGCTCGTCCACCACTTCATAAAATGGGGCAGTGCAACGGCCGCCTCCGCGAGCTCAGGATGCCAAAGCTTCTCCCACTCGAATGAAACAAAGCCATTGAAGCCGGCCTCTGCGAGCGAAGCGAACATCGCCTCGAAAGGAAATTCGCCGTCGCCGGTCGCAACATAATGCACAGCCCCAGAAGCATCACGCTTCAAGTCCTTGACATGCACGTGACGCAGTGCAGCAACCATCTGCGCCGAAAGCCGCGGCCGTTCACCCATCTGCGCAAACGCATTCGCGGGATCCCAAATCATTCCAATCTCCGCGCAATCGACCTGCTGCAGAATCGCGCTCACATCATCCACGCCCGCGAAATCTCCATGCGTCTCCAACCACACCTCGACGCCCGATGACCTCAACCTGCTCGCCAACTCAGCCAGCGACTCGACAATCCACGCCGCAGTCTCCTCTCGTCCGCACCCCGGCTGTATCCGGTCCCCGAACACCCGAATCGACGGAGCCCCCAGTCCCGCAGCGATCTCCGCCATACGCAACGCAAGCTCCATGTTGCGTCCGCGCTCGGCCGCATCCGGCGAGTGAAAGCACGCGCTGCTCCCCATCGACACCACACGTAGCCCAAGCTCTTCGATGTGCCTCCGCGTTGAAGAAAGCGAAGTTCCGTTGAACTCATCCAGTTTCCATAGCTCAAGATCACGCGAAATGACTCGCAGCTCCACACCATCGAACCCAAAGTCGACGGCAGCCTTCAGCACCTCCGGCAGACTCCAGTCCGGACAAGCCAGCGTAGAAAAACTCGTCTTCATCATGTCATCCGGTCCAGCATCTTCGTGGTCACGCGATGTTTCACAGCCTCGCCGCTGAAGAACCGCTGCAGCTCATCCATCGCCGCATTGGCCATCTCTCCGCGCGTCCGCCGCCCTCCTCCGCCGACATGCGGCGTCACAATCGCACCCGGCAGCCTCCGCAGCACATGTCCGAGCGGCAGCGGCTCATCAGGGTCCGTCACATCGATCGCACAGCGCAGCCGCCCGCTCTCCACCTCGCGCGTCAGCGCAGCGAGATCGATCAATCCGCCCCGCGCTATATTGATCACCACCGCCCCATCCTGCAGCATCGTCAGGCGCTCCGCATTCAGAAGCAGCCGCGTCTTCTCCGTCAGCGCTGCCGTCACCGCAAGCAGCGAGCTGCGCCGCAACACGCCATTCAACGAATCGAACTGCACCGGCATCCCGCGCACGAGCTCCTTCGAAGCGAACGGGTCATACACTCTCCAGCGCACATCGAACCCGCGCAACATCTCGACCATCGCGCGGCCCACGCGGCCGAAGCCGATCATCCCCACCTCGCGCCCCAGCAGCGATTCCGCGAATCCCCCGCCGAGATGCGCCTCCTCATAAATATGGTTCGACTTCTTCCGCAGCGCATCGCGATAGTAGTCAATGTTCCGCGCAGCATAGATCAGGAAAGCGACACCCAACTCTGCCGTCGGCTTCGCCATGGGCTCCGGTGTGTTAACAATGATGAGGTCACGAAACAGCGATCGCTCAAACCGCTTCTTCACCTCGCCACCGCAATGCGCGATCACCTTCACCGACTGCATCTGTCGCATCGCCTCGGACGAAATATAACCACTGTCCCACGTCGTGATCAGCGCATCCGCTCTCGCAAGCGCTTCCGCACCAGCCGCGCCGGACTGCACAAGGCTCCATCGCGAGAGCCTGCTCAACCGCCGCCTTCTCCGCTCATCAAAGAACGATGCGAAGAGCTCTTCCCCACACAAAACGGCGATGGTCGGCTTCCTCATGGATCGTGCTGAGTCTAGCACGAAATCGCAGACCTTTATTTCCTTTTATTTTCTTTGAGGGCGCTTGACAGCGCAATAGAAGCTAAACGAAAGTATTGCACATGCCTGTGGCGAACTCCATCGACTACGCCGTCATCGTCGGCTACGTCCTCCTCATGATCGGCGTGGGTCTGTACGTCATCCGCTTCAACAGCACCGCGTCCGAATACTTTCGCGGAGGGAGCCGGATTCCATGGCTGGTCGCCGGCCTCAGCTCCTTCATGTCCGGCTTCAGCGCGTGGACGTTCACCGGCGGCGCCGGCGTTGCCTATAAGTCGGGCATCGTCATCATCGGCCTCTACCTCGGCAACGCACTCTGCTACATGCTCGGCTACTACGTCTTCGCCGCGCGCTGGCGCCGCACGCGCATCAGCACTGTCATGGAGTACCTCGCCGACCGCTTCGGCCCCACTACGCACCAGACATTTTCCTGGGCCACCATCATCTTCCAACTCTTCACCAGCGCCACCATGCTGTACGGCCTCAGCCTCTTCGTCTCCACCGCGTGCCAGTTCTCCGTAGCCGCGACCATCCTCGTCACGGGCGCTGTCATCCTCTCCTACAGCGTTCTGGGCGGCCTCTGGGCGGTGGTCATCGCGGACTTCCTACAGGCCTCGATCCTGTTGCCCTTCTGCATCGTTCTGGCCGCCGCTTCGCTTTTGCACGTCGGCGGCCCATCGGGGCTCATTCACGCCCTTCCCCACGAGATGAAGACTCTTCCCTTTCGCGGCGAATTCGGTTGGATCTACGTCGCCTGCTGGACCGTCATGTGCTCATTCGGCTACAACACCGCGGCCATGGCGCAGCGCTACTTCAGCGTGGAAGACGAGCGCGCCGCCAAACGTGTCGCGCTGCTGTGCGCCGGCCTCTTTCTTCTCGGCGCCTTCCTCTGGTTCATCCCTCCAATGGCCATGCGGATTGTCTACCCCGACCTACACGCGATCTGGCCTCAACTCGCCAATCCGAATGAAGCCTCGTACGTTGCAGCGAGCCTTACGTTTCTGCCGCATGGACTCATTGGCGTCATGCTGGCCGCCATGTTCAGCGCCACGATGGCCAACCTTTCGGCCAACTTCAATTTGAAGTCCGCAATCCTTTCGAAAGATATCTACCAGACGCTCTTCCGGCCGCGCGCAAGCGAACGCGAGATACTGATCGTCGGCATTCTTATGACACTGCTCATCGGAGCCGTCACAGTCCTGCTTGCGGTCGTCATGGCTTCTCGCGGTGAAAGTATCTTTGGTGTGATGATGACGTTCAACACTCTCATCTCGCTCTCTTACGGCCCGCCGGCCTTGCTCGGCCTCGTCTTCCGCCGCACGCCGTGGTGGTCGGGTATGGCGACGTTCGCCACCGGACTCATCATGGGTATCCTCGGTGTCTTCGTGTTCCATTGGACATTTATCCAGCAGGTCACCTTCGTCATCACACCGGCGTTGGCCGTCTTCTTCCTCAGCATGTTGTTCGACGGCAAAGAGTCCCCCGGTCGCGCAAGGCTTTTCAAACGCCTCAACACACCCGTCGATCCATCCGAGATCAGCGACACTCCAGACTTCAGCGTCCCTGTATTCCGTTTCCTCAGCCGCGCAGTCGCCGGCATCGGTCTTGTCTCTCTTCTTCTCCTTATACCGAACCCGCCGGGCGCCCGTCTCATCATCCTCTGCTTCAGCGCTCTCACGCTCTGCGTGGCCGTGTCGCTCTGGTTCGTTCCAGGCGGCGGTCATGCCTCGCGCAAGATGATAACCATCTCCAGGCGTACAGCATGAGATCACGACTCGGTCCTGTTCTCCTCGGCCCTTCCACCCTCTCGCGGCGGCAGTTCAGTCAAATGTTCGCAGCCGCGGCAGCCTTTGCATTTTCCGGCGACCTCTCCGCCCAGGCGAAGAGTGGCCCCTCAATGCTCCTGCGTGCGAACGACCCCTTCTCCGGGCTCGACATCCTTCGCGTGCGCTACGCAACCGGAGCGCGTCCAACTGCCGACATAGCAGGGAACGCACTCTCCTGGCTCCTCACCGGCGAGGACCGCTTCGCGCAACAGGCGCTGGCCGAGATGAGTAAATCCGCGCCGCCCGCACCGGGCTCCCGAGGCTGGCTTCCCTTCGCGAACTGGTCCCTCGCGTTTGACTGGCTCTACGAGCATCCCGCTTTTGACGCCGCGTTGAAGGACCGCATAGCGCAGCAGCTTCTCGACGGCGCGGCCGTGATGGCCGACACGCCGGACCTCAAACATCCCGAGCAGGCTTCGTATCACAACTACACATCGCGCTATCTCGGGCTCACGACGTTCGCCTTATGCGCCGCTGCAAAACACCGCCCAGCTGACGCCAGAGTTACGGAACTAAGAGACAAAGCGGCACGCGCTTTTCAAAACATTCTGCAAGTGTCTGAGATGGTTGCGCCGCAGGGCAGTTATCACGAGTCCCTCGACTACATGCGCATCACCTTCGTTCCCATGGCGATGCTCGCCGAGTTGCAGCGCACCACCACGGGCGTCGACCCGGCGCTGCGTTTCGGCACCTACAGCAATATGGCCGACACGTATCTCTACAAGCTCATGCCGGACGGCACGCCTTCTCGAGAGGGCGATAATGAGTATCCCATCCTCGACGACCGCGACACGGCGGTGCTCGGATACTCCGTCAACCGCTTCAAGAACCCATACGCCGCGTGGCTGCTGCGCGAAAGTGGTTTCGCCGTTCGCAAGTGGGCCTTGCCTGTACTTGAGTTTCTGTGGAACGACCCCGACGTTGCGCCGCGCAATCCGCTGTTGACCAACGCACAGGAGCTTCCTCTGCATCGCTACTTCCCCGGTGTGGATCAGGTTGTCTTTCGCGATAAGTGGGGCGCTAACGCCACGCGGATCGAGTTCGACTGCGGCCCTTACCTCGCCAAGCATCAGCATCTCGACCGCGGCCACTTCACCATCTATCATCGCGGCCATCTCGCGCTCGACAGCGGAGCGGATTACACGCAGTCCGAAAGCCCTCACTACCTCAACTACTACCGCCGCACGGTCGCGCATAACACCATGCTGATCTTCGATCCGAAGGAACACTTCTTCTGGTCGGAGAACGTTCTCGACGCCGCCAACGATGGCGGCCAGCGCATGGACTCCTCGCGCTACTGGAACACCATCCGTAGTCGCGAGGACTGGGAGCATACGCGCGATCTATGGGACCTCGGCAAGATGAAAATTGTCGACAACGCTGAGGGCCCCAATGGTTACAACTACGCTCTCGGCGATGCGACGCGAGCGTACTCCTCGCACAAGCTGCGCCTGTTCACGCGGCAACTGCTTTGTCTACCGGCGATGGATGTCCTGGTCGTCTTCGACCGCGTTATGAGCACCGATCCCGCCTTCCGCAAAACGTGGCTGCTGCACGGTGTGAACATGCCGTGGATCGATGGCGTCGGCACACCGGGCGGCAATGGAGAAGAGGCTTTCACCAATGCCCGTCGCTTCCGATTTCAGGAAGGCGAAGGCGAGATGCTCGTCCACACACTGCTGCCGGCGGACCACATCACATCACGCCGCGGCGGCCCCGGCCACGAGTTCTGGACGCCGGGCGACGCGGCCGGTGGCGCATGGGGCAGCGGACGCAATTGGCCGCTCGACCCAGCGGAGGGCGGCCCCGTGCCCGACGATCCCGCCGAGCGCGCCATGTGGCTCAAGTTCTGGGGCCACGACCTCAAGACCCTCGATCCTTCCAATCGCCGCAACGTCGTGCCCGGCGCGTGGCGCATCGAAGTCACGCCTTCCCACCCGCAGTTGGAAGATCACTTCCTGCATCTCTTCGAAATCGGCGACCGCGGAACCACCGGCCATCGCACCGTCGAGTCCCTCACGGGTCTGGGCATCGCGGGCGCAGCCTGCGCAACGGCCGGGCAGCCCGGCATAGCAGCCTTGTTCAACACACAGGACGCCGCGCTCGATCAAGTCGAAGTCACGTTCCCAACATTCCCTCTGCGCACGCTCTGGATAGCCGGCCTCATCCCCGATCGCCGCTACAACCTGGAGCTCGCCGGAAGCAACCTCGCCACCGCCGACGCCACCGCCCCGGGCGTTCCCGTGCTCTCACGCGAACTCCGCGCCAACGAGCACGGCATCGCACTCATTCACGCCGAAGCCGCCGCCTTCCCTGCCGGCTTGCGCCTCAGATTGCAAGCGATCTAAGCATCTACCACGCCACGCTCAAATCCACGAGCGCCGCACGCGACAGGTGATGCGACATCATGCTATCGGGCAGAAGCAGCGCTCTGCGAAACGCCGCCTTCGCATCATTCGTATGCTGCAGCGCCGCCTCAATCGTCCCGACGTTGTACCACCACCACCCCGTGAACGAACTCGTATCCTTCACGCGTTCCGCCGCAGCCAGCGACGCTTCAAGCTTCTTCTGCTCCGCCGCCGCATCATACCCGCCAAGCGCCCTCTGCGCCTTTGCAGTCCACGCTCTATCCGCGACCACCTCGCTAGCCGCCGCAGCCTTCATCAGCCGCTCAGACTCCTGCGTTAGCCCACATCCTTTAGCCGCATTCGCCTCTCGCACATACGCACGCGCGACCGCATCATTCACCGCCAACCCAGGCTGCGGCGCCGCGATAAATTTCCCCACACCCTCACACCGCCCCGCTGCCGCCTCAGCTTCGACCTGCATCAACTCAATCTCAAACAACACCTGCTCGGCCTTCACCCCACCTTCTTCACTGGGGAAGAACCTTCCCTTGAACAACGCAAGCGCATGCGCGTAATCGCCGGCCTCTGCACGCGTCAGCGCAAGCTGATAAACCAGGTTCGCCGGCATGCTCATTGGCGCACTGCTCTCACTCACACCCGGATAGCGCCCCAGCGCCTCAGCGCGCTCCTTCGCCGGAGTTCCACTCAAGCTCATCGCCTCATCCACGCCCGCATAGTTATCGGCGTTCGTAGCATCGTTCTCAATGCCCGCACGAAACGACACCAGCGCCTCAGCCACATCGCCCTTCAACTGCAACTGCGCCTTGCCCAGGTCCGCATCGAGCACGGTCATCCCCGGCTGCAGCCTCTTCGCCACCATCCACTCTGCGATCCCCTCATCATGCAGCCCCTTCGAAAACAGCAGCGTTCCAAGCAGATAATGCGACGCAGCATCCTTGCCATCGTTCGCAATCGCAGCTTCAAGCACCAGGCGGTCCATCGCCGACGACGCAAACACCAGGTCCGTCGCAAGCTTCCCTGCCGCCTGCCACTCGCGCGCCGCATCCGTGCCCATATGCGCCTTGCAGTAAGCGGCGTAATACGCAACCAGCGGATGCACCTGCGGCAACACCGAGCCCGGCTCACTCTCCTCCGCCGACACCGCAGGATACTGTCGCTCCAACACAGGCAGCGCCCTCGCATACAGCCCCAGCTCCATGAACTCCGTGGCAACTCGCAGCACACGATAAGGATCGGCGGCCAGATGATGCAGATCGGGCGCCCCCATCTCTTCTTTGAAGAAATCGCTCGTCGGGTCCATTGCCAGGCCTTCACGCGCAAGCCGGTCCGCCTCAGCACCGTCTCCCGTCGCGCGCGTCACCGCTTCCAACTGCTCTCTGCTGCGAACATCCAGCGGCTCCGCTTCAACCGCGTCCTTCAGGAATCTTTCGGCTGCTCGCAAATCGCCCTGCCGCGCACGCACTTCCGCAATGCGCGCCGCCGCGCGCCCGCGCAACGCAACCTGCCGATACGCCACCTCATACGCCGCCACAGCCTCTCGGGGACGCTTCAACCCATCCTCGGCGACGCCCAGGTAATATGCCGTCTCGGCATCGGTCGTGTTGCGCTTCTGTGCTTCCGATAAGAGTTTCTCGGCTTCCTCATAATGCTGTAGCGAGGCCGCAAGCCTTCCCGCTGCCCTTTGCAAACCGAGGCTCTGCGGATACTTCGCGAGCGCATCGCGGTACGTCGCAAGCGCGAGCACCACCTTCCCATTCGCCTCCTGGTCTGCACCGAGCTTCGTCCAATCATCTTCAGTTCTAACGCCCACAGCCGGGGTCGCAAACAGCTCCTGCGGCCCAACCTTGATCGTCGATTCGGGGTCCCAATCGTAGCTGCCATCCGTGTGGCTCAACAGCAACTTGCCATCATGGTCCCTCAGCTCAAGCCGCACCTTGCCAGCCGCGCCCATCGTATGCGACCACGTCTTCTCCGGCACAAGATCAACTGTCTCGCTCCACAGCGTCTTCTCGCCATCGAGCAACCGCAGCCGCGCCCCAACCACGCGCTCATTCACATTCAGAGCTGCGGAAATATCCGATCCACGCGATCCAAAATGCACAACACCCGCCTTGTTCGCGCGAGAAATCCCTCCGGTCCCACGCACCGGCATCCAGTACTCGCTGAAGCGAATCGTCTTTCCCGGCTCCAGAAACGCATACGTCTCCTGGTTGCGAAACAGCCCCGCCTGCACCTCAACATACGCACTCTCGTTGTCCGATAGCGCGGTCCTCCAGTGCTTCCCTTCAGCGTCCGCTCCCCAGCTCCATATTTTTTTCGCCGGCAGCTCACTGTAGTCGGCATAGTGCACTGTCCCGGTCTGCGTCTTCGGATTCCAGATGCCCATGAAAGGCTCGCGGCTTCCATGCACAAAGTACGAGACGACTCCACCCGTCTGGTCCCCGATGACGCTCAGGTCCTTGCCGTCCGCATCCGTCGGCCAACGCCGCACCTCTGTGAATCCATGCGACGCCGCAAACCGCATCGGATACTGAATCTGCGAGTCGTCCCACACCTGTATCCCCGCGTTGTTCCACCAATAGAAGCGGTGGCGCACATCGCTGCGGTTGTAGAGCGTCACGCGCTCTTCCAGCAGCGTCGACCCCGGCCGCAGCACAAGCTCCACCCGCCATTGCATCCCGTACACGCGATCGATATTCCCAACCGATATTGATCCGCTCCCATCCGGCTTCAGCCCAAACGCAAAATCCACCGGCGACATCGAAACCCAGTTATGCGAAACCGGAAAATTAAACTCCACACCAAACGCCGCCCACGCTCCGCGATAGCCAATCTGCGCCTTCTTGATCGACGGGTTGTCATAGAACATCGACTGTCCGCTGATCTTGTTGATGCACGTGTAAAGATGGCCGCCGATATCGGGCAGCACCGTGCACTTCAGATACTCGTTCTCCAGAAACACCGCGCGCCACGCCGTGTCCTTCTTCTCTCCCGTCAAACTTTTCCGCAGCGTATACGGATAGTTGAACTGCGTCGTCGCATACGTATCGAACGGCGGATTCGGATCGGGCTTGCCTTCTTCATACGTCGGAAGCGTCAGGCTACCCTGCCACACCTTCACCTGCGCGTCGGCATGCCCACATGCAAAAGTCAGCGTCCCGAGAAGCACCACCGCACACACTCTCATCGACATCCGCTCCGCCCCTTACGCGCTGTGGCTTTCAATCGTGGCTGGTGAAAGAAGCGACGCCGATTCGACATCCAGATAGATCGTCGCGCGCGGATGACGCTGCAGAATCGACGACGGCGCCATCGGGCTCACTTCGCCTTCGAAGCACGCTCTCACCGCCTTCGCTTTACGCGCATCCGGCACGACAGCCAGAATCCGCTTTGCCTCCATCATCTGGTGGATCGTCATCGAGATCGCCTGCTTCGGCACATCGGCCAGCGCAGGAAACCATCCCTCGCCAAGCTGTTGCCGCCGGCAAGCCTCATCCAGGTCCACCACTATATACGCCTCGCGCGTATCGAAATCCGCGGGCGGATCATTGAACGCGAGATGCCCATTCTCACCCACACCCACAAACGCCACATCGATCGGCGCCTTGCGAATCTCCGCGGTCGTCCGCGCAATCACCTCCGCCGGCGGCTGCGTCCCATCCAGCAGGTGATACCGCTTCAGCCCCACCTTATCGATCAGCCGCTCCCTCAGGTAGCGGCAAAAACTCGCCCGCGCTTTCTCGGACATGCCAACGTACTCATCCAGGTGAAACATCTCCACCTTGCTCCAGTCGATATCTTCAATCGTCGTCAGCGCTTCGAGGAACTCGAACTGCGAAGCCCCTGTGGCCGCGATGATGCGGGCTTCGCCGCGCTCGAAAATGGCCTCACGAATGGCCGCCGCCGCATCGTTCGCCGCTGCTTGTCCCAGGGACTCTTTGGAAGGAAATACGCTGATCTTCATGGTCGCTCCGGTGAATCGTAGGCCATTCTATCGCATCCGTAACAAAAACATATAAAAAGAAAGTAATATGATGCTTAAGCACCGCATCGGGCTCGGATGGAGATCGCCATATGTTCACGTCACGGGGTATCCACGGCATCTGCATGGCCGGCGTCCTCCTTCTTGCCTGCGCCGCAAACGCCCAGGCAGCGCTCTCCGATGCAGCACCGCCTCCGGAAGCCTTCCGTGTGCTTCCACACCCCGGCGCTGAAGCTCCGCAGATCACGCCCTTCCTGCTCTACCAGACATCGCTCGCCTGGCATCAGGACGAGGCTCGCCGCTCCCGCTGGATGCAGGTCAAAACCGAAGCCGATCTGCTCAAGCTGCGCGGCGAACTCAAGAGCTCCGTGCTCCAGATGATCGGCGGCCTGCCCACGCAGAAAACACCGCTACACCCAACGATCGCCGGCCGCATCCCGGGCAAAGGCTTCCACATCGAAAAGCTCCTTTACCAAAGCCTCCCCGGCCTGTACGTCACGGCGCTTGTTTACGTACCGGAAAATTCCGACAAGGTGCACCCCGCCGTCCTAGTTGCCGCCGGCCACTCGCAGAACGGAAAGATCCATTACCAGGACCTCTGTCAGCGTCTCGTCCAACGCGGCTATCTCGTCATCAGCTGGGACCCCATCGGCCAGGGCGAGCGCAGCCAGTTCTGGGACGCCAAGGCAAATCGCAGCCGCTACAATCTCATCTGCGCCGAGCACGCCGTGATGGGCAACCTCGCCTATCTCGCAGGTGCTAATCTCGCCCGCTGGGAGGTCTGGGACGGCATCCGCGCCGTCGATTACCTGCTCTCACGCGCGGACGTGGACACGCAGCGCATCAGCCTCACCGGCACCAGCGGTGGAGGCTTCCAGACCGCGCTCCTCGGCGCGCTCGATGAGCGCATCAAGGTCATCATCCCCTCCTGCTACATCACCGCGCTCCCTATGCGCGTCGAGAACCGCATCTTTGTCGATCCCGACAGCGACCCCGAACAGGACCTCGCCGGCTTCATCTCAAAAGGCGTCGACCACGCCGGCCTCCTGCTCATGATGTATCCGCGCGCCGTCATGGTCGCCACAGCTGCGCTCGACTTCTTCCCCGTGCAGGGCGCGCATAAGTCATACGGCGAAGTCCATTCCTTCTACGAGCGCTTCGGACACGCCGACCGCATCGCCTTCGCCGAAAGCTACAACCAGCACCAGTTCTCGCTCCAGAACCAGGAAGCCGCGCTCAACTTCCTCGACCGCTTCAATCGAATGCCGCTCCGCCGCGGCCTCGCTCCCGTAACCACATTCACGGATGCCGAACTCCGCGTGACGAAGAGCGGACAAGTCTCAGTGGACCTCCCGGACGCTCGACCGCTCGTTCGCTTCATCGCGGACTACTTGCACGAACCACACACCGCACCCGCTCCAACACTGGCGCAGCTCTATCGGGCTTCCGGTGATCCCAACATCTCCTCATGGACCGTCGCCCCCTACACCGGGTCTCCATCACCAGGCAGGCTGGAGTGGGAAGCGATGGGGAGCACCACAACCGGCCCCATCCACATCGACCGCTACCTGCTGCATCACAGCACGTATCTCGCAATCCCGCTGCTTCATTTTCACGGCGATCAAAGGCCCTCGAAAGGCCCGGTGGTCTGGCTCAATCTCTACAGCAAGGCCAATGAAAAGGACTGGCCGCAGATCGCCGCACTGATACGTGAAGGGTACGAGGTCTACTCATTCGACTTCCGCGGCCTCGGCGAAACACGCATGAACTATCGCGCCCGCTCCGAGGACGACCCCGACCTCGTCAAAGGCGACTTCGATCACACGTACATCAGTCCCCTCTCGAGCGTCTTCGCAGGCTATGTCTACAACTCGCTCCTCACCGGCCGCCCATACTTCCTGCAGATGATGGACGACCTAAAAATCGTCGAGCTCTTCATAGCCAGCCGCAACCCGCAACCGCACCTCCCGCTATGGATCGCCGCCACCGGTGAAGCCCACGCCCTTGCCCTTCGGTTCCAGCAGATCGACCCGGCAGTGAATATCCTCCCGTCACCACTAGCATCCCCTCTGGACTGGACCGCCCTCGTCAACCAGGGCAAGGAAGACTGGCCCATCGCTTTCCTGCTGCCAGCGGGAGCGCTTCTCCGGTAGGGGAAGAGTTGCATCAGTCCTGAAACTCTTCGGCCATCCCATTCCGGTGAAAATGGGCGACTTATGCCTCAGCGATGGTGGACTCGTGCTCCGGAGTGTTAGAACTATTGCATTCCCATGAAGACTCCTGAACAGACCAGCGAAGAACGGCCGATGAGCCTGAAGATGCTCGCGGAACACCTGGGCTTGTCTCCCGCGACAGTTTCATTAGTTGTAAACAACGCTCCTGGCGCCAAGACCATCGCGCCCAAAACCCGTGAACGAGTACTGGCGGCTGCACAGAAGCTAAACTACAAACCGAACTTCCTGGCGCGTTCCCTGCGCACGCGCCAAACCTTCACGATCGGCGTGATCGTGCCCGAGTTCAGTGAAGGCTACTTCACTATGGTTATGAACGGTGTCGAAGAATACCTGTTGCAGGCAGGGTATCTTCACTTCGTCGTGAGCCACCAGGGCCGAGCCGACCTGCTCGAGGGATATCCGCGTCTGCTTACCGAAAGGGCGGTGGACGGCTTCATCCTCGTGAACACGATGCTGCATGAAACTGTTCACGTACCGGTCGTCTCGATCTCCGGACATAAGAAGATGCGCGGTGTCACCAACGTCATGCTTGATCATGACCACTCTGCAATGCTGGCCTTACAGCATCTCTACGATCTCGGGCATCGCAACATCGCATTCATGAAGGGTCAGCCTCACGCGCTTGACTCCGAATCGCGCTGGGAAAGCATCCGCCAGCTCGCCGAAACGATCGGCATTCGCATGCGCCCGGAGCTCTGTGTGCATATACGAGCAAACTCTTGGTCGCCGGAGCTGGGATATCCTGTGGTGCGTGATCTGCTCGCAACCCGCAGAGACTTTACCGCTATTTTTTGCTTCAACGACATCGCCGCTATTGGGGCCATTCGGGCTATCAAGGATGCGGGCCTGCGGTGCCCCGAAGACATATCCGTCGTTGGATTTGACGACATCACAAGCGCCGCCTACCACACGCCCAGCTTGACCACTATCCGCCAACCTCTTCGCCGCATGGGAGAAATGGCCGCACAGCTTTTGTTGAAACGCATTCAGAACCCGAAAGAACCGTTTCCCGACAGCGTCATGTTTGAACCCGAACTCATGGTGCGAGAATCGACCATCGCTCTGCGGAACCCAATTACGGCTGCGAAGAAGACATCCAAGGCATCCGGCGTCGAACGGTCTCACACCTGAGACCGCACACAATCCTTCAGACGCCGGCTCGTCCTCACTTCACTATTGGGATCACGAGGTCCGTCACGCTGTACGCCGGAACGGTGATGCTGAAGCTATTGCCCAGCGACTCGGCTGCCGACTGCTTCACCTCGTTGCCGGCAGGCGCGCTGGTCGGTCCCCAATCATATCGTTTCCCGGTCTTATCGAGGGTCGCGCCGTTTATCTTCACCTTTACCGTTGCGACGTTCTTCGGATCTTTGTTGACGAACATCATCCCGACACTGCCATCGGCCCTCTTCGCAGCATGGACAGCCAGCATCGGTGTGCTGGACTTCGCCGGCACAAACGTGTCGCGCATGTTCATCATCCTGTGCAGCATCTCAACGCCGAAATACGCAGCTTGTGGCTGTCCATCCTTCTGTCGGATAAAGCTGTCGCCATGCAGCTCCGCCCAGTCGATGTTCACCGCTCCATCCTCGGCAAGGCTCGCATAAGCGTCAGCCGTAAAGAGTCCCATAGCTGTGGGATCTGTTTCGTGCATCCACGGGTGGATGCCCATCTCCGTCACGGCCAGTTGCAGCATCTTGCTACCAGCCGGCGCGCGCATCTCGTCGATCAGCCCGGCCATCATCGGCGGCAGGTCTTTCGTCGTGGCGGCCAGCAGTCTTGCATTGTCCTCGTTCTTCCAGTCCGGCGGAGCATAGTAGTCCAAATACCAGTGCAGCGATACAAAATCAATGTCCGCAGCACATATCTTCAGCACCGCCGCGTTCCACTCCGCGTCCGATGGCCCTGCGGTCGGCGAACTGAGCCCCACGCCTACCGAAATGCGTGGATCGACGCCTTTCATCGCCCTGGCGAACTTCACCGCATTCTGTCCATACGCCTCCGGCCCAAGCTTCGGGTTCCTGGTGCGCAATCCCGCATTCTTGTTCGGATCGGCGTCATATGGCGCATGGCGGTCGTTCTCGGCACCGCCCTTGTCGCGCTCGAAGTAACCGTTCGCATAAATCTCATTCCCGATCTCCCAATACTTCACGTTCAACTGCGCGGGATGCGATATCCGCAGGAAGTTGTATCCATCGTCAGACTGCAGCGGCGCCGACGAACGCATCGTCGCCCAGTACCCCACGGTCATCCAATCGTTGTTTGCGGAGTCTGTGCCGAGAGCCCGTGCGTCGCCCGGTTTGCCGTTCGCATAAGCTACCCACGCCGCGGCTTCCATCGGCTCGCCCGGACCATCGTTCTTCAGGTTTCCGCCGTAGTTCACCGTCAGCACCATCGTTCCGCCGAGCTTGTCCGTTAGCTTCACGAAGCTGCCAAAGTCCACCGGATGTCGTCCGTCGTACTGGTTGTACTTGCTCCAGTGCGACTCATCGCTCGCCTTGCCGCCGGGATAATGCAGCGTCAATATCCCCGCCGCTTTCAACTGCTCGATGCTCTCCGGCTTCAGCATATCGGCGTCGTAGTAAGAACCCTGCACTCCGAGGGTCCGTGGCGCCAGGAAGTTTTTCTCTTCTTTTCCGAAATCCACGCTGACACTGACGGGACCGATTATGGCGTCTTGCGCCTGAACGGTGCCACAGACCGGTACGAGAGTTGCGAACCCGCAAACTACGAATTGGCTCAGAGAATGCAAAATCGTCTCAGACCGCTTCACACATTCGTTCATAATGTTCTCCATTCAAATTAGTTCCCCACAGGCTCGCCGTAGATGATTCCGCGGCCGCCCGTCGCGATGTAGACCCGCGCATATACCCGCGGATCGCCGATAACCGCGTTCTTCCATCCGAACTGGTGGTCCGGGTCATCGATCCGTACCCAACTGCTTCCGCCATCGTCGGAGCGGAATGTTCCCTCTGTGCCCGCCGCTGTGGCGTTGATGTAGATGGCCGGGTTCTTCTTCCCGGGGGCCGCCATGCCAAACCCGATGACAGCCTTGTGCGTCATGCCCTCAAGTTCGATGAAGGTCACACCTGAGTCCGTGCTGTGGTACACCTTCTCCGATGTCGCCAGCCAGATATCTCCCTCGGCCCCGGGAACGGCCGCGATCTGGGCATAGTCCCCCTTCGCGCTCACCGGCTCGGTTCGCTCCGCAAACGTATGCGCCCCATCCAGGCTTTCCAGAAGCTGCCCAGTCCCGACATTGAAGCTGTAGAACTTGGCGGGGTTCACACGGTCGCTCACCACGCGCATGTTGCCGTTCAGGCCGCTGCACGGCAGCCAGCTTTTTCCCCAGTCCCTCGTCGAGTGCGGCAACCCATTCTCAGGACTCCACACGACAGTCTTCCCGTCTGCAGAGATGGCTACGGTGCCGCCACCGTGTCGGCTACTCGAAGGCTCCTTGGCAAATGGCTTCCACGTCGAACCCTGGTCGAGAGAGTATCCGCCTCGCACATCCTTACCGTCTCCGCCATCCCCGACCCTCACGACAATCGCGGGCGCCGACGCGGCAAAATCGATGCCTCGATTCGTGTTCAGGGTTGGGTTAGCGAAAGCCCCATCCTTTGGCGATTTCAAAATGTCCTCGTGCCGGAACCCTCCCAGGTCACCGACCGCGCTCAGCAGGTGTGCGCCTTCGGGCGGACTGATGATCGCAAGCGGCACCGTCTCTTCCAAGCCAATATCCGGGAAACTCCAATGCGCCTTCTTGCCCGCGTCGGCAGCGGTAACATCTGTGCTTCCCCATATGCCTTCACCCGTCGTGTACATCACACGTCCGGAGTCAAAGGGATCGATCTTGATGTCGGTTATCCACCCATGGCCTCCAGTCGTCGCCTTGTGCCAATAGGCCCAAGGCACCTCCGGCGCTGAATAAACAGACAGCGGTTCCATGTCCTTCCATGTCTTGCCGCCGTCGATCGTGCGGAATATCTTGTCTCCCGGCCACCACAGATCGATCGTTGCCGTCATCAGTGTTCCTGGATGTTGCGCGTCGATGCCCAGACTCGCATACCCGAACGTTCCCACGCCGTGCGAGTTTTGCTTCATCGGTGTAACGTCCTTCCACTGCCCATCTACCGGCGTGTACTTCCATATCGCCCCATTCGCGATCCCGTTCGGCCCGATGTTGTCCGCATAGCTGAAGTAGAGAGCTCCGCCAGGCTGAAAGACCACATGGTGCGGAAACATTTCCCTTGGCCCGCCTGCAGCCAACTCCCATGTTGCGCCAGCGTCCTGGCTTCGGTACAGACTCTTACCCGGCATCGCTACCCCGGCATAGATCGTCTTTGTCGCGCTGCCCTTTGTGCCGGTGGTGCTATCGAACGCAACAAACGTAATCCCCGCGGCCTCGCCCACTCCGGCTAGCTTGTCGGGCGCCGGAAACGAGTCGACATGCCTCCAGATCACTCCCGAATCGACGCTCTTCCACAACCCTGCCTTGCGCGACCCAAAGTACAGCACGGATCCCAGGTGCGGGTCCACCGACAGCCTTGGCCCTACACCGCGCCCGTCGTCGTTGCCACCCATCTTGAACGGCATCGGTATCTTCTCGAATTTCCTGCCCCGATCGTTCGACCGAAAGATTGCCGAAGGTCCGGCCCAATCGGCTGTGTACATTCCCTGGGCCAGATAGAGCTTGTTGCCGTCCTCCGGGTCGAGCCCGATTCCTTCGATGCCGGTATAAGTCGAATCGTCCCGCCCAAAGTTGTCGTTCAGAGGCACCCAGTGCTCGCCCGCATCCTCGCTGCGGTAGGCGCCGCCAACATCCGTGCGCGCATACACCAACCCCTTCACCGTTGAACTGAACTCCAGCCCGCTCACATACCCGCCCGCGCGGATCACCACATTTTCCCAACGGTACGGCACCGATCGAGGAACCTTTGTAATCGCAGGAAGCTTTGGCGTCTGCGCCTGCGCTCCACCGGCCGCAAACGCGATCCCAAGTACCAGGACGACGCTTTGCCGCAGCGGTGCAGCGGCGCTCCATTCCCAGCCACTCATCGCCGTACTCTCCCTGGCTGTCATCTCGCCTTCGATACCACGGGAGGCACCGTCGTGGTCTGCCTGGGCGCAGCCAGTGGAAGCGGCACCTCTATCGTTCCCATGCGATTGCCAATGCCATCCACCGCCGCGAGGCGCATCGCGCTCGCCTCCACCGGAACCACGAAAATCATCGACGCGTGGTAGCCCTGCGTCCTGATCTTCAGTAGTTGATCCAGCGGAACCTCATTCTTAACGCTCACTTCAAGCCCATTCAGGATCAGGCTCTCCGGCGAGTAGGCCGCCAGCGCGAACCTCATGTCGGTCGCATATTTGCCATTGCTCGTCGACGGCAGAGTCAGTTGCCGCCCCAGCACCACATAGTTCACCCTGTAGTGCTGCACCTTCACCGACGCCGGCGAGACCGGCGCCTTGCTGCCTCGCTTCGTCTTCAGGAACTCTGAGAGCGCCTCCATCTCTTCAGGCGATGCCATCACAACTCCGCCTTCGGGATACACGCTGGTCTCAAAGAAAAGCTCAGGAGATATGGGCGAACCGTGCTGCATGCCCGCGTCCAGAAACACATCTTCCTTGGGCTTCAACCCCGTGATGTTCGCGAGCGCCGCGGCCTGTAACGCAGAGCTCGCGAAGTAACTCCGGCGATACTCAAGTTGGTGGCCCGGCTCCCGCAGCAACACCTTAATGTGCCGAAGCGTTCCATCCTCCTTCGCATTCGTCGGCTCATAGGTCAGCGTGTAGTAGGACGATCCGTCCTCCATCGCGCTCTGCATGGCTTCCTTCAACCCATTCGTGTTGTAGAAGGCGCGCCCACCCGTGCTCTCCGCGATGCTGTCCATCGTGCCGTGCTCCGCCGCCTGCTGCGTGTAGAACGTGTCCGGAGTCCTCAACGGCACGGGCCCCACCTGCGCATTGTTTGCCGCGCTGAACGCAGGGTTCACCTTCAGCCCGCGCACATCTACCGGATACACCACGACATGGGCCACGTTAAGCTCGTTGTCCATGTCCTTCACCTCTTCGGCCAGCGAGTAGGTATCGCCGAACTCGCTTGCCGTTCCGTTCGCCGCGGAGTCGCCGTTGGGCAGTACCCCGCTCGGAAAAGAACCCGAGAGCCAGATCAGATTTTTGCGCCCCTGCAGCGTCGACACGAATTTCGCGATCTGCGCGAACGCATTCACCGTAAGCTCCAGTCGCTGCCGCAACATCATCGTGCTCTCGGTGGACTCAAGCGACTTCAGGTCGGACAGCATCGTCGTCGCTCCCACCGGCAGGTCCGCCACGATGCCGGCCAGTTGCGTTGAACTCGTCGTATCCACCATCAACTGCGCCGACTGTTGCGGCCTCGCATCCTTGTTGTTGATCGCGGCCATCAGCCGCGTCTCGTCATCGGTAAAGCCCTGCAGCATGCGTAACCGGCTGCCCAGTACAAAGATCGCAATCCGGCTGCCGGACTTCTGCTCCTTGATGAACTTCACTATGGCCCCATGCGCATAGGGCATAGCGTCTGTCGGCGTATTTAGCATGTCGTACAGGATCACCGTTACCGGTGAATCCGCCGGCGCACGCACCAGGTTTGCGAAGGTGTTCGGCGGGAGGTCGAGCGCGAGGTCCGGCTTCGCCTGCTCGTCACGCACCAACTCATGCACATCGAACCCGCGCATCGGCTGCGGAACGCCGTCTTCATACACCTGAAAGTCGTCGGACTTCAGCCCCTTCAGAGGATGGCCATTCGCATCACTCACCACCACATCTACATAGACGCGACGCACAGAAGCTCGCAACGTATAAGTTGCCTGGCCATCCGTAAGCTGTGGCTCTTTCGACACCGCCTGCGCAATCGCCACGCCTGACGCACCCACAACCAGCGCGGCCTTTAGTGCGCGCCTCACAAAATTCCGAACTGATTTATTCTGCGGCCCCGAAGTTCCGCTGCCTGCTGAGCGGGTCATCTCCGCCTCTCCTGTCTACGCATAGTTCCGGTCGCACCAGTTGAGAGCAAGGTCGCGCTCAGATAGCAGGCGGAGTGGTGTATCCATCCACTCCGCCCCTTCGAACAGCAACTGCACCGATGGTTAGAAGTTGTAGTGCAGCCCCACCTCGCAGACGCGCCGGTTCTCCTTGTAGGCGGAGATACCGAAGGCGGAATTCGCCGGGCCTCCAGGAGTTGAAATGAACAACTGCAACGGCGAGGCTGTCGCCGCCACGAGACTCGTCAACGGATGATTCATGAAGTTGAACCCTGAGAACCGAAACTCCAGGGTCTTCTCCGTGCCCATATGGAAGGTCTTCTGTACCGACAGGTCGGAGTTGAAGTAGTGCGGTCCACGCAAGTAGGGATAGTGGAACGGTCCATTGACCCCTATCGGCCCTAGGGTCAAACAAGAGGAATTGATAAATTGGTTCTTCTTCAAACCGGTGCTTGGATCGCACGTCATGATCGGCTGCAGCGCGATGTCCGGTGTACCGAGATAGCTCTTGTTGTCCGTAGGCGTAGAGCAGGACGCTGAGGACCCTCCGCCCGCACACGTTGGCGTCAGGGTCGTCAGGGCGAAGTTGTTGCTGTAGGCCGCCTGCAGGTTCGGTCCGGACTGGATGTTGGTGATGCCGGATATCTCCCAGCCGTTGATCACACCGCTCAGCAACCGGTTCACATGGAAAGGACTTCCCATGATGTATGTGTACGACGCGTTGAAGACATGGGTACGGTCATAGGCTGCGATGCCATAGTCATTGCGCAGATTCGTCGGATCTGGAATGGAGCCGTTGCCGTCCACGCCGCGTTCGCCCATAGCCTTGCTCCAGGTGTAGTTCACGTTGTAATGGAACGCCCCCACCCACTTGCTCCACGTCACCTGCAGGGAGTTGTAGTTCGACTTAAGGCCATGCCGCGCCACATTGATTGAGTTGTAGAAAGGATAGGGGCGGTAGTCGTCCACTTGGGCGATTTGGTCTGGACCGTTAGTCGTGCCGTAGCCCTGGGGCGGATTGTTAGGATTGTTATTCGTTTGGAGATTAGCCTTATTGGGGTCCGGCCTGAATAGTCCGCCCTGCGGGATGACGTTGATGTTCTGGCTGGTTAACAACTTGCTGCTCTGGTTACCGGAAAAGTTCATGACGAGAGTTCCGGCATGAGGCAACTGCTGTGTCACGCCAAACGCGAACGTCAACGTGAGCGGTTGTTGATCGTCATTCGGATCGGCCGCCCCTACGCTCGGATTGTTGCTTGCCGATACCTGGGAGCCACTGGTCGCACTCGGGATGGTACCCCCAGTGTTCTGGCCGCACGCCGTGTACGGTGGTGGCGGTGGCGCACTCGGGTTGTTGGGGTCGAACTTGAGAGCACCGCTGCCGATTGCATCCACACAGTACAGCGTCGGGTTGTTCAAATATGTCGTGTAGCTGCCCAGCGCGGTGTTCATCGACCCCGAATAACTGTTCTGAGAATCGTGCGAGCGGTACATACCCGCTCCGCCATTGAACGTCGTCTTGCCGTCTCCGTTCAAATCGTATGCGAACCCGACCCGCGGAGAGACAAACGCCCAGCGGCCCAACTCAACAGAGTTTGGAACACTGCTGTTGACGCCATGCCATGTCAGTCCTGGAAGCGCCTTGAGATCGACCGGCGTCCCAATCCCAATTGGAGTGGTGTAGTTTTGGGGCTCCCAGAATGCCGCCCCGACTCCATGCGGATCGGTCCACGGTCCAAGGTGATCGAACCGCACTCCCATGTCGAGCGTCAGCTTACGCGTCGCCTTCCACGAGTCCGTCACGTAGCCGTCGATCGTCGTAAAGTACGCATCGGAGAGCGGATTGGAGTTCGCTTCTTGATAGCTGTTCAAATTGCCGAACATAAAGTCCGCAATCGTGTTCTGCCCGTCTCCCGTTGGGCCGATCGGCCGCGTTCCGTTCAGAAAGCCAGGACTGGCCCACGACGCGTACGTTCCATAGATTGACATCGATCCCTGCGTCTGACCGAAGGCGATGATCGAGTTATTGGAGGTCCGCTCGTAATAAAAGCCCGCCTTGATCGTGTGCTGCTTCCAGGTCTTGGTGATGTTGTCGCCGAAATCAGGCGAAAACTTCCGGGAAAAGCTCCTTCCGAAGCTGAAGTCCGGCCCCTGATAGTTCGGAATCCCCTGGCTGTAGAGCAACTGCGGAATCTGCTTCGAGCCGTTCTTGATCAGGTTCTCATACGGATATCCCAGTGCAGCCTTAGTCTGCACGGACTCGTCTGCGGCATCGTACGGATTGTAGTAATAAGAGATCGCCGCGAACAGTTCATTGGTCAAAGTCGGACCGAAGGTCTTCACATAGTTCGCGCTCGAAGTCTTTGAATTCGTCTCACCCTGCACCAGGCTCGGGTCGCGAAGCATTCCAGCGGGGGTGTTGGGGTTGTAGTACAACGTGAAGGGATTGAAACTATGGCCTTGCTCCGTGTTGTACACGATATAGAACTTTGAGCTGTCGCTCGGGTTGTAGTCGATCCGCCCGCGAATCTGGTAGAGATCGGTGTTGGTAAGGTAGATGTCGCTTCGGTCGAAGCCGTCCGACCGTTGGGTGGTGCCGAGAACTGGCTGCGCCACGCGGTTGGCGTGCGGATACAAATGGTTCAGATACGTGGCTGCCCCCGGATCGATGTCTACCGCCGGAAAGATGCCCCCCTGGATTGGGTTGCCCTTCGGCGTTACACCTGTCGGCGAATGGCAAAAATTAACGAAAGGGGAGAGCCCGCCGCCGCTCTTGCACTCGTTCGTCAGCGTACCCGTATCTACATTGAAAAGCTTGGCCAGTGCATTCTGGCTGAAATCGCCGCCGCGCATCGCGTCCGTCGGTACGGTCGATAGCCGCAGCGCCGCAGACCCACTGCCACCCGAAAAGGAGTTGCGCTGGATATAGTCCTCGCCGTTGATCTGGAACTGCAGCTTCTTGTTCTTGTTCCAGTTGGTGCCCGGTACCTTCACCGGGCCGCCGAAACCGAACCCTGGGTACATATAACGGTCGGGCGGTCTCGCTATACCCTCTTCATTCAACAGCCAGTCGTTCGAATTCAGATAAGTCGTTCGTCCCAGGATGTACAGGGACCCGTGATACGACTGGCCGCCAGATTTGCCAACCGCATTGATCACCACAGGCCCCTTGGCCACATCGGCGCCGAAGTTCGAGGTGCTGATCTTGACCTCCTGCACCATGTCCATGTTGATGTTCTGCGTCGTGGCTCCGGCAGCTCCGGGGTCCTGAACGTCGGCGCCGTCGGAGATCAGACCGATGCCATTGGCCGGCGAGCCTGAGGCCGCATAGTTCCCCAGCGATCCGCCCGGTGTAACCGTCGTCGTGTCCGGTATGGTGTTGGAGATTCCCTGGCCGCCTTGCACCGCTCCAGGTTGCAGCGCGAAGCCTGGAAGTATCTTGACCAGCTCTGTAACGTCGCGGCCTTCCGTAGCGAGATGCTTGATGTCCTCCGCTGTAATCAGCGAGCTGACCTCGCCGTTCGTCGAAAGGACGTCGTGCGCCGTGACCGTGATGGTTTCGCCGACGGCTCCTACCTTCATCATGATGGTAGGCAAAGAGGTTGCATCGCCCGGATGCAGAGCAATGTCTTTCTCCACGAAAGTCTTGAAGTCTCTCGTCTTTACAGTGAGCGTGTACGTTCCTGCGGGCACGCCGGCAATGTTGAAAACGCCCTCGCCATTGGCCACCGTTGTGCGCGTACTCTTGCTCGCCTGGTTCACAAGCACTACCTGCGAACCCGGGATACGCGCGCTGGCCTCGTCCACGATGACTCCCGAGAGCGATGCACTTCCGCTCTGCGCGCCCGCAGGCGCTGCGCACAGCACCAAAGCGGCTGTCACGCACATCGCAAGGCGGAGAGCCATCTTCCACACGCATTCCATTTGTCTTACGTTGCGCTTCATGGTGCCTCCGCAATTGGCAGTGTTGCTCATTGATTTCCTATCCCTCGTCTTCATTGGGCCGCTCCTACTGCACCGTCAAGCTGAGCGCGACGGTATGGGTTATGTTCGGAAGAGTCGGCGGGGCTGTCTGTCCCACTGGAGGGCCGGAGACCGTCAGCGTGATCGGTGTTGTTCCCGCCGGGGTAACAAAGGCACTGCTGTTCCCGCAACCACTCACACCCATGACCACTCCGCCGAGAGACACGCACCACAGCAGAACCGTGAGCCGGCTTCGCGCCAGGCTGCCGCGTTTCTTCGCGGTCAGCGCGAGGGCCGCGAGTCCCAGCGGCCATATCAACGACCCGGTTGGGGATGGGTAAGGCTTTACCGGCGGAACATTCGTACTCACGGTAAGCGTGAAGCTCGCCGACGAGTTCGCGGCGGGATAGGTTCCCCGCTGCAGTGTCAGCGCCCCTTGAGGAAAGATGAAGCTGCAGGTGACATACGCGGGCAGCGCAGAGCACGGGTCAGTAACGGCTCCGGTGACAATATTCAGAGCGCCGACAGTGATCGTCCCTTGGTAACCGCTGATCGACGTCACCGTAATCGTCGTAGAAACGCTTTGTCCGGCTGCCGTCGTCAGAGTGGAGCTTGATGCCGAGACGGCAAAGTCCTGCGGCCCGATCGAAACCGCAACCGCACTCGAGGTCGAGCTCTTGAAGTTCACGTCTCCGGAATAGATCACCTGGTACGATCCGGTCGCGGGGGGCACGTAAGTGAGCACGACCTTACCGGCCGACACCGTCCCCGACGCCAGCGCAGTTGTCGTGCCCGCAAGCACCAGGCTGACCGTGCCTGTCGGTGTCCCGGAAGCCGCCGTCACGTTCGCCGTGAAGGTGACCAGACTGCCGGCAACCTGCGAAACCGTGCCCAACGGAAACACCGTCACGGCGACGCTACTGGTCGCCTGCGTCACGGTGACCGTGAGCGGCGTCGCAGAACTCGATGACGCGTTGTTCGCATCACCGCCGTAAACCACGTTGATCGAATGCCCACCCGCGGTCAACCCCGTTAGCGTCAGGGACGCCACATAGGGCGATGCGGTCGAGAGTGCCACCGGCGGTTGCCCGATGCCATCCACAAAGAACGTCACGACACCCGTTGGCGTGAAACCAACCTTGTTAGCAGCCACCGTCGCGCCGATCGTTACCGCTTGTCCATAGAAGGGATTGCCACCTGTCGGCGAAACCAACGCCAGCGTCGTAGTCGTGGTCGAAAGGTTCGTGACCGTGCCGCTCAGCGTCTCGCTGATCACGGAAGCGTTCACCGCATTGCTACTGAAGGTCAACACATCCGCCAGCGGTGTCGTCAGCACCACCGGCGCAAAGACCGCCGACAATGTGCAGCTCGTGCCGATCGCGAGGGTCTGCGACGCGGCGCATCCGCCGCTGCTCGGACTTGTAACACTGAAGTTCGCCGTGCTGCCCGTCGCTATATAGGGTGGCGCCCCCAACGTCGCTGCCGCCGTGCCCGCGCTGGTCAGCGTCACGGTCTGCGGCGTCCCCGTGAGTGCGATGTTCACCGCTCCCATGGGCAAAGCTCCGCTCGTGCGTTGCAGGCTATATACCGCCGGCTTGCCCGCGTCCGCAATCACCACGTTGCCTGCCCCGTTTACGGCCACGCCACTGGGCGACGAAAGCCCCGCACCCAGCAGGAGATTTCCGGTCGCATTCAGTACGCCGCCAACGTTCGGGATGCGCACGACGGTGCCATTGCCGGCTTGCACCACATACAGGCTGCCCGATGCGTCCAGCCCGATCGCCGTCGGTGTGTTCAACTGATTGGCTGCGACCGACTGCGCTCCGCCCGCCAGGTTGACGACAACGACCTGTCCAGCCGTCTTGTCCGCCACATAGAGACTGCCCCGACCGTCTGCAGCGACTGCCACCGGGTTCGTGTAGCCGGAGCCGACCGTCGATCCAGTCGCCAGCGCCGCGCCTCCATAGCTCGGCACTCGCAACACACGCTTGTTGCCCGAGTCGGCGATATACAGCGCGCCGCTCGCATCCAGCGCAAGCCCCAGCGGAGAACTCAGCGACGACGCCACCACACTCTGGTCGGCGCTCTTGAGCGTGCCATTCTCGTTCGGAACCTTCACCACCCGGTTGTTGCCTGTGTCGGCAATGTAGACGTTGCCCGCCGAATCCACCGCCACGCCACCAGGCTTGCTCAGACCGCTTCCAATGCTCGCTGTAGCAGTTCCGGTCGACGAGATCACCTGCACCGTGTTCGCACCGGAATCTGCGGCATAGTAGTTGCCCGCCGAGTCCATCGCAACCGCCGAGGGCGTGTTCCACGCACTCTTAGCCGTCAGCGCAGTCTGTGTCCCGGGGTCCACCGTAAGCGCGACACCGGTCCCAAAGCCCGAGAGATATCCCGTAGCCAGAGCCTTGTTCGCCGAATCGTACAGCACCACCGCGCCCGACCGCGCTCCCGTAGTGGCGGCTGTCATAGTCACGTTTACCGTGCAGGACTGCCCCGCCGTATACGCCGTGCCCGCTGCGCAACTGCCGCCGGAAGCCGTTGCAAACTCCGTCGCCGCCCCGGTCCCCTGCAGCACCGAGATCGCTGCCGGAGTAGCTGCCGCATTGAAGAAGAAGTTGAGCGTCGCGCTCGCCGCTGTGCCCGCCGCCGCGGATCCGAAGGAGGCCCCGCCAGGGACCACCTTGTGCAACACAGTAGAGCTGTATCCATCGCCCAGGTACAAGTTTCCCGCGCCATCAACACCAGGCGCGAAGTTCGAATACCCTGTCAGCCCCGACTCGATGAAGAACTGATCGGCCGCGTTCAGCGCGCCGTTCTCGTTTGGGATCACATATACCGAACTGGTGCCTCCGTCGGCGACATATAGATTTCCCGCGGCGTCTACCGCTACTCCACCGGGCGCCTTGAAGCTGCCAATCGCCACCGGCGTCGGCGTGCTCGCAGCGGTGTTGATCACATACACCTTCGACCCGTCGGCGTAGTACAGGTGATTGTTCTTGTCCACGGCAAGCGACTGAGCCGGACCTCCGGGGAGAGTTGTCAACAACGTCGGATTCGTGCCGTCGACGTTGACTTCAAAGATCGGGCTCCCGGGCTGGCAGCAACCGCCCTGCGAGATGAAGGCATGGCCCGCGTTGTCCACGGCAACGTCGTTGACGAACATGTAATAGCCGTCCAGCGATCCAAAGTTCCCCATCAGATTGATCTGGGTTCCGCTGTAGCTACCATTGCTGTACGGGATCTGGAACACATTAGCGCAGTAGGTTTGCGTCACATAAAGATTGTTCGCCGAGTCGATGGCCAGTCCCGATGAGCCGCAGCCTGGCGACGCCACCTTCTTCGGCGTCCCGCCCCCGACAGGAATCTCCCACACATCCCCGCCAGCGATGTCGATCGAAAAGACATTCCCGAAGGTGTCCACGACCGTCTTTCCCTGGTTGCCCAGCCCCGTCGCGTAGGTGCTTGCCGAAGCAGCCACGACCGAGGGCGTCGCCGCTTTCGCCATAGGCGCGGCAGCAAGCACGGAGAACAAACAGCTGCAGATCGCGGTTCCGCCAATATGGCCTGTAACTTTAGTAAATCGATTTAGCATTTTGGCGCTCCAGTGCAAGTGTCTGTTCCGTTGGGCATTAGATAATATCCTTCATCAGGTTCCGGTCTCCGTGTCCTGCGTGCTTTTCCTCTGATCGACTGAGCGCGGCATCGCCGACCCGAAAGTGCCCGCCGCATCCTTTCGGGAAAGGCTCACCACGTCACTCCGCAACAGCCACACAAAATGTGGGTGCGCTTTGTGGATAGAGTCTTCCCTCGAAGACACAAAGAAGTTGTCCGTGAACATGCGCGAGGATGATCGGACAAAAAGAAGAGCTTGTGGAAGTACCAAATGGTAGCAGCAGGTTGCAGCGACTTAAGGAGATGTACGTTGTTGAATGTAATGATGTAGCACCCTTGATCGGACGGGCATGTGAGCCCCGGGGATCCACCCGCGCTGAGCTTCATGCCGCTTGTCGCGATTAACCGCTACGAGCACAATTAGAGCCGTTCCCATCCGCCGGAAACCGCTTCTGGTGCTATCGAGATTCGTCCAGGACCTCAATGCTCGATATCGTCGCATTGTTCCGGATGGGCTCGAACATGAGCTCCAGTTTCCCTTCCTCGGTCGGCTTGAGGTGGTAAAAGGTCTTCGTCAAAGCGTGCAGACGGCCAGTCTCTTTATAGATATCGAAGTTGTCCAGAAGGAGTTCACCATTGCAACGCACCCGAAACACCCGGCTGCCTACACCTCCGCCATCGGGACCCTTTGTGCCAAAGTAAAGTTCGGTGAAGTGCAACACAACCGTGTAGCGACCGCGGGGATCAACCGGCACGGTATAGGAGAAATGACCATAACGCTCCGAAGCGAAAAGATCCGGGTCCGCCGTCCCCGCGATTGACTCCTGCTTCGTCTGGACGTGTCCCTCCATAAAATAGTCATCGGGACGCCAGAACTGTCCGGTGTGGTCCATATAGGGTGTATTCCGGACAACGAGTCGGATCGGCAGTTGGCGATGTGGAATCCCCGGCAGTATCTCAATCGCACTCAGCAGCGGCATTCCCCGCTCGTATTCGAGCGTGATGTGGAGCAGGCCGTCGGAAGCCGGGCCAATATCCCGGAAAACGCGTTCGTCGGCAATATTTCGGCCAAAGGCATCCGAGTCGATGTCGAATGAGGTCAGCACCTTTTTCCCATTCACGGTGACGGAGAAGGTGCGCTCGCTGGCCGGGGGATCTGTCGTTATGAAAAACAGATGCAGTTCGTAAACACCTGGCTTGAGCGGAATATCGTAAGAAAAGTTGTTGCGTCGCCAGTGTTCAAAAATGAACGGTGACGTCGTTTTGAGAATTTCGGTTGGCGGAAGCTCCCCTGTACCTCCAGCGCTGAAGTACCGGTCCGCCGTCCAGATGCCGCCTGCACTGTCGATTTGAGGGCTTCCGGAATATCCCGCCAGCAGCCGAATAGGTCCCGACCCGGAACCAACCGGGGCAGCTATCGCTGCAGTTCCCGGTGAAGCGAAAGAATCGGCTCGTCCCTCTACACGGTGTTCCCGCCTGAAACGCACAACCGCAACTATGCTCAGCAGAGCAATTATCAACACAACGCTCGTTGCGATCAGCGCCCGCGCACGAAACCTGGGCGCCGGAACGACCTCCGCAACTGCCGGAACACGTCCTTGCTCCTCGAGGGTCTCCTCTTCCTCATCCGGATCTTCGCCACCTTGAAAATCCCCTGTTACTGGGCTGGCGGTTATGTCCGCCTCCGCCGCCCTGCCCTGGGGCATGGGAATAAACACGGGAACATAGGTGGCAGGCGGCAGCGAGAGCTGGAGGGAATGGTTCTTGCCCTCCCCGCTGTAGTAATCCCTCAGCCGCTTCCGGAGCCGATGTGTTTCTGCCCGCGCGATCGCATCCTGGGCCGGATCGAAAATGGCCTTGGACCGCTCGAACACCTCGGTCGCAATACTGTACTCGCAGAGTTCGGCTAGATCCCCAGTGAAGTACTTTTCCCCGATGTAGCGAAGCAGGCGGACCGATCGCGGTGTATTGGAAAACGCCGTCAATACCGCTTCAAATTCGGCACGCTCTGGAGAGCCTGCTTCTCTGGTCGCATCATCGTGCATCGGTTGGTCGATTCGTACTGGCTATTTGAATCTCATTATAGGGAGGGCGTCGGAAACTCGCCATGCTTCCGGACCTTCATCCTGGTCAAACCTTTATATTTCAGTTTCTTACACGCTAGAAGACAGTCCATCGAGATTCACAGGGGCTCCATGTTTCCGAGCAATTCTACTGGAGCGCACTCCGACTTGACCGGCAACTTGGCCCGATGCGCAGCGCGGGACATTTGGCGCGAGCCGCTTGAGTTTCGGGACCGCGAGCTTCGGTAGGTGCGATGGTCTGATGCATCAGCTACTCCACATTTCCCCTCGCCAACCAACGCTCCCGCAACGCTATATGGTGTCTCGCAAACCATAGTAGTGCCAGTTGTGTGATGACATTGACGAACCCGCCCTCGTCCATAAGCTGGAATGCTTCCGTTGGTGCCAAAACGCGGACACGGATGTCTTCGCCTTCAGACGCTTTACCATGCACACCGAAGGCCTTCGCAGCATCTACTGGTGCGACATAGACGCTCACCAGTTCGTCAGTGATGCCGGGACTGCTGAGATAGCGTCCGATCAGTTCGAGCCTGCCGGCCTTGCACCCTGTCTCCTCTTCAACTTCTCTCTTTGCCGCGGCCTCCGGAGTTTCACCATCCTCCACCATCCCGGCTACGCACTCGATAAGCCATGCAGGTTGCAGTTCGTTCAAGTACGCGCCGAGCCTGAACTGCTCGGTCAGCACAAGTTTGTCCGCGCTCGCGTCATACAGCAACACTGCGCAGGCCCGGCCTGACCGGAGTACCTCGCGTGTCACAAGCCTGGACATCCCGCCCGCAAAGGTCTCCGTACGCAATCTGATCCGCTCCAGACGAAAGTGACCGTCAGACAGTACTTCTGTATTTTGGCGGTCGACCTTATGACGCGTCGCATTTTCAGATTTCCCTTCAAGCATCACTTGTGTTGATCCTCTGTATCTCCTGCCCTCGACCAGGCTCATCAAGATCAATGGAGTCCAACACCGCTCCGGCGAGTTGCTTGATGCGGGCGCCCGCGTGCGGCCCACGCCACGCCTCACACCAGCCCTCTCAAACAACCCCGTCTTCCACCAGACGTTCACAACCTCCGCCGTCCACCTCTATCAGAGCTGCAGAACCGGCTCACGTTGCGGGCCACCCTAAGCGAGCCTGGGACAGCAGACATAAAAGCTGGCGAACTTCCGAGAGGCTGGCGCCCCCCTGCGATGCGCGGGTGCTCTGTCGCATTTCCGCTACTCATCCCTCTGCAAGGCCAAGAGGGCTTCAACGGAGGGGACAAAGTAATAGGAACCCGTCACCGGTTGAGTGAATCGTGTGAGCGCGTCGCGAATACCATCCACCGCTCCCGCCATGCTGTAAAGCATCCGGGAAAGCCGAAGTTGTTCGGCACTGAAACCAACGAACATCGTGCCGTGCTCTTCAACGTTGCCGTAAGGCATGTTCCGTCGGAATATCTTCCCAAATGTGTCCTGATCAGTCCGCGCAACGTGGGAATCTGGTGGCTTGTTCACCAATTCGGTGCTGTCTCGCTTCGTGCGTCCCATGATGCGCTCTTGTTGATCTTCCGGAAGCGATTCCCAATCGGTCGTCTTATGTTTCCACTTTTGCAACAGGAGGATGGAGCCGGCAGCACCTGGAACGCCTTGTGGAAGCAGAACGTCCCCGGGCGCTTCCAGCAGGCTTGGGTTCTCGGAGCCGTCAATGAACCCGGTCAGATCACGGTCGTGACGATAGGACCAGCTCGAAGTCTCTTCTTGAAGAGAAGCACTACTCGCCAAGCCTCGGATCACGGAACGTGCCATATCGAAGACGACGTCATAAGCGCTGCCAGAGAGCCACACAAGCGCGTCGTGTTGTGTGGAGGGCATGCTGAATCCCTCCACGCCCTCAATCGTTTGGAAGCTTTCTAAGTTCTGAGGGGATTCCTCTGGCGCGATGCGTTGCCAGAGCTCGGGGCGAAATCCAATGACGAAATTCACCCCGCCTGTAGTCGTCCGCGGTTCGCGGATGGCTGTAATCGCAGAAACCAAATCTTTGATCTTGTTCGCATCAACCGAATCGAACTCCAGATACGCATGTGAAGACGTACCCAGGGCAAATATCCCAGCTTGTGGTGTGTATGTACGAGAAGTCTCCGAGTCCGGCATATACCTCCGATGCATTTATCAACGAGCTGTGCCAAGGAAGCACTGCATGCGTGCGAAGCTCTCCATTGACGTTTAGATTGCTCTTCTCAAGCTGTCAGCATCCGCGAGAGCTTGCTCGGGCGCATGACCCACATGATCTCGTGGATGCCCTGATCGGAAGCATCGGTCACTACCAGCCCGATCGGTTCTTCCGCACGCGATATAAGGATTGATTCCCTGCCATTGACGTGAACCCATGAGAGCGTTACACCCAACCAGAAGTGGGAAGCGAAAGCAGCAATGACCCTGGCGACACGCTCGCGGCCGACCACAGGGACACGTGCCGCACGCACAAAGCCACCGCCATCGGAATAGGACACCACATCTTCAGCGAATATATTCTGCAGTTTCGCCATGTCGCCGCGCTGTGCGGCGTTGATGAACGCCTCCAGAAAGCGGCGCTGTTCCTTAGCGTCGACAACGATGCGACGCTCCTCTGCCAGATGCTTGCGGGCACGCGACGCTAGCTGACGCGCGTTGGCTTCCTCAATCTGAAGAGTTTCTGCGATCTCGCGATAGGAGTAGTCGAATGCCTCGCGCAGCACATATGCGGCACGTTCGGTGGCCGGCAGCTTTTCCAGGAGAACCAGGACGGCCAGCTGTAATGCTTCCTCGCGCTCCGCACCCAGCGTGGGGTCACCGCTGGTGTCCACCGGCTCCGGAAGCCACGTGCCTGTATAGGTTTCGTGGCGCGACGAGGCGGACTGGATCAGGTTGATGCATAGCCTTGTGGTTGTCGTCGCGAGAAATGCCGCAGAATTTTCGACCACGTCTCGATTGGTGGTCTGCCACCGCATCCATACGTCCTGCAAGATGTCTTCTGACTCCGCCGCGCTGCCAAGCATGCGATAGGCGATCCCGAAGAGACGCGGACGCACTGCTGCAAAGGCAGACAGCCCATCGTCGTGCCGCCCCATCTCGTGAACGTTCAGGATCTGTTCTTCTTCCATTACGGCTAGCATAATTTATCCCGCGGCATGGGCAAACGACCCCGAATAGGACCCTCGCAAAATTGCTCCCGAACCTCCGTTTGACCCGTCAACGACACATCGCTTTCCTGCAAAGACGGAATCAGAACCGCCGAAGTGCGCCCTCAACCTGATCTTCACTTAAGGGCGGATCGTCCGAATCTCCGGTGAGAAGGTCTTCGATTTCCCTCTCTGAATCCGGTAGAGAGATCTCCGATGATTGAAACGTTGTCTCGTCACATTCCAAAATCATCCGCAGTTCCTCCTCGGTCTCCTCCAGATAGAACTCTTCCTGGCTGGCACGAAGTTCGTACGAGTCAGTTTGAATGGTGATCCTCTCACCGTTCGTCTCGTAAGCGCTCATTGCTCTCCCCTCCTTACGCTCCAGTTCGCATACACACGCAGAGTCCCCGATTGCCGGCGATTCTCTTCATCAGGGACAAGCTGGTGAAATCGCGAAAAACCAGCTCCTCTGCGCATACATCTCTTGACGCAGACCACGTTTTCTCATGTTGAGGGCTCCGATGCGGTCGCCCCAGATGTCGCCTGCACGTGTCAAGACAAGACAGCGGAGTGTTTTGTGACAGAGTTCTCAAAATTTTAATGGACCTCGACTGAAACGCCGTCGCTGTCTCACCAGAGGATCATTGGGCGAACGCCTGTCACATTTCCGGCGTCATCTTTGTCTTAGTGGCAACCAGGCTGCTTCTGGAGACTCTATTCAAGGTGCAATCATGCAAAGCAACACTCAGGCGCCAACGTCCGCGCCCCAGGCCGATCCACTCACGTCAGAGCGGTTCCGTGTCGGTGATATCCCGGAAGGCTCCGCGCAATTGGTTGGCAATGTAGCAGTGTTCAACGTTTCAGGACACTTGTGCGCTACGCAGGCAAAATGTCCCCATCAGCAGGGTCCCCTCACCGAGGGGCATATCACAGGCTCGACCGTGACGTGTCCCTGGCACGGCTCACAGTTCGACATTTGCAGTGGCGCTGTCTTGCGCGGACCGGCGGTCACTCCGCTCCAAACCTACACCGTGCTCATAGAGGGTGAGATGGCAAGGGTAGAAAGCACTCAGAATCGGGATGCGAAGTAATGTTCCCAAGACCACAGAAGGAATCTATGACCACGGTGCGGCTGGAGGCGTTCAGCGATGGAGTAATCGCGATCATCATCACGATCATGGTGCTGGAACTGAAGGTGCCACACGGCACACATCTCGAAGATCTGGCTCCCCTCCTTCCAATCTTTCTGAGCTACATCCTCAGCTTCCTCTACGTGGGTATCTATTGGAACAACCATCATCACCTTCTGCAAACATGTAAAGAAGTTACCGGTTCGATTCTGTGGTCCAACTTGCATCTCTTGTTCTGGCTCTCCGTACTCCCGTTCGCTGCGGGATGGCTTGGAGAAAATCACTTTGCATCAGCGCCAACTGCGCTCTATGCCTGTGTGCTCCTGATGGCCGGAGTTGCTTATTATGTCCTTCAACAAGCCATCATCTACGCGCAGGGTAGCCATTCGGTTTTGAAGCGAGCCATCGGAAAAGACTGGAAGGCGAAGCTATCGCTCCTGCTGTATGTCGTAGCGCTCTTCACCACACTTCGTTCTCCTGGGATCGCTCAGGCTATCCTCGTAATCGCAGGCCTGATATGGCTGGTCCCAGACCGCCGCATAGAAAAAGGGCTGGCCACTGCGCAAAGCGAATAGCCAATCCGCAATGGCCCACAAACCACGCAGGGAGAACCGTGAGAAACTGCACTCGTTCCATTCCAGACCACTGCCTCGCACGATTGGGAGTAAGAGCACCAGTCGACGCGCCGCTCGTACCTATCCATTACGCACGGATGTTTCCCAGCCTTCCAGCATTTCGGGCCGAGGAGGCGTTCCTGCACGCGCTGGGCAGAGTCGGCGGCGTGTGTGATTGTGAAGACACAGACGATACGCCGGACTCACTTGCAGAGGTCGCGGCCGGCTGGCCTGTCTTTGGGCAATTCGTAGCCCACGACATCACAGCCGATCGTTCCCGCTTGCGTTCGGATACGGATACTGCCGGGTTGGTCAACGCACGTTCGCCAAAACTGAATCTGGAATGCCTTTATGGCGATGGCCCGACGGGGCATCCCTATCTCTTTCAGCGCGACGATCCGGCGAAGTTTCGACTAGGCGAGAATGGAACGGACATTCAGCGAAATGAAGAAGGCACTGCCATCATTGGCGATCCTCGCAATGATTCCCATCAACTCATATCTCAGTTCCACCTCGCTATGCTCAGGGCACACAATGCCTTCGTCGACGAAGCCCGCGCTCACGGCATCCCGGAAGAACTCGTATTTGACGAAGCCTCTCGGCAAATGCGTTGGCACTACCAATGGATCGTCCTGCACGAGTTTCTCCCCTCGCTCATTGGAGAACAAGCCGCGGAAGATGTGCGCAGAGAAGGTCCTCGATATTTCCATCCCGGCGAGCATGCGTTCATACCGCTTGAGTTTGCCGACGCTGCATATCGATATGGGCACTCACAAATTCGCCATAGGTATCAATTGAACGCTCACAGCGGCCTGCTTCCACTCTTTCCAGACCTGCTGGGCTTTCGTCCTGTACCGCGTGAGCATGTTGTTGACTGGAGGATGTTCTTCGATACTACTGGTGCGCCAGCCGCTCAACGCGCGAAGAAGATGGACGGAAGGCTCGTACGCTCTCTTCTTCAATTGCCTCTGGCGATCACGGGAGAATGCGAGATAGACGACTATCATTCACTCGCTGTTCGCGATCTGCAGCGGGGACAAGGTGTTGGGTTGCCATCCGGCGAGGCCGTGGCAAAGCATATCGGAGTGTCGCCGCTGGATGCGGAACAGATCGGTATCGCCTCTACCGGCTGGCATGGCGAAACTCCACTCTGGTATTACATCCTTCGCGAGGCTGCAGTGCTTGGGCAAGGCAATCGCCTTGGGCCAGTCGGCGCCCGCATTGTTGCGGATGTATTGGTCGGGTTGATCGACTCGGACCGGGACTCATTCCGTCACGGCGAAGAAGAGTGGCGACCGCGCAAAATGCTAAGCGACCTGCTGGCATGTTCGTAGTGCAGCACGCGTTCCTTGCATGAAAGATTGGAAGTTCGTGTCACACAATTCATCTCTGTTCGGTCATAGCGGGTACGAATGGCATATATGAAAATTGCCGTTCGACAAAGGAGATGAATTATGAAAATCGTCGTCATCGGCGGCACGGGTCTCATCGGATCGAAGCTTGTTAACAAGCTGCAGACACACGGCCACGAAGCAATTGCGGCCTCACCCAAGTCCGGCGTCAATACGTTGACTGGAGAAGGACTGGCGGAGGTTTTGAAGGGGGCCGAGGTCCTTGTGGATGTGTCCAACTCGCCTTCCTTTGATGAAGACGTGGCGATGAACTTCTTCAACACCGCTACCCGAAACCTCATTCAGTATGGCAAAGCAGCGGGCGTACAGCACTACGTTGCACTCTCCGTCGTAGGAACCGATAGTCTTTCGCAAGACCGCCCTTCCGATGGCGCGAAGACGGTGCGTGGCTACTTCCGCGCAAAGCTTGCGCAGGAAAAGTTGATCGCAGAATCAAGTATTCCGTTTTCCATCGTGCATGCTACGCAGTTCTTCGAGTTCGTGAAGAACATTGCGGACACCTCGAGCGACGGCACGACGGTTCGTTTGGCCCCCGTGCTTATTCAGCCAATGGCAGCTGACGACGTAGCTGCAGCCGTGGGCCGCGTTGCTGCAGGGAGCCCTGTCAACGGAATCATCGAAGTTGCCGGTCCCGATCAATTCCGTCTCGACGAATTCATCCGCCTGGGCCTGAGTGCTCGCAACGACCCACGCAATGTGGTGGCCGACCCAGCCGCGGGATACTTCGGCGTCGAAGTCGACGAACGCACGCTTGTACCCGGCAACGATGCCCGACTGGGCACGACAACCTTCAAGACCTGGCTTGCGCAATCCGCGACAGCCGCTACCCGCTAAATCACAGCAAGGAGGATACGTCGATGAAGTTAGCAAAGCTCGTTCTATGTCTGGTGTGGATCGCACCCGGTTTCCTGCTGGCACAGCAGGCCAAGGTGACTGAGGTTATATCGAAGGACTTAGCGGATATCCCCGGTAAAGAAGGTGTGATGATCACCGTCACATACCCGCCGGGTTCTTCCGATCCAATCCATCGCCACAACGCACATGGATTTATTTATGTGCTTGAGGGATCGATCGTGATGAAAGTCCGTGGCGGTAAAGAGGTCACTCTGACGCCCGGACAAAGCTTCTACGAAGGTCCTCACGACGTCCACGTCGTCGGTCGCAACGCAAGCCGCACCCAGCCGGCGAAGTTTGTTGTGTTCCTGGTCAAGGATAAGGGCGCCCCCGTCGTGATCCCGGCGAACTGAGCAGTTCAACACAGAATTCATATGCATACATTCAGGAGATAAGAAATCGATGAGCACCTTAAAGGTGAAAGATGGCACAACGATTTACTACAAGGATTGGGGCTCAGGCCCAATCATCACGTTTTCTCATGGCTGGCCTCTGAACGCCGACGCATGGGACGGGCAATTGCACTTTCTGGCACAGAAAGGGTTTCGCGTTATCGCGCATGACCGGCGCGGTCACGGGCGATCGGATCAGGCCTGGTCTGGAAACGATATGAACGGTTACGCCGACGATCTGGCCTCTCTGATCGAAGCTCTCGACTTGAACGACGTAACCCTAGTTGGACATTCCACCGGTGGTGGCGAGGTGGCGCGCTACATCGGCAGGCACGGCACAAAGCGAGTGGCGGCAGCCGTCTTGATCGCCGCGGTCCCTCCCATCATGGTGCAGTCCCCAACCAATCCGGATGGAATCCCCATCGAAGTGTTCGACTCGTCGCGCAAGAGTCTGACAACGGATCGCTCGCAGTTCTATAAGGACTTCGCTTTACCGTTCTATGGCGCGAATCGTCCCGGTGCCAAGGTGTCGCAAGGGCTTCTTGATCAGTTCTGGCTCTGGAGCATGCAAGGCGGTCTGAAGAATATCTACGATTCCGTCAAAGCATTCTCTGAGACCGATTTCCGTGACGACCTCAGGAAGTTCGATATCCCCACCTTGATCATGCACGGGGAAGATGACCAGATCGTGCCAATCAATACCACGGGAAGAGAGTCGGCCAAACTCATCAAGGGAGCAAAGGAGATCTACTATCCCGGGCTTCCTCACGGCCTCACCGCCACACATGCAGATCAGGTCAATTCCGACCTGTTGCAGTTCCTGAATTCAGTTCACAGCGCACGGTTCAGAGCGTAAAGACCGCCAACGGGCAGGTTTCATTCATAGAAATCTGCTCGTCCAGACCCCTAAGCTTCAGCAATGACAGATCAATGAGATACCCAAACGAGATCGAGCATTTGACTCAAGAGATCCAACAAGGCGAGTCTAAGTACGTTGCGTCCACGCTCATCGAGAAACAGATCATAGAGGACATTGCCGGAAGCGAGTTCGCGCCGGCCATCCGGCGGACACGTCTGCTGGCCCATCAACGAGCACTGGCGGAAAGTATCCGGAGAAACAAAATCATGCTCACATGGGCACAGGAATAGCCTGCCATGGAAATGGGTGATCATCCGTGATGCAGGCAGCCAGGTCTCTGAAATAGAACTTCGGACCATGCGGCGCAACGGAAGATCTGAATCCATTTGGGGTGCGTGTATTTGGGTACTTTATGGTCGGGGCGGAGAGATTCGAACTCCCGACCCTCTGCTCCCAAAGCAGATGCGCTACCAGGCTGCGCTACGCCCCGACACTCGTAATTATCGCACCCTGGGCCCCAAATTTGAAGTCTCAGACAAGTACCCCGAATGTGCCGCAAGGACCTGCTGTTCTGTGGGGTGCCCCGGAAAACTTGCATCCTTTGACAACCTCAATCGCAACCACAGCTAGGACGCCGAAAAACTCATCTTTCGACGCCTGTCCGTCACAACCCGATTCCGCCAAGCGGAAACTCAGGAAGCTTGCCGATTGTCCTGCAAACTAACCGTTGTGGACATAATGACGACACTCGTACGATGGAGACGAGTTGATATCAAGGAATCACCCACATAATGCCGATCGTTACTGCTCCCTTGTCCCACTCCGAGAAAAACCTGCCTCTCGCCGGGGTGACGGCTGCGCTCCTTATTCCTCGTGATCACTCAGCCAATATCAACTGGCCCGCTTTCGAACACCAGATCCGGTTCCTCCGCGCCCGTGGAATCAAAGGCTTCGCGATAAATGGGGCCACAGGTGAATACACCTTGACGACACCCGCGGACTTGCGCTGCCTGCTTCGTAAAACTCGCCAGATTGCCGGCCAGGAGTGCACGATCGTCGCGGGAGTAGGAGCGGCCAGCGTATCTCGCTGCAACGAGCTCTGCGACGTCGCAGTCCAGGAAGGTGCAGATGGCGTGCTGCTGCCCATGCCTTACTTCTTTCCTTACGGTCAGGACGATCTCGCAGCGTTCGTCCATGCGGTCGCAAGTGAAATTGAGATGCCCGTTTACCTCTACAACCTGCCGTCGTTCACCACCCCGCTCGAGCCGGCAACAACCCTTGAGTTAATCGAGCAAAACCCCTCTGTTATTGGCATCAAGGACTCCAGTGGATCTCTGGACACTTTGTCTCTTCTAAAGGCGAAAGCGCCCACGGCCGGCCGCATTCTTGGCAATGACAGCGCTCTCCACGCTGCACTTGCGGCTGATGTCTGTGATGGAGTTGTCTCAGGTGTTGCCTGCGTGCTTCCGGAATTGATGCTGCAGCTTTATCAGGAGTGCTCAACCAACCCCCAAAGCTCGATAGCCCTCGCACTCAAGGCAACGCTTGAGGAGTTCATAACCTGGCTCGACCGCTTCCCCGTGCCCTGGGGCTTGAAGATCATTGCCGAGGCCCGCGGTCTGGACAAAGCAACGTTCCCGCTGCCTCTTTCCGCAGAAAAGGAACAACACCGCAAAGATTTCACCGCATGGTTCGAGACTCAGCGCGATCTTCAAGACATTGCGTTGGGAAGCATCGGTTAACGCGGTGTCGCCCGCATTGAAACTCAACAGCCGATGGTCCGTTGTTTTCATGCTCTGGCTCGTTTGCTTTCTGAACTACGCCGATCGCCAGGTCATCTTTGTGCTGTTCCCGCTGCTGCGCAAAGAATTCACGCTGAGCACTCTACAGTTGGGATTCCTCAGCGCATCGTTTATGGGCATGTATGCCCTCACTGGTCCAGTGGCCGGTTGGATTTGCGATCGTCTGCCGCGCCGTTCCCTGATTTTGGCCGCTCTGATTTTCTGGTCCACCACCACCGTGCTTAGCTCCTTCGCGCGCTCCTATGGAGAGCTTCTTGTCGGAGTTGCTGCCGCTGGCATTGGAGAAGCGTTTTATTTTCCGGCGGCCATGTCGCTCATCAGCGATTACCATGCGGTGGACACGCGATCGCGAGCGATGGCGCTGCATCAATCAGGCGTCTATGTCGGCAGCATCATCGGCGGCTGGCTCGCCGGCGCCTTAGGACAGCATATCGGTTGGCGCATCGGCTTCCGCGGTTTTGGAGCCGCAGGCATCCTGCTTGGGATCGCATTGTCGTTCACACTTCGCGAACCCATGCGCGGTTTCTCGGATCCGCATCTGACTGCAGCACACGGCAAGGCGAGTCTATGGCAAGCCTTCACGGAGCTTACAAACAACTCCATCGCTCGCCTGCTCGTCCTGGTCTTTATGGGTGCGAACTTCGTTGCCATGGTCTTCACCGTTTGGATGCCCACCTACCTGTTCAACACGTTTCATCTCAGCCTCAGCCTCGCTGGCCTCAGTGGAACTGCCTACATGCAGATCGCATCCGTCGTCGGCGTTATCTTCGGCGGCATGGCCGCTGATGCCGCTGTGCGCCGCTCTCCGGGCAGCGGCATACGTATGCGGATCATGGCATTTGGCCTGCTGTTCGCCCTTGTTCCGCTCTTCGTCAGCGGATGGGCCACGAGCATCGCGATCGTGTTGACTGGCATGGTCGGATTCGGCCTTGGCAAAGGAGTCTATGAGGCCAGCCTCTGGGCATCGCTCTACGATGTCGTTCCTATCGAACGCCGCGGAGCCTCGGTCGGCATCATGAATTCGTTGGGATGGCTCGGCGCAGCCGCGGCGCAGCTCATCGTCGGCGCGGCATCCGCACATTTCAGTCTCGGCACATGCCTCAGCGCAACGGCGACACTCTATCTCCTCATCGCGCTCGTCCTGTTGTATGCCGCGCGTTTGGCTCAGCGCACGAGCAGAAGCCAAACCTCGGCGATCTGACGCCTCTCCCACCACCGCCCACGTCGCCGGGACCACTTAATGCCCTCATGTACGAAGTGGTGTAGTGGAATATAATCCCTCACCATGCCAGCCGGGGCTCAGTCGATACACACCAAAGCGAAGCTCCGCTCTGTGCGTTTCCTCACGATGGCCGCTCTGGCGTTCTCTGCTGCCGCTGCTTCCAGTCAGATCACGGACGGCTCTCCGCTGGTCGTGTCTCTTCATGCTAAACAAAACAGGACACTGGACATAGCAGGAACTCCGGGCAGCGTTCAGCTCTTCGAAATCGAGCTGCAGGGAGGCCTCATATGGATACGCTCCGGCGAAGCTCCGGCACGCATGCTCGACCTCGGCAGCGGTGCGAACCTCCTGTACGCGCTGAGGATACCCAGTGATGGAAGCGCGCACATCGAACTCCACTCTGGGGAGACCCTCCGCGATGCACACCTGAGTCTTCGACAGGTTACGGCAGCGCATCCCGAGCAGCAAAGAGAGCACCTCTACGCTGCGGAACTTGATTTTGCGCTTGCTGAAACGGCCCGTCGCCATCAGGCCGGCGTTACTCCCGTCAGTAACCCCGGACTGCACTACGACCGTGCAGCAACCGAGGCCAGGGCCGGGGAAGACGTTCCGTTGCTCCAATGGATAATGACGCAGAAGGCAAGATTTCTCATGTACCAGCGGAGCAACTACGAAGTGCCGCGAGAAATCCTGCTTGAGGCTGCTGCACTGCACTCGGACAACAACCATGCCGTCGAGGCGATGATCTACAAGACGCTAAGCTCGTGCGAATACTTCATGGGTCATCTGGACGCGGCGATAGCTGATGCCGAACATGCGCTTCTACTCTATCGGCACACCGGAGACGTCTACTGGCAGGGAGTCGTGCTGGGCAACCTGATCGCGGATTACTCCGAGATGGGACGCGATAAGGACGCTACAGCAGCCGCACGCGAGGCGCTCACGGACGCCGAACAAACCGAAGATACGGCTGGTGTAGTGTTCTGTCTCACCGAGCTTGCGAACCTCTACCGTCTGCAGGGTGACCCGCAGCGTGCCTTCCACGCATTTCGCGAGGCAGAGAGCTGGTCCAGCGATTTACGCTATGCTCCGCTGATCCAGGCAGAGATACAGCAAGGGCTCGGACAGTTCTACATGGACATGGGACTGTGGTCAGAGGCTCAGCTGCAGTTGGAGCGATGCCTTCGATCGGCATCACCGGACAGCCCGGCAGCACTCGAAGCGAGAGCGCTGCTTGCCGAAGCGCTCCGTCGCCAGCAACGGGGCCGCAGCGCACTGGATGAATTCGACTCCGCAATCGCCGCAGCAAAGCGCCTGAAGCTGCAACCGCAGGAAGCCGCGCTACGCATTGAGCGGGCACAGGCCTTGTTGCTGATGTATCGAGTTGCACCGGCGCGGCAGGACGCCGAGGAGGCGTTGCGATTGGCCAACACCCTCAGCGATCCGACCTTGCGCATAGCCGCAACTCTGGCGCGCGCCTCAGTCGAGGGAACAAACTGCGTTGTACCCGACGCTTGCAAACAGGCCGAACAATTGTTCCGCGAAGCGCTCGCCCTGATGCAGCAAACCAAAGAGCATGCGCAAGAGTCGATCGCCTATGCAGGCCTCGCGCAGACTGAGGCGAGGTTGGGAAAGAACGAAGAGGCCTTGCAGGCCCTGGAAGAGTCCCTCACACAAATCGAGCACTCCCGCGCTTCCCTGTCGAGCAACGTGATCGCAGCCAGCTACTTCGAGCAGTGGGGCGATTGGTACGGTCTCGCGGAACGCATCGCACTGCGGCTGGATCGCGCACATCCCGGCATGGGTTATCGAGAGATTGCGTTTCGCTACACGGAGCGCGCACGCGCACGAGCGATGCTCGCCGCACTAGGCAAAGGAGACAGCACCGCCGCTGCGGAACTGTCGCCGGAGCAGCGAAAACAAATCGCCGCGAATGAGGAGACCATCCGGCGAGAGCAGGCTCAATTGGTAAAGACCGGATCGGCACAGGTTGCCGCGGCCTTGAAGCACCTCTATAACGAGCAGGATAAGCTCGCCGCGGCGACCCAGGGTGCTGGAGAGACCCAGGCTGGCGCCACAACCCAACACATTGCAAGCCTCGAAGACGTGCAGCATTCTTTGCTCAATCAAAGCTCAGCGCTGCTCTCGTTTGTTCCCGGAAGTGAAAGAAGTGAGCGGTGGCTCGTCACGAATTCCTCTGTGCAGGTGCGGTCGTTGCCCTCTGCGGAAGAACTGCGCCGGCAGTTGGAGCCCTTGCGAACAATGCTGGCGGCGCGCCGTCCGGAGCCTCTCGCCGGCGAGAACGCGGATGAATATACCCGCAGAGTTGCCGACTTCAAGCTCCGCAGAGACCACGAGCTGGAGCGCGCCGGAGCTCTGCTGCTGAGTGGATTGCCACCTGCGCTGAAGCAGCTCTACATCATCGCGGATGGCGATGCGCTTTCGCTGCCCTGGAGCGCGTTGCGTCTACCCTGCGGCACACGCTCCTGCTACGTGGTCGAGCTCTTTGCCGTCTCGCTCGAGCCGTCCGCCTCCATCGCGGTGGAGTTGGCGCATCGAGCGCCCCAGTCGCACAGAGATACGATGTTGCTCGTTTCAGGAGCCGCTCCGCTCGTCACCGACCCCTCACCGCGATGGAACACTCTCCCGGCCTTGCCAGGTTCACAGCGAGAAGCGCAAGCCATCGAACAGGTTGCCTTCCGCAAGCAGGTTCGTAAGCTGCAAGGACGGGAGGCGACACCCGACGATTTACGGGCCGAGCTCAACGACCACATCCGTGTCCTTCACCTGGCGACCCATACGTTCCTCGTGCCCGGACATCCGGAGCTTTCCGGTATCGCTCTTTCGCCCAACAGCTCCTCAGACAAAAACAGCGTGTTGTGGCTGCACGATATTCCCTCTCTGCACGCGCCTCCGCTTGTGGTCCTCAGCGGATGCACCACGCAGGGGCACGTCCTCGCCGGAGAGGACATTCAGACTCTGACACAGGCCTTCTTCTATGGTGGAGCCCAGCAGGTCGTCGCCAGTCTGTGGAGCGTAGACGACACTGCCACTGTTGACCTGATGTCCGAGTTCTACCGTAATCTGGTGGTTCGCCAGGCAGGCGCCGCGGAGAGTCTGCGCTCAGCCCAGCGGCGTATGCTCGCAAAAGGCGCCGATCTATCGGATTGGTCGGGCTTCGTGGTGGATGGGGTTTCGGCAACCGGCGCGTTGCCGGAAGCGGCAAGGAACTAGAGTGCACGAGGAGAACTTTCGGGCCCTTTTACTGGCGCTGCACCCGGACGAGCATAAAGCCGCCGAGGAATACAGGCGCCTGCACGAGCGCTCCGTTCGGCTGTTCACGCTCAATCGCGTAGCGGACCCCCATGCTCTTGCCGATGAGGCGCTGGACCGTCTGGCACGGCGTGTCGCCGAGGAGCGGATAAAGGTCGATTCTCCCGCCGCATTCCTCCAGGGCATCGCGCGTCACCTGCTGCAGGAAGAGCACCGCCGCCGTACCCGTGACAGGGAGGCAGCGGAAGAGTGGACCTCTCATCGCACCGCGCCGAACGAGACCGATGATGAGCTCATGGAAAGCGTCGAGGCATGCCTCGGCCGAATGAGTTCGGACCAGCAGGAACTTCTTCGCAACTACTACCGCGATTCGGGTCGCGACAAGATCGAGCATCATCGCAAACTCGCGGCTGATCGCGGCCTGAGCCTCAATGCCCTTCGCAACCAGATCATGCGCGCACGCAAGAAGCTCGACGACTGCGTGCGCCGACGGTTGAGTGATGTTTCCAGCCGAAAGGACACTAAACGATGAGCAAAGGAGAACACATCCTGCACCATGTCCCCGACGATGTTACGGCGAAGCTCCTGAGCTATCTGGGAGGAGAGCTATCGGCAACAGACACCCAGGCCTTTGAGACCCGTCTGCTCGAAGACGAGTTCTTTTCGCGCCAGATAGAAGAAGCTGGCTTTCTGCTTGCCGAAGCCTGCGCAGACGGCTCTCTCTCTGGAAAAGCACGCGACCATGTAGCGACCTGGATCGCATCATCGCCTCACTCACAGCGTCACGTAAGGATTACGCAATCGCTGCATCGTCTTTCTGCGCCTCAGCAGAGCCGAAATCTTCCGGCCCGCTGGCTCTGGGCAACAGCCGCCGCCGCTTGCATTGCGCTGTTTGCACTCTTGCCGCTGCTGCACCGCCATCATGCAAACCCGCCTGCGAATTTGACGGCCGACAGCACCCCCAACGCCATACCTGCAGCCGTTCGACCTTCGGCACCGCCCGATACGATTCTGCTGGTAGCGGAGCAGCTTCGCGGCGCTGCCCACTCCAGGCCGGCGATGGAGACCTATTCAGTCCACGCGGCGGCGCCTGTGCGGATCCAGATCGTCATCCCTTCCGCACACCCAGGCAGCGTCTACAGCGCGTCCGTGCATCAGGCAGGCGTCACCAAACCCGCAGCACGCGCCGACAATATTCATGTTCAGACCACGTCGGGGTCTGCCGTTGCTGAGATGATGCTGCCGCCTCAATCGCTGAAGCCCGGCGAATATTCCCTTGACCTCACGGCTCCGGGCGAGCGATTCGAGATGTTCTTCCGGGTGGTCTCAGCAAAGTAGCTCCCCCGCACCACCCGCACAAATTAATCCACAAAATTGTGCGAGATGTTTTGCCCCGGCGCCGCACTAGGCATAAGGAAGTTTGAACGCAATGTCTCGAAGAACTCTTTCGAGCCAGAGCGCGTCTGCGTCCGTCTGTGACGGCCGTGAGTATTCAGTCCCTGAAAATCGCCGGTAATGGAGGCCCTACAAATGTTCGGAATGGCAAAGCGAACGGTCCACTTTCTCCCCTCTCTGGTTGTGGCGAGCTTGATCGCTGTCGCGACACCTGCAGCGCTAGGCAGCAATATCTCCTTCGTTGATGTCTTCAAGAACATCAACTATCAGCAGACCGGCAACGGCAACAGCCTCGCGCTCGACGGCACATTCTTTTCCGCGGAGTTGAACGCTTCCGCTGCGAACGCCTACAGTTCAGCGTCGGTTATGCTCCCGGGCGGTTCCGTCTTCGGTCTTCCCCAGGTCACCCCGACGACCTACTTGTACCAGAGCGGCTTTTTCCCGGATCAGGCAGCCATGGACGTCATGTTCCCGACCGGCGTCTACACCTTCACCGGAACGAACGGTCCCCAGACCGATACCGCAACTCTCACGTACGGCGCTGACGATTATTCCCAGACACTTCCCTATCTGACCGGCAACAACTACTCCAATCTTCAGGGCTTGAATGCAAGCCACAGCTTCACGTTCAACCTGAGCCCCTTCACCCCCGGCGGAGGCCAGACCGACGCCTTCATCTTCCTGACGGTCTTCAACCAGTCGACTGGAAACGTAGCGTTCACGCAGGAATTCCTTCCCTCCTCCGTCAACAGCATCACGATGAACGGCGGCACGCTCGCCCCGGGAACGAGCTACGTCTATGAGCTCGATTTCTCCGATCGCGACATCGCCAGTGCGCTCGACGGTGGCCAGTTTCCACCTGAACTCGGCTTCGACGTCCGCACCGACGGAGCTTTCACCACTGCGGTCGCAACGACACCGGAGCCTTCCAGTCTCTTGCTGCTCGGCACGGGCCTTGTAGCGGGCTTCGGTGCGATCCGCCGCCGCCTCGCCTGATCACGCTTCAATGTGAGGCTCGGATCGGGTGGCCCGTCCGAGCCCCGCAGCATCAGCAAGCCGAGCATCGGAGTCGATCGGCGCAGTGCGCCGGCTTCAACGCCCCAACGCTTTGAGAATGGCCATGCTCACCCAGGTCAGCAGCACGAACGGAACCATCGCCAGCAGCAATAATCCCAGGCCGAGCAACCCCATAAACAGCCAGTCCTTCCACGTGTCGCGCTTGCCGGTCAGCAGCGCTCGCTCCAGCAGGTGATAGTTGCGCCGGTTGGCTCGCCAGCCAATGTCGAACAGATTGCCCAGCACCGGCACCATCCCCACCAACACCTCGATGCCGACGTTCGTCACCATGCGCGCAATCGTCACCAGCGGCGCGCCACGGAAATACGCGGCAAGAACGATAATGCAGCTGGCAAGCCCGCCCAGCACATCGCCCACGCCGGGGATGAAGCCGATAATCCCGTCCAGCCCGAACCGTATCTTCGTCCCCGGCACTTGGAACCACGTATCCAGCACCCGCGACAGCATGTCGAGGTTCTCGTCGCGGAACACGCCGCCGGCCCCGCCCATCCGCTGCCGCACCGCGCCTGCCGGCAGCGCGCCCGGTCGTAGAATTTCAGGTCTCGTCGTTCCCACGCTCATCGCTCGCCCTCACCTTCAGCTTCATTGGATGCTATAATTGGGAACATTACGGCGGCTATAGTTCAGTGGCAGAACGCCGCTCTGTGGCAGCGGATGTCGTGGGTTCGAACCCCACTAGCCGCCCCAATTTCCTCCCTCCATAGAGACACTCAGAGTCCTTTGCCACGCGCCACGAAATTCACGCCTGTCGCTGCATCTGCACTCGCCAAATCCCCAAAAAATCTCTACGCCGGGACCTCCGGCTGGGCCTACCCGACCTGGAAGCCCGGCTTCTATCCGGCCGACCTGCCGCCGCGCGCCTTCCTGCACAACTACGCCGCGCGCCTCACATCGGTAGAAGTCAACTACACCTTCCGCACACTGCCTGAACCCGAACAGCTCCAGGGCTGGCTCGATGCTACGCCTCCGGGCTTCCGCTTCACCTTCAAGGCGCCTCAAACCATCACCCACTTTCAGCGGCTCGTAGCGAGCGAAGCCGCTGTAGCGGAGTTGATCGCTTCCATCGAACCCGCACGCGCCGCTCAGAAATTCGGCTGCCTGCTCTTCCAACTCCCGCCAAACTTCGCGGCCGACCCCATCCGCCTCACTACCTTCCTCGCGCTCCCGTCGTTCGCAGACAAGTCCCTCAAGCTCGCCTTCGAGTTCCGCCATGCGAGCTGGTTCGCCGATCCGATCCTCGAGATCCTCCGCCGCCACAACGTCGCGCTCTGCACCGCCGAGACCGACGACCTTCTCACACCCGACATCGCCACCGCCGACTTCCGCTACTTCCGCCTGCGCCGCAGCGGAGGCTACAAGCCTCGCGAACTGAAGGCCTTCGCCGCGCGCTTTAGTGAGCTCGCAAAAACGCAGGAAGTCTTCGCCTACTTCAAGCACGAGGACGAGCCCACCGGCGCGCTGAACGCCCTCGCCCTGCTGAAGGCCGCGAACACGCTCGCCCGCAAGGCGGCCGCCTGATGTCCGCACCCGGCTATCCTCCGTCCTACCCCGAGTTCAAGCCCCGCCGCTTCCTCTCCAACGGCCATCTCCAGACGATCTTCGGCAACTTCCTCCGCCGGCAGGACCGCCTCCCCGAGCCGGTCGCACAGCTGGTCGAAGTCTCGCCCGCGCGCGGCCGTCAGATCGCCAGCCAGGTCCTCTGCCACTGCCACTGGCAGCCGCTTCCGGAGCGTCCTGCGCGCCCGACCGTCATCATCCTGCACGGGCTCGAGGGGTCATCGCGCTCGCAGTACGTAGTCGGCAACGCCAACAAGCTGTGGAGCGCCGGTTGCAACGTCATCCGCATGAACATGCGGAACTGCGGCGGCACCGAGCGCCTGACACCCACGCTCTACCACTCCGGCCTCTCTGCCGACGTGGAGCGCGTGCTGCACTTCTTCCACCAGACGCAGAAGCTGCAGTCGATTTCGCTCATCGGTTACTCGATGGGCGGCAACCTGATGCTCAAGCTCGCCGGCGATCTCGGCCGCAACGCCCCGCCGGAACTCCGCAGCGTCATCGGGGTCTCCCCGGCCGTCGACCTCCAGGCCTCCGCCGACGCGCTCCACCACTGGCAGAACCGCCTCTACGAGCGCCGCTTTCTGCGCGCGCTGCTCAAACGCTTCCGTCGCAAGGCCATGCTCTTCCCGCACGTCTTCGATCCCCAGCGCGGCGCGCACATCACATCCCTGCGCGAGTTCGACGACCGCATCACCGCGCTCTACTCCGGCTTCCAGTCCGCGGACGACTACTACTTTCGCGCCGCCGCCGCGCGCGTGCTCGACCGCATTGCCACCCCTACGCTCATCCTCCACGCACTCGACGATCCGTTCGTCCGCCTAATCGAACCCACTCGCGCCGTCATCGCAGCCAACCCAAACATCACCTTCATCGAGACCACCCACGGTGGCCACTGCGCCTTTCTCGCGCAGCCCGACCCCGCCAACGGCAACGACGGTTACTGGGCCGAGCACTCGGCGCTGCGCTTCATCTTTGAACACGCTTGGACGCAAACGCCCGCCTTCCCCAGCCGTGCGCTTACCATAGGACAGCACGTTGCATCGGAACATCAACCTGACGCACCAACGGGTACGTAGCTGACCATGCTTGCAGAGTGGACCGCCGAATGCAGTGCCGACGCGCCCACGCTCGTGGTGCCGTGGTCCGACCCCGCAGGCACTGCGCGCTACATCGATCTGCGCGCCGAGCCTTACGACATCGCCGAAATCCCCGAAGCCGAACACTACCCCGCGCTCGGCCGCGTCCTGCGCGCTCTCAACGCCACACGCTCGCCCGTCCTCACGGCCAAGTGCGACGTCTGGCTCCTCTCTCCAAACGAAGAGCCGGGCGATCCCGACGACCCGACCGAGCTTGAAATGCTCATCGCCGAGCTCGACATCGAGCCCGACGAAGCCCGCTGCGGCATCGCCAGTTACATCGACATCCTGTGGCGTGACCGCGCGCTCTTCGCCTCCGCGCACCAGCAGGGCGAGCTGCTCGACCGCCTCACCCGCCGCGCCGAGCGCCTCGACCACCCTTACGCCGCGCTGGCCTGCGTCATGCGTCCGGCCATGTTTGACTTCGAAGCCAGCACAGTCGAAGGCTTCGCCGTCACGCTTTACGTCCGCGCTGTCGGCATCGATACCTCCAGCGCCCTCGCCCACTGGGAAGACGCGCTCGAGGACATTACGGCGCTCCTCCGGGGCCGCGACCTCGCACTATCGCGCTCCTCCGCTACAATCGATACAAGCGCGTACCCCCTACGCGTCCGCAACATGAATAGAGAATAGAAATCAGAGATTAGAGAACCGGCCCATAGTCGAACGCACTTATTCTCTATTCTCTTTTCTCTAATCTCTCCATAGGGGCGAGTAGCTCAACTGGATAGAGCACCGACCTTCTAAGTCGGGGGTTGCAGGTTCGAGACCTGCCTCGCCTACCATCCCAGATAGAACGAATTCCTGTGCAATGACGCGGAACTCCCCTGCCATTTGGGCATCCTATGGTCGAGGTGCCGACATGGCCAACATTCTCCCCGCGGGCACAGCGGCGCCCGACTTCAAACTTCACGTCACGCCCGACCAGACCCTCTCGCTCAGCGAACTGCGCGGCCGTCCCGTCATCCTCGCCTTCTATCCTGCCGACTGGAGCCCGGTCTGCGGCGACCAGATGGCCCTCTACAACGAAATCCTGCCCGAGTTCCAGAAGCATAACGCTGAGCTCATCGGAATCTCCGTCGACGGCGTCTGGTGCCACGCCGCGTTCGCCAAAGACCACAACCTGCACTTCCCGCTGGCTGCGGACTTCGAACCCAAAGGCGCCATCGCACGGGCCTACGGAGCCTATCGCGAAGAGGATGGCATCACGGAGCGCGCCCTGTTCGTCATCGATAAAGACGGCACTATCGCCTGGAGCTACTGCTCACCCGTCGCGGTCAACCCCGGCGCGGACGGCATCCTGCAAGCCCTCGAAAATCTCACCCCAGCGAAGTAGGAGCATCCTCAATGAGCCTTACGGTTCCCATCAGCGCAGAAGACCATTTCCAGGGCAATCTCGATGCTCCATGCAATCTCGTCGAGTACGGCGACTATCAATGTCCGGCGTGCGGTGCTGCCTATCCGGTGGTCAAGCAGTTGCAGAAGCACTTCGGCGACCGTCTGGTCTTCGTCTTCCGAAACTTCCCTCTAAGCCAGATTCATCCCATGGCCGAGCCCGCAGCGGAAGCCGCCGAGTTCGCCGCCGCGCACGGCAAGTTCTGGCCAATGCACGACCTGCTCTTCGAGAACCAGGACAGCCTGAGCGACGATCTCTTCCAGAGCCTCGCATCCAAGCTCAAGCTCCCAGCCGACGAGCTGGAAAACGCCGTGGCAAACCACGAGTACAAGCCTCGGGTGCGCGCAGACTTCTCGGGGGCCATTCGCAGCGGCGTCAACGGCACGCCGACCTTCTTCATCAACGGCCGCCGCCACAACGGTCCATTCGACTTCGACTTCCTGCGCGAAGCCATCGACGCAGCCCTCAGCAAAGGCTAAGCGCTCACCCTTCCAGCGACGCGAACTCCGCCACCGACTTCCGCCCATCCTGGTCGTCGCGCGTCCCCCTCCGAGCCCCAGCCGCATGACGCAACCCTGCCAGCCCGATCAGCGACAGTGCCAGCGCGCACACCCCGTTCCACTGCCAGCGCGACCACGTCCAGCTTGCCAGCGCCGACCCGATCGCGCCACCCGAGAAGTACATCGTCATGTACACGGTGTTGATGCGGCTGCGAGCGCCCTTGTCCAGCCCGAAGATGCGTGTCTGGTTGCCGACCTGCATCATCTGCGCGCCCATATCCAGCACCACCACGCCGATCACCAGGCCCACCATGTGGAGCGCAATGTGGAACGGCGCCTGCTCGACCAGCCACAGCCAGAGGTAGGAGCTGGTCAGCACCGCGCCGGCCGCGGTAACCACCGCACGCGCGCCCAGACGGTCTGCCATCTTGCCCGCGAACGGCGCCACCATCGCGCCCACGGCCCCGATCAGCCCGAAACTCCCGGCCACGCCGGGACCCAAGCCGTAATGCGCGCTCAGCAGAAAAGTCAGAGTCGTCCAGAAGCAGCTGAACGAGCCGAAGACCAAACCGCCGACGATACCCGCGTCGCGCAGCGTCGGTTCAGTGCGGAACAGCGTCCAGAGCGAGCGCATGGCGTCGCCATAGCGCATCGTCCGTCGCGGCTGCAGCTTCGGCATCACGCGATAGATCAGCGGAACAAACGCCGCATTGACCGCCGCCGCCACGATAAACACGGTCCGCCATGAGCCCAGCCGGTTCAGCCATCCGGCGAATGTCCGCGCAAGCAATATCCCCAGCAGCAGCCCGGTCATCACCGTGCCGATCGCGCGTCCCCTGCGCTCCTCGCTGACCAGGTCGGCGGACATCGGCAGCGCTACATGCGTCACTGATGCCATCAATCCAATGCACGCACTCGCCACGATCATCCACACCAAACCCTGCGCTGCCGCCGCTGCCGCGAGAGCCAGGGACACGCCGGCGTACATCCGCATCATCAGAGCCCGGCGCTCGGCGATATCTCCCAGCGGCACGAAAAGCAGCAGCCCGGCGGCGTAACCCACCTGCGTCGCCACCGCCACAAATCCCATCGCGCGCGCATCCACGCCGAAGTCTCTGCCCATCACCAGCAGCAGCGGCTGGTTGAAGTAAATGGACGCGACGCCGACCGCGCAGGCTACGCCGAGAAACGGCAGGGCCCAGCGTCCGCCGGCAGGTTTGGCTTGTGTTGAAATCATTTCTCCACTGAATTATCGCGTTCCAGTGTACTCCGACCGGTGCGCAACAGAATAGTCAAGCTGTCTTACAAGTTCCGAGAGTCCACCGAGCCATCATAAACCGCGACGGCCCGTAGCCCGGTATCATCCAAATAGAGGCACAACTTTCACCACGAAAGTTCGCCCGAAACCGCATGACACCGAACAACACCATCGCCGTGGCTATGTCCGGAGGAGTCGACTCTTCCGCCGTCGCCGCGCTGCTGCGCGACCAGGGCCACGACCTGATCGGCCTCACCCTGCAGCTCTGGAACCAGCGCCGCCTCGCCGGCCGCGAGGGCATGCCCGAGTCCGTGCAGGGCCGCTGTTGCTCCATCGACGACGTCTACGACGCGCGACGCGTAGCCGAGCACCTCGGCATCCCTTACTACCTCGTCAACGCGCAGGACCGCTTCGAGGACGAGGTCGTCCGCCCCTTCGTCGCCGAATATCTCGCCGGCCGCACGCCGATTCCCTGCACACTTTGCAATAATCACCTGAAGTTCGACCAGCTACTGCTCACCGCACGCCAGATAGGCGCGGACCGCATCGCGACCGGGCACTACGCGCGCAACCACTTCGCCCCCGAGCGCAATCGCTGGGTCCTCTCCCGCCCCGCTGACAAATCCAAGGACCAGACCTACTTCCTTTTCGGCCTCACCCAGGAGCAGCTCTCCCGCACCCTGTTTCCGCTCGGCGAGATGCAGAAGCCGGCCGTGCGCGACATGGCCGCGGATCACGGCCTGGAGCTGGCGCAGAAGCCTGACTCGCAGGAGATCTGTTTTATCCCCGGCGGCAGCTACTCGCAGTTCCTGAAGGCCTATCTGGACGAACAGGGCCGCGAGCTGCCTGACAGCTCCGGCGAGCTTGTCAGCTCCTCAGGCGAGGTCCTCGGCCATCACGAGGGTATCCATAGCTTCACCGTAGGCCAGCGCAAGGGCCTGGGCATCAGTGCGCCCAACCCGCTCTACGTGCTCAACATTCACCCCGACTCGCACGCCGTCGAAGTCGGTGAAGACGCGCAGCTCTACACGCGCACCCTGCACGCCGACCGCCTCAACTGGGTCTCCATCCCCGAGCCCGGCGAGCCCATCCGCGTCGCGATCAAGATTCGCCACCGCCACGAGCCGGCACCCGCCACCCTGCGCGTTACTGCCGAGGACCGCATCGAGGCGACCTTCGACGAGCCGCAGCGCGCGATCACTCCGGGGCAGTCCGCCGTCTTCTATCAGGACGACGAAGTCGCCGGCGGCGGCTGGATCTGCTAGGCCTCCAAAAAGAAAAACCCTCGCCGAAGCGAGGGTTCCTCCACAAAGCACCTTCTACAAAGCCGAGTCGTACGGTCCCCGTGGCCCGGGACCATTGCCATTGTTCTTAGGCGTAAAGTTCTTCACCAGTGTCTCAATCCCGACCCGAAGCCCTGTGATGATCCCGGCTACCTGCTTTACCGGCAAGCGGATACCGTGGGCCACGGTATGCGCCATATCTTCGGTGGCGTCGAGCGCCGTGCTCACCATGCGATCGACATGCTGCACCTGCCCGCGCGTCTTTTGGTTCGCCTCCGTGACGGTGCGATTCACTTCCGAGACCGTCTTGCCGACCTGATCGACCTTCTCGCGCACCGTGTAGCTCATCTGCGTCACGTTCTCGCTGACCGTCCGGATTTTCGGCGACAGATCATCGATGATCACGGTGGTCTTGTCCATGAGCGGGGCCGCTTTGCCGTGCAGTTCTGTGGCCAGCCTCTGCACCTCGTTCAGGATCTTCAACCCCTTCATCCCGGCGACGAGGATGATCAGTCCCTGGCCAAGCATCACAAGCGCGATCACGCCGACGAAGATCGTCAGCCAGTGTTCGCTCGAAGGATCGCTCTGCCAAAGAGCCAGTGAAAGGCTGGACAAGCTATAAACAGCGGTCATCGGGACCCTCCACGGAAATCCAGGTTCTTCTCTGCAACCATACGCCTGCGCACGCGCTGAAGGGCCGGCGCTTACCGGCCCTTCGTACGCGGCAACTTCACTTACGCCTGAGGCTGATCGTTCGCCGTCTGCGTATAGGCCTGCTTGCCGGCTTCAACTGCCGACGCGACCTTTTCGGTCTGTCCCTGGATCAGGTCCTTGCCCTTATCGACGTACTCCGACCACTGCGTGCGGCCCTTGTCGTAGTACTCCTTGCCCTTGTCGACATACTGCGACGCCACTTCCTTGCTCTTGTCGACATACTGATTCACAGCCTGGCTGCCCTGCGTGTAATACTCCTGCGCCTTGTCGCGCGCTTCCATCGCGCCGGCCACAAGGTCGTCACGCGTCTCTTTGCCCGACTTCGGCGCATACAACACACCCACCAGCGCGCCAATACCCAGACCCGCCAAGAACCATCCAAATCCGCTAACGCCGTTATCGTTGTCCGACATCGCACTCTCCTGTCAATTTACTTAATCCAAGGCCCGGGTCTGAAGTATCGCACCTTCCCCGGCATTGCGTCTCAGGTGGTGGATGCCGGTTTGCAGTCATAAGGTTGCGCGCTTTCACGTCATAGCCGTCACAGTCCTCGAATTCATCGTCACATCCGCTCCCGCACACACCGTGTCACCCTCAAAATTCGCAAAAAGAAGATGCATTTGCTACCCTCGCAACGTCTCATGGGGAGACAATGGAGTGCTCACAGTCCACGAGAACCTGGAGACAAACATGACCGACACATCCCTTCTTCGCTCCACCGGCCGCGCTGCTGTCCTCGCCTTCACGCTTTCACTCGCGGTGGCCGGCTGCAAGAAGACCATCGACGACGCCACACTGACCAACAACGTCCACGCCGCGCTCACGGCCGACAACGCCATCGCTAATGAGCCCATCCAGCCCACAGTCGTCGCCGGGGTCGTGACCCTCAACGGTAACGTCAGCAACGACACCGTGCGGGCCGTCGCCGCGCAGGATGCCGCCAAGGTTCAGGGCGTCAAGGAAGTCGTCAACAACCTCGCCATCCAGGGCCTCGCCGTCACACCTGAGATCACCACTCCCGAAGCGCCCGCGGCTCCCCGTACCGCCACAAAGCAGGAGCGCCAGGTGATCGCCCGGCACCAGACCCTACCGCCCCCCGATGCGAACCCGGCACCTGCACCGGCGCCCGCGCCTGCCCCTCAGTCGCAGCCCGCTCCCGTGGCTGAAAACGCTCCGCCTCCTCGGCCGCCCGCGCCCGTCTATCGCGACGTCACCGTTCCCTCCGGCACTGGAATCTCCGTACGCGTCAACCAAACTCTCAGCAGCGAGTCGTCCCAGGAAGGAGCCCCCTTCTCCGGTGTCGTCACGTCGCCGGTCATCGTCAACGGCGAAGTCGCCATCCCCGCCGGCTCCAGCGTTTCAGGGCGTGTGGTCAGCGTGCACGACGCCGGGCACTTCAAGGGCAACTCCCTCCTCTCGGTCGAGCTCACAGGCATTCGTCGTCGCGGCCAGAGCATCGCCGTCTCCACCGATCCCTACACCCTCGAAGGCAAGGGCCGCGGTAAGAACACGGCCACCAAGGCCGGCGTAGGCGCAGCCGCCGGCGCGATCCTCGGCGGCATCTTCGGCGGTGGCAAAGGCGCGGCCATCGGTGCGGCGGCCGGCGGAGGAGCCGGTGTCGGCGTAAACGCCGTCACGCGCGGCGAGCAGGTTGAGATTGCCTCTGAAAGCGTAGTCCGCTTCCACCTTGCCAACAGCTTCACAGTGCGCAGCATGGGCCCCACGGACGAGCGCGAAGAAGACGGCGGCCTCCGCCAGCGCGAGCCCTAAACACAACCCACCGGCGGAGCGCGGCCGCGACATTTTCCGGCCGCGCTTTCCCGTTTTCTCGCAACCTGCGTCAACATCCGGTAAACTGCGTCTATCGCCGTTCCCTGGCGTCTATAGTGTAGGTACTGAGTGCGGTTCGTAAGCCACTCCGCCGCCACTCGGCAACCTGCCGTTGCGCTCTGCAACCCCTTCGAACTCTTACCCGAGGAATCGATTTTGATCCAGAGCAAGCCCAAAGCCGCGGGATATTTGACCTTCACGCTGCATGCTCATCTGCCCTACGTCGTCAACCATGGCACATGGCCGCACGGCATGGAGTGGCTGCACGAAGCGGCGGCTGAGACCTATCTCCCGCTGCTCCGCGTGCTCGGCAATCTGGAGCGCGACGGCATCGCCCTGCATTGCAATCTCAACCTGTCGCCTATCCTGCTCGAACAGCTGGCGCACCCCGTCTTCAAGTCCGAGTTCCTGAAGTACCTCGAGCGCAAGATCCTCTCCGCCCGCGAGGACGAAGCTTTCTTCCTCAGCACCGGCGACCACCAACTCGCCGACACTGCCCGCTTCTGGCACAAGTTCTTCACGGACGCCCTCAACGACTTCAACGCGCTCGACGGCGACATCATCAAGGGCTTCCGCTACTTCAACGACAAGGGCCTCATCGAGATCATCACCTGCGGCGCCACCCATGGCTACATGCCGCTGCTCGGCACCGACGAGAGCGTCCGCGCGCAGGTCCGCACCGCCGTCACCACGCACGTCCGCCATATCGGCGAGCACCCCCGAGGCATCTGGGCCCCCGAGTGCGGCTACCGCCCGGCAGGCTTCTGGAACTACCCGACGGCGAACGCCGACGGCTCGCCCACTCCCGCGGGCTTCAACCGCATCGGCGTGGAGCAGGCGCTCGCCGAAAGCGACATCGAGTACTTCTTCGTCGACACGCACCTTGTCGAAGAGTCATCGCCGGTCTCGTCCCCGTATGGCAATCTGCCGAGTTCAATCAGCGGGCCCAGAGCGCAGCAGACTGCGGGCATCGACAGGCTGCCCAAAGAAGACCGCAGCCTCTACCAGCCCTGGTTCGTCGATGGCCCCTACGACAAACGCTACGCCGCCACCATCTTCCCGCGTGACCCGCGCACCGGCATCCAGGTCTGGTCAGCCGACTCCGGCTATCCCGGCGACAGCAACTATCTCGACTTCCACAAAAAGCGCTGGCCCGGCGGACATCGCTATTGGAAGGTCACCGGCCCACGCGTCGAGATGGGCGACAAGCAGCCCTACTTCCCACAGGAGGCCTCGGAGAAGGTCAAGGCCCACGCCGCACACTTCGTGCACCTCGTGCATGAGGCGCTCGCACCCGGCTTCAACCGCGAACACCCGCCCATCCTCTGCTCACCCTTCGACGCCGAGCTCTTCGGCCACTGGTGGTTCGAAGGCCCGCAGTGGCTCGAAGCGGTCGCCCGCAATCTTCACGACTACCCCACCGGCCTCGAGCTCATCAACTGCTCCGACTACCTCGACCGCTTCCCCCGCGCCGGTGCTATCGCCATGCACGAGGGCTCCTGGGGCGCCGAGGGCACCAACCACGTCTGGATGAACCCCGACACATCCTGGACCTACACCCACATTTACCCCGCCGAAATCTTTACCCGCGACGTCTGCACCGCAGGCCGCTGGCGCGACTCCGACCAGGGCGAACGCATCGTCAAGCAGCTCTGCCGCGAGCTTCTCCTCCTCGAGTCCTCGGACTGGCAATTCCTCATCACCACCGGCGCCGCGCGCGATTACGCCGAGCTCCGCTTCCAGACCCACAACGATCAGTTCAACGAGCTCAAGGCCATCTGGCTTGCGTACGATGCAGCGGGCAGCATCTCGCTCGAGCAGGAGGAGCGCCTCGCCGCCATCGAGCTCCGCGACAGCATCTTCCCCGATGTCGACCCCAACTTCTGGGCGGCGGGTTCCCGCGACGTCGGCGCACCCAAGCCGCATTCCGCGAACGGCAGCAAACCCACCTCCACACTGAACGGCAGCTTCGCGTCCCACCCTCACGTCAGCGACGGATCCCGCGAAGAAATCCCCAAGTTCCTATAGTCCTTCTGCCACAACCGTAGGTACCCCGCGCAGCATCCGGCGCGATGGGTGGGCCGGCGAGACCGCCTGCGCCACTACACTTTAACCAGCGTGCGTCACTCTCCCCTAGCCCTCTGGCATCTCCTGTCTCTCGACGCCCCCACAGTCGCCGCGCTTTGGACATGGTTCGTCGCACGCTCCTGCGGCATCTCGCTTCCGCCCGCTTCGATAGCCGCCATGTTCCTCGCCGTATGGATCCTCTACGCCGCCGACCGCCTGCTCGACGCGCGCAGCGCCGACCCTGCAACCCTCGAAGAGCGCCACCTCTTCCATGACCGCCACCGCCGCATCTTTGTCGCCGTCATCGCCGTCGCGGCGATCGTCCTCGCGGCCCTCACGCCCCTCCTGCTCCCCTCGGCCATCCACCTCTACGCCTTGCTCGGTGCGCTACTCGCGGGCTGGTTCCTCACCATCCACACCCGCCTCGCACACGAGCGCCGCCTGCCCAAGGAGCTCGCCGTCGGCCTCTTCTTCGCCGCTGCAATCTTCATCCCCAGCGTCGCCCGCCGCCCCGATCTGCGCCTGTCTCTCCTCGTCCCCGCCGTCCTCTTCGCTGCGATCTGTGCGCTCAACTGCATGTATCTCTACGCCTGGGAGCACCCCGCAACCCGCACCAACGCGAACTGGACAACTCGCTTCGCCACGCAGCATCTCCGCACCATCAGCGTCATCATCCTCGCCGCCACAGTCCTCTCGATCATCTGGCACCTGGCCCTCGCTCCCAGTCGCACCAATCTCCTCCTTTCGACAGCCTGCGCCCTCGCCGCAGTCCTCCTGCTGCTCCTCGACCACATTCGCAACAGGCTCTCGCCGCTCCACCTCCGCGCCGCCGCCGACCTGGCGCTGCTCACGCCTCTGCTCATGCTCCCCTTCACCCGATGAAGCCCACCCCAAACTTCGACCGCGTCGCCCGCATCTATCGCTGGGCCGAATACCTCACCCTCGGCCCGCTCCTCCAGCGCACGCGCACACACTTTCTCCCGGAGCTCACCGCCATCCGGCACGCCCTAGCTTTCGGAGACGGCGACGGCCGCTTCCTCAGCAAACTCCTGGCGCAGAACCCCCACGCTCACGCTACCGCCGTCGATACCAGCGCACAGATGCTAGCCCTCCTCCGTGCCCGCTGCGACACCTCACGCCTGCAAACCATCCAGACCGACGCCCTCACCTATATCCCGCCCCCAGACATCGACCTCATCGTCACGCACTTCTTCCTCGACTGCCTCACCCAATCCGAAGTCGACACCCTCGCCCTGCAGCTCGCACGCTCCACCCAGCCCGGCACACTCTGGCTCATCTCAGACTTCCGCGTCCCCAGCCGCGGCCCTCTCCGCCCCCTCGCACGGCTCTACATCCGTGCGCTCTACTTCGCTTTCCGCATCCTCACCAACCTCCGCACCACGCAGCTCCCCGACTCCAGCGCCGCCCTCGCCGCTGCCGGCTTCCGCCGCATCGCCGAGGATCAAACCCTCGGCGGCCTGCTCTACGCGGAGCTCTGGCGAAACTCGTAACGGGGACGCGCCCGGGTCTACAATCGAATCAGCGCCAAAAAGGCGGAAATATGACCGACCCAACCCCACACCGGCCCGCGGAACACTTCCCCGAAGACGCTCTTCCGGACCCCGAGCCGGCAGCGCCCTCGCTTCCCGGCCCTGACCCTGGAGTCTTCCACCATGACCCCGAGCCCGCTCGCGGAGACGACAAAGAAAGCAAATGAACCTTTACATTCTCCGCCACGCCAGCGCCGGAACGCGCCGCATCAACCCGCTCCTCGACCTGAAGCGCCCGCTCGATAAAGACGGCAAGCGCCACTGCCTGCATCTGGGCATGATCCTCAATGCGATGAAGCTCAACTTCGACCTCATCGTCTCCAGCCCTCTCAAGCGCAGCCTGCAGACCGCCCAGCTCATCGGCACCGAGACCGGCTACGAGTCCCGCATCCTCATCTCCAATGCGCTCGCGCCCACCGCGAAGCTGCCCCAGTTCCAGCGCCTGCTGCGCGAGTGCGCGCAGTACGAGAACCTGCTCGTCGTCGGCCACAATCCCAACATCACAACTTTCCTCGGCGCCCTGATCGGCGCCACCGCAAACCCCGCCGACGACGTGGACCACGCGCGCGTCCGTCTGCGCAAAGGCTCGCTCGCGCGCCTCAGCATGCAGCGCGGCCCCGCCACGCTGCAGTGGCTGCTCGAGCCCCGCACGGTCGGCGCTCTCTACACCACCTCGACCAAGAGCTCCCGGCGAAAGACATCGCGGAAGTAAGCCGCTTCCTTCTTGAGCGACCACGCCTCCAGCGCCGCTCCTCCGCGCCCCGGCAGCAGCTCCAGCACCACGCGCTTGGGATAGATCTTCGTCCGCAGCTTCACCGGCGCGCTCGCCTGGTCCTGGTTCAGCGCCTGCGTCAGCCGCAGCAGCACCACGGCGCGCGCAACGTGCCCATGCTCTTCCACAGGAACCATCCGCATCACCCGGTCCATCGGCTCCGGCCGTGTCTTCCCGAGATATCGTGCAATCGCCGCAACGATGGCTCGCTGCTGCGGCGAGAACCCGAAAATCTCCGAGTTCGCAACGATGTAGTGCGTATGCCGATGATGCCCCTGGTGGTTCATGTACTTGCCCACGTCCTGCATCATCGCCGCCGCTTCCAGCCACGGCTTGTACTCCGTTGGAAGCTCGTGCAGCGGCTGTAGCTGCGCAAACAACTGCGCCGCGTGCTCACGTTCCGCTTCCCTCTTCTTCGGGTCGACGCCATACCGCCGGCACACCTGCAGCACGCCTTCCCAGCGCTCGGCCTCCATAGTGCGATGCACCGAGGCGCGAATGTCCGCGTTACCCAGCATCTCCGCCAGCATGCCGTCCCGCAGCCCCAGCGGCGAGTAGCGAAACCCTCGCAGCCCCATCCGCTCCAGCAGCGACGCATACACCTGCGCGCCGCCGGTAATGATCTCCGACCGCCGCGGCCCGATACCCGGCACCGCCGCGCGCTGCACATTATTCATCTTCAGCAGCTTGTCGGCGATCTTGCGCACAGCCCAGGTCTCCGCCGTCAGCACGCGTCCACTGCGTCCCGGAATGCCCTTCGCGCGCGAGATCTTCACCGCCTTCAGCACCCGCTTCGGCGTCGCTGCAATCAACATCGCCTCACTCGCCTCCGCCAGCGCGGCGGCTGTTCCTGACGTCGCAATCACCAGCCCAACCTTCGGCTTACCCAGCTTGCGGTCCGCGCGCCGCAGCTCGCGCTCGATAAACTTCCTCAGCCGTGCGGCGTCGTCCTTGCCCGGAGGATCGGTGCGCAGAAACTCCTGCTGCAGCCGCACAGCGCCCAGCGGCAGGCTCACCATCTCGCGAATCCTTCCGCCCTCCGACAACGTGATCTCGCAGCTTCCGCCGCCGAGATCGACCAGCAGACACTTCCCGCGAGCACCCGGCTCGTGAGTCGCCACGCCGAGGTGTATCAGCCGCCCTTCCTCGAGCCCCGAAATCACTTCGACGTTCCACCCCGTCGTCGACTTCACCCACGCCCGAAACGCCTCCGAGTTGCGCGCGTCGCGCATCGCGCTGGTCGCCACAACGCGCACCTGGTCGACCACATGCGCCTGCACCGCCTTATGAAAACGTTTCAGAGCCTTAATCGTGTTCGCCATCGCGTCCGGCGAAATCACGCCCGATTCGAACACGCTCTCGCCCAGCCGAGTGACTTCGCGATCTTCATGCAGCATCTTCAGCTTGTGCTGTTGCACCGATGCAATTGCCAACCGGCAGGAGTTCGAGCCGATATCGATCGCCGCAAATGTGGGCATTTTTGTTGAATCTCCTCGCAGCTTTAAAACGTCCGACACTTAGATGCCGCTAGGAGCACGATACAACTTCGCGTCAGCCCCCGGGTTTACGCCGGGTATCCTGAGAGAGTACAGATTCACCCGATGCCCCTGAGCCTCACCGATCAACCTGACGAAGCATTTGCGCGAGCTCCGGCGCGCCATCTTCTGCCTCTGTTCGGGCTCTGGCTCATCATCTTCTTCGCCGCGCTCTTCTCTCCGCCATTGCTCGACGACGCCGACGCCACCCACGCTCAGGCCGCGCGCGCCATGGCCACCAGCGGCGATTGGGTCACGCTGCACGTCGACGGCATCCGCTATCTCGAAAAGCCTCCGCTGCCCTACTGGCTCGTCGCCATCTGCTTCCGCATCTTCGGCTACAACACCTTCGCCGTGCATCTGCCCGGCGCGCTTGCCGTGCTTGCACTCGCCGCGCTGGGCTACATCTGGGCCCGCCGCGCATTCGACGACCGCACAGCGTTCTACACCGCGCTCGCAACGCTCACCTGCACCGGCATCTTCCTCTTCACGCGCATCTTCATCCCCGAAGTGCTGCTGTCGCTCTTCTTGTGCGTCGCACTCTACGCCTTCCTGCAAGCCCTCGAACCGACCGCGTCACTGGGTGCCCCATCTTCGCCGCGCTTTATGCGGCTAAGGTGGGCCAGCCCCTACCTCATGTGGACCGCCCTCGCCCTCGCCGTCCTCACGAAGGGCTTCGTCTCTCTCGTCTTCTTCTTCGGCACGGCGTTTCTCTTCCTCGTCCTCACAGGCGACTTCCGCAACTGGCGACGCCTGCGCCCGTTCTCCGGCATCGCCCTCTTCCTGCTTATCGCCGCGCCCTGGCACATCCTCGCTTCGCTGCGAAACACCGGCGGAGCCGACGGCCACGGCTTCTTCTGGTTCTACTTCGTCAACGAACACATCCTCCGCTTCCTCGGCCGCCGCATCCCCCGCGACTACAACAAGCTCCCCGGCTACCTCTACTGGTCGCTGCATCTCGTCTGGCTATTTCCGTGGAGCCTCTTCGCCCCAGTCGCCGCGATCTTCGGCTGGCGCCGTCGCCACACTCTGCGCACACTCTCCGCCACCAACACCGGACGCACCGCGCTCCTGCTCAGCCTCTACTCCGCGCTTATCCTCATCTTCTTCTCCATCTCCACCAACCAGGAGTACTACACGTTCCCCGTCTACCTGCCGCTCCTGATGCTCACCTGCGCCGCCCTCGCTCACTCGGAAGTCAGCCTCAACCCACAACCCACAACCAACAACCCACAACCCACAACCAACAACCCACAACCCACAACCCACAACCCACAACCCACAACCCACAACCCACAACCCACAACCCGCAACCTTCTCCTCGGCGCCCACATCGCCTACACCGCCATCGGCCTCGCCGTCGCCGCCGCGCTCGCCTACGGCCTTTGGAGCGCCCGCGGCCTCGCCTACGTCCCCGACATCGGCGACCTCCTCGCGCATCGCGGTGTCGGCGACTACACGCTCTCGATGTCCCACTTCTTCGACCTCACCGGCCCATCGTTCGCCGCGCTGCGTCTGCCCGCCACACTCGCGCTCATCGCTTTCGCCATCGGCCCTGCAGCGGCATGGGTGCTCCGCTCGCGCCGCAAGCATCTCGCTTCCACCGTCACCATCGCCCTAACCAGCGCGCTCTTCCTCGTCTCCGCGCACATTGCTCTCAACCGCTTCTCGCCCATGCTCTCCTCTCAGGACTTCGCCGAAAAGATCGAAGAGCTCGCCGACGACGGCCTCATCGACCGCAACAACGACGTGCTTCTTTTCGGCGATCAAGCCTACGGCTCCTCCATCGCCTTCTACCTCGACGAAGAGGTCGAGCTCGTCGACGGCCGCTCCACCTCCATGCTCTTCGGCAGCACCTTCCCCGACGCGCCGCACATCTTCCTCACACCGCAGGAGCTCGCCCAGAGATGGGGCCACGGTCGACGCAAGATCCTCTTCGTTCCTCTCGAAAAACGCGCCGAAGTCGAGCGCCTCCTCGGCCCAAATCAGGTGCTGCTCGAAGAGACCTCCGGCAAGATCCTCATCACCGACCGCCCCTTGCGCCTGTCCGCGAGTTATCGTTGACAACAGAACTATCTGCCGCGACGATAGAACTCACCCCGCATTAGATCGAGCATGAACATCCAGCAGCCCGGGTCTCAACCGAACGCACGTCTCGCCCCCACCCGCCGCTGGAGTCCCATCTCTCTCGCGGGCATTGTTCTCGCATGGCTCGTGCTCCAGGTCGGCGGCCTCTTCTCCCCCGGCCTGCTCGACGACGTCGACTCCATCTACATCCAGATCGCGCGCGAGATGCTCCAGCGCCACGACTTCGTCACGCCCACCATCGACGGCATCCGCTTCTTCGACAAGCCGCCCCTCATGTACTGGATGGCTGCAGGCTCCATGCGCATCTTCGGCATCCACGACTGGGCCGCGCGCATCCCGCTCGCCCTCGGCGTGCTCGCCCTGCTCTTCGCCGTCTACGCGCTCGGCATCCGCATGTTCAGCCGCATCGCCTCGCCGGGCTTCCCGGACCGCGGCGGCCTTTACGCCGCCCTCGCCATGGCCACCGCCATCGGCCCCTACCTCTACACCCGTTTCTACATCCCTGACATCCTTATCTGCCTGTGGATGACGCTCGCCGTCCACCTCTTCCTCATCGCGCTCGACCGCCTCCCTACGAATCGGCTCTCATCAAAATCAACACTCCTCCCCATGCTCGCCTTCGGAGCCGTTCTCGCCCTCAACATCCTCACCAAGGGTCTCATCGGCATCGTCTTCCCCATAGCCTTCGTCCTCCTCTACCTCGCCCTCACCCGCCAACTCCATCTGCTCCTCAAACTCCACATCCCCGCCGCCACCGCAAGCTTCCTCCTCATCGCCGCCCCGTGGCACATCCTCGCCGCGCTGCGTAACCCACCCATCGCGATGCCCGCCGGCCTCGGCCTTCCCGCACGGGCCGGCTGGGCCTGGTTTTATCTTTACAACGAGCACATCGCGCGCTTCCTCTCCAAGCGCATCCCCCACGACTACGGCCAAACCCCCGTGTGGCTCTTCTGGCTGCTCGCCGTGCTCTGGATGATGCCCTGGGCCACATTCCTCCCCGCCGCGCTCAAGCTCTTCCTCCCGCACCTGAAGCGCAACACACCCGAGCACGAAGCCGCCCTCACCCTTACGCTCTGGACACTCCTCGTCCTCGGCTTCTTCACCCTCTCCGCCCGGCAGGAGTACTACTCCCTCCCCGCCCTGCCCGCGCTCGCGCTCTTCGTGGGCGGCGCACTCGCCTTCGCCGACGCCCAACCCGCCTCCGCCATCGCGCGCAACATCCGGCGCTGGTCCGCATGGCTGCTCGTCCCTCTGATGGCCGCCGTCGCGCTGGCCTGCGGCTACTTCGCCGCCACCGCACACGAGCCGCCGCCCGGCATCGACCTCAACACCCTGCTCTCATCGAACCCCGAGATGTACAACCTCTCCCTCGGCCACGTCTTCGACCTCACCTCCGAAGCCATGGGCTTCTTCCGCGGACCGCTGCTGACGGTCGCCATCTGCATGGCATTGCTCGGCCCCGTCGCACACGTCTTCCGTCGCCGCGGACGCACCGTCGTCGCCAACATCGTGCTCGCCGGCGCGATGTGCGGAGTCCTGCTCGCAGCCCACGAAGGCCTCGCGCGCTTCTACCCCATCCTCGGCTCGAAAGATCTCGCCCTCGCGATCGACCGTGTCCGCCAGCCCGGCGACCTCATCCTGCTCGACGGCGAACTCACCTCCGGCTCCACCCTGCTCTTCTACACCGGCCAGCCCGTCCACCTCGTCAACGGCCGCATCAACGGCCCATGGTTCGGCAGCTTCTGGCCGGACGCTCCACATATCTTCGAAGACGAAACCAGCCTCCACCACCTCTGGGCCGGCCCTCAGCGCATATTCCTTCTAACCTACGACCCCACGCACCGCATCCCCGACCTTAGCTCCGCCGGCCCGGTCATCACGCTGACCTCCTCAGGCGGCAAAACCATCCTCACCAACCGTAAGCAGTATTAGTGAGTAGTAAGCAGTGAATAAGGCCACCCACGAAAGTCCTGCCCCCAAAGCCTTTAACTCAAAACTCAAAACTGCTTAACTCAAAACTCTTTAAAATCCGCCTTCCCCAACCCAGGCACCGCCCCCCACAACGTCCACTGCCAGCCCCACGCCTTATTCACTATTCACCACTCACTATTCACTGCCTTCAAGGCGTATCCGGCGCCTCAACCCTTCCACCATCCTTCAGCTTGTAAATCTTGCCGCGATAGTAGAAGTTATCCCCGCTATAGCTCGCCGCCCACAGCACGCTGCCCAGCAGGTCTCGTAGCGGATACAGCATCACCCCATGCATCCAGCCGTTGTCCCCAAGCGCACGCAGGATCACGAACGCCTGTACAAGACGGTTCACCACCATCGCCGCAAGCCACGCCAGCCCCAACAGCGCATGCCCGCTCAGCAGTCCCCACAGCAGCCCCATCAACCCGAACGGCATCGCAAACGTCAGCCCTGTGCCGAGATGTCCCCACGGACGCGAACGCCGCGTGCTCTGCATCCAGCGCAGCTGGTTGCGGAAGCTCAACCAGAACGGCGAATCCTGCACCATCAACCGGATGACATGCGACGATAGCTGTACCTTCGTCCCCATGTTCGCGAGCCGGTTTCCCAACACAAAATCGTCCGCATAAAACTGCCCCAGCTCGTCGAAACCGCCGACATCCTGGAAGCTCTTCCGCCGCACCGCCATCGTCGCGCCCAGGGCGAACTTGGTTCCTTCCAGCATCGTCGCTACCAGCACGCCGGAGCTCATCTCCACGCTCTTGCCCACCGCGTCCAGTTGCGCCGAAAACCCGCCTTCCGTCGTCCCGATGTACAGGCTCCAACCCAGCCCAACCGCGGGGTCCTTCAGCATCTGCACCATCCGGCGCAGATAATCCTTCTCGACGCGCACATCCGCATCGCTGGTCACGTACAGGTCGTTCTTCGCCACCGTATCCATCTTCGCCAGCGAGTACACCTTCGCATTATGAAACTTCGGCCGCGGTTCGCCGCACGTCACGTAGTGCGCATCCACATGCGGATACCGCGCCCCCACGCGCCGCGCCAGCATCAGGCCTTCGTCAGTCTCCTGCCGCGCGCAGAACAGCAGCTCAAACTTCTCCGGATACTCCTGCTCGAAGAACGTCTCGAGGTTGCGCTCCATGCCCGGCTCAGTCCCATGCAGCGGCTTCAGCATGCTCACCGAGGGCAGAAAGTCCGCGGGCGCACTCTCTTCGCGCCTCCGCCGCAGCCAGAAACGCGTCGCCGCAACAACGACCATGCCGCAATAGATCGACGAGGTAACGGAGCCAACCGCCGCAACCCAGAACAAGACGTGCACCACAACCCTCATTGCACCAACCGGAGAAACTCTCTCCTCCAGTTTACGCTGTGCCCACGCGCCGAACCGGCCTCAGCCGCGCTTACGCGATGAGCCAGCTGGCATTTTCGGCGTCTCTGGCTCGGTGTTCGCCGCCGTTTGCCGCACCGGCCGCCGAAACGGCACCAGCCCTGCCGGCGGCTGCTGCGCCTGCTGCATCCTGCTCAGCATCTCCGTGCGCACGTAGTCGACGAACCCCTGCATCTGCCGGTTCATCTCCTCCATCCGTTCGCGCATCTGCAGCACGATCGCGATCCCCGCGATATTCACGCCCAGATCGCGCGCCAGGTTCAGAATGAACTCCAGCCGTTCCAGGTCCTCGTCCGTGTACAGGCGCGTGTTGCCCTCGGAGCGCGACGGCCGCAGCAAACCCTCGCGCTCGTACATGCGCAGCGTCTGCGGATGGATGTCGTACATCTCCGCCACCGACGAGATCATGTAGGCACCACGGGATTTACGCTTCGTCGCCATCGCCTTCAGCATAGCCCAAAGGAGGCTTCGTGCTCCAGAGCCTATTGATCGGGGGCCGTTCAACATGTTGTCCCCTACTTGCCGCAAACGCCGTTTTGCGGGAACAACATGATTACTGACGATAAGCAGACTTGCCGGTACAAATGTTTCTCCTTGTGCTAGTTTTACCTACCAAGGCAGCCCGGGGTGAGCGGGACTTGTGACTGGGACACACCGTGACGGAGTAGCAGAAGGGGTAACCTATCGTGGCCGAAGCGAAAAACTTCAATCTTCCAAACCGGCGAGAGTTTTTGCAGGCTGGTATCGCAGTCACCGGATCAATGGTGGTGCCGGTCTCGGCGAGTCTCGCGCAAGCAGTGGATGCGCCCAAGGGGACGCAGCCAAATTTGCTGTTCATCTACGGCGAAGGTCATCGTGCTGATGCGCTATCCGCAGCCGGTCATCCCATCCTGAAGACGCCCAACCACGACCGCATTGGCAATGAAGGGGTCCGTTTTGAGAACGCTTTCTGCACGAATGCCTTGTGCGCGCCTGCTCGATCAACTGTCCTGACTGGCATGTATTCCAAGTCGACTGGCGCGCTGGGAAATAACGATCTGGATAAGCCTTTACCTACGCCGTACTTTACCGATATGCTGCGCGAGGCCGGCTACGAGATCGCCCTCGTAGGCAAGGCGCACTGTCGCGATGGGGCCAAAGACCGAAACTGGGATTACTACTTTGGGTTCAATGCGCCTGCTACGAACTATTACGAGCCCCAGTTCTTTGAAGGGCACGGATTAGAGATGGGGCCGGAGAAGACTTACTACGGCTATGCCGACGACATCGCGTTGGAAAAGGCGCTTGCCTGGCTTCAGAAGCCGCGTGACAAGCCATTTTGCCTGCTGTTCTGGCCTCAGACACCACATGCACCCTACTACCGTGCTCGTCGTCATCTCGACTTATACAACGGCGTAGTCATTCCAAAGCCCTCTACCTTTGATGATGATCTGAAAGGATGGCCCGGTCGCAGCAAGGCGGTAGTTGAAGCTAAGAACAAAATCGGAACTCACGTCAATCCGGACGCGACGCGCTCACTCGAAGAGTTGGTTAAGGATTACTATGCTGGCCTGGTCGCAGTCGACGAGATGATTGGCAAACTCTTCGCTTACCTTGAGAAGTCTGGTGAGTTGGACAACACCGCCATCCTTCACTCTTCTGACCATGGCTACTTTCTGGGTGAGTTCCGTATGTTTGATAAGCGCCTGATGTACGAGCCCAGCATCCGTGTCCCGATGATGCTTCGCTATCCGAAAACCATCAGGGCGGGTAGTGTGCGGAAGGAAATGGTACTGGATATCGACATCGCGCCCACGCTCCTTGAGATTGCCGGCATCAAGCCTCGCAAGGAAATGCAGGGAAAGAGCATGGTTAAGCTCGCCAACGCAGGCGATCCAAGCTGGCGCAAGGAATGGCTCTATGACTACTACGAGTATCCGGGCTATGAGGACGTTCGTCCGCACCGCGGCATTCGTACGGTGACCCATAAGCTCATCCACTTTTACACCGTAGACGAGTGGGAAATGTACGACATTGCGAACGATCCGGACGAGAAGAACAATCTTTACATGAGCCCGGCTCATGCGGGGAAAAAGACGGAACTGATCTTGGCCCTGACGCGTTTGTTTGAAGCTACACCGCAGTTGCCGGGTGGCCCAACGTCTGTTCATCCATCAATCTCGTTCTAATACCTAGATCGAATCAGCATGCGGGGTCCAAATCCACGGTCGGCACAAAGGGTACCGTAAACGCCGTTCGCGTCACTGATGCAGCGGAGTTCCCGAAAGTCGTCTTTTCGGCAAGTTGGGGTCAGGCTTGCCGATAACGCCGTTTCGCGGGCGGATGCTGTTGGTATGCTTTCACGATGGGTAGGCTGCTGGCAGGAATGGAGTACTTCGCGGCGGGTTTGGTTGGATTGGTAATGGCGTTCGCCCTTACTGGTTGCCTCAGTTACGCCATATTTCCCTCGGACGGCAATCGGTGAGGGTTTCGCCATGATGCTCATCTACTTAATGGTTGTTTGCGCCTGTGTTCCCGGATATGCGGCTTCAATGAGACTGCATAGGCTAGGTCGCAGAGATACTCGAGGCCTGATTGCCTTGGAGATCATCCTACGAACTTCATTTCCTATTGCCGCATGCCTTGTCTGCTTTGCGGCAATAATGCTACCCACGGCTATCTTGACGAAATGGCTTACATGTTTGGCAGCCGCGCCGGTCGGTGTGTGGGCGATCAAACCAATTTCAGTGCCTTGAAAGTCCTCTTTTCGGCAACTTGGGGTTGCCCGGCTGCCTCAGCGATCGAGGTTGGTCAGAGGACCCGTCTCGCGGAGTGGAGGTTTTAGGCTCCTCCGCGCAAGTAAGCGAGAAGAATCAAGATGAGCAAACTACCAACGAGAACGATGCCGATCCACTTGAAACCGGCTTCTACGGGGGTGTTCATATCGTGAGATCAAAATAGCAGACTGCGGCATGGAATGATTGCGAAGGGAACAGAGTCATTGCCTGATACGTGCCCGCAAAGTCGTCTGTTCGGCAACTTCGGTGGTGCATGTCAAAACTCATCGATTACGGTGATCGCGCACCTTCTTAGGTGCTACATTCATCCCAATGAAAGTCCTGGTCATCGATGTCGGCGGAACCAATGTCAAGGTGGCGTCAACCGACGTCACCGTCCCTATCAAAATCCCCTCCGGTCCGGCGATGACCGCCGCGATCATGTCTCGCGAGGTGCTCGCCGCGACCAAAGGCTGGCATTACGACCGCGTCTCCATCGGCTGTCCAGGGCCCGTCGTCAATCACCGCCTCATCGCGGAGCCGCACAACCTCGGCGCGGGCTGGGTCGATTTCGACTACGAAAAAGCTTTCGGCAAACCCCTGCGCTTCATCAACGACGCAGCCATGCAGGCGCTCGGCGGCTACAAGGGCGGCCGCATGCTCTTCCTCGGCACCGGGACCGGCCTCGGCTCGGCGATGGTGCTCGACGGCTTCGTGGTCCCCCTCGAGCTCGCGCATCTGCCCTACAAAAACGGCCGCACTTACGAGGAGTACCTCGGCCTCGCCGGCCTTCAGCGCCGCGGCAAAAAGAAGTGGCGCAAATCCGTCCTCGACGTCATCCGCCTGCTCAAAGCCGCGATGGTGTGCGACTGCGTTCTGCTCGGCGGCGGCAACGCCAAGCTGATGAAGGACCTCCCCGCCCACGTCGTCGTCGGCGCCAACAGCAACGCTGTTCTCGGCGGCTTCCGCCTTTGGGAAGACGCGATCGGAAAGAAAGCGGCGAAGCTGTAGGCCGCATCCCATCCCTCCTTAAGCGGCCAAAATCTCCCAAGGCCCACCTCGAACGGTAGGGCCCGACTTCAGTCGGGCCGTTAAGCCCCGCGCCGCAGGCGCTTCCTCGCTGCCGCAGGCCAGAGTGAAGCGAAGCGGAACGACAGAATTGCCTTCTTCGTTGTCAACTTTACCGCATGGCGGGCCCATGAGCTTACCTCAGGGGCATCGGCAAAATCTGTCAAGCCCCCTCACCTGTGGAGAACTCACCATCCCCGCGCCAGCATTGACGATTTCTCAGCGCCGCCACCTGCATATTATTCCCTCTCAATGCGCTACCATTAACAAATAGGCCGAATCCCCGCGGGACGCGCTCCGGCTTTGTTCCTATACCCAGGAGCTAAGTCCTTTGATATCCATATTTTAGCGATACCCCCAACCTATCCGCTTTAGAATCCATAATTTGACTTAAAAGGGGGGAGGGGGGGTATCTCAGCACCCCACTTCCGCTAGTGATCGGGCGTCACCTTTCAACTGATTTGAAGCCGCGCCTCAACCGCTCCACCTGGAATTTCGCATCCTCTCCGTTCGACCGACATCAAAGTGTTGCACTCAAAATCACTTTGAAAGCAGGTCGATGATGTCCACCGAAGCATTGCTGACAACCACCGCGCTCAACTCCTGGAAGCTTGTGATCGGCCGCCTGGAGGCGGGCCTCGCCCCGGCGACCGACGAGCAACTGCAAGAGCATGTCGCTCCCGGCAAGAACCGCCTGCAGTACCTGGTCGGCCACCTCGCCGCGGTGCACGACCGCATGTTCCCACTGCTCGGCCTGGGCGAGCGCCTGTATCCGCAGCTCGACGACGTCTACCTCACCAACCCCGACGGCACGCACCCTGATCCACTGTCCGGCGGCGAGTTGAAGAAGGCTTTCGCGGAAGTGAACGGCAAGTTGACCGCCGCATTTGAGGCGCTCACGCCGCAGGAGTGGCTGCAGAAACACACTTCGGTCTCGGACGAGGACTTCGCGAAGGACCCCAGCCGCAATCGCCTGGCAGTGCTGCTCAGCCGGACGAACCACGCATCGTTTCACTCCGGGCAAGCCGTGTTGGCGAAGTAGGTCCGTTAAATCTCCGACGCGGCCAGCGGGTTGAGCACGAGATTGGTGATGTTGCTGACGATAGCCTCGAACGCAAACCGCGGCGAGCCGGAGAGCTTCTTCCACTCCGGCGCGTTGCGGAACGCGTCCCAGTGCGCTTCGAGTTCGGTCATGTCCGCAAACGCGAGCATGTAGGTGAGCGACGGCATGCGCGGGCCGAGCAGCGTGTCGCCGTAGAACACCTGGTGCATGCCGGCGGCCTTGAAGATGTCGAACTCGCCGGAGTGAAACATTTCGACCTTGCGAACGTGGTCGGCGAAGCTGGGGCTCTCGTAGGTGCGCATCTGGAAGATGCGTTTCGCCTTCGTTGCCGACTGCGACGGCGGCGTAATGCGCGGCCAGCCTTCAAATGCCGCATGCAGCGACGCCTCGACGCGCAGGAACGGCGGCGCAGCGGCGGGCGCGCTCCAGTACGGCTCGGCAGCGGCCATGAAGGCAGCGTCCCGCGCAAGATGGTGGTCGAGCATGGTCAACTTCTCGACCGACGTGCCAGGGATGAGCACGTAGTTGGCGGGCGTCTCGGTGCCGAAGTCAAGCCGAAACGCTCCGATGGGCCCGAAGCCCATGCGCTTCAGCGCGGGTACAAGTGCGCCGCTCAGGTAGTCATCGTTGAGCTTGAGCTGCAGCCCGCTGCGCAGCGAGTAGCGGCGCAGGAGGTAGTACTCGCGCGCCATGATGTCGGCCGGAACCTTTGGTTGCGCTTCTGCCGCCCCGGTGAGCGTGGCAGCGGTGGCGGCGAGAGAGGCTGAGAGAAATTGGCGACGCTGCATGAAGGTCCTCCGGCAAGAGGATGATTCTAGCGGAACCGTTCGTATGACCCGTCATTGAGAAGCAGCGTGCGAACACCCGTGAACTGGATCACGTTCGTACCGTCGTTTGGCGATCGACCGGTGTGATGAGGCTGTGCCGGTGATTGCGGAAACCCGCCGAACCCGGGAACAAGTAATTTCGCAGCGGATCATGTATTGTTATTGTCCAACACTCTCGAAGAACACTTTAACCACATCTATTGGCAGCGGAGGACTATGGCCATTCAGTTAGCTGAAACGCGTCTCTATGAGACCTTATGCAAGGTTCTTGATTCTCTCAGAGCCGAAGCACCCCGATCGACAAAAGTCTATCACCCCCTGAATGGAGACGAAGATGGCCTCATTCAGGCAAGATCTCGCGCTCTCCTTCATCTTTTCCTAAAAGCTCGGTTCGGCTTGCTGCGATTTGAAGATCGGGAAATATTCATCACGGATGGACGGTTCGATGGCGGTGTGGACGCCTTCTATATCGAGAAAAAGACAAAGACCATCTATATCTGTCAATCGAAATTCAGAGCGAGCGCAAACGGTTTTGCGGCTCACAATATGACGCCATCGGAGCTTCTCAAGATGGAGGTGGGGAGAATACTGAAAGGCGATAAATTTCACGAAAATGGTGCGCCCTATAACGACAGAATTACAAATGGCCTCCAGCGAGCTGTTAGAAAGCTGCCAGATGTAGGGACGTACACAATCCAAGTTGTACTCCTCGGCAATTCCAAAGCATTTTCGAAGCTTCAACTCCATAAGCTTGTCGAGGGATTTGCTGTCGATCAATTTCCAAGCGAACGAATCTACGAAGAGCTGTTGTTTCCAGTCATAAGTGGGACCTATTTTAACGATCCAAATTTGACAATCGAAATCAACCTAGCAAACGTTACGGGTGATGGCCACTTAGACTACAATGCCCGAACCGCAAAATTGACGGTAAATGTGAAACTTCTATTCGTGCCTACGCAAGAAATCGGTAGAATCATGTTTACATACAAAAATTTCATTCTTAAGTTCAATCCGAGAAGCTTTCTCGAACTGAGCCGAAATCCCGTCAACAAGGCTATACAAGAATCTCTGGAGAAAACGAGGGGGAACGAATTCGCGTTGTTTAACAATGGCTTAACGGTGATCGCCGACAGCACTTCTGTTAGTTCCAACACCGCACGCCAGCGAAAAGCACAAGTCGTGCTGCTAAATCCTCAGTTGGTGAACGGCGGACAAACTGCGTTCACTCTCGCACGCGTATATGAACGTTCGGTATCGCAGAACGATTTTCGCCACTTCAAGGGCAAGGAAGTCTTATTGCGAATAATAACGTTGGCTGGCCCTGTTAGAAAAATAACGGAAACTCCGCGTATGAAACTAATCGGAGATGTTTCGAAAGCAAGCAACTCTCAAACAAAAATTGAAGAGTCCGATCGACGCGCCAACGACCATATTCAGGTCCTTCTACAAGCAGAGTTCTTTAGGCGATATGGTCTTTATTACGAGCGAAAACGTGGAGAGTTTAGCGACGGTATTCATTCGGGATATCTTGATGGAAGCCTTATCGTCAACCGTGAAAAATTGGTTAGAGTTTCTTTGGCCTGTTCCTATAGGGTAAATCAGGCAAGATCGAGCATTGCGCAATTTTTTGGAGAAGATGAATTTCCATCTGTACTTAAGATAAAAGATATTGAAACCTATGCATATGGCTATGAAGTGATCGAACTGCTCGATTTAGCTCGAAGGAAAAGACCTCAACATCGCGGCGACAGATATCACACCAGAAGGTTTGGCCAAGCGCTGCGATATGGGCAGTACGCGGTGGTCGCAGTTTGTGTGAACCGCGCCAGGAAGCAGAACCTTGCAGAAGAGTCCGCGCTAGAATCTACTCTACGCCAATGGAAGGAGTTCGAATTCTGGGCAGAAACTCGATCGACTAACAAGACGTATCAGACCGAACAGGGCTTCGCGTTTGTGAATTACTACAAAGGATCTACCATCAATAGCGACTTGCAAGCATACAAATTCAAATTCTGAGCCAGTGTCTAACCCAAGGGGCCGCCTTTCGCGGCGGGTGGCTTACTCACATCCTACGACTTAAGCCCGGGTGGCCCATTCACCGCGTTCTTTGCGATGAGTGGGGAACCTCAGCCGCTCGCTAGCCACTCGAACCGTACCTGAGCAGTGCCCTCACTGGCGCGATTTCTACCAGCCTCTACGCCGCCTTTTGGCGGGTGGCCCCATCTTAAGTAGCAAGACGGGCGACTTTCCTGGGCAGAGCGTTTGAAGGGTCTGCTGACTAGCGTTAGAGTTGTGGTGTGGGATCGTAAACGTTCGACGGCGTATGGTTCATTTCGTTCTCGCACGACCATCTGCCGCCGCATGTTCACGGGCGCTATGGCAGCGCGGTCGTGATCGTCGACCTGCTACCGGACGGAGGAGTCGCTCAATCGTCGCGCACGAACGCCGTGCTTCCGAAGAATGCCAAGCGCAGCGACGTGCGAAAGATTTTGCAGACCGCGCAAGAGCATGCCGCGGAGTTACATCAGCTTTGGGAGATGACACATGGCACAACCGCTGACTGAGAAAAATCTGGACGCCGAAGTGGACCTTGCCCTGGAGCGTGCGCGAGAGACTCCCGAGGTTCCTACGATCCTTTCAGCAACCTACTATGCGGAACCGGGCATGGACTTTCTCGACATGAGGCTGAGCGACGGGCGGCGTCTGCTCGTGCCCAGGCAAGAGCTCGGCGAGTTGAAGAAGGCGACTGCCGAACAGGCTCGCGATCTGGTCGTGCTGAACCCGGGGACGGCAATATATTGGCCGCAGTTGGATGATGGCCTGGACCTGATGGATTTCCTTGAGTATCGCTGGCGGCGCGAGGCATCGGCTGTAGCAGCTTAGGCAAGCCACAACCGGCGCGTTCAGGCGAGTTGCGTAAGGAGTTCCATCGCTCCTTGCGCCTGCAGGCCCATCGCGGCGCGCTGGCCGAACTCTTCGGCCGACATGCCGACTTTGGCGCGCTCCACGATGTGCACGACCTCTTCGCCGTCGGCCGCGGCGACCTGCCCATGAAGATGCCAGGCGTCGTCCACCTGGTGGCAGTAGGCGCCGAGAGGGAGTGAGCAGCCGCCGCCAAGCGCCGCGAGCACATGCCGTTCGGCCTGCGTGGCGAACTCCGCCGTCGCACAGTTCAGCGCGCGGATGGCGGCGAAGATAGCCGGATCGCGAGCGGGGTCGTCGGTGTCGAGCGCGTGGTGCGGGCTGCGGGTTTCGAGCGCGAGCGCTCCCTGCCCCGGCGCGGGAGTGAGTTCGTCGACCGAGAAGCGCTGATGCACGTTTTCGGTGCGGCCGATGCGGTCGAGCCCAGCAGCGGCGAGCACGAGCGCGTCCGCTTCGCCGTCCTGCCACTTGCGCAGGCGAGTGTCGATGTTGCCGCGCATCTCGACGAACTGCAGGTCCGGCCGCAGCGCGAGCAGCATGGCGCGGCGGCGGGGGCTGATCGTCGCAACGCGCGAATGCAGCGGCAGCGTGTGCAGGCCCCAGAAGTTTTCGCAGACGAAAGCGTCGCGCGCGTCGGCGCGCGGGGGGATCGCAGCCAGCACGAAGCGCGGGTCGAGCGTCGTCGGCAGGTCCTTTAGCGAGTGGACGGCAAGGTCGATGCGACCGGCTGCGAGCGCCTCTTCGATCTCTTTGGTGAAGATGCCCTTAGCGTCGAGCGGCGTGCCGTCGTCAAACGTCGCGGGCGGCACAAAGGCAGGATCCTGCATACGATCGCCGGTCGTGCGAATGATTTCGACTTCAACAGTGTGGCCGTGCTCGCGGAGTTGCGCAGCGATATGGTTCGCCTGCCAGAGCGCAAGCTGCGAGCCGCGCGAGCCGATGCGGATGGTTTGAATACTCACGTGTCTAGGATACGCCGGTAGGGATCATCTCGGCTCCTGTATACCTAACCGCGTGCCGAAGCAGCCGTGTCCATCGCAAACACGGCTGCCCACGGTAGCCAATCCTTTCTAGTGGCGCCCTCGCGCCGAGCTCGTAGTCGACTTTTTGGCTGCGGTTTTCGAAGCCGTACGCGGTGCATCGGTCTGCTTTCCCGCCGTTTTTTTCGCGGCGGATTTCTTGGCGGCCGTTTTCTTCGTGGCGGATTTCGTCGCCTTTGAGGACGACTTGCTTCCGCCGCGCGACGAACCTTTCTTCCCCGCAGACTTGCTGCTGGACGCACTCGAGGACGACTTCCGGCCAGCCGATGCGGTTGCGGTCTTCAGGTCCTCATCGATGTCTTCTTCGTCATCCCGATCGTCTTCGTCCTCGTCGTCTTCTTCTTCGCCCTCTTCCTCGTAGTCGTCATCGGCCTCATCTTCATCGTCCTCTTCGGAGTCGTGCACAAACTCCTCGTCGTCGGAGTCGCCCGCGTCGGCGTCTACATCTCCAGGCTCATCGACTGCCGCATCCTCGAAATCTTCGTCGTCCTCACCGCCGGAGGGCTTGCCGGATGACTTACGCGAGCCACCCTTTCCGCCACCGCCGTCCTTGGCGTTTTCCGGGTAGAGGAGCTTGTTGAAGTTGCTCTCTTCACCATCCGCGGTCTTTTCCTGGTAGGTGAAGGCGAGCCCGTTGGCGTCAAATTTCTCGAAGAACTCCTCCCAGGAGATCTCTTTCAACTTGCTGTCGTTGGCGTGGGGCGCGTTGGGGAATTCGAGCCGAATGATCCCTGTCTGACCCTTGCGCTCCGTGCCGGCGACCTCGGCGGGCTTCGCGCCGCGGGCTTCAGCCCAGCGCCGAATCTCATCGTGATCCTGTATGGTTTTGGAAAGTGCCATCGTCCTTCTCCTGAGCGAGCAAAGTGACGTGCTTCCCCGTACGATGGCGCGGGCAGGGTCGAAGGCTGTCTGTCGGGCGTTGGTGGACCGCTACTCGTCTTTCGACGGAGCCGACCCCGGCGATTCGCGCAGCGCGGCGAGCTGCGGATGTAAAAGCTTGGCTGTCAAGGACTTTGTCAGCGCGTCGACAGCGGCCTGCTGCGCCGGGGTCAGCGGCTCAGCCGCCAGGCGCGCCGCGGTCCGCGCAAGTTCCTGCTGCCGCAGGGCTTCGGCCGACAACTGGAGCTGCTTGATCGCCTCCACCGCCGGTGCAGCCGACCGGCGCTGCTGGTAGCGCTCCACCTCGCTCGACACGATCGACTCGGCCGCCTCGGCTTCCTTGCTGCGGCTGGCCTGGTTCTGTGCGGCCACCTGCTGCAGGTCGTCGATGTCGTAGAGGAAGCAGCCCTCCACCTTGTTCACGTTGGGGTCGACGTCGCGCGGCACGGCAATGTCGATAAAGAACATGGGCCGATTGCGGCGGCGATGCATGACCTCGCGCGCCTGCCCGGGCGTAAAGACATACGCGCCTTCTTCCGACGACGCAGCGCCCGTGCTGGTGACCACAATGTCCGCGCGGTGAGCTTCTGCGTGCAGCTGCGCGAAGGGGATGACTCCGGTGGTAATCGCCGGGGTCCGCAGCGCATCGGCAATTTTCTGCGCGCGCTCCTCGGTGCGGTTCGAAACCAGCAGCGTCCTCGCGCCCTGCTGGATAAGGTGCCGCGCGGCCAGATCGGACATCTTACCTGCACCGACGATCAGCACCGTCTTGCCACTGAGCGAGCCGAAGATCTTACGCGCCAGGTCGACGGCCACGGAGGCAATCGACACGGAGGAGCTGCCGATCTGCGTCTCCGACCGCACACGCTTGGCAACGGAGAACGCGCGCTGGAGCAGCGGGTCCAGCGTCGAGCCGGCGTTCTCGGTCGACTTCACCGCGCCAACCTCGCGCGCCACGTTCCACGACTGCTTTACCTGCCCGAGAATCTGCGGCTCGCCGACGACCATCGAGTCCAGCGAAGACGCGACGCGGAACAGGTGGCGCACCGCCTCCCGCTCGCGGAACTCGTAAAGATGAGGCTCCAGTGTGGACGGCGCAACCGCAAAGTACTCATGCACAAAACGCGGCAGGATCAGCTTGTTCAGCGCTTCGTTTCCCGAGTCTGAAGACGTCTCGTGATCGATCAGGAACTCCACGCGGTTGCACGTAGAAAGGATCATCGCCTCGCGAATCCCCGGTTGATGAGCCAGCGTCCGCGTCGCGTCCGCAAGCCGAGCAGCTGAGATCGCCAGCCGCTCGCGCACCTCGACCGGCGCGGTCGTGTGGTTGACGCCCACCAGCAGCAGCGTGCTCTTGTTCACCTTGTCGCTCATGGCGCGGTGAACCTGTGCACAACGGAGAGTTGGTTGGCGGCCCATACCGCCAGCACGATGAGGAACGCAAAGCTCGACAGATAGACCGCGCGGCGACCCCTGAGCCCCGAGTGCTGACGGATGAAGATCATCAGCATGTAGGCGAACCACATCGCCAGGGACAGCAACACCTTTGGGTCGGCGAAGAACGCGGGGCCGACAGTTTCAAGCGCGACGACCGAGCCGATCAGCAGACCCGCCGTCATGCACGGCAGACCGAACAGCAGCGACTTCAGCGCGATCTGGTCGATAGTCTCGAGCGGCGGAAGCTTCAGCTTCGACTCACCGCCAGAGGAGACGTGCTTCGACTTGAGGCGGCGCTCCTGTACGAAGTACAGCACGCTGGCCAGGAGCGAGATCAGCAGTGCCGCATACGCGGCCAGCAGCAGCGCCACGTGCAGAAAGATCCACAGCGGGCCGACGAACGGGTAGGCGAGCGTCTCGGTGCCCGCATGGAACGCGGGCACGAGCGTCAGCAGCACTGTGATGGGCAGGAGAAAAATGCCGAACGCGACGGTGCGATACTTCGCCGCAAGGACCAGGAAGGCAACGGCGAGCAGCAGGCCAAGGAGCGAGAGGGTCTCGTGCGTATCGACCGGCAGCGCGCGGTGCGCGGCGACGAAGGTTTCGGCGATCGCGACGAAGTGGAAGAAGGCCCCGGCAAGCGCGAGGGGGACGGCGAGATGTCTCCAGCGCTGGCGGTTATAGAGCGCGGCCGGCAGCACCGCGAGCGCGGCAATGCCGTAGAGAAGGACCGCAACTCGAAGCCAGAGGAGTGCCATGGGAGGACGTCATCGCCCCTGCAGGCGCGAATATTCAGTATAACGTCCCCCGAATCGCAGCTTCAGGACGGGTTCACTTCAAGGGCGCGAACCGGCGCTGCCGAGGCCGCGGGTCTGCCCGATGTCTCGTCATCGTAGGCAAAGAAGCGCTTCATGCGGAGGAAAGATTTCTCGAGTGTGTGATAGCTCAATACCGCCGCCACCAGTGTGATCGCGAAGATAATCACGACGCCCGCGATTTCTCCGAGCAGTGTGAATCGGGTGAGTCCGGCGGCCCACTGCACCACGTCGTCATAGGATTTCATTGGTATCTGGTGGAATAAATAAAACCCGTAACTGTATTTACCCAGCGAACGCAGGGGCGTTAGCTGCCCCAACCGCGAAGGCCATGTTCCCGGTTGCAGTGCCAGCGCGAGAATGGCCCCGAACAAGGCGACCGCCGCCGGATATCCAAACGACTGCATCGCAGGAGACGAGTAGAAGGAGGAATGTGCGACCGCAATGCACAGACAGAAGATCACCGTCGCCGCGATGCAGACAGCATTGAGTGTCCGCTGGTGCGCAACCAGCCAGCGGGCACCGCTCTCGGTCCGCAAGATGAGCGCCAGGGCCGCGCCGCACATCAACCCGTCCAGCCTTGTGGGGAGCTCTCGGTACGGCGCGTAATGCGAGACAGGGTAGAGAACCAGCGCCCACCGCAGAACGATTGAAAATGCCGCTCCGCAGAGGCACACGATCAGGATGCGCCGCCGTGTACGCAGCAGAAATACCGCAGGTGCCCAGAGGAAATAAAACTGTTCCTCAACCGCAAGCGACCACAGGTGATAAAGGTTGAGTCCGCCAAACTGCGGGTGGTGCCCGATATCTTCCACGATATTGCTGGCATAAAGAAGGAACGGAACATCCCACCACGTGTAGATCAATCCAAACCAGCGGCCTATGGCCAACACGATGGCCGCAGTCAGGATGTAAACAGGCATCAGCCGCAGCGCGCGTCGCGCGTAGAAGTTCAGGAAGTAGTCCCGCTGCTGCAGCGTGTCGTAAAGAATGCCCGTGATCAGAAATCCGGAGAGGACAAAGAACAGCTCAACGCCGGTCCAGCCTCCGCCCGAGAGCAGACTGATCGGGTCGTGAGGATGACGCGGATAGCGATGGAATAAAAACACCATCAGGATCGCAATACCGCGCAGGCCGTCCAGGCTCCGGAAATGCTGCCTGTGGTCGATGGTGTCGTGCAATGGACGTCTCCCAGTCCCACACCAGGATTTTTGTTTAGGTTTGATTGTAAAGGATTGACTTTTGGCCTGGGGCAGCCTCCGGCCTAAGTAACCGCTCGGGTACGTCCGGCTAAGCCTCTCAGACGTACCTCAGCGGCCACATGTGTCAACACGTGGTTGTTATCGGGTCCTGGTCGGCTGAAGTCGCAACCAGCCGTTCCGGTGCTCGATCAGAGATTCCGCCTACGCCTTGTACCCCATCCCGGCCAACACGCCGCGCATGTAGGCGAAGCTCTCGATCACGCCTGGCATCGGATCGTCGCCGTGGATCTCATACTCCAGGTCAACGTTGCCCGGATACTTCAACGCAATCAGGGTCTGGAAAATGCCCTTGAAGTCCAGGATGCCGCGCCCGACCGCAACCTGGCTCTCCTTCGACGTCGCACTGGTCAGGTCCTTCACATGCATATCGAACAGACGCGGCCCAACCGCGCGGATCGCCTTAACCGGGTCAACTCCCGCCCGCAGAGTATGCCCAATGTCGATGCAGCAGCCCATGCGCGGGTCCATGCCCTTCACCGCCGCCAGCACATCCAGCGGCGAGTGCCAGATCTTGTCCTCCGGTCCATGATTATGGATCGCAAACTTGATGTCGTATTGCTTCACAAACTTCTCGATGCGCGGCAGCGTCGCCGCCGTCGGGTCGCCCGCCACGATCACCTTGATGCCGGCGCGCTTGCAGTACTCAAACTTCGAGCGGATGTCTTCATCCTCATCCTTCGGGAAATAAATCGTTCCCGCAGCCGTCAGCTTCAGCCCCGCAGCCGCATAATCCGCAATCGCCTTCTGCTCTTCCTCAACCGAGGTCGAAGGCAGATGGTCCTTTACGTCCTTCAGGTTCAGCGTGCCGATCCCAAGCTCCTTCGCAAACCCGATCAGCTTGTCCCGCGTAAAGCTGCGAAACGTATAGCTCGCAATGCCCAGCCGCACCGGCGAAGGCTGCGCCGCTTTCGCCGCACCTTGAGCCATTGCAACCTTAGGAAGACCCACAGCAGCGCCCGCAAGCGCGCCAACTTTCAGAAACGAGCGACGATCTGAATTCATCATGGCGGAAATGCTACCACTCTCGACCATCATGTCGCCGCCGTTCCGCGCGATATTGTTCGAGCTTGAACCTTTTCACCATTTCCACCACGATCCCTGCGCTTCTCCGCTCTCCACTAAACTGGATATGTGCCAGAATCCCTGCAGACCAAGCTCGACACCATCACCGCCAACACCCGCGAGCTCGTGCAACCCGAACGCCTCGCCATTACCGACAACGCCGTGCACGAGCTCTTCTCGACCGGCATCGAAGAAGCGATCCTTCCCGCAGGTTCGCCAGCTCCGCCGTTCGCATTGCAGGACGCGCGCGGCAAGCTCGTCCGCTCCTCCGACCTGCTCGCGCTTGGTCCGCTGGTGATCAAGTTCTTCCGCGGTCGTTGGTGTCCATACTGTATGACGGAGCTCGAAGCCTGGCAAACCGCATATCCGCTGCTCCGCGAACGCGGCGCTTTGCTGGTCGCCATCTCACCGCAGCTCGTCCGGCAGAACGACTTCACTGTCCAGCGTCACGGCCTCAGCTTCCCCGTTCTCGCCGATCCAGGAGCAGCGCTCGCCACGCAGTTCGGCATCGCCTACACGGTTCCCGAGCCGTTGCGCCTGCACTACCGCTCCATCCTCATCAACATCCCGTTCATCAATGGAGATCAGAGCTGGCGCTTGCCTTTGCCTGCAACCTTCATCGTCGAGCCGAACGGCAACATCGCCTTCGCCGAAGCGCACGCCGATCATCGCGTTCGTCCCGACCCAAACGATGTGATGGCGATGCTGCCTTAGCTCGCGGTCGCGAGCTCTTCTTCCAGCCGCTGCTTGTCGAACAGGTTGCTGTAGTATCCGCCGCGCGCGAGCAGGTCTTCGTGCGTGCCCAGCTCAACGATGCGTCCACCAACCAGCACAGCGATGCGGTCTGCGCTGCGTGCGGTCGACACACGATGCGAGATCAGCACCGTCGTTCTGCCCTGCATCGCCTCACGCAACGAGCCGAGGATCTGCTCTTCGGTATACGTGTCGACACTCGCCAGCGCATCGTCGAGGATCAGTATTCGCGGATCGCGCAGGATCGCCCGCGCGATCGCAGTCCGCTGTTTCTGCCCGCCCGAAAGCGTCATGCCGCGCTCGCCGACCAGCGTCTCGAAGCCACGCGGAAACTCCTCAATCTCCTTCGCGATATGCGCCACAGCCGCAGCGCCGCGCACAGCCTCATCCGTCGCATTCGGCGTGCCGAAGGCGATGTTCTCGCGAATCGTCTCGGTGAACAGGAACGTCTCCTGCGGAACGAATCCGATGGAGCGCCGCAGTGTCGCCAGCGGATATTCACGCACAGGAACACCGTCGATCAGCACCATTCCAGGCTCGGCTTCATGCAGCCGCGCAATCAGCGACACCAGAGTCGATTTGCCCGATCCTGTTGGCCCAACAATGGCAACACTCGACCCTGCAGGAATCAGCAGGTTGATGTCCGCAAGCGTCTCTCCACCGCTCGTATACGAGAAGCTGAGGTCACGGAACTCCACCTCGCCTGCGATGCTCGCCTCAGCCAGCGCTGGCGAAGCGTAGTCATCATTGATCGCAGGTGGTTGCTTCATCAGCGCATCAATACGCACCACGGAAGCCGCTCCGCGCTGTACGAGGTTCACTACCCAACCAACCGCGATCATCGGCCAGATGAGCTGCACCATGTACACGTTGTAGCTGGTGAACTGTCCCACCGAAATGTGGTGCCGCACAACCTCATGTCCGCCAACCAGCAGCGTGATCATCAGCGACACGCCGAGCACGAACTCCAGCGTCGGCCACAGCATCGCCATCAACCGCGCCAGCAGCAGGCTGCGGCGAATGTACTCGCGGTTGGACTGCTCGAAGGCCGCAATCTGTGCCTGCTCCTGCGCAAACGCGCGGATCAGCCGAGCACCGGAGAAGTTCTCCTCCGCCTGCGCGGAGATGTCCGAGAACATCGCCTGGATGCGCTCGAACCGCGTATGAATACGCGCCCCGAAGTACTGCACCAGCACCGACGCAAACGGCAGCGGAACGAACGCGAACATCGTCAGCCGCGGACTCAGCTTGATCATGTAAGGCAGCGCAGCCGCGGTGAAGACGATGGTGTTGGCGCTGTACATGATCGCCGGTCCAAGCAGTTGCCGCACCGCATTCAGGTCGTTCGTCGAGCGCGCCATAATGTCGCCGGTACGATGCTGCTGGAAGAAGCTCGGCGGCTGCGTTTCGAGGTGCGCGAAGAGGTCGTTGCGCAGGTCGTACTCGATCTCGCGCGAGGCCCCAATAATCACCTGCCGCGTGATGTACAGGAACACGCCCGAAACCGCCGCGATGCCCAGCAGCTTCATCCCCGAGCGCGCGATAACCGCCGTGCTGAGGTGCAGCCGCAGATCGTCGATCGCTCCGCCCACGACGACCGGAACCATCGCCTTGGTGAAGTTGTAGATGATGAGCGCAACACCGCCCCACGCAAAGCTCCGCCAGTAACGCTTCAGATACGGAAACAGCGGACGCAGGCGCTCAAACATGATGTTCCTTGGATGAATCTCCGCTCGGCCGGACTCAGAACTTGTGCGCAGCCGAAGAGAATCGCCCGAACTTACCCGGCGATCGGCAGCCGGGCGAGTTCGGGCGCTCGTAGCGGTTACTGCTTAGGCGTTGACGGCGCGGTCGCACCTGTCGGCGGAGTCGCGGGTTCGGTGGAAGCAGGAGGCGGCGTCGTCTCTGGCGCTGCCGGCTTCGTTTCGGTGGGCTTCGCAGTGGGCGCAGGCGGAGCCTTCGGTGCGGGCTGCGTCGCGCTCTGGCTCACCAGCTCCACGTCGAACACCAGCTCGGACTTCGCCGGGATCGGCCCGTGCGCGGTCGGACCGTAAGCCAGTTGGTACGGGATAAACAGCCGCCGCTTACCGCCAACGTGCATCCCGTCGAAACCGGTGTCCCAGCCAGGAATAACCATGTGCTGGCCGTAGTTGATGCTGATAGGCTCGCCGCGGTCGACCGAGGAGTCGAACTTCGTGCCGTCGGTCAGATAGCCCGTGTAGTGGATCGTGTACCACATGTGCGGCTGCGCCAGAGGACCTGTGCCGATCTTGGTGTCGACATAGCTGAGCGAGAAGCTCGAGCTCTCCAGGCCAAGACTCTCGGCAAGGGTCGGGCTGACAAACGGCGCAACGTAGCTCAGCTTCACACCAGGTGTGCTGGTCAGCGTATAGAGCGGCTTCGGGCAAGGCGAGCCAGCTGGCAACGCAGGGATCTTCGGCGAAAGCTGCGGAATGTCGGTCGAGCACGTTGCCGGCTTCGCGGCAGCGGCCGCCGTGGCGCGAGGCACAGCGGTGCTCGCGGCATGGTGTACCGGAGCCTTCGCTGTCGGCGCCGGGGTTTGGGCGGACACCGAAACGGCGCCAGCGAACAGAAGCATGAGGAGGGACGAGCGAACAGAGGTTGTCATGTCGATTACAAGTCTATTTGAAGTAGCCGGTTTCGAGCGATAGCGTCCGGTCGCCGTTTAGACGATCCAGCCGCGCCTACGTGGGCGTTCGCAGCAGCAAATAGCTTCCGGCCATGGCGAACAGCAGGTCCGGCGACCACGCGGCCAGCACCGCCGGGAGGGAGTTCACATTTCCGAGGTTCTCGAAGATGCCAGCCACGACCCAATACGCAATCGCGACGCCTATGGCAATGCCCATACCCGCTACGCTGCCCTTCTTGCCTGCCGAGAGGGCGAACGGGATCGCGAGGATCGCAAGCACTAGCGTGACCAGCGGATACGCCAGTTTGCGGTTGAGCTGCACGCGAAGACCCATGGTGTCGAAGCCGCTCTGCTGCAGGTCGCCGATGTAGCGCGAAAGCTCGGCGTACGACATCTGCTGGGACTGGATATCTTCCTTCTTGAAGTAACCGGGCTGCTCGTGGATCTCCGGGAAGCTGGCGACCTTGAACGTCTGGTACGTCCCGATCGTCTCACCCGTGAACGTGCGCTGCCATCCATTCTCGAAGACCCAGTGCTGGTGCTGGTCGTCCCAATGCACGCTGGAAGCGAACATGCGCCGGCTCAACACGAAGGAGTTCGGCTGGAACTCGAACACAGTCAGGTTAGCAAAGACGTTTTTGTAGGGGTCGAAGAACTGGTAGTAGAAGATGCGCGCCGGCTCGCCATTGCCGGAGTTCTGCCCGGAGATCCACTGCCGGTCCGGCCGCAGGAACGTCTGCGCGGGCTTGCCCTTGATGACCGACCGCAGCGCCTCCTGGCGCTTGTTCGCTGTCGGCAGATACAGCTCGTCGAACGAGAACAGCGCGACCGAGAGCACCGCCGCAACCAGCAGCACCGGCGCGATCACACGGTACAGACTGATGCCCGTAGCCTTCATTGCAGTCAGCTCGCTCGTCCTGCTCAGCGCGCCGAACGTGATCAGCACAGCAACCAGCGAGCACACGGGCGTGACGTTGTAGAGGACGAACGGAATCAGGTTGAGCAGGTACAAGCCGACGGTAACCAGCGGCGTGCGGAACTTGATGATGTCGCCGATCAGTTCAAAGAACGTGAAGATGAGGAACAGCACGGACAGCGCGAGCGTCACCAGCACGAAGTTCTGCACAAAGCTGCGCATCACGTACTCGTCCAGAATCAGCGGAAACCGGATGCGCAGGCTGCGCCGTATGCGCTGCATCACACCGCCGTCGAGAGACACCTCGAAACCTTGCGGCGTTTTGCCGCCGAACCGCTGCACGAACTTCCTGATTGCGCGTCCGCAAGTGGACAGCACGGTGATCGCGACACCACCGCGGGTCAGTTGCTGGATCAGCAGCAGACCGGCCGCGGTGAAGAGCAGGTTCGCACCCCACACGCCGAGGAACGGCGAAAGCTTGCCCTGATTGGCGAATGCAACGCCGATCTCCGAAAGGAAGTAGTAAAGGAAGACCAGGAACAGCGTGAGCACGAACCCCGTTCCCTTGCCGCCGCGGTTGGACGAGAGGCCGAGCGGCACGCCGACCAGCATCAACACAAAGCATGCGGTCGGAAATGAAAAGCGGCTGTTCAGCTCAATCCAGTACGGCCGCGTGTTGCCGCGCCCGTGCGCCGCGCGCCAGAGCTGCGTCATATCCATTGCCTTCAGCGGCGTGTCGCGACGCGTAACGCGCGCCTCCTCCTGCTGGCCTGTCTGAATGGGAAGGTCGGTGGAACTGAAGGTCGAGATGTCGTACTGGTTCGGGTTCGCCGGCGCGATGTCGTGGCGCGAGCCGTCGATCAGGTGCAGTTGCAGCATCTGCGACCCGCCGTTCAAAACGTACGCCTCGCTCGCGGTCACGATGTGCGGCGTCGCGGGTTGGGTCAGGTCGGCGAGAAACACATGCCGCCACAAGGAGGATCCTTGCCCCGGATGGACGTCCTGCACATAGAGCACGTAGTTCTTGAAATCTTCGTAGAAGACGCGAGGCTGCACCTCGAAGGACACCTGCGCCGTCTTGCGTTCTTCCTCGAACTGCAGCAGAGCGGACGCCGCGTGGGGCGCGACGTAGAGAGTGTTCACCAGGTTCACGGCCCAGGCCAGTACCGCGAAGATGCTCATGATGCGGATGAAGGTCGGAATGCCCATGCCGCAGGCGCGCATCGCCGTAATCTCGCTGTCGGCGGCCAACCGGCTGAGGCCCAGAAGGATGCCGATCAGCACCGCCATGGGAATGGTCAGCGTGAGCAGGTTCGGCATCAGGTATGCCGTAACGCGCGCAACGTCGTTAAGCGAAGCCGAGCCGCGAACGGCCAGTTCCATCAGCGTCAAAAGGTAGCGCATGAAGAGAACGAACGTGAACAGCAAGCCGCCGAGCAGGGCGTAGGTGACGACTTCGCGAAGGATGTATCTGGTGAGGATGCGCACGGTACGGGTTCTCAGCGGCTAGGGGCGTTCAGCAACAACGACTTCGGGGACTAATTGAGTGTATCGGGTTCTGCGGGGCCGATGTGGTTTGCCTATTGGACGCGGCTTGGTCGATAAAGCCGCAATTTATGCGTCCGCTGCTTCAGGCGCCGGCATAAACCGGTAACCGACGCCGCGTACCGTCAGCAGATGCACCGGCTGCGAAGGGTCGGGTTCGAGGTAACGGCGCAGCCGCACGATGAAGTTGTCGATCGCGCGGGTGTCGGTGTCCTCGTGGACGCGCCAGACGTTTTCCAGGATTTCTTTGCGGGGGATGATCTTACCGGGCCGCTCGATCAGGTACCGCAGCAGGTCGGCCTCCATCACCGTCAGGTGGACGAGCTTCTCGGGCGTGTGGATCTCCAGCGTCTCGAAGTAGATGGTGCGATCGCCCAACACGTACTCATCGAGCGGCGCAGGCTCGACTGCATCAGCGGCAGCCGGAGCACTGTGCCAGTGCACGCGACGCAGCAGACTGGTCAGCCGCGCCAGCAGCACGCCGAGATCGAACGGCTTGGGGACATAATCGTCCGCGCCGGCGGCGAAACCTTCCACGACATCCTCGCTACGGCCACGTGCGGTCAGCATCAGCACCGGCGTATAGAGCCCCGCCTCGCGCAGCGCGCGCACGATGGAGAAGCCATCACGGCCGGGCAGCATCACATCGAGCAGGATCGCCGCAGGCTTCTCCGACGTCTCTAGCAGCCATTCGAGCGCCGCATCGCCGTCAGCCTCATGATGCGTCCGATAGCCCTCGGCCTCCAGATTGAACAGCAGCCCCTGCGCAATGTGCTCCTCGTCCTCGACGAGCACAATAAGAGGCCGCTCGCTGCCCTGTTGCTCATCCATCCGCCGCCCCCTCATCACCGCCGCCTATCGCCAGCGGCAGCTGCAACAGCATAGTCGTCCCTTTGCCGAGGCCTTCACTGGTGGCGGTGACGTCGCCGCCATGCTGCCGCGCGATCGTGCGCACCAGGAACAGACCGAGGCCCGTGCCTTTGATCTTCACCAGGTCGTTGGACGACACGCGATAGAAGCGGTTGAACACTCGCTTGAGCTCGCGCGAAGGCAGCCCCACGCCCGTGTCGCTGATGGAGAGCACTGCCCAGGTGTAGTGCTGGATGGCCAGCCGGCAGCGGATATGCACGCCGTTGGGCGAGTACTTCACGGCGTTGTCGAGCAGGTTGAGGATCGCCGTGCGCAGGTCTTCGGGATTGCCCAAAACGAACAGCCGCACAGCGCCCGGAACCTCCGCCAGTACGATTGCGCCGGGCGGAAGGTGGTGACGCTGACACACGGTATTGACACATTCGGCCACCAGCGGATAAAGCTCCACCCGGCTATATTTCTGGTCGCGCCGCCCAAGTTCGCCCGCCTTCAACACGCTTTCCACCGTACTCAGAAGCCGGTCCGTATCGGTGTGCATGATGGCATAAAACTTCTGCCGCTGGGTCTCGTCCACCGATCGCCTTTGTAGAGTTTCGAGATAAAGCCGGAGGCTGGCGATCGGCGTCTTCAATTCATGTGTCACGGCATTCAGGAATGAATCCTGGCGCTCGTTGCGGCGAATCTCGCGCACCAGGAAGATCGTATTCAGCACAACGCCGGCGATCAGAATCCCGAACAACACGACGCCGAGCAGGTCCATCGCGAGACGGCGGCTGTTGTGGTGAATCCAGGTGATGTTGAGCGTCACAGCAAGCGCCGTCAGACACACACCGAGCGTGATGAAAAAGGCAATCGCTCCCCGCCGGCGGTTGATATTCATGGCTCAGGGAAAGTATAGCCGCCGCGCCGTCGGAGGTGCTTAAACGAAGAAGACCGCCACGAGGCGGTCGCTCCGATTCCTTCAGAAGGCGTTTACTCCATGTAAGCGCCGGCCGGCTTGGGATTGTTCGGATCGAACTTGGCGATCTGGACTTTCTTTGCGAGGCCCAGCTTCTCCATCACCCAGATGCCGTAGTAGTTGATGTCGAACTCGTACCAGGTGAGGCCGTGGCGCGCGCTGACCGGGTGAGCGTGGTGGTTGTTGTGCCAGCCTTCGCCACCAGTCAGCAGGGCAACCCACCAGTTATTGCGCGAGTCGTCCTTGGTCTCAAAGCGGCGCTTGCCCCACAGGTGCGTCGCGGAGTTGACCAGCCATGTAGCGTGCAAGCCGAGCGTAACGCGCAGGAACGTTCCCCACAGCATCATGCCTACAGCACCGGCAATAACGTGGCCGGCAGGCGCCAGCGCCGCGCCCAGCGCGAGCTGCAGCAGGCCGGAGATCGTCAGCGGAAGCCAGTGATACTTCGAGAGCCACACATGGCCCTTATCGCGCGAAAGGTCGGGAGCGTAGCGGCCCAGCAGGGCGGTCTCGGAGTGCAGCGCGCGGCCCGAAAGAATCCAGCCGGCGTGCGCCCACCAGGTGCCGTCGTGCGGCGTGTGCGGATCGCCTTCGTCGTCGGAGTTCTGGTGATGCACGCGGTGCGTGGCCACCCAGAAAATCGGTCCGCCTTCGAGCGCCATCGTGCCGCAGGCGGTCACGAAGTACTCAAGCCACTTCGGAACGCGATAGCCGCGGTGCGTCAGCAGGCGATGATAGGCCATGCCGATTCCGACGTTGATCGCGAAGAAGTACATCACGACGGCGACGGCCAGGTTCTTCCACGAAAAGAAGAACAGCGCTGCAATGGCGCCGACGTGAAAAAGACCCATGAAAATTGTGGTGATCCAGTTGATGCGGCCTTGCTGATGCTCGCGGCCCATGCGCAGGTCCTGCTTGATCTTCAGGACTGTCTCGTGAACTTTAGGAGCTGCTGCCGTACTGGGTTTATCGCTGACGGGGACGACTGTGCTGTTCATGCGGAAATTGTTCCCTCTGAAATAACGATAGACGCGGCGAACCGGAGTTGTGTGTAAGACTTTTGTAATGCGGGACCCAAAGAACCTTCACGGCTTGATATCAGCCCTACGCGCCCTGGCTTGCTGTATCGTTCTATCGGTCACAACAGCTTTATGTGCACAGGATGCGGCGAAGAAGAACATCGATCTTCCCACCAGCAAGCTGCTGCAACTTCCCGTCCCTGGATCGCCTCAGCGCACAAACAGCCTTCCGATGTCGCTGGCAGTCTCGCCCGATAAACGCTGGGTCGTGTCGCTGAATGCGGGTTACGGCACGCTGGAATCGAAGTACGACCAGTCGCTCGCGGTGCTCGATACGACCACCGGCACAGTGCGCGACTTCCCCGACAGCCGCACGCTGGTGCGCAACAAGCAAACGTTCTACTCGGGCGTCGCGTTCAGCCAGGACGGCAAACGCCTCTACGCCACGCTTGCATCGCTGAGCGACCCTGAGGGGAAAACGAAGGGCGATACCGGCAGCGGCATCGCAGTCTATAGCTTCGTGGATGGCGTGCTGACGCCGCAGCGGTTCATCAAGCTGCCGATGGTTACCCTCGCAGCCGGCCATCGCACACTGCTGCGGATGGCCGATAACGGGTCGCTCGGCGTGCCCTACGCTGCGGCAATCGCGGTGCTGCCTGGCGCGCCGGAACGTCTGCTCATCGCGGAAAATCTTTCCGACACCGTCGCGATCGTCAACTCCGGCACCGGCGCGGTCGAACACCGCTTCGATCTCTCCAGCAATGAGATCGTGCCCTCCGTGTACCCGGTAGCCCTTGCCGTCACCAGGGACGGCTCCCGCGCTTTCGTTGCGCTGTGGAACGCCAGCGAGGTCGTCGAGCTTGACCTCGCCCACGCGGCGGTGACAAGGCGCATAGCACTGCTGAAGCCGAAGCTGCCAACAGCCGCCGGAACGCACCCGTGCTCCCTGCTGCTCGACGAACGCGCTGCCACCCTGTATGTTGCGCTGGCCAACCGGGATGCCGTTGCCGCAGTTGATACCGGCAAACCTGCCGCCCCGGAGCTCGCTGTCCGCGGCTATTTCGACACACGGCTGCCCGGCCAGAGCTACTTCGGCGCGGAGCCCAATGCGCTGGCGGAGAACGCCGACGGCACGCGGCTCTACGTGGCCAACATGGGCACCGACTCTATCGCGGTGCTTGATCCGCACAAGCTGAAGAGCATGGCCAAAACCAAAGGAATGGCCGAACCCATCGGCTTCATCCCCACCGAGTGGCTGCCCACTGCGCTCGACTTCGCGGGTGGCCATCTCTTCATCGCCACGGGCAAGGGCCAGGGCATAGGGCCCAATGGCGGACCGCAGAAGATGACGCCGGAGACGAGCAAGTTATCTGGCTTCAACCGCCCCTTTACGTACGACTTCACACTGCTCCACGGCTCGTTGGCTTCGGTCGACGAGAAGGCCATCGAGCGCGACCTCAAAGAGTCCACGGCGCAGGTGGTGGCTTCCAACCGCATGCGCGCAGCCGACGAGAAGATCGACTTCGCAGGTGGCCACAACCCTATCAAGCATGTGATCTACATCATCAAGGAAAACCGCACCTACGATCAGATCCTCGGCGATCTGGCCGTGAATGGAAAACGAGTCGGCAACGGCGATCCCGCACTGACAATGTACGGTGCGGCGATCACGCCAAACGAGCACAAGCTTGCGTTACAGTTCGGCGTGCTGGATAACTTCTTCGACTCCGGTGAAGTTTCGGGCGATGGCCATGTGTGGTCTACGGCGGGCATCGGTACCGACTACCTGGAGAAAACGATCCAGCAGAGCTACCGCGGCTCGGAGCGGACCTACGACTACGAAGGCATTGTCGCCGAAGGCTACCCTCTCCTGCAGCACATTCCTGACGTCGCCGAAGCGCCAAGCGGCTATCTTTGGACGAATATCGCCGCGCACGGAAAGACGCTGTATCACTTCGGCGAATACATCGCCTCCACCTTCTGCTCCGAAAAGAAGCCCAAGGGCACAATGGACCCGCAACAAGGCGCGTGGTCGGGCGAGACTGCAATCTGTCCATCAGCCTCAATCAAACCGGGTGAGGCCATTCCGGCGGAGTGGGGCGGCGGAGTGAACCTCTGGCCGTGGTCTATTCCACGGCTCGCGAAGAACACCGCCACCAAACCGGAGTTGATGGGCCACTTTGCCCCGGAGTCTCCCGACTTCAACCTTCTCATCCCCGACCAGATCCGGGTGGCGATCTTCCTGCGGCATCTCGCGCAGTGGGAAAGCGATCGCAAAGCCGGTCACGACACCATGCCCAATTTCGTGATGCTCCGCCTCGGGGACGATCATACCGCCGGCACCAAGGCAGGAAGCCCAACACCAAAAGCTTCCATCGCCGATAACGACCTCGCCGTCGGTCGCGCGGTGGAGGCCATCTCGCACTCGGCTTACTGGGACGACACAGCGTTCTTCATCCTTGAAGATGATGCGCAAAATGGTGGCGACCACGTCGACGCGCATCGCTCACTGGGCATCGTCATCAGCAAGTACGCGCCGCACCCAAAGGCCGGTGACGCAGCTTTCGTCGACAGCCGTTTCTACTCGACCGTCAGCATGCTGCGGACAATGGAGACGCTGCTCGGTCTGCCTCCCATGAACAACAATGATGCGTTCGCTTCGATGATCTCATCGCTGTTCACCGGCCCCGGCGATCAACCGGCCTATACCGCCGATACGTCGAATCGAGACAACGGCCTCATCTACACGGCCAACAAACGGACCACGCCGGACGCGGCCGCATCCGCGAAGATGGATTTCAGCCATGCCGACCGCGCCGATTCCAGCAAGTTGAACGTCATCTTATGGCGCGATGCCATGGGTGACAAACCCGTGCCTTCGATGCTTCTGATAAAACATCCGAAGGTGAAAGATGACGATGATGACTAGCCGCCGCAAGCGGTTGGAACCATTTGTTCTGGGAATTCGATTATCCGAGCGTCCGTGGGGCAGGTTGACCCTCGAGCCTTGGTACGACGTTCCCTTGACGAAGCCGGTCGGCGAGTCCTGGCTCACAGGAGAGTTGTGCGTAGTGGAAACAGGTCCATACGCCGGATTCCTGCTCAGGCAGATGGAAAAGAAGTTCCGCAAAGCGCTGCTGGGCGAAGGTTGTACGCACTTTCCTTTGCTGGTCAAGCTGCTGTTCCCCCAGGACAAGCTCTCCGTCCAGGTGCATCCCGACGACGCTCACGCAGCGAAGCTCGGCGGCAGCGCGCGCGGCAAGACGGAGTGCTGGTACGTGCTCGAAGCCGCGCCGGGCGCGAGCCTTTCGCTTGGCCTAAAGCCCGGAACCACTGAAGAGATGGTGCGCAACGCGCTTGGCAGCAATGCATTTGAAGACCTTCTGCACGAGGAGCCGGTTGTGGCCGGCGATATGATCTTCGTCGAAGCCGGCACGGTGCACGCCATCGGCCCCGGACTCACGATCCTCGAAGTGCAGCAGCCTTCCGACACCACTTACCGCCTGTACGACTATGGTCGTCCCCGCGAACTCCATCTCGAAGATGGCATGAAGGTCATCAAGCTCCAGAATGGCTCAGGCAAGGTGGCTCCGCGAAAGGAAAACGGCTGCACCGAACTGATCGCCGTGAAGTACTTCTCGGTAGACCGATGCGACGTTCCCGCGGGTGGCGTTGTCACGATCAGCGGTTCGCATACAGCAGAGTGCCTAGTCGCGCTATCGGGAGCCGGCGTGCTCGTGCATGGAAAGACGCGGCTCACTATGCCCGTGGGCCAGGCCGTTGTCGTGCCCGCATGCTGCGAGGCCTACACCATCGAAGGGGAGTGCAGCTTCGTCCGCTGCGGCGTTCCGCCTGAAGCCGCTTAGAACTGGAAGTAGAGGAACGAAGAGCTTTCCATGTTCGCGAGGATTGCAAAGAACAGCACCGCCATACCCAGCGACCACAACAGGTTCGGCCTCCAGCGCAGACTCGACCAGAACGAGCTTCCCTCACTTTCGCCGATGGGCTCTTCACCAAGGATCTGCTGCGTGTTCGGCATGAACCATACGACCGGAAAGAGCAGGAAACCCATCGCTCCATTCAGCACTGTTCCCATGTGGCCCACGCCGTTGTGTCCGGCAAGATCCTGTACAAACCCCAGCGCGCTGCGCAGCGAATCGGCGCGAAAGAAGACCAGCGCGAAGCTGACCTGCAGGTACACCCCGACACGAAACGCCATTTGCACAAGACCTTTCGGCGGCTCCGGTGGTGTGCCTTTCTGGCGTTGATGGAAGTGCCGCCATGCCTGGTTCCCGGTGAGATAGATGCCATGCAGCAGACCGAAGATGAGGAACTGCAGCCCGGCGCCATGCCATAGCCCCGTCAACAGCATCGTGATCATCGTGGGGTATGCGACCATCGCGGAAAACCCGCCGACGGTCGCCAGCGCTTTACGTGACGTCTTCTTCCCTGCTGCCGCGCGCCGCCGCTGCACACTCAGAAGGATTGGGTTGTAGAGATACAGCGTAACGTAGCGCGTTAACGTCATGTGCCAGCGCTGCCAGTACTCCGTCACGCTGGTCGCCTTGTATGGCGAGTCGAAGTTCAGCGGGAAGCGGATGGAGAAGATACGCGCAAGCCCCAGCGCCATGTCCGAGTAGCCCGAGAAGTCGAAGTACAACTGCATCGTGTACATCACGAGGCCCGTCCACGATGCTGCCGCGGTCTGCAAGCCCGCATGCGCGAAGGAGAAGTTCGCAGAGTCTGCAAGTCTGTCCGCAATGAGGACCTTCTTCCCCAGGCCGAACAGGAACCATGTCAACCCGAGCGAAACATCGGACGCTACGAGTTGGAACCTGCGGCCCTCCGCGAACTGCGGCATCATCTCCTTGTGGTGCAGGATAGGGCCGGCGATCAGGTGCGGGAAGAACGTGACAAACAGAATGTAGCTCAGCAGGTCCTGCCGCTCGGCTTGGCCTTGAGCGAGATCGACAAGATACGAAATCTGCGTAAAGGTAAAGAACGAAATGCCGAGCGGAAGCAGGATCGAATGCGGCCCCGGCACGGCAACATGCAACTGCTGCAGGACACTCAGCGTCTTGGGCAGATACTTGAAATAAAACAGCGCAAGCAGGTTGAGCGCGATGCCGAAAACCATCAGCCGTCGGCGCAATGCGCCGTTTTCACCGGCTCCCGCAATGCCGATGGAAACCATGTAATTCACCACGATCGACCCCAGCAGAAACAGCACGAACCAGGGATTCCAGGCCGCGTAGAACACCACTGAGCAGAACGCGAGCCACGCAATCACAGACCGCCGCCCGCGCGCGCCCAGCAGATGGAAGCCCACCATGGCGATGGGCAGAAACACAAAAATGAATTTGAAGGAGTTGAAAAGCATGGTCTGCGCTAGCGTGAAACTATGAAAGCGGTCCCGAAAAACTATGGCCGCATCGCTGCGCCGGTAATGCTAAGGCTTGAGTGCAACGCGCTGAAGTTGAGCCAGGTTGCGCGTCTCGCGGTTGTCGATCGATGGGTTTTCGATGGCCACTTCGTTCACCTGGCTGGCGACCATGTTGCTCACCACTCGCGAGCCGCGCGCCGTGTAGTGACGGCCATCGTTGAAGAGCTCAATAGGCAGCGCCTGCAGTGAGTTGCTCGTAACTCCGTCGAGTTCATCCGCATACGCCGCAAGATTGTCATCGCATGACGGAATCGGAGCAACGTCCACCAGCACCACCTCGCTTCGTGGCGAGTAGGCCCTGCGGAACTCGTCCGCCAGCATACGCGGGAACGTGCCGCCCGAAGCGGCGTTCAGCTTGGCCGCACTGTCACAATATGTGCGGGCGGGAGCCGGCGGCGTAAAGAAGCCGTTCCGCACCTGCACCCGATCCTCTTCAGGCCGCAGGTGCGTGGCCCGATACCAGACATCTTTCAGCGCATAGTATGCACTGAACCCAGCCGCGTAACCCGCGAACGACACCGCTTCATGCGGGTGCGTCAGCAGCACACGACGGCTCTCGGCGGGCGTGCCATGACGCAGTTGTTCCAGCAGACCTTCCGCATAGATCGTGTGATTCCACACCCGGTTCTCCTGCTGAAAGTCGTCGGGGGAGAGCTGGATCAGCAGCACCTTGGGACGGGCATTCTGCTGTAGGTAGTGATCAAGTGTCAGGTTGCCGGTCACGGCGAGCACGGCATTGGTGACGGCGATGTTGCAGGTCTTGAAGCCGGTATTGCGCGACACGACGTCGGGATCGATGCCGGTCATGGCGGTCGAATCGCCGTAGATCAGCACGTCGCAATTGCGGTGACGCATGTCGAATATAGCGTCGTTCGACTGCACCCAAACGCTCGCGCCATGATGCACGAAGAAGTCAGATTTGCCCAAGCCAATGAAGGCCGGTATCGCGAGCAGTGGAAGCAACACCACCATCGCGCAGTACAGCATGGCCGGATCAAACGGCCGCTTACGTGCGCCGCCGCCGACTGAGACTGCATTCGCTCGATCGGAAACGTCTTGGCCCGAGCTTGGAAGGCTCATGTATGCAATGTTTTTGAATCGTGCGCCAGTGGAAGCAAACACGCGGCGAAGAATACCGCGAAACCGAATCGTATCTCTGCGCAACAAACTCACGATAGGGTTCAAACTCCTTCCACGTATAGACGCGGATGTTTCGCGGAACGTTTACTGCGTTCGCGGAAGGGTCCGATTCAGTTGCAATGTTTTTTGCTAGCCCAGAAACACGCTCAACTCACTTGCCGCGGCGCGCAAATGCGGAAGAAACCGCGTCTGCATCTCCAGCATCGGCATGCGCGGCGCGTTACCACTTAGGTTCACCGTCGCTACGACGCGCCCATTCGGCGCATATACCGGCACAGCGATCGAACGCAGGCCGATCTCCAACTCCTGATCCACAAGCGCATATCCGTTGCGTCGCACATTACGCAGCGCAAGACGCAGCTTGTCCGGCGATGTCATGGTCCGCGGCGTGTACTGCGTGAACGTAGCGCGAGCAAGGTATTGTTCCAACTGATCTTGCGGCAAATACGCCAGCAGCACGCGTCCCATGCTGGTGCAGAACGCCGGCAGACGCGAGCCGATGTGGAGATCCACCGACATCACACGCGTCACCGCTGTGCGTGCGATATACACGATGTCATCCCCGTCCAGGGTTGCCACGGAAAACGATTCGCCCAGCGCCGCTGACATGCGCTCAAGTATCGGCTGCGCAGCGTTGGCCAGCGTGCTCGTCGCTGTGTACGTGTTCGCGAGCGTCAGCATCTTAGGCCGTAGCGAGTAACGCTGACCGTCTTCCGCGCCCGCGAAGCCAAGCTTTGTCAGCGTGTACAGACATCGCCGCACGGCCGCGCGAGAAAGCCCTGTACGCACACTAATCTGCGAGATGGTCATCTGCGGCGTCTGCGGCGTGAAGGCCTGAATGACGAGAAGCCCGCGAGCCAGCGATGCCATAAAGTTCGGATCCCCCGTGTAGACATCGAGAGCAGCAGCGGGGACCGGCTTGGTCCTGGGGGCGGGAGGTGGTGGTGGCGGTGCGGCAGCGAGCGGGGATGGCGATAGGCTCAAAGGTTGCTCCTAAGCATCGTTCGATTGTCGTTCTACCTCTACGATAAACGCACAACTGTAATTTACGCAACATCTGGTTTCATTTGTAAAAAGCTTTTAAATGCAAATGGCGCGAAGCTTTTGCTCCGCGCCATCATGTATTTGCCCCGTCTGGAGCTACTTCCTGCTGCGATACAGCTGGATAAGCCGGTTCGTTGAAGGATCATGATCCAGCTTCGGCTCGGCCTCATCTTCGAGTTCGCCAATGATCTTCTGCGCGAGGACCTTGCCCAGTTCCACGCCCCATTGGTCGAACGAGTCAATGTCCCACACGACGCCCTGCGTAAACACAGCATGCTCGTACATCGCGATCAGCTTGCCCAGCACCTCGGGTGTCAGCACCTCAGCGAGGATCGTATTCGAGGGCCGATTGCCTTCGAATACCTTATGCGGCACCAGCGCCTCGGGCGTGCCGCTGGCCTTCACCTCTTCGGCCGTCTTGCCGAAAGCGAGCGCCTCAGCCTGTGCGAAGACGTTGGCCATCAGCATGTCATGATGCCGGCCGATCGGATTCAGCGTTTTGAAGAAGCCGATGAAGTCGCAGGGGATCAGGCGTGTTCCCTGGTGAATCAGCTGATAGAACGAGTGCTGACCGTTGGTGCCTGGCTCGCCCCAGTAGATCGGTCCTGTCTCCGTGTCCACGTGTCCGCCCGAGAGCGTAACGTGCTTGCCGTTCGACTCCATCGTCAACTGCTGCAGGTACGCCGGAAAACGCTTGAGGTACTGTTCGTAGGGCAAAATCGCAACCGTCTGCGCGTCGAAGAAGTCGGTGTACCAGACCGTCAGAAGCCCAATCAGCGCGGGCACATTCCTCTCGAAGGGCGTGTTGCGGAAGTGCACGTCCATAGCATGGAAACCCGCCAGCATCGCGCGAAAGTTCTCCGGCCCGATGGCGATCATCGTGGAAAGACCGATCGCCGAATCCATCGAGTAGCGCCCGCCAACCCAATCCCAGAAGCCGAACATGTTCGCGGTGTCGATGCCGAACTTCGCCACCTCCTTCGCGTTCGTAGAGATCGCGACAAAGTGTTTCGCAATCGCGCTCTCATCGCCGCCGAGGCCCTTCAGCGCCCACTCGCGCGCGGTGTGCGCGTTAGTCATCGTCTCAAGCGTCGTGAAAGTTTTGGACGCCACCAGGAACAGCGTTTCATCCGCAGCCACATCGCGCACCGCCTCCGCGAAGTCGGTGCTGTCGACATTCGAAACGAAGCGGAAGGTCAGGTCGCGCTGAGAGTAGTGCTTCAGCGCCTCATACGCCATCACGGGCCCAAGGTCCGAGCCGCCAATGCCGATGTTCACGATGTTGCGGATGCACTTGCCCGTGAAGCCCTTCCACTCGCCCGATCGCACACGGTCGGCAAACCCGCTCATCTTGTCGAGCACCTCGTGCACCGCCGGAACCACGTTTTCGCCGTCGACCATAATCGACTCGCTCTTCGGCGCACGCAGGGCGACATGCAGCACCGCGCGGTCTTCGGTGATGTTGATCTTCTGCCCCGTAAACATCGCCTCGATGCGCTGCTTCAAACCTGACTCCTCGGCAAGCTGCGTCAGCAGGCCGATGGTCTCCGCAGTAATGCGATTCTTCGAGTAGTCGAGGAAGATGCCTTCTGCCTCAGCCGCAAAGCGCTCACGGCGAGCTGGGTCTTCCGCGAACATCTCGCGCAGGTGCTTCTTGCCGATCGCATCGAAGTGCGTCTTCAGGGCTTTCCAGGCTGCTCGGTTTGCCAAAGGTACGGTCTGCTCGCTCATCAGGTTCATTTCCTCCAGAATGGACTGCGTCTCGGCCCACGGCTCGCAAGTCCTACTCGGACATTAGAGCACCGCAGTCGCCTTCAGGATGTGGGATTCATGTGAACTCTTCGGCGCTCAGCTGTGAACCTCTTGCGCGGGCTCTTCGCATACTCCGAACCGCCGGATAAAAAGGTCGAGCGTTCCGCCCTGAATCAGGATCGAGAACAGCACCACCAGATATGTTGCGGCGAGTATCCACGTCCTTCCCTGCGAAGCCGGCACAGAGAGTGCCAACGCAATCGACAAACCGCCGCGCAGGCCGCCCCAGCTCAGCGTCAGGATGGATGTCTTGTGTCCGCGCTGCAGCGCACAGACGGCCGTCAGGATCAGCGCCACAATACCGATTCGGAGCGCGGTTACGCCGACGATCGCGATAAGACCCGCAGCAATGTTGTGCCGATTGAACGCAATCACCAGCACCTCCAGCCCCAGCAACACAAACAGGATGGAGTTCTGCACCTCATCGATCGCCGCCCAGAACCGGCCCAATGATTCGTGCGAAATTTCCGTATGCGAGTGGTTGAGATTGAACCGCCGCAGCGCCAGGCCGGCCGCTACAGCCTCCAACGGCGCCGAAAGATGGAACGTCTCCGCAAGCGCGTAGCCTCCCAATGCGAGCGCGAGCGTCAGCAGTATCTCTATCTGATACGCATCCACCCGCCGCATAAGCTCCGAAGCGACGAACGCCAGCGCCACACCCAGCAGCAGGCCTCCGCTGGACTGCAGGATAAGCGCGCTGCCGATGTGCAGGACCGAGGGCGTGCTCCCACGCGAGGCGTCGAGCACAGCCAGGAACAGCACCGCCCCGACACCGTCGTTGAACAACGACTCGCCCGCAAGCTGCGCCTGGATATTCTTCGGCACACCCACGCGGTGGAGCATCTCCAGTACGGCGATGGGATCGGTCGGCGAGATCAGCGCACCGAAGAACAGGCTTTCGATCCACGAGACTGGAATCCCGATCAGCGGCAGAGTCCAGTGCATCAGCACCGCGACTGCCGCGGTGGAAAGCAGCGTGCCGAAGACGGAAAGCAGCGTCACAGCAAGCTTTTCGCGCAACAGGTAAGCGAGATCGAGCAGAAACGCCCCCGCAAACAGCAGCAGGCCGAGCATGCCGTGCAGGATCAGGTCTTCGAACCGTATGCGGTCGACCAGGCCTTGTGCCCAGACGTGCAGCCCCGGAAAACGCTGGCTGGCCAGCGCGAGCGAGATGGAGCAGACGACCGTCAGCAGCATCGTCCCGATCGTGATGGGCAACCGCAGGACGCGCGAACTCAGCCAGCCGAACAGCGCGGCTGTGGTGATGATGAGGCTGAGAAGAGCCAGAGTCGTCATGCTCAGTTGAGTCTATCGGGTGTTCAACTCACATTCCTGCACTCCTGCATCTCAATTCGAGATGAGTCTCTCGACCGTTGCACTGCCCATTGCTCATGCGCTGAACAGCGCTGTACCTCCGGATCCCGCGGTCATCGCTCCCGACCCCGTGGCGTCCGCCCGCGAGGCTGGTCTACGCTACGTCTCCGACAGCAGGCCTGGCATTCGGCGCCTGAAGTCGGGGAAGACATTCCGCTACGTCACGCCAGAAGGCAAGCCGCTGCGCGACCGCGAGACGCTTGCGCGCATCAAGTCGCTGGTAATCCCTCCGGCCTGGACGGACGTGTGGATCTGCCCGATCGCCAACGGGCACCTTCAAGCTACCGGACGCGATGCCCGCGGCCGCAAGCAGAGCCGCTACCACCCGAAGTGGCGCGAGGTCCGCGACGAGAACAAATACGAGCGCATGGTTCACTTCGCCGCCGCGCTTCCGCTCATCCGAGCGCGTGTGAAGGAAGACCTCGCACGTCCCGGAATGCCGCGCGAAAAGGTGCTGGCGACCATCGTCAGCGTCATGGAGCAGACGCACATCCGCGTCGGCAACGAGGAGTACGCGCGCACCAACAAGAGCTACGGGCTGACAACGCTGCGCAACAAGCATGTCGAGGTACACGGTTCAGAGGTGACGTTCAGCTTCCAGGGCAAAAGCCGCGTGCACCACACGGTGAGCCTGCGCGACCGCCGCCTCGCGCGCATCATCAAGCAGTGCACCGAGCTTCCCGGCTACGAGCTGTTCCAGTACGTCGACGCGGATGGAACGCTGCACAAGATCGACAGCTCCGACGTGAACGAGTACCTGCGCGAGATCACCGGGCAGCACTTCACAGCCAAAGACTTCCGCACCTGGGCAGGATCGGTGCTGGCCTGCGGCGTGCTGCAGGAGATCGGGCCGTTCACCTCGGCAACCGAGGCGAAGAAGAACGTGGTCGCGGCAATCGCCAAGGTCGCGGCGCAGCTCGGCAATACGCCGAGCGTTTGCCGCAAGTGCTACGTGCATCCGGCAGTGCTCGACGCCTATCTCGGCGGCATCACCATCGAGGCCGCGAAGGAGAAGCTCGACGAGGAGATCGCCGAACATGCTGCGGCGTTGCGCCACGAAGAGCTTGCGCTGCTGAAGCTGCTGGAGCAGCGCGTCGCGCTAAGTTGATTGACCGCAATGCTTTTCCCCTCTATCGTTCGAGAGATTCGAACAACCAAGGGGTGACTTGTGTCTCAGGCGAACGTTGCGGTGATTCAGAATATTTATGCTGCTTTTGCGCAGGGCGATGGCCCGGCGGCTTTCGCGCTGATGGATTCGGCGATGGTCTGGAATGAGGCCGAAAACTTTCCTTACGCCGACCGCAATCCGTATGTCGGCCCGGCAGCCATTGGCGAAGGCGTCTTCTTCCGGCTGGCGACCGAATGGGACGGCTTCCAGGCTGTGCCGGCAGAACTTCTGGATGCGGGCGAAACGGTCGTCGCGCTCGGCCGCTATACGGCGACACATAATGCGACCGGCAAAGCTCTCAACGCGCAGTTCGCGCACATCTGGCGGCTAAAGGACGGCAAGACCACCAGCTTTCAGCAGTACACCGATACGGCGCAAGCCAGGGAGGCTGTCGGCGGCTAGCTGTCTTTCCGGTACAACAGGTTGCGCATCGCCGCGCGACGGGCTTCGTTGGCTTCGGCAATGGAGCGGCGTTCTTCAGCAGACATTTTCGTTTTGCCGGATGAACCAGGCTCGGTGCCTTCCTCGGTGCAGGTTGGGCAGCGGTTGGCGTAACCGGGCTTGTCGGGCTTCAGTTCGAACTCTTCTTCACAGACGACGCAGATTTTAATCGGAAAAGGCATCGTTCACAGGATACTCCGGTTGCAATGTAACGCGGGCTCCCTAAGCGGCCGTGGACGTTACAGCCGAACAGACCTCGGTTGGTTTGGCGACCTTGAAATGACGATCTTTGTAGCGCAGAAAAGGCAGCTCAATCACGCGATAACTGACGGATGCAATCACCGTGTTTACGGCGAGGAAACAGATAAACTGCAGCCAGTCCCATCGCCTTCCGCCGGCAAAACCCAGCGCATGCGAGATTTTCATGACGATCAGGAGCGTCAGCGCATGCCAGACATAGAAGCCGTATGAAATACGGCCGAGATAACGCAGGGGCGCCCACTCGAGGTAGGGCACGAAAAATGCTCGCGTGCAGCAGGCCAGAACCAGCGCACCGGCACAAAGGTTGATGACGCCGTATCCCCAAAGCCAGGTCTTGTGTCCGGAGGCCATGTGCAGTTCGAAGCCGAACAGCGGCAGATGACGGTTCAGCACCAGCGCCAGCGCGACCATCACTGCAACCGCAGCATAGTACGGTTTGCGGATGTACATCATTTCCTTCATGCTCAACGTCGAGATCACCGCACCGATGGCAAACGCACCCAACTGGAACGGCGTAAGGAAGTAAACCAGCCTCGGAGCGTTCGGAGTATTCAGCATCAGCAGGTGAAGGATGGGAGAAAGGAACATGGCAAACATCCCAAACGCTCTGAAATGCCTGCGGGTAAACTGGATAACCAGAAGCGGCCAGACAAGGTAGAACTGCTCTTCGACGGCGAGCGACCACAAGTGAGTGCTGAGGCCAAAGCGCTCCGGTGGTGTGAAGGCGCGCTCGATGTTGTACGTGTAGGTTGCCATGTACGGCAGGAGATGTCCCTGCGCGTAGTAGGAATGGAGTCCAAAAGCGGCGACGGTGAAGATTGCCAGGTAGAAGTAATAAACCGGAAAGATGCGCAAGCAACGGCGGTAGTAGAACCGCTTGAGCATCGCGGCGCGGCTGGTGGCGACGAGTTGTGCGTCAAGCAGGATCCTGGTTATGAGGAAACCGGAGAGCACGTAGAAAAACTGGACGCCGATCCAACCGAGCGGAAAATCGCCCAGATGCAGCAGTGCCACCGCAATCGCGCACAGCGCCCTAATGCCGTCTAAGCCCGGGACCCTTTTTTCCAAAACGTCCTTCGCTATCTGCGTATTTGCCGGCTGAGTAGTTCGTTTCGATTGCCAGAGCGAACGACAACTTCTGGCTCCTGACGAAGTTCCGGGAAACCTGGCCCAAATTCCTATGCTGACCGATTCAGGAAAGTACGTGTCCTAAGGCGAGCCGTCCACAAGAGCATGAATGACAATGTGGTCATTTATATGACATATCACCGACATTTTCCAGCGTGAAGTTGATGTCATCAAGGTGTCCTACCCATGATGATTCGTTCCTGCAGCAGGACGCACGCGGTTGGGCCTTATGGCAACTGTCTGATGCCGGCTGGCCAGCCTCCGGTTGCCTGAGGACGATAGCGTTCAGAAGAAGAGCGTTCGGCGTCAGGCGTTCGCGGTCACGCCGAGGATCTTGACGATGACGCGCTTGGACCGCTGGCCGTCGAACTCGGCGTAGAAGATGCGCTGCCAGGTGCCGAGATCGAGGCGGCCGTTGGTGATGGGAAGCGTCGTTTCGTGGTGCAGAAGCAGGGCCTTGAGGTGCGCGTCGGCGTTGTCTTCGCCGGTCTGGTGGTGCTTGTAGCCCGGCCAGCGCGGCGCGAGTTTTTCGAGCCAGACGCCGATGTCCTCGATGAGGCCGTCTTCGTTGTCGTTGACGTAGATGGCGGCCGTGATGTGCATCGGCGAGACGAAGCACAAGCCGTCGACGATGCCGCTGCGCTTGACGATCGCCTCGACCTGCGGCGTGATGTGGACCATCTCATAGCGGTCGCGGGTGTTGAACGTCAGGTACTCGGTGTGGGCCTTCATGTCGCCATCGTAAACCGGTGTGCGGAAGTGTTACGGGGGTACCCCCCTATCTTTTCGGCCCAAAGTCTCGAAATACAGGGGTTAAGTCTGGACTTAGGACTGTTCGAAGTCTCGCTGAAGTCTCCGAGATTGAAAGTGGTGCAGGTGCCTGGGTATGTCAGTGCCAAGCGGGGTACGCGGAGGACGCAGAGGGATCAGATAACTCCCCAATGCTGATTTAATTGTAGATAGGTGGGGGGATATTAAATGCAGGTTGCCGAAACCGAATTCGCCAGCATTGATGCGGGTTTCATGTGTTTTCCACAGGCATGGGGGCTTGACAGAATTTGGCCGGGATCCGATTTCGGGGCAATACAGACCCTTAGCTCCAGGGCACTTGTTTCGGATCCTGGCGGGACGCTCCATTTACACTGCTCGCCATGCGCGTGATCCTTTTGCTTACCCTCCTGTTGATGAGCTTCGCCACCGCTCGGGGGCAATGGGATATTCAGGACTCGGGGACGAAGGCCAGCCTGCGGGGGATCCACTCGGTGGGCAAGGGTGTGGCGTGGGCCTCGGGCACTGGCGGCAACGTGCTGCGGACTGAGGATGGCGGACACCTGTGGCGGCACTGCACGACGCCGTCCGGAGCGGAGAAGCTCGATTTCCGCGGTGTGCAGGGGTTCGATGCGAACACGGCGGTGGTGATGTCGAGTGGGAAGGGCGACCTGTCCCGGGTCTATAAGACAACCGATGGCTGCCAGACGTGGAAGCAGGTCCTTCGCAATCCCGATGCGGACGGCTTTTTCGACGCGGTGGTGTTCCAGGCGGACGTGTGGACACGGCAACCGGGAGCGCTCGTCGGGCCGCTTAAGTTCCATATCGGTTATGTGCTCGGCGACCCGGTGAATGGCAACTTCGTCCTCTACGAAACCCGCGACAGCGGCGAGACGTGGCGGCGATGGGGGAGCAATGAGCACGATGGGCCGGCCACCGCCCTTCCGAACGAGGGAGCGTTTGCCGCCAGCAACACCTCGGTCATCAGCCCGGGATTCAATGGGGATTTTGCCTTCGTGAGCGGCGGGCCGGAGGGACCAAGGCTGCATCTTGAAAAGCAGCTGGTAATTTCTGACAGCAAGTTCCAATGGGTGTTCAAGACGATTCCGCTGCCGCTGGCGAAGGGGGATGCGGGTGGGGCGTTCAGCGTTGCGGGGCGGTATACGCCGGCGCCTGGTTATGCGGTCGATTTCATGGTGGTCGGCGGAGACTACAAGCAGCCGGACAGCACCACGGGCACGGCGGTGTTCGTGACCGGAGCGACGTCGGCGGTACCCACGGTCCGAACGCCCGAGACCCCACCCCACGGCTTCCGCTCGGCGGTTGTGTATGACATTGCCACGAAGGCCTGGATTGCCGTCGGCCCGAACGGGACCGATATTTCCCCCGACGACGGGCGCAACTGGCGCGCGTTGAAGCCGGGGCCTAACGAGGCGCCGGATGCGGATAAGAATTGGAATGCGTTGTCGCTGCCGTTTGTGGTGGGGCCGAATGGGCGGATTGGGGTGTTGCGGCCGGAGGCACTGAGGCGGGTTCAGTGATTTTCCGACCTGTCGCACGCGGGTGGGGCTGAAGCCTCCGATCTGTACTCGCCTGACTTAGGGCGCGCTCTCAGCGCTTTGGGTTTGTTGGCTCGAGTTCCTAGGGCTTTGCCCTAGGCTGTGATAGTGGCGCACCTTCGGTGCTTCGGTTATGCGCAGTCCGTAGATCTTTTGTGCTTCGGTGATGTTCGGTCCATAAACATTCAATGAGCCCGGGGATGCGCCGCAAGCTGCGATAGCCACGCACCTTTGATGTTTGAGAGATCCGAATAGAATCGGGGCCATGCCACAATCCCTTTCGATGCTTTTGGTGCATGTCGTTTTTTCCACCAAAGACCGGAAACCGTATTTCGACCCCGATACTCGTGTCGGACTACATGCCTATCTGGCGACGGTCGCTCGCAATCTTGATTGCGAATGCTTCCTCGTTGGCGGAGTCGAAGACCATGTGCACCTGGCGATCGGGCTTTCACGAACGCTATCCGTGGCAAAGCTGATTGAGCAGCTCAAGACAACTTCATCCCGATGGCTGAAGACAAGAGCGCGGTCTTTAGAGGATTTTTCGTGGCAACGAGGGTATGCGGTTTTCTCGGTAAGTCCTCAACATTTGCCGGAGTTGAAAGCCTACATCGCGGATCAAGAAGCTCATCACAGACGGTCTTCGTTTCAAGACGAGCTTCGGGTGTTGTTGGCTAAGTATGGTGTCGCGTTCGATGAAAAATATGTGTGGGACTAGCTTTTAGGGCGCGCTTTCAGCGCTTAGAATTCGGGCGTTCGGGACCTGGGGCTCCGCCCCAGGCTGTGATAGCGGCGCACCTTCGGTGCTCGGATGATGTTCGTTCCATAGGCCTCAATTTGAAACGCACAGTTCCAGACACACGGTTCCAAGCACCGTTCCTACGCGGTTCCAGACCCATCGTTCCGACACACCGTCCCAGAAGCACGGTTCGAGGGCCACGGTTCGAGGGGCACGACTCCACAGTTTCATTCTGGACGTTCCGCTGCGCAACGGTTCGGCACGGGTAATCTGATTGCATGATTCTGTATGCTGCAACGGGAAACGCTGGGAAGTTGCGTGAATTTTCCGAGGCTGCACAACCGCGCGGGATTCAGGTTCTCCCTCTTCCCCGTCTCGCTGATCTGCCGGAGCCGGTGGAGGATGCGGAGACCTTTATGGGGAACGCCGAGATCAAGGCTGTGGCCTACTCGCTGGCGGCGCCGGGTTTGATGGTGTTTGCGGATGACTCGGGGCTGGAGGTGGATGCGCTGGATGGCGCGCCCGGGGTGCGGTCGGCGCGGTTTGCAGATGACCGGGGGTTCGATACGGGGTCGCACGGCAGAAAGGATGACCGCAACAACGCGCTGCTTATGGACCTGCTTTCGCGGCTTCCGTTTGCGCCGCGGACAGCGCGGTTCGTCTGTGCGCTGGCGCTGGCGCGGGATGGCGAGGTGCTGTTGCGGGCGGTGGGCAAGGTGGAGGGGGAGGTGCTGGGCGCGCCGCGCGGCAGGGGTGGATTTGGGTACGATCCGCTGTTCCTGCTACCGGAGTTGGGCCTGACAATGGCCGAGTTGCCGCGGGAGCAGAAGTGGGGGCTGAGTCATCGCGGGAATGCGTTTCGGGGGCTGCTCGGAGAGCTGCGCGGCGGACTGATATAGGTCGGGCCTTCAGCCCTCGAATTATGGTCGGCCGGTGGACCCAGGGCGTTGCCCTGGGCTGGGATAGGGCGCGCCGTTGGCGCTGAAAGCGACGGCAAACGCAGAGACAACAGCAAAGGCAGACGCAGAAACAACAGCAAAGGCAGACGCAGAGACAAGAGCAAAGGCAAACAGAGACAACAGCAAAGGCAAACGCAGATCCCCTTCGGGGATGACAAACAAGAGAGCAAGGGCGGTGCCCGGGCAGCGGCTAAAGCGTCGTCGGGCCAATCACCGCACAGGTTTCCGATAAACGCACGGGTTTTCTTGACGCTCCAAGAGCGCAGCGGAATAATCATCCTGCCGACTCCCGCCGTCGCCCGAGTCAACGCAAGTCTGGTCCCGCCAACGTTCAGGAGCGCCGAATGGCCGCAGCCGCACCGCCAGCACCACCGTCATCTTCCAGCCCCGGACCGTCGCTCAAGCGCGGCGTGCAGCCGTTGCGCGCCGGCGAAGGCCACAGCTTTTTCTGGCGACGGCTGCATTCACTCTCGGGCATTATCCCCATCGGCGCATTCCTGGTCGAGCATATTGTTTCGAACTTCGAAGCCATCAACGGGCCGCTGGCCTACGCGCAGCAGGTGAAGTTCCTGAACGGGCTGCCGCTGGTGCGCGTGCTGGAGTGGTGCTTCATCTTTATCCCGCTTGCGTTCCATGCACTGTATGGCGTGTATATCGCGTTCCGCGGGCGGTCGAACGTGAACGTGTATCCGTGGGCCGGCAACTTCGGCTACCTGATGCAGCGCGTGACGGGCATCATCGCTTTTGCGTACATCATTCAGCATGTGTGGCGGCAGCGGTTCGCGGGCGTGCAGTTGCCGGAGCATCCGGGCGCGGCGTTCCACAAGGTTCAGGTGGAGTTGCATAACCCGTGGATGCTCGCCATCTACGTGATCGCGATGATCGCGACGTGCTGGCACTTTGCTTATGGCATCTGGCTGTTCGCGGCGAAGTGGGGCATTACGCCGGGCAACAAGGCGCGGCGGAATTTCGGGTACATCTGCGCGGCCGGCGGCACGGCGCTGTGCGTGCTTGGGCTGTGGGGCATGTATGCGTTTATCGATCCGAAGTATGCGAATGCACCGGAGGACGTGATGCCGGAGCAGCCTGCGGGAATTACGCTGCCCGCGCCGACGACGGCACCGCCGGGAACGACGAATCCGCAGCAGCCCGGTGAGGTCCACTGAGGTGCGCGAGGGGTGGTTGTGGGTTCTCGCAGGGACGGCTCTCAGTTCCGGTTTTGCTTTTGCTGCGCTTACGGATCGCATGGCGAACCAATTGAGAGACACCCAGGACCCGCAATATAACGATCCCTATGGATTGGACCAAACAGGTGGCTGGTCACGAGGCAGAGGCTTCACGACGATGCTGAATGAAGAGCATCGAAAACGATTTCCGGAGAGCTCGTTGCGCTGGAAGGCACAGACCTTCGGATACCTTTTTGCAGCGCTTGCAATGATGACGATCTGGAGTCTCGATTCGCAAAAGGTTCGGCACCAAGACCACGCGCAGAAAATGCAAGATTCAGGCAGGTAAGAACATTATGGCAGCAGCAACACCACGAATCATCGTCGTCGGAGGAGGCCTTGCCGGTCTCTCTGCCGTCATCAAGATCGCCGAGGCCGGCGGTACGGTCGACCTCTTCTCCATCGTTCCGGTGAAGCGCTCGCACTCGGTGTGCGCGCAGGGCGGCATCAATGCGGCCAAGAACCTGAAGGGTGAAGGCGACGACGTATTCAAGCACTTCGACGACACGATCTACGGCGGCGACTTCCTCGCCAACCAGACGCCGGTGAAGAACATGACCGCGCAAGGGCCGGCGATCATCGACCTGCTGGACCGCATGGGCGTGCCGTTCAACCGGACGCCTGAGGGGCTGCTGGACTTCCGCCGCTTCGGAGGCACGCTGTATCACCGCACGGCGTTTGCGGGAGCGACGACCGGACAGCAACTGCTGTATGCGCTCGATGAGCAGGTGCGGCGCTATGAGAGCGAAGGCAAGGTGACGAAGTACGAAGGGTGGGAGTTCCTCTCGGCCGTGCTGGATGCGAACGGCGTGTGCCGCGGGATCTGCGCGATGGACCTGCGGACGATGGAGACGCGGACGTTCGCGGCGGACGCGATCATCGTGTGCACGGGCGGCAATGGGGCGATCTTCGGCAAGAGCACCAACTCGGTGGTGTGCACGGGGAGCGCGCAGTCGGCGCTGTATCAGCAGGGAGCGTTCTACGCGAACGGCGAGTTTATCCAGGTGCATCCGACAGCGATTCCGGGCGAGGACAAACTAAGGTTGATGTCGGAGAGCGCGCGCGGTGAGGGTGGACGCGTGTGGGTGCCGAAGGATCGCTCGGACAAGCGCGCGGCGCAGTCGATACCGGAAGGTGATCGCTGGTACTTTCTGGAAGAGCGGTATCCGAAGTACGGCAACCTGGTGCCGCGCGATATTGCGACGCGCGAGATCTTCAAGGTGGTGTACGAGGACAACATGGGCATCGATGGTCAGCCCATGGTGTACCTCGATGTGAGCCACCTGTCGCCGGAGCGGCAGCACAAGCTTGAGGGGATTCTCGAGATTTACGAGAAGTTCGTCGGCGACGATCCACGCAAGGTGCCGATGAAGATCTTCCCCGGCGTGCATTACACGATGGGCGGGCTGTGGGTGGACTTCAACCAGCAGACGAATATCCCGGGCGTGTACGCGGCCGGTGAAGCGGACTACTCGATCCATGGGGCGAATCGGCTGGGCGCGAACTCGCTGCTGAGCTGCATCTATGGCGGCTTTGTCGCTGGGCCGCAGGCGATGGCGTATGCGAAGTCGCTGCCTGCGCAGGCGGGTGATGGCGGCCATGCCGCAGAGCTGCAGCGGCAGAGGGAGATGAACTCGCTGCTGCTGAATAACAAGGGCACGGAGAACCCGTTCAGGATCTGGCGCGAGCTGGGCGAAACGATGACCAAGCATGCGACGATCGTCCGCTACAACGCGGGCCTGGATGAGGCGGATGCGAAGGTGGTGGAGCTGCTGGAGCGCTTCCGCAATGTGAACCTGAGCGACAAGAGTCAGTGGGCCAATACGAGCTTTGCCTTCGCCCGGCAGCTGTGGAACATGCTGGAGCTGGCACGGGTGATCGTGAAGGGTGCTCGGCTGCGCGATGAGAGCCGCGGTGCGCACTACAAGCCGGATTTTGAGAAGCGCGATGATGAGCGCTTCCTGAAGACGACGATGGCTGCATACAAGGATGGGCAGCCGGAGATTACGTACCAGGAAGTGGATACGCAGTTCATCACGCCAAGGCCGAGGGTTTATACGTCGACGTAGGAGGCAGCATGCCGCGGAAAGCTTACATCGCGATCAGGGTCTATCTGGCACTTGCGCTGGTGCTGACTGTGATGTTTTGCTTTAGCGATTTCGCCCATTTGGGCCATTTTGCGAGGCGGGAGAACTGGCTGTCTCTGCTGAATGTGATGCTGATGGGAGCAGGAAACGCGATGGTCCCGACGGGGCTGGTGATGTTGGGTGTTTGGTCGAATTCGTGGTTCAAGGCAGGGATAGAGCGCAGGGCGCAACGCAGGTTTCAGAGCTACTCAGGGAATTAGGAGCACCAGCATGGCAGACAGCAAAACAATCAAAGTCTCGATCAAGCGGCAGGCTTCGCCTGATGCCGCGGCCGTCACTGAAACGTTCGAGATTCCGTATCGGCCGAATATGAACATCACGTCGCTGCTGGGCGAGATTGCGCTGAATCCGCGGACCGTGAATGGCGCGGATACGACGCCGGTAACGTATGACTCGAATTGCCTGGAAGAGATTTGCGGGTCGTGCGCGATGCTGATCAATGGCAAGGCGATGATGGCCTGCTCGGCGCTGGTGGATAAGCTGGAGCAGCCGATCACGCTGGCGCCGCTGTCGAAGTTTCCGGTGGTGCGCGATCTGGCGGTGGATCGCTCGGTGCTGTTCGAAAATTTGAAGAAGGTCAAGGCGTGGGTGCCGATCGATGGCAGCTACGAGCTTGGGCCTGGGCCGCGGCAGTTTCCGCAGGTGCAGGAGCAGCGGTATCCGCTGTCGAACTGCATTTCGTGCACGATCTGCATGGAGGTCTGCCCGCAGTTCAACGATGTGACGGGGTTTGTGGGGGCGGCGACTATCGCTCAGGCGAAGCTGTTCAACATGGACCCAGCGGGTGCGGTGCTGAAGGAAGAGCGCCTGCGCGCGCTGGCCGGCGATGGCGGCATCCAGGAATGCGGGTTTGCGCAGAACTGCGTGCAGGCGTGTCCGAAGCAGCTGCCGCTGACGGAGGCTATCAGCGATATTGGGCGTGATGTGTTTGTGCAGCAGGTGAAGGATTTCTTTACGCGGTAGACGGCGGGAACTCGCATCGGCGTTATTCTGGACGTATGAGCGAACTGGTCTTCGAAGTGACGCCGGCTGAGGAGGGTGGGTACAACGCCCGTGCTCTCGGTGAAGGCATCTTCACACAGGGTGACACCTGGGAAGAGCTACGCGAGATGGTGCTCGATGCGACTCTGGGCTATTTCCAAGACACCAAGCCGCCGGAGAACATTCGTCTGCACTTCGTGCGAGATGAAGTATTGAAGGTCGCTTGAGAGTTCCGCGGAACGTCCATGGAAGAGATTTCGCGAACCATCTCATACGCCGATGGGACTTCCGCGAGTTGCGCCAGACGGGAAGTCATATCGTCCTCCGAACGGAAACTCCTTCAGGAGCGACAGTCTCGATCCCGGCGCATAAGCCACTTAAGGTGGGTACGTTCCGGGACCTCCTGAACTACATTTCTGAGCAGAAAAACGTCTCGGTCGATGAGCTCTTACGGCAGCTTTAGGCTGCTTCCGGTTATCGCAGATGCGATCCAAATTCCATGCCGAGCAGTGGCTTCCCTACCCTGTTGAGTTGGTGTTCGCGTTTTTTGCGAATCCTGAGAACCTGCCGCGGCTGATGCCGAAGTGGCAGGCGGCGCGCATTGAGGAGGCGTACTTCCGACCGCCGCCGGCGGCTGAGGCGGGGCAGCGGTATCCCGGCATTGCGGCCGGGGATGGGACGCGCCTCGCGATTAGCTTTCGGCCGTTTCCGTATTCCCCGGTGCGCGTGGCGTGGGAGGCGGCGATCAGCCAGTTTGTGTGGAATGAGCAGTTCTGCGATACGGAGTTGCGGGGGCCGTTTCATTTCTGGCATCACTGCCATAAGGTCGCGCCGGTGGTGAATTCACAGACGCAACAGGCCGGGACGCTGTTGCGCGATGAGATGGAGTTCGAGTTGCCGCTGGAGCCGTTGAGCCGCATCACTCTGCCGGTGGTTCGTGCGCAGATGGGAGCGATGTTTCGCTTCCGGCAGCGGCGGACTGAGGAGTTGTTGGCGCTCGTGGTGCGACGCTGATTTCCCATGCTCCGCTGACGTAAATTCCTATCCTGCCGATGAGCACTGTAACCGGCCGTTTCGCTTAGAGGTACCTCCTCTTTGGGCGGCGGAGAACGCGGCAGGCGCAGTCGTACAATGTACGGATGCGACGCGCCATGACGTCCTCCGCCGTTCTTTTTCTTCTTCTCCCTTGCCTTCACATCAGCGCTCAAACTTCGATCCCGCTTGCGACGGGGCAGCCCGAGCCGCTGAACAAACCGCAACTCATCAGCCCGCTCACGCAGCCGACGCTCTCTCCCGGAGTCATCCAGTTGATGGAGCTCGAAGGCCGCTTTGCCCAGGATGTCGCCAAGGGCGGCGGCAAGGCGTTCAGTTCGTGGTTCGCCGAGGATGCCGTGACTCTGAACAACGGCAAGCCTGCCGTTCTGGGTCAGCGCGCCATCGCCGCCAGCGCCGTCTGGGATCCCAAGACCTATCAGCTGACCTGGACGCCGCAGGGCGCGCAGATGGGGCCTTCCGGGGACACAGGCTTCACATGGGGGCACTACGAGGCGCACGCTCTGGACAAGAACGGTCAGCCGGTCACCTCTTCCGGAAGGTACATAACGTTCTGGAAGAAGGTCCAGGATGGATCGTGGAAGGTGGCGATGGATGCCAGCGCCAACGATGCTCCCGCTGAAGGCGACTGCTGCGCTCTACCCAAGCCATGAACGTGGGTTTTGATTAGATCGCTAGTACCCGTTTGTGCGGTTACCTTCGTGCACATTTGAGACCCAACGGGGGAGAGCCAGACTGGCGCCCCGCTTTATATCCTTCATTCAGCATTGATGACCAGATCTCCAGATTCAGCGGAACTGCCGCGCCTTCAGACACTCGAAGATTACGAGTTGCTGGAGATGCCGCACGACCCCGCGCTCGACGATATCTCGCGCCTGGCCGCGCAGGTATGTAACGCCCCAGTGGCGGCGATCACGCTCGTCGAGAAGGACCGCGTCTCATTCCCATCGCGCTACGGCATCGATATCGCCCAGGCACCGCGGCATACGATGCCCTGCGAGATCACGCTAGCCGGCGACGGCATCTACCAGATCCCCGATGCACGCCGTGACCCGGACTATGCTCCCGGAGGCATCGCCGTTGGCGATCGCCGCTACCGCTTCTATGCCGGCGCGCCGATCGTTATGCCGTCGGGCGCGGCTATCGGTTGCTTGTGCGTGTTCGATACGGCCGCGCGCAAGCTGAACTCGGCGCAACTGGAGTCGCTTGATTCGCTGAGCCAGATGATCGTCACGCGGCTGGAGCTGAACGTTCGAGCGCGGCAGATGGACCGCGCCTCGCTTGCACGCCAGCGCGTGGAAAGTGCGCTGAGGGTGGAGCGCAATTTCGTTTCCGCGGTGCTGGATACGGTCGGCGCGCTGGTGGTGGTGTTCGACACCGCCGGCCGCATCGTCCGCTTCAATCGTGCGTGCGAGACCATCTCCGGTTATGCCTCAGCAGACCTGGTCGGCAAGCCGATCTGGGAGCGTCTGATTCCGGCAGAGGAAGTCGCCGAGAACATTGAGCGCTTTGAGGACATCCGCTCGGGCAGCTTCCCGATGACGTACGAAAATTTCTGGCTCGCGGCGGACGGCAGCCGACGGCGGATCGCGTGGTCGGCGACCGCGCTGTGCGATGCGCAGAACCAGGTCGCGTTCGTTATCGCCACCGGCATCGACGTTACGGTGCAGCGCGTGGCAGAAGCGGCCATCCGCGAGAGTGAAGCTCGGTACAGGCAGCTGGTTGAGGGGTCGCTGGGCATGGTGTTCACGCACAGCCTGGACGGCATCGTGCTCTCGATCAACGTGCATGGAGCGCAGGGCATCGGGCGGCAAGTGCAGGATGTCGTGGGCCACTCGTTGGCGGAGTTCATTGAGCCCGAGCGCCTGCATCTGTTGGAGCCGTATTTCGCCTCGCTGAGCCAGAGCGGGGAAGCACAGGGGCTGCTCCACCTGCGCCACACCAACGGCGAAGTGCGCGTGAACGCTTATCGCAACCGGCTTATCGAGGAGCCCGGACGCGCGCCTTACGTGCTGGCGTTCGGCGTTGACATTACCGAGCAGGTGCGTGCGGAAGAGCAGCTGCGTGCGCTGATACGGCAGTCGAATTCGGTGTTGGAGTCGGTGGGTGACGGCATCTACGGTATCGACCTTGAGGGACGCGTGACCGTGGTGAACCCGGCGGCCGCGCAGATGCTGGGGTATCGCGCTGAAGAGATCCTGGGCCGCAACATGCACGAACTGATCCATCACACGTACGCGGACGGCACACCGTACCCGCAGAGTGAGAGCCCGATCCAGCGGTCGCTGACGCAGCGCGAGACGATTCGCGTGTCCAACGAAGTGTTCTGGCGCAAGGACGGCACGAGCTTCCCGGTGGAGTATGTCGCACGTCCGCAGATTGAGTCGGATGGAGAGTTCGGCGAGGCGGCGGGCTTGGGCGAGGCGGCGCTACGCAGCCGCGGGCTGGCTTCATCGGCGCAGCTGACGCTGGGCTTGCCGGGCGCACAGATTGAGCCGACGCCTGCTGCGGAAACGGCGGAGGGCGTTGGTGGGCGCGCTGTGGGTGTGGTCGTTGCGTTCACGGATATATCCGAGCGCAATGCGCTGGACCGCATGAAGGATGAGTTCATCTCCACGGTGTCGCATGAGCTGCGTACGCCGCTGACGTCTCTACGCGCAGCGCTGGGACTGGTGGCGGGCGGAGCGCTAATGCAGCGTCCGGAGAAGATGAGCCAGATGATGAACATCGCGATCGGCAACACGGATCGCCTGGTGCGGCTGGTGAACGACATTCTGGACCTTGAGAGCATCGGGTCGGGCAAGGCGGAGCTGCACAGCACGATGTGCTCGGTGGGCGACCTGTTCCGGCGGACGACGGCGCTGATGCAGACCTCGGCGGCAAAGGCGAACATCCGGTTTGTGATTGAAGCCAATGGCGTAAGCGTTTGGGCCGACCCGGACCGCATTCTTCAGACGCTGACCAACCTGATTTCGAATGCGATCAAGTTCTCGCCGCAGGGCGCGAAGGAGGCCAACGAGGTGCGGCTGATGGCGCGCTACACGACGCCGGGGCAGGCGCTGATCGAGGTGCGCGACCATGGCCGGGGTATCCCGGAAGACAAGCTGGAGGTGATCTTCGATCGCTTCAAGCAGGTGGATGCGTCGGACTCACGCGCGATGGGCGGCACGGGACTGGGCCTGGCGATTTGCCGGAGTATCGTGACGCAGCATGGCGGGAGGATCTGGGCGACGAGCACGCTTGGTGAGGGGTCGACGTTTCACTTCACGCTGCCCACGCACCCGAGCAATAATTTGCGCTAAGACGGAAACAGCTTTGGAATATCTCGCTTGCCACGCACTATTCGCACGATCAGAATTTCGCGGGCATGGAGTTCGTAGAAGATCAGATAATTCTTGTAAGGGACGGCCGGCCAGCTCAGCAGTGGGCGTTTAGTAGCCTTCATCGTAAGTTTGCCGATTCGCGGATTTTCAGCGAGCAATTCGCAGTTCTTGAATATTGCGGCTTCGACCTCGTCCGCCACATCGACACTATCTTTGGCGATGCGGAGCCAGATATCGAAAACATCGCGATGAGCGTTGAGGCTTAGGGTGTAGCGACTCACGCGGCTGAACGTCTTGCGAGAAATTCCTTCTTCCACTCCGCTATCTGGCGTTTGGCTTCTTCCGGCGTGACGGTTTCGCCCCGATCGATTTGATCCAACCCGTCATTGAGCATCACGACGAGTTCGTCATGATGCTCAACCAGAAAGCGGTCGCGCTCGTACGACTCCGATAGGCGCTCGGTGACGTAAGCCTCGGCGCTATCGAAACCGGCGAGGCTCGCACCTTCCTTTGCTATAGCTTCAAGTTCGGGAGTCAGAGTGATCGCCATGGCGTCAGAATACACCTTCCAGCAGGGCTACTCGTCGTTCTCCCTCAGCTTCGCGAGCACGCCGAAATCTTCCAGCGTGGTGGTGTCGCCCTTGACGTCGCCTGTGGTGGCGAGCTCGCGCAGCAGGCGGCGCATGATCTTGCCGCTGCGGGTTTTTGGGAGCATCTGCGTGAAGCGCAGGTCGTCCGGGCGGGCGAGGGCGCCGATTTCTTTGGCGACCCACTGGCGCAGTTCCTGCCGCAGGGCTTCGCTGGGTTCGTTGCCTTCTTCGAGCGAGACGAATGCCGCGATGGCTTGGCCCTTCATCTCGTCAGGGCGGCCGACTACGGCAGCTTCGGCGACTTTGGAGTGGGCGACCAGCGCGGACTCGATCTCCATTGTGCCGAGGCGGTGGCCGCTGACGTTGATGACGTCGTCGACGCGGCCCATGAGCCAGAAGTAACCGTCGGAGTCCATGCGTGCGCCGTCGCCGGTGAAATAGATGCCCTGCCCTTCCTCGTTATGGATTTCGGAGAAGTAGGCCTGCTCGTAGCGCTCGGGGTCGCCCCAGATGGTGCGGGCGAGCGAGGGCCAGGGCTTCTTGATCACAAGGAGGCCGCCCTGTCCCGGAGGCACGGGATTGCCCTCTTTGGTGACGACCTCGGGGACGACGCCGAAGAAGGGGCGGGTGGCGGAACCGGGTTTGGTGGGCACGGCGCCGGGGATGGGAGCGATGAGGATCGCGCCCGTTTCGGTTTGCCACCAGGTGTCGACGATGGGGCAGCGCTCCTTGCCGATCTCGCGGTGATACCACATCCAGGCTTCGGGGTTGATGGGTTCGCCGACCGTGCCGAGGAGGCGCAGGGAGTCGAGTGAGTGCTTGCGGACGCAGTCGGTGCCCCACTTGATGAAAGCGCGGATCGCCGTCGGGGCGGTGTAGAAGACGGTGACCTTGTGCGCGTCGACGATCTTCCAGAAGCGGTCGCCTTCGGGCCAGTTGGGGGCGCCCTCGTACATCATCACGGTCGCGCCGTTCTGCAGCGGGCCGTAGACGACGTAGCTGTGGCCGGTGACCCAGCCGATGTCCGCGGTGCACCAGTAGACGTCGTCTTCGCGGAGATCGAAGACGTACTTGCTGGTGAGGTAGGTCTGGACGGAGTAGCCGCCGGTGGTGTGCACCAGGCCCTTGGGTTTGCCGGTGGTTCCGCTGGTGTAGAGGATGTAGAGCGGGTCCTCGGCGTCCTGCCACTCGCAGGCGCAGTCGGCGGCAGCGGTGCTCATGGCGTCGTGCCACCAGAGGTCGCGGCCGTCCTTCATCGCGACGGTTGCGGAGGGCGCGCGCTGGTACACGACGACCTTGCGGACGCCGGGGCACTTCTCGAGCGCCTCGTCGACGATGTTCTTGAGCTTCACCTCGCCGCCGCGGCGGTAGCTGATGTCCTGGGTGATGATGACCTGGCAATCGGAGTCGTTGACGCGGTCGGCGATGGCGTGGGCCGCGAAGCCGCCGAAAATGACCGAGTGCACCGCACCGATGCGCGCACAGGCGAGGAGCGCGATGGCCAGCTCGGGGGACATGCCCATATAGATGGCGACGCGATCGCCCTTCTTCACGCCCTGTGCCTTCAGGACGTTGGCGAACTTCTGCACCTGTTCCAGCAGGTCGGCGTAGGTGAGGCGGCGGATTTCGCCTGGCTCGCCTTCCCAGAGCAGCGCTACCTTGTCGCGGCGGGTGCCGTTGGCGTGGCGGTCGACGCAATTGTGCGTAATGTTCAACTTGCCGCCGGGGAACCACCTGGCGTGGGGACCGGAACCGTCGAGAACCTTGTTCCACTTCGTGAACCAGTCCAGCTCGCCGGCGGCTTCGGCCCAGAATTCTTCAGGGTGCTCGATGCTGTGGCGGTACATGGCCTCGTACTGCTGCAGGCTCGAGATGTGAGCTTTGGCGGCGAACTCCGCAGGTGGTGGAAACACACGGTTTTCGCGCAAAAGCGACTCAAAATTCGTTCCCACACTCGGCTGGCTTGGCTGGTCGGACATCGGCGTTTCCAAATCTCCTTCGTCTAAATCATCCTTGATGGCGTCAGGCCAAAAGGTACGTTATTGGCACAACGTCTAGCAACCGCGCCCCGGGACAGCGGAGTCCCACAGCGCACGCGCCGCACTACCCCGAAGTGCTATAGCGGGAAAATTCACGGCGGGTAAAACTAAACATATCCGGAGTGTCCGACGATAAGACACTCATGTTGCAAAATCTGCTCAAATCCGGCCGTGCGATCGCCGGGATCACTGAGCTTCTCCCTGTGCCGGAAATTTCCGGCAGTGCCCTGGGCCCGAGGTGATGATGACATTCCACAGGTTATGCCATCATCAGAACAGTGCCCTCCTATGCCAGCTCGATCATCGGCTTCTTCTTCGGCTTTGGATTCGGCGTGGGTTGTGCCCTGGCGGTGATGTACTCGATCTTCATGGGGGGCTACCGCGCCGCGCTTCGCGAGGCCGCGGCTCCCGAGGCCTCGGCACGCCTGCTCAAGGAGCGCAAAAGGCTCAAGCTGCCGCCAGCCGCCTAAGGTTTGGCCGCCACTTCCGCGCGCAGTTCGCGGAGTTCGGTGCCCAGCCGCTCGACGGCCTCCATGAGCTGACGGCTGTGGACGCTCTCGGTGGTCGGCGTGAGGCCCTCCACGTAAAACGTTCCGTTCGGCTCGAGGACACACAGCTTGACGTCCTCGGGGTGGTTGAACCCGTTCTTGTTGAGCACGGAGACCAGTTCTTCGTGGGTCAGGGTCTCCTTCTTCAGCGCGCTCTCGTCCACCTTGCCGTTATGGATCAGGATGGTTTTCGTGCCTTCGATCAGTTCGGTGACCTTCGGCGCCTCGTACAGGACGCGGCTCACTATCCAATTAACCGTCAGCAGGGCGAGTGCTCCGAGGAGACCGCCGCTGATCGAGTTGTCGTCGCCAATGATCGCGTTCTGGACGGTGTTGGAAAGGCTCAACAACACGACCAGATCGAACGGGTTCAACTGGGCCAGCTCGCGCTTGCCGAAAACCCGCAGAAAGACGATCAGGGCAACATAAACGATGATCGGCCGGAGAATTTTTTCCAGCCAGGGCAGCTGCATGTGGAACATGTCTTGCATCATGGTGTGAAACATGGGGGAAGCCTTTCTTCCTCTTGCATTTGGCCCGCTGCTGGAGAGCGGGGGCGCGGCGATTCCTCTCCAGGCGCTGCGGCCATCGTAACCGGTATGGGTCGTCGCGTTGCCCAAACTTCACAAAATTGCATCCAACATTGCAAAACTGTCCGGTTGAAACATTTCCGGGCAGTGACTCAACCCATGGCTACAAGGCGGGCAGTGCGCGTGTGGAGAATGGCCACAGAGCGGGCGAAACTACACCTTCCGAGACATACGCCAGGAATTGGGGTCAGTGACTGGGTGGACACGCGGGTTGCCGGAAGGGCGCGAAGCCGGAGCCCGGTACTCCGGTTCTGATATCTTTTGGGTAAGTCATTCTCTGCCCTGCGTTTTTGGTTCAATTGATTTTGGTTGATAAGGATCGAGTACTACGATGGCTAAGCCGCTCCGCAGCGACAACCCGACCCCCCAGGATATTCAGTTCAAACACTTCGGTGTGTTGAATGATGGCAAGCAGAGCAAGGGCGCCTTTGGAACGGCGGTCGTCCTGAACATCATGATCGCCGCATTGCTGATCCTCATTGGCAGTGCGGTGAAGACCGTCGTCAATGTGAACAAGACGAAGGAAATTGCGTTTGAGCCGATCAAGGAGCCGCCTCCGCCGCCGGTGAAACCACCGCCGCCGCCCAAGCTGCCGCCTCCGCCGCCGCCGAAGCACATGGATCCGCCGAAGATTAAGCTCCAGCCTGAAAAGGTGCCGGAGATGAAGCCGATCGAGGTCCACATGGCGCCGCAGCCGGTGCATCTGCAGCCGGCCCCGCCGCGCGCGGTCACCCCGCCGCCGGCTCCTAAGGCTGTCAGCCTGGCCGCGAACATCGCGCCTGCTTCGGTTCCCAATAATGATGCTCACCCCTCGGCAGTGCGGCTGGGCAATACGACCAGTCCCCTGAACCACTTGACGGGGCCGGCGGTTTCGCCTGTGAACCTGGCTGCGGGCAGTCCGGGAATGCCGGCGAGCAACACCGGTAATGGACCACGTTCGGCTGTAGCCGTCAGCGGCTTCGGCTGCCCAACCTGCACAAACCTGGCTGGCAAAGACGCTGGTTCGCGACAGGTGGTGGGCGTCAAGCTCTCGGCCGGCGGACCTGGCCCAATGACCTCGAAGAACCTGGCCGGCGCTCCGGTGAACGTCCATCTGCAGGCGCAGGCCCCGCCGCCCTCGCAACCTACGGCGACGATCCACACCGCGTCGGTTGCTGCTCCTCCGAAGGTTACGTACAAGCCTCAGCCCGTTTACACGGAAGAAGCGAAGCAGCTGCACCTTGAGGGAGCGGTTTCCATCCGCATCCGTGTCACGTCCTCGGGCGGCGTGCAGGTGGTTTCCGTGACCCATGGCCTGGGCCACGGCCTCGACGAGTCAGCCATCCGCGCCATCCAAAGCACACGCTTCTCCCCGGCAATCGATACCTCCGGCCACCCCACAGACTGGGAGGGCGTGGTTTACGTCAACTTCCAGATGGCGGGCTGAACATCCTGAATCGCTGCACTGTCTTCGATTTGAACATTGCTTTGCTGCATTGCCTCGATGGCTTCTCAACCGAAGCCGCCGAGTAAGACTAAGGAGTCTCCGATCCATATGAACTTCCGGACGAAATCAACCGCCGTCGTCGCTCTCGCTTTGCTGGCTGCCTCTGCCCTTCCGGCTGCAGCCTTCCCGTTCGGCAAGAAGAAGCCTGAGGAACAGATTTTCCGCAAGCCGACACCGGCGCAGAATGCACTGATCGACAAAGCCATCGCGCACGAAGCCGTGGTGATCAAAACGCTCAAGGAGCGGTCGCCTCTGGTCGATACTTACATCCAGAATATGAAGCCCGATCCGCTGCTGGGCCAGACGCCCGAGTCCGATTGGCACTCGCTGGCGCGCGTCGACTTCGGCAAGGTAATCGGGGAGACCGGTTACTCCACCGATAAGCGCGACAAGGGCGGCAAGCTGGGCTTCTTCAAGCACTCGCTCGGCTATATCACTGGCCTGTCCGCCAACCTGCACCTGACGTATCACGAATCCGGTTTCGTGCGCATGGTGGTGATCGATACCGACGGTCCGAACGGCGACGGCTTCAACCGCGAGAATTACAACTTCTCGTTTGTACGCAATGAGTTCCTGGGCACCATCCCCTGCATCGTTCTCGACGTGCAGCCGGTGAAGAAGCGCGCAGGTCGGTTCTTCGGCCGCATCTGGCTGGAACGCAACGACGGCAACATCGTCCGCTACAATGGCGACCTCGCCGGTCAGCGTGAAGACATCAGCGAGTACTACCACTTCGATTCATGGCGGACCAACATCGCCGAAGGCCTGTGGCTGCCGACCGCGTTCTACGCCGAAGAGACCGATCCAAAGTCGCCGTCGCACGTGCTGAAGTTCAAGGCTGTGAACCACGTGTGGGGATATGAGCTGAAGGTACCTCCGCCGGAGTCCGACCAGACCAGCATCGATGTGGTCGGTGCAGTGGATGAGAGCAAGGAAGGCGCCGCCGACGTCAGCCCGCTGGGCGCACAGCGCGAGTGGGTGCAGCAGGCCGAGGACAACGTGATCGAGCGGCTCTACACCGCCGGTCTCATCGACGCTCCCAGCCCGTTCGACAAGACGCTCTCGGATCTTGCAAACAATATTCTGATCTATAACCAGATCACGACGACGCGGCCTATCCGCGTACGTACACTGCTGACGGAGCCGCTGGAGTCTCTGTCGGTCGGCAACACGATCCTGCTGTCGAAGAGCCTGATCGACACCACCGCAATCCAGACCGCGGACGGTGCTCAGCAGGCGGGCAACCTGAACGTTGCGCTGGCCTTCCAGCTTGCGCACATCATCCTCGGCCACCATATCGACACCAAGTACGCCTTCTCTGACCGCATGATGTTCCCAGCGGAGTCGGCCTTCCAGCACCTGCCGATGCACCATACGGACCAGGAAAACATCGACGCATCAAAGAAGGCCCTGGAACTGCTGCAGGCCAAGGAACTGGTCGATGGGCAGGGATACTTCGGGCTGTATCTGCAACAGCTTGCGGAGCGGACCAAGGCATTGAAGGCTCTCAACGAGCCGATGATCGGCGATGGGTTGATGAAGACCGACGGAACGTTCTGGCTACAGGCGCTGGTCGCGAAGGCTCCCAAGCTCGCACCTAACGACCTGAAGCAGCAGGCGGCGATGCCGCTGGACGGCTTCCTGGCGTTCGACCCGTGGACCGACCAGGTGATCCAGCGTCACACGACGTACGAGCCGCTGTTGAGCGCACGCGACAAGATGCCGTTCGAAACAGCGCCGGTGTACATCAAGCTGAGCTACTGGAAGGGGCCTGTTGGGGCTCCGGCTGACGCTGCTCCGGCGGCTGCTAACCCAGGGCCCACGGCTGACAATACTGCGGCTCCGGCTGCAGGTGCTCCGGGAGCTGGTGCGCCGGCGGACGCTACCACCGCGCCTCCGACGACCGCGCCCGCCACGACGACTGCGCCTCCTCAGAACTAAGCCGGCCGCAATCCGGCCTCAGTCATGCAGCATGCAGCGCCTCAACACCCCCCACTTTGGGGGGTGTTGAGTTTAAGAGCTTTGCGAGCGGGAATGTTACCCGCGCTTCAAATGCGGTTCGCTATGAATCTTGAATGCGTTCGTGCCGATTACGATAGGTAAGAACCCGCGTCTCGGGTAGACTCTTGAGGCAGTCCCCTCGTCTTAGTCGGCAAGCATTCAATCGATCGCAAGATCGGCGGAGGGGTTTTGCCGTTGCTATTGGTGTAGAGACTTAATGCTGAAAACGCTGTTGGAGACCCTCCGTTGAAGAAAGTCCACTTACTTACCGTCCTGTTCGCCTGCTCCAGTGTTTGCGCTTTCGGGCAGGCACGACCGACCGCCAGCCGCGCCGGCGACCTCCAGGTCGGCGGCGGTTTCACCATCGGCCGTCCTGACTACCTGACCAACCGCATCACGGGCTTCGCGTTCTACAGCACGTTCGACTTCACACCGCACTTCGGCGCGGAAGTGGAGTTCCACCAGGCCAACGACCGGACCGGCACCCAGGTTTACGAACGCACCTACGAGTTCGGCGGACGCTACTTCCGCCACTACGGCCGCTTTGCGCCGTACGCCAAGGGGCTCTACGGCCGCGGTGTTTACAACTTCAACCAGTCGCAGGCGAACCTCGCCTACAACATGATGGTCGGAGGCGCCGGCGTGGACATTGCTGTACATCGGCGCATCAACGTCCGCGCGGACTACGAGTACCAGCACTGGTTCGGCTTCCAGTTCTCCGGCCTGAACCCGCAGCTGATCACGATTGGCGCGGCGTATCATTTTGGACCAGGCAAGCCACACTAAAGGCAGCCAACAGCCAACAGCCAACAGCCAACAGCCAACAGCCAACAGCCAACAGCCAACAGCCAACAGCCAACAGCCAACAAGTGACCGCAACTACAAAGCCCCGGGATGCCCGGGGCTTTGTAGTTTACATTTGCTATTCCCTGTTGGCTGTTCGCTGCTCTTAGAAGTGGTACGCGATGCCGATGGTCGGCATGTTGATCACGTAGTAGCGGTTCGACTTGAACTCGGACTTGCCGAAGTCGGGGGCCTTGAGCAGGAAGCCGCGGTACTCGGCGCGGATGTCGAAGCTGGGGCTGAGTTCATACGCCACGCCGCCGCCGAACAGCGCACCGATGTTGGTGTTCTGCCGCGCGTCCAGCTGGTGGGTGCCGTTGTCGAGGATCGGTGTAAAGATCATCGCGCCGACGCCTACCTGAGCAAAGGGGTTGAAACGCTTATAGTTCTGCGTGTACACGTACGCGCCGCTGAGCTCCTGCTGGCGCGTGTGAATCTGGCCATTGTGGATGGAGCTGGTGAAGTACTTGATCGAGTTCTGCGCGAAGCCGTAGTTGAGCTCGAGCGCCGAACGCGGCGTCACCATGTAGCGATAGCTCGCCAGCACGCCGGTGGTGATCGTGGTCTGCATGGGGTTGACGCCATTGCCCTGTACATTCGGAGCGAGGGGGGCGAATCCGCTCAAACTGATATCCTGCCTGCTCTCCTGCGCGTATCCAACGGCCGAGCCTAGCAGCAGCGCGCCGATCAACATCATCTTCTTCATGCTCGGAAAAATCCCTTCAGTTTCAACATCTCGTTCCCTGCTCGAGCTGCCGTCACACGACAGTCGCATTCCACGAGGACACGATACTTGATGCTTTATTGTACCGTCCCTTGACCCTTAGACCGCGTTGAGCAACTTCCGTTTACGGAAAAAGGGCCTCCGGAGAGGCCCTTTTGTGTTGCGACCGGATTGTTGGACGAAGCAAACCGCTTTAAGACTGCGGCGCGGTTGAGGAAGGCGGTGGCGGAGGAGGGCCGCCACCGTTACCGGGGCCGCCGCGCATACGGTCGCGCATGCGCGCTTCCATGGCGTCGAACTTCGGCTTCTGGTCGTTGGTCAGCAGGGCCTTGATGCTCGCATTCTCGGTCTGGCGCAGGCTCATCATCTTGGCGCGCATATCGTCCTGCGAGGCGTTGGACTGGCGGAGATCCATCATCTGCTTGCGGCCGTCTTCGAGGATCGTCTTGATCTTCGCGGTCTGGTCCGGGGTGAGGTTCAGCTCCGTCTGCAGCATCTGCAGACGCTGCTCGGGATTGCCACGGCGACCACCGGGCCCTCCGGGTCCGCCGGGGCCACCACCGGGAGGCGGTCCCTGGGTCTGGTCGGGAGCGCCCGATCCGGTTGTCCCGCTCTGCGCCAGCGCGGGGATCACCAGCGCCGCACTACACAGCAGCACCGCTGCCGTGCGCTTCATGTTGTTGCCTGCAAACTTCGTCGTCATTCCAACTCCCTCTGGTACATGAGCTTGGTCCGGAACCGCAGACCATCATAGGCGCACAGACTGCCGCCGGGCATTCCCACCCACTACAGACGCGTTCTTTTCAGGAAGGTTCCTCTGCGGCGCAGAAATCTTTCAGGACGGTCGGAAGCGACTCGGCACTTACCCGCCTAGGCCCTTTCGGCGACGAAGCAGAAAGGATCGCCTTCGCGCGCGGCGTGTGCCTCGACGACCTGCAGGAACGCCCGCGCGGCGTGGCTCAGCGCCGCCTGCTTGCGGTAGAGCAGCCGCAGCTTGCGCTCGACGTGCAGCTCCGGCACGGCGACGCCGACGAGCGCGCCGGATGCGAGCTCATTTTCCACCGTGAGCCGCGGCACCAGCGCAACACCGTTGCCGCGTTCGACAAAGCGCTTGATCGCCTCGAGCGACGGGAGTTCGACTTCCATCTGAAGCGGCGTCTTGTGACGCAGAAAGGTCTGGATCACCTTTTGCCGCAGCGGCGACGGCACGTTGTGCGCGATGAAGCTCTCGCGGCCCAGGCGCTGGATGGACACCTTGTCCGCTCCGGCCAGCGCGTGCTGCGGGGCGACTACGCACACCAGCTCGTCGCGAAACACCACTATGGATTTGACCTGCGGGTCGTCGGGCCGGAAGCTCACCACGCCCAGCTCGACCGCGTGCGAGAGCACGTCGTCGGCGATGCGGCTGGCCAGGGCGCGCTGCACGGCGACCTTAACGCGGGGGTGCTCGCGCCGGAACGCGTCGAGCACCGGCAGGAGGTAGAGGCAGGTGTACTCGTTGGCCGCGAGGTTCAGCTTGCCGGTGTGCAGCGAGCGCAGCTCGACGAGCGCGGCGCTGGCGTCCGTGCGGAGATTGAGCATTTTCTGGGCATAATCCTTCAGGACTTCTCCCGCGTCGGTCAGCAGACCGTCGCGCGAGGTGCGCTCCAGCAGCGTCTCTCCCAGCTCCGCCTCCAGCTTCGCTATCACCTGGCTCACCGCCGGCTGGGTACGATGCAGCCGGGCCGCGGCGCGAGAGAAACTCCGTTCCTCTGCGACCGCCAGAAACGTCTCCAACTGGAACAGGTCCACTTCAGCCTCCTTTGCGTCGACGCGGGCCTCGCGTCCGGCTTTGCGTTTGGTTCTCCGGCTGCGCTACCCTGCTGAGTACCGCAAACGGCGTCCTATACGCATATTAGAATTCAGCATACATCTGGCATTCAGCATAAGAAGCAATTATGCTCTTGTTCAGAGAAGAAAGGTCCTTCGATGTCGACTTCCAACCAGATCGTCTTCTTCGACACCACACTGCGCGACGGCGAGCAGTCGCCTGGCTGCACGATGCACCACGCAGAGAAGCTGCGGATGGCGCACCAGATCGCCTCGCTGGGGGTAAACGTCCTCGAAGCCGGGTTTCCCATCGCTTCGACGGGAGATTTTGAGTCGGTACGAGCCATAGCGAAAGAGGTACGCGGGCCTGTTATCGCGGCGCTGGCGCGAGCCAAGCGCGAAGACATAGAAGCCGCCGCACGCGCGGTTGAGCCTGCTGAAAAGTCGCGCATACACACCTTTCTCTCCACATCCGACCTGCACCTGGCAGCAAAGCTGAAGATCACGCGCGAGCAGGCCATCGACCAGATCGCCGCAATGGTCGCGTTCGCGCGAACGTTTACCGACGACGTGGAGTTCTCGCCGGAAGACGCCACCCGCACTGACGCCGACTTCCTCTGCAAGGTCTGCGAGGTTGCGATTCAAGCCGGCGCAACGACGCTGAATCTGCCGGACACGGTGGGCTACTGCATCCCCGCCGACTACGCCGCGATGTTCCGCATGGTGCTGGAGCGCGTACCGGGAGCGAAGGACATCGTGCTTTCCGCGCATTGTCATGACGACCTCGGTCTCGCTGTCGCGAACACTATCGCCTCCATCGAGGCCGGCGTCCGGCAGGTGGAGTGCTCCATCAACGGCATCGGCGAGCGCGCCGGCAATGCCGCGTTGGAAGAGATCGCCGCAATCCTGATGGTGCGCAAAGACCGCATGCCCTACGAGAGCTCGATCGTGATGAACCAGCTTTTCGAGACCAGCCAGATGCTCTCCAAGTGCATCAGCTTTGGCACGGCGCCCAACAAGGCCATTGTCGGCGCGAACGCGTTTGCGCACGCCTCGGGCATCCACCAGCACGGAGTGCTCGCCAACCCGCTGACGTACGAAATCCTGACGCCAGACTCGGTGGGCTTTAGAGGCCAGAACATCGTGCTGGGCAAACACTCCGGCCGCCGCGCGCTCGAGCACCGCCTGACGGAACTCGGGCACAAACTTTCAAAGGATGAGCTCAACGCGGTCTACACACGCTTTACCGAATTGGCTGATCGCAAGAAAGATATTTACGACCAGGACATCGTTGGCCTGCTGCATACCAACGCTGAAGTGGTCGCCGCAGTTCCGTAGCGCGATTGCGTTGTTAGTCGCGCCGTTTGCGTTTCAGGTTGTTGCTTTCACCTTATCCACTACTCCCTATTCACTGGACGCACGCATGAAGCTAAAGATCGCAGTCCTCGCCGGCGACGGCATCGGCCCTGAAGTGACGCGCGAGGCCACGCAAATTCTCAAAGCTGTCGCCGAGTTTGGCGGGCACGAGTTCTCGTTCAGCGAAGCCCTCATCGGCGGCGTGGCGATCACCGCCGCGGGCACGCCGCTGCCGCAGTCCACCATCGATATGTGCCTTGAATCGGACGCGGTCCTGCTCGGCGCAGTGGGCGACAACAAGTTCAACCATCTGAGCCCCGACAAGCGTCCCGAGGCGGGCCTGCTGCAGATACGCCAGGAGCTCGGCGGCTTCGCCAACCTGCGGCCGTGCCTCGCGTTCGGTGCTCTTGCGGACAACTCTCCGCTGCGGCCCGAGGTTACGAAGGGCGTCGACATTCTCTTTGTGCGCGAGTTGCTGGGCGGGCTCTACTTCGGACAGCCGCGCTGGTGGAACAAGGAGACGGGCGAGGCCATCAACACTATGCGCTACACGAAGACTGAAGTTGTGCGCGTGGCGCGCATCGCCTTCGAGCTGGCGCAGAAACGCCGTAAGAAGCTGACGCAGGTGGACAAGGCTAACGTGCTCGAGTGTTCGCAGCTCTGGCGCGCGACTGTGGATGAGTTGAAGTCCGACTACCCCGATGTGACGGTTGAACATCAGCTCGTCGACTCCATGGCCATCCATCTGATGAACACACCCCGCAACTTCGACGTTGTGTTGACGGAGAACCTCTTCGGCGACATTCTTTCCGACGAGTCGGGCGTGATCTCCGGTTCGCTGGGCATGCTGCCTTCGGCGACCATCGGCGGCAAGGTCAACCTCTACGAGCCGGTGCACGGCTCCGCGCCCGATATCGCGGGCCAGGGCAAAGCTAACCCGCTTGGCGCGATCCTTACAGCAGCGATGGTGCTGCGGCATAGCGCAAAGCTCGAAGCGCCCGCGCTGGCGATTGAAGCGGCCGTTGCATCGGTGCTCAAGATCGGCCACCGCACCGCCGACATCGCGCGCGGCAATACCGGCGCCAACGTTACGACGCAGCAGATGGGCAAGCTTGTCCACGAGGCGCTGGCGCAGTCGCTGGATCGCGAGCAGTCCCTGCACGGTGTTTGATTTTTCGAGATGCTCCAACTGCGCAGCACGTGGCGCGATGAACAGAACAATTCTCAATGTGTAGATTCCTCCAACTCGCCGCAGTCGTCGCACTCACTGCCGCCGCGCACGCGCAGATCAGCAACCCGGACAAGCTTGTTGCGCCGCGTCCACCCAACCCTGCGTTGACCGCGCCGCGCCCCGAAGACGATCTGCAATGGCTCTGGCAGTACGTGAAGCCCGCGCCTTCCGGCAACAAGCATGACCTGCTCGATGATGCGCGCTTCACTTCCCTGCTGAGCGAGAACCTTAAAGCGCCGCAGGCCATGTGGGGCACGGGGATCCCGCTGGACGAAGCGGCGCGTGCGTTCCTGAGCGGCGAAGGCGAGGTCGCTTCCAGCGACAATCGTCACCTCACCATCACCGGCTGCGTGGTCGACCACTGCGCGCAGCGCGGCCTGCTCTATGCCGATCTCGGCGAGCGCAATCCGCTGGTTGTCTTTCTCGCGCTGCGCTGGAACGAGCAGGCCCGCACCACCGACGAGCCGGGCGCGCCGTTCACGCTGTGGGTCTTCCCTTCGCGCACGCTCGACCCGCACCAGCTGCCGCAGCCTTTGAAGCAGACCTTCTCCGCGTTCAGCCGTGGCGACGCCTGCAAAGCCAACAACATCACCAACGTCATCGTCGTCGATCCCAACGGCGTCCCGCACATTCTCGGGACGTTCGAAGCCGGCGTCATGCCATTCAGTTGCAACACTCTTCCAGCTCTCAGCACACCAAGGAACTGAACCCATGAGCACAGCTACCGCACAGCCTCTCGCTCCACGCACGATGTTTGAAAAAGTCTGGGATGCGCACCTCGTTGCCGAGCCCGCAGGCGAGCCGTCGATCCTGTACATCGACCTGCAGCTCGTGCACGAAGTCACATCGCCGCAGGCGTTTGATGGCCTGCGCCTAGCCGGCCGCAGGCTGCGCCGCCCCGATCGCCACATCGCCACGGTGGACCACAACGTGCCGACGACTTCGGTCGCCGACCGTCTCCACATCGTGGACCAGATCGCCGATGCGCAGGTGAATGCGCTGCGTAAGAACTGTGCGGAGTTCGGCATCGAATTCTTCGACGTGCAGGACCCCACGCAGGGCATCGTGCACATGATCGGCCCAGAGCTTGGCGCGACCAAGCCCGGCATGACGATCGTCTGCGGCGACTCGCACACATCGACGCACGGTGCGTTCGGGGCGCTGGCGTTCGGCATCGGGACGAGCGAAGTCGAGCACGTGATGGCGACGCAGACGCTGCCGCAGGACAAGCCCAAAACTTTCCGCATCAACGTTGAAGGCGAGCTGCCGTATGGCGTGACGGCGAAGGACATCATCCTCGACATCATCGGCCGCATCGGCACCGACGGCGCGACCGGTCACGTGATCGAGTATGCGGGGTCGGCGATCCGCGGGCTTTCGATGGAAGGCCGTATGACCATCTGCAACATGAGCATTGAAGCAGGCGCGCGCGCGGGCATGATCGGACCCGATGAGACGACGTTCGCGTATCTCGAAGGACGGCGCTTTTCGCCGAACGGCGAAGCGTGGAAGCTTGCTGTTGAGAATTGGCGCGCGCTGGTCACCGATGAAGGCGCGACGTTCGATCGTGAGCTCAACATCGACGCGACGAAGCTCGCGCCGTCCGTGACCTGGGGAACGTCGCCGGGCATGGTGACGACCATCGCCGACAAGGTGCCGACACTCGCCGATGCGCACACCGACGCTGATCGGAAGAGCTTCGAGCGTGCGTTCGAGTACATGGGCCTCAAGCCCGGCACGCCGATGGAAGAGGTCAAGGTGGACGCGGTCTTTCTCGGCTCCTGCACGAATGGCCGCATCGAAGACCTGCGCGCCGCGGCGAAGATCGTCAAGGGCCACCACATTGCGACGACGGTGCGCGCGATGGTCGTGCCCGGTTCGCAAGCCGTCAAGAAGCAAGCCGAACAGGAAGGCCTGGACTTAGTCTTCAAGACAGCCGGCTTCGAGTGGCGCGAACCCGGGTGCTCGATGTGCCTCGGCATGAACCCCGATATTCTGCAGCCCGGCGAGCGCTGCGCTTCAACGAGCAACCGCAACTTTGAAGGTCGTCAGGGACGCGGTGGGCGAACACATCTCTTATCTCCCACGATGGCGGCAGCAGCAGCCATCACTGGTCATCTCACGGACGTTCGAAAGTGGGAGTTCAACGAGAGCTCAAGGTGAGCCGATGCGTTATGAAGCCGTTGGCCGAATCACGAGAGAGGAGTATGAGCAGATAATCCAAGCGACCAACCCCGCGAGAATTGCGAGCGCACTGCTCAGCATCTCGTATTGGCAGGGCGATTGGCAGTGGATACAGGATCAGCTTCTTTCGTTTATCGATCACAACGATTACTGGGTCCGCCGCAACGTCATCCAGGGGCTTGGACACGTCGCGAGAGTGAATGGGCAGCTTGATACTGAAAAAGTCGAACTAGTTTTGCGAAGCATTGCTGCCAAACCACTAGGCAAAGAAGCTGAGTCGGAAGATGAAATGCATTTGAGGGGTGCCGCTGAAGATGCACTTGAGGATATCCAGATTTTCATTCATCAACGAAATCGTGAAGCCCAGAACTAACGCTCTCACTAACAACTAAGAACTAACAATCGAGAACCCGTTATGACGCCTATCAACATCCTCACCTCGACCGCCGCTCCCCTGCCGTTTCCGAACATTGACACGGACCAGATCATCCCCAAGCAGTTCCTCAAGCGCATCGAGCGCACGGGGTATGAGGACTTCTTGTTCTATGACTGGCGGTACACCTTCGACGAGCAGGGCCGCCCCACGCCGAACCCGGAGTTCGTGCTCAACCGGCCCGAGTACAAAGGCGCGGAGATTCTTATCGCCGAGCGCAACTTTGGCTGCGGAAGCTCGCGTGAGCACGCTGCGTGGGCCATCAACCAGTTCGGCTTTCGCGCTGTGATTGCGCCGACGTTCGCGGACATCTTCTACTCCAACGCCGGCAAGAACGGCATCATCCTCGCGCGGCTGACGGATGAGGAAGTGGAGACGCTACTCGCGCGGTCCACCGCGAACCCGGAGCACAGGATCACCATCAACCTTGAAGCCCAGACGGTGACGGATGAGGAAGGCTTCAGCGCGCATTTCGACATCGATCCGTTCCGCAAATATTGCCTGCTGAACGGGCTCGACGACATCGGCCTTACGCTGCGGCACGCGGATGAACTGACGCGCTTTGAAGCCAAGCACAACGATGAATTCTGGCTGGCGCCGAAGGGAGCAGCTGCATAACGGCTGCAACATTCTGTCATGAACAATATGTCCGCATTCGCAATCCTCAACTACCCGATTTACGAACGAGGTTTTGAAACAACGCTCCGCGGGCAATCGACATTGCGAATGATTCTCAGCCTCAGCTGGGTTCTTCCAAGCTGGCGCGCTGGATGGGTGGATGCAGGTAAGGAGCTCCACCTGCATCCGGAGCTGAAACGAAAAGCTAAACTGCGATCTCGCAGCAAATAGAAAGGCAACAAGTGAGCAATAGCACCGGCAAAACACACTCCAACGTCCTCACCGAAGGCCCCTCGCGCGCCGCTGCGCGCAGCTACCTGCGGGGCGTCGGCTTCAGCAAGGAAGACCTGCACAAGCCCATCATCGGCATCGCCAACACGTGGACCGAGATCGGGCCGTGCAACTTCCATCTGCGCCAGGTCGCCGAAGCTGTGAAGCAAGGCGTTCGCGATGCGGGCGGAACGCCGATGGAGTTCAACACCGTCACCATCTCCGACGGCATCACGATGGGCACTGAAGGCATGAAGGCCTCGCTGATTTCGCGCGAGGTTATCGCCGACTCCATCGAACTGGTCACACGCGGCAACTCGTTCGACGGCCTCGTCTGCATCGCGGGCTGCGACAAGAACATGCCCGCAGCCATCATGGCGCTTGCGCGGCTCGACATCCCGGGGCTCATGCTCTACGGCGGCAGCATCGCGCCAGGACAGCTTGCGCAGCCCGACGGCACGCATAAGGACATCACCATCCTCAACGTGTTCGAAGCCATCGGATCGCACGCGGCGGGCAAGATCAACGACGCGCAGCTTGAGGCCGTTGAAGCCGCGGCTTGCCCCGGCCCTGGCGCGTGCGGTGGGCAGTTCACCGCGAACACGATGGCGATGGCCGGCGAGTTCCTTGGCATCTCGCCAATGATGATCACGGGCGTGCCCGCGATGTCTGCGGAGAAGCACGAAGCCTCGCGGCAGGCCGGAAGGCTGGTCATGGAGCTCGCACGCAAAGGTGTGACGCCGTCGCAGATCCTTACGCGCAAGTCGATCGAGAACGCCATTGCTGCAGTGTGCGCATCGGGCGGCTCGACCAACGCTGTGCTGCACATGATCGCCATTGCGAATGAGTTGAACATCCCGCTCACGATGGAGGACTTCGACGCCATTTCCGAGCGCACGCCGTTTATTTGCGATCTCTCGCCGGGCGGCAAGTACGTTGCGAAGGACTATCAGGATGCGGGCGGGTCGCGCCTTTTGGCGGCACGGTTGCGCGAACGTGGACAGCTCCACGATGTCCCAACGGTCAGCGGCAAATCAATCTTTGAAGAAGCTGAGGAGGCCGTCGAAACTCCCGGCCAGCCTGTGATTCGCACGTGGTCGAATCCGCTGAAGCCGACGGGCGGCCTCGTGATCCTGAAGGGCAACCTTGCGCCTGAAGGCTGCGTGATCAAGGTCGCCGGCCACGAGCGCCTGAACCACACCGGTCCCGCGCGCGTGTTCGAAAGTGAAGACCTTTGCTTCGCCGCGATCAACGAAGGCAAGATCAATCCCAGCGACGTTCTCGTGATCCGCTATGAAGGACCGCGCGGCGGCCCAGGCATGCGCGAGATGCTCGCCGTGACCGCCGCGATCAAGGGGATTCCGGAACTCTCCGATTCGGTCGCACTACTCACTGACGGCCGATTCTCCGGTGCCACGCGCGGCCTGATGGCGGGACACGTCGCGCCTGAAGCGCAGCTTGGCGGCCCCATCGCCGCGGTACGCGAAGGCGATACCATCACCTTCGATATTCCCAACCGCAAGCTCACGCTCAACGTGCCTGACGAAGAAATCGCTGCACGGCTGAAGGACTTCACTACTCCTGAACCGCGGTACAAACGCGGCGTTTTCGCGAAGTATGCGAACTCCGTAAGCAGCGCCAGCGAAGGAGCGGTGACAACCTAACTCGCTATGATCGACGCCCTCAAATCGCTGCTCAACCTCGCCGCCCAGGCGCGCCAATCCGGCGAGGCTGCTGACGCCGAGCGACTGTTCAAGCAGGCGGCAGCCGAAGCTGCCAACGAAGACGCCATCGCGCGCGCGGAGGGTCTGATGGGAGTCGCGCAGGCGCGGCGCGATCGCGGCGATCGTACCGGAGCGGCCATCTACTACTCCGAAGCCATCACGCTGCTGCGCAACGCCGAGGCCAGTGAACGGCTCGCGTACGCACTGCGCCACGCTGCTGAAGTGCGCTCCGAGCTGCGCGAATATGCTGTCGCCGGCAACCACATACAGGAGGCTGTTCGCCTGTATCGCGCAATTGAGGACGGTGGCCCGCTGGGGCTCGCCAACGCGCTGCGTGTGGCTGCGCTCAACAATGAGCGTGAAGCCCACGCGCTGTGGCTTGAAGCGCGCGACCTTTACAGAGACGCCGGTGTCGATGCCGGCGTCGACGAAGCCAACACCCATCTCGACTGCCTCCAAAATCACGAAGCGTCCGAAGCGGCGCCAAGGGAGACCACCGTATGAGCCGCACCGCGAAGAATACGAATCAACACCCCACTCTTACCGGAGCCGAAATCCTGTGGGCCTCGCTTGCCGGCGAAGGCACCACCACCGTCTTCGGCTATCCCGGCGGCGCGATCCTGCCCATCTACGATGCGCTGCGGAAGTTTCCGACGATCCACCACATCCTCGTGCGCCACGAGCAGGGCGCGTCGCACATGGCGGATGGCTACGCGCGCGCGTCGGGCCGACCCGGTGTGTGCATGGCGACCAGCGGCCCCGGCGCGACGAATCTCGTCACCGGCCTCGCTACGGCGATGCTTGATTCGATCCCGCTGATCGCAATCACCGGCCAGGTGTCGTCGAAGGTGCTGGGAAGCGACGCGTTTCAGGAAGTCGACATTACGGGCATCACGCTGCCCATCACGAAGCATAACTTCCTCGTCACGCGCGCCGAGGACATCGCGCCCACTGTACGGCTCGCTTTTCAGATCGCGACCAGCGGCCGCCCCGGGCCAGTGCTGATCGACATCACTAAGGATGCACAGCAGGCCACCGCCACGTTCTCCTTCGAAGACGCGAAGCCCGCACCTGCGCGGCCGCATCCGATGCTGCGCGCTGAGAGCTCGAGCATTCGCGAAGCTATCGCGCTGATCAAAGCTGCGAAGAAGCCCATCATTCTGGCAGGGCACGGCATCGTTGAGTCCGGCGCCGAGCGTGAGGTCATCGCGTTCGCCGAGTCGCAGCAGATTCCTATCGCCACAACGCTGCTTGGCCTTGGGTGTGTGCCGGCCGCGCATCCGCTGCAGCTCGGCATGATGGGCATGCATGGCGAGTCGTGGGTCAACAACGCGATCCAGCAAGCCGACCTGCTGCTCGCTTTCGGCATGCGGTTCGACGACCGCGTGACAGGAAACCTCGCTAGCTACTCGCCGAACTCGAAAAAGATCCACATTGAGATCGACCCCAGCGAGATCAACAAGAACGTGCGCACCGACGTTGCGCTCATCGGCGACCTCAAGGAAGTTCTGCAGTTGCTGCTGCCTTTACTAACGACTAACAAGCAGCAACTGGCAACCAACTCGTGGCTGGCGGAAATAAACGCGAGCAAAGGCACGGCCGCAGTTCGGGACATTATCAACCTGCCGGACAACGGGCACCTTTACGCGGCGCACGTTATCCACGACATCTGGCGTGAGGCGCAGGCAGCGGGCCGGCTGAACGACACCATCATCGTTACGGATGTGGGCCAGCACCAGATGTGGGAGGCGCAGTACTTCAAGCACGAAGCACCGCGTTCGCTCGTTACTTCGGGCGGGCTTGGGACTATGGGCTTCGCGCTGCCCGCTGCCATCGGGGCGAAGGTCGCGTGCCCTGATAAAGATGTGTGGGTTATCGCCGGCGACGGCGGTTTCCAGATGACAGCTTCAGAGCTTTCGACGATCGTGCAGGAGTCGCTCGCGATCAACATCGCCGTCATCAACAACGGCTTCCTCGGTATGGTGCGGCAATGGCAGGAGACGTTCTACGAGAAGAACTACTCTGCCTCGCCGATCCTCTCGCCGGACTTCGTCAAACTCGCCGATGCTCATGGCATCGCCGGTTCACACGTTTGCGCGCGCGCTGAAGTTACGCCCACAGTTACGCATGCGCGCACCAGCGGCAAGGCTTTCCTAATCAACTTCCAGGTTGAAAAGGAAGACGGTGTGTATCCGATGATCGCGCCCGGCGCGGCGCTGCACGAGATGGTCCGCAGGCCGCAACACGATCCCCTGCTCGAGACGGCGGAGGATCAATAATCCGCTCACCATTCCAACTCGTCACTCCTCGCCTCACCCTGCGCCCATGGCAGGAGCGTCATCGCGCGCCATTCGCCGCGATGAATGCCGACCCCGAAGTAATGGCCTTCTTCGCCGCTCCCATGACGCGTGCCGAGAGCGACGAAGCCATTGACCGTTACCTTATGCAACTTGATCGCGATGGTTTCACGATGTTTGCCGCTGAGATGAATGAAACAGGTGAACTCGCCGGCATCATCGGCATGCAAACCATGCGCGATGCGGTCCCGAACCTGCCGCAGCCGGCGGTGGAAATTGGCTGGCGGCTGCGGCGTTCCGCGTGGGGACAAGGTCTTGCCACTGAAGGTGCACGCGCTGTCATTCAACATGCTTTTGATCAGCACCATCTCGAGGAACTCGTTGCTATCACGGCGATCAGTAACATGGCATCACGCCGCGTCATGGAGAAACTCAATATGGCTCATCGGCCCGAACTCGACTTCGATCATCCCCGCGTGCCCGCCGGTCATCCGCATCAACGCCATGCGCTCTACTCTCTCGCGAAACCATCCACGAACATCTTCCGCTCCGTACTCGCGGTTGCGGTGACGCTGATGATCCTGCCATTCGTGGGTTGCAACTCCGCTCCCACGCCATCGACCCCGCCTAAGCCTCCGGTTCCAACCGCCACGTATCCCCCGCGCCCGAGCATACCAGCGCCTGCGTTTAAAGTATTCCATCACACGGACAGCTCCATAACCCTAGTGACGAAAGAGAACGCTTCCGACGAAGAGATCGAAGCACTCATCTACCAGCTCCGCGACGCCGCCCACACGCACGGCTTCGACAAACTGCACATTGATCAGAAGACCGTCGACGCGCGCAAGCCCAGCGTGTGGTTCCACATTTACCGCGGCGCGAAGTGCGCCAGCGAGAAGTATGCCGATGGGCCACCGCCATGCGGCGCGAGCTATCATGCGGCCGGTGACTATACATTCGGCGGCGGCCCAACGAACCCCGACTGGGACACCGGCATACTGCTGCATAACGAACGCGAAACACCGCTCTGGAACTCCGACGCACCGTACACACCGCCACAGGGAAGATAGGTTCACATGATGATCACATCCGCCAGGCAGCTCAACAGATTCGGACTCACACTCCTCGCCGCACTCGTGCTGCTCGCTCCTTCGCTCATAGCGCAGACCTCGCCGGTGGCCTCGGTTCCCGCTGTCGCAGACAATACGTGGTGGAAGCACGCGGTGGTCTACGAGCTTTATCCGCGCAGCTTCCAGGACTCGAACGGCGATGGCGTGGGCGACCTGAACGGCATTACGCAGCGCCTGGATTACGTGCAGCATCTCGGCATCGATGCGATCTGGATTGCGCCGATGTACCCCTCGCCGCAGGTCGACTTCGGCTACGACATTTCGAACTATGAGGGTATTGACCCACAGTACGGTACGCTCGCCGACTTCGACCGCCTGCTTGCGGCCGCTAAGCAGCGCCACATTCGCATCATCCTCGACATGGTGCTGAATCACACGTCGGACAAGCATCCGTGGTTCGCTGAGTCGGCGGGCTCGCGCACCAATCCGAAGGCCGATTGGTACATCTGGAACGATGGCAAGCCCACCACTGACCAGCACGCCCCCAACGCGCACCAGGGGCCGAATGGCTGGGTGGTGCCGCCTAATAACTGGTCGTCGCTCTTCCAGGGCTCGGCGTGGGAGTGGGTGCCGGCGCGCGGCCAGTTCTACTATCACTTCTTCTACAAGCAGCAGCCCGACCTCAACTGGCGCAACCCCGCCGTTCAGAAAGCGATGTTCGACAGCATGCGCTTCTGGCTGGACCGCGGCGTCGCCGGCTTCCGGCTGGACGCGATCACGACGCTGTTCGAAGACCCTACGCTGCATGATGAGCCGCTGACGGGCAGGCTCGATGCGAGCGGCTTTCCGGAGTCGAACCACACGCTCACCAGCGGCCTGCCGCAGGTGCATGACGTGATGCGCCAACTGCGCACAATGATCGACAGCTATCCCGACAACCGCGTGCTCATCGGCGAAATCTACGTGCCCAGCACCGCCGATCTGCTCACGTGGTACGGCACGTATTCCAAGCCTGAGTTGCAGCTTCCGATGGACACGCTGGTCGGCTTCCACAGCGAGGGCGGCGGTGACACGCGCTCCAAGAACGTCTCGCTCGATCTCCCACACTTCCGCAAAACGCTAACCGAAATGGAAACCGATATTGCCGGCAATCAGCCCCTGCTGGTCTTCGACAACCACGACAACACGCGCAGCTGGGACCGCTTCGGCGACGGCGCGCACAACGCCGAGATTGCGCGCCTGATCGCCGCGCTGCTCTTCACCACGCGCTCCACGTCGCTGATGTATTACGGCCAGGAGATCGGCATGGTCACGCACACGCCGACCCGTGTTGAGGATGTGCGCGACCCCATCGGCATCACCGGCTGGCCGAAAGAAAAGGGCCGCGACGGCGAGCGCACACCCATGCAGTGGACGCCCGGGCCGCAGGCGGGCTTCAGCACCAATCCGCAGACCTGGCTGCCGGTGCCGCCTGATCACGTCACCATCAACGTCGAGAACGAAAGCGCCGATCCGAGTTCGCTGCTGAACTGGTATCGCACGCTGATAGCGATCCGCCGCGACAATCCTGTCATGCGCAATGGCGGCATTGTGATGCTTGATCCGACGAACCCTGCGGTGCTTTCGTACGTGCGTACCGCGCCGGCCGGGGGGCACCCGCTGGTCATCTCGCTCAACATGACAGCGCAGCCGCAGACCATGCATCTCGACCTCAGCGCTGCGGGCATCAAGTCCACACGCGTGAAGACGCTGCTCGGCGACGCGGCCTCGCTGACGGGGATTAGCACGGTGTCTGATTTCACGCTGCCGCCATATGCTTCGCTCATCGCCGAGGTGCAATAGCTGCTGTTCTTTTCTTTACTCACTATTCCTACTCACTATTGACTGAGGTTCTATGCTTCACACGTTCGTTGCTCTCGTTCAAGACAAGCCCGGCGTCCTCACCCGCGTCGCCTCGCTCTTTCGCCGTCTCAACATCAACATCGTCTCGCTCACTGTTGGCGAGTCGGAGCGGCCCGACACCTCGCGCATGACGATCGTGTGCGAGGCGCATGAGCACGCCGCGCATCGCATCCGCGCGTCGCTCTACAAACTTGAGACCACCGTGCATGTCGACGAGGTCAACCGCTCCGAGGCGGTCGTCCGCGAGCTCTGCCTGATCAAGGTAGCGGCCGGCCCGAACGCGCCGCACGGCCTGCACTCGCGCGGCCAGATCTTCGAGCTGGCCACGGTCTTCCGCGCGCGCGTCGTTGACCTCGCACCCGAGTCCATCATGCTTGAAATGACCGGCTCGGCGTCGAAGATCGAAGGCCTCATCCAGGTCCTGCGCGAGAGCGGCTACACCATCCTCGAAGTCTCGCGCACCGGACGCATGGCCATGCGCCGCGGCCACCACACCAGCCGCGTGCTCAAGGCGCTCGGCACCAAAACGGCGGAGGGCGAAGAAGGCCCCGACCTCCTCGACATCGACCCCGATGCCCTTCCAGCGGACGACAAACTTCCCAACCAGTTCGACGAGCACGACGCGTAGCACGCGTAAACTTTCAACATCACCTACGAAAGAAGACAATAGACAAATGGCAAAGACTTACCACGATCAAGACGCAGACCTCTCCCTCATCCAGGCGAAAAAAGTCGCCATCATTGGCTACGGCTCGCAGGGCCATGCCCACGCGCTCAACCTCAAGGACTCCGGCGTCGATGTGCGCGTTGGCCTGCGCCCCGGCTCGCCGAGCGCGAAGAAGGCCGAGCTCTCCGGGCTGCAGGTCGGCACCGTCGCGGAAGTGTCGGCGTGGGCCGACGTGATCATGAACCTGACGCCCGACCAGACAGCGGCGAAGGTCTACCACGCGGAGATCGAGCCAAACATGAAGCCGAACGTTACGCTGATGTTCGCGCATGGCTTCAACATCCGCTTCCGCACCATCACGCCTCCGCCGACTGCCGACGTTTCGCTCGTGGCGCCCAAGGGCCCCGGCCATCGCGTGCGCGAAGTATTCACCGAAGGCGGCGGCGTTCCGGGCCTGGTTGCGGTCGAGCAGGACGCCAGCGGCAATGCGCTTGCGCTCGCGCTGAGCTACGCGAAGGGCATCGGCTGCACACGCGGCGGCGTGCTTGAGACGACGTTCACCGAAGAGACCGAGACCGACCTCTTCGGCGAGCAGGCCGTGCTCTGCGGCGGCACGTCTGCGCTGGTGAAGGCGGGTTTTGAGACGCTGGTTGAAGCCGGCTATCAGCCTGAGCTTGCCTACTTCGAAGTGCTGCACGAGCTCAAGCTGATCGTCGACCTGATGTATCGCGGCGGCCTCGCTTACATGCGCCACTCCATCTCCGACACGGCCGAGTGGGGCGACTACGTGGCCGGCCCGCGCATCGTCACCGCCGACGTGAAGAAGGCTATGAAGGGCCTGCTGAACGACATCCAGGACGGCACCTTCGCGAAGAAGTTCATCGCGGAAAACGAAACTGGCCGGCACGAGTTTGCGCGCATCCGCAAGGAAGAAGCCGCGCACCAGATCGAACAGGTCGGCGCCGACCTGCGCAATGCGATGCCCTTCCTCGATCCGGTCAAGGTTGTCGACGGCAACGTCGTCAAGGCGTAGTCATTCGACGGCGCAGCGGAGGAATCTATTCCTCCGCTGCGCCCACAGTTACCCGCTCTCTTCTGCATTCCCGCACCGTCTCAACGTAAGCCATGAAATCTCTGCTGCTGGTCCTCACGCTCGCCACTTCTGCCTCGGCCCAAACGACCTGGCACAACCTCCGCTTCGGGCAGTCTCGCGACGAGGTCCGCAGCGCGCTCGCCGCGCAAAGCTTCCCTGTCGAGACCAGCGCCGAGGGATCGCTGCAATCGGTGAGCAACTACCAGCTGCTGCTGCCGGGCATGCGTTATGCCCTGCCACTGCGCGCGGACTTCCACTTCACCGACGCCGGCGGGCTGATGAATGTCGTCCTCTCGCTGGACGTCAACGGCATGAAGCAGAACTTCTCGTATATTGGCGGCGAAGAAGCGCTGATGCTGTTCGCTTCCGAAAGGCTGACGCGCGCGCTTACAGATAAGTACGGCGTCCCGCTCGACTCGCAGAATGATTGCGCAGCCGATGCCGCCACCCTTGCCAAGCGCCCCGTCGCGTGCGCGATCAACTGGCGCGACCCGGGGCAGTCCGTTGAATTGAACTGGGTGACGCGGGTGCCGAAGCTCTACATCCGCTACCAGATGCTCACACCCGACCTCTAATCTGGAGCACGGATAGCTGCAGACCTCGCAAAGACGGACTGCATGCAAGTAGGCCGGAACATCCGCGCTACACTCGCGTATATCTAACTCAATGAAATCCGCGTGTCTCCTCGTCCTCCTTGCATTGGCTTCGCCGGTCGCCGGGCAGCAGAAGCCTGAAGCTCCGCTGACGGCCGAGGCCATCATGGCCCGCGTTGCTGCTCACCAGGACACCGCTGAGGCCGAGCGCATCCACTACGTATACATCCAGCACACCCGCGTCACCTCCCACAAAGGCGCGAAGGTGATGTGCGAAGAGACGACCGACTCACGTGTGACGCCGACTGAGAAGGGATCGACTCAGCAGCTTCTCAAGCTGAACGGCCGGCTCCTGCAAAAAGGCAAATACATCACGTACACCGAGTTGCCGAAATTGAGGCACAACGGCAGCGACGCCGACCAGGACATCAGCATCAGTGTCGGCGGCGACGACGACTCAGACCGCAACCTCGTCGAACAGATGCGCAACAACTTCACCAACAGGAAGTCGTCCTCCAAGGACGGCATCGATGCGAATCTCTTCCCGCTTACGACGAAGTCACTTAGGGATGAGAGCTTCAGGCTTGTCGGCCGCGAACGCATGAGTGGCCGCGACGTCTTCCATATCGCCTTCACGCCGAAGGACAAGAGCGACTTCGGTTGGAAAGGCGAAGCGTATATCGACACCACGGCGTTCCAGCCAGTGATGGTGCGGACTGCCCTTTCGCGCAATATCCCTTTCGCGGTGCGCGCGCTGCTCGGAACAAACGTTCCCGGACTCGGGTTTTCGGTGACCTACGCGCCGCAGCGAGACGGCACATGGTTCCCCACCAGCTTCGGCACCGAATTCAAGATCAAGGTGCTCTTCTTCTACAGCCGCCAGATCACTATCTTCGCGGAAAACCATGACTTCGAAAAGACCCACGTTACGTCGCACATCGTCGAAGAGGCCGCCCAGGAAACTCCGTAATAGCGGCCCCGGATTCTCGGCCTAACGAAAACGCCCCCGATGCCGGGAGCGTTTCTGCTGATGCTCGACTCACAAAATTTACGTCGTCACGATCTCCACACCGCGCCAGAATGCCACGTGGTGCTTGACGGTCTTGGCTGCGGGCTTCGGATCCGGGTAGTACCAGGCGGCGTCGGGGTTCTCCTGGCCGTCCACGAGCACGGTGTAATAGCGGGCCTGGCCCTTCCAAGGGCAGTTGGAGCTGGTTGAACTGGGCTTCAGAAAGGACCGGTTGACGGTCTCCTCAGGAAAGTAGATGTTGCCCTCAACTGTCTGAATCTTCTCGCTTTCGGCGAGCGTTTGTCCGTTCCAGATTGCCTTCGCCATAATGTTCTTCCAATCTTTTCAATCAGATACAGCCGCACCACCAGAATCCAACCGGTGACGCCACTGCCGCAGGCCAAGCCGCGTACCCATCTGTAAGGTTACCATAAACATACGCATTTTGGGAAGTAGTCCGAACTGATTATCCCGATTCGTGTAGATTCGGCACTTCAGGCCACCGCTTCCACCAACGGCCGGGTCTTCTCCGGGTCTGGCCGCCTGCGCTCCTCGGGCTCCGCTTCCTTCGGCTTCGGCGGCCCAATCTTCTTCTCGAAGGTGCACTCCGGGGTGGTCGGCTCCTCGGCCGCGGCACCCTTTTTGGGCCGCCGCTTGGGCATCGCACTGTGGTTATTCGGACACACCAGGTACGTTCCCTGATCGTTCGAAATTTCCACGAGGTAGGCCGAATCGCAGTTCGGGCAGGTCTCGTTCACCAGCTTCTGGTTGCTGGTGAAGTCGCACTTCGGATAGCGCGTGCAACCGTAGAAGGTGGTGTTCCGCTTGGTCTTGCGCACCGCAACATCCGACCCGCACTTCGGGCATGGCACGTCCAACAGCTCCTGTTTCAAGTACTTGCACTTCGGGTAGCCGGAGCAGGCGATGAACTCGCCGTACTGGCCGTCGCGCTGCAGCAGGGGTTTGCCGCACTTCGGGCACGGCTCTTCGAGCACCACCGGCGGCTTGGTCTGCACCTTCTGCGTCAGCTTGCGGATGGTCTTGCAGGGCGGGTCTTCGTTGTAACCCGGGCAGCTCATGAAGGGGCCCCACGGCCCATTGCGCAGCACCATGGTGCGCCCGCAGTTGTCGCAGAACTCGTCCTCCGCTTCTTCATTCCCGTCGTTGTTGGCGAGGTCCGGCTTGGAGGCGAAGTTCTCCTTGGTGAAGTCGCAACTGTCGGGCTCGACGGCTACCTTCTTCCACTTCGGCATGACTCTGCCAAGCTCGGCCTGCAGCATCTTCACATCGAAGACGCCGGTCTCTTTTTCGCCGCCCGCCTCGTCCACGCCGCGGAGCTTCAACCTGGGCTGCCCAAACTTCTCCACAACCTTATTAACAACGTCCTTCGGAGACTTCTTCCAGGCCGCCGCGCTGATCGCCATCGGCTTGGTCTTGGTGAAGTTCGAGCAGCTATAGAAGCTCCCGAACTTGCCCCATTTCAGCAGCAGCGGAGCGCCGCATTTATCGCAGATCTCCGTCGTCTCCTGCTCCATGGCCTTGATGTCTTCCATGTCCTTTTCGGCGACCTTGAGCTCTTCTTCGAGGTGGCCATAGAAGCCGTTCAGCAGGTCGGTCCACTTCTCCGTGCCGTCTTCCACCGCGTCAAGCTCGTTCTCGAGCCCGGCCGTGTACTCCACCTTGAAGATGTAGGGGAAGTTCTTCACCAGCAGGTCCGTGACGACCATGCCGATCTCGGTCGGCACAAGGCGCGCCTTGATCTTCTTGACGTAGTCGCGCTCCTGGATGGTGTTGATGATGGAGGCGTAGGTCGACGGGCGGCCGATGCCGTTCTCCTCCAGCGTTTTCACGAGGCTCGCTTCGTTGAAACGCGGTGGCGGCTGCGTGAACTTCTGCTGCGGGTCGAGGGCCTTCTTCACCAGCGACTGGCCGTCGTTCAATTCCGGCAGACGCCGCTCGGTTGAGCCCTCTTCGCTGGTTGAATCTTTGGCGGTGTCGCTGTCGGCATCGCTTGCATCGGCGAGCTTCTTCTCCGCTGCCGCAGCATCGGCTGCGGCCTTCGCATCGCGTGATGCGCGGGCGCGCTTGGCGTCTTCCTCGAAGCGCAGGAAGCCATCGAACTTCAGAATGCTTCCCGTGGTGCGGAAGTCGTAGATGCTGTCAGCCTTGGCTTCGATGTCGACCGTGGTCTGGTCGAACACCGCGGGCGTCATCTGGCTGGTCACGGCGCGTTCCCAGATCAGTTTGTAGAGCCGGTACTGCTCATCGCTCAGGTAGCGGCGAATCTGGTCGGGCAGAAACCGCACATTGGTCGGCCGGATGGCCTCGTGCGCGTCCTGCGCCTCAACCGCCTTCTTCGACTTATAGACGTTCTCCGTCGCTGGCAAATACTTCGCGCCGAGGTCCTTCGCAATGTAGTCGCGAATCTCCTGCACGGCGTCGGGGCTGATGCGCGTGGAGTCGGTACGCATGTACGTAATCAGGCCGACGGTGCCTTCGTTCCCGATCTCAACGCCTTCATACAGCCGCTGCGCCACGCCCATCGTGCGACGCACATTGAAGCCGAGCCGCCCGGCCGCGGCCTGCTGCAGCTGGCTCGTAGTGAACGGGGCCTTGGGGTTCTGGCGGCGCTCCTTCTTCTCCACCGACCGCACGCGCCAAGTCGCCTTTTCGAGCTGCGCCATCACTTCATCGACGGCGGCTTTATCGGGCAGCGCGTTGGCGAGGTACTGCTCCTTACCGTCAGCGTCCGTACCGTTCAGCACGCGAATCGCCTGCCCGGCAACGCCGACCATGCGGGCCGTGAACTCCTGGCCGTCTTTGGCGGGCGAGAGCACCGCATCAATATTCCAGTACTCGACAGGCTGGAACGCGTTGATCTCGCGCTCGCGCTCCACGATCAGCCGCAGCGCGACGGTCTGTACACGTCCGGCGCTGAGGCCGCGCTTCACCTTGTCCCAAAGCAGCGGAGAAATCTGGTAGCCCACTAGGCGGTCCAGCACACGGCGCGTCTGCTGCGCGTCCACCAGGTTCTCGTCGACATCGCGGGCATGGGCGAACGCCGCCTTCACCGCCTTCTGCGTGATCTCATTAAAGGTGACGCGCTGCAGCTTCGACTTGTCCTTCATCACCGGCAGCAACTGCATCTTCAGGTGCGCGGCAATCGCCTCGCCTTCGCGGTCCGGGTCAGGCGCCAGGAACACGGCATCGCTTTTCGCCGCCAGCTTCTTCAACTGCGCAACAACCTTCTCCTTGCCCGGAGACACGATCAGCGTCGGCGCAAACGTGCGCAGCTTCAGCTCCACTCCAATATCGTTCTTCGGCAGGTCCATGATGTGGCCAATCGAGGCCTCCACCGTGTAGTCCTTGCCGAGATACTTCCCGATCGTCTTCGCCTTCGCGGGCGACTCGACGATCACCAGGTTCTTACTCATTTCAACCAACCCCATCGGGCAGCGGCGAAAACCGCTTTCCGTTCTTCCAATGTCAATGCACCCTAACACGCTTTGCCGAGGCTAAGTCAAACCCCGTCCGCCGGAACATCCCTCTTGGACGGCCCAAATCGGTCTTCAGCGCCGTGGAGAATGCTCGGCGTAGCCGCTCAAATCGGGGGATGTTATCGTTCGCCGCAGGTTTTGCACAGCGCGACGGCCCACGCTCTAAAAGCTTTTCACGTAATTTTTTCCCGGCATCTGCTTCACGCGCCCCGCGAGCTCCAGCTCAAACAGCGCCGTGAAAATCTCGCCGGAGCCGAGGTCGTTCTCCAGAAGCTCCATCAATTCATCGAGTTGCAGCGCCTCATCCTGCTTCAAATGCTGCATCACCAGCCGCTCGTGGGCTCCCATGGCAGGCGGCGCTGAGGCCGTTTCGTTAAATAGAGATGCCGTTCCCCCGCCGGACGATTCTTTTGCCCCAACCTGCGCTTCCAGCTCGTCCTCAAGCGCGCAGCGGATCTGCGAGGGCAGGTCTTCCCACACATCCTCCCAGCTCGCGGTCAGCTTCGCGCCCTGTTTGATCAGCGTATTCGGCCCCCAGGCGTTCTTGTTCGTGGCGTTTCCGGGCACGGCGTAGACGTCGCGGCTCTGCTCCAGCGCGCAGCGCGCGGTGATGCGTGTACCGGAGTACTCGGCCGCCTCCACCACCAGCACGCCGATGCTCATGCCGCTAAGAATCCTGTTCCGAATCGGAAAATTCTGCGGTGCGGGAAACGTCCCCATCGGATACTCGCTGACGATCGCTCCACCCTGCGCGACGATCCGCTCCGCCAGCGCCTTGTTCTCTTTTGGGTAGATCACGTCGATTCCCGTCCCCCACACGGCAACAGTCTTGCCGCCCACGTCGAGCGCGCCCTTATGCGCGAATGTGTCGACGCCCCGGGCCATGCCGCTCAGGATCGTGAGCCCGCGCCGCGCCAAGTCGCGCGAGAGCACCTCCGCCATGCCCAATCCATAGGGCGTCGGGTGCCGCGTACCGACGACGGCGATTCCGGCGCGATTCAGCAGCGCCGCATCGCCTCGCACCCACAGCACCGAGGGCGGATCGTAGATCTCCTGCAGCCGAAACGGGTACTCCTCATCCTCGGGCGTCACGATCCGCGCGCCCGCTTCCTGGGTGAGGTTCAGCTCCTTCACAGCCGCGGCCCGCGCGCGTCCGTCGAACACGAACTGTGCCGCCGAGGCGGGCAGCCCCGCGCCTTCGAGCTCCGTCAACGACGCCGAGAACGTGCGCCCGGCCGCGCCCAGATGCTGCATGGCGCGTCCACAGCGGGTTGGCCCCATCTTCGGCGTCAGCGCCAGCGCCAGCCAGGCCAGCCGCGCCTCCGCCTTCAGTTCCTGCTCGTTCACGCTTACCTCTCCGCACGCGTCCGCCGCCAGAGTAACAGGGTCGTCGCCTAAACTAACAATGTGAAGCTCCGCCTCTCGGCCATCGCGTTCCTCAACCCCGCTCCCCTGCTCTACGACTTTGAGCACCCTCCCCGCGCCGCCGAGCTGGCCACGCGCTACGACATCCACTACACCACCCCCGCGCAGTGCGCGGCCGAGCTCCACGCCGGCACCGCCGACCTCGGGCTTGTGCCCATCGCCACGCTCACGCCGGAGCTGGCCATCGTCCCCGGCTGCACCATCGCCTCGCTGGACGAGGTCCGCAGCATCCTTCTGCTCGTCAAGAATCCGCACGGTCTCCTCGAAACCGAAGCCCTGCGGCAGGTCGGAACCCTCGCGGCCGACGCCGCCTCGCGCAGTTCGCAGGTGTACGCGCACATCCTCTTCCGCCACTTCCTCGGAACCCACCCCGAGCTCCACGAGGCCGCCGCCGATCCGCTGGCCATGCTCGCCACAGCCGACGCCGCTCTCCTCATCGGCGACCCCGCCCTGCTCGCGCGCGAACGGTGTGCCGCAATCGACGCAGCCGCCGGCACACCGCTGCTGTGGCTCGACCTCGCCGCGCTCTGGCGCCGGCACACCGGTCTGCCTTGGGTTGCAGCTGTGTGGGCGGTCCGCCCCGAGGCCCTCACCGGCATCAGGCCCGCGCAGCTCACCGCCGACCTCAACGCCTCGCGCGAGGCCGGCCTGGCGCACATCGATCAGCTCGTCGAAGAGTGGACGCCGCGGCTCGCCATCTCACCCGAAACGATCCGCACCTACCTCACGCAGAACATCCACTACACGCTCGACCCCACCTGCGTCGAATCCATCGAGCTCTTTCGAACCCTTGCGGCTAAAATCGGTGTGCTTCCCCCCCTGCGTACTTTGCGGATGCTGTAAGCGTCTACTGTGCAGGTAACTCAAAGCTCCGTCACGCAACTCGCAACCAATATCCCGCAACTCATAAGTGACAGCGCCAGCCTGATTGCGACTCACAGACTATGTCCTCGCCGCTCCAGACCGCCTCTGCCGCCCTGCTCACCCTCGCCGTGAGTTCGCGCTTCATTCATTACTTCTTCCAGCTCGGGCTGCTCGGCTTGTTCGTCGTCTCCATCGTCGACTCGTCGTTCGTTCCGCTCCCCATCCCCGGCATCACCGATGTGATGGTGGTGATCTTCGCCGCGCGCCACGCCAACATCTTCCTTCTGCTGCTGGCATCGACTGCAGGCTCGGCACTCGGTGGGCTGTTCTCGCACATGGTGGGGCAGGCCGGCGGCATGGCGTTTCTCGAGCAACGCGTTTCCCCGCGCATCCTCGCACCCATCACCGGCTGGATGCAGAACCACGCGCTCATCGCCGTCGCCCTGCCCGCGATCCTGCCGCCACCGATGCCGCTCTCCCCGTTCGTCCTCGCGGCGGGGGCGCTCAACATGAGCCGCAAGCGCTTCATGATCGCCTTCACCCTCAGCCGCTTCGCACGCCACGCGGTCGCGGCATGGCTCGGAATCCGCTACGGCAAAGGCGTCCTGCACCTTTGGCAGAGCTTCACCGCGCGCTGGGGCCAGTCGATTCTCGTGGTCCTGTGGAGCGTGATCCTGCTCGCGGCAGGGTTCGCGATCTTCAAGCTCTACCGCACGTCGCGCAGCGTCGGCGTGAGGGTGAACCGGTCGCCGGCAAGAACGTAGGGTTGTGGGTTCCGGGTTGTCGGTTCTGGGTTGGTAGTGCTGGGTTGTCGGTTCTTAGTCAAGACTGACGGTACCCGGCACGACCAACCGACAACCGAGAACCGACAGCCTACCGTCCCTCATCGCACTCTCGAAACTTACTACCGCACGAGCGGGGTTCCACGCATCGCTTCAGCGAACAACCACCAAACACCTGCGCCGTAGAGTGCGGCAAACGCGAACAGTGTTGCAATCTTCAAGCGCTCAAGCCAGCGTGTCCGCGCCAGCGCCAAACCGGCCAGCGGAAATATCTGCAACGCATGCAGCGCAAAGAAGTGCGCCACGCGCAGGTCGCCGTAGGTGCGGCTCCAGTTTACAAACGGCAAACCGATGCCCCCGTCCGCCGCGCCGACCGTGTGTGCGCCATACGCAACCATCCGTGCACCTTCCAGGCTGCCCAGCAAAAGCATCAGCAAGCCCAGCCGCACACCCCAGACCACTACCCGTTCCCATCCGGTCTTAGCCACGCACCACAACACAAACAGCCACGCGGCCAATGCTGTATTCAGTGCAATGAACAAACCCATGACAGCGAAAAGCAACGCGTCATGTACGGTTGCAACGTTCATATGCGAACGAACGCCGCGCGCCGATTGCAATGCAATGATCGATATCTCCACAATCATCGACACCCCGATTCCCCAGCCGATCCAGGCTTTCGATCGTCTCCACTCACCCCCGCGGCCGAGCGCCCACAGCAGCACCGCAATCGTCACCACAAACACAAGGATCGATATCTCGAACTTCATGGGTTTGATCCAGGGATTCAGCCCAAGAATTTTGCGGTCATCGAAGACAGATGCGGCCGCACTCGCCGCCAACAGGGCAACATTCCACCAAAATCCAAGAGCAAGCCCGCGGTTCTCCTTCATCGTCTGGCGCACAATCGCCAACCCCTGCGCAATGATGTTCATGCTCCCACCTCCGCGCCCACGCGACGCCTTAGCGCAAGCCTCACCAGCAGATACAACGCCAGCCCGGCCGGCCCAAACATGAACGTCAACCCAAGACACGGCAGCACCAGCCAGCGCGAAATCCCGAGCCGTGCCGCATCACGCGCCTCCCACGCTCCCGTGAACAGGTCGAACGCCAGGTAGTGAATCCATCCTGCCAGCAGCGCATGCGGCGAGCTGAACAGCACAGTCACCTGCGCCAATGAGCCGAACCCGCCACCCTTCGGCATCGGGTGCGCCACTAGCAGCCAGACATACAGGGCAGCAATCAGCAGTGGAACAATGAACGTCACCAGGCGCTGCGTCCACGGCCATCGCGGCGCAACAGCCAACAATATCCAACAGGGCATCACAAGCATCCCCGCCAGCGAAAAGATTCGTTCCAGCATCCAGCCTCCTAGCTCCTATTACCTATTGCCTCAAGCGACTCATCGCACCAGACCAGCAGGGCCTGTTTCTCGGCGATCCCATACCGCACCGTCATCAACGAGAACGGCAGCCCCGCCGCGCCCTTGTATGACCCGTGCTCCGACAACCGAGCCTCAATCTCGCGATACCGCTCCACATCGCTCTGCAGCGAGACCTTCTTGCCCTCCAGCAGCGTCTTCATCGCGCTGGGCTCCGCGCGGTCTCCGAAAAAAAGCTTGAGCAGCAACTCATTTCGGGGAATCTGGTCGATGGCGGGTTGCGCGAGCCACTCTTGCAGGCGTGCCGATCCGGCGTCCGTCAGGCGATAGACTTTCTTCTCTCGGCGGCCCACACCCTGGGACTCCATCATCTCCACCAGTCCGGCGGCGACCATCCGCCTCAACGTCGGATAAATCTGCCCGAAACTCTCACTCCAGAAGTTCCCGATGGACTCCTCGATGAGCTTCTTCAACTCATACCCCGACTGCGGCTTCATGCTGAGCAGGCCCAGCAGGGACTCCACCGTAGTAGTTCGGATAATCTGACCCGTGTCATGCATACATCTAGTAGATATATCTACAAGACTGATCCGTCAACAGGAAAAGCAAAGCTGCTAAACTACATTTCGTGCCGGGTCCTACGCGACGCGATCCCGCCAACCCCGCCAGGTCCGGAAGGAAGCAACGGTAACGGGCCATCACGGGCGCAGTAGGGAAACCCGGTACACTTCCCCCACCACATCCAAAAAGAGACCCGGGGGCTGCACTGCTGGCCTTGCATTCCCTGCGTCGTTTGCGTTTTCGGTTGCGTCCTCTGCGTTCGTTCCGGCCTCTAATCGCCACAGACCGCGCTAAGATGCTTCTGTGCCTTTTCACGATCCGCGTTCGGAGGAATCCCAGTTTTGAGTCTCACGTTGAAGCCACGCCAGAGTGTTCGCGCCAAGATTTCAGCCGTCGGATCGTATGTGCCGCCCCGCCTGCTGACTAACGCCGACCTCGAAAAGCTGGTCGCCACCAACGACCAGTGGATCACCGAACGCACCGGCATCCGTGAGCGCCACATCGTCGACAAGGGCACCGGCACCAGTGACCTGGCCGTCGAGGCCGCCCGCAAGTGCCTCGCCGCCCGTGGCCTTCAGCCCACAGACGTTGAGGTCATCATCGTCGCCACCGTTACCCCGGACATGCTCTTCCCCTCCACCGCCTGCCTGGTGCAGGACAAGCTGGGCGCAAAGGGCGCCTGGGGCTTCGACCTCTCCGCCGCCTGCTCCGGCTTTCCGTACGCGCTACAGGTCGGCGCAAAGCTCGTCGAGAGCGGAGCGCATAAGAAGGTCATGGTCATCGGCGCGGATGTGATGAGCTCCATCATTGACTACACCGACCGCGCCACCTGCGTTATTTTCGGCGACGGCGCTGGCGCTGTGCTCCTTGAACCGTGCGAAGAAAATGAAGTCGGCATGGTCGACTTCTGGCACGAGATTGACGGCTCAGGCGCCGTCTCGCTCAACATGCCGGCCGGCGGCAGCCTTCTCCCAGCCAGCGCCGAAACAGTCGCCAACAAGCAGCACTTCGTCCATCAGGATGGTCAGGCCGTCTACAAGTTCGCGGTCCGCAAGATGGCCGAAGCCGCGGAGACGGTGCTCAGCCGCAACGGCGTCACCGGAGGAGAACTCGGCTGCTTCATCCCGCACCAGGCCAACAAGCGCATCATCCTTTCGACCGCCGAGCGGCTGGGTCTGGACGAAAGCCGCGTCATCATCAACATCGACCGCTATGGCAACACCACCGCCGCGACGATCCCGCTCGCGATGAACACAGCCATGGACGAAGGCCGCATCAAGAAGGGCGATGTCGTGCTGCTCGCCAGCGTCGGTGCTGGGTTCACGGTTGGGGCGACGCTGCTGCGCTGGGAAATCTAAGCGAAGGTCACTCGGTCAGCCCCAGCAGTCTCACAATCGCCATCGCATTCGTGGTGCGGTTCACGCCGGGCTTGAGCAGGTAGTCGAACGCGAGCGGATCATCCTCGCGCGCCGACGCCATGTGCACGTTGAGTCCGCCAAGCTCCGGCACCTCTGCCAACTCAGCCAGCGCAAGGTCATGCGTCGAGAGCGCTCCAATCGCGCCCTCGTGCACCAGCCGACGCAGCACCGCCTCCGCTGCGGCGCGCCGATCTGCAGAGTTCGTCCCACTGAAGATCTCATCGATCAAAAATAAGCAATGGCATTCTGAACCCTGGGCCCTGGACGCTGGCCCCTCACCCGCCAGCGCGGCGAGATCCCGCAGCCGCTCCACCTCGGCCAGAAACTTCGACTTCCCTTCCGCCAGCGAGTCGACCAGCGCCAGCGAAGCGCCGACACGCAGCGCACTCATCGTCAGTGAACGCGCACACACCGGAGCGCCGGCGAGAGCGAGCACGGCGTTGGTTCCGATGGCGCGCAGCAGTGTCGACTTGCCCGCCATGTTCGACCCCGAGATGAGCAGGAAGCGCGTCTGCGCATCCAGCCGCACGTGGTTCGCGACAGCCTGCCCGGGCGGGAGCAGCGGATGCACCATCGCCACCGCGGCGAAGATCGCCTCACCCTCGACGATCTCCGGATAAGTATTTTCATCGTGCTCGGTGGCGTACGTTGCAACCGCGAGCATCGCCTCAAACTCCGCCCACGCGCCAACCCAGCGGCGCATTGCCTCACCATGCTCGCGCTTCCACAGCTCCAGCGAGATCGCCGCATGACTGCCCACCGCGAGCAGCAGCGCCGGCGCGTAGTACCACTCCTTCGCACGCTGCTCGACGAGCGTGAGGCTACGCTGCAGCTTCGTCAGCGCACGCTCTTCGCCAGCCGCGTCTTTCTGTAGGCGCTGCAACAGCTCCGACGTGAACGTCTGCTCGCGCATCACGCGCAGTCCTTCGCGCAGAATCGCCGTCTGTCCGGCGAGCCGCTGTGCGCCCTCCAGCTCCGCCATGACGCGCGGCCGCAGCCACAGCGCGAACGCGCCCTGCAACGCCAGCAGAGCGGCGATATCGCGCGGCAACGCTGCCATTTCGACACGGTGCAGCAAGCCGGCGGCGAGCAGCGCCATCCAGGCCACGGTCAACGCGATCAGCACCCACCGCATCCACACAGCGAGCCCACCCGGCGGTCCGTCGAGCCAGCGTTCGAAGCTCTCCGCCGGAAGCTCCGCGAAGGCCGACCGCCCCAGCAACGCCACACGCTCGCGCAGCTCGAGCATCGGCGCAAGCTCGCGCACGGCCGCCTGCCGTGCGCGCACCGTCTCGATGTCTGCGCCGTGCAGAAGGAGCTTCGCCAACGCACGCTGCCCCACCGCCGTACGCGTTGTCGCAAGCATCCCGAAGATCGAGTCCGGTCCCAAGATGTCGAGGTCCCGCTCGTACAGGTGCCCAGGCTCGCGAAACGCCTCGCCGGTGTGTCCGCTCTGTAGGCGCGTACCGTCCATGCGCGCGAGGCCATTCTCGTAGACCTCCAGCAGCCGAGCCGCGCGGTGCGCCGCCCCGCGCGCGCGGAGCAATCCCGGCGTCAGCCCGATCATCACGCCTAGCGGGATCGCCGCCCACCATGCCTGGTCGACGTGCTGCACGCCCTGGTAACCGAGAAATACCAGCGCCACCAGCCCGCCCAGCAACAACAGCGTCAGTGTGCTGCTGCGTGCGTTGCTCCTTGCGAACTCCTCTGCAAACGCCGACCGGCGGCGCTCATACTCTGCCTGAATGTTCTCGCCCATCCATCCCAAGGATAGCCCTACTCCAGCAGCTCGGAATCGAACTGCCGATAGATCTCGCGCTGCCGCAACGTATCGCGCTCGGCCTGCAACGCTGCAATCAACGCGCTTAGCCGCGGCGTCAGCACAATCAGATACCGCGCGTTCGCATCGGCCGTGTATGTATGCGCAACGCCCGCCGGCACAAACACGGTTGTCCCGGGTCCCGCGACCTCGGTCCGATCGTCATACCGAAAGGTCAATTCCCCTTCCAGGATGTGCCATGCTTCATCATCAGAGTGATGCACATGAAGGGTGGCCGGCCCACTGCCGCGCCACTCATGGATTTCAAACGACGCGCCGGTGGCGGAGAAAGGAGCGGTTTTCATGCGACCCATCCTACAACGCGCCGTTGCCGCCAAACGCTCCGTCAGCGTACCCTTGCCGCATGTTCCGCAAGCTCCTCCCGCTCGCCCTCTTCGCCGTCGCCGCCGCCGCACAGGATGTGCACGTCAAAGTCGACCCCCACGGCTCTGGTTCGACAGCCAGCACTACCGACTACACCACCATCCAGCAGGCGCTTGATCACGCGCCGCAGGCGCCGCACGGGCGCATCTTCATCCACATCGTGCCGGGCACGTATAAAGAGCGCATCAACGTCACTCGGCTGCGTCCGCGCGTTACGCTGCTCGGCGAGGGCAAGGGGCCGGAGGACGTCGTCATCGCCGCCGCGCAGTTCGCCAAGCAGGCCGGCGGCACCTACTTCACGGAGACGGCGCAGATCAACGCCGATGACTTCCAGGCCGACAACCTCACGTTCGAGAACACCGCCGGGCCGGTCGGCCAGGCTGTCGCCATCGTCGTGCGTTCGGACCGCGCCATCTTCAAGCGCTGCCGCTTTCTTGGCGATCAGGACACGCTGTTCGCCGACTTCGGCCGCCAGTATTACGTCGACAGCTATGTCTCCGGCGGCGTGGACTTCATCTTCGGCAACGCCACCGCCGTTTTCGAGCACTCCGTCATCAACGAAATCCGCAACGGGCAGATCACCGCGCAATCGCGCACAGCGCCTGACCAGACCACCGGCTACGTCATCGACCACTCCCGCATCACGCACGAAACCGTGGCTGCGCCTCCGGGTAAACAAAGCACTGGCGGCTTCGGCCTCGGCCGTCCGTGGCGCGAGTACTCGCGTGTGGTCGTGATGAACACCGAGTTGCCCGAAGACCTGAACCCCGCCGGCTGGTCAGCGTGGGGTCGCGCCGACGAAACGCCCAAGGCCTTTTACGCGGAGTACAACAACAGCGGACCGGGCTTCCGTCCGAAGGAGCGCGTTGCGTGGTCGCATCAGCTCACCGCGAAGGAGGCCGCGGCTTACGAGCCGCGCAACTTCCTCCGCGGGTCCGACAAGTGGGACCCCGTTGCAGAAGCCGCCAAGCTCCCCTGAAGCCTAAAACTGGACTTGAATCCTTTCCGCAACTCCAACTGCGCTGTATCTTGTTTTCAAGGGAAGCCAATGCCACTTCTACTGCTACTGCGCCGCTTGCTTGCCGTTATCGTTTTTGTGCCGATCGCCTCCATTGCCGCAGCGCAGTCCACTGCCGGCATCGCTGAAGGCACAATGCCGCCCGATTACCCCGGAGTGTGGACGCATCTCCCCGGCATCTACGTCACTCCTGTTCCGAACTCACCCTTTACTGCACAGGTGGACATCCTCGGTCACGATGCTATGCCGGACGGCACGGAGCGCGTCCGCTCCACCATGATCCATGTTGCGCGTTCATCCTCGGGACGCATATACAACGAGTCACGCTTGCTCGTTGGGCCGGGGTTCAAAGGCACACCCGCGCTCACGTCGGCTCATACATACGACCCGTCCAGTCGCCTGAGCGTGGTCTGGAATCCCCACGTGCGCATCGCCCGGGAAGTCATTCTCGACCATCCCGCCCTCACCGATGCCCACCGCTCGATCCCGCCGTCGGTAGCCGGCACTCAACAGCAAGACCTCGGCGTGCAGTCACTGGAGGGCCTGACCTTGCAGGGCATCCGCAAAACGCGCGTAGTGCCGGCACAACTCAGCGGCACCGGAAAGCCCGTCACGATCACCGACGAGTATTGGTACTCCCCCGACCTGTCCATCTACATGATCATCAAGCACAATGACCCGCGTTCCGGCGAGCAGCTCGTCGCGGTAAGTCACATCGAGCGCACCGAACCGGCGGCAAGCGTCTTCGCCGTGCCCGCTGACTTCAAGGTTGTCGACGAAACGCCCCTGTAGTGCCAAACCACCCATAGCTCATCACAGCGGGGCGGCAACTCACCACAACGCGAACTCCAGAGGGGCCAGCGTCTTTCCGTTTCGACTAGAATTCGCCCATGCATTTTCCGCGTCTGCTTGCCCCGGCCCTTCTCGCTGTTCCGCTCGCCCTCTTCGCCCAGTCCACACCGCACGGCCCGCATGCGGCTAACATGGACCCGAGCGTCAAGCCGGGTGAGAATTTCTATCGCTACGCCAACGGCAGCTTCCTGGCGCGCACCGAAATCCCCAGCGATCGCGTGTCCATCTCCGGCTTCTCCATGCTGGAATCTGCTGTCAATCAGCGGGTCGCCGGCATCATCGAAGAAGCCGTCAAATCCAGCGCTTCGGCGGGAACAGATAAACGCAGAATGGCCGACCTCTACGCCTCCTATATGGACGAGAAGGCCATTGACGAGCACGGCATGGCCGCGCTTCAGCCGCAGCTTGCCGAAATCGCCGCGGTGCATACGCGCGGCGAGCTCGCAGCTGCGCTCGGCCGCACGCTGCGGGCCGATGTCGACGCTCTCAACAATACGCACTTCAACACTGCAAACATCTTCGGCGTTTGGGTGGCGCCGAGCTTCAACGATCCAGATCACTATGCGCCCTACCTGATGCAGGGCGGCCTGGAGCTCCCCAGCCGCGAGTACTACCTCACCGACTCGGAACGCATGAAGTCCATACGGACGCAGTATGCGACGCACATTGCGGCGATGCTCAAGCTGGCGGGGTTCGACAACGCAGAGGAGCGCGCGGCGAAGATCCTGGCGCTCGAACACGCGATCGCCGAACAGCACATCTCGCTGGCCGAAAGCGAGAAGATCGACAAGGCAAACAACCCATGGAGCACGGCGGACTTCGCGAAGAAGGCCCCGGGGCTGGACTGGAGCGCGTACTTCGCTGCCGCCGGCCTGGGCTCGCAGCGCGTCTTCATCGTGTGGCAACCGACCGCCATCACGGGCGAGTCGGCGCTGGTGGCTTCCACACCGATCGACACCTGGAAGGACTTCCTCGCGTTCCATCTGATCGAGCAAAACGCGTTCGGGCTCTCTAAGACAGCGGCGGACGAGCGCTTCCACTTCATCGGCACGGTGCTGACCGGAGCGCAGCAGGAACGCCCGCGCAATCAGCGTGCCGAGCAGCTCGTTAACGGAGCGCTGGGCGATGCGGTCGGCAAAATCTACGCGCAACGCTACTTTCCTGCTGCCGAAAAGGCGCGCGTGGAGCAGATGGTGGCGAACATAGAGGGCGCGTTCCGCGAGCGACTCGAACACCTGACGTGGATGGCGCCGGCGACCAAAGCCGAAGCGCTGCGCAAGCTCGGCACGCTACAGGTGGGCATCGGCTACCCTGATCAGTGGCGCAGCTACGATGGCTTGGAGATCAAGCCCAACGACCTGCTCGGCAACCTTCAACGCATCTCGCTGTTCGGCTACCACTACAACCTCGCGCGCATTGGCAAGCCAACCAATCGCCGCGAATGGTGCATGGAGCCGCAAACGGTCAATGCTGTGAACCTTCCGCTCGATAACGGCCTCAACTTTCCCGCCGCGATCATCGGGCCGCCTTTCTTCGATCCCCGGGCGACCGACGCGGTGAACTACGGCGCGATAGGGACCATCATCGGCCACGAAATATCGCACACGTTCGACAGCGAAGGCGCGGCCTTCGACTCGCAGGGCAAGGTGCGGAACTGGTGGACCGACGCCGATCGCGCGCACTTCGACGCCAGCATTGAGGCGCTCGCGAAGCAGTACGACACCTACGCCCCGTTCCCCGACCTGCACCTCAACGGGCACCAGACGCTCGGCGAAAACATCGCCGACCTAGCCGGCATCACCGCCTCGTACGACGCGTGGAAGGCCTCGCTGCACGGTAAGCCCGCGCCCGTCGTCGACGGATTCACCGGCGACCAGCAGTTCTTCCTGGGCTTCGCGCAGAGCGAGGCCGGCAAGTCCCGCGAAGCCGCCCTACGCCAGCAGGTTCTCACCGACCCGCACTCCCCCGGCGAGTACCGCGCCGACACCGTCCGCAACCTCGACGCGTGGTACGCCGCCTTCAACGTCAAGGCCGGCGACGCCCTCTACCTTCCTCCGGACCAGCGCGTCCACATCTGGTAGCCCATATCCGCGCCTGAGAACGGCTGCATGTTGCAGCCGTTCTCTCTTCGCTCTACACTCTACCCTCTGGCCTCATGATCATTGCCGCAATCCAATCCGGTACCGACCCCGTCGCTCCACTGCCCCCGGGCACCTTCCACCGCACGCTCGAAGACCCCATCTACTGCCCCAAATGCGCCGCCACCTACATGCTGGTGACGGACTACGACTGGGCCATCAGCCGCCACTTCGCTGAAGAGTCCCGCCGCCACCTCACGATGCTCCGAAAAGCCATCTTTGCGGGCCACGGCACCGACCACCGCATCACGCACTTCGAGAGCAACGGCGTCATCGTCATCAGCCACCCCAAACCCGCGCCGCCGCCGATCGCGCCGATGCCGCGGCACATCATGTGAACCTGCATAAAACCTGCTAAAATTGAAAGGTTGTGACCTCCTCTGCCCCCGCGGAAACCCAACCCGAAATCCTCAACGACACCGCCCCTCTGAAGGTCGGCTTCGTCTCGCTCGGCTGCCCCAAAAACCTCGTCGACTCCGAGGTCATGATGGGCATGCTGCACCACGGCGGCGCGGCGCTTACCCCCGCGGCCGAGGACGCCGACATCATCGTCGTCAACACCTGCAGCTTTATCGACTCCGCCAAGCAGGAGTCGGTCAACACCATCCTCGAGATGGCGAAGCACAAGATCGCCGCCGGCGGTCGCGCGCGCAGGCTCGTGGTCGCCGGTTGCCTGGTGGAGCGCTACCGCGACGACATCATCGCCAACATCCCGGAAGTGGACGCCGTCGTCGGCACCGGCGAGCTCGACGCGATTCTCGCTGCAGCCGGCCTCACGCCTACCGGCCACACCGCCGACTCCCCGTTCACAATCCTCAGCGCCGCGCAGATCTCCCGTGCTGAGTCGGCGGTTCAACAGCACTCCCGCCCCGAGTCCAACGGAGCGCAGCTGGCGCACGAAGCCCTCACCACAGATGTGTCATCTCGACCGGAGGCGGCGCACTTTGCCGCCGCAGTGGAGAGACCCGCTTCTCGTTCCGAGGGCGATGCCCGCGAAGCCGCCGGCCGCTTTTCCCGCGCCGAGTGGCACGGTGCCGCCGCCGCTCTCCCCACCTATCTCGCCGACGAGTACACCCCGCGCATCCTCTCCACACCACGCGCCTCGGCTTACATCAAGATCGCCGAAGGCTGCGACCATCCCTGCACCTTCTGCATCATCCCGCAGCTGCGCGGCAAGTTCCGCTCCCGTCGCATCGGCTCCATCATGGCGGAGGCGCAAAACCTCATCGCCCAAGGCGTCCGCGAGATCACCCTCATCGGCCAGGACACCACCTGCTACGGCGAAGACCTCGGCCTCACCGACGGCCTCGCACAGCTGCTCGAAGGCCTCGCCGGTCTTGAAGGCATGCGCTGGCTGCGCTTCCTCTACACCTACCCCAACAAGGTCACCACGCGACTGCTCGAAACGATGGCGAAGCACGACAACATCGCCAAGTACCTTGACGTCCCGCTGCAGCACGCCAGCGCTCCGCTGTTGAAGTCGATGAAGCGCGGCGGCAACGCCGAGATCTTCCTCAAGCTCATCGACAAAGCCCGAAGCATCGTTCCCGGCATCGTCATCCGCACCAGCTTCATCGTCGGTTTCCCCGGCGAAACCCAGGAAGACTTCGACATCCTCTGCGACTTCGTCCAGGCCGCCGAGATCGACTGGCTAGGCGTCTTCAGCTACTCCGACGAAGAGGGCGCGAAGGCCTTCGGCATGGCCGCCGAAACCAAAGTCCCGAAGCGCACCATCGAATCCCGCCGGCGCAAGCTGATGAAGCTCCAGCAGAAGATCAGCGCACGCAAGAAAGCCGAATGGATCGGCCGCGAGATCGACCTTCTGGTCGAAGGCGAGAGCGAAGAAACCGAGCTGCTCTGGGAGGGCCGCACCATCCTCCACGCACCGGAGATCGACGGCAAGGTCTTCATCAACGACTTCGGACCGCATGAAGACCTGGTCCCCGGAACGTTCTATCGCGCCGAAATTACCGAGTCCCACGACTACGATCTCGTCGCTCGCATCATCGAATAGACAATTTCCCGAGTCCCACGAGCCACCCTTCAGCCTTGTCATTCCGTAGCGTAGCGAAGGAATCTGCTTCTGTCTTTGTGGTTGCGGTTGCCGCTATCTTTTGCCCTTGCCTCTAGGTAGGTCAGGGCTTCAGCCCTGACATCAAAGATCGCCAAAGGTGCGGGCTTTAGCCTCTGGGGGATGCAATCATTCACGGTTGAACGATGAGCTAAACCCACCACCATCGCCGATCGCCATCCCAAAGATCAAATCATCCATCCCCGGTGTCTAAGTACAGTGCGCAAAATTCCCTACCGAGTCTCGCTGCCAATCGTCTTCGGCCTCATCGCCTTGGCGCTCATCGCTAGCGCCATATACGAAGGGCGACACTGCATGGGCTACGACGGGGGAGGCCGTCCCTTCTGGCCTTGTGATGCTCCCCGCTATTTTCTAGCGGTGATCAATCTTCCACCGATAGCACTCATCCAGATACCCTTGAACCACTCGGCAACCGTTCCTCTCTATCTCGACTACGTTGTCGAGTTCCCACTCATCCTTCTCTTGTGGTGGTTTATCGGAACCAGAATCGATTTCGGTTTACTCGGCATTGGTAAGTACGAGAACCGGCGCTCTTGGACCGCCATCATGATCACCGCAACAACAATACTCGTCGGTCTAATCGTATGGAGCATCTGGAGCGACATCGCATTCCACCTGCGATATCCCATCCAGGCGGGATCTCGCTACAGCAATCTGCTTGTCGAGTTACGAAGTGTTCCAGTTGTCCTGTGGTTCTCTGCGCTGGCTTACGCTTTTGTGTCGGCGGCCTTTCGCATTTCCCACGGACAAAAAGGGGAGTTGGACCACGCCACAACCAGTCGGCGAGTCAAGCGAATAGCCGCCCTGATCTTTTGCGCTTACAGCGCCTGCGCCATCAGCGTCTTCCTCCATCTAAGTAGCATGGAAAAACGAGAACTCGCGGAGCAGGAACTTCGCAGCATCATCGTGAAAGGAAAGGTGGTTGACGAGAAAGAAACACCAGTCGCATCCATCAGAGTCGATCTGATTCCGCTTTCCAAAATCAGTGACGACCAATGGCAGCCGACGATATATAGCTGGACCAATGAAAAAGGAGAATATACGTTGAACCCCGAAGACCCCGGGGCCTACATCCTCGCAGTCTTATGGAACTCTGCGCCCGACAGTCGACATCCCTTTCTTACTCGCTTCTATCCCGATGAGCCGGACCAACAACATGCCCAAGTATTGCAATTAACGACGGCCACCCATATAAATCTAGCGCCAATTTCTGTTCATCGATTGCCAGTAGTCAAAGTCCCAGTGGCAATATTCTGGTCCGATGGAACACCTGAACCGTCCGCTCACCTGCTTTTCACGAACACACTTTTCACCCACGAGGCGACGGTAGGAGGCGTGTCGTTTCATCCCGACGACGACGGGACGGTAACGCTTCCAGCAAACTTCGAATATCAAGGAGGTTCTCAGATTGATTGTGACGGAGGCCAGACGATCGTTCACAAGTACACACCTCCCGTAAATTTCACGACCAGGCCTGACACTCTCCCCAGACAGCCACTTCGCTTCGTACTCCCGGGAACGCCCTGCGTAGTCTGGCACCCGAAATAGCTTCGCAGCCTTGCCTCACGGTCGATCAAACATCCGGCACGTCAACGTGGCAACCATCAAGTAAATTATCTCTATGGCAGACCTCACCCCCACCTTCCACGGCCATCGCGGCTTCAAACTCGCCGGCATCCGTCGCTGGCACACCTTCGCCACCGCACCCGAAACCATCCCGCCGCAGTGGAACGAGTTCAACGCGCTCGGCCTGCCTAACCGGGCCGAAGCCACCGAGACCTTCGGCGCCACCTGCCAGATGGACATGGCCAACCAGCGCTTCGAGTATCTCTGCGGCTATGAAGTGGAGTCCTTCGACGGCCTACCCGAACACATCGGCCGCATGATCGTCCCCGCTGCGCACTACGCCATCTTTACGCTCGGCAGCGTCCACGACATCCGCCCGTTCTGGCAGGAACTCTTTTCCGCGTGGCTGCCATCCTCCGGCCACAAACTCTCGCACGACTCGCCCAACTTCGAACGCTACGACGAGCGTTTCGATCCGGTCGTCCGCGGCCCGCTCGAAGTCTGGATTCCGATCTAGTCCTGAACAGAAAAGGAGAAAGGCCCCCAAAGGGGCCCTTCTCCTTTTTGCCACCTTCCACCTTGAACTTACTGCCCGGGCTGTCCGGCTGCCTGCTTGATGTGCGCCTGGTACCCGGCCGAAAACGCCGCCTGGTAGGCTGCTTTGTCTTCGCCCTTCTTCACCGGCGGATGTGCATACCGGAAGGTCTTCTGCGGATCGAGCGCCCGCTTGGCGGCCATATCGAAGGTTGCCGACTCGACACCATCCGCATAGGCTTGTGCCTGCTGGATGCTTGCCGCCGGAGCGTTGGTTGAGATGTTGCTTGGTGTGTTCCCCTGCTGGGAACTCGTGGCCTGTGCCATCATCGGTACGGTCATAATCGCCACTGCGATCAGTGGTGTTGCAAAGCGTTTCAGGTTGCTCATTACTTATCCTCTTTACGTCTACGGCGGGCACAACATCGCCCATAAGCCAGACGAACAATACGCCTGAATTGCGTGATCGCGCAAGTGGGGGACGCGATAGTGTTGCCGACGCAGGTACCGGGCGGATTATCCTGTAAGCGCCGCATGAATTCTCCGGCCTGGACATTGCCATGAACACCAAATCTCTTCCCTGCCCAATCTGCAAAAAGCCCGTCACCATCGACTCCCCCGAGGTCCCCTTCTGCTCCGAGCGCTGTCGTACCATCGACCTCGGAAAGTGGGCCTCCGGCGACTACAAAATCAGCTCGCCCATCCTTGACCCCGATCTTCTGGAAGAGCTCGAGCACGCCGAGCAGCAGAAGCATCCGCTCAGCGAAGAGAAGTACTGGAAGAACTGAGCGCCGACCCGCTCACCTCGTAAAATCGTAAGAGTGATCGAAACCAGAAAAACAAAGTGGGCATGGACCCTCGCCACCTTCTTCGGCGCGGGGCTGCTGAAGCCCGGCCCCGGCACCTACGGCTCCATCGCCGCTCTGCTGCTGTGGTACGCGGCCGCGCATGTGCTCCACCCAACGTTCCTCGCGCTTGCGATTGCGACAACCATCGCAGCGGTCGCCGTCACACTTATCGGCATTCGCGCCTCCACCATCGTCGCGCGAGAAGCCGGGCGCGAAGACCCGGGCTTCGTCGTCATTGATGAAGTGGCCGGTCAGCTAATCGCACTCATCGCAATTCCCTCCGACCCCGCGCACGCCGCACTCTCGCTCGTCCTCTTCCGTCTCTTCGACATCTGGAAGCCGTGGCCTATCCGCCGGCTCGAGGCGCTTCCCGAGGGCACGGGCATCATGCTGGACGACGTCGCCGCCGGCGTCCTGGCGCTCATCTGCGCGCTCATCGCCGGGCGCTTTTTTTAGTGTCCAACCCCTCCGCGATACAATCCGGCGGATGAAGTTCTACGCTCTGGTCATGGCATTCGCCGCCGCGCAACTCGCTGCCCAGGCGCCCTCGGCACGCCTCGACTCCCAGGGCCACCTTGTCTACGCACACACAGCCCACGGAGACCACATGGCGGATTTCTCGTACGCCGGCTACATGGGCGGAGGCGTTGCCCTGCCCGCTGTGCCCGCCGGTGAGACCCTCGCTCCATCCGGCCCGGACGACACCGCCGCCGTGCAGGCCGCACTCGACCGGATCGCCGTGCAAGCCGCCACCAAACACCACGCATTGGCTCTTGTCCTCGCCCCGGGCACATTCCACCTCAGCAAGACCATCGAGATCACCGCTTCGAACGTCGTCCTCCGCGGGTCCGGCGTGGGCAAGACAATCCTCATCCTTACCGGCGCGCCGCATCTCGGCATCCACATCGGCAGTTCGACTGCATCCGGCGAAGACGAAGACGCCGCCACAACCGAAACCCCGGCCGCCGCGAGCGCGGTCACCACAACCCTTGCACCGGGTGTCTTCGTTCCATCCGGCGCGAGGTCCATACAGGTTGCAAACGCCACCGGCTTCGGGACCGGCGACACCATCCAGATCGACCATCCCATCACGCCCGAGTACGTCGCTTTCATGGGCATGAACCTCCCCGACCGCGACGGCAAACCCGAGCACTGGATCGGCTCCCGCATCGTCATCGAGCGCCGCGTTGCTTCCATCAGCGGCAACAATCTCACACTCGACGTTCCCCTCACCGACAGCTACGACCCAAAATTCGGCGGCGGCGAAGCCACCCGCATCCAGAAGATTGCTCCTCCACATCGCCTGTCGCAGGTTGGTGTGGAGTTGCTCTCCATCGCCTGCCCCTCGGTTTCGATCAACCTCAGCGACCCACACTTCGACGGCATCCAGATTGTCGGCACCGAAGATGCGTGGCTGCGCGACCTTCGCTTCGAAGACACCATCAACACCATCCGAGTCGAAGCCACCGCCCGCCGCATCACCATCGACCACGTCGATATCCTGCAGCGCATACCCATCCAAAGCTCAGCGAAAAATTTCGCTTTCTCGCTCGCCGGTACGCAGACACTCGTCATGCGCTCAGCCGTCACCGGCGACAAGGTGTTCTTCGCAGCCACACAAGCCCGCGAGCAGGGTCCCAATGTCCTGCTGTTCTGCGAATTTCGCGGCGATCAGTCGGTCGAGCCGCACCAGCGGTGGGGCACGGGCTTTCTCGTAGACAACGTGAATGTCCATGGGGGCGCCATCAACTTCATCAACCGCGGCACCATGGGTTCCGGACACGGCTGGACCATTGGCTGGGGCGTCGTTTGGAACAGCTCCGCCGAGAGCCTCTCCGTCCAGAATCCACCCGGCGCGATCAACTGGGCCATTGGTTCTTCCGGCCAGCGCGTCGGCAAGCCGATGCCAATTTCGGGCGCTGGATCCAGGGGCCGCCCACCGCTGCAGGAAGGCCAGTTCGAATTTCCCGGCAAGCGCATCAAGCCCGACAGCCTGTACCTGCAGCAACTCTCCGAACGCCTCGGCCCACAGGCCGTGCACAACATCGGCTGGTAGTCCGTCTCCACCGCCACATTTGCACCGCACCACTCGCGGGTCTACCCTTAAGCCCAGATGGCATTGCGCGACTACATCACGAAAGATCCACAGGAGGCGATCGATCCACGAGCGCCGCACCTTGCCGCCGTCAGCCCGAGCGCGGCGCTTCCGGGTGGCCGTGTTGAAGTCCTCGGCACCTCCCTTGGACCCAAGGGCCCGGCCCTGCCTGCCGCTTTCATCGGAGACTCACCTGCAGCGGTCGCACTGAGCCGCTCCACCCGCGCGATCATCCAGGTGCCCGAGGGAGCAGTTGGGGCGGACCTGCACGTGATGCATGGAGACGCCCGCAGCAACGGCCTGCCGCTGCGTGTCGCTGTGCCGCTCATCGATACCGTCCATCCCGTCGCCAACCCCGCAGTTGATGCGGACGGCAACATCTTTGTCATGTACTCGGGCCCGCGCGGCGAAAAAGTCGAGGTCTCCATCTTTCGCGTCGAACGCGACTTCCAGGTTCGCCCCTTCGTGCGCGACCTCCTGAACGTCTCGTCGCTCGCGTTCGACAGCTACGGTTTTCTCTACGCCAGCTCGCGCGCCGAGGGCACCGTGTACCGCATCTCGCCGACCGGCGAAATCACGACCTACGCCGAAGGCATGGGCATTGCCACCGGCCTTGCGTTTGATCGCGATGGAAACCTGTTCGTCGGCGACCGCTCGGGCACGATCTTCAAGATCAGCCCTCGCGGCGAGACCAGCGACCGCCCCTACGCTTCGCCCAGCGAGATCTTCGTCTTCGCCACGCTCGAGCCTTCGGTCGCCGCATACCATCTCGCGTTCCTCGATGACGGCACACTCCTGGTCACCGCGCCCACAACATCGTCGAACGACGCCATCCACGCCATTGACCCGCAAGGCAACGCGACCGTCTTCTACCGCGGCCTGGGCCGGCCGCAGGGTCTTGCGGTCGATATCGACGGCAATGTTTATGTAGCCGCCTCGCTTGCCGGCCGGCGTGGCATCGTCCGCATCGACACCCTCCGCCACGCCGAACTCATCCTCGCCGGCGATGACCTCGTCGGCATCGCGTTCCTCGAAGACGGCTTCGCTGCTGTCACGACGCGTACCGCGCTCTTCCACATCGAGCTCGGCATCGAGGGCCGCAAGCTCGTATAGGCTGCGCTCGAACTTATTAACGCAACATCATTTGTGCGCCCATAACACCGAGCTACGATCGATACGATTCTCCGCGCCGGCGGTGAGTGCCGGGCGCTCAAACGAGCGTTAGTCCTGTCATCAAACAGCATCGTGGCTCAAGCAATGTGCTCTTCCGCGAGTGCATGACGAAAATGTCATGCCCCGGCCTTCAATTCAAAGCCATCCAGCAGTTACCCTGAATCTCTAAAGGTAAGAGAAAAAGAGCAGCACAACCAACCATGGATCAGGGGACCAGGCAGGCGTGGCGGATCAGCACAGCTCCACAACCGAGAAGCTCGCAGCGGCCCCTGCTTTCGTGCGTTCATGCCTAACACCCCGGCGCTTCATCGCTGGCCTGCTCCTTCTGATTTACGCACTACTCGCCCTCGGCTCTCTTTCCGCCCAGACCATCAAATACACACGTCGACCTGATCCCAGGGCCGGTGAAGCGATCTATAAGGGCGGCTGCATCGCCTGCCACGGCGCCGACGGCAAGGGCGCAGCCCCCACCAGCACCGTCTTCCTGCGCCCCGACACCTTCCCTGACTTCACCGACTGCGCAGGCACGACACCCGAAGCCAATTCCGCGTGGAAGGCTGTCATCACTCACGGCGGTCCATCGCGCGGCTTCTCGCAGATTATGCCGGAGTTCGACAAGCTCCTCTCCAGCGAACAGATCGACGACGTCATCGCCTACATGCGCGGCTTCTGCGTCAACAAACATCACTTCCCAATGGGCGAGCTCAACCTTCCGCGCGCTCTCGTTACCGAGAAGGCGTTCCCTGAAGACGAGCTCGTGGTCTCCACCGCCTTCAATGCGACCGGCGCTCCCGCGTACACAACCGACGTTATTCACGAGCAGACGTTCGGCGGCCGGACGCAGATCGAAGTCGATGTCCCCGTCAACTACGCCGACCAGAACCACAACTGGACCTCTGGCGTCGGCGACATCACGCTCGGCGTGAAGCGCGAAATCTTTTCGAGCCTGCGCACCGGATCGATCCTCAGCGTGCAGGGCGGTATCCTTCTTCCCACCGGAGACAGCAATCGCGGCTTCGGCAGCGGCACGACGACTTTCGAGCCTTTCGTCGCCTTCGACCAGCTCTTCAAGCAAAACACCTTCATGCAGTTCCAGGCCGGCGCGGAGCTGCCCGTGAATCCCGGTATTGCCCCGCGCAGCATGTTCTGGCGCACCGCCGTCGGGCAGGCCATCGCGCCCGACCACGGGCTGGGCCGGCTCTTCTCCCCGATAGTGGAGTTCCTCGCCTCGCGCGATTTCACTGACGGGGCGAGCACCGACTGGGACGTGCTCCCGCAGATGCAGGTCACTGTCAGTCGACGACAGCACATACGGGCCGACATCGGCGTGCGCAAACCGTTCACAAACACCGACGGCCGTCCGCCGCAGGTGGTGTTCTACGTGCTCTGGGACTGGGCGGATGGAAAGTTCTGGAACGGCTGGTGATGAAGACACAGGCACCCACTCTCGTCCTTCTTGCCGCCGTGCTCGCGGGTTTCCCGGTGCTGCTTCGCGGACGTTCGCAGGCCTCCGGCAATGTGAGCAACACACCGCACGGCGACACACTCAAAGCGAAGTTCGACACCTCGGACCGCTGCGTCGCCTGTCACAACGGCCTCCTCACCAGCTCGGGAGAGGACATTTCCGTCGGCTTCCAGTGGCGCGCCAGCATTATGGCGAACTCGTCGCGCGACCCGTACTGGCAGGGCAGCGTGCGTCGCGAGTCCATCGATCATCCTGAGTCGAAGGCGGCCATTGAAAACGAGTGCTCGGTGTGTCATATGCCGGTTCGCCACCTCGAAGACAAGGAAGCCGGGCGGCAGACCCACATCTTCGAGCACCTGCCGATCCAGCCCGCGCCCAAAGGCGATCGCGCCGCAGCCGACGGCGTCTCCTGCGCTGTGTGCCACCAGGTCGCGAACATTGGCCTGGGCACGCCCGCAACGTTCAACGGCAACGTGGCCATCGAGAAGGCTGTCCGCGACGATCTACGTCCTGAGTTCGGTCCGTTTGAAACCGACATCGCACACCAGACCATTATGCGTTCGTCGACAGGCGGATTCGTCCCAACACAGGGTCATCACATGGGCGACCCGGGCCTGTGCGGCAGTTGCCACACGCTGTATACCAAGGCGCTCGGGCCGCACGGCGAAGAGATCGCCACCTTCCCCGAGCAGATGCCCTTCAAGGAGTGGCAGCACAGCGACTACGAAACGAAGAACCGCCAGACTTGCCAACAGTGTCACATGCCGCGCGTCGAAGAGCCGGTCGCCATCACCCGCCTCTACGGGCAACCCCGCGAAGGCATGCGCCGCCACGTCTTCGTGGGCGCGAACTTCCTCATGGAAGGCATGCTGCAGGAGCATCGCGACGAACTGAGCGTCGAAGCGCTTCCGCAGGAGCTCGACGACGCCATGAAGCGCACCACCGAGTTCCTGCGCACGCAGGCGGCAAAAGTCACCATCCGCCGCGTGGATACCACGCCGAACGGCCTCGCTATCGATGTCTTTGTGCAGAACATCTCCGGCCACAAGCTGCCCACGGCCTATCCCTCTCGTCGCGCATGGCTGCACGTCGTGGTGCGCGACGGCAGCGGCCGCGTTGTCTTCGAGTCCGGTGCGCTCAACCCTGACGGCTCTATTGTCGGCAATGCGAACGACGAGGACCCGCTTCGGTTCGAACCGCACTTTCGTGAAATCACCAGCCCGCGGCAGGTCGAAATCTACGAGCCCATACTCAAGGACGCGCACGGCAAGGTCACCACCGGCCTGCTCAGCGCGGTGGGCTACCTCAAGGACAACCGCATTCTTCCTGCAGGCTTCGACAAGGCCACAGCGGACAAGGACATCGCCGTCACCGGCGACGCTGCCGATGACCCGGGCTTCACGAGCGGCGGCAGCGCGGTGCGCTACGTCGTTTCCACGGCGAACGCTACCGGCCCATTCAAGGTCGAAGCCGAGCTCTGGTACCAGCCCATCGGCTTCCGCTGGGCACACAATCTCGCGCCCTACCGCGCCGCCGAGCCGGAACGCATGGTGAAGTACTACGAGCAAGCTGCGCGCGAGTCCGCGATGATCATCGCCAAAGCCGAAGCCTCCCGCTAAGACTCGAAACCTGCAACTCGCAACTCAAAGCCAAAACGCAAACGCCGAATTCCAGTGATAATCCAAACAGGAGCGTCCGATGACCCCCACCCGCCTCTTCTGTCTCGCCGCTGTCCTCTTCGTCGCCCTTCCCGCCTTCGCCGCGAAAGACGTTCCCGTCCCCTCGACCTGCACCGCTGCAATCAACCAGCCTCTCGCGCAAATCATCGCCAGCAAAACCAAACGCGACATTGACAACATCATGGTCTGCGGCGTCGCCACGGCGAAGTCGCGCCTTCAGCCCGGCGGCCCTCACGGCAACCACCACGTCATCACGATCGACGTGCCGTTCTCCAGCGGCCACGCGAAGGTCCAGGTCGTCACTAACGACAGCCTCGACGGTGTCGTCACGGCCGCAGCCGGCGACAAAGTCTTCGCCTACGGACAGGCTTACGTCACCCACGGGTTGTGGGTCGCGGGCGTGCACGACGTGCACTGCTCCACACATCCCACCGCCGACAACGGATGGGTCGTCGTCAACGGCGTCAAGTACCCTCCCACCTGCCCCGCGCACCGCTGATCCCCGCCGTCGCCTTCCACCGGGTTGCACTCGAATCTCCAACCACGGGTTGAGGCGCAGCCTGTCCGCCAAACCTATACTTCGACCTGCCTAAGCAATCTCATCGCAACCGTCGCGAGCATTTCCTACCAGGAAGCCGCGGCAAAGCACCACCACGTCGGAGACCCGAATGCAGGCAGCACACAGACCGCACCACCCACGCGTCCTTCAGGCATTGCAATGCGCTCTCGCCGTCACGCTGCTCGCCGCAACCAGCGTCAACGCCCAGACCGTCGACGACGGCATCATGCTCTCCCGCCTGAAATACTGCACCGGCGTCTTCTATAGCTACGACTACTGGAACCACTACTGGGAAGGCTCGCTGAACCGCGTCAACGGGAACATCGGCACTATCACCACGCGCAACATCCAGTACATCGGCAACTACGGCGTCACAGACCGCCTCGACGTGCTCTTCTCTGTGCCGTACGTCTACACCAGCGCCAGCAAGGGCGTGCTTCACGGCCAGTCCGGCTACCAGGACTTCACGCTCGCCGCCAAGGCCAAGCTCCTCAGCGTCCCTGTCCGCCACTTCGGTGCCGCGCGTGTCTTCGGCGTCGTCAATGGCGCGCTCCCTATGTCCGGCTACACGCCTGACGACATGCCCATGTCCATCGGCACCAACAGCAAGCGCATCTCCGGCCGCGGAACGCTGAACTACCTCGGCAAGAACGGCCTCTACATCAACGGTTCGGCGGCCTATACGTGGCGCTCGAACGTCGTTCTTGCCCGCCCCAGCTACTACACCAATGGCCACCTTTACTTCAGCAACGAAGTGGCGATGCCCAATCAGTTCGACTACACGGCCAGCGCCGGTTATCGCAAGAACGACACCACCCTCACCGGCAGCTTCACCCAGCAGCAAACCCGCGGAGGCGGTGACATCCGCCCGCAGGACGCTCCATTCGTTTCGAACCGCGTCAACTTCTCGAAGGTCGGCGCCACGCTCACCGTCCCGCTTCCACGCGTTCACGACCTGCAGTACTGGTTTATCTATGGCCACATCTTCGACGGCCGCAACGTCGGCCAAGCCAACACCTTCACCAGCGGCCTCCTCTATACGTTCGACTTCAACCGCAACAAGCGGGTGTCCCAGTGAGCGATCCGAACATGCCTAAGCACATCCTCCGCAAGAGCCTCGTCACCCTCGTCCTAACGGGCACGCTGCTCAGTTGCGGCAAGGACATCCCCAACACCGAGCCGCTCGCGCCGCTCACACCCACATCTGCCGACGCCAACGCGGGCTCCTGGAAAATGATCGTCCTCTCCAGCGCGTCGCAGATACCCGTCGCCGCGCCCGCGCCAAAGACGGACCCGACTTATATCTCTGAACTCGCCTCAATCAAAACTGCGCAGGCCTCTGTCACACCGGCGCAGCAGACTGCCATCTCTTACTGGAGCGCGGGCGGCGTCCTGCGCTGGAACGAGTATTTGCGCGAGTTGGTCGCCCGTCAGGACCTCCCGCCTTCCCCCAATCCGGACGGCAGCTACGGCGTTCCCAGCGCGGCCAACCCCTTCGCCAATCCGCAGTACCCCTTCTCCAACCCGCCCTATGCCGCGCGTGCGTACAGCTACGTCTCGGTCGCGCAATACGAAGCCCTGAAGGCTACGTGGTACTACAAGTTCCAGTACAACCGCGCCGCGCCCTTCAAGAACGACACCAGCATCAAGAACCTCATGCCCGACAGCGGCATCCCCTCTTATCCCTCCGAGGACGCGGTCGAGTCTGCTGTGAACGACGTTCTATTGAAGCTGCTCTTCCCAACCAACGCCGCTGAAATCGACGCGAAGGCCGCCGAACAGCAGCAGGTCGCCCTCATGTCCGGCCGCGCCTCTGCCTCCGACATCGCCGCCGGCATAGCGCTGGGCAACGCGGTCGCCGCCATCTTCCAGGCCCGCGCCGCCACAGACGGCATGAAGGCGGCGGGCGGCAATGCGACCATCTGGCAGCAGCTCGCCGACTCCGCCACCGCCCGCGGCGAAATCCCCTGGATCAGCCAGGACGGCCCTCCCCGCCCTCCTATGCTCCCTGTCTTCGGCCAGGTGCAGGGATGGATGATGACGCCCGCTAACATCGTTACCGAGCGCTCCGGCCCGCCGCCCTCGACCTCCTCCGCCCAGATGGCGACCGAAGTTACAGAGGTCCGCACGGTCGTCGAGAACCTCACGCAAGACCAGCTCTCCACGGTTTACAAATGGGCCGATGGTGTCAGCACCCCCGGGCCTCCGGGCCACTGGAATGCGATTGCCGTGCCGTACATCGTCAGCGCACAGATGAGCGACGTGCGCGCCGCGCGCACCTTCGCCCTGCTCGACATAGCATTGCACGATGCCGCCGTCAGTTGCTGGGACACGAAGTTCTTCTACTTCAACCCTCGACCTTCGCAGCTCGATCCCAGGATCAAGACGATGACCGGCCTGCCCAATTTCCCCTCGTATGTTTCGGGGCACTCGGTCTTCTCGGCTGCGGCGTCCGACGTTCTCTCCTATATCTTCCCCAGCGGCGCGAGCTACTTCCAATCCCAGATGCAGGAAGCGGCCCTGTCCCGGCTCTATGGCGGCATCCACTACCGCTCCGACATCGTAGTCGGTATGGCCCAGGGCCAGCGCGTCGGTGAGTATACGGTGCGGTTCGCCAAGACGGACGGCGCGAACTGAGACCCGCAAGAAAAAGGCCCCGCGACAATCGCGGGGCCTTTTTCACAGCACCAATCGTCCTACGGGTTCGACGGAGTCTGCGGATTGCCCGCCAGCGGCGTCCCCTTCGGCAGCAGCATGAAAGCCGCCCCATTCACCGTTCCGACACCTGTGATGGGGTCGTATCCGTTCTTTGCCGGCAGGCCGTTAAAGCCGGGAACCGTTGTGTTGTAGACACCGGAAACCAGCCCACGCACCTGGGCATCAGCCAGCGTGTAGATGTAATAGTTAGCGTTGCCCAGCCGACCGCCGAAGCGCTCCGCGGTAAGCGCGATCAGACCGGCGAAGTCGGGCGCCGATGCACTGGTGCCGACGACCCCGTACAGTCCAGCCCCAATGACGACAAGGTCGGCGCTGTCCTGAGGGTTGCACGGAACTACTGCGCCATCTGGGCAGCCGCCCATATGGCCTGCAACGTCCGGCACGGTGCGCGCATCGCCCGCGACCTTGATGAAGTGCTGGAAGTCGGGCTTCGCGAACAGTATGCTCGGTCCACCGCCCGAGCCCCACAGCATCCCGCTGGCGGAGGTTCCGTAGAAGATGTCGCCCTGCAGAGGATCGGCGTAGGCCTGCTCGAAGCTGTATGTCGAAGTGAGTTCCCCGTTACGTGCGTGGTAGGTTGCAAGGTTGGTGCCGCCGACCCCGGTCACGTACGCACTTGAGGCCGGATACTCGGCCGAAAGCACCGCGTTTCCGCAGTTCGGGCCGTAGTCGAAGCAGCCCACGGGCACCGCCGCCACTGCGCCCTCGTCGCCCGAAGACGCCACGAATGTGATGCCCTGCGCGTTGCCCTGCGCGAAGAACTCATCTTCGATTAAGGGAATGAAGGTGAAGTCCTGCCCACCGTTATAAGCCGCCGTATAGAAGATTTCCGGCAGGCCGAAGGACATGTTGACGACATCGGCAGCGTCGTCGATCAGGATTTGGTCCAGGCCGTCGAGCACCGAAATGTCCGACAGATCGGGAATGTTGTACAGCGTCACGTGCGCCTTGGGCGCCATGCCGCCGCTCTGTTGCATATCGAGGTGCGTCTCGAGAGAGTTGTTCGGATCGAACGGCGCGCCGCCATCAACCTGCACCGTATCGAAGGCCGGAGTAGCCAGCTTCTCGTGATGGAAGTACAGGTCCATATCCGTCGGGTTGAAATCGCCCGACATCAGCACACCGATATGCGTGCCCGTACCCGCGTAGAGCTGGTAGCTCGGAAACTTGTACGCCTGCTTCAGGTCGTCGAACCAGTATGGCCCCGCCGTGGAGTAGCGGTTCTGCGCCACCGCGAAGGCACGCGAATGCGGCTTCATGAAGAAGCTCTTCGACAGACCGATCACCACCGCGCCGTTCTGGAGCAGCGCGCCCGAAAGATTGATCGGCGAAACTGCCACCAGCGCCGTCTTTCCATTCGAATACGTCCCGCTGCGGATCACAGTGTTGAACGCATGCTCTGCAGCAGCGGCGACGCCTGTCACCCTCAGGTGCCGCGGCGACACGACTGTCGATGTCAGCCCATAGCTTGCGAGCTGCTCCTGCACGGCCTTAACCTGCGCGGCGCTGGGGCCGAACTGCGCATTGAACTCCGCCGGCTTCAGCCACTGGTGGTACCGCGGCGAGCCCGCAGTCTGCTGGTCAGCCAGCAGCTTTGCGAGCACATCACGATGCTGCAGCGGAAGGAAGACGCTGAACCCAACCGGTTGCGACGACACCGCACGCGCCGAGATGTGAGGCTGCTCCTGCGCGGACAGGGAGACAGTGGATCCGCTCAGCGTTGCCACGCCAAGCACGAAGGTAGTCAAGCAATGGGTGATTCTCATCGGTTTCTCCATATTGCTGAAGTACAAATCAGTAGTCGCGCGGGCAGGGCGGCAGACCATGAACGTACGCACGGTCTCCCGTTCAAATATCCCCGAAAGAGTGGGAGAAGAATCTAGACGAACGGCTTGGCGGGAGACTATCACACATGAAGGGGTGGAGGCTCCCAGGAACATTGCACGTTCGCCTGATCAAAAAGCAGGCGAAAAATCTATGACAGGTGACGCGACCTGCGGCCTCGAACCGGCTAGCATCGAACCAGAAGACACCATGATCGCTGAAATCATTGCCGTAGGGTCCGAGATGCTGTCGCCGCATCGCCAGGACACCAACTCGCTCTTCCTCACCGCCGGCCTCAACGGGCTCGGTGTTTCGGTCGCCTTCAAGACAATCGTCGGCGATAACCTGCAGCACCTGACCGCTGCTGTGAACATCGCCGTCCGGCGCGCGGATATTGTCATCTTCTCGGGCGGGCTTGGGCCGACCGAAGATGACCTGACCCGCGAGGCCGTCGCCGACGCGCTGGGCATCGGCATGCATCGCGACGAGGCTACGCTCATCGCGCTTCAGCAGCGCTTCGAAGCGCGGCGCATTCCGATGCCGCCCAACAACCTCAAGCAGGCCGACCTGCTCGACGGCGGCAGGCTGCTTTTCAATGCTACCGGCAGCGCTCCCGGCCAGTGGCTCGACACAGTCATCCCCGGCCCTGAAGGTCAGCCGCACCGCAAGATTCTGATCCTGCTGCCGGGTGTTCCGAGCGAGCTGCGGCAGATATTCGATAGCGAGTGCAAACCGCGGCTGGCTGAGGTGCTGCCACCGCGCCACATCGCGACTCGCATGCTGCGCATGGCGCTGATCCCGGAGAGCACGGTCGATGCTCGCACTTCGCCCATCTACAAGAAATTTCCCGATGTCGAAACTACGATCCTCGCCGGCTCGGGAGAGATTCAGCTGCACTTCTCCTGCGCCAAGCCGACAGAGGATGAAGCGCAAGCGTGCGTCGATGAGGTTGCCGAGCTGATCGAAAGCGAGATGGGCGACGACATTTTCTCCGCGCACGGCGAGTCGCTTGAAGAAGTTGTGCAACTGATGCTCGGGGTGCGCGACCTTACGCTGAGCGTGGCGGAAAGCTGCACGGGCGGCATGCTCGCGCAGCGCCTCACGGCGATCCCCAACATCTCGCGCAACTTCATCGGCGGTGCAGTCGTCTACTCCGACGCGCTCAAGACGAAGTTCGCCGGCGTCTCGACCGACACCATCGAGCAGCACGGCGCGATCAGCGCGGAGGTCGGCCGCGCTCTCGCGGAAGGCATTCGCACGGCTACCGGAAGCTCGATTGGCATTGGGATTACGGGGCTCGCCGGGCCGGCTACGCCGACTTCGGGGCCAGACGCCGGGAAGCCGGTTGGCCTGGTCTATGTCGGGCTATCCAATGGCGAAAATACGCAGGTGAAGGAGCTGAATCTGCCCGGAGACCGGGACCGCATACGGCTATGGGCGACTCAGCACGCGCTCGAAATGCTGCGGCGGCATTTGCAGTGACAGCGTGCTTCGCCGAGAACAGATACCATCAGAATCTTATGAGTGAAGGTTGGCCATTAGCCTCGCGAATCAGGACACGCGTTGCAAGGTGGCGACGGAGCGTAGTTCGATGGAGGTATAAGACGCTTTTCGACGAAGCCTCTGCAATCCTGTTCAGAGTGGACCCGATTGGGATCAACTTTGGAGATAATACCGATGAATACGCCCCGGAAGTCGGCACTATATTGCCTCGGCTAAAGGGCTGCCACTCACCTTTAGAAGTGCGGAGAGTTGTTTTCGAGGAGTTTCGTATGTGGTTCGGACCTGAAACGGCGGGGGATGAAATGAGCTATCACGCTGCTGCCGAGGAATTGTGGCAACTGTGGTCAACGCAGCGACGCAATCATGAGTGAGAGCGTCCCGCGAAGTTCTCTTCCGGCAACTGGAGTCGTTGACTTCAAATACTCCTGCTATCTCTATCCTCTAACGGCTCCTTGTTACACTCATCCAGAACATGAAGCTTTGGCTACTCATCCTTCCGATCGCTTACCTGCTGGGGTCCATTCCCTTCGGCTACCTGCTCGTGCTGGTCTTTCGCAAGCAGGACATCCGCGCGATCGGCAGCGGTAATATCGGCGCGACGAACGTTGCGCGCACGGGGGCGAAAGGCCTCGGCATCGCTACCCTGCTGCTCGATTGCCTGAAAGGCTTCGTGGCGGTCATGCTAGCCAGATACCTGGTACCGGGTAATCTCGACCTCGCCGCGTGCGCCGCTGTCGCCGCGATCCTGGGACACATCTTTCCAGTGTGGCTTGGCTTCCGCGGAGGCAAGGGGATCGCTACGGCGCTGGGCGTGTTCCTCGCGCTTTCGTGGCCGACCGCGCTCTGCGCACTTGCCGTCTTCATTCTTGTCACTGTTGCGAGCAAGTACGTCTCGCTGGGTTCGATCTTGGGCGCGGCTGCGCTGCCGATGTTCATGCTCTACTTCGAGTCGTATCGCTCCCCGCTGTTCATCGGTGGCACCATCTTCATCTCCCTGCTCTGCATCCTGAAGCATTCGGCCAACATCGCCCGCCTCAAGAACGGCACGGAGAACAAACTCGGAGCCAGCAAGCCAACCCCCCAGGACACCGCTGCATGAGCCGTATCGCCGTGATCGGCGCTGGAGCTTGGGGCACTGCGCTCTCGCTTTCCCTCGCGCGCCGCGGAGGCCACACGCTGAGCCTCTGGGCGCACTCGCCTGACCATGCGCAGGAGCTCAACGACTCCGGCGAGAACCACCGCTACCTGCCGCGGTTCGTGCTGCCCGCCGATATCCGGGTTACACCCGATTTGCTGCGCGCTACGGCAGCGGCCGAGATCATCGTCTGCGCGACGCCGTCCCAGCACCTGCGCAGCATCATGATGCAGCTCGCACCGCACATCACGTCGCAGCAGGTCATCGTTTCGGCCAGCAAGGGGATTGAGGACAGCACGTTCCTGCGCATGTCGCAGGTTGTGGCCGAGCATGTCGCGAACCCCTTCGGCACACTTGGCGGGCCTTCATTTGCGCAGGAAGTTGCGGCCGGAATGCCAACGGCGCTCACGATTGCGTCGGACGACGAGGCGGTCGGCAAAAATGTTCAGGACGCTTTCACGTCGCCGTCGCTGCGGATTTATCGCAATGAAGACGTCACCGGCACCGAGCTCGGCGGGGCGTTGAAGAACATTATCGCGCTGGCTGCGGGAGTGGTGCACGGGCTGGAGTTGGGCAGCAACTCCGCGGCTGCGCTGATCACGCGCGGCATGGCGGAGATGACGCGGCTGGCCATTGCGTGTGGCGGGCGTCGTGAGACGCTGGCTGGACTGTCGGGCATCGGCGACCTGGTGCTCACGTGCACCGGCGGGCTTTCGCGCAACCGCTCCGTCGGCATTGAGCTGGGCAAGGGACGCCGGCTTGGCGAGATTCTCGAGGAGCTCAACGGCAAGGTGGCGGAGGGTGTCCGCACGACGACGGCCGCGCTAGGACTGGCCGCGCGCTATGGGGTTGAAATGCCGATCACTGAGCAGATGGCGGCGATCCTGCACGAGGACAAGAGCCCGCGTGATGCGATTCGGGAGCTGATGACGCGGCCGGGGCGGACGGAGTAGTCAGCGCATCGTGGATAATTAAGTCCATAGGACTTCGACGCATGCCGACAGACATCATCCTTCAACAGACGCCTGGGGAAGCCGAGCTTCTCGTCAAGCGCGAAGAGCTGGTGTCGGTGCGTGCGTTGCTGGCGGAGCGGGAGTTGCAGGTGGCTGACCTTCGCACTCACCTGAAGACTTTTGAAGGGCGTTACCTGCGCCAGGTTGGCGTGCTCTATGCCGAGCTCGATGATTGGGAAGCGCGCATCGCTGAGCGTGAGATTGCGCTGTACGACTCCGACAGCGCCCGCGAACGCGCACGGCAGGCTCGGGCGCGCGCAGAGGAAACGCATGAGGCGGCCTACGGGGAAGCCAGCGAGGCCGCAGAGTTCGAGCCTTCGCCGGACCTGAAGCGCCTGTTTCGCGATGTGGCCAAGCGTATACATCCTGATTTTGCCAAGGATGCAGCGGAGCAAGAGCACTGCACACGGCTGATGGCGCGGGCGAATAAGGCCTATGGCCGTGGAGATGCCGAAGCGCTGCAACGCATCCTCGATGACTTTCACGAGACGAGTGAGTCCCTGTGGGGTGAGGACACCGGCGCCGAACTGCTGCGGATCGGACGACAGATCGAGCACGCGCTGCGCGATATCGCCGCCATCGAGCAGGAGATGCGCGAACTGCCTACGAGCGAGATTGCGCAGTTCCAGCAGGATGCGGAAGCGGCCGAGCGCGAGGGGCGGGACCTGCTCGCCGAGCTGGCCGCGAGCCTGCGCGAACGGATCGCGGACGCGAAGTACAGGTACCAATTCCTCGATCGGCAGATATTCGCGCATGGCCGGTGAGTTTTCGATTCAGCATGTGCCCTATACGGGCAAGTCGCCGCTGGTTATCTCGACGGTGCGGTCCGGCATCTTCGCGCGCGGGCGCAAGGACGTCGCAGATGCTGCCGCAGAGGTTCATTTCGCGCAGGGCCTGAAGCACTACAACGGGGCTGACGTGCCGCGGGACTACGCTGCGGCTGCCGCGTGCTTTCTGCGGGCGGCTGAGATGGGGCATGCCGGCGCGCAATATCGGCTGGGCATGATGTATGGCGATGGCATCGGTGTGCCGCGCGATGAGGCCCAGGCCGCCGTGTGGGATCGCCGGGCTGCCGAGCAGGGCCACCCTTATGCGCAGGCGAACCTCAGTTATCGGTTTTACTCGGGCGAAGGTGTTGAGCAGGACTTCGTGCAGGCGTTCGAGTGGTGCCGCAAGGCGGCGGAGGCGGACCTTGCGTGGGCGCAGTCGAACCTGGGGCTGATGTATCGCAAGGGCGAAGGCGTTGAGCAGGATGACGCTGAGGCGGCCGTGTGGTATCGGCGCGCTGCCGAGCAGGGATGGGCCGACGCGCAGCAGCAGCTTGGTGCGCTGTACTACAGCGGCCATGGTGTGCGTCGCGACTTTGAGCAGGCAGCGGAGTGGTATCGCAAGGCCGCCGAACAGGGGCATGCGGAAGCGCAGTACGACCTTTCGCAGCTCTACGGCACCGGGCTCGGGGTTCCGCCGGACTACGTGGAGGCGCGTGAGTGGTGCCGGAAGGCAGCCGAGCAGGGCCACGAACAAGCGATGCGTGACCTGAAGAGGCGCGAGTACCGCGACCCGTAACTAACTTGAAGCCTGCAATCCGGGCGCTTAAAGCCGAAACTAGAAACCCGTAGCCGTATCGCCCCCGCGCCGGTAAACTTGCCTGCATGAAAAACCTCTACGAATCGGCGACGGTCGAAGAAGTGAAGCAGCGACTCGCCTCCCTCACCCCGCAAAGCCAGCGCCAATGGGGCAAGATGACAGCGCCCCAGATGCTCGCACACTGTGCCGCAGCCATGGAGACCGCAACCGGCGACAAGGTTGTGCCGCGGCTGCTCATCGGACGCATACTTGGCCCACTGGTCAAATCTGCCTACACGAACGAAAAACCGTTCTCGAAGAATGGCCCCACCGCACCCACCTTCATTGTCGCCGACGAGCGCGACCTCGCTGCCGAACGTGCACGCCTCACGTCGCTCATCGAGCGTTTCTCGAGCGCCGGGCCGGAAGGCTGCACGAAGGAACCGCACTGCTTCTTCGGCAAGCTCACCCCCGACCAATGGGCCAGAGGCATGTACAAGCATCTCGACCATCACCTGCAGCAGTTCGGCGCGTAGGCACCCGCCGAACGCCTCCACTCCGCTAAACTGGTAAGCGATGGCTTTCTCTCTCTTCGGCAAGCGCGACGCGCCGCCCGAACCCGAAAATCCACAGCCCGAACGCCGGAGCTTCTTCGATCGGATGAAGCAGGCGGTGACGCGCACGCGCGAGTCGCTTGCGGAGTCGATCGGCAGCGTCGTTGCTCTTACTCGCGAGATCGACGAGAACAACCTCGACGACCTTGAGCTTGTGCTGCTTGCCTCAGACATCGGCAGCGTCACCACTGCGGAGATTATCGACAACCTGCGCCAGCGGGCGCTGCGCCAGGGCATTGACAGCGGCGCCGAGCTGAAGACGCTGCTCAAGGCAGAGATACTGCGCATCCTGAACAGTGTCGAGCGGCCTGTGCGTCATCCGGCCGCGCCGCCCGAAGTTGTGATGATGGTGGGCGTCAATGGGACAGGCAAGACCACCACCAGCGGCAAGCTCGCCGCGCTCTACCGCGGTCAGGGCCGCAGCGTCATGCTCTGCGCCGCCGACACCTTCCGCGCGGCCGCCATCGAGCAACTCGAGGTCTGGGCCGAGCGGTCGGGCGTGCAGATGATCAAAACGCGGCAGGGCGGCGATCCTTCGGCTGCGCTCTTCGACGCGCTGACGGCGGCCAAAGCGCGCGACACTGGCGTTGTAATCGTCGATACTGCGGGGCGGTTGCACACCAAGTCCGACCTGATGAAGGAGCTGGACAAGATGCGGCGCACGGCCGAGCGCCTCGTCCCCGGCGCGCCGCACCAGACGCTCCTCGTGATGGATGCGACGACCGGGCAGAACGGCATGCAGCAGGCGCGCCTGTTCACCGAGGCGGCCCACGTCACCGGCATCGTGCTGACGAAGCTCGACGGCACGGCCAAGGGCGGGATTGTTGTGGCAATTGCGCGGGAACTTGGCCTGCCGGTGCTCTACGCCGGGGTGGGCGAAAAGATGGATGACATCCTGCCCTTCGATCCGGCCAGCTTCGTCGATTCGCTGCTGGACTAATGTTCGTCGCGATCCTGCCGATTCTCCTCACATAAGTGATTGCGGCCACCCGCCGCTTCGGAGAACGCTTGCACATCCTCGCCGCCCTGTTTGCCCTGATTTTCTCGAGCTCGCATTCCGCCTCGCTGCAGCGCAGCCTCGTCGCACACGCTGCACCCCGCACCCTTACCAGCGAGCCCGTGCCTTCACGCGCGGAGATTTCGCGCATTCGTGCCGGGGCCGTCTATGCTGGGACTGGATGCATGACCTGTCTCAGGACGAGCGCTTCCTACAGAGCGCGCTGACGCTCGCCCGCGAAGCCGAGGCTTTCGCTTCGCCCAACCCGACCGTCGGCTGCGTGCTGGTCCGCGACGGTGAGGTGCTCGGCGAAGGCGCGCACCACTACGATGCGCGCGACCACGCCGAGATCGCCGCCCTCAAAAACGCCGCCTTGCGCGGTCACGATATCCTCGGCGCCACCGCTTACGTCACACTCGAACCCTGCTCGCATCACGGCCGCACCGGCCCCTGCGCTGACGCCCTAGTCGCCGCCGGCATCGCCCGCTGCGTCATTGCCACGGTCGATGCGAATCCCGTTGTGAGGGGTTCGGGCATCGCGAAGCTCACGCAGGCCAGCATCGAAGCGGCGACTGCAGACCCGGCGTCACCGCTTGCGGTGGAAGCTCGGCGACTGAACGATGCCTTCGCCTTCAGCATTCAGCATCACCGTCCGTTCGTCACGCTGAAGGCTGCGCTTTCGGTTGACGGCAAGCTCGCGCCGCCCGCCGCCCAGCGCTCTGCAACGGCACCGCACTGGCTTACCGGCGAGGCCGCACGCGGCGATGTGCAACGGCTTCGGCATGCGTCGGACGCCATTCTTACGGGGATCGGCACCGTGCTGGCCGATAACCCGTCGCTCACCGATCGCACTGGTTTGCCGCGCCGCCGTCCGCTGCTACGCGTGGTGCTCGATAGCGAGTTGCGCATCCCTCTGGATTCGTCGCTGGTTGCTTCCGCTGCGGATGATGTGCTCGTGCTCTGCCAGCCTTTCGCATCCGAGATGAAGGAGAAGCAGCTCGTGGAGCGCGGAGTGCAGATCGAACGCCTGGACGGCGATCTCAGCCAGCCCGGACTTCGCGCTGTACTTGAAACGCTGCACCAGCGCCATATCCGCAGCGTCCTTGTGGAAGCCGGCTCGCGGCTCAACGGAGCGTTTCTCTCGGCGAAGCTCGTGGACAAGGTGGTCTTCTACTACTCCGAAACGGAGCTGGGCAGTGATGCCCTGCCCTTTGCGGACGGCGTTGGCTCACCGTATGTGCTGCAGCAACAGCTGCAGGACGTCAGGCGTGAAACCTTCGCCAATCACGCAGCTGAGGACGTGCGCATCTCGGGCTATCTGCACGATCCATGGGTCTCCACAGACCTGACGACTAACTCCTAGTCCCTGTTCTTGTACCCTAGAGGTATGTTTACCGGCCTCATCGAAACTACCGGCACCGTTCTTTCTGTTGAGCCCAGCGCGGGCACCATGCGGATCGTTGTCGCTGCGCCACAGCTTACGGGACGCTGGAACACCGGCGACAGCATCGCCGTGAACGGCGTGTGTCTCACGGCGCTTCCGGTGAAGGAGGGCAACAAGGAGCACCCCGGCCGGTTCGCCGCCGACCTCGCAGCAGAGACGGTCGAGCGCACGACGCTATCGTTCCTCGGCCCCGGCTCGCTCGTGAACCTGGAGCTGCCGACACCGTCGGGCGCGCCGCTCGGCGGGCACGTTGTGCAGGGCCATGTCGACGGCACGGGCAAACTCATCTCGCTCGTTCCCCTGCATCCCGGCACGGACAACACGGACTGGCGCATGACGATCGAAGTACCGGAGCCGATGGTGCCGAACATCATCCCTCAGGGGTCGATCACGGTCGACGGCATCAGCCTGACCGTAGCGCGCATGGAAGGCCGACGGATCGAGATTGCCATCATCCCGCATACGTACAAGTCGACAAATCTGCGGAGTCTGCTGGCGGGATCGGCGGTGAACCTGGAGGCGGATGTGCTGTCGAAGTACGCAGCGCAACAGCGCGGCGCGAACACCGTCACCGCGGCGCCGGAGTCATCCGGCCAGGCGAAGGACACGCGGTTCGAGCTGACAGCTGCTTACCTCATCAGCAACGGTTACTGACCCCGATACCGGCTACACGTGTAGCGCAACGTCATGTTCCATATGCCCTTCGAAGCAGGAGTCTCCGGGTCCATCGCGGCCATTTCATCGATCTGCCATGGCTTCGCTGCGGGTGTTCCGCTGACCCTGCTCATCTGAAAGCCGTTGGCGCAATAGCCGTACAGGACGTACCCGCCAGTAAAGAAGTAAGACGCATATGCCTGCCAGGGTGAGTGCGTTCGTCCGGCGCTGGTGATCGTTGCATCGATCTTTCCGTCTCCTCGGTAGTCGATGTGCATCGCGACTTGATAGCGCCTTACGCCTGGATCCGGCCGCGCCTTCGCATAATCCCGCAGTTGGGGCTGCCGCACACATCCTGCGTCCTCCTTAATCGTGGAGACATTCATGTAAATAGGAGCGGAATAATATCCGGTTCCGGGAATTCCAAGCGGCCCATTGACCGTAATGCGACATCCACGCAGCGTTTCGATGTGACGCGAATTTCCTTCATCAACTTCGAACGCACCACCGCCGCCGTCCAGCAACTGAATCGATGTCTGCTCGCAAACGGGCTTGTCAGGCTGTAACTCTACCCACCTTCGTATGCCATCGTGCAGCACAACCAGCCCGTGCAGGATTTGTGCGGCTGATTCTTTGGAGGGCCCGTTCGGATCCTCTGCCGGACAGTTCTGCGCGTGAGCGAATGGATGAAAGCAGATCGTAAAAGCGAAGCTCAGCCACAAAGCTTTCATGCCACACACAATAGCATGTGCTGCATTGCTGTCCGCTTCTTAGGGCCTGGCTCTCTGGAAGAGTAACCATCGATAGACGCATACGAAAGGGCGCGGCCGAAGCCGCGCCCTCCTTTGGACCACCCGAGGCCCAAACCCTCTACAGCGAACTCATGTTGTGCAGGAACTCCTGATTGTTGCGCGTCTTGCCGAGCTTGTCGGAAAGCAGCTCCATCGCTTCCACGGGGCTCAGCGGGTTGAGCACCTTGCGCAGGATCCACGTACGCTGCAGGTCGTCCTTCGGAATCAGCAGCTCTTCCTTACGCGTGCCGGAGCGCTGGATGTCGATGGCCGGGAACACGCGCTTGTCCACAAGTTTGCGGTCCAGGATGACTTCCATGTTGCCCGTGCCCTTGAACTCTTCGAAGATGACTTCGTCCATGCGCGAGCCGGTGTCGACGAGCGCGGAGGCGATGATGGTGAGGCTGCCGCCCTCTTCGATGTTGCGGGCCGCGCCGAAGAAGCGCTTCGGGCGTTGCAGCGCGTTTGAATCGACACCACCGGAGAGCACCTTGCCGCTGGGCGGCACGATGGTGTTGTAGGCACGGGCGAGACGCGTGATCGAGTCCAGCAAGATGACCACATCGCGCTTGTGTTCGACGAGGCGCTTGGCCTTCTCGATGACCATCTCGGCGACCTGGACGTGGCGCGCGGCGGGCTCGTCGAAGGTGGAGGAAATGACTTCGCCCTTCACCGAGCGCTGCATGTCCGTGACTTCTTCCGGACGCTCGTCGATCAGCAGGACGATTAGCACGATCTCCGGATGATTCGTCGTGATGCTGTTGGCAATCGACTGCATCAGCACCGTCTTGCCGGTGCGGGGCGGGGCCACGATCAGCCCGCGCTGGCCCTTGCCTACCGGGGTGAGCAGGTCCATCACGCGGCCGGAGATGGCCTCGCGGACGGTTTCCATCTTGACCCGTTCTTGCGGGTAGAGCGGCGTCAGGTTGTCGAACAGAATCTTGTTGCGCGTCTCTTCGGGCGACTCGAAGTTGATCGCCTCGATCTTCACGAGCGCAAAATATTTCTCACCCTCATGGGGCGAGCGCACGTTACCGCTAATCGTGTCGCCGGTCTTCAGATCGAACTTGCGGATCTGGCTGGGCGAGACGTAGATGTCGTCGGGGCCGGGGAGGTAGTTGTAGTCGGGGCTGCGGAGGAAGCCGTAGCCGTCGGGCAGGATCTCCAGCACGCCTTCGGCGAAAATGTGGCCTTCTTTTTCGCTTTGTGCCTGGAGAATCTTGAAGATCAGGTCCTGCTTGCGCAGGCCGCTCGTGCCGGGGATTTCGAGGCCGCGGGCGAGCTTACCCAGCTCCGCGATGCTCTTTTCTTTTAACTCTGAGATTGTCATGTGTTCCTGAAATGTGTGGGGGAATTGGGATAGTGCGGGGCGGGTCGGTGCTTCTGCTCAGCAGGGGGCCGTGCAAACGCGCAACGCGATGAGGATGGGGTGGTGCGGGAACTGCTTTGGATTTATGTGAGGAGAATAGCAGAAAAGCCGGGGTCGCGCGACTAAGCCGCGCGACGCTCCGTCAAAGATTCCGTTTCAACGTCGGTCGCGGTGTTCATGGGGACCGTGTCCTTGAAGCGTTCCAGCACCTCGTTGGTGGTGTCCTGCAGACGCGTGTTGGGCTTGTGCAGCTTGCGGGTCGCCTTGGAAGCGAGCTGGCAGAGCTTGTACCGGTTGTTGACGTGCGTGAGGGCTCCAAAAATCAAATCTGAGCGCATAGTTGGTAGTTTTCCTTTCAATCCAAAGCACGTGGCGTCGTTTCGCGCCGGAGCGTGCCCCGTTTGCTCCAGCCGGCAAGCCGTACTGTGCGGTTTCCTACGTTTTAGACGCGCCGTAAGACCTTCGCGTCGCATCTGTGTTACCGCTAACTTCGCGGCTTTGTGCAAAATCTTCTCGTCTCGCCGGAAATGTCCGGCAAACATATGCCAAGCTCCTGCAGTCAGGAGACAATTCGCGAGACTTTGTGTATGGGTTGGCGAATGCGCCGCCAAAGGTCTACTGCGTGGGCCCTGCGACTGCGATCCGAAACGGACCGAGGCACTCCAACAGCCTACTCCCAAGAACAGGGCAGGTCAATACTTATTTGCGGAGCAGGGGTGGGCACAAGTTCCCGAAAACGGTATGCGGTTGCCCCAGGAGTGGTGCAAATAGATCAGTTTCCGGCACTTGGCTAGGCCCAGTAGCTTCTGTCCAGCGTTCGATACTGAATCGCCTCCGCGATATGTTTCACCGCAATAGTCTGCGCTGCCTCCAGATCGGCGATGGTTCGGGCCACCTTAAGAATCCGGTCATGTGCCCGCGCGCTGAGGCCCTGCTGTTGCATCGCGCGCTCCAGAATGCGCTCTGCATCGCTGTGCAGCTCGCAGTGCACACGGATCTGCTGCGTGGTCATCTGCGCATTCGCAAACACCGCCCGGCTGGCCGCTCGCGTCGTTCCTTTCGTCCTCGCATTCGCTTCGAGGAAACGCGCATGTTGCCGCTCGCGCGCCGCCAGTACCCGCTCCCGTATCTGCTTCGAGCCCTCGGCCGCCGTCCCCGAGCGCAGCTCCTTGTACTGGACCGCCGGCACCTCGATATGGATGTCGATGCGGTCGAGCAGCGGCCCGCTCACCTTGGACACATAGCGTTGGATCATCGGCGGCGTGCACATGCATTCCCTGCTCTTGTCGTTGAAATAGCCGCACGGGCACGGGTTCATTGCCGCCGCCAGCATGAACCGCGCCGGGAAGGTCAGGCTCATTGCTGCCCGCGCAATCGTCACCGTGCCATCCTCCAGCGGCTGCCGCATCACCTCCAGCACATTGCGCGGAAACTCCGGCAGCTCATCTAAAAACAGCAGCCCGTTGTGCGCGAGCGACACCTCGCCGGGCCGCGGCACCATCCCGCCGCCGATCAGGCCCGCATCCGAGATGGTGTGGTGTGGCGAGCGAAACGGACGCTGCGTCACCAGCCCCTGTTCCGCATCGAGCACGCCCGCGACGGAGTGGATCTTCGTCGTCTCCAGCGCTTCCTCAAACCGCAGCGGCGTCAGGATCGAAGGCAGCCGCTTGGCCAGCATCGTCTTGCCCGACCCCGGCGGCCCGATCATCAGAATGTTATGTCCGCCGGCCGCGGCGACTTCCAGCGCGCGCTTGGCGACATGCTGTCCGCGCACATCGCAGAAGTCCGCGTGGCACTCCAGCGACTCGGCCAACAGCTGACTCGTATCCACCACAAGCGGCGCCGCGGTCAGTGTGCCGAACGACGACGCGTTCAACAGCTCGCGCACCTCCAGCAGACTCTTCACCGGATACACGTTCACGCCTTGCACCACAGCCGCCTCGCGGGCGTTAGCCGCGGGGATCACCAGGTTCTTGATTCCGGCCGCCCGCGCCGCCACTGCAATGGGCAGCATCCCCTGCACAGCGCGCAGCGAGCCATCAAGACCCAGTTCCCCCACCAGCACAAAATCTGATACTTCCTTCGCGCTCAAGCCGCCATACGCTCCAAGTATCCCGATCGCAATGGGCAGATCGAACCCCGAGCCTTCTTTCTTCAGGTCCGCAGGCGCGAGATTGATGGTGATGCGCGTGGGCGGAAGGTCGAAGCCCGAGTTCTTTATCGCCGAGCGCACTCGGTCGCGGCTCTCGCGCACGGCCGCGTCGGGCAGCCCGACCATGTTGAACGTGGCGTCGTCCCGCTCCTTGACGCCGAAGAAATCCACCTCGACATCGATGATGTGGGCGTCGATGCCGTATACCGCTGCGCTGCGTGTCTTGAAGAGCATGTGCCTGCCTGGTGCCGCGACTGAGGCCGTAAAGTGCTCCGAGTCTAGCATCCTCTACAAACCAAAGACGCCTGTGCGGCATCTGAGTTCCTTATGCGAGGATCTCTATGAGCATCCGAATGCGCTGTTCGACCATGCAGACGTTGCTCCTACTCTCTCTTCCCTTCTGCCTCCAAGCCCAGGAATCACCCCAAAATCAAGCTCCCGCCGCGGTGACTGCCGGGCTTCCTCCGCCGTCGATCGATCGCGCGTGGTCGATGCTGACCAGCAATGCGGCGCCGGATAAATCGCAGCAGGACCGCATACAGGCTCTCGCCGCGTTGGGCAGCATGGGCGTCGATCCGCGCGCCGAACACCTCATTGGGCAGGCGATCACCGGGCACGACATGGATGTGCGCACTGCCGCGATCCTCGCCGCCGAGCACACGAAGAATCCGCAGCTGATCGACGAGCTGCGCAGGGCGCTCGATGATAAGGAGCCGCAGGTTGCGTATGCGGCTGCGGTCACACTTTGGAGGATGCACGACAGCTCCGGCGAAGACTTGCTGCTCGCGGTCGTGGCCGGCGACCAGCCCGTGAAGCCCGGCATGATCAAGCGCGAAAAACATAAGGCTGCCAAAGAGCTGCACAACCCGAGGACGCTTGCCACGATGGGCATTGAGCATGGTGGCGGATTCTTCCTTGGGCCCTTCGGCTTCGGGCTGAAGGCGCTCGAGTTTATCCATAAGAACGGTGGTGACGCTGACCGTGCCGCTGCTGTCGATCTTGTGGCGGAAGAGCACACCGAAGAAGTCCACGCCGCCCTGATCGACGCGCTTGATGATAAGGACTTCGCAGTACGCGCCGCCGCTGCGCGTGCACTCGGCAACTGGCCCGGCAACGATACCGCCAGCAAGCTGCGCAAGCTCTTTGACGACGACAGACTCGCGGTGCGACTGAGCGCCGCGGCGAGCTTCATCCGTGTGTTCGACCCACACCCCTCGCCCGAGGCTGAGCCTAAAGAGCCGCACGTGATTCGCGAGGTGCCACCGCGGCCCGAGCCGGGGCTGCAGCCCAAGTCCGCCGAGCCGCCGTCGGACGTGGCGCCGCAGCCGGCGCAAGCGCCTCCGACTCCGCAAACATCCGCGCCGCCGCAGTTGCGCCTACAATAGCCTGCAAGTTCCACGATGTCTCTATAGCTTGAAACTTGCAGGAGAACGTATGAACGTCCGGCTTCCTTTCCTGGCTCTTGCCCTGTCTGCTTTGGTGTGTCCGCTCGCTGTGGCACAGGACGCAGCGAAGACCGATACACCCGCTGCCGTTGTAACGACTGTGGCCACGCCCGCTGAAAACACCAGCCGCGCGTGGACGCTGCTCACCTCCAGCGTGAAAGACACGAAGCACGTGGACACCTGCATCCAGGCGCTGGCGGCGCTTGGCACCATGGGGGTCAACGAGCGCGCGGCCGGCCTGATCACTGATGCCTTCAAAGACCCGGAGCGGGACATTCGTACGGCCGCCATCCTCGCGGCAGCGCAGACGAAGAATCCGCGCCTGCTGCGCTATGTGCGCGTTGCACTCGACGACGCAGAGCCTGAGGTGGCATTTACTGCAGCAACCGCGCTGTGGAAGATACACGACCACTCGGGTGAAGACATCCTGGTCGCGATTGCCAGCGGAGAGCGGCGCGCCAATGCCACGCTGATGAACGGCGCACGGCACACGGCGGCCCGCGACCTGCACAATCCGGCAACGCTGGCGAAGATCGGTGCGACGCAGGGTGCTTACTATCTGCTTGGGCCGTTCGGCTTCGGCCTGTCGGCGGTCGAGTATGCGCGCAAGAACGGGGGCGATTCGGCTCGCGCGACGTCTATCGATCTGCTGGCCGAACAGCATACGCCGAGCGTGCACAAGGATCTCGTCGACGCGCTCGACGACAAGGACCCGGCCGTGCGCGCGGCTGCGGCGAAAGCGCTCGGCCAGTGGAGCGATCCCGCGACAGCCAGTGCTCTTGCGGGGTTGCTCGATGACAGCAAGCTTCCGGTTCGACTGACGGGTGCGGCGGCCTACCTGCGGTCGTCGAGCGGGCACCGCACAGCGAGCGCGAAGCCGAAAACATCGTGACGGAAGGAGGAGCGAGCATGGCTCCGCGAGCAGCGAAGGAGCAATCGATTCCCGATCCGGCGACTTATCGGCGGCTCGCGCTTGCGCTTCCGGGCGCGGTGGAGTCGTCGCACATGGGCGCGGCCGACTTCCGCGTCAATGACCGCATCTTCGCCACGCTCGCGTACGTCGCGAAGGGGCTGGGCACGCTGAAGCTGACGCCCGAGCTACAGGCCGACTTCCTCGCCGATGCGCCGGAGTACTTCTCCCCCGCGCCGGGTGGATGGGGGCGCATGGGCATGACGCTGGTGCGGCTCGACGCGCCGGAAAGCGTGCTGAGCGGAGCGCTCTCCACGGCGTTCAACGTTGTGCTGGCGAAGCAGTCGGTGAAGAAGCCTGCGGCGAAAAAGGCGGCGGCCAACGTACGACCGGCAAAAGCTCGCAGCCGACGCCTACAATAACGAAGCGCCAACCAGCGCTTCAACTATGAACACCAGTCTCTTCGAACTCTTCAAAATCGGCATCGGCCCTTCCAGTTCCCACACCGTCGGCCCGATGCGCGCCGCCCTGCGGTTCGTTCGCGAGCTCGCCGCGCGCGACCAGTTCGGCCACGCTATCACGGTCGACCTCTACGGCTCGCTCGCGCTCACCGGCATCGGCCATGGTACCGACCGCGCCGTCATCATCGGGCTGCTTGAAGAGTCGCCGGACACTGTCGACATCAACACCATTGATCAACGGATCGCGAACCTCCGCGAGACGCGACAGCTCAACCTGCTCGGCACGCACGCCGTGCACTTCGACCCTGCCGTGGACGTCCGCTTCCACCGCGACCAGATGTACCCCGACGCCACCGCCACGCACCCGAATGGCATGAAGTTCAACCTGCTCGACGAGGCGGGCGGCACACTTTATTCGCAGGTCTTCTACTCCATTGGCGGGGGCTTCATCCTCTCCGCTGAAGAGTTCGCCAACCCCGGTGATGCAAAGAAGCGCATCGTGCCGTATCCCTTCTCCAGCGCCGCCGAGCTGCTGGGCCTCGGCGCGGAACATAGGCTCTCCATCGCGGACATCGTGCTCGCTAACGAAATCTCGCTGCTTAGCGATCCCACCATCATGCGACGCATCGACCGTGTGCACAGCTTCGGTGAAGCGCAACAGCCGAACACAGCGGCGGCGCACAAGGAGCTCACGCCCGAGGCGACCATCAAGGCCGCGATCCTCACGCTCTGGCACACGATGGAGCAATGCATCGAGCGCGGTATCGCCACCGAAGGCACACTCCCCGGAGGCCTCAACGTGCGCCGACGCGCCCCCGGCCTCGCGCGCCGCCTGGAGCGCATCGACGCCGAAGGCCGCTTCCGCGATCCTCTCGCGCCTATGGACTCGGTCACCCTCGTCGCCATGGCCGTCAACGAAGAGAACGCCGCGGGAGGCCGCGTCGTCACCGCGCCCACCAACGGCGCCGCCGGCGTCATCCCGGCCATTGCTTACTTCTATCTTCATCACGCATCGCACAACCTCAGCGCCCAACAGAAGGAGGCGGGCCTGCTGCGTTACTTCCTCACCGCCGCCGCCATCGGCGTTCTGTACAAAGAAAACGCAAGCATCTCCGGCGCCGAGGTCGGCTGCCAGGGCGAAGTCGGCGTCGCCTGCTCCATGGCCGCCGGCGGACTGGTCGCTGCGCTGGACGTCAACAACGATGCCCGTAACAACGGCAACATCGAGCACGCCGCCGAGATCGCCATGGAGCACAATCTTGGTATGACCTGCGATCCCATCGGCGGCCTCGTCCAGATACCCTGCATCGAGCGCAACGGCATGGGGGCCGTCAAGGCCGTCAACGCCGCGCGCCTTGCCATGAATGACCCGGGGACACATAAGATCTCGCTCGACCAGATCATTGAGACGATGTATCGCACGGGGATGGATATGCAGTCGCGGTATAAGGAGACGAGCCTTGCCGGGCTGGCGTTGAACATTATCGAGTGCTGAACCTTCCTGCGTTGATCCAGTACCGCGTTGCCAACGTCAGCTCCCCATCCACTGCGTGGCGTTCGAAGTAGTCCCGCATTGCGTGTTCGAACTCCGCGTACCCGGCGCCGCCCGGCAGCGGTGCGTGAGACAGCGACACAGTCATTCCCAGCAGCGCCTCCCACTTCAACGACATCTCACCGCGAATCTCGGCGTGCCTGAACTCCCCACCGGCAAACGCGTTCTCCAGCCGCTCGTATACCGCATACATCTTTCTGCGTTCCCGTGTGGGCATAAAGCCTTCAATGGTGCGCTCGAATGCGACGTTTTCCTCACGTCCGTCCTCGGCCCGCCCGAACGCAATAACGGCTACCCAGCCTCCGGGCTTCAAGACGCGTTTGAACTCGGCAAATGCCGCTTCTGTATCGAACCAGTGCAGCGCGCGGCCCACACTGACCATCTCTACCGCTCCTGCTGAGAGCCCCGTAGCTTCCGCTGTGCCATCCGATACGGACAGCGCAGCATCATCCGCGTGCGTTCGGAGGCAAGCGGCGCGCATCTCCGCATTGGGTTCGATAGCAATCACGCGGTTCCCATTGACCAGGAAGACATCGCTCAACATCCCCGTGCCCGCCCCAACGTCCGCCACGGTCCACTCCGGAACCAGGCCGCACCATTCGCGCAGCAGCGGAAGCACGACGTCGGGATCATACCGCTCGCGATACTGTTTGTACTCCGCAACTCTGCCGCTGAAACGCTCCGCATTCAAAGTCATCACCGTTAGACGCGTCGTCCCCACCGAGTGCTCTATTTCTGGCTTCCGATCCTCTCGGGCGAGTAATCTCATATCACGCATGACCTTCGACCACATCGCCCTCTTCACCGCCGACATGGACCGCAGCACGGCCTTTTACGAGCAGCTGCTCCAACTCGAACGCATCCCCGAGCCGTTTCACGATGGCCTGCACGTGTGGTTGCGCATCGGGCCTTCGACGGCGCTGCATATTATCGGCCTCGCCAACGGTAAGACGACGCAGGACATCACGCACCACATGGCGTTTCGCACGGATTCACTGGACGGCCTTCTCGCCAGGCTCGATGCTGCCGGTGTGGCTTATCGCAACTTCGCGGGAGACGGCAAGATCAACATCCGGCCCGACGGAGTGCGCCAAATATTCTTTGAGGACCCCGACGGCTATTGGGTCGAAGTGAACGAAGCCGAAGCCTGATGAGCCCGCACGGCAACTGCGTGCGTGCATTCCTCAGTAGGTCGTGGGCGGAACCACCGGATAATCCTCGCCGAACTTGTTCTTATGCCGGGTCAGCGGGTTCGGCGCCGGCGCGAGCGCAATCGTTCCCAGCGCCGCTCCGTGTGGGCCTACCTGCACAACGCTGTGCTCGGGGCCTTCTGCTGCGCTCTGAAACTGTTCACTCCACATATGCACCACGTATTTGCCGGGGGGCACGTCGTGGATCGTCACCGTGCCTTCCGCATCCGAAACAGCGAAATACGGCGTGTTCAGCGCCAGCACGATCGCGCCCATCTCCGGATGGATGTTGCAGAAGATATACGACACGCCTTCGCGGTCGAACCGCACCGTCCGCTGCGCACCGGACTCGTACAGCCCCAGGTCAAAGCGCTTACCGTTGAACAGCGAGAACACGTTATGGAAGAAGGGATCGAGGTTCGGGAACTCCACACTGCTGCCCGCTGGAACCACGAGCAGGTGCGGCGAAAACATCTTGTCTTTCTGCACTAGTTTGTATCCGGTCTTCGGCAGTGCGACCGAGCGCGCAGCAGCGTCACCATCAGTGCGCGTCAGCCACAACACGATATCCTTCATCTCCGCATGACGAGCGCTCTTGCGCGAAGCCACACCGGAGCGAGCGGTGACGGTGAACTTCGCGGTCACGTCGCCTCCCTGTGCACTGGCGCCGACACAGCACAGCAACAGGACCGAGCACCAGACGAGCTTCAGACACGATCTCACGAACATGGGCTCCTAGAACCGCAAGGCAAACGACAAGGTGAAGAGGTTAGCGGTGTACGCATTTCCGGAGACAGGCCATGTCCAGATGCGGCGGAACTCAGGAGAAAGGATCAGGTAGGTCTTGGGCGCGAAGACCATGTTGAGCGTTGTCATGCGGTTGCGCGCGCGGTTCTGCGAGTTGCTCCCGCCTCCGGCGAGCACCAACGAATGGAAGTCGCGCGAGAAGCCACCGTCCTCGCCAAACGCCGCATTAGCCTCGATCGCCGGTGTCAGCCGGAATTTCGCTTGCGCCCATCCACCAGCGGCATTCAACAGACGGAACGTCGCCAGCCCGGTCACGCGGTCCGTTCCGTTGACCACATCCTTGTACACACCACCGCCGAGCCCGCCCAGCGCGCGCCCACGGTAAGCCTCACCGCTCAGCTCGAACACACGCCCGACCGGTAGCCGCCAATCGGCCGTTCCGGCCCACGAGTCACCGCTGCGGTTGGTATAACTCTGCCGGCTGTAATAGCCGCTAAGCCCAACCTGGAGGCCATCGGCTTTGTCGTCGCGCGCGAACGACAGCCGGGTCTCATACGCTGGCTGTGCGCTGCGCTCACCCGCAGACGGCGCGCGGAACACATCGCCGGTGTTATAACCCGCAGCCGGAGGATCCCACAGCGCAGCCTGCCACGCAAAGTGCGGCGCAGTCGCGCTGCCAAAGCGATGCTTGTAGCTGAGTTGCGGAGCCCATGTCCATAGATTCCCTGCCCACGCCAGCGCGGGCTCGGAAACGCTCGCATACGACGTCGGCGACAGGGGCGAGATGATCGGTTCCACCAGCCCAACCTCGGCGTAATCCTTGTCCCACGTCAGCCGAAGCGCGGCTGTCCGCATCCGCACCAGGCCTCCATCGGTACCGTAGTTGCTGTACGGAATGCCGCCGTAGAAATCGAGGTTCACCTCAGCTGAACTCTTCGCCCCAAACAGTCGCGGTCCAGTCGCCTGAATGCCAAGGATGGTCTGCCGTATGCTCGCGCCGGTCGCCAGGTTGCTCACTCCAGGAGCTTGAGGGATCGCCACTGAAGGGACATCGACGTTGTCGACAGCACCCTTGTTGATGAACGCGTTGAACACCACCAACCCTGTCAAACGTACCGGATACTTCGACGCACTCTCGACCTTGATCTGTTCGTGTGTCTTGACCTCGGCCTGCAGCACCTCAACCTTTTCGGCTGTATCCTGCGCGCTCGGCACAGAGCTGGACGCGACCACAGGACCCGCAGCACCCGCCGTCGGAGCCGCTCCCGGAACCTGCGCCTGCAGCGTCGCCAGTTCGTCCTGCAACCGCTGAATCTCCCGCTCGGACTGCTGCAATCGCTCCTGCGCGGCGTTCAGATCGGCCGAAAGCCTCTGCAGCTTCTGCTGCATCTGCGCCGCGGCAGCGTTCGCATCGGGCAGCGGCGCCTGCTGCGCGAACGCCACTCCCCCGAGCAGCAACGCGACCAAGAGAGCAGCGTATGAAGATCGAGTCGTTCTCATATCAGCGTCTCCGCGGGCTGTTTCTCGGTGCTCGCCGGCGCGGCAGCAGCGGGATCCAGCGCGCTCTTGGGCAGCACGATCGAGAAGAGCGTCAGGTTGTCCGCCGTTCTCCCGTAGTGAATATATCCGCCGTGTTCAGCGGCAACCTGCTCGGCAAGCGTAAGGCCGAGACCGACACCGCTCTCCTTGCCCTCACTCACGAAAGGTAGAAACATCGTACGCCGCACGCTCTCCGGAACGCCTGCTCCTGTATCCGACACGTGAATGCGGATGAAGCTCTCATCTTCGGCAAGCGTCAGCGTCACCGCCGCTGGCATAGGCCCGCGACGCGCTGCCTCGCACCCGTTCAGCAGCAGGTTGTACACCGCGCGGCCAAGCTTGTTGGCATCGACATACGCCACAAGAGACGACAAGCCATGCAGCGATATCTTCACATCTCGAACAGCAGGATGCGCGCGCAGCATTCCAAGGGCGCGCTGCAGGATCAGCGCCACCGACTCGAACGCCGGATGCAGCGCGCGGCCGGTCTGCGTAAACAGCAGAAGCGAATCCAGCAGCTCCGTCATGCCGAGCACCGCGGTCCGTACCTCCGCGAACAGCTCCTCGCGCTCCGACTGCGGCAGCTTCTCGTCGCTCATGAACTCCGCATTCGCGTACATCGCGGAGAGATAGTGCCGCAGATCGTGTGAGATGGAGCTCGCCATGCGCCCGATGGTGGCCAGCCGTTCGGACGTCAGCAGGTCCTTCTGCGTGCGTTGAAGTTCCACGCGCATCCGCTCGAAAGCGCGGCTCAGTTCGCGCACCTCTTCCGCGCCGTTGTCGCTCAGGCGATAGTTGTAGTCGCCCTCGCCCAACGCGCGCGCTCCTTCAACGAGCCCCGCGAGCGGACGTGTGATCGACCGCGAGATCGATAGCAGGATCGCCGCGCCGGCACACAGCGCCAGCAGCCCCAACAGCACGACCCACTGGTTCACCCGTCGCGCCAACGCCTGCCCCTGCTGGAATGACTTCAGAACCACAAGCTGCGGCGCGCCCTTAGCAGCACCCTCCGGCTGAGCCAGAGGAACTGCGGTCGCCAGATATTTCTGGCCGCCCAGCTTGATCGTTTCGCCCTCGGACGAGCCCCCAAACTGACCGAATTGCGAGCGCAACTCCTGCTGCAGCTTCGGCGACAGCGTGGTCGCGACGATGGAACCATCTGCCGAGAACGCCACTTCCGCCTCTGCGGCCTCGCTGACTTCGCGCGCCACATTCTCGTCGATCGCATAGCCGACAGCGAGAAAGCCCAGCGGCGTTCCATTGGCTGCTCCACCGAAAATCAACGGCTGTGCTGCCACTTCATACAAACGTCCACCCAGCGACAGATAAAACGGAGCCTCGCCATCGCGCAGGTGCTGCTGCATCAGGCTTTCCATCGCTGTGCGATTCGGCTGCGCTCCGTTCGCATATACGGCAATCAGCTTGCCGTCCGTGCCGAACAGCGCAAACAGGTCGCTCCTGCTGGTTTTCCAGAATGCCGCGCCCGCGTCCTGTATTGTGTCGGTATCGTTCGAGGTCATCAACGCCTTCAACGTAGGGAGCGCCGCCAGCAGCTCAGCCTCGCGGCGGAGCATCTCGCTGCGCTGCCCCTGAAGGTTCTGGTAAGTCGTCACGGAGTGGCGAAGGTCAGAGGTCAGGTCTGTCTGTGTCTGCTGCTGCACGATGACGCGCAGAATAAGAAGGCTGACCACCGTCCATCCAAACGACACGAACAGCAGCGGAACGAGCAGCGTCGTCCGCATGCGGAACCGGTCGAGGATGGTCTTACTGGACATCGTCGCCTGGTCCTATTGCCCGCTCACGAACTTGTAGCCGATGCCGTGCATGGTGCGGAAGAAGTGCGGTCGCGCCGGGTCTTCCTCAAGCTTCTGCCGCAGCTTCATCACCTGGTTGTCCACCGTGCGCGTGGTCGGGTACGAGTGATAGCCCCACACATCCGTCAACAACTTCTCACGCGTAATTACGCGCTCGGCGTGGTCTAGGAAGTACTTCAGCAGCTTGAGCTCATGCGCGGTCATCACGACCGGCTGTCCGTCCTTCGAGACTTCCATCTTGGCGAAGTCCGCGGTGACATTGCCGAACGTCTGCACATCGCTGCGCTCACTGCGCTTGGTGCGCCGCACCGCCGCCTGCAGGCGAGCCAGCAGTTCGCGCGGGCTGAACGGCTTGGTGACGTAGTCATCCGCGCCGAGTTCCAGCAGCAGCACCTTGTCCGCAACTTCGGACACCGCGCTCAGGATGATCACCGGCGTTTCCGGAAACTGCGCCTTGATGCCCTTGCACACATCCCGGCCGGAAATACCAGGCAGCATCAGGTCCAGGATCACCGCCACAGGCTTCAGGGTTCGACACGCCGCGAGTCCTTCCGCGCCGTCGCCGACAACGTGCACACTATAACCTTCCGCGGAGAATTGGCGGTGCAGCGCCTTCTGTATTCTCGGGTCGTCTTCGATCACCAGAACGGTACTCATTTGCATGCTCCAGGTCTGTCATCAGCGGGCTGCAAGCCACTGCTCCCGCTTCTCTAGTGTGTCGAAGAATTCCGTTCCCGCAACACGCGACGTCACAAAAATACAATCGAGAGACAATATTGTGACACTTTGGGAGCCATTCGCGCACACAGGCCGTTCTCCAGCCGGCGTACGCTACTGGTTGTTATAACGGCAGCTGGGCTATAAGAGGTCTACATGCCGCTAGATGGAAGTGGCGCGCTGAGCCGCCTTCATCTCGGCGCCCTCCAGCGACTTTCCAGCCATCCCGCTCCGGGCGCGCAGGAACTGCAACGCGACCTTCGCGATGAAGACCGGATTGCGCAGCAGATAGCGTCGCCACAGCCGCGTTGGCTCCTGCAGCAGACGATGCGCCCATTGCAGCCCCGCTCGCTTTACCCAGCGGGGGCTATCGCTGATGCGCCCAGTATGCAGCAGGAAGGCCGCACCAACGCCCATCATCAGCGTCGTATCCAGCAGCGGGAGATAGCGGGCCATGAAGTGCTCCTGCTTGGGCGCGCCCAGCCCGACCCAGATGATGTCAGGCTGCGCGCGATGCACGGCTTCGATCAGGGCGCGTTCCTCTTCGACCTTCATCGGCCGGAATGGAGGAGTGAAAACGCCGCACACCTTCAGGTGTGGAAAGCGCGCCACCAGCTTGTCGCGCAGCTCTTCGGCCATGCCGTCATCGCCGCCGCAAATGAAATGCGTGCAGTCGCGAAACTCCGCACCACCCATGATCTCGAGCATCATCTCCGGCCCGGCAATGCGCTCCATTGATTTAAAACCCTGCATGTGCCCGACCCATACCAGCGGCATGCCGTCGGCGGCAAGCATCAGCGCATCATCGTAAATCTTCATCAAGGGCGCATCATGCTGCGCTTCCATAACGCCATGGACCGGGACGAAGCAGACGTAGCCCTTCGTGTGACGTTTGATCGCGGCCAGCACGATGGCTTTCGCGGAGGCAACATCAAGAGCGTGGGCGCGCACTCCGAGAACATCGATGCGCGGCGCGGATTCTGAGAGATGGACGGATTCGTTCATAGATCACCTGGAAGAGAAAGGTCAACAGTGGAGCTTGCATCGTGCCGCATGAGGCGGCTCGACAGCAGCCTGGAATACAGCGCGAGGTACATCCCCGCTACCTGCCGCGGGTCGAGCGTAGAGGACGAACTCAGCGTCGGGCGCGGCATACTGAGCACCTTGCGGAAGGCTGTTGCGAGCGACTCGCCTGTAGTATCCGTGGGATCGAAGAACACGCAGCCCGTGCTTGCGAGAGCGCGGAATGCGGGGATGTCCGAGCCCACGACGCGGCAGCTTGCGGCCAGAGCTTCGGCAACGGGGAGACCGAAGCCCTCCAGCACTGACGGCGCAACAACCAACTCGCAACGTGCATAGAGCGATGCGAGGAGGCCATCGGAAATGCCGCTCATCAGAACAATGCGTGGGCCCAGCCTGTACTCCGCAACGACAGAAAGAATCGCGCGGGTCTCCGGTCCTTCATTGCCAACCAGCACCAGCTTCATTTCGCGCGGCAGATCCTTCCTACCCAGAGCAAGCTGAAAAGCCTGCAGCAGCAGCGGCAGGTTCTTGTTGGCGCGATGTTGAGCAACGCACAACAGGAAAGGGAAATCCTCAAGCTCCGGGGGAAGCGAAGCGCGTTCATCAGGATTCGATAGATAGACAGCGTTAGGAATGACACTGGTTTTCTGCGGCGCCAGGAGCGGGAAGAGTTCATGCAGACGGCTCCGCGTCCCTTCCGAAACACAAGCCACCGCATCCACGTTGTGCAGGCAAAGGCGCGTCGCGGCGCGGTTCAGCCACGCCTTCCTGCCAAAGTTGGACGGCATATCGAAGGGATAAAGATCATGCACGCTGGCGACGACCGGCGCCGCATGCGCCGACCGGAGAACCGGCATCGGGAATGCCAGGTGCACGACATCCGCTTCCCGTTCACGTGCCACGGCCGGCAATCCGCGCAGACACCACAGATTGCGCGCTACAGGGGTGTTGGCGATCGCCACCGGCCGGATATCCAGCCCCATATCATTGAGTCCAAAAGCATCGCGGAAATAGCTCGCCTGCCACTCGCCCACGAGCAGCGTCACGCGACTGACCGCGGGATGCGCGGCTATGCCTCGCGCCAAATTCGCCGCGTGGCGACACACGCCCGAAGGCGCGATTGCGGAGGAGACGGAAGCGAGCAGCAGATGCATAAACGTCCTCCTCACTCAACGAATCGGCCGCAATCGTTCGGGCAGATAGTAACCGCGGATAAGTTTTTCGCTGTGTCGCGCAACTGCCGCGGCAGATCGCAATGCCGCGAGAGAGACGGTGCGCAGCGCCTTATTCTTCACGCCCGACGCGATCAGCGAATATCGCTGCCTGGCTATGCGGCTCTCCGCAAGTGCACGCTCCGGAGTCGAGCAGGTTTTGCTTGCTGTATGGATCCTGAAGTCTGCGAGCACAGCAGGTACATGTTTGATCCGGTAACCCTTGCGTGCGAGTCGCAGATAGAACTCGTGGTCCATCGCATAGTGCAGCGATTCGTCCAGCCAGTTGCCGTCGTCAAATATCCTCCGCCGGAAGAATGTCGCAGTGGTCGGAATGTAGTTCATGTGGTGATGCAGAAGCACCAGCCGATTGAAAGCTATCTCACGCCGGACGCGCAGATGATTTCCACTTTCGTCTATGAAGGTGTAATCGCCGTAGATCACGTCGACATCCGGATTTTCTGAAAATATCCTTGCAGCGATTTCGAAACATCCGGGGCGGTAGCGGTCGTCCGAGTTCAGCCATCCGATGATGTCTCCCGTTGCCTGTCGGAATCCCTTGTTCAACGCCTGGGCCTGGCCCCCATCACGCTCCGAAGTCCAGCGAAGGTGATCCCAGCCGGTCCCACTTTTCGAGTGGAGCAATGGCAGGGTTTCGTCCTTCGATCCTCCATCGACGACGATGTGTTCGACGTTCGGATAATTTTGCGAGCGGACACTCTCCAGCATCTCGGTAAAGAACGCACCCTGATTGAGCGAAGGAGTGACGATGGAAATCTTGTTCACGATGGGATCACCTCCCGTGCGTCTCCAGGCTGCGCCAACGCGACGGCCAGAACAGCGAACAACCACAGCGGCAAGGACAGTCCGAAGTTCAAGGTGTCCGTTGTGCCACGCATGATGCAGAAGAGCACGGCCACCATGCCCAGCTTTCCGTAGCGGCTTGTGGAGTGACGTTTCGCGGCAAGAAACAGCGAAAGATAAAGCCCCACAGTGATTGCGACTCCCACTGCACCGACCTCAAAGAATTGCTGCAGCAATTCATCGTGAGCATGCCAGGGCTGGAAAGTGCCGAACGCCGGTATCAACGCTCGATAGGAATAGAGGCCGTGTCCTAGCCACGGCGTTTCGAGCGCCATGAAGAACGAAGTCGTCCATATCACTGTGCGGCCCGTCAGCGTCTCCGCCTGGTTGCCGGTAGTGGTGTAGATCGCGAAGTAGGCCTCCAGCAAAGTGCCGAATGCCGCGATGACCACTGCGGCCACCATAGCGATCTTGATCTTCATCCATCGCGAGAGCTGCTTCTCACGCAGAAGATAGAACGATTCGGCGATCATGAACGCCACAATTGATGTCTTGCTGATGCTGCGCAAAAGGGTGATGCCCAGCGCAAGGCAACACCATCTCCACCCCCGGGACTCGAGAGCCAGATGCTGTGCGAGAAAAAAACCCAGCGCGGTATACAGCCCGACAGTGTTGGGGTGGAGGAATTCCTCATTACCAATGCGCAGATCGGGTAGCGTCGGGGACATCCACGCAGCGGCAGAAACTACCAGCATGCCTATGACGAAGCCTTTCATTAGTACGTCGGCTTGCTGCATCAGGTTTGGCGTCTTCAGAAACAGCAGTACCGTGACGACGTCGCTCACCATGGCCGCCCAATATCCAGCAGCAACCGCGGTCGACTCCGCTCCTGTCCACAGCAGACTCATGCCGGTGATGAGGATGTAGGCCGCCAGCCACCACAGTGTGCGTATGTTCCGCAAGCGCACGGTGGAGACCCGTTCGCCGCCTATGGTGTAGATCAGCGTTGCCGCCAGAAGCAAGCCGCTGCAGGCGAGATTCACTACAGTGCCTGCGCGAGGATTGGATTGGAATCCCACGAGCGTGAGGCAGAACCTGAACGCGAAGAAAAAGCCTGTCATCCACTGCAAGGGCAGTCGCGAGGAGGTGTTCACACCTGGGGCAGTGTCCAGACGCAAAGCGTGGCTGGTGGTGGTCATACAACCTCCAGCATCGCCGGCATCTCGCCTGCGGCGGTGGACGTTACACGTAGAGCGTTGTGGAGCGCGCGATAAGTCAGCCAAGTTATCGGCCCATAGACCAGCCGGCCGACCGCGGCGCCTACGATACCGAATCGCGGCGCAAGGATCGCGATGGCCACCAGCATGGCGAGTGCCGCAGCGATGTTTGTGAGCGCGATCAACTTGATGCGGCCGAGCGCCATCAGCACGTAATACCCGCTCACATTCAAGCCCAGCAGAGCGAACCCAGCGGCCGTGATCGAGAGCGTCAGGCCGGCGTGCCGTGCGAAGTCGTCGCCCATCCACAGATGGAGAATGTAGCGACTGCCAAAGACCAGCGGAGCGGCGAGCACGACGACCAGCACGACATTCGTTGTGAATGCGCTCATGAATTTCTTGCGGCCCGCTTCGATGCTCGTGACTCGCAAGCGAGCGGCGAGATATGGGAACAACACCTGGAAAGCCGCTGCCGCGATCCCGTGGATGGGCATCGATGCTTGCACGCAGATGCTGTAGTACGCGAGAGCCTGCGTCCCGAGCAGGTAGCCCACCAGGAAGCGATCGGCCTGGCCGCTCAGCAAAGCTACGAGACCCTGCAGCCAGCTGAAGCAGCCGAAGCTGAACAGCTCTGCAACGGAAGCGCGATGCCAGCTCGGCCACAGGCTGCGCAGCGAGAGTTGCCGCCACACAACCACCATCTGTAGCCCGAGGCTTACAAACGCGATAACAAGGGTGGTCACCATCACCGGCACAGTGCCGCGCCCCGTTGCTGCGATGACCACAGCGGCGCCAATGGTGGCCACGCGTGTCGCAATCGAAAACCGCGCTGCAACGTCATAGCGCTCGTAAGCGCGCTGGGTGCAGATGAACACACTCTCGACCGACTTCACCACCAGCAACACGCAGCCGATCGCCAGTGCCCGCTGATAGCTCGCGCGCAGTGCGTCGTTCGCATGCGGAAGATGCGCCACCAGGAGCGGAAGCACCAGCCCAAGCAACGCCGCGACAGCAGCCCCCAGCGTGAGGTTGATTCCCAGTAGAGTGCGGATAATGCGCTCTACGCCGGCATGATTGTCAGCGCCGCGACACGCCGCAATATACTTCACCGCGGCGTCGCCAAACCCTGCCGAGAGCAGCGTCCCACCCGTAACCGCTGCGCTGGCCAGCAGCCAGATTGCATACTGCTCCACTCCGAGATGATGTAGTAGGAAAGGCGCCGAACACAGCATCAGGGCCGGCAGCGACACGTAGTCGGCGATTCCATACACCGCATTCGAAGCCGTGGCGCTGCGAACCTTGGAGAGGAAGTTCACGCACGCACCTCCTCGGGCTCCGCCGCTGCATCAGCTGGCTCAAACGGGGACCGGAGTTGGTGCGCAAGGTGCTTCAGATCGCTGTCTTCATCAAGCGCATCCCAGCTCCGCAGTAGCAGCATCGCGAACGATGCGATCAGCAGCGCAATCGTCGTTCCCGCAAGCATAAACAACAGTCGCGGCGGGAAGGACTTCTTCTCTGGCCAGCCCGCCGCGTCGACGACGCTGACCGTCGGAATCTCTTTCGCTTCCTGGATGCGCGCGGTCTCGTACTCCGCAGACAGCAGATCGTACACCGCCTCCTGCACACGCACTCGCCTGTACAAATTCGCGTAACGCACACCGAGCGCGGGAAGCCGGCGCAACGGAGGATACAGTTCGCCGTTCGCCTGGGTTAGCGCATCTCCAGGCGTCGGAGCAGTGCCACCCGTCTTGCCGAGTTCGTGCTGCAGCACACCGATGCGTTCACGTGCTGCCTTCACGCGCACGTTCTCATCGCCGTAAATCTGTCGTAGCGATTCGAGCTCCGATTGCCCGACGATCAACTGCGCCTGCAGCTTTGCGCCGGCATCGACTGTCGCTCGCGTCTGCTCCTTGATGTCGATGGTCGACGTGCTGCTGGAGAACGCGCTCAACTGCTCCTGCGCATCGTTCAGCTCTTTCAGTACCGCGCTCTGCCGTTGCTCGATGAATTGACGCTCGCGCCGGGCGGACGAAGTGCTCACGCGCGCCAACAGCTTGTTTAACTCCTCAACGTAACCGTTGGCGAGGCCCTGCGCGCGCTGCCTGTCGGTATCCGTAACGATGACCGTGATGACGCCGCTCTTCTTGTTCTCGGAGATCTGCGTTCTCGCGCTGAGCTTCTTCAGCGTGTCTTTCATGTAGCGCTTGCCGTAGACCTGCTGAAGATGAAAGCGATCGGCCAGAGCGCCTGTGACAGTGCCACTGTGCAGCAGATCCATGTACAGCTCGCCGCTGGTCTTCGCTCCCAGCAACCCGCCGGCCAGGCCACCGAGGCTTCCCAGGCCGCCGGTGCCTGCTCGCCCGGCAAGCGCAGCCAGCATCGCCGTCGCGCCCGTTGGCTGGTCCGGCGGCATAATGCTTGTGCCTGACTCATACTGCTTCGGCATCGTGAACGCGATGAGCGTGCTGAGCACCAGCGCCATAACCGCAACGCGCGTGAGCGTGCGACGGCGAGCCCAAAGGAAGAGCAGGTTCCTCGCCCACGGTGCGCGGTCGGCGTCGGTCGGCAGAGATGCGCGAGCTGTGGTGGTCGTCTCCATGCGCTAGATCCCCGCGATCGCCAACGGGATCGCAACAGACGAGAACAGCTGTGCGGTCGTCAGCATGTTCCGCCAGAACATCGACCCGCCGATAATTTTTTGCGGCACCACGATGACATCGCCCGGATCGAGCTTCGTCGAGAGCACATCGCCATGCGGCCAGCTTCCGGAACGGCGCCCGATGACGTCGCCATTTGCGCGAACCACGAAAATCTCCTTGTTGTTCGCGAAGTCCGTCGCTCCTCCTGAATGTTTTAGGTACCAACCCGCACTCTCGTGCGGCACATAGGTAAGCGCGGACGCGTTATAGACCTGGCCGCTCACCAGGATGAATCCCGGCTGCTTTGGAATGATTAGGACATCCCCGCTGCGCATCTCGATATCCGCCGGCGTGTTTTCCCAGGCGTTGATATCAGAGCCAATGCGAATCACCAGCCGCCCGCTCGCAGGCTGGCTCCGCAGGCGCTGCAACACCTGTTCCTGCTGCTGCGTCAGCAGTTGCAAAGTAGTCGCTTCATCCTGCCCGGTAACGTTGGTGCCGAGCTTCGCGGCGACCGACGTTGTCTCTATCTGGTGAATCAACTCGGCACGGCTCTTCTCTTCAAGGTCCCGCACCTGCAAGCGCAGCAGGATGGCGCCCGATGGATATGCGGTCTGCCTGAACCCACCCGCGCGACGCAGCACTGAGCTGAGCTTCTCGCCTTCCTGTAGACCATAAGTGCCTGGATACGCCACTTCGCCGTTGATCTTTACCGACGCGCCGATGTCGTTCCATCCCGTCACCTGGTGTACCGTCAGCACGTCGCCGGGCTTCAATGGCGGGTCCTCCGCGCTGCCGCTGCGCTGCACCGCATCGCCAATGGCGATCGTGGAGCGGCGGCTTACTACAGCTCTGCCACCCTGCACTTCATAGCTCGCGAGGTCTGCCTCCGCGCGCAACGCACTGCGCGTAAAGCCTCCCGCCATCTTCACGAGCAGGCCCGCAGTCTCGCCGTCGGAGAGCGAGTAGATACCGGGCCGCAACACTTCGCCGCGGATCGTCACCTTCGGTGCATCGGCCTCGTAGCGCCCGGAGATGCGTATCGTGTCCAGCGCGCGCAACGGAATGAGCGTCTTGCCCGCGAGCGCGTCGCTGACCTTGAACTCGATGGCCTCGGGCCGCAGGTCGGGAGGCATCAATCGTATGATTTCGCCGTGCTCCGAAGGTTCAGGCAGCAAATCCTGGTAGGAGCGCAGCACATCCGTCAGCACCATCTCATCGTGGAATGGAACGCGGCCCGGCCGCACCACGTGGCCTTCGAGATAAATGGCGCGATCGCTCCATGGAACGATCGGCGCAACTACCACGCGGTCCCCATCCATCACTGCGAACGTTTCGAGCGCGTGCCGCAGGTCGGCGAGACTGTCGGAAGCCGCACCAATGCGCAGGGTTTCGCGATGGTCGTTGGCGGCGATGCGCTCAACGCTCACGTGCCGCAAGGCTGCGCTGACCTGGATACCGCCGGCGTCTTCGAGTACCTCCGAAAGCTTCGTCTCGGCCTTCATCTCGTAAATCGCGGGACGCTTCACGCTGCCCGTTACCGTGATCTGCGGTCCCGCAGGCGGCACCAGGATCGTGTCGCCATCCTGCAGCCGCTCGGTGGGCGAACGAACGCCGCGCAGCAGGAAGTCGTACAGATCGACCGTGCTGACCTCGACGGCGCCGCGCATATGCCGCAGCGTGCGCAGCGAGCCGACAGACGTTGGTCCACCAGCCGCATACAGTGCGTTCAATGTCGACGAAAGAGACTGCAGATCGTAGGCGCCGGGCCGCTTCACGTCGCCGACGACATACACGCGGACAGTGCGCATGCGTGCCAGCGTGACGTCCACATGCGCGCTGCGGAACTGCGGCGCCAGCACTCTCTGCAGCAGCGCTTCCGCCTCCCCAAGCTTCTTCCCTGCGAGCGCGACAGGGCCAACCTCGGGCAGCGAAATCTTGCCCGACGAATCGATGACGCGCGAGAGGGTCTGAGAAACGCCGCCCCAGATTGTGATGGTCAGGCCATCGTTGGGGCCGAGCGTATAGTCGGGCCCGATAGGCGCGTCGAGCGCCGAAAATTGTGCCGCCGGTGTGCGTGGCGTGAAGACGTCGGCGCCGAAGCGCTTAAGCACCTGCTGCTGCGCGGGCACCTGCGTGTAGAGATCGTGGAGCGCCAGCAAGTTGTACGGAGTTGGTTTGCGCAGAAGGTCCGGTCCGGCAGGCTCTTTGCTCTGCTCGTCCGCCTTGCGAGGCACTGTTCCCTGCGTGCGCGTTGAGCTGTAGTCGTCCTGCTGATTGCGCTGGTCACCGGGCCGACTGACCTGCCGCTGCGTAGTCTGTGTGCGGTCCAACTGCCGCGCCGCGTCAAGGTCGGCGAGGGGCAGACCGGCGCGCTCCGCTGCGCTCAAACTCGAAGCGCTGCTCAGTGAATCCAGATCGCCCGCGGTCCTATCGGTTAGGCCCGTTCCACGTTCGTCGAGCGATGAACTATCGAGCCGCGACTTCGCGCCGAGCGTCTCGCGACCCTGCGTCTGCGCTTGCTCGAGATCGTCGCTGGAGACATAACCGCGCGCCTCCAGCAGCAGCGTAACCGCGCTGCGAAACTCCGCATCATTGCTGATCCGACGAAAGAGTGTCTCATCACTAATGCCGTCTTCCTGCAGCGGCAGCCCGGAATCCCTCAATTTCTCGGCGAGCAGCTCCTTCAGTTCAACGGCGATCTCTGGCCGCTGTTCGACAAGACGCAGAATCTTCGCCGCGGAGAGGCTGTCGTCCGAAGCGAGGCTCTTCTGACGCAGCCGTGCGGTCTGCGAAGTGGGCGAGTCGCTCAACGAATTCGTTGAGTCGGTGGCGGGAGGCAGCGAGTCGTTCGATGTTCTCGACTGCGCGTGCGCACCCGCGACAAAAAGCCACAGCAGCAGGGCCCAACTGTATTGCGTGGTGGACCGGCTCATACCGCGCCTCGCTCATCCGTTGCGGTAAGCAGCGCGGGGCGCGACTGCGCTGACGCAGCCAAAATCCGTTTCCAGCGCGGAGCCTCTATCAAATATCGCCATCCTTCAGTCACATGAAATCGGAGCCGGAACAAAACGAAGCGCGACTGCGCCGACCATCCGGCGACGCGCGAGCGCAGTCCGTCCTCACCCGCCCCGTGCACAATGCGCGGAGCCCGGTGCAGCGGCATCAGCCTGTGTCGTTTCAAAGTGGGCAGCTCGCCTGTCGCGGCCGCCGTGAATTCTGGCTGCAGGAGGTAAAGCTTCGTCCCGGGGAACTCGGCCATGATCGCGGCCTGCCCATAACAGTCGAGCCACAAACGCATGTGTGGGTCGAGCGCGTCGACGGTCCAGCATGCAAGCTCTTCCGGCGCAAAGCTGCCGAAAGCGATCGTCGTCAGCACGATTGCCGAGCCGATTGCGGTCGCAAGCTCGCGGTCAACCGCGGCGCGCGCGCGCACCTGCTGCCAGAACGGGGGATCGTCCTTCCAGTGCAGCACGGTGTGGCGAAATTCCAGCAGCCAGCTCAAGCGGGTCCACTCGCCGCGAATGTGTTTCAGCACATGCTTCGCCTGGGCGATAAACCTGTCCGCCGCCGTCAGCACCGGGAACGAAAACCCATCGAGCGTGGCCCAGTCACGCCGCGCGGCGAGTTCCCCAGGCTGTTGCGCGAGTTCAAAGTGCACCTCCACCGAGCGCTGCGGCTTGGCCTTGTAGAGGTCCTTCACCGAAGGTAGCCGCGACGATCCTGCCTTGAACTCCCAGACCTGTCGGCTCACAACGGTCAGCACATATCCCAGTTCTCCAAGAGCAACAGCGCAGCCTTGCACCTGACACATCTCGATGAGCACATCGATGTCCAGCTGCAGTCGCAGCGCTGGATCCTCGCAAGCTTCGGGCACCAGCGTAATGCCCTTCATATTGACGAAAGTCACACCGGCGGCCGTAAATGCGCGATTGATGCGAACGAATTCGGCGAAGGTGTCGGCGGTGCGCTCGCGATTGTCGGCGAAGTTGCGTTCGAGCCGCTCCAACACTGCGGCAGGAATGCATGGCTGCAGCCGCAGAGTCTTCACGCGATCCAGAAAGTACAGCGCCAGGCCGCTGGCATCGAGCCACGCATACGTATCCAGCCATGCGCCCATCGGAAAGGACGCCAGCATCGCGATCTCGGCCTCTTCGGGCTGAAGATCGAAGGTCCGAAGTATGGCGTCTGCCAATGGCCTGTGCATGCGACTCCTTTCCGCGCGGCGCGCTGATTAGTGCTGGTACATCTCGGGTTCGCCGGCACTTCCGGCCGGAGGAAGGTGGCGTATGAAGAGCACGGTCGACCAGATTTCGTCGTCACTCAAAATGCCGCTCGAGCCCGGCATACCCGACGGGGAAATTCCGTTGTCGATGATCCACTTCAACTGCCCGTCTGTGTACGACTGCACGCTTTCCGCATTCAGCGGCGGCACCGGGGGCGACAGCCGCGTCGCGAACGGCACGCCCGTGTTCTGGCCATCCATCCCGTGGCATGCAACGCAGTAGTGCGAGAACGCTTCCTTGCCGGCGGCGATGTTCTCAGCGCTCGCCGCCAGAGGATTCTTCTGCTTCTTCCCACCCACGCTTACGTGATGCTTCCACGCAGTCACGAACTTCGTCTCGGCCTTGCCGGGTGCCGTGGCTTTGCAGCCGCACAGCGCAACCGGCAGGGCGGCGAAAGCCAAAGCAGCGATAGCACCCCTGTGCGTCATTCGGTCACATGCAGCGTCAACACCATCGTGCCGTGACCGGAGCCGCAGAAGTGCGAGCAGTGGCCGACGAACGTGCCGACTTTGTCAGGCGTGAATGCAAGCTCACTGGTCGCATTGGTGCCGATGTCGGTCTTGAGGTTCAGTTCGGCGAACTTCACGCCATGCGCCACGTCGGCAGAGTGCAGCACCAGAACCACGGGCTCGCCCTTCTTCAACGTCACGTCGGCGGGAATGTATTCAAAGCGTTTTGCCGTGACTTCGATGCGGCGTGGCGTGTCCGCAGCCTGAGCGCGCTGGGGATTACGCAGTGAGCACAGCAACAGCAGGCAAGGCACAAGTGCCGTGAACGCAGCTCGCCGCAATGTAAAAAGCGATTTCATGATCTGTCCTTTCTCGAATGTCCATTGGGTAAAAATCCGTTCGACTTCGGATACCCGCGTAAATCAGCGGGGCAGTTTTTAGCCACCCCGCTGCATGCAACAGTGACCGACGCACAGCAGTCCAGGACCCTTGTTCGAGCCCCAGGTGACCCATCGGAAATAGAACAGTCGTGCATGCATCCGAAGCTACGGTCCGCAGCCTGGCAAGTTGTCACGGCGCAATACTACCGTTGTCACCCGTTTGTAATTCCACCCGTCGCGGTGCGGCAATGCGCCGTCCTTCCTCGCGAAGCACTGCGGGTAAGAGCCGCTGATAGAACTCGTTGCACGACACATCCTGCGCAACAAAGGCGAACAGCTCGCGGCCCTCGGAGTCATACATGACCACAGTCGCTGTTCCGCGCAGCAACGTGCGCAGCGGGCCCGCATCCACGCGCGTCAGAGCATCATCGTCACTCTCCGCCGAGTCCTCCACGATGACCTTTACATACTCCAGCGCTCCCAGCAGCGACTCCGGGGCCAGCCTGCGGAAGCGCCCAAAGAGCTCGTCCGCGAAGCTCTCGTCGTTCGACTCGATGAGGGTCGAGCCGCGCCTGTTCGCGAGGCGGCGTCCATGCGGCGTCGCCACGAACCGGCGCAGCAGATCGGGGACATCCGCCATTACGCCCACTCCCTTCGCCGCTCTTCGAAGAAAGTCTCAAGCTGCTGCGCGATCCAGCCCGGCTCGCCTCCGCATGTGAACTTCCAACACGGCAGGCTCGCGATCTCATCCATCAGCGACGATCGGATCTTCCCCGCCCACTCCAACTGCACAGGCAGCCGCTCAACGTTCGCTTCCATGTATCGTCGCGCGGCCGCACCATCGAGCGGTAAGAAGCGCGCGGTGCGGTCGGCGTCGCGCTCGAAGAACACCAGCATCCGCGGCCTGCAACGCTGTTGCAGCCGCGCTCCGAAGGCTTCGTCCGCGTGCACTTCGAACGCTACTTCGCCGTTCATCGAAACATGCGTTGTGCGATGCTGCAACTGCGGAAAGTGCCGCGCCGCGTCCGGCAGCAGCTTTACACGCGCGGCCATCCCATGCGCCGTCAGCATGCCTGAAGCCATGGTGCAGTAGGTCCAGTCGTCGGAGATGTAGTCGAAATTGCGCTGCGCGAGCGCCACAGCCAGCGTGGACTTTCCGGCGCCGGACTGGCCTGCAATCAGCACACCATCCCCATCGCGCGCCAGGCACGCGCTGTGTAGCGCGAGCAGCCCGATTGTCGGGCCGAGTAGTCCCGCCATAATGGGCAGCATGGTGCGCTGCCAGAACTCTTGGTCTTCGCCGATGCGTTGTGAAACTTTCGCGCACACACACCGCCGCTGCAGGTCGAACGCGAAGACATTGCCGGCGCCGAACGAGGCGACCGCCGCGTGGTGCATCCCACGAAAGCGCGCGGGGCCGACAGGCGCATCATCGCCCGTGTTGACGTCAACGTGCAGATCGCAAGCTGCCGCTCCACGCCACTCGGGCAACTGGCCGATATTTTCTGCAAGCGCAGCCGAGTTCGTATGCAACGTGCACCCCGCACCGGCGAGCGAAAAAGTCAGATTTGCCCTATACGAAATGACCTCGCCTCCATGGCGCAAAGCGCCCTCGAAATGCGACTGTAAACCCCGCAGAGCCCCGCAAAACCGCGGCCCGGAAAACGTTACAACTTGCTGACAGGGCCGTGACATCGTCGAGCACAGCGGCTTTTATGGTTGCCCTTGTAGCAACGATCGCGCACACGATCATGCACCGTCGAGGACAGACCCTGAACCGCTCCCGCAAAATCGTCTTCTTCTTCCCGTCGTTCGCAAGCACGGAAGCTACGGCCCCGCTCGGCATCCTCGCCGTCGCCACACCGCTGGAGCGCGCCGGTTACGAGATCTGCCTCATCGACTCCACCATCACGCCGAACTTCGAAGCACGCGTGCTGCATGAAGTGAAAGACGCGCTCTGCCTCGGCATCTCGCTCGTGACCGGCCCCATGATCCGCGAGACGGTCGCGATCGCCAAGGCGGTCAAAGCCTGGAACCCTGACTTCCCTGTCATCCTCGGCGGCTGGCATCCGTCGCTGTTGCCCCAGCAAACGTTGGAGGCCGAGTACATCGACTACGTCGTGCGCGGCCAGGGTGAAGAGTCCATGCTGGAGCTCGTGCGGCATCTCGAATCCGGTGCGGCTCCTGACCTCATTGCCGGGATTGGCTTCAAGCGCGACCGCCGCATCGTGTTTACTCCTGAGCGTGGCCTCAGGCCGCTGAAGGACATGCCATCCAAGGCCTACCACCTCGCCGACTTCGACGCCTACGAGCGCGCCTGCGGCCGCCGCTGGGCAATGTACACCTCCTCGCTCGCTTGCCCGTTCAACTGCGGCTACTGCACCAACGCGGGAGTCTATGGCCGCAAGTGGAACGCGCTGGAGCCAGAGCAGTTTGTTGCTGAAACTGTCGACCTCAGCCGGCGCTACAACCTTGAAATGATCTGGGTCGTCGACGACAACTTCCTCGTCGACCTCGATCGCGCACGCGGCATTGCCGAAGGCCTCGTGCGCGAAAATTCTCACTTCACGTGGAGCTTCCAGGCCACGACGAACATGGTCGCACGCCTCACGCCTGAGGACCTCAAGCTGTTGCAGCGCGCGGGCCTGCGCCAGGTGTGCCAGGGCGTCGACTCCGGCTCGCCGACCATCCTGAAGGCCATGAACAAGGACTTCCAGGACTTCGAATCCATCTACGAGTCCGCCGCGCGCTGCATCGCGGCGGGTATTCGCCCGTCCTTCAACATCATCTTCGCCTTCCCCGGCGAAGGCGCGAAGGAACGCCGCGAAACCGTCGAGTTCATGATGGACGTCTGCCGCAGGTTCCCCGGCGCAGAGTTCTGGACCAACATCTTCACGCCCTATCCTGGGTCGCCGATCTTCGCGCGCACTGCGGAGATCGGCATCGATCCACCCAAAACGCTTGAAGGCTGGGCCGACTTCTTTCCGCGCTACACACAGCTTCCATGGCTCAAGGGCAAGGAGCACGCACGCCTGCAGACCACGCGCGACTATCTCCGCATCGCCTTCGATCGGATCCCCATCGCGGCGGACACGCGCACGCCCGCTGTCCGGCTTGCGCAGAAGGCGATCTCACTGCCTGCGCGCTGGCGGCTCGACCACGACTTCTACAAAGCGCCCGTCGAAATCTGGCTCAACAACAAGCTAAAAAAGTACACCGCCATGAAGCCCGTCATCGACGCCAAGCGCCTCGCGCGCACACCGCAGGAGGCGGTTTCATGCTGAGCCGCGACCAAGTCGCACTGCTAACCGATTACGATGCCACTGCCTGCTAACCGCCTGAGGAACCGATGACCGACGTCGTGCTCACACACTCGTATCACCTGGCCAACGACGCCAAGCAGATGCGCAAGATGCAGCCGTACGCTCCTCTGGGCACGCTCTATGCGGCGGCCACGTTGCGCAGCGCAGGCATCCCGGTCGCGGTGTTCGACACGACTTTGCAGGATCCCGCGACAACTTTCGCCCACACGCTGCGGCGCCATCGCCCGAGCATCGTTGTCATCTATGAAGACGACTTCAACTTCCTCTCCAAGATGTGCCTCACCTCCATGCGCGCGACGGCGAAGCTGATTGCAGAGGTCTCGCGCGCCGCCGGGGCTATCGTGATCGCGCATGGCTCGGACGCCAGCGATCACGCGGCCGAATACCTCAACAACGGTGCACATTACGTGCTCACCGGCGAAGCCGAACAGACGCTCACCGAACTGTGCGCGCATCTCCTCTCCGGCCGTGCCATCGACAACATCCCTGGCGTTCTTCAACTCGACCAGCGCGGCCATCTGCTGCGCACATCGTGCGACGGCGTGAAGAACACCGGCTGGGCACAAATCCCGCGCGTGGCCCGTGAACTCATCGACCTTGAGCCCTACCGCGAAGCCTGGACCGGCGCGCACGGCTTCTTCTCGGCCAACGTCGTTGCCAGCCGCGGCTGTCCTTACCAATGCAACTGGTGCGCGAAGCCGATATCGGGCAACAAGTTTCAGGTGCGTCCTGCCGATGCCGTCGCTGCCGAAATCCGCGAGCTCAAGGAGCTTTATGATGTCCAGCACATCTGGTTCGGCGACGACATCTTCGCGCTCAACCGCAAATGGACAGAAGAGTTCGCTCAAGCGATGCAAAGCCAGAACGCCATCCTGCCGTTCAAGATCCAATCGCGCGCCGACCTCATGACGCAGGCCACGGTCGACGCGCTCGCCCGTGCCGGTTGCGCCGAAGTGTGGATGGGCGTTGAGTCCGGCTCGCAGAAAATCCTCGATGCGATGGACAAGGGCCTCCGCGTCGCCGACGTGCGCGGCGCACGCGAGCGCCTGCAGGCTGCGGGCATTCGCGCCTGCTACTTCCTGCAGTTCGGCTATCCCGGCGAATCGTGGGCGGAGATCCAGCAGACCATCGCACTCGTCCGCTCCACGCGACCTGACGACATCGGCGTCTCCGTCTCCTACCCCCTACCGGGCACCGCGTTCTACGAGCGCGTTCGCGCACAGATCGGTACCAAGCGCAACTGGACCGACAGCGACGACCTCTGCGCCATGTTCACAGCCGCATACGACGACAGCTTCTACATCGCTCTCCGCGACGCGCTACACGCCGAAGTCGCATCATGGAAACCCGGCAGCACAATCACTGCTGCCGCCGTGAACACGGCATGGGAACGACTGCGCGAGCGCGAGCCTGCCGCGCGCAACTCCGATGCTACGGAGTTTGCAATGGCCTCACCGCTCACATCTGTTCGCGGCGCGGACTTCATTCCTCTGCAGCAACTCAGCAGCGCCGGAGGACACGCCTGATGCCCGACATCCTTCTCGCCCACGGTTACTTCCTCTACGAGGATCCCAAAGAGCTTCAGATCATGAAGCCCTACGCTCCGCTCGGCATCCTCTATCTCTGCTCGCATCTGCAGGCGAAGGGCTTCGAGGTCGAGGTCTTCGACACCACCTTCTCTTCGCGCGACGCACTCATCGCGCGCCTGCACACCGGCACGCCGTCCGTGCTTGGCATCTACGCCAACCTCATGACGCGCTCTAACGTCGTCGCACTGCTTGCCATCGCGCGCGAAGCCGGCTGGCAGACCATTGTTGGCGGCCCTGAGCCCGGCGCGTATGCACAGGAGTACCTCGACGCCGGTGCGCAGTACGTCGTTCTCGGCGAAGGCGAGAACACACTCGAAGAACTGCTGCGTGCGCTCCAAAGCACCGCGCCGAACATAGCTTCTGTTGCCGGCATCGCCTACCTCGAAGACGGCCACATCCGCCAGACCGCTCCGCGCGCGCAAATCGCCTGCCTCGACGACCAGCCCTGGCCTGCGCGCCGCGCCATCGATATCCATCGCTACGTGAAGACGTGGCGCGACGCTCACGGTAAGGGCTCGGTCAACTTCATCACCGCGCGCGGTTGCGCCTACCGCTGCCGCTGGTGCAGCCATCAGGTTTACGGACAGACGCATCGCCGGCGCAATCCTCTGCTCGTGGTCGACGAGGTCGAGTGGCTGCTCGAGGAGTACTCGCCCGACATGGTCTGGGTCTCCGATGATGTCTTCACCATCCACCACGACTGGCTGCGCAAGTACGCCGCCGAGATGCGTCGCCGCGGCCTGCACATTCCGTTCGAATGCATCTCGCGCGCCGACCGCCTCAACGACGAGATGATGGACATCCTCGCCGAGCTGGGCTGCTTCCGCGTCTGGATCGGCTCCGAAAGCGGTTCGCAGCGCATCCTCGATTCCATGGACCGCGGCGTAAAACTGGAGCAGGTGCAGAGGGCTGTCGAACTCAGCCGCAACCACGGCATCCAGAGCGGCATGTTCCTGATGTGGGGCTACGAAGGCGAAGAGATCGAAGACATCGAAGCCACCGTGCGGCACGTCAGCAAATCGCAGCCCGACATCTTCTTCACCACTGTCTCCTATCCGATCAAGGGCACGCCTTACTACCAGAAGGTGCAGGACCGTTTGGTGCAACTCGCACCATGGGGCCAGAGCTCTGACCGCGAGATCAAGATCCGCGGTCGCCACTCGCGGCGCTTCTACAGCTTCGCCGACAAGCTGCTGCGCAGTGAAGTGCAGCTTGCCAAGTTGAGTGGCGCTGCCGCGCTCGACGACTTCGAAGCCTCGCGCCTGCGCGTCGAGATCTCCGAGACGCGTGCCAGCATGCTCGCCGCTGCGGCCGAGGTGGAAGCATGATGGCCGAGGCGCTTCCTACCACGCAGGCCGGCCTCGCCTTCGATACGCTCGCCGAGGACTACGACGCGCACTTTACGCAGTCGCACGTCGGCCGTGCGCAGCGGGATGTGGTTTGGCGCGAAGCTGAAGTTGTGTTTCACGGCCGCGCTTCCATCCTTGAGCTCAACTGTGGCACGGGCGAAGACGCGCTCTTCCTCGCCGCGCGCGGCCATCAGGTCACCGCACTCGACGCCTCTCGCGCCATGATCGAACGCGCCACTTGCCGCAGAGACCTCGAAGCGCCCGCCGCTGCGATCGACTTCCGCGTTCTGCCCACAGAACAACTCGCGTCGCTACCGCCACAAGCCTTCGATGCTGTCTTCTCCAACTTCTCCGGTCTGAACTGCATCGACGATCTTTCCGCCGTTGCCGCGGAGCTTGCGCAGCGCACACTCGCCGGCGCTCCGCTCCTCTTCTGCATCTCAACCCGGTTCTGCCTGTGGGAGTTCGTCTGGTATCTGCTCCGCGCCAATCCACGCAAGGCAATGCGCCGCTGGTCGGGACATTCGACCGCTACGCTCAACGGCATCGCCGTTACCGTGCACTATCCCACGATCGCAGCGTTTGCAAAGGCTTTCACGCCGCACTTCGCACTGCAAGGCTTCACCGGTGTCGGCATCTTCGTTCCGCCGTCATACGCCGAGCCGTGGATACGAAATCGCCCGCGCCTGCTCGCGCTGATGTGCCGCCTTGATCGCGCCATCTGCCATCTACCTTTGCTGCGCACGCTGGGCGACCATGTGCTCCTACACCTGGTGCGCACGCCGGAGCCAGCCCGTTGATCATCCTCTTTCATCCTCGCGCCGTGAAGCCACGCAGCCGCCGCTTGCCGCTGGCCGTGCTCGCGCTTGCCGCCGTACTTGAGGGCGTCGAAGAGTATGAGATCGTCGATGGCAACGTCGACGACGATCCACTCACCTCGATCCTCAACCTTATCGACACCCATAACGTCGAGTTGCTTGGCGTTTCCGTCATGCCCGGACCGCAGATGGTCGCGGGGATGGAGGTCAGCCGTGAGGTGCGGCGGCTGCGTCCGCACGTGCGCATCGCGTGGGGTGGATACTTTCCATCCATCTACCCAGAAGCCACACTCAATGCGAAGTACGTTGACTTCGCCGTCATCGGGCAGGGCGAGGACACGCTGCTCGAACTGCTCGCTGCGCTTAGAGGCCAGCGCACTTACGTTTCCATCCTCGGCCTCGCGTACAAAGACCAGTTCGGCTTCCACCGCACCAATCCCGAACGGCCAATGCGCGGTCCGGACTCGTTTCCGTGGTCGCCGTTTCATCGTCTGCCAGTGGACAAGTATCTGCGCCCGTCGTTCTTCGGCAAGCGCACGGCGGTGCATCACGCCAGCATCGGATGCCCGTTCAACTGCAGCTTCTGCGGCGTTCATGCGGCCTATGGCCGCGCCGAGAAGTTCGAGTCACCCGAGCGCACCGCGGCGATCCTCACACATCTCGTCGAGCAATACGGCGTAGACTCCGTGCAGTTCTACGACATGAACTTCTTCCTCGGCGAAACCCACGCACGCGAGCTGATGGACCGCATCGCTCCGCTGAACCTGCGCTGGTGGTGCGAGGCCCGCGTCGACATCATGTCGCGCTACAGCGATGAAACCATGCGTGCCATCAAACGTGCGGGCTGCGCCATGATCTTCTTCGGCGCGGAGTCCGGTTCCGACTGGGCGCTCGAAGAGATGCAGAAAGGCATCACCACCGAACAGACGATGATCATGGCGCGGCGCACGCGCGAAGTCGACATCATCCCAGAGTTCTCCTTCGTGATCGGAAATCCGCGCGACCCTGAGCGCGACACGCGCGAAACGCTGCAGTTCATACGCAAGCTGAAGCAGATCAATCCCGACTCCGAGATCATCATGCAGCACTACACGCCCACGCCCCAGCGCGGCGCGATGTACGGCGAGATCGACGACAAGATCTCCTTCCCGTCGAGTCCCGGCGAGTGGGCCAGCAAGGAGTGGATGGATTTCACACTCCGCATCGACACGCACGCGCCGTGGATGAAGCTCCACACTAAGCGCCTCATCGACAACTTCGAGCTGGTCGTCGCCTCGCGCTGGCCGACGGTGCAGGACATCCGCGCGCCGCGTTGGGGACGCATCCTGCTGCAGACGCTAAGCGCCTGGCGTTATGCGCTGCGCGTCTATCGCTTCCCTTTCGAGCTGCGCTGGGCACAACAGTACATCGACCTGCGCAAGCCCAAGCGAGAGAGTCTATGAGCGCGACCATCGCCGACGCACGCGACAGCAAACGCGGGGCGACGCCGTCTACGTTCGATCTCTGGGCAGCGGTTTACGACACACAGCTGAATCCCTTCCTCTCGCTTGAAGAGCGCATCGTCACCGCTCTGCTGCCTGACCTGCGCGGCCGCGATGTGCTGGACGCGGGCTGCGGTACGGGACGTCTCTTTAGCCTGCTGAAGTCCCGCAATGCTCGCCGCGTGATCGGCGTCGACAGTTCCGAGGCAATGCTGCAACGCGCTCGCTGCGATCACGCCTGCGAAGTGCGCTGCGGGTCGTGCACGTCGCTTCCCGTTGCGGCTGCCAGCATCGACTTCGTCGTCTCGTCGTTTGTACTCAGCTACATTGACGACCTCGAAGCCTTCGCCGACCAGCTTGTGCGCGTCACGCGTCCTGGCGCGACTGTCCTGCTCTCCGACGTTCATCCCGGCACTGCGCGCGCGCTCGAGTGGAAGCGCTCGTTCCGTGTGGATGGACAGGAGATTGAGATCGCTTCCGAGGCTTGGCAGATCGACCAGATTCGCAGGGTATTCGCGATGCGCGGTTTCCGTATTCGCACCTGCATCGAGCCAGCGTTTGCCGCACCTGAGCAGCGCATCTTCGCGCAGAGCGGACGCGCTGAAAGCTTCAGTACGATGCAGAGGTTTCCCGCAATCTACGTCCTCGAGTTTGTCCGCGACAAGTATCCGCGCGGAACCTCCGTTGGAGCGAAGACCTCCTTTACAGCCGCGCGTTGCGCACTTACCGCGCATGATGCTGCGCTCGCGATGCTGAGCGTGCGAGGCGGCAAGCTGGAGCGCATCGACAGCCGTCCTCACGGCCAATCGGCGCAGAATGAGGCTGCGCTCGAGCTTTCCGGCTACATGGTTCTTCCGGGGCTGATCAACGCGCATGACCATCTCGAGTTCGGCCTCTTTCCTCGGCTTGGTCATGGTCCTTACCAGAACGCGTCGGAGTGGGCTGAGGACATTCACCGTAACGATGCGCCGATCATCGCGCGGCATCGTGCCGTTCCGCGCAACGTGCGGATCTGGTGGGGCGCGATCCGCAACCTGCTCACGGGCGTTACGACCGTGTGTCACCACAATCCGCTGACCAGCGAGATGCTGCATCCGGAGTTTCCGGTCACCGTGTTGCAGGACTTCCAGTGGGCACATTCGCTCGCGGTCAATGGCGATGTTGCGGCGCGGCTGAATCCCGATATCCTCGACCAGCCGTTCATTCTCCACGCCGCTGAAGGCGTTGATGCCACGAGCGCTGCTGAGCTGCAGCAGCTGTGGGATCAGCGAGCCATCGATGCGCGCACGATTCTCGTTCACGGGCTAGCGCTTCCGCTCGATGCGATCGGCAGGCTCAACGATTCCGGTGTCGCTCTGATCACCTGCCCAAGCTCGAACGCGTTCCTGTTCAACCGCGTTCCATCAGCGGACCTGCTTGCCGGCCTGAACCAGATCGCGCTGGGCAGCGACTCTCCGCTGACCGCAACAGGCGATCTCCTGGATGAGCTGCAGTTCGCGCGTTCGCACAACAGCCTCGATGCCGAAGCGCTTTTCCGCATGGTTACAACGGCGCCTGCAACGATGTTGCGGCTGAAGCGCGGCGAAGGCCAACTGACTTCCGGGTCGAGCGGTGACTTTATCGCCACGCGCGACCGCGGCTTGAGTCCAGCTGAAACGCTCGCGCAAATCACCTCGCGCAACGTTGAGCTGGTTGTGCGCAGCGGCAAGGCATTCCTCGCGAGCGAGGCTATCTTCGCGCGCCTTCCAGAAGCTATGCGTGTTGGGCTCGACCTGCTCGTCGTCGACGGCGAACGGCGCTGGATTCGCGCTCCGTTGGGACACCTGTTCCGCGAAGCCGCTGGCGTAATGGATGGCGCAACGCTGATGCTTGCAGGCAAGAAGGTGAGTCATGGCCGCTCTGCCTGAACTGCTGCCGATCGCACAGCAGGGTGTCGTAACGCAGATTCCCATCCTGATGCTGAACGTGCACAGCCACTGCAACTGCCGCTGCATGATGTGCGACATCTGGCAGCGCGATACGCATGCGAGCCTGCGCGCACATGAGCTCGAGCGGCACAAGTTGTCGCTGCAGCGACTTGGCGTGCGGCACGTTGTGCTTACCGGCGGCGAGCCGCTGCTGAACACGGAACTCGCGCGCATCTGCGCGTTCTTCCGCGAGTTGCGTATTCGCCTGACGCTCCTCACGACAGGGCTTCTGCTCAAGAAGCGCGCGGAGGAAGTCGCTGCAGGGTTCAACGATGTGATCGTCTCGCTTGATGGTCCAGCAGCTGTGCACGACAAGATCCGGCGGGTTGCGGGAGCGTTCGAGCTGATACGCGAAGGCATTGCTGCTGTCCGCGGTCATCGGCCCGAGATGCGCATCTCGGCGCGCTGTACGCTGCAGAAGGCCAACCACAGACATCTGAGCGCGACCGTTCGCGCAGCGAGAGAGATCGGCGTTGACACGATCTCGTTTCTCGCCGTCGACACGTCATCGGAGGCGTTCAATCGGCCACTGCTCTGGCCTGTTGCGCGGCAGAGCGAGGTCGCTCTTACGGCTGCCGAAGCTGACGCATTCGAGCATGACATCGAGCAACTGATCGTCGATCGTCCAGACGACTTCGCTTCGGGGTTCATCGTCGAGAGGCCGCAGAAGCTGCGCAGGATCGCGCGGACGTTCCGTGTTCATCTCGGTCAGGCCGCTGCTGTTGCGCCTGTCTGCAACGCACCGTGGGTTTCGGCGGTGGTTGAGATCGATGGCGCTGTTCGGCCTTGCTTCTTCCATCCTCCGATCGGCAGCGTGCAGAACGATGATCTCGAATCGGTGCTGCTCGGCGAGCGTGCGCAGCGCTTCAGAGAGTCGCTAGACGTTGCGACCAGCGCGATTTGCCAGCGCTGCGTCTGCTCGCTGAACTACAGTGCGAGGTCCTGAGCGCTGTACAGCGGACGCGAGATGTACGATAAGACAACCGGGACAATCTTCGCGCAGCGCAAAACGGCGACTCCCGGAAGTCAGGACCGATGGACTTCGATCAACTCAAGACGTTCCTGGAAGTGTGGCGACAAAAGAGTTTCTCGCGCGCGGCGGAGAAGCTGCGCATCACTCAGCCTGCGGTTTCGGCGCAGATACGGTCGCTCGAACGCGAAGTCGGCGAGCGCCTTTTCGACCGCAAAGGCGGCAAAGTGACGTTTACCGCAACAGGCCGCGTGTTCGAGCCGTTCGCCGAGAATGCGCTCGCGACACAACGGCACATGCTGATGATGGTTGCCGAACAGCGTCATTCGGCGCGCGGCGAAATCGCTATCAGCGCGCAGGAATCGACGAGCCTTTACGTTCTGCCCGGAGTTTTTACCGAGTTCAAGAAACACTATCCAAAAGTGGGCCTGAAGATCGTCCGTGCCGAAAGGGCGCGGACGCTGGAAGCGCTGCTTAACCGCGAGGTCGATTTCGGGGTCGTGTCGCTGCCGGTGAAAGACCCGCGATTCGTAGTGGAAGTCCTGCACCGCGACGAGCTTTTGCTCATCGCGCCTAAAGGACATCCGCTCACGACGCTCGCCAAAGTCCAGCCTGCGGACATCGTCAAGCATTCCTTCCTGTTGCCTAAGCAGGGTCGTCAGCGCGACCTGCTGCTGAACATCTTCCGCATGCACGAGATCTATCCGAAGAAGGTGATGGAAGTCGAGAGCGGCGAGTTGATGAAGCGGTTCGTGATCGCAGGGCTTGGGATCGGGTTTCTGCCTACGATCAATATCGAAGCCGAGCGCGCTGCGGGTCAGGTCCAGGTTATTCCGCTCGAGTCGATCAAGCTCTCGCGGGATTTGGGATTGATCTTTCTCAAGGACAAGCCGCTCACTCGAGCGATCAACGGGTTTTTAGATATTGCGCTGAAAGCTCCGGTGGCGAAGGGGTAGGGTCCCCCCTCCCCCCGTCAGGGGTACTTTGCAGGCAAGTCGTTTAGAATCATTAGCTCCGCGGCAGGAGCCTTTCGCAAAGTATTGAAGCTAAATGCCTTACGCGCAAAGTATTCCAAGATAATGGGTTAGACCGGGCTGCGCGGTGAAATCCGTTCTGCTGCGTAAGACAGCAGATTCCTTCGCTGCGGTGCGGAATGACAAGGAACTGGTCAGGGTGTTTGCCTGCTACTTCCATTGTAGAAAATTGAGCGGAATATATATGCGGGTGACCGGCGTGCGATTTCGCCTGTACCCATGCGGGTTTGGAGAGTTTTGCACAGGGCTGGGGGCTTGACAACTTCTAAAGGACAAGAGGCCCGCAGGGAGTTCCCGGCGGGCCTCTTCTAACGTCAGTGGGAGGTTAGAGGGCGATGTCGCCGCGTTCCTGGTTGCGGATGCGGATGGCGTCCTCGACCTTGGAGAGGAAGATTTTGCCGTCGCCGATTTCGCCTGTGGCTGCGCTGGAGATGATCGCGCTCACGATGGCTTCAACGCGCTCGTCGAGAACAACGAGTTCGACGCGCAGCTTGGGAATAAGGCTTACCTCGTACTCGCGTCCGCGATAGGTTTCGGTGTGGCCCTTCTGGCGGCCGTGGCCTCTGGCTTCAGAGACCGTCATACCGTCGATGCCAAGATCAGAAAGCGCTTCTTTGACTGCTTCGAACCGATTCGGCCTGATAATCGCCTCAATCTTTGTCATGTTGTCCTCTCGTGCCTTCTCCGGTTAATTGCTGGACCTGTCCAGTCATCGATGTGCGTCCGGGAGGAAGCATACCAGATGCTTCCTCCCGGCCTGATTACTCTGAGCCGCCCGGAGTACCGAGCGCGGAAATGACGTACTCGGGGTAAGCGTTGATGCCGTGCTCGTGAAGGTCGAGACCGTAGAGCTCGCCTTCTCTCGAAACACGCAGCGTGCCGGTGAGGTTGACCGCCCACATGAGCAACATCGCGACCGAGAACGTTGCGACCGTGACGATGGCGCTGCCGATGAACTGCGCCTTCAGCAGCGTCATGCCGCCGCCGTAGAACAGGCCGGTCAGCGGAGCGCTGTTGTCCGCAGCCAGCGGACCGGTGGCGCCGTACTTGCCGACGGCGAAGAAGCCGAGGGAGAGCGTTCCCCAGATGCCGCAGATGCCGTGCACGGGAACCGCGCCGATGGGATCGTCGATGCGGAGGTACTCGAGCAGCTCGACACCGCCGACCACGATGACGCCGGCAACGCCGCCGAGCAGGATGGCGCCGGTGGGGCTGACCCAGTAGCAGGGGCAGGTGATCGCAACCAGGCCGGCGAGGAATCCGTTGACCGTGAAGCTGATGTCCCACTTCTTGGTCATGAAGAAGACCGTGGTCATGGCGGTGAGGCCCGCGGCGCAGGCTGCCAGCGTGGTGTTCGCGGCAACGCGGCCGATGCCTTCGGCGTCCATGGCGGAGAGCGTGCTGCCCGGGTTGAAGCCGTACCAACCGAACCAGAGGAGCAGGCCACCGCAAGCGGCGATGGTGAGATCGTGAGGCATCATCGGGCCGCCGCCGTCGCGCTTGAACTTGCGTCCAAGGCGTGGGCCGAGAACGATGGAACCGGCGAGGGCGATGAAGCCGCCGATGGTGTGCACGACGGTGGAGCCGGCGAAGTCGTGGAAGCTGGTGCCGAGTGTGGGGAGGAAGCCGCCGGTGGCGCCCATGGTGGCGAGGAAGCCGTCAGGACCCCATGCCCAGTGGCCGATGATCGGGTAGATGAAGCCGGAGACGCCGAGCGAGTAGAGCAGGTCGCCGACGAAGCCGGTGCGGCCGATCATGGCGCCGGAGGTGATGGTGGAGCAGGTGTCGGCGAACGCGAACTGGAAGATCCAGAAGGCCAGGAAGGCGACGCCGGTGCTCTCATAGGCGGCCGGTGCGTCCTTGAGGAAGAACCAGTGATAGCCGATGAAGCCGTTGCCATGGCTGAACATGAACGAGAAGCCGATGGCGTAGAACAGGATGCCGCAAAGACAGGTGTCGACGATGCACTCCATGAGCACGTTGACGGTTTCGCGCGAGCGACAGAAACCGGCTTCGAGCATGGTAAAGCCGACCTGCATACCGAAGACGAGGAAGGCGGCGACGAGCGTCCAGGATGTGTTGACCGCATTGACGATGTTGGCGGCGGGAATCGGGGCGTCAGCCGCGTGTACAGACGTCAGGAAAGTCTGTGTCACAAAGGCCGCGACGAGCAGGACTCCCATAACGCCGAGTACCTTGCCGGCGAGCAAGGTAGCGCCGTAGCGGCGCCACTCAGCGTCTTTGAACCGGCTGCCAAGCCGGCTGACCTTCTGCGAAAACGATAGCGTCGATGCATCCACTGTTCGTGCCATTCAGGGGAACTCCTTCTGGTAGACATGTTGTACGTCGCGGGAGCGACGGGGAGACGAGCCACATGCCGGGGGACGAATACACGGCGGCGGTAGCGCCGTGAACGTTTGGCATGATGAGGGTGCCCGATTGCAGTAGCGGTTCTTGTAACGTACACAGGCCAGCGGCGAGCTTCAAGCTCAGAGTGGCGATAGAAAAAATCTTTATCCTTCGCATCAATTAATGTTTTGCGAAGGTTTGCCGCTCATGTGGGGTGAGCGGGGCCGTGGGGTGGGCAGGAAGTTCTTACGCGATCTTAACCTGCGCCTTACAGGCCTCTAATGCCCGCCAATAGTGCAATGGATACGTGAGAGCTCGCCGCAAGTTGTTGACTGAATTCCTATTATGGTTTGTGCGGACGGTTGTTGAAGTCCAATGCTTGCGCGCATTTCGTGCGCGGCAGAATCAATGCTTTTCATGCGCTCCATCAAATCTGTTGATAGAGGGCTTTCGTGCTAGGAGTGACGCGTACTCGGATGCTATACCCCAGATACGCACTCTTATCCGCTTTCATTTATCACTGCTTCGGTCGCTTCTTATCACTGAACAGTCATCGGGCCACACCTCTACCTGCACAGCAGTAGTGGGAGGGATATCTGCACCCACGCGAAATCCCATCTGAAAGGAAATGATCCAATGATTCAAATTAGCCAGAAGCAAAACGTCTCTGTGAAACTCGCCGCGCCGCTGTTAGCTTTGTGTTTCGCGCCGGTAGTTTCTCTCTCGATTGCCCATGCCCAGGCGACAGCGCCGTCGACTTCAGCGCCAGCGACGGAGCCGACCAATCCGACGGCCGCGGCGCCGGCAGCAGCTGCCGCAGCTCCGGCATCACCGACGTGGAGTGTTGGGCCGATCGACTTCAGCGGCCTCGTCGACGGTTATTACAGCTTCAACGCCAACCATCCGCCGACCAGCAGCTACGGCAACCAGCTGCGGAACTTCGACTTCGACGCGAATGCCTTCAGCCTGAGCATGGCGAAGCTGACGCTTTCGCATGACCCCGATCCGATCGGGTTCCATGTCGATCTTGCGTTCGGCAAGACGATCGACGCGATCCTCGGCACGGACCCGAACTTCAACCACTCGCACCTGGAGCAGGCCTTTGTGAGCTGGAAGCCGACCAAGGCCAAGGGCTTCGAAGCGGACTTCGGTCAGTTCGTGACGTCCGCCGGCGCTGAAGTGATCGAGTCCAAGGACAACTTCAACTACTCGCGCTCGCTGCTGTTCGCGTGGGCGATCCCGTACTACCACGTGGGTCTGCGCACCTCGATGCCGATCACGAAGAGCTTTACCGGCGGCTTCCAACTGGTGAACGGATGGAACAACTTCACTGACAGCAACAGCGGCAAGACGATGGGCTTTACCGGTGTTTACACCAAGCCGAAGTTTACGTGGTCTGGGAACTACTACACCGGGCCGGAGAATGCGAACACCAACGTGGGCTGGCGCAACCTGATCGACACGACCTTGCTACTGACGCCGTCGAGCAAGTTCAGCGCCTACATCAACTACGACTACGTGCAGAACCGCAATGCAGTGGCGACCAACGTTTCGGCGACGAAGTTCAAGACCGGATCGCTCGATCACCTGACGGGCGTGGCCTTCGCGGCGCGTGCGCAGGCGACCAGCACCGTGGCCTTCGCGGGCCGCTTCGAGTACGTGGCCGATGGCAGCGCGCAGGGCTTTTCGGTCGGCACCGGCAATCACCAGAAGATGAACGAGTTCACGCTGACGGCGGAGTACAAGGTGCCCGAAGGCATGCTGCTGCGCGCGGAGTATCGCCGCGACGGCGTGGATCAACCTTTCTTCGCGAAGGGGACTTCGAAGGTGGTCAAGGGCCAGTCGACGCTGGAGCTTGGCGTGGTGGCCTTCTTCGGTCCCAAGCGCTAAACCTGCTGTAGCCGGGCCCGACTGGAGACCTCACAACCGAGGTCTCCAGTCGCCGGTTTAAATCGCAACCATCCACCGAGCCAAATGTTGAGCTGATGCCCGGAAGATTCACCCCCTAAGGAGTTGTCGCATGCCCGAATCGCTTCGCAATTTTCTCGAACTGTCCTATGAAGAGCTGGAAGACCTCAACGTTGCCGCCAAAGACCAGCGCCGCAAGCGCGTGAAGATCAGCACGCTGCAGGAAGAGCGCCTGAAGTATCTGACCGATACGAAGGGCATCAAGGCCGTGACGGTGATCTTTTCCGACCTTGAAGGCCGGCTGCACATGCTGGACTACGACAAGAAGTTCCTGGTAAAGAGCTACGACAACCTGACGTTCGACGGCTCGTCGATTCGCGGATTTACGGCTCAGCGCGAGAGCGATTTGCGGCTGGGGATCGACTGGTCGGCGTTCTACTGGACTCCAGCGGATGTGTTTGGGCCGGGCAAGATCATTGTGTTCGGCGAGGTGATCGACAAGAACGGCGGAACGTATGCCGGCGACCTGCGCGGTGTGCTGAAGGCGTTTGCGCAGGAGCAGTTCGACAAGAGCGGCTACACGCTGAATGCGGCGAATGAGATTGAGGGATTCCTGTTTGAAGGCGTCGACGCCGAGCGGACGTTCCACCAGACGGGCAAGTTCGAGTACGTGAACCAGGGCGGCTACTATCATTCGCTGCCCGGCGATCCGTTGCGCGAGTTCATCGACCGTGCCGCTGAAGTACAGCGCGCCATGGGCTTCGAGAACGAGAAGGACCATCCTGAGGTTGCGCCGTCGCAGTTTGAGATTAACTACAACTATGGCGAAGTGGTTGCCGCCGCTGATCAGATTCAGCTGTACAAGCTGATCTGCCGGCAGATCGCCACGCAGATGGGTATGACGGCGAGCTTCCTGCCGAAGCCTGTTGTGGGCGTGAACGGCAGCGGCATGCATACGAACATTTCCATCAGCAAGGGCGGCAAGAACATCTTCTGGGACCCGAAGGGGCTGGAGAAGATTTCGCCGTTCGCGTGGAAGTTTGTGGACCGCATTCTGACTCACGGCAACGACATCTGCCTGCTGCTGAACGCGAGCACGAATGCGTACCGGCGGCTCGATCCGCACTTCGAAGCGCCGAACCAGATCAAGGCTTCGGCGACGGACCGCGGGTCGATGGTCCGCATTCCGATCGGGAATGAGAAGTCGGCACGCGTGGAGGTGCGGTCGGTTGGGCCAGACGCGAACCCGTACATGGTGCTGTATTCAGTGTTCAAGAGCGGGCTCGACGGCGATACGGCGAAGATCAAGAACCTCCGCCAGGCCGAGCGGTATCTGCCGGACAACATCTACACCGCGCTCGAGGACTTCCGCGCGGCGGAGTGGACCACGACGCTGCTGGGCGAGGATGTGAAGGGGCGCTATGCGGATCTGAAGCAAGCCTCGGCTGACCGTTGCCCGCGGTTGCTGGGGACCATTGTGAAGCCGGCGGAGGTGCAGTTCCACCACGAGGTTTACAACCAGTTGCTGTGGGGACAGTTCTAAATCCGCAGACGCTTTGAAGGGAAATGAAAAGCCCCGCCATCCTGTGAAAGGTGGCGGGGCTTTTTGTTGTTAGTTGTTAGTTCTTAGTTGTTAGTAAGAACCTGCTACCGACAACCGAGAACCAACAACCGAGACATTCTTACGCGTTGTAGGTCGACGATGAGACGCGGCCGCCGCGGCCGGTCCAGTTGGTGTGGAAGAACTCGCCGCGGGGCTTGTCGACGCGCTCGTAGGTGTGCGCGCCGAAGAAGTCGCGCTGCGCCTGGAGCAGGTTCGCAGGGAGCCGTTCGGTGCGGTAGCCGTCGTAGAAGGCGAGCGCCGTGGAGAACGCCGGCGTGGGTACGCCGAGTTCGATGGCGTGGATGAGCGCCTTGCGCCAGCTTGCCTGGTACTTGTTGAGGGCCGACGAAAAGAAGTCGTCCATCAGCAGGTTGGTCAGGTTAGGGTCCTTGTCGAAGGCCTTCTTGATGTCGCCGAGGAACGCCGAGCGAATGATGCAACCGCCGCGCCACATCAGCGCCACGCCGCCCATGTTCAGCTTCCATCCCTGCGCCTTCTCAGCCGCGCGCAGCAGCATGTAGCCCTGTGCGTAGCTGATCATCTTGGAGCAGTAGAGCGCGCGGCGAACTTCTTCGATGAACTCGGCCTTGTGCTCGGCGGAGATCTTCGCTGCGTCCTTCGGACCTTGCAGAACCTTGGAGGCGGCAACGCGCTCGTCCTTGAGTGCGGAGAGGCAGCGTGCGAAGACGCTTTCGCCGATGAGCGTGACGGGCATGCCGTTATCGAGGGCGTCGATGGCGGTCCACTTGCCTGTGCCCTTCTGGCCGGCGGTGTCGAGGATCTTGTCGATCATGGGCTGACCGTCGTCGTCCTTCTTACCGAAGATGATGGCGGAGATTTCGATGAGGAAGCTGTCGAGCTCGCCCTTGTTCCAATCGGTAAAGATCGCTTCGAATTCGTCGGCGGAGAGGCCGAGACCTTCCTTGAGCAGCTGGTAGGCTTCGCCGATGAGCTGCATGTCGCCGTACTCGATGCCGTTGTGGACCATCTTGACGTAGTGGCCTGCTCCGCCTTCGCCCACCCAGTCGCAGCAGGGAGTGCCGCCTTCGACCTTGGCCGCGATGGCCTGGAAGATTTCCTTGACCGCCGGCCAGGCTTCCTTGTTGCCGCCAGGCATGATCGACGGGCCGAAACGCGCGCCCTCTTCGCCGCCGGAAACGCCGGTGCCGATGTACAGGATGCCCTTTTCGGCGAGGTCCTTGGTGCGGCGGTTGGAGTCCGTGAACAGCGAGTTGCCGCCGTCGATGATGATGTCGCCCTTTTCGAGGTGGGGCAGGATCTGCTCAATGTTCTGGTCGACGACCTCGCCGGCCTTGACCATGATCATGACGCGGCGCGGCGACTTCAGCACGCTGCACAGTTCCGCGATGGAGTGGGTGCCGACGACTTCGGTGCCCTTGGCTTCATTCGCGATGAAGTCGTCGACCTTCGAGGTCGTGCGGTTGAAAACAGCCACCTTGTAGCCGTGGTCGTTCATGTTGAGGACGAGGTTTTGCCCCATCACCGCAAGGCCGATCAGGCCAATGTCACAGTTCGCTTCTGCCATCATTCTCTCCTGCCCTGCCGAGCCTTCAATGGGCTGGTGTGGGCGGTTATGTACGAGGATTTACCTCTAACCATGCTAACTCACCGGGACGCGGATGTCTGACAGGTTCAGCAATATCGGCCCGTAACGAAACCGCGCGCCCCGGGGCAAAAATCCCCTCGCCCGCTGAGGCCGTGTGCGATACATTGAAACAAACGCAGTGCACTTTTGTCTTCGCCTCGAGCGAAAAAACAGCCGCTCCCGTGCCCTATTCCAGTACCGAAGGGACCAAGCGCATGTCCTCCTCAAATCTTGCCAGCTCCCCCGCCGCGCGTTCGCGCCGTTCGTTCCTTCGCCTCGCCGGACTTACCGCGTCGCTGCCGCTGATTACCGAAGGCCACCTGGCCTGGGCCGCGACCCAGCAGACGACCGCCGCAACCCCCGCGAAAGTCGCACCGCGCAGCCGCGTGGTGCACGTGATGCCTCCGGGAGCAGTGATCATCAATGCGAATGAAAACCCGCTGGGCCCGTGTCCCGCGGCGCTGGAGGCCATTGCAAAGATCGCCGTGACGGGCGGACGCTATGACGCGACCGGCGCGGTCGACCGCCTGAACCAGACCATCGCCAAACAGACCGGCGTGCCCGCTGACCATATCGCCATCTATGCCGGTTCCAGCGAGCCGCTGCAGTACACGGTGATGGCGTTCACCTCGCCTTCGCGCAGCTACGTTACAGCCGACCCGTCGTACGAGGCGGGCACATGGGCCGCCTCCGCTGCCGGAGCGAAGATCGTCAACATTCCCCTGACGCCCACGCACGCGCACGACTTGAAAGCGATGATCGCCGCGGACGCGAACGCTGGCGTGATCTACGTCTGCAACCCGAACAACCCGACCGGAACGCTGACGCCGCGCGAGGACATCGTGTGGGCCGCGGACAACCTGCCCAAGGGCGCGGTGCTGCTGGTCGATGAAGCGTACATCCACCTCTCGGACGCGCCCAGCGTGCTCGACCTGGTAAGCGCGGGCAAGGACGTGATCGTGCTGCGCACGTTCTCCAAGGTGTACGGCATGGCCGGCATCCGCTGCGGCATGGCGATCGCCCGCCCCGAACTCCTGCACAAGCTGCAGCAGTTCGGCATGAACTACATGCCCGTGACCTCGGTCGCGGCCGCCACGGCCAGCCTTGAACAGCCGACGCTGGTAGCGGAGCGCAAAAAGATCATCGGCGACACGCGCAATGCGACCTTTGCGTGGCTGACTGCGAACAAGTTCAAGTACGTGCCCTCGGTCTCCAACTGCTTCATGATCGACACCGGCCGGCCCGGCAAAGAGGTCATCGCCGCGATGGCAGAAAAGAACGTCTTCATCGGGCGGACTTGGCCTATCTGGCCGAACCATGTGCGCATCACGGTCGGCACGCCGGATGAAATGGCAAAGTTCCAGACGGCGTTTGCGGCCGTGATGGGTTCGGCGAAGAACGCGTAGAGCCTGTGCGCGTACACTGGCTCCACTTATGCGGAGACCTGCAGGCGTCGTTGCTACTTGCATCATTCTTGGCTTAGCTGCGGCCATGCTATTGCTGATGGCTTTGAGCAGCCTTATCGGCATGGCCATAGCGGGCAGCATACCTATGCCCGCACAGCCCGGCGCACCCACGCCGGACCCGGCGATGGTGTCGGCACTCATGCGCGTCACGATGATCGGCAGCGCGGTTGTCTACGCGGCGCTGGCCGCCTGGGCCATTGCGACCCTGGTGGGACTGATCCGGATGCGGACGTGGGCGCGTATTTCCGTGATGATCATCGGCGGCGGGCTCGTTGTGATCGGCATTGGAGGCGCGTTGCTCATGCTGGTGGTGCAGAGCGCCATGGGCTCGATGCAGATGCCGCCCGGACAGGACCCGGCGATCCTACACGTTGTGATGATCGTTGGCGCGATAGCCTGGCTGGCGATCTCGGGCCTGGGTGTGTGGTGGGTGATCTACTTTGCCCTACGCGACACGCGCGAGGCCTTTGCACTGGCCGCCAGCCCGCAGCGGAAAGCCGGTCTGCCGGTTTACACGCCCTACGGCGCCGCACAGTACCAGGTCGCGGAATATCAACCGGCAACCGCGCCCATGCTTCCTGTAGCCGCAATGCCCGAACCGCCAGCCGCCGTCCCGATCACGGCTCCTGGACGGCCTCTTGCGATCACCGTCCTCGCCTGGCTCTACATCGCCGCCGCGGCAATGGCACTTCCGATGGCGTTGATGCCCATCCCGCTATTCTTCCTCGGCGTTACGCTCTCGGGCCTGACCGGACATCTCGCCATGCTCTGCTTCGGAGTCATCACAGGGCTCGCAGGGTTCGGTCTTCTGCGTCTGGAAAGACTTGCCCTGTATGCCGCCTTCGCCCTCAACGTTCTCGGCCTGGTCAATTCGGCGCTGATGTTTCTTCCTTCCTACCGCGACCGCATGATCGCGTACCAGCAGAACCTGATAGTCAGGTGGATAGGTATGCCTCTGTCGCCGGGCTTCGACAGCCACACGATGGGTCTGATGATGATCCCGGGGATGATCTTCGGGATCCTTGTATGCCTCGGGGTGCTTTTACTGTTGCTCTACTACCGCAAAGCGTTCAACATGCGTCAGGCGGCAGCGGTGTAGCGCCCGAGTTCTTTCACCATCCGGCAATGCACCGTTAGCCCCGCGAGAGCGCGCTCGGCGGCTGCGGCAGATTTGAACCGGAAATCCACATAGAAGATGTACTCCCACGGACTTCCCGGCACCGGTCGCGATTCGATCTTTGTGAGGTCGACACCGGCATTCGCCAGCAACTGCAGGGCAGCCACCAGCGTGCCCGGGCGATGCTCAACCGCGAAGGCCAGCGACACCTTATTCGGCAGGCCTTCGTCGGCTCGCTCAGATCCCGCCGGACGCAGCAGGTGGAAGCGCGTAAAGTTCTCGGCGTTATCCTCGATACCGGCCACCAGCACATGCGCGCCGTACTCCTCTGCCGCCAGCACGGGAGCGACACCCGCCGTCGTCCGAAGGCCCTCCGCCATCACATGCTTCACGCTGCCGGCCGTATCGTAGAACGGCATCACGCGCACGCCGTGCAGCGACGCCAGGTAATGGCGGCATTGCGATAGCGCCACGGGATGCGAGATGACATGCCGCACATCTTCAAGCGCCACTCCCGGAGCCGCGATCAGGTTGTGGCGAATCCGCAACAGGCTCTCGCGATCGATGCGGATCGGGTGCTCGAGCAGCAGGTCGTAGTGCTCGGCCACTGAGCCATGCAGGCTATTTTCGATGGGCAGCACCGCGCCGTCGACGCGCCCCGTCAGCACCGCATCGATCACATCCGACGAGAGCGTGCACGGCAGTATCTCCACCCCGCCAAGCATTTCGACCGCCGCCATGTGGCTGTTGGAGCCGCGCTCGCCCTGGATGGCGACGGTGCGCACCGCGCCCGGTGAAAGCTGCAATCCCGACGATGGCATGTAACTCCTAACGGTTGCCTCGCATACACGTAGATATATATGCCGAAAGGGTGGCAACCTGCACCCCCTCTGCCGCAACTTACCATAACGACGCCACTATATGGCGCGCTTTGGCAGAAGCCATTGCCAGGCAAAGTGGTTAGGAGACTCTTTCAAATGCTTTGGACTATCATCGTCATCCTTTTCATCCTATGGCTTCTCGGCTTCAGCCTGCACGTCGGCGGCAGCCTGATTCACCTGCTGCTGGTGATCGCAGTCATCGTCCTGATCTTTAACCTGCTCACCGGTCGTCGAGGCGTCTAGCCGGCGCAGCAGCCAAGCGGGCCGGCTTTTATCGGGCCACCGGGCGGCGCGAATGGGCCCGTTCCTCGCGCCGCCTAATCTGTAACGCAGTAGAACTCGGGACCGTTGTAAGGAGTACGACCATGAGCACAAGCGATAGCACCATCAAGGGCAAATTTAACGAAGTGGCAGGCAAGGTCAAGCAGGGTGTGGGCGAAGCTGTCGGCAACGACCGCCTGGCCAACGAAGGCGCCGCCGAGCAGGTGAAAGGCCATGCGCAGCAGGCGTGGGGAGCGGTGAAGGAAAGCGTCCACGACGCTGCCGCCGACCGCCGCGCAGAGCGCGAAGCGGAAGCGCATGACGTGCGCGAAAGCGTTACGTCCACCGCGCAGAATGTGAAGGACAGCATCCGCGGCGAGGCAGACGAAGCGCGCTACCGCAGAGCGAGCTAAACTTCGCTACAACCATCTTCAGCAGGGCCCGCCACGGCGGGCCTTTTTGCTGCTCGCCATGTTGAACAGCGAACACAGCGACGACTCCGCCGCTTTTGCCTTATTCACTATTCACTACTCATGATTCACTGCTTCCTGAAGAAGACATCGCCTGCAACCGCAAGAAAGAACACGACCGAAATAATCCCGTTCAGCGTGAAGAACGCGGCGTTCATGCGCCGCAAATCGCGCGGTGAGATGATGGCATGCTCATACGCGAGCAGCGCGGAGACCAGCACGAACCCACCCAGCGCGATCGTTCCCAACCCAAACAGATGCGCAAACCAGAACAGCAGCGCCACCATACCCATGTGCATCACGCGCGCGATCCAGAACGCCGCCTCCAGCCCGAACGCCTGCGGTATGCTGTTCAATCCCACGCGCCGGTCGTGTTCGAAGTCCTGGCAGGCGTACAGCACATCGAAGCCGCCGACCCACAGGATCACGATGGCGGTCAGCACGATGATGCGCGGCGTCAGCGTGCCGCGCACGGCAATCCACGCGGCCGTGGGCGCGATCCCCAAAGCCAGCCCGAGCACCAGGTGCGACCACCGCGTGATGCGCTTCATGTAGCTGTAGAGCAGCACCACCGCCAGGGCGATGGGAGCAAGCTCCAGTGTCAGCGTGTTCAAGCGGCTCGCGCTAAAGAGAAACAGCAGCGACGAGAGCACCGTGAAACCCAGCACGAAGGTGCGCGAGAGCTGCCCCGCCGGCAAAGCGCGCATCGCTGTACGCGGGTTCTCGGCATCAAGCTTTGCGTCGGCAAGGCGGTTGAACGCCATCGCCGCAGACCGCGCCGTCACCATGCACATCACGATCCAGAACAGTGCGCGGCCGGTGGGCCAGCCGTTAGCGGCGAGCACCGCTCCGGTGAGCGCGAACGGCAGCGCGAACACCGAGTGCTCCCACTTGATCATTTCCAGCGTAATGCGCGTGCTGCGAAGAACGTTTTCCATCAGCTTCCATGGTAAACGCCTAAAGCGCGCCGTTGTTGCCGGCGCGCTTCGTTACAGCCTGTGACGTGCTTACTTGCCGCGTTCGTTGCCCGCGACCTGCAGGTGGTTCTCAACCGAGAACACTCCCGGGACGCCGTTGGCGCGGATGCCGGCCATGTTCTTGTCGGCTTCCGAATCGACCACGCCGTTCAGCGTTACATGCCCGTTGACCACCGTGATACGAATCGTCTTCGCGGGGTCAAGCGCATAGCGTTGCAGCGGACCAAAGCCGTAGATCGCGCGCGCTTCCGCCAACCGAATGCGGTCATCCATCGGCGAGACCGGCGCGACTTCCAGTTCGTCGATGACGTCACGCACGCCCGGCGTGTTCTCCACGAGCGAGATCGCCGAGTCCTTGTCCGACGGGCCATACACCGTGCCGCGCAGCGTTACGACGCCATTCTGAACACCAAGTTCGATGTTGTTGAACGCGGTCGTTCCGTAGCCCACGCGGTCATACGTCAGCGCCTTCGAGAGTTTCTCGCGCAGCTGCGCATCGTTCACATTCTCTCCGCCGCCTACTTCGATCATGTTGCGAATCGCGCGGACGTCCTTCAGGTGATGCACCTTGCGATCGGCATCTTCCTTGTAGCTGTACACCGGAACGCTGCCGGTCAGCGTCACTACACCGTCCTGCACCTGGGCATGTATGCCCGCAAAGTGTTTATGGTCGAGCGCGTGCTGCACTTCACTCTGTATTTGCGCATCGTTCGACCCCTGCGCATGGAGCATTGATGCAAAACCTAAAACCGTTGCAAAACTCATCAGCTTCAAATAGTTCATGGATCCTCCATTGTCCGTACCTCGAACGACGGAACCACTTCTTTAGATGCGACGCCTATTCGAATGGAAGCAGACGAAAACGCTTTATTTGCGCGGCTTTCATCGTAGTTGCATGCGCGACTTTTGAGCAGATTTCGGGTCTTTAGCGATACCGCTTCCGCAGCCTGTAGACGATTGAGAACACTCCGGTTTCATCGCGCGTCGCGACCAGCTGCGTGTTCTCGCTGATCTGATACTGCACCTGGATCAACTGCTGCGCGCTCTGGTTCACGTTGGTCGCGAACACCAGCGTCAGCTGCTTCGAGAGCGGCTCCTGCACAGTAATACGCGCTGTCGAATTGCCCAGAGTCCCCACGAACGACGGATCAATCTTCACCGAGCCCGCGCCGAACAGCTTGTTCACACGGCTGCCCACCGTCGCATTGAGCGCTCCACCCAACAGCGCGCTGGTGGTCGGATCGGTGCCCGCCTGCACCTGCTGTTCCTGGTAGATCTGCGACTCCTCCTGCGTGCGCCCCAGCGCCAGGAGGTTGAAGATATCGGCCTCCGTCAACGGCGGCTCCGAGCGGTACGTCGGCTTCAGCGCCGTCACCGTTCCATGCAGCCCGATCGTCAGGTCGTAGTTGTTCACGCGCGCCGTCGCGTCGAGATCGATGATCGGATCGATCCGCACCGGATTGGTGAAGTAAATCGTCCCGCGCTGCAGCTCATACTTCGTTCCGGCGAACGTCGCACTGCCATCCGTGATCTGGATGCGCCCCAGCACGGCCGGCGCCGCAACCGTGCCACGCACCGTCAGGTCCACCGTGCCCGCCAGCTTCGCGTAAGAGTTCTGGAAGTCCAGCTGCGGTGCGCTGGTCACGTGCACGTCGAGCTGGATCTTGCTGGTGGCGGAGTTCGGGTCCGGCGGCGGCGCCACACCACCGCTGCCGGCGAACGCCGCGAAGTCCACGTTCGCTCCGATGCCAAAGCGCGTCACCAGCACGCTGCCCGAGAGCGTCGACGACTGCGGCCCTCCCTGCAGCTTCAGCGCGATCGTCGCCGTGGCGCTGAGGCCATACATTCTCACGCGGATGGCGTCGCCGCTGGCCGTCAGGTCCGCGTAGACGCCCTTCTGCGGTAGATAGCTCAGCGAGCCGCCGACGCGGATCTGCCCGCCGCCCGTGGTCGCCACCAGGTTCTGCACGTCGAGCCGGTTCTGGTTGAACACCAGCGTGCCGTTCATATCCGTCAGCCCGTTCGGTATGCCATCGAGCGCGAGGTTCACATGCACGAACTGCACATCGCCGCCCAGCTGCGGCTGCTTCATGCGTCCGTCCACCGCAACCTTGAACGTCACTTTGCCAGACGCCAGCAGGTCGGGATCGAACGTGTGCGCAAGCGCGATGCTGACGCTGCCGCTCGCATTCAAATTCAGAGGCCCGCCGTTCGGGTTCGGATCGCCAAACACCTTCGCCGTGCCGCCCACATTGAGGTCGGTATCCTGCCCGGTGATGTGCAGTTGATCGACCGTCACAACACCCGCACGCAGGCTCGCCCGCAGCGGCTCCGCGGCCTTCAGTTCCACACCCTCAAGCTTCACGTCGAACTGGTCGAACTGTGCGGTGCCGGTCATCGCCTCCGGCGTCTTCGCGGGTCCGCTCACCGTCACCACGCCGCCAATCACCGAGCTGCCCTTGAGCGTGCCCGGCGTAAACATGTCGATGGCCTTCGCGATATCCAGCCCCGCCAGTGTTAACTTCGCCTGCGTATCGTAGTTGCCCTTGAGCGAGGTCTGGCCGTTCGCGCTCACCTGCGCGCCCACCAGCGTTGAGTGCGCGTCGTAGAACACCGTCGACCCGGTCGAGTACGCCGTTGCCGTCAGGTCGCCGAGCATCTTGCCCTGCACCGTAATCTTCGAAGCCGTTAGCTTCGCATGCAGGTTCGGCTCGTCGACGGTCCCATTCGCATCCGCACTGAGATTCACCACCGCATCCGCATTAGCGTTGGCCTTGCGCACCAGGTCAATCTTCGAAAGCTGAATGTTGTTGCCCTGCACATGCGCCGCGATGCGCTTGCTGGCCATGTTGTACGCGCCGTCGCCTGTCACCTGCATGCCATGCGCCGCCACCAGGAAGCGCGACGCATTCACCTGCTGTCCCTGTACCGTCGCGTCTACAGAAATTGTCTGATAGCTTTCACCGTACGCTGTGCCGTTCGTCAGCGTGATATTGCCGCCGCCGTTCAGGTTGTTGACCGTGCCGGCGACATGCGCGTTGATGTTCGCCACGCCGGTCAGCGGCACCTTGTTCTGCTGCCCGGCAATCTGCAGCAGATCGGGCACCTGTCCGTTCGCGAGCTTCACCGTCGCGTCGACGGCCATGTCGTTATCCCACACAAAAGTGGCCACACCGCGCCGCGAAACCACACGCCGCGGATGCACTGTGCCCGTCAAATTCAGCACCGCCGTATTGCGCTTGATGGTCGACGACGCGACAGCGACGCCAGTGCTCGGCGAGTACTCCGCATCCGCGACTACCGAGTCGATCAGCGTGTCGGTCACCGTGCCCAGCTTGACTTCGAGATTGTCGGCGACGAGGTGCCCCTTCACGTCGAGGTTTGCAATCGCTCCGGACGCTGTTCCATGGAAGCCGAGAGTGCCATGCAGCACAACCGGCACCGCGGCACTGCCCTTCTTGCCGTTCGCCTCGAAGCCCAACGTCTGCAGCAGCTGATCGAACTCGCCAACATCACGCGCCTGCAAGTCCACCGTCAGGGCCGTTAGAGGATCGCCCTTGTTCACCCCCAGCGTGCCCGCCACATTCAGCGTCGTCGCCGGAGTCTGCGCGATCACATGCTGGATGTTCACGACCTCGCGGCTGCCGTCATAGTGCGCCACAATCTCTCCGCGCACCGGCACATTGTTGCGCGCGTTCGCCCGCACCACGCCAGTCGGCGAGAGATCGAGCTTCGCCTCCACCTGCACCGTATCCGCGATATTCGTTGCGGGCCCGCCCCACTCCACCTGCACCGGGCCGGTGATGGACGTATCGAGGCCGAGGTCGCCGTACCCCGGCGTCGCCGTAATGTCCATGATGGTGCGCAGCGGAATCTTGTTCACCGTCACCGTCAGGTACGCGTGCGCCGAGCTCACCGGCGTCAGGTGCATGTCCTTGACGACAGGCTTCGCACCCGCGCTCTTGGCCACGTTGTTGGCCGTCTTAGCCGCAGCCACTGCCGTCGCGGAGGCCGCGGGTGCGCTGGCCTCCATCTCGCCGAGCCAGTTCGAAATCCGCAGCACGCCTTCCGCGCTGCCGCCGCCGGGCAGGTAGCCCGTCAGCGCCGTGAACAGCAGCTCCGTCGGCGTGATGTGCAATTGCGCACCGCCGTCGACATCGTGCAGCCGCACATACTCGTTCACGAAGCCCGCCTTGTGCAGCTTCATCACGCCGACCATCAGATAGCCCGACTTGCACTCGGGATCGGGTGGCAGCATCTTCGTTGCCGCGGGCGCGCTCGACTTCGGCCGCCGCCGCGCGAAGAACCCCGGCTTCTTCTGCGCTTCCACTGGGGCGACTTCGCAATTGCGTCCGCGCACGTTCAGGTCGAGAGTTCCCGCCTTCAGTCCGTCCACGCCGGCGAGGTAGCCCACCTGCTTGAGCTCCAGCGCGCCGTCGATCGACGCCTGCCACTCCGGCTTCGCAAAGTGATTCACCAGCGCCGTGGCCGTCAGGTGCGTGGAGGCGCCCGTCGTAAAGTCGAAGCTCTTCAGCTCCGCCGTATCGCGCCCCACTTCCGCGCTCAGCCGCAGCCGCGACTGCACCTCCGGCTCCTTCTGCATCTTCGTGCGCAGATCGCTGATGTCGATGCTCGCGCCGTAGTGGTCGCTGGACGAGATGTAATGCACCTCGGCCTGCAGATTATTCGCGGCGAGATCGAACGGTATGGCGCGGTTGTTCAACAGCGCGATGCCATCCACCAGCTCCACCTTGCCCGCCTGCAAGTCCAGCAGCGAATCCTGGATAGGCGTCGTGCTGGAGCTCGGCTTCTTCGGCACCGGCTGGTTCGTCTTGCCATCCTTATCGACGATCATGTGGAAGTGCGGCTGCTCCACGCGCAAAAAGTTCAGCCCGATGTGCGACTGCGCTCCCTGTCCGACAGTGTGCGAAATAAACGTGTTGATCTTCAGCCGGATAAAAATCTTCGCCGCGGAAAGATACGGCGCTTCGCCCGGCCCTTCCGTCCCGTGAATCACCAGGCCATCGGCTTCGATCGCGAGATGCATCAGGCTGAAAGAGATGTGGCCAAGCTCGACGCGGCCGCCAGTGGAGTCCTCCAGCACACTGACAACCTTGGCGCCGACACGGCGCTGAAAGTCCCCGGTAGTTGTGTAGTACCAGCCGCCGAGAAACAGCACCAGCAGCAGCACGAACAAGCCGCCGAACGTCCACCCCAGCACCCGCCACACGCGCCCCCGGCGAGGCTTCACCTCGGTAGTTTCATCAGCAGTAGACTTCCGGGGAGCATCGCTCACGGCGCCACCTCCCCCTGCTTCAGCACAACGACGCTACCCTGAGCGCGCAGGCTCTTCAGCCAGTCACCCAGCAGGTTCGAGACCTGCTGCTGCAGCAGAATTTCCTGTATGCGGTCGGAGATCGCGTCGAGCTTCGGCGGTGTCGCATGCTGCTTTTCATACTGCGGCAGCAGCGTCTTTTCGTAGTAGTTCTGGATGTCGGACTGAGGAATCCTGATGCCCATACGGAAGCGGTCTTCGATAAAGCGCAGGACCTCCATACGCGTCCGCCAGCGCGCCGTCAGCATCTCTTCCGTGAAGCCGTGAGCGGCCAGGAAGCTGCGCCAGCCCGCATCGGTCTCGCACACGTTCTTGCACTCCGGTATCGACTTCCGCAGCGCCTCGAGATCCTTCTTCACCTCGGCATCGGAGATCGGGTCCTCCGGCCGCAGCTTGATCTGCTCCATGATCAGGTCGCGGTTGATCAGGCGTTCGATGGCGCGATCGCGCGACGTATCGTTGCGGCGATCCCGGAATGGCTGCAGAGCATTGAACCTGCGCTCCTCATCCACATCGCTGTCGAGGATCAGGTCGCCGTTCACGATCGCGACCACGCGATCGATCTCCTGCCCATTCGTCGCCGGCATCGCCGGAGGCGGAGGCGCGGGGGTCTGCGCCTGCGGCACCGCCTGCCGCGTCGCCGCTGCCTGGGCATTCGCCGCGGGCGTCATCACGCACAGCATCGCCGCTGCAATGGCGATGATGCTGACGGGTTGGAGGCGGATGCTCATGCGTTAGAAGCTCTGTCCAATGCTGAAGAAGAACTGAAAGTGTGACGCCTGTCCAACGTACGGCGGCTTACCTGTGTAGTCGAAGAACACCGGATAAATGGGCGGATTCAGGTTATAGCTGAAGTCCACACGGATGGGCCCAACCGGCGTCTTGTAACGAGCGCCAAGGCCCACCGCGTGCGAGTAGTAGTTGAAGTCGCAGGTGCCGGTGAGCGTCGAGTTGTCCGTCGTCCCCGGCGGCACCGTCACGTTGCGGCACGAGGCCTGATTGGGCTGCTTAAAATTCTTGATGCTCTTGAACATGTCGCCGGGATGCTGGAAGACATTGCCCATATCGTGGAAGATCACGAACGACACGCTCTCCCCCACCAGCGGCAGAGTCGGCGGAGGCAGCCGCAGCTCGAACGTATTGACCACCGCGCCCGATCCGCCCACCGGGTAGCCAGTCGTCAGGTCGCGCGGGCCGGCGTCGTTGATGCCAAACCCACGATGCGATGTGCCGCCGCCGGCATACAGGCGCTCGGGCAGCGGGATCGGATTGCAGGTCGCATTGGTCGTCAGCAGGATGCCCTGGCAGTTCGCGACGCCGATGTTCGTATTGCTCGCCGTCGTGCTGCCCAGAGTGTTCTCAAACCCGACGCGCAGGTTGCGGGCGAAGACGTATTTCTTCTTGCCGAACGTGTAGTACGAGCTCTGCGTGGCATCCACGCGATTGAAGTTAGTGTCCGACCCGAAGATGTGGTTGGCGAAGAACTCCTGTATCGAGAAGTAGCGGCCGCGCCCGGCGTCGAGGGGGCTGGGGTCGCGCGTGTCGTGGAAGTACGTAATCTGCGGTCCGCCCACCGTCACCGGCTGCGACAACTGCGGAATCAGGTTCGGCGTTACTTCCAGGCTGTTGGGGTCGACCGAAACGCGCCGGAACTGGAAGTCGTAGATGAAGTGGTCGGCCTTCTTCACGCTCTGCGTCACGCGAAAATCGAACTGCTCCGTGGATGCGGCGAACGTCGAAATGTTCTGCACATTCGAATAGCCTCCCGAGACCGTCGCGGTCAGGTTCGGGTTCGCCAGCAGCCGCGGATTGTTGAAGCTCAACGTCGCAACCCGCTCCAGCAGACCGTACGTCGCGTGCAGCGTCAGCGACTTGTCAGTCCCGAAAAGATTGATGCGCGACACGTCCGCCGACACCCGCGGACTGGCTCCGGCCTTGCCATTCTGCGCCGCCGTTCCCGTGCCGATGCGCGTCTGCCCGGGAACAGTGGCCGGGCGGTTCAACTGCACTTCCATGCCGAACCCGTACGTCACATCCCAGCGCCGCGCCTCGGTCAACTGCACCAGCACGTTCTTGCGCGGAGCGTCGCCGGTAGGGTTCTGCACGGCCGCATTTACCTCGTTGAAGATGGCCAGGTTGTACAGGTTGCGCTGGGTCTGCAGCAGCGCCGCCTGGTCCAGCGGATCGCCCGCATGCACCTTCAACTGGCTGTCGATCAGCCCGCGCTTGGTCCGCTCATCGCCCGAGAGCAGTACCTTGTCGATGAACACCTGCTGGCCTTCCGACACGGTCAGCGTCACATCGGTCAGCGTCTTGTTCTCCGGCTCGACGTCCTGCTTGATTTCCACGCGCGCCTGGTCGAAGCCATGCGAGACGTACCAGGCCAACACCGCGTCACGGTCGCCCGAAAGCGTCAGCAGCGAGAACGGCTGGTCTTCCTCGCTCTGCAGCAGGTCTTTGAGCGTCTGCTGCCGCGAAGGATCGACGCCGGTCAGTTCCACCGCTCCAAACTTCTGCTGCGGCCCTTCCTCGATCGTGAACGTGACCTCGATCTGCGCGACCTTCAGCGGCTTCCCATCGCTCCCCTTCTCCAGGTCCTTCGCGTTCGCCGTCACTTTTGCTGCGCTGAAGCCGTTGGCGCGATACAGCGCCTGGATGGCATCCGTGTCGGCCTTGACCAGCGCCTGGCTGAAGCGCCCCGAGCGCATGTACAGGTCGGCCTTCTTGATGCTCAGGCGCTCCGTGATGGTGTCGGTATCGAAGTACTTGTTGCCCTTGATGTTCAGCGCCGTCACCTTGTGTTTGACGCCTTTCACCACCGTGTACTGGACGGTCACATTGCGCGTGCCTTCGCCGAGTATCTGCACGGTCGTCGTCACATCGAAGTACCCCTGCTGCTGCAAATAGTCGCGGATATTGTGCGCGCCTTCGTTCAGCAGGTCGTTGTCCACCGCGCCCTCTTCAAACACCGGCACCAGCAAATGCAGGCGCGACTTCGACAGCTTCGCCCCCTGCACCACCACCTTCACCACCGGCCCCTGGTTCGCTGCAAAGTTGTAATCCAGCTGCTGCCGTGGCGGGTTATAAGTCTGTTTCTGGACACTCACCGTCGCTTCCAGGCGGTCCATCTTCTGGTACTGCGTGCGCAGGCTGCTCAGCGCCGTCGAGGTCGTTTCGCGCGTCACCTTCGGCCGGCATTCGTGCGAGAACGTCCGTGCCAGCAGCCCGCAGTTCATCTTCGCCTTCTTGCGGAAGTCGTCCGGTGTAAAGCCCACATCGGTGCCTTCGATCTCGAGATTGCCGACCCGCGCCTGCGGTCCCTGCATCACCCTGAAGTCGAAATTCACCTGGTCGCCAACGTCATCCTTCGTCGTCGACACATCGACCATCGGCGCATAGTACCCATTGCGCGCGAGCGACTCCTTCACCCCGGTTACCGCTGCGGGCACCTGCGTCTCGGTGTAGGCGGTCCCCGGCTCCAGCTTGGTCGCAAACTCCAGCAGCGACGTCAGCCGCTCGCTCCGTACGCCATCGATCTTCACGCGCCCAACGTAGTAGCGCGGCACGCCCGCATACACCAGCACCAGTCCGCCGTTCGCCGCCTCGCTGCGCACGCTGATGTCGCGATACCGTCCGCTCGCAAACAGCCGCCGCAGGTCCGCACGCACGTGCTCAGGGTCGAGTGGTGTTCCCGGCTTCTGCGTCAGGGTGCTGGGCAGCGCATCGTCCTGCGAGAAGGTGACGCCCTCAAACCGCACCGCCGTGACCTGCTTGCCGCGCTGGTCCCAAACATTGGCCGCGAGCGCCGGACGCACCCCCGTCAGCTGCCCGGACTCCGACGCTCCCCGCGCCCCGGCGGACGGAGCCTGGGGCGTTGCCGTCTGGCTCGCCTGTGGGACGCTGCCCGGCACCGCCGGATTCACGCTCGTGGGTGTCGTCGACGGCGCCTGAGCGCCCGCCTGCGGTGTCGTTACATTCGAAGGACTGCCCTGGGCTTCCGCGCGCCCGCCAGCCGCCACGCCCAACGCCAACAGCACGGCGCAGGCCGCGAGCCGCACCGGCCCGGCACCGCTCCCCGTTGGGGCCTTGAAGGGCCTTTCGTCGGAGCGCATTGCGTGCTGCATCAGTATCGCCAAACCTGCCAACGCCCGCGTCCCTTCACCACGAATTTCGCAGCCAACAAATCTCCGGCACTGGACGGAAACAGTGGGCCCCCAAACACGTCCGCGTCGATCACATGCAGGTGCACGCCTGGGATTTATCTTACAGATGCCGTTTACAGCAAAGAAGTTCGCTGACACCGTTCCCGCTAAGATGCCACATCCACCCGCCGCGTTCGCATACTAGCCACCTACCGCTCAGCACCCTCGTATACTCGGCTTTGATGCCTGATCAGCCGCCCGAGCCCGTACCGATAACCGACACCGAGCGCTACTCCCGCCAGGTCCTCTTCCCCGGCATCGGCGCCGAAGGCCAGCAGAAACTCTCGACCGCCCACGCCGCCATCGTCGGTGTCGGAGCCACCGGGGCCGCCACGACCAGTCTCCTCGCCCGCGCCGGCGTCGGCACCCTCACCCTCATCGACCGCGACTTCGTCGAGCCCTCCAACCTCCAGCGCCAGGTGCTCTTCGACGAAGCCGACGCCCGCGCCGCTCTCCCCAAGGCCGAAGCCGCACGCCGCCACATTGCCGCCTTCAACTCCGGCATCACCGTCCACGCGCACATCGCCGACCTCGTCCCCGCGAACATCGCCGCCCTACTCTCCGCCGCCGATATCATCCTCGACTGCACCGACAACTTCGAAACCCGCTACCTCATCAACGACTTCGCCATCCAGCGGGCGAAGCCATGGATCTACGCAGCCGCAATCGGCGCCTATGCCGCGACCATGAACATCCTGCCGCAAGCGGCCTTCCCTACTCCCTATTCCCTACTCCCTACTCCCTGCCTCGCCTGCCTCTTCCCCATCCCTCCCTCCGGCACGGTCGAAACCTGCGACACCGCCGGAATCCTCTCCACCGCCGTCAACTTCGCCGCCTCCATCCAGGCCACCGAGGCCCTCAAGTTCCTCACCGGCAACGTCGCCGCCATGCGCCGCACGCTGCTCTCCTACGATCTCTGGAGCAACGAGCGCTCCGAGATCGACGCCTCCATCCCCGACCCCGCCTGCGAAGTCTGCGGCAAGCGCAACTTCCGCTATCTCAGCGGCGAGGGCCGCCCCCACATCACGCTCTGCGGCCGCAACTCCGTGCAAATCCACGAGCACTCCCGCCCCGTCGACCTCGCCGCGCTCGCCACCCGCCTCGGACCACTCGGCGTGGTGCGCGCCAACGGCCTGCTCCTGCGCTTCGAGCGCCCACCCTACACGCTCACCGTCTTCCCGGACGGCCGAGCTCTCGTCCAGGGCACCACCGACGTGGCTTTAGCCCGCTCGTTCTACGCCCGCTACATCGGCTCGTAGCCGACGCGGAACACCCCCCGAATTCAGTGCGCGGTCGATACAACCCTCGTCCCTGCAACACACTCTCAACTCCAATGGTTTGAAAATCATCAACGCCAGCCGTGTGTGGGAACGGGAAGTGCCGCTTTGGGGTAGGCTTAACAAGCGCGCTTCCGGCAGCGTCGATTGCAAGGACCGGAAATGAGTTCCATGAATTTAGAAGGCCTACCAAGAATGCAGACAAAACCGAACCCCGGCTTGTTCAAGCGGAACCCGCCGATCGCAGGCGAGGCTGAAGCCATCGAACGGGCCAAAGAAGGCGATCCAGATGCCTTTTCCAAGCTTTATGCGCTGCACAAGCGCCGCGTTTACACCCTCTGCCTGCGCATGCTCGGCAACGTCTCCGAAGCCGAGGACATGACCCAGGAAGCGTTCCTGCACCTCTTCCGCAAACTGGGCAGCTTCCGCGGTGAGAGCGCCTTTTCCACCTGGCTGCACCGCCTGACCGTCAACCTCGTCCTGATGCACCTGCGCAAAAAGGGTCTGAGCCTCGTCTCGCTCGAAGAGACCATCAACCCCTCCGAGGACGACGCCCCGAAGCGCGACTTCGGCTCCCGCGACACCCAACTCGCCGGCTCGGTCGACCGCGTCACCCTGGAGCGCGCCGTCGCTTCCCTGCCGCCCGGCTACCGCATGGTCTTCGTCCTGCATGACGTCGAAGGCTTCGAACACAACGAGATCGCCACCATGCTCGAATGCTCCACCGGTAACAGCAAATCGCAGTTGCACAAAGCGCGTCTCAAACTGCGCGAACTGCTCCGCAACCCGGAGCAACTCACGTCCCTCGCCCCCGGAAAGGAGGGCGTCTAATGTCCGATCCGGCCGCCCTGAACAACAGCAACGAGAACTTCGACAACATGACCGCGGCGGAGTTCGAAGACCGCCTCCCTGACCTCATCGCCATCGGTCAAGGCACCTTCACTGACGATCCGCGCTTCACCGTCTTCTTTGAACGCAACCCGGATTGCGCCGCCCTTGTCCGCGATCTGGAAGCGATTGCCAAGGCTGCCCGCGATCTTTTCCCCACCGACGAGCCGGACGAAACTCCGCAGGAGACCGTCGGCTCCGACGACAAGATCTGGAACAAGATCGCCAACCAGCTCAAGAACGAGCCCACCCTCATGGAAGGGTTCGCCGCCGACGGCCCCGTCGGCGCCGTGGAATAGCCAGTCCGGCAAGACTTCCAGCCTGCGCCTCAGCGCGCTAGCTGGGAGTCCCGCCCGCTGCTCCGGGGTCGGGCAGGTTGTCGATGAACCGCACCAGCACATCTCTCGCCCATTCCGCCTGCGCCTTGCGGATAGCCATTTCCTGCTTGCGGCGTCCGCCGACGCGCAGCACCATGGCCATCAATGCCATGCGCCCGATCATTTCTCCCTGATCCATGCTGCCCTTGATGCCCTGCACCCAGTCCGCCGTCACCACGGCGAAGGGGAACATCCTCAGTTCGTTCGAGGCCTCGGGATTCGCCAGCACATCATAGGCGCCGACCCCGAACTGCTTCTCTTCCAGTGCGCCGATGAACTTGTCGTAGATGCGATAGGCCTCATCACCACGCCGCACGTCGATAGCCGTCCCCAATGCCGCGCCCGCGCCCTCGATCTCGGGTAGCTTCGCGATCAGCTCGCGTCCCTGCGCCATCGCCTGACCCGGAGCACTCGCCGCCAGCATCCGCAGCACTGGCAGGAACGCCGAGTGCGGTTCCGAGTAGCACAGCGCCACCGCAACCGCGGGCAACAGCACTTCCAGCGCCCGCTCGCCGGCTTCCGCGCAGGTCAGGTCATAGAGCTGGCGATAAACCGGCGCGAGCGTGGCAAGCTCGGCCTCGATCTTCGCCTGCGCTCCGCCGGTGGGGTTCATCAGCATGTGTGTGTACACGACCGCCGACCCCTCAAGCACACCCAGAATCGATAGTCCTTCTGCGTTGGGCTGCGCTTCCTGTGCAGCCAGCTCGTCCTGGAAGCGGTAAAAGGCCGGATTCAGCGCACCATAGATCGAGTGGTCCCCAGGCGCGGCCCGCTCGTCCATCCACTCAATCGAGCGCTGCGCCAGCATCATCTGAGACGCGCGCTCGGCACGCTCTTTGAGCTCGGGATCGTCTCCAGCTTCGCGGCGCAGGGTGTCGATAATCTCCTGTATTTTGGGGTCGATCTGCGGCTGCGGCAGTTCGTCGAGCGCGTTGAGCTTTTCAAAGAGCCGCCGCTCGCGGTCGAACCCATACCCCGACGCCGCGGCCTGCAGCCCGTGATAGGTCTCATGGTTGATCGTCCGGATCAGCTCCACGTCCGCCGCGTTCGGCGCACCCGCCGCGAACCGCTGGAACGACTCCATGAAGTCCGCCTGCGGCAGATTCACCAGCAGCATCCCCGAGAGCCCTTCAAACTTACCCAACTCATCCGGCTCCAGCGCCTTGATCAGCTGCCGGATATTGATTGTCTCGTCGTCATCGGACATGAGGAACCTCCGTCCTTCAGCCGTTCCCTACTCCCTATTCCCTGCTTTACGCCGTTCGCGTCCGCCACTGTCCTGCCGGATCCTTGCGGATCAACGCGACCACATCCCCGCTGCGCAGCTCCACTTCCTGCAGCGTCAGCACCGCGCCATCGATCTCGGCCGTCGTCAGCTCCACAACACCCGCCGCTTTCGTCTCCAGCTCGGCGAGACTCATCGGCCCATGCACTTCCAGGAACCCGAGCACGGCAATTTCCGCCTTCGAGAGCGTCGCGCCTTTGCGCCACGTCTTCCAGCACAGGCCCGCGAAGCTCGACAACGCCGTCAGCACCACGCCCGCCGCAACCGCTCCCGGCGCGAGCACCGCCGCAGCCGCCGTCCCGACGATGCCGATCAACTCCAGCACCGGCATATCCTGCCCGCGGAGCACCCAGTTGTTGATACGGAAGTTCAGCGCGCCATCGGCAGGCCGCGCCTCGCCGCGATGCTCGGTCTCGCCTTCGTTGATGCCCGCGACCAACGCCGCACGCACATCAGCACTCGCGCCCGTTTCAGCTAAAGTCGAGTCGATGGCCGACTTGAATTCCGTGTCTGTCGCGAAGTTCTGCATAGGGGAGAAGTTACACGAACCAGGGTGCTAACTATGCTGCGGATTCTAGGAAGCCACTGCCGCGCTGTCAATCGAGATCGTTCCAAACTGGCTGCCGCCCCAAATCCGTCAAGCCCCCTCGCCTGTGGAAAACCCACAAAACCAGCACCAGCAAAGGCGATTTCGTCGCGCCCCAACCTGTATTTTTATCCTCTCCACTCGCTATCATTAATAAACAGGCCAAAGTCCCGGCGCGTGGCGTTGCTGTTTTCTGCATGGCCTATACCCCCGGGCTAAGTGCTTTGTTATCCATAATTTATGGATACCCTCAACTGAACCCATTTAGAATCAGCCGCTTGAGTTAAAAGGGGGGAGGGGGGGTATCTCAGCTCTCACCCGAACAAGACCGAGTGCGATAACACTGGCTCTTGCAGTTTCCTCGCGCGCACGATAGGCTAGCCAACACGATGACGATGCACCGCACCTCCGCCCGATTTAGCAGCTACTGGTATTACCCAGCGGCTCGGCGGACGCGTGCGCCTCTCTAAGACCCAGAGAATCGAACACACTCCACCGAGCCGCAGCCCAACAAGGGCTGCGGTTTTGTTTTGACCTCAACTCAACATTGCCCGCAACGCCACAGGAGACGACAATGAACTCACTACAGACCGCCACCGCAACCCTGCCCATGCCGCGATCCACCTTCCGCCGCCAAGCCCGTCCGCAGCGCGCCCCACAGCGCATCGTGCTCACCGGCTTCATGGGCTCGGGCAAATCCACCATCGGCCCTCTGCTCGCCGCCGAGCTCGGCTGGACCTTCATCGACCTCGACAGCGAGATCGAGCGCCGCACCGGCCTCTCCGTCCCCGAGATCTTCGCCCAGCGCGGCGAAACCGCCTTCCGCAAAGAAGAGACAGCTGCCCTCGTCTCCGTGCTCGGCCAGCCGCGCACCGTCATCGCCCTCGGCGGCGGCGCACCCGAAACACTCGGCAACCGCCTTCTGCTCGAGCAGACGCCTGCCACCGCCGTCGTGTACCTTGCCGCGCCGTTCGCCACGCTCGCCGAGCGCTGCATCCAGCAGGCCGCCGATCCAGCCGCCACGCATCGCCCCAACTTCGCCGACCCCGCCGCAGCCGAGGCCCGCTTCGCCGCGCGCCAGCCGCTGTACACGCGCCTGGCCCACGTCACCATCGAAACCGCCGACCTCACAGCGCGCGATTCGGTCGCCTCGATCCTGAACGCAGTTGCTCCAAAAGCTTCTCACGCGTAGCCTTCAGGACACCACAGTCCCAACACTTGCATCGAAGCCAACAGCAGCCTTCGCCGCAACACCAAGAGGAGCCACACTGGCCAACACTCCGACACCAGAACGTTACGGGCAGTCCGGCGAACGCGTCACGCGCATCGCCGAAACGTCCGAGGAGCGCCGGGCCATCCGCCGCCACATCCTCTTCGCCATCGCCGTCATCTGTTTTCTCGGCATCGCGTGGAAGCTGCTGCACGTGCTCGAAATCATCTACGTCAGCGCGCTGTTCGCCGTCGTCCTCAGCCCCATCGTGCAGCGCATCTGCGCCTGGAAGATCGGCCGCTATAGCCCCTCGCGCCCGGTCGCTATCGGTATTCTGCTCGGCACAGTCGCTTCCGCTCTCGCCCTCTTTTTCTGGATCGGCCTGCCGCCGGTCCTCGCCAATATCCGCCAGTTCAGTACCGACCTGCCGCAGAAAATGCCAGTCATCGCCGCGAAGATCAAGCATCTCCCGCTGGCTGACAAGCTCGGCCTCGACTCGCTCTCCGAGAAGACCCGAAACGCCGCGGCCTCCACAGCCGCCTACGTGCTGGCGTCTTTTCCCAAGTGGGCAGAGCATATCTTCGACGTCGTTACCGCCATCTTCCTCTGCATCTATTTCATGCTCGAAGGCGAGCACGCCTACGCCTATCTGCTGGCGATCTTCCGTCCAAACCAGCGCGAGCGCCTCGCCGCCACACTGCTCACCGCCGAGCAGCGCATGAGCAAATGGCTCATCGGACAAAGCCTGCTGATGCTGATCCTTGGAGTCTCCAGCACCATCGTCTTCGGCCTGCTGCATGTGCGCTACTTCATCCTGCTCGGCATTCTCATGGGTCTATTCAACATCGTTCCCGTCGCTGGTGGCGTCATTACGATCGTGCTCGCCGCCAGCGTCGCCGCACTGGACTCATGGAAGCAGATGCTCGGCGTGCTGATCTTTTACGCCGTGTATCTGCAGGTCGAAAACGGCTACCTGACGCCGCGCATCATGAAGACCAGCGTCGACCTCATGGGCCTCAGCGTACTCATCGCGCTGCTCATCGGCACATCGCTCGCCGGGATCACAGGCGCGCTCGTCGCCGTGCCGACCGCAGCCCTCGTCGCCGTGCTCATGGACGAGTACATGGTGCAAAAGGACGCCGAAGCCCAGGCCCTCGCCGCCGAGTACAAAGCCCCGATCCCCGACGCCGAAACTAACTCGTAACTCGAAGCTCGCGACTCGAGACTCTCAGTCAACCGCCTTCTCTAACCGTTCCGCGATCCTGTAAGCGGGCCAAAGCACCATCGCACCCACGACGCCAAAGCTGCAATCGATCAGCCGCCAGTACACGGGAATCCCGCGCACCGGACCGGCGATCAACGCCAGCAACGGCACGCCCGCACAGGCGATCAACCCAAACAGCAGCACCCACTTATTCCGCACCGGATCGCGCCACGGCCCCACGAATACCACCGCGATCACCAGGTGCGCAAACGCCAGCCAGTCCGTTCCATACGCCAGAAAGGGATAACGCGCATTCTCATCCGCAAGCGCGCCGTAGACGCGATGCAGCCACACCGACACCGCCTCCGGCGCGAACGCGAAGTGGTCGCACAGCCGCACGACGAGCCGCAGTTCGGTCTCCAGCGGAAACGCCGTAACACCGCTCAACACGAGACCCACGATGAACACGCCGATGTACACCCGCGCACGCCGCAGGAGCCGATCCCGTTCTGTCATCGGAGTTCGCAATGCAGTCAGTCTAATGCCGTCCCGCGCACACCGTGGCGAATACCGAAGCCGCTCGCTGGACACGAGCCCCAGCCTAACGGAAAGTTAAACAAGGTCATGCGAACGCCCTTACTCCTTCTACCTTTTCTTGCTCTCGGCATCATGCCTCCACACATCACGGCCCAGGCTCCGACTGTGGCCACGGAAATCGTCGACGTCACCACCACCGTCGAGCCCATGCCGCTCTCCGCCAGCGACCGTTCCGTCACCATTCTGCACACCGACGAGCAGCCTCTACTGCGCAACAGCATCGCCGACTATCTCCGCCAGGACTCCTCGCTCAACCTGCAGGCGCGCGCCGGCAACAACGTCCAGAGCGACCTCTCCATCCGCGGCACAACCTTCGAGCAGACGCTCGTGCTCGTCAACGGCTTCCGCATCAACGACCCCGAAACCGGTCACCTCAACCTCGATCTCCCGCTGCCACTCGAAGCTGTCTCGCGCATCGACGTGCTCCACGGCTCGGGCTCAACCTTCTACGGATCGGACGCCATCGGCGGCGCCATCAACCTCATCACCGCGCGCCCGACATCCGCGTCCGTCATCGTCAAAGCCGGCTTCGGCAGCTTCGCCGCGGAGGAGCAGCACCTCCAGGCGAACTACACCACGCACAGCATCGCCGAACAACTCGCCGCCAGCCGCGATACCTCCGACGGCTTCATCGTCGACCGCGGCTACCACGCCAACGCCGCCTCGAGCGAAACGTGGCTCGCCAGCAAGCCCGGGACCACCGACATCCTCCTCGCCGTCAGCGATCGCCCCTACGGCGCGAACCAGTTCTACGGCCCGTACAACTCGTCCGAGCGCACCAAGGCCTCGTTCGCCTCCGCGCAACAGCAGCTCGGCGCGCGCACCGCCGCGAGCTTCGCCTATCTTCGTCACACCGACCTCTTCGTCCTCTTCGCCGGCCGGCCCGCGCTGTACGAGAACAACCACGTCTCCACCAGCTGGCAGGCAGCTCTGCGCCGCGCCGACAGCATCGCCTCCCTCCACAGCGCCACGCTCTCCTACGGCGTCGAGAGCAACGGCGACGCCATCCTGAGCACGAACCTCGGCACTCATCGCAGAACGCAGGGCGCGACGTACGCCAACCTCTCGCTGCCCACGCTCAAACGCCTCTCGCTTACGCTCGGAGCGCGCGAAGAAATTCTCAGCGAGGGTGGAAGCGTCTTCTCACCCACCGTCGCCGCCGCCTTCAGCCTCACGCCGAGCCTGCGCCTGCGCGGCTCAGGGGGCCACGGCTTTCGCGTGCCCACCTACACCGATCTCTTCTACTCCGATCCTTCAACCATCGGAAACCCCCACCTCAAGCCCGAGTCCGCTTGGAGCTTCGACGCCGGCCTGGACGCCTCGCGCGGCCGCTTCTCATTCAGTGCGACGGGCTTCCATCTTCAACAGAAGAACAGCATCGACTACTCCAAGTACGTGCTGAACGACAAATGGCAGGCGCAGAACGTCAACCACTTTAACCAAACCGGCGCAGAGACCAGCCTCCGCATCCGCCTACCGCACGCTCAGGAGCTGCAGTTCGCTTACACAGCGGTGCGCGCCGCTGCGCCACCCGCGGGCCTCATCTCGGAGTACGCCTACAACTACGCCGCACAAAACGCGCTCTTCTCCTGGACCGGGCAGGTTCACCACGTGCTCGTCTCTACGAGAGTCGCGGTCATCCAGAAGACCGGCCGCACAGCATATCCGCTTTGGGACACCTCGCTAGCGCGCAGCTCCGGTCGCCTGCGCCCTTACCTTCGCCTGCTGAACCTCGCCAACACCGGCTATCAGGAAGTTCCAGGCGTTCCCCTCGAAGGCCGCTCCTTCACGGGCGGCGTCGCCTACGTCTGGTCCGCGCCGCCGAAGTGAGTGGGCCGGCGACCTCCGCATTCACGTAGCATCCAATACAGATGATGAGTTCTCCAGACGCTTCGGCGGTCGCTGCGGCCACCACTTCCATCCCCTTCGACAACAGCTACGCACGCCTGCCGGAGCGCCTCTACGCGCGCGTGAACCCGACGCCCGTAGCCGCGCCGAAACTCATCAAGGTGAACGCCGCGCTAGCCGAGTATCTGGGCATCGACCCACACATCCTCGCCTCCCAGGAAGGGGTTGAAATTCTCGCCGGCAACCGCATCGCCGAGGGCTCCGAACCCATCGCGCTCGCATACGCCGGACACCAGTTTGGCGGTTTCGTTCCGCAGCTCGGCGACGGCCGCGCCAACTTGCTCGGCGAAGTCGTCGCCCGCGACGGCCAGCGCTTCGACATTCAGCTCAAGGGCTCCGGCCGTACGCCCTTCTCGCGCGGCGGCGACGGTCGCGCCGCCCTCGGCCCCGTGCTGCGCGAGTACATCGTCAGCGAAGCCATGGCCGCGCTGGGCGTGCCGACCACTCGCGCACTCGCGGCTGTCACCACAGGCGAGCAGGTCATCCGCGAAACAATCCTGCCAGGAGCCGTGTTCACCCGGGTTGCCGCGAGTCATCTCCGCGTCGGCACCTTCCAGTACTTCGCCGTGCGCCGCGACACTGAAGCCCTCCGTACGCTCGCCGACTACGCCATCGCGCGACACTACCCCGAAGCCGCGCACGCGCCGCGCCCTTACCGCGCGCTGCTCGACGGCGTCATCGCGCGCCAGGCCCGCCTCGTCGCCCAGTGGATGTCGCTCGGTTTCATCCACGGCGTGATGAACACGGACAACACGTCCATCTCCGGCGAGACGATAGACTACGGCCCCTGCGCCTTCATGGAAGCCTTCGACCCCGACCAAGTGTTCAGCTCCATCGACTTCCAGGGCCGCTACGCCTACAGCAATCAACCCAACGCCATGCACTGGAACCTCACGCGCCTCGCCGAAGCCTTGCTCCCTGTTCTCGAATCGGAAGCAGGAAGCGAGGAAGCCGCGCTAGCGTCGGCCATCGAAGCGCTGAACGCCTTCGCGCCGCAGTTCGACGCCGCTCGACTCACCGGCCTGCGCCGCAAACTCGGCCTGCACGAAGAGCGCGAAGGCGACACCGCGCTCGCCGAAGACCTCCTCACACGCATGGCCGCCAACGCCGCCGACTTCACGCTGACCTTCCGCCGTCTGTGCGAGGCCGCAGCCGATCCCGAAGCCCACCAGCACGTCCGCACGCTCTTCGCCGATCCCACCGCTTACGACGCCTGGGCCTCTGCGTGGACACATCGCCTCGCGGAAGAACCCACGCCGCCCCACGAGCGGGCCGCCGCGATGCGCCTCGCTAACCCGGCTTTCATCCCGCGCAACCACCGCGTGGCCGAGGTCATCAACGCGGCCGTTCAGCGCCAGGACCACGAGCCGTTCGAGACTATGCTGGACGTGATCTCGCGTCCCTGGGACGATCGGCCGGAGCTTGATCGATACACGCAACCCGCTCTGCCCGAAGAGTGCGTCACGCAGACGTTCTGCGGAACGTAATTTTTAGAGAAGCGCCGCTAGCGGGTGTAGCTCGCCACAAGTTTCCAGCTATGGCGCGAGGCTTCGTCACCGAGAGCGGCTAGCTGCCGGTGTGCGCCGGAGGAAGAGTCCGTCCGAGCCAGCAGGATGCGGGCCTCCAACGCGATGGAAGCGTAGTTGTGGCGTTCAGCGATCAATTGAGCGGCACGCAGATCTTCCCTGCCTTCGGCGGTTTTGCCCTGCGCGATTTTGACTTTCGCTAATGCTACCGCCGCTGTGACCTGAAAGAGCGGGCCGAATTGCTGGTGTGCTTCATCGACGCCTCGCTGGGCGGCTGTCGACGCTTCAGCGAGGCGATTCTGTGCGAGCCAGGCGCGGCTAAGCCAGATGTAGCCTTCCGCTGCGAGACCGTGCTCTTTGTCCTTGAGCGCCAGATCGATGCCCTGTTGCAGATGCGGTATGGCGTCCTGGGCACGGCCGGCAACTACTGTTCCGCCGCCTTCCGCGATCTGTGCGGACGCTACGAGGAGAGGAGCGTCCATGCTTTCCAGCATCTTCAGGGCTTCCTGTGTGCGGGCCAGCGCGGTTGCCGCATCGTTGCGTTCTAGCGCCAGACCTGCCTGATCGATCAGCACCGTCGCGGCACCTCGGGAATAGCCGATCTTCGCATCCACCTCGGCCGCGCGAGCGTAGTTAGCGGAGGCGGCGGTGAGGTCGCCGCGCTCCAATTCGAGATCGCCCATATTGGCTAGGGTCGCAGCGTATCCGCGCTGCTGCCCGGACTGTTCAAACTCGGCAAGGCCTTCTGCGTTCATGCGCAACGCGCCTTCGATGTCGCCTTCCATCTCCAGAACGTTGGCGAGATTCCCTAGCGCGCTCGGGATGCTCTCCTGCCAGTGGACGGCGCGGAAAGTTTTTAGCGAGTCTTCGTACAGTTGACGGCTTTCCGCCAGCTTGCCCTGGCTGAAGTAGCAGTTCCCTATACGTTCCTGGGCCATGCCGGCGTTGACCGCGTTTCCGCTGGTCTGGAAGACGTCACGGGCCAGCAGAAACTCCTTGCGGGCGTCATCGAATTTTCCCTGGTCGTACAGCACATCGCCGCTGAGGAGCAGAGCCACGCCCAGGCCGCGGTGGTCGCCGCCGGCGCCGTAGAGCTTCTGGGCTTCGGCAGAAGCGTTGAGCGACTCCTGCGCCTTGCCCTGACGCTCCAGCGCGCTGGCTTTCATCCACAGGCCTTCGGCGCGTACGAGGTCCTGATTGAGACCGGTGCCGAGTTGCACTGCACGCTCGGCGGCGGCGAGAGCTTTCGGATAGTCATTGTGGTGCAGCTGGACGTAAGCTTCGGCAAGCTCGATGCGCGCGTCGTCGGCTGCGGAGGGACTTTGATGGCGGATCTCCTGGATGGTGGCGAGTCCGTCCGCAACCTTACCTGCTCCCACCTGGGCGCGGGCCAGGCGAACGCCGTAGTCGGTGTTGTCGGGATAGAAGGTGTTGAGGGTGCGGAAGATGTCGATGGCATGCTGCCAGTCATGGGAGATGACAGCGGACTGGCCCTGGATCAACAGACCTTGCTGGCGTGGGAGCTTGGCGGAGAGCTGGGCAGCGCGGACAGCTTCGTCGTGCGCCTGGGGATCGTATCCGAGCCAATGCCACGCATCCGCGAGCGCGAGATGGGTGAGAGCGTGACCGGGCTCGATGCGCGCGGCGCGTTGCAGCAGATCGCGCGCCTGCAGAGCATCGTAAGTGCGCATGCGGTCGAGTGCTTCGGCGTAGAGCTGTGCGGCCGTGGGGTCCGACGGCAGCGTGCTTCCGGCGACGACGCCGTCAGTGGAGGTGTCACCGATGCCGAGGCGTGGACGGAGCTGAGCCCCGGCCGCGGACACGAGAGCAAAGACATCAGCGGTGCTGCCAGTGTTGACGAGGACCATGGGCTGGCTGTCTTCGGATGGGTTCTCGAGGCGGAGGTCCATCCTGAGCCGGGGAGCTGCGTTCTTCTCCGCCGATGGAGAAACGGTGTACGAGCCGGTAAGGATGAGGTCGCTGCCAAGCTGCTTGGCGAGCCGCTCGATCGTCTCGCGCGAAGGCGAGCTGTCCAGAGGTTGCAACACGCCGGCGCGCGCAATCTGTTCGCCGGAGATGACACGGATTTGGTCGCTGGCGGCGAGGTCCGATGACAGCATCTCCGCCAAACCTGTGGAGAGCCACTGGTCGCGGGCGTCGCCGTGGAGATTGCGCAAACCGAGGACGGCGACCGAGAGGCGGGTCTTGGGTCGTTGCGCCACGGTCGGAGTCGGCGTCGGGTGTTGGCCTCGCAAGCCCAGAAACAGGCCCGCGCCGGCGAGCAAAATGACGACTCCGTATCCCCAGATAGGGATCGCCTGAAACCAGCGTGGACGGCTCGTTGTTGGAGCCGGGAGGGTTGGCGCGTCTGAATGGCCCACTTCGGGGATGGCTTGCGCAGCGGGCGCCGATAGCGTGGGCAGCTCGGGTGCGGTCACCGTTACCGGAGCGATGAAGCGGTAGCCGCGGCGCGGGATGGTCTCTATATAGACGGGGCGGTCGGCCTGGTCGCGGAGGGCCTCACGCAGCTTGCTCATGGCCACACGCAGACCCTTGTCGAATTCGACATTGGTGTTGCCGGGCCATAGGTGGGTTTCAATCTCTTCGCGGGAAACGACTGTGCCGGCTCGGCTCAGCAAAAGTACGAGCAGGCGGAAGGGCTGGTCCTGGAGGCGCACCTTGATGCCCCGGCGCACCAGGGTGCCGTCCTCGGTCACCATCTCGTAGTCCGCAAACCTGTAGGTCATCGCCTGGCCCGGAGATGCAAAGTAGTGTGAAGCGCTGAATCTGGCCCAGAAGGTAGAGCGAGGATAGCACGAGAGCGGTTAACATTCGCTCAAATAACCGCCCCAAACAGCAGCGGCATAAAGACTTAGCAGTTAACATTTTGATTGTGCACCGATAGTTCGACAGATGTGGCTGAGTCGCGCACAGTACGTGTCAGCCATGAAAACTCCTACCCGTACTTCGATCGCATCTGCCGCGCGTAACTCGGTAATCTCCGCAACGCTGCTCTTGTTCGTCGTCGCCGCCGGGCTGGCGCGTGCCCAGCAGATCGGCGTGACCGCGACTTTCACCGGCACGCAGCCGTCGGGCCTTTCTGCGCAGCAGGATGGGTTTGCGCCGCGGGCGACACAGGCTACTTCCACACAGACCGCGGTTGTCTTTGGGACGGTAGCGGTCGCCACGGCGACTCCGCCGCAGTTGACTGCGACCTTCACGGTTACAGGGTTCTCAGGCACCTTCACGCCAACGGCAGTAGCGCACTACGGGCTGGACTATACGGTGGGCACGGTAAGTTGCACGGGCGTTGCGCCAACCGAAACATGCACCGTCCCCATCACGTTCAAGCCGACACTGCCTGGCGCACGCAGGGACGCGCTGTTCCTGATGAACGGCACTGCGCGGCTGGCTACGGTGTTGATCGCCGGTATTGGACAGGCCCCAATGGCTCTGACACAGCCGGGCATCGTGTCCACCTTAGCTCAACTGACCAGCAGCAGCTATTTTTACGGAGCGACGGTCGACGAGAACGGAACGCTGTACGTGATTCAGGGAACTAACGTCGACAGCATTACCAAAGCTGGTGTACTCACGACGCTTCCACTTACCGGGCAGCACCCCACCGGTCTTGCCATTGACGGTGCTGGAGTTCTCTACATTGCGAACAGCACCGGTGGCAGCACTCTGACCACGTACGACACTGTGCAAGGCATTCAGGGGACCCTTGCCACGCCGGGTGTCGCGAACTCACCGGTAGCTGTGGCTGTGGGAACAGCGGGTGATGTGTTTGCGCTGGACGAATTCAATACGCCTCCGGCCCTGTTCGAACTGAAGCCGGATGGGACGGTCACGCATACTGCAGTGAATCCTGTCTTCACCCAGCCATCGCAACTGGCGGTAGACGCCGCGGAGAACGTTTTCATCGGCGGCTATCAAATCAACGAACTGACGGCTGGGGGCACACAGACGAACATCAACACGGTGGGCGCTACGGAAGGTCTGGCCGTAGACGCGGCTGAAACGCTTTACGCCGCACGCTACTTCGGCGTAAACGGTGTAGCCGAGCTTGCGGCTACTGACTACACCACTTCGCAGGGCGCGCTCGATTCAGGCTCACCGCTGGGGTTTACCCTTGGATCGGATGGCACGCTGTACGTCAGTAATTACAACCAGATCGATAAGGTCGACCGTGGCGGTGGCGTGCTCGACTTTGGAGCGCTCTTTCCCGGCAATAACTTCAACCCCGTAACCACGACCATTTACAACGGAGGCAATCAGCCGCTCGTCTTCTCGAACGTGTCGCTAACAGGCCAGGGCTTCACGTTCATAACGGTGTCCGGTACCAACTGCGCAACGGGTACATCCATTCCTCCGGGAGCAAGCTGCGGCATTGGTGTTACATTCGCCCCGACGCATCCGGGAACGTTCAGTGGCTCGCTGACCGTGACGACAAACTCTCTCAATCGCACTTCCACTGCACAGACAACCACACTGACGGCGACGGAGTATGGACCCTACCTGACCGCAACGGTGTCGCCGCTCAACTTCCCCAATCAGATTGTCAACACGGCCAGCGCAGCGGTCGTGGAAACGATTGCCAATCAGGGCAACACTTTCGCAGGCACTCTGCAAAATGTAACGTCGAGTGACCCTGCGTTCACTATCGATCGCTCGACTTGCCCGTCGGCTGTCGCGGCAGGATCCTCATGCCCGATAAGCATCGTGTTTACGCCGACAGCCGTCCAAGCTTACTCCGCGACGATCACCCTTACCTACTACAACTCGCAAAATGGCGGGATCCTGACGAACACCTTCACGGTCACCGGAACGGGGATCGCCGCGCCGGTACCGCAGATACTGCTCACTCCAACCTCGATCCCGTTCCCGAGCCAGACCGTCAACACCAGCACCGGGTCGCAAACGATCACGGTGTCCAATCCGGGCACCGGCGTTCTGAACATCTCCGGAATCACGATTACCGGAACTGGAGCAAGCAGCTTTGCGCAAACTACAACCTGCGGCGCGACGGTCGCAGCAGGAGCGTCGTGCACCATCAGCGTCACGTTTACACCCAGCGGTGTCGCGAGCTTTTCGGCCGCGGTAAACATCAACGACAACGCAAGCGGATCTCCGCACACAGTGACGTTGACGGGAACAGGCACAGCCGCTCCCGCGCCGCTGGTGACCCTTGCGCCTACGTCGCTAACGTTCCCCGCTACGACGATCAACACAACTAGTGCGTCGCAGAGCATCACGCTGACGAATACGGGCAATGCGGCGCTGAGCATCAGCAGCATCAACCTCGCTGGGACGAACCCGAACTCCTTCGCGACGGGCGGCACCTGTGGAGCTTCATTGGCGGCCGGCGCATCATGCAGCATCGCCGTCACGTTCACGCCGACGGCAGTATCCGCGCTATCAGCGACGGTGACTGTAACGGACAACGCCACCGGGTCTCCGCACACGGCTACTTTGAGCGGAACAGGGACAGCCGTGCCCGTTCCAGTGGTGGCCCTTGCGCCTACGTCGCTGACGTTTGCCGCGACAACAACCGGCACATCGAGCGCAGCGCAGAACATCACGCTGACCAACACAGGTAATGCGGCGCTCACGATTAGCGGCATCAGCCTGGGCGGCGCTAACCCCACAGCGTTCACGACAGGCGGTACCTGCGGAGCCTCGGTCGCTGCGGGGGCGTCATGCACGATTGCCGTGACCTTCAAGCCGACGGCGGCTTCCGCGCTGTCCGCGACGGTGATAGTTACGGACAATGCGGCCGGATCTCCACATCAGGCGAGCGTCGCGGGAACCGGCGTTGCGCCGCCGACGCCACAGGCTGTTCTCTCACCGACGGGTCTCACGTTCACGAGCACAAATGTAGGGTCGACGTCTGCGGCGCAGACCATTACACTATTCAACCCGGGAACGGGGCCGCTTTCGATCACCGGCATTGCAATAGGCGGAACGAATGCAGGCTCCTTCTCCTCAATCAGCACCTGCGGGACAACGCTGGCCGCGGCCGCATCGTGCTCCATCAGCGTGACGTTCAGTCCGTCGGCGGCGGGCAGTCTGTCGGCTTCCATCTCCGTGTCCGACAACGCTGCGGCCTCGCCGCATGCGGCAACACTCGCGGGCACAGGCGTTGCGCCTGACTTCGCGATTACGGTCGGCAGCGCGTCGCAGACTGTATCCAGCTCTGGAGGCACAGCCCAGTACACATTCACGGCCGCCGGCAGCAACGGCACATACAGTTCTGCAATCGCCTTCTCGGTGACGGGGCTGCCGACAGGCGTTACCGCCGTGTTCGCGCCTCCATCAATTACGCCCGGCACGACCAGTGCCACCACGACACTGACCGTTACGGTGCCCCAGTTGACGGGGATGGCACGGCCCGGTGCGATGCCCGAGAGCGGCGGTCGATCTCCGATATTGCCCGTGAGCTTGGCTGGCCTCTTCTGCCTGTTGCTGCAGAGTAAGCGCCGCCGCGCGCTGGCCAGTCGGATGCGTCTTCTACTGGCCGTGACGGTGATGGTGGGACTCGGCGGCCTCGCGGGATGTGGTGGCGGCTTCCGTCCGGTGAGCTCAGTCGCGCCCGGTAGTTACACACTTGTCGTCACCGGCACCGGCAGCACCGGTCAACACTCAACGAACATCACGCTCGTCGTTCAATAAGAGGAAAACTATGCGTCCTGTCTTTGCTGCCGTACTAGGCATTCTTGCGTCGTATCCGGTCTCGGCACTCGCGCAGAGCGCGGCTCCTCCGGTAACGACTGCGCGTTGGGAAGCCGGATTGACATACAACTATCTTCGCGGCAACGCACCACCGGACGTCTGCGGCTGCTTCTCTCTGCAGGGCGGCGGTTTATCGGCCGCCTATCGCATGGCCCCGCACTGGAAGGGCGTTGGGGAGTTCGCGGGATCGCACGCCGGCGGGATCAACAATCGTGCGATCGATGTAACGCTGCTAACGTACCTGTTTGGCGTTCGGTATGTGGCAATGCCGTCGGCGCGAGCGCATCCATTCGCGCAGGTTGAAGTCGGCGGTGTTCATGCGGGAGGCAGTCTGTATTCGGCAGCTACGAGCTACACAGGGTCGACAAATAAATTTGCGATGACGACAGGAGGCGGCCTGGATGTAGACCTCAACTCCCGTGTATCGCTGAGACTTGTGCAAGCAGATTATCTGTTGACACTGCTGCCCAACGGTTCCAACAACCACCAGAACACACTGAGGTTGAGCACGGGATTTGTGTTCAGATTTTGAGCGTCACAAGTTCGTATGGGAAATCTGATGTAAGTGCTGCTAGTCCGCAGACAAACTGCCGCGCTTGAGGCTTTCGGCGAGCAGGATTGCTTCGGCAACTTCGCGCATCGACTTGCGTCGCTGGCGGCTTTCCCGTTGCATGGTGCGGTAGGCTTCGTCTTCGGAGAGGTTCAGGTCACGCTGCAGCAGGCCCTTCGCCTTATCGACCAGCTTGCGCGATTCGAGCCGGTTAGTGAGTTCTGAGTTTTCGGTTTCAAGTCGAGCGCGCTCGATTTCGGCGCCTACGAGAATGCCGATCGTCGCCACAAGGCGGCGCTGCAAATCGGTGTGGACATAGGGATCGCGATGCTGCAGGTTCAGCACACCCACCACCCGGTTCGCGCAGATCACCGGAACGCACAACATGGCTTCGAACCGATCTTCGGGCAGATTTACGAAGGGGCTGAAGCGTGGGTCTTCGCTGGCGCGTTCGGAGATTGCTACGGGCTCGCGGTGTTCCGCGACCCAGCCCGTAACGCCCTGGCCGACGGCCATGCGCAACTGGTCGACTTCTTCCGCGTGGGGATTTCGCGAGGCGCGCAGGACGAGCTTGTCTTCTTCAAGTGTGTAGAGGAAGCAGGAATCGCACGGGATCACCGCGGACACGCACGCTACGATACGCGACAGCACCACATGCAGCGGATCGGTCGACGCGAGCCGGCTGCTGATCTCCTGCAGCACATCCAAAGGCGCGAGGCCGTCACGAAAGCCAGCCATCGTCGAAGTGGACGGCGCCACATGCTGCACCCCGCGCGAAGGCGCCTGGCGCGCAGATCTCGCCGGAGCCCGCTTCGTCGGTGCGGGCGCATCGACATCAGCGGCTGTATCCACCGGGGGCGACGGTGTTCGCTTTGTGGCGAGCACCTTACCCGCATATTGCGCCGCCTCGTTGATCATGAAGCCCATGCGTGGACGCGATGGTTCGAAGTCCGGCCGGACACCATAGTGTTGAAGCTCTTCGGTCGTCGTTGGGCCTACGGAAATGACGGCGACGGTATCGAAGGCGCGGCGCAGTTCGTCCGCCTGGTTCATCTCTTCCGCAACATGGAACAGATGGATGGCCTGCACGGCAGTCATAAACAGCACCACATCGATGCTGCCATCGATGATGCCGCGGACACACTGGCGCAAGGGCTCAAGGTCGGTCGGCAGGCCCCATTGATAGACGGGCACCTTCGTCACTTCCCCACATCGCACGACGAGCTCAGAGACGAGTTCAGGGTTGGTCGCGCCGTACTCCTGCACAGCTACACGCAGCGTGCTGAGCCGTTCACCGAAGGTTGTGTCCAGCACGTTGAGGATCTCGTGCCACGTGCTCGGTTCGCTGCTGGTGGCGGCGACTGGCACCTGCAGTTCACGCAATGCAGAAAGCGGCTTGAGCCCGCGCGCGACGATCTGGCATTTCCGCAGTGCGGAAAGGATCGCCTCGCGCTCAAAGTTCGCACTCAGGATCTCCATCACCTTGGTGACGCCTATGCCGGTGAGAAAAATAACCAGGTCGAACTCGCCGGCCAGAAGACCGCGGCCGAAGTCGATACAGGCCGTGTTCGACTCGAGCGGCAGCTCGCGCATCGCCGGCACAACAAGGGGCTCACCGTTGTACGTACGGATCAGCTTTTCCACTTCGCGGGCACGGCGCGACTCCAGTGAAAGTACGCGGAGTCCGTCGAAGCTCGCATGTGGCATAGCTCTCCGTGGAATATACCGTCGCAAAAGGACGGTGAATTTCTAAAAAAGGTTGACATTCCCATCATAACCCCGTCGTGCGGGTCACGAGAAACTGTTCTTCTGATTTCGTCGGCGTTGCGAAATCATACCGCGAAACTCCCGCGGGTGCGGCACCCCTTGTGCGCTTGCGCAACTCGTGCCATACTCTGCTTACGCACCAGCCGCAGCCATGACCGCGCGGCACTGGAGCTCTTATTGCAACCTGGCCCCCTGACGCGCCCGGTTGTTTCCACTAAATTTCTTTGCTCCGCGACGAGCCTGATGTCACCCCCTGCTGTGTGGTGTGCGTCGTGTCGCGTTCGAGCGCTCGGTTCCCCACACCTCATTCAGTGACCTCAGGCTGTTGCATGTCTCCACCGCATCCACACTGCGCTGAAGGTTTGCCAATGGTCACGATTCCCAATCCGGCCGCACTCTCCGACGCCTCGTTTACCGAGGAGCAGAAGAATTATCTGCAGGGCTTTTTTGCGGCAGCCATGCAGCGCACGCCGTTCGTCGGCCATCTGGCGTCGGGTGCTATCACGCACGATCCCGCAACCGGAGCCGCGAATCTTGCGGGTGTTCAGACCGAGCCCACATTCTTCGGAACGCCCGTCGACGACCTCTGCGCCGAAGAGGTGTGGAAGTACGAGCGCAACTCGCTGGACATTTGGGATGAGCTTCTCGCGCATGCCTCGGAAGACAAAGCTCCTGACGCGGAGCACCGCTTCCGGTTCAAGTTTCACGGCCTGTTCCATGTCGCGCCCGCGCAGGACTCCTTCATGCTGCGCCTGCGTGTGCCCGGCGGCGTGCTTTCCTCTGCACAGATGCGCGGCCTGGCGGCGATGGCCGAGCAGTGGGGCAGCGGACGGCTCGACCTGACCACCCGCGCCAACGTCCAGATACGGGAGTTCGCACCGCGCAACATCGTCAACGTACTGAACGCCGTTCGCAGGCTCGGCATGAGCTCGCAGGGTACGGGCGCCGACAACATCCGCAACATCACGGCTTCGCCCATCTCCGGCTACGACGCGCAGGAGTTGATCGATGTGCAACCGTTCGCCGATGCTCTGCAGAACTACATCACCAACTCGCGCGACATGTTCGGCCTGCCGCGGAAATTCAACATCGCCTTCGACAACGGCGGCCGCATCAGCGCGCTGGCCGATACGAACGATATCGGCTTTGCCGCCGTGCGTGTTGGCGATGGCAAGACCGTTCCGCCGGGCGTTTATTTCCGCGTGCTGCTGTGCGGCATCACCGGCCACAAACAATTCGCCACCGACTGCGGTCTGCTGCTCCGGCCCGATCAACTCGTCGCCGTGGCTGCGGCGATGGTGCGTGTCTTCGCCGAGAACGGCAATCGCACCGACCGCAAGAAAGCCCGCCTCAAATACCTGGTGGACAAGTGGGGTGTAGAACGCTTTCTCGAAGAAGTTGAAAAGAAGCTCGCCTTCCCAATCCTGCGGATCAACGCAGATGAGTGCGAGCGACGCGGGCCCATCGATCGCGCCGGACATCTCGGCATTCACGAGCAGTCGCGGCACGGGCTGCACTACATCGGCGTGTGCGTTCCCGTGGGCTGGCTGCCTGTGCAGCAGGCACGCGCAGTGGCAGAAATCGCAGACCGCTTGGGCAGTGGTGAACTGCGCTTGACCGTTTGGCAGAACCTGCTCATTCCGAACATACCGAGCGAGAGTGTAGAGGCCACATGTGCTGCGTTGCGCGCAGCTGGACTGGATTACACGGCAGGCGTGGTGTTGAGTGGAACAGTGGCATGCACGGGAAGTCGCGGATGCCGCTTCGCTATGACCGACACCAAGGGACACGCGTTGGAGCTGGCGCGCTCGCTGGATGCGGCCTTCACGATCATACAACCGGTCAACCTGCACGTTACGGGTTGCCAGAACTCCTGCGCACAACACTACATCGGCGACATCGGACTGATGGGTGTGAAGGTGGGCGGCGAAGAAGGCTACCAGGTAAACCTCGGCGGCGGCGCGGATAACGACCAGGGACTCGCCCGTGAACTCTTTCCCGCGATGAAGTACAGCGACGTGAAGCCCGCGCTGCACAGTCTCTTCGCCAGCTTCGTTGCCACCCGCCGCGACGACGAAAGCTTTCTGCAATTTGCTAGGCGCCACAGCGTGGAGCAACTACGCGCGATGTGCGCCGCCAACTCAACGAACGCAACCCAGGATACGGTTCAATGATTGCCACCAACCTACCAGCGATCCCGGAGAACGCGCCCTTCACGCCCGATCAGCGTGCGTGGCTCAATGGCTTTCTTGCAGGCTTGTTTTCGACTGCGACGCAACAGTCGATTGCACCGCAGACAAAGTCTCTGCACTTCGGCGTGTACTTCGCCACGCAGAGCGGCACTGCCGAGCGGCTCGCCAAAAAAATGGCGAAGGAGTTGAAGGCCAAGGGACACACCGCGGAAGTTCTCTCGCTTGAGAAAACTACCGTTGCACAACTCGCAGCGGAAGAGCATGCGCTGATCTTCGCGAGCACGTACGGCGAAGGCGATCCGCCGGAGGGCGCACGAACATTTCGCGATGCCCTGCTTTCCGAAAGCGCTCCTGCGCTCACGTCTCTGCACTACGCGGTGTTCGCTCTCGGCGACGGGCATTACGAACACTTCTGCAAGTTTGGTATTGAGATCGACCAACGCCTGCAGCAACTGGGCGCGAGACCCATACTGCCGCGCATCGAGAGCGACGTCGAAGTGGACGAGCCGTTTGCGCAGTGGACCAAAGATCTGGCGGTACGCCTCGCAAGCGAACAGAGCGATGCCCCTGCGGCAGTGATCAATGCACCAGCGCCTGCATCGGCAAGCGCCGAACCCGAACACCTTCACAGCCGCGACAACCCCTACCAAGCCGAGCTACGCGAGCGCACACCGCTGACCAGCGAAGTTTCCAGCAAGCTGACCATGCACCTCAGCTTCGCGCTTGATGATTCGCCCGTTCACTACAACGCAGGCGATGCCTGCGGTGTGATCGCACAGAATGACCCCGCACTCGTGGCCGAGATTTTATCGCTGATGCCCTTCGACGGCTCCGCGCGTGTGGACGTCCCAAAGCACGGTAACTTCACGATAGAAGAGGCGCTGCTGCATCATCTGCAACCCACTCGGCTCACGCGCAAAATCGTGCAGGCGTTCGCCGAGAAGGCCATGTGTAAGAAGCTGTCCGCGCTCCTGCCGCCGGACCAGGCGTCGCACCTGGAGGCCTACCTCTACGATCGCGACCTCGTCGACCTGCTGCTGGACTGTCCCGGAGTGATTACATCGCCCGAGGATCTCGTCGCTCTGCTGCCGAAGCTCACGCCGCGACTCTACTCGATCTCATCGAGCCCCGCCGCGCACGGCCGCGAGGTGCATTGCACGGTAGCCGTCGTGCGCTATCGCGCGCACAACCGTGAGCGCGCCGGTGTCGCTTCGACGATGCTCGCAGACCGCGTGCCTGTCGGCAGCCGTCTCCCGATCTACATTCAGCCCAACAAACGCTTCCGCCTGCCCGCAGACGGTAATGCGCCGATGATCATGATTGGCCCGGGCACCGGCATCGCGCCGTTTCGTGCCTTCCTGCATGAGCGCCAGGCGCTCGGGCACAAGGGACGCAACTGGTTGTTCTTCGGCGAACGCAGCGCGCAGACTGACTTCCTCTATCGCCACGAGTTGCAGACCATGTGTGGCGACGGCCACCTCACGCGTCTCGATACGGCGTTCTCTCGCGACCAGGCGCACAAGGTCTACGTACAGGACCGCATGCGCGAGCACGGAGCAGAGATGTGGCGCTGGCTCAATGACGGTGCACAAATCTTCGTCTGCGGCGACGCGTCACGTATGGCCAAGGATGTCGACGCAGCGCTGCACAGCGTCGTTGAAAAGCATGGCGGCATGGATGCAGAAGCCGCCATGGAATACGTTTCGCAACTCCATGAAGATCGCCGTTACCACCGCGACGTCTACTAACCGACCTGCTTCCCGGAGATCACTGTTTGAACTTACCGCTCTACGAACGGGCAATGGAGACCGACAGCGCCGACTTGGTGCGCCTGACGTTGCTTGAGGGCGGCGCCGCACCGACGCTGATCGAGTCGCTGATCCCCACGCGCCCGCTCGAAGCCGATGAGCAGTACCGTTTTCATTTCGATATGACGAAGTGTGTTGGTTGCCGATCCTGCGAAGTAGCGTGCAACGAGCAGAACGGCAACCCGGCTGACATCAAGTGGCGGCGGGTCGGCGAGCTCGAAGGCGGCGTGTATCCCGACACGCAGCGTACCTACCTCTCAATGGGCTGCAATCACTGCATCACCGCGGACTGCCTGCGTGGCTGCCCTGTTGACGCGTATAGCAAGGACCCGATCACGGGCATTGTGTTGCACTCGGCAGATGCGTGCATCGGTTGCCAGTATTGCGTGTGGAACTGTCCCTACAGCGTGCCGCAGTTCAACCCCGAGCGCGGTGTGGTGGGCAAGTGCGACATGTGCCGCGGCCGTCTGCTCGATGGCCTCGAACCTGCTTGCGTCAATGCCTGCCCTGAGGACGCCATTCAGATTGAGATCGTCAACAAAATCGAGTGGCAGGAAAACTACGCTCTCGCGGAGTCCCCGGGCATGCCTCCGGCGGGGCAGACCATCTCCACTACGCGCATCACGCTGCCCGAGAAATCCACCGCATGGCTGGAGCGCGTGGACACCGGCATCGTGTCGCCGGAACATGCGCATCCATCGCTCGTCGTAATGACGACAATCGTGCAGGCCACGTTCGGCGCTCTCACTATCCTTGTGCTGAACCGCGCGCTCGATACAGCGAGCATCACCCTGTTGCTAGCGCTCACTGCGGTTGCGTTGAACGTGTCGGTCTTCCACCTCGGCCGTCCCGCCTATGCATGGCGCGCGATGAAGATGTGGCGGCGCTCCTGGCTTAGCCGCGAAGTCCTGTTCTTCGGCCTCTTCTTCAGTGCGATCGGCATTTGCGCTGTGTCGTCGTGGGCTGCCGCACTCGGCGCCGCCGGCGCAGGCAAGATCGTTTTGCCTGCCGCCGCTGCCGGCGTCTTCTTCGGTCTGTGCGGCACACTGGCCAGCGCTTACATCTACCTCGTAAGAGCGCGGCCGGCGTGGAACATGCTGCACACGCCGCTGGACTTCCTGCTCTCCGCCGGCCTCATCGGCTCCGCGCTGACGGCGTGGATGCCATCACCCCTGGACGCGCTGCAAACCCTGTTCGCCCGGTTCGGCCTGCATCTGCAACGCGCCGATGCTTCGTCGCATGGCACTATTGCCACGATGATTGCAACAGCGTGGGTTGCCAACCAGGTTGTGCGAACCCTGCGCCTGCGTGGCTCCAACAACTTCGAGATGCGAGCTTCCTATAACCTGCTGCGCGCTGGAACGCGCGTATGGAAGCTCGCGCTCTCGCTGCTAGCTGCGGCCGCTTCTACAATCCTTCTTGCCGTCTCGCTGCCTCTTGCCGCGCTGATCATGGCTGTAGTCGCCGTGGTGCTCGGCCGCTATCTGTTCTTCGTCTCAGTCGTGCCGCTCAGCATGGGATTGACATTCCTCAAGGGCAAGTCGCTTGCTCACGGGGTGGCCGCATGAACGCGCAAACATCACGTGGGTCATTTCGCGGGTCGATGTGGCGGCGCATGAAACGCATGCTCGGCATCGACACGGCGCAGGCGAAGTACACCTACGCGCACGATCCGCGCTTCGGCTATATCTCCGAGTCGCGCATCGCCGACACGTGGACGAAAACAACTTGCGGCTACTGCTCGGTTGGCTGCGGCATGTTGGTTGGAACGCGTGACGGCAAGCCGGTCGCATCGCGCGGGAACCCTGATCATCCGGTGAATCGCGGCAAGCTCTGCCCTAAGGGTTTGAGCGAACACCTGGTGCTCGAAGCCCCCGGCCGCGCCACCACACCCATGCTGCGCAGAGGCGGACGCGGCACGCCACTCGAGCCCGTCAGTTGGGATGAAGCACTCGATACGATGATCGCTCGCATCACGGGTTTGCAGCGCGAGCATGGACCAAACACACTCGGCGTCATAGGCACCGGCCAGTTGCTCACCGAGGAGTTCTACACACTCGGCAAGCTTATCCAGCTTGGCTTCCGCTCCACCAGCTACGATGGCAACACCACGCTCTGCATGGCCAGCGCAGTCTCCGGCTACAAGCTCAGCTTCGGCTCCGATGGCCCGCCTGGCTCGTACGCGGACATGGAAACTGCCGACGTCGTTCTGCTGATCGGCTCGAACATCGCGGACAATCATCCCATCCTCTGCAACCGTCTCCGCAAGAAGCCGGGACAGACACTCATCGTCGCCGATCCGCGCGTCACCAAGACGGCGATGATGGCGGATATTCATCTGCCGGTAAAACCCCGTTCAGACATTGCGTTGCTTAACGGCATCGCCCACATCCTGCTGCGCGATGGTCTGATCGATCAGAGCTATATCGATGCGCACGCCGAGGGCTACGACGAGTTTGTACTCTTCATCGCGAACTACACACCGGAGTCGGTCAGCGAAACAACTGGCCTCAGCGTCGAGACCATCGAGCGCGTCGCGCGTCTCTACGGCGAAGCGAAAGCCGCGTTCATCGGATGGACCATGGGCGTCAACCATTCCACGCAGGGTGCGGTGACGGTCGCGGCGATCAACAACCTCGCGCTGCTGACCGGCAACATTGGCCGCAGCGGTGCAGCCCCCTTCTCTATCACCGGACAATGCAATGCGATGGGCACGCGCGAGAGCGGCTTCACTTCCTCGCTGCCTGGGTATCGCAAGTTTGATAACCAAGCCGATCGCGAAGAGCTCGCCGCCATCTGGAACATTGCATCCGAACAATTGCCGACCGCGCGCGGCCTCGCTTATCCCGACATCATTGAAGCCGCCGTCTTCGGACGCGTGAAGGCCCTGTGGTTCATCGCCACCAATCCCGTCGTCTCGTTCCCGAACGTGAGCTTGCTCAAACAGGCGCTATCTACGGCCGAGTTCGTCGTCGTACAGGACGGCTTCTACCCCACACCAACGATGGAATACGCTGACCTCGTGCTGCCCGCCGCGATCTGGGGAGAGAAGGAAGGCACGTACACAAACTCCGAGCGTCGTGTCAGCAAGGTGAACGCCTTCGCAACTCCACCCGGAGAAGCCCGCCCCGACTTCGACATTTTTCTCGCGCTCGCTGAACGCCTCGGCGTACGCGAGCAACTCTATTCCGGATGGTCGACCACCCACGACGCGTGGCTCGAGTGGCAGCGCGTTTCCGCCGGACGAATGTGCGACTACAGTGCCTTCAACTGGCAGCAGCTCGAAGACGAAGGCGGCGCCCAATGGGGTGGGGAGAGCCTTTACCGCGACGGTGTCTATCCGCGCGAGAACGGCCGCGCCCTTCTGCATTGCGTGCCGTGCCTGCCGTTCTTCGAGCAGCCGAATCGCGAGTACGACCTCGTGTTGAACACCGGGCGCACCGTGGAGCACTGGCACACGCGCACCAAAACGGGCGCGGTCGCGATCCTCGAAAGTATGGCGCCGAATGCCTGGCTCGAAATGAATCCGCTCGACGCAGAGCGGCTCTCGCTCCGCCAGCATGACTTCGTCACCGTGACCTCCCGCCGCAATGCGATACCAAACATCGAGTTGCGCATCACCGGCATCGTCGCGCCGGGGCAGGTCTTTATGCCGTTCCACTTCGCAGAGCAGAACTCCAACCTTGTCACGCTGGGGGCCTTCGATCCCATAAGCCGTGAACCGAACTTCAAGCAGTGTGCCGTTCGCGTGGAGCGCAGCGGCAAAGCTTGAGCACCATCTCGCGGCCACGATCGCCGCGATGCACCACCGGATTCGAACCATGACGTTCGCTCCTTGCATAGCTTGCATTTGTTGTCTGCACCTATCTCACTCCAGGAGTGTCATGCCATGGCCAGTGCCAAAATGTTTCTCAAGTCGGGTCACCCGGCGACCTTGTTCGCATCGTTTCTTTACTTCGATTTTTCGTTCGCCGTCTGGGTGCTCAACGGCGCGATGGGGCCGTTCATCACCGAACAGTTTCACCTGTCACCAGCGCAGGTCGGCCTCATGGTCTCTGTTCCTGTTATGGCGGGCGCGCTGATGCGCTTCCCCCTCGGCGTGCTGAGCCAATACATCGGACGCAAGAATGCCGCGATCGTCGAGATGACCTGCATCATCCTCGCCCTGGTGTACGGTTTTATGTTCGTGCATACGTTCTCGAACGTGCTCGCAATGGGCGTGCTGCTGGGCATCGCGGGCGCCAGCTTCGGCGTTGCGCTTTCACTCGGCTCGGGCTGGTTCCCGCAAGAGTATAAAGGGCTTGCCATGGGCATCGCCGGCGCAGGCAACAGCGGCACAGCACTGGCGGCGTTCTTCGCGCCGCGACTGGCGAAGATGTACGGCTGGTCGCATGTTTACGGTATCGCCGCTCTGTTGATGCTGCTGCCGTTGCTGGTGATGGTCTTCTTCGCGAAAGAACCGCCCGACGTAGAGCACCAGACTCTGCGTCAGCACCTCAAGTGCCTCGTCGAAGCGGACGGATGGTACTTCAATCTCATCTACATCATCACGTTCGGTGGCTTCATCGGCCTGGCGACATTCCTGCCCTCACTCTTCGTCTCGCAGTTCCACATTGCTAAATCGCAAGCCGGAACGCTCACCATGCTCGCCACACTCACCGGCAGCATCACCCGCGTTTTCGGTGGCTGGTTCGCTGACAAAGTCGGCGGGATCACAACACTCTCGGTGGTCTTCCTCATCACTATTGCGGGGCTTTTCGGTCTCGTAGCTTCGCCTTCTCTTGCTGTAACCACGCTGCTGTTCATGCTGTGTTTCGCGGCCCTGGGTGCGGGCAATGGCGCCACGTTCCAGTTAGTTCCTCTGCGCTGGCCCATCACGACAGCCATCGCTGGCGGCATGATCGGCGAGATCGGCGCGCTCGGCGGGTCTATCCTGCCCAACGTGCTCGGCCAGTCCAAGCAACGCACCGGCTCGTTCGCAACAGGCTTTGCCGCCTACGCAATCTTCGCGCTGGTGGTTCTGGTTGTGCTGCGTGTGGTCGCGAAGAAGTGGACACGCAGCTGGGTGGGTGCAGGTGGCCGGGCCCTCACGGTTGCGCCGCCGGAAAGCGAACAGACCGCGACAGGAGACGGTTTCCTCATCGCGTCCTGAGCCCCAAAATGGGCTGCGGTTCGGTGAAACACCAGCCGCAGCCAAGAACCGCCGGGACCGCGAGGCCGTTGTATCTCTTACTTGCGCGCTGTTGCGGCGCCGCGCCCGGCCTGTGTTCTCGCGCATCGAGTCACCTCATCGCTCACCAGAACTCATCCATGACGACCGAACATTCGGAGGAATAAACTTGAAAATCCTTTCAGCCGCAAGCTGTATGTTGATCGGCATCGCAATCCCAGCCGCAGCGCAGACCGCTCCTGCCGCGGCCGCGCCGAAGTCCACGCCCGTCACGGCTACGATACTGCTCCGCGAACGGACGAACGCAACCCAGTGGTTCTCCGCTACTCCGGACGCAGAGCAGTACGGCCACCAGGACTCGCTCCTGCGGCTCGGCATCACGCAACGACTGCGCCATTTCGATTACCAGTTGGAGTTAGGCCAGAGCTCCGAGATCGCGCTTCCAGTCGACGCCGTATCGCCGGTAGCCGCGCAGGGTCAACTCGGACTGGGCGGCACCTACTTTGCCGCGAACGGCAATAACCAGTATCCCGCCGCGGCTTCGCTTCGACAGGGCTATCTGCGCTATCACTTCAAGAGCGAAGGCGACACGTTGCGTGTTGGACGCTTCGAAGTCTTCGATGGCCAGGAGACCACGCCCAGAAACGGCTCGCTGCTGTGGCTGCAAACTAATCGCATCGCTCAGCGCCTCATCGGCAACTTCGGCTTCTCGAATGGACAGCGCTCGTTTGACGGCATCGAAGCCAAGATCGGCGGCAGTAATTGGGACGCGACCGCGATGGCCGGCCGCGCCACACAGGGCGTGTTCAACATGAATGCCAACCCGGAGTTGAACGTCGACATCCAGTACCTCGCGTTGTCGCGCTATCTCTCAAAGCAGCGCGTGCTTGTCCGCGGCTTTGCGCTGGGTTACCACGACGGCCGCACCGGCCTCACGAAGACAGACAATCGCTCGGCCGCGGCGCGAGCACTCGACCACAAGAACATCCGTATCGGAACGTTCGGTGGTAGCGCAATCGCTGCTCTTCCCGTGGGCAAAAGTACGCTTGACCTGCTGCTATGGGGCGCGGGGCAAACCGGCACATGGGGCCTGCTGGACCACTCGGCCGGCGCGGTCGCAATTGAAGGTGGCTTGCGCCTGGACCAGATCAGGACGAAGCCCTGGCTGCGCGGTGGCTATCTCCGCACAACCGGCGACAACAACAACACAGACGGCACGCACGACACCTTCTTCCAGGTGATGCCAACACCGCGCATCTATGCGCGCTTCCCATACTTCAACCTGATGAATTCGACCGACGAGATGGTGCAGTTCGTCGACAAGCCCTCAGCCAAGGTCGACCTTCGCACCGACCTCCACTTTCTGCAACTCACCGCGCCCACGGACTTCTGGTACCAGGGTGGCGGACCTTTCGACAACAAGGTTTTCGGTTATGTAGGCCGGCCGGGCAACAACCACTCCAGCTTCAGCACTCTGTACGACGTTAGTGCCGATTACGCTTTCAACACGCAGATATCCCTGTCCATGTACTATGCCCACGTTTTCGGCAAGACGGTCGTCGCGACGATCTATCCGAATCAACGCGACGCAAACTATGGATATCTGGAACTGACCTATAAGCTTCGCAGAACGCTGAGCAGTACACCTTCCCACTGAGGAAGGTGTACTGGGCAGATGGACTCTTGATCGCAATTCTTCCGCCCGGTCATAGGCGTGTGAATTGTGCATTGAGCTCGGCGGGTGCAGGTGTAGATGAGGGTAAACTTGTGCTAGAAAATGGGCGACATCACACAGGTTCTGCAAGGCTGGGATAGCGATCGCGAGTTCGCCATCGAGCAACTAACCCCGCTCGTCTACAAAGAGCTTCACAAGATCGCCGCGAGCTATATGCGCAACACGCGGCCAGACCACACCCTGCAAGCCACCGCGCTGATTAACGAAGCCTACCTGCGTATGGTGAGGCAGGACGGGGCGACGTATCGTGACCGCTCGCATTTCTTCGCTCTGGCGGCGAAGATGATGCGCGGCATCCTGGTGGAGTTTGCGCGAGCCCGCGCTTCTCAGAAGCGAGGCAGCGGAGGCAAAGTGCAGTTGGAGGACGGAATGGATGTGGCCGATGGCAAGGCCTCCGACTTCCTCGTCGTGCATGATGCTATCGAGCAGCTGAAGCTTGTGGACGAGCGCAAGGCCGCCGGCATTGAGCTCAAATTTTTCGGCGGACTCACTTTTGAGGAAATCGCCGAAGCGCAAGGCATTTCTCTCATCACCGCAAAGCGCGACTACGCGTTCGCGGAAGCGTTTCTGCGCAGGGCCCTCGAACGTAGTTGACGCCTTTTGCCCACATGACTAACGAACAGAACGCCCAGGTCGACGATCTCTTCAACCAGCTCTGCGAGGCTGAGGCCACTGAACGCGCCTCCATTCTCTCCGCAGTAGAAGACCCGCAGGTTCGCGACGAGGTCCTCTCGCTGCTGCGGCACGTTGGGCCCAGCGGAGAAAGTATCGAAACTTCCGTCGGCGCGATGATGCGCGCGGCCTCCCTATCGGGAGCGTTCGCTGACCGCGCAATTGGCCCCGGAACGCGCTTTGAGCGCTACCGCATTCAACACAAGCTCGGCCAGGGTGGCATGGGCGATGTATATTCCGCGGTGCGCGAGAACGACTTCCACAAGCTGGTCGCGCTCAAAATCGTGCGCTACGGCCTGGACTCCGAGTTCGCGCGTGGGCGCTTTCAGCAGGAGCGCCAGACTCTCGCCGGACTTGAGCATCCATTTATTGCACGGCTGCTGGATGGAGGAGAAGCAGAGAACGGTTGCCCGTACCTCGTGCTCGAGTTCGTCGATGGTGCGCCCATCGATGTGTACTGCCAGGGCCGGACGCGCAATGAAGTCCTGAGGCTGTTTCTCAAGGTCTGCGAGGCGGTTGAGTATGCGCACCGCAACCTCGTCATCCACCGCGACCTGAAGCCCGCGAACATACTCGTCACTGCCGATGGCGACCCGAAGCTGCTGGACTTCGGCATCGCCAAGCTATTGGACGGCAGCGCAGATGCCACACAGACGATCATGGCGGCCCTGACACCGCAGTACGCCAGCCCGGAACAGATCCTCGGCCAGCCGATCACGACTGCCTCCGATGTGTACTCGCTGGGGATTGTGCTGTACCAGCTGCTCACCGGACGCAAGCCGTACCAGATCGAAACTACGACGGCGATGGAGTTGGAGCGGGTCGTCTGTCATGATGCTCCTCTGCCACCCGCCATCGGAGACGAGCTCGATCACATACTCCTGATGGCGCTGCGCAAAGAGCCCGAGCGCCGCTACGCGAGCGTTCTACAGTTCGCGCAGGACGTGGAGCGCTACATGGATGGGCGGCCGGTGCTCGCTGCGCCGGATACATTCGGCTACCGCGCGCGGAAGTTTATCGGTTTGCACAAGATCGCCATCGGCGCCGTAGGTATGGTGATCCTCGTGCTCGCCGGCGGCCTGGTTTCGACGCTGTACCAGATGCGGCGTGCCGAACGCGAGCGCCGCCTCGCTGAGCGGCGATTCCAGGATGTGCGCAGCCTTGCCAATACGATGCTGTTCGAACTCCACGACAGGATACGATCGCTGCCCGGTTCGGCCGGCGCGAGAGAGCTGCTTGTGACGACCAGTCTCCATTATCTCGACCAACTCTCGACCGAAGCGGGCAGCGACAAAGCGTTGCTCTCAGAACTGCAATCGGCCTACGCACGCACCGGAGATGTGCAGGGAGATCCAACCGGCCAGAGCCTGGGGAAGACCGGCGCCGCGATGAAGAGCTACCTTCGTTCCGTGGAGATCGGAGAGACGCTGCGCGCGGGCGGAGACGATAGCGTGGGCGTGCTCGACACTCTCGCCATCGTCTATTACCGTATCGGCTCGATACAGCTGGACGCCGGGAAAGCCCAGGAATCGGCTGCGACGATGCGAAAAGGTCTTCGCATCTCCGAAGAAATGCGCGGCAAGAGCGATCAGGCGTACTACCAGACCGTGCGGTGTTACCTGGGACTCGCTCATGCTTTGCGCAGCGAAGGCGACCCACAAGCTGCCACGGAGTCCACCGCAAAAGCGCTGGCCGCGGAAATTGAGGGCGACACCGCACATCCAAACGATCAGGCGCCGCGTGCGATAGCGGTCATACGAACGCAGCTCGGAAACGATCTGGCTTCTCTCGGCAAACTACCCGCTGCGCTCGAGCAATTCACGCTGGCTACGCAGATTGCCGCGCCGCTGCTTTCAAAAGAGCACGAGTTGAGATCGTACGACCGCTTTCAGCGCTCCCTGGCCTTCGCTTACGGCGGAGCGGGTATGGTGAGCGGAGATCCGAATGAACCCAATCTAGCCAATCCGACTGCCGGCAATGCCTACAACAGCAAGATGGTCGCGCTGCTGGAAGCTGTCCAACGGGACGAACCCAAAGACCTCAGTGCGCGTCGCAACCTTGTGGAAGCCTACGACGATGCGGCGAGCACCATGACACTCAACGATCCTGCCGCCGCGCTCGCGCTCTGCCGTCAGGCCCTGGCTATGGCAGAGGAACTCAGCGCCGCTGATCCGCACGATTCCGCCAAGCTGATCGGGCTTGCGTCAGCGGAGTTCTCCACCGGACGGGTGCTCATCGGGCAGGGCAAACGGGCCGGAGCGTTGCCCCACTTGAAGAGGTCCCTGGAGATACAGCGCACGGTGCCGTCCGCCGACACGGTGGAGATCGAACTCAGGCGTCTGCTCTCGAATACGCTGGTTCTCATTGGAGAACCGGAGTCCCTGAGCGAGGGCCTGAAGGTGGCTGAAGCTCTCTGGGCCGTCAACTCCCACGACCTGCGCGCCGCGCTCACGCTGGCTGTCGCGTATGAGGGGATGGGCGACGCCGCCGCGCGTGTCCACAACTGGAGCGAAGCCTCAGGATGGTACGCCAGGAGTCGAGATCTCTGGAAAGACTGGCCGCAGCACGGATTTTCCAGCAGCTTCGATGTGGAACAGGCAAGACATGCCGCTCGTCTGCTCGCCCAGAGCGAAGCGCACCGCACGTCGTGAAGCGCTTTTACGATACTCCGCGGTCAACGTGAAGTATGTGCTGCCTCGAAAGCACTGAGGTCCCAGGCGGCTCGCCATGGAATGGTGTATGTGTCGCGATCAATGACGATGGGCAGCCAGACGTAGCGGCCATCGATCGCGTTCTTCGGGCGCCAGCGGTCGGCGATGAAGATGAACGCGCCGGGCTTGCCTGCTACAGGAAGAACGTACGTGCTCTGTGCGCCGAAGGTCAGCTCTGCGCCTTCGCCGCGACAAGGATTTCCGATTTCCTTCCATGGTCCAATCAGCGAGTCCGCAACCGCGCCGTATGCCGGATTCGGAGCCCAGCCGGTGGTGTGCGAGCCGATATAGAAGTAGTGCCCGTTGGCTTTGAAAATCGCCTCGCCCTCAAGAGCCTTGTGAGCCATGATCCGCGTGTAGTGGCCGGTTGTGTCGGTGTAATCATCGGTGAGTTGCGACAGGTGCTGGGTCTGGTTTTCTTCAGATGTCGTGATGAGGTACGCCTTGCCGTCATCGTCCTGGTACAGCGTCATGTCGCGGGACATCTCGCCGTCGGGGCGGAAGTCGCGCACGAAGGTATACGGCCCGGTGGCCGACTTGCTCGTCGCGATACCTGCGCGTGCGGCGCTGTAGCCTTTGCCCTTCAGCTCCAGATGAAACCACATAACATAGAGGCCGGTCTTCGCGTTGAACAGCACCTTGGGCCGCTCGATGACGCTGCCCTTGACGATGTCGCTGGACGGGTCATCGCTCACCTTCAGCGCGATGCCTTCGTTCTTCCAGTGATACAGGTCGCGCGAGGAGTAGACCGACACGCCGACGTTCGCGACGTTACCGCCGGGACCCTCGGTCTTGAACTCACCGAACCAGTAGTAAGTGCCATCACGGAAGAGGAAGCCTCCGCCGTGCGCGTTGATGGGGACACCATCGGTATCGGACCAAAGTTCGCCCGGGCGAAATGGCGGCGGCGATTGCAGCGCCGTGGCGGTTTGCGCATACGCGAGCGGGCTTGCAAAAAAGAAAGCGAGAAGCAGAGTACGGAGCGTTCGCTCTAGATGCATCGCAATTCTCCGCGTCAGTCGCGTGTCGATATCGTTGCGCCGAAGACGGGTTCGGTGAGGGTCTTCAGGCGATCGCTCGCGTCGCCCATCAGATCGAAGACGGTGACAGTGTTAGCGCCTGTCTGCAGCCATGGGCCGGGCGTGTACAGCGCATATTGTGGGCCGACAGACCAGAAGCGCCCCAGTGGCTGCGTGCCAATCCACGCCATGCCTTTGTGCAGGCCGCGCGTGTCGAGGTACGTATCCGCCGACTGCTTCACCTGCATCTGGGCCCTGAAGAAGCATGGGCCCGTGCAAGGCTCGGGGAGAAAACGCAGCGTAGCGAGATTGTCCATCGGCAGCGAGTATATCTCCCAGCCGTTGACAGCTTTGCCATCGAGTGTGACGTCGCCGGTAAGACCCTTGCGTTCTGTGCGAATGACCGCAGTGAAGTTCACTCGACCGGTGTTTTCAACGAGGATGTCGAGCGTGGACGCGTGCGCCTGCTTCGGGATGTCGAGGCTGGAGGTCCCGAGCCGGCGATCCAGTGTGCCCACAAGTTGCTGGTCGACGTAGACCTGCGCATAATCATGCAGACCATCCAGCACAAGTTTGCCGCCGTCTCCTTGATCGAGTTCCGCGCGGTAAAGCACGTAGCCGTACGACTGATCGAGGTCTTCGAAGCTCAGAAGTGTTTTCGAGTTCACCGGGGTTGGCAGATTTCGCCACAGCGACGCGGAAAGCATCTGCGGAGCGATGGGAAACAGCGCGCGAGGAGCAAGCTTCGGCAGCGGCGGCGGCGTCTTGCCGGTGACGTCGGCAATCACTTTCCGGAAGAACTCGAACTTGGCGCGCGGCTCTCCCTTCTCGTCGAGCGGAGCATCGTAGTCGTAGCTCGTGGTGTCGGGCTGATAGTTGTGACCGTCGGAGTTGGCGCCATTCATCCAGCCGAAGCTGGTGCCACCATGGAACATGTACATGCTCACGGAGTAGCCGCGCGAGAGCATCCAGCGCAGCTCGGCCGCTTCCCTGTTGCCGTCTGTAGCGTGATGCTTGTCGCCCCAGTGATCGAACCACCCGGCCCAGTACTCGCCGGACATGCGCGGTCCATCAGGACGGGCAGCAGCAAGTTGAGCGAAGGCCTTCTCAGCGTCGCCTGTGCCGAAGTTGATGACCGCCGGCAGTTCAGGAAGAGACCCCTTGGAGATCACTGACGGCCCATCCGCGGTGTAGATGAGCGTGTCCCCCATGCCACTCGCTATCAGGTCCGCCTTCAGGTTTTCGAGATATTCCTTGTTATCGTCCAGAGAACCGTACTCGTTTTCAAGCTGCACGGCGATGACGGGGCCGCCGTTCTTCGCGAGCAGCGGCTTGATCTCCTGGCCCAGGCGCATGAGCCATGTGTGCACGGCCGCGATGTACTTCGGATCGGATGAACGCAGGACAAGGCTCTTGTCCTTCAGCAACCACGACGGATAGCCGCCAAGCTCCCACTCTGCGCAAATGTAAGGACCGGGGCGAACTATTACGTTCAAGCCCTCGGTCTGTGCCTCGCGGACGTACTCAGCAATGTCGTTCTGGCCGTTGAAGTCGTATACCCCGGGCCGCGGCTCATGCACGTTCCAGAAGACGTAGGTCGTGATGGTATTGAGCCCCATCGCGCGAGCCTTGCGAAAGCGATCTCGCCAGTACGCTCGCGGCACGCGTGGATAATGCATTTCGCCGGAGATCACCTGGTAGGGTTTGCCGTCCATCAGGAACTGACTACCGCTGGCCGCGAATGTGTGTGGCGCCGCCTGGGCATGCATACCCTGCGCGAAAGAGGCGAGAGATGCGGTGATCAAAAGTGCCGGATATAGCAGCGTTCGTTGGGTGAGGCGCGGCATGAGTCTTGCTTCCTTGGGGAGGAGAGGATTGGGCAGCATGGAACGAAGAACAATTGTATACGGATTCATAATGGACTGCCGGAGTGTCATTGGCAATTAATTGTGACGAATATTGCCGAGTAGAAGACGCCGAACCCTATCTCCACATGATGTTGAGCGCGAGACAGGACAGGAGAAGAATCGCAGAGAGAGTCCAGAGCAGCCTCGTTCCGGGCCCGCGAGTCCCCTCGCGCCAGGCGAAGACCAGCCTCCGGCCGCCGTGGGCGAGTGCCGCCTCTGCCCCCCCGGCGCTGACGAGCGATCCAACAATCAGCGCAGTAATGAACGCGTAGCTCGCGACGTGGAAGTTCCCGCTCATGATGCTGCCGTAATGCAGCCACCCGCGCGTGATGGCGAGGAGATGCAGAAGCGCGAGGATGGTGCCACTGAGGAAGCCTGCTATCGCTCCTCGCTCCGTTGTGCGGCGCGTCGTCATCCCCAGCAAGAAGATCGCCCAGAACGGGGCGCCGAAGACCGAGAAGATGAGCTGCACGTGTTCCATCAAGTCGCGGAACAGGAAGTTGAGGTACGACGCAAACGCGCTGACGATGATAGCAACGGCCGCGGAGATGCGACCCATCGTCAGGTAGTGGCTGTCGCTCGCGTGTGGGCGAAGGCGCGCACGGTAGATGTCCTCCGTCCAGATGGCAGCAAACGCGGACACGTTGGCTGCGAGGCCGGACATCAGGCTTGCTGCCAGCGCAGTGAGCCCTAGGCCGAGCATCGTCGGCCCATACAGCGTGGTCATCAGTAGAGGGAGTGCCTGGTCGAATCGCTCCGAGCGTCCCAGTTCCGGGAAGAGTCGAAACGCCAGGAGACCGGGGAGAACGACGATCAGCGAAAACAGTATTTTGCCGAAGCCGGCCCACAGCGGCACCTGTCGAGCTTCAACTTCGGTGCGCGCGGTGAAGGCGCGCTGCATCAGTACGAAGTCCGTGCACCAGTAGCCAAAGCTGAGAACAAAGCCGAGGCCGAAGACGATCCCGAAGCCGTCCAGCGGCGCGGCCTGGGAGACTGCGGGAAGGTCCCGCCACAAATGGTCCCGCGCAGCGGGATGTACGAGGCCATCCATCGCGCCGAGTCGCACAGAACTGATGGCGAGAGGCACCAGCCCTGCGAGCATCACCAGCAGCTGAAAGACCTCGTTATAGATGGTCGCCCGCACGCCGCCAAGCACAACGTAGATCAGGACGACGCCCGCAGAGAGTGAAACGCTCGCCCCGAACGGCAGACCGACGACCACCTGCAGTACCTGCGCCATGGCATAGAGGCTAATGCCCGCGAGCAGCAGCATCGTGATCGCGAGCACGCAGGCATTGAGCAGGCGCACACCGGGGCCGTAACGCACTTCCAAGTACTCCGGCACGCTGCGCACACCGCTGCGGCGATAGACCGGCATCATCCAGATCGCGAGGAACACCATCGCGGGGATCGCGCCGATCCAGTAGAAGTGGAACGTCTGCACGCCGTATTGTGCGGCCATTGCGCTGAGCCCGACGATCTCGAGTGCGCCGCAGTTTGCCGCAAGATACGCCGCAGTCACGATCCAGAGCGGAAGCGAGCGGCTCGCGTTCAGATATGCATTGGCATCGCGGCTCTGCCGGCGCGCCACCCATCCGATGACGATTGTGACGACGAAGTACAGCGGAAGAATGGCCAGACCGGCGGAGAGTCGTAGCGATGAGTGCATCAGGATCCTGTCGTGAACTCCCCAGATGAGGCCCGGCTACGGCTTCTGTTTAAAGACGCGCGCTGTGCTTTCGCGCACGATCAACTGGGCCGCTACAGAAAAGCGCGAACCCCGGCGGTCCACGTTCTCCTTCATCTGGTGCAGGGCTTGCACACAGGCTTCCGCCATCCGGCGGCGTGGAATGCGGATGGTGGTGAGCGGCGGCTGCATGACCTCACTCAGGAACACGTCGTCGACGCCGACCACAGACATGTCTTTCGGCACACTGAGGCCCAGGCTGTGCAGCCCGCGGATCGCGCCGAATGCGGTGAGATCGTTGGCTGTGAGGATTGCCGTAGGAGGCGCTTTCTCCTCCATCAGCGACCTGACAGCGGCTTCGCCGCCCGGAACGCGATAATCCCCGATACGCATCAGGTTCTCGTGCAATCGCAGGCCGGTTTTCGTCAGTGCAGCCTCGAAGGCGTGCTGCCGGATGCGCGATGTGCGGAGCCCCTCCGTGCCGCCGATGTAGCCGAGGCGCTTGTGGCCGAGTTCCTGGAGATGCTGTACGGCCTGCAGATATCCGAGTTCGAAGTCGATAGCCACATCGCTGCAGCCGGCCTGCACGGATCGGCGGTCTATCGTCACGAGCGGTATCTTGTGCAGAAAAAGCGGCTCAATCTCACGAGTTTCGAACTCGGAGCCCATAAACACCGCCCCATCGACTTGCCGCATCAACATACGGCGCACGGCCTTGACGAGCTTTTCCGTGGTCTGTGCACTCGTAAAGAGCACGTCATGATCGACCTCCAGCAACAGTTCTTCGAACTCGCCCAGGAAGCCGGAGTAAAAGGGGTTGCTGATGTCCGGGATGATCAGCCCATAGGTTTTGCTGCGGCCATACTTCAGGGTCGTGGCGCTGGGGTTAGGGATGTAGTTGACTTCGCTAAGCACCTCGCGAACGCGGGCGGCTGTGCGCTCCTTCACGAGCGGTGAACCGTTGATTACGCGCGATACCGTCGCGCTGGATACACCGGCTCGCAGAGCGATGGCACGCATGTTCATAGGGGTACTATACCGACCGGATGCTTTCGACCAATTAAGATGTGTTCGTGATTATGTTACTCGATAACATTACTGGTGATCGTTGAAGGAAATGGAATTGGAGCGAATGCTGCCGCGCCCGCAGTACATGGAAATAAACGCCCCAGCAAAAAATGCGGGTCCCGTTCTGCAACGGAACCCGCTTAGTGAGGAAGCTGGTTAGAAGTTGATGCGAGCCGTAAGCTGCCCCGGGCGCGCGCTTGGTAGTCCTGATACTTTGAGAAAATGATCTCGTATACAAAACGACCGGGAGCTTAGTTTGTACACGTATTCAATTAACGGTAATTTGTAAACGAAGGCGATGCTATGCCATCGCTTTATTCAATGTCAATGTTTTTCGATACACAAACACCCCGCCTTTTGAGAAGGCGGGGACTGGGTGAAGATTCAGATCTGCGTCAGCTGCACAGGAGGCGCCCGCTGAAAGATAAGGTTCGGATCGCACGCCGACGCACCATTGCCGCGGCACAGGCCGCTAAGGGAACACGCGGGGAGCCGCAGCGGTTAGTGAGTGTTCGACGCCGGCTCCCACGGATAGCGATCGGCAGCCGGTGGCCTTGCGAACTGGGTCATCAGCCCGACCAGCCCTTCCAGGTCGGCGCGTCCTTGCTCAGTGAGGTCGGGAAAGTACATGCCGACGCTGGTATCGGAACGGATCGATTTCGCCTGGGCGCGCACGCCGAAGGGAAAGTTTTCGACTTCGAAGGTCATCAGCATCTCGGTGTCGCGCTCGATGCTCTGAGGCGTGTCGAACACCAGGTGGCATCCCTCGGCGCTTAGGTCGAGCAGATGCGCGGGGCAGTGGCGGTCATTGCCGAGATCGATTGCGGCGATGCCGTTGCAGTTGATGCGGGGATAACGCCTACGATCGTTTTCCATTTTGGTGTCCTTTCCTGCGAGATGCCTGGCAGAGAGTCGCTCTGCGGCGATGTCGTTCACGACAGTTCGCGTTTGAACGCTACGATTCAGTTGGGCAAACGGTTGATCAGGTCGGTGGGAGTGCCATTGAAGCGCGGGTTCTTGAGAGCCGCTGGTGCCGAGGCAGACGGTGCCCGGCGCGACGGATGGCGGGCGCGGTCGTCCAGCATGTCCTGGATGAGGTCGCCGAGCCGGCGGCGCGCACGCGGTGGCAGCGCGGGGAAGTGCAGGCCCAACGCTGTATCGGAGCGCACTGAGCGCACGCGGCCCAGTACGCGGAAGGGCGAGCGGTCGACCTCGAAGGTGAGTTCGACGATCGTGTCGAGATCGATTTGCTGCGGGAACTCGAGAGCTATCAAGCAGCCCTCCGCGCTGAGGTCGAGGATCCTTCCCGAGCAGGGTTCCTCGTCGATCCAGGCCTGAAGCTGCGCTCTGCCGGTGCAATTGATGCGGGGAAAATGCCGCCTCTCGGTCTCCATCTGCGTCCTCCTGATTGTGTCGCGGAGGCGATGATCTGCGTCCGGAGTGCCTGCCGCTGCGGGGACTTTATCGGCAGATTGCGGGCGTTGTTCAGGGGTGTTCTGCAGGAAAATTGTGAGAGCCGTTTAATCCACAGAAATAGAATGTTTTGCACTTGCGTGCACAGGAGGGCCGCTCCTACTGTTCCGTCAGCTGATGAGCACGCAGTCAGCCGGAGTTGAAACCGAAGGCAGGGTCGAAGATCGCGAACCGGCGCAAGCTGGAAGAAGGTTGGAGACAGCGCCAGAGGAATCGACAGGCCGGCAACGTAAGAAGTTGGTCGACGGCAGCGCCAAAGACGCAATATCCGACGCAAGTTGGAGGTTGCTCGACGGCTGAGTCGAAGATGCGATATCTGATCGGACAGCAAGTTCATCAAGGATGAAAACGCCAGAGACCGCAAGGTTTCTGGCGTTCTCGTTTTAACGGCACGCCCGTTGCGAATGCACATAACTGCCCTGATTTGCACTTGCTTGCACAGGAGGCCGATCCGTAATGTCTCTTTAGCTGATGAGCACGCAGTCAGCCGGAATCGAAGCTGAAGGCAGGGTCGAAGGACCGGAGAGCGGCGCAAGCCGGGAACCGGATCGGCGACAGCGCCCGAGGATTCGAGGACGAGAGGTTGGAAGTTGATCGGCGGCAGCGCCACAAGCGCAACGCCCGACGCGAGTCGGTGGTTGCACGGACGGCTGAGTCGACGATGCGATATCCGACTGGACTACGGGTTCGTCAAGGATGATAACGCCAGGAGCCGCGAGGTTTCTGGCGTTTTCGTTTGTGGCGGCCGCCACCCCCCTCCCCCCTACCAACTCAAGTTATGTCAAACAAAAGGGTTAACAAGGGGGTATCGCCAAAATATTGATTCTAAAGCAGTTCAGTTGGGGGTATCCGGGCAGGAGTGCGCCGGGTCGTCGTCCCCTTCTGGCCTAGAAGATTGCCTGTTAATAGTGTAGCGAGTGGAAGGGATATTTATTCCGGAGCTGGATGGCTCGAAAGACGCCTGTTGACAAGGGTTTGGTGAGTTTTACACAGGCGAGGGGGCTTGACAGAATTTTGACCGGATCCCAAGTTGCGGGTTTTTGAGTGCTCACCAGATTATCTTCACCGGGTAAAGCGGGAATTTCGCATCGTGAGTGAGAACCGGGAGAGACTCTGCGATTGCCTGGGCGATGAGCAAGCGGTCAAAGGGCTCGCCGTGGTGAGGCGGGAGATTTTCAAGCTGCAGGATGTGCTCATAGCGGATCGGCAGGAGTTCCATCCCATAGGCTTCCATTTCATCCCGGATATAGGCGACGGATGAACCAATGGCGTTCAGTTTGCCGATTTTGATCTTGATGGCGATCTCCCAGAGGGAGACGAGGCTGAAAACGAGCTGATGCTCGTCCGAGCGCATAATTTCTTTGGCTCGGCGGGAACTGCGGTTGTCCCCGAGAAGCTCCCAGAGAAAGGTGTGTGTATCGACCAGGACCCTCATGCCGGATCGTCGTCGGGATTGGGCTGCTCGAACATTTGCTGGATGAGGAGGTCGGTTTCGGATGCGAATGCGTCGTCAGCCATCCATATCTTGCCGATTCCAGAGCCACGCATGTGCTTGCGGGACTTGTGGACAGGCGGCGCGACGACCACCAGCTTCACGGCGGGTTTGCCGTTGCGGGCGATGATGACCTCTTCCCCGCTCTCGGCCGCGGAGATGAGCTTGGAGAGGTGGGTCTTGGCCTGATGGACGTTGACTTCCATGTGGCTAGCTTAACTAACGTGTCTAGCTAATGCAAGCGATCACGGCTGCGATCCAAACCCACATCTCAGAAGCGAGATGTGGGGCACCCGAGCCAAGTTGGAGATCAAACCCTTGGCTCGCGGCGAAAGCTGCTCAGGTTCATAGAGAGACCAGAGAAAGGTGTGCGAATCCAAGAGGACTTTCACTGTTTCTCAGCGGGAAACAGAGGCGAGTCGTTGATGAGTTGTGCAATATCTTTATCCATGGCTTGCCACTCCTCGAATGAGGGGACAATCATCTCGCCACGGCCCGCACCGAGGATACGTTTGCCCGTCTTCTTGGCGGGTTCAAGTACAGGACTTGAGACCACTCGCTTGAGAGTCGGACCGTCGGGCTGCGCGATCTCAACCTCTTCGCCGCGGGCGGCGGAGGAGACGAGTTCTGCGAAGTGAGTCTCGGCGTACTGGGTGTTGACCTTCATAGCTTTAGGCTATGTCGGTCGACAAGGCTGGTCAACGGGCGGGCTTGCCGTTGCGGACGATGATGACTTCTTCCCCGCTCTGAGCTGCGGAGTCAGCTAGGAGAGGTGGGTCTTGGTGTGATGGAGGTTTAATTCCACTCTCGGGCGGTGCCGCTCTCAATTCCTATGGAAGGAATTTATAGGTCTTGCCCTTCGGCATCTTTGCTACTTTTTGAAAGAAGTCACTCTCGGTAATCTCTTGCGGCCATTGGGGACGAATAGCAATATTCCATTTCGCCTCTGCCACCTTTGTGACCGATATCGCTCCGAGTTGCTGCAAGCTAGCCATGTCGCGAGTGACCATTTTCCCGTAGTTCTGGACGTTGTAGTGGCTCTTGGTCTTGTCCAGCAGTTCAAACCAATCCATCTTGTCAACGGTCAAGAGGATTTTCAAAATCTCTAATTGCCGATCCTGTATTACTCTTTTGCGAGTTGAGACGAGGCGATTAAAGAGGTTGTACATCATGTTTCGGAAGAGGGCTCGCTCCATGTGTTTTTTAATTTCAGCGTAGAGACGGTTACATTGAAGCGTAATTCCAGTTAGACCAAAAACCAGAAAATCAGTGAGGTCATAACCATTTCTTCGCACTTCGCTTAGAATAGCGAGATACGATCTCTGTTCATCGTAGTAATAATTCGACATCGCGATGAACGCGCGATCGGACAGACCTGCCCTTTGGAGCATAAGCGCTTCCAGAGCGCGCGATGTCCTTCCGTTTCCGTCCATAAAAGGATGCATAGCCGCCAGGTGGTAATGTAACGCGAGCGCTTGAATTAAGAGGTCGTGATCTTTGAATTCTCTTTGGACTGCTAACATAAGTCGGTCAAAGACGGCGCTGCACAGATCTCCTCCTTCTGCACCTCGATGGCGCGGAATACCGAACAAAACGTTGTAGTCTTTTCCACGAAGTGCACCCGGCTCGCAGTGGTCATCGTCGCAGCCGGTTACTAGGTGCCGATGAACTTCTAGAATCAACTGCTGGGTGACGGGAAAATCTTTGGGAAGCTGTTCGATCCATTTGTACGCTCGCATGGCCGCATGAGCTTGCTTTTGAGACTTCGTTAAGATCGCATCCACACTCAAATTCTCTTGTAACGCGACGTCTAGCTCTCTTTCCGTAAATTCAGCGCCTTCGATACGCGAAGTGCCCGCAACTTCACGCTTCAGTTGCATCTCTTGTAGTGCATCGACCCAATCCCTTTGATAGGGTGTTGTCGTTAGCGCCTTGACGGCGGCTTTGGCATCGATAAGAGCCGTAGCTACCTTCAACAGGTCATATTTGATCCAATTGTCGGGTTCTTGGTAACGAACCGGAGGTGCCGGGGGGGGCCCACCCTCAATTTCAGAGGCGAGAATGTCCATGCCCTGTTATCGACCCTTTTAGTATTCATGTCAAGCTTATTTCCCGTTCATTTCCGGTTCGTTTCTTCCTGGCTGCATAATGGAGCTCCAACGCAGTGGCATAAGTCCTTTACATACTACGGTATAGAAATGCCTTCACATGATATGCAACAACCATGGCAGCAGCAAATGCATAGTTGAAACTCTGCCATTTCTCATTTGCGCTAAGCGCGTTATGCCGAGCCTACTCGGCGGCTCGTTGTTCCTGTTCGCTCTCCATGCGATCTGCTCGAGTTCGTGGGCTTTGGTTTTGATGGCTGCCGTGAATCCGTGGTGGATCTGGGCTGCCACTTCTCCCTATTGAATAGGCAGCGGAAGCGCTACGCCGAGTTCAGGCCTGTTTCCGCGATGGCAACAGATATCTGTTCGTCAGCGATGCCCTGCTTGCGGAGGCTGCGCGTGAGGGCGTCTACCTGCGAGCCGTCGAGACGCTGAAGGTCCTTGCGAAGGCATTGACCGATATAGGAGCGCATCAGCGGCTGATAGCCCGAGAAACCGAGCATCGGCGCAATCTCCTTCAGGTCGTCGATGACGTCGGCGGGCATTCGCAGGCTGATGGTGGTCATGGGGCGGTCGCGGCGGAGGCGGGTCTTGAGGCGTTCACGCATTGTCTTCATTTGTTGAGAAGGCCGGCCTGCCGAAATGACAGAGATACAGCCTGATCGGATTTGTTTGTCATTGCTAGAGGAGAGCAGATTCCCTGGGCGATTTGCAACTGCGGAGGAGAAGCAGATTCCTCCGCTGCGCTGCGGAATGACAACTCGGTAGGGGAGCGGGAGGGTTAGTGCGGCTCTTTCGAGTCGTCCGTTGGTATTGGTGCCGCGAAAAGCAGGTTCCTCGCTGTGCTCGGAATGACAAACAGAAGAGCAAAGGCAAAGGCAAAAGCCAGAAGCAGATTCCTTCGCTGCGCTGCGGAATGACAACTCGGTGGGGAGCGGGAGGTTGGTGGGGCTCTTTCTAGTCGTCCGTTGATATTGGTGCCGCTGCGCGCGAGAAGCAGGTTCCTCGCTGTGCTCGGAATGACAAAGAGAAAAGCAAAGACAAAGGCAAAAGCGGAGCAGATTCCTCCGGTGGCGCTGCGGAATGATAAGTGTGAGCTGGGGCGGCGGGAGAGGCTACGCCGAGTTCAGTCCCGTTCCCGCGAGGACTATCGATATCTCCTCGTCGGCGATGCCCTGCTTGCGGAGGCTGTGGGTGATGGTGTCGACCTGCGAGCCGTCGAGGCGCGGGAAGGTGGTGGTGCTAGAATTGCCCCGCATCGGGCCAAGCAACTGACGTGATCCCCAAACTCACCTGCAGGGGCGACTATCCGCTATGCCTACTCCATCGAAAGATCAACTGGCACTTCAACTCGGACATCTGCGTAATGCGGGTTTCGATCTTCTGCTGACTCAGTTCGCGGCGGCCAATGGGCTCACAACGCCTTTTGTCTTTGCGATTGCGAGCCGGGAGACCAACTGCCAAAACATCCTCGGAGACGTTCAGAAGGGTGAAGCTCACGGGGTTGGGATCATCCAGATCGACATTCAGCATCCCATCGCGCTGCATGCCCGCGATTCGGGCACCTGGAAAACGAACCCGGGACCGCTGATTGATTTTGGGACCACGCTGCTGGCGGCGAACGTTATTCAAGTGAAGCACGTTCTGCCACAGCTGACCGCCCCGAACGACATCCTTCGGATTGCAGCGGCCGGGTACAACTGTGGGGTTGGACGGGCGATCCAGGGCGCCGGACAGGGCGATCCGGATAAGTTCACGACAGGGAAAGATTATGGGCAGGATGTCATCGCGCGGATGAACATCTTCGAAGATCTTCTGGCCGTGGGCTGATTAGTGCTGCTCCGATCGACAAGCAGATTCCTCCGCTTCAATGCGGAATGACAGAGAAGCAAGGGGTCCGCTGACTACAGGTGCAATCCCACGCTCCGGTTGAGCAATGCGGCAAAGGCGTGCCAGGCGTGCGTCATGCCGATAGGAACAGCCAAAGCCACCGCGAAAAAGACCACCGGCGCCGCCCACATGGTGGAGCGATGGATGCGGCGAATCGATATCAATTCGTAAATGATGAGAATGACAAGGAGGGTACCCAGGCCGGTGACAGCTCCAGCGGCTGGCGGAAGACCGATGCGGGCCCATGGGAAACGTCCGAAAGCTGCGGCAACGAGGCCCATCGTGGCGATCAGGATGAGACGTTTATGCGCATCGGGTCGGCGCCGTGCGCGCCACGAGGCGTAGATGACGATGGCGAAGCCGCAGATCCCGATCAATGGAATCGCGGCCGAGACGGCGGGGTCCAGCGGACCAATTTGCACTCCACGGTGAAGCGCGTCGATCGCCGCCAGGACCCCAAGCACAATCATGATCGGAGGAAGGCAGAAGGCGACCGTGCCCAGAGAGCGATGCCATTTGACTCGGCGAGCGGAGATCAGCGCCGCCTGCACGACGAACAGCACCATCCAAAGAGTGAAGACCGCCCCGTGGACGTGAAGGATGGGGCTGGGAAGCGGCGCGCGCATCATGCCCGCCCCGAAGTAGGTTGGCGAGAAGCCGATGTAGACGCAAACACACATAAGGATCGCCATGCCGCTGTAAAAGACGCGTTCGACGGTTCGATTGACCGGCCTGTAGACGGTCTGTTTGGTCGATGCAGGCACAAAGGTGGCGTTGGTAGCCATGGTGGTCTCCATTGCTGGGGATGATTTGCAGAGAACAATTCAGGATGCAAAGGATATCAGGCGGAGGGAAGCAAAGCGAGAAGCAGATTCCTTCGCTTCGCGAAGGAATGACAGATGGAATGCGGTGAGCAGGACGCAGATTCCATGCGGGAATGACAAACAAAGGCAAAACGGCAGAGCCGAAGCTCTGCCGTTTGTTGTTGAGATGTTGCAGGCGGCAGGGCTGAAGCCCTGCCCTACCGGTCGAACCCTCCGCGTTATTCTGCGGCGAGTTCTTCCTGTTCGCCTTCCATGCGCATCTGTTCGAGCTCGCGCTCTTCGGCTTCGATGGCTGCCGTGACCTCCTGCTGGACCTGGGCTGCCGCTTCTTCGAGCTCGGGGGAGAGCTGGACGTTGCGGTAGTACTCCATGCCCGTGCCGGCGGGGATGAGGCGGCCGACGATGACGTTCTCCTTGAGGCCGCGGAGCGTGTCGCGGGAGCCGTTGATGCTGGCTTCCGTGAGGACGCGCGTGGTCTCCTGGAAGCTCGCCGCCGAGATGAAGCTGTCGGTGGAGAGCGACGCCTTCGTGATGCCCAGCAGCAGGCTGCGGCCGATGGCCGGACGGCCACCCTCCATCAGAACGCGCTGGTTCTCGGCGTTGAAGCGGAAGCGGTCGATCTGCTGCTCGAGCAGGAAGTTGGTGTCGCCGACATCCTCGATCTTCACCCAGCGGAGCATCTGCCGGACGATCGTTTCGATGTGCTTGTCAGAGATGGACACACCCTGCAGGCGATAGACTTCCTGGATTTCGTTGACGAGGTACATCTGCAGCTCGCGCTCGCCGAGCACCTCGAGGATGTCGTGCGGGTTGCGAGGGCCGTCGATGAGAGCATCGCCGGCGCGCAGACGCTCGCCTTCCTGGACGTTGACGTAGACACCGCGAGGAACGCTGTACTCCTCTTCCTGGCCGTTGTCCGCGGTGACGTAGACCTTGCGCTGACCCTTCGAGACTTCGCCGAAGCGGACCACGCCGTCGATCTTGGAGATGATCGCCGGGTCGCGAGGCTTGCGGGCTTCGAAGAGCTCGACCACGCGGGGCAGACCGCCCGTGATGTCCTTCGTGCGGGTGGTTTCGCGCGGGATCTTCGCGAGGATGTCGCCGGGGTGCAGCTCGTCGCCGTCCTGCACCATCAAGTGAGCGCGTGAAGGCATCAGGTAACGCTTGTTGCCCTTCGCGGACTTGATGATGATGGCAGGCTGACGCTTCTCGTCGGAGGAGTCGGCGACCACCAGGCGCGAGAGGCCGGTGACTTCGTCGATCTCTTCGTTGAGCGTGACGCCTTCCTGCAGGTCCTTGAACTGGACCGTGCCGGCGATCTCGGTGAGGATGGAGAACGTGTACGGGTCCCACTCGCCGATGACGTCGCCGAGCTTGACCTTGGCGCCGTCTTCGACCTTGAGCTTGGCGCCGTAGACGATAGCGTAACGCTCCTTCTCGCGGCCCTTCTCGTCGATGATGGCGATGGAGCCGTTGCGGTTCATCGCGACCAGGCCGCCGTCGTTGGAGCGGACGGTGACGAGGTTGATGAAGTGCACCTTGCCGGCGTTCTTGGCTTCGAGGTGCGAAGCGTCCTGAACGCGCGATGCGGTGCCGCCGATGTGGAAGGTACGCATGGTGAGCTGCGTGCCAGGCTCGCCGATGGACTGCGCCGCGATGACGCCGACAGCTTCGCCCATCTCGACCATCTTGCCGGAGCCGAGGTTACGGCCGTAGCAGAGGATGCAGCACCCGCGCTTGGATTCGCAGGTGAGCACGGAGCGAATCTTGACACGCTCGATGCCCGCTGCCTGAACCGCGGAGGCCTTGTCCTCGTCGATTTCCTGGTTGATCTCGACGATGGTCTTGCCTTCGTAGTCCTTGAGCTTCTCGAGCGAGACGCGGCCGATGATGCGGTCGCGCAACGGTTCGATGGTCTCGCCAGCTTCGATGATCGGCATCACGTAGATGCCTTCCACGGTGCCGCAATCGAGCTCGGAGATGATGACGTCCTGTGCCACGTCCACCAGGCGGCGGGTGAGGTAACCGGAGTCAGCGGTCTTGAGCGCGGTGTCGGCGAGGCCCTTACGTGCGCCGTGCGTGGAGATGAAGTACTGCAGCACGGTGAGGCCTTCGCGGAAGTTCGCGGTGATGGGGGTTTCGATGATTTCGCCGGAGGGCTTGGCCATGAGGCCGCGCATGCCGGAGAGCTGACGGATCTGCTGCTTGGAGCCACGGGCGCCGGAGTCGGCCATGATGTAGATCGGGTTCATGGCTCCTTCCTTGTCGGCGCGCTTCATGTTGTTGAACATCTCGTCGGCAACGCGCTCGGTAACGCCGGACCACATCTGCGTGACCTTGTTGGAACGCTCAAGGTTCGTGATGCTGCCGTCGAGATACTGCTGCTGCATCGCGATGACGGTCTTCTCGGCTTCGGCGACGAGCGTGTACTTCGACTCCGGGATGACCATGTCGTCGAGACCGACCGAGAGACCGGAACGCGTGGCGTACTGGAAGCCCAGGTCCTTGATCTTGTCGAGCGTCTTGACGGTCACTTCGAGACCGAGGTTCAGGTAGATGTAGTTGATCAGCTGCCCCATGCCCTTCTTCTTGAGCAGGCCGTTGACGAACGGCATGCCATCGGGAAGGCGGTCGTTGAGGATGGCGCGGCCGACGGTGGTCGAGATGAACTGCTTGTTGAACTCGACTGCCTCGGTGTGGTTGATGTCCTGGTCGTCGTACGCGGTCGTCATGTCGAGCACGGGGCCGGTGTAGCGCAGACGGATGGGCGTCAGCGTCTCAACCTGCTTGGCTTCGAGCGCCATGAGGACTTCGTCGATGTTGGCGAACACGCGGCCTTCACCCTTGGCGCCGACCTTGGCCTTCGTCAGGTAGTAGATACCGAGGACGAGATCCTGCGTGGGCACCGTGATGGGCTGTCCGGACGCGGGCGAGAGGATGTTGTGCGAGGCCAGCATCAGGACCGAAGCTTCGATCTGCGCTTCGGGCGAGAGCGGGATGTGCACGGCCATCTGATCGCCGTCGAAGTCGGCGTTGAACGCCGTGCAGACGAGGGGATGGATCTTGATCGCCTTGCCTTCGACGAGCACCGGCTCAAACGCCTGGATGCCGAGGCGGTGGAGGGTCGGGGCGCGGTTCAGAAGGATGGGGTGATCCTTGATGACCTCTTCGAGGATGTCCCAGACGATCGGCTCCTGCATCTCGACCATCTCTTTGGCTTGCTTGATGGTGGTGCAGTGGCCGGTCTGCTCGAGACGGTGATAGATGAAGGGCTTGAAGAGCTCGAGCGCCATCTTCTTGGGCAGACCGCACTGGTGCAGCTTCAGCTCGGGGCCGACCACGATGACCGAACGGCCGGAGTAGTCGACGCGCTTGCCGAGAAGGTTCTGGCGGAAGCGTCCCTGCTTGCCCTTGAGGGTGTCGGAGAGCGACTTGAGCGGACGGTTGTTGGCACCGCGCAGCACGCGGCCACGGCGACCGTTGTCGAACAACGCGTCGACGGCCTCCTGCAGCATGCGCTTTTCGTTGCGCACAATCACCTCAGGCGCATGGAGGTCCATGAGCTTCTTGAGGCGGTTGTTGCGGTTGATCACGCGGCGATACAGGTCGTTCAAGTCGGAGGTCGCGAAGCGTCCGCCGTCCAGCGGCACGAGCGGGCGAAGCTCGGGCGGGATCACGGGGATCACGTCGAGGATCATCCACTGCGGCTTGTTGTCGGACTTGCGGAAGGCCTCGACAACCTTGAGGCGCTTGGCGTACTTGAGCTTCTTCTGCAGGGAGGTTTCGGTCTTCATGCGCTCGCGGAGCTCGATCGAAAGCTCGATGATCTCCACGCGCTTGAGAAGTTCCTTGATGGCCTCGGCGCCCATCATGGCCTTGAAGCCGGAGGGGCGGTACTGCTGGTCGAGTTCGCGGAAGCGCTGCTCGTCCTTGATGACCTCGCGCTCCTTGACGGGCGCGTCGCCCGGATCGACGACAACGTAGGACTCGAAGTAGAGGACGGCTTCGAGCTCACGCAGCGAGATGTCGAGCAGGTGGCCGATGCGCGACGGCAGGCCCTTGAAGAACCAGACGTGCGAGCACGGGGAGGCGAGCTCGATGTGGCCGAGGCGTTCGCGACGGACCTTCGAGAGTGTGACTTCAACGCCGCACTTGTCGCAGATGACGCCGCGGTGCTTCATGCGCTTGTACTTGCCGCAGAGGCACTCCCAGTCGGTGATGGGGCCAAAGATGCGCGCGCAGAAGAGGCCGTCGCGTTCGGGCTTGAACGTGCGGTAGTTGATGGTTTCAGGCTTGGTGACTTCACCATGCGACCAGGAGCGGATCTTCTCGGGGCTGGCGAGCTGAATCTTGATCGCGTCGAAGTCGGTGATGGGACCGGATAGTTCGAATGGGCTGGAGCGGAACATATTTTGCGTCTCCGTTGGTGAAAGCGAGTCAGCAAGACAGTGAGTCTGCGAGTCAGCTTTCGGTTAGTGTTCTTGCGATGACGTTCGGCGCATCGCGTTACCGTGGTTCTGGTTCTGGTGCCTTTTTGTCTTCGATTGTGGGTCTTGCCTTCAGAACCAGTCCCAGGGGCTAAAGCCCATTCCGGGGTGGTTCTGAATGTCCGGGCTAAAGCCCGGACCTATCTCAAAAACTTTTCTTCCTTTTGCTGGTTGCCACTCCGATGAAGCAGATTCCTTCGCTTCGCTGCGGAATGACAACCAGAAAGGGTAGTTAGTCGGCGACGGCGAGCTCTGGCTCTTCCAGTGCGGCGGCGTCTGCGGGTGAGGTGTTCTTCACCAGTTCGACGTCGAGGCAGAGGGATTGCAGCTCGCGGATGAGGACGTTGAACGACTCCGGCACGCCGGGTTCAATCGCCGCCTCGCCCTTGACGATGGCCTCGTAAATCTTGGTACGGCCAAAGACATCGTCAGACTTCGCGGTGAGCAGCTCCTGCAGGATGTATGCAGCGCCATATGCTTCGAGCGCCCAGACTTCCATTTCGCCGAAGCGCTGTCCGCCGAACTGCGCCTTGCCACCCAGCGGCTGCTGCGTGATGAGCGAGTACGGTCCGATGGAGCGTGCGTGGATCTTGTCGTCGACAAGGTGCGACAGCTTCAGCATGTAGATGTAGCCGACCGTGACGGGCTGCTCGAACTGATCGCCTGTCATGCCGTCGAACATCGGGGTCTTGCCGGAGCTGGGCAGGCCGGCGGCTGCGAGCAGCGCCTTGATTTCGCCTTCCTGTGCGCCGTCGAAGACTGCCGTGCCGAACCAGATGCCGCGGCGCATGCCGGCGGCGACGCGCATGGTCTGCTCGTCGTCAAGGGACATAAGCTGCGTGAGAGCGGCGGTGTTCTTGAACGCTTCCACGAAAATCTCGCGGACCTCAGCGGCCTTCTCCTGCTGTGCGGCGAGAGCGGCCACCTTGGCGCCGAGCTCATGTGCAGCCCAGCCGAGGTGCGTTTCGAGGATCTGACCGACGTTCATACGCGAAGGCACACCCAGCGGGTTGAGGACGATCTCGACCGGCGTTCCGTCGGGGAGGTACGGCATATCCTCTTCCGGCAGAATGCGGGCGATGACACCCTTGTTACCGTGGCGTCCGGCCATCTTGTCGCCGACCGAAAGCTTGCGCTTCATGGCGATGTAGACCTTGACCATCTTGATGACGCCGGGCGAAAGTTCGTCGCCCTTCTGCATCTTCGAGATCTTCTCGTTGGTGATCTTGCGCAGCACGTCGATCTGGCGCGAGGTCATCTCCTCGATCTCGTCGATCTGCTCGTTGACGCGCGGGTCCTTGTCGGCGTAGCGAATACGCTTCAGGTTGCGGGTCGAGATCAGCTCGATGATGTCACGGTTGAGGATGTCGCCCTTGGTGAGGAGCTTCTTGTTGGTGCGCTCGTCGTGCAGGTCGGCGAGGACTTCCTTGTCGCCAAGGATGCCTTCGAGACGCTTCAGACGCTCGTCGGTGAGAATGCGGATCTCATCGGCGAGGTTGCGCTCCAGCTTTTCAATCTGCTCCTGCTCGATCTGCAGAGCGCGCTGGTCCTTTTCCTGGCCCTTGCGGCTGAAGATGCGAACGTCGACGACGGTGCCTTCGATGCCCGGAGGGCACGTGAGCGAGGCGTCGCGAACGTCGCCGGCCTTCTCGCCGAAGATGGCGCGGAGGAGCTTCTCTTCCGGGGTCAACTGCGTTTCGCCCTTGGGAGTTACCTTGCCGACCAGGATGTCGTTATGACCGATCTTGGCGCCGATGCGGATGATGCCCGACTCGTCCAGGTCACGCAGAGCGTGCTCTGAAACGTTGGGAATATCGCGCGTGATCTCTTCCGGCCCCAGCTTCGTGTCGCGCGCTTCGATCTCGAACTCCTCGATGTGGATGGACGTGTAGTAGTCCTCCTTCACGAGCTTTTCCGAGATGAGGATCGCGTCCTCGAAGTTGTAACCGCGCCACGGCATGAAGGCCACCAGCACGTTGCGGCCGAGACCAAGCTCGCCCTGCTCCGTGCACGGACCGTCGGCGATCACCTGCCCCTTGACCACACGGTCGCCCTTGCGAACGATCGGCTTCTGGTTGATGCAGGTGTTCTGGTTGGAGCGCTTGAACTTCGTGAGCTGATAGATGTCCGAGCCAACCTCACGCGAGAGCTGCGTGGGGTGGTGCTCGCCTTCTACGCGCACGATGATGCGCTCGGAGTCGACCGAGTCGACGATGCCGTTGCGCTTGGCCAGGATGACCGCGCCGGAGTCGCGCGCGGTAACGCCTTCCATGCCGGTGCCGACGAAAGGAGCTTCGGCAACGAGCAGAGGAACGGACTGGCGCTGCATGTTCGCACCCATCAGCGCGCGGTTGGCGTCATCATGCTCGAGGAAGGGAACGAGCGAGGCGGCGACCGACACAAGCTGCTTTGGAGAGACGTCGACGTAATCGACTTCGCTCTTGGGCACGAGCACGAAGTTGCCCTGCTTACGCGCGTTGACGAGGTCCTCGGTGATGTTCAGTTCGGCATCGAGATTGATGTTGGCCTGAGCGATCGTGTGACGATCTTCCTCCCACGCGGAGAGGTAGAACGAGAACGGCTCGAGATCCATCGAGCGCTTGCCATCCTTCTTGAGCTGCTTGTTCAGCTTGGCAGCCTCGGAGACTTCGAGGAAGTCTCCCTGGCGCAGGCCGGACTCGCCGGCGTTCGAGACGGCGACGAAGTCGAGCACGCGGCCGTCCTTGACGCGACGGTAGGGGCTCTCGATGAAGCCGTACTCGTTGATGCGCGCGAAGCACGACAGCGACGAGATCAGGCCGATGTTCGGTCCTTCAGGCGTCTCAATCGGGCAGATGCGGCCGTAGTGGGTGGGGTGCACGTCGCGGACTTCAAAGCCAGCGCGCTCACGCGACAGACCGCCAGGCCCAAGGGCGGAGAGGCGACGCTTGTGCGTGATCTCCGACAGCGGGTTGGTCTGGTCCATGAACTGCGAGAGCTGCGAGGAACCGAAGAACTCGCGGATCGCAGCCATCACCGGCTTGGCGTTGATGAGGTCGTGCGGCATGGCCGTCGACATCTCCTGGTAGACCGACATCTTTTCCTTGATGGCGCGCTCCATGCGGACCAGGCCGATACGGAACTGGTTCTCCATGAGCTCGCCGACCGCGCGAACGCGGCGGTTGCCAAGATGATCGATGTCGTCTACTGAGCCGATGTTCTTGCGCAGCTTGAGCAGGTAACGGATGGTGCCGTAGAAGTCCTCGGGCGTCAGCGTCCGCTTGTCGAGGCCGGTGGCGTCCTGGTTCTCATACAGCTTGATGTTGAACTTGAGACGGCCCACGCGCGAGAAGTCGTACTTGCGGGGATCGAAGAACATGCCTTCGAAGAGGGCGGTGGCCGTGTCGAGCGTCGGCGGGTCGCCCGGGCGCAGCTTGCGGTAGATCTCGATGAGAGCTTCCTCAGGCTTGCGCACGTTGTCGCGGCGCAGGGTGTTGGCGATGATGTTGCCGACGTCGTCGCGCTCGGGGAAGAAGACCTCGAAGCTGGTGACGCCGGACTGGATGATCTTGTGCAGCTTGTCCGCCGTGAGCTCCTGGTTGGCCTCGTAGAGCAGCTCGCCGGTGGCCATGTCGATCACGTCGGCGGCGGTCATGGCGCCATCGAACTCGGAGGTTTCCACCTCGACTTCAGCGACGCTGGCTCCGCGCAGGTGCTTGAGCACCGAGGCCGAAATCTTCTGGCCGGCGTTGACATGCGTTCCGATGGCGACAGCCGAACGCGTGCCGCCGAGGTTGGTCGGCTTGTCGGCAGCGCCGACAACCCATGAGAGCTTACCGTCCTTCACGTTGATGGTGTCGACCGTGTAGAAGGTCTTGAGGATTTCCTCGTCCGTGCGCAGGCCGAGCGCGCGCAGGAAGATGGTGCCCAGGAACTTGCGCTTGCGGTCGATGCGGACGTAGAGGATGTTCTTCTGGTCGTACTCGAACTCCACCCAGCTGCCGCGGTACGGGATGATCTTGCCGAGGAAGTAGGTGCGGTTGTTGGCCGTCTCGAAGAAGACGCCCGGCGAGCGGTGGAGCTGCGAAACGATCACGCGCTCCGTGCCGTTGACGATGAAGGTGCCGTTCGCCGACATCAGCGGGATGTCGCCGAAGAAGACTTCCTGCTCCTTCATGTCGCGCAGGCTCTTGACGCCGGTTTCGGGGTCCTTGTCGTAGATCTTCAGCCGGATGGTGACCTTCAGCGGAGCCGAGTAGGTCATGCCGCGCTCTTCGCACTCCGCCTGGTCGTACTTCAGCTGCAAGCCGACGGGGTCGCCGCACTTGGTGCAGAAGTCAGGCGTGTTCTTGTTGTACGTTCCGCAGAACTTGCAGAGCACGTCGCCCGGGTGGAAGGGGTCGGTGATGACCATGTGGCCGCAGTTGGTGCAGGCGGTGCGCAGGTGGTTGAGACCCTTGAGGTAGCCGCACTTGCACTCCCAGTTGCCGATGGAGAAGTCGACAAACTCGAGCTCGGAGACGTTGCGGAAGTCGGTGATCGGGAACACGGAGGTGAAGACGGACTGGAGGCCGTTATCCTCGCGCTCCTGGGGGAGCTTGTCCATCTGCAGGAAGCGCTCATAGCTGCGGCGCTGCACCTCGATGAGGTTTGGGATTTGGATGCTGGTGGGGATTTTGGAAAAGTCCAGACGGCTGCGGATGGCGCGCATTGCGATGTTCGTGTCGCGGTTGTTTGGATTCGACATGCTCTCTCCTGTTGCTTGGCTCGAGGCCTCTGAAGGCCGGCACTCCGTGGGGTAGCACGGAACCGATTTCAGAGGGGAGCGGCTCATTGCGGGCCACTCCGTTTGACTTCTTTTGCGCCCTTCCGGCACCGTCGACCCTCGCGGCGACACTGCCTCAGCGCACTGTGGTACCCCCGCGAAGCATTCTGCGAGGCCCTGAACTTTTTGCTTCCCTTTCCAGAGCGGAAGCTGCTAAAAATGCCGCACTGCATCACGTGCAGGCGGAAGGACGGAGACTTACCCGATTGCTGAAACAGCGAAAGCGCTCGTTGAGACAGAACGTCCCGTGAGCGCAGGTGATGTTGCTTGCACTAATTGCCGATTAGAACGAGGTATAGTCGCCGCCTCTTGAAACTGGCCGAGCTTCAAGGTTTGCCGCTGGGTGTTACGTTTCAACGTGGGGATCCGCCGCTCGAAACCCACGATGGCCGGCTCCATAACCTGCTTCGCACTGCCAGGATGAACCGGATATTGCACATACTGCTTAGATGTTTGGGCGACCGAAAAGACGCTGCACGCTGATCAGCTACGGTCCTTCCCCCATCGAAAAGGATACCGCACATCTTTTCAGCGTGCAAGTGCAGGTCGCGGGAGAACCCGGCGAGTAAACCCGCCGAGCTCTCCCGTGCTCCCTAAACCTTTCTTGCGAAAGGCAGTTACTTGATTTCGACAGTCGCGACGCCGTCGAACTTCTTGGCGATGGCGGCCGCGTCTTCCTTCGAAATGTTCTCCTTCAAGGGCTTGGGAGCGCCGTCGACCAGGTCCTTGGCTTCCTTCAAGCCGAGGGCGGTGACTTCGCGGACAGCCTTGATGGTGTTGATCTTGTTCGCGCCGGCATCCTTGAGGATGACGGTGAACTCGGTCTTCTCTTCGGCTGCCGGAGCCGCCGCCGCACCGCCGCCCGCAGGCGCCGCCGCAACCGCTGCCGCGGCGGAAACGCCGAGACGCTCTTCGAGCTTCTTCACCAACTCCGACGCCTCAAGCAGGCTGAGGCTAACGATCTGATCTTCCAACTGCTGCAAATCTGCCATGATTCTTCTCCGTTGAACTTCTAAATTCGATTCCTACTACTGATTGCATTTCCCGGGGCCGGACTGCGCCTCAGGTTGCCGCGGCTCCATCGGGTTTCCGTTGCGCCCAGACTGCGCACCCGATAATGCTGCGACGAAAGTTCTTAGCCTTCGACCGGATCGGTCGAGGCGGCTTCGCCACCCTGCGACGCGGTGCTGTTCTCGGGCTGGGCCGCACCTGAAGGCTGGTCACCAGCGGCAGATTCTTCGACATGAGCGGCTTCGGCGACCGGAGCTTCTGCTGCCGGGGCTTCTGCTGCCGGAGCTTCGGCGACCGCTTCAGCGGCGGGCGCCGGAGCGGCGGCGGCTGCCGGTGCTCCGAACTTGCCCTGCTCGGCGGCCATGTTGACCACGACGGCGAGGTTGCGGCCGGTGGCGTTGATGACCGTCGCCAGACGCTGTGCGGGCGACTGGATGAGGAACAGGAGCTTCGAGAACAGCTCTTCCTTGCCGGGGAGGGTCGCGAGCGCCTGAATCTCGTTCACGTTGATGACCTTGCCATCAACGATGCCGAGCTTGAAGGTGAACTCCGCGTTGTCCTTCACCCAGGTGCTGAGCGCCTTGGCCAGGGCAACGGGATCGCCGGAGGTGTAGGCGACAGAGCTGACGCCCTTGAGACCCTGGAGCGCCGCTTCAACCTTGGTGCCCTCAGCCGACTTGGCGGCGAGCTTGTTCTTGACGACGTGGTAGGCGCCGCCGGCTTCGCGGATGATCTTGCGCAGCTCGAAGTCCTTGGACGCCGTCAGGCCCTTGAAGGTGCCGATGATCGCGGACGTGGAGCTCTCAAGCTCGGTCGCCAGCATTTTAACTTTTTCGTTCTTCTTCGCTTTGGTCAAAGCCATGGGAAACCTAGCCTTTTACTGCCGGAAGTGTGCCGGCTCAATCTATATGCGCGTACGGCGCGAAATTCTGGTGCGTTACGCCTTGCCGGCAACTTCGGCGACGGACGGCTCCAGCTCAATGCCGGGTCCCATCGTGGAGCTGAGGACGATGCGCTTGATGTACTTGCCCTTGGCAGCCGACGGCTTCGCCTTGACGACCGAGGAAATGACGGTCATGGCGTTGTCCACCAGCTTTTGCGGGTCAAACGAGAGCTTGCCGACCGGGACGTGAACCAGCGCGGTCTTGTCCGCGCGGAACTCGACCTTACCGGCCTTGATCTCGCGGATCGCGCCCGCGACATCGGTGGTGACGGTGCCGGTCTTGGGGTTCGGCATCAGGCCGCGGGGGCCGAGCACCTTACCAAGACGGCCGACCGAACGCATCATGTCGGGGGTCGCGATCAGGGCGTCGAAAGCGGTCCAGTTCTCTTTCTGGATGCGCTCGACGAGCTCTTCGCCGCCGACGAACTCAGCACCGGCCGCTTCGGCTTCCTTCAGCTTGTCGCCGGAAGCGATGACCGCGACGACCTTCGACGTTCCGCCGAGACCGTGGGGCAGGACAACCGTTCCGCGGACCATCTGGTCGGCGTGGCGGGTGTCGACGCCAAGGCGCAGGGTCAAGTCGACGGTCTCGTCGAACTTGGCATACTTGGCTTTCTGGAGCAACGGCACAGCATCGCCGATTGCATACGGACGCGGCTCCACAAGGGCGCGCGCCTTCGTCAAATTCTTGGAAATCTTACGGGCCATCTTTACCTCGTCTCCCACCCCTTACATGCTCTGGTCCGCATGGGCGTGGTCTCGACTGTGTCGCACGGGAGTGCAGACAACCTTCTAAGTATGCCGGAAAGCGGATATTTCGTCAATCCGTTAGTCAGGAGCATCCCCTGCCGGTGCCAGCGGCTGAGGTTAGCCTAGGAAGCGTTCGAGTACCGAAGCATCCAAGTCCTTCCGCTTGGTCGCATCAAAAATCACGTCGGCGATTGGGAGATATCCAAGGGGAGTCATCGTCACGCTTAGGAACTCCGGTGAGCAGGGGGCCAAGACATCGGCCGACCCTGGAACTATCGAAACGGAATACGTATCCGGGTATTCGTCGTTCTCTTCGTCGAACCAGCTCTGAAGCAAAAAATGAAGTCCACGGTACTGCAGTGAAATGCACCTGGGTACATCATAGAATCCACCGTATTTGAAAGGCGTCATCTCTGGCATGTGTCTTACGCCCAGATTCTCGCCAGCTCCAGCACAAACCCGCCCACGGGACCTTCGCCGTAAACGGCGGTGTGACCTTCCTGCACTTCGACAGGCTGCCCAGGGCGGTAGATTTCGACTGCCTTGCGCGATGGGTCGACGAGCCATGCGAGTTCTGCGCCGTTGGCAATCCAGGCGCTCATCTTCTCGTGCAGTGGTGATAGGCGGTCCGAAACAGACCGAAGCTCGATAACAAAATCCGGGCATAGCGGAAGTTCCACGCCATCCTTCTCGGCTGCGTTGAGACGCTCGAGAGCTACCCAGCAACAATCCGGACTAAGAATGGAGCCATCCGGCAACTCAAACCCTGTGCTGGAGTCGAAGCATTCGCCACGACCGTCCGTCTCCGCCCACTTCCCTAACGAGAGGGCTATGTAGAAACTGCGTGAGCCTGTGTTTCTCTTCGTAGGCGTCATGATGGTGATGTCCCCGTTGGGCCCGCGCTCCATGCGCAGGTCACGGTTCTCCGCGCTCAAGCGCCAGAACTCCTCCACCGAGATCGGCTCGTCGGGAAGGATGCGGAAGGGCGGTTTGAGTGCTTCCAGCACCAGGCTCATAGGCACAGTGTATCCCTACTAGCTCCAGATTCTCGCCAGTTCCAGCACAAACCCACCCACCGGGCCTTCGCCGTAGACAGCGGAGTGGCCTTCCTGCACTTCGACGGGACGACCCGCCCGGTAGATTTCGACTACTTTGCGCTGCGGGTCAATCATCCAGGCGAGTTCGACGCCGTTGGCCATCCATTCGCTCATCTTGGCCTGAATATCCGAAAGGCGGTCGCTTTCAGAACGAAGCTCGATAACGAACTCCGGAACAGCATCGCGAAAGCCTTTCGGGGACGATGCGTTGTATCGCTCCCAGGAAATCCATCCAGCGTCCGCTGCTCGGATTGCAGAGTCGGGCAATTTGAGGCCTGAATTCGGACCAAGGGCACGCCCGCGGCCATCCTGCCGCGCCCAGATGTTCAGTTCGGTGGCAATGTCGAGCTCAGCGTTTCCACCGTCGGTTCCGGTCGGCGACATGATGAGAAGATCTCCGTTCTTGTCACGCTCCACACGCAAGATTTCATTCTGCGCGCAGAACCGCAGAAACTCCTCGTCCGTCATCGGCCGCTCGAAGCGGAGGCGGACCGGCAGGACGCTTTCGGAGAGAGCGAGGTTCATAGCCTCAGTCTACTCCCGCGCCACAGCCCGGGTTGTGACAAGATGACGCCATGCAATTTCTACGTTCCGGTTTGGTTTTTGCCATTATTGTGGTCGTCGGTGTCTCTGGAGCGATGCCGCTGCGCGCGGACGATGGAGCCGCCTCGATCGCAGCCGGTGGCATCATTGTGATGAAGCGCGAGACTCGCATTGTCATGGCCAAAGAGGTGTTGTCGATATCTGCGACGCGAGTAGCGGTGGACTACGAATTTCGCAACGACTCGGACGCAGACATTACGACCGAGGTGGCATTTCCGATACCGGCGTATCAGTTCGATGGCATGGCTTGTTGCTCCTACGCACAACAACAGGGCTTCGATGATTTCCAGCTCTGGGTGAACGAACGGCCGGCGGAGTTTACGACTGAAACGCGCGCGTTCATGGGCAAGCGGGAGATCACCGCGCTCCTTGCCCGTCTGGCTGTGGATGCGGGCAGCTTCGGACACTACCAGGACAGCGTGCACATGGAGCGCAGGATGGACGGAAAGTCGCGGGACATTGAGCGCCTGACAGCCGCCCAGCGCCAGCGCTTGATTGCTGTTAAGGCGCTCGACGACGGGTCACCCGCATGGAAGGTCGAGAAAAAATACCACTGGACGCAGACGTTCCCTGCTCATGGCATCGTGCACATTCGCCACGCCTACACACCCGTGTTGGGCAACAGCAACACGATAGGCGACCCGGCCGTTTATCACGGCAAGGATGCCGTCTGGGAGTACGCGCACAGCTGTCCCGGGCTCGACCTTAGAAATACTCTCTCCAAAGTTTGGAACAGACCGAGAGGCCTCTACGACGGTTCGCCGCTCTGGATTTCGTACGTGAGCTTCATCCTCACAACGGCCAATACCTGGAAGACTCCGATTGAAGACTTCACGTTGATCGTGGAGCGCCCGCATAAACCCAAATACAAGACCTACGTTAGCTTCTGCTGGGACGGACCCGTGACGCAGGTGGACGCCGATCACTTCTCCGCACATCTGACGGGGTTCGTGCCAACGAAGGAACTGATGGTTGGCTACATCTTCGCAGAGGCGAAGTAACGCGAAACGCTTTGCCCTCTCGACAATTGCCCTCAGGATAACGGGGTAGACCGCGCTGCGTGGCCCGCATGATACCTCCCTGCGCTCCCCCAAAAGTGGCCCCTCGCGCACACGCCAGATGCATTACTAACGATTTGCTCATGCGGGCACCACGCGTCGCGCACTGACTCCGCTTGAGTAGTTTGATAGCAGGCTTCTACTCGAGCGTGCAGCCGCTGCCCTCCAAGGCGTGGAGTCATCATCAAAGAACGTTTGAAAAATCCGGATTCGACGATCCCACTGCTCATCACCGCCGCGGTGGTATGCGTGGTGTTCCTGCTGGCGGCGGGTGCGTTGGTGTACGGCAATACGCGCCGCACCATTACTGCGTCCGACTGGGTGGAACATACGCAGGAGGCGATCAACTCGCTGCGTGCGGCGTCGCAGGTGAACGAGCGCGTGGATGCGAACTCGCGGCTGTTCCTGCTGACCTCCGACGACGACCGGTTGGACATGGTGAAGGCCAATGCCAGCAATCTGGCGATCTCGGTTGGGCACCTGCAGGCGCTGGTTGCCGATAATCCGGAGGAGGTACCTAACATCCAGGCGCTGCTAACGTGCAGCGGCCAGATCAGCGAAGCGGTGAAGGGACTCAAATCAGGGGGGCCACAGCCCAAAGCCGCGATCGAGCGGTGCCAGCAGACCTTGAACCGGATGCTGGACCTGGAGCGCCGGCTGCTGCTGGAGCGGAGTCAGGCCACGCGCCGGATCGAAATCCAATCGCTCACCACGGACTTCGTCTTTGTTGCGCTATCGCTGGTGGCGCTGGTCACACTGTTCGGCTTCCTGGTGCGCGGCGCCGAGCTGCGTCAGCGCAGCGACCGGCAGATCGTGCTGACCAACCGGCATCTGGAAGAGAGCGTTCACCTGCTGCAGGAGAAGGCTTACGAGTCTGAGCTGCTGACAACGTCGCGTGACGAGTTGCAGCTGTGCGTGAACCTGCAGGAGGTTTTCAAGTCGGCGCAGAGCAGCTTTGAGCGGCTGCTGCCCTCGACGGCGGGTGCGCTGTGCGTCATCACCAACTCACGCAACATGATGGAGACGGTGGGGTCGTGGGGCGATGTCGCGCTCGAGGATTGCCACACACCCGACTCGTGCTGCGGCCTGCGCTCCGGGCAGCCGCGCTGGCGTCAGCCCGGCGGCTCGATGATCCACTGCAGCCATTTTGGCAACGCTGGCCCCGGAAACGAGATACCGGAGCGCTACCTGTGCGTTCCTGTGGTTGCGCACGGAGACACGCTCGGTCTGCTGCATATCCAATGCCCCGACGAGGACTGCGTGCAGGCGGTCCGCGAGCGGCTTGATGGCCTGCATCAGTTGGTGCAGCTGACAGGCATGGCCGTGGCGTCGATGAAGCTGCGTACCAAGCTCGAGAACCAGTCGATCCGCGACCCGCTGACGGGGCTGTTCAATCGCCACTTCATGGAGGTCGCACTGGATCGTGAGCTTTCGCGCGCGCGCCGCCGCAAGAGCACGTTGGCAGTCTTCATGCTCGACGTCGACCACTTCAAGGAGTTCAACGACACCCATGGGCACGCGATCGGCGACACGGTGCTGAGGTCGGTGGCCGCGGCGTGCCAGACCACGGTTCGCGCCGAGGACATTGTGTGCCGCTATGGTGGCGAGGAGTTCACCATCATCCTGCCGGAGATCACCGCCGAAGCCGCATACGAGCGCGCAGAGAACGTCAGGGCGGCGATTGCCAACCTGCGCGTTTTCGAAGGGCAGGACGAGTTCCAGGAAGTCACGATTTCGGTCGGGATCGCGCTGTATCCCGAAGATGGGACCACTGCGGATGTGCTGCTGCGCAGCGCCGACCAGGCTTTGTATCGTGCGAAGAAACAAGGCCGCAACCGCGTGCTTGCGGCAGAACCTATCTTTGCCAGCTAGCTAATTTGCCTGGAGCATCGCTTCGAGCAGGGCTACGGCCATGCTGTTCGCCGGTGTGGCGATGCCATGCTTTCGGCCCATGCGTACGATGACGCCGTTGCGGGCGTCGAGCTCCAGCGGACGGCCGGCGAGGCGGTCGGCGTGGAGTGAGTTGACGCCATCGGGCGCGGAGGCGTGGTAGGCGGCGATGACCGCTTCCACGACTGAGTCGTCGAGCACCGCGCCCTGCGCGCGGCCTACCGCGATGCACTCGCGCACAAGCTGGCGGCCGACATCGGAGAGCGCGTCGCCGCGCATGACGCCCTGCGGCTGCAGCAGCAGCGTCGGGATGACGCCGACCGCGTTGTGGCAGAGCTTGCGCCAGGCGACGGTGTTGATGTCGGGGACGACGACAGCGTCGGCCGGAGAGCCGGCGAAGAGATCGATGAACGCCTGGCCGAGCGGGCCGGCCGGGGCCTTGAGGAACATCGTTCCGCGCTGGACGACGTGGCTGGGAGAGCGGCGCTCGGCGGGGCAGTCGACGACGACCGGAAGGATGGAGTCGAACGGAACGAAGGGGGCGAAACGCTCGCGGTGCTCGACGCCGTTCTGCAGGACCGCGACGGGCGCTCCGCTGGAACGGAGGCCGGTGAGCCAGCGCGCGGCGCCCTCGACGTCATAGGCCTTGGTGGCGACTAGCACCCAGTCGACCGCGGACGCGGCGGCCGGGTCGGTGAGGATTTCGGCCTGAATTTGAACCGGGCCGGCGGGAGTGTCGACTGTGAGCTCCGGCAGGGGGCGGCGGGCGCAGAGCACGATCTCGTGCTGGCCAGTTTGCTGCAGGAGAGCGGCGATGACGCTGCCGATCGCTCCGACTCCGATGATGGCTACGCGCGCCATGTTTCGTTCTCCGTTGGAAAATGTGCGCCGCAGCCGACGTTGTAAAAGAAGCCTAACAAAATGCTTGACGCGGGGAGCGGCGGGGCGTAACTTAGCATTTCAAGAGGCGAAGAAATGGCGAATAAAGCCGGGCAGCTGATTGCCGAACCGCTCTTCCCCATCCTGCCCTCGGGGCCGACCGGCATGGCCCGGCTCGCGGCCGAAGCCGAGCACGCTGACGACGGCCACTTGATCGAGTTCAAGAGCATGGAAGCGCGCTCGATCCTGAACAAATCCGTGTCGAAGCGAGGCCTCTGGATGGCCTATTCGATCAATCCGTACCGGGGGTGCGAGTTCGGATGCAAATACTGCTATGCCCGTTACACCCACGAGTTTCTGCAGCCGGTGAAGGCGAGCGTGGCTGAGCCGCCGCGGTTGAGCGAGGTGCAGCAGCCCTGGGCGCTGGCGTTCGAGCGCGAAATTTACCTAAAGGAGAACGCCGCTTGGCTGCTCGAACAGGAACTGAAGAAAATCGATCCCAAAGAGGAGATTGCCATCGGGACCGCGACCGATCCTTATCAGCCGATTGAGCGCCGTGTGGGGATTACGCGGAGCCTGCTGGAGGTGTTTGCGAAGCGCGAGGGCCGGAGCATCGGCATCGTTACGAAGTCGACGCTGATCGCGCGTGACATCGACCTGCTGACCGAGATCGCGGCGAAGAACAGGCTGGTCGTGCACCTCACCATCACCTCGACCGACAGCGCTCTGGCGCGAATTCTCGAACCACGCGCGCCGCGCCCAGACCTGCGCTTTGCGACGTTGCGCAAGCTGCGCGATGCCGGCATAACCGCGGGCGTGCTGTGCTCGCCGCTGCTGCCCGGCATTACGGACAACGAGCCGATGCTCGACGCCGTGGCGAAGAAGGCCGCCGCTGCCGGAGCGAACTTCTTCGCTGCTCAACCTTTGTTCTTGAAGTCGTGTTCGCGTCCTACCTACCTGAGTTTCGTTCGCGAACACTTCCCTCACCTGGCCGGCGACTACGCCCAGCGCTTCGCGAAGATGGACTTCGCGGACGGCCCATACAAACGCAAGCTCGCGCTCATGGTAAAGCGCGCCTGCCACAAACACGGCCTCGCCGAGCGCTTCAGCGACACGCTGTTGACGCGGGACGCGGGCGACGTTCGCAAGGGCCCGAAGGGGGTGCGGGCCCTTGCAGGCGGGCAGCAGGCGCTGTTGTTCGCATGAGAGCGACGAAGAGCCGCGGAGGTGCGTGTTAGCCTGCGTGCGTGCCCAATCCCGGTATTTACGTCGAGACCGCCATTCGCGCACCACTGGAGGAGGTTTGGCGGCTGACGCAGGAACCCGGTCTGCATGCGCCGTGGGACCTGCGCTTCAGCACGATCGATTACCTGCCCCGGGCAGAGGGCGAGCCTCAGCGTTTCCTGTACACCACGCGGATCGGGTTCGGTCTCGAGATCGCAGGCGAAGGAGAGAGCGTTGGGACGCGCGAGAGTGCGACGGAGCGCACCTCGGCGCTGCGGTTCTGGTCGGATTCGCGGCTTTCGCTGATCCGCGAAGGACGCGGCTACTGGAAGTACATCCAGCGCGACGATTACGTGCTCTTCTTCACCTGGTACGACTACGACGTGCGCTGGGGCCGGGTTGGCTTCCTGCTCGACCGCGCGGCATTTCGCCCGATGATCGGTTGGGCAACGGCTTGGAGCTTCGACCGCCTGCGGCTGTGGGCCGAGCGCGGAACGCCCCCTGCGAATACGCTCAGTGCGACGCTGATCTACTCCCTCGCGCGGCTCGCGATTGTGTTCGTCTGGCTTTGGCACGGGCTGGTTCCGAAGCTACTGGCGCCGCAGGCGGATGAAGTCCGTATGCTGGCGGCGCAGCATATGTCGGCGCGGCTTCTGCCGTGGGCCGGTGCAGCGGAGATTGCCCAGGCGATCACAGGTCTTCTCGCCTGGCGGTGGCGCGGCTACTTCGGTTTGACGGCGATGCTGATGCTGGCCGCATTGGGATCTGTGGCGATTACCGCTCCGGGCTTCCTCGTTCACGCCTTCAACCCGGTCACCTTGAACGTTGGCGTGATTGCTCTCTGCGCCGTCGGGTACATAGCGGCTCCGCATGCGGCTTTTGCGGGACGATGCAAACGCCGGAGCACAGAGAGGAGCGGTAGATGAGGGAGTCGATTTATCAGCGCGCACTCGGCGCGGATTTCGAAAAGCTTCACCCAAAGATCCGGCAGCGGTTTTCGCTGACAAGTGAGACGGGCAAGGCGGCCATCGGCACAGGCGTTATGCAGCGACTGTGGCACGGCGCGGCCTATACACTTCCGTTTCTGTACGTCGGAACGTGGCGCAGCATCATGTTTCCAGAACAGGGGTGCGACGTGCCGTTCACGATTGAGAACTATGCATACCGCGATGCGCTCGGCCGCGAGACCGTCACATGGGTCCGCACGTTCGATACGACGAAGCGGCGGCGGTTCGACGCCTACATGATCTGGAGCGAGGCGCGAGGATTGATTGTCGATTACCTCGGAAATCATCAGCATCTCGCCGTGGATCTTGAACTCTCGGTCACGGAACAGGGCGGCTTGCGCATCCGCTCCGGCGAGCAGAGGTTCTATGAGCGGTTCCTGGCGTTCCGGTTTCCGCCATTCTTCTCGGGCGTGGCGGAGGTGTGCGAGTGGTACGACGACGATGCGCAATGCTTCCGCATCGACGTCAACGTCTCGAACCGCCGGTGGGGACCGCTGTTTGGCTACAGCGGCAGCTTCCAGGTGGAGTGGCTGGACAGCACTGCTCCTCCAGCGCACATCCTTCCAAAGAGAACTGAAGCTCGCGAGTGAACTGGCTTAGATCGAGCTGGCGAGCAGGGCCTCAATCTCGTCCCGCTGCGGCATTGAGGGCGCGGTGCCGGTGCGGGTAACCGAGATCCCCGCGGCAGCGGAGGCGAAACGGGCCGCCTCTGCCGGTGTGCGGCCTTCGGAAAGAGCTGCGGCGAAGGCTCCGCAGAAGGCGTCTCCAGCGCCGGTGGTATCGAGGACAGCGCCGGCGGTGAAGGCGGGAATGAGCGCGGATTGGCGATCTGCGGAGCGGAGGAGCGAGCCGCGTGCGCCAAGTGTCAGGATGACTTTGCGGGCGCCGCGTGCGAGGAGAGCGTCGGCAGCATGCTCGGCCTGCTCGACGGTATCGACCGGAAGGCCGGTGATGGCGGCGGCTTCGGTTTCGTTGGGGATGAAGAAGTCGGCGAGGGCGATGAGTTCGTCGGGAAGCGGAGTAGCCGGCGCGGGAGCGGGGTTGAGGATCGTGGTGACCCCGGCGGCGCGTGCGATCTGCAGGCCGCGTGCGACGGTGTCGAGTGGAAGCTCCAGCTGCGTGAGCAGGACGCCCGCACCGGCGATGGCATCGGCCGACGCTTCGACCTCGGCCGGGGTGAGGGTGAAGCACGCGCCGGGGACGACGATGATGGCGTTCTCGCCGCGCGCGGAGTCGATGAGGATGGCGGCGGCGCCGGTCGGGGTGTCGGAGGTGCCGACGAGCGAGGCGTCGATGCCGTCGGCGCTCCAGAGATCGCGCGCGAGCAGGCCGAAGGCGTCGTTGCCGAGCTTGGACATCATGCGGACGGACGCGCCGGCGCGCGCGGCGGCGACTGCCTGGTTCGAACCCTTGCCACCCGGGCCGAGGGCGAACGCGTCGCCCATCAGCGTCTCGCCCCAAGCGGGCAGGCGCGCGGCGCGGAAGGCGACGTCGGCTACGAAGCTGCCGAGAACGAGGACGGTCTTGCTCATCGGCTAGAGATCGAGCGGTGCGAAGCCGGCGAACATCTGTGCGGCCTCGGGCAGGTCCTGCAGCTTAACGATGTCGCAGGTGCTCCAATAACGCGCCCAGAGCGCTTTCACGCGCTCGTTGGTGTGGGCCGCGGCTGCGCCGCCGGCTTCCCACTCGAAGACCTCGACGATGGTGCCGTCCTGCGCGGTGCAGACGATGGCCTCACGCGCGGTGGCGAGGCCTTCTTCGCGCAGTAGCGGCAGGTGCTCGCGGGTGAGCTGGAGCAGGTCGGCCGACTTGCCGGGCTTGGGGCGGTACGCGACGATCACGACACTGCGACCTTCGACAGGGTTCATGCGTTTCTCCACCGGGCGGACGGGCTCGAATTCTGCTACGCGAGGAGTGTACGGCGGATGCTCCCACGCGGCCAAGAGATTTCCGTGGCCGGAAGTCTTGCTTGGCCTGTGACACTTGCGAAAGTGTCCTTGGCGTGGAGGCGGCGGCTCCGGGCGCTCGGTAGGCTCCTCCTAAAGGTTGAATTGGAGGAGAGAGATGCAGATCCAGAAGCGACAGATTCCCTGGTTGATGGCGGCAGGCCGGGCGCTGCTGGGGCCGGTGCTGATCGTCGCCGACAGGTGCGGATGGAACGGCTTTGCCCTGGCCGCGCTGATCGTCACGGCGCTGGTCTCGGACATCTACGACGGTGTGCTCGCGCGGCGGTGGCACTGCGACACGCCCGGCGTTCGGCTCTTCGATTCCATGGCGGACACGTTCTTCTACGCCTGCGTGGTGGCGGCGCTATGGATGGGCAAGCCGGTGCTGTGGGCAACGTGGCGCACGCCGGTGCTGGCGCTGGTCGCGCTCGAAGCGGCACGCATCGGCTTCGACATGCTGAAGTTCGGCAAGCCGGCGAGCTATCACTCGTATCTGGCCAAGACGTGGGGACTGGTGCTGGCCGCCGCAGTGGTGACGGTGTTCGCGCTGGGTCACGCGACGGTGTTGATGGCTGCGACGGTTGCCCTGGGTGTGGCTTGCAATGCCGAAGGGATCGCGATGTCGCTGATGCTGCCGGAGTGGCGGAGGGACGTGAAGACGCTCGTGGTCGCATGGCGGCTGCGGCAGGAGTTGATGCGCAGAGGTGTCGTGCGGAGCGGCGCAACTTCGGTTGCCGCAGAAGGTGCAGCCGTTGCCCGATAGAAATCTGGCGTGGGAGCGTTTCCGTATCGGGAAAAGAGCGGTGGTGGAACTGACCAGGCGAGGAAGGAATCGGGTTTGTACCAGCATGCCGGATGTAGCATTCGTGAGCCGCTGTCCACCAGAGCGGCACGGAGGCGAACATGAAGGCATTTTTTGGGCTGGCTTCAGAAGGTCATGAGCCCAAGGTGCGAGACCTGCGGCAAAACACAGGGAAACAATCGTGGTTGCGTCGATTGCCGGCAGTTCGATAGCGATATGCGGGTTTGGTAGATCGCCGGCTCCAGGCTAAAGCATAGCTGAGCTAAGCAGTCATCCTGACTCATTGATCACGAAGTGATGACAAGGTAAGCGCGATCTATTTGCCGGAGAAATGCCAGAGCCAGAGGTCGTTCTCTTTCGCGGCTTCCGACCATTTTCCGGTGGCATAGTTGTAGTCGCTGAGAACCCGGTGGATCGCGACAAACTCCGGGTGCGCTTTCAGTTCCCGCTGGAGGCTGGGTAAAGCTACAGCTGGATCGCCGCAAAATAGCTCTTTGCGGAGCTCGACGATCTTTCTGCCTCCGACCTCATACGGTTTCCCCGCTGGCGAGCTCGTACTCAGTTGAGAATGAGATAGGACCTTTATTTCGCCGCGCGGTACCGATGCGGGAGAGATTTCCCTGCAGGCGGACGCAGCGTCGGACTTGCGACCTGCAGCGGACAGAGCGTACGCGTGATCGAGGTTCAGGGAGTACAGCACGTACTTCTCATAGACGTCGGGATTCTGGCCGGCGATATTCAGGGACACTCGAAGAACGTCAACGGCCTTCGCAGCCTCTCCGGCGCCCAGCAGATGCAGTGCGAGTTCCTCAAGGGACGTTACGGTTATGTAGTCGCCGATCCGTTCCGGATGAAGGGTGGTTCTCCGCAATCGATATCCGGCTACTTCATCCAGCAACGGTGTCTCTTCTGCAAAGCGGCCAGCTTCATGCAAGCCATAAATGAGCATCTCCAGCGCTTGAAGACGATTGGGGCCGGGCAGGTCGGACTGGAGCAGTTGTTGAAGCTCTGGAATGAGAGTTCCTCCCGGCTTTCTGCCATTGTTTAGCACCTGATCGACTTGCGCTTCGTAAAAGGCCGGACGAAGGCTGATGATGCTCTTGTAACTCGCTGTTTGCTGCTCCGGTGTTCCCCAGTGTGCAAGTCCCCAGTATGCAGCTACAGATTTGGGGTCGAGTTCCACTGCCTTTTCGAAGCAGTGTGTTGCATCGGCACGGTATTGACTGTTGAGCCGATTGCCCTGTCGTATGAGGTCGTCAACAGACATGGCGCCGGAACAGGGCAGCAAACCGAGACCGCCGCGCACCGCTTCCAACTCTTCATGGCTCGGCATGTGGTCCCAATTGGTTACTGTCCCGTGGACCGCACGGTCATCATGCGGAGGAGCGACCTGAATGATCACTTGCTGCCCTGCATATTTCGCATCGAGCGACTCTGCGAGTAAGGCAGTTTCCATCGCAGGCCAGAAGAGACTGAAGCCGCTCAACGGCTCCAGTCTTACGGGTTTGCTCGCTGCATCGAGTTGCGCCAAAAACAGATTAGGCGAGCTGATGGCGTGGATGAGACGTTCATCGCGTCCGTAAACCGGAGCGGTATGCGACATGACAAGGGCAACGGTGTGTGGGAGAGGGTGCTGGGCGAGTTCGGAGGCAAGCGGAAGCCGTGATGCGCTTTGCGCATAGCCGCTCGATGCGGAGACCGCGAACGGCACTGATGCAGAGACCAGGCAAAAAAGAAGGCGCGCGAAGCTGCTCATTTAGCGGTTATAGTCGCGTGGCTAACATCCTCGCGAGAGGGAGTGTGACAGTTTCTCGACCGCCACAAACGGAGAAGCCACGGATCTCTCCGTGGCTTCTGCGCTGATGCGAGGTGGGAGTGTTACGCGACGACTTCGATGCCCATCGAGCGGGCGGTGCCGCGGATGGTCTTGGCAGCAGCTTCGACGGACGCGGCGTTCATGTCCGGCATCTTCTGCTTGGCGATCTCGAGAATCTGCTTCTCTGTGACCTTGCCCAGCTTCTCCTTGTTGGGCGTGCCGGAGCCCTTGGGGATGCCGGCGGCCTTCAACAGCAGCACCGGCGCCGGGGGCGTCTTGGTGATGAAGCTGAATGTGCGGTCGGCATAGACGGTGATGACGACCGGGATGGTGAGGCCGGCCATCGCCGGGTCTTTGCTGGTGCGCTCGTTGAACTGCTTGCAGAACTCCATGATGTTGACCTGGGCCTGGCCGAGCGCGGGGCCAACGGGCGGCGCGGGCGTGGCTTTGGCGGCAGTGATCTGGAGCTTGACGTATCCGGTAATTTTCTTCGGTGCCATGTAAATCCTCTTCGGTGTTGCGAATTTTTGCTGCGGTGCGGAAGGTAGAAGACGCACGGTGAAGCGGCCGTGCGAGCTCCCGCGAAACTTATCTCAGGGGCTGAAGCCCCGGTCGTTCAAACCTCATATTGTCTGGGCTGAAGCCCAGACCTACCGTTCGTGCGTTGCTCCGGTAGTTCGTGCGGCCCACCTTAGCGACGATGAAGCTGTCGCGAAGATGGGTCACCCATTGCGTTACAAACTTTAGCCTTCAAACTTTTCGACGTTCGAGAACTCCACCTCGGTGGGCGTCGGGCGGCCGAAGATCGAGACCATGACCTTGAGCGTCTGCTTGTCTTCGTTGACGTCGTCAACGGCGCCGTTGAAGTTGGCGAAGGGGCCTTCGTTGATGCGGACCTGTTCACCCTTGGTGAACTTCATCTTCATCTTCGGCTTGTCCTTCGTGACGTCGGAGCGGTTGAGCATCGCGTTGACTTCCTGCTCGCTCAGCGCGTTGGGCTGATCGCCCGTCTGCAAGAAACCCGTAACGCGGGGCGTGTTCTTCACCACGTGCCAGAGATCGTTGTCGAGAGCCATCTCGACGAAAACGTAGCCGGGCAGAAAGACGCGGTCGATGGTGTACTTCTTGCCGTTGCGCAGCTCGGTGGTCGGCTCGGTGGGGATTTCGATGCGGCCGACGCGGTCTTCGAGGTGGTAGGCGGCGACGCGGGACTGCAGCGACTCCTTCACCTTGCGCTCAAAGCCCGAGTAGGCGTGGATGATGTACCACTTGAAATTCTCGTTGTGCGCGGGAGCGGCTTCGACGCCGTCTTCCGGAGGAAGCGGGGTGCCGGCGCCTTCGGTCGCGTCCGCGATCGGCTGCTCCGCTTCAAGGTGTTCGTTATTCTGCTCGTCTGCCATTGGCTATGCCTTCTCGCGCGGTACGGAAATTAGTGCTTGAGGAAAAATGTGAAGATCTTGTCGATGCCCTTGCCCAGGACGAGGTCCACGAGCTCGAAGTAGGCGGCGAAGATGAAGACGGTGACGATGACGACGGTCGTGGTGGTCTGCACCTCGGTGCGCGTGGGCGCGATGACCTTGCGCATCTCGGCGCGCACGTCATGCAGGAATGTCATCAGGCGCTGAGGGCCGGCGGTTGCGCGCTGTATGCCGGAGGACTGATCGTCGGGTTCTGCCACTGCTATTGCTTTGGCCATTGTGCTGTCTTCAACCTTCATACACGCTCGCGCGTGCGGGAGTCTTTAGGGTGGTACGCCGGATCAGCTGTCGGAGTTCACGATCGGCTGGCCGGGGAGGTGATGGCAGGGGCGCTCGGATTCGAACCGAGAAGTTCGGTTTTGGAGACCGACAGTTTAACCGTTGAGCTTACGCCCCTGTGGTGCAAGCGAACAGCGAACAGGTAACAGCGAACAGATGGCATTTCCTGTTGGCTGTTCGCTGTTGGCTGCTTACTTTGTTTCCTTGTGATCGGTGTGCTTGCGGCACGTGTTGCAGAACTTCGACATTTCGAGACGGCCGGTGGTGGTCTTCTTGTTCTTGGTCGTCGAGTAGTTCCGGTTCTTGCATTCCGGGCACTGGAGGGTGATGATTTCGCGCATTGGTTAATCCTTCCGTTTGGCCAACCACCTCGGTTGGCAAGCAGCTCGTCAATCTGTTGGACTGACACGCCGCGACGCAGGGCATAGGGCCCCTGCTGCCCAAATCCTGAAATGTGGTGCTGGGGAAAAAGCGGTCAGGCGCACGCTCGTCCTTATCTATTATCCACGAAAAGCCGGAATTCGGGAAGCAGTCCCCTCTAGAGAGCGGCATGACACTCTTGAAAGTGTCACATCGTGCCGTAACGGCTTTCGCTGGAAGACGCGACACTGTCTGCGATTCCCGGAGGATTCATGGCCTGCATCCATAGACGTCGGCTTCTTTCAGGGATTAGCCCGAAACCTGAAACGGCCCGGGGGGAAACCAGATCGCTGAGTTTGATCGTTCTGAGTTTGCTGCTCTGGGGCAGTTCAGCGGGCGGTCAAACGCTGGAATCAACCGTAAAGCCCCAGAACGACAACCTTGCGCGGATTTCAGGGGCGACTCTGTTGGTTGGCTATCCCAGCGACCTTTGGCTCACTCGCGGGACTGACACGATGCACGTAGAGGGGAATGGATGTCGCGATGAGTCCTGGTTACCGAGCATCTCCGCGGATGGACACATACTCGCCGTGGTTCGCACAGAGAACTGCGGGACAGGGCGAATTCCAGTCACACTCGATACCCAAAAGCCGGGAGCGCAGGGTATTCCACACGGCAACCTGAAGTTCGACAGAGGGGAGATTTCGGTATCACCTGACGGCAGCAAGCTAGTATGCAGCAGGCATAACCAGGGTTCATCTTGGAACCTTCAGATACTCGATCTCCGCACCGGCGAAGTTTCCCTCGGACCGGAGATGCGGGATGATCCCGGAAGAGAGATTAGTTGGTCCCCGGACGGCCACCGGTTCGCCTTCGAGACCCATTTTTGGGCCGACCGGGGTGTTCCCGCGTTTCGCAATGTTTATGCGATTTACATTTTCGACATCGAAGCCCGGAGCACGACTCAGATCGGCGTCGGTCATTCACCATCCTGGTCCCCTTCTGGAGACTTGATTGCGTTTGTGGGATACGTCCCGCAAGAGAAGAGGCAAACATCGGCGTGGTGTGACGCGGGAAGATGCTATGAGCCAGGTGCCGATACGGTGAGCGTAATGAAAGCCGACGGGACTCAGACTCGGACACTGATGACCTTTCGCTCCTATATTCACGGTGTCGCACCCGTTTGGTCACCTGATTCCCAGACGCTGCTCGTCAACAAGTCCCGAAATGCCGAAGACGATAGTTACGACATCTACGTGTTGGATTTGGCAACAGGAAAAAGGCGGAGAATTTGCAAGAACACTATGCCGGTATATGCGTGGGTCCAAGCTCACTAAGGCATCTGTAGAAGAGCGCACGGCACAAAAAGAAGCGGCGAGCCGAAGCTCGCCGCTTGTCTGTTGTTTGGAATGCGTTACTTGATGATCTCGGAGATCGTTCCGGCTCCGACAGTGCGTCCGCCTTCGCGGATGGCGAAGCGCAGACCCTTCTCCATCGCGACCGGGGTGTGCAGCGTGATCTCCAGCGCAATGTTGTCGCCCGGCATCACCATCTCGGTGCCGGGCGGCAGCTTCGCCGAGCCCGTAACGTCCGTCGTGCGGAAGTAGAACTGAGGACGATAGCCGTTGAAGAACGGTGTGTGACGGCCGCCTTCTTCCTTGCTCAACACGTAGATCTCGCCCTTGAAGTCGGTGTGCGGCTTGATCGATCCGGGCTTGGCCAACACCTGGCCGCGCTCCACATCTTCCTTCGCGATACCGCGCAGCAGCAAGCCAGCGTTGTCGCCCGCCAGACCTTCATCAAGCTGCTTCTTGAACATCTCGACGCCCGTGACAACCGTGTTCTGCGTGTCGCGGAAGCCGACGATTTCAGCCGCTTCGCCAACCTTCACCTTGCCGCGCTCGATGCGTCCCGTGACCACCGTGCCGCGACCCGAGATCGAGAAGATGTCTTCGATCGGCATCAGGAACGGCAGGTCGACCAGGCGCTCAGGCTGCGGAATGTACTTGTCGACAGCGGCCATCAGTTCGTCGATCTTGGCTTCCCACTGGGCTTCGCCGTTGAGCGCGCCGAGAGCAGAGCCGCGGATGATCGGCGTGTCGTCGCCGGGGTAGTCGTACTTCGAGAGCAGCTCGCGCACTTCCATCTCAACCAGCTCGATCAGCTCTTCGTCTTCGACCGCATCGCACTTGTTGAGGAACACAACGATGTACGGAACGCCAACCTGGCGAGCCAGAAGCACGTGCTCCTTGGTCTGAGGCATCGGGCCGTCGGTGGCAGCAACGACGAGAATAGCTCCGTCCATCTGCGCGGCGCCGGTGATCATGTTCTTGATGTAGTCGGCGTGGCCCGGGCAGTCGACGTGCGCATAGTGGCGGTTGGGCGTCTCGTACTCTACGTGCGAGGTCGAGATCGTGATGCCGCGCTCGCGCTCTTCAGGCGCGTTGTCGATCGTGTCGAACGAGCGGAACTTGTTCGACGGGTTGTGCTTGCTCAGCACCTTCGTGATAGCCGCAGTCAAGGTCGTCTTGCCGTGGTCGATGTGACCGATCGTCCCGATGTTTACGTGAGGCTTGCTGCGATCAAATTTTTCCTTCGCCATGATGTTCTCCGTCTTGCGCTTGAAGTTATAAAGCCCGGGGCTGAAGCCCTTTATCCGTTCGCGGATTCAGTGGGCTAAAGCCCACTGCTCCCTCCGGCGGCGATGCCGCCAAAACCTGCATGTGATGTGAGTGGAACCGAGTGCCTAGTAGTAGGCGTACAGCTTGAAGAATTTATTGCGGAGGGCGAGGTCGATCTGCTCCAGCGAAGCGAGGTAGAACTCGCGGATCTGGCCCTGGTCGCCGCTGGTGAGCCGTGCGTAGAGCACGGCTGTCTGCGCTCCGAGCTTGCCGCTCTGAAGCACCGACTCGAAGTCGCGGATGCGGAGCGCGGCGCGCTGCACGGACTTCAGGAAACTGGCGACATTGCTGGACGCGAACGACGACTCCACGGCGTGCTTGACCTCGGTAAAGGCCTGCTGGTCGCCGATGGCCATGGGGACACGCTCGTAAAGAGCGGCGCTGCGGTCGATGGGGTTCGCGGAGTTCGCGGAGGGGGTGTGCTGCGCCATGAATTAAAAACCTGCCTGGGAAGCGTTCAAGATTTTGGAGCGGGAGACGGGAATCGGACCCGCGACCAACAGCTTGGAAGGCTGTGACTCTACCACTGAGTTACTCCCGCTCATCTGTTACGGCCTCAGGGGCTAAAGCCCCCTATTGCTGTGACTCCGGTTGCATGGGCTAAAGCCCATGCCTACCGTTCGTGCTCTTACCGCGATGCCAAGTTGCTGTTACGGCCTCAGGGGCTAAAGCCCATGCCTACCGTTCGTGCTCATCACAAAACTCTTGCTGCTCGAACAAATCTGGAGCTGATGATGGGGCTTGAACCCATGACCTCTCCCTTACCAAGGGAGTGCTCTACCACTGAGCTACATCAGCCTTCCGACTGCAACTTGCGCAGCCACTTAATCCTACCGCAAATCGCTTGCGGATTTACCCTCAGCGAGCCCGCATCCGGGTGTGTACTACCCGAAATGCGAAAAACGCCAGCAATACCCAGGTCAACTGCTGGAACTTGCCCGGTTCCATGGTCAACCGTACCGCAACTGCAAGCCCTGCCAGCACAACCAGAGCGATGATCATGCGACCGTTGCCGGAAGGGTTCAGATCCATCGCTTCAGCCTTGCTGCCCCGGCGCTAACGCCGGAGAAAAAAATGGTGCACAGGGGAGGATTCGAACCTCCGTAGCGCATAACGCGGCAGATTTACAGTCTGCTGCCATTAACCACTCGGCCACCTGTGCACTGGTCTGCGCGCAATCCCGAACCTGTCCATTCGCCATACGAAAGCCGCTCGCGGAAACTCTGCGGGCGAACAATTCGGTCTGCTGGTGGACACTGCAGGGCGGGAACGACACGCAGTTACAACCAAATTCTGTCTTCGCGCGGTGGGGTTGAATCTGGAGCTGGCGAAGGGATTTGAACCCCCGACCGCCTGATTACAAATCAGGTGCTCTACCAGCTGAGCTACGCCAGCCCACATTGCGAAGAAAACGCCTCCCGCTTGCACGGCAGACAGAGACAACTTTACCACAGCGGATGGGTGCGGCCAAAGGCCCCGCGCGCCGCCCTAGTGAATGATCTGCGGCTTGTCGGGCGAGACTGCGCCGCAGTCCGCCGAGACGAAGTGCATGTCCATCGTGCTGTCCATCTGCATGGAGCGGTTGCCGCCGGGGTTCATGCTCAGATGCATCACACCGTGGCCGCTCTCCTTGGACTCGAACGTCATGTCGAAGTGCCCGGTGGCCCCGCCGCTCTTGCAGGCCAGGTCGAAGGCGAAATGGTTGGACGTCCACACCTCGTTCGAACGCACACAATCCTTCTGTCGCTCTGAGTTACCGAGGGCCCTGGCGTAGCTTTCGGGCGTCAGGCAGGAGCGCACCTTTGTCGTCATGCTGCCCATGGACATGCCCTGAGGCATCGCCGCGCCGGACATCTTCATGGTCGAGGTGGTCTCCCACAGCCCCATGCGCATGGGCGGAGTCGTCGGAAACTGGAGCAGAAGGGCTGCGCCCACAAGGCCGGAGCTGATGACGTGCAGAGTCTTCATGGCGTTTCTCCTGTACTAGAAAGTGGCGCGCCGAACGTCTATCAAAGCGCGGCAGGTAGCGGTGATCCTCTCCGTACATTGGTATATCGCGCCGGGCGGTCCTTTGGTTGGAAATCTTCGAGGTTTAGTGATGAAAGTTTTCTGCTCTGGAAGTGTGGAACGGCGCTCGGCATCAACGCGCGCCGTACAGCGGTTGGCGGATGGTAGCATTTCTCCCATGACAGCCCGTTTGCGCGCGTTTCCCGGGGTTGCCGGACGCCTGATCCTGCTGCTGACGTTGGCGGCCGTTTCCGCCGTGGCAGCCTCTGCACAGTCCGGCGACGACGGTGGCCCGCTGCAGCGCAATCCCGATGTGCCGACCCGTCGCGCCGTCAACAACGAAGCCATCACCAAGATGAGCAAGGCCGGCCTCGACGAGGCCATCATCCTGCAGACCATCCAGGCGCAGCCGGGGCAGTACGACCTTGCGCCGGACAACCTTATCGAGCTGAAAAACGCCGGAGTTTCGGCGCGCGTGATCGCCGCCATGCAGGCCAGGGCCGCAGGTCTCGGCGTGCGCGCGACGGACGAGAAGCCGGTTGCACCGGCCCTCGACGAGATCGGCGTTTACTACAAGGACCGCAGCGGAGCGTGGGTGCCGCTGAAGACTGAGCGCGTAGTGTTCAAGTCGTCAGGCTGGCTGAAGAGTGCCGTGACCAACAACATCATCAAGCGCGATATGAACGGCCATCTCGAAGGCCAGCGCTCGCCGCTGAAGCTGAGCACCGGCGTCGAGTTGATGATCTATGCGCCCGCCGGCACGGACGCCGCCGAGTACGATTTCATCCGTTTCGAGGAGAAGAAGGACGCCCGCGAATTTCGCACTCTGACCGGCGGTGTGTTTCACTCGGAGTCGGGATCGGCGCGCGATGAAATCGAGTTCAACCCGAAGAAGGTCGGTCCGCAGATGTACAGCTTCACCGTGCCGGTCGACATACAGAAGGGCGAGTACGGCCTGCTGCCGCCGGGCGCGGCCAACCAGAGGGGATTCGCGGACACAGGAAAGATCTTCACGTTCTCGATCCCTGAGTAACTATGCGAAAACGTAGGCACAGGTCGCTGTACATCGCTCTGGCACTGCTGGCAGCGGTGACGGTCGTTCTTGTGCTGCGGCAGAAGGCCCCGCCGGAAGCCGCGCGGCTGCTGCCGGAATCCGATGCGATCGTCTACGTGCACCTGAAGACGCTGCGGACGCTGACACACTTCGATGCTTCCTCGTCCGTGCACAGCCCCGAGTTCCAGCAGTTTGTCGACGCCACGGGCATCGTGCCGGAGCGCGACCTGGATGCCGCCGCCGTCGCGCTGCATCGGGTCGACAGCATCGCCAATGCGATGGCGAAGCCCGGCAATGGTAAGTCGCCGCGCGCGGAGCTGTTCGTTTCCGAAGTGTTTATCGGCAAGTTCGATGGGCAGAAGCTGGCGAAGTACTTAGCCCATGCGGCCACCGCGCGCGAAAGCTATGGCGGATGTGACATCTACAGCGTGCCGATCGACGGCCAGACAGTGCGGGTCGCGCAGCTTGGCTACGACACGGTTGCTGCTTCGAACATGCCCACTGCCGAGCAGATTCATTCCATGATCGACCGGCAGCGTGCGTCGGCGCTGTGGACGCCGGGTTCGTCGCTGCTGGCCGCGCGCTATGATGAGGTGCCGCTGCTCTCGCAGGCCTGGGCCATCGGCCACATCGGACTGCCCTTCGCCGCCAATGGACACATCACGCTGCTTGGCCTGGAATTGCCGCTGAGCGAAGACACGGACCTCGTCGCGAGCCTGCGCTACAGCGGCTCAGTGCACCTGCGCGTGGAAGAGATTGCGCCGAATGTGAACTCGGCTGAGCGCACCGTCGAAACCATGAACACGCTGCTGAACCTGTGGCGCAGCGTTCAGAACGAGCAGCACGTTCAGACCCCCGGCGCAGAGGCCCTGAGGTCGCTCATGGACTCGGTCGAGATCGTGCATCATAAGGATCGCGCTATTCTTACAGCGGTCGCGGGTACGGAGCAGTTGAAGCTCCTGGCCTCTGCGGCGAACACCCCGCAGCCAACGCCGCCGGCCGCGGATGCGACTCCGCCGGCACTGCCTGCGTCCAAACGTTAAAGAACCACGGTCCGCGATCAAATATCTTTCTGGAGATTGTTCATGTCGAAGCTGACTGCCTGCCTGCTCGCCGCTTCCCTTCCCCTCACCTGCACGGCCTTTGCGCAAACCGTGCTCACCGGCCAGGCGGCATTCACCGACTACAACCAGCAGAAGCCCGGCGTGCGCCACCACATCACGGTCGGCGACCTGCCCGCGCCGAATCCTGATGAAGCGGTCAACAACGGCCCGCAGCTCGTTGCGAAGCCGGCTAACGCGTGGCCCATCGCACCTCCGGGCTTCAAGGTCACGCTCTACGCCGGTGGAGATTTCAAGCCCACCGCCGCCTCCTCGTCTATCAACAATCAGGCGCCCTCTGTGCCCGCTGCTCCATCCACTTTCCGGGAGCCGCGACTGCTCCGCACCGCACCGAACGGCGACATTTTTATGTCCGACTCGCACGGCGACAAAATCTTTGTCCTGCGCGGCGTGGGAGCGGACGGCAAGGCCGTAAAGATATCTACCTTTGCCAGCGGGCTGAGTCTTCCCTTCGGCATCGCGTTCTATCCTGCCGGCGAAAACCCCAAATGGGTCTACATTGGCAACACCGATTCAGTCGTCCGCTTCCCCTACAAGTCCGGCGACCTCGTCGCCACGGGAGCGCCGGAAAAGATCGTTCCAGAGCTCCCCGGCTTCGCTCAACTCCGCGGAGGTGGCCACTGGACGCGCGATATCGTCTTCACGAAAGACGGGCAGCACATGCTGGTGTCGGTCGGCTCCGGCTCCAACGTCGACGACGCCGATACTCATCCGAACGAGTTCCATCGCGCCGACGTTCTCGAATACACGCCTGCCGGCAAGTTCGAAAAGGTCTACGCCTACGGCATCCGCAACTGCGTGGGCGAGGCGATCAATCCAATCACGGGCTCGCTGTGGTGCTCGGTGAACGAGCGCGACAATCTCGGCAACCACCTGGTGCCGGACTACGTGACGAGCGTGCCCGAAGGCGGCTTCTTTGGCTGGCCGTGGTATTACATGGGCGGCCACCGCGACCCGCGCCTGCAGGATCCCTGCGCCAACGGAACAGGCCCCAACCCGCAGGCTCCGGCGCTTACGGCCGAGCAGGCAGCCAACTGCAAGCGAATGAACATTGCTTCGAAGGTCATCACACCCGACGTGCTGGTGCAGCCGCACATGGCGTCGCTGGAGATGGTCTTCTATCCCAGCGGCGGCTCGTTCCCAGGCTATGGCGGCGACGCCTTTGCCGCCGAGCACGGATCGTGGAACCGGAAGAACCGCGCGGGGTACGAGGTCGTCCGCATCCCGATGAAGAACGGCAAGGCGACCGGCGAGTACGAGGACTTCCTCACCGGCTTCGTGACGGCGGACGGCCAGGTGTGGGGACGTCCCGTGGGCGTGACGGTTGCGAAGGACGGCAGCCTGTTCGTCAGCGATGACGGCACACGCAGCGTGTGGCACGTGAGCTACGTGGGCAAATAGATCACATAGAATTGGACGCATGCCAACCTGCCCGTATCGTTATGTTTTGAGTGTGACGACGCTCGCCTTGGCGATGGGTGTGGTTGATGGCTATGCTCAACAGAATTCTTCCGCGGAGCGTTTGAAAACTGCCGGAACGATGTATTACACCCCTACGCAGGATGGTCTGCAATCTTTCCGTTGCGACGTCGCCTTCGATTTCAAGTCGGAGTTCTTACGACAAACCGGACTCAAAGACATACCAGACGACAACCCTTTGCTTGTGTATTTCCGTTCCGTACAACTGTCTATAACAGATGATCTTCACACCGGCGGAACATTGAATTGGTCAGAAACGAGCCCTCCTCCCGCTGGGTTGGAGCACGCTGTCGAACAAATGCGTGGCGGTTTCAAAGGAATTGTGGGTGTCTTTTTTCAGGCATGGAATCCTTATATGAACGGAACGCTTGCATTTCTGCCCGCTAAAGACAGCGTTGTTGAAGAGACCTCAACAGGATTGACCCGCAGCGCAACCATCGGGCGGGAAACCATAGACGAAAAGTTTGATCGCAATCTTCTTCTGACCGAGGTCCACACCCTTTCACCATCGAATGAATCTAAGGTGTCGCCTATATACGTCGATACGAAGAGCGGTAAGTTGATCTCGGAGATTCGAGCGACTGCCCCTTCCCACGGAACGGATCCGGCGAAAGAAGTGAATTTCATAATCAAGTATTCGCCCGTCGCGTCTTTTCAAATTCCATCAAGCATAATGATCGACGGGGTTGGAAGAGGTATTTTCTCCTTCAACTTCAGTTCCTGCACCGTAAAAACCACAAGCGACAAGAGCAAGTAGCGTCGGGCTTAGATAAGCAGAAGCTGTTGTGCGAGCCTCTCTACCACCGTTGCCGGATCTCTTCGAAGATCGCAGTCAGCGGACTCCCTTCGCGCAGAGCGAGTACCTAGCGGGGAGCGTTGACGGTGGGGAGCGGCATCAAACCCTCCGTATGAGGTTTGCTGCTGCTCCACCGTGCGTGTCAGCCGGCCTCGATCATCCGGCCCTGCTTCTCCTTCAACTCACCCAGCAGCCGCTCCATCCACTCATCGGGTGCGGGATCGGTATAGGCTACGTCGGCAAGTAGCTCACACGGCGACGAGTTCGCTGGTCAGGTGGTCGAGCAGCTTTTCCGGCTCGGCGGAAATGCCCGTGCGCACCGGCGAAATCTGGATCATGGTGCTGCGCGGCGAGGTCAGCCAGTGGAAGCGCGCGCTCTGCGACATGCGTGCGATGGGGCCGGCTTCGGGGTCGCCCGAAGCGATGCGCGGGATGGCCTCAAGATGGCGGCGGATGTGTTCGATGTCCACATCGGGCCACAGCGCTCGCAAGCGAGCTTCGTCGATGTGCGTGCGGGCGGCGAGGAAGCGCTTCTGCGGAGCGAACAGGATGACGCCCGCGTTGATCGACTCGTCGCGGTCTACGCGAGGCACAACGCGCACAACCGCGTAGTCATACGCTATGGGCTCGGGCACGCTCCACCTCCTCTTCGAAGATAGATGAATGCTCCAGGCGGCGGAGGAAGAAGCGCAGATACTCACCTCGCCGTTGCTCTGCGCTTGCCTCCGAACCTTCGGTTTCGAGCCAGTCGTCAGGAATCTGCGCGACGATATTGGCCAGAAGCTCGGCTGTAAGCACGGCGTGCGCATGCGTCGATGCAGCAGGCATCTCTGTCGCCCAGCGCAGCAGGATGTGCTCGGTGATCTGCTCAAAAGGCGCGAGCGCCTTCTGCTCGGCGGAAGGCCAGTTGTGATGGAAGTAGAGTGCGGCGCCGTGATCGATGAGCCACACCGTCTGACCGGAGCGCCCAGACGCACGGCACAACAGCAGGTTGGCGTTGCGCGACGTGCGGTCGACGTTCAAGGTGAAGGCGTCGAGCCACACCGCAAGGGACGCCGTACGTGGATCGACTGTGTCGCCGGCGGCGGGATCGAACATGGTTGCGCCGGAAAGGAATTTGAGGCCGATGTTGATGCCTGGCGAGGCGCGCAACAGGTCGCGAATCTCGGGGTCGCGCTCCGCCCTGCCGAACAGCGGATCGATGTGAACAAAGACCAGCTCCGGCACCAAGAGGCCGAGCGCGCGAGCGATTTCACCCACTACAAGCTCGGCCACGAGGGCAAGTGTTCCCTGCCCCGCTCCGCGCATCTTGACGACGTACTGCTGCCCGTCGTCTGCCTCGACCAGCGCCGGCATCGAGCCGCCTTCGCGGAGCGGCGTGATGTAGCGCACAGCATTGACGGAACGGAGCGGCATAGAGACAGTGTAGCCTCGCCGCCGCTCCTGGCCGCGTCAACCGGCTTCGAGCATGCGGCCCTGCTTTTCCTTCAACTCACCCAACAGGCGCTCCACCTGCTCATCGCGTTCGAGGACGTGGAACTGGTCGTCGAGGGTGTCGCCTTCGAGCAGCGTTTTGCCGGCGTGGTTCTCCGCCTCCGCGTGCTGGATGCGGGCCTTGAAGCGGCCGAGCGGCGATGTGCGCGCGACGGTGCTGCCCTCGGCGGCGTTGCGGGCGGCTGTGGCTTTGCCGACCATGCGGGCGCGGCGATGCTGCGCGACGAGCATCTCGCACTGGCTCTCGGTTTCCTTCAGCTTGCCTTGGAGCTTGTTGTAGGTGGTGCGCAGGGAGTCGGCTTCGATGCTCTGCTCGGCGAGCTGCCGGGCGAAGCCTTCGGCCATCTGCTGATGACTCAGCGAGCGCTCGAGTGCGGCGCGAGCAAGCTCGTCCTGGTTCTTCGCGACGGCGAGCTCGGCCTTGCGCTTCCAGTCGGCGGTGAGGGCTTCCTGCTCGGTGCGCTTCTTGTCGAGCAGGTGCTGGTCGGCGATGGCGATGGCGACCTGCGTCTTGACCTGGAGCAGCTGGTTTTCCATGTCGAGGACGAGCTGCTTGAGCATCTTCTCAGGGTCTTCGGCGCGGTCGATGAGGTCGTTGACGTTTGCCCGCAGCAGGGTGGCTACTCTTTCCATTAGTGCCATGTGGTGCCTCCTTCGTGGTGCTTCTGTACTTCGCCGGGTCCACCTTAGCGACGATGAAGCCGTCGCGAAGATGGGTCACCCGGATTTGTTTCTGTGTTCAAAGAGGGTTAGCTCTTGCTGTCCTTGCCGGCGTCGATCACCGGCGTTTCGGCGGCGCCGTTGGGGCGCGCCACCATCTGCTTGACGTTCGACATGAGGTCGCTCATCTTCATGCCGCTGAGTGCTTCGAACAGCGCGGGAACCTGCGCGGCGATCTGCGTCATCTCGCCGGTGAGCTTGTGCGCGCCGACGCTGTTGCCGTCGCCGGTGGAGACGATGGTGATCTTGTCGATGTTCTTCAGCGGCTCGGACATGGCGCGTACAACGTCGGCCATGTTGGTGATGAGCTTGTCGACGACCGCGGCCTGCGACCATTCCTGGTAGGCCTCGGCCTTGATATTCATGGCCTTGGCTTCGGCTTCGCCCTTCTGGAAGATGATCGACGCCTCGGCTTCACCCTGAGTGCGGATGGCCTGGGCCTTGCCTTCGGCTTCCGCGATAGTGCGGTTGCGTTCGGCGTTGGCCATGTTGGCGATGCGCTGGGCTTCGATCTCCGACTTCTTGAGGACCGTCGCGATGAGCTCCTTTTCGTTGCGCAGGATTTCAGCTTCCTGCACCTTGACCTGGGCTTCCTTCTCGACCTGCTGCACCTTCACCTGCTCGGCGATGACCTTCTGCTGCATGACGTTGGTCTGCAGCTCGTAGGCCTTGTCGGCCTGGGCTTCCTGGCGACGCGACTGTTCAGTGAACTGCGCTTTCTGGATGTCAAGGTCGCGCTGCGCCTCGGCTTGTTTGCCGAGTGACATGGTCTCGGCGAGCACGCGCTCCTGGTCGGCAGAGGCCTTCGCGACGGCCGATTCACGGAGAGCGATGGCGCGGCGAATGGCGGTGTCGCGCTCGGCTTCGGCGGAGGCAATCTCGGCGTCGCGGCGGATGCGCGCGATGTCGGGGCGGCCCATGTTGGTGATGTACTCGTTCTTGTCGCGGACTTCCTTGATGGTGAAGCTGATGACTTCGAGGCCCATCTTGCTCATGTCCTCGGCGCAAGTGGCGCGCATGCGCTCGCCGACCATCTCCGGCTCCTTGACGATCTGTTCGACCGTAAGCTGGCCGATGATGCCGCGCAGATGGCCTTCCATGACGAGACGGATGAGGCCTTCGCGTTGCGGCGGCGTCTTGGTGAGGAACTGCTCGGCCGCGGTCATTATGGACTCGTTGTCCGAGCGTACCTTGATTTGCGCGACAGCTTCGACCGTTACGGCCACACCCTGCTTGGTGTAGAGGTCCTGCTGCGGGGCGACGTCGAAGCTCATGAGCTCAAGCGACAGCTCGCGCGCGCTTTCGATGACCGGGAAGATGATGGCGCCGTGGCCCTTGATGATGCGCGGCCCACGGAAGCCGTAGACGATGAGCGCCTCGTTCGGGGCGGCCTTGCGGTACATCCGTACCATGATCCCCATGACGATGAGGAGGAAGAGGACACCCAGTCCTATGTAGATGGTCAACTGCGTCGTAAACATATATTCCTTTCTTGAATCGTTCACACACTTTCACTGCGGGGCCCGACTGCGTTGCAGCGATAAACTTTGCGCGAGGGTGCGCGGCTAATCCTTCGGAGTCGCGTCCCCGATTCGAGACGGATGTTCGCCCATCAGTCCATGCTCGAACTCGTCCCAGCGGCGCACGTACGCCACGCCGCGCTGATAGCGCATCACGATGACCTCGGTGCCGCGCTCGATCGCGGAACCGTCATCGGAGCGCACCGCCATGCTGCGACGGGAGCCGTTCTGCGAAAAGAGAATCTCTCCGAAGCCGTTGGCGGGGATGCCGCCGCTCAGCTTGCCGACGATGCCGGTCATCTCGGTGTCGGAAGGCTCGAGGGTCTTCTCCATTGGCAGCAGGACGCGGGTCAGGAACCAGAAGATCAGCGATGCTCCCGCGAGGCCGCTTAGCAGCGCGAAGCCCAGCACCACCGAAGCGATGAAGGGGCTGTAGCGATGCAGCAGGTAGCCGCTTCCGCCAAACCAGCACAGGAACGCGACCAGCGTGAAGCCGTTGAAGGCCGAGATGCCGTGGCCTTTGGTGAAGCCGGTCTTGGTGGCCATGTGGCCGTGCCCGAAGTGAAAGTGGCCGATGTGGATGTGGCCGACGCCTGTAGCGAAGGCGATGACGGTCAGCACAAAGCCCACACCGAAGCACGTGAGGTAAATCGTGTTCCAATCGATTGCGGCGTTCATCGCTTCACTCCTTTTGAAGCTTTCGCAGTTGAACTCTTTGAAGCTTTGGCCGGTGCGGCAACCAGTTGCGGCTGCGGCACGGCGCATAGTGTTCCGGCGCCCGGCCTCAGCAGCTCGAGCAGGCGCTCGGCGAGGCGCGGCGTTTCGAGGATGCTTTCCAGCAGCAGCAGGCAGCAGCGCGAGTCGTCATGCTTGGCTACTGCGAGCAGCGCGCGGCGCAGCTCGGGGTCGCGGCGGAAGCGCTCCGCGCCGCCGATGAGCCAGAGGTCGAGCTTGTCTTCGAGGCCGAGGTCGGAAAGCAGCTCGGCGTGGTAGCCCTCGGGGTCATCGACGAGGTAGCCGGGGTGCACCTTGAAGAACTTCGCGAGCAGCAGGCGCGTGGTGTTGGTGAGGTGCGGGCGGGCTCCACTCTCAATCTGAGAGAGATAGCTCTGCGAGAGCGGTTGGCCCATCTCTTCACGTATGGCGCGCAGGAGCTCCTGCTGGGTCATCGCACGGCCGAGGCCGCGGAGGCTGCCTTCGACTTCCCGCAGGTAACGCATTTTGTCCGAGAGCTTCATATTGCGATCTGCAATATTTATATCGCGGATTGCAATATGTGTCAAGACACGAAAACGCCGGCGCTGAGCAGGAGCGCCGGCATTGGGATCGTGAACCTGCAAAACTCTAGTGGGTGATCGGTTCCAGGGTGCCTGACGGAATCCAGAGGCTGTTTTCCGTGGTGTCGGTGCCGGTAGCGCAGAGCTTCTCGAGCGCGAGATACTTCCGGCGGACGAAATCCAGCATGGCCGTCGAGTTACGTGCCCACTCCAGGCCTTCTCCGATCTGGTCGGACTCGATGACTCCATCGGCAAGGGCTTCAAAGACGATGGAGTGGGCCCGAAGTTCGGTCTCCATCTCTTTCATGTTTTCAGTGATGAGGAGCAGGAGGTTCTGTTGTTTTTTGAGGTTGTGATCCATTTGATTTTCTCCAGGGCGAACTTACACGCATTGTTCGTAGAACTCACAGCATTCGAGCGTCCAAAATCAGGCGACGTTCATGCTCTCGCGTTCGTTCATGCGACGTGCGGCATTTCACCAACTGGACAACACCGGTCGTGGCTTCCGTTCTTGTGCGGAAACTCACTCTGCCAAGATAAACCCCATCTGCCTGAGGATTGTCGCGCTTAAATGCAACTTTGGGGTAACCAATGACCGAAGAGGGAATCTTGACAGGGGCAATACGATCGCGGCCAGAGTGACCTGTCAAACAACAGCGCACGGATGTGCTGTTGTTTCGACCGCAGACCTACTATATGCGATGCGCGACGGGGATGTGGAGTTCAGGAAGCGGAGCCGATGCCGCCGAGCTGCGCCATGGTGGTGCGCAGATACTTGTGCGGGTTCACCGAGGTGTTGTGAATCTGGACCTCGTAATGCAGGTGCGATCCGGTTGTGCGGCCGCTGTGTCCGACGTAGCCGATGACCTGTCCCTTGACGACCATCTGTCCGGCCACGACGTTGTAGCCCTGCAGATGGCCATAGACTGTGCGTATACCGTTGCCGTGATCGATCTCGATCTCGCGGCCGTAGCCGTTGCCGAGGCCGGCCATGACGACGCGGCCGCCGGCGGGCGCGTGCACAGGCGTGCCGTCGGGCGAGCCGATGTCGACGCCCTTGTGGAACTCGCCGTTGCCGACGCCGAGCACCGGATCTTCGCGTTGACCGAAACCGCTGTTGATAGGCCCGAGGATCGGCCACATGTCGGGCACGTTGGAGCCGTCTTCGCCGATGGAGGCAATCGCGCTCAGAGAGCTGCGAACGCCGATGCTGGTGTCGAGCTGCTGGCGCAGCGTGCCCGCCACGGCCGTCTGGCGCAGGGCGTAGAAGGTGTCAAGCGAGCGGTAGTAGTTCTCGTCGGTGAAGGTGGCGCTGTCGTCTTTGAGCGGCGCGGCCTTGGGGTCGACGACCGGCTTCTTGGCGTCGCCGTGGCGGCCGTACGAGAGCGTCAGCTTGCCGGCGGTGAGGCCGTAGAGCGCGGACACTTCGCTGGCCAGCGAGCCGAGGCTGGCGGCCTGCACATCCTTTTCGTGCTCCTGCTTTTCAAGGTGCGCGTAATCGGTGCGGGTCATGGCGAGCTCCTGGCGCAGCTTGTTCATGCGCTCAGTCTTGACCAGCATGCGGCTATAGGAGCCGGCGAGGCCCGCGATGGTGAACATGCCCGTAATGGCTGCCGCGACGAACACGTACACGTAACGCATGGGGATGGCGACCCGATCGACGGTGCCGTTCTCATCCCGGGTGACGTATACGATGGAACGTTTTCTACGGCTCATGCTTCGTGCGCTCTTGCTCTTTCGGAGATTGGAACCAGACGTCTGCGAAGCGTCACTCTACACACATCGGAGTGCGAGCGGCGGGCCCATTTGCCCCGCCGGTGGAGGGCTGATTACCGGACAGACAAACCTCTATCAGTTTAGAGGAGTGGGCGGGCCGGGGCAACCACAGGCGCTATGCTCAAAGTAATGGCGGCAGGGTCAAAGAGCGGGTCGAAAGCGGGTGGCAAACTGGCCCTCGGCGGCGAACTTGCGTTGATTCAGCACATTCGGGAACGGGCTGCGGGCGCGCGCGGTTTTGGGGTGCGGCTGGGCATCGGTGACGATTGCGCGATTTTGAGGGTGAGGGCTGGAGAAGAGATCGTCGTGACGACGGACCTGTCGCTGGAGGGCCGGCACTTTCGCCGGGACTGGCATCCGGCCGCGGCGGTGGGGCACCGCGTGCTGGCGCGCGGGCTGAGCGATGTGGCGGCGATGGGCGCGCGTCCGATTGCGGCGTTCCTCTCGCTGGCGCTGCCGAGCGTGGTGGCAAAGGATCGGCGGTGGGTGGATGGATTTCTGAGCGGGCTGCTTGCGTTGGCGAAGCTGCATCGCGTTCCGTTGGCCGGGGGCGATACGGCGGAAGCGCCTGGGGATGCGGTGATTGCGGACATCATGCTGGTGGGGGCGGCAAAGACGGGGCGAGCGCTGCGGCGGTCTGGGGCTCGTGCGGGTGATGTGCTGTACTGCACGGGAGCGCTGGGCGGAGCCGCGGCCGAGCTTGCAGCGCTGGCGGAGGCTCCGCGGCGGTTTGCGAAGGCGGCGGCGGACGGCACGCATCCGCACCTTTTCCCACAGCCACGCCTTGCGGCCGGACAGGCGCTGCTGCGGCGCGGGCTGGCGACGGCGTGTATCGATCTGAGCGACGGACTGTCGACCGACCTGGCGCATCTGTGTGAGGCATCGGGCGTGGCGGCGGAGGTGGAGGCGAGCCGCATCCCGCTACATGCGCTGGCGGAGAAGCTGTCGCCGGAAGCGCGGATGCACGCGGCGCTGCATGGCGGCGAGGACTATGAGCTGCTGTTCACGGCACGCGCCGCGACGCGGGTTCCGGCGATGCTGGGGGGCGTAGCGGTGACGCGGATTGGGCGCATAGTAAAGCGCGGTGGGCCGCAGGTGGCGCTGGTCGATGCCGAGGGTCATCGGAAGACGCTCGAGCCGGGCGGATGGGAGCACTTCCGCGAAGCATGAAGACCTTCGCCCAGAGCTGGACTGCTGAGGTGCTGACGGCGCCGCCGCTGATCGCGCCGGTGCGGCAGTTCGTTTATCCGCAGCGCATTGCCGGCGAGGAAGATGCGATGGAGCGCGGTGCGCTGCAACTGCTGGTGCGGCCGCGGAGTGGGGGGAGTTTCCTTGCGACGTGTGCGCTGGGGTTCCGAGAGAAGTCGCTGCCGACTGGGGTGTTCGGCTGCCCGGCGCCGGATGACATGCTGGCCGTTGCGGGGGGCTATGCGTATCTGGTGAACACGACCACGCCGGAACACTGCGTGCACCTGCCTCTGCGACCGGTGACGCAGATCGTGTCGGCGGTGGAGGAAGGGCTGATCCTGCTGGCGGGCTTTCACACGGTGGCTGCGGTGGGCGCGGCTGGCCTGCTGTGGGAGACGGGGAAGCTGAGCTGGGAGGGCGTGAAGCTCGGCGAGGTGCGCGACGGCAAGCTGCACGGCGAGGGCTGGGACATGCGGAGCGACCGCGAGCTGCCGTTCGCCATCGACCTGCGTACAGGGACACACGAGGGCGGCGGATTCCTGCGCTGAGTGGAACGTGGCCGTCTGCGGGGCGCCGCCTTGCATGCCACAAAAGCTGCTCCAAATCGTCTATGAACAGACAGCAACCTTTTTGGTTCGGGTGTGCGATCTCAAAACAACTTCAATCCAGGTTTCGGGTTCTCAGAAGCACGGTTTGGAGTGTCTAAGTCGTGTCGGTGTCAATGCGATCAGCGCGGGCGGTTTGCTCATGGTGATGATTCCGCGAAGAAAGAATTGGATCCTTCATGTTTCTGCTATCTAAGCTTGATGAGGTGCCTCGCCGCTTTCCCGGTGACGTTGAGGGGATTCGGGAGTTTTTGCATGACCGCGGCATACCTGCCGGCTCACTGCAGGCCCTGACGCACTTTTCCGCCCGATTGGCGATCGATCCGTCCTTCCGGCGGGATCTCACGTCGCTCGTGCAAGTGGTGATTCGGCGCGAGGATGAGGCGGTCGATTACATGGACCTGCTCGGCATTCTCGTCGCCGCCGCTGCAGGGTCGGGGCCGTTCCATGCGAATGACGAGCAGGAAGAGTCGGTGCGCGAGATCCTGCGGTTCCTGACGCAGATTCGCCGGCCCACTGGAGCGGTGGCTCCGGTGTTCGTGCGGTCTCGAAATGTCATTCCGGACGCCATTGGGCCCGAACCTGTTATCGGCGAACGTGCGTCACTGCCGGTGCGCGCGATCCATGATGTGGCCGCTTCTCCAACATCAGCCATGCCTTTTTTCAGGGCGCAGGAGGAGTCGGAACCTTCGCGTCGGCGGGGAGCTGCGGTCTGGATTGCGGGAGGCATCGCCTTGGCGGTTGCTCTTGGAGCGGGATGGATGCTGTATCCGAAAGGCCGCCCTGCACCTCAGCCGACGGCAGCGCGGATCGTACAGCCTACGGGTTCGCCCGTATCCCCGAGCTTGCCTATACATGAGGACAACGAGCCGCCGGCGGCGCCTGCAATACGTGTTCGGAAAGCTCCGGCGCCGGTGGTCCGAAAGCCCTCGCCCGCTGTTGCGCGACGCCTGAATGAGCTGCGCACGCCTCGGACTGAATCTCCGATGACGGAGCAGGTCGCGCCGGTTCGCCGCCTGCGTACGCTGAATGCAGACGAGAAGATTCCGCCGGTGAAGTTGTCTGCGCCTGCTCAGCCGGCTGTTGTTGCCGAGACTCTTCCGCCTGCCAGGCCGCCGAACGTGGTGGCGGAGAGCGCAGTGACGTCCACGCCGCCAGTGAATACTCCGGCGACCAACACTCCGGGTGTACGGCGCCGTTTGCCGAAGTCGGTGGTGATCAATCCGGGGCCTCCCCGGCAGCCTGCCGGGTCGTCTGGAAGTCTCAATGCGTCAGCGCCGGGGATTGTGCATCCGGCTTCAATTGGCATGATGGCGTCGAACCTGATCTCCAGCCCGGCGCCGGCTTATCCTGTGGCGGCTTCCCAGGCGCGGGTGCAGGGCGAGGTGACAGTCCGGGCGGTTATAGATCGCCAAGGCAATGTGATCGATGCTCGCGTGGTGAGCGGGCCGGAGTTGCTACGCGATGCGTCCCTTGAGGCCGTTCAGCACTGGCGCTATCGGCCCTACATGCAGGGCGGCAGGCCAGTTGAAGTGGCGACCACAGCGGTTCTGGATTTTGAGCTGCCCTGAGGGCTGGTCAGCGAAGCCACGCGGAAAACTACCCGAAGAATGAAGAAGACGGCGCAAGGTAACTGTGCGTCTGCTTCGTATTCTCGTCTTCGTTGAGCCAGCCGCCGCTATCGATGTGTGCGTGCACCAGGACCCGTAGCGAACGATCAACGCGATCTCTGCTGGTGCTGATGAGTGATCGCGAAGAGGACGCTAGAGCTCGCGCTGTCAGAACACGTTCGCGGGTCTGCCGGACGATTTCGGTGGCGGGGGGGGGGGGGAACATTTCCATTCTCAGATTCGATGTCATTTCCGCACCTATGAGTTGAGTCGGAATGCTCTTCAACCCTTTTTACGACATGATCAGCTTGCGGGGCTTTCGTGCCTTGGATCACATCAAACTCCTGTAACGGGCGCAAGCCGTCAACCCGCTATTTACCCGGGGGTTTGATGCGCTTCCGCGATTGCGGGCTGTTTGGAAGGTGTGGCGGAGAGTGGGGGATTCGAACCCCCGATAGAACTTTTGGTCCTATAACGGTTTAGCAAACCGCCGCCTTCAGCCACTCGGCCAACTCTCCTGCGGGGTGAGTTCGATTATAGCGTGCACAACGGTCTGCGTGCGATAGATTCAATTCTGGCTTATTTCGCGGCGCCACCGCACACACCCACAGGGAGGCTACACCGATAACCCAACTCGCGCGTGCAAACAAGATGCGGCTGCTGCCGCTGGTCGGAGCAACGTACTTTATGGTCTCCGGAGGGCCCTACGGGCTCGAAGACATCATTGGCATGGCCGGCTATGGCCGCGCTCTCATCATTCTCGCTCTTGTTCCGCTGCTCTGGAGCCTGCCGACCGCACTCATGGTTGGAGAGCTCGCCAGCGCCATCCCCGAAGAAGGCGGCTTCTACATCTGGGTCCGCCGCGCGATGGGGAACTTCTGGGGCTTCCAGGAAGCCTGGCTTTCTCTCGCTGCCAGCGTCTTCGACATGGCCATCTATCCCACGACGTTCGTTCTGTACCTCTCGCACCTGCTGCCATCGCTGACTGCGGGGCATCGCGGTCTCGCGCTCAAGCTCACCATCGTGCTCGCGGCCACGCTTTGGAACCTGCGCGGAGCGAAGGCTGTCGGCGATGGCTCCGCGGTGATGATGTTCATCTCGCTGTCGCCGTTCGTGGTGCTGGTGGGCTATGCGCTGTGGCGTGCGATGCATGGTGGCGTCGGCATTCATGGCGCCGCGGCGTCCATGGGGACGCGCGATATCGGCGGCGCTGTCAGCGTCGCGATGTGGAACTACATGGGCTGGGATAATGCCAGCACCATCGCCCAGGAAGTCGACGAGCCGCAGCGCAACTATCCGCGCGCGATGCTCGCGTCCGCGCTGACGGTGATGTTTGTGTACATGATTCCGCTTGCGGCGGTATGGGCTGCCGGCATCCCGGCCGACCGGTTCACCACCGGCGCCTGGATCGACGCTGCCAAGGTGCTCGCCGGCGGCGCGCTTGCGCTGGCTATCGTGCTCACCGGGGCGATGGATGGACTCGGCACCTTCAGTGCGTTGACTCTGACGCTCACGCGCCTGCCGTTTGCGATGGCCGAAGATGGGTTGCTGCCGGCTATCCTGCGCAAGCGCACGGCGCGCGGCGTGCCGTGGGTGAGCGTGCTTGCGTGCGCGACTGCATGGTCGCTGGCGCTTGGCTTTACCTTCGAGCGCCTCATCTCCATCGACCTGGTACTGTACGGCGGCGCGCTCATGCTGGAGTTCGCGGCGCTTATCCTGCTGCGCCTGCACGAGCCTGATCTTGCTCGGCCGTTCCGCGTGCCCGGCGGTATGGCGGGAGCGATCGGCGTTGGCGTTGGGCCTTTGCTGTTGTTGGGCTTTGCGCTGTGGGCTGCGCGCGACGAGCGCGTCCTCGGACTCAATGCCCTGCTGTTTGCTTTCGCAGTGGCCATAGCCGGAGCGCTGGTCTATTCGGCGTCCAGCGGCTTCCGGCGACGCACCAGCAGCTAAATGAGGCGGCCCATTCGCTCGCGCACCTCGCGATGAATGGGCCGCCTCGAATTCTCTGGGCTATTTTGCTGCTTTCGCTCTTTTGTCCTTGAACGACTGCTCCGCACGCAGGATGGTCTGGCGCGCGAAGTCGGCGTTGCGCCAGCCGCGCACTTCTACACGCTTGCCTTCGAGGTCCTTGTAGATGGAAAAGAAATGCGTGATCTCGCGGAGGATGTGCGGATAAATGTCTGAGTACTCGAACACATCGTTGTAGCGCGGATTGCCTTCTCCCACGCACAGGATCTTCTCATCGCCTTGTCCCTGGTCGATCATGTCGAGTGCGCCGATAGGCCGCACTGTCTGCACGCAGCCCGGGAAACTCGGCGTATCGACAAGCACCAGAACGTCGAGAGGATCGCCGTCGTCGCCGAGAGTGCTGGGAATGAAGCCGTAGTCGCCGGGGTAGTGGACCGGTGAATAGAGGTTGCGGTCCAGGCGAAATACGTGGAGGTCTTTGTCGTACTCGTACTTGGTAATGCCCTCGAGGGGAATTTCGACTACACAGTTCACCAGGTCGGGAACCTTTTTCCCTACGGGCAATTCAAGATAATTCGGCATACAGGGCGTCTCGTCTCATGGTCGGATGCTGAAGGATTTCAATGTTTCTGTAACCCGCGCGATTGAGCGCGTGAGCAGGTGAAGCGTTGCCGTAACCATAGACAGTCTACAATCAGCGTTATGAAAGGCCTATTGTACGAGTGGACATTCGCCCGTTCAGATTCGGCCATAGATATGTCGTGCTTCGATTGTGGTATGCCCAGCGGCCCTGAGAACTGGCATCATATGTAGACAAAGGGAGCGTTCTCCGCGACGAAGAAATCTAAGCTTTCAGTTGACAGGGCCCCGCCGGACAATTGGCCGCTTCACAATTTCTTCGCGGTCGATGTTCTTCGATCCCGAATCGCTGTACAACTTTTGGCATCCGGAATTGGGAGATACCAATGCTTCATCGTCGTTTTCGCACTTCCCTGCAGTCGGCAATCCTGTTCTCTTTCACGGCATTGGTCGCTTTGAGCAATGTCCCTGCCGGGGACGCGCAGGCAATCCCCGGCGCGTCGCGGACCGCGGAGCTCTCCGCGTTCGCCGGTTACACCAATTCCAATTCGGATTATGGCCGATTCCGCAGCAATGGCGGCACCGTCGGCCTGGACTACACGCGCTACTTCGGCTGGCGTGTCGTGCCGTCGTTTGAAGCGCGCGCCAACCGTACTTCCGGCGTCGACCTGACGACCCAGGAATCCATGCTGTTCGGACCACGTCTGCACATCGACGTCAGGCGCCGCTTTCATCCCTACGTCGACGCCTTGTACGGAGCGACGAAGATTATCTTCGCCGTGCCTCTGAACCCGCACTACACCTCAGATACCGCCCCTACATTCTCCATAGGCGGCGGCGTTGACGTCGACATCATGCGGCACTTTCAGGCCAAAATCGATTACCAGGGCGAGTACATGAACTTCGGCTCCAACGGCACCCAACCGAACAATGCCGACTTTACCCTTGCCCCAACGCTGTTCACGGTGGGCATCAATTACCGCATTCCACTGCATCCGCACAAATCCCAGGCAGACAACCGGTAAGAGCTACGGAAGGGCCTAGGATCCGGCTCTGCCAGTGCTCAAATGCTAGGCTGGAGAGCGGGAGCGCCTCCGCTTGAAACCAGCTTCAACTACCGCAGCTTTGGATAACCCAGCCAACACCATCGCAGGCAGCCGCTTCGTTCGGGCTTGCCTGCGTCAGCCGGTCGATCGCACGCCCGTCTGGTTCCTGCGGCAGGCAGGCCGCTACATGCCGGAGTACATGGCCGTGCGCCGACATCACTCGCTGCTCGATATATGCCGCACACCCGACATAGCCGCGGAGGTCACCATCACCGCGGCCGAGCGTCTCGGCGTGGACGCCGCCATTATCTTCGCCGACCTGCTGCTCCCGCTCACGCCCATGGGGCTGGACTTCGAGTTCGTCGCGGGTGAGGGGCCTGTCGTCAAAACACCTCTGCGCACATTCGATCAAGTGCAGGCCCTGCGTACTGATCGCGCCGATGACCTTACCTACGTCGCGCGAGCCATAGAAAAAGTGGCCGCGCACTTCTCACGGCCGCGCTCGGACGGCGATCAGCTTGGCATCATCGGCTTCTGTGGCGCACCTTTCACGCTGGCCAGCTACATGATCGAAGGCGGCAGCTCGCGCAACTACATCGAAGCCAAGCGCATGATGTACGCCTCGGGCCTGCAGCCTTCCATCTCCTCTGCGCCCTCATCAGCCGCCTGGCCGCTGCTCATGCAGAAGCTTGTGGAGATCCTTTCCGCCTTTGCGAAACAGCAGGTCGAAGCCGGCGCCGATGTCATCCAGGTATTCGACTCCTGGGCCGGCGCGCTCTCGGTAGAGGACTATCGCCAATACTGCCTCGCGCCCACGACCGAACTCATCCGCCGTATCCGCGCCATGGGCGTGCCTGTAATTTATTTCGGCGTCGACACTGCATCGCTTCTTCCAGCGATGCGCGAAACGCAGGCCGATGTCATAGGCCTGGACTGGCGCATTCCGCTCGACGAAGGCTGGCGTGCCGTAGGCCATGGGACGGCTGTGCAGGGCAACCTTGACCCCATCGCTCTCTTCGCGCCCGAGGATGTCCTTCGCGAACGCGTCCGGGAGATACTCCGCGCCGCCAACGGCCGTCCCGGACACATCTTCAACCTCGGCCACGGCATCGTTCCGGAAACTCCCGTGGAAAGCGTGCTGCGGGTGGTGGATTGGGTGAAGGAGTTCGGGAAACCTTCGCTGGCCTGAGACGCGAACGTCGAGTCGATTTCCCTGTCGGACGTTCATCAGAAATAATCCGCTCAAATTTTGAGCGATTGCAAAACCCATCCGTCTCTCCACTGGAAGGCCACCCAAGGAGAGAAGAATGAAAGCGTTCCGCAGATCGCTCAGCCCTGTTGCGTTAAAAACCGTTGCATCCACCGCGCTCGCCCTCGTGCTGGCGCTTCTGCCCACTGCACTTTCGGCGCAAAAGCCGGCTGCGGAAGCAGAGCCGCCCAAGATATCGAAGACGTTCTATCTCAGTAGTGTGTCGGAGCAGATGGAGGCGAACGAGATACTGGTTGCGCTGCGGAACCTGATTGATCCGCGCGTCAAGATTTACCTCGTGAGTTCGCGGAAAGCGATCCTGATGGAAGCGTCCGCAAGTCAGATCGAACAAGCGCAAAAGATCATCGACGACCTGAGCCGCGCGCGCAAGATGTATCGCCTGACGTACACGGTGAGGACCATGGAAGGCGACAAGAGGGTCGGCGCCGAGCATTTCACCATCGTTGCCGTTGCAGGTGAGAGGACCACGCTGCGGCGCGGCAACAGGGTGCCGGTATCGACGGGAATCGTCGGCCATGACAGCTCGACGCCTCCGCCGCAGATCAACTATCTCGACGTGGGAATGAACTTCGAGGTGACACTTTCCGAGATGGGTGATGGCGTGAGCCTGCATTCCAAGGTGGAACGGTCCAGCCTCAGCGGCGAGAAGCTCGCGGGCGACGATCCCGTTGTTCGGCAGTCGACGGTAGAGAACACCTTCTTTCTTGCACCCGGCAAGCCATTCCAGCTGGCGTCGCTGGACGTCGCCGACAGTACGCAGCGGCTTGAGATTGAGGTGGTTGCGGAGCCGATGCCCTGAGGCTGGGCGGTCATCGCCCAGCTATCCCGGCTAAACTGGAGTGAGGAAACAATGTCCTCAGCCTCCTCCAGTTCCGCCATCCTGCTGCTCGCCCATGGGACGCCCAACGTCCTTGCCGAGATGGCGGAGTATCTGGGCAAGGTAACCAGCGGCCGGCCTATGCCGCTGCATGTGGTGGAAGAACTGCAGCACCGGTACGCGGAGATTGGGCTGCGCGATGAGCCGCTGCCCGAAGGGCCTCCGCTGACGCGCTGGACGCTCAAGCAGGCTGAGTTGCTCGCAGCGCAGACCGGCGAGAAAGTTTATGTCGGCATGCGCAACTGGCATCCGTTTATCGCGGATACCGTGATGCAGATGCGGCTGGACGGCGTTACTGAGGCTCGCGTTTTGTGCCTTGCGCCGCAGACCTCGCGGACGAGTGTCGGCCTTTACAGGCGGGCGCTGATGCAGGCCGTGGGCAACGATATTGCGGTTGACTTTATTGATAGCTGGGCCGACGAGCCGCTGCTGGCGCAGGCGTTTGCAGAGAAGCTGTGGCCGGTGTGGGCGGAGGCTTCCGCCACGCTGAACGCGCATGCGCCGGTGCTGTTTACGGCGCACTCTGTGCCGTGCCGCACGATTACGGCGGGTGCGGGGGAGAGCGGGAGGCCCGGCGCTCCGGTGCCTGCGGACGGGATCCAGAGCTACGGCGGCGCAGCCGACCCCGACCCATATCCGGTCGAGGCGAAGCGCACGGCGATGATGGTTGCGGATCGCATGAAGGCTGTCGGCATGACTGATGAGGACTGGTTCTTTGCGTTTCAGTCGCAGGGCATCGCGGGAGCGCCGTGGATCGGACCGACGGTTGAAGATACGCTGAAGGCGCTTGCCGAGTCGGGCCACAAGGGCGTGGTGATGCAGCCGATCGGGTTCCTATGCGATCACGTTGAGATCCTGTACGACATCGACATTGCCTTCCGCGAAACGGCCGCGGACCTTGGGCTGCAGCTGTGGCGCGCCGAGAGCCTGAACGATTCGCCGACACTGATTCGCGCGATCCAGCACGTGCTCGAGGCGCGCTCCGCGCAATGAAGCGCATCGCGATTGTTGGTGGAGGCATCTCGGGGCTGGCCGCGGCTTATGAGCTTGAGAAGTCCCGACTTGCGGGGGCGGAGATCGACTGGCAGCTTTACGAGGCGTCGAACCGGCTGGGCGGCATCGTGGAGACCACGCGCCGGGATGGCTTCGTGCTTGAAGGCGGACCGGATGGGTGGGTGACCGAGAAGCCCTGGGCACGCGAACTGGCGATTGAACTTGGGTTGGAAGATCAGCTGATCTACTCGAACGACGCTACGCGCAAGACTTATATCTATCTTGACGGCGGACTGAAGCCGATCCCGGATCGCATGCGGATGATGGTGCCGGAGGATCTCGCCACGCTTGAGGATTCGCCACTCTTCTCCTCTTCCGCACGAGCGGCTTACGCAGACGAACTTCAGCGCGCCGAGGAGTTGCGCGCCTCTGTTCCTGTCGATGACGAGAGCGTTGCCAGTTTCGTGCGACGCCACTTTGGAGACGAAGTTGTCTCGAAGATTGGAGCACCGCTGCTCAGTGGAGTATTCGGCGGAGATGTTGAGAAGCTCAGCGTCAGGGCCGTTATGCCGGCGTTCGTTGCGATGGAGCACGAGCATGGATCGCTTATCGCTGCTGTTCAGTCGAAGGTGAAGGCTCGCGGGGACAAGCCACCGCAACCCATCTTTACGAGCCTGCGCAACGGTCTCGGGTCACTGATAGAGGCAATGATTGCGAGGCTGCCACAGGAGCGCCTCCTGACGAACCGTACAGCGCTGTCGCTAAAACGCGAGCGCGGTCTGTGGTGCTTGAGGACATCGAAGGGGGCTTCCGGCAAGAGCAAGAAGCATTTCCATAACGTCATCCTCGCTACGCCTGCCGACGCTACACGCACACTGCTCGAGCCGCTCGAACCCGCGGCGTCGGCGCTGATTCCTCAGGACGCAAGCTCCGCTGTGCTGGTCGCCTTCGCCTGGCCAGCGGAGAGTGCGCGCACCTTCACGCTGCCGCCGGGCTTCGGTTTCCTGGTGCCGCAAACCACAGAGGCGGAGCCCGACGAACCGCGCATCCTTGCCTGCACCTTTGTCGACCAGAAGTTTCCCGAACGGACACCGGAGGGTGGACGGATCGTTCGCGTGTTTTCCGGAGGTGATAGCGCCGAGAGCCTGGCAACTCTCACAGACGAAGTGATCGCTGGAGCGGCCCTGAAGCAGCTCGAGAAAATTCTAGGGGTGCTGCCTGCTCCTGACGCGACGTTTACCACCGTGCGCCGCTGGCCGCGCAGCCTGCCGCAGTACGAAGTTGGGCATCTTGAACGGATGGCGCAGCTGGAATCTCTCATCGCCGAAGTTCCCAACCTTACGCTGCTGGGCAACAGCTATCGCGGTGTTGGACTGCCCGATCTTATTCGCGATGCGCGTGCGGCCGCTCGCACCCTGATCGCCTCCAAAAGGTAAACTTGCAGCATGGGCATTACCCTTCAACAGGCTCTCGATTGCTTCGCTTCGGACGACTTGGTCGGCATCGGTATGGAGGCGGATGCGGTGCGGCGGCGTCTGCATCCGGAAGGCGTCGTCACGTACAGCGTCGACCGCACGCTGGACTATGGCGGCGTGACGGATCCCGCGGCGGTTTACGAGGCCGTGGCGGCGACCTTGGAGACGGGCGGAACCGGCGTGCTGATGCAGAGCGATCCCCAGGCCGGAGTCACGCTCGACTGGTTCGAGCAGCTTTTCAAAGGGCTCAAGCAGCGGTTTCCGGGCGTCTGGCTGCATTGTCTTTCGGCGGCCGAAGTGCTCGCCCTGGCGCAGGCCTCCGGCGTCGGCTTGCGCGACACGCTTGCGCGGCTGCGCGATGCGGGGCTCGATTCGCTGCCCGGCGGCGGTTCTGAATGCGCTGTGCAGGATTGGCTGAATGTGCACCGCACGGCGCATCAGCTGGGTTTGGGGACGACCGCGACCATGGTTTTCGGGGCGGGAGAAACTCCGGAGCAGCGTGTGGCGCAGCTCGAAACCGTTCGTTCTCTGCAGGAAGAAACTGGCGGCTTCACGGCGTTCATCCCGCTGAGCTTTCAGCCTTCCGCGGCCGAGCGCGAGAACCGCACCCGCGAAGAGCCTACCAGCGTGGAGTACCTGAAGACTCTCGCCATCAGTCGCATGTTTCTGGACAATGTCCCCAACATTCAGAGCACGTGGGCGACGCAGGGCCTGAAAGTGCTGCAGATGGGCCTGCGGTTCGGCAGCAACGATGTGGGCTCGGTTATGCCCGAAGCGGGAGCGATGACAACGGAAGAAGAGCTTCGCCGCATCATCCGCGATGCCGGTTTCCGCCCCGCGCAGCGCGACACGCTGTACCGAACGATGTTTCTCAATTAGGCATCGCTGGATAAGCACCGCTGCCGGATGCCTCGCGTAAAATCATCAGGTACAGCTCACGCTTCGGAGCCACCCTCTGCTCACTGCCCTACAATCCGTGGCTCTCTTCCTCGCCTCGCCGAAAGGCCTCGGCCACTACTGGAAGACCCACTACGCCGACCACACCTTCCGCAACGTCTATCGCTGGAACGCCTTCGACATCTCGCTGCTGGTTCCCTACTTCATCGTGATGGTCATCCTGGCGTTCTACGGCATCCACCGCTACCAGCTGGTGTGGCTGTACTACCGCAACCGCCGCAAAGCCGCCCACTCCACCCAGCCGCCCGCGCGCTTCGAAGACGCTGAGCTGCCCTTCGTCACCATCCAGCTCCCCATCTACAACGAGCAGTTCGTCATCGACCGCCTCATCGACGCCTGCTGCCGCCTCAACTACCCCCGCGACCGCTTCGAAATCCAGCTCCTCGACGACTCCACCGACGAAACCGTCACCGTCGCCCGCGAGATAGTCGACCGGTACGCCGCCGGCGCCGAAGGCCTCGCCCCGCAGCCCGTCTTCCACATGCACCGTACCAACCGCTACGGCTTCAAGGCCGGCGCGCTGGAAGAAGGCCTCAAGACCGCCAAGGGCGAGCTCATCGCCATCTTCGACGCCGACTTCGTTCCTCCGCCGAACTGGCTGATGCAGGTCGTCCACCACTTCGCCGAGCCCGGCGTCGGCATGGTGCAGACCCGCTGGACGCACCTCAACCGCAACTACAGCTTCCTCACCCAGGTCGAGGCCATCCTGCTCGACGGCCACTTCGTCCTCGAGCACGGCGGCCGCTCCCGCGCCGGCGTCTTCTTCAACTTCAACGGGACGGCAGGGATGTGGAGGCGGGAAGCCATCGACGAAGCCGGCGGCTGGCAGCACGACACCCTCACCGAGGACACCGACCTCAGCTACCGCGCGCAGCTCAAGGGCTGGAAGTTCAAATACCTCCAGGACGTCGAGTGCCCCGCCGAGCTGCCCATCGAAATGACCGCCTTCAAAACCCAGCAGGCGCGCTGGGCAAAGGGCCTCATCCAGACCGGCAAAAAAATCCTGCCCACAGTCATGCGCAGTGACGCGCCCTTCCACGTCAAGCTCGAAGCCTGGTACCACCTCACCGCGAACATCAGCTACCCGCTGATGATCGTCCTCAGCACGCTGCTGATGCCGGCGATGATCATCCGCTCCTGGCAGGGCCCGCTGCAGATGCTGCTGATCGACCTTCCGCTCTTCATGGCGAGCACGATGTCCGTCTCCTCGTTCTACCTCGTCAGCCAGAAAGAGCTCTTCCCGCGCACCTGGTATAAGACCTTCCTCTACCTTCCGTTCCTGATGGCGCTCGGCGTCGGCCTCACCATCACCAACACCAAGGCGGTGCTTGAAGCGCTGGTCGGCCACAAGTCCGCCTTCGCCCGCACGCCCAAATACAGCGTCCGCAAAAAGGGTGAAAAGTCGCAGGCCAAGGTCTACCGCAAGCGCCTCGGCATCATCCCCTGGATCGAGCTCGCCATCGGCTGCTACTTCACCTTCACCGTCTGGTACGCGCTCTCAACGGAGAACTACTTCACGGTCCCGTTCCTTCTGCTGTTCGTGCTCGGCTACTGGTACACCGGCCTGCTCAGCCTGCTGCAAGGCCGCTTCGAACGCAGCGGCACCCGCGGCCAGGAGATCCACGAAAAGCCGTATCCCGTCGGCGTATGACAATCGAGGTATTGTCCCAGGAAGGCACTACACCCACACTCGGGCGGTTCCTTCTTTTCGAAACCCTGTCGCTGATGGACCTGCAGCACCTCCCACCTGTCTCTCCGCACTTCGCACTATTCACTGCATTTGACGCGAGCGATACCCTGACCACCGACATGCTCACCCTTGCCAGAAGCCTGCTTGATCACGGTCTGGCCTACGCCTGCTGTTGGGGAGAAGACTGCGAGCGCTTCCACGATGCCATTGATGAGGAGCGTTTCGTCCCAGACGACGAAGACGAAGAACTCCACGATGTCGTAATGACAACGTGGCATGACGGCGAACCACTGGAAGAGGCATTGGGGTTCTTCGGGGTCCTTGCTCTTCCCACCCCGCTCTACGCCCGCAACTGCCGCGACTACGTCATCGCCTGCTCGCCAAATTACTCGGACATCATCCGTTCAGCCTTCACGTTTAAAGCTGAGCGTCACTCATAACAGCCGCAAGCTCGGCAGTCCGCAACACGCCACGCTCTTCCAGACAGACAAAACAAAAGGCCCGCCGAAGCGGGCCTTCCATCCGAATCGAACCACCTAAAACCGTACACCGAACTTCACCGGGAAATACGACGTCCGGTTGCTGTTATACGGGAAGAAATTCGTCGCATTCTGCTGCGCAGGCGTCGGCGCGGCGATTGCCGGCGTAATGCCCGCGCGATGCTGGTTGTCGACCCACACATACCGCACCTCCGCATACAGCCGCTCGTTGGAGAAGTGCGACACCTTGTACGTCACACCAAATCCGCCATTGAACCCCGCCGCATTCGACGTGTACTTGTCGATCGTCTGGTTCGCCGCGCACTGGTAGTAGCCGTAGTAAACGTCATAGCAGAGACCCGCCGACGGCACGAAGAAGTTCGCGCTCTTGTGATAGAAGCCCGCGCCCGCGACGATATACGCGCCCATGCCCTCGCCGCTTCCACCGGCCAGGTTGATCGTCGGGTTCAGCGTAAACGACCACAGATGCGTGTTGCCATCCAGACCGCTCACAGCGCCTGCACCGAAGATCGTGTTGTACACATACGACTGCGCCGCGATCGTCCGGCCCGTGAACCCGAAGTTGTCCCAGTCGAACTGCAGCATCAGGCCGAAGTCCTTATTGAAATTGCGCCCGCCGCCCACCTGGAAGCCCCAGCTCGGGGTCAGGTAGTGGAACGTGTTGCCCACCGGAAGCGTGAGCCCCGCGCCCGCCAGGAACGCATACTTGTTCGATCCATCGGCGTTGGTGTTGCCGCCCCGGTAGCGCGGACGGTTGTAACCGCGCCGTGGCGGCTGTCCATTCTCATTCTTCAGCGTGAGGAAGTCGAAGGGATTCTTGACGCTCGCCACCGCATCGTTATCTCCGCTCACATTATTCTCCGCACTGCTGCTGGATGAGAATGCGGCCGGCTCAATGGGAGCCTGGAGGTTCAGGTTCGGCTGCGCCGATATCGCCGGCGCCGGCTGCTGCTGAGCGTTCGCCGCGACCATTCCTGCGCCGAGCGCGAGCGTAAGCGCCAGCGAGCGGCGCGCAGTGATAAAGATGCAATTCAGTCTGATCATCTGTTTCTACTCCTCTGATGTGAAGAACGCCCTTACGGGGTCTTTCGGGTTCGTAAACCCGGTCCTTGCATGAATGTTGTGGTCTTGAACGTTCGCTCTACGGTTTGAGACGTGGAAAATCCCATTAAGGATGCAGCAGTTCGTCACCGCCTTGTGACCACGCACCCGCACCGCCACTGCCGTTTTTGCGCTTCAGATCAAGTTCCCCGGGCCTCTTTCGCCTGTTCGCAGCGGTTTTGTGCCGCATAGGGCACACAGCGGTGCATAAACCACATGTGCCCGGTGGCTCCTGGTCTCAGGTCAACTGGGTTGCGGCATGTGTGCCAGCGCGGTATTCTGGGGCTGGCCGTCACGGTCGTGTGGCCATCTCAAACCTATTGGAGCCTCATGCGAAACGCAACTACAAAGGAACCTCCGAGTCTTCGGAACCCCTTCCTGCGCTGCGTCGCGGGGTGCCGATAGGTCTCTTCCAGCTTTGATCTGAAGAAGCTTCGTCTCCACGCCGCGCAGTGCTTTCCAGCCACTGCTGCGACGGGACACGCCTGAGCGCTTTCCCCTCGCCACAACGCAGCACCGTCACGCGTTTCCGTGTGCCCGGCCCGTCTGGCCGCCGGCCCACGGAGCTCGTCCTGCGTGCGAGAGGGAGAGACACCCATGCCTTACACCAACCAGCCCATCCTCACGCCACAACTCACCCTTCCTTCTCCGCCCGGTGTTGCCGTCCGTCGCCGTTGGCAGCGCAGCGTCCTCAGTTTCCTCATGGCCTTCGGCCCGGGCCTCATCGTCATGGAAGCCGACAACGACGCAGGCGCCGTCTCGACCTACATGCAGGCGGGAGCCCAGTATGGCCTGCACCTGCTCTGGACCCTGCTCGTCCTGCTCCCAATCTGCTACTTCGTACAGGAAATGGTTGCGCGGCTGGGCATCGCAACCGGCAAAGGCCACGCGGCCATGATCTACGAGCGCTTCGGCAAGTGGTGGGGACGCTTCTCGCTCTTCGACCTGCTTGCCGTAAATTTCTTGACCCTCATCACCGAGTTCGCCGCCATCTCGCTCGCCATGCGAGGCCTTGGCGTAGCGCCGGCGATATCCGTTCCGCTCGCCGCCCTGGGCCTGGTCGCGCTGGTCGCCACAGGTAGCTACCGCCGCTGGGAGCGCATCGTGGTCATCCTCTGCGTGCTCGACTTGGCGTGGTTCGTCTGCGCCGCCCTGCTGCACCCCGCCTGGCATGAAGCGGCCGTGCGCACAGTCATACCCACGCTTCCCGCCGGTGGCATCACCGGCGACCTGGTGTTCCTGATCATCGCAATCGTTGGAACCACCATCGCGCCATGGCAGCTCTTCTTTCAGCAAAGCTGCGTCGCCGAAAAGCGCCTCCGCTTCGAGGACCTCAAGTGGGCTCGCCTCGACACGCTTATCGGCGCAGTCTTCACGGTGCTCGTCGCCGGTTGCATGATGCTCACGGGCGCCTTCGCCCATAGCCGCGGCATCGCTTTCACCGACCCCGCGCAACTCGCGCAACAGATCGCCCTCAGCCTGCCCGCCCACACCGGCGCCTTCGTCCGCCACGCTCTGCTTCTGCTCATGGTCAACGCCGCCGTCCTCGGCACGACAGCCATTTCGCTTGCCAGCGCATGGGCCTACGGCGAAGTTGCCGGTTGGGAGGAGTCGCTGCACAAGAGTCCCCGCGAAGCCCCGGGCTTCTACGCGGTCTACGCACTGTGTGTCGGAGGCGCCGCCGCCATCGTTCTGATTCCGCACCTGCCGCTGCAACTGGTCATCGTCAGCGTACAGGTCTTCGCCGGCCTCATCCTGCCGTCGGCCATCATCTTCCTGCAGCTGCTGCTCAACGATCGCGCTCTGCTCGGTGATCGCTGGGTCAACCGTCCCTGGAACAACTGGATCAACTGGACCATCATCGCAGTCCTCTTCGCGCTCTCGCTTCTGCTCGCCGCGCAGGTTCTGCTGCCAAAACTGTTCGCCTGAAACCCATCGAAAGGAAATAACCATGTCCGCCAACTTCAGACACAACATCGACGAAACCTTCTACGTAATCCACCCACTCGATGCGCCAACCGAGCAGAAGTGCTCCACCGAGGGCCTCGGTCCCATGGAGCTGACGCGCCCTGTACGCGCATCTCTTCTGGTCCTGCGCATCTACCTCGTTGCCATCACTCTGGTGCTGCTCTATCGCACGCTGGACCTTGCCCACCTTTTGCCGCATCATCCGTAGAGCACTGGGCGGAACTCGCACTCTCAGATAGCATTCAGTAGATGGTTCTTCGTCCCTGGATGTCGGTAGCAAGCGGTGTCCTCGGCTTCTTCGCGGTGCTGGCGTGGCGCATCCGCGAAGGCCGCACCGCCGTTACGCTGCGCAAGATCGTCATCCCGCCGCTCGGCATGTCGACCGGCTTCTGCATGTTCCTCGTTCCGGCTTTTCGCGTTCCGTGGACATGGGCAGCCTGTGCGTTCCTGATTGGCGCGCTCCTGCTCGCGTGGCCGCTCGTCCGCACCTCCGGCCTAACGCGCCAGGGCGATACCATCATGATGCACCGCTCGGCCAGCTTCTTCATCGTGATCGTCGTGCTGGCGATCATCCGCATCCTCGCGCACAGCTATCTCGATACGCTGATGTCGATCCAGCAAACCGCCGGCCTCTTCTTCATCCTGGCCTTCGGCATGATCCTGAGCTGGCGCCTCAGTCTCCTCTTCGCCTACCGCAGCATCACGCGCGACAACACCCTCTAACTCACCATCGCCATAAAAAGAGGCGAGGCCCCAACAGCGGCCTCGCCTCTTTTTATTCACTATTCACTGCTTTAGTGGATATCAAACTGCTCTGGATGGATCGATGGATCGCTCTTGACCAGTATCGTCTTCCCGACCATATCTTCCATCTCCTGCAGCCACTTCGTTCCCGGCGCCTTCAACTGCTTCACGACTTCCGGATTCACGCGCAACATCACATCGCCGCGGTCGAGATGCTTCTGCATCTTCTTCATCTCGATATAGATGTCGTTGCACACGGTCACCGGCGACTTCACCATACCCGTGCCCTGGCAAACGCCGCAGGTCGTGGACAAGGTCCGCTCGAGCGACTGCTTCACGCGCTTACGCGTAATTGCCACTAGGCCGAAATCATTGAACTGCAGCACCTTTGAAGGCGCGCGGTCGGACTTCAACTCTTCCTCCAGCGCGGCCATCACCTTGTTGCGGTTCTTGCGCTCATCCATGTCGATGAAGTCGATGATGATGATGCCGCCCAGATCGCGCAGCCGAATCTGACGCACGATCTCGGGGATGGCGTCGAGGTTCGTCTTCACGATCGTGTCTTCAAGCCGCGCCGTCTTGCCGACGAACTTGCCGGTGTTGATGTCGATCGCGACCAGCGCCTCAGTCTGGTTGATCACAATCGATCCACCCGACTTCAGCCACACCTTCGAGCGCAGCGCCTTGTTGATCTCCTCCGTGATGCCGAACTGCTCAAACAGCGGCGTCTCCTTGGTGTACAGCTTCACGCGCCGGATCAGGCTCGGCTGGAAGCGCTGCAGGAAGCGCAGCACGCGCTCGTACTCCGTCTCCGAGTCCACCCAGATCGCCGAGAAAGTGTCGGTCACCTGGTCGCGCAGGATGCGCTCGATCAGGTTGAGGTCGTGATAGATCAGCGCCGGCGACTTCGAGCTCTCCGAGCGCTGCTTGATGTCCGACCACAGGTTCAGCAGGAACCGCAGATCGCTGCGCAGCTCATCTTCGGTCGCATTGGCCGCAGCCGTGCGGACGATGAAACCGCCTGACGCCTCGCCCTTCTCCGACAGCAGAATCTCCTTCAGCCGCCGACGCTCGCCATCCGACTCAATCTTGCGCGACACGCCAACATGGTTCACCGTCGGCATGAACACCAGGAACCGTCCCGGCAGAGCGATGTGCGACGTAATGCGCGCACCCTTCTTCGCAATCGGCTCCTTGGCAATCTGCACTAGGAGTTCCTGCCCCGGCTTCAGCAGGTCGCTGATGTCCGGCAGGTTCGTCGACTGCATCGACTGGCGCGAACGCCCTCCACCGCCACCAGAACCGCCGCCATTGAAGCCCCCGCCCGAGCGCGAGTTGGCCATGCCGCGCCCATCGCGCCGGCCACGGTCCCGCTCGCCGCGCCGTCCATTCCGGCCTTCACGCCGCGGGCGCCGGTCACCCTCGCGCGCCACATTCCGCCCGCCTTCAGACGCCGCCTGCCCCTCAGCCCGCGGTTCGGACTCATCCTCCGCACCCGCTTCGTCAAAGTTGTCAGCCTCGGCAAACTCTTCTTCCTCAGCCTCACTCACATCGCTTCCGGAAAGCTCTTCGTCGGCTTCGCCGTTGTCGAACTCGTCCTCGCTGAGGTCTTCTTCGTCAATGTCGAAATCATCGTCTTCGTCGAGTTCGTTCGGATCGCTCGTCCGCGTGATCTGGTCGATGGACATCTCGCGAATCATCGTCCCCAGGTCGGCCGCACCTTCGAGCGTCTCTTCCTCCATCTCATCGTGCCCGGCGTGGGCCTGCAGCGACGGAAGGTCGGCTTCGTCCTCGTCCAGCAGCTCCTCTTCCAACTCGCCCTCACCTGGTGCAAAGCCCTGTGCAACCTGCTGCGGCACCGCGGCGCTCTCAACCGCCGCCTCATCCAGCGTCACCGACTGAATCACAGCCTCGTGCGCAATCGGAGCGGTCACCTGCTCGTCGGCATGAACCACAGCCTCCGGCTCCTCCGGAGCGGACAGCATTTCGCCTGTAGGCTGCACCGCCGTGAACGCATGAGCTTCCGGCGCACCCTCGGCCGGAGCCTCAACATACGCATCTTCCTCGCTAGCCACGAACACCGGCTCGGCAGGCGCCTCAGCCGCAACCTCAGGCTCGGCTTCCGACTCGACAAACGCGCTCTGGCGGAACTCGCTGGGCGGCGCCGGATCGACCCGGAACGAAACCGAAGCATCCTCGCCCGGCTCGTACTCCGCCGGCGGAAGTTCCGCTTCCGGCTCCAGCTGGCTCTCGAACAACTCGCCCGAAACTTCCGGCACCGGCGGCTGTGTCAGCTCAAAAGCCTCCGGCTCATGCTGCGACGTCACCGCCGGCTGCACCGCCTCCGACGGCTCAAGCTCCGTCCGCGCCGGCCGCGCCGAGTAGTTCTCGCGACCGCCGCGTCCACCGTTCGAGCCGCGCGACTCACCCCTTCCACCGCGACGCGAAAGCGTCTCACCCGGCAGCACAAACCCGCCATCCCAATCCAGCGCCGGCTCAACCAGCGTTGAGGGCTTCGCCGTCACAAACGTCACATTCACCGGCGCAGCTGCCTGCGACGCGCTCGGTGCCGCAGCCGCCTCTTCACCCCGCCGATATTTCGAAAGCGACTCACCCGGCAAAATGAACGGCTCAACTTCCGGCGCCGCACTGAAAGACTCGCCTTCCGACCGCCCGCCACGCGGCGCGAAACGATCTCGCCCACCTTCCGAACGCTCCGGACGCCCACCGCGATCTCCGCGATCATTGCGCCCGCCACGGTCTCCGCGACCGCCACGATCATTCCGTCCGCCACGATCCTCGCGCTGCGGCTCGCTGGCCACAGCACTCACTTCCGGCAGCACATCGGCCGCCTGAGCCTCCGGCGCTCGCGGTGCTTCGCCGCCCTCTCCGCGACCACGACGCCGGCCCCGCCGACCCCGCCACCTGCGGCTGCCATCCGCTCCCGGAGCACCTTCGCCGACATCGCCCGCATCCGCATCCAGCGGCTCGACCTCTATCGCATCGCCAGCCGCCGCACGCGGCTCCTCGTTATAGCTGGGCCGCGCTTCCTGCGTCCGCACCTCACCACTCGGACGCCCATCGCGCCCGCCGCGATTGCGGTTCCGCCCACCACTCCGGTCGCCGCGATCCCGGCCCTCACCGCGGCTATTCTCGCCACGCGGGGCGCCCTCGCCACTCGGCTCGCCCGCCTCAAGCTCACGCCGCGGACGCTCCTGCCGGCCGCCGCCATTGCTCTTCGAGTCGCTGGTATCGAAGTCCGCCGAATCCGGCGCTTCTTCCAGAAAATCAGTGATGTAGAGGAACGCATCGCGCTCGAGGCCGATGTCCACGAAGCTGGACTGCATGCCCGGAAGCACACGCGTCACACGGCCGTTATAAATCGACCCGGCGAGCGTGTACTCGTTCTCGCGCTCGTAATAAATCTCTGCAAGGGCGTCGTTTTCGACGATTGCCAGACGCGTCTCATGCGGCGTGCTGGATATGTAAATCTCTTTTGACATTGCTGTTCTGCTTTCTGCACGGTTCAAACGTGCGGCAGAACAGGCTCGTGTCGCGGCTTAGAGTCTTCCCTAAGCTGCCACCGGGAGGGCGGACAGAATGCATGGAGCGGAAACTGGGGGTCGTGTCTGGGATGCGGTCCCGCCTGCGCGAGAGACGCGCTCCGTCCGCACAGCGCGGGCCGAAGTGGTTGTTATGCCAGAAAATGTGTCCAGTGAAAAACCGCGTGCCTCGTACCGAGGCGTGCTGCCGCAAACGGATATTGTGGCCGTGTCAACCTCAACTTGAGGCGGGGCCGTTAGCCGTCCGATTGCGTCCATTCGCAAAACCTGTCCGGCCACCGGAGTCGATCCGAGCCTGGCCGGCCTTCTGAAGAATCTTGTTGCCGCCCTGTCCCGGGGAATTCGCGTCCGGAGAGGGGCAGCGTGGGCCCGCCCGGCTTCCTGCCGGACAGTGCTGCCTCTAGTATGCACTAAAGACGGTGAATAGTGATGTGTGAATAGAGAATGAAAAGCGCAACCCTTTCCCACTCCGGCTCGGAAGTCCCGGTTCCGTTTGGCCTTATTCACTATTCACGACTCACTAATTCACAAACCGCCGCATCCTGATATTCATCACGATCCCCAGCGCCAGGAACGTATAAATCACCGACGACCCGCCATAACTCAGCAGCGGCAGCGGAATCCCCGTCACCGGCATCAGGCCCACGCACATCCCGATATTGATCGCCACCTGGAACAGCATGATCCCCGCGACCCCCATCACGATCAGCGTGCCAGGTGGATCGGCCGCTGTCTGCGCGTTCTGCACAAGCCGCACAAGTATCAGAAAATACAGCGACAGCACCCCCATCGCCCCTACGAACCCGTGCTCCTCGCAGAACGCCGCAAAAATGAAGTCAGTGTAAGGAATCGGCAGAAAGTCCCCTTGCGTCTGCGTCCCCTTACTGCTCCCCTTACCCCAAACGCCACCCGACCCCACCGCGATCAGCGACTGCCGAATCTGGTACCCCGACCCCTTCGGATCGGTATCCGGATTGATGAACGCGTCAATCCGCTTCTGCTGATACGGCTTCAACCGCTTGCCCGTCGCGAACCCGATCCCGCCCAGTAACAGCAGCCCCAGCAGCACAATCCCCGCCTGCTTCAGCCGCATTCCACCCAAAAACAGCCCCACCACCAGCACCGGCAGATAGGTCAACGCAGTCCCCAGGTCCGGCTGCTTCAGCACCAGCGCCATCGGAACGCACACCAACGCAAACGCCCTCCCCACGTCAGCCCAGCTCAGTTCCTTGCCTTCGCCGGCACGCCCCCACAGAAACCGCGCCATGACGAGAATTAGTATCAGCTTCACCCACTCCGACGGCTGAAAGTGAACGCCCCCGCCCAGGTTGATCCACCGTTTGGCCCCGAGCACCTTCTTACCCACCGCCAGCACCGCCAGCAGCGAAACGATGCTGATCCCGTAAGCCCAGGGGGAAATATCCAGCAACCGGTGGTAGTCCACCATCGACACCAGGAACATCACCGCCAGACCCACGCCCAGGAAAATCATCTGTTTCTGATGAAAGCCGTGGAACTTCGTCATCTCCGTCGCAGAACGGATCTCCACCACGCTCAGCACCGAGAGGAGCAGCACGAATCCCAGCAGGACCCAGTCGAAATCGCGGAAACGGGAACGAAACATGAGCTCAGGTCTTGACCGTAATCCTTGAGTTGGGACCGTCGTAGGTCAGAACGAAGCGTCGCAAAAAGTCGCGGCCGAGCAGCATCAGCACATCCGCGCCTGCGTTCGTATTCGTGCGAACCATTCCAGCCGGAGCCAGATGCAGCGGCAGGTTTTGCAGCCCAAGCCCAGGCAAGCTCATGCTTGCGTTGTATCGCCGTAACTCGGCTACACCATGTGCCGTCTGCATCAGGATCGTTTCGACATCTGGGATGCCCAACTCCATCATGGCGCTCTCGTCCACCACAGAAACCGCCGCGCCCGTGTCGATCAATGCCATCCCAGAGGCCGTGGCATACGGAGGAAGGTCGTTATCTGCTAGATACGAAATTAAAGGCAGGGGAGCCGTAAGAATCACTTCCAAAATCGCTCCGTCCGCATAAAGAAGGTCGGTTCCCGCCCCAGAGTTGTAGAAAAACTCAAACTCCGCCACGGATCAAACCAAGATGGAGGTGCCTTAGATCGAGTGTGGGCTGTACCGCTCTGATGGGGCGAAGCAGAAAGCTGGTAACACCGTACTTATCCAGCGCCGCTCGATAACCCTCGTCAATGTCCTCAAAAACGCCGATCAGGTCACGGCCCTTGATGACCGCAAACTTGCCTTCATCCGAAGCCAGCAACTCGGGAAGCAATTCGTTGTACCGGGCGATTTCGATCTCGAGCGCCATACTTCGAATATACTCCGGCCCATCACTGCCCGGGTTCAATGCTCTCGGCAACCTTGGTTTCAACAGCGGGCTTCGCCACCTTCGGCTCCTCCGCCACCCTCAAATTTCCCGCCGCCTTCCGCTGCTTGGTCACAAACGTATCGATAATCTGCGCCGCCAGCTTCGCCGAGTTCGCGCCCTGATCCCCGTTCTGCCACAGCACCGCCACCACGATGTCCGGGTTCCGCCGTGGCGCCATGCCCACAAACCACGAGTTCGGCACCGTCTTGTGTCCGCCGCCCAGCTTTGCCAGCGCGTCGTGGCTCATCACCTGCGCGGTCCCCGTCTTTCCGATAAAGTCGATCCCCTCCATGTGCGACGCCGCGGCCGTCCCGCTGATCGTCACCTGCGCCATGGCATTGGTGATCGTTTCCCAATTCTCCGGCGAGAGCGGCACCGTCTTCTCCCCCGACCCATTGAACGTGCTCTGGATCGCCTGCCGCTCCTGGTCCGAAACCTCATCCGGGAACACCACATGCGGCCGCCGCAGCACTCCGCCCGACGCAATCCCGCTCAGCGCCCGCGCCAGTTGCAGCGGCGTCACTTCAATCGCTCCCTGTCCGATCCCCACCGAAATCGTCTCGCCCGCATACCACTTGTCGTGCTGTGTCTTCAGCTTCCACTGCGTCGAAGGCATCAGTCCCTGCGCCTCGTCCGGCAGGTCCACCCCCGTCCGCTGCCCGATTCCCACGCTCGCCGCGTACTTCGCGATCATGTCGATCCCCAGTTTATTCGCCAGCGTGTAATAAAACGTGTCGCACGAATACGGGATCGCATTGTGGATGTCCACACTGCCATGGTGCCGGTCGCATTGGAAGTAGTGCCCGTAGAAGCTGGCGCCGCCGCTGCAATTCACGTGCAGGTCCTGCGCCGCGCCTTCCTGCAACCCCGCCAGAGACATGATGATCTTGAACGTCGACCCGGGCGCCAGCTGCGCCTGGATCGTCTTGTTCATCAGCGGGTGGTCCTCGTTATTGATGATCGTCGACCAATACGCCCGGCTCAGGTGCAGGAACTGGTTCGGGTCGAACGTTGGCCGCGAGGCCATCGCCAGGATCTCGCCCGTGTGCGGGTCCATCGCCACAATCGCCCCCACCTTGCCCTCGATCGCCTTCTCCACCGCGCGCTGTATATCGAGATCGATCGTCAGCTTCAGGTCCTTGCCCGGCACGGCCAAATTCTGGCCCAGTTGCCCCACTTCCTTGCCGTGCGAGTTCACCACCACGTTGCGCGAGCCGTCTGTGCCGCGCAGCACCGCGTCGTACGCCGCCTCCACGCCGGACTTACCGACCACATCTCCCGGCTCATACGCCGCATACTTGTCGGACTTCAGATCGTTGTCGCTGACCTCGCCGACATACCCGATCAGGTGCGCCGCAAACCCGTCCTGCGGATAGAGCCGGCGCTGCTCATCCAGCGTCTCCAGCTCCGGCAGCTCGTTGCGATGCGCTTCAATGAACGCCTGCTCATCCGGCGTAATGTCCTGCTTTAGCGGCAGAGGCGCATACTTCGGCAAGTAGGCATACCGCTTCAGCGTTGCCTGTATCTGCTCCACCGGGATATGCAAACCGGCGGCGATCATCGGCAGGTCGGCGTCCAGGTTCTTCGGTTGCTCGCGCAAGAGGTAGCAGCTCACCGACGGGTAGTTGTCGACAATAATCCGGCCTTCGCGGTCGAAAATCTTCCCCCGCGGCGCCAGCACCGGCACTTTGCGGATGCGGTTCTGCTCAGCCAGAACCCGGTAGCCCGTTGCCCCGAGAATCTGCAGCCGCCACAGTCCCACGGCCAGTACCAGCAGCACCGCTGCAATGATGTATTGCGAAGCGTGCAGCTTAACCGCAGACAACCGTTCCTTGCGCTCGAAATGCGGAACTTCCATCAGGCGTGCCTTCTAATCGTCATTTTACGCCGTAACCCGCTACGCGACCCACCGCGCGACTCGAGGCTTGAAGGTCCACCTCATTCTGATACTCTTATCGACTCACGATGTCTGAAACGAACCATCCCGGCCCCGTCTCCACGCAGGATCGCGGTAGCCTCCGCGCACTCGCTGAAGCGGCTGCTCAGCATTCCTACTCGCCTTATTCACGCTTCCGCGTTGGCGCGGCGCTGCTGCTTGAAGACGGCTCCATCATCACCGGCTGCAATGTCGAGAACTGTTCCTACCGGCTCACCAGTTGTGCGGAGCAGGGCGCCATCGCGCGTGCTGTCGCGGAGCACGGCCCCGGCATCCGCCTTCGCGCGGTCGCGGTCGCGAACCTCAATAACGCGGCCTCCATGCCCTGCGGAGCCTGCCGTCAAACTCTTGCCGAGTTCGGCGATGACGCCACTCTCATTCTCTATCCGGGCGAAAACGGAGCGGCCGAAGAGACCACGCTCGGCGAGCTCCTGCCGCATGCCTTCCGCATGGAGTTCCTCCAACCGAAATAGACACTCCACGCTTGTCGCCCTTCGACACCCGCGGAGGACTTGCTTTTTGTACCGGCACTACCGAAGGACCCTATGAACCACGCACTCCATCCCCTCGACATCATCATCAAAAAACGCGACGGCCACGAGCTCACCCGCGCCGAAATCGAACATTTCGTTCACACCGTCGTGCTCAACGGAGAACAGAAGCTGGCCGAGCAGCGCGGCGACAAGCCCGCCGGCCTCACCGCCACCGACAAGGTCACCGACGCGCAGATCGCTGCCTTCCTCATGGCCGTCTTCCAGCGCGGCCTCTCATCGCGCGAGCTCGCTGACCTCACTGAGGCGATGCGCTTCTCCGGCGAAACTTTTGACGCCGCTCCGCTCCACAGCTTCACCGTCGACAAGCACTCCACCGGCGGTGTTGGCGACAAATCCTCGTTGCTGATCGCCCCCATCGTCGCGGCCGCCGGGCTCCAGCTCTCACCCAGCATCTCCGTACCCATGATCTCTGGCCGCTCCCTGGGTCATACCGGCGGAACTTTAGACAAGCTCGAAACCATCCCGGGCTTCGACACGCAGCTTCCTCTCGCGCGCATGACCGAGGTCCTGCTGCAAACGCACGCTGCCTTGGTTGGACAAACGCCAAGGCTGGTGCCGGCTGACCGCATCCTCTACGCCATGCGCGATCACACCGGCACGGTCGAATCGCCCTTCCTTATCTGCGCCAGCATCATGTCCAAGAAGCTCGCCGAGAGCCTCAATGCACTGGTGCTCGACGTCAAGGTCGGTTCCGGCGCCTTCATGCCGACGTACGAGAAATCGAAGTACCTCGCGCAGCTCATGGTTGAAACCGGCGAGCGCGCCGGCACCCGCACCGCCGCTCTGCTCACGTCCATGGACGAGCCGCTGGGCCGCTTCTCCGGCAACTGGGTTGAAGTGTGGGAGTGCGTGGACATCATGCAGGGCAAACGGCATGCCATGTCCTCCGACCTCATCGAGCTCTCCAATATCCTCTCCGGATGGATGCTCTTCCTGGCCGGCAAGACCACCAGCCCCGAAGCCGGAGCGGCCCTCGCTGACGAACTCCTTCGTTCCGGTGCGGCGTACAAATCATGGCTGCAGATCGTCGCCGCGCACCAGGGCGACACCAGCGTCTTCGACGACCCCGCCGTTTTCCACAAACCAAAGGCGACACGTGTTCTTAAGGCGTCGCGCGACGGATACCTCGCCGGGATGAACTGCACCGAGGTCGGCTGGGCAGTGCAGCGCCTCGGTGCGGGCCGTGCCAAACCCGGCGACCCGGTCAGCGCGCACGCAGGCATCGAGTCGCACGCAAAGATCGGCACGCGCCTCGAAGCGGGCCAGCCCATCTTCACGCTTTTCAGCGAAGACGCTGCGCTGCTCGACGAGCCGTATCGCATGCTGGAGGCAACGATCCAGATTTCAGACGCCGCGCCGGAAAAGCAGCCGCTCATCCGCGAAGTCGTCACGCAGGCAAGTAGCGCGTAAGCCTATGCGGCTTTGACCTGCGGTATCTCCGTCCCCACCCGGACAGCGACTTCCCGCGGCCGCAGCAACACGCCAAACCCCATCGCCGCAAGCCACAACGGGATGCCGTATGCGGGCACGCGTTCGACAATCCCCACATTTTGCACGACGAAAGCGAAGCCGCCGTCCTGCCTCCACTCCAGCAGGAAGGTGGCGGTGCCGACGATCAGCCCGCATATCAGCGAACCCCACGCGGCAATGTGGGTTCGCGCCGGAGTGAGCATCATTTCCACCCCAAACATCAACATGGCCATGCTGCCGCAGGCGAAGAATATCGCCCCGGCCGCCACGTGGCGGGTGTGATGCACGTCCCCGGGCATCAGGCCGGCGATGATAATTCCGGCCCCGCACACTGAAAGGAACGCCAGCGCGACGGACGTCTCGGGGTTCAGGGGCCATGCGCGCCTGAGCAGGAAAACCCCGCAGAGGATAAGCAAACCCTGCAGAACGAAGGAGGCATTGAGCCAGTTGTGCCGCGGGGAACACATCTCCGCCGTGCAGCCGACCACCCCAAGTTCACTCACGTAATTATGGACAAGGCTGTAGGCCGGGCGAGACACCCGCTGCACAAGATACTCCGCCACAAAAATCTGCAGCCCGAGTATCCACAGAACCGCACCTGCACGGGCCGAACCGCTGACTGCACGCATCAATGGACGCAAAGCCTCGAAAGCTATGATACGCAAACGGCTCGCGGCTGTTGCTCCAACCGCGCGGTGTAACGGGCGTTACGCCTTCGACTTGCTCTGCATGTAGTTGCGCACGCTCTGTTCCCAGTCCAGCGAGGTTCCGGCGTACATCGAGGCTTGCGGCTGCGCTGAGCGGTTGGCGGCAGGGGCGGAAGCCGCCTGGGTCTCAGGAGTCCGCTGCCGGACGGCAACCTCGGCGCCTTCCGGCTGGATGGAGCGCGGAACGTCATAATCGTTGAACTCCACACCATCAGCGGCCAGACGCTTCGCCGTCTCCACCAGGGTGTCGCGCTTGCGCGTGAGCTTGCGCACCGCAGCGTCACGCGCTTCGTCGGATTCGAACACTTCGTACTTCAAAAGGTGGGCAAGCTTGCGATCGAACAAACCTATTTCTTCATGAATGGTCTTGAGGTAGTACTTGTTCTCGACGATGTTCGCCATAATGCTGCTCCGGTACTGGTTGCCGTGCGAAAGGGAGTAGACCATCTTTTCAAACTGGGCCCGAAAAATGCGTAAAGGGACGGCTCCGGCTGGAACCGCCCCTTACGTTGTTGCTACGATCCGCTTACGCGACGCGAACGTTCTCTGCCTGCCAGCCCTTGGGGCCCTTGACGACGTTGAACTCAACCGTCTGACCTTCCTGGAGTGAGCGGAAGCCGTCGCTCTGAATCGCGGAGTGATGGACGAAAACGTCCTCACCGGTCGCGCGGCTCAAAAATCCAAAACCCTTGGCGTCGTTAAACCACTTTACTGTTCCTGTTTCCATGACCTTGTTCTCTTTTCAATACAATGTACCGCTGAAACGCAATGTAGGAGTTGTTTGCGAGTAGAGCAGTACGACCAGAACAAGCAAGAACGCCAGATCGGATTCCACGATCTCTTACAGTGTACCATCCTCGGCACGCTTTCGCCGCCTGGGGGGTGGGGAGACCCTATCTTTTTGTCCTAAAGTCTCGTTCTGCACGGGTTAGGTCTGGACTTCGAGTATGTTTGAAGTCTGCGCTGGTCATGAAGTCTGCCTTTCGACCGGAAATGGAAAGGCCGCAGCGGCGGTTGCCGGTGCGGCTTTTTTGAACTCTTGAGTTAATTCTACAGGGGTGGAGGGTATATATCTGCAGGTATATCGCGTCTGGAATGAGTGGGTTAGGTCGTTTATGGGCTTGACATGAGGATTTGCTGGGGTTTTTGGAGAACTATTTTGTAAGTGATTGATTCGCTGTGGAGAATACGCAGCCCTTTGTGCCACCCGCAGCCCTCGTGCCACACGCATCCTTGCGCCACACGCATCCAAGCCTTCAGTAAGTGCACTCCCAGCTTGCTTTGCGAGGCCCGCATGAAGCGTTCGACTCTCACCATCGCAGCCCTGCTCAGTTTCTCTCTCGCCGCATCCCCGCAGAGCGCCCGCCACACCCGGCGCACGACCACCTCCGCGAGCTCCGCCGCCGTCAAAAACGTCTTCTGGCAGCCGAACACCCTGCAGCAGGGTTCGGAAGCCTTCTTCACTGTCGAGTTCGAGCGCGCGCCTACCCGCGTCTCGGGCACATGGATCGGCAAGACTCTCAGCTTTTTCAAGACTGAGAAGCCGACGGTCTGGTATGCCCTCGCGGGCGCGGACCTGGAAACCCAGCCCGGCACCTATGACCTCGCGATCACCGCCACTCTGTCTGGCGGACACATCGCTCGCACCACAAAGCCTATCGAAATCGCCGCCGCGAACTTCCTCACCGGTTCGGCCGAGGTTCCCGAGAACTACGTCGAACCCGATGCCGCCGGCAAGAAACAGATTGCCGGCGACGAAGTCGCTAAGGCGCATGCGTTCGCGCACGTCACGCCTAAGCCGCTGTGGTCCGGCAACTTCAAGGCGCCGGTCCCGGCCAAATCCACGCCATCCTTCGGCGAGAGCCGCATCCTCAACGAGGAGAAATCCAGCCTCCACCGCGGCACCGATTTCCCCGTCAATGAAGGCACGCCGGTCGAAGCGTCCAACTCCGGCACCGTCGTACTTGCCAAAGAGCTCTTTTATGAGGGCAACTGCGTCATCATCGACCACGGCCAGAAGTTCTTCACCATCTACATGCATCTCTCGAAGATCAACGTCGCCGCGGGCGACAAGGTCGCCAAGGGCGAGCGCCTGGGGCTGTCCGGCGCCACGGGCCGCGTCACCGGACCGCACCTGCACATGGGCGTGCGCTGGAACGGCGCTTACCTCGATCCAGTCCAGCTCCTCACCCTCACACTGCCGCCAATTCCTGCGAATGAACACGGCGCTCGTGCAAAAACTGAGCACACGAGAACGCACGCGCGCTCAGCACGGCGCTAGGAAGTCTCTGGACACGTTCTGAATACACTTCCGAGGCGCTACCTCAGGGGCTAAAGCCCATTGTTCTCGCGGCGTTTATTGTCACGGCTGAAGCCGTGACCTACCGTTCTTGCCACTTGTTCAGAGTCTCTCGAGGTGTAGCTACTTGACGGGCCAATCGAACGTCCCCATCCGCCCCGTACCGTTGTCCCGGACGACAAACCGCAGCGTCGCCGCCTTCCCGCCCTTCGGCGCCGGCCGGACCGTGAAGCCGAAGTCGGCAGTCTTCGCCGCATCGCGCAGGTCGACACCCTCGCGGGCATGAGCTGTCATGCCGTGCAGCGTATGCGCGAGCATCCTGCCCTTCTTGTCCAGCCACACCGACATCACCGCCACCGACGACGACGACGTACCGTCATCTGCCGGCTTCCATGTGAGGCCCGCAGCGCCAACACGCACCACGAATGTATCCGGCGGTGCGCTCACCGACGTGCTGCGATCGACCGCGACCCGCAGGCCGTTCAGCGGCACCGTGGTTTCGGCCGCAGTCGAAAGGTCGTAAGCAATCGTGGCGCCCGCCTTCTGCTGTGTCGTCGCCTCCGCAAAGTAGCCATCGCGCGTGCGCAGCGTCAGCCCGGGGCGCTTGCAGTCCACGCGGATGCGGCGATACTTCGCCTCCGTCTCGCTGCTGGAGCTCGGCGCGTACCCCAGTGTGTAGAAGCTTCGTCCGAGCGCCACGCTCAGCGCGATCTGGTGGGCTATGTCGTTCATGCCGCGGATGACGCGGCCGCCCGTAACCGGAGCGAGGCGGTCGAAGTCCTCATCGCTATTGAACGTCGCGGTCAGCCCCGGACTGGCGTCGCCGACAGCGCCCACAAACTCCGCCGTGGTCTGGTCGGTGATCTCGGCCATGCCCGCCGCGAGGCTCTTCGGGTCGACCGCATAGAGCGTCACGTGCGTGTCCAGCAGCGTGTTGGTCACATGCTGGATCGTGTCCTTTACCTCTTGCGCTTCGGAGCCGTCTATCGTCGTCGGATCGAGAGTCGGAAATCCGCCGCCCACCCAGATCACATTCTTACGTCCCGGGATGCGCGCTCCGCTCTGCGCAATCTGCTCCAGCGCGCGCAGGGTCTGGTCCAAGCGCGTGATTGGACCGTTCTCCGAGCTGCCCAGCGTTTCAAGGTTCCAGGCATTGTGGGTCGGCTCGGCAGCCAGCGCTCGCAAGAGGGCGTCGCGGTCGCGCGTGTAGGGCTTCACCTGCTTGAAGTGGTTGTCGTAGACGGTCACGAGCGTGGTGGGCTGCGTCAGCAACGCAGGCTGCTGCTGGAGATACTCCCGCAATGAGCGACGCGAGAACGAGCTGTCCGCAAAATGCGTGTTGAGCTGGTCGAGCACCAGGACCGTCACGGGCGACTGCCCAAACGCCGCCGGCTTCGCTGCATCGAACACCGCTGCAGCATCGGACGAGGCTGCCATTGACTCCGGCAGAACATGTGCCGACGGCGGTTCGAAGGAGACCACCCGCTGCGGCTTGCCATCCTCGTACACGGTAAAGTCTTCGCGCTTGAGGCCCTCGACCGGATTGCCGGCTTTGTCCGTGACCACAACGTCCAGCACGACGAGGCGCGCATTCACGGTAAGCGTCGATCTGTGCGGAGCATCGGACGCGTCGGGTTCCTGCGCAAAGAGATGAAAGCTGAAAAATAATGTGGCGGTCGCGAAGCCCATGAAAAACGCCCGCGGTTTGATCTGCTTTGCTTTACCGAAAGACAAGTCGTGCCCCTTCAAACGATTACATCAGCAGCGCTATTCCGTTGTCTGCCATGCCCCTGGTGAGGGAGTTACAAGCGTACTGGAAAACGTCTGGCCGCATGAGGGTTTCGAGCCAAACCCGCTGCAAAACAAGTACGATACCTCAATGCCCCTCACACCTTCGAAGCACCCGGCCCTGCGTTGGTCCTCTGTTCTTTTCCTCCTGATGCTCTTCGCTCCCAGTGTGTGGGCAGGCTCGAACACCGTCGTCATCAGTCAGATCTATACGGCGGGCGGTAACAGCGGCGCGACCTATAACGCCGACTACGTCGAGCTCTTCAACCTGAGCGCGACCACGCAAAGCCTCAACGGCTTCGCGCTGCAATACTCCGCCGCTGCGGGAACCACCGGGACCGTGATCGCGCTGCCAGCCGGCATCACGCTTGCGCCTGGCCAGCGCTATCTGATCCAGGGGACCGCCGGGACCAACGGCGTCGCTCTGCCCGCCACAGCAGATGCAACGCTCAGCGGCCTCGCCATGGGCGCATCGGCCGGCAAGATCTATCTCACCAACAACCAGATCGCACTGGCTAACGTCTGCACCGACCCCAGCATCGTCGACTTCGTCGGCTATGGCACGACGGCTTCGTGCTACGAAGGCACGAAGTACGCTCCTGTACCTTCGACCACGGTCGCGGACATCCGCACTAATCCGTGCGTCGATACGAACGACAACAACGCCGACTTCACCACGGGCGCGCCTACTCCGCGCAACAGTAGCGCACCGGCCACGCCGTGCAGCACCGGCACTTCGTCCGGCATCAGCGTCAGCGGCACGGCCAACCCAACTTCGGTGTACCAAGGCGCGACCACGCTGCTCGCCGCGACCGTGACTCCGGGCACTGGGCCGGCATCGACCGGCATCACCGTCACGGCTAACCTCAGCGCGTTCGGTGGCAGCTCCACACAGCCGCTGTACGATGACGGCACCCACGGCGACCTGCTCGCCGGCGACAACACGTTCAGCTACACGCTTTCTGTCAGCACCTCTGCGCCGCTGGGCAGCAATACCATTGTTGCGTCCGCGGCCGACACGCAGGTTCGCACCGCGACCGCCAACATTGCCCTGACGGTGCTCGCGCCGGTTACGCTGGTGCCGATCCACACGATCCAGGGCAGCACTCCTGGCACCGCGGCGTACGTGGGCCAGACCATCATGACCTCCGGCATCGTTACCGGCGTCAAGGTGAACGGCTTCTACCTGCAGGCGCGGGACATCGACGCCGACACCAACCCCGCGACGCCCGAGGGCATCTTCGTCCATACCGGCACCGGTCTCGTTCCTTCAACAGCTGTGCTCGGCACCTATATGCAGGTCACGGGCACGGTCGCGCTCTTCCCCACCGCCGGCCCCCTGCCCAGCACCGAGCTCGACAGCCCCACGGCGTTCACAGTGCTCAGCACCGGCAATCCGCTGCCGACGGCCATCACGCTGACCACGACCGACCCCAGCCCTTCGGGCGGCTTCTCGCAGCTGCAGCGTTACCAGTCGATGCGCATCTCTGTGCCCAGCTTCACCGTCACCGGACCCACCGACGGCACACTGACGGAGACCACCGAAACTTATGTTTCGAGCGGCCAGTTCTGGGGAACCGTCACCGGCGTTCCGCGGCCGGTGCGTGAGCCCGGCCTCGAGGTGCTCGACCCGCTTACTGCAACCGCGCCGCTGACCATCCCGCGCTTCGACGACAACCCGGAGCTCTTCCAGGTCGACTCTGTTGCCATGGTGCCCACGCCCGGCCCGCTCAATCTGGCAACGGGTACGCTACTGACGAACCTGACCGGCGTTATGGATTTCTCCGGCGGCACGGCGCTGCTGATCATAGACGCCACGGCGCGCCCGACGGTGAGCGGCGGCATGACGGTGGTGCCCGTACCCACGGCGCTCGCCGGGGAGACTACGATTGGCGATCAGAATTTGGAGCGCTTCTATAACGACGTGAAGGACACCAGCGGCGCGACTGTGGTCACGACCGCGGCTTATCAACTGCGCCTCGCTAAGGCTTCGCTGGCGATCCGCAACGTCATGCTCACGCCAGACATCATGGCCATCGAGGAGATGGAGAACATAGGCAACCTGACCGATCTGAGTGCAAAGATCAGCGCCGACGCGGTCGCCGCCGGACAGACCGATCCTCACTATGCTGCTTATCTCGTGAACGGCAACGATTCGAGCGGCATCAATGTCGCCTTTCTCGTCAACCCCTCGAAGATCACGGTGATCGACGTCTCGCAGTTCGGCAAGACGACTACTGAGACCGGTACGTCGACGATCCTCAACGACCGTCCGCCGCTGGTGCTGCATGCCGGCATCAAGCGCGTGGGAGCGCCCGACTATCCGATCACCGTCATCGTCAACCACATGCGGTCACTCAACGGCGTCACCGACCCGACCACTACCGGGGACAACGTCCGCAAGAAGCGCGAACAGCAGGCTGAATTCCTTGCGAATCTCGTGCAGGGCTACCAGGCTTTGGGTGAGCACGTCGTTGTTGTCGGCGACCTGAACGCGTTTGAGTTCAATGACGGCATCGTCGATTCCATGGGCATCCTGAGAGGCAATGCTGCTCCGGCCAACCAGGACATCCTTGCCGGCACCACGGGCCTGGTTACGCCGAACCTCGTGGACGTTGCGCCTACCGATCTCACCAAGGGCGCTTACTCCTACAGCTTCGCGGGTAACGCGCAGAGCATCGATCACTTCTTTGTGACGGCGGATATCGCCGGGATCACGCGCACTGCGCCCGCGCATTACAACGCGGACTTCCCGGCGATACTGCGCAATGATCCAACCCGGCCTGAGGTCGGGTCCGACCACGATGGCATCGTTGGGTACATCAAGGTTCCGGGAACCACGGTCATTTCGCTCACTCCGTCGACGCTTACGTTTGCTTCGCAGGTGCTGAACACGAGCTCCGCGACGCAGACGGTGGTGGTGAAGAACTCCGGCACGAGTGCTATCAGCGTTACGAGCATCGTGGCGAGTGCGGGGTTCAGCCAGACGAATACGTGCGGCGCTTCGCTTGCGGGCGGGGCGAGTTGCAACGTGGTTGTTACGTTCAAGCCGACGGCGACTGGGCCCGTTACGGGGACGGTGGTGTTGACCGACTCCGACGTGAGCGGCACGCAGACCATCACCCTCAACGGCACGGGCGCGGGCATCTTTAGCGCGACTGCGCTGACAGCTGCTCCGGCTGCGATTGTCGCGGGGAACAACGTTACGTTGACCGCGACTGTCAGCGGCAATGCGGGCGTGACGCCGACGGGGACCGTGAACTTCCTCGATGGGACTACGACGCTGAAGTCTGCGGCGGCGCTTACTGCGGGTGTGGCGACTTTCAGCACGACCGCGCTTGGTGTTGGGTCGCACAGCATCACCGCGGTTTACAGCGGGGATGCCAGCTATCCGACTTCTACGTCGACGGCGTCGACCGTGGTTGTTACGCCGGCCCCGGTGCCGGACTTTGCGTTCACTGTTTCGAACAGCCAGCTGATTGCGACGCAGAACTCCACGAGCTCGATCACGAGCGTCAATGTGTCGATGGTGAACGGCTTCAGCCAGACGGTCAGCTTCGCCTGCTCCGGCCTGCCAGCCGCCAGCCGTTGCGTCTTCTCTCCGGCGACATTGACGGCGAGCGGAAGCAGCACACTGACGGTGACGATCGATACGGGTGCGCTGGCGCGGCCGTCGTTCGGCGATCGCGGAGTTCAGGATGGAATTATGGCCGCCGGGCTGCTCGCGCTGCCGCTGCTGATGCGCCGCAAGGTGCGCGCGAAGCTTCGCAAGGCGACGACCCTGATGGCGCTGTTGCTGATGGCGGGTGGGCTGGCGTCGATCAGCGGTTGCGGTGGCGGCGGGTCGACTTCGAGCACGCCGGTCGGGAGCAGCACGGTGACGGTGACAGCGACGGGCGGGAGCGTGACGCATACAGCGACGTTCACGCTGTCGGTGCAGTAGACCCGCGGCACAGTATTACCGGGGCGGTGCAGCACCACTGCGCCGCCCTGCAGATTTGAGGGCAAGATGAGCACGAGATTCGTACGAAGCGTCGCTGCGGCCGCGCTGCTGTTTTCAATCGCAACACCGCGGACGTGGGCGTGGGGGCGCGAGGGGCATCGGCTTACGGCGCTGGTCGCCGACAACTACCTGACGCCCGAGACTCGCGCCGCGATCCAGGAGCTGCTGGGCAAAGAGACCATCGCCGATGTGGCGTCATGGGCCGACGCTTACCGGCAGGAGCATCCGGAGACTGGCAAGTGGCACTTCGCCGACGTGCCGCAGGCGGAGGCGGCCTACAACCGCGACCGCGACTGCCCGGCCTCTCCTGATGCTGCTTCGCGATGGCGTGACTGCGTGGTCGACCGGATTCTGTACTTCGAGATGCGGCTCGCGGACAAGTCGCTCACGCATGATCAGCGTGCTGAGGCGTTGAAGTATGTGATCCACTTCGTTGGCGATATTCACCAGCCGCTGCATGTGATTGGTGAGGCTCGCGGGGGGAACGAAATCCATGTTGCGTTTCTGGGCTCACCGCAGTGCGGGAGCTACAAGTGCAACCTGCACGGCGTGTGGGACGATAGCCTGATCGAAGAACATGGAATGAATGAGAAGAAGTACACCGCCTATCTGCTCACGGATATCGCCGAGCACAACTGGGAGAAGCTGGCCGGCGGCAGCCCTGTGCAGTGGGCGAATGCTTCGCATCAGTACGCGGTGAAGGCGTTTGCGCCGGATGGAGCGCTGATCACGAAGCAGTACTACACCGAGGAGATCAGCGTGGTCGACTCCCAACTGGCGCTCGGTGGCCTGCGCCTGGCGCGAGTGCTGAATACGATTCTTGGTGGGAAGGCGGTTCCGCCGATGCCGGTCAATGCGAGCGCTCCGGCGCGTACGCCGATGGCTAAGCCCGCCCCTGCACCGAAGCCATAGCGAACACCGTCTCCGGACGCACGAAGGGCGACCCGCTGGGGTCGCCCTTCTATCTGCTCGACAGTGCGCTAGAAGTGCAGCCGCGCCGCCAACTGCAGTTGCCGGGGTGTGTACGTGTAGTTGCTGTTCGCGTTGTTGTAAGTGCCAAAGGTGGACTGGAACCGCAGAATCTGCGTTGCAGTGGTGGGGATCGCCGCACCCGGAGAGCAGGTTTTGCCATCCGGGTAGTTCGCGGGGCAGCTCGAGCCGAAAACAGTAGGTACCTGATAGGCGCCAGTGTTGACCCCGGTAATGTTCTGGTGATTGGCGATGTTGAAGACCTCGCCCAGGAACTCAAGCCGGACACGCTCCAGGCCGAACTTATTGACCTCGAAGTAGAAGTTCTTGCTGAAGCGCAGGTCGACCTTGACCGTCTTGGGACGGTACTGCTGGTTGCGGCGCAGATCGTCGATGCGGTTGGCCGATGCGCCCGTACCTGCAATGCCGCGGAAGCCCGAAGCAGTATTGGTGGGATAACCGGAGACGGTCGAGGTGAATGGAAGCCCGCTCTGCGCCTGCAGAAGCGGAGAGACGCGCCATCCGCCGGCGGCGTAATCCTTCCAGCCGTGGAAGTGGGTCTGCGGCTGGTACACCATCGCGAAGACAAAGCGGCGGCGCACATCCAGCGAGCTGTTGCCGTACTCCTTGGTCAGGTCGGCAGGGTCAAGCACGTTGAAGGTTGGAACGCCCGTCCCGATGTAGGGGTTGAAGTCCAGCGCATGCGACCAGGTGAAGTTCGACAGCAGCGAGAAGCCGTTGCGATAGCGCTTGTTCACCTGGAAAGCCAGCGCGTTGTAGCTGGAGTTCACATTGGAAGCAATGCGAAGGATGTTGTTGTAGTTGGGGTTGAGGCGAGTCTGGTTGGAACTGCCTGCATACACCGTGACGTAGTGAACTGTGGCATCGGGCAACGGCGCCGGACGGCCGCCATGCGGCAGCGTAACGTACCCCGCGCTGTTGGGGGCTGTTACCGGGGTGTTGTCGACGAAGAACGGTGTGCGCACGCCGCTGGCGCGGTTCACGTTGGTGTCAACGGAGCTGTTGAGCTCGCGGCCGAAGGAGCTCATATAAGTGAGGCCGAGGACGAGATCGTGGCCAAGGTCCTGCTCCAGCGCCACATCGGCTTCGTGGACCTGCGGGTTCTGCAGATGGCTGTCCAGGTAAGAGATGTTCGGCTTGTTACCGCAACCTGAGGCTGGCGGGGCCGAGAGGATGACCGGGAAAGACGGAGCGCAGGCCGCATCGGAGAAGATGCTGGTGTAGTTGACCTGGGAGCCGGTTCCGCCGGAGTTCTGATAGGTCTGCAGCACGTTGGAGTTGATGATGCGGCCGAAGTACATGCCATAGCCGCCGCGCAGCATCGTCTTGCCGTTGCCGTAGAGGTTGTATGCAAAGCCGAGGCGCGGGCCAACGTTATTCCTGTCGTCCGGCCTGTTTGCCGTCTGCGGAATATCCGAGTTCGGAGTGGGATTGGCAGGGACGTACTCGTACTCGTAGCGTGCGCCGAGCGTCAACGTAAGGCGCGGCGTGATGCGCCAGTCGTCAGTGGCGTACCCGGCGTACTCGCGCGTGGTGATCAGGCCGGAAGCGCGGCCAAAGGCCTGGCTGAAGGAGAAGTACGCACCGCGGCTGGCGCTGCCGTTCGCCCCGTAAGTGGCCGAAGTGGAACCCAGGCCGGTGGTCGCGTGCAGGTAGTCGCCAATGAAGGTGTAGGCCCAGTCTTCGCTGTAGGAACCGTAGCCGTTGAACAGGTTATTGATGTAGTCGGAGACCTTGTTGTAGTCGAGGCCGAACTTCATGGTGTGCTTTCCGTGCGACCACGTGACGTCGTCGCGGAACTGAAGACGGCGCTCATCCGGAAGCGCGTAGCGGGCCAGGATGGGATTGGTGCCCACGTCGAAGCCGGCTGAATCGTAACCGAAGCCTACCGAGATGTCGGCGGGAACGACGGGGCAGGCGCCGCCCGGAGCAGAGCACGAACCCGAGGGGAGTGCGTTGACCAGGGGGAACTCATTTGGCGTGGGAGGTTGAGGCGTCTCGGTTTCCATGTCCCGGCCATACTGTGCAAGGAAGGAGTTGACCACCGCATTCGTGACCACAGTGCTGAGGCGGAAGATGCCAACGTCAGCCTTCACGAAATCGTTCCCGAAGGAGCCGCGACCGTAAGTGTTCGAAGATTGGGTCTGGACACCGGCCGGCGAATCCCAGCGGAGACGGTTGTACTGGATGGTGGCGCGGTTGCGCTCGGTAATCTGCCAGTCGACCTTGGGGAAGTTAATCACCTGATCGCCGGTGCGCGGCACAGCGCCGAAGAACGTATTGAGAACGCCCAGACCCTGGTTGTAATAGGCCGTACCTGCCTGATAGCTGGTGTTCAGTGTTGCGGCCAGGGCGCAGGCGCCGAAGTTGCCCTGAAAAGACTGGCCCACCGGGTAGATGCCGCCGGTGAGGTTCGCCGTGACACCGATGGCGGAAGCCCACTGCTTGCCGGAAGGATCGGTGTAGGAAAACGTCGGAGCGCCAAAGCTGAGAGTCGTATTGCTGGTGGTGCAGCTTTCCTTGCCGGTAAGCGGCGTGGCCTGCGCGAAAAGGTCGATCGCGTCAGAGGTGCGGGCTGTTCCGGGGAAGTTACGGCGGGACTGATCGTACGCGTAGAACCAGAAGATGCGATCGCGCATGATGGGGCCGCCCACGCCGAAGCCCCACTGCTTGCGCCAGTCCTTGGGCTTGTAGGGCGTCGGAGTCACGCCGGTGGAAGCGTTGAAGTTATAGAGAACGGTGTACGGGTTGGCAGCACCGCCGAGCGCGTTGTCGCGGTCATAAAAGTAGACCTCGCCACGCACCTTGTTACCACCCGACTTCGTCACGGTGTTGATGACGCCGCCAGCAGCGCGGCCGTACTCAGCCGAGTAGTTCGAGGTGTTCACCTGGAACTCCTGCACAGCGGCCTGGGTGACGGTGTATGCCGAGCGCGTGCGTCCGCGAGCTTCAGAGAAGTAGGCCTGGTTGTCGTCCGCGCCGTCTACCGTGGAGTTGTTCAGCAGGTAGCTGATGCCGCGGAAGCTGAGCAGGCCGAAGCCATCGGAGTTCGAGACCACGCCGGGCGTCAGTAGCGCGAAGTCCGACCAGCGGCGACCATTGATGGGGAGGTTGTCGATGGTGTTCTGGTCGATGGTCGTGGAGATGTCCGCGCCCGCCGTGTGCAGGTCGGGCGTCTCGCCGGTCACTTCGATCTTGTCGCTGACTGAACCTACGACCAGCTTTGGCGAGATCGTAGAAAGGCCGCCGACAGTCACCGTGATCAGGTCCTGCTCTAGCGTCTGGAAGCCCTGCATGGTCACGATCGCCGAGTACACGCCGGGCTGCAGCTCGGGGATGCGAAACTCACCCGACTTTCCGCTCTTCACCGTGCGTTCTTCGCCGGTGGCGGTGTTCGTCACCTTGACGGTGACGCCGGGCAGCAACGCTCCGTTAGCGTCCGTTACGGTACCGCCGATGGCGCCGGCGGCCGCGGACTGCGCGAGCACTGACGGGGTCGCCGCAAAAACAAAGCCGAGGAAAAGAACCAGACTGCTGAAGAACGAGTGCTTGCGAGACATTTTAGAGAATCTCCTGAACCTGACCGAGCCGAAAACGAACCGAGTACAAAAAGTGATGGCGAGGGCAGCAGCGCTGCCCTCGCACGGGGTCGACTACTTGACCGTGAGCGGAACCGTGAAGCTGGCGACCGTGCCTGTGGAGCCGGTGGCCGTCACCGTGACCGTGCTGGTGCCGGAAGGCGTTGCCAGGGTGGTGGCGCCGGTCTTGCCGCAGGCCGTCAGGCCGGTGGTTACCATCAGCAGCGCCATGGCGAGCCAGATGTTGCCGTACCGCAGCGGCGACTTGCGCCGGCGAACGCCGACCCAGAGCGCCAGCAGCAGCCCGGGCACCACACCCAGCACCTGCCACGGTCCAGTACCGGAGACGCCGAGCATCGTCTGCTTCACCGGTGTGGCCTGCTGCGTGAGGATGCTGAGCGCGACGGTCGACGTTGCGGTGCAGCCGGAGTTCGTCAGCGAAGGCGGGTTGAACTGGCAAGAGCTGTACGCCGGCAGACCGGAACAGGAGAACGTGATGGTTCCGGTGTAGACGTTTTGCGCGACCGTGAAGGAGTACAGCGCCGTTTGACCCGCGGAGACGGTGCTCTGGGAAAAGGGCACGATCGTGGTGGTGAAACTCGGTGCCGACGAGATGATGGTCGTGCCCGACGACGTGGAGGCATTGAAGTTCGCGTCGCCGCTGTACGTCGCCGTGATGGCATAGCTGCCGGCGGTGGAGAACGTATTCGTCAGCGTCGCTTTGCCGGAGCTGTTTACAGGCTGCGGCGTGCCGATCTGGGTGCCGTTCGCGAAGAAGGTGAACGTGCCGGTTGGCGTACCCGTGCTGATGACGGCGGCGGTCAGGGTGACCGGAGTCGTGACGTTGACGGTGGACGAGTTGCAGGTTGTCGTCGTGCTGAACGCCAGCGTGGAGCGCGTCAGACGCGACGTGACGTATGTCCCCGTCAACGTAAAGTTCGCGGTTGCGTTCTGGGAGGACTTGACTGTCAGCGTTCCGGTGAACGGCCCCAGCGTGGTGGGTGTGGCGGTCACCGCGATGGTGCAGTCGATGGTGCCGTCGGAGTTGGCGGGTGCGCACTTGAACGCGCCGAGCGAGAAGTTCGCAGAGCCGGCGGTGAGGCTGAAGGGATTCGCGGCTGGGGGATCGGCAGAGGCAAAGTGCACGGCGACAGTCTGCGTCGGCTGGTTGGCGCCGACGGCTCCGAAGTAAGTGCCGGAAGCGGCCATGCGGACGACGTTGGTGGTGGTGTCGGTGATGAGGAGGTCGCCGAAGGGATCGACGGCGATGCCGCCTGCGCCGCCGGGGACGAGGGTAGCGCCGCTGCCGCTGAGCTTGGAAAACACCGCCTGCGTTGCGGGGCAGCCATCGCCGACAGCATCGACCGCGGCCGAGCAGGCTGCAGTTGCGCCACCCGCGACGGGATACATCGCCAGGGTGCCCGCATCGACGCGCCAGATGACGCCGTTCGATCCGTCTTCGACGTAGAGGTTGCCGACGGAGTCGAGCGCCACGTTGAAGGTGTTGCCGATCCCGAACGAACCGGCCTTGCCGCGCGTGATGGCCGTGCCCTTGGTGTTCAGGATGCCGGCGTATGTCGAGATGACATTGGCGGCGGTGACTCTGCCGACATTGAAGTTGAAATAGTTAGCGAAGTAGACGCTTCCGGAGGCGTCGACCGCCACGTCGTAGGGGTTATCGAGGTTCGATACGTTGGCGAGGTTGCCGTCCGTCCAGGATGGAACGCCGGAGGGCGAGAAGTAACAGCCTCCGCGTGAGCCGGTGGCGGCGGCGGTGAAGTTGGGGCAGTCGCCGGAGTTGTACACCTTGGTGTTCAGATTGCCGTAGCCCGCAAACTTGTAGATCGCGCCCGGGGCGATCGTGAAGCCCTGCAGGGTGATGGGGGTCAGGCCGAGGTTCACGACAGAGAGCGCCTGGTTGCCTTCGTCGGCGATGTAGAGGTTGCCGGCCGCGTCGAAGGCTATGCCATAGGGAAAGTTGAGGTAGGACTGCGTCGCCGCGTTCACCGGGCCGGTGGTGGAGGTGTTGCTGGTCTTGTAGCCGAAGGCGGGGAAACCGGTAAGAACGCTGTTGCCGGCGATGTTCGTGATGATGCCCGTGGTCTTGTCGATCTTGCGGACGTCATCGTTGCCGTTATCGGCGAAATACAGGTCGCCCGCCGGCGAGAAAGCAACGCCCATGGGCTTGGACAGCCTGACCAGCGTGGCGGGGCAGCCGTCGCCGAGGGAGTCGAGCGAAACACCCGTTCCGCACACCGCGCCCGTGGCCGGGTTCGATGTGGCGCCGCCGGCGACCGTGCTGATGACACCCGTGAGCGGATCGATGCGGCGGACCAGCGCGTTCTGGGTGTCGGAGAAATACACCACGCCGTTCTTGTCCGTGGTGACGAAGCGCGGTCCGTTGAGCGCGACCTCGGTGGCCAGGCAGCCGTCGCCAAAGGCGTCCGTGGACTTGAAGCCCGAGACCGGACACGTGGCTCCCGCGGCGGGGCTGGTAGTCGCTCCGCCCGCAATCACGCTGAGGTTGTAGGGCAGGAGCGTGGGCGCGGTCTGCGCCGGGGCGGTATTGACGAAACCAAGAAGTGCGAGTGGAAGAGCCAGGACACGTGTTGCGAGGCCGTTAAAACGAAAGAGGGTGGACACGAAGCGAAACTCCTCAGCACTGCGGTTTTTGAAGAACAGGAAGGCCATACTTTGAACCTTCTCCATCCAGTTGGTCAAGCCAAAGGTCGATTAAGTGCTCTGCATTGGAGCCAGGCAGGCGATGGCCCGGCCCTTTAAAATTGCGATGGATGCGAACAGGTTAGCATCGTGCGGCGAGATTGCCGAATGCAAAAGCGCGGAGGCGGCAGGCTTTCACCGCAAAGTAATAGAGGCCGAACCATGCTTCGGTCCGGCCTCTGTGGCTAATGCGCTGATTCCAGCAGCTTAGGGGCCTACGGTGGTTGAGAGCGGCGTTGTCACGGGTTGGGCCAGGCCGATGAACTTCGAGACTGTGTTGCTGCCGGAGTTCGCCGTCCACACGCTGCCTGAGGCGTCCACTGCCACGCCCACCGGCGTATTCAGCGTCCCGAACCCGGCGGCCGGGGACACTGGGGTAGCGCTGCCGTACTGCAGCTGCGCCAGGCTCCCGTTCGCTGAGCTGTTCGCCACCCAGGCGGATACACCGTCTGTGGCGATGCCAAATGGGGAGCCGACGCCGCTCTGGACCGGGCTGACGCCGCTCGGCGCGCCGGCTGCGCTGAATTCGCTGACTGCGCCACTGAGGGTTGCGCCGGTCGTGCTTCCGGTCACGAAGACCCTGTTGCTTGCATCGAGCGCTACGCCAAGCGGCCCTTGCAGCGTGCTGTCCGTGTCCGTCGCGACATACGTTCCATCGTTGCCAAGCTTCACGACTGACCCGCTGCCGCTGGTTACCAGCACATTCCCTGCCGTGTCGAGCGCAATGCCCGAAGGCAGCGTGATCGCTCCGGCGGCGGTGAACGGCGAGCCGGCAGCGGGCGCGCCGGTGTTGGTCAGCTTGGCCACGGAGTTGCCGTTGAAGTTGGCGACGAAGGCGTCGCCCTGGGAGTCGAGGGCGATGGCTGTGGGCGCGGTGATGCCGGTGGTGTAAGCTGCGGTCGAAACAACCAAGCCGTTACCGATCGTGAATTTCATCACCGAGTTGCCGGCGGTGTTGGCTATCCAGATGTTGCCGCCGGGGTCTACCGCGATACCCTGCGGACCGTAGAGGTTGTTTGCCGTTGTCGTTGCCACCACCGACCCGCTGGTGCTCAGCTCAGTGACGGAGGTTCCGCCTTCGTTGGTGATCCATGCATTCCCACTGCCATCGAGCGCAATGCCGTAAGGGGCTGCGAGGGTCGCGTTGGCGTTGTAGTTCACGGCTACGGTGAAGTCGTTCGGCTGCCCGCTGAGTGTCGGCTGGAACGGCGCTTGTCCGTTCGACAGCGCATATAGCGCCGTCAGAGTGCTCGATCCTGGGTTCTTCGCGATGGCGAGCGCCGCGCCGATGGTTTCTGTCGCTCCAGTCGCCGTAAAGAGTGTGGTGCACTGCGTGCTCGCGGCGCCGGTTGTGTTGACGCATGCGGCAAGAATGTTCGCGAGGGTGTCGAGCTCTGCAACCGGTTCCGTCGCACCGGCGGGGAGCGTGCTGCCCGGCGTTGCGCCTGTGCCGGTGTTCACCAGGTTGTTCGCGCTGGCGAACGCATTCACGAGGCCCGTCGGATTGAAGCCGCTGGCACCGATGTGCGTGTAGTCCTGCGCGAATGGGGCCAGAGCATAGGCTGCGGCCACGGTCGTGAGTTCGTTGATCTGGATGAAGGTGGATGGCGTGAGCGACGTGCACGGCCCGAGCGCGGTCATGAGCGAAAGGGCGCTGTTCGTGCCCGCGCCGGGGTTGCCGCCCGTGGCCACGATATAGACCTGCGTTGCCGGAAGCGTCGCGCAGTTGTACTTGCCTGTGATGTTGAAGTTGCCACCTGCATCCGATGTGACCGTCGTCCCGATCAGCGCGGTGGACGCGGACTTCAGGCCGGTCGTGCCGACGGTATAGAGCTGCACGGTCGCGCCCGCTACCGGTTGCTGTCCCCCATGTACGCTGCCCGAAAAATGGACGACTGTCGATCCGCTGCCATCGCCCGCGCCGAGGCTGGAGAGCGCGCCACCGCAGCCCGCCAGCATGCCGGCCAATGCGAATGCCGAAGCGGAGACCGCCAGCCCGTACAGCGCTTTGTTGAAGAGATTCGATTTCGGGTTCTGCATGGTGTCCGTCTCCGTGTTGCGGTTCAAAGTGGCCCTGTTCCAGATAGAGTACGTTGCGCGCGATGGGGTCGAAAGAGAAGTCGTCATTGGGCTGTGAAGCTCCTCGATGCAGTAGCAGTGGCGTAGTCGCCGGTGGCATCTGTCTGCGTTGCAAGCACCGTTACCGGTCCCGCGCCGGTCACCGTCAGGGTGCTGCCGGAGATCGATGCGATGCCTCCGCCTGTCGTGATGCTGTAGGTCACGGGCAGGCCCGAGCTGGCCCGTGCCGTCAACTGGTATGTGCCGCCAGCCTTGAAGTTGGGCAGCGGAAGGAAGACGATCCGCTGTGGCACGCCGCCTGTGATGGTGAACGTTCCGGTAACGAAGTTGACGGTGTAGTTGGCGCTGCCGAAGGCACTAAGCGTGGCGGTCGGCACGACGTTATAGGTTCCCACGGGCGAGGTCCGCGTTGCTGTTGTTGTTGCGGCTGGAGGCGTGCTGAAGACCGTCGCCGCCGTATCACCGTTCTGGTATGGCCCGGCCGTCACGGAGATGGTGTTGGCCGTGCCGAATATCCGGTTCACACCGACACCCGTCACGACGATGACCGCCTTGTTTACCGTCGCGATCGAGTTCCCTGCTGTAGCCGAAGCCGCCGCCGTTCCATCGCCGCTGTACGCCGCCGAGAAGGTGTGTCCGCCGACAGTCAGGCCAGTGACGTTGAAGATCGCGGAGCCGCCCGAGAGCGTCGCAATCTGCGTCGTCGCCCCATCGATCGTCAGTGTCACGCTGCCCGTCGGCACGTAGCTGTTGCCGGTGGACGCAACCGTCGCCGTCAGCACCACAGCCTGCCCGTACGTCACGGTCTGGCTCGCGGGAACCAGCGTGGTTGTGGTCGGAATCGCGGTCACCGTAACGGCCAATGGCGTCGGTGTGGTTGAACCGTTGAAGTTGGCATCGCCGCTGTATGTCCACGTCAGGTTGTGGGTGCCTACGGGGGCGTTGGCGATTGTGAAGTAAGCCTCCCCCGCGGCATCGAGCGTCCCGGAAGCAATCGTGGTCCCGCCATCCATCAGTGTGTAGGTGCCGGTCGGAATCGTGTACACGCCGTTGCTTACCGCGCCCAACCCGGGCGTCTGCGGACGCATCAGCACCGTGACGGGCGTTCCGAACGCCACAGTCGTCACCGAGCTCGACGGCACAAACGCATTCGCGCCGGCTGCAATGGCGGCAGTCGGGTTCCAGTTCGTCGTCGAGGACAACACATTCGAAACGGTCTGGCTGAGGAAGTTCGTGGGGAAGTATTGCTGCGCCTGCGCCGGGGTCAGCGATGTTTTGATCGTGTTGGCTGCTTCCAGCGTGCCTGGATCCAGCGATGTGGTTTCGCGCGTGCCATTCACGCCCGCACCCGAGCTTCCGCCGGTGCCGAGATACGTGACGCCGTTCAAATCCGGAGAGCCCTGCGCCGGATCGACATACGGAATGTTGTTGAACTCCGCATAGGTGGAAGTGGGCAGGTTGGTGTTGCCGGAAAACTCGATGTAGCCGGTCGCATTCACCTGGTCGACATACGAGTTCAGCATGATCCACGTGGAGTACGTGCCGTACGGGCGCCCGAAGAACAGCTGCGTCATCCCCGCGCTCTGCGAGGTGAAGATATTGCTGTTCATGATGTAGCCGCTCAGGTAGTCGCCCGTGCCGGCGGTCTGGCGCGCCTTGTTCTGCGCTTCGATGGTCTCGGTGCCCGTGGCCGTTGCGCCGTGGTACACGGTGTAGATGGAGGAGTAGTCGAAGACCGCGGCCGCATCGCCGAAGATGTAGTCGACATCGCCGGTGACCTTGCCGCGGAACCAGTACTGCCGCGACGGCACATATCCATTGGCCCCTACGCCCTGGCTGCCCGCATAAATCGTGTCCTGCAGGCTGGACGTGTACACGTTGTTCAGGACGGCGAGGTCCGACGTGATCCAGATCGCCAGCGCCTGCGACGCGCACAGCGTGCCCGCGTTGTAGAGCTGGAAGTAGGTCTGAGCGGGCCCGGCGTTCGCTGTGCAGTTACCGCTCGAGACGTAGGTTGTCGTCGTCGTTGAGTTGTCGGTGTCGTACGTATTGGCGAGTGTCAGGTTGTCCGCGTAGAAGTTGTTCGGTGTGGTGGTTGCGTTGCTCAGCGCGGTGTTCACGCCCTTGGCCACGACGAGCGTCGCCGATCCTTCATCGCCGCTGAACTGCGTGCTTCCCGGCGGCAGCTGCGATCCGTTGGTCATTGCCGGCGTGAACTCGCCGGCGTATGCGTAAACGCCCGATCCGCCAAAAGCGCCGCCCGCGTGGGTGAGCACAACCTGCCTCGGATCGCCGCCCAGACCGCGCAGCGCCACGTTGGGCTGCACGACGGCCACATTGCCGGTGTAGGTGCCGGGTTTGATGTAGATGGAGCCGCCACTGGGCAGCGCGTTCACCGCGGCCTGCACGCTGGTGAAGTTGCCCGTGCCGTCCGCCGCGACCACCGTTTGCGATGTGCCTACAGACGCCGACGTATTCGCCTTCGTCACGGTGTAGGGGCCGACGCTGCCGACGGCGCTCGAGAAGTCCGTCGCATCGTTAGGCACAAACGTTGCGGCGAGCGAGTACGTGCCGATGGGCAGATAACTTGCCGAGTGGATTGCTACGGCTGGCCCGCTGCTGGGGGTCGCCGTATAGATCACGTTGCCCGCTACGGGTACGCCGCCGGAGCTTGCCGTCGCGTTGAGCACGCCTGTGCCGATCGCTGCGCTATATTGCTGCGTCGTTGTTGCAGGCGTCCAGCTCAGGGTGGTCACGGCTTGCGCGATGCTGAAGTTGGTCGTTGTGCTGGCGGAGCCGGTGAAGCCGTTCTGGGTTGCGTACGTCGCGGAGATGGTGTGGTTGCCCGCAGACAGGCCACTGATGGGCACCGTTGCCACACCGCTGCCGTTGAGGTTGTAGGTCACCGGCGATGCTGAATCGATCGTTACTGCAACCGAGCCGGATGCTGTTCCTGCGCTCGCCGCAACCGTAACGCTGAAGGTGACCTCGGTGCCGGTGGCGACGTAGATCGGAGCGCCGGGGGTCTGGCCGCCGATGGTGGTGGAGGTCGTCACGGCCGAGCCGGTCTTGGTCGCGGTAAGTGTCAGCTTGCCGGTCGTGCTGATCGCCGGGAGGAGCGTCACCACATCCGAAACCACACCGCTCCCGCTCTGCGGGGTGAAGGTGGCGGACACCGTGCAGGCCGCGCCGATGGCCTGTGCCGCGGCGACGTTGCATCCGTTGGTTGCACCGGCAACTAGCTGGAAGTCGCCGGTGTCGGTCTGGTTGACGCCTGTGGCTGCGAGGTTTCCGACGTCGGTCAGCGTGCCGGCGAAGACTGCGGCCGTGCTCGTGCCGAAGTCGAAGGCGGCGTTCTGGCGCTGGATCGCGTTGATCGCGGTTGCTGCGGACTCGGCTTCATAGACAAGGCCGCTCGAGTCCACCGCCACACCGGCAGCTGCGCCAGTGAACGTGTACACCGTAGTCGCAGGACCCGCCACCGGATACTCCGTCACCGTCTTCGCCGAGCCGTCCTGCACATACAGATCGCCCGCCGTATCGGCCGCAATAAAGGTCGGCACTACACTCGAAGCCTCGATTGTCAGAGTCGTTGCTCCCGGCGCCAGCCGCTTCACCGTATTCGCGCCCGGATCGGCCACGAACAGGTTGCCCGCGCCATCGATCGCAAGCTGGCCGACGTTCGAAAAGCCGGACGCGACTGTAACGAGCGGATTCAGGCTGCTGAAGTTGCTGCCCGCCGGAATCTCGTACACCGCTTCATTCGTCCGGTCGGATACGTAAAGATTGCCCTGCCGGTCTACCGCGATGCCCGCAGGCGCGGGCGATCCCGTCGGCGGAATGTACGACACGCTGCTCTGCGTATAGACACCGCCCGCGGCCGGCGTCAGTTTGGTGATCGTCGTCGATGCGGTGCCGGTCGCGTAGATGTTGCCCTGGTTGTCTACCGCGATCTGGAACGGGCTCGCCGGGAGCGTGCTGCCGGCGATAGCCGTTGTTGTCCCTGCGCTGGTGACCGCCACCTTGCCTGAGCCCGTGTTCATCGTGAACACGTTGCCGACCCCATCCACCGCCAGCCCAACCGGCGTCGCCACCGTGCCCACCGTCGTGACTACGGGCGCCGCGCTGTCGACCACCAGTGCGCTTCCGTTCGCCGTTCCCGCCACCGGAAACGTCCCACTCCCCGTCACACCCTGCGCCGCCACCGCCAGCACGCCTCCGCGCTGCCCCGGGGTCAGCGGTGTAAACGTCACCGGAACCGTGCAGTCGACCGTGCCATCCGCGTTCGCAGCGGGGCAGGTGACCGAGCCTACCGAGATGTCCGGCGAAGCTTTCACCAGCGCCGCCGTCATGCCTGTCGTGCCCGCAGCGCCGTGCAGAACTTCGGTCTGCGTCACCGTCGAGCCCACCGTTACGGGGATCAGGTTGGTCGCCGTCACTTTGCGGATCAGCAAATTGGTGTTGTCCGCGATATAAAGATCGCCCTGCGGACTAAGTCCGATACCCATGCCGCTGCTGCCGCCGCCAAAACTGGACGTATTCACCGGGCATCCATCACCGGCACTGTTCAGCTTGGCCGCGCACGCAACACCGCTAGTCGCCAGCTTCCGGACATAGCCTGTCCTAATATCGAAGAACAGCACCGCCGCCTGGTTGAAGTCCGAGATGTAGATGTTCCCCACCGGATCGATTGCAACCTTGCTCGTTCCATTGCCGATGGTGGTCGTTGTGCCCAGCGTGGGCGTGGGGGACAGGATCGTATTGGTCGCGCCCGAGTTGATCGCACCAATGATCGGATACACATAGCCAGGCGTCACCGTCAGCCCAGGATTGTTGTTCGCCTTCTGGATCGCCGTCGCCATCGTCGTTCCACCGACATACAGCACGCGGACGATGGACTTGCTCTGGTCGGCAAAGATCACGTTGCCGTCGATGTCCGTGCCGACACCCTGCTGGCCGGTGCCGCTGGTGGTCTGGTAGAAGGGGCAGCCGTCGCCGACGGTATCGAGCGTGCTTCCGCCCGAAGGCCCCGCGCACGCTGTGCCGATGGTGGTCGGCAGCGCGGCTGTCGTTACCGCCGTCGTAAAGCCGCCCATGATCGGATATATCTTCCCGTACGCCGCTGCGGCCGTCAGCCCCGCGTAGGCCGGATCGAGCGCGATGATGCTGGCCATCGGATTGTTCAGCACTGTGCCGCCAGGAAGCGTGAACGTCGCCGGCCCGACTACCACGCGATACCGGAAACCCGCGCTGCCCGCGCCGGTCTCTGCGATGTAGACGTTGCCGTACTTGTCCGCCGCGACACCGCGCGGACTGGAAACCGCGCCCAGCGTATTCGCAGCCGTGCACGACCCATAGCCCGTAATCCCCTGGTTTGTCGTGCTCGTCGGGTTCCAGTCGGCGACGTCGCCGGAGAGGTTCCCATAGGGGCTCGCAGCAAAACCATCGCCCGAAGTCCCGTTCGTCGTGCCTGTGCCTGACGTTCCTGTAGAGGTCGCACTGCCCACGCACCCGGCTATGCGATACATGGAGCCGACCTGCTTGTGGTTCGCCGTGCCCGGGCACAGCGGAGAGACCGCATTACAGATAATGTTGATCGTCTGCTGCCCATAGCCCGCGATGAACACATTCCCATACGGATCGATGTTCACGCCGCGCGCCGTGCTCAGCTTGGTCTGCGCCAGGGGGCAGCCGTCACCGTAGGCGTCCGTGCTGGTCGCGCATCCGGTCGTCGACGTCCCCGTAACCGCCGTCACCAGCCCCGAGCGCGCATCGATCTTGCGCAGCAGCGAGTTGCTGGAGTCCATGATGAAGACGTTGCCCTGCCCGTCCACCTGCAGGCCGCCACGAAAATCTCCGCTGAGCGCGGTGTTGATGCCGGGGCACCCGTCGCCGAAAGCATCCGTCGCCGTATATGGGCTGCCCGCCGAGCACGCCGCGCCCTTCGCGGGCAACACGCCTCCGGTGATCGTTCCTCCCCCAGCAGCCGCGCCGCCCGCGACCGTTGTAATGGTGTTCGGCAGAGGAACCGGGGTCTGCGCCACAACACTGCCGGCCATAGCCAGGGCAAACACTCCACGCAGCCAGCGATTGGGCGTTAACCGTTGCGAAAATGCAGAAGCGGCGGGCGGCGACAGACGGAAGGCCATTGGGCAAACTTCTTTCCTGACACCAGATCACCACCGCGCACACCTTGGCGCGAAGCTTTCCGATATCGAATACATATTCGAAATTGTGCGTACTTGATGCCGCGGAAAACAATACAGGCACCTGTACTGATTTGGGAAGAGGTGTCAGACAGATTTTGCGGTTGCCCAGCTAAAACGCGCCCCAATCAAACGCATTCGAGCCGCTCAGGCCGCGGGTATGAGTGCTTTAGCGCAGAATTTTCACGCCGCCCTGCCCGGTTCCCCGAGACTCCGACGCTACCCGCCAACCACCTTGTCCGACAGGCATACCCTATTGCTGAGTAGTCAGCCTGCTGCTACTCCTCGCCGTCGCCCTCTTCAATCAGCGAGCTTGTTCCCACCACATCGAAGGTCAGGGCCTCTCCGCCTGTCGGCTGTACCGTTGCGCGCATCGGCGCCCGTTGCCAGTGCGACAGGCTGCACGCCGGCCGCGGCGCCGACGCCAGCGGCCACTTGCTGATCAGCTTTTCCGCAACCGCCTTGCGCGCGCCGAGCTGCGCCACCACCGCCACCAGACCACCCTTCGCCGTGGTCGTAATGCCGCAGTACGCCCCATAGTCTCGGAACCAAACGACATCGGACACCGCAGAGTCGAAAGCCGGCAGGTGCAGCGCAGCGATATGCCCGCTCACCCGGTCGACCAGCAGCCACGGCCCTGGTTGCCATGTCCATCGCGCGGCCTCGCCCGGTAGAGCATCATTCAGGCGCAGTGCGCGGCGGATCGTAAAGCTGCGGTCCGTCACATCGTGCGCCTCGCCCACCGTCCAATCCCGTTGAGCGGCATCGACAAACAGCGCCCTGACGCGCAGTGTCGGAGCCTCTCCCACACGCATTTCAGCGCCGGCCTCGGGCGGCGTATAGGGCACCTTGCGCACCGGGCCGAGCACCACGGTGTGAACTTTGGGAGCGGCCGCCGAGCTAACGGCGCAGGACAATAACAGCAGGGGCACAAGAGCCGAACGGAGGGTCTGCATGGCGAGCAGAGTAGCCCCATCCCGGCCTCGCCGCAAGTCCTGCCCGAACCGCGCTTTCCACCATTTCCACAGGGGGTATCGACTCAGGCGCGCGCCGCGATTATCCCACAGGCCCAGACCCGCCACGAAGTACCCGCAGAGTAGTATCGTGGACGCTGGAGCGAATTTCCTGTGCGTGTACAGGTTGGCGGAAGGCTCCAGTACCGTTCTCCGCGGAAAACGATACTGAACGCATCCTCCGGTTCACCGCAACAGGACATTCGCTCAATTGGCGCTGTCCGCGCAGCGCACGACGCGGCGAGCAATCCTCCCCAGCAATACGACCCCGGAAAGGAAATATCAAACATATGTGGAAACCCAATCAGCCTGCAGGCGGAACCCCGACCCCCGAGCCCGTGCGTCCTCCCGCGCCCGGAACCCCCGGCTTTGACGCTTCGCGCGCCACCACTCCCGCCGCAGGCGCCAGCCCCGCCGGCGAACAGGCGACGATCGGCAAAAGCCTGGTGATCAAGGGCGAAGTCTCCGGCTCCGAGTCCCTCTACGTCGACGGCAAGATCGAAGGCGCGATCAACCTCCCCGGCAATCGCGTCACCGTCGGCCGCAACGGCCAGGTGGCCGCGAACATCATGGCTCGCGAAGTCGTGGTGCTGGGCAAGGTGCGCGGCAACGTGCATGCTTCGGACCGCGTCGACATCCGCAGCGAAGGCTCGCTCACCGGCGACGTCATCGCAGCGCGCATCTCCATCGAAGACGGTGCCTTCTTCAAGGGCGGCATCGACATCCGCAAGCCGGGCGCCGAGCCCAAAGGCGGCTCTCCCGCAAACGGCAAAGAAGCCGCTGCCGAACCCGTAACCGCAGGCGCCGAAAGCTAAAGCTTCGCAGGGACGATCGCTCAGAGAGCCGCTCCATACCGGCCGAGGCAGAGTCCTGCATCAGAAACTAACCAACGGTAGAGCCCTCTCTACACTGCCAGCCCACGCAAAGCCCCGTGCACCACTGCCGGGGCTTTCGCGCGTTCAGACACGCACCGCTGCTGCGGCGCGCGCCCGCTTCAGCTCGTTGATCTTGTTGAAGTAGTACTGAAAATACAGCCCGCCCAAAATCAGCGTCCAGAACCACCGCAGCCTCAAGCCCACCGGCTCCGTAAGGTTGAAGTGCTGCAGCAGCGACTTCCGCATGGAGAAGTGCCCCAGTACTCGCACAACGACCGCCGCCAGCGTCAACAACGTTGAACGTGTCGAGCCAACCAGTCCCAGAAGTTTGAAATGCTTCATCCCCGCATACAGTGCCGAAATGTTCGCCAGCAACAGGACGACCGCAGCCAGGTAAAACCACAGTGCCCGGCTCCTCTTGTCCACGCGATAGAGCCAGACCGCCTGAACAATGTCCCAGGCCACAAAGAACGAAAACTCCGTGAAGATCTCAAGGATCAGCGCAAGCCACCACGGAATATCGGGTGGGGCCGGCAAATCGCTTCGCACTGCCTCCATCTGCGCCGTCTGCAGCGCGACTTCTTCCGCAGCCTTGTCCAGCCGCGGCAACACGCGCTTCAGCGGACGCCACTTCTTCATCTGCTCGCTGCGCACAAGGTCGGTCTCGACGATGTTGCCACTGGCCAGGTACGCACGCAGATCGGCCTCCGTGTAGGGGCCGAACACCTGTCCGTTACGTGAGACTCGAAACTGCTCCATGCTGTGGCGATGTCCTTGGGGTTCATCATAAGCGACCGGCGCTCTATGTGGTCCTTTAGGAGAGTTGAGTCTTAAACAAAAGCGACGAAGCCCAGGGCCTCGCCGCTTTATTCAACACTCACGATTCACTGCTTCTACGCCGTTACAGGCTCCATCAACACCTGCGCAAAGCGCTTCTCCGTCCGCTCGGCCTGCGCGTCCTTGTGATACGCATACCCTGCGATGAGTGGGAAGGCAATCGTCGCTTCGGCAAACACCATCTGCTCGTAGGTCAGGTCGACCTTGCCCCACGAGCTGGCTTCCTTCAGTGTCGAGCCCGACAGCGCACCATCGCGCGCATCCGCGACCGTGATCTGGATCGCGTACTTGTGCATCGACGCCTCGACGCCGAGGATGTCCGCGGCCACCACGATGTCCTGCGCAAAGTTCTTCGGCACCCCGCCGCCGATCATCAGCAGGCCCGTGGTCGGGTTGGCGATCTTCAACTGCGTCAGCTCGTAGAAGTCCTTGCCTGAATCGATCGACACGGCAGTCTTGCCCTTGCGTGCATGCTGGTGCGCGACGATGCCGAAACCGAACGAGCAGTCGGAGAACGCCGGGCAGAAGATCGGCACGTCTTTTTCATAGCAGGCCAGCACGATGGAGTCGGCGTTGCCGTTCTCCGGCGTGCGTCCGTTGTCCTTCAGGTACTTGCCCATTTCGGCAATCAGTTCACGCGAGGAATACGGCCGCGGCGCGAGCGAGTTGATGATCTTCTCGGTCGTCTCATCGCAGATGCGCAGCTCTTCCTCATCGATGAACGTGTCATAGATGCGGTCGATCATCAGCTCGCGCAGGTTCGCGTCGCCGCCGCCGTACTTGTACTCATCGCCGGCAATGTAGTGCTTGAAGCCGAGCGCCTCGAAGAAGTCCTGGTCGACGATGTTCGCGCCGGTTGAAACGATGGCATCGACCATGTTGTTGCGCACCAGGTCGACGATCACCTTCTGCAGGCCGGCCGAAATCAGCGAACCCGCCAGGCACAGGATCACGCCGCACTCGGTATCGCGCAGCATCATCTCGTAAATGCTCGCGGCCCGCGCCAGATCGCGCGAGCTATAGGCCATGGACGCCATGGCATCGACCAGCGCGACAACGTTGTGCTGCTTGATGTCGATGTGCTGGATAGGGGTTTGCAGGAGGTCTTTTTTCGTTGACATATCAGGTTCTATTTTACCGCTTTTCATCAATAGACATGCGGCGGCGACCGTGAATAACCCGTAACAAATGCCGGCCCCGCGACCAGATTTCGACGATGCGGAAAACATGTTCGCCTGGGCTCACACCTTCAGCACCACGCATTGATAAAGTAGCCAGATAGTGCCCGCTCTCGCCACTCCACCCAAACCCGTCGCCTGGAAGACCATTCTTGCCTTCGCCATCATCTACATTGTGTGGGGGTCGACCTTCCTGGCCATCCGCACCGGTGTTCGCGAAGTTTCGCCTCTCCTTTTCGCGGCCATGCGATTCCTCGTCGCCGGCGCCGTGCTCGTCGGATGGACACTCGCCAAACGCGAGCGCCTGCCCACCCGGACCCAATCGGTGACCATCCTTCTGCTCGCCTTCCTCATCTTTCTCGTCGACTACGGCTGCCTCTTCTGGGCCGAGCAGCGCGTACCGTCCGGACTCGCAGCCGTTATGATGGCCACCATCCCCGCCTTCACAGCACTCTTCGAGATCCTCTTCCTCCGCACCCAGAGACTTACATTTCGACTCGCACTCGCGCTCACCATCGGTCTGCTCGGAGTCGCAGTCCTGACGAGCCACTCCTTCAACCTCGGCGGCGCGCCCATCGACCCGCTCGGTGCCCTCGCCCTCATCGTCGGTTCCGTGAGCTGGTCGCTGGCCTCCATCCTTACCCGCCGCCTCCCGCTCCCGTCGTCGAAGCTCGTCAGCTCTGGAACCCAGATGCTCGCCGGCGGTGTCATGCTCACTCTCGCGGCCCTGGCGCACGGCGAGCTCCGCAGCTTCACTCCGTCGCTCGTCTCGCGCGCCGCCTGGCTCGCTCTGCTCTACCTCATCGTCGCAGGCTCACTCATCGGCTTCACCGCCTACGTGTGGCTCATTCAGCACCAGTCGCCCACCCGCGTAGGCACTTACGCTTACGTCAATCCGCTCGTCGCTGTCCTGCTCGGCTGTCTCGTCGCGGGCGAACCCTTCGGTGTCCGCACAATTCTCGGTGCCGCGTGCGTCCTCGTCAGCGTCATCATTCTGACAACCAAACGAAGCGCCCAGCCCGCCGCCGTGGCGAACAAAGCCACATAAACCGTCGAGCTTCCACGCTGCCTACAGCCCATTCCTCGCAATCAGATTCTTGTAAAACTTCGCACTCAGCTTGGGCGTTCGCTTCTGCGTCTTGAAGTCCACGTACGTAATCCCGAACCGCTTTGCGTAACCATCGGCCCACTCGTAGTTGTCCAGCAGGCTCCACAGGAAGTAGCCCTTCACCGGCACGCCCTCGCTCACGCCACGCTGCAGCTGCGTCAGGTAAGCGTCCAGATACATCACGCGATCGGTGTCGTACACCTCGCCGTCGGGCTGCAACACATCGTCGGACGAGCAGCCGTTCTCGGTGATGTAAATCTCCTTGATCCCGAGGGTCTCAGCCCCCAGCTTCGGCCCCCAGTACAGTGCCTCCGGCCCTATCGTCAGCCATGGGCTCGCCATGTGCGGATACGATTTCGGCGCCGGCATCACCGCATAGCCCTGCGGCGTATCGGCCGCGCGCACCGGGGTCGCCGTGTAGATGTTCAATCCCTGAAAGTCCGTCGGCGTGCCGATCGTCTTCATCTCCTCGGGCGTAAACACGGGAGCATCCGCGCCCAGCTTATGCAGATACCCGGCGGTGTATTTGCCCGTATGCATCACCGTCAGGTAAGGGGCATTCTCTTCGACGTACGCCTTGCGCGCCGCCGCAATATGCTCCGGTGAGTTGAAGGCCGGGATGATCGCATGCGCATTCTCCGCGCATCCCACCTTCACACCCCCGCGCGCGTTCGCGCGGATGGCCTGCACCGCCAGCCCATGCCCCAGTACCGCGTGATGCCGCGCCTGCGCCACGCCTTTCGGCGGCAGTGTCAGCCCCGGCGCATGTCGTCCGTCACGGTATCCAATATCGATGAACGACGACATTTCGTTCATCGTCATCCAGTTCTTGATCAGGTCGGAAAGCTTTCCCGCCGTGTAGCCCGCATACTCGCCGAATGCCTGCGCGGTCGCCTTGCTCTGCCATCCACCCTTGTCCTCAAGCGCCTGCGGCAGGTCCCAGTGATACAGCGTGCAGAAAGGCTGAATGCCCGCCGCCAGCAGCGCCTCCGCATACTTGCGATAGAAGTCGATGCCCTTTTGATTCGGCTGCCCGGTGCCGTTCGGAAAGATGCGCGGCCATGCGATCGAGAAGCGGCACGCCGTCAGCCCCATCGACTTCATCAGCGCGATGTCTTCCGGATAGCGATGGTAGCTGTCATCGGCTACGTCGCCTGTGTCGCCGTTGAACGTCTTGCCCGGCGTATGCGAGAACGTGTCCCAGATGGACGTGCCGCGGCCATCCTCATGCACTGCGCCCTCAACCTGGTACGACGCCGTCGCCGAGCCCCACAGAAATCCGTTCGGGAAGCTGCGATCAGTAGTCGCAGTCGGGGGCGCTTCCGCCAGAGTTTTTTCGAGCGGCAAAGCAGAGCTCGCGGCCACCATCGCCGCGAGCCTGCCGAAATTTCTGCGATTGAATCGGATCATGGGGTTCACCTTTCGTCCGACACCAATCTACCTCAAACCGGCGTCTGCGCAAACGATAAACCCCTGAAGAAAATCGTTTTATTTCAAGAAGGCCTCCACCGCCGCATCGAGCTTCGCCGGCTGGTCGTACATGATGAAGTGCCGCGAATCGTCGATCCGCACCAGCTTCACATTCGGCATCGGCTTGTAGGCCCCCTGATACACCGCGTCGATCTTCGCTACGTCCGGCGCGGCCGTGACATCATACGGATACAGCAGCAGCGCCGGAGTCTTGATCTTCGCCATATCCGGCCGTATGTCCGTCTGCAGGTCTTCGAACATCGCCCGCGCAAACACGTTGCGGTCACTCGCAATCGAGCTCGCCGCCACCGCCTTGCCTCCGGCCTCGTCCTTCACCATGTTCTTGACCATCATCGGCTGCATCGCCGCAAACTGATCATCCGGCATCGCGAGCATCTGGTCGCGGATCACCGCGCCCTGCGGCGCAATCGACTCCACCGTCGCATTCGGATCGAACACCATGCCATAGAACGGCAGCGCGTCCACAATAACGATCTTCGCCACATCCTCGGGATGCGCGTCCGCGAGCATCAACGTCAGCAGGCCGCCCAGCGAGTGCCCGATCACCGCGGGATGCATCTTGTTCGCAGCAATATACTGATGCAGCTCATCGACCAACCCCGGCAGGATCGGCCCGGTCGCATTCGCTCCCGCAGGCGCACCCGCAAAGCCGCCGACCTGCACCAGGTGCAGGCGATAGTTCGGCGCCAGCAGCTTCGCCTCTGCATCCCACACCGCCCGCGAGCTCGACAGTCCGGGGAGCAGCACCACATCCGGCTTGCCCGCCGTTCCAGCATCCACCACCGTAAAGCGCGTCGGCGCAAACGGCGCCTCGCCGTGCGCAGGCGACACCAGCAGCAGAATACCCGCGACAATAAATCCCAACGTCCCTAGAAACTGAAGCACCTTCATGACCTCTCCTCTATTCGAATCCGTTTACCGTTTCACAACACAGGCATCATCTTCACGATCGCGATGGACAGCAGTGGCCAGCACCGCTGCAACCGCCGAAACCAGCACCGTCAAGCTCAGCTTCCTCAGGGTCCACGAGCTCCATCCATAAACGCCGCTCGCCACCAGACACAGAGCGAAGTAGTAGCTCGCTCTCCCGCACACACGCCACTTCCCTTGTAAGCTCATGCCTTATTCCTCCTTGATCTTCTTTCTCCGGCGCTTCGCGCACCAGTCAACTTCGTCAACCCATTCGCCTGACACTTGTCATACCCGCAGCCACTTCACTCACGCCTCGTCCTGAAAGATCTCCTCGATCCCCGCACCGAACAGTCGCGCAATCCTGAACGCCAGCGGCAGCGACGGGTCGTACTTCCCCGTCTCTATCGCGTTCACACTCTGCCGCGAGACCTCCAGCTTCTCCGCCAGGTAGGCCTGCGACCAGCCGCGTTCCGCCCTCAGCACCCGCAGCCGGTTATTCATCGTTGCCTGCCCTGGTCATCATGGCCTGCACGCCCTGTGCCAGCCCAAACACCGTCCAGAACACAACGAATATCGTGAACGGCGGCAGGTTTCCCGTCGTCGTATAGCTGCGCAGAAAGTCTGAGAACGCCGCCAGCGCCAGCACTGCCGCACCGCCCCACAGAACCGACCGCACCAGCAGCATCCGCTGGAACTCATCCTGCTCGTCCCGGATATACAGCCCCAGCACCTGGATCAACCGCAGCACCGGAATGCACGGCAGCAGAGCCCATACATACACGGCCCGTCCGCTTACATACCCATGCCGCACCAGCACCGTCGTCAGCAGCACCGTCACCATGTAGGCGGTCATCGCCCATGTCAATCGCTTCAGGTATTGCTTTTCCGCCTTGCTCTTCACACGGCAACTCATACTCGCCTCGCTTTCGTTCCCTCTCCCGCTTGCACATCTTTCGGAACGCGGGAGCGCTACTCTTCCACAGGGGCCCGGTTTCTGGCGCGATACGACAGTTTTGCCGCGAACATGAAGACAGCGAACACCCAGAAGGCAGTGAACGGCGGGAACGCGCCTTTCCATCCGTATATGTGCAGGTAGTCGGCCAGCATGTTCACGGCGAAGTACCCGGCCATGCCCCACAGGAGGCATCGCACCATGACGTCCCGTTTGAACTCATCGCGCTCGTCGCGCAGGTATCGCCCTACGAGCACAATCACCGTGACGATCGGAAGCACCGGCAGCGACGCCAGCAGCCACAACGCAACCCCAGCGGGATGCAGCCGCCAGTTCGCATAAAAAGTGACAAAGAAAATCACAAAGTATCCGGCCATTACCGTCAGGCCGGCCTTCCTGAATGTGCGTGAAGCTGGACTCTCCATCTCAATCTCCCTGCACCGAGAGACTCTCTCGATGACAAGTAAACTTTACGTCAAGCTTCCTTGTCATGTCAAGTACCCTTGTCAATAATTCTTTCCGCGAGGCTTGGTTCCGGGTCGACACTTCGCTACGCTGGAAATCTATGAATGTGAACTTTGCCGAGCGCGCGCACAACCACAACTGGAAGCTCGACCCCATCGTCCGCTCGCTGCTCGACACCGACTTCTACAAGCTGCTCATGCTCCAGTTCATCTGGAAGAACTTCCCCACGGTCCCGGTCACCAGCGAGGTGCACAACCGCACCCTGCGCGTGCGCCTCGCCGAGCGAATCAGCGCCTCCGCCCTGCGCGACCAGATGGAGCACGTGCGCGGCCTGCGCTTCCGGAAATCGGAGCTCATCTGGCTCGCCGGCAACACCTTCTACGGCGTCAAGCAGATCTTCGAGCCCGACTTCCTCGCCTGGCTCGGCAACGACTTCCGCCTCAGCGACTACGAAATCTCCGAAGAAGACGGCCAGCTCATCCTGCGTTTCTCGGGCCTCTGGACCGAGGTCACCATGTGGGAGGTCTACGCCCTCGCGCTCGTCAGCGAGATGAAGACGCGCTACGCCCTCTCCGCACTCACCGAGCTCGAGCTGGACATCCTGTACGCCCGCGCCAAGACACGCCTCTGGGACAAGATCGAAATGCTCCGCCCCATCGAAGGGCTCTCGCTTTCAGACTTCGGCACGCGCCGCCGCCACAGTTTCCTCTGGCAGGAGTACGCCGTCGAAGCCCTGCAGTCCGCGCTGGGCGCGCGCTTCAGCGGAACCTCCAACACGGCGCTCGCCTACAAGCACAACCTCGAAGCCATCGGCACCAACGCGCACGAACTGCCCATGGCGATGGCCGCCATGGCCTCACGCGGCTCCGATGCCGACCTTCGCGCGTCGCAGTACAAGGTCCTCGAGCTCTGGCAGCAGAGCTACGGCGGCGAGCTGCTCATCATGCTGCCCGACACCTTCGGCACCACGCAGTTCCTGCAAGGCGCCCCCGACTGGGCCGCGCGCTGGACCGGCGAGCGCGTCGACTCCAAGGACCCCTACGTCGCCGGCGACGAGTACATCGCCTGGCTGCTGCAGCGCGGCCAGGACCCCCGCCGCAAGCGCCTCATCGCCTCCGACGGCCTCGACGCGGCCGACATCGCCGGCCTGCACGCCTACTTCTTCGGCCGCATCCGGTTCTCGGCCGGCTGGGGCACGCTGCTCACCAACGATTTCCGCGACTGCCACCCCCGCGGAGCCGACACATTCGACCCCGTCTCTCTCGTCTGCAAGGTCACCAGCGCCGCCGGTATCCCTACCGTCAAGCTCTCCGACAACGCCAGCAAATCCACCGGCCCCGCCGCCGAAATCGCCCGTTACCGCCGCGCTTTCGGCACCACCGTGCTCGAAGAAGTGCCGGTGCTGGTCTGACGTTTACTGTGTATTCTCACCTTCCGCATAGACTGGCCGTATGATCGCGGATTCACGTGCCCATCTGGCAGTCTTAGGTTTACTCCTCGCACTCGGCCCATCAGGCTTCTCTCAGGCCCTGACTCCACAGCCCGCCTCCGAACCCACCTTCCGCGTGGCCGCCCCGGAGCTTTCCAAACATCCCACCGTCATCGTCTACGGCGACCAGCGCTTTCACGATCCCGCCAACACCACCGTGGCGAACCCCCGTATCCGTCTTGCCATGGTCCAGAAGATCACGCAGGAGCACCCTGACGCCGTGCAGATGTCCGGCGACGTCCCCTACAAGGGCACCGACCCCGCGGACTACGACAACTTCCGCACCGAGACCGCCCCTTGGCGCGCCACCCATCTGCGCATCTATCCGGCGCTCGGCAATCATGAACTCTCAGGAGGCGAAGCGAAGGGGGTTGAAGCCTGGTGGTCTGCGTTCCCGGAACTGCGCGGCCGACGCTGGTACTCGGTTGCGCTTGGCGACCGCCTTGCGCTGATCCAGTTGGACAGCATGAGCCCCCTCACCGCCGGCAGCGAGCAGATCCTCTGGCTCGGCAAGCAACTTGCCGCTCTTCCGTCCAGCGTGGACTTCGTTCTCATCAGCCTCCACCACCCGCCTGTAGCCGACATCCAGACGCACATCGAAGTCGACCACAACCCCCGTCCCAACGAGATCGCCCTCCGCGACTTCCTGACCGCGCGTTCGCCGTCGCTGCATGCGGCGATCGTCGTCACCGCCGGCCACATCCACAACTACGAACGCGCCTCTGTCGGCGGCGTGACCTATCTCGTCTCCGGAGGCGGCGGAGCGCACCCCTACTTCGTCGAGCGCACCGCCTCAGACCTCTACCAGGACCCCAACTTCCCTGTCTTTCACTACGTCCGTTTCGAGCTCGAGAAGAACGACCTGAAGGCCACCATGTATAGGGTGGCCGACCCCACGGCAACCAAACTCGTATGGGAAGAAAAAGACCACTTCACTATCCCGAAAAAGTAGATACCTTGCCGAAGTACACGGGACCCAGTTGACTCACCAGCCGCGGAGATGGGGATAGCGCGAAATCGCGATTGCTTCCACAATCCTCCTAGCGGCCTCTCCTCTCGCATCCTCCGCGTTCGTCATTTCACTTCGGAGCGCCGAAGCTCCCAAGGACCATTCCGCTGGAGAAGCACGAACGGTAGGGCACGGCTTCAGCCGTGCCAATAAGCTGCGCGCTTAGCGCGCTTCCGCTCTGCCGAAGGCTGGAGCGCAGGCGCAGCCGAAGCGACGAAATTGCCTTCTTTCGCCCGGCTCGATCTCCGCGTGCATGGGCTCGCTCCTGATCCGCCGGTCGAATTCCTGTCAAGCCCCCACCCCTGTGCGAAACTCACAAACCCCTCGCCTGCCGCGGTCTTTCGCACCACCCCTCCTTGCATAAAATTAGGCTTCTACTCTCTACACTGTTAACAGGATCGAGTTTCAGCAGCCGGAAGTCAGCCCTTGGCCGATAGTGCCAACTGAAGCGCTTTTGAATCAGCTACTTGGCGATACCCCCATCTTAAGTGGTTTGTTTGGCACCACTTGGATGGGGTGGGGGGGCGAGGGGGGGTACCTGCTGGCCCGGGGCGCTACCGATATACTTCCCGCATGCCCCGCTTCACAATCGCCACACGCGCCGTCGTCGCTTCGACCCTTATTGCCGCCTTCGTCACACAACCTGCCTTCGCCTGGGGCCACGACGGACACATGATGGTCAATCGGCTCGCCGTGCAATACCTGCCTGCGGACGTGCCCGAATTCCTCCGCAGCAAAGCTGCGCAGCACGCCATCGAGTACCTCGGCCCCGAACCTGATCGCTGGCATAACAAGGCCGAAAAGGAGCTGCGGGACCAGGAATCGCCCGACCATTTTCTCGACAGCGAGAACACGAACCTCGTCTTCCCGCTCGCCAGCCTGCCGCGCGAGCGCCGCGACTTCATCGAGGCCGCGGAAAAGTACATCGCCGCCCATCCGGAGCAGAAGTTGACCGTCGCCAAGATGGGCTTCCAACCGTGGGCCGTCGAAGAATGCTGGGAAAAGCTGAAGGTCGACATGCGCGAGTACCGCAAGCAGCTCGCCGCCAAAGCCGACACTGCGCCCGTCCAGCTCGCCATCATCTACGACGCGGGCATCCTCGGCCATTACGTCGGCGACGGAGCGCAGCCGCTGCACATCACCATCCAGTACAACGGCTGGACGGGCGCCAATCCCAACGGCTACACGACCGAGCATAAGATTCACGCGCAGTTCGAGAGCACCTTCGTCAGCACCGCCATCAAGCGCGAGGACGCAGCCGCACTTGTGGCTGCTGCCAAGCCGACCGTCATCGACGACGAATGGAAGCAGTACCTCGACTATCTCGGCCACACCAACACGCTTGTCGAAAAGACCTACGAACTCGAAAAGGCGCATGGCTTCGAGGGCGCCGGTACGGCCGAAGCGAAGGCGTTCACGGCAGAGCGCCTCGCCGCTGGGGCCATCGAGCTCCGCAACCTCATCTACTCCGCCTGGATCCACTCGGCGGACCCGATTGAGGAATACAAGGGACCGCAGTAAAGCAGTGAAACGCAGCAAAGCAGTGAAAAGTGAGTAGTGAACAAGGTTCCACGCTTTGGCTTTATTCACTATTCACTACTCACTATTCACTACCTACTTCTCAACCACCGGCTCGTGATGCAGGCGGTCGAGCATCTTCTCCAGCACCGGCTTCAGCGCCATCTTCAACACCGGCGTTGCGACTGCAGCAAACATAGCCCACACGATCAGCGCGTGCCATTCCCACGTCCACAGCAGCCTGGTTGTGTCCCACGGATGCAGCTTTATCGCGCTCACAATCGCGCGCAGGTCCAGCGGTAATCCCTTCGTGCGGAACAGCAGGCTTCCGAGCCGGATGAACACGGGGAACAGCAGCAGCTCAACCGGATACATCAGGTGATTGCCGAACTGCGAAGCCACCACGTTCAGCCGCAGCGCCGAAGCTACCACCAGCGCCAGCGCGGTCGTCGACCCCAGCAGCGGGTTCACGCCGATCACCACGCCCACCGCAATCGACCACGCCAGCCGTTCCGGCGTCGCGCCGTAGCGGAGCAGCTGCAGCACCGGCCCCACGATGCGTCGCCGAAAGAAGTTTGTTAGTTCCGCCACCGTCTTCGAGCATAGCCGTTCCGCCGCACTGTAAACTCGTTCAGTACGTTCTAACGGGGTCTTCGCGCTTGTCTTTCTTCCGATCTCTGTGGCGCTTCTGCGTAATCGTCGCAATGTTCCTCTACGCCGGCGTTGAGCTCATCGTCACCCGGCCCCATAACCGCCGCGAGCGCGCCACCTGGCTTAGCCGCTTTTGCGCCCGCGTGCTGCGCGCCATGAACATCAGCTACACGGTCAACGGCCCCATCCCGGAGAGCGGCGCGGTAATCTCCAACCACCTCTCCTCGCTCGACATCCTGCTGCACTCGGCCATTCGTCCCTGCGTCTTCGTCTCGAAGATCGAGCTGCGGTCCGTTCCGCTGCTCGGCTGGATGAGCTTCATGAGCGGCACCGTCTACGTCGCCCGCGGACAGGGCGGAAGCGCCAGCAAGGCCGCCGAAGGCATGGCCAAGGGCTTCCGCGACGGCCTGCCCGTGGTGTTCTTTCCAGAGGGCACAACCGGTGTTGGCGACGAGGTCGCTATGCCCTTCCGCAGCGGCCTCATCGCGCAAACCATCGAGGCCGATGCGCCGATGATCCCTGCGTTCATCACGTACGCGCTGTCACCGCATGACCTTGCTGCCGGCAAGACTCTCCGCGACGACGTCCACTGGGGCAATCACTCGCTGCTGGACCACGTGTGGCGCTTCGCGTCGCTGCAGAGCGTCCACGCCACCATCCAGTTTGCCGATGCTCCCATCGCCTTCAGTCCGGAAGCTATCGCCAATCGCAAAGTTGCCGCCGAGGAAGCCCGGCAAGCGGTGATCCGCCTGAGCGCCGCACCGTCTTCCTGGCCCGCGCCGGCCGCCGATACTGCACCAGGCGCGCTACACTAATTCCGAACAACCCGGGCTGCAGAGGTACACGCGCCATGCGACGCATCCTTATCATCGATGACGAAGACGATATCCGCGAGGTCGCCGCTCTCTCCCTCGAATCCATCGCCGGCTGGGAAGTATCTACCGCGAGCTCCGGCGCCGAGGGCATACGTGCCGCCATCGCCGACCCGCCCGATGCCATACTGATGGACGTGATGATGCCCGAGATGGACGGCCCCACAACCGTCAAGGAGATGCAGAACACGCCCTCCATCGCGCACATACCCGTCATACTTCTCACCGCCAAGGTGCAGGGTGTCGACCAGCGCCGCTTCGCCAACCTGGGCGTCGCCGCCGTGCTCAACAAGCCGTTCGATCCGCTCACGCTTGCCGAACAGATGTCCGCCGCTCTGGGCTGGAGTACATAGTTCCATGGAAAGCGCATCGGCGAAATCCGACGCTACCAAAGCGTTGCTTGCCCAGCTATGGCAGCGCAATCGCCCTCTGCTCCTGGAGCGCCTGGACAGCATCGATGCCGCCGCGACAGCCGCTCTCACCGAAACGCTGCGCGCCGAGCTCCGCGCGCAGGCAGCCTCCAACGCCCACAAACTTTCAGGCTCGCTGGGGATGTTCGGTTACACCAATGGCACAATGATCGCGCGCGAAATCGAAGCGCTGCTCGAAGTCCTTCCCATTCAGGACCCGCAACGCCTCTACGATCTGAGCAAAGCCCTGCGCGCAACGCTGTTCCCAGCCTGAACGCGCAGCAAGCGCACCGCAGCCTCCGTGGCGAACCTCCGCGTCCTTAGCGTCCTTTGCGTTCGCAGTTCCCGCTATTTCGCCGGAATCTTCTCCACGAGCCAGCGCGTCAGCTCCTGCCCTGCGGCGAAGTTGTCCTCGCCCAGCGGCAGCTTTCGCCCATCCGTGTATTCGTTGTAGATCCACGGATCGGCATTGGCGTACACCCAGCCGCGCCCCACATGCGCGACCGCCATCACCACGTCGCCCTTATCAACCAGCACAGCCTTCGCTGGCCCCGAGAGCTTCATCGTGCAGATCTCCTTCTCCAGCGCCTTATGCGCATCATGAAAGATGCCGCCCGTCCCCGCCGGTATCGGCACGATCGTGTTCTCGTAGCTGTTGTTCAACTCCTGGTTGCGGATCACCGGGTTGTAGTGAATGCCGAACCGTTCCGTGAGCGTGTTGAAGTGCGTAAACTCCGCGCGCTCGACGTCATTCTGCATGAGCACCAGCACGCCTCCGGCCTTGACCCACTTCTCGATCGCATCGCCGCTCGCATCGTCCATGTAATTGGGCTTCGGATTGAGCGCGGGAATATCCGGTGACGCGATGATGTAGATCGACACACCCTTCAGATCTTCCGCACGCGGCGCATGGTCGAGCACCTCGCTGCGCAGACCGTACTGGTGGAACATTCGTCCCCAGAACGAGTACCCGCTGTTCGCGTCGTCGGTAAATTTGTAGTGGAACAACTCCTCGCGCCCATCCGGAGTCTTGCGCTTCTGCGAGTTGAACCACCCGTCCATGAGCACAGTCTTACCCATGCCACGAGCCAGGTCGCCCACACGCGCGCGCTGAAGCAGTTCACTGTCGGCCAGCAGGTACGCGCCGACGCCCTTGGCGTCATTGTCGCCGACAGCCTCGCCGACATAGTACTCATACGTTCCGCTGCGGTATGGTGTACCGCCCAGCCCTGCTACCTTCACCGTGCCGCTCAATGTGCCATCGGGCTTGACGAAGTGCGACTGCACGCCCGCCCATCCGCGCACCGCATTCTCTTCAAACCGCGGCGGCAGCGCGCCCAGGCGCACAGCCTTTGCCAGCGCGTACACAAACATGCAGCTCGCCGAAGCCTCCAGGTAGTTGCCCGGAGCCGCTGCGGTCGCAGCGCGCTCCAGCTTGCCGTCATGCACACTCACGCCGCGGTTCGAGTGCTTGCCGCGGTCCAGCACCTGCCACCACAGACCCGTCTCCTCGTCCTGGTAACGCGCCACGGCACTCAGCGTCCGGCGCGTCACATCCTCCAGCGCCGCGCGCTGCGGATCGCTGTCCGGTATGCGCTCCAGCACGTCTACAAGTGCCATCGCATACCATCCCATCGCGCGCGCCCACGGCTCCGGGCTCAGGCCGGTGGTTTTGTCGGCCCAGGGCATCTTCTTGCTCTCGTCCCACCCATGCCGCAGCAGGCCGGTCTTGCGGTCGAGCATCTTCGCATCCATCAACAGCAGCTGCGTCTCGATCTGCGCAAACTCTTCGTCGTGCCCAAACGTGCGCGCGTAGTTCGCCAGGAACGGCTCGGACATGTACGCGCCGTCCAGCCACATCTGGTCGGGGTAAATCTGCTTATGCCAGTACCCGCCGCTCGCGTTCTTCGGCTGCGAGGCCATCTGGTCGTGCAGGAACTTCACAGCGTTGTAGTACCTCTTATCCTGCGTCACGCGATAGAGCGCCAACGTCGCCCGTCCCATCTCGATGTCGTCCATCGAGTGGCCCTCCACCGGAAACGGCTTGCCGCCGTACATGTGGATGGTGCCGTCCTTGTCGACCGACGCGTCGACCGCGTCCTTGAGGTAGTGGAACAACCGGCCATCACCAGTCGCGCGCCACTCCGCGACGATGCCATCGAGCAACACGCCTTCTTCGTAGCTCCAGCCGCCCGGGGCCTTCACCGTATCGATCTTGCCGGCCGGCCACTCGCGCAGCACGCGCTCGAGCACTACATTCTGGTTCGCAAGTGTCTCGGCATTCGACGCCGCCTTCACCGCGCTCGCGCCCTGAGCCCACGCCGCACCGGCACTCCCCACCACGACCAAAACGGCCCAAACCTTGTGCATCCCGATCTCCTAAAACAATGCCCCAGCATATCGCAACGAGCTGATATATGGCCCGCGTTGCGCGGCCGCGCCTCGTCATCTCGACCTGTGTCTCTTTACTTTGGGGAGACGCAGTGGAGAGAGCCGTTTCCGTTCTTGCCTTTGCTGTGGTTTTCCTAATCCCTAATCCCTATTTCCTATTCCCTGCCTTTAATCGCACTCCAACTGCGTCCACACCCCGGCCGGGGTTCCCGACGTACCCGCAATGCTCAGGTCGATGAAGCCGCCCGCCGCCACCGTCACGGCGCCGGTCGCTGTACAACTCCCTCCACTTGCCGCGATGCAGCTCAACGCCGTATCCGCCATCGCGCCGGGCAGGCCGTTCCTCAGCGTCACCGTGACGGCATTCGACTGCTGCGAAAACACATCCAGCCGCACCGCGGAACACCCTCTCGGCACCCACGCCAGCACCGCAGCCGACTCGCTCGCCGCGGCCGTGGGCGCGTTCACCGAGTAGAACGCCGTGGAGAAGCTCACTGTGTGATACACCCCTGCGGGGTTCACCCCGGCCACGCCGCCGCTAGATCCACCAGAACCGCCCGTGCCGGCGGCTCCCTGCGGAATCGCGAAATGAAGCACCGCCGCGTTGGCCGTGCCGCCATTTGTGACCGTCGCGAGTGACCCGGCCGGCAGGGTCGTCACGCTGCCAACCGTGATGCTCGCTGCGGCTCCGGGTGCGCCCGCCGCTCCGGTGGCGCCAGGTCCGCCCGCCTGCGCTACGACTGCCCAGGTCTGCGGAGCCGCATCAGGCTGCTGATTGAAATTCTGGCCTTGGGCCAGAAACGTCGAGCCCGCAAATGTCACCGCATCGTTCAGCGCGTAGTTCGTCCCCTGCGTCCATGCTCCGCGGAAGTTCATTCCGACCGCGCCCGCTGGCCCGGTCGATCCTGTCGCACCCGGCGCTCCGGCTGCGCCCTGCACTCCAGCCGGCCCTTGCGGCCCGGCCTGTCCCGTGACGCCGGCAATCCCCTGGGCTCCTGCCTGCCCGGCCGGACCCTGCGCGCCAATATCGCCTTTATCGCCCTGCGGCCCCGCGGGCCCGGTCAACCCCTGAGCACCCGCCGGGCCCTGCAATCCCGGGTCGCCTTTCAAGCCTTGAGGCCCGATCGGCCCAGTTGCTCCGGGAGTTCCATTCGCTCCAGCTGCCCCCGCCGGTCCCACCGGCCCTGTTGCTCCGGGCAGCCCCTGCGGCCCCTGCGCGACCAGCACCGCCCAGTACGCTGGGGACTGATCCGGAGTATTGCCGTGATTGTTCGTCACGAGCGATACATAGCTGGAGCCGCCATAACTGACGGCATCGGCGACTCCATAGCTGTTCATGGACGAGTAGTTGCCCGTGTAGTTCACCCCCGCAGGCCCCTGTAGCCCCATCGGCCCCGGAGCGCCCGCCGCGCCGTCGAAACCCTGCTGGCCCATCGGTCCGGGCGCTCCGGCCGGCCCCGCCGTTCCCTGCGGACCGACGGCCCCGGGCGTGCCCGTCGCGAACAGCGCCCAGCTCTGCGGCGACTGGTCCGGCGTGTTGCCGTGGTTACCCGAGACCAGCGACACATAGCCCGACCCCTGCCACACGACCCCGTCGGCCAGCGCATAGTTCACCGTCGAGTCATACGCGCCGCGAAAACTCATCCCCACCGGACCAGCCACGCCCTGAGGCCCCATCGGCCCCTGTAGGCCGTCCGCGCCAGTCACGCCGGGGATTCCCTGCGCGCCCGCCTGCCCCGCAGGTCCCTGCAAGCCCTGATCACCCTTTTCGCCTGGTGGCCCCACCGACCCCGCTGGCCCCGGCAAACCCTGCGCTCCAGTAGCACCTGCCACACCCTGCACTCCCTGCGGCCCCTGCGCCGTCAACACGCCCCAGAAAGCAGGACTCGCACCCGGCGTATTCCCGTGGTTCGACCCAACCAGCGACGCATAACTCGCGCCCCCAAACAGCACCACATCCCCCAGCGCATAGTTCGTGACCGAGCTATACGCCCCCTGGTACACCAGCCCCGGCGAACCCGTAGCTCCAGTCGCGCCGACAGCCCCAGCCGGTCCCGCTGGCCCCGTCGGCCCCTGCACCGAAATCCCCGCCGCCCCCTGCGACCCAGTCGCCCCGGTTGCTCCGGTCGGCCCCGTTGTCCCAGTCGCCCCTCGCGCGCCAGCTACTCCTTGAGGCCCCTGGGCTCCCGCGAGTCCCGCCAGCCCCTGAGGCCCGGCTGGCCCGGTCGGCCCCGTAGCCCCAACTGGCCCCTGCGTGCCCACCCCGCCGGCCGCCAGCGTAATCTGCAGCGCCGGAGCATGTGCCGTCTCATCATTCTCCTTGCTGTCGAACTGCACCACGGCCGTGCCCGCGGTGAGCGCCAACCCGTTGTTACTCGATGCCCCCGAAATCCACCCCTGCACCGCCGCAGTCACATCGAAGGTCACAAACGTGTCCGCCGCACTTACCTGCGCCGTCTGGATCACCGTCCCAAGCGACGGCAGGTTGGCAAAGGTCACGCCATACTCCGTCCACGCCGCACTCACCGGCTGCACGGAGACCACCCCCGCCGTATCCGCGCGATTGCAATAAACCACCAACACGGCACGCGTCACCTGCGCCAAGGTCGTACCCGCCGGTAGCATCGACAGGTCAAACTGCACCAGCGCCGTATACCCGCCACCCACATTCAGGTTTGTCAGTGTCCCGGAGTTCACGCCCGGCCGCGCGCTCGAAACATGCGCATCCGCCACCAGCGTCGCCTGCGCCAACGCCGCCGCCGGCGCCACCAGACACGCCGGCAAACACGCCAACCGGAGCCATCCTGCCAGCCCGTTTCTCACATCCGCCCGCCTTCAACAACGATCCCGACTCAGCAATGCACGTCGCCGCAGACCAGCCTCAGCCGCGCGAACAGTCCCAGAACAGTTTTGGTAGTCCCTTTTTAGGCTTGCCTCGCGACAAACGCAAGGCAAATCTGCCCGTTCTCACCCGCCGAGATCAGGTTGAGCATCTCATCCTGCTACTGCGCGTTCGTTTCGTGAGGTAACGGCTTGGCAGCTTCATCCCACTGGCCGCGACAGCTTTCGCTCTGCCGCCGCAACACCATCGTGACTTTCAGGCCGTCGCGGAAATCCGTCGGCAGCGCAAATACGTCTTCGCAGTACGGTACATAGCCCGGCTTCTTGTAGATGTCCGCAGAAAGCCGATAACTCTTCCCCGCATAAGCCAGTAGCGTCACCCAACCGTTCATATCCGTGTGTTTCACTCCATCCTCGTCGTCTCCGGCAATGGCATAACCGTTTCCTGTCTCGGCAACGTTGACGTTGGCTTCTTCCACCGGCTTCCCGTCCGGCCATATCACGCGCACGCTAAGATATTTTTCCGACAACGCCCGCACGGGATGGATATTGATCTCTTTCACGGTCTGAAAGTCCGCGACGCTGACGATCTGCGCCAGCTCTCTTCTCTCCTGCGAAGGAAAGTACGTCGCATCCATCGGAATTGCCTTGGTAGCGGGACGGCCGCGATTGACAACGATCAAGTAACGGCCCGGCTTGACATCGAGAGAGTAGGTGCCGTCTTTTTTTGTGATCGCCCTCGGATTCGCGATCGGTATGTTCCCCTCCACCGGAACGGCTCAAGCTCCGCGAACCTCGCCGGATTGCCGCTGAAGTCAGTGATTATTCCTTCAATCGTGCCGTGCGCCGATCGAATCGGAGTGCGGCTGTATTTTCCCCAGTCGTATGCCTTCTCCACAGTGCTGACGTCCGATACCGAAACCATTACGAATCTCAACCTGGCCCCATTCAAATGGCCAAAACCCATCTCATGTTCGCCGGCATAATCCACTCGGCCCACCATCATTGCCGTTACGTCATAACGGAGGCACATCATACAAACCGAATCTTCACGGCGTGGGTAAACCTCCGCGCCCAGGGCGTCCTCGAACTTTTGAAAACTCTCATCTTTCAGCAGAAATGCCGGTTGCCTTTGCTGCAGAATCGCATCGCGATCATCCAGACTCTTGCCTTGCTCTTCCTTTTCGGGAGCGATCTGAAACCACAAACCCCGCTTGCAACTCTGGTCAGGTTCCACGATAAGAGACGCCTCAAACCCGGTGATGACCTTGGCGCGCAGCTTCACGAGCTTCCCGGCAAAAGCTGCCGGCTCTCGCACGAGCGCACACACCGTGGTGAACGCCGGTTCCTGGGCGCGCACGTTCATAGGAACTATGACAGATACGAGAGAGGTCAAAATCCAACATGGTGCGCGCACAATTCTCCTGTTCATACCCACTTCCATTCGCTCCCTACTTTGACACCGGCAGTGAACGCCCTGTTCCCATAAGCACCCTCCTTGCATTTATTCTTTTCCCCATGTCCATTGACGCGCTGCTCAACACCCCCGGCCACCTCCCCTCGCCTGACAAGCTCGTCAACCTCCCGCGCCTGCTCTCCGCCTTCTACACGCTGCACCCCGACGCCAGCATCCCCGCGCAGCGCGTCAGCTTCGGCACCTCCGGCCATCGCGGCTCGGCCTTCCACACCAGCTTCAACGAGGACCACATCCTCGCCATCACGCAGGCCATCTGCGACTACCGCGTCCTCAACCACATCGATGGTCCGCTGTTCCTCGCGCAGGACACCCATGCCCTTTCCGAGCCAGCCTTCGAAGCAGCGCTCGAGGTCCTCTGCGCCAACGGCGTCACGACCATGATCGACGCCGACCTCGGCTACACACCCACCCCCGCGCTCTCGCACGCGATTCTCACCTACAACGCCGCGAACGCCGGGAAACCGCTTGCCGACGGCATCGTCATTACTCCTTCACACAACCCTCCCGAAGACGGCGGCTTCAAGTACAACCCGCCCAACGGTGGCCCGGCCGACACCACCGCCACCAAGTGGATCGAGACCCGCGCCAACGACCTGCTCCAGACCCGCCTGCACGAAATCAAGCGCGTCCCCTACTCGCGGGCGCTTGCCGCTCACACCACCCAGCGCCACGACTTCATCGACGCCTACGTCACCGACCTCGCCAACGTCATCGACTTCGACGCCATCCGCAATTCCACCCTCAAGCTCGCCGTCGACCCGCTCGGCGGGGCCGGCGTCCACTACTGGCCGCGCATAGCCGAGCAGTACAACATCGCCCTCGAAATCCTCAACCCCTACGTCGACCCCACCTTCCGCTTCATGACCCTCGACTGGGACTCGCGCATCCGCATGGACTGCTCCTCGCCCTTCGCCATGGCCTCGATGATCGCGAACAAATCGAAATTTGACGTCGCCTGGGGCTGCGATACCGACCACGACCGCCACGGCATCGTCACCTCCACGACCGGCCTGCTCAACCCCAACCACTACCTCGCCGTCTGCATCCAGTACCTTTTCACGCACCGCCCGGAGTGGTCCGCGAACGTGGGCATCGGCAAGACGCTCGTCTCGTCCTCCATCATCGACCGCGTCGCCAAAGGTCTCGGGCGGCCGATGCTCGAAGTGCCTGTCGGCTTCAAGTGGTTCGTCGACGGACTGATTGACGGCACGCTCGGCTTTGTTGGCGAAGAGTCCGCCGGCGCCAGCTTTCTGCGCCGCAATGGCTCGGTGTGGACCACTGACAAGGACGGCCTCATCCCCGGCCTGCTCGCCGCGGAAATGACGGCCGTCACCGGCAAAGACCCCGGCCTCCTCTACGCCGACCTGACCGCACGCTACGGCTCGCCCGTCTACCAGCGCATCGACGCCGCGGCCAGCAAGGAAGAGAAAGCCAAGCTCGGCAAGCTCTCGCCATCGCAGGTCACGGCGAAGACTCTCGCGGGCGAACCCATCACCGCGATCCTCACCGAAGCTCCCGGCAACCACGCTTCCATCGGTGGCCTGAAGGTCACCACCAAAAACGGCTGGTTCGCCGCCCGCCCCTCCGGCACGGAAGATGTGTACAAAATTTACGCAGAAAGCTTCAACGGCCCCGACCACCTCAAAGCGATTCAGGCCGAAGCCAAAGCCCTGGTCAGCGCCGCAATCGCCTGACCCACCTCCACTGTGTCACCTCGACCGAAGCGCAGCGAAGTGGAGAGACCTGCTTCTCTCCTGTCGCTGCGACAACCTCGGGTGCCCCATCTTTCTTCGGGCGCCCATCCTTCTTCGGGTGGCCCACCCTTCGCGCTTTTTGCGAAGGGTGGGGTATCGTTTGCGAAAGCAAACGACCCCGCCAGTTTCAGTTGAACTGCGCCCTTGTCACCGAATCCTGACTTATACAGAAACCCCGCTCACCAGCAACCGCACCGCATTCACCTTCGCCCCATCCTCCATCTCAACCCACTCCTTCAGCATTCGCCGCAAACCACTTTCCGATTTCGCAGCAAACCCAAATTTGCTCTCACCTGTTTCCACAGATGTGCAGGAATGTTCTCCGGGATTCCCCCGGCTGCATGCCGCGCAGAGGCTCCGGACGGTGCCCCAATCCTCGACCCACATGTCGTTCTCTCTACAACGCTGCTCCAGGCGCTCGAGTGCTATCGCGTTCGGCGTTACGAGTTCCACCTCATATGTCGAGTGCGCCGACCGCCTCCACAATCCCAGTTCATTGAAAACGTAAAACTCATTTCCTTCACTGATCCGCGTACCCTCGGCGGCGCCATCGTGAATCAGAATGTCGCCGTAGAGCCTGCCTGAAGATGCCAGCGGCACATTCAACACTCGGATGCGCGCGGGATCAATGCGTTCACCCCACACAACCTCTCCCAGCCCGTTCGGATCGAGCCGGACACAGGCGGTGCAGCTCTTCCAGAGAATCTCGCCGGTCTCGTCGCCCAGATCTTCGATCCCGCAATTTTTCCAGGCGCGCCGTGCCTCCGCCCAATCACTCAGCGCAGTCGCGGCAATGCCGAGATTCCACCACGTAGCCTCATCTTCGCTGTTTAACAGAGCGGCTCGTTGATTATGGGCAAGACTCAACTCCCATTCGCCTCGATACTTTGCCTCCAGGCCCAAGTTGTATTCATCAATCGCGGATAGCTTTTTTGTCTTACCTACAAGCCAGGTTGGAACCTTCATACGAGTCAGTCTACCGTCAACCCTGCTGTCCGGAAGGCCTACAACACAGCGGGAAGACGCTCGACATATACAGGCTTGCCCGTCTCAGTTGAAGCGTTTCTGAGTCAAAACGACCACGGAACGTTTGCCTGACCTGCTCGTTCCTTCCCAATCCGCTCGATATGCTACTTTGAAACCCTCACCGGAGTCCCCCCATGCGCGCCCCAATCCTCGCCCTCCTCACCCTCGCCACAGCAACCACCCACGCCCAGCTCCAAGGCGTAGCGGCCGCCAACATCGACCGCGCTGCCGCCCCCTGCGCTGACTTCGACGCCTTCGCCAACGGCCAGTGGCGCGTCGACCACCCCATGCCTGCCATCCAGACCACATGGGCCGTCCGCAGCGTCACGCAGGACGACACGCGCGCCCGCCTCCGCACCATCGCCGAAGAGGACGCCGCCAAAGCGGCCTCCGCGCCCAAGGGCTCGCCCGCCCAGCTCACCGGCGACTATTACGCCGCCTGCATGGACCAGCCGCGTATCGACCCCCTCGGCCTCAAGCCCATCGAGCCGCTCCTCAAGCGCATCCACGCCATCCACGATGGCCCCAGCCTCGACGCGGAGATCATCCACCTGCAATCCCTCGCGCAGCCCACGCCGCTCCGCCTCTCCGCCACGCAGGACCTCCACGACACCACCCGCATGATCGCCGAGGTCAGCATCGGCGGCCTCGGCCTCCCCGACCGCGACTACTATCTCCGCGACGAGCCGCGCTTCAAGGAAGCCCGCGAAAAATACCGCGTCCACGTGCAGAAGATGCTCGTCCTCGCAGGCGCGTCCGACACGGATGCGGCCAGTGCTGTTGACGCCATCATGAAGATCGAAACCGCCCTCGCCCAGGCCCGTCTCTCCCGCGTCGAGCTCCGCGACCCCAAGGCAACAGACCACCCCACCACCTTCGCCGAGCTCAAAACGCTCGCCCCGCACTTCGACTGGACCACCGAGTTCTCCACCCTCAACGTCCCCACCACCGGCCACGCCAACGTCCCGCAGCCCAGACTCCTCGCGGCGTTCGACACCCTCCTCGCCACCACCCCTGCAGCCGACTGGCGCGCCTACCTCCGCTGGCACCTTCTCAACGCGCAGTCGACCCAGCTCGCCGCTCCTTTCGAGAACGAGCACTTCAACTTCTTCGGCACAACGCTCACCGGCGCCAAAGAGCAGCGCCCTCGCTGGCAGCGTTGCGTCATCGCCACCGACGCCCGTCTCGGTGAGGCCCTCGGCCATGAGTACGTCGACCGCTACCTCCCGCCCGAAGCCAAGGCCCGCGCCCGCCAGATGGCTCTCAACATCGTCAACGAGCTCAAGCTTTCCATCCAGTCCCGCGACTGGATGACTGCTCCCACCAAGGCCCGCGCGCTCGAAAAGATCAACGCCCTCAACATCAAGATCGGCTACCCCGACAAGTGGAAGGACTACGCCGGCGTCACCATCGACCGCGCAACGTACCTCGACGACACCATGAGCGCCGCCCGCTTCGCCCTGCGCGACGACCTCGGCCAGATCGGCAAACCCATCGACCGCGGCCGCTGGGGCATGACGCCGCCCACCATGAACGCCTACTACAGCCCCGAGATGAACGAAGTCGTGGTCCCCGCCGGCTATCTCCAGCCGCCCGGCTTCAACCCCAAGGGTTTGGACGCCATCAACTATGGCGCCGTCGGCGTCAGCATCGGCCACGAGATCTCGCACGGCGTCGACGACGAGGGCGCGCAGTTCGCCGCCGATGGCCGCCTCGAAAAGTGGTGGACCGACGCCGACTACAAGAACTTCGAAGCCCGCACCGCCTGCACCACCAAGCAGTACGACGGCTACTTCGTCGAGCCCGGCCTGCATCTGCAGGGCAAGTTCGTTACCGGCGAAGCACTCGGCGACCTCGGCGGCGTCAATCTCGCCCTGCGCGCCTACCACCGCTCGCGCGAGGGCAAAGGCCCTGAGCCCACCGTCGACAGCTTCACCCCCGACCAGCAATTCTTCCTCGCCGAAGCCCAGTGGCGAGGCGCCATCGTCCGCCCCGAGGCCGCGCGCGTCGCCGTCTCCAGCGACCCTCACCCACCCGGCAAGTACCGCGTCCTCGGCCCGTTGAGCAACATGCCCGAGTTCCAGAACGCCTTTAGCTGCAAAGATGGCGATGCGATGGTGAGACCTGAAGCCGAACGCTGCAGCCTCTGGTAGCACCACAGCGGCATCTCCACTTGCAAAAGGGAAGGGGCGCTTATGCGCCCCTTCCCTTTGTGCCTAGATGTGGCTCAAGCCACCTTCTCCGCCCACGGATCGATGACGATCTTCGTCACCCGCTCCTTCTTGTCTCGCCAGATCTCATACATCGCGGGCGCCTCATCCAGCGTGATCCGGTGCGAAATGATGTACGTCGGATCGATCTGCCCCTTCTCGATGCGCTCCAGCAGCGGCTTCATGTAGGTGTGCATGTGGGTCTGTCCCATCTTCATAGTGACGCCCTTGCCGAAGGCCGCGCCGAACGGCACCTTATCCAGCAGCCCACCATATACGCCCGGGATCGAAAGCGTTCCACCCTTGCGCACCGCCTGGATCGCCTGCCGCAGCACGATCGGCCTGTCGGTCTCCATCAGCAGCGCGTTCTTCACCTTGTCGTACGCCATCTGAAAATCAGCCGAGTGCGCCTCGAGGCCGACCGCGTCGATGCACGCATCCGGCCCGATGCCGCCGGTCAGGTCCTTCAACGCCGTCAGCACGTTCACGTCGTCTTCGGAGTAGTCGACCGTGATGGCGCCAATCGACCTTGCCAGTTCCAGCCGCTCCGCGAAACGGTCGATGGCGATCACGCGCGCCGCGCCCAGCATGAACGCACTCGCAATCGCGAACTGCCCCACCGGACCGCAGCCCCACACCGCGACCGTATCGCCTTCGAGAATCTGCGCATTCTCCGCGGCCATATAGCCCGTCGGAAAAATGTCGGAGAGAAACAGCACCTTCTCATCCGGCAGATCGCTCTCGATTTTCAGCGGTCCTACATTCGCAAAGGGTACGCGAACATACTGCGCCTGCCCGCCAGCGTACCCGCCCATCATGTGTGAGTACCCGAACAACCCCGACCCCGAATACCCATACGCCTTCTCCATCAGGTGGGCGTTCGGGTTCGTGTTGTCGCACGCCGACCACAGCTTCTTCTTGCAGAACAAACAGCTGCCGCACGCGATCGTAAATGGCACCACAACGCGGTCGCCGCGGCGCAGGTTGTCGACTCCCCTGCCCACCTCTTCGACGATCCCCATGAACTCATGGCCCAGCACATCGCCGGCTTCCATCGTGGGGATAAACCCGTCGTAAAGATGCAGGTCCGACCCGCAGATAGCCGTGCGCGTGATCTTGATGATCGCGTCATGCGGGTTCAACAACTGCGGGTCCGCCACCGTGAGCGTTTCCACTTTGCTCGTTCCCATCCAGCAAACAGCTTTCATCTCAAGCTCCTTGTTCCACAGCGCCGCAGCACCGTCTGCCTTGCATTTCGACTCCGCGTCCTCCGCGCTTTTCCTTCGCGTACTCTGCGTTCGCCGTTGCACTTGCTCTTTGCCTCTACATCGTTCCCTGAGGCACGGGCATCTTCTCGCCATACATCGACTGCTTCATCCCGCCGACCATTCCCCGGTCGCCATGCGGCTGCGGCTCGGCGCGCGGAATCTCGCCGGTCTCCGCGAGCGCCTTGAGGTGCCGCAGGTTCTCGATCACAGCCTGCTTGGGATTGCGCCCGACAAACGTCTCCCACGCGCTCGCGATCTTGCCCATGCGAAACTCCTGCAGCACCGTGACGTACGTTCCGCGGCCGCCCGGCGCCGGCTCGAAAACGACCTCGCCGGCGTTCTCCGACTCGCCGCTGATCGAGCGCCACGCAATCCGCTTGCCCGGTTCATCGGCCAGCACCTCGGAGTCCCACTCGATCGTCTTGTCGCTCTTCTCGTCGCCGGCGCGCATCACCCAGTGCGATGTGTTTGGCCCCGTGCGCCGCACCTCGGCAATCTGCTCCTGCCACGCGGGAGCGCTCTCAATGTCGTGCCACATCTCGTACAGCGTCTTCGGGGCAGCCTGGACGAGGGCACTCGTCCTCACCCACAGCTTTCCATCCTTGTCTGACGGCGGCGGCATATACCGGCCGTTCTGCATCACGGAAGCACCGCTCTGTACCGGTAACTCGTCCGCGTGAGGCTTCTCTGTCAATGCAGTGGACATACTTTCTCCTTCGCGCTCTTCAAGGGTTTCGGTCGTGCGTTGAGTTTTACGTGCGGCTCACTTTTCGCCCAGCGGTTTGGCCATCTTCTCGTGCATCGCGCCCTTCACAGCTCCGGGCGTCACGTTGGCCATCATGCCTTCCATCTTGGTGGTCATCGACGCGGCATACACGTGATCCTTGCCTGCGAACAGCGCCTCGAGGCCTTGCCGCGCGACGTCCTGCGGCTCGCTCTCATGCTTGCCTTCCGAGCCGACCTTCGTGTTGTCCATGCCCGCGCGGTGAAAGAAGTCCGTGTCCGTCGGGCCCGGCTGCAATGCCGTTACCGTGATGTTGGTATCGCGCAACTCATAGCGCAGACTATGCGCGAACGAGAGGTCGAACGCCTTGGTCGCCGCATAGACCGCCTCGCGGGGCGCGACCATTTCTCCGGCGATTGAAGCGGTGAAGAGGATCTTGCCGGCGTTCAGTTCCAGCATGTGACGCACCAGATGCTTCGCCAGGCAGACTGTGCCGGTGCAGTTGAGCTCCACCATGTTGAGTTCCTGCTCGAGGTCAGTCTCCGCAAACAATCCGCCCACGCCCACCCCGGCATTCAGGCATGCGACGTCTACGGGCCTGCCCAGGCTCCGCATCGTTTCCCACAGCTTGTCCACGCCTTCCCGGGTGGCCAGGTCCGCCTGTACTTCGAGGACATCCACACCGCTGTTCTGCAGGTCGGAAGCCGCACCTTCCAGCCTCGGACCCGCTGAACAAACCACCAGGTCATACCCTCGTCCTGCCAACTCCTTTGCCAGCCAATATCCAATGCCGCTCGATGCGCCCGTTACCAATGCCAACTGATCCGCCATAACCCTGCTCCCGCGTGATGTTCTGCGTGCGTACTACGAGGGAGTTGGATGCATGGCCGCAGCACGAGGTGAGCCCGGTGCGGGAGCGGCTTTGCGTCACTTCAAAACGCGGCGTTGCGCGAATTGAGCGGTCGAACAAAGTCGTGGGGGCCGCTCTATCGCGGGCGTGGCATGGTGAGGTCGAGGTCGGTGGCCGCCATCTGCTTGGTCAGCAGGATGATCTGGCCGACGTGCTGCTGTACGTGGCCGACGACCTGGTAGATCGCTTCGAGGACGGAGACCTCGCCGATCTGGCCCGTAGGCTGCGGGTTGGTGCGGTCCGTCAGGCGCGCTGCCGGCAGAGCGTCGAGTACGGCGCGGGCCTCCGCGATTGTGGCGGAGAAGAGCGCGAGCAAATCTTTGCCGCCCATCCCGCCGGCGGCGGCGAACTCCGCGTCGCGCACGCGCACGTCGGGCTGGCCGCCGACACCGTGCATGATCCACTGCCGCATGTTGCCGCAGAGATGCAGGATCAGGTTGCCGACTGCGTTCTCATGCGCTCCGCCGCGGCCCCAGATCTGCTCGTCGGTGAGGCGGTTGAGGCACGCGGCAACGTAGGTGTCCATCTGCTCCAGCTTGCGGCTGGAGTAGTCGAGAAAAAGTGCGGCTACCTGGTCTTGCGCTTTGGCGTCCATGCGGAGATTCTATCCGGCGAGCGCAGGATTGCGGCACAATAGCTGTGCGCTACAAGCCAGGAGATCCGATGAACCGACGCAGTATGTTGAAGTCCGCGGGCGCTGCCGCCCTTTTGCCCATGGCACTCGAAGCCGGGGCGTTTGCCGAAGCTCCCACCTCAGACGTCACGCCCGACACCGTCTACGAGCTGCGCATCTACCACCTGAACGAAGGCAAGCAAAACCTTATCCTGGAGCGCTTTCGGACGAAGGAGACGAAGATTTTCGCGCGTCTCGGCATGCATAACGTGGCGTTCTGGGTGCCGACGGAAGAGCCTCTCGCCGGCCGCACGCTGATCTACATGCTGCGCCACAAGAGCCGCGACGCCGCGCGCGAAAGCTGGGCGAAGTTCAAGGTGGATCCGGAATGGGTGGCGCTGAAGGCGGAGACGGAAAAGGACGGCACGTTCGTCGCGAAGTCTGAGTCGACGTTCATGAAGCTGACGGACTTCTCGCCGAAGATCTAACCGACTCGCTCGACTCTCGTCTAAACCGGAAACTAACCGGCTCGCCAGGAGAGGTTTATGCGCCGTTTGATCGCCATTCTTGTCCTCGCAGTTGCAGCAGGAGCATCGGCACAAACGCATACTGCTTCTGGTACGACCGCCCCTGTTCCCGAGCCCACCGGAGTTGTCACTGGAACGGTCTTCTGCTCGGATACCAACCAGCCGGCCCGGTTCGCCAAGGTCTCCCTTGAGCCCGTCCACCCGGCTGACCCTGCGCCGGGCCTGAAAGGCTCCAACTTCCCGCGCACCGGCTCGTACACCGCGAACGGCGTGACCAGCGTGGACACCGGTCTCGACGGCAGCTTCACCATGACGAGGGTCAAACCCGGCTCCTACTACGTCATCGTCTCCAAGTCGGGCTACGTTTCACCACGCTACATGTTCACGCAAAAAGAAATCGACGCGCCTTCACCCGAGCTTCGCGCCATCATCGAACGCGCTCTGCCCCGCGTCGACATCGACAACAACCGTACCGCCCACGCGGAAGTGCGCCTGGAGCGCGGTGCCGCCATCAGCGGCACCATCACCTACGACGACGGCTCCCCCGCCGGCGGACTGAGCGTCTGGCTCTTGCACAAAGACCCCAACGGTAAATGGGGGCAGTTGCAGAGCAGCGCGTTTAGAAGCGCTGGCATGGCCTACACCGATGACCGTGGCCATTTCCGCTTCAGCGCTCTTCTTCCCGACGAATACATGCTCAAGGCGGACCTCACCATCGGCAACACACGCGAGACTTCCATATCCGGACCCGGTGGTGACGTGATGTTCACGCAAATGATGAGCTATCGATCTTCGCTCCCGTTCTACGGCGAAGGCTTCGCGCATCAGGCCGATGCCAAACCTATCAAGCTCCTCGCCGGCCAAGAGCTCACTGGCCAGGACATGACGCTGCCCATCTCCAAACTCTTCCGCCTTACCGGCCGCGTCGTCGCCGGGCGCAATGGCCACGCCGTCAACGCAGCGGAGCTCAAACTCATCAGCAAGGATGACGGCAAAGAGCTCACCAGCTCCACCATCGAACGCGAAGACGGGCTCTTCCACTTCGACTTCGTGCCCGCCGGCGACTACACGCTGCAAATCGCCAACGCACGCGACGTGGTCTGGGAGGCTGAGCGGCCTGCACCGGATGCGCCGCCGTCGCCCTTTCCGCCCAAGGATAAAGAGCGTGTCGTGGAAAGCTACGGCAGCACCGAACTGCCGGTCATGGTCCACGGGGACATGCTGGGCATCACCGCCACTGTTCCGCCTGACGCCGTGAAGCCCGGCACAAAAGCAAACTCCTCCGAAGCCGATTCGCAGTAGCCGCCGCTACGGCGTCGCCGGGACGCCGATCACGTCCGGTCCAAGCTCTACCTGGGTGCGGATGAGGTTGTCGGCGACGATGCGGCCGAAGACCGCCTTGCCCTTGTCGTTGAGGTGGGTGCGGTCGAGGGCGGGCTTGGCATTTTCGGCCTTAGCGTCGGCGTGGCCGGTCGCGTCGAAGGTGTCTGCTTCGTCCTGCGTCATCTTCGCGAGCACCGCTGTTGAAAGTGATAGCAGGTCAATGAACGTGACGTCCTCTTCGGCGGCCACTCTGTGCGCGGCGTTCGCGTAGAGGCGGAGGTCTTCGTTCGAGGGCTTGCCGTCGCGGAATGTCCGCCGCGCAAGAGGGCTCAGGACGACCGGCACGGCGTCGATCGCGCGTGCTTCGCGGATATAGCGGCGGAGCTGGTCGGCGTATGTGGTTTCGGGGTCGGTGTGGCGTGCGGGGTCGGGCTTCTGGTCGTTGTGGCCGAACTGGATGAGGTAGTAGTCGCCCTTCTCGGCGAGCGCCTTCGCCCATGCGCCCTCGTCGCGGAAGCTCTTGGTGCTGCGGCCGTTGAGCGCGAGGTCTACGCAGGTGACGTTCTTTGTCATCACGGCGCAGAAGCCCGGGCCCCATCCGCCTTCTGTGGCGACGGTCGAATCGCCGACGAGGACGATCTTTACGGGGCCGCCTTCGATGATCTGCATTGCGCGCACGCCTTGCGGCGGAAGGTCCGCGGCTGTCTTGCGAACGTACGGTGCGAGCTCCGGCACGGCCTTGCCGAGATCGTCCGCGACCATCCGGCCGAAGACGTAGCTGCCGCGCCAGTTCAGGTGCGTCTTGTCGAAGATGGTCTTGCCGTCGGTGTCCTTCTTGGTGATCGAGAGCCCGTTGGCCGAGCGCTCGCCGACATTGTTGAGGTAGGCGATGCTCTCGTTCTGCAACTCGATCAGCGGAACCTTCATCTCGCGCGCGACGCTGCGCATAGCGTCGCTGTACTCGCCGAGGTCGGAGTGGATTTTGCCGTCGCTCTCGAAGTAGCGGCGGGTAAGCGGCGTCACCAGCACAGGCTTGATGCCGGCGGCGCGAGCCTCGGTGACGAAGCGCTTCAGGTTGGCGACGTAGTCGGGCAACTCCACCTGGCGGTCGAGATGGTCTTTCGTGACAAGGTCGTTGTGGCCGAACTGGATGACCATGTAATCGGGCTTCGTCGCGAGCGCGCGGTCCCAGAGGCCCTGCTCGCGGAAGGTGCGCGTGCTGGCGCCGCCCTTGGCCATGTTGATGCAGTCGACTTCGGTCGTCAGGTTCGCGCAGAAGCCGCGGCCGTAGCCCGCATTGTTGGTTTGCGTGGAGTCGCCGATGAGGTCGATGCGCACCTTTGTTCCCGGCGCGCGCTGGGCGGCGGTTGCGGGGTCGAAGGCGCGCGGAGGATCGCCCTGGGCGCTCGCGTTGCAGACCGCTCCGCATGCCAAAGCCAACACTGCCGCCACACTGAAACCTGCACGCATCTCTTCACGTCTCCCGCAACAGAGTCTAATCTGATCCCACACATTCTCTGCCATCAGGATCCCACCCATGAAGCTTTGCTCCGCCGCTCTTGCTCTGTCGCTCGCTATGTTCGCCGCTTCTGCGAGCGCGCAGGCCAACACCTTTCAACTCGTGAACAAGGGCGGCCGCGTGGTGGGGAAGGCTACGTATACGGTTGATAAGACGAAGGACGGTTACAAGGTGAAGTCGAGGTTCGAGTACCGCATGGGCCTGGCCGCGCCTAGCGATAATCCCGACCCGGACAAGCCCTCCTCCGACGGCTCCAACATCACCGACGCGCAGGTGAGTTCCGAGTACAAGGTGGATGCGACGGGCAACTATGTCTCGGGGTTTACGCAGAACAGCGCCAACCAGACGCTGACCTCGTTCTCGCCGAGCAAGACGCGGGACGTCGTGATCATCGCGCAGACGCAGGGCGGCACGAGCCTGGGCAGCAAGTCGCTGCCGATGCCGAAGGTGGACTTCCTGGTCGCGCCGGACTACGATCCCAGCGCGATGCAGATGCTGCTGACGGCCGCGCTGACGCATCCGCACAGCGACCACCTGTACCTGCTCGCCGTTCCACCTTCGAGCACTAAGGGCTTCAATAATGCGCTCTACATCACCATTGCCGACCCGACCGACGCAACCGGCACGCTGGATGGTAAGTCTATTGCTCTCAAGCACTACGCGCTGGGCTGGAACAAGGCGAAGGGCGACCTGTATGCCGATGCGAACGGGACTCTGATGCAGGCCAATGTCGGCACCATCGGCGTCAATTATGTGCGCACAAAGTTCGCGCTGGACGATAAGGCTGCGCAGTAATCTGCGACAAACCTGCCCAGTAACCTGTTGACACCATGGCCCGCAGCCGATAAGCTCAATAGCTGATGAAGCAGAACCCCATCGCCGCGACCTGTTGCATGTGTTGTCACATGCTGCGCTGTTGCGCCGGTGTCTGTCTGCTCTAAGCGAAATCCTACATTTCGCCCCAAGGCTCAAAGCACCCACGCAGCAGCTTCCTCAAGCGCAGCGTGGGTTTTCTGCTTTCTGAGCCCATATCTTCCACTGAAAACTGAATACCCGCAGGAGCTCCCCATGTCCCCCCGCATCGACACATCCAAACTCATCGCGAAAGTTTCCGAGCATCGCCTGGCGTTCAACGCCGATGCGGTCGCGATCACACTGGCGCTTGCATTTGCGGTGCTGATTCGCCTTAACGTCATTCCTCACATAGGCTGGTAACCGCTTCCGCCGCCCGTGTCCGCCCAAACCATCTCGTTGCCCAATACCCAACCCGCAGCCAAAACCCCGCGGGGGCAGCACCTGCTGACTCTGATTCCCGGCATGGCCCTGCTGTTCGGCATTGGCATCCTCGGCAAAGGCCTCGAGCAGTTCTTCCGCTACCTGCACACCACGCACCACCTGCCCACACCGCACATCGAGTACGTCCTCTGGGCGATCCTGCTGGGCCTTCTGATCTCCAATACCGTGGGCGTGCACCGCATCTTCCGCCCCGGCGTCGCGACTTACGAGCTGTGGCTCAAGCTGGGCATCGTGCTGGTGGGCGCGAAGTTCCTCTTTGCCGATGTGCTGCACCTCGGCCGCATGACCATCGTGATGGTCTTCTTTGAGTTGCTCTTTTCGCTTTCGGTCATGACGCTGCTGGGCCGCATCTTCAAGCTGCCGCCGAAGCTCACCTCGCTGCTCGCGATCGGCTCCAGCATTTGCGGCGTGACGGCGATCATGGCCGCGCAAGGCGCCATCGAGCCCGATGAGGAAGACACCGCAACCGCCATCGCCGCGATCCTCACGCTGGGCGCGCTCGCGCTCTTTACATTTCCTGCAATCGGCCACGCGCTGCACATGGGCCAGCAGACCTACGGCATCTGGACTGGCCTCGCCGTCGACAATACTGCTGAAGCGACGGTCACCGGCGCGATTTATGGCGACGAAGCGGGACGCTTCGCGGTGCTGGCCAAGACCGCGCGCTCGGCTTTCATCGGGTTCGTCGTGCTCGGCTACGCGGTCTACTGGGCGTCGCGCGGACAGGCGCATCGCATCGAGAACAAAGCGCTGTTCCTGTGGCAGAAGTTCCCAAAGTTCATCCTCGGCTTCATCGCGATCTCGGTGCTGGCGACGAGCGGCTTCTTCTCCGCCGGACAGCTGAACTCGCTTTCGAACCTCTCCAAGTGGGCGTTCCTTCCCGCCTTTGCCGGAGTAGGGCTGCGCACGCAGTTGACCGACCTCGTCAACCAGGGCTGGCGCCCAATCGTAGTCGGCGTGCTTGGCGAAGTCTTTATCGCTCTCGTCACACTGGCTCTAGTCTTCTTTGCCTACCGTCACGGAGGCGTGCGATGACTCTCAATCTCCGCGCCGCCGTCACCTGTTGTACCCGAATGCATCGCTGTCGTTGTTGCCGCTAGCGCAAGAACCAGCCGCTCACATCCCAAGCCACACCATAAATACGCCGCCGCGCATAGACGCGAGCGCCTTTACATATTCAGGAGTCCATCATGTATCGCATCTCATCGGCGCAAAATTCAGAGAACCCGCGCAGCTCGGAGAGCACAAGTAATTTGCAGAACCCGCGCCAGCCGCGCGCTGCACTCATCGTTTACATTGCCATCGCGCTGCTGCTCGCGCTGGTCTTTCATCGCTCCGCCAAAGCGCAGGTCGTTGGCGGCAGCATCACGGGCACAGTGGTCGATCCTTCGGGCGCGGTGATCCAGGGTGCGAATGTGATCGTGCACAACACTGACACGGGCAACCAGCGCATCCTCACCACCGACAGCACGGGCCGCTTCTCTGCGCCGTCAATTCCGGTGGGCGCATACAGCGTGAGCGCAAGTGCTACAGGGTTCGCGGCGTACAAGCGCGGCGGCATCGAGCTCGCCGTGGGCCAGTCGCTCGATCTGCCTATTTCGCTCTCGGTCAGCGGCACCGACACGATCAACGTCGAGGACACGCCGGAGTCGGTGAACACATCCACCCAGCAGACCTCGGGCCTTGTCGATGCCCGGCAGGTGAAGCAGCTTCCGCTCAACGGCCGCAGCTATGACCAGCTCATCACGCTAAACCCCGCGACGGTGAACTACACGGCGCAGCGCTCCGGTTCCATCGGCACGTCGAACTCGTCGGTGGGCAATATGTTCGCGGTGTCCGGACGGCGTCCGCAGGACAATCTTTTTCTGCTGAATGGCGTGGAGTACACGGGCGCGTCGCTGATCAATGTCACGCCCGGCGGAACTTCGGGCCAGCTTCTCGGCGTGGACGCCGTGCGTGAGTTCAACGTCGTGTCCGACACCTACTCCGCCAGCTACGGCAAGCGCGAAGGCGCGCAGATTTCCATCGTTACGGCGTCGGGCACGAACCAGCTTCACGGCGCGGTGTACGAGTTCCTGCGCAACAGCTTCTTCGATGCGCGGAACTACTTTGATCAGTCGCGCATTCCCGAGTTCCAGCGCAACAACTACGGCGCAGCAGTGGGCGGGCCCATCAAGCACGACAAGCTGTTCCTGTTCGGCAACTACGAGCAATATCGGCAGAACCTTGGCATCACCGACGTGACGTTCGTTCCGGATGCGGCCTCGCGCGCGGCAGCGGTGGCTTCGGTCAAGCCGTTCCTCAACCTGTGGCCGGTGGCCAACGGGCCTGAACTGCTTGATGCGAAGGGCAACAATACGGGCATCGCGCTGGCCTACTCGTCGCCCACGCAGCACATCCGGGAGGACTTCGGCACGACGCGTTTCGACGCGAATCTGACGCCCAACGATCTGCTGTTCGCGGTGTACACCATCGACGACTCGAGCGCGAACACGCCGACGCAGAACCCATTCTCGCTGATTGACGAGTACCTCCGCGAGCAGGTGTTGAGCGTGCAGGAGCAGCATGTCTTCTCGCCGCGGCTGCTGAACACCGCTCGCGCCGGCTTCTCGCGTGCAAGCTTCTACTTCCTCGGCTCGGTGCCGGCTGCGATCCAGGCGCAGACGCCGAGCTTCGTTGCCGGCAAGCCTACGGGCGCGATCGTCATCGCCGGCTCGACCGCATCGAACGGCTCTTCGCAGATCACCGGAGCGGGCGCTAACGTCGGCAGCAACAACGCCATCACGCGCAACCTGTTCACCTTCGACGACCACATCTTCTACACGCGCGGCAAGCACCAGATCGAGGCCGGCATCTGGCTGCAGCGCTTGCAGTCCAACGACAACCTGGCGCAGAACCAGTATGGGCAGGCGTCGTTCGCTTCGCTGCAAACTTTCCTCGCGGGTACCATCAAGACCTTTAGCGTCGTTCCGCAGCCGACAGAGCTCGCGTGGCGCACGCTGTTCGCTTCCTTCTATCTCGAAGACACGTTCCACATCACGCCTCGGCTTGAAGTCCGCGCGGGCATTCGCACTGAGCACTCGACGGGATGGAACGAGGCGCAGGGTCGCATTGGCGTGTACGGCTTTACGAACGGCGTGATCAATACGAATCCGACCGTGCAGTCTTCGGGACTGACCACCAACCGCGCGCTGTTCCTGCCGGAGCCGCGGCTGGGCGTCTCGTGGAACCCGTTCGGCGATGGCAAGACGGCGATTCGCGCGTCGGTGGGTTTTCACCACTCGCTGCTCGATAACCTCGACTATCGCTTCGACCAGGCTGCGCCTTTCAACAGCACGTATGCGTATGGCACAGGCAGCACAATCACCGCGCCGACAGCGGGTGCTGTGAGCATCTCGCCATCGACGGTACAGAGCGACATCAGCACACCAGCGCTGCTCTCTTACACCTTCCGCGTCGAGCACCAGATTGCGCCCTCGACTGCGCTGACGCTGGGTTACCTGGGGTCGCATGCGTATCACCAGATCCTCTCCTCCGACCTGAACGAGCCGGCGTTCACGACGCTGGCCGATGGGACGATCTACTATCCGACGACGGTGAAAGCGAACCCTGCGCTCGCGAATACAACATCGTGGACGTCGGGCGGGTCGCAGAACTACAACGCGCTGACCGTCGACCTGCGCCGCAGCTTCGCGCAGGGGCTGCAGTTCCGCGCGAACTATACGTGGTCGAAGAGCCTCGACGACGGATCCGCGTGGAACACGTCGGTTTCGGCCAACACGCCGGCGTTCGTCTCCGTGCCGCAGCGTCCGCATCTGGACTACGGCCCCTCGGCGACCGACATTCGCCACCTCGCGGCGATCAACGGAAGCTACGACCTTCCGTTCGGGCGTGGCCATAAGTTCCTCTCGGCGCACAACGCTTTTGCCAATCGCGCTGTGTCGGGATGGACGTTGTCGACGATCGCCAACTTCCAGACCGGCTTCCCCTTCTCTCCGCAGCTTGGCTATAACCCCACAGGATCGGGGGATACGCGCAATCCTGTGCGTCCGAACCTGAACCCGAACTTCCATGGCGCGCTCTACACCAGCGGAAGCACGGCGCAGCGCGTGGCGCAGTTCTTCAACCCGAATGCCTTCTCCGCGCCCGCTTACGGCACGGTCGGTAACGTCCACCGCGACACCCTTACGGGGCCGGGCTACGCTGACTGGGACTTGTCGTTGCTCAAGTCGACGAAGCTCTCCGAGAGCGCGCGGCTGCAGTTCCGCGCGGAGGCCTTCAACGTGCTGAACCACACGAACCTGCAGACGCCGAACGAGGTGGTCTTCAGCTCCGGACCGACGCAGGGTAATGCTGCCGCGCAAACGACCGCGGCGGTGCAGTCGCCGACAGCGGGCGTGGTTACCGCCGCGGCGACGAGCCGGCAGATTCAGCTGGGGCTGAAGCTGCTGTTCTAGGCGAGTAGCGAGGCTTGCAGTTGCGGGCCTCGCTAGCCTTGTGCGTCTGCGCGAGGCACCGCTGCCACATTCATCCCATGCTCGTACACCAGGTTGCCGCCCAGGTGCGCTGAAGCCGAGACCACGAGATACCCGAGCGCGGCCAACGCCCGTCCATTGCTGCGTGACTTCCGGCATCGCGCCACGCACGACGCCACAAACAAGCCGGTTGCCACCACATTCAACAGGCCATGCACTGCGCCGATCTTGCGTACCGCAGGATCGTCTACGCCGGACCAGTCATTCAAGCCCGTCACGGCCGCTCCCGCCGCCCCGACCAGCCCGACCACCACCGTCGCGTCGGCGGCTTTGTCGAGGCCTGAGTTCCCGGTCAGCGCGCCAGCCGCATCGAATGCCACACTCGCTGTCCACGCTCCGACCGGTACATCCGTCAACATGGCATGTAGCGGCGCGTGCAGCCAGTCGCCGTATAGAAAATGCCGCAGCGGATCTCCGCCCAGGCTGTCGACAGCCTTATTGACCGCGCCCTGAACCGCCTGCTCCGCGTTGGGCGTGATCCACGATTGACGCTCCGCCAGACGTGCGAACGGATCCTTGCTGATTGCTTCTGCCATAAAGCCCTCCCGCAAGACTTAGGATGCGGGAGGCGGCGCTAACGCCCGCCGACGTGTGCGAAGTCGATGAAGGCTCGAGCGGGGTCGGTGTGCAGTAGCTTGACGGTTACCTTGTCGCCGACGTCCAGGCCTTCTTCGCCCTGCATAACGCGGCCCTCCGCGGGCGGCGAGAAGACGCGCACGTAGACGCCCTTGTCCGATGAGCCGGTGATGACGCCCGAGAACGTCTGGCCGATGCGGTTGGCGAGGGCGACGGCGGCGACGCGCTTCTGCATGTCGCGCTCGATCTTGCGCAACGCCTTGTCCGAGTCGTTGCAGTGCTGTGCGATGGCCATCAACTCGGCGTCGCTGTACGGTGCGGGCGCGTTGGCGAGCATGGCGTGCAGCACGCGCTGCGTGACGAGGTCCGGGAAGCGGCGGTTGGGCGCGGTGGAGTGCGTGTAGTCGCGCGCTGCGAGGCCAAAGTGGCCGGTCGGATCGTCGTCGGGGCGCATGAGCATGTACTCGCCGGGGCCCATGAGCTTGATGACCGCGACAGCGAGGTCGGGGTAGTGGATCGAGTCGGTGCGGCGCTGCTCCTCGAGAAAGTTGTTGAGCGCGACGGAGTCGGGCGCGGGCGGAAGGCTGCCGTTGTGTTCGGCGGCGAGGGCGACGATGCGGTCCCAGCGCGCGGGGATGCGGACGATGCGCTGCAGGCCGGAGCGTCCGCCGTGACGCAGCGCGCGGGCCATGACGCCGTTGGCCGCGACCATGAGGTCTTCGATGAGGTCCATGGCGCGGTTGTGGATGGCCTCCTGCACGTCGACGACTTTGCCGTCCGCGACGACGGGATCGGCTTCGGCGCGGTGGAACTCGAGCGCGCCGTTTTCGATGCGGGTCTTGTGCAGAGCCTGCGCGGCTTCGTCCTGGAGCTTGAGCTGGTCTTCGAGCCAGCCTTGCGGGAGCGTTGGTGATGTTTGCGCTTCGGACTGCGGGTGCGCGGCGCGGGCGCTGTCCGAGCGCAGGTTGAACGCGTCGCCCATTGGAGCGCCAGCGGCTGTGTTTTCGAGCCAGGGGCCGACGCGCGAATAGGCGAGCTGGGCGCGGTTGCGCACCAGAGCGCGGGAGACTTTTTCGTCGCTCATCGCGCCTGTGGGGCCGACGATGAAGCTCATCATGATGGCTTCGCGGTCGGCGTCTTCGTTGAGCGAGGTCATGTCGGTCGAGAGGTCGAACGGCAGCATTGGGAAGTTTTTGACCGCAGTGTAGATGGTCTGGGTCTGCTCCTGGGCGTGCTTGTCGATGGGGCTGCCCTTGGGGACCGCGGCGGCGACGTCGCCGATGGCGATGCGCAGGTGGATGCCGTCGGGGACGCGCTCGGCGACTTCGATCTGGTCGAGGTCGCGAGATGTGTCGTTGTCGATGGAGGACCAGCCGAGGGCGCGGAGGTCTTCGACGCCAGGTCCGGGCTGGCGCTGCGCGGTGGTCTCGCGGAGCGCGGCGACCTGCTCGGCGACGCCGGCGCCGAATTCGGGTTTGAAGCCGGCGGCGTGCATTTCGTCGAGCGCCGCGCCGGAGAGGTCGAAGCCGTGGCCGCCGGTGCGGTAGACGACCGGGGTGGTGAAGCGGTGGCTGGTGTGTTGGTGGTTTGAGTAGTGGTCCTGGTGCTGGCCGTTGCCGTGCTGTGACATGAGGGGAAGCGTATCACTCCGGTTGCGGCGCTGGCGGAGGCGGCGTTGAGTGTTACGGGGGTAGTCCCCCATCTTTTGGTCCTAAAGTTTCGTTTTGCAGGGGTTAAGTCTGGACTTACAGTCTGTTCTAGTCTGCGCTGAAGTCTTATGGTCATGCTGGTTTGCCACCTCAAATAGAACAGGCTGCAGCGGCGGTTTGCCGGTGCAGCCTTTTTCAACTCTCAAATTAATTGTATAGAGACGGAGCGTATATATATGCAACCTCTATTTCCTTTGCATTGAATGAGTTAAAGCATTTGGGGGCTTGACAAGCGTTTTTTCGGCTGTTTTTCGAACAAATATTTTTAAGTCTTTGGCGCTCTTGAGGTTGGGTCCGTTATATTGCGCGCAGAATTGGAGGAAGGCGGTTCTTGTTCAGTGATGAGTTGTGAGTCTTGAGTTGTGAGTCCAGGAGCGGTACGGGCGGGTGAGAGTGCGGCTTTAATGAGCCCAGAGCTCAGAGGTGATGAGCTTAGAGGAAAACGTTGCGTTTGTGTAACTGTTGAGCGGCGGGAGAATCTGATGATGCGAGGGACCGTGATGCGTGTGCGTTGGGTGTTGGCGGTGATCGCGTTGCTGACGAGCGCCGGCGAGGTGAGTGCGCAGGGGCGGGTGGTGGTGCTGGAGTTGTTTACGTCGGAGGGGTGCTCCAGTTGCCCGCCGGCGGATGCGCTGCTGCGGCAGTTGAACGGAAGGCGGACGCCGGCGGGCGACCTGATCGTCGGCATCAGCGAGCATGTGACGTATTGGAACCAGCAGGGGTGGAGGGACAGGTTTTCGAGTGAGGCCATGACGGCGCGGCAGCAGGCTTATGGTCAGCGGTTCCATCTCGATGATGTGTATACGCCGCAGATGGTGGTGAATGGGGAGGCCCAGGTGCTGGGCAGCGATGGGGCGGCGATTGTACGGGCCGTGGAGAAGGCGCATCGGGCTTCGGGGGCGGTAGTGAAGATTGCTTCCGCCAAGCCTGAGGGTGATGGGCTGGGGATCACGTTCAGCCTGAGCGGGCTGGAGAAGGCCGGGAAGGTGGATGTGTTCGCGGTGATTACCGAGGACGCGGCTGAGTCGAAAGTTCTGCATGGGGAGAATGCGGGGCGTGTGCTGCAGCATGTGGCTGTGGCGTCGGCGTTTGCGAAGGTGGCGAGCACGGGTGTGACGGATGCGAAGGTGGTGCATCTGACGCTGCCGAAAGGGGACGGAAAGCGGCACCTCATCGTGTTCGCGCAGGCGCCCGGGTTGGGGGCGGTGCTGGCGGCGGATTCGGCGCCGTTGTAGCTGGCGCGGACAGATTCTGAAACGGACGTGAAATCGGGTTCAGAGTTCGCGAATATCGAACGGCACGTGCAAGCAGTAGGGCAAAGCGACTAGCATAGATGTGTCATGCCGACGAAGACTGCAACACAACCCGAAGCACCACAGACCACCGACAACAGCAACCGCGAAGCTACCTTCGACATCTTCCGCCGCTGGGGATACCTGCAGGCGTCGCTCGATCCGCTGGGGCAGTACCTTGCGCCGGAGCCATTTCCGACTCCCGCGCCTGATGGACCCGATGCCGAAGAGGCTCGCCGCTACTACTGCGGGACTATCGGTGCGGAGTTCATGCACATTGCGAGCCCGGAGAAGCGTGCGTGGATACAGGAGCGCCTGGAGCGTGAGTACAAGGCTCCCGATACGGCACGCATTCTGAGCGGGCTGATCAACGCGGATGTTTTTGAGCAGGTGATTCAGCAGCGCTATCTCGGCACGAAGCGATTTTCGCTGGAAGGACTGACGGCGCTGATCCCGTACCTCGAACAGACTTTTATCACCGCGAGCGATGTGGGCGTGACGCGGTCGATCATCGCGATGGCGCATCGCGGACGGCTGAACGTTATTACGAACACCATCGGACGCAATGCGTCGGAGACGTTTACGAAGTTTGAGGATGTAGATCCGCGCAGCACGATGGGCGGCGGCGATGTGAAGTATCACACGGGAGCAACCGGAGACTTTGTTGCGCCGAGCGGGAAGAAGGTGCATCTGCACCTGGCGTCGAACCCGAGCCATCTTGAGGCCGTCGACCCGGTGGTGATGGGGCGTGCGCGTGCATGGCAGGAGCGGTTGGGCAAGGCGCGCGGACGCGAAGAAGTGCTGCCGGTGATCATTCACGGCGATGCGGCATTTGCGGGACAAGGCATCTGGGCGGAGACGCTGAACCTTGCCTCGCTGCACGGTTACAACGTGGGCGGAACGCTGCAGGTGATCACGAACAACCTGCTTGGATTTACAGCGGTGCCGGAGGAGTCGAACTCGTCACGATTTGCGAGCGACCTGGCGAAGCGGCTGCCGATTCCGATCTTCCATGTGAACGCGGAAGACCCTGAAGCGGTGGTGCGGATTGCGCAGCTGGCCGTGGAGTATCGGCATACGTTCAAGTCGGATGTGGTGGTGGACCTGATCGGCTATCGCCGGCATGGTCACTCGGAAGTGGACGATCCGACGGTGACGTCACCGCGGCGCTACGCGATCATCAAGAATCATCCGTCGCTTTCGGATCTGTATGCGAAGAAGCTGGGCGTGGATGCGAGCGCGGAGATCAAGGAGGCGCAGCAGCGCTTCCTCGATGAGCAGAAGGAAGCGACGCAGGCCGAGCACAAGCCGAAGATGAGCGAGCTTCCCGAGTACTGGGATGAGTATCGCGGCGGGCCGCTGGGTGTGGACGACAATCCGCGTACGGGGATTGAGCCGGCGGAGATTGCGGAGCTGACGAAGGCGATCACGCGTGCGCCGGAGGGCTTTCACATTCATCCGAAGGTGAAGAAGACGGTGCTCGATCCACGCGTGGAGATGGGCGAAGGGCGTAAGCCGTTCGATTACGGCACAGCGGAGCTGCTCGCCTATGCGTCGCTGTTGAAGGCGGGAACGCCGGTGCGGCTGACGGGGCAGGACTCGCAGCGCGGGACGTTCAACCAGCGGCATTCTGTGCTGATCGACATTGAGACGGAGCAGCGCTACTCGCCGCTGTGGGAGATTGCGCCGCAGCAGGGGCGCTGGGAGGTTTACAACTCGATGCTGTCGGAGGCTGCGTGCCTCGGGTTCGAGTATGGCTTCTCGCGCGACAACCCGGAGACGCTGGTGCTGTGGGAAGCGCAGTTCGGCGACTTCGCAAATGGAGCGCAGATCATCATTGACCAGTTCATCACGGCGGGCGAAGCGAAGTGGGGCTTGCTTTCTGGCCTGGTGATGCTGCTGCCGCACGGGTACGAGGGCCAGGGGCCGGAGCACTCGAGTGCGCGCGTGGAGCGGTATCTGCAGCTCGCGGCGCAGGACAATATTCAGATTGCGCAGCCTTCGACAGCAGCGCAGTATTTCCATTTGCTGAGAAGGCAGTCGATGCGCAAGTGGCGCAAGCCGCTGGTGGTGTTTACGCCGAAGTCGATGCTGCGGCATCCGGATGCGATGTCGCCGCTGGCGGAGTTTACACGCGATGAGTTCCAGAATGTGCTGCCGGATAACGATGTCGAAAACCCGCGGCGGCTGCTGGTATGCACGGGCAAGATCGGACATAACCTGCGCGTGGAACGGGCGAAACGCAAGGACATGAGCGTCGGGATTATCTTTGTCGACCAGCTGTATCCGTGGCCTGAGGCAGAGCTCCAGGCCGCGCTGGATCAGCATCCGAGCGCGCACGAAGTTGTGTGGGTGCAGGAAGAGCCGGCGAATATGGGCGCGCTGTCATTCGTGATGCCGCGGCTGAAGATGATCGTCGGCGATCGCGCTCTGTTGAGCGTGAAACGCACGGCAAGCGCGAGCCCGGCGACGGGATCGGCGAAGGCGCATGAGATGGAAGAGAAGACGTTGATAGATCTGGCGCTGGGGCATGGAGCGTAAGAGGCAGTGATTAGTGGCTCTTCTCGCTGTTGCTTCTGAGATAGGCCCCGACTTTAGTCCGGGCGTTAGGGCAACGGCCAGGGTGGAGCTTTAGCTCCCGGGACGTGTCTTCAAGGCACCTCAAATGTCCGGTAGAGGATCGACGCGCGAGGCATACGCCGTAGCCGCGTGGATATGCGCATACTCCGGTAAGTTGTCTTTTTCAGGATTGTTGAGGATATAAGAGAGTTGACTGCGGAGATCGTCGCTGTCGACAACGCGGTGAGCATGGTAGCCCTCCTGCCAGACTTCTCCGGCGAACTCCTTGCGCACCGCGAATGAAAAGCCTCCCTTGATCAGTTGCGCACAACGTTCGATGGCCAGATCTGGCGCGGGCGTGAGCAGGATGTGCACATGGTCCGGCATAACGACAAAAGCGTGGAGTTGGAATTTCCCCGCGTCACGATAGCGGAACAGAGTTGCGATGAAGAGCTCGGCGATTGCGTCGCGTTGGAAGATGCGGCGGCGTTGGTGGGCGACCGAGGTCAACGCGTAGGTCTGAGGTTTTAGGCGCATCGAAGGAAGGCTTGTCCCGGGGGCTGAAGCCCGCTTCGTTTATGGCCCATAATGCCCGGACTAAAGTCCGGGCCTATCTCAGAAGCAACGGCAACAACAAGAACAACGGCAACGGCAAGAACAACGGCAACGGCAAGAACAACGGCAACGGCAAGAACAACGGCAACGGCAAGAACAACGGCAACGATCGCAACAGCAAGAGCAATTGCTATCGCGGGAGCAGAATAACTCTACGGCAGAAAGCAGCGCCAAGCTAAGCGCATGGTTATGTTTTGTGGGGCCGCAGCTCTGGTGTAATTTCGCGGACGAAGACCTGGTGGGAGGTTTTTGGGGGTTCGGGGCCGGTGTGGAGAGCCCAGACGCGCTCGCGGATGGCCTGGTCGGCGGCGGTCATGCGCTCGCGGGAGCGGAGGTAGTCGAGCCAGCTTTCCATGAGGAAGGTTTCGTTGAGGTGGCGCGGGTTGGCGGCGTCGCGATAGATGCCCCAGCGGATGGCGCCGCCGCGGAGACGCACGCCTTCGAGCTCGTGGATGACGTGGGTGAAGGCCGCGTAGCACTCGGGGGCGACGTCGTAGTCGATGGAGATGCGGACCGGGCCGTCCTCGGGGTCGGGAGGCATGGCGAGGTCGGGGAGAGGGCGCTTCCAGCGGTAGGGGCGAAGGTCCGGGCCTTCGCCTTCGGCGATGTGTTTGCGCATGGCGAGAGGCAAGGTCGCAGCCATGCCGACGGCGGCGCAGATGAGCGAAACCTTTGTCGAGGAGCGCTCGGCGATGAAGCCCCAGAGGACGCTGCCAAGGGCGAGGCCACCCTGGAAGGTCATCAGATAAGTGCCGAGGGCGCGGGCCTGCACCCAGTTGGGGACGGAGAGCTGCACGGCGACGTTGAGCGTGGACATGGTGCTGGTCCAACAGAAGCCGCCGATGATGAGCGCGAGGATCACGATCCAGGGGATCTTGACGAGCGCGAGGATGAGCAGAGCGCCGATGTAGTAGATGGAGGTGGCGGCGAGGAGCGTGTCGGCGGGGATGCGCTGGCGGATGCGGTGGAGCGTGGTGGCTCCGACGATGGCACCGAGGCCGAGACTGCCGTTGAGGATGCCGTAGCCGAGTGCGCCCTGGCGGAGGTCCTGTCGAGCGACCACAGCGAGCAATGACCACACTGCGCTGACGAAGAAGGTGAACAGGAAGGCGCGGGTCAGCGGGATCTGCAGCGAGGGCGAGTAGCGGAGGTAGCGCAGGCCGGAGCGGACGGAACCGTAGATGCGCTCGGCGGGCAAGGCGGATTTGAAGAGCGGCGTGCGCTTCCACTTCCAGAGAATCCAGATGACGCCGGCGTAGGAGGCGGAGTTGAGAAAGAATACCCAGCCGGCGCCGGTGTGCGGGCGGGTGAAGGCTGCGACCATGAGGCCGCCGAGAGCGGGGCCGACCGCGCGGGCGATGTTGTTGCTCATCGCGTTGAGGGTGACGGCGTTGGGGATTTCCTCGCGCGGCACGAGCTCGGGCACAATGGCCTGCCAGGCGGGGTTGTTCATCGCCGAGCCGATGTTGAGCAGGAAGGTGAAGAGCAGCAGCGTGACGGGAGAGACGACTCCGCAGAAGGTGAGCACGGCGAGGACGGCGACCGAGACGAGCATCCACGATTGCCAGAAGATGAGCAGGCGCCGGCGCTCGTAAATGTCGGCTGTGGCGCCGGAGAGCAGGCCGAGGAAAAGCACGGGGAGGCTGGCCGCGGTCTGCATAAGCGCGATGAGCAGAGGCGAGGTGGTGAGGACCGCCATGAGCCAGGTGCCGGCGGTGTCCTGCATCCAGGTGCCGACGCTGGAGACGGTGGAGGCGATCCAGCGATCGCGGAAGAGCGGGATGCGGAGCGGGGTAAAGCCGCTGGTGGGTTGCGGAGGAGCGGGGGCGGGAGTTTCGGATGCGATGGTCGGCTGGATTGGCAGTGCTGCTCTCCTCGCGCGCGGTTGTACGTCCAGTTTAGATGCGGCGACGGTCTGGGAACGTGCGTGACATAGTGGAGGGTATGGGTCTGGGATGTCTTATGGGCTGGCGGGTGGGGATTTTAGGTGTGGCTTGCGCGCTGGGCGTCGGGCCCTTGGTCGCGCAGGAGGCCGATGAGCAGAAGCCGCTGCCGGAGTTGCATCAGCTGATTCTTGATCTTGATCGGAATCAGAAGGCCGCTGAGGCGGCGACGGAGAACTACACCTATCATCTGCACCGCGTGCAGGAGACGGTCGATGGCAAGGGTAGCGTGAAGAAGACGGAGACTTCCGACTCAGAGAGCTTGACGGTGCAGGGTGTGCGGGTGAATCGGCTGGTGGCTCGGGATGGCAAGCCGCTGACGCCGGAAGAGGCGACCAAGGAAAGCGAGCGCATCGATAAGCAGGTGGCGAAGGTGAAGGAGCGACGCGCCAAGCTTGCGGAAAAAGATCGTGCGACCGATGCTCGCGGAAATGACGTCATCACCGCTTCACGGTTCCTGGAGCTGGGTACGTTTTCGAACGAGCGGCGCGGCGAGCTGAATGGGCGGCCTACGATTTTGGTGGATTATGCGGGTGATCCGAAGGCGAAGACGCGCAACCCGGCGGAAAATGCGGTGCGCGACCTGGTGGGGACGGTGTGGATCGACGAGGCCGATCGCACGCTGGTGCGCGCCGAAGGGCATTTTCTGAACGACTTCAAGGTGCTTGGGGGGCTGGCGTTCGATATCCGCAAGGGAACGAAGTTCAGCTTCAGCACGAAGAAGATCAATGGCGAGGCGTGGCTGCCGGAACAGATCGATGCCGATGGGCATATCCGCGCGCTGCTGTTTGTGGCGTTTACCGGGCGGTTCCACCTGACCGCGTCGGATTACCGGAAGTTCCACACGACGAGCACGATTGTGGGCACGAACGGGGTAGTCGACGCAGATGGGCAGCCCGTGAAGGATGAGGCGCCAACGACGCCGAAGCAGTAGGCAGTCCCGGGGGCTAAAGCCCGGGATTTAGGGCGGCTCTAATGTCCGGGATAAATCCCGGACCTATCTCAGGAACAACGGCAACGGCAGCGGCAAGAGCAACGGCAAAACGAGCCGTACCAGTCTAGGCAAAAACGATGGACACGTCACGTCTTCAGGGCAATGGATGCTCTTGAAGCTTGGGTCGCGCGTGTTTGCCTTGGCCGTTCGGGATATGAAAAGACGAGGGACAGCCGCGACTGTCCCTTGTCTGTTTCAAAAATCCTGGATGGAACTCCGAGTCAGGCTACAGCAAGCGGAAGCTTACAGAGGCTGAACGTCGGAAGCCTGCCAGCCCTTGGGGCCCTTGACCACGTTGAATTGAACGGCCTGACCCTCCTGGAGGCTCTTGAAACCGTTCGAGTTGATCGCCGAGTAGTGCACGAACACATCTTCCCCGTTTTGACGGCTGATGAAGCCGAAACCTTTGGCGTCGTTAAACCACTTTACTGTTCCCTGTTCCATGTCTCGCAAATTCCTTGTGATTGACTTTGACGCTGAATCCAAATCGGGGCTTCGGCTTTACTACAATTGCAGAAAACCAACTTGTTTCAAACGATGGGGAAATGTTAGCACGGCTGGCAAGTTTTCCACTTAAATTTTTCTGACGCAACTGTCATGTGCACCCTGGAATGTGCAATTTGACGGGAAATGCAGAGGTTTGTAGCAGATGTAGATCGGCAAGGCGAACGCAAGGGACGCTAAGGACGCGGAGGAACGCAACGGATCGGTGCGCCTTCAGGGCGCCTATAGTCCGTCGGCTGCGAGGTGGGTGCGGACGATTTCTTCGGCGGCGGCGAGGACCTGGTCGAGGGTCATCGCCGTGGAGTCGAGGATGACAGCGTCTTCGGCGGGGCGGAGGGGGGATTCGGCGCGGCTGCGGTCGCGGGCGTCGCGCTCCTGCATTTCGCGGATGATGGCGGCTTCGGTGATGGGGGTTTCGGCTGGGGAGGACTGGCGGTAGCGGCGGTTGCCGCGGACCTCGGGCGCTGCGTCGAGGAAGATCTTTACCTCGGCGTCCGGGAAGACGGCTGTGCCGATGTCGCGGCCTTCCATGACGACGCCGCCGCGCTCGCCGAGCTTGCGCTGCTGGGCGACCATCCAGGCGCGGAGGTGCGGGTGCACTGAGACCTGCGACGCGGCTGCGGTGACGTCCTTCTCGCGTACGCGGCGGGAGACGTCCACGCCATCGAGGAAGACGCGATTGCCTTCGAGCTGCGGCTCGAGCGTGATGCGGGTGTGCTCGGCGAGCGCGAGCAGCGTGTCCTCTTCGTCGAAGCCGAGGTCGTGCTCGATGGCCTTGAGCGCGAGCGCGCGGTACATGGCGCCGGTTTCGAGGTTGAGGAAGCCGAAGCGGCGCGCGAGGTGCGCGGCGAGGGTGCTCTTGCCCGCGCCAGCGGGGCCGTCGATGGCGATGACGGGTTGCTGGCGCGTGATGCTCTCGGACATGCGGGCCTACTCCTCCGTCTCGGGCTTGCGGCGTGTGGGTGTGGTGCCGCCGGTTTTCTTGACGTACGGGCGTGCGGGCTTGGCGCCGAAGGAAGGCTTTCCGCCGAACTTGCCCGCAGGCTTGCCGGCTCCGAAGCGGGGCTTGGCGCCGAACGCGGGTTTGGAGCCGTACGCGGGCTTCGAGCCGAAGCCGCCGGGACGCGCGGAACGGTCGGATGCAGGTCTGGAGTAGCTGCGCGGGGCGTCGCCGTCTTCGCGCTTGCGGAAAGGCTTGCGGTCGCCGTCGGGCTTGCTGAAGCCGGAAGAGCCGCCGGGCCGAGGGGCGAAGGAGCGCGGCTTGTCGAAGCTGCGTGGCTTGTCGAAGCTACGGCGGGGACGGTCGTCTCCACCGGAGCTGGGGCGGGGCGTGAAAGGCTTGCGCTCGAAGCTGCGGCCGCCGCCTTCGCGCGGAGGATAGTTGGAACGCTCGCGCGGAGCGTAGCCTTCGGAACCACCTTCGCGGCGCGGACGCGCGGGGCGGTCGCCGAAGCTGGGCTTCGAGCCGAAGCTCCTGCGCTCGCCGCCTTCGCGGGGTGGATAGGAGGGGCGCTCGCGGGGCGTGAAGCCTTCCGAAGTTCCTTCGGAACGGGGGCGCTGAGGGCGGTCGCCGTAGGTCTTCTTGGCGCCGTAAGCGGGCTTCGCGCCGAAGCTCTTGCGCTCGCCGAAAGGCTTGCTGGGGCGGTCGCCGTAGGGCTTGCGGTTGCCAAACGAGGGCTTGTCGCCGAAGGCCGGCTTGTCGAATGTGCGGCGCGGCTTGCTGTCGCTGCCGCCGTAGGTGCGCTCGCCGTAGGGCTTGCGGTCGCCGGCAAACTTCGGTTTGTCGCCGAAGGTCTTCTTGGGGCCGTACGACGGTTTGTCGCCGAAGGATTTGCGCTCGTACGGCTTGCGCTCGCGCGGGGCCTCGCCTTCGCTGGCGCCTTCGGCCGCTTCGCGGCGGGGACGCTTGTCTTCGTCCCAGGGTTTGGTGAAGCTGGGCTTGCTGTCGTCGGTGCGCTTGAAGGGACGACGCTCGGAATCAGGCTTTGCGCCGAAGGGACGCGAGGGGCGGGGGCCGGAGGAGCGAGGGCTGGACGAGCGCTCGCGCGGGGCGGAGCCGAATGCGGGTTTGCCCTTGAAGTCCGTGCGCGACTTGCCCTCGCCGCCCGTGAAGCGAGCGATGCGGCCGGTGCCGATCTTCTTGGCGGGTTCGGCGGAGGGCTCGGTTCCCTCTTCGGCTGCGGGCTTCTCGATGACCGGGAACTCGGGCAGCGTGCCGGGGACGTGGAGGAGGGTCTTGCCCTCAACGACGGTGGACTCCAGCTGGCGGCCGGCGGTGAGCGCGTGGACGACTTCGCGGACGCGGGAGCGGGCGGTGAGCGGCGAGAGGAAGCCGGCGGCTTCTTCTTCGGTGGCTCCGACGGCCTGCGCGAGGTAGAGCGACAGAAGGGCGGACATGGCGCTGGGCTGGCCGGCGTTGGTTCCCGCCTTGATGGCCTTGGCGAAGCGTTTGGAGGTGAGCTCCCAGAGGGTGGGTGAGTCGTCCTGCTGGTGTTGGGGGATGACGCGGAGCTGCGCCCAGAGTTCGTTGAGGGCGCGAGTGATGGCGGCTTCGGTGACCTCGCGGCCGAGTTCGGAGACGAGTTCGGCGGCGGTCATGGCGCCTTTTTCGGTGAGGGTTTCCCAGACGCGGACGGCGAGGGGAGAGACGCGCGCGCCTTCGTTGGTGGAGGGCGGCTGCTTCCAGGACTTGTCGCCGCGCATGGTGAAGACGTAGCTGAAGACCTTGGCGGAGGCGAGGAAGTCGGGCTGGTCGCCGGCGGAGCCGAGGAGGTTGAGCGGAAGCGCGGAGCCTTCGGCAACCAGCCGCGCGGCTAGAGAGCGGGCGGTGGCGCTTTCGGCGGCTGTGGGAGCTTCGTTAGCGGCGCCGAGGGTGGCTTCGATGAAGGAGGCCGCGGGTGCTCCGAGGTGCTGGACGCGGGGCGCGAAGAGGACGAGGCCGAAGTGGTCAACCCAGTTGCGGGCGCCTTCGATGGTGAGGAGGGCTTTGCCGTCCTGATGCCAGGCGGTGGCGCGCGCTGCGGCGAGCTGCTCGGCGGAAAAATCGATAGATGAACTCAAGTGAAACCTCGTGTCTCTTGCAGCCTGGGCCGCGGTGGAAGGGTGTTTGCCTTCCGGAGCCTGACGGCCCTAGTCATGGTGATGCTTTGCAGGCGAGCGGAAATCGACGCCTGAACGAAAGTGCCCTCAGGGGCTAAAGCCCTGAGGCGTTGAAACCTTTGATGGCAGGGCTGAAGCCCTGCCCTACCGATGGTGCCAATCCTGCGGATCCTGAAGCGAACTGCCAATTCTGAATAGCATTGTGACGCAAAACGCTATATGCGCTGGAATGCGCGCTGGATGTCTTTTAAAGAATACCGCAATGCGATGGGACGACCGTGCGGGCAGGAGGTCGGATGCTCGGTTTTTGCGAGTTCGGCGAGGAGCCAGTCGATTTTTGAGGGCTCAAGAGGCATGTTGACCTTGATGGCAGCATGGCAGGCGATGGAGGCGGCGATGCGGGTGCGGCGGGCTTCTTCGTTCTCGGCCTGCTGCTCGCGGTCGGTGACGGCGAGGACTTCTTCGAGCATGCGCTCGAGCTCGCGGCCTTCGAGGCCTACAGGAGCGGCTTTGACGGCGAGGGTGCGCGGGCCGAAGGGCTCGGCTTCGAAGCCGTTGCGGTCGAGCTCTTCGGCGATGGCCGCGAAGGTGACCATTTGTTCCGGCAGGAGCTCGATGAGGACGGGCATGAGGAGGCGCTGGCGCTGGACTTTTTCGACGGTGCGCTCGCGCATGATCTTTTCGAAGAGGACGCGTTCGTGTGCCACGTGCTGGTCGACGATCCAGAGGCCTTCCTCGTTGACGGCGAGGATGAAGGAGTCGCGGAGCTGGCCGAGGGGCTTGAGGGTGGCGAGGGAGTTGAGGGTGGGTTGGGGTTCGGTGGGAGCCGCCTGGTTGGGAGCTTCGTCGTAGCCGATGGCCATTCCGGGGCCGTCGAAGCCCAGGCGGCCGGGTGAGGGAGGGACGATGGGGGCGTGGAGCTCGAAGGAGGCGAAGTCGCCGGGTTCGATGAGGCCTTCGGACTGCGGCGGGAGGCCGTTGGGCTGCTGGAGGGCGTCGGCTGCGCCGGGGAGGGGGCTGACGTCGACCAGCAGCGAGGCGGAGGCGGTGGGGCCGGAGTTGAGGGCGGTGTAGAAGCTGGCTGCGGGGCGGGCGTTCATCAGCGCCGTGCGGACGGAGTCGCGGACGAAATCGTGGACGAACGACTGCTGGCGGAAACGGACTTCCGTCTTCGCCGGGTGCACGTTGACGTCGACTTCCTGCGGCGGGAGCTCGAGAAACAACAGCACGACGGGGAACGATGTGGGCGGAATTATGTTGCGATAGGCCTCCGTGAGCGCGTGCAGGATGAGACGGTCGCGGATGAGACGGCCGTTGGCGAAGATGTAGGTGGAGTTGCGGTTGAGCTTCTGCAGCTCGGGCTTGGAGACGAAGCCGGAGAGGCGCACGAAGCCCGGCTCGGCCGGCTCGTAGTCCTGCTCGCGCTTCCAGGGCGGCGGCTCGGGCAGTCCGGCGCGCGAGAAGTCCATCTCGGCGGCGACAGGGATCATGCTGTCGAAGACTTCGCGGCCGAAGATCTGGAAGAGTCGCTCGCCGGCGTTGGCCACGGCGGGTGCAGAGAGAAGCTGCTGCGTCGCCGAGTGCAGCTCGAAGTGCTTAGTCGGATGGGCGAGCGCGTAGTGCGTGACGAGCGCAGCGACGTGGCCGAGCTCGGTTTGTTCGCTGCGCAGAAATTTGCGGCGGGCCGGAGTGTTGAAGAAGAGGTCTTTGATGGCGAGTGTTGTGCCGGTAGGAAGGCCTGCGTCTTCGATGCTGAGGATGTTGCCGCCGGCGATTTCGAGCGTCGTGCCGACGGCATCTTCAGCAGCGCGCGTTTCGAGGCTTACGCGCGCCACCGAGGCGATGGACGGCAGCGCCTCTCCGCGGAAGCCGAGGGTGGCGATCGAGAGCAGGTCGTCGGAGCTGCGGAGTTTGGATGTGGCGTGGCGCTCGAAGGCGAGCAGCGCGTCGTCGCGGCCCATGCCGTGTCCGTTGTCGACGATGCGGATGAGCTTGCGGCCACCAGCTTCGATCTCGACGCGGATGCGCGTGGCGCCGGCGTCAAGGGAGTTTTCGAGGAGCTCCTTGACGACGGAGGCGGGACGCTCGACGACTTCGCCGGCCGCGATCTGGTTGGCGACCTGGTCGGATAGAACTCGGATCTTGCCCATGAGTTGATTGTAGTCAGGAGAACGATGAGTAATTCGGAGTGGTCATTCCCTGTCTTTTCTTATGAACAACCCTCGACCAATTGGACGGCTTCATCTGTTCCCGCATAGAACCGCTGGACTTTTCCATCCAGCGTTTCAAAGCGAATCACCACGTGCTTTTTGTGAGGTCTGTAGGTTAAGAACTTTCCACCCTCGTCAGAATCGTAGTGAGACGGAGCAACTTCGAGATCGGCACCGTAGGCCTTCCGCACCTCGTCCTCACTAGACCCGATGTGAATGTTTTCCGCTGTCGATACGAGAGGCGAATCTACGTCGACCCTGGCCACGAGACCATGCAGAATCATGACTTCCACGTCATCATGCCTCGGCGGCGTGAGGTAGAAGCAATCTCTGCCATCCGCGTCCTTTGGGATGGCGAAGGAGGCGAGCAGGACGCGATTCAACGCTGGAAGACGCATACCGACTGTGACCGGCCCGATGCCGTCTGGACGAACGACCCATGCGTAAAGCGCTGGCGATGCGGTGAGTGTTGCCGCAACGGCGGCCGCCAGCGCAGACACCGACAGAACTATCGTGGTGATTCGACGAACCATGAGACCTAGCGATCACCGATGAGGTGCAGGCGCATGAAGTTTGTGGCGCCGGTTTTGGTGGCGGTGCCGGCTACGATGCCGACCACTTCGCGCGGTTTGACGTAGCCGCCGGATTCGAGGATCTCTTCGGCCATGTTGACCAGCTTGTCCGTGTCGCGGAAGCGGTCGCAGTGGATGGGCGTTACGCCCCACAGCAGCACCGCGCGATGGATGACGTTGATGTCCGGAGAGAGCGCGAAGATTGGAGCGTCGGGGCGGTACTTGGAGAGCAGGCGGACGGTGTTGCCGGTTTCGGTGAAGATGGCGATGGCGGCGAGGTCGAGGTCCTGCGCGGAGTGCGCCATACACTCGCAGATGGTTTCGGGGATGGTAAGCGACTTGAGCTTTCCGATGACCGGCGGCTGCGGTTCGAGGCGGATCTGGTTCTCGGTTTCGCAGACGATCTTGTCCATCATGGCGACGGCTTCGACGGGGTACTTGCCGGCGGCGCTTTCGGCGGAGAGCATGACGGCGTCGGTGCCGTCGTAGACCGCGTTGGCGACGTCGGAGGCTTCGGCGCGCGTGGGGCGCGGGTTGTCGATCATGGATTCGAGCATCTGCGTGGCCGTGATGACGGGCTTGCGGTACTCGGCTGCGCGACGGATGATGTGCTTCTGGATCGCGGGGACTTTCTCGGGTGGGACTTCAACGCCGAGGTCGCCACGCGCGACCATGATGGCGTCCGCGGCTTCGAGGATGCTGTCGAGGTGGTCGATGGCCTGGGGCTTTTCGAGTTTGGCGATGACCCAGGCGTCGGAGCCGAGCGCCTTTATGCGCGTCTTGACGTAGCGGACGTCGTTGGCATTCTGGACGAAAGAAACGGCGATGGTGTCGACGCCGGCCTTGAGGGCGAACTCGAGGTCGATCTCGTCCTTTTCGGTCAGCGATGGGACTTTGATGGATACGCCAGGGAGGTTGATGCCCTTCTTCTCGCCGAGCAGGCCGCCGTTGATGATTTCACAGACGACGTCCGCGCCCTTGAGCTCGACGACGTGGAGCTCGATGAGGCCGTCGGAGAGGAGGATGCGGTCGCCGCGCTTGAGGTTTTCGGCGAGTGTGGTGAAGACGGTGCTGACGCGCTCGGCTGTGCCCTCAATCTGCTCGGGCGTGATGGTGAGCAGCTTGCCGGTTTCGAGCATGACGGGCTTGTGGTCGACGAGGATGCCGGTGCGGATCTTAGGGCCCTGCAGGTCGGCGAGGATGCAGATGGGCTTGCCCTCTTCCTTTGCGACCTTGCGAACCATCTGGATGAGTTCGAGCTTCTGGTCGTGCGAGCCGTGCGAGAAGTTCAGACGCGCGACGTCGAGGCCGGCGCGGACGAGCTGGCGGAAGACGGTTTCGCTGCTGGAAGCGGGGCCGAGTGTGGCCACAATTTTCGCGCGCCGTGCCGGCAGGTTGGTGCTGGTGTCGGCGTAGTTTTGGTTCTCCATCAAATGACGTTCCTTCCGCTTTGGACCGGAGCTACATCCCACCCGGTGACTGAATCGTTTTTCTTGCGCGTTACCGCTTCCGCAAGCCATTCTACCTGTCCGGCTGGAGGCTGTGGATTACGGGACTTCCGGAGGTTCGGCGGGGACGATGACTTCGCCTCCGCGCCGGCGCGCCGCGGCGAGCTGGGCGTTGAACTCCGCGCCGCAGAGGACGCTGAGGGCGATGATGTAGAGCCAGGCCATCAGCGCGATGGCCGCGCCGAGCGAGCCGTAGACACGGGTGTAGTTGGCGTAGCGCGTGACGTAGAGGCCGAAGACGAGCGTGGAGATGAACCACATGGCGGTGGCGAGTGCGGCGCCGGGCAGGCTGCTGCGCCAGCTGGTGTCGATGTGGAAGGCGAGGAAGGGCTCCATGTGCTCGCGCATGTGCTTGGTGACGTCGGTGCCGAGGTGGTAGATGACGGCGATGATGCCGACGCTGCCCGCGAGCGCGACGCTCCAGCGGACGACGAAGGCGAGGATGTAGAACGGCATGCGCATATTCGGGGAGAAGTGTTCCGCCATCCAGTGCGTCATGATGTGGCCGAAGACGACCAGCACGCTGGCGGCGGCCATGGGCAGCAGCGAGAGCGGGACCAGCAGCAGAGCTCGGCCGCGGCGGCGCCAAAAGCCCGCAGCGGCGAGCGGTAGATGGTGCGCGCGGCGGAAGCCTTCCATCATCGTTGCCATGACGCTGGCTGCGCCGGTGACGCTGACGACGATGGAGCCGATGAGAGCGTGCGCGGTCTGCGGGCTTTTGCCGGCGGTTTCGAAGTAGGTCTCGAGCAGCGGACTGACGTTCGAAGGCAGGATGCGGTCGAAGAAGAGCGCCATCTGCACACGGAAGGGCAGCGTATCGGGCAGCAGGGCGACCACCGCAGCCGCCACGATGAGCGCGGGAAAGAGCGCGACCATTGCTGAGTAGGCCGTGGCCTGCGCGACGGTGAGGCAGTCGTGCTCGAGGGCGGAGTAGAGGGCCTTGCGAAAGAGCTTCAGGTACCAGACCGGCGAGCTCTCACGCAGGTAGCGGACGACGTGTTTAAACGATGCTTTTCGCGCCGATGCCTTAGTGGCGGAGTGCATCGATGAGCGTTCCTACCGCTTCCACTTGTTCAGGAACTCGGTTACGGAGGTGGACTCCATGTGGCGCATGTCGGCGAACTCTTTGTCCTGCGAGACGAGCACCTTGCCGTTCGAGTCGAGCACGGCGAGGGCGGGCACGCCGTGGACGGGAACGCCGTACTTATGGGCGATGTCGAGGTTGGCGTCCATGCGGCCGATGTTGATGTTGACTTTGACGAAGTTCTTGGCGAGCAGTTCGGCGTTGGGGGCCTGGTTGAAGTAGATGTCGAGTACCTGGCAGTCGCCGCACCAGTCGCCGCCGAAGTCGAGGATGATGCGCTTGTGAGTGCGTTTGGCTTCGGCGAGGGCGGCCTGGATGTCGGACTGCGCGCTGCTGACTTCAGGATAGAGATGCTTGTGCGGGATGGGGGTCTGCGCGGTGGCGGCAACGCCTCCGAGAAGTGTGACTGCGACGAGCAACGTGCGGGTGGAAGCGGCTGCCAATTTCGTGAGTCTGGTCGAACCTGACATCTGGGGTCTCCTTGGTGGTGCTTCGTTTATTATCATCCGCCAAAAGTCGAGGATTAGGAACCGCTTGGCGGGCTACCGGGGTAGCCCCCTATCTTTATTTTTGACATGAGTCCGGGTCGAACCTGACATCTGGGGCCCTCCTTCCTGGTGCTTCTCTTCTATCATCCACTACCGACGGCAGTCCGGAACTTTTCCCGCCGGGGACGTAACAGTCAAGCATCATAAGTTTCCATGCAGGATTGCGCCGTAGCCGAGAATCTGGAACACGAAAAGAATGCCGCACGTGATCCGAAGACTTCGGTTGAGATAGCCGGTTGTCCTCCTCAAAAACACCGCCATCATCACGACGAAGATCAGGCTGAGTAATGCGCAAATGGTGTGGGTTACTTCTTCAAAATTGCGATGCTGGATCCATAAATAGAAAAAAGAAACGTCCTGCCATGACTTCATGCTCTCCCCTGCCACTACAGCGGCCTGCAAGCGATTGAAAGCCTGATACCACCAGCTGAGTACGGGGAGCTCGGATATCGGCTCGGCGAAGTTCGACAGGACCGCCGCCGCCAGAAGTATGAGCGGGCCCAGTACCTTTTGCTCACGAACCACGCGAAAGCTATCCCGTCGACCTAAGAGACGCGCTAGACAGACCAGGAGCATGAAGCCCCCGACAAGGGTGATGGCCAATTGCACCAGCGTGAGGTTGACCAAATATTCGTTCCAAGCCATTGTTCAATGCTATGCAGAGGCCGGGCTTCGAATATCCATGTCGACCGGCGTGGTCTAACTTAAGTTAGAGAAGCACTACACATCGGTATCGAACCCTTCGCTTCGACCCTGCTGCCGTGCACCAGGTTTATGCGCCGCTGGCTACTTCCACTGGCTCCGTCGGCCGACTCGTTTCCGCTTCGACTCCGAACCTGTACGGCCCGAGGCGGGTGAGCAGGACGAGGCCGACTATGATTGCTGCGCAGAAGCAGGCGAGCGGGATGGTGTAGGAGTGGAAGCGGTCGTAGCCCGCGCCCATGAGCAGGACGCCTGTTGCTCCGGAGATCATGAAGGCGCCGAAGGCGTGGCCGTAGGCGCTGCCAAAGGCGCGCAGGCCGAAGTAGCGGCTGATGAGGTAGCCCATGGTTTCCACCTCCGCTCCGAGGCCGAGCCCGATGAGAAAGGCGGCAATCAGAGGAAGAGTTCCACCGGTCCCTACGCACAGGATCGCCATGCCGAGAGCTGTTGCGCCGTAGAAGAGGATGGCCACGCGCGGAGCGAAGAAGCGGTCAAGAAGATATCCCGAGCCGAGGCGGCCAATGACAACCGCGACGCCGACGAGCGAGGTGGCGAGGGCGGCCCGCTCCGGGGTAAGACCGCTGTCTGTAAGGATTGCCGACAAATGCAGGAGAGCGCCATGAACACTCGCGCCGGCAAGGGAGAAGGCGCAGACCATGATCCAGAACAAGGGGCTGTGCCAGATCTCATGCCAGGTGAGGCCCTGCTGGTCTTGAGGCGCCTGCCGGGAGGCCGGGGCTTCCGCGTCTCCGTCAGGGCGAAGGCCGCGTTCGGCGGGATCGTTCTGCAGCAAGGCCCAGAGAACGGGAAGCGGGAGCAGAAGGGTCGCGACACCGAAGAGCGCGAAGGTCATGCGCCATCCGTGAGCAACGATGAGGCGCTGCGCGATGTTGGGGACAATGAGCGAGCCTACACCGATGCCCATCATCGCGAGACCAAGCGCGAAGCCTCGGCGGCGGTTGAACCAGTGGGAGATGACGACTCCATGAGGCACGGGAGCCGGGCCGCTCGAGAAAGCGATGCCCAGCACCGCGCACCAGAGGTAAAGCTGCCAGAGGCTCGTGCCTATCCACAGCGAGGAGCACAGGAGCAGGGCGTAGAGGACGGTGGACACGAGGATGATGCGCCTTGCGCCGAAGCGGTCGATGAGCAGGCCCGTGCAGGGGATGAAGAGCGCGCCCACGGTATTGAAAATGGAAAACGCGAAGGAGATGGCGGCGCGGCTGGCGTGAAAATCCTGGACGAGCGGCTTGAAGAAGACTGTGAAGGAAAAGATCATCAGCGGCGGCCCGAGGAAGAGGCCCACGGCGCTGACGAAAACGATCAGCCATCCGTAGAAGAGTCGAGGCCGCTTGCTGGTCATTGAAGCTCCGCTCGCGAGCCTGCGAGTAGGGCTGCGCGCATATGTCTTTTGGTTTGGTTCGCTGCTATAGGACGATGTGCTGTCGAGGCTATACGGGCGATGTGCGGCGGTCAAGATGCGGTTCGCGCCGGAGGCCTTTCCGCATCAAACAGTTCCATGGCGGGGCGCTTTATCCAATTCGTCGGGCCTACTCACAGCCTGCAGGTTGGAGGGGTCAAGCTGCTTGGGTTCGATGCCGTCAGCGCGAAAAAGCTGTTCTTTACGATCGCGCTGTTCGCGTTCCTGTTTGTCGTCAGTAAGGTGCTGCGCTTTGTCGCGAGCAAGGTGGGTGGAGAACGTCAGAAGACAGCGTTCTGGGCCAAGCAGGGCGTGAGCCTTGTGACGTTCCTGCTGGCTGTTATTGGCTTTGTTTCGATATGGTGCGACGATCCGGGACGGCTTGCGACGGGCGCGGGGCTGGTGAGTGCGGGGCTGGCGTTTGCGCTGCAGAAGGTTATTACGAGTTTCGCGGGATACTTCGTCATTCTGCGCGGTAAGACGTTCAACGTGGGCGACCGGATCAAGATGGGCAACGTGCGCGGCGATGTGATCAGCCTGAACTTTACGCAGACCGTGATTATGGAAATGGGCGAGCCGCCCAGCGTGCAGCAGGAGGACCCCGGGCAATGGGTGCACAGCCGGCAGTACTCGGGGCGCATCGTTACGGTTTCGAACGCGAACATTTTCGACGAGCCTGTCTATAACTACACGCGAGATTTTCCGTACATCTGGGAAGAGATGCATCTGCCGATTTCGTACAAGGACGACAGGGCGAAGGCTGAGCGCATCCTGATCGAATCGGTCGAGCGGCATACGCAGGACATTGCGAATATGGCGGAGCCGGAACTGAATCGGCTGAAGTCGGAATTCTTTATTGAAGCCGCGGACATTAGGCCGAGAGTGTTTCTGCGCATCACGGATAACTGGGTGGAGTTGAGCGTGCGCTTCCTGTGCGGGACACACGATGTGCGGGGGCTCAAAGACCGCATCTCGCGCGACATCCTGGCGGGGCTGGATGCGGCGGATATCGGGATCGCTTCAGGGACGTATGAGATTGTGGGCTTCCCGCCGCTGAAGGTCGAAGGTTTGCCGACTGATGGCGCGCGGGGTCAGATGCGGCAGATGATCTCGAACGGCGGATGAAGGGTTACTGCACGTCGGCGTCGAAGACACCGGTTTCGACGGTGGCCCCGTGCTTCATCTGGACAAAGATGCGGTAGCGGCCGGGGCTGGGAAAGCCGTAGGGGAAGTCGACGACGGGCGGCAGGGCCTGCGCGGTGTCCATCGACATGCCGGGCATGTCGGCCATGGTGTCGGCGTCGCCGCCGATATGGCCGTGCTGTGGAGCTTCACCGTTGGCGAGCATCATTGCGGGCATGGCGGCGGAGCCGTCGGGGTGGGTGTGCGCGAAGACTGTGCCGTCGGTCTTGACGAAGGCCGCGTGGCCGGCCATGCCGAGGTACGGGTGCACGTCTGCGGCGGGCTTGCCGGAGGGGTCGAGAAGCGTGAACCGGAAGGTGGTGGCGGTGTTCGCGGAGAGCTGCGCGGGCTTGTCCCAGGTGAGGGTGTAGCCGTCGGGGAGCTTGTAGGCGGGGCCGAGTTCGCCCTGCGAGAGGGGTTGCGGGTAAGCGGAGGCGTCGTCGACCGCGAGCGGCGCGGTGGAGGCGTTGGGCGGCACGGTGATGGTGGAGAGGAGGGTTTCGGGGAAGCCGTTGCGAAGGACGATGTCGGCGTAGAGCTTGTACGTGCCGGGCGGCATGGCGGGGAGCGTGAGCTGGAGCTTCTTGTCGGAGACGGCTGCGGGATGAAGGTGGAAGACGGCGTCCATCTCGGGTTGGCGGATGGCGTAGAGGTGCATGATTTTGCCGTGGTCGAGCAGGAGGTCGTCGATGGGGAGGAGCTTGTGGTCGGGGTTGCGCTCGGGGATGGCGTCGTCGATGGTCAGCGAAAGCAGGTTGCCGCTGAGGACGGGGTGCATCGCGAGCGGGCGGTAGATTTTTGAGCCGTACGCGGCGGCTTCGACGTTCCACCAGTGGTTGGCGGCGACGATGGCGACGATGAGGAAGACGATGGTTCCACCCATCGCGTAGAGGGCGCGACGGCGGCGTGAGGGGGTGGGCTGGACGCCGGGTTCGAGGCGCGACTCGCGTACCGCGGCGCCAATGATGCCAGCGAGGCCGAAGGTGAGGATGAGGCCGAGGATCGCGAGGATGACGCCGAGCGGACGGTTCATGCGCAGGACGGCGAGTGGGACCGCGGCGACGGGGACGGCGGTGTGGACGGTGCCTGCGGCTCCGGCGATTTCGAAGCGGACCTCCCAGGAGCCGCCGGCCATGATCCAGAGCGAGCCGGTGTAGAAGGCGGGGTCGATGTCCGCGCGCTTCATGGCGTCGGCGGTTGGTGGATGCTTGGCGGCTTCGCCGGTGAGCGGCGTGGGCGTGATGCGGATGCTGTCGACGGGAGCGCCGGAGGTGCGGACTTCGATGGTCGCGATGCCGGGGATGACGCTGGGCATGCGCACGGTGACGAAGAGTTTGTACGGGCCGGCGGTAACTTGCTGAAAGACGTCCTTGCTGCCGACGTGGGCGTGGGCCGCGGGAGCGAAGAGCAAGAACAAAAGCAAAAGCGGGAACGCGGAGGACTCGAAGGAAAAACGCGGAGGACGCGGAGGGAGGCTGCTGTTGGCTGTTCGCTGTTGACTGTTCGCTGTCCTGCTCATCGTTTGACGCTCCTCATCCAGCGGCCGAGGGAGAGGCCGAGCCAGGAGGACAGCATGGCGTAGAAGGAGGCGTACATGAGGCCGAGCCAGAGGGCGGTGCCGGACTGCGGGTGCAAGAAGCGGCGGGCGCGGTCGAAGTCGTCGGCGCGGGAGTTGTAGTCGAAGTAGATGGTGCCGAAGAAGCGGTTGGCGCTGGCCTTCGACAGGAGGAAGTTGGCGAAGGGCCACTCGACGGCGAAAAGCACGGCGACGAAGACGACGCCGGAGACGATAGCTACTTTCCAGCGCGCCCATTCGCGGGTGCGCTGCCACAAGAGATCGAGTGCGAGCGCGGGGATGATGATGAGGATGGGGAACTTCGCGGGAATGAGTTGCGTGACCGGGTTGAAGACCGGGCCCAGCTTGGGCTCGGCTGGGAAGAGCGGAAGGATAAGGATCTCGAGGATGAGGACTGTGGTGTAGATGGCTGCGGTTGTGGTCGCGGCCCAGCGGAAGCGCGTGGCCTGCGAGAACGCCGCGAACAGCACGGGGACGGCGATGGCCATGGCGGCGTATGCAGCGGCGTTATGCAGCATGACGTCCCAGGTGTACTCCTGGATGAAGAACATCTGGCCGCCGATGGCGAGGCCGCCGACGTAGAGGAAGAGTTTGCGCAGCAGCGAGAAGTTCGCGGCGCCGGCGGCGGATGCGCGGTTCATCGCGGCGAGGATGAGGAACAACATGCCGAAGGAGACGGCGCGGATGCCGAGGATGAGCAGAACGTGCGGCGGGCTGACGATCTTGACGTCGAGGCCGTAGGCGTTGTGCCACCAGTTGTCGAAGGGGGCGGAGGTGATCATCGCGAGGCCGCCCCAGCCGGCGAGGAAGATGCCGAGCGGAGCGCGCAGGCCGAGGATGCTGACGGAAGCGGCACGCATTTCGGGGTCGCGATTGAGCGTGCACTGGGCGACGAGCCAGAGGCCGACCACTGCCGCCAAAAGCCCGCAGGCCTGGATGGCGAGATGCGCGGGCGTCCAGAAGGTGTCGCGGCCGATGGAGCGGTGCCAGGCGACGTCCCACGCGCCGCCGATGGTGGCAGAGGTGACGGCGAGGACGCCTGTCCAGATGTACCAGGGGACGTTGGCGGTCGCGGTGCGCGTGATCGCGGCGGAGGGTGTGTTGAGGATCGCCGGGTTCGCAGAGGACATGCGGCATCGTCTCCAAGTGCAAGATTTTGGAAGGCCCGAGAACAGGATACGCCGTGCGAGGGGCGGACAGGTTTCGAGTTGCGAGCGTTGAAGCGGCCTACAATCGGGTGGATGGCCGCGCTGCCCACTGTTGTGCATCCACGAACGCTGTTCTCGCTGCTCGACTATTTGGGCATTGCGATTGCGAGCGCCGGTGGAGCGCTGCATGCGCGGCAGCATCGGCAGTATGCGTATGACGTGATCGGCGCGTTCGGGTTAGCGCTGGCTTCAGGGCTCGGCGGAGGCATTGCGCGCGATGTGTTGCTGCAGCATGGGCCGCCGCTGGCGCTGGTGAATGTCGGCTATCTGTATACGGCGCTGGCGGGAGCAGCGGTGGCGCTGCTGTTTCCGTCGGGGTTTGGCGAACGCATGCAGCGGGCGATGCTGCTGATCGATGCGGCGGCGATCTCGGTGTTTGCGGTGGCGGGGACGACGCGGGCGGAGAGCTTCGGGCTGAACTGGCTGCCGGCGATCATGCTGGGTATTACGACGGCGGTTGGTGGAGGATCGCTGCGCGATGTACTGAGCGGGACGACGCCAAGGGTGTTCGAGCGCGGCAACTTCTATGCGATAGCGGCTCTGGCTGCGGCGGGTGTGTACCTGCTGCTCGACAGGGTTGATATGCCTGAGGCGGTGTGCGTTGCAGTCGCGGTGGTGGTGGGGTTTTCACTGAGGGTGGGCAGCGTGTACTTCAACTGGACGACGGACAGGTTGAGGACGAGCGATCCGAATGCGTGAATTGGTTGTGGGTTCTCGGTTGTCGGGGAAGCGGGGCAGCGTATGCTGTTGCGGATGAAACTTACGCGCCTAGCTTCGCTGCTTGTTGTGATCCCGCTCGCCTTTTCCGTTCAAACTTTTGCGCAGGACCCTCCGCCGAAAGGGTTTGTTTCGATTGAAGTGTTGTGGCCGGGTGGAGCACCGGGCGCGGTGGGTTCAGCGGTCGGTGATGTGCCGAAGCTGTACTGCTATCCGGCGCCGGGGGCGGGGCCGCATGCGGCGGTGGTGGTGCTGCCGGGCGGAGGGTATACGCATGTCGTGATGGAGAAAGAGGGCGGCGTCGAAGCGCGCTGGCTCAATGAACATGGGGTGAGCGCGTATGTGCTGCAGTATCGGTTGAGCCCCGCGTATGCGTATCCGGCGGAGATGCTCGACGGGCTGCGTGCGATGCGATTTGTGCGCAGCCATGCGAAGGCGTGGGGGCTGCGAGAGGATGCGATCGGGGTGTGGGGCTTCTCCGCGGGCGGACACCTGGCGGGGTATCTCGCAACCGCGGAGCCGCATGACGACCCGCAGTTTCGCGCGGAGGCATCGAAGGGTGCGACGCCTTCCGTTGCGAAGGATGCCATCGATGCCGTCAGCGCGCATCCGAATTTTGCGATCTTCGGATATGCGCGGCTGAGTCTCGATCCGGCGATACCGGGCACGTTCGGGATGAAGACGCTGATTGGCGACGATCCGCCGCAGGCGCTGCTCGATGCTGTGTCGCCCGTGCTACATGTGACGAAAGAGACTTCGCCGAGCTTCCTCTATTCGACATCGGCCGATGAGAAGGTGAGCCCGTTGAATGCGACGCTGTTCTACAACGCGTTGCAGCGAGAGCATGTGCCGGCGGAGCTGCATGTGTTTGAAGCGGGGCCTCATGGAACCGGCATGGGACAGAACCTGCCCAAGCTACCCGGCCTGGCGATTTGGCCGACGCTGCTGGAGCACTGGATGCAAATGCATGGGTGGATGCGGCAGCCCTGATTCCATGCGGTCAAATGCAATTTCAGCACTCACCTTGTGCCGCACGGAAGGCATCCTATGCGTGTGGGCCGATGTACGCGGTTCTGCCTGCAAAGGAGGAAGCCTATGAAATCTCTTCGCAGCATTTTATGCGGAGCAGCCGCTGTGTTGCTGCTCTCAACAGGCATCGTTCGAGCGCAGGATGTCAACACGGATTATGACCACAACGCGAACTTTGAGAAGTACCGCACGTTCTCGTTCTACCGGATCAAGACAGCGAATCCGCTGTTTGAGCAGCGGGTCAGGGACGAAATCACTCGGGATCTGCAAGCGAAGGGGATGCAGCTGGTTCCTTCGGGCGGCGACCTTGCGATCACAGCGATCGGCGACGTGAAGTCGCAGACGGAATACAACACGTTCTACGACAACCTTGGCGGCGGCTTCGGCTGGCACCACTGGGGATGGTGGGGCGGGCGGGCATGGGGACCGGAGCAAGCCACAACCACCGTTCAACAAGTCCCGGTCGGGACGCTGATGGTCGACCTGTACGACACCGCTACGCATGAACTGGTGTTCCGCGGCACGGCCACCGGAGAGGTCTCCAACAAGTCCGAGAAGAACACGGAGAAGGTCGACAAGGCGATCGACAAGATGTTCAAGAACTTCCCGCCACGCAGGGAATAGTCAGGCACGAAGATTCGCGCGCGTTGTGAGGGCCTGGGGCGCATGAATCCGGGCCTTTGCTTTGCATGCTTGAACCTGGCGTGTGCGTGATATGTTGGCGGTGTCTTAACACGAGGACATTGCCGTGGATGAAATTCGCTGGCCGGTGAAGTTTGAGCCGCAGAACACGAAGGTGTTCGTATCGAATGAGCTCATCATGCCGGCGCCGGCCGATCGCGTGTGGGCGTGGCTGCTGGCGGTGAAGACGTGGCCGGAGTGGTATGTGAACTCCGCGAATGTTCTGGTCCGCACGCCAGGGGCGGAGATACTGGCGCCGGATGTGCGGTTTCGCTGGAAGACATTCGACGTCACGCTGGAGTCGCAGGTGATAGAGTTCGTGCCGGAGCGGCGGCTGGCATGGAGTGCGACGCACTTCGGCATCGATGCTTATCATGCGTGGCTGCTGGAGCCGCTGCCTGACGGGTCGACACGAGTGTTGACCCAGGAGACGCAGAACGGATGGCTGGCGCGGTTGAGCGCGTTGTTTTTGCCCAACCGCATGCACAAGTATCACCAGATCTGGCTTGAGGGGCTGAAGGCGCAGGCTGAGCGCGGGTTTCCTCCACAGCAGACGTAGCGGTGTGGACGCTACTTTGATGTGCCGGTGTAGTAGCCGTCGCGGGTCTGGATGGTGTCCTTCTTCGCGTCAGGACCGGAGACGGTGACGACGACCTGGTGATAGCCCTCGCTCGCGGCATCGCTCGACGGCGTGAAGCCGAGGCGATACTGTGCGCGCAGTTCCTCGGCGATCATGGTGTAGATGGCGTCGACCGTCTGCTTCTTGCTGACCTCGTAGACTCGGCCGCCGGTCTCGCCGCACATGCGTTCGAGGACCTTCTTGCCGTCGACTTGGCCGTAGCCTCCGCGGCCTCCACCCTGGCCGCCGCCTTGGGCGAATGGGAAGCCGATGCCACCGCGGCGTCCACCGCCGGGGAATCCACCACCGCGACCACCGCGGCCACCGTCTCGGCCGTCGCGGTCGAAGCGGGGTGATTCGCCCTTGTAATAGATGGCGTAGACGATGGTGTTCGCATGCTGCGCAGACTCGATGGCGCGGGCAAGGGTGACCTTGCTGCCACGGTCGTCGCCGTCGGTAAGCAGGATGAGCGCGCGGCGGCCCTGGGTCTTCGAGAGCACCTCGTCGGTGGAGAGAAAGACGGCGTCGTACAACGCTGTGCCGCCGTTGGCGAGCATGTCGCGCATACGGCCGCGACGGTCGCCGTTGCGGTTGTCGTTGCCGTTGTTGTCGTCGCCACTGCTGCCGGTGCGCTGGAATGAGGGCTTGGACGAATCGACTTCCTTGAGCGCCTGCTGAAGTTTAGGGCGCGAGTCGGTGATGTCCTGGAGCAGCTCCACGGTGCGCGCGAATTGGACAACGAAGGCCTTGTCGCGCTTGGGCGCGAGCATCTTCTCGAGGAACGCGGAGCTGGCTGTACGCTCGTCGTCGAGTACGGCCCGCTGGCTCATGCTGGTGTCGATGAGCAGACCGACGGTGAGTGGGACGTCGGTGTCGTGATCGAAATAGCGCAGGGTTTGCGGCTTGCCGTCGACCTGGAGACCGAACTCATCCTTCTTGAGCGTCGTGATGAGAGCGCCGTGCTTGTCGCGCACGGTTACAGGGACGACAACGAGTTTCGCGTCGACGGAGAGGTCGGATTTAGTCGCGGCCGGCGCAGGCTGCTGCGCCGAAGCTTGCTGCCAGGGCGCGAGCAAGGCAGCGGCCAGTATCAACAGGTATCGCATATCGGTTGAGACGGGGATTCGCACCGCGATGTTGCGGTGGATGTGAGTAGACTTCGTGGTCCGCGAAAGGGGCCGACAGGGCCAAAGAGGTGTCGGCAGGGCCATCGCGAAATTGTTCAGAAATTTTTGAGTACTTCTTGGAAGTAGCGTCCACGAGAACCAACTCGTTCCGAAATCTGCTGTATTTATCGGGATTTTGCATATAAACAAATAATTTCATTGACAATCGTTAGCTGCTCAAGGTATGTTGATGACGGGTACCCTAAAAGTTTTGGAGGAAACACATGATGCGTAATGCTATTTTCGCAGCCGTAGCGCTTTGCCCCATGCTGATTCACGCCCAGGCAGCTTCGCCTGCACAGACCGGTTCCTCAGCAAAGGGTACGACCCTGCAGTCCGCCTTGAGGCAGCCGGAGATGCTTGCAGCTTCCTCCAGTGCAACCGCCGCCACCCCTTCCCCGATGCGCGTTTCCACCGGCGTCACCGCCCCCAAGCTGCTTCAGGCCGTCGAGATCGCCGAGAGCAAGGACTGGGGATGGGCTGCGTCCGAGGAGCAGAAGACGGCGGTTGTTTCACTGGTCGTCGATGCGACCGGCAAGCCGTCCGATGTCCACGTTGTGCAGTCGCTCGGCGTGGAGCGGGATCGCGACCTTCTAGCCGCAGTAAGCCAGTATCGCTTTCAGCCGGGTACGCTCGACCACGTGCCCACGCCGATCGAAGTCACGCTCACGGTTCGCATCGTGAACGGACGTAAGTAAGCTCTACGGGCCCATAGCTCCGCAAACGACGGACGAACTCAACGGTTCGTTCGTCGTTTACTTTTTGCGATCGCACTTGGTGCGTCGTTGAAGGCTGCTGGGCATCCATTGGATATGAGTGATACGGCTGAGCGAACAATTCACCCCGAAGTGCAGATCGGTCATGTCCATCTGCGTGTTGCCGATCTCGAGCGTGCGCTGGCGTTCTACCATGGCGTGCTCGGGTTTGACGTGACGCAGCGGATGGGCAATGCAGCGGCGTTTCTTTCGGCCGGCGGATATCACCACCACATCGGGTTGAATACATGGGAATCGTTGGGTGGCCAACCGCCGGCGCCAGGAGCGACAGGGCTATACCATCTCGCCGTGCTCTATCCCACAAGGGCGGCGCTGGGCGATGCGTTGCGACGGCTCATGGCCGCGGGCGTGGAGCTCGATGGAGCGGCGGATCACGGGGTTAGCGAAGCTCTTTATCTCCGCGACCCGGACCAGAACGGCGTAGAGCTGTACTGGGACCGGCCGCGCGAAGACTGGCCGAAGGATGCACAAGGCGGCACCGCGATGTACACGCGGGCTCTGGACCTGCGCAGCCTGCTTGCCGCAGAATAGGCACACGCCAACGAACAGGCGGGATGTGGTGGCCGCGAGAGTGTGCGGATGCAGAATGCTTATTTGCTGCTACCCTTTGAAGAGGCGCCCCGCCGGCTCATATGAGCTGCGGAGGGATGTGTGAGTGGTTGAAACAGGCGGTCTTGAAAACCGCTTAGCCTTAACGGGCTACGGGGGTTCGAATCCCTCTCCCTCCGCCATAAGCTTCTAAACCCAATAGAAGCAATGCCGTTACCCTACAATTACCCAACGTTTATGCGGGTGCGAACGCTATCGACCGTTAGCGAGCGCTAAACCGTTATACCCCGGAATTGGGGTTTACGGGTAACGGAAACGGCGGTTGGGTCGGCGAACGGGTAACGGGGCGGAAGGTGAAAAGTGAAGCATCCACGCACTACACTCGAAGCATGCCTGACGCAGAAAACCCACGCGGGGCGACCAAGTGGACGCAGGCCCCGCGCGGGGGCGTGGATTGAAACTGGGGTCGACATGGCGGACCTGTTCGGCGAGTGGGTGTCGCCCCGCGTTTCAGAGCCGCGTCGTGACACTCTGCGCCGGATGAGCAGCAGTTTGCGTTTAGAAAGACTCTCTTCCGGACGAAACGTGCCGATAGTTCATAGAGGTAAGCATCTTGCGCCAAAAGAACTGTTTGGTCCCGACCATCGTCGTGCTCGGCCTGCTTTCAGGAGCGGCCTATTCCGCCGCTACGCAATCGCCGGCCAAGCCGCTGCCCACGCTAACGCGGGCGGGCGATGCTCACAATCTTACGAACAAGCAGGCAGCACTGAACTACCCGTTGCACCTGAAGGTCATGGTCAACTACTACGACCCGAATGTCAGCTCACGGCGACCCGTGCTTTTTGTCACAGACTCGTCTGGCGCAATCTTTGTTTTCCTTCCTGAGATTCCCAGGGTTCCCTTTGAGGCCGGGGATCTGATTGAAATTACCGGGGTGAGCGGGGCAGGAGATTACGCTCCCATCGTTCGGGCCGTGGAAGCGCACACTATTGGGAAATCGCATTTGCCGTCATTCGCGCCACGGGCAAACTTGACTGAAATGCTTACCGGCGCAGACGACTGCAAACGGGTAGAGGTTGAGGGTGTGGTCCTCGCGGTCCGGCATCTCGGAAACAACATCAACATAGACCTCGCTTTGAGTGACGGCGTGATCACGGCGACAACCATCGAGGAAGCCGGAGCGGATTACGACAGCCTGGTCGACGCTAGAATAAGGATTTTCGCCAATACCGCGGCCCGATTCAACCATCAATCGCAGATAACGGGCGCTCACCTTTTCTTTCCCAATCGTGCCCAGGTGACGGTTGAGGATCCGGCCCCCGTTCACCCCTTTGCGTCGCCGATTTCACCCGTCAGCGACCTGCTGATCTTCGTTCCTGCTTCCGTCCAATCTCACCGCGTCCACATCAGGGGAACGGTCAGCCTATCATGGCCCGGCCGCCTCCTCTGCATTAAGGATGACCTTCACGGGCTTTGTGCGCAGACCGAACAACTCACTGCACTGTCACCCGGGGAACTGGTCGATGTGATCGGTTTCCCCCTCGTCGGAACGTTCACCCCCACCCTGGCCCACGCTGTGTATCGGACCTCTGGTTACCAGCGGCCACCCCCGTCCGTGACCGTAACCGCCGACGAGGCCCTGCACGGTGGCCACGATGCCGAATTGGTAGAAATCACAGGCCAGTTGGTTGGGCAAGACGATTCCGCAGCTGATCCGACCATCGTAGTATCGTCTGGTAACTACGTTTTCTCCGCCGTTTTGCCCGCACAAGCCGGCTCGCGTCTGCCCATTTGGAAAAAAGGAACCACTATCAAACTTATCGGGATCTGCTCGGTGAAGGGCAGGTACGATGGGCTTGCCACCGCTGGCGACGGCTTTCCAGTCGCGGAGTCGTTTCGCATCCTGCTGCGTTCCCCTGAGGACGTAGTGTTTATCGTCAGCCCTTCCTGGTGGAGTCCCTCTCACGCCATTGCAACGGTAGGGGTAGGGGTTCTGTTCACGCTCACCGTGCTCTCGTGGAGCTTCGTGTTGCGTAGTCGAGTTAAGCAGCAAACTTTTACCATTCGGCAGCAACTGGAGGAGGCGGCCAAACTTCGGGCCGGAGCCGAAGCCGCTAACCATTCCAAGAGCGAATTCCTGGCCAACATGAGCCATGAAATACGCACTCCAATGAACGGTGTGATAGGGGTCACCGATCTGCTTCTGGAGACCGCGCTCAATGCTGAACAACGAGAATATGCCGGGCTGGTTAAGGCTTCTGCCGATGCGCTGCTCTGCATCATCAACGACATTCTCGATTTCTCCAAGATCGAAGCAGGCAGGCTTGAATTGGAACCGATCGAATTCAATTTGCGCGAATGCATGGCTCAGAGCACCAGAATGTTGGCCTTGCGCGCCAGGCAGAATGGTCTTGAACTCACCTGCGATATTCACCCCGATGTGCCCGAGCATCTGCTTGGCGACCTGAACCGCTTGCGGCAAATCATCATCAACCTGGTGGGCAATGCTATCAAGTTCACCGCTCAAGGACAGGTCGGGCTGAGGATTTCTCTCCACTCACAAGCTGCCGGTGAGTCTCAGCTGCACTTCGTGGTCACCGATACCGGGCTAGGAATCGCCAAGGAAAAGCAGAAGTCCATCTTCGAAGCTTTCTCTCAAGCCGACGGCTCGACAGCACGAAAGTTCGGGGGAACCGGCCTGGGCCTGAGCATCTCCACCAAAATGGTGGCCTTGATGGGCGGCACCATCTGGGTGAAGAGCGAGTTAGGACACGGCAGCCAATTTCACTTTACCGCCAACTTCGGGGTGGGCAGCGCCGTCAGAGCGGCGGTTTGCTCCACCACTCCGTCACAGCCGGCGGCACTGAGGACTCACAAGCAATTGCGCATCTTGCTGGCAGAGGATAATGCCGTCAACCAAAAGGTCGCCACCCGCGTCCTCGAGAAACATGGGCACCACGTGACTGTCGCCGGCGACGGGCATCTGGTTCTGGCGGCGCTTGAACGCGACAGGTTTGACGTGGTGTTGATGGACGTGCAAATGCCGGAAATGGACGGTTTCGAGGCTACTGCCGTCATCCGCAGCCGCGAACGAGAAACCGGCGCTCATATGCCGATTATCGCCATGACCGCCCACGCCATGGAGGGAGACCGGATGCGCTGCATTGCGGCAGGGATGGATGACTACGTTGCCAAACCGCTCAAAGTCGCGGAGTTGATCGAGCTGTTGGAGAAAATCGACGTCGTATCGCACCTGGAAGAAAGTCCCGCGTGAAGCGAGATCTTTTGCCCGAACTCTTTGCCAGTCGATAATGGGCCGCCGAGAATGCATACAGTCTGTGCGCTTCGCCCCTTAACATAATCTGCGCCTCACTGGGCGTACTCCTGTTCATCTACATCCTCGCAAAATCCGAAACAGGCGGTTGAACATAACATAAGTGGCAGTCATCATTTACGCCTTCGATCATTGTCGGCGCATACATCCGAGTCAATTTTATGCCTTGGCCGACTGCAGCGAGAATCTTCACTCGTCGAGCATTCATGGACCAAATCGTCTCCCGCCCGAATGGGATTTTCGCGCAGGCGCCGTTTCCCAAAAAAGGAAGTGCATGCACATAAGTCCGTAGAAGCCGACTAGTGCTGTGGAATACTCAGTCGCGTGAAGCCGTGACTCCTCTCAATGAACTCTTCGCTGCGCCGTTGTCCCTGATCGTCTTCAACCTTGGTGAGCAGCGTTATGCCTTGCACCTCTCCGCGGTTGAAAGAGTTGTCCGCATCGTGTCGGTGACGCCACTTCCCGGAGCTCCGCTCATTGTGCATGGGGTCCTCAACACACACGGACGGATTATTCCTGTGATCGATCTTCGCAAACGCTTCGGCCTTCCAGTTCGTGAAACCGCTCTTAGTGACTCCCTGATTTTGGCTCATACTCCGCGGCGGATGGTCGCACTGATGGCAGACTCTGTGGACGGTCTCCTGGAGAGCTCACGGCGAAGCGTTGCGGAGGCGACAGAAATTCTTGCCAATGTGCCCTATCTCAACGGTGTGGCAAAGCTCGAAGACGGGTTGGTACTGATCCATGATCTTGCATCACTTCTGTCTCTGGACGAAGAAGAGGCCTTGGACGCGGCGATCCGGACACCTTCATTGAGCGCGGTATGACTCAACCCCTCTCCGACTTCCTCTTGGACGAGGTCAGTTGCTCGCTCGCGAAGCAGACGGGTTTGCATTTTCCTCGCGAACGTTGGCCGGATATGGAGCGCGGCCTGTCGGCAGCGGCACGAGAGATGGAGTTCCCAAGCACGGAAATCTATGCGCGCCATCTGCTCTCCTCGGTGTGGAACAAGGCGCAGATCGAAACGCTCGCACGTCATCTCACCATCGGCGAAACCTACTTTCTTAGACATCGCGAATCTCTGGCAGCGCTTGAGAACCAGGTCTTGCCGGAACTGATCGCCGGCCGCCGCCGACAGGGGCGCTACCTCAGAATCTGGTGCGCGGGCTGCTGCACCGGAGAAGAGCCCTACTCCATCGCGATGCTTCTCCGCCGCGCTGTGCCGGACTGGAAAGATTGGAGCCTCACCATTCTCGCCACCGACATCAACCCTCACTTCCTTGAGCGGGCACGGCAGGGCATCTACCGCGAGTGGTCATTCCGCGAGACCGACCCAACTTTTCGCAGCACCTACTTCACAAACACTGGCCAGGGCGACTACATCATCCATTCGGAGATCAAGGGCATGGTCACCTTCGCCAATCTGAATCTGGCCCGCGACCCCTTCCCCTCCCTCGTGAACGGCACCAACGCCATGGATGTCATCCTGTGCCGCAATGTCCTGATGTATTTCTCCACGGAACGCGCCAGGGAGGTTTTGCGCGGGCTGCGCGGCAGCCTCGCGCCCGGCGGTTGGATCGTCGTCAGTCCAAGTGAGTGCTCCCACAATCTGCTCTCTGAGTTCGAAAGCGTTCCATTCCCCGGAGCCACGCTTTATCGAAAGCTCACTGACGGCCCCCAAAAAGCAGAGCACTTCGAATGGTCTGCCGCTCCCGTCGCTACCCGGCTATTGTCGCTTCCGGAGATCGTACAGGCAACGCCGCCGCCGCAAGCCGAACCGATAAAACTCCGCGATGCCGACAATGCGACCACTATGGCATCGATGGCCCGCGAGTGCGCTAACGCCGGCCGGCTGAACGAAGCGCTCGAATGGTGCGGCAAGGCCATCGCAGCGGAAAAGCTGAATGCCGGTTACCACTATTTGCGCGGAGCGATCCTTCAGGAGTGCGGCCGGCTTCAGGACGCCGCTGCCTCATTGCAACGCGCCCTGTATATCGAGCAGGATTTCGCCGTCGCACATTTTGCCCTGGGCAATCTCCGCAGGCAACAGAGGTTGTTCGGCGAAGCAGAACGCCACTTCAAAAATACGCTCGACGCATTGAGCAAGTGTCCGCCTGCGGAGCCTTTGCCGGAGTCCGAAGGGATCACCGCTGAAAGACTCGCGGAGATCGTTCAAGCGATGCTTCAGCCCGCCATGGCAGGTCAAATATGAGCGCAGAAGGACACGCCATGATCCCGATCACTAGCAAACGTGCGCTCAAGCTCGACCTTCGACAGCGGCTGGCCGCCATCCAGCAATGTCTCGACGAATCGTGGACGCCGTCTGCGGAGGAAAAGAAGCGAGTGCTCGAGGCCCGCGCCAGGGTCCTTGCGGGGGAGACAGAAGACCGAACCCTGACAGGAGATCGTTTCGAAATCGTCGAGTTCCTGCTGGCGTATGAAAAATACGGCATTGCGACGACCTTTGTACGCGAGGTCTATCCCCTCGTCGAGCTCACGCCATTGCCTCGTACGCCTGCGTTTGTCCTCGGAGTCGCCAACGTGCGCGGCCACATTCTTTCCGTCATGGACATCAAGAAGTTTTTCGACCTCCCCGAAAAAGGGCTTACCGATCTGAACAAGCTCATTATCGTCCGCGTGAGCGACATGGAGCTCGGCATCCTCGCGGACGACATCCACGGCGTGCGCTCCGTTGCCTCCGCCGCATTGCAGCCCGCCTTGCCGACGATGACCGGCAGCCGCGCTGACTATCTCCGCGGGCTCACCGAAGACAGCGTAGCCATCCTCGACATCGAGAGGATTCTCGCGGACAAACGCATCGTCGTAGAAGGACGAACAAAAATTGGAGGCTAGACCAATGAAGTGGAGCGTCGGAGCAAAGATAGGCAGCACATTCGCCCTCGCGTGGGTACTCCTGCTGGTGATCGGAACCTATTCCTATCGCAGCACTGTGCAACTGATCGAAACCGCCGGGCTGGTCGCGCACACTAACGAGGTCCGCTTCGAACTGGCCGACCTGCTCTCGCATCTGCAGGATGCCGAGACCGGACAGCGCGGCTACCTGATGACCGGAGAGGAGCGCTATCTCGAGCCTTACACCAACGGACTGGCACAAACGAAAAACAGTCTTCAGCACGTCCGCCAACTGACCGCGGATAATGTCAATCAGCAGCGCCGACTCGACGCCATGGAACAACTTATCGACCAGAAGTTCAGCGAGTTGCGGACAACCATTGATCTGCGCCGCAGCAAAGGGTTGGATGCGGCCCTGAAGGTCGTTCTCACCGATCAGGGCAAGACCGTGATGGACCAGATCCGCAAGGTCTACGGCGATATGGACAAGGAAGAGAGCGACCTGCTCAATGTCCGCGACATCAATGCCAAAGCGACTGCCGAGAATACCAAGTTGACCATCCTGCTGGGCACGCTCGGCGCGTTTGCCGCACTGCTGGTCCTGGCAGTTCTACTGACGCGCAATATCGCCGGGCCGCTCAGCAAAGTCTCCGCCGTCGCTCGTGAAATTGCGTCTGGCGATCTCAGCATCAACCTACCGGCCAGCGACCGCAGCGACGAAGTGGGCGAGTTGACCCGAACCTTCGCGCGCATGATGCGATCGTTGACCGGCATGGCCGAGATCGCGAGAAAGATTTCACTCGGCGATCTCACGGTGGACGTGCAGCCTCAATCGGAGCGCGACGTCCTTGGCTCCGCCTTCAGTGTGATGGTCAAGAATCTCAGGGACATGAACCTCGGCATCCGCGAGAGCGTCAACGTGCTGACCACATCAGCCAGCCAGATCCTCGCCGCGACCACGGAAGTCGCTGCAGGCGCCGCCGAAACCGCCACGGCTGTCGGCCAGACCACCACAACGGTCGAAGAAGTGAAGCAGACCGCGCAGCTCTCCAGCGATAAGGCCCGTTTCGTCTCCGAGACCGCACAGAAGACCGTGCAGGTTTCGCACCTCGGCAAGAAGTCCGTGGAAGAGACACTCGCCGCGATGAACCGCATCAGCGAGCAGATGGATCTCGTCGCCGAGGGCATCATGCGCCTCGGCGAGCAGGGCCAGGCCATCGGCGAGATCATGGCCACGGTCAACGATCTCGCCGAGCAATCAAACCTCCTCGCCGTCAACGCGGCCATCGAAGCAGCCAAGGCCGGCGAGCAGGGCAAGGGATTCGCCGTCGTCGCACAGGAGGTCAAGAGCCTCGCACAGCAATCCAAGCAGGCCACCGCGCAGGTGCGTACCATTCTCGGCGACTTCCAGAAGGCAACCAACAACGCAGTGATGGCCACCGAGCAAGGCAGCAAAGCGGTAGAAGCCGGCGTAAAACAATCCACCGATGCCGGTGAGTCCATCCGCATGCTCACCGACAGCATCTCCGAGTCCGCGCAGGCAGCCACGCAGATCGCGGCTTCGAACCAGCAACAACGTGTCGGCATGGACCAGGTAGCGCAGGCCATGGAGAGCATCAAGCAGGCCAGTCTGCAGAACGTCGCCAGCACCAAGCAGGGCGAGTCCGCCGCGCTCAACCTGCACGAACTAGCACAAAAGATGAAGCAGATGGTCGCGCAATACAGCGTGTGAACGCACACGGCAAAGGAACTCCGATGGACCGCAAGACGGAAGAATTCCGGAAGAGACTGCTGGCGACCTTCTGCCTCGAGGCCGCCGAGCACATCCGCGCGCTCTCGTTCGGCCTTCTTGAGCTGGAAAAACCTGCGACAGCCGAGGCCCACCCCGTCGCGCTGGAAATCATCTTCCGTGAGGCTCACAGCCTTAAGGGAGCAGCGCGGACAGTCAACGCCACTGCTATCGAAACTGTGTGTCAGTCGCTCGAAAGCATCTTCTCCGACTGGCAGAAGAAGGCGCTGCTTCCGAGCCCGGCGCTCTTCGATCTCCTGCATCGCACCACTGATTCACTTGAGACGTTTCTGATTTCTCTGAAAGCAGGACCTCAGACGATGGACAGCACAATCGACTCCGCGTTGAGTGCGTCGCTCGTCCAAAGCCTAGAAGAAGCTCGGCAGGGCAGTCTCTCGGCTCCAACTCCCGGAGAACAATGGGTGGCCTCAATGACAGCGCCGCTCAACCCGCAGGCAGCGGCCTCCGAACAATCGCTCTCCATGACCAGAGCTTCGCCCACCGACACCGTTCGCGCACCCGTGGCCCGACTGGATGCGCTGCTGCTCGAAGCCGAAGAGCTCCTCACCGCGAAACTCGGCGCACATCAACGACGGTCCGAGGTGCAGGAGCTCAGGTCCACCCTCGCTCCATGGAAGAAAGTGCGCTCGCAGTGCCGCTCTCACATTCGCGCCATCGACCGGCCGCAGACCAGCAGTGGCGGCAGAACAGAAACACAGTCGTCAGGCAACCGCAAGCTGCTTGAACTCCTTGACCAGGACGACCAGTTCTTCCACTCCCTCGACGCGAGGCTCGGCTCGCTCGAAAAGGCCGCCGATCGCGATCAGCGTGCGCTTGAGCGCATGGTGGAGCAGCTCCTGGACAGCGCAAAGAAGGTCGTCATGCTGCCCGCTTCGTCGCTGCTCGAAACCTTTCCCAAGCTCGCACGCGACCTCGCCCGCGATCACGGCAAATCGGTCGAGCTGGAGCTGCGTGGAGCAGAGCTTGAGATGGACCGCCGAATCCTGGAGCAGATGAAAGAACCCCTGCTCCACCTCGTTCGCAACTGCATCGATCACGGCATCGAGAGCACCGCCGAACGCGAGCGAATCGGCAAGCCCCGCCGCGGCTCCATTCACATCAATCTCAGCCGAAAGGATGGAGACAAGGCGTTGCTGCTTGTCTCGGACGACGGTGCCGGCATTCGTGCTGCAGAAGTCCGTTCCGCTGCTGTGAAGCTCGGCGTCATTTCAGCGCATGACGCCGCCGGCCTGGAAGAGCACAAAGAACTCGACCTCGTCTTCCGTTCCGGCATCTCCACCAGCCCCATCATCACCGACATTTCCGGAAGAGGCCTGGGCCTGGCGATCGCCAAAGAGAAGGTTGAAAAGCTCGGGGGTGTGCTGAGCCTCGAAACGCAGCCCGGTGTGGGCACGACATTCAGAATGGTCCTGCCGCTGACACGCGCTGCCTTTCGCGGTGTCGTGGTCCGCGTCGATCAGCAACTCTTCGTGTTGCCGACGCTGCAGGTGGATCGCGTGTTACGCCTCCGCCGCACCGACATCAGGACGGTGGAGAACCGCGAGACCTTTCTCCTCGAAGGCCGCACGACGGCACTCGTTCATCTGCGTGATGTTCTCGGATTGCCGGCCACCATCGCATCCTCGCGGTCGACTCAAGTGGAGAGCGAAAGCATGCAGGCGGTCCTGCTCGGTTCCGCCGAGAAGGACATCGATAAGCGCATCGCCTTTCTCGTGGATGAAGTGCTCGACGAGCAGGAAGTCCTCGCCAAGAGCCTCGGAAAACAACTCGCGCAGGTGCCCAACGTTTCCGGCGCTACCGTCCTCGGCACCGGCCGGGTCGTTCCCATCCTCGAAGGACCCGACCTGTTGCAGTCCGCCATCGAGACCAGCATCGCCTCACGCCGGTCGGCCACCTCTGCTATCGAACCGGAGAAGCGAGGCAAGTCGATCCTCGTTGCGGAAGACTCGATCACGGCCCGCTCGCTGCTCAAGAACATCCTGGAGAGCGCGGGCTACGAGGTGCAAATCGCGGTCGACGGCGCCGAAGCATTCGCCGCGCTCAAGACCTCGACCGTCGACCTCGTCGTCTCCGATGTGGAGATGCCCCGCATGAGCGGCTTCGCGCTGACTTCAAAAATCCGCAGCGATCCAAAACTCGCCGAGCTGCCTGTAGTCCTCGTCACGGCACTCGGCTCAAGAGAAGACCGCGAACGCGGCATCGACGCCGGCGCAAACGCCTACATCGTGAAGAGCAGCTTCGATCAAAGCAACCTGCTTGAAGTTTTACGGAGGCTTCTATGACCTGCACGCTGGTGGGTGAATGATCCGCGTCCTCGTAGTGGAAGACACTCTCGTCGCGCGGGAGTTTCTGGTGCACGCCCTCAACTCCGACCCGGGAATCCTGGTCATCGGAACGGCGAGCGACGGCGAGGAAGCACTCGAAGCCGTAGCCCTCAACACGCCCGACGTTATCACCATGGACGTCCACATGCCGAAGCTCAACGGTCTCGACGCAACCCGGCGCATCATGGAGACGCACCCCACACCTATCGTCGTCGTGAGCGGCAGCTCGAACAGCGGACAGGGGCCCCTGGCGTTCACTGCGCTCGAGGCAGGTGCGCTGGCGGTGGTGGAGCGCCCGCGCGGCATCGGCCATCCCGACCAGAAATCCATGGTCGCGAACCTGATTCAGACTGTGAAGCTGATGTCGGAGGTGCGTGTAGTCCGGCGCTGGAGCCGGCGGCCAGCGAGTGCGGGTCACGGCCTGATCGCACCAACCCACACCGACCTCCAGCGGTCGCCTGCCATCAGACTCATCGCGATTGGAGCATCCACCGGAGGCCCTCCCGTACTGCAGAAGATCCTCTCCACACTACCGAGCGACCTCGCCGTACCGGTACTCATCGTCCAGCACATCTCTCCCGGTTTTTCCGAAGGCTTCGCGGAGTGGCTGCGACAAACATCGGCCCTTCCGATCCACATCGCATCGCATGGGGAGATCGCGCTTCCGGGCCACGCCTATCTCGCGCAGGACGGCCGTCAGATGAGCATCGGCGCCGACAGCAGACTCCGACTGACCGACGATCCTCCCGAAAACGGTCACCGCCCTTCGGTCTCTTACCTCCTTCGCTCGGTGACGAAGTCTTTTGGGGAACGCGCTGTCGGTGTGTTGCTCACGGGCATGGGAAAAGATGGCGCGGAAGAACTCAAATTGATGAAGGACTGCGGTGCGGTCACGCTGGCCCAGGATAAAGAGAGCTCGGTGGTGCATGGCATGCCGGGCGAGGCAATCCAGTTGGGCGGCGCAACCTTCGTGCTCGCTCCGGACAGAATCACCACAGTGCTCGCATCGCTCGCAAACCCAAATCCAAGGACGTGATGTATGACAGCCTCAGGTGACGTACATATTGTGGTCGCGGAAGACAGCCCCACGCAGGCGGAGCAGCTAAGATACCTGCTCGAAAATAATGGCTATCGCGTGACGACCGCACCCAATGGGAAGAAGGCCCTTGACGTTGTCCTGCAGGATCGTCCCATCGTGGTCATCAGCGACGTCATCATGCCGGAACTTGACGGCTACGGTTTCTGCCGCGCCATCAAGGCAGACCTGGCGCTCAGGGAACTTCCGGTCATTCTTGTGACCTCGCTCTCCAGTCCTCAGGACGTGATCAAGGGACTGGAGTGCGGGGCGGACTTTTTCCTGCGCAAGCCATATGACGAGAAACAGTTGCTCTCCCGCATCGATCACGTGCTGTCCAACCAGGGACTGCGCGAGCGCTCCAGCATCCGCCCCGGAATCGAGATCGTCCTTTCGGGACAGCGGTACTTTATCAACTCCGATCGCCAGCAGATCCTCGACCTGCTCATCTCCACCTACGAAGAGGCCGTCCGGATCAACGAAGAACTACTCTCGGCCAACCGTCAGTTGGAGATGCGCAATCGCGAAGTCGAGCGCGCCAGCAAGTTCAAGGATGAGTTCCTCTCCACCATGAGCCACGAGCTGCGCACACCGCTCCAGGTGATCTTCGGCTTCTGCGAGATCCTGCTTGTAGACGACGCGCCTCCGCTCACCGACATGCAGCGCAAAGGCGTCGCTGCTATCGACCGCTCCGGGCAACATCTCCTCCGCCTCACCAACGACATCCTCGACCTCTCTCAAATCGAAGCAGGTCGCCTCAAGCTGAGCTTCGAGAGCGCCTCTCTCTCGCGCATCGTCAGCGAAGTCGCGGCATCGCTAAAGCCGCTGGCAGCAAGAAAGTCACAGACACTGAACTATGACGCCGGTCCCGAGTTGGTCGTCCAGGCAGACCACACGCGCATGCGCCAGGTCTTGATGAATCTCATCGGAAACGCCATCAAATTCACCCCCCAAGGCGGATGCATTGAAGTTCGCGCAGTCCGCGACAGGGACAACGTCCGTGTCGAAGTCCAGGACAGCGGTCCAGGCATTCCCGCCCACGAACGGCAGCGTATCTTCGAAGCCTTCTATCGCCTGCAACGACACCACGAGACGGTCGAGGGTACCGGACTGGGTTTGGCCATCACACACAGGCTCGTCGAGCTGCACGGCGGTCGCCTCGATGTTAAAAGCCATCCCGGATCTGGCAGCTGCTTCTATTTCACCCTGCCTTCTTGAGGTTTCTAGATTTGCTGAAGTCAACCATTCGTACACGGGCCGATGGCGAAGGTCGAGCAACACCTAGTTCGAAGTCTAGGTCTGCTCCTTGGCGGTGCAATATGCAATAGACACTGTTCAGAGTTGTGGTTGCAGAGCGACAGTAGGTCACAAAGGCGCTCGTATCTCTTTTTGTCGTCCTCTGTTCAGCCTTAACACCGTCCGACCACACTCCTCACTGGGTTACCGGCCACCGGCCCCGGAGGCCCGGGTGGCAAAGAGCTTGGGGCATGGAGAAGTGGAAATCGCTACGCGCTTCCCACTTCTCCACACCCCGGACGGCGACTATCTGAAATCAGAGATCGTTGCGCTACACTAATCAATCTCGCTGGTACAAAAGATCGGGCAGAGCAGGCGCTTACAACAACTACTGGACGCTGAAGATGACGGCGCCGCTGCGGTTCCACTTTACGAACAATCCCGATATGACAACGTTCTGGATCGAGGACCGGCAGGCGTCGCAGATGAAGGACGGGGCCAGCGACGTGACGCCCGGGGGTACGGATCGTGAAGGACTATGCGCTGATCGCGCGGTTCGTTCCGCCCCCGACCGGGCAGACGATTTATGTCATCGCAGGGCTGCGTCATCCCAGCATGGAAGAGTGCGTGAAGCTGCTGCTTTCTCCGCAGTTGATGGAGCAGATGAAGAATCTCGACGCGGCCGGGCTGCAGAACAAGAACCTGGAGATGGTGGTTCAGACCGAGGTAGTGGAAGGCGTGGCGGGCAAGCCTTCGGTACTTGCGACGCACACCTGGTAAGGTTTTCTCCCGATAAGAGCGGCTTATCGTTGTACCTTCTCGTCGCTAACTGATATGTATGCGCCGTTATGGCGACGGCCGCAGTGCGTGCCGGTTGCGGCAGGATCCATGGGGTGATGAGTTCTACGACGAGCATGGAGTGACCAGACCGGACAAGCTGCCGAGAAAAGGACGCACTTACCCCTCGAGCCCTTATCATCAGGCGATCCAGGATTATGGATGGACTAGTACGCTGTATACGGACCTGGTGTATTCAAGCATGAAGGGGAAAGCCTGATGAAGCGTCGAGAGTTTTTGATTGGCACGGGAGCGGCGCTGGCGAGCACGCTTGCACCGTCGGCGGTTGCGAGCGTTGTGGATGCCGGCCCGAGGCGCATCGCGTTGAACCATGGATGGCGGTTCAAGGCCGCAGACGTTGCCGGCAGCGAGGCGGTCGCGTTTGCCGATGCCGGTTTCGATGACGTGGTGCTGCCGCATACCAACGTGATGCTGCCGTGGCACAGCTTCGACGAGAGTGCATACACCTTCGTCTCGACGTACCGTCGGACGTTCACGCTGCCATCGTCGATGTCAGGCAAGCGCGTGTTCGTCGACTTTGAAGGCGCGATGACCGACTCGACCGTGTACCTGAACGGAACGTTGCTCGGGAGCTACGCGGGAGGGTACACACCGTTTTCCTTTGAGCTCACGGAGCTCATGCAGTGGGGAAAGCCGAATGTGCTGGCGGTCCGTCTGGACAGCTCGGAAAACAAGGCCACACCGCCGTTCGGGCATGAGATCGACTACCTGACGTTTGGTGGGATCTACCGCGAGGTTTCGCTGCGGGTAGTGCCCACAGTGTTCCTCGAGAACGTGCGCGCGCGGACGCTCGATGTGCTGTCGTCGAAACCGGCGGTGGAGGTCGATTGCTTTCTGCAAGGCAACGGAGCAGCGGACCCGGGTCGTTCGCTGCGCGTGCGGCTGCTGGATGGCGATCGCGTGATTGCGGAGAAGGCCGCGGCGTTGACGCGCTTGCAAGCTCAGCCGGCGGGTGCAGGGTACTCCGGGCGCTCGGACAATCAGGCAACGAAGGCTGGAACAACGGCAATGTACACCGTGCGACTGGACGCACTCGGAGCGATCGAGCTCTGGGACCTGCATTCGCCGAAGCTCTATCAGTTGGAGGTGTCGCTGGAGGAGGCGGGGCGCGGCGTCGATGCTATGGAAACGCGGATAGGCTTTCGCGAAGCGAGGTTCACGCCCGAGGGGTTCAAGCTGAACAACAAGGCGGTGAAGCTGCGCGGCCTGAACCGGCACCAGACGTTTCCGTTTGTGGGTGGAGCGATGCCCGAACGTGTTCAGCGCATGGACGCCGACATCCTGAAGCGCGAGCTGCACTGCAACCTGGTGCGCACGTCCCACTACCCGCAGTCGCGGCACTTCCTGGATCGTTGCGACGAGATTGGGCTGCTGGTCCTGGAGGAGATTCCGGGATGGCAGTATATCGGCGATGAAGCGTGGAAAGACCGCGCGGTAGATAACGTGAGGCGCATGATCCAGCGCGACTGGAACAGGCCTTCCATCATCCTCTGGGGCGTGCGCATCAACGAATCGCGCGATGATGACGCGTTCTATACGCGGACCAACGCGCTGGCGCACGCGCTCGACGACACCCGGCAGACCGGCGGGATACGCAACAGGACGAGCTCGCACCTGATCGAGGATGTGTTCACGATCAACGACTTCGGATTCCCGCTGCAGGCGCCGAACCATGCGCTCTACTTGAACACGGAGTTTGTGGGGCATACGTTCCCGACGAAGTCCACCGATGACGACGAGCGGCAGCGGGAGCATACGCTGCGCCATGCGCGCATTCATGACCAGATCGCTTCCGATGCACGCTTTTCCGGCGGTATTGGATGGTGCGCGTTTGACTACAACACGCATGCGGGCTTCGGCGCCGGCGACCGCATTTGCTATCACGGCGTGATGGACATCTTCCGTCTGCCGAAGCCGGCTGCTGGGTTCTACAAGAGCCAGTGCGATCCGGCGGAGGAGGTGGTGCTGGAGCCGGCATTCCACTGGGCGCGCGGCGATGAGTCGCAGAGGTTCGTGAAGGCGCTGGTGTGCTCGAACTGCGAGTCGATCCGCGCGTACTTCCGGCCACGAGGGGAATCCGCGTGGCAGGAGATCGCGCAGGTGCAGCCGGACCGCGAGAACTTCAAGCATCTGCCCTATCCGCCGTTTCTGCTCGACATGGACAAGGTCGATCTGCACAAGTTCTCATTCCCGTGGGGTGACCTGCGGCTGGATGGATACATCGGCGGACGGCAGGTGATTTCGAAGAGTCTTTCAGGCAAGGGCATGGACCAGGCCTTTGCTGTGAAGAGCGACAGCGCGGCGTTGAGCGCGGATGGGGCGGATACGACCCGCGTCACGTTGCTGGTGACCGATGAGTTTGGAGCTCGGCGGCCGTTTGCAAATGATCCAGTAGTGCTGCAACTGGAAGGTCCGGCGCGGCTGATTGGGGACAATCCTTTTGCGCTGATCGGCGGAGCGGGCGCGGTCTGGATTCGCGCGGGCCGCACGGCAGGCATGGTTCGGTTGACGGCCACGCATCCGCGGTTGGGGACCCGGGTCGTCGAGATCAAGGTGGTAGCGGCTCCGGAACGAATGAGGGTCTAGTGTCCAGCGGGTCTCGGATTCGGCCCTCGCAGAATTGACGTGGGTTTCAGGGTGAGGGATGCGCAGATTACGGACACGAGGCCTGAACGAAGGAGTGACTACTGGTAGCGTCGGAATTGCCCGTGAAATTTTTCATCGTCGCGGGAATTATTTTCGCCGTGATTGGCGAGATGCCTCCCTCGCCGCCCGGAATCACGGTTCCCTTCCACTGCATCGACCCTTCGGATAGTCTGTGTGGAACGCCCAGCTTGGGCGAGGTCCCTGCTTCCCGTCCCCAGTCAGTCTCAGTCCACAGCGCCTTCGCCATGAAGATGATTGAATGCGTATCCGTCTGCGTACACGGTGGAGTTGCTCCGCGTTCGTGCGGACATCAGTCTCCATCCGCAGCAGACAGCGGGTCAGCCGCATGCCGATAATGGCAGGCGTAACCTCTTGCGCTTTGACCGCAGGAACACGTCTGAGGGCCGCCTGTACTCTCTCGATCTTCCTCTTCCTCATCTCTTTAGGCGGCACTGCCTTCGCGCTTTCTCCGGATCGCGACATACATCAACTTGTTCACCGGTCCTGGGGCGAGCAGGAAGGATATCCCGGGAGAGCGCAGGATCTCGCCCAAACCACTGATGGATTTCTGTGGATTGCCACCGATAAAGGACTCTTTCGATTCGATGGGGTTAGATTTGAGCGGTATACACCGGCGTCGGGAGATAAGCTTTCAGATGGTCCAGTGCGTGGCCTACGGGCGATTTCGGATGGCAGCCTGTGGATCGCGTATCGACTTGAGAACAAAATCTGTGTCCTGCGGAACGGAAACCTCAAGTGCTACGGCAATGCCGACGGCGTGACCTCGTACCCTGATGCCATCGTCCAGGACCATGAAGGCACCCTCTGGGCAAACACCTGGAATGGACTCATCCGCTTCAACGGTACGCGATGGGAACGCATCGGAAACAAGTGGAACTTCCCGGAATATGTGCCAGAGGAGACTTCAGGCGCATTGTTTGTGGATAGCCGCGGAACGCTCTGGACCGGCGTCAACCACACAGTCCTCTATCTCAAACAGGGATCGAAGCGATTTGAGCCGACAGGTGTATTTGCTGGCTACTCGAACTCGATCGCAGAGGCGCCGGACGGCATGATTTGGTTGTCCGACAACTTAGGCTATGTGCGGGCCATCAGCACCTCCGTTAGCGCGAAATCCGCCGCGATTGCCAAATGCGAGGTGGAGACGCCGAGTGGAAAGGCTCCAAATTGCCCCGGTGAAGATCCGACAGTGATTAAGTTGAGGCACGCAGGCTCCCTTCTCTTCGACCGCAACGGAAGTCTCTGGATGACAGGTCTTAACTCCGGAGTGTTCCGCGTGTCCCATCCCGAACGGTTGGCTGAACGGCGACCTGTGCGGGTGAATGACCGGCGGATTCCGAAGACCAGCGAGGACCTGCAGAATTTCACCTCAAAGGACGGTTTGAGTTCGGATAGCGGCGCTCCGGTACTCGAAGATAGAGAAGGAAATATCTGGGTGGCAACGCGAGACGGACTGGATCAGTTCCGCGACGGCGCATTGGTTCCAATCGCTCTGCCAAAATCGCTAATTCGAGTCGCAATCGCGCCGGCTGACAACGGAGATCTTTGGGCGGTCGGCAGTTGGGCTTATGTTGCTCGGATCCGCGCCGATTCGAGCAACATATCACTTGTTCCCGCCGACGCGTTCAAAGCGTATCGCGACGCGGCCGGCGCTACCTGGTTATTGGGCGATTCGCTTGAACAATGGAAGGACGGCGCATTCCGAAAAATGGCGCCGTCTCCATATGGTTTTTTGACCGGACCCGGCACCTGGCAGGTCGTGGGGGACAGATTCGGAAGACTGTGGGCCTTTTCTAACGGTCACGGCTTCTTCTCTTTGGACCATAACCGATGGAAAGCCTGGGCAACTCCGGCAGAAGTGGCGAAACTGCATGTGGCGGACATGTTTTGCGACAGCACGGACCTCATCTGGGTATCAACCTACGAGGGCGACGTAATCACGCTGGACAAAGGAGACGTCAAGGACTATCCGGTGAAATCGGATAGCCCCCTGCGCAATGTCAAGGCCTTCGCCGAGCGTGCTCCGCACGAGATATGGGTAGGTGGGGCAGGCGGTCTGGCTCTGATCGACAGTGGCCGGATTCGCCCTATCAAACCCGAGGCTTTGGATTCTTTAAACGATGTAACGGGAGTTGTCGACGCCGGCAGCGATGGGCTTTGGCTCAATACAGCGAATGGCGTCATTCACGTCTCTAAAGATGAAGTAGACCGGGCTTTGAGTGATCCCTCCTATCGCTTTCAGGAGGAACTATTCGATTCGTCAGACGGTCTTCCAGGACAAAGTGACGCTATATACCCATTTCCTAAGGCCGTCCAGGGAACGGACGGACGCATATGGTTCACTGCTGCGAGAGGCCTCGCATGGGTCGACCCGAAGAATAGAAAGTATCTGAAAAATGCGCAACCGCCGCCGATCTCGATCACGTCCATCTCAGCGGGGAGCTCGCTTTATACGAGGCTGACTGATCTGCGCCTTCCGTCGCACACCGCAAACCTTCACATTAGCTACACAGCATTGAGCCTATCGATTCCAGAGCGCGTTCGTTTTCGCTACAAGTTGGAGGGTTTAGATAAGGATTGGCAGGACGCTGGCACGCGCCGACAAGCTTTCTACACCAACCTGGGGCCCGGATCCTATCGCTTCAGAGTGATCGCCTGCAACAACGATGGTGTATGGAACGAAGTCGGCGACCAGCTGGATTTCTCCATCGCTCCTGCCTGGTTTCAGACCAATCTTTTCCGCGCCGCATGCCTGGCGGCGTTCGCACTGTTACTGTGGACCGTCTATCGGCTTCGGGTACGCAGCATTCAGCTACGGTCCAAACAGTTGGCATCGATCAACACGAAACTCGAGACGCAAATCGCCGAAAACGCGGAACTGTATACCGACCTTCAACTCCAGGTTGGGCTGCTGCAACATCTTCCTGTATCCGCCTGGACTCTCAAACCCGATGGCTCTCCGGATTTTGTGAATCAGGTCTGGCTCGAATTTGCCGGACAGACCCCTGACTTCGTGCGATCGCATCCCGAAGCATGGATGACCGCAGTCCACCCTGAGGACCGCGAGATGGCGGTGAAAGCCTTCTGGGATGGCGTCCATTCCGAACACGACTTTGCGTTCGAGACCCGCTCTCTCCGTGCTCAGGATGGAACATATCGGTGGCATCTCCAGCAGGCTGTAGCTCTGCGCGATGCACAGGGGAAGGTCCTGAGATTCGTCGGTACGACGACCGACATCCACGACCAGAAGTGTATCGAAGAAGCTTTGCGTCAGGCACAGAGCGACCTCGCACGCATCCATCGGGCGACAACGATGGGAGAGCTGGCGGCTTCATTGGCTCACGAAATCAGTCAACCCATCAGCGGCGCTGTCACTAACGCTAACGTCTGTCTTAGGAGACTTGGCCACGACAAACCGGATCTCGACGAGGTGCGCGCGGCCGTAGCCCGCATAGTGCGAGATGGAGAGCGTGCCGCGGAGATTCTCGGGAAGATCCGCTCTCAATTCCAGAAAGGAGTGCTCTATCGCGAGCTTCTCGATGTGAACCAGATCAACCGCGATACCATCGCGCTGCTACGCGGTGAAGCGATGCGATACAACATAACGATTCGCACCGAAATGGCAGACGTCCTTCCTCATGTGATAGGGGATCATGTGCAATTGCAGCAGGTAGTGATGAATCTGATTATGAACAGCATCGAAGCAATGAAGGATGTCGCCCGGATGCGTGAGTTGGTAATCCGTTCGGCGCCAGTTGCTGACGGCCAGATCCTTGTCTCGCTCAGCGATACGGGCACAGGCTTCCCACCGGAGCTGGCCAGGCAGATTTTCGACCCGTTCTTCACAACCAAACCGAACGGAACCGGCATGGGCCTTCGCATCAGCCAGTCCATCATTGAGTCGCACGGCGGCCGCCTCTGGGCGGAGAGTGCGGTGGACCAAGGCGCGACATTTAACTTCACTCTGCCCGCTGCCAATACAGTCAGTGGGTAGATTTCGAACCGCCTCAGGGCTGGGCTCGAGCTGTATGGATGCCGGTGGTTCTTCGCGGAGCCTGCCACTCACGGCAAAGGCGATGCTGTCGCACTGAACGCTGCGGACTAATTAGAAGAAGGTTGCTCAGTGGTCGGTTTGACCGCGGAGCCCTCGCGGTTGCGGGCCTTGATGTCCCGGTAGATGCCCAGTTCTCGATCGGCGTCTGCCGTGCGCCCCGCCTTCCGATAAGCGGCCTGAAGCTGGTAATGGATGTAGTCCGGCTTGGGATCGCTTTGAACGGCCTGCTCCAGATGGTTCACCGCTTCAGCAACCTTGCCATCTTCAAGCAGCGCCTTGCCGAGTTGGTACTGCGCCTGCGCGTGGGTGGGATGGGTTTCAGTCAGGGTCTGGAACAGGCCCAGCGCTTCAGGCCGATGGCCGCTCATCAGAAGAGCGAACGCAAGCGAATACTGGACGTCCGGATTCTCCGGATCAAGCGCCAGTTCCTGCCGCAACTCTGGTACGGCGTCCCCGGGACGATCCAGGCGAATGAGCGACTCGCCGGCCTGATAGTGCGCCATCTTCACAGAAGGATCAATCTTGTACGCATTCCGATAACAGGCAAGGCTGTGCTCATAGTCCTCGGTGTCCATGTAGATGTGACAGACGAGGCTCATCACGTCGGACGGAAAAGTTTGCTTGGCCAACTCGCCGGCGATCTCGTTGGCCTGCTGCTGTTGGCCTGAATGCGCCAGTGAATAAGCCCAGGAGTATGCCGCGCGTGGATCCTGCATCGTGAGCGTTGGAATCTGGGCGAAGGACTTCGCTGCATCGCCGAACTGTCCAAGTGAAAATTGCGACATCGCCAACATCATTCGTGAGCGCTCTTGTTGTGCGGAGTTCGCTGCATCCGCCGGCGAAGCCTTCAGGAATAGTTGAAGAGTTCGCGCGCTCTCCGCGAAGTCTTCCACACGGAACGCTGCGGCCCCGATGTTGTGCAGCAGCGCAGGTGTAGGCGTGCCCCAGTGCTCCGCTTCCTGGAACTGCAACAGGGCGTCGGCATACCGCCCGCGACGGGCCTCTGCGGTCCCGAGGTCGTTGAGGCTGCTGGCAAGCAGGCCGGACAATTGATGCTGGGTGGCGGCGATCTGTTTCGACTGCTCAGGCGTCCGAACCGCGGCGGCAGTCTGCAAGCTTGCTGTGTTCGCGGCCGGCAGCGACGGGGCGCTCATGCCTGGAAACGAAACCGGCCCGGCCCCAGCGCCGCCTGATGCGGAATGTGCGTCTGCATCGGCCGCCGCACTCGCGATCACATTAGCGCTGTTCACGAGCACGCGGTCTTCACTCTTTCTATATTTTTCCAGCAGCGCATCGCCTTCTGCGTGGTTGCCCTCAGCGACGAGAAGGCGGCCGAGCACGGCGTAGACTCTGCGGATTTGATAGTTGTTGCGGGCCTCATCGTCGCCGGTAAGTTCGATGGCCTTGCGAAGGTAGGTTTTGGCGTCGGCGGTATTCTTTTCCCGCACCGCGTTCAGACCGAGATACAGCCAGACCTCCGGCGAACGAGGGTCAGCTTCAGCCGCAACATGCAGGTGGCGATTGGAACTGGCGAGATCCGTGCCATCAGTGGATTCTATCGCCCCCAGATAGAAGTTGCTCAAGTAGTCGTGAGGCGCCAGCCGTACCGCAGCACGGAGATGCTCGAAGCTCTGGGAGTTCGGTCCCCACTCGTGCATCTGTAGATACGTGTAGCCCAGGAAAAACTCTGCATGCGCTGCACGTGCGTCGATGGCGATCGCTTTCTTGAACTCTTCTACCGCTTCGTTGAGATACCGCGCTTCGCGATAAGCATCACCTGCCGCAACATGCTGGATAGCCGCATTGCCGGAAGCAGCGAGAATCTGATCGAATATTCTTTGCGCTTTCGCCTTCTCATGGAGAGCGAGGAACGATGAAGCCAACGCGTACGCTACATTCACGTCGGGCTTGATGGCGAGAGCTTTCGACAACGCTTCTGCCGCGCCGCGTTCGTCACCACTTGACCGCAGAGCACTTCCTCGGATGGCCCAGGCAATCGCGTTGCCGGGTTCTGAAGCCAATACAGGCGCGACTTCGTCGGCAGCCTCTTTCGCGTGCCCCGTCCGCATCAACAAAGACGCTAGCTCCAACTGCGTTTCAGACGAAGGCTGAAGCGCGAGCGCTTTTCGCGTGAGATCCACTGCAAGCTGTCCATTGCCTTCGACCAGCTGCAACTGCGCCATCTGCCGCAACAGTTGCGCGACCAGGGGGCGAGTGGCGACTTCAATCGCTTCGGGGTCGCCCGATTGCAAGGCCGCCTGTTGCGCGCTCAACAGACGCACAATCTCCGCACCGGAAGTACCTTGGGTCGAACTGACAGTGGGTTTAGTTCCCCGCCGGGGTGTCTTCTGTCCAAGCACCGCCGTACAGCACAACACAATGACAGTAGCTGCTTGGAGCGCACTGGCGAGGGGCCGAAAGACAGAGTCCATGGTGTTCAAAGGCTACACGGATGAAGCATGCAACGGGAAACGGCAGGGCTTGGTGGACCCTGCCGTTTCGAGGTTCAGTTGAGGTTAGAACTCGACGTGCAGTCCATATTGGAATTGCCGTCCGGCATTTCCAACCAGTCCTGTCGCTTTGCCGAAGTTCGTTGTGTTGGTCTGTGACGTCACAAGGTTATTGCTCGCACTGCACGGTTGATACACGGTGCGCGAAACGCCGCCTACCGTGATGGATGAAGAGGGGCCGCAGTTGATGCTTGCAGCCACGGTGTTGTTGACCTGGTCGGCACGGAAGTTCGGGTGGTTGAACAGGTCGAATGCATCGAAGCGAAGCTGCAGGTTGAACCGATCATGTATCTTCCAGTTCTTGTCGACCGACAAGTCCGTATTGACCAGCCGCGGTCCATGGCAGTAGCCGCGTGGCGCCGTGTTGGTGTCGTAGGTGCCGAGATGATAGCCAACCAAAGTCACCGCGTTGGGATTGATGACCTGGTCGCCGTTCTGTCCGCTGGAGCAGCCCTGCGCCTTGAGCGGTCTCTGCATGCCGACGAGGCCGGTTTGGAAGAGCGAGTTGACCGCGCCTCCCCCGGTGGCCGAAGGATTGACGGCAGCCGTGTTTTCGCCGATGCCATTCTGGACAATGGTGAAGGAGTTTCCGGAGTCAGCATTGGTGATGCCGGTCAGTTCCCACCCACCCAGAACGCTGCGGGTAAGAAGGTCCCTGTTCGCCAGCTTTGGAGCGAAGTACGTTGCGTTCGCCACAAAGATGTTCGGCCGATTGGTTGCGGCATTTCCACGATCCAACCGTGGATTGCCGAAGTAGGTGAAGCTGCTGATTCCGGTGCCGCCATCGGAGTTGTCCGTCAGGACGTCAGCGATAGCATGAGACCAGGTGTACGCGGCCTGGAAGCGGAAGGCCCTGTACTGCGTCTTGAACAGCGACTGCAGTGAGTGATAGACGGAGTCTCCGTTGTGCGACCAGTAGGCCAGCGATCCAAAGTTCGGGTAGGGCCGTAGCGCCTGCTGCGCGCTTCCGGTGAGGAAGGTTGATTTGGCCCAGTTGGCCGGCGCGATGCTGTTGACGTCGTAGTTGGACGTCAGGTGAATGCCGCGGTTTCCGACATAGCTCATCTGCAGCACGGTGTTGGCCGCAAGCGTCCGTTCCACGGTCAGGTTCCACTGGATCGAGTTCGGCACCAGCGGAGCCGGATCGAAGCCGCCCGACGGCGAAGCCGATCCGCCACTGAGTGAAGCCGGCGTGGCGCCGCCAAGCGGACGCGAGTAGTTGTTGGTCGTCACCGCGAACGGAGCATTCGCCACCATGGTGTAGCGGGATACGCGCTCGCGCTGGAAGAACTGCCCGAAGCCGGCGCGAATGGCCATCTTGCCATCGCCCATCACGTCCCACGCAATGCCGAGGCGAGGAGCGAAGAGGTGATTATTGTTGCGGACGAGATTGCGGCTCGGTCCGGCAACGCCATGGCTGAACGTGGTGCCGAACTGCTTGTTCGCGTCGCCGCAAGGATCTGTCCCGGGCACAATCCAGAGCCCGTTGCACGCATCGGAAGCCGGCTTGGACGGATCGTAAAGGCTGGGCTGGAAGCTGGTCATCTGGTTCTGTGGCTGGAAAGGACTGCGCAGCTGAGAGTACCGGACACCATAGTTCAGGGTCACTCGTGGCGTGACCTTCCACGTGTCTCCCGCATAGAACTCGTAATCATGCCAGCGGAGTTGTGCACGGACGTTGGTCGAAGTCTCCGACAGCGTGAATGGATTTTTGGGAATCAGCACGTTGGCAAGATTGTTGCCCGTGGCCACGCCGCCCGCGCCGGCGTCAACCTGGTAGTCCGCCGTGGCGAAGGTGGGATGCTCGGAGGCCGAGGTGCTGACGTCTTCATTCTTTCCGTCCCATCCAAGGAACGCGCCGACCTTCAGCGTATGCTGTCCGGCGATCTTCGAGACGTCATCGCGGAAGGTGTAGATGTCCAGAGTGTTGTTCCAGGGAGCGATCGTCCAGATGTTGTTGTTGCTTCCATAGTTGCCCAGACCACCCCAGATCGTCGGGATGCTGCCTGATTTGTTGTTCTTGAGTGCGGTGGGGTAGAGAGTTGGGATCGCCGCATTCAGCTGGTTGACGAGACCAGGGTTGGTGCCGCCCGGTGTGATGATGATGCGGTTGTTGGAGTAAGCAAATTCAGCGTCATTCACCAGCGTGTTCGAAATGGTGCTTGTCCAGCGTCCAATGGCCATCTTCGAGGGCTGCGACCAGCCGCTGTTGATGACCGGGAACGGTGTATCGCCCCAGTACTGGTTGCCGTTGTATGCCGGGTTCGACCACGTGTCCTGCGTGTAGCGACCCATCAGCGCGTTCCGCTTGGTCAGGTTGTAGTCGACACGGCCATTTTCCTGGCGGTACTTGAGGAACGTGGGCAGCGACTGCGACCAGTTGTTTCCGCCGACGTTCAGCGGCTTGTTGGGGAGAGGATAGTACTGCGCGAGAAGTGCGCCGGCAGGGTCCACCGCGGCCAGGATGTGGGTGTTGCCGCCTTTGGAGATGGCAAGCGGGAAGGTGGGCTGCGGTTCGTTGCAGCTCATCACGTTGTTGCCGTTGGAGTCCTTGCCAACCGGCGAAGAGAAGTCACCGGCGATTTCCGCTGCAGTGGCGACGCAGGCACTCTGCGTGAAGCCGCGAATCTCGTGGTTCCACTCTTCATTGAAGAAGAAGAAAAGCTTGTCGTGCTTGATCGGGCCGCCGATAGAGTAGCCCCAATCGTTGCGCCGCAGCTTGTCCTTGCCATTATTCTGGGCGCCGGTGCCGGCGTTGCGCCGCGCAAAGTACGAGTAAGCCGCCAGCGCATCGTTGCGTCCGCTGTAGAACAGGCTCCCGTGAAACGCATTCGCTCCCATCCGTGTACCGATGCTGATAATCGCGCCCGAAGCCTGGCCATACTCAGGGCCATAGCTGTTGGTCAGCATCTTGAACTCGGCGATCGATTCGATGGACGGGTAAACCAGGATCGTGCGGTTCGAGCCTACATCGTTGTCGTTGGCGCCATCGACGAGGAACAGGTTGTTGGTGGTCGGATTGCCGTTGACCGAGAAATCGACGCCGCCCTGCAACCCCTTGTTCTTGCTGTCGAAGTTGTTTGCTCCGGAAACGCCCGGGCCAAGCTGGGTCAGTTCGACGAAGCTGCGCCCATTCAGCGGAAGTTCCTTCACCTGTGTGCCGTCGACGATGGTGCCGAGCGCTCCGCTTTCGGTATCCACCTGCACGGAACTCGCCGTGACTTCGACCGTCTCGGAAACATTGCCCAGTGTCAGTTTCGCGTCGACGCGGCTGATGGTCGCCACATTGACGACCACGCCCGTTGCAACGAAGCGACGGAATGAGGGACTCGCAACCTGCAGGGTATACGTTCCGATAGGAACCTCATCGAGCGAGTACTCTCCCGTGCTCGTGGCCGAGGCCACGCGCACCGCGCCGGTCGTCGTGCTGGTGAGGGTAATCTTCGCGTCGCTAACGGCGGCCCCGGTGGGGTCTGTGATCTGCCCAACAACGCTTCCATTGGTGCTCTGGGCTATCACCGGCACGCTGAACAGCGCGACCAGAAGGAAAGCTACGATCGATATGCGATGCGCCAGTTTCATACTGTCTCCTAAGAATTCCGCGTTCGCCGGGAGCGAAAGTGTTTGGATCTTCTTCACATCGGGATGCGTTGTCCCGTTTTGTTGTTCCGCAGAATCGATTCCGTGATTAGTTACAGAATCAATTCTGTTGACGGGCAAAATCCTCCCTCCTGAGACCATTCGCTGTCAAGAAAAATCAACCGAAGGGTGGAGATCCGTCCCAACCCCAGCCACTTTCGGCCTATATCCGCGCCATTTGGTCACCAGAAACGGGCCAGCTGTCTGACTGGGATGGTTACTTCCGGCGGGGCATAATTTTGGCGTTTTCCACGATTCCGCTGCCTTCCAGCACGCTGTAGAACCGGTCCGCCGGGAGATTGGCAACCGTATCGGTCTGTCCGGAGGGCCACCGCACGGTGATCTTGTCGATCTTCTGCGTCTTGCCGAGGCCGAAATGGATTCGCAGGTCATTCTGAGAGAGGTAGCTGCCGCCGCTTCGCACTTCGTCCATCTGCGTTATGCCGCCGGCCGTCAGGGTAATCCGAGCCCCGATCGCCAGGCGGTTGCTCTTGACGCCGGCGAGTTCAAAGCTGACCCAGTGATTGCCCCCGGCATCCTGGTTGCGCAGGATCGTCGGCGACCCGTCCAGGTTTTCAATCACCATGTCCACATGGCCATCATTGAACAGATCGGCCGTTGCGAGTCCCCTGCCCACCCGGGGCTCGCGCACGGTTGGGCCTGCCTGGCCGCCCGCATCGCAAAACGTTCCATCCTTCTCATTCATCAGAAGGTTGGAAGGCTCGCGATATCTTGCCCCCGATGGTGTGCTGTCGACCTGCGGATACACATGGCCGTTCACCGAGAACAGATCGGGCCAGCCATCATTGTCCAGATCCACAAAGGCAACGCCCCACTTCACGTACGGCAATGACGGTAAGGCGACACCGGCCTCATAGGATACGTCGGTGAAGCTGTACCCTCCATCGTTGCGGTACAACGTGTTGAACTCGTCGGCGAAGTTCGTGATGTAGATCGAAAATCTGCCGGAATGGTTATAGTCTGCCACCGCAACGCCCATCGATCCTTGCTCTGAACCGTCTCCGCTGACGGCGGTGCCAGACTCCAGACCAATATCCTTGAACTTCCCTTGCCCCATGTTCCGATACAGATAGTTTGGCGTGGAGTCATCCGCCACATAGACATCGGGATGGCCGGTATTGTCGAAATCCGACCAGATGACCCCCATGCCGTAGTACCTGTTGACGTCGTCCACACCCGCAGCCTTCGACACTTCAGTGAACGTTCCATTGCCGTTGTTGTGGAACAGGGAGTCCCCAGCACCTTTGAGTCCTCTGGGACCGCACTGGACGTCGATGCCTCTGAACTTGCAGGTCGGGCTGCTGCCAAACCCCGGCAGATCGTTCAGCTTGAAATCCACGTAGTTGGCAACCATCAGATCGACAAGACCATCACCGTCGTAGTCTGCAAAGGCCGCTCCGGCCGACCAACGGCCATCGGCAACGCCAGCCTTGGCCGTCACGTCGGTGAAAGTTCCGTCGCCATTATTGTGGTACAGCACATTGCCCCCGAGGCACGTGACGTAGAGGTCCGGCCAGCCGTCGTTGTCGTAATCCGCGACAGCACCTCCCATTGCGAAGCAAGGCGTGCCAATGCCCGCCTTCTCCGTCACGTCTGTAAACGTGCCATCGTGGTTGTTGTGATAAAGGGCGCCCTTTGCCTTCTCACCTTTGAGCGCCATTTCGACCGTCGGCGCATTGGTGAAGTAAATATCCGGCCATCCATCCCGGTCATAGTCCATGATGATGACGCCTCCGCTCATGGACTCCACGATGTACTTCTTTTCCGGTGCGGCCAGGTGAAAGAAGTTGATGCCGGCGGCCTTTGTGATGTCCTCAAGTTGAGGGACCGCGCGGTTCTTGCAAACCCTTGTGCGGGCCCCCGCCGGAGGCGCAACAGCTGGAGAATGGGCCTGGGCTGCCATGTTCGCTGCCAGCGCTGCCTGAACGAGAACCCCGACGAATTTGTGACGAGACCGTGAGGACATATGCAAACCAAGGAGTATCACATCATTACGTCAGAATGTATTTGTTCACGTGTAGACTAGGCACGCAGCACGCTCGCTGCTTCAGCCAGAGGCATCGTGCATGCCAACGAGCGCCGGGACCGATGATTCAAAGGTTTCACAGTGAACGCCGCTGTCCCCATTAGCAGACGAAGCGGCTTTCCTGCACCTGAAACCCAATAGGAGGCTGCACGTTGCAAGATCGTCCGACCCTTCTGGATATCGCACGACATTTGTCGGTGTCGCGTACGACCGTATCGGTGGTGCTGAGTAATTCGCCGGCCGCAGCGGCCATCTCTGAAAAAACCCGTGAAAGAATTCAGCAGGCCGCGCGGGAGATGAACTACACGCCTCACCTCCCCGCACGGTCTCTGCGCAACAATCGAACGATGTCGGTTGGCGTAATGACGATCGATATCAGCGATGGCTATTTCACGTCGCTCATGGTGGCGGTCGAGGCGTGCCTCATCGAGCACGGATACTTCTACTTCATCGTTTCGCATTTCTCTGACACGAAGCTGCTTGAGCAGTATGGCCGCATGCTGACCGAACGGTGTGTTGAAGGCATTCTGCTGGTGAACACACCGGCTCCAAACGTTAAGCTGCCGATGGTCTCGGTTGCCGGTCACCATGTTCGCAACGGTCCTCCCACCGTCATGCTGGACCACGACCACGCCGCGCGTATCGCCATCGATCACCTTGCTGACCTCGGTCACAAACGCATCGCATTCATCGTCGGGCAACCTTGGTCGCTCGATTCCAGGGATCGCTGGGAATCGATCCAGGCTGCGGCCCGGCGGCATTCCATCATCATCGACCCCAAACTTGTGATCACCCTCGGAAGCGCGAGTTGGTCCGCCGACATCGGCTACGACCCGATGCGCAAGCTGCTGGCTGAGACGCGGGACTTCACCGCCGTCTTCGCGTTCAATGACACCGCCGCCATGGGCGTCATCCGCGCCCTCATCGATGAAGGGCTCCGCGTGCCGCACGACGTGTCTGTGCTGGGCTTCGATGACGTCGTCAATGCAAAGTTCTTCATCCCGAGACTGAGCACCATTCGCCAGCCGCTGCAGTCCATGGGCAGGTCCGCCGTCGAGCGGCTACTCACCAGCATCAACAATCCCACCAAACGTTTACCGGCAACAATCAAGGTCGAGCCGGAGTTGGTGATCCGGGAATCCACAGGCCCCGCACCGCTCTCGCGCTCCAAGCGCGGCTGAATGCCCGAAGGCATGCTCCGAGACGATCTGATGTGGTGAAGGCCTCCGCGAGTAAATGTCCGGGTCTATCACGCAGAAACTGTTGTCCGTTTCGTGGAGCAACGTTAGAGTGGTACGGAGGTCAACCGACTCCACGGTGCGAGAGTACATCGAAATGACGTGGCTCCGCGGCATCTTTCTTTCGGGTCTGATCGGTTTGTCCCTCCTCGCCGTTCAAGCCATGAAGCCCGAGTTGATCGCATCCGCCGCACGTGCGGATGGGTCAGGTCAGCACGAGATCGAAGCAGGACGCGCCGACTATGTGGGCGATGCGGCCTGTGTCCCGTGCCATAAAAAACAGGGCCCTTCGTACCTGCACACGTCGCACTTCCTTACTTCGCAAGCGCCGAATAAGGACTCGGTCCTGGGCTCGTTTCAACAAGGATCAAATGTCCTGTCGATCGTCGATCCGACTACAACGGCAGAGCCTTTTCTCTATTTCAAGATGGAAGCGAAGGGCGGCCGCTACTATGAGACCGCTGTGACGGGCTGGGGCAATCAGGTGCAAACGCGGACCGAGCCAATAGACCTGGTCACCGGCTCTGGCGTTCGGGGAGCGACATACCTTTATTGGCAAGCCGACCAGTTGTATGAGCTGCCCGTAAGCTATTGGACGGACGGGCATCAGTGGATCAATAGCCCAGGCTACGAAAACGGTTCCGTAGACTTCACACGACCTGTCAATCCGGGTTGCCTGGAATGCCACGCCACGTACATTCGGCCGCTCACACAGGATCCGTCCACCAATCGTTATGACAGAGACAGCCTGGTCACCGGGATCTCGTGTGAGAGATGCCATGGCCCAGGCGCCAGGCACGTTGCAAGACAGAAAGCCGGCCCAGCTTCTACATCGACCGGCCAGGAAATCCTGAACCCGGCAAAGTTTTCTCGCGACCGCCAGGTGGATCTGTGTGCACTGTGTCACAACGGCATTCAGCGTGAAGCTATCGCACCAGCGTTTTCGTTTACGCCGGGCAAGCGGTTGAGCGACTACTTCAAGCTCTTGCAGACAGATGCAGCCGAGCATCCAGATGTTCACGGCAACCAGGTCGGCCTGCTGCAGAGAAGCCGCTGTTACATAGCGTCGCCGAATATGACATGCTCGACCTGTCACGACGTCCATGCGAAGGAGCAGCCGGCAGCAACCTATTCAGCGAAGTGCCTGACTTGCCATCAGTGGCAAAGCTGTCCTGTTTCAAAAACTATGGGACATGCGATCGCGAATAACTGCATCGATTGCCATATGCCTGTTGAGCCGACAAGCGTGATCGTTTCAGAGACCGCGGATAAGGTCCTTCGGGCGACCATGCGGAACCACTGGATCAAGATCTATCCGGGCGCTGGGAATCCATGAGACTACAATGAAACCCGCTCGGAATGCCGTTCTCATTGTAGTTGAGAAGATTTCACTGCGGTGGTTTTTGATGAGCTTCAAGCAGCTTCTCGTAGAGCGCGTGGGTTGCCTGGAGTGATTCTTTGTTCATCGTGCTTGCCTTGGCGAACTCCGCTTTAGCCTCTTCTTTTCTGCCCGTGGATTGATATAACTTAGCGAGCCGCCAGTGGGGCGCGACGTCTTTCGGGTTGAGCGCAATCGCTTTCTGAAGCTCGTTTATTGCTTCATCTTTTCGGCCCTGCTCACCGTATACGATTCCGAGATCGAGGTGCACAAGGGCAGATGACGGACCAGCAGCGGCCTTTTCCAGCTCTGGCAGTGCCTTCGCGTAGTCGTTCAAGTGAACATAGGAGTCTCCAAGATAAGCTCGTGCCTGGAGATGATTGGGATCATTTTCGAGCTCGGCCTGAAACTCTGTGGCTGCTTCCGAATAGTGATTTTGATTCCAAAGCAGATAGCCCAGTCCGAAGTGAACGTTCGGCTCTTTCGGATTGGATCGAACAGCCGCGCGAAACTGTTCGGTCGCTCCAGCGTCATCACCCGTTTCGTCAAGCGCTTCACCGGCCAGCATGTCCGCCTCCGCCGACTCGGCATTCAGGGCGAGAATCTCCTTGTAGACATCAAGAACGCACTGATTCTGTTTGCTCCACAAGCAACTATGGGCGAGCGCGAGTCGCAGGGCCAGGCTCTGCGGATCGCTATCCGCCGCCTTCCGCAGATATGGAATGGCTACAAAATAGTCCCCCATACCGTAGTGCGCCATGCCGAGCAGGATGGTAAGACGCTGGTCGCCGGGATGCTTCTTGAGCTCGGCCGTAAACGGCTTGATGGCGCCCTTGAAGTCTTTGGCCTTGAAGAGCGCGAGACCAAGATTCATCTGGAGCCCGGGCAGTTCAGGATTTAATGCGAGCGCTTTGCGGTAGCTTGCGATGGCGTCGTCGTAGTGTTCCTGACGGGCTTCGATCAGGCCCAGATGTGCGAACGCCTCTGCGCTTCGCGGATTGCGGCGAGCTATGCTTTGCCACGCCTGCTCGGCTTCAGCGTTCTGCCCACGCTGCTCAAGCGTCAGGGCATTCTGACGGGAACTGTCCTGCGCGGAGAGGATGGTGCTCCCGGAGACTACAAGCCCCAGCGCTCCCAGCAACAACCATGTTTGACTTTGGTGCTTCAACCTGTTCCCGACCGTACTTCAGCACGCAAACTTATTGGGGTTAAGCGATTGGTATCTAGACAGAACGCAATAGGCGAAAAGAATTGCAACGACTCCATTGTACGTCTATGCAAAGCCGGCGTCATAGCCGTGAACGTGTGGGATATCCAATTCACATTGCTACCCTTCAAAACAAAAAAGCGGCGCGGCAGGGTTGCTGCCGCGCCCGTAGAGGAAGCTGGTTTAGAAGATGAGCTTGCCTCCGAGTTCGAGTGTCCGGGGGTCATACGTGCTGGTGACCTTACCAAAACTGCCTTTGGAGGTCCCATCAGTATTGAAGCCCTGGAACGACTGGCCGATGTTGTTGAACTCGGTGTGGTTGAAGGTGTTGAACGACTCAAAGCGAAGTTCGAAGCGAGCGTGTTCAGTCATAGCAAACGACTTGTAGACTGACGTGTTGAAGTTGACTCGGCCCGGACCAAGGATTGCGTCCTTGCGAGCGTTACCGAAGCCCAGGTTTGGACCGCCTGCCCATCCCGGGACGGGCGCTGCAAAGGCCGTCTGATCGAACCACTGGTTCTGCTTCTTGACGTAGCTGATCTTCTTCACGATGTTGGGACGATTGGTATAGCCACCACCCAGACCGACGGGGTCATATCCGACGCTAAGGGTGGGTCCCGGAGGTGCGCCGCCGGGGTTGATAACGCTTCCAGTTTGCATGTTCGCCGTACCTGCAACCTCCCAGCCTCCAAGCACCGAGTGCGTCAAGCCTGAGCCTTTGAAGATGGGCAGCTTGTAGACGTAGTTCAGGTTGAGGATGTGGCGACGATCGAAACCACCGGAACCCTTGTCGTACTTGAGGTTCCACGGATTGCTGACACCCTGGTCATCATTGCTGGTGATGTCGATCTCATGGGAGTAGGTGTAATCGACCTCGCCCGAGAGACCTCCACGGTTATGCGCTCGGATGCCGATCTGGAATCCGTTGTAGTTGCCGTTGGTGGTGTTCTCCTGCTGGTTGATGTTGGCGTATCCGCTATACGTACGGAAAGAGTTTGAGTTTGAACTCGCCTGTTTGAAGGTCGCGTAGTTGGGGTCGGTTGTTGCGAGGTTGGTGTAGTTATTTAGTCCGGAGACGTTGCCGGGGTCACCCACGGTGGAGCGCGCGACCACAGACGTGCTGAGAGGGAAGGTGTTGATCTGGCGCCGTATGTTCTGATGCCAGGCAATGTTGCCAACATATTGAACCACGGCCACTACCGACGGCACGATTTCGTGCTGTATACCCAGGCTGAACTGCGCAATACCTGGGGCCGGGAATGTACGCGCTAAGGTAGTCAGCCCCTGAGGGCCAAAGGGTTGCGCTGCTGTTAGACCAGTTGAATAACTCGTGCTCGGGTTGGTGAAGTAGACATTCGATGCACTAGGGGTATTGGAGAAAGGAACACTCGGCGCAACATCGTAGATGTCGTTGCCTTGCAAGCGCTCATAGAAGGAGCCGATACCGCCACGCAGAACAGTCTTGCCGTTCCCGAAGAGGTCTTCAGAGAAGCCGACGCGGGGCTGCAAGGTCGCGTAGTCATTCCTGACCAGACCATGCGGTTCGCCATTCTGTCCAGCGATATAGATGCCATTGAGGTAAAACCGCTGGCCGCCTACAGTTCCAAATCCAGGTCCGTTGGGATCCAGAGAGCTGGTTCCATGATCATAGCCGACACCGGTTGCGCCGTTGGGGGCATTACTGGATATAAAGAGGTTCGGATCAAAGTTCGCTACGTAGTTTCCGCGCTCATAAGCCGAGGGCAGAGCGTCGTAACGAAGTCCCAGCTGTAGGCTCAAATTCTGAGTTACTTTCCAGTTATCCATCACATAACCCGACGTCGTCTGATTGACATAGTGACGGATGGGCAGGGCTTGAGCTTGAGAATAACTGGTCGCAAAACCGAGCAACATGTCCATAAACGGATCGCCGGAGTACTTTACTCCTGCATACGTTCCTCCTGTGATGTTGTTGAAGAAGAACTCGCCGCCCGGGTTGCCGAAGAGTTGCTGGTTCTTGGTGTAGCGGTTATAGCTGAGGCCGAACTTCATCGAGTGCTTGCCACGCAAATAAGACACATCCAGCTTTGGACTGAAGTCCTGGGCCGCATTGTGCCACGGAGCAGACGCGGGGTTCTCCTGCGTTCCATACTGGCCGTTCCAATGCATGTTCGGAACGTTAGTCGAGCTGTTGTTGAAGAACCGGTTGACCGCAAAGCCGGCAGGCCTCGCCGAATTCGGGCTGTTGACGATGTCGATTTGGTTGCCGTCGTAGTTCATGCTGACTTCCGCCAGCAGGGTAGGCGTGATGTTTGCGGTGAGTTTGACGGCAGCGCTGTTGGATGGCGTGATGATCGAGCTGGTGATGGTGTTGTAACTCGCACCAGACCATCCGATCATCGGTCCGCCCTGCGCCTGCGTGACCGAATCGTGCAGGTAGTGAGCAAGAAGCTGGAATTTGTCATTAATGCGGTGATCGATTCGGACGACGTCGTCGCGCACATTGAGAGGCGTCTGTGCAGAACTGAGGACCTGATCGTTGGACAGATTCGGCTTTGGAACGATGCCCGTGTTGAGGTATGCTATGGCGTTCGGGTCGAAGAGTGCTGCGGGAATGGTGTTGTTAGGGAAGGGCTGTCCGGGAGTCAGTCCCAGCGCCGCGAGCTTAGTTGCATAGGCTGGATCGCCGACAGTGCTGGCAGAGGGAACAAGGATGGCCGAGCTGCTCGCAAATCCAGGTGCCACATATTTCAAAGCCTGACCCGCGACTGGGAAATCGGCGGCCGGGAGCGTGTTGACGATGTTCGGCGAGTTGCCCTGCTTGATCTTGCGCCACTCCTCGTTCCAGAAGAAGAACGTCTTCGACTCGCTCTTCTTGTAGAGGTGAGGGATCATGACGGGGCCGCCGACGTTGAAGCCGTAAATGTTGTAGTTCAAAACCTGGCGCTTTGAGCCGTTCTGCTTATTGAGGAAGTAGTTGGCGTCATAGGCTGTATTGCGGTTGAACTCCCAGACTGAGGCGTGGAAGTTGCGAGTGCCGCTCTTAAGGCTCAGCGAGATGGTTGCGCCTGACGAGATACCGTAGTCGGGCGGGTAGTTGCTGGAGAGGGTCTCGAACTGGGCGATGGAATCCTGCGACGGCATAATCTGCATGCCGCCGGCACCGCCACGGTCGTCGGACTCGCCGCCGTCGATCAGAAAGATGTTGTGGTTCTGGCGGAGGCCGTTGATGCTGAAACTGAAGCTGCTTCCGCCTGCTCCGGCGGACGGCGTGTTGTTATCGGGCATCATGGAGCTGGCGCCGAGTCCGATTGCAGCCAGAGCGGCAAAGTTGCGGTTCTGGGTAGCGATTTCGCTGATCTGTTCGGCGTCGATAAGCGAGCTGACGACGTTGGAATCGGTCTGTACCGTCAATGCATTCGCCTCGACGGATACCGTTTCGCTAACGCTGCCTACCGCCAAATTTGCGTCTGCTCGTAGGGTCTGGGAGACATTCACTTCCAGCCCTTTGGCGACATAGGTCGAGAAGCCGTTCGCAGTGACCTTCAAGGCGTACGTGCCGACGTTCAGCCCAGGAAAACTGTATATTCCCTCGCCGTTCGTCGTGGTGGTGCTGACGAAACCGGTCGCTTCGGCAGTGACAGTTACCTGTGCGCCAGCGACCCCTGCCCCTTGTTTATCGGTTACGGTTCCCGTTATCACCGAGTTCTGCTGTGCATGTGCCAGCGGCACAGACAGAAGCAGAAACACAAACGCAAGGAGGCGGAAGATCCACCGCCTTTTTGTGCCATTCGGCTGTTGATTGCGATACCGGCCTTCTCCAGAAAATACATCAGTCGCGGTCTTCATAATTCGTCTCCTCAAAATTTATCTTGCGAACGACCGTGGTACGCGTAACACTCACTTGACTTTCGATAGATCATCGGACGTGGGTTTGTTAGCGACCGAGACTATAGGAGAAGGTTTCAAAAACTGTCAAGGAAAAAACGCAAACTGCGAGAAATATTGGCCTTTTCAATCGATTTAGGAGCCAATCTGGCCCGCTCGACTCCAGGTGCCGTTTTGGCACGGGTTGTTCCAAATCACAGACTTTGGTCGATGATTCGCCTCCACCGAAGGGTGGATCCGCGCGATGGGCTTCCCGATATGAGGACCCGCCATGATGGGTTTCTTCCAACCGACAAAATAACGGCACAGGTGCTCAGACCTGTCATCTCACCGGTCAGGGCGATCGGAGTGCCTTCAGCCGGGCGAGAGTCGCGTTGCTCCGGTTGGACACCCGCCTCCGCCACCAGGTCGAACCCAACAGGCGTAGATTTTGAATGGTAGATTTCTTATATGAAAAAGGAGAACTCATGAAGCTCATCCGCACCTGTGTTTTTGCGCTGCCGCTGGCGGTGTGTGCCGTCCCGTCCCACGCCCAGTTGGAAGGTAGCCGGCCCGATGCACAGGCGATGAATCATCCGGTGGCCGCCATCCAGGACACCGAGTCCCCTGCGCAGCGTGACGCACGCATGGCGTGGTGGCGCGAAGCCCGCTTCGGCATGTTCATCCACTGGGGGCTGTACTCGATCCCTGCCGGAAAGTGGAACGGCCAGGCCATTCCCGGAATCGGCGAATGGATCATGAACAACGCGTCCATTCCGGTCGCCGATTATAAAGCGCTCGCAAAACAATTCAACCCGCAGAGCTTCAGCGCCCAGCAGATCGTGTCCCTGGCCAAAGCCGCGGGGATGAAGTACATCGTCATCACGGCGAAACACCACGATGGATTTGCGATGTACGGGTCCCATGCGGACCCCTTCAACATCGTCGATGCCACGCCGTTCAAGCGCGACCCGCTGCGCGAACTCGCGGAGGAGTGCAGGAAGCAGGGCATCAAGCTCGGGTTTTACTACTCGCAGGCGCAGGATTGGACGGCGCCGGGTGGAACGGCGATGGTTCGCGGAAACCACGATCGCACATCCGGCCACTGGGACAAGGCTCAGGACGGCGACTTCGATGCTTATCTGCATACCAAGGCGATACCGCAGATGAAGGAACTGCTGGAGAACTACAAGGACTTCCCTGTCGTGATCTGGTTCGACACGCCGACCAGCATGATGACGCCCGCACGCGCCGCGGAGATCGTGACGCTGTTGAACAAGCATCCAAACCTGATCTGGAACAACCGTCTGGGCGGAACATACAAGGGCGATACCGAGACGCCGGAGCAATACATCCCACCACAAGGCTACCCGGGCCGTGACTGGGAGTCCTGCATGACGATGAACGATACGTGGGGATTCAAAAGCGACGACCTCAACTTCAAATCGACCGAAACGTTGCTGCACAACCTGATCGACATCGCGAGCAAGGGTGGCAATTATCTGCTCAACATCGGTCCCGATTCCAAGGGCACTGTGCCCGCGGCTGAGGCGGACCGTTTGCGAGCGATCGGCCAATGGCTCTCCGTAAACGGGGCGGCAGTCTACGGCACCAAGCCAACGCTGTTTGGAGCGGAGGCGGGCTCGTTCAGCTCGACCGAGGTCGACAAGAACGGCAAGCCGAAGTTCGTGCCGGCGTGGAACTGGCGCTCAACCACTTCGTCTTCCGCGATCTACATTGAGCTGTTCAAGTGGCCGGGTGAAACCTTCCATCTGGACAACGTACCGCGCAACGTCAGCGGCGCCTATCTGCTTGCCGATCCGTCTCATAAGCCGCTGAAGGTCAGCCATATCGGCAACGGGCTCGATATCAGCCTGCCCGCCAGCATGCCAGACCCGCTGGCCACGGTGCTGGTGTTGAAGACAGCCAAATAAGGGATTAAGCGGTCGGCCCTACTGGACGATCCTCGAAAACCAGGGCTGGCGCGTAAGCCCCTTAAGTAGATTGGCCGTCCCGCGGAGGGCCAATCTACGCGCTTGACACATTGCGCTCACAGTCTGGGTACGCCGGTGGGATTTAGCGGACGAGGATTTGCACGGAGTGGAGGAGAGTCCCGCTGGTGGCCTGGATAGTGACGACCTGGGCCTGACGGCTGGTGGGGTTTAGTCCACAGCCGGACAGGGTAAACAACGCGAGACATGCAAGGAGCGGCCACCTGGCGCGACGGCGGAACACTAACAGCAGGGGGAGCGCGCATCCCGCGAAGATCAGCAGATCTGTGCGCGAAGACGCGACGAGAGGGACAAAGCGCAGGGTGCTCGCGCCGTTGCTTAGCGGGGAGAAGGAACAGCTGTACCCTGCAGGGACACCGCTGGCGCAGGAGAGGGTGACCGGAGCGGAGAGCGCGGTGGTCCCCTGCAAAGAGAATGAGATCTCTTTGCCGATATCGAAGATGGCGGCAGTTGGGGCTGAGTTGCTGAGGGTGAAGTCGGGGAGGGCGCCGTAGCCGGTCGAAAGCAGAACGGGGCTGGCAGCGGGCGCGAGACTGTCATTGCCGCTGAACGAGGCGTAGAACGCGTGTTGCACGCCGGCCCCGGATGGGATGTCGAAGTCGGCTTGGCCGGTCGCGGAGGGGGTACCTTCGGAGATGACTTGGCCATCCTCAAGCAGGGTGACGCGACCGGTTGCCGGAATGCCGGCGGTGGAAACCGACTGGGCGGTTACGTGGAGCGTACCAGCGGCAGTGGTGGAGATGCCGCTGATGTAGTTGAAGGCCGGCGGCAAGGGCGAGATGCTGATGTGCACTATGACAGGCGTAGCAGTGGAAGAGCTTGCGGCAAACGGGCCGTTGGCGGCGTAGGAGGCGGTGAAGTTGTGGGTGCCCTGGGCGAGCGAGACGGAACTGAACGTCGCAGTGCCGGTGCTATCGAGCGCGATAGTACCCAGGACGGTTGAACCGTCGGAGAACGTGACTCCACCGAAGGGTGTGCTGCCGGAGGAGACTGTAGCGGTAAGGGTCAGGACGGTCCCGGCGGAAATAGAGCTTGCGGAAGATTTCAACGCAGTGGCGGTGGCATTTGCGGATACGGGCAAAGTGATCGCGGAGGACGTGCTGGGCTGAAACGCGGAGGCCTTGATGAAGGTGTTTCCAGCCTGCAAATAACCCTGGTAGACCGCGGTGATGGTGTTCGACCCGATGTTGAAGAGATTGGTCTGAAACGTGGCCGTGCCGGAAGAAACGGTGGCCTGGCCGAGGATCGACGTGCCGTCGTAGAAGGTGACGATGCCGCCTATGACCGCGACATCGGCGGTGACGGTTGCTGTCAGGGTGACGAATTGGCCCGCTGTGATGGCGGTGGGGGTGGCCTGAAGCGCAGTCTGTGTGATGTAGTTGGGCACGAGGGTGATGAAGCTGCCGTTGAGTACGATGGGCGCGAAGGTGGAGTCGCCAGAGTAGGCGGCAGAGACGACGTGGGTGCCGGACCCGACAGTAACTGTAAAGGTGCCCGGAACGTTGTAGGACGCCACGCCCGCGACCAGAGCCGCGGTGCCAACGAACTTGCCATCCACACTGATCTGGACGGTGCCCGTCGGCGCGGGCAAGCCGCTGACCGCGGCGGATAACGTGGCTGTGACGGTGAACGCCTGGTTATAGGTGGCTGTGGACGGAAGCGCAACCACGGTGCCGGAAACGAAATTGTTGTTCGGCGCCGCAGTAATTGCGGTGTTCAAGAGAGTGGTGATCTGCCCAGTGACGGTACCGAAAACGCTGGCGTTGGAGACGGTGAGATCGGGGTAGCCGTCGCCATTGAAGTCCGCTACGGCGAGGCCGGTGAGTTGCTGCCCGGCGATCCAATGGGATTCGCTGCCGAAGGTGCGAGCGCCGAGGTTGGGAAGCGTGGCGAGCAGCGTTCCGCTGGAGGCAACGACATCGAGCAGACCGTCCTTGTCCAGATCGACGAGTTCGAAGCCGGCGGTGAACGCGTGGCTGAGGGCGATAATCTGGGGGGCGCTGAAGTTGCCGGAGCCGTCGCCATAGAAGACGAGCAGGCTGGAGCCCGTGCCCTGGGGAGTGATGGTGACGAGATCGTTGTGGCCATCGTGGTCGATGTCAGCAACCTTCATATCGAGGTCGGCGGCGTAGGAAAGTAGCGCCGACGCGACGGAGATGGGCGTTCCGGGACGGAAGGTACCGTCGCCGTTGCCGAGCATGATGCGCAGGCCGGGGAGACCTCTGTCGTAGAGTACGGCGTCGGCATAGCCGTCGCCATTGAGGTCGCCGACAGCGACGAGCTGGGGATAGGTGTAGGTGACAGGAAGCGCGATATCGACTTCTGTGAAGGTGCGGTTACCGGAGTTCACCACCGAGGAGAGCTTGTAGTAGAGATTGAAGGAGACGTCACTGAAGGGACCACTGACCTGGACGATATCGATTTTGCCGTCCTTGTTGACGTCGCCAGCGAAAGGTATGCCGCCGTAGACCGGGCCGGTTCCGATGGTGAACGTGCCGTCGGCGTTGCCATAGAGGACTTCGATCGGATTTCCATTGAGAACGAGGTCCTGGCGGCCGTCGCCGTCCAGATCTGCAACGATGCCGCTTGCCACGCTGCCGGGTGAAAATGTGCCTAACGAGGTGGAGGGGCCTTGCGTCAGGTTGCCGGCGCCATCGTTGAGCATGGTCCTGACGGTGGCGGCAGTGGTGCTCGAGCCGGGCTGAAGCACGGCAAGCTCGTTGCGGCCGTCGCCATTGAAGTCGCCGGCGAAGATGTTCATGATGCTGCCGCCGGAGTCGGCAATGCCGCTGGAGGCGAAGTTGCCGGAAGCCGTTCCGTAGATGAACTCGATTCCGCCGGGCACCCCCAGGGCGATGTCGGGGACGCCGTCGCCGTTGAAGTCGCCCGACGCCATGAGGTAGGGGTACGTGTTGCCGGCGCTGATGGTCTGAGGCGAGCCGAATACGCCGGCGCCTTTGCCGAGGGTGATGCTGACGCCGGCGGGGGCCTGGGCGATGAGGTCCACCTTCCCGTCGCCATTCAGGTCAGCGACCCCGAGCAGGTTCTGGTTGTTGCTGATGGCGCCGATATCTTTCTGCGCCGCACCGAAGGTGCCGTCGGACTGCCCGGGTAGAAAGTAGACGTCACTGCCCTGGCGGCCGAGGATGTCAGGGATACCGTCGCCGTTCACGTCAACGAACTGCGTCAAAACCACGGTCGTACTGGTGGAGCCCGAGTAGGCAGGACCCTTCGAGAATCCGCCCTTGCCATCGCCGTAAAGGACCTGGGCCGCGCCGCCGCTGTACGGCGAACAGAAGGTAAGGATGTCGAGCTTGCCGTCGTGGTTGAAGTCGCCGGCGTAAGCGCCCAAAGGGTTTTGCTGACCGTAGAGGCCGAGCTGGATGTAGGAGACGATGGTGAAATGTCCGGCGCCGTCCCCCTGAAAGAGAACGAGCTGGCTGTTGTAGACGTCACTAAGGACGAGATCGAGCTTTCCATCACCGTTGTAGTCGCCCAGGGCCATAGGCAGGTACAGCGGCGAGACGGTGCCGGAAGAGTTCAGGCTGAAGATGGACGAGACCGGGGCCGCGAAGGTGCCGTCACCATTGCCTAAGAGCACGGAGATAACGTTGTTCGAGCCGGTGGTGGAGGCAAACAGGAGGTCGGGCTTGCCATCGCCGTTAACATCGGTCTGCTGCAGATAGCATTCGTGCGTGGTTCCGTAGTAGGTGCACGAAGACGCGGGGAGCACCAGGGTCTGAACCTCGGTGAAGCTCCCATTGCCTTTGCCGAGAAGGACATGGACCGCAGGCGTGGAGGCGCTATCGATGTAGGCGAGGTCGGCCTTGCCATCGTGGTTCCAGTCATTGGTTGCGATGGCTGCAGCGTCGCTGGAGGTAGCCAGGAGCGGGGGTTGGCGGAAAGTACGCTGCTGGGCCGAGAGCACAGTTGGCAGGACGATGAGAAAACTCAGCAATCGGCGCATGATGGCCATCGATTTGGACCGTTCCCTGGATGAGGAGTAAGTCATGCTACCATAGCGAAAATTCGCCACACTCTCTGACCATGTCCAGTCTGCCGAGCCACACTGTGGGACATTCCATCTTGCCAATATCGGGCCCAGCACCTCAACGCGCATGGCTTGAGGCGGCTTTGCGGGGAGTTTGCGCGATGCTTGTATGCGTCGTTGCTGCGCTGTGCGGTTGCAGCGGAGGAGGCCAGGCCTCGTCGGCACCGCCTCCGGTAACACCGGACTTCAGCATCGCGATCTCCCCGGGCACACTCTCCATCAATGCCGGCTCGTCCAAGACCTTCAGCCTCCAGGTTAGTTCGGTGGGGTCATTTTCCGGAACTGTTGCGGTGTCCCTTGCCGGACTGCCCGCCGGGGTCAGCTTTTCCCCAGCGACTCTAAGTTTCGCCGGCGCGGGGACGCAGACGGTGACGCTGACCGCGGCCGCAGGCGCAGCCCCGGTGAGCAATGTCACCGTTACCGCAACGGGGGTGAGTGGGAGCCTGTCTCACGCAGCCACCTTCACTCTAAGCGTGCTGGGGCCACAGTCGTTTACACTCGCGGTGAGCCCGGCCACGCTGTCGCTGCCTCCGGGCGCAAATCAGACGGTCACTGTATCGTCCACCGCGGTGAACGGTTTCACGGGACAAATCTCGGTGACCCTGAGTGGGCTGCCTGCCGGCATTACAGCGTCGATCACCAATTTTTCCCTCAATGCGGGTGGCTCGACCACAGTCATCCTCTATGCGAGCACTACTGCATCCGGTACGAGCACCGTCACGTTCACCGGCACGAGCGGCTCGCTTTCAGCAAGTGCTTCATTGAGCGTGGCGATCAACACGACGCCTGATTTCGCACTGCAGAGTGGCATCTTTACCGGTACGGGAGTCACGGCGGGCAGCACGGCGACACTTTCGTTTGGCGCGACGTCCTATAACGGCTTCTCTTCACCCATCACCGTGACCGTCTCCGGCCTCCCCGGAGGCGTAACCGCGAGTCCTTCTACGTTTTCGATTGTCCCTGGCGCGAGTCAGAGCGTGACGTTTTCGGCGACCGTCAATGCACCTCCCGAGACGACCGCCTACGTCACACTGCAGGGCACCAGCGGGTCGCTGACACGGTCCACTCAATTTTCGTTTTCCGTATACGCTCCATACCTTTCGATTGCGGTGCAGCCGAGTTCTTTGACGATCCCGGCGGGATCGAGTACCTCGACTTTTGTGCAAGTGCTGGGTGTGAGCGGAAACTCCACGAACCCGGTGTCAGTAACAATCAGCGGAGTGCCGGCCGGAGTAACGGCTTCGTCGTCGACGCTGACGATTCCGGGGTCTTCGCCGAATGTCTTTTTCTCGGCAGCAAGCGGAGCGGCGGGCACCACCGGTGTGGTGTCGCTCAAGGCGACGTACGGTCCGTATTCCGCCTCGACAACACTGAACGTGACGGTGGGTCCGGCCGCTAACCAGACGGTCGTGCAGGTGAAGTCGAAATCGAAATACATCCGCACGGATTCGACCGCGGGCTACGGCGGATTCCCTCCTCCTAATTGGGTGGTGTTCCATGCCGGCACCGGCCGATTCTTTAGCAGCGACTTCGGGCTGGGGCTGGTGAACGTGATCGATTCGACCACGGAGAAGAAGCTGGCGGCGCTCAATGTGCCGGGTGCCTTCGGTATGGACCTCGCGCCGGACGGTTCGGCGCTGTATGTCGGCACGCTCGCAGGCGACATCTACGTGGTCGATCCGGTGCAGCTTTCCATCGTGAAACGGTACCCCTCCAATACGATCAGCCCGTATGGTTTTACCGCGAACGCGGTGTACGCGCTAAGCAATGGAAAACTGCTGCTGATGCGCTACTTCCTGGTTGCGGGCTACTCGTTTGTCGACGGCAACGGTCCACTGGCCTTGTGGAACCCGGAGGACAACTCGATTGTGAAGTTCGAGCCGGCGACGTCACAGGACGGCCTGATGCCGGAGGCGAACACTTGCTTCGGCCAATTCGAGTTCGGAATCCTCACCAACAACCGCTCCCGCTTCCTCTTGACACCCACGCTGACAGCGGAGGGCAGTTCCATTCTTTGTTCTCTGGACCCCAATGCGGGCACATTTGTCTACTCGCCGGTGCTGGCTTCCAAGGATGGCAGTTCGCTTTCTACACTGGCGGTGAGCCCCGACGGCAAGACAGTGGCAGCCTTCGACGGCACCAATGTCTACGTGCTGGATGCGGCAACGCTGGCGCTGAAGTCGCAGTTTGCCGTCGTCTCCACGCAGACTCTGTTTCAGTATCCAAGCATGGCGATCGGCGCGGACAACAAGACGCTGTACCTGGCGGGTGCGCAGAACAACGAGTTCATCTACACCTACGACCTGACTACAGCGAAGCAAACAGGATGGCTGCCCGCGATCCAGTTGGAAGGAAGCTTTGCGGCCTTTGAACCGAGCACGACCTATCTGCAGGCGGTGAGCACGAACGGGCTCATTGCCGGGATACTCGATCAGGGCGTCGGGTTGATCGATACCAACGCGGTGAACCCGCTGCCGGTGGGCATACCCTTCGGGCCGGCGACAACATCAGTGCCATACGGCCCGGTGGCCGGCGGTACGACGACTTCCTGGTTGCCCAGTGCAGGTTTTGCTTCTCCAGCAACGCCTACGCTGGGAAGCATTTACTTTGGCGCCGCCGCGGCAACCAACACTTCCGTCACCGCAAAACCTACAGCTACGCTCTATGCGACCTCGCCAGCGGGCAACGCAGGTCCGGTGGACCTGATTACGGTTACCCCGGACGGCGGCGAGCAAATTCTGCCGGACGCCTTCAGCTATGGACCGTGGGTGCTGGAGGCACCGACCAACTATGCAACTGCAGAAGGCGGGGGACCGGCCAGCATCTATGGATACGGCTTGGGCCAGAATTACATGCCAAATAGTAACGCTCCGGCGCCGGTGCCCTCCGACCTTCAGATCCAGGTTGGCGGTCGCTCGGCGACGGTTTCCGGGTACGACTCGGATGCGTACTATGGCGCAGGATATCTGACGCTTCCCCTGCCGCTGGTGGGGGCGACCTATAAGGTGCCAGCGGGAATAGCGGGCACTTCGTCCGACATCACAGTGACCAATAGCGCGGGCAGCACGACGGTAAAGAACGCGCTGACGTACCTCCCGGCCGTGAAGACTTTCCCGCTCAACGGCGGGACGCTGATTGACGGCGTCTACGACCGCAAGCGCGATGTGTACTACTTCACTGACACGAACCAGGTGCGGGTATTTTCACGGACTAAGGGACAATGGCTGACGCCAATCGTAATACCTAAGCCAACGGGCGCTCTCGCGGCACAGCGGTTGTGGGGCGTTGCGCTTTCGCCGGATAATTCGAAGCTGGCGGTAGCCGATTTCGGTGCCATCGCGGTCTACCTGATAGATCCGGATAATCCCTCCTCGATCCAGAGCTTCCCTTACGGCTCGCAGCCTTACGGAGGGATTACGGAGAGCCCGACAGGGATCGCCGTGACCAATAGCGGACAGGTGTACCTTGCGACCTCCGACGAAAATGGCGATGGGTCGCCATACCTGCTGCAGATGGACACGAAGACCGGCAAGGTTTCCACCGTGGGTGGAGTATTCGGTGACCCGCAGACGAATTCGCCGTTCGAGCGCGCCGGACGCCTCCCCATGAGCGCCGACGGGACGCGCGTGTACTACAACCTTGACGGCGAGATCGGATACATCAACACCACCACCGGCACGCTGACCTATTCGGCATCGATTGCGGCCCTGGAGGTAGCCGGCTACGGCGACCTTGAAGTCGTCCTTGCGCCGAACCAGACGCGCGTCTTCGTGGACCAGTACGTGACCGATAGTCAGACTAACCTGCTGGGCTTCATCGGCCTGAACTACAGGGAAGCGCCAGGGGCGCAGTATGTGTACGGCGCGGCCATGTCGCCGGACGGCTCGCTAATATTTCAGCCCGGGCCGCAAGCGATCGACCTGTTTGATGGTCGTACAGGCGCTTTCCGCGGGCGAGTGTCGCTGCCGGTGACGCTCACGGCAAACTATCGTGCCCTCGTCGCGACCGGCCAGGACAACGTACTGGTAGGAATCACCGGCGCAGGCGACGGACTTGCCGTCATAGACTTGAGCGCTGTGCAGGAACCGGCTCCCGTCCCGTACATCGACCCATTACCAGTAGAGGCCGCCGCAACGGCCGCTCCGCCGCTACGCACCAGCACGTTGCCTCGGGCAAACTCCGCGGCGCTTTCCCCTGCACAGTCGCAGACCATAGCGCGTTTCGCGAAGACTCGCTCAAGGCTGAGACCGCACTTCACGACCGTGCATCCGGGCAGCCGCTGGACTGCGCAGAACTGAGCTGCAGACTCGGCAACTAGAACGACGGACACTCGATAAAGAGGACGAAGATATGTATCTTCGAAGGCGCGAAAACGGAAAATGGTCGGGACGACTAGATTCGAACTAGCGACCTCACCCACCCCAATCCTCAAACTTCCAACATTTTCAAGCACTTATGGACACACAGGAACGTTTGAGACAGCCGAAAACAACCGATGGAAACAATTATTGTTCCCGGATTGTTCCCGCGTTTGTTCCCAGATTCCCTCGCTGGTCTCACCGCGACTCTAACGCGGCACGAGTAGCACCCAGCGAGTCCATCGTCAGTATCCTCGTGCTACACCGCGAACGGGCCCGGGCCTTCTCCCCCTGCGGTGGCAGAACGATTTATATCCCTAACCTATTGATTCTAGACTTATCAACTGCTACGTGAGGGATCCGAAATCATTCTTTGTTCGACGAATCATCCCTCACAACGCTGAAAAACAAAGGTCCGTACGAGATGGTTGAAAATAGCACCCAACATCCACAAAGCCAGCCCTCTTCTGGGGCGATAAAGCTCGGTCCTGACCGAAGAACCAAGCCTGCCGACTCTCGCTCGTAATTTAGTCTTCCCGCTTAGTCGAACTTGATATCGCCCGACAACGACGGCCCAACTCCAGATGAATACTCGGGATTGAACTGTCGCGATGGGGCGTACGCTAACGCGATATCTGGGAATTCCCTAGCAAGCTGAAACAGAGCAATCGCGGATGTCTTCGGTCCCAGCGACGCTGCTACGACGTTAAATTCCTTCACATGCGGCTCGACCGCGGCCTTGATGGCGGCATAACCACAGTCGCTTGAAAAAGCATCGAGTTCAAAGGTAACAATGTTCCTTATGGTTTGTTGAAGAAGCTTCGATTGCTCTGAATTCTTAGCCCTATTGTCGAACTGATCTCCCACTTGGAGTCCAAGCAGCAATAATCGGGGCTCAAAGAATTGGACGAGTTGCGCAGCTCGTTCGTGATCGAAACCATTCAGGAGTAAGAGAGCCGTCGCTTTTCCGAGTTTGGCTAATCCAGAATGCTGATAAACGAGCCTGGGCGTTGCTGTATCGCGCGTAAGCCAGCTCGTCGAATAACGCTCCGGATGATAATAGACGTACTGGACGTTGCATCGAGCTTCCGCCAAGGCCGTCAGTGTCCACCAGATGACCTCTCGGGGCATGGTGCTGATGTCAAGCACTACATTCTTCTGATTCCACGAGCCCGCATCGAACGTCGTTCGGATCGTAGCCCAGACTTCTCGTGAAGTTCGCCGCAGCTTGACTTCTGTGGAATCGATTTCATGAAACCAGGCGTCATTTAAGACGTGAGTCCGCTTCTGCTGAGTGTTAGCCGAAAACTCTTCAAAGACAAGCATCATGAGGGTTTTCGGTTTATATGATGCAATGTCCCGCTTCAATCCCTCTGCAAAGCGATCTTCCCACCCGGCGACGCAAATCAAAGCATCAATATTCTTCATCGAAAAGTCCCCCCTGAAAAGCCTCTTCATTCGTTGTTTGAGGGAAGGCTTCACCCAGCGCCGCTGCCCACACGTCGCTCGCCTTGAGAGAGGCACGGGCGTGCTGTCCCACGACATCCAGCCCACGAATAGGCCATAACATCCGATTCGGCACATAAAACGTCTCGCGCTTTCCATCGTCCTTGGATGGCCCATTGCGAAAGTAAAGAAGTTGCGCACGTCTACCGATATCGAGCAACGGTGGGAGCTTTTCCTCAAGAGCTTTTGTCATTCCGGAGATGCTGAAGGCAATTGCCCTCGGCTCTGATTTGACATTGAGAAGCCGATACCTGAAGAGATCGCCGAGATTCGAAAGGAGGTTGAATAAACGCCTGGAGTCTTCCAAGGTACAGTTGTCAATCGAACTTACAAGCGAATGCTCAAGCCACTCCCAAAGATGACTACTGCTATTGAGGATGACTTGGCTTTGGATTCGAGAAGGAATCTCGACAATGGGATCTACATCTGACCCTTTGGAGTCCGAGATTACTGCATCATACATCCAATAACATGGCATCAATAGATTGCGAATTACACCCGTGGAGACATGAGCTATCGTGTCAAAGCCTGAATATGACGGAAGGTTTGCCTTCGAAGCGCGTTCTCTAAAATACCTTACTCGACCATATTTATAAATATGGTCTGTTCGCTTCTTAGATTCTCTTTCGTCCGGATAAAGCGTCCGTGCTTCTTGCTCCGTTGCGGCACGACAGCGTTGAATCTCCGCTTCGAATTCCGTACTAGCAGGGAAGAATTTTTCTACAGAAACGTTCAAGCCGATCAGCGCCAATCGCCGCCCAATAATGCCCTTCGCCATCTTTCCGAAGTCTGAGTGCGCATTCTGGAATGGTTTTTGCAAATCTACCATGAGGAAATCATGACCTTCTAATAACGTCCCGCCAGACAGCGTCCGGAATGAATAGCTACGCGAATCAGCAACAGCTACCTTAAAACTGAATCCGGACCGATCACGATATGCAAGCCACGAATTTAAGGTCTCTTTTTGATAGGGGTTCAGGTCGTGCGCATCATCAATGAGAAGCATGAAATGAGAATTGGAGAGCAATTCGATGCGGCGTAGACTCAGGATGATCGGCTGAACAAGCGAGCTAAAGGTGAATGCCGATGATCTAAACTCGTGATGCTGGAGCGCATTCAGGGATCGCTGAGACCTGCTCGCTTCTCTTTCGAGGAACAACGTCAATCCCGCGAGCGGGGACGATCCTTCTGGAATGGAAAAGCCCAATATGTACGATAATTCATCGGCTAGAGACTGCTGCTTCAACACTTCATGCTTCTCGGCCAGCGAAGACATTTCTTGGGCAATTGCATGGGCAAGGCCCAGCACCATGAAGTGTTCAGATACCACTTGCCTGAATGCAATGTCATCAAAGAGTTCATATTCTCTTTTGTGCGTCAAAGTCGTGTTGCATGGAACGTATATACCGATGAATTCAAGAGGGGCGTGCTCCGGTGATTGAACTCGTTTCACGCTCATGGAGTTGTAGAGGAGGGTCATACTCTTTCCCGATCCTCTTTCTCCGATCAAAAAAACATTCCGCGTGGATTGAATGAAACGAGTAAAACTATGATCTTCGATAAAGACGGTGTTTACGAAGTCGGGCGAGAGCGTTGTCGCTTGCTCGTATTCAAACGGGTTCTTATAGCTCATCGCTACCTCACGAACAAAGCGGGGTTAGTTGAGTGATTAAGGCGTTGATTTCATAAGAGCTATTAAGGTGCGTTATTTCTTTGCTGTCATCTCCTGGGATGACGAGATCATTCAGTACAATGGGTTCCAGACGAAGATCGAGAGGATGGTGATCGTAATAGAAATTGAACCACGCCCCTGTTTCGGCGAGATTTCGGAGGATGGGGCTGAAATGTTTACAGTAGCGTCGCTCTTGATCCAGCTTGACTATCCGATGATAGGAAAGCTTCAAAAAAGCTTCTAATGTGACGCCTTGGGCGACAAATAAGGTTTGGTCGTGCCTTTGAAGATTGATATTCAGGGTGATAGCAATGCGGCCTTGCGGCTGATTGTCCACGGCGTAGTCGACGGCGTTTGCGTAGGCATGGTAGATTGCGCTTTCCGGGGAGTAGTGGCTGATGCTTTGCAAGTACGCCGAGGTTCGTTGCGGGCCCTCGGCTAGTTCGTCACCGAGCCGGAGAACAGCGGCTAATTCTTGGCCACGAATCGTCTCGCCCTCGAAGCTGAGACGGTTGACGCTCCCCAACGTGTCTCGTGTCCCATCTTTTGTAGTGCCGGTATGTGCCCCGGCAATCGCAAGGACAGCAGTCCTTTCATTTCTAAAGCGAGCAGACTCTCCACGTACCTGACCATAGATTTGAGCGATCTTCTTTTGGTGCTCCACGCGACCATGAAGGTTGCCAACGTCGTGGAACAGGATAGAAACGGCGAGGACGTATAGCTCTAAGGGTCTGAAGTATTCCGGCGAGTAGCCAATCAAGTCGTTAACCCTTCGCATCACGTCGACCAAGTGACGCGGGCCATGATCCGTCAGGTTGGGTTCAGCCGTGCCGATATGCTCGACTACCTGTTCTATGACGTATCGGCGAGCGGCGACGTAATCAGCCATCCATTCCTCTCCCTTGGGAGCTGGAAGTGTGACTAATCTTTCTTTCAGAAGCGATTCGAACGGCTGCTCAGACCACACTGACGGTATTCCTCATCTGTCTTTGGGTAAGCTCGAGAAAATTGCTTTGGCAAGTAGGGGCGGAACTGCGTTTCCGACCTGCTGCTGTTGAAATCCAATAGAGCCCGTGAATTTGAACGTATCCGGGAACGATTGTAGACGTGCGGCCTCGCGGACTGATAGCCCTCGATGCTCCGTGGGATGAATAAGCATATTTTTGCGGAAGTTCCCAATCACAACGGACACGTCATCTTCTTTGAGTCTTCTGTATATCCCGGTATGGCAACGCGAACTGTCTGCGTAATTACTCATTTGCGCTTTCGGAATGTCCTCCCAATTGCCACCTTGCGGCACCGATGCGAAGCGCTTGATTACAACATCATTGTTTCGGGTAACGAGGTGCCCAGATGTTTGCTTCAGTCCTCCGCGTAACTCTTTCGCATAGCTGGTTGGGCAGACTCGGCGGTATGGAAGGATGTCCACGGACGCTCCATTATCGAGGTGCGGGAGATCGTTGAACGCCTGTTTTACTGTGACTTGTTGTGCATGTGGTCTTGGTTCAATAATCTTCTCTCCGTGGAGGGACGCCACAATAAAGAGGCGGTGTCGCCTCTGTGGGACGCCAAAGTCGGCTGCGTTCAGAACCAGGGTGACTGTTTGATACCCAAGCGTGCGGAAGCCTTTCCGGATTGCTTCGAGGAATCGGCCCTCTTCCGTCACACCAATGCCGGTTACATTCTCGAAAACTACCCAATCCGGTGAGATCTGCTTCACCATTCTCAAATAGTGCTCAAAAAGCCAATTTTTAGGGTTGGAAGAATTGCGGGTTCGCTGATTTGACGTGGAAAATCCCTGACAGGGAGGGCCTCCGAACACTATCGTCTGCTCGTGTGTCCGTCCTTTAGGCAGATTGATCCCCGAAATTCTCTCTATCGGGGTTTTGAGCACTGTGGTCCGAGGATGATTCACTGCGAAAGTGTTCGCCGCATGGGGGTCAACCTCGACAGCGAAGCGCACACGCACACCAGCAGCCTCAGCGCCCAGCGACATGCCGCCAGCGCCCGCAAACAAGTCCACTCCGAGCATGAGTCATCGTATACGGAATGTCCCCTAGTGACATCAACTCAAAGCTAGTGTCAGAATTGTGTATACCTTAACCTTACGCCTCGCCCCTGACACTTCCTGTGTCAGGATAGGGTACGAACACTATTTACTTGACACTGACGCGCGTAGGTCATAGACTCTATCTTGACACTTGGAGGTGTTTAGATGGTAGGAGCGCGGCGCGGCGGCAAACGTATCGGATACGTTCGGGTTTCGAGTGTGGACCAGAACGAAGGGCGGCAATTGGATGGGCTGGACCTAGATAGGACGTTTACCGACAAACTCAGTGGCAAAGACACCAAGCGGCCGCAACTCCAAGCAGCCCTCGAATATTTGCGGGATGGTGACCTGCTGGTCGTTCACAGCATGGATCGTCTCGCCCGAAATCTCGACGATCTTCGCAAGATCGTCAGTGACCTAACGACACGGCGAGTGCAGGTTTCCTTCATCAAAGAGGGGCTGTTGTTCACGGGGGAAGATTCGGCGATGAGCAAGTTGCTGTTGAGCGTGATGGGCGCGTTCGCTGAGTTCGAGAGAGCCCTACTTAAGGAACGACAGCGTGAAGGGATTGCGCTGGCTAAGAAGGCGGGCGTATACAAGGGGCGTAAACCGTCGCTGACACCTGAACGTGTCCAGGAACTTCGGACGCGGGTACGGGCCGGGGAAAAACGTGCAGGGTTGGCCCGTGAGTTCGGCATCTCCCGCGAAACTCTTTATCAGTATGCTCCCGTGAACGCCGCAAGCGTACGCGTCTAGCCCGGAAGAACTCTCAATTGGGATCGGGGAAGGGCGAATTCGAACGGTCCTCCCCTCATTCCACCCTATCTGACTGACCATCGGGTCCCCAGATAGGGTGTCAAACCAACCCTCTTCCAGCCCGGGCGGTGGGGAGTCTCCGTACACCGCAAGAATTTGACGAACTTGACGTGGCCAAAGCCATTTCTGATTGTGCGCTTTCGGTGAGGCTAAGAACGGGCGGGCGCATCGGGTGAGCCGGATAGAAGGATTCCACCTATCTATCTATCAGGCATGCTCTGCGTCTCGCCGCGTCTCGTTCGACAGTAAGGACCACCTGTCGAGCTTGGGCAAGGGCCTGATATTTTCGTTCGGTAATTTGCTTCGCGAGTTCCGCATCTCGGAGCTCGACTGCGTGCTGGGCCTCTCGCACCAATGAATGTGTTGATCCATCGCCGCCCAGTGATGACGATGCAGTGGATTGGAGTCCCTCTGTCAACCATCGGCTTTCATACGTTGTTAAGTGCCGGGGACAATGGCCGAGATTCGCGTCACCAGTAATCGGTTGGGAGCAGAACTCGTCGAGGCACATGTGTTGCCCTTTCGAGTCGAACAGTTCAACCCTTGCCTGCGCGACCTCGATGACCTTTGCATTGATTATTCGGTTTGCTGACGCTTCATCGGCCAGCAATGACAGACCTCTCCACGTCTTTATCAGGTTCAGCATGACGAACTCCCGATTCAGGAACACAGTCCAGGCGTTTGGCGCACACCCCAACGCAGATATCGTTTTCTACGATTGCGACTAACAGTAGCATCAATATCGTTGCATGCATCCGTAACGAAAGTAACGATAGGGGGGATGGAACGCAATGGCAAACGCACCATACAAGTGAACGTCCGACTCAGTGCTGAGGACTTCACTCTCATACAGCGAGCGGCAACCTGTCTGTGGCCAGATGCTGTTCTAACGAATTCCGGTATTCTGCTGGGTTTAGCAAAGATTGCTGCCCGTGACATTTTGAAAGCCAAGGGTACAAAGAGTCCGAAATGATTGCAGGAATGCCGATTGCTGGCCCCCAGCGGGCCTACAGGCCCACCGTCTCATTCGGACAAGGCAAAGGGTCACCTTCACACCGTGAGGCGCGCCTCCCACCCCAATGCGACCTCGGTGTCAGAGGCCCGGAGCAGCCGGTTCCGACAGTGTTTCGCATCGTGTTCCGCGTACACCACGTATCGTTTACGCGTTATGGACCCGCTCCTGAATTAGCTGCATTGCAGTACCGTATCTGCAGCTAGACCGTTCGTGAAGGCAATTGAGCAACCGGGTGACAACCGCAAGCTTCAAGATCGGATCTCGCCGGTAACCATATAAGCGTCTCCAGGAAACCCAGACCCGGCCAGTGCGCGTTGGAGCGACGCTGGAGGCTCTGCGGGGTCGTTACCCTATCAACGTATGGTGTTTAATCGCTATTTGCGCGGTATTTACGCGTATTTCTTACTGCGAGATAGGCGCTCAGAAGATAGGGTAGAAGCGGCTCTAGATTCCGCATCATCTTCAATCGTCAACCACGAATTGACTTTTAGAAGTATACATGAGATTCTATAGATGCAGCTCGGCGTGCGTCTGAATTTATCGACGTGACCTGAGTAAGCAGCGTTGACGGCCGTGCGGCTGCAACGTCGGATGTATGCGGCAGTTCTGAGGACCCTCCCCCCACAATCTGCGGAAGTGACCTGCGAGGCAGAGCTTCGCACTGTTCTTCCTGCGTTCTGATATTGAAACGACCAAGTTGTTCGAGTGCAATGGCCCGCGCGGAAGACGCTGTGCGTCAATGCTCGGTTGCGTCTTGCGCGGACACCAGGTTATGACGACCTGAAACTTGTTTGGCAACAACCGGAGTACAAAGATGCTGCAACCAACTAGCCTCCCAATCAACCCCTTAGCGGATTTCCTTAGCCGAGTTCTTCGACGCACCCCTAGCAACTCCCCAGAGGCAATTAAGGAGCGACTGAAATTCTGGATAGAGCGGGCGAACGATCCCCAGATCTATTCGACAGAGAAGACAAGACTGGCTATTGCCGATGTACGTCGGAAGGCACGCCAGAACGTGCGGCGTCTCGCAACGCGTCACTCGGAGGTTGCTGCTCAACTGGCGACTGAGATGGCGATCCACTCCGCGATTGATGCAAAGAACACACAGGAGGCATCTTGAATTTCAGCGGCTGGGTGCCGTTCCGGCGGGCCATCCTAGAGCATGCCATGCGCCATTTGTCTGTTCACGAATTCGCGGCACTGACGGCACTTATCCTGCTCGCTGACAAGTCAAGCGGAAGGGGGTTTATTAACGCCCCTGTCCTCCGCACGTACCTGCCGAGCCTGACTAGAGACGGAGCCAAGAGAGTTCTAAATAGCCTAGAAGAGAAAGGCTACATCCTACGGCAAATCACACCACGGTCGCCTTTAATCTACCCGTATTGGGTGAACAAATACAGCCCTACAACTGGGGCTCGCAAAGGGCTCCAGCTTGATCTTAGCCAACGTTCTGAAAAGACAGGCGAAAGATACATTCGATACATCGTCCCCGCTCCAGACAGCGAGTCAGATATATCTCTGGCCTCTGCACTAGACCAATCTCCTGAACCTGCTCACTATAACAACAAAGAAAAGGAGAACGAAAAGAAGATAGAAAACAAGACTTCTCCTACTTCTAAAGGAGAGGCTGCTTCATTACGTTCACCTAGCACTATTGAAGTTGAGACAGCTAGTAATGCCGAGAGGCACAACTCTGATTCAAGTGGTGAGCGCCTTGTGAGTGACCGGGAGCAAACGGTGAGCACTGAGAAGCCGCTTCCTTTCGGAGTCGTCCGGCGTGATGGCCGATATTTCCGGCCAGATGGGACTGAGATGGGCATGGCGGTAGTGCAGAGACTGCTCAGACACATAACTGAGGCGGAACTGGCTGAGACTGTGGAATGACGCCGATTCCTTTAATCCGGCGAAATGCAACAGATGGAAAGCGGACATGTGACAAGGTCATACCGGCCACACCCGCAGGCAGCAAGAGCAAGCCCGTGAAGCTCGGGCAACTTGGTCTAAATTGGAATCTCACAAAGCGGCCGTCGTGAACAGCGAAGCAAACCCACTGACTCACGAAGCCAAACTCACTTTTACAGCGAAGGAACTGTCGCGCATCGTTCCGTTGCATCCGGTCACCATTCTGAGATGGGCGAGGCAAAATCGAATCCCTCACCGGCGTCTCAGTGCTCGCAAAATAGTCTTTCTGCTGCCCGAGATCAAGCATTGGCTGGCCTCGGGATACACTGAATCCGCTACTCGTGCCGCCTAACCTTGAAAGGACCAGGCGACATGAAAATAACGCATAGGCGAGACCGCTATCAGCGGGGTTCTTTGACAACAGAGAAGAGAAACAATGGTCCTGATGTTTGGGTTTACCGCTGGCGCGAGTCTGTCGGAAACGGACGGACCGCCCAACGCAAACGCATCGCGGGGACAAAGCAACAGTATCCGACCAAGGCAGCGGCGTTGCGAGCTGTCGAAGGTTTAAGACTTGACATCAACGCCGATGCGGTAAGTATATCGGGGCATAACGTGACGGTGAATGAGTTGGTCGCGCACTACAAGGACGTTGAGCTTGCGGACTCCAACAGCAAGACGACCCGCACCAAAGAGGTGTACCGTCACCAGCTCGATAAAGTCATCTCTCCGGTATGGGGCACGCATCGCTTATCTGAAGTGAAGCCTATCGCGGTGGAGAGATGGCTGAATGAGATGCCAGTTGCGCCCGGTACTCGCTATAAGACGAAGGGCGTGATGAGCGTGTTATTCCAGCACGCCATGCGGTATGAATGGGCGACAACCAATCCCATTCGACTCGTGAGGCAGAGTGCAATGCCCGTACAGGAAGAGATTGTCCTACTTCCCGTAGAGGTGTCAGCACTGTTGGCGGAGTTGCAGGAACCTTTCCGCACACTCATCCTCTTAGCATCAGTGACGGGCCTTCGGCGCGGTGAACTCTTCGGTCTCAAGTGGGAGGACTTGGACTTCGCAGAGGCGGAGATTGGGGTTGTGCGGTCCCTCGTCGATCAAGTCGAAGGGCCGCCAAAAACTTTGGCGTCGAGACGTCCTGTCCCGATGTCGCCCGAGCTAGCCTCTGCTCTAGAGAATTGGAGACAGCAAACCAGCTATTCCAAACCGGAAGATTGGGTATTCGCTAGTCCTCGGGCGTTAGGAAAGAAGGCTTACTGGCCGGATGCAGTGCTCAAACGGCATGTGCGACCGGCAGCAACGCGGGCAGGGATCACAAAGCAGATAGCTTGGCACAGCTTCCGCCGTACGCTAGCGACCCTCCTACAGTCCTCTGGTGCATCGGTAAAGACAACGCAGGAACTTTTGCGGCATGCTTCACCGACGATCACTATGGGCATCTACGCGAAAGCCGTCACAGCAGACAAACGGCACGCACAAGACGCAATCGCAGCTATGTTTGTGGGCAGCTCCAACCAGAGTGCATCCACAGCAAACTCAGCAACAGCGTAGGTTTAGGAACACGATGTTCCTTTTTGTTCCTGCGCTTGTTCCCATTTGCCTTTTCGGCGGGAGCTAAGTTGTTGAAGTAAATGGTCGGGACGACTAGATTCGAACTAGCGACCTCACCCACCCCAAGGGTGCGCTCTACCAGGCTGAGCCACGTCCCGACTTGCTGCGGATGCGCCGGCCGCGAGGCCTGACGCTGGGGTAACACCAGTTTACACGAACACGGGCCGCCCGCCCGTCAGTGCGTCGGAGCCACGAATTCCTTCGGCAGCTCGCCCCCCGAGCCGAAGAAGAACTCGTTCATCTGCTCCACCAGGAACTCCTGCGCCTCGCGCGTCCACGGCTGCAGGCGATACTCGTTCAGCAGCATCTTCTGCCGCTCCACCCACTCGCCCCACGCCTTCTTCGACACGTTCTTGTAGATCTTCTGTCCGAAATCGGAGTCGAACGGCGGCTCGTCCAGGCCCTCCATTTCGGCTTTGTACTTCGTGCAGAAAACCATGTGCGCCATCGTCGTCGTTGCTCCTTGTTCCCAGTTTACTCGAACCTCGAAACCCGCAACTCGAAACTGACCGCCAAACCCAACACAGCGCCGCCCTTTCTATAATCCTCCTGATGCCTTCTGCCACCAATCTCACCCCTGACCAGCAGATCGACGCGCTCCGCGAAGAGCTCCGCCACCACGAGCACCTGTACTACGTGCTCGACGCGCCCCAGATCAGCGACCACGACTACGACGCCCTGATGAATCGCCTCAAGGCCCTCGAAGCCGAGCACCCCGACCTCATCACCCCCGACTCCCCCACGCAGCGCGTCGGCGGCAAGCCCAAAGAGGGCTTCGCCAAGGTCCCGCACTCGCGCCCCATGCTCTCGCTCGACAACGCCTACAACGAGGCCGAACTCCGCGCCTGGGCCGACCGCGTCGCCGGCGGCCTCGCCCCCAGCGAAACCGTCGACTACGTCTGCGAGCTCAAACTCGACGGCCTCTCGCTCGCCCTGCAGTACGTCCCCGGCAGCTCGCGCGAAGCCGTGCTGCTCTCCGGCATCACGCGCGGCGACGGCAGCATCGGCGAAGACGTCACCTCGAACGTCCGCACCATCCGCAGCGTCCCGCTCCACATCTCCGCGAAGGCCCTGAAGACCGCCGGCCTCCCACAACAATTCGAAGTCCGTGGCGAAGTCGTCCTCCCGCAAAAGGCCTTCGAAAAGATGAACGAAGAGCGCGTCGCCGCCGGCATGGCGCCCGCCGCCAACCCCCGCAACGCCGCCGCCGGCACCATCCGCACACTGGAACCCAACATCGTCGCGCAGCGCCGCCTCGAGTTCTTCGCCTACTTCCTCCTCCGCTCCGGCGACAACCCCGGCGACCCGCTCCTCCCCGAACAAAGCACCGCGCTTGCAGCCCTGCGCGAAGCCGGCTTCCGTGTCAACGAGCACGCGCGCACCATCGCCTCGCTCGACGAAGTCCTCGCCTTCATCGCCAAAGCCGAAACCCTCCGCGACTCGCTCCCCTACGAGATCGACGGCGTCGTCATCAAGGTCAACGCCGTCGCCCAGCAGCGCCGCCTCGGCTTCACCGGCAAGGCCCCGCGCTGGGCCATCGCCTACAAATTCCCCGCGCGCGCCGGCATCACGCAGCTCGAAGACATCCTCTTCCAGGTCGGCCGCACCGGCAAGGTCACGCCCGTCGCCGCTCTTGCTCCTATCTTCATAGGAGGCACCACCGTCACCCGCGCCACCCTCCACAATCCGGACGAGATCGCCCGCCTCGGCGTCCGTATCGGCGACTTCGTCTCCGTCGAGCGTGGCGGCGACGTCATCCCCAAGATCACCGAAGTCGTCACGGATGCCAAGCATCCGCGCGGCACGCGCGACATCGTCTTCCCCATCGTCTGTCCGCGCTGCCAACAGCAGCTCGTGCAGGAGCCCGGAGAAGTCGACCTCCGCTGCGTCAACGTCAGCTGTCCCGCCCGCCTTGAAGAAGAGCTGCGCCACTTCGCCTCACGCGGCGTCATGAACATCGAAGGCCTCGGCGAGTCGCTTGTCGCACAACTACTCGGCCACTCACTCACCGAAGCCCGACCCGACGACGCCGCCGGCGAAGAAGCCGTCGCCGAAGAGCCCACCCGCAAAGCCCTCGTCCACTCCATCGCCGACATTTACGCCCTCACCCGCGAAGACCTGCTCACCCTCGAACGCATCGGCGAAAAGACTGCTGACTCCATCCTCGCGGAGATCGAAAAATCGAAGAAGCAGCCTCTCAACCGCGTGCTCCTCGGCCTTGGCATTCGCCACGTCGGCGAACGCACAGCGCAGGCCCTCGCTGAGGAGTTCGGCTCCATCGACACCCTCATCGCGGTCACCGAAGAAGAGCTCACGCGCGTCAACGACATCGGCCCGAAGGTCGCCGCCACTGTCCGCGAGTTCTTCTCCAACCCGCGCAACCTGGCGCTGGTCGAACGCCTGCGCTCCTTCGGCCTCACGTTCACTGCGGAAAAGCGCGTGCGCGGCACCGCCCTCGCCGGCCTCACCTTCGTCCTCACCGGCACGCTGCCCACGCTCACACGCGACGAAGCGAAGGACCGCATCGAAGCCGCGGGCGGCAAGGTCTCCGGCTCGGTCAGCAAGAAGACCAGCTATGTCGTCGCCGGCGAGGAGGCCGGCTCCAAGCTCGACAAGGCCACTCAGCTCGGCGTCAAGGTCCTCGACGAACCCGGCCTCCTCGCCCTGCTCGAAAACGGCCCCGACACCCCGCTTTCAAATGAGGAATAGTTTCCCTCGACGTGCGCAGCAATGTATAAAGCTGCGGTAGCTTCAATCGCGAAGCGCACCCTACTGAAAGCGGGACACGCAATGCAGGCACGCCCCCTACGCGCACTCGCGGCCACACTCGCCGCCATCTTCTCGCTCGCCACCGCCGCCCAACAACTGCCGCGCATCGACCACCAGCAGGCCCGCGCCGCGCTCATCGTCGACGGCGGCCCATACATCCTGCTCGGCGCGCAGGTCGACAACTCCAGCGGCTGGCCGGAGCGCCTCAGCGCCGTCTGGCCCGCAGCCGAGCGCATGAAGCTCAACACCCTCGAAGTCCCCGTCTACTGGGAGCAGATGGAGCCTGAGCGCGGACGCTTCGACTTCACCGTCGTCGACGCGCTCATCGCGCAGGCCCGCGAGCATCGCGTGCGCCTCGTGCTCCTCTGGTTCGGCACGTGGAAGAACGGCCGCATGCACTACGTCCCCTCCTGGGTAAAGCTCGACACCGCAACCTACCCCCGCATGCTCACGCGCGCCGGCAAACCCATCGACGTCCTCAGCCCCAACGCGCCCGCCAACCTTGAAGCCGACCGCACGGCCTTCGTCGCGCTCATGCATCACCTCCGCGAAACCGACCGCCAGCACACCGTCATCATGATGCAGGTTGAAAACGAATCCGGCTCGCTGGGCAGCGTGCGCGACTTCTCCCCGCTCGCACAGAAGCAGTTCGACGCACCGGTACCCGCCGAGCTCCTCCCCGCGCTCGGCAAACAACCCGGCACATGGCAGCAGGTCTTCGGCGACGACGCCGACGAAACCTTCGCCGCATGGAGCGTCGCCAGCTACATCGGCCAGGTCGCCGCCGCCGGCAAACGCGAGCTCGCCCTGCCCATGTACGCGAACAACTGGCTCAAGAGCCCGCGCGGCTATCCCGTCTCCACCATCCCCGGCGACGACTACCCCAGCGGCGGCCCCACAATCAACATGTTCCCGGTCTGGAAGGCCGCGGCGCCTGCGCTCGACCTGCTCGCACCCGACATCTACGTCCCCAGCAGCGAGCGCTATCGCTCCGTCATGCGCGAGTTCCACACGCCCGACAACCCTCTGCTCATCCCCGAAAGCCTCGGCTTCGAGCCCTTCCCCGGCGCCAGCGGATACGCGCGTTATCTCTATTACGCCGTCGGCGAAGGCGCACTAGGCTTCGCCAACTTCGGCCTCGACCGCGTGAACCTCGACTCCCCCGACGCCGAAACCAGGGCGCAGATCGAGGGCTTCCGCCTGCTCGGCTCCTTCGACCGCGAACTCGCCGCACTGGAGTTCGCCGGCAAGGTGAAGACGGCCGTCGAAGAGCCCGGCATCGCCGAGGTCGAGCTCGACTTCGGCCCATCCGAGGGCGGCTGGCGAGCCGTCGCCGAGTTCCCCGCCAGCGCCGAAATCCCCTCCACCGTCTCGGTCAGCTCCGACACCAAGGCCCTGCACGTTGGCCGCGTCGTCGTAGCGTCGCTCGGCAACAATCAGTTCCTCGTCGCCGGCATCGACTGCCGCGTACACTTCGCCACGCCCCTGCATTCCACAAAAGAAATGCAGCTCGTCAAGGTGGAAGAGGGCCGCTTCGAAGGAACAACCTTCATCCCCGGCCGCCTCTGGAACGGCGACGAAACCGACAACGGCCTCAACTTCGGCGGCAAAGGCTCGGTGCTCCGCGTCACACTCGGAAGCTTCTGATCCTGAAGGAATTTCCGTTCCGCTATTTCGCTTGAACGCGTTCTGCTCATATTGCCGCGGCATCCTTCAATCTAGCCGCACCGAACTCCCGCGCCCCCGGGAGATTTCCCCTCTCAGGCTACTGAGGCTCCGTTGCGCCGCATCACACTAACGTACCTGTGACAACGAGCATCAGGCACGATCGCCGCCGGGAGGCGGATGCTATCTTATTGACACAGCCGGAACGAAGACGAATGCGCGATAGCAACACCGAACCGGACAAGCTCCGGCGCAATCTGGAATTGGTTGTTCAAACCGGGCTCCTGTTGGCAAAGCAACTCGACCTGCAAGCGTTGGTACAGGCCACAACAGACGCCGGTCTGCAGTTGTGCGGCGCCCAGTTCGGCGCTTTCTTCTACAACGTCCTCAACGGCGATGGCGGCAGCTATCTGCTCTATTCCCTCTCCGGTGTCGACCCCGGAAAATTCTCCGGCTTCCCCATGCCGCGCAACACCGACGTCTTCGCGCATACGTTCAACGGCGTCGGCATTGTGCGCAGCGGCGACATCACCAAAGATCCCCGCTACGGCCACAACGCTCCTTACTACGGCATGCCGCCCGGCCATCTTCCCGTGCGCAGTTACCTCGCCATCCCAGTCAAAACGCAGACGGGTGAAGTGATCGGCGGCCTGTTCTACGGTCATGCCGACGCAGACGTCTTCGAGCAGGATGCTGAAGACCTGGTGGCGACCGTGGCCGCGCAGGCAGCCATCGCCATCGAGAATGTCCGCCTGCGCGACGAGCTCACGCGCAAGATCAAGGGCCTTGAAGAAGCCGAACTCGTGCAGCGCGACGCTTCCCGCCACCTCGCCGAGCTCGCCGCCATCGTCGAGTCCTCCGACGACGCCATCATCAGCAAAGATCTAACCGGCCACATCACCAGTTGGAACAATGCCGCCGTCCGCCTCTTCGGCTACACGCCCGAAGAAATGATCGGCCGGTCCATTCTGCAGCTCATCCCCATCGAGCTGCATCCGGAAGAGACCACCATCCTCAGCAAGATCCGCAGGGGCGAACGCATCGAGCACTTCGAAACCGTTCGCCTCAAAAAGAATGGCGAGCGTATGGAAGTTTCGCTCAGCATCTCGCCTGTCCGCGACAACACCGGAAAGATCGTCGGTGCCTCCAAGATCCTTCGCGACATCTCGGCGCGCAAGCGCATGCAGGCCTCGCTCATCCAGGCCGAAAAGATCGCCGCCACCGGACGCATGGCAGCCACGATCGCGCACGAGGTCAACAACCCACTTGAAGCGGTGACCAATCTCATCTACCTGGCCAAAAGCAGTGCCAGCAGCCCCGAGCAGGTCCGCACATATCTCAACATGGCCGAAACCGAAGTCACTCGCGTCTCCCATATCGCCAAGCAGACGCTCGGCTTCTATCGCGAGAACTCCTCCCCCAGCAACATCTCCCTATCCGAAATCGCCACCGCGGCCGTCGGCATCTACGCGTCGAAGTGCCGCTCCAGCAACATCGCCGTGAATACCCGCTTCGAGTCGACACGCACCATCGTCGGCCGCCGCGGCGAGATGATGCAGGTCATCTCCAACCTCATCGCCAACTCCATCTACGCCATGCCCTGCGGCGGCACACTGTCGGTCTCGGTCGAGGACACGGCCGACCCGCGCCCCGGCATCTGCCTTTCCGTCGCGGACACCGGCATCGGCATCCCCGCCGACCAGTTGCCGAGAATATTCGAAGCCTTCTACACCACCCGCGGCACTATCGGCACCGGCATCGGCCTCTTCATCGCAAAGCAGTTCATTGAAAGCCACAATGGAACCATCTCCTGCGACAGCAGCACCGACCCGGCCACGCACGGCACCCGCATGTCCATCTTCCTTCCCGTCGCGAACACCCGGCACATCAACTAACATCGATCCCCGCCCACATCTTCCCTCTCCACTCGAAATCCTTTCAAGCCCCGATCCTATAAAACCCGCCTCGATGCAGCGTATTCGCGTGCATATTAATTCCCCTCGATTCGGTACACTTAACGCATAGGGATAAAAGGCAGCCCTCATCGCATTTCAGACCCACCCCTTGCACCGCACAAAGTCCAAACCAAGCCTCACCTTTTGGATACTTTGAGCCAAAAGTATCGGGTGGATGGGTACTCCTCGGCAGAAAGAAGGCAATGACCACACCGCACCAGCAGCACTTCCGCATGCCCGCCGAATGGGTTCCGCACGCCGCGACATGGATCGCCTGGCCTCACAACCCCGAAGACTGGCCCGGCAAGTTCCAGCCCATCCCGTGGGTTTACTGCGAGATCGTCCGCCACCTCTCCCAGGTCGAGGACGTACACATCCTCGTCAACGACCTCGCCGCCGAAAAGCGTGCGACCGGCATGCTCCGCCGCCAGGGCGCGAACCTCGCCCGCCTGCACTTCCACCACTGGCGCACCGACCGCGTCTGGCTCCGCGATTCCGGCCCGATCTTCATCAAAAATCCAGCCGGCGAAACCGCCCTCACCGACTGGAAGTTCAACGCCTGGGCCAAATATCCGAACCACCTCAACGACGACCGCATCCCATCAGAAGTCGCGGCGCTGTACGCTATGCAGAGCTTCGAGCCGCACATCGGCGATCATCGCCTCGTCCTCGAAGGCGGCTCGATCGACACCAACGGCGCAGGCGTCCTGCTCACCACCGAAGAGTGCCTCCTCTCCGAAGTCCAGCAACGCAACCCAGGCATTTCGCGCGAGCAGTTGGAGCAGGCCTTCCGCGACTACCTTGGCATCGAGCGGACCATCTGGCTCAACCGCGGCTGCGCCGGCGACGACACACACGGCCACGTCGACGACATCACGCGCTTCGTCGCCGAGAACGTCATCGTCACCGCCATCGAACCCAACACCGCCGACGAGAACCACCTTCCACTCGCCGAGAACCTCGAGCGCCTGCACGCCGCACGCAACCTTCACGGCCAGCCCTTCGAGATCCGCACGCTGCCGATGCCCGCGCCTGTCGTCTTCGAAGGCCAGCGTCTGCCTGCCAGCTACGCCAACTTCTACATCGCCAACTCGCTGGTCCTCGTCCCCACCTTCAACGACCCCAACGACCGCATCGCCCTCAACACCCTCGCCGACTGCTTCCCCGATCGCACCATCACCGGCATTCACTGCACGGACTTCATCTGGGGCCTCGGCGCACTCCACTGCATGACCCAACAGGAGCCCGCATGACCACTGTATGGCCACCACCGCCCGACCTCGCTTCGATCAAGGAACTTGTCCGCGACGCCGACGTCGAAGGCTTCATCGCCGATGGCGCTCCTGCTGACGAGTACGACGCGGAAGCGGAAGATTTGTTCCGCGCGATTCAGCACTTCGCAACCAAGGAGCTCGTTCCCGTAAGGCTGATGCCGATCCTGAAAAGAATCTGGGCCGTGAGCTTCAACGTCAGCGGCGACGAACTGGTATCCAGAACGCCCGCACTCGAAGCTCTCGCCGCTCAGCTCGCCCGCTTCTTCGGGCCCGAAGCCACACCACAAGTTCGCGGCTCGTAAGCATTACACCAGCGGCTTCAACTCCCCAAACACCGTCGGTATCAACTCCGCCACAGTCGGGTGAATGAACATCGAGTGCGTCATAAAGTCCGCAGTCTGCTTCGCATACATCGCCGCGAGAATCGAGTGAATCGCCTCATCGCCACCCACACCGAGAATCGTCGCGCCGAGGATCGCGCGTGTCTCCGCATCGACCAGCACCTTCATCGACCCGAGCGTCTCGCCCTTCTCCACCGCGCGGCCAACCTTGGTCATCGGTCTCACACCAACCAGCGCAGCGCGGCCCGTCTTGCGCACTTCGGCTTCAGTCATCCCGACATGCGCCAGCGGTGGATCGATGTACAGTGCATGACACTCGACGCGGTCGCTCACCTTGCGCCGCTCATCGCTCAGCAGGTTCGCCGCAACGATCTCGAAGTCGTTGTACGCGGTGTGCGTGAAGGCGCCTCTGCCGTTACAGTCGCCAATCGCCCAGACCCCGTCGACAGACGTCTTCAGCTCATCATCCACCGTGATGAATCCCCGCGAATCGACTGCGGCTCCCATGGTGTCCAGTCCAAGATCGTCGGTGTTGGGCACACGTCCAATCGCCAGCAGCACATGCGAACCCAGCACCTTGCGGTCGCCGCTCGCGCAGTCCACATGCACGCAGACCTGTTCGCCGACCTGCTCCAGTTGAATGCAATTCGCGTCCAGCCGGAACTGCACACCTTCGCCTTCGAGGATGTCCTTCACGGCAGCCGAGAATTCCTCATCCTCATGCGCCACCAAACGAGGTCCACGCTCAACGACCGTCACCTTCGACCCGAAACGCCGATACATCTGCGCGAACTCGAGGCCGACATAGCTTCCACCCACCACGACCAGATGCTCCGGCAGCACATCGAGATCGAGAATAGTCGTGCTGGTCAGGTGCTTCACTTTGTCCGCACCCAGCGATGCCGGCAGCGACGGCCGCGCGCCGACGTTGAGGAAGAACTTCTTCGCGCCGATCAGCTTGTCGCCGACGCGCATCCGTCCCGGTCCTTCGAACCGCGCGGTGCCCTTGAACACTGTGCATCCCTTCATTCCGCGCAGCCACTTCTCAATGCCATCGCGCGACTTCGCAACCACCGCTTCCTTGCGCGCCTTCACCGCGGGCATGTCGATCACGACATCTCCCTCGAGCACAACACCGAAGTCCTTCGCGCGCCGAGCGATGTGCGCTGTATGTGCGCTCGCAACCAGCGTCTTGGTCGGCGTGCATCCGGCATTGACGCACGTTCCACCAAAGAGCTTGCGCTCCACGAACCCGACGGTCCATCCCGCATCGGTCAGCTTGCCCGCAAGCGACGGTCCGGCCTGACCCGCGCCGACAATAATGGCATCGAAACTCGCGTCTACATTCTGCATCACAGTTGCGTCACCACCGCAGCCGCGAGCCCGATCGCGACAACATCTTCCAGCAGCGCCGCAGGCAGGTCCTTGCCGAACGCGCTCGCCAGCTTGCCGCGCACTGCCGCTCCGCCCAGCGTTCCCGCAACCGCTCCCAACGCACCGCACACCAGGCCAAGCACCAGCGCATCCTTCGAAAGTCCAATCGCCGCTCCGCAGAACGCTCCACTCACGACACGCGTGATGAACTGTGGAGGAATCTTGCGGCTCGGCGTCGCCGGCAGCTTATCGTTAATCAGTTCGCCGACAGCCAGCACCGTGAAGACCCACGCCGCGCCGGCACTGCCAAGCCACGCCAGGTGCGTTCCTTCGAGCGGCACCTTGCCCAGATGCGCGCCCCACGCCGTCGCAGCCAATGGCATGATCGCACGCAGGCCCGCTACTATACCGATCACAAACGTCAGCACCACGATCGTCACCATTGTGCGATCCTCCTGCGAATTTTATACAGCACGCATGCCTCGCGCACATCCCTACGAAGGTATGGGTACTCGTTCCCCGCGCACTGCGATACCCTCAAGAACGATGCCCGCCGACTCCACCGATCTGGACTTCATGCAGCTCGCCATCACCGAAGCGCGCGCCGCCGAGGCTGCCGGCGAGGTGCCCGTCGGCGCGATCATCGTCTCGCCGACAGGCGAGATCATCGGCCGCGGCAACAACCAGGTGCTGCGCACCAGCGACCCCACGGCGCACGCCGAGATCGTCGCGATGCGCGAAGCGGGCCGCGCGCTCGGCAACTACCGCCTCACCGGATGCACGCTCTACTGCACGCTCGAGCCCTGCGCGATGTGTGCCGGCGCGATGCTGCACGCGCGCATCGGCCGCCTCGTCTTCGCCGCACGCGATCCTAAAGCGGGCGCATGCGGTTCAGTGCTCGCCGTAATGAACCACCCCGCGCTCAACCACCGCGTCGAGGTCGACGAAGGCGTGCTCGGCGAGGAGTGCAGCACGATGCTGACCGCGTTCTTCCGCGCGCGCCGCTGATATAGGCGTGCTACGGCAAACCGCCTTTGCCGCTGACTTCGCATCACAAGATTGCAGGAGGCACGTCGAATGGCAACGAAAAAGGCAAGCAAAAAGGCGGCAAAGAAATCCGCGGCAAAGAAGTCCACCACACCACCCTCGCGGCGCTGGTCCGCGAAGGTCAAGACCGACTCCACCAAGCCCGGCCCTGGTCTCTTCAAGAAAGGCGCAAAGCAGATCGCCGAAGGCATGACCTCGAAGAAGGTATCGCCGGAAGGCCCCGCACAGGCAATGCGCATGCTCAACTTTTACGAGAACCGCGCCGGCAAGAACCTCTCCACCGAGCGAAAGCAAACCATCGAACGCGCCAAGAAGCTCGTGCATGAAAAAGTCGAGCAGCAGGGCACGAAGAAACCCGCAAAGAAGTCCGCGAAGAAGAAATCCGCGAAGAAAGCACCCGCACGCAAATCCACAAAGAAGAGTTAGAGGAACACTCCATGTCGCGTCTTGAAGGAAAGGTCGCCGTCGTCACCGGTGCGGGTTCGGGCATTGGACAGGCCATCGCCGTGCGCCTCGGTCAGGAGCGCGCAACCGTCGTCGTCGATTACCGCGATCACGTTGACCAGGCCCAGGCCACGCTCGACCAGATCCACGCCGCCGGCGGCAAAGGCATCCTCGTACAAGCGGATGTCTCCGTCATGGCCGACACCACGCGGCTCATTGAAGAGACCTGGCAGCAGCTCGGCAGTTGCGACATTCTCGTCAACAACGCGGGCATCGAGAAGGGCTCCAACTTCTGGGACACGCCCGAGTCTGACTACGATGCCGTGCTTGCCGTCAACCTCAAGGGGCCGTTCTTCCTCACGCAGGCCTTCGTGCGCAAGCTGCGCGACGCCAAAAAGCCCGGCCGGGTCATCAACATCTCCTCCGTCCACGAGGACATGGTGTTCCCGCACTTCGCCACCTATGCGACCTCCAAGGGCGGCATGCGCATGCTGATGCGCAACCTCGCCGTCGAGCTTGGCCCACTCGGCATCACGGTGAACAACGTCGCGCCCGGCGCAATCGTTACGCCGATCAACAAGAGCCTGCTCGACGACCCATCCAAACTCGACCCGCTGCTCAAAAATATCCCGCTGGGCCGCATGGGCAAGCCCGAAGAAGTCGCCGGGCTGGTTGCCTATCTCGCGTCGGATGAAGCCGCGTACGTCACCGGCTCAACCTACGTCATCGACGGCGGCCTGATGCGCAACTACCACGAACAGTAACCAACTCAGCGCGGCGCGGTGGCAATCACCAACTGCGTCGCGCTGTCGGTGGCCGCGGCCTTCTCGCTCGGTGCACTGCCTTCCTGCACCACGTTGGCCACTGTGTCTTCAAACACCGCCAGCAGCTTCGAGCTTGGCGAGCACGTCAACTCGCCCATGTGTGGCCTCTCGAATAGGAACTCACGCAGCAGCGTCCCATGGTTCGAGTCCACCTCGAATAACTTCTGCCTTTCATCCGGCCTTCCTCCGCGCGGATTCTGCGGATCTTCGGGCTGCTCCGCCCGCAGCACCAGCGTGTAACGCACGCCCGAGACCAGCACATCGTGCAGCACAAAGCCGCTCGGCAGTTGGAGCGGAATCGCGCGGTCCTCGCCCACCGGGCTAAGCACGCGGATGAAGCGCGCCGTCCCCGGATACGTGAGCAGCACCTGCGGCCCGAACGGCACGAACGCCGCATGCTCCAGCATCTCAAGATTCACATGCGCCTGCGCCGACGCCTCCAGTTCCTTCAGCGAGTCGAAGTTGCCATACGGCAGCGTCGGCCTGCGGTTGTCGAGATCGATGAACCGCCGCACCTCGCCGTCTTCCTTCAGCGCGGCCATCACCGGCAGTTGGTTGGCTTCATCCCAGCCCAGCACGATGAACTCGCCGCTGCCGAACATCGCAATCTTCAACGGCCTGAACTTCAGGTCGAGCGAGAGCAGGTCCGCGCCGTCGCCATCGTAATCGGAAAGCGAGAGAAAGTAGCGCAGGTCGCGGGGCGGACCCGGTGTGGGCCCGTCCTGATCGCGTTCCGCTCGCAGCAGCGTGACGAGCCTGTGGTCGCCGGCAAAAAAGTCCACCACCGACATGCTGGTGAAATCCACCGGCAGCTTCTGCGGCAGGTGCTTCACCTCGCCGCTCGGTGAGACGCTGTACAGCATCGGCGCTCCCAGCGATGCCGGATCGTGCGTGTACACATCGAAGAACATCGTGCCATCATTCGAGCAGTGCGGGTGCGAGCGCGCTCCATCTGCGGGCAGCCCCAGCACGGGCTTGCCCTCGGAGAACTTGATCTTCTTCTGTACCCAGCTCACGGCGGCCCCGCGCGCCTTCGCCGCCGGCGGCGCGCTCTGCGCGAGACCTTGCGAAGCCGCGAGCGCCACCAGGCAGCCCAGCGCAGAACACCGTGTTTTCACCTTGGTCAACATTGCTTAGAGCTGCTGCGTAAACGTGAGACTCGGAGCGACGGCAAAGGTGTTGGCGATGTCGAAAATTCGCGCAAGAGGCGGCTCGCACGTAAGAAGTTGTTGTCCATCAGCGTAGCTCAATATGATGACCCGGAGGACATCATGAAGCTTCTTCTCACTTCCGCCGGCATCAGCAACCCGAGCATCCATAACGCGCTGGTCGACCTATTAGGCAAGCCGGTCGAAGAGGCGAGCGCCCTCTTCATCCCGACCGCGCTATACGCCCTGGCCAACGGAGCCGAGCTGTCACGGAAAGTAATCTGCGGATCCATCGGCGACCCGTTCTGCGAACTGGGCTGGAAGTCGCTCGGCGTGCTGGAGCTCACCGCTCTGCCCAGCATCAAGAAAGACCATTGGATTCCCCGGCTCCACGAAACCGACGCTCTGCTGGTTGGAGGCGGCGATTGCCAGTACCTGAGCTACTGGATGCAGCAGTCGGGACTAGCTGACCTCCTGCCGACGCTCCTACAAAAGACGGTCTATGTCGGTTTGAGCGCCGGCAGCATGATCATGACGCGCTTCGGAACGACCTACGGCGGCCATACTCTGCCGGCCGATAGCGACAAAGCGCTGGGCCTGCTCGATTTTGCGCTGCACCCACACCTGGATTACGTGGCGTTCCCGGAGAACTCGCTAGCCAACCTGGAGAAGCTCGCTGCCACCCTGCCAATGCCGTCGTACGCGATCGATGACCAGACCGCCATCAAAGTGGTCGACGGCACCATCGAAGTCGTCTCCGAGGGACACTGGAAGCTGTTCACCCCTTAGCACCCAGCGGATCGGCCCGTGATCTTCGATCTTCATGTGCTGGAATCGACTGCCCCTAAAGACTTCATCAGAGTTCAATTCAGACTGACCCACCGCCAAAATTTCTCCCGATTTTGCGACAATAGGCAGATGGGCCTTCTTCTGTACTCCGCTGCATGGTGCCGTGACTGCCGCGAAGCCAAGCGCTTCCTCGACAAACACCAGATCGCTTACACCGAAGTCGATATCGAGACCACCCCCGGCGCGGCCGACCTCGTGCTCCAGAACGTGGGCAAGCGCGCCATCCCGCAGTTCGTCATCGACGGCAAATGGGTGCAGCCGTACCGCCCCGGACGCGGCTTCCTGCACCACGAAATGTCTGAGCTGTTCGGCGTCAACAGCTAGCCGCGCTAGTCCTGAATCATCCCGTCGAGTGCGGCGATGTGCTCTGCCGGCTCTGCGGTCCCCGCTGCCTCGTCTGAGGCAGGCGGCTCGGTCGAGCTGAACGGCCAGCGCAGCCGCAGGACACGCGAGCGGGCGCTTTCGCGGACGCGTTCACGACTGCGGCCGGCCAGCAGGTCTTCGATGGTCAGAATGCCCGAGAGCTTTCCAGCCTCATCGACCACCGGATAGTGCGTCAACCCTGAAGCGGCCATGCTGTTCGCCGCGCTCCGCAGCGTGTCGTCCGGAGCAATCGTCTCGGGTGCCGGATTGCCGTCTGCCGCGAGCGGCACATCCAGATCAGCCTGCCGCGCCGCGCCCATCATCTGGGTGCGCGTCAGTATCGCCACGAGCCTTCCCTCCGCGTCGACCACCGGGAACAGCCGCTGCCAGTGACTCCACGCCGTCGCTGGATCGACCGCCGCGCGCTCCTCCATCTTGCGCAGCCAGTCGGCTGCCTCACGGCGCGTTGCGTCCACCGGCAGCGCGAACACGCTGGTGTGCATAGCCTGCGACACCAGCACCGTCTCCAGCGGGTCCACGCCGTACTCGCGGCTCAGGTGATAGCCGCGCTTGGCAAGCCGCTCGGTCAGGATCGACCGCTTCTGCAGCAGCACGCTCATACCGTACGCCGTCACACAGGCCAGCAGCAGCGGAAGCAGCAGCCCACTGTTGTGCGTCAGTTCCACCGCCATCACAGCCGCCGTCAGCGGCGCGCCAATCGACCCCGCCAGCACAGCCGCCATGCACACCAGCGGCCACGCGCCGGGCTGCATTACCGGGAGAAAATGCGCCAGCGCCACACCCACGCCGCCGCCGATCATCAACTGCGGCGCCAGGATGCCACCGGAGGTTCCCGACCCCAGCGACTCCGTCCAGATCAGCGTCTTCACAACGACCACGCCGAGCACCAGACCCCATCCCGTATCTCCGCTCAACATCCTCTGGATTACGGGATAACCAACGCCGAGCGCCGAAGGATAGACCAGCCCGCCTAGCCCGATACCGAGACCGCCGATCGCCGGCCACCACATCCAGTGGATCGGCAGCTTCTCGAACATCTCTTCGAAGAAGTGAACGCCCTTCGTCAGCAGCAGCGCCATCAGGCCCGCGCACAAGCCGGCCAGGATCGCCGCAGGCAGCGCCTCGTGACTTACCGGCGCGGTCATCGGGGGCATCTTGAAAACCGGATCGCCGCCCAGCAGCACGCGCCGCACCGCCGCCGCGACCACACTCGCCACCGCCACCGGCACCAGGCTGCGCGGACGCCACTCGAACAGCAGGAGTTCAACCGCCAGCAGGATCGCCGACAGGGGCGCAAGGAACGTCGCCGACATACCGGCCGCGGCGCCCGCCACCAGCAGCACCGAGCGCTCCGCATCGGTCATCCTGAGCATCTGCGCCAGCAGTGACCCGGCCGCCCCGCCCGTCATGATAATCGGGCCTTCGGCGCCGAACGGTCCGCCGGAGCCGATGGCAATCGCCGTCGCTATAGGCTTAAACAGTGTGATTTTGGGAGAGATCTTCGCGCCGCGCATCAGCACGGCTTCAATCGCTTCCGGCATCCCGTGACCACGGATGCGGTCAGACCCGAAGCGGGCAATCAGGCCCACCAGCAATCCGCCAAGCACCGGCAAAAAAACCGCGTGCCATCCCAGCGTGTTCGCGCCGGGATCCACCAAATGCGTATTCCAGCGGTGGAAATAAAACACATTGGTTGCCAGGTAGATCAACCGCAGCAACACCCAGCTCAACACCGCACCGACTGCGCCAACTATCACCGCCAGCGCACTCATCAGAAGCATTCGGCTGTCCGCCGAGTAGTCCCGAAGTTCTCCTGCCTTCACTTTGGCTCCCTTGGTCGTCTGCCCGAAGCAAGCAGCAATTCCATTGCGCGCATGATCGTGTTGCCGTTCTTATCCAGTTCGGCCAGATGTGCTGCCACCAGCTGTTCCAGGATCGCGCTGCCCTCCGGCGTCAGGACGACGAGCGAACGCCGCAGGTCCTCTTCATCACTTTGACGCTGAACCAGGCCGCTGCGCACAGCTCGGTCCACCAGCTCCACAGCGCTGTTATGCCGTAAAAACATTCGCTCAGCCAGGTAGCTGATCGACGCTCCCCTGTCCTCCGGCACGGTCGCCACAACCTGCAGCAACTGATACTGCTGCACGGAGATTCCCGCCCTGTCCGATATGGCCTCGCTGACGCTCAAAAACTTCCTTAGCTGATACCGGAACTCCGCCAGCCTGCGCAAGCGAAGAGGTGATTCGGCATTGCTTTCGCTCATGCAGTCACATCCTGAATGGAATTATATCGCATTCCGACATAAATGGTAGCCCGATACACTGTGTACAGAAGCTTTCTTCGATTGTCGGTGCGCGTTTGTGCGTCCCAGTCTACCCGAATCATTTCAGCACTTGCAGGAGTCCAGTCTTGATCGCTCGCTATACCCGCCCGGCAATGGGCCACATCTGGTCTGAGGAATCGAAGTACCGCAACTGGCTGCGCGTTGAGCTGGCCGCAACGGACGTGCTGGCGCGTGCCGGGATCGTCCCCGCGGAAGCCGCGCAGGCCCTGCGCGAGCGCGCCGACTTCACCGTCGAGCGCATCCACGCCATCGAGGCGGAAACCCGCCACGACGTGCTCGCCTTCACTCAGGCGGTCGCCGAATCGGTCGGCCCCGACGCCCGCTGGCTGCACTTCGGCCTCACCTCCACCGACGTCGTCGACACCGCACAGGCGCTCGCGTTCGTCGAGGCCTCCGCCATTATCCGCGAGGGCATCGTGCGGCTCTCCGACGTGCTGCGCAAGCGCGCCGTCGAGTTCCAGCACACACCCTGCATCGGCCGCACCCACGGCGTCCACGCCGAGCCCACCACGTTCGGCCTCAAGCTGCTGCTCTGGTACTCCGAAATGCAGCGCAATCTTGCCCGCTTCGACGCCGCCGCCGAAGACCTCCGCGTCGGCAAAATCTCCGGCGCCGTCGGCAGTTTCGGCCACCTTTCGCCCGAGCACGAAGAAGCCATCTGCGCCGAGCTTGGCCTGCAGAACGCCGCCGTCTCCACCCAGGTGCTGCAGCGCGACCGCCACGCCGCCTACGTCGGAACGCTCGCCGTGCTGTGCTCCACTCTCGACAAGATCGCAACGGAAATCCGTCACCTGCAGCGCACCGAGGTCCGCGAGGCGGAAGAGTTCTTCTCGCCCAAACAAAAGGGCTCGAGCGCCATGCCGCACAAGCGCAACCCCATCACCTGCGAGCAGATCTCCGGCCTCGCGCGCGTAGTTCGCGGCAACTCGCAGGTCGCGCTCGAGAACGTCGCCCTGTGGCACGAGCGCGACATCTCCCACTCCTCCGCCGAGCGCGTCATCCTCCCCGACACCACCATCCTCGCCGACTACCTGCTCGACAAGACGGCCACGCTGATCGATAGCCTGCTCGTCTACCCTGCGCGCATGCTCAAGAACATGGAACTCACCGGCGGCCTCATCTACAGCGGCCAGCTTCTGCTCGAACTCTCCGCCGCCGGGATGACCCGCGAAGACGCCTACCGTCTGGTGCAGTCGCACGCCATGGACGCCTGGCAGAACGACCGCAACTTCCGCGAAGAAATCGCCCGCGATCCCGAGATCGTCAAGCTGCTCTCCCCCGAAAAACTTGCCGAAGCCTTCGACTACCACCGCCAACTCCGCAACGTCGACGCCATCTTCAAGCGCGTCCTGGGCTGAAGCGCTGCGAACGTGCCAAACTTTCTCATGCCCATCTACACAGAACCGTCCGACCCCACCACCCTCAACCCTCACACGCTGGCCAAAGAGCTGCGCCGCCTGCTCGCCGCCGCCGACACGTTCTTCTTCAACATCCCGGACGAAGCCGCCGCGCATGCGCTCGCGCCCGGCAAGTGGAGCATCCAGGAAACCGTCGGCCACCTCATCGACTCGGCCGGCAACAACACCCAGCGCATCGTGCGCCTGCAGCTTGCGCCGGAGCTCACCTTGCCGGGTTATCAGCAGGACGACTGGATCCGCGTGCAGCACTACAGCCTCGAACCATGGGACGAGGTCCGCTCCCTCTTCGTCGCGCTGAACCTCCACCTCTGCCACCTCATCGAGCACGCCGACCGCTCAGCCTTCACACACGTCTGGCACTTCAGCGAAGGTGATGTCACCCTCGGCTTCATCATCGAGGACTACATCGCGCACCTGCGCCATCACCTGATCAAGTTGCCCGGCTTCACCGCCTGAGGCCGTTCTACTTTCCTCTCGTTTTATTGTCTTTGCGCAGGTATGCTCCTCATAAACCATCGAGGCGAGACCAATGAGCGAAGACACGAAGCGGGCCATGATCGCGGGTGCTTTCGGGATCGCAGGTACCTTGATTCCTATCTTCATCTCCTGGACCAGAGAGCGCGACGCCGTTTCGCAGCGCTCCAAACAGCTTGATGAAGCCATACGTCGCGTGCAGTTCTGGGATCAGTGGCTTAAGCTCTCCAGCGTCATCGGCGACACAGAAGGCGAAGCTGCGCGACTGCGCGTTCAGCACGAGCTCGAAATGCTTTGCCAGCTTCTCAGCGGCGCATCCGCACAAATTCATACCGAGCAAGCCGCCCTCAAGACCTTCACCAATGCTTTCCAGGCGAAGCTCCGAAGCATTTCCGGGTTCAGGCGTTTTCTCCTTCTCTACAAACCCGCTCGCGCCGTCGCTTGGATTCCCCGAATATTCTTTTTCTTTTTCATCTTCGTGATTCTCGTCGGAAGCACGCAGCCTCCGTACAACAAGGACACCGTGGCGGGGGTCGGCGGCCTGCTTTTCCTCGCCGTGATCTTCTGGTTTCTCTCCCGCAGCATCGAGAAGCCCCGAAAGGAAACCCTCGAGGTGCATGCGGTACCTCCACCAACGCCGCCGATCGTGGGAGATGTCGTCTGAGCGAAGTATTGATCCAGATCGCCGACGCCGCACTGGCCGACGCCTACACTCGCGCCGGCGACTGGATGGCCTGCAAGCCGGGCTGCCACCAATGCTGTATCGGCGTCTTCCCCATCTCGCCGCTCGACGCCGCGCGCCTCAACGAAGGCCTGGCCGCCGCCGATCCCGCCACCGCAGCCCGCATTCGCAAACGCGCCTCCGAGGCCCGCGCCCGCCTCTCGCGCGACTTCCCGGGCAACCCCGCCACCGGCGAGCTCTTCACCGAGCCGCACCACGAAGCCCTCTTCGACGACTTCGCCAACGACGAGCCCTGCCCCGTGCTCGACCCCGTCACCGGCACCTGCGAGCTTTACTCCGCGCGCCCTATGACCTGCCGCACCTTCGGTCCGCCTATGCCGAATGAAGAAGGCGGTCTCGCGGTCTGCGAACTCTGTTTCGTGGGCGCGGCCGAGAGCGAAGTCGCACGCTGCGCCGTCGACGCCCATTTCCTCGACGTCGAAGCAGAAGCCCTCGGCGCGCACGAAGCGCACGCCGGCGCGCGCGGACCCACCATCATCGCCTTTGCTCTCTCGAGCGACTGACATCTATTGTTGAGAATTCAAGAGCACCGCGCTCGAAGCGGCGAAGCTTGTCTTGACCACGGCAGCCGGCGCGGGAAGTTCAGCTTCGCTTGCCGTAGCTGCGCCCGTAAGCGCGTCGTCGCGCAGCGTCTGCACCGAGAGCACAGGCGCGTCCTTGGGCATCCCGAAACGCCCATTACCCATATACGCAACCATCAGCGCAGCGGTCATAGGCGGATAAAGCACTGTAATCGGCACGACCCAGCGCTTGATCGTCAGCAGGCCCTCGGTGACACCCTTGACGCGGCGGCTCCGCGGCAGGCTGCCCGGGACCTGCGGCACCACGAAAACCGTAAATCCCGCCTCCGGATGCTTCTCGCCATACTTGGTCAGCGCCTGGGCTACGTGCTTCGGCGTGGTCACGCCAAAGTCCGCGAGAAAATTCCGCCTGATCGCGTGAGGATAGAAACGGTTGATCGTCACGCGCGCGAAGTCCGCGCAGTTGCGGAACGCTCCTATATATCGCTCGACATTCTTGCGATCATTAAACAGCGCGATCAGCTCCGCATCCTGTTCCGCCGTCGTCTTCAGCTGGAAGCCATACAGCGTCCGATCGTACGCTGCGCCGACGAGTTGGTACCAGTTGCCCTCCGGCACGCTGCCATCCTCGGTGTCCGGCGCAATCTCCATCAGGTGCTCGCGACGATAGGCATCGCGCAGCCGAATCTCGTTGTCCCGGTCCATTGTCTGCGGCACTTCGGACGGTGACTCCACCGCGTACAGGTAAGCCACCAGCGGCATCGCCAGCCAGTCATAGCCGCCGATATCGTCATAGCGGCTGATCACGGCGCCCATCTCGCCTTCGTGGCACGCTCTCAGCTTGGTCGGCGAAGCCGCGCACACGTGGTCGAGATAAACAGCCGAGTGTCCGGCCGGGTTCATCCCCAGCCCACCGTACGGCTGCTCCACCAGCACGGCGACAGAGGCCCGCGCGGGACCTGCAAACAGCATCGCTCCGCCAAGTACACCAAGGGCAAGGGCGCCGAATTGTTTCCAATGACGTCTCATGTCGTTAGCACATCTGGGGCCGGGTCATAGGCAGGAAGCACCTTGGTTGTTTAGACCCAAACGCGCACCGAAAGTTGCTCCGGCGGCGCAAGTTCGCATCGGCGATAATCAATAAAGATGGCTTCTCTCAACCACTTGCCCGCGACATTGACCTTCGCAGTTACAGGCGCAAGCGGATCTGTTTACGCCATTGAAATGTTGCGCGCGCTCGAGGCCGACGTCCGCGTCGCGCACGTCGATCTCGTCGTTTCCCCCAGCGCCATGCGTGTGCTTGCCGAAGAGACCGCCGTGCAGGGCCGCACCGCTCTCGTCGAGAAGCTCCTGGGTCGTCCATCCGACAAAGTCCGCCTGCTCGCGCACGAAGACATCGGCGCGCCCATCGCCAGCGGATCGTATCCCTCGGGCGGCATGATCATCCTTCCCTGCTCAATGGGCACGCTCGCGGGCATCGCGCACGGCCTTGCGGCGAACCTCATCGAGCGCGCCGCGGACGTCTGCCTCAAGGAGCGCCGTCCGCTCATCCTCTGCGTCCGCGAGACGCCACTGAACCTCATCCACATCCGCAACATGGCCGCCGCCACCGAAGCCGGAGCCGTCGTCTACCCCTGCATCCCCACGCTCTACGACAAGCCCCAGGACACCGCCGCAATGGCCCGCAACTTCGTCCACCGCGTCCTGCAGCACATCGGCCTGCCGCAACCGGACGCCTTCCAGTGGGGCAACTCGAAGCTCAATACCTCTGAGCTCTAAGCTCTTTCCAGGCCAGCCGCAACACGACTCACAACTTGGCAACTCGCAGCTCACAACTGAACAAGACCGGCCCTCTTCCGCAGTCCGAACGATTACCGCGCCAGCCGCAACTCCCCACCCACCATCGCGGGCTGCGCCTTGAAAAACTCCAGCGTCACCTTGCTCAACGCATCGCCACACTCGACCGGAGCGAAGTGCCCGCATCCTTCCACCGTCGCATACACCGAGCGCGGATCCATCTTGTGCATGGTCTCGCCGACGCTGGGTGGCGTCAGCACATCCTCCGTGCCGTACACGATCAGCAGGGGCGGCTGCATGGATGCCAGCCTCAGGTCCAGCGCATCTTTCCCGCCATGCATCGCGCGCATGCTGCGGTCGATCACCCACCGCGTCCTCGCCAGCTTGCGGAACACCTCCTTCTCCGCCATCGGCGGCGGCACCTTCATGGTCGGGCTCAATCGGCGGACCAGCCGCTCCAGGCCAACCCTGTCCGTCGGCGTAAACAGGTCGGTATCCGCATCTGTCTCAAAGGCGATCCCCGCGCTGTCATACACGGCCACGCGGTCGACACGCTGCGGTGCATCCAGTGCCAGCTTCAGCACGATCCATCCGCCCATCGACCATCCGGCGATATAGGCGTGCGGCAGGTGCACCGCATCCATGAAGTGCAGCACGACGTGCTCTTCGGTGGAAATCGAAAAGTCCGAAGAGGCTGGCTGATCCGACGCTCCATAGCCCAGCAGGTCGAGCGCATAAACGTGATAGCCCTGCGCCGCGAACGCCGGCATTATCCCGGCAAAGTCTTCCGAGCGCCCGCCGAGCCCGTGCACCAGCACCAGAGGAACGCCCCCGCCGCCCTTAGCCTCCTGCTCGAAGTACCGTATGCGGCCCTCAGGCAGTTGGACGAAGTGGCTGTGCTCACCGGCGCGCCACATCCTGTAATGCAGTTGCTGGTCCGAAACCCAGACCGGCCGCTCATGCAACAGTGCACCCACTGCAATCGCCAGCACAACAACGATGCCAAGGAGCCACTTCAGAATTCTCATCTATTTCAGCGACTTCCCGTACTCTTCGCCGAACACCGTGCGCGACATATCGAAGCGCCCGCCGTCGAACTTGTCCGGCCCCTTCAGGTGCCCGATACCCAGCAGCGCCACGACAACGTAACTCATGGGCAGCCGCAGCGTCTCGCACACCTTGTCCTGCTCGAAGCCCTCCATCGGCGCCGTGTCGTAGCCCATCACCTCGGCCATCAGCATCATCGACGTGAACGCCAGCATGACCATCTTGTTGAGCCACGCCGTCATCTCCTCGTGACTGAACCCGGAGAGATACGCCGGCACACTGTTCTCCGCCTGCGCTGCATAACCCTCGGGCATGCCGCCTGCGCGTCCCAGCCGCAGCATCTCCTCCAGGTCCCGGCGCCACCCGTCGCGGTCGCCGCAGGCAACGATCACCGCCGACGCCTCCTCCACCTTGGCCTGGTTGTAGCTGGCTGCGCGCAGCCGCCGCTTCTGCTCTTCGCCCTGCACCACGACGAACCGCCACGGCTGCATGTTGTATCCGCTCGGCGCGTGCAGCCCTGCGTCCAGGATCTGGCGCAGGTCGCTCGCCGGAATCGGCGCGCCGTCAAAGCTCGGCGTAGCCCGGCGGTCGCGGATCGCTTGTGCCAGTGACTTCTGTGTGGTCGCCATGAATGTCCTCTTCGTCGTCCGAACTGTTATGGAATCTGGCTCATCTCGAGCGGCGTCATCAGGACCGGCTGACCTTCATCCGTCTCCCCAAACACCCAAACGCCCTGAAAATCCTTGCGCAACTCAGGATGCGCCTTCACGAACGCCGCTGCCGCCGCCTCGTTGCGCACCCGCGCTGCGGCAGCATCGGTCGTGCCCGCTTTCATGTGCAGTATCACGTTCACGCGCGTGCCGTCGTCGGACCGCTCCGTACTCAAACCCGTAAAGTGAAACTCGTCGCCGGTCGCGCCCTTGATCACCAGCGGCGTGTCCCGGCTGACGCCGTTTGAAAGCTCCGGCGGAGTCGCCGAGCGCTGCTCGCCCTGCAGGGCATCCAGGTGCGAGCTGTCGACAAAGCTCGCCGGCCGCAGCAGCGCGTACGCCTCGTTATACAGCAGCCACGCCGCCCACAGCTGCTTGGCCTTGGCCGCATCCCGCGCATGATTCCAGTACCACAGGCCGTCGTGCCCGGCCGCAGTACGCGCATGAGGATAAAACCCCGCCATCTTCCACGTGCCGCCATCCTGCCGCAGCAGGAACGAGAGCAGCCAGGGCTGCGTGCCGCCGGTCGCCTCCACCATCGCGAATCCGTAATTCCCCGGAGGCAGCCCGGGGATCGAGAAATCCGTCTCCAGCGTCGTCGCGTTCAGCGGGCACGAAAACTCCGCATTACCTGTCGCATCCTTGCGCGCGGTCGCATCGAGCCCATACACCGAGGTCACCTTCAGCGCCTCCCCCGTGATCTTCGGCGCCGTCGTGCGGATCAGAAACTCGCTGCCGCCGAAGTTCGACGCGTACTCCGGGATGGTCGACGCGCGCACCTTGGCCGGATCGTTGGCCTGCACAGCGGTCGCAAGTGTCAGCGCCGCATCCGCCAGGCCGTCGCGCAGCGCCGGAGCCATCTTCGCCTGCGTGGTGCAAACCTCGGCGTGAGCCCGTCCGACACACGAGCCAGCCACCGCTACCACCAGCATCAGGAGGGCAGCGCGCCCACATCCCGTAAATTTTTCTTCAAGTTGCTGCAACATCTGTTGACACTCCGGAAATTGCCCCTCGCCAGCATAGGATGCGCCGCGCCGTGAGTCCAGTAAAGCCTTCAATCCGCATGGCACGCGCTATTCTTGTACCGGAACGCTATCCTACGGCCACCATCACCGTCCCATCACTACCATAGATGCTACGCCCGCGCTCAATTCGCCGATTCGCCGCTACCGCCATCCTCGCGCTGGCGGGCACCCTGTGCGCGACAGCCCAGATCAGCAACCTACCCGCAAATCAGCCAACGGCTCAGGTCGCGCCGCTCAGTGGCGCGCCTCCACAGACCGACGCCGCCCGCGCGCGTCGCGCCGAGGTCCGTTACGCAGACGGCCTGCTCTCCATCAACGCCAATAACTCCAGCCTCAACCAGATCCTGCGCGAAATCTCCCGCCAGACCGGCATGAAGATCACCGGTGGCGTCCGCGAAGAGCGCGTCTTCGGCCACTACGGCCCCGCCGCCCCCGCCGACATCCTCGCCACCCTCATCGACGGCACAGCCACCAACATGGTCCTGCGCCAGACCGCCTCGGCCGCGCCGGAAGAGCTCATCCTCACCCCACGCGGCGGCGGGGCCTCACCCCCAAACCCCAACGCCCCGGGCTTCGACAGCGGTGACGACGACGAGCGTCCCGCCGACCGGCCGAACATCACTTTTCCGCCCCGCGCTCCCCTACCCGAGGGACCGCAGCAACGCGCCCCCGCGGTCGATCCCGACGGCCTCCCCAATAGCATCCCGCGCCCGGCCAACAACGTGAACGGCAACCCGAACAACGTCTCGCCGACGGCGTCCACGCTGCCTGTAACTAACTCCGTGCCGCTCGATACCGTGCCGACGCCCAGCACCACACCGTCCACCAACGGCATCGTCGATGCCCCTAACCCACCCGACCCCAACACGGTCAACCCCGCCGACCCCAACGCACCGGCAGCGGCCAAGACCCCGCAGCAGGTTTACGAGCAGTTGCAGCAACTCCGCCAGCAGCAGCAGAGGCAATCCACGACCCCACAGTAGCCCGCCGCCACAAACAGCAACGCCGCACCCATAGGCGCGGCGTTTCGTCTCTACCGTCTATCCTCTGTCTCTAAGCAGCAATCTGTACGCTCGCCTTCGCGGCGCGCTGTTCCCGCTGCCTGGCCGCGTTGATCGACTGACCGCGCAACACATGGAACAGCCCCTGGCAGATTGCGTAAGCCACCAACACACCGAACGCCAGCGACGCCAGCACTGCACAGATCAACATCAACGAAGCACTCAAACCCAACTCCTTACACGGAAACCCAGCCCGGGCCCTCTTTCAATTCTGCCCGAACCTTTCCAGTTGGATGTGGATTTCTCGGCTCGCGCTATTGCCGAACCGGATTCATATGCACCGGCGCAGGTGCAAACGCGCTCAATTCGGCGACGGCATCTGGACATGATCGATGACCAGCACCGGCACGGGCGCCTTCGTCGGCTCGAGCTTCAGCCCCAGCTGTTCCTGAACCGCCGTGAAGATCGACGGCCCGCCATCCCCCGCGTCGGATGCAGCCGCCGGCCGGTCGTCCGCTGCCCACTGCAGCTTCACATCGAAACGCCCGGGAAGTCCCGTCTGGTCCACGACCGGCCTCCCCACCACCCTCGCCAACTGGTCGGCCAGCACCGCAACCGTCGCACCCTGATCGACGATCTGCGAACGGCCCCCGTCGAACTTCGCCCCACCCTTCGCCTCCTCCAGCTTCGAGCCGCGCTTGTCCACCACCAGCGCATACACCGGCAAATCTCTCTTCTCCTCATGCGCAACCAACCCGAAGCGTTCCGCCAGCAAGGCCTGCACCATCTTCTGTTTAGCCGCCTTGGCGTGGTCGCCGTCCTGCTTGCGCATCCAGTCGTCGACCGCGCTGTCCGCCTTGGCCTCGATGTCGAAGTTCTTCGACCGCGCCCAATCCGGAGCATTCAGAAACTGCGCGTCCGGCATATCGAACGCGAACTGCAGCAGCGCGCGCAGCGAAGCATTGATCGCCACAAACTGCCCGTCATCAGGATGCCGGTAGATGTGCGTCCGCCCGTCGACTGACTTGATGTTCTCCCGGATGGAAGCGACCTCGAACTGCGGTTCTTTCACCGCTTCGGCCTGAGGAGTCTGCGCTTCAGCTGTCAGCCCTGTCGCGACCAGCACCACCCAGAGCACCAGCACCCTCTTCATCCGCTCAGTCCCCCATGATGTGCAACATCCAGCTGTTGCAGTGTAAGACGTTTACCGCATCCATCCGCCGCTCCGCCCGTCTAATTTCTAATTCCGCGGCCACCGGCCCCTGCCGTCGATTTGCGCTTCTCCCTGTAAACTAGTTACTTGGCCGTCTGCGGCTTTTCTTTGCCTATGAGCATCACGCACATCACGGTCCGCGGCGCGCGCCAGCACAACCTGCGCAACGTCTCCGTCTCCATCCCGCGCAACACGCTCACCGTGGTCACCGGCCTCTCTGGCTCCGGCAAGAGCTCGCTCGCGTTCGACACCATCTACGCCGAGGGCCAGCGCCGCTACGTCGAAACCCTGTCCGCCTACGCCCGCCAGTTCCTCGACCAGATGGAGCGCCCCGACGTCGACGCCATCGACGGCCTCTCGCCCGCCATCTCCATCGAGCAGAAGACCACCTCGCGCTCGCCGCGCTCCACCGTCGGCACCATCACTGAGATCTACGACTACCTGCGCCTGCTCTACGCCTCCGTAGGCCAGCCGCACTGCCCCAACTGCCACCGCCCCATCTCTCGCCAGTCGGCCGACCAGATCGTTGCGCAAATCGTCGACCGCAACGCCACCTTCCCCGGCGAGCGCATCACCGTCCTCGCTCCCGTCGTACGCGGCCGCAAAGGCGAGTTCCGCGAAGAGCTCGAAGCCCTCGACAAGAAGGGCTACCGCATCCGCATCGACGGCGAGATCACCGACATCGACGAAGGCATGCGCCTGGACAAGAAGCGCAACCACACCCTCGAAGCCATCGTCGACCGCATCATCCTCAAGCCAGTTCCGGGCACGCCTGACGCCGCCGGCAACCCGCCCTACGACACCAAGCGCCTGCAGACCGCCGTCGTCACCGCCCTGCAGCTCGCCAACGGCCTCATCCTCATCGGCCTGCAGAGCCCCGGCGGCGGCTACGAAGAAACCCTCTTCTCCTCCTCGATGGCCTGCCCCGACTGCGGCATCAACGTGCCCAAGCTCGAGCCGCGCAGCTTCTCCTTCAACTCCACCTACGGCGCCTGCCCCGGCTGCAACGGCCTCGGCAGCATCTACGACTTCGACCCCGCAAAGACCATCACCGACTGGTCGAAGCCGCTGCTCGACGGCGCCATGGGCCCCGGCTCAGGCTCGCAATACCTGCTGCGCCTCATCAAGCTCGCCGCCGAGAAGTACAAGATCAACCTCAAGCAGCCCTTCTCCGCACTGAGCAAGGAGCACCAGGACCTGCTGCTCTATGGCCCGCCGCGCGGCGAAGGCGGACGCACCGGCTTCCACGGCATCTTCGCCTACCTGCGCGACAACCTCGACGAAACCAAGTCCGAAGGCTATCGCGAGTACATGATGCAGTACATGTCGGCCAGCGAGTGCCCGCGCTGCCACGGCCGCCGCCTGCGCCCCGAGTCGCTCGCCGTCACCATCCCCATCGCCGATGCCGTCATGCATCCGCCGGTCAACAAGCCGGAAAGCGACACCGAAGCCATGGTCGCCCCCAACGCGCGCCGCGACAGCTCTATCGCCGACTTCACCGCGCTCTCGCTCGAACGCGCTCTGCTCGGCGCGCAGTCCATGCAGTTCACCGGCCGCGAGCGCCTCATCGCCGACCGCCTGCAGCGCGAGATCATTGAGCGCCTCGAGTTCCTCAACGCGGTCGGCCTCGGCTATCTCTCGCTCGAGCGCTCCGCCGCAACGCTTTCCGGCGGTGAGGGCCAGCGCATCCGCCTGGCGACCCAGATCGGCTCACGCCTGCGCGGTGTGCTCTACGTGCTTGACGAGCCCAGCATCGGCCTGCACCAGCGCGACAACCAGCGCCTCATCTCCGCGCTCACTGACCTGCGCAATCTCGGCAACACCGTCCTCGTCGTCGAGCACGACGAAGACACCATGCGCAAGGCCGACTACATCCTCGACCTCGGCCCCGGCGCTGGCAAACACGGCGGCGAAGTGATGGCCGAAGGCACGCCCGCCGAGATCATGGCCAACCCGAACTCCGTCACCGGCCAATATCTCTCGGGCAAGATCGACATCGTCACCCGGCCCACGCCGGACAAGGCCCCGCGCCCGCTCACCGGCAACTGGCTCTCCATCGAAGACGCCACCTCGCACAACCTGCAGCACGTCACGGCGCACATCCCGCTGAGCGTGATGACGGTCGTCACCGGCGTCTCCGGCTCCGGCAAATCGACGCTCATCAACGACATCCTGTACCGCTCGCTGGCCAAGGAACTCTACGGCTCCCGCGAAGAACCGGGCGCGCACAAGGCCATCCATGGCGTCGACCAGCTCGACAAGGTCATCCAGATCGACCAGTCGCCCATCGGCCGCACGCCACGCTCAAACCCCGCAACCTACACCGGCGTCTTCACCGCGATCCGCGACCTCTTCGCCATGCTGCCCGAATCGCGTGAGCGCGGCTACAAGCCCGGGCGCTTCAGCTTCAACGTGCAGGGCGGACGCTGCGAAGCCTGCCAGGGCGAAGGCCAGCGCCGCATCGAAATGAACTTCCTGCCCGACGTCTACGTGCTCTGCGAAGTCTGCAACGGACGCCGTTACAACCAGGAAACACTCGCCGTAAAGTTCAACGGCTACTCCATCGCCGACCTCCTCGACCTGCCCATCGAGGACGCCGTGCCCATCCTCAAGGACATCCCCGCCGTCCACCAGAAGCTGCAAACGCTGGTCGACGTCGGTCTCGGCTACATCCATCTCGGCCAGTCCGCGACCACGCTCTCCGGCGGCGAAGCGCAGCGCATGAAGCTCGCCCGCGAGCTCTCCAAGCGCCAGACCGGACGCACGCTCTACCTGCTCGACGAGCCCACCACCGGCCTGCACTTCGACGACGTGCGACGCCTGCTCGAAGTGCTGCATCGGCTCACCGACCTCGGCAACACCGTCGTCATCATCGAGCACAACCTCGACATCATCCGCAACGCCGACTACCTCCTCGACCTCGGCCCCGAAGGCGGCGAAGGCGGCGGCCGCATCGTTGCGCAGGGCCCGCCCGAAGCCGTCGCTCGCGTGCCCGAGTCGCACACCGGCTACTTCCTCGCACGCTACTACGCGAGCAACGGCACACTCGCCGCCGCCGACCACCTTCCGCCCATCGAGCTGCCCGACTTTGAAAAGAAGCCGCCCAAGCCCAAGTTCATCAAACCCGAAAAGAAAACCGGCCTCCCCACGCCTTCAAAGGTGATGCCGCAATCCTCGTCCGAAAAATCCGCCGCAAAAAAAGCCGCAAAGAAGGCTTCGACCAAAAAGGCCACAAAGAAGTAACCCGCTAACACCAACGTCCAATTCCGCACGCAACACCACAGCCGCTACAATCACGTTTGTCTAACCCCTGTTCCCGTTCGCTGTTACCTGTTCGCTGTCCGCTGTTCCCTGTTCCTTATGAGCGACCTTCCACTCCCTGAGCCCATCCGCACCGACAAGGCTCTCGACATCCAGCACGACACCGACCCCGCGCACGATCACGGCATAGCGCGCCGCATCCCGCACCTCGGCCACGCGCTGCTCTTCTTTCTGATCGCCACCGCGTTCATCTTCATGGCGTCCTTCGTCACGCTGATCTCATTGCGTGCGTGGACCCGCGAGATCGCACTGCAACATCCGGTCGCCCTGCTCGCGACCCAGGGCGTGGCCTACGCGCTGACGTTCGCCGTGGCCATCCCCGTCTTCCCAATCCTGTGGCAGCGTTCGTTCTTCGACGGCATCAGCTGGACATGGCGCGCAGCTCGCCTCAGATGGTGGAAGCTGCTCCTGTTAGGCGGCGTGCTCGCTGTTGTCGCCGAACTTCTTGAAGCCACACTGAAGACATCCACCGGAACCGACCTCACACAGCTCCTGAAGACACCCGCCGCCGGTTGGACGATGGTGTTCTTCGGCGTCCTCGTTGCGCCCGTATGCGAAGAGATCGCCTTCCGAGGGTTCCTGCTTCCGGCACTCGCGACCGCCTACGACTGGCTCTCACTGGAGCGCACACCAGCCGGCCTCTCGCGCTGGCAACACACGACATCCCACACCCGCGGCGCCCTGGTGTTCGGCGCGCTGCTTTCAAGCGCAGCCTTCACCTCCATCCACGGCTCGCAACTGCACTGGGCAACAGGTCCGCTGGCCGTGCTGTTCATCATGTCGGTGATCTTCTCAGCGGTGCGCATCGTCACGCGCTCGGTAGCGGCATCCACGCTGGTCCACATCGCCTACGACGGTCTGCTGCTGCTTCAGGTGGTCGTTGCCACCCGGGGATTCCATCACCTCGACAAGTTGTAGGCATCGCTCTTCCGGATAAGATCGAGGGCGGCCCCGCAGGGCCGCCCTCGTCTTTGCTGCCAATATTTACGATTAAGAAATCAGCCGCCGCCGCACTGCCCCCAAACAACCCAGCAAGCCCGTTCCCAACAGCACCAGCGAAGACGGCTCCGGCGTATCGGACACGTAAATTGTGTAGCTGCTAGTCAAATCCAGATTGCCCGACAGGAAAAGGCTACCGTAGCCTCCCGTCCGGAGTTCCTGTGAAATGTCTTCGAAACCTTCGCAAGGTGTAGCTTCCGTGCATATGGGGCCGCCACCGTACCCAACGAGCGTTGGCACCGGAAGCCTCAATATCATGATGCCTCCATAAGGAGCGGTGTAGGCGGGTCCCTGCGTCGAGTTGGAAAAAAGGGCAACATCGGTTCCATCGGAGATCACGTCATAAAACGTGTTGTAAATATGCTTCCCGTTGATGGCTTCCGGCGTGACAGCAGAGAAGCGCGAGTAAGCGCCACCCATACCGTAGCGGGACGCTCCCACGTTCCCGGTTGTGATGTTCACACTGATAATCCCCGTCACCGTGCCAGGCAGACCAAATTCATCATCGGTAGTCAAGTGAGTATTGCTGAACGTGAAGACGTTGATCGTTTCGGGAGTTATCGTACCCGCGCGGGCAACAAGGGCTGACGAACCTGCCAGGAATAGCAATGTCAAAAGAACTCTGCGCATTATCTGTACCTCACAAGAAGTGGCAATGATGTTCTGTAAATCCAGCGACGCCGTATCGGCATCGATGATCAGATTTTCCGGCGGGCAATTCGGGAAGACGCTCCCAAATGTGCAGCAAATATAAGACGCGCATCACCCCGACGCAACAGATTTCTACGCTCGAACATAACGAATCACACAAGTCCTTTTCTTTCAATATTTCTATCTGCCACTACACCGAGTAAACTGATAAAGACATGATTCCCACGCTCGAATGGACGCCTGAAGGCGTCAGCTTCCTGGACCAGACCAAGCTCCCCCACACCGAAACCTACGTCCTCGCAACCGACTACAAGCAGGTCGCCACCGTCATCCGCGATATGATCGTCCGCGGCGCGATGGCCATCGGCGTCTCCGCGGCCATGGGCGTCGCGCTCGGCATCGATCGCTCCACCGCCGAGACCATCGCCGACCTCACTGCCGAAGTGGACGTCATCTGCGACACGCTCGCGAAGACCCGCCCCACGGCCGTGAACCTCTTCTGGGGCATCGCGCAGATCCGCGAGCTCTACAACCAGCTCGCCACGGCACACACGCCCATCCCCGAGATCAGGGCGCAGTGCGTCGCCCTCGCGCAGACGCTCTACGACGAGGACATCGCCAACCTCCGCAAGCTCGGCGCATTCGGCGCAGAGCTGCTGCCGCAGGAAGGCACGGTGCTCACCCACTGCAACGCCGGCGCGCTCGCGGCTTGCGGCTACGGCTCGGCGCTCGGCGTCATCCGCGCCGCCATCGAGCGCGGCCAGAAGATCGACGTCTTCGCCGACGAGACCCGCCCCTTCAACCAGGGCACGCGCCTCACCGCCTGGGAGCTGCTCAAGGACAACATCCCCACCACGCTCATCTGCGACAACATGGCCGGCTACTTCATGTCCAAGGGCCGCATCTCCGCCGTCATCGTCGGCGCGGACCGCATCGCCGCCAACGGCGACACCGCCAACAAGATCGGCACCTACTCCGTCTCAATCCTCGCCAAGGAACACGGCATCCCGTTCTACGTCGCCGCCCCGTTCAACACCATCGACACCGCCACTGCATCCGGCGATCTCATCCCCATCGAGCAGCGCGCCGCCCGCGAAGTCACCCACGTCAACGGCGTGCAGGTAACGCCCGACGGCGTCGGCATCGAAAACCCCGCCTTCGACGTCACGCCTGCGAAGTACATCACCGCCATCATCACCGAGCGCGGCGTCCTCCACGCCCCCTTCACAGAATCCATCGCGGCGATGGCCGAGCCCGTCGCAGTGGAGGCCTAAGCGTCCGCGGAACCCGCCGCTCCGTCTACTATGAGGTCACAGGAGCGAACCATGCGGACGTCCCGGCAACTGTTGTGCACTACCCTGCTGCTCGGCTTGGCCGCCAGCGCGCAGGCTCCCAATCCGGCCCAGACATCCACGCCAAAGCTCCAGCCCCGCCCGGCACAACCTGAAGCGGCCCAATCCAGCGGCTTGACCCTCTCCACCGGCACGCAGCTGGTCGTGGTCGACGTCGTCGTCGAGGACCGCGCTGGCAATCCAGTCCACGGTCTCAAGCTCTCCGACTTCGCCGTCACCGAGAATAAGGCGACGCAGACCATCAAGACCTTCGACGAGCACACCGCCGCCGACCTCACCCACGCCAAGCCCCAGCCAACGCTCAAGCTCCCACCGGGCACTTTCACCGACTACACGCCGACGCCCTCAGACACCACCCTCAACATCCTTCTCCTCGACACGCTCAACACGCCCATGAAGGACCAGGCCTACGTCCGATACCAGCTCCAGCAGTACGTCAAGAAAGCGACACCTGGAACCCGCATCGCAATCTTCGGCCTCTCCAGCCGCCTGTTCATGCTGCAGGGCTTCACCTCCGACCCCGAGATCCTCAAGACGGTCGTTGACCACAAGCTGATCCCGCGCGGCTCCGTCCTGCTCGACGACCCCAGCGGCGCGAACACCGACCCCACTTCAATGGCGGACGCCATGGAGGACGCCGGAGCTACCGCCTCCGCGATCGCGAACGTGCAGCAGTTCGAAGCCGAGTCGGCAAGCTTCCAGACCCAGCTCCGCACGCGCTACACGCTCGACGCCTTCAACCAGCTCGCCCGCTACCTGAGCGTCTTTCCCGGCCGCAAAAACCTCATCTGGTTCTCGGGCTCGTTCCCGCTTTCCATCTTCCCCGACCCATCGCTGGACGACCCCTTCGCCATCCAGAGCGACGCCAGCGACGAACTGCGCCAGACCACAACGCTGCTCGACCGCGCCCGCGTCGCCGTTTATCCCATCGATGCGCGCGGGTTGCAGACCGTCCCGATGTTCGACGCCTCGCGCTCCGGCCAGGCCTATGCGCGCAACCCCGGCAGAATGGCCAGCGACATCAGCGCGTTCAGCGCGAACAACGCGCAGGAGCACATGACCATGTCGCAGATCGCCGATGACACCGGCGGTCATGCGTTCTACAACACCAACGGCCTCGCCGAGGCTGTCTCCAAAGCCATAGACTCCGGCTCCAACTTCTACACCCTCACCTACTCGCCCACCAATCGCAACCCCAAAGGCGAGTACCGCAACATCCGCGTGCAGCTCGCGGGCGAGTACGCCGGTCGCAACCTGCGCCTCGCCTACCGCCGCGGCTACTACGCCGACGACCCCTCCAACCGCCGCTCCTCGTCCTCTCTCCTCGCTACGCCGGCTGCCGCACCTGCGAATAACACCATCGCCTCCGCGCACGCGGCCATGCAGCGCGGCGCGCCCACACCCAGCGAAATCCTGTTCAAAGTTCGCGTGATTCCCGCCTCCACCGCGATAGAAGACCAGCCCGCGCCCGGCAACCACGTCAACCCCAGCTTCAACCTCAAAGGCCCCTACCGCCGCTACGAAGTCGACTACGCCGCGCTTGCTTCGAACATCGCGCTCCCGCTCGGAACGGACGGCCACCGCCACGGCGGCGTCGAGTTCATCACCTACGTCTACGACAACGACGGCAGGCTCCTCAACATGGAAGGCCACACGCTTTCGATGAATCTCGAGCCTGCGACCTACGCGCAGCTCATGAAGACGGGCCTCGGCTTCAGCCTGCAGGTCAGTGCCCCCGCCAAAACCGAAACCTTCCTGCGCATCGCCGTGCACGATCTTACGAACGGCCACATGGGCGTCGTCGAAGTGCCCACCGAAACCGTCGCGCACCTGCCCGCGCTGCCACCAGAGCCCGCGACTGGAACACCTCCAGCACCACCCGCACCGAAGTGACACCGTGATTCCGGCCATCCTGCATCCGCGACACCGCTCCCTCATCCGGGGCAACCTGCTTGTACTCAGCAGTGTGCTGCTCACCTTCTGGCTCTCGGACTTCCCCCGGAATCGCGCCACGCTGCTGCTCGTCATCCCCACCATCGGCGTCGTCCTCGGCACCATCGACACCGCGCGCTGCATCCAGCGCCGCTGGACCCTCTACCACGGCGCGGTCATCCTCTGCCTCTACATGGACCTGATGGCCACCACGCTGGTGCTCTTCTCGCTGCTCTACCCCTACGTCATGCGCCTCAACCCCCACCACTAGACCTTCCCCACGACACCCTATTCCCTACTCGCTCTTCCCTGCTTTCAGTTATCCTCATCTCCGACGCATACGACCCAATTGCCTGGAGCCCCATGCCCGCGAAGACCGAAGCTTTTTCCTCTGAATTCACCTCCAACGCGCCCGACGCCTCCAACATGCGCTGGTTCGTCTGCTTCCTGCTCTTCCTCGCGACCACCATCAACTACATGGACCGCTCGGTCTTCTCGTTCATCGAGCCGCAGCTGCACGCCGTCCCCTTCATGGGCTGGGATGCCACTGCCGACAAGTTCCACCAACCGGTCTTCGACAACAACTTCGGCAACGTCCTCATCTGGTTTCAGCTTGCCTACGGCCTGGGCTTCCTCTTCGTCGGCCGCCTTATCGACAAGGTGGGCACCAAGACCGGCTACGCTATTGCGATCGGCATCTGGGCGCTCTCTTCCATGAGCCATTCGCTCGTCACCTCGGTCGCCGGCTTCTGCGTCGCGCGCGTCTTCCTCGGCCTGGGCGAGTGCGGCAACTTCCCCGCCGCCATCAAGGCCGTGTCCGAGTGGTTCCCCACCAAGGAGCGCGGTAAGGCGGTCGGCCTCTTCAACTCCGGCTCGAACGTCAGCTTCTTCCTCGCACCTGTCATCATCACCGCCGTCACTGCCCGTTGGGGTTGGCGCTCTGCCTTCATCGCGACCGGCTCCATGGGCATGGCCTGGCTGATCCTCTGGCTCGCGTTCCCCTACAACCGGCTGCGCCGCGGGTCTACGACCACCCAGCGCGACCTCGCGCCCGTCGTCGACGTCAAGCACCCGCTCAGCAGCATCCTCACCAACCGCGGCACCTACGCCTTCGCCATCGGCAAGGGCCTCACCGACGGCGTCTGGTGGTTCTACCTCTTCTATCTGCCGCAGTTCCTCAACCGCAACTACGGCCTCGACCTCAAACACGCTTACGTTTACATCGTTACGGTCTACGTCATCTCGTCGGTCGGCTCCATCGGTGGAGGATCGCTTTCCGGCTGGCGCATGAACCGCGGCCACTCCGTCAACTCCGGCCGCAAATTCGCCATGCTCTGCATGGCCATCTGCGTCCTTCCGCTGGTCTTCGTTCCGCACATGGGCACGCTCTTTCCCACGAACCCCTGGCCCGCCACGCTGCTGATCGCCCTCGCCGCCGCCGCCCACCAGGGCTGGTCCGCGAACCTGTTCTCCACCCCCGCCGACATGTTCCCCGCCACCGCCGTCTCCACCGTCGTCGGCATCGGCGGAGCCGCCGGAGCTGCGGGGGGCGCGGCCTTCACCTGGCTGGTGAAGCACAACCTCTCGCTGCACCCGCTGCTCATCTTCGCGACGGCCGCGTCGATGTACCTGCTCTCACTGGCAATCTTCCAGCTCCTGGTCCCGCGCCTCGGCGCCCCATCGGAACCCGAACTGCCCCTGAGCACAACCTAAGCCCAATAACTGCCTGTACTTTCGCGCGGCAACCACGACGGCAGGTCGCGGCTTCAGCCGCGACCATAAACGCCGCGCAGAAGGCGCTTCTTTGCTGCCGCAGCGACCGAATGCCTTCTTTCGCACCCGCACCACCAGCCGAGGGGCCAAATTCTGTCAACCCCCCAAGCCTGTGCAAAACTCACAATACCCGCATCACCATTCGCGATTTCTCAACGCACAAACCGGGTTTTAATTCCGCGCCGCCCGGTATCATTAATGAAGAAGCTCGGTAACGTAACAAGCCGGCGTCCCTCGCTCCCATACCCAGGGTATAACTCCTTTGATATCCATATTTTAGCGATACCCACCATCTATCTCCTTTAGAATCCACTATTTGGATCGGCAGGGGGGGGAGGGGGGGGTACCCGGACACTGATTTGCGGCGACCAGACCGCTAGCCTCTCCGGCCTCCCTTAACCCGGATTGCGCTGTCGCCACCGTGGATTTGCAACCCTGTAAACTGGCCTAGACCCGATGTCAGACACCCGCAAAAAGTTCTACCTCACCACGCCGATCTACTACGTGAACGCGCGCCCGCACATCGGCCACGCGTACACCACCATCGTCGCGGACGTGCTCGCCCGCCGCCACCGCCTGCTCGGCGACGACACTTTCTTCCTCACCGGCACCGACGAGCACGGCCAGAAGATCGAGCGGTCGGCGGCTGCGGCGGGAATACCGCCGCAACAGTTTGCCGACCAGGTCTCCATCCAGTTCCGCAACCTGTGGGACCGCATGGGCCTCACCTACGACGGCTACATTCGCACCACCGACGACAAGCACAAGCGCGGCGCGCAAAAACTCTTCGCCGAACTCTACGAGCGCGGCGCGATTTACCTCAGCTCCTACACGGGGCAGTACTCCATCGGCGAAGAGATTTTCGTTGAAGGCCCTCCGGGCACGCTCGGCCCCGACGGCAAGCCCACCGAGACGGTCACCGAAGAGAACTTCTTCTTTCGCCTCAGCGATTACCAGCTTCCGCTCATCGACCTGATCGAGTCCGACACGCTGGCGATCACGCCCGAGTCGCGCAAGAATGAGGTGCTCGGCTTCCTGCGCGGCAACGTCGAAGATCGCGAAGCGGTTAAAGCTTCAATCGCGAGAATGTCGACCAGCGAACAGGTTTCGTTCTATGAGCAAGCTAACGGAAACTTATCTCCGCTACGCTTTTCTGCCAGCGGCGAGCCGTACGTCCCTGGAAATCTCCGCGACCTCTCAGTCTCACGCTCGAGCTTCACCTGGGGCATTCCCGTCCCCGAGCCCGCCGCCAGCGCCACGGAGAAGAAGCACGTCATGTACGTCTGGCTCGACGCGCTCGCCAACTACATGACTGCCGTCGGCTATGGCTCGGATGACCCGAAAGACCAGGCCGAGTTCGCACACTACTGGCCCGCCGACGTCCACATCATGGCCAAGGAGATCACGCGCCAGCACTGCGTCTACTGGCCCGCGTTCCTGCTCGCCGCCGGCCTGCCGCTGCCGAAAGCTGTGACCGCGCACGGCTGGCTGCTTTTCGACAATTCCAAGATGTCGAAGTCGAAGGGCAACATCGTCCGCACGGAGACGATCCTCGACGCGTTCGGCGATCACGTCTACGGCAAGCAGTTCCCCGACAGCACGAAGGCCGAGCGCGACCTCTTCGCCGCCGACGTGCTGCGCTATTTTCTGCTCCGCGAAATCCCCTTCGGCCAGGACGGCAGCTTCAGCTTCGACGCCCTCATCACGCGCTACAACGCCGATCTGGCCAACGGCTATGGCAATCTCGTTAGCCGCACACTGAAGCTCGTTGACACAGGTTTGGACGGAAGCTTTCTGGAAGTCCACTCAATGGGCTTTGTACTGGGAACCGGCGTCACTATGGAGGACTCGGCCAAGGCCGGTCGATATGTCTGGACACTGGGAGAAGCTTCCTTTCCAGATGAGCTTTGGGACGCTTCGCCCCAGCTTGACCAAGCCGTCTCTTCTGCTCTCACTGCGAGAAACTTCTCTCTGGCCCTCGAAACCTTGCTGCAAGCAATCAAGCAAGTTGATGGCCTGCTCAGCGAGTCAGAGCCCTGGAAGATCGCCAAAGATCCCTCTCCCGAAAGTAAGCGCCGTCTCAATGCGGTTCTGTACAGCGCTGCCGAGGCCATCCGCATCATTAGCGCGCTCCTCCACCCGATCCTCCCCGCCGCCACCGCCAAAGTCTGGGCCCAACTAGGCCTCGGAGACATCGAAGCCGCCGCGCGCAACGGCGAGCTGAACAACCTGCAATGGGGCGGCCTCAAACCCGGCGCCAAGCTCGGCCCGCTCGCCCCCATCTTCCCCCGCGCCGACAAAGGACTCACCGACATCATGAACGCCATGGAAAACCCTAACTCGAATCTAGAGAACTCAAAGCTCAAAACTGAACAAGACCCCTCTGAGCTCACCGGCTCTGAGCTCCGGGCTCAACAAAACCCAGCCCGCCCCGAAGCGCCCCTGAAGCAGGCGGCCACCCCGACGCCCGCGCAGCCCGTCACCGACGACCCCACGCACCCCGCAGCCGGCCCGCGCTCGCTCGACGAGCCTTCCGGCATCCTGCCCGTCGGCGGCTCCTCGTCGCTGACAACAGAACGGCACGCCACCCCGCCACATACCGAAGCCCCGGCGTCCGGCATCTTCGCCGCTCCACTAACAACTAACAACCAAGAACTAACAACTCCCCAGATCACCATCGACGACTTCGCCAAGGTCGAGCTCCGCGTCGCCGAGATCAAGGTCGCCGAGCGCATTCCCAAGGCGGACAAGCTGCTCCGTCTCGAAGTCGACCTCGGCTACGAGCGCCGCCAGATCCTCTCCGGCATCGCCGAGTGGTACGCGCCGGAAGACCTCATCGGCCGCCGCATCGTCGTCATCACCAATCTCGCCCCGCGCAAAATGCGCGGCCTCGAGTCGCATGGCATGCTACTCGCTGCAAGCGAAGGCGAAAACGGCAAGCCCGTTCTCGCCACCTTCGGCGAAGACATCGCCCTCGGCTCGCGCCTCAAGTAATCAGGCCCTACATCTGCCCGTGGCTGACCGCCACAATGAAGTACTGCGCCGGCGTGCTGCCGACGTTCTTGAGCCCGTGCATCTGGTTCGACGCCCGAATAGATCACGTCGCCCGGCCCCACCGGCTCGGGTTTGCCGTCGTCGCCCGTGTACTCCAACTTACCTTCGCGGATCAGCACGAACTCCGTATTGCGATGCTTGTGCGGGGGATGCGGCTCCTTGCCCGGCGGCAGGAAAGTCTCGTGCAGTTCGACAAACTCGCCCGTCGGCAGTGTGCCGTGCATCACCGGCCTCTGCCACCCGCCATTGACGTTCGGCGTCTTCGGCAGCGCGTCGAAGCGGAACACCTTCGACTGCGCCATGTCGATCGTGTCCACCGTCTGCGCCTCAGCAGTGGTCGCCATTAACGCGAACGCCGACAGCACACCGCACATCTCGCGCCGGTTCATCGTCTTCATCTGCACTCTCCTAGCTCGCCGCCGGCGGCGCAAGCTTCACCTCGGTCGACGCATTCTGCACGCCCACCGCGACCACAAAATATCGCGCCGGCACCGAGCCTACGTTGCGCATTCCATGCGGCTGGTTCGACGCCGTGTAGATCACGTCGCCCGGCCCAACGCGTTCGGCCTTGCCGTCGGTCAGGTACTCCACCGTGCCCTCGCGCAGCAGGATGAACTCCGAATGCCTGTGGCGATGCGGCGGATGCGGCATCTTGCCGGCCGGGAGCGTGGTCTCATGCAGCTCCACGAACTCGCCCGTGAGCAGGTTGCCCTGCACTACCGCGCGGCTGTCGCCGCCGTTCGAGCTCGGCTTCACGGGCAGCTTATCGAAGCTGAAAACCCGCGACGACGCCAGCGGCGAGGCCTCACCCGTCTGCCCCTCGGCCACCGCCGTCATCAACGCAAAGGCGGTCATCGCGCCGCACACTTCTCTCCGGTTCATCGTCTTCATCTGCACTTTCTCCTATGAACGTTTACGCCTTCACGTCGCCGCCAATGGCGACGACCATGTACTTCGCCGCGGTGTCGCCGATGTTGCGCACGGCGTGCACCGTTCCCTTCGCCACGTAGAGCACGCCGCCCGGCCCCGCCTGCTCCACCTTGCCGTCGTGCCGGAACTCGAGCGTACCCTCCTGCACCAGGATGAACTCCGAATGCTGGATGGGGTGCTCCGGGTTGGGCGCCATGCCCGCTACCTGCATCGACCCATGCAGCGCCACCGTCTCACCCGTCGCCAGTTGCCCACGCAGCACATCGCGACTCTCGCCGCCGTTGGCCATGTGCCGCACCGGCATGTCCACAAGCCGAACCACCCTGCTGTCAGCCAAATCCACCATGCCGACATCCTATGCCCAACCGCGCAGTCCTGGCACGGTACTCTTAATCACAGCACCATGAACCTCATCGACTCGCACTGCCATCTCGACGACTACACCGAGCTCCCAGCGGTCATCGCCCGCGCTGAAGCTGTCGGCGTTGGCACCATCCTCGCCATCGGCATTGGCGACGGTCCCGACACCATGCACCGCGCCTTGGAGCTTGCCCACGCGCACCCGCAGATCTTCGCCACCGCCGGGATTCATCCGCAAGAAGCGCACCAGGCGACACCCGAGCATGTCGCCAAACTTGCCGCGCTGGCCGCAGACCCGCGCTGCATCGCCGTCGGCGAGATCGGCCTCGACTACTACCACCTCTCGAATCCCGACATTCCAACACAGCACGCCGCGTTCATCGCGCAGATGCAGATCGCCGCCGCGGCGCGCAAACCCATCACCATCCACTGCCGGACTTCAGAGCTTGCGATTCCTGCGGCGAAACAGAAGTACGAACCGGCCGACGCATGGGAGGACCTCCTTGCGCTGATCACCGAACACTGGACGCCCACCGGCCTGCCCGGGATCATGCACTGCTTCTCGGGCAACGAGCAGCAAGCCGCCCGCTCGCTTGCCGCGGGCTTCTATCTCTCGTTCGCCGGCAACCTCACCTATCCGAAGTCCACCACCATCCAGGACGTCGCACGCTCCGCCCCCGCCGACCGCATCCTCGTCGAAACTGACGCGCCCTTTCTCTCGCCCATCCCGCACCGTGGCGAACAAAACGAGCCCGCCCGCACAGCCATTACCGCGCGCTTTCTCGCTGAGTTGCGAGGGGTGCCCTACGAAACCATCGCCGAGCAAACCACCGCAAACTTCCACACTCTTTTCCCCACCACGCGGACTTAAACTTCGCGAGACATGGCGTTAAACTTCGCGCCCTTGGCGTCAAAGCTTTTGTCTTTCGCGCAAGTAGCCGCATAATAGAACCGCAAAGGAAACCACACATGGCAGCCGATCAAAGTTTCGACGTCGTCAGCAAAGTAGAAATTCAGGAAGTGAAGAACGCCATCGACCAGGCCACCAAGGAAGTCAACGCGCGCTTCGACCTCAAGAACTCGAAGTCCACCATCACGCTGGAGAAGGAAGAGGCCATCCAGCTCGCCTCGCAGGACGAGTACACGCTCAAGGCGGTCATCGAAATCCTGTCGCAGAAGCTGGTCAAGCGCGGCGTCTCGCTCAAGGCGCTGGAGTACGAAAAGCTCGAGCCCGCGGCGAACTCCTCCGTGCGTCAGAAGATCAAGCTCAAGCAGGGCATCGCCTCGGACGCCGCCAAGAAGATCACGGCGTTCATCAAGGAGTCGAAGGTCAAGGCCAATGCCAGCATCCAGGGCGAAACTGTGCGCGTCAGTTCAAAAGACCGCGACGTCCTGCAGGATGTGATGGCCAAACTGCGGGCGAAGGATTTTGGGATCGACCTGCAGTTTACGAACTTCAGGTCGAACTAGCCGCCTGATTTAGTCTCGCGTCGTTTGACCGTTGCGAGGGAAGTGATCTTCAGGCCATCGCCGGTTCTTTCGAGAAGCACGCGTGTGCCCGGCAACATTCCATACTTGTCTCGGATGGCTTTCGGAACTGTGACGCGCCCCTTCGTCGTCATTCGAGCGTACGTAACGATTGATTTGCTCGGCATCACACTTCCTCTCCGAGATTGACTCTACTCCTTGCAACTTTCAAATGGTTACAACCTGCTACTCTTAACGTCAGCGTGAGTTCCATCTCCATCGCGACTGCCACCGAGGTCTTCGACCTCCTCCGTGACGATCTCGCCGCCATTGAGCGCGAGTTCGCACAGCAGTCCGCATCCCCAGTCGAGGTCGTCACCGACATCGCGCGCTACCTCATAGCCGGCGGCGGCAAGCGCATCCGTCCGCTGCTGTTGCTGCTCTCCGCAAAAGCCCTCGACTGCCGCTCGCTTGCGCGCATCCGCCTTGGCGCTGTGGTCGAGATGCTGCACACCGCCACGCTCGTCCACGATGACATCATCGACGAGGCCAGCACCCGCCGCGGGCGCCCGTCTTCCAACACCACCTGGGGCAACGCCAAGTGCGTTCTCGCCGGCGACTGGCTCTACATGCAGTCCTTCCAGACAGCGCTTGCCGAGCGCAACTTCCGCATCCTCGACCTGCTCATCTCGCTGACCCAACAAATGGTCGAAGGCGAGTTGCTGCAGATGGAAAAGCTCGGCCACCTCATCAACGAGGAAGAGTACTTCGACCTCATCTTCCGCAAGACCGCCTGCCTGTTCAAAGTCTCGATGCAGCTTGGCGCGGCTGTAGCAGCCGCCTCCGACGACACGGAGCAGGCACTCGGCGAGTACGGCCGCAACCTCGGCCTCGCCTTCCAGATCGTCGACGACGTGCTCGACCTCACCGCGCTTGAAGACGTGCTGGGCAAGCCGGTCGCCTCCGACCTGCGCGAGGGCAAGGCGACGCTCGCCGTGATCCACGCACTCGAACGCGGTACCGGCGCGGACCGCGAAGCCATCCGCACGGTGCTCGCGGACCGCGCTTTCACACGCGTCTCGCACGCTGAAATTCTCTCGATCCTCAACAACCATGGCTCCATCGCCTACGCCATGGACACGGCCTGCGCCTACGCCGAAGCCGCCCGCCAATCCATCGCCGAGCTCCCCGAGTCCGACGCCAAGCGCGCCCTCCTTTGGGTGCCCGGCTTCGTTACCTCGCGCGACCGATAGGTATGCGCAGGATCATCGCCGCACTTGCCGTCGTGGCGGTCGTGCTCCTGGTGTTGATTGTGACAGTGAACCGGCCACCGGACGCTCTACCCGCCGGGACTAGAGCGGATCGAGTTCTGGTCAGCAAATCTGCGCACAGTCTCACACTGTTCGTTGGTAATCGGCCATTCAAGACTTACAAGGTCGCCCTCGGTCGAGGTCCCGGGAACGCGAAGCATCGCGAAGGGGACCACGAAACGCCCGAGGGTCTCTACGCTATCGACGCTCAAAATCCTCACAGCCGTTTCCATCGTGCACTCCACGTCTCTTATCCGAACACACGTGATCGGGAGAACGCAAAGGCTCAAGGCGTGCTGCCCGGCGGCGACATCATGGTCCACGGAGTCGGCCGCGGCTTGGGATGGCTGGGCACCCTTCAACACCACCTCGACTGGACTGACGGTTGCATCGCCTTGACGAATCCGGAAATGGATCAGCTCTGGGAACTCGTTCCGGTCGGCACACCGATCGAAATCCGGCACTAACTCTCGCGCTCAGATTTCCAACCTGGACCAGGCCTTCGTCTCCTGCCTGCTCGCCGCCGCGGACCTATGCGCCAGCATCTCGATCCGGCTATACTGCGTCCACAAACGAACGCTCGCATCGTTCCATTCCAAAGACAGGGGTCAATCCCATGTACAGGAACGTGCTGCGACCATTCGTTCTCATCGCTGGGTCATGCGCACTCCCAACCTGCGCGCAGCCAACCCCGAATCAAACAATCAAAGCCGACCGCATCGTCGTCATCAAATCCACCCACACCATGACGCTCTATGCAAAGGGCAAGGTGCTCAGGGTCTACCACGTCTCGCTAGGCAGCGGCGCATCTGGAATTGCCAAGCAGAAACAGGGGGACCACGAAACCCCTGAAGGCAGCTACACCATCAACAGCAGGAACCCGCACAGCACCTGCCATCTGGCGCTGCACATCTCCTATCCCAACGCGGCAGACCGCGAACGCGCCCGCAAGCTTGGCGTTAACCCGGGCGGGGACGTCATGATCCACGGCCTGCCTCCCGGATACGACTGGATCAAGGCCGGACAACAACTCGCCGACTGGACCTACGGCTGCATCGGTCTCACCAACCCGGAAATGGACGAAGTGTGGAAGCTCGTACCGGTTGGAACGCCGATAGAAATCCGGCATTAACTGCCCATTAGTGTGAGCGAAGCCTGCTACTCTTCGTCATCTTCGCCCGGAAAATCCCCATCTTCCTCATCAACCTCAACATCCAGATCCACAACTCGCACCGGCCCTCGTTCCGCCGGCTCCAGCAGCGCCTGAATTCTGCTCTCCGCCGCCGACAGCTGCGCCTTGCACGCATTCGACAGGCGCATCCCGTTCTCGAAGAGCGTTACGCTCTCTTCGAGCGGCAGCCCGCCCGTTTCGAGCCGCTCCACCACGCGCTCCAGCTCCGTCAACTGCTCCTCGAAACTCGCCACAACTCACCTCTCGACCGCGGTGCTAAATAAGCCCAAGCACCTGCGCGGCCGCGTTGTACTTGCCGAACGGCGCGCTCACCTGCACGCCCTGGACACTACCGCGAACCGCCGCCACCATCTCGCGCGCGATCGCGACGCCCTCCGCGAACGCGCCTTCCTTCGACGTCTGAGCGGCCATACGCGCTAGCGTCTCGTCCGGCACGCTCACGCGCAAATCGTTCCTCATGAACTCCGCGTTGCGCAGGCTGGTCAGCGGCCAGATGCCCGCAATCACCGGAATCCTGAAACCTTCAATGCGCCGCAGAAACTCCTCCAGCAGCCGTAGGTCGAACACCGGTTGCGTTATGCAGAACTCCGCGCCCGCCTCCACCTTGTACGCGAACCGCCGTACTTCGTGATCGATGTCTGGCACGCCCGGGTTCGCCGCCACGGAAATCGTGAACCCCGTCGACTCGCCCACCGGGTTCCTTCCAATGTCGAGCCCGTGGTTCAGCCCGCGCACAATGTTCACCAGGCCAATCGCGTCCACGTCGAACACCGCCGTCGCGTCCGGATAGTTTCCCATCTTCGGCGGGTCGCCCGTCAGGCACAAAATGTTCTTCAAACCAATCGACGACGCTCCCAGCAGGTCGCTCTGGATGCTCAGCACATTGCGGTCGCGGCAGGTGTAATGCAGGATCGTCTCGATCCCCACCTTCTGCTGTATCTGGATGCACAAACTCTGCGCGCTCATGCGGGCGCTCGCACGCGGAGAGTCGGGCACATTGATCGCGTGCACGCCGAGGTCGTGCAGATAGCCCGCCCCTTCCAGCTCCTTCGTGCAGTCGATCCCCTTCGGCGAGACGATCTCTACCATCGTCACGAACTCGCCCTTCGCGATCATCGCCCCAATCTTCGAGCGCTCCGCGAGCGGTGGAGGCTGCACAGGGTGCTCTGCGGGCACGACAACGGTGCCCGTCTTCGCGACGGCCTGCTCGCCCGAGCCCTGCGCGTCCATCGCCCTCAGCGCACTGCGCATAGCGCGAATGTGGTTCGGAGTCGTGCCGCAGCATCCGCCCACCCAGTTGGCGCCGGCCTTCACAAACTTACGCGCGAAGCTCGCCATGTACTCCGGCGAGGTCAAGTAGATGTTGCGGCCCTCGACGTTGCGCGGCATCCCAGCATTCGGCATGGCCAGCAATGGCAGCGTGGTTACCTTCCTCATGCACTCGATCACGCTAAGCACGGTCGCCGGGCCGGAGCTGCAATTGCACCCCAGCGCATTGACACCCAGCGCCACCAGGCGCGCTGTCGCAACCTCGGGGCTCGTGCCATCGAGGCAGTTGCCGTCCTCGTCTACCGTCACCATCACCACCACGGGCAATTGCGGCGCAACGTCCCGTGCAGCGAGCACCGCCTGCTCTGCCTCGTCGATCGACATCATCGTCTCGATCATCAGCAGGTCGACGCCACCCTCGGCCAGTGCCCTCACCTGCTCAGCGAAGGCGGCGCGAGCTTCGTCCAGTCCCGTTTTGCCGAGCGGCTCCAGCCTTACGCCCAGCGGCCCCATCGCCCCGGCAACGAAGGCTTCCGTTCCCTGCTTCTCGCGGATAGCGTCGACGCTCTGCCGCGCGATCTTTGCCCCGGCCAGGTTGATCTCGCGCACCTTGTCGCGCAGCCCGAACCGCTCCAGCCGGAACGCGTTGCCGCCGAAAGTATTGGTTTCAATTACTTCCGCGCCGGCCTGCAGGTACTCCTGGTGCACCGCACGCACCGTCTCCGGCTCGCGGAGGTTCAACTCGTCATAGCAGCGGTTGATGAACACGCCGCGGCTGTACAGCATCGTCCCCATAGCGCCGTCGCACAATACCGTGCCGCCGGCAAAAAGCCTTGCAATCGATTCCGACAATCTGTCTCCCCGTAATTTCGCGTCCTGCGTCGAGTCTTCTCTCAATCCTATTCCACTCTCATACGTCCAACCAAGACCACGCAGCACAGCAGTCAGCCGCAGGTCAGGCAGTGACGGTTTGGTATACTTTCGCTTGAAAGCAAGCTTGCAGCGCAATTCTGTGCCGTGGCTCGGAGTGGTTACCGTTGATGAATCGAAGTCTCGCCGCCCGGCTCTTTTCGGGTTCCCTGCTGACCGTCGTTGCGCTGCTCCTTACTGCCTGCGGTCAGGTCCTCTATAAGGTGCCTGCCAACAATTTCGCGAACCGCCCGATCCCTCCCAGCCAGCTGCTGCAGCGGGTGATGGCCTCCTACACGGCCAATGGCAGCCAGGGTGGTCTGGAGATTCTCGACGGTCTGCGCGACCTCCGCAGCAACATCCAGAACACCATTCCTTTCTTCAACATCAGCGGCTACTCCGGCGGCAACCCGACGACGATCATCAACTACCCCGAGCAGAGCCTCGGCTACGTCTTCTCCTCCACCGACGGCAGCCTGGTCGCCATCAACTACGGCAAGGAATCCACTGCCGGCACGGTCGCCACCTTCGCTCCGTCGACGCCATCTGTCTCGGCATCCGCTGATGGCACGCGTTTCGCCGGTGCCCAGGCAATCAACGGGCAGCTCGCCGTCACTGGTGGCGGTGGCACCTTCTACCTGAACCTGCCGAACGTCAACAAGGTGGTCATCAACCGCGGCAACAGCGTCATCCTCGCCATGGTGCGCAACTCCGACACGCTGTACCGCGTCGTCAAGCTCAACTCCACGACGAACCCCATCGTGCCCCCGGGCTCGGTAGACTGCCAGCCGCTGCTGCTCCCGGTCTACTGCGTCGTTCCTGTCCCCGGCACCTACGACCGCCCGTCTAACGTCTACTTCTCGCTCGACGGCAACACCGCCTACGTGCTGAACTGCGGCCCCGAGTGCGGCGGCAAGACCGCGAGCATCACCTTCCTGCAGGAAGGCGCGCTCACCACCGACGTGATCCCCACCGTCAATCCTCTCGGCCCCGGCGCACCGGATCCACGCTCCATCCTGCCGGTCTCGAACCCCGTTCCGATACCAGGAGGCGTTACCACCGTGCTGTCGAGTGGGACCACGCTCTACCTCGCTGGCCAGTCGCTCTTCAACCAGGCGAGCTCCGGCGCCCTCATCCCCACGCCTCGCGCCGACGGCCTGTTCACCGGCTACCTCACCACTCTGAACCTCAGCACCTACGCTGTGTCGAACCCGGTCAGCATCTCCGACGGAAACCACTCAAAGATGCTCTTCGGCGATGACAACACGCTCTGGATCGCCGCACAGCAGTGCGCCAACGGCGAGCGGCACGCGACCGGCAAGAACTACAACTGCCTCACCATGGTCAATCTCGGCAGCTCCACGCCCGCGGCCTCCATCGTGCCCAACGTCACGCCCGGTGGAACACCGACTGTGCCATTCCCCAACGGCAATCAGGACGCCTACTACTACGGCAGCGTCACCGGCCTCTGCTGGGTGCAGAACTACCACAAGATGTTCACGGCCTATGGCGGACAGATCCACGCCTTCTACACCGGCGGAAAGATCACCGCGGAGAACGACCCGGCAATCAACACCACACCCGCAGCCGGCACCGAGCTCGACAACACCCTCATCACCATCCAGGGCACCGTGCTCGACGTCGCCTACATCGACGCCGTTACAGACGACGCCGACTGACCCTCATGCCAGCCATCGACATCCTCGCCATCGCTGCACATCGCGACGACGTGGAGCAGACCTGTGGCGGCACGCTGCTCGTACAGCGCGCTCTCGGCTGGCGCACCGGCATCGTCGACCTGACGCAGGGTGAGTCCGGCACGCGCGGCTCAGCTGCGGAGCGCGCCGCTGAAGCCACCGAAGCCGCACGCATCCTCGGTGTCACGCACCGCGAAGCGCTCGACCTGCCCGACGGCAACATCCAGAACACCTATGACAACCGCCTCAAGCTCGCCGCCGCGCTTCGCCGCCTGCGTCCGCGCGTCGTGATCCTCCCCTACTGGCAAGGTCGCCACCCCGACCACTACACCACCGCCACGCTCGGCTACGAGGCCTGCTTCATCGCCGGCCTCTCGCGCCTGACCCTGCCCGCCGAATACGGCGCCGAAGGCCTTGCGCCGCATCGTCCCTACAAGATCCTCTACGCCTCGCTCTACGCCGACGTCCGCCCCACCTTCGTCATCGACATCACCGCGCACATCGAAACGCGTCAGCAAGCGCTGCTCGCCTACCGCTCCCAGTACGGCAACCAGGCCGACGGCAGCGGCCTCTTCGTCCCCGAAGAGGACATCCGCGAGCGCATGTTCTCCACCGCCCGTCACTACGGCCTGCTCGCCGGTGTCCGCTACGCCGAGCCCTTCGTTCAGAAGGAAGTCGCCCTCGCCGGCGACCTGATGACTCTGCCTGTTCAGAGCATTTGAAATATCGCACCTTTTCCGCTACGGCATGGAAGAGTGCTTCGATAGTTCCCTTTTCGATCCAATCCAGCTATGTAGGCATAACGTAACTCCTCCGTGAAACGGCAAAGGAAATGTATCCTCCTACCGATTCAACCGAAATGGCTTTTGGCATGGATCTGACGATTTCTGCAGAGCAGGTCGTCATGTCTGCCCATCGCTGCCGATAACGAGAGATCGCAACCTACAACCGAGCCGCTTTATGTCCGCCTTTAGCAGAACGAATAAGCCGGCGTGGTGATCCCGCGCCCGAAATTGGAGAAAAACGTGGATAATTCGAAGATATCTTCAAAGAATGAGCTCTCGCGCCGCACGTTTCTCGCTGGTGCCGGAACTGCCGCAGCCGTTACCCTGCTTGCGGGTTGCAGTGACGACAGCGTGTTCACACCCCCGGCGACCACCAGCTACACCGATGCCGACATCCTCAACTTCGCACTCAATCTTGAGTATCTCGAAGCCGAGTTCTATCTTCGCGCAGCCACCGGCTCCGGCCTTTCAACCGCCGATGCAGGCAGCGGTGCAGGCACAGTAACGGGCGGCGCAAAGATCACCGGCCTCACATCCGCGCAGCAGAACGTCCTCAACGAGATCGCCTACGACGAGCAGGAGCATGTTCGCTTCCTCCGCTCGGCGCTAGGCTCGGCTGCTGTCTCCCGCCCCAACATCGACCTCAACGCAGGATTCGGCGGCGCGCTCACCGCTGCTAACTCTCTGTCCGCCGCCACCGCTACGCTGCCGCTGCTGCCCACCACCTTCAACCCCTTCGGCAGCTTTGATCAATTCCTGGTCGGCGCATTCGTGTTTGAAGACGTTGGCGTCACAGCCTACAACGGCGCTGCTCCGCTCATCAGCTCAGCCGGCATCACTGCCGGATACCTCGCCGCTGCTGCGGGCATCCTTGCAGTCGAGGCTTACCACGCAGCTTATGTGCGCACCATCCTGACGGGCAACACGATCGTTCAGGGCTACACCGCATATCCCTACGCTCTGTTCGCGAACCGCATCGCCGCACTCCGCGGGGCGCTTGGCGGCAGTAACGAAACGCCGCTTGCCGGCTTCACTGCCACACCCGCCACCGTCGCCACCGTGGGCACCAGCACCATCGTCGCAGCCGACACCACCAACGCCATCGCCTTCCACCGCAACACCGACCAGGTGCTGCACATCGTCTACGGCGCCTTCTCCAATACTTCCGGCTCCTCCACCCCGGCAGCCGGCGTCAGCAAAGGCGGCTTCTTCCCCAACGGCCTCAACGGCAACATCTCCGTAACCCTGAGCTAAGGAGCACCACATGGCAAACAAAGAGACCCAGCAACTCGACAACATCATCGCGTCTCGTCGTGCGATGCTCCTCGGCGGCGGCGCCGCTCTGGCCGCTCTCGCAATCCCCTCCACAGCGAAGGCGGCCGCAACCGTCACCACCTACACCGACGCCGACATCCTCAACTTCGCCCTTAACCTCGAATATCTCGAAGCCAACTTCTACTATCTTGCCGCCTTCGGCTGCACCATCGACAAGCCCAACGCCGCCGCCATCACCGCCGGAGCCCCCAGCGGCGGCATCGGCATCGGCGCGGGAACCACTGCCGCCGGAACCACTGCAACCACCGGCGGCGCAACAGTCGTTCCCTTCGCCGATGCACGCGTTAAGTCCTACGCGATCGAAACCGCAATCGAAGAAGGCAAGCACGTCCTCTTCCTCCGCAGCGCCCTTGCCTCGGCCGCCGTTGCCCAGCCGGTCATCGACGTCAGCACCGTCGCCTTCACCAAGGCCGCCAACGCCGCCGGCATCCTCGGCAACTTCAACCCGTACGCAGCCGACGCCTTCTTCCTCATCGGCGCTTACATCTTCGAGGACGTCGGCGTCACCGCTTACCATGGTGCCGCGCCGCTCATCAGCACAAGTTCAACCGGCAAGACCTATCTCCAGGCAGCGGCCGGCATTCTTGCGGTCGAGGCCTACCACGCCGGCCTCATCCGCACCACGATCAACGCGCTCGACCCCAATAACACCGCGGGCTACATCACGCTCACACAGCAGATTTCCGCTTTGCGCGCATCGCTCTCGAAGGCCGTCGCTCCCACCAGTCCCGCCTATCCCAGCGGCACCTACGGCGACGACATCCCACTCACCACCAACACCAGCTACTCGCTCGAAGGCACGTCCAGCGGCGCCACCACCATCGTGAACGCCGACCAGACCAACGTCATCGCCTTCTCGCGCACCACCACACAGGTGCTGAACATCGTCACCGGAGGCGGAGCCGCAGTGGCCGGCACCAAGGCCACAGGCGTCTTCTTCCCCAGCGGCCTGAACGGCACCTTTGTCTAGCTTCAGTTGTTGGTTCTTAGTTCCTAGTTCTTGATCGACAACCTCAAAAGTGGGTGCCCCATTCATCGCGCAGCACTTGGCGCGATGGGTGGGAACCCACAACTCTCCGCCGTCGCAAGCTGTTCCTCCACAAACGCCACCAAAGCCTCACTGCAGTACTTCTCCGGACGCATCTCAAATTGCTGCGCCCGCGCAATCAGACTGGACGCCACACCGTCCCACCTCGCCACCGCCCCCGCCGGCATCACCACCGCATCGGCGCGGTCCAGGTACCGCAACGCCGACGCCTTGAAGTCCGCCACCCCCGGATCCAGCACACTCACAAACACATCGGGCCGCAGAAACCGCAGCACGCTGTTCGACTCGATGATGACGTTCTCTGCATTCGCGATCAGCTCCCGGAGCCGCGGCATGGCTTCCGCAAGCTGCCCCTGCCGAGTCCGCACCCACCACGACCTCGCCGCGCCCGCAGCCAGGTACCGCGAGGAATCTGTGCCACTCGTACGGCTGCGCTCCTCGCTGATCGCAATCGTATGGTCGGCCGTCTCGCAGTCGCACGGCTCCCCATTCGCCGAGCACACCCCATGTCCGAACTGCGTAATCTTCACCGCAGTCCAGCGCCGCTCCGGCAAGGCCGCAATCAGCCCCGCCACAACGCTGGTCTTGCCGATATTCCGCGTATGTCCGCCCACAACGACCACGCCCATCGGAAGACCCTCGCTACTTGAGACGCCGGATTCTCGCCAGCGTCTTCAGGTAGTCCTTCAGCGGCTCCGCCGGAACGCCCATGAACGCCTGCCCGGGTCCTTCCACATGCTTATGCGGAAAAACCCCGCTGGCCCCGCCGAGTATAACGCCATCGCCGATGGTCACGTGATCGCCCAGCCCAACCTGCCCGGCCAGCACCGCATCGTCTCCGATCACGCACGTCCCCGAGATGCCCACCTGCGCCGAGATCGCCACCCTCTGCCCGATGCTGCAGTTGTGCCCGATGTGCACCTGGTTGTCGATCTTCGTCCCGCGCCCGATCCGTGTCTCTCCTAGCGCGCCACGGTCGATGGTCGTGTTCGCTCCAATCTCAACATCGTCCTCCAGCACGCAACGACCCTGCTGCGGAAACAGCAGGTACTCGCGCGTCTCGCGGTCCCTCACATACCCGAAACCCAGCGCGCCGATCACCGCGCCCGGCTGCACCACCACACGGTCCCCAAGCTCCGCACCCCGACAAAGCGTCACGCGACTACCAATAATGCAATCCGCACCCACCACTACATCGGCTTCGATCACGGCACCCGCGCCGACGCGCGTCCCTTCGCCCACCCTCGCACTCTCATGCACCACGGCCGACGGATGCACCAGCGGCCCTTCTTCCGGCCTGCGCAGCGCCCGCGCGATCAGCGCGAAGGCATACTTCGCATCCCGCACCCGCACCACGCGCTCGTCGAGCACCTCCGCCGCAGCGGGCGCCAGGATCATCCCCGCCGCGCTCGCCAGCGCCGCCTCCAGCGCCGCATCGTCCTGCGCGAACACCGCAGCGTCCTCGCCCGCATCGTCAAAGCCTGCCACGCGCCGTATCTCCACCGCGCGCTCAGGAGCCTCCGCGCCGATCAGCGCTGCAATCTCTTTCGCCGTCATCAGTACAGGCTCCCTTCGCCCTCAGGCCGAGTCTTCCACCGCCGGTGCACCCACAGCCACTGCCCCGGATAACGCCGAATGTACGCCTCAATCGCCGCCGTAAACAACGCCGTGTTCGCCACAATGTCCGCAGCCGCGTCGCCCGTCCTTACCAGCTGCATCTCTTCACCGAACCGCAGCACGTACTTCTGCTCCGCCGCCTCCCATACCAGGAAGCCCGGCAGCACCGCCGCGTCCGACCTCAGCGCTACCCGCGCCAGCCCCGACGCCGTGCACGCCTCCACCCCGAAGAACGGCACAAATACCCCCTGCGGCGGCGTCATGTTGGTGTCCATCAGGATCCCGACCGTCTCGCCGGCGTGCATCGCCGTAATCAGCCCGCGCGCAAAGTCGTCTTTGTGGATCACGCGGTTGCCGTGGCGGCAGCGGATCGCATTCACCAGCGCGTCGACACGCGGGTTGTCGAGGCGGCGAATGACGAGTGACATCGGATATCCCATGAGCGAGTGGTAGAAGCTCGAAAGCTCCCAGGCGCCCAGGTGCCCCGTCACCACTAGGACACCCTTACCCTTGGCGCGGGCAGTCAGGTAGTTCTCCAGGCCCTCGTATCGAATGAACGTCGACGCCGACTCCGCCGTGTACTTCGGCATCTGGCAGAACTCCGCTAGTTGCCAGCCCAGCGAGCGGTACTCCTCGCGCAGAATACCGGCCCGCTCCTCGGCGCTCTTCTCCGGATACGCCAGCTCCAGGTTGCGCTCTCCTGTCCGCCTCAGCCTGCCCAGCAGCCGGAACGCCGCAGCGCCGATGCCGGCCCCTACAGTCCGCGCCGCCGGTCGCGGCAACGCGCCCACCACCGCCACCATCGCGCGCACCACGGCGTACTCCAGCGTTTCGCGCACGCTGGCCTTCGTCCTCACCACTTCTTTTCGCGAAAGGTCCAAGCCCTAAGTGTACCGCTGCATCGCAAACAAAATGGGCCGCTCGAAAGCGGCCCATCCGGTGGATCTATCCGTCTGGCTACTGCGCAGCCTTGGACGAAACGAAGTACTTCGCCACGGTCCGCACGAACGGCCGCGCGGGTTCAGGAGTGGGCACACTACCCTTGAGCACCGTGTCGAAGGGGATATTCGAGCCGTAGAACGTGCGCGTATCGCTGTCGTCCTGCGAGAGCACAGTGCCGTCCAGGTCGAGCCCGGCAAACAGGCCCTTGCTGCGCGAGTAGGTCAGGAACTCCGCGTTGAGCTTCCAATCTGTGCCCGCCTGGGCATTGCGGCCCACCGGTCCGGCAGAAGCCGCCGCGTCGCCGCCCAGCTTGAACTTGTTCTTCAGCATGTGCTGCAGGCCGTTCTGGTTCATCGCCACCAGCACCAGGTCGGTCGACTGTCCGCCGATCTGCCAGCCAAAGCTGCCGCCCGCGAGCTGCACAAACACCGGAGCGCTCCATCCGCGCGGAGTGCGGCATGTCGCCGCGCCCTTGCCGTACTGCGCACCTACAACAAACGCGCCCTTTTTGTAATGCGGAATGACGACTACGCAGGCTGCGCCCGCGAGAATCGATTGCGGAATGCCCTTATCAGGGCTCGCCATGATCTCGTTCAGCACCTCAGAGGCGCTGGCCAGCCGCTCGGCCAGTTTCGCAGTGTCGTCATCTGCCCGCACCGGCATCGTGCTTGCTGCGAATACCACAGCACAAAGTGCACCTATGAACTTCTTCATCGTCGTTTTACCTTTCAAAGCTTTGTATAGCGGTTCATCCGCCGGAGTCGGTCCCACTTCGCCGCGTTGTATGTGTGATGGATAGCCCATCCCGTAGGTTGCACGCGCGACAGAGCCATGTCCACCTTAAAAAAATTGGGGCCGCATGCACGGCGCGTCTCCGCGCCCGTTGCGACCCCATCTCCCAGGTTTCATGTTGCGGTTCATCGTCTCCCACGCGCCCACCGGGCGCAAGAGTACGGAGGAATGTATACCTTTGAGCAATTTTGTCGTGTTACGATCAATCAAAGCAGAGCACGGCTTCCATCTTGGCGACTTCCCCCTTCATTCCCGTTCTCCGCCATCGCCTTCAGGGTCAGCTCGACCCGGTTCTTTACGCCGGCCTTGCGCAGCATGCGCCCAAGGTGGGCTTTCACCGTAACGGTTTCCACCGACATCACTTCAGCGATCTCGCGGTTGGTGCGCCCGTCCATCAGCAGCCGCAGCACCTCCTGCTCACGCTGCGTCATCTGGTCGGAGAACCGCCCGCCCCCCTCGCCCGGCGCAAACGTCACGCCGCCCGCTTCGATCAGCCGCGCCAGCACCTTGCGTGGCGCCCACACCGAACCATCCAGCACCACCTGCATGGCCATGCGGATCTCCGCCTCGTTCGCGGTGCCCGGCAGGTAGCCTTTGGCTCCCGCCGCGATCACGGCCTGCACGTAGTCCGGCTCAACCCTGTCGCCCACCACAACCACCCTGGCCGTCGGACGCTCACGCCGGAACCGCGCCAACGCCTCGGGCAGGTTATCCATTCCGGCGCTGTCCAGTACCACCGCTGCGAGATCGTCCGCGGTAAACGCTTCCTCCAGCCGCACTGCGCGCGAGACCAGACCCGCATCCTCTTCGAGGATGGTCTGCAGCCCCACGAGCCGCAGCGGATCGGCCGCCACCACACCTACCTTCGCTTGTCGGCCGATACTCACACTCCCCTCGCCTCACAGCTTGGGAAGCACGATCCCCTGCTGGTTTTGGTATTTCCCTTTTCGGTCCGCATAGCTGACCTCGCACATCTCATCACTTTGAAAGAAAAGAATCTGGCACAAGCCCTCATTTGCATAGATGCGCGCCGGGAGCGGTGTGGTATTGGAAATTTCCAGAGTGACGAATCCTTCCCATTCCGGCTCGAACGGCGTGACGTTCACAATAATCCCGCAGCGCGCGTAGGTGCTTTTACCCACGCAGATCGTCAGTACATCACGCGGTATCTTGAAGTACTCCACCGACCGCGCGAGCGCAAAGGAGTTCGGCGGAACGATAACGCTGGACGCCTGCACGCTGACAAAAGAACGTTCGTCAAAGGCTTTTGGATCGATGATCGCGCTGTTGACGTTGGTAAAAATCTTGAACTCGTCGGACACGCGCAGGTCGTATCCGTAGCTCGAAAGCCCGTAGGAGATGCACCCATCCTTCACCTGCTTCTCGCTGAAGGGCGCGATCATATTGTGTTCCAATGCCTGCTTTCGTATCCACTTATCGCTCTTAATCGCCATTATTCTCCCCGTACCACAATGATTCTTTCACTCTATCCTCAAGCCTGCCGGCAGCGCTCGGCCAGCAGTCTATCGCAGGGTGCTACGTTGACAAGACGTAAACCCCTTTCTACCATCCTCGTAACGGGCGTAAATCGGTACCGCACCAGTTTTTGGGCTCTGCGGAAATAAGGAAGGCGACCCTCATTGATCAAGCAAGACCTCATCCAGCGTGTTGTTGAACGCACCGGCCTCTCACGAATTAAGGCGGAATCCGCCGTCGACGCCATCTTCGAAGCGATGAAGACCTCGCTCGGCGGAGGCGATCGCATCGAGCTTCGCGGCTTCGGCGTCTTCAACGTCAAGCCCCGCAAAACCGGCGTAGGCCGCAACCCCAGGACCGGTGCAGAAGTCAGCATCGCTCCCGGCAAGGCCGTACGCTTCAAGCCCGGCAAGGAACTCCACCTGCTCGACTGACCCCGATCATGCAGGGCACTCTCCTGCCAACCGCATATCCATGCGATAAAAGCCTGTGCTGGCCCGTCAGCACAGGCTTTCGTCCGCCCGGCCCTCAGGCCGCTGCATTCATCGACTGGATCAGCCCGCGGATATACCCGTAGCAGAACGCAAACGACTGCAGCGACCCCGGGTCCGCCTCCGCCAGCGGCACGTGATCGGGCATCAGCATGTACTCGTAGCCGACCTCCCGGTACACCCTGATCGCCTTCACAAAATTCACATCCCCCTCGTCCGGAAACACCTCCTCAAAGTCATTCCGCCCTCCGCGAATGTTCCGGAAGTGCACGTTGAAAATCTTCTTCCGCGAACCGAAGTAGCGGATCACATCGAATATCTCCACCGCCGGATGCTGCAGGTTCTCCGACACCGTTCCCTGGCAGAAGTTCAGCCCGTGATACGGGCTCTCGTGGATCGTGATGAACTTCTTCAGCCCATCGATCGTCCCCAGCACGCGGTTCACGCCCTGGTAGCCTTCCGGTGGCACGCCCGGATCCTGCGGATGACACGCCATGCGAATTTTGTACTCGTTCGCGACGGGAATCACGCGCTCAAGGAAGTACGTGATCCTCTCCCAGAACGCATCCGCGTCTACATGCCCGGCCTTCGTCAGCGGCGTGGCTGGATGCGCCTCCGACAGGCGCCACACATGGTCCATCGCATCGCCACGCCCCGGCCTTCGCCCGCTTCGCAGCACACCCAGGATGCTCATGTTGTACTTGATCGACGGCACGCCGGCCTGCGCGCAGTTGCGAATAAAAATCTGCAACGCCTCGATGTCGCGATCGCGCTCCGGGCTCTGCGCCAGCATGATCGCCGGATGCTTCTCGCGATCGATGTAGCTCGACTCCAGGAACGGCGGCGCCGTGCAGTCGACGCTGATACCGTACTTCGCTGCCATCTCGGTCATCGTCTTCAGCTCGTCGACGGTCGCATACAGCCGACCGTCCTTGATCTCCGGATAGCCGCAGATATTCCGCACACCATACCGCGCCAGGTACTTCAGGTGAACATCGTTCGTCGGCGCAGTCTGGTCGCCGAGTTTCATCTTTCCCGGTTGCGGTGCAGGCGCCGGTGCAGCGCTCACAGCGCTGCCGCCACCATGTCCCACCAGCATGCCAGCAGCACCACCTGAAGCAATAAACTGTCGTCTGTTCATGCACGCCATTCTAAGCTCTGCTCCGTCCAATGAAGCGGCTTGCGATGGCCGAGCTATAACTTAGGATATTCACGAGCAGCTTCATGACGAGAACGCAATCGAGGATTCCCAGAGCGAGTACCTGCTTATCCGCGATCTGCCTTTTGTCGATTGCGCTGCCACTGTCGCACGCACAGAATCCTCAAGCGAAGCCCTCTTCAAGTCACGCGGCAGGCGATAAACTGCCCGCATTCGAAGTCGCCACAATAAAGCCCGCGAAGCCAGACGATCACAAACCCATCGGGCTCTACACCTACCCCGGTGGCAGAGTATCAGCCGGACAATGCACGCTCAAAATGCTCATCCAATATGCTTTCGATGTCCAAGCGTTCCAGGTCAGCGGCGGTCCTGAATGGACTAGCGATGACATGTTTGAAATATCCGCCATTCCGCCTGACTCATCGGAATTACGCCATGCTCATCCGCGATTCATCAACGAGCCTCCAAGCGAAGAAGAGCGCAGGATGCTCCAGTCCCTCCTGTTCGAACGTTTTGGGTTGAAGATTCATCATGGAACGAAGCAGGGCCAGGTTTACCTCTTGAGCAGGGGCAACAAGACACTTCAGCTTCAGCCCGCGAAGCACGCCGACTTCCTGCCCATTCTGGCGATTGGTGGATATGGTTACGGTGGAATGAGCGGGCAGACTGTGTCGATGTCCTATATGGCCATGCGCCTCAGCCGATACCTCGAGAGTCCCGTTCTGGATCGGACCGGGCTAGTCGGCACGTTTGATTTCAAGCTCGAACCTCACTCAGGCGACTCGTCGCAGGAATCGAAGAGCAGTTTCCTGGATGGGATCTTTGAGTCTGTCGCAAGGCTCGGACTCAAGCTGAACCGGACCAAGGCACCGATCGACACGATTATCATCGATGAGGTATCGAAGCCGACCGAAAACTAATCTTTGCATTCCTGAAGGAAAGGGATCGGGCACCATCTGCGCTCCTCTTAGGGGTTACATCAGGTGCACGGCATCCACATCCACCACGAGATTCCTGCGCTGAATCCCCTGTGCCTCCGCCGCAACAAGCATCCCGCGCAGCGCCGCGCCCAGCACATCCCTCCGTTCGGCCTTCAGCAAAAAGTGATACCGATAGATCCTCTTCAGCCGCGAAATCGGCGCGGCCGCCGGCCCCAGCACCCTCACATCTTTCAGCCGTGCCCGCTCGAACCACTTGCCCAACGCAGCCGACCACGCCAGAACCTCCTCCACCTTCTCGCCCTGCACAATCACATTCGCCAGCACCGCAAACGGCGGATACCGCATCCCCCGCCGCATATACATCTCTTTCGCCGCGAACCCGGTGTAATCGTGTATCTGCGCGAACTTGTTCACGTAATGCTCGGGCTGATATGTCTGCACCAGCACACGCCCCGGCAACTCGCCGCGCCCAGCGCGGCCGCTCACCTGCGTCAGCAGTTGAAACACTCTCTCCGCGGCGCGAAAGTCCGGGAGCCCCAGCGCGAAGTCCGCGCCGACGACACCCACCAGCGTGACGCCGTGAATGTCATGCCCCTTGGCGATCATCTGCGTTCCCACCAGCAGGTTGATCTCGCCCGAGTGCAGCCGCATCAGCAGGCGTTCCATGTCGCCGCGCGTGCGCACCGTGTCGCGGTCCATGCGCCCGATCCGCGCTCCCGGAAACAGCTCCTGCAGGCGCTCCTCGCCCTGCTGCGACCCCGCGCCCATGTAGTACAGGTGCTCGCTCTGGCATGACGGGCAGGCCTTCGGAACGCCGCGCTTGTAACCGCAGTAGTGGCATTCCAGCCGCTGCCCCACGCGCGCCTCGCCGCTCAGGTCTTCGGCTCCGCCGAGCTTGTGATACGTCAGAGAAATCGCGCAGTTCTCGCACTCGATCTTCTCGCCGCAGCTCCTGCACATCACCACGAAGCTGTACCCGCGACGGTTCAGCAGAATGATCACCTGCTCGCCGCGATCGAGCGTTGCCTGCGTCTCCTCGATCAGCTTGCGCGCGAACAGCTGCTCCTGCCCGGTCTCGCGAAACTCCTCGCGCATGTCGATCATCTCGACCTCGGGCAGCGGCCGGTTCTCCACGCGCTCCAGCATCTCTACGCGCTGATACCGCCCGCGCTCCGCATTCGACCAGCTCTCCAGCGACGGCGTCGCCGACCCGAGAATCACAGTACAGCCGAGCAGCTTCGCCCGCATCACGGCGGTATCGCGAGCATGATAGCGCGGCGTCTCCTCCTGCTTGTAGCTGCCGTCGTGCTCCTCGTCGACGATGATCAGCCCCAGCCCCGGCACCGGCGCAAACACCGCCGACCGCGTCCCCACCACCACGCGCGCCTCGCCGCGCCGTATGCGATGCCACTGCTCGGCCCTCTCATCCGGCGTCAGTTGCGAGTGCAGTAGCGCCACCTCGCCGCCGAATGCTGCCACCATCTGCGCGGCCATCGCCGGCGTCAACCCAATCTCCGGCACCAGCAGCAGCGAGCTCCTGCCCGCCTCCAGCGCCCGCCGCATCGCCGCAAAATAAACGCTCGTCTTGCCCGACCCCGTAACGCCATACAGCAGCAGCGGCCGAAACCCGCCCTTCTCCATCGCCGCCACAATCGTCCCCAGCGCCTCCGTCTGCGCCTCGTTCAGCGCGTGCTCATGCGCATGCTTCTTCCCGCTGTCGAGCCCGCTCATATGGAACGCCTCGGCCGTCTCCTCCAGCCGCACCAGCCCACGCTTCACCAGCGTCCCCAGCGTCGACTCCGGCACCCCCACATCCGCCAGCCTCAACCGCAGCTCCCTCACCAACGCCCGCCCTCCCCGCCCCGCGAGCTCCGCCATCACGGCCAGCTGATTCTCATTCAACCGCGGCAGCCTCCTGCCATCCTCCACAGCCGGATGGCCCGTCTTCCCTGTTGGCTGCTCGCTGTTGACTGTTCGCTGTTCTTCGAGCACCGCTACCATCTCCACCCGCCGCGCGTCCCTCACCTCCGCCAGCGGCTCCCGCACCAGCCAGCGCTTCTTCGCCATCGCATCGAGCAGCGCCTTGTTCGCTCCCGTCGCACTGCGCAGCGCGGCGATCTTCGCGCTCTCGCCACTCTCGAGATAGTTCAGCACCGCATACTCTTTGTTCTGCTCTTCAACACTCAGCCGCGAGCGTCGCGACGACCCCTTCGCCGCCTCATACAGCGCCTTCCTGCCCTGCTCGCCGATGCGATAGACCCACTGCCGCCGCACCTCCGCGGTCAGTGGAAGCATCCCACGCAGCACCTCGCCCAGCGGCGCGACGTAGTACGCAGCAATCCACCGCGCCAGCTCCATCGACTCTTCCGGCAGCAGCGCCGCCTCATCGAGCACCACCTCAACAGCCTTCACCTCAACGCCAGCCTCAGGCGCAGTGTCATGCACACCCACCACAACTCCCACCAGCCGCTGCCCCCCAAACGGCACCAGCACCCGCGCCCCCACCTCCACCTCAAGCCCCCTCAGCTCATAGGTAAAAGCCCGGTCCAATGGCACCGGCAACGCGACATCGCAATAAAGGCTCACCATCTCAGTTTATGTCGATGATCAGTACACCCTGTTGAGAACGCACCCGCTCAACTCTGCCATCTGGACCGAAGCCCGAGCACCTGCGGGCGTAGTGGAGAGGTCGCAGCATTTACAAATTCTGCGGAGTGTATGCTGTCGCCATGAAGAAGTGGCTCGTGCGCTGTGCTGAACTTGCCTTGATTGCAACGGTGATCGTATTCACCGCCGCTTGGATCTACAGTCCATCAAAGACCGTCCGTGAGCGTGAGACCTATGCAGCTCTTTCCGCTTTCATCACACCTGGACTTACAGGAGACTCCCACGATCTAGGCTCCCGTGTGAAGCTAGTCGTGATTCTGGATCACACGTCAAACGGATTTATGCGAGTCCTGTGGCCCTCGCGACTCCGTAGAATTTCCGGCATAGAGCGCATACTTATGACTCTTTCATCCCTGCATACAAGTAAGTTCGAACCTAAATTCTCGATCCCCGCGCCCTACAAACTTGTTCCTTCGACCCAGCCACCCGGATACAGCGAGGCCGACCAACTCGCCAGCTACGGAATGATGACGTTCTCGCATACTACCTTCAATCACGATGCAACGAGGGTGACTTTCTATATGGAACACCTCTGTGGAATGTGCGGCCAAGGCACCTTCGTTGTCATGGAAAAGGAGAATGGTTCGTGGCATGTTACCGATAGCGCAGGAACCTGGATATCCTAAGCGCCCACCATTCATCACGGCACGCATATTGCGCTGTGCCTGGGAACCTCAGGTCCCTACTCGCCAATCTTCCGCGCAGCTGCCTCAGCCTTCTTCACTTCCTTCAGCGCCGCCTTAAGATTTTCCTGCATCTTCGTCACGCGCTCCGGCAAATCCACCGCGCCCACACTCAGCAGCTTTGCGGTCTGCGTCAGCAGCTCAAAATCCCTCCGCGCCACCCGCACCGCCCTGAACCCGCAGCAGAACTCCACGCGCCACCCCTGCCGGACCTTCTCCACCTTGCGCAGCACGATCGCCCCGATCGCCCCGGTATTCGCCACGTGCGTCCCACCGCACGCGTTAAACTCGATCCCCTGCATCTGCACAATGCGCAGCGGCCCCTCGCGCTCCGGTAACTTGCGCAGATCGCCGCGTGCCAGCATCGCCTCCGCCAGCCCGCGCTCCACCCAGTGCGCGTGCAGCGGACGCCCTTCGAACACCACGCGGTTCGCCGCCTCTTCCACCCGCACCAGCTCTTCCGGCGTCAGCCGCTCCGCACCCTCGCGCAGCACCAGGTCAATGGTCGACGACTCAGCACCCAGGTGAAACGACACCGTCCTTGCCCCCACCTCGCGCAAAAACATCGCCGACAGCAAGTGCTGCCCCGAGTGCTGCTGCTCATGGTCGCTCCTGCGCGCGGCGTCGACGTACCCAGTAACCTCCGTGCCCGCCACCAGCGGCTTGCGCACGAAGTGCCATACCTCGCCGTGCTCGTCTTCCTCGACGCGCTCCACCGGCACTTCGAGCGTCGCTCCGCTGCGTGCCACCGCTACCAGCACACCCGTATCCCAAGGCTGCCCACCGCCTTCCGGATAGAACGCCGTCCGGTCCAGCGCCACCTGCCACACCTGCTCTGTGCCGGCGCCCGAGTGCAGGCGGATGTCCGTCACCGTCGCCTCAAACTCCAACGCAGCCGAATCGTAGTACAGCCGCTTCGCTACCTGCGTCGCCACACTCATCGCTAAGTCCCCGCAACAACCTTCGACAGCGCTTCCAACTCGCGCCTGCTTCCAACGATAAACGGCGTCCGCTGGTGGATGTCGGTCGGCTGCAAATCCAAAATGCGGGTCGGCCCATTCACCGCCATCCCGCCCGCCTGCTCGGCGATAAACGCCAGCGGGTTCGCCTCGTACAACAGCCGCAACTTGCCATTCGGCACCTTCGCCGTCGGCGGATACAGGAACACGCCGCCCTTCAGCAGCGTGCGATGAAAGTCCGCCACCAGGCTACCGATATAGCGCGAGCTGTACGTCTTCCCATTCACACCTTTTGTGCGCAGCAGCCGCAGATACTCCCTGTACTCCTCCGGCCATTCGGCCGCGTGCGCCTCGTTCGTCGAGTAGTACTGCCCCTGCTCGGGCATCGTCATCCGCTCGCTGCTCAGCACAAACGCACCGATGGTCGGATCCAATGTGAACCCATGTACACCGTTGCCAGTCGTATACACGAGGACCGTTGACGGCCCATACAGCACATACCCTGCGGCTACCTGCTTGTATCCGGGCTGCAGAATCGACGCCTGAAGATCGCCCTCGTTCAATGGCAACCGCCGTTGAATACTGAAGATCGTGCCCACATTGACGTTCACGTCGATGTTCGACGACCCATCCAGCGGGTCGAAGATGACAATGTATTTGCCGCGCTCCGGGTTCTGATTGATGATTACGGGCTCTTCGTCTTCTTCGCTCACCAGCGCGGCCACGCTGTCGCGCAAACCCAGGCAGTGCAGCAGCGCGTTGTTGGCGTAGACGTCGAGCTTCTGCTGCTCTTCGCCCTGCACGTTCACCGCTCCCTGCGCCCCCAGAACGTCGCCCAGTCCCCCGGTGCGTATTTTCGCCTCGACCATCTTCGTCGCCAGGGTAATGCCGCTCAGCAGCCAGCTGAACATCCCGGTCGCTCCGGTGGCGTGTTGCTGCTCCTGCAGCAGGTGCTGCTGCACGGTCGTAATCATGTTTGTCGGTCGATTCGCCATACGTAGCCGAACCATAGCATCCGCCCAACGCCACCGCCAATAGAAACGCCCGCTTATCGCCCTGAAATCTCCCCCGACGCCCGACTCTCAGGGTTCCACTGGTCCTCTCTAGTCGCAGCTTTCCCTGTTCCGCGACTGCGCGGCGATAGCCGCCTGCAAAGCAGGAACATCGTGCACAAGCGACGCCGTCATCGCCCGTGCAGCCTCTTTCGGAAGCGACGCGTAGGCCAGCTGGGAGAGCCGTACAGCACGTCTGGCTCGCTCGTACTGTTGCACCCGGGCGTATGCGGGAAGTTCGGCGAGAACGGTTGCGGAGAACTCCACCGGATCCCCGATCTTGACCCTCGGCGTAGTCTGGGGCACGCGGCTAAACATCTTTTCCGCAGCCTTTGAGCACTCCGAACGCTGATGTTCATACTCCGGATCGACCGTAAGCTCCACGCCTACGAATCCGATCGTGAGCACCGGTTTGGCAATAACGTTGGTACGGATGTTGCCCACAAACGAACCGTCGCTGACCGAGCAACTGACGGAGATATCGAAGTTCGCTTCCGTGCCAGCCACACTCAAAACCAGTTCGTTTTTCTCAAGTACGCACCGCACAGAGACGGTCTTGGAAACAAACTGCGCGTGTTGCTTATTGAAAGTCCCGGCGATTACGTCGAGCGCAAGCGTCGTGTTGGCGGTGATGGCATGGCCCTCGACGGTCCAGGTGAGGACAGGTATGCGGTAGCGCTGCGTTTCGATGCGCAGCCGTACGGTTTCGTCGCGATGGGCGATCGTGTACTTGTAGTCCTTCGAGACAATGCAGCACTGCGGCAGGATTTCGCAGAGTTTACTATCCTCAGGATTCGGCCGAAACGTTCCGTTCTCGACCGTCCGCTTGTCTAGCTTGATGATGCCGTTGATGCGGGCCTGGTAGTCGCGATCGATGGGAATAACCGTAGCTCCATGCTGATTGGACCAGTAAGCCTGAACGTGGACTCCGCTCACCCACGCGGTCTGTTTCGTTCCACTGGAGACGGCGGCATCGCCAATTTCCGCGCCGCTGGCGGACGGGTTGTTGCCGGCGTACCAGGTGGTGCTCTCGGGGTCGGTGAGCAACTCCACAAGCTCATGGGACATGGTGCGCAGCGCGTCTTCGGGGTCTTCTCCGGTTTCCGGGCCGAAGGAGCGTATCCACCCGACGTAGAAATAGTCGCGCTCCAGAAAGTCCTGATTGAAGTCCGAGGTGTGTGCCCCGTTGTTGCCAGTATTTTCGACGAAGCCTTTAGGCATGAAAACAAGCGAGGCGATGCGTTCATCGTCCGGATCCGGGTAGACGTTGTCGTCGATGAGAGAGTCGATCAGATCGGGCACCACGTGGTAGTCGCCCGTCGAGTTGAAGGCGCCAGGAGCTCCGGGCCGGGTCACGGTCAGCGAACCGCGCCAGTGTGGACGTTCAATACCGTACTGCTTGAGTTCGGAGAAGTAATCCGTATTGAGCAGCGTCTGGGCACGGGTTTGGATAAGCGCCCGCCGGGTGCTGCCCTCCGGAGAGTTCCACCAGTCGCCCCAGAAGAGCAACTCGACGCCGAGGCCGCTGCCACCCGGACCTCCATGATTCTGCACCGAGGACCCGGCCAGAATCGAGTCCGCAAAAATCAGCAACGGAACGTTAGGGTGTGACCACGAACTCTGCAGAGCCTGTTCGTTGAACAGGTAGGTAAAGTAGGAACGGTCGTCGACGATATTCGTGATCGTACGCGTGATCGGCATGGCGAAACCTCCTTGGCAAGTACGACGTGAGACGTATTGCGCGAGCCCGTATCGATCCCGTGCCCGGAAATTCCACCGCCCAGGCTGTATTGGTTTGGAGGCATCCCATCGAGACACCCTCAAGTGCCAATCACCTTATCACGCTTCGTTCAAAGACCTCCGCAACCACCTACAATCCCAACATGGTCTCCCGCCGCCGCTTCCTGCTCTCCGCAGCCGCCACCGCGCCCGCCCTCGCCCTGCATGCCCAGGAAAAACCCGCTGCCGAGAAAGCCCCCGCACCGCCGGCCGACACCCTCCCCGCCTCCATCCTCGCGCTCACCGACCGCCGCAAGGACATCATTCCCATCACCATCGACGAGCGCCAATCGCGCCTCGACCTCGCCCGCGAGCTCATGAAGCAGTACAAAATGGACGCCATCCTCATCACCACCGGCTCCTCGCTGCAGTACTTCACCGCCGCGCGCTGGGGCCAGTCCGAGCGCCTCTTCTGCTACGTTCTCCCCGCGGCCGCTGCACCCTTCGTCGTCTGCCCGTACTTCGAGCGCGACCGCCTCGCCGACCTCCTGCTGGCCTTCCCCGAACGCGAAACCACGCTCTCCTTTCTATGGCAGGAAAACGACGACCCGTTCACCATCCTGCAGCGGTCGTTCGCTGAAGCGGGTATTACGACGGGCACCGTCGGCATCGAGGAGCACACCCAGTTCGCCTTCGCCAACGCCATCGCGGGAGCCTGCCCGGCGATCAAGTTCGTTTCCGCCACGCCCGTCACCGCGGGCTGCCGCTCGCTCAAATCCCCCGCCGAAATCGCGCTCCTGCGCCTCGCCAACGCCATCACCCTCGACGTCTACAAGGCCGTCTTCCTCGCCTGCGGCCCCGGCGACACCAATCACCGCTTCACCGACCTCGTCTCCAAAGGCTACGAGCGCTGCGGCGTGCGCGGCGACGCCTCCTGCCAGGTCGGCCCCAACTCCGCCGTCCCCCACGGCACGCTGAAGCCGCAGACCATCCGCGAAGGAGAAATGGTGCTCATCGACGACGGCTGCACCGTCGAGGGCTACACCTCCGACATCTCCCGCAGCTTCGTCTACGGCACGCCCACAGACTTCCAGCGCGAGATCTTCCAGCACGTCCACAACGCGCAGTCCTCCGCCCTCGCTGCCGCGCATCCGGGCGTCGAAATGCAGGCCGTCGACGCCGCCGCGCGCGCCGTCATCACCGCCGCCGGCTACGGCCCGGGCTTCAGCTACTTCACGCACCGCCTCGGCCACGGCATCGGCCTCGACATGCACGAGTGGCCCTACCTCGTCCCCGGCAACACCCAGAAGCTTGCCCCCGGGATGCTCTTCTCCAACGAGCCCGGCATCTACCTGCCCAACAAATTCGGCATCCGCCTCGAAGACGACATGCTCCTCACCGACAAGGGCGCCGAGCTCCTAACCCCCCAAAGCCCCAGCCTCCATGACCCCTTCGGCATCGCCGCCATCACACCCGAAAACACCCCATCAACAACTCCGAAACCCGCAGAGTCAAAGCCGGAAAACAAGCCGCCAGATATACCGAAATCCTAAGACTCTTATGGGTTCGAAGCGTAGAATGAATCTAGGAGAAAACCCATGGCCGCCGCCCAAGTGGTTCCCGTTTCCTACCGTGCTTCCTTCGATGAGTCGAAGCAATCGGACCGTCAGGCCATGGTTGATTCCGTTTTGGGCACGATGGGTGCGGAAGATGAAAATCCCTCCGAAGAAGCTCTCGCTCTCATGCAAAACTTCATTGCCGGCGAGATAACTCTCGACCAAATGTCCGAGGCCATCTTGGCTCAAGCTGCCCGGAAGGTGCATGAAGCCAATTCTCGCAGACTCGCAGTTCGATGAAGAAAATCATGTCCTGAAAAATAAGCTGAACCTGACCGACCCGGACGAGCTAACCAAGCTCGCAGCCGACTTCACCTCGGCCAGGTCCGCACAATTGCTTTCGCGGCCGATCATCGGAAACTTCGATATCGCTCACTTACGAGCGATCCACAAATATTTATTTCAGGACGTCTTTCAATGGGCCGGTGACTTCCGCGAAGTCACAACCTCGCGCACAAGTTCCTTCGGGTTTCCGCCGCCAATGTACATAGCCTCATCGCTCGAAACGATCTTCGGACAATTGCGCGGTGAAAACCATTTGCAAAATCTCGACGCCGACCGCTTCGCCACACGAGCCGGACACTACCTTGGCGAGATCAACGCGGTTCATCCTTTTCGCGAAGGCAATGGGCGCGCTCAAAGAGAATTCATAAGAAGCCTCGCCGCCCAAGCAGGCTACATCCTCGTTTGGCATAACCTCACATCCGCCGAAAACAACGAAGCTTCGCGCATAAGCTTCGCCACAGGCAAAAGCTCCGGATTAGCCGCTCTCATCCGCAAGCGTCTCACTTAATGCACTGGGGCCCATCAACGGATGTACACTCTCTGCGATGCCCGACGATCCCCAACGCGCGCCTGCGCCGCCCGACCCCGCCTCCCGGATCGCGTGCAATCACTTCGGCTGCGATGCTCAGCCCGGCGAGCCCTGCATCGACCGCAGCTTCGCGGGCGGCGAAGAGACCATCACAGCGTTCCTCATCGACGCCAAACCCGCCTTCCACGCCGAGCGCATCGCTATGGCCGCCGACATATCCGCCATCATCGACCAGCCAGACGACAACCCACTCTCAGCAGACGACTTCGACGAAGCCGCAGAAGACTCCGGCCTCTTCTAAACCTTCGCCACTCGCAATCCGCGACCCTACTTCGTCAGCACCATCAGCTCTAGGCCGCTCGCCGCCCCGGCCTGATGAAACACCGTCTCCGTAGCCTTCTTAAAATCCTCCGGCTTGGCCTTGTAAATATCCTCGAACACCTGCGGGTTCCGATCCACCAGCGGAAACCACGAGCTCTGCACCTGGACCATGATGCGGTGCCCCTTCAGGAATGTGTGGTTCACATCCTGCATCGTGAAGTCGACGGCCGTCACCTTGCCCGGCGTCAGCGGCTCGGGCTTCTCCCATGAGTTGCGAAACTTCGCCCGCATCGGCTCGCCGCGCACCATCTGCTCATAGCCGCCCATGATGATGGGCGGAGCGCCGACGACTCGCTTGCCCTGCGACTCCTGCTCCGCGTACTTGAAGTCCTCCGGGTACACATCGATCAGCTTCACCACAAAATCCGAGTCCGTTCCCGTTGACGCAATCTTCAGCTTCGGTTTCACCGGCCCGACGACCGTCACATCCTCGGTCAGCGGCTCCGTCTCATACACCAGCACATCCGGCCTGCGCCCCGCGAAGCGCTGATCGTCATCCATGTAACGCTGCGGCGTCGTGTCCGTCGTGTACTCCGTAAAAGGCACCGGATGCGCCGGATCGCTCACGTACTCGTCTTTGCTTGCGGTCACCGTTGGCGCGCTCCACCCCAGCCCTCCGCCCGGCTGGAAGTACAGCATCTTCGCCGTCGTATTCTTCGGCGGCCACACGTCATACTTCTTCCAGACATTGCTTCCCGTCTCGAACGTGTAAGCCTTCGGCATCGGCTCCGTCGCCGCCCCCTTCAGCCATTTTTCGAAGAACGGAAACTCGATGTGCTCGCGGTAGAACACACTCGTCTCCGACCCGAACTGCACATCGCCCAGCGACGCTCCCGTGTTGCGCGCCCATCCGCCATGCACCCACGGCCCTTCCACCAGCATGTTCTGCGGAGTCCCGGGGCTCTGCGCATCGATCGCATGAAACACCTTCACCGGCCCCGACAGGTCTTCCGCATCGAACCACCCGCCGACCTCCATCGTCGCCGCCTTCACGCCATGCATGTGCGCCGAGATGTTGCGCGACTTCCAGTAATCGTCATAGGTCGTGTGAATCACCTGGTCGTGAAAGTAGGGATTCGTGCCGCCCTTCGGAGTATCCAGCGCACCCAGCGTCCCCATCTTCAGGTAGTACGCATACGCGTCCTTCATCCCCGGATCGAACCGGCTGCGCGCCTCTGTCGTCAGCGGATTCTTCTGTGGCCCAAAGAAACCCGCATAAAAAGAGTGGTTCTGCTCCAGCATCATCGCGCCGCCGTGATACGCATCGTCGCCCATCCACAGGTCGGTCACCGGTGCCTGCGGGCTCGCCGCCTTGATCGCCGGATGCCCATCCACGATGCTCGCCGCCGCATAGAACCCCGGATAGCTGATGCCGAGAATTCCCACCTTGCCATTGTTCGCCGGCACATTCTTCAGCAGCCACTCGACCGTGTCGTACATGTCAGTCGACTCATCAATGCCCTTGCCATCCTTCGACGGTGTCATCTCCAGCCACTGACCCTCACTGGCCCAGCGCCCGCGAACATCCTGGCACACCATGATGTACCCGCTGTGGATCAAATCCGTATTTCCTGTCACCCGTGGCGCATTCTTGTCCTCGCCATACGGCGCGCAGCCATACGGAGTCCGCGTCATCAGGAACGGATACGGCCCGGCATCCTTGAACTCCTTCGCCACCGGCGTATACACCGCCGTGTACAGCTTCACGCCATCGCGCATGGGGATGTGGTACTCGTGCTTGACATAGTGCGTCTGGAAGTACGCCATCATCTCGCGCTGCTGTTGCTGCGCGGAAGGCGCTGCCGGCGCCTGCGCTGCAGCCGCCAAAACCTCACCCGCCAACATACCCAGACACAGCACCGCCCGTACTCGATTCATCCGATTCTCCTGACGCAGATCTCCATACTGAAATCTCCCCGGATTTTACCCGCTCCCGCCCCAACGGCCCGAGGCCGCATCCTTCTGGCATACTGCTCTGATGAGTTTTCCGGGTTCCCGCACGTCCTGCTTCGCGCGTCCGGCGACCGTGTGCCTCCTCCTCATACTCCTGCTCGCCGCCTCGCTCCGCTGCACCGCGCAGCAGGTCCCCGCAACCGGCGACGCGCCTCCACCGGACGAAAACGCCACAATGACGTTGCACGTCTACACCAACCTCGTCCAGATCCCCGTCCTCATCCTCGGTCCCCTGCGCGATACCGCGCCCCGGTTCGACCTCAAGAAGCTCGTCGTCACCCTCGACGACCGAAAGCCGTTCCACCCCGTGCACGTTCGCCCCGAAGGGGACGACCCCATCGCCCTCGCGATCCTGGTCGACGTCAGCGACCCGCAGAACCGTCTCCTGCCGGAGCTTCCATCCGCGTTCGAAAAGCTCGCGCGCGCGCTCCATCCCCAAGACCGGGTCGCCGTCTACTCGCTCGACTGCACGCTCTCGCGCGTTGCCGATTTCCACGCGCCCGACGCCGAGATCCTCAGCACCGCCGCCGTCAATGCACGCAAGGCCGCCTCGCCCCGCAACGAAAAGCGCCGCAGAAACTGCAACGACGCCGTGCGCCTCAACGATGCGCTGGTCGCGCTTACCGATCAAGTGTGGGACCAGACCGGCCGCCGCGTCATCCTCGCCATCTCACCCGGCGCGGACGTCGGCAGCGTCGCCAGCGACGATGACGTTCACAAGATCGCCACCGGCCACGGGGTCGCCATCTTCGGTATCGCGCCCGTCGACCCCGACGTCAGCTATGTCATGATGTCCCCTCGCCGCGGCGCCGCCATCCAGAACACCCCGGCCACGCAGCACGTCTCACCGCGGTTCGAGTACATCTGCGAAGCCTCAGGCGGCATCGGGCGCACCGCGACGGACAACACCATCAACACCCAGCTACAGCTTTTCGTACGCAACCTCCGGGAGCGCATCGTCATCGAGTTCCCGCGCCCCAAAGACACCTCCGCTGGAAGTCACATCATCGACGTCCTGCTGCCGGGCAGCAACACATTCATCCGTTCCGCCGGCGTCTCAGTGCCCCTTCCCGATCCCAGCACCCTCGCTGACCCCAACACCATCCGCCCCGGCGAAGCCCCTCCACCGGACACAGCGCCTCCACCGGTCCCCGACACCCCGCAATAAGCACTCGCAACTCGCGCCCTCAGTTCAAGCAGCGCTTCAACCAGCCAACAGATAGTAAACATCCGTACGAATCTGCGAGGGATCGCTGTTCCACGCCTCCTGCCAGTGGCCGTATATCTCCCAGCTCGGCCCCGCGAGGCTGTGGTCGTTGGCCTTGCACCACCGCACGATCGCCTCATGAGCAGCACCAAGCCCTCCATAAGGGCCAAAGTACGTGGCCGAAGCCACCATGCCCGCAGGCGTTGCCGAACGAACAACCTCGCCTGACTCAGTAAACGGCCCACGCAGCTCCACGCCCACCTCGAGCCGTATGCTGCCGTCCCAGTAGACGGCCACATTGCGCCCCGCTCGCGCCTGCTGCGCCCGCACTGCATTCCACGCCAGGCCGCAACATTCGGGCACCACGCGAGAGAGTTCGGAAGGCCGGGCCTGGCGCCGGACTACAGCGAGGTCGATGCTTTCAAGTTGCTGGAGCTGAACTTCGCACGCCGCCATAGGAGTTCACCTTTCGTAAGGATTGAACCATCACAGCATCACCAGCGCAATCCGCCTACACCGCCGCCAACTCCTCCACCCGTCCACGCCCCGCCAGCCGCATCACCAGCCGCTCCAGCACCAGCTTCTTATCCGGCGGGCTCGACCGCAGCTCCACATCCGCCTTCGCGATCAGCCGCAGCCCGCGCGTCAACTCGGTCCGGTCGCGATACCGCCGGGCCTGCGCGATCAGCTGATCCGCCGCAAACGGCGCCACTCGGAACCCCGGCCACAACACGCCCCACATCGCGCGCTGATCGGTCACCCTTTTCTCGTTCAGGATCAGCATCTGCCGAAACGTCTTCGCCAGCATGAACACATGCCCGATCGCTGCCTCATCCCCACCCTCCGACGCGTTCAGCAGCCCCTGCAGCAGCGCCAGCGCGCGCGGCGCGTCCTTCTGGCTGATCGCGTCCGTCAGCTCATATAAACTCCGCTGCTTGGCCGCGGACACCATCGTCTCGACATCCACCACCTCCACCCGCGCGGCGCCCTGGGCGTTCGCATACAGCAGCAGCTTTTCCACCTCGCTCTTGATCAGCAGCATGTCCGCGCCCAGCGCATCGACCAGCTCCCGCGCCGCATCCTCCGCAAACGGCGTGCCTCCACGCACCGCCTCAGCGAGCACCCATTCCACCGCATCGTCCTCGGTCACGCGCTGCAGCTCTACCACCCCGCACACATCGCCGAGCGTCTCGCGAATCTTCTCGGCGCGCTCCTTGTCCTGCATGTCCATGCGCCGCACGTCGCTCGGCAGCGCAATGTGGTCGGCCACAAAAATAATCAGCGCTTGCGGATTCGGTCTGCGGAAGTAATCGTCGATCGCCGCAAACTCATCCTTCTTCTGCCCGCGCCCATACAGTGTCTTTACATTGCGAATGAACAGCACCTGGAATGGCGCCATCAGCGACGGCGTCTGCGCAAGATCCAGCGCCTCGAAAATCGATGTCTCTCCAAGGTCGATATTGTGCAGACAGAAATCGCGCAGGTCTGCGGGCACCAGCGCGTCGAGCACGCCCTGCCGGCACATCGCATACAAGAACGCCTCATCGCCCAGCAGCACATACCCCGCCCGCCGCGAGTCGCTCTTCGCCTCAGCCAGAAACCGCTCAACACCAGCGAAACTCCTCAGACTCTTCGCCATCGAAACCTCATCGCTCCGTGCTCATAACAACCCACTCAGAACTTACATACTCAGAACTCAAAACTGAACAAATCCCACACTCATCAAGTGCCCCCAATCAGGACAGCGCCACAACAGAACCGCAACACAGCTTTAGCTGCTGAATCCCTCAAACCGCGCCGCCAACTCTAAAACGACTCCAGCATGTCGCTCACCACGGCCTGCGCAAAGTCTCTCGCCATGCGCTTCACCGCGAACCCATCTTCCTGTATGAACCCGCTCAAATCCTGTGTCGACTGGTACTGCTCGCGCCACGCAAACGCATCGTTCCTATACAGCACCTTGCCATCGTGCGCCGTCATCACAACCTGCGCCGTCACCGTCACCAGGTAGCTCGACGTCTGCCCGCTCGACGGGTCATACGTCAGCGGCGCAATCGACTGGCTCAGGATCGTTCCCCGCAACACCGCATCCGCATCGCCTCCACTGCCCGCAAACGTGCCATCGCCGCTCGCCGTCAGCACGCGATACTTCGTGCGCGTATTCAACTCCCGCACCACGGCCTGCGTAAACACCGTCTCCGTGCGATAGGCCTGCACCCTCGACTGAAAGATCGGCACCGCAATCGTCCGCGTACCCGCGGGCACATGCGTCGCCGCACCCACTTGGTGATACCCGCATCCCACAAGCGACGTCATCACACACAGGACTGCAAGCACGCGGTAGGGCAGGGCTTCAGCCCTGCCAATCAAGGTCGCTAACACGCGCGGCTTTAGCCGCTGAGGGCTTGGCGTACGCTTCAATGGATCACCTGCTCTTTCACTACGTTCACATAGTAGAGGTCGGTCGCCACGCCAAACTCTTCCTTCGACTTCGTCCACGGCATCGTCTTCCACTGCCCCACCACAGGACTCACCACGGTCCAATGCGCTGCATCGCCCACCTTCACTGGAATCGCAAACCCCACCTCCGCGGCTTTCCACCGGTAGTACACGGTGCTCTCGGCCGAATCTACCTTCAACTCCAGCACCGGCGCCTCCGCATGCCGTAGATACTCGTCAAAAAACGGCTTCAAATCCATCCCCGTCCTCGCGCTCCACCACTGCTCCACATCCTCGGTCATGATCTGCTGATACTTGAAGTGCTGATAGAAATCGTGAATATCCGCGAACCACTTCGCATCGTCATCGATCACGCTGCGCAGCGTATTGATCATCAACGATCCCTTGTCGTACATGTCCTGCGGAGGCTCGATACCCGACCCGCGCTCCGTGATCACCGGCCGCTCATTCTTCACCTTGTCTCTGCGCCCGTTCAGATATTTGATTGCCTCGGCCTTGCCCCAGCGGTGCTCCACGTACAGCGACTCGAGATACGTCGTCCACCCTTCATGTATCCACATGTCCGAGCGGTCCGCCGCGCTCACCGCGTTGCCGAACCACTCATGTCCGCTCTCGTGGATGATGATGAAGTCGAACTTCGGCGAGATGCCCACGCCCGTCCAGTCGCGCCCCAGGTACCCGTTCTCAAACTTGTTGCCGTACGCCACCGCGCTCTGGTGCTCCATGCCCGAATACGGCACCTCCACCAGCTTGTAGCCATCCCTCGCAAACGGATACTCCCCGAAATAATGCTCATACGCATCGAGCATCTCCACGGCCTGCGGAAACTGCGCCTTCGCCTTATCGAGGTCCTCAGGCAGCGCATAGTAATCCAGCGCCGTGCGCCCATGCTTCCCGCCGAAGTGCCGATAGTCCCCGATGTTCAGCGCCACATCGTAGTTGTTGATCGGGTAGTGCACATGCCAGTCCCAGCGCGTGGTGCCGTCGTGCAGGTAATGCTTGCCCTCGAACTTCCCGTTCGACACGTCCATCAACCCATTCGGTACCGCGACCGAAATCACCATGCCATCCTGCGGCTCATCCTTCCACTGGTCCTTGTTCGGCCACCACACGCTCGCGCCTTCCTGCTCGCACGCCGTCGTGATCCACGGCTTTCCGGCGGCATCCTTGTTGAACGTAAAGCACCCGAACCGCCCCTGCTGCACCGGCTTACCCGAGTACGCAAACACCACCTCGTACACCTTGCCCTTGCGCAGCGTCTGCGGAAAATCCACCCACACCGCCCGCTCTTCACGCGTGTACTTCAGTGTCTGGCCCTTCAGCTTGATGCTGTCGATCGCCAGTTCCGGCGTCAGGTCCAGTTGTATGCGCGTCCCATCGGCCAGCATCCTGAACCGCACCGTGTTCGTCCCGGCGAGCGTCTTCTGCTCCGGATCGACGCGCACATCCAGGTGATAGAACAACAGGTCGTTGTTCGCGCGATACGGCCCATACCCTCCGCGCAGCAGGTCGTCCTTCGTCGGCTCCAGCCGCACCGGCGTCGGCTTTCCCGACCCCGGCGTTGTCATCACGGCCGGCTTCTGCTGCGCCTCGACCACCGCTCCAGCGAGCACCAGCGCAACCCATGCCGCACCCCTCATCACATACTTCCGCATCTATTCAGCCTATCTCACCGCGCACGCAGGTTTCACTGCGTTAGCATTCATCCGGAGCCCAGCCCCGATGCCCTACACGCCCACCACCCTCGCCGCGCTCATCGTCGCCATCAGCTTCTCCGCCGGGCTCAACGTCTACGCCACCATCGCCACCCTCGGCATCCTCGCACGCTTGAACTGGGTGGCGCTGCCCGCCGGCCTCGAGCCGCTCGCCGGCACCTGGGTCATCGCCATCTCCAGCCTCCTCTTTGTCATCGAAGTCTTCGCCGACAAGGTGCCCGGCTTCGACCTCCTCTGGAACTTCGCGCACACCGTCATCCGTGTCCCCCTGTCCGCGCTGGTCGCCTACAAGGCCGCCTCGCAACTGCCCATCGAGTTGCAACTCCTTGCCGCGGTCGCCGCCGCTGTGGTCACAGCCATCGCGCATAGCTCAAAGATGGCCGCCCGCGCGCTCGTCACCACCAGCCCCGAGCCGCTCTCCAACATCGCCCTTTCCGCCACCGAGGACGGCGCCGCCATCGGCCTCACCTGGCTCGCAACGCATCACCCCTACACGGCTGCCGGCATCGCCCTCGTCTGCCTTCTCGGCCTGGCCCTCTCCGTCCGCTGGATATTCAAGCGTCTCAAACATACGTGGGACGGCCGCCCAAGTTGGTTACGCAGCCAACAACCCTCGCGCTAACCGCAGGCCACCAGCAAACAAGACAACGGTGCAAGTCGCGCTGTATCCTGCGTCCCCACTGTGCCGCTATCTTTCACCAAAGTAATTCTTGGCCGTGAGCGTACTTCCCCAAAACTCATTGACCACGCCCACCACGGCGTATCCCTTGTTAAATACTTCATCGATCGTCCCCGTCGAGAACGAGCCCACGAGGAAAGGACGCGGCATAGTATCTCCCCGAACCCGGGTCCCCACCAAAAGCACCTCACTGCCATCGTTGGTCAGAGAGGACCCCGTCGCCGTAATGATGTAGCCCTGCTGAGCCAGACTCGTCATCGCGTCAACCGCAGTATCCAACGTGACCGTCATCACCTTGCTCTCGTAAATCGTCGAGGGATCGCTCGTCCATCCATACGACATGTAAGTGATCTGGCTGCCGTTGAACGAAGCCGCCGTGACCACCCGGCTATGAAGCCCTTCCTGCGTTACAGCGGACTGAAAGGCGAGAGGATCGACGGTCTGCTGCATCAGATCAAACCCTGTCGACTGGCTGCTCTGCACATACGACAGAGCAAAGGGTAACGACTGAGTGCCAAGCAACGTAGGAAGCACCGAGAAACTGATCGAAGTAATAACCGAATTGGGCGCGTTCAGAGCGGTTGAGCCTTGACCCACGCCGGGACTGCTCAGGACAGATTGAAGACTGCTCGAAGGGCCATACAAATAACCGGTATTCAATCCCGTTACGCCTGCGGGTAAAGAGAATGGCGTGAACTGCCACAGACCCCCGCTATTCGAAAGGAAGAGTGGAGTTCCCGTAGCCTCACCGAAACCAGATCCACCGGAGGTGATACCTCCAAGGTAAGTACCGTATGCGGCAGAGGCTATGGAATACCCGTTCAGAGTCGACGTAGCATCCACTTGCTGAAACCGCAGATCGCCCGGCTTGGGCGCACGCGCCGTCACCGTCAGCCTGGCCGGATTGCTGATCACCGTGCCCTGTGCATTACTGACCCTCACGGTGAACGTCGCCCCGGTATCACTGAAGTCCAGCGAAGGCGTGCTGTAGGTGCTGCCGGTAGCTCCGCCTATTGGCGTTCCGTTCCGGCTCCACTGATAGCTGAGGTTCGTTCCCGAAGCAGTCACGGAGAATCCCGCCGTCAATCCCATCGGAATGCTCTGGTCCGCAGGTTGCTGCGTTATCGAAGGTGCGATCGCTGAGCCGTCGCCCGAGACACCGCTCCCGCTCGTTCCACAACCGACGCATAACAGCGCCACAAAAAGGCCCAATAGACGGATAGTTCTCATTCGCCCGGTCATAAACATCTTTCGCCATCCTACATCGAACTGCCTGTGAACCTCCGAGCGCAGGAGTCGCCCCGCCCCCGAATCCTGCATCCAAAATGACAGCAGTATGACGGCAGTACTTCCCTGCCGATAGCGGCCGCACGTTGATCGCTCCTCCCCAACGAAAGCCAAACCCTCTCGAGGATTTCCTATGTATCACCACATCAAAAAGCTGATGTACACCGTCAACGTCGGCACGCCCAACGTCCGTTTCGGCAACATGCTCCTGGAGCAGTTCGGCGGCGCCAACGGTGAGCTTGCCGCCGCCATGCAGTACACCATCCAGGGCTGGAACTGCGTCGACGACCTCGCCCGTCGCGACCTCCTGCTCGACATCGGCACCGAAGAGCTCTCGCACCTCGAAGTCGTCGGCGCCCTCATCCGCATGCACCTCAAAGACCTCAAGACCAACCGCGAAGCCGCCGAAGCCGATCCGCTGGTCACCATCGCCGGTGGTGGTGGCGTCGCGCTCTTCAACTCCCAGGGCAACCCCTGGACCGCCGACTACCTCAAAATCACCGGCGAGCTCGACGTCGACCTACGCAGCAACATCGCCGCCGAGGCCCGCGCCAAAATCGTCTACGAGCGCCTCATCGACCACACCGACGACCCCGGCACCATCGACACCCTGCAGTTCCTTATGACCCGCGAAATCACCCACATGAAGGCCTTCTCCGCCGCTCTCGAAAGCATGGAAAAGTCACCCTTCGCCGTCGGCTTCCTCAAGCCCACGCCCGGCCTCGTGGACGAGTACTTCAACGGCTCAACCGGCGACGGCAACGAGGGCGAAACCGACATGCGTGGCCCCTGGCAGACCTCCTTCGGCCTCCACCCGGTCGACTCCGAAATGAACGGCGGCCCTGGCCTCTCCATCGGAGAGGTCTACGGCACCGAGGACAAGGAAGACCGCGGCAAGCAGGACATGGGCCAGAAAGCCACCACGTCCCCCTTCACCGAAGCCCTCAGCCAGACCAGCCCCAGCACCAACAAACCCGGCCTCGGCAACGCCTCCAACGGTCACAGCAACGGCAACGGCCGCAATAGCCGCAAGCGCGAAACCACCACCAAATAACATCTCACCACAAACAAAGAGGGCGACCCATCAGGGTCGCCCTCTTCGTTGCATACTGTTGGCTGTTACCTGTTCGCTGTTACCTGTTCGCTGCCTCTACGCCTGTGCAGCGTGACCTTCGCCGAACCCAGGCTTGCGTCCGCCTTCCGGCTTCAGCACCTTCTGCGTATCGTCCGGACCGGAGTCAGCCTGCGCCAGCGCCGACTTCATCGGCGGCAGATCCTTGCCAGCGATGATCAGCGCTATATCCGCAGCATCCAGCGTCTCACGTTCCAGCAGAGCAGCAGACATGCGATGCATGATGTCGTGGTTCGCATCGAGAATGTCGTAGGCGCTCTTATAAGCCACGTCCACAAACTTCTTCACCTCGGCATCGATCTGCTTGGCCGTATCGTCGGAGAAATCGCGCGTCTGCCCGATATCCCGTCCCAGGAACACTTCCTGTTCCTTCTTGCCAAACGACATGGGACCCAGCGGGCTCATGCCCCACTCGCAGACCATCGCACGTGCCAGCGATGTGGCGCGTTCAATGTCGCTGCTCGCTCCGGTCGTCATCTGCTTCAGGAAGATCTCCTCGGCAGCGCGTCCGCCCATCATCATGGCCAGCCGCGTCTCCAATTGGTCGCGCGTGACCTGGTGCTGGTCGTCTTCCGGAAGATGCACAGTCACACCCAGCGCCATACCGCGCGGAATGATCGTCACCTTGTGCAGCGGATGAGAGTGCTCACGCAGCGCTCCAACCAGCGTGTGCCCGGCCTCGTGATACGCCGTGGTCTTCAGCTCTTCAGGCGAACGCAGCATGCTCTTCCGCTCCGCGCCCATCAGCACCTTGTCCTTGGCAACTTCAAAGTCGTACATGTGTACGGCCTTGCGATTGAAACGAGCCGCGGTCAATGCCGCCTCGTTCACCATGTTCGCCAGATCAGCACCAGAGAAGCCCGGTGTCCCACGCGCCAGGACGTTCAGGTTCACGTCCTCGGCCATCGGCACCTTCTTCGAGTGAACGCGCAGCACCTCTTCGCGTCCGCGAATGTCCGGACGATCCACCACAACGCGGCGATCGAAACGTCCCGGCCGCAGCAGCGCCGGATCGAGCACATCAGGCCGGTTGGTCGCTGCGATCAGGATCACGCCGTCATTGGCTTCAAATCCATCCATCTCCACCAGCAGCTGATTCAGAGTCTGCTCGCGTTCATCGTGTCCGCCGCCGAGACCCGCACCGCGATGCCGTCCCACGGCGTCGATTTCGTCGATGAAGATGATGCAAGGCGCATTCTTCTTGCCCTGCTCAAACAAATCGCGCACACGGGATGCGCCCACGCCCACAAACATCTCCACGAAGTCCGAACCGGAGATCGAGAAGAACGGAACATTCGCCTCACCGGCCACAGCGCGAGCCAACAGCGTCTTGCCGGTGCCCGGAGGCCCGACCATCAGCACGCCCTTCGGAATGCGCCCGCCCAGCCGCTGGAACTTCTGCGCCTCGCGCAAAAATTCGATGATCTCCTTCAGCTCTTCCTTCGCCTCATCCACACCGGCGACATCCTTGAAGGTGATCTTCTTCTGTTGCATGCTCAGCAGCCGCGCGCGGTTCTTGCCAAAGCTCATCGCCTTGTTCCCGCCCGACTGCATCTGCCGCATCATGAACAGGAACAAGCCCAGCAGCACCACCACCGGCAGGAACTGCACCAGCGCGCCCAGCCACAGGTTCCCCTCGGGGTTCTTCACGATCACGTTCACGCCATGCTGGCGCAGACCGTTATAAAAATCCGGATACATCGTCGGGATCGTTGAGCTGAAAGTCTCCTTGCCGTCCTTGAACTTGCCCGTGACCTCGTTGCCGTTCACGGTCACTTCGGAGATCTTGCCCTGCTCGGCGCCGTTCTGCACCTCGGTCATGCTGATGACCTTGTTGTGCCCGTTATCCAGGTTCTTGACAAAGAACTTCCAGGCCAGCAGCAGGCAAGCCAACATCAACACCCAAATCAATACCTGTTTAACTGTCGAATTCAATCCGCTTCCTCGTTTCCCCGAGCCCCAGGACACCATTCACACCCTGCGAAGCCCATACATCCAAGCCCAAAACACTACTGATCCATTAGACGCCACCACACCCCTGATTGGGTGCAGTTTTACTCGCCGCATACGAGCCGAGGGTCCGACATGCGTATCACGCCTAATTCTACTCTCGTGTCCAGCCTTTGGATGCAACTGCTTCACATCCAGACATACGCGCGTAACTCCCTCTAAGTTCGACGCTCCAGCCGCAATTCCCGCGCCGTCCGTTCCGCCCTCAAACCTCCGCGCAGCTCCAGCCGGCTCCCCACCCGCCCGGTCACGCCCTCGAACCCTCCAAACCCCGCCAGCGCCAGCAGCTTCGCCGTCTCTTCAAACGACAGCCGGCACCCCAAACTCCTCACCGCCGCCCTCAGCACCCGCCGTCGTAGCGCCGGCGCCAACCCCCGCAGCCTCTCCACCTCCAGCGCGACCGCCGCCTCCCCCGCCGCCGCCGTGCCCACAGCCCGTCCGCCGCCCCGCACCGGCTTGCCCGGAAGCAGCAGATGCGGCAGCATCCGCCCTACCTCCGCCTCCCAGAATGCCTGCTCATCCCGAGCCAGCTCCGCAACATTGGCCAGCATCTCGTCCGCCGCCGGATTGAAGCTCCGCAGCATCGGCATCAGCTCATGCCGCACCCGATTCCGCGTCAGCGCCACATCGGCATTACTCGCATCCTCCCTCCACCCCTGCCCCCGACCCCGCAAAAACGCCTCCACCTCCGCCCGCCTCACCCGCAGCATCGGCCGCACAATCCTGCCACCCACCCCTGTTCGCTGTTGGCTGTTGACTGTCGGCTGAACTTGCACTTCCGGCGAAATCCCACCCAACCCCTCCGTCCACGCCCCGCGCAACAGCTTCATCACCACCGTCTCAGCCTGGTCGTCGAGCGTATGCGCGGTCGCCACCACATCCACCGCACCCGACGCCATCAACCCGCGCAGCGCCTCATACCGCAACTCCCGCGCCGCTTCCTCTAAACCCTCCCGCTCGACCGCCTGCCTCAGCGCCGTAGCCACCCGGAACACGGTCAGCGGAACCTCCAGCCGCTCACACAACTCCTGCGCAAACGCCTCATCGGCATCAGCCTCCGCCCCACGCAGCCCATGATGCACATGCGCCGCACTCAGCCCCACACCCAGCGCCGTCTTCGTCTCAGCATTCGCCTCCACCAGCGCCAGCAGCAGCGCCACCGAGTCCGCCCCACCGGACACAGCCACGCACACCCGCTCGCCCGGCTTCAACAGGGTTCTATCCAATCGAATTGGAGCTGGCAGCTTCGGCAAACCTAACTCAGCTTGCGGACTAACGAGCGAACAAACAGCACCGGGTGCCGCAGACGCCCGCGCCAGGACCAGCTCAACGTTGCCGACATCGTCCCGCCCGTCGTGTATTCAGCGGTCACCGCCAGATCGTCGCGCCCCGCCTGCGTCTTCACGTCCCCAAAGCTCTGCTCGCCCTCATGCAATACTGCAGTGCGGATACGTTGCGCCTCACCCGGGCCGGTCTGGACCGCAAAATCATAAGTGCCCGGCGGAACGCGAAACTCAAACATCCCAACGCTGTCCACCACGTAAAACTGTCCGGCACTGCCCTCCGGAGCCACATAGATCAAGCCGGTATCCACCGGAGACCCATCCGGTTTCATCAAGCGTCCCGTAACGCGCGCCACCCCGACCGACGGCTCCTCCACCACAGCAGCAGTCTTCAGCCCAACATTCGCACTCTGAGCGGCCGCCGGCAATCCAGCCATAAGAGCGGCGGATAAAACCACCGAACGCGAAACGTGGCTGTACCTCGGGTCGGCTTTCATCAATAACTCGCCATCAGCGTCGCGCGTGATCCTGCTGCACACCTCTTCGCCTGCCGCCGCGCGCATCGCCAGCAACTCGATCTCACGCCGTGTCAGAAAAGCTAAGTTATGTACCGTCTTCGCACACGCGGCGCAGTGCCTCTGCCGGTGGTCGCCCTGCATCGCTTCCCACGATTGCGTGCAGGGTTCAGGCGTCGACACTTCAAGCCGTTCCAGAAACATCCGCCACCCTCCGCCGAATCGCGTGCTTCGCCTCCATGCTAGACCGAACGAGCACGTATGACACTGAAATTCGTTTCTACAATACAAACCATGCCCACCATCCGCCGCGCCACGCCCGACGACGACGCCCTCATCACCCGCCACCGCCACCTCATGTTCGCCGACAACAACTTCGCCTCCGAAGACCGCCTCACCGACATGGACGCCACCTTCGAGCCCTGGGTCCGCGCCCACCTCGCCGACGACTCCTACATCGGCCTCCTCCTCGAGGACGAAGAAACCAAACAAGTCCTCGCCAGCGCCGGCATCCTCTTCCACGACTTCGCCCCACACTGGATGGACATCCAGCCCGTCCGCGCCTACCTGCTCAACTTCTACACCGTCCCTGAAGCCCGGGGCCGCGGCTACTCCAACCAGCTCCTGCGCGCGGCAGTCGACGAGTGCCGCAACCGCGGCGTCGCCGTCGTCACCCTCCATGCCTCAAAGTTCGGCCGCCCGATCTACGAAAAGTTCGGCTTCCAGCAATCCACCGAAATGATGTTCCGCTTCGACGACGTCCCTACTCCCTAATCTTTATTCCCTAATCCCTCCCCACTCCCGCCGTTCCCTGTTTGCTGTTGGCTGTTGGCTGCTCGCTGCTCGCTGTATACTCACCTTCCCATGTCTGTATTCGTCATTCTCCCCGCCGCCGGTATCGGCACCCGCATGGCCTCCACTGGAGGCGCACCCAAGCAATTCCTCTCGCTGGCCGGCTCGCCCATCCTGCTGCACTCGCTGCGTGCGTTCCTCGCCGTCCCACGCATCTCCGCCATCTACGTCGCGGTACGTGAGTCCGAACAGAAGCGCACCGCCGAGCTCATCGCGCAGCACGGCCTCAGCGGCAAGGTCCAGGTCGTCACCGGCGGCGACTCCCGTCAGGACTCGGTCGCCAACGCTCTTGCCGCCCTGCCCTCCACATCGCCCGACGACATCATCCTCGTCCACGACGCCGTTCGCCCGCTCATCGACGCGCCCACCATCTCACGCGTCATCGATACCATCGCCAAGCACGGCGCCGCCATCGTCGGCATGCCCGCAGTCGACACCATCAAGCAGGTCGAGCGCACCGCCGACGGCGCCCTCATCACCGCCACCATCCCGCGCGAGCGCGTCGTCCACGCCCAGACGCCGCAGGGCGCCCTTGTCCCCCTCATGCGCCGCGCCTTCTCGGAAGCAGCCGCCGACGGCTTCATCGGCACCGACGAAGCCTCGCTGCTCGAGCGCGCCAACATCCCCGTCTACGTCGTCCCCGGCTCCTCGCGCAACTTCAAAGTCACTCAACCCGGCGACCTCGAAATCGCCGAGTTCTACCTCGCCGGCTAACCTCCACTCTTGTCATCTCGACCGAAGCCGTCGCGCATTCTGCGACGGCGGAGTGGAGAGACCTGCTTCCGTCGTTGCACTTGCACTTGCACTTGCACTTGCACTTGCACTTGCCGCTGCCGTTGCACTTGCCGCTGCCTTTGCCGTTGCCTGTTCTACTTCGCGCTCCTTTGCGTCCTTCGCGTCCTCCGCGTTTGCCTTTCCCCCGCACCCGCACACCTTCTACAAAGCATCCAACGACCATGGCCGCCGCAAAAAAATCCGTAGCCCTCACCGAAGAGCAGGTGCAGCTCATCGCCCGCGCCCTCGCCGACCCGCGCCGCTACGAGATACTCAAAAAGCTGGGCGACGGCTGCGGCGCCACCGCCTGTTCCGCCATGCGCGACGCCATCGACATCAGCCCCGCGACCCTCTCCCACCACATGCGCGAGCTCGAACTCGCCGGCCTCATCCACGCAGAAAAGGACGGCAAGTTCGTCCACTACACCCCGCAGCCCAAAGTCCTCAAGGCCTTCTTCGACCGCCTCAAGTCCGACCTCCTCTAGCCGCCTTCACACCACGCGCGAGCATGCAAAGTCGACGCTTCAGCGTCGACCCCGGAGGGAGCAGTGGGCTTCAGCCCACTGAATAGACACGCCCCAAACGGGGCTTCAGCCCCGGGTCCCCCCTGACAGTCACACAAAATTCACAACAAAATCCCCGCATTCTGAATCCCCCACATCCCGCCACACATCAATTCGATGTTTGTCGAAGTATGAAAAAAGAATTACGGGAGAACACAATGAGCAAGCTCACAGGTAAAGTCGCGGTCGTCACAGGAGCATCGAAGGGCATCGGCGCCGCCATCGCCAAATCACTCGGCGCCGAAGGTGCATCGGTCGTCGTCAACTACGCGTCCGACAAGGCCGGCGCAGACAAAGCTGTCGACGCCATCAGCAAGGCCGGCGGCAAGGCCATCGCCGTTCAGGGAGACGTCTCCAAGGCCGCCGACGCACAGGGCATCATCGACGCCGCCATCAAGAACTTCGGCAAGCTCGACGTCCTCGTCAACAACTCCGGCGTCTACAAGTTCACGCCCATCGAGGCGGTCACCGAGGAAGAGTTCCACAACCAGTTCAACGTCAACGTGCTCGGCCTCCTGCTCGTCACCAAGGCCGCCGTCAAGCACCTCGGCGAAGGCGGCAGCATCATCAACATTGGGTCCGTCGTCGCGCGCATCACGCCGCCCAACAGCTCCATCTACACCGCCACCAAGGGCGCGGTCGACGCCATCACCGGCGTCCTCTCCCGCGAGCTCGGCCCGAAGAAGATCCGCGTCAACTCCCTCAACCCCGGCATGGTCGAAACCGAAGGCACCTACACCGCCGGCGTGCTCAGCAAAGACGGCGCAACCGACTTCGAGAAGTGGGCCGTATCCACCACGCCGCTCGGCCGCATCGGCCAGCCCAAGGACATCGCCGACATCGCCGTCTTCCTCGCCTCCGATGACTCCGCATGGCTCAGCGGCGAAACCCTCCTCGCTGGCGGCGGCACCCGCTAATCCACGTCCCGCGCACAACGCGCGGACATCTGCACCAACTTGAGAGACCCGGGGCTGCAAGCCATGCAGCCCCGCTTTTTTTGTCTATCCCCTCACAACAACCCACAACCGAGAACCCACAACCAACCACCCACAATCCACGCATTCCCTACTCCCTGCTTTATCATCATCAACAATGAGCATGCGCATTGGCCTCGGCTTCGACTCCCACGCCTTCAAGCCCGGCGTTCCGCTCGTCATCGGCGGCCTCAAGATCGACCACCCCGAAGGCCTCGCCGGCCACTCCGACGGCGACCTCCTGCTGCACGCCATCACCGACGCCCTGCTCGGCGCCGTCTCCGCCGGCGATATCGGCACCTTCTTCCCGCCCACCGACCCCAAATGGAAGAACGCCGACTCCACCATCTTCCTCCGCACTGCGCTCGAAGAGATCGCTCTCGCCGGCTACAAGATCGTCAACATCGACTGCGTGCTCATCATGCACCGCCCCAAGATCGTCCCCATCGCAGCCGAACTGCGCGAGCGCGTCGCCGACCTCCTTCTCCTCGACCTCAAGAACGTCAGCATCAAGGGCAAAACTCCCGAAGGCCTCTCGCAGGACGGCACCGCGGTCGCGCACGTCGTTGTCCTGCTCGAATCCATCGAGCTCCCCAACCCCGAGAAGCTCGCCCTGGAAGCCGAAGCCCCCACCGACGCCGACATCGACGGCGCCTTCACCACCGTAGTCGACGCCTACGACGTCAGCGCCCTCGGCCGCAAGCGCACCCCATTCGACACCGACGACCTCACCTGACATGTTTCATACAAAGAGAAAGGACGCTCGTGGAGCGCCCTTTCTCTTTGCAAACTTACCGTCCAGTTCTAGCGCGCGAACTTCCGACGCATCATCAGCACGAGTCCGGGCAAACCCGTCCCCAGCAGCAGCAACGACGAGGGCTCCGGCGTCGCCGCAACGTTGATTGAGACCGACGACGCGGCCCCCTGACCGACGACATTCAGCTGAGTCCCGGCAAACTCTTCGCCCGCCTGGTAGCCGCCCAGAGCGCCGTCGCTCCACAAGTCGACCGTGTATCCGCCGGCGACATTAAAGGCTGTTCCGTAGATATCGAACACCCCGCCGAAGAACGCCAGAGCGTCCGCGCACACTGCGGGCGAATTTCCCGCCGGGTAGAAGAGGTTGTCGTACGAAAAGCCTCCCGCCGTAAACGCCGGCGCACCGAACGTACCCGCCGGAGCAGGAGGCGGATTCGGTGTGGGCAGCGGAGCAAAGTTAAGCCCCGTTATCGCACCCGAGATGCCGGTAACACTATCCGCGTAGAACCCGTTGATTGCGGTCACCTGGTAGGTGCCGGGAGTGCCGGTAGGCGTCACTGTAATGTGGCCGTACGAAGTAACGCCGCTTCCAGAAACAAAGAAGTTGAATGCATCGGCCTTAGCCGCGGGAGAACACGCAATCAACAGGACGACTGCGGCGAACACGCCCACCCAACGGGTGCCACGGACAATCAGAGACGCAACACTCTGCATAGACATGGTTTTGACCTCAAAACAGATTTGTGAATGCTGGGCCGAAAAACGTGCCCAGCCTATCACGCTGGATCAATCTGCGCATCGCCTGCAGGGCTGCAGAAAACCCACGGGCGGACCTAACCCAAGTCATTACATCGCATTACGACAATTAAATTTTCTTCGGCGCGAGCCTCAGAAGCGGCACCCGAGGGCCGCCAGCTCACAGTCGCGGCAAACAAGCCGCAAAGCGCCCCCACCAGCACCTCCAGCAAAACTTAGACCATCGCACTTGGGCGCTATGATCCGTCCCTAAAACTTCAGTGCGATAAGGGTTTGCTGGATCAGCTGGTGCCGCTTCCTCCGGCGCAATAACGTATAGTGTCCCTTCGCGGCCAAATCCTGTGATTTCGCCGATCATCTTCCCTGGACTCTTCGGCACTCCGAGCTTCGATGCGTAAATTCTCAGCAGCCACGGTCGCAATTCTCATCGGTCTGGCGGCTGTCATCGTCCCGATCTGGCTTTCAGTGGACCTCTCCTGGAAGGAAGCCATCGACGCCGAGAGCACGGTCGCGCTGAGTTACGGACAGGACGTTCTCCGCCGTGCCGACGAGACCGGCAAACAAATAGCACAAGGCATCGCCCTCATCAACGGAGCCCACAATCCGCCCTGCTCTCCGCAGGAACTTAGCCTGATGAGAAAGGTTGACGTCGGGTCGAGCTACGTCCAGGCCGTCGGGCGCATAGAAGGAAACGAGATCCTCTGCACTTCTGTCGCCGGCCTGCAGGCGATTCCACTCGGCCCTCCCACTCTCATCACCGCCAGAGGAGCACAGGAGCGCCTCAACGTTACGCTCCCTCTCTCGGATCATCCCGTCCACATTTTTTCGCTCGACGGTGTTGCGTTCATCCTCAATCCCACTCTCGCGCTGGACATTCCCACCGAAGGCCCGGATATTTCCATCGCAATCTTCATTCCCTCGTCGGCCAACCACACCATCTTCGCCGCCCGTGGCCTGACGCCGCACAGCAACTGGTTCAAGTCCATCCCCAAAGGCAGCACGCTCACCTTCAGGGATTCCGGCTACGTTGTGACCATCGCTCGAGCATCGGATATCGACATCGCCGTGGTCACCTCGGCGCCCGAATCCTATGTCCGCAATCGCGTGCGGCGCGTCGCATTCGTCTTTGTGCCTATAGGCCTCATCTCTGCGATTGCGCTCGCCTGGGCAATCATGACCATCTCGCGCGTCTATCTCTCGCTGCCTTCGGTTCTCCGCGGAGCAGCGAAGCGCAAGGAATTCTTCGTCGAGTACCAGCCGATCGTCGACCTGGTTACAGGCCGCTGGATCGGGGCCGAAGCGCTCGTACGCTGGCAGCGCGGCGGAAAGATCATCCGGCCCGACGCCTTCATTCCAGTCGCTGAAGAGACCGGCGTCATCACCAAAATTACCGAATGTGTCATCGGAATCGTTACCGCAGACCTTCCCGTTCTCCTCAGAGCAGACCCCCGTTTCGCCGTCGCCATCAATCTCTCCGCGCCCGACCTCCGCTCCGAACGCACCGTCGATCTATTCAAATCTCTGCTCCAACACAACGGCATCCGGCCCGCAAACGTCATGGTTGAAGCCACCGAGCGCGGCTTCCTCGACAGCTCCGGAGCGCGCATCCTGGCCTCCATACACGACCTCGGCATCGAGGTGTCCATCGACGACTTCGGCACCGGTTACTCCAGCTTGTCCTGTCTCCAGACACTCAAGGTGGATGCCTTGAAGATCGACAAATCCTTCGTCGAAACGGCCGGTACCGATGGAGCCACAAGCAACGTGGTGTCTCACATCATCGGCATGGCTCACTCTCTCAATCTGACCATGATCGCCGAGGGCGTCGAGACCCAGGAGCAGGCAGATTTTTTGCGCAGGAACGGCGTTCAGTTCGCGCAGGGCTGGCTGTTTGCCAAAGCTATGAGTCTTCCGGAACTCTGCGCCGCAATCGAGACGTCACCGAAGCTCGCTGATACTCCCGCCTGACATCCTTGCGCGCCATCAGTGCGCCTGCCTGTCTCGCAACTACGATCCGGCCTGTTCGCATACCAGTGAGAAGCGGAGCATCGCGCACCACGCCCTAAGCTCTACTCTCTATCCTCTACTCTCTAACTTCACCGCCGCTTCTTCTTCGCATCCACCTTCGTCCAATACTGAAACTCATCCGCAAACAACTCTCCATTCAAGTCCGCCACCCGCATCTGCATCCTCGTCTGAGCATCCGCGACCGCGCGGTTATAAACCACCGGCCCAACCTCCTCCAGAAAGAAGTCGAGGAACAACCCGGCCTTCATCTCCCCCACGGGCTCCGCCATATTCTCCTCAAAGTACCGCTGCACGGACGCCACCGCCTCCGCCCGCTGTTCCTTCGAAAGCTCAATCGTCTTCATTGCACCCTCCTCAAGCACAGCGTACATCGGGTCCGCGATACACTGCCTGCCATGCGCCCCGTCTTTTCACTGGCCCTCCTGGCCATCTCCACTGCTTCCGCCCAGGTCACGTCTACGCCACCCACGTTTCGCCTGGTTATGCCACAAGGTCCCGGCAGCATCCTCGTCGACACCACCGCTGGCTGGAAACTCGATATCTTCAAGCTTGTCGACAACGGCAAGCGGCCGATCCTGCAAATGCACAACCCCGCGCAGGGCACTATCGTCTCCTACATCATCGACAACGCGCCGGGCTATTACGAGACAAGTGAAGCCTGTAGGAACGACGTCCTCGGCGGAATAATGCAAGGGCCTCTGGCCAAAGCATCGATAAAGAACAAGCAAGGCTCATCACGCACGCTCGCCAACGGCCAAACACTTTCCGTGGGTTCCTATTTCGTCGCAAAAGATGAGAATTTGACACCTCAGGAGCAGGTCGTTTTCGGCTTCGTTGCTGTAAATCACACTTGCGCGTGGGTTCATCTTTCCAAGCAACCAACCAGGCCCGGAGAAGAGCACCAGTTCGACGCCGCACTCGATGCCTTCACCTACGACCCCGCGTACGTGCCGACCGCAGCCGATTACGCCCTCATGGCAAGTCTTCTTCCCCCCGGCATGGCCGCGGCATACGGCAACCATAAGGTTCCCGCATCAACGAACAGCGCACGTCCTCTCACGCCGCAGGCAGCGCGGCAATCTCTTGATTTCGCCCTGGCTGACCATCCCGGCTACCTGCACATGGATGCGCCCGCTTTCGAAATCACCGAGCTTTCCGCTAAACCCACCGGCGGCGAATTCGGTATACGCGCGAAAAACTCAATGGGGGGAGAAGCGCTGAGTTTCCTCTTCCTTCCTAACCCGGCGCAGCCCACCGCAGTGGCCTGCCGCGACTGGATGATGAAGCTCGAACAACAAGACCGCCGCGGATACAGGAAGATCCTCGCCCAACGCGAGATGAAGAGTGAGTCCGGCGTAGACATCGCCATCGTCGACTACGAGCAAAGCAAAACACCAACGCCGTTCCGCTATGTTCGACGGGCGTTCGTCGCTGCAAACGACCTTTGTGCAGATATCAACTTCTCACACTCGAATATGCTTTTCGACGCGCTGGCGGATCCTCTTCTCTACAGCCTCAAATTCGACCCTGCCAAGCCACCCGACTTTTTCGCGAAGTTCCGCTACGCCACCGTACTCTACGACCATCACCAGTACGCGGCTGCGGCACCTATTTTTGAAAGCGCGCTCTCGCTGGTCGCCACCGTCGACGATCCCGTCACATGGCGTCGTGTCGTTACCGACCAGGCGAGCATGGCCTACGGCATGGCTGGCGACCTCAAGATGTCCCGCGCCCTCAACTACGCCGCCATCGCAAAAGACCCGGACTACCCGCTTTACTACTACAACCTCGCCTGCGCCGACGCGGAATCGGACAATGCCACCGAAGCCCGCACGCACCTCCAGCAGGCCTTCGATCGCCGCGCCAACACCATAAAAGGCGAAACCTTCCCCGACCCATCCAAAGACGACTCCATCCTCAAACTCAAAAAGAACAAAGACTTTTGGACCTTCGTCCAATCCCTCCCAAAGAGCTAGCGCCAACCCCAACCGCCGACACCAGCAAGTCCCCTCCGCGCCCTCTGCGCTTTCCTTCGCGTCCTCTGCGTTAAAGATTTTGCTGTTGCTGTCGCCCTTGCTGTTGCCCTTGCCTTTGCTGTTACCGGGGAACACACTCCGCCACGAATTCGCTGGAGTCCGCCCCCATCCTTCGATACAGTGTCCTCAACACCCCGGAGGCACCGAATGGATCAAACATCCCCAGAAATGCAAGCCAAGGCCATGCACGCCTTCATGCTCATGGTCCCAATCTTTCTGATTGGCTGGGCCGTCATGATGGCCGTCATCATCATCCCGCTCTGGCAGATCTGCAAGAAGGCCGGACTCAGCGGCCCGCTCTCGCTCCTGTCCATCATTCCCCTGGGCATCCTCGTGGTCCTCTACGTTGTCGCCTTCTCGCAATGGAAGGTCGCACCTGCCACCACGACCGCATACCCGCCCAGCTATCCACCTCCGCCTGCCTACCCTCCCGCCGGCTATCCCCCACAAGGCCCGACGGCGTAGCACGCCTTGCTCGAGTTCGACTGGGACGAAGACAACCTGAGGCACATCGCAAGGCATAGCGTCACCGCCGAAGAGGTGGAATACGCGCTCGAACGCCCAACACTCGATGTGGAGTTCCAGAGCGACAGGGGAGAAGAGCGTTTCAAAGAAGCCGGGGCAACAGCAGCAGGAAGAGTTTTGGAGATCATCACCACCTGGCGCGGGAGCAAAATCAGGGTGGTAACGGCATACGACGCGTCGTCGTACGTCGCCGAAGAGTATCATCGAACCAGGTGAGTCCTATGGCCGACAAGCTCAGAATTCCCACGTTCGCGACCGAAGCCGAAGAGGCCCAGTGGTGGTTCGATCACCGGGAAGAAACCGGTGGCGCGCTGGTCACTGCATCGCGTGAAGGCCGTAACGGCGAAGGCTCCATTGGCCGCCGCGCACGAAAGCTGCGCGAACGCGCGCAAGCGGAACGCTCTAACTCACCAGTTCTTACGGGCAGCAAATAGGCACGGCCCCCGCCCAATGGCCCGCCCGATTCCCTCTGTTAACATAAGTCTCTGGTAATCATGACCCAAGAGACCGCTCCCCGCACCACCCGCGTCCGCATCGCCCCCTCGCCCACCGGCGACCCCCACGTCGGCACCGCCTACATCGGCCTGCTGAACTATCTCTTCGCCGCCCAGCGTGGCGGCCAGTTCATCCTCCGCATCGAGGACACCGACCGCACGCGCTTCCACGCCGGCTCCGAACAGATGATCTTCGACGCCCTCCGCTGGCTCGGCCTCTCCTGGGCCGAAGGCCCCGACGTCGGCGGCCCGCTCGGCCCGTACCGTCAGTCCGAGCGCACCGAAATCTACCGCCAGTACGCCGACATCCTGCTCGCCAACGGCTCTGCCTACCGTGCCTTCGAAACTCCCGAAGAGCTCGAAGCCGAGCGCAAGGCGCAGATGGCCGCCAAGCAGCCGCCCAAGTACAACGGCCGCTCCCGCCACCTCTCTCAAGCCGAGATCGACGCCAACCTCGCCGCCGGCAAGCCCTTCACCATCCGCCTCAAAGTCCCAGAAGGCTCCACAACGTTCCGCGACGAGCTCCGCGGCGACATCACCTTCGATCACTTCAACGTCGACGACCAGGTGCTGATGAAGTCCGACGGCTTCCCCACCTATCATCTTGCGAATGTCGTGGACGATCACCTGATGCAGATCACCGACGTCATCCGCGCCGAGGAGTGGATCAGCTCCACGCCCAAGCACGTGCTGCTCTACAACGCCTTCGGCTGGGAGCTGCCGAAGTTCTGGCACATGCCGCTCCTCCGCAACGTCGACAAGTCAAAAATCTCCAAGCGCAAGAACCCCGTCTCTCTGGTCTTCTACCGCGACTCCGGCTACCTGCCCAACGCCATGCTCAACTTCCTCGGCCTAATGGGCGGCGGCATGGCCCAGCCCACCGAAGAACAGATCGTAAGTCAGCACTTGAACACTAAGGAGGGCGACATCTTCTCGCTCGCCGAGATGATCGAAAAATTCGACTTCTCCCGCATCTCCCTCGGCGGCCCCGTCTTCGACCTCGTCAAGCTCAAGTGGCTCAACGGCGAGTACATCCGCAAGCAGTCTCCCGACGAGTTCTTCGCCGCGCTCCGCCAGACCATCTTCTCCGACGCCTATCTCCGCGAAGTCGCCTCGCTCGTCCAGACCCGCGTCGACACCCTCGGCCAGTTCGGCGACATGACCAGCTTCCTCTTCGCCGACAACATCCTCCCACCTGAGTCCGTCTGGCTCCCCAAAAAACGCACATCCGAAGAGACCCTAACCTTCGCAGCCGAGCAGCTCATCACGCTCGAAGCCGCCGACTGGACCGTCGACTCCATCACTTCCGTGCTGAAACAGCTTGGCGAAGCCAAGGAGTGGTCGGTCAAAGAAAACTTCATGCTCCTCCGCGCCATAATCACCGGCAGCACCACCTCACCGCCGCTCGTCGAGTCCCTCGTCGTCTTCGGCAAAGCCCGCTCGCTCGACCGCATGCGCCGCTTCCTTGAAGCGCAGAAAAAGCTCGCCAACCAGCGCAAATAGGATCTTGCTCGCACGATCGCTGTGGACGCGCACATTGTCTTTAGCCGGTGCGCCACGAAACGGTAGGTCATGGCTTCAGCCATGACAACTTGCCGCTCCGCGAATTCGGGCTTCAGCCCCTGGGGAAATGCCGCCCAGAAATTTCACGCGACACGTACCGCGGCTGCTGCTACACTTCCGCGCATGCAACTCAACGACCGCAGTGAAGCCGCTCTGGCCACCGTCCTGCCCGCATTCGCAGACAAGATCCGCGCCGCCGCCGACACCCTCGCCGCCGAAGGCACCTTTCTCCTCGTCGTCTCCGGCCTCCGCACCGCAGCCGAGCAGGACGCCCTCTACGCCCAGGGCCGCACCACGCCCGGCCACATCGTCACCAACGCCAGGGCCGGCTTCTCGATGCACAACTACGGCCTCGCCGCGGACATCGTGCCCTACCTCTCCGGCGCCAGCGGCAACGTAAACTGGGACATCAAAACCCCGCAATACAAGGCCATGGTCGCCGCACTCAAAGCGCAGGGCCTCATCTGGGGAGGCGACTGGGTGCACCTCCCCGACTCCGACCACTTCCAGATGCCCAACCTCCCCGCCACCCCGGACACCGCACTCCGCAACGACTACGGCACGGGCGATCAGGCCTGTCTCACCAACATCTGGTCCAAGCTCGACACCGGCTGCTACAACGCCTGACGCCATAGGATTTGTTGTCATTCCCGAAGGGAATCTGCTTTGCGGTTGCCCGTGATCCGCTTGCCTTACTTCCCCGTCACCACCACGCTCACCGGCAGCGTCTTCGGCGGAAAACAGGCCGCGTTATCGCACGCCTGATACCGCAACCCACCCTTGAGCGTACTCACACCCTTCGCCACCAGCACGCGCAACCGTACCCGAAACTCCCCCTGATACACATCCAGCGTCTCATCGGCGAGCTTGAACGCCGCGCCCTTCGGATACTCCTCCCCGAGCACCTTCACCCCCGCCGCATCCTCCAGCTTCAGCGCAGTCGGAATCAGCAGCTCCGACGAGGGCGTATGCGAGTTCACATGAAACCCCTCATCCACCCGAAACCTCAGCTCCACCACCGTAGGCTTCCCCGCCGCCACTTCCACCACCTCAGCGGCATACGTCACATGCCCCTTCCCCATCGACGGCGCCGGCAACCCCACAATCCCCTGCGCCCCAGCAGCCATAGCGCCCGCCACAACCAAAATCAACCCCAGCACGCAGCGTATCGCTGTTCGCTGTTGACTGTTGGCTGTTCGCTGCCCCCTCACCGTCCCGCCCCAATCGTCTTCTTGATATTCGCTTCCATCTCATCCTTGCTCGGAGCCCCGGGAGTCTCGGTCACCACCGCGCCATCCTTCCCCACATACACCGTCACCGGCAGATAATCCCCAAGCCCATAGTTCCCCGGAACCTTCGCATCGGCCAGCAGGATCGGGTACGTCACCCCAACCTTCTTCACTGCCTTCTCGACAGCTTCCTTGGTCACGCCGTCCTCGTAGTCGATCCCCAGCACCACCAGGTTGTCTGCCGCATACTTCTTCGTGAACTCCTCAAACCACGGCATCTCCAACTGGCACGGCCCGCAATACGTCGCCCAGAAATTCACCACCACGGGCTTGCCCTTATAGTCGGCCAGCGACACCTTCTTCCCAGCCAGATCCACCAGCGTAAACGCCGGCGCGGTCTTCCCCACCAGGTTCTCGGTCAGCGCTCCGGGTGGCACATCGTCGCTCTTCAGAATCGTCACCGGAGCCTGCTGCGCCTGTTGCATCGCCGCCCTCCGGGCCCGCAGGTTATGCACCCCCGCCCAGAACAGCAGCCCAACCACCACCACGATCGCCACCAGCACACCAACACGACGTCCCAAGCCAAACATCCTCTCCGGCGCCCGCACTCTCAGGCTCCGCACCACAAGTCTATCCCCGGCCACGCTTTTCTACGTCTTACACGTTGCTGTTAGCCCTCTGCTAGCATGGCCCATAGCATTCCATGAGACCCTCCCGAGACCAGGAAGTTACACCCGCAGACCTCATCCGCATCGAAGCCGCCGCCCTCGAAGCCCTCGCCGTCCGCCTTGACGGCCCAATGCACAAAGCTTTCGAGAACGCCTGCACCCTGATCGTCGACGCCGCGCAGAACAACCACCGCGTCATCCTCACCGGAGCCGGCAAGAGCGGCCTCATCGCCCGCAAGATCGCCGCCACCTTCGTCTCCACCGGCACCTCGGCGCAGTTCCTGCACCCCGCCGAAGCCCTCCACGGCGACATCGGCATCCTCAATCGCGGCGACATCCTCCTCGCCCTCTCCTACAGCGGCGAAACCGAAGAAATCCTCCGCCTGCTCCCGCTCATCCCGCGCATCGGCGCCACGCTCATCAGCTTCTGCGGCTGCCCCTCATCCACGCTCGCCGAAGCCAGCGCCATCACCCTCGACGTCAGCGTCTCCCGCGAAGCCTGCGGCCTGCAGCTCGCCCCCACCGCCTCCACCACCGCCATGCTCGCTCTCGGCGACGCCCTCGCCATCGAGGTCAGCCGTACCCTCGGCTTCGAGGCCCGCAACTTCGCCCAGCTTCACCCCGGCGGCCAGCTCGGCCGCCGCCTCTCCAGCGTCGGCAAGCTCATGCACTCCGGCGACTCCCTCCCGTTGGTCGCCTCCACCGCCACCATGCCCGAGATCATCCACGAAATGTCCGCCCGCCGCCTCGGCATGACCACCGTCCAGGGCGACGGCAAGCTCCTCGGCCTCATCTCCGACGGCGACCTCCGCCGTCTTCTCGAGCGCGACGGCCCCGAAGCCTTCCACAAGACCGCCGCCGAGATCATGAACCCCACGCCGCTAACCATCGCCCCCGAGCCCCTCGCCTCCGAGGCCCTCCTCCTGATGGAGCAACGCAAAATCACATCCCTCGTCGTCACCGCCGACGGCACCCCCCGCTCCCCGGTCCTCGGCGTCCTCCACATCCACGACCTCTGGGAAGTAGCCCCGCCCACCCCCTAGGCCCCCGGCCCACCACCGCCGTCCAAACCCTTCGCGAAACTTAGCTCCCTTCGCGCCCTTTGCGTCAAGGCCGTTGCCGTTGCCGTTGTCGTTGCCGTTGTCGTTGCCTTCCCTACACCACCACCGCCTCTTCCCCCTGCAGCATCTTCTTATAAGCCGCCGTCACAATCCCATAGCACTCGCACGCCACCTTCTCCAGCGCCTCGCGATTCGTAATCAATATCCGTCCGCGGCTGTACTCGATCATCCCGTCGCGCTGCAGCTCCCCTGCCATCACCGTCACGGTCGACCGCCGCGACCCCAGCATCTGGCTCAGGAACTCCTGCGTCAGCCCCAGCCGCTCGCTGTTATTGCGGTCCGACGCCGTCAGCAGCCACCGCGCCAGTCGCGCCTTCACATCGTGCAGCCGGTTGCATAGCGCCGACTGCCCCATCTGCTGCATCTGCAACGCAATATGCTTGTACACCAGGTCCGTAAAGCAGCTGCAGTCCTTCATCAGATCCTGAGCCGCCGAGGCCTTCACCCTGTAACCCTCTCCGGCAACCTGCATGCCCATCGCGTGCACCGACTCCGGCTGCCCCAGCACCGTCAGCGCCCCCACCAGCCCATCGTTCCCGGTCATCCCGATCTCAACAATCTCTCCCGCCTCGGTCACAGCCGTCGTCGACACCACACCCGCGGTCGGAAAGAAAATGTGCTGAACCACCATCCCGGGAGTAAAAAACTGGAACCCCAGCGGCAGGTTCACGCGCGTCATCGAGCGACTGAGCCTCGCGAACTCCTCGTCTGGGAGATTCGCAAGAATGAAGTTATTCGGACGAGCTGCGTTCTGGGCAGGGCGGCGAAATTCCATGGCGATGACGTTTCCTCAGGGGTATTCCTCGGAAAAACACATCACGCTCGCGATACCGCCGAAGACCCATCAGCATCACTATGTCGTACAGCCTACACACAATTTTCGCGCGCGTATGTTGGCTCCTGCACATAACGTGCAACCTCATCAAAATATTGATCGCCGCACGACGATCACATCCGCACCTTCCTATCCCGCATGACAGCGAACCTCGCCCCGCCCTCTGCCTCTCCGTTCGTTTTCCCTGTGCCTGATCGCTTCAACCGAGGACGTCTGCCTCACACTTTCGCCCAAGGACCTCTGCCTCCCAGTCTGCCGAAGCTTCGCCTTACCGGAGGGTAAGGGAGGCAATGGCCTTTAGGCCCCTGAAAACTTGCCCCACAGAATGGGGGCTTCAGCCCCGGAGGAATACCGACACCTCTTCAAGCATCGCCGCCCTCCTCGCCTTAGTACAATGAACCAACATGCATCGTTGGTCTAATCTCTTCATCCCCACCCTCCGCGAGGCCCCGGCAGACGCCGAAGTCGCCAGCCACAAGCTCCTTCTCCGGGCCGGCTACATCCGCCAGCTCGGCGCCGGCATCTACAGCTATCTTCCGCTCGGCCAGCGCGCGCTCAACAAAATCGTCGCCATCGTCCGCGAGGAGATGGACCGCATCGGCCAGGAATTCCTTCTCCCCGCGCTCAACCCCGCCGAGATCTGGCAGGAGTCCGGCCGCTGGGCGGGCATGGGACAGAACATGTTCCGCCTCCACGACCGCAAGGGCGCCGAGCTCTGCCTTGCCATGACCCACGAAGAGGTCATGACCTCCATCGCGCGCAACGAGCTCCGCAGCTACAAGCAGCTTCCGCAGGTCTGGTACCAGATCCAGACCAAGTTCCGCGACGAGCCCCGCCCCAAGGCCGGCCTCCTCCGCGTCCGCCAGTTCCTCATGAAGGACGCCTACTCCTTCGACATCGACCAGCCCGGCCTCGACCTCAGCTACCAGAAGCACGACGCCGCCTACCGCGCCATTTTCGACCGCTGCGGCCTCGAGTACGTCGTCGTCGACGCCGACTCCGGCTCCATGGGCGGCTCCCAGTCCCAGGAGTTCATGGTCTACACCGAAGCCGGCGAAGACCTCATCGCCAGCTCCGCCTCCGGCTACGCCGCTAATCTGGAAAAGGCCACCAGCCGCCTCGCTCCCGTCGAAGACCTGCCGCCCACCGGCGACGGTCTCCCCGAGCTCGTCTTCACGCCGGGCAAGGGCGCCATCGCCGACATCTGCGAATTCCTCTCCATCCTTCCCTCGCAGGACATCAAGTGCGTCGCCTTCATGGGCTCCCGCGTCGGCCACCCCGAAGGCGAGCCCCTCCGCCCCATCGCCGCCTTCCTGCGCGGCGACCACCAGGTCAACGAAACCAAGCTCGCCGGCATCACCGGCGTCGCCGAGCTCCGCCCCATGCTGCCCGATGAGCTTGAGCTCTACATCGGCGGCCCGGCCGGCTACCTCGGCCCGGTCGGCATCCCCCAGAGCATGACCGGCGGCTCGCTCAATGGCCTAAAGTCCGGCAAGGCGCTCGACAAACTCAAGGGCGTTCTCCGCGACGTGCCCTCTGAAGGCTTGCGCACCATCACCATCCTCGACCCCGGCCTCGACGGCCGCTCCAACCTCGTCGCCGGAGCCAACAAGCTCGACCACCACTTCCGCAACGTCACCCCCGGCCGCGACTTCACGCCCACGGTCATCGCCGACATCCGCAACATCAACGAAGGCGAGCTCGACCCCATCGGCGGCGAGCCCCTGCGCCTCGGCAAGGCGGTCGAAATCGGCCACATCTTCAAGCTCGGCACCAAGTACTCCGAATCCATGGGCGCCCACGTCCTCAACGCCGACGGCAAGGAAGTCATGCCCATCATGGGCTGCTACGGCATCGGCATCGAGCGCATCCTCACCGCCGCCATAGAATCCTCCGCCGCCAGAAACGCGCAAGAAATCCCGGGTGACCCATCTTCGGCGTCGGCGCAGCCGGCGGCTAAGGTGGGCGGGACCACCACCGAGTCCTACGCTCTCCCCGCCTCCATCGCCCCGTTCCACTGCGTCGTCACCATCACCAACGTCCGCGAAGCCGACCTCCTCGCCGCCGGCGAAAAGGTCGCCTCCGCCCTCGATGCTGCCGGAGTAGATACCCTCCTCGACGACCGCGACGAGCGCGCCGGCGTCAAATTCAAGGACGCTGAACTCATCGGCGTTCCCTACCGTATCAACATAGGGAAAAAGCTCACGGAGGGCCTCGTGGAACTCGTCGACCGTCTCACCCAAACCACTACCGACCTCCCGATTGACAGCGTCGCCGAGCACGTCCGGGCCCTTGTCGCGTCTAAACCTTGAGGATGCTCAAAATCTGTCAAGTCCCCGGCCCTGTGCAAAACTCGAAATCCCCAGCATCGGCGCACCTTTCCGCGCACTGCCGCGCTGCATATTTACTCCTCGCGACTACCTACAATAGAAGCAGCACCAAATCTCAACCCGAAACCCGCAACCCGCAACCCGAAAACTCGAAACTCCTACTTAAAACCGGCAGCTCGCCGCTCCACCCATAAACCACTGCGCTGCAATACTTTGCGTCCAACCAACACAGAATGAATACTTTACAGCAGGCCACCACCGCCAAGCCCAACAAAGCAAACCACTTCCCCGCAAAGTACCCCTGAGGGGGGAGGGGGGGTACCCCAGGCCGGTCTTTCAACCCTAATCCCTGTTCGCCGTTCCCTGTTCGCTGTTCGCTCTTCCCTGCTTCTCTATGCCCGTAAAAGTAAAGCTCGCCCGTAAAAACGACTCTCTCCTCTGGCGCGCCGGCCGCTTCCTCGCGCTGGTGGCTTTGGCCTGCCTGGTGCTGTTCGCCATCGTCTTCGGCATCGCCTATCACCACTTCCAGAACGTCGTCGACGAGCGCCTCGCGCACGGCCCGCTCTTTGCCTCGGTCGCCCAGATCTTCGCTGCGCCGCAGGAAGTCCGTCCCGGACAGCACCTCACCGCAGCCAGCATCGGACAGTCTCTCCGCCGCGCCGGCTACAACGGCAACCCGCAGCTCGGCAGCTACCAGCTCCGCGGCGACACGGTCCTCATCAAGCCCGGCCCGCAAAGCTTCCACTCCGCGGACGGCGCAACCATCACCACCACCGATGGAGTCGTCCAGTCCATCACGGCCGAAAACGGCGTCGCGCTCCGCTCCTACCAACTCGAGCCGCAGCTCATCACCGCGCTTTCGGAAGACAAGAACCGCACCAAGCGCCGCCTCGTCACCTACAAGGACATCCCACCGCACATGGTGCAGGCTGTCGTCGCGATCGAAGACCACAGCTTCTTCACGCATTCCGGCGTCAACTATCCTCGCCTCATCAAGTGCACGGTCATCGACACGTTCTCCGCAGGTCATCCCTGCGGTGGATCCACACTCACCATGCAGCTCGCCCGCGGCTTCTTCCTCACGCCCGCGCGCACCAGGAAGCGCAAGCTCGAAGAGATCATGATCACCTTCCAGCTCGAGTCGCGCTTCAACAAGCAGCAGATCTTCGAGATGTACGCGAACCAGATCAACCTCGGCCAGCGCGGCTCCTACGCCATCAACGGCTTCGGCGAAGCCGCGCAGGCGTTCTTCGGCAAAGACCTTCGCCAGCTCGACACCGCCGAATCCGCCATGCTCGCGGGCATCATCAACAGCCCCAACAAGCTCAACCCTTATCGTCATCCTGAGCGCGCGATGGCTCGCCGCAACCTCGTCCTCGACCAGATGGTCGAAACCGGCGCGCTTACCGCCAGCGAAGCCGAGCGCGCCAAGGCCGAGCCGCTGCACCTCGCTCCGCCCAACGTCGACGCCAGCGAAGCGCCCTACTTCGTCGACCTCGTCCACGACCAGATCGTGCAGCGCGTCGGCGATCAGGAGCTCTCGCACGACAGCCTCCGCATCTACACCTCGCTCGATCCCGACCTCCAGCGCGCCGCCTCCGAAGCCGTCGAAGCCGGCATGAAGAACGTCGACAACCTCGTCCGCGCAGCCCACAAGAAGAGCGCTACGAACCTCACCTATCCGCAGGTCGCGCTCGTCGCCCTCAATCCGCACACCGGACAAGTCCTCGCCCTCGTCGGCGGCCGCAACTACGGCGTTTCGCAGCTCGATCACGCCACATCCAAACGTCCCACCGGCTCCATCTTCAAGCCCTTCGTCTACGCCACCGCGGAGCAAGGCACAGTCAACGGGCAGACGCTGTCCGGTAGTCCGTTCACCGCGGTCACCATCCTGCACGACGTTCCCACCACGTTCACCTTCGATAACGGACGCCAAACCTACAACCCTGGAAACTACAAGGACGAGTTCCACGGCGACGTCACCGCCATCTACGCCCTAGCGCACTCGCTCAACAACGCCACCATCTCGCTCGGCCAGCAGGTCGGGTTCGAGAACGTCGCCGCGCTTGCCCGTTCCGCTGGCATCACCGGCGCGCGCGGCACACCATCCGTTTCGCTCGGCGCCTACGACGCGACGCCGCTCGACATGGCTGGCGCATACACCGTCTTCGCCAACGGCGGCGTGCACCTGAATCCGTGGCTGCTCGCCTCGGTCCGCAACACCAACGGCGACATCGTCGCCGACTTCGCTCCCGACGCCAAGCAGGTCATGGACCCGCGCGCTGCGTTCCTCACGCAGTCCCTGCTCGAAGGCGTCATGAACTTCGGCTACGGCGTCGAGGTCCGCAAACGCGGCTTCACCGCTCCCGCAGCCGGCAAGACCGGCACATCGCACGACGCCTGGTTCGCCGCCTACTCCTCCAACCTCATCTGCATCGTCTGGGTCGGCAACGACGACTATACGGACGTCAAGCTCTCCGGCGCGCTCGCCGCCGCACCCATCTGGGCGGAGTTCATGAACCGCGCCATCAAACTCCCGCAGTACTCCGACATGACCGGCTTCACCGCCCCCGAAGGCGTCCACGTCCTGCGCATCGACCGCGCTACCAACCTCCCGGTCGACGAGACCTGCCCCAGCGACGCCTTCTCCGCCGCCTTCCTCGACGGCACCGCTCCTGCAGGAACCTGCTCGCACATGGGCGAGGACACACAATCGCTCGGTGCCAGAATCTTCGGCACAAACAGCCCGCCCGACAACAGCACGCCTCCCGTCATCGGCCCCGACGGCCAGCCCATCGAGCAACCTAAGCACCGCAACGTCTTCCAGAAAATGTTTGGCCTCGGCAAAGACAAAAAGCCCGAACCTCCACCGCAATAGGACGCGCTTTACCGCGACCTCCGCGTTTTTCCTTCGCGTCCCCTGCGTTAAAGCTTTTGCTGTTGCACTTCGCGCTCTTCCTCAACCCAAGGCTGACAACTCGGACACCAGTAGGTGGACCTCACCTGCTCACCCTGCTTCCGCATCATCACAATCGCCCCACATCGACGGCACTCCTCGCCCTGTCGCCGATACACCCACAAACGATCGCCAACATTCATCGAGTGCGTCGTCCGCCGATTTCCGGCATACGTAACAATCGCTTCACCTGATCCATCAGTGACGTTCGCGCGCATGTACTTCTGCGCGACTTCCGCCATCTTCTCCATCTCGCGTTCAGTGATCGTGCTCATCCGTCGAAACGGATTCACGCCCGCTGCAAACGCGACCTCGCTCTTGTACACGTTGCCCAACCCCGCAATCACGCGCTGGTTGAGCAGCACCACACCAACCTCATCCTCAGGATGTGTCCTCGCCCGCTCTCGCAGCGCACGCAGACCAGCCTCCACGCTGTACGCATCGCCCAGTACATCAACGCCAAGCTTCGGCACCTGCGAGCTGCGCTCCAGCGAGCGCGCCGTATGGAACTCCGCAACCGGCACATTGAACGCCACAGCCTGCATGTCGCCGCACGTAATCGCCACCCGCATCCGCGAGCGTCCCATCCACCACTTCTCGCTGGTGCGGTAGATGTGCCACGACCCGCTCATCAACATATGCGTCACAAGGATCAGATCGCCGGAGAAATAGATCAGCAGCCACTTACCACGCGCTTCAACGCGCTCCACGGTGCGACCGACGACCGGCGCATCATCGTTCACGCTCGCAAGCTTCGCCAGCCCCGTTTCGAACGCAGTGACAATCTTCCCGCCAATCGCCTTTTGCAGCGACCGCGCAGAACGATAGATTGTGTCGCCTTCAGGCATACTTCCTTCGATGCGCAATACCGCAGGCTACATCGATGAGCCATTCCTCCCCGAAAGGAATGCAATGATCACCGCCCCGACAACCGTATGTCCCAGGTTCACCAGCAACGCGGAAAGCCTGATCTTGTGCATCAGGCTCGTATGGCCAATAGGTTGAATGGTCTTCATGGGCTGGTCCTGCCTTGAGGTTTGGATGTGTTGCGGGGCCCATGCAGCGAAGGTGCTGCCGTTCCAGACACGCATTCGATGCGGCAAGTTGCGCGACGGCTACGTTCTTTTACGACAAAGTTGGCGCCGCGGTTCCCGGCAACGCGGGCAATCCTCGCCGAACGTTGAAACCCAGCGGCGCCGCCTGAAAGCCCGCATCTACGAGATACTTCGCCAGCGGATGCTCCGCCACAGCCACACCGTTCACCGAGGTAATCAACAATCCGCCACGTCCGCGCTCACCTCCATCGGCTTCCATCTTCTGCACATGACGCACAAGAAACTCTGCCAACGCGCGCGCCGCACGCGAGCGCGCCGGCTCTTCCTCGGGCAGCATCACCTGCACATTCGTATTGCCGCGCCGCAGATACGCGGTCAGCGCGCCATCCACAAGCACCACACGCGCTCCCACACTGCGCGTCAGCGAGGAGCCTTCCTCCGGCGCCGCAGGCCAACGCATCAGCGCTCCATACGGATTCGCCGGATCAGTTGCCGCGAGCATCACCACCTCGCTCGAATCCTCATTGCCCGCAACGCGCAGCGAACGCAGCAGATCCACCGCTGCAGGCATCGCAAACTGAGTCGCGCCCAAATCCGCAGCGAAGTAGCCGCGCCGCACAAGCCCACTCTCTTCCAGCGCCTTCAACACGTCATACACCGCCGAAAATCCGCCGGGAAGATTCTCCGCGTGAGCCGTCTCGCGGAACACCACACCATAGCGCGTCAGCAACTGTTGCGCGATGGCGTGTGACCACTCGGTCGCATTCCTCTCAGCATCGAACGCCACCGCGTTGAGGCTCCAGCGACCCTGCGCAGTCGGCGGAGTCGTCCTCCGCGACCGGAAGCCCGCCTGGTTATGCACTCGCCGCGCGGGCTTCGCACGCCCGCTCCCTGCGGGCTTCTCGCAATACGCACGCAATGCATGGAGCGCATCGTTGGTCAGCAGGCCACGCCAGACCAGCGACCACAACGCCTCCAGCGTCTCACCGGGATAGCCTCCACCGACACCATCATGCAGCGTCTGAAAGAAGGAAGCACCATGCGCTCGCAGGTATTCGACAATCAACCGCTCCCGCTCGCTCAACTCCACACCAGCACTCTGAAGCCTGGACGTTTGGCCCTCGACCCTGTCCGGCGGCCACAGCACCGGCAGCTTCTCTGCCAGATACAGACCGACACGCCCATCGCGCTCACCCAGCGCCTCAAACCCGATCCAAACAACCTCGCCGGCCGCGACGAGTGTATCCATATCAGCAGGCTTATACCCCTGGATGCGCGCAGGCAGAATCTCCGTCTCAAGCAGGCTCGCCGGGAGCGCCGCTCCCTGCAAATTCTCAATCGTATCCAGCAGTGCATCGAGCCCGCGCCGCGGCTGCACCACACCCTGCCAGCGCGTAAACAGCCGCGCCAGTATGCGCTGCTCGACCGGCTCAATCTCCTTGCGCAGCTTCGCGAGAGACTTGCGGCGAATCGACCGCAGCACCTCCGCTTCCACCCACTCGCGATTCACACCGCCAGGGCGAAACCCGCCTTCAGCCACACGTCCGATCTGCACGAGGCGCTGCAACACCGCTTCAACAGTGGCGTTTGAAAGCGCATACCGTCGCGCGACGTTTGCCGTTGTAAACGGTCCATGGGTCCGCGCATACCGCCGCACAATGTCGAGCAGCGCGTCCGGAGCCGGCTCAAGGAATGCCGTCGGGAGTCCCGGTGGCAGCGGAACACCCAGCGCATCGCGAAAGCGCGCGGCATCCTCCACGGCAATCAAACGCTTCTCTCCGCCAACCATCGGCTCCAGCACGCGTCGCGCTTTTATCAGCCTGCTGATACTCGCTGCAACATCGTCAGAAACGCTCCGCGCTGCAAGCTCATCCCGAGTCAAATCGCCCAACCGCAGCAACAGATCGTGCACGCCATCCATGTTGCGCGCCTTGTAGTTTTCTACGAGGCACTGCAACTGCTCTTCAGTCTCCTCAATCGCCCCAATATCCAACAGCTCGCGCAAATCCGCATCGCCTAACAGCTCGCGTAGCTGATCCTGATCGATCGAGAGTGCCTGCGCGCGTCGCTCAGCCAGCGGAGCATCGCCGTCGTAGATGTAGTTCGCGACATAGCTGAACAGCAGCGCGCCCGCGAACGGCGATGGTGTACGCGAGTCCGTCACATGCACTCGTATCGCGCGCGTAGCAATCAGTCTCAGCGTCTCCATCAACGCAGGCATGTCGAACACATCGCGCAGGCACTCGCGGTACGCCTCGAGCAGCATCGGAAAGCCTGAATATCGCGACGCCACGCTCAGCAGGTCATACGCACGTTTGCGCTGCTGCCACAGCGGCGTGCGGCCATCGGCTCTGCGCCGCGGCAGTAGCAGTGCACGTGAAGACGCCTCGCGAAACTTCGCCGCAAACAGAGCCGACGCGCCGAGCTGCCGCATCACCAGCTCCGCCGCTTCCTCCGGCTCAAGCAGCAGCGCGTCAATATCAGGAGGCGCATCGGTTTCGGGGAAGCGCAGCACGAAGCCATCCTCGCTCCACATGGTCTCGACGTCCACGCCAGCATCCTTCAGCTTCGCGGTGGCGGCCATTGCCCATGGCGTATGTATCTTGCTGCCGAACGGCGTCAGCACGCACACGCGCCAGTCGCCGAGCTCATCGCGCACGCGCTCGATCACAATCGTGCGATCATCCGGCACCTGCCCGGTGGCAAGCTCTTGGTCAGCCAGATAACGCAGCACATTCTCCGCTGCCTGCGGGTCGAGATCATGTTCGCGCGTCAGCTTGGCTACCGCGGCACTGCGCGGCATATCGCGCAGCTCACGCATCAGCGCACCAATGCGCCGGCCAAACTCAATCGGCCTGCCCGCGCCGTCGCCATGCCAGAACGGCATCTTGCCGGGCTCGCCCGGCGCTGGACTCACCAGCACGCGATCATGCGTAATCTCATCAATGCGCCACGTCGATGCGCCCAGCACAAACGTCTCGCCGGTACGCGCTTCGAACACCATCTCTTCATCGAGCTCGCCCACACGAATCGGCTTGGCATGCGTCCCACTCAGGAACACGCCATACAGACCGCGGTCCGGAATCGTTCCGCCGTTGAGGATCGCGATACTCTTTACGCCTTGCCGCGGTGTCAGCCAGTTGCGCGTGCGGTCCCACGTAATGCGCGGCCGCAGCTCCGCAAATTCATCGGACGGATACCGCCCCGCCAACATATCCAGCACGCCATCAAAAACACCCGCGCTGATCCCCGCAAAGTTCGAGCAGCTCCTTACCAGCGCAAGCAGCGCGTCATACGAAATCCCCGGCGCCTCTTCTTCCTCACTCACTTTGCGCTTCGCTCTCCGCACCACCTCCGCCGCAGGCAGCGGCGGATGCGCGATCACCGCCACCATCTGCTGCGCGAGCACATCCAGCGGGTTGCGCAGGAAGCGCGTCGACTCCACGAGCCCTTCATGCATCGCCTGCGTCACCGCAGCGCAAGCGATCAGGTCGGCACGATACTTTGGGAAGATGATCCCGGCCGAAGGCGCACCCACCTGATGCCCCGCTCGCCCGATGCGCTGCATCCCGCTCGCCACGCTTGGCGGCGCTTCGATCTGCACGACCAGATCGACCGTGCCCATATCGATGCCCAACTCAAGTGACGACGTGCACACCAGCGCCTTGATGCTGCCGGCCTTCAGCATCTCTTCGATCTCGCTGCGCTGCGCCGCCGCCAGCGATCCATGATGAGCCCGCGCAATCGGCTCGCCTGCAAGCTCGTTCAGCGCACCTGCAAGCCTCTCCGCCACACGCCGCGCGTTGACAAAGATCAGCGTCGACGTTCGTCCGCGCACAATCTCCAGCAGCCGCGGATGGATGCTCTGCCAGATGCTCGTGCGCTTAGGTCCCTGCGCCGCCGGCCCGCTGGGCAGATCGTCGATCTGGCCGAGCTTGGCCATGTCCTCTACCGGCACCTCGACGGTGAGCTCGAGCATCTTGCGCACGCCCGCATTCACAATCGTTACCGGCCGATACCGCACGCCCGCCGCACCAGCATCCGCTTCGCGCAGCGAACCATCAACTGCAATCTCATTCGCAACCGGTTCGCTTTCTGGACCGTGAACGCTGGACCCTGGACCCTGGCCTTCAGCTCCGCCCAGGAATCTCGCCACCTCCTCCAGCGGCCTCTGCGTCGCACTAAGCCCAATGCGCTGCAGCGGCCTTCCGCATAATGCCTCCAGCCGCTCCAGCGAGAGCGCCAGATGCGCCCCGCGCTTGGTCGGCACGAGCGCATGAATCTCGTCGATGATGACCGTCTCGACGGTTCGCAGCGCCTCGCCCGCATCGGACGTGAGCAGCAGATACAGCGACTCCGGCGTCGTGATCAGGATCTCGCCGGGATGCCGCTTGAAGCGCGCCCGCTCTCTCTGCGGGGTGTCGCCGGTGCGGACACTGATCTCCGGCACATGCACGGCAACGCCTTCGCGCTGCGCTATATTTGCGATGCCCGCCAGCGGCGAACGCAGGTTGCGCTCGACGTCTACCGCCAAGGCCTTCAGCGGCGATATATAAACGACCTTGCAGCCCTGAGGCGCATTCACCCGTGCGCCTTCTGGGCTCTGGGCCTTGGACCCTGAACCCTCCACCCTCACCATCAACTTATCCAAGCACCACAGAAACGCCGTCAGCGTCTTGCCCGTCCCGGTCGGCGCGAGAATCAGCGTCGACTCGCCTCTCGCGATCGAGGGCCATCCTTCACGTTGCGGCGGCGTCACGTCCTCGAACACCGCGCGGAACCAGGCAGCCGTTATCGGATGAAACAGCGCGAGCACGTCCGCAGGTGTGGCAGGCGCAGCTCCGCCCTCCCCGCTCGCGCGCGCCTTTGAGGTCTTCCGTTTTGCAGTGTGCTCTGCAGCCACCTTCAAGCGCGCCGCTCCAATCCGCTCAGACGGCCATCATCGCCGCCCTAACCGATTGGATGCAACCACCTTCGGCTCAATTCAACAGCGCAGCATATTTACATGGCCTGGCGAAGGGGTGCGTGGGGAGTGGGCGCCTAATCCCGGTGCCGGAATCGGTCCAGCAGCAGGAAGATCGGCACCGATATCACCGTGTTCACCACCGCCCGCAGTAGTTCATGCCACGGCTCCAGCGGCCTTGGGTCGGCGACGAGGAAGCGGAAGATCACGTAGATCATCCCACTCTGCAGCAGGCTGAAGACGAAGTTCATGGCGATGCGGTTGATCAGGTTATCGACGTCGACGGTAAACCCGATGCTCGCCGAAAGGTACCCGATGATCGCCTTGGCGATGCCGTAAATCCCGAAGTGCAGGTTCGTCAGCCCATCCTGCAACAGGCCGATGAACGTTCCTGTGATGGTGCCCGCGATCGGACTGCGGCGCGCCAGCGCGAAGAAGATGACGATGATCAGCGGCAGGTCGAGAATGCTCAGTGGCCTCCACAGCCTCGGCAGCTCGGTCTGCAGCAGCACCGCCGCGACCGGAACCAGCAGCGTCACCGCCGGGTGGAAACCGTACTGGTCGAGCTCGCGTCGCGATGTGTAACTGTGTTCAGGCATGAAGTCTAGAAGCGCTCAGGGCTGCGGTTTGGCTGGCGGAGTTGCCGGTGCTCCCGGAGTCAGTTGCTCGGCGGGCGGCGTTGTTCCCGGAGTGTAACGGTCAGGATGCAGCGTAGGCTTCGGCCGCGGCACAATGGCCGGCGCTTTCGGATCGGGTACCGCAGGAGTTGCAGCAGCATTTGGCGTGGCTCCCGCAGGCGTGGTCGTCTCCGGCTCGCCGTCGTGGATGCTCGGCAGCCTCTCCGACGCGAGATCGGCGGCGCGCTTGGCGCTGTCTGCTGTGGCGGCGGCAAGATCGGCGTCCTGCTGCGCGAGCGCCGGCAGCGTCGCCTGTGTTCCAGTCACCACCAGCACTTCTTCCAGGCGCGCCAGGTCGGCCGCCGGTTTGATGGTGATAGCCGTATAAGGCTGATGTTCCGGATCGGGCACAATGGACTCGATCACGCCCACCGGCAGCCCGCGCGGGAACACGCCATCGCCGCCGGAGGTGATCACGTGCTCGCCGGGCTTGATGCGCGAGTCGGCCGTGAGGTTGGTGATTTCCACTTTGCCGCTGACCGCTCCGCGAATGATGCCGCGAATGCGCGTGGATTCCAGGATCACGCCCGCGCCTGCAGTCGGATCGTTGATCAGCAGCAGTTGCGCGCTGTGCGCCCACACATCGCGCAGCTTGCCGACGATGCCGTCCGGCGTAATCACCGCCTGGTCGGGCTTCAGGCCGTCCGCTGTGCCTTTATCGATATACACCAGCCGCGAGCGGTCGGACCCGCTGGTGGAAACAACCTGCGCCGCAACGGTCGACGCAATATAGTGCTGCTGAAATCCGAGCAGCGCCTGCATCCGGCGGCCCTGCTGCGCGTCCTCTGCAAACGCGGCCTGCTCCTGGCGCAGCCGCGCGATTTCGAGCTGCAGTTGGCGGTTCTGCTCGCGTGTGTGGCGGAGGTCGATATAGTTCGACCAGACGCTGCGAACGTTCAACCCACCGCCGTGAATCAGGCGCTCAAACGGCGTCACCAGCGCCGAGCTCCAGAAGCGCAGCTCGGAAACCTTGCGTCCATCCGCCTTCTGGCTGCTCGCTCCGCCTCCGGGCCGCGGCACCTGAATGGCCAGCGCGATCGTCTGCAGCAGCACGATCGCGATCAGCACCAGCGGATTCTTGAAGCGTTGGAAGAACGAGTCCATAACGAGCAAAGGAGCGTAAAAACGGCCTCTCCAATTCTATCGGCAGGAGCGCACGCCCACACCGCACCGTGCCCGCTCTGCCAACAGCAGGCGATTCCCCACGCGCACAGAGCTTTCCTATTGCGGAGAAGTCGGCGTCGTGGGCTTCGTAGTCGTCCCGCTGCCGCTCGTGCCCGTCCCGTTGATCCCACTTCCAGGAGGCGGAAACACATTGCCGGATCCCGAGTTCGACTTGCCATCGAGGCCACTGCCAAAGCTCGAAGCGGGCTGCGAACTGATGCCTCCGCCAAGGATGTTTGCCTTCGCGTAAAGCAGCTCGATCTTCGGGTCGTACAGGAACTCCCAGGTGTCGTAGCTCGTCTGCTCGTTCGGCGTCAGGATGGACTCGCCCGTGCGCGCGCTGCCAACACCCATGATCTGCCCAACACCGCCGCTCGAGCTCGAACCGAAGCCAGAGGACGAGCCGCTTGTTCCGCCGGTTCCTGCGGTTCCCGGCGTGCCGACGGTCGCTCCCGAGAATCCGGCCGCAAGTCCGTTGGTTTGCCCCACCGTCGCAGTCCCGCCCGGAGTTCCACTGTTACCGAGGTTCGACGACATACCCGCCGCCGAACCCAAACCGCCGCCGATGCCCTTCGTATCGAGCCCGCCCAGCGGCTCGCCGAAGAAACCCTTAACGGTCGTCTGCTGCTCGCCGACATGGATGATGCGCCAGTCAGGCTTGCCGGTCAGAGGATCGACGTACTGCTTGCGCAGGTAGCGCACGTTGTTCGACTTCTCAAGCGCCTCCATCGACGGCGGATACGTCTTGAACTTCCTGTAATAGAGCCGCAGCGCGCGCACATACTGCTCCGCGCGATGCTCGCTTTCGACTTCCTTGTCGCGCCGCAGGTCGCGTGCGACGACAGGCGCAGCTGCGGCCAGCGCGATCAGCACCAGCGTCACCATGACGATCATGGCCAGCAGCATGTAGCCCTGCTCGCCCGCTCGCCGGGCGCTCGCGCCGGATTGGATGGTGTCGCACATCGTCTTCTAGTTGGACTGCAGCGGCAGCGTTTGCGTGTTGTTGTTGCCCATATCTTCCACCTGCACGCTGTTGGCCGAGATGGACACAATCCGATAACGCCGCGCGACGATATCGCCCTGCGACGCCAGAAACACATCGTCGCCCTGCAGCAGGAAGGCCTGCCGCACTCCGTTCGCCCGCGTCGCCGTGCCGAAGAACTTCAGCGGAATAGGCGGTGGTGGTTGTACGATTGGCACCTGCGGTACGGGCGGCTGTGGGTTTGGCAACGGCGGGCGCGGCGGATGTGTATTCACCGGAATCTTCGGCGCAGGCGGCACATAAATGGCCGAGAAGATATTCCGCCCCGAACCCGCGTACACCAGGTGCTCGGTGCGCAGCATCGCGCTCTGGTTCAGCGTTGGGTCCAAGCTCGCCGACGAGTTCGCCATCTTCTTCGCTGCGACTCCCGGAGCGCTTCCGGCGGGCATCGCCGCGGGGCGAGAGCCGGCAGCATTACCACTCGACGGTGCAGTCGCTTCGTTCAGCTCGGCGCTGCGCGAATTGAGCGTCTTCGACACCGGAGCAATCGTGGGCGGCGGCGTTGGCGGGCTGTCGCTGAACTGGTTGTAGAGGAATACAGAGACAGCGATCAGCGCAGCGGTGCCAAGCACTCCGGCGGCGATCGTCTTTGTACGGTTCTCGGTTCCGGCCTTCACTGCGCGCCTCCGGTCTTCTGCGCGGCGGCTTCGGCCTGCGGCGTGTCGGCAAGCGGCTCATCCGGCTTCGGCTGGCGCAGGTACGTCGTGATGCGTATGCGCAGGTTCACCTGCCCGTTGTTCGCTCCAGTGAACGTGAGGCTGTTGATGACGAAGAACATCTTGTCGCGCTCGAGCGAGTTGATCAACTGCACCAGCGGACGGTAGTCGCCGGAGAGGCTCGCGTCCATGCGCACTTCGGTCAGCTCACCCGCACCCGAAAGCGCCGGGCTCGGCGCATACTGCACGCGCGAAAGCCGCACGTTGGCCTGCCTGGTCAGCACGCCGAGCTCCGTCAGCACCTGCGAGTACGCATACGGCAGCCGACGCGCGTAGAACTCGTCGGCATCTGCAGTGGAGTTGACCAGCTTCACATCCAGCCCGCGTAGCGGCAGCGCTGCAATCTCGGCAGCGCGCTGCGTCGCCTTCTGCTGCGCAATAGCGTCGGCGTTATTGGCGTGCAGCGCCTGCACAACGAACAGCAGATGTATCGCGATATAGAGGCACAGCACGCCCAGCGCTGCAACGCCCGCAAAGTGCAGGTTCACTGCAGTCAGCAGCGAGCGAGCACTGGCGGTAAGCCGCGGCACGCGGCGCGCGACCGACGAACTATTCGGCGGAGGAACGACGACAGCAGTGCTCATCGCGGACCTCCCGGCGTTCTCGGCGGAACAGGATTCTGCGGTGTCGCAGGACGCGGCGAAACATACGGCTTCAGCACCACACCGTCATTCGCGCCCGGCTTCGAGGCGCGCTTGACGCGAGGTTTCGCACTCGGCGCCGCGGGCTTGGCCTCAGCCTTCGCAGCCGCTGCAGGTGCAACCGCGGGCAGCGGATTGTAGTTGGCGAGAATGTCGAACTCGACGCCTCCGGGCGCGCCGCCATTGGCAGCTGCCACCTGCGCCTGTTCCTTGGTCTGAGTCGTCTCGTTCGAGAGCCGAGGCGCGAGGAAGCGCGATGAGCGCTCCAGGTTGCGCACCAGCTGGATCGCGCGGTCGCGGTCACCCGAAACACGCAGCCGGATGATGACCTCACCCTCCGCATTCACCTGCGGTTCGATGGCCGTTACCTGCACGCCGGTCGGCAGCACGTTCTCAAGGTCCATCATCACCGCGGTCCACGAGAAACTCTTGCGCAGGAAAAGGGCATTCAGAAACCGCGCACGATCGAGCACCGCCGCGTTGACCGGCTGGTGCATGCGCGCCTCGTTGCGCAGCTTTTCTTCCTGCGCGGCGATGGTGCGATGCCGCACCTGCGCCATCTGCTCTTCGGCGAGCAGCAGCTTCTGGTGCTCGAAGTGCAGCACGACGCCGAGCGCGATGGCCAGCAGCGCGAGCCCCGCCATGATGTAGCGTAGCCGTGCGAAGAACGGCCGAAGCTCAACAAAGGGGCGCGACGCGAGATTGACGGATATGCGCATTAGCCTCGCAGTGCCCCCACAACCCCGCCCAGCCAGCCGCGCGGCACGGACGCCGTAACGGCGCCTGAAAGCACAGCCGCGGGGTCGACCAGTTCGCGCACGCGCAGACCGTCGGCCTGTGCCATTCCATTGCTCGCGAGAATATTCTGCAGCCGATCGGCGCCCAGTGGACCGGCGCATAGGATGCGTGTCGGCGGAGCCGCCAGTGTGTCTTCGTAATAAGCGGCGGCGACGCTGACGGCCTGCGCAATCTCGCCTGAAAACTCGTCGGGCGAGCTGCCTGCTGCGATGTCCCACGTGGGCGGCTCGTGTGGCGGAGGCGAGGAGGAATACTGTGCGGCCAGCTCGGGGTCATGCGCAACTTCTTCCGCAAATTCGCGCATCGACGTGGACGCCACGACCACCGGAGCCGCCAGCAGCGCATTGTGCAACTCCGAGCGAAGGTCGTCGTCCACTGCCGGGGAAGCATACGGCGAGTGCGTGATCGGCGCGTGCTCCGCGTACGGCGCACGGCCGTGCTCAGGCAGCGGTTGCTGGGCGGCCCACTCGCCCGCGGTCTCGTGTACATCGACCAGCGGCAACGCGTGGCTGCTCGACTCGAACAAGGCCGGCGGAAAGTTCGCCGGAACGCCCGCGGCCGCAGGCTGCAGATCGACGCTGCGATGCAGCAGCAGTATCCCGCTGCGCACAATGGCGGTCGTCACGCCGACGGCGTTGGCGTTGACCAACAGGTCCGCGCCGTCGCCTTCGTCCAGCGCAGCCACACAGGCGAGCGTGCTGGGCAGCACCGCTCCCGGCTCAAACCCAGCCTCGCGGACTACCGATTCGTACTCGCGCAGAACGTCCGGCGGAACGGCAACCGCCAGCACCCGCACGCCGCTGCGGCTGGTGCTCATGATCTGGTAGGTAACCATGGCGTCGTCGGCGTCGAACGGCAGCATCTTCTTGAGACGGAAGCGCACGATGGGCAGGGCTTCGGAGAGCTTGTTGGGCAGCGCGTCGAACTCCAGCAGCAGCACGCGCACGGCAGCGTCGGGAATGACGAGAGTTACATCGCCGCGCGAGTTGGGCTTCGCGCCAACATCTTCAAGCGTGCGCCGGACGGCGGCGACGACGGCAAGGCGGTCAGCTATATTGCCCGGCTTCAGGCTGGGTGCGACGGCACCTGAACTCAGGGTCACGCGGGCCACAGCCGAAAGCGGCGCCAGCGCAGTCTCCGCGCGGGCGGCGACAACGCCCTGCGCAGAGATCTCGCAGGCCAGTCGGGGCCGGTTTCCGGAGGCTTGAGGAAGAAGGTTCATGAAGCTCTTACTAGATTACCCTGCGAGGTGCTTTTCGGTTCGGTGCTTCAGGGTTGGACGCAACCGACGCGGATGGGTTTTCGCCTCCGCGATAAAACACCGCACAAAAGAGATTGTGCGGTCCCAAAATGCACATGCGCTGCGAACCAGCAGCGTCCCGAAATTGCCAATCCGGGACACTACCGGCTCGGGAAGCATGCAAGTCGGTTAGCGGCCCGTTTCGATAAAGGTGACCTTGTTGATCTCCCGTAGCGTCGTGATCCCCTCGCGCACGCGCTCCAGCGCCGAGTCCCGCAGGAAGGCCATGCCCTTCTCCTTGGCCTTCTTCCGAATCTCCGACCCGGGACGCTTCTCGAGCAGCATCTCGCGAATCTCGTCGTCGAGCTCGAGCAGCTCGTGGATCGCGGAGCGGCCGCGGTAGCCGGTGCCGCCGCACTCGATGCAGCCGGTGCCTTCCTTGAAGCGGACGTCGCGCCACTCTGACGGGATGAGGCCGTTGTCCTCAAGCTCGGCGTCGGTGTAGCGCACCTCGCGCACGCAGAACTCACACACCTGCCGCACCAGCCGCTGCGCCAGGATGCAGTTCAACGCGGAGACGAAGTTGTAGGGCTCCACCCCCATGTTGAGGAAGCGGCCCAGCACGTCGACCACGTTGTTCGCGTGAACAGTGGTGAAGACGAGGTGACCGGTCAACGCCGAGTTGATGGCGATCTGCGCCGTCTCCGCGTCGCGGATTTCGCCGACCAGGATTTTGTCGGGGTCGTGGCGCAGAATGGAGCGCAGGCCGCGCGCGAAGGTAAGGCCCTTCTTCTCGTTGACCGGGATCTGCGTGATGCCGCGGATCTGGTACTCGACGGGGTCCTCGATGGTGATGATCTTGTCTTCGTCGCTCTTGATCTCGTTGAGCGCGGCATAGAGGGTGGTGGTCTTGCCGGAGCCGGTCGGCCCCGTCACTAGCACCATGCCGTAGGGCTCCTTGATGTAGCGTCGGAAGCGGGTGAGGTCCTTCTCCGCGAAGCCGACCACATCCAGCGAAAGCTGCTTGAATTTCTCCGACATCGACTCCTTGTCGAGCACGCGCAGCACGGCATTTTCACCGTGGACAGTCGGCATGATGCTGACGCGGAAGTCGATCAGCCGGCCCTTGTAGCGCACGCGGAAGCGGCCGTCCTGCGGCACGCGGCGCTCGGCGATGTCGAGCTCGCTCATGACCTTGATGCGCGACAGGATGGTCTGATGATGCTCGCGCGCGATCGGCGCCATGGCCTGCTGCAGCACGCCATCGATGCGGTACTTGACCAGGAGCGAATCGTCGAAGGTTTCCAGATGAATATCCGAAGCGCGGCGTTCGAGCGCGGTGAAGATCGTGGTGTCAACCAGGCGGATGATAGGCGAAATGTCGTCGTCCGCGGTGATCTTCTCGATCGAGATGTTCTCGTCGGAGTTCTCCTCGCTGGAGAGCACGTCGAAGGCGAGGCCCTCGCTGGCTTCGTCGAGCACGCGCTGCGACTGTTCGGTCTTCTTGAGCAGGTCGGTAATCTGCGAAAGCGTGGCGACCCGGGTAACGATACGCGTGCCCAGCAGGCCGGAGATTTCGTCGATGACCATCAGCTTCGAGGGATCGGAGACGGCGATGGCCAGGCGGCCTTCAACCTGCTCCAGCGGAACGAAGTTGTAGCGGAACATCATGTCGACGGGCACAGACTTGAAAAGTTCGTGCTGGATCTTGAAGTTCTTCAGGTCCACGAACTCGGCATGATAGCGCCGCGCGAGCATCTGCGCGCGCTCGGCTTCGGAGAGCGAGTCGTTGGCGTACGGGGTTGCTACGGGGATAGTGGCCATATTCGTTGGACTCCAACTTCTTCGCCGGGGCATCTGCGTGAGGACAAATGCTCCCAACACTAGCGGTTAAAACGGTCGCCTAGGTCCCGCCGAGGCTCAGGATCGGCAGATAGAGGGCGATCAGGATAATCACAACCACCACGCCCATGACGATCAGGATGATTGGCTCGATCAGGCTCATGATCGCCGCGAGCCGCGTCTGCACATCTTCCTCGAAGAACTCGGCGACCGAGTTCAGCATCTGCGGAAGCGCGCCGGTGCTTTCGCCGACCTCAATCATCTCGATCGATAGCTCAGGGAAAACCCGGGTGAGCGCCAGCGACTGCGCCAGCCCTTTGCCTTCGCGGACGCTTTCGACACCGGAAATGACCGCCTTGGCGATCTGGCGCGATTCGATGGAGCGGGCGGCCGTTTCGAGGCTCGGCACCAGCGGAAGGCCGCCGGTGAGCAGCGTCGACAACGTGCGCGCGAACAGGCCGACCTGGTACTTCAGCCACACGGAGCCGAAGATCGGCAGCGCCACGCGCACCTTGTCGACCGCAGTTGCGCCCGCGTCGGTTTTTGTCCAGCGGATGAACAGCCAGATGGCCAGCGCCAGCAGCAGAGCCGCGTAGATACCGTACTTCTGCGCGCCGCGTCCGACGTCGAGCAGGAAGAGCGTCAGCCCCGGCAGTTGCACGTTAAGCTGGTCGTAAAGCGTCGCGAAACGGGGAACGACGAACGTGATCAGGAAGATGAACAGCCCGATGACCATCAGGATCAGGAAGGCCGGATAGATCAGGGAGGATTTGAGCTTTTTGCGGAAGCTGAGCGAGACGCGCTGGAAGTCGAGGAAGCGCTGCAGCACCTCGTCCAGGTTGCCGGAGCGCTCGCCGGCCTGGAGCGTGGTGGTGTAGACGAGCGGGAAGCCGCCCTGCGCCTCGAATGCAGAGGAGATAGATTCGCCGGTGCGGACCCGGGCTGCGACGTCCTCGAGGCGCCCGCGGAGGTTGGCGTCCTTCTGCCGCTTGGCCAGCAGTTCCAGCGAACTGATGATGGTGAGGCCCGCGCGGAAAAGAGTGAGGAACTGCTGGTTGAAGATCAGGAAGTTTTCGAGCTTGACCTTCTTCTTGGTCGAGCCGCCGAACGCCGATTTGGCCTTGACCGAGTAGACCAAATAGCCGGCCTGCGTAAACCGCGTTCGCAGCTCTTCGGCGGTGGCAGCCGTGTGGACCTGCTCCTGCACGCGGCCCCGGTCGTCGGCGAGTTTGATGGTGAATTCGGTCATAGGTGCGCGCGGTTGCGCCGGTTCGGTGTTGCTGGAGGCCTCTCCATCTTAGACGGGCGAGAATGCAATGCGCTTTTTCTCGCGGCGACCAGCGTCCCGGAGCGGGAAACGAGCAGGGCGACTCAGGCTAGTTGCAGCTCGATGTGCTTCGCTTCCTTGTCCAGCTTCGTGATCTTGAAGCTCCTCACCTGACCGGCTTCGAGCGCCGCAGGTGAGCTTCCGGCCGCGGGGCCGCCGCTCTTCCACTTGGCATTCAGCATGGAACTGAGCGCCGACAGATCGAGGCCGCCACCCGTGCCGCTCTGCTCGGCGGGAGGCGCCGCAGTAAGCTTGCACACGGCGCGAATGCCCTCGCCAAGCTCAACGATGGCTCTGTCGGCGGTGACATCGACGATGCGGCCGGAGACGGAATCGCCTTCCTTGCGCTCCTCGAGGTACTCGGACAAACCCGTCGGCACGAGCTGCTTCATGCTCAGCTTGATCTGCCGCTTTTCAGCGTCGATGGCGAGCACCTGCGCCTTGACGACCTGGCCGACGCGCAACGCCTCTGAAGGATGGTTCAGGCGGCGGTCGACGACGATTTCGCTGATGTGCACCAGGCCTTCAACGCCTTCAGCAATCTGCACAAAAGCGCCGAAGTTAGTCAGGCGAGTCACAGGGCCTTCGACCTCGGAGCCTGCCGGGAACTTGAGCGATACATCAGCCCATGGGTCGCCGAGCGCCTGCTTCAGGCCGAGAGAAATCCGCTTCTCCGCCGGGCTGATGTTCAGCACAACGGCTTCCACGGTGTCGCCGGTCTTGAGCATGTCGCTGGGCTTGCGAACCTTCTTTACCCACGACATTTCGGAGACGTGGATCAGGCCTTCGATGCCCGGCTCAAGCTCAACGAACGCGCCGAAATCCATCAGGCGAGTGACGGTGCCGGTGACACGCTGGCCCGCGGCATACTTCTGCGGCACGGCTTCCCAGGGCTCCGGCTCGAGCTGCTTCAGGCCCAGCCCGAGACGACGGCCGGCGGGGTCGACCTTGAGCACCTTGAGGGTCAGCTCCTGGCCGACTTCCAGCACCTCTTCAAGCGAGTTGATCCGGCTCCAGGAGATGTCGCCGATGTGCAGCAGGCCGTCGAGGCCGCCGAGGTCGACGAACGCGCCGTAGGTGGTCAGGCTGCGGACGCGGCCTGTGACGATGTCGCCTTCCCTGATCGTGGCGAAGCGCGCCTCTTGCTGCACCTTCGCCTCCGCTTCCACGATCGCGCGGCGATCGACGACAACATCCTCTTCTTCGGTGTCGAGTTTGATGATGTTGCACGTAATCTGCTGGCCGACGAGCTTCTCCAACTCCGCCGCATCGCGCGTTCCGGTACGCGAGGCGGGCATGAAAGCACGTACACCAATGTCGACCGTAACGCCGCCCTTCACGACCGCCGTAACCGTACCCGCGACGGGAGTCTTCTCGTCGAAAGCCTTCTGCAGCGAGGTCCAATCCGTGGGCTGCGCGATGCGAATGCGCGAGAGTTCGTAGTAGCCCTCGGCGTTGCGTCCGCGCACGGAAACCAGCATGTGGTCGCCGGGCTTTACGTCATCGCTGTTATTCGGAAACGACGTGCGCGCGAGCACGCCCTCGGTCTTGAAACCGATGTCGAGGATGACGGACTCCGCGTCTATGGTGACCACAGTGGCGTCGATCTGGCGCGCGCCGTCGGTCGGCTCGTCGGGCTTGCGGGAGTGGGCGCGCTCGTACTCGGCGAACGCCTCACCGAAGTCCTCGGTGGCGTCAGTGGTGTCTTCTGTAGTGGTTGTGGGCAGGGGCGAGGTCGGGTCCAGAGTCTCTTCAGGCATCCCCTCTATTGTGTCACCTTCGGGAACCCCGGCGCCAAGGCGAACGCCTCGCCGAAGCGAGGCGTTTGCCGGGCGCGCGCGGAGACGCTGCTACTTGTTGATCAGCTTCTGAGCGAAGGCTTCGAGCGTCGTCGAGCCGTGGAATTTCTCGGTCCCGGGATTCCCGAAATGAATCCAGCCGGAATTCAGGCTCTTCACCATTTCCTTGTAGAGGCCGGTGCGATCCGCAGGCATGCCGATCGATTCGAGAACACTCTGCCAGGCAGGTTCCGGCAGGGCGATGGGCGTGACCTCGCGGCCGAGCGCCTTGCCGAACGCCGCTGCAACGGCGTACATATCGCTTCCGCCAGCGCCACTGTCCACCTCGATGACGCGCTCACCGGTCCACGACTCCTGGAGCACCTGAGCGCCGGCAACGCCGATGTCGGCAGTCGCAACCACGGGCACCTTCTTCTCGAGCGGCTGGTAGAAGAACGGCATTTCGCCGGTCTCGCGGACGCGGTCGAGCCCGTACTGCCAGTTCTCCATGAAGCTGCCCGGACGCAGGAAGGCGATCGGAATGTCCAGCGTGCGCATGGCTTCCTCCATCAGGTGCGTGGAGGTGATCAGGCCGAGGCTGTGCGGCTGCTCGGAGCCGATGGAGGAGAGGAAGACGGCCTTTGCGGGCCGGCTGGTTGCCAACGCTTCGCGGATGGCCGCGATCGTGCGCTTCTGGTCGGGGAGTTCGGGGTCGGGCGCGAAGTCCGGAGGGATCATGGCGAAGACACCCTCAACGCCTGCAAATGCTTTGGTCAGAGCGGCAGCGTCTTTGTAGTCGGCCTCGACGAGTTCCACGCCGCGTTCAGCCCAGGCGGCCGCCTTCTGTGGGTTGCGGACGATTCCGCGGACTTTCTTGCCGGATTTGAGCAGGTTGTCGGCCACTGCCCCGCCTACATTGCCTGTGATTCCCATGACTGCAAACATTTGTTTGCCCTCCTGAACGGAATAGATACATCTCGACGGGTCCGTGATGCAAGTTTTTACTTATATTTCGTGGTCTGCGAAAATCGCTGTGTGGCAATCTACGATCCCCTCCGAAAGCGCAACGCCCGCGGCCAGCAGCGGCAGCAGGAGTTGCTGGAAGCCGCAAGCCGCGTTTTCGCGCGCGACGGCTACCATGAGGCCACAACCAACGCGATCGCTGCGGAGGCAGGTGTCTCCCCGGCGACGCTCTACCAGTTCTTTCCGAACAAGGAAGCACTCGCGAACAGCCTCGCAACGAGACTCGCCAGGGAGATGGCCGACGCCACACGAGCGCTCGACGCCCCCGGTTCCCTTCCGTTCGAGCAGGCGGTGACGCGGCTGCTGGAAAACGCCCTCCGCTTTCATCGGGAACATCCGGAGTTCCATATCCTGCTGCTCGAAGCTCCACTTCAGCCCGGAACGCGGGAGGAAAAGGAGGCGCTCTCCGAGGTGTTCGTGGGTTTCGTCGCCCGGCGGCTGCGACAGGAACAAACCGACCTGGGTGCGGAAGCGACGCATCACGGTGAGGTCGCGCTCACGATCTTCAAAGGCATCCTTGCTGAAGTTGCGCAGAGCAAAGCGGCGGCGCAGGCGCGCTGGAAGCGGGCTATGGTTGACGCGGTCCTGCGGTACCTGGCGCCGGTGGCGGCGGGCAAAACAGAAGCGGCCCCGCCGAAGCGGAGCCGCTGATCTGGAAACTGCTGAACCTAAACGCTGAAGCTCGATCCGCAACCGCAGGTCGACTTAACCTGGGGGTTCTCGAACTTGAAGCCGGCGGCTTCGAGGGTCTCGACATAGTCCACCTGGCAGCCGTTGAGGTACATGGCGCTGGTGGCGTCGACGAACACCTTCAGGTCGTCGAACCGCACAACCTTGTCCATCATGCCCGCGGCGTTCTCGAACGACATCGAGTACTGGAAGCCCGAGCAGCCGCCGCCCACAACACCGATGCGCAGACCGGCAGGGACGGGATCCTGGGTCGCCATGATTTCCTTCACCTTGGTAATGGCAGCCGGCGTAAGGACAACCGGTGTGGTGGAGGTCGCCGGAGCGTTGACAACTTCAGGGGTAACGGTAGCGGTGGCCATGATGTTTGATCTCCTTGAAACGCGTACATATCAAGTCTAGACGCGAGCGGGCAAGCGGGCAAGCGCCGGACAGTGCATATTGGATGCCCTGTGGCGGCGCAGGATGCAGCCCGTTGACCCCACAACCTCGTCCGGAAGCATATGCTTGAGGAGGTATGAACCTTCTTGAAGCGCTTGCGAACGTCTTTATCAACACCTTCGGCATCACGCAGCCGTCGGACAAGATGCGCCGCCAAGCAGCCTGGTTCATCCTCGGACTGCTGGTCGTCGCCCTCTCGGCGGTGGCCGCGGTCGGCTTCGCCCTGTATCAGCTTTTGCACCGGTAACCGAAAAAGCTGGAACTCGGATGCAGTCCGCGGCGTATTATGCGGTTATCGGCCCAGCCTACCCTCCGAGCTCCCCGCTCGCCCGGTATCCGGACCAGAATTCTTTCTGGGGGAATGCCATGACCATCAATCCCATAATGCTAGCCGTCTGGTCGCTCAGTCTCGCGGCCTTTTTGGGTCTCATCATCTATCGTGGGCACCTGACTCGGCATGAGATCGACACCGTCTTCCTCAATGACGGCGTCGACGACCAGCACGAGAAGGAGCACGACGACATCGTTCGCCGTGTCGGCCGCATCGATCCTTTCCTCAAAACCGCCGGTGGCGCTGCGGTGGTGATGACCGTCGCGGTCATCGGCACTTACGTCATGCAGATTCTGCCGAGCGTACGCTTCTAGGCACGATCACCCGGCCAGTTCTATCGGCCTGGCGAGGTGGAACTCGCCCGGCAGGTTGACGCCCGCGAGCGCGCGGCTCCATATTTCGCTTTCCGCACAGGTGATGCTGGCCTTGCAGTCGCATCGTCCGCTGCTGACGCGCTCGACGCAGCCATGTTTCAGCGCGAGTTCGAGGCCGCTGACGGCGAACGTCACCGCGACCGAGAACGGTATGTGGGCGACCTTCACGCCGTCGAGCAGCACGTCCACGCTGGGCGAGAGCTCGTAGGTGAAGTCGTGGTCGGCGAGCGCGACGTCGGCGGTGCTGGTGGCGTCCTCGCGCGTCTGCTTCGCGTACTTCTTCAGCTCCGAGTACTTGCTCCAGGCACCCGCGAAGATGCCGGCAAGGTTCTCCTGCAGAAAGCCGCAGACGTGCCCGGCAACCTGCTCGGAGAGATGCGGCCAATGGGTCTCGCCCATCCACGTAGAAAACTTCTTCTCGCTGTCTTGCGCGGAGGCCATCAATCTCCCGCTGTCCATGCGCGCCGCCAGCTCTTCCCGCGTCACCGCCAGGAGCTCCTGCAGCGTGCGTCCGTCTACCGTCGCGTTCAGTGCCATCGTCTTACCCCTTCCGCGTGACCGCCGGTTCCTGTTCTGCACGGCATTGTGCGATTCCCGCCTGATCTTTCAGCGTGATGGCGAACCGAATCGCCGGTTCACCGCTGTGCCCGATGCTGGCTTTCCCGACGGCCTGCGTTGCAACCAGCGTGCAGGTTGCGGGAGCCGTCGGGATCACCGGCCGCTTTCCGGGCCCGACAATCCTCTTCATCAAACCCGCACCCGCGCCGCCCAGCGGCACACCGAGCACCAGCCATCCCCACCACGGCACCAGGGGGGCAGCTGCGGCTACCGCGCCCACCGTCCGCTTCCACCACGGGGGAGGAGCGGCGAGGTTGCCGATAATTACCCTTACGCTGCTGCCGACAGCAACGCTGCTGCCCGCCGCGGGCTGCTCGTCGACCACGACATGCCCGGCGCGTTCGTTGTAGTCGGCTGCGCGGGCGAGGTCCGGCTTCAGGCCGAACGCCTGCATCCTCTGCACAGCTTCCACGGCGCTTTCCTGCATGACGTCGGGAACCACGACCGTGGGCAGGGCCAGAACGAAGTCCACCGCCGTGCCCGCGTCGACGGAGCTCCCCGCGGCCGGCGACTGCTCGCTGACGAAGCCCCCAGCCGGCCCCTTCGCCACCCCCACTTTCAGGCCGACGTTAAGCAGGGCGGCGGTCGCATCGCGGGTCTTCAGCTTGAGGAGGTCCGGCACGAAGACCTTTGGAATCTCCGGGACTTTCGGCTCCTCCGGCGGAGGAGGGCTCGACTGCTCTACCGGCGGAGTGAGGGGTGGCGGCACCACCGGCGGCGGAGCATATAACGTCACATCCACCGCCGTGCCCTGCGGAACATACGTCCCGGCCGGCAAGGATTGCGACGTGACTCGACCCGGACCTTTCGCCTGGCCGTAGATGCTTCCGCGTTGCAGCGAAGCAGCCTGCAGCTTCTCCGTCGCGGCATCCAGCGACAGCCCGTAAAGCGATGGCACGACGACCTGCGGCAGCGCCAGCGTCACAACCACCGTCGATCCCGGCCTGACCGAGTTGCCCGCTGGCGGCGACTGCTGCGTCACAAGACCGTTGGCGTCTCCGGTGAAACGCCCCCGGAGTCCTGCAGCAACCAGCAGGCGCATTGCGGCGTCGCGCGTATCGCCGTTCAGCTCCGGCACGCGAGCGGACTTCTGTTGCTGAGCGACGATCTGCTGCAGGAGCGTCTCCCACGCGGAAGGCTTCGGTGTATCCAGCGTGAGTTGCAGCCGCGTGCGCCCCGGGAGAACCTGCGTATTCGGCGCCGGAGTCTGCGAGACGACCACGCCACCGTCAGGCCCCTGCGAGTCGATGCCGAGGAACATCGGCCTGGTCGTCCCAGGCACGACAGCCGCGGCCTGCACCTGCTGCAGCGTCTTGCCTTTGAAGTCGGGCACGGCGATCGTCGGCAGCCGCGACATGGAGTACGTCGTCTGCGCGTGCAGCCTCGCGGCGCGCCCCAACGAGATCACCAGCAGCGCGCTTAGAACGACGACGTGGTGTTTGCGGATGCGCATAGTGGCGACCCTCTCATAGTGCGTCCGAAGGGCTCAGCGTTTCACGGTGCAGAGAATCCTAACGCGTGACCGCCCTGACAGCAATCGCGCGCCGCGCCCGCACCGCCGACTGCCACCGCCGCGTAGATCTATAACCCGGCATCAGTTGAACCATACCCCGGTCGCGTCATTACGTTGGTGATCCAGAAGCACGCAACGTTTCGCGGCTCGGAGCGCTCCCGGTCCTATTCTGATTTCAGAAACAAAATGACCATTTTCATACCGTTAGCTGACTCTCGCCCTGTACTTGGCCGATAAGTTACCAAGCCGCGAAGAAGCAGCTGCGCGAAGCGCCGCAAGGTTTGCGCGAATTGAAACTGGCCCATTTTGAGGCACGAACGCTGAACATATCGCGCGATTTCGCTGACCTGAGGGTGAAGTAATGAACATGAGCGGACCCGTTTTACATGGCTTTTACGATGACCGCCTTGTTGTGCTGTCGGTACTCATCGCAATTCTCGCCGCCTATGCGGCGCTGGACCTCGCCGGACGCGTCACCGCTGCACGCGGCGGCACACGGCTCGCCTGGCTGAGCGGCGGCGCGGTCGCTCTCGGCATCGGCATCTGGTCGATGCACTATATCGGCATGGAGGCCTTCCAGCTTCCCGTGCCCGTGAAGTATCACTGGCCCACAGTCGTGCTTTCGATGGTTGCGGCCGTGCTGGCGTCTGCGGTCGCGCTGTTCGTCGTCAGCCGTAAAACCATGAGCCTCACAGCCGCGGCATGCGGCGCGCTCGTGATGGGCAGCGGCATCGCGGCCATGCACTACATCGGCATGGAAGCCATGCGGCTTGCGGCGATGTGCAGCTACTCCTACGGCACCGTTGCGCTTTCGGCGGTGCTGGCGATCGTCATCTCCTTCGTCGCGCTGTGGCTCTCGTTTGCGCTGCGCTCGGAGACCACCAACGCCCTGAATCCGCGAAAGCTCGGCAGCGCACTGGTGATGGGTCTCGCCATCCCGACCATGCATTACGTGGGCATGGCCGCTGTGAGTTTCCACCCGATGCCGCTGACCGACGCAGACCTGGTTCACACCATCAGCATGTCCGATCTCGGCATCGCCGGCATCGTTGTCGGCACGTTGACGCTGCTTGGCCTGGTGCTGCTGACCGCGGTCCTCGATCGCCGCTTCTCGCTGCAGAACCTGCAGCTCCAGATGACCGAAGAGCGCTACCGCATGATGGCGGAAGTGGCCACCGAGCGCGGCATCCGCTCTGCCGCGGAAGCGGCCAGCAAAGCCAAGAGCGAGTTCCTCGCCAACATGAGCCACGAGATCCGCACGCCGCTCAACGGCATCATCGGCATGACCGACCTGACGCTGCAGACCGAGCTCACCGCGGAGCAGCGCGACTACCTCGAGACTGTGAAGCTCTCCGCCGATTCCCTGCTCAACGTCATCAACGACATTCTCGACTTCTCCAAGATTGAGGCCGGCAAAGTGGATCTCGAAGAGATGGACTTCAACCTGTGCGACTGCATCGAAGGCTCGCTCAAGACTCTCGCGCTGCGTGCGGATGAGAAGGGCCTCGAGCTCCTCTGCGAAATCCCACCACAGATTCCCGAGGTGGTGGCCGGAGACTCCGGACGCCTGCGCCAGATCCTGATCAACCTGATCGGCAACGCGCTGAAATTTACCAACGAGGGCGAAGTCTCGCTGCACGTGAAGCCGGAGCTGCTCGAAGACAAGTCGTACATGCTGCACTTCGTTATCGCGGACACCGGTATCGGCATCCCGGCCGCGAAGCTCGCGACCATCTTCGACTCCTTCAGCCAGGCCGACACATCCACCACGCGCGAGTTCGGCGGCACGGGCCTCGGGCTCACGATATCTCGCCGACTGGTCGAGATGATGGGCGGACGACTCTGGGTGGAAAGCGAAGTCGGCGTCGGTTCGAAGTTCCAGTTCACCGTGCGCGTCGGCCACGCCAAGAATGAGCCGGTGATCGCGGACAGCGTTGCGCCGCATCAGCAGCTCGGCAAGGTCAAGGTGCTGGTGGTCGACGACAACCGCACCAACCGCCGCATTCTCGACGGCCTGCTCAATCACTGGGGCATGGTACCGACGCTCGCCTCCAACGGCGAACAAGCCCTGCTCGAGATGAAAGCGGCGAACGAAGCCGGCAAGGAATTCGCTCTCGTCATCACCGACATGCACATGCCGCGGATGGATGGCTTCGGCCTCGTGGAGCGCATCAAAGGCAACCCCACGACCGCGTCCACGCCGATCATGATGCTGAGCTCCGGCGCACAGCGCGGCGACGCCACGCGCTGCTCGCAGCTGGGCATCGCGGCTTATCTCCTCAAACCCGTCCGTCAGTCCGAGCTGCGCGATGCTATCTCGCGCGTGCTGCAGGCTCCGGCGTCTGCGGCCAACACCATCATCACCGGCAGCTCGCTGCTGGAAGAGCGCGACCCCACCAGGACGCTGCACATCCTCGTCGCGGAAGACAACCTGGTCAACCAGAAACTCGCACGCCGTCTGCTGGAAAAGCGCGGACATCGCGTCGAACTGGCCGGCAACGGCAAAGAGGCGCTTGCCGCGATGGAAGCCACTGCCTTCGACCTCGTCCTGATGGACGTGCAGATGCCCGAGATGGATGGTCTGCAGGCCGTCGAAGAGCTGCGCCGTAGAGAGCAGCAGACCGGCGCACATTGCCCCGTCGTCGCCATGACCGCACTGGCGATGAAGGGCGACAAGGAGCGCTGTCTCGCAGCGGGCATGGACGGCTACCTGTCCAAGCCGATCCGTCCGCAGGACCTCGATGCTGTGCTGGACTCCTATGCTTCAGCCCAGCCCGCGCCTGTAGCAGCGCCTGCCGCGACCTCCGACCCCGCAATCAACATCGACGAGCTGATGGAGCGTGTCGACGGCGACCGCTCGCTGCTCGCCGAACTCGCGGAGATCTTCCGAGAGGACTATCCGCGGCAGATTCGTCTTGCCTACGAAGCCATGGCATCCAACGATGCTGCGGCGGTGCGCAAGATCGGGCATTCGCTGAAAGGCGCGTCCGCGAATCTTGCGGCGACCAACGCCTCACGTCTTGCCGCAGCGGTTGAAGCGATGGGCAAGTCTGGCGACCTGTCACTGCTCCCGGCCAAGCTGAGCGAAATGCAGTCGGCGATGCACGATGTCGTGAGCCGCCTGGAAGAGCTGTACACGGAGTGCGCCGCATGAGGATTCTCGTCGCAGACGACGATCCGGTCTCCTGCCGTCTCATGCAGAGAATGCTGGAGAGGTCTGGCTATGAGGTGGTCATAGCCACTGACGGGCGGGCCGCTTCTGAAATCCTCTCCAGCAACGACGGGCCAAAGCTCGCGCTGGTGGATTGGATGATGCCGGAGCTCGACGGCCCCGGCGTGTGCCGCGAGGTCCGCCGCCGGCCGGATGGCTCGTACGTTTATATTGTTCTGCTCACCGCGAAGGAGTCGCAGGAAGACATCGTTGAGGGCCTCGGCGCCGGGGCAGACGACTACCTGACCAAGCCCTGCAATCCGGCCGAACTGAACGCTCGCCTGCTCACTGGCCGCCGCATTCTCGAGCTGGAACAGAAGCTCGTCGAAGCCCGCGAAGGCATGCGCTTTCGCGCCACGCACGACGGCCTGACTGGTCTGCTGAATCGCTCGGCGATCCTCTCCGCTCTTCGCCAATCGCTGGATCGCGCCGCTAACGAAGGTGAAGCATTCTCGATCCTGCTGTGTGACATCGACCATTTCAAACGCATTAACGACGTTCACGGACACTTGGTGGGAGACGCTGTGCTGGAGCACTTCGCCGTGCGCATGCAGTCGGCTGTACGATCCGACGACACCATCGGACGCTATGGCGGCGAAGAGTTTCTGGTCGTGCTGAACGGCTGCAAGGCCAGGGATCTCGCCATGCGGGCCGAACAGGTCCGCCGCTGCCTCATCGATGAGCCGTTCCCGGTGCGCGAAGGTATGCTCAACGTTTCAGCCAGCATCGGCGGAGCGACCGTAGACGGCCAGAGCAGCATGGTCACCGCGGAGATGATTCTCGAACAAGCCGACGCCGCGATGTACGAAGCCAAGTCGCAGGGACGCAACTGCGTCCGTCTCGCGGGCCGCGCCCCGCATCCGGGCAGGCTGCTGGAGTGGAACATGGAGCCGATGAAGATGGACCGCTTCGCCTGAGCTTCCTTCGCAGCTGCAACAAGGCTGCGGCCGCCGTATAACATGGCCTTCGAGGAACGCTGGCTATGACCAAATACCACATTGCAGTTATTCCAGGTGACGGCATCGGCAACGAGGTCGTCCCTGAAGGCTTGCGAGTGCTTGAGCGCGCCGGCTCGCAGTTCGGCATTGACTTCACGTTTCAGCACTTCGACTGGAGCTGTGAGGTCTACAAGAAAACCGGACGCATGATGCCCGAGGACGGCATCGCCCGCCTCCGCGACCACGACGCCATCTTCTTCGGCGCCGCCGGTTTTCCGGGCGTGCCTGACCACATTTCGCTGTGGGGTCTGCTGATTCCCATCCGCCGCGAGCTCGACCAGTACGTCAACCTGCGTCCGGTTCGGCTGCTGCCCGGAGTCGTCGCTCCGATCCGCGCGCTGCCCGGCGAGATCGACTTCTGGGTCGTCCGCGAGAACTCCGAGGGCGAGTACTCGCAGATCGGCGGACGCATCTTCGCCGGCACGCCCGAGGAGACAGTCATCCAGGAAGCCATCTTCACGCGCCGCGGCACCGATCGCATTCTGCGCTATGCCTTTGAGTTTGCGCGCAGGATCGGCAAGAAGCATGTGACCTCGGCGACGAAGTCGAATGGCATCTTCCACTCGATGCCCTTTTGGGACGAACGCTTCGCCATCATCTCAGCCGAGTATCCTGACGTCGCTGCGGACCAATATCACATCGACATCCTGGCTGCGCATTTCGTTATGTCGCCGCAGCGATTCGGCGTCGTGGTGGGCAGCAATCTGTTCGGCGACATCCTTTCCGACCTCGGCCCTGGAGTGACAGGCACCATCGGCGTTGCGCCTTCGGGCAACATCAACCCAGAGCGCAAGTATCCCAGCATGTTCGAGCCGGTGCACGGCTCCGCGCCCGACATCGCCGGCAAAGGCGTTGCCAATCCGATCGGACAAATCTGGTCGGCGGCGATGATGCTCGATCATCTCGGTCATGCCGAGGCCGCGGCGCACATCGTGAAGGCGTTCGAGAATGTGCTGATTACGGATCGTAACCTGCTGACCCCGGACCTCGGCGGCAAAGGCACAACTCGCGGCATGGCCAATGCGATTCTGGCGGCTATGGACGCTGGCCAGGATCAGTGATTGGGGAGACCTACTGCGGGGTCGGCTTATACGCTTCTTTCTGAGCCTTCCCTGTCGGATCAAGTTCCTTATCGTCATCCGCTTCCGGCCGCTTCGCCGAGTGCGGCAGCGCGAACGGCGCCTTGATGCCCTTCTCCGCCGCGATCCGCGTATCGGGCCTCGAATCACGAACCGTCAGCGCCGCCTTGTACTCGGCAATCGCCTTGTCCCGCTCCGGCACGCGCTTGGAGTCGTACAGCCGGCCCAGGTAGATGTGGCTCCACGCCAGCGTGCGGGGATCAGTGCTCGCCTTCAGCGTCGCTTCAAACTCCGCCATCGCCTCTTCGGGATTGTTCGACATCAGGTCGATCCGTGCCAGCGTGTACTGCGCGCGTCCATGGTCGCCCTTCGGGTCCTCCATTACCTTGTCGGCGAGCTCCTGTGCAGTCTTCCGGTCCCCTTTCATCAGCGCCATCTCCGCGCGGTCCATGTCGGTCAGCACCTTCGCCACCCGCGGCGACCCGCGCAGCACGTCGCTCGAGCCTTCTTTCGCGAACACGATCTGCTCATCGTGATGCCGTTCGCGGTCCACGTCCATGCCGTAAATCATCGGCCCGATCTCATCCCGCAGGCCATCGCCTTCCTTCTCCATCGCCTGCAGCTTGCCGAAGAAGTAGTCGGTCAGCACCCAGCCCTGCCGCATGTCCGTCTCCACCAGCTCACGGCGCTTCAACTCGGTCAGCCGGTCGTACGACGCCAGCGCCGCTGCGTACTGCTCGTCGTCCGTGCGCGACTTCGGCCCCTTCGGCTTCAGCGGCTTCGGTGTGCTGGTCTCATAGGTGCGCGCTTCGATCGCCTTAATCAGGCACTCAGCCAGCAGGGCCACGATGTCGCTCTTGTACTGGAACTCCAGCGGCGCATCCTGCACCGGACGGAGCAGCGGCAGCAGGCGGTCCATCGCCGAGGCGCGGCTGTACACCATCGGCTCAACCTCGTAGTGCAGATATGTGTGGCGAATCAGGTCGAGCCGAACGTTGTCCTTCGGATCACCGGTCGGCGAGGTCACAACGATGTAATCGTTCGCGTAGATGCGGGCATTGGTCACAGTCGGCGCGATCAGCGGCTCCAGCAGCACCACAAACCTTCGCCCGTCATAGCTGCTCACCGGCTGATGCAGGTAGATGTTCGCGTCCAGGATCGCGCGCGTCATCGGCTCATGCACGATCGCCAGCAGCGCCTCGTACTCCGCGCGATGGTGCACCCAGATCGCGTGCAGGTCGATCGCCTCCGCGAACGCCCGCACCAGCGGCAGCACATTGACCACCTGCGTCGAATCCGGCGGAAGCTCCGTAATGTCGACGCTCGGCGTCAGCTCCGGAGGAGGCTTCAGGTACAGCGCCAGCGACACATACTGTCCCAGGTCGCGTCCTGCATCGCGCAGGTGATGTTCCGTAACGTACTGGCACACCGCATCGCGGCTCGTACGCGCCGCCTCACTTGCCATCAGCGCCTGCTGCATCTCGGTGCGGATCTTCGTGCGTACCGCAGCCGAATGCTCCAGGTCAGCATCGTAGCCGCACACGTTCAGCGCCGCCGCCAGGTCGAACAGCGCCTCGCTGGTCTCCAGAGTCACCGCCGCTCCGCCCTGCTCGACATGCACCACCTGCGCGCGGGCCATCTGTCCGGGAGCTTCGACAGTCTCCTGCTGCGTCGGAGCCGAGGACGACGATGATGAAGACTGGGAGGAAGAAGACGGAGCGCCAGGCTGCTGAGCCACCAACGGCCCCGCAACCAACACGCCAGCCAGAGCGGCCGCGGCCACGCAGCGGTTCAACAGGAGGGAACGATCCGGAAAGGGAGGAGTCACAATAAGGGTTCGACGCACTCGCCAAGTCTATGGAAGCGCAGGCTACATGCGCAATGCGGCCTATTACGACGGACCAGGCTCCGAACACGCCGATTTGAAGGGGCGGGACTTCAGTCTCGCCATAACCGCTGCAACTGCAACGCGGCTTCAGCCGCTGAGGGACTGTTAATGGCGGAACCCTACCCGCGGACGGAAACGCCCGTATACGTCATCACCACATGCCCGCGCACCGGCTGTCCGAACACCGTCGCCGGCTGGAACACGCTGGCCAGCAGATTCGCCTGCACCCGCCGCTCGATCCGCTCGTCCGTCGGCCCGGAAAGGATGGTGTAGTCATACACCCGGCCTTGGTCGTCCACCTTGGCCTCGATCAGGATCGGCACTTCGCGCCCCAGCTCGATCGGCTGCGGCGGCACTTCCGAATACAGGTAGTGCGGCGCCGTAATCGCGCCCCGCTCATCATTGGCCTGGATCGGCTCGCCCGTCAGCACGACCAGCGTGCTCAGCCCGCCCAGCAACAGCAGAGTCGCCGCGGTTCCGGTTGCCGCCCGAAGCGCGACCGGCCCCAGCGTCTCATGCCAGATAGCCCCAAACCGCTGATGCCATGCAAGATGCGTCCCGCGCTCGCGCTCCACAGCCAGCGCCGTCCGCAACTGCGCCTGCAGCCGAACCGGAGCCTTAGCCGGTCCCAAGGCAGCCAGCGTGCCCTGAATCTCCCGCCAGGCAGCAAACTCTTCCGCGCACGCCTCGCAGTCGTCGAGATGCGCAGCCATGGACTGCATGCCCACACCGCTCATCGCGCCATCGAGATACGGCGAAAACTCTTCGCGCACTCTGGCGCAGTCATTTCCATACAAGTTCATCGCGACACCTCTGCTGCGAGACCCAGCGGACCTGGCGAACCCTGCGAGGCTTCTTTACGAAGCTCCTCGCGCAGCGCTGCGCGCCCCCGGGTTAACCTGCTCTTTACTGTTCCGAGGTTCACGTTCAGCATCTCCGCAATCTCTTCATATCCGAAGCCTTCAATCTCCCGCAATACAACTACGGTTCGAAAAGCTTCGGGGATGTTACGCAGAGCCGCGGCAACTTGTTCCTTCGCTTCGCTCTGAACCGCACTGTCGAACGGCGATTCGACCCCTGAAGCCAGCGTATCGCCCAGGCAGAACGCCTCACCGTCCTCGTTCTCCTGCTGCGCATCCAGCGTCAGTTCCTGCCGCTTGTGCCGCGACCACCAGCGCCGCTGGTTGGAGGCTTCATGCAGCGCGATGCGGTAAATCCACGTCCGCAGACTGGCATCGCCGTGGAAGCTGCCGATGTGCCGGAAGACCTTGACGAACACTTCCTGGGTCACATCCGCGGCGTCCGCCGGGTCGCGCAGGCTGCGCGCGATCATGGAGTAAATAGGATGGCTGTACTGTGCGATCAGCAAGGCAAACGCCTGTTCGGACCCAGCCTGGAGCTCAGCCACAAGTGTGGCCTCCTCCGCTGCCATCCCGATCGCGCTTGCCAGATCGCTCATTGCCATGCCCGCCTGTACGGGTGCAACTACATTAGGCCTGCCGTGCCACGACTGTAAATACCTGCCCAAATGGCCCAATCCATCGAGTGTATTCACGAGCAGCAGGTACTGCGCCGCCGGCGGCCGAGTGCTCGCTCACTCTGTAGGCTTAGACACCCACTCAAAGAAGAATGTTCCCGTCAGGCTCGAATGTTTGCAGGAATGATCGATTCTACCTGACGCTTCTCCGCCGCTGTTTCCTGCCGCAGGTTTGACTTGCCTCCTCCCATCCGCGACAATAGACAAGTCCCTCCCCAAGAGTGGGCCTGTGGCGCAGCTGGGAGCGCGCTTCCATGGCATGGAAGAGGTCATCGGTTCGATCCCGATCAGGTCCACCAACAACCCCTACAACAAATTACTTCCCAGCTCAGGCTACTTCTTTCTGAAGTGTCGAGCGTGCTGAAGCCTCCGACGAACTGTCTAGGGGGCCGTGTCGCGCAGGGGTACGGAAATGGTGACTGCGTCAGGCTCCGCCACTATTCGGGGTGACCGTGAGCTGCATGTGGATGGTCTGTGAAACAGCTGTCGTGGAGCCCCCCGGATTCCCTGTTGCGGTGATCACTACATCGTATTGGCCCGGTGGCGTATGCGCAGGATACTTGTCGCCGCAGCCGGTCACAGACAGCAACGTTCCCAGTCCAACGATGAGTATCAGTGAAAGGGAGCGGAACCTGCGGCGGCGAACGAGGAATCCCAGAGGCAAAGGAAGCAGGAGAGCGAGAGCAATCGTCTGAGAACTGAACGTCGTGTTGCGCGGGCCGACTTCCCGTGAGGCCTTGAAGCGCAGGAGAACGTCAGTATCCAGGATGAGCGTGGAAGCGACAGAGCCGCCGAGGGCAAGTTGCAGCGCCGGGTTCGAGATATCGCAGGTCAAATAGACGTTCTGAGGAACAGTGCAGGTCAGCTGCACGGGTCCTTGGAACCCGAGCGAGTGCACAGTGGCCGTGAATGGTTTGTAGTGCTCGGTTGGGATTGAGAGCGTTGGTGAACTGAGGGAGAGCGTGAAGGCTTGCGGAAGGATCATGACGGAGATCACCTGCGACGTGCCGGCGAGGAAGGCGGAGTCGCCGGGGTACGTAGCAGTGATCAGGTGCGTGCCAACGGTGAGAGCGGAGGTGGGGAAGATGGCCTGCCCCGCGGAGTTGACCGTGCCGGTGCCGAGAACGGTCGGGCCCTCAAGGAATGTGACCGTGCCGGTCGGGAAAGTTGCGCCGGAGGCAGTTGCGTTGGCGGTCAGACGGACAGCCTGGCCGAGGTAGGCAGGGTTAGGTGATGCCATCAGATTGAGCACGGTCGGCGCGGCGGTGACGATCTGCGCGTAATGCGCGATGGAGGTGATGTAGTTGTTGCCGCCCGAGTAAATCGCCGTAATGTCCCATGTGCGTGGGAAGAGTTGGCTGGTGGTGTAAGTGGCCGTGCCACTGGCGTCCGTCGTCAGCAGGAAGTTCCCGCTGTTGCTTTGCAGGCTCAGTGTGAACTGGGTGCCTGCGGGGGCGGGCTGGTTGCCGAGCTTGAGATGGACAGTTAACGTGACGGGGGCATACGCAAGCGAGGGATTCTGGCTGGACGTAATGGTCAGCGCACTTGCAACGGCGTTGACGGTGATGGGGACTGCATTGCAGGTGGAGGGTGCAAAGGTGCTGTCGCCGGAGTAAGTGCAGGAGACAGTGTGAGTCCCTGCGGCGAGGTTGCTGACGAGGGTTGACGCTGCGGCGCTTGCAAGCAGCACGGACGGCAGCAGTTTGCCGTCAATCGTGAACGCTACCGTTCCGGTGGGCACCGAAGAGCCAACCGATACCGCGGCAGCAACGTTGGCAGAGAGCGTCACGGGCGCGCCATAGGTGGAGGTGGCCGGCGCAGCTGTGAGTGTGGCGATGGTGGGCGCGCCGATGACCGTTACGGTAACCGTGCTCGACTGGGCGGCAGAGAAGAGAGCATCGCCGGCGTACGCCGCGGAGAGTGTATGTGTGCCGACTGTGAGAGACGACAGAGTAAAGCTGAAACTGCTGGCGGAAACCGGCTGTTGAGCGACGGCGATGCCGTTATCGTAAAGTGTCATGCTGCCGGTGAATTGATAACTGGCAAGGTTAGGCAACACACCCGGCGTCAAGCTGGCCGTGGCCGTCACGGTTCCGCCCGCGCTAAGAGACGTCGGGCTGGCCGTCAGGGAGACCGCCAGCGGCAGCAGGCTGACTGTATGCGATCTGGTAAGAGTCAATGGCGGGTAGGTAGCGTCGCCTGGCCAGGAGGCGGAGAGGGAGTGGGTTCCGGCAGCGACGTTCAGGCCGGAGAGATTCAGCGAGGCCGCGTTTCCGGTGAGAGCGGCGGTGCCGACGTTAACACCATCGAGCGAGAAGGTGACATTGCCGGAAAGATTGTCGGTGGGATTGGACGGAATGAGGCTCGTGTGCAGCGTGAAGGGATAGGTGACGTTCGAGGGCTCCGGCGACGCGGTCACCGTGCCGGTCACGGTGTTCGCAGCTTCGTTTAGCAGAACCGAAATCGAGTTGGCGGCGTAGTTGCCTCGCTGTGTGTTGGAGAAGATCAGGTCGTTGCGCCCGTCGTGGTTGATGTCCGTGATCCAGACCGGTGAAAGGCCATCGCCGCCCGTATAGTCCACTTCCGGTCCCCAGGAGCGGTTCGGTAGGGCATGGACGATCAGGACGCCGTTGTATTGGTACACGCTATAGGAGGTGAGTACCAGGTCGGCGAGGCCGTCTCCGTTCAGGTCGCCTGCGCTGAGGGTTTGCGCATCGCGGTCGAAGGTGCCGGCGAGCGTCGCGGCCGAGAAGGTGCCGTCCCCTTTGCCGTAGAAGACCCAGGCGGCGGTGGTCGGCGTGCTCAGGTCGTATATGCCGCTGCCATACTGCACGAGTACGGCAACATCGGAATTGCCATCCCCGTCGAAGTCGCCTGTAGCGACATCGCTAGCTGCCACCTTGTCCAGGTTTGGCAAATTGGGAAGAGCGAGTATCGTTCCAGTGGAGTCGAACGTACCATCGCCGTGGCTGCGCAGCACATAGGCGTTGTTGATGGAAGCGACAGCGGCGTCGAGACGTCCTGAGTGCCGGAAATCAGCAAGGGCCGGGCCACTCGTTGGACTGATGAAGCCGTTGGGTACGGGTTCAACCGGAAGGGCGTTAGAGACGGTGGTAAACGTGCCGTCGCCGCGAGAGAGGCTGACAAGGAGGACGTTCGTGGCGAGGGGGTTGTTCGTGATGGAGAAGACGTCGCTGCGGCCGTCGCCGTTTACATCGGCAATCTTGCCGAGAGAGATGGTGATCGGAGTTGGCGCGTCGAAGGTACCGTCGCCATGGCCGAAGAGGATGTAGTTCTGGGTGGTGTAAACAGCGATGTTGCCTGTGGCAAGGAGGTCCTGCTTGCCATCACCGTTGAAATCTCCGCTGATAACCCGGCCTTGCGCGTAGAGGGCGTTGCCGAAATTGCCGCTTGTGGTGATGGGCTGGGGCGAGCCAAAAGTGCCGTCACCGCGTCCTAGGCTCAGCTTGAGAGCATTGTCACCAGCCGAGACAGCGTCCAGGTTTCCGTCGCCGTTTACATCAACGAGAGTGGCTGAGGTCGACACCTCGCCGAGCTCAAAGGCGGGCGCGGAACTGAGAGTGCCGTCGCGCTGAGCGTAGGTGATGTATAGCCCGTGCGGGCCGATGGCGACGATGTCGGGCAGGCCGTCCCCGTTCATGTCGGCGATAGAGACCCCGTAGATGCCGAGAATACCTCCTTCGGACTGCCAAGAGGCCGTGACAAACTGCTGGGCCTGCCCATTCCAGGTGGCGTTTGGGCCGCCGAGCAGGACGCAGTACCCATCGCCAGACAGCGAGACGATGTCGGCATAGCCGTCCCCATTGAGGTCTGCGACCAGAACGGGCGAGATGATGGTGGGAATACCGTCGTACTCGTTCTCACCGCTCCCGAAGGTGCGCGTAAACAGCGGGGCTTTGTCGAAGGAACCGTCACGGTTTCCGCGGAGCACTGTCAGATGGAGATGGCCGTCGATGTTTCCGTTGTCATACCACGTGCATGCAGCATCAAGATGGCCGTCGCCATCGACGTCACCGAAGGCGCAGTTGGAGAGGTATCCAGGATCGTACTGAGCAATCGGCGTGAAGGTGCCGTCTCCATTGCCGAGATCGACGCGCGGGCCTGTGGACCACAGAACGTCGAGTTTGCCGTCGCCATTGAGGTCAGTGACTGTTGGGACGGAGTAATTGAAACTACCCTGGAAGGAAGCGCCGACCTTGAAGCCGCCCTGGCCGTCGGCAAAGTAGGGCAGGATCCCGTTGTAATACGCGTTCATGACCAGGACATCCGGCAGGCCGTCACCATTGAGGTCGCCCGCGCGCGCGATGATCGGGTTCGAGAACAGTGGTTGGGCAGTCACCTTGGTCTGCACCGGCGCACCGAACGTACCGTCACCTTTGCCCGGATAGGTGACCAGGAAAACGTCGGTGTAATTGATGGCAGCGCCGACGCAGATCAAGTCGTTGCGCTTGTCGCCCGTGACGTCCTCAATGATGCACTGAACGAATGTGGGATAGAAGGGCAGGCCAAGATCAGGGGCGGAGATGTACTGTCCGTTAGCGTTGGCAAGAAGAACGTGGAGCACGGTCGAGCCCGGATAGACCGGGTGCTCGGTCCAAACGATGTCGTTGCGTCCGTCTCCGTCAAGGTCGCCGGTGGCTACGCCGTAGGGGTCGACTGGCAGAGGTATGCGGCGTGGGTTGCGAAATGTTTCGGCGTGTGTGAACGGTGTAGCGACGGAAGCCAACAACGCTGATAAAAGGCAAAACGTATGAAGCAGCTGCTTGCGCAACATCAAGGACCCCGGTCGAAACTGGTTGCTGAGAAGGCCTATCATATCGCAACGTGAGGGATATCCACTTGCCAGAACGTTCGAAAAACTATTGAGGTAATGGAGTCGCGACATGCGCCACGGGTCCTGGCGCGTTCCCCGAAACGGACGAGGCAAGAGTCGGGATTACAATCCTGGCACGGACCGAATCCAGATGCATGGTGATTACCTTGATGTCTTTCGGGTCCTGCTGGTCAGGGATGACCCACTTCCGAGCGTACTGAGCGTGAATCAATAGCCTTTTTCCATGCTCTCGACGATCAGATAGACCCACCTGATCAGCGGGGGAGCATCAACGCGTCGAGTCGCGGCGGCCCTCCGCCGGGCCTGACTACCACTCACCGCCAGGCACGCCGCCAGGAACCCGAGCCACTGAAGATCCTACTTAAGCTTTGCCAGTTCGCTCGGGATTTGATCAGGGTCAAGCGGAAGAAAACCATCGGTAGCAGTCAGCGAGGCGACGATCGCCTGGCCTTCCCTGGAGAGCAACAATGTCATGTATTCACGAATCCACGGCTCCATCGGCTTGCCCGGATCGCGATTGATAAGGAAATGTATACCTCCGGCAAGGGGGTAATGGTCACCTGCGCCACCATGGGAAACATGGCTATCTGCCGTTTCCTGAAGAGGCAGCAGACGTACTTTGCTGCCAAGCTCAGAAATCCTATCCCATCCTTCGTCGGTGGGAAACCAACCGGCGAGGCCAATACCGAATGGATCGTTGGCAACGGCGTTCATGACGTCTTCGAGGGAGGGCAGATACTCGACACGCGAACTCCACGGATTGTCCTTCGACAACAACTGCCGCGTTGTCGAGACGACGGGCAAGCCGTGAAGCAGAGGGATGTATATGTGGATTTCGCGCTTGGCGTAATCGGCTCCGTTGTTGCCGACAGGGGCCTCGTGGAACTTGATTTCGCTCCAACGCCGTATGTCGCCCTTGGGCGACCCGGTAGTGAGGATTGAGGTGAGCTGCTCCAGGGAAAGGGCAGGAATGGGATTCTTCGCGTTGACCCAGACGCCGGGCGGATTCTTGCCGTATGGCGGGTAATGGTCGACGTCCGGATTGTTGTCGTAGCCCACCAGAACGTCCGTGACCTCATAGCCGTACCGCGCAGCAATGGATTGCTTTTCGACTGGAGTAACGTCACGCGCGGTAGGACCGAAGGCAGACTTGCCCGAGGCCACGCCGGCGATTGCGACGCCTGAACTTATGAGATCCATTTTGAACTTGAAGCCCGGGTGTTTCTCCGCAAACAGCGCGTTGATTTTTGGCAACAGGGCGTCGACTAGGTCATTGCCTGCAATGTAGATGCTCCCATCGGGCAACATGTACTCCGCATCCCTGGGCACCGACACCGGGTGTGCGACATAGGGTTGGAGATGGTACTCGGCCTGTCCCCAGGCGGCGTTTGCGAGAAGCACAAGGCCCACGAAGCCGAATAGAGTGGTGCGATTTCTCGTGTACGGACTCATCGGTCCTCCTCATGAGATTCTTTGCGGTGAGATTTGCAAGGAACCTTTTGCGCTACTGGAACTTCAGCAACTCAGCTTGCGTTTCGAAGGCGTTCAGCGGGATATAACCCTCGCCTTCATCGGCGATGAGCTGTTGTCCCTCCCGCGACAGAACCATCCGCATGTACTCGGCCACAAAAGGATCGAGAGGCTTTCCTGCTTTCACCCTCCCGTAGAGGTATAGCGAACGGTCGAGGGGATATTGCCCACTCCCGATATCGGCTGCTGTTCCAGTACGCACCGTGTTCGCAATACCATCCACCAGGCCGACAACCTTCACTCCCGGCGTGACGCGATTGAGCGGAACGATCGAGATAGCTGCAGGTGTTTGGGCCACGTGTTGCACGACTTCTGCATAGGTCTTGAACATGCGGTAATCGTTCACAGGGGGCGCGCCGCCCATGCGACGATAAAAGACCTCGTCCCCAAAGCTGAGTTCCTCGGAAGCATAGTGATCGCTCCACGGTAGACCGCAGGGGTCGATGCGTTCCGCGTTTAGCCCAGCGCCACCCGGCACCTGGTTCCATGCGGCCAGAACGGGCGATCGGAGTTGCATGGTGAAGATTGAGGAAAGAGTTCCGAGTGACATGCGCTCCAGATGATTGACTGGATTCACGACCACAGCGAATGGACTAACTCGTGCTCCTCGGCTTAGAGATCCGTGGGCAATGCGGATGTAGAAAGGAGCAGTCTGCACTATGTCCGAGTAACCAATGCCTCCGCCATAAGGAGACTGTAGCGGCGCAAAGGCGGTGGCATCAAATATCAGCGAAGAGATAGCGCTGGAATCGTCCGAATTGAAGTAAACGAAACGGACTCCAGGATGTGTTTTCGTGAAGTAGTCGTTGAGGGCGGTCACAACCTTGCGCATTCCCGCCGGACCGACGATACGCACTGCGCCGTCGCGCATAATGTAGCCCGCGTTTTTGTCTACGGTGACCTGTACAGGTTCATACCCGGGCAGGCCAGCAGTGTAGGTCGATTGCGCAGGTACTGCCCCGGCGCCGAAGCCCAAAGCCAGTGCCCATCCGAACCATAGGTGAACATGCAGACCAAGAGGTTTCATGAAACGGAGTATTCCTCTCAAGAGACAGTTATGTCCAGAATATGAAGAAACTTTTACGTAAAGCGCGCTTTCAATAAATTCAGTTACTGCCGGCCGGGTTTTGCGTCAGTTACATCACCTCCACGAGCAGCGGAGAGGGTTTTCATGAGTTGAAAACAATCATCTTTTCCTGTGTCATGTCGCGCATGGCATATGGAATCCCGCCGGTCCCGGACCCCGATTGCCTGCGACCGGCAAAGGGCATCCAGTCGGTACGAAATGCGGTGTGGTCATTGATCATCACAGCGCCGGCGTGGAGAAGGCGAGCGGAGCGCAGGGCGACATCGATATCCTGCGCGAAGATCGAGGCCTGGAATGCAAACGGAAGACTGTTGATGGAGGTGTCGTAGACGGCCTGGGCCTGCGTGAGGCTGCCGCGACGGTCTGTGACCGAGGCTGCAAGGTCGCCGTTCTCCAGTACCGCGAGCAGTTGACCTTGCCTCACATGCGCGCCGCGCTGCACCAGGAAGCGCTGCACCGGAGCAGAGATCTTCGATACCAGTGCGGATTGCGCCTGCGGAGAAAGGACGGCATCGCCCGAGACATACTCGGTGACTCCTTCTGCTCCGCTTTTTCAGCCTGCACCGAAACCACGGCAGCGGCAGGCTCTTCGTCGGCTTTCTTGCAGCCGAATGCGACCAGTAGAAGGACCGTGGCCATCGCAAGCCGCGCGCCGGCTGAACCTTGGGGATATCGTGTTGTGATAGCGAGTCGCATTGGCTTCAAGGGAGGTTTCCTGTGAGGGTTTGGAGATTCGCAAGTGCCGTGTAGTAGCGTGCGGCGCCGTCGGCGCGAGCGTTTTCTACTGTAATCACCGTGTTCTCCGCGTCCGTTACTTCCAGCACCGAAGCTTCGCCGGAGGTGTAGCGCAGATCGGTCAGCAGCAGCGCTTCGGCCGCGTCTCGAACGCTCTGGTCGAGTGACTGGAGTTGTGAGCGCGAAGCTTCGGCTTCGCGGTAGAGTACCTGCAACGAGGCGGCCAGCCTGCGCTGCGTGCTGCTCAGTTCTACCTTCGCAAAATCCTTGCGCGCGTTGCTTTGGCGCAGTCTATTGCGTGTCGCGAACCAGTCCCATACAGGGATATCGAGCGTCGCGTAGGCCGAGTAGCCGAGATTGCGTATGCCGTCCGGCGCGTGGATGGCGAACTGTTCTGCGTCGATGCCATAAGTGTAGTTGACGCTGAGCGAAGGCAGGAAGTCAGCCTGCGTTGAAGTTACTTCGAGCGCAGCAGCGTGGAACGAAGCAATCGCCGCGCGCAGGTCGGGGTTATCGACATTGGCAGCGGCGTTGATCTGCTCGCGCAAGGGCAGAGCGGGCAGCTGTTGGAGACCGCCGGCGACGGTGTAAGGCGTGAGAGGGTTCGCGAAGAGCAGGACCGCCAGATCGATTCGTGCTTTCTCTTCCGAGAGTTCAGCTTCACTGAGGTCGCGTTGGCGCTGTTGAATTTGCAGATGGGCTTTCACACTGTCGGCATGGGAGGACTCGCCTCCGTGCTCCAACTGCCCGGTGATGCTATCGAAGTGGAGCGCTTCATCGAGCCGCTCGATGTGCAACCGTAAGTTTTTCCGGCGCGGCCAGCACGCCGTAGTAGCTGGTGACTACAGTGGAAACGAGGCCACGTCGCGCGACTTCGAGCCGAGCCTTGGCGGCGACGGCTTCGGCGTTGGTGCGGCGCAGGTCGGCAACCCCCGCGATGCCGACGGTTTCAGTTACGGACGCCTGGCTGACGTACTCACGAATACCGTTGCCGGCGATGAAGCGCGGGGTGCTGGAATCCACGGACACCGGATGCGCGTCCAGGTGAAGCGGCTGCGTGTAAAGATACTGGTTGTGGTAGGTAAAGCCGGGCAGCAGAACGCCGCGCGCAATGCCCCGTTGCGCCCTCGGCTCCCCGGTCATCGGCGACGGCTGAGGCGTAGGTTGTTTCGCTGTTTCGTGCGCGCTTGATGGCTTCATCGAGGGTGATAGATTCCATAGCGGTCGGCGGGACTGACGATTCAATGGTTGGCTGGTTGGCCGTGATTTGAGCGCGACCCGCTAACCAGGCGGTGCCCAGGGAGAGTACAACTACTAAGCTGGGCCATGTTTTCCGTTTGGTCATCTGCATGATGAATGAGGCGCCTATCCTATCGGTTCGCAGCTTCGGAAGCCGTCGCTTCCAATACAACCGCTAGACTGCTTGTCAGGCATGGGTTCTCGCGGAAGATTCATAAATCCTGTTCAGGTCGACTATGAACCGGGGCACTCAGGCGAGGAAAGCGGTAGCCACCCGCAGATGAAGGTTTTTTCATTTTTGCTTCACAGGTACTTCATTCCCCGGACGGCTAATAGGAGCTGCGATGCGGATACTTCTTGTCGAGGACGAACCGAAGGTTTCGGCGCTGGTCAAACGCGGGCTCACAGCCGAGCGTTACGCCGTGGACATCACGGCCGATGGTCGCGAAGGCCTGGAGTATGCGGATGCCTATCCGTACGACCTTATTTTGCTCGACCTGATGCTCCCGAGCATCTCGGGGACCGAAGTTTTGCAACGCATACGTCGCACTAATCAATACGTTCCCATCCTGGTGCTGACAGCGCGTGACTCAATTGAAGACAAGGTAAAGCTCTTCGATATCGGTGCGGACGACTACCTCACCAAACCTTTTGCGTTTGCGGAGCTGCTGGTGCGGGTAAAGGCGCTTCTGCGGCGCGGCCCTGTCAACCGTTCCAGCACGCTGCGTATCGGTGACGTTGAACTCGATCGCCTTACCCAGCAAGTGAAACGTCAGGGTAAGCGCATTGAACTGACAGCCAAAGAATACTCATTGCTGGAGTACCTCATGCAGAATCCGGACCGGGTGCTCTCGCGCAACATGATCATCGAGCATGTCTGGGACCAAAGCTTCGACGGCATCACGAACATCGTCGATGTGTATGTGCGCCATCTTCGCAGCAAGATCGACGAAGGCGCCGAACCCAGAATGATTCGCACCGTTCGCGGAACGGGTTACATGATCCGCTCTGAACAAAGCGCATGAGCACAGAGTACGCGCCAATCCAACGGTTTTCTCTGCGCGCCAGAACGACGTCGTGGTACTCCGGCCTTCTGGCAGTAGCGCTGACGATCTTCAGCATCGCGATCTACATCGGAATTCGCACTTACCTTAAGCAGACACTACAGCGTGGCCTTACCGGCACGGTTAATACGATCGCCGAGAGTCAGCTTTCCAAGGTCGACAGTAAAGGCGACGCGTGGGTGCTCGGCGAGATGCGCGAGTCCTACGATACAACCCCCGTCGATCACTACATCCGGCTTTCAACCGGCAACCGGGTACTGTTTGCGACGGCTGACATGCGCGATCCCGCGGTGAGGCTCACCTCGGTGAATCTCCCGCGGCTATCGGACGTCGCAGCGTTTCATCGCCAGACCTCCGACGGTGTCGTCGTCATGACCTACGCGCTGCCGTTTCAAGCGCAGGATGGACGTGTATTTGAGATCGAGGCTGGAACCTCTCTTACAGCAATGCAGTTGACTTTGAAGTCGCTGGCGAAAATCCTTGCGCTGGGAACCATCTCGATTCTGGCGGCAGCAATCCTCGGCGGCTACTACCTTATGAAAGTCCCTCTGCGGCCACTGGTCGTGCTGACAGACAAGGCTGAAGGCATCGGGCACAAGAACCTCGGCGAGCGACTGCCGGTGATTCCCACGGGCGACGAACTGGAGCGGCTGTCGCATGCGCTGAACCGAATGATCGACCGCCTCGAAGAAGCGCTGGCACACAACCATCGCTTCTCTGCCGATGCCTCGCATGAGCTGCGCACTCCGCTCACCATTATGCGTGGCGAGATGGAAGAGATGCTCACCTTCGACGACTTGCCACCGCAGGTTGTCGACAATCTGGTGAGCGCGATTGAAGAAGTCGAACGAATGTCACGGATCGTCAACAGCCTGATGGCGATTACAAGGCTCGACGCCGGTGGCGAACGAATGGACACCGAGGTCGTCGATCTCTCCGCGCTGGTCCGCACGACGATAGACCACATGCGCCTGATCGCGGAGGAGAAGAGCCTTCCACTGACCCTTGCTTCGGAACGAGGAGCGTGGGTTTTAGCCGACCCTCTGCGCATTAAGCAGGTGCTCGTCAACCTCATCGACAATGCCATCAAGTACACACCCGCGCAGCTCGAAGGTACGGAGATGGAACGGGAGAGCGGTGGCGTCAGCGTCAACGTCTTCACCGCCGATGGGCATGTTCACCTCACTATCACGGACCACGGTATCGGCATCTCGCCCGAGGCGTTGCCACATGTCTTCGAGCGTTTCTATCGCGCGGATTACGCTCGCAGCAGGGTCGCGGGCGGTGTGGGGTTGGGGCTTGCCATTGTGAAGTCCATTGTTACGGCCCACGGCGGAACAGTTTCGATTACCAGCAATACAGGAAGGGGTTCCACTGTCCGTGTTCTGCTGCCGCTGGTTGATGCACCAGAGAATGCACATGACGATCTACAGCATTCATTACTACCTCAAAGGACAATATGACACTTCGTCGATCTCTTACTCCAGTAATGGCAGCGCTCTGCCTCGTGCATGCTTGCTTCGCAGCAACACCCGGAACGGGCCCATATCATGTCGCGCAAACTTACAAGCTCGGAGTCAGCGGCGGATACGATTACATGACCTTCGACGCCGCAACTGGCATGCTGTACATCGCGCAGGGCACGCAGATGTTGGCGTTCGATACAACCAAAGGTGCCGTTACGGGCACGATGACGGGTCTCGTCCATGCACACGGCGTGGTGTTCGATAAGGACGGGGTCACTGCCTATCTTTCAGATGGCGGTGCGGGCACGGTGCAGATATTCAACCGGTCCACTCTTGAAAAGACCGGAACCGTGGCGGTCGGCACGAATCCCGACGGTATGGTCCTGGAACCAACAACGAGCCACCTGTTCGTTTTCAACGGCAAGAGCAAGAACCTGTCGGTAGTCGACCTTGCCGAGCGAAAGGTCGTTGCGACCGTTCCTTTGCCGGGTAAGCCCGAGTTCCCCACGACCGACGGCAATGGAAATGTTTTCGTCAACATTGAAGATACGCACCAGGTGGTAAAGATTTCGGCTGCCGACAACACCGTGCTCGCCACGTGGACATTGAATGGCTGCGAGTCGCCTTCGGGTATGGCAATCGACACTGCAGACGCGAGAATCTTTCCAGTCTGCGATAACGCGAAAATGCCGGTGATCGATACGGCATCGGGCGCCATCGTCGCGACGCCATCTATCGGACCGGGACCCGACGCGGCAGCTTATGACCCGGAACGGCATCTCGTCTTCAGTTCGAACGGCGATACGGGAACTCTGAGTATCTTGAAGCAGGTCTCGCCGAACGTCTACACCCCTCTGCAAACAGTCAAAACGCTTCCGAAGGGACGCACACTGGCTCTCAATTCAACTACCGGTGACGTCTATGTTATTGCACCGGCGCTCGGATCCACTCAACTGGTTCTCCTCAAAATCAGCAAGTAGTCTCTCCTGCAAGAGCAAGGGCCCGAGTCGCTGACTCGGGCCCTTGCTGTTTCTCAAAGTCGTCGCAAGAATACTTACTGCGGTGGAACCAAGGTCAACAAGGAAACTCCGAACGCAATCAGAGAAAAGAAGAACGTAATGACCATGAATCCCATCATGCGACGCATCTTGATACCGGCGATGGCCAGGATTGGCAGGGCGAAGAAGGGTTGAAGCATGTTGGCAACCGACTCGCCCATCGCCACCGCCATGGTCGTTCCTGCAAGAGACGAGTGGAGGTTGACAGCGGCAGGAATGGCAAACGGACCCTGGACGGCCCAATGCCCGCCACCCGAAGGAACAAATAATGTAATCACCAGGGAAGTTAGATAAGTAAAGAACGGCAGTGTATGTGCCGTGGAAAAGCGAATAAAAATCTTCGACAGGATTGCAGCCAAACCAGTAGTCGTAATGATGCCCATAAGGCCGCCGTATAGGGGATATTGAAGGATAAGGGGACCCGTGATGCGCGCGGCGTTCTTGACCGCAGTTATATAGGCTATCGGCCGCCAATGAAGCAGCAACCCCAGCACGACCAGCGTAATGATCACCACATTCAGGTCGACCAGGCCGTGACTCTTTCTGAGTTCCATTGTGAGTGCAAAGACCCCAAAGGTTGCCAGCGCGAGATTGAGTATCCAGGCATGATCGAGTTTTGCGCCGAACGTATCAGCGATCTCAACAGGCGCCTTGGCCCGATCCTCAGCGCGCAGGCGTTCGGGATCCGCGACAACGCTATTCTCCGCCGTCGGTCCGAGGTAGCGGAACACGATGGGCAGGACGATGAGAAGCACCGCTATCGGAATCAGGTTGAAGCGCGTGAAGACTGTCTGGCTCAAGGACAGACCATGGCCGGTCACTTTCTCCACAATGTTGAGTGCAGAGCCGTGTGTGTTTTGCGAGAGCGCAATGGAACCGGAAAGACCCTCGGTAGAAATAACGAATCCGCTGTAAGCTGCGGCGACGAGCCAGCCGAAGTCGATGCGGACGCGCTTGGCAACTTCGCGAGCAAGCAGCGCGGCTGTCACCAATCCAAGTCCCCAGTTGAGCCACGACGCCACCAGTGAAACGACCAGCGTCAGAGAAACCGCCGACATCGGAGTGGTGGCGAGCGCCGCGATTTTCGCGAGGCCTTTGTGTATGAATGGCGAGGTCGCAAGCGCGTACCCGGCCACCAGCATGATGACCATCTGGAAAGCGAACGTAAAGATCGTAAAGACTCCCGCGTACCACGCTGCGGCGATGCTGACCGGCGTGGCAGACGGAGCAAACTTCCAGGCGAGGGCAGCACCAAGGAAGGTCAGCAGCACAGCGAACACGTAAGGGTCCGGCATGATGTTTTCGAAGATGTAGACAAACACCGCTGTCACTCTTCCCAATAAAGACTGCTTTTGCACCGGCGCAACCGTTGTGCTGATCATGCGGCTCTTCTCCTTGACCTGCTCTTCCAGATCCCTACCTCAGCGTCAAACCGTTACGAGTAATTCCTGTCAATTTGACCATCGCGATCTTAGTGATTTCAGAACGTGAACGTCTGAACCGAACATTAACTTCCGTTTACCTATAATCGACGCCACATTTATGAATTATTCAGGTCGGCCTGAAGGATCGTGACGACCCAGTGTTTGTAAGCACTTTAGGTAGGTTGCATCCCAAAGCTAAGACGATCATGAATAAGATTTAATCGTCGAAATAAAAGTTACATAAAACTACGTTCATCATAAGCCTTTTGTTGTGATGTTCCGTTGACATTGCAAAAGGCATGCTTCTACATTTAGCTCGCTTTCAAATTTGTATCTGCGGCGGTGCTACATGAGTCTTGCTTGCAACATAACAAGAAATGTTCTGGCGGTGATCGCGTCGTCAATGGTCCTGGCGCCATTTGCGACCACCCAGACTTATAAGGCCGTCGGAGAGTATAAGCTTTCAGGTGTGGCCCGGGGGTTGGCGGTCGACAATGAGGGCCGCCGCCTCTTTGTCGCCAGCGGCGACGGCATCTCGGTGCTGAATGCAGACACCGGCGCAGCCGTGGGAACGATCGGCGGCCTCAAGGATGCGCAGGATGTTGTCCTGATCCCCGAAACGAAGGGTGAGGAAAAGGCCGCGTCGACTCGAGGCTTTGCAAGCGACGCCTCAGGACATGTGGTGGCGTTCACTCTCTCAGACCTCAAGACCACCGCGAACGTCAAGTTGGAGACTACAGGAAACGCGAGTCTCTGCTATGACGAGGACGCTAAGACTGTCGAGGCTGTTAGCCAGGGTGGCTCGCTGACGACGATCGACGCCGAGTCGAGCAAGATCCTCAAAGCCGGAAAGATTGCGACTGGTAGCGGACAGGTGGCCTGCGGAAACATGGCTCATGTCTATGTGGCCGACCCGGCGGCGAACGTGGTTCATGTGCTGAACCACGACACTCTAAAAAACGTCGGCGACTTTCCGATGTTGACCGGCAGCAAGCCCTCTGGTCTTGCGCTTGACACGAAGGGGCGGCGGCTCTTCGTTACCTGCGAAGACGGCACCGTGGAAGTGGTCGACACCGATTCCGGTTTCACGTTCATCGAGCTCAAGGCGGGCAGCGGCCCGGCGCACTCCACATTCGCCTGGCTTCCTCAGGGCAAGGGTCAATGGAAAGCGGCGGCGTTCACCGCGCAGCAGGACGGCACGCTGTCCGGAATCCGCATGAATGCATACATCAATTATTCGCTGGGCGGCAAATACAAGCTGACACCGGGCCTGGGGTCAGTGGCATATGACGAGGGCACACACCATCTTTTCATCAGTGGAACGGAGTCGGGCGCTCCTGTCATTGTCGTGGTTGGGTACTAGGCACCTTCGTAAACAAATAGAGAGGTTGATCGTATGTTCAAGCATAAACAGGTTATCGCTGCAACCACGACCGTTTTTCTCTTTGCCGGGGTCGCTAACGCGCAACAGATACTTTCTCCCTCGCAGATCAAGGGTAAGAAGATCCTGCTCGTCGCCGGTGAGCCTGAAAAAGGTGAAACTAACGACGACCAGCTGGTTAAGAAGCACCTTGAGAGCCAGGGCTACATCGTCACAATGGCGAATGAAGACGATCCCGCCACCAAGACCACTGGACAAGACCTGATTATCCTGTCGTCGACTGCGGATCCTCGCGAGATTGGCGACAAGTATGCTGACGCGACAGTCCCCGTCTTCACCTGGAACACCGTCGACTATCCAGATATGAAGATGACGGGTCCCGAGCGGCACCTCGACTTTGAAACGATCGACCCGGTCCAGGATTTCATGCGCTCATTCTCCATGCTGTATGGATACTTTCCGAACGCGACCGATCCGATTGTGAGGGAGTTCGGCGGCAAGACGCAGCTGTTTGGCACGTCGTACCTGCTGCCGCAGGCGTTTGGCTGGGGTAAGCCGGCGGCTGGGGCCGACATTGTTGTGAACTTTGAGGGCGATCCAACCCGCGCCGGTGTTTTCACCTACGAAAAGGGCGCAACGATGTACAACGGCTTTGTAGCTCCGGCTCGTCGCGTCGGCTTCTACTTGCAGGATTCAACCTTTCACTATCTGACCGCGGTTCATGGCGAGGCCGAGAAGGACCCTGACCTCTCCGATTGGTGGGTTGGACTGAAGCTGTTCGACGCGAGCGTTCGCTGGGCTGTCTCGTCCCCATTGGAACCGAAGGCCTACGACGCGGCGGCGACAAAGTCGGCCCTCGCCGCCATGGCTAAAGGAAAGAAGGTGCTCTTCGTCCGCCGCTTGAACACGCCTGAAGGCGAAGAGTCCGACGACCATATCGTCGAGCATTTCAAAGACCTCGGCTTCATTGTGACCGAGGCTGATCAGACGCAACCACAGACGATGGCTGAAGGGAAAGACCTGATCGTCCTCTCCGCCACAAACTCCAAGTACAAAACGACCAACAAGTACCGCGATTCGAAGGTTCCGCTGCTATGCCTGGAAGGCCTTATGGCTGACACACTGAAAATGGCGGGACGGCGCCGGTACACCGATTATGGTGAGCATGGCGAGGCGAAAGAGAGCGAGGATCCACCGGAATCATACCTCGAAATCGTCAACTCCAATCACCCCATGGCTGCAGGTCTGAAAAACGGATACGTGAAGTTCATAAAGGAACCAGACGTCCTGAAGTGGGCCACGCCGCCACCTTCGGCGATCGTCATCGCAAACCTGCCAAACTCCTTCCACGAGCGCGCGATCTTCGGGTTTGAGAAAGGCGCGGCAATGGCGGATGAGTTCGTCGCACCGGCTCGCCGCACAATGTTCCCGGTTGATAACCCCGCATTCGACGACCTCACGGAGCAGGGCCACACGCTGTTCGACGCCGTCGTCTTGTGGACCATCAGCGCGCCGGGTAAGTGATCGGCTTCATTCCACCACAGCATCAGGAGTTCCCCGATGAAGATCAAACACAGCTTTCGACTCACGGTGGCCGCACTTGTCGCGACAGTCGCCGCCCACGCCTATGCAGCAGACACACCTAACCCCATCTTCAAAGGCAAGAAGGTATTGCTGGTTGCGGCAATCTCAAGTCCCACTGGGCCAGTCGACGCCAACATCAAAAAGCATTTCGAGTCGCTGGGCATGACGGTGACCATGGTGTCGGACATCAACCCGCCCTCAGCGGAGGGTTACGATCTTCTATTTCTCACCAGCGACGTCAAGGCCAAGACGATCACCAGCACCTATCGGACGACAACCGTGCCGGTGTTTACTCTGAAGCCGTGGATGCTCGATTTTCTGGGCATGACGGGCTATCAGCCACAGAAGGACTATGGCGAAGAGGAGAAAGAAGAGCAGTCTTTCCTTTGGCTGGTGAACGCGCCTCACCCCATTCAGGCCGGATTCCCGAACGGCATGTTCATGCCGGTAAAGCACGCCATCAAGATCTATAACTGGGGCCGGCCTGAGCCATCCGCACAGGTGATCGCGTTTCTCCCGGGTGAGCCCGACAAGGGTTTTATTTTCGCGTATGAAAAGGGTGTCTATACGGACCACGAGTTCGTCATGCCTTCGCGCCGCATTTTCTTCGGTCTCTCGCCGGACCAGTTCGACCTGCTGATCCCGGATGGGATCAAGCTGTTCGACTCCTGCGCTGCCTGGGCTCTCGGCGCAAAGTAGCTTGTTCCACTCGCCGCACCAGGAGACGCTTCATGAGATTCGCAAGACAATTCAACATTGTGGTCGCGGCATCCGCACTCGCGATGGCGCATTCAGCAGTCGCGCAGGCGGATATCGACGGCCCGACGGCATTGATTACCACCTACCGTGCCAGGCCGGAAGCCCGCGCGAAGTTTCGCAGCATCATGCAGACAGAGGGTGTCGCGCAGTTTGAGAAGTGGAAGAAAGCCGGAGTTTTTGCCAGCTATCAGGCGCTCTTTACGACGTACGCCGGCAACAGTGAACCCGACATGTTTCTGGTGGTAAAGTTCAATCACTTCGCCGATCTGGCACGCTGGCAGAAAATTGAAGAGACATATCCCGGTGGACTTCCGGCGTCGGCGCAGATGATTGCGGCGGCTGACACATCGGGGACCGCGGACATTGTCAAGGAGAGATCCAGCGCTCCGACGACCCACGACTCGCAGTTCTTCGTCCTGGAGTATGACGTTCTCGTCGACATGCCGAAGTACACAAGCTATGTGCTGGGATATGCCGTACCGCAGTTTGACGCGTGGGAGAAGACCGGTGCGCTTTCCTCATACGCTTCATACGTGAATCAGAACCCTGCGGGAGCGCCGTGGGGCAGCTTCATCGTGCTGGAGTATAAGGATCTGCCGTCGCTGGCGGCGCGTGAGGTGATCAAGAACAAAGCCCGCGCCGAACTGGCCGTCTCAAACGCAGCCTGGAAGAAGTGGAGCGATGACAAGACAGCTGTCCGCAAAGAAAAGGCCGCGATCCCTGTGCGGTCCCTGAACCCCTAAGCGTCCTTCGGCGTTGTCGAAGGGCTATTTGAGCTTTGCCAGCTCCTCCATCACCTTCGCAGGTTCGAGTGCGATATAGCCGTTCTCTTTCGCCAGGGATTGCAGCAGGTCCTGGCCTTCCTTAGAAAGCGCGAGGCGCATGTACTCCCGCATCCACGGCTCCAGCGGTGTTCCCGGGGCCGCGTTGAAGTAGACGCGAATGGATCCGGTGAGTGGGTAAACGTCGCCCGCCTCGGCGTGGGAGTAATGAGCATCTTCGTCTTCAGCCATCGGCAGCAGCTTCGCTTGCGCGCCGAGATCGCTCTGGCGGTCATAGCCGGAGTCAGGCGGCCAGAAGCCGACGATGCCAATCCCGAAGGGGTCTTCGGCCACGGCGGTCATCACGTCGGTGGACGCATCCACCCACTCGGTCCGCGGACTCCAAGACCGTCCTCCCAGCTTTGTACCGTCAATGAACAGGAAAGCCGAGTCGCGCTTCGCCGGCAAATAAACGTGAATCTCACGCTTAGCCCATTCGCCTTTCACTCCGAGTTGGCTCCAGTGTGTGAGATCCCCGCCCGCCGCACCGGTCGTGAAAATGCGCGCGGCGAGAGCCACAGTGATCTTAGGCAGAGGGTTCTTCTGGTTGATCCAAATTGCCGAGGGTACCTTGCCGGGAGGAAAGATATCCGGATCTGGCGACTGATCGTAACCAAGAAGGAAGCTCTGCGGAGCGTAGCCGTGCAGGGCTTTGAAGCCGTCGAGGTCCTCGCGGATGCCGTCGCGACCCATCGGTGTAAAGGCGGACACGCCGGTCGTGAGGGCGGCGATCGCGGGCTCCGAGCCGAGCGGATTCAAATGGATTTTGATATTGGGATGGGTCTTCATGAAGAGCTTGTCGAGCTCCTCGAAGTAAGGCCCGACGAGGTCATTGGCCAGCACATACACGGTCTTGTCCGGCAGCATATAGGTTGCATCCGTTGCGGGAGCGGGAACCGGGTGCGAGACATAGTGTGGCAGCAACGGCGCCTCTTCCTGTGCGGCGAGAGGCGCACATACCGCCATGCCCCCAAGCAGAGCTGCGAACGCGCCCCCGGTACGACGAGAAGCTTGTCTGGTCATGCGATTGCCTTTCTTTGCTTCAGCGATCCAGCTTTGCGCGCTCTTCCGCGAGCTCTCCCGCACTCAGTGGAATGTAGCCGGCGGCTTCCTGGGCGATGACGCGCTGGCCTTCTTCAGAGAGCACCATGCGCATGTACTCCTTACCGAACTCATCGAGCGGCATGCCCTTGCCGACGCGGAGATAGATGTAGATGTAGCGATCCAGCGGGTAGCGTCCGGCGGCGATGTTGGCTGCGGTGGCATCGAGCGCTGCACCCGCTTCGGTGTTCTTGAGGGCGATCACCTTGACGCCACTCAGCGGTACGTTGAGTGCCGTGATCGCAATCGCCGCAGGGTCTTCGCTCACTCTCTGCACGATGTCGGTGTAGTGGCTGAGGCCTGTGTAGCTATGGTTCATGTTGAGGCTGCTCATCTTCTCGATGCTGAGAAACTCGCCGGCCTGTGGGTCGTCGGAGTCGGTGTAGTCGCTGGCGGGAGGGCCGAAGGGATGTATGGCGCGCTCGGCAAGCAGTCCTTTCACGCCTGCCTGTCCCCAGGTGGCGATGTCGCCCGACGGCGCGCCGACCGCAAAGATGCGGACGAGTTGCGCAAGGCTAAGGCTCGTCAGGGGATTGCTTGCATTCACGATGACGCCCAGCGCCGGAACGCGGGCGCCCGGCGTGAGTGAAGCATGCGCGATGCGCAGGCCTATGGGCTCGGCGGCGATCTTGAGGTTGTCGCCGAGCCCGATGCGGGTGTACGCACTGCCCAGCGGAGCGAACGCGGTTCGATCGAAAGTAAGCGCCGCCATGGTGGAGTAGTTATCGCCTTCCGCCACCTTGAACCGAACGCCGGGATGCGTCGAGGCATACAACTGGTTCAGCCGGTCGATGATGCCCGCCATACCGGCGAAGGTGACCACCTGCACCGTGCCATCCCGAAGGACGTAGGCGGCGTCGCTGCGCGGGAGCGCCTGTGCGCCAGTTGCGATCTGGGCGCTCGCTACAACCGTCAGGCAGCTCAATAGCCCGGCCTGTAGCGTCTTACTTCCAATCGACCTCAGTTGCACTGAATAGGCAGCGAGCATCCGTTTTTATCCTTCTTGTCGATTGATCGCACGCTTCCATCTCTTCATGTTTGGGAAATTCAGATTGATGTCCGAATTGCACTGCCCACTTACCGCTGGGTAGCACAACGGAACTAGAAGAGTATCTTCAACGCAAACTGAAGTTGCCTTCCGTCGGTGGCTACAGCCGTGAGCTGGCCTGCTGTCCCGGACTGTACTCCGCTGACATTGAAGAATTGGTTCTGCGCGGACGCGGGGTTAGAGAAGTTGGTATGGTTGGTCACGTTGAAGGCCTGTACCTGAAGTTGTGCGCGTACTCTCTCCGTGATCGCCTGGTCCTTCATCACGCCTGCAGACCAGCTGAACAATCCTGGACCATCCAACGTGTTGCGGCGGCTGGTACCCTCCTCCGGTCCATTGAAACCAGTCGCATAAGTGAAGGTCGTCGTTGGGCTGAAGCATGTGATGTCGACGTAGTTGATCGAGTGTGGGTTCGTGCAGCTGCGGCTATAAACATTCCGGTTGGGGTACGCCGACGGCTGCGACCCCAGCAGACCCAGCGGATCGCCTCCCATCAGGGGTGTAAACGGAATTCCACCGCGAATCGTAAAGATGTTGTTGAGGCTCCAATTTCGAACCGGTGCCGCCCACATGCCGCCGGACTTCAGGTTAGGCAGCGGCGCCACGGCGTTCGCCGTAAATACATTGCGGACGTCGAAATCCGAATCCGCTCGGTTCAGGCGCTGGTCAAAAGCGAACAGGCCCGATACTGAATTGCCGAAGCTGGCGCCCGAGACCGCTGACGAGCTGTCGTCGATCGAATGCGACCACGTGTATGAAATCTTTCCAGTGATGCCCTTCGGCGCCGCATAGCTGAGCGAGGTCTGGAGTGAATGATAGATCGAACTGCCGCTGTACTCAGTGTCGGAGATTGTACCCGCCGCCTGGTTTACAACCAGCGCGGAACGCGTCGCCCCTGTAACTTTGACCAGGTCCGGCCAGTAGTAGTTGCCGTTCGGATCACGGCCCAAAACTGGAACATTGTTGATGTCGTTGGTGCTGAAAACCTGGTGTACGCCATGCGAGCCGATGTAGCCCAGCTGAAACACCGTATTGGACGTCAATTGCTGTTGCAGGTTGAAGCTGTTCTGGATCACATAACTCCGGGGCGGGTTTGGCGGCGTATAGATGCTGCGCAGTTTGGGTGTCGAAGCAATGAATGGAGTGACCGAGAACAGTCCCTTGCCCGCTGTACCGGAGTAGGTCACGCGCCCTTCCTGATAGGAAGGCGCGCTGGAGATAACCTGCAACTGGAACAGATAGTTCAAGGGCAGGACGTCATAGAGACCCGTCGAAGCTGTTATCGCAGTCTTTCCATTGCCGAAAACATCCCAGGCAACACCGACCCGTGGCTCGAAGTTCTTCAGCGTGGGATTACTTGTGAAGAACGATTTCACCGGAACCGACGCCGGGGAAGCTGGGGTAGGAAGCGAACCAAGGCGTGACGCAGTCTCCGTAGTATTGGTCGCCATTTCATAGCGCAGACCAATGTTTAACGTAAGGTTCGGGCGGGCACGCCAACTGTCCTGGAGATAGGCGGCATAGATCGTCTGCCTGAGGTCGTGAGGAACCACCGGCGTTCCCGGTACGCCCCCTTCGAAAAAGCTGGGAACGTTGGTGAGAAAGTTGTTGATCGACCCAAAGTTCCACTCGCCGTTGGGCAAGACGCCGCCAAGCGTGTTGTTCTGGTCATACTCGACGTTCCCGCCGAACGTCAGTGAGTGCTTGCCCAGCACGTAGGTCGCGTCGTCGTAAAGCTGATAGGAGTTGTAATGGAAGGCGTTGGTTCCCACGGATCCCGACCCGCCTTGCACCGTGGTCAGCGCCGATATCAGAATCTGACCCACGCTTCGGGTGGTGCCCGGATAGAACGTTAACGCAGGGTTGTTGATTGCCGGATTGAGGACTGCCTTGAGGTTCGGCGCTATCGCCACCGAACGGTTGTAGCCGAGGCGAAACGAGTTGCTAAACCTCTGCGAAAACAGGTGAATCTCCTCGAGTGTCCCTGTCGTGCGTCGCGAGATTGCTTCATCGTACAGAGTGTTCGTCTGATCGGCTGAGTCGAGCGAAGCTGTACTGTAGACCAACGTACCGTGCAGGGAATCGATCTCTGAAAAGTTGTGATCAAGCCGGACCGTCGAGAAGTCTTCGTTCGCCTTTTGCGTTGTTTGGAAATTGTAAATACCCGTGTTCCCACTGACGGGTCCATTCGGCGTCGGATAGAGACCAAGATATGGAACTACCTTCGGATCGACAACAAGTTGTTGCAGGCCGCCGCTGCAACCGCCGGTAGTTCCTGTGCAGGTCACCAACCCGCTCTTTGCGTTAGTGGACAGAGTGGTCGACTGGAGTGTCACGCCCTGGGCCTGCCGAAAGCCCTCATAGTTGAAAAAGAAGAATGTCTTTCCCTTGATGATGGGTCCACCGATCGATCCGCCAAACTGGTTGCGACGGAAAGACGGCTCTCCACCGCCGACTGGATCGAAATACCGGCGGGCGTCGAACGCACTGTTGCGCAGAAAGTCGAATGCCGACCCATGGAACTGCTTTCCTCCCGACCGCGTAATCGAGTTGATCACGCCGCCCGACATACGCCCGAACTGCGCCGGCGCGTCGGAAGTAATCACACTGAACTCCTGCACCGCGTCCACGCCGAGCGTGAATCCTGTAACCGACCCAGGTCCGCCGTTGGCGTAGTCGTTGATGTTCACGCCGTCCAGGCGATAGCTGTTCTGCTGCGGACGGTTGCCTCCGATGGTCAACTGGGCGCCCAAGCCTCGGGAAAGCTTTGTCGTCGCAGTCGCCGCACCGGCGAACTGTGTCAGCACTTGAGAGACGCCGGTATTCAATGTGGCCAGGTTGGTCCAGTCGCGGCCATTTAGCGGAAGGTCGCGCGTTTGTTTACCATCAATAACGCCCTGCAACGAAGTGTCCGTTGAATTGACCTGGTTGGACGAAGCTTCAACCGTGACGGTCTCACTGTTGGACACCGTCATGGCGATATCCAGATCGCGCGTGCCCCCGACCGAAAGAACGACATTGTCCTGCGTATTGTTCGCGAATCCGGCGGCTTGCGCCACAACCGTGTAGCGTCCCGCGCTCAGGTTCGCGGCCGAGTAGAAGCCTGCTTTGTCCGTCGCCACTTCGCGCGAAACTCCAGTCAATTGAGCGGTCACTCGAACCTTCGCGCTAGGCACAACAGCGCCCGATGGATCGGTGACGGTCCCCTGCAGAGTAGCGCCGCCGCTCTGAGCGCGACCAGCAATGGTAAGACTAGACGTCAGGATGACGATGATTGCAAGGAGAGCGCGTCGAACGATAGTAGACATTTCTAACTCCACACCCTCGGAGGGGCTGGCCGAAGGTGCAACAGGATGGGAACTTCGGAAACGCGGAAACGCCGTTTCTTATGACACGAGCATTTATGATTCGCGAAGTGAAGGAAGTCTAAATCTCACATGAAATTAGGTTCATTCGACTTTTACTGCTCGTAGCATGTCTAATCGCACGCGTGGCGAGGCTGACCACCGCGCCTTTGCGCCCGTGAAACGGCGCGTTTTCGAGACTCTAAGGTCGGTGAATGGCTTTTCATTTCATCTTCAAACTTCGTTCATCTCAACGGAATGGATTGGTTCAGGCACAGCAATCTACGCCTTGGAAGGACTTACGCGCAACAACATGAAGATTCCGTCGATGCTCAGTATTGCTCTGCTGGCTGCCAACATAGTTCATGCCCAGAACCTCGAAACGCCGGCACCAAAGCCCAATCCGCCGCTGCCCTACACCGCAGTTGTCGACGCGGGCATTCCCACCTATAAGCCGGTCAAGGGTCTCTCAGGAACATTGAAGGGGGTCGAGTCGAATACCGTCACCTCAATCACCGACGCCTGGGTGGCGGGCTTCACGAAGATCTATCCGAACGTGAAAATCTCCGTGGACATCGGGGGTTCGGGTCAGGGCGGGCCGCGGCTTACTAATGGGTCCGCCGATTTTGCCTTCATCGCCCGCGAGTTATTGGGCCGCGAAGAGCTTCCATTCGATGAGAAATTTGGTTACAAGCCGCTCGCGATTTCGGTAGCCGGTGGCAGCCTCGCCGTAAAGGCCTTTACCGATTCCATCGTCTTTATCGTAAACAAGGACAATCCTCTGGATGAAATAACCTACCCCCAACTCGACGCAATTTATTCCTTGACGCACAATCGCGGTATCAAGGAACAGATCACAAAGTGGGGCCAGCTCGGCCTCACCGGGGAATGGGCCGACAAGCCCATCCATCCGTGGGGAGTCGAAATCCCCAACGGATACGACGCCTTCGTCAACGTGCATGTCCTGGCCAACGGCCAGTGGCGCGAAGGCATTCAGACCAACCATGTCGTCATCCCGCTCTCCGATAAAGTCGCCGCGGATAAGTACGCCATCAGCTACACGGGGCTCGCCTGGAATACAAACCCCGGCACCAAGGTGCTCAAGCTGATCGTGCATCCCGGGGAACCGGCGATCGCAGCGACCTTTGAAAACGTCGCCTCGCAGAAGTATCCCCTGAGCCGCACCATCTACATATTCCTTAACCGCGAGCCGGGCAAGCCTATAAGCCCCGTGCTACGCGAATTCATCCGGTACGCGCTTAGCCGCGAAGGCCAGCAGGCCGTGGTCAACGACGCCATCTTCACACCGCTTCCGGCCCCCATGGACGCTCGCGAAACCGCCAAGCTGAAGTAGGCACGGCATCAGGCCGAAGGGAAGCGCGATGCGTTCGACCATCCGCAGTGTCGCAAGTCAAATTGCTGTCGGCGCTGGTCTTCTATCCGCCGGAGCAGCCTGCTGCACCGCGCAGGAACAGTATCCCAAGCCGCTGATTCATACTGCGGCAGACCATCCGGCGACGCGAGTCCTTATGTTCAACATTGAAGGCATGCACGCTTTCGACCTCGCCAACTGGGTGGCCGCGCATCCTCAGTCTGCACTCGCAGAGTTGAGCACCCGCGGTGTGACGTACACCAATGCGCATACCCCGGTTGCCGACCCCGCTGCCGGTCTCGTGGCGATCGCGACCGGTGGCACGCCCATCTCGACAGGCATCGTCGGCAACAACGGCTTCGACCGTATGCTATCTTCGCCCGGTTCTCAATGCACTGTGAACGGCGCAACGCTTACGCTCGACAAGAGTCTCGAAACCCCCGCGGGAGACTTCGATCAGGGAAAGCTTCCGCTGGATCCCTCGAACGGCTGCAGACCCATCGCGCCACACCAACTGTTGCGCGTCAACACGATCTTCGAGGTGGTCCACGAGAAGATCGGCCCTACCGCATGGGCGGAAGAAAACGTCGCAACGATTGACCTGTTGCGCGGACCATCGGGCAAGGGTCTCGATGATGCATGTGTATTCACCGCCAGTGAAGCGAAGGAGGCGGATCGAGGCCGTGTCGATGCGGTGCTGCACTGGGTCGATGGCCGGGATTGCAAAGAGACCAGGACGATGCCGGTGCCGGCGCTGTTCGGGATGAGCTTCACAGCCTTGAGTGCCGCGCAGGCTGCACGCGGCAACGGATATCGCGATGGCACAGGTGCGCTGTCGACGGCTCTGGACGAGAGCTTCGCCTTCGTCGATCAGTCGATAGGTCGCATCCTGCGGGAGTTGAAGGACAGGCGACTCTACGACTCAACGTGGATCTTCGTTACCGCTGCCTATGGTCAAGCTCCGGTCGATCAGCGTATGTTCCGCGCGATTCCGTTGACTCGAATTGTCGCCGTCGCTAACACAGTCAAACCCGGAGCCGTCGCGCACATCAGCGGCGGCGATGCGGCGATGGTGTGGCTGAGCGATCCCGCAATGGCGCCGGCAATCGTCAAGGCGTATGAGGCGCGCGCCGCAGCGCTCGGCATACAGGATGTTCTCTTTGGCCCTCGCCTTACGCTCACCCAGAACCCACCAGGCACACTCGCCGGACAGGATCCGCGTATGCCGGACATCATGTTGCAGCCGCAGCTCGGGGTGTCATGGATCGCGTCCGGAGATAAATCTGTGGCTGGTTATGGCGGCTCGCTTGATCAGGATACCCACGTGGCGCTCCTCGTTTCAGGGGCGCAGCTCACCGGCAGACGCGATCCCACCTGGGTGCCAACCACGCAAATCGCGCCTTTGTTGCTGCGCGCGCTGGGCATGGAAAAGTTCGACCTGCAGGCACTGCACAAGGAACATACACCGGCGCTGCCGGGAATTTTTTAGCGGTTGCATGCCACGCCGTCGGGAGGAATGAATGGCTAAGAAGCTGCTTATCTGGTTACATCTGTATGTTGGGCTCGTTGCCGCCTTTTTCCTGATCGCGCTGAGTGTATCGGGTGCTGTGATCGCTTTTGAGGGTGAGCTGAACCGCGCCTTTCATCCCGAACTTACCAACGTAGCTCCCACGGGCCAGCCCTTGAACTGGGACGACTTTCGCGCTCGCGTTGAACGTCAATCGCCGGGTTGGAAGTTGGTCCGCATCTACTTCCCGGACGCGCCCGACCGCTCCACGTACGTCCGTCTCCGCTCGGTCGCAACCCGGAAGACTCACCACGTTTACGTGAATCAGTACACTGGCGCAATCCTTGGAAGTACCGAGGACGGCAGCAACTGGATACTGAAGGTCCACGACCTGCATGTGAATTTTCTTTCGGGCAAGGTCGGCAATCAGATCGTGCTGTGGAGCACATGCGGCTTGTTGTTGCTCTCGCTATCCGGCATCGTTTTGTGGTGGCCGCGGAAGGTTTTCCGCTTTCAGCCGTCGGCGGCAGGGCCGCGTCTCAATCGGGATATTCATTACACCGTCGGCTTCTGGTCTTTCCTCGCGATGTTCGCTTTCGCGGTCACCGGCCTGGGCCTGCATTATCAAACGGGAAAGCTGCTGACGCTGCTCAACAATGCCTCATCCGCAAGCGCGCTTCCGGGACACGGCACCTCGATCGAAGGCATGTTAGCGACCGCGCGCGAGGCCGTGCCGGGCGCAGCCATTCCGCGCCTTCTGCTGCCCGAAGCTCCCGGGCAGCCCGTCTTCATTTACCAGCGCTTTCCTGAAGACAAGACGCCTGCCGGCCGCAGCTTCACGACCCTTGATGCAAAGACCGGCGCAGTCTTGAGCTTTGGGTCCAGCCGGACGGCGCCGCTGCTTCAGACGGCGCTCGTGCAGTGGACACGCGAGATCCACACCGGAACCATGCTCGGTCTGCCCACGCGGATTGCCGCCTCGTTCTTCGCCCTCATGCTTACGGTCCTCGCGCTTACCGGCCCAATGATTTGGTGGAACAAGCGCCGGGCCGTCGCGAAGGGACGCACTGCCCTGCGCATTAGAGCGGAAGCCACCGCAGTCGTTGCGGACGAGGTGCCTTCATGACTGGCCGCCGCAGGCGGAACTTCGCTTCCGCTTGCGTCGCCGCAGGTCTCGCCCTGCAGCCCGGCGCTCAGGAAGAAGCACCGGCATACACCGCCACACACCAGGTGTCGGGGACGATCCGCATCTGGGGCAGTCGGCAGATGGCCGACCTGCTGCGCAACTACGAAGACGGCTTCCATCAGGTGCAGCCTTCGGTTCGCTTCGAGGAAGACCTTAAAAGCACGATCACCGCGGTCGCGGGTGTCTACACAGGGCGCGCGGACATCGGGCTGTTGGGGCGCGAAATCTGGTCTGTCGAAGTCCAGGCGTTCCAGTCGATCGAGGGGCATCCTCCTCTCGTTCTCGACATCGCAACGGGCTCCTACGACGTTCCGAAGGCGACGTTCGCGCTGATGATCTTTGTGCCGCGCGCCAATCCTCTCTCGAGCCTTTCCATGGAGCAGCTGGAGCGTCTTTTCGGCACAACGCATCCCTTTCGCACATGGGGCGAACTAGGCTTCAGAGGCCGGTGGGCAGCAAGGCCAATTCATCTATACGGCTTCACCCCGGAGAATGACAAGTCACAAATATTCAGCCAGCTTGTCTTCAAACCTGGCGAACGCTGGAGCAGTGAGATGCATGACTTCGGCAATGAAGGCAGCGTAGACGCCGGCCAGCTGATCGTGAATGCAGTAGCGAACGACCCCGCCGGCATAGGCATCTCCAACATCCACTACGCGGTGCAGGGAGTGCGAGCGGTAGCGTTGCAGTCAAGCAGCGGTGCACTGATCGACGCCACGAAAGACAACGTGCGCTCCAGGCGTTATCCGTTGACGCGGGCGGTTTACATGGTGGTCGATCGCAGCTCGGATCATCCGCTGAATGAAGCGACTGCGGAGTTCCTTCGCTTCGTGCTCAGCAGACAAGGACAGGCGGCAGTCGCACGTGAGGGAAACTATCTGCCCCTTACGGACGCGACTGCCGTACGCCAACTCTCTTCGCTTCAGTCCCCTTAGCCTCGATGCATTCCGCTCGTACCGGCGGAATCCATCGACGCCTCACAGGCTGCCACCGAAAGCGCTCCGCGTTACTTCGTCCCCGCGAAGAGCGCGGCATGCGAAGACACCTTGCTCTTCATCTCATCGCGAGTAGCTTCGGCGACTTTCTGCAACGCCAGCTTATCGTCGCCTGCCTTGTAATTGAAGACCACTCCCAAAGCCCCGATAGTCTTGCCGGACTTGTCCTGTAGAATCAGCTCGTCTTCAAAGTGATCGCCTTTTTCGCTGATCTCCAGGTTGCTTTTACCGGTGCGAATGCACCTCATGTCGTCCTCGTCACCGATCTTGCCGATGCGGCCGAAGTTGGAGGCGACGATGAGGTTCTTGTGTCCCGGCGGCGCGGCGTGGATGGCAATTAGCAAAATCTCCGGGTGCTTCGCCAGCGCTTCATCGACGAGCTTCTGAGCGATGGGAGCAGGTTTTGTGTAGGTGGGGTCCATCTCTTTGGCTTCGACCTTGCGCATCCCGGCGACGGCCTGGTCGCGCGTCTGTTGCGCCAGTGCGGCGTTGCTGAGCAGGGTGATGCCTGAGAGGCAAACGATTCCGAGTAGCTTTTTCATCGTGTCTTCTTTCATGGTTGAGTCATGGTGCCTCAGATTGTGGGGCCGATAACTTACTGCACTTCGTACGTAAGCACCTTCGCCATCGCCTTCGACTCGCCCGGCGATACCGCAAGGAACAACCTGTGTTCCGCAGGAAGCAGCAGGGCCGTCTTCGCCCCCGCAGCGGTAGTCACTTTCTCAGCGAGCTTCAGGTGGTTCGGGTCGCTGGTGTCGTAGATGCCCATGTAGCCTTCGCCTCCGGGAACGTAAAGTCGATGGCTCGCGGGGTCGTATTGCACCTCGTCTGCGCGCAGCGGAGCCGGCTGTGTTCCGACCACCGCGCCGGTATCGGAGTTCATAGCCACAACCATGCCCGGGCTCCGGCACACGACGTATAACCGGTGCTGCGCGGGATCGAAGGCGACCATCGCATTCTGCTGCGCCGGCGGAACCGGCCACGTCGCGATCACCTTCATGCTCTTGCGATCCACCACGGCGATCTTGTTTGTCTGAGTGAGGTTGATGAATATGCGAGGATCCCCAGGGACAAACGCCATCGCTTCAACATGGTTATCCTGGAAAGTGATCGAGCCCAGCTTGGCGCCGGTGTCGGGATTGATGGCCTCGAGGTTCGCAGTCTTCATATCGACATCTTTGCCGCCCGTCACAACATAGAGCGTGTTCGTGGCCGCGTCATACTTGGAGGTATCGGATCCCGGTGTCAGGTTCACGGTTTTCTTAGCCGCATATGTCGCCGCATCCCGGATAGTGGCATTCTGCTTTCCGCTATCTGTAATGAATACCGTGGGGACACCCTTGCGCACCAGGATGGCATGAGGATTCCCGAAGCCGGCGACCGTGCGCAAGTGTGCGGAAGTCTTGAGGTCAAACACCTCGAGCGTCCCGTGGTCCTCGGCTGCCAGCAGCAGGCGATTGCGATCATAGTCCACGGCAAAGTGATCGAAATCTCCGGAGTAGCCCGGAAGGTTAACCGCTTTGATCAGTTTCACCGAGGTGGTTTGGGCGGAAGTCCCTATTCCTGCAAGCAGTACCGACAAAGTTGCGAGAGAGGTCGAGCGAATCATTTTGAACATGGTTCTCCTGAATGCGACATGTCAACGCTCCTATGACCGCATGAGTTTGCGTGGAAGTTGGAATTAAAAGGCATTCATCTTGCCCGTGATTGCCCGCCGGACCAATGTAGGCGAATCCGGCGCTGAATCGAAAAAGCGCGAGGTGAACGCGACACCGATAGGATCCACCAACTTTTCTTGCCCATTCCAGCCCTTCGTTTGTCCCTTCCTTGTCCTGCAAGCCGCTGGTCTCGCGACAAAGTGATCTCTACACGATGGGTTTTGCAGGTATGAATTCTGCTGTGCCCGGCTCTATTCAGAGAAAACTCAGTGTCCCGAATTAAAATCACGCATAAGAGCGTTCGTGAAGCGCTCCGGACTTCGGCATGAACTTGAACAGGAGAATGAGGATGCAAAGGATTCAGCCCACCCGTACGTTTGTTGCCGTCTTGTTAATGCTTGCCGCCTTGCCCGGCTGCGCGCAAAGAACATGGCAGGTGCAACGAACGATGCACATCGGAGGATCCGGCGGATGGGACTACCTCACGGTTGATGCGGAGACACATCGCTTGTTCGTCCCGCGAAGCACCCACACGATGGTGATCGACGCCGACTCGGGAAGGGTGTTGGGCGATATCCCCGGACAAAAGATCGCTCATGGCGTTGCGATCGTTCCATCGGTGGGACGAGGCTTCATCACCGACGGTGGCGGCGAAGGCTCCATTGTCATCTTTGACCTGAAGAACTACGCCATTCTCGGAAAGCTGGCAGCTGTTCCCGACTCCGATGGAATCATTTATGACGCCGCTCTCTCAAGAGTATTTGCCGTGTCTGGAGATAAAGGTGTCCTGATGTCTTTCCCGCCCGACATCGATCCCGTCAATGGAAAAATCGATACTACGATCGCGCTCGGCGGTGCACCCGAATTCCTCGCCTCCGATGGAGCTGGCACAATCTATGTGAACCTCATGGATAAGAATGAGGTCGCGGTTGTCGACTTCAAGACAAAGAAGGTAGCGGCCCGTTGGCCGGTGGCCCCAGGAGGAGCGCCGGTGGGTTTGGCGATCGATCTTGAGGCTCACCGACTCTATATCGGAGCTCGTAAACCCGCAAAGCTTGTTGTGATGAGCACGGAGAGCGGCAAAGTCCTCGGTGACCTGCCGATTGGCCCCGGCGTTGACGCGACCCTCACATCCCAGGGTTATGCTTTCGCCAGTTCCGGTGATGGAACGTTAGCTATTGCGAAGGAGACGGCTCCGGGCACCTTTCAGATGACACAAACTCTGCAGACAAAGCGGGGCGCGCGAACGATGGGAATGAACAAGGCGACCGGTGTAATCTATATGCCAACTGCCGAGTATGAAGACGCCAAGCCGGGCGCGACGGGCAGACCCGCAATGAAGCCTGACTCCTTCATGATCGTGGTTGTGGCTCCCCTTACCCCAAAAGAATGAACGTGAGGGAATTCACGGTGGCGAGAGCTGCGTCACCTGCTGACTGTCACAGCTGCACCTGCGGCTCTGGGATCGTTCGATGCGAGTATTAGTTGTCGAAGACGAATTGAAAATGTCCGCACTGTTGCGCGACGGTCTGATGAGTGAAGGACACTTCGTTACCTTAACCGGCAACGGCATGGAGGGCCTTGCACTGGCCTCTGAGTTCGAGTTTGAGGCAATCATCCTCGATCGCATGTTGCCGTTACTCGACGGGGTCGAAGTTGCGCGCCGCCTTCGCAAAAAAAGCTGTGATACGCCCATCCTGATGCTCACAGCACGGGATGCAGTGGAGGATGTCGTTAGCGGCCTTGATGCCGGTGTTGACGATTATCTGACTAAACCTTTCGCTCTTGCGGAGCTCTACGCTCGACTACGTGCGCTGCACCGTCGGCCACCGACCGGCCCGACTAACCTTCTCCACTATGCTGACTTCGAACTTGATCTCGACGCACACGTCCTGAGACAGCGCGGCCGCAACATTCCGCTCACCCGCACAGAAATGCGCATTCTGGAACACTTGATGCGTCACCCTGATCGAGTTCATCGACGTAACACGTTAATCACCGCTGTATGGGGTTACGACTGCGACGTGGAAAGCAACACGCTCGATGTCTTCATCAAACAGCTTAGAGACAAGATGAGCTTTGACCGGAAGGTCAAATACATTCAGGCTGTCCGGGGCGTAGGGTACAAGCTTGTACCGGAGCCTCGGTGACGATCAAACTTCGTATTCGCACCCGGCTCACGCTGGCTTACTCCCTGGTCTCGTTGCTTCTGTTCGTCGCTTTGGGAGCGACGCTGTATGTTGCCTTGGCTATCCAACTCAACGAGGCGGCGGATTCTGAGCTGAGGAGTGGAGCCAAAGCCATCGCTCAGTTTATTGAGAGGAAAGAGAAGGCTGGCGAACTCGACGGGCTGGCCGATGAACTGCGGGAACACGCCGCGCTTGATACGAAGAATGAGCTTGTGCAGGTACGAACTGCAGATGGCCAATGGGTTTATCGCTCCCCGGGCATCGAGGTGCTTCAGCTCGAAAAGAACTCCGGACCCAAATCCTCCACCCTTGTTGTTGGCAAACGGTCCTATCGAACCGTTCGAAACGAAAGCAATCTATCCAAACGAAAATTCATTCTCGAAATGGCGGTCAACCGCTCGGAGTACAAGGAAGCCGTAGACAATCTCGCTTCACTGCTCATGATCGGAATCCCGCTCTCGACAGTGCTGGCGTTCCTGGCGGGGTTCTGGATGAGTGGGAGAGTGCTGCAGCCGATCCAGAGGATCACACGTACCGTTGGTGAAATCGACGCGAACAAGCTTGCAGTGCGCCTCCCGGTGACCCTCTCCGGTGACGAACTGGATCACCTTTCGGCAATGCTGAACCGCATGCTGGATCGCCTGCAATCGGCTTTCGAACGAATCGGTCGCTTCACCGCGGACGCTTCGCACGAACTGCGGACACCGCTCGCACTGATCCGGGGAAACGCGGAAATGATGCGCACCGAAACACCACTAACGCCATTATCAGCGGCCCGTACGCTGGACATCATCGCGGAAGCCGATCGCATGAGAGCATTGATACATGATCTGCTCGATCTTGCCCGGCATGACTCAGTGCCGGATCTATCCAGTGAAATTATCGATCCATCCGACATCGCTGTCCGAGCGGAACAGGTCGGCAGTAATCTGGCCGCATCCAAAGGGCTCCGCTTTGTCGTCGAGCATCCCAAGGCAATGTTTCCGCTTTACGGCAATGATTCTGACCTGAGCCGCATGCTCGTCATCCTGCTCGACAACGCAGTCCGCTTTACACCTCCGGGCGGCGAAGTTCGACTGGCCGTCACCTGCACTGCCGTCGAGTGCAGATTTCAGGTTTCGGACACGGGTTCCGGCATTAGCGCGGAACACATCCCCCACATCTTCGATCGTTTCTACCGCATCGACGACTCTCGGAATCGCACCACGGGCGGCACCGGTCTGGGCCTGTCGATCGCTCAAGCAATTGTCCTGGCTCACAACGGCGTCATCACGGTAGACAGTCGCCCGGACCGCGGGTCGACCTTTACCGTGGTTATTCCCACGATCAAGGTCGACTGATCTTCAACGCAGCGGTCTATTCTTCATGCGCTAACTTGTTTCCGGTAGGCCCGACCTGAATCTCGCCCTTCTTGGCTCCCTTCAATGTCGCCGCCTCATAAGCGACCAGTTTCCCTCGCTTGGTCAGTGATTCGACCTTTACGATCTTTGCGCCTGCCGCGGCCTTGGTTAGTGCAGCCTGAACTTCTGGCGGAAGTGACGCGAACTCCACCTGCTCTTCGATTTCCAATAATGTGCCATCTGCGGAGATCTGGAGGTCTTTTGAATGACCGGACACCATCATCTCCACTTCATACACTTTCTTGCCGCCTTCAACTTCGGTCAAATAACCTTTGATACTCGCGCCTTGCGACTCCGCTTTGGCCGTATTTCTGACTGCAGCCGGAACGGCGGATTCTGGGATCTTTTTGTCCTGTACAAGAAGCGACGAGCTGACGATGAGCAAAGCGCCTACATAAACGTTCCGATACATGTTCTTCCTCCGAGGTTAGATACTTCGGATCGAAGCATCACATAGGAACTCTGAATCGGGAATGAACGTGCCTGACCTCAGAAAAATTTAACCTTGCTTCGATAGCATCATCACAATGATCCGGCTGCCAATTCGCATTCTGTTCTTGCTCGTGCTTCTCACGGTGGTCCACGCCCCGGCGCAATCCCCGCTCGCAATTCGCGGCGTCGTGCTCGACCCGACAGGGGCCCCCGTCACTGGGGCAGCGATTCGGCTCCAGTCCCCGGATGGCAACGTCCTGTCTGAAACCCACACGGACGCCACGGGTGTCTTCAACTTCGCCGGACAGTCCCGTGGCAGCTACACCCTCTTCGTCCCGCCTTTCTCTGGCTTTGGCTCCCGGACAGTGCCCATCAGGGTTACCGCCGCCACCGCTGCGCTGAAGATTTCACTTCTCCCGGACTCCGTCAGCCAGGAAGTCAACGTCGCCCCCGCTGAAGATGTCGCCACGGACTCCGCCTCCAACCGCGACACGGTCTCCATCTCCGCCTCCGAACTTCGTAAGCTACCCGTGTTCGACCAGGACCCCATCGCCGCACTCTCGCCATTCCTCGACGCGGCCTCCGGCTCCTCCGGCGGCGCCACCATCATCGTCGACGGCGTCGAGATGAAATCTGCCGGCGTCTCCGCTTCCGCCATTCAAGAGGTCCGCATCAACAACGATCCTTACTCAGCCGAGTTCAACCGCCCGGGCCGCGGTCGTGTCGAGATCATTACAAAGCCCGGTTCTCCGCAATTTCACGGCGAAGCCAACTTCACCTTCCGCGACGCCATCTTCAACGCGAAAAATTACTTCGCTCCTGTACGCCCACCGGAGGCGCGCCGCATCTACGAAGGTCACCTGTCCGGCCCCGTCGGCCATGGCGGCCATACCAGTTTCATCACCTCGGGTTCGCGCCGCGAACAGGACACAGCCGTCACCGTAAACGCCGTCGGTCCCTCCGGCCCCATCATCCAGAACGTCCTGACTCCGAACCGCGAGCAGCAGTACAACCTCCGCTTTACCCATGACTTCTCCGCGAACCATCGCCTGTCCGTCGGCTACAACTTCGAAAACTCGTCCCGCCATAACGCCGGGGTCGGCGGCATCGTGCTCCCCGAGGCCGGTTACAACTCCAGCGGCCGCGAAGACGATGCCATTTTCAACGACCGCATTATCATCACGCCTAACCTCATCAACCAGCTCCAGGTCGCGCTCGAACGAGATGAGGACACTATCACCAGCGTCACCAACGCACAGTCCATCCAGGTCAATGGCTCATTCATTGGCGGCGGTGCGCAGATGGACGAAGAGCGTTCCGAGAACACCATCCACGTCACCGAGATCGTCACCTGGAGCCATAAGAACCACTACATCCGCTTTGGCGTGCAACTCCCGCAGTTCAGCCGCCGCGCCACTGACGACCACAACAATCGCCTGGGAACTTTCAAGTTCGCTTCACTCGCAAACTTCGCCACGAGCACACCCTATGTCTTCACGTCCCAGCAGGGTCTCGGCCGCGGCATCTACTGGATCAACGAATTCGGCTCCTTCTTTCAGGATCAGATCAAGCTATCCCCACGCCTCCAACTCACCCTTGGGCTCCGCTACGACTGGCAGACATTCCTGCCCGACAACAACAACCTCGGCCCGCGTGTCTCGCTCGCCTACGCACCGGGCAAAGGCAAGACCATCCTGCGGGTTGGTGCGGGGGCGTTCTACGACCGCACGGGCGGCGATTTTCCCACTACCGTAAAAATCCACGACGGCATCGCCCTCCACTCCATCCAGTTGGACAACCCTGCCGACCCTCTCCCGCCAAACACCAACTTCGCGGCGATTCCCACCAACATCGTTCGGTTCGATCCTCATGTCCGCGCTCCCTATGCTTTCCAATACAGCTTCGGGATCGAACGCCAGTTGCCCGGCAAATCCACCATCACCGCCGGCTACCGAGGACAGGTTCAGATTGGCAGCTTCCGCTCCCGAGATGTCAATGCTCCCATCCTTCCGCACAACCCCAGCCTCACCGGCGTCTATCCGCGTCCGAACGCCTCGCTTGGGCAGGTCCAGGTGATCGAATCAGAAGGGCGAAACATCCTGAACGCCCTTGACGTCTCCTTCCGCGGCAAGGCCAGCCGTTGGTTCTCCGGGCAGGCCCAATACACACTCTCGCGCTTCGATACCAACACCACCGGCATCAACGGCTTTCCGCCCGACCAGTACAAACCCAGCGACAACTGGGGACGCTCGGACCAGGATCGCCTCCATCGCCTCATCATTCTCGGCAACATGAATCCCGACCACTGGCTCTCGATCGGCATCGCTGCCAACCTCACGTCTGGCGCTCCCTATAACGAAACCACCGGTGCGGACGACTTCCACACTGGCATCGCCAACGCGCGCCCCGTCGGCGTCCCACGCAACTCGCTCCAGGGCGGAGGCCTCGCCACACTGGATCTCCTCTACGACCGTGAGTTCACTCTGACCAAAGACAAAGGTGACAACGCCAGGGTTTTCTCGGCAGGGATATCCGCCTTCAATGTCCTCAATCACACGAACTACGCGAGTTACATCGGCAACCTCACTTCGCCTCTCTTCAGACAACCGACTGGCGCCAACCCCGGACGCCAGATCCAGATGGCCGTCGGATTTCGATTCTGATAATTTCCCTTTCAGAATCTCACTGGGCGTCTCTCGTTACTGATCTTTAGTGCGATCAGTTAGCTCGCGTCAGCTTCAACACGGGTTGCCCGGGGTAGTTGGTAGAGATTGCGGATAAGTGCTGGACTGAGCGTACTCGCCTTGGCGAGTGTGAATATCCATGAAGTTGACGCCGGAGTAGACGAGCCGGATCGAAACCTGACCCGCGCCTGGGTGGGGTGCGGACAGCTCGCTGTGAACAAGGACTTCGGGGCCGCCGTATGGGTTGATTTGTATGGCTCTCATAGTTGTTTGTATCCGGTTCTGTAACGATGCTCGCCGCGGAAGCGGTTCGATGCGCTGAGGCATATCGATGTCTCACAGCGCCATCCGCGATAAATACGACTGCCGAGGCGAATGGGATGGATCGTTTCGCGGAGTCTGGACCGTAGGATCCTCTTGGCATATTGCATGTGAGCCGCAGGCGTATGATTCGTTGCGTCCCATAAGTCCTCATAGGCGGCTTATGAGTGTACGCATCGCTGGTCGCGTCGCTGGTATTGATCGAAAAACTCTGCAGCCAGGCTTCCGGGGTGTGCACGGTTGTCTTCGGGCACTGCGCTTCCTTCCAGGCCCGGATAAGCGAAATAACAAATTTTCATGTTCTCTTCAATCAAAGCTCATCGCGAAGGCCAATAGTTTCATCGGCATCAAGAAGAGAAAAAAAATCCCGCCAAAGGTTCTACAGGCGGATCGGTCATTCTGACCGAAGGCCCCGCAAGAGCTTCCGGCTTTGGCTCGCGGTGTCACGCCTATTGGTTGCGAAACCAGTTTCGAAGAGTGAGGAAGTTGCGATGCAAACAATATGGAAGATTGGCTTGGCAGGCATTCTCGCCGCCATTTCATCACTCGCGCGACAGGACCTTCCAGGCCACCCTTCATCGGCCGCCGATAGCTCCTTTGAGAATCATGCCGATAAGGGGCAGGTATTCCCCAATTTTGCTCAAGCCCTTGTCGACCGGGAGTTGCAGCTCCATCCGGATGTGCTGGTTCTGGCGTTTCATGCGCAGATTCCGGGCGAGTCCATCAACCGTGTCATCGCTATCAACCGCGCGCAATGGGGCAAGTTTCAATGGCGTTCTTCCGACGATATTGACACCGATACCGCCAGGTCGCAGAAGACCATTGTGCAGGTGATTCCGGCCACCCGCCGCATGGAGGTCCACATGCCGTTCCGTGCGAAGACCGGCGAGACGATCGCCACCTTTGTATGCGTGTGGAACTTCAAAGATGAGGAGCAGGCGCCTGAATTAATGCGCAAGTCTCAGCTTATCCGTGACGAGATCACATCCCAGACAGCCAGCTTATTGCAGCTACTCGGTAAACCCTAGGCCAGTTTCCCGTTGCATCGCAGCATCCGTCGGCAGACACCGGCAATGAAAGGAAGTGAAGTGATGAGAATCCAAATAGCGGCTCTATTGACGATCGCTTTTGCAGCAACAGCCTTGTCATCTACTCTCAAGGCGCAGGTGACGGGAACGACTGTCGTCGGCCGGATAACCGATACCACCGGGGCGGTTGTTCCGCAGGCGCATGTCGATCTCCTCCGCATCTCAACCGGCACGCATCGCTTGACGGCGACGAGCGACTCGGGCAACTATACCGTTCCCGATCTAATGCCCGGCACCTATACCATCACCGTGACCGCGCCGGGGTTCGGCACACTCGTGACAAAGGGTGTCGCTCTCGAAGTCGGCCAGAATGCGCAGGAGGACTTCACGTTGAAGGTCGGCTCCACCTCGGAGCAGGTGGACGTCACATCCGCGCCGCCCGCAATCGACCTGACAAGTTCGCAGATCGACAACGTGGTCAACTCCGCGACCATGAGACAGCTTCCACTGAACACCCGCGACTGGACGCTGCTGGCAACCCTTCAGCCCGGCGTTAGCCAGATCCGGACCGAAAAGGCCGTTGCCGTGGGCGCGGACCGCGGCAATCGCGGTTTCGGTGCGCAACTCACCATCGCCGGCGGACGTCCGCAGCAGAACAACTATCGCGTCGACGGCATCTCGATCAACGACTACTCCAACGGCGCGCCCGGAAGCGTTGCCGGTGAGAACCTCGGCGTCGATGCTATTCAGGAATTCTCCGTGGTCACGGCAAATGCGTCCGCCGAATACGGCCGCGAGGCTGGCGGCGTCATCAACGCCGTCTCCCGCGCCGGCACCAATCAGGTGCATGGCTCGGCCTTCGAGTTCTTCCGGAACGACGCCATGGACGCACGCGACTACTTCAACATCATCAACTCGCCGAACCCCATCACCGCGCGCCAATCCGAGTTGCGCAAGAATCAGTTTGGCGGTGCCATCGGTGGACCGATCTTAAAGGACAAGACGTTTTTCTTCTTCACCTACGAGGGCATCCGCCAGATCTACGCTCCGCCTACGATCGTCACTGCGCCGAGCGCCAATGCGCGCAACGGTGTCCTGAATTGCCCCACAGCCGGCGCCGCTTTGCAGGTCGGCTGCCCCACGCCCGGCCCCGGTGCGGTCGGTTCAACGTATACGGTTCCGGTCAGCGCAGACACCGCCAGCTATTTGAAGTTCTACGGCCTGCCAACAACTCAGAACGCCAACGCGGACGTGGGTACCTACACCTTCGCGTTGCGCCAGGTTACGCCTGAGAACTTCTACCAGGGACGGCTCGATCAGGTCTTCTCGCAGAAGGATTCCGCGCACGCCACGTACATGTACGACGCAGGCAATTACACTCAGCCGGACTCGCTGAACAACTACCTGTTGCTTTCCGACACGCGTCGCCAGCTCTTCCTGCTGGAAGAAACTCACATCTTCTCGGCTTCGCTGGTCAACGCCGCACGCATCGGCATCAATCGCAACATCGCCAACATCACCAACACCGCCGCCGGAACCAACAACCTTGCGGCTGACACGACACTCGGAGGTGTCCCCGGACGCACGGCGTCCAGCATGGTGATCAGCGGCGGTCCAACTTCATTCGGCGGCGGCCTCAACGCTCCCTCCCAGTACAACTTCTACTGGACCTCGGTGCAGGGCTACGACGACGCTTTCTACACTCTGCACAACCATACTTTCCGCTTCGGCGGAGCGGTTGAGAACATGCGCAACAGCATCATCGCCACGTCCAGCCCGGCGGGCTTGTATACCTTCAACTCGACGGCCGACTTCATCGCAGGCCGCGTTGCCAACTTCTCCGCCCAGTTGCCCGGTTCGATCCCGGAGAAAGGGCTGCGCCAGTGGCTGGGTGGCGGATACGTTCTCGACGATTGGAAGGCGCTACCCAACCTTACGTTTAACATCGGCCTGCGCTACGAGGCCACGACCGTCCCCACCGAAGAGCACGGCCACCTCAGCCGCCTCGTCAACCTGACCGACCCTGCGCCAACGCTGGGCGGTACCTACTTTTCGAACCCGACACTGAAGAACTTCGAGCCTCGCGTCGGCGTTGTCTGGGACCCGTTCAAGACCGGAAAGACTGTTGTCCGCGGCGGGTTCGGCATCTTCGACGTGTTGCCGCTGCCGTATCAGTTCGAACTGCTGGCTGCCCTCGCAGCCCCTTATCTGCAGGTCGGCAGCGTCGTCTACTCCAACTCCAACGGCGTCAATTATGCAACTCCGCAGCCTGGCGACGGCAAGTTTGCGCATGGTTCATTTGGGTCCATCCAAGCTCCCTCCGCGTTGCGCCAGAGCTACATTCAGCCCAACCCCAGCCGCAATTATCTGATGGAGTGGAATCTGAATGTGGAGCGCGAACTGGGTTACAACTTCAACGCCTTCCTCGGCTTCGTCGGGTCCAAGGGCGTCCATCAGCCGTTCCGCACCGACGAAGTCAATACCGTGCAGCCCATCGGCATCGTCAACGGCGCGCTGACCTTTCCCAAGCCCGGCTCCGCGCCCGTGTTGAATCCAAACGTCGGACAGATCGCCGCAATCTTTTACAACAACAACACCTACTACGATGGCCTGCAGGCAGGGCTCACTCACAAGATGGCGCACGGCTTCCAGTTTCAGGCCAGCTACACCTACAGCAAGGCAATCGACCAGGGTTCCGCGATCCTCGCCGGCGATCCTTTCGGCAACTCCGTCTCGGGGTTGTTCTACTTCGCACCCGGTACTCGCCGCGGTGTCGCCGACTTCAACGTCCCCAACATCTTCACCTTCAATTACCTTTACGAGATTCCCCGTATCAAGTCTCTCAAGGGGCCGCTTGACAGCGCGATCAACGGCTGGCAACTGGGCGGCATCTTCATCTCGCAGAGCGGCCTTCCCTTTACCCCCACCATCGCCGGCGACTCACTTGGGCTGAAGGGAACGGCGCCGTACAACGTGCCCAATCGCGTCAAGACCGCGTCCGGCTGCGATACGGCGACTCTGGGTCGCAGCGGCGTCGCCACACCCTACGTCAATCTCGCCTGCTTCACCTTTCCAACCCCAAACTCCGACGGCACAACGGTGTACGGCAACGCCGGCCGCAACTCCCTGCGAGGACCGAAACTCAACGACCTCGACTTCTCGCTGGTCAAGAACACGCAGTTGAGCGAACGCGTCAATCTTCAATTCCGCGCTGAAGCGTACAACGCGCTGAACCATCCCAACCTCGCTCCTCCGATCGGCAACCGTACCCTGTTCGCCGCCAACGGCGGCAGCCAGGCCAACGCCGGAGTCATCACTACCGACGTCATTCCCAATCGCCAGCTACAGATGGCCGTGAAACTCAGCTTCTAGCTACATTTCCGGATTGGCCCAGGCAGCTCGGGTGGCGTCCGCTCAACCAATCAACAGGAGGAACCATGAAGAGATCGATCCCGATTGCCGGAGCGCTGGCATTGATGTTTGCGCTTACCGCGTCAACGATGGCGCAGCAAACTCGCGAGCAGGCCGTGGCGGGGATGCGCAAGGTTGAAGCAAAAGAAATGGACCCAACCTACACCACGCCGGCGCCCCTCGCGCAGAAGCTGCTCGATGAGGCGCTGGCAAAACATCCCGAAGTCATTCTGATGGCGATTCACGCGCAGCCCTCGGGACATCCCAACGTGATCGTCGCCTCAAACTTCGGGCGCATCGGAAAGATCGGCGATGAAGACGACATGCGCTGCATTCACACCGGCAAGCCAAACCTCGAAGTCGACCCCAAGGGTACGCACTTCGAAGCGGAGATCGTGTTGCGAGACAAGGCAGGCAAGACAATCGGCGCGCTGGGCGTCGTTTTCAACTACAAGGCCGGCGACGACAAAGCTGCGTATCACCGCATTGCGGACCAGGTCGAATCGGAGATGCGGGCGCAGCTGCCCTCGGACAAAGCGCTTTTCGCCGGCTCGTGAAGGACTCGCTCATTAACGAGCGGAAATTTGCGAATGCGTTGCAGCATCTCCGCGATGGATCTCAACGTCCGTCCGGGGGTGATTATCCCCGGAGCGCATCTCGTTGGTAACTTTGCATAGCTTTGGGAGTTGATCTTCTACTGTTCCCTAACCTCCATGATGGGCGTTTTGGCTGCGTATATGCCTTATTTCATCGATCACTGAACCTCTGAACCGTGGAAGCCCTGGATTCAAATCCTGCTACGTGGCGCTAACTGGGGTCGTGACAATGGAAGCCGACTTGGGTCAATTCAGAAAGGATTGCCCTGATTAGTCTTGACAGGGAAAGAGCGCTCTGTAGGGGAAACTGCAAGCTTATTGACTGTGGAGAGCGTTGAGCGGACAAGAGAACGTCATCGCTATAATCCTTGAATCACACGTCAGGACTTTTGCATGTCGAAGCCAGTTGAACCCCAGAGTACCGGCGCAGGAATCACCGATCCTATACGAATCAAACTGATTGAGGCCGCCCGGGAAAACTGGATAGATCGTTTAATCGATCTATCGCGGCGAAACAATCTGCTCTTCTATAAACCCGTGCTGGGCGGCACCATCGATATTCCTGATGGAAGCGCTTTCCTGGACGACCTGCTCGCGGGTGACCCCGTGCCCGCGCAGAAGCTGCTGCCGGATGCCCAGGACCGCCCCGCCGGCATCCTCAACATCGCGCGGAAAGCGATGGAAAATCTCGAGGAAAAGGGCCTGCAAACCCTTTATCTCGGGCTGGGGTTTGCCACTTGGAAAGCCGATGACGGAGGTCGGGACGTTCGGGCGCCTGTCTTCTTGCTGCCGGTCTCCTTCACGCAGAAGGGCAGGGACCTCAGCGCCGTGGAGATCGAGATCATTGGTGACGGCCAGGTGAATCCAGTCTTGCTGCATGTGCTACAGAGCGAGTTCGATCTGCGGGTCACCGAAGACGAACTTCTGCCCGCAGAGGCGGCGCTTTCCGAGGTGACGGATGACGCGCACATGGCTCTGTACAAGGCCGCGTTGGATGGGCTGACAGTCCGGGCTGCGAGAATTCCGGGATTTGCGACACTTGGGTCGGCGGTGATTGGCAACTTCGCCTTCGCCAAACTCGCGATGGTGAACGACCTGAAGGAAGCCGGGGCGGTGCTTTCGGGCAATAACATGATCGCGGCCATTGCAGGTGACGGTGCCGCGCGAATGCAGTTGGGAAGCTCGCAAATCGACGTCGATCCACGTGGCCTCGATCTGAACCCACCGGAGGAGGAGTTCTGCATCGTCGAAGCGGATTCCAGCCAGCAGTGCGCGATCAACGGAATCGCCGTCGGCCAGTCAGCCGTCGTTCATGGGCCACCCGGCACGGGTAAGAGCCAGACGATTACGAACCTGATCGCAACCTTGGTAGCTAACGGAAAAACTATCTTGTTCGTCGCCGAGAAGCGCGCCGCACTCGAGGTCGTCCAGCGCCGACTGAAGGCTTCCGGGCTCGAACACCTTGCGATGGACTTGCATGGAGCCGAGTTGAGTCCGAAGAAAGTTATGGAGCGCGTGGCTCGGACATTATCGGCTGTCAGGAACGCTCCGCTGCCTCATGCCGAAGACGTTCATCGTCAGTTTGTGGACCGCCGATCGAAGTTGAATGGGCACGACCAGAAGATGCACACGATGTCGGCCCGGTCGGGCAGGAGCGTCTATGACATGCAAGGCACGCTGCTGCGACTGCCGGCGGAAGCTCAAACGCCACTGCGCTGGCGCGGTGCTGAGCTGGCCACGATAACGCCTCAGGCTGCGGAACAAATTCGCGATCTCCTCAGGGAGGCGGCGGGTTTCGAAAGCCTGATGCTCCGAACCGATGCTTCTCCATGGACGGGAGTCGCGTTCAACGATGGACGAAGCGTGCACGAGGCGATCGATACTGCGCAAAGGCTGGCCCATGAATTCATCCCCTCCCTGCGGCTAAGGCTTGAGAGTCTGGAGATCACGCTCGGGTTTGTGGCAGCTCAAACGACGGAGCAAGCCACAGAGATCATCGACCAACTCAAAAGGGTACGCGAGATGTTGCGTCACTATGTCGCCGACGTTTTCACTGTGGACGTAGGGACGCTTGCCGCAGAAATCGGGAGAGCCTCCGACAGCAGATGGAAAGCTTTCTGGCTGGGCCTGATTGACGCAAAGTATAGAGGGGCAATCCGGCGCACCTTAGAGCTTCGCCGCCATGTGAAGGCCTCGGCTCCGGTCTTGCGAAACGAGTTGCAGCAAGCGATGCGCCTTGCGATATGGTGGAAAACACAAAGCCACGGCGCAAGTACACCCACTGACTACCTCGGGCTGGATGAGTTGGAGTCGGCTTCCTATCGATCCTTGGCTGGCATCGCAGCGCTCCAGACTATCGTGGCTCAGAGTGAATGGAGCCGGCTCTCACTTTCAGACCTCGCCCTCAGAACAGAAAGGCTGGCGGCCGATTCTTCCACACCGTATCGTCTCCTGCGATTGACGGAGATTGAAAGCACCCTCAAGACTCTAGGGGTTCAACGGCTGCTAGATGATCTCCGTAACCGAAAGCTTGGCGCTTCTATATGGGGTGCCCTCTTGGAGCACGCGTGGCTCAATTCAGTGCTGGACGAACTTACGATAAACGACCCGTCCGTCAGGGGTTTCGTTGGAACCACCCACGAGACATACGTGAACGATTTCAGAGGTCTTGACCGGGACCGGCTCAAGGCGGCAACGGCTCGAGTCAAGCGTGCGCATGCGGAGCGCGCTATCGCGGCGATGAACGCACATCCTGAACAGGAGACTCTGATCAAGCAGGAGGCGTCCAAGGCGCGCAGGCACAAGCCATTACGTGTCTTGTTTCGAGATGCGGGCGATGTGATGACGGCGGTGTGTCCCTGCTGGATGGCGAGTCCTCTTTCTGTGAGCCAGCTCATCGATCGCTCGGCGAAGTTCGACTACGTGATCTTCGATGAAGCTTCGCAGGTGCTGCCGGAAGATGCGATGCCCTCCATTATGCGCGGGAAGTTTGTCGTGGTTGCTGGCGACAACAAGCAGCTTCCACCGACGGCATTCTTCTCGGCCGGCGGCGATGAGGAAGGAGAAACCGAGGAGGTTGATGGATACGAGAGCCTGCTCGACATGATGCTTCCCTTCGCGAAGTCGTTCTATCTCGACTGGCATTATCGCAGCCGGGATGAGTCCTTGATCGCGTTCTCGAACCACCATATTTACGACGACCGGCTTGTCACTTTTCCGGGCCCCGGCGGACCGCCCGCGGTGACGCATGTGCTGGTTGACCACATACCTGCGAGCGACGGTCAGGAGGATAGTTCCGGTGCTGAGGTGACGCGCGTCGTAGACCTTGTGATCCGACATGCCCAAACGACTCCTGCTCGCACGCTTGGTGTGATTACGATGGGAATCAAGCATGCGATGCGTGTGCAGGCTGCCCTGGACAATGCCCTGAAGGCCCACCCCGGGCTCATGGAGTTCTTCAATACCGAGCGGCAGGAAAGGTTCTTCATCAAGAACCTGGAGCGTGTGCAGGGCGATGAGCGCGACAGCATCATCATGAGCCTGGGCTACGGAAAAGACCGCGCAGGCAATCTTCCGCTCCGCTTCGGGCCGATTCTGTCTGAGGGTGGGCGGAGGCGTTTGAACGTCGCGGTGACACGCGCGAGAGAGACCATGACCGTGGTCTCATCTTTCGCGTACACAGATATCGATACGACGAAAGTGCGTGCCGGAACAGGGCTCGAATTCTTGCGCAATTATCTGCAATACGCAGCAAGGGATGGCAAGAGCTTTGCCCATGGAGAGCTTTCCGACGAGCCCATGAACAACTTCGAAGCCGATGTCTGCGACACGCTCACTGCACGAGGGATGAAGGTTGTTCCGCAGGTCGGCTGTTCGAACTTCCGGATCGACTTTGGAGTTTGTCATCCCGCCCACCCTGGGCGATTTGTCCTGGCCATTGAGTGCGACGGCGCAACGTATCACTCCAGCTATACCGCCCGTGACCGCGACCGTCTGCGGCAACAACAGCTTGAGAACCTTGGATGGAACTTCCACCGTATCTGGTCGACTGATTGGTTTATGAGGAAGCACGAAGAGGTTGAGCGGGCGTGGGCTGCCTATGAGAAAGCGGTTGCGCGCAGTGATGAAATGCGTGACCTTTCGTTGATGCCCGCGCTCGATAAAGAAGTTTCGGAAGAACCCAGCCCATACACGGGTCCTGAGTTGACGACCCGGCGCTCGTCCATGTTTCCCCCGATTCCGAAACGCAACAGCATCACCGAATACACCCGCTCCGAAATGACGGCGCTCTACGACTGGGTGAATTCGGACGGGAAGCTGAGGACGCATGAGGAGTTGGCCGATGAGATGTTTGAGGCGCTTCCTTTCGCGCGACGTGGGGCCCGTATCGAAGCGGTATTGATGGCGACGATCAGAGCCTGCGAGCCCGTCGATAGAGCTAAACGTTGACCATATCCCACGGGACTTCGAAAACCTCTCCACGGGCACAACGGGTTGCACGCTGCGGACCTCGGAAGCCTTGTTGTTTCCTGATGCTGGTACGCGGCTAATCTGCGTGCACCCTTGACCTCGTTTCTGGTTGTTTTGAGTGCCGATGGGGGTGCTGAGGACAAATTTGGATGCCGTTGGATGCTTTTCGGTGCCACCGATGCTCCTGGAATGTGTTGCTTACCCGCTAAACGTTGTTATGGCATGGAAGATGTCATCGGTTCGATCCCGATCGGGTCCACCAAACACCACATCTAAAATTCCGTATCCAGAGGAAGTAATCTCCTCCTTCCGCTAAGCCTTGGGGCCAGCGGCGGACGCAGGCGTCTTGCGGCTAGCGTTGGCTGAGCCCTCTCCGGAATTCCCGCATAGAGACGCGGTGGCGTTTCACAAACAGCTTTCCCAGTCGCCAGAGCGGGTATGCCGCACCTCTGCAAATCCGATTCCCTGCTTCTCAGCTCTTGAAGAAATTCTTCGCCAGAAAGAGCACGTTCGCGGGCCGTTCGGCGAGGCGGCGCATGAAGTAGGGGTACCACTCAGTCCCGAACGGGACGTAGACGCGAACGCCGAAGCCGTCCGCGACCAGCTTGCGCTGGAGATCGCGGCGGATGCCGTAAAGCATCTGGAACTCGAACGCGTGCTTGTCCAGTCCCGTCTCAGCGACGAAGCGGCGCATCGTGTCGATAATGGCTTCGTCGTGCGTGGCCATGCCGCAAAAGACGCCGCTCGTGGCAAGGCGCTTCATGAGCTTCACGTAGTTCTTGTCCGTGTCGGACTTGTCGGCAAAGGAGATGCTCGGCGGCTCTTTATAAGCGCCCTTGCACAGCCGGATGCGGATGCCCTGCGCCACAAGGCGCTCGGCGTCCGCCTCGGTGCGGAACAGATACGCCTGCAGAACGGTGCCGACGCGACCCGGCCAGCGCGCATGCAGGCGCTCGGTCATGGCGATAGTGGCTTCCGTGTAGTCGGAGCCTTCCATGTCGATCCGCACAAAGGTGTCGGCGGCGGCAGCGTGCTCAACCATCTCGCCGACAATGCGTTCAGCCAGGCTCGGACCCGCGCCATGGCCGCCTATATCCATGCCGACCTGTGTGAGCTTCACGCTAACATTTGCGCGCAGCTTTTTTGCGGCGATGGCGTCGAGAAGCTGGTGGTAGATCGCTCCGCTCTCCTCGGCCTGCGAGACCTGCATGACGCTCTCACCGAGTGAGTCCAACGTGGCTTCGATGCCTTCGGAGTTCAACCGTTCGGCAACTGCGATAGCTTCATCTATCGTCATTCCGGCAACAAATCGCCGCGACACCTGTCGACCCATCGACGACCGCTCGGCGAACGCGCGGAACGTTTTGTTCGTCGATAAAGCTATAAAAAAGGACCTTAGCAACCACTACCTCCGACCCTGACCCCAACCGCCTATTCTCGCACGAACTTGCGCACCACCGGCGACGGCCGCGCGATGTCGTGCCAAGGGGGCGAACGGAGAGTCGCAGAGTTACTTCGGCACCGGTGCTGCTGCCGCGGGAGGCGGAGAGGAACTTGCGCGTGCAGCCTTCCAGGCTTCGATCATGCGATCGAGGCCGGCGTGGGAGATCACTACGTCCTCGGAGGAGGGGCCGCCGCTGAAGGCCGCGATGAGATAGCCCCCGTCGACCTGCGCGATAACGCCGCCTTCCCAGCCGAACTCGCCGGTCATGGGCGGACGCACCTTGCTGCCGCTGTTCTTGAGCGTGTCGGCCATCTCGGCGGCTTTGGCGTAGACGATGCCGATGAGGTTGTTGCCCTTGCTGGTTTCGGTGGGTTCGTCCTTCATGCGTCCGACGACGATCATGCGGGAGGTCCAGGACTGGATCGTCGATCCCTCGAAGAAAGCGACGACGGCGACACCGCTGATCTTGCGCTCCGTGGCTGTGGCGCGCATGGTGGCGAGCGCGTCGTCGGCCAGCTTGTCGAAGCTGATCCTGGGGGCTTGCGCGTGGGCTGAAGAGAGGCAGAGGAGGCAGGCGAAGGATAGGACTGCGGCGCGGATGCGAGGGGTCAAGGCGGCTCTCCGGTGGTCACGCCATAGTACGTGATGTGGACAACGAGCGGAGCGCACCATAGAGTGATCTCGAACGAGTGAGGGTTGATCGTGAGTAAGCCAATGGAGCGCGTCAGCAGGCGCGCGGTGATGCAGGGTGGAGCGGCTATGGCTGCGGCGGCGCTGCTGCCGGAGGCGCGGGCAGCGAAAGTGCGCGTCGGGCGCGTTCGGCAGTCGGTTGCGCGGTGGTGCTATAAGCAGATTCCGCTGGAGAAGCTGTGCGCGGATGCGGCTGCGATGGGGATCAAGGGCGTCGATCTGTTGCAGCCGGAAGAGTACGGCGTTCCGGCGCGCTTTGGGCTGGTTTGCGCGATGGCTTATGCGGGCGGTGGCGAGATCAATAAGGGGCTCAATCGGGTTGAGAACCATGCGGCGATTGAGGCGGGATTTCGGAAGAACATTCCGCTGGCGGCTAAAGCTGGCGTGCCGAATGTGATTACGTTTTCCGGGCAGCGCGCCGGGTTGAGCGATGAGGAAGGTGCGCGCAACTGCGTTGCCGGGCTGCGGCGGCTGAAGAGCATTGCTGAAGATAATGGTGTGACGATCTGCCTGGAGCTGTTGAACAGCAAGGTGGACCATCACGACTACATGTGCGACCGCACGGCGTGGGGCGTGCGGGTGGTTGAGGAGGTCGACTCACCGCGCGTGAAGCTGCTGTACGACATCTACCATATGCAGATTATGGAGGGCGACCTGATCGCGACGATTCGCGCGAACAGCCGCTGGATTGGGCACTTTCATACGGGCGGTGTGCCCGGACGGCATGAGCTCGATGGACGCCAGGAGGTTCAGTGGGATGGCGTGATGCGCGGGATTGTTGACACTGGTTTTACGGGGTTTGTGGCGCATGAGTTCCTGCCGACCGGCGATCCGATGACCTCGCTGCGGCAGGCTGTGGAGCTTTGCGATGTTTAGGGGGTGGGGATACCCTCTTTTTGTCCTAAAGTCTCGTTTTGCAGGGGTTAGGTCTGGACTTTGAGTCTCGCTGAAGTCTGTTTTGGTCATGATGTCTAGCCTCCTCCCTGAAATGGAAAAGCTGCAGCGGCGTTTGCCGTTGCAGCTCTTTTTAACTCTCAAGTTAATTGTAGCGAGTTAGAAGGTATATCTATGCAACTCTATTTCATCTGGAATGAGCGGCTTAGCTCATTTGGGGCTTGACAGGGTGGATTTGGGCTGTTTTTGAGAAATTATTTTGTAAGTCGTTGAGCAGCCTCGCTCCCGCAGGCCTACCCCAGCGGCTAAAGCCGCATTGACGCCACGCGCTTTATTGTCACGGCTGAAGCCGTGACCTACCGTTCTTGCACTTGATCAGAGCTTCCCTAGAAGGATCGTGCTTTGATAGGGCGCCAAGCTGATGGTGAAGTGCAGCCCGTCGGCGTCGTATTTTGAGGGCTGGCTGGTGATGGAGCCGGTTGGGGCGTTCCAGAGCTCGAGATGGCGGTGCGCGCCTTTGATGGTGATGGTGTGCTTCATCGGCGTGGCGGACTCGTTGAACAAGAGATAGACACTGGCATCTTTGAGTTCGCGGTGGTTGACGCGAAGACTGAGGTCAGGCGTATCGAGCGCGATGTCCGGCTTGCCGACGGCGTGCATGACTGCCTTCAGAATGGCGTCTGGAGCGTTCTGCGGCGGGGCTGGAGCTGCCGGTGGCTGGGCGGGAGGGGTGGGGGTTGCGGCGAGATGTTCTGACGTCTCGACGGAGGCCCAGGCGAAGTCAGCGGGAGTGGACGGACGGGCGTCGCGAATCGTGCGGCCGAATATGTGGTCCGGCGTGTGGTCCAGGAAGAGGACTTTGCCGCCGGATTTTGCGAAGGTCCTGAGGCGAGTCAAGGCGGCCTCGGAGAGGATGGATTCGCCCGGCAGAATGACTGTGGTGAAGGTGTTTCCGCTGAGGGTGCGGAGGCCTTGAGGGGTGGAGCTGAGTCCGGTGGCGAGAGCATCTTCGTCGACGATGTCGAAGTCGATCTGGTGCTCGGATAGCAGGCGCTCCGTGGAGACGAACGCGCGGTCTGCAGCTTCGTCTCGCAACCAGAGAGAACTGGACGGCAGATACAGAGCCACGTGCGCGGCGGGCCGGCCCATGCTCATGAGGTAGCTTGTGCTGCGGGCAGCGTGAAGGACATCGGGGAAGCCTGGGTCGCCCATGAACGACGGAGCGGAAGCACGCGGCGCGGCGCTCGAGGACGGGAAATACATGATCTCGATGAGGTTGATGCCACGTACGAGCTGCTCATCGATGCCATAGCGCACATCGGCGATGGAGGGAGTGGGCCGGTAAGCGGCGAAGGATTCGGTGAAGGCGCGGGGCTTGCCGTAGACGTGAGCGGCGGACGAGGCAAGGCGTGGGAAGTCGGAGATGGTATCGGGAAAAATCTGGTGCCAGATGGAGTCGATGCCGGGCACCTGGACGGGGCTCATGTCTCGAAAGAAATCGCCCTCGGAGTGCGTGAGTTCGAGCTCCATCTCCTCGTGGTTGAGATGGACCTGGTACTCGAGATGATTTGCGGCGCACCAGTCGCCCTGGACTTTGAAGTAACCGTCGCGGAATAGGCGGGAGAAGACATCGTAGTAGTCGGCCTTGATGCGGGCCTGCTCGGGGGTAAGCTGCTTGAGAAAGAAAGAGGCGACGTAGGGACGGACATCGTAGCCCTTGATCTGCTGAAAGCGGTCGAAGAAGGCCGGCGTCCAGGGAAGACCGTTGATCGAGTAGTCGGGCTCGTCTCCACGGAAGCCCATGATGGTCTTACCGAACTCGTCGCCGAGGTGCTTTTTATAAGCCTCGTGGGTGAACTCGATGTTCCAGCGCGTGGCGGCGGGGTGAAGGTAGTCTTCGAGGGACTGGGTCGCGTCCTTGGCTCCGGTGGGGTTGGTGTCGGAGCGTGTGGGCGAGGTGCGAAACTGATGCTCGACTAATAGGACAGTCCAATTTCCCGTGGCCGGCGCTGTCCAGTGCAGGCCGCTTGCGGAGAGAGCGATGGATTGCTGCGTGCCATCGCGTTCGTCGACTGCGAGAGCCGATACCATGTTGGCGGTGAAGGGGCGCGAGACCGCCTCATTAGCCGCGACGGGGATGCGCGTCACAACGAGCGCCTGCATGCGCAGGTCGGGCGCCAGCTCGGAGATTTTGCCGCCGACGAAGCCGCTCGGATAGCCGGCGTCATCGACGATCCAGACACGCATGTTGCGCTTTTTGGCTTCGTCGACAAACATCCGAAAGAACGTGAAGTACTCCTCGGATAAATAAGCGTATGGAAATTTCTTGCCGGACTGGGCAGTGACAGCCTGGTAGCCAAGAGCCTTCATGGTGTCGAGGTCGCGCGCGACGACCTCGCGGGTCATGGGGCCGTTCATGCCGTAGTAGGGCTCGGGACCGTATTCGGGAGGAGGGGATTTCCATTGCACGGCCACCTGCGCGACGGTGGGGTCTTGCAGGTGCTGCCAGGGCTGTTGAGAGAAAGCGGTGGAAGCGACAGCTAGTGGGAGCAGATATCGAAAATTCATGACGCTTTGGACGTGCGAGCGGCCCTGTTCTGGGCGAGAAGAGCCAGAGACTCTTCCGGGGAGTAGCTTTCACCACGCTCCTTAGTGGCAAAGCTTTCTTCGAGCGCGGCGTCGATGGCTTCGCGGTTGCGATCTAGCCAGTCACCTTCCGCTTCGACGAGGTAGAGCTGGCGCTGTTCGAGAGCGGGAGCGAGAGTGGTGGCCATGGTGGGAGTATAACGCCGGGGTTGCATAAAGAGAGCAATTCTGTCGTTGCGGCTGCGCCTGCGCTCCGGCCTTCGGCAGAGTGGAAGCGCCTTCGGCGTGGCGTTTAGTGGCCCGGCCGGGCCGTTCCACGGAGTGGGGCGGCATTCGGAACGGGTGCTAGCGATATGTGGAGCACCTATTTTTGGGGATTCTGATCAGAGGCGGACCACCGTCAATCTGATTTACAAGAGATAGCCTCGATCAAGACCATTCTTGACGCCTGTCATCCATGGATTCGTTAGATGATCCCGAACCATCTCATACAGGTGAGAAACAGTATCCGTACTCACGGGATTTTTTACGTAGTCGGCTCCATAGCGATATTCCCGATCCGTATTCTTCTGGCGGCGCAGAACATAAATCTGCTCAACCTTGTACTTTTTGAGATTGATATCTTCGGTGAGCTTCAACCACTCGCTGACTATGATATAGATTGCATTCGGGGTCCTTGCGCGAATCTGCTCTGCGGCTGTCGATGAGGATTCCAGCATGGTTTTGTCAAGATAGGTTTTGCATTCGATCGCAACAGCCGGGAGCTGCAGTTCTTTGGTTTCGACAAGCTCTTCGCCTTTGCATTGAACATTCAACGTGATCGTAGCGCCGATTACAAAGTCATGATCCTTGCCTTCAAATCGCGGATGAGCGTGAGTGATCATGTCCTTATATGAGGGAGGCGCGAAAAACATGTCTTTAAGCGTCGTAGCCTTTCCAATCATGCTGGCGTGCCCCATATCCAAGACCAAATCCCTAAAGAGGTAGTAGATGAACTCTTCAAGGACAGAGGAGTGCAAATTGGAGCGCGAGTCGAAGGCCTCAGCATACTTCTGCTGATCAATGAAGTCCTTATAATCTGAAAATAACCGGACGCGCTCAGTCAGAAGAGCAGCATCACCATTGTCTCGTTTCGCCAAAGGTCCAATGAGCTTTTCGTTAGCCTTCTTCCATTGGTCGTACTGGCGTCGAATTTCAGCGAGTAGCTTCTTGCATTTCGCGTCGTTGTACTTCTCCGGATGCTGTTCCTTCTGAATCAAGTTGTTGCCGTGCACTTGCATCTGCGTGTCCACCTTCGAATATCTGATTCAGGAGATTGAGCGCAACCGCTTCCGCGAGGAGCGGAGGCACGGCATTGCCAATCTGATTGTATTGGCAGAGATGCTTTTCCTCGAATCTTCCCTCGCGGGCTAACAGCTTGTGACTCACCACAGTCGGTTTACCTTTGAAGATGTAGCGATCCGGGAAAGATTGGATACGCGCTCCTTCCCTCGGAGTGAAATTGCGGTGAGCAAATGGATGAACAAAGTTTGCATAAAATGCAGCTGGGACCGTGTGACAAGGCCGATCGGGATGCATGCGGCGATTGTTCTGGTCATACGCCTTCTCAGAGACAATCCCATTGGAGTTGCGTGCGTAGGGCCGGAGATGTTCGGGAACATCTGTCACGGATTGCCCACAGGTCATCGAAGTGAAGCGTTCTACGATTCGCTTGGAGTGCTTCATTGCGATGTGATTGAAAAGGGTTTGGGAGTTTTCACGCAGCCTTCGTTGGTAGGCATTTCTAGGCGGTGAAGAATACGGCATTTCTGAACCGCCTTCTCCTGCACGCAATTCCGGTAGATCTGAAATAGCCTCCCAGAGCGTGGGTGTTGCACGGACAGCGCTAAACATCGACCCTTGCCCGTTTGTTACAGCATGAGTTGGCACAGGAAATGGAAACCCGATTGGTTCCCGTGAACCGACTACAAATAGCCGTTTACGTATCTGGGGAACCCCAAAATCAGTGGCCTCGAGAACCTTATGATAAACATGGAAACCCAGCAGCCTTAGTTCGGATTTGATGACGTCAATTACAGCTTCTCCGGAAGCCGTCGAAGCCTTCAGAAGATTTGGGACGTTCTCCATGACAACTAGTCGAGGCGACAGGAGCCTACATACGCGGACAAACTCCATGAATAGGGAGTTTCTAGGATCTTGAGCATCTCCCGCGTCGCGGCGACAGACTGAGAATCCCTGGCATGGGGGCCCCCCAACCACAATGTCCGTCCGGGAATTCCCAAATGCAGTCAGGATTTCGGCATCCGAAAGCGCCTCAATGTCTCCTTTTATCGCCGTTGCTGCAGGATGGTTTGCGAGGAATGTCTCAGTGGCCCATGCGTCCTGCTCAATCGCACCTTTGATCAGACATCCCGCCATCTCGAAGCCCAGGCTAAAACCACCCGCGCCGGCGAATAGGTCGACTACCTGCAACCGGTGATCTTCTGCATCATTTTCAAATTCTTTCATTCTGAAATCCTATAAGCGAAACCCCACCTCCCGAGGTGGGGCTCCTCTCTTGCTCGGTAGAACTGGTTCCCGAAACGGCTTCGGCTAGGAGCAGCCGCTGGTGCCTCCGCATTCCATGCAGCGGTAGCAGGAGCCGTTGCGGACCATGATGGCTCCGCAGGTGCTGCAGCTGGGGGCGTCGCCCATGTCGTAGAGCCCCTTCATGGCGTCGGAGGTGTGGTAGACGCCGCGGTCTTCGACGGACAAGGGTCCAGGGTCCAGGGTGTAAGGTCCAGAAGACGACAGGCCGGAGGAGGCGCTGAGGTCGGGGGCGATGCCTTGCTGGGGCGGGGTGCGGTCGTTGCGCTCGAAGGCCTCGCCGAGCATGGTGTGGGGGGCGGGGATGGATGGAGCCGAGGGGCCAGGGTCCAGGGCCAAGGGTTCAGAAGACGGCGCGAGGGTAGTCGCCGCGCCGGCATCGAGGCTTCCGGCGTGCGCTGGATTCTTGTGCTGGAGGCCGGCGAAGAGGTCGAACTGGTGGCCGGAGAGGAAGCGGAGCTGCATCCAGCGGAAGAGGTAGTCCATGATCGATTTGGCGTAGCCGATCTGCTCGTTGCCGGTCCAGCCGGAGGGCTCGAAACGGGTGTGGGCGAACTTCTCGCAGAGGAGCTTGAGCGGGACGCCGTGCTGGAGGCACATGCTGATCGCCGTCGCGAAGGAGTCCATGAGGCCGGAGATGGTGGAGCCCTCCTTGGCCATGCGGATGAAGAGCTCGCCGGGCTGGCCGTTGGGGTAGAGGCCGACCGTGAGGTAGCCCTCGTGGCCAGCGATGGCGAACTTGTGCGTGACCGAGGCGCGCTCGTTGGGGAGGCGGTGACGCATGGCGCGTGGAGGGGCCTGCGCGTCGAGCGAGTCGGCGTTCTGGGTGGAGGAGTGGAGCATGGCCGCGAGCTGGGCTTCGAGGGTGGCTAGCTGGGCCTTTGCTGTGGCGGCTTCGGCGGTGGCTTCGGCGAGCTGTTGTGCAACTGCGGGTGAAGCAGGTCCCTCGACTTCGCTCGGGATGACAACGGTAGAGGTGGTCGCCTTGGACTGCTCGGCTGCGGTGAGGATCTTGGTGCCCTTCTTTTCGTCGCTGGTTTGGGCGGAGACGTTGAGGGGCTGGGTGCCCTTGGAGCCGTCGCGGTAGATGGCGACCGCCTTGAGGCCGAGGCGCCAGCTTTCGGTGTAGGCGTCGGCGATGTCCTGAACGGAGCAGTCGTTGGGCAGGTTGACGGTCTTGGAGATGGCTCCGGAGAGGAAGGGCTGGGTGGCCGCCATCATCTTGACGTGGCCGAGCCAGGAGATGGTGCGGGTGCCCTTTGCGGGCTTGAAGGAGCAGTCGAATACGGCGAGGTGCTCGGGCTTGAGGCCGGGAGCGCCCTCGATGGTGCCGGTGGCGTCGATGTAGTTGACGATGGCCTCGACTTCGGTCTCCTTGTAGCCGAGTTTGAAGAGCGCGCCGGGGACGGTATTGTTGACGATCTTGATCATGCCGCCGCCGACGAGCTTCTTGTACTTGACGAGGGCGAGGTCGGGCTCGATGCCGGTGGTGTCGCAGTCCATCATGAAGCCGATGGTGCCGGTGGGGGCGAGGACGGTGACCTGGGAGTTGCGGTAGCCGAACTGCTCGCCGAGGACGAGGGCTTCGTCCCAGGCCTGCTGGGAGGCGGCTTTGAGCTCGGAGAGCTGCGGGGCGACGAAGGGCTCGGCGCTGGAGTGGAGCGCGCGGTCGATGTTGTTGACCTCGGCGCGGTGCATGCGGATGACGTCGAGGAAGGGCTCGCGGTTGACGTAGAAGCCGGGGCAGGCACCGCCCTGAACGCCGGTTTGCTGTGTGAGCGGCGTGGCGGCGCCGAGGGGCGGGCAGTCGGCGGCGATGCGCGCGGACTGGGCGTAGGCGTCGCCGCAGAGGATGGAGGTGACGCAGGCGGCGAAGGCGCGGCCGGCGTCGGAGTCGTAGGGCAGGCCGAAATCCATGAGCAGAGCGCCGAGGTTGGCGTAGCCGAGGCCGAGCGGGCGGTAGTCGTGCGAGTTCTTGCTGATCTGCTCGGTGGGGTAGCCGGCCGCGTCGACGATGATCTCCATGGCCGTGGTGAGGACGGCGATGCCGTGGCGGTAGCTCGGGATGTCGAACTGGCCGCCGGGGGTTAGGAACTTGAGCAGGTTGAAGGAGGCGAGGTTGCAGGCGGAGTCGTCGAGGAACATGTACTCCGAGCAGGGGTTGGAGGCGTTGATCCGGGCGGTGTTCTTGCTGGTGTGCCAGCGGTTGATGGTGGAGTCGTACTGCATGCCGGGGTCGCCGCACTGCCATGTGGCTTCGGCGATCTGGGTCATGATGTCGCGGGCGTCGTACTCCTTGACGGGCTCGCGTCCCTTGACGGTGCGGGTGGAGAACTTGTCGCCCTTGACGACGGCGTTCATGAACTCGTCGGTGACGCGGACGGAGTTGTTGGCGTTCTGGAAGAAGATGGAGCTGTAGGCCTCGGAGTCGGGGCCGGAGCCGTCGTAGCCCGCCTGCATGAGGTGCCAGGCCTTGGCCTCCTCCTTGACCTTGCACTGGATGAAGTCTTCGATGTCGGGGTGGTCGACGTTGAGGATGACCATCTTGGCGGCGCGGCGGGTCTTGCCGCCGCTCTTGATGACGCCGGCGAAGGCGTCGAAGCCGCGCATGAAGCTGAGCGGGCCGGAAGCGGTGCCGCCGCCGGAGAGGGTTTCCATGCTGCCGCGAATGGCGGAGAGGTTGGAACCGGCGCCGCTGCCCCACTTGAAGAGCATGCCCTCGGTCTTGGCGAGGGTGAGGATTGAGTCGAGGGAGTCGTCGACGGAGTTGATGAAGCAGGCGGAGCACTGCGGGCGCGTGTAGCCGGTGCGGGAGAAGGCGACGCGACCGAGCTCGGCGTCCCAGTGCCAGTTCTGGGCGTCGGAGTTGGGCTCGAGGCGATCGCAGCCGACGTTGAACCAGACGGGGGAGTTGAAGGCGGCCTTCTGGTGCAGGAGGAGGTGGGCGAGCTCGGCGAAGAAGACTTCGGCGTCTTCGGCGGAGGCGAAGTAACCGTCGCGGATGCCCCAGTCGCGGATGGACTCGGCGACGCGGGAGATGAGGGCGCGGACGCCGGTCTCGCGCTCCGGCGTGCCGACCTGGCCGTGGAGGTACTTGGAGGCGACGATGTTGGTCGCAGTCATGGACCAGTCGGCGGGCACTTCGACGTTCTTCTGCTCGAAGATGGTCTTGCCCTTCCAGTCCTGGATGACGGCGTCGCGGAACTCCCATGTGATCTCATCGAAGGGCGAGATGCCGGGCTTAGTGAAGTGCCGGTGAAAGTGGAGGCCGGGAGCGGAGGGATGGGCCGGGAAGGAGGGCTCGGAAGCGGCTGTGACGGTGGTGGAAACGTGGGCGGTGGACTCAGCCATGGGTGTTCTCCTTCGCGGAAGCGAGGTCTGGGGAGCATGAAGCTCCTCTGGGTGTGACGAAGGTCGATGTCGGCCTTAGGGGTTTTGCTCCGAAGCTGTGGCGGACACTGCGAGCGTGCGGCCCATGTTGCAGGCCATGCGACCTTGCAGATCACAGATTCGGTGCAGATGCGAAAGTAACGCCGCATCTCGTATGAGTCAAGTATAAAACAACAACATGTTGTGGTGACTACGTTGGTACTCCCCAATCGGGCGAATGGGAGGGGTGAGGTGCGGTTTTTCAGGGGTTTTTGTGTGGAAAGCTGCGGGAGAGGGCGTGGATTGCGGGTTTTGGGGTGTTCATGGAGCTGTAACCGGGCGGTAACGGTACGGTGATGGTGGCGTCATGATTGAGGGTAGGCCCGGAGGAAGGGTGGGGGCAAGGCGCAAGAATGGTGCAGATGCGGTGCGGAACGGTGGAAAAGCCGGATGGTCCAAGCCAAATCATTTTGGCGGACCGCGGCGAAAAAGAGTTCCGCGATCCGTCCAGAGAGGGGCGATATCGTTTTCTGTGAATTAAGGCCGCTGCCGCACTGGCGCGTTCATTAGAAGGACGTCGGAGAATCACTAAGCAATACTAGGGCCCATGCTAATGCATGGGCCCTCGAAGGATGTTGAAGCAATGTTCCAGCCTAATGCTGGAAGAGCTTACTTAGCGAAAACGGGTAAGCAAGTCCTATGAAGAGACCACCGCGGTAATGATTCAGAAGAGCGCTCCCTTGATAGATCTGGCCCCCTGGTGCCCCATTGAGTTGCTGTTGCAATATCGGAAAGCCGTCAAGGGAGTTGGGTTTGCCAGCCAAGATGTCGGAAGCTCGATACTGAAGATAAATCGGCACCTGTTGCGGCACGGGTAGAGCGGCATTCGCACTCACCACTGCGGCAGCCGCATTCCGAAATCCGGTCGACGGTTCGTTATAGGGGGCTAGAGAAAAACCCACCAGTACTTCCACGAACTTTTGTATCTTAAATCCGCCCCCAAATGTAAAGCCACTAATATTTCCGGCAGAGCTGCTAGCGCCTACAGGTATTTGGGTATTCACGAAAATCGAGTCCGGCAAAATATGTCTACCAAGCTTTCTTCCCACGCAATGAGAGTTGAGCGGTATGCAGGTAGTCCGGATCTTATACGCGCCCGTTGTAAATCCTGCACCGAGTAGCATCTCTGGTATAGCGTGGCCTATCCCAGTCGAAACTAGCACGCTACTCGCGGCAAGGTTATAGTCAGGATAGGTGGCGAAGGTAGTATGCGAGCCTACGCCAATCAAAACATCAATTGTGCTCTCATCGTTAGCCACCTCGGTCAGTCCGGTTATCTTGTCCGGAGTCTGGAAGGCAGGGACATTAACTAAACCAGTCATCGTGGTGATCCCATCGGCGAAAGTAACTGTGTATCGGGCTTGGGTTGGCGCAGATGAAAGGTTCGTTTGTGCAGCAATTGCAAACGTATAGCCAGCAACAGAGGGTGCAGTAAAGGAAAGATTCACGCCCTCTCCCGGAATGATGCTTTGCGTGAATGTACCACCCGCGACTGATGTGACAGGCAGAAACGCCGTATTTACTTCTAAGCGAAGAGATTGTACGGCTTGTCGTACAGGTGGTCCCGCTGCCGCATTGCAGGTTGTTAGTACATATGTATATGTGGTAACTCCATTCGCTGAAACCGGTGGGTCAGGTGTGAGCGTAGGGATGCATTGCGCATTCGAAGCCCTGGCAAGAAGCAGACATATGGCGAAGGCGAAGATGACGGCGAACGAAGGAGAAAAGGAATTAACGGCGGCACGGCTCCATAAATACACGGGCACACTCCAGATGATGAATTACTCGGCAAGGGACAACATCGGGGCCCGGGGATTTTGATGACGATAGCAGAACTGGCTCAAGATGCAAGCTATTTCGTTATTTTAGATTGATTATTTCGAAGTTCTCTTTAGACGCGTGGTGCGTCTCGGTGTTAGCGACGGGTTTGTGGCGGCTCGGAGAAGAAGCGGATCTGGCGTTAGCTGCTGACGAAGTCCCGATATTCAGGGATTCGTATACGGATTTGAGATGGACCAGAAGAAGGCAAAACGGTCGTTCCGGCTACGCCTGCACTCCCGCCTGCGGCAGCAAGGAAGCGCCTTTCGGCGCGGCTTGTGATGGCCGGGTGGAAACCCGGCCCTTCCGTTCAAGGTGAGCTCTAAGCCGCGGGTGGCCCGATCATGCCCCAAAACACAAGGGGTGCCCCGTTCATGACTGTTCCATCGTCATGAGCAGGATGAGGGTGTCCGGACTCTTCATCATTCTCGCCACTCCACAAATCCGCTCGTGGACACACAACGTCCATGAAGGGGGCACCCTGCATCCGGACGATGACCCGGGCACGAGAACATCAGCTACTCCTGGCTTTACGACAGCAAGAACGACAATGTAGACTTCGGCCAGATTGAGCGTGTGGGAATTTGAATTGAAAACTTTGAAGGTGACTTTCGTCGAATCGGGGCAGATCGCCAAATCCAAGCGGTCGCCGCCGGAAACTGGCATTCGATATGACATGAGTCAGTTTTACTCAATGAAAGACGTGATGGAGCAGTTGTTCGGCAAGCGTGCTTACTTACGCCTGAAAGAGACTGCCAGCTTGAAGGATTGGAAAGACTCTAGCATCAAGCTCCTCAACGCTATCCTGCTCGCGACGGAGAGTTCAATAGCCGTAGCGGATGATGATTGGCGCAGCGAGATGAAGGATGCGGCGAAAAGAGGTATCACGCTCATTTCCTCTGCTGATCACATCAGCGATCTATTCTCCTGCTTGGCGGCGACCCTTACGCGGATCGTATTTGTGCAAATCGGGTGTATGCCTAATCACCGCTCACAGCAAAAAGCCGTGCGGCTTACGAAGGAATGGTGGATATTAAGCCAGTTCCGCTCCGTTCAGTACATCCAAAGCGAGGCGCAAAGGGCTGCTCTTGTTCAGGCGCAAGACAAGAGGAAAGCGGCGAAGCAGAAGCAGCAAGAGCACGAGATTCAGAGCAACTAGACGGCTTATCGTCTCCGATCCAAAGTTCGCCATAAGCGCGCTTAACCTAGTCACCGGTAGCAAACTAACTCTATGGCGCTTCGCCTTATTTCAACGCGAGCGGATGTTTCGATTCGACTCCGCTGAACGTGCCAACCGGGAAACGGCAGCCGGAGTGTCTTTGCAGGTGTTCTATGTGGGCTCGGGCTCCGGTGCTGGATTCTTTGAGCGCTTGCACCGGGCCATGGCGATATTTGCAGCGCATGAGCTCATCGCGTTCTGTGAGAGCTTCGTAGAGGGTGCAGGGGAGCCAACGCCCACGCACCTTCACCTCGCACTCCGTCATCACCGGCGGTTTCTTCTTAATGGCCACTGATGTATTGAGATGCCTCCCAAGGAGCTGTCCGCAGCACCGATATTATGCCGATGGCAAGCCGGGAGCCGATTCAGCGTTTGGCGCGTCGGCTGTGTCCTCCGCCGGAGCGGTGGAGGCTTCGAAGAGGGTTTTGCCGGCGGCGGCGATCTGGTCGAGGTTGCCGGTGAAGATGGCGGTGCCGAGCTCGAAGGCCGCGGAGGCGATGTTGAGGGCCTTGTCGATGGACTTCAGGTGGTCGAGAGCGGTGTCGGCGGCTTTGGTGGCGACCAAGATGGCGTTGGCTGCGGCGTCGGCGTCGGAGAGCTCGAGGTTGGCCGCGTCGGTGGCGAAGCGGGTGGAGATGCGGAGCAGGTCGAAGATGCGGGTGGAGAGCTTGACGATGCGCGGGTCGGTGAGGTCGGCGCCGGCCCTGAGGAGGTTGAGGCGGGTCTGGCCGACTTCGAAGGAGAGGTCGTGGTAGTGCTGGGCGAGGTCGTCGAGCTGCTGCGGTGTGAAGCGAGCCATGGCTACTTCTCCTGTGCGGCGAGGTGAGAGATGGAGTCCTTGAGGGACGTGACCACCGGGCCGAGGTCCTGGGCGAGCTGCCTGAGGCTGGCGCGCTTCGCGGCTGCGGCGGCGAGCCTGGCGTGCGCGGCGGCGAGGTCGTCCATGACCTTGCCGTAGGCGCGGGCGGAGGCCTGGCGTTTGGCGAGGGCGAGTTTGTCGTTTTCGTACTGGCGCTGGACGAGGATGAGGGTGAGGCGCTCGACCTTATCTTTGCGGGCGATGATGGGGCCCTGGTAGAAGGTGTCGATGCCGATGGCTTCGTTGGCGAGGATCTGTGAGTACTCGACGGTGATGACGTGCCTGAGCGCGGCGGTGAGCTGCTGGATGGCGGGGTCGGTGGAGAGGATGAGCTTGTTGACCTCACGGGCGCGGTAAGCGTGGGTGGCGAAGTCGGCGAGCGCTTTGGTGATGTTCTGCGCGGCGGTGGAGGCCGTGGTGGCCTGGGTGGAGAGGCCGGTGTATCTGGAGATGGTGGCGACGTTGGTGTCGATGGTTTTCGAGTAGGAAAGGGGCTTGTTGGAGGCGAGTTGCGCGAGGGCGTCGAGGTAGTCGATGAGGACGCCCTGGTCGGCGGTGATGTGGGCGGCGAGGGCGGTGAGGGCGGCGCAGTCGTCCTTGCGGATGTCGCCCTTTTCGGCGTCGGGGATGTTGTCGATGAGGGTGTTCTGGCGCTCGCAGGTGGCGGGGATGTCGGCCGTGACCGGCGGGAGGGTGGAGCGCATGCTGTCGGCGAGCTTGGAGAGGCCGGCGACGTCGTCGAGGTTGACGCAGCCGCAGACCGTGAGGAGGAGGGCGGTCGTGGCGAGGGCGCGGCATCGGCGGAGACGGAAGTTCATGCAGGGGACACCTCGGGCGGGATGGGTGAACTATACACCCGAGGGTGCGGCCTGGAGAGCTTTGCGTTGTGTGCTTTGCGCTAGATGGAGCGGAGGACGCGGGCGGGAAGGGTGAAGAGAGCGCTGATGAGTTCCAGCACGCCGCCAACCGCGATCCCAACGATCCGGAATGGCAACAGGATCAGCCAGATAAGCGGGTAAAGGACCAGCGCAAGCAGCGCGACCGGCCAGCAGACAACGAGCAGAATGCAGAACAGCAGGAGTTTCATCGGCTTCCCTTCTTCGCTACTTCCTTACGTGTGGATTTTACGGGATGCAGAGCGGCTTGGTTCCCTGCCGCGGAGGTGCAGGATCGCATCGAAGTCGATGTGGGTCTGGAGGAGGATCGATGGGCAAAGACGAACAACCGGGCGGGATGGGAGAAGGGGGGCGGGCGAAAGCTCAGCCGTCAGGGCTGGAGGGCGGCAATCCGGCGACCGCGGGACCGGGCGAGACGCGGGTAAGATCGCAGACGAGCGAGAACGCGGAAGGGCGGCTGGATCCCTCGGCTCCGGGAGAGACCGGGACGACCCCGGGGAGCAATACGAAGTAGATGGTGGGCTGCGGGCGCAAGGGGACGGTGAAGGCGCCCTAGTGCAGGACCGGCCAGCCGTTGCCCCAGGTCACACTTTTGATCCACAGCGTAGACGCAGCCTGCGCCGACATATCCAACGCATGGAAGGCGATCACCGCTTCCCCGCCCTGGGCGTCGACGTAGACGCTGCCACCACCGGGCGCGATCCAATTAGCGCTTCCCGCCAGCAGCACACTGCCACCGCCCAGCATTAACGACGTCCCGGCCTCATCCACAAACGGCCCGTTCGGGGATGCGGACCGTCCTACGACCTGCTTGTAATCGTCCTTCGCCGTGGTGCTCTCGCAGCAGTGGTCGATCGATAGAAACAAATAGTAGAACCCGCCGGCATGCACCAGGGACGCACCCTCCTCCGCTCCATCCGGCGTGCCCGGCCGTGCTGCCAGCTGATAGCGCACCGCGTTCGAGGTCAGCAGCATGCCCGTCGCCGGATCGATCTCGCGCTGCTTGATGCCGCTCCAATAGCTGCCGTACGTCAGCCACACACGCGCGTCGCTATCCACCAGGATATTCGGATCGATCGCGTTGAAGTCCTCCCCCGGATGCGACGCCAGCACCTTGCCCGCATCCGTCCAGCGGTACGCCGGGTCCGCCGGATCGAGCGTCGGATTCGTCGCCAGCCCGATCACCGACACCTGTGACCCCGCCGTTGAGCCCGCGTAGTACACGTGATACAGCCCGTTGAAATACGAGACATCGGGTGCCCACAACACCCTCACACCGGGCACCGCGGCCGTCACCCACGCCGGCATCGCCGTGAACACCTGACCACACGCCTTCCACGCCACCTTGTCCGTCGAGCAGCGGATCGCTAGCAGTGTGTTCGGCGCGGGGCTTACGGGGTCCGAGCTGAACAGGTAGTACGTGCCCTTCGCGGCAATGATGCTGGGATCATGCACCGGTGTGGTGTCGCCGGTCACCGGGTTGACTCCAAGCGTGCCGGCCTGCGCGACGCTCGGATTTGCGCCGACAGGAGCGATTCCGGCGCCGCAACCGACGACAAAAGACAGCAAAACGGCAAGAGAAAACGCAAACAGAAGAGAGCATACACAGCTCTCCCCGCGCGCGCGGAAACTGCTCATGGGGCGTGCATCCTGATGAAGGGTGCGCCCATTCTAGCTGGTGCGAGGCTCAGGTCAACAGCAAAATTTTCGCGGGTCTGTAACTTCCGTCAACTGCGTTCGTAATGGAAATGCAGTTCCTGCTCGCTCGGGATCGGTACGCCGTTCCGCGTTGCCGGAGCAAACGTCCACTGCTTCACGGTGGCAATCACCGTCTCATCGATCCCGTCCCCCAGCCCCTTCATCAGCTTCAGGTCGGAAATCTTCCCGTGCTCATCAATCACCGCGTCCAGGATGATGTCGCTGCTCGTTCCATGCGGCAGGCCCGAAAGGTTCGGCTTCGGATACGGGAAATAAGTCTGCACCGCAATCTTGATGTCACCCTCACCCAGTCCGCTATCGGCCGAGTTGCCCTTCCCCTCGTCGGTCGCCGGCGCACCTTCCTGCTTCGGCTTCGGCGCGGGCAGCGCAATCGCGGCATGCTGCACGGAAACAGACTTGTCCTTCACCGGCTCCTTGGCCGGCAGATCGCTTAACGCATGGGGCGGAGTTCCATTGGCGAAGTAAGTCAGCAGCCGCGTCCCCTGCGCCGTGCCCGGCAGCTTGTACGGCGCGACTGTCGCAGCCCTGTGCAGCACACCCGCTATCGCCAGCAGCAGCACAGCGTGCACCGCGACCGAGATCACAGCACTGCGCGAACCTGCAAACGCTGCCCTCACCCGGGCAGCCGATCCATCAACGCGGAGACGATTCACAGGCCGCATCGGTCCTCCATCATCGCGCTTCTGCATGCATGATAGACGCTTACTCCCACTCGATGGTGCCGGGAGGCTTCGACGTAATGTCATAAACCACGCGATTGATCCCCCGCACCTCGCTCACGATGCGGCTCGAAATTGCGCGCAGCACGTCGTACGGCAACGCCGCCCAGTCGGCCGTCATGCCGTCCTCGCTCTCCACCGCGCGGATCGCGCAGGTGTACGCGTACGTACGTTGGTCGCCCATCACGCCGACGGTCTTGACCGGCAGCAGCACCGCAAAGCTCTGCCATACCTTGCGATACAGCCCTGCACGACGAATCTCATCCACGCAGATCGCGTCCGCTTCCTGCAGGATCGCCACGCGCTCCGGCGTCACTTCGCCGAGAATCCTCACCGCGAGCCCCGGCCCCGGGAACGGCTGCCGCTCAAGAATCTCCTCCGGCATCCCCAGGTCGCGGCCGATGCGCCGCACCTCATCCTTGAACAGATCGCGCAGCGGCTCGATCAGCTTCAGCTTCATGTCCGCAGGCAACCCGCCGACATTGTGATGGCTCTTGATCACGTGCGAAGGGCCATGAACACTGGCCGATTCGATCACATCCGGATACAGCGTGCCCTGCACCAGCCACGCAATCTCTTCGCCCGCCGACTTCTCCGCGTCGAAAATCTTCTTCGCCTCATCGTCGAACACCGCGATGAACTCATTGCCAATCGCCTTGCGCTTCTGCTCGGGGTCTGTAACTCCGGCGAGCTTCGCCAGAAATCTCTCCCCCGCATCCGCCGCGACGACGTTTAACCCAAGGCCTTCACGCATCGTCTTCTGCACCTTTGTGAACTCGGCCTTGCGCAGCACGCCGTTGTTCACAAAAATGCACGTCAGCCTCTGGCCGATAGCGCGTGCCACCAGCACCGCCGCCACGCTCGAATCCACGCCACCCGAGAGGCCACAGATGGCGTGCCCCGTCTCGCCCACCTGCGCGCGAATCTTCGCAACGGTCGTCTCGATAAAGTGCGCGGGCGTCCAGTCCTGCTTCGCCCCGCATATGTCCACCGCAAAATTCTTCAGCAGCGCCATGCCATGTTTCGTGTGCGCGACTTCAGGATGAAACTGCACCGCCCACATGCGCCGCGATTCATCCGCAATGCCCGCCACGGCGTTGGCCGTACGCGCCGTGATGCGAAAGCCCGGCGCGAGCGTCTCCGCATGATCGCCATGCGACATCCACACCTGCAGCGTTTTCGGCAGGCCATGAAAAACCTCGGCATTGTCGACGACCTCGACCTCGGCATGCCCATACTCGCGCGCCGCCGCCGGCACCACCTTGCCACCAAGATGATGCGTCAGGAACTGCAGGCCATAGCAGATGCCAAGGATTGGCAGACCGGTCTTGAGAATCGCCGGATCGGCCTTCGGCGCCGCATCGTCATAAACGCTCGAAGGTCCACCCGAAAGCACGATGCCCTTCGGCTCCAGCTCGAGAATTTTCTCGAGCGGCGTCGTACACGGCAGCACAACCGAGAACACATTGAACTCGCGAATACGCCGCGCGATCAGCTGCGTATACTGCGAGCCGAAATCAAGAATGACGATGGTCGAACTAACAGGCGCAAAGCTCACAGGCGTCGCGCAAAGAGGTGTGCTGGGCTGGGTGTCCACATAAACAGTCTAATGCGCGCGACTGCATGGCGAATTGCGGGGGCCCGTAAACCGCCGGTTCTAGCTCGGGTCTTTCTGCCGCGTCGACGAGACGCCGCCCATAATCCCCGCGCCCAGGATCAGCAGCGCGCACGCCACGATCCACCGTTCCGGCATGTGCACCAGGTGCGCGACATACGCCAAGCCCGCCAGCAGAATCAACACTCCAACCGCATAGATCGCAAATGACATGGTTCTTCCCTCCGTACAGGAAACATCTACCTGCACTTACGATGCAGATTCGATCTCCCGCGGCGAGGAAAATTTACGGCGCTTCATACGCCCGGAAAAGCGCCAGCCCAACGCCCAGCCGTACCACGTGGAAATAGTCGGACGCCACCAGGTACAAAACCCCCACTACCGCCCACCAGTTCAACAGGAAGCTTTGGGTTGCGAAGCTCTGGAAGGGCAGCGGCGTCGACGAGAACACCATCGCCAAGACCACCAAGCACACCTTCACGATACCCATCACCAGGTTGATCTCGATCAGCTTCGACCGCAACGCGTGCATACCCCACGCTGTGCGCAGGCTCGCACCCGCGCCCAGGTCGCGCGCCATCGCCACCATGATCGCCAGCGGGAACACCCAGCTCACCACGCTCCAGAACATGAACAGCAGCAGCGTCCACACCACCGCTCCAGCGAACCCCAGCACATAGTTGGGATCGCTGCTCCGCACCATCACTCCCCAAATCGCAACCAGCACCCACACCCAGGCCGCAACCAGCGCTGAAAAGGCAAGTACCCGCAGCACCGTCAAACCAACCACCGTCGCCGGTCGCGCATGAAGCCCGGCATCGAGCCTGCGCATTACCACCCCACGCGCCACTCCTGAGACGACCGCCCATAACAGCACGCCTGCAACCGCTATCGACACGCCCATGGCGGTTGGGGCGAAGGTCACTCCTCTATGCAGCAGCGCCTCTTGGATGCCGCGCCAGTATCCCGGGTCGATGAGACGCGCGAACGCCTCGCGATGCGTGGCGGCCACGACACTCAGCAGCATCCCGCCGAGCACCCAGCGCCACGCGATCTCCATCGCCACCAGCAGCGGCCGCTTGAAGACCGCCGCCATCACCTGCACAAACGACTGCGTGCCGCGCACCTCCGCACCCGCACGCACAATCACATCGCGCGGCCCCTGCGGCACTACTTCACCACCAGGTTCACCAGCTTGCCCTTGACCACGATGGTCTTCACCACCGTCTTGCCCGCGAGCCGCGCCGCCACCTTCTCATCCGACATCGCCGCCGCCTTCAACGTCTCCTCGTCAGCGTCCGCGGCCACCTTCACCACGTTGGCCAGCTTGCCGTTGATCTGCACCGGGATCTCAATCTCGTTCTCGCGCGCAAGCTCCTCGTTCACCGCCGGCCACGGCTGCCGGAACAACACACCCTCGTAGCCCATCTGTTCCCACAGCTCGGCCGCAACAAACGGCGCAAACGGCGCGAGCAGCAGCACCAGCGTGCGAAAAACTTCCGTCACCGTGCCAATCGAAATCTCGCCTGCATCGATCGCCGCCTCGCGCGCGCCGATTTCGTTCACCAGAATCATGATGGCCGCAATGCACGTATTGAAGTGCCACCGCCCGCTGAAGTCCTCCGTGATCTTTGCGATCGTCTGGTGCAGCAACCGCAGCAACGCCTCGCCCGCCGGAGTCTGCCCCGCAAACTCCACCGGAGCAATCTCGTCGCCATGCCTCTGCTGCTTCAGCGCGACAATCGCCGGCGCATACTTCGTCGTCAGCCGGTACACGCGCGAGATGAAGCGGCTCACGCCCGCCACACCCTCTTCCTGCCAGTCGAGATCCCTGTCCGGCGGCGCCGCGAACAGCGCATACATCCGCGTCGCATCCGCGCCATACTTCTCGATCATCAAGTCGGGGCTCACGACGTTGCCCTTCGACTTCGACATCTTCGCGCCGTCCTTGATCACCATTCCCTGCGTGAACAGCCGCGTCGCCGGCTCCGAATTCGCGATCATGCCCAAGTCGCGCATCACCTTCGTCCAGAAGCGCGAGTAGATCAAATGCAGAATCGCATGCTCTACCCCGCCGATGTACTGATCGATCGGGAACCAGTAATTCGCCTTTGCACTATCGAATGGCGCAGTCGAATTCCGCGCGTCCGTATAGCGATAGAAGTACCAGCTCGAGTCGACAAATGTATCCATCGTGTCGGTCTCACGCCGCGCCGGCTCCCCGCACTTCGGACACGCCACGTTCACAAACTCCGGCACACGCGACAGCGGACTCCCACCTTCCTGCGTAATGTCGATCTTCTCCGGCAACAGCACCGGCAACTGCTCCTCCGGCACCGGCACAATCCCGCACGCCTTGCAGTACACCATCGGGATTGGCGTGCCCCAGTACCGCTGCCGGCTTACGCCCCAGTCCTTCAGCCGGAAGGTCGTCGTCTTTTTCCCGAAGGTGTGCTCCTCCGCATAGCGCGCCATCTTCTCCTGCGCTTCAAGCGACGCCTCGCCGGTCCACTCACCCGAGTCCACCAGCACCGACTCTTCTTCCGCCGTATACGGCAACGCCAGGTCGGCCGTGTCCACATTGGGCGCGACCACCCGCTTCACGGGCAGCCCATACTTCTGTGCAAACTCGAAGTCGCGCTCATCATGCCCGGGCACGCTCATGATCGCGCCCGTGCCGTAGTCCGCAAGAATATAGTTCGCCACCCAGATCGGCAGCTTCTCGCCATTGAACGGATTCACCGCATGCCGCCCCGTCGCGACACCATGCTTCTCAATGTTGCCGATGTCGCCCGTCTCACGCGCGGCCTTCTGCTGCGCAATCATCTCGTCCACAGACTTCGCCAGCGCCGAATCCGTCTGCGCCCACAGCTTGATCAGCGGATGCTCCGGCGCAAGCTGCACCGACGTCGCTCCAAAGATCGTGTCGACGCGCGTCGTGAACACCGCAATCTTCTCCGCTTCCGGCGCGCTGCCTTCGACGGCGAACGTCACCTCCGCGCCTTCGCTCCGCCCGATCCAGTTGCGCTGCATCGTGCGCACCTTGTCCGGCCAGCCGGGCATCGTGTCCAGCCCATCGAGCAGCTCATCCGCATACTTCGTTATGCGCAGGAACCACTGCTCCAGCTGCCGCTGTTCGACCAGCGTGTCCTCATGCCGCCAGCAGCACCCGCCCACCACCTGCTCATTCGCCAGCACGGTCGCACACTTCGGGCACCAGTTCACCTTGCTCGACTTGCGATACGCCAAGCCCTGCTCATACATCTTCAGGAAGAACCACTGGTTCCAGCGGTAGTAGTCCGGCAGACAGCTTGCGATCTCCGTCCCCGCCCAGTCGTAGCTGAAGCCGATCCGCCGCATCTGCGTACGCATGGCCGCAATGTTCGCGAGCGTCCACTCGCGCGGCGGCGTGTTGTTCTTGAGCGCGGCGTTCTCGGCCGGCAGACCGAACGCATCCCATCCCATCGGATGCAGCACGTTATAGCCGCGCATCCACATAAACCGCGCCAGCGCATCGCCAATGGAGTAGTTGCGCACATGCCCCATGTGCAGGGCGCCGCTGGGGTACGGCAGCATCTCGATGCAATAAAACTTCGGCCGCCCGGAGTCGTGGCCCTCGGCGGCATAAAGCGCGGGGTCGGCATCCCACCGGGCCTGCCACTTCGTTTCAATCTCTGCGGGTGTATAGCGGGCTGTTTCTGCGCGCGCCACTGTTTGATTTTCGGACTCGGACATAGACTTCTATTGTAAAGAACACGTCAAGCGGGCCTCCAACGCACATCGCACCATGCACGGCAAAAGGAGAACGACATGATCGCTTCCGGCAAGATGATCGGCTTCATCCCTACCACCGACTACGACCAGGCACGCGCCTTCTACGAGGGCAAACTGGGCTTCGAGTTCGTGAGCCTCGACCAGTTCGCCATGGTGATGACCGTCGGCGGTCACATGGTGCGCATCGTGAAGATGCCCTTCACCCCCTCACCGGCCACGATCCTGGGATGGGAAGTCGCGGACGTGCCCGCGGTAGCGCAGTGGCTCACCGACCGCGGCGTTGCAACGGAAAAGTATCCCTGGGTTCAGGACAAGGAACTCGGCGTTTGGACAACACCCGGGGGCAACTCCGTCGCGTGGTTCAAAGACCCGGACGGCAATGTGCTCTCCATTAGTTCGCACTAACGCGTACTTAATCCGCACACAGTGAAGCGACCCAACTCGAAACTCAAAGCCGAACCCGCTCTACTCCGCACCCGCAACCCAGCGGGTGCCCCATTCATCGCGCTGAGTTAACTAATGGATGTCTGACACTCCATGGTCTCGCCTTGATACGTCAAAGTGTTTGACTCGTCATCCCACTCGTACCAGTAGGAGGTACTGCAGTCAGTAGTGAAGTAGATTGGTCCACCACCTCCACCGCCCCCACCGAGCGGGGGCGGTGGATCGGGAGCAGGCGGCACCGGGAGCGGTTGTTGGGATGCGAGCACAGCGGTTTTATCGCAATCCGTTATTGGTGATACATTCCCGGCAGGTTGGAATAGTATTCCTCCACCCGGCTGTACCGTAGGGGCGAATCCTTGGTTATTTGTGCCAAAGTATTCGCCCATCACTGAAGAATTTGTCGAATCAATTTTATTTCCTGCGCCGTCGTGATAATCATCCAATCCAAGCACATGACCGAGTTCGTGTTCGATCGCCGTTGTAAAGAAAGCATACCCGCCGTTAGCCACACCTGGAGAATAGACTAAGTAGCCAGCAGGATCGACAAAAGCTCGATCCACTATCACTTGTCCACCGGGTATAACGGAGGAGGGCGGTACCCCTGGGGTGGTGACTTCCGTTGGACCTCCCTTGGCAAAAACACCTGGGGCGCCCGCGGAGATGCGTATCTGATTATTCACCGGAAACGGCCCGGGATCGGTGGTTGTAAAAGTTACCGCCGCAAACGCGCCCGCATCTTTCCACGCTGTAGCAGCATCTTTGATTGCTTGTTGCTCTTGAGGAGTGAATGACGGATCTATATAAATACTAACCGCGCTGTTCGGTGGCCAATGCAAGGTTCCAGCAGCGTTAGCCTTCAAAGGCGGCGTACTGCAGGCCGTGCTGGCACATACGGTTAGCAGCGAAAATTGAGAGTTCGGCTCCATCATTAGGCATGCGCCAGCGGAAAACACGAAGAGGAAAGCAATAAGGAAAGAACGCATCAGCGCCCCTCCTCTTTCAGGCGCTCAATCGCATGGGTGACATCTTCTAAAAATGTGGCTCTGGGAACGGATGTATCTTTATGTGGCCCTTCGGGGTGGGTGATGACTTTGCTTCCGCTGATGTTATAACCCGCTTCGCCGAATACGAGAAAAGTTCCATTCGGCAAATATCGAAGGAATAGGAGATAGGGCTCATTCAGATGGAATAGCTCAAAACCCGTTACATGTCCGTAAATCTTACGGTTGCCTTGATGAAGAATTCCGCCGGCCCTCGACACGACAATGTTCTGGCCGGGGAGCACCGTGACCTTACGACTGAAAAGCACGCGATCCACCGATGCCTCATAGTCCGAAAAGATAAACCTGTGGCCGTCAGTAAAATCTGAATGTCTGGCTGTCGGCTCGACAACGACGATAAGATCAGCGTTAACGGCCGCCGTGCGTAAATACGACTCTCTGGTAGAGTCCAAAATCTTTTTGCCGTTATGGTGAAGCTTGGATGAGCGTTCAATCGCTATGCTCGCGTCAGCATTGTTGGTGCTCTTGTCATTCGCGTAGTCCTCGATCGTGCGAGACGAAGCATACTGATCAAAGAGTTTGCTGTTTTGTTGTCGTATCTGTTCGGTGTCGGCAGCAGCGACTGGACTTTGCGCAATCATGGCAGATACTGGTGCCAAGAAGGCAAGTAGAACAAATACAGAACTGCTAATTCTTCGCATGAAGTCAGATCTCCCAGAGCACATATTTTGTGAAGAAAGGACTCGTCTTTATAACACGGCGGACGCCCCATACAAACCATCTTCGTAAGAGGTTCATTATGGCCTTTGGGCCGTGATTTGAGCGGGTGCTCACATGCCGCTTCTGAGATAAGGGATTCACAGTAGCGCAAGGCAACGGCCGACCGAAACTCAGAGACGCGCTTATAACTGAGTCAAAGCAAGAAGACACAGCCCGGCCACTCGCCGGGCTTTCGTATTTAGCCCCCGGCCGCTGCACCGTCGCCTCCACCCGCAAAGCAGGAGGTCAACGGCCCTCTCTGGCAGGATCGACTTCCATAAGTCCACACCCACGGGCCCGCTTTCAAGACTTTGAGCTCGGACTACCCGGAGTTCCACCGACGGCGCAGACTTTTCCTCGGACACTGGCAAACCATCCAATCCGCACTCGCATTGGACAACAAACCCACCGAAGCTCGATCATCACAACTCGAACCCGAGATCACTCGGCCGAACCTCGTCCCCAGGATTGACTGATGCCCATCGAGCGCTACTCCCGCCGCCGGTTCAACTCGCTCATCGCCACGGCTCCCCTCTGGCCGCTTGCGGCGAAAGCCTTCGCCGCCCCGACGCGCGAACTCCTCATCACGAAGTCCGGCGCCGTCGCCGACAACTCCACCCTCAACACCAAGGCCATCCAGGCCGCCATCGATCAGCTTGCCGCAAAGGGCGGAGGCACAGTCGTCGTCCCCCGGGGCGTCTTCATCTCCGGCGCTCTCTTCTTCAAGCCGAAGGTCCACCTCCGCCTCACCGAAGGCGCCGTCCTGAAGTGTTCCACCGACCTCTCGAACTTCCCCGCGCAGCGTACCCGCATCGAAGGCCACTTCCTCGACCACTTCACCCCAGCCTTCATCAACGCGTCCCACTGCAACGGTTTCCAACTCACCGGCGACGGAACCCTCGACGGCGCGGGCATGCCCGTCTGGGAAGCATTCTGGAAGGGTCGTGCCGAGAACAAGAACTTCGCCAACACCGCCCTGGCCCGTGCCCGGCTCGCGCTCATCGAGAACTCGAAAGACGTCAGGATCGAAGGCATCACCTTCAAGGATTCGCAGTTCTGGAACTGCCATCTCTACAACAACGACGGCGTCCTCGTGCGCAACGTCCACTTCCAGGTGCCCGACGACTACCGCCAGGCCCCCAGCACCGACGGCATCGATATCGACAGCTCCCGCAACGTCACCGTCGATGGCTGCGTGTTCTCCGTCACAGACGACTGCATCGCCTGCAAAGGCTCCAAGGGGCCGCACGCCATGGAGGACAAGGACAGCCCGGCCGTCGAGCACATCCGCGTCCGCAACTGCACCTTCAAGCGCGGCGGCGGCGTTCTTACCTGCGGCAGCGAGGCCACCATCGTTCGCGACGTCATCGCGGAAGACTGCAAAATCACCGGGGCCGTTCGTATCGCCACTCTCAAACTGCGCCCTGACACGCCCCAGCACTACGAGGACATCACGTTCCGCAACATCACCTCCGAAGGCCCCTCCAGCGGCATCATCAACATGTCGCCGTGGACGCAGTATTTTGACCTTCAGGGCATGGAGCCACCGAAATCCATCGTCAAGAACCTGAACTTCATCGGCATCAAGGGCACGTTCACCTCCTTCGGCACCATCAAGCCCAACCCCGGCCAGACCGACATCAGCGACGTCCTCCTGAAAGATTTCGACGTCACCATAAAAAACGACAAGCTCAATACTTCCGGCGTCACCAACCTGAAGCTTGAGAACGTGATCGTCAACGGGAAGCCCTACTCGATTTGAGCCTGCCTGGCGGTCCGCTTGTGAATCGCCTTTGTGTGGTGGGTGCCGATGGGTCAGGGTCTGAGGCTCGCTGGCATCTCGGAGGCCCGCGCCAGTGCCTGCGTGTCGATGTACTCCCGGATTCTGGTCAGCTTGCCGTCTCGAACGGTGATGTCGAAGACCCAGTAGTCCTCAAACGGCTTATTGGTGGCTTTGATTTCTCCGGTAGCCACGCCGATGACCAGAACGCGGTCTCCCTGCGCGATGAATTCAGGGGGCTGTGGGTAGGTCGTTTCCACCTCCTCGGTCGCCTTCTGAAGCACGCTGGCTAATCCCGCGTGGCCGCGGTGCGTGCCGGCCAGCGGCCAGTTTTCGCCGGGAATGATCCACTCAATATCCTCGGCAACCAGCGCCAGCAGACGTTGCTTATCGCCGCTACCGACGGCTGCGAAGAAGTCCTTCACAATCTCAACATTCTTTTCGATGCTCATCGAAATCTCTCCTTTTCCCTTATTGAAGTGTGTCCGATCTCATCGGGCGTTTCGGAATCATCCTTCTAGAGCAAATCACAGGGTCGCAGACCGATTACTGCTCCTTCTTGAACAAATCCTGGAAGATGAGCTGACCCCATGTGCGACCGCGTGCGTGCACCAGCGCGCCACCCTCGCTAAATTTCCCCAGCTTGACGGGAGCGAACCCGAGTTGTTTGGCCAAATCCGCTACGGGAGCGATCGCGTCCTCGTCGTCGCTCGACAGAAAGACGACCCGGTGGCCGCCCTCGACCATTGGATCGGTAGCCAGTTCGGCTGCGCCTAGGTGATTGAAGCCCTTCACAAGCCTGGCGCCGGTGAACGACTTCGCGACGAATGCGGAGGACGGGAGACCGTCCAGTTCCTCAGGTGGGATTGGAAAGGAGTTCATCGCGTCGATGACCGTCTTGTCTTTCCAACTCGGCAGGGCCTTCGCGAGTTCGCGATGTTCTCCGAAGGGGACCGCCAGGATGATTGTGTCGGCCTCGAGTGCATCGCGCAGCGACCTGGCGACGACCGTGGGACCAATCGCGCGAGCCTGCGGCGCCAACTCCTCGGGCGTCCGGCGGCTCGCGACCGTTACGTTGATGTTTCTACGGGCGAAGGCGTGGGCGAGGGCCTGGCCTATCTTGCCGAATCCTACGATTGCGTAGCTCATAATGCTTTCTCCGATACATGTTGATGTTGGTTGCACAGCCGTCAACGGCGCTCGATTATTCGTTCCGCTGTGTGGCGACCTTCGGGAATTCAGATTGCCGAGAAGCCGCCGTCGACAGCCAAATCGACGCCGTTCACGTAGCTCGATTCGTCTGAAGCAAGAAACAACGCAGCCGCCGCAATTTCCTCAGGACGACCCATCTTTCCCCGCGGGATCAGGGATTCGAACATCTCCCTCGTCGCCGGGTCGAGCCGCTGGGAATCCGGTGTGTCGACCTGCCCCGGGCTCAGCACGTTCACGCGGATCTTCCTGCCCTTCAGTTCGTTGAGCCACGTGCGTGCGAAGGAGCGCAAGGCTGCCTTGCTCGCCGCATAAACGCCGAAACCAGGAAACCCTTTCACCGAAGCAACTGATCCGGTCATGATGACCGATCCGCCATCGTTGAGCAGCGGCAACGCCTTCTGAACCGTAAACAGCGTGCCGCGCACAATCAGATCAAACCCGGCATCGAAGTGCTGCTCGGTAATCTCCTCCAGTTTGGCGGCTTCGCCCTTGCCGGCGCTCGCAAACAGGACGTCGATCTTGCCCTTTTCGCGCTTGATTGTCTCGAACAAACGGTCGAGGTCGTCGAGATTGGACGCATCGCCGCGCACTCCGGTCACGTTCCGGCCGATCAGCTTGACGGCCTCATCGAGCGCCTCCTGCCTTCTGCCGGTGATGAAAACGTAGGCGCCTTCTTCAACGAACCGCTTGGCGCTCTCCAGCGCCAAGCCGCTCGATCCCCCCGTGATAACTGCGACTTTTCCTTCAAGCTTTCCCATAACTACTCCTTTCGGTTGTTGTGTAGCATTCAGATTTTCTTTGGCAGTGGGATAGGTATGGGTGAGTGCATGAACGACTCACCAATACCCGCCGATCAGATCGCCGTCATGCCGCCGTCGACGAACAACTCCAGCCCGTTCACGAAGCTCGAATCCTCTGAAGCAAGAAACAACGCAACCGTCGCGACTTCCTCAGGTTGACCCATGGTTCCCCGCGGGATCAGCGATTCGAAATACTGCTTCGCTTCCGGGGTGAGAACTGCTTCCTGCATCGGTGTGGCAATAGCACCGGGAACCAGCAGGTTCACACGGATCTTTCTGTCCTTCAGTTCGTTGAGCCAGGTGCGTGCGAAGGAGCGCAGCGCCAACTTGCTCGCCGCATACACGCCGAAACCGGGGTAGCCTTTTGCGGCAGCATTGGACCCGGTCATGAAGATGGATCCACCATCGTTGAACAGTGGCAGCGCTTTCTGCACCGTAAAGAGGGTGCCGCGCACGTTCAGGTCGAAGGTCTTATCGAAGTGCTGCTCGGTGATCTGCCCCAGAGGGACGGGCTCGCCGATGCCGGCGCTCGCGAACAGGACGTCGATCTTGCCCTTTTCCCGCTTCACGATGTCGAACAACCGGTCGAGGTCGTCGAGATTGGCCGCGTCACCCTGGACGCCGGTTACATTCCGGCCGATTACCTTCACGGCCTCGTCGATCTGCTCCTGCTTACGGCCCGTGATGAAAACGTAGGCACCTTCTTCAACGAAGCGCTTGGCGCTCGCCAGCGCCATGCCGCTTGATCCTCCCGTGATGACTGCAACCTTACCTTCAAGCTTTCCCATAATGACTCCCTTCGGAATGTGTGTGACATTCGGTACAGAAGAGTAGATTTCTCAGGGAGTGGACGAGAACTGCTCAGGAATCCAAATCTTTTGTCCATTCGTCCAATGCAGAGAGGCTAAATTGGACCCGATAACAGATATCTTCAGAACTCTGCACGTCACCGCATTCGGTCTGCACAGGCTCGAAGCCACAGCTCCGTGGGGCGTGAGACAAGAGAATCAGGCGGAAGAAAAAACCGCATCTTCCGGTAAAAAGATGCCACCCACAGATTTGGCGCACTTCGCCATGGTTTCGCGGGGCAATTGCTGGCTTAGCGTCGAAGGGATCGCGGAGCCGATTCCCCTCACCGGAGGTGATTGTTTTTTGCTGGCAAAGGGGACTTCGATTATTTTGCGCGACAGCCCGCAGACACGACCGAAGTGGACTTTCGGCGAGATCGGGGCCAGGGCCAACGGCAATGTCGTTCTATGTGGAGGTGGTGGCGCACCGACGACAATCATCTGTGGCTCGTTGAGTTTCGATCGCGCCAGCCTGAAGCCGATCACCCAGTTATTGCCTGGCTTCATTCTGATGAAGGCCGATGAGGCACGCACGCTTGCTCTACACAACACTGTGCAGGCGCTGGCTTCGGAAATGGCAGAACAGGCACCAGGATCGGAAGTGGTCGCGACTCACCTGGCCGAGGTCCTGTTTATCCAGGTACTCCGCGCGCATATCGCGTTGGGATCAGGGCGCAACAAGGGATGGCTGCGCGCAATCTTCGATCCTCAAATGGGCACTGCCCTGAGTGCCATTCACGCCAAAGTGAATACGCCCTGGACGGTCGGATCCCTGGCCGAAGCAGCGGGCATGTCTCGCTCCGCATTCGCAGCGCGCTTCAAAGAGCTGCTCGGACAAACACCACTGGGGTATGTAACCGAGTGGCGGATGCAGAAGGCGATGCACCTACTGCAACAGCGAGACAAGAAGCTCATAGACGTGGCACGGTCGGTCGGTTACGAGTCCGATGCTGCGTTTAGTAAGGCGTTCAAGCGCGTTGTCGGGGCCAACCCTGGTGAATACCTGAAAACGTTGCACGCCTGACAAACCGTCAGACTGACAGCTTTGCATCCCCTTCAAGCATCCGCTGCTCCAGTTTCGGCGGCGTGCCCGGCTGCCACATCTTTGCTCGATGCGACACACGGTAACGCAGCGGACCGCCGTCGGGGGTCGTCGCCCGCGCAATCGGGCGCACGATGCAAACGAACTCGGTATCGATCGCATCAGGGCCGGCGCTGACCACCGCATAGCCGTGCCCGGCCATGTCGACGAACTCGACGTGCGGCGAGACGTCGGGATTGGTCAGCGCCCGCGCCTTGGCGATGTCACCGCTCGCCGCATATTCGAGCGCCGCGCGCACGCCGTGCTTGATCGTCAAGTTCACCGTCGCTTCGGGCGCAGCCCCCGGCGCCTTGCGCACGAACAGCGGAAGAAACGGGTAGGTCGACTTGTAGTATTCGGTCGCTTCGGCCATGCCGGGAGCGGAGATGGAACCGGTGATGAAGCTCAGCCCGACGGGGTCGAAACCAGCCGGCGGCAATTTGGGTGCGGCATAGCCGGCCCAGAAGCTATGGCGGTCGCCCGAGATGATGACGAACCCCGGCACTTTGTGGTCGCGCACCGTGTCATAGATTTCGGCGCGCTCGTTGAACGCCCCGCTGAAATCAACGCCAGGGAAGGTGCCGTAATCCTTGCCCGGCCATTTCTCCTTGGCCATCCCGGCGGGCAGGTTCTGCGGATCGGTCCGCATCTCGAGCGTTCCGTTGGTCGCGCCCCATATCTTCCAGGTCGCAGTCGACTGCTTCAGCTGCTCCTTCAGCCACGCCTTCTGCTCGCGGCCGAGCATCGTGTAGGCGGGCTCATCCTTGCGGAAATTGGGCGCGCTCTTGTCGCCGACGGTGATCGTCGCGGGGGGATTGCCGGCGGCATACTCCTTGCCTCCGTCGATGATCTCCATCAGCTCCTGCGGGACCACCGGGAAGCTCGAGTCGAACACGTCCGTTTCGTGCCGCTCTCCGGGGTGCCGCATCGCATAGCTATGGAAGTCGGTGAGGATCAGGTCGACATGCTTGCCGTAGCGCAGCGCGCGATATGCGGTCATGCTGCCGACTGCGGTGCGGTTGTTGGTCTCGTCGCCAAATCCATGATCGTCGAGCGCGTCGATCGACGCTTTCGTTACCGCCGGCGGGCCAAACTGCTCGAGCCCGGGCCCGGAGGCCTTGCGAACGCGCGACGGGATGTACTCCCACCACGCCTGGTTGGCGGCCACGCGCAGCGGTTGCGCCGGCTCGATGTCGCCCCCGTATTCGATGTAGCTCTGCCAGCCCTGCCACGAGAATTCGTGGTTGTCGCCGATGCAGACGAACGGAAAATGCGCGCGGGCATCCTGGATGTCGGGATCGTTGATATGCGCTTGATACACATGGCGATAGCCGGCGAGGTTGGTGGGTACGTAGAAATTACCCACCTTGCGGCCGTCGGGGATGCGGCCAAGGTCGTAGACGGTGCGTGAATAGCGGTGCGAAACCTCGTCGGGATATTCGACGACTTCGTAGATGAAGTCGCCCAGGTGGAGCACGAAGTTGAGCTTGCGATCGGCGGTCGCTCGCTCGTCCTCCCAGATCATTCGGCGAAAGGCGTTCTGGGCGCCTTCGTTGACGCTGTTGCACGAGACGAAGGCGAAGCGGACCGGACGCGGGTCGGTGGCGCGCGGCGCCGTGATCGTGCGCCCCACCCGGCTGCCGGCGCCGCTGTCGTCGGTGAAGCGGTACCAATAAGTCCTCGCCGGCGAGAGGCCGCCGACCAGTGCGCGGCACGTCCAGTCAGCCGCCGCCAGCACCGGCGTGCGTGCCCTGGCAACGACGCTGCGGAAATTCGCGTCTCGCGCGACTTCCACCGTCAGCGTTTGCCGCTCGCCCTGCGCGAATGGCCGCCGGGTCCACAACACCACACTATGATCGTCCGGATCGCCCGATGCGACGCCCTGGGGAAAAGACGCACGGTCTTCGCGCCATGCGACTCTCGACGGCGCGGCAGCCGAACGCGTCGCCCACATGCCCATGATTCCCAGAGAAGCAGCGCTCGCCAGAAATTGCCGTCGATCCATTTCACGCTCCCGCCGGTTCAGGGCGATAGTTTCAGCCTCCCGGCATCAGTCAAGACAACGAGCCGAGTTGAGCTCACGCATAGAAAGATAGCTCCTCGGGACGCGGGCAGAGGAAGTTTACTCGCCATTAGTGACCAGCAGCCGACTTGCAGAGACCAATGCGTTCTTTATGAGCGGCTCAAGCCTGTCGACTATCGCCTTGACGCTCTCAAGCGCCAATATGGCTAATAGCGTTTAGAAATCTCCACCGGCTCCGCCGCCGTCCGATGCTCCTCCGCCGAAACCGAACTCCGGGCTTCGTGGCTGCGGGGCTGGCGTTATGGATTGCGGTGATAGCAGGCCGAAAACTGAGGACGCGACGTTCATGGCGTGTTTGTCTTTGCCGGACATGCGCGCTGCGGTGAAGCCGTGGCGCACTCCGTCCTGCCCCTGCCCGAGCCAGCGGCGGAGGAACACTACGAGCGCGGCCAGCGCGATGCCGAGTAGCATCGGGTCCCAGGTGTGTCGCTGCCAGCCTAAATACGGCTTGTTGGTGATCAGTGTGAGGATGGACGTTATCGTTCCGACCGCTATGACGAAGCGGTCTTTCCGGCGGACGCCGCGCGCGAGGATGAGGGGCGGAAGGCACCAGAGGAGTACCCAGGTCGTCCAGTAGAACGGTCGCGCGAAGTCTGAGGCGGGACGCGTAGGGCTCCACCACTGTGACGGGTCGCTAATTGCAGAGAGCTTGAGGTTAAGGACCAGATAGATGCCCAGCCAGAGGAAGGCTTCCGCGAGCGCATAGCCCTGCTGGAGGTGATCGTAACGGTGGCGCGAGCGAATCGCGGCGATACAGCCCAGACCGGCTGCGTACAAGGCGCAAAGGAAGACACGCTGCGCCGAGTGAGAAGCGGTGGCGTAAGCAGGCAGCAAGACTGCGAAGATCATCGCTGCGGGAAAGGCATACCAGAGACCGAAGCGGTGCCAGACCCAGAGCGCACACACCGCACCTGCTGTGCCGACCAGAAACTGCACGCCGTGCGCAGAATGAGCGTTGGTCCCGGAAAAGATGCCGTACAGTCCGAGGCAGACGAGGGCAATGAAAGCTATGCCGAGTGCTTCTTCGACGCCGTGGCGATACAGGCGGGCTTGCGTAGCGGCGACCTCGGCGGCAATGTAGGAGAAGACAGCGAAGATCAGAAAAAATATGCCTGCGGTTGACCCGGAGGCATGGGTGACTGCGACCGCGAAGAAGAGCCCCACAGCAGCGGCCACAACGATGAGAGTGAAGAAGAACAGCACGACCCGGAGATAGATGTTGGTGGTGCGCAGGTCGGAGATGGTGTCTTGTTCGAGGCGCGGGTACTGCTCATCGCTGAGGAGCCCGTCGGCCCTCCACTGTGTGAGAAGGCGGCGGGAGCGCAGGGCCTCTTCGCTCGATTCCGGGTAAAGCCTCATGCGGATCTCCCGAAGCGTCGCGCGATATGGACGAGCATGACGATCATTGCGACCGCGGTGATCACGAAGTAGGCCAGCATGAGAGTGGTGTCGGGGTTGCTGCGCAGGAGGATTGCGCTAACTCCAACGTAGCCGTAAACGGCCGTGTAGGCGACGAACGCGAACTGGCGCCGCTTCAGGCCCCATGCGAGAGAGGCAGCGCATGCAGCCAGCAGAGCGGCGAACCATGGGCCGTAGTCCTCACGCTCGAAGACCCCGGAGAGAATTGTCCAGAAGAGGACGTTGGCGACGATATTGAGGTAGGTCGTGAAGAAGTGCGCCTTCAGTTTGAGGCGGTACAGAGAGACGCCGCTGACGCCGACAACGAGGCAATAGAGGAGGGCGTACTGCCGGTATCCCGCCTCCTGATAGGACGGGAAGTGGGAGATGGTGAGCCCGAACCATCCGGCAAGGGAGGACAAGGCGAGCGAGAGAACGAAGCGATTGTCGAAACGATAGGCGAGAAAGAAAAATAGAAAGGCCGTCGCGAGGAGATAGAGGTCCCATTGTCCGGAGAGAACGTGGAAGCGTTTCTCTATGTAAGCGAGTTGTACACACCAGACGAGACAGCCGAGGTAGAGCACATAGTCGAAGATCGGAGTCGGGGAGGCTGTCTCCGCGGGGGACCATACCGGGGCGCGAGAGATGCAGTACCAGGCAGACGCCGCAAGGATGAGGAAGAGAATCGTCAGGATAAGGATATCGCCGAGTTGCTGTGACCAGGTGGAGATCGTCCAGCCAAGACCGGCAACGAACGCCAGTACACCGGCGTAGAGCAGAATGTTGAGCTCGAGCGAGAGAGAGAAGGGCTCTTCGCGGACTAAACTCGCCAGGTCGGTCTGCTGGTCAGAAGATATCGCGCCTTGCTGCTTCCAGAGCTCCAGGCGGTCGAGGATGGTCATATTGTTTTCATTCCCCGGTATTCGGGCTAGCGTATCGGTCTCGGCATTCGATTCCGATAGTACATCTTGTGGGTATCCGAACTGGGCCCATTGTCCGCGATTCGGCATATGCCTTAAGTGCACCGAAATCAGCCTTGCGCGTCAGGGCAGAGTCGATTTCTCATAGGCCCTGCAATCAGAGGGGGTCATCGATAAGGCTCGGAGCATCTCAACATCTATGTCGATGAAGAAGAAACCGCCGGTGATGACGGAGTGCGAGGTGAAAGTAAGAGGCCGTTGGATGCCATGCACCCTCTATGAAGCCCTGACCGAGCGCGCCGAGATTATGCGCTGCAAATACTGCCATGGGCCGGTGCAGGCATTGAAGGAATCTACGACTGGCGCCCGCGCCCACATAGAACATCTGCAAAGCCATCCCGGCTGCAGGTTTCCGGTTAGCAAGTTCAGCGGAGTTGAATCCAAACATCCGCTCGCATTGAAATAAATGGTCCTCATAACATCCGCTCAGCGCCAGCGTCCATTTGTCATTCAACCGACCCGCCCTCTACATTCGAGTGAAGCATCATAGTCTCTGCATCAACCAGCGAAGGACGTCGCCATTCAGCAATCCTCCTTTGACGACCTATCTGAAGTCGCAACCACCAAGCTGAGAAAGGAACAAACATGTCGAAAGTACGAGTCGCCGGATTTGGTGTCTCTTTGGACGGCTTCGGCGCCGGGCCCGAACAGAGCCTCAACGATCCGCTTGGAAAGCGAGGCCCTGAGATCTTCCAGTGGTTCTTCCATACGCGCACCTTCTGCTCAATGGCCGGCAAAGAGGGCGGATCGATTGGAGACGTCGACGATACGTTCGCTTCCCGCGCCATGGAGAACTTCGGCGCGTTCATTCTCGGACGCAACATGTTCGGCCCCGTCCGTGGCCCCTGGCCGGACGATTCATGGAAGGGCTGGTGGGGCGACAATCCGCCCTATCACGCGCCCACCTTCGTCCTGACGCACTACGAGCGCGAGCCTATCGTCATGGAAGGCGGAACAACCTTCTTCTTCGTGACCGGAGGGATCGAAGAAGCTCTTGATCGCGCGAAGAAAGCTGCAGGAACGAAAGACGTTAAGATCGGCGGCGGCGTGTCGACGGTGCGTCAGTATCTGCGCGCCGGACTGATCGACTCGCTCCACATCGCCTCCGGCCCCGTCCTCCTAGGTGCGGGTGAATCCCTGTTCCACGGCCTGGACCTTCGCGCGCTCGGCTACTCCGTCACCGACCGCAAGACTTCGGACCACGCGACGCACCTCACCATCGAGAAGGGCTGAATCCTCGGTGGCCGATTCACGCCCGCGATCCTGAGAGGAGTCGAAGGATGTGGGCATGAGAAGAGGAAAGCAGCCCGGCACTGGCCGGGCTCTCTCATTGAATTCAAAAGCGCGGGCGCGCTAGCCCTACGGCGCCTCCGCGGACACCACCGGCAGGCTTACGTAGCTCGCCGTCCCCGGAATGTGCCACACCCGCTGGGTCGCCTTCTGGTAGTCGATCGCGCGGGCGTCGAAAATGTTCGGCACAAACGTCTGCGGGTTGCGGTCGTAGAGCGGAAACAGCGTCGATTGCACCTGCACCATGATGCGGTGCCCGGGCAGAAACGTGTGGTTCACCATCGGCAGCCCGAAGGTGAACTCCGCAGGCTCGTTCGGCTTCAGCGCCTCGGGATGTTCGAAGCTCTTGCGATAGCGTCCGCGAAAGATGTCAAGCGACACCGGAAGCTCGTACCCGCTCATCTCCAGCGGTGGCGCAACGCGGTCGGGATAGACGTCGATCAGCTTGACGACCCAGTCCGAATCCGTCCCGCTGGTCGACGCGAACAGATGCGCAACCGGCTCGCCGGCAAGCTTCAAAGGCTCCTTCAGCGGCTCCGTCGTATAGGTCAGCACATCAGACCTGCCATCGACGAAGCGCTGATCGGTGACCAGCCAGTTGCCCCAGCCGGCGCCGTCATCGGTAGCGATCGGCCGAGGGCGATACGGCACAGGCTTCGCGGGATCGGAAGCGTATTCGTCGAAGCGCTTCTCGCCCGCGTCCGGTCCAGCGCCATCGGTGGTCGGCGCGGTGAAGGAAAGCCTGCCCTCGCCGAGCAGGAAGAGTGGCTTCGCAGTTTCCGTGCATCCGCTCTCGCAGCTGATTGGAAATTCTTTTAGCCGGTCCCAATGATCTTCGCCGGGGTTGTAGATGAACACCGGAGGCGTGTCGGCCTTCGCGCTGCCGGGCTTCAGGTACTGGTTGAAGAACGGCAGCAGCACCTCCTTGCGCCACTGCGCGGCGGTATCGGTCGCCCACGTAAACGGCCCCAACGTACGGCCTTCGCGGTTGATCTGGCTGTGCCGCCACGGGCCCATCACCAGGTAGTTCATGTTGTTCTTCTTGTCTTTGGGCTCGAGCGCTCGATAAGAATGGATCGCTCCCCACATATCTTCCTGATCCCACAAACCCTGTTCCCACATCGTAGGAACAGTCAGCGGCAGTTTCGCGATCAGCTTGTCCAGCGCCTGCGACTGCCAATAAGCGTCGTACGCGGGATGCTGCTCGACCGTGCGCCAATACGGCAGTTGGTCCTGCCCCTGCGCGCGCGCGAAGTCGCCAGCAGAACCCGCATGGAGGAAGTTGCTGTACTCATCGCGCCCTTCGCGGGGCACATGCGCGCCGGCTCCGCGCTGCGTCGTCTGGCTCAGGTAGTAGTCCAGCGAAACCTGCCTGTAAGCGCCGTAATGGAACCAGTCATCGCCCATCCAGCCATCGACCATCGGACTCTCAGGCGCCGCAACCTTCAGCGCCGGATGCGGATGCAGCAGCGCCATCACCACCGTGAAACCCTCATACGACGAGCCGATCATGCCAACCCGACCATTCGACTCAGGCACGTTCTTGGTCAGCCACTCGATCGTGTCGTACGCATCGGTCGTGTCGTCCGCTCCGGTCGGATTGAACGGCCCAACTGGCGGAGGCGTCATCAGGTACGCGCCTTCGGAGCCGTACTTGCCGCGCACATCCTGGTACACGCGAATATAGCCCGACTCGACGAAGCCTTCATCGCTCAGCGGCAGCGCTTCCAGCATGCGCGGCGACGTAGACCGCGCAGCGCGTGCAGCGGCGTTGTAGCAGGTGCGCGTCATCACGATCGGCGCATCCTTCGCGCCTTTCGGCACCACGATCACGGTGTATAGCTTGACGCCATCGTGCATCGGGATCATTACGACGCGCTTCTCGAAGTCGCTCTCCACAGCGGGAGCTTTGAAGCCAGGCGTAAGGTCGTCGGCGACGGGCTTATCCTGCGCAAACACCAGCGCGGGAAGAAAGGAAAGGGCAACGACGGCGGCGCAACAAAACGTCTTCATGAGTGCTTCCTGAGGTCCGAATCAACGCTCGGCGGGATTGCCGCTCAGAATAGCATCGCCACTTATCTCCTCGGCGGAACGCCCTTTGTATCGTCATCCGAGTAACATCCCGCTATTCCGAAGTAACTCCGCATCCAGTAACTAACTACTTGAGAATGCGTGACTTCTGCGGGCGCACCCACATTGCGTGCCCTCTAACGTAGCTCTTGTAGGTTTCTCAATCCAGCTTCAGGTGTCTCCATGCGCGTATTTGCTTCACTCTCTCTTCTTGCAGCACTCTCAATTCTTCCGACGGCGGCCAGTGCCACCACGATATTTACGGATGGCTTCAACGCCGCCGGCAACCCCGGCCTCACCGTCACAACGACCGCCGGCAACTTCAACGTCGTCAGCCCAACCAACGTCGATCTCCTCGGTCCGGGCAAATTCGTCAACTACGGTTATCTCTGCTCTGCGGCAGTCTCGCAGTGCGTTGACATGAACGGCACCGGCGGCACATCGTCCGGCATCATTCAGTCGAACATCCTCTTCGCTCCCGGAACGTACCTGCTGAGCTTCGACCTCACCGGCTCCCGCCGTGGCCCGACGACCACCACCAACGTTTCGTTCGGCAGCTATAACCACACGTTCACGCTCACCACCAGCGATACCGTGACCGGCGACGTGGTGAACCAGGTTGTTACGCTCGCGTCCTCCGGGTATCTGACGTTCACCGACCTGAACGGCAACACCAACCAGGGCTCTGTGTTGAACACCGTGAACGTCTCCACCGCGGCGCCGACTCCCGAGCCTTCCAGCCTTATCCTCATGGGCTCCGGTATGTTGACGACCGGTCTTGGCATCATGCGGCGGAAGAAGACCGCAGCGTAAGTGCACTGCCCCGGCGCATTGTGCGCCGGATTCAACCGACGGAGGACCGTCCCGCGAGGGCGAGTCCTCCGTTTTCTTTGCGAAGAGAGCGTTCAACCTGCCGAGAGCACACGCAGTGTCGTCACATTGCGCAGCTCATCGCCGGGCTCATCGACCGGCGTCTCCGCGATGAACGCAGCGTGCGCGAAGCGATCATCATGCAGCAACCGCCGAAAGGCCTCCGCGCCGATAGTGCCTTCGCCGATGTGCTCGTGGCGGTCGAGCTTGGAGCCGAGCGGCGCCTTCGCATCGTTGCAATGCCATACGCGCACAGCATCGAAGCCGACCGTGTTGCCGACCAGCTTCATGGTGTCGTCATAGCCCGTCTGGGAAACGATGTCGTACCCAGCAACGTGCAGGTGGCATGTGTCGAGGCAGACGTCCACCGGAGCGCACGCGCGCAGGCAGTCGACCAGCTCCGCAACCTGCTCCAGCGTCGAACCCAGAGAGAACTCCGCGCCGGGCGCGTTCTCAATCAGGATCTTCAGCTTTGAGTCCTGCCACGGCAAGCCATCGATGGCCCGCTCGATAGACTGCGCAGCAAGCCGCAGGCCTTCGTCGCGCGTCAGTCCTTTCCAGCTTCCCGGATGCACGACCAGATACTCTGCGCCGAGTGCAATGCCCTGCTGCACCTCGGCGCGAAAGGCGTCGGTGGAGCTGGCTCGAATGCTCTCGGTTTGTGAACAGAGGTTAATGAGAAAGCTGGCGTGAATGACCAGCGGGCTGACGTCGAACTCTTCGCGCAAGGCGTTGAGCTTCACGACATCACCAGGTCGTACCGCACCCGACTTCCACGTCCGCGGGCTGGAGCTGAAGATCTGCAGCGTGTTGCCGCCGGCGTTTACGGCGCGGTCGATCGCGGTCCAAACGCCGCCGCTGGTGCCCACGTGCGCGCCGATGCGCTTCCTTGTACTAGCCATGATCTGAGCCTATCCCAATGTGTCCGCGTGTATGATTCGGTCAACCTCCGGGACCCCTGACAAATTCACCCAAGAAAGCGAGCCTCCGCATGTCCGCTCCGCAGACGTACAAGAACCACACACGCTGGGACCCCATCTATCACTTCTTCGCGCTTTTCATTTTGCTGCTCAACATCCCCGCAACCGGCTTCTGGTACGCCCGCCATCACGCCGAGCACTCGCACAGCGGCCTGTGGTTCGTGCTGGTATCCATCGCACTCTTCCTGGTCGCACTCAAAGCGCGCGTCTACGTCACCAGAGTTCAGGACCGCGTGATCCGCCTCGAAGAACGCCTGCGGCTCGCGTCGCTGGTGACGCCTTCGGAACTCGTCGAGCTGGAGTCGCTGACCACCGATCAGCTTATCGGGTTGCGATTTGCCTCGAACCCCGAACTGCCTGAGCTCGCCCGCCGCGCCGTGCGCGAGAAGCTCAGCCGCAAGCAGATCAAAGAGAGCATCGTAAGCTGGCGGCCGGACAACGACCGCGTCTAGGCAGCAGCCTCAGCCGGCAAAGCTGCGGCTGAGGCTGCCACCGACGCCGGCTGCTTCTTCGGGCCGCGCTTGCGGGCGACAAGAACGCGGATGCGATCCAGCAGCTCGGCCGGCGTGCACGCGCCCTTGGGCAGGAACGCATCGGCAAATCCCGCACGATCGAAGCTCGTGACGGTGCCCGAGATCAGCAGCGCGGGCAGGCAGGGGTGTATTTGTTTGGCGCGGCGCGCGAGCTCATTGCCGTCCATCTGCGGCATCATCAGGTCGGCGAGCAGAAGGTCAATAGAACCGGGAGTGGCGTTCTGGAGAGACTCCAACGCCTCGCTGGCGCAACTGGCGGAGACCACACGATAGCCGCGGGTCTCAAGAAGGAATTTACGGACGGAAAGAATCTGTTCATTGTCATCAACGCAGAGAATTGTCTTACGAGGGCGCATAACTGTTTCGTTCTCCATGCCGGTGGGCCGGCTATTTTTACGGGCCGTGCAAAGGTCCTGGGTGGATGAAGCACCGCCGCAACAGCGGTGGCGTGATGTCGATGCCGTAGGTTGTTTCAGGCCGAGCGGGGGCTGACGCACCGGGAAGGCACGTTGGCGTTGCGCTCGAACGAGAGCTATGGTTGCCCGCGGTGCGGCAGCGCTTTTCGGGCGCAGGCGGGGCCGTTACCACGTACGGACGCGGACGCGTCAGAGCGTGGCAATCGCTGCTCCGTGGTTGCCGGTGTCGGACGAAAAGCGAGGCTTTCCTGTCCGCGCCCTGCGGGAGCGGTGCCCCTGAAGCCTGTGCACGCGCATGAAGAAAGCGCAGCTGGGCCGCGGGTTTGAGAGAGGCAGTCGCATTCCCCTGCCGTGCCCGACGCGCTAAACAGAACGTGCGGCGCAGCGGTAGCGGCAGCAGAATGCTGATGCTTTTTCTCAGTTCAAATTGTCGGTAAATCTGGCGAAAGTATGGCGTCGCTCGGGATGTTCCCTCGCTGACGACTTGCCTACATTAGGCGTACGTACCCGCCGTGGCAACGGAGAACATTAAGCGAAACCGCGCGAAGATTGTCATGGCGCTTCCACCGCTACTTCGTAACGCTGCATTAACACTGGCGATTGCGCTACACGGCCTGTGGGAATCCGGAACGTTATGGCAGAAAAAAAATTCCGGTTGCAACGGGAATGGTGCGCCCGCCCACGAACACTTCCGTCACAGCATCGCCCTCGCGCTTCGCCTGAGTTGTGATACGGCTCGGCCGCCGCATCTCGATGCCCTGCTCGATCACTGTCGCGGTCTGCGATGGCGCGAGCCCATGACGCACAAGCCACGAGATGCAGCAGCCTGATGCAGAGCCAGTCGCTGGATCTTCTCCGCCGTAGAACTGCATGCGTGCGTGCCAGTGCGGCCCTGCTGCATCGTTGTGCGTGTCCGCAGGCGCAATGCAGTAGAAGAACTTTGCATCGCTGCTATCGAGATAGCGTTGCGCATCGCGTTGCGCGATCTGCAGACGGCGCGACACATCGATCGAGCGCAGCGGCACAATGCAGAAAGGCATGCCTGTCGAGACAGTCTGCGGTGCGTGATGCGGATCGAGGTCATCGACGCTAAGGCCGAGAGCAGAGGCAATCGCAGCACGGTCATGCGTTGTGCCGAACACAGGATCGTTCTGCTGCATGGTGCCGCGCACGCCTAGCTCGTTGGCAGCAGCCGCGGCGAAGCGCACCGTGATGGGGCCAACATCAAGCGCCAGCGTGATGGCCTCAGCGCCGCGCAAGGTGGCGTGATGCCAGTGCAGCCAGCTTGCGGTGCCGAGCGTTGGATGCCCTGCGAAGCGCAGCTCCTCCTGCGTCGTAAAGATGCGCACGCGCACGCCTTTGCTCTCGTCCTCTGAGGGCAGAATGAACGTGGTCTCGGCAAGATTCGTTTCACGCGCGAGCGCCTGCATCTCTTCGCTCGAGAGTGAGCGTGCGTCGTGAAAGATCGCCAGGGGATTGCCTTCGAGCGCGTGCTCGGCAAAGACGTCGACGACGGAATACGGCAATGTGCGCTGCGGCATGGAGCGGCTCCGGTGTGGTGCGTGGGTTTGACACGCTGCGGTTGCGGGGCGTAGTTTTGAGTTACCGCGAGGAGCAAACCTGCTTCCATGCTAGCGCCCGGCGCTGGCGGCGGTGCTAAAGTTTTGTAGTCATGACGGCCACCTCCTCCATCTCGACTTCGCTGTGCTGCTGCCGCTGCTGTTGCTGTGGCCCTGCATGGGTGAGTCGATGAGCGAGTCAGGACGGTAAACGTCAACCGCAAAATCAGGACCCACCCAAGGCGCTAAGCCGGGTGGGTTTTCTCTTTGCGAGAGATTTACCGGAAACGCGTACAGTGAATTGGAACCCGGCCCAGCGCAACGCTGAACCCAAATCGAGGAAATAAGATGTCACTCCGCATCAACGATCTAGCTCCCGACTTCACCGCCGAAACCACGCAAGGCACCATCCACTTCCATGAGTGGATTGGCGATAACTGGGCTGTGCTCTTCTCGCACCCCAAGGACTTCACTCCGGTCTGCACGACCGAGCTGGGCGCCGTTGCCGCCCTCGAAAACGAGTTCGCCAAGCGCGGCGCGAAGGTCATCGGCCTCAGCGTCGACCCCGTCGACAGCCACGGCCGCTGGACCCAGGACATCGAAGACGTCGGGGGACACAAGGTCAACTACCCGATCATCGGCGACCCTGAGTTGAAGGTTGCGAAGCTCTACGACATGCTCCCGGCCGACGCCGGCGACACATCCGAGGGCCGCACGCCCGCGCTGAACGCGCCTGTACGCACCGTCTTCGTCGTCGGCCCGGACAAGCGCATCAAGCTGCAGCTCGCCTACCCGATGACGACCGGCCGCAACTTCGATGAGATCATCCGCGTGCTCGATTCCATGCAGCTGACCGCCAAGCACAAGGTGGCGACACCGGCGAACTGGAAGCAGGGTGACGACATCATCATCACCGGCGCGGTCTCCAACGAAGAGGCGGAGACGGCGTTCCCCGGCTACAAGACGGTCAAGCCTTACCTGCGCACCGCCGCGCAACCCAAGTAAAATTCTGTTCCGGCCTGCGCGCCTTCTTCGCGGAGGGCGCGCGCCAGCAACAGCATGAGCACCGGTGGCGAAGTGGCTAACGCGCTGGTCTGCAAAACCAGTATTCGAGGGTTCGATCCCCTCCCGGTGCTCCAATAAATCAATAGTTTACCGATCGACTGCCGAGATCTTAACACCACTCTGATAAAGTTCACATTAGTTCAGAGGGTAGTTGGGGTGCTTAGGAAGAAGTCCGAACGCCATCAACAGGGTTCCATCCGACGGGTCAAGAGGGCGAGGGGATTCGCCTGGGAGTTCCGGGTATTACCTCGGTGAAGGCGTTGATGCTGCCTACGCCCTAAGAGAAGCCAGTGCCCTGTAAATTTGGCGCCAGCCGCGGACTTGAGCTACGGTCACCTGAGCATCCAGGATCGACAGCCTCGCAACGAAACATGCGAGCGGGCCACGCTCAATCTAACATCCGCCTCTGAATCTCAATATCGCCCAAACGTCGCAGTCGTGAAATCCGGGGTCTCCCTTAGACACAAGAATCTCTCCCCAGCTCTGTCGCCATGCCCTAGGCATCACCGGCGACCTATTAGGAGCTTGGAAGCTAATGCAGTTGATGGGAGTAGGGTGCACGCAACAGAACCCTCATTGAGCCTTTTGGAACACCTTCAGGCGCGCTTCCGCTTCTTCCCAGTGACCCTCTTGGCTGTCGATTTGCCAGCAATGATCTGAGGCAACATATCAGCCATTGAACGTATGGCTCGAGATTCTGCCGTTTGTATCTCTTTCGCCCTTTCAGACCGAAGCCGCGTGTACCAACGAGCCAAAGGGGAGCCCTCGATCGAAGTGATGGCCCGTTTGGGGCGGTCTGCCTCTGGCTTCACTTCAGCGGCACTGCGAAGAAAGCCAGCAGCCAGCAGGCTGTCTCCAGCCCCCAAGAAGGCCAGAAGCGCCACACGGAGATCGGAATCGGAATCTCCGCTCGGACCCGCCTTGATCAAGGAGCGCCAACCATCTTTGAGAGTCTTCTTGCCGGCTGCGCTCACGTGATACCCGGTTCGACCTCGAGCACCTGGCTTTCTCTGGCGAACCAGCCGCGCCTCCAGCAGACGCTGGAGCGCGGGGATGGTTGCGCCCTGGGAGAGACTGGCCGCTTTCTGTAACTCGTATGGTGTCGAGACTCCTTCATCGATCAGCGCAAGGATGAACAGATCGAGGTCGGTTCGGCGGCGCTTGTCGGAGAGCTCGGGCATTTGTGTCCAAGTATACGAACTGATGCGGCGGGGATCTGGCCCAGATAGCGATCTCCCGGAGCACCTGATCGCGCAGCTGCTCCTCCGCCGGGAAGCATAACGCAATCCAGCGAGCCAACCAATCGCCGAGAAATTCCAGTTCGGCCGCACCGGCCTCAACGGGCGTTCTCGGTCTAGCGACCATAACCAGTTCAGCGGCGCTTTCCTGGCGTATCGCCATACCGCGCAGATACACCCGGTGATCGTACAATAGCTTGCCAGCCTTTTCCAAGATGAACTCGACATCCGCCAGCACTGTCGTGTGCCCAAGAATCCAGCTTTTGGCAGCGGTGAGCACCTCTTTCAGGCGTCGCTTGGGGAAACCCTGAGTAGTGACGGTATTGCCGACCTCTTTCTTTGACGGCTTGATCTGCGAGGACGATCCGCCCCAGGAACTGCGAGGCATCGACGGTCCCGCCTGACCGTCGCCTCATAATCCCGAGTTGCTTGGCGATGGCTCGGTTTGATTTGCCACCCTGGACAGCCGAGCCGACGAGCTCGCGACGCTCACTCACGGTCAGTTTGATAGATATGGTGTTCATTGTGCGCTCCGACTTCCGCCTTTCGGCCGGAGTCCGAAGTGTTCGGCCATGAGGTCCGTGAGGCGGGTAGGATCAGCAAGGTCTTTCATAGAGAGGGAGTTCCAGTTCCAGACAATTTCCAGGGCGGGAAAGAGATAGACCTCTTCAGGAAGTTGAGCGCCAAAGCGCGCCAGCGCGGCGACAGCGTAGATGGAGAACAGCGTCCGAGCTTCAGAGGGCAACTCGGCGAACGGGAAATGGAGATCACATGATTGATTCATGTACCCCCAAGCTACAATCAGACCCCCACCGGCTTCACCGATTCTATAGGTCGATCCATCCCGATGTTTGCGCAGGACTTCATTGGATGCTCCGTCCAATCGTTTCCGGGGCCTCAGGGGCAATCGAACCAACAATCACCCATCTGGTACCCTCTCCGCAAAGGACACCATGAGCAAAGTTTCAGGTGAAACGACACCCAACCGACATACACGGGCGGTCTACCTCGACATGGAGTGGACTTGTTGGGATTCAATTCCACCTCAGGGCATGCAGCAGGAGATTATCGAAATCGGAGTAGTCGCGATGGATCTGAATGACCTCCGAATTCTTCATGAAGCATCGTACTTCGTACGTCCTCGTCGTTGGGAGATCAGCCTCAAATGCACACAGCTCACCGGCATCACTCATGAAGACGTTCGCGGCGCGAGTTCACTTGGCGACGTACTCCAGGCCGTTTCGAGTAGGTTCCAGCCAAAAGATGTGCCTTGCTGCACCTGGGGTGATGACGTGTCGGTACTTGCGAAGGCATGTAGATCGCAGGGCCTTGTCAGTCCGTTCAGGCGTCCCATCGATTTGGCCGTCGTATTCCAAGGAGCCTTTGCCATGAATGACAGGGTGGGACTGAAGACAGCAACAGAGATGTTAGACCTCGCCTTCGATGGATTCGCTCATGGGGCTCTTCCCGATGCGAGGAACACGGCCTTGATCCATCGCGAACTCCTTCGACGATTACGTCGCTTATCGGAGCAAACAATCTCCAAGGACTCGCACGAGATAGCACCGCAGCCCCTCAGTCAGTTTGCGCAGACGTTAATTCGTTCACTGGGTCAAGGCGCGAATGAATGAGTGATAGACTGGCCCGCTCTGTGGGACTCAATCCTGATTTTGAAGTCCTGCTGCCCGGACGGTAACTCCGATATAGAAGACGGCGCTCTGAGTTTCATCCCGTTTGGTGGGACTAAGGATCAGGCGCTACTCGCGTCAAATTGGAGCAGTGGAGCTTGTAGCTGAGACGGCCCGTTCCAGGATGCAAGTTACTTTTCCTGGCGCATGGCGTTGAGCATCATCTCGCTCGCCTGCGCTGTTACCTCCAGGACACCCTTTTCGTAGAGGACGGGATCAGCTTCAAGGATTGCCGTTTTCTTTGTGGAGTTCTGCATGCTCCACTTTCCATACGTCGAGGTACTACCGATGGGGGCGTCGGAGTGGATATATCCCTCGAGATAAATGCGCGCCATGCAGCCGACATACTCGCAGGATTTGGCGTCCCAGGCGAGGATCGAGGTGTTGAGCGCGAGGTCATTCTTATTGGTGCCGTCGATGGTGGCTCCGGGGGCGATGGTGGCTTTGGAGGAGCCGAAGGATGAGCTTGTGCCTTTGAACGAGGCGAAGTTGACGACGATGGTGACGGCCATCACGGGCGCGCCGACGTCTTTTGCGGCGATTGGGAAGGCTTTGTTGGCATCGGATTTGGCGGTGGCTTTGCCGAGGTTGTGGAAGGCGGAGCCGAAGCCGGCGGACCCTTTGGAGTCTTTGCCGGAGTCGTCAGCGGCTATAGCGACGGAGCGCTGTCCGGTGGGGATGACGAGAGTGCCAATCCGGCTGTCTGCGAAGTTGACGGTCTGGGGAACGTCGCGGTAGGTAGCGGAGGCGGAGGCTACCTTGGTGGAGTCAAGGATGGTGTACCCGCGCGCGGCGGCTTGCTTGAGGAAGTCGGCGTAGACTTCGTCGGCGATCTTTTGCATGGTTGCGTGATCAATGCCGGAGAGTTCTCCGGACATCTTGGCCGAGCTTCCGCCGTTGGAGAAGGCGCCGTGCGAGGTGGAGACGGCGGCATCCGACGTGACAAAAGCCACGCGGAAGGCACCGATAGCGACAGTCGTTTGACCCTTGAGCGCTCCGGGTTTGTCTACCTTTACGGTGGCGTTTTCGTCCTTTTTGCCGAACGGGATGGCGTTTGCGCCGAGCGTGATGGCCAGGGTGCAGATGACAGCGAGAGTTGAGGAATGAAATTTCATGGAGCTCCTTTTGGTGCGGTACGCTAGAGGGTTTGCTTGAGCTTGGGTGTGGCCTGGGCGGGGATTTTCTGAAGGGTGTGGTTGCCGTAGTTGACGACCCAGATGTTGCCGTAGGCGTCGATGGCGATGCCCTGCGTGTAGTTGAGGCCGGCGGGCTTGAGACCGCCGAGGGCGCAACTGTTGGCTGTCTGGGTGCTGGTGAAGTGGCCACCCGCCGGGGTGTACGCATTCAATGCGGAGCACTGGATTCCGGAGCTGTTGAGGTCTGTCGTGCTGGTGATCCAGAAGATGTTTGCGCCATCGAGTGTGACGTTGGAGGTGTTGGTGGGATTGAGTGAGGAACGCACGTTGTGGGTGATGGATCCGTCGGAGCCTTTGATTTTTACGGTGTACATGTCGTCGGTGATCCAGAGCTCATCGAGTATGGGATCGGGCTGGAGGGTGATGCCGCGATAGCTGACCTTGCCGGCGGGGCCGTAGAGGGAGTTTCCGTTGGCGTCCACTTTGAGGATGGTGGCGGGATAGTCGGTGCCCATGTACGCATTGCCGGCAGCGTCGGTGGCCATGGCGTAGGGCGGGCCTACGGAGGCGTTGGAGAAGCAGGCTCCGGGCGCGGTGAAGAGCGGAACGCCGAGGTTGGAAAACTTGGCGAAGCAAGGGACCATGAAGCCGCTGGGGCCAGACGTCCCGTACTTCTGGAAGGTGCTGATCCAGACGTTGCCGTCCTTGTCGATGTCGAAGCCTGTGTTGGCGCCGGTGAAGCCGAGGAGGCTGGTGTTGATGCCTCCGGGAGGAAAGAGCGAGGTGCCGTCGGGAGCGTATTTGGAGAGGATGCTGCTGCCGTAGGCCCAGATGTTTCCGGCGGGGTCGGCCTTGATGAAAAAGGTGTTCGTAGACTCGCTGGTGATGGTGTTGATCAGGTTCAGGCTCTGATCGTAGACGTGGATGATTTTGTCGGAGTAGTTGAGCACCCAGATGTGTTGCTGGCCGTCGATGGCTACAAGGCGAGCCCAGTAGACCGAGGAGGAGATGTTGGGGTTGGGCGGGACGTTGACGGTGAGGGCATAGGTCCAGTCCTGTGGGTAGGTGACGAGCGTGGGTTGGAAGGGACCAGTTGAGCCGACAAGACCGAAGAGTATCTGGACGTTGTTGGACGGGAACTGGACCATGCGGAGCATGGCGATGAGAGTATCCGTGGAGTTGATGCCCTGGGCGTCGTAGGTGTAACGGAAGAGCTTGGAGCAGGGCTTTAGCTGGAACTGGTCGATGGTGCCGTCGGAGTTGATGCAGGCTGCGAGGATGTCGGCGAGGGTGTTGTAGAGGGCGATGGGCGGCACGACGCCGCCCGGAATGGCGGGAACAAGCTGGCCATTGAAGGGGCTCACAATGGAGGTCGCCGAGGTGAAGGCTGCGGACAGCGCCGTGGGGTTGACGGTGAGGTTCGCGCCGATGTGGGTTCCGTCGAGCATGAAGGGCTTGAGGGCGAAGACGGCGGCGACGGTGGTGAGCTCGTTGATGCTGACGGTGGTGTTGGCGTTGAGGCTGCCGCAGGTGCCGAGCAGCGACATCATCGAGAGGCCGGTGTTGACCGTTCCGGCGGACAAGCCAGGGTTGCCGCTGCTGGCAACGAGATAGACGAGGGTGCCGGGGGTGGGGCAGGTGTAGAGGCCGGTGATGGTGAAGTTGCCACCGGCGTCGGTGACGACCGGGTTAGTGAGCAGCGCCGTAGCGGCGCCTTTGTCGGTGGTGTTGTTAGCGGCGTAGAGCTGGACCTTGGAGCCCGAGACGGGTTGCTGGCCGCCATGGACATTTCCGGTGATGGCAGGCAGGACCGATGGCGACGTGGAGGGGTCGTCGAAGTGCGAAAGGCTGGAACAGCCAACGAGGAGGAGGATGGGGAGAAGGCTGAAACCAGAACGCTGGATGGATGACATGGGTCCTCACGGGCAAAGGTGGGCTTACCTTGCACACGCGGGGATCTCCTTGAAACGGGCCGCATTCATTTGCAGGTTTGCTCATCTATATACGCTGGAAACGCAGGTCAAACCGCCTCACGCTTTTGGAAAAAAAGCGGAGGGTGGGGCGTTTTGCGCTATTCGCTGAGCTGGCGGGCGGTGGCGATGAGTTCCTGGGGCTGCGGAAGGCGGGGACGCTGGGCGATAACCGTGTTCAGGAGCGCGAGAGCTGCGGCAGCTTCGCGGCGCTGCTCGGCGACATTGTGGTCGGCGGCGGCGAGGCGGGCGAGACCGAGGTGGGCCCGGGCTTCCTGGATCCGGGCACTTAGAACGGCAGGGTGGGATTTTGAGAAACCGGCGACGATGGGAAGGGCTTCGTTGAACATGGAGCGGGCGTCAGCGGTGGGGAGGCGCGGGAGTTCGGCGAAAGCGAGGAGATGGTCGGCGTGTTCCGCCTGTGCGATCTGGTAGTCCGGGTCGTGGGCGAGGATCTGGCGGGTGGCGGCGAGACTTTCTTTCATGCTGGAAGCGGCTTCCTGGACTCGGCCCTGACGCTGCGCGATGCGGGCCCAGATGGCCAGTTCACTGCCGACTGCGAGGCCGTCCCATTCGGCGTCGCCTATTGACGCTTTCTGCGTACGGTTGGGGAGAAGGACCGTGGCGAGAGCGGCCGCTCGGTCGAGCTCGCCGAGGTCGATGAGGAAGTCCGCATAGGCCTCGTGCATGTCGCGGCGGCCTTTGTCGACTTCGAAGCTGCTGGCCGTTGCGGGGTTGTCGATGGCAGCGAGGTTAGCTTCGAAGATGACGCGTGCTTCGGCATCGCGGCGGAGCGTGTGCAGGATGGAGGCCTTTATGAGGCCGTCGTTGGCGCTTTGGCTGACGAAGTTTACGTCCTTGAGGAACTCGGGTTTTTCCGCAACGAGATCCGCCCGGAGCTGGATAGCGCGGTTGATCCAGACGAGGGCTTCTTCGGGGTCGGCCATGTGGAACTGACTGTCGGAGGCCAGGAAGACGGCGCGGAAGAAGCAGTAAGTGGCAATCTGCGTGAAGCGCCGCGATTTGGGTCCGCGCAGAATGGGCTGCACTTCTTCCCAGGCCTGCTGCTCGAGCAGGATGGCTCCAGGAACGTCGCCCATGGAATTCTTCACGTTGGACATCTGGGAGAGCATGAGTCCCATGCGGCCGCGCGAGTCAGGGTCCTTAGGGTCTTCGCGTTGGTGGCGCTGCTGCATGGCGATGGCCATCTCGAAGAGTTTAAGAGCGCCTTTGCGGTCTCCGAGGTTAAGTTGGTTGGGGTAACCTTCGACCATTGCCATGGAGTAGAAACCGGCGGCGAGGTCGCGGGAGAATTTGGGGTCGGTGCCCCGCTCCTCTGACATGGACTGCAGGTACTTCATGGCGTTGTCGGCCATCTTCTTCTGGACGGGTAGGGCTCCAGGGATGTCGGTGAGGGAGTAGAAGAGGTCCTGAACGTAGAAGCGGGCGAGATCCTGGACGTCGTTGAGGCGGCGCTCGGCCGCGGCGCGCTCGCGGTCGGCGATCGCGGCCGATTGCTGGGCGCCCGCTCGTTCGTGGAGTGCTATGGCTGCAGCCTTCTCTGCGTGCGTCCGTTCTGTGTCCGCGACTATTTCCGACTGTTGCGCGGACGATCGCTGGCGGTCGGCCTCAGCGGCGGCCTTTTGCGCCGACTCTCTTTCGCGCTGGGCGGTGGCGGCGGAGACCAGGGCGGAGGCACGCTCGCGACGGGCTGACAAGTTCGAGCGCATAACTGCCGTCAAGCTGATCGTGACCACTAAGACGATTGCAAGCGCCGCAGCTACCCCAATCCGATTGCGGAGGATGAACTTGCCGGCGCGATACCTCAGAGTGTCCGCATGCGCGTGCACCGGCCGAGATTCAAGGTGCCGCGACACGTCCGCGATTATGGCTGCAACCGTCGGATACCGCCTTGCAGGCTCCTTGCGCAAACCCATCATCAGGATCGTGTCGAGGTCGCCGCGCAACAGCGCTGATGCTGGCCCCTCGGCTACCTTGCTGGGCAGCTTCGGGTCCACATCGAGAATCATGCGGATCGCCTCCAGCGTGCCCGCCTCCTCGATCGGATAAGGCAAGACGCCGGTCAGCATCTTATAAAGCAACGTGCTCAGCGAAAAAATATCACTCGCCACTCCGAGCGGCTTACCCTGCGCCTGCTCAGGACTGGCGTACCAGGGCGTCATCAACAACATCGATGGCTGGCTAACTCCCTGGTCAGTCGCGTTCAGCAGCCGCGCTATGCCAAAGTCCAGCAGCCGCGGTTCGGCTTCAGATGTAATCAAAATGTTCGCGGGCTTCAAGTCGAGGTGCAACACAAGCTGTTGATGCGCGGCCTGTACAGCATCAGCCACCTTCAGGAACAGCCGCAACCGAGCCCTGGTGTCCAGACGTTCTTCATCACAATAGCGGTCGATGGGCCGCCCTTCCACATACTCCAGCACCAGGAACGGCTGCCCCCCAGGGGTAACGCCGCCGTCAAGCAGATGCGCGATTCCGGGATGAGAGAGTCCGGCCAGAATCTGCCGTTCCATCAGGAACCGCTCTTTCATCCTGGAATTCTGCAACCCCGTGTGCAGCAGCTTCAGCGCAACACGCTGCTTATAAGCTCCATCCGACCGCTCCCCCAGATACACTGCGCCCATCCCGCCGCGGCCTATCTCGCGCAGGATCCGGTAATTCCCGACCGTGCTACCGCCTTCGAGCTCGGCGAACGGGATCGCCTCCGCGTTGTCGCGCCACTGCGTAACCGCAAAAAGCTTGTCGCCCGACCGCTCCAGCGCCAGCAACTCCTCCACCTCTGAACGAACGTCCGGTTCAATGGAAGCGCTCCGGAGATACGCCGCATGTTGATCCGCAGGAACTGACTGTAACGCCTCTACAATCGACCTGACTTTGGACCAGCGAATGCCTTCTCCTGTTTCTTCCATCCTGTTTCTCCGGGATCCAGACGCATCGTTTCGAATTAGCGGGTCCAGCGACAACTCGTCCAAATATATAGGCGGGCGAGGCCTGTCGGTCACGGCAGTCAGCAACATCGGCAGCCAGAGCTTCAACGCACTCGGGGCAATTCGTGAATGCTAAACTCCTACCTACTCCGTTTTGGGCAAAGGTGAACGATGGCAGAGGGGTCAGCCTTGAGCAACAGCAAGGAAGAACTCGATGCCGTTGTGCCGCAGGTCTTCCCAGAGCTTCATCGTCTTGCCGCCAGCTTCCTTCGGCGCGAGCGCTCTTCGCACACATTACAACCCACCGCTTTGGTCAACGAGGTATATCTTCGTCTCGTCGGTCAGCGCTCACTCAATTTCAGCAATCGCGCCCAGGTCCTGGGCATCGCGGCAGAGATGATGCGCCGCATTCTCTGCACCCACGAGGAAGGACGCAGGACAGCCAAGCGCGGTGGCGAGTTGACCATCCTTTGCCTGGACGATGCTCCCGAGCCGGAATCCGCAAGCGAGTTGCCGTTCGGTTTGGTCGACGAGACGCTCGACAGGCTCGCCAAACTCGACGAGCGCCAGGCGAAAGTGGCCGAGCTTCGCATCTTTGGCGGGCTCACGGTCGAGGAAGTCGGCGAATACCTTCGCGTTTCGCCGGCGACAGTTTCACGCGATTGGTACTCGGCCAAGTTGTGGCTCACGAGAGAGTTGAAGAGGGTCTGAGGACATCATAAGACAGGACTTCTCCTTGTTGAGGAATCGGTCTCTCGAAATGATCGATTTCCCCACAGCGGCCTGCCCTGAGGCGTTGGATGATCCGAGGGTCTGGGTCGGACGGAATTCTTCGAGGCGCTCAGCTATATTTGGTCGGGGCAAGAAGGGGCAAAAGAGGGCAGGACGTCCCAAGGTCTTGTTTCGTTCAATAGCTTGCTTGTAAATAGCTATAGGAGATTGAGCCATCAGGTCTGATGGCTTGGCCCGGCTCGCCTCCATCCCAGAGGTCTCTTCGTGTCCATCGGTCCCCGCTTCGTTGTTCCGGCCTTGGTTTCTGTCTTTCTTCTCGCCGGTTGCGCCCTTCGGACCACGAAAACTCCTGAAACCGCTCCCGGAGTATCTCTCAGCGGAAACGTACATGGAGGCCCGTAAGCCGTAGCCGGTGCCCATGTTCACTTTCTCGCGGCTTCTATCACCGGAATTTCTAACGTTTTTGCCTCCTTTAGTAACCTCGCCGGGCTTACCATGGGCTCCGCGCTTGCTGTTTACCGCACCAGGGAACAGGACGCCTCCACAAGCAGAGATCAAGGCCTGCGGCCGGTTTCGTAAGTCTGACAGTCGTAGTTTTGAGGTCTCCCGTATGTTGCGTGCTTTCTCCCGTACATCGATCATTTTGCTCGCTGTTGCTCCTATGATGAGCGCGCAGAACTCCGCCATTCCCGGAAAATTCTACGAATACTACCCGGTAGCGAGCACACAGAACGGCACCTTTACTGCTGTCGGGCCACCCTCGATCAACGACAACGGATTGTGTGCATTTACCGGCACGACGGCTGCCGGACAGACCATCTGGGTCTCAGACGGACATTTGATTCAGCCGAGGAACATCAATCCCGGCCAGGCAAACCTCGGGCGAAACTTCTTCGATCCTCAATTGCAGATCAATACGAATAACCAGGTGGTCGCGAAGGACTTCGTTCAAGGCGTGTCGCAGAATATTCGCATCTGGGATGCAAACCTCACTGACAGTTTTGTTTACTTGGCGCGCTCAGGAAACGCGCAGCCCTACACGGCTTTGAACGGAGCACCCAGCCTCAACGCCAGGGGTGACGGGGTGTTCGGCGCAATCAACGGAACGACGCATGAGCTGGTGCAAGTCTCGAATGGCGCCTCCAGCACGTTTGGTATCAATGCGTCCGCCCCGCAACCGGCGATCGACGCAGTCGGGGACATGGTTGTCACCACCACGAATCGTACAACCGGGCTGAATCAAGTCACCCTGTTTCGGAACGGTTTTGCATCGCAGGTTTCAATCGCTACAGGAACTGACTTTTCATACTTAGATACGACTCCCGGGATTTCCGACGACGGCAACATCGTGGTATTCCAGGGGACGCTCACCGCCGCGGGCGCGACGAACCTTGGTCTGACCGCAGGTGCAGGCATCTTCGCCTCGATCAACACCGGCAGTGCAAGGCAGCTGATCCGCGTGACCGGGCTCATGGCTGAAGTAATGGGTTCCGGCGGCAACCAGGACGGCGTCTGCGACACGGGAGAGACCTGCAAAATTGCCGCGGAGCTGGGGTACGACGACAATAACAACCCCATTAACTTTTCCTCTTACCCAACCAATAGCCGCATAGCCGTCACCAATGTCGATTTTGGGGCTGCCGGAATTGCCGACGATACCTTCGTCATTTCCTTCATGGCCACTCCGAGTCATGCAAGCCGCACGAATCCTGTCACCAAGAACACGCCGCTGCTTTTTTCAGCGAATACAGGACTCTGGACTATCCGGATAGATGTGAAGAACCAGCTTGTTGCCCCCAAGGGGCTTGTATTTCATCCGTACACCGCGATGCCGGTGGTGCAGGTGGGAGACCAGCTGGGGGCTACCAACACCGTCGCAGCTCTCTCGGTAAACATGCAGATTGCGAATGCTGCTGAGGATGAATTGGGCGTTGTGCGCACCATGCGCCGCGGAGACCACCGTATCGCCTTTCAGGCGACCATGAATAGCGGCGCTCAGACCATTTTCAGAGCGAATCATCTGGATTCCAGCCAGGACGGTCTGCTGGATCATTGGAAAACCACCGGAATCGACATGGATCAGGACGGGGTTCCCGACCTTAGCCTGGCGGCGATGGGAGCCTTCGTCGGCCAGCGAGATTTATTCTTGCAGATGGACTGGCTCAGCGACCAGCCTGGATACACCTTCAGTCCGGCACCGGGTGTTGTCACCGCGGTGGGCGGAGGGGCGGGCGATCTTCCGAGTATGCTGGCAACCGCTCCTCCTCTTATAGGCACGATGTACGGAGTCCGTCGAGATGGCACTGCGCCGGCGGTAATTCCGGCAGGCGTTACGATGCACATCGACGGGGGTGCGGGCTCCGATTTATATCAGGGACCCTACTCGTACCACATGGGAGCGGGTCCGCTGGACGGTGGCAAGCAGATCGGGATGGCCAACAACAATAGCGCCCTGATCGAGGTTCTGTACTTTGGCGTTCCGGGCTCGATCACTCTTCCCGGCGTCAGCACACGCGCGTTCCAGGACGTGAAAGACAATTTCTTCGGATCGCGGGACAAGGACGCTCGCGAACTGGCGTTCAAATACGCCGTTCTCACCAGTCATTTCGAGTTTGTCGATTCGCCGCCCGCCATTCATCCCATCACCTCAGCGGGAATTAACTACATTGATGTCGGTGATCCTTATCCTGCGGGGGGCGTAAGGGCCGGCAACTTCATAAAAATCACCGCCGGCACAGGCGCGGGACAGAAGCTTCAAATCACCGGTTTTAACGGCGCCCGGATGTTTGTCAACTCCTTCGCCACCATCCCCGATACGTCGAGCACATTTGCTTATCTCTCAGGTTCGACCGGCAATTCCGAAGTCTTCTTCTATCCTCTTCCGGACAATAACAGCCTCCCCGGTAACGACTTTATGCTGGCGCTTGGCGACCAGCCCGTGAACCCGGATGGGTATTTGGCGAACGAGTGCGTACAGTGGCGAACCCTGGCTCATGAGATGGGTCATACTCTGGGGTTCGCTCACGGCGGAGTCGATCAGCAACCCTATAATCCGAACTTTCACAGTTTGATGAGCTACTCGTACCAACTGGCGTGCAACCCCCCGAGCCAGGTGCAGGGGTATTCGGGAGCCGGCGACCAGGTATTCGACAATTTTTCAAACTTGAACCATCAATTTGCCCAGGTGTTCCTTCATACCGGCAATAGCCTTGGCATGGGTTATGGTGCGTTCAGCGAAGAAGCACAGCAGGCTCCCGAACAGAACATGCAGGACTATATCAACCAGAACGGTCCGCTTGATTTCGTCAAGCCGGTCGTGGCAATCACTTCGCCTGCCGGGAATTCACAGATAAGTACAAGTGGTCCGCTCACTGTGACCATCCAGGCGACAGATAACTCATCCATTGCGAAGGTGAAGGCGACCTTTGACGCGGATGGCGATGGGATTGTGGGGCCGACCGAAATCGTAACCGCTCAGCCCGCGGGCGGCAACGTCTACACAGCGACGTTCAGCTCGGTTTCCCCAAGTTCGAGCCCGCGAACCCTGACGGCGATCGCTACCGATGGGAGCGGCAATAGCGCCACGTCTTCGATAAGTTTGAACCCTGGCAATGGGAGCCAGTTTGCTCTGACGGTCACGGAGGCTGGGACGGGGACCGGTGTGGTGAGCAGCTCACCACCCGGGATTAATTGTCCTTCGACGTGCTCGGCGAACTACAACAGCGGGACGCTGGTGACGTTGACCGCCTCGGCAGGAGCGGGTGCGACGTTTGCGGGTTGGAGCGGGGCTTGTACGGGCACCGGAAGTTGTTCGGTCACGATAAGCCAGGCCCAGGCGGTTACGGCAACGTTCAACCAACCGGCGGTCGTAGCTCCCACGATATTCCGCATCGGCACGGGAACATTGCCGCAGGGCACTGCATCTGCGGCGACACTTGTCACTCTCAATTTCACAAGTAGCTTCACATTAGCTGGCCTGAACACCACGACCCTTGGCGCTCCGGGTGCGAACTTTGCCACAACAACCGGTGGCTCCTGCCAAACCGGCAGTAACTACACCGCGGGCAATAGCTGCACGGTCGCGATCATCTTCACGCCGTCGGGTCCCGGCGGCATCGCGGGGCAGCTCACCGCGACTGATAATTTCGGCAATCTGCAAGGCACGGCGAATCTAGCTTCAGTGAGGTTCCGCTAATGATCTCTCAAAGGCTCCTCCTCGCTATCTTCTCCGCATGCACCGCTGTAGCTCTTACCGGCTGCGGCATAGGTCTCAATGGATCTTCCGCAGCAACAAGCCAGCCCTCGCCGGTCATAGCCAGGGGCAGCATCTCCGGTTCGCTCCACGGAGGCCAGCAGCCCGTCTCCAACTCAAGCGTGTATCTCTTCGCCGCTGCGACCAACGGCTACGGACAAGTCTCTACGTCGCTGCTCACCGGGCCAGGCGTGCTGGTAGACACCAACAGCCGCGGCTACGTGCTGAGTGCGGCCGACGGCACCTTCAGCATCACAGGCGACTACACTTGCCCGACCGCAACCAGCCTGGTCTATCTCATTGCCATGGGCGGCAACCCTGGACTGCCCGTCGGTACAAACAACAAAGCCATCGCCATCGCCGCTGCGCTTGGGAACTGCGCCACACTCAAGGCGAACGCAGCCAGCACCTTCGTGCAGATGAACGAAGTCACCACTGTCGCAGCGGCCTATAGTCTTGCCGGCTTCATGACCGCATCGGACCACCTCGGGTCATCGTCGTCAAACTTCACCGGTATCTCAAACGCCTTCAACACTGCGGCGATCCTCGCCAACACAGCCACCGGGACTTCACCTCTCGTCACCCCTGCGGGAAACGGTGTAATTCCCCAGGCCGAGCTCTACACCCTGGCTGACGCTCTGGCCAGCTGCATCAACTCCGATGGCACAACCCCATGCACCACGCTTTTCCAGGCCACAACCTTCAACGGCGTCGCACCAACAGATACGCTTCAGGCCGTGCTGAGCCTTGCGCATCACCCCGGCATCAGCGCAACTCCGATCCTAAATCTCGTAGGCTCCACGCCGCCCTTTCAACCCACACTTTCCGCCACCCCGAATGACTGGACCGTAGCCATCACCTACACCGGCAATGGAATTGCGACGCCGCAGTCCGTCGCCATCGACGCGAGTGGGAATGCCTGGATCGCCAACACAACCAACAGCATCACCGAGCTCAGCGCCGGTTCTGGCTCTCCACTCTCTGGCGCATCCGGCTTCGGAGCCCAGGGGCTCGACGCTCCCGTGTCCCTCGCCATCGGCACCACAGGAAGTCTCTGGATTGCCAACTGCGGCGACGCCTGCTCAGGCTCCGGCAATCCCTCCACCGTTAGCGTGCTTGCGCCCAACGGCCAGTCTTCATCCAACTACACCAGCACCGGATTCAACGGCGCTTACGCCATAGCCCTCAGCGGAAGCAACCAGGTTTGGGTCGCCAACTCGCTCGGCAGCAGCCTTACGAAACTCGACTCCGCCGGCACTACAACGATCCCCACTCTCCTGGCCCCGACACTTATCTACCCAGTCAGCGTCGCAGTATCACCCGCCGGAAATGCTCTTACCGTCAGCCCGGCCAATAACGCTCTCGTTGGCTTCACCGCAGCGGGCGCCCTGGACACATCCAACAGCTATCAGGGCACGGGCCTGAACTTCCCCTACGCCGTCGCGCTTGATCACAATGGAAACGCCTGGGTGGCGAACCACGGCAACAATACAGTGGCTCAGCTAAGCGGTGGAGCGCTGGTCGGCGGCTCGGCATACTCTGGCGGAGGCATCACAAATCCAAATGCCATCGCAATCGACGGTGCTGGTAATGTTTGGGTGACGAACTCCGGTAACAGCATCAGCGGCCTTACGAACGCTGGCTTGCCGCTGTCGCCAACGACGGGCCTCCGCAACGATCTCATCTATCCGAACGCAATCGCGGTCGACGGATCCGGCAATCTCTGGGTCGCAAGCTGCGGCCAATACTGTGTGCCCGGCAGCGCAAGCGCAGGCACCATCAGCTTGATCGTTGGTGCAGCGGCTCCGGGCGTGACGCCCATTTCCGCGGCCACAGCGAGCAACACTCTCGGAACGTTGCCGTAACTGTCACCGCAATGGAAGTGCCGAGCAACTCCCTAATGACACAACTAGCCAGGATGAAACCCTTCTCGGTTGAATGACTAGAGGCCGCAACAGGCCCAACGTAATTGCTCTTCGTCTGCTGTTAGCAACGTCTATGTCTCTCAGCAGCTAGCGTTTGCCAGCGGCCATGCGGCAAAGCATCACGTCGAAGAATGACTTAACAGTCGATGATTCTGGCCAAGACATCCTCGGTTTACGCTAAATCTCCCAATGCACTCACGCACAGATCAGCACTCGTTTCTGTGAGGGCGCGAGCTGCGTTGCCGTACGGGCATGGGCCAGTTACGGATGCTCGACAGTTGATAGCTGAACTTCAGATGGGTGATTGTTGGTTGGTTTCTGTTTCATAACCCACACCTTGTGGACAGCTGGATCGTCGAGATCCAGCCATTGATTCTGTGGGGTTTGCGGGGTGGCGTTTTCGAGGCCTTTTGAGACGGCGCCGGAAGAGGTTGCAGCGTGCTCTTTCGGCACGCGGTGGATGGTGGCACGGGAGACGAGGTTGGTCTTTGCCAGCTGCCCGAGGCTCTGGCCACGGGCACGGTCCCGAAGGATGGCGGCGCGGTCCAGTACCAGTGGTTTGCGTCCGATATGCCTGCCTTCGAGCTTGGCGCGGCGCATCCCGGCGCGCACCCGCTCGATGATGAGGTTGCGTTCGAGCTCTGCGATCGCCCCGATGATAACGACAACCGCCCGGCCCGCCGGTCCACCGGTATCGATCTGCTCGCGGAAGCTGATGAACTCGATCTTGAGACGGTTCAGTTCGTCCAGCACATCAGGAAGTGTTTGACGGACCGGGCGATGCGGTCCGAAGCCCAGACCAGGACAACATCGAACTTGCCCCTCCGGCCATCCCGCATCATGCTGTCGAGCCCGGGCCGTCGTGCCTTCGCTCCGCTGATTCGGTCGGTGTACTCCTCGACGATCCGATAGCCGCGCTGTTCGGCCATCTGACGGAGGTCGTAGAGTTGGGTTTCGGGGTGCTGATCGAGGGTTGAGACCCGCATATACAGGACGGCGCGCTTCATAGGGGATGTTCAGTTTATCTTAACATATCTGAGATATGTAAAGATTAGCTTGAAAAGGGCCCCCATAGGCCGCTCTATCCCGACAAGAACAAGGGCAAGGAAGTCTACCTCCAGGGCTCCCGCCAGATGGACTCCCTGAGCCGCCAGTACTACGAGCGCAACCTCGGCGCCGGCATGTTCGTCTCCCCTGAGACAGAGAACGGCCTGGTCGGCTACTCCGAACCCCTGCGCCGTTTCATCCAGCACGAAGGCTTCTCTCCCCAGGTCAACGAGATCGCCAACACCATGCCCTCCTGGATGCCCGGGGACGATCACATGATCAACTTCCAGAAGGGTGCCCCCTACATCAAGGTCGACGAGGGCTATGCTCGCCTGCCCGGCGCCGGCTACGTCGCGCTGCATCCGGAGCTGGAAGTCTCGATCCCGAAGACTACCCCGACATCACCAAGCTCGCCATCCTGGCCGACGTGGCACCATACTCTCGCGAGTTCAACCACCTGAAGGGCAAGCTGACGAAGGCCATTGGTGATGATGTCGAGCTGCGCGCCCGCTTCGAGCAGGTCGTCGAACAGGCCAGACTGACCAAGGAATCGACCCTCAACGTCGACGTGCGCCGGTTCGACGCTCCGGTCGACAAGATCGGAGGCACAGTCGAGACGGCATCCTTCCGCCGTGTGGAGCTGGCCAAGTACCCCGACCGCATCTTCCATTTCAGTTCGGTGGGGAGCTCGATGGCGATCTGGTGCCCGATATCTCGATTACACCTGGTCCCCTCGGCCCGACAACATAAACTTCGCTCGCGCACGCGCAACGGCCAGTCCGACTCCCTTCGTCTCAGACTGTCTCACCCTGATCGTCCACCCCGGAACCTGCCCCCGGCCACCTGATCTGCGGATTTCTGTCCACCAGAAGACCCAAACTCCCCTCCCAGATCACCCCGCCGGAGGTTTCTTATAGAGAAAGCGCTGGACGATTCGGTGCGAGATGCCACCTTGAAATGCAGCTTTCCGGCGGGCAGGGTTGTAAGAACTTTCCTGAGTGAGATACCTTCAAGACACTCATTTCCGGGTTTCACGATCTTTTCCATCCCAGATGCCATCATCATGTCCGACGGCCCTGTCAAAGGGCCTGCACCATGTGAGGAGTTCGCTTTGGCGAGCAGATGCACGGATCGATCTGATTTCGACCGGTCGCTGCGGTTGCGTCTTTCCGTGTCTTTCGTCCTACTCGCCTGCGGACCGCTGATAGTCCGTGCACAATCTCCCTGCCCAGGCATCGTCGCTTCTCCCACAGCGGCTGCGGATTGCGCAGCTCGCACGACGCCCGTCGCCTCTGCTGCGACTCTTGATCCAAACCGCACCTATACGCTCACAGAACTGATCGACTTGGCGGAGCACAACAATCCGCGCACGCGCATCGCGTGGGAGCACGCCAAACAGCGCGCCAACGAACTCGGCGTCGAGAAGAGCGCCTACTTCCCTTTGCTGGTTTTTCAGGCCGTAGGCGGCGATCAGAGAACCATCAGCCAGGAGGTTGCGTTCCGCGTTGCCACCGCGTACTACAAGTTGCTCACCGCGCAGGAGCGTTTGCAGGCGACGCGCGAAACATTGAAGACTGCACAGACCACTCAGGACGCCGCAGAAGCATAGCTCGCCAATGGACGCACACGGCCCGATGTGCTCAATGCCCGGGCCGAGACTTCGCAGGCCGTCTTTGACATGGAGTCTGCGGATGGCGACGAGAAGATCGCCCGTGTTGTGCTTGCTGAAGAAGTCGGCGCCGAGCCTTCAGCCAACGTGACCGTTGACGCGATGACCAATGCGCCGCTGCCCGATTCATTGACCTCATCTGTCGAAGAACTCATCGAGCGTGCTATTGCGGGACGCCCAGACCTGGCCGCGCAAGCCGCGGAATTCGCGCAGCCGATGACCGCATACGCGCTGCACGGGCGGACTATTTTCCGCGTATTTCAGTTTCCGGCACTGAGGCACACACCTCCATCTGGCCGACAAGCGATGATGGCGAGCTTGGCGCGACAAGCAGGCTGACGTGGAGCGTTGGCGTGGAGCTCAAGTGGAGAATTTTCGATGGTGGCGCTCGGCGCAACGAGCTTGCCGCAGCGCAATCGAAAAAGCGTGACGCCCAGGATGAGCTGACTGAGAAACATGATGCAGCCACACGGCAGGTGTGGTCCGCTTACATCGCTTTCCGCACGGCCCTCAAAAAACAGCAGGCCGCGTTTCACTTCTTGGTGCTGCAAACGAGTCCTACAACGCTTCGCTTGAAGCCTATAAGTACGGCGTGAAAAATCTGATCGACGTCGTCACCGCGGAGCGTCAACTCGCACAGGCGCGGCTTTCCAGTGTTTCCTCACGCTCTCAACTCTTTCTTGAGGCCGTCGATCTGGAGTTCGTGACCGGGAACCTCTTGCGCACTCTGCCGCCCGCCACCAAAACCCAACCACAGGAGGGCCCGTCGAAATGACCTTGTTCAAGCCAGGACAAATTGTGTTGGCGGCGGCGTGCCTGTCGTTCATCGGCTGCGGCCACGCACCCAATATCGACATTGTCGGATCCTTCTTTCCGGTCTGGATGCTCTGCCTGATGATCGCGATTGCGCTTACTTTCGTAGCCCGCGCCGTGCTGATGCGCTTCCAGCTTGAAAACGAAGTTGGCCCGCTCGCTCTCTTTTATCCCTGCGTCGTCCTTCTTTTCACCAGCCTTCTCTGACTCATATTTTCCGGTAGGAGCACTTCAATGGATCAGTCAACCGGAGCACCTGCGGCCGCCGAACCAGCCGCCAGCCCGCGCGCTCGCGTCGGTTGCTGGATCGGGATCGGCGTTGTTATCGCTGCGCTTCTCGCGCTTGTCCTCGCTGTACTCCAGGTCGATCACCACCCGCGCACCGACGACGCCAGTGTCCGTGCAAATTTCATTCAGATCGCTCCCGAAGTCAGCGGCCGTCTGGTCGAGCTTCCAGTAAAGGACAACGCCTACGTCAAACAAGGCGACGTTCTTTTCGTCATCGACCCGCGCCCGTATGAGTACGCTCTGCAGCAGGCGCTCTCCGACCAGAACGCGCTCGAGCAGCAGATTATCGACGCCCGCCGCCACATTGCCGCGCAGGCGAGCGCGGCCGAGGCTGCGCGTGCAGGGCTCTACAACTCGCGCACCGGCGTGGAGACCGCAGGCAGTGGCATCGACGTTTCAGCCGCGGCGGTGACGCGCGCACAGGCTGCCGTTGCCGCAGCCCAGGCCCAGTTGAAGCTCGCGACCAACAACCTCCACCGCATTGAGCCATTACTCAAGCAGCAATACGTCACCGTTGAGCAGGTCGACCAAGCCACCACTGCGGTGCGCGTAGCGCAGGGCAACTACGATGAGGCCCAGGCCGCGCAACAACAAGCGCGGCCTCGCAAGATTGAAGCGACTTCTCAAGCGGCCGAACAGGAAGCCAGACTGGGACAGGCGATCCACGCCATCGATACAGTCGATACCCTTGTCTCCCAACGGCCTGCCAAGGCACCCAGGGTCGACAGCGCGCGGCTCGATCTGGAGCGCACCCGGGTTGTCGCTCCCTTCAACGCGTACGTGACCAACCTGAACATCTCCGTCGGCGCTTACGCGCGGCCGGGTGCGCCGATCTTTACGCTGATCGACACGCGCGCGTGATCGCGAACTCGCGAGTCCAAACTCAAGAACATCCACGTTGGCCAGCATGTCGATTTCTTCCTCATGGGCCACCCCGACCGGCGCTTCCACGGCACGGTCGAAAGCATCGGCTACGGCGTCTTTCCAGAAGATGGCGCTGTCACCCAGGGACTCCCAACGTCGAGCGCACCCTCAACTGGGTTCACCTCTCGTCGCGCTTCCCGGTTCCTATCCCCGTACAGGATCCTGACCCCGACATCTTTCGTATTGGAGCGACGGCTGTGACGGTTGTGCGCTAGACAGCCGTGTGCTGAAGGGAGGAACAAATGGCCGCCAGCGCTTTGAACCCCGCTCTTAAACCGGAGTATGCCGCCCCGCGTTTCTCCCTGATCCGCGCGTTTCTGCAAGATCTCCAGCCCACACCGGGCCGCCTCAGCAGCGCGCTCCGCATCGTGCTCGCTTCAATCATCGCGCTGATCTTGATGGAAGCCCTGCAGATGCCTTTCATCGCTGTCGGCATGTACTTCATCTTCCTGATCGGGCGCGACAGTCCGGCCGTCTCTCTGCGCAGCAGCACGTTCTCGTTCGCAATCGTCCTCTTTGCTGTTGCCATCGAACTGACGGTCGTCATCCTTTCCGATAACGACTCCATGGCCCGCCTACTCAGCGTTGCCGTTGTCACCTCATCGCAGGCATGTTGGTTGCAGCCACGAATAGCCCGGCCCTAGGCCAAACCTTCGGGCTGATCTACTGCACCTCATCTCTCTATGGGAGTTTCATGCACCGGCCGACTACATTGTGAAGTCGTCACTAATTCTGCTGGGGACATTTTCCCTGTCGCTCGGCTGTGCGGTTGCTGTCGAGTACATCTTCGGTGCCCGTTCTCGCTCCGCGTTTGATTTATTCAACAGCGACGGTTCGCGGCTGGTGGCTTCCGCGTTGGGTCCCGTCGCAGCCACTCTCCCAAGTGCGGGAAGCGACGAGCGATCTGCTCACGATGCTGTCGAACGGAGCACTCACGGCGCCAGCGACTGTGCGGTATTCAGTTAAGGACTTTCAGGAAGCCGTACGACTTGCTGATGGTGAGGCAGGACAGCAGAAGGTCCTGCTGGACTTCTCCGAGAGGACACCATGACCAAGCGAGCCCCATTTGATTGCGCGAGTCAGAGCATTAGTCATTCGCCCTCAGTCGCGGGTCAGGACTGCAGGTGACATTCCAGCGAGATTCGGTTCCGACCCGTCACACCACTTTCACACCATTGAGAGAATCCTCCTAAGTGTTTTGCAGTAGCTTAGAGTACTTCCAATTCCGCGCAAGTACTTGAAAATACACAGATAGTCCAAACTGCAAAACCAGTATTCGAGGGTTCGATCCCCTCCGGGTGCTCCAAAAAACCAACACAAGGCGGCTTCCTTCGGGAGCCGCTTTGTTGATTGTGGGTCAAATTGTGGGGACGCCATACGGTCACACCGTCGTTTTCCGTAGCTGGTTCATAGGACGGAATAAACCCAATGCGTTTGACCGTACTAGTCTGTTGCGCGGCAAAGCTCCCCTTCAGTAGAGGTGCCCGCCATCACAATCCTGCCGTCTGATTCGATTGCCAAATCACCTTGCCGCCACGAATCGTGTACATGACTTTGGTGAATGCTTCGGGACGTCCTGACGCTGGGTCCTCGGATAAAATCGTCAGGTCTCCCCGCATCCCGGGAAGCACCTTGCCTTCGTGCTGCGTCAGATGAAAAAGTTCGGCTGGAGCCGTCGTAAGCATGGCTAGAACATCGCGAAAGCGGAGCCCGGCGCTCATCAGCTGACGAAATTCCTCGCCCTGATCGTAGTCCGCGAGGAATCCGGTGTCAGTGCCATAGACAAGCCTTCCGCCAAGCTGGTGATAGCAAAAATCTATCCCGCGAATTTTTGCTATAGCATCGTCGCCCGAGAACAGCTTCAAGGTGGGAATGATAGTCATGTGTCGGGCGATCATGCGCCTCAGTAGCGCGTCGTCGATTCCTCTCGTCTCTTCCGGCGTATGTGCAAGAACGTCTACACCCGCATCGATCGCCACATTCGTCCCTTCCAGGTTGGAAGGATGTGAAAAGACCAGCTGTCCGAGGCGATGTGCTTCATCAGCGGCGGCACGCGCGACGGGAAGTTGTATTGGAGTGATGTGACCCGGAGCGACAATCGATCCGGTGAATAACTTTACGATGTCAGTTCCGGCGGCATGATTTTTATCGACGATCGCCACTGCCTGTGCGGGCGTTTCCGGCTGACCCATCTTTGCTTTGAGCGTCTCCGGAAGCTCGGCGAGATAGAAGGGCAACGCATGCGCAGGAAAGATAGGGATGCCTGCAGTAAGTATCCGCGGCCCAGCAACTTCACCGGTTTCCACACGTCGCCTCAGTGCGATCGTGTTGTCTGTATCCGAGCCGGTATCCACTACCGTCGTGAAGCCCGAGTGTGTGAGCATCTCGCCCATCTGGCGGGTTAATTTTTCGGCGGGCTGACTCGCTGCATCGTTCCACTTCGGCTCCATGAAGTGCACATGGGCGTTCCAGAAACCGGCCAGCACGACACAGCCTTTGCAGGCAATTGTCCTGATGCCCTTTTCCCCCCGCAGATGCGGCCCGACCGCGGCGATCACTCCATGCCGAACTAGAACCGTTGCGTTGGTCTGCGCGGGGGCCCCTGGCGCGGAGTAGATGGTCACATTCCTGATAGCCAGGTCCTGAGCCATGGCCACCGAATACACGCCAAGTAGCCACAGGATGACGGTGGCAGCCTTCATACACCAGCTTGTGCTCATTGCGATTCTCCAGGCTTTGGTCTGAGACAAATGCGCCAACGGTCCGGCGCTTGCTCTTTCAAGGTCTCCTTGCCGGCCGCACTTACCTCGCAACCAGTTGGACCTCATTCGAGGGTTTGATCCCTCGGCTACTCCAGTAAACCAGCTATTCGGCTAACGGTGTCCGCGAAATCTCGTGCGCGTAGAGCTGTAGCCGCTGGTGCTCGATGAACCGTTCATCCGCCCGCTCCAACACAAGAAAGCTTCGGCCGCCGGCCTTCACGGCCAACGCGAGCAGATGATACTCAACCCCCTGCGCATCGGTTTCCGTCCAGAAGTCTGATTGCAAAGGACTCGTCGACTCATCCGCCCAGAACACTTCAGCCGTCGGCAGGAAGCCGTCAAGGGCCGCAAAGCAGCTTGTGAGCGGCGCTGCCGGATTGCTCGCCGCAGCAGCTGGGACTAATTGCGTGAACCATTCCGGCAATGCGTTCACCGCGGTGAAAGTCTCGGCGGAACGCCGCTCGAAGACCGCGAGCTGCATACCGCGAAGCACCAGAGCGCAGGCTTGCTGCAGCCGCGGCTCGTCGATCTCAGCCCGATCAGCCATGAGTCTCTGTTCCGCTCAGAATCCTGTCGCCGAGCCCCTGGAAGAGCTCTTCCACGCCTTCACCGCTCTTCGCGCTCGAGAGCAGGAACGTCCAGCCCAGCTCGCGCAATCGCGCCAACGACTCCTCATTCACCTCCCACTGCTCGCGCAGGTCCAGCTTGTTGATCACGCACGTAAACGGGACATCGCCCAGCGTCGCCTTCACGCGCTTCTGCAGATAGAACAGCGCCTCGAACGTACTGGCCTGGCATCCGTCCGCGACCAGGATGTATCCCGACGCTCCACGCAGTTGCGTCGGATTGATCTGCGTCAGCTTGTCTTCGCCGGCCATGTCCCACAGCAGCAGGTTGACGTCCTGTCCGTCGACCTTCAGTTCTTTCCGGCTGATCTTCACGCCCACCGACGTCAGGTACTTGTCTGAGAACTTGCCCGCAACATAGCGCGCCACGAGGCTCGTCTTGCCCACACCGAATGTTCCGACCATGCAAATTTTCTTCTGGATCATTGTGCTGCTCCTTCGCCCGTCCGGGCCATCGGGATTAGAGTTACCTGGAATGTGACACGGCGATCCAGCTCCGGCGGATACGCCGCATCGCCGGAGTGCTCGGGCCGCTTGTCCGCGACGCCTGCGGTGCTCAGCAGTTCCGGCGACACGCCTCGCTTCGCCAGCAGTGCGGCCACTGTCTGCGCGCGCGCACGGCTCAGCTCGATGTTGTGGCCTTCTTCGCCAGTCTGATCGGTGTGTCCTTCAACCTTCACTGCAATGCCCTGATTGTTGGCGCGCGCGGTCAGCCGCAGCGCATCGATATTTTCAGCCGCCGTATCCAGCGTGTCGAACTGGCTGATCGGTAATTGCGACGAGTTTAGATCGAAGCGGATGACTTGCCGCTCCAGCGTCGCCTTCTCCGTCTCCAGTCGCCGCGCCACCGCGAACGCCGCATTCAGCGACAAGTAAGGCTCCCAGCGCTCCGAGACCTTCGGCCTCGGCACGTTATATGCGCCCAGCAGCGACTCCGGCTCAACCGCGAGCGGGTCACGCAATCCGCTCACCGCATAACCGCGCCAATAACGCCGCGACTCCACCACCACCAACCCCGGCTCACCGCGCAGGCGGCTGAGATAGCGTGACCACCGCAGGTTGTCGCGCATCCTCACTGCAGCGAGTCCTGCCACAGCCAGCAGCACCAGCACAAACACCACCCACAGCGTCCGGTGCGAGCGCTTCGCCCGCGTCCTCTGCTGACCCAGCAGGCAGCGCCGGAGATTCGTCTCAACACCTGCGACCGTCGCCGCATCACCATCGAAGCTCTGCAGCGCCGACCCGAAGTCGCGATGGATCGACTCCAGCTCCTGCTCCAGTACTTCGCGCAACTCCGGTGGCGGCTGCCCGCTCACCACCGCAGCCAGCAGCGCGAGCGGCCCATGCTGCAGCCACAGCTTGAAGTCGCCGATCTGCATCACTTCAAGCTCGTCCGTCTTCTTCGGGCCGAACGAGTCGCGCACAAAATCCTGAATCGCTGTCAGCATCCCGGAGATCAGGTCCGCATCCTGAACCACGCCATCCGAGAACGCCACATGGCCCAGCAACAGGCCGGTCTCGCGATGAATCAGGAACACCTGCTCCACGCGATAGCTGAGGCTGCGCGTGAGGGCAACCTGGCCGAACGACTTGCCCGTCCGCCACGCTTCAAACCGCCATTTCCAGCTCTCCAGCGAAAGGCCACGATCCAGCATCAGGTTCAGGGAATCGAACATGCCCTGCAGCGCGTGAGCGACAGCCTTGCGAACCGCTTCGCCGATGATGGGAAACAGCGAAGTCGCGAGCATCGCCGGATCGCGCGCCACCGAGATGCGCAGTGCTTCTTCGATCAGCGGCTGCAGCGTGGTCTGCAGCTTGTGGTCCTGCTTCGCGCGAATGGCAATGGCTTCGGCGATGCTATGGCTCAGGTCCTCCGAGCGGGCCTGCGGATCATCCAACCGCCGCCGCAGCGCGGCAATCTGATCGATCTCCGGACCCACGAGCAGGCCGCGCAACTGGCGCAGGCGTTCGTCCGTACTCTCCGCGTTCTCCTCGGAAGCACGCTCCTGCACCTCTTGCGTCTGTGTCGGTTCGCTGCTCATCGCTCTGGCGGCTTCTCCGGTCAGTTACATGTCATCCATGAGACCCGGTGCCGTCCGCGTGTTGTGCTGGGTGCGCGTCCTCGCCGATCTGGTTCGCAATCTCTGAGAGCAGTGCCGCCAGTAGCGCGCGATCGGTCTTCTGATGCCGCAGTTCACCCACCCGGCTCTCCAGCAGGCCGCGCAGGCTGTCGTGCCGCTCGCTGATCTCTTCCAGCAGCTTGCGTGACTCCGCCATCAGCTCCCGGCGCAACCCGCTCTGCGCTTCAGCGGTCGACGCGTCGAGATCGTGAATCTTGCGGTTTAGTTCGTCGTGCGTTGCCTTCAGGTCGCGATCGAGCGACTGAAAATTGCCCGTCCGCTCTTCCCGCTCCGCCTTCAGGCGCGCGGCCAGCGCCTCGGTCTCGCTCTTGAAGAAGCCCTCGAGTGACTCGAACCGGCGCCGCATCGTCTCCTTCAGCTCCAGGGTTTCGCGCACAAGGTTTTCTTCCAGCCGCGCGAAGCGGGCCTCGTAATTCTTGATCTGCGATCCAAACAGAATGTCGCGGATTTTATCAACGCTCGCGCCGGTATCCGGCCCGGCAGCTTCTGCAATCATGTGGTCGTTGGACTCGGAATCGCTCATAGGCTTCACTTTCCTGGACATGCTTGGATTCTCCACGGGGTAGACGCCGCCATTCTACATTGTGGAGTTTTCGAGGCCTTCGAAAGCGTTCTCCAATGAGGGTTGATCCCGCGTACTCAGCATCTCAACCCTCTACAAGAGAAGTGGCTATCGACGCGATTCCCGACTCGCATCTGCGACAAAAACACAAAAGCGGACTGCCGTGAGCGCCGCAATGTCCGGCTCACGCTCGTTTCACTTGGAATCCGCGATAACCCAGCCGTAGATCGTCTTGAGGTCCTCTACTCGCTGGCGTGTTACTTCTTCACGGCACGCTGAATAGGCCGGAGCTGAAGCAGTTCCGCCCTTGTAGAGGTCGCTCTCCGCCGTACAGGTCGCGTCTCGAAACTGGATCCAGAGGCGTTGCGCCACTTTCAGTTGTTGGAGTTGATCCGGCTGCAGCACCTTTGATATCCGGCTGTACGTCTGGTTTAGTCGGCTATCGGCAGCTTTGTATGCTCTATCAAAGCAATTTTCGATGGCTAAGGTCACCGCCACGTTCCGGCACGGCGCGTTTGCGGAGTTCATGTGCTGAGCCCTGGCCACAGACCCGCAACAAATGAAACCTGCGAGCAAGAGCAGGAATGAGCGGAAAAGAATGATCATGGCCGCACGATAACAGACCCTCAGGGGTCATCTCGTGTACCAAGAATGAAAATGATGTGGTGAGCAAGTAGGTTTCTACGGCCATAACTCCGGTCGAATCTTACTTTGCAGCTTCAAAAGAGGACCGCGAAGCTCCTGCCTCACGCCGCCGCTATCCTCTGCACAAGGTCACGCTGCTCCCGCTGCGACTCCGCGCCGATCGTGAACGCATCCAGAACACCCGTCCCCAGCGCATAACGAATCGCCTCCGCCGGTCGGTCGCGCAGGTCGCCCTGGCCGAGAATCTTCATGCCCACAATGCCTTTGCCCTGCGCACGCATCTGCTTGAGGACATCGATCACCGTCGCCGGATCAGCATCCATGTGCGAGCCGATCGGATTCAACCGCACCAGGTCGACCTCAACCCATGGAGAAGCGGCAGCCGCACGCAGCGCCGGCAGGCTGTGGCAGGAAACGCCATGCGCGCGGATGGTGCCCTTCTGCTTCGCCTCCGACAGCACGTCCATCACGCCGCGGTAGCGCGTCGTCCAGTCACCCTCGGTCACGCAATGGACAAGCACCACATCGATATAGTCCACGCCCAGCTCTTTGCGAAAGCGATCAAGGTCGGCGCGCACGCCGGCGGGATCGCGCGTGTCCGTCTTCGTGAGCACCGTCACCTTATCGCGCGGCAGCTGCTTCAGCGCAGCAGCCACATACGGATGACTGCCGTAGGAGTCCGCCGAATCGAAGAACCGCAGCCCATTGTCGTGGTAGCCATCCACCAGCAGCCGCGTCAGCGGCGACATGCCCAGCTTCGTCTGATTGGAGCGGCCGCCGTAGCCAATGGTTCCCGTACCCATCGCCAGGCGGCTCGTGCGAATGCCCGTGCGGCCGAGGACGACCTCGTCATGCGCGGCAAACTTTTTAGAGAGTGGTTCCGGATCGACGAGCGCCGCGCGAGCGACAGGATTCTTGAGCAAAAATGCCGAACCGAGCGTGCGGGCGGAGCGGCGAAGGAAGTCTCTCCTCAGCATGGCGCGATCTCCTTGCACATACAATACGCCGCTCCGGCGAGAACGGAAAGTGCGAGAAAATTGATGTGGCCGCACACCCAGCGCGCATCGATCAGGAGGACGAAACAGAGGCAACTCAGCCCACAGGATCGCCTGTTCGTTCTCACCGGAGCCGGCGTATCCGCCGAAAGCGGCATCGCCACATTCCGCGGCTCAGGAGGCCTCTGGAACGGCTACCGCGTCGAAGAGGTCGCCACACCGGAAGCCTGGCACGCCGACCCGGAACTCGTCTGGCGCTTCTACTTCGGGCGGCGGAGCGATGGGCACCGCCGGCGGCGTCGGAGAAAGGTCGGCGCTCTGCGCTGCGGGGAACGGGTTCAGTGCCGCAGCCTGTTGCGGCGAGGCCGTGCTGGTCGCGTTGGCGGTGGCGTTGCTCGTAGCGTTGGGCGTGGAGGCTGCAACCATCTGCGGCGTCGGCTGCGGACAGCCGCAGTTGGACTGCTCGCGATCAACGACCTCATGCAGGCTGCCGTGCTCGAACAGCACGTGCTGATTGGGAGCACGGTGGTACGTCGCATCGCCAAAGCCCTCGTTGATCTGCAGAACCGGCGCGCGATCGCCGCGGTTCTCCACGCAGGTATCGCCTTCGCGAGTTACGCGCATGCGAAGGTCCAGCGTGCCGGGCGTGAGCAGCGTGAAGCACAGGTCGGGCGTCAGGATGGCGTCCTGCGGACGCGCGACGGAGCGAATCTCCATGGCGCCGCGGTCGAGCGCGAAGAGCAGGGATTCGCCGCTGCCGCTGCGGAAGAGGTGGAAGGCGCTGGTGGTGCAGACCTGGACGTCGCCACCGCGGTCGAGGTCGATCTGTGCGGTGTGGTCGTAGGCGGTGACGCTGGCGTTGGAGAGGAGGCGGGCGCGCGCGCCGGCGACTTCGAGGCCTCCCGAGAGTTTGGCGTCAGCGGTGGCAATGGAACCCATGGCCGTCTGCGCAGGCTGCTGCGCCCACAGTGCTGTGGTGCTGAATGCCACGATACTGAGCAGCTTGCGGTTCATGCGATCAGTTTAGACCTGAAAGCGAACGCAACGGACGCAAAGCTAAGCAAGGGTCTGCAATTGAGATGGCGATGAGTCCTGCGCGACTAAGGTTCCCTATATGCATGATCTACACCGGGTCGATGAGTAGTGGTTCGAGGTGCTTAGCACCACATGGCCAAGGCTGGCGTACTATTGCAGGAACAAAATTCCACCCAAAAGTATAAAGGGCGCAAATATGCGATTGATTCGACGACTACATCTTTCAGTGGGCATTATTTCTTCGGCTATATTCCTTTTCTCTTCATCATTTCTCCGAGCTTCTCCAATCTTCTTCATTGTGGGGACCGATGCTGACGCCGGATCAGCACAAGAAGTAAACGTAGCCGGTGACGCGGCGGCGGTATTTTTCCACGATGCTGAGAGCTATTATGCTTATCCGTCACTTGTCAGCTTGATCACCTTCGAATCTGCGCCGATCGGGAGCTTCAGCAGCCTTGCTGTTGCGCCCGGCGTTAGGATCACGGGCAAGGCGTGCTGTGGTTCGCATCAGTCGATTCTGAGCTCACCCGCGTCCCCCTTTGCTCCTGCGCTGGACGGCTTCAACATTTCTCAGAATGGCAGTAACTTCGTCGAATTGAATGGTGGCTCGGTGACTTTTCTGTTTTACACTCCAACAGACTTCTTCGGGGCTTACTTCATTGGTCTTCAGCAGAACTCCACAATCACCTTTTCAGATCAAAACAGTGAATCATTCACCGTCCCTGCTGCTGACCCGATTTACGGAGGGGTGACCTTTGCTGGATTCATCGATGGGGGAGCAACCATCTCAAAGATCACCGTGACTGCAGGATCGTCTTCTGGGGACGATCACTTCGGTCTGGACGAAGTGTTTTACGATGCTCAAGCCTCTCCAGTCCCTGAACCCTCCACCTTAACTATGTCATGTGTGCCTCTTTTCATGCTTGCGGGTATCTGCTGGCGACGGCGAAGCAATAGGTACCTGCATCAATAGGAAACCGTAGCCACTAATCGCAGGGCTGTGGTCCATGGAAGGTGTGGGCAGAACTAGAGTAGAACGGATTTATTGCTTAAGGAAGTTGGCAATAAGCTGCTTGCCGTGGTCGGTCAGCACGCTTTCCGGGTGGAATTGCACGCCTTCAATCGGCAGCGTGCGGTGGCGGAGGCCCATAATGGTCGATTCCCCGGAGACGCGCGCGGAGATCTCGAGGCTCTGCGGGAAGGTGTCCTCGGCCACGATCAGCGAGTGGTAGCGCGTGCAGGTCATCGGCTGCGGCAGGTCGCGGAAGATGGTGCGGCCATCATGCGCGACGACGCTGGTCTTGCCATGCATCAGCTTGTCCGCACGGACGACATCGCCGCCAAACGCAGCGCCAATGGCCTGGTGCCCAAGACAGACACCGAGCAGCGGGATCGGCTGCTCCTGCGCCGCGACGTGCTTGATCAGCGGTATCAGAATGCCCGCTTCCTGCGGTGTGCAGGGGCCGGGCGAAAGCAGGATGCGGTCGGGCTTCATGGCGACGACTTCTTCGGGCGTGACCTCGTCGTTGCGCTTGACGACGACCTCCGCGCCCAGCTCGCCCATGTACTGGACGAGGTTGTAGGTGAAGCTGTCGTAGTTGTCGAGCACGAAGACCATGTGTCCAGTTTACTCGCTGTGCGCGGCGGCTGGGGTTGACGATCGATCACCGATGCAATCGCCAGCAGCGCAAGCAGCGGGATGAGCCAGACGACGCGGCTCTGGTAGCGACCATCGACGTCGGAGAGGATGCCGGTGAGGGCCGCGTTGCAGACGATGGTGGGGATGACGATCGCTGTGAGGGCGATGAGGCGCGGGTTGCGACGCCACAGCAGCATGATAGCGATGACGGGAAGCGAGAGGACGACCGCCCAGAAGTGGATGTTCGAGAAGAGCGCCTCTGGCAACGCGCTATGCGCTTCGCGGCTTAGGGCATAGTGGGCGGAGGCGCCGGGCAGGGGGTCGTCGATGGCGCTTTCCACCCATGGATCGGCGTCGAAATCGTTGACGTCGAAGTTGGTGAGCTGCAGCCACGCGTTGTCCAGCGAACGGGCGACCTGCTCCCGAGGGTAGGCGCGGATCGTGGCGAGGACGAGTGGCATCTCCTCGCGTCGCAGCTGCTGCTGTTGAGCAGGCGAGGAGATGGACCAGATGCTGGAGTCCGACCAGAGGAAGTCGTCGTCGTTATGCGGAAGGTTGGCGACGTGATCGCATAGGACCCAGTGCAGCGCGGGACAGTGCTGTTGCAGATAGACGCGAGCAGGACCGTCGGCGAGGACGCGCGCCATCAGGTACGGCGGACGCCGGACGTCGAGCGTTGGCTGACCGTAGAGATAGGCATTGAGCACGATCTGTGCGGCGGTCGCGATCACGAGAATCGCCAGCACTTCGGCAACACCGCGCGCGTGGCGACGAAATGAAGAGCGCGCGAGCAGCAGCAACAGGGCCGCGCAGATCATCGCCCCGAGCATAAGGTGCGTGACGTGTGACGCGACCGCCCAGCAGGCGACGAGCGCCACAACCAAGCGTTCGCGTCTGGAGAGTGTCTCGCGCGCGAAAACCAGCAGGAAGATGCCGAGGTAAAGCAGAGGGCCCAGGATGTCGGGCATGATGAGGCTGGCGTACCAGCTCGCACTGGTAACCACGGCGAGCACGGCAGTGATGGCGAGATAGACCGGAACTATGCGTCGCGGCGTGACGGAGCGCACAACAAGCCAGAGCATCGACGCAGTGAGCAGCGCGTGGAGACCGATGATCGGCCAAGGGTTGCCGCGCCAGTGAAAAGGAAAGATTCCCAGCGCATAGACCAGCGACCTTATGCCGTATTCATGCACGAAACGGTGCATGAATACGGCCCGGGCGACCCCTCCGCCGTCGCCGATATAACTGAGCGAATCCGGGAAAAGAAGCGGGTAGCGGTTGTAAATCGCCGGCCAACAGAGCATGAGCGCGCCGGCAAGAATAGCGAGGGCGCGTTTGGCGTGACGTCGTCTCCCGCTTTCGTGCATGGGGCGGAGGATAACAGAAGGTTTCAACATCGGCAGATCGCCGAAAATATCCGCAGCCGATTACCACAACATGCAAAAATGATTCATTCATCAACAAGAGGTACGCGGGTGCACATCCATTCAACCGCCTCATGGCCCGCGCGCGAAGATCGCCGGGCTGCACTGGTCTGGCTAGCCCTCTTCTGGATCTTCGTGGGCGTCGGATTCGGTTTCGATCTGCACAACTACATCCATGAGCATCCGGCCGTACCCAAAATTGTCCACGTCCATGCCATCGCGACCACGCTTTGGCTACTCACTGCCACCGCGCTTGTGCTCATGGTCGAAAGCGGCAACGTCAGCCTGCATCGGCGTCTTGGCTGGTTCGCCGCGGGTTACGCTGCTCTTGTCGTTGTGATCGCCCCCTGGTCCGAACTCAGCTGGCAGGCCCTGAACCTGCAGACTCCAGGCACGCTGCCTCCGGAGTTCCTTTCCATAGCCTTCAGCGGAGTCATTTGCATGGCCGTGCTGCTGCCCTGGGGCGTGCTCATACGCCGCAACTCGGCCGCACATCGGCGCGTGCTCATTCTGGCCACCATCTGTATCAGCGATGCGGGCTTCGCCCGGATGGTGGGGCTCTTTCGGCCCGCCCCAACTACCTTTCTCGGAACCTACTTCTTTTACGAGGGCGGCACTCTGCTCCTCATCCTCCTCATGTTTCTGTGGGACTGGAAACGCGACCGGGTGATGAAGCAGTTCCTGGGAGCAGCTTCCCTCTTTGCTGCCGTGAGCCTGATCGCCACAGGCCTTTACTTCAATGAGACCTGGAAATCGATCTCACACGCGTGGCTGGTGGGCTGGTCGCGGCACATGTTGTAACGCAGGAGATCGGCGCCGACCACATCCCGGCGTGTCTACAGCATCCGTCTCGCCCCTCTTGCTGGGAGCCGCAGGGCGGGATAATCTCGGGGTGAATCCTTCGCCCCCGGAACCTATGAAGCGCCATGTCCTGATCTACGGTTTGGTCGGTGGTCTGCTGGTGACTCTGCTCCAGTGGATGCAGTACCGGTTCCTGGTCATCGACTACTCGATCGAGATTTACAGCGGCCTGCTCGCGGTGACGTTTGCCGCAGTCGGGATCTGGCTGGGGCTGAAGCTTACAGGGAAACGCGAGACGGTGATCGTGAAGGAAGTCCCCGTGCCCGCCCCCGGCGGAGAGGACTTCGTTCCCGACGAGAAGAAGCGCGAGGACCTCGGCATCACGCCCCGCGAGTTCGAGATTCTGGAGCTGATTGCGCAGGGGATGAGCAACCGCGAGATCGCCGAGAAGCTGTTCGTGAGCGAGAACACGGTCAAGACACACTCGAGCCGGGTGCTCGGCAAGCTCGGCGCGCGGCGGCGGACGCAGGCGGTCCAGTTAGGCAAGGAGCTGGGGCTGCTGCCGTAAATCGTCATCCAAACGCATGATTTTGTGCCGTGAAGGCCAAAATCACCCGAAAGGATGACGACAGCCAGTGCGCCCGGCGGGGTATGGTTCGACAGCGTTCACATTCGTTTGGGAGGATTTGGAAATGAAAAGGACTGTACTGATCTTTGGGCTGATTTCGGGCGTGATCTCGTCGCTGCTGATGATCGCAACCGTGCCGTTCCTGCACAAGCTCGGCAATGACAAGGGTTTCATCGTCGGCTACGCGGCCATTGTGGCCTCATTCCTGCTGGTATTCTTCGGCATCCGCTCGTATCGCGACAACGTAGGCGGCGGGCAGATTACGTTCGGCAGGGCGTTCTCGATCGGGATCCTGATTACGCTGATTTCGTGTGTGTTCTATGTGGTCACCTGGGAGATTGTTTACTTCAACTTCCTGCCCGGCTTCATGGACAGCTATTGGGCCCATGCGATTGAGAAGGTCAAGGCTTCGGGAAAGAGTGCCGCAGACATACAGGCGCAGATCGATGCCCTGAAGAAGTCCCAGGCCTCGTACCAGAATCCGTTGGTCAATTCGGCGATGACATTCATTGAGCCGTTTCCGGTCGGGCTGGTGATTACGCTGATCTCGGCTGCGGTGCTGAGGAAGAAGGCGGGAGCACAGGCCGCAGCGGCCGTGGAAGCGACCTCGTAAACCCGAGGCCCGCAGGCAACTGAGTGGGGCTGGATGCGGGTCTTACCGGATATGTTTCTGACCAGTCCAAAACGAGCGCAACACTTTGCGGCGATGGTGATGATCGGCGATGGCGTAATGGCCCTCGTGTGTCCCCGAACCGACGCCAGAGCGTGGAAGAAGGGGCCGAAGTGGTGGTGCGAGCTGATGGAAGAGTTCGCCCGCCGGCCGGGGCTCACGCGTGCCGTGGGTGCAGCGCAGATCGCCGCAGGCGTGTGGTGGGCGCTGAAGCAGGACGAAGCTGAGTAGGTTGTCGCCGGTTGGAGGAGAACGGGCAACGACCGAAGCAGATCCCTGCGAGATGACAATACTTCGATTTACAACAAGTGGGCTCGTATGCGTGACACTCAGTTCCTCAAATGTATTTGGTCGAATGTCCTTCCTCTTATTAGCCCTTCTAGGATCTCTGTTACGGACGCGCCTGGACTTTCAGGATAACGGATATAGAATGCGGTAACTTGATTCACTAATGTTCCAGTTGTAAGCGACTGGGGAAACCGGCCAAAACATTGGTTCCCATAATCGTCGGGTGCTTTTGCCTTTTCGCCAAGCAAGAAAAAACCTGACTCGCAGCCCTCACGTTTCCCGTAGAGCGCGCCCCAGATCCAACCTTCCACAAAGGTCGTCCGTTCGGCTTGGCCCCACTTCAGCCACTGCTGCCTGTCTATATCGCGGGGCGTAAGTGCATGGCAACGCGCGGACACAAACAATAAGCATAAAGTTGCGAATATTGCTCTCAAAACAATCCGATTCATCATTGGCTCAAAGAGCTCCGTTTGATTGTCGTAAAGCTGAGATTGCGTTTAGGCTCCGCGAGCACGTTCGATCGCACGGACGACTGCCTTCGCCTTGTTGCCGCACTCCTCAAATTCCTTCTGCGGGACGGAGTCGGCGACGATGCCCGCGCCGGCTTGGATGTAGCCCTTATCGCCATCCATGTAGAGCGTGCGGATGGCAATGCAGGAGTCCAGATTCCCGGAGAAGTCCGCATAGAAGATAGAGCCGCCGTAGACGCCGCGCCGCGCGGGCTCGAGCTCTTCGATGATCTCCATCGCCCGAATCTTGGGCGCGCCGGATAGCGTGCCCGCCGGAAAGCACGCGCGGAAGGCGTCGATGGGCGCGAGCTCCTTCTTGAGCGTGCCCTCAATCCGCGACACCAGATGCATGACGTGCGAGTAGCGCTCGACGAACATCAGGTCCTTGACCTTGACGGAGCCGAACTCGGACACGCGTCCCACGTCGTTGCGGCCGAGATCGACCAGCATGATGTGCTCGGCAACTTCCTTTGCATCGGCGCGGAGGTCCTCTTCGAGCGCACGATCGGCAGCCTCGTCGGCGCCGCGGGCGCGAGTGCCGGCGATGGGGCGGTACTCGACACGTCCGCCCTCGGGTGTTTGGACGACACGGACGAGGAGCTCTGGCGACGAGCCGACAATGTGCGCTACGGACGCGGCCCCCGAAGACTTTTTGCTGCGCATGTCCTTGCTCGCTGGGCCCTGAACCCTGGACCCTGACCGCTGTTCCAGCCCGAAGCGCAGGAAGTACATATACGGCGATGGATTGACGATGCGCAGCGAGCGATAGACCTCGAACGCGTCGACACCCGGCTTGCAGTCAAAGCGCTGCGAGAGAACGCACTGGAAGATGTCGCCGGCGGCGATGTATTCCTTCGTCTTTTCTACGGCGCGAAGGAAGTCGGCGCCCCGGGTGCGGGCCTTGAGCGTCAGTGCGCCGGAGATCTTGCGCGAGGCCGGCTTCGGCACGGCGGCATTGAGCTTCCGCTCCATGCGGTCGAGGCGCTTGAGCGCGTCTTTGTAGCCGGCGGCATTAGCGGGACCGCGTGTGCCCACCGTGATGATGATGTGGATGGCCTTTTTCACGTGGTCGAAGGCGAGCACCTCGTCGAAGAACATGAGGAAGGCGTCGGGAACCCCGAGTTCGTCGGCGGCAGTTTCGGGCAGCGTCTCGATCCGGCGCACGACGTCATACGCGAAGAAGCCGACCGCGCCGGCGGTGAACGGCGGCAGTCCCGGAAGCCGCGCTGGCGTTTCGCCGTCGAGCGCTGCTTTCAACTCCGCGAAGATATCCGCGGTTATCGTCTTGCGCGAGCGCCCCTGCTCGAGCGTCACCTGGCCGTTGCGGGCGATCATGCGCTTGTACGGGCGGATGCCGATGAAGGTGTAGCGGCCAACATGCTCGCCGCCTTCGACCGACTCGAGCAGGAAGGCTTCGGGCTCTTTGGCGGCGACGCGCAGGAAAGCGGAGACGGGGGTCTCTAAATCTGCCGCGATTGTCCGATATACGGGAACGAGCGTGTGCGTGCGCGCGAGCTTCTGGAATTCGCGGAGAGCCGGAGTTGTGGGGGAGTTGGAAGGCATCGTACCTGATGTTGAGGATACAACGGAGGCACGAAGAAGGACTAAAAATGGGCCCAACTTGCGCACAGTTGAAGCCACTTGCGCAAGTCCCCTTTTGGTGTTCCAAGTACATGATTTTGGGCGTCCAAATACCTTGCGAGTGCCGTTTCGGCGGGCCTATACTCGGCGGGTTTGGTCACAGACCGGCCTGACCAAGTGCTGCTCCGCAAAAAGGGGCTATGCTGTTCTGCAGAGTTTCTGAACTTCGAAAGTCTGGAGGGACATGCGCGATGGCCGGAGAGTCGCTGATACCAGCAACTGAGAGGAACAGAAACACCATGTTGAGCACGCTCACAATCGAGCAGGAAACAAACCCGTGGGAAGCACAAGCTTCCCGTTTTGACGAAGCAGCAACGCGCCTGAACCTGGACGCGGGCATCTGGAAAGTGCTGCGCTATCCCACCCGGGAAATCATCGTACACATCCCCGTCGGCATGGATGACGGCTCCATTGAAGTCTTCACCGGCTATCGCGTGCAGCACTCCATGGCGCGCGGGCCGGGCAAAGGCGGCATCCGCTACGCCCCCGATGTCACGCTCGACGAGGTTCGCGCGCTGGCTAGCTGGATGACCTGGAAGTGCGCGGTCGTCAACATACCGTTCGGCGGCGCAAAGGGCGGCGTGATCTGCGACCCCAAGAAGATGTCGCAGGGCGAGCTGGAACGCATGACGCGGCGCTATACCGCGGAGCTGATCGAATTCATCGGGCCGGAGAAGGACGTTCCCGCTCCCGACATGAACACCAACGAACAGACCATGGCCTGGATCATGGACACCTACTCGATGCACATGCGGCAGACCGTAACTTCAGTCGTCACCGGCAAACCCATCAACATGGGCGGATCGCGCGGACGGCGCGAGGCCACGGGGCGCGGCGTCAGCATTGTGTGCGACGAGGCGATGAAGCACCTCGGCATGTCCATCGAGGGCTGCCGGGTGATCGTGCAGGGCTTCGGCAACGTGGGTTCGAACACCGCCAAGCTGATGTGGGACAAGGGCTACAAGATTATCGGCATCGGCGAGTACGACGGCGCGCTGTACAACCCCAACGGCATCGATATCGGCGCGCTGCTGGAGTACAAAGCGAAGCATGGCACCATCCACGGCTTCACCGAAGCCGAATCCGCCGACAAGGATGATCTGCTGGAGCGCCCATGCGAAATCCTGATCCCCGCCGCGACCGAGAACGTCATCACCAGCCGCAACGCCGAGCGCATCCGCGCGAAGGTGCTCTGCGAAGGCGCGAACGGACCGACAACCACTGTCGCCGATGAAATCCTCTCCGACAAGCGCGTCTTCATCATCCCCGACATCCTCGCCAACGCCGGCGGCGTGACCGCGAGCTACTTCGAGTGGGTGCAGGACCGCATGGGCTACTTCTGGACCGAGTCGGAAGTAAACCAGCGCCTCGAACGCATCATGATCGACAGCTTCGACGACGTGATCAAGTACGCGCAAACGCACAAGGTCAACAACCGCATCGCCGCTTACATGCTGGCCATCGACCGCGTGGCGTATACGACCAAGCAGCGTGGAATGTACGCGTAAGGCAGAGAACAGCCAACAGGGAACAGGGAACAGGGAACAGGGAACAGTTGGAGCTAGTGGGTAGCTTTACTGTTGGCTGTTCCCTGTTCGCAGTTGGCTGCTCCTACAGGTGTGCCGTCATCTGGATGGTCTGCGTTACCGTCAGCGGCGACTGGCCCGTCGATGCGCCCGTCACTGTAAAGGTGTAGTTGCCGGGGTAGACGCCGAGATCCGTGCAGTGGCCGCACCCCGAGATTGGGGGCAAAATAGCGAGGGCCAGCGTGAGCAGCGCGGCGGGGATGAACTTGCGGCGGCGGCGTATCAGCAGCACCAGCGTGCTTGCGCCGATAAGGCCCAGCCATGTGTTCGATCCACTGGAGACAAAGTAAGGCGCATTGCTGTTGCAATCGTGGGGCGCGGACGCGGACACGGCGAGAAGCGTCGATCCGCTGCCCGCTGGTATCGTCGCAGTGCCAAACGTGCATGTCGCCTCACGCGGCAGGTTGGCGCACGACAGCGCGACCGGCTGCGCGAAGCCGTTGAGCGCCGTCACCGTGACCAGCACGTTGGCGTAGTTGCCAATCGGCACGGAGATCGGATTCGGCGTAATCGTCAGCGTGAAACTGCCCGGAACCACCACGTTGACGGTCTGCACCAGATTGCCAAAGCTCGGCGAGAAGACGTCGCCGACAGAATCAGGGCCCCCGCTGTATGTCGCCACGATGGTGTGAGACCCGGCCGTCAGGCTGGAAGTCGTGAAGCTGGCCGTGTTCTGGCTGGACAGCTGCACTGTGGCGGCGGCGACCCCGTCCACGGTAAAGCTCACGCTGGGGGCAGGAAGAGCGGTGCCGACAGGCGTGCCGGAACTCACCAGCGCGGTGAACGTGACGCTCTGCCCTACCGATGACGGATTGACGCTCGACGTCAGGATCGTGGTCGTCGCAACCGGCCGCGGAGCAATCACCTGCACCAGCACCGGTGTCGTGGAGGGTTTGAAGTTCGGTGTGCCGGCGTAGATCGCTGTGATGTTGTGCGGTCCGAGGGCCAGGGTGGACGTCGTGAGTGTCACAACACCGGAAGCGTTGAAGTTGCCCGAGCCCAGCAGCGTTGTGCCATCGAAGAAGGAGACTGAGCCGATGGGTGTGGCGAACGGCGCAGAGAAGGTGGCGGTGAGCGTGACGTTCTGCCCCAAGGTGGCCGGATTGGCGGAAGAAACAAGAGTGCCCTGCGTGTCGGAGGGGAGAACAACGACGGTGTAATAGGGCGAGGTGGAAGGCAGGTAGAACTGGTTGCCGGAGTACGACGAACTGAGAGCATAGGCACCGACGGGGTAACCCGCGCCGGTCGTCGGCGGACAGGTTTGCGTGATGCCGGTAATGAACGGCAGCGTGCACACAACCTGCCCGTTGATGTAGAAGCTCAGCGTGCCGCCGTCGAGCAGCGCCGTATCGGAAGGGTTAAGCGGCGTTGCGAACCCTTTAGCGATATTGCCGATGATGTCCCCATAAATGATGGGTGTGACGACATTGGTAATGTAGGTCTGGCTGGGCAGCAGGGTGACGGTCAGGGTGCCCGCAAGTGTCAGGGGGCTGTAGGTCGCGTCGCCGCTGTAGACCGCGGAGAGTGTGTGCGTGCCGACCGCATAGGTGGGTGCGTTGACTGCATAGGTGGCCGTTCCGGTCGCGTCTACCGTAACGGGTGTGCCGACCACTACGCCGTCGATCGAGAACGTGACGGTGCCCGTCGGTACGGCGCCACCCGACGGGGGCGTAAGCGCAGCCGTAGGTGTGAACGCGCGGCCGTAGCCGGGGCTAGTAGGCGTGGCCGTCAGCGTGCCGGTGAGGGTGGTGGTCAGCGAGGACTTGAGCAGCACGGTGATGCCGCCAGTGTTGACCTCGGCGTTCGAGGCCAGCGTGCCGCGGTTAATGGCTGGGTTCGAGAAGACGGCGCCGCCGTTCGCCGTAACGATCACGTTGTGCGCGTTGACGAGATCTACCGCGATGCCGTTGATGCCCATCCCGGCGAGGTAATGCTGTTCCGCCCCAAAGGTGCGCGCGCGGCCGCCGCCGGGCAGCACGCTGACGATGTAGCCGTCGCTGAGGATCAGGTCAGGGTTCAAGTCGGCATCGATCTCCGCGATAGCGGCCTCATAGTAATTGCGTGTGGTGGTCAGGACCGTCGGAGCCGTAAAGGTGCCGTCGCCATTGCCCCAGTAGATATAGATCTGGTTCGGCGTTGCGCTGCTGGGATGCGCGGGATCGGCCGCGAGGTTGTGGTAAATGGCGATCAGGTCGCCGAAGTTATCGCCGTCGAGATCGACGAAAAGCAGCGCGGACGGGAAGAGCCCGCTGGACGGAAGGTTGCCGAAAGCATCGGGCACAGCAATGCCCGCGGGAGCAGGCAGCACGGTGGGCGCGAGGAACGCACCGCTGCCATCATTACGGTAGAGGTAGAGACTGCCGTTCAACTCGCAAACGATGTCGAACTTGCTGACGTTGGCGCTGCCGATGGCGACGTACCCAGGCGCAAGCAGGTTGTAAGGTGATCCGGTCGGGTTGGCGTTGAAGATGCTTCCCGGCACGGTCGCGCGGGAGGCCGTGACGAATTCACCGCACGCTGTGGTGTCGAAGCTCAGGATGTGGATGACGCCATCGCCCTTGAACGTGGCGAAGCTGGAGTCGCCGATGTGATTGCTGCCGGAAGGATCGGCGATAACCGGCGCGGTGAATGTGCCGTCGCCGTTGCCGAAGTACATCGTGATGCCTTCACCTCCGGCAAACGGCGGCTTGCCGTTTTTGGTAACGGCGAGGTCGAGCACCGCGTCATTATCGAGGTAGCCGGTCAGGATCGACGACCACAGGGTCCGCGCGCTGTTGGTCTGGGCCCCGGCAGCCGGCCAAGGCGGTGTGGTGACGGCAAAGCCGCCCTGCGCGTCGCCCGTGAGCACCTGGAACTGCGGAATACCGGTGGCGACGGCAGCGTCCACGTTGCCCTGGCCACGAGAGCTGCCGTGAAAGCGGCCCAGAGTCAACGCATAGGCCGGCTGCCCGGAGGAGTAGGAGCGCGAGGTCTGGAAGCTGCCATCCGCGTTGCCGTAGAGGACGGCAATGCCTTCGGGGGAGTCAAGCGCGAGGTCGAGATGGCCGTCACCGTTGAAGTCGGCGAGCGCATAGCTGGAGCGGCCGGGGCCGGCGTTGTAGATGCCGAGCAACTTGTAGTTGAAGCCACCCTGACCGAGCAGCACGCTGACGCCCGCCGGAGTAGCGGTGATGATCTCGGGGATGTGGTCGCCGTTCAGGTCAGCGATGGCGATGATCTGACCGCCGTTGGCGGTGGTGCCATCCTGTGCGCCGGTGAGCGCGATAGGCGTGGAGGAGAAGCCCGTAGCCGTGCCCCTAAAGAAGGAGAGCGCGCCGTTCGCGCCTTCAACAACGAGGTCGGCGATACCGTCCCCATCAACGTCCGCTACCAGCATCGAATAGATACCACCGCGAAGCGTGTAGTTTTTGCCAGTAGAGAAAGATCCGTCGCCATTGCCGGGGTGAAGCGTAAGAACGTGATTGGTTGTACCCAGGGTGAGGACATCGGTGTTTGCGTCGCCGTTGAAATCGCCCACGATGAAGGGTCCGGGCCCGTCCGGCAGCGGCAAGACCATGACGATCTGACCGGTGCCCTGCAACATGTACAGATAGCCGTTGGCTACTTCCTCGCACAGGATACCGAGGTTGCCATTAGGCGCCGTGACGCTGGTGTTGTATGGAAAGGACGCGATCGGGCCGGGGATCGCGGGCTTTGTACCGACAATATTGAAGCCGAATCCTATAAAGCCGACAACCGGACCGCCGTTGACGGTGAGATCCATGACTGTAGGCTGGGCGGGACGGTTGGAAAGCGTTGCAGCGTAGTACTTATTCTGGAGTGGATTGAGAAATGCTGCCGTGCATACAACAGGGTTTACCGCCGCTGGGTCGCAGAGAAGATCGTCTCCCCTCGTAAAGGAGCCATCACCAACACCGCGCAGAACATGGCAGCCTGTGGATACACCGTTTATTCCGGGATCGCAGAAGAGCAGGTCAGCCGGCAAGTGTGCGGGCAGCGACCCTCCGGCAGATACGCTGACCGGCCAGTTGCCCGTGGGAATGACGGCAGGTTGCATGGACTGGGCGTTCGCACCGGCTGCCGCGGCGACCGCGCCGAGCAGGGTCATGAAGAGCGTGCGAAGCGGGCGGCGAAAACTCATAGGGACCCAATTGTGACGAAGTTGACCTGAAGGTATCCGCTTGCGTGCCGGATGTAAATAGGTGCGGCGGACGGCAGACGTCACCAAGGTTCCCGCTGTGTCAAAATGCTAATGTTGGCTGACGGGCCGCCTGTGAACCTTCCGAACTACATCACGTTAAGCCGGATCGCAAGCGTTCCGCTGTTTATCTGGGCGCTTTCGTCCCGGTTTCCGGTGCATGGAGCGCATGGCGAACAGGAAGTCCTGGCCTCGACCATCTTCATTCTCGCGTCGATTACGGACGGCGTGGACGGATATCTGGCGCGGCGGCGCGGGCAGATTACCACTTTGGGCATCCTGCTCGACCCGCTGGCCGACAAGCTGATGGTCGCCGCGGCCTACATCGCGCTGGTCGCCTATACGCCTGGCATCGTGCCACCCTGGATCGCCGTGCTGGTGATCGGGCGCGAGTTCCTGGTGAGCGGATTGCGGTCGATCGCCGCCAGCGAAGGCTTCACCATCGAGGCCAGCGAGATCGGCAAGCTCAAGACCGTCATCCAGATCGTGTCCGTGGTGGCAGCCATCCTTGCGCATCGCTGGGACTACTGGCTGATGGGGTGGTACCAGTTTCCGGTGCGGCTGACGGCCGTCGTGGCCATCTACTGGATGACCACCGTGTCGATCATCTCGGCCGTAGACTACTTTGTCGGCTTCTGGAAGAAGATCGACCACGCGTCCGGACGGCGGAGACGCCGCAGCTCGATACTAAGCCGGAAGAAGCGCGAAATCAGACCCACGGCCTGACACCATGCAATAAGAAACGCCCCGGCAACTGCCGGGGCGTTCTGGTTTCAACGGGATGCCCTTACGCGTGAGCGCCGTGGCTGTTGCCGGTGGCGTTGTGGCGATGGACGAAGTGGTACGGCGGCCAGGGGCCCGAAAGCTGCATCGCGCAGTCCTTCAACTGCAGCGAGGCCGTGCTGTACTTGTTCTGGTAGCGCTCAATGGTCTTCTTCTCGACCAGGTGCGCGATATCGAGCAGCATCTTGCCCGAGTCGGTGCGCTTGCAGGTGATCTCTTCAGCGACCGGGAGGAACATGCGATGCATCTGCACCGAAAGAGCGCGGGCGCGCGACTGGCGCTCACGCTGGCGGCTGGCCGTTTCCCTCAGGTTCGAGAGGTACTGCTGGCCGGTGCCGGTCTGGGGGCGGTAGTCGGCATCGCGAGGAGCCGGAACAACATCGTCGACCAGGACCTTGAGGTGCATCTCGGCCATGCCGCGCAAACGCTCGACGTTGGCCATGAAATGACGCTGGTTGGAACGAACGGAGCGGCGCAGCGCGTCGTCGTCGTCGAAAGTAGTACCGAAGCGGAAGGGTAATACGGTGGATTGAGCGAAGCAGCCTGAGACGACGCGAGCGTGGTCGCGGGCGGCAGTTTGTGCGGCGGCGCCGGTCATGCGGGCGGCGTCTTCGGGCAGATGCTCGGAAACGACGACGGCAAGGTCGGCGGCTGGGAAGAGGAAGGTCTGATTTCCGAAAAGGCCGGTTACTCCTGTGAGGGGCATCGGGCGGCGGTGGCGGGAGAGCTCAGAGAAGGCGTTACGTTCTGCAATACAGTAGGCATACCATGCCATAGTCGAATCGCTCCATGACGCACTGGGAGTCTTTGCTCCCGAATTTACTGGGTACTTCTGATACCTGGACGTCGAATTCCGAACGAGCGCAAACCTACCTGGCGCGTGACCTGAAAACTGTGCACTGTACCGATGGCGAAACGGATAGTAAGCCTATCTTTGTACGTTTGGCAACCATTTCTATGGGGTACTTCCTGCTTTTGCCGGTACTGCTGTTTACACAATCGTTTACGTAACGGGAAAATGTACTGAACTGCACCAACCGCGCCGCGCCGACCGGGTATCGTTCACCCTCCCGAATACCTCAGGACAGGCCTGCAGACGGCCCTTATGAGAGGCCCTTCGGCGCAATTTGGAGTGTTCAGCCGCCGGCTGCTGATAGACTAAGGAGATGCGCGGCGGTGGGCTGCGGCGACATTTCGAGCAGTAATTAGAAGGACGGACCGATTCGTGGATAACGCGACTAAGCGTGAGTTGAAGAAGCCAGACCAATTTATTAGCATGACCGAGCACGGGATCTCGTGGGTCGACAAGAATCGTCGCTCCGCGATCATTGCCGGCGTCGTTGTGGTGCTCGTGATCCTTGCCGCCGTCGGCGGTTTTGCGCTTTACAGCCACCGCTCCGACCAGGCCAGCGCGGCGTTGGGCGAGGCGATGCACACCTACCAGACGCCCATCGCGATGCCCGGCCAGCAAGTGCCTCCCGGGATGAAGACGTTCACCAGCGTGAAGGAACGCGCTCAGGCCGCCAACCCCCAATTCATCGCCGTGGCCGACAAGTACAGCATGACCAAGGACGGCGTGGTGGCGCGCTACTTCGCTGGCCTCACCTATATGGAAGAAGGCCAGAACCAGCCGGCAGAGGACTCGCTGAAGAAGGTTGCGGACTCGTGGAACGGTGACCTGTCCGCACTGGGCAAGCTCGCGCTCGCACAGCTCTATCGTGGAACCGGACGCGAGTTTCAGGCCGTCTCCCTGTACCAGGAGTTGGCCAAGGGCAATGCAAACACGGTGCCTCCGGGCATGGCGCAGATCCAGCTCGCGGAGATGTACGAGTCGCAGGGCAAGGTCGACGAAGCGAAGAAGATCTATGCGCAGCTGAAGGACAAGGACAAGGACGCCAAAGGCAAGCCCGGTCCTATCGGAGCGCTCGCCGCGGAGAAGCTGAACCCGCAGGCGGCAGCTGGTCCCGGACCGCAGTAAAGCAGAACGTAAAGTGTAGAGAATGCAGAAAGGGCCACCGCGAGGTGGCCCTTTCTGCTGTTCCAAACTTGTACTGCTGATGTTGCTTTTGATTGTCAGTTCGGGCTTGCGGGTTCCGAATCCGAGCACCACCGTACTCTCTACGCTCTACTCCTCTACGCTCTACACTCTGCCCCGCTACGGGTGCCTCGTGTCATCGTTCAGCCCATAAGCCGTGGACTGCGTGCTGATGTGCTGCGAATAAGCAGCCTGGGGCGTGCGCAGGTTCGAGACCGTCGTCCACTGGTCGGGCTTGCGGGAAGGATCGCGGGGCGGCGGCATCCACAGCGGCAGGTCCATGCAGAGGTACGACGACATGGCCTGGGCATGCGGCTCGTAGAGCAGGCGGATGGCGGCCAGCCGGGCGCGAGTGTCGTCCGCTGCGCACAGTACGAGGCCGGTGGGCGCGAGCAGCTCGCACAGATGGCCGAACTCGGTGTCCGGAAGTCGCTGCGGGGGCGACTCGCGCAGGCGCTTCTCGTCGGCTTCGAGATGAAAGACGTGCCCGAGGTCGACCAGCGTATGGCGGGCGATGGCGAACGTGAGCTGGGCCTGCCGGGTGCTGGGGCCTTCTATCGTCGTGATGAGCAGGGCGCAGGCATCAAGGATCGCCGTAATCGCGGAGAGCCACGACTGGTTGTCGTGCTGCGAGCGGTAGTAGCAGAGGATCGGGTACGAGATGTGCGACTCGAGCATCTCGGCGGACCAACGCTCCCACTCGACGAGCAGCTCGGTCAGAGCCTCGTGGCCGCCCTCGAAACCATGGCGCAGCAGCAGTTCCCCGGCGGTCGGCGGCGACCCCGCCCGGGCGTCCAGCAGAGCCACGGCCACTTCGCGGCGCGAAAACGTCGTATAGAGCAGCGGCACATAGCCGATGACCAAGGCCACAAACCCCAGCCCGACGCCCGCTTCGATCACCACCAGCACCCGCGAGTTGAGCGTAAGCGGCGTGACGTCGCCAATACCGAGGGTAAACAGCGTCGTTCCACTCAGATACAGGCACTCGCGTACGCGGGCAAACTTCGCGGCCGGCTCGAGGGTGTCGTGAAGCGGCGAGCCCAGGCCGTAGAACATCAGGCCGAAGGCGATGATCAGCAACAGCGCCCAGAGGCCAATGAGCAGAAGCAGCGAGAGCGGGCCGTAGAAGCTGTAGGCCTGGTCGCGCAATTTCTGTTTACGGAAGAGCGAGGAAACAGCACGCCAGGGAATCCAGGTGACGGAGAGGAAGAGACGCGTGATGCGCAGGCGTCCCGCCGGGCGCCGTGGAAGAATGATCGTTTGAAACGCGTCCAGCAGGACGACGACAACAAAAAACAGGCCGATAAAAAATGGAGCCGTATGTGTCATGTCTATGACTTTACTTCCTTCGGCGGGGGCGTATAGTCAGTTGCAAAGTTTCGGCTCGCATCACGACTTTTTGTTGTGTCCGTCTAACAAATTGGACTATGCTGCCGTGAATTCAATTCTGTTGATCACGGCTCCCCCACGCAGGATTGCGGAAGCACTCAAACGACGTTCGGGCCGAGGTGTCCCTATGAAGCAGCGGGTTCTGGTAGTCGACGACGATAAACTTGTGGCCGATACGTTGAGCCTCATTTTCAAGGCCAACGGCTTCGAAGCCGAGGCGTGCTACTCGGCCGCCGAAGGCCTGGAACGCGCCCGCACATACGACCCTGAACTCCTGCTGTGCGATGTGACGATGCCCGAAACGACCGGCCTGGAGCTTGCCGCCAAGATCGACCGCGAGATGCCGGAGTGCAGGATACTGATGCTGACGGCGTACTCCACCAACCTGGTGAGGGTGGACGAACAGGCGCAAAAGATGAGTCGGCCTTTAAGCGTCCTGAGCAAACCCTGCCGCCCGGAAGACCTGCTCCGCCACGCCGGTGAGCTGCTGAAGACGGCGTAAACTCGAAATTACGATGGCGCATTCAGACGATGTCCCCTCCGCCGCGGACATCTTTCTCAAACGAAAAACTGTGAGCAGGCGCAGGCCGTCGCCCGCTACATCCGGGCCGGCGATGCCGGGGTTGTTCGACGCTATGGAAGCGCCACAGCCCGAGGCGAAGACTGTCGTGCGCGCAGTCGTTGCCGAGGTGCAGGCGGTTGTTGAGGCACCGCCCGTAGACCCGGCGAAGGTGTGGACGGTGGGCGCACTGGTGCGCGAGGTACGCGGACTGATCGAGAGCCGCTACGCGCGGATCACGGTCGAGGGCGAAATTTCAAACTGGAGGCCTGCCGCGAGCGGCCACTGCTACTTCACGCTGAAAGACGGAGCGGCGCAGCTTTCGGTCGTCATGTTCCGGCGCGAAGCGGCCCTGATGCGCTTCAAGCCGAAGGATGGCGACGCCGTGCGGCTGCGCGGGCAGGTCAGCGTGTACGAAAGCCGCGGCCAGATGCAGATGATCGCCGAGACCATGGAGCTGGCGGGCATCGGCGCACAACTCGCGGCGGTGCAGGAGTTGAAGGCAAAGCTCAAGCGCGAAGGCCTGTTCGAAAACAAGCGCGCGCTGCCGGCGTTCCCGAAGTGCATTGGCGTGGTGACGAGTCTCCAAGGCGCGGCCCTGCGGGACATCGTCAAGGTGTGCCGCAGGCGTCACGCCGCGGTGAACCTGCTGGTCTATCCAGCGGCGGTGCAGGGGCCGCGCTGCGCGATTGAAGTGGCCGCCGGCGTGAAGTGGTTCAGCACGCACGCCGGCCGCGCGGACGTGGTCATCGTCGCGCGCGGCGGCGGCAGCTGGGAAGACCTGCACGGCTTCGACGACGAGCGCGTCGTGCGCGCGATTGCGGCGTGCAGCGTTCCGGTGATCGTCGGCGTGGGCCATGCCACCGACACCACCATCGCCGACGCCGCCGCGGACGTGTGCGCGCCGACGCCCTCAGCCGCCGCCGAACTGGTGACCGCCGCACAGCACCGCATCGAAGATCGCGTGGCGCGGCTACATGGCCGCCTGCAGCGCGCCGGCGGCTACGAGATCCTGCGGGCGCGGCAAAGGCTTTCGCGCCTCAGCGCCGAAGCCGTTCTGCGCCGGCTGCGCGACAGCATGGGCCGGCGGGCGCAGCGCGTCGATGAGCTGGAGTTTCGCGCCCAGGCCGCGAGTGAGAGGCTGATCCGTGCGCGGGCGGAGAAGCTGGCACGGCTCGAAGCACGGCTGCGGCGGCAGGATGTCGCCCTGCGCATGGCCCAGAGCCAACGCCGTCTGGAGCTTCTGCGTGGCAGGCTGGAGCGTGCGGGCACAGCCGTCGCCACCGCACGGCGCGAGCGCGTTGACCGCGTGTGGGCGCGCGCGGAGGCGATGAGTCCCCTCCGCGTGCTGGAGCGCGGGTATGCGCTGGTGTATGGGCCGGATGGGAAGCTGCTGCGCTCGTCGGCGGGCGCCGCGGAAGGCGAAGTGATCGCAGCCCGGCTGGCGCGCGGAAGCCTGCGCGCGCAGGTCACGGAGAAGGAGTGAGATGGACGCGCTAACACGATCCGCGAACGCCTGCCAGATGACCATCACGTCGCACGAGTGCCCCGCTGCATAGGCGCGGCGAGGAGAACTTGGTTAGCATCTTAGAGGAGCACTTCCGAGGGACATGATGCGAAAGATGTTTGGGACAGATGGGATTCGTGCGGTTGCGGGCGACCCGCCGCTCGACAAGCGCACAATCTACGCGGTCGGCAAGGCCTTGGCGCTTTCGCTTGGCGAGAGCCCGCGTGTGGTGATGGGCATGGACACGCGCGAAAGCGGGCCGTGGATCGCCGCAACGCTCGCCGCCGGCTTCCGCGCGGGCGGAGGCAGCGTCGAAAACGCAGGCGTGATCACCACCCCGGCAGTCGCGTTCCTCGCGCGCAAGCATGGCTTCAGCGCGGGCGTGGTGATCTCCGCCTCGCACAATCCGTGGCGCGACAACGGCATCAAGGTCTTCGGTGGCGACGGCTATAAGCTTGCCGACGCGGTCGAGCTCGCGATGGAGGCGGAGATCGAGCGCGTGCTGGCCCAGGGTGACGCCGCCTCACATGACGACAGCATGCCCGAAGTCAATGAGGCATATCGCGCGGAGTATGTGCAATTCCTGCTGGAGGCAGTGCCCGACATTTCGCTCGACAACCGCTGCATCGTGATCGACTGCGCGAACGGTGCTGCCAGTGCCGTTGCCCCAGAGTTGTTCGCGGGGCTGAAGGGCACGGTGGAGGTGACGCACGCTTCACCCAACGGCCGCAACATCAACGACAACTGCGGCGCGATGCATCCCAAGGTAGTCGCTGCGGAAGTGAAGCAGCGCGGCGCGTCCATGGGCATGACGTTCGACGGTGACGCCGACCGCGCTCTCTTCGCCGATGAGCACGGCAACGTCGTCAACGGCGACGCGGTGATGCTGGCGTGCGCGCGCGATCTGCAGGCTCGCGGCATGCTCGCCGGCAATACGGTGGTCGCGACGACGATGTCGAACATGGGGCTGGAGGCGGCATTCAAGCGTTCCGGCATTGCGATGCTGCGCGCTCCGGTGGGCGATAAGTATGTGCTCGAAGAGATGAAGAAGTCCGGCGCATCGCTGGGCGGCGAGCAGTCGGGCCACATCCTCTTCCCTGCCAAGGCGACGACGGGCGATGGACTACTGACCGCGCTGCTTGTGCTTGACGTCGTGCATCGCAGCGGCAAGACGCTGGGCGAACTGATCGCTGACCTCAAGAACTTCCCCCAAGTCATCCTGAACGTGAAGGTGCGCGAGAAGAAGCCGCTCGAGAACTTCCCTTCCGTCGTCAGCCGCATCAGCGCAGCGGAAGAAGAACTGAAGGACTCCGGCCGTGTGGTGATTCGCTACTCGGGCACGGAGGCGCTGGCGCGGGTGATGATCGAGGCCGAAAGCGAAGAAGCGATGACGCGTCATGCAGAGGCGATCGCCGGGGCGATCCGCGCAGAGTTGGGAGTGTAAAAGGCAGTCTTGGGCCCATAGTTCGCTGCTGTCAGTTCGCGGCCCTGGTCCAGGTGCGATCCGGCGCCACGCGCACGAAGGAAGGTGAACCAGCGGGCACTGTTTCGCCCGGGCATCTAAACTTACAGACGATATGCCGAAGCCCTCCGACAAGCCGCCCGTTTACCTGCTCGACTCCATGGCCTTCATCTTCCGTGCTTACCACGCCATGGCGCGCATGCGGCCGATGACCACGCGCACCGGCATTCCGACCGCCGCCACCTACGTCTTCGTCAACATGATCAACAAGCTGCGCAAGGACTTCGCGCCGCACTACCTCGCCGCGGTCTACGACGTCGGCGCGCCCGTGCACCGCAACGAGCTCGCTTCCCAGCTCAAGGACGTGCAGAAGTTCAACATCAAGACGCAGCAGTTCGAGACGACAGAGTACGGCGGCTACAAGGCCAACCGCACCGAAACGCCGCCTGACCTGATCCAGCAGCACCCCTACATCCGCCGCGCGCTCGAAGCCTTCCGCATCCCCATCCTCTTCTACGAGGGCTTCGAAGCCGACGACGTGATCGGCACGTTGAGCTGCAAGCTCTCCGCGCTCGGCCATCACGTGTATGTCGTCTCGTCCGACAAGGACATGATGCAGCTCGTCAATGAGAACGTCTCGATCCTCAATCCGACCAAGGACAACCTCATACTGGATCCAGCCGGCGTTGAAGGCGTGCTCGGCGTTCCGCCGGAGCGCGTCGTCGATGTCATGGCCCTGCGCGGCGATTCCATCGATAACATCCCCGGCGCTCCAGGCATCGGCGACAAGGGTTCGGTCGAACTCATCCAGACCTTTGGCACCGTCGAAGCCGCGCTCGACCGCGCGGATGAAGTGAAGAAGAAGACCTACCGCGAATCGCTCCAGAACAACCGTGAGAACATCCTGCTGTCGAAGGAGCTCGTCACCATTCACACCGGTGTGCCCATCGAGTTCACGCTGGACGCGATGCGTACTCAGCCGGTGGACAATGCCGCCTGCCGCGCGCTCTTTACGGAGCTCGAATTTACGACGCTGCTCAAGGAACTCGCCCCCGACGTTCAGGCCACCAAGACCACCTACAACACCCGCGCCACGGCCTCCGATCTCGCTGCGTTGATTGCTGAAGCACGTGGCGGCGCCGGCCTCTCCATTGCACTGTTCGAAGACGCCAGCGTCATCGCCGCGGAATTGCGCGAGCCTTCCGATCCAGACGCCAACCCCGACATTGAAACCGAGCCGGAACCTGAGCCGCCGCAGACGATGAACCTGTTTGGAGCCCCCGAGGGAGTGGGTGCCCCATCTTCGCCGACGGATTCATCGTCGGCTAAGGTGGGTTCAGCCACCGGCCCCGACCCTGCCTGCCGCTTCGGTCTCGCTGTCTCGCCTAAGCACGCCATCGAAGTCTCCCTCGACACCCCCGGCCTGCGCGAAGCTCTCACCGACCCCACGCTGCCCAAGCGCGTCCATGACCTCAAGGCCATCCTTCGCGCACTGGCTCCACACGACGTCACGCTCGCTGGCCCCATCACCGACGTCATGCTGCAGAGTTATCTACTGAACCCCACGCACGGATCGCACACGCTCATCGACATCTCCGCGCGCAGCACCTCGGTTGCGCTGCTGCACCAGCCCACCAAGGACAACCCCAACGATCCGCTCCGGCTCCCCGAAGCCGCCGCGGCTGTCGCGCGCCTCGCGGATACGCTTACGGCACAGTTGCTCGAACGCCCCGCGACCTACGTCGTCCCCAAGGACGACCCTGCGCTCGGCGGCGCCGCCACGCGCGAAATGCTGTTTCCGGAAAGGGTCCAGGGTTCAGCGTCCAGCGCCCAGAAGACCGATACTCCTTCCGTGGTGAGCACTCTGGAACCTGGGCCCTCCACCCTGGCCCCTGAGAGTTCACTCACCGACGTCTATACCCACCTCGACCTTCCACTCGTCCCCGTGCTCCTGCGCATGGAGCAGAACGGTGTGCGCATCGACCCCGCGCTGCTCCGCGAGATGTCTTCGCGCCTGGCGGTCACCATCGACGATCTCGCCGAGCGCATATATGCGTCCTCCGGCCACAAGTTCAACATCAACTCGCCCAAGCAACTCGGCGACGTGCTCTTCAACAAGATGGGCCTGCCCGCGCCCGTGAAATACGGCAAGGGTAAGACGATTTCAACGGCGGTCGATATCCTCGAAGGCCTCGCGACCGAACACGAAGTGCCGGCGTGGGTGCTCGAGCACCGCCAGTTGCAGAAGCTGAAGGGCACCTACCTCGATGCGCTGCCCGTGCTCGCAGATGCCAACGGCCGCATCCACACGACCTTCAACCAGGTCGGCACGGCGACCGGCAGGCTCTCGTCGACCAACCCAAACCTGCAGAACATCCCCATCCGCACGGCCGTCGGCCGCGAGATTCGTGCGGCGTTCATTGCCGCGCCCGGCAACCTGCTCATGTCCGCGGACTACTCACAGATCGAGCTGCGCCTGATGGCGCACTTCTCGCAGGACCCGCTGCTGCTCGACGCCTACCGCACCGGCAAGGACATTCACACGCTCACCGCCGCGGAGGTCTTCGAGGTCGACCCCACGACCATGGATAAGGAGACGCGTGCGCGCGCGAAAGCTGTGAACTTCGGCATCGTGTACGGTATCTCGCCGTTCGGCCTGGCCGCGCAGCTCGGCATCGACCAGAAGGTCGCGAAGGCTTACATCGAGAAATACTTCGACCGCTACAAAGGCGTCGCCGCGTTCATCGAGCGCACCCTGGAAGAGACGCGCCTCAACCAATCCGTACGCACAGCCTTCGGTCGCATCCGGCCGATCCCGGACATCCAGTCGCGCAACCCCAATCAGCGCGGCTTCGCCGAACGCACCGCCGTCAACACGCCTCTACAGGGCACGGCCGCCGACCTCATCAAGATCGCCATGCTGCGCATCGACGCGGCTATGCAGCAGCGCAAGCTGCGGTCGCTGATGACGCTGCAGGTTCACGACGAACTGCTGTTCGACGTCCTGCCCGAAGAAGCGGAAGAGATGCAGGCACTCGTCAAGAGCGAAATGGAATCCGCGGCGAGCTTCAGCATTCCTATCGTCGCAGATGTCGGCCTGGGCGATAACTGGCGCGACATAAAGTAAAGATGAGCCTCACGGCCGAGATGATGGCGCAGGGCGTCCGTTCGCATTGCGCCATAACTTACGGGAAATGAACGGATAAGCACCCCAGTTAACCCGTCCGTCATATTAGCGTCATTATGGAATTCCTATTACCGCACGCGCAAACTAAACGTTTGTGGGATACCCGAAGGCATTGAAACCGCTTAAACTTTCCATTGAACCTTCCGAGCGATTCAGCGGATGAAAACAACGCGGGGCCTTCAATGCCGATTTCAGACACCGAAATTTTCAATGCCATCGAGCAAAACCAGTTCACGCCCTATTTCCAACCGCTGGTCGACCTCCGCGATGGCAGCATTCAGGGCTTCGAGGTATTGGCGCGCTGGCAGCATCCCACCCTCGGCCTCATAGATCCGAACAAGTTCATCCCACGCGCCGAGCATCACGGCCTGATGAACAGCTTGTCGATGTCGCTGTTCCGGCAGGCTTTTGCCGCAGCGCGCATCGTCCCGTCGGAGATGGGCATCTCCGTCAACCTTTCGCCCGCGCAACTGCACGACCGTTCCCTGCCGAGCTTCCTGCAACGCATCGCTGACGAAACGCACTTCGATCTCAAGCGCCTCACAGTCGAGATCACCGAGAGCGCTCTCCTCACCGACATGGACATCGCCGCGCTGACCGCAGTCGATCTAAAGACGCTCGGCATCCGTCTCTGCATGGACGACTTCGGCACCGGCTACTCCAGCCTCCTGCACCTGCAGGCTATGCCGTTCGACGAATTAAAGGTCGACATCAGCTTCGTGCGCTCCATGGTGAAGTCGCGCCAGAGCCGCAAGATTACCGCCGCCGTCATAGGCCTGGCGCGAAGCCTTGGACTCCGCACCGTAGCCGAAGGCATCGAAGGCAGCAGCCAGGCCGATCTGCTGCTGTGGCAGGGCTGCAACCTGGGACAGGGTTGGCTGTACGGATACCCACAACCCGCCGACAAGCTTGCCGAAATGCTGGCCCAGCCACTTCGCGCACCGGCCGCTGCGCCTTCACTCGTGGCCGACCTCTACGTTGCGCTTGACGCGCATCCCACCGAACGCCTCTCGCAGCTGCAGGCCATTTACGATAGCGCGCCAGTCGGTCTTGGCTTCCTCGATACGCAGCTCCGTTACGTCAATCTCAATCAGCGTCTTGCCCTGATGACCGGAAAGCCTGTGCAATCCTTTGTCGGGCTCAAGTTTGCTGACGCCGTCCCGGAGCTCTACGTCCAGCTTCGAGAGCACCTGAAGCGTGCTCTCGAGGGCATCGCATGCACCAGTGTCGACCTCGAACTCCCCGTCTCCGAATCCAGTAGCGCGGAGACTGCGCGCCTGGCATCGTGCCAGCCGGTCCGCGATGAAACGGGAGCCGTCATTGGTGTCTGCATCTCCATCCAGGAAGTTTCGGCTTCCGCTCAAAGCACGGAGATTCTCCGCAGGGGCACAGATTATTTCCGTCGCGAGGCGGAACAGAACCAGTCGGCCGACCATGTGAACCGCGTTGAGGCTTCTCTTCACGCGCTGGTCGACACCGCCCTGATTGGCATTCTTTTCGCCGACGCCGCCACCGACCTGGTGGTCAAGGCGAATGCTCGTGCTGAGGAAATTCTCGGGCGCAAGATGACAAGCGAAACCTTGTGGATGGAAGCAGCCTGCGACGCGACGGACGTGCACGGGCGCAGCATCGACCTCTTTGATCGTGCATTGGCCCGCGCGATTCGAATGGGTGAGACGACCCTCGCCCAGGAACTCGTGCTGCGCCGGCCTGACGGCTCGAGAATTTGGGTCCGCCTGAGCGCCGCTCCAGTGCGCTCCGGTACAGGTGAAATCATCGGCGGTGTCATGACCATTCACGAACTGGAGAGCGTCAACCGCGAGCGCCAGAAGCTTCTGCAAATGCCCATCCGTCCCGCGACGCCCAGCACTTCAGCAGATGCCTCGAGTTCCAGCTCAGCGCCAACCCCGCGTCGCCATCTACGCCGATAGCCACGCTGTCACGCAGAGCTGTCACCCAAATCTACGACAAGCGTGATGCGGCGTGTCGATCCTAAAGAATCAGCATGCAGTCGCCGTAAGAGAAAAAACGGTACCGGGCGGCGACCGCGTGGGCGTAGGCTCGGAGAACTGCTTCCCGGCCTGCGAGTGCGCTGACCAGCATGATCAGCGTCGAACTCGGCAGATGGAAGTTGGTGAGTAGCCCACCGACCAGCTTGAATTCGTCGTTGAGCCCCGGCGAGAGAAAGAGGCTGGTGCTGCCGGAGTGCGCTGCAATAGGTGTACAGGTGCGCTCCGATTCACGCGCGATGTGCTCAAGCGTGCGCGTGGTCGTGGTGCCGACCGCGATGATGCGGCGGCCTTCTGCGCGGGCGCGGTTGACGGCCTCGGCCGTAGCATCAGGCAGAGTGTACGGCTCAGCGTGCAGGCGGATATCTTCGGTGCGGTCGACGCGGACGGGCTGAAATGTGCCGAGGCCGACGTGCAGCGTGAGGCGTGCGATCTCGACGCCGCGGCTCTCAAGCGCGCCGAGGATTTCCGGAGTGAAGTGCAGCCCCGCAGTCGGCGCAGCGGCCGAGCCCGCTTGCTGCGAGTACACGGTCTGGTAGCGCTCGCGGTCTTCCGGCGTGTTGGGTTGCTCCTTATCTCGGTGGATGTAAGGCGGCAACGGAAGGTGGCCGATGCGCTCGAGCATCGCGTGAAAGTCGTCCACAGGATGGAAGCGGAGAGTGCGTTCGCCGAAGTCGCCCGTCTTGAGGATCGTCGCGGTGAGTGCAATGGTGTGGTTCGAATCGAAGAAAAAGAGCGTTTCCCCGGTCTGGACCTTCTTTGCGGGCCGGACGAGCGCGGTCCAGTCGTTGTGACCTTCCGCTGAGACCGTCGGCTCGGTCAGGAGAACTTCAATCTGGCCGGTCGGCGCGGGTGAGTTGTGCTGGGTTGTGAGGCCGGAGCGCGTTGCAAACAGGCGCGCGGGCAGGACGCGTGAGTCGTTCAGCACAAGCAGATCGCCGGGACGAAGGATGGAGGGAAGATCAGTGAAATTGCGGTCCTCGAACTCGCCGGTTGTACGGTCGAGCTGCAACATGCGGCTGGAGCCGCGGATCGGCGGCGGCTGCTGCGCGATGAGCTCTTCGGGCAAATCGAAATGGAAGTCGGAGACAAGCATAAGGCTGAGTGTCGAGCGCAGAGAGAAGACTTCAGTTTGATGGAGCAGCCATGGCCACTGCTGTATCGAGAGCTTGTTGGACTGCTGCGAGATCCGGATGTACGTGCTCCGGCCAGGTGAAGGTGACGGTAGAGAACGGCTTGGGAATCATGAAGCGGTCCCAGGACTTCAGCTCCCAGCGGCGATCAGGCAGTGCGTAATACGTGCCGATCCAGGGAGCACCGGTCAGCTCGGCCAGCTGAACGACGCCGGGCTTGGCAATCATGTTGGGGCCGCGCGGACCGTCGGCGGTGATGGCGGTGCGGTGGCCTGCGTTGTAGGCCTCAGCCATGCCGCGCAGCCCGACGGCGCCGCCGCGAGAACTTGATCCGCGCACGGGAAAGAAGCCAAGATACTCGACGGTGCGCGCGATCAGCTCGCCATCGAAGGAAGGCGAGATAAGGATGGCGATGCTCTTGTTGCGGAACCGGTGCGCGCACACCAGCAGCGTGCGGTGCCAAAAGGCAAAGACCACCGGGCCGGGGATTTCGATGCCGACCGGAACGCCAGGGGCATTGATGTCGCGGTAACGCAGCGTGGCGCCGAGCAGACGGATCAGCACGGCGGCGAGCGGCGGAACGACTGCGAGTGTCAGCCGCTGCGAAACGGAGTAGCGAGGCACGGACTTAGTGTACAAGCGGGAAATTATTGACCGGCGGCTTGCGCGGGGCTAGACTCCCCCGCATGAAGCCTGACGTGAACAAAGAGTTTGATGCCGCGTTCGAAGCTCTCAAGGGAGTATTCGCCCCGGAGCTCAAACGGCTGGCTGTAACGAAGGATTCCGCGACAGAATATACGCTCAACACGCTGGCAAGCTCGCCCTTCCCGCAGCATAAAGGTGCGCCGATGTTTTTTGGCACCGTGCGCAAGGGCAAGGCGTATGTCAGCTTCCATCTCTTCCCGCTCTATATGAACGCGCCGCTAACCGCGACGATTTCGCCGGAGTTGAAGAAGCGCATGCAGGGCAAGACCTGCTTCAACTTCAAGACGGCACCTGATGCAGCGCTACTGAAAGAGCTGAAAGCGTTGACGAAAGCCGGCATGAAGAACTTCAAAGAACGAAACTGGGCCTAGCTGTACTTCAACCAGCGAACGATCTCCGGCAGGTTCGGCTTCTTGCCATACATCAGAATGCCGACGCGGTAGATGCGCGAGGCCAGCCAGAGGACCACGGCGATTGTAACCACAAGCTCCGCGAGCGATATGCCGATGGCCAGCGGACCGGGCTTGCCAACGACGATGCGCGTGTACATGATCAGCGGCGTGCAGAAGGGTATGAACGAAAAGATCTTCGCCATTGTCGTGTCGGGGTTGGTGACGATGTTGAAGATGACCACAGAGCACGCGATGAGCGGGAGCATGAGGAAGATGTTCATCTGCTGCAGCTCCTGCTCGGAGTTGGTGATAGCGCCAAGAGCCGCGGCGATGCTCGAGTAGAGCAAATAGCCGAGCAGGAAGAACACCATAAAGAAAATCGTTTGCGTGACCGATGGGAAGATGTGGATGTCGGAACCGACCAGCTGCAACTTAAGAAAGATAAGTGCAGCGGAAATCCAGATGCCGACCTGCGTGAGACCCACCGCACCGACACCGATCACCTTCCCCGCAAGCATTTCCTCGGGGCGGATCGTCGCGAGCAGCACCTCGAAGATGCGCGAGGTCTTCTCCTCGATGATGGAGCGCGCTACGTTCATCCCATAGAACAGGATGACGAAATACATCAGGAAGAACATGCCATAGGCGCTTCCGAAAGCAGCGGTGGACGTATCCTTTTTGCCGCCGCTGTCGAGGTGCACAGGCTCCAGTAGAGCGTCGACTTCGCTCGCTCCCATACCGGAGTGCGTCAGCCTTTCGCGCGTCAGCGTCGCGCGGATCGCGTCGGCGATGCGCGCACGGCCTATGACGTCGGCACGCGAGCGCGGCTGCCATTCGAATGTCCCGCGAGTTGCGCCCGCAGCTGGCGGCATAACAACGAGGTAGCCGTCGAGGTTACTCTCCTTGGCCTTAATCTGCGCGTCGAGGTTCGCTACCACGTCGGCCTCGGAAGGCGAGTGCACATCGACTACGACCTTCGACTTGTCCTTATCGGAAAGCTCCGTGCCGAGGTCCTCGGCAAACTGTCTATCGGTGGTGACCACAGCTATGTGCGACAGCGATCCACTGTGGCCGTTGACCATAGCCGCTCCGAACACCAGGCCGCCCATCAACAGAGGGATCAGGATCGTCATGATGACGAAGCTTTTGGCGCGAACGCGCTCCAGGTACTCGCGCTTGGCGACGAGCCAGACGTTATGCATCGACTATGCCTCCGGACTCTTCGTCTCCGAAACTCGCACGAACATTCTCAATAAAAATCTCTTCCAGCGTGGGCTCGATCACTTCGAACCGCGAAATGCATGCTCCGCCCGCGATCGCCGCGGCAAGGACCTGCTGCGCGGCCGCTTCGCTGCGCAAGGTGATGTCCGCACGGCCCGAGTAGTTCTTCACGGACGCAATGCCCTCGTGCTGCAGGAAGGCGTCGCTGCCGGCGAACACCATCTGCACGTGGTTGCGCGGATACTGCGATTTGACCTCGCGCATTGAGCCCGAAAGCAGCAGCTTACCGCGCGAGATCAACGCAATGGAGTCGCAAAGTTTTTCGACTTGGTCCATGCGGTGAGTGGAGAAGAGGACAGCCTTGCCCTGTCCGCGGAGGTCGACGAGCGTGTCCTGCAGCAGCGTGGCGTTCACCGGGTCGAGGCCGCTGAACGGTTCGTCCATGATGATGAGGTCGGGGTCGTGCAGCAGCGACGCGATGAACTGGATCTTCTGTTGCATGCCCTTGGAAAGCTCTTCGGTCTTCTTGCCGATGGTCTCTGCGATCTCCAGGCGCTCGCACCACGCCAGCGACCGCTTGCGCGCCGTGGCTTCGTCCAGCCCGCGGAGCTGGCCGAGGAAGATCAGTTGATCGAGTACCTTCATCTTCTTGTACAGGCCGCGTTCTTCAGGCAGGTAGCCGACGCGCTGCAGCGCGCGCCGCTCGAACGGCTTGTCAAAGAGGCTGACCGCGCCAGAGTCGGGCATGGTCATGCCGATCATCATGCGGATCGAGGTCGTCTTGCCGGAGCCATTCGGCCCGAGCAGGCCGAACATCGTTCCGGGCTCAATGGTCAGGGTGAGTCCTTCGACGGCAATTTTTGTGTCGTAGACTTTGCGGATGTTTTGGAGTTCGACGATGGGCATGCGGAAGACGCGAAATTCTTTCTGTGGGCAGGTCTAGCCAGTTTATCCCGAGAGTGCGGCGGCACACAGGCAAATCGGCACGCGCTCGTCCGCAGCCCGGAACCAGGCCGGAAAACCTGCAAACCCAGCGTATGCTTGACCATATAGAGACGGAATGCGTCATACATTGGGATGGGGCCGATGACTGTTGCACTACCCAAAAATGAATCCCAGCGCCTGGAGGCGCTCCGGCGGCTTGACCTGCTGGATACCGAAGCGGAACCTGAGTTCGACGAGCTGGTGAAGCTCGCCGCGACCATCTGCGGAACGCCGATCAGCCTGATCACGCTGGTGGATGAGGGCCGCCAGTGGTTCAAAGCTGCGGTGGGTCTGGAGGCAAAGGAAACGCCGCGCGATATCGCATTCTGCGCGCACACGATCCTGCAGCCCGACCTCTTCATCGTCACGGATGCGGCGGCCGACGAGCGCTTTGCCAACAACCCGCTGGTTACCGGGCATCCGAATATACGCTTCTACGCCGGCATTCCCGTGACCACGCCCGACGGCTTTCCCATGGGCACGTTGTGCGTGATCGACCGCGAGCCGCGCCAGCTGAGCCATCTTCAAACCGACCTGCTGGTGATGCTCGCCAGGCAGGTGAACGCGCGCATGGAGCTGCGCCTGCAGCGCAAACAACTGCAGGCAGCTCTGACCGAAGCGGAGCGCTCGCGTAATGAGTTGCGCGCCAGCGAGGAGCGCTTCCGGATGTTCATGGACAGCAGCCCGTTCATCAGCTTCATGAAGGACACGGACGGCCGCCTGATCTTCTACAACCAAAGATACGCAGACCGCTTCGGTATCTCGCTGACGAGCTGGCTGGGAAAGAACGACTTCGAGCTATGGCCCGAGGAGCAGGCCCAGGCGACCCGGCAAAACGATATCGGCGTGCTGATGGCCGGCCGCTTGCAGGTGATCGACGAAGAGATAAGAGACGCTGCCGGGGTGGTTTCGCACTGGCGCTCCTACAAATTTCCGTGCGTGGATTCGCGCGGGACGACCGTGCTCGCGGGCGTCGCCGTCGACGTGACGGAGACCATGGCCAAGGAGCTCGCACTCCACCGCACGCAGGCGGAACTGCAGTCAGCGAATGCGCTGTTGAAGGAGCTCGTGGTAACCGATGCCCTGACCGGCCTCGGCAACCGCCGCGTGCTGGAGGAGCGCCTCGCAGCGGAGATGACTGCGGCTCGGCGCGGGCGGCGGCTAGCCATATTGATGCTCGACATCGACCACTTCAAAAACCGCAACGACACCTTCGGCCACCAGGACGGCGACGACGTTCTGCGACAGATGGGCACGCTGATGCGGCGGCTGGTGCGCGGCAACGAGATCGCGGTGCGCTACGGCGGCGAAGAGTTTGCGGTGCTGATGCCGGCCGCGTCAGAAGATGAAGCCGCAGGCCTTGCGCGCAGACTGCTGAAAGCGATTCGCGCGCACGAATGGCCGCATCAACCGGTGACGGTGAGTGTCGGCGTGGCCGAAACCACGACCTTGGCAATGACGGCGTCGCAGCTGGTGGCTGCAGCCGATAGCGCACTGTACGCCGCCAAGGCTGCGGGACGTGATTGCATGGTGCGATGGAGCGAGACACTGGCGGTCTCTTAGCGTGGCGTGAAAAGCACCGGCGCGCTCTACTCTACCGGCACGCGCATCATGGTGACACTTTCTCGTGGAAGCGTCACGGCTACGGCTCCCTTCCTGCCGATTGCAACGCTGCCATCAATGGGCACAACGTGATTCGGCTCCACCTCGTCGTTGCGTTCGTATCGGCTCTCCGCTTTAATCTGCCGAACCTTCGCGGCGCCGGTGGCGTGTAGCTTGCCCAGATCGAAGTTCACCGGCACATCTTCGCCCAGGCTGCGATTGATACACAACAGCGTGACGAACTTGCCGTTAGCGCTGCGCGTCGCGACGACATCGATCAGCGGCACGTCTGCCACCTTGTCCATCGGCCGCACACCGCCTTCGACCGAGTATGTTCCACTGTCGCTCGTGGTCGGCAGAACCGTGTCGCCCTTCACGGACGTATACATCTGGAACACGTAGAACGAAGGCACCGCGTAGACCTGCTCCTTGCGCTTCCATATCCCCGCGAACTCCATCAGACCGGTCATGTCTGTGATTTTGATTTGGGAGGTGTGGCGCAGCACGGTATTGAGGAAGCCCGCCGCCATGATCGCTCCACCCTCATTCATCCAGCTCGGGCTCTCGTTGGTGAAGTTGCGCTCACCAAATCCCTTGCTGTTGAAGAGCCACTCGGTCACGGCGAAGTGCACTTTGCCGCGCAGGTCGGGCTTCTGGTCGAGTTGCGCTTGCATCCTGTCGATCGCTGGTCCAGCCGCGTAGGGTATCGCGTATGCGGCCGCGGCGACAAAGTCCGGCGGTGTCGCCTTCACTGGATGGTTGGTGCCGTGTATGAAGTGGAACGAGAGATAGTCGTACGTGCCCGCGGGGTCGGAAAGCAGCTCTGCATTCCACGCCTCCCCGCCGAAAGGACCAAGCCCCGTTGCAATCAACTCCGCATCCGGCGCTACAGCGCGAACGGCTTTGCTGAAAGCTGCCGTGCGCGCGCCGACTTCCTCCAGCGCCGGATAGCCAAACTGCCATCGTCCATACAGCTCGTTACCGAGTTCGTAGAGCACGCGGCCCTTGTGATGCGCGCGAATGTATTGCACCCATTCGGCAGCTTCTTCGGGCGTGCCGCTGCCCATGTTCAGGTTAAATTGCGGAATCGCGCCGATCAGGTCGCAGAGCTCCAGGAACTCGTCCGTGCCGAAGTTGTTGTACTCCGGAATGCCCCAGGCGATGTTCTCCATCGTCGGCCGTTTGTCCTCGGGGCCTACGCCGTCCCGCCAGTGATAGTACGAGCTGAAGTTGCCCCCAAAGCGAAGCTCCGTGATGTTCATCGCTTTCGCCATCGCCACAGCATCGGGGTCAAGCGTGCCGACCCCGTCCGAAGGCATCAGCGAAACTTGGTCAATCTCGACGCGCTCAATGCCCGTCACCGCAACCGCGAAATTCACCGCCTCGAGGTGACGTACCTGGCCGCGCTTCAGCTCCAATGTTGCCGAGTACTTCGTCCATTGCGCACTGGTCGCCTCAACACTGGCAGAGCTCAGCACCGCGGCGCTCGCCGTGTCGCGAAACTGCACGGAAAGTGTGGACGGCCCCGCAACGTGCTTCGCATACAAAGAAACCTTGTAGCTCAGGACGCGATGCACCGGAAGGTACACCCGCTGCTCAATGCCGACGTCTTCTTTCGGAAGTCCCATAATCATCAGCGACTGCCAACTATTCGCCGCGTTGCCGACATGCAGCTCAACGCGGTTCCCCGCAGCCTTGTTCATCGGCTGCCATGGCAGCGGCAGTCCATTCGAGTTTGAGGACTCGATCAGGTCGGGCTGTTCGCGAAACATGTCTTCGAGGTTGACGTGGTTCCACAGTCCGCCTTCGAAGCTGCGATTGACCAGGATCTCTGCGGCGATGCCATTGTTGATGGAGTTCCCAATCGGCTCCAGGAAGCTGCCGAAGATGGTGTCGGGAATTTTTTCGCTGCCATGGTCTGCCACATGCACGGTCACAGTCTGCGGCATCGGCTTCGTGATGGTGATCTGCGCCGTCGCACTCGTTGCGCCGGCAAACAATAGCGCCAATGTTGCAACGCCCGCAAACATGCCCGATTTTCCTGCTTCACTCATTCGTTCCCTCAACAGCGTTGATGAAACTGCATCACCCATCGCTCACGTCTTGCCATGTTGAACATCTCAGAACGTAAATGTACCGCCGACCTGGATAATGCGCGCCGCATGTTGCGTGCTCGTGATCCGCCCGAAAGACGTGCCCGCATTCACGCCGGAGTTGGGATTAGCAAACTGCGCGTGGTTCCACGCATTGAAGAACTCTCCTCGCAGCGTGAACTTCATCTCGTGATAAACCGTGAAGCCCTTGTGGACGCCCATGTCCCAGTTATTGAGCCCAGGTCCATTCATGCCATCAAACTGGAAGTTACCAAAAGCGTCCCTGGCTTGGACCCCATTCACAACCGGCAGTTTTCCATTCACAAGGTTCACAGGGTCGAGCGCCGGATCCACATAGCATCCTCCGTTGTTCTCGTTTTGGAAAACACCATTAACCATCTGGTTCGAGAACCAGTAATGTCCATTCGATCGGATGTCCTTGTTCGCAAGCTGCTCGCGCCCATTGCAGTATTGGTTCACCCGAATCTGACCCGGCGACCATGCCGTGGTGTTCGGAGCTGTGATGGTGAACGGAAGCCCCGCCTGCATGGTGCCAATGGCGTCGAGGCTCCATCCTCCGACGACTTCATCGAGCACCCGGTTCATGTTCGCGCCAAAGTGCTTGCCGCGCCCCACAGGAAGATCGAGGACCGCGCTGACGATGAACGACTGTGGAATGTTCGAAGTCGTCTGCCCATAGTCACATCCCGGCAGGCAGCTTCTGCGCTGGTTCACCGTACCGTTGCTGCCCTGCTGAGCAGCGGCCAGCGCCTTTGCCCAGATGTAGTTCGCCATCAGGCTGAACCCATGCGCATACTGCCGCTGAAACTTTACCAGCAGCGCGTTGTAGTTTCCGTAGCCGATGCTGTCCACCTCCTGCATGTAGGTGTACTTGCCGTTGTAGGGATTATTCGAGTCGAGGCAAAGGGACGATCCTGGAGCGGAGCAGTCGAAGGGGTTCCAGTTAATCGCCAGATGATGCGATGCATTGCCGAGGTATGCGACATCAAGCAGATACTTCGAGGCGAACGTATGCTGCAGGTCAAAGTTCCACTGCGACACATACGGCGACCGATTCTTTTCGCTCAGGTACTGTATCGGGCCGGTGATCGCGTTCGCCTGCGCCTGCGTAATCTGTCCGACAGTCACGGTCGGCATGGCATTCACGCCCAGCACGTAAGTCGGCTGGCCCTGTGTATTCGACACCGCATTGTTGACGGTGATGACCTGCGAGACGATGGAGTACTGTGCGTTCACGTCCTCCTGGCTCGTGTAGTAGAGGCCCCATCCGGCGCGGACCAGCGTGTCCTTCAAGCCCTTAGGCTGCCAGCTGAAGCCGACGCGCGGAGCCCAGTTGGTCAGCGTCATCGGAAACACTTCAGGGTTCATCTGCCCAAGCGCCGCAAAGGTGGGAATGCCTTTGACGAAGTCGAACCCGTGAATCAGGTTCTTGTCGGGGCCGACGGGATTCGGCGGCGTGGACCCGTACCATGCCAGCGCGATATTCGCCGTGAGGTTGGGCGTCACCTTCCATGTGTCCTGAATATAAGGCTCGGTGGTGGTCCAGCGGAAGTGCGTGCGCGGCATGCCGATGGACTGTGCGCTGTTCAGGTCGCCGAGCAAGAAGTCCGCGAAGGAGTTGCCCGCGGTGATTGACGTGTCCGTCGCGTATCCGCCGCTTCCGTTCGACTTTGTCTGCGCGGTAAACATGCCGTTGAAGTTGAAGATGCCGCGAGCGTTGGCGTTGGCGCTGGACTGAATCGTGCGCAGCGATGAAAGCTGAAAGCCGAACTTGATCTGATGATTGCCGTGCAGCCAGTTGAAGCCGTCGTGTATCTGATACACGTTGTCCAGGTTGCCGATCAGTCCTGTTGAAGCACCGAAACCCGAGTATCCATTGGAGAGGCCGATGCCGGGTACACCGTTCGGGTCGGCGGTGCCGGTGATATTCAACTGCTGCTCCAGCCCATCGACGGGTACGCCTTCATCGTAGACCGAGTCGCGAATCACGCCCATGCGCAATTCGTTGACCCTGGTTGAAGTCAGTGTCCAATTCCATCCCAGGTTGACCAGCTCTGTGTCCAACGGGAAAGCCGTTCCCTGTCCCGGAAAGAGGCCCGGCGAAGTGATCGGCGAGTTCAGCCAGTTGCCCTGCGCGAAGATCTGATGATTCTGTCCGAGCGTGTAGTCCAAGCGCCCCATGAACTGATCCGAATTGAAAATGTAAGGCGCATTGCCGCCTACGTTGTTGGAAAAAGGAACAGGCCCCGCGCCCGGCAGGTAGTATGACAGCAGTTTGGATGAAGCAGAGCTGAAGCGGTTGGCGGGAATCTTGTTTCCGGGGAACTGAGTGCGTTGCCCGGTGGCGGGATTGAGCGTTGCAGGATCGAAGATCGGCGTCGATAGCGCCGAGAAATCTCCACCGAACATTGCGCCGGTCGGCGTGGTGGCGTTGATCAGGATCTGCTGGTTCTGGCGGTACCCTTCGTAGCTCGCGAAATAGAAAAGCTTGTTGCGCAGGATGGGCCCGCCGAAGTCGAACCCGAACTGGTCCTGGTGATACTTGCCGGGAGGAATGGGCACACCGGTTGAGGTGAGCGCAAAATAATCGCGCGCCTGCATCTGGTTGGTGCGCAGGTATTCGTAGACCTCGCCATGGACTTTGTTCGTTCCGGACTTCGTGACCACGTCGACGATGCCCGGGTTCGGGCCCATGTCCGGCATGAAGAACCCATAGTGAACTTCAAACTGATCGATGGCGCCCATCGAGAGATTCAGCGACGTATTGCCCGCGCGGCTCGCCACTGTCTCGAGCCCGTTGACGACGTACATGGTGTAGTCCGGCTCATTGCCGGCAACCTGGATCGCAAGCTGAGGATGGCCGGTCTGGTTGACCGAGCCCGCGGCAGCGCCGGCTGGCTGCGTCGCCGCCCCTGACAGCAAACCGAGCTGCAGATAATTCCTCCCATTCAGCGGAAGCTGCTGCACAGCTTGCGGCCCGATCACTGTACCGAGGTCATTCGACTCCGGATCGATGAGGTTCGAGAGTCCATTCGCATTCACCGTTACAGTTGCCATCGACGAGGCCACATTGAGCGTTGCGTCCTCGGTCGCATGCTGTCCCACGGTGACCCGGAACTCGGTGACCTTGAACGGAGCGAAGCCTTGCTTCGAAATCTCGAGCGAATAGACTCCTGGAGCAACAGACGGAAAAGAGTACGTGCCCGAGTCACCGGATGTGGCCTTCAGCACCACATCGGTAGCACTATTCCTCAGCAACACATCGGCTGCCGGAACGCCGGCCCCGGAGGAGTCCACCACGCTGCCCTGAACGGCCGATGTGCCGCTCTGGCCTTCGGCTCTGAATGCCGTCAGGAGCAGGAGGCTGAGCCCGATCACGCGCAATCTGCTTTTCATGTTCATATGTCCCTCCAAAGTTTTGCCTGCTGAATGCATCGCAGCAAAGGGGCCGTAGTTCCGGGTCGATGCAAACTCTCCGAATGTAATGCTTTGCTTTCCAGTGCGGCCGGTATTGCGCTCAGTAGCCGACGCTCTCTTTTGCAGTCTCTGTAATGCATTACATCAGTGTCAAAACACTATTCTCCGCCGGGCAGTTTCTTGTCAAGAACTAATCCGTCGCGGCAAGAGTTCACCGCGCTCGAAGCCCGGGGTTCGCCATCACGATGCGGTTATCATGGAAGCTCTCGTGACGAAACGACTGCAGATATCGCTGGCTTTTGCGTTCGTCTATATCGTATGGGGCTCGACCTACGTTGCCATCCGCTATGCCGTGCAGCTTGTTCATCCGATCCTGATTTCCGGGCTACGCTACGTGATAGCGTCGGGCATCCTGATGATCTGCCTGCTGGCACGCGGCCGCACAGTGCGGCTGTCCAGCCGCCAGTTACTCCAAGCTGGCGCACTTGGCTTCCTCATGTTTTCCGTGAACACTACCCTGCTGAACTACGGCAGCAGGACTCTATCCGCCGGAATCGCCGCCCTGTTCCTCTCGACCATCCCGCTTTTCATCGCCGCGATCGAAGCTTTTCTCCCGGGAGCAGCCGCCATGAGCGCGTCCGGATGGGCCGGCATCATCGGCGGCTTTGTGGGTCTCGTTATGTTGACGCATCGCAGCGTACGCGGACAGCCTCTCACCAGCTCTGCCGGGCTGGCGTGCGCAGCACTGCTGGTCGCGGCGCTCGCGTGGGCCGTCGGGACCATCCTTTCCAAACGCATGATGCTCAGGACCTCGCCGCTGCTATTGAGTTGTTGGCAGATGTTGATTGCCGGCTGCATCAACATGTTGGTGGGCGCGGCATGCGGCGGTATACAAGCTTCGCGCTGGACGCCGGGCGCGTGGATTGCGATCGGCTATCTCGCGGTGTTCGGATCGCTCGCTTGCTACACGTCCTATCTTTTCCTGCTGCGGCACGTGAGGCTCTCTACGGTGGCCACCTACGCGTACGTCAATCCTGTCGTCGCCGTCCTGCTGGGATGGCTCGTTCTCCACGAGGGACTGCACGGCATTGAATGGGCGGCGATGGTGCTGGTGCTGGCCTCGGTGGCGGTAGTGATCACATCCAGGCCTGCCACCACACCGCAAGCTCTCAAGGCGCGCTGACGGCCGAGGTGGGGCTGCGGCGTTCAGCAGCCTTCGACCTCCACTTCTCCGTGATCTCGCGATCAAGCAGGACCTTCACAAACACGCCGCCCACAACCGAGCGCGCCTGGAAGCCCATCTGTTTTGCAGAAACGGTGTCGTAGAAGTCTGTCGTTGGAACACGCGAGGGTGTGTTGTCCGCCCACGTCACAAGCCTGTGCAGCAGGTCCTGCGCTTGCTTCGGATCTTCGGTCAAAGCAGCGGACCAGACTTCCCAGTCGAGCTTGGTGATGGACTTGCGATTATCCAGCGGCAGGCCATAGGGCTGCATGTGCTGCGCATAGAACGCCCACTCCCTCTGCATAATCGACTTGGGAAACAGGTGCAGCCCGAGGATCTCGTCCCACACCAGGTTGTACTTCTGGCTCCATGACCCGCTCTGATCGAAGGCGAGCTTATAGTGATCGTCCTCGCGCGCCATCTGTTCCCATTTCGCCGGCATGTCTCGCACGATCCGCTCATAGCGTGTCGCAAGGTCGTTATCGCCCACTGCCTTCGCAATCTGCACAAACGCACCAAGGGCTTCAATGGCCTTGATGGACAAGTTCGTGTTGTGCGCGAGGTGTCCGGAAAAATCATCGGTGCTCAACTGGTTCTCCGGGTCCATGCCTTTATCAGCGAGGTAAGCCGCCCACTTTGTGAGTTGAGGCATGTACTGCCGCGCGAACTCCCAGTTGCCCTGCGCCTGCCCCAGCGCAGCGACCATCAGGATCAGGTTGCCACTTTCTTCGACCGGCATCTGGTCGAGCTCGTTCACCTCGCCACCGCCGTACACCTGGCCATTTGCAAGCGGATAGGTCCCCAGATCGTGCGGCGCAAATGGAAAACGCCAGCGCGGCAGGGCCGCATACTGCATCACAGGTTCGAGCTGCGCCTTCAGCAACTCAGGATTGAAGAGCAGAAAAAATGGAGAAGAAGGATACGTTACGTCGACCGTATCGATGCAGCCATTGCTGTCGTTCTCCTTTGAAAACAGCATCGGCGTTCCGTCAACATCGGCGACAAGCTTGTGTGCCGCAATGGTCTGCCGAAAGACGAGCGACGTCAGATATTGATAGTCCGGCCCGGCAACCTTCGCCATGTCTCGCATCAGCTCTGCGTCAAACTGCGTGCTGCGCTTCACGAGCGCAGGGTAGTCTTCCTCCGCTTTCGCAAGCATCGCGGCAGAGCTGAGCCCGTTGCGCTGCCAGTACGGCCGCATCTTGCGTCCGAGATACTCGATCGCGTCGGTTTCCGTATACGCGAGTACGACGTGCCGCTCAACAGGCTGCGCGCTCACGGCTCCCAGAGACAGCGCAACAGCAGTGTGTGCTGCAGGTCCGCGCGAGCTCGCTGCGGCGCGAGGCATGTCCAGGTCGTCTTCATTGTCGAGCGCACCGCTGGCGGCAAACGTGGAGACAGCACTGGTTGTGAGTGCGGCGCTACCAGCACCTCCATCCGGAATGCCGAGATGGAAGTAGCCCCAGTCTATGCGTATGCGGTCACCGGATTGGTGCAGTGTGGCCTGCTCCTGAGAGCCGACGTTGAGCACCGTCATGCCGCGAACATGCGAACGGCCCCACGTCACCTTCTCGCCATTCTCGTTCACGGCGATCTCTGGCCCCACGTCGAGCAGCAGCTCCACACGATGCAGCGCGGCATCGGTTGAGCGCGCCGACCATGTGAGATAGCTCACCGGCCGCGAAAGGACATCGAGGTCCTCAGGGAAAGAAGCCGTAAAGAAGTCGGCCCGCAGCTCAACACCCGCCGCGCTGAAGCGATAACGCGAGTGCAGCGGTGTAATCTCCATCGATTGCTGCTGCATCGCGGGTATCTGTCGTTCGATGCGGCGCGGCTGCACACCCATCCAACGATAGACCGCACCATCAATGCGAATGAGGCCGGTCATGGGCTGCGCCGCCTCCGACCAGTGCTTCGTCGGGACATCGGTCAGCGCATTCCCCATCGACCACACACTGAAGTACGGATCGTTCGCAATCAGGGGAACGGCCGGCGGTCGATGCGCGCTCGCATCCTGTGCGAATGCAGTCCCGGTGCCTCTGGCAAGAACAGCGGCCAGCACAAGTCCGGCAGACCGCCTGCTCAAACCCCTCCTCCGCATCAACTCAGACGCAGCATTGCTCGTAGCATTCAACTCGTGCCTCCTCTGGCCTTTGACTCACTCAGTACGCGATCAACAACAAGCATGTTGAGGTATATCAGAGGCCACGCGTTTCATTTCGAATGCTGGTCGTCGTAATGCGCTTCTGCTGCGTGGCCCAATGTATCGAAAAGAGGCTGAGCCGCCGTTGTGGGCGCCGCGGTCTTCGCAACCGAGATCGCAAGCACACGCACCTTGTCATTGTTCGGCAGTGTCAGTGTCTTTGCCCCAGCCGGCATCTCCATCTCGTAAGCAAAGAGATACGAGTACTGGTACGGCGCATTCAGACCTTCTGCGTTGTGATGATGTGAGGCGTACCACGCAACGTTCGCCGGTTTCACATAGCCCTGCCGCAAACCAACGTAGTCGTTCGGGTATTTGGGTGTACGCGGCCATGCTTCGCGCTTGGCCATATCGGCAGGCGGCCATGGAGCCTTGTGGGCCGAGATGCTCCAGTCCGGCGCCCCCGTGTCCTTCCACTCGCGCGTGTCCCACTGTCCGATGAAGCCGGACCAGTCCTGCACCGTGACCTTCGCGCTGGACGAGCCGACGCGGAAGTCCGCCGCCTGATCTCCATCGCTGCTGGCCGCCAGCACATACACGCGGTTGTAGTTTCCGCTGGGAAGCGCAACTGTCTGCCCCTTCGCGACAACAGCGTCAGGTGTACCCGAACCAGCATGTGCCAGCTTGAAGTTCACACCGTCCCAGGTAAGCGACTCGGGCAGCATCTCCGCAGGGTACGCGTCACCCTTCCCGTCGAAGCCGCCGGCAGGGGTTGCAGTGTCGTCGTTCGTTGCCGCAGCAAGATCGAAGCTCAGCGATACCGGTTCCGAAGCGATCGCAGCGACCGAGCTTCGAGGAGCAGTCAGCTTCAGCGCGAAGCTCTTTGGCTCGTAGCCTTTGAACGACGTCACGAGCGCGCCGGCGTTCACCGTTGCTGCACCAAGCGGCTGTTCCTGTGCAGTGATCCCGCGCGCCGCAACGAGGGGCGCTGCGAAAGAGACATGGACGTTGTCCGCCGGCTTTCCGTCCATCTCCACCATGCGCAGAACCATCTCGTCGGAGTCTTCCGCTTTCTTCAACGCCAGCACGCGGATGCGCGGGTTGTCGACGCGCAAAAGCGAGAACTGCTTGCCGAGTGCGCCGCTGTGCGCTGTTGTTTGGAACACACTTGGCGGATTGTTCAAGCGATAGCCAAGCCAGTCCGTCTGAGCTTCGCGCCAACCTCCTGCATGGCCGGCAATCCCGAAGGTGATCTCGTGATGTCCCCAGTCCTGGTTGGCCTGGTCGCTATATCCGGCGCCGTCCGGGCTGATACCGGGGGAGCGCAGCAGCGTCAGCCGGATAGTGCTGTCGTTCGGCTTGTCCGATCCGTTCTTGGCGTCGGTGAGGATCGTCGCGCCGTAACTGCCGCTCTTGTCGGTAAGGTCGATCCATCGATGCGACAGCACTTCAAACTGGCGCTCATTCGCATTGGGCCGCGTCACGGTACCGATATCTTCGTTATAGGTAGCATTCAGATTCGAGGCGGTAAGAGCGAATGTCGCCTTCAGGTTCTGCGCTTTGCCGCGCCAGTCGATGCTGTTCGCAAACTCAACACGATTGCCGGCATCACCCGCCGCCAGGCTCACGGTCTGCACGTACTTCGAGCCCTCGCCTTCGCGCGATATCTCCAGCGACACGCGGACAGGCCCATTCTCCTTGATACGAATCTTCGGCGTTCCGCCAACATAACCAACCGGCGCGGCTTGCTCCTGGTCGAAATCCATGTTCCACGCCGGCCAGAACTTCGGTGTGTCGTTAGAAAGCGCGAGGCGGACTGGCGCTGCAAGCAACTCTTTGTTCAGCCGCTTGTCGAAGATGCTCGAGACATCGCCGTCGCTATTTACCTTCACGCGATAGCGCGCATTCTCCAGTGAAGAGTCCGTAATGCTCAGCTCCGGGGGCTTCGCTGCAGCGTTGCCCTGCACCACATGGAAAACTCCATAACCCACAGACGGAAGCTTCGCCGCAAAAATCACCTTGCCATCTGCGACCTGCGCCGGCACACGATCGCCCGACGGCGACACCACATGTACCTCTTTCGGAGATCCTCCGAGTTCAGGCAACGCAGCCTCGACCAGGTCTTCCCGCGGAATGTTAAGTGTGTTGAAGATGACAAGCGGAGTACCTTCACCGCCCGTGTCGAGAGCGGAAGCAACAGCCCGCGTAGCACTAGTGAAGACACCGGCGAATTGGTTCGCTGTCAGCACGTCGTCATTCCACGCGTACTCATACGCACGCGGTGTGGCCGTGCCGGCAGCGGTGTCGTGAAAGTGGCCACCGAGCGCCAGGATCCATGCATCGTTCAGCCGCTTCTGCGGATACGCCGGCCCGCCCATCCATGCAGCAGCGAGCGAGGCCTTCTCCGCTGCATCGGCAAGCACTTCGTTCCGCATCACCCAGCGCTTGTGATACGCCTGCGACGTCAGCGAACCCGCGGAGTGATTGATAAGTTCAAGGTCGCCCTGGTAGCTGGGCATGCGGCTCGTCATCTCCGGCTTGATGTCGTTGAACATCTGGTCGGCCGCAGACACAACAACATGCACCGGCCCCTCGCCCACACGGACAGGCTTGCCCGGACCCTCGTCCGCGCTCTTCATGAAATCTGGCAGCGGGCGTGGCGGAAGCACAGTCTCCTCATGGGTAACGATCGCTTCAAGCAGCTTCACAGTGGACTCCTGCGTCGCGCCCCCGATGTCACCAGTCCCCACATAGTGATAGTCGGCGAAGACGCCGCTGACCTTGCCATCGAGATTGATGCGCTCAACCCAGTTCGGCTCCTGCCGCTCGTTCTCGCTCAGGCGCGTGTACGTGCGCCGCTGCGCAAGCGTCAGTTTGTCCACCGCTTCTTGCGGGAGCTTGGGCGCAACGTACGGAGGATTCACACGGCTGATGTCGGTGTACGTATTGCCGCCATAGGTGCCGGGGTTCAACGCGGCTATCACCTTGCTGCCATCGGGTCCAATCCACAAACCGACGTTGAATGGAATGCCTTCGGGCGTGTTCTCCGGAGAGCCGGGCCCGCCGATTTTCGGCGCGGGCTGCCACGATGCATTCAGCTTCTGAGTCGAAAATCCCTTCACTCCCGAATGAGCCAGAATCGCAGGCAGCGAAGCCGGAAACCCGAAGCAGTCCGGCAGCATGTACTCCGCGCTGGCCTTGCCAAACTCATGCCGGTAGTACGTATTCCCGTAGAGCACCTGCCGGAAAATGCCTTCCGCGCTGGGCAGGTTCACATCGCCCTCTTCCACAGACGAACCCGCCGGATACCAGCGGCCCGCTGCGATGTACTTGCTCATCCTCGCGTAGTCGTCGGGGAAATACTCTTTCATCAAACGATAGCGGTTAGCACCCGTCCAGTTGAATACGTAGTGCGGATAGTGGTCGATGTAATTGAAATTTACCCGCATGGTTTTCAGCAGGTACTCGCTGATCGACTGCGGCATCTCCCACCGCCATTGCGTATCGAGATGTGCATACGGCACAACGTAGAGCGTAGGTGTCTTTGTTATGTCCGGCGCTTGCATCGTCTGAGCCTTCAGTCCTGGCCGGCATGCGCTGCCTACAACCAGGAGAGTCGCGAAAAGGACTTGCATATTGCGATGGTGTTGATTGCGCCGTTTCGATGATCTGGACATTGGTTCCCTCTCGCTTGTTTTGAGCATTCACTTCGAATTTCTAATCTGCAACAGGTGCATCGACCGTCTATTCAGACGACCAGTCTGAGTCGCCGTCCCGGCTGTCATCGCGATGAAAACGCCAAGGCGCTGCATCGTTTGAATTCACTGGAAACGGTACCATAACAGGCTCATAACCTGCATCAAAATTGAACAGTGAAGACCATGTATGAAGCGAGGCCCGATACGAACGGGCTCAACTCCTTCTCTTGCAACCGCAGGACTCGCGGATCAGCAGCTCGCTGGGAAGCTGGACATTGCGGCTGCGCGACTGCGGAGACACCAACTGGGCAAACAGCATTTCAGCGCCGACACGACCGAGTTGCTCAATCGGCTGCGCCACACACGTCACAGACGGCCGCAACGTGTCGGCCAGCGCAAAGTCATCAAACGTGATAAACGCGACCCGCGAAGGAATGGAAATCCTGTGCTTCTGCAGTACTTGGAAGGCGTAGATCCCCAGCGTACTGTTTGCTGCCACTATGCCGTCAATACCGGGCTTTCCTTTGTACGCCTGAAGGATGGCCCCCTCCACAGCTTCGAACGAATCGAGCTTCTCGCAGACGATCGGTTCCAACCGCGCGCGAGCCATGGCCTCCGCATACCCCCGCTGCCGCTCGCGAATCGTATGCAGTTCCGGATCGGAGCCGATGAAGAGTATGCGTTTGCGCCCATGCTCAATCAAATGCTTGGTCGCCTTTGCCATAGCGTGTGCATTGTCCGTTTGAACACTGGAGAAGCCGCTCCCTATCGGCAAGTCCACAGCGATGATGCGATCGCTAAACTTCCGGCAGTACTCCCGGAATAGCGTCGTCTGCCTGGCCGGCGGCACGACGATCAACCCATCCACCCGCTGCTGTTCAAAAACGGCCAGCTCTTCGAGCGCTTGTTCCTCCACATCCAGCGACGTGGAGATGAGCAGGGTGTGCCTGTTAGCGCGACAAATCCTCTGCACCGCACTCGCGATCAGCGAGAAGAACGGGTCCGTCAATCGGGGCACAATCAGACCGATGCTCTGCGTATGCTCCTGTGCCAGCGAACGCGCCGCATGGCTCGGCTGATAACCAAGCTCGCGGATCACCTCTTCCACCCGCACTCGAACCCGCGGCGCGACGAGCTTTCCGCCGTTGATAACGCGTGAGACCGTTGTTGTGCCAACGCCCGAGGCCCGCGCCACATCGTGTATGGTCGTCCGTCGTATCCTGCTCACACACTCTCCTCACACCAGTCGCCGCCTGCCTGCCTCTGATAGCTCTCAAGTATGCAACAGAGATGGCCTCTCTCGAGCGACCTTGGCAATCAACTCGCCGAACAGGGTATTCGCCCACGCAAACCACGCGCGGGTAAAGTGGGACGCATCGTTCCTGTTATAGCTCTCATGCATAAAACCCGTGCCGTTCGATGATGCCTTCAGCATAGACAACGCGCGCGCAATCTCGAGATCGGAGCTACTCGTGAGCGCATAAATAATCTGCGACATCGGCCAGATGCTGTCTCGACCAATATGCGGGCCGCCAATGCCCTCTCCCGCAGTGCCCTTGAAGAACCACGGATTCTGACTGCTCCACACCATGCGCCGTGTTCGAGCATAGAGCTCCGGGTCCGGAGAGCTTTGGATATAAGGCAACGCGAGCAGGCTTGGCACATTGGCGTCGTCCATAAGGACGCGCCCTCCAAAGCCATCCACTTCGTAAGCCCACACAGTCCCCTGTGCAGTTTGTACGATCGCATGATTACGAAGAGCACGTTCCACCTCGCTTGCCAAGTCGTCGGCCCGGCTCGCAAGCCCTGTGTCGTGTGAGATCTCTTTCAACATCTTCGCAAGCTGGCGAAGACTAGTCACCGCAAACAGATTCGAAGGCACGAGGAAGGGCAGCGTACAGGCGTCGTCCGACGGCCGAAAACACGACGCAATCATGCCGACAGGATTAGCAGGCGAGCCGATGCCATTCACAAGGCTATCGGTCGGATTCTCCGCTGCGCGCTGGAAGCGGTAAGGTCCCTCACCGTCCTTGCGTTGCTGCACCCGCATCGTGTTGAGAACAGTCTCCATCGCCTTCTTCCACTCGGCATTGAAAGGCTGCGTATCGCCCGTCGCGCGCCAGTAGCCATGCGCGAGACGAATCGGGTAGCAGAGAGAATCCAACTCATATTTGCGCTCGCCCACACCTCTGCGCATCTCAGTTTTGTCCTGCACGCTCCACGGCAATGGAGCGGCCGTGAGATCCGCCATAAACGCATTAGCGTATGTATCGATCAGCAGACAGCGCGTCTGGCGACGTATCACGCCTTCGATCAGTCCTCGCAACGCATCATCCGAACGCAGAAGCGGCAGGTACGACCAAACCTGCGCCGACGAATCGCGAAGCCACATCGCCGCTATATCCCCGGTGAGCACGGCCGTATCCGGCTTACCTGCAAAGCTCCCCGGCTGCACGGTCGTATCCAGCGTGTTCGGAAAGCAGTTATTGAAGATGCTGGCAAGCTCGGGATCGCCGATACGCTTCGAAGTCTCCGCCAGAAATTCCTCGACGGCTCGACTGCGGAATTTACGATCTGCTGGAGCGGGCCGCTTCGAACTCCCATTGCCGCTCTGGGCAAGGGCCGACGCTGGCATCGCGCTGAATGCCGCGGCGCTCGCCGCAGCTTTAACAAACTCCCGCCTTGAACAACTGGTCGTATTGGTCATAGATGTCTACCTTCCTAATGGACCGAAGCTGCTGCTATAAGCGCATCCAGTGCAGACGTAGTTGCCGCAGCGCCACGAGATTCGGCCGGGCCGGACCAGCTACAGGAGAACTCGTTTGTCTCACTACGTGCGTTCTTCCAAATGGAATCCGCGTCGGCTTGAAAGAATCTCACGTATTCTTCGGCGGGCGCGACCTCTTGCAGCCTAAGCAGGTTTCGGACGAAGATGCCCTTGAATTGAACACTGTCCTCGCTGCAATGCGGCTCTGTAGGGTCATGCAGAATAAGGCCGGCATCTATGAGAAGGGACAGCGTGGCATGCGCGATCAGTTGAGCCTTTCGCAAGGGCGCCGTGTCTCCGCTCGCCTGCGAAAGCTCCACAAGGCCACCTAGGATGACGCCCTGGTTATAGCTCCACGTCGTTCGCCCATTGTTCTTGCACGCTGGTGTCAAACCATCGTTCACCAGGCTTTCATCGTTGATCATGCCCGACGCATCGAACCAATCCCATTCGCGTTTCGCCCACGCCAGATAAGCGCGCCGCCGTTCTCCATCAGTCCGAGTGGCGAGATGCGCGGCGACAGAAAGAAATAGCTCATTGGCGATCGCATTCTTATAGTGACGGTCTTTCTTCCACCAGATGCCACCTCCGCAGGTGTCATCCCATCCACTTGTCATGTCCCCGAAAATAGATTCCGCCATCTTCAGGTAGGTGTCCCGATGCGTCACATCAAACGCTTGGATCCATGCCAGGGCCCACCAACCTTCATCGTCGTAGTACTCATTGCGAAAGTTCGGGAATTTCTTCTGGGCCCCAGCAAATGTATTCCGAAATGTCGCCACCGGCACCGCCGAAGGATCTACGACAGCAGCATCTCCCAGCATGGTCATTGAGTTTGCCGCATTCCACCAGCCTTCTGTGTCCCACAAGCCGCGCTCCCTATCGTACTTTCGCATCAATGCCTTCACCCCTATTCCCACGCGAATCTTCGGAGAGTCGGCGTCCGCGGTCCTATCCCTATTCGCCTGCGCATTGAGGCTTGCGATGGAAATAACAACGCTCAACAACAGCCCACCTAACGAAACAGTCCTGAGACACGTCACCGCCCGAAGGGTTCCACGATCGGGTTGAGAGGGATATGGTAGCGGTTCCATTATGGACACGAACACTCTACAGTACGGAGAGACACCCCGACAAATAAGCGCTTCATCAGATGTTCAATCTTCAATACCAATGCAGGGCGGCCAAACTACCTCGTCGCACATGAAGAACTCTGGCAGCCACATCAGCTTGGCATTGCAAACAACTGCATATCGCCGTTAGTCTTCGGCAACCCGGCATACCGGGCAATGCGAAACTCTGCCCAGTAGCCCGTCCAGCGCGGATCGCGCTGCAGCGCCTCACCCAATGCGCGGATCATGGTGTCGCGAATCTCCCTGAGCGCCGGGTCGCCGATCAGATTCACCGCGTCTTCAGCATCCATGTCGTACAACTCATCGTTCGGCGAACTCGCATTATAGGCGTACAGGTAATGCCGTCCCTCCGCCGTCCGGTGCCCGATACCGCATGCGAAGTTCACTCCAACATGCCAGCCCCCGAAGAAGAGCATCGGGTCGCGCTCAGGAAGGGCAGCGCCTGAAAGTGCGGGCACAAGCGATATGCCATCGAACTTCGCATCCGGCTTGATGCCGGCGATATCCAGCAGCGTCTGCGAAAGATCAAGCAACGAGACAGGGTCGTCAACAACACGCCCTCGCGCAGGTCCCGCCGGCTTCACGATCAACGGAACGCGCAGCACATCGGGATGCAGATAGACTCCCTTGTCGACCATCGCCCGCCGCCCGCTCATCTCGCCGTGGTCGCTGATGAACGCGATCACGGAGTCGTCATAAAGGCCGAGCTTGCGTACCTCGTCGAGCATCATGCCAATTGCGCGATCCACAATTTCCATCTGCAGGACGTACGCAACGCGATAGTCGATCAGCATCTGCGGATCGTAAATTCCCCAATATTTACGGTATATATCGAGGATCTCCGGTTCATCCGCACCGCGCCGGAAGTCGCGCTTTCGCACCTCTTCATACGAGGCCGGCAGAGACATGGTGTTCCGCAGCTCTCGCTCGCGTTCTTCAAATCCGGCCGGAATCGTAAATGGCTGGTGCGGGTCAAAGATGTCGAGCTGCAGATACAACGGATGCTTCGCCGCAGTGCCATTCTCCACCAGGTCCCGCAACGTATCGATCATGCGCTTCGCTTGGAAGTAGGTGTAATGCGCTTCTATCGGATACGGTTTACCGTCTTCCTGCACGATCCATCCGCCGCACGAGTTTCCCGGAGTGCTGCGGTCCTGCATGCGAAACACAATCTCCCTTGAATACTTCTGCTTCTTCACTCCAAGCTTCCGCTGGTACGCCAGGAACGCATCGTCATCGAACACCGGCGGCGACCAGCGGTCCCACGGATTGTCGTTCTCGGTGAACGCGTCGATAAATTTCTTCACACCCACATGCCCTTTACCCACCTGCCGCGCAACGTATCCGGCCGCCCGCAGATACTCAGGGAAGATGATGTCGTCAGCGCGCAGTTGTGTTTCAAGCCCTTCCGGAGCGCGCTCTCCGTTGCCCTGGATGTAACTGTATCGCCCGGTAAGGTAAGAAGCACGCGACGGCGCACACAGCGGCACAGTGCAGCAGGCATTGGAAAAGAACGTCGCATCCTTCATCAATCCATGCAGCGCAGGTGTCCGCATGTTCTTCGAGAACGGCCGTGACGGATGGTAAAGATCGGGCCCGACCATGTCCGCCGAGATAAGAAAAATATGCGGCATCTTCCCTGCGCGCGTACGCTGATAAGGCCCGGCGCCGGTGTGCGCTTGCATGAACTGACGCGGCCCTGCGACTTCTCCAGGCTGCTGCGGATTTGCAGCAGACAGCGGAGCGGAAAGGGCAGCGCCTGTTGCGACTTCCAGGAAACGACGGCGATTCATGCGCACTCCGCAGTCATAATATCCACGGCGCGCCTTAAATGTAAAGCATTACAGAAATGCCTTCACCACCGCGGAACGAGGACATCGGGAGAAACTTGCGTTCAGCGCTGGTGCTTGCCGGACTTGGGAGGAGGGGCAGTGGACGCACGCAACTTCAGCGCCGTTTTCACCGTAGGCGTAGGCAGCTTCCGCTCGAGCCTGCTCTCTCCGCTCTTCAGGAGCATTCGAAAAGCATGCGACGCAATCTGCCGTCGGGGAATGTCGACAGACGACAGCGGCGGAGTCACCATATCGCAAATCGGCAGGTTATCGAAACCGATGATCGAGAACTCCTCAGGCACTGCGATCCCATGCTCATGCGCAGCACGCAACGCGCCGAAGGCCATCAAATCATTCGTGCTGAGCAGCGCGGTAGGACGCGGCGTTTTCCGCAGAAGCTGCTCCATCGCCTCATGGCCGCTTTCCATGTGCAGGTCGCCTTCTACGACCCACTCATCGCGGACCTTCAGCCGCACAGTCTTCATGGCCTCGAAGAACGCTTCGCGCCGGCTGCGCGTAGAACCGAAACTGGTGGGCCCGGCGATAAACCCTATACTCCGGTGGCCCAGCTTGGCGAGGTGTTGGATCGCTTCCAACGCACCGCTCTTGTGATCGACATAGATGTTGTTATACGGCGTGCGGAGGCCTTCCTGGTTCGTCAGGACGAAAGGACATCGGCTTCGCGCCGCAAACTCGAATGCAGCATGGTTAGTTTCCGAGGTGCACACGGCAATGCCGTCGACATTGCGCTCTATCAGCCGCCTCAGGCAATGCTCCAGGCGATCGCTTTGATAGTTCGTATGCGTGAATACGACATCGATGCCCTGTTCACGGGCGCGCGCTTCGAAGTCGTCGATTAGCTCCGGGAAAAATGGATTGTTGATGTCCGAGACGATCAGCCCGAGCAGCTGACTCTTGCCTACGCGGAGCGTTCGTGCGCTGGTGTTTGGCACGTAGTTCAGCTCATTCAATATCCGGCTGACACGTTCGAAAGTTGACGGCTTCACCTTCGACGAGCCGTTGAGTACGCGCGAGATTGTCGCTGTCGAAACCTTCGCCCGCCGAGCTACCTCTTGCATGTTCATTGCGGATAAGCATAAAGAAAAATCAAAAGGCGCGCCCGATATTCCGGGCGCGCCTTGATCTACTGATGTGCGTGAACTACGAGGTAGCGCTGGGGTCGGAGCCTTCACCAGCGCTCTGCTCTTCGAGCTGCTTCTGCAGCTCTTCGCGCTTGCGGGCCTTCGCCTCTTCGCGCTTGGCTGCCTTCTCGGAGAGTTCCTGCTCGGCGCCGAGCAGCTCAATGTAGGCCATCTCGGATGCGTCGCCCTTACGAACACCAGTGCGCACGATGCGCGAGTAGCCGCCCGGACGCGTCGCATAACGCGGAGCCACTGTGCTGAACAGGCGGTCGACCGACTCAGGCGTCATAAGATACGCGAGCGCCTGACGGCGGCTATGCACGCTGCCATTCTTGCCGAGAGTGATCATCTTCTCGACGATGGGACGCGTGGCCTTTGCCTTCGTAATGGTGGTGTGAACGCGGTCGTTCAGAATGATGGACGTGACGAGATTGCGCAGAAGAGCGCGACGATGACTGGTGTTGCGGCCGAGTTTAAAGCCGCCATTACGATGACGCATTGTTTTTCTCCTTCGGTCCAGCTTCTGCTGTCGACCGGAATACGGGGTGGTGCGGAATGTGGGGGCTCCCACCCATCGCGCCGCGTGCTGTGCGATGAATGGGGCACCCAAGGTTGTCGCTTCACAGGGGCAACAATCCTAAAACTGTTGGCTGTTCCCTGTTGGCTGTTCGCTGCTCTTAGAAGTTCTCCGACTCCGCCGGCAGATCCAAATCCTCGTCGTCCTCGTCTTCGTCCTCGTCGTCGAAGCTGCTGTAGCTTTGAGCGAGCGTGGCTGCGGGGAGGATGGACGTGGGGCCCGGGACCGGGTTGCCCTGCTCGTCGATCTTCATGCCGAGCGAGAGACCCATCTGCGCGAGAATTTCCTTGATCTCGTTCAGAGACTTGCGGCCGAAGTTCTTGGTCTTCAGCATCTCGGCTTCAGTCTTCTGGATGAGCTCGCCGATCGTCGCGATGTTGGCATTCTTCAGGCAGTTGTAGCTGCGCACCGAAAGCTCAAGCTCTTCGACCGAGCGGTTCAGGTTCTCGTTGCGGACCAGCGGACCGTCGAGCCCGTCCAGGCCACCGGCTTCCATCTCCTCTTCAAAGTTGATGAAGATGGTCATGTGGTCCTTCAGCAGCTTGGCCGAAAGGCCAAGCGCGTCGGCCGGAAGGATCGTGCCATTCGTCCAGATCTCTAGCGAGAGCTTGTCGTAGTCGGTGATCTGACCAAGACGTGCAGCCTCGACGATGTAGTTGACCTTGCGCACGGGCGAGTGCACCGAGTCGACCGGAATGAAGCCGATGCCGAGGTCGGCATCGAAGTTCTTGTCGGCCGAAACGTAGCCACGGCCGCGCTTCAGGCGCATCTCCATGTCGATACGGCCGCCTTCGGAGATGGTGCAGATGTAGACGTTGGGGTCGAGGATCTCGACATCGCCGTCAGCATCGATCGAGCCCGAGAGCACGACGCCAGCTGCGTCCGCGCGGAGGTACAGGGCCTTGGGGCCTTCGCCGTTGAGCTTGAACGGGATCTGCTTCAGGTTCAGGATGATGTCGGTCGCGTCTTCAACGACACCGGTGATCGACTGGAACTCGTGCAGCACGCCTTCAATCTTGACGGCGGTGACGGCAGCGCCTTCGATCGACGAAAGCAGGGTACGACGCAGCGCATTGCCAATCGTTGTGCCGAATCCGCGCTCAAACGGCTGGGCGCTGAATTTGCCGAAACTGGGAGTGAGTGTGTCCTGCTCAACGGCAAGACGCTTGGGCTTCTGGAAACCTCTCCAAAGCATGGGTGGTCCTTTCTTCCTGCCGCCGCGAAGCATTCTGCGACGGTTCAGGGTGGTGCGGTTGTGGTGCGGAGCAAAGCAAGGGTTCAGGGCCCGGCGTCCAGGATCCAGAAAGCTCTTCGCCTTCTGAACCCTGGGCCCTGAACCCTATGCCCTCTTACTTCGAGTAAAGTTCGACGATCAGCTGCTCGTTCACAGGCAGGTTGACGTCCTCGCGCTTGGGCAGCGCAACGATCTTGCCCGAAAGATTGTCCGAGGCCACTTCGATCCAGTTGACGCGGGTCTGGCCGGAGACGAAGTCCTTCGCCGTGGCAAGCAACACCATCTCCTTCGAGCCTTCGCGGATGGCGATCTCATCACCCACCTTGCACTGGAAGGAAGGGATGTTCACCTTGCGGCCGTTGACCTGGACGTGTCCGTGACGAACGACCTGGCGAGCCTGGCGGCGCGAGAGCGCAAAACCGAGGCGGTAGCAGACGTTGTCGAGGCGGGTCTCAAGCTGCTGGAGCAGCAGTTCGCCCGTGACGCCGGTCTTGTTGGACGCCTTCTCGTAGTACGCGCGGAACTGGGTCTCGAGCGTGAAGTAGATGCGCTTGGCCTTCTGCTTTTCGCGCAGCTGCAGGCCGTAGCCAACAACCTTCTTCACCTTCTTGGACTGGCCATGCTGGCCCGGGGGAAAGTTGCGCTTTTCAACGGGGCACTTGTCGGTGAAGCACTTCGGTCCCTTGAGGAAAAGCTTCGTTCCGTCGCGGCGGCAAAGGCGGCAAACGGGTCCTGTGTAACGTGCCATTTTGTAGATCTCCTAGGTAGTTCTGGTGGTTCTGGTGTCGATCGCTTTACACGCTGGCAGCGCTTCGTCGCGATCCGGTTAGGCCGACTTGCGGCGGGGGCGTCTTACGAGTTCCCCGCCGCAGTTCGGACAGATGTTCTGCATGGCTTCCGCGCACTTCTCGCAGAAGGTGCATTCATACGTGCAGATGAAGGCCGTGCCAACAGGCGTGAGAGCAGCATTGCAGCGCTCGCACTCCGGCTTCATCAGAAGAGCCATTACACCCTGCGGCGCTTCGGCGGACGGCAGCCGTTGTGCGGCATCGGCGTAACGTCGCGGATGCTGCGCACATCGATACCCGCGGCAGCGAGTGCGCGAATCGCGGACTCACGGCCGGAGCCAGGGCCTGAGACGCGGACGTCGACTGCACGCAGACCGTGGTCGCGAGCGGCATTGGCGGCGTTGACCGCTGCCTGCTGCGCCGCAAACGGCGTGCCCTTACGCGAACCGCGGAAGCCGAGCGAACCCGAACTCTTCCACGACAGCGTATTGCCCTGCTGGTCGGTGATGGTGACGATCGTGTTGTTGAACGTCGCCTGGATGAACACGAGGCCGAATGGAACATTCTTGCGCTCGCGCTTCTTGAACTTCTTGTTCTTTCCGACCTTCGCAGCGCCGGCTGTCTTGTTCTGTGTCTTCGCCATGGCTTACTTGGTCACTTTCTTCTTACCGGCAACGGTGCCCTTGCGAGGACCTTTGCGGGTGCGAGCGTTGGTGTGGGTGCGCTGCCCGCGGACAGGAAGCGAACGGCGGTGGCGGAGACCACGGTAGGACTGAATTTCGATCAGGCGCTTGATGTTGAGCGAGATTTCCTTGCGGAGGTCGCCTTCAATGCCGCCTTCAGCTTCGATAACCTGACGAATCTTGTTGAGCGCGTCCTCGTCGAGGGTGCCCATCTTGACGAACGGATCGATGCCGGCCTTCTCAAGGATCTTGAGGGCGCGGGGGTCACCGATACCGTAGATGTAGGTGAGGGCGATACGAACCTGCTTGTTTCCGGGCAGGTCGACGCCAGCGATACGGGCCATGGTATGCCTTTCGGTTAGGGCTCAGCGGCGTGGCCGGGGAGCGGGGGTAATGTGTTGTACGGCTGACCTGGGCTATCAAACTGTGCTGATGGCTCTTGTCTCCTCCGGGTTCATCGCAAGCCTTGACTTCGGCTAACTCGCCCGGTGGGGCCGTGTGGACGTCAGGGCGATTAGCCCTGGCGCTGCTTGTGCTTGGCGTTTTCGCAGATGACGCGAACGATGCCCTTGCGGTGGATCACCTTGCACTTGTCGCAGATCGGTTTTACTGACGCACGGACCTTCATGTGAAACTCCAGTTTCCGGTTCTTGGTTATCGGTTGTCGGCAGATATGCTGCGATTACCGAGAACCGATAACGCACAACCGACAACGTTTTTATTTGTAGCGGTAAACGATGCGGCCGCGGTTCAGGTCGTAAGGACTGAGCTCGATGGCGACGCGGTCTCCGGTAAGAATGCGAATGAAGTTCTTGCGCATGCGTCCGGAAACGTGCGCGAGGACCTGATGCTTGTTCTCGAGCTCGACCTTGAACAGCGCGTTGGGCAGGATCTCGACGACCACTGCCATCACTTCAATTGCATCTTCCTTCGACAAACAATCTCCTCGAATGGGCCGTTTCGGGCCCCTTCTCTAGTTCTGACAACCTGTTTCGTGGGCTTTCTGTGCCTCCCCACCCGAAGGCGGACGGAGACGGCGGAAGGTACACGCACCATCTGCAATCATATACCGGTTTTGGGAATTTTCCAAGCCGTTTTGTGCTACCGCGTGAGAATGACCGGCCCATCCTTGGTAATCGCCACCGTGTGCTCAAAATGGGCGCTCATACTGCCATCGGTCGTCACCGCCGTCCAGCCGTCCTCGAGCACCTTCACATCCGCCGTCCCCGCATTGATCATCGGCTCAATCGCCAACACCATGCCCGCCTTCAGCCGCGGACCCTTGCCGGCGGGGCCAAAATTCGGAAGCTGCGGATCTTCATGCATGCTCTTGCCGATGCCGTGCCCCACAAACTCCCGTACAATGCCATAGCCTTCCGCCTCGCACATCGTCTGGACAGCGTTCGAAATGTCCCCCAGCCGGCCACCCACCACGGCCTTGTCGATTGCTGCATACAAAGCAGCCTCGGTAACCCGCAGCAGCTTTGCCACCGCCGGGCTGATCTCGCCGACCGGGTGCGTAACGGCCGCGTCCGAGTAGTAGCCATCGATGATGACGCCACAGTCAACCGAAACAATGTCCCCGGACTTGAGCGCACCGCGGTCACTCGGAATGCCGTGGATCACCTCGTGGTTCACCGACGTGCACAGCACCGCCGGATAGCCGTGATAACCCTTGAAAGCCGACACCGCACCGAGCTCTTCCATCTTCGCCACGGCCACCCGTTCCAGGTCCATGGTCGTCGCGCCCACGCGCACAGCCGCCTTCACCGCGTCATGCACCTTGCGCAGCGCGATGCCAGAAGCGCGCATCTTCTCAAGCTCAGCAGCCGATTTGATCAAAATAGCCATAGGAATGCAGTGAGTAGTGAATAGTGAATAAAGCGCGAAGTTGCAGGGAATAATACATGGCGGCAGGCCTGGAAAGCGCTTTTGCCTTATTCACTATTCACTCAAATCAGGGTGATGTCGCAATGCCAGGAGCGCCTTACGAATGTTGTGCGTCACTTTTTCGACAGGCTGGTCGCCGTCAACCTCTGCGAAACGCCCGCCGTGCGACCTGTAGTACTCAATCACCGCGGAAGTCTTGTTGTGGAAGGCCTTCATGCGCTCGTGGAAGACTTCCTCAGTATCGTCGGCGCGCTGCTCCAGTGGCGAACCATCGATATCGCAGAAGCCTTCGACCTTCGGCGGATTGGTGTAGATGTTGTAAATGGCGCCAGCCTTTGAGATGCGGCGGCCGGTGATGCGTTTCAGCAGCACATCCTGTGCGACATTGATGCAAACAGCGACGACGGGCAGCATGTAGGCAACCAGCTTCGTATCCAGCCATTCCGCCTGCACAAGCGTGCGCGGAAAGCCGTCCAGAATATAGCCATGCTGCGTGTCGGGTTCAGAGAGCCGCTCAGAGACCATCTCGTTGACGAGATCGTCCGGAACGAACTTGCCCTGGCTCATCAACTGTTCGGCCATCATGCCGAGCGCCGTGTGGTCGCGCCGATGCTGGCGCAGCAGGTCGCCGGTGGAGATCTGCGGTATCCCAAACTCCGCCATCAGCAGCTGCGCCTGCGTGCCTTTGCCAACGCCGGGCGCACCGAGCAGCAGCACAGGGCCGGGAAGGAAGTCGCGCGCGTCTGGAAGAGGATTAGGCATCGAGAAACAAGGGTCCAGGGTTTAGAGTCCGGGGTTCACAAACGGGCTTTCCGGGCCTTGGACACTGGACCCTGAACCCTCGTACTTACCAGCTGCGGCGGCCCTTGATGCGACCCGACTTCGGCGAGAATCCGTCGTAGTGACGCATGATCAGCTGCGACTCGATCTGGTTGACCGTGTCCATCGCCACACCGACTACGATCAGCAGGGACGTACCGCCGAAGTAGAAGTTGAGGCCGAGACCGTTGGTCGTCCAGGTCGGCAGCCGATCGAATACCTGGCCAATCAGCGGGATGTGGTTGAACCGGATACCACTGATGAGGAACATCGGGATGATCGAAATCACCACAAGGTACAGAGCGCCAACCAGCGTGAGCCGCGTCAAGACGTCATTGATAAAGTCCGACGTGCGCTTGCCGGGGCGAATGCCGGGAATGAAGCCACCGTACTTGCGCATGTTGTCGGCAATGTCGTCAGGACGGAAAACGATCGAGATGTAGAAGTACGCGAAGAAGACGATCGCGACGATATAGAGCAGCACATATGCCGGCTCGGCGGGAGCAAGCGCGCGGAAGATCGGGCCGACGTAGCGGTTGTCGCGCAGCGGGCCGGAACCGAAGAAGCTGACACCCTGCAGCAGCAGTGGAGCAGACAGAATCGAGCTCGCAAAGATAACGGGCATCACGCCGCCCGAGTTCACCTTGAGCGGAAGATGCGTCGACTGCGAGGACGACGTCATGCGCCGCCCAACCATGCGCTTGGCGTACTGCACCGGGATGCGGCGCTCCGAGCGCTCGACAAACACGATGAACGCCACAACGGCAATCATCATGCCCACCAGGAGAATGACGGCGGGAATGGTGAAGCCACCCCAGGCGCTGGTGCTGGCCTTCTCGTACAGGTCGGCGATGCCGCGAGGCAGGCCGACGACAATGCCCGTAAAGATCAACAGCGACATACCGTTGCCAATGCCGCGCTCCGTAATCTGCTCGCCCAGCCACATGATGAACGCCGTACCGCACGTCAGCGTAATCACGCACAGCGGAAGGAACTCGCCCTTAGGCATCGTGACCATCGACTGGCCGGCCGCGGTGTTGGTCAGCGTCAGGCCGATGAAGAACGACTGCACGACCGCAAGAATGACCGTGACATAACGGGTCCACTGCGTGATCTTGCGGCGGCCGAGTTCGCCTTCCTTCTGCAGCTTCGCCAGCGGCTCATAGATGACCGTGAGCAGTTGGAAGATGATCGACGCCGTGATGTACGGCATGATGCCAAGCGCAAACACCGTGAGCTTGCGCGCGTTGCCGCCGGAGAACAGGTCAAGCAAACCAAGCGCAGAGCCGGCGTTCTGATTGAAGAACTGCGCGAGCTGCGCGGCGTCGATGCCCGGGGTTGGGATGTGCGCGCCGACACGGTAGACCGCGAGCAGGCCAAGTGTAAAGAAAATGCGCTTGCGCAGGTCGGGAATGCGGAAGATGTTGGCGAATTTGTCGAGCATCAGAATGGAGCCTCAGAGTACGAAGAGGCCCGAAGCCTGTGGGCTCCGGACCTTGTGGCCGCGCGGCGCTGATTGCGGTGCCGAACGGCCGTTGAAACTAAGCTGCGGGTGTGGCTTCGACGGCGCCGATAACGACGGCCTTCCCGCCGGCGGCTTCGATCTTTTGCGCTGCAGCTTTGGAAAACTTGTGTGCATGAACTGTAACAGCAGAGGTGATCTCTCCGTTAGCCAGAACCTTCACGAGGCCGTTGCGCTTCTTGAGAATGCCGCGCGTCTGCAGCGTCTCGAGCGTCAACTCGCTCTCGCCCAACTCGGCAATCGTGTCGAGGCCAAGCACCGTGTACTCCACGCGGAAGATGTTGGTGAAGCCGCGCTTCGGCAGACGACGGTGAAGAGGCATCTGGCCGCCTTCGAAGCCGCGCATCAGGGACGAACCCGAACGCGATCCCTGGCCCTTGTGGCCACGGGTCGATGTCTTACCCATGCCGGAACCCATACCACGGCCGACACGCTTCTTGTTTTCATTCGCCTTCTTGGGGGCGCGGAGATTGCTGAGATTAAGTGCCATTATTTCCTCGCTAACGCCGGAGAAGCAGCTTCTAGCCGCTAGCTTGTAGCTGAAGGCTGTCCGACTCGCATGTAATGACCGCAGTGTGCGGTGCTGGGTTCTGCTCTTGTTCCTAGCTAGAAGCTAGAGGCTAAAAGCTAGAAGCTAGAAGCTGTAGTTACTCGACGACGCGAACGAGGTGAGGAACCTTCTTCACCATGCCACGGATCGAGGGAGTGTCTTCGCGTTCGACGATCTGGTTCAGCCGCGTGAAACCCAGGCCCTTGATAACGAGCTTGTGCTTGACCGGCGTGCAGATCTTCGAGCGGAAGTATTGAAGCTTGATCTTGTTTTCGCTTGCCATTGTTCTTCTCCGTTGCGGGAGTGAATAGTAAAAAGTGAATAGTGAATAAGACCTCATTCACGCCCACGTTTTATTCACTATTCACTACTCACTATTCACTGCAATCTAAAGTTCGTCGATCGACTTGCCACGCAGCGCAGCCACTTCCGCCTTGTCGCGCAGTTGCGAGAGGGCGTCGAAGGTAGCCTTAATGACGTTATGCGGGTTGGCGGAGCCGAGCGACTTGGTCAGCACGTTCTGAATACCGCAGGCAGTCATCACAGCGCGAACCGTTTTGCCGGCGATGATGCCCGTACCTTCAGGAGCCGGCTTCAACAGGACCGAACCGGCGCCGAAGTCGCCCAGCACCTGGTGCGGAATCGAGGTCTCGGTAAGGTGGACGCGGATCAGGTTCTTCTTGGCCGATTCAATGCCCTTGCGAATCGCCTGGGGCACTTCCTTGGCCTTGCCCGAACCGTAGCCGACCACGCCTTCAGCAGGATCGCCAACGATGACGAGTGCGGCGAACGACATATTCTTGCCGCCCTTGACGACCTTCGTCACGCGGTTGATGCTGACAACCTCATCCTTGAGGTTCATGCGGTTGCCATCGAGTCTTGGTTTCGTTGCCATTTTTGTTTTCCTTTTTTTATATGTCCCGGCACACCGGTCCAGGATTGCAACTCTTTGAACTTCCGGTTGCTTATTGGTTAGTGGTTAGAATTCGAGCCCAGCTTCACGAGCGGCGTCGGCGAGGGCCTTGATGCGGCCATGATAGAGATAGCCGCCGCGGTCGAACACGACCTTCTTGATGCCCTTCTCGATGCCGCGCTGAGCGATCAGTGTTCCGACTTCCTTTGCAGCCGAAACGTTGCCGCCAGCCTTGCGCTCGGTGCCCTTGGGGCTCATGGTCGAAGCGGAAGCAATGGTGACGCCGTTCTGGTCGTCGATCAGCTGCGTATAGATGTGGTTAAGCGAGCGATACACGTTGAGACGCGGACGCTCGGCAGTACCGGACATCTTGGCGCGGATGCGGTTATGTACGCGCTGGCGGATATCGTTGCGTTGACGAAGATTGATCATAACTTTCTACCTTTCCTAACAGCGTCGCCAGCCTCTGACGACGTTCGGTTGGTGATACAGGGAACAGCGAACAGCCAACAGGTAACAAATGGAAACTCGCGTCGCGTGAAACTGTTCGCTGTTCCCTGTTGGCTGTTTACTGCTTTACTTGGCGCCCGTCTTTCCGACCTTCTTCTTCAGCTTCTCGTCGGAGTAGCGAACACCCTTATTCTTGTACGGGTCCGGCTTGCGCAGCGAACGCATGTCCGCGGCAACCTGGCCGACCTTCTGGCGATCGATGCCCGAGACAGTAACGTGTGTCTGCTTCGGGTCGATGTCGACCGAGATACCTGTGGGCAGCGGGAACTCGATCGGGTGCGAGTAGCCGAGCGTGAACACGACCATGTCCTTGCCCTTCAACTCCACACGGTAGCCGATGCCGACAACGTCAAGCTCTTTCTTCCAGCCATTGGTCACGCCTTCGACAGCGTTGAACACCAGCGCGCGGGCCAGGCCATGCACCGCAGCGTGCTTATCATCCGGGCGCTCCAGCGTGAGCACGCCGTCCTTCTGCGACAGCGTGATGCCGGCGGGGATCAGCGCGTTGACCTTGCCCTTCGGGCCTTCAACCGTCGCAACATTGCCGTTGATCGTGTACTTCACGCCCGCGGGGATGGTGATGGGCTTTCTTCCGATACGTGACATGCTTCAAATCCTTTGTGGCTTGCGAGTCGCGAATCGCTTGTGCGCTTCGTTCCACTGCAGCCTGTAACAGAACCCGAGGCTTAATGCCTGGGTCGAGAAAACTTGCACTACTGGGCCCTGAACGCTGCCCATATCCCTGCCTTACCAGACTTCGGCGAGAATCTCTCCCCCAACGTTTTCGCGGCGAGCCTGGCGGCCAGTCATGACACCCTTCGGCGTGGTCATGATCGAGATACCCAGGCCACCCTGGACGCGGCGAATCTCGTCCTTGCCCAGGTACACGCGGCAGCCGGGACGCGAGATGCGCTTGAGGTCGCGGATCACCGGCTCGTTGTTCGGGCCGTACTTCAGGTACACGCGCAGGACCTTCATGCCGTTCTCTTCGGCGGCCTTATAGTTCGCGATGTAGCCCTCCTCCTTGAGGATGCGGGCAATCTCGGACTTCAGCTTGGAGGCGGGAGCGTCGAGCTTCTGGTGCTTCGCGCGGTGAGCGTTGCGGATGCGCGTGAGGAAGTCTGCAACTGGATCGGTAAGATTCATCGTTGTCCTTTCATCCCCCGTTCGCTCTCGATCGATCGACCCAGAGAACCTGCGGAGATGGTTGTGGCGGTTCGCTCGATGTTCTGAAAGCGTGTCGCGCCTTACTTTGGTATCACCCCTCTATCGAGGGGCCGAGGCTGAAGCCTCGTTCAACATCCGAAAGACTAAGGAGCATGTGCCCGGTGTCTCTTTCGGATGGAAGCGATAGCAGTGCTGACCGGCAGGGCCGAAGGCCTACCAGCTCGACTTCACAACACCCGGGATCTCGCCCTTGAGCGCGAGGCCGCGGAAGCAGAGACGGCACACGCCGAACTTGCGCAGGAACGCGCGCGGGCGGCCGCAGAGCTGGCAGCGGTTGTGCTGGCGGGACTTGAACTTCGGTACTCTTGCGTCTTTGACGCGCTTTGCTGTGGTTGCCATTTTGTTCTCTCTATTCTACTGCAAACTCAAAATCGAACTTGTCATCCTTCGCCAAGGGCGGAGGACCTGCTTTCGCTTTTACGCGCCCTGACGGAACGGCATGCCGAACGCCTTCAGCAGCTCGCGCGCGCCGTTGTCATCCTTCGCGGTGGTCACGATGGTGACGTTCATGCCCTTGATCTTGTCGACCTTCGCGTAGTCGATTTCCGCGAAGATCAGCTGGTCGCGCAGACCCAGCGTGTAGTTGCCGCGGCCGTCGAAGCTCTTCGAGCTCACACCACGGAAGTCGCGAACACGAGGAAGCGCGATCGAAATCAGGCGGTCGAGGAACTCATACATTGCATCGCCGCGCAGCGTAACCATCGCACCGATAGGCATGCCCTCGCGCAGCTTGAATGCGGCGATAGACTTCTTGGCCTTGGTGATGACAGGCTTCTGGCCGGCAATCGCGCCGAGGTCGGCGAGCAGCGGGTCCATGATCTTGACGTTCTGCGTCGCTTCGCCGAGACCCATGTTGATGACGATCTTCTCCAGCTTCGGAACGGCCATAACGTTCTCAAGGCCGAGGTCCCTCAACAGGCCCTGCTTGATTTCGCTTTGATACTTCTCTCTGAGACGGGCTGCCATTTTCTGTTCTCTTTCTCCACGGTTTCGGGGTGGGATGGATTCCGTTTACCGTTTCGTGGGGTGCTCAATTCAGCCGCTAGCTTCTAGCTAACGTGCTGGTAGTTCATCCTTCGGTACTCACCACAACTCTAGCTAACAGCCAGAAGCTAGGGGCTAAAAGCTACTTCGAAACCTTGTCCGCGATCGTCACGCCATTCGAACGCGCAACGCGGGTCTTCTTACCGGCATCGGTCTGGAAGCCGACGCGCGTCTTGTTGCCTTCCGAATCGAGCAGCATGACGTTCGAAATATGAATCGTCGCTTCTTGCTCAATGATGCCGCCCTGGCTACGCTTGTTCGGGTCGGCCTTGACGTGCTTCTTGATCATCTGCGCGCCTTCAACCAGCACGCGGCCCTTGTCGGCGATGACGCGGAGAACGCGGCCCTTGGTGCCCTTGCTCTTACCGGCGATCACGATGACCTGGTCGCCCTTCTTGATCTTGATCTTCGACTTCTTGCCGGTCAGCGCCGGCTTCAACTTGCTAGGCATTGCTCTTCTCCTGCCCCAGCGACTCGAGTCACTGCGGGCCTCGACGACCACGGAGTCGGTGTCCGATACTGCAGTCTTGTCCCGTCTTAGCCTTCAAATAACAACTAAGAACTAAATAACTTCCGGCGCGAGCGAAACGATCTTCAGAAACTTCTTATCGCGCAGCTCACGAGCGACCGGTCCAAAGACGCGGGTGCCGACGGGCTCGTTCGAATCGTTGATCACGACCGCAGCGTTCTGGTCGAAGCGGATGTACGTGCCATCGCGGCGGCGCGCTTCTTTGCGCAGGCGGACGATAACAGCCTTGACGACCTTGCCCTTCTTGACCGTTCCGTCGGGCGAGGATTCCTTGACCGCCGCCGTGACCACATCGCCGAGGCCGGCCTTCTTGCCGAGACCGCCGCCGAGAGGAAGGATCACCTGGAGCTTGCGCGCGCCGGAGTTATCGGCAACGTCAAGGATGGTGCGCATTTGTACTGACATGATGAATCTCCTTGCAAATCTCTAGGGCTACTTCGCGGCAACAGCCTTCGGCTTCTCGTCCGCAACCTGCGACAGCGACGAGCGGCGAATGATCTCTTCCAGCGTCCAGCGCTTCAGCTTCGACAGCGGACGCGTCTCGCGGATGCGAACCATGTCGCCCACTCGTGCCGAGTTCTGCTCGTCATGCGCGTAGAACTTCTTGTTCGACTTCAGCACGCGCTTGTACTTGGGATGAGCCTTGCGCATTTCGGTCTCGACGACGATGGTCTTCGCCATCTTCGTGGAGACAACCAGGCCGACCTTCTCGGTGCGCTTGGAAGCCGGAGCGGACGTCGTGCCCTCGGCCGGGGTGGTGGTAGTGGTGTCAGCCATGCTTTATGCCTTCCCTGCTGCCGCGATTTGGCGCTCGCGGGCGATGGTCTTGATGCGTGCAATGTCGAGCTTGAGCGAGCGGAGGTTCTTGATGCCGTCCTTCTTGCCCAGGCTGCTGGCGAAGCGGATGCGGAAGATCTGCTCAGCGGCCTGAGCTTCCTGCGTCTTCAACTCTTCGTCCGAGAGGCTGCGAATCTTGTCGAGTTCCATGATGAGTTCCTTCAATCTTTATCTGAGTTGTCATCCCGCAGCGTAGCGAAGGGATCTGCTTTTAGCTTCAGGCGGCAACCGGCTTACTTTGCGACAACCTCAGCCTTGTGGCCAGGGCGGACGACGAACGTGGTCTTGAGCGGCAGCTTGTGCGAGGCGAGACGCATCGCTTCCTTGGCCAGCTCCACCGGAACGCCTTCCATTTCGAACAGGATCTTGCCCGGGCGAACGACGGCGACCCAGTGGTCAGGCGCGCCCTTGCCCTTACCCATACGGGTTTCGGCCGGCTTCTTGGTGATGGGCTTGTCCGGGAACAGGCGCAGCCAAACCTTGCCGCCGCGCTTAATGAAGCGCGTCATGGCGATACGCGAAGCCTCGATCTGGCGGTCGGTGATGTAACCGCACTCCATGACCTTGAGGCCGTAATCGCCGAACGAAATATCAGAGCCGCGCCACGCCTTGCCGCACATGCGGCCGCGCTGCTGCTTGCGGTACTTAACTTTCTTGGGTAGAAGCATAGTGGTTCCTTTAGAAAGCTGATGGAGGCGAACTGAAGCGAAAACCTCGCGCAAAGATGACGGCGAGAAGAACGCTGACCAGGGTCTCTGCACACAGGCTTCGAAAAGCAAAGCGCAGACTCAGGGCCAAACTTGATAAGTTTAGCAGAAATCCGGCGGGTATACCAGCCGTATCGCTGCTACGGGGCCAGGGGTTAGGGCCCAGGGTCCAGAGTGCGCGAGTCATTTCGCTGCACCCTGGCCCCTGGACGCTGGACCCTTGTCCTTAGAACGCGCCAGTGGTAATCGGCGCGGGCTCGCGGCGTTTCTTCTGCTCGTAGATGTCGCCACGGTAAACCCAGGTCTTGACGCCGATGATGCCAAACGTCGTGTGCGCCTCGGAGAAGCCGTAGTCGATATCGGCGCGCAGCGTGTGCAGCGGCAGACGTCCCTGCAGGTACCACTCCGACCGGGCGATTTCGTTGCCGTTCAGGCGGCCCGATACGCGGACCTTGATCCCCTTGCAGCCGAAACGCAGCGCCGAATCAACCGACTTGCGCATCGCGCGACGGAACGAAACGCGCTTCTCGAGCTGGAGCGCAATGCTCTCCGAAACGAGCTGAGCGTCGAGCTCCGGCTTGTTGACCTCGAGAATGTCGATGAAGACTTCGCGCGACGACCGCTTCTGGATGTCGGCCTTCAGCTTGTCGATCTCCGCTCCCTTGCGGCCGATGATGATGCCCGGACGCGCGGTGCGGATGATCAGGCGCAGCTTGTTGCCGGGACGCTCGACTTCCACCGACGAGACGCCGGCGGCCTTGAGCTTCTCGCGCAGCTCGGCCTTGAGCTTGACGTCCTCGACCAGCAGCTTGTCATAGCCGCGCTCCACGAACCAGCGCGACTTCCACGGCTTGTTGATGCCGAGGCGGAATCCGTAAGGATGGACTTTCTGTCCCATATTTTTTCCCTTCAACCTTTGCAGCCCGCCGGTTGAGCCGACCAGGCTATACGTGTTCGATAATGCGAAAACTGTTAAGCAGCAGCCTTCTTAGCCGGGGCCTTTTTTGCTGCAGACTTCTTGGCCGCCTTCTTCGCGGGCTTCTTGCCGGCTGCGGCCGCCGGAGCGGAAGCTGACTCACCGGTCGCGGCAGCGGACTTCTTCTCCGCAACCGTAACGATGATGTGCGAGAAGCGGCGCTGGTAACGGAACGCACGGCCCATTGGAGCAGGGCGGATGCGCTTCATGCGCGGACCTTCGTTCGCGATAGCGGTCTTGACGTACAGGTTGTCGAGATCGATATCAAGACCCTTTTCGTCAGACAAATAAGCCGCGTTCTGGACGGCGGAGCGCAGCACCTTCTCCACCACAGGCGACCAGCGCTTGTTGGTGAAGGAGACGATGTCGATCGCGGCCTGGATGCGCTTGCCCTTGATCAGGTCGAGCACAAGCTTGGCCTTCTGCGGGCTGCCGCGCTGGCTCTTCGCCTCGGCGCGGAATTCGATGGTGCTGGGTGTGACTGTCTTAGCCATAAGTCATTCCTTCGGAGTTGCGTGGCAGGGAAGACCCTGTCTGAATCTTTATTTGGCCTTCGCCGTGTCGCCGGACTTCGCAGAGTGACCTTTGAAGGTGCGGGTTGCCGAGAACTCGCCGAGCTTGTGCCCGACCATGTTTTCGGTGCAGTAAACGGGGATGAACTTGCGCCCGTTATGCACGGCGATCGTGTGTCCGACCATGTCCGGGTGAATGGTGGAGCGGCGCGACCAGGTGCGGATCACCTTCTTCTCGTTCGCTGCATTCATCCCGTCGATCTTCACCATCAGGTGGGCGTCGATGAAAGGGCCCTTCTTTGTAGAGCGTGCCATTTTGATAACTCCGTACTGCCTGTGCTCGATACGACGAATCTCAGGAGGAGTGCTGAGACTTGGTTTTGCCCTTGCGGCACTTTATAAGTGCTCCTCCGGGCGCTGCTCTTACAGTTCTCAGTTGTTAGTTCTCAGTTGTTAGTCAGTAACGCTTCTACTAAGAACTAACAACGAAGAACTAACAACCCGTTCCTTACTTGCCCTTATTCCGACGCTGCACGATAAACACATCCGTGCGCTTGTTATTACGCGTCTTGTAACCGCGTGTCGGCTGGCCCCACGGTGTAACCGGGTGACGTCCGCCCGAGGTCTTGCCTTCACCACCGCCGTGCGGGTGATCGACCGGGTTCATCGAAACGCCGCGGTTGGCCGGGCGAATACCCTTCCAGCGATTGCGTCCAGCCTTGCCGATCGTGACGTTCTCATGATCGGTATTGCCAACCTGGCCGATCGTCGCCATGCACTCCACGAGCACCTTGCGGGTCTCACCAGAGGGCAGCTTCAGAAGCGCGTAGTCGCCTTCCTTCGCGATCAGGTTCACCTGTGCGCCAGCCGAACGTGCCATCTGCGCGCCTTTGCCCGGACGTAGCTCGATGTTGTGCACGATCGTTCCGGTCGGGATGTTCTTCAACGGCAGCGCATTGCCAACCAGGATGTCGGCGTCGGGCCCGCTCATGATCTTCATGCCGACCTTGAGACCGATCGGCTGGATGATGTAGCGCTTCTCGCCGTCCGCGTAGTGCACCAGTGCAATGCGCGAGCTGCGGTTCGGATCGTACTCAATGGTCGCGACAGTGGCGGGGATACCGTACTTGTCGCGCTTGAAGTCGATGAGGCGCAGCTTCTGCTTGTGGCCGCCACCCTGGTGACGGATGGCCAGCTTACCCATGTTGTTACGGCCGCCTGTACGCGGCTTCACGGCCAGCAGCGGCTTATGCGGCTTGTCGGTCGTGATGTCGTCGTTGACCAGCTTCGTAGCGAAGCGGAGGGTCGGCGTTATCGGACGAAATGATTTAATCGGCATGTTGCTAATCCTTTGCCGCGCTAACTTCTAACTGCTTATCAAGCGCGATACGTGGTACTTTGGGTTCTCGTTGCGGGTTATAGGTTCTTGGGACAGCGCTTGGCTTTACCGAGAACCCACAACCGGCAACTCACAACTAAATCTCTGCTGCAAAATCAGGAACCTTCTCCCCTGCCTTCAGGCGCACATACGCCTTCTTCCAGTCGGACAGATAACCTGAGTAGCGGCCACGGCGGCGTTCCTTGCCGAGAACGCTGGCAGTGCGGACGGTGGCAACCTTCACCTTGAAGAGCAGCTCTACAGCCTGCTTCACTTCGGTCTTCGTGGCACCGGCGGCGACTTCAAATACCAGCGAGCCTTCAACTTCGCGCGTCTGGAGCGCCTTCTCCGTGATCAACGGACGGCGGATAACCTGATAGAGAGTGGTCGACATTATGCCGCCTCCTTTTCTGCATGCTTACGCTTCGAGACGGCCTTCTTCAGCGTCTCCTGCAGAGTTTCAAACGCCGCCTTCGAGAACACAGCGTGCTCATACTTCAGCAGGTCGTAAGGGTGAACTTCGGACGAGAGCACAAGCTCCACACCGGCCAGGTTGCGCGATCCGAGGTACAGCTTCTCGGAAAGCTGCTGCGACGACTCCACCAGCAGCGTGGTCTTCTTCGCGTCCAGAGCATTCAGCGCGTTGCGGAAGAGCTTGGTCTTCCCTTCAGCGGTGTCGAAGTTCTCGACAACGGTCAGCTTGCCCGCAGCCAGCTTCGAAGACAACGCCGAGCGCAGCGCGCCGAGCAGCTTCTTCTTCGGGAACTGGTAATCGTAGCTGCGCGGCTGAGGTCCGTGGACCGTGCCGCCGCCACGCCAGAGCGGTGTGCGGATAGAACCGACGCGAGCGCGGCCCGTGCCCTTCTGCTTCCACAACTTCTTGCCGGCACCCGAAACCTTCTTACGGTTCTTGGTGGCCGCCGTTCCCTGCCGAAGCGAAGCGCGGTAGTGCTTCACCGCCTCCCACAGCAGGGCCTCGTTGACTTCCCCGGAGAACAGCTCGTCGAGTTCAAACTCGCCGACCTTCGCCCCCGAGAGATTCACTACGTTGATGTTTGCCATCTACTTCTTCCTTTGCCAGCCATCGATGTGGCCAGCCATTCTCTTGTTAGTCTGCGTAACCCGGTTCATTCCCCGCGCAGAGTCCATCCGACGAATTAGGAGAGAGGGAGCGGTCTTTCTATTCCCTACTCCCTATTCCCTGTTCCTTACTTCTTCTTCGGTGCAGCCTTCTTCGAAGCCTTCAACGCGTCCTTCGTAGCCGCACCCGCGAATCCGCGACGCTCTCTCGGCGGCGCCTTCGCCTTGGAAACCAGCACGTAACCATCACGCGCTCCCGGTACCGCGCCTTCGACCAGCAGAAGATTGTCTTCAACGTCGATGCCGCGAATGCGGAGGTTGCGGACCGTCACCTGGTCGGTTCCCATGTGGCCGGGCATGCGCTGGCCGGGGAAAACGCGCGAGGGGAACGACGATGCGCCGATCGAACCCTGCACCTGGAACATGTGTCCGTGCGACTTGGGACCACCGCCGAAACCGTGGCGGCGAATGACGCCCGAGAAACCGCGGCCCTTCGAGTTGCCGATCACGTCGACATACTTCACTTCTTCAAAGATGTCGACGAGGATGCGATCGCCAGCCTTCACGCCCGCTTCATCAGCGGTGCCGCTGGTCGACTCGAGCTGCACTTCGCGGATCTCGCGGACGGGCGGCACATCGGACTTGGCAAAGTGGCCGGTCATGGCCTTGTTCACCTTGCTGGCCTTCACGAACTCAACGAGCCCGATCTGCGCGGCATCGTATCCGTCCTTCGCAACCGTCTTCAGCTGCGTGATCACACACGGGCCGACCTTGAGAACGGTGACCGGATGAACCAGACCCGCATCGTCGAACACCTGCGTCATGCCGATTTTCTTACCGAGAATTCCTGTAACTGACATTTGCTGCTTCCTTTCCTCATCATGCTCGGTGAGCGAGCACTGTAGGTACTGCGTCAGCTTCTAGCTTCTAGCTATTAGCTTCTACTTCAAATCTTCTTCGTAACTATCGCGCCGGACCTCTAACTAGGAGCTAGAAGCTAACGGCTAAAAGCTACTTCGTTACCGTCTTGATCTCAACGTCCACACCAGCCGGCAGATCGAGCTTCATCAGCGCATCGACTGTCTGCTGCGTGGGTTCGAGGATGTCGATCAAACGCTTGTGCGTGCGGATCTCGAAAGCCTCGCGCGACTTCTTGTCGACGTGGGGCGAGCGCAGAACGCAATACTTGTTCTTCATCGTGGGCAGAGGAATCGGCCCCGCGACCTGTGCGCCTGTGCGCTTTGCAGTCTCGACGATCTCGCCAGTGGACTGGTCGAGAACGCGGTAGTCATAAGCCTTCAGGCGGATACGAATGCGTTGCTGTGCCATTTGAACTTCTTTCCTGTTGCAAAGATCGTTTGGAGTGACTGCCGGCCGTCGCGTTTCTTGGCGTACCGGCAGCCCTCGGTTTCTTGTTTGTCATCCCGCAGCGTAGCGGAGGGATCTGCTTTCCTCCACTGCGCCCGGAATGCGTTACTTGATGATCTCGGAGATCGTTCCGGCTCCGACAGTGCGTCCACCTTCGCGAATGGCGAAGCGCAGACCCTTCTCCATCGCGACCGGCGTGTGCAGCGTGATCTCGAGCGCGATGTTGTCGCCCGGCATCACCATCTCGGTGCCGGCCGGCAGCTTCGCCGAGCCCGTAACGTCCGTCGTGCGGAAGTAGAACTGCGGACGATAGCCGTTGAAGAACGGTGTGTGACGGCCGCCCTCTTCCTTGCTCAGAACGTAGATCTCGCCCTTGAAGTCGGTGTGCGGCTTGATCGATCCGGGCTTGGCCAGAACCTGGCCGCGCTCCACATCTTCCTTCGCGATACCGCGCAGAAGAAGGCCAGCGTTGTCGCCCGCCAGACCTTCGTCAAGCTGCTTCTTGAACATCTCGACGCCGGTCACAACCGTGTTCTGCGTGTCGCGGAAGCCGACGATTTCAGCCGCTTCGCCAACCTTCACCTTGCCGCGCTCGATACGTCCGGTAACAACCGTGCCGCGACCCGAGATCGAGAAGATGTCTTCGATCGGCATCAGGAACGGCAGGTCGACCAGGCGCTCCGGCTGCGGAATGTACTTGTCGACAGCGGCCATCAGCTCGTCGATCTTGGCTTCCCACTGGGCTTCGCCATTCAGCGCGCCGAGAGCAGAGCCGCGGATGATCGGCGTGTCGTCGCCGGGGTAGTCGTACTTCGAGAGCAGCTCGCGCACTTCCATCTCAACCAGCTCGATCAGCTCTTCGTCTTCAACCGCATCGCACTTGTTGAGGAACACAACGATGTACGGAACGCCGACCTGGCGCGCCAGAAGCACGTGCTCCTTGGTCTGAGGCATCGGGCCGTCGGTGGCCGCGACCACGAGGATCGCACCGTCCATCTGCGCGGCGCCGGTGATCATGTTCTTGATGTAGTCGGCGTGGCCCGGGCAGTCGACGTGCGCGTAGTGGCGGTTCGGCGTCTCGTACTCCACGTGCGAGGTCGAGATCGTGATGCCGCGCTCGCGCTCTTCGGGCGCGTTGTCGATCGTGTCGAACGAGCGGAACTTGTTCGACGGGTTGTGCTTCGAGAGCACCTTCGTGATAGCCGCAGTCAAGGTCGTCTTGCCGTGGTCGATGTGACCGATCGTCCCGATGTTTACGTGAGGCTTGCTGCGATCAAATTTTTCCTTCGCCATGATGTTCTCCGTTAAATCTGTTAGCTCTGTGTTGCGAAACCTGACCTTCGTTTTGCGCGCGCCGGTTAAACATCCCCGGCTCCAGCGCGCGGCTTACGTGCTACTTATCCTTGTCCTTGCCCTGCACCTTCGCGATGATCTCTTCCGAGACCGAGCGGGGCGCTTCCTCGTACTGCTTGAACTGCATCGAGTAATTCGCACGGCCCTGTGTTGCACCACGCATGTGAGTCGCGTAGCCGAACATCGTCGAGAGCGGAACGCTGGCGCGGATGGCCTGCGTGTTGCCCACCATCTCCATGCCTTCGATACGGCCGCGGCGGGAGTTCAAATCACCGATGATCGTGCCCATGTAATCTTCAGGCACTGTCACTTCGACAGCCATCACAGGCTCGAGCAGGACCGGCTTGGCCTTGCGCGCCGCTTCCTTGAACGCCATCGATCCGGCAATCTTGAACGCCATTTCGTTGGAGTCGACATCGTGGTAGCTGCCGTCGTACAGGCTCACTTTGACGTCCACCATTTCGTAGCCGGCGAGAACGCCGCCCAGCATGGCTTCCTGGATGCCCTGGTCAATCGGCTTGATGTACTCCTTAGGAATCGTGCCGCCCTTCGTATCGTTCGAGAACTCATATCCTGCGCCCGGCTCGTTCGGCGAGATACGGATCTTCGCATGGCCGTAGTTACCGGAACCGCCGGTCTGGCGAATGTACTTGCCTTCCGCCTCAGCATTACCGCGGATCGTCTCGCGATAGTTCACCTGCGGCTTGCCGACGTTCGCCTCGACCTTGTACTCGCGCATCATGCGGTCGACGATGATCTCAAGATGCAGCTCGCCCATCCCGGCGATGATGGTCTGACCCGAATCAATATCCGTGCGGACATTGAAGGTAGGATCTTCCTGCGCAAGCTTCGAGAGCGCAACACCCATCTTCTCCTGGTCGGCCTTGGTCTTCGGCTCCACCGCAACCTCGATCACAGGCTTCGGGAAGTCGATGCGCTCCAGCGCGATCGGGTCCTTCGGCGAGCAGATCGTATCGCCTGTGACGAGATTCTTGAGACCGACAGCGGCACAGATATCGCCCGCCATAATCTCCGTAATCTCTTCACGTTTGTTGGCGTGCATCTTCAGCAGCCGGCCGATACGCTCAGTCTTCTGGGTACGCGGATTCAGCACCGTGTCGCCCGTCTTCAGCACGCCGGAGTAGATGCGGATGAAGATAAGCTGCCCGACGAACGGGTCGGTCATGATCTTGAAGCCGAGTGCCGAAAGCGGCTCGTTGTCGTCAGCCTTGCGGATGATCTCTTCTTCCATGTTGTCGGGGTTGTGGCCGATCATGGGAGGGATGTCGAGCGGGCTCGGCAGGTAATCGACCACTGCGTCAAGCAGGGTCTGCACACCCTTGTTCTTGAACGCCGAACCGCACAGCACCGGGAAGATATTCATCGCGATAGTCGCCTTGCGAATACCCGCTTTGAGTTCTGCCTCGGTCGGCTCGGTGCCTTCAAGATAGTGGTGCATGATCACGTCATCGGAGTCGGCAACCGCCTCGATGAGGTGGTGCCGGGCAGCCTGCGCGGTCTCGAGCAGGTCGGCCGGAATCTCTTCAACCGAGTACTCGGCGCCCATGGTCTCGTCGTGCCACAGGATGGCCTTCATCGTAACCAGATCGACCACGCCGGCAAACTTCGCCTCGGCGCCAATCTGGATGTTGATCGGAATCGCGCGCGCGCCCAGGCGATCGACGATAGTCGACGTCGCATAGACGGCATCCGCGCCGGCCCTGTCCATTTTGTTGATGAAGCAAACCCGGGGCACCTTGTACTTGTCAGCCTGGCGCCACACTGTTTCAGACTGCGGCTGCACACCGGCGACCGCGTCGAAGCAGGCAACCGCACCGTCAAGCACACGCAGGCTGCGTTCGACTTCAGCGGTGAAGTCGACGTGGCCCGGCGTATCGATGATGTTGATGCGGATGTTCTTCCATGTGCAGGTGGTCGCAGCGGAGGTGATGGTGATGCCGCGCTCCTGCTCCTGCTCCATCCAGTCCATGGTGGCGGTGCCCTCGTGCACCTCGCCGATACGGTGCGTGATGCCCGTATAGAAGAGGATGCGCTCGGTCGTCGTCGTCTTGCCGGCGTCGATGTGAGCCATGATGCCGATATTCCGACATTTTGCGAGAGGTACTGTGCGTGCCACGGTGATCCTTTACTTTCTGCGCAAGCCTAAGCTGCGGGTTTTCGGTTCTCGGTTGTTAGTTCTGGGTTGTAGGCGCTCTTCCCGAGAACCGACAACCGAGAACCCACAACGATCTTTCAACTACCAGCGATAGTGCGCGAACGCCTTGTTCGCCTCGGCCATACGATGAACGTCTTCCTTCTTCTTCATCGCGGCGCCACGGCCATTGGCAGCATCGAGCAGCTCAGCCGTAAGCTTGTCGACCATGCCCTTTTCGCCACGTGCACGGCCGTAGGTCACGAGCCACCGAATCGCCAGCGACGTGCGGCGCTCGGGGTTGACCTCGATCGGCACCTGGTAGTTAGCTCCACCGACGCGGCGGGACTTCACTTCCAGCATCGGCTTCACATTCTCGACAGCCTTCTTGAACAGCTTCAGGGCTTCATCGCCGCCCTTGGACTCGAGGTTCGTCATCGCCTCATAGAAGATGCCCTGGGCAGTCGACTTCTTGCCGCCCCACATCATGCTGTTGACGAACTTGGTGACGAGGGTCGATCCGTAAACCGGATCGGCTGCTACTTCGCGCTTCGCAATAAAACCTTTACGTGGCATTCTCTTCTTCTTCCTCCAGCGCGGTGACTTCTCACGTGCTGGACTTGGTGAAACTGGTTCCAGGTTGTTGGTTGCCGGTTCTCAGTTGCGCGCTCTCACTGAGAACCGACAACCGAGAACCCACAACCCAAATCTTTACTTCGCAGCAGCCTTCGGACGCTTCGCGCCGTACTTCGAGCGGCTCTGCTTGCGGTTCGCCACGCCAACAGAATCCAGCGTTCCGCGAACAACGTGATAACGCACACCCGGAAGGTCCTTCACACGGCCGCCGCGGATGAGCACGATCGAGTGCTCCTGCAGGTTGTGGCCGATGCCCGGGATGTACGTCGTGACTTCAATACCGTTGGTGAGGCGAACACGGGCGACCTTGCGCAGCGCCGAGTTCGGCTTCTTCGGGGTCTGGGTGTAGACGCGGGTGCAAACGCCGCGGCGCTGGGGTGATCCCTGCAGGGCGGGCGAGGCGGTCTTGTAGCGGGTCGGCGTGCGGCCCTGCTTGACGAGCTGATGGAACGTAGGCACTTATAAACTCCCTCGGAACACCTGTATCCCAGGCATTACCCGAATTTCTTTATTCGGGCTCGATGCAGGGCAGCTCCTCTCGCTCTGCTTCTGCGGAATCCTTGCGGACGCGCAAAAGGCGAAGCATGCGGACACGCTTCGGCGAAGTTCTGAATCCTGCACGCGGCCGTACTGCTGGACTGCGTGTACTGCTTCACTGCTCAGGTTTGAGACAGGCGACGGTGGCTGAAATGCGGGCTTTCACCCTGCTCCAACTCCGTTTCGCGCTGTTCCGGCCCGCATAGCCCTTCCACATGGGATCCTCAGTAAGGTTCAAGAGGGAGGAGGGTGTCGCAGACTCACAGACAGGCCTTCTGGTTCTTCGTAACGTCCAGATAGGTTCGTTCCAGATAATCGCGGAACCTTTTTACTGTAGCAAGCGGTGGAAGCAGAGTCAAGAGAACGGCCTCCAAAGACCTGCATGCTACGCTTTTTCGCATGATGGTTTCTGTACATTCAGTGTGTTTCCCAGCCCTTGCCGCGTGTCTTGGCCTCATGCTCGCCGCTCCAGCATCCGCCCAGCGCAACGGCGGTAACAGCCCGTTCCGCGTCCCCGCAGGCGTTGCCATCTCCCCCGACGGCACCACCCTCGCGCGGACCGTCCGCGCGCACGAGGGCTCGCAGATTCACCTGACCGCAATCGCCGACCCGGACCCCGCAAAGGAAAAGATCGTCGCCCCCAACGGCACCACCAGCTGTTCGAACTCCGATCCGGTTTGGTCGCCCGACGGCAACTGGCTCGCGTACACCTCCACCTGCACTGCCAAGGAAGAAAAGCCCGGACAGGCGCAGATCTTCCTCTGGTCGAAGACCTCGGGTGAATCGAAACAACTAACCCACGTAACCGGCCTGTTCAAGCAGGCGGCCTGGTCTCCGGACGGCAAGTCCATCGCCTTCCTGTTCGTCGAGAACGCAAGCCGTTCGGCCGGAGCACTCGACGCCATGAAGCCATGGGCTGGCGTTATCGGTGAGGACAATCTGGAAATCCAAGGCGTCTATGCCGTCAGCGTCGCCAACGGAACCGGCGAGTGGCTGGTGAAGCCCACACCCGACTTTTACACCTTCGAATTCAACTGGGCACCCAGCAGCCAGCAGATCGCCTTCATCGCCGCACGCGCTCCGGGAGAGAACAACTGGTGGGTCGCTAGACTCTTCACCAAGACCCTCGGACCGAAGAGCCCCGCCAGCCTCGGCGTCGGCTCATACAACGGCCCGCTGGAAGGCACCGCTGACGTCGTATTTGATACCGCAACAACCAAGACCCCCCTCCACGGCCTCCAAATCGCCGTCCCCCGCTTCTCCCCCGACGGTAAGCAAATCGCCTTCATCGGCGGCCTCATGTCCGACCAGGGCTCCACCGGCGGCGATATCTGGGTCGTCGACGCCAAAGGCGGCGAGCCCGTCGACGTCACCCCCGGCATCGACGGCACACCCACCTACATTTCCTGGACCGGCAACGACAACATCGGCTTCACCGAAGACCGCCGCGGCCACATGCTGCTCGCCGACACCTCCGTCTCCGCCCGCAAAACCGACGCCTCCATAGACATGGGCGAGTCCCAGCTCTCCGGCGGGCCCATCAAGAACGCCATCAGCGTCTCCTCGGAGGGCGTGCTCGCCTTCGTAAAATCCGGCATCGGCGTTCCCGCAGAGGTCTGGGCCGGCGGCTGGAACAAGTTCCAGCAGATCACCCACCTCAACGACAGCGCCCCCAAATCCACCGCCCGCATTGAGTCCATCGAGTGGGACAACGAGGGCTTCCACGTCCAGGGCTGGCTCACCTTCCCCAAAGACTTCGACGCCCACAAAAAGTACCCCATGATCGTCAACGTCCACGGCGGTCCCTCCAGCTCCGCCTTCCCACGCGGCGCGAGCACCTGGGCCGAGCAGGGCTACTTCGAGTTCCAGCCCAACCCGCGCGGCAGTTACGGCCAGGGTGAGAAGTTCGTCCAGGCGAACCGCAAAGACTTCGGTTACGGCGACCTCCACGACATCCTGGCCGGCATCGACACCATCGAGAAGAAGTACCCGGTCGACGACCACCGCCTCGGCCTCACCGGATGGAGCTACGGCGGCTTCATGAGCATGTTCGCCTCCACGCAGACCAACCGTTTTCGCGCCATCGTCGCCGGCGCCGGCATCTCCAACTGGCAGTCCTACTACGGCGAAAACTCCATCGACCAGTGGATGATCCCTTTCTTCGGCGCCAGCGTCTACGACGACCCCGCCGTCTACGCCAAATCCTCCGCCATCACCTTCATCAAGAAATCCCATACACCCATGCTGATCATCGTCGGCGACCGCGACGGCGAGTGCCCCGCTCCCCAATCCTTCGAAATGTGGCACGCGCTCCGCGACCAGGGCGTCAAAACCCAGCTCGTCATCTACCCCAACGAGGGCCACGGCTTCCGCGACCCCGCCCACATCCGCGACCGCAACGAGCGCGAGATAAAGTGGTTCGCCGAAAACATGCCGGGCGGCAAGTAACCTGACAACCGACAACCGACAACCCCGATGGCCGACACCCGCCGCCGCCTGACGTGCCTCGCCATCGCCGTCGCGCTCATCCCCATCGGCATCGCCTGGCGGATGGCCCCGCTGCATCTGCCGCAGTTCCTCTACAAATACGGCGGCTCCGTCCTCTGGGCGGGAATGGTCTATTGGCTGGTCGCGGCCATGCTGCCCCGCTCGCGCCCGCTGTCCCTCGCTCTCCTGGCCGCCTTAATGGCCGCGCTGGTCGAGTTCAGCCGCCTCGTCCCCATCCCCTCCGTCGACGCCTTCCGCCTCACGCTCGCCGGCAAGCTGATCCTCGGCCGCTTCTTCTCGCCCTGGGACATCCTGGCCTACTGGATCGCCATCGCCATCGCCGCCGCCGCGGACTTCCGCTGGACGCCCGGCTATAAACCAGCCCCCACGAGCCAGCCCCGCTGATCCCCGCGATCACACTTCTTGCCTGTTTCAGCGTCTAAGCAGGAAGCACTTCCGGCAGCGGGCATTTGCCCATTGTTCCAGCCAGCTTCTACACTGGAGCTTCGGCAATTCAGAGTTTGCGGTTTGACCGTTCAGCTTGGGTTCCGGTTGGACGGGGAGGTTCGATGCGGCGGTTTGTCACTCTAGTAGTTCTGCTCTTATTCACAGTCCCTTTTGGCGCGTCTATCGTTGGCTGCGGCCACAAGACCACCGTGGTGTTTTGCAATGGCGGAGACTCCGGCCCGATCGTCGGTCAGGTCAAGAGCATCACGCTCTCGCCTAACTTCGCCACCTACGGCGAATCGATCAACTTCGGCCAGATCGGCAGCAGCCTCAGCGCCAGCGCGGTGGACTGCAAAGGCAACGCCGTCTCGGTGCCCAGCTACACCTACGCCTCCACCGACAACACCATGACCTTCGCCGACATCAACCCCGCCAATGGGCAGGTCTGCGGCGGCTCATGGAACCGCAACATCGGCGGCGGCATCCCCGACTACACCACCTGCACCGCCCCCACAAAGCCTCCTGCCAACACCGTCGCTTACGTCACCGCGACAGCCCAGGGTGCAGTCAGCAATGCCATTCCGGTCTACGTGCATCCCATCGTCACAGGCGTCGTTATAGGCGGCCCAACCCCGACGGATCCAGTCACTGGAGCCTGTCTCGCCGACCCGCTCGGCCAGGCCTCCAACTGCTGCCCGCAGAGCACCGGCGCTGTCGTCACCGCGCCCGCCTACAACGGTGGATCGTGCCTTTCGCAGGGCACCAGCGCGCAGATCACCGCACGCGCCTACAAGAACGGCACCACCAACGCCTCTGACAACATCACCTGCTCGATCGGTCATCTGCAGTACTCCGCGCAGAACCTCTCCGTCCTCACCATCGACCAGAACGGCGTTGCCACCGCGGCCCAGCCCGGCTCGACCATCATCACCGCCAACGTCTCGAACTCCGGTTCGGGCGGAGCCGCGGGCTTCTTCTCCACCTGCCCGCCGGCGTCCATCGCGCTTTCGATCGCCGGCCAGACCGGCACATCGGCCACCGTTGGTGTCAACACCAGCCTTCCGCTGACAGCCGTCGTGAAGGACACCCATAACGTCACCCTCACCGGCATTAGCCTCACCTTCAGTTCCACCACCCCTTCCACCATCCCCGCGCCGGGCGGCTCCGTAACCCCCACATTCCCTGGCTCCGCCACCATCACCGCCAGCTGCCAGCCGCCCACCTGCAACTCTGCCCCGTTCAGCCAGATCGGCCTCTACGGTAACGGCGAGCCGATCACATCGAACGGCATCAACATCACCGCGCCCGGAACCGTCGCTTCGGTGCTGTACATCGCCAGCACGCAGTCGCAGTACCTGCTGCCGGTAGACTTCTCGACCAACCAGCCCGGCTCGCTGCTTAAGCTGCCCTACATCCCGAACTCCATGGTCATCACTCAGGATGGCAGCACGATTTATCTCGGCAGCTCCACCGCCCTGATGACCGTCAGCGCCACCAACAACGCCTTGAGCTCGACCAACACCGCCATCACCGGAACCGTCCTTTCGGTCTCGCCTGACGGCGCAACCGTCGTCATCACGGACCCGGTGCGCCAGACTGTCGCGCTCGTCGCCGGCGGCAACGTCGTCAGCACCTACGGCGGCGTCGGCACCAGCGCCAAGTGGTCACCCGACAGCCAGACCGTCTACATCACCACGAACACCACCCAGCTGCTCGTGCACTCGAGCTACACCGGCTGGTACGCGACCCCGACCGACGTGCAGTACCTTGACGTCGCTGTCGCCGTCCCCAGCGTGGGCGCATTCTTCGGCTCGACCGTCCCCGTAACCGAGGGCCGCAGCTACTGCCCCGCAACCACCAGCGTCTCAGGCGGCAATCCTCCTGCGACGACCAACACCTACTATCCGCTGGCCAGCACCACCACCGCCAAGGACGACAAGCTCGCCGCAACCAACGACGGACAGCACATCCTCGGCGCAACCTCCACCCCGGCACCGCTGCTCAACGACATCGCCCTTAGCTTCCCCGCGGCGGCGCTCGACTGCACCATCTCCAATGGCCCCGTAACCTTCGGCACCGCTGTAACCCCACACGCCCTGCCCGGCATCACCGCCTCCGCCATCACCGGCGTAGTCCCGGCCAGCAACTCGTCAGTGGCCTTCGTCACCTACACCGGCACCAGCGGCCTTCTGCCGGAGTACGTCCCCTCCACCGGCGCAGTCACCAACGTCGCGCTCTCAAGCGGCGCCGTCGCTCCCGTGGCCGGCGTCTTCACCGTCGACGACAAGACCTTCTTCGCCGGCACCTCGGGCGACAACCAGGTCCACCTCATCACCATCAACGGAACCTCTGCGGCCGACACCAGCGTCATCGCACCCAAGCTTCCCGACGTGAACAACAACCCCGCCGTCCCCAACCTGCTCGTACAGCGGCCCAAGAAGACGACCTCCTAGTCCCAACAGGAAGTCCGCTCTACCCAACGCCCTCCCCAGTGGAGGGCGTTGCTGTTTATGACAGCGCCGTCAGATTCCGGTAGTGCTGCTGCAAGCCATATTCGGAACATGGAAGCCCGATTCGCGTTTTGAATCGCGAGGACAACAACACGTTATAGGCGGGCATCTGACTTCCCGACTGTGTAGAACGTTCGCTGCGCTGCAGTCATTCCCTGTTGTTCAACAAGCGACGTTCAACAGGCGACGTTCAACAAGTTAGCTCAACGACCCCTGAGTTGCAGGACACTCTGCGACCCCGCGGTGGTGCGCTTATTCCACGAGGTGAACAATGCAACTTCACGACAAGGTGTTGCGGTCTACGGCGCTTGCCTGCTGCGCACTTCTTACGCTGTGCTGCGTTCCCGCAGCCCATGCGCAGGAGTGCAAACCAGCGCAATCGACGGCTACTGCTCCAGACAATTCGGCGCACAACAAGGCCCACAACAAGACGGCCGACCAGCAGGCTGAGAACGACACGGATCGCACCATCACGCAGAACATCCGCAAAGCTCTCATGGCTGACAAGTCGCTCTCCACCTACGGGCACAACGTCAAGATCATCACCGTCAACGGCGCTGTCACGCTGAAGGGTCCCGTGCATTCGGAAGAGGAGAAGCAGTCGATTGCCGCCAAGGCAGCCGAAGTGGCCGGGCAGGATAAGGTCACCAATCAACTCACCGTCAAATAACGCACTTCTAACGAACGATTGCGCCCAACGCCAGCAGCGCGAAGCGCAAGGGAGACAGATACCATGGCAGGGAAAAATACAGCAGCATTCGGCATCTTTCGTACGCGCACCGCGGCAGAGCAGGCGGTGGACCGCCTCAACGCAGCGGGATTCTCCACGCAGGACGTTTCCGTTCTGATGGCGGACCGCAGCGGCTCAAAGGATTTCGCCACCGAAAAGAACACCAAGGCCCCTGAGGGCACAGCCACCGGCGTGGGCGTCGGCGGCGTGCTGGGCGGAACGCTCGGCCTGCTCGCCGGCATCGGCGCTCTCGCCATCCCCGGCGTCGGCCCGCTCATCGCCGCCGGCCCCATCATGGGCGCACTCGCCGGCCTCGGCGTTGGTGGAGCTGTAGGCGGCCTCGTCGGCGCGCTCGTCGGCATGGGCATCCCCGAGTACGAAGCCAAGCGCTACGAAGGCCACGTCAAGGACGGCGGCATCCTCGTCTCCGTGCACTGCGACACCTCCGACGAAATCTCGCGCGCCAAGGACATCCTCAAGGCCGCGGGCGGCGAAGACATCGCCTCCTCCGGCGAGAAGTCCGTCAGCAGCCACGATGTCGACGGCGATCACCACGACCGTGACCGCGACGTCCGCAGGGTCGACGACTACGACAGCCGCACCATGAACGCGGGCGGCCTGCGCGACGACGGCGGAGAACGTGTGGTCGAGCGCCGCGACGCCGATGGCCGTGTCGTCGAACGCGTCGTTGAGCGCACCGTCACCCGCTACTAGGTTGACGCCAAACTTTTTTGCCTGCGCGGGTGGCGCCTGCGCAGGCCTTTTTTCGTCTGCGAGAGTTACAGCTTCAACCGGGTCTCAAGCAAATGCCGCGCAATGGCATCCAGCACGCCATTCAGAAACTGCACCGACTCCGGCGCCGCATACCTTCTCGCCACCTCCAGCGTCTCGTTGATCACCACCGCCCCGGGCGTCTTCGGATACGCCAGCATCTCGGCAACGCCCGTCCGCAGCAGGTTGCGATCCACCACCGGCATGCGCTCAATCCGCCAGTTCTGCGCGAACTTCTCAATCAGCGCATTGATCTCATCCTCACGCGTGGTCGCAACGCGATGAAGATCATCGGCAAACCCGCGCGTCTCATCGTCAACATCGTCGCGCGACGCCCAGAACAACCGCTCGACTTCCTCAGGCTTCTGCTTGCCCAGATCGCCCTGAAACAACATCTGCATCGCGAGTTCGCGGGACTTACGGCGTGTACCCATTACCGTGTCACCGCCAGCTTCTCACGCGCCACTTGCTCCTGTATCGACGCGAGCTTGGACTGGATCGACGCCATCTCGATCGCCGCAATCGCTGCCTCAAAGCCCTTGTTGCCCGCCTTCAACCCGGCGCGATCCAGCGCCTGCTCCAGCGTCTCGCACGTCAGCACGCCAAACGCATGCGGCACTCCTGTCTCCTGCTGCGACTGCCCAATCCCGCGCGCCACTTCCGTATAGATGGCCTCATAGTGCGCCGTCTCTCCACGCAGCAGCACCCCAAGCGTAATGATCGCCGCAAAGCGCTTGCTCTCCGCCAGCGTGCGGGCAGCGCTCGGAATCTCCCACGCACCGGGCACGCGCACAATCTCGATATCGCTCTTCGCGCATCCGCTGCGATGCAGCGCATCCAGCGATCCCTGCAGTAGGCGATCGGTGATCACCGCATTCCACCGCGCCACCACAATCGCGAACTTCTTCCCCGCCGCCGACAAGTCGCCTTCCACCGCAACCGGCTTGCCATGCATCGGGTTCTCCGACTCCCAGAAACCCAGCTGCAGGTTCGGCGCCAGCAGCACCGTGAACAGTCGCGAGTTCCAATGCGTCGCCGCAGTCGTCGACAGCGCCGTCGCAATCTCTTCCGTCCGCAGGTGCGCCACCATCCACTTGCGCACCGCGTCGTACACGGCGTCGAGCTGCGTCACCTCAATCAGGATCGGCGGAACTGCGGGCGCGCGGCCCGTCATCAGTTCCAGGTTGCCCACCGGCGCAAGAAACGAAGAGCCCCGGCCCGTGCCGTCATTCCAGCCCTTGCCGGGCTCGAAACCCAGAGCGTCGAAGAGGCTCGCCAGCTTGTCGAATGTGTCGCCCGAAGCCACTGGCGCGACCAGCGTAATTCCCTTGATCATGATTTCGATTGTATCGTCTGGATTGCGCCCGCAACACTGGCCTGCAGTTCACAGGTTGCGCTCTGCGGCCAGTTCAGGCACTTCTTTCCCCTTGCGCTTCGACATGAAGTTATGTACTGTTCCCTGTAGAAGTAGAAGGGGAACGCAAAGACCATGCCCGCTGATCGTATTGAGCTCCCACAAGGGACTCTCGACCTCCTCATTCTCAGGACCCTGGCTCTGGGTCCGCAGCATGGATGGGCGATTTCCGAACGCGTGCAGCAGCTTTCAAGCGATGTGCTGCAGATACAACAGGGTTCGTTATATCCGGCACTCCATCGGTTGGAGCGCCGCGGGTGGATCAAGCCCAAATGGGGCACGTCGGAAAACAATCGCCGGGCAAAATACTACGACCTGACCCGCAGTGGTCAAAAACAACTCGAAGTTGAAACTGAAAGCTGGCAAAAGCTGGCGATTGCCGTCGCCCAGGTTCTTGAGAGTGTGTGAGGCACTGCCATGTTCAACGATCTTCGATATCGTCTGCGTGCCCTGTTTCGCCGCGACACCATGAATGCAGAGTTAGACGAGGAACTTCGGTTTCATTTCGATCACGAGGTCGAAAGATACATCGCGGCGGGCATGACCCACGAAGAAGCGCGTCGACGCGCCCGCCTCCACTTTGGAGGTCAGGAACAGATCAAGGAAGATTGCCGTGAAGTACGCGGAATACATCTTCTGGAAACATCCGTTCAGGATGTTCGTTTTGCCCTGCGGCGACTTCGCAGGAATCCGGCATACACAGTCGCGGCGACGGTGATGCTGGCAGTGGCCATTTGCGCCAATGCCACGGTGTTCAGCTGGATTGACGGGACGATGCTGCACCCGGTACCGGGAGCGCGAGATACGAGCTCGCTGGTAAGCGTGATGCGCGGGCAGTGGAATAGCTCGCCGACTCCGCCATTCTCCTATCTCGACTACCGCGATCTGCGTGACCAGAATCACAGCTTCGAGGGAATCATCGGGTATCACAACGATTGGATTGCGTTGACCGGCGGAGCCAAGCCGGAACGGATCTATATTGCCAACGTGACTGCGAATTACTTCGATGTGCTCGGCGTGAAGCCCCTCTACGGGCGTTTTTTCCGTCCGGAAGAAGAGGCTGCAGGGCGAAGCATTCCGTATGTCATTCTCAGCCACTCGCTCTGGAAGACGCATTTTGCGGGTGACCCCGGGATTGTGGGTAAGCTGCTGGAGATTGCTCACCACCCGGTGACGGTGATCGGCGTGGCGCCGAAGGGTTTCGTCGGTTCGGCGCCGGGACTGCGGCACGATATGTGGATCACGCTCGATCCGCTCGGAACGGGCGGTTGGCGGACGACCGAGCGCAGCGGGGATTGGCTGGTCGTGGTGGGAAGGCTGCGGCCGGGCGTGAGCCGCGATCAGGCAAACCAGGATCTTGAGACCATCATGCGGCGGATAGTGGCGGCGTATCCTAACGATCACCTGGGCACGAACACGATCACCCTGGATCCGATGTGGCGCTCGCCGTTCGGCGCGAACGGATATATGGCGACTACGCTCCCAATCCTCCTGTCCATTGCGGGGATCGTGTTGCTGCTGACGTGCGCCAATGTGGCCACGCTGACACTAGTGCGGTTTGTGTCGCGGCGGCGCGAAATAGCAATCCGACAGTCGCTGGGCGCAGGTCGCATGCGAGTTGTCCGGCAGATGATGCTCGAAGGTGTGATCCTTGCCCTCTGCGCGGGAGCGGCGGCGTTGTTCTTGACTCTGTGGACGGCGAAGACACTCGCACTGTTCCTTCCACCGAACGCGATCCCAATCGCGATAAACGGCATGGTCGATCCCGGCGTTGTGATCGCAATTGTGGCACTGGCAGTTCTGGCGAGCCTGCTGTGCGGCGCATTTCCGGCCTGGCGGTCGTCGCAGGTGCCGGCGGCGGAGGTGCTCAAGGAGGAATCTGCAAGCGTATCGGGCAGTAAGCACAATCGGCGGCTGCTGAGCGGTTTGGTGGTGGCGCAGGTCGCGCTGTCGCTCGCTCTGCTGGTGAGCTCCGGTCTGTTTTTGCGCACGCTCAGGAACATTGCCCATGCAGATCCGGGATTTGAGCAGGATCATGTTTTGACCGCGTCTGTGGGATTGAACATCTCCGGCTATCCGAATGACCAAAGGCGGTTGATCCGCGACAAAATTCTCCAGCGCGTGGAGGCACTCCCTGGCGTGACCGTGGCTTCGCTTACCGACTGGGTACCGCTAACGCTGACGCGCAAGACGGAGGACGCGTATCCGGAAGGATATGCGCCACGGCCGCATGAGTCGCTGGAAGTAGGGAGAGCGGATGTATCGCCGCGGTACTTCGAGACCATGGGGATACCCATTCTGGAAGGGCGCGGCTTTACGCGGGACGACAACGAGAATGCGCCGCGCGTACTGATCGTGGACCAGACAGCGGCGAACCGGTACTGGCCGGAGCAGGATCCCATAGGGAAAAGGTTGAGCGTATTGAGCAACCTGTTCACGGTGGTTGGCGTGGTGAAGAGCTCGAAGCACCTGATGATGAGTGAGCGGCCCGGGCCAATGATCTATATGAGCTATTATCAGCAACCGGGCCCGGAACTCATCGTACAAATGAAGACCACAGGCAATCCTGCGGATCAGTTGCAGGCGGCCGAGCACGCGATCCAGCAGGTTGACAGTCGGCTCCCGGTTTACGACGTGCGCACGATGAGGGAGAACACCGCGATAGCGAGTACCTTCGTCGTCATGCAGAGCACATTCGCGGGGATATTCGCAGTGATCGCGCTGGTTCTGGCGGCCACTGGCATTTATGGCGTGATGGCATACCGCACCGAGCTCAGGAAGCACGAGATCGGCATCCGCGTAGCTTTGGGGGCTTCGCGAGCGGATGTGATGAAGCTGGTGCTGCTACAGGGAATGCGGCCGACAGCAATTGGCCTGGCGCTGGGACTGGCTCTTTCGGTCGGGCTGACCCGCGTCATTGCCGGTCTGCTGTACGGCATCGGCGCCAATGACCCAGTGACGATCTTTGCCGTGCTCATTCTGCTCGCGGCGATGTCTCTGCTGGCGTGCTATCTTCCGGCACTGCGAGCGATGCGGGTGAATCCGGTGAGGGCGATCCGCGAACTCTAGGGAATCCCTGATCAGGGGTCAGAACGGTAGGTCAGATCAAGTGTCAGTAGGTCAGATCAAGAGCCGGAACGGTAGGTTAGATCAAGAGCACGAACGGTAGGTCACGGCTTCAGCCGTGACAATAAGCCACGCAGAATCAATGCGGCTTTAGCCGCTGAGGCGGGCCTGCGGGACTTAATCAGACCTTCCCTAGGTAACGTAATCCGGGCACTTCATCTACTTTCACCGAGAGAAGCCGACGGCGTGAATGGCACAAGACCTTCAGTCCCGCCCAGGCACGATTTCAGGATTATCCCGGCAAGCGCCAAAGACTCCGGCCGCACTTCCATCTTCACCGCAACGGGCTTGAAACGGATGTCTCAGGTCCACAACGCAACGCATATCCCGGTACACTCACATCGATGTCATACCAAACTCTTTTACTCAACGTACAGGACGCCGTCGCAACCGTCACGCTGAACCGCCCCGACGTGCTGCACGCGCTCAACGCGCAGATGTTCGACGACCTCGAGCGCGTCTTCCATCTGCTCGACGCCGACGACCGCGTACGCGTCGTTCTGCTGACCGGCGCGGGCGACCGCGCCTTCGCCGCCGGAGCCGACATCCGTGGTCTGGTCGAAACTGACGCCAAGTCCGGCCGCGCCGTTTCCGACCGCGGACAGCAGGTCTTCCGCCAGATCGAGCTCTGCCGCAAGCCGGTCATCGCCTGCGTCAACGGCGTCGCGCTCGGCGGCGGCTGCGAGCTCGCCATGGCCTGCACCCTGCGCCTCGCCAGCGACACCGCCAAAATGGGCCTGCCCGAGGTCAAGCTCGGCCTCATCCCCGGCTACGGCGGAACCCAGCGCCTCGTGCGACTCGTCGGCCGCGGCGCCGCGCTGAAGATGATGCTCACCGCCCAGATCGTCGGCGCGGACGAAGCCCTGCGCCTCGGCCTCGTCCAGGAAGTCGCCCCCGCCGCCGATCTGATGTCCCGCGCCCGCGCCATGGCCGCGACCATCGCCTCCATGGCTCCGCTGGCCATCGAGGGTGTCCTCGAAGCCGTCGAGCACGGCAGCTCCATCGAGGACGGCCTGCTCTCCGAAGCCCACATCTTCGGCCGCCTCTGCGGCACCGCCGACAAGCACGAAGGCCTCACAGCCTTCCTGGAGAAGCGCAAGCCCTCCTGGACGGCCCGATAGGCCGCTCAGAGCTTCAGAAGTTGCCCAGAAAACCAGGCCTCGTTAAGGCGGTGGCTTCAGCCACCGCGCAATGCCGCAGAATCAATCCGGCTTCAGCCGCTGAGGTAACGCCGCAGGCGCGAAGCGTTAGTGCCAGCACCCCCCTCCCCCCTCTTAACTCAACTGATTGATTCCAGGGCGGATGGGTTGGGGGTATCGGTAAAATATGGATATCAAAGCACTTAGATCAGGGGTATGGGAGCTGACGGCGCGCACAGCCCGACCACGTCCTCCGGGGACCTTTACATCTTCCTTAATGATAGCGAGTGCGAAGGAAAAATATGCAGGATGCTACATTGAGAAATCGATAGTAGTAGCGCGGGTTTCGGAAGTTTTGCACAGACCTGGGGGCTTGACGGATTTTGGCCCCGTAGTGGAGCGGGCGCTAAAAAGTTCGGTGCGGCGCGATCATCCCGTCCCGGCCTAAAGAGCGTGCCGAAAGAATCTGTGGAACCCTCCACTGCAATTGCCCTGCGGCCCGCTTGGTATCCTATTGAAGTGACCGCCCGCCTGCTTTCCCCTGCTCTCTCCCTGACGCTGCTTTCCGCCTTCCTGCTCTCCGGATGTCACGGAGCCGCCTCGCTCCCCACGCCCGCGAAGGAAGCCGCCGTCGCCGAGCAGCATAGCCAGGTCGAGTCCGAGCGCGAAGAGTTGGAGCTGATCCCTCCGCCCTCCAAGACCCGCTACCTCTCCGTTCACACCCTCGACGCCTGGGAGAACCCCTACCTCACCATCCAGGCCGACATGGTGACCCTCCACGTCATGCTCGCCGACGCCAACCCGACCAACTACGGCGTCGGAGGCCTGTTGCGTCCGGCAGCGGCGCGCCGCGAGGACCTGAACATCTCCCTCGACAAGCTCGGCGAAGCGCTGCGTTCCATCCCGCACAACGCCTGGCCCTACGGCCGCGTCGCCGCGGTCGAAGAAGCGCACAAGATTCCCGCTGGCGGCCGCCCGCAAGTCCGCCGCACCATGGAAGCAACGATGAAAACCCTCGGCGACCTCGGCATCGTCGTCTACGAATGGAACGAGAGCGGCCCCGGTCTCAAATAGCCCTTCCTGCTAACATGGCGAGCGATAGCCCATGCCTCTGCACACCACCGCCCTCGTCATCTTTTGCTTCTTTTTTCTCTTCGTCACGGTGGCCGGATTCTGGGCCGCGCGCTGGCGCAGGCCAGCAGCCGGAATGCACTCGCTCGAGGAATGGGGACTCGCGGGCCGCAGCTTCGGCACCTGGATCACCTGGTTCCTGATCGGCGGCGATCTCTACACCGCCTACACCGTTGTCGCGGTCCCCGCTCTGCTCTACGGCAGTGGAGCGCCGGGCTTCTTCGCCGTTCCCTACGCGGTCATCGCCTATCCGTACATGATGGTCGTGCTGCCGCGTTTGTGGCGCGTCTGCCATCGCCACGGCTACGTCACGCTCGCCGACTTCGTGCGTGGACGCTACGGCAATCGCTGGCTCGCCGTCGCCATCGCGCTCACCGGCATCATGGCGTTGATGCCCTACATCGCACTGCAGCTTGTAGGCATGAAGGTCGTGCTCGCGGCCATGGGCCTCAACGGCGAATGGCCGCTGATCATCGCCTTCGTCATCCTCGCCGCCTACACGTACTCCAGCGGCCTGCGTGCGCCGGCCATCATCGCCATCGTCAAGGACGTGATGCTGTACATCATGGTGATCGCCGCGCTGATCATCCTGCCCTGGAAGCTCGGCGGCTACGCGCGCGTCTTCCAGATCGCCAACCAGGCGCTCGCGACGCACACGCCCGCGGCTTCGATCTTTCTGAAGCCAGCGCAGTACCTCGGCTACTCAACGCTCGCCATCGGCAGCGCCATCGCCCTGATGCTGTACCCACACACCGCAACCGCAGTGCTCAGCGCGAAGGACAGCAACGTCATCCGCCGCAACGCCGCGCTTCTGCCCGCATACAGCTTCCTGCTCGGCCTGATCGCCCTGCTAGGCTACGTGGCTCTCGCCGCCGGCGTCGTTTCGCCGGACAAGAACGCCGCCGTTCCGCTGCTCTTCCTCAAGATGTTCCCCGAGTGGTTCGCCGGGTTCTGCCTCGCGGCCATCGCCGTCGGCGCACTCGTTCCCGCGGCCATCATGTCGATCGCCGCAGCCAACCTCTTCACGCGCAATCTCCTCGGCGAGTTCAAGCGCACCAAGCTCACCGACCGCGGCGAATCCACGATCGCCAAGATCGTGAGCCTCGCCGTAAAGTTCGGCGCTCTGGCCTTCGTGCTCGAACTGGATACGAAGTACGCGATCGAGTTCCAACTGCTCGGCGGCATTTGGACAACGCAGCTATTTCCCGCCGTCGTCCTCGGCCTGTTCACGCGCTGGATGCGCCCCTGGGCGCTGCTGGCCGGATGGATGGTCGGCATGGTGCTCGGCACATGGATGGCCGCGCCACACGGCCTGAAAGCGGTCGCCTCGGTCTATCCGCTGCACATCTTCGGCCAGACCTATGCGATGTACGCGGCCGTCCCGGCGCTCGTCGTGAACCTCGCCGTAAGCACGCTCCTCACCCTGGCATTCCGCGCAGCGAACGTGGACGCAGGCGTCGATGCCACGCGCGTAGAAGACTACGCCTGAACGACAAATGGCCCGGCGCGATGCCGGGCCATTCAGTAGCTTTCGTGCAAGCCGTTACTGCTTGTCGATTTCGACATCGATGTTGAGCTTCACATCATCGCCCAGTATCGGAGGCGAAAACTTCGGTCCGAACCCGAAGTCGCTGCGCTTCAGCGTTCCGCTTGCCGAAAAGCCGCTGATGGTCTTGCCGCGCTGTGTCAACGGAGTCGCGGGGCCGTCGAGATCCAGCGTCACGGACTTCGTCACGCCGTTCAGCGTCAGGTCGCCAACCAGTTGCAACTTGCCGCCCGCCTTAGTGACCGCGGTCGACTTGAACGTAATCGTCGGGTTCTTCTCGACATCGAAGAAGTCCGGGCTCTTCAGATGCTTGTCGCGCGCATCGTTCGACGTGCTGAGCGTCGCGGTATCCAGCGTCGCATTCACGCTCGACTTTGTGATGTCCTTCTCATCGAACGTTACCGTGCCCTTTACGCCATTGATGTTGCCATGCACGTTGCTCACGCCCATGTGCCGGATCGTGAACTGCGCGCTCGAGTGCGCCGGGTCGATCGTCCACGTCGAGGTCTGCGCAAACGCTCCCGCGCACATCGTCGATAGAGCGACCACTGCCAAAGCTGAGAACCTGCGAATTTTCATTGTTTGTCTTCCCCTTCTCTCATCCTGAAACTGTCGTCTGCTGACTGCGAACATATCTTAGCTGGTGCGCGCCGGGAAATTGTCATCGGCGTGTAGCATTTGCTTCCGAATCGCAGCCCTGAAACCTCACGATCAGATGATCGCGTCCGCCCAACGATTCACAACGCCTATCGCGCCCCACCCGCCGATCTGGGCAGAATTGGCCACAAGGCGATATGCTGGCGCTGTCCGATTTCACCCAAAGGAATGTACGTGAAAATATTCGTTCGTATTGCCGCTCTGCTCCTCGCCTCCACTGTCTCCCTCTCCGCACAATCCCCCGCGCCGAAGCTCGCCGCCACGCCGCCCATGGGCTGGAACTCCTGGAACTTTTTCGCAGGCCGCGTCACCGATAAAGACATTCGCGACACCGCCGACCTGCTCGTCTCCACCGGCATGCGCGACGCCGGTTACGTCTACGTCAACATCGACGACACGTGGGAGGGCAAGCGCGACGCCCAGGGCATCATCCATACCAACGAGAAGTTCCCTGACATGAAGGCACTCGCCGACTACGTCCACTCCAAGGGCCTCAAGCTCGGCATCTACTCCTCGCCCGGCGACAAGACCTGCGCCGGCTTCGAAGGCTCGCTAGGCCATGAGTACCAGGACGCGCAAACCTACGCCGACTGGGGCATCGACTACCTCAAGTACGACCTCTGCGGCTTCCGCAGGAAGCAGCAGGCCGAGGCCCCTAACGATCCCGCCAAGCAGAACAAGATGATGCGCGACGCCTACAAGCTCATGCACGAAGCCATCGTGAAGACCGGTCGGCCGATGGTCTACAGCCTCTGCCAGTACGGCTTCGACGCTGTGTGGGACTGGGCGCCGGAGGTCGGCGCCAACCTGTGGCGCACCACCGGAGACATCGACGCCAGCTTCGACCGCATGGCCGTCATCGGCCTCAACCAGGCCGGCCTCGGCAAGTTCGCGGGCCCCGGCCACTGGAACGATCCCGACATGCTCGAGGTCGGCAACGGCATCATGCGCAACGGCAAACTGCGCCCGCTCACGCCCGACGAGAACCGCTTCCACATGACCCTCTGGGCCATGCTGGCCGCTCCCCTGCTGGCCGGCAACAACCTCACCGCGATGACCCCCGAGGTCGGCGCCGTCCTGATGAACAAGCAGGTCATCGCCATCGACCAGGATCCCGCCGGCCACCAGGCCGAGCGCATCTACGCCGAAGGCCCCATCCAGATGTGGTCGCGCAAGCTCGCCGACGGCAGCACAGCGCTCGCCATCTTCAACACCGGCGAAGACCCCAGCTCCCTCCGCAACATCCCTCTGCCTCTCAAGGAGCTCGGCTTCAAGGGCGCTCCGCACGCCGTCAATCTCTGGAGTAACGAAAACGTCGTTCTCGACACGATGTACAAGCCGACTATTCCGCGTCACGCCGCGATCCTGCTCAAGCTCGCGAAGTAGCTCGGCATGTCTGCGCCACGGAGGTGCTCAGCGCGCCTCCGTGCCCTGAATTGCCCCAAAATTGCGCTCTTTGTGCTACGCTGGGGCCAATAGCGCCCAAAAAGTGAATCCAACCCCAAGATGAACCTCGCCTCATTTCCGGTCGAAGATCTCCTGCGAAAGCGCAAGCGTCTCCGCCGCGAGCTGCTGGAAGCTGCGAACCTGCAGCCGATAAAAATCGCTGTGCTCGGAGGCTCGACCACCAACGAGGTCGTCGACCTCCTCGACCTCCTGCTGCTTGCTGAAGGCTTCGCACCGGAGTTTTACCAGTCCGAGTACAACAAGTTCTACGAAGACGCCGTGCTCTCACCCGAGCACCTCAAGGCCTTCGCCCCCGACATCGTATACATCCACACCCACAACAAGAACATCCAGAACTTTCCGCCGGTGTCCGCGACCGATGAGGTCCTCGCCGAGCACGTCGGCTCCGAGCTCGGCCGCTTCCAGGCCATCTGGTCCAGCCTCAACGAGAACCTCGGCTGCCAGATCATTCAGAACAACTTCGAGCACCCCGCGCTACCCATCCTCGGCAACTTCGACGCCGTCGCGCCCGGCGGCCAGACGCGTTTCATCAACACCCTCAACGCCGAGTTCGCCAAAGCCTCGCAGGCCAACCGCAAGCTCCTCATCCAGGACATCAACTCCCTCGCCGCGGACCTCGGCCTCTCGCGCTGGTTCGACTGGGGCCGCTGGCACAGCTACAAGCTCGCCACCACCCCCGAAGGCAGCCTCGCCATCGCGCGATCGCTCGCCTCGGTCATCGGCGTCATCAAGGGCCGCGTCAAGAAGTGCCTCGTGCTCGACCTCGACAACACCCTCTGGGGCGGCGTGATCGGCGATGACGGCCTCGACAACATCCAGATCGGCAATGAGACGGCAGTCGCCGAAGCCCACACCGCTTTCCAGAAATACTGCCTCGCGATGTGCGAGCGCGGCATCCTCCTCGCTGTCTGTTCGAAAAATAATGAGGATGTCGCAAAGAGCGGCTTCACGCATCCGGATTCCGTCCTGAAGCTCGAACACTTCTCCGCCTTCAAAGCGAACTGGGAACCGAAGCACGAGAACATCCAGGCGATCGCGAAAGAGTTGAACCTCGGCCTCGACAGCTTCGTCTTCATTGACGACAACCCCGCCGAGCGCGCCATCGTCTCCGCACAACTTCCGATGGTCAGTGTTCCCGATGTCGGCAGCGACGTGGCACTCTTCCCCTCCATCATCCAGGCCGGCCGTTACTTCGAAGTCGTCTCGCTCTCTGCCGAAGACCTCGAGCGCGCCTCCGCCTACGCCGCAAACGCCAAACGCGCCAGCCTCGAACACAAGTTCGCCAATTACGGCGAGTATCTCGACTCGCTCCAGATGGAAGCCGAAATCGGAGAGTTCCGCCCCATTTATCTCGAGCGCATCACGCAGCTCATCACCAAGAGCAACCAGTTCAACCTCACCACGCGCCGCTACACTTACGCCGAGATCGAGGAGATCGCGACCAGCGATCGCCACGTCGCCCTCTACGGCCGACTCACCGACACCTTCGGCGACAACGGCCTCATCTCGGTCATCATCGGCCGCATGGATGACACGCGCGACCTGCACCTCGACCTCTGGATCATGAGTTGCCGCGTCCTCAAGCGCGACATGGAACTCGCCATGCTGGACGCGCTCATGGAGCGTGCCCGCGATGCCGGCGCCACGCGCCTCATCGGCTACTTCATTCCATCCGCGAAGAACAGCATGGTCGCCAACCACTACGCCGGTCTCGGCTTCACGCGCATCGACTCTGAACGCGAAGGCGCTGACAACGGCCCCTCCACATGGAGTCTTGATGTAGCTTCCTACATTCCGCGCAACACGCATATCCAAGTCAGGCTGCCGTCTGCGAGTGGCTCCGCGGGCAGATCGCAAATCAAGACTGCCAGTACCCGTGCACCGCGATCGGAGTGGACGGGACTGTTGAACTCGGTCTCCGTTCATCTCATTCAGCAGGGGCTCACCCGGTGAGCGAAGCCCAGCCGCGCTCAATCTTCCGGCCCTTCGTCGCGGCTTTGACAAGCATTACTGGCTCAAGCTCCGTCAATCGGACCATACCGTCCCTCGACGGAATGAGGTCTGTATCTATCCTTCTGGTTTTGCTTGGTCACGTTTACGGCACAAATCACTACCCGCGCAACACGTTCACAAAATTCATCTCGCAGTCGGCGCACCTCGGCGTCCAGATCTTCTTCGTCATCTCCGGCTTTCTCATCACCACTCTGCTGCTCAAGGAACACGAGCGCACAGGCCGTATAAACCTGCCTCGTTTTTTTCTGCGCCGCACGCTGCGCATCTTTCCAGCGGCGTTCGCCTATATCGCCATCGTCGCCATAGTGGCTCGTCCCCACTTTCTGGTCTACGCGCTCACCTACACCATGTGTTACGCGCCGCAGACGCGTCCCTGGATTCTTGGCCACCTGTGGTCGCTAAGCGTCGAAGAGCAGTTCTATCTCCTCTGGCCCGTCGCCCTCTTGCTCGGGTTTAGGTACCGGGTCAAGATCGGCATCGCCGTTGTACTGCTCGCGCCCTTCGCTCGTCTCGCCTTCTGGAAGGCAGGTCTGCACGAGATCGACGAATACTTCCCCGCAGTTTGCGACAGCCTGATGATGGGCTGTCTGCTTGCATTCTTCTATCCCAGGCTCCGCACGCGTTACCGCGCCCTGCTCGACGTGGAAATCTTTACCGCGCTCGGCGTCCTGGTTCTCGCCAGCCAGTGGCTCATGTCCCGCGTACGCATACAGATTGCCTTCGGCGCTTTTGTGCCATTCGCCATCGCGCTCTTTCTATTCATCGCAATCGAACGCGCCGACTGGTTCCTCAACAATCGCCTTACCAGGACCGTGGGCGTCCTCAGTTATTCGCTGTATCTCTGGCAGCAGCCGTTCCTCAACCGGACCCACGCAGCATGGTGGACGACATTCCCACTCAATCTTGTGCTGGCAGGATGCTGCGCTCTGCTTTCCTTCTACTTGGTCGAGCGGCCATATTTGTCCCGGCATTCGGCTCCAAAGCAGGAACCCGCCGCAACGGAAGCCCGGGTCGAGGAGTTGGCCCCCCACACGTCGTAACTTGTGTCTAGCGACAACCCCAGGGCGCCTTATGCCTTCGCATTCTCCGCGGACCCTTGCGTTCGTCAGAGCTGTCAACCCCCACCACCTGTGCAAAACTCCGCAGACCCGCATGAACACAGGCTGAATCCCGCACCGCCGGATTGAATATTAATTCAGCCAACTCCCTACAATAGAAGTAAGCCTCTAATCACGCTGCACTCATAACTCAAAACTCACAGCTCAAAACTGAACAAGACCAGCTTCTCTAATCTCAAAACCTCTGGGCTCTGAGCTCCTGAAAACCAAACCGGGCTATAAACCCCTTGAGGAGAATACTTTGCACCTAACCCATTACGAGCCAGATATTTACAACAGGTTCCTACCCCGGAACCCATGATTACAAAGGACTTCCCTGCAAGGTACCCCAGGAGGGGGGAGGGGGGTGGCACCGCAACTCTTCACAAAAACGAGCGTCCTTATACGCAGCGCGAGAAACTACCGCGCTGTTCGGTAACAAAGGAGCTCGTTATGAAGAAGACAATTCTCGCCGCAGTTGGCGGCGTTTTACTTTCCGCATCTCTGGCAGCGAGCGCGCAGCTGGTCGTGCGCGTGGGGCCTCCGCCGCGCGTCGTTGAGCGCGTCCCGCCGCCTCCGCCGGAGCACCCCTACTGGGCTTGGCACTCCGGCTATCACCGCTGGGACGGCAACCGCTACGTCTGGGTCCCAGGCACATACGTCGAGCCGCCACACCCGCACGCTCGCTGGGTCGAAGGCCACTGGGCGCATCGCCGCGGCGGCTGGGTATGGATCGAGGGCCACTGGCGCTAACGCCGGCCCTGGTATACAGCGGCGAGCGCTTCAACACAGGCGCTCGCCGCTGTATCATCGGCTTCATGCCTGTAGGAAATCCCTCCGCAACTGAACGCGCTCTTCGCATCAAAGTCCTGCTCTTCGACGTCGACGGCGTCCTCACCAACGGCGACATTACGGTCATGCCCGGCCCTGACGGCAAGGGTGTGGAAGTCAAAAGTTTTCACGCGCACGATGGCCTCGGAGTTTCGCTGGCGCGGCTCGCCGGCCTGAAGCTCGGCTTCGTCACCAAGCGCCAATCGCAGGCCGTCGCCATCCGCGCCCGCGACCTCAAGATCGAGCACGTCTACCAGGGTCAGGCGCACAAGATGGAAGCAGTCGAGAAGATCCTTGCAGCCGAGTCCTGCACGCTCGATGAGCTCGCCTACGTCGGCGACGACATCATCGACCTTCCCGTCATGCGCAAAGTCGGCCTCGCAATCGCAACGGCCAACGCGCGGCCGCAGGTGAAGAGCGCAGCGCATTACGTCACACCCCTCCCCGGCGGCCAGGGTGCCGGACGCGACGCCGTGGACTTCATCCTTACCGCCCGCGGCGTGCTGGAGTCGACCATCGAGCAGTATCTCGACGCCTCAAACCCCGAGGCGAGGCGCAACGACATCGGCTCCGGCAACATGTAGTCGGCCCTGCGGGCTGTGCTATGTTCGAGTCGAGCAGCCAAGCCAGTACAATTTATTGAGTTCTGGAGCGAAGCTATGCGTGTGCTGAAGGTGCTGGGAGTTTTGCTGGTCGTGGTCGTCTGCGCGGTGGCGCTCATGTGGTTCATGGGCTCACGGCTTCCGTATGCGCATACCGCATCGTCCAGCATCGTTATCGCGACGCCCGAAGCGCACACCTGGCAAATGATTGAAGACATCCACTCGCAGGCCTCATGGCGCGAAGGCTTACTCTCGGTCGAGGATCTGCCCCCTGAAAACGGCCATCGCTGCTGGACCGAAGTCGAGAAGCACATGCGCATGCCCATGTGTGAAGACGTAGCCACAGCGCCCACTATGCGCGTCGTACGCATCGCCGACCCGAAGCTTCCCTTCGGCGGCACGTGGACATACAAGCTGCGTCCCATCGGCGCCGGCGCAACGCTCCTGAACATCACCGAAGACGGCACCACCGGCCCCGCACTCTACCGCTTCCTCGGCCACTACGTGTACCACGAAGACACGATGATCAAGCAGTACGAAGACGAACTGCAGAAGGCCGCCGCGAAGTAATTCATTCCACGCGCGCTCCAGCCACAGGCGAACAAAGCGCAAAGATGGCGGTAGAATGTCCTATGACTTCGCCGTCCCCAGCCGTCGACATCCACCCCGCGCTCGCGTGGGCGCACCCCCTGGTGCAGGAGTGGTTCACGGCGAAGTTCGGCACGCCCACCGAGCCGCAGATCGAAGGCTGGCCCAGCATCCTCAGCGGCAACGCCACGCTGATCTCCGCGCCTACCGGCTCAGGCAAAACTCTTACAGCTTTCCTGGTCTGCATCGACACGCTGCTACGCGCCGCACTTGAAGGCGGCCTCGACTCGCGCACCCACGTTGTCTACGTTTCGCCGCTCAAAGCGCTCTCCAACGACATCCAGAAAAATCTCGACGGCCCGCTCGCAGAGATACAGCAACTCGCCCAGGCGCGCGGCTATCTGTGCCCGCACATCCGGACCGGCGTCCGCACTGGTGACACGCTGGCCAAAGAGCGCACCGCGATGCTGCGCACGCCGCCGCACATCCTCGTCACCACCCCGGAGTCCCTGTACATCCTGCTGACCGCCGGCAAGCCGCGCCAGAACCTCGCGCACGTGCGCACGGTCATCGTCGACGAAATCCACGCCATTGCGGACGACAAGCGCGGCGCACACCTCGCGCTCTCGCTCGAACGCCTCGACGCGCTGGTCTGCGGCGAGAACCGCCTCGCGCCCGGCGCGATGCTGACCGGCATGGCAAGGCCGCCGCAGCGCATCGGCCTCTCCGCGACGCAGAACCCCATTGAGCTCGTCGCCAACTTCCTCGTCGGCGCACGTGACGCCCGCAGGCCCGCAACCATCATTCAGGTCGGGCAGCGCCGCACGCTTGACCTCGCCATCGAAGTCCCGTCAGACGAGCTCGGCTCCGTCACCACGAGCGCGATGTGGACCGAGGTCTACGACAAGCTGGCCACCCTCGCCGACCAGCATCGCTCCACGCTCGTCTTCGTCAACACGCGCAAGCTGGTCGAGAAGATCAGCTTCGAGCTCGCGGCGCGCCTCGGTCCTGACGCCGTCGCCGCCCACCACGGCTCGCTCTCGCGCGCACTGCGGCTCGACGCCGAACAGCGGCTCAAAAACGGCGAAATAAAAATCCTCATCGCCACCGCCTCACTCGAGCTCGGCATCGACATCGGCAACGTCGACCTCGTCTGCCAGATCGCCACCACGCGCGCCGTCGCGGTCGCCATGCAGCGCGTCGGCCGCGCCGGCCACTGGCGCGGCGCGATCCCCAAGGGCCGCTTCTTTTCGACCACCCGTGACGACCTGATGGAGCAGGCCGCGCTGCTGCGCAAGATGGTCGCCGGCGAGCTCGACCGCCTCGAAGTCCCCGAGCAGCCTACGGACGTCCTCATGCAGCAGATCGTCGCCGCCTGCGGTGCCGAACCCTGGGAAGAGGACGCGCTCTTCAACGTCCTGCGCCGCGCGTGGCCCTACCGCAACCTCACGCGCGCGCAGTTCGACGAGCTGCTGCAACTGCTGCATGAAGGCATCGAAAGTTCGCGCGGACGCTACGGCGCCTACCTGCTGCGCGACCGCGTGCAGGGCGTGCTGCACCCACGCCGCGGCGCGCGCATGATCGCCATATCAAACGGCGGCGCGATTCCCGACAGCTCGCTCTTCGCCGTCATGCTGCAGCCGGAAAACGTGCAGATCGCGACGCTCGACGAACACTTCGCCGTCGACTCCTCACCCGGTGACGTTGTTCTGCTCGGCAACACAAGCTGGCGCATCCAGCGCATCGAATCGCAGGGCCGCGTGCTCGTCGAAGACGCTCACGGCGCGCCGCCGAGCATCCCTTTCTGGGAGGGCGAAGCGCCGCAGCGTACCGGCGTTCTGTCCGACGGCGTCAGCGATCTGCGCGCTGCAATCGACGCCCGCACCCGCAGCGTTGCGCCCAGTGCGGTGCACCCCGCGAACCCGGAAGTCTCGGCCTGCATCGACTGGCTGAAGTCCAACTGCTTCGTCTGCGACTCCGCCGCGCTGCAGCTCATCACCTACGTCGTCGCCGGCCGCGCAGTGCTGGGCGCTGTGCCCACCAAGCAGAGAATCATCGCCGAGCGCTTCTTCGACGAAGGCGGCGGCCAGCAGCTCATCCTGCACGCACCCTTCGGCGGACGCATCAACAAGGCCTGGGGCCTCGCCCTTCGCAAACGCTTCTGCCGCGGCTTCAACTTCGAGCTACAGGCGGCGGCAACAGACAACGGCATCAATATCTCGCTGGCCGAGCAGCACAGCTTCCCACTCAGCGACGTCTTCAAGTTCCTCACGGAGCACACCGCAAAGGAGCTGCTCGAACAGGCGTCCATCCCGTCGCCTTTATTCAAAAACCGCTGGCGCTGGGCCGCCGGCCGCTCCCTGCAACTGCTGCGCATGCAGAAGGGCAAGCGCGTCGCGCCGCAGATCCAGCGCACCCGCTCGGACGACCTGCTGGCCAGCGTCTTCCCGCACGCCTCCGCCTGCCCCGAAACCATGAGCGGCGACATCGAAATCCCCGACCACCCGTTGGTACGCCAGGTGATGAAGGACACCCTCGGCGAGGCCATGGACCTCGACGGCCTGCTCGATGTCCTGCGCGGTATCGACAGCGGCGCGATCGAATGTCTCGCCGTCGACACACCCGTGCCGTCGCAGTTCGCGCACGAGCTGATCAACGCCATGCCGTACGCGTTCCTCGATGGCGAAGACGCCGCAGCCCGCCGCACGCGCGCTGTATCGATGCGCCGGACGCTGCCGGATGCGGTCGCCGATGGCGCCGGCCGCCTCGACCAGGCCGCCATCGACACAGTGCGCACACAGCTGTGGCCCGACATTCGTGATGAGCACGAGCTGCACGACCTGCTGCTCTCGCTGGTTGCGTTGCCGCTGAAGTATGTCGAGGTCGAGGGCGCCGGAAGAGAGCGCGCCACCCAGCACTGGCCGCTGTTCTTCGAGCGTCTCGCCCAGCACGGCCGCGCCGATCGCATCGACATCAACGGCAGTCCCACATGGATCGCAGCCGAACGCCGCGACGATGCTGCCATCCTTTGGCCCGACTTTGTTCATCGCCGCGATACCGAAACGCGGACGGAGGCTTCCCGCATCCTGCCCGGCACTGAGGAGCGCCCGGCCATCGAGATCACCCCTCGCGCGGCCGCCGTGACGCGCCTCACCCAGGGTTGGCTGCAAATGCTCGGCCCCACAACCTCCTCGCATCTCGCCGCTCTCACCCATCTCGAACCCTCGGCGATCTACCAGGCGATGCTCGCGATGGAGATGCAGGGCCTCGCCATGCGCGGCGTCTTCGAGCACCCCAAGCCCACCGACGACGCCCCCCACGAAATCGAGTGGTGCGAGCGCCGCATCCTGCAGCGCATCCACCGCCTCACCCTCGGCGCGCTCCGCAAGCAGGTCGAGCCGGTCGCGCCCAGCGTCTTCATGCGCTGGCTGCTCGACTGGCATCACATCGCGCCGCAAACGCAGCTCTCCGGCGAAGAAGGCGTGCTCGCCGCGATCGAACAGCTCGAAGGCTTCGAGGCCCCGGCGATCGAGTGGGAACGCACGCTGCTGCCAGCACGCGTCGCCGGGTACGACCCGCGCTGGCTCGACAACCTCTGCCTCGCCGGCGTTATCGGCTGGGGCCGCGTGTCGCCGCACCCCGCGTGGCTCGCCGCCGATGCAGGCGCACCGCGCCGCGTCGTCCCAACTAGCGCAGCGCCCATCACCTTCTTCCTGCGCGAATCGGCCGAGTGGCTGCACCAGGCGCTCGCCGCCAAGTGCGTGGGGGAGACGACCCTGACGCAATCGCTCTCCGTCGAAGCCCAGCAAATCCGCGCGCTGCTCACCGAGCGCGGCGCCGCCTTCGTCGCCGATCTGCAGCGCATCAGCGGCCTCACCAAGCTGCAAACCGCGACCGCGCTATGGGAGCTCGCAACCGCCGGCCTCGCCTCCGCCGATGGTTTCGACCAGTTGCGGGCCATGATGGATCCGCGGCGAAAGTCAGTCGCCATCGCACAAACAGCCGCAACCAGCCTGCGCAAACGCGCCGCCGCGCGCACCACCGCCGGCCGCTGGTCGCTGCTATGCGAGCCTGCAGCTCCTAACGCTCCGCTCGCACGCGAACAGCGCAGCGAAGCCGCACGCGCAGCCGCCATCGAAGCCGCCAAACGCAACGACGTCGCACTCGACGCGCAGGCGCGCATCCTGCTCTGCCGCTACGGTGTGCTGTTCCGCGACCTGCTCGCGCGCGAGTCGAACGCCCCCAAGTGGCGCGAGCTCGCACCCGTGCTCCGTCGCCTTGAAGCCCGCGGTGAAATCCGCGGTGGCCGCTTCGTCTCCGGCCCGTTCGGCGAGCAGTTCGCCCTCCCTGAAGCTGTCGAGTCACTGCGCCAGGCGCGGCGCGATGCCGCAACTCGCATCGACGAAGCCCCCATCACCGTCGCCGCGGCCGATGCGCTCAACCTCGCCGGTATCCTTGTACCCGGAGAGCGCGTCGCCGCCGTCCCGGGCCGCGAAGTCGTCTTCCAAAACGGTGCCGTGCTCGAAGAGACCCCGAGCGACGAGCCCTCCACCATCACCGCTGCCATCAAGCCGAAACGCACACGCTCCATCGCCGACATGCTGCGCAACGAAGCCGTGCCCGCGCGCCCCGCGCCAACGACATCGGCGTCCATGGAACTATTCTCGTGAGCGCCTCATCGCCAGAAAGCACCCCACCCGCGCCGGGCGACGAGCCCACCGTCACCCCCGCCGACACGCAGGCACTCCGCGCGGACGAGTTCTACTTCGAAGGCCCATACATGGTCTTCACCGAGGCGTACCACCGCCGCCGCGGCTACTGCTGCAACTCCGACTGCCGACACTGCCCCTATCGCTAATTGATATTCCGGTTCTCGCCTGCCGGGCCGAGGCTCTGAGCAGGCGCTGCCGCAGCCACAGACCGCATCCGCAGCTGCTGTGCATTCTTGAGCATCAGCACAACCCGCGGGTCCTGCACATACGGCCGCAGCGCAACGTCCTGCAACATCTCGCGCTTGGTGTCGTAGCCGGCTTCCGTCGCCTTCGAGAGCCACAGCAGCGTTGCTTCGTCGTCGTGATGCCGTGCATAGACCTTCGCCATCTCGAACGCCAGCTGCGAGTAGTTCTGCGTGCCGATCACCTGCGCCGTCGACCCTCCGGCTTCGCGCCGCTCGAATGCGTGCGGGTCGATCGTCAGTGCGGCGGAGAACTCTTTCCGCGCACTCTCCATGTCGCCGCTTTCGAAGTACGCCATGCCAAGATTGGAACGGAACGACGCGGAGTGCTTATCCAGTTTGGCTGCGCGGCGGTAATCGCTGATCGCATTCTTGAACCGCCTCTCCATGTACTCCGTCACACCGAGGTTGTTCCAGGCGGAAGGATCGTTCTTCTTCGCGCGCACGGTGCGCTGAAAGAGTTCATGCGCAAGCGCGGTCTGGTGAAGCTCCAGGCGCACGATGCCCATCTTGTTCAACATCTGGCTCACCGCGGCGCCCCGAGCGATGGCGTAGCCGTAGTAATCCAGTGCGTCCTCAGGAAATCTCCGCGCGCGCAAAACGTCCGCCGCAGTCTCAAGCTCGGTTGCGCTCGCAGTCTTCGGGTCGGGCAGGTGGGGCGCAATCATCAGCCACTGTGGGTCGCGGTGGAACGCAGCGCGCTCTTCAGCCGACACGGCTTCGGCCTGGGCATGCGCCCGGACAGGGTTTGTAAGCAGCGGAAGGATCAGCAGAGAGCCAGCAAATAAAGCCGGAAGAATCGTGCGAGGACGCATAGGGCACCTCCAAACGTCCGTGGTGGCATCAATGGTGCTCCCGCCGCAACTCCCGCGTCAAGCGCTAGTTGCCTCCGGGAGCCGCCGTTGTGACGGGCGCCACCGGATTCGGGACGGGTGCGGCCACCGCCGGAGCCTGCACTCGCAATGCCATGCGCGGAAAACTGAAGCTCCCGCCGGCGTCATCGATCACGTTCACCTGGCAGACATACGTCCCCGGCTTCAACTGCGCCAGCGGCACATCGAACTGGAACGACACGGCATTGCGATCCGGCACATTCACCGTATCGGCCTGCACCAGCGGGGTCTCATACACCTTCGTGCCACCGCTCAGGAACTCGATGCTCGTCAGCACCCGCGCCGGCCCGGCCGTGCGCCGCTCCAGCCCCGGAGAAGCCGCCGGCGCAGGAGCTTCCTTCGGCCGCGTCGGGTCGTAGACCTCATAGAGGAAATAGAGGTGTTGGTCCTGCCGGAAGACGTGCGCCACATTCGGCACCCACTCCTGCCCATCGCGCACCAGCGGATTCACGGAGTTCTTCTGCGCATTCGGCGTCCGCTGGCTGGCCAGCACCACCGAGCTCAGCTTGATCGGCGCCTTCTTCAGGTCGGGTACATTCAGGTCGGTCTCAAAACTGCCCATTGCCCCAGTCTGATTTTCGCGCACCACAAACTTCAGGTGATAGCGTCCGGGCGCGAGCGTAAAGCCGGTGGAGTACTGAATGTTGCGCCGCTGCACCTGCTGCGCCGCATCCAGCGCGAGCTTCACCGTATCCCGCACGTTGCCCACCGCGATGCCCTGCGCGTTCTTCACCTGCCCAAGGATGTCGATCGAAGCCTTGTCCTGATCCTTCACCTTCGCAAACGGAATCTGCGAGCCCGGCACGATCAGGCTGATCGGAACGAAGAACTGATTTTCCGTGCTCCTGAAATACAGCGCCTGCAGATAAATCGCAACATCAGTGGCGGGCAGATCGGACCGCATCTGCTCGGTCAACGCGAGTTCGCGGTCCTCGGTCTTCTGGTGCTTGAAGTCCGCAGGCGCATAGTAGCCGGGCCGGAACTCGAGCTTCACATCCGAGCGGTTCACCTTCACCGTCAGGTGGCGGAACGAACCGTCGCGCGACGGGTCCGTCGAATGGAAGCCGAGGATGTAATAGGCCTCGGTGTCATGCTGCACCTGCTGGAACGCAGGGGCGAAATCGTTCGAGTCGAAGAAGGCCTTGCCGCCCGTATCGGCGCTCAGCGTGCCCAGTGTTTCCTGCGACGAGAAGTTCGCGTTGAACTGCGACTGCACGGCCGCACCCGTGTACGCCGCATTGCCTCGCAGGCTGCCCTTGCTCGCGTCCCCTACCGGCGGCAGAGCCTGCAGCCCGCGCGTATCCACGCTGTAGATGGCCATATTGGCGTGCGCGGCTTCATTGGTTGCCGAGCGCAGACTCGCCTGGTTCTCAATGCCATTGCGCGAAATGCCACCCGAAAAGAACAGCATCGACTTGCGCTGGTCCACGCGCTCAAGGCTCTTCGCAATGGTGCGGATAGCAAGCAGCTCGCGGTCGGTGTTGAGCGAGTTGTACTCCGTATCGTCTGCGGCAAAGCTGCCCGCATCGTCGCTTGTGCCGTCAGTCGAGCCGGTAGTGCCCGCCGCAAAGCCCGAGCTGTCGGTCCCGTTGTAGGCGCCAAGTTTGCGCAGCAGCAGCGCCTTGTCCGCGGTGAAGTCCTGGTCCATGCTCAGGCCGGTCGAGAGACTTACCAGCGCAACCAGATCGGCGGGTTGCATCTGCTTGTTCACGTAGTCCTGCGCGGCCTGCACAGCACGGTCGGTGTCCTCGTCCTGCATCGACGAGATGTCGAAGAACATCACGATCAGTCTGTGATCGCGCAACTGCTGGGTGTTCGCGGCGAGATTGTTATTCAGCAGGTCCGCGACCGACAGCTTGCCCGTGGCCGTGTTCTTCTCCGTGAGCACCGCGGCCTCGTCAACATTCTGGTAGTCGAACGTCGCAATCTTCTGCGGCTTGTTGTTCTCGAATATCTGAAAGTCGGACGCCTTCAGCCCCTTCACCACCGCGCCCGTCTTCTTGTCCCGCGCTACGACGTTCGTCAGCACAATATTCGTATTGACTGAGAGCGTGTACGTCGACGCGCCCGTCTGCTGCGGCTGCTGCTGCGCATCCTGAGGCGCTCCCTGCAGCACCGGCGCACTGGTCTGCTGGCCAGGAGCACCCACTGTCATCATCCCGATCATCGCCGCTGCAATGTATTGCCGCATCTCGAAACTCCTGCCCAAACTGCTTTCGTATTTCTCTAATCCTGTTAGCTGTTCCCTGTTCCCTGTTGGCTGTTCGCTGCTCTCAGAACCTGTACCTCGCCTGCACCTGCAGCGCCCGCATCGGCGCAGCGCTCGTCACCTGTCCATAGTTGGCCGAGTTCACCGTCGTATTGATCCCGTTGTACTGCACGGTATTGAAGACATTGGTAGCGGTCACACGCGCCTCGAAGTTACGCGTATCTCCAAGCCGCACGGTCCGCGAAAGCGAGACATCAGTAGAGACCGTGCCCGGCCCCTCGATCGAGTTGCGCGAAGCGGTGCCGAAGCCGTTCGCCGGAGCCTTGAATGCCGCCTTATTGAAGAAGTTCCTCAACGTCCCGGCGCCGCTGATCGGCTGCGTAAAGTCGCGGTCAGGACGCAGCGTGTACGTTCCACCCGCAAGTTCCTGCGCCGCGCTCGACGCATACGCCGGCGTAAAGTATGTTCCGCTCGCGAAGGTAAAGTCCCCGCTCAACGAGAACCCATCCAGCACCTTCGACATCGCGCCGCCCTTGTTCAGGAACGCGCGGTTCGGCCCGAACGGAAGCTCCATCACCCAGTTGCCGGTCAGCTTATGCCGCACATCGAACGGCGAGTTGCCCTCTTCAAGATCGAGCCGCTGATCGTTCTGCACGGTCGTCGCACCCGCGCCGCCGATGGACGACGCGTTGTCGATCGAGTGCGAGTACTGATAGGTCACACCCAGCGCAATGCCCTTCTGCTGCCGCTTCTGCGCGCTGATGACCAGCGCGTTGAAACGCGACTCGCCCACCGAGTCCTCGTACGTAAACGCCTGCGCATTATTCGTCGTAACGGTCGTCGCCGTGTGGTTCGGCGCGCGCAGGATATCGAGATTGCCGCCCTTCGATCCGTTGTACCCGGCGTTCAGCACGATGCCCATCGGCAGCGTGCGCTGGATGTTGAAGTTGTAAACCTGCACCATGCCAAGCCGGTAATCCTTGTTGACCGAGTAGTTGTTTTGGATCGGCTTGCCCGAGCATCCGAAGCCGCTGGCAAGTGTCATGGTTGTCAATGAGCAGCCACTTGGATTGGCCGCTGTCGACAACGTATTCGTCTGGGTCACGGCGAACGGCGGCTGGAACGAAAGTGAGTGCGCAAAAGTGGCGAACTGCCCGGTGTTGTAGTTGATGCCATAGCCGCCGCGGATCACCGTGTTCTTGGTGAACTTTGGCCTGTACGCGATACCGAATCGCGGTGAGTACATGGTGCGGTCGGGGTTCACCAGGCTTTTCGGATATTTGCCCAGATACGTGCCCGTGCCGCCGGGCATCACCGGGTCAACCACCGTGAAGTCCGCATTGTGATCGAGGTTAACCAGCCGATTGTTCTTCTCCGTATACGGTCCGAAGTACTCGTAGCGCAGACCGTAGTTCAGCGTCACGTTGGCGAGCACGCGATAGTCGTCCTGCACGTACCAGTCGTAAACGTTGTCGCGCAAATAGATCTTGTTCGTGCCCGCCTGGATGCTGGTCTGCGTCGGGAACCCGAGCAGGAAGTCGGCAAAGCCTGAGCCGGTCGTCGCCTGCTGCGTGGCGCCGGTCGCGGTCGCGTTGCGGTCGGCGGGACTCTCCGTCGCGAATCCGGTAAACGAGAACGAGCCCAGCGGATTGTTGCCGCCGATAGAGTCCGCATGCACACGCCGTATATCGCCGCCGAAGCGCAGGTTGTGCTTCTTATACCGCCAACTCACGAAGTCCGAAAAGCTGATTGTCTGGTTGATCGTCTGGCTCGGAGTGGAATTGGAAAGCCCGGCAAAGTTGGTGATCGAAACCCGCGGCACACCGTTGTAGAACAGCGGATCGGCGAACTGGCCGGCCTGGTTGGGAACTGTGATGCCCGCCTGCGCCGTGGGGTTCAGCGCCGTATCCGTGAAGTAGTTGCGGGATTGCGAACGGCTGCGGTTCCAGGTCACTGACGCATTGTTCGAGAGGCGTCCACGCCCGACGGTGTAGCCGAAGTTCACGCTGTAACCGGTGGTCTGGTTCGTGCCGCCGAGCGGGAGAAAGATGTTGCGAACGTCCTGCGCAGCGTGCGAGTAGTTGAAGCCCGCGTTGATGCTCTGGCGCAGCGGCTGCGGGGCATTCGGGTTGCCGCCACCACCGCGCCCGGGACGCCCGCCGCCGAACCCGCCGAACGGTCCGCCCGTCGCCTGTCCGAGCTGGCGAGTGTAGCGCGAGTTGATCTGCGTATTGTTGTTGCCCGCGTTCGAAATCGTCTGGTAGTTGTAGGCCGTCGGATCGGTCGTCACGATGTTCGGTCCGGGGTAAAGGCTCAGCAGTGCCTGGGCCTGCGGCGCAATGTAGGGCAACTTCTTCGTCGTCAGCGGCTGGCCGGTCGTCGGGTCGTAGAGTGTCACCGGCGTCACCACGCCATTGATCAACTGCGCAGACTGCGAGAAGTCGCCCGTGCGCTCGAGCACTGTCGGGACCCGCACCGGGTTCGACAGAAACGCATTCAAATTCCGTTGTCCCGACAAATTGATAAACACGAACTGCTTCGTGTTCGGCTTCGTCAGCCCGGGAATATACGGCGACCCCGCAAGGCTCGCGCCGAAGCGATTCGAGTACGCCGAAGGATTTGTCAGCGGCACCAGCGACGGCGACCACGGCGCCGAGTTCAGCGCCGAATTCCCACCCTGATAGAAAACGTTGCCATGCGGCTGCGCGGGATTGAAGTTGCGGAAGCTCCCTCCGCCTCCACGGCCCGGACGTCCACCACCGGGGCCTCCGCCACCAAACGGTCCACCGCCGCCACCCGGACCGCCGCCACCCATCATGCCGCCGATCATGCTCACGATGGCATTCGTCGGATCGCCCCCCTGCGGGATCATCCCGCTAGCCCGGCCCTGCGCGATGGCGTCTTCCACGCGCTGCCGGATCTCGTCTTCACTGAAGTTCGCAAGCCCGTTGGTCTGTCCCGTCTGCCCGCTCACTGCGACCGAGTCGGTAGCCGTCGTCGCCGTATCGCCAAGACTCGCCAGCGAGGGCAGCGCTGTCTCCTGCGCCGTGCTCGCTCCGCCCGCGCTCGCGTCGGCGGAGTCGGCTGTATCCCCCACACTCAGATTGAGGCTCTGCACGCCTCGCCCGGCCGTAGTGGTCGCCACATTCTGCCGCGCCTCGGCTGCCGCCACGCGGCTTGCGAGCTGCATGCCGAAGTCGGCCGTCTGATCAGGCTTGCCGCCATTCTCGCCGGCCGCGTTGAGCAGCACCTCCGAAGTCTGCGCCGCGAACGCCGCCAGCTCGACCCGCACCACGTAACGCCCGTTGCGCGGGATCGCCATGGCATACGCGCCGTTGACGTCCGTCGTGGTGGTGTACTTCTTCCCGGTAAGAGAGTTCGTCGCGGTAATGGCCACACCGGGCAGGGGAATCCCGCCCGGTTTGCCGGCCGTTCCAGCAACCACGGTGCCGTGGATATTGCCGCCCTGCGCCACAGCAGGTGCCGCAGGCGCGGCCTGGCTCGGCGCTGCAGGCTCCGTTGCCGTAGGCGTCTGCGCCCGCAGGCCCGCCGCAACGATCACACCGCACGCAAGGCCACATCTCAGCCATCGATTCATCATCAGGGAAACTGCCACGTACACTCCTCCGGAGTCATCGGCCTCACGGCCGGGCTTGCCGAAAATATCTCTACGCCTAGTGTTGCGGTGTTGCTGCCGGCGGCGGTCCGCCCGGACCTGCCGCCTCGCGAGGACCACGCGGCACACGGGGTGGCATCACATTCAGCACGCCCGGGACGAACACGCCGCCCTTCACCGCGCCCTGCCCCACAATCTGGTCGCCGACCTTGATGTCAGCCAGCGTGATGCTCTCTCCGCCTTCGACCGGCGTCGCCGCTGCCGCCCCACCGCCGCCATTCATCACAAAGCCACCTCCCCGCCCCGGGCGTGCACCGCGCTTGAACGATGTCGTCTCATCAAAACCAATCACCTGCGACACGCCATCCTGGCGCTGCACCGTCATCTTCAGGTTGTCCACATCGATAGCCGTAACCTTGCCCGCGATATAGGTCTTGCCCATGTTTTCGCGCAGCTTCTTCACCTGTTCGGCATCGGTGACGAACAGCATCGCCGCGTGCAGCGTCTTGGTGGGCGCGTCCAGATTTCCCGCCGCGATCACGCCATCGCCGGCCTTCAGATCGGCAGCTTTTACAGCAACGCCCTGCCCCTTCATCATGCGAGTGTTATCGGTGGTGACGATCTGCATCGTGCTGCCGTCCTCGGTTTTCACCGTAACCGTCGCGCCGTTGACCCCCGTCACCTCGCCCGCCACGCGCTGCATCCCGGGCATCCCGGCGAACTGCCCTCGCTGCCCGCCGCCCTGCGGCCCAGCCTCCTGCGCCGCCGCGCCTGCTCCCAGCACGGCCGCCAGCGCGAGCGCCAGCACCGCCGTCGAGCAACTCCGGTGAGTCCGATATATACGCCGCATAAATTTTCCTCGAGGCAAAAGTCTATGGATACAGACGCCAATCGCGCCAGAAAGACGCCCCTAGCCTATGGGAAATTGCGTCGCGAAGTCCCCGAATCGCTCCGTCCGTCACTTAAATGGAGCTTCCGCCTGGCCTCCGCATGTGCAACACTGTTCCCGAACGTTTGCACGACCCAGGCCTCAGCATTTTTGGATGGAACGAACCAAAGTGCCGCCGGCTGCATCGAATCGGGGTTGCCCCTTGAGGCAAGGAGATTCTGCATGTTGACCCAGCACACCACTGCCACCGCCCTGCTCGCGCGGTTCCGGGCCGTACGCTCCGCAACAATAGACTTCTGCAGCCCGCTCACTCCGGAAGACCTCATGGTGCAATCCTGCGCGGAGGCCTCGCCCGTCAAGTGGCACCTCGCGCACACATCATGGTTTTTCGAAACCTTCGTGCTCCGCGAATTCGTCGCCGCCTACCAGCCCTTCGACCCCGACTTCCTCTGGCTCTTCAACAGCTACTACAAATCCCTCGGCGACATGCCGGAGAAAAAACTCCGCGCCTCCTTTTCCCGCCCGCCGCTCGACCAGATCCTCGCCTACCGCGAAGTCGTCGACGCCGGCATCACGCGCCTGCTCGAAACCACGCCCGAGGACGAAGCCCTGCGCCGCATCGCTCTCGGCCTCGAGCACGAGCAGCAGCACCTCGAACTGATCGCCACCGACATCAAGCACGCGCTCTTCACCAACCCGCTGCACCCGGCATACACCCGCCACCGCCTGCTCTCGCCCTCCGAGACCATCGCTCCGCCGCTGGAGTGGGTTGGCTTCTCACCCGGATATCCCGGCCGCCCCGGCGTCGTCGACGTCGGCGTCACGCCCAACCCCGCAAGCATCGAGAGCTTCGCCTTCGACAACGAAACCCCACGCCACCCCGTCTACATCGCCCCATTCCGCCTCGCGACGCGCCTCGTCACCTGCGCCGAGTACCTCGCCTTCATCGAGGAAGACGGCTACTCGCGCCCCGAGCTCTGGCTCTCGGAAGGGTGGGACGCAATGCGCGCCGGCGGCTGGCAGGCCCCGCTCTACTGGCAGCGCGACCTCGGCACGCGCCCCGGCTGGAGCGTCTACACCCTGCACGGCTTCCAGTCGCTGGGTGAGCTTTCCGAAACGCCCGTCTGCCACCTCAGCTTCTTCGAAGCCGACGCCTACGCGCGCTGGGCGGGGCATCGCCTGCCCACCGAATTCGAGTGGGAGTTCGCCGCCGCGCAGCACCGCATCGCCGGCAACCTGCTCGAATCCGCATCGATGCACCCCACCACGGCGCGCTCCGACGCCGGCCTGCAACAGATGTTCGGCGATGTATGGGAGTGGACGCAGTCGCCTTATACCGGCTACCCCGGCTATCGTCCGCTGCCCGGCGCGCTCGGCGAGTACAACGGCAAATTCATGAGCTCGCAGATGGTGCTCCGCGGCGGCTCCTGCGTCACGCCCGAAACCCACATCCGCGCAACCTATCGCAACTTCTTCTCGCCCGGAACCCGCTGGCAGTTCAGCGGCCTCCGCCTCGCGCGAGACGCCGCCAGCTAAACGACAGTTCCCCCTTCGTTCTCCTCCGCTTCCACACCGAGCAGCGGACGAGTCTGCGATTCTCCTCGCTCCATCCACGACCATCCCCGGGAACCTCATGCCGACTGTAACGAGTGAAAGTCTTTACGAAGCCGTCCTGCGCGAAGCGATTAGCGGTCTCACAAGCCATCCGAAAACCCTTTCGCCGTGGCTCTTTTACGACGAGCGCGGCTCGCAGCTCTTCGAGCAAATCACTGCTTTGCCGGAGTACTACCTCACACGCACCGAGCGCTCCATCCTCCGGGATCATGCCGATGACATTCTCGACAGGGCATCGCAGGGCGCACGTCTCACGCTGATCGAACTCGGCGCCGGCACTGCCACAAAGACCGGCCTGCTGCTCTCGGCCTGCGTCGAACGCCAGGGCAGCGTGCTCTACCAGCCCATCGACGTCAGCGCATCCGCGCTCGACGAAGCGGCCGCCTCTATCGCCGAGCACATTCCCGGCGTTCTCGTCGAGTCGCAGGTCGCCAACTACACCAGCGAGCCCTTCACACTCTCGCGCCTGCACGGCGAGCGCGCGCTGGCGCTGTACATCGGCTCCAGCATCGGCAATTTCTCTCCGCAGGAAGCCACGGCCATCCTGCGCAATCTGCGCGAGCATCTTCTCCCCGGCGACGCTCTGCTGCTCGGCACCGACCTCGCCCCCGGCGAGCGCAAACCCGTAGCGAAACTGCTCGCCGCATACGACGACGCAGCCGGCGTGACCGCAGCCTTCAACAAGAACGTCCTCGTCCGCCTGAACCGCGAGCTCGACGCCGACTTCAACCTCGACACCTTCGCGCACCGCGCCCGCTGGAACTCCACAGCCAGCCGGATCGAGATGCACCTTGAAAGCCTGCGGCCGCAGACCGTTCGAATCGCCGGCGAAACCATCCGCTTCGCTAAAGACGAAACCATCCACACCGAAAGCAGCTACAAGTTCAACGAGGCGAGCCTGCTTGCTTTGCTGGAGAGCTCAGGCTTCGCCATCGAACACACACTGCACGACGCTGATCGCAGGTTCGCCGTAACACTGGCCGAAGCCGTGTAACACCGCAGCAGTCAGAAACAACAAAGGCCGCCGAATCATCGGTGGCCTTTGCTATTGCGCGATGTGAAGCTTACCGCGGCACAAAGCCGTCGGTGCGCCCGTTGTGCTTGTCGCGAGCGATGCGGCGCGACTCCTGGTTCTGCTGCCGCGCCAGCGTGTGGCGATCCTGTGCGGTGAGGTGGCCGTTATCCTGCGCGCGCATGCCACGCTCTTCGCGATTGATCCCGCGCTCCTGGCGCTCGAGATGCGCAGTCTCACGCGGCGTCAACTGCCCGCTGCGCACACCCTGCCCAATGCGGTCCTGCTGATTTTCCTTACGCGCAGCAATGTGATGACGCTCAGGATAAGTGGTCTGAGCGAACGCCGCAGATGCCGGCACGAGAACGAGAGAAGCAGCGAGAAGAAGATGTTTGATATGCATGGCCGTATCCTTTTGCCTCTGTGATTCAGGCTGTTACGCTACGGCGGCTTCGGTCGTGCTGCCACCGCGTACGTTCGGATAGACACGACCAACAACAGCGTGTTGCGGCCATTCAAAAAACTATATTTTCGCAAATTCGCGCGACTTTGCTGAACATTCTGTGTCGCGGTGAGGCTTCCAGCTGTTCCCTATTCGCTGTTCCCTGTTGGCTGTTCGCTGCCCTTTAGGTCGCGCTTGGCGAATCATAATCCGCAGCCACAATCGCCTGCACAGCGGGCGTCGTGAGTATCTGAGAATCGATCAATACAACCGTCCGCACCGCACCAGCCGAATACGCGATCTGCGCTCCGGTCAACAACGTGACGGTCGTCGAAATCGGCACGGTGCCGGTGGGCACCACGGCAATCGCGTACGTCCCCGCGGGCACAGTGATGTAACCCGTGTTGCCGGCGAAGGGAATGTTGGTCGCCACAGGGGCCGTGGTCAGCAGCTTGCCGGTTGAAGGCACAAGATAGATATCGACAGCGCCCACCCGCGTCGCCTGGTCGATGAAGCGCACCGCTATCTGCCCCAGCGGCGCGGGCGTGTTCTGGTCGGTAAGGATCGTCTCCTGCAGACTCGCAGCAACGTTGCCGATGACCGCCGTGTACTGCTTGCCCACCGTCAGCGTCTGCTTGGCCGAAACCAGCGTCTGCCGCGTTCCCGCCGATTCGGCCGCGAACGTGTAAATGCCCTGCGACAGCGGAACGTACGATGTGATGGTCCCAAACCCGAGGTTGTACGCCACCGCGCTGGTGTTCTGGTAGATGTCCAGCCCCGGCGCATCGGGTGATGCGTCGATAAAGCGGATCTGCGCACTGTCGACCGCCGTCGTCTGGATGTTCTGGCAGCCGGGCAGGGCAGGCAGCAGCAGGCCGAGTGCGGCGAGCCGGCCTAGCGACTTCACGGGATGGGCGGTGACCATGGGCATTACAGTGCTGTCCGCCCGAAGCGTTGCAGATCCAGGCGGAACATCACCCACTCTACCCGATTTTCATACAGGCGCGCCCAACCGAAGGTTGTAGATGTGCCGACTTATGCAGCAGGATTCCTGCGATGGGAGCCGGACCGCTACTACGCCGCCTCTTCAAGCTGCGCCGTTTTCTCTGTCGACTTTGGCAGTCCAGGCACAAACCGGCGAAAGCGATGGAAGCACATCGTGCAGCGGAAGGGATAGATCCCCAGGACACTCAGCGTGTTCTCAATGCCATGCCGGCGCGCACGCTTGATCGACTGCCGCTGCTTGCACCGCGGGCAACGCATCGGTCCCGTCTGTCTCTTGCCTGACACTTTAATTGCCCTCATGAATAAGAAGTATAAGACATCCCCGTCGCGTGAAATAAAGCGTTGATTAAGTTTTTCGACGAAACTATTTTCTTCTATAACTCGACAGTAACCTGCACTCGCTTATGAGTAACTAGCGGCGCAGTTACTTTCTTTTCGCTACTTCTCTTTAGCGACTTCGGTTTCGCTACTTCCTTTTTGCGATGATGCTGTCCTTCACCTTCTCGTACGTTGCAGCAGGAATAATCCCTCGCGAGACAAGCTGGTTCTTCGCCGCGTAAGGACGCCCCTTGATGATGCGGTCCGTATAAGCCTGGCCGATGCCCGGCAACGCCATCAACTCCTGCGGGCTCGCCGTATTGATGTCGACGAGCGCAGCGGACGCGGGCTTCTGTGCCCCGGCTGCAGGCTTGGCTTGAGCGGCGGGCTTCGCTTGTACGGCCGCCTTTGGCTGCGCGGCGGGCTTGGCGGTCGTCTGTGCGGTGCCAACCACAGCAGCAGCCAGCGTCATAACGGCGAGAATGCGGCGAACAATATGCATAGTGCTAGGCTCCTGTGCCCCAAAAGGGTTGATGCTGGTAATCAGAGTACGCGTTTGTTTCATTTTTGACGTGACTATCGGAACCCAACTGTTCGCTCAGCCGTATCATCCGGACAAGGAGTCCTACGCCCATGTTGCGCATCGTTCCACGATCCATCGGTTTACTTGCGGCCCTGCTCGTCTCTCTGACCGGCCCGTGCCTTCGCGCGCAGACCCCCATCGTGGAAGAACCCGACTACAAACCCACACTCACCTTTGACGTCGCCACGATCCGCCAGGCACCTCCGCCGGACGCAAATTTCCACGTCTCCGTTTCCAGCCCGCCGCATTCCAGCCGGTTCGAGGCCACCAACCTTCCCATCAAGGCCCTCCTCCAGATCGCCTACGGCTTCGATGCCCCGGTCACGGGCGCACCCGACTGGGCCACCAGCACCTTCTACAACATCCAGGCGCGCTGCGACGAAGCGGCCGACGCCCGGCTAGCCAAAATCACCGACAACGAAGTCCGTCTGGAAAAGCGCAACGCCATCCGCGCTCTGCTGGCCGATCGCCTTGGCCTGAAGACCCATCTCGAAACCCGCGAGACCGCGATCTACAACCTTGTCGTCGCTAAGGGCGGCGTCAAGATGACGCTCGTGCCCGCGCCTCCCGCTCCTGCGAATGGAGAAGCTCCGCCTCCGCCGCCACCCGCCAACGTCCAGGCCCACGGATCGCAGCATGGCCTCGAGTTCGTTGGATCGAACGCCCCCGTGCGGGCCATCACCGGCGCCCTCAGTTCCATGGTGGAAGCGCCGGTCATCGACAAGACCGCTCTGCCCGGCACCTACAACTACACGCTTCAGTTTGGCCGCGAGTGGTCCGCGAACGACCCCGACAGCTGGCCCTCCATCTTCACCGCCGTGCAGGAGCAGCTTGGCCTGAAGCTCGAGGCCGTCCACGAGTCCGTACCCAACCTCGTCGTCGACCACATCACCAAGCCCACTGAGAACTGAACGCGCGTTCGACTAAACCGTAACCGGCATCCGCCCCTTGCCGCTCTGAACGCTGACGATCTGCCCATCGCGCATATGCAGGATGCGATCGGCGATCTGCGCCGCCTCCGGATTGTGCGTAATCATCAGCACCGTCTGGTTCAGTTCACGGCTGGACTCGCGCAGCATCGTCAGCACCGCGTCCGAGTTCTGCGTGTCGAGATTGCCCGTAGGCTCATCCGCCAGCACAATGGCCGGCCGCGTGATCAGCGCACGCGCAATGGCCACGCGCTGCTGCTCGCCGCCCGAAAGCTCGTTCGGCCGATGATCCAGCCGGCCGCCAATACCCAGCAGCTCCGACAGATGCTTCATCAGCGCAGCATCAAACGGCTTCCCCGTATCCGCGATCTCATGCGCAAGCTTGATGTTGGCCTCGGCCGTAATGGTCGGCAGCAGGTTGAAGCGCTGGAACACAAACCCGATATGCGCGCGCCGCAGCTTCGTCCGCTCGGCGTCCGAAAGGCCCGTGAGTTCAATGTCCTGTATACGCAGCGTGCCGGTTGTCGGCGGGGTCAGCCCGCCCAGCACATAGAACAGCGTCGACTTACCCGAACCCGAAGGCCCGACAATGGCGACAAACTCGCCGGGATCGACAGAGAAAGATACATCGCGGAGTGCGGGAACCTGGAGCTTGCCGGAGCGATACGTTTTGCCGAGGTGACTGGCTTCAATGATGGGCTTCATGCGCAGCTCTAGTCTACCGGACTGGAGGCCCCCGGCTGCTGCTCAGCCTGGTATTGCCACACGCATCCGCACGTCGAGCACTTCCACGCGTGGGCGTAGTAGATCGATTTCTGCGTCATCAACGCCGGCAGCGCAATGACGATGGGAATCACCTGCGAAAAGAACATCGCGGACGTCGCCGCGATTTTGCGATCCCTGTCATCTTTGCCTACGTCGAGCGATCCACACTTCGGACACTGCGGCTGCTCAAAGTCCTCACCTGAATCCAGCGGAAAGCTGGACGGAATCGGCTGAGACAGAATTTCGTTCGCTGCCGCCTCATCCTCCGCGGCTACCTGAAGCCGCGCTCCGCCCATCAGGTTGGACCAGAGCCACTCCATCCGAACCGTATTTTCATCCTGAAGAAAACACTCGATCCCGGCATTTTCAAGCACGCTCCGAGCGATGAACGCTTCCGGCAGATCGCGAAACTTACGCACCGTAACCAGCGTGCGGCCCCGAACGACGTCCGGTTCGTCGTCTTCGATCAGTGGCGGTTCCAGCGAACGGCGGCTGAACTCCGCGCGCAACAGGTCTTGCGTGTGTACGGTGAGCTCGTCATACTTGCGGGCCACATCCATCAGCTCCGGCTCGGACATCTGCCTGTAGCGATCAGCTATCTCTCGAAAATCCGCATCGTGCATGGAACTGAATCGTACAGCAATGTCACGCGACGGCAGCACCATGCGTCATGCCATGAATCGGATCGCCATCCTCCAGAAAGTTCACCACCAGGCACACCGTCACCACGCCCGAAAGCCCATTCGGACAGTCCTCATGACGCCGCAGGGTCCACAGCACCGTCAGGTGCTGGTGGCTGGTGCGCGTCAACTCCAGCCCCGCCGCGATCAGCGCCGCATACAGGTCGAGCACCGACCGCAGCTGCAGCTCAAAATGGAACTCGACCTGGCTGAGCGATGTCTGACGTCGATCCAGCAGCCAGCAGCCGCAAAGCTCCAGCGCCTCGGCAACGGCCGGAAAAATCGCGCGACGGTCTTCGTAGCTGAAGGTGGCAATCTCCAGAAGGGTAGGGCCGGGCGTCAGCTCGGCAATCAGTGGCGGTAGGGCTTGGGGGTCCGTGTACATAGTTTTCATCGTTCTGACTCAGGGGGGTTATCGGTGGCAAAGCCCCGCGGCATGACGACTGTTGCGCATATTTGCACACCTGTTCGCAGTCTGGTCCAAACCCGCGAAGCCTTTGAACTCAACCAGATGAGAATTCGCAAATACTCCCGGTAAACTATTGCGATGGTGATCGGCCTCGGCACGGACCTCATCGAGATCGCGCGCATCGAGCGCAGCGTGGAGCGCTTCGGCGAGCGCTTCCTCGAGCGCGTCTACACGCCCGACGAAATCGCCTATTGCTACGCCAAAAAGTCCTTCGCCGAAAGCCTCGCCGCGCGCTTCGCCGCCAAGGAAGCCGGAGCGAAGGCCCTGGGCACGGGCATCAGCCGCGGCATCACCTGGAAAGAGTTCGAGGTCCGCCGCCGCCCTGGCCAGCGCCCGGAGCTCCACCTCAGCGGCCGCGCAGCCGAGATCGCCGCCGCCCTCGGCGTCCGCCGTCTCTCGCTAAGCCTCACCCACTCCCGCGAGATGTCGCTCGCCGTCGTCGTCGCCGAAGACTAGCCCGGTACAAACCGCATCGCCGCCGCTCCTATTTGCATCCAAACTGAGTCCGCGACGCTGATACGATAAAGCCCAACGGTTTAACTTGCAGCGTCGTGCCAGCTCTCGGTTAAGGATGTGCCATGCCAAGTCAGCAGGAAGTCAAGTGGTCGCAGCTTAAGGTCGGGGTCATTGTGCTGATTTCGCTGGCGCTGCTGACAACGCTCCTCTTCCTGATGACCAGAGCATCGGGAATGGGCGTCTTTAGCAAGAAGATCGTCGTCCATGTGTACTTTGAAAACTCCGCAGGCCTCAAGAAGGGCGGCGAAGTCCAGCTCCAGGGCGTCACCATCGGTGAGGTGAAGGACGTCCGCGTGGTCAGCGACGCCGCGCACAAACTCACGCCCGTCGAAGCCGTTCTCAAGCTCGACCCCAAGTTCCTGCCCAACCTGCACAAGGACTCCAAGGCCTCGCTCACCACCATTGGCGTGCTCGGCGACACGGTCATCGACATCAACAGCCAGACCGCCACCGGCGCCCCGCTCGAGGATGGCGACGAGCTCAAGACCCTTGAGTCCCCCAGCATCACGGACGTCATCAAGGCCAGCCAGGGCACGCTCGAAAGCGTCAACGTCATCCTCGCCAAGATGGACAAGATCGTCGACAAGCTGCAGAACGGCGACGGCTCCGTCGGCCAGCTCATCAACAACCCCGAGCTGTACAACAAAGCAGTAAAGACTGTTGATGAAGTCAACAAGCTGGCCGTGAACCTCAACAGCGGCAAGGGCTCTGTCGGCAAGCTGATGAACGACGACGAGCTATACAACCACCTCAACGACACCGCCGCCAAGCTCGACCAGATCGCCACGGCGCTGAACGACGGCAAGGGCTCGGCCGGCAAGCTGCTGCACGACGAAGCGCTCTACAACAACCTGAACCAGACCGTCGCCCACGCAAACTCGCTGCTCGCCGAGATCGACGCGGGTAAAGGCAGCATGGGCATGCTGCTCAAGGATCCGACCTTCGCCAACAAGCTGAACGACACCGTCACCAAGCTGGACGCGATCCTCACGGACGTGAACGCCGGCAAGGGAACACTCGGCAAGCTCGCCACCGACGACCAGGCCTACAACAACCTGAACAAGCTCCTGACCGAGAGCACCAACCTCGTGACCACCATCCGCTCGGACCCAAAGAAATATCTGACCATCCACCTGAAGATTTTCTAAGGCACGTCTGCGCAATCGGTACTTCTGAAAGCGAAGCAAGGTTTTGAAGGGGCGGGACTCAGAGGTTGCTGAAAAAGCCGCGCTTCGTTAAGGCGGTGGCTTCAGCCACCGCGTAAATGCCGCAGAATCCATCCGGCTTTAGCCGCTGAGGTAACGCCGCAGGCCCATAAATCCCTTTTCAGCACCCTCTTCAGTCCCGCCTTAATTCCTCTCGCCGTAACGCGGCATCAGCCGCTGAGGGCATGCCAGGAACTGCTTCGGAAAAGCTGACCTTCGGACGTTCGGCACGATCTTCAGGGTTTCCCCACGTTCCCGCCGGGTGATACCCTCCCTGATATATCAGCCGAAACTTTCTGCCCCGCCGTGCCGTCAATTCGTCACAATTCCGATTTCCCGTGCTTTCACACGGAATATCCGCGGCGTATGCTGACAGTTCCCGGCAACCCTGCAACGCTTTCAAGGAGATCCATGCGCACTTCCAAGTTCTGTTGTTCCCTTCTTCTATTCACGGCCGGTGTGTGCGGCGCCCAGAGCTTCGCCCCGACTGACGCCGATCTCGGCCCGAAGTCCATCCCCAAGAAGCCCGCGATCTTCGACCTCAACGCCATCGACAAGTCCGTCGACCCCTGCGTGGACTTCTACCAGTACGCCTGCGGCAACTGGAACAAGAACAACCCCATCCCCTCCGACCAGGTCCGCTGGGGCCGCTTCAACGAGCTCGCCGACTACAACAACTACTCGCTTTACAGTGAGTTGAAGGCCGCAGCCGAAGCCCCCAAGAGCCCGCTCCAGAAGCAGTACGGCGACTACTTTGCCGCCTGCATGAACACCGACGTCATCGATAAGCAGGGCATCAAGCCCTTGCAGCCGCAGCTCGACGCCATCGCCGCCCTGCGCAGCATCAGCGACCTCGCCGCCTTCAACGCCAAACAGGACCGCCGCGGCGGCGGCGCTTTCTTCGGCGTCGGCGTCACCCAGGACCAGAAAGACAGCTCCCAGCAGATCGCGGCCACCGGGCAGGGCGGAATCTCGCTCCCCGACCGCGATTACTACCTCGACCCCAGCCCGCGCTACCAGAAGATCCGCGCCCAGTACCTCGAGCACATGAGGAAAATGTTCATCCTGCTCGGCGACACGCCCGAACAGGCCGCCATCGAATCGGCCAACACCATCTGGATCGAGACCGAACTGGCCGCCGGCTCCATGGACCGCGTCGCTCTCCGCGACCCCGCCAAGCGCTACCACATCATGACCGTCGCCGAGCTGCAGAAGCTCAGCCCGGACTTCAACTGGCAGGCATACCTCGACGGCATCAACCTGCCCGCCAAGACCATCAACGTCATCTCGCCTCAATACATCACCACGGTCCAGTACGAGCTCGCGCACGGCCGCCTCTTCGCCATCAAGAGCTACCTCCGCTGGCAGGCCGTGCACGGCTCCGCCGCCCTGCTCGCTAAACCGTTCGCCGATGAGAACTTCGCTTTCTTCAACGCCACACTCAACGGCCAGAAAGAGCAGCAGCCCCGCTGGAAGCGCTGCACGCGCATGACCGACGGCGCGCTCGGAGAGGCCGTTGGACAGGACTGGGTCAAGGAGAACTTCCCCGGCACCTCCAAGGCCAACATGGAGAAGCTCATTAAGGCGCTCGAAAACGCGATGGCCGAAGACCTGAAGACCCTGCCCTGGATGGGCGAAGAGACCAAGATCGAGGCCCGCAAAAAGCTCGACGCCATCACCGATAAGATCGGCTATCCCGACCACTGGAAGGACTACTCCAGCATCGAGGTCAAGCGCGATGAACTGCTCGGCAACGTCCTACGCGCCGCCAACTTCGAGCGCCGGCGCAACCTCGCCAAGTTCGGAAAACCCGTTGACCCCACCGAGTGGAGCATGACGCCGCCCACCGTCAACGCGTACTACAACCCGCCGCAGAACAACATCAACTTCCCTGCCGGCATCCTGCAGCCGCCGTTCTTTGATAACACCTACGACGCGGCCGTGAACTTCGGCGGCATCGGCGTCGTCATCGGCCACGAAATGACGCACGGCTTCGACGACCAGGGTTCCAAGTACGACCTCAAGGGCAACGTGCGCCAGTGGTGGACGGACGAGGACAAGCGCAAGTTCGAAGAGCGCACCGAGTGCACCGCCAAGGAGTACGACGGCTTCCAGATCGCTCCCGGCCAGAACCTCAACGGCCACCTGACGCTCGGCGAAAACACCGCCGACAACGGCGGCATCCGCATCGCCTACCAGGCGCTGATGGAGACACTCGCCAAGCCCGGCGAAGCCTCCGAGCCGCTCTACATGGACGGCAAGCGCGACGGCTACACCCCGGCCCAGCGCTTCTTCATCAGCTTCGGCCAGATCTGGTGCCAGAACCAGACCGAGCAGTCCGCCCGCGTCCTCGCCAAGACCGACCCACACAGCTCCGGCGAGTGGCGCGTCAAGGGCACCGTGCAGAACTTCGACGAGTTCGGCAAGGCCTTCGGCTGCAAGGTCGGACAACCCATGATGCCCGCGAGCGGCGGCTGCCGTACCTGGTAAATCGCTCCGAAAGCAAAGAAGGCCCGAGCTTCGGCTCGGGCCTTCTTGCGTCTACGGATCGCCGTCTGGCGAATCAGAACGGCTTCGCCGAACAGAAATTCGGAACGGTCGGCAGTTTGGCAGGATTATCGATCACCGCCAGATCGACCGGCTTCTCTTTCCACTCGCAGCGCGCTTTGGCCAGGTCTTCACGTTTCGCCTTGAACGCCGCGACCCACTGCTTGATGACGGAATCTTCGTTGACGCCGGTTTTGAGGCTGCCATCCTTGTTGTGGTATTTCGGCATCTCTATCGCTCGCGAGGCCTTGAAGAGGTCCGCAATCTGATCATCGGAAAGCTGGCACATCAGGCCCGCATCGAACCGCCTGCCTTCTTCACTGATCGCCGGATCGCTCAAGCCATCATGCGCAGCCAGGCTCTTGGTCAGCGAAGCACGGCACTCGTGCGGCGCGCCATCGCTCCCGGCAGAGTTCCACAGCTTCTTGCCGGACCAGTTGTCGACATTCATCTTCGCCCCATCGTTGGAGGTGAAGAAACCGGCGCTCCCCAGCGTAGCGCCGAGGTCCTGCACCAGCATCACGGATTTATCGCACGTCGTCGTTGTAGGTTTGGTCGTTGCGTCTTCGTTCACCTTATGACAAGCCACCCGCTGCTGCGGCGCCTTGTTATCGCCATGCTGAACAAAGGCCGCGAGGAGCTTCAGACCGTCGCGCTGATACGTCGGCGCACCACTGGCTGTGTCGAGCTCCTTCCAGCTCCATCCCTCAGCGTCGTTGCCCGCTTCAGTCATCTTGTGCCACGGAAATTTCCGGACGATCGTCGCAATCTCAAACGTGCGCGTCGCCGTAGCGCCAGAACCGCTCTCCGGGTTTTCGGGACAGTTATGGCATTCAACACTCACGGGAAACCAGGAATCGACATAGTAGCCAAGCACCCAGAACAACCGCGTCGACGGAATTTCCGCGAACACCTCATTGTCGCCGCCACCGTACTTCACCTTGATCGGGTCGCTGTCGTCCATGTCCGGCGTCAGCGTCTGCACCTTACCGTTGGCGCTCACGACGCTGGTAATCTTGCACCCGAACTTCGGCGTGTTGCCGCCCATCTGATTTCCTGGGACGGCAAAGTCGCAGATCACCTTGTCGTTGAAATGGAGCTTGAACTCCTTCTTCCGTTGATCAGGCCCCTTGAGCACATCCGTTCCCGCAATCACGCGCGGAGCGAACAGCGCCGCTGCGTGCATCGCCGTCAGCCGCTGTTGCGGCGTGAAAAAGCTCTTGTCGGGTTTCGGAGGCTCCTGGACCGCGAGTTGGTCCACCGACTGCGCGAACGCAAGCGCCGGCACAAGGCTCAGCAGGAAGATCGAAATGGTATGAATAACCGCAGAAGCGGACGGAATGCGCAGGGTCATGAGCCTTCTCCTCGTCGCGAATATCGCGGAGCAGGATTACGTTATTAGAACGACCCGGTGGTTCCAGCAAACTACGCTCGCACGCAGCCAAAGTCAAGAACGTCAGTGTCGGGCAGCCGCAGTGCGCGTAGAATCGCATCCTGCACATGTGCTGCGAATGACCGCAAGGAGAAGAACGCAAATGCTCTTCGTCACCTTTCACGGCGGCAAGCCTCAGAAGAACGCCTCGCTCAACAACGTGCACGCCTTCGACAAGGACGGCAAACAACTCACCGCCTCCGTGCTCGACGACGCTGCTGGCGTAATCCTCAACGAGCTGCGCGGCCTCTGCCTGCGCGACGATCTGCTTTACGTGATCAACGCCAACAAGGACCAGAACAGCATCCTCTGCTACCGCGGCAAGGGCACGAAGTTCCACTTCGTCAGCACGTTCGCTTCGCACGCTACCTGTCCAGGCATCGTGCATCCGTTCGACATCACCTTCGATAACGCCGGCTTCTGCTATGTGTCGAGCCAGGACACAAATGTGGTGACGCGTCTCAAGGTCTCCAAGGACGGTCTCACAGGCGAACCAGCCGAGATCGCATCAGCGCTCGCATCGCAGGGACACTTCCTTCCCGGCACATTTGTGGCCTCAAGCAAGGGCAAGCTGAGCAAACCGCAAACCGCTCCGATCGCGTCTCCCGCTGGCCTTGAGTACTCAGGCTCAGGCCTGAAGAAGCACTCGGTGCGCGGCGTGCTCTGGGCCAAAGGCGCGCTTTATGTGGTCGATCAGCCCGCCGGCAGAGTCAAGACTTACGACGCGGACGGCAAGTTCCTCGGCCAGAGCAACAAGATCAACTCGCCCGTACATCTCACGCGGCACGCTGGCCACCTCTACGTCAGCGGCGGCAACCAGATCCTCCGCACAAAGCTGCGGAAACCCGCCGAAGACTTCGACCTCGACGTCGTTCCCGGCCTGCGCATCCGTAACGGTTGTGGCCTGGTCTTCACCGGCAAGGGCAAACTCTACATCGCCAGCCGAACGCAGAAGATCATCCGCAAGTTCGACTCCGATCTCAAGCCGCTGAAGTTCAGCCTGCGCCTGCCCGACAACCCAGAGTTCCTGCTTCACGTGCCCTGAGCCTCGATGCTCACCGGCACCGGCGCTCCCTGTAGCGACACAAACCGCTGCGGCTCGCAGCACGCCTTGCCCAGCCGCGCCAAATCCTGCTGCATCTCGCGGTCGAGCTTCAGCGACCCCAGCGTCGCATCGAGCACCGCCGCCGCGCCCGCGTCCTCGGGCCGCTCGATGCTGTAGTGCATCCACTTGCCCTCACGCCGCGCCGACACAATGCCCGCATTGCGCATATACGCCAGGTGCCGCGAAATCTTCGGCTGCCCCTGCTTCAGCACCTCGACGAAGTAGCACACGCACACCTCGCGCCCGTCCATCAGGTTCAGCAAACGCAGGCGCGTGCGATCGGCCAGCGCCGCGAACAGTCGTGCCATATCGAACGATTTGGAAGCTTTCACCATCTACCTCTAATATACGCCTTGACAAATATGTTCTCAGTACATACATTCGCTTTAGCAGATATGAAGGAGCTGCCAACCATGTCGAATCAAACCGCTGTTCTTGAGAAGTACGGTTCCATCGCGCGCAGCGTCGCTGACGCGGGAGCCACCGCCTGCTGTGACCCGGCCATGCGCTGCTGCGACCCGATCACAAAGAATCTCTACGACGACACCGAAAAGGGCATGCTGCCCGAGAATGCCGTTCTCGCCTCGCTCGGCTGCGGCAATCCAACCGCGCTCATCGAGCTGAAAGCCGGCGAGACAGTCCTCGACCTCGGTTCCGGCGGAGGCATCGATGTGCTGCTCTCCGCGCGCCGCGTCGGCCCCACGGGCAAAGCTTACGGGCTCGACATGACCGACGACATGCTCGCCCTTGCGCGCGAAAACCAGCGCCAGGCCGGAGCAACGAACGTCGAGTTCCTCAAGGGCGAGATCGAAAACATCCCACTGCCCGACAACTCGGTCGACGTCATCATCTCGAACTGCGTCATCAACCTCTCAGCCGACAAGGACCGCGTCCTGCGCGAAGCCTTCCGGGTGCTGCGTCCCGGCGGCCGCTTCGCCGTATCCGATGTGGTCGTGCGCGGCGAAGTACCCGCCAGCGTGCGCCAAAGCATGCTGCTCTGGGTCGGCTGTATCGCCGGCGCGTTGGAGGAAAACGACTACCGCGCTAAACTCGCCACCGCGGGCTTTACCAGCATCGATGTCGAACCTACCCGCACCTACAACATCGAAGACGCGCGCGTTTTTCTCACCGAAGCCGGCATCTCCGTCGACGAGATCGCACCGCAGGTGGAAGGCAAGTTCCTCAGCGCCTTTATCCGCGCCACCAAACCTGCCGCGGCATGCTGCGGTCCCGACTGCTGCGCGCCCGCCGCGTAGACTTGGAGCACTCAATGTCTACTCGCCACAACGTGCTCTTCCTCTGCACCGGCAACTCGGCCCGCTCGATCATGTCGGAAGCGATCCTCAACCACCGCGGCGCGGGCGCCTGGACCGCGTACAGTGCCGGAAGCCATCCTTCCGGCACCGTGCGTCCTGAGGCGCTCGCGCAACTTCGGTCTGCAGGCATCTCTACCGCCGGTCTACGGAGCAAGTCGTGGGACGAGTTCGCCGGCCCCAACGCGCCGGCGATGCACTTCATCTTCACCGTCTGCGACAACGCCGCCAACGAGGCCTGCCCTTTCTGGCCGGGTCATCCAGCGTCCGCGCACTGGGGAATCCCCGACCCCGCAGCCGTCCAGGGCACGCCTGAAGAAATAGCGAGCGCATTTGAAGCAGCTTTCAAGGTGCTCGACCGCAGGATCGCTCGCCTAATCGCGCTGCCGATCGCAACACTCTCGCCAGAAGAGCTTCAACGTGAACTAGAAAATATCGGGCAATCATGAAGCCCACCCTGCTGCATCGCACTGTCGCCGAGTTCGTCGGCACACTGTTCCTGCTCGCCGCCGTAGTCGGCTCGGGCATCATGGGCGAACGCCTCGCTGCGGGCAACATCGCCATCGCGTTGCTGGCCAACACACTCGCCACGGGCGCCGCGCTGATCGCCATCATCCTCGCCTTCGGCCCCATCTCGGGCGCGCACCTCAATCCCGCAGTCACGCTCGCCGATGCGTGGATGGGCGGCATCTCCTGGCGCGACACGCCCGCCTACATCGCCGCACAAATCATCGGAGCATTCGCGGGCGTCGCGGCGGCGCACAGCATGTTCGGCCTTCCGGTGTTCTCGATCTCCACGCACGCTCGCAGCGGCCCAGCACAGATGTTCAGCGAGTTCGTCGCTACCTTCGGCCTGCTCGCGATCATCTGGGGCGTCGCACGAACCCGCGCCGCTGCAGTGCCCTTCGCTGTCGGCGCTTACATTACGGCAGCGTACTGGTTCACGGCGTCAACATCCTTCGCCAACCCTGCCGTCACACTCGCCCGCTCCGCGAGCAACACCTTCGCAGGCATACGCCCCGGCGACATCGCCCCATTCATCTCCGCACAGCTTGCGGGGGCCTTCGCCGCAACGCTGCTCTTCGGCTGGCTCACTCCGCGGATGAAGACCAACCCGCCTGAGATCCTCGTTCAACCGCAGAACGAGGCATGAATTTATTCATCTCCGTGAACCTCTCCGCCAAAACCTGCGTAAGATTCCCGGGAGCGTAAAAGCGCCCCATTGAATCTCCTGACACGCAAGGAAAGAGGCAAAGAGTAATGAGTCAGCAACCAACACCTGATGCAATTCTGCAAGTGGGCCTTGGATTTTGGCCGTCGAAAGTTCTGTTGAGCGCCGTCGAGATGGGCCTGTTTACCGCCCTAGCCAAGGGCCCGCAGTCGCTCGGACAGATACAGACCCAGCATGCGCTCCACGATCGCGGCACACGCGATTTTCTGGACACCCTTGTCGCGCTGGGCTTTCTCCAGCGCAGCAACGGCACGTACGCGAACACACCCGCCACGGACCTTTTTCTTGACAAGGCAAAGCCTTCCTACATCGGCGGCATCCTCGAGATGGCGAACCAGCGCCTCTACCCAGCCTGGGGACATCTCACCGAAGCGCTGCAGACCGGCCTGCCGCAGAACGAGCTTCGCGGCGGCGGTGAGCCTGTCTTCGAGACGCTCTATGCCGACCCCGCCCGCCTGAAGTCGTTCCTGCAGGCGATGACCGGCGTGAGCCACGGCGCCAACCTGACCATCGCCGCGAACTTTGCATGGGCAAACTACAAGACCTTTGTGGACGCGGGCACCGCGCAGGGCGACCTCGCCGTGCAGATCGCGCTGGCCAACCCGCACCTCACCGGCACCGGCTTCGACCTCGCTCCCGTGCAGCCCATCTTCGAGGAGTACGCCCAGCGCATCGGCGTCTCCGACCGCCTGAAGTTCATCGCCGGCAGCTTCTTCGAGCAGCCCATCCCGCAGGCCGACGTCATCCTGATGGGCCACATCCTCCACGACTGGGGCCTCGACGACAAGCGCGCGCTCATCCGCAAAGCCTACGACGCCCTGCCCGAGGGCGGCGCCTTCATCGTCTACGACAGCATCATCGATGACGACCGCTCCAAGAACGCCTTCGGCCTCATGATGAGCCTTAACATGCTCATCGAAACGCCCTCCGGCTTCGACTACTGCGGCGCCGACTGCCAGGCATGGCTTAAGGAAGCCGGCTTCCGCGACACCCGCGTCGAGCACCTCGTCGGCCCGGACTCCATGGCCATCGGTATCAAGTAGCGAATTAAAAGAAGGCGGCACATCGATGCGCGTCCTGATGCGTTTCGATATGCCGCCGATCGCCGTCTCCGGCGCAATAAGACTCGACTACGCCATGCGGTTGTTTCTCCGCCTGCGCAGCCCTCCGATCATTCCCATCAGGCCGGTGCCCAGCAGCGCCAGTGAGCTTGGCTCCGGAACCGGCGACGCTCCTTCCACCAGCCCGATGCTCGGGTCATAGTCGCTGAAGTGGCTCGTGTTGCCAGTGGACAAGTCGAGACTGAGTATCTCTCCAGTCGACGCCTTGAATCCGTACGTCGCGCCGTTTTTGCTCACAACCGCAGTGATCGCCTGCGAGGTCGGGCCAATCAACGTTGCGGCCCCGGTTGTGGGGTTGATCCGGTAGAGGTTGGCGGCGATGACAGGAACGACGTTGAAGGTGCTGAAGTCGAAAGTGGAGGCGTCGAAGGTCGCATACAGATTTCCACCCACGCCGAACAGGACTTCGTCGTACACGTTGACCGATCCGTCAGGATTCGTCGAGTCAAGAACGAAGGGCAGTCCCGGAATGCCAGTCGCGCCGAGCAGCGTAGCGGCCCCTGTGACCGGGTTGACCGTGTAGATGTTGTTGCCGAGGTCCGTTGCGTAGATCGTGGACCCGAAGCTGCCAAGAACGCTAGCCGAGTTCGCACCGCAGGCGTCGGTGGGCACGAAGCAGCTCGCCAACCCGGTCGCGCCGATTACGGTGGACACGCCGGTTGTGGGATTGATGGAGTCAAGGTTGCCCGTGAACCCAAGCGTGAGCAGCGATCCGCCGGGGCCGCGAACCAGGCCGCTGCCGCCGTCCGGTGTCCCCGGTCCGATGTAGTGGTACGACCCCGTGGTGAGGTTCACGGTACCGAACCCTTGAGCGTTGGTGAGGGCGTAGGCGACCGTATCGGCGCGAGCGGAAAAAGCGGACAGGGCAAGAGTGAGAGCGATGACGAGTTTTGGTTGGATAGTCATAAGTCCTCCTGGACTGCCTCAACCTAACCTCGGCGCACCGCAGATGCCATGCAAGCCGCCTGATTTGCCCATGACAATCACCTCACCAGCCAAGCTGCTGAAAAGAAAGGAACTCGCCTTCAGGAGCTGGACAGACGCCACGGTGTGGTAGCTTAGGTTTCACTCCACAGCAGTGAGCGCCATGGCGAATCAGCCCCAATCCGCGGCTCGTCTCGCCTTCGGTCCGTTCGAGGTGAACGCCGTCACCGGCGAACTTCGCAAGACCGGCATCCGCATCCGGCTCGCGGGTCAACCCTTCCGCATCCTGCTGGCTTTGCTGGCCGATCCCGGCGCCCTCGTGACCCGTGAGCAACTCCGGGACCAGCTTTGGGCAGACACTACGTTCGTCGACTTCGAGCAGGGCCTCAACGCCGCAGTCAATCGGCTTCGCCGCGCGCTGGGGGACTCCGCTGAGAAGCCGCGCTACATCGAAACCGTAACCGGACGCGGATACCGGTTCATCGGCAGCCTCGAACCAGAGCCCGCTATCCCGGTGCTGACGCCTGAAGGATCGGAGGCCGCTCCGGCCATCCAATTCGAGCCCGCTGCAAAACGCAGCACCTCCACCTGGTGGATCGCCGCTATAGCGGGATGTACCGCGATCGCGGTCGCCGTGGGTCTGCATCTGCACCCCGCCGCAGCCGCTCCCGCGCCACTGAAGATCAGGGACACCATCGTCCTCGCCGATTTCGCCAACTCCACCGGCGATCCCGTATTCGACGGCACCCTGCGCCAGGGCATGGCGATCCAGTTGGAACAATCGCCCTTTCTGGGCCTCATGCCCGAAGAACGCGTCCAGCAGGTACTCGGGTTGATGGGCAGACCCTCCGGCGCTCCGATCACCGCCGAAACTGCGCTCGAAATTTGTCAGCGCAGCGGCAGCGCGGCTGTTCTGGAGGGCTCCATCGTGAGGCTGGGCAGCCAGTACGTCCTCGGTCTGCGCGCCCGCGATTGCCGCACTCAAAAGGTGCTGGCCGAGGAGCAAGTGCAGGCCGAAAAGAAGGAGGATGTGCTGCGTGCGCTCAGCCAGATCGCGAGCAGGTTCCGCGCGAAGCTGGGCGAATCGCTCGCCACCGTGCAGGCGCACGACACGCCCCTCGCCGAGGCCACCACCTCATCGCTCGAAGCTCTCAAGGCCTACAGTGCAGGATTCCGCGTGCTGTATTCCACCGGCAGTCCCGACGCCCTTCCGCTGATGCAGCACGCCGCGGAGATCGACGACCATTTCGCCATGGCTCACGCCATGGTCGGGCGGCTGTATGGCGACATAGGAGAGTCCGCCCTGGCAGCGGAAGCCACCCGGCGTGCCTACGCGCTACGGGCGCGCACCAACGATCGCGAGCGGTTTTTCATCACCGCTTCCTACGACCTCGTGGTCACCGGAGATCTCGAACGGGCCCGCCAGACCTGCATCCTTGATACCCAGGTCTATCCTCGCGACGCCAACATCCACGGCTTTCTCGCCGGAATGATTTACCCGCTGCTGGGCCAGTACGACAAGGCGCTCGAAGAGTCGCGCAAGGTCATCGAGGCCAACCCTGAAATCGGTTTCGGATACAACCTGTTTGCCGCGAACTACCTCAGCATCGACCGCCCCGCCGATGCCGAGGAGGTCCTGAATCAGGCGGCGGCACATAAGCTCGACATCCCCGACTTCCTCCTCATCCGCTACCAGGTCGCATTCCTCCGCGGCGACGAGGGCGCGATGACCCGGGTCGCCGCCCAGGCCCACGGAAGACCGGGCGGAGAGGACATGATCGCGGGAATGGAAGCGTTCGGCCTGGCTTACAGCGGACACCTGCGCGACGCCCGGGACGTTTCCCGTCGCGCCGTGGACCTCGCCCGGCAAACCTCGCAAAAAGAGCGCGCCGCCGCATTTGAAACCGGCGCGGCACTCCGCGAAGCCTTTTTCGGAAACCTCGCAGAAGCGCGGCAAGCCGCAACCGCTGCGCTTGCACTTTCCCGAGGCCGCGACGCGCAGTACGGCGCCGCGCTCGCCCTGGCGCTCGCAGGAGACTCCGTTCAAAGCGAAAACCTCACCAACGACCTGGAGAGACGCTTTCCGGAGGACACGATAGCCCGCTTCAACTACGTGCCTACACTGCGCGCCCAGTTGGCGCTAAATCAGCGCGAGCCCGCCAGGGCCATCGAAATGCTGCAGCGCAATGTCCCCTATGAGCTCGGCGTTCCGCCAAGTTCCTTCCTCGGGCTCTACGGTCCGCTTTACCCGATCTACATGCGCGGAGAAGCCTATCTGGCGGAGCACCGCGGCCCCGAGGCAGCGGCCGAGTTCCAAAAAATTCTCTCCCACCGTGGCATCGTCATAGCGGACCCTATCGGCGCCCTCGCCCACCTGCAGCTTGGCCGCGCCTATGCGCTCTCCGGCGACACCGCCAGCGCGAAGGCCGCCTACGGAGATTTCCTGAAGCTCTGGAAGGACGCCGACCCCGGCATCGCGATCCTGCAGCAGGCCCAGACGGAGTATCGGCAGCTCGGCGCGCTGCCAAACGCCGTGCCGGTGCGGTAGACTGATACTGACGCGCTTTTCGCGGATTTATCCCACCGACAACGTCCAGCGCCTATTCAGCCCGTCCAGATAGGAAACCCCTCAGCAGTGAGTAACCAGAGTACCGCCGAAGCCATCCGTAACATCGCCATCATCGCGCACGTCGACCACGGCAAGACCACGCTCGTCGACGCCATGCTGCGCCAGTCCGGCACGTTCCGCTCCAACGAAGTCGTCGCCGAGCGCGTCATGGACTCCAACGACCTTGAAAAAGAGCGCGGCATCACCATCCTCGCCAAGAACACCGCGATCCACTACAAAGACTCCAAGATCAACATCGTCGACACGCCGGGCCACGCCGACTTCGGCGGTGAAGTCGAACGCGCGCTGAAGATGGTCGACGGCGTCGTCCTGCTCGTCGACGCCAGCGAAGGTCCGCTGCCGCAGACCCGTTACGTGCTGTCGAAAGCCCTCGAAGCCAAGCTCACACCTATCGTGGTCGTCAACAAGATCGACCGTCCCGACGCTCGCCCGCAGGAAGTGCTGAACGAGGTCTATGACCTCTTCATCGACCTCGATGCAGATGAGTCGGTACTCGAGTTCCCTGTCATCTACACCAACGGCAAAGCCGGCACGGCCACCATGGACCTCGCGGTCCCAGGCACCGATCTGCAGCCGCTCTTCGAGCTCATCTTCAAAACCATCCCCGCCGCTCCCGGCACCGCCGACGGCGACCTTCAGGTGCTCGTAACCAACCTCGACTACTCCGACTACCTTGGCCGCCTCGCTATCGCTCGCGTCTTCAACGGCACGCTCAAGACCGGCCAGGAGATCAACCTCTCACGCATCGACGGTACGCTGCAGACCGTGAAGGTCACCAAGCTCTTTACGTTCGACGGCCTCAAGCGCGTGGACACCGACGAGACCACGGTCGGCGACATCATCGCCGTCGCGGGCATCCCGGGAATCACCATCGGCGAGAGCTTCTGTGCGCTTGAAGACCCGAAGCCGCTGCCGATCATCGCAATAGACGAACCCACCATCGCGATCGTTTTCTCGGTCAACAACGGCCCGTTCGCCGGACGCGAAGGCAAGCTCGTCACATCGCGCAACATCAAGGAGCGCCTCGAGCGCGAGCTGCTGACCAACGTTTCCATCCGCGTCGAAGACACGGGCACTCCCGACAACTTCAAGGTGCTCGGCCGCGGCGAGCTGCAGCTTTCGGTGCTGATCGAAATGATGCGCCGCGAAGGCTTCGAGCTCATGGTCTCGCGCCCCACGATCGTCACCAAGCGCGTCGACGACCAGTTGATGGAACCCTCCGAGATTCTTTCCATCGACGTGCCGGAGAGCTTCGTCGGCACCGTCATCGAACGCCTTGGACCAAGAAAAGGCGAGATGGTGAAGATGGCGAACCACGGTTCGGGACGCGTGCGTATGGAGTTCAAGGTGCCGTCGCGCGGCCTGATCGGCCTCCGCAACGAGATGCTCACCGAGACCCGCGGCACCATCATCATGAACTCGATTGCCGGTGAGTACGTTCCCTACACCGGCGAGATTCCGCAGCGTCCCAGCGGCGCGCTGATCTCCGACCGCCAGGGCGTCACGACACTCTACGCCCTCGACGGCATTCAGGAACGCGGCGTGCTGTTCCTCGGCGATGGCATCGAGGTCTACGAGGGCATGATCATCGGCGAGCACTCGCGCGACAATGACCTCGACGTCAACTGCGTCCGCGAAAAAAAGCTCACCAACATGCGCGCCTCCGGTTCCGACGACGCGGTCCGCCTCGTCCCTTACAAGCAACTCACGCTCGAGCAATCCATCGAGTTCATCGCAGAGGACGAGCTGGTCGAGGTCACACCGAAGTCGCTGCGCATGCGCAAGAAAATCCTGCAAGCCAACCGCCGCCCCAAGGGCACCCGCGGCGGCACAACGCTCGAGTAGTTAACTGATCTCAGGATTCCACGTCGTGAGACCTTCGGCCGCGGCTGCGCTCAGCAGCCGCAGGTCGGAGCAGATGCAGTTCACAACCTCACCCGCGATCAGGCTTTCATTCGTCAGCACAGCAGTCGCTAACTGTAACGCATCCAGGGCGCGCAACGCGTGCTTGTCGATGAGGATCGCCGCGCGCGCGATGACAGCCTTCGACACGGCATGCTCCAGCGATCGCCGCGACTCCGCACCGAGAGACGCGACAGCCGACACAGCGTGAGCGGGAGAAATCTCTCCCGCCCGCTCACGCCTGCGTATGGCTGACCTGACCTCAACTACAGCAATCGCGGAGATCGAGATTTCGTTCTCGGCGGCGCCTTCCACCAGGCGAACCATCTCCGCGGATCCTGTTTCCGACACAAAGAGCTTGATCCACGCACTGGATTCGAGAAAGTGCAAAGCTAGTAGCTTCCCCGGTCACGCAACAGGGTCACTGAAACCGGCTCACCCTTGACGGGGATTGGATTGAAGCGACTGGTGCTCGTGATGCCGGGGCGCTCGTCCTGCTCCGCTTCCTGCGTAAGCTCGGACGTCACTTTTCGTTTGACAGCATCCGCTACCACTTCAGCAAGGAACTCCAACCGATGGTCGCGGCCAACCTCGGCATCGATCTGTTCAATCAGGTCGGATGGGAGGGCGATTTCGATGGTCTGAAGACTCATGGCATCCACCTCCATTCCAGTGTGCCACATTCGTCATCAAGGCACCTTGCCGCCGATCGCATCATCCAGCTCAATGTGATTTCTCTCCAGCAGATTCCCGAGCGCGCGATCGAGCTCGATATGCGCCTTCATCCAGTTGCTGCGCGCCGCGATCTCCGTCGATCGCGCCTGCGCTAGATAGGCCTCATTCTGAAGCACGAGCAGGTCGGTCGACTGACCCACCGATAGCTTGTCGCGTTCGGCAGCGAGTAACTGCTGCTGATAGTCGCGGCTCGCAGTCGCCGCGCGGTACGCCGCCTGCGCCGTCTCCAGCGCGATCACGGCAGCCTCAATTTCCTCACGCGCCTGCGCCGCCAGCTTCTCGGTCCGGGCCTGCACCTGGCGCAATTGCACTTGATCGCGCGCCGCGTCGGCAGTGGCAATGCGGTTGCGTAGCGGCAGCGTGAGCTGCACGCCCGCCTGGTAGATCGTCGATGTGCGCAGGCCGCCGACAGCAAGGTTCGACGGCACCGCAGCCAGACCCGTTCCAGTCGTGCCAAGCGTCTCGAAGGCCTGCTCGGTTGTGCCGCGCGTCTCAACGTTGGCATACACGTTCAACTGCGGCAGCGCCGCATTGCGGCTGGCGTTGGCGGCGATCTTGCCGGCCTCGATCTGCAGCCCAGCCTGCGCGATATCAGGCCGACGCGCCAGGCCTTGAGCTATGAGTTCTTCAACATTCAGCGCTGCAAACTGGTCGGGCACAATGATGCGGTCCGTCGGAACGATCTCCGTAAACCGCGTCGCGAACACCGGCGACGCCGTGCGCAGCAGTTGCGTCTTGAGGATGACCTCTTGCTGCCGATACAGCCCCTGTGCCTGGATCAGGTCGTAGTCGCTCGAACTACGCAGCGCCTCCGCGCGCGTCAGTTCGATCGGCGCGAGCGTGCCAAGGTCCACCTGGTCCTTGTCGTCATCGCGCAGCTTGGTCGCGGCGCGCAGAGCTTCGCGCTTCACCGTAACGTTTTCGCCGAGTGAAACAAGATCAAAGTACAGCCGCGACGTCCCATAGATCGTATCCAGCACCTGCTGCTCGAACAACAGTCGCGACACCTTGTTGTTCAGGCGCGCAATCCGCAGGAATCGGAGGTTCACATCGCGCCCGCGGCCGCGCAGCAGCGGCTGCGTCAGCGTCACGGAAGTGCTCGGCGCATAGAACGGATTGAGCTCCGACCTCGGCCCATTCAACACCTGTGAATCGTTGTTGACCGTCGCCTCAAGCTGCGCGCCGCTTGAAAAGCCCTGCAGGTAAGCGACGTTCGTCTCCACGAAGTCCAGAGCACCCGGCTGCGTTGTGCCGGTGCCGTTGGTGCTCCCCGTCGTCGATGCCAGCGTCATCGTATTCGACCGCCGCAGGTATCCCGCTTCGCCGATAAGCTGCGGGTCGAACAGCGGAATGTTCGGTCCCGGCGAGTACGTTGCGCCGGTGCCGCTCTCGGAAAGATTCTGCTGCACCGCGTTGGTCGAGTTCAGCGAGGTCAGGTCGGTAACGGCCGGCGCGGTCGGGTTCGGATTCGTTGTGCTGCTATTGAGCAGCGGACTCCCCGGCCCGCCGACACCATTAGGCGGCTGCTGCACCGTGTAATCGATGCCGCGCAGATTCCCGCCTCCCGCCGCACGCGTGATGTCCGTCTGCGCCAGCACCAGGTTGTAGCGTTCGGCCTCCACGTCGAGATTATTCTCAAGGGCGAGAGCGATAGCATCCTGCAGCGTCAGATACAGCTTGCCATCGCGGATCAGCGCGTTGAGCCGCGCAGCATCTCCCGGAAACAGCGGCGGAACGCGCGGCCGCCGGTACGGCCCAGGGAATCCCAACAAGTTCGGGCGCAGACCGGTCGCCGCTTCGCGCTCTGGCTGTCGCGTGCTGTTCTGCACGCGGTCAAGCTGCGGCGACGCCGCAGGCGCTGCAACATACGTGGCAATGGGCGGCACATCGGGAATATCCGGAGTAGCAGACGCACCGCGTGGCTGATCAGCGCGGCTCGCGGTCTCCTGTCTCTGCCCGGAACGCAGCGGCGCCGTCTGCGCCAGCAGCATCGAACCCACCGCACAGGTGAGTGCTGCCGCACTCCGAACGGCGCGCCCGAACTTGTCGCAGGGCGAGCGCATTACGGCTTACTCCCGGGGCTCGACTGCTTCGGTTGCTGGCCATTGCCTTTCTGGTTCTGCTGGCTCTGCTTGCCCTGCATATTCTGGTCAGTGATGCCCTGGTTGCCGTACTGCGTTGAGCCTCCGGGCGGCTGGTTCTGCTCAGGCTTCTGTTGCGACGAACCTTCCTGCGTCGGACTAAACTCCACCTTCACTGTGCGTCCATCCACAACCTCGTCGCTGACGTTCGTCACGACAAGATCACCCTCGCGAATGCCGTTCAGCACCTCAATCGACGGCCCATAGTCGCGGCCGATGCTCACCGGCACATAACGGATCTTGCCGTCCACCACTGTCGCCACCACGGTCTTGTCGTTGCGAATGACAACCGTATCCCCCGGCACCGTCAGCGGGGCTACGCCGGCTATCGGCGGGAACGTCGCCACGGCATACATGCCGGGCAGCAGCTTGCCCTCGCGGTTATCCACCTGGATCTCGGTCAGCAGCGTGCGCGTGTTCTGGTCCAGCGAGCCCGAGGTCCGCGTCACTTCGCCATCGAAGCTGCGCTGCGGAAACTCCTGAAAGCTAAGCTGCGCATGAACGCCTGCCGTGATGTTGCCCGCGTAGCCCTCCGGCACCGACACCAGTATTCTCAGCCGCTGCACCTGTGCAATCCCGAACAGCGCGCCGCCCTGCCCCGGCGATGCGGACGACGTCGCCGCCAGGTTCACGTTGCCGGAGGCGCCCGCATTGTTCGATTGCCCACTCTGCGCCGAGCCGCCGCTCGACGATGCCTGTCCCTGCGGCGCCGGTCCGCTGCCCGCTCCCCCTGCCCCGCCCGACGTTGAAATCAGCGCTCCCACATCCACGTTGCGCTGCGTGATCACACCGCTGAACGGAGCCGTCACGCGCTCATAACCCTGCAGCGCAATGACCCGTCGCAGGTTCGCCTTGAAGGCCTCCACGTTGCGCTCGGCGGAGGCGACGTTCGCGACCTGCGAGGCATAGTCGGCCTCGGTCTGGTCGCCCTGCTGGCGCGAGAAAACGCCCTTCGCCACCAGCACGCGATAGCGCTCCACCGTCACCTTCGTCAGCGCGAGTTGCGCGTGCTGCTGATTCAGTTGCGACTCCGCCTGCCGCACCTGCTCGCGCGCCTGATCGACCTGCTGATCGAGGTCCGGCGCATCGATCAGCGCCAAAAGCTGCCCTTCGCGCACGCGGTCGCCGATATCCACAAAGCGCTTCTTCAGATACCCGTTGGCACGTGCGTAAACAAACGCCTCGGTCAACGCCGTTGTCGTGCCGGGAACCACCAAACCTCCACCCGCACCCGAGCGTTTCACGCGCACCACTTCAACCACGGGATCGGCGTTGCGCTCCCGATCGGCCTGCTCGCGAATGGCCTTGTCGCGCGAGTGACGCGGCAGCCAGCCCAGCAGGAAGATCAACAAAAACGCCACGACCATCGCGAGGAGGGAGACATACAGCACCCTGCGGCTCTGCGGCTTGATGCCATGCCCCGCAGCCTTCTTCTTCTTCGCGGGACTGGACGAATTCGACTCGATAAACGCCTTGCCCATACGCGCATCATCGAGCGAGTTCGGGTCAGCGAAAGAGTTGCCCAGCTTCGCCGCTTCGGTGCGCTCCGGGTCGGCAAAGTCGCGGCCAAGAGCTTCCCCGCGCTGTTCTTCAGGAAGCGGAAGCTCGTGAGAAGGATCGATGCGTCTGTTGAACTCTTCGGCCATTAGGCGGGCTGCTCCTGGGCGCTGGCGTACGGGCGCTGCTCTTCGCCTTCATGTTCTTCGTGATCGATCTCTTTGGTGTAGTCGATCGGCGCGTGCTTCTTCAGCTTCGAATAAATTACCGGCACGATGAACAGCGTGCCCACCGTCGCAAACAGCAGACCGCCGATGACAGCGCGACCCAGCGGCGCATTCTGCTCGCCGCCTTCGCCAAGCGCCAGCGCCATCGGCAGCATGCCGATGATCATCGCCAGCGCCGTCATCAGCACCGGCCGCAGACGCGTGTGCCCTGCATTCAGCGCGGCTTCCAGTTGAGTCTTGCCGGCAAGGCGTTCATCGTTGGCGAACACCACCATCAAAATCGAGTTCGCCGTCGCCACACCGATGGTCATGATCGCTCCCATCAGCGACGGCACGCTGAACGTCGTCTGCGTCACGAACAGCATCCACAGGATGCCGCAAAACGCACACGGAATTGCCATCAGAATAATCACCGGATCGAGCCAACTCTGGAAGTTCACCGCCATCAGCATATAAACCAACAGGATCGCAAACACGATGCCGATACCAAGCCGCGTGAAGGAATCGGTCATCGTCTTCACTTCGCCGCGCATGTCCAGTTGCGTGGTCGGCGGCAGTGTCTTGCTCGCCTCGGCGAGGATCTTGCGTATCTCCGAAGCCACGCCGCCCAGGTCGCGCCGATCGACATCGGCGTAGATATCGTAGGTCGGCTGAATGTTGTAGTGGTTCACAACGATCGGCGTCTGATCGCGCCGGAACGTTGCGAGGTTGCCGAGCATCTGCGACGCATTGCCCGCGGGCGACGTGATCGGCGTGCGCCCCAGAGCCTGCAGCGAATCGATGCGGTAGTTGGGCGTCTGCACCACCACATCGTAGTTAACGCCATTCACCGGGTTCAGCCACTCGCTCGGCGCCGTTTGCGATGTGCCCGAGAGCGAGATCAGCGTCGACTGCGCCACATCCTGCTGCGTCAAGCCAATCTGCCGCGCCTTCGTGCGATCGATGTTCACCTGCATCGACGGGTACGTGACTTCCTGATGGATGTGCACGTCCACAGCACCGGGAATCGCCGCGATCTGCTTCCTTAGCCTGGTCGCAAGCTCGTAATTGTCCTTGCCCCGGCCGATCACCTGCACGTCAATCGGCGCGGGCAAACCGAAATCCAATATCTGGTTGGTGATATTTGCCGGCGTGAAGAAGAACGTCGCTCCCGGAAACTTCACCCGCAGATCGTCGCGCAGTTTGCGCATGTACTCCTGGGTGTCCTTGCCGCCCGGCTTGAGCGCGATCAGGATCTCGCCATCTGAATTCGAGATCGTCGACGAGTTCGAAAACGCAAGATTGATCCCGCCATTCGGCAGGCCGATGTTGTCGATCAACATATCCACGCGGTCTGTCGGAATGACCTGGCGAATCTCCCGCTCCACGCGCGCAAAATACTGCTCTGCATCCTCACTCCGCAGACCCTGCGGCGGGTTCACGTGCAACCGCATCTGGCCCGAGTCCACATACGGAAAGAAGTCCTCGCCGATAAAGAAAATCAGCGGCAGCGAGAGCACCACGAACACCGCGAATATCGCCAGCGTGACACCGGAGTTGGCCAGGCACCACTCCAGCAGCCGCTTGTAGTGATGCGACATGCGCTCAAACTTTCGCTCAAACTTCGAGTGCCACCGCCACACAAAATTCCGCTTCTCCTCCGCATCCGAGTAGCTCGGATCCTGGTACAGCTTAATCTCCTTCGCCAACAGGAAGTGCATCATCGTCGGCACCAGCGTGCGCGAAAGAAAGTAGCTGGCCATCATCGCGAACACCACCGCCATGGCGAGCGGCGTGAAGAGGAACTTGGCCGCTCCGGTCAGCAACACCACCGGCACGAACACGATGCAGATCGAAAGTGTCGAAACAAACGCCGGAGCCGCGACCTGCTGCGCCGAGTCGAGAATCGCCCGCGTGAGCGGCTTTCGCTCGCCCATGTTGCGATGCGTGTTCTCGATCTCCACCGTCGCATCATCCACCAGGATGCCCACCGCCAGCGCCAGGCCGCCAAGCGTCATCACGTTGATGGTCTCGCCCAGCGCGCTCAGGATCGCCAGCGACGTCGCGATGGAAAGCGGAATCGATATGCAGACGATGATCGTCGAACGCCACGAACCGAGGAATAGCAGGATCATCAGGCCGGTCAGCAGCGCCGCGATGGAAGCCTCGCGCACCACCTCGTCAATCGACGCACGAACGAACAGCGACTGGTCGAACAGCGGCGTGAGCTTCAACGTACCCAGCCCCGCGGTCAGCCGGGGTATCGCCGCCTTCACCTGCTCCACAATATCGAGCGTCGACGTCTTGCCATTCTTGAGGATCACCAGCAGCACCGAGCGCTTGCCGTTCTCGCGCACGATGTTGGCCTGCGTGGCGAAACCCACATGCACCTGCGCGACGTCCTTGATGGAGACCACGGCCCCGTTCGCCGCACGAATGGGCAGGTCGTTGAACGCGGAGACCTCCGCCGGCGACGAGTTCAGCTTCACCACGAACTCCCGGTCACCCATGCGCGCCGTTCCAGCCGGAAGAATGAGGTTCTGCTGCGAGAGCGCCAGCGAAACATCCGTCGCCGAAAGGTGATGCGCGAACAACAGATTGGGGTCGGCATCGACCATCACCTGCCGCGCCTTGCCGCCGTAAGGCAGCGGCACGGACGCTCCCCTGACGGTCGCCAGCCGCGGCCGCACGAAGCTCAGACCGTCGTCGTACAGATCTGCTTCGCTCAGGCCCTCACCGGTCATGCCCAGTTGCAGAATCGGTACCGACGACGCGTCGTACTTGATGATGCCCGGAGGGAAAATGCCCGGCGGCAGCCTGCGTAAAATTGTCTGCACGATGGACGTGATCTGCGAGAGCGCCAGTTCCACCTTCACGCCGGGCTGAAAGTACACGCGGATCACCGACACACCCTGGTAGCTTTCAGATTCCGTGTGTTCGATGTCGTTGACGGTCGTCGTCAGCGAACGCTCGCAGATGGTGACAACGCGACCTTCCATCTCGGTGGCCGGCAGGCCGCTGTACGTCCACACGATCGTGACGACCGGAATATCGATGTAGGGAAAGATGTCCTTGGGCGTCTGCACCGCCGCGCCGATGCCGAGGATCAGCATCAGCATCGACACAACGACGAAGGTATAGGGGCGGCGTAGCGCCAGCCGGACAATCCACATGGTCGCCTCAAGGTATCACTGCGAATGATGGTGAGACGTGGAATCCGCGAACTAAGTCGCCCACACCCGCATTAACCTTGTTGCCGTCGACACCAGCCTTGGTTCCGTCAACGCCACTTTTGCTTCCAGGTAGGCCAGGGCTTCGGCCCTGGCAATAGACCGCGCCATGGACGTGGGCTTTAGCCCCTGGGCTATGGCTTATGCCTCTCACGCATTCCACGGTCTGCCAGTTAGATCGACAACGGTACCGTCCGAGGCTCATTCAGTTGCTGGCCGAGTCCACTCTCTTTGTCCGAAAGACCAGTTGAACAGCTCTCTTATCCAAAGGAAAACGCCGCCCGCAGGCGGCGTTTTCTTTGTTGAAACACAACGTAGCTTACTTCTGCGCCTGCGCAAACCGCTTGTTAACCTCGTCCCAGTTCACAACATTCCACCAAGCCGCGAGGTAGTCCGGCCGGCGGTTGTTGTACTTCAGGTAGTAGGCATGCTCCCACACGTCGTTGCCGAGAATCGGATACAGCCCATCCGATAGCGGCGAGTCCTGGTTGGGCTTGGTCACGATCTCGAGCTTGCCGGCCTTCCACACCAGGAAGCCCCACCCCGAGCCAAACTGCTTGGCCGTGGTCTCGTTGAACTTCTTCTTGAAATCCTCGAAGCTGCCGAAGTCCGCAGTGATCTGCGAGGCGATGTTGCCCGAGGGCTCGCCGCCGCCGCCCGGCTTCATGATCTCCCAGAACATCGTGTGATTCACGTGTCCGCCGCCGTTGTTGCGCACAACCCCGCGCACTTCTTCCGGCACGCTGGCGAGATCGGCCACCAACTCTTCCGGCGTCTTCTTGCCAAGGTCGGGATGCTTCTCCACCGCGCCGTTCAGGTTCGTCACGTAGGTCTGGTGATGCTTGTCATGGTGAAGCTTCATGGTCGCCTCGTCGATGGTCGGCTCGAGGGCGGCGTAGTCGTAGGGCAGGGGAGGCAGTTCGAAGGCCACGGTGATTCTCCTTGTGTTGGGTTCGTCGCTGAAAGCGCGTCGAAAATTTAGATGCACGGCCCGGCGGCCATGGTGCGACATCATTTCGCATCATACGCTCTGCCCCGCAACAGGAATGCAAAAGCGCATTCCGCGAGCCTGTGGCTTTTATTTGCACTCCACGAACCGTAAACTGCCCCAATGAGCGCACTGAGCGGATCGTATCGCTGGCTGGACGACGACGGCCCTGCATTTGGCGGCCCGGGCCTTGAACCCCGATGGACATCGAGCAAGAAAGACGCGGTCGCAACCGCCTATGCCGCTTCCAGCCGCATCTGGTTCACCGTCTCGCACGGCACCCTGAACGAAATCTATTACCCCACCATCGATCGTCCGCAGACCCGCGACATGGAGCTGCTGTTCACCGATGACGACAGCTTCTTCCACGAAGAAAAGCGCGACTTCGAATACGACTTCCACCACAGCGACCCCGACGCCCTCGCCGTCCGCGTCGTCGCCAGCGACCTCAACGGCCGCTACACCGTCACCAAGGAATTCATCACCGACCCGCATCACCCCGTCGTGCTCATGAACGTCAAGCTCGACGGCGAAGAAGAAGTCCTCTCCCGCCTGAAGTGCTACGCCCTGCTGGCCCCGCACCTTGACGGCGGCGGCGCCGGCAACTCCGCACGCTCGGTCAACGTCGCAGGACGCCGCTGCGTGCTCGCGTGGAAGAACAACGTCTCGCTCGCCTTCGGCGCCGACTGCGGCTTCTCACGTTCCAGCTGCGGCTACGTCGGCACCAGCGACGGCTTTCAGGACCTCTCCGCCAACGGCAAGATGACCTGGAACTTCGGGCAGGCGCTCAACGGCAACCTCGCCGTCATGGGCGAGATCGACATCTCCAAATGCCGCGAGTTCACCATCGCCATCGCGCTCGGCGACGGCCACCACTCCGCGCTCGCCGGCATGATGCAGACCCTCGCCACGCCCTACGAGCTGCATCGCAAGCGCTACATCGAGCAGTGGCACCGCGCCGCCTCACCCGAGCGCCTCGCCTCCGTCTCCACCGACGCCGGCCGCCTCATGCGCGTCAGCCACAACACCATCCTCGCGCACGAAGACAAGACCTACTCCGGCGCCTTCATCGCCTCCGCCTCCATCCCCTGGGGCGCCTCAAAATCCGATGACGACCTCGGCGGCTATCACCTCGTCTGGACGCGCGACATGGTGCAGTCCGCCACCGCTCTGCTCGCCTGCGGACGCATCGACACCGCCCGCCGCGCGCTCGTCTACCTCGCCTGCACGCAACGCCCCGACGGCGGCTTCGCGCAGAATTTCTGGATCGACGGGACCCCTTACTGGACCGGCATCCAGCTCGACGAAGTTGCCTTCCCCATCATGCTCGCGTGGCGTCTCTGGAAAGTCGACGGCCTGGGCAGCTTCGATGTCGTTCCCTTCGTCACGATGGCCGCCGCCTTCCTCGTCCGCTACGCTCCCGTCACGCAGCAGGAGCGCTGGGAGGAGAACGCCGGCTACTCGCCCTCCACGCTCGCCGCAGTCATCTCCGGCCTCCTCTGCGCGTCAGACATCGTCCGCGACCACGGCAACGTCGCCCTCGGCGAGTTCTACGAGGACTACGCCGACTGGATCGAAGCCCACCTCGACGAGTGGACAACCACCACCGAAGGCGTGCTGCACCCCGACATCAAGTACCACTACATGCGCATCCGCCCGCCCGCTCCCGGCGAGCCCTTCCACAACGACACCATCCCTCCCGGCACCATCCACATCGCCAATCGCGAGCCCGGAGAGAAGTACGACTTCGAGGCCCGCCAGGTCATCGACGGCGGCTTCCTCGAACTCGTCCGCTACGGTGTCCGTCGCGCCGACGATCCGCTCATCGTCGATTCACTCAAGGTCGTCGACCGCGTCCTCCGCATCGACACACCCTACGGCCCCTGCTGGCGCCGCTACAACCACGACGGCTACGGCCAACGCAAAGACGGCGGCCCCTATCTCGGCTATGGACAAGGCCGCGCCTGGCCGATCCTCACCGGCGAGCGCGCCCACTACGAGCTCGCCGCCGGCAACAACGTCTCGCCCTACATCAAGGCCATGGAGCAGTTCAGCTCCATCGGCGGCATGCTCCCCGAGCAGGTGTGGGACTTCGCCGACCTGCCCGCCGAAGGCCTCTACTTCGGCCGCTCCGCCGGCTCGGCGCAACCCCTCGTCTGGGCCCACGCCGAGTACATCAAGCTCCTCCGCTCGGTGGCCGACGGACGCGTCTTCGACCGGATCTCCGTCGTCGAAGACCGCTACGCCGTGCCCAAGGACCAGCGCAAATTCACCAGCCGCATGGAGATCTTCCAGGTTGGGCGCCCCATCTCGGCGATGGTGCAGGGCGGCACGCTCCGCATCGTGGACCTGCAGGCATTCCAAGTTACATGGACCGTCGACAACTGGGCCACCACCATCCACACACAGTCGGCCGTCGTCGGCCCGCCGGGCTCTTTCGCCGACATCTGCATCGCCCCGCAGGTCACCGGCAAACTCGTCTTCACGCTCTACTGGCCAGGCCAGGACCGCTGGCTCGGCCGCAACGTCGAGGTCAACATCAGTGCCATGCCGGCACCGACAATGCCCGCGGGCGTCAAGCCAAAGTCTTAGGTTGTCGGCGCCGTGTCTACGCCATCGGTTTGGGGTGGATGACGGACCACAACACACCGAACCGGTCGCGAAGTTGACCGAACCGCGTCGCGAAGAAGGTCTCCGCCAGGGGCATTGTGCTCTGTCCGCCTTCGATGAGCGCATTCCATAGCCGCTCCGCGTCTTCCGTGGTCTCTGCCGTGAGGAAGAGATACGAACTGCGGACCGGCTGGTAATACTCCACGGGCACATCGTTGCCGATGAGCTCGATGCCTGCCACAGTCAGCAGCGCGTGGACTACCGCCTGCTCCGCTCCCGGTTTCGCGTCGTAGTCGGACGGCAGTTCGCTCTGATGCATCATCGCGGTGATTTTGCCGCCGAGGTGTTTCTCATAAAAACGAAACGCCTCTTCGCAATTGCCGCCGAAATTCAAATGTGGGTAGATCGTCATTGTTTCTCCTTTAGGTGCTTTGTCACGCCCGCGCTACGTCTACTGCGCCGCCTTCAATGTCGCGATATCGAGCTTCTTCATCTTCAACATCGCCTGCATCGCCGCGGGCGTGCTGATCAAAGCCGCTATATCCTTCGGTACAATCTGCCAGGAGAGCCCGAAGCGATCCTTCAGCCAACCACACTGCGACTCGCTCCCACCATCGGCCGTAAGCGCATTCCAGTAGTAGTCGATCTCATCCTGCGTTTCGCAGTCCACCACGAACGACACAGCTTCGGTGAACTTAAAGATCGGGCCGCCGTTGAGCGCGATGAACCTCTGTCCGTCGAGTTCGAAGCTTGCGGTCATCACCGAGCCTTTCGGCCCCGGTCCCGCATCGCCGTAGCGCTTCACGTCCAGGCGCTTCGATCCCTTGAAGACTGCAATGTAAAAGTCCATCGCCTCTTCGGCGTTGTTGTCGAACCATAAAAACGGGGTAATTCTGGGCATACGACTCTCCCTTCGCCGCGTTCGCGACGTTCTGAATTCCTAAACACGATGGCGTAAATCTAAGGAGCCACGAACAGGTCTGCGTTGTGGAAGGGCGGGACTCCAGTCCCGCCCTGACCACGATCGGCCTTCGCTATGCAGGCATCGGCTTTTCGCAGTTCACCATCCAAGGAATTCCGAACCGGTCCGTGCCCATACCGAAACCCTTCGCCCAGAACGTCTCCGCGAACGGCATCTCAACACTGCCGCCTTCGGTGAGAGCCTTGAAGATCTGCGTGGCCTTTTCCAGATCGGGGTCGGAGATGGACATCACCATCCCCTGTGCCTTCTTGGCCTCTTTGCCCGGAGGCCCGTCTGCGCCCATCAAACTGGTGACACCTACCTTTACGCTCATGTGCATGATCCTCCCTTGCGCTTCCGCGGGAACCTGCCCCGACATGGGCGACTCGCCCCACGTCATCTTAAAATCGACCTTGCCGTCGAATGTTTTCGCGTAGAAGTTCATCGCTTCTTCGCAGTTGCCGTCGAAACCGAGATGCGTGCTGAGATACATGGTGTTCTCCTTTGTGGGTGAAGCGGGTTAGGCTCGCGCGAGATACTCGCTGAGCTGGTCAAGGGTGCCGGCGAAGCCCTGCTGCATCGAGCCGCGCATCGATTCGAACATGTCGCGCTCCGCCTCCGTGGCGTTGTGCGGAGAGCCGCGCAAGATGAGAATGGTTTTGCCATCGCGCTCGTCCAGCGTCCACGTGTTGTGGACCTCGAGCGGCCATTTTTCAGAGAACGGTGCACGGATCGTATTGCCGGAAGCGTCCGCAAACGAATTGATAAAGACCAGCCGATGCGGCGGATCGATCTCCTCGTAAACAAACTTGCCCCACATCTGCGGGCCGCCGTTTGGCGCGCTCATGCCGTAGTGGAAGACCCCGCCCGGCTTGAGCTCAAGCGAGCCGCCCAGCCACGTGAAGCCCTTCGGTCCCCACCATTGCGCCAGGCGATCGAACTCGGTAATGGCCTTCCACACCACATCACGCGGCGCGTCGAACGTGCGGGTGATGACGAAATCTATATCCCTGCCCATAAAATCCTTCCTCACTCAAGCTCAAATCGAATCGGCTTCAACAACGTTCTTCAACTTCGCCAGTCCGCGTTCGAAATCTCCGCCGACGAGCTTGTCCATATTCATCACCGTGTGCATGGCCTTGAACATGAAGTTGTTGTTGCCGGTCATCGACCACATCACACCTGTGCCGTTGCTTCCGCCGCTGAACGTGAACTCCGCCATATCGGTCGCGGCGAAGGGCTTCGTGAACTCCAGCCTGATACGGATCAGCTCATCCTGCCGGCTCTCAACGATCGTCATGCGCCCCTGCCCGGCCTTGCTGTTGCCGGACCACGCCATCGCCGCCCCCACACCGGAGTGCGGCCCGTCATAGGTGATCGTCATATTAGGGTCGAGCTCCATATACGGCGACCACTTCGTCCAGTTACGAAAATCATTGACGTCATCGAACGGCTTCGACGCCGGCGCCTTCACCATCGTCGAACGCTGCACCCTAAACGTATCCGGCTGACGTGAAGCCACGATGATAAAAACCGCCACCACCGCCGCCACAACAATCAATCCCCACGTAACTACAGGTCTCCTCATCATTCCGGCCTCCACGGAGCGTCAGCTGATGGCCCATAAAGCCCGGGGATCGGAACATCCAGCAGACGAAGGTACACGCCAATCTGAGCCCGGTGATGCACCCAATGGTTGAGAAACATAGTGCGATAGAGCAGCGCACGTGGAGCGGCGTAGAGCACCTTATCGCCGGCCCGGAACTCCCATGTGCCCTGCAGATACTCATCCGACGCCGCTGTGAGCGCCGTCTTCAGTGCCGCCTCGCTCGCATCCAGCGTCGTGAACAGGTCGGCCTTGCTGACGAACGTAAAAGGCGGAGGTCCGCCGCTCGCATCCATCGAATCGCTGGTCAGAAAGCGCGCGCCGAAGAACGGCAGTTGCGCAACCTGCCTCGCCAGCGCTCCCAGCTCCATGGACTTCGCATGCGGCTTCCACGTGGCCTTGTCTTCAGGCACAAGCTCCAGGATCTGCCGTGTCTTCGCCATTTCGGAATCAAGGTCGAGCAACAGCACTTCGGAGATCGTCATCACAGTCCCTCCCGCGACGCCATCTGGCCAACCAGCCCATCCAGCCGCTCCAGGCTCTGGCTCCATCCCTCACGCATACCCGCAAGGTGCCCAGCCGCAGCCGCAGACGTCATATTCAGGACCTTCGCCACCAGCTTCAACGCGGTCTTTCCGCCGAGCTCGGCAAACGTCACCGTCGTATGCACCTCGAACATCGTCTTGCCCTCGGCATCGAGCGGCCCCGACGTAAAGACGATTCGCTCCAGCTCCACAACCTCCTCGTAGGTGCCGTTCATCGGATACACCGTTCCATCCGGCCCGCGCATCTCGATGTAGATCGAGCCGCCCGTCCGCACATCGGCGCGGCACACCGGGTTGGTAAAGCACTTCGGCCCCCACCACTCCGCCAGCATCGCCGGATCGCTCCACGCCTTCCACACCAGCTCTCGCGGAGCATCCAACACCCGCTCCAGTACAAGGTCGTACTGCCCTGCATTCTCGTTCGCCATTACGCCACCCGCGCTTTCTGCTCGACCAGTTCCGCGAACTTGTCGAACGCGCTGTTCCAGCCACGGGTGTGTCCATCGCGCTCGCCGGCGGCCGGGAAGAACTCCTGCTGAAAGGTCATCTTCGTCTTGTTGCCGTCTTCCTCGAACCGCACCGTTATCAGCGTTTCGTGCGGAGCCATATCGAGCCCGATATGCGCGGGGTTGTCCCACGCGAACGTGTACACCAACAGCTCCGGCGGATCGATCTGCTTGAACACCCCTCCCTGCCACAGGTTCCTCTCCCGCACGACGCCGTCACCGGCGTCGAAGCCGTCACTGTGCAGGCACAGCCGCCACTTGCCGCCGACGCGCGCATCCTGCTCGAAGTGCGTCGCCCTGAACCCGCGCGGCCCCGCCCACTCCGCTGCCATCTCCGGGTCGGTCCACACCTTCCACACCAGGTCGCGCGGCGCGTCGAACGTGCGCTCGATAACCAGGTCGTAAGTCTCCTCCGCGCCCACGGGAGCGAGAAGGAATTCGGCGAATTTGTCGAAGGCGCTGCTCCACCCTGTATTGTGTTCGTCGCGATTGGTTGCCGATGCGAAGCCGGCCTGCTTGAAGTCCAACACGGTCTTTCCCTCCAGTTCCCGGAACGTTGCGGTGATCGTCGTTTCTTCGTAGGACATGTCGGTACGCCCGTCCCAAGCGAATGTGTAAACCAGCCGCTCGGGCGGAGCGACCTCGATGTATGTGCCCTGCATCCACAGATCGGTCTGTCCGCGGGGATCGCAGTCCGTATTGACCGCGACGACATGCAGCCGCAGACGCCACTTGCCGCCGACGCGCACATCGTTCTCGACATTCATCGCCTGGAATCCGCGCGGTCCCATCCAGTGCACCAGCATTGCCGGATCCGTAAACGCCTTGTAGACCAGATCACGCGGCGCATCGAACATCCGCGTCATGTGCAGCGTGTAGCCGGCGGGCGCCGCGGGCGGCGGCGTGGAAGCCAGCTCGCCGACCGCTGAGGGTTCCTGCGCTGCAACGGAAACGCTATTGCTTTCGAGCATGTCTCTTCTCCTTGTTCCCATTCGTGGGGGCGTCGATCTTGGTTTGGGTCTTGGGAGTCTGCGCCTGCAGTCGCTTCAGGTAGTCGTCCAGCCGATCGAAGCTCTGCTCCCAGAATTTGCGATAGTCGTCCAGCCAGTCCGCCGCGCTCTTCAGCGTCTCCGGCTTCAGCCGCGCCGGACGCCACTGCGCATCGCGCCCCCGCGAGATCAGCCCAGCGGTTTCCAGCACCTTCAGGTGCTTCGAGATGGCCGGCTGGCTCATCTCGAACGGCTCCGAAAGCTCCTTGACCGAGGTCTCGCCCGAAGCGAGACGGGCCAGGATCGCTCGCCGGGTAGGATCGGCGAGAGCGGCAAAGGTGGCACTGAGAGAATCTGTCTGCATATGATTAGCCTACTGGTTATATAACCAATTTGGAAACTACGCCCCGCGAGAGCGTTTCGTCAAGAGGTTTGTGATGAAATTTCGAAAAGAATTTAGGCCGCGTCCTGCCCTCACCCTGCATCCGGTCCATGCAAAAGCCGGTCGCGCATTTACACTGATAGGGCTTGCATCCCTGAGAGCGGCCCACGCAAGACTCTCACCCCAAGAAGAGGAATGATTGATGAGTGACACCATGACAGCAGACAGCGCGGCGCAGAAAAAACAGGACGAGCTGGATCAGCTATCGATCAACACCCTGCGTTTTCTTGCCGTTGACCAGGTCGAAAAGGCCAAGAGCGGCCACCCCGGAGCGCCCCTCGGCTGCGCTCCCATCGCCTATCTGCTGTACCACAAGCTGATGAAGTACAACCCGAAGGACCCGCTCTGGTCTGACCGCGACCGCTTCATCCTGTCCAACGGACACGCCTCCGCGCTGCTCTACGGCGTGCTGCACCTCACCGGCTACAACCTGCCCATCTCGCAGCTTGAGCAGTTCCGCCAATACGGCTCCCACACCCCCGGCCACCCCGAGTACGGTGAAACCCCGGGCGTCGAAGTCACCACCGGCCCGCTCGGCCAGGGCTTCGCCGAAGCCGTCGGCCTCGCCATCGCGGAAAAGCACCTCGCCGCCGTATACAACCAGGCCGGCGACACCTCCAGCGGCTACAACAGCCACACCCCCGTCGACCACCACACCTACGTCCTCTGCGGCGACGGCGACCTGATGGAAGGCATCAGCCACGAGTCCGCCTCGCTCGCCGGCACCCTCGGCCTCGGCAAGCTCATCGTCCTCTACGACGACAACCTCATCTCCCTCGACGGCCCCACCGAGCTCAGCTACACCGAGGACGTCACCAAGCGCTTCGAGGCCTACCACTGGCAGGTTCAGATGGTCCACGACGGCAACGACCTCGTCGCCATCGAGAACGCCATCCTCGCCGCGAAGGCCGAAACCGGCAAGCCCTCGCTCATCCGCGTCCGCACCGTCATCGGCTACGGCAGCCCCAAAGCCGGAACCAACAAGGTCCACGGCGAAGCCCTCGGACCCGAAGCGACCAAGGAAACCAAGCGCAACCTCGGCTTCCCCGAGGACAAGAGCTTCTACGTCCCCGAAGAAGCCGGCAAGAACTGGCTGCAGGCGGTTGATAAAGGCGCCAAGGCCCAAGCCGAGTGGCAGGAAAAGTTTGAAGCCTACAAGAAGGCATACCCCGAGCTGGGCGAGCAGTACACCCGCACCACCGAGATGAAGCTCGCCGAAGGATGGGAGAAGGCCATCCCCGTCTTCCCGACCGACAAGCCCGTGGCCACGCGCAACGCCGGCCAGGTCGTACTCAACGCCGTCGCCAAGGTCGTCCCCGAGCTCTTCGGCGGCGCAGCCGACCTCACCGCCTCCACCAAGACCATCTTCAAGGACTCGCCCAGCTTCCACGTCGACCCCAAGGGCCGCAACGTGTTCTTCGGCGTCCGCGAGTTCGGCATGATGGCCGCGGTCAACGGCATGGCGGCGCACGGCGGAGTCATCCCCTTCGGCTCCACGTTCTTCACCTTCTCCGACTACTGCCGTTCGGCTCTGCGCATGGGCGCGCTGCAGTCCTCGCACTCGCTCTACATCTTCACGCATGACTCCGTAGGCCTCGGCGAAGATGGCCCCACGCACCAGCCCATCGAGCACCTGATGGCTCTCCGCGCCATCCCGCAGCTCACCGACTTCCGCCCCGCGGACGCCAACGAAACTGCCGCCTGCTGGCAGCTCGCGCTCGAGCGCAAGTCGGCCAGCTTCATGGCGCTCAGCCGCCAGGACCTGCCCGTCCTCGACGCCCAGAAGTACAAGGTGTTCGAAGGCGCGCGCAAGGGCGCCTACGTGCTCGAGTCCCACGGTACCGACGTCATCCTGGTCGGCACCGGCTCCGAGGTGGAACTGGTGATGAAGGCCGGACTTGAGCTGAAAGCCGCGGGCATCAACGCCACGGTCGTCTCCATGCCCAGCTTCAAGATCTTCGAGGAACAGGACGAAGCCTACAAGCTCTCCATCTTCCCGCACGCCGCTAAGATCGTCTCGGTCGAGGCGGGCGCGACGCTGGGCTGGTGGAAGTACGTCGGCCGCGACGGCATCGCCATCGGCCTCGACCGTTTCGGCGCCTCCGCTCCCGGCCCCATCGCCCTCGAAAAGCTCGGCATCTCGGTCGCCCACTGCGTCGAAGCCGCGAAGTCGCTGGTAAAGAAGTAGAAAGGCAGGGAGTAGGGAGTAGGGAATAGATCACGCTTCGGCTTTCTATTCCCTATTCCCTATTCCCTATTCCCTCCCTATGACCCAGGACGAAGCCAAAGCACTGGTTGGACAACGCGCGGCGCAGCTCGTGGAAGCCGGTATGCGCGTCGGCCTCGGCACCGGCTCAACCTCCGTGGCCTTCATCAAGGCGCTCGGCGCACGGGTTCAGAACGAAGGCCTGAAGATCCGCTGTGTCGCCTCCTCCGACTCCAGCACAGAGCTCGGCCGTTCCCTCGGCATGGAAGTCCTCACGCTCGAAGAATTGCCGGAACTCGACCTCTACATCGATGGCGCAGACGAAGTCGCTCCGGGCCTCGCCCTCATCAAAGGCGGCGGCGCGGCGCTTCTACGTGAAAAGATCGTCGCCAGCGCCGCGAAAAAGTTCATCTGCGTCGTCGACGAATCGAAGATCGTCGAAAAGCTCGGCAAATTCCCGCTCCCCATCGAAATCATAAAAATGGCTCGCCCTCTGGTCGAGCGCCGCCTCTCCGACCTCGGGCTCAATCCCACATTGCGCATGAAAAAGGACGGCTCCGGCCCTCTGCTCACCGACGAGCAGAACTACATCCTCGACTGCGCCTCCGGCCTCATCAGCGACCCCGAAGAAACCGCCGCCGAAATCCGCAGCATCGTCGGCGTCGTCGAGCACGGCCTCTTCCTTGGCATGGCGGAGATGGCTCTCGTGGCCGGTGAAAACGGCGTCACCGAGCAGTATCCCTAGACCGCAAACCGTCTCGCCGCGTCCCCCGCGTTCGTCGTTAGATCGATAATCGGCTTCCCCGCTGCATCGCAATCCCTCCTCCAGGCGTCTCTTCTCATGTGAGAATTCGATTCACGTCCCCGCAACATCTCAGTTCGGCTTTGACAACAATAGGGATTACTCTCTAAGAGGCATCCTGCAAGCGAGACCCAACGCACGCTCAAGTTTTGGAAACACCGAGGGCACAATCATGGAACTTGGAATCATCGGCCTGGGCAAGATGGGCGGCAACATGGCGGCGCGCTTGCACAAGGCGGGCCACAAGGTTGTCGGCTTTGACTTCTCCGCGGAAGCGGTAAACCGCCTCACCGCCGCCGGCTCCGTCGGCGTCAACTCCCTCGAAGACCTCGTCAAAAATCTCCAGGCCCCACGTGCGATCTGGATCATGGTCCCCGCGGGCGACCCCGTCGACGAAACCATTGCCAAGCTCAAACCCCTCATGCAAAAGGGCGACATCTTCATCGACGGCGGCAACTCCAACTACAAGGACTCGCAGCGGCGCCACGACACCCTCAAGCCCGAAGGCTTCGAGTTCGTCGACGTCGGCACATCAGGCGGCATCTGGGGTATTACCGAGGGCTACAGCATGATGATCGGCGGCGACGAGAGCGTCGTCGAAGGCCTTCGACCCATCTTCGAGACCTTGGCGCCTTCCGCCGATACGGGTTGGGGAAGGGTGGGCCCATCGGGGGCTGGGCACTTCGTCAAGATGGTGCATAACGGCATTGAATATGGCGTCATGCAGGCCTATGCCGAGGGCTTCTCCATCATGAAGGCGAAGACGGTCCTGGGACTCGACCTGGAACAGATCTCGCAAATATGGCGGTTCGGTTCGGTGGTGCGTTCATGGCTGCTGGATCTTACAGCGGACGCGCTCAAGAAGAACCCGACACTCGAAGGCCTGGAAGCTTATGTGCCCGACTCCGGCGAAGGACGATGGACAGTGTTCGAGGCGATCGACCTCAACGTCTCCGCGCCCGTCATCACCGAGTCGCTGATCCGCCGCCTGCGCTCGCGCGAAGAAAACAACTTCACCGACCGCATGTTGTCAGTGATGCGCAACGAGTTTGGTGGACACGCTGTAAAGAAATCCTGACAATAATTTTTGAGGAGAGCACGATGGCTACAACACAGGTAAACGTCTCTGCCGAGGCCATGAAGGCCAGCCAACACCTGGCCCATCACCCCGACCCCAGCATCGTGGTCATCTTCGGCGCGTCCGGCGACCTCACCAAGCGCAAGCTGCTGCCCGCGCTCTATCACCTGCAACAGTCGGGCTTCCTGCCCGAGGACTTCGCCGTCCTGGGCGTCGCGCGCCGGCCGCTCGAACAGACCTTCACCCCCGATATGAAAGAAGGCATCGTAGGCGGTGGCGGTGTCGAGGAAAACGATCCGAAGCTCGATCCCTTCCTCGAACGCGTGCAGTATCACGCCATGAACTTCGACGACGACGCGAGCTACGAAGGCCTCAAGAACAAGCTCGCCGAAATGGACACGAAGTTCGGCACCAAAGGCAATCGCCTCTTCTACCTCGCGGTCGCGCCAGAATACTTCTCCGATATCGTCGCCTTCCTCGGCAAGCACGGCATGAACAAGCCCGCCGAAGGCGCGAACTGGGTGCGCACCATCATCGAGAAACCGTTCGGCCACGACCTCCAGTCCGCCCGCGCGCTCAACGACGAAGTCAACAAAGTCTTCGACGAGAACCAGATCTTCCGCATCGACCACTACCTCGGCAAGGAGACCGTGCAGAACATCCTGGTCTTCCGTTTCGCCAACGGCATCTTCGAGCCGGTGTGGAACCGCAACTACATCGACCACGTCGAGATCACGGCCGCCGAGTCCATCGGCATCGAAGGCCGCGGCCCGTTCTACGAACAGGCCGGCGCGCTGCGCGACGTCGTCCAGAACCATGTCATGGAGCTGCTCAGCTTCGTCGCCATGGAGCCGCCCATCTCCTTCGACGCCGACGCCGTGCGCGGCGAAAAAGTCAAGGTATGGCGCGCCATTCAGCCCATCCACCCCGCCGATACAGTGCGTGGCCAGTACGGTCCAGGCGTCGTCGATGGCAAGCCCGTAGTCGGCTATCGCCAGGAAGACCGCGTCCATCCGCGCTCGCAGACCGAGACCTATGCTGGGCTGCGGCTGGAGATCGAAAACTGGCGCTGGGCGGGAGTTCCGTTCTACATCCGCGCCGGTAAGCGCCTCGCCAAGCGTGTCACCGAGATCACCATCCAGTTCAAGCAGCCGCCTCTCACGCTTTTCAAGGACGCCGACGGCGGTGCCGGCACTGGCCCCGAAGGCATCAAGCCCAACGTAATCTCCATGCGCATTCAGCCGGACGAAGGCATCGCGTTGCGCTTCGCCGCCAAGGTACCCGGCCCCAACATGAGCATGAGTTCGGTGAACATGAACTTCAGCTACGCAGACGCTTTCGGCGCCAGCTCCGCCAACGGCTACGAGCGCCTGCTGCTCGACGCGATGCTCGGCGACGGCACGCTGTTCGCTCATCGCGACGGCGTCGAAGCCACATGGAAGCTCATGACCCCCATCCTCGAAGCCTGGTCCCATGACCCCGTCAAGGACTTCCCGAACTACGCCGCCGGCACCTGGGGCCCCGCCGCCGCGGACGCACTCCTCAAGGTCGACGGCAGGAAGTGGCGCAAGCTTTGAACGAGCTCCTAGCTCCTAGCTCCTAGCTCCTAGCTCCTCGAGGAGCATTGAATACTGCTTGTTCTTGCCACCGATTCTGCTGTTGCTTTTGCCTTTGCTTCTGAGATAGGTCCGGGCTTTAGCCCGGACATTAAGCGCATTCACAGAGTGGGCTTCAGCCCCTGGGACTGACCCACCTGAAGACCCATTCAGCTTCTAGCTAGAAGCTAGGAGCTAACAGCCAGGAGCTCTCTTCATGCCCAAACCGGTGACCGTCACCTACCAGGTCTACCCCACCCCCGAAGCCATGGCCCTCGCCTCCGCGCGCCTCTTCGCCACGAAGGTCGAGCAGGCCGTCACCACCCGCGGCGTAGCGCGCGTCGCCATCTCCGGCGGCAGCACACCGCAGGCCACCTTCAAAATCCTCGCCGACCCGGCGCAGCCCTTCCTCGCCACCATCCCCTGGGACAAGCTCTTCCTCTACTGGGTCGACGAGCGCTGCGTCCCACCCGACCACCCCGAGTCCAACTACGGCGTCGCGAAGCAGCTCCTCCTCAGCAAGGTGCCCATCCCCGAGGCAAACGTCTTCCGCATGGAAGGCGAGCTCGACCCTGAAGAAGCCGCCAACCGCTACGAAAGCTATCTGCGCAACAGCATGAAGCTCGAAGGCGCGGAGTCACCCTCCTTCGACCTCCTCACGCTCGGCTTGGGCGACGACGGCCACACCGCCTCGCTCTTCCCCCACACCCAGGCCCTCGACGAGATCGGCCGCCTCTGCGTCGCCAACCGCGTCCCGCAGAAGGACACCTGGCGCATCACGCTCACTTGGCCCGTCATCAACCAGGCCGCCGAGGTCGCCTTCGAAGTCGAAGGCCCGAAGAAAACCGACGTCCTCGCCGAAGTCCTCACCGGCCCCCGCAACCCCGAGACCCTGCCCTCGCAGCTCATCCGCCCCTCCAACGGCAAGCTCCTCTTCCTCCTCGACGAAGTCGCCGCCGCCAAACTGCCGTCAGCAAACGAGGTCTTCTCCACCCCGGACGGCAGCCGCAAGGTTGGAACACTTGCCATCTGACCGGAGAACACAGCCGCACCATTAGCCTACAGTCCAGCCCCAAGTACTTCCCTGCACCCGCTATGCTGTTACCTGTCCGTCCTTAGCTGTTCGCTGTTGGCTGTTGGCTGTTGGCTGTTCCCGGAGTTCACCACCCCATGATCCTCGCAGGCGATGTCGGCGGTACAAAAGTCCATCTCGCGCTCTACAACTTCTCGGCCGGCCGCCTCTCGCCCGTGCGCGACCACAAGTTCCCCGCGCACGAGTACGCCTCGCTCGACGACGTCGTCAAAGCCTTCCTCCCCGACCCCGCTGAAAAACAGCAGATCGCCGCAGCCTGCTTCGGTGTGCCCGGCCCGGTACGCGACGGCCGCCTGAAGCTCACCAACCTGCCCTGGACGCTCGACGTCCGCGACCTCCAACCCTCGCTCGGCATCGAGCACATCTTCCTCATCAACGACCTCGAAGCCAACGGCTACGGCATACCCGAGCTCGCCCCCGACAAGATCTTCACGCTGCACCCCGGCGATCCCGGAGCCACCGGCCACCAGGGCCTCATCGCCGCCGGCACCGGCCTCGGCGAGGCGCTGCTCATCTGGGACGGCCTCAAGCACCGCCCCATCCCCTCCGAAGGCGGCCACTGCGACTTCGCCGCACGCACCGACCGCGAGGTCGCGCTCCTGCAATACCTCCGCCGCACACTCAATGGCCGCGTCAGCTTCGAGCGCGTCGTCTCCGGCCTCGGCATCAAGAACGTCTACGCCTACCTCCGCGATGTCGAGAAACTCGACGAGCCCGCCTGGCTCAAGTCGCGCCTCGAAACCGAAGATCCCAATGCCGTCATCGGTCAGTGCGCCGAGGACGGCTCCAGTTGGATCTGCTTCGAGACCATGAAGATGTTCGCCGCGGCGTACGGCGCAGAAACCGGCAACATCGCGCTCAAGGTCCTCGCCAACGGGGGCATGTATCTCGGCGGCGGCATCGCCCCCAAGATCCTAAAGACCCTACAGAACGGGGCCTTTATGGCGGCGTTCCTGGACAAGGGCCGCATGTCCGCGCTGTTGCAATCCATCCCCGTCCGCGTCATCCTCGACGACAGCTGCGCCCTCCTCGGCGCCGCTGCCTTCGCCGAAGCCCGCGCCGCGGAAGTCTCCGGCCGGTCTGAGCGCGCCGCCTCCGTTAACGCTGCCTAGGGCAGCTCTCGTCCGGCTGCTGCCAACCCGTGCACGACTTCTATTCCCGTGAACGCTCATATCTGGACTGGAGTCGCTTCAGAAGTGGCCGTAACAATCGCCAACCCAAGACAAGCCACGATGAGCATCTCGAAAATCACCGGCCCCACAAAAAAGTAAGCGTACGAGTTCACCGCCATCGCACAATAAGCAACCAGAAACGTAGCCAGAATGGGTCGCAGCCGACGAGCGCCCGTCTTCGTCAGCGACGCCAGCTGCCAGAAGACGACCGCTTCAGCCGTAAGGTATATCGTCACCGCCAGCCCGAAACCGCGATAGAAATCCGCGTAACTGCGCATGTGGCCCACCAGCAGAAACTGGTTCGCTTTCATGGCCTCCATGGCCACGGTAGCGGCGCCCGGATCAGCTTTGCTCAGGACGCCGCCAATCGTATGCAGCACCGCGTGAATCAACGTCAAAGCTGCAGCAATGCGAAGGAAAAGGGCAGGCTTCATCATTTGCCTTCCTCCGCCGCTTGCGCATACGCCGCCAGGATCGCAATCCAGGCTCCCGGCCCGTCGAAGATCGCGCGCAGCTTCTCAGCGCCGGCGCCATGGCGCTCCAGCTTGCTGTGCTCCAACTGGATCAGGGTCGCTCCAGGTCCGTCCGCCGTGAATCGTATCTCGACTTCGCTTGCCCGACTCATCTCCGGATCGTACGTCCAGGCGTAGTCATCCTCCCGCGGCCCAATGTGCCACGAGAACGCAACCCTGTGCGGAGGGTCCCACGCCAGTACCTTCCCCCACTCGCACGTGTTCCCTTCGGCGTCCTGTTCATACCACCGGCCGCCAACCCTAGGCTCCACAAAGATCGCTTCAAAAGGAGTCTTCGCAATGTGGTGCGTCGGCGGCCACCACGCTTCCATCTGTTCCACGAACACGCTGAAGGCCAGCTCGATGGGCGCCTGCACACGCAGGTTCTTACGTACGACGGCTTCGTCTACTGCGTTTGACATCGCTCTCTCCTGAAGATTGTTTTTCCGCTGCTGTTTGGAAGGCTTTCATTGCGCCGGTCCACATCTGCTCAAAGTGGGCACGCAGCTTCGCGACCCCCTCAGGATCCAACTGGTACAGCCGCCGCGTCCCCTCCTTGCTGTCCCTCACGAGCCCGGCATCCTTCAATACCCGCAGGTGCTGAGACACGGCCGGGCGGCTTACCGGAAATATCTGCGCCAACTCGTTGACGGCGATTGGCCCGTCGGCAAGCTTCTGAAAGATCGCCATGCGTGTTGCATCCGCCAACGCATCGAGTCCCAGCTGTAGGTAAGTATCCACTTACCGTAAGTAATAACGCACCGACCATCACGTGTCAACGGAAATAGTCGAGCCTCAACTTTTCTTCGCGCAATACTTGCTGTTCCCGCCATTCGGCCGCAGCACATCGGCAACGTAGTACACCGTCATCTCGCGCCCATGCGCCTTCTCTTCCGCCGTCAACTTCCCCAGCGGAGCAACCGCTTCCATCCACGCATCCGCACAACTCCCCGCACTCGCCTTCGTCGCCGAGCACGCAATCAGGCCATCGAACGCTCCGCGATACGCCTCAAACTCCACCCGCGACAGCACCGGCCCATGTCCCGGCGCAGCTCGCTCAAACGGCGTCTTCGCAACCTCCGCCAACGCCGCACTCCATCCTCCCGAGCACGCCGTATCGAGGAACGGCGCCGGAAACGTCACCAGGTCGCCAACGAACGCCATCCGAGTCGCCGGATCATAGACCCACACATCCCCGGCAGTCGCCGCGTCCTTCGCAAGGTGCAGCTGCAGCTTCAACCCACCCAGCGCAATCTCGCGCGAGCTGTCGATCACCACGTCTGGCTTCAGCGCTGCGCCGTTATCCAACGTGGCAAGATCGATCCGCACCTCCTCCTGCGTCATAGCATCGAGCTTCCCCGCTTCCATCGCACGCCGCGCCTGCTTCGCGCTGTCTGTGAGAAACCCCGTCAGCGCATCGTCGATCGCGCCCGACGCATAGACCTTCACCCCCGGATACTTCGCGCGCAACTCCGGGTTACCCGACACATGGTCCAGGTGCCAATGCGTGTTCACGATAGCCACCACCGGCGCATGCAGCTCGCCTGCCAGCGCCTCAATCTTCGCCCGATGCGCCGCATGACGACCGGTGTCGATCACGGTCAACCCATCTTTGCCCTTGAGCACATAAGTGTTGCCGTCTGGCTCGCGCCCCGGCAGAAAACCTCCGGGCACCTCATACGTATGCGCTGCAATCTCAGGCGCAGACTGCGCCCAGACGCTGCCGGCCCCGAGAAGAGCAATTGCTCCAGCCACGCTACGAACAAAACTCTCTAAGCGCATGCACGCAATCCTATGGCGTCGCCATAGGACCCGCCTACCCTCACGCCCGGAAATGTGACCGGCAGTCCATTCCCTGCCGTCAACTACCCAGCAACCGTAGCAAAACCCAGGCTCCAGCAGCGCAGAGAAAGATTGCCTCATCACCAACCATCGAAGGCCGCCCGAGGGCGGCCTTCGATGGTTGGTGGAGCGTTGAGGTTAGAACTCGATGCGTGCCGAGAACTGAGCTGCGCGGCGGTTGTAGTTTGGGCTGGTGGTGACCGTACCGAATGCCGAGTTACCGACCTGCGTGCTCGCGAGGGCGAAGAACGTGTGGTTGGTGACGTTGTACATTTCAGCGCGGAAGTTCAGCTTGGATGACTCGGTAATATGCAGCGGGAAGCTGCGCACCAGGGCGAGGTCAAGCTGGTAGTTGCCGGGACCGGTAAGGCCATAGGGTGCCGTACGGGGTGAATTGGCGAGTGTGAAGGATGGGGCGAGTGCCGTGTTCAGGCACGTTGTCTGAGTGGAGGTGGGCGGTGCAGGTGCGATGAATGGGCCCGAAGCGCCCAACGTCGTGCTGCAGGTGCTGGGTGCGATGTAGCTGGTTGCGCTGGTATTCGCGGCGACCGAAGCACTGCCGTAGTGCTTGCCGTTGATGCGCGGGCTGCCGCCGGTCCAGTTGGGGTTGAGGTAGGGAAGGCAGGTGCTCTGCGCAGGGTTGGTGGGGCAGGTTGATGCGGTGATGGCAAGGGGCGAACCGGAGAAGGCCTGGAAGATCTCAGAGAACTTGAAGCCTCCCAGGATCGCGCGCTCTACGGCGTTGTTCGCCAGGATCTTACGGCCGAAGGGAAGCTCGTACACACCGGTGACGACCAGGTGGTGCGGCTGGTTGCTGGTTGAGACGGTGCGCTCGATACGGTCCAGAGCGTAGGCGTTGGGGTCGTTATATACACCGCCAGCGGGAATGGCGTAGCCGGTGCGGAAGGTGCCGCCATCGTCAATGGAGCGGCCCCAGGTGTAGTTGGTCATGAACGTCAGGCCATGGCTGGCGCGCATGTTGAGCTGCACTTGCAGAGAGTTGTAGTTGGAGTTAGCCACGGCGCCGAAAGTGTCGCTGACACCCTGGTAGGGGTACGGCCTGAGCAGGCTGCCGAGGGTGAGACTCGATACCGCCAGGGAATAGTTAGCCGGGCAGATACCTGCATTGGCAGAAGCCCCGCAAAAGGTCTGGAGGCCTGCACCGGAAAGGTTCAGGTTCGCACCGAGCGACTGGTACTTGGGATCGAGTTGGTTGGCATAGTAGCCGCGCGCGTTTGACCCGTCAGCGGCCAGGAAGTGTCCTTGCGAACCGACATAGGTCATGGTGGAGGTGAACGAGTTGCCCCACTGGTGCTGGATGCCCAAGGTGTAGTTGAGATATTCCGGCGCGCGGCCTCCCAGATATGCGTCCGCAAATCCGGCTGTTGCAGGGCTGGTGTTGGTGAAACCGCTCAGGTTCGTGTTGCCGACGATGCCGAACGACGGCCCGGAGGCGCGCCCAGCGGGAAGCGAGTATCCGCCGAAGTTACCAGTGTACGGGGTGGTGACCTGGAGCGTCTCCGAAACGCTGGGAGCGGTCGAGAAACCCTGCGAACCGAGGCTCGTGGTTCCACCGCCTACACCGTTTCCATGGGTGAACATGACTCCCCAGCTGGCGCGGAGGACAGTCTTCGGATCGATCTGATAGGCACCACCGATACGCGGACCGAAGTGCTTGTAGTAGGTGTTGACGGGTGTGCGGCAGTTGCAGGTGCCAGCTCCCGTGCCGGTGAAGTTGAGACCGCCCTTCAGCGTTGGCCCACTCGCTCCGAGGGTGTACTGGAGGTTCGGATCGAAGTAGCTCATGTTGTCGTGGACGTCGGTGAGTGGCGGCCAGTAGTCCCAACGCAAGCCGAGGTCCAGGGTCAGCTTGTCGCTGACTTTCCAGTTGTCCTGCACGTAGGGCGAGATCGCGCGGAAGCGGCTGCCGAACTCCTGCACACCGTACTGGGTGAAGCTGACCTTGCTGTAGTCGCCAAGCAGGAAGCTGGCGTACGACATTCCGGTGCTGGCGGCGGAAGTGTAGGTGGGGCTCGCCGTGGCGGTCTTGGGCTGGGCGAGCTGAGAGGTTTCCGCAACGGCGGCGGCGATGGTCACCGGAGTGGAACCGCCGGTGGCGCTGACGACGTTGTACTGCATCCAGGCGATCTGTCCACCGAAGGTGAGGGAGTGGCGTCCCTTGGTCCACTGGATGTTGTCGAGGAGAGTGTAGTTCTCCGCGAGGGTTACACCGGGCCCCGTACCCGCCCAGTTGGTGGGCGCGTTAGGAGCGGCGAAGGTGGTGATGGGAAACGCGCCCGACGCGGCGCCCGCGGGGAAGCCGGAGAAGCCGAGGGTTGACGTGGAGTAGGCATCGAGCTGATCGGCATCGAACGTCGGTCCGTTGTAACGGGAGTAGCCGTACTTGATCTGGTTGACGAGGCGCGAGGAGATGGCCCAGGTTTCTTCAATGATGCCGACCGCCGTCTTGGGCGCGTACGTCTGGCCGTAGTTGTAGGGGATGGGACCGACGTTGCGGCCAGCGGTGGTCTGACCCACGGGGTTCGAGCTGGCTTGGCGACCGATGGCGGCCACCATGGTCAAGGTGTGCTTCGGAGTGATGGTGTAGTCGATGCGCTCGGTCGTGGACCAGTTGGTCAGGCCGGTCCGGTTAGGTGCGACGTAGTTGTTCTGAAGCGCGGACGACACGCCCGAGGTGGGCAGGAACTGCTGAAGATTCTGTGAAAGTTGCGAGATGCGGTTCGCAGGAATGACGTTGATGGGAGCGCCGGTCGCGATGGGATTGCCGGGGTTGGTGGCGTTCCATGTCTTTACCGAGCTGGGGCCGTAACCGAACTGGTAGCGGCATGGTTGCCCGCCATTGTTGGCTGTGCACTGCGCCTGGGTGGTCGGATCGTAGATGGGCTGCAAGCCAGTGGCCGAGAAGTCGCCGGTGCGCTGAGCGAGCGTGGGGAAGGTCTGTACAGTGGGTGTTGAGCTGGCGTAGCGGAAGCCGTTGTAGTTGCCGAAGAAGAAAAGCTTATCCTTCAGACCGCCGAAAGGAACGATTGGACCGCTGAGGTTGATGCCGTACTCGTTGTTATGCTCGATGGGCTTTACTGGCTTGCCGGTCGCGGGGTTCGGCACGGAACCGAGCCAGCCCCAGCTATCGAGTGCGGTGTTGCGGAAGAACTCGTAGACGGAGCCGTGATAACGCGGGCCGCCCTGCTTTACGGTGTAGTTTTGAATGCCCTGACCTTCGTAGATGGCCGAGTAACCGGCGGTCTGAAGTTGGAACTGGTCGACCGCATCGACGGAGATGGCCGTCCAGACGAAGCGGGGGTCCCCGCCGCCGCCTGCGCGCACGAAGGGTGTGCCGTCGATGTAGACGACTGAGACGCCGCCGCGGCTGCCGGAGCCGTTGACGATGCCGGTATTCGTGGTGGCATTACCGGTGGTGTTGTTGCCCTGGACGCCGGGCATGAGGAAGGCGAAGTCGGTGGCGCGGCGCTGGTCAGGCTGGCCGTAGGCGCCCATTTCGATGGGCAGCGCAGAGTAGAGGTCCTGCTCCATGGTGGCGCCGAGCGTGGCGTTGGAGGTCTCCAACTGTGGCGGCTGTGCATCGACGTTGACCGTAATGCTTTCCTGGCCGACTGTCATGTTGGGGCTCAACGTTTGCGATTCAAGCGCATTGATGTGGACGTTCTTCTGCACCAGTTTCTGGAAGCCGGCGGCGGTGATGGTGACCGTGTAGATGCCGGGATCGAGAGTGGACATGGTGTAGTCGCCGGAGCCGGTGGACTGGGTGGTGGCGCTGGCATTGGACTCATCGCGTGTGGCGACGATGGTGGCGTTAGGGATGGCGGCGCCGGTCGAGTCGGCGATGCGGCCGGTGAGCTGGCCTTTGCCGGCGAGTTGCGCGGAGGCTGTGGCGCTCATGAATACGAGTACAGCCATGAGCGACAGGAAGCAGGCACATAGGCGCGCGCGCCAGGATGCCGAACTGGTGGAAATTTTGGTGGTCATTAGGTCTCCTCAAGAAGGTGGTAAGTTGCTCACGAAGCACGGTTCTCTATGCGGATAAATCCGCGGAACCCTTAATTTAGGTGCGCTCGAAAGCATCTACCTTCTAACCAAGAGCTGTCAAGTAGGTAAGGATGGCGGTCATACAGGGCATCAACATATTCCGCTTTGCGGAATTTCGCACAGGCAGCGTTTTGCCTCATTCTCGAAGCAAGAATCCCTTCAGCACGAGGCTGGAGCCAAAACAGGTTTGACAGGCGCTAGGGCTGGGCGACGGGGCCGAGCATCGGCGTGCGTACCGGGGAGGCCATGCCGACGAACTCGGTAATCGTGTTGCTGCCGAAGTTCGACACCCAGATGTTGCCGCCGGCGTCGATGGCGAGGGCGAAGGCCTCGAGGAGTTTGGCGTCAGGCCCAAAGCCCGCGGCCGGCGAGAGCAGTGCGCCGGGCACCGTTGAAGACGCGCCGGCCAGCTCGGAGATGGATGGGCCGCGGTAGTTGGCGACCCAGACATTGCCTGCGCCATCGACCGCGATGCCCTGCGGGTGGACGATGCCGCCGCCCTTATATCCGCTTGAGACGATTTTTCCGGTGGAGGATAGCAGGCCGACGGAGTCGTCGTAGTAGTTTGCCACCCAGACGTTGTCGGAGGCGTCCACTGCGATGCCCGATGCGCCACTGCCGGTGACAAAGCTCTGGAAGTCGGATCCGTCGGCGGCGACGCGTGTGATTGTGTTGCTGGACTGGTTGGCGACGAAGCCATAGCACTTGGAGTCGACGCCAATGGCGACCGGGAATGCGAACTGGTTGGTGGTGTAACCGGTGGTGCCGGAGAGTGGTGTGCCGCTGTTAGTCAGCAGGGTGAGATGGGAGTTTCCGTAGTCGACGATCCAGGAAATGCCGCCGGAATCGATGGAAACGGCGACGGGATAATTGAGGCCGCCCGCCGAGTATCCGCTTGGTCCGGCGACAGACTGGCCGGCAGGACTCAGCACGGTCATGGAGCCAATGCCGCCGTTCACGGAGGAGGGGCTCTGCTCGTTAGGTATCCAGCTGTTGTCGTTCTGGTCGACGGCGAGGCCATAAGAGTTGCGCAGACCGCTGCCAGTGATGCCGGCCGAAATGGAGGGGACGCCGGTGTTGGTGAAGAAACTGGCGGTATTGAAGTAGCTGGCCACGCGGATGTTGCCGGCGGAGTCGAGGCCGATGCCGGACGGCGCGTCGAGGCCGCCGCCGCTGAAGGTGGCAAACATCGTCCAGTCGGATGGGGCGGGGGAGATCGCGGGGGCGTAGGCGGTTGATGCGGTGCTGGCGGTGAAGACGGCGGCGACGTTCGAGGCGGGGTGCCTCGCGATGTTGAGCACCGCGTCCAGGGTGTTGGAGGGGACGCTGCCGTTGACGGTCGCCGCGGAGTAGAGCTGTGCGCAGGTGCTGCCGCCGGAGGCGATGCAGGCGTTCAGGGCGTTCGCGAGGGCGTTCAAGATGGGTGAGGGCGCGGTGCCGGTCGCGGGGAAGTTGGGGCCGGGGAGGGTGCCGGTGGAGACGTTCACCAGGTTGGCGACCGTGCCGGCGGCGAGCGAAAGGCCGCTGAAGTTGGTGGCGCTGGCACCGACGCTCGCGTTGGGAGAAAGGAATGGGGCGAGAGCATAGGCGCTCGCGACGGTGGTGGCCTCGTTGACCACAAAAGTGGGTGAGCCGCTGATAGAGTTGCAGGCGCCGAGGGTGGACATCATGACGGCACCTGCGTACGTGGGGCCGGAGGGGCTGAGTTGGATGCCGCGCGCAACGACGTAGAGCAACGACAGGTTGAAGGGGCAGTTGTAGCGCGCCGGAATGGTGATGGTGCCGGTTGCGTCCGTGGTCGTGGTGGAAGAAAACAGCGACGTGGGGGCGGATCCGTTGCCGCCGTTGCCAGCAGCGTAAAGCTGGACTGAAGCGCCCCGGACAGGGGTGTTTCCGGACATCACTTTTACGGTGATGGTGGGGCCGGCGTAACTGGCGGTCGGGGTTGGGCCGGGCAGGGGGGCGACCTTGGTCTTGCAGCTGTTGACCTCGGGCGGCACAACGGGGCCGACCGGGACTACGACCACGATACCGCTGCCGCATCCGGCGAGGAGCGCAAAGACGGCGGATAGGACGACTGCACAGGGGACCGAACGAAGGGGGTTCACGAGGGAAAGGGTACCAGAATGGCGTGAAAGCACGTCTAGGGTTCGCGATACGGTTGGGTGAAGGTGGAAAGGTCTGCAGCGGACATAAAGTCGCGGAGGTTGCCGGTGAGCTGAGTGCGGGCGAGGTCGGGAGCCATTGCCGTGTCGAGCGTCTCTGTCCGCAGCAGGACCGGTATGGGCCGGGAGGGGCTCTGCGTGAGGAGCGTCTGGGTGTCAGGGCGGCTGTACACGAACCCGAAGTGCTGCCGCGAGGTGGAGTACTGCCCGCAGCTCGTACCCTGGCAGACGGTCGTCGCTTCCAGATACTGCGTCGCTCCATCGTTGAAGAACGAGGCGCTGAAACTGTTGGGCGTGGTGGCCGTCGGCAGAACGAGGTTGTCGTGCCACAGCCAGTCTTCCCCACGTGCCGCGTGGCAGAGCAAAGTATCGTGTGCGCCGAGCACGGGTGAGATGCCGACCGAAACGTGCGCGCCGCCGCCCTCGGGAGCGTAGTCGGCCCAGTAGAAAATGAGTGGGCCGGTGACGAGGTACTCGTTCCAGGCGCGCTCCAATTTATATTTTCCGACGCGCTCGGGAAAGTGGCCGAGGGCCTTGGGATCGGTAATGGCAGGCGGCGCGGCATGGTTTTCGACCAGAGCGCGCGCATAGGTGATGCTCCCCAGAGCCACGAGCAGCGCCAAAGCGCCGAACCGGGGAAAGAAGGACCGCGGAGTGGAGCCCGTGGCGACCTCTCTACAGACTGGCAGCGGCGGCGGGCGCAGCGTGCCCGTGGGGCTGAGGCGCAGGATGACGGTGAAGAGCAGCGTCGTGGCGATCAGGAAGAGACACGCGCCGATGATGTAGTCGCCCATTTCAGCGCGGTTCTGCAGCCATGTAAAGTGCAGCGCAATGATGTAGTAGACCACCAGCATGCAGAGCCGGACGAGATTGAAGAGGTAGCCGAGCAGGATTCCGCCCGCGACCGCGAGGATGTGAAACTTGAGGCGGAAGCGATAGACGTAGCCCGCGATCAACGCGATGAAGCCCATCGTGATGGCGCCGCGAATACCGTTGCAGCCGGGCGCGATGAACATGCCGAAATCAGGCGTGAACATGAGCCGAAGCTGGTCTGATGTCAGGGGCTGGCCGAGCAGGTGGGCGAAGCTGCGAGCAATCTTGGCCGACGCGTGCTGTAGCGGCATGTCGATTAGCAGGTTGAACGCGTTGGGCACGGGATTGACGAACCACGTGAGCACGATCGGGAACAGTGCGGCGCGGAAGAGTGCGACGCCGCCGAACAGCAGGACAGCTCCCGCCGTGTACGCGAGTGCGACGAGAGAATGGGGCGGGACGAAGATGGCCCATGAGGGCGTCAGGATGAATTCGATGATCGCGTGATCGCGCAGGTGGACCGTGACGATGGTGACGGCAATGATGGCGAGGCCCCACCACGTTCCGCGCATCTCCCAGTTCAGCGAGCGCCACGCGCGCAGGATGAGCGCAAGGCTGACCATAGGGATGAGGCCGCCGATCGACTTCAGAGGGTCGGTAGTCCAGAGCCCCCAGAGGAAGAGTGCCGTCGAGAATATGGAGAAGACGCCGGCTACAGAAAGAGCCGTGGCAAGCGCTGCGGAGTATGGGAGGGCGAGTCCTGCGGGACGCACGAGAGTACGTACTCCTGTTGGGGCAGGCGTCTCGGGCGAGACTTCAGCCCGCGTTGGCTCGGCGGGCGCGCGGCCAGTGGCCGTGGATGGCATCAGGGGATCCGTACAACCATCTTACTTGCTGCGAAAGCGGCGGGTGGCAGAAGCGATGAAGGCACCGGCGGACCCGACGATGGCCAGCAGAGCGGTTGGATTCTCAGGCGAGTCGATGCAGCCGCCCTGCGCATACAACGGAGTTGCGGCAGCCGCAAACACGACGACTGCGGTAAGGATAATAAGTTTCTTCATGAACGGCCTCAAACGGAAGGTACCCTAAGCCTGAAAAGGGTGTCAATCAAATCGGCCGCACCGCTCTACAACTTTAACGTCAGCGTTACGCACGCATGGAGCGCAGAAGGTCCTCATCACTTGTCATCCATGCGTTCCGCACCGCTGCTGCCGTGATAGTCTGTTCGCCACTTCGATAGCACCCACCGGTATCTCGCTCTCGCGGAGACTCACACCTGGAGGACTAAGTCATGGCATCGAAAAAAGCACTCAACCTGCCCCAGCCGATTGTGCGCCGAGCTGTTCTTCCCGGCAGCGAAAAGGCGCCGCTGCTTCACCCTGCCGCCGAGAAGCCCGCCCGCCCCGGCGCAAAGATGGTCGTCTCCGTGGTGGTTCGGCGCAAGACCGCCCTGACGGCTGCACATACCTCCGGCAAGGTCCGGCTGACGCATGCGCAGTATCGCAAGAGCCACGGTGCAGACCCCGATGCGGTGAAGCAGGTGCGCGCGTTTGCGAAGGAGTTCGGCCTGACTGTCGAGCCGGATACCCCCGGCCCGGAGCGCCGGACGATCAAGCTTTCGGGCACCGTCGCCGACATGCAGAAGGCGTTTGGGACGGCACTCTTCGAGAAGAAGATCGATGGCGTGACGTACCGCGTTCGCCAAGGCAGTATCGATCTGCCCGCAGAGCTGGTGGGCGCAGTGGTGGCTGTTCTCGGGTTGGACAACCGGCCACAGGCCCAGCCGCACTTTCGTGTCGCCGGGGAAGAGGGCGCGATCTCGGCCAACATAGCGCAGGCTGGCGGGTTTGCGCGGCCGCATGCGTCGGGCAGCGTGTCGTATACGCCGGTGCAGGTGGGTCAGCTTTACGGCTTTCCGCAGGGCGTAACGGCGGCCGGGCAGACCATCGGGATCATCGAGCTGGGCGGCGGCTACAAGACTGCGGACATCACGGCTTACTTCAAGTCGCTGAATCAGAAACCGCCAAATGTGACAGCCGTGCTGGTCGATGGCGCGAAGAACAAGCCGACCAATGCCAACAGCGCTGATGGCGAGGTGCTGCTGGATATCGAAGTGGCGGCGGCGGTGGCTCCGGGAGCCAATATCGTGGTGTACTTCTGCCCGAATACGGACCAGGGGTTCATCGATGGCATTGCGACCGCGGTTCATGACACCAAGAACAAACCCAGCGTGATCTCGATCAGCTGGGGCGCGCCGGAGTCTGGATGGACGGCACAGTCGATGACGGCACTGGATGCGGCGTGCCAGTCGGCGGCGGCGCTGGGCATCACGATCACCGTGGCCTCAGGCGACAACGGATCAACCGATGGAGCGACGGACAATGCAAACCACGTGGACTTCCCTGCCTCCAGCCCCCATGTGCTGGGCTGCGGAGGCACGAACCTGCAGGGCAGCGGGTCGACGATCACGGCGGAGACAGTATGGAACGCGCTGCCGAATGGAGGGTCGACTGGCGGCGGCGTGAGCAACTTCTTCCCGCTGCCGGCCTGGCAGGCGTCGGCAGGCGTGCCCAAGCCGACGGTGAAGACCGGCGGACGCGGCGTGCCCGATGTGGCGGGCGATGCTGATCCCAACTCGGGCTACCAGGTGCGAGTCGATGGCAAGACCTTCGTGATCGGCGGCACCAGCGCTGTGGCGCCGCTGTGGGCCGGCCTGATCGCAGTGGCCAACGCTCAGAACGGCAAGTCGGCGGGCTTCATTAATCCAACCCTATATTCGGCGAAGGCAAAGAGCGCCTTCCGCGACATCACTTCCGGGACGAACTTCAACGGCACGCCCGTGGGCTTCACCGCGGGCAAGGGCTGGGATGCGTGCACGGGGCTTGGGACACCGATCGCCCCAGCCATCATCAAGGCCATCAACCCGGGAGCGAGTTCAGCGAAGCCGCCCAAGAAGAAGGCTGCGAAGAAGAAGTAGCTTCGTGTGCAGCGAGGACGCAAAGGTTCGCCACCGAAGCCGTGGCGCTTCCTTTGCGTCCTTTGCGTCCTCCGCGTTCGCTTTTACTGGTGCGCGTCCAGCCACTGCCTCAGTTTTGGTTCCTGGGCCTCGCGCAGTGCGATGCAGTCGGTGCTGGCGTCGTAGGCCTCTTTGAGAGCGCGCTCGGCGCTTTCAACTTTGTGGGTGGTAAAGAAGTTCTGCGCCTGATCGCGCTCGGCGACGCTGCAGAACGATCCAGTGGACGACACGATGCGGGCGCCGGAGCCGGAGGTGAGCTGCGCGTGCACCTTGTCCCAGTTCTTCTCGACAAACTGCCACGCCTGCGCCCGCGTTTCGGGGTGGCGCAGCAGACTCCCGATCAGCAGCCAGCTGTCCTGGTTACGCACTTCGCCGGAGACGGCGTAATCGAGCGTGCGCTTCACCAACTCGGGATCCTCAAAGTCAGCCAGCAGGGCCAGCGTCTCTTCCTGCAGCGTGGGGCTGGGCGTGTTGCGGCTGACGCGCTGCAGCGCCTCGTAAAAAGCGGGTGTGCCGTTCTTCGCCATCAGCGCGACGGAGGCATCGTTGAGTGCGGGATCCGAAGTGTCCTTACCGGCGAAGAGGTCGATGGTGATCTTCTCAGCCTGCTTCAGGACCGCCGGATCGTCGGCCAGGCCGAGGACGTTGAAGAGCAGCGCGCGCCGGTTCATGCGGTCGGGCGTGTCTTCCTTGTCGTGGGGCGGAAGCGCGGCGTAGACAGGCCCGAACTCCCGGCGCAGCACGGTGTGGAGGCGGCGGCTATCGGCGGGCGAGGCGATACGCTCGTCAATGCCCCGCACCTTGCCGAGCGCGCTGTCGAGGACGTTGGCGTTGGGCTCATTCTTGAGTGCGAGCACGAGGTCGAGGTAGTCGCCGACGGAGCCGTGGCCGGACTGCATCAGGGCCCAGCGATCGCCGACGAATTGGATGCGCTCTTCCGGGACGAGCTTCGACTCGATCACCGCGGTGATGGCCGCGGTCTGCTCCGGGGTGTACGCCGTGCGGAAGTAGCCTTTGCTCGCCGCATTCAGGTATAGCGGAGATGTGGCGTTCGACGGCACGCTGAGCGGCTGCTTCGCGGAAGCGACGAGCGTGCAGGATGGCGCGCCCGCGGTCTTGAAGCAGACAGGCAGCGTCCAGAGCGCGCTTGCTTTGTCCTCCGCCCCGGCCGCGTGCTGTGAAGTGAAGAAGCGCGATTGCGCGGCTGTGATGCTGCCGTTTGCGAGCGCCGATGTTTCGATCACAGGAACGCCCGGCTGGTCGATAAAGCTGGACATAAGCTTGTCGACCGGCTTGTGACTGGTGGCGGTCTGCGTGTTCCAGAAGTCTTCTGCCGTGGCATTGCCTGAGAGGTGCGCCTGCAGGTAGTTGTGTACGCCCTGACGGAAGGCCTCCTCCCCGACGAAGTTTTCGACCATATCGATGACGGCGCCGGCCTTCTCGTATGTAATGCTGTCGAACATTTCGTTGATCTGCGCGGGCGTGTCCGCGTTGGCGCGGATGGCGCGGGTTGTGGCGCGCGAGTCCTGCGTCATCACGCCGTCGAGCGTAGCGGCGCTGTCTTCAGAGAAGCCCCACTCGGGATGCAGGCGCTGAGCCACCTTGGCTTCCATCCATGTGGCGAAGCCCTCGTTGAGCCAGAGGTCATTCCACCACTGCATAGTCACCATGTCCCCGAACCACTGGTGCGCCATCTCATGGGTCACGTCGACGAGGACATTCTTCTTCGCGTCCACGGAGCCGTTCTTGTCGTCGACCAGCAGCGCAGTTTCGCGGTACGTGATGCAGCCGAAGTTCTCCATCGCGCCGGCTTCGAAGTCAGGGATGGCCACCATGTCGAGCTTGGGCATGGGATACCGAATGCCAAAATAATCGTTGTAGATGTGCAGCGTCTTCTTCGCTTCTTCCAGCGCGAATTTAGTTAGCTTCGCCTTGTCGGGCGTGGCGCAGACACGGATCGGTATGCCCTCGCTCTTGCCCTTCGAGCACTCGAAGTCGCCGACCAGAAAAGCGACCAGATACGTCGACATCTTCGGTGTGGTGGCGAAGCTCACTGTGTGCAGGTCGCCCTGTTTGTCGTCCCGTATCTGATTGGTGTTCGAGATGACGATGTCGCTCTTGTCGACGGTGAGCGAGATGTCGAAGGTGGCTTTGAGCGCGGGCTCGTCAAAGCTGGGGAAGGCGCGGCGAGCGTCCGTCGATTCGAACTGCGTAACGGCGTAGCTGCGCCCTTTCACCTTGTGATTGGCGTCGCTATTGTCCTTGGTCTTCGAGAGATAGAAGCCGCGCAGCTTCTCGTTGAGGATGCCGGCGAAACGAATGGAGAGCGTCGATTTGCCGGCGGGCAGGGCCGCGGGAAAGGTGAAGGCCGCCTGCTGCTTCTCTTCGTCGAACTCGACCTGTGCGCTTTGGTTGCCGGCGCTAACCGAGGAGATGGTGAGCTCGAGCGCGTTGAGCGTGATGGTCTTCGATGGCGCGTCAAGCACGACCTCGATGGTCTCGTCGCCTGTGAAGGTGGCGGCGTTGAGGTTGGGCGTGAGGTGGAGTGTGTAGTGCTCCGGGTGAACGTTGGAGGGCAGGCGCTGGGCGCTGGCGAACGTCGCGGCCGTGAGCAAAAAGGAGAAGCAGATGAAGCGAACAAACATGCAGGGGCCTCGACAATCACAGGTAAGACGCTGACGGGCGCCCGCTCGGACACACAATGCGCATCATCTGAGCATAGACTCTCGGCCCGTCGCGTACGACGCCGGCCGAAACTCATTTCCGGCGGTTGGCAGACTCCCACAGGTCACGTATCCCAAAAAGATGCCCCGGCCGAAGCCGGGGCATCTGGTTTTCGTCCTCGCCAACCTTACGGATTGACCAGCGAGCTGGCATGCTGTCCGTTAGCTGCCGAAGCAACGCAGGAGAGCTGCGCCGACGCATCGAACGGCGAGTTCTGCACCGCCACCAGACCGCCGTTGTGCGGATCAAGCTGCGCTCCGGTGATCGTGCCGGCCAGCCGGTTCGAGGTGTAGAGGTAAATGCCCAGGGCCGGCTCAACCGTGACGCAGGTCGGTCCCGTTCCCACCACCGAGTTGCCCGTTCCAACCACACCCGTCGGGTTGCCGCTGGCCTGGTCGATCGCGTAGCTGCCAACCGTGCTGGCCCCAAAGTTGGCCGTGTACATATACTTCCCACGCGGATCGATCGTGATAGCAACCGGGAACAGCCCCGTGTTGAACGGTCCATTCACCATCGGTGTGAGCGCTCCCGAAGCCCCGACAACATAGCCGTAGAGCTGGTTCGAAGACCGGTCGGTCACGTATACGAAACGCGCTGTCGGGTCCTCGGCAATAGCCGTCGGAATCGATCCCGCGGTGACACCCGTGCCGACAGTCTTGCCGCCAACGGTCGTAATCGTCGTTCCCGGAACCACTGTCAGAGCGCCCGTCGAGGTGTTCTGCGAGAATGCCAGAATCTGCCCCACACCAGTTCCGGTGGAATTGGTATCCGCATCCAGCACGTACACAAAGTGGTTCAGCGCGCTGGCCACAATGCCGATGGGGTTATTGCCCACGTTCTGCGTCTGTGGGGTTCCCAGGCTGCCGTCCGCGTTGATCGGGAAGATCGTCACGCCGCCGGGTCCGGGGCTTGCCGTCGTGTAGCCGTTCTGCAGCGTGAACGTCACGTACAGGAACTTGCCTGACGGGTCGATCGCCGCCGCCGTCGGTCCGTGGCCGGTGATGTTGTAGGTGTGCTGACCGTAGAGCTTGCCGTCCGTGCCGATGGCCATCTCGGCCACCGCATCGTCCTGGTTGCCGCCAATCACATACACGAACTGGCCGTTCCCGGGGTTGCTGCCCGTGCTCACCACAACATTGCTGTCGGGCGAGACGACCAGGCTTACCGGATTGTGCAGGCCCGACGCGAACGGCGATCCCGCAATCTGCACCAGCGAGCCCGACTGGAAGTCCACCGCGAACGCCGAAACGCCGCCGGTCTGCGCGGAGGTGGCATAAACATATGCAACCGTATAGTCGCGGCTGCACGCCGTGACTCCAAGACCGATTGCCATTGACATCATCGTGGCCAATGCTGCACGGCCAATCCTGTTACGCTTCATGCGACTTCCCTTACGTCGAACCGATGATTCGGGTTCGTGTGTGATTGCGGCCATGGGGCCCGCGAAATTGGATAGCCTCGGCCTCGAACGCAAGCTAGTTGACATTCCCGCTCAGTGCCAGGCAACTGCCCAGGCCGCTCGCCGGGAACGTGGAGCCGCGGCTCAACGCCGAAAGCTCGCCCGTTGTCGAATCGATGACCTTGCCAGTAACCGTTCCATCATTGCGGTTGGAGACGTAGATGTACTGGTTGGAGGTGTCCTCCACCGCGCACACCGGCCCCGAACCCACAGGATACGGAGAGCCCGCGATCGCCTGCAGTTGACCCGTTGACGACAGGATGTTGTACGCCGAAATCGAGCTGAACGGCGTTGTCGTGCCACCGCCCTGGTTGATCGTCGACTGGTTCAGCACGTACAGATACTTGCCGCTGTTGTCCACCAGTGAGTACACCGGGTTCGACGTTCCAGTCTCGCCGCGTACAGCGCCGCCGGCCAGCGTCGTCAGATTGCAGTTGCTGCCGATGCTGAACGGGAAAATCGTTCCGGGGGAACCGGAAGCAGTCACAAACACGCTGGAGCCGTTGCCGTTGATCGAGGTCAGGTTATTGCCCGAAACCGGTATGCCGCCCCCGGTCGTGGTCAGCGTCAGCTGTCCATTCGAGCCGAACGAGTACGGGAACACCGTGTTATCGCCCGTATCCAGCGTGAACAGGCATCCGCCGGCCGTCTTGATCATCGTCGGCGCCGGCCCCACGTTGAAGTAGGTCGTCGGCACATGCGTGACGGGGTCGAGAATCGCGCTGTTCGTAATCAGGGTCAGGCGGCCTGTGGAAGCATCCACTGAAAACGCCGTAATCGAGCCCGGCGTTGTTCCTGCACTGTAGTAGTGCGGATCGGGCGAATACTTATCCAACACGTAAAGGAAGCTGCCGGAGCCGTCAAACTGGGCCCACATCGGCGAAACGCCTTGCGTCTGATAGCTCTGCTGGAAGGTCAGAACACCGTCGCCGCCCACGCTGTATAGAGATACGCCGCCGGAGGTTTCCTTGCCGTTGCTCGTCGCCGTCGGCCGGGTTCCGCCCGTGCCCTGGTTGATCACGTAAACGTAACGCCCGCCCGGCTTGATGACGATCGACACGGGGTTCACCCCGTTCGAGCTGAACGGCGATCCGATGACCTGCGTCAGGTTCCCGGTGAAGTCGTCCACCTTGAACCCGGTGATCTGGTTGTACTGGTCGCCGAGTACCCAAAGGTAGCCGATCGTTCCACCGCCACAGGCTGTCATGCCAATACCTAATGCCACAGACGCCAACATGGCCATTGCTATACGGCCCATCCAACTCAACTTCATGCGTTTCCTTTGTGCCTTCCGTCGCCGCTCGATGCCAAGCCGCACGCGCAGGGACCTGTCTCGGGAGAGAGTACCGAAATCCTTTGGTTATTGTAGAAGCTGTCGACGGTTTATGCCACTTTCGATGCACTCCGGCGGACGGCTTTCACAAAATCAAAGGGGCCTATTGTCGCAGTTGGACGTTTTACTTGCGCGAACGTCACCCGAAAAAGCGCCCCACAACCCCGCAATACTTGGCGCTGGTGCGGCCCACCCCTATACTGAGGCTCATACACATGGACAATCTCTCTCCCGAAGCCCCTCTCAGCCAGTTTGATCCCTCCGCCCTGCGGAATTATCAGCTGGACGAGGCCTTCGACGAGATGTTCCTCGGCCCCTCCGCCCTCCACAAGCACTACGAGCCCCTGCTCGAGCTCTTCTCCACCCTCGCTCCCCAGGAGATCCAGCGCCGCAAGCAGGCCGCCGACCTCTCCTTCCTCAACCAGGGCATCACCTTCACCGTCTACGGCCGCGAAGAAGGCACCGAGCGCATCTTCCCCTACGACCTCCTGCCCCGCATCATCACCTCGGCCGAGTGGGCCACCGTCGAGCGCGGCCTCACCCAGCGCATCACCGCCCTCAACCTATTCCTCAAGGACATCTACACCGACGGCCGCATCCTCGCCGACGGCATCGTCCCCCGCGAGCTCGTATACTCCTGCCCGCAGTTCCGCCGCCACATGATCGGCCTCCAGGTTCCGCGCAACGTCTATATAGCGATCTGCGGCACCGACCTCATCCGCCTCGAAAACGGCGACTTCGTCGTCCTCGAAGACAACCTGCGCGTCCCCTCCGGCGTGAGTTACATGCTCACCAACCGCCGCGTGATGAAGCGCATATTCCCACAGCTTTTCCGCAGCTACAACGTCCGCCCCATCGAGCACTACACGCAGGTCCTGCTGGGCACCCTCCGCTCCCTCGCCCCCGAGGGCCGCCCCGAGCCCAACATCGTCCTGCTCTCCCCCGGCGTCTTCAACTCCGCCTACTTCGAGCACGCCTACCTCGCCCGCCAGATGGGCATCGAGCTGGTCGAAGGCCGCGACCTCATGGTGCACGACAACGTCTGCTACATGCGCACCACAAGCGGCCTCAGCCGCGTCGACGTCATCTACCGCCGCGTCGACGACGACTTCATCGACCCGCTCTCCTTCCGCCCCGATTCCTGCCTCGGCGTCGCCGGCCTCTTCAACGCCTACCGCGCCGGCAACGTCACCCTCGCCAACGCCTTCGGCACCGGCGTCGCCGACGACAAGGCCCTCTACGCCTACGTCCCAGACATCATCCGCTACTACCTCTCTGAAGAGCCCATCCTCAAGAACGTGGAAACCTACCTCTGCGCCCGCGATAAAGAGCGCGAGTACGTCCTCGCAAATCTCGAAAAGCTGGTCGTCAAGGCAGTCGGCGAGTCCGGCGGCTACGGCATGTTGATCGGCCCGCACTCCACCGCGGCCGAGCGCACCAAGTTCGCCGAGCGCATCAAGGCCAACCCACGCAACTACATCGCGCAGCCCACCATCACCTTCTCGCGCGCCCCCTGCCTCATCGGCGACGCCCTCGAGCCCCGCCACGTCGACCTCCGCCCCTACGTCCTCTACGGCGACAAGGTCACCATAGTCCCCGGCGGCCTCACCCGCGTCGCGCTCAAACAAGGCTCGCTGGTCGTCAACAGCTCCCAGGGCGGCGGCTCCAAAGACACCTGGGTGCTGAGCGAATGACAGCCGGGTAACCCGTTGCATAATAGCTCTGAGTCGACCGCCTGCGGCGTTAGTTAGCGCTGGCCTTCTCTACCCGGTCCACCACGATCACGTCCACCACATCTTTCTCTGGCTGGAGCTTCAGCCCGAGCTCGCCCTGCAGCGTCTCGTTCAATACGAGCAGGAAATCATCCAGGCCCTTCGGTGGGTCCGTCATGTACTTCGTAAAGTCGAACGTAAAGTCCCACCGTCCCGCCAGCTCGGTCTTATCAACCACCGGCTTCTCCACCGGACCTGCCAGAAAGTCCGCAAGCTCCTGCATCGTTGTCGCCCGCGCGGTCGTCCCCATCGCCGAGTTCTGTCGATAAGGAACCTCATCGCTCTCTGCCCGTTTCAGTTTTGCCCCACCCTTTACTACGACCAGCGCGAACGACCGCAGCTCCTTCTTTTCGCGATGAAACTCCAGCTTGAACCGCTCCGCCAGCAGCGCCTGCATCATGGCCTTCATGGCGTCATCACTCGCCGCGTCGTCCGCCTTGGCCACAATGTCGTACCGCTCCGACGTCAGCAGTGACGGCCCCGAGACCTGCGCCCTTTGCACACCATACGCCCACTTGATGCATGTTTCGATCGTCACATCGCGCATTCTTACAGTGCCGGGCACCAGCTTCGTCTCGCCATCGCTTTCAAACTTCACCCTCTCCGCACTCGGCCTGATCGAAGCCACCGCGAAGGACGCCTGCGCCTCCGCCGCGAGGCCGTTCAATAACATCGCCAGCAGAATCAGGATCTTCATCGCGTCTCTCCTTGTGGTCGATTCCTCCTCTGATACGCTTCCTCCCACGCACTGGTTCCTTGATGGGTCGCCAAATGGCTCGAACCGTCGGCGGCTGGCCCACTCATCAGCCTATGATTTTAGGAGCGCCGGGTGCGGGTGCCCCGTTCATGGACGTTGTATGTCCATGAGGGGGTTTACGGAGTGGTAAGAGTGCCGGAGGATGAGCACCCGCGATCCCGCTCATGCCGCAAAGGACGCGGTATGAACGGGGCACCCCTGTGTTAGTGGTTCATAACTGGGCGACCCGCCCGCAACTACATCGCGCAGCCCACCATCACCTTCTCGCGCGCGCCCTGCCTCATCGGGGACACCCTCGAACCCCGCCACGTCGACCTCCGCCCCTACGTCCTCTACGGCGACAAGGTCACCATAGTCCCCGGCGGCCTCACCCGCGTCGCGCTCAAACATGGCTCGCTGTCGTCAACAGCTCCCAGGGCGGCGGCTCCAAAGACACTTGGGTATTGAGCGAGTGGGACACTTCCGTTTCGCTCATTTCAAAATGAGGAAGTTGTATTCGCCGGAAGGCTGAATACTCAGAGGTATCAACAGGAAGCCGACGAGCTTCTGCTCCCCACCGCCCGGTATGTAGTCAAACCAGACGAAAGTTGAGGCTGGCGAACAAGCGATCTCCACATCGCACCCTGGACGGTAGACTGAACGCAATGGAAAAGCCCAATCTGGATCTGTTACGTTCGATCGCGGTGTTGCTCGTCGTAGCAGATCATGTTTTGGTCTACAAGGGCATCAAAGCTTACGGTATAGGGCTCTTTGGAGTCTATTTATTCTTCGTCCACACCTGCCTTGTTTTGATGTGGTCCCTCGAACGCAATCCTCACACGCTCAACTTTTACCTTAGGCGCGTATTCCGCATCTACCCGTTCGCGATCATCATCGTACTTGCTACATTCCTTCTCGGCTTCCCGCCCGATCATGGAAGTGAGATACATTACATCCCCTTGGTCCGGGGAAGCCTGAAAGGCCTGATCGCAAACCTCGCCCTCATGCAAAACCTCCATGGCGGCCGCTCAATCGCTGGCGTAACTTGGAGTCTCCCGATCGAGCTTGATATGTACGTATTCCTTCCAGTGCTCTTCGCGTTTACGGCTAGAGAGAATGCGCTTTGGCCGCTGCTATTGATGTGGGCTCTGATCATAGCTTTTCTTCAGCGCATGTTCCCGGTCAGCGACGGGAACACTTTCCCAGTCCTCATTCCTGATTTTCTGCCTGGCGTCATCGCATATGTGGGCTTCAGAATCCGCAGGCCATTCGTATCCGCTAGCCTTCTTACTCCGCTACTAGCGTTACTTTGTCTCTTGGTCGTGCTTTTACCCGCGTATCGGATCGATTGGTGGACCTCGCTTGCCTTGGGACTTACTCTGCCGTTTTTTAAACAAGTCCGTAGCGGACTCGTAAAAGAAGTCAGCAAGAACATAGCGAAATATTCCTACGGAATTTATCTCACTCATCCGCTGGGCATCTTTTTCGGCATACACCTCCTGGCTGGTCACTCTGTCTTCGTACAGATTCCCGTCGTCCTTGCCACGACGGGGCTTATGTCCTGGCTCGGATACCATCTGATCGAACACCGATTTATCGAAATCGGTAAACGGCTTGCGGAACGCATTGAAAACAAACGGGGCGTGGACGATTTGAATGCCGCAATAAAACAATCGTGGTACTTCACATCGAGAGCTCGTCCGGAGGGTGCCGGCTCATATCCGGGGCCTGACGGAGCGCCGCGTTCATGACGCGCCCCTGGGGCATGAGCGCGACCTTGGGCCGGTGGCCCACTCATAACCCATCACTCAAGCCGGGGTGGCCCGACTACACCCGCGACACAAGGGGTGCCCCGTTCATGACGCGCTCTTTGCGGCATGAGCGGGATCACGGGTGCTGATTCCCGCCACGACTGTTTCGGCAACATCTCATGGACGCGCCGTAGGCATCCCTCAATTCACGGTAAACGTCAGTATGTTGCTGCTTCCGCTCGCGGTCACAACCCAGGTATTGTGCGCTCCAAGCGCCACGCTCGGCGAAATGTTGTAAGTCGCAGTGATCTGCGTCGGACTCACCACAACGATGTTGGTCTGCGTGAGCCCGCCACCCTGCAACCTCACCTGCGACGCCGAGGTGAAATTTGTCCCCGTGAGCGTCACATTGACGGACGTACCACGCGCGCCGCCCGACGGGCTCACCGAGGTCAGTGTGGGCAGATTACTCGCCCCATTTACGGTGAACACCACTGAATTGCTCGTTCCTCCGCTGGTCCCAACCGACACGTTGCTACCGCCTGTGGTGGCATTTGCGGCAATGCTGAACGTCGCCGTAGCTTGTGTGCTGCTCACCACCACCACGTTCGACACCGAAATCCCGCTTCCGCTGTTAACCGTCAGCGGACTCACGAATCCAGTTCCCGTAAGCGTCACGTTCACTGCCGCGCCTTGCACCCCACTATTTGGCGTGATGGAGGTCAACGACGGAACGCTCGCCGTAACACCGAAGGAAACGCTGCCGCTCGTACCCCCGGCAGTTGTCACCGAAACGCTGCGTTGTCCAACGCTGGCACTTGCCGCAATACTCAAGGTAGCGGTGGCCTGTGTGCTGCTCACCACCACCACGTTCGAGGCCGAAATGCCGCTGCCGCCGTTGACCGTCAGCGGACTCACGAACCCAGTTCCCATAAGCGTCACGTTCACTGCTGCACCCTGCGCCCCGCTATTGGGTGCAATCGAGGTCAAGGTGGGCGTGCTCACCGCCGCCGTAACGCTGAAGGAAACATTGCCGCTTGTACCCCCCGCTGTCGTTACCGAGATGCTGTGTTGTCCGACGCTGGCATTTGCAGCAATATTCAGCGTGGCCGTAATCTGGCTAGCGCTCGCAACGGTCACATTGCTCACCGTAATCCCGGTACCGGCGGCCGCAACGGTCGCTCCGGCGGTGAAGTTCGTGCCCGTCAGGGTCACATTCACCGCTGTGCCCTGCACGCCGCTATTCGGCGTAACCGAGCTCAACGTGGGCGCGCTTCCTGCGGTCGCGACGGTAAAAGTCTGCGCGACACTGCTGCCGCCGCTGTTCACAACCCACGTGTTGTACGCTCCAGGCGCCGCGCTAGAGGAGATGTTATACGTCGCGGTGATTTGCGTCGGACTCACGACAACGACGTTGCTCACCGTTAGTCCGGTTCCCTGCAGCCTGACCTGCGTTGCCGGAACAAAATTCGTCCCCGTGAGCGTCACGTTCACCGACGTTCCAGGCGCCCCACTCGAAGGTGCAACCGAGGTCACCGTGGGTCGACCGCCTGCCGCCGCGTTCACTGTGAAGATCGTCGTTCCGCTGGTTCCCGCAGTCGTGGTGACCGAAACGTTGCGTGCGCCCGTGGCGGCACTTGCGGCAATAGTCAGCGTGGCCGTCGCCTGAGTACTGCTAACAACCACCACGTTCGAGACCGAAATACCGGTTCCGCTGTTAACGGTCAGCGGAGACACGAATCCAGTCCCCGTTAGCGTCACGTTCACTGCCGCGCCCTGCACCCCGCTGTTCGGCGAAATGGAAGTCAACGTGGGTGTGCTTGTTGCGGCCGTAACACTGAAGAGAACATTGCCGCTTGTGCCCGCTGCCGTTGTCACTGAAACGTTGTGATTGCCTGTAGCGGCATTTCCAGCAATATCAAGCGACGCCGTGATCTTGGTGCTACTGACGACCGTCACATTGCTCGCCGTTATCCCACTGCCGCTGACTCCCACGGTCGCCCCGGCCGTGAAATTAGTTCCCGTAAGCGTCACGGGAACCGACGATCCCTGATACCCGGTCGAAGGGCTGATGGAGCTCAGCGTGACACCCGAACCGAACGCTCCGGGCTGGAACAAATCCGACAAGTCGGTCGCGCTGCAAGCCGCTCCAATGCACGGCCCGACACCGAAGATCTCCTCGGTCGTCAAAATGTCCGAAGAATGCGTGTAAAGCACGCTGTTGCTGTAAGCATTCCCTCGCGCCAGAGGCGAGATGATAATTTCAGGAATGGTATAGGCAGCCGTGTCGCCGCCTTCAGTTTCGTCAAACCAGATGATGATCACACCGTTGTTCTGGTAGGCCTGAGACGCCTGGATCTGCGGAACAATAATCGACAAAAAGTTATCGCCCTGCGCGATCGCCGCCTGATCGCCCGTGTAGTGCGTTCCCTTATAAGTGAATCCGCTCGGCAGACCATTGTGCGCGATGTTGTACAGATTCGGCGTAATCCAGTTGTAGCGCGCTACAGTGTTGTTGGCCAGGTCTGTCTGCAGTTGCTGCAGCGGCGCGTAATTATGCGCGAAAGCGTTGCTTGGAGTGGAATTGTTGCCGCCATTGGTGGTGGTGAAATAGACCTGCGGAACGTGGTTGACATCGTAGTTGTACTGATTGCTGCCGTTATACGCGTTCGTCCCGCTGCCCAGTGTTCCCGAAAAGCTTTGCAGCGGCACCGTCCACTGGTTGCTCGGTAGCACGGTGTTGTTGGTCAGGTTGAGATCGATGTCCTCCGCGTAGGCCTTCCAGGCAATCCCCGCAGTCTGGAGGTAGTTGCTCAGGTTTGCAGAAGTGCTCTGCGCAGTGCCGCCCGAGCCAAACGGATCGTTGTCGTTGAACACCCCGAAGTTCGACCCGCCCTGCGACCATATGTAATTCGGCGCCGACGGATGAACACCCGAAGCTGCATTCTGGTAGTTGTTCGCGAACGAAGTCTGCACAGCGTTGGCGTTGCCCGGAGTCATAAGGCTATTGATGAACGGCGCAGCGACATTCCCCTTGATCTGCTGTGGACTCGACAGCGGATTCGGCTGAACCAGGTTGTGATTTTCCATCGAAATCACGAAGACCGTCTGAACCTGCTGAGCCCGGACGACCGGTGCTGAAATGCAAGCGACAAAACCGCCGAGCGCGACGACAGCTGCGCGTTGAACCAGACTGAGATGCATGGGATTGTGCTCCTCCGCACGGTGAGCATCCGTACGGCTCGCCCGCGGAGGACGATCTCGTGAAACGCTGCTGTTGGCCCAAACCCGCACCAAACCGAACCGGTGCTCGCGGCGCCTGATTTCGCTGATTTCGACGACGACACATCATACAAGATGAACGCTTCGTCAGATTGCCTGCTGATTCTCCACAGTACTTTCACAATACTTATTTATCGATTCACGATAAATAAGTATTGACATTCGATACCAGAGGTTTTACGTTGACCCTGTCATGAAAAAAGGCTCAACGATATTCCTTCAAATAGTCATCGTCCTCGTCGGCCTCGGCGCTCTTGCTCTTTTGCTCTGGGAGCCGCACGTCGAGGGCAGAAACGCCCACGCCACCACTTTTCAGATTTACTTCAACGATCCATTCCTCGCGTACGCGTACACCGGGTCGATTGCGTTTTTCATCGCGCTCTTCCAGGCATTCAAGCTGCTCGGGAATGTAAGACGAGGCGAGGTCTTTTCGCAGAGTTCAGTGAAAGCCCTGCGGACGGTCAAGTTCTGCGCCATGACGCTGATCGCCTTTCTCCTTGGAGCGGACGCCTACTTCTGGATCTTCCAGCGCGGCAAGGACGACATTGCCGGCGGCGTCATGCTGAGTCTCATTCTCATTTTCATCTGCGCTGTCGTCGCCACGGCCGCGGCGGTGTTTGAAAGAACGTTGCAGAGCGCCGTTGAGCTGAAGTCCGAGAACGACCTAACCGTATAACCGGAGCAGCATGCCAATCATCATCAATATCGACGTAATGCTGGCCCGCCGCAAGATGAGCGTCACCGAGCTCGCCGAGCAGGTCGGCATCACCCTGGCCAATATCTCCGTCTTGAAAAACGGCAAGGTCAAAGCGGTTCGCCTATCGACGCTCGAAGCCATCTGCAGGGCCCTCAAATGCCAGCCCGGAGACATTCTGGAATACCAGGAATGAGTCTGGTGCGTGGCCATATCCGATCGCAATCTAGAAACGGTGCGCCACGCCACGCTTCCGAGACGTCGGTGGCTTTGCCAACATAACCCAAAATTCGTCATCCTGAGCAAGCGCAGCGTAGCCGAAGGAACTGCCATTCCGTCCGCATCGCCTCAACCCCTCGACCCGCTCAACCACCTGCTCCAGAAAGCATGACCGTTCGAGACCATTCGTTTCGTCTACTGATGAAACTATTCAAGTCTCGCAATCAATCCGTCAATTGAGACGGACGCTTCAAACTCATCAAGCTTTAAGACAGCTCTGCGTATCGCACGATAATCATCTGGAGGCACGACGATCTCATTGGCACCGTTATCTTGCACATCGTCCTCAAAGAAACTCGCGATAGGTGCTGATTTTGTTGCAAGTAGATCCACATAACATCCGTAATCAAGTTTATAAGCGTCGTACCTAACTCCGGCTTCTTCCTGCCCAGAAAGCCCTTTTTTGATGATGTGCAAGAGTCTTGCGTCGAAAAGCGCATCGATCAAGGGATGACGAGAGTTTGCGGTGAGCAGAAATGCTCTGGCTTTACGAAGTGCGATGACCTCATCTATCACCCAATGCAAGAGCTTATAAGCATCCAGATTAGACCGAATAGCCGCTTCCTTATCGCGCTGATACCACGTTCGAGCAGCCACGCGAATCGTAGGAATGGATATCTTGTCGTTCATTCCCCGCTGCGAAGCAACCGATAAAATGTTGAAAGCATCCCGCGGTACTCCCTCCGCGGACCGCACGAAATCTTCGAACGCGTTTAGTTGCGTAAATGCCGCGCCAATCAAAGCTTGGGAGGAGAGAAATTCTGGCTTATCCGTTACTTCTTCCGAACGATAATGGCTGTAGATCAACTCTCGAAAGAACTCTACTGCTCGCTCGCTATTATTGTCGAAGACCATATAGTCATCAAGATCTACATCGGCGGAAGCGTCCGCTCCCACTTCAATGCCTAGATAGTCACTGCCATTGCCAAGCCGAAAATTAGACCGTTGTTCGATCGCGGCGATTTTGACCGTAATCCCAAGTACGGGGAAAAAGGCTCGACGGATTAGGTCGGCAAGATAAGGTTGCAAATCGAGAGGAACTGTACTCCATTCGTCGAGGACTATCAGAACTCGAGCAGGTGCAACTGCTTGAATAACGTGATTAAGAGCCGTGCTCACACTCCCGAAATGAACGCGACAGCGAGCAACTCCCTTGTGAGCAAGAATTGACTCATGTTGATCATTCTGTGTCGATGTCCGTGTGGAGGACACACCCAGAGTCGGCTTTGACGCGAGCGCTAGCGTTACTCCTGATGAGTTATCACTCTTTCTTTCTATGGAAGATTTAGTTTCATGGGTCGTTTCGCCGACCACCTCGACAACTGTGGAAGCATCCGCAAGTCCATCCAATGCGGGCCCAATCCGCGATAGGTCGAGATCGCCATCCAATGACGCGCGCAGCAGAGCCTCATGAAGCGAACCTAAAACATCAAGGAGCAAACGAGTCGCCCTTTGTGGCAGCGGAAGATCCGGATCTCCATAAACACCGCCAGATGATCCGATGTATCGCAGGTCGATGTAGACGGCCACATTACCAGCGTTCTTGTTCTTTTCGGCTGCATAGAGAAGTGCATGTGTTTTGCCCGTCCCGCGTCTCCCAAACACGATCTGATGATCGTTAGTCGATAAAACCGCGAATAAAGGTCCAACATCCACAAAGGTGCGGACCAATGTCGCTCGGTCCACGGATTCAGCCCGACGAGAAATGCCGACAAATGCAAGGTTTATCTGTGTGTTGATTCCATGTGGCATGGGGTTCATTCTAGACCTTGACTCTGAAGAGTGGTTGCCTCGGGGTGGCCCATTCATGCCGCGCGCTTTGCGGCTTGAGTGGGAACCTCAGCCGCCCGGCGGGTGGCCCGATCATGACCAGCCCTGAAGCCCGGGGTGGCCATTCATGCCGCGCACTTTGCGGCTTGAGTGGGGAAACTCAGGCGGGTGGCCCGATCATACCCCGAACATAACGGGTGCGGGTGCCCCGTTCATGACGCGCTCTTTGCGGCATGAGCGGGATCATGGGTGCTCGTCCGCACCACCCTTAACACTCCGACAACCCGCTCGACATTCTTACCTCCCAAGCAGCAGGCATGTCTCACGCTCGTCTTCCAGAAACCTTTGCATCTCCAGGATTTTTGAACGCAACACTCGCTCTACTTCCTGCGTCGAGCAGTTACCTAATCGTATCCAGACGACCTTCGGTGGGGCGCCCACTAGAACACTGCGGTCGAAGAAATCCGAGTCCTTCGACACAATCGTGAATCCGTGAACCCTCGCGTACTCCCAAACGGTGTCATCACTCGCGCCACCGAGTCGTAAAGTCAAAATTTGTTCGGATTCTGGATAGAGATCGGCCAAAGACGCCACGAGCCGTGACGAAAGATTCTCATCCAGCAGCAGCTTCACGCCGCCACGGTGTCTATCTTCCGCTCGCGGTCCGCTGCGAACGCAAGGCAAGCGAGTATGTCGCCTTCGGTCAACTGCGGGAAATCAGCCAATATCTCCGCATGCGTCATCCCCGACGCGAGGTACTCCAGCACATCACCCACGGTAATCCTCGTGCCGCGAATACAGGGCTTACCCCTGCGCGTGCCCGGATCCACCGTGATGATCTGCGAGTAGTCCATATCAGCAAAGTAAGCCAAACGAAATACGCTGTAAAGGTCCTTTCGCTTAGGCGCTCCTCTCACAACACAACGACTGTACGCGCCAGCCTCGTTGAACGCTGAAAGCGCGACATATACCAGTCTGGGGCGAAGCCCAGGGACAGAAGCCGCGCGCAGCGCTTCCGCTCTGCTGAAGGCCCGTGTGAAGGCGGAGCCCGAAACGACTGAATTGCCTTCTTTCTAGCCGCCGCAGACGCCGGAGCGAGCGGCCCTAACCTCAAAGCCACCAGCCACTTACAAAATTGTTTCTCAAAAACACCAGATAAATCGCGTGTCAAGCCTCAAACGGCGTAAATCCTTCATTCAAAGAGGAATATACCTGCACCTTTATACCTTCCAACTCGATACAATTAAGTAGAGAGTTCAAAAAGGCTGCACCGGCAAACCGCCGCTGCGGCCTTTTCCATTTCCGGTGGGAAGGCAAACATCATGAGCAACACAGAATTGGCCGTAGTAGAAGCAATCGAAATCGACCCACCCGAGTCGAAGGAAATCGAGCCGCGCAAACCCTTCCTCTGCCGCCACATCTTCGCCGACGGCCACCAGTGCGGCGCGCGCGCGCTCCGCAGCCAGAACTTCTGCTACTACCACTACGCCCACCGCACGCCTGTGCTCGTGGGCCAGCGCCGCCGCCAGCCCCGGTCCGGCTTCGACCTCACCCGCCTCGACGGCCTCGACAACCACACCTCCATCCAGCTCTCGCTCACCGAAGTCCTCGGCCGCATCGCCAACAACACCATCGATCCCCGCCGCGCCTGGCTGCTGCTTTACGGCCTCCAGATCGCCGGCCGCAACCTCGCCCACTCCCGTCCCGCCCCCGAAGCCCCCATTCCCGACACCATCGTCGAAGACGCCGACCACGGCCAGCTCGCCGAGCTCGAAGAAGGCCGAACTGCACCCCCAAGCCTCCTCGACCGCATGTGCGCCCTTCTCCGCGAAGACCCCAACGCAGACCTCAGCAGACTTGAAGACCAGACCTAACCCGTGCAGATCTGGTCTTTAGGACCAAAAGATAGGGGGTCCCCCCGGTAGGCTAAAATGAAGCTTCATCGTCCCCAATCTCGGCAATCAGGAAAGGCCTTCCATTGCTCTCTCGCGTTGCCGACTCGCTGTACTGGATGTCCCGCTATCTCGAGCGCGCGGAGCACACTACGCGCCTGCTCGACGTGAACCTGAACCTGATGCTCGATGAGAGCTCGACAAGCTCCGAGCGGCGGTGGCAGCGCGTGCTGCAGGCGCTGGGGCGGCCCAAGCGCGCGAAGTGGAACGATAACCCCTTCGACCTGACCCGCAGCCTTACGTTCGACACCACCGTGAAGGCGTCGGTGCTCTCGTGCATCATCGCCGCGCGGGAGAACTCGCGGCATGTGCGCGAGCAGATCTCGACCGAGCAGTGGCACCGGCTGAACTCGCTGTATCTGCAGGTGACGCGGCCCGAGCTGCAGACCTCCATGCACGCCGAGGCGCTGCTCGAAAGGGACGAGGCGCCTTCGGCCTTCCTGCAGCAGATCATGGAAGCCGTGCACCAGTTCCAGGGCGTCACCGACTCCACGATGAGCCACGGCGAGGGCTGGCAGTTTATCCAGGTGGGGCGGTCGCTGGAGCGCGCTTCCGCCACTGCCCTGCTGCTGGAGGCGTACCACGAAGACCTGTGGGCCGAGCCCGGTGGCGTCGACTCGAACGAGTACCTGGAGTGGATGGGGCTGCTGCGGTCGGCGACCGCGTTTGAGGCGTACTGCAAGGTGTACACGGCCGACCTGACGCCGGAGCGCATCCTCGAGTTCCTGCTGCTGGACGCGGAGTTTCCGCACTCGCTGCGGTTCTCGATTGATGCGATGCAGCAGGCGCTCTCGGCGATCGATCGCGTGAGCGGCGGCAGCGTTCGGTCGGAGTCGCTGACGCGGCTGGCGGGGCGGGTGTACGCGTCGCTCGCGTATACGTCGGTGGACGAGATCCTTGACCAGGGCGTTATACCGTTTCTGCATCGTATACAGAACCAGTGCTCGGAGATTCACAACACGATCTACCAGCTGTACATCGATTACTCCATCCAGTCGGCGCTCACGGGAAGCTCGCATTGATGACGCCGGCTGCGGAGATGTTGGTTTGCGCCTGACACACGCTCCAGTTTCGACTTCCGCTGCACCAGAGGCTCAGACGCAGGTGGGCGCCGCTCCACAGCGGACCGTCACGCCGCAACGCGACATGCTGATCGACGTGGTTCGGGGCCTCGCCATCACGCTGGTGGCGCTGGGGCATACCAATCTCGGTATCACGTTCCGCGGCTGGTGGGGTGCGAGCACCATGGGCGACCGCATCTCTTTCGCCATCTACTCGTTCCACATGCCCGCGTTCTTTTTTGTCAGCGGAGTGTTCCTGAGGCCTAGCGTGGAGAAGCGCGGCGAAAAGCTGTTCGTCCTCGAGAAACTGCGCACCATGATCTACCCTTACCTGCTGTGGGCGTTTATCTTCACGGGCGCAACCATTCCCTTCGCGCGGTTCATGCGGCAGACGACTCCCGGCTGGAAGCTGTTCCTGTACAACCTCGTCACCGCGGACTACTCGTGGTTCCTGCCGACGATCTTCTTTGTCGTCGTGCTGGGGATGCTGACGCGGCGAATGCCGATGTGGCTGCTGTTCGCGGTGGCGGTGGTGGTCAGCCTCTACTTTCCGTATACGGAGATCGGTTTTCTGGAGCGCGGCGTGAGGAACCTTCCGTTCCTGGTGGCAGGCATGTGGGCAGGAGCGTCGGTCAAGAGGATGCAACGCATCCCAGTGGCAGTCGCCGCGGTGCTTGCCGTGGTTTGCTGCGTCGCGATCCTGACGTTTACCGCGAAGCCGTATAACGTGATCGGGGTGCGGGCTGTGCCGCTGGGGCTGCTGGGGACATTCATGCTGATGCTGATTGCCCGCTGCATGGGCCGCGGCGCATCAGCGCGGGCTTTCGCATGGATCGGTGCAGCGTCGCTCGGCATCTTCCTGATGTCGTCGTTCCCGCAGGGAGCCGGGCGCGAGTTCCTAGTGCGCGTCTTCCACACCACATCGCCGTGGCCGCAGTTGTTTTTTCCTACCCTGCTGGCGGTCGTTATCCCCGCATGGCTTTATCATCATCGCAAGCGCCTGCATATTGAGTGGATGTTCGCCTGGCCGCAGGGTGGCTCTCCTGCACCTGCAAAGCCGGTCGAGTAGCCTTTTCTTCCGTCGTTTCCCGGAGGCGGCGCAGGCATTTTCGTTTCACGGTAAGGAGATTCGCTCTAGGTGTATTCAGAGGCTCACACATCCAACGGAAGTCGCGAGGTGCCCATGCATTACTCCATTCGCCATCTCACCAAGTTCCTCTACAAGAGCCCCGTCAGCGAAAGCATCATGGAACTGCGCATGCACCCGCGCTCCGACCTGAGCCAGCGCTGCCTGACGTTCCACCTTTCGGTCAGCCCGCGCTGCCGGATCTTCAACTTCCGTGACCACCTTGGCAATCACGTTCACCATTTCGACATTCCGGTGCAGCACGAGCAGCTGGTGATCGTCGCTGAGTCCCTGGTCGAGATGCAGCCGGCGCTCGATGTGCCTGGGGCGCTGGGGCCGGGGTCGTGGGAGGAGCTCGACCGGCTGGTGCATGGCGCGGACTTTTGGGAGATGCTGCTGCCGAGCGAGTTTGCCACGCCTACGCCGGCGCTAGAGGCGCTGGGGGACAAGCTCGACCTGCGGCGGCGGGATGATCCGCTGAGCGTGCTGCACAAGCTCAACAAGGATTTGTACGAGTACTTCGACTACAAGCCGAAGTCGACCAAGGCCGACTCACCGATCGATCTTGCGCTGTCGACTAAGGCCGGGGTGTGCCAGGACTTTGCGCATGTGATGATCACGCTGGTGCGGACGCGCCTGAAGATTCCATGCCGGTATGTCAGCGGGTACCTTTATCACGCGTCGAGCGCCAAGGACCGCTCTGAGAGTGCGGCCACGCATGCGTGGGTGGAGGCTTACCTGCCCGAGCTGGGGTGGATGGGGTTTGATCCAACGAACTGGCTGGTGGCGACTGATCGCCACATCCGCACGGCGATTGGGCGGGACTACTCGGATGTTCCGCCGACCCATGGGATTTTTCGCGGCCGCACGAAGAGTGAGTTGACGGTTGCGGTCCGCGTCACGCCGAGCGAAGGGCCGCTGCTGCTCGACGAGGATCTGCCCGTGCCCGAGGACTGGTCGATCCTGGTGGAGAAGGCCCAGGCGGTGCCGTCGCCGCCGCCAGTCCAGCGGCGCTCGCAGCATCAGGCCCAGCAGCAGTAGTGCGCCATGCGCTCGGCGGCTATCCGGCAGACGTCTAGCCAAAATAAATCGGGGAGCCGAAGCTCCCCGATTTATTTTGGTTGACCCGCTCTTTTAGAAGATGAACTTAGCCCAAAGGCGGAAGCTCTGATTTGTACCTTCACGCTTGCTTGAGCGGTCCAGATACGACGTACCCTTACCGATGTTGAGAACGTTGTTATCAAGGGTACTTACATTGTTGTGATTCCCTACATTTTGTCCTTCAACGCGAAGCACAAATTGTCCGGACTCCAAGTGAGTGAAGCGCGCTGGGATGTCCTTCTCGAGTGCAGCGTTCCAGAATTGCTGACCTGGATTTTCGAAGCTGTTCCGTCCGATCGCCTGTCCCGTGAACTGTGCTCCCCGGGGGACGAGGAAATGAACCGCACCGACGCTTACAGGATTTCTCACCCTGGGGCTTTTGCCCGCGCTCTGGTTGTAGGCAGCCAAGTCATAATAGGTGCCTGCAGTGCCGCCGATAAATGCTCCGTCAATGCCGGCTGTAGTAATTGGCGCATTGGGATTGCCGATCAGCGGACGGTCATTAGCCGAGCTACCATCACCATTCGTATCCCGGCCACTCAGATTGAATGAGCTGTACGGTCCCGAAGAAAACTGGGTTGTACCGGAAATGATGAAATGGCGAGTAAAGGCGCTAAGCAACCCGTCGGCGACGGAGTTGTTGGAATGGAACCCTGTTGGAGAGTAAACATACTCGAAAGATGCAACGTGCTGCCGATCGAATGCAGAGTGGCCATAATCCTGACCGAGAGCATTACCCGCAAGATTGGACGAGTAAGAGGTCGGAGAAGCAAAGGTCGCGAACACTTCGGATGCATCGTCCAGATCCTTACCGAATGCATACGACGCTCGGAACAGCAGACTCTTGTAGCTCCGCGTAACTTCAACTTGGCCGCTGTCGTAGTGTGAGTCGCCTCTGTTGTCCCGGATGTTGATGGCGTTTCTCGTAGGATTCAAGCGGGTCTGCCCGAAGCCTCCGAAGTAATTCAACTGACGATTGGAGAAGAGCTTTTCTCCGCGTGCCCCAACGTAGTTCATGGTTAGTTTGATTTGCGCGGGAAGCTGCCGCTCAAACCCAAAGTTATATTGGTATGTGATGGGATTAACCAGGTTGCTGGTAATGCTCAAAACGGATGAATTCAAGGGGTCCAGAACAGGCGTCATCAGAGCAAACAGGCCGGTCGCGTTGGTGAGACCGCCGTCGACAGTAGACTGGGCGAGACTGGTGGGGGCGTTCGGCGAGGATTGCGCAGAGTTGATGAGGATGTTGGTGAAGTCGGTGTCATAGAACACACCGATGCCGCCATGAAACACCGTTTTCCCGTCTGCAAATATTCCCGCATGAGGATTGAAAGCGAATCCGAACCTCGGCCCGAAATTATTCTTGTCCGCCTTGACCGGTATAACCGTGTTGATCGGGGCGAAGGGATTGTTCGGGTTCACTGACGGATACTGAAGTACGTTATCCGGAACCGTCATGTAGTCGTAACGCAGCCCAAGATTGATCGTCAGGTCGGCAGTCAGCTTGATGTCGTCCTGAATGAAGCTGCCAATCTTCCAGAGATGTGGATCGACGCGCGTGGGCCCGAACGTCTTCTGCGCGAAGCCGGATGTTCCCAGGCGATTATCAAGGAAGTTATCAACGCTTGAGAGGCCTGTGGTTGGAGTAGGCCCGCCAGCGTTGAAGTTCAAGCCGCCGAGAGCATTCTGCGCCACAAGATCGATCTCAAGATCACGGCCCAAATCGATGCCTGTGCGAATCGAGTGCCGGCCCTTTACCCAACCCACCGTGTCCTGGAACTGATAGAGCTCCTGCTGGCGGCCTTGGGGAATGTTCTGAGAAATGCCTAGTGCCGGAATGTTGTTATCGAGAAAATTAACATTGAAGATTTTTGCTTGCGGGTTCGCTTTGGCTTCGGGCGTCAGGTCAAAAAGATCCGCAAGCCGAACCTCCGAAAGACGGAACTCGTTAAGCAAGTGAGGTGTAAATACATGGGTCCATGTGCCTTGCGCCAACTCGGCAGGACCACCGACCTGACCATCGAAGCCAGGCAGACCTGAGGAATTCAATCCCAAATCCGGAGTGAAGTTCGAGCGATCGTGTAGATAGCGGAACGTAAAGGTATCGGTCGGACGAGGGATGAAATCGATACGATAGGTCCACTGGGTGTCGGGTTGCTGCTGCGCGACGGGCGGGCGCTGGAAATTTGCTGTCGTAATGACGCAGCCTGCAGTGCATCCCGGACGCGGGCTGATCGGAATATCTTCCACAGAACCCTGACCGGCGCTCAGGTTAGTGTACTGCTTCAAATACGACCCGTTGTTCAGAAGCCCCTGCAAGAGTGCAACCTGGGGCCCGCCAATTGCGGTGAGTTGGGCGTAGCCAGCCGCATCCGGAAGTTCGATGAAGCCCGAAGTAGACTTGCCATAGAAGCGGGAGAATTGTGTGCCGCCGAATGCGAATAGTTTTTCTTTCCAGATTGGCCCACCTGCGGTGAATCCAAACTGATGCTGATCGAACCGCGCCTTGGGATTTCCTTGGGTTAGGTCGTAGGGCTTGCCCTTTCTGGTTTGACCGTCAAGCGCATTCAGTCCCGAGCCGGAATAAAGCTCGAACACCGTTCCATGAAAGTGGTTGGTTCCACCCTTGGTGATCAGATTGACAACCGCACCGCCTGACCGGCCAAATTCAGCCGACGCGGAGTTCAAGATGACTGCGGTGGACTGATACATGTCCGGGACTTGGGGGTCAAAAGATTGCCCACCGATTCCGACATCGTTGATGTCCTGACCGTCGAGCATGAAGTTATTGCTGCGCGGACGTGCCCCGTTTACCACTAATTGTTCAAAGTTTCCGCCAATGCCTGCTAACCCTAACGCCGGGTTGACCAACTGAACACCCGGAAGCGTTGCAACGAGTTCGAAGGGGTTGAGCGAGAAAATAGGCACTTTCGCGAGCTCAAGAGCATCAATTGTCCCAGAGAGTGTGCCCCCTTCCGTATTGATGGCGTTCGTGTTGGCTTCGACCGTGATATTTACATCAACATTTCCGATGCTGAGTTTCGGATCATAAGTTGTGACAATAGAGGGGGTGACCGCCAAGTCTTTTACATCCACAGCACTGAATCCAGATAGTGCCGCATGTATGCTGTAAAGCCCCGGATTGATGGCCTCTACGCGGTAAGATCCCTGACTGTTCGACGTCGCCGTGCGGGTCTCTCCCGTTTCCTGGCTGGTCACCGTAACAGTCGCATTTGGGACGGCCGCCCCAGTTTGATCGCGTACTGTGCCAGCGAGGATACCTTTACTGGTCTGCGCCGAGACCACGCCGATCCCGAACAGCGCTATGGAGAGTAAGAGAACTAAATTCTTGATGCTTTTCACTGGGGTTTCCTCATGAACGATTTGCGAAATCGAAGTGCTAGGGCGAATGCGCCACGCAACCAACTACGCTTGCGACAACTCAAGCGAACTCAGAAGATTCGACATCTTAAGAGCAAATCGGATGCCGTTTGCAACCCCCAAATAATCAATGAGTTAGCCGGATTGCGCATCCTATTTTCTGTAGTCCCCGGAAGGCTTATATGTAAATTTGTAGATTCCACGCGGCGCTCGTGAACGCAATTGCGAGTCGCTCAGTGCAGCAGAACCTATCTGCAAATCTCATTTTCCGGGGCCGAGCCGAGCTGGGAGCTCGGCATCCACACCGGCGATTCTCGGGATCGTCATCGATTCGAGAGAATGGGTGGCGCCGTGTCAAAGCAGCCAGAGCTCGAAGACTTGTTGTTCTGGCTGATTGCGGCCGGGCGGGCGTGGGCCGCGGCAAGACCCTGACTTTCTTCGGCAGACTGGCGAACCGGCTGTTTCCCTGCCAGCCGATTACAGAAGGCTTACCGGATTCTCGAATGGCAAGCCCTACAGTCTGTGAAATTTCATATATCAGTGGTTTCGGCGATCTGGAGGGATTGCTGCTTTGCCCCAAATGGCCCTATTTTCCCGGCCCAAGGGTTTGGAATCATAATTGCTCCCTGTTCAGTATTCACCGCATTTTGAACACCCGCCTCTAGGCAGCAGTTCACCCTGTCGCTCTTTGGTGTTGATTCTCAAAATGGTTTCACTGATTCCGAGGAGATTCTTCTAATGGCACGAAATTGGATCGCACGGCTTAGCTTTTTGTTCCTGCTTTTTGCAACTGCATCTTTTGCGCATGCGCAAGACAACGCCGCTATGACTGGCATCGTAACCGACGCCAGTGGCGCAGTGTTGCCTGACACCCAGGTGTTACTCGTGAACCCAGCGCGCGGCATCGATGCTAACGCCGTGACCGGCAAAGACGGTTCCTACCGCTTCCCGAATGTTCCCCCTGCGCCCGGCTATAAGGTCACCTTCAGCCATCCCGGCTTTGTGACATTTTCCGTCAACGAAGTCAGCCTTCTGGTGGGCACAACACGTACCCAGAACGCGAAATTGAATGTCGGAGCGAACGAGACGGTGGAAGTCTCTGCAGCGGCAAACCAGGTAACGTTGAATACGACGGACGCGTCGATCGGCAACAACTTCGATATCGAACTGCTGAATGAACTGCCCGTCCAGAACCGGAACAGCCCACGTGCGCTGTTCACCTTGCAGCCCGGCATCAACAGCGTAGGCGCGGTTACAGGCGCCCGCACCGACCAGACCTCCTTCACCATCGACGGCATGGACGTCAATGACTTTTCGACCGGCAGCTTCGGAACGATTGTCGGTAATGCTCCAGTCGATGCCATTCAGGAGTTCAAAGGGACCGTAGCTGGTCTTCCTTCCAGCATGGGAACGGGATCGGGCGGTCAGTTCCAGATGGTGACCAAGTCAGGAACCAACAAGTTCCACGGCAATGTCAACGAATATCACCGCGACACGGCGACCGCTTCAAATCTCTGGTTCAACAACATTTCCAACACTCCTCGCACGCCGCTCATCCGGAATCAGTTCGGCGGCGCGCTGGGCGGACCGGTGCTGCATGACAAACTGTACTTCTTTGCCGATTTCTATAACTCGCGCATCATTCAGTCGCAAGCCATCACGCGCACGGTTCCGCTGGATTCTTATCGCAACGGCATCCTCTCTTACGTCAAGAACACCGCGGGCTGCACTTCTACCAGCCGCCAGACGACCACTCCAACCTGCATCGGCCAACTGACGCCGGCGCAGATCACGGCGCTTGATCCGGCCGGAATTGGCTTCAGCCCGACAATCATTTCCCTGATCGGCTCCCGTTATCCTAAAGCGAACGACCTGACCCTCGGTGATGGCGTCAACACCGGCGGTTATCGCTTCACCATGCCGACTCCCGATTTTGAGTACGACGGCGTTGCGCGTATCGACTACAACCTCACCTCACACCAGCGCGTGTTCGTGAAGTTCAATGTCGTTCATCGTGATGCTATCCAGTCGCTGAACCGTTTTGCCAGCGATCCGGTTACGCGTCCGTTCCAGGACCGCAGCTATGGGTTCGTTGCTTCTCACAACTGGGAACTCGGCAACAATAAGGTCAACCAGTTCTACTATGGAGACAATATCCAGGTCGCCAGCTTCCCGCTGACCTACAACCCCAACGGAACAACTTACGTCAACGGCTTTGGCCCGTTCACCGCGCCATACGATGGCGGCAACATCCAGCGCCGCCGCATCCCGGTTCCCACCATCCGCGACGACTTCAACTGGCAGAGAGGGTCGCACGGTATCGGCTTCGGCGGATCGTTCAAATGGGTCAAGACGAGCAATCTGATCGTCAACGACTACAACTTCTACACCCTGGGCCTGGGCGGCGTTACGACTGCCCTGAATTCCTCCCTGCGTCCGATAGATATCGCGGCCAATACGACCAACCAGGGCGCTTTCGACAGTGCCTTTGCCTTGGGCCTGGGTCGCGTCGGTGCGATCAACAGCAACTACAACTTCAACGCCGCCGGCCAGGTACTTCCGAGCTCCACCGGAAGCGTGCGCCGCTACCGCTACTACCAGACCGAGCTCTACGCTGGCGATACCTGGAAAATCTCCAAGCAGCTGACACTGAGCTACGGTCTTCGTTACCAGATCTATTCGGTCCCGGTTGACACTCTCGGAGCCGAAGCAGTTCCCAACATCGGTTTCGACGCGTACTTCAAACAACGCGTCGCGCAGAGCGCATCCAGCATCTCTGGTAATTCTTCGCTGCCCTTCATTCAGTACAACCTGGGTGGAACGCCGAACAATGCACCCGGTTTCTTCGCGCCGAATCTGCATGATTTCGCTCCCCGGTTGTCGTTCAACTACAACCCGTCGTACCTGCCGAAGACTGTTATCAGCGGTGGCGCAAACGTCGTTTTTGACCGCACGGTTTACAACGCGATCAACTTTATTCAGAACCAGTCGAGCTTCATCTTCCAGAACAGCATCGCTGTAAATTACGGCAATGCTGATCCTGCCCTGGCACTGAAGAACGATCCGCGCGTCGGATCATCGTTGACCGCTCTTCCTTCGCCGGCTGTGGCACCGGCGATCACCAAGCCATATACACCGTATGTAAACTCCGCAGGTGTCCCGACAGGTCTAAACGGCGGCAACTCCAACATTGCAGTCGATCCGGACCTGAAAACGCCATACTCGATTGCCGTCAACCTGGGCATGCAGCAGGAGCTACCCGGCAAGATGAAGATGAGCCTCAACTACGCTGGCCGCTTCGGTCGCCGGCTGCTGGCACAGGCCGATGCTTCACAGTTGATCGACTTCAAGGATCCCGCTTCTGGCCAAACTCTGAACCAGGCGTTTACACAGCTCGAAGGTTTCGTGCGGTCCAATCTTGGAACCGCTGCTACCTTCAAGACCACCACCCCTGCAATTCCCTGGTTCGAGAACCAGATCACTGCGGGTGCAGGCGGCTACGCGAACAAAACGGCCATCCTGGCTTATAACCAGTCTGCGCTGATGAACCAGGGTGACATCACCGATGCTCTGCGTTATCTCGTTCAGATCGGTCGTTTGAACGCAAACGTTGGTCTGGCCTCGCAATTCGCTGAGAACGATTACTACACCAACAAGGGCTCATCGAATTACAACGGCCTGCTCTTCACTCTTTCGAAGAACATGTCTCAAGGTGTCAAGTTCGATTTCAACTACACGCTCTCGCATTCGATTGATAACGTTTCGGTCGTCGCGAATACCGTTGCCAATAACACCGGCTTCATCTGCGATGTGCTCGCAATGCGTGCATGCCGAGGGAACTCGGACTTCGATACGACGCATGTCATCAGCTCGGACATAGTGATGGAACTGCCGGTCGGCCGTGGACGTCAGTTTGGGACACATGTACCCTGGTACGTCGATGAAGCAATCGGCGGATGGAACGTATCGGTGATCCCGTTCTGGCAGAGCGGCGTAGCCTACACGACTTCGACGGGAGCCTTTATCGCGGGCTTTGCCAACAACGCTCCGGCGATTTTTGATGGAACGCACAGCAATGACACCGCGACCCACCTCCATAAGAACTCGCTCGGCCAGCTCTTCGAGTTCGATGACCAGACCAAAGCGTTGTCTCACTTCCGTGCACCTAACGGCATTGAGTACGGCAGCCGCAACAATCTTCGTGGCCCCTCGCAGTTCTACATGGACGCAGGTCTCTCGAAGAATTTCCAGCTCCTTCCGGACAACCGCCTGCGCATGATCTTCCGTGCAGACGCGTACAACGTCCTCAACCATCCAACCTTCGGAACCCCGACTGCCAGCATTTTCTCCACGGCGTTCGGCCAGACCTCCACCCAGACCAACCCAATCGGCGGTCAGGGTTACCGAGTCGGTCAGTTCTCGTTGCGTTTGGAATTCTAAAAACTGCCGTTTGGTATTGCAGAAAAGAGCCTGTTGCGGAACATCGCAACAGGCTCTTTTTATCTGCTCCAGGCGATTGCTGTCTTTCGTTACAAATTCAGCTTCTTGAACATCCTCTCCGGAATTGCCCGGACTACGGCCATGATGATCCGCCACTTGCCGGGGACGTAAACCACGTCCTGTCCGGCGTCGATTGCTTTGACGATCGCTGCGGCTACTGTCTCTACGTCGGCGAACTTTTCGTTGCCCTTCATGCCCTCGGTCATGGCCGTTTTTACGGGACCGGGCTTGATGGTCATGACGCGAACGCCTTCGCGGTCGATGCGGTTGCGGAGGCCGGCCAGGAATGCCGACAAGCCGGCCTTGGACGAGCCGTACACGTAATTTGATTTGCGCCCGCGGTCGCCTGCGACTGAGGACAGCACTGCCAGTGTTCCCGAGTGGCGCTGCGCGCAGTAGTTTCCGAGCCACGTCAGCAGGCTTACAGGGGCTACGAAATTTGTGTGCAGGATAGCGTCCGCATGGGCGAAGCTGCGTTCGGCCTCCGCCTGATCGCCGAGAATCCCCAGCGGCAGGAACGCTACATCGAGCCCCGCCAGCGAGTTGATGGCATGCGCCAGCAATACCGGGTGCGCGTTTGTGTCGTCGAGATCGGCGACTGTGGAGTCGACGTACGAGGCGCCACGCGTGCTTGCGTCGGCGGCTACGGCGACCAGTTTGTCTGCGTTGCGTGCGACCAGGAAAAGACTGTCGCCGCGCTCCGCCCAGATGCGGGTGCATGCTTCCGCGATGCCCGAGGTCGCTCCGAGGACGAGGATGCGCTTCGGTGTGCGCGGCTCCGCGAGAGCTTCCTTTTGGCTTACGGAGCGAACAGGGAGCACAGGCTCCTCGCGTGGACCGAAGTGTTCGTTGCTCATCGCCCGACCTCCTCGCCCATGACGCGCTCCCAGAATGCGGAGGTGAGTGCGGGGTCCTTGTAGCGTGCGAAGCGCTCCCACTGCGGGTAGAAGGCGCGGAACTGCGAAGGCGTCATGGCCGCATCTTTCGCAGGATAGAGGCGGCCGCCGAACTCGCGCGTCATGTCGGCGAGGCGGTTGAAGAGCGCGAAGCTCTTCTCCGGTTTGATGGGGAAGTCGAGGGCCAGCGTGATGCCCGGCTTCGGGAAGCTCATGAGGCCGGGCGAAGGCACGTCGCCGAAGGCCTTCAGCACGGCGAGGAAGCTCGCCAGACCGCTCTGAGCTACCGCGCGCAGGATGGCTTCCGTGCCCTCACGTGCGTGCTCCCACGGAATGACGTACTGGAACTGCAGCAGACCGCCTTTGCCGTACATCTTGTTCCACTTGAGCACCGCGTCGAGCGGATAGAAGAACGGCTCGTAATCCTGCAGCGTGGTCACGCTTTTCTTCATCTGCTTATGGAAGAAGAGCGTGTTGAACGCGCGGACCGTGAAGCTGTTCAGCGCAGAGCCGGGCGCTTCGATCGGGAACACCAGCTTGGGCTTCTTGGAGCGCGTGAGCGGCGCGGGCACCTCGGAGTGGTCTCCCTGCATGAAGATGCCGCGCGCGAAGTTCCTTCCGGTTGAGGTCACGTCGACCCAGCTGACGGTGTACTCGATGTGCTGGGAGGCGGCGGTGAGGGTGAGGAACTCGTCGATGCCGTGGAACTGGATGCCCTGGTAGTCGATCATGCGGCTGACGATGCGCTTGAGCCGCAACGTGGCCCAGGTGATGACGCCCGTGAGGCCCATGCCGCCGATGGTGGCCGAGTAGAAGTCGGAGTTCTCGATGGGCGTGCAGAGGCGGCGGGAGCCGTCGGAGCGGACGAGTTCGAACTGCGCTACATGGGCGCCGAATGTTCCGGCGACGTGATGGTTCTTGCCGTGGATGTCGTTGGCGATGGCGCCACCGAGCGTTACGTACTTGGTGCCGGGCGAGACCGGCAGAAAGAAGCCGCGCGGGACGGCGAAGTCGAGTATCTCGGCGAGCGTGATGCCGGCTTCGGCGGTCAGCATGCCGCTTGCGGCATCGAAGGCCAGCAGGCGGTTCATGCCGGTGGTCTGCAGCAGCGTGCCGTCTTTCAGGAGGCAGACGTCGCCGTAACTGCGGCCCATGCCCACAGGCAGCGCACCGCCGTGGACGCCGTCGATGATCGCGGGAAAATCGCTCTGCCAGTGCATCTGGAGCACGCGAGCGTCGTAGGTGGGGTATCGTCCCCAGCTCTCAAATCGCGGCGCGGCTGCTTTGCTCGTCACCGCTTCGGGCTGAGTGGGTGTTGCAGTTTCCATGTCTCCTAGGATAACCGCCCCGGGGGGGGATCCTATCTTTTGGTCCTAAAGTCTTGTTTTGCACGGGTTAGGTCTGGTCTTCAAGTCTGCTGAGGTCTGCGTTGGTTTAGCGTTTGTGCGGTTCGTGCTGTGTTGCTCGTGGTGTTCGCCTTCCCTCCGGAAATGGAAAAGGCCGCATCGGCGATTTGCCGTGCGGCCCTTTTGAACTCGTAAGTTAATTGTATCGAGGTGGAGGGGGTAAATATGCAACTCTATTTCTCCTGAAATGAGAGACTTAGGTGGTTCTGGGGCTTGACATGCTATTTTCCGGGCGTTTTTGAAAAATTATTTTGTAAGTCACTGGCGCGAATGATGTTGGTGGTGCGTGGCTGGCAGGCGAATAAGGTTCCCCACTCTGCGCAGCACCATTTTTCTATTTGACTTCAGCCTAAGACCTGTTTAGTCTAGGCTTGTTTACACAATGCCTTATGGAAAAAAGCAACGAGAATGCGCGTGATCTTTTTCCCGGCGCTCTCGAGATGATGATTCTCGAGTCGCTCCGGCGTCAGCCAGCGCATGGATATGCACTGGTTCAGCACATCCAGCAGCGTTCCAATAATCGGCTCCATGTGGAAGAAGGCTCGCTCTACCCTGCTCTGCAACGGCTGCTGAAGAGCAAGCTCGTCAAGGCCGAGTGGGCGGTCTCGCCTTCCACTAATCGTCGAGTGCGCGTTTATGAAATCACCAAGGCCGGTTTGAGCCATCTGGAGCGCGAAATCTCCAGCTTCGAACGCATGTTCGAAGGCATCCAGGCAGTACTCGGGCCCGCGAAGCAGGCCACCAATTCCTAGGGAGGACCTTATCGATGAACTGGCTGGATCGAATCTTTCGCCGAAGGAATCTGGAAAACGAGCTGGCTGAAGAGCTGCGCGAGCACCTCGATGAGAAGACCGAAGAGCTGATCCGCCTGGAAAATCTGTCTCCGGAGGCGGCGCGCTCGGCAGCCCTGCGCGCGTTCGGCAATCCGGGTCTCGTCCAAACGCAGAGCCGCGAGGTGTGGCAATGGCCCCGGCTTGAATCTCTCCTGAATGACTTGAAACTGGCCGTCCGCCGCTTACGCAGATCACCGGGTTTCGCCACTGCGGCGTTATTAACGCTTGCGGTGGGCATCGGCGCCACTACGGCAGTCTTCAGTGTGGTGGAAGGCGTACTGCTGAAGCCGCTCAGTTACCCGCAGGCCGATCGCCTGATCGGCGTAACGGTCAAGGCTCCCGGCCTCGATATCCCGAAAGTCGGGATGGCGGAATACCTGTATTTCATCGACCGCGAACAGAGCAAAACGCTCGAAGACATTGGCATGGCTGTCGCGGCCTCCTACAGCCTGACCGGTGGAGCACAAGCCGAACAAGTGCAGGCGCTGCGAGTGACCGCCGGTGCGCTGCCGATACTTCGTGTGCATCCTGTCTACGGGCGCCTTTTCACCGCACCGGACGACTCGCCCCATGCGCCGAGCACTGTCGTTCTGACATATGGCTTCTGGCAACGCCACTTTGGCGTTGATGCTTCCGCCGTGGGCCACACACTCAGGCTCGATGGGCGGAATTACGAGATCATTGGCGTTTTGCCGAAGGACTTTCGGTTTCTCGACCAGGACAAAGTCGAGGTCGTGCTGCCGCTGCAGCTCGACCGCAGCCAGACCCAACTTGGCAGCTTCGTTTATATCGGGATTGCGCGGCTCAAACCGGGCGTCACGCTCGGCGAGGCTTCAGCCGATTTGCAACGATTGATCCCAATCGCGAATCACAGCTTTGCTCCTCCCCAGGGTTTCAGCCTGGACCTGTTTGAAAAAGCGAAGTTTGCGGTTGACCTGCATCCGCTGAAGAACGATGTGATCGGTGACATCGGCAATGTGCTTTGGGTGGTGATGGGATCTATCGCGATTGTGCTCCTGGTGGCGTGCGCGAACGTGGTGAACCTGATGCTCGTGCGCGTGGAGGGACGGCGGCAGGAAATGGCAGTGCGCTCCGCTCTTGGAGCAACCCGCAAAAACATCGTTGCAGGGCTGCTATTGGAAAGCCTGGTCATTGCGTGTGCTGGAAGCGTCGTTGGACTGGCACTCGCGTTCGGAGCGCTTCGCCTGCTGTTAACCGCGGCTCCCACTGGCTTGCCTCGCCTACATGACATCGGCATCGACTTACCGGTCCTTCTCTTTACCGTTGGTCTGGCACTATTCGCTGGCATAGCGATTGGTTTGACGCCGGTGCTGAAGTACTCCGGCAAAACTGTCGGCACGGGGTTACGCGAGGGAGGACGCGGGCTGAGTCAGAGCCGCGAACGTCACCGCGCCCGCAACGCGCTGGTGGTGGTGCAGGTGGCGCTATCGTTGGTGTTGCTGGTTTGCTCGGGACTCATGATCCGCACTTTTCGCGCTCTGGCCCGCGTCTCGCCTGGATTCAGCGATCCCAACTCTCTCGAATCGTTTGCGATTACTATTCCGGAATCGCAGGTTCCCAATACCCAGCGGGAACAGGTAGTGCGCACGGAGCAGGCCATCCTGGACAAAGTAGCAAACATTCCCGGCGTCAGCTCCGTAGGCATTACGACGAATGTGCCCATGTCGGGAAGGCGGGATTTCAACCCCATTTACGCCAGCGACCGAGCCTATAAGCAAGGTGAAATGGCGCCGATGCGCAGTCATAAATTCGTCTCGCCTGGATATTTTTCAACGATGGGGATACCGCTCCTCGCCGGCCGGGACCTGACATGGTCAGAGGAGTACGAGAAGCGGCCGGTGGTGCTTATCTCGGAGAATTTTGCACGTGAATACTGGGGTGCGCCCGCCAACGCGATCGGCAAACAGATCCGCGTCGGGTCGACCGACGCATGGCACGAAATCATCGGCGTAGTCGGCAACGTGTACGACGACGGCGTCAGCCAGGACCCGCCCTCTTCAGCTTATTGGCCGCTGTTTCAGGACAATTTCATCACACAAAAGGAAGTGGTGAAGCGCAATGTAAGTTTTGTGGTCCGTTCTCCACGGGCGGGATCGGCGGCGTTCCTCAGCGAAGCCGAGCACGCTGTCTGGTCTGTCGATCGCGATCTGCCGCTTTCCAGCATCACGACGGGGGGCGCACTCTACACCAAGTCCATGGCACGAACCTCCATCACGCTGGTTATGATCTGCATCGCTGGAGCCATGACGCTGCTGCTGGGCATCATCGGCATTTACGGCGTGATCTCCTATGCGGTCGCGCAACGCACGCGCGAAATCGGCATTCGTTTCGCGCTCGGCGCCCAGAGAGGACAGCTGCGATGGATGTTCGTACGCGCAGCGTTGGTGCTCACCGGAATCGGCATCGTTCTTGGCCTGGGAGCAGCGGTTGGGGTTGCACGGCTGATGAAAGCCCTGCTGTACGGCGTCAGCCCGCTCGATCCCTTCAGTTTCGCCGCGGTGCCGCTGATCCTTCTGGCTGCGGCCGCGCTTGCGAGCTATTTGCCGGCGTCTCGCACCGTCGCAATCAATCCGGTGGATGCACTCCGGATCGAGTGATTCCTGCTCACCTGGATTCCGTCGTGTGGACCGGCTGTTTGCTCCAGGAAGAGCGCTCAATCTCCGGGTGCAGCGGCCCATCGGTCAGTCCAGCCGGACGACGTAGGGCAGCGCGGAGGGGTCGGCGGTTTCGATGGAGCGGGCGACTTCGTTGGCCTGGGTGAGGTTGTGGAGTGAGGGGTCGACGCGGACCCAGTGGCCCGTGGGGCCGGTGAATTCGATGACGCGCGCCGACTTGTAGCGGTGCATCAGCGAGGTTTGGAGGTCGAGAGCGTCGTCGGAGTTTTTGAAGGCGCCGATCTGTACGCACCAGCGGCCGGCGGGGTCGTTGTTGGGGTGCTCGAAGGCTTCGATCCTGACCTGCGCGGTGCCGGGACGCCAGACGCCGATGGCCTTGGCGGCGGCCATGGAGAGGTCGAGCACGCGGCCGGGAACGAAGGGGCCGCGGTCGGTGACGCGGACGAGGATGCTCTGGTTTGTGGCCGTATTGGTGACGCGCACGGTTGAGCCCATGGGCAGCGTGCGGTGGGCGGCGGTCATGGCGTTCTGGTCGAAGATGGTGCCGTCGGCGCCGGGGTGGTTGTGGTACGGCGGACCGTACCAGCTGGCGACGCCGACCTCGGTGAAGACGGGCTTGCCGGAGATGTCGTCGAAGCCGTCGGTGGACTGAGGGGTGGTGGTGTTCTCCGGGGCCTTTGTCGTCGCGACTGGAGGCAGCGGGCGGCGCTGTGGAATTGGCGGAGGTGGCGGCTGGTACGCGACCTGGGGTTGGTGATGGCAGCCGGTGGCGAGGCCCGCGCACAGCGCCAGCGCGAACGCCGAAGCGGCACGGGAGCGCACAGGCGCGGACTGTAGGGGTGGCAACATCGCAGGTCCTCTATCGATGATTCTTTCCGCGCCGCGGATGGTCAATGCCCTTTGAGGGTCGGAGTGCCTTGGTGGTAACGCTGCGCGCTGGGCTGTTGGCAAGGCCTGGGGGAGAATAAACATGCACTTCGCGGGTCTGAAGTCCGATACGATACAACCACTCAGCGCGAAAAGCGCGTCCCTCTAGTACACGGCCATCTGTTTGTTGACGAGGCGCAGCTTCCAGCCCCATGCGCGCAGAGAAATGCCGAAAGATTGGAAGGCTCGAACGATGACCTCATATGTACGACGCTCAGTGACTGTGCTTGCTCTTGGAACTCTTGCCCTGGCAGCGGCTGTGAGCCGCGCGCAGGTGGTGGACGCTCCACAGCTGGTGGCGACGGCGGCTGCACCGGCGTTTGTGGCCTCGCCCGATGTGGAGGCTGTGGGTGTGTCGTCCTCGGCGGTGGCGGAGCTTCCGGACGCGCCCAGCGTGGCGCTCCGCGCGTCGGTTCCGGAGGCCGATCAGCCGGTGGCGACCGGTGGAAAGCCCGCGCCGAAGTATGAGAAGTCCATTTCTCCGGACGAGACGGCGCAGCCGCTGACCGGTGGGGACAAGGTGGTGCTTTCGCTGCGGCAGCTGTATGCGCCGCTGTCGCTCGGCGGGGAGGTGCTCTCCGGCGCCTACGGGCACCTGGTGAACGGCTCGCCGAACTACGGCAGAAATGGCGAGGCTTTGGGCAAGCGGATCGGAGCGGCGGTGATACGCGGCTCGTCACAGGAGATCTTCGCCGACGCGATCTTCTGCCCCATCATGCACATGGACCCGCGCTACTATGTCGAGGGCTCGCAGCATAACTTTGTCCACCGCGCGTTCTACGCCGCGACGCGCGTGTTGGTCGGCAGGACCGACAGCGGCCGCAAGACTGTGAACGCGCCGCTGCTGCTGGCATATGCGGGGACGGCTGCGCTGGATATGGCCTACTATCCGCAGATCAACCGCAATGTGAAGGATGGCGTTTCGGACTTTGGCGGGTCGCTGGGCGGCGCGGCGATTGGATTTCTGTTCAACGAGTTTGCGGATCCGCTACTGCGTGCGGTGCATTTGCAGTCTAAGTAATTAGTGCTGCCGAATCAGCTGCGGGGCACGTCATTTTGTCGGTAGTCGGGTTCATGGGCCTATGGATGCAGTTTTGTCAGCGCGGCGGTGCAGCAACGTCCTGCCCATCAGCTTAGCGCTGGCGGCGGTGGTGTGCGTCTCAGCAGCGCAGCGCGCGCAGGCGCAGACCCAGCCTTCCGCCGGAACCGCGGAGAGTAGTAACGATCTGCCGGACGCGCCGAGTGCTTCTTTTTTTTCGAAGAATCCGGGGATGACTGCCGGCGTGACGCGGCCGGTGCTTCCGCTTCCCTGCCCGCCTACGGTCCGGTCGACTGCGCCCCCTGCACATGTGGATCCTAATGCTGTTGTGGTCAACGGGCAGTCGCCAGCGTGCGTGAGCCAGTCGCCGTTGAGCATCGTCATCAATGCCGAAGAACGGCAGCCTCTGACTTCCGCGCAGAAGGGCTACCTGGCCGCGCGCGATGTGGTCGATCCGTTCAACCTTGTGGTGATCGGGGGTGAAGCTGCGGGCGCCGTTGCGACCAACGCGCACTCGGCTTACGGGCCCGGGTTCAAAGGCTTTGGACGCCTTTCGGGGTACTACCTGCTGCAGGATGCGCAGGGCGAGTTCTTTGGGACTTTCCTCATTCCGTCGATCGTGCACGAAGACCCGCGCTATCGGCGCATGCAGCACGCGAGTGTGCCGCGGCGCATCTTGCACGCGCTCGCGCACACGGTGGTGGCGCAGCATGATGACGGCAGATACATGCCGAATTATGCGACGCTGCTGACGTACCCGATCAGCGCGGAGCTCAGCAACCTGTACGTGCCCGGCGTGCAGGGGAATGCGAGCTCGACCATGCGGCGCATCGGGATTGGGTTGGCGACGGACCCGGCGAGCAACCTGGTCGCGGAGTTTCTGCCGGACCTCGCGCGGCGCGTGCATGTGCGGTCGGTGTTCATTCAGCAGATTGTGAACCAGATGGCGACGGGTATACCGATGGGACAGCAGTAGGCGCCTACTCGCGTGCTGCTATGCTTTTGCTATGCAGATCACCGTCCAGCTTCCCGACGATTTCGCGCAGCACCCTAACCCGGGCCGCGAGGCTCTGGAGGCGCTGGCTATCGAGGGATATCGAAACGGAAGCCTTTCGCATTTCGAGGCGGCGCAGTTGCTGGGTTTGTCGCGCTTCGAATTCGATGGCTTTCTGAAAGCGCGCCGGATTGAGGACCACGCGTATGATCTCGAGGACTTGGAGCAGGACCGCGAAACGTTGCGCGATCTGCAGGCCAAGGGCCTGATTCGGACGTGAGCCTGGCTGTGATCGTCGTGGCGGATACGTCTCCGCTGAACTATCTGATTCAGGTCGACTGCCAGGAACTTCTTCCGAAAATTTACGGACAGATCGTGATCCCTGCCGGCGTGATGCAGGAATTGCATCACAGCAATGCGCCATCATCCGTGCGACGCTGGCTGAAGGATGTTCCTGCATGGATCGATGTGAGACCGCTGACTTCCGTGCCTGATAGGGGACTTGCGTATCTGGGCCTCGGAGAACGCGAGGCGCTTCAACTGGCCGAAGAACAGCACGCGGATCTGCTGCTGATCGATGAGCGAAAGGGCCGATTGGAAGCCAGGCGAAGGGGATTCCGGACCACCGGCACTCTTGGAGTTTTGCTGGCCGCTGGGCAAGCAGGCCTGATCGATCCCGACATGGCCTATCGACGTTTATTGGCGGAGACGACTTTTCGTACATCAGCCGCGCTGGAATCGCAGTTTCGCGGGCAGATCGGCACACGCTGATCTGCCCGCTGAACTCACATCGTTAGAACGTTGTGCTTACCGTCAGGCGGAACGTCTTGCGCGGTTCGCGGAGGATGTAGTCTGCGCCGTAGAACTGGACGGCCTGCTGATACGTGTACTGACCGGCACCGTCGGTTGGGAAGAAGCTCTTGAAGTCCGCGGGCGATACGGCGAGCTTCTGCGGGATCGTCTCGAAGAGGCGGAGCGGGTTGTAGGCGTAGTAGATGCGGAACGGCGCATTCACGATCGGCAGGATCACCTGGATCTCCGCGCCGGTGGACATGCGCGGAACGAAGTTTGTTCCGGGCACTGTCTGCAGGTACAGCGGGAACGTCACCTGCTTGCCGCCCGAGCAGGCGCCGTTGGTGAAGACCGGGCAGCCATACAGTGGAGCGTTGATCGCCGACTGGCCGAGCACGCTCTGCCGCAGTTGCGAAGCCCGCGAGTTGAAGACCATGCCGAAGTCGTTGAAGAAGGCGAAGGTGACCTGGTTCACGATGGGGATACGGTATTCGATGTTGCTCGTGATGCTGGTGTCGCCGCCGATGGATGCAAGGCGGTAGATCGGGAGCGGAATCTGCACATCGCCCAGCGTGTTGTTGGTCGGGTCGCGCGGGACGAGCTGGCCGTCGGGGTTGGTGAGATTGAACTCGACGCGGTTCGGGAGGAAGGCGTACGGCGCGGAGGAGCGGACGTCGAAGCCGCGGATATCGTTTTCGCCGCCGCCGTAGACGCGCTGGAAGGGAGGCGCAACCTCGCCGCCGAAGCCGGCGATGTTCGACACCTGGATGCGGTAGCCGAGCACGTTGTGGCCTTCGCGGTTGATCTTGAGGCCCTTCATCGGGAAGAACTGCCGCCATGCAGCCGAAGGCGCATAGAACTTGGTATTGCCGCCGGCGCCGGCGATCTGGAAGGCGACGTTCAGGTCCTTGCCGCTGTGCGGGCCGACTGCCCGGTCGAGCGTGGAGAAGGTGAAGCTCGGCGTGATGATGGACGAGATGATGCCTTCGAGCTGGTTCTGCCCGGCGATGCCGGAGCGGAATGCGAGCGACTGGAAGACGTTGCGGGTATTGTCGTTGAACGTCGTGATGCCGGAACGCGAGAGCGAGTACGAAAGGCCAACGCGCGCCACGCCCGAACGCCGGAACAGCTTGCGCAGCGCCATGCTGCTGTTGATGGAAAGGCCGGTCGAGGACTGGTTGTAGTTGGTGAGCAGCGACTGCTGGGCGTTGGTCAGGTTCAGGGGCTGGTTGTTGGTCGCGCCGTAGCTCTTGGCCGGGTTGAAGTCGGTCTTGGTGGTGAAGACCTGGACGCCAAGTGAGATGGGCTTGTTGCGCAGGTAGGGCTCGGTGAAGCCAAGGCTCAGGTTGCGCGACAGGTCGCCGATGTTGGCGGTGACGCTGAGGGTTTCGCCGAGGCCGAGGAAGTTGTTGGTCTCGTAGTTCAGGCCGATGAAGGAGCCCGACAGGCCGCTGAGGCCGCCGTTGAGGCCGATGGAGTTCTTGCCCTTTTCGCGGAGCTTCAGCAGCAGGTCGACGGTGCCGTCGTCGGCGTTCTGGCGCGTTTCAACGTCGGTCTCGGCCTTCAGGGTTTCGAAGTAGTTGAGCTGGTTCAGGCGCAGGAGCGAGAGGTCGACGAGACGGCTGTTGTAGGCCTGGCCTTCTTCGATCATGAGCTCGCGGCGGATGACCTTGTCGCGCGTGATGGTGTTGCCGGTGAACTCGATGCGCGACACGTAGAACTGCTTGCCTTCATCGATGTCGACGTCAAGGTAGACGAGCTTCTTGGCTTCATCGACGCGCGGCTCGGGCGTGCCGACCATGTTAATGTAGCCGCCTTCGCCGTAGGCCTTGCGGAGAGCTTCGACGCCTTTGCCGAAGAGCGAGGAGTTGAAGTAGTCACCGTCCTTGAGGGCGAAGAGGCCGCGCAACGCCTTCGAGTTCGGATACGCCTTGTTGCCCTTGAACGTGATGCCGCCCAGGCGATAGCGCTCACCCTCTTCAACAGGGATGATGATGTCGACGCGCTTGCCGGTGGAGGGATGGAAGGTGAACGGGTTGATGCCGCCGGCGTTGCGGATGTTGGTTTGCGGCTCGCCGGTGAGGGCCTTGAAGTAGCCGCGGTCGCGATAGGCGTAGCGCACGCGCTCTGCGTCCTCGTCGAGCTTGCTGGCGTCGAAGGTCTTCGCGAACAGGTGCTCGAGAATGATGGAGTGCGGGATGCCGATGGGCTTGAGGTTGCGCATCGCCGCGATGAGATCGCGGTCGGGAATGGACTTGTTGCCGTCGAAGGTGATCTTGCCGACCTTAACCGTCGGACCTTCCTTGATGACGAAGGTGACGGCGACAGCCGCGGGCGGCAGCGTCTTCACTTCGGTCTTGATGGTCGCGAACTGGTGGCCGTGTTCGGCGAGCAGCTCCTGCAGGACGACTTCGGCGCGCTTGATCTTGGTGGGGTCGTACTGGCTTTCGACCGAGAGCGGCACCTTCGCTTTTTTGAAGCGCTCGAGCACGTCGGACTGGGTAACGGCGTTGAGGCCCTTGTAGTCGATCTCGCGGATCGTGGGCCGCTCGCGAACGTAGATGATGAGCTGCACGCAAGTCGGCTCGTTCACCTTCTCGATGCGCACGTCGTCGAAGTAGCCCGTGTTCCAGAGCGAGTTGAAGTCGCGCTCGACGATGGCCGGGTCGTAGGCGTCGCCGGGGCGCGAGAACAGACGCGCGAGCACCGACTCCTTGGGGATGCGGCGGTTGCCGATGACCTGGGTCTGGCAGAGGATCTGCGGGGTCGCGGGCACCTGGTAGGTCGGCGTGGCCGCTACCTGGGCGTAAATGGAGGGGACGGCGGCTACCGTCGAGGCCGCGAGAACGGCGGCGGACAGGATGCCGAAACGGCTGGGGCGCGAGCGCACAGCTTGGGGCTTACAGTTCAGAGAGCTAGCGCTCTTTCGCATTCCGGTAAAAATAACCACACCCTCACTGCTCTTAGATCGTTCGGCCCTGCGCTTCCGAAGGGGGAGCCTTGATTATAGGCGACCCAAACGCGAACGGCGAGTGCAGGCGTGTGAGTTTGACGACTGACGAGGCGTCTTGATTAAGTCCGGAGCGTGTTTCGCTACGGTTTTTCGCGCGCCGGGCCCTATTGCACACTATATGGCTGGGTCGCCGCGGCGAGGTTGGCCGCGGAAAGGAAGCGGCGCACGTCTGCGGAGAGCCGCGCGGCCGCCTCCGCCGGGGGAACGCTGGTATCGGCGAGTTCGGCCTTGAGGAGGACAGGGACGGCACGGGTATTGAGAGCCGTCAGCGGCGACGTGCGGCGCGGGCGGTTGTAGACCAGCGTCACGTGCTTTCCGCTCTCTGAGTACTGGCGGCAAATGCCCTGGTCGCAGACTGTTGCGGCTTCGAGCTTCTGCACGGCGCCGTTGTTGAACAGCGAACCGGCCAGCGATATCTCGCCGCCGGCTGAGGGCGCATCGATTTCGCCAACCCAGTCGGGGGTTTCGCCGCGCACCATGTGGCAGGTGGTGGTGTCGTGCGCGCCGAGCAGGGGGGAAATGCCGAAGGCGATGTGCGCGCCGGAGCCGGGCTGGCCGTCGGCCGGCGCGACGTACTCGCCCCACGCGTAGACGACCGTGCCTTCGATGAGGTTTTCGGTCCAGGTGCGCGTGAGGGTGAACTCGCCGATACGCTGTGGGAAATCGACGAGCTTGGGACGGAGCGCCTCCTGCTGTTCGTGTTCGCGGTAGGCGTGCACGGCATCCACGGCGAAGACTGCTGCCAGCACCAGCACGACGGCCGAGCGCAGGACGAGGCCGCGGGCGGGAAGCGCCGGCGGCGGCTCTTCGGCGGGCTCTTCGGGCTGCACGTCGGCGGGGTCCTGCCGCAGGCGGTTCGCGACGGTGAAGAAGATGGATAGCGCGGCTATGAAGAGGCAGCCACCGATGATGTAGTCCGCGATCTTGGCGTGGTGCTGCATCCAGGGATACGGCAGGGCGATCTTGTACCAGAGCACGAGAAGGCACAGGCGCACGAAGTTGAAGAGATAGCCGAGCAGCACCGCCCCTGCCACTACCGGCGCGTACACGAACCAGCGGAAGCGGTACATGTAGCCCACTACCAGCGCGGAGAGGCCCAGCGTCACCGATCCACGAATGCCGTTACAGCCGGGGGCGATGAACATGCCGAACTCGGGCGTGAACATGAGGCGCAGCTTGTCCTGGGTCAACTGCTGTCCGAGTGCGTGAGCGAAGGCGCGCGCTACGGTCGCCGACGCGTGCTGTAGGGGCAGGTCGACCGCGAGCGAGAAGACGTGCGGCACCGGGATGACGAGGCCCATCAGCAGCACCGGGAACCATGCCGCGCGCAGCAGCCTGATGCCGCCGAAGATCAGCACCATTGAGAGCGCGTAGAGGATCGCGACCAGCGGCAGGGGTGGAATCTGCACCAGCCAGCCCCTGTTGATGGTGAGGATGAAGAGAGTCTGGCTGCGCATGAAGACCAGCGCGGCCGTAGCGGCAAGGACGACAAGCCCCCACCACGAGCCTTCGGCGCGCCAACCCAGCCGGCGCCACGCGCGCAGGATCAGCGCCGCCGAAACGAAGGGGATGACCAGCCCCATGGACTTCAGGTCGTCGTCGCGCCAGACGATGAGCAGCGCGGAGACGACCGAGTGGATAGTAAGAAGCCCCACGGCAGCGCACAGACAAGCCAATGCGACCACGAAACGGGGCTTCAAAACAAGATATCTGGGTTTGACCACAGAGGTTAAAGGTACCAAATCAGGCACAGCGAAGAAATTTGCTCGAATTTCGCCCTGGGGTGCCTTGATTGTGCCCGAAAGCTAGCCCGTAGATTAACTGACCCCGGCTTAGTTTTTCGTGAAACGCCGGGCGCGAATACGTGTACGGACCGAAGACACTGCAAATGCTCCGCCAGCAAGACCGGCGAGGATCAGCGTCGGGTTCTCGGGCGAGTCTTCGCAACCGCCTTGCGCACGTGCGGGAAGCGCGACGGTTACGGCAAATGCGAGTGCGATGAGCAACAGTGACTTTTTCATGTGATCCCTTATTCTCGTCAGAGGCCCTTTGGGCGTCCTTCGCGTTTGAGTTCCGTACTGGCTTTAGCGCGTTTGGTCCGCTTTCCCGTAACAGAAAACCTGTTAAAGGAGCGAACCTTGGGAAGTATTCCCATTTTAGGGTTGGTGGCGGGGCCAAGTCAACATAAACAGGCACTGCCGATGATCTTTTGGTAGTGAATTCATTTTAGAGCATCGCCCTTACCAGACTTCGAGTGGCGGGAGTTCCATGCGGTTGCCTGTGGGAAACGTCCTCAGGATGCGGCCGCCGCATCTCAACGCTGTAAAATACGTTCCGGGCACCGGAGGAGATCGACATATGGCATCTGTAATGGCAAACATCGAGGCGCTGAACGGTTTGTACGACCAGTTGAAGAAGCGCATGGACAAAACGGTCGACGATTTTCGCGCCAACCTGGTGAGCGTGCGCACCGGCCGCGCCTCGGTTCATATGCTGGACCAGGTAAGGGTGGACTATTACGGCACGGAAACTCCGGTCGCGCAGGTCGCCCAGGTGACGACGCCCGAAGCCAACCTGATCCTTGTGCAGCCGTGGGAAATCTCGCTGGTGGGCGCGATCGAGAAGGCGATTCGGACGTCCGGCCAAGGCTTTAACCCGATGCATGACGGCAAGATCATCCGCATCCCCATTCCGCCGATGACCGAAGACCGCCGCAAGGAAGCGGTGAAAAAACTTGCGGGCGTGCTCGAGGACCACAAGACGTCGCTGCGCAACATTCGCCGCGACGGCAACGACACGGTAAAGAAGGCGGCCAAGGACAAACTCATTTCCGCCGACGACGAAAAGCGCGCGAATGAAGAGATTCAGCAGCTTACCGACAGCGAGATCAAGCGCGTGGAAGAGCTCTTCAAGGCGAAGGAAAAAGAAGTCCTTACGCTGTGACTGGCAACTCCCGACTCTGGGGCTGAAATTTCGCGGCGCATGAACTGAGAGTCCGGCTCTACGGTCTAGGTTCTACCCTTTGCCTGCAGCACGGCATCGGCGAGCGCAGCGGCTTCACGCGCGGCTTCCAGGTCGTGCACACGCAAAACGTGCGCGCCCGCGAGGATGGCCGTGACGTTCGCCGCCGTGGTTGCGCTCAGCAGGTCGGTAGCGGCCGCGACGCCTTCATACTGCAGATGGTCGACGGCTTCGCGCAGGAAGCCCTTGCGCGACATTCCGGCGAGGAGCGGACGGCCGAGGTCGGAGAAGGCGTGGAACCCCGCCAGCAGCGGAAGGTTTTCGGCGCCGCGCTTGCCGAAGCCGAAGCCGGGATCGAGCACGATGTTTTCGATGGCGATGCCTGCGGCGAGCGCGGCATCCATGCGCTCGCGGAGCTCTTTTCGGACGAGCGGCACGACTGCGTCCGACGAGAGGCGCGGCTGGATGCGCCAGTCCTGGGGACGTCCGCGCGTGTGCATCAGCACGAGGCCGCAATGGGATTCGGCCGCTACGGCCGCCATGTCGGGGTCCCACAGAAGGCCGGAGACGTCGTTGACGATTTCGGCGCCTGCGCTGAGAGCTGCTCGAGCGGTTGAGGCATGGTAGGTATCGACCGAGACGATCGCATTGGGTCGCGCGCGCAGCACGGCTTCGAGGACCGGGAGGAGGCGCTGCTGCTCGGCGTCGGCGGTGAGCGGTTCAGCGGCAGGGCGCGTCGACTCCGCGCCGAGGTCGAGGATGTCTGCGCCGATGTCGAGCCGCGCCACGGCGCTCCACGCTGCATCATCAGTTGCCTGCTTGGCCAGGCCGTCACCGGAGAAGCTGTCCGGCGTCACGTTGACGATGGCCATGAGCAGGGTGCGCTCGCCGAGGGCGAGGGTGCGCGTGCGCAGCCGCCAATCGAACCGTTTTCGCAGCGCAAAGCCCATGCCGGGATTGTAACGTTCAGTTGGCCGCGGACTTACGCTTGTAATGAAGATCGTAAGAAATCTTCCAGGTCTTGCCGTCGTCCAGGCTTTCCTCCTGCATCTGGCGCACGTTGTCGGCATCGAGACGCGTGAATGTAAAGCGCTGCAGGGCGGCCTCGCCTTTGGGGCTGGGGTTGTGGCCTTCGAAGACCAGCGAAGGATCGTGCCACACGCCGTTGGTGAACTGCGTGTGGCGGCCGTTGGAGTCGACCCAGTACTGGGTCCAGGTGTGGGTGCGGCGGTCGAGCGTGTTGAAGCTCTTGCCCGCGTACGGTCTGACGTCGGTCCAGTTCTCGAGGATGACGCAGCCGTTGTAGAGGCTCTGAATGGAACTGTCGCCGTCGTGGTGTCCATCGACGCCGGTGACGTACCACTCGCCGATCCAGAAGTCGAAGCGGCGCTCATCGGGCGAGTCGCACTTTGCGGGAGGTGGACCGGCAGCCGCGGCAGCCGCGGTCGCCACCGCCTGCGCGGCGGGGGGCTTCGGCGGCAGCACGGCGGAGTGGTCGAGCGCGATCTTCCAGCCCTCGGGGGTCTTCTCCATCACGAGCGAGTAGTTGCCGTCGGCGTTGCCTCCGCCCTCTGCCGAGCGCTCCAGATGGAAGTTGCCGAGCACCGTCGCGAAGTGGTCGTCCAATGGATGCACCTCGACGTTGGTGAAGGTGAGCGTGCCCATCGCGGCTTTGGTGGGGTAGTTCTTGTGGTAGCTCTCGATCATCCCCTGGTAGCCGCGGCGAACCGTCGCGCCCACGAACAGCGTGTCGGGGGAGTTCTTGTAGCCCTTGGCGAAGGCGTCGAGATCGCCGCGGTTCCAGTCGACGGTCTGGCGGTCGAGCACGGCGCGGATGGCCGCCTCCTCCGCGGAGGGCGAAGGCGCGGCGTGGATGGAGGGCTGAAAGTAACAGACGGCGAGAGCAGCAGTGGCAGCAAGCAGAGTGAGGCGTTTCATGCGAGGCTCCTGTGGGGCGTAAGTGCGTGCAGCACAACGCACATGCGAATCCGCTCTCCATCTTGCCACGCCCGCCCCGCCGGTCGTCACGAATGTGACAATCGGCTCAAATGCAGGGATACAATTTTCGTATGGCCAACGCACCCGCCGAAGCGACGAAGCAGGTCCACGCTGTCTGCACGCATGATTGCCCGGACTCCTGCGGCGTGCTGGTGACGGTGGACACGCTTACCGGCCGCGCGACCAAGGTCCAGGGTGACCCGGCGCATCCGGTGACGCGCGGATTTCTTTGCGGCAAGGTGGCGCGGTATCTTGATCGCGTGTACTCGCCTGACCGGCTGCTGTATCCGATGCGCCGCAAGGTCGGCGTACCCAAGGGGCCGCTGCCGCAGGGGCGTGAAGCGGAGGCGTTCGAGCGCATTTCGTGGGATGAGGCGCTCGGTGAGATTGCCGCGAAGCTGAAGCAGATTGCGGAGGAGTTTGGGCCGGAGAGCATCCTGCCGTATAGCTATGCGGGCACGATTGGGCAGCTCGGCTATGGCTCGATGGACCGGCGTTTTTTTCATCGGCTGGGGGCGTCGCAACTCGACCGCACGATCTGCGCGAGTGCCGGCGGCGAGGCGCTGCTGAAGGTCTACGGCGTGAAGCTGGGCACGCCGCCGCAGGACTTCGCGCGCGCCGGACTCATCATTGCCTGGGGCGCGAACATTCACGGCAACAACATCCACCTGTGGCCGTTCATCGAAGAAGCTCGCCGCAACGGGGCGAAGCTTGTGGTGATTGATCCGTACAAGACGCGCACCGCCGCTCTCGCTGACGAGCATCTCGTGATCCATCCGGGCACCGATGGGCTGCTCGCGCTGGCGATGATGCATGTCATCTTCCGCGAGGGGCTCGAGGATACGGCGTATCTCGACGCGTGCACGAGCGGCTGGCGTGAGTTGCGCGAACATGCGCTGAAGGCCGAGCACTCGCCTGCAGCCGCTGCGGCGGTGACGGGCATTGCGGCTGAGGCGATCGAGCGGCTCGCGCTGGCTTATGCGCACGCGGGACGCGACGGCCGCGCGCCTGCGGCGATACGCCTGAACTACGGCATTCAGCGCAGCGAGAATGGCGGCACCGCCGCGCGCGCGGTCGCGATGCTGCCGCTGATCACCGGGAGCTGGAAGCAGCGTGGCGGCGGGATGCAGCTGTCGACGAGCGGATCGTTTCCGTTCAACGCCGCGAAGCTGCAGATGCCGGAGCTGATGAACGCTAGCTCGCTCGGCCGGCCGGCGCGGATGATCAATATGAACCAGCTCGGTGATGCGCTGACGGAGTTGGGGCGCAGTGCGGACGAGACGCCCGTGAAGGCGCTGTTCGTCTACAACTGCAACGCCGCGGCCGTTGCGCCGGATTCTACGCGGGTGCTTGCGGGGCTAAGGCGCGACGACCTCTTCACCGTAGTGCACGAGCAGTTCTTTACCGACACGACCGACTACGCGGATATCGTGCTGCCGGCGACAACGTTCCTTGAAGCGAAGGATGTGATGGGCGCGTACGGCCACCTCTTCGCGCAGATTGCTGAGCGGGCCATCGAGCCGCTGGGTGAAGCGCGGTCGAACGTCGATATGTTCGGCGCGCTGGGCCGCCGGATGGGCTTTACAGAATCTGCGTTCAACGATGATGCTGACGCGTTGATCGCGCAGGCTCTCGACACGCCGCACCCGTGGTTCGCGGGCGTTACCAAGGAGCGGCTCGAGCGCGAGAAGCAGATCCCGCTGGCGCTTCCGGTGAACGATGCGGGCGAGTCGCTGCCCTTCAGCACGGCTGAGTGGTTCCGCACACCGAGCGGCAAGGCGGAGTTGCTGCCGGTGCCGGAGTTCGTTGCGCCGCGCGAGTCGCGGACTGGGGCGAGTGCTTCGGAGAAATTTCCGCTGGAGTTCCTTGGCCGCAAAGCCGACAACTACATGAACACGACGTTCGCGAATGTGCCTGTGCACCAGCAGATGGAGCGCCGCACCGCGGGTGTGCTGGAGATGCATGCCGTCGATGCTGCTGCGCGCGACATCGCGACTGGCGATGAAGTCTCGATCTGGAATGAGCGCGGGCAGATCACGCTTACAGCACGTGTCAGCATGAACGGCGATGCGAAGGTTGGCCCCGGTGTGGTGTCCGCGCGGCTGGATTGGCAGAAGCTTTCGCGGGATGGCAACAACGTCAATGCGCTGACCAGCCAGGTGCTGACCGATATCGGCGGCGGGGCGACGTTTTATTCGGCGCTGGTGGAAGTGAAGAAGGTTGTAGCGGAATGAACGCAGATACCGTGCGGATGGACAAGTGGTTGTGGGCGGCGCGTTTCTTCAAGACTCGCGCGGATGCCGCGAAGGCCTGCGACCTCGGCCGCATTACTTCTAATGGGCATCAGGCCAAGGCGGCGCGCGACGTGCGTGCCGGCGACATGCTGACCATCCGCAACGAAGGTGGCGACTTTGAAGTTGAAGTGCTGCAGCTGAGCTCGATGCGCGGGCCGGCCGCTGTGGCACAGACGCTCTACCGTGAGACCGAGGCTAGCCGCATCGCGCGGCAGAAGGCGGCAGAAGAGCGCAAGGCGATGCTCGCCGCAGGGGGCATGCCCGAGCGGCGGCCTACAAAGCAGGATCGGCGGAACATCAATAAGCTGAGGGGGAGGATTATTCCGTTTCACTAGCCCTGCCATTGACTTGCCTGAGCGCTCGCCGTACCCTCCTGCTATGGAACTTCCTCTGACCCAGGAGCAAGAAGCCGAGCTCACCCGTATCGCGGAGCACCAGGGCAAGACCGTCGCCGCCCTGCTGTTGGAGCAGGCTTCGCAATTGCTCCATATCGAAGAGGAAAAGTGGGCCGCTGTGGATCGAGCCCTGGCTCAGGTTGAGCGCGGCGAAATCATCGAAGAAGAAGAGATGGACAAGCGCTTCGCTGCAATGCTGGCGCGAGCGTGAAGCTACGCTGGTCGCTCCGGGCCGCAGATGACCTTGAAGAAATATTCAACTATCTGCTACTGCACATGCCCGAATACGCGTTACCAACCTCTAAGCAAATCTACCGGGAAATACAGGCTCTCAAGCAGTTCCCGATGAGCGGCCGCCCATCCGACAGGCCTAACATTCGCGAACTGGTGTTTGAGCGTCTGCCCTACGTTTGTATCTACCGCCTTGAAACTGAGGCGATCGTCCTGCTCCATATTCGACACACGGCGCGGGAGCGTTCCGGGTATCTGCAGTAAATGGATTAGCCATGCCGGTCGCAACACCCAAGAATCATCCTGTCCGCACCATGGATCGGGTTCGGTGTTGCAAAGCGCGATCATTTTTCAATCGAAGGCGCCTGAGCTGCGCAGGAGTTCCCTAATCATTCGACCCGGTTCGAGGCTAAACCTGAAGGATTCGCCATCACCATCGATGATGGCGGCGTCAGCGCCGCGCGCGAGTTCCAGAAGCGGCTTCGCATTGCTGAGCCCCGACTCCGGAACGTGCACGACAATCACCATGAGAAAACAAGATCAAACGGACTTCTACGCTAAGCCCGTGCTCTGCGCCTGCTCGTGTGCGTGGTAGCTGGAGCGGACGAGGGGGCCGGATTCAACGTGGCGGAATCCCATACCCATCGCCTCGTGCTTCAGGAAGGCGAACTCATCCGGCGTGTAGAACCGCGACATGGGCAGGTGGTCGCGTGATGGCCGCAGGTACTGGCCGATGGTGAGGATGTCCACCTTGCGGTCCGCGAGGTCGCGGAACACGGCGAGGAGTTCGTGCATTTCCTCGCCCATGCCGACGATGATACCCGTCTTGGTCACGATGGGCCCGTCCGCGTGGTCGGCGGATTCTTTCTTCGCGGCGTCGAGGAAATGCAGCGACTTCTCATACCGGCCGCCGGACTTCGCCACGCGATACAGCCGAGGGACGGTTTCGATGTTGTGGTTGAGGATCTCTGGCCGTGCGTCGACGACCAGGCGGCGGGCTTCGGCGACGCCCTGGAAGTCGGGCGTGAGGACCTCGACCTGGCAGCCGGGAGCCTGCCGCCGAATCTCCGCGATGACCTTCACGAAGGCCCGCGCCGCGCCGAGGTTGTCGTCGTCGCGGTTCACGCTCGTGATGACCGCATGCTTCAGTCCAAGCTGCGCGACGGCGTACGCCACGCGCTCCGGCTCCTGGTGGTCGATGGGCTCCGGCCGGCCCTTGGGTACGGCGCAGAAACCGCAGCGCCGCGTGCAGAGGTTGCCGAGCATCATGAAGGTTGCGGTCTTGTGGTTCCAGCACTCGCCGATGTTGGGGCAATGCGCGCTCTCACACACTGTGTGCAGGTTCAGCTCGCGCGCCAGCTTCTTCAGATTGTGGAATGTCTCGCCCATCGGTGCTCGCGCCTTCAGCCACTCGGGCTTGGCCACGGGCTTGCGCGGCGTGAGGTCGATCTGGATCAGCGATTCGGTCTGGAGAAGCGGGGCCATGGGCAGTCTTGATTGTATCGCCTGGGCTATCTGAGCCGGTCGCGGACTTCGGTACGGCTGAGGTAGAGGAAGAACACCAGTTCCAGCAGACCGCGCACCATGAAGAACCCGACGTGCGTATGCGAGAAGAAGTACACATCGCCAAGGCTCATCAGGAGACAGCCGGTCACTACAAGCGACCATCCCCAGCGCTTCAGCCTCAGCAGTCCGAAGATGCCCACCAGCAGCAGCGTGCAGACGCCCAGCACGCTGAACTTCGCGCCTCCGCCGCCAAAGGCGCCGCGGATCGCGCCGAATGCGTTCAGCATCGTCACCAGCAGAAGGAACATGGCGATGCCGGCGATACCGGGCAACATGCCGCCGCGCTCAGCCGCCGGTGTGACCACGGGCAGCGGGCCGTGCTTCAGCTTCGTGTCGGTTTCGGGAACTTCTCTCTCGTCGGGCATCGTCTTCCTAAAGCGTGTGCAGGTACGCGAGCAGGTCGTCGAGCTCCTGCGGGTCGGTCTGCGGCTGAGCCGGCATCAGGTTGCGCCCATGCATCACGGTCGCGGAAACACGCTCATCATTGGCGGGAGCTCCGCTGGGCAGGTACTGCTTCTTGAAAATGCCGCGCAGCGGAGGCCCATGCAGCGGCTCCGACACGCGGTCGTAATGGCAGGCCGCGCAATGCGCCTGGTAGACCTTGTATCCGCGCGCTTCCTGCGGATTCAACTGGTCGATGGGCTTAGGCGGCGGCACGCTGTGGCAGCCTGCGAGAGTCAGCACTGCGCCGGCGGTGAGTAAGAGATGTATCTGTCTATTGCGCATCGGCTCCGCGATCTCCGGCGGCCTGCTCACGCGCCGCGCGGTCGCAGACGTTGCGCAGGTAGTCCCACGAGTACAGCCCGGCCTCGTGCCCGTCGTTCCACTTGAAGCGCAGAGCGTACTTGCCGACCGGAGTGACGTCCACGGGCCGCGGCGGCGCTTCGTACATCGGCAACAGGCTGGCCGGCTTCGGCTTCGGCAGGCCCGGCTCGCGGCCGTCCGCATCGCGCTCTTCGTGGCATGTCGCGCAGGGGCAGGCCGCGCGCAACCACGCGAAGTTCCAAGCGCTGCGGTGGCCATCGCGCCAGTCGATCTCCATGCCGGTGCCGCCGCTCTTGTCCACTCGGACCTTGGCGGGGGCGATTGCGTCGCCGGTAAGCTTCGGCGGCGCGTTCTGTTCGCGCGCGGCGCGCTCCTGGCTGATGAAGGTAATGCCTTCGTGACTCATCGTTTCTCCAACACCCTATTGTCTCGCGATTGGCGCGCCGGCGTCAGAGCGGCGCGCCGGTCGGGTGCGGCTTCGTGGCCTGACGGTCATAGCGCAATTTAAGCAAGAGGATTGAAAGCGACAGCACGAGGGTCACCGCATTGGCGATCCACACAGGCGGCGAGTGCGACACGATCCCGTAAGTCAGCCAGAATGCCGTCCCGATCGTAAAGATCAGAAACATCCCCAGGGAAATATCTCGCGCCGACCTCAGCTTCACCACGCGGATCAACTGCGGCAGAAAAGAGATCGTGGTCAGCGTGGCGGCGGCGTAGCCGATGGCGTTGATCACCTGTGGTGCAAGCATCATGCGTGGGCCTGCTTCCAGAAGAAGTATCCGGAAATCACGCATCCGGTAATGACAACGATGACGCGCAGCACCATGGGGTTGGTCTTCTTCGCCCACTTCGCTCCGAGATATCCGCCGAGGCCCGCGGCGACCATGGAGGTCAGGCAGTAGTGCCACAGCACCGCGCCCTTTACAACGAACGTAACAATCGCCACGAGATTGCACAGGCATGCCGCCACCACCTTCAGCGCGTTCAGCTGATGCATATCTTCAACGCCGAACATCGCCAGCACGGTCATGATCAGGAACCCACCGCCAGCACCGAAGTATCCGATGTAGAAGCACACCGGCAGCAGGGCCAGGAAGAGCCCGAAGAAAGGGACCGCCTTCTGGACGTGCGGCTCGGCCGTCCGTCGGCGCAGCCACGTCGAGAGCGGACCGCTGATGCCGAAGAGCAGCGTTCCGCCGAGCAGCAGCCAGGGGATGAGGCGCGAGAACGTCTGCTGGCGGGTATGCAGCAGCACCTCCGCACCGAGCACGCCGCCGACCAGGCAGGTTGTGGCCACGGGCGCCAGCAGGTTGCGGCGTGTGTCGCCGAACAGCGTAAACGCCGAGGTCAACTGTCCCGGCCACAAGGCCACCGTGTTCGTCGCGTTCGCATTCACCGGAGGAACGCCCATTCCCAGCATTGCCGGAAACGAAAGAAATGATCCCCCACCGGCCATCGCGTTCATAACACCCGCAATCAGCGACGCGCAGACCAGCCAGATGTACCGGAGATGAGGAATGTGGCTGGAGAGCATGAGCTTCTATTGTAGCGACCTCGCCCGGAGTAACCTCCACTCCGAAGCGTGCGAGGACCATTGCCTGCAAGAAAGCCGGACGCCAAAGTGCTGGTCGCGCTCACTTCGCGCTGATACTCTACCGTCACCACGGCCCCCGTTGAAACCTATGCCAGAGAAACCGGGCATCCCGGAAGACCTTGCGCCCGCCAATGCAGCGGCCGACATCGCTACGCCACCACCACGCGAAGACGAGAAGCCAGCGAGTGCGGAGACAGCGCACGTTCCAGAGACTGCGAAGGAGCACGAAACCATGCTTGACGTACATCCGGCGCACCACGCTGCCACCAGCTGGAAGGAATTCCTCACTCACATCGCGACCATCGTTCTCGGCCTCCTGATAGCGGTCGCTCTGGAGCAAGCGGTCGAGTCCTTCCACCATCGCCGCGAGGTCGCAGAGGTGCGGGAGGAGCTTCGGAGCGAACGCGAGGCTAACAAGAACTCCTTCACAACCGAGACGACGAACTGGCGCTGGGAGACCGCGGAACTCGAAAACAACCTGATGGTATTGGCCTATCTTCAGAAGCATCCGGGCACGCCGGATGAGAAACTGCCCGGCAGCCTCGTCTGGTTCCACGCTTCCAGCAACCACAGCCAGGCCGTTTGGGATGCAGCCAGGAACACCGGCGTCACCAGCCTGATGGGCCGTGAAGAAGTCGAGCAGTATGAAGACACCTACGACAAGCTGAAGAGGATCGATGACGCGCGATCGCTCGCGTATGACGCAATGAATGACGCCTCACGCTACGAATTCACCGATGGCCGGCTCTCGAACCTGAGCCGCGCACAGATCGACGAGATCACTACCCTCACGCAGATCGCGCTCAACAGGCACTGGCTGGAAGGGGTCGCGCTCGAAAACACACATCGGAAGTTCGCGGACTTCCCACTCTCAATTACCTCTGACGAGCTTTCCCGGGCCCGCAATCGAAAAAATGTGGATGAGGGAATGCAGGATCCAGCCTTTGCGCAGACAATCTCTCGCATGAAGGCGGCAGGTTATGTGCCGTAGGCGGACGATTCGCAGACCAGCCCTATATAGCGGAGATGAGGAAGGTGGCTGGAGAGCATGAGCTTCCATTAACGACCCGGCATACCCTTGCTTCCACCGCCTGCGCGTATAGACCTCAATGCTTCTCCCAGGCGGGCGACCCGGAGGTCACGGGAGTCGCTTACGGATGTGTCAAATCGATCTCAAAGAAGTGGACTGGATCGCCGCCACCTTCAACCGTGACGGTCATTTTCTGCAGCGCGCCCGGCTTGATCTCCACTTCTCCCAGCCGCACAGTCTGCAACTGCCGCGCGCTGCTCGTCGCTTCAATCGGAGCCGTCAGCACTGTATCGCCGATCTTCACGACGAACTTGCCTCCCGCCGCTCGGGCGGGCTTGGGCGTGCTGTACTTCAAATCAACCGCAAAGCGCTGTGCATGCTCCGCTCGCACATCCCACGCCAGCAGATTGCCCGGCTTCTCCAGCCCGTCGACATAGTATTGCGCCGTCTTGCCGTCGCCATAACCAAAGCCCTTGCCCATAGCCGTCGCGTCGAAGCCGAGCAGACGGTTCGGCATGGATTGCGCCTGCAGCAGGCGTCCCATCTGGCCCTTCACTGGGCCATCGGTCTTCACCACGATCACCGTATCCACGGGATCAGGCGCTGTTGGCGGCACATGCACCACCATGTCCTCCTCGCCCGCGCGTTCGGTCTTCAGCGGCTTCCTCGCTGCATCGCTCAGCAGGTACGCCTGCTTCACACCGCTGAGCAGGCCACCCACAAGCAGCCTGCCGTTCGCAGGCCAGTTCATGACATGCAGGTAAAGCGTGTCGCCCTTCACGGTCGAGTCTCCCCACGCCTGCCGGTCCAGCGGAGTCCGCTCGGTCCCATGAATGCTCTCGCCGTTCACCGCCATCCATTTGCCAATGCCGGCGAGAATCGCCGCATCCGGTGCGTCGACCGTTCCATCCCCTTTCGGTCCAATGTTAAGCAGGATGTTCCCGCCCTTGGCCGAGGTTTTTGCCAGCAGTTGGATGAAGTACGCCACCGGTTTGTGTACCGTGTCCAGCTTGTTGTAGCCGTAGGACTGGTTGGTTGTCGGGATCGCTTCCCAGTCGCCCGGCGTTGGCCGCAGTTCCTCGGGCCTGTCGCTGGTGTCCAGGTAGTCGCCCAGATTCACGCCTGCTGTGCGCGCCGCGCGGCCATTGATCACGACATTCGGATCCGCCTCGCGCACCGCCTTGACGATTGCCGCCTGCTCATAGAACGGCAGCTTGCTTGGCGTGTCGAACCACAGGATGTCAGGGTGATACTTCGCGATTAATTCCTTAAGCTCCGGAATCGCTTTGCCGTTCACATACTTCTCAATCCGCGGGACCAGCTCCGGATGCTCGTTGTACCAGTTGATACCGCCGAACAAACCCTTGTCGCCGCCTGGGTTCTGGTAGTCCCAGTCGTTGCCGGGCGCGTTCGGGTCTTCCCAGTCGAACGCGTGCGAATAGTAGAAGCCGACATGCATCCCCTCAGCGCGCGCCGCTTCCACCAGTTCCTTCAAAGGGTCGCGGTCAAAGTGCGACACATCGCGGATGTTGTACTTGTTCACGTCCGACGGCCATATTGCGAACCCGTCATGGTGCTTCGACGTCACGATGACGTACTGCATGCCCGCCGCTTTCATCTGCCGCACCCATGACCTGGCGTCGTACGCATCGGGATGGAACTTTGCCGCCACCTCACTGCGGTACACGTCGAGCGGGATTTTATTCACCCGCATGATGTGCTCGGCATAGCCCGGATTGGGGCGGTCCTTCCACACTCCGCCCAGCACGGAATAGGCTCCCCAATGCACAAAGCACCCGAACCGCGCGTCACGCCACCATTCGAGCCGCTGGTCGCGTCCCTTCAGGGCCGCGGTGTACCAGCCAGTCTTCGCATCCTGAACCGCCGCCGCATCCCTGGCGGCTGCGTCGCCGACCTTCATGGGCTCGTTGTTTGCATCCAGCTGTCGCTGCGCCTCATCGGGCGCGATCCTCTGTGCCACCGCCGCCTGGCCGAAACCGGCGACCAACACCAAAGCCCAAAGAGAAGCCCGCATCTTAAAACCTCCGCAGCCACTCAGGGCCGACCCGAACACCGGATTTGCAGCGCAATCAGCTTACACGGATGGATTTCATTTGCGAAATATGTTTTTCTCAGAGAAAAGACTGTTTCAGTATCTGCAGATCCGGCCCATCCGGACGCGGCCATTGATGCGCAGCGGCCGGTTGTAGCCGCAGTATGCTCCAATAGACACCGTGAGTCATACCCATCACTTCAATATCGGGAGCGTCGTCGCCGGGGGCTCCGCGCTCTTCCTGATCGCCGGTCCCTGCGTGCTCGAGAGCGAAACGCACGCCCGCACTCTCGCCGACGCTGTTCAGCGCATCACCGCCGACCTTGGCGTGCCGTACATCTTCAAGGCCAGCTACGACAAAGCCAATCGCACGTCTATACACAGCTTCAGAGGTCCTGGCCTGGAGGAAGGTTGCCGCATCCTGCGGCTTATCGGCGAGACCACGGGGCTACCGGTGCTCACCGACGTGCATACGCCGGACGACTGCGCGCGGGTTTCCGACGCGCTGGGGCCGGTCGAGGCCGTGTTGCAGATTCCCGCATTCCTCTGCCGCCAGACTGACCTGCTGGTCGCCGCCGCGCAGACCGGGCGGGCGATTAACGTGAAAAAAGGGCAGTTTGTAGCTCCCTGGGACATGCTGCATGCGGTTGAAAAGGTGCGGGAAAGCGGCAATCAGCGGGTTTCGCTGACCGAGCGGGGCGCGAGCTTCGGCTACAACAACTTGGTGGTCGACATGCGCAGTCTCCCCATCATGCGCGAACTCGCGCCGGTGGTGTTCGACGCGACGCACTCCGTCCAGACGCCCTCGGGCGCGGGCGGCAAATCGGGGGGCCAGCCGGAGTTCATCCCTGTCCTCGCCCGTGCGGCCGTTGCCGCCCGGATCGACGGGGTTTTCCTCGAAGTGCACGAAAACCCCGCCGAGGCGAAATCCGATGGCGCAAATGCCCTGCATCTGAATAAACTTAGGGGCGTCCTCGAGAGCCTTTTGACCATCCACGCGGGCGTCATGTCGCTGTAATCGTTATGTCATCTTTGAGCATCTAATCCCCAGGAGGCGACACCCGAAATGCCCACAACTCATAGCGCCGACCGGAACCCGATGAACCCGAACTTCACTTCCCCGAGCAAAGTCCAGAAGACCGACGCTGAATGGCGTGCCGAACTGACGCCCGAGCAGTACCACATCATGCGCGAAAAAGGCACCGAACGCCCCTTCACCGGAGCGTTCGTCAACAACCACGAAGATGGCCTGTATCACTGCGGAGCGTGTAACGCCCCGCTCTTCAAGAGCGGCGCCAAGTTCGAATCCGGCAGCGGCTGGCCGAGTTTCTACGAGCCCGTCTCGTCGGACGCCATCGAAACGCACGAGGACCGCAGCTACGGTATGCGCCGTATTGAGGCCACCTGTGCAGCCTGCGGCGCCCACCTTGGCCACATCTTCCCCGACGGCCCTGGTCCCACCGGCCAGCGGTACTGCATCAACTCCGCTTCGCTTGGCTTCGAGAAGGCATAGTCGGACCGAGATTTCCGAACGCAAAAGAGCCCCAGCCGAAACCGGGGCTCTTTTCAGTTTCTAGGGGTACGCCGACTCTCCAGCAATCCACAAGGCTGCTGTTGGCTGTTCCCTGTTGGCTGTTGCTTAGCCTTTAACGATCTTGCCGCTCTTGATGCAGCCGGTGCAGACCTTCATGCGCTTGGAAACGCCGTTGGCGAGAGCCTTCACCGTCTGGAGATTCGGGTTCCAGCGGCGCCGCGTCACATTGTGCGCGTGGGAGATGTTGTTGCCGAACTGCGGCCCTTTGCCGCACAGATCACATACGTTTGCCATAACTTCACTCCAGAAGAGAACTTGATGGTGCTTCGAACTCCCGGGAAAGCTCGCTGTACGCCCATGTGAGGGGAACTTGCGGGGGAGCCGGCAGGCACACGCGGATATCCGCTACTGGCCTCTGCCGTGTCGAACTTCCATCATACCAGACTCCGGCCACCCGACCAACCCATTCCATCCAGACCGCGCCTACCTCGAGGCAGGGTACTTCAGACTTTTTGCGAGCGGGATTCCCTGTAATGTTTCAGACCCAACAGACACCATCCCCGTATCCGCCGGTGCGGAGAGCTTCCCAACAGCCAGGTATGACCAGACTGTGGCATGATGTGCGCGCTGGGAGTCTGGTATCTTTGGTTCCCGAACCACTCAAAGATGCGGTAACGATCAGATGTTAACTAACTCGTTGGAGGGCGGGCAAAAACCTTGTATTCTTGTTTCCAGCATTCTTAGCAATTTTTCAAGCACCGTGTGAGTTGCGCTCGCGATAGTCATGAGTGTTCCAACCATGCAGGCCGCTGGCTTTGATGCCCGGGACTTTGGGGATGGCCCTATGAAGCTATGAAGTCGACTTTGCTGGAGACAATGGTGCAGCAGACATCTGCCGAAGCAGCGACGCCCCCGCCCCCTGAGCAGGCGTATGTCTTCCCATCGTCGTTCGCGCAGCGCCGGCTGTGGTTTCTGCAGCAGCTTGAACCCGACCAGACTTCCTATCTCGTCCCCATCGCATGGCATTTGAGTGGGCTGCTGGATGTCGCGGCCGCCAATTTCGCAATCAACCGCATCGTCCAGCGCCACGACACGATGCGGACCTCCTTCGCCGTAGAAGGCAATGAGCCTCTGCAGGTCGTCTCGCCTTATCATCCGTTCACGGTCGCGGTCGAGGACCTCAGCGGAGCGTCCGATCCTTCCGCCGCCGCTCGCGAAGCCGCACTGGCAGAGGCGAACACGCCCATCCAGCTGAATGTCAGCGGACTGTTCCGCTGCCGCATCCTGCGCCTCGCTCCCACTGAGCACGTTCTGCTCTTCACGACGCATCACATCATCTTCGACGGCTGGTCGAAGGGTGTGTGGATCCGCGAGTTCTCCACCTATTACAGCGAGTATGTCTCCGGCAAGCCGTCGCGTGTGGACGAACTGCCCATTCAGTATGGCGACTTCGCCAGCTGGCAGCACGAGCACCTGAGCGGCAAGGTGCTCGACGACCAGCTTGCGTTCTGGAAGAACGCGCTGGACGGCGCACCCACGCTGCTGGAGCTGCCCACCGACCGTCCCCGCCCCACACTGCAGTCGCACGACGGCGCGATCATTCCGTTCAGCATCGACAAGGAGCTTAGCGCAGACCTTCGCAGGTTCTGCCGCGAGACCAACTCGACGCTCTTCATGGTGTTGATTACGGCGCTGCAGGTGCTGCTCTCCCGCTATAGCGGACAGCAGGACGTGCTCGTGGGGACACCGATCGCGAACCGCGAACGCCTCGAGCTGGAGCCCTTGATCGGCTTCTTCAGCAATACGCTGGTGATGCGCGGCAGTATTCGTGAGGGCATGAACTTCCTCGACCTGCTGGTGGAGGCGAAGCGCTTCACACTGGACGCCTACGCGCACCAGGACATGCCGTTCGAGAAGCTGGTGGAGCATCTCCAGCCGGAGCGCAGCCTGCGCTACACGCCGCTGTTCCAGGTCATGTTCGCGCTGCAGAACACGCCGCGGGAATCGCCCGCGCTTCCGGGGCTTACCATCTCCGGCGTGAATGCCGGGAGGCTGAAGTCCAAGTTCGATCTGCACGTCTTTGTGGTGGATGACCCGGCCGGGCTCCGCGGTCTGTTCGAGTACAGCACTGCGCTGTTCGACCAGAGCACCATCGAACGTTTCGCCGATCATTACCGCCGCCTGCTCGCGGGCATCATTGCTTCGCCCGGCACTGATGTCGCCCTGTTGCCCCTCATGGCTGAGCCGGAGCGCAAGATGCTCCTGGTGGACTTCAACTCGACCACGGCGGATCGGGTCGATACTCCGCTCCACCAAATAGTGGCCGCGCAGGTCAAGCGCACACCGGATGCGATCGCGGTGCGCTTTGAGAACAAGCAGCTCTCCTACCGTGAGCTCGACGGCCGCGCCAACCAGCTTGCTCACTACCTGGTCGCGCATGGCGTGCGCCCGGGCGCCCTGGTGGGCGTCTGCGCGGAGCGTTCGCTGGAGATGGTCATCGCGCTGCTCGGCGTACAGAAAGCCGGCGCTGCCTACGTTCCCATCGACCCCGAGTATCCTCCTGCGCGTCTTGAATCGGTGATCGAAGATGCGGACCCGCCGGTGCTGCTCACGCAGGAGCACCTGCTCCCTATCCTCCCGGCCGCGCTGCCGCCGGTGCTGTGCCTGGACCGCGACTGGAAGTCTATCGCCGAGTTCTTCGTCACCGCCCCGGATGTCTCCGTTACCGCCAAGGACGTGGCCTACGCCATCTACACTTCCGGCTCCACCGGCAAGCCGAAGGGCGTGCCGAATGTGCACGAAGGCATTGTGAACCGGCTGTGCTGGATGCAGCATCAGTACGGCCTCACGCCTGCCGACCGCGTGCTGCAGAAGACTCCGTACTCCTTCGATGTCTCGGTGTGGGAGTTCTTCTGGCCGCTGATGCAGGGCGCCTGCATCGTGATGGCTAGGCCGCAGGGCCACAAGGATCCCGATTACCTGGTGCGGACCATTCGGGTTGAAAAAATTACGACGATGCACTTTGTGCCTTCCATGCTGCGCGTCTTCCTGGAGTCGCCCGGCGTGGAGGCGTGCACCAGCCTGAAGCGCGTCATGTGCAGCGGCGAAGCGCTGACCGGCGATGTTGTCGAGCGCTTCTTCGAGCGCCTGCCCAATGTCGAGCTGCACAATCTCTACGGGCCCACAGAAGCCGCGGTCGACGTCACGTACTTCGAGTGCAAGCCGGAACTGAAGCTCGCTAACGTTCCTATCGGACGGCCGGTCTGGAATACGCAGATCCACATCCTCAGCGCGAGCGGACAGCTCCAACCGATCGGCGTTCCCGGCGAGTTGAACATTGCCGGAGTCCAGCTTGCGCGCGGCTACCTGAACCGCCCCGAACTCACTGCCGAGCGCTTCGTGCCTAACCCCTTCTCGAACGATCCTGAAGCGCGCATGTACCGCACCGGCGATCTTTGCCGCTGGCTCGCCGACGGCACCATCGAGTACTACGGCCGGCTCGACCACCAGGTTAAAATTCGCGGGTTCCGCATCGAGTTGGGCGAGATCGAAGCCACGCTGCGTCAGCATACCGCCATCAGCGATTGCGTGGTCATGGCGCGCGAAGACAATCCCGGCGACAAGCGACTGGTGGCCTACATCGTTTCCGAGTCCGAAGTCGACAGCGCGGAACTTCGCACGCTGCTGAAGAAGACCCTGCCGGACTACATGGTCCCGTCAGCGTTCGTGACGCTGCAGAAGATGCCGCTCACCTCCAGCGGTAAGGTGGACCGCAAGGGCCTGCCCGCGCCCGCCGTCTTCGGCGCGCCTGAGGCCGAGGGCCATGCCCCACGTACGCGGATGGAAGCACTGCTGTCGGAAATCTGGAAGGACATCCTCAAGATTCCAGCAGCCAATATCGAGGACGACTTCTTCCAGCTCGGGGGCCACTCGCTGCTCGCCGCGGCCATGATCACCAAGCTCAGTGAGTCGCTTGGCTACCGCGTGCCGCTGGCCACTTTGTTTGAAGCGCCCACGCTGGGCGCGCTCGCAGCAGCGGCCGAGCGCCAGGGGCTGGAGGAGCAGCGCATCAGCACCATCGTGCCAGTGCGCAAGACCGGCACCAAGCCGGCGCTGTTCTGCGTCTCGCGCCCCAACGTCAACGCGCTGGGCTTCATCTTCCTTTCGCGCGCGGTCTCGAAAAATCTCCCCGTCTATGGTCTGCAGTCGCACATGGAAAATGACGGCCGGCTTGCTCCTTTCACACTCAAGGAGTACGAAGAGAAGGCGACCGAGTACATCATCGCCATGCGCGAGGTGCAGCCGGAAGGCCCCTACTTTCTGACCGGCTTCTGCGAAGGCGCACACATCGCCTTTGAGATGGCACGGCAGCTCGAGGCCATGCACCTTGAGGTCGGCATCCTTTCGATCCTGGATGTGTGGCCGGTCGAAAACACCGTTGATCGCAAAAAGTATGCACTGCGAAGCTACGGCCGCATCTTCCAGCAGTTCATGAAGTCGACCAACCGCGAGCGCATCGGAATGGTGTTACGCAAGCTGCACCGGCTGCCCGCCGTACAGCCGCAAAGGCCGGTCGTCGAGGGCAGGATCCTGGAGGTCGTTGCGGAGCATGATCACCACGCCCGCAAGCTTCTCGACCAGCGTGTGGCCAACCGCTACTGGCCGGGCAAGGACTTCAAGCCCACCATGTACAACGGCAACGCCGTTATCTTCCGTGTCGCCAAGCAGCCCTTCTATCACATCAAGGACGAAGCGCTCGGCTGGCGGGAGCGGATCCGCGGCAAGCTGGAGGTCGTGCACGTCCCCGGAACCCACAACCTGATCCTGCGCGAACCTGGCGTTACTGTCGTGGCGCGCGAGCTTGAGGCGCTGATCGACAACTATCTCGCCCGCAAAGCCGCCAAGAGCGAGTCCGAGCAGTAGCCGCCAGTTCAGCCGACAGGCACTCGCAGCTCAATCCAAACCACCTTCACTCGCAACGCAGCAGACAAAACGGGTCCGGAGCAAAGCTCCAGACCCGTTTGAATTTTCCTGATCGGCTGTGTTTACGCGATGTCTTTGTCGAATACGAGATCCCCAAGCGCCACGACCACCTTGCGAGGACCGACATACGGATCGCGCGCGTGCGCCACCAGCATGTTGTCCAGTGCCACCAGGTCGCCGACCTGCCACTGGAACCGCACCGCGTGTTTCTCGTAGATCTCGCCGACGTGGTCCATCACGGCATCGGAGATCGGAGTGCCGTCGCCGAAGTACACCATGCGGGGCAGGTCTTCTTCCTTGAAGATCGAGAGCAGCGAGGCCCGTGTTTCGGGATCGACGCAGTGAATGTGGTGCAGCTGCACCTGGTTGAAGAAGGTCTTCTCGCCCGTCTTCGGGTGCCGAATCACGGCGCGGCACTTCTGACGAACGCGCAGGTAGTCCTGCCCGTACCACTCGCAGGTCATGCCCGCTTTGGCACAGGAGTCTTCTACGATGGAGCGGTCCTCGGTGCTGAAGAAGCGCTGCCAGCTCACGTCCAGGCCCTCGGAGAAGTTGCGGACATAGGTCAGCCCCTTCTGCTCGAACATGTCGCGAACCTCAGGATCGAGGTCGTTATAAACCTTGCGGCAGTCCACGATCGGCGTTGCTCCGCCTTCCTTCGCGACGACCAGCGTCATGAAGTTGATCTTGCTCGGCCACGAGCTCATGTGCGAGCTCTCGTTGTGATACAGGATCGACTTGTCTTCCGGATACGGTGTCGACGTGTACACCTTGCCCGCCACGCCTTCGCGCGGAAGATCGCCATACTCCGAGAACAGCTCATTACAGATCGCGGCGGCGATGCGCTCATGGTCGCCGGCATCTTTCAGCCCGAAACCGCGAAACAGAATCCCGCCGTGCTTGGCCTGCTTCTCCGCGATGTAGTCGCGCTTGTTGCGTGCCCAGTCGGCCAGGTCGACCTGGTCTGCCGCGGGTTCGATGATCAAGGGAAGAGGCTGGTCCGGTTGCAGAAGGCTTTCTTTCACCGGGTTGAAGTTGGTGAGATCGACCGCCTTGCGGCGGATGTCTCCAAGGCTCTTTCTGGGCAGGGTCGGGGTAGTGGACATGGAAGTAATCCTCGATTCAATTATCCCCGCTAGGGGCAAAAATGGTTCTGTAAAGTTAGTGAAATTGTACGTCCATTCGTAACAGCAGCCTACGTTATATTCCAGTCGTCAGCCGCCGGACGATCCGGCACGGTAGGCCTGACGCGCCACCCGCTTGATCGGAGCGCTGGCCACGCTCACCGCGCCTTTCGCCTTTGCTTCGTCGACCGCCCCCGCAAAATTCTGCAGCACGGGCGACTCGAACATTGTCCGGAGCGCTACTTCCAGCTGGAAGGTCTCGCGTATGCGCGAGATCACCTGGGTGGCGAGCAGCGAGTGCCCGCCGAGATCGAAGAAGTTTTCATCCGTCGAAATCTTCTGGATCTTCAGCACCTCTTCCCATATTCGCGCGACCTCTTCTTCGGTTGCGGTGGCCGGAGCCTTGTACTCCCTGGCCGCGCGCTCCTCGGGAGCCGGCAGAGCCTTGCGGTCTACCTTGCCGTTTGGCGTCAGCGGCAGCTTTTGCAGTTCCACGATCGCGGAAGGCACCATGTAGTCCGGCAGCTTGTTCTTCAATGCCTGCTTCAGCGTGTCGGCGGTCGCAGCCTGCTGGCGATCGAGCACCACATACGCCACCACCTGCTTGTCGTCAGGATTATCGTGCCGCGGCCGCGCGATCACCACACACTGCCGCACTCCTGCTTCGGCGGCGAGAACCGCCTCAATCTCGCCAAGCTCCACACGGAACCCGCGAATCTTCACCTGGTCGTCGGCCCGGCCCAGGAACTCTACGACACCTTCCGGCAGCCAGCGCACCAGGTCGCCGGTCTTGTACATCAACTCGCCGGTCTTGAAGGGGTCGGCAACAAATCGTTCCGCCGTCATCTCCGGCTGTCCGATATATCCTGCGCTGACGCCCCCACCGGCGATGTACAGCTCACCCGCGACGCCTACGGGCACAAGCTCACGGTTCGCATCCAGCACATAGACGCGGGTATTCGCAATCGGCTTGCCGATAGGCACGGTTGGCGCCGTGCTCTTCTTCCAATCAGCCAGCGGCAGCATCAGCGAGCCGACAGTCGTCTCGGTCGGCCCATAGTGGTTGATGAGCGCGCAGCTCGCTCCCGCAAGCTTCTCCACCATTGCGGGCTTCAACGCCTCGCCGCCGGTGATGAGATACTTCGTCGGCAACACGGCATGACCGCCGACTTCGACCAGCGCCGCAAGGTGAGCAGGAACGATCTTCAGCACATCGATCTGCCACTCCGCCTGATACTCCGCCATACGCTTCGCATCCGTGGCGACTTCATACGGCAGGACGTGCAGACAGCCGCCGGTTATCAGCGACGGATAAACCACGGTCAGTCCGAGGTCAGCCGCCAGCGTCGACACAGACATGTACTGCAGCGGCGTCTCATCGAGCCCCAGAGCGCGCACGATATGCGTGGCATAGTTCACCAGGTTGCGGTGGCGGACGCCCACACCCTTCGGCGTGCCCGTCGAGCCAGAAGTGTAGATCACATAGGCAAGATCGTCGCCCGAGACCTCAACATCCAGCGTCTCATCCGACTCGCTCTCCCACGGCTTCTCTGCCGCATCGAGCACGATCGTCTTGCCCGCAAACTCCGGAAGATGCTCCACAAACTCCGCCTCCGTCAGCAGCGCACCGATGCCCGCCAACTGCTGCGCCGTACGCGCCTTCGGCTGGTCTGCGCTCAGCGGAACATACGCGGCGCCGGCCTTCAGGATGGCCAGCACCGGCACGATCATCTGCGCACTGCGCGCAACGCAAAGCCCTACGAGATCGCCGCGCTTCACGCCACTCGCGACAAGATGCCGAGCCAGCCTGTTGGCTCGCGCTTCAAGCTCGCCATAGGTAACGGCGTCGCTTCCGCTCCGGACCGCGGCGGCCTCGGGCGCACGCATCGCAGCGGCGGTGATCAAGGCATGGATCGAGCCGGAGGGATACGAGGCGGCGGTATCGTTCCACTCCGACACGAGCTGCTGTTTTCGAGCAGCAGAAACCATGGGCAGACTGCTTACCGTCTGTGATGGCGCGGCCAATGCCCCGGCGAGGAAGCTCTCGAACGCGTCCGCCAGTTCCGCCGCGAGGTCGTCGGCAACACTCTCCGCATGGCGCAACGCGATCGTCAGGCCACCCATCCTCGTCCGTACATCCAGCTTCAACGAGCAATCGTGGGTCCAGTCTTCAATACGCAGCGGAGTAAAGCTGGTTTCCGCAATCGCAATCGGTTTGCCGACCGAAACGTGCTCGAAGCCCACCTTGAAAAACTTCGCAGGGGCGTAGTATTCCTGCACGCCGGCCATTTCTTCGCGCTGGGCATGAACCTGCTGCACCAGTTCGGCAAAGGTCGCCTGGGCCTTGAGCGAAACCACCATGGGCGCCATTTTCGCAACCGCGCCGACCAGGTTTCCCAGCTCTTCATACTCGCGGCCATCGAGCACAACGCCCAACTCGACACGCTGCTGCCCGCTCCAGCGCGCCATTACCGCCGCCCACGCGGCCAGCACCACATCGCCAGCGTTCGCATCGCCGCCCAGCCCGGCAGCGACCCGGGCTGCGTCGCCGCGGACCGTAATTTCCAGCCGCGGCGCCGCCGTGCCGCCTTGCCCTGCAACATCTGCAACAGAGAACTCGTCCACGCTCTGCGCAGCCCAGAACTTCGCCGCATCCTTTGCGGCATCGTCCTCTTCTTCCAGAAGATCGTTCTGCCACTGGGCGAACTGTACATACCGCAGCGGCTCTGCGTCCCCGCCCGGCGTGCCCGCATACGCCGCGGCAGTCTGCGCGACGATCAACTGCATGCTCTGCGCATCTGCGGCCGCAGCATGCGCCGTCAGCACCCATAACGCTCTCAAGCCAGCACCGGTGAACAGCGTTGAGCGCAGCGGCGACTCCTCAACGGCAATCGACTCCAGCGCTTCCGTACGCATCCGCTCCGTGGCCGCCGCGACGAGGTCGCTTATGTTCTCTCCCAGCGGAGCGCTGCTCCAGCTCGGCTCGGCGGTATCTCGCACTACCTGGAACGGCAGCTTCATCCCCGTCTGCCGCTGGAATACTGTACGCAGCGACTCGTTGGCCTTCACGACCTCCAGCAACGCGGCCCGCAAACGCGCTTCGTCGAGCGCTCCCTCGATCAGAACGGCCACCTGCGAGCGCGCCGAAGAGGCTGCGCTCCAGATGTGTTTCTGTTGCGGCGATAAAAAGAAGCCCGCCCCTTCTGTCATGCTCATTCCTCTATTCCATTTCCTAGCCTGACAGCTTTCAATCCGGCACTCATTAATTTTTCTTTGCTGCTGCGCTTGCGTTCCTGCCTGGCTTCTTTCAACTTTCTCTGCTGCTCTTCGCTGTAAAGTTGTAACGCGCTGACGCGCCTGTCCGGATTGCCGGCTGCATCGGACAGCAGTGTACCCAGCATTGCCGCCATGTCGTTCACGGTTGATTCATCGAACAACTCCGTGCTGTATACCCACAGGCACTCGATGTTCTCATTGCGCTCGATGACGAACACCGCGATGTCGAACTTGGACCGAGTGAGCGGAACGTTGAACCCGCTGATCTCCACACCGCCGAGCTGGCGGCTGGCCGTCGGGATATTCTGCATCACGAACAGCACCTGCACGATCGGGTTATGGCTCAGCTTGCGGTCGGGCCGCAGCTCCTCGACGATCTTGTCGAACGGCATCTCCTGCCGTGCGTAGCAGGCCAGCGTGGTCTCGCGCACCTGCGCGAGCACATCGCGGAACGTCGGATCGCCTGCAAAGTCCGCCTTCAACGGCAGCAAATTGATGAAGAAGCCGATCATGCGCTCGGTCTCTACTGTGAACCGATTGGCGGAGTCCGTGCCGACTACCACCTGCTCCTGCCCTGAAAGCCGCGACAGCAGCACCTGGTAGCCCGCAAGCATCGCCATAAACAGCGTGACGCCTTCCTTCTTGCACAGCGCGCGCAGCGGTTCAGCGACATCGGCCGCCAGGTTGAACCGCACCAGGCCACCCGCAAACGTCTGCTTCTCCGGGCGCGGACGATCCGTCGGCAACGTCAACAACGGCGGCGCGGCGGCGAGCTGACTGCGCCAGAAGCCGAGCTGCTTGTTGAGCGTGTCGCCCTGCAACCAGCCGCGCTGCCACGACGCGAAATCCGCATACTGAAGCATCAACTCCGGCAGCTCCGGCTTCACACCCTTGGCATAGCTCTCATACAGTGCGGTGAGCTCGCGCATAAAGACCGTCGCCGACCACGCATCGCTCACGATGTGGTGCATCGTCAGCATGAGCACATGGTCCTCGGCGGCAAGCTTCAGCAGTACCGCGCGTACCAGTGGCGCGATGGAAAGATCGAACGGCGTCTTTGCTTCTTTGGCGACGATCGCCTGGGCCTCAGCTTCGCGCTCATCGGCGGAAAGCAATGTGAGATCGATCTCGTGCACGCGCAGTTCCAGCGCGGGCTCGATATGCTGGACAGGCTGGCCGGCTTCCGTGCCGAACCAGGTCCGCAGCGGCTCATGACGGCGCACAATCTCGTTCAGGCCGCGCGTCAGCGCCGCGACATCCAACGGCCCGCGCATACGCATCGAGCGCGGGATGTTGTACATGTAATTGTTCGGCTCCATCTGGTCCAGGATCCAGAGCCGCTGCTGCGCGTAGGAAAGCGGCAGCGGGCCATCGCGCCGCACCGGCGTGATCGCAGGGACCATCTCGCTCTCGCCTGCCAGCCGCGCGGCGTCGATACCCTCGGCGATGCGGCGGACGGTTGGCACATCGAACATGGTGCGCAGCGGAAGGTCCACACCCAGCACGCGGCGTATGCGCGAGATCACCTGCGTCGCCAGCAGCGAGTGGCCGCCGAGATCGAAGAAGTTTTCGTCCGTCGAAATCTTCTCGAGCTTCAGCACCTCTTCCCATATCTGCGCCACGAGCTCTTCGGTTACAGTCTCCGGAGCCCGGTACTCCCTGGCCGCGCGCTCTTCAGGCGCAGGCAACGCCTTGCGGTCCACTTTGCCATTGGGCGTGAGCGGAAGCTTCTGCAGCTCCACAATCGCGGACGGCACCATGTAATCCGGCAGCTTCTCCTTGAGAGAAAGCTTCAAGGTCTCCGCGGTTGCGCCCTGTCCGCCGTCGAGCACAACATACGCGACCACCTGCTTATCGTCCGGGTTCTCCTGCCGTGCCCGCGCGATCACCACGCTCTGCCGCACGCCAGGTTCGGCAGCCAGCGCCGCTTCAATCTCTCCAAGCTCTACGCGGAACCCGCGAATCTTAACCTGGTCATCGGCACGGCCGAGGAACTCGACGACACCCTCGGGAAGCCAGCGGACGAGGTCGCCGGTCCTGTACATCAGTTCGCCCGCATGAAACGGATCGGCGACAAACCGCTCAGACGTCATCTCCGGCTGGCCCACATACCCTGCGCTCACACCCGCGCCTGCGATATACAACTCACCCGCAACACCGATGGGCACAAGCTGGCGACCTGCGTCCAGCACATAAAGGCGTGTATTCGCAATCGGCTTGCCGATCGGAACAGTAGCCGCCGAACTCTTCTTCCAGTCAGCGAGGGGCAGCATCAGCGAGCCGACCGTCGTCTCCGTGGGGCCATAGTGGTTCACCACGGCGCATCCCGCGCTTGCAACCTGCTCCACCAAGGCTGGCTTCAACGCCTCTCCACCGGTGATCAGGAACTTCTTCGGCAGCACCGCAGTTCCGCCCGCTTCAACCAGCGCGGCCAGGTGCGACGGCACAATCTTCAACACATCGACCGCATGTTCTGCCTGATATGCCGCCATCTTGCGGGCATCGGTCGCCACGTCATACGGCAGCACATGCAGGCAGCCGCCCGTCAGCAGCGCGGGATAGATCACCGTGTTGCCGAGGTCCGCAGCCAGCGTGGACACCGTCGCATACTGCAATGGCTGCGCATCGAGGCCAAGCTTGCGCACGACATGTGCCGCATAGTTGACGAGGTTGCGGTGCCTTACGCCGACACCCTTCGGCGTGCCTGTCGATCCAGACGTGTAGATCACATAGGCCAGATCGTCGCCCGAAACTTCAATATCGAGCGCCGCATCCGACTCCTGCTCCCAAAGCCTCTCCGCCCCGTCGAGCACAACCGTCTTGCCGGCAAAGTCCGGCAGCTGCTCCACAAACTCCGCCTCGGTCACGACGACATCGATGCCCTTCAACTGCTGCGCTGTGCGCGCCTTCGGCTGGTCCGCGCTCAGTGGAACGTACGCTCCACCGGCCTTCAGAATCGCCAGAACCGGCACCATCATCTGCGCACTGCGCGCCACGCAAAGCCCAACCAGCGACCCGCGCTTGACGCCGCTCGCAACCAGGTGCCGTGCCAGCTTATTAGCCCGCGCCTCAAGCTCGGCGTACGTTACAACCTCTGCTCCACTGCGCACGGCAGCAGCTTCAGGCGTACGGCTCGCAGCCGCAGAGATCAGCGCGTGAACCGGCCCGGCAGGATAGGTGACCACCTCGCCCGCACCCATTGCCAGCAAGGCCTCTTTTGCTGATTCGGCCACAAGCGCAAGGCCTTCCAGGGGCGCCTGCGGACTTTCAAGAACCTGCGTCAGCAGCACCGCAAAAGCAGCCGCCAAGTCCTTAATGGCCTCGCTCGTGTACCGCGCCGAGTCATACTCGACATCCACGCTCAGCCCATCGTTCGCGTTCGTGGCGATCAACCGCAGCTTCAGCTTCTCCAGCCCGACATGCACCGCCACCGGCGCCACACTGAAACCGCCCGCCCCTGCCATGCGCACATCGTTGTACTCGAAACCCACGGCAGGTTTGGCCGCCGCGCTGCCGGGGGTGAACCAGTCCTGCTGCGTGCGCGCCTGTTTCCATGCCGTTGACACCTGTCGCAGCACTTCGTCAAAGCGCGTCTTGCCCTCAAACTCCGCAGCTACGGGAAGGTACCGCGCGAATACGCCAATGGCGTTCGCAATCTCGTCGTACTCGCGCCCATCGGACGCCGCCAAGACCACCGTGCGACTCTCGCCCGTCATGCGCGCAAGCAACAGCTGCCACGCAGCCAGCAGCACATCGGCGTCACTGACGCCACTCGCTGCGGCAACGCTTCTGAGGTGTCCCGCGTCCTCCGCTTCAACGGCTACATGCACCCGTCCGAACCCATCGCCCGCGCCCTCGGCTTCAAGAGGCAACGACAAGGGCGTGTGCACCTGTGCCTGCCAGAAGGTCCGCGCTGCAACCGCAGCATCTTCCGTGCCCTCGAGCAGATCGTGCTGCCAGGCCGTCACATCGGCATACTGAATAAGCTCGTCCGAAGCCGTCTCGCCCGCAAACGCCTGTTGCAGTTCTGCCGCGAGGACGCGGAACGACACAGCGTCGGCACAGAACCCCGGTACTTCGACCAGCAAGGCCTGCCGTGCGTCTCCCAACTCAAATAGCGTCGCTCTCACTACCGGCGCTTCATCGCCCTTGGTCGTCCGCTGCGCTACCGCCGCAAAGCGCTCCCGCAGCACTTGCTGCTGCTCGTCCGTGGACTGCCCCGAAAGGTCTTCCACCCGCACATCGGGCGTGTCGTCGTCCAGAATCACCTGCAGCGGAAGGATCAGCTCGCGCTGCCGGCGGAACACCGTCCGGAGAATCTCCTGGCGCGCGACGATCGCCGCCAGCGCTGTGCGCAGCGCTGCTTCATTGATTAGCCCGGTACATCCGTACAAGCAAACGGCGACCGGGTAGCCTGCCTCTCCCGCGGACGCGACGATGCGTTCCTGCTGGGGAGAGAGACGAAAACCCGCTAAAGATTCGGTTTGCATATTTCCTGAGTGTTGTGCTGATTTTATTAGAGGTTGTGATTCTAAACTTATCTGCCGCTGACACTTACGTCGTATTGCCGGCTACAACGTTGTGCGCGGGGTCCGCGATGGGTCATCCCGAAACCTCCTCGGACACCGGCGTGGGAGCCTGCTCCACGCTGAAGCTGTGCGGCATCACCACCACACCGCTGAACGGGACCTTGCCCGTGCCGTAATAGTCGCTTTCCAGCACCGTCAGCATGAAGGCGTCCGGCACCTCGTCCTTGCGCACACTGCCGAAGTTGATGAACAGGAACATGAGGTACTCTCCGGGCACCAGCGTCAGGCTGGGCACCTCGCACACCACTATGGTGTCGCCAGAAAGCGGATCGTAACTCAGGTTCGGATCGAACGTCGTATTCAGCGTGAGGACCCGCTGGCCAAACACGCTGTTGAAGCCGACGCCGAACATGAACTCCGGAACAACATGCGGCAGCTTCAGGTGGATCTTCAGCGTCAGCCGCGCGCCCACCTGCACCGCCCGCGGCGCAGGCTGACCGCCGTCGGTAAGGACTTCCACTTTTTGCATGATGGGGCTGTACTTCGCCTTGCGCGTCGGGGTTTCAGTCAGGTCAATCTCATGGCCGTTGCCGTCTTCGGGCCGGCTCGCATTCACCATGTACTTGGCGATGGCGTTCTTGGTGTCGCCGTCGTAAATCATGCGGCCATGCTGCAGCACGATGCCGCGCTGGCAAAGGTTCTCCACCGCTGCCATGTTGTGTGAAACGAAGAGCACGGTGCGCCCACTCTTGCTCACTTCGCTCATCTTGCCCAGGCACTTCTTCTGGAAGGCCATATCGCCCACGGCCAGCACTTCGTCGACGATCAGGATCTCCGGCTGCAAGTGCGCGGCCACCGCGAAGCCCAGCCTTACGCTCATGCCGCTGGAGTAGTGCTTCACCGGTGTGTCCAGAAACTTTTCAATCTCGGCGAAGGCGACGATCTCGTCGAACTTCTCCTTGATCTCCGCGTTGCGCATGCCCAGCACGGCGCCGTTCAGGAAGATGTTTTCGCGCCCCGTGAGTTCCGGATGGAACCCCGTGCCAACTTCAAGCAGGCTCGCCATTCTTCCCCTCAGCGTGAGGGTCCCGCTGGTGGGGTCGGTGATACGCGAAAGGATTTTGAGCAGCGTGCTCTTGCCCGCACCGTTGGCTCCGATGATGCCGACGATCTCACCTTCGGACACATCGAAGTTAATGTCCTTCAGCGCCCAGAAGAAGGTATCCGGCTGCTGTTCTGCCGCCGTCTTTTTGCGGAAGGGCGTCTTGAACGCGCGCACCATCAGCTCGCGGGCCGTCGCACTGTGATTGATGGAGTGCCCGTAGCGGTACTGCTTGGCAAGGTCCCGAACTTCAATAATCGGCGTCATCAGATCACGTCCGCAAACTGGCGCTCCATGCGACGGAACACGAAGAGCCCGGAAATGAAAATTACCACACTTACCGCCAGCGACAGCCCCATCAGCCCCCACGACGCCGGGCTGCCCAGCAGCGAATATCTGAAACCGAGCACCATACCCGCCATGGGATTCAGGCCCATCAGCACGATCCACTTCTGAGGAATGATGCGGATCGGGTAGATCACCGGCGTTACAAAAATCCCCATCTGGATCAGGAAGGGCACCGCATACTTCACGTCCCTGAAGCTCACATTGAGCGCCGAGAGCGTCATGCCCAGGCCGGCGGCCGAAAGCAGCGAGCCTGCGATGAATATCGGCAGCAGAAGAGCATGCATCGTGAACGCGACATGGTAGTAAAGCATCAGCAAAGCGAGCAGAGCGAGGCTCACCAGCAGATCCATCAGCATAGCGCCGATAGTTCCCAGCGGGATAAATATGCGCGGGAAATAAACCTTGGTCACCATCGCCTGGTTGGCGATGAGGCTGTTGCTCGACAGCGCGAGCGAGTTGGCAAAGAACGTCCACGCCGAAAGCCCGGCGAATGCGAACACCGCATACGGCACCTGGGGGTCGCCCTTGACGCCGGCCAGGCGATGAAAGAAGACGGTGAAAACGATCATGCCCAGCAGCGGCTGCAGGCCCGCCCACACGCCGCCAAGCAGCGTCTGCCGATAGCGAATCTTGATGTCACGCCACATCAGGAAGCCGAGCAGCTCTCGCTGCAGGAAGACCTCCTTGAAATCGACCGGCTGCCAGCCTTTTCGCGGCCGTATAATCAACTCGAAGCGTGACATGGATCTCCCACCTGCAACTGCTTCCCTTTAAGCAGGGATTATTTTTTCTTGGTTCTGCACCTGATTATGCCTGTTTTAAATGACGAAGTTAACATGAAAAGCTGACCCGGCATACCTTTCGTTTTTACAGTGCACACAGGAATGGGCATTTTGCGATAACCGCACATGGTCGATGTCTTCTTTTGCAACATGGATGGCCGCGACGCCGCACGCCGTCGCCTCGACTGGCAAATCCTGAGCGAAGACGAACGCAAGCGCGCCGAGCGCTTCCACTTCGATCGCGACCGCGATATGTTCACCGCCTGCCGGGCTGCTCTGCGCCGGCTGCTGGCTAGGCGCACCGGCACCGCGCCCGAGTCCCTCGCCTTCGATTACGGCGATCGAGGCAAACCCTCCCTGCGCGGCTCCGGTCTCAACTTCAACATCAGCCACGCCGGCACGTGGTTCGCCTGCGCCATCTCCGACGGCCCCGCAATCGGGATCGATATCGAACACATCCGCCCGCTCGAAGACATGGCAGCGATGGCCCGGCACTTTTTCGCGCCCGCCGAAGTTGCGCGGCTCGAATCGCTCCCTGAGGCCGACCGCACCCACAGCTTCTTTCAGTGCTGGACGCGCAAGGAAGCCGTCATCAAGGCCACCGGCGAAGGCGTCAGCCGCCCCCTCGACAGCTTCGAAGTCGCCTTTGGCCCCGCCGCTGCCCCCGCGCTGCTGCGTCTCGACGACCACCGCAACCCGGGGTGGTCCATGCTCTCCTTCGACCCTGCGCCGGACACCATCGCCGCGCTCACCTCGCCCGCGCCTCTGGGCGAAGTCCGCATCGTCGACCTCACACCTTAGCTGGTCACTACCGCCCGGCGCACACTCTTCAACTTCTGCCGACTCGCCGCGCGCGACTCCTCAAGCACGGCCGTATTGTGCTGCAGTTCCCACTCCGCGAGCATCTCCAGCATGGCCTTCAGCTTCGTTTCGGGCTCCGCCGTAATCGTCTTCAGGATGACGGGATACAGCGCCGCCATGCGCTCGATCGTCGCAGCGTTGAACAGGTCGGCGTTATATTGCCACACGCCCGCCAAACCCCGCTCGCTCTCGCGCACGAACACTGCGATATCAAACTTCGACGGCAGTGCGAGGCTCACGCCGCTCAACTCCAGCCCCGGCATCGCAAGTTCGCTGCGCGGTGTGTTCTGCTGCACGAACAGCACCTGCACCAGCGGCGTGTGACTGCGGCTGCGTTCTGGCTGGAGCTCTTCCACCAGCTTGTCGAATGGCACATCCTGGTGCGCATACGAGTCCAGCGTGCGATGCCGCACACGCCCAATCAACTCGCGGAACGAGATGTCGCCCGAGAGGTCCGTCCGCACCACCATGAGGTTCACGAAGAAGCCGACGAGGTCTTCAGTCTGCACCGTGGTGCGGTTGGCGAGGTCCGTGCCCAGCACGATGTCCGGCTGCTTCACGTAGTAGTACATCAACACCTGGAACGCGGCCAGCATCAGCATGAAGGGCGTCGCGCCCTCACCGCGTCCCAGCGCCCGCAGCGACTCTATCAGCTCCGACGGCACCTCGAAGCGGTGCACGCCGCCGCTGTGCGTCTGCAGCTCCGGACGCGGTCTGTCCGCGGGCAACTGCAGCAGCGGCGGCGCTCCTTCCAGCGTCTTCTTCCAGAACGCAAGCTGCTCTTCGAGCACCTCGCCCTGCAGCCAGTTGCGCTGCCACACGGCGTAGTCCGCGTACTGGATCGCGAGGTCCGGCAATTCCGCGGGCTTCACACCCAGAGCCTCAGCATAGAACGCCGCCAGGTCGCGCAGCAGCACCGCATTCGACCACCCATCCGTTGCGATGTGGTGCGTGTTGATCAGCAGCACATGCGTCTCCGCGTCCATCCGCACCAGCAGCGGACGCAGCATCCAGTCCGTCGCCAGATAGAAAGGCCGCGCCACCTCGCGCGCCAGTATCCGCGCCACCTCGGCCTCGCGCTCAGCTTCAGCCATCGCACTCAGGTCGATGACCGGCAGATCCAACGGCCGCGGCGCGTCGATCACCTGCACCGGCTCATCGTTCTCCACCGCATAGCGCGTACGCAGCACCTCGTGCCGCGCCACCACCGCGTCCATTGCCTGCTGCAACGCGCACACATCCAGCGCGCCCTTCAGGCGCATAGCCAGCGGCACGTTGTACAGCGGATTGTCAGGGTCCATTTGGGCGAGGAACCACAGCCGCTGCTGCGCAAACGAGAGCGCCAGGGGACGGTCACGCGGGACTGCAACGATAGGTGGCGCAGCGACAACTGTTCCACCGCGCAGGCTTTCGATCTTTGCCGCCAGCGCCGCGACTGTAGGCGACTCGAACAGCACGCGCAGCGGCACGTCGATGCCCAGCGCCCGCTGCACGCGCGCCATCACCTGCATCGCTGAAAGCGAGTGGCCGCCCAACTCAAAGAAGTTGTCGCTCCCGCCCAGCACCTCGAGCTTCAGCACATCACTGAAAATGGCCGCGACCATCTCCTCCATCGGCGTGCGCAGCGTTCCGCCGCCGGCCGGGCGATCATACGACGCGGGCGCCGGCAACGCCTTGCGATCCACCTTGCCATTGGGTGTTTGCGGTAAGCCATCGAGCATCACGAACGCCGCGGGAATCATGTACTCCGGCAGCGTCTCCTTCAACAGGGCGCGCAGTTCCGAGGCATCGATCGGCTGCGCGGCAACCACGTAGGCAACCAGCCGCGGATCTCCGGGCTCATCCTCACGCGCTATCACGACGCAGTCCGACACGCGCGACTCCCGACGCAGCGCCGCTTCAATCTCGCCTAGCTCAATGCGGAAGCCGCGTATCTTCACTTGGAAGTCCGCGCGCCCCAGCAGCTCGATCGTGCCGTCATCATGCCAGCGCGCCACATCGCCGGCTGCGTAAATCCTTCCCGGCCCAAACGGGTTCGCCACGAACTTTTCCGCAGTCAGCTCCGGCCGGTTCCAGTACCCACGCGCCAGCCCATCGCCGCCGATGTACAGCTCGCCCGCGACACCAATCGGCACCGGCTGCCGCCACTTATCCAGAACATAGAACTGCGTGTTCGCGATCGGCGGACCTATGCGCAGCGTGCCCGTGCCGCGTGTCACGCGCGTCGCCGACGACCAGATCGTCGTCTCCGTCGGCCCATACACATTCCACACTTCCGCCGCGCGATCGAGCAGCTTGTCCGCCAGTTCACGCGGCAGCGCCTCTCCACCGCACAGGGCCTTCAGCGGTGTCTCATGCGTCCAGCCTGCATCGATGAGCATCCGCCACGTACTCGGCGTGGCCTGCAGCACCGTCGCGTGCGTCCGCTGCAATAGGCTGCGCAACAGATTCCCGTCGATCACCTCATCGTCGGTCGCGATCACCAGCCTGGCTCCGGTCAGCAAGGGCAGCAGAAGCTCCAGTCCCGCAATATCGAACGACAGGGTGGTCACGGCGACCAGCACATCATCTGCAGTAAGCCCCGGCTCGCGCTGCATGGAGCGCAGCAGGTTCATCAACGCTCCATGCTCAATGGCCACACCCTTCGGTCTGCCCGTCGACCCGCTTGTATAAATCACATAGGCGAGTGACTCCGCATCGATCGCGACAGGTTGCCAACTCGCATCTCCCGGCGCAACCGCGGACACATCCAGCACCTTCGCCGAAGTCTCCAGCTCCAACTCACCCTTTGTCAGCACCAGCGCCGCGCCCGCGTCGTCGAGCACCATCTGCAGCCGCTCGCGCGGATGCCGCGGATCGAGCGGGACATACGCTCCGCCGGCCATCATCACCGCAAGCACGGCGGCCAGCATCTCCGGCGAACGCGGCACACACACGCCGACCAGCTGGCCGGGCTTCAGCCCCTCGGCAGTCACCCGCTGCGCCAATTGCATTGCATACGTCGCGAGCTCGCGGTTGCTCCACGCAACGCCATCGGACTCCAGCGCAACTGCCAAAGGTTCTCGCTCCGCACGCGCGAGGAACGCCGCATACGGCGGCGCGAACGCGCCGAAGTCGACATCGGTACGATTCCACTCCACCAGAACGCGTTCGCGCTCCGGACCCAGGAGCTCCAGCTCGACGACACGCTTGTCCAGTGCGCCCGGCGCGACCACGGATTGCAACAGGACGCCGAAGTGCATCAGCAGCCGCTCGATCGTTGTCGCGTTGAAGAGATCCGTGTTGTACGTCAGCCGGGCCTTCAGGCCCTCGGGCTGCTCCTGCACGTCGAGCAGCAGATCAAGCTGCGACGTCTCCACCGGCGACCCGTAGCCCGAGATGCGCAGTCCCGGCATCTCGGCCTTCTGCACCGGAGTATTCTGCAGCACAAGCATCACCTGGTACAGCGGACTGCGGCTGCTGTCGCGCACCGGGTTCAACTCTTCCACCAGACGCTCGAACGGAACATCCTGATGCGCGTACGCGTTCACCGTGGTCTCGCGTACGCGGCGCAGCAGGTCTGCAAAACTCGCATCGGCATTGGTCTGGATACGCAAGGCCAACGCATTCACGAAGAGGCCGATCAGCTTCTCCGTCTCGGTGCGCGTGCGACCTGCAATTGCCGAACCGACCACGATATCGTCCTGCCCCGAGCACCGCGACAGCAGCACATAGAACGAAGCCAGCAGCACCATGTACAGCGTCGCGCCTTCACGCTGTCCCAGCGTCTTCAGCGACTCCACAAGCGTTTTCGGCAGCATCACGGAACGGCTTGCGCCGCGATAGGTCTGGAACGCCGGCCGCGGCCTGTCCGTCGGCAGCTCGATCGACGGTGGTGCGCCCTTAAGGTGCTGCTTCCAATACTCCAGTTGCGCATCGAGCGCCTCGCCGCGCAGGTGCTCGCGCTGCCACACCGCGTAGTCCGCATACTGGATCGGCAGCGGCTCCATCAACGCCGTATCCACGCCGAGAGCCTTGCGATAGAAACGCGTGAGGTCACCGAGCAGAACGGTGTTCGACCATCCATCGAACGCGATGTGATGCGCCGTGAACACCAGCACGTGCTCTTCATCCGAAAGCCTGAACAGCTTCACACGGAACACGGGTCCGCGCTCCAGATCGAACGGCCGCTGCACCTCTTCGCCCACGAGCACACGCGCACGCGATTCACGCTCCGCCTCGGAATCCGTGCTCAGATCAACAACCGGCAGCTCAACGTGCAGTGCCGGAGCAATCACCTGCACCGCATCTTCGCCGGCCATCGCATACGTGGTGCGCAGCACTTCATGCCGCGCGATGACATCGTTCAGCGCTGTCTCGAGCGCAGCAACATTCAGCGCGCCTTCCAGCCGCCAGGTCAGCGCAATGTTGTAGAACGCGCTGCCGCGCTCCAGGCGATCGAGGAACCACAGCCGCTGCTGCGCATACGAAAGCGGCAGCCGCTCCGGCCGCGCTACACGAATCGACGCGGCCTTCTCCTCGCCGCCCGCCGCCTCCACAACCTTCGCAAAACTCTCCAGCGTGGAGTGCCTGAAGATCTCCACGAGCGGCAGCTTCACGCCTGCGGCCTCGCGCACCCGCGACACCATCTGCGTTGCCAGCAGCGAGTGCCCACCCAGCCGGAAGAAATCATCCTCGGCATGGACCGTCGAGACGCGCAGGATGCTCTTCCATATCTCCGCGATCATCGTCTCCGCGCCAGCGCGCGGCGGGCGGCCCTCACCCTCGCTCGCCGCATAACTCTCAGGCGCAGGCAGAGTTTTGCGGTCGAGCTTGCCGCTGGAGGTGAGCGGCATGCACTCCAGGGTGATGAATGCGGACGGCACCATGTAGTCCGGCAGCGTTTTCTTGAGGGTGGTGCGAAGCTCGGCGGGCTCGATGTCAGAGCCGGACCTGGAGATGAGGTAAGCGACCAGGCGCTTGTCGCCGGGGTTGTCCTCACGGGCAATCACGACGCAGTCGCTGACATCAGGATGCTGGCGCAGCGTGGCTTCGATTTCGCCGAGCTCGATGCGGAAGCCGCGGATCTTCACCTGGTGGTCGAGGCGACCGTAGTACTCGATGTTGCCGTCAGCCAGCCAGCGGCAGAGATCGCCGGTCCGGTACATGCGCGCGCCCTCTTCGGTCGAGAAGGGGTTCTGGACGAAGCGCTCGGCGGTGAGTTCGGGGCGGTTGAGATAGCCGCGCGCGAGCTGGACGCCGGCGATGTTCAGCTCGCCGGGAACGCCGATGGGCTGGAGCTGACCGCTCGGGCTGAGGATGTGAACCTGGGTGTTCCAGACCGGGCGTCCGATGGGAACATTGGCAAGCTGCAGATCCGGTTTGCACTGGAAGTACGTGACGTCGACCGCAGCTTCAGTGGGGCCGTAGAGGTTGTGCAGCTCGACGCTGGGCAGCCGCTCGAAGAAGCGTTCGACCACATCGCCGGTGAGCGCTTCACCGCTGCACATCACGCGCTTGAGACTGCTGCAAGCCTCGACGCCGGGCGACTCGAGGAAGGCGCGCAGCATGGACGGCACGAAGTGCATGGTGGTGATTTTTTCGGCGCGGATCGTGCTGACAAGATAGTCAGGGTCTTTGTGTCCCTGCGGCCGCGCCATCACGATGCAGGCGCCCTGCATCAGCGGCCAGAAGAACTCCCACACCGAGACATCGAAGGAGTAGGGCGTCTTCTGCAGGACGCGGTCGGCGGGCGTGAGGCCGTATTGATGCTGCATCCAGCAGAGGCGGTTGACGATGCCTTCGTGCACGTTGGGCACGCCCTTCGGCTTGCCCGTGGAGCCGGAGGTGTAGATGGCGTAGGCGAGGTCTTTGCCTGTGACGGAAACGTCGGGTGCGGTGGCGAAGAATTCGGCGATGGACTTCCAGTCGCGGTCCAGGCAGAGCACCGGAGGCAACGTGGCGGGCAGGATCGGGAGCAGGTGTTCCTGCGTCAGCAGGACCGGCGGGGCCGCATCTTCGATGACGGATTCAAGGCGGGCGAGCGGGTACTCGGGGTCGATGGGAACGTAGGCTGCGCCGGCTTTTTGGACGCCGACCAGTGCGATGACCATTTCAAGCGAGCGCTCCGCGCAGACGCCGACCAGAGCGCCGGGACGGACGCCGTGCGCGACCAGGTAGTGGGCCAGCTGGTTGGCGCGGCCGTCCAGCTCGCGGTAGGAGAGCTGCTTGTTCTCGAAGCGGACAGCGGTTGCGTCGGGCGTGCGCTTCACCTGTGCGGCGACGAGCTGATGGAGGCAACCATCGCTGAAACTCTGCTCCGTCGCGTTGAACGCTACGAGCTGCTGCAGCTCATCTGGTCCCACCAGCGGCAGCGCCGCCACACGCACCGACGCATCTTCTGCCACGCCTTCAAGCAGCCGCCGATAGTGCGCGAGCATGCGCTCCACCGTCGACGCGTCGAACAGATCGGTGTTGTATGTGAGGGTTGCGGTCAAACCTTCGGGCTGGTCGACGAGGGTCAGCAGCAGGTCCATCTGCGACGTCTCCTGCGTCGCGCCGAACGCACCCACTTGCAGCCCGGCCATCCCACCCGCTGCGGGCGGCACGTTCTGCAGCACCAGCATCACCTGGTACAGAGGACTGCGGCTGCTGTCGCGCACCGGGTTCAGCTCTTCCACCAGCCGCTCGAACGGCACATCCTGATGCGCGTACGCGTTCACCGTCGTCTCACGCACACGCCGCAGCAGGTCCGTGAAGGTCGCATCGCCGTTCACGTCCGCACGCAGCGCAAGCGTGTTCAGGAACAAACCAATCAACCGCTCGGTATCGCTATGCGTGCGCCCCGCAATGGCGGAGCCCACCACGATATCTTCCTGGCCGGAGTACCGCGCCATCAGCACATAGAACGCGGCCAGCAGTGTCATGAAGAGCGTCGCGCCCTGCTGCTGACTCAATGCGGTCAACGCCTGCACAAGTTCATGCGGCAGCACCGCTACCGCATTGGCTCCACGATATGTCTGCAGCGCCGGCCGCGGCCGGTCCGTCGGCAGTTCGATCGACGGCGGAGCATCGCGCAGCTGCTCCTTCCAATACGCCACTTGCCTGTCTAACGCCGCGCCTTCAAGATGCGTTCGCTGCCACAGCGCATAGTCGGCATACTGCAACGGCAGCGGCGTGAGGGGCGATGGCCGCCCCGCCGCGAACGCCTCATACAGCGCATAGATGTCCTGCCGCAGAACGCCGAACGACCATCCATCCGTCGCAATGTGATGCGTGCTCAACACCAGCACATGGTCGTCGTCGGCGAGCTTCAAAAGCATCGGCCGGAACATCGGCCCGCGCTCCAGGTCGAACGGCTTGGCTGTCTCTTCGCCGATCAACGCGCGCGCTCGCTCTTCACGGTCCGGCACGTCGCGCAGGTCGATCGCCGGCAACGCAACCGGCTGCACCGGCGCGATCACCTGCACAGGATGACCGCCCTCGACCGCATAGGTTGTGCGCAGCACCTCATGCCGTGCCACAACTTCGCTGACCGCCGCCTCCAGCGCCGCCGTATTCAAGGCTCCGTGCAGCCGCCACTTCGACGCGACGTTGTAGAACAAGCTCCCCGGCTCCAATTGATCCAGGAACCAGAATCGCTGTTGCCCATAGGAGAGCGGCAGCTTCGCTGGCGTCACACCACGCATCAACGGCGCCAGCGCCGCCGTATCGTTGCCGCTGACGGCCTTCTCTACCGCGGCTGCGAATGTCTCCAGCGTCGTGTGCCTGAAGATCTCCACCAGCGGCACCTGCGCGGCAAAGCTTTCCCACATCCGCGAGATCATCTGCGTGGCCAGCAGCGAGTGACCGCCGAGCTGAAAGAAATCGTCTGCGCGCCCCACACGTTCCACACGCAGAAGACGCATCCATATCTCTGCTATCGCCTCTTCGAAACGTCCCTGCGGCGCCACATACTCGCGCTCCGACCCGGCACGCCGAGCCTGCTGCGACTCCACCGCATCGACGATTGCCGCAGTGTTCGAAAGCTGCGCAATGCGCGCAAAATTTGGCCGCTTCATACGGCCGCCGCCACGCTGCTGCCGCGCATCTGGGCAACATCGGCTGCGCACAGGCGATAGATCACCACGCCCTCGGCAGCGATCTTCGTCGCGCCCTCAAGGCTCTCCAGGAACTCGAGTGCCGGAGCGTTCTTCGCGGTCGGAGAGAACCGCAGATCGATCCATTCCAGACCGCGCTCCCGAGCCTCATCGGCCATTCGCTCCAGCAGCGTATGCTCGACGCGCCTGCCCAGCGCGCGGCAGCTCAGCAGGAATGTGTCGACCACCAGTGCGCTCTCATCGAGGCGATAGATCACCGCGCCGATCAATCCGTAGTCACCGAAGCGATCGCGCAGGTCCACGGTCAGGCAGCGCATTTCAGGCGCATGCAGCAGCTCGCGCACCTGCCCATCCTGTCGCCGCACTGTCGTGAAATTGAACTGGTTGGTACGCTGCGTCAACTGCGCCACGCGCGCCACCGTCTCTTCTTCCAGCGGCTTGATGGTCATCTCCAACTGCAGGCTCTCGATGAACTCTTCCAGGCTCTGCCCCTGCCGCAGTTCTTCGCGCTGTTGATTGTCCTTGTAGAGCTCGCCCCTGCGCCGGTCGACTTCCGTCGAGCGGAAATGATCGAACGCCCAAACATGCTTCAGCAGTTCCGGCAATTGCTCAATATCTTCCGGCACCTGCAGCGTCAGCACCTCGGGGCAATCGGCCTCGACCTCCGCGCACTCCACAGGGTTGTCGTCGAGGAACACAAAGCTGTCCAGCCCCAGCTTCAGCTCTTGCGCCAGCGCCTTCAGGCTTTGCGACTTGCGCTCCCAGTTGATGCGATGCGCGGTAATCTCGTCGCGCTTGAGCAGCATTCCCGCGTTTTGTTCGAAGACTTCCCACACATCGCGTTCGTTGTTCTTGCTGCACAGACAGAGCAGCATGCCCTGCTCGCGCTGCTTGCGCACAAACTCCTGCAGTGCCGCATAGTGCGGACCGACCTTCACGCCGCGCGGCCCATCTTCTCCGCAGATGCCGCTCCACAGCGTGTTGTCGCAGTCCAGCGCAATCACTTTGAACCCCGGGCTGCTGAGCCCCCACACCCAGCGCGTCACTACCGTGGCGAGCGCCGTGAAGAACTCCTTCGTATACGGCACATGCCCGATGGCTTCCGCATACTTGTCCTCGTACTCCGCGACCGGATACAGCTCCGCGATGCGTGCCGACGTGATGACCTGCACGCTGCCCGCCTCGCCTAGCTGTGCGGCAACAAGCCCTTCCATCTCCAGCAAAAACTCCGCCCACGCAGGATCGTTCGCCAAGGCGCGCGATGGCGGACAGCAGCATACAATGTACGTCGCAAGGTTCGCCGCGGCCGCTGCCTTGGTGGCCGAAATCAGCTCGGCTACATTCCGCCGTATGCCATCCTGTGCGCTCGCGAGGTCCGCGCCCTTGAACTGCTGCCAGTCCTCAAACCGCACCAGCAGCACGTTGAATCCATCCTTGTTCCGGCTCAGGCTGCTGCCCGGATCAAGCAGGTTCTGAAACACCTGGTTGTAGGGTGCGAACTCGATCTTGTAATCCATCTCGAGCTCGCCCATCCAGAACTTCAGTGGCTCTTCAATCGGTTCCGCCGTGAACGTCGCGGAGAACACGAGCTTCCTGTTGCCGCGCGCGCGCGCCTTTTCCGCCTGCGCCGTCAACGCCTCCGGAAGCGCCAAGGCGTCCACCTTCACCTGCGGCTCAACGACGAGTTTCTGCAGCACAGCCGCATACGCCTCCAACAGCAGATCGATCGTCCCTGCCTCGAACAGCTCCTGCTTGTACTCGCAGGCCAGAGTGACCTTCTCATCCTGGATCGAAACCACGAACCTCAAATCCAGCAGCGCCGACTCACGCGCGAACGGAATCGCCTTTCCATCCAGAGCGTCCGTCCTGAACGTCACCTCTGAGAAATTCTGCAACAGCAACCCGACATTAAAAATGGGATTGCGATGCGCCGTGCGCTCCACCTTCATCGCATCCACTACCGCCTCGAACGGACACTGCCCATACGAGAAGCCGTCCAGCACTGTCGTGCGCGCGCGGACCAGCACGTCCAGGGCAAACTCCGTGCTGCCTACATCCACGCGCAGTGGCAGCATATTCAGGAAGCACCCGACCACGCGGTCCAGCTCCGCCATCGGACGATTGCCCGCTACTGTGCCGATCGCAAAACTCTTCTGTCCGCTCCAGCGCTCCAGCAGGATCGCCAGCGCCCATAGCATCACCGTGAACTGCGTCACTTTCTGCGCCTGGCAAATTCCGGTCAGCTGCTGCATGAAGCCGTCCGGCATCGCCGCGCTACGCAACTCACCGGCTGTGCTGCCGGTCTCCGCCTCGCGATCGCTGGGCAGATCAAGAAACGGTGGCAGCCCGTCGAGATGTTTACGCCAGAAGGCAAGATGCTCTTCGAGCACGTCACCCTGCATCCACTCACGCTGCCACGCGGCGAAGTCCGTATAGTCAAAATTCAACGCCGCAAGATGCGGCTCCTCTCCACTCGCCATCTGCGCATACAGCGTCGCGAGGTCCTCGAACAAGATCGCTGAGCTCGTGCCGTCCATGCAGATGTGGTGGCTGGCCATCACCAGCACATGATCCTCCGCGCCGAGGCGGTACAGCATGAACCGGCACACCGGCCCCGTCGCCAGTTCGAACGGCTTTGCCGCCGCGAGCGCAGCCTGCCGCAACGCCTCCTCCGCTCCACCGGCAACGGCGAACACCTTCAGATCCGGCGTGGCATTCGGCTGAATCACCTGCGCAGGCACGCCGCCGCTGACGCTGTAGGTGGTACGCAGCGCTTCATTGCGCGCCAGTAACTCCGCAAGGCAGCGCTCCAGCGCACGCGCATCCAGCGGCCCGCTGATGCGCATCGCCGTCTTCACGTTGTAGCCGGTGTCTTCCGGATTCAGCTGGTTCAACAGCCAGAACCTCTGCTGCGCAAACGAGAGCGGCAGCGGCGCGCGGCGCTCCACGCGGACCAGCGGCGGCACACTCGATTTCGCTCCACCCGCACGCAGCTTGTCTACCTCCGCCGCAACGCCGCGCACCGTTGGGTCTTCAAACAGGCACCGCAGCGCCACGTTCACGCCGAACGCCTGCGCAACGCGGCCCATCACCTGCGTCGCCAACAGCGAATGTCCGCCGAGCTCAAAGAAGTCATCCTCCACGCCCACCTTCGGCAGCCGCAGCACCTCCGCCCATATCGCCGCGACAATCTCTTCCGTCGGCGTCGATGGCGCGACAGCTCCGCTCACACTCTGCTCGATCTCCGGCGCAGGCAGCGCTCTGCGGTCCACCTTGCCGTTGGGGCTCAACGGCAGCTTCTCCATCGCATGGAAGCCCGCGGGCACCATGTATTCCGGGAGGCGCGACTTCACCAGCGCACGCAGCGCCGCCGTATCCACATGCGCACCCGGCTGCGGCACCACGTACGCGATCAGCCGCTTGTCGCCCGGCACATCCTCGCGCGCGACCACCACGCAATCCAGCACACTGGCATCGCCGCGCAGCACCAGCTCAATTTCCGAAGGTTCAATGCGGAAGCCGCGAATCTTCACTTGGTCGTCTATACGTCCCATGTACTCGATGCGGCCATCCGGCAGCCACCGGCAGAGGTCACCCGTCTTATACATCTGCGTTCCCGGCTTCGACGGGTTCGCCACGAACCGCTCCGCCGTCAGATCATCGCGGCCCTGATATCCCCGCGCCAACCCCGCGCCCGCGAGGAAGAGCTCTCCCGGAATCCCGACCGGCTGCGCATTGCCCTTCGCATCGAGGATGTGCGCCTGAAAGTTCGCATACGGCCGCCCAATGGTCACGCGCTCGCGCGGGCGCACAACTTCCCAGGTCGCATACCCCGTCTCGGTGGGCCCATACGAGTTCACCAATTTAGTCACCGTAGTCTGCGCGAAAATCTCCGCGGCCAGCGCATCGCTCAGCGCCTCGCCCGCCAGCAGCAGCGTCTTCACGGAAGACGGCAGCCCACCCGACCGCACCAGCTCCGCCATAACCGACGGCACCGTGTTGATCAGCGTCACTTCCTCGTGCGCCGACGACGCAGGCAGCATCAGTGCGTTCTCCACCAGCACCAGCCTGCCGCCTGAAGCCAGCGTTACGAACATTTCGAACGTCGACATGTCGAACCCAATCGACGTCCCAAACAACACACCACGAAGCTCCTCGGCCGAGAAGCTCTGCAAGCACCAGTGCACAAAATTAGTGCAGTTGCGATGCTCCAGCGCCACGCCCTTTGGCCTCCCCGTGGACCCTGAAGTGAACAGCACATACGCGAGGTTCGCCTCGCTGACTTCAATTTCGGGATTGCTATCGAGTCCACGGCCGATCGCATCCACGCATACAACATCGCCCGCAAACTCCGGCAGCCGATCCACAAGGTGCGTTTGCGTCAGCACCAGCCGCGCGCGAGCATCTTCAAGGATGTTGCTGAGCCGCTCCTTCGGATATCCAAGGTCGAGCGGCACATACGCGCTGCCCGCCTTCAGCGTGCCGAGGATCGCGGCCAGCATATCGATGCTGCGCTCGCAGAAAATCCCCACCAGCACATCCGGTCCCGCGCCCAGCGTGCATATGTAATTCGCTACGCGGTTCGCGCGCGCATTCAACTCCGCATAGCTCACACGCTCGTCGCCCGCGACACACGCCACCGCATCCGGCGTGCGCTCCACCTGCTGCTCGAACAACGTATGCAAGCACGCGTGCGGCCGCTCCACCACCTCACCTGCCCAGCCCGCCAGTTGCTGCCGTTCCTTCTCCGTCAGCAGCACTATCTCCGAAACCTTGCGGCGGGCGTCCTCGCCCACTGCATCGAGCAGCACCGTGTAGTGCCCAAGAAGGCGCTTGATCGTCGATTCGTCAAACAAGTCGACGTTGTACTCGACCCAGCCTGAAAGCTTCTCGCCTTCTTCGGTCAGCAGCAGCGAGAGATCGAACTTCGAGCTCTCACCCGCGTTCTCGCCAAACTCTACGCGATCGAGCCCCGCCAGCTTCAGATCTTCCCGCTGATAATTCCGCAGCGAGAACAGCGTCTGAAACAGGGGGTTATAGCTCAGCGTGCGTTCCGGGTTCAGCTCCTGTACCAACCGGTCCAGCGGCATCTCCTGGTGCTCGAACGCGCCGAACGACACATCCTTCATCTGGTCGATCAGCTCATCGAACGTCGGGTCGCCCGCAAACTTCAGCCGCAGCACAAGCTGGTTCGCGAAGTATCCGATGATGCTTTCAAACTCCGTGTGGGTGCGCCCCGCCACTGGAATGCCGACGAGAATATCGTCCTGCCCCGAGTACCGCGCCAGCAGCGCCTGAAACGCCGCCATTAACACCATGAACATGCTCGCGCCGCGCCGCCGCGCCAGCGCATTCAGCTTGCCCGAGAGGTGCCCCGGCAGCTCGAAATACTTCGTCGCTCCGCGAAACGACTCCACCGCGGGACGCGGCCTGTCCGTCGGCAGCGTCAACACAGCCGGCGCTCCCTCAAGCTGCTTCTTCCAATAGTTCAGCAGCTTGTCGAAGCGCTCACCCTGCAGCGTCTTCCGCTGCCAGACCGCGTAATCCGCATACTGCACACGTGGAGCAGGCAACGGCGAAGGCTTGCCCTCACGCAGCGCTTCGTAGATCGCCGATAACTCGCGGACAAAGATCGCCCGCGACCATCCATCGAAAATAATGTGGTGCAGCGTGAACAGAAAAACATGTTCCGTCGCGCTCAGCCGGATCAGCGTCGTGCGAAGTAACGGCCCGTTGGCTAGATCGAGCGGCTTCTCCGTCTCCTCATGCGCAATCCGCTTCGCCGCAGCCTCCGGATCGGCATCTCCGCTCACGTCAAATATCGGCAGCGCAATCCGCAGTGACGACGCGATCACCTGCACGACGTCGCCGTCCGCGCCCGCGAACGTTGTGCGAAAAATCTTGTGCCGCCGCACAATTTCATTCAGGGTCTCTTCAAGCACGTTCACGCGCAGCTCGCCCGAGAGGCGTATGCTCCACGCACCCAGGTAGGCCACGCTGCCGGGCTGCAACTGCTCCATGAACCACAGCCGCTGCTGGCCGAACGTTGCTGGAACACGCTGGATGCGACGGGGCTCGGTGCCTGGTGCTAACGCGCTAGTCGCCACCGACGATCTCCTCAGCCTCCGAGTCGGAAAGGCCCTCGAGCTCCGACAGCAGATCACTTACACCAGCATCCTCCGTGCTCGCCGTGCGCGTTGTCTCGATCGCCTGCGCCAGCAGTTCGATCGTCGGCGCTTCGAACAGCATCCTGATGCTCACATTCAATCCCAGCGACGAGCGCACTCGCGAGATCACCTGCGTCGCCAGCAGCGAGTGCCCGCCCAGATCGAAGAAGTTGTCGCGCACACTCACGCGCTCGCAATGCAGCGTGCTCATCCATATCTGCGCGAGTTGCTCTTCAAGCTCGGTGCGCGGAGCCACGATCTCGCTCTGCACCTTCGTCGCTCCCGGCTTGAGCTCCGCCAGCTTGCGGCGGTCGATCTTGCCGTTGGCGTTCAGCGGCATCTGCTCCACGATCACAAAGTCACGGGGCACCATGTACTCCGGCAGATGCTGCCGCAGGTACGCCTGCAGATCGCCCGTCGCCACCGGCGGCGACATGGCCAGGTACGCGCACAGCGCATCGCCATGCTCGTCTTTGGTCAGCAGCACCACCGCCTGCTGTACACCCGAGCACTGGTTCAGCACGGACTCAATCTCCGCGAGTTCCACGCGATGTCCGCGGATCTTTACCTGGTCATCGACACGCCCCAGGAACTCCACGCTGCCATCCTCGTGCATGCGGCCCAGGTCCCCGGTACGATACAGCGCGCTGCCGTTCGGCAGGAACGGATGCGCAACGAACTTCTGCTGCGTCTCCTCGGGCCTTCCGATGTAGCCCTGCGCAATGCCCGCTCCACTGACGCAAATCTCTCCCGGCACACCCACCGGCACGGGGCGGAGCGCACCGTCCAGCACGTACACCTGCACATTCGGCAGCGGCCTGCCCAGCGGCACGATCGCCGTCTGCGCTTCTGCCTGATCCTTCTCCTCCGACGTGTTGAAGGTCAGGCAGCCGATGGTCGCCTCGGTCGGGCCGTAATGGTTCATTATGCGGCAAACGCCCGCAGCTTCGACACGTTCCACCAGGTCCCACGTGCATGCTTCACCGCCGGTGATCAGCATCTTCCGCGGCAGAATATTTTCGGCAGCTTCCGACGCCAGCAGCGCATTCAGATTCGACGGCGTGATCTTCAGCACGTCGATCGGCTGCTCGCGATTTCTCTCCGCAAACAGACCGCCATCGATCGCCGCATCGTAGCTGATCACGGTCAGCAAGCCACCCGTGACCAGCGGCGGAAAGATCGATGTGTTGCCCAGGTCCGCGCCCAGCGTCGACACGGTCGCAAACGCCAGCCCCGGGTCCGTGCTCACTTCACGCAGGCCCAGCCGGCGCGTCATGCCGTGGATGTAGTTCGCCACATTGTTGTGCCGCACCGCCACACCCTTGGGCGTGCCGGTCGAACCCGATGTATACAGCACGTACATCAGGTCCTGGCCGCTCACCATCTGCGAGAGGTTCGCTGCAGGCTCCGCGTCGAGCACGGTTGCGTCGCGATCAAGGCACAACACGCGGCCCTTGAACGCACTCAGCCGCTCCAGCAGCGCCTCTGCCGACACAACCGTTTGTATCCCCGTCTCGGCAAGCTGGTGAGCCATGCGCGCGGCAGGCAGGTCCGGCAGCAGCGGCACATACGCTCCACCCGCCTTCAAAATCCCCAGCAGCGCGACAATCATCTCCGCCGAGCGCTCGAGGCACAAACCCACCGGTGTATTCGGCGACACACCATCCTTGCGCAGCCAGTTCGCAACCTGGTTCGCGCGCGCATTCAGTTCCGCATAGGTCAGCCGCGTCTTCTCGAACACCAGAGCCGTGCGTTCCGGCGTCAGCGCCGCCTGTTCTTCAAACAGCTGGTGGAACAACCGTGCATCGCCGTACTCGACCCGCTCCGAGTTGAACGCCTCGACCACCTGCGCGCGCTCTGCCGCATCCAGCAGATCGAATGTGGACACCTTCGCCGCGGCATCCGCAACAGACGCACGTACCGCGCGCTCGAAGTACTTCGCGATGCGCTCGACGTCCTTCGCCGCATACTGCGCGGCGTCGTACAGAATCTCAAACGCGGGCTTGCCGCTGGACACCTGGCACACGAGCGCGAGCTTCGACGGCCAACGCACCGCTTGAAGCGCCGTAACCGTAATCCCGGCATGGCCGGCTGTAATCCTTCCGGGAAGCTGCCGGAATTCAAAGCCCACCGTGCCGCTCGGGTCGATCGGGCAGTACGCCTGCCAGCGCTCCACGCCGGACAGCGCTTCACTGGCCTGCCGCATCACGGCATCAAAGGCCGGTCCATTCGCAAAGTCTGTACTCACCGCAAACGGCCGCGCGAACAAGCCGATTGAAAGCTCCAGGTCTTCGAGCGGACGCCCATCCCTGGTCACGTCGACGCTCACGGCATCCTGGTTTGTCAGCCGCCAAAGCACGCTCTGCCAGCAACTCAACAGCAGCGTCTCGATGGTCTCGCCGAACGCGTCGGCGTCGATCGCAAACCGGTAGCTCGCGGGCGACGACTGCAGCACCGAAGTAAAGCGGCTGGCCAGCGGAAGCACCTGGACAGAACTCGCTGCGGCCGTGGCCCAGAAGTCCTTCGCCACCTCAGAGTCTTCTGTTGGGGCCAGCAGCAGCTCTTCGTGCCACTCCGCGAAGTCGGCGTACTGCACAGACTCCTCACCCGGCTCACCGCCGTACAGCGCCGCGACTTCGGCGAGCAATTTCGCAAGGCTCACATGATCGCAGCACAACGCCAATGCACGGAGCGCCAGGATGTGCTCGTCCGGTGCAATCCTGATCACCTTCACGCCGAAGGTCGGCCCTTCGAAAGGCGTTGCGGCGGGCCACAAGTCGGGGGCCAGCAAGCCCTCCACCACAGCGTCTTCGATCGCGCCGTCGGTGGCCGTCAGTTCGTAGAACTCCCACGAGAACTCAACTGCATCGCGCACCACCTGGAACGGGAACGCGAAGCCCGGCGATAGTTGAAAGAACGTGCGCAGGCTCTCATGCCGCTCGCCTACCTGGCGGAAGCATTGCTGCAGGCGATCGAGGTCGACCGCGCCTTCCATCACCGCTCGTGCATAAACGCTTGCGCCCCGCAGGTCGATGTTCGACCACAGAATCTTTTGCAGCGGGGACAGGCGAAAGACAGCAGGGGATCCATTTTCCATTGAGAACTCCAAAGCCTGAGGGTGCTATGACAAGCAGTTTACCCAATTCCCACGCACCCACGCGCTACCACTAAAGGTCGCCGCCGGAAAAAGCCTGCGCCGGGAGCCGTCTGCCCCGATTCAGGACGTTACCTGGTATCTACTCCGGCATCGCGCCGGCCGGCCGAGCTGCGCGTTTCCGGATCCCGGTCCCGCGCTCCGCCACAGCCGGCCCCAGCCCCAGCGTGGAGAGCGTCGCATCCGGGCTCTTGGCCAGCGTCCTTAGCGCCTGCTCGAATTCCCCCTGCATCCGCCGAATCGTCTCTACCGAAAACAGGTCGGTCGAGTACTCAAAGAATCCCTCAAACCGGTCCCCCGCCATCAGCAGCTCCAGCGCCAGGTCGAAACGCGCGATCCCGGGATCGAACAGCACCCGCTCGGCCTCACAGCTCCCCAGCCGCAGCATCGCCGGAGCGGTCGTAATCACCCTGAAGTTCACCTGGAACAGCGGGTTGTAGCTCGCTCTGGGTGGTTTCAGGATCTCCACCAGCTTCTCCAGCGGCATGTACTGGTGCCCGTACGCGCCAAACGCCGTCTCGCGCGTCCGCGCCAGCATCTCGCGGAAGGTCGGATCGGCAGGGAACACCGTCCGCAGCACGAGGGTGTTCGCGAAGAAGCCGATCAGCCCCTCTGTCTCGATATTCGTCCGGTTGGCAATCGGCGACCCTACCGAAATATCGTTCTGCCCCGAGTACTGCCGGAGCAGCACCTGCAACACGGTCAGCAGGGCGATGAAGGGCGTCACCTGCTCGGCCTTACAAATCTCCGCCACGGTCGCGGCCAACTCCGCCGGAAACTTGAACGGCAGCAGCGCGCCGCGAAAGCTCTGGTTGGCCGGCCGCGGCATGTCCGTCGGCAGCTTCAACTGTGGTGGCGCGCCCTCAAGCTGCCGCCGCCAATATGCGAGCTGCTCATCGAGCACCCCATCCACGTACTCACGCTGCCACACCGCATAGTCGGCGAACTGGATCGGCAGCGCCTCCATCTGCGCCTCACGCCCGCCCACGGTCGCCTCGTAGAAAGCGCTCAGCTCACGCACGAGAATGTCGAGCGACCATCCATCCGCCACAATGTGGTGGACCGCGATGCCCAGCAAAAACTCATCATCCGACGCCTGCACCACCACCGCCCGCAGCAGCACATCGCGCGAGAGATCGAACGGCCGCCGCATCTCTTTGGTGACCATCGCCATCATCGGCGGCAGTTCCTCATCGCGGCGAGCATCCACAAACAACAGCGGCACTTCCACCTTCTCGTGAATGCGCTGCACCGCCTCTCCAGCGTCCAGATCGAACGTCGTCCGCAGACCCTCATGCCGCGCCACCACCGCATTCAGCGCCTGCCGCAGAGCCTCCATATCCAGCAGCCCGCGCACGCTGAACACCATCGGCACGATGTACACATGCCCGCCCGGCTCCCACTGGTCCAGGAACCACAGCCGCCGCTGCGCATACGAAAGCGGCAGCCGCTCCGGCCGCACCACGCTCGCAAGCCGCGGCTGCCCCGCGCCGCCTCCTCCGGCAATCGCGCGCTCCACCGCCTGGGCAAACGCCTCCAGCGTCGTGTGCGTAAAAATTTCCGTCAGCGGCATCTGGACGCCGAAAAGCTGACTCACCCGCGCCAGCATTTGCGTCGCCAGCAGCGAGTCGCCCGACATCAGCATGAAGTCGTCCTGGCGGCCCACCCGCTCCACTCGCAGCAGCCGCCGCCATATCGCGGCAATCTGCTCCTCCACGCTGCCAACGGGAGCGACGTACTCGCGCTGCACAAGGGTGCGCGGAGCCTGCTGCGACTCCACCGCATTCACAATGGCCGATGTGTCGGAAAGTCTGGATGCAATGCGCGCCAGCACGGAAGGCTTCATGCCGCGACCGCCCGCGCATTCAGATACTCCGCCGAAGTCCGGGCGGCACCCGAACGGTAAGAAATCTCACGCATAACTGGCTGAAAGTGTGGCCGGCATGGCAGGTTTCGCTCCGCCCATGGCCGATTCAGCCACAATCCTACCAGACGGCCACTCTTCGAACGCGGGACCTAAGGTCTCTTCGCAGCACCCGTTACCTCGGGCAACAGCGCATGAATGTACCCCGGATTCGGCGCACACTTCGCAAACTGGATATTCTCCAGCAGCTCAGCCATGGCCCTGTCGATCACGTCCTGCGCGGGCCGATCCTTCAGCCGCGCCTTCACTCCGCCATCGCCGCGCGGCTGCTTCGCGTACACCACAATCTGGTCCCACCCGACGGGCGGCTTCACGGTCACCGGAGCCGACTTCGCCTCCATCTTCTTGTACGGCCAGAATGCCCATCCAATCGCGTTCGTCTCCAACAAGCCCCTGAAGCGCGCCACCCACTCATCCGTGTTCTCACCGGATTCGCCCAGCCAGATCGGCACCTTGTACTTCTCGCGATAGGCGATGAACGGCGCCAGTGTGGCCTGGTTCACGCCCATCCAGTACTTGTGCAGCTGATAGATCGTGTTCCCATCGAATGGCGGCCCAAAGACTGAAAAGTCACCGTCCCACTCCGCGCCGCCAAGGATCAGGATGTGGTTCTTGTCCACGGAGCGAATCCCCGTCGCGATCCGCTTGTATAGCGGCTCCAGCGCCGGATGCAGCACTTCGTACCCCGGGTAGTTCGGGATTGGCTCATTCAGAAGGTCGTACCCCAGCACTGTCGCGCTCTTGCGATAGTGCTTCGCAATCCGCGTCCACAACTCCACCGTTCGCTGCTGCATGCCCGCGTCCTTCATCAGCCACGGATACCCATGCCCATCGTCGATATTGGTGCCTGTCTGCCCACCCTCCGCTGCGTGCAGGTCCAGGATCAGGTAGAGCCCGGCCTCGCGGCTCCACTCGACGACGCGATCCAGCAGCCGAAACCCCTCCGCGTCGTCGGTCTGAAAGAACTTCCAGTGCAGCGGTACCCGCACCGAGTTGAACCCCTGCGCCTTGATGAACTGGATATCCTCGCGCGTCACATAGCGCTCGCGATACGTCTTCCAGAACGCCTCGGCGCGCGTCGGCCCGATGAGCTCGGTCACATACGCCTCAATCTCTTTCGGCGACTGCGGCCCGCCCTCGAACCGCCACATGTACCCCTCAGGCACAAGCCAGTTGCCGAGGTTCGTCCCCTTCAACTGGATCGGATGGCCCGCGCCGTCCACCACATCGACGCCCCGCGTATGCGCATACTGCCCGCGGGCCGTTGCACCGAACCCCAGCACCAACCCGAGAACAACCGCCGCACCGCGCCAGACGTTCATGGCGACACCCTTTCTCAACCGCACTTCACCGCACCACCGCGAAGGTCGCGTGTTCCGTCGCCGCCGAAGAATCTCCCATCCACACATCGAACACGCCCGGATCCAACACCCAGTCGTGCGTCGCCGCACTCCAGAACCGCAGATCATCGGCATGCAGCGGAATCGTCACCGTCCTCTTCTCCCCCGCACGCAGATGCACGCGCTCAAAGCCCTTGAGCTCGCGTATGGGCCGCGACGCGCTCCCCGCACGCTGATGCGTATACAGCTGCACGGTCTGGTCGCCATCGACGGCGCTCGTATTTTCCAGCTCCACCGTCGCGCTCAGCGTCCCGCCTGCACGCAGCTCGGCCGCGGAAAGCTTCAGCCCACGCACGCCGATAGCCGCATACCCCAAGCCATAGCCAAACGGATACAACGGCGCACTCGACCCGTCCCAGTACATACCATCGCGGTCCTCGGGAATCTGGCTCAGGGTATGCGCGTAGTACAGCGGCTCCTGCCCCACGCTGCGAGGCCATGACACCGGCAGCTTGCCTCCCGGCGACGCGTCGCCAAACAGCAAATCCGCCACGGCATTGCCGCCTTCGGTGCCGGGATACCACGCTTCCAGGATCGCAGGCACGTGCCCCGCCGCCCACGTTACATCCAGCGGCCTGCCGTTCAACAGCACCAGCACCACCGGCTTACCGGTCGCGACCGCCGCCTCCAGCAGCTCCTCCTGCCGGCCTGGCAGGTTCAGCGTCGACCGCGACGCGCGCTCGCCGCTCATGCTCTGCAGCTCGCCCATCACCAGTACAGCCACATCCGAAGCCTTCACCGCCTCGACTGCTTCCTTGAAGGCCGCATCGCGATCGGCAGCGGTCAGCAGCGTTGGCTTCGGGCTCCGAAACTGGGGATCGAAGATCGACTCTTTCCCGCGTTCGATCTCAACGCCCTTCGCATACCGCACCTGCACGGACCCACCCACCTTCGCGCGAATCCCCTCGAGCAGGGTCACCGTATCGTCGTACTTGCCCGCCAGGCTCCACCCACCCATCGTGTCTGCCTTCGACTCCGCCAGCGCGCCCACCACCGCGATCGACCCCAGCGTCTTCTTGAGCGGCAGCGTTCCCGCCTCATTGCGCAGCAGCACCGCGCTGCGCTCCGCGGCGATCCTCGCCTCATGGCGCTGCTCCGCCGAAACCATCTCCTTCGCCGCCGCTCCCGCCGGTGCGTATGGCTGCGCAAACAAGCCCAGCCTGTACTTCACCTCCAGAATCGCCCTCACCGCATCGTCCACTCGCTGCATCGGCACAGTGCCGTTCTTCACCGCTTCACCCGCCGTGTCGCGGATCATGTGCGAGGTCATCTCCATATCGACACCCGCGTTCACCGAGCGCGTCGCCGCATCCGACGCGTCCTTCGCGAAGCCCTGAGTCAGCATGTGCGGCAGCGTCTCCCAATCCGTCACAACGAAGCCCTTGAAGCCCCAGTCTTTGCGCAGCACATCCTCGAGCAACCAGTGATTCGCGCTCGCGGGCACGCCGTTCAGGTCCATGTAGGCGCTCATGAACGTCGCCGCACCGGCCTTCTCGGCTGCATGGAATGGCGGCAGATAAACATTCCACATCTGCTCATCGGAGATATCGACCTGGTCGTAATCGCGCCCACCCGCCGCCGCACCATATCCGGCAAAATGCTTCACGCACGCCAGAATGCTTTGCGGCCCGCCCAGCGTCCGCCCCTGGAAGCCCCACACCTGCGCTTCCGCGATCCGCGCACCCAGGTAGGGGTCCTCGCCCGCGCCCTCCATGATGCGTCCCCAGCGCGCATCGCGTGCAATATCGACCATCGGCGCAAACGTCCAGCGGACGCCCACCGAGCTCGCCTCGCGCGCCGCCATCGACTGCACACGCTCCACCAGCGCCGGGTCCCACGACGAGGCCAGGGCAACCGGCACGGGATAGATCGTCCTGAACCCGTGAATCACATCGAACCCGAACAGCAGCGGAATATGCAGACGCGTCTGCTCCACCGCAATATGCTGCAGCCGATCGATCTCCACCGGGTTGGTCAGGAACAGGAACGACCCCACCTGCCCCTTGCGCACGCGCTCATCATGTGGCACCGCGTCCGGAATGACCCCCGCGACCTGCGACATCTGCCCCAGCTTCTCGTCGAGGGTCATCTTCGCCAGCAGGCCGTCGACGAACTTCCGCATCGCGGCATCGCCCGCGGCCTGCGGCGCGTTCTTGTGAGGCGCTTGCGCGCACACCAATGGAGCCAGCGGGAGACTGCAGGCCAGCAGCATTGCAGCAAATTTCAGGCAGCAAAATAATCTTGGTTTAAACGGCAAGGGCGTGCTCCTTTGTGTTCCACAGCATAATGGGCCTATCTCACCCAACGAAATCGATGCCCTGCCCGGGCTGCGGTTCGGTTGGTCTTTATCGGTGCCGAACCATCTTAGACAAACGATTGTCTTGGAGTCTATAGCGGGGCGAAACAAACTTGTTACCAATCTTCCCGTCGCTTCCATCGGCGCCATATCCGCTAGAAGCGCCTCCCTCAGCTACACTGTCCGCACTGCATTTATATGCCAAAAGATCCCGCCGCCCCTGAAAGTAATCGTCCGGTAAGCCTCAAAATGCTTGCCGAGTACCTGGACCTCAGTCCGGCCACGGTCTCCTTCGTTCTCAACAACGCGCCCAACCGCTCCATCCCGCAGGTCACCCGCGAGCGCGTGAAGGCCGCCGCCCGCAAATTCGGCTACCGCCCCAACATCATCGCCCGTTCGCTCCAGGGCATGAACACCTGCACCATCGGCATCCTTCTGCCGGAGTTCGGCGAAGGCTATCACTCGCAGGTTCTGGCCGGAGCCGGCGAAGTCCTGATGAAGGAAGGCTACTTCTTCTTCACCGCGCACCATCGCCACCGCAAGGACCTCGTAGCCGAGTACCCGCGCCTGCTCCAGGCCCGCGGCGTCGAAGGCATCCTCGCAATCGACACCCACCTCGAAGCCACGCCGCACGCTCCCACCGTCTCGGTCGCCGGCCACGTCGCGCTCCCGGGGCTCACCAACATCATCCTCAACCACCAGCGCGCCGCCGAACTCGCCCTTGGGCACCTCTACCGCCTCGGCCACCGCCAGATCGCTTTCATGCGCGGGCAGGAGTTCTCGTCGGACTCGGCCTCCCGCTGGCGCGCCACGCTGCAGGTCGCCCGCTCCCTCGGCATCCGCGTGCAGGACGAGCTCACCATCCGCCTCGACCGCGACCTCCAGTCCCCCGAGCTCGGCTACCCCGGCGTGCAGCAACTCCTCATGCGCCGCCGCGACTTCACCGCCGTCCTCTGCTTCAACGACATCACCGCTATCGGCTGCGTCCGCGCCCTGCACGACGCGGGCCTCAAAGTCCCCGCCGACGTCTCCGTCTTCGGCTTCGACGACATCCAGTCGGCCAGCTACTGCGTCCCCAGCCTCACCACCATCCGCCAACCGCTTATCGAGATGGGCGCGCTGGCGGCCAATCTCCTGCTCAAGAAGATGGCCAACCACCGCCAGCCGGAAACCGTAAAAGTCGACCCCGAGCTCGTCATCCGGGAATCGACCGGCCCGGTCCGCGAACCCGCTCCCGCCCCCGAGCGCAAGCCCCGCAAACCCAAAACTCCCGGCTCGAAACTCTAAGCCAAACGCTTCCGTCCAACTCCGGCGCGGAGCACCTTTCTGCATGCTCCCGCCGGAGTTGATGCGTCATTTGAAACCGTTAGACCTGACCGACGCCGCCGTCCGCCATGAGATCCGCACCTGTCACGTAAGAGCTCTGGTCAGACCCCAGGAAGACAGCGGCATTCGCGATTTCGACAGCCTCTGCGAGACGTCCGATGGGGATCATTTCCATGTACATCTTCACCACCTCGTCACGCCCTCCTGATTTCGACTGCGACTCAAGGATTGGCGTATCGGTCACGCCGGGACTCAGGGTGTTGACGCGGATGCCCCGCCCCTTGAACTCCGCAGCCCAGGTACGCGCATACGAGCGCAAAGCCGCTTTGGTTGCCGCATACGCCGTGTGATTTGCGATCCCCATCAGGTGCATCGCAGAACTGACCAGGATGATGGAGCCGCCACGGTTCATCAGGGGCAGCAGCTTCTGCACCAAGAAGACCGGCGCGCGCGCCATCAGGTTGAAGGCCTTGTCGAAGTGCTCGGGCGTGACTGCCTCCAGCGCAGCCTGCTCCGTGAAACCGGCATTCGACACGATGATATCCACGACACCCTTTTCAGCCTTCACCGTCGTTGCGATACGCTCGATCTCTTCGATTTTCGAGATATCGCCCGCAATGGCCGTGATGTTCCGGCCGATCGAAGCCACCGCCTTATCCAATTCGGTTTGCCGGCGGCCTGTAATGAACACATACGCGCCTTCCTCGACAAACCGCCTGGCAGTGGCCAGGCCGATCCCGCTGTTGCCGCCCGTGATCACCGCTACTTTTCCTTCCAGTACACCCATGTTGTGTCTCCTTTGCTGGTCTGCGGAGCGGCTCTGCACCGTCCGAAACATTCTCGAATGATCGTTCCATATTGTGGAACGCTCATTACAGATGTGTGGTGATCTGCATCGGATTCACAAATTCCGACTCTAAAATGCAGGTAGGTTATGCAGACACCGCTAAAACTCGGAAGGCCGGCTGCGTTCGACAAAGAAGCTGCATTGGACACCGCGATGCGGCTTTTCTGGGAGCGCGGCTTTGAAGGAACATCGATGGCCGACCTCTCGCAGGCCATGGGCATTCATCCGTCCAGCATCTACGCTGCGTTCGGAGACAAGCAGGCACTCTTCGCACTGGCGGCTAAGCGATATGCCGCTGTGCCCGCGCAGTACATGACCAGGGCACTGGAACAGCCCACGTTTCGCGACTTCATTCTTGCAGCGTTCGATAACACGGTGGAGTTCCTCGGCTCGAAGGAGCATCCCACAGGCTGCTTCACGCTCACTGGGGCAATCTCCTGCGGCGTCGTTACGGAACCTGCGAAGGATTTGATGAAGCAGATGCGGCTTGAGAACGAGGCCGCCATTAAGACGCGTCTGCTGAAAGCCCGAAAGGCCGGAGAGTTTCCGAAGGAAGAGAACGTTGAGGACTACACGAGGTATCTCTCGTCACTACTGAGTGGACTCGCCGTTCAGGCCGCAAATGGATCAACGAAAGCTGAACTCAAGCGCACAGCAGAAACAGCCCTGAGGCACCTGGGGATCAAACGGTAGATCAATGCGCGGCGTGCGTGGAAATGACGAGGGTAACCCCCTTCAGCCATTTTTCCGCCGCGCCACCAGCAGCCCGGCGCACCCCATTACCGCCGCCCCGGCCAGCGGCACACCCAACCCTGCGCGCAGCGATCCTGTTCTCCCCGAGACGATTCCGGTGATCAGCGGAAGGAACGACGCTCCCATCCCTGCCAGCACGAAAACCGCATTGCCGCCCTCGCCGCGTCGCAGCACCAGGGCGAGGGCCAGCGGATACATCGGCCCGATCGCCAAGCCAATCGCCAGCGCAGCAACCAGCAGCAGCGGCCCTCCGCTCCGCCACATCGCTAACGCGAGCGCTCCGCCAATCACCCACGGACTCAACCGCAGCAGCCATCGCGCCGACCGCTGCGCCACCAGCGCGTGCGACTGCACCAGGCGGCTCAGCAGCATGCCCGCCCAGAACCACGTCACCGCGCTGATCGTATCGCCCAGCGACTGCCCTGACCGCTTAGCATACGTGGACAACCATCCGCCCACAGAGCTCTCGATCCCCGTCGTTAGCGGTACCAGCAAAAGCAGAAGCGCCGGTGCCTCCAGGGCCTGCCTCCACCATCCCGTCGCCGACACGGCGTCCGCCTCGGCATGATGCACCAGCACAAGCGCCAGCGCACCGAGCGCGGCAAATACGATGGCGATTCCATAGAGCACATAGGCAACGCCCCACAGCGCGCTCCCATGCAGCCCGATCCAAGGTCCACAGCACGCCCCCAGCGCCCAGATGAGATTCAAGCGCGCCATCTGCGCGGCACGCGCCTCCGCATGAAGCCGCGACTGCAGCAGGCTCACCGAAGTCATCACCAGCCCGAGTCCCAGCCCCAGCATCGGCATCGCCACAAACGCGATCCCGCGCGAAGCCACCGCCAGCGTGACCGCCCCGAGTGCGATGGACGCGCATCCTCTTGCGATGGAGCGGTCGAGCGATCCTCGCGACAGCAAGGCCCCGCACATCGACCCTATGAAGAAGAGGAACAGCAGCAGGCCGGCACGCTCATCTCCGATCGACCACCGCGCCAAGAGCAGCGGCAACATCGCTCCAGGCAACGTCAACCCAATACCTGTCCCGGCAAACGCCGCATACACAACACACGTCGACATCCATCCAGACGGAGCCACCAGCGCTTGCTTCATCGAAGGATTCTACTTGCCCGCAGGCGATGTTAGCGCTCACACGCCTAGCTGAAGAGGAGGGTGCTTTGATGCGTGTCGCTGAGTTGTAGGATGCTCGAAAAGAAACCGTGAGCATTTATTAGTGCACAGAAATAAAATAGAGACCAGCAGCCACGTTTACATACGGCGGGACAATGCCCCCCATGCCTCACTGCTAACTATGAAGCGATTTATTAGCCAGAATAGCTATAAATGGATGCACTATTGGCACGCTAAATTGCAGCATGGATAAAAATTAGTGTCATCGAAAAAACTAACAACATGATCTTGACAATCGCATTCCTGCAGTTCTAGAACACTGGTCGCGGTGATGCTGCGGAGACCCCTCCGTCACGCGCCGACCGATAACTCACGGGCACGCCGAACGCAGCTTGCCCACAGAAGTAAGGCCCTCTGGAGACCAGAAATGAGACTCACCCCTAATCCACATCGTCCGGGTATTTTTACCCGCAGCGTCCTGCTGCGCGTTGGTGCCCTGTTCGTTGCGTCAGCCGCCTGGCTAACAACTCAACCGCTCTTCGCTCAGGGCACGACCGCGACCCTGGGCGGCACCGTCACCGACGCCACCGGCGCCGTCGTTCCCAACGCACAAGTGATACTCACCAACGAGTCCACGGGCGACAAACGCAACTCGCGCAGCAACAGCGCCGGCGTATTTTCGTTCTCGGCCGTCCCCACTGGCGACTACGACATCATGATCACCGCCTCCGGCTTCAAAGGCTTCGAGCAGAAGCGCATCCACCTCGATCCCGGCGACCAGAGGACCGTGCGCGACATCGCCATGGCGGTTGGCGGCTCCAGCGAGACCGTCGAGGTCAACGTCGCCACCGATCAGATCAATCTCGACTCCGGCGAGCAGAGTTCCCTGATCTCAGCACAGGAGATCGAGCACCTCTCTGTCGAAGGACGCGATGTCACCGAGCTATTGAAGATCCTTCCCGGCTTCGCCATTTCCAACGGCGGCACAGGTAATGTAAACAACGCGCAGTACGATCCCGCGCAGGTAAACCCCACCGGCGCCCTCGGCCAGTACGCCGCCAACGGAACCCCGCTGAATGGCACCGCGCTGCTTTCAGACGGCGTCGATATCACTGACCCGGGAGCATTCGGCGGCGCACTGCAGAATGTGAACTACGAGCAGGTTGCGGAGGTAAAGGTCCAGACCTCCAGCTTCTCTGCGGAGACCGCACACGGGCCCATCGTCATCAATGCTGTGGGCAAGTCAGGCGGGGCCAAATACCACGGGTCGCTGTACACCTACGCGCGCACCTCGCAGCTCAACTCGATCGACTGGATTGCAAAGTACAGCGGACAGGGCAAGCCTCCCGACCGTTACGTCTACCCCGGCTTCACCTTCGGCGGCCCCATCCTGATCCCCGGCACACGCTTCAACTCTGACAAGAAGCTGACATTCTTCGCCGGTGCCGAAGACTATGCTCAGCGTAACGTTTACGCCTACGGCAGCGCGGGCAATGCCACACTCACCGCGCTCGTTCCCACGGCCGGCATGCGCAACGGCGACTTCAGCGCAACGCAACTCCAACAGTACCTCGGGCCGAACTACCTGATCAACCCGGATCCGACTCTGAGCAACGGCCAGCCTTGCGCCTATATCAATCCGAACGGCCGATTCACCGGGCCGAACGGCCAGCACTATGACACCACCGGTTACATTCCGGATGCGAACATCTGCCGCGTCCCCCAGACCGCGCCTAACGGCACGGCGCTGGTCAACGGCAACGTGGGTCCGTATCTCGATCCGCTCAGCAAAATCATCCTCAACGAGATGCCCCTGCCAAACACCCCGAGCAACGGCACCTACAACTGGATCACCACCAACCTCGTGCGCAACGATCTGTGGCAGGCACGCGGGCGCATGGACTTTAATCCGAACGACAAGAACAAGCTCTTCGCCAGCTACAGCGTCGAGAAAGGCTCCTCTGGCGTTCCCCAGAACGAGTACTACTCTGCACGCGGAAACCTCGGCGGCATCAACGTCCCGGGAGGCGGCCTGCTCAGCACCTTCGCTTCGCATATCGCCAGCCTCAACTACACACAGGTGTTCAGCCCGTCGGTCACTAACGAGTTCTACGCCGCAGGCGGCTATGCTGTGCAGAACTTCGTCGCCAAGACGCCTTCCGCCATTGCCAACAACCCGTATCAAGGGGTGTTCAACAACGGCAGTCTCGTTCAGCCGACGCTTGAAGACTACGGCAACGATGGCCTCCCCCTGCTGCGCACACCGGACACAAGCTTCGGCGGCATCTTCGCCAAAAAGCAGGTCCGTATCGCCGGAGACAACTTCACCAAGCTGATAGGCAAGCACACCATTCGCGGCGGCATCTTCTATCAGTGGGATTCCAACCCGCAGGTCGCTCCGTTCATCAACACCAACGGCACAGTGAACGTCTACTACATCGGCGAAACACTCACGGACCCGGTCAAGGGGCTCGTGCATTCGACTGGTATTGTGGGCAGCGGTAACGGCGGAAACTTTTTGGCCGACTTCGCCGAAGGACAGGTCTTCCAGTACAACCAGACCAACATCATGCCTGAACCCAACCTGTACTTCTGGAATCTTTCGGAGTACGTTCAGGACCACTGGCGCGCGACCACACACCTCTCCATCGATGTCGGTGTGCGCTTTGAGCACCTCACCCCCTGGCAGGACTCTCACGGTCTTGGCATTGCCACCTTCACGGCTGCCGACTACGACAAGGGCGTGAACCCCCTGCTGCCCGGCGTGCAATGGCATGCCATCAACCCTGCCCTTCCGAGTGGCGGCCGGCCGACGCGCTGGGGATTCATCGAGCCTCGGCTGGGCTTCTCCTGGGACGCGTATGGTCATGGCAATACAATCGTCCGCGGGGGCTTCGGCATCTATCGCGCGCATGACGCCTACAACGATGCCCAGAACCAGCAGCAGACCACGAATGGACTCCGCACGTACACCGTGAATGGGCCGATCCTCCTCTCTTCGATCAGCTCATTGCAATCCAAGGCCAACGTCCCGGGAGCGTTTGTTCCGGACAGCTCGATCTACGCCTTCGATCCAACCGATGACGAAGAGCCGCGCGTGCGCACCTACAACCTGTCGGTCGATCAGCGCCTCCCCGGCAAGATGCTGCTCGAGATTGCGTATGTCGGTAACGTAAGCGACAAGCTGCTCAACGACGGTTCAACGCAGAACACAACGCTGGATAACATCAACTCGCTCCCCGTGGGTGCGCTGTTCGCTCCGCAGCCCAACTCGCGCGCGGATACCTCTGCAACCGCCGGCCAGGTCTTCCCGGTCTTCGGCCCGGCGGCGGGCGGCAACAACGTGAGCGTCGGCTCGCTCGACCAGGCGCACATCGACAGCTTCAAGCGGTTCCCGCTCTACAATCACGTCTTCGTTCCAGAGCACAACACCTACTCCAACTACAACGGCCTGCAGGTGGCACTTACCCGCCAGACCGGCCACGCCCACTACAACGTCAACTACACCTTCTCGAAGGCGCTGGGCATCCTCGGCATCGGCGGATCCGCAACGTACAGCTATCCTGCGGATCCGTTCAACTACGCCAACGACTACGCCAGCATGCCCTTCGACCGCCGCCACATCTTCAATGCGTCGTACTCGTACGAAGTCGGCAGTATCGTTCGCAACAGGATGTTTGGGGCGCTGACGAACGGATGGGAAGTCTCAGGCATCGTCAACTACCAGAGCGGAGCCAATCTTCCGTCAATCGTCAGTTCCAACTTCGGCTTGAGCGGATCGGTGACGGTTCCGAATGGGACTGCAGCCAACGTCAACTCCGTCAACCGCAGCACTTGCCACACGACGTCCGGCACAGGCACCTGCCAGTTCTCGCTCAGCAGCACCAACCTGCTTGGAACCCCTGACGTGAACCTGCAACCCCGCCTCGTCGGCGACCCCGGAGCCAATGGACAGAGCCATCAGTACCTGAATGCCGCAGCCTTCAGTCTGCCGACACTCGGTACCAATGGAACGTACCGTTACGGTTTCCTTCCGGGACCGGGCTTCTTCGATGCGGACATGACTGCTGGGAAGCGCTTTCACCTCAGCGAGCGCAACAGCGTGCAGCTGAGGGTAGCGGCGTTCAACTTCATCAACCATGCCAACAACAGCTTCACTCCGGTGAATACAAACAACTACACGATGAACTTCAGCCAAACGTCCTCTGCGCCGGATATCAACTCGGCGTTGCTAAGTTCGAGGGTCGGAAACGCCTCGCAGTTCGGCTACGCTCCGCTTAAGGAAGGTCGGCGCATCATGGAGTTGAGCCTGCGCTACGACTTCTAAACCGCAATCCACACCGCAACAGCAACGGTCCTCTCGAGTGAGAGGGCCGTTGCGCTTGAGGAACTCTGGAGCCGCTACTGTCGCTGCTTTTGCCGGTTCAACTCGGCCTCGAACGCCTTCTCCCGCTCCGCGACCGCCGCCTTGTACCCGGCGGGGTCGATCCATGCCGCCGTCCCTTCATTTGGCGCGCGCTGCAACTTGGCGAGCATGTCGAAATAGGCGCCATGCGCTCCAAGGAAAATATCGCAGGGCAGCGCGTGCAGCACCGCGAAGGTGTGCACGTAGTCCTTTTCGATCCCCGGATACGAAGCCTGCCTGCCGCCGGCATCGACGAGGCGATATCCCGGATTGACGTTCCAGCTCCCAACGATCACCACATTCAGCGGCCGGCCTTTGTCGTGGACGACCATCGTCCATGTAGTGCAGCCCGCCGTGTGCCCGGGCGTCTTGTGTGCGACAAGGGTACTTCCGCCCAGCGTGACCTTGTCGCCGTCGTGCAGAATGCGCGCAACCTTCGCCGGCGGGTACTGCTGCTTGCCGCCGTAAGCAAAATCGGTGACACCGCCGTCCTCAACACTAGGCACATCCGAGTCCATCACCATGTACTGCGCTCCGGTTTGCTGCAGGATGGCGGCGCTACCGGCGTCGTGATCGAAATGCGCATGGCTGATGAGCAATATCTTGATGTCGGTGAACTTGAACCCCAGCTGCTCAACAGAGTGCCGGATCTGCGGCACCGAGCTCTCAAGGTTCGAGTTGATGAGGATGTCTCCGGCCGGAGTAACAATCAGGTACGCCGCAAGATCGCGGCTGCCGACGTAGTACAGGTTATCGGCGATGTGGAACGGCGCGATGGGCGTGTGCCAGTCCGGGTTATCGTCAGCGCGGGCTGTCACCGCGGCCAGCAGCAGGACAAACGCGGCGAAGCAACGAAATGTTTTCATGACCTTCTTGATAGCAGATTGTGCTGTGATCACTAATGTGAATGCCTGTGGGACGCCAACTGATTAACGGCCGCCCGGGCGCACCAAGTGTCGCGCCCGAAACAGTGCGTCAATGGGCACAATGTAAACTACGGCTATGCAGACCGACCACGCGGGTAAGGTTTTTCGCCGCCATCCAGCGTCAAAAATCCTGTTCTTGCTGCTGATCGCTGCAGCGATATTTACGCTGCCCTACTTCGCCCCCGTGCACCAGGCGGTTTCGACGGCGTACGTGGCGGGTTTCAACAACCGCGTCGCGGTGCTGCTCATGCTGGGCGGAACGGCGCTTTTTGCGTTCTTCACGCGCGGCGAACTGGCCAGGATGGAGGACGCCGACCGGCGACTCAGTATTGCGGTGCTGCTGGGTTCTCTGGCTCTAGTGCTGGTCGCCTGCCTGGCGCGCATCCACCATGTGCCCATGGGCAGCCGTGTGGACGAGTCGCTCTTCTTCCTCAACCGCCTGCAGTTGGTGCGAGCTGGTTACGTGCCCTACCGCCAGTTCGATATACCGTACGGCCCACTGATGCTCTACCCGGCCTTGTGGATCACCCGCGCGCTGAACCTCTCGGTCGCACAGGGGTACGCCGTGTGGTGGACCATCCAGTGGCTCGTCGGCACGGCGATGATGTGGGCGGTCGTCCGCTGGGTCGATTTCCCGGTGCGCTGGCGCACGGCCGTGTACATCCTGCTGTTCGCGTTGGAGCTCGTGGGTCTGCGGACGGGCGGCTCGAACTACACACCCTTCCGCGCCTACACGGCCGCTTTCCTGATCTTCGTCGCCTGGCGCGTGTGGAGGCGCTGGGGTAATCCCTGGCTCCTCGTGCTGGCCTCGGTGCTCGCCGTCACCATTGCAACCCTCTTCTCCATGGAGCAGGCCGTGGGCGTCGAATTCGGCCTGGGCTGCTATCTTTTCCTGCTGGCGCTGATGCGCAAGGTCAAGTTTTCCTGGGCTGCCTTTGCAGTCTACGTGGTGGGCTGCGTGCTCAGCTACAAGCTCGCCGAGTGGCTGGGCCTCTTCATCAGCTTCAAGGCCTGGGCTGCGGGAGGGTTGTCGAACCCCGTCCTGCCCTCGCCTGCTGTCGCGCTGGGCCTGCTCGCTTATGTCGCCGCCGGTTGCCTGCTGATCCGCAGGCTGATGGATGGACGCTTCGACTCCGCGGTCATCCCCCTGACCACCGCCGGCTGCGCGATGATGTCTTCGGTCCTCGGTCGCGTCGACATGCAGCACATCTACGCGGCGATGCCAGCCTTCGTTGTCGGCGTCGCTGCACTTGGCGCGATGCCGGCAGTATGGCGCTGGTGGTTTCCGCTCGCAGCACTGACGATCATCGTCGCGCCGGTGCTGCTGAACTCCCCGCGTGCCCGCCAGCACCTCGGTTTCCCAGCCGATCCGGAGCCGGCCGCGCAGACTCTGCCGCACGCACCCGGGGCCAGGCCTGTCGTACTGGAGACGTACCCGGAGCTGAATTTTGTCAGCAAGGACTTTCCCTGCGACCGCAAATACTTCATGCCCTCAATGGCTCCGTCGCCGCTGGAGGCTTTTCGTCCACAGTGCCAGGAGAGCGGCTACTTTTTCGGCATGGGCGACGTCATTACGGCGGTCGGCATTGAGATGAAGCTCGACGAGCTGCGCGAGCGCCCCAACATGCCGCTGGTGATGCACAACGTGCCGATCGAGGAGGAGTTCAGGCCAGACCAGACCGACCTCTCGGGGCTGCGAGCACAGGAACTCGCCCCATGGGTTCCGCGGTTGCGCAATCCCCCGCTCACGTTTCAGCCCATGATCGACTACATCCGCGAGCACTACACGCCGGGAGCGGTCATCGTTGATGGGCGCTTCAGGATCTGGGAGCCTCGCGGCGCCGCTACGACTCCAGCGCCTCGTTGACGTCGCGCACCAGGTTGCGGATGTAGCTGCGCCGATTCAGCAGCGCCACCATCGCATTCTTCGCCGCGTCCTTCGCGGTCGCATCGTTCGCATCGATCGCTGCATCCCACTGCGTCCACAACGCTTCAAGCTGCTGCTGCGATTCGCCCAGCATCGCGGTGAACTTCTCGCGCGCGGCTTCGAGATCGCGGCGAGTGTTGGGGTCAGGGTCCATCCGCATCTCTTCCAGCTGCATGTTCAGCTCAAAAGCTTCTTCGAGCAGATCGGGCGGCGCCACCTGCTTCTTCTCCGTACCGCTGGCCCGCGCCGCGTCCGTCGCTGCACGCGACTGCTCCTCCATCTGGATGCCCTCGAGTGACAGCAGGTACTCCGTGCGTGCGATCGGGTCACGCAGCGTGCGATACGCATCGTTTAGCTGCGAGGAAGCCGCCAGCGCCGCGTCCTGCTCCACCTGCGGTTTGGAGGCGAAGCGGTCAGGGTGCAGTCTGCGCGACTGCGCGTAGAAAGATTTTTCGAGCGCCGCGAGATCGATGTTGAGATGCTGCGGCAGGGAGAACTGTTCGAAGTAAGTCGGTGCGCTCATCACCTTCTAGGTTAGCGGATTCAGCCGCGGCCTTCATATCGCGCCTCGGTCAGATCGAGTTCCCGCTCCAGGCGCCGCAGCACATCGTCTCCAATGGAGTCGCTGTCGCGCAGTTCGAGCAGCGCGCGCCGCTCCAAGGCAACGCTCTCGCGCAGAAGCGCAGCACGCCGATGATGGCGTTCCTCGGTCGCCTTGTCGCTGCTGTCGAGTACGCCAGCCGAGCGCGACACCCGATCGAACACGGAAATCGCATCCAGCCTGTGCCGATAACGGTCCAGCAGGTCGTCGATGTCGTGGGCCTCTTCTGGCGACGCCGACTCACACTGCTTTTCGAGCGCCTCAATCGCCCGCGTCAGCACGTGGTAACGCGCGCGCAACTCCTCTTCTTCCGTCTCCGTGTTGCCGCAGAGGCCTAGCATCCGTATGACGCGCGGAAGACTCAGGCCCTGTACCACCAGCGTCACCAGGATGATAGAAAACGTGAGGAAGAGGATCAGGTTCCGCTGTGCGAAGGGCCGCCCATCGCCCAGGTTCAGTGGAAGACTGAATGCAGCCGCCAGCGAGACGACACCGCGCATGCCGGTCCAGCCGACGACAAAGGTGCCCTTCACTGAAGCCACCGGCAGGCTCTGGCGGGAGATGTGGCGGCGGATCCATTCGGCCACATGCGCGCCCGGGAAGACCCATACCATCCGCAGGGCGATCAGCACAAAGCTGAACACCAGGCCATAGAGCAGCAGCGTCCACGCGCTGTATTGATGGATGCCGCCGAGAATGTACGGCAACTGCAGCCCAATAAGGACGAACACGATCCCGTTCAGAATGAAGTCCAGCGCTTTCCACGCGCTCAGGATTTCAAGCCGCGCAGGGGCAGAAAGGTTCTTGGCACTGCGTCGGCTGAGGAACAGTCCGCACGCAACGACAGCCAGCACCGCGGAGGCATGCACCTGCTCTGCGGCGAGATAGGCGATGTACGGCACGATCAGGCTGAGCGCCATTTCCAAAGGACCGTCGCTGATCCAGCGCTCTACGAAGTTCGTGATCCGGCCGAGGATGAGCCCCGTTCCAATGCCACCAACGATGAGCCAGAGCAGCCGCAGCAGGCTGCCTCCGATCGAGGGCGCTTCGCCGGTAAGCAGCATCGCCACGCCCAGTTCGAGAGCCAGCAGACCGGTCGCATCATTCAGCAGGCTCTCCCCCTCGAGCAGTCCGATGATGCGCGGCGGAAGCCCCAGCGAACGTGCGATCGAGGTTGCGGCGACAGCGTCAGTGGCCGCCGCAACAGCTCCCAGCAGAAAGCCGCTGCGGAAGTCCAGCGCCGTAATAAAGTGGTCGGCGAAAAATGCGATGCCCAACACCGTGAATCCCACCAGCCCCACCGCAAGCATGGAGATCGAAACGATGTTCCGTTGGAACTCGCGCCAGTTCGTCTGCCACGCAGCCGCATAGAGCAGCGGCGGAAGGAACACGTTGAACACCAGGTCAGGGTTGAGCGGAATCCGCGGCACGCGCGGAATAAACGAGATCGCCAGCCCCGCCAGCACCAGCAGGATCGGATACGGCACATTGAGGCGCTTCGCCAGCCCAGCAAAGAACGCGACAACTATAAGCAGGAAGAGGCAAAGAATCTCGAGGGTGTGGGTGTCCATGTCTCCTCGAAAGTTTGATGCTGATCAGGAAGGGAGCCGATACTTCGCGGTGCGAGTGCTGACAAGCCGACAATCGGTTGGCGGCGGATCTAAGCAGCGACCGAAACTTGTTCTGCGCTGGTTGAAGGCTCGGGGAGAGGCAAGCCCTCTTCGCGAAGTTCTTCGATATAAATCTTTATCCCGTCGCGAATGAGAACTGCTGCTTCTTCACGGGTTTCCGCGGCGACGCCGAGGCCAGGCAGATCGGGAGCGTAAGCACCCCAGCCGCCGTCTTTGCCACGTTCGTAGATAACGAGATAATCACGCATCGATTACTCCAAGCCTGCCTGCTTCAGAATACTCTTCACAGTTCCTTCCGGAATATCTTTTGTCCCGTGATAAGCGACGACCACGATTCCGCGCTTTATCGGATGCTTGTAGATATTGTGGCTGCCGTTCGTGCGCTTCAGGTACCAGCCGTCGTTCTCAATGATCTTAATGATGTCGCGATGCTTCACGCTGTGATGCCTCTAACGCAAAGATAGGGCAAGCACGAATCCGTTCGTGCAACATAGAAGCTGCAATCCGCAAATAACTGTGTGGAAACCTCGGCCTACGCCGAGAAGCTAGAACCACACCCGCAGCTCTTCGTCGAGTTCGGGTTGATGAAGTTGAAGCCCTGACGCATCAGCGTCTCTTCGAAATCGAGCACCATTCCGGCGAGGTACAGAAAGCTCTTCGGATCGACGAAGATGCGCACCGCCTTGCCCCCCGACGGGTCATTCGGCGTTTCGACGCCCTCGCCGAAAACGAATGTGCGATCCCGCTCGCGGGGCTGGGTGTCGAAGCGGATGTTGTAGCTCAACCCGGAGCAGCCGCCGCCCTGAATACCCACGCGCAGACCGCCGGCGTCGGGCGAGATGCCTTCCTTCGCCATGGCGACGCGGATGCGCTTGAGCGCGTTCTTGGTGATCTCAATGGCCGCCTTGGCGCGGGGCTGCTGGCCCTCGGCGGTGAGCAGCGTCATGCCCGCAAGGGGATCTTTGTTCGCCACGGGCGCAGGGGCGCTCATCGATTGCGAAGTGCTGGTCGAGATGGAGACAGTAGACATATTAATTCAACCAATTTCGTCGCGACGCAGGGACTGCAGCGCGTCCGACTGCGAGGGGTCTGTTACCGGTTGCGGAGCCGGCTTTCTTGCGTTGTAAATTCCGAACGACAGGGTGATGCCGATCGCAACCGCCAATAGCTTGAGAACGGAAAACTCGGCCACATCGGAGCGGACAAAGACATAGTAGCAAGCGAAAATGAGAGCGCATGGGAAGATCACCAAAGATTCTTTGGCCAGGCGCTGACTGAAAGTGCCGGTCGTGATCCAACTCACCTTTTTCACTCTGCTCACGAGACCGTCCTATCCGCGTTCATGATCGAAGACCGAGGCCTCCATTTACCTTCGCAAATCGTGCTTCCGCCTGAGTACGCCCTCGCTCGAAATCAGATGGCGCTGCGGGCTTCAGCGGTTCAGGTCTCGGCTTCGTGGCGTTCGCGGAGTGCCAGACCTTCCGCATCAACGCATCAACGGCCAGACTCCAGGCGAGATCGGCCAAGAAGCTCAAGACCTTAAGGAACTGGAACATCTCCGCGAAACCTCACAGCGAACCTGTTGCAGTAATTAAGGAAGGCCGGCGATGTTCCGCCGGCCTTGAGAAGTTGGTTAAGGCTTAGTGCGCGGCCACTGCCACGCCGGCTTCTTCGGCAACATGGTTCTTCTTCTTCCAGTCGCCGATCGCCGCGCGGATGGCATCTTCCGCCAGCACCGAGCAGTGAATCTTCACCGGCGGCAGCGCCAGCTCCTTGACGATGTCCGTGTTGGAGATGGTGAGCGCCTCGGCGACGGTCTTGCCCTTCACCCACTCGGTTGCGAGCGAGCTTGAAGCAATCGCCGATCCGCAGCCGAACGTCTTGAACTTCGCGTCTTCGATCACCTGGGTCTCAGGGTTCACCTTGATCTGCAGGCGCATTACGTCGCCGCACTCCGGTGCGCCGACCAGGCCGGTGCCGACTTCGGCAGAACTCTTGTCCAGAGTGCCGACGTTGCGGGGGTTTTCGTAATGGTCAACTACCTTGTCGCTATATGCCATGGGAATGTCCTCGCTCATTTAGATGATAACTCGGACTGATTCGGTGCGCCATACCGCGCCGGCTTTCTTCGCCACCCCATATACTTGCAGATTCATGGCCGAAGAGCTTCCAAATCCCATCCTGACCGAGCCGGAGGTCGTTGAGCCGATAGGCGAAAACGCCCCGCTGGCCGTCGAAATCGCGCCCGCCCGGCGCGCCGCGGCGACCTTCATTTTCCTCACCGTCACCTTGGATATGTTGGCATTCGGGATGATAGCGCCCGTCCTGCCGCGGCTGATCACCGGTTTTCTGCACGGCGATGCGGTCTCGGCGACAAAAATGATCGGCGTTTTCGGCACCCTCTTCGCCGCCATGCAGTTCTTCTTTTCGCCGGTTCTGGGGTCGCTGTCGGACCGCTTCGGCCGCCGCCCCATCGTCCTACTCTCGAACTTCGGCATGGGCATGGATTACGTGGTGATGGCCCTCGCGCCGACGCTGCCCTGGCTCTTTCTCGGCCGCGTGATCTCGGGGCTGACGGCCTCGTCCATCCCGACAGCGATGGCGTACATGGCCGACGTCACACCCAAAGAGAAGCGCGCCGCCGCCTTTGGTATGTTGAACGCCGCGTTCGGCATCGGCTTCGTCCTCGGGCCGGCTGTCGGCGGGCTGCTCGGCAACATCAACCCGCGTCTGCCATTCTGGGTGGCCGCCGGACTCTCGCTCGCCAACGGCATGTACGGCCTCTTCGTCCTGCCCGAGTCGCTTCCGCCATCCCTGCGCAACAGCTTCTCGTGGAAGCGGGCGAACCCGGTGGGGTCGCTGCGGCTGTTCCAGAGCGCGAAAGGCCTTATCCCGCTGGCCGGCGTGCTGCTGGTCGGCTACATCGCGCAGCAGTCGCTGCAGAACATGTACGTGATGTACGCCGACACGCGTTTCGGCTGGACTGACCGCACGGTCGGCCTGTCGCTCGCAGTCGTCGGCGTCTTCACGGGTCTATACGGTGCGTTCCTCGTCAAGCCCGCGGTCGCAAAGCTCGGCGAGCGCCGCGCGATGCTCTTTGGCTACATCGGCGGCGCGTGCGGGTACTTCATGTTCGGCTTCACCAAAACGGGACTGCTGATATGGCTCGGCATCCCGGCGATGAACCTGATGGGCGTCGCCTGGCCCGCAGCGCAGTCGATCATGTCGCACACCGTGCCACCCAACCAGCAGGGACAGCTACAGGGCGCGGTCAACTCGCTACGCGGCATTGCCGGCCTCATCGGACCAGGGCTCTTCGCCTGGGTATTTTCCAGCTCCATCGGCACGCACCCCACGCTGCCGACCGAGGGCTCACCCTTTTACCTGGCCTGCCTGCTGCTTCTGATCGGCTTCGGGCTTATCCTCGTCTCGACGCGCGATGCAAAGCCTGCTCCTGTCACGACCTAAGCTATCTGATCCTCTTCGCGAAGCAACGCAAGGATCAGGTAGTCATCGGTGACGTGCTTCTGTCCGCGGCTGTCCGCTTCTTTTACGGCGCCCTCAAGCGCTCGCTTGAGCCCATCCGAGAGTGGCAGGTCGACCGTCATCGACACGCGTTCAGCATTGAGCCCGTGCCCAGCAAGCCGCTGGTGAATCCCATCTTCCGTGATTTGCGGCGCGAGACGCCTGACTGCCTTGCGGTTCTGCCGAAGCAGGCCAAGCCACAGATGCTCCGTCTCGAGCGCCGTTGAGCCCGCGCGGCTGGCTTCATACCGCGCAAAGAAGATGACCTTGCGCGCTTCGTCGGTGTAGCGGTCGAACATGGTTCTATTGTTGCAGGCGGGTGTCCCTTGCTCTACGCGTGCTGCAGAAACTCCGTCTTATATTTCGCAGCAAGCGAAGCCGCCTTTTGCCCAAGCGCAGCCTGTGCTGCTGCATCAAGCGGTGGAGGAGGCGTCGTGCGCGTCTCTACGCGGACGCCCACCTCCTCGAAGAAATCTTCCTGCCCCGACGGCGAGCAGATGCAAAGCATGCGCACCGGAGCCTGCGACGCATTGTGAAACTGGTGCGGCGCGTTGGCGGGAATGTTGATGGTTTCACCCGCGCTGAAGGTGGCCTTCGCGCCGCGGAACGTGGCGTCGAGCGAGCCCTCCAGGACGATGAATGTCTCTTCAAAATCGTGGCGATGCGGAGGCGGGCCGCCGCCGGGCGGGATGTGCATGTCGATGAGGCAGAACCGGCCCGCTGTTTCCGCGCCTGAGAGAAGGATCGTGTAGGTGTCTCCAACGAGGCCAATGTGCGGACGGCTGTCGTCGGTGGAGCTGGCAATGGTGAGAGCGCGGGCGAGGTCGTCGGCAGGGAGGGTCGCGTTGTCCATAGTACGAGGTTAGATGCCGGCTGTTACGCCATAAACAACTGCCATGCTTGCCAGGTTGTGAATTCCTTTGTGACCGCGGTCGGCCAGCACGTATTCTGGCGATGCGATGCACGTCGAACCTTCTGTCGAGGCGATTCCCGAGACCCAGCCTGGCCTGCTCTCCGCGCTGGTAGGCGATGGCCGCCCTCTGCTCGCGCTGCTGGCCTTGGGTCTGATCGTGTCCGGAATGTTCGCGCTGTTTCTCTCTGCGACCAACACGTTCCTGCCGCAGGATGTCGCCTTCCTCGGCATGGATCGCAACATGCTCTGCAGTCTGCATCAATGCCGGATTGTGCACTTCATCTTCCACGACCGCGTGTCGTTCGGAGGCACGCTGATCGCGGTGGGCATACTGTATCTCTGGCTGCAGGCCTTTCCGCTGCGCGAGGGCGAAGCCTGGGCGTGGTGGACGCTGCTGCTTTCAGGCGCCGTGGGTTTCGCGAGCTTCCTGTGCTATCTCATCTATCACTACCTGGATACGTGGCACGCCACAGCGAGCGCTGCTCTGCTTCCACTGTATTTTTTCGGCATGCTGAAGACCAGGAAGCTGCTGGAGGATCGCACTCAGGGATGGCGGTCGCTGCGCCATCCGACGGTGTCGCTTCAGCTAAGGACGCGCGAAGGTGCAGGACGAGCCTGCCTCCTTTTCGTGGGAGCGGGCATGGTGCTCGCGGGATGCACCATCATGCTTCTCGGCTCAACGGTGGTGTTTGTGCCGCAGGACATCACCTACTTCGGATACACGCCGGCGCAGCTGAACGCGATCAACCCGCGGCTGGTCCCGTTGATCGCGCACGACCGCGCGGGATTCGGGGGAGGGATTGCTTCATGTGGAGTGTGTGTGTTCCTCGTCGTCTGGAAGGGACGCCTGACGCGAGCGTTGTGGCAGGCGTTGTTGGTTGCCGGCCTTGCGGGGTTTGGGTGCGCGATCGGCATCCACTATCCAATGGGATATGTGAGCCTGTCGCATCTGCTGCCCGCATGGACCGGAGCGGTGGTGTACGTGGTGGGCATATCGCTGCTCTGGCGATCCATGCAGAACGCTCGATGAAGCCCGGCAGGTCCCCGATCATGGAAGCGGCGCCGATGATGCCGCGCTTGCGACGGCCGAGCCGTTCTCGGCCAGCAGCTTCCGAACCTCCCCACGCAGATCGCCGGTATCACCTCGGGCGCGAAAACGGATGCTGCCATTGCCGTCGAGAATCACATACGTCGGATACGCGGACACGCGGAACGAGTCACCCATCTTGCTATTCTCGTCCCTGGTCTGGACGCCCTTCAGGCGATGCTCCTTGATGTAGTTCACCAGATGCGCCTCGCTGTCGCCCGAGTCCACCTCCAGCAGCACAAACCGTTCCGTTGGAAAGCTCGCGAGCATCGACTGCACATACCCCGAGTCGCGCACGCACACCGGGCACCATGTACCCCAGAAGTCGATCAGCACAACCTTGCCGGCGAGCGAATCGAGCGACACCTTCTGTCCATCGACGGTAGTCGCTTCGAACGCGGGCGCTGGCTCGTTACGTGCCGCATCGATATTTTTCGAAAAGCGCAGAGCGCGCTCGCACTCGCCGGGGCTGGTCCCGGCAATGGCGGCGCACGCCACAAACTCGCTCTGCGCTTGCGCATCGCGCTTCAGAACGGCCAGAAGATGGGCGTGCAACAACAGCAACGGCTCGTTCGCGGGGTCCGCATGCGTGGCTTCGCCCAGCGCAGCCTCAGCGCGCTTCAGCGCATCCTGCGCGCGCGACGCGCTCTTCTCAAAAGCGCCCTCGCCAACGGTGTAAGCAAAATACTCGTCGAGATAAATACGCCCGGCCAGCGCCTTGGCCCGGGCATTGCTCTTAGCAGTCGCGACCACACGCACCATCTGCCCGGTGGTAGCAAGAGCGGCTTTGTGATCGCCCATTTCGTACTGCACGCGCGCGATCGATTCGATGCAGTCCAGGCACGAGCCTGCCTGCTTGAGCGACGCCTGAAAACGTTCCAGCGCGATGTCGAGCTGCTGATGGCTTTCGGCTTCAAGCCCCTGCTTGTAAGCGGCCTGCGCGGCAGTTGAGATGTCGGGCAACGGACTCGATTGAGCCGGCAGCGATTGAGAGACAAACGCTAAGGCAAGAATCAGGGCGAAGACGTGCGGAGTGCGGCTCATCGGAAAGTGCTCCGGAAGTGCGTGGTGGTGATAGCAGCACTATGCGGCATCGCGAGGTTCCGACGCAAGAGGATTTGCCAAGGGTCAGCGTCGGAGCTATAGCCGACTGAAATCGTCGCGAAGAGTGACGTCGCCAGTTCTAGAGATAGAGGCAGCAAACGGCGGACTTTGACTGACGCAGAGTGCAATCATCTACCGAAAGCCGCTTGCCTTGGCTTAAAAGTTTGAGGCGCGGCGGAAGCCGCGCCCCAAACTCATTCCCAATGCGGAATAGCCTTAGTGCGCAGCCCACTCGATCTTCGTCAGGTCGATGCCTTCCTTCACCATCTCGTACAGCGGCGAAAGCTCGCGCAGCTTCTGCACCACGTCGATCAGCTTGTCCGAAACATAGTCCACTTCTTCCTTCGTGTTGAAGCGACCAATCCCAAACCGGATAGACGAGTGCGCCACATCATCGCCCAGCCCCAGAGCCTTCAGCACGTAGCTGGGCTCCAGCGTCGCCGACGTGCACGCCGAGCCCGACGACACCGCGATGTCGTTGATGCCCATCAGCAGGCTCTCGCCTTCCACGTACACAAAGCTCATGTTCAGGTTGCCGGGCAGGTGGTGGTCCATGTTGCCGTTGACGTGCACATAGTCCAGCGCCTTCTCGAACTTCGCGCGCATGTAGTCGCGCAGCTCCTGCTCGCGTTTGCCCTCGGCATCCATCTCGACGCCGCAGATTTCGCACGCCGCGCCCAGCCCGACGATGCCCGGAACATTCAGCGTGCCCGACCGCATGCCGCGCTCGTGCCCGCCCCCGTTGATCTGCTCCGAGATCTGCACGCGCGGATTGCGGCGCCGCACATACAGCGCGCCGACACCCTTCGGCCCATACAGCTTGTGCCCGCTCAGCGAGAGCACGTCGATGTTGTCCGCAATCACGTTCACCGGAACCTTGCCCACCGCCTGCACCGCATCGGTGTGAAACAGCACACCCTTCTCATGGCACAGCGCGCCGATCTCGCGGATCGGCTGAATCACGCCAATCTCATTGTTCGCATACATGATGCTGACCAGGATCGTGTCGTTGTCCATGGCCCGCTTCAGGTCTTCGAGATCGATCAGCCCATCGGCCTGCACCGGCAGATACGTCACACGGTACCCGGCCTTCTCCAAGCGCTTGCACGTATCCAGCACGGCCTTATGCTCGGTCGCCTGCGTGATGATGTGGTTGCCGCGCTCGCGATACATCTCGGCAATACCCTTGATCGCCAGGTTGTTCGACTCCGTCGCGCCCGACGTAAAGATGATCTCCTTCGCCGTCGCTCCGATCAGTTTGGCGATCTGCTCGCGCGCCTTCTCCACTGCCTGCTCGGCTTCCCACCCGAAGCTGTGGTTACGGCTCGCCGCGTTGCCGAACACGCCCGTCAGGTACGGCATCATGGCGTCGAGCACGCGCGGATCGAGCGGCGTGGTCGCATGGTTGTCCATGTAGATCGGGAGCTTGACGCCCTTGGGGAGGGGCTCGTTGGTGTTCGTGACGTTCATTCCGAGAGTCTCTGGCATGTGTTTGCTCCTAAGTATTGCCGTGGCGCGCGAGAAGCAGATCCCTCCGCTGCGCTACGGGATGACAACCAATGTGTGGGCTAATGCCCGATGGTGACCAGGCCTCCAGCCACGGCGGCGTTCGCGGGGTCACTGGTCTCTATAAGGTCCGAGATGCGGATGCCCGAAAGCAGGTCCTTGATGCTGTCGTTGACCTTCCGCAATGGTTCTTTGATGGTGCACGTGCCGTGAAGGTCGCACGTTCCGTGGATAGTGATGCAGCTGGTGATGAACAGGGGCCCGTCGATGGCGCGGATAACTTCAAAGGCCGTAACGTCGTGCGCTGGCCGGGCCAGAGCGTATCCGCCGTTGGTGCCGGCATGCGAAACGAGGATGCCGGCGCGCGTGAGGGTCTGCAGAATCTTCGCGAGAAGCTGCGGAGGAATGTGGTACGCCTCGGCGATGTCCTTCGCGGAAAGCGCGTGGGCGGGGTGGTCCTGCGCGGACGGCGCGGCCGTATTCGCCTGCTCGGCGAGATACTTGAGGGCCATCAGGCCGTAGTCCGCTTTTTTGGTAAGCCGCAGCATAGTGTGAATGGCCCGTCGAGCACGCTGAGGAGCGCGAATCGGGTCCAGTCTCAGTGTACGGCGCGGGGCAGACGGAAGCAAGACCGAAATAGTCGGAGTTCCGAGAGATGCTGTTACACTTTGCTCGGCGCGGCACACCGGATTTAGCTTCTGAGATCTTCCTGAGGTGGCGTATGCAGTCTTTGGGCAGTCGTTTCTTTCGCGGATATCTCAACCCGCTGTTGATTGGCGCGGTGGCGCTGCTGTTCCTCGCGCCGGCGCGTGCGCAGGATGACGGCGTGGGCGGCCAGCACGATGGCGGCGTCAGCTACACGCGCAATGAGGAGCTGCTGGAGAGCATCTTCGTGCCCCTGATCCCGCATGCCCCGTTCAGTCTGACGCTGAACACAGAGTGGTCGCGCCGAATGGCGAACGGCGGAACCTTCACGGTCACCAATTCGCGCCCGATTAAGCGCGACAGCGTGGGCCGCCTTTACCAGGAGCGCTGGCTGCTGACACCGAAGGGGAGCAGGATTCCCTCGCAGATGAGCTGGATTCAGATTGCGGACCCCATCGAGCACACGTTGTACGAATGCACGCCGCGCCAGCATGTATGCGAGCTGCGCACACTGACGCAATCACCCACACTTCGGTTCGATCCGAATGCGGTCAAGACCGGGCCGCTGCCGGGAAGCAGAGGCGACCGAACACACGAAGATCTGGGTGCTGAATTCTTCGCAGGGCTCCCGGTGCACAGATACCGCGATACCTCGACGATCAATCCGGGTGTAATGGGCAACGACCTTCCAATGTCGACGGTGCGCGAGTACCGCTTCTCGACGGAGCTGGGCTTCAATCTGACTTCGGTCCTGGATACGCCCAGCTTAGGGCGACAATCGTTCACAGTGACGGATGTCACGACCACTGAACCCGATGCGCACTTTTTCCTGCCGCCCGAGGGCTATCGCATCGTTGACTACCGCAAGCCTCCGGCGCCTGCGCAGTGAAGCGTGCGAGGGTGAAATCGGCTACCATGCGGTATCGCTCCTAAACCGTCGTGACCAGTTTCCGCCAATTTCGCGCTGCGCCCAATCTGCTGACCATGCTTCGGCTGTTCGTGCTGCCCTTCCTCGTCATCGAGATCCTCGATGGCCACTGGAAATTGGCGTTCGCGCTGCTGTGGCTTGCGGGTGTTAGCGACGGGCTCGACGGCCTGCTGGCGCGCATGCTGCAACAGAAAACGACGCTTGGGCTCTACCTCGACCCTATCGCCGACAAGCTGTTGATGAGCACGCTGTTCCTGGTGCTGATGCACGTCGGCATCATTCCGCGCTACGTTACGGTGCTGGTGTTCAGCCGCGATCTTGGCATCCTGCTGATCGCCACGCTGCTGTTTGCGACGAATACGTTGCGAGATTTCCGGCCGAGTTTTCTGGGCAAGGCGAACACGCTGGTGCAGATTCTGGGTCTGCTCACCGTGATGACCTGCCAGGTCGTGCCTGCGCAGCACCTCGCCGCACTGCGGGACGTGCTGCTGAAGAGCATCGCGGTGCTGGCTCCGGTTTCCGCAGCCGAGTATGCGTGGATCGTCATCCGGCGCGTGCAGGGGCCTCCGCCGCCGGCTGAGGCGGTCGCTCCGGACGTGTAAAGGTTGCAGCCGCGGAGCGTTACATTTAGACTGATTGAACGCATGAAGGCGCGTAGCTCAGTTGGTTAGAGCGCTACCTTGACACGGTAGAGGTCTCCGGTTCGAATCCGGACGTGCCTACCATATCTAAGCCGCTGCAAATGATTGAATTGCCGCTTGGCTTAGAAGGCGGAAACCTTCATACGCGGGCACTAAAAAGGCACACTGGATTTTAGCCTTCTGCCGCTCGCAGGACAACAGAACAAAAGGCCCTCCTTGCGGAGGGCCCTCGTTTTGAGGGTCGTGTCGCTGGTCAGGCGCTGAACAGCTCCTTGAAGTGCTGCTGAGCGGAGCGCTTGGTGTTCTCGCTCGCCTGTGAGTACAGGTTCAGACAGCTGGAAACGGTAGCGTGCCGGAGCAGATCTGCGATGACCTTCGCCGGCTCACCGGCGTCAGCGAGAGCAGAGGCGACGGATGGTTCGAAAGTCGTCCACCAGCGCCGACCATTTTCTTTTTACCCCTTTCTAAATTCCCTCCGCAACAATCCAGCCCTTTCCCGCCGCTGCCGCTGAACACCCGCGCCGCAGTCGAAACGCTTTGCATTCATGGTGCTGTGGTATCGTGGTGCCTTCTATCACACCGGGCCAAAATCCCTCTCCCCCTGGACATTGACGCCATGAGAACCATTGTGTGCCGCCACGCGGCCCGTTGGATCGTCTTTCTGTTTGGTCTGGTCTACCCTTCGCTTGCCCTCTCGCAGGCGTACACCCCGACAGAACAGGCCTGCTACAACAACGTTCAGGGAAAAATTGCGCTCCAGACCGGTCAAACCCATTGGCCGGAAGCCGAAGCGCGCGCGCTATGCCAAGGCGCTCGAGCCGCCGCACCGCGCGGAGAATGTTTCAAAGCAAAGTCGCCAACGCTCGGCGTTCAGGCGGCCATTCAGCAGTGCAGCCAGCTCGGCCAGCCGGCCGGTTCACAGCCGCCAAGCCCGCAGCCAGAACCCACCGGAACGCCCTCAACACCGCCCGCGCTTACTCCAGGAGCCACCCTGCGTGGCGTCACTATTCCCGGCGACGACATGACCATCCTGCCCAACACCAACATGACGGCGAACTCATGCGCGGCCTCCTGCAATTCAAACGTCGGTTGTGTTGCCTGGACGCTCGTCCGGCAAGGGGCCCAGGCAACCTCCTGCCACTTGAAGAATGCGATCAGCCGGGAAGTATTCAGCAAATGCTGCATTTCCGGCATGGCTGCAGAGCGCACAGCAACAGCACCCCCTCCGCCACCCTCTACCGCACCAACCCCGACGGCCACGGGATCCTATACCCCAACGGAGCAGACATGCTACAGCCACGTTCAGGGCAAAATCGCATTGCAGCCCGGTCAAACAACGTGGCCTGAAGCGCAAGTGCGCGCGTTATGCCAAGGCGCTCGAGCCGCCGCACCGCGCGGAGAATGTTTCAAACAGAAGTCACCAACGCTCGGCGTCCAGGCGGCCATTCAGCAGTGCAGTCAGCTCGGCCAGTCGGCCGGTTCTCAGCCTCCAGCCCCGCCACCTCCAACGACGCAGGCCCCAAACACCCCGCTCTCGACCACGCCTCGCTCGACAACACCGCCGCCCTCGGCTCCTTCCGAAGCCGAGAGGGCCTGTTATGCCGACGTGCAGGACAACATTGCGTGGAACGTCCAGGGCCAAAAACACTGGCCTAGCTCGCTCCTTGGCGGCCTGTGCCGGAACGCGCACACGCCTGCCGGGCCCGGAGCTTGTTTCCAGAAGAGCATGCCGCACATCGGCTTGAGAGCTGCCATCAACACCTGCGCCCAGAAAGACGGTCCGGTGAGCCCTGCCTTGATGTACACCGCTCAGGAGCGGGCCTGCTACAGCCAGGTGCAGGGCAAAATCGCCGTCGACAAGACCGGTCAGAAGCAATGGCCGGAAGCCGATGCCCGCATGCTTTGCGATGGAGCTCGAGCTGCCGCTCCGAGGGCATTGTGCTACGAGTCCCGGATGCCCGTAATCGGCGGCAAGGCCAGCATCGAAGATTGCAAGCTGCTGGGCGTCGTTGAGTTGCCCAAGCTCATCGCCCCACCGCCGCCGCAAGCTCCTCCCCGCCAGGGCACCTTTGTATCTCCAGCCAAAGGCGGCGGAACCCTTGTGGGCGTCGCTCCACCGCCTCCGGCAGTCATGGTGCCTAACCAGGTTTCCCTGCTGTCAGGTGCGGTATTCGAAATCGACGCCAAAAAAGGCTTTGCCTGCGCCCTGCTCGCCGATAGGACATCCAGCGATTTGACGATCTGGTGCGAAAAGTTCGGCACCTGGATCGCCCTCAATCGCTCGGCCGTGAAAATTTCGGTGGACGCTGCGGGAAATATTTGGACAGTAGACAAGACAGGTCAGGTCTTTGAAGGCACCAATAACGGCACGTGGCTCTCGCCCTCATGGACCTGGACACAGATGCTGGGGCCGGGATCCGCACGGGATATTGCGACGTTGTACGGCAGCGGTGCGCCCTATATCGTCGCCCCCGACGGCGCCATTCTGACCTACTGGCCGCCACCCTTCAATACTGTGTTCTGGCTCTGCAAGCAGAACCCAGGTGTCGTCAGCATTCGGACGGCCTCCCTCGACGGCTGGCTCCAGGTAAAGACCACAAACGAATATTCGTGGTTAGTCCTCGATCAGGCCTGTACCCTGGGCACCACAATCAAAGACTCGCAGCTGCCGGCAATCTACAAGGCGGCAGCGATCGATTCAGATTCCTCCATATGGGGAATCGAGGGGACCGGAAGACTGGTGCACGTAGTGGGCGGCACCGTCATTCCGATGTCCAATATCAATGTCGGCCCTGCGCCCACGCTTGTCGCCCAGCCCGTGCCGCCGCCCCCGCCACCAGGCGCAAACTCGTACGGCATCGTTCAAATTCCTATAAGAACATACGACTTCGCCGATTGGGGATACACCGCCGCCGAGCAGACCTGCAACCAGATGCTGCAGGAGCAGGTCGACATCAGCAAACCTCCGCCACCACCGCAGTACGATTACAACAACCGCTGGTCCGGGGAAGCCCTGAGCGCGCTGTGCAATAACACCCACGACCCCCTCGCCACCGTCACCTGCTTCAAAAACCACGTCGCTGCCGATGGCTGGAATGCCGAAAAAACCCTGCGCGGCTGTGCCACCACACCGCCACCCACCACGCGTCATGTCAATTTCACCATCTATGCCCCCACTACGCAGGGCGAACTTCCGCGACTCACACCGGACCAGCTTGACCCGGCCTACGTCACCACAGTTCCATCGCCACTCTCCCTTAATGATCTGCAGACGGTGCTCAGTTGGATCTCGTCTCGAGTCGCTGCTGTACATGCGCCCTACTGCTACAAGCAGACGGGTCAGTCATCCTGCCCGACTGCCCAACCCACCAGCTGCGGTGCGGGCTGCGCTGTCTCATCGTCCACGTGCGGTTCGGTGACAGCCTCCCAGGTTCTGTCCCCCCTTCTGCTGGCAGTCAACATCGCAACGCTTGCCTCCGACACCGAACTCAAAGATGCGCTCAACGCTGCGCTGATCTCCATCAAGAACGACTCCAGCGGTGCAGACGTCGCGCTCAACGAATACCTCAGGACACTGGATGAAGCAGCCCTCGCCAAAGACGCTCTGGATGCAAATACGAGTTTCGTCACTCGCGCCAAGAATGCCATCGCAAGCAGGATTACCAATGTAGCCAATGCCACAGAGGACTTTGCCGGAGGCAAAGCAAGCTTCACCGCATTCAAAGCCAACGCCACCGGAGCGATCGGCATAGTCTCCATCTACCAGGGCGGCGCGCGGCTCGTCGTGTCGTACCAGGGAGCTTATGCTTCGAACTTCGCCGCGATGACCAGCCCGGACATCGACAAGGCCATCAATCAGAAGTTCGGTCCGCAGGGCGCGAAGTACATCAAGATGCAGTACGCTCTGTACGCCTTCGCCCTCTCGTTACAGGCAGATAGTTCAGGCACCGCCGCGGACATCCTGCCCATCATTTCGTTCTATGACCCCACCGGAATCGCCAGCGTGGTCCAGGCATACAACCATCCAACCTGCGACTACGGCACACCCATGCCCGCCGTCACACCGTTGTACACCAAGTAAGAATCAAGCCATTCCAGCAGGAAAGAAGCATTTGCATTCCGCTCAATCGTGAGCGCTTCTCCCCTGCTTCTTCATTGCGTCCAGAGCCAGATTGAGTTGCAGCACATTCACTCGCGGCTCACCCAGTAGCAATATCTCGCGCACGCCAATGATCTGTACCAAATGATTTCAGACGCTAAATCTCGATAAGTCCGCTTCTCGGAAGCGGGCCGCCCAGGTATTCCCAGTTGGCGAGAACAGGCCAATGCACTCATCGGGTGCATACGGACTTGAGGCAGGGGCACCCTGTCGCTGCTGGAGATTAGAGCTAACCTCACCCTCCTGATCCGGCAGTACGATCGGCGGTTCACGATCCGGTCGCCTCCAGTATGCTGGTCGGCACCGCTTCAAAGACCTACTTACGCGCTTACTTCCCCGCGACTCCCTCGATCTGCGGAAGGTGATTCAAATCGTGCCCGGCCATGGTCTCCACGATGGTCCACAGGGTCATCTCGCCACGCTCCGGATGGGTAACCCGCACGGCCTTGTCCGCCTCCGAGAAACCCCGCACGAGCACCACATTCCATGCCCGTAGCGCTCTGAAGGCTTCGAGCCCCGCAGCCAGTGTGTAGCGCGCATAGCTCTCCGCCCAGGCATCCTGATCGAACGGCTGGATGACCGGCACGCGCCCCAGCGTTTGCCGCAGCCGAAACCCAAACCCGATCTCTGCGTCCGCAAGGTGCGCGACGATCTGCCGCACGCTCCATTTGCCGGGAGCGATCGGCTCATCCGCCTGCTCTGTGCTCAAGCTCGCCACCGCTGCCTTCAGCCGTGCCGGCGTTGCCGCCATGACTTCGAGCGCATCGCGCTCGCCCAGAAACTTGTCGTAAGGATTCAGACTCACTTGCCCTCCGGCCCGTGCTCAGTCCACGGGTTATAGCTGCCCACCCACCACACGTGCCCTTCGATATCGCGGCAGGCGAACGCCTTGCCTCCGTAGGGCGGCTCGGTCAGCTCCTGTACGATCTCCGCGCCCGCAGCTTTGGCCGATGCGTACACCGCATCGCAGTCTTCGACGATCAGACATAGCGCAGCCGTCTCGCGTCCGCCGATCTCATCGGGCTGCACCATCACCTCGTGGAACTCGCCGTGTTTCTGCACCGAGCCCAGCATCAACATGCCCAGCCCATGCGTCAGTTGCGCATGCATCACGGTGCCGTCCGGCCCGTCAAACACCGCCTGTTTGTGGAAGCCGAACACGCGCACCAGCCAGTCGATCGCCGCATGCGCGTCGCGATACCGCACACTCGGAATAAGTGTCGAACCCTGAACTTCGCTCATGCACAGCATCATCGCGCAGCCAGGCCGCGTCTGTACAGGAAAGAATTTGCGCCGCGCTCAGCGTCTTACTTGCCGTGCGCCTCGCTCGCCTTCCGAGCCGCTTCGAACTCGTCGCCCTTCTTCCACTCCACCGTCTTCTTCAGGTGAATCACCTGCCAGCCGAGGTCCATGCCGAAGCGGACGAGATTGGCGTCGCCGCGGAAGTCCCACTTGGGGTCGAAGTTGTCCGAGAAGTTGTGGTAGTGGTTGTCGTTGAACTCCTTCTCCTGAGCCACGCCCCACGCGTTGTCGTGGCCTTCATACAGCGTTCCCGCGTCGACCGAGAAGGCCGGTATCCCCACCCTTGAGAGGCTGAAGTGGTCGGAGCGATAGTAGCTGCCGGCCGACGGGCGCGGGTCCGCCACAATGGACAGGCCAAAGCGTGCCGCCGTTAACTGCACCTGCGGGTAGAACGTCGTCCGCTGCGCCCCGTTCACGTTCACTTCTTTCTGCACGCCGATGGGCAGCAGCATGTCGTAGTTGATGTCGAGCGCGATCTGCGCGGCAGGCACCGGCGGATGCTGGCCCAGGTACTCCGACCCCAGCAGCCCCTGCTCCTCCGCCGTGACCGACGCAAAGATCAGCGAGTGCGGTAGCTTCAATCCCGACGCAGACCACGCGCGCGCCATCTCCAGCAGCATGCCGACACCGGTGCCATTGTCCGCCGCTCCGTTATAGACGTTGTCGCCGGCGATGCCCGGGACGAACCCGAGGTGATCGTAGTGCGCGGTATACAGCACGGCCTGGTCCGCTCCACCGACGTTCGCGCCCGGCAGCATCCCCACCACGTTCGCGCTCTGGAACGGCCGCACCACGCTGGACACATGCGCCTTCAAACGCAGCGGCAGTTCCATTGCCTTGAAGCCCTTCTTTCCTGCCGCTGCGAAGGCCTGGTCCACCGTCATGCCGCTTGATTCAAATATCCGCTTGGCCACATCGAGCTGTATCCAACTCGCCGCCTGCAGGCGCGGATTCGCATCGTCGCGCAGGAAGGTCTTCTCGCCCGAGTTCGAATTCTTGACGACATCCCACCCATAGCTCGCGAGATCCGTGCGATGGATAATCAGCGCGCCCACCGCGCCTTTTCTCGCGGCCTGCTCGAATTTGTACGTCCAGCGACCGTAGTACGTCAGCGCCGCACCGCCAAAGAAGTTCGGGTCGTTCGACGGCGGGTCGCCGACGATGCACAGTATCACCTTGCCCTTCACATCGACGCCCGCATAATCGTCCCACTGATACTCCGGCGCTGTCACGCCGTAGCCCACAAAAACTATGGGCGCGTCGATGTCAGCGTCGGCCGTCAGCGTCTGGTTCGAGACCGTGTAGTCTTCACCAAACGTCAGCTTAGTCGCAGTCTTCACGCCCGCAATCGAGAACGAGGTCCGCTCCGGCTTGGCCTTCATGCCGACGAAGTTGATCTGCTGCAGGTACGTCCCGTCATCGCCCGCGGGCTTCAAGCCGTACAGCGCAAACTGCGATGCAATATACTTCGCCGCCAGCTCTCCGCCGCGCAGGCCGGGATACCGCCCCTCGAACAGGTCGTCGGAAATGAACTTCACCTGCGCGCGAATGTTCTCCGGCTTCACACCGGCTTCGGCCCTGCGAATCCCCGCCAGCGCCACAGGGCTCTGCGCCTGCATACCCACCGGCATCCCCGCCAGCAATGCCACACACCACACCGTGTTACGCGTCATCATGAGGTCGCTCCCGCTCCTGCATCTGTATAGCGAAAGTATAGGATGCGCGCGCACCGCACGGGGAGAGCGCTGCTCTAACGAATCTCCATCAGCCCCAGCCGCGCGAGGCACTTCCTCGCCAACCCGGTCAGCGGCAGCATCGGCAACTGCTGCGTGCTGGCCCAATGCAGGTCATCGAGGCTCGCTGGGATCGCGCGCAACAGCGTTACGTCGTCATCGTCGAGATCGCCGAGCCCATGCGGAAACACCTCAACGTCGTAGTTCGTATCCGTGATCGCATGCCGCACCCGCAGCACCGGAACGCGGCCCACCACCGCATCCAGCGGCAGTGGTGGCAGCTCGAACATCTCCGGCATCACACTCGCCTCGCTCGGCCGCTGCTCGAGCAGCACCTCCGTCCGCGAGCCCAGCTGCCGCAGCGCCAGAAGATGCGCCACGCGCCGCCGCTTCTGCTTCTCGCGCTTCAACGTCAGGTGAGTCCCGCGGGTGCGGCACAGATCCACCACCGGGCACTGCAGGCACATCGGAGCGCGTGGCAGACAGATCGTCGCTCCAAGCTCCATCATCGCCTGGTTGTGATCGCCGGGAGTATTCTCCGCGGTTGTACGGTTTTTCGCCGCAGCAGTCCGGGGCGCCGTTCTGCGCGGGCCCGGCACCGGCATCAGCGATTGCGCCGCCTGCGCGACCCGCGCTCTGCCCGCCGCGCTCTTGTCCTCAGGATGCCCCGTCACCCGCAGCAGCACGCGCTCGACATTGCCGTCCACCACGGCAATGCTCTCGCCGAACGCGATGCTCGCAATGGCCGCCGCCGTGTACTCGCCGATGCCCGGCAGCGTGCGCAGCTCCGCCGAACTCCCCGGCAGCACGCCGCCCAGCTCGTTGACCACAAACTGCGCCGCCCTGTGCAGCATACGAGCGCGCCGGTAGTACCCCAGGCCGCTCCACAACACCAGCACGTCAGCCTCATCGGCCGCGGCCAGCGACTCGAGCGTAGGAAAGCGCCGCAGGAACTCCACGTACCGATGCTGCACGGTGGATACCTGCGTCTGCTGCAGCATGATCTCCGAAAGCCACGTCGCGTAGGGATCGTGGATGCCCCGCCAGGGGAGCTTGCGCGCGTGCTCGCGATACCAGAGAGCCAGGCGCTCGCGAAACTCCTCGATCGCGCTGCCCGAAAGAGCGGGAGCTTCTTCTTCCGGCAACTCTTCCACGGCCGTAGCGCCACCGGCCGATCCGGTTCCCGTCCTGCTCATTCGTATCTGCTTTCCTGCCCCGACTGGCTCAACCATCCTGTGCCAGTGTAATGTCACCGCGCCGGGACCGGGAATATCGCGCCACCTCTCCGCTCACTATGCTCAATGTTGCCTCTGACCTCGTCAGCTCGCGCGTCTGTCGCTGCTTTGCCTCTGGCCCTAGCAGTTCTCATACTTCCAGTTCCGCTTCTTCCCTTCGGCCATCCACTCCACGGCCTGCGCGATGCGCTTCGTCCGCGTCTCTTCACGCTTGGATTCAGCCACCCACTCAACATACTCGCGCCGGCAGCTTGGAGCGAATCCGTCGAACGTCTTCTGCGCCGCCTTGTTCTTCTTCAATGCCGCCGCCAGCTCCGCGGGAACTTCCAGCTCGGGCTTGGCCGCTTTCGGCGGGCGCGAGTAGCTCTTCGTCCGAGTGCCCGTATCGATCGCCGCAGCCGCCTCCTTCAGATACCCGCGCAGCACCTTGTCATTGGGCAGGTCCTTTACGGTCGTCAGCTTGCCGAGCGACCCCATCGCTTCACCCGAGGCCACACCGTCTGCACGCATCTTCGCCGCGATCTGCTCGCCCCACAAACCGAAGCTTGCATGCTGCTTGAACGCCGCCATGTTGGCGAGGATGATGCCCTTGTACATAAAGAACGGCATCGACCACTTCATGGCCTCTTCCGCGCCGGGCACGGCCTTGTGCACCACCTCGCGCACATGCCACAGGATGGGTTGCGCGAACGGCGCGGCCTTCGCGATATAGGCGTCGACAAGCGTCGAGTAGGATTCTGCTGATTTAGCTGCAGGGCTCATTGCGCCCCATCGTACCGCGCCCGGGCGTCTTGCGTGAAGCGCTGCCTGTAATTTTCTCTTGCTTTTCAGGGCGTTTGGTCTATGCTTTCTGTACCCAACCGGCCCGACAATCCAGACATCAGCAGAGGTTCACGATGCCATCCGTCCGCAAAGCGAAGGACCCGGTCGTTCTCTCTTACCTCGCACTTAGAAAAGCCGTGGGCATCATTGCCTTCGCTCTACCGTTCGCCGTGTCTATACCGGTGTTGGTGCATTTCCACTGCATTCAGCCTTCAATCAGTGGCTACTACTACACATGCACGAGGAATGTGCTCGTCGGAGCCCTCTGTGCGGTGGCCATGTTCTTGCTGGCCTGCCGCGGCTACGATCACATCGATCGCTGGGCAGGCACCTTCGCCGCTGTCTGCGCGCTGGGCGTAGCCTTCTTTCCCACTAGTCCGGAATTCTGCAGCACCGACCTCTGCCACCCCAACTGCGTCCCCTCATTCAACACCGCACCGTTCCACTTCACCTTCGCCGCATTGCTCTTTCTCACTCTCGCTTTCTTTTGTCTGGCACTTTTCACCAGGACCGGGCCAGAGAAACAGATGACCGCACGCAAGAGACAACGGAACAAGGTCTACATCATCTGCGGCATCGTCATTCTTGTTTCTGTAGCGCTGATCCCGCTATTTCACTTCTTCCCGAACAGCTGGCCCTTGCCGATTCCCTACAACTTCTTTTTCGAGACCACAGCACTCCTCGCGTTCGGCATCGCGTGGATGGTTAAGGGCGAACTCGTCCTCGGGGACCCTGAGCCTGAACGCACGCGAAGCATCACCACAGACCGGCTACCGTTGCACGATTGAAATTCACCGCCACCGCTTCCACGTGACATCACTCTCCGCGTCTTCGCTTGTCCCCTGCAGCTCTTCCGCCATCGCGAAGACCGATCGCAGCAGCGCCGCCGAGTAGAACGCAGACTTTCCATCCGCAAACGTGACAATGGCGCCGTTGCCGTGCATGTCGGCGCTCTCCAAAACGATCTCTAAACATCCATCCATCGAGAGATTGTCCGAGACTGCACCGCCAAAGTCTGTCGCCTGCACAACCGTTGCGAGCACCCGTCTCTGTGTTTATTTCACCCTGCCAACACACAATCGCCCGGGCCGCCAGCGCCGCAGTGTCACGTCGCTCTCGGCGACCCTCGCTGCCAGCAGCATCCGGCTCCAGTCCTCCTCGCGAAAGCTGCGACGAAACGACACCGGCCCGTCATGCCGAACGAATCGATGCCACCGCATCACGCTGGCAAGCACACCGAACGCATAGTACGGCACGGGCTCGCGGCACAGGTCGTTCACAAACCACCCACGCCGCGCGGTCGACTCCATCCAGCGCACAAACCGCACGACCTCCACCTCGGCGAGGTGGTGCGTCAGCAGTGAACTGATGACCACGTCCACCCGCTCCGGCTCCAGCGAAAACGCATCCCCTTTGACCCACCGGATGCCATCGTCCCGGTGCGAAAGCTCCTTCGCCGCGCGCGCCGCATATGGGTTCAGATCCACCCCAACTAGTTCCACCTTCACCCCGCGCTGCCGCGCCCACTCGGCCACGCGCCGCAGCATGTCCCCGCCGCCCGACCCCACATCCACAATCCGCAGCGTCTCCCCAGAGCCTGCAAAGCTGCCAGCCACCTCATCCAGCCACGCCAGCGTCGGCCGATACCCCATCGACCAGCGGTTCACCTTCTCCAGGTCTACGAGGCAGGCGCGGAACTCCTCATATGAGCACGGCCCATCCATCAACTCCGGCAAGTCCTCCGGCTGCACCCTCCGCGAAAAATCCACCGGTTCCGCCTTATTCACTATTCACTCTTCAATATTCACTCCGGTCGCTAGACCGTCCTGAACATCATCGTCTCCGCCGTCAGCCCCGGCCCAAAGCTCATCGCACACCCGAGCTCCCCCGGGTTTGCCGTCCGCATCAATCGCTCCAGCACAAACATCACTGTCGCCGACGACATATTCCCGAACCGCTCCAGCACCTCGCGCGACGCTGCCAGCGCATCTCCGCCCAGCCCCAGGCCGCGCTCCACCGCATCGAGCACCGACTTGCCGCCCGGATGCACGCCCCACAACGCAATCTCGTCCTTACTCCGCACCCCCAGCACTTCCGCCGAGCCCGCGCCCAGCGCCTTCCCAATCTCCCCCGGCACTTTGCCCGAGAGCAGCATGTCGAACCCCAGCTCCCGGATGCGCCACGTAATCAGCTCCTTCGTCGCCGGGATCATCACCGAGCGGAAGCTCTCCATCGCGAACCCGACCGGCTCCGCGCTCACCAGCGCCGCCGCGCACCCATCGCCGAATACCAGGAACGATAGCACCTGCTCCAGCTCCTGCGTCTCCTGCAGGTGCAGCGTGCACAGTTCCAGGTTCACGCATAACACCTTCGCCCCCGGCTCCGACCGCACAATATGCCGCGCCGACTTGAGCGCATTCACTGCCGCATAACACCCCATGAACCCGATCACCGTCCGCTCGACACTGGTCTCCAGCCCAAGGTGCTCGACAATGTCGAAGTCCAGGCCCGGCGCATACAGCCCGGTGCACGAGGTCACGATCACATGCGTCACCCCGCGCCGTTCCTGCTCTGTCAGTGCCAGCGCATCGAGAGCCTGCCGTGCCAGCGGCGGCGCAAACCGCTCGAACACATCCATCCGCTTCGCCGTCCCCGGAAACCCGCCCAGCCTGTAAAACTCATGCGCATTGATGGTGAACTCGGTCGTCTTCGCCGCGCGGTCCGGCGTCAGCACCGAGTACCGATGCTCAATCCCCGACCGCTGCGCCATGCGCTGAAACACCGGCTTCACCCGCGGGTCTTCGAGCATGCCATCGGCAAAATCCACAAACGCCTGGTGCACATCATGCTCCGGCACGGCCGTCGCAATGCGATTAATGTAAGCCTCGGTCACAGGACCCCTCTCCACACAGAGTAGTCCACCTTAGGATGCCAGTCCGCCATCTCGGCACCGTCACCCGATTGTCATCACGTTCGCCAGGCCAATCTTTACCGTGCATCCTGAGCACACGCTCGAAGGCTGTTTTCCGCCTAATTGCCCGTGCCGGACAAGTCCACCATGTCCGGCGAACTGGCCGCATTGCTCGCAATCACGAGTTTCGCCGAACTCGGTCCAACAAACGTCGGCGTATTCGTAACCGTGATCGTGCAACTCGCATTTGGAGCGAGGCTCGCCGGACAGTTATTCGTTTGTGCGAAGTCGCCCGGGTTCGTCCCGCCCACACCTATGGACGCCACTAGCGGCGCGTTGCCCAGGTTCGTCAGCATCACAGGCTGCCCGATCGACGTACTTCCCACAGATCGCGGTATGAAGGTGAGCGAGAGGGTCGACAAAGAGACCACTGGCACCCCACCTGTCCCTCCCAGCACTGAGGTGCTGGTTAATCCAGATACCGTATCGGTCACTACCAGATGCGCCTGCGCGCTTCCCAGCACGGCAGGTGAAAACGCAACGCTGAACTGGCAAGGATTCGCTCCTTGTGCACAATAACCCGCACCGGGAATCGTGAACGGTGACCCGCTCTCCTGAATCTGCGCTGCCGCGGGATGCTGGCTCGGCAACGTCACCGTCACAACCTGGGTTCCGGTGCCACCCACCTGCACATTACCCAAGTCCACCGTAGCCGGGGCCGCCGGCGCCGCATCCGTTCCGTTGCCCGTAATGAACATCGAATGTGAAAGGCCGCCCGTGGTGCTTACAGTCAGGGTTGTCGAACGCGGCCCAAGGGCGGTCGGTTGGAAATGCACCGTAAGAATGCATGCCGACTTCAGGATGGCCACAGCTGGATTCAATGTCAGACCAGGGTTACCGCCGGAACAATTCGTGATAGTCGCGGAGAAATCGCCGTTGTTTGACGGTCCAGTCGTTAGGCTTGGAGTGGCCGATGTGAACGTTATGGAACTGGTAGACCCGTTGCTAATTAAAAGGGTCGTAGTGTACGAGGTTCCTGTGACTCCGGCTCCAAAGTCAAAGGTCGGCGAAATGAGAAACTCCGGAGTAGATCCTGCGCTATACGCCTCCAAAAGGACATCATCGCCCATATTGCTGACCAGATGAGCGTATTGCTCACCCAGCGCTGAGAAGGTCGACATCTGGGCATACGCTGAGCAAGCCCCCAGGTGAGCTGGAGGATTGACTTGTATCGGAAGCCTTACAGAGCAACCGTTGATGTAATTGCTCATGGGGAACCGCCAGACGTCCGCATTCGGTCCGGTGATGGTGCTGGTGAAACCATAGAAATCGTAGGAGCCCGACGTGAAAAGGTACGCGTCGCCAAAAAAATTGAGAGCCACGGAGTTTCCCTGGAGCGGCGTAATGCCCCCGTCCCTCACTGTTGCATAGCTTGCGTCGGTAGAAAGCGACACCACCTGAACATCCGTTGTATCGCTATCCACCACCGTCATCGTTCCGGTGAAGATTCCGCGTGCCGGGCCGGCGCTCACATAAATCGTGCACACCGATTGTCCACTCAGTGAGCTGCCGCAGTTGTTCACCTGCGTGTAGTTCGGAGAACTGAATTGGATCGCCGCAATACCCAGCGGATTCGCGCCGTAGTTCGTAAGCGTTACTGCCTGCGCCACGCCTCTTTCAAAGAAAGTAAGCGCGGTCGGTGACAACGCGACGGGCCCGCTCGAAGACGCAACACCACTCCCCGAAAGTCCGATTGCGCTGTACGTTCCGCCGCCGCTCACTGCAAGTAGACCCGTCTGCGCAGGAATCACCGTGGGAGAAAACGTTACCTGGATCGTGCAGAAAGCTCCCTTCAGCAGCGTGGCCGGACAGTTATTTGTCTGCTGGAAATTTCCCGCGGCAGTGATGCTGTCCACACTTACCGAACCCGTAGTCCCGTTCGTCAGCGAGACCGTCTGGGCCTGAGCCGTTCCGCCCAGCGGTGTGGGGGCGAAGCTCAGCGACGACGCGCCAAACTGCAACGCCGAAGGCGAAAGCTGCACATTGAAATCCGCCGGCGTCTTCGCCAACTGCGGTTGAAACGGCGCCGCGGGTGTGATCAGATTGAACAGCGCCGGCGTATTCAGCGCGGGATTCTGCGCCAGGTACAACATCGCCCCAACCGTGTCCGTAGGATGCGTTCCCCCACTCGGGGTCGTCAACGCAAACAGGTTGCCGCACACACTTCCATCGCCCGAAACGCCGCCAGCCGAATTCACGCACGCCGCCACCACGTTCGCCAGCGTGTTCATCAGCGTCGTTGGCACCGCCATCCCGGCCGGCACGTTCGTTCCCGAAGCCTGTCCGGTGGTGGTGTTGGCCAGCTCCGACGCCAGCGTAAACGCACTCGCCAGCGACGCCGCATCGGCACCTGCCGACCCCACGGCCGCGTATCCGGTCATGAAGGGCGCCAGCGCCGACACCGCAGCCACAGTGGTTACTTCATTGATCTGAATAAACGTCGATGGAGTCAGCGAAGAGCAGGGGCCTAACGCTGTTATCATCGCGAGGTTCGGATTCGCGGTCCCCGCTATCGGCTGTCCGCCTGTAGCCGTCAAGTAAACCAGCGTCGCCCCGCTGCACGAGTACAGGCCGGTCAGCGTAAAGTTGCCGCCCGCATCCGACATCACCGTTTGCGTCAGCAGCGGCGTCGCCGCCGACCCATCTCCCGTCGTCCCCACGGTATAAAGCTGCACAGTCGAAAACGCCACCGGCTGCTGCCCCCCGTGGATATTGCCCGATACACCCACCGTGTTCGAGTGCAGGGCGCTCCCACCTGTCTGCACCCCGCAACCTGTCAGCCCAGCCAGCAATACGATCGGAAGAACACAGCGAAGAATCGCGGCACTACGCATGGAGGCCCTTTCACTTCAACGGCGTTCTCTTGAAGTGGAAATAATTGAAAAGCGATGCCACCTGAGAGCCTACCGCTCTTTCCCGTTCCGGGATAATTAAATTTCATTTCGTCCTGGCCGATCAACTCCGCCAGTGCAGTTCCACTGGCCCCTGCAGCGGATGCTCGCCCACACCGGTGAGGCGCCGCTGCTTCAGCGCGAAGTACCACTTCGCCGGCTTGTCCGCATCGTCGATCAGCATCAGCCCCGGGTTCGACCGCAGCCCGCGCGCCTGCTCCACCATGGTCTGCTGGTCCTGCTCCACGAACCGTGCTCCGAAGTACCGCACCAGCGGCGTCACGAACGGGACGTGGTACGCAATGTCCCACGCGCCGAGCACGTCGATCCGGCACGTCGACGCGGTCACCGGAGTGACCGTGGTCAATGACGCGAACCACCGCTTCTTGCCGTTCTTCTCCGCGGTGATGGTCTCGTAACGCCGGTTGGGCAGCACGAAATCTATCGTGGTCACGGGCTTACCCAGCAGCTTGTACGGCGCCGAGTTCGAGGACGGGGCATGCGCCGACATCCTGAACCCCTGAGGCAGCGGCTCGAACATTTTCGTCTTCTCATGGATGCTCGCCGCGCTGCGCCACCACCACGCGCGATGCACGAACGGCCCATGCGCCGGGTCCATCAGGCCGATGATCCCGTGGTCGACATTGCACGGCAGTTCCGCTTCCAGATGCACCGTCCGATAGCGTGGGCCGAACTTCGGCAGCTCCGGGACGGGCGGCAGCGCGGCCACATCGGTCACGCGCCCCGCACCGGCCGGCGGCACGTACACCCACGCATACCCATCGCGCTCGACTACCGGAAACGCGTTGGCATAAATCTTTGTCGGCTCCAGCGCATCGTGCGAGGTCAGTGAGGGGATCTCCACACATTGCCCGCCGCACGGTTCGAACCGCCAGCCGTGGTACTTGCACTGCACCGTTTCGCCATCGAACCAGCCGGCGGACAGCGGAATCCCGCGATGCGGACACAGGTCGCGCATCGCAAACACCGCGCCGTCGCTCTTCCGCCCCAGCAGCATCGGGATGCCCAGCAGCGTCGTCACCGCCGTCTCGCCCTTGCGTAGACGGTCGGCTCGCAGCGCCGGATACCACTCGCCGAAGACCATCTCGGCGGGCGGTCCGAGCGCGGCGCCCACCTGCACTAGGTCCTGTTCCGCGCGCATTGGCTTCATGGTTGCCATCGGCCTAAAGTCTATCGTGCCCGAGACTTTATCTTCGCCAAGACGCCAACGCAGAGGACGCGAAGGACGCAAAGTTGCGCCACGGCATCCGTTGCGAACCTTTGCGTCCTTCGCGTCCTTGCGTTCGCTTTGCCGTGGGCCTCACCCTCCCCGCATACACTTAACTTCAATGCCCGCGCCAACCAGACCGCGCTCTACGCTACTGACCATCCTCGTCCTCTGGATCGCCTTCTACGCCAGCTTCACCCTCTTCACGCCCGCGCTCCTCGACGACGCCGACTCCGTCCACGCCGAGGTCGCCCGTGAGATGCTGCTGCGCCACGACTACGTCACGCTGTACGCCAACGGCATCCGCTACCTCGAAAAGGCCCCGCTCCTCTATTGGTCGATGGCCACCGCCATGCGCGTCTCGCAGCTCTTTGGCGCGCGTTCGCCGGATGCCCTGGCCGCCGCCGCGCGCATCCCGCTCGCTCTCGCCGTCCTGGGCCTCGCGCTCATCGTCGAGGCCTTCGCCCGCCGCGCCTTCCGCAGCGCGCGCGCCGGTCTCTACGCCGCGCTCATCACACTCTCCAGCTTCGGCATCTTCCTCTTTACCCGCATCACCATCCCCGATGCCGCCGTCTGCCTCTGGACCACGCTCGCCCTCTACGCCTTCTGGCGCACCGAAGAACCCCGCGAGAATGTGTCATCTCGACCGGAAGCTGCCACTACAGATTTGTCATCTCGACCGGAGCGCAGCGCAGTGGAGAGACCTGCTTCACCGAGCCGCCGCTACTCCGCCCTCTTTGCCGCTGCATGCGCACTCAACGTCCTCACCAAGGGGCTGATCGGCTTGGTTTTCCCGGTCGCTATCGTCCTGATCTATCTCTCGCTGACCCGAGGCCTGCGCGGAGTCTTCACCCGCATCCGCGAGCTGCAGCCCATCACCGCCACGCTGATCTTCCTTGCCATCGCCGCTCCATGGCATATCGCGGCCGGCCTCGCGAACCCAACCCAGGGCCACCCCACACCGTTTCACTTCGTCAACGGGCACTGGCAAGTCCCTCTTCCTACCGACGGCAACGTGCGCGGCTGGTTCTGGTTCTACTTCATGAACGAGCACCTGCTCCGCTACCTCAACCTCCGCGTCCCACACGACTACGACACCGCGCCGCTGTGGCTCTTCTGGGGGCTGTGTTTCATTTGGATCATGCCTTGGTCGGCATTCTTCTTCAAAGCGATGGGGCAGGTCCATGCCGTTTATTTTGCGATGCGTGCTCGTTGGCGAGGTGGCAGAGCAATTTCTTTAACCTACCGCGTCACTATGCTCGGTTTGGAAAGGAAGGTTAGGGTCTCGCTCTTAGCGACGATTTGGTTTGCGTGTGTGCTTCTGTTCTTCTCGCTGTCGACAAGACAGGAATATTACGTCCTACCCGCGCTTCCCGCCTTTGCAATTCTGGTAGCCGGCTGGCTGAGCAAGGAAAGTTACGTTTCCTGGCCACCAATCACCTCCGTGTCAAAGAAGACCCGCCGCGCCAACCTCCGCCTCACCGCCGTCGTCCTCGCCCTCGGCACTCTCTTCGCCCTCGCCGCCACCTACTTCCTCCTCCACACCCGAGCCCCGGCCCCCAACACCGACCTCGCCGCCCTCCTCGCCCAGAACCCGGGCGACTACGCCCTCTCCATGGGCCACTTCCTCGACCTCAACGCGCAGGCGCTCGGCCTCTTCCGCTTCCCGCTCGCGCTCGCGGCACTGAGCCTTTTCCTCGGCCCTCTGACGAGCTTCATCCTTCGCAGACAAGCCAAGCCCCACGCGGCAACTATCGCGCTCGCCGCCGGAGCCTTCGGGTTCCTGCTCGCCGCGCACCTCGGCCTGCAAACCTTCGCGCCAGTGCTCACCTCTGCGCAGCTTGCGAAAGCCATCGCGCCCCAGGTCAAACCCGAAGATCTTATTGCCATCCACGGTGAATACGAAGCCGGCTCAACCCTCGGCTTCTACCTCCAGCGCAACGACATTCACATCCTCGAAGGCCGCAGCTCCAACCTCTGGTACGGCAGCTTCTTCCCCGACGCTCCACCCATCTTCGAAACCCCACAAACCATCGCGGCCAAATGGTCCGGCCCGCAGCGCATTTTCCTCTGGCAGTCCACCACCGACGAGCCGCGCAACCTCCCGGCCGTTCCCGGCCCTGTCTACATCCTCGCCACCGGCGGCGGAAAAGAAATCGTCAGCAACCAGCCAAACCGCTAAACTGTCTTCGCGCCTTCTCTATCCTCTAATCTCTATCCTCTATTCTCTGCCCTATGTCCTGCACGCCCGAAGAACTTCGCCACATCCCGCTATTCGCTCTCCTCGACGAAGACGAGCTCTCCGTCCTCGCCAGCCAGGTTGAGCTGCGCGAGTTCGCACCCCGCCAGCGCATCTACAAGACTGGAGAAGAGAGCCTCGGCGCTTACGTCGTCCTCTCCGGCTCGGTGCATGTCACGATCGAGGACGCCGACGGCCAGGAAGTCCTGGTCGACGAGCCCGGCCACGGCGAAGTGTTCGGCTTCGCTTCCATGCTGGAAGGCACGCCGCACCAGACGACCGCGGTCGCGGTCAGCGCCACCACCTGCCTCGAAGTCGACCGCCAGGATATCGGCGTGCTGGTCGAGAAGAAGCCGATGGCCGGCCTCGACATGCTGACCGTCCTCGCGCGCCAGATGCACGCTTCGCAGCACCTCATCCGCGAGCGCGCCCAGCGCAACTCCAACGAACTGATCGAAGAAGAGATGACCTTCGGCCAGCGCATCGCCGACCGCGTCGCAGCCTTCGGCGGTTCATGGACCTTCATCATCTTGTTCGCCGTCGTGCTCATTGCCTACACGCTCATCAACATCACGCTCGGCAAGCACACGCTGTTCGGCTTCCACGCCTGGGACCCCTACCCGTTCATTCTGCTGAACCTTTTCCTCTCGATGCTCGCGGCCATCCAGGCGCCGGTCATCATGATGAGCCAGAACCGTCAGGACACCAAAGACCGCGTACGCGGCGAGCTCGACTTCGATGTCAACCGCCGTGCGGAAAGCGAAATCCAGGCCCTCTCCCGCAAGCTCAACCAACTGGCCGACAAGCTCAACGACATCGACGACCATCTGCGGACGCATACGCACAACAGGGAGCAGTGATCAGGGATCAGGCGGCCACACTCGCTTGTCGTTGTCATTGCGCTTGATCTGCCCTTCTCCCTTTTGCTTGTCATCCCCGCAGGGGATCTGCGGTTGCACCTACGGCCGAACCCACCACGAACCCACCTCGATTAGCGATAGTTTAGCCACCACTTGACAATTGAGCAGCCGATCTCCATACTCAAGTCCATGCTTAACCATCCAACGGTTGATGGTTGTTTTCGGGCCCTCGTCGAACCTACAAGGCGTGCCATCGTCGAGCGGCTGAGCGAGGGCCCAACCAGCGTGACCGAGTTGGCCAAGCCCTTCAACCTGACGCTGGCAGCAGTCATTCAGCACCTCCAGGTACTGGAGGCCAGTGGACTCGTACGAACCGAAAAGGTCGGCCGTGTCCGCACCTGTCGTGTAGAACCCGCAGGATTTACTCCGCTCAGCAACTGGATTGCGGGCCGGCAGGCGCTTGCGGAGCGACAGCTTGACAGGCTCGCAGAGGTCCTTGACGAAGAGGACCGCATCAACATCAGCAAACCAGGCAAGCAAAGGAAAAAACAATTATGAGCGACACAAACTCGACCCTGCAGCGCAGCCAGACGCCAACCGTACATCACACATTCCGGATTGAGCGCACCTACCGGCAATCACCTGCACGCGTATTCGGAGCCTTCCAGGACAAATCGATCGTGCGGCGTTGGCGCGTCGAGAGTGAAGGCTGCGAGGTGCTTGAGTTTAATTATGATTTCCGCATCGGCGGAAGCGAGGTGTCGCGCTTCAGTTTCGCCGGTGGCCCTGAGATCAGGCTCGACGCACAGTTTCAGGACATCGTGCCCGAAGAGCGCATCGTGTTCTCGTATCGCATGGGAATGGGCCCAAACCCGTTTTCGGTTTCTCTCACTACCGTCGAGTTCTTCCCCTCAGGTGAAGGGACGTCCCTGGTCTTCACTGAGCAGGGCGCCTTCTTCGATGGAATGGGAGCTGAAGGCCGCGAACACGGGTGTCGCGAACTTTTGGAGCGACTTGCCGTCGAACTGGAGAGCGTCAACTGATCGTTGCCGGAGGCCAATGTGAACAGCACTCGATCTAAACCGACCGAACAATTCGTACAGAAGAGATCACTGAAGAGCGGTCTCGTCTATTGGGTCCCAACCGTCTCGATTGTGGCGCTATGGCTCTCCGGCGCGGTTGCAACTCTGTGCAGGTCTGAAGACTCCATGCGCGTCTTCCACCGCCTTGGCTACCCGGATTACTTCGCCGCAATACTTGCCGCGGCACAAATTCTGGGTGTCATCGCGCTCCTGGCGCCTGTACCCAGGACACTTCGAGAGTGGGCTTACGCGGGCCTTGCATTCGACGCCTGCGCCGCTATCGCGTCGCTTCTCGCCATGCGTGAGCCGATCTCGACACTCGGCTTCCCGCTTTTCGCCTTGGCACTTGTGCTTGCCAGCCACCGCGCGTGGCAGAGGCGACGTACTCAATCTGAAATCGGTTTTTTCGTAACTTGAGTTTCGTCGCGCCTCGAACTATCCGCGTACCAGCGGCCACAACTTCCTCGCGCGCGCCCGCATCGCCGGCGTCCCATTCTCCCTGAACTCCTCGACAATCGGGCGCACCCTCCGCCGCAGCGCCAGATCCTCGGCCGACAGATCCACCAGCGCCTGCATCGCAAGCGTTCGCAGCAACCCGCTCTCACTACGCAGCCACTCAAACATCAACTCCACCGCGAGCGCTTTATCCCGCCCCTTTAGCGGCAACCCACCCACCACGAGGGCCAGACTCCACTGAGCAAACAGCTCATCGCAGCCCATCCCCGCGCGCAGAATCTTCTTCGCAAATGGAGCTACAAGCTCCGCCTTCTGAGCCTGAATTTTCTTCAGCGCATTCGCAGCGCGAACCACCACCACGCCGCGCTTATCGCTCAGAGCATCCACCAGCTCCGCAACCAACGGCGGTGAAGTGAGCGCCTCAGCGGCAACGGCATTGGCACACCCCAACCCTCTCGCCGGCCCGGCCGCCAGTCTCGCCCTCACAGCACCAGCCATACCACCGACCGCCTTCTCTATCCTCTATTCTCTATCCTCTGCCTCTCCAGCTTTCCCCGCCGCAGCAGGAACGTCTCCCCGCGCCACACCACCGTATCCCCCGCGAAGCTCCACGCCCAGAAGAACAGCCCAAACATATCTCTAAGCGGCAGCAGCAGAAAATCCCGCAACACCTGCCCATCCCGCAGTATGCCCACGCCCACCGTCAGCGCAACCGACACCCTTACGAGCAGCGCCATGCTCAGCAGCGAAAAGCTCCACAGCGTTCCTCCGCTCGCCACCACCGTTGCCAGCGCCCACGGCAGCACATACGTCACGCCCAGCCCGACATACCCCCAGCGCCGCGAGTCTCGCGTCGACCGCGCCCACCGCAACTGGTGCTCGCAGAACCCTCGCAGCGTATACGCCGGCACCGTCGTCTCGACCACCTCATTCACCAGCTCTACGCGCAGGCCCGCCGCGGCCGTCCTCACGCCAATTTCGTAATCATCCGCGAGGCTCTCCACCAGCGAGGCCAGCCCGCCTGCCGCCTCAAGCACCGTCTTCGTCGTCGCCAGCGTCGACCCCAGTCCAAACCGTATTCCGCCCTCGAGCTTTCGCGCTGTCAACACCCCCGGCAGAAAGTCCGTCGAAATCCCCAGCGCTTCCAGCCGCGACCACAGCGTCTTCTCCGCGTGCCCGATGTACGGCACCGTCACCAGACCTACCTGCTCATCCGCCAGCGGCGCCATCACGCGCTCGAGATACCGCGGCGACACCAAAATATCCGAGTCATTGATGACCACGTGCTCAAACCGCGCCTGTGGCAGCATCTGCACCAGGTTCGACACCTTGCCGCTCGTGCCCAGCCGCAGCGGACACTCCACCAGCCGGATCACCACATCCGGAAACTCTACCTTCAGCCGCGCCACATCGGCCACCGCCGGATCATCCAACGAGCTCACCCCGAACAGCAGCTCAAACTCCCCCGCATACACCTGCGTGCAATGGCTAGCGAACGCCGCATACGTCCGCTCATCGACACCCTTCACCGGCTTCAGTATCGACACACCCGGCGCAAACCCATTCGGCTTCGCACCCCGCCACCGCCGCTCAAAGTCCCGCGCCCCCCACAGCGCGAGCAGGCCATAAGCGATACCCGCCAACGTCAACGCGAGCGTAAAGCAAGGCACGGCAAACAAAATCGCATCCATCTACTTAGTGTAGAGTGCCGCCGAATCCTGCTCTCTTATACAGCGTTCATTCGCTCTTGAAACGCCTCTACAAACTGCCCAACATGCAGTCCATCCACCAGCGCGTGATGCACATGGATCGACACCGGCATGCTTCGCCGCCCCATCGTCTCCGTCATCTTTCCAAACGAGATGCGCGGACAGCTATCTGGCACTGAGAACTGTCGCGCATGCGACAGCGACGTGAAGTCGAGCCACGGCAGCGCCGAATAGCGAATCAGGTTAATATCGTCCGGACGTCCCAGGCCGCTCGCATTCCTCACCCGTTCCATCTCCGAGCTCGCACCCACGAGGAATTCTTCCAGCGTCTCGCGATACGGCATCTTGCCGAAACCGAAGCTCCCATCGTTCCGCGCAATCGTCGATCCGGCGTCGATGTGGTCGTACAGATACACCTCGCCATCCACGATGCGATAGCGAAAGTTCTCAACGCTCTGCGCAGCCGCCAGCGATTGGTACAGGTAGTACAGATAGAACGAGCACGCCATCCGCTTCGCCGCTGCATACGCGGCCGTGCAGTCCACTCTTACGCAAACGCTGTGGAAGGGGTCTTCAAACGCGTTGAAAAATTTGAAATGCTCGCGCCGAGCCCAGCTCTCCACATCCAGCTTCCGCCGCCCACTTTCCCCGCTCATCAATGCCTCGCTGCCTGCGACCTACTCGTAGCGTAGCGCATCGATCGGGTCGAGATTCGCCGCCTTCCAGGCCGGATAGATCCCAAACACCAGCCCAATCCCGCACGAGCAGACGAACGCCGCCAGTATCCACAGCGGGCTCACCGAGCACGACATGATCAGTTTCACCAATGAAGCCAGGATCACGCCGATCAGTATCCCCACCGCCCCTCCGATCGCGCACAGCACCACCGCTTCCATCGTGAACTGCGTCAGGATCACCTTGCGCGTCGCGCCGATCGCCTTGCGCACGCCGATCTCCTTCGTGCGCTCGGTCACGCTCACCAGCATGATGTTCATCACGCCTACGCCGCCGACCATCAGCCCAACGGCGCTCAGCCCAAACATCAGCCCGAACAGCCCGCCGGTAATCTGCCCCCACAAGCGCGTGATCGAGTCCGACCCGAAGATCGAGAAGTTATCCTCCGCCTCGTTGCGCACCTTGCGGCGCCGCCGCAGCAGGTCGGTGACCTCATCCGTCACCAGCGCCTTGTTCTTCTGGTCGTCGAACTTCGCACTGATCCAGTAATCCAGAACTTCCGGATGGAATTTGTGGAATGTCGTGATCGGCATGAACGCAAAATTATCGTTCGGATTCTTTCCGCCGCCAAACGCATTCGGCCGCTTCTCGAGCGTCCCAATCACCGTCAGGGTCCGCCCTTCCAGCGTAATTTCCTGTCCAATCGGATCGACATTGCCAAACAAATCGCCGGCCGTATCGTAGCCGAGAATCACCACATCGTTCGCGCGGTCCTGGTCCACCTGCGTAAAGAAGCGCCCCGCGTGGATCGCCCAGTCATTCACCTCGCGGATCGAAAGCGTGTCGCCGGCCTCGGACACGTTCTCCACCTTCTTCTGTCCCCACTTCGCCGTCGCCGACCCGGCGCCGAACTGATAGTTTTGGTAGCGCAGCGACGCCGCAGCCGCCACCACGTGCGGCAGCTTGCCAATCTCAATCGCATCGTCGTACGTCAACTGTTTGCGCGTCAGCATCTCCGTCGTCGGCCGCACGCCGATCACAGGGAACCGGAAGATCCAAAGCACATTCGTCCCGAACTGCTGCACCATGTTCGATACATTGCTGTTCAGCCCATTGATGACGGACGAAATGACGATCACCGTCATCACGCCGATCACGATGCCCAGGATCGTCAGCCCCGACCGCAACTTGTTCACGCGCAGCGTATCGAGCGCCATGCGTATCGATTCGCGTTGATCACTCGCAGCCATAATGCCTCCTAGAACTCCGCCCTGAGCGCCGCAATCGGGTCGAGTTCCGCAGCCTTCCGCGCCGGATAAACTCCCGAAAAAATTCCCACCGAAGTCGCCACACCCAGTCCGGCAAAAATGCTCCAAACGGCCAGGCTCGACGGGAACCCGAGCGCGTAGGTCACCCCCTGCGCCACGGACACTCCCAGGATCACGCCGATAGCGCCGCCCACCAGCGCCATCGTGCCCGACTCCGCCAGAAACTGCAGCAGCACGTCCTGCCGTGTTGCGCCCAGCGCCTTGCGCACGCCGATCTCGCGCGTCCGCTCGGTGACGCTGACCAGCATGATGTTCATGATGACGATGCCGCCCACCACGAGCGAAATCCCCGCAATCGCCACCGCCACCATCTCAAAGTTGCCCGAGATCTGGCTCCACAACCCGATCAGCGAATCGCTCGTCTCCAGCGTGAAGCTGTCCTCTTCGCCCGGCCGGTCGTGCCGCATACCGCGCATCAGCATGCGCGCCTGGTCCGATGCGGCTTCCATCGCCGTCGAGCCCGTCCCCGCCTTCGCATAGATCAGTACCGACTTGGCCGTGCCGTACGTCTTCTGGAAGGAAGTCAGAGGAACGCCGACCCAGTTGTCCTGGCTCTGCCCCAGCGTCTTGCCCTGCTTTTCACCGAGCCCGATGATCGTGTACGGCACACCGTCCACGCGGATCTCTTTGCCGATGGGGTCGTCGCCCTTCAGCAGGTTCTCCTGGATATCCGATCCGACAATCGCCACGCGCGCGCCGTGGTCATCGTCCGACTGAGTAAACCCGCGGCCCTGGACGATGTTCAGATTCTGCATGTCGGGCATCTGCCACGTATAGCCGCGGATGGTCGTATCCGTGCTCGACTGCGTGCCCGCCACGATCTTGCCGGTCGCGCTCTGCATCGCGCCAAGCGCCGTGCATCGGTCGCAGTTCGCCTGCAGCTCGCGGAACTCATCCAGCGTAATGATCTTGCGCTTGCCGTACTTCAGGTATTCGGAGTAGTTGGTGATGATCGCGGGCGACTTCGAGATCGTAAACACGTCCGCGCCTACACGATTGATCTTCGTCGCGACGTAGACGTTCGCGCCGTTGATCAGCGTCACCACGGCGATCACCGACGCCACGCCGATAACAACGCCCAGCAGCGTCAGCACGGTGCGCAATTTATTCGCCCAGAGCGATTGCAGGGCGATCCGAAATGCCTCGTTGAATCCCATAGTTGGACCGGTTCCCAGTCTACGCGCGCACGTCTCCAAAAGCATGTACGCACGTCACATCCGGCAGGTTCCCCGTCCCAAAGACCCGGCCCGTGGGCTAATCTCCGAACATGAGCCGTGGGGCGGCTTCTCGCAGGGGCTCGCCGGTCTCGCCATCCTGGCACCGCGGGCAGCATCGTCCATGCACGTCAATGCCGTTGGCGCCGTACTCGTGGCCGCACGCCCCGCAGCGCATGCGGTAAACCGTCTGCCCGGCCCGGCTCGTCGACGGCGCTCCAGTCGACTCCACGACCACCTGTCCCCGTCCATTCCGAAACCCCGGCTCCGTCGTGATCGCCCGCTTTCCGGTCCTTCTTCCCGCGCCCTTAACACCTGTGTACCGAAGCTTCAAAGTGCCTTACCCTTCAATGACTTTCCCGAAAATGGCGTCGCAGCACACCTGCGCGCCCACCGTGAACTCCCGCGTCCCGACCTCGACGAACCCGTTCCGCCGGTAAAACGCGATCGCCCGCACGTTGCCTGCGTTGGTCCCGAGCAGCACGCGCTTGCGGCCAAGCTCGCGGGCATGCGCCAGCGCCGCATCCATCAGCCGCTGCCCACTACCTCCGGGCCTGTACCGCGACAGCAGGTAAATCCGCTTCAGTTCAATGTCGTGCGGACGCACATCGAACCCCGGAAAATCGGGCGCGCAGACCATGGCATAACCGATCGGCGCGTCGATGCCCGTCACCGCCAGAGTGATGCGCGTGTCGGACTTGGCGAAGTACCGCGCATAGAACTCCGGCGTCTGGTTCTTGAGGCAGAAGTCGACGATATCGGCTCCCGGAACCGCCCACGAGTACGCCTCCAGAAACGTCGCCGTCCCCACCACGCTCAACATCCCAGCATCGGCCGCGGTTGCCGGCCGCAGCTCGACTGTCTCCACCTCCGGCTGCACGGGGAATTGCGTCCCGCCACTATTCCCCGCACAAGTTTTCACGTCACTCACAGCCATACGAATTCCCTTCCACAAATCTGTCATCCTGAGCGGAGCGGCTCGCGCACTTGCGAGCTTACCTCCACAAATTCGTCATCCTGAGCGGAGCGTAGCGCAGTCGAAGGACCTGCCAAACCCCACGCGGCTGCAAACCGCTCGAACCTTTCAGCCGATAAGCCTTGTACTTCAATATGCCAGATAAAGCCCCGCTCTCCCCGACCCAGCTCCGCGATGCGGCCTATGCCCGTCTCGCCGAGCAGCTCATCGCCGACCCCGCCATCCCGCAGGCGCTCCGCACGCTCGCGGCCGATCCGCGCGTCACGGTCCGCCGCGGCGGCGCGCCGGCCCAGGGCCGCTGCGTCGTCTACTGGATGCAGCGCTCGCAGCGCGGACGCGACAACCACCCGCTCGACATCGCCGTTTCGCTGGCCAACGAGCTGAACCTTCCGGTCGTCGTCTACTTCGCCGCCATCTCCAACTTCCCGCACGCCAACCTGCGCCACTACGCCTTCCTCCAGCAGGGCCTGCCGGACATTGCCGCCGACCTCGCCGCCCGCGACATCGGCTTCATCATGCGCCGCGCGCCCCATTGCGACCACCTCGAGTTCTTCGCCGAAGCCGGCGCTGCAATGGTCGTCGCGGACGAAAACCCCATGCGCGAGCCCGAGCTCTGGCGGCAGCACATCGCGGCCAGGCTCACCATCCCGTTCTGGACGGTCGATTCGGACGTCATCGTCCCGTCGAAACTCCTCGAAAAGGCCCAGTTCTCCGCCGGCGTCGCGCGGCCGCGACTCTACCGCGCGCTGCCCGAGTTCCTTGTCCCCTTCGAGAACCCCATCGCCGCGCACGCCTGGAAGCGCCCCCGGAACCTCCGCGCCGACGACATCCACGGGGACATCACCCTCGGCTGGCGGAACTTCGGCCGCACCTGCAAACCCGTCGAGGCCTGGCACGGCGGCTCGCAGGCTGCGCTCAAGCGCCTCCAGCACTTCACCGGCACACTGCTCGAAACCTACGACCGCGACCGCAACCACCCCGAAACCGATGGCACTAGCGCGCTCTCGCCTTATCTCCACTTTGGCCACATTGGCCCGCTCACGATCGCGCTCGCGGTCAACGCCGCGGTGCGGCAACACCCCCACCTGAAGGCCGCCCGCAACGGCTTCTTCAACGAACTCATCGCCTGGCGCGAGCTCTCGGTCAACTTCGTCCGCTACCAGCCCGACTACGACAGCCCCGCCTGCGCCGACAACTGGGCGCGCGCCACCATCGCCGAGCACGACCGTGACGAGCGCGAGGTGCTCTACACGCTCGCGCAGCTCGAAGCCGCCCAGACCCACGACGACCTCTGGAACGCCGCCCAGCTGCAGATGCTCCACCACGGCTGGATGCACAACTACCTGCGCATGTACTGGGCCAAGAAGATCGTCGAGTGGACGCCCAACGCCGCCGCAGCCATGCGTGCGGCCATCCACCTCAACGACCGCTACTTCCTCGACGGCCGCGACCCCAACGGCTACGCCGGCATCGCCTGGGCTGTGCTCGGCAAGTTCGACCGCGCCTGGTCGACCCGGCCGATCTTCGGCAAGCGCCGCTACATGTCTGGCGCCAGCACGGGCAAGAAGTTCAACTCGAAGCTATACATTCAGCAGATGAACGTCCTCTCCGCCAGGAGCTCGACCCTCTTCCCGTTATGACGAATAAATGTCTCTGAAATGTAACCCGAAACCTCTCCGTGCTCGTCATTCACAAGAGGTATGCAAATCGCGATCAATGCATCTATGATTCATCTGGAACGTCAGGTGAAGGCTATATCAGAGCTGGACGACATCGACGCGCTCGTCGCAGTCTACTGGCCCCGAGTGCTCCGATATGTCACGTTCTCGATCGGCGATCCGGACCTGGCGCAGTCCATTACGCAGGATTGCTTCCTGAAGGCTTATAACGGCCGCGCCTCTTTTCGCGGCGACTGCGCTGTGAGCACGTGGCTCATCAGCATTGCCAACAACCTGATCCGCGACCAGATTCGGCTCAAGAAGTTCCAGTTCTGGCGCAAAGCTCAGGCCACATCGCTCGACGTTACCGAACTCGCCTCGTTCCTGCCCTCCGACGAAAGCTCGCCTGAGGCGAGGCTCCTCGTTAGCGAACGCACCGAACAGGTGAAAGCCGCGCTCGCTCAACTTTCGGTGAACCAAAGACGTATATTTTTGCTTAGGTTCTTTGAAGGCCTCAACATCGAAGAGATTGCAGAAGCAACCGGGATGCCCGCCAACACCGTCAAGACCCACCTTTATCGCGGCATCACCGCCATTCGGGCCAGCTTAGGAGAGAAAGAATGAGCACCACACATCTGACCGACGAGCAGTTCATGGAGTGCGTCCTCGCCGCGCCAGACGCGTCAGCCGCCCCTGACGCGGCCAGCCACGCGCATCTCTCCCAGTGCGTCCAGTGCCGCGAAGAGCTCGCCCGCTTTTCGGAGTCCGTCAGCGCTTTCTCCTCCGCCACGCTCAACTGGAGCGAGGCGCAGCCCTACGCCAGCCTCCGCGCCTCCGCCCACAGCCGTCGCCGCCCGGCCTTCGTCGCCGCCGGCTGGGCGCTTGCTACTGCTGTTGTGCTTGCCGTCGGTCTGCCCGTGGTCTGGCACAGCGAGCACCAGCCCGCGGACGCCACCGCCTCCACCGTTGCGCCCGCTACCGCTGCCGCACCCGAACGTGTAACCCAGGATTCTCCCGCGCAGATCGCCGCAGACAACCGCCTGATGGAGTCGGTGAACCTCGCCATCGGCGACGCGGAGCTCTCGCCCATCCGCGAGTACAACCTCGATGCCGTTCACCACGGTTCCCGCTCGCGCAACCAGACGAGGAGCGAATGAGAACCGCATCGCGACTGACGCTTTTCTGCGCCTGCATGCTGCTCGCCCTCGGCGCGCAAGCCCAGCACGGCCCCGGAGGCCCGGGAGGCGGCCGTCCGCCCGGCGGCGGTGGCGGAGCAGCGCCCATGGGCAGCCAGAGCTCCGGTTTCGGCAACCCCACACTCCACCGCGAGCCCGACCGCGACGCACGCCCGCCGCTGACGCAGGACACGCGTCCGCCGGCGCCGGTCAACTCCACGCCTAACAACACTGCCGCGCACAACGGCCTGCAGCTTGGGCCTCCGGGCCGCTGGTGGGATGACCGCAATTTCGCCATGTCGATCGGACTGACGACCAAGCAGCAGCAGAAGATGGACACCATCTTCAACGCCAACAAGGGCACGATCCTGGAGAAGTACCACACGCTCCAGAAGGAAGAGTCGAAGCTGGAAGCCGCGACCCACGACCCGCAGCTCGACAGGGCGCGCATCTTCGCGGCCATCGACTCCGTGAATCAGGCGCGCGCCGCGCTGGCGAAGTCCTACACGCAGATGCTCCTGCAGGTCCGCCAGCAGATGGATCCCGGCCAAATCGCGCGCATGGACAAGTTCCGCGAGCAGACGCCGACCGAGTAGCCTTTCCCAATTCCATAACCCTGCGCAAATATCCGTCGCTCGAAGGGCGAGTCGCTGCGATACTGGGAAGCATCTGAACTGTGACACCTTGGGCGTAGCCTTTTGCAAGTCGCCTTCCGGGTGCCGCCTTGCACCTATGCCCACCGTCGCCTCCAACTCGAGCGCCACAACCAGCCGCAGCAACCTGTCGTTCGACAGGACGCTGCGCAGCGCGCGCTCCAGCGTCGCCTTCCGCGAGACCGTCCGCCTCGCCGTCGACAGCTTCATGGCCAGCAAGACGCGCTTCCTGCTCACCATGCTCGGCATGGTCATCGGCTCGGCGTCCATCATCCTGGTCGCCACCCTCGGCCTCACCGGCAAGCAGTTCGCCCTCAACTACATCTCCGCCATTGGCCCCAACATGATCGAGATGCAGTACGTCGGCGGCAGCGTCGTCGGCCCGGACAACGTCAGCACCCCCGACAACATGACCCGCGAAGACATGAACGCGGTCCTCGAGCAGGTGCCGAACATCATCTACAGCTCGCCGATGCTCGAGACCCACGATCGCATCTCCGTCGGCAGCGGCCTCTCGGACGACACCATGCTCCTCGGCGTCAGTCCCCAGTACAAGAACGTCCGCAACCTTGCCGTCAAAGCCGGCCGCTTCTTCGACGACCAGGACGCGATCACGCACGCCAAGGTCGCGGTCATCGTCGAGCCGCTCGCCATACAGCTCTTCGGCTCCGACGCCGCGGCCGTCGACCACAGCATCTCCGTGCAGGGCATTCCGTTCACCATCATCGGCGTGTTCAAGGAGAGCATCGACACGATGGGACAGTCGGAGGTCTCCGCGCAGACCATCCTGATTCCCTACGAAGTCAGCCGCTACTTCACCGGCCGCGACGACGTGAAGCAGATCTTCTTCACGGTCGCGGACTCGTCGCAGGTCGAGCCCACCGCCGCGCGCGTGTTGCAGATCATCAAGTCGCGGCATCGTTCGACCAGCGTCTACAACGCCTTCACGCTCACCGAAGTGCTGCACACGATGGCCAAGATCGCGACCATGCTGACGATCGTGCTGACGCTGGCTTCGGCGATCACGCTGATCGTTTCGGGTGTAGGCATCATGAACTCGATGCTGGCCAACGTGCAATCGCGCATCAAGGAAATCGGCATCCGCAAGGCGCTCGGCGCGACCAGCCGCGAGATCCGAATGCAGTTCCTCACCGAAGCTGTGTTCCTCTCGCTGAGCGGAGGCCTGATCGGCACGCTGATCGGCATGGCGATTCCGTTCGCCGTCAATGTGCTAACGGATTTCAAAATTCCTACTTCAGGCTGGAGCGCTGTGATCGCGCTGACCACGTCGGTGATCGTTGGCGTGATCTTCGGCACGCTGCCGGCGAACCGCGCGGCGAAGCTCGATCCGGTTGCTACGCTGAAGTACGAATAACGCTTAGAGTTGCGAGTTACCAGTTGCGAGCTGCGAGTTAAGCGGCTCGGTGATTTCGTGTGGGTCTTCGTCGGGGGCTAGTTCCTGGCCGGTGGAATCGATGACTGTGGAGCGGACGATCCTGTTCGGTTCGGGTTCGAAGTCGAGCTGGCGAGCGTTGGAGCTGGCGACCTGGAGACCGTAAAGAATCGGGCCGGCGCGCTTCGCGTCGATGCGGTTCTGGCCGAGCGCGGAGATGAGCATCGAGAGCGCGACCTGGATGGATTCGCGGTCGTCGAGGGCGGGGAACTCGAGGGAGATGGGGCCGGGATTGGGCGCCATTCCACGGTAATATTCGGCGATGAGGGGGTTGCGCTGGCGCTCGTCGTCGGTGTTGAGTGGATGGATGATGGTGGGTGTGATGTCGGGAGCCTGATTGAGGCCGCGGTGACGCTGGATGCTGTGTCCGTGGTAGTAGCAGAAGGCGCTGGAACTGAGCGCGGGCGAGCAGCAGCGGCGACCGTTAGTGCGGATGTGGCGGCAAAAGTTGGTGGACATTCTGAGTTCTCCTGAAGTGGTTGCGGTGATGGGATTGGAGGGGGGTACCCCCCCTCCCCCCTGTGGGGGTACTTTGTACGGAAGTCGTTTGTTTTCATGGTCCCCGCGTCAGGGGCCTGTTGTAACTGGTTGATAAGACAAGTAGTTGCGTGCAAAGTATAGGTTCGAGGTCACTTAAGGCTCCGGTTGCACGGTCCGATCGGGGCGCAGGTCCACCTCAGCGGCTGAAGCCGCATGATTCTGCGTGGCTAATTGTCACGGCTGAAACCGTGACCTACCGTTCCTGCGCTTGGTCAGAGATTCGTTTAAATGCAAAAGGCCGCAAGGGGCACTTGCCCGGCTTGCAGCCTTTGGTTTTCTGTCTATTTCTATTGTATCGAATCGGTGGGTATTAACTTGCAAGTATTTTTTGGCAGATTGCCCTTTGGTTTGTGTCGTTTATGGCTTTTTTCCGAGGCGCGGGGCTTGACAAGAATTTGTGCCGATTTAGAGAGACGCAAAATGATAAGACTCCACTGCGCGGATAGATCGATCTAAGGGCGTTTGTCGTTACTTATCCGGTCGAGAACGCATAAAGCGAACTCGATGAGTGCATTGGTCTGAAGTCATCAATCTAGAAACGAATCCGGCAGGATTAGCGGATAGCGGCCTGAATTCCGTAATTGATCTCCCGGCTTTCGGCGATCGCCACCTGAAACGAGAGCCACCAAAGAGATCAATACAGCTTATCCTTGAGGAATGAATCGCATAGACATCAAAATTGACGCATGGCGAGACCAGGCCGAAAGGCAAGACTCGATCCGTCAGCAGTTGTGGCAGCTCATTGAATCCCTAGCTCAAAGTCATGCGCTGGATCTTGGAAGGTTGCTCGGCGTGACCGTTACCGATCAATTGGACGAAGCGCTTGCAAACTTCGAAGACGGTGGTATTCAAAATGGTCGAACCTTGACGCGCACTAAGGGCGTCACCGAGGCCGTTGCCGTCACCCCAATCTGCAAGCACAACGGACAGGCCTACTGCAGAGTCTTGCTGATGGCCAGAGATGTGCCTGCCCTTTTCGAGCAAACGGGGAAGCAGGCCCGATACATTCTGGCCCATGAGTTGGGTCACGCTCATGATCTTACTCAGAAGAGCAAGACGATTGAACATGTAGCGCTCAATCTTCCCGGTGATAACGAAACTCCGCCCGTAATATGGCAGATCGCTGACGTCATCTGGAACGAATATGCGGCCTGTATCAAGAGCGCAACCGAGTACCCGGAGATGCTATCGACCATGTACCTAATGCTGGACCGTGCTATCGAATGCCTTCCGTCAGAAGTTCGCCGGATGGTCACCGCCGGGAAAAACGGTGGAACCTCCACTGATCTGCTTGACATTGCTACAGAAACCATCGAGCCGATCCTGAAGCACTGCAGCCACGTACTTGGGCATCGTGCGGGATTAGGGCAAGACATCTTGCCTCTGCCAAGCGAACTTGAGCAGTTGATGGAAACGCATCAAATTGATTCGCTGTATGTAGAACTGGGTGCGGTTTTGGCAACCATGTGGATTTCACACGGAGGATGGGAGAGCGTCGCCGAATATGGTCCTCTGCTTGACTTCGTGCGCCGCGCCTACGCTGCATGCGGATTGAATCTGTATGTTGAAGACGCTGCGATGAAGATGAAGGCGATCCCGGAGACTTTAGCTCAGATCACTCGGCGGCCATAAGTGATCTGCATTGTGGGTGCCACTCTCATTCCACTCGCAAGCCGCACCGAAAATGCACCGGACACATGTCTGCATATGAGTTAGGTCACTCTCATGGATTGACAAAGTTGGTCGGCTCGTCGAAAAACTCTTCCATTTTCGCTTGGGTCATTCGCACCTTCTTACCGTAGTAGGCGTATTTGATGGCGTCGACTAGAAACTTTCCTCCAAGCTTGTCGTAGTTTCTAAAGAGATCCGGCGAGTAGAAGCCTGGAGTGGTCAGTAGCCAATGTGAGCCGCCGCTATGATGGCACTTATCACAGAAGAAATCGATCCGTGCAAGGCCGCCGCTCGTATGCTCAATGACACTCATCCGGGAGATGGGTTGAGGGCAGTGTCGGCATTTTCCAGGAACCGCAAGATGCTTTGCTCGCCGAACAAGCTGCTCGAAGCGGTTCCGAGTGGCCTGTTTAAGGCTTTCGTCTGCGCCCTTGTCGATCATCCACCACACGTATCCAGGATCGTTGAAAAAGAGCCATTCGAGTGTCTTGTCCTTGTGTTTACCGAAGCCTAAGGTGTGAGCCATCCACTCGGTCCTTCGTAATCTGGGGTTTGCAGAAGAATGTTCAATCATACGACCAAACCTGCACTCTTGAGAATCCGTTCTGTACCGCTTGGCGCCGATGAGTTCTGCGATACATAATCATCCACACGATCAGTACTGGAGATGCGTTAGGCTTCAGCAACTCTTCATTTGCAACGACATTCCACCTGAAGAGCCCATAATCGTCGAGTCACTCACCGACCCGGATTAGTACCGAGATGTCCGCTTATCGGCAGCAGCCCCCTGAACTCCTGCTATGCGTGTTTTAGCGGTAGTACCGGTAGGAACACACTCCATGGCGCTCACCTTATTACAGCGCGAGGGGATGTTTCGATTCGACGCCGCTCACGCATTTTTCCTGTTACTGGGTTTCCCATGGAAGATGTGCAGCGGTGTTTTCATTGGGGAAAACGCCCATCGCGGTCGAAGCCCGGGACTACACACACAGGGAAAATGCTCTGAACGTGCCAACCGGGAACCGGCAGCCGGGGTGTCTTTGCAGGTGTTCGATGTGGGCTCGGGTTCCGAGGCTCGATTCTTTGAGCGCCTGCACCGGGCCATGGCAGTATTTGCAGCGCATGAGCTGGTCGCGTCCCGTGAGGGCTTCGTAGATAGTGCAGGGGAGCCAACGCCCACATCTCAGGAGCGAGATATCGGGCACTCGGCTAACCTGCTTACGGTATCGCTGTCGCAGTGCCATATTTCGCTGCATATTTTGCGCTGTCTTTGGCCGCCCTCCGGAGGCGTGCCTGCTCGGATTCAGCGCCGTTGAGCCGGTACTTTGAGTTGCCTTTGTCGGACTTGTCCAGCTGCCATGCTTTTTTGAGAGAAGCAACAGCCTGATCCAATTGCTGAAGCGATTGCTGGGCGAGACCGAGGTACTGATAGCCGAGCGGGGATGCAGGTTCAATCTGGATCATTTGGTTGGCGAGGTCGATGCAGCGCTTAAAATCCTTCCCTTCGAGTGCCTCTTTCGCCTGGGCTGCCAACCTCCATTCGGGCAGGGCGTTGGGGTCGGTTTGCGATTGCTTTTGGAATTGTTTCGTGAGCTTGAGATTGACACCTATATCAGCGCTGAAGGTTCCGTACTTCTTGTGCATGGCTTGCAATGTTTTTAGCGACTCGTCCCATTGACCGAGCAGGCCGTAGGCGAGACCGATGTTGTATGCGGCGTCAATGGATGCCGGAAAGTCGATTGGTTCCGCATGGAGGAGCAAGGACTGCCTGGCGTCGTCCATGGCACTTTGAAACTGACCGGCTGCGAAGTCGGCATGGGACTTGGCAGCCAAGGCGGTTGCTTGCAGCTGTTTGAGGTCTCTGACAGCGTATACGGGATGGGCTGCCGTGGCTAATGCCAGCAGATCAGGATCCATGGCGCGAACACAGAGGGCCGAGTGGCCCTTGTAATCAGTGGGTTTGGAAGAGGCATACCGGCCTAGTTGCGATCCACGGCGTCCCATACGGGCTGTCGTGAGGCTCCCAAACTGCGAGGGCGTGGTGGACCAAAGCCATCCAGATATCTGGGGGTCCGGGTCAAATTTCAGAGTGAGATACATAACTGGAAACTGGGATGGGTCGGTAACCTCGCCCAATTCCTGTTCGACGATAAGGGGATCCAATTCCCCAAGAGTTGGCAGGCGCCATTGCGAATAACCGCCTAGCGAGAGGGAGGAACAGTAACTTTCGGCATCGGCGTAATTCATGTCGGCTTCGCGGGGCCAACCTGTCCACAGGAGGCCGGTGGCGGGGTCGGGCCACCAAGAGGTGGGGGTGCCGCGAAGTTGCGCGTGGAGGAGGGCCGGTTCGAAGAGAAGCAAAGCAAGAGAGAGAACGGTCGTCTTCATATATTGGCCTCAGGCTCAGCGACTCACTGACGAGGATGTTTCTACCAACCTGTGGGCAGATACGGAATGGAGTCAGGGGAAGACGCGCGATTAGACGGAAATATTTAGTTGCGATAGCAGGAATGTTCAGGAATTTCTTCAGGCCAGCCTTGCCGCATCCCCAGCCCTGGAATTCTCCCGACATCTGCGTGCCGTCCATCGCGATTCAGAGAACACCGTCGCCGCCGCATTCTCACACCGAACCCTTAGGCCGCCAGTTCGTGAGAGTGCAATCTGCGACCAATGACAGGAGTTGGTTGTACTCTGGCTTGCATCAGTTCGCGAGGACTCCTATGCTCTACAACCGTTCTGTCCCTCCGTGTCCAGTGATTCCGGTCGTCTACTATCCATCGCCGCAGGACGCGGCGGAGTGGCTGCAGAAGGCGTTCGGCTTCAGGGTGCGGCTGAGGATTGCGAACCACCGCATCCAGATGCGGGCAGGCGAAGGCTGTGTCACGGTCGGCGAGGGCGACGCCACACCGAACCGCTCCTGCGTTGTGCAGGTGCGGATCGAGGATGCGGCAGCGCACTGCGAGCGCGCGCGGGCAGCCGGCGCGACGATCGTGGCGGAGGTCAAGGAGGAGATTTACGGCGAGCGGCAATATATCGCGGAGGACTTCTTCGGCCACAGGTGGAACTTCACCGAAACCTATGCAGATGTGGAGCCGGAGAGCTGGGGCGGGACGTCGGTGGAGGTTTGAAGGCGCTCGTGCCCGCGGACCGTTCAAGTCCTTATGCTCATTCCGCGAGGGCAACGGAAAAGGCCCGCATCCGGAGTTCGGATGCGGGCCTTTTCTGTTTGTCTTTCTTTACTTCTTTTTGCGGCGCGGACGATCGTCTTCATCTTCCTTGAAGTCGTTCTCGGGGATGTCGGTTTCGTCGATGATGTTCGCGTCTTCGATCGCGGCGACAGCGTCGCTCTTAATGATGACCTGAACGCGCGCGGTGACGTCGCGGTGGATTTTGACCGGGACGAGGAACTCGCCGAGCGTCTTGAGGGGCTCGTCGATGTGGATCTTGCGGCGGTCGATCGCGAAGCCCTGCGCTTCGAGAGCGGACGCGATGTCCTGCGTCGTGACCGAGCCGAAGAGGTGGTCGTTGTCGCCGGTCTTGCGCTCGAACTCGAGCACGACAGCGTTGAGCTTCTCGCCGAGTTCGACAGCGGAGTCCTTCTCGCCGGCGGACTTGCGGAGTGCGGAGGCCTTCATCTGCTCGATGACAGCCTTGTTGGCGACAGTGGCCTCGATGGCCAGCTTGCCGGGGAGGAGGTAGTTGCGGCCGTATCCGGCGGCGACTTTGACGACGTCGCCGCGATGGCCGAGCTTGTTTACATCTTCTTTGAGGATGACTTCCATGATGATTCTCCAGATTGCTTGCGGCTGCAGCCGTGCTGCAAAGCCGGGGCTAAAGCCCCTGTGTTTGGCGGCTTCTTCCGCGGGCTGAAGCCCGCGGCTCCCTCCCAGGTGCGGAGGTTAGAAGCGTGCGGCGAAGGGCAGCAGGGCGATGGCGCGGGCCTGCTTGATGGCGCGCGTCAGCTTGCGCTGGAACGGAGCGCTGGTGCCCGTGAGACGGCGCGGGATGATCTTGCCGCGGTCGGAGATGAACTGCTGCAGCAGGCGCACGTCGCGGTAGCTGATGTGGTCGATCTTCTCTACCGTGAACTTGCAGACCTTCTTGCGGCGGAAGAACTTGCGTCCGCCAGGACCGCCGCCGGGACCGCCGGCAGGACGCGGAGGACGTGCTCCGCCTTCGGGACGGGGGCGGAAGCCGCCGCCGGCGGGGCGCTCGCTCTGGGGGCGCGGCGTGAAGCCGGTGGAGGGAGAGTCGGAAGCAGCGGGAGCTGCTGCGGGAGTGCTGTTGGTTTCGTCAGCCATGGTGCGTTTCCTCGTGAGTGCTGGGCGTCCGCGTGGGACGCCTGCGGTTCGGCTGCTTTCGGCTCCAGACTCGCGATGGAGTCTCTGGACTGGCTTCGGTGGATTGAAGCCGCAGGAGCGTGGGCAGGTGTTATGGACAGTACAGCGGCTCGTCTCAAATTAGAGGCGGGCGAACTTAGGCCTGGGCAACAGCTTCGGGCTCTGCGGCGGCTTCGGCAGCAGGGGCTTCAGCGGCGGGAGCTTCGGCGGCCGGAGCAGGAGCAGCAGGCGCGGGCGTCGCGGCGGCGGCTTCGGCGTTGACCTGGGGCAGAGCGCTGCGCTTCACGTGCGCGTCGCGGTGCTTCTTGATCTTGGCGAGACGCTTTTCTTCTTCGTCCATGCGCACGGTGATGAACTTGATGACGGGCTCGGAGACGCGCAGGCGGCGCTCGATCTCGGCGATGAGCGAGGCGGGAGCGGCGACGATGAGCAGGATGTAGAAGCCGTCGTTGAACTTCTGCACGGTGTAGGCGAGACGGCGGCGTCCCATCTTCTCGGTGGACTTGATCTCGCCGCCACCGGAGGTGACGTAACCGGAGAAGGTTTCGATGAGCTTGTCGAGCTCGGCTTCCTCAACATCAGGACGCACGATAAACATGATTTCGTAAGTGCGATTCATAGGTGCTTCTTTCTGCGGGGTTCTGCCCCGCACCGCCCGGTGGGTTGGGTCGGTGTGGAAGGTTGGTGGTGCTGGGTTAGTGGTTCTCGGTTGTTGGTTCTCGGTTGTTAGTTGTTAGTTCTTAGTTGTTAGTAAGAGCTTTTCACCAACAACTGAGAACCGAGAACCAAAAACTAATCGCCCTTCCTATTGAACTCATTCATTGCCGCGCTGACACCTTTCGTCAGCACGGTTTCGACTGCGCGTACGGCCTGGTCGAGGACTTCATCGAGCACCGCAAGTTCTGCTTTGCGCATGGGCGCGAGCAGATAGTCGGTGCCTCCTGCTTTTACTTCGCGTCCGTCGGCGAGGGGCGGTTTGCCGATCCCGATGCGGATGCGATTCCATTCTTCCGTGCCGAGCGCGGCGGAGATCGACTTCACTCCGTTGTGCCCGTTTGCCGAGCCGCGCTGCGCGATGCGCAACGTGCCCAGCGGAAATGCCAGCTCGTCGTAGAGGACGATCAGGTCCTCGGGGCCGAGTTCCAACTCCTTCAGGAGAGCCGAGACGGACAGGCCGCTCAGGTTCATGAAGGTCTCGGGCTTGGCGAGCAGGACGTCGTGTCCTGCAAGCTTTGTCCGAGCGGTGAGCGCCCGGCCGCGCCGGTTGCTGACCTGCACATCGCAGACTTCGGCGATGCGGTCGATCGCGAGAAACCCGGCGTTATGCGGTGTGAACGCGTACTGCGGGCCGGGGTTGCCGAGACCGACGATGAGCTTCATATCAGGGTCCAGGGTTTAGGGCCCAGGGTCCAGAGTTCAATTTTCTGAACCCTGGGCCCTGGACGCTGGACCCTTACTTCTTCTTTGCCGGAGCGGCCGCAGCAGCGGCGTCGGGCGCGTCGGTCTTGCCCTTCTTGGCTACTTCGGGTTCGGCGGGAGCGGCGACGACTTCTGCCGCAGCCTCTTCCTTCGCTACCGTGACGTGGGCGACCAGCGCGTTCTCTTCGCCCAGGAACTTGAGCTTGTCGGTGTGCGGCAGGTCGGAGATGTGGATGGCGCCGTTGATCTCGAGGCCGGAGATGTCGACGTCGATGTGGCTCGGGATGTCGCCGGGGAGGCACTCGACTTCGACTTCATGCAGCACCTGGCTGAGGATGCCGCCCTGCGTCTTGACGCCGACGGGGGTGCCGATGAGCTGCACGGGAACCGAGACGCGCATGGCCTTGTCCATCGCGATGCGCTTGATGTCGATGTGCAGCAGGTGGCCCTTGATGGGCTCGTTCTGCCAGTCGACGATCATGCCCTTGGCCGGGCCGGCGCCTTCGATGGAGAGGTCGAAGATGGTGTTGTGGCCGGAGTCGGAGTAGAGGATCTTGTTGATGAGCTTGGGGTCGACCGTAACCGGAACCGACGGCTGTCCGGCGCCGTAAACGACGGCCGGGATGAGGCCCTGCATGCGCACGCGGCGGGCGTAGCCCTTGTTGAAGGTGCCGGTGCGGGGGGTTGCGGTGATGCTTTGAACTGCGTTTGCCATGTGTTGTCCTTTCGGGCGTGAGAGACAGCGAACAGCCAACAGCGAACAGGTAACAGAAATGCTGTCCGTGTTTGCTTTCGTCTGCTGCTCTACTCCCTTTGCGGCCGTTGCCGCGAGTTGGTTCGAACCGTCTGCCTCGAGCTGTTCGCTGTTGGCTGTTAACTGTTCGCTGCTTAGTTGAAGAGCGTCGAAACCGACGTCTCCATGTGGATGCTTTCAACCGCGCGGCCGATGAGGCCGGCGATGGAGAGCACTTTGATCTTCCCGACCTTCTGTGCAGCTTCGCTCAGAGGGATGGTGTTCGAGACGATGAGCTGCTCGATGCGTGAATTCTGAATGCGCTCGACCGCGGGGCCCGAGAGCACGGCGTGCGAGGCGCAGGCAAAAACTTTTTCCGCGCCCTGGTCGAGCAGCGCGTCGGCTGTCTTGACGAGGGTTCCGGCGGTGTCGACGATGTCGTCGAGGATGAGGCAGGTGCGGCCGCGGACGTCGCCGATGACGTTCATCACTTCAGTGACGTTGATGTCGGTGCGGCGTTTGTCGACGATGGCCAGCGGCACTTCGAGCTTCTTGGCGAAGAAGCGGGCGCGCTCCACGCCGCCTGCGTCGGGACTCACGACGGTCAGGTTGGGGAGGTTGAGATCGCGGAAGTAGCCAACGAGAACGGGGCTGGCGAAAAGGTGGTCGACGGGAATATTGAAGAAGCCCTGAATCTGGGCGGCGTGCAGGTCGATCAGGAGGGCGCGGTTGGCGCCGGCGGTTGTGAGCAGGTCGGCGACCAGCTTCGAGGTAATGGCCACTCGAGGGCGGTCTTTGCGGTCCTGCCGCGCGTAACCGTAGTACGGAATCACCACCGTGATGCGGCCGGCAGAAGCGCGCTTGAGCGCGTCCATCATGATGAGCAGTTCCATCACGTTCTGGTCGACCGGGAAGCATGTGGGCTGGATAAGGAACACATCCACACCACGCACGTTTTCAAGGAGCTGAAAGTGAAGCTCCCCGTCCGAGAAGCGCTGTAAGCGCGTCTGGCCGAGGGGCACACCGAGAAACTTGCAGACCTCCTCGGAAAGCGGCTGGTTCGCCGATCCCGAGAAGATCTTGAAGCGCTTGTCTTCGCTGAGGCGCGAGGAGCGTTTTTTCTCGCTCGCCACCTTGGCGCCCGGAGCAGAGGTCGCCGGTGTGAGTACAAACTCGGCAGCTTGCTTCGGTTGGCCTGACGTCGTGCCCGCTGAGGGCGCGTCAGGCTCTTGAGAATTCGGGGGAAAAACCGCAGTCGTGTCTTGCTTATTCACTGAAACCCTCCAGGCTGGTTGACCCATGGTGTTTCTGCTGCTTTTATCTGCATGCTGAAGTTTGTTGCCTTCAGACTCTCGCAAACCGACGTTCGACTCTTCCTGAAACTGCCTGCGGAGGTCGTTATATCCCGCAAGCTTCTAACTTCTGCTACCTCCCGCATATGGTGCTACTCTGCGGGCATTCACTTATCTTCAGCGGCACATTGTTGCCGAAAAAAACATGAAGTTCCCAATTTCTTCTATTCGCGGGGCTGGAGTTATCCAGGCCTGGCGAACAACTAAGGGTGGTTGGGCGACTAGGATTCGAACCTAGACAAAGTGCGTCAAAGGCACTTGACCTACCGTTAGTCGATCGCCCAGTACAGCCGGCGCGCTTCACTGCAATGCCGGTGAGTTACTCTGCGAACATGCCGTTCCAGTACTCCGGCCGAGGCAGGGTCTCCGTCAGGATAGCCTGCGTTCCGGTGGACTGGACGCGGTGTTGAGCAGCAACCGCATCTGCGTTGGACTTATACAGTCCGAACAGCGCGGAGCCCGAGCCGGAAAGTGCCGCGTATAAGGCGGGACTGTCCGAATCACTACCCATCAATTGACGCTTAATGTCACGCAGGAAGGGATGCTGTGAAAAGGCGACTTCTTCGAAGTCGTTTTCGATCCCGGTGCGGACAAGCGCGAGAAGGGTGTTCTCAGCTAGATCAGTCGCGGTGCCATGGTCTTCGAGAGGCATGCTTTGCCCTGAAGAAGTGCCAAAACTGATGTTCGGGCGGGCGGTGCGAGAGATACCGGAGGGGCTTGACTCACTGCCGGACGCCATAAAGACGGCGGCAAGAGCGCGGCTCAACTGTTCTAGTTTATCCACAGCGGGCCCGGAAGTCAATGTTTCGGCCGCCGCCATGCGGGCGTCCAGGTCGCGAAAGGCCTGCGGTGTGGAGACGCCGACCTTCGGCAGAGCGATGACGCAGGGGGTGGGCGGGAGGTCGGGGAGGGGCGAGACCTGCTGGCCGCGGTCGACGCCGAGGACTGTGCCGCCGAGGAGGAAGAGGGGGACGTCGGAGCCGACTTCGGCCGCGAGCTGGAGGCGGTCGGCATGTGCAAGTGACTGATTCAGCTCGCACTCGAGGCCGATGAGGGCGGCGGCGGCGTTGGCTGAGCCGGCTCCCATGCCGCCCTGAACGGGCAGGCGCTTCTGGATGTCGATGTGGACTTCGGCAGTGATACCCAGGCGGTCTAGCGCGGCGGCGACCATTTTGAACGCGGTGTTGCGCGGGGCGTTGCCGATTTCCGTGCGCGGAACCCAGGGATTGTCGGCGGTGAGGGTGATGGTGGTGGCGGGCGCGGGGCGGGCTGAGATGGTGACGAGGTCGTGCAGCGCGAGCGTCTGGTAGACGGTGGCGAGGCCGTGGAAGCCGTCCGGGCGGGTGGGGCCGACGGCGAGTCCGAGGTTGATCTTGGAGTAGGAGCGGACGCGCGTCGGCATACGTGGTCGATTGTAGAGCCTGACCGGAGGTGAACCCGCGCGGCGCAAAGCGTTACACTGACGGCAGTATGCGTCGACTCTCCGCATTCCTCGCGATCCTGCTGCTGCTTGCGACCTCCGCGCCCCTAATGGCGTGCGTCACGGGCAGCGCCATGAGTGCGCAGGAGAGTGCGTGCTGCAAGTCGATGCACGGCGACTGCGGCGACATGGCGCAGATGGGCTGCTGCCACAAGCAGATAAAGACCGACGCCGCTACGCAGCTTGCAGCGCTGGCGCAACTGCCGCAGGTGCACTGGATCGCGGTGGCGTTCCCGGTCAGCCTTGCCGATTGCGTCGTCCTGAGGCCGCGCGCGGGGTTTGAGGCTCCGCAGGAACACTCTCCGCCCGGTCTGCAGATCGCACGCACGACCGTCCTCCGCATCTGATCCGCTCCTTCGCCCGATGACGTGGCGCGCCCGTTGGTGCGCGTTCGCTCCTCATGCGGTTTGAACGAAGGAGAATCCTATGAAAAATTTTGCAGTGTTGGCCGGCGCGCTTCTGTGCGTGCCGGCTGCGGTCCCGGCGCTCGCGGCCGATCACGGGCCGGTCTTCAGCTACGCGACGCCGGTCAACTCCAAGGGCGAAGTCAGTTTCGATACCGGCATCAACGGCCGCTACGGCAGCCGGGGGACGCAGTTCTCGACGGGCTCGGGGTTCGGCTATGGCCTGACGCCGCACATCACGCTGAATGCGTTTCTGCCCGCGTCGTTCGGTGCGGGCGCGCTGCCGGAGAGCCGCATCATGGCGGGCAGCGAGTGGAGTGCCGGGGTATCGTGGCGCTTCTTTCATTCGGTGACCAGCGTCGGGAAGAGGATTGAATCGACTGCATCGCTGAGCGTCGTGGAACCGGGGCCGCAGCGCGACTCGGGCGTGCTTGCCGGTCTGCATCGAGCGCCGGGAGTGGCGGGCAGCGTGGCGACGGGCTTCGCTTCGCGGAGTCAGTATCTCTGGGCGGGCGGCGGGTATACGGGGTTCGCGGAGTCGTCAGGCGATCGTCGCCCGGACACGGTTTCGTGGAGCGCCGTGTATGGCTATCGGCCGACGCGGCTGCGGCGGGGCTATGACAAGTGGGACTACCGCGGATTCGCGGAGCTGACCGGAGAGCATACAGGCAACGTGCGCAGCCGCGGGCTGGTGCTGCCTGGAAGCAGCTCGACGACGCTGTGGCTGGGGCCGTCGGTGCTGGCCATCTTCAAGAACGTCGCCATTGAGGGCGGTGTGCAGGGGCCGCTGTATCGCGATGTCAACACATCCATCTACGGGCGCGAGGCTGTGCGCTTCGCCCTCAACTTCAGCTATCTGAAGTACTCCGCTCACACCAGCTCGCATTGAAAGGAATGATCATGCAGAAATTTTTCGCTATAGCTTTCTTCGCTCTTTTGGCGCTGCCGTTTTCGGCGGTGGCGCACGCACAGTATCAGCAGGTGAACCTGACGGTGTTTGGCATGGACTGCGCGCCGTGCGCCCATGCGATTCACGTGTCGATGAAAGGCATCAAGGGCGTCGACAAGGTCGATGTCGACCTGAACACGGGCCTGGTGACGATCAAGCTGGACCCCGCGAATAACGCGGCGATGCGGCAGTTCAACGAGGCTGTGGAAAGGAACGGCTTTACGCATAAGGACGCGATCGTTGTGGTGCGCGGAAAGCTCACGGGGACGGTCGCGGCTCCGATGCTGGAGGTGACAGGGACTACCGATCGCTATGCGCTCGCTTCGTCCGGCGCGCATGCCGATGTGGCGGCGCTGCTGGGCAAGACGGTGACGGTAAACGGGACGTTGCCGCAGTCGGCGAAGGGCAAGGTGTCGGACACGCTGAAGTACACGGCGATTGCGGAGGCGCTATGACGGCTGCGGTTGCACGTTCTCCTGAACGCCGTGCGCGGCGGGCGGCGCTGATGAATTATTTTTCGCTGTTCAGCTCGTTCAGCACGCTGATCTGTTGCGCGCTGCCGTCGGTTCTGGTGCTGCTGGGGCTGGGCACGACGGTAGCGTCGCTGCTCTCCGCCGCGCCGTGGCTGGTGAGTCTTTCGCGGCACAAGGTGTGGACGTTCAGCATTGCGGGAACGCTAATCGGTGCAAGCTTCGTGATGACGTACGTCATCGCTCCACGGCTGCGGGAAGGCGAAGCGTGCGAGGCCGACGATCCTTCAACGTGCGGCGAGGTGAGCAAGGTGAGCCGCGTCATTCTGTGGGGTTCGGCGGTGATCTTCTGCGGAGGGTTCTTCGTGGCGTATCTGCTGGGGCCGATTCTGGAGCGGATGGATCGGTAGATCAACAGCCAAATCCGTGCTAGCGCACGATGAACGTCGTGCGCGGCTCGGAGTTGGTGTCGAGCAGATGGACAGTGATGGGCAGACCGCCGATGGACGGGGCGACCTTGCGCGCGATGGACTCGAAGGGGCGCTCGAGGCCGGGGTCCTCCCAGGAGTGCTCGGCGAGGATGAAGGAGAGCTCCGTGCCGGCGCTGCCTTTGGCGAGCATGACCCGGCCGCCCTCGTCGCGGAAGATGCCGTTGAAACGCAGCGATTCGCCGAGCGCTTTGGCGTCTGCTTCGGTCGCCGCGCCGGAGTAGAGGACGGTGTCGCCCGTGCCGATGGGGAGCTGGCGGGTGTCGATGGTGATGGTGCGTTTGGGCTCGCCGGTGTCGGTCATCAGAACCATCTTTATGGGCGGACCACCTATGAGCGGAGCGACGGCGATGCCGGTGACGTTGGTGGCGGCGATGACTTCGGGGTCGTTCCAGGGGAAGACCGGGCCGCCCGCGTATGCGCTCTCTTCGCGGCCGATCGGGACGGAAATGGAGGGGCCATCGGGACCGATGGAGAGCAGCGCAAGACCACCGGGCTGGCGCGTGTAGCCTGCGGCATCGAGGCCATCGGCGAGGCTTTCGGCCTGCGCCTGGGTGGCCGTGCCGGTGTAGATGAGGCGGCCGCCGTTGGCCATCGGGACGCTGGTGCCGGTGAGGAGCTGGCGGAACCACTCGCTGTTGCCGTGGTTTTCACGCGGCGTCAGCTTGAGGCCTGCCGCGCCGACCGCGCATGTGAGCACGACGAGAGTGATGGTCTTTGCCGCGGTGAGGCGGGTGCTGTTGGAGAAGCGCGGACGCACCAACAGCAGTACGCAGCCCGCAACGAAACCGGTGATGAGGCCGCCGATGTGCGCCGAGAGGTCCGTGGTTCCGTCGGCTATGCCGTAGATCAGGTTGTAGCCCAGGAAGATTACGGCGGATCCTCCGATGTGCGTGACCCTCTCTTTTGGCAGTACACCGCGCTCCACCAACAAGAAGGCCAGTAACGCTCCATAGACGCCGAAGATCGCGCCCGAGGCTCCGGCGCTGACGGTGAACGGGTGGATGTAGAGGCTGACGAGATTGCCGCCAAGGCCGGCAAGGATGTAGAGGAGAAGATACCTGGCCTTGCCGTAAAGGGTTTCGGTGAAGATGCCCACCTGATAGAACACGTACATGTTCATCGCGAGGTGGATGAGGCCGAAGTGCAGGAAGCATGAGGACAGCAGACGCCACCATTGGCCGTACAACGTGAGGGGGCCGAAGTCGGCGCCCCAGGGCAGGACTTGCTGGGGTGTGGGCTTGAGCGCGGAGACGCCGCTGGCCGTCATCGCGAGATAAATGGCGACGTTGATCGCGATCAGCGAGAGGGTGACGGCGCCGTTGGGTCGAGACAGCGGCGCGTTGGGGTTGGGCGACGGGCTGGTGTTGTTCGCGGACATGTGGAGCGCATCACCTCATAGCAACAGCGAAGGTGCATTAGTCCATCAGCTTGCGCGTGAGATAGACGTAGGTCTCCGCCCATGTGCGAGCGCCTTGCTTCAGGTCCGCGCCGGCCGCGTGGCCGCCTTCGATGATCTCGTCATAGAGGAACGGCTCGTTGTACTCCTCCATCTTCGCCGCGAACTTGCGCGCGTGCTGCGGGCCGACGCGGTCGTCTCGCGTGGTGGTGAAGATGAGCGGCTCGGGGTATTTGACGCCGGGCTTGAGCTGCTCATACGGCGAGATGGAGGCGAGGAAGGTGCGCTCCTCGGGGACGGTGACGGAGCCGTACTCGCCGACCCAGCTGGCGCCCGCGGCGATGTGCTCGAAGCCGAGCATGTCGAGCAGCGGCACCTGGATGACGATGGCGTTCCAGAGCTCGGGGTGCTGGGTCATCTCGACCCCCATGAGCAAGCCGCCGTTCGATCCGCCCATGATGCCGAGGTGGCGCGGTGACGTGATTTTGCGTGCGATGAGGTCCTGGCCGGCGGCGGCGAAGTCGTCGTAGATGCGCTGGCGATGCGTCTTGAGGCCGGCCTCGTGCCACGCGGGACCGAACTCGCCGCCGCCGCGAATGTTCGCCAGCACGTACACGCCGCCGTGCTCCAGCCACAGCTTGCCGATGTTCGCCGAGTAGCTCGGGGTCTCCGAGATCTCGAAGCCGCCGTACGCGTTCAGCAGCGTGGCGTTCGAGCCGTCGTACTTGATGTCCTTGCGATGCACGATGAAGTACGGAACCTTGGTGCCGTCCTTCGATGTGGCCTCAAGCTGCTCGACGACATCGTTGGACGCATCGAAGCGGGCCGGCGCAGTCTTCTCAAGCTTGAGCGCGGCGGTCGCGGAGTTGCCCTTCCAGAGCGACGTCGGCGTAAGGAAGCCCGTCACGTCGAGGAAGAAGGTGTCGTCGGTATCACTTGTAGTGACGACGCTGACGGCGACGTTCTCCGGCACATCGAGACGCTTCTTCGTCCAGCCCGCTGCGGTGGGCGTGTAGACGTAGGCGCGACCCTGCACATGGTTTAGCGTGGTGAGCAGGAGGTGGTCTTTCGTGGTGCTGGCGCCGTCGAGGAACTCCTGCGCGCTGGGCTCGAAGACGACCGACGGCTTGAGGTGCGCGGGATCGGCGAGCACGTCCTTGAGATTCATCGCCAGCAGCGAGCCCTGCTTGAAGGTGTGCGCCTGCCCGGCCGGGGTCCAGTCGACATTGACGGTGAGGAGAACGCGGCCGTCGATCAGCCCGGACGGACTCGACTTCGCGGGTACGGCCAGAGGCTTGAACCCATGCGGCGTTTCGACCATGTACTCGGTTTCGAAGAACGTCAGGGCCCGGCGGATAATGGTCAACGCGTTTCCCTGCGCATCGTGCATGGTGTAGGCGGCGGCGCGGATGTCCGTAGGCTCTCCGCGGAAGATTTCTTTGGCCTCCTCCAGCGGCGTGCCCCGCTTCCACTCCTTCACCACGAACGGATAGCCGGACTTCGTCATCGTTCCCGCGCCCCAGTCGCGCGCCACCAGCAGCGTGTCCTTATCTTTCCAACCGACGCTCTGCTTGCTGTGCGGAAGCACGAAACCGCCGGGAACGAACTTGCCGGTCTTGAGGTCGAACTCGCGCATGGTGTCGGCGTCCTCTCCACCCACCGAGAGCGAAACCATGCAGAACTGGTCGCCGGGATAGAGGCAGCTAAGCCCCTTGCTGACCCAGCTGACGTTGTCCTGCTTGCCGAGCGCATCGTAGTCGATGACCGTTTGCCAGTGCGGCTGCGCGGTCAGGTAGTCGGCCATCGAGGTCTTGCGGAAGATGCCGCGGACATGCTGCGCGTCCTGCCAGAAGTTGTAAACCTCGTCGCCGCGCAGGCTGGGCATGGGGAGACGATCGGGTGCTTCGGCGATTTTGAGCGCGTCGGCCTGGTAGGCCGCGAAGCGCGGGTCCTTCTCGAGCACAGCGGCGGTGCGGGCGTTCTCGGCCTTCACCCAGTTCATCGAGCGGTCGCCGGAGACGTCTTCGAGCCAGGCGTACTTGTCGGCAGAGCCGCCGGAGGAGGTCTCGGTGTGGGTGCGGGTCTGCGCTGTTCCCTGCAGCGCCAGAATCGCAGTCAGAGCGACTGCCGCCTTGCTCAACGTGATTGCCATGAAACTTCTCCCGATCCGCAACGGATGTCTTTCGCTACTTTACCGCTTCGGCGGCGGGCGAGACGAGGTCGTCAGGCGCGGATGATGGGGTCTCCGAGCGGGATGACGGTGCGGTTGGCTGTGGCGTTCAGCACTTCGATGAACGCCACCAGCAACGCGTCGATGCCGGTGAGCAGGCCGATGTAGCCGCCAAGTTTGCCGGTGCCGTAACCGAAGTCTCCGGCAGCAAGCAGGAAGAACGTGATCCAGAGCAGAAGGAAGATGCTCCAGACAGCCTTGCTGGCGCGGAAGGTGACGATCCAGAGCAGCAACGTGAGGACGCCCCACATCAGCAGGACCGTTGCGACTCCGCTCGCCGGCGGCGGTTTGAGCCAGCCTGCGCCGATGGTCCACTGCATCAGCGCGAACCACCACCAGAACAGGCCGTAGGACGTGAAGGCGACCATACCGAAGGTGTTGCCGGTGCGGAACTCGAGGACTCCCGCGATGAGCTGTGCGACGCCGCCGTACGCGAACGCCAGCGGAACGACGACCGGCACGGCTTCGTGTGGGAGCAGGCCGGCATTGATCGCCGAAAGCACGCAGGTAGTGAGGCCGAATCCTGCAAGGCCGAGCGGGCCGGGGTTGGCGACTTTGGGAGCGAGGATTTCCGCCATGTGTGGACTCCTGGTGCGATGAGGTTTTCGGGGCGATTCATCGTACAGGTGTGGTGGGTGGGTGTGGTGTGAATTCTTGCGAGAGCGGTTCGCGCGATGCGCGAATGCCCACCTTAGGCGCAAAAAACGCGCCGAAGATGGGGCACCCGGATTGTGCGAGGTTAGAAAATCTGGAAGTTGACGTCCACGTACAGGTCGACTTTGACGGGCTTGCCATTCTGCATGGCGGGTTTGAATTTGTACTGGCGGACCGCTTCGACAGCCTTCTCGTCGAGCCCCATGCCTACCCCACGGGCGACGCGAACGTGCGAGGGGTTACCGTGCTCGTCGACCCAGAGGTAGACCTGCACGTTGCCGGAGAATTTCGCCTTGCGGGCTTCCTCGGAGAACTCGGGCTCGACGGAGTAGAGCACCGCGGGCGGGCGCACCGAGCCGCCGATGTGCATGGGCCCGCCGCCGCTGTTGCCGCCGGTGCCGGGGCCAACGCCGTTGCCATCGCCGGAACCGATACCTGAGCCTGAACCGTTGCCCATCGAGAAGCCCTTCAGGTTGGAGTTGGGCATGCCCAGGTCAGGCATCTTGTTGTCTGCCATTTTCAGGTTAGGCTGGACGACAACCGTCGGCTCGATCGCGAGCTTAGCGGGGATGAGCGGCGGAGCCTTGGGCGGAACTATCTGCTCCTGCGCGAGCTTGGGCAGATGGCCCTCAGTGACGGGCGTGGGGCCGTGCTGTCCGCCCCCGCCACCGAGCTTTTCAAGCCGTGGAGCGAGAGGCGGAGGCGGCGGAACTTCGATGGAGGTTAGCTTCGTCTGTGCGGGCTTGAGGAGCTGCACCTGATGCGCGGCGACAGTGAACAGGAGAAGGAAGACGGCGGCATGCGCGGCGATCGCTGTCCAGAGAGAGGCCGGACTGCGGCGGGCGTTGATGCGGTCGGATGTGGCGAAGAGGCGGGTGGGAACGAGCCCAGAGCTCAGAGCGCGTGAGCGTAGAGGGGCGGGCTCGTTGGCGAGATGCGCGAGCAGGCGCTGCTCCAGCCCGGCGGGCGGCGCGGCGGCGGCGCGGGAGCGGAGAGTGGCGTCGAGAAGGTGGTCGAAGGTGTCCATAGTGTTGGTCATGTGCTATCTCCCAGCGACCGCGGTCTCCCCGGGCCGCGATGTTGTGAGTGCGTCAAAGTTGCGGCGGAGCTCGGCGCGGGCGCGCATGAGGCGCGTTCGCACGGTGCCCTCCGGTATGTCCATCGCGAGACCGATCTCGCGCGAGGTGAGCTCGTCGATGGCCGAGAGCAGGAGCGGCTGGCGCAGCTCGGGCGGAAGGCGATCGATGAGGTGGTGCAGCAGGCCTTGTTCGTCGTGCTCGGCCGCCGCCTGTTCGGGCGTGGGCCGGTAGTCGCGGAGGCGCAACTCTGCGGCGTCGTCTGCAGACTCCGGCCGCGCCTGCAGGCGGTCGAACGCGGTGCGCCAGACGGTGCGGGCGAGGAAGGCGCGCTCATCCTCCATGTGCCGCCAGGCGTCGCCCCGGTACAGCTTGAGCAGCGCATCCTGCACGGCGTCCTCGGCGTCCTGCGGATGGCGCAGCAGGCTGTGCGCGACCCGGTACATCAGGCGTGCGTGCTGGTGGACGATGCGGCTGAAGGCCTCGTCGCGGAGAAGGATCGGCTGAGCCGCTGGGTTTGGTTGGTTGTCCAATTGCCCCTCAGCTATACAGACCGAGGTGGGACAGAAAGCGTTCACAAAAACGAATTCTTTTTCAGAAGCAGCAGCGGACGACTAAGCTCAGGTTGAGTTGATGGAGGTGCCTGTGAAAGTTGTAGAGATCGACGAAGCCGCAGTTCATCTTGAACAGCTGGTCGACGAAGCGACTCGAGGATCTCCATTCGTAATCGCCGAGAAGGGCAAATGGCTGGTCAAGGTGGGAGCCTTAACGCCAGAAGAGGTCGTCCTTCTGGAGTCGAAGTGACTACTGCCCTTTCTCGCTCGCATGAATAAACGCGGCCACAGTGTCATGCAGACCATGCAACGCGTCTTCATTCACGTAAACCATGTGCCCGGTCTCAAAGAACTTGTAGCTAATGTTCTTCTGCAGTGACGTGGGCATGGGCAGGTGCTTCATCTCGTACTCGGCGCCGAAGTAGAGCGTGCCGAGATCGAAGTAGCCGCCCATCAGCAGCACCTTCATCTTCGGGTTGTGCTTCATGGTGCGCGCGAGGTCGGACATGACGTTGACGCTCGTGCCCGAGAAGCCCGCGCCCGGGACGCGGTGGTGCATGTCCCAGTTGAAGCCGGGTTCGCGGGCGCTGGGCTTGTAGGTGTACTGTGCGCCGTACTTCAGGTCCGCGCGGACGTACTGGTTGATGGCCGCGGAGAACGCCGCGTCAATTGAGTCGGTGAAGGGGTCGTAGTCGGCGTCGCGGGCGAGAGGGTCGAAGTCGGGACCCTGGTAGCGCGAGTCGAGGCGGCCGGTGGTGATGCCTTCGTTCTCCTGCAGGTACTTGGAGAACTCGCCGCCGGTGAGGCGCAGGTCGGCCTTGATCCAGCGCGCCGCGGGGATTCCGGTGTAGCCGCTAAGCTTCTCGGCGATGGCCTGCTTGCGCGCAGGGTCGAGGTCCGCGCCCTGGAGCAGGGCGCTCGCATAGTCGCCCAGCGAGAACTGCTCGACTTCGTGCAAAAAAGGTTCAAGCGCCGCCGGCTGCTGCGGCAGGCGATGGTGGTAGAAGGCGGTCGCGGCAAAGCTGGGCAGCGCGAGGAAGAAGCCCTGTTCGGTGCCGGGGTTGGCGTCGGCGCCGTCGGCGGAGTTGTCGAAACTGAGGATCTGCGACAGCAGGATGACGCCGTTGAGGTCAACCTGCTCGGAGAGCATGTTCGACAGCACAGCGCTGCGCGGCGTGCCGTAGCTTTCGCCCATGATGTACTTCGGCGATGTCCAGCGATCGTACTTCGAAAGGAAGCGGCGGATGAAGCGGTCGAAGGCGTGCGCGTCCTGGTCGACGCCGTAGAACGACTTGAACGCGTCGCGGCCGAAGACGCGTGAGAAGCCGGTGCCGGGCGCGTCGATGAAGACGAGGTCGGAGGCGTCGAGGAGGCTGTACTGGTTGGAGACGAGGCGGTAGGGGCCGCCGAAGTCGTGCTGGGTGTCGGTCGTGACGATGCGCTTGGGGCCGAAGCTGCCCATGTGCAGGTACATGGTCGCGGAGCCGGGGCCGCCGTTGTAGAGGAACGTGACGGGCCGGCTGCCGGGCTTCGCTCCTTTGGCGAAGTAGGCGGTGTAGAAGATGCGCGCGGTAGCAGGCTGGTCCTCGGGCTTGGCTGGAAGGTCGACTCCGGCATCAGGCAGCGGCTTGCCGTCGAGGCCGATGGTGGCGTCCTGCGTGTCGGTAGCACCGACGGTCAGGGTGCCGGCGACCGCCGTGTACGCGATCTCTTTGCCGCCGACGGTGACCGTGCCTTCAGTTGTGGAGTCGGCTGCGGCGGGCGCGGTCTTCTTTTCGGGTTCAGTGGAGACGGTGGTGGTCGTGGTGGTCTTCTGCGCCGGAGCCTGGGCGAGGGCGGGAAGGCAGACTGCGAGGGCGAGAGCAGCCGCGGACCGGCTGTACCTGGGGATGGCGTGCACGTTCGTCTCCTGAAGTTTACGAATGCGTCTACTGTACTCCAGCCTGTAGGAGCGCCGGAGCGGGTGCAGATCATTCCCATTTCGGGAATGAACGAAGCTCCAATGTTGCCGATACGTTTGATTGGAATTGGCGGCGCAAGCAGCATCGGGTGATGGATGCCGCTGAAGATCCCGGGGAAGAACTTGTGCGCTTGCCAATGATTTGTTCCGCGAGACGCAAACGCGTACGCGGCTGTAGCGTTCTGCTGGCATGCGCGGCGCTGCTCGCGGTGTCGGGCGTACGGGCTCAGGAAGCGGCGGCTCCGCTGGGCAATGCGGCGGCGCAGCGGGCGAGTGCCGCGCGCTTTGTCGCGCAACGTGGCCGGGTGCAGGACGGTACAGCTTCGGTGCGAGCGCGGGCGGCCTATGCTGATGTGCAGGCGCTGCCGCGGACGGGATCGCTCGCCGCCTCTTGGCAGCCGCTGGGTCCGGCGGCGGTGCTTTCGGCGAGCTATGGCAAGGTGACGGGGCGCGTGACCTCGGTAGCTTTCGACCCGAACGATCCGACGGGCAATACGGTATACGTGGGCACGACCGGCGGCGGCGTGTGGAAGTCGACGAACGCGGCCGGGCCGCTTGCGGCGGTGAGCTTCGTTCCGCTGACGGATACGCTGCCGGTGTTTGCCGCGAACGCGGGTGGCAGCATTGTTCCGTCGCTGAGCATTGGTGCGGTCGCGGTGCAGCCGCTGAGCAACCCGGTGCTGCTCGCGGGCACAGGCGACACGAATGATGCGACCGACTCTTATTACGGTGAGGGGATTCTGCGCTCGGTGGATGGCGGCCTGACGTGGACGCTGGCGGTGGGCTCGCACGACGGGGCCAACGGCAATCATTCGTTCCTGGGCCTAGGTGTGGCGGGCCTGGCGTGGAGCACGACAACGCCGTCGCTGGCGGTGGCTGCGTTCTCTACTTCGGCGGAAGGTGCGTTGGTCGGTGCGGCGAATTCGAGTTCGGTGCTGGGGCTGTATTACTCCACTGACGCGGGAGTGACTTGGCAGATGGCTTCCATCTTCGACGGCGCGACGCCTGTGCAACAGCCGCAACCATTGGGAAGCGGGCAGCCGAGCAACGCCGTCACGGCTGTGGTGTGGAACGCGATCCGCCAGCGTTTCTATGCGGTTGTACGGCAGCATGGCTTTTACGAGAGCGCGGACGGCGCTACATGGACGCGGATGGTGAACCAGCCGGGCACGGGATTGACCGCTGTGGCGTGTCCTCCGGGGGCGAACGGCGGCGGCAGTACGACGTGCCCGCTGTTTCGCGGAGTGCTCACTGTGCAGGCTGCGACGGGCGATCTGTACGCGCTCAGCGTCGATGCGGCGAACAATGACAATGGCCTGTGGCAGGACGTGTGCGCGGCTGCGGGATCGAACTGCTCGACGCCTGCGCCTACGTTCGCGCACCGCATCGACGGCGGCGCGATGGAGGTCGGCAGCGGCAGCACGGCGATCCTGCAGGGCGACTACAACCTTGCGCTGGCGGCGGCTCCGGCAACGGGAGGAACGCTGCTGATTGCGGGGGCGATCGATCTGTATCGCTGCGTGATGGCGGCGGGGTCAAGTACGTGCGCCCTGCGCAATACGACGAATGCGCTGAACGGATGCAATGCACCAGCGCAGGTGGCTCCCGCGCAGCATGCGATCGCGTTGCTGGCGCAGACGAACGGTGTGCCGGTGCTGCTCGCGGGCAATGATGGAGGCCTGTGGCGGTCGCTTGATGGCGTCGCCGAAACTGGCGCGGCGTGCAGCGCAAGCGATGCGCAGCACTTCGACAACCTGAATGGAGCGATCGGATCGCTGGCGGAGGTGACGGGGTTCGCGCAGCATCCGACGGATGCGGACACGCTGCTGGCGGGGCTCGGTGCGAATGGATCGGCGGCGACGACGGTGGCGGCGAATGCCTGGACTTCGCGGGCAGCGTGGCCGCAGATGGGAGCGGGCGAAGGCGGCTTTCCTGCCATTGATCCCGCGCAGACTTCGAACTGGTATGTGGCGACCGGAGCGGGTGTGAGTCTGAAGCAGTGCACGCTGGGTGGCGCGTGTATTGCGGCGAACTTTGCGGGAACGCCGACCATCGGCGCAGCGCAGGTGGCGTTTGATGCATCTGTGCTGGATGCGCCGACGCTGCTCGATCCTGCTGTGACTGCAAATGTGCTGGTGGGCACGTGCCGCATGTGGCGTGGACCTGCGGGGACGGGGAGTGCATGGAGTACCGCCAATGCCATCAGCAAGCCGTTTGGCGGAGGTTCGACGCCGTGCACGTCATCGAGTGCGCTGGTGCGCAGTGTTGCCGCGGGTGGACTGAGCGCTTCGTCCACGAACGCGCAGAACGCGGGTTCGACCGTACTGTACGCGGGCATGGCCGGAGAGGCCGATGGCGGCGCGAGTGTGGGTGGTCATGTGTTCCTGACGCCTTCGGGAGCGACGGCCAACAGCACGACTGCATGGACGGATGCGGCGCTGGGATCGGTGACGAACGATATCGCGAATGCGCATGTGTTCAACCCTTTGAAGTTCGACATCTCGTCGCTCACGGTGGATGCGCATGACACTACGGGCGGGACTGTTTATGCGACTGTGATGGGCTTCGGGAGCCTGGTTGCGGCGTCGCCGCATGTGTATCGCTCGACGGACTTCGGGGCGCACTGGCTGAATGTCAGCGCGAATCTTCCCGACGCTCCCGCGAATGCGCTGGTCGTCGATCCTAACGACGCGAACACTGTTTATGTGGCACTGGATGCCGGCGTGTATGTGACGACGCAGATCGCGACGTGTGCCGCGGCGAACTGCTGGAGCCTCTTCGGGACTGCGCTGCCGAATGCGCCAGTGGTCGCGCTGGCGAGTGCAGTGAACATGCTGACCGGCGATGGACGCAAGGGCATGTTGCGCGCGGCGACGTATGGGCGCGGCGTCTGGCAGACACCGTTGTTGACGGCCGCCAGTCTCGCGCAACCGGCGATCACGCTTTCGGCGACGAGCTTTACGTTCGGCCCGCAGGCGGTGGCGACACAAAGCGCCGCGCAGACACTGACCATCACCAGCACAGGCAACGCACCCGCCACGTTCAACACGCTGCCCATCACGGGAGACTTCGTAGAGAGCGACACGTGTGCCGCGCAGACGCTTGCCGTGGGTTCGACGTGCGCCGTGCAACTGACATTCGCGCCAACTGTGACGGGCACGCGCAATGGGCTGCTGACGATCTATGCGAACATCAACGGTGGACAGGCTACGGTCACGCTCGTCGGCACAGGTACTGCGCCCGCGGCGATTGTGCTCACGCCCGTGTCGCTGACGTTTGCGGCGACCGTAGTGAACCAGACGACGGCGGCGCAGATCATCACGGTCTCGAACACGGGCGGTACACCTTCTCCGCTCAGCGTGCCGGTGCTTACGGGCGATTTTCAGCTGACCGCCAACACCTGCGGCGCGACGCTCGCACCTTCAACGGGCTGCTCGCTGGCGATCGCGTTTACGCCGACGGCAAGCGGTGTGCGCAACGGCACGGTTTCGATCACCGATGATGCGGGCACGCAGACGGCATCGCTAACCGGCATCGGCAACGCGCCAGCAACGGACACGCTTGCGCCGCTCACGCTGACCTTCGCAACGCAGCAGATCGGCACGACCAGCACAGCGCAACAGGTGCTGCTGACGAACTCCGGCGATGTCGCGTTGACGCTGGTGAGCGCGAGCATCACCGCAGGGTCGTTTACAGCGACGAGTGCGTGTGGCACGTCGCTCGCGCCGCATTCGACGTGCGCCATCAGCGTGGCCTTTGTGCCGACCGCAACCGGTGCGGCGAGTGGTGTGCTTACTGTGAGCGACCAGTTCCGCGTGCAGACGGTCGCGCTGGCCGGGACGGGTGTGGCGCCCGCGGGTGTCTCGCTGACGCCGGTTGCGGGGCTTGACTTCGGGGCAATCGGGGTCGGACTGACGTCGCCCGCGCAGGCGATGACGCTCACCAACAACGGCGGCCTGACGCTCAACATCACGAGTGCTGTTGCGAGCGGCGACTTCCACATCGCATCGAGCACGTGCGGCGCGACGCTCGGAGTTAATGCAGCGTGCACGATGCTGATTGTGTTTTCGCCAACTGTGGGTGGAACCCGGACAGGCGCCCTGACACTGGTCGATAACGGGCCCGGCGGAACGCAGTCTGCGGTGCTTGTCGGCATCGGTATCGACTTTACATTTGTGGCGACGGGGCCAACATCGATGACGGTCGCCAGCGGCACGTCCGCGGTCTACACGCTGTTGCTGACGGCCTCGCCTGGCGCGAGCGGCAATGCGGCGACGACGTGTACCGGCGCTCCGGCGCACAGCCTTTGCACCGTCACGCCTGCATCGCCAGCGCTCAATGGTGCGGTCGTGATCATCGTGACGGTGCAGACCGGGCTTGCCAGTGCGGAGCTTGCGCGGCCTTCATTCTGGGGTCGCGGCGAAGTGATAGTGCTGGCGCTGCTGCTGCCGCTTGGGTGCCTGGCGAGAAGGAGGAAAATCGTGCGTGTGTTGGTGCTCGCAATGGTCGCCGTTGCATTGCTGCCGACGGGCGGTTGCGGCGCGGGGCGGCAGATTCCTCCCGGCGGCATAACCGGCATACCGACGCCGACACCTTCAGGGACATACAACTTAAACGTGAGCGCGAGTGCGGCAGGCATCACGCGCAATGTGGGACTGACGCTCATAGTGCAGTAACTACAGCTGACGCCCCGCGGCGACCGCCGAGGCCCATGCCCATTGAAAGTTGTAGCCTCCAAGCCAGCCCGTTACATCGACGACCTCGCCGATGAAGTAGAGCCCAGACGCGCAACGGCTCTCCATGTTGCGGGCGTCGAGCTCGCGCGTATCGACGCCGCCGGCAGTGACTTCAGCTTTGGCGAAACCTTCGGTGCCCGCGGGTGTAAGCGTCCAGTTGTGCAGGTCACTTTCGAGTCGCGTTAGACCGGCGTTGGTGAAGTCGAGTTTGCCGCGCAGGATGAGCCAGCGCTTCGCAAGCCGCGTCGGGAGCACAGTCGAAAGCGCCTGCAGCAACGCGAGTTCATCGCGGCCGGTGTTCTTCGCGAGCAGCGGAAAGAAGACTCCGCGGTCCGGTGCGAGGTCGAAGGTCAACGGTTTGCCGGGCTGCCAGTAGGACGAGATCTGCAGCACGGCCGGGCCGCTGAGGCCGCGATGCGTGATGAGCAGCTTCTCGCGGAAGCTTGTGCGCGGCTTCATGGCGGTCGATGCGATCGTCTCCGCTGAAAGCCCGGTGAGATCGCACCAGCGCTCGCGGTCTTCGGGCGCGAAGACGAGCGGGACGAGAGCGGCGCGTGGTTCAACGAGCGTATGTCCGAAGCTGCGCGCGATCTCGTAGCCGACGCCGGTCGCGCCCATCTTCGGGATAGAAAGGCCGCCGGTTGCGACGACGACGGAGTGCGCGGAGAATGCGCCGCTGCTGGTTTCGACAGTGAAGCGCGCTGAGCCGTCTGGGCCCGGCTTGACCGCGAGAACGCTGATGCCGGTGCGCAGGTCGACGGCGGCTTCGGCGCACTCGCGCTCGAGCAGCGCGACGATGCGCTGCGCGGAGTCGTCGCAAAAGAGCTGGCCGAGCGTCTTCTCGTGGTAGCGGATGCCGTGGCGCTCGACGAGGGCGATCATGTCGGCGGGCGTGAAGCGCGCGAGGGCGGACTTGGCGAAGTGCGGGTTCGCGGAGAGGAAGTTTTCCGCGCGCGTGTGCAGGTTGGTGAAGTTGCAGCGGCCGCCGCCGGAGATGAGGATCTTGCGGCCGGCCTTGTCGCCGTGCTCGAGCAGGAGGACGCGGCGGCCGAGGCGGCCGGCTTCGAAGGCGCACATCATCCCCGCAGCGCCGGCGCCGAGAACGATGACGTCGAAGTGAGCGGAGGAGCGCGGCATCTATGTTGATTCTAGTGGCGATTAGACTGGAGTGATGCAGCAGACCTCACCGAACAACGTCATTCGCATCACACGCCGCGCCGCCGACCGCGTGCGCGCCGGGCATCTCTGGGTGTATCGCACGGAGATGGAAGGCGCGGTAGACGCGATCGAAGCCGGCTCAATCGTGACGGTGGCGGATGGCCGCGGGATTGCGCTGGGGTCTGCGCTGTATTCGAGCACGTCGCAGATAGCGGCGCGCGTTGTTTCGCGCAAACCGGCGATGTCGCGCGCGGAGTACGTGCAGGATGTTCGAGTGAAGATAGACGCAGCGCTGGCGCGGCGCAGAGTGCTCGCTCCGGTGAGCGAGCGCAACAATGCGCATCGGCTGATCTTCAGCGAAGCCGATGAGTTGCCGGGGATTGTGGCTGACCGCTACAACGATCTCGTGCTGCTGCAGTTGCTGACGCAGGGCACCGCGCAGGATGATGTGCGGACAGTGATCGTGGACGCGCTGCGGGATGCGTTTGCGGGTGCTCCGCTGACCGTGTGGGAACGGCCCGATCCGCGCATACGGGAGCTTGAACAGCTTGCGGCGCCCGCGCCAGGCGCGCTGTTCGCGAGTGGAGACGCGGTCGCGACCACGGAGTTCATGCTGAATGGTTTGCGTTTTGAGTATGACGCAGGGGCGGGACAGAAGACGGGAGCGTTTCTCGATCAGCGGCTTAACTATGCAGCGGCCGCGCGGTGGTTTGAGGCGTCGGGAATGGCCGGCAAGGCGCTCGATATATGCACGTACCAGGGTGGGTTTGCGCTGCACCTGGCACAGGTTTGCGAGCGCGTGACGGGAGTCGATGCCAGCCGCGCGGCGCTCGAAGCGGCAGACCGCAATCTTGAGCGCAACCCGCAACTGCGCGCGGAGACGGACTGGATTGAGGCAGATGCTTTCGAACTGATGCGCGCCTACGACGATGCGGCGCAGCGATATGACGCGATCGTGCTCGATCCGCCGGCGTTTGCGAAGTCTAAGCGTGCCGCGGAAGGCGCACTGCGCGGATACAAGGAGCTGAACCTGCGCGCGCTGCGGATGCTGAATGCGGGCGGAACGCTGGTGACGTGCTCGTGCTCGCATCATGTGGGGCTTGAAGATTTCACGGCTGTGGTGAGTGCGGCGGCAGTGGATGCGGGGCGACGCGTGCAGTTGCTCGAGACGCGCGCGGCTGCTCCCGATCACCCCGAGATACTGTCGCTGCCCGAGACGCGTTACCTGAAGTGCCTTATCCTGCGCGTGGATTGAAGCGTCCAATGCAGAGAGGATTCGCCATGCCCGATCGTCGCTCCACACTCGCGTGCACCCTCGCCTGTGCGGCGATGCTGTGCGGCGTTGCCGGTGCGCAGACCTCGACGATCACGGTGCAATCGAACCTGGTGCTTGTGCCCGCGCTGGTGCAGGATGCGAAGGGCAAGCTCATCTATGGGCTGAAGGCGAACCAGTTTCTCGTGAAGGACAACGGCGTCGCGCAGACCGTGCATGTGGAGGACAGCGAGGAGGCGAGCGCGCTCTCGCTGGTGGTCGTGGTGCAGTGCTCGCGGTCCGCGGAGGCACAACAGGAGAACCTGAGCGGGCTGCCAACGATGGTGGAAGCGCTGAGCGGCGCGGCCGTTCAGGAGACGGCTGTGGTGTCGTTCGGCACATCGCCGGAGCTGCTGGGCAACTTCACTTCGAACCCCGAGCAGACACACAGTGTCTTACAGAACTACAAACCCTGCGATGACGATGGCGGCGCTTCCATCTATGATGCGGTGGCGTACGCGGCGCAGTTGCTGGAGACGCGCGATCCGCATCGGCGGCGAGCGGTCCTGTTGATTTCGGAGACACGCGACCATGGCAGCGAGACCAAGCCGCAGACCGTGATCGCGAGGCTGGGGCGGAGCAACATTGTGGTCGATGCTGTGGCGTTCTCGCCGGGAAAATCTGCGGTGCTTGAAGATCTGAAGCATAGCGATGGCGCGGCTGGCGGAATGATGGGCATGATCTTCATGGCCGTGCAGGCGCTGCGCAAAAATGCGCCGAAGGAGTTCGCGCGGCTCTCAGGCGGCGAGTACATCAACTTCACGACGCAGAAGGGTTTCGACCGCAGCCTCGGCGGACTCGCGAACCATGTGCACAATGGGTACCTGCTGAGCTTCCAGCCGCACGGCGACACCACGCCAGGGCTGCACAAGATCACAGTCGAAGTGCCGGACTACAAGTCGACGGTGAAGCATCGTGAGTCGTATTGGTATGGCGATGCGCCTCCCATCGCGCAGAAGTAAGCGTCACTTCCCGATGCGGAGTGCGCGCTTGAAGAACGTGACGGCGAGCGCGGAAACCTGCGCGTGGACTGCGTCGCGGTCAATGCCTGGAGAGTCGGCGCAGTAGACAGGGAGCTTCTCCTTTCCGGCGGCAGTGCACGTGTCGAGAAAGGTGTAGTGCGTGAGGCCGGGCAGCACTGTTTCACGTGCGCCGCGAATGTTGCTGCGGAGCCAGTCGGCGTTATTGCCCGCGGGAGCGATAGGGTCGGCGGCGCCTACGGCGATCTCGACGGGGATTCGGATGGCGTGCAGGCTGTCGGCGGTCTGCGTCTCGGACACGGCGGGCGCGATGGCGAAGACGGCCGCAACGCGGGTATCTCGGAAGGAGTCTGCCGAGCGCGCGAGGGACTCGGCGCTGGACTTGCGCACGCTCTGCAGCATCTCCGCGGGAGAGCCGAAATCGCGCATCTCGGGCACATGACAGGTTGGGGTGTCCGGGTGCTGGCGGCACATGTCGTAGAGCGCGCCAACGTCGGTGCGTGCGCCCGCGAGTTCCATCACGGTGTATCCGCCGATTGAGAAGCCCGCCGCGCCGATGCGCGCAGGATCGATGTGCGGGCCGATGTCCGCGTCGGCAAGAAGGCCATCGATCACTTCGCTGAGGTCGGTGGCGCGTTCCCACCACAGCACGAAGCCTTCGGCGGTGTAGTGCTCGGTGCCGTTGTTGCCGGGGTGGTCGACTGCGGCGGCGATGAAACCGGCGCGAGCGAGCGCGGTGCCGAGCCACGCCATCTGCTGCGCCGATCCGCCGGTGCCATGCGAGAGCACGATGAGCGGCAGCTTGGCGAGCGTCGGCGCGAACTCCGCGTGTGGCATCGCGGAGCCGGTCTCGAACAGCGGCTTATCAGGCGGCCCCATGAACTGCGGCGTTTCGATCGCGCTGTTGACGGCCGGATACCAGATCACGCAGTGCAGCTCCTTACGCTCCGCACCGCGCCAGTTGCGGTTTGCCGCAGGATGAAAGACGCGCGTCGCCAGACCTACGCGGGAGGTGGTCTGTGCGCTGGCGACCATGGCAGCGCATAGCAGGAGTGGGGCAATAAAGGCGCGTGCTCTCATGCCAACAGCTTAGACCGGAAGCGCATGTTATTGCACATCGCATTGAGCGCGTTGTGCTTATGCCCCAGACGTGTCATTACCTCCGTCATTGCACTTTGACAGTTGGCGGGTCATAAAGGGGTGAGTAGAAGTTATCGTCGAAACATCAGGTACCAAACGAGCGGAAGGATCGCCCCAAGGGCCTGCCAATTTCGATTACATCGGAGCAGGTTCATGTCAAAGTTTGTATTGGTTCTTCGCACTCTTATGAATGACGAGTCTGGCCAAGACCTCATCGAGTACGCGCTCGTTGCAGGCCTCATCGGTCTCGGCGCAGTTGCAGCAATGTCCTCGCTGTCGACTCAGATCGCCAGCGCGTTTGGCTCGGTCGGCAACCAACTCACCAACGCGGTCTAACCCTCAGGAAAGATTCCGCAGCTCCGATTCTTTCCTGAGTTGATGGTCATTTATACGACAGGCAGCCCTCGCGGTTGCCTGTCGTGTTTAATTGCCAGAATAAATATTTGGCGTTCTAGTTTAGGGCCAGGTTCCACTTTGCCGTATAGGTGGTCTTAGCCGCATACACCATAACGACAGTTACGACGAGCGCCACGAGGTAGTTCATGCCGATGGCCATGACGACCGCAGCCAGCGGCAAAACAAGCAGCGCCAGGCTCGCCAGCAAGGCAATGTCATAGGAACGCAGGGCGAGACGATCGCCGGCGCGGCGGCGCTGGATCCGGCGTACCAGCTCATCGAGACCGAAGCTTAGAGGAAGTATCAGCAGCGTAAGATCGTGGGGCTGCATGTGATAGCTCACCAGCATGGCCGCAGGCAGCGCCACAAGCAGCGACGGCTTCTGGCGCGCGGCGAAAATCATAACTCCACAACACAGGATGATGTTGAGGCCAAGTCCCCATGTAGCTCCGCGGCTGAGACCGAAGGTCAGGCCGTGCAGGTTAGGCATGTCGACTGGAAACATCCCATAGTGGACTTTGGCCGCCGAAGCATTCAACGCAGTCTGCTTCGTCATGCCGGCCATGCTATGCCAGTAGGACATGGCGCCCGCCTTGCCTATGATCGCAATCGATATGCCCGCGAGGGTAGTCGCACCAGTTATAAAGCCAGCTGTGACGCGCCAATGCCGCCAGATACAAAATAAAAGAAATAGTGGAATGGCTATCTGGAACTTGGCCAGGCCCAGCGACATTAGCAGGCCCGCCAGGAAGTGGCGCTTATCCTGCAGCAAGACCCATGTTCCGCAGTAGACCACCAGCAGCGCAAGAGATATCTGGCCCTGCATGAAGGCGATGGATACTCCAAACAGGCAGCCATACAGCGCAAGCACTGCAAGCCAGTTGCTTTTACTGAAATAGCGCAGCCGCTTATGCAGGAGCGATGCTGCTACTGCAAGCAGACCGATATTGATCAGCAGCATGGTGAAAAATGCAGCACGGTAGCTCAACCGCGAGAGCGGCACAAACGGGAGCGCGGCAAATGCCGGGTAGAGAAACGGCAGCGGCTCGGCGCGAGGACCTACAAGGGCGTTCTGCACTTCGGCCTGGTAGTTGTAGTCGTACAACTGCGATCCATGACCGCTGCGAATGATTGCCCCGGCAGCATAGAACGCGCGCAGGTCCACTTTGCCCGCCAGCGATGGCCGCACGCCCACCACACAAGCCGTTGCCTGGATCAGGAGGAGAAGAGCCACCGCAGGCCATGCGGCAGAAACACGGCTTTGCGTTCGGCTGAAGGTTTGGGTCGCAGTTACCACAAGTGTGCACCGAGCTCCGCGTTCGCCGTGCTTCCGTATCGCGCGGGCAGTCTCTTCTCTGCAGTGGCAGCGATTTCCATCGCCATGACCGGGTGCCGCTCCCTGCTGAAGAGCTTGGTCGCGGCAGCCGCGTTCAGTGGCCGGCTGAAGAAGAAGCCCTGGAACTGATCGCAACCCATCTCGTACAAAGCGTGGAACTGCTCCTTGGTCTCCACACCCTCCGCGACGACGCCGAGGTTGAGCGAGTGCGCCATCGACAGGATCGTAGAAATGATGGGCAGCGTTCCGTTGGGGTCCAGCATGCGGTTTACGAAGGTGCGGTCGATCTTGAGCGTCGAAACCGGCAGCTGATGCAGACGATCGAGAGATGAGAAGCCGGTGCCGAAGTCGTCGATGGAGAAGCGAATGCCCTGCGAGGAGAGCTTCAGCATGTTGTCGAACGCCATGGAGTTCTGAGGCATGACACCGCTCTCGGTCAGTTCGAGGTGCACGAGTTCTGGCGCGATATCGAATTCCGTGAGGATAGCCATCACGTCCGCGCAGAAGTTGGTTTGCACAATCTGCAGAGCCGACGCATTGATCGCAATTGGGACGATACCGAGACCGCGATCCTGCCACTCGCGAAGCTGCCGGCAGACCTGGCGAACGACCCAGCGCCCCAGGGGAATAATGGTCGCGGTGGACTCCGCGATGGGGATGAAGATGTTGGGGCTGATGAGACGACCCTCGCCGTCATGCAGCCGCAGCAGGGCCTCCAGGCCGCAAAGCTGCGCGTTGATGTCGAGTATCGGCTGATACAGAACCTCGAATCCGCCGTACAGCAGGCTGTGCTGAATCAGACCTTCGATGCGCGTTTCTTCCTGCGCCTGCCGGCTGAGGGAGCGTGAGAGTCGCACAAAGCTGTCCGTACCGGGCACGCGTGCAAGCGCCTGTGCGCGCACAGCATCGCGCAGCAACGATGCAGGGTTGTCGGAGTCTTCGGGATACACAGCGAGGCCAACGCACGCGGAAACAATCATCCGATGCGGTCCAATCAGCGCCGGCTCATCGAAGATGCGCAAGAGTCTCCGCGCCACGCCCTCCGCAGCGGAGGCGCTTTCAAGCGAGGCGAGCGCGACCATGAATTCACGGCTGCCGGTCCTGCCGAGCACATCGCAGGGCCGCAGATGCGTTTGAATCAGTCGCGCTGTTTCCTTCAGCAGCATGTCGCCCACGCCGTGGCCGTATGTCTCGTTGAGTTTCTCGAAGCGGTTGATGTGGAAGACCAGGACCGCGCATCCCAGGTCATCGCATACGGCTTCTGCAAATATCTCGTCCAGACGTGCGAGGAATGTAGCGCGATTGGGCAAGCCGGTAAGAAGATCGTGGCGCACCTGGTGCATCAATTGCGCGGAGAGGTTCTCACGCTCGCTGATGTCCTCGGCGAGCGAGAGACGCGCGTCGTGGCCGCGGAATCGCACGTCGTAGGTTGTGACGTTCATCGGAACGAACGTGCCGTCCTTCTTGACGTGCAGCGTGTGCCCTTGTGGCAGCGGTAACTCGAATGGCGGAGCCTGCGATGCGGCCGCCCCCGGCTGCAGCACGATGTCCGTCACCTTCTTGTCGCGCAGCTCATCCACCGTGTATCCCAGCGCCTTGGCCGAAGCCGGGTTGACGCTCAGGAAGCGCAGTGACTTCAGGTCGTAGATCCACAGCGAAAACGGGTTCTTGTCGAAGAGGACCTCGTACTCGCGCACGAGTTCGCGTGTGGCCTCGGAATCCTGTTCAAGGATAATCATGATCATCCCGATTGCGACCAGGAACTTCGGAAGATTCAGCACCGGCGGGAGCAGGGCCTCGGGTGTACCGGAGTGCCGCAAGCCGATGGCGAGAAACGCCGACCACGCCCACAGCACGAAGCCCGAAACCGCAATCAGGTTTCCGGGATTGCGCAGAGCATAGTTGCGGTTGAACAGCACCGCGTTGATCAGAAAGATCTCGGCGGGAATGCTTGCCAACACGAGGTTCGGCTGATGCGAAGTAATGCACCCGAGCATCCAGCAGGCGCACAGAAAATGCAGTGTGCCGAGCGACCACGCTTTTCCGGGCCTGTTTTTGAAATATTGCCGCGCCATGATGATCGCGAACACATGGGCAGTTACAACCGAGAAATACAGCACCCATAAGATGTTCGGGCGGAAAAGAACGACATATCCGGTTATGAATGAGGGAACTAACGTAATGAGTGCCGTGCTGATAACGCGCGATCGATGTCGCACGATTGCCGGATCGGAAATCAGAAAGAGCGTTGCGGCAAATATCTCAAGGCCGGCAAAGTTTGCCTGGCGCAGGGCGAATATGACGAAGGTGCGCTCCGTGGGGTGCCATAACAGGGTGAGAAAGTAGACCAGGACGAGCGTCCAGCCGATCGCCCAGAAGCGGCAGCGCAGGTCGGATCTGCCACGGTCGATAGACCAGAGGAGGCAGACAAGCAGTGCGGCAATGACGGTCTCGATCACGAAGCTCTGCATTAGAAAGGTCCGTCTGTTATCCCCAGATCAATCCGCGCCTACGCGCAGATTGACGGCCCTTTCTTTTCTTGAAGTAGATTGACTTACGTCTTCTCCACCATTCAACACGAGCAACCTGCTGCTGCACCATCCCACTACCGGCGCACGCTCGGCGATTTTTGGGTTATGGGAACCCGGATATTTAGCTGGCCTCAAGGGTAAGCTCATCCCCGGGCTCGATACCACATTCCTGAATGCGCCCCGCCGGCAATTCAAGAACACTCTTGGTCTTGAGACTTAGTCCGCGAATGACCCATGGCCCGGTATTTTCGTACACACCCAGAACTTTGTATTTGCTGTCGAGACTCACGATGTCGATTGGGAAAGACATTCCAAAAGTGTGGACACCGGATGACGGCTTGATAAGAAGCCCCGATCCCTGCTTGAGGCCTTTACGGCCGAGGAGTCCGAACAGGCGCGTGCGGAACGTGTCGGCGAGCACACCTTCGCTGCAGATGACGCTGCCCTTCGATCCGTCCTTGATAACCAACGATCCCGAGGGAGCGAATCCCGTTGTTTGCGTGCTGCCCATAATGCTCCCTCTCTAAACGTGTAAGTGAAAGATGGGCGGTCCAGGTTATTCGCCGCCCATCTTTCGATTGAAGTGAATCAACGCCAACCCGCCACTAGGCCGCACTCTTGCGGCGCATGATAACGATGGCGAGCACGGCGACGAACAACACACCGGCAACAATCCGGATGATTACCGAAGCTTCCATTTTGAGGTTCCTTTCTCCACGCAATGCGCGGCTAGTTGGCAAATTTACAAATCTGATGGTCCGGTCTGCCATGACAAACAGGCGACCGTATTTAGTTGATCGGCATCCAGTCCGAAGTGAAGAAGAGGATAGCTGCGACTGAGAGCGAGAACAGTGTGGTGACGACTGCGTATTCCATGTTGTGACCCCTTTCAGGAGCTTTCTTGCTTTACGTCGATCTAAACTGCGTTGGTCAGCTGGTTGCCGACCGAGTTGAAGGCGGTACGAATCTTGGTCGTGACGCTGGTTAGAGAGACGACCGCACCGAGACCGATGAGCCCAGCGACCACGGCGTACTCAATAAGATCCTGGCCTGTCTCATCCGCCAGCAGTACCAAGAGAACATCGTGGACCCGTTTCATTTCTTCTCCGTCATCCCAGGTTTCGAGGGATAAACCCGGAGACGGGTCGGCCCTGCTGGAATGATTCGATACTAGCGACGGCACTGCCCTCGCAGCACATATTTCACGGTCAGCAGCCGCACCTTTGTAATACCCCAAACGTGTCAGCGCCCTTGTTTGTACGGGGGATTTCGTGCCTCAGCCGCGCTCAGTACATTTGCAACAGGCACAGCATCGCCGGTTGGAGCATTCCGGTTCCCAGAACATGGAAGCTCCAATAAAAGGCCATGCTGGAAGGTAATTACGAAGAAGGCCCCCGTAGCCGATCCCGGGGAGCCGGAAACAAGGCCAATGATCCATAAAATTATCCTCGCCGATAACCAGTCCGTCTTCCGTACAGGCGCAGCCCGCCTCTTTGCGGTCGAAGACGATTTTCGCCTCGTCGCCCAATGCGACGACCTGGCGCGATTGATGAAATCAGCTGCTTCAATGCCTAACGCCACCATTGTTTTCGCAGCATCGCTTCATCCCGACATCAACGCTCTCGTCAAAGCGGCGGCCGAAGTGGGAAGCACAACGACGGCAGTCCTCGAAAACGAGGAGAGCCCTCAGGCCTACATCACCGCCGGCGTGCGCGGCATCGTGCATCGCGACATCCTCAACACGGAACTGATGCGCTGCGTTCGCCAGGTCGGCCGCGGCGAAACCTTTGTCCAGAAACGCGCCACTGCCGGTCCCACAGGCTTCGAGTCCGACCAGGTCGCCGAGCGCGTCCGCGATCGCCTGACGCCGAAGGAGCTTAAGATTCTCGGCCTTATCCTGCAGGGCTACAAGAACAAGGACATCGCCGAAGAGCTCAAGAACTCCGAGCAGGTAATCAAGAACTATCTGCGCTCCATCTTCGACAAGACGGGCGTTTCCGATCGCCTCGAACTGGCGCTCTTCACCATGCACCACAAGATCCTCGCCCATGCTGCGACGCGGGCGAACGACACCAAGGGACCCCCTCCTGCGGCAGTCATGGTGAACTAACAACACCTGAAGTCGAATCGGCCCGAAAGGTTCACTGCCCCGAACTGGGACATTGAACGTTTCGGGCCGATTTGCGTCTGGAGGAGATCGCCATCCACTTGGAGCGAGTTGCTCGATGATCCGAGCACCCGTCCAATGTGAGGTTGATGGAATACCGAAGCGGTCGCATTCCGCAAGAGTGCTGCTAGTTCGTCGAACTCGCCAGCCCATGCGCGATGTTGATACCGGCAGGCCCCAGCAGCACAATGAACATCGCCGGGAAGATGAACAGCACCAGCGGGAAGATGATCTTCACCGTGGTCTTCGCCGCGAGCTCTTCAGCGCGCTGGCGCCGCTTGAGGCGGATGCCGTCGCCGAAGGTGCTGAGCGCACGCGCGATGGGTGTGCCGAAGCGCTCGGTCTGCATCAGCATGTTGACGAAGCCATCAATTTCCGCCAGCTTGCTGCGCTCGGCCATGGCCTGCCAGGCGTCCAGGCGCAGCTTGCCCGCGCGCTGCTCGCGGTTGATCTGCATGAACTCCTCGTAGATCTGAGGATGGCTCGTGCCCAGTTCCTGTCCGACGCGCAGCATGGCCTGATCCATGCCGAGACCGGCATCCACGCAGATGACCAGCAGATCGATGGCATCAGGAATACTGCGGCGGATCTTCTCGCGGCGGCGCTTGATGAGGCGCTTGAGCACCATGTCCGGCAGCAGGTAGCAGACGCCCCCCATCGCGGTCATCGCAAAGAAACGGCTGTTGACGACGAAGGATCCGAGAAGCACCGCGACCAGTGGGCCGAGCATCTTTGCGGCGAAGTACGTGTCGCGTGCTGAACTGGTTTTGAAGCCGGCGTGAGCGAATTGTGCGAGCAGCTTTGCATCCTCGGTCATGCCGAGCTTCGACCGAACCCAGCGCACACCGGCAAAGACGTTCTTTTGCAGCTCGGCCTTCTTCGACTTCTCGGGCCTTTCGCGCACTGCGGCGGTGCTGACGCCGGCCGTGACCTGGATCACGCGCTCGGACACGGCCCTGGAGGTGCGCGTAAGCATGATGCTGCCCAGCAGGCCCATCCCCGAGAACACCGTGATCGCAATACAGAAGTAAAAAAGCGCGCCCATAAATTTAAACCTGGATGTTGACTACTTTGCGGATGATGAGTCCGCCGAGGATGATGAGGCCGCCGCCGGCGTACAGCAGGTCCTGCCCGAGCGGGTCGTGGAAGAGAACGCTGGAGTAGCCCGGCGTAACAATATTAAGGAGCACGAGCATCACGACCGGAAGGGACGCAAGGATCCAGCCGGTCATCCGGCCCTGCGCCGTGTAGGTGCGGATTTCGCCTTCGATGCGGACGCGCTCGCGGATAACGTGCGTTGTGCGATCGAGGATTTCAGTCAGGTCGCCGCCTGTTTCCTTCTGCACGAGGATGGCGGTAATGAGGAAGTGAAGGTCCTTCGAAGGAACGCGGTCGCCGAGCTGCATGATGGCGTCGCGGAACGGGATGCCGAACTTCTGCTGCTGAAAGACCACGCCGAACTCAGAGCTCAGCGGCTGAGGCGACTGTTCCGCGACGATCTCGATGGACGACGCCATCGAATGCCCTGCGCGCAGCGCGCGCGCCATCAGCTCGATCGCATCCGGCAATGCGGTGTTGAACAGTTTCAGGCGCCGCGACTTCTGGTACTTCAACAGCGAGTAGCGCGCCGAGCCGCCGATGCCGACCGCAATGAGATCGAGCGGAAGCACGCCGATCATGACGTGCGCCACCAGGCCGGCGGCGATCGCGGAGACGATGCTCGCGCCCACCACCACGCCGACCGTAGTCTTGCTGTTGGCGTGCAGGATCAGCAGCTGAAGGTCATCGGAGAAATCGAACTGCTGAAGGTAGTCGCCGAGCTTCGTGGTGAGGCCGCCGCTTTTCTTCTTCGGCAGCGCGAGTTCGTCGTCATCAACTTCGCCATCGGCCCTGGCCGCGAGAGACAGCACCTTCAGGCGCTTCTCCATGGCCTTCTCCGACTTCTTGGGCCGAAGGAGGAGCATCACGATGATGAAGCTGAACAGGAGGAACCCGGTAAATAAAGTGACGAGCATCGCTACACCTCCACCGAGTGATCGAGGATACTGAGCGCGAGCGGGATGCCGGCCGCCTTGAGCTTCTCAGCGAACTTGGGCACGATGCCGGTGGCGAAGAAACGGCCCTTCACCTTGCCGTTCAGACCGAGGCCGAGCTTCTCGAACATGAAGAGGTCCTGCATGGAGACGATCTCCGTCGTCGCACCGGTGATCTCGGTGATGTGCGTAATGCGACGCGAGCCGTCGCTCATACGCGAGGCCTGCACAATGATGTGGACGGCCGATGCGATCTGCGCGCGGATCGCTTTTTCCGGCAGCGAGACATTGCCCATCATCGACATCGTCTCCAGACGCGCGATGGCGTCGCGCGGGTTGTTGGCGTGGATGGTGGTGATAGAGCCGTCGTGGCCCGTGTTCATGGCCTGCAACATGTCCAAGGCTTCTTCGCCGCGGATTTCGCCGAGGATGATGCGGTCGGGACGCATACGGAGAGCGTTGATCACGAGCTCGCGCTGCTTGATGGCGCCCTTGCCTTCGACGTTAGGCGGACGGCACTCGAGCCGCACAACGTGCTCCTGCTTGATCTGCAGTTCGGCCGAGTCTTCGATGGTGACGATGCGCTCGTCGGGCGAGATGTAGCCCGAGAGCACGTTGAGCAGCGTCGTCTTACCGGCGCCGGTTCCGCCGGAGACCACGATGTTCAGGCGGGCCTTCACAGCGCACTTCAGGATCTCGAGCATCTGCGGCGTCAGCGCGCGATGGCGAAGAAGGTCTTCCGCGGTAAGCGGCGAGCTGCCGAAACGGCGGATGGAGATGATGGGGCCATCGACAGCGAGCGGCGGAATAACGATGTTGACGCGCGAGCCGTCCAGCAGGCGGGCGTCCACCATGGGCGACGATTCATCGATGCGTCGGCCGACAGCCGAGACGATCTTGTCGATGATGTGCATCAGGTGGGCGTTGTCGCGGAAGACGACGTCGGTCTTCTCGATGACGCCGCGGCGCTCCACGTAAACCACCTCGTGGGTGTTGACGAGGATATCGCTGACGGTCGCGTCGTGCAGCAGCGGCTCCAGCGGGCCGAGGCCGAAGACTTCGTCCATCACCTCTTTCGCGATGCCGTCGCGGTCGATCGAGGTCAGAGGAACGTTCTGCTCGCCTACGAGCTGGGAGATGGTCGCCATCAACTTCTGGCGGCTGCCCGGATCGTTCTGCATGGACGCGAGTTTTTCGAGGTCCACGCGCTTGATCAGTTCATGATGCACAGCGGTCTTGAGCGCATGCATCTCGGCTTCGCCAATAACGCCGTAGCCACGGCTGGGAGCCATGGTCAGGGGCTTTGCGACACCTGTCATCTGCAATACGTTTTCGGACATGGAAATTCCTTATGCCACTTGTTCGTTGCCGGCGCGGCCGAAGAAGGAAAAGCGCTTCTTCACCGCTCCGGGCTGACCCGCGCGAGGGGCAGCCGAATTGATAAGTTTGTCCGCCCACTTGCTGATCTGCTGAGCAAATGACGAACGGTGTTCTGCGCGAATAGGCTCGCCGGCATTGATCGCGGCGACCAGCTCGGAGTAGGCGTTCGGTATGGAGATCCACACCGGGAACCGCACCGCCGCTTCAATTTGCTCTGCGTTCACCGCATCGTCTGAAGTCGAACGGTTGATGATGATGCGCAGCTTGCGCGCGGCTTCGTCGTTGAGGCTGAGGTGCTCGATGCGCCGCGCGAGATCGCGCAGCGCAGCCACGTCCGGTGTGGAGACGAGGCAGACTTCGTCGCTTCCGCTTACCATCGGCCCGATCGTTCCCTTGTAGCTCATGGAGGAGTCGATGATGACGTACTCGTATTGCGAGCGCAGGAAGCTGAGCACCGCCTCCACTTCTTCAGGGCTGCTCTTGTGTTCCGGCGCGCACGTGTCGGGCGAGGTCAGTACTTCCAGGCCGCTGCTGTGCCGCGAGACGAAGCCATGCAGCAGAGCGCCGTCGAGCCGGTCGGCGTTGATCACCAGCTCGTCGAAGTGGTAGTGGTGCTCCTTCATGCCGAGGTAGAGCGCGACGTGCCCGAGCTCGTGCTGGTGATCGATGAGCAGCGTGCGCTTGCGATGACGCCTTACCAGGTTGTTGGCGATGTGCACGGCGAGCGTCGTCGTGCCGACGCCACCCTTGGCACCGACGAACGAAATCACACGGCCGGACTTCTCTTTGCTGGCCATGCCGGTCAGGTGCGTGGTTTCAAAACGCAGCAACGCGTCGCGCAGCGCGTTGGCGTCGGCGGGCTTGCCGAGAAACTCATTGCAACCCGCACGCATGGCGCGCAACAGATAGCTGGCTTCCATGTGCGTGGCGAAACCGACGATGCTCAGGTTCTTGAGCGCCATGGTGCGCAGGCGCTCCATCGTGCTGATCGCCATCTCAGGGTCGCGGTCGCAGTCGACGACAGCGACGCACACGGTAGCAGTCTTCAGCGCGGGCGCGAGCTGCGGTCGGCGGTCGGGGGTGAAGTAGTCGTGAAACTCACCCACAAACTCCGAGCCGGAGATCGCCGCACAGGCCTCGATCGCCGCCGAGGCGACATCCGGCGTGGCGCAGATGCTGAAGATCGCGTGGACTGCGTGATCGTAATGGACGTTATCGGTTGGCATAGAAATCTTCCTTCACAACATCCAGGGCTAGGGCTTTTTGGGCTCGATTTTTTGCTCTTTGGAGAGGTCCTTGTCAAACGTCTGATTGTCCAGATTCGGCACAATGAAGCCCGGCTCGGGTAGCGTTACGTTCTGCGATAAAGGATCCACGACACTGGCGGTGACCATGACGACAAGCTCAACAACCGAGTGCGTGTAGGACTTGCTGATGAACGCTTTGCCGATGAACGGGATCTTGGAGATGCCTGGAATCTGGCTGAGGCTTTCAATCGTCCGGTGGTCGAGCAGGCCGGAGAGCGCGAAGCTCTGACCGTCCCTGATCTCTACCTCAGTTTCGGCGCGGCGTGTTGAAAGCGCGGGGATGGTGAAGCCAGAGATCGTGACCGCGTTGGCGAAGTCCAGTGTGCTGACTTCGGGAGCGACCTTGAGGCGAATGCTCCCGTCTTCGTTGACCGTCGGCGTGAAGTCCACCTTGACGCCATACGGGCGGAAGGAGATGGAGATGGTCGGCGCCTGGCCGGCTGCACCGCCCTGCGCGACTGGATACGGGAACTCGCCGCCGGAGAGGAAGCGCGCCGGCTGACCGCTCAGTGCAACAAGGGTGGGCTCGGCGAGAACCTGCAGGATCTGCTTCTGTTCCAGCGCCTTCACTGTTGCGCCGAAGTTCAGCTTGGTGCTGTATAGGAAAAGATTTAGTGCGTCGCTTACAGCCACCGTACCCGGATTTGTTCCGGTCGGGGGAGTCGTCACAGTGGTGGACGGAAATTGTCCGGTAGTGACGCTGAAGGGCGCTGTATTGCCGAAAGGATTGCCGCTGAAGTTGATGCCGTACTGCTCCATCTTGGTGCGGTCGACTTCAACGATGCGCAGCTTCAACTGGACTTGTTTGCCGTGCGCTATCAGGATTGAGCTAACGATCTCTTTGCTGTAAGGGATAGCGAGCTTCGCTGCGCCATCGGCTATCTCCTGGGTTGCGACCGTGCCGGAAAGATAGATACGGCCTTCCTTACCTTCGACCCTAATGTTGCTCTTGGGATAGGCTTCGCGCAGGCTTTGCCGCAGCGCCTCGGGGTCAAGGTCGGCTGTGACCGTGTAGAGTCGCGAACCGCCGTTGGAATCCCAGAGCACCAGGCTGCTGACACCCGGAACCTTCGCGGTCAGGACGACTTCGCTGGGACCCGCGGTAAACGACTGCAATACCGTCGGGTTGCCAACATAGATGCGTTTCAGCGGCACTGTGCCGCGTAGCACGGTTGAGCGCCCAACCACAATATGCAACGTCTCCGTCGCGGAGCTGTTGCGGATGTCCATGTCATGGACTTCCGGAGCGACGAAAGCAGCTGGTGCAACCTGGCCGCTGGGTGCGGGTGAATCCTGCGCGAGAACAGTGTTAAAACCTGCGAGTAGCGACACCGCTGCCAGGGACTTGATGAGGGAGTGCTTCATGATGGCCTATCTCCCCCCACTGAATGTGTCGCTGGTCATTTTTTCCCCGGCGACGGTTTCAACTACGATGGCCGGCTTGGTGACAACCGCAGCCGCCCGACGCGGCACAAAAGTTCCGCTGGAAGCATTGGCGCGCGGCATCGTCCAGTCACCGGCGATGTTGGCGATGGTGATGGGCGCGTCCTTGACCTGCTCCTTGTCCGAGCCGCTACGCAGTACAAAGTGGAACGCTCCCTGCGAGCTCGCCATTACTGCTCGCTCCGCATCCTGCGGTGTGAGCAGCAGTGTGACGACGGTGGCGGTGACAGGCTTGCCATCCGGATCGGGCTGAGATTTTTGTCCGACAGCGAGCACCTGCGCATCCTGGAGGACAGTAGCGGTGATCGGATCGGGAGAGACGCTGCTGTGATACGTCACCATCACGTCGAGATGCGATCCCGGAAAGATAAATCCGGCAACGCCCATAACTTCATCCGAGCGCAGCGCGATCGCGCGCATGCCGTCGGGGATTTTGCTGGAGAGTCCAAGCCCCGCTCCGGGCGCAGCGAGCAGGTGATCAGTGATCGGCTGGTCCTTATCGATCGGGTAAAGCACCGCGCGTCCCACCAGGTCTTCAGGCTTGATGTACGCGCCCGCAAGCGCATTCGCCGCAGGCCATGCCACGAGCTTCAGGTTTTCAGCCTTCAGAATCTCGCCTGCCTGCAGTGGCTTCACCGAGGCAACATATTGATGGTCGGGTTCGCGATTGGCCGCGTGCGTCCCCATCTTGCGCCCCAGCAGCCAGGTGCAGAGCGCGGAAACGGCGAGTGCAATGACGAACGCCATCGAGAGTCGCTTGGCATTCATCGGATCAGCCCCTTGCCGCATGCGAGAAAGAATGTGATCAGGCACCCTGCCGCAATCGGCAGAGCATACGGAAGACGAAGCGACGCTTCGTTCCTTACATTGAGTTCAGGGTGCGCCTCGAGGCCTTCGGTACGATGGTGCTGCACCAGCGTGAACACGTTGCCCAGCGTCTGGCGGAACTTGCCGCGATACAGCGCGAGCGCGATGCCCATGACCGCACCGACCAGGACGGTCGAGATGAGTACGTCCTTGATGTGAGTGGTGCCGACCAGGGTGCCGATAGCCGCCATCAGCTTGACGTCTCCCGCGCCCATGCCGCCGGCCAGGAAGAAGAGAAGAAACACGCCACCGGCAATCAATCCTGCCAGTGCAGACAGTCCTAATTCTGCCGGGCCGCCTCGCACAAGGTGCAGAGCGAGCCCGAAGAGAATGGCCGGTAGCGTCAGGTTATTCGGGATACGACGGGTGCGAAGGTCGTACAGAGATGCAATTGATGCACATACCAGTGCAGCTTCAAGATAGACAGTTTGTGATGTGATTGTCATGGGCTTTGTCCGTCCTTGCAATTTCTTTGGCTTGTTGTGAAGGCTTCTCTGGGGGTCTTGCTTTTGTTGTTGGGCGATGGGTCGCTCCCGATGCTACCCATCGCCCCCCGGAGAGAAGCTTTCCAAGCTCTTGTTCTTGGGTTGAAGTTAGACGGCGTTGGTGAGCTGGTTGCCGACGGAGTTGAACGCGGTACCGATCTTGCCCGACAGGGTGGTCATCGCGACAACGGCGCCGAGGCCGATCAGACCGGCAACAAGCGCGTACTCGATCAGATCCTGACCGGACTCATCGTTCATCAAAGCGGCGAAAATGTTCTTGAGGTTCTTCATTGTGTGTATCTCCAGGTTTTGAATTTGAGTTCAGAAGCGTTTGCGGTTTGCCGTTGCTACAGCGTTCGCATCAGCCCTTGCTCTTGATATGAGAGTAGCTGCGATTCCTCACTAAACAAGCCTAGTAGACGGTAGTTTCCGCCCAGACGTAATGGCACGATTGTGGGATTTGGTCTATTGATTAGTTGCAGATAGCGATTTCATGCTGCACCGCTCCCTGTGCAGAGCATCCACTCTCAACAGCGGCTAAGTGGCCTGAATCGTAGGTGGATTCGATGCCGCGAAGCACGGCGTATCGTGCAACTTTTATTGCAGGATCGCGATCTTCGCCATGTTGGTCGTAGCGACCGGATTCAGCGCCAATTTGATTTTTCCGCTGCCCGTCAGCTGCACCTGGTCGGTGACAATCTCGCCCAGCACATAGGTGCCGCTGCTGGTGCCGCCGTTGAGGCTGAGCAGATCGCCGTACGTCGTGGAGTGGAAGTAGAGCCCGCCCGAGAACGAGAGCTGTCCTGAGCCTGTAAACGCCGGCTGCGTCGTGTCTGCGTGGTCCTGGAAGACCAGTAAGCCACGAGCACCGGGATTGCCACGGGAATCGGTCGTATCCGCGCCCGTGTCCCAGTACGTGCCATTCGTCGCACACTGACCCCACAGCACGTTGCCGCCGATCGACGTACCCATGCCAAGGCTGGATAGTGGCGCGGAGCCGTCGCACGTCAGGTCCGTAGTCGGCACGTTGTCGATATTGCCGGCCAGGCATCCGGTGCAGCCTGAAAAATTCAGCGATCCGGTAAGGAAATAAAACATTACTCCGTCAGTTTGCTGATAGCCGCTGGGTTTCGCGACCCGTAGCGTAGTACTCCCCGACACGGTCAGGGAGCCGTTCAAATAATAAATACCCGGCTTGAAAATAACCGTGGAGTAATTATTCGGCATGACAAGTCCAGAAGGATAATATCCGGGACTGAACTCATGGCAGTTAGTCGCCACCCCGTTGCCGGCATAGGCCGGGGAATTGTGGTCCGGGCAGCCGTCCACACCATAGCCCACCCATGTACCAGCAGTACCGCCTGATGGAGTTACCAGCTTCACCGATGCGGGGACGGCCACGGACCCATAGGGATCAGACACCGCGAGCACGCTCGTTTTCCAGGCACCCGTTGTCCCGCCGCTGTATCCGCTCGAACCGCCATTGTTGGGGATCGTGCTGGGCCCGCCAACGATCGCGACGTCCGATCCCGTCGCGTTGGGACCGCCCTGGCTGAGGTTGATCACGGCCGATGCGAGCCACTGCACGGCCGTCGCGCTCGATGAGTTGACCTGCAGCCCGCGCTGCGGGCCGCCGTAGATATCCAGCTCACCACCCCCGGAGTAGTAGAACGAACCCGACATTGTCGGATGCAGCACCACCATAGGTGCGGCTGCCTTCACCTGCACCACGCCGCAGGTGCAGCTCGCGTTCAGCGTCTGGTACTTGGTCGCGGTGACAAGCGACATGAAGTAGGTGCGAACGTTCTCGGAGATCGAGACCTTCATGTAGCTGTTGCCGGTTGCCGTCTGCACGTTGGTTACGGTGGACGGGAAAGTCCAGCTCACGCCGTTTGACGCGGCTGAGGCAGAGAGGCCAGTGCCGTTATAGCCGTTAGCGTTGGCGTAGGTACACATGGTGGCGGTCGGTTGTTCCACGCAGTTGCTGGCTGTGCCGACCGTAAAGTTCTGCCCCGTTGTGGACATGCCGGATTGACCCGCAAGCATATCCATCGCACCCGCCTCGCAGGCCGCGTCGGCAGCCGATCGTTCTGCCTGGCGATGGAACCACATATTGGTCAGGTCCACCGCAAAACCCATCATTGCAAATGCGAACAGTCCGAGAATCAGTACGAGCGAGACCGCCGCCTGGCCTTGTTCTCCGCCCGCTTCCTTTGTCGCTCTTTGCACGATTGCCATACCTAGTACATGATCCTTCCCGAGGAGCTGACCGTCAGATTCTGGGTCGCGAGAGGCAGATGAAAGACCGGCTGATAGTTCAGAGTGACCGAGACCTGCACCCGCGACGTGCCCGTCGATGTTCCATCCGGATAGGTGACATTGACCGTCAGTGTGCCCGGATTCGTAACGAACACCGCGGCATAGGCCTTAACGTCGTTCACAACATTTGTCGCCGTCAGGTCACCGCAGCCTGTGCTTGGGCCGCTGCAGCTGGGGCTGTCCGTGCCGTGCACGCAGGCGTAGCGGACACCCTCGCGCGCGGCGTCCTCCAGGCACGCGTAGGTGTATCCCATCATGCAGCACTCCATGATGCCGAGCAGCATCAGCATCATGATCATGAAGCTGACGGACATCTCGACCATCATCGCGCCACGCTCGTCGCGCAGCCGCTGCCACAGCGTGCCTGCGGCATCTGCGGTTTCAGGATCACGCGATGCGCCGCGCTGGAAAAGGGTCACCATCAGTCCATCGACCTCATGGATACCTGGCGATGGAAGCTGAGACTCGGCAGCAGAGAGTGGCCGAAGACCGACATCGGAATCGGAGGCTGCACGGTGTATGTGACATCGACGCGCTGCAGCACGAAACGCGGCGCTTCGGGGTCGGTTGCCGGCGTGTAGGATGTTCCCGTTGCGCCGTAATTGCTGCACTGCGCCACGTTCGACGTCACGCCGATAACCTTGCTGCACACGCGTACCGCCGTGGTCGTTGAAGAGCCCAGCAGGCTGCTGAGGTCCGACAGCACGAGCGCCGCCACGCTGGTGGTGGTTGTCGTCGGCCCCGCTGCGGGCTCAGTGGTCTGCGCCGGGCCTTCGTACCCCAGCACGGAGTACTGCGCTCCGTTACGCGCCGCGGAGGTGATGTTCGCAGCCGCGATGAAGAAGTAGCTGAAGTCGATCGCGTAGGACATCAGGAGGATCAGCACCGGCATCATCAGCGCGATTTCAATCAGGCTCTGGCCGCATTTATCCGACCGGAACTTTGCGAACCGGTTGCGTGACACTACCTTCCGAGCTGTTGTACTGCGTTCCATGAATGATGAAGCCGGCCTTCCAGCACTCTTGAGCTTAATGGATCGACGTGTAAGATTCACTGATACAGGCAGCCCCATAAGTCGTACGAGGTGTAACTTAAGTCATGGATGTTCAGTCATTTCAAGCTCCCGCACCGGAAAATTCGGCGGAGCCAAAGTTCATCCTTCCCCTGGTCATCGCTCTCTCGCTGGTAGCCGCCGTGGTTCTCTTCTGCGTCCCCCGCTCCATGGCCGATCCGGACGTCTGGTGGCACCTGCGCGACGCGCAGATACAACTCGCAACGCACTCCTTCCTTACCCACGACTTATTCTCTTTCACCGCCGCAGGTTCGCCGTGGATGAACCACGAATGGCTCGCCGAGCTGCCATTCTATGCAGGCTTCCACTTGTCCGGGGCGGGCGGCCTTTATCTGGTTACCCTGCTGACAATTGAAGTTATATTTCTTGGATTATTCGCTCTTATTTACCTGGAATCTAACTCCATCGCGGCGGCCTCCACCGCCACAGTTATAGGCATACTCATCTCAACCGTGTCCTTCGGCCCCAGAACGCTACTCTTCGGATGGGTGCTGCTGGTCGCTGAGTTACTCGTCCTTGCATGGTCGCGACGGCACGAAAAGATAGTTTGGGCACTGCCGTTCCTCTTCGCGATCTGGGTGAACACACACGGTTCATGGCTCATCGGAATGGTGGTCTTCGCGTTATTTATTGCCGCGAACTACTTCACCATCGCAAGGGGCTGCGTAGAAAACACAGCTGTATCTCTCCAGCAACTCAAGCGCCTCATCCTGTGCTGGATCACAAGCTTTGCCGCTCTCTTCCTGAACCCCTACGGCTGGCGGCTGGTGTTCTATCCCTTCGACCTCGCCTTCCGGCAGAAGCTGAATGTTGCCAACGTCGAAGAGTGGAAGAGCCTCGACTTCCACACTCCCCGCGGCCGCATCATCTTCCTCTGCCTTGCCGTGCTGTTTCTTCTGCAACTGGTGCGCAGCCGGAAATGGAATCTCTTTGAGCTCGCGCTGGTTGCGATGGGGCTCTACTCCTGCTTCACCTACTCGCGCTTTCTTTTTCTCGCGGCCATTCTCGTGATGCCCGCACTGGCGCGGTCGCTGAAGTCTCCCTCACCCGCTCCGCGGCGCGGCCTCAGTCCTATCGTTGCTGCCGCGCTTATCTTCCTGATCGGCTGCTGTATCGCCGGCAGACTGCGCACACCGGACCCATCGGCTCCAGACAGCGAAGCGCGCTTCCCCGTCAAAGCGTTGCCGTATCTTTCCAGCTTTCATCCCGCGGGCAATGTGTTCAATGAGTTCACCTGGGGCGGCTTCCTGGAGTGGCACGAACACCAGATACCGGTCTTCATCGATTCGCGGGTCGACATCTTCGAGTACAACGGCACCTTCAAGGACTACCTCGACATCATCCACCTGAAGGACTCGATGGCGCTGCTGGATAAGCACGCCATCCGCTATGTACTCTTCGGAAGGGACACGCCGCTCGTCTACTTGCTCAAGACCTCGCAGCAGTGGAAGGTCGACTACGAAGACCAGACCACCACCCTCCTCGAGCGCACCGACACCCGGAAAGCGAACTGACTTTTGCGCATCGCCATCGACACCGGCGGCACCTTCACCGACTGCGTCACGCTCGAAGACGGCCGCCTGCGCGTGCTCAAACTGCGCTCGACACCCTCGAATCCCTCGGCGGCGGTGCTCGAAGGCGTGGCGAGCCTCGGCCGCGGCCGCGCGGTTGAAGTAAGCCACGGGACCACGGTCGGCACGAACGCGATGCTCGAGCGCAAGGGCGCGCGCGTTGCGTTCGTTACCACAGCCGGCTTCGAGGACACCATCGCCATCGGCCGCCAGACGCGCCCGCGACTTTACGACCTCGCCTGCCCTCCCCCGGTCTGCCTTGTTTCCGCCAACCTCCGCTTCGGCGTGCCGGAACGAGTCACCGCCGAAGGCGACGTGCTGCGCACACCAACGGATGAAGAGCTGCAGGCGCTGAAGGAGCGCATCGCGAGCAGCGGCGCCGAAGCCATCGCCATCTCGCTGCTCTTCGCCTTCCTCCGACCGGAGAACGAGTTGCTCGTGGAGGCGGCTCTGCTCGGCCTCGGCTTGCCCATCTCCACATCGCACCGCATCCTTCCGGAGTTCCGCGAATACGAGCGCGCATCCACCCTGGTGGTCAACGCTTACCTCGCACCGAAGATGCAGGGCTACCTGCTCGACCTCGAAGCCCAGGTCGGCACCAGCGCGGCGGGCGGCAACGTGGCGGTCATGCAGTCCTCAGGCGGCATCGTCTCCGCGCGTCTCGCCGCAGCCGAGCCCGTGCGCACCGTGCTCTCCGGCCCCGCCGGCGGCGTCATCGGCGCGTACCGGCTCGCGCGGCAAGCAGGCTTCGAGCGCATCATCGGCTTCGACATGGGCGGCACTTCGACGGATGTCTTCCTTGCCGACGCGAGCCTCGGCGGGCCGCGCCTCACGGGCGAGTCCGTCGTCGCGGGCGTCCCCATCAGCGTGCCCATGCTCGACATCCACACCGCCGGCGCGGGCGGCGGCTCCCTCGCGCGGTTCGACGCCGGCGGCCTGCTGCGCGTCGGTCCCGAGTCCGCCGGCGCAGACCCCGGCCCCATCTGCTTCGGCCGCGGCGAGCAGCCCACCGTCACCGACGCCAACCTCCTCCTCGGCCGTCTCGACACCACCGACTTCATGGGCGGCTCAGTCGCCCTGGACCTCGCCCGCACACGCGAACGCATGGACGCGCTGAAGGGCCCGCTCGCCTCCGCCGAGGACTTCGCAGCCGGCATTCTGCGCGTCGTCGAAACACAGATGGAGCGCGCCATCCGGCTCATCTCGGTCGAGCGCGGACACGACCCTCGCCGCTTTACACTCGTTGCCTTCGGCGGAGGAGGACCGCTGCACGCCTGCGCTCTCGCCCGCGCGTTGCGTGTGCCGACGGTGCTTGTGCCGGCGATGCCGGGAGCCCTGTCCGCTGTCGGCATCCTGCTGGCCGATGCGGTGCGCGACTATTCACGCACGGTGATGCTGCCGGGCAGCGAGCTTGCTCACCTTGACGAGCGGTTCGCTGAGCTTGAAGAGCGCGGGCGCGGCGAGTCCCCCGATGCACTTGCCGAGAGAAGCATCGATCTGCGCTACAACGGACAGGGCTACGAGCTGAACGTTCCTTATACGCCCGACGCGGCTGAAGCTTTCCACGCGCTGCACGCCCAGCGCTATGGCTTCAGCGACCCCGCTCGCTCCATTGAAATCGTCAATCTCCGCCTGCGCCTGCGCGTACCCGCCGAGCTTTACTCCCCCATCCCGCAACCACCCCATCCCGGCGACGGAGCACAAGCGATGCGGGCAACCCGACAGGTGCTCTTCGAGGGCGTGGCGCACGACACTCGCATCTACAGCCGCGACGCACTCATGCCCGGCGACGCGATCACCGGCCCCGCGCTCATCACCGAGTACACGTCGACGACGGTACTTCCGCCGGGCTGCCGCGCCGAGGTCGACGCCTTCGCGAACCTCGTCATCCACATCGACACGGAGGCCCAGCCATGACGACAGCCGACCCCATCGAGCTCGCGGTATTCCAAAGCGCCGTCCACTCCATCGCCGAGGAAATGGGCGCCGCGCTGCGCCGCACCGCCATCTCCCCCAACATCAAGGAGCGCCGCGACTACTCCTGCGCGGTCTTCGACGGCGCCGCCCGCGTCATCGCCATGGGCGACCACATGCCGGTGCACCTTGGCTCCATGCCCATGTCGGTCGAGGCCGCCGTGCACGCGCTCACCCTCGCCCCCGGCGACATCGCCATCCTCAACGACCCGTACGCCGGCGGCACCCACCTGCCCGACATCACCATGGTCATGCCCGTCTTCCTCGACGCCGCTCAGACGCCCGCGTTCTACGTCGCCACGCGCGCGCATCACGCCGACGTCGGCGGCATGTATGCGGGGTCGATGGGCCCTGCCCGCGAGATCTTCCAGGAAGGCCTGCGCATCCCGCCTGTGCGGATCGTCCGCCGTGGCGAGCTGCAGCGCGAGGTGCTCGACCTGATCCTGCTCAACGTGCGCACGCCCCGCGAACGCGAAGGCGACCTCGCCGCGCAGATGGGCGCCTGCCGCGTCGGCGAGCAGCGGCTGCTGCATCTCGCCGAGCGCTACAGCGTGGATAAGCTGCGCACTCTGGGTGATCAGCTACTGGACTACAGCGAGCGCCTCGTCCGCGCCGAGTTGCGCAAGCTGCCCGCCGGAAACTTCTCCGCCGAAGACTTTCTCGACGACGACGGCGTCAGCGACGACCCTCTCCGCATCGCAGTCCGCCTCACCATCGATCCCGCCGCGGCCACACTGGACGCCGACTTCACGGGCACCTCGCCGCAGTGCGCGGGCAGCATCAATGCGGTGCGCGCCATCACGCTCTCCGCGTGCTTCTACGTGCTGCGCTGCCTGCTGCCCGACGACGCGCCGGCAACCGCCGGCATCCTCCGTCCACTCACCCTGATCACACCCGAAGGCACGCTCGTCGCAGCCCTGCCACCGGCGGCCGTAGCCGGCGGCAACGTCGAAACCTCGCAGCGCATCGTCGACACGCTGTTACGCGCACTCGCCCTCGCCGATCCCGACCGCATCCCCGCAGCCAGCGCCGGCACCATGAGCAACCTCACGATCGGCGGACGCGATCCTCGCACCGGCGCGGCCTTCACCTACTACGAAACCACCGCCGGCGGCATGGGTGCAGGCCCCGCGCGCGATGGCGCCAGCGGCGTCCAGACGCACATGACCAACTCTCTCAACACCCCCATCGAAGCGCTGGAGTTCGCCTATCCCTTCCGCGTGCGCCGCTACAGCTACCGTCCCGGCTCGGGAGGCACAGGCGAGCACCGGGGCGGTGACGGCCTCATCCGCGAGCTGGAGCTGCTCACCGACGCCGAAGTCACGCTCCTCGCCGACCGCCGCTCCTCCGCGCCTTACGGCCTGAATGGTGGCGAACCCGGCGCGCGCGGTCGTGCGCTCATCATCGAGCCACAAAACGGCACGGAAACAGAACTCCCCGGCAAATGCAGCCGAAGGGTATCACAGGGCACAGTGTTGCGGATCGAGACACCCGGTGGCGGCGGCTGGGGCCTCATAGACCCGTCTAGCGATTCACAGTAAGAGGCCTGGCTGCGGATGCTCAAGCTGCACGCGGCAAATGTCTTGCTCTAACGTGCTGAACGCAGGACAATAGATGAAGGGGGAGCCATGACGATGCTGCTTGAGATCAAGCCCGAGATTGAAGCTGTCCTTAGCCGCCAGGCCGCAGCCCATGGAGTCGACCTGAACTCCTATGCAGCAAGCCTGCTGGAGGAGGCGGTCGGCCCCAACGCAACGACCTCCGCGCCTGATGTAAGACCGGCGCGCCGTTCGCTCCGCGAGGTGTTCGAAGCCGTAAGAGGCTTGGCGGATGATGTCGATTTCGGCCGCAACCCCTCTACCGGACGTCCAGTAGACTTCGCGTGAGCGGTTTCCTGGTTGATACGAATGTCCCGTCGGAACTCATCCGCGCTCGACCCGAGTCTCGAGTATCAAACTGGGTCTACGCGCAAGATGAAGAATCGCTTTTCCTGAGCGTTATAACGATCGGGGAGCTACGGCGCGGATTCGTCACACTTGCTCCCGGCAAGCGCCGCGTTGAACTGGAACATTGGTTCGAAAACGATCTGCTGCCGCGCTTCGATGGCCGGGTCTTGCCTGTGACGCAACGCATCGCCGACCGGTGGGGCACGATCGATGGCATTCGTCAGATGAATGGCACACCGCTCAACACGGCGGATGGCCTCATTGCGGCGACCGCACTCGAATATGGGCTGACCGTGGTCACCCGAAACGTGAGGGATTTCACCGGGCTCGGTGTCGAGATCCTGACCCCCTGGGAAATTTAGAACCGTTCGCTACGCCGCCGACTGATGACTCACCGCGTGCGCCTCAGCCACGAGGTTAATCCCCACGCCGTGCCGCACATCCGCGCCAAGGACCCAGAAGATCACGTCCTCCGCGATGTTGGTCGCGTGGTCGCCGATCCGTTCGAGGTTTTTCGCGATAATAAGCGCGCTCAGAGCCTGCGACGTCACTTCGGGGTTCTGCTGGATGGTCGCGACCAGCGACTTGGCCGCCGCGCTGTTCATCTCATCCACCTGGTCGTCGAGCGCCAGCACCGTCTGCGCCAGCCTGGCATCGCCTTCGATGAAGGCCTGCAACGCTCGGCGCACCATCGCCCCGGCCAGTGATGCGAGCCGCGGAATATCCACGGGAAGCTCGGCCTGCGGAAGGTCCATCATCTCCTGCCCGCGGCGGGCAATGTTCACGGCCTGGTCGCCGACGCGTTCGAGGTCGGCGTTGATGCGCAGCACGGCCAGAATAAAGCGCAGGTCGACCGCCATCGGCTGTTCCATGGCGAGCAGGTCCACCGCCATCTGGTCGATCTCGCGTTCGAGGTTGTTGATCGCCGGCTCGGACTGGATCACGAGGTTGCAGGCGTCTTTATCGCGCCCGCAGTAGCCTTCAATGGAGCGCTGGATAGCCTGTTCGGCGAGGCCGGCCATCACCAGCAGCCGCCCCTTGAGTTCATCGAGACTGGAATGAAATTTGATACGCATTTGGGCCCATACCTCCGCCGTGCAACTGTTCACATGCTGCTCTGACGGTTTGACTCCGCCATCAGTGAGCTAAATCTCTCATCGGCTTAGCTTGACGCCAAGTTTATGGAATCGAGATGACGCAGCGATGAATACCTTCAAGGGTGAACCGCACTGATTACGGTGCACCATACAACTATCGTGCATTCCCCTCACGCTTCCGCAGCAAGGTCCAGCGCAAGCTGATTGGCGCCGTTCGCCACAGGCAGCGTGAAACAGAACCTGCTGCCCTGGGCCAACTCGCTTTCCACCCAGATGCGGCCATGTTGCGCCTCGATCAGGCGCCGTGCAATCGCAAGCCCCAGTCCGGTGCCGCCGGACTCTCGCGACCTTCCCTTGTCCACGCGATAGAACCGCTCGAACAGCCGCCCGATGTGCTCGGAAGGAATGCCCTGCCCGAAGTCCTGCACGCAGAACCGGACCATACCGGGCTTGTCTTCGCTCCTAACGGCAGAGACGATAATACGCGTTTCCACCTCGCCGCGTCCGTACTTCGTCGCATTTTCGATCAGGTTGGTCAGCACTCGAACCACCGCATCCGAGTCCGCCATCACCTCGGTGTCCACGGCCTCGGCAATCTCCAGTTCCGCACCCGAATCCCGCACCAGGCCTGCGATCGCATCGTACGCGTCCTTCACCAGCAGCGACGCCATCACCCGCACCGGCCGCACCTCATGCTCGCCCGACTCCACGCGCGCCAGCACCAGCAGGTCTTCCGTCAACCGGTTCATCCGCACCGCATTCTTGTGGATCGTCCCCAGAAACTCGCGGACCACATCCTCCGGCGGTTGGTCTTCCAGCAGCGTTTCGACATAGCCGCTGATCGACGTCAGCGGCGTGCGCAGCTCGTGCGACACGTTAGCCACGAAGTCTTTCTGCGCGCGCTCCATCTGCTCCACGCGCGTCACATCGCGCAGCACCGCGACCGCTCCGCCCTGCGGCATGGGCGCGGCACTCACGTCGAAGATGCATCCCGGAACCACCGACGTCGCGCGGCCTTCCACGACCTCCCGCTTGGCCAGCGCTGCGCTCACACACTTGAGTACCTCAGGATCGCGGATGATCTGCACCAGCGCTCGCCCTACGCGCTCCGCTCCGTTCCCCACGCCATTCGGCAGCAGCCTGCGCATGGGCTCGTTGATCCACTGGATACGCCCAGCCGCATCCACCGCCACCACAGCATCCTGCATCGAGTCGAGCAGCGTCTCCAGCTCATGCAGACTCGCAGCACTCGCGGCCAGCCGCTGCGTCGCCTTCAGTGAGGACAGTTCAAGCGCTGCCGCCAGCCCGTCGAGCTCGCGAAACTGCGGCAGCGCGGCCTCCGCTGGGTGCTCACCTGTCTTCCTTGCAAGCGTTTCAATCGGCAGCAGACTCCGCCCCACAATCCGCGAGCAGCTCCACGCCAGCACCACTGCCGCCGCAACTCCAACCGCGGCATCGACCCACCAGCGCGGCATCCAGTACCAGAGCACGGCCACTACTGCCAGCGCAGCCAGCAACCGCCACAGAAAAGCGAAAAACAGGCTGCGCTTCATCCTTCCACTACTCTCCCGAACGACAGGCCCCGTGTTGACCCCGAGCCGAGTCTATTCGCCCACGTGCGCCAACTCGGTGGATTCAACCACAGCCTGGCCAGCCCTGGGAATCTCAAACCGGTAGCCCGCCCCGCGCATGGTCTTCAGATAGCGCGGCGTCTCCGGATCGACCTCGATCTTCTCGCGAATGCGCCGGACGTACACATCCACGCTGCGCGGCGTGACGAACCGCGAATCGCCCCAAACGGCGTCCAGCAGATGATCGCGGCTGAACATCCGCCCCGGATGCCGCGCCAGGTAATCCAGCAGCCGGAACTCGGTCGCCGTCATCACCACCAGCTCGCCCTTCACATGCAACTGCATCGCACCCGAATCGATCTGCAGATCGTCGATGTTGAGCACGGTCGCCGCCGGCGCTTCGGCCTTCGGCTCACTGCGCCGCAGCACCGCCCGCACCCGCGCCACCAGCTCACGTGTGCCGAACGGCTTCGTAATGTAGTCGTCCGCGCCCAGCTCCAGCCCGCGCACGCGATCGTTCTCCGCGGCCCGCGCGGTCAAAAAGATCACCGGCAGCGTGTTCAGCGTGGGATGCGCGCGCAGCCTGCGGCATACATCCATGCCATCGCCATCGGGCACCATCACGTCCAGCAGGAACAGCGCCGGCGGCGTGCGTTCCGCCTCCGACACCACGGTGCGGCCCATTTCGAATGTGCGAACGGTAAAGCCGGCCTTCTCCAGATGAAACTGCACCAGCCGGCTGATATCGACGTCGTCTTCCAGTACGAAAACAGTCTGACTCACCCAATCTCCCCCGGCCGGGCCCAACACTCCCGCCCGCCTTAAGCTTAGACCACCCACACCCTCCGTATGCGAACAGACGGTAAATCCTTCACCAAATTCCCCGGCGGCGCGGAACCGGATTCCGGCCCAAACAGGGGCCTTCCGCCGCGATAAGCTATCCGCATGCCCCTCGACCCTGCCGCCCTGCTCGCCGTCGCCATCGAAGAAGCCCGCACCGGCCTCGCCGAGGGCGGCATCCCCATCGGCGCGGCGATCTTCCGCCCCGACGGCACACTCGTCAGCCGCGGCCACAACCGCCGCATCCAGCAGGACGACCCCTCCATCCACGGCGAAACCGACGCCTTCCGCCGCGCCGGCCGCCAGCGCTCCTACCGCGACCTCATCATGGTCACCACGCTCTCGCCCTGCTGGTACTGCAGCGGCCTGGTGCGCCAGTTCGGCTTCCGCACGGTCATCGTCGGCGAGAGCCAAAACTTCGCCGGCGGCGCCGCCTGGCTGCGCGAAAACGGCATCAACGTCATCGACCTCAACTCCACCGAATGCATCACCATGATGGCCGACTACATCGCCGCCAACCCCACAGTGTGGAATGAAGACATCGGCGAAGACGGCGAGTAGTCGTCTTGTGACACCAAGGGCGTTATCAGGCGCTAATCGGCCCCATCGGCAGGAATATTTACTGGGGTTTCAGGTCAGTTGCAACCTTGCACAAACCCTTTGGGGACCAGTCGTGGACCATTGTCGTCGGCGGCTGCGATGACTGATGCAGGATGATTACGATAGAACGGCGCCGCTCGGAGCCGACAGCAGTGAGGTGCATCGATAAGCCCATGGGAACGATTACCGGCGGGCCTCCTGCGCGGCTGATCTGCATACGGCCATCGGAGGTCTCCAGGCATGTTTGGCCGCCGACCGCGTACCAGGCCTCCGGGCCGGAGTGTATGTGTGAGGGTGCCGTCATTCCGGGTGTGAAGTCCGCTTCCATAAACTGAGCCGAGTATTTTTCTCCTGCGACGACTGGAAGCGGTCCAATCTCTGCAATGCGATTTCCGTGGGCAGATTTCCAGTTCTCGTCCTCGATGGTCATCAACCAGACTTTGCCAAACGATTCGACCACTGTGCCACGGGGCCCCTTGTCTGCTTCTGCCGCGACGCGTGTTGGATACGCATCGAGATGCCAGAACACTCGCGGTTTTGCGAGTTGACCCACGGGATTGTCGGCCAGGATCCAGCATCCGATGTCCTGCGTCCGCGCACTGGCCGGCTTGCATGTGTCCCCCGGAACAGCAACGCCTTGCGCTGCTAGTTGTGTGCCCAGGAGCATAAGCAAACAAGAAGGGAGCATGCTGTTCAAGCGCACTTGTCGAATCATTTATGTGAACCTCAAATCATGGTTGGCTGTGACGGACAAATTGTAGCCGACCACATCGATACGCCAGCAAGCAATGCGCCGTAAGGCCCGATTTCAGATTCTGCCTGCTCTTGGTTGGCACATAATCACCGAATGACTCATCGAGTTCGGGCCAATAACGATAAGCCGCCTTCTCGTCAGCAAAGCCTCCGCACCCACTACCCCAAGTCAACTCCTCATCAACTCCGCCAACTCCCGCCACAAACCCATCAACTCCGCACGATCCGCCGCCTCGTAGTCGTCGAACTCAAACCCCGGGCTCACCATACGCCTCAGCAGCGCAAACTCCCATCACTGCGCACCCCGCAGTCCGGGAACGAGGCTATCGGCGAAGACGTCGAGTAGCAGGATTACGACGCGAAACGCGTGCGATCCAACTCCATTCCACGCCGGCCTCATCCGGGTTCGCCATAGGGCCTGATCAAAATCGAAATGCAGGGGAACCCGCCTCATCACTGCAGCGTATCTTCGTCATGCCTTCGAAGGAGAACTGCGGGCGTCTCTTGCTGGTCGCTGCCACATGCTTCGGCATCGCCATCGCCTCTTCCGCGCAGATCATCCACGCCACCGACCCGCTTCCCTCCTTCGAAGTCGCGACCATCAAACCCGCCGCGTCCCAGCTGCGGCCCTCCACCGCATCTCCCGCAGAAATCCACATCTCCAACGTGACCGTCCGGAACCTCGTCGAGCAGGCTTACGGCATCCCGTGGACGCCTGCGGAAAACGAACGCGTGCTCGGCGGTCCAGCCTGGATCGACACCAACCACTACGACATCGTCGGCCGCATCCCTGGCGACCTGACTGAGGCCCGGCAGAAGCTCTCCCGCGATCAGCAGAAGCAGCAAGTCAGTCTCATGCTGCAGTCTCTGCTCGCCGAGCGTTTCCACCTGAAGCTCCACTTCGAAACCAAGGTTCTCTCCGTGTATGCACTGGTTGTCGCCAAGCCAAGCCCCCAACTCGTCGAGAGCGCAAATCAACCGGACTCCACCGCACAAGAAAGCCCCGCACCCATTTCACTGCCATCCAAACCCGACGACCTGCGCCGCGGCGTCCTTGTTCTCTACAACGGCCAGTCCGCCCAGATGACTGCCAGGCAGGCCTCGCTGGACGATCTTGTGCACTGGCTCGCGGGCTACTCCGAAGTCGGAGGCCGTCCGGTGGTCAACCAGACAGGCCTCAGCGGGCTCTACGAGTTCACCCTTCGCTGGACCCGCCAAAGTCTCGCCGTGACGCCGCAGCCCGGCTCGTCTGATGAATCGGAAAGTGACGCGCCACCACTCTTCACCGCATTGCGCGAGCAGCTAGGCCTGCGCCTCAAGCCCACCAAAGCTCCAGTCGAAGTCATCCTGATCGACCACACTGACGCCCCAACAGACAACTAGAAAGGCGGGGGCGCGACATACTCCGTGTGTGAATTTCCGTCGCCGCCACGACCTGTCTGGAAAACTAAACCTGTCCCGCCGGATGTGTCCTTCATATCGACCACTTGTTGGCGTGCAGGCAGCGTCTTAGTACATACGAAGCAAAGACGAACGCCATGACCATAACTGGATCGAATTTATCCCAGGTAGTGCCACCGCCATTCAGTTGTGAATAGAACGCGAGTAACAGATCGATCGAGAGACCGGCATAAATCCACTCGGTCAATCGAGGCACATTTGGGATCAGAAGGCCCACACCGCCAAGGATGTGGGTCACGCCAATCAGAGGGATAATGTAGGGCGGATATCCGAGCTGCTGATGGGCGATCCTCCATTCGCCGGGGTCGTGAACTAGATATAACCTTCCGAAGTACACCCACATGAAGGCAACAAGGCCGGTTGTTACCATCGCGGCTATTTGAGTTACTCGACCTGCCCATGCAGGTTTATCGATTGCGTGTTCAGCTTTCATACTTAAATTGATCCTCTTCCTGCCAAGCAAATGGTTTAAATCGTTCTGCAATAAGTCGGCCATGGCTGAGCAGCAAAGGCAGGAACCGCCGGCCAAACACCAAGCCGCAGTGAGCATGGCTGGCTGTTCCCGCCCCAGGGCGCTGAAGCTGCTTTCCCGGACTTACGCCTTGACCGCGTTCTGTGCAGCCGCGAACACATCGCGCGCGGATGTCGTACCCGCTACGTGTTCCGTACCCGTAATTCCGAGATCCATCCAGCCCGCGTTTACGCTGTCAAACATCTCTTCGGCAGGCCCGGTGTGGCCCTGCGGGATGCCGAACTGCTGGAACGCTTCCGCCCACCCTGCACGTGGGACCGCAAAGGCTTTTACGTCGAGTGCCAGAACCTCACCCAATTGTCCGGCCACTTCATCCGCGCTTACCATCGAACCCAGCTCGATCACGCGATGCCCTGACCACGCCGGCCCGGTCAGAAGCGTTGCCACTTCTGCGCCGACGTCGTCAGACGCCACCATTGTCGATTTCCGGTTTGTAGGATTGTAGAAAACCGGTAGTGTTCCGCCCTGGGCAGCCTGTAAGCCATAAAGAAAGTTTTCGAAGAAGCCGCCTGCGCGCACAAATGCGACAGGGGCGGTCAGGTTGCGAAAACCTTGCTCCAAAAGTGCCAGGGCCGTGATCATCCCCAGCCCGCTTGTTCTATTCGCACCCATCGACGAGAGCGCTACAACCCGCGATGGCACTACCTTGGTCAGCGCCTCGACATAGTTCGCGATCACGCCCGTTGCTTCTCTGTAATCAGGCGAGGGCGCCCATACAGTCGGCAACATCACAAACGCGCCCTCGACATCTTTGAGCGGTGCGGCTATGGCCGTTGCGTCGTTCCAGTCTCCATGCACCAACTCCACGCCCAGGTCCGCCCACTTCGCCGCTTTCTCGCGATCGCGCACAAGTGCTCGCACCTGTTTGCCTTGCTTCAGCAGATGCCGCGCCGTGGCGCCACCAACTTTTCCAGTAATGCCCATAACTAAATACATGCTCGTTTTCTCCTTGTTAGAACGAAGGTGATGCTCTGATGCGAACGACAGAGCTGGTGAGTTGTGCAGCCAGCACTCCGCTAGTCCCGTGTGTTTCCACAGGTATCTGTCGCGTCGTTACCAGCTGATCGAATTGCCTCGATGAGAGGAGGTTGTTCCTCGCAGAGGTCTCGCTACGTGGTCGTCACAGTCACTGCCTGACGCACATATTGGCGACTTTTTAGTTGCTGCACGATGAAGGCCGCCAGATCAGCCCGCCCGATTTTGTGGGCCTTCTCGCCGCTCTCCGTGCTCAGCACCCTGGCAACGCCGGTCTTCTCGTGGTCGGTCAACATCGGCGGCCGCACCAGCGTCCAGTCAAGGTTGCTGCCTTCTATCTCGGCCTCCATGCCAGCCTTGTCTACCAGCAGACCCTTCAAAAACGTCCGCATGAGCAGGTGCTCGTTGAAGAAGCCAGCGTTCTTGACGCTCTCGCCCGCACCCACCACTGAAATCTTCAGCAGCCGCCGAACGCCATTGCGCTGCATCGCTTCGACAATATTGTGTGCCGCATGCGTTTCCATCGTCGTCACTTTCCACGGCGTCTTGCCGCCAAGCGCGTCGATGACCGCATCCTGCCCGGCTACCGCAACGTCGACCGCAGCCGCGTCCAGCACGTCTCCTGCGACAACTCTGACGTTCGGCTTCTTGTACTGCGCGACACCGCGCACGAAAGCCGTCACCGTATGCCCAGCAGCCAACGCCTCATTTACCAGCGCCTCTCCGCTCTTGCCCGCTGCTCCAATCACTAGAACTTTCATCGCATCCTCCTCTTGCCTCGTATATGGCCGCCATCCAAATACGCGACCTGACGATTAGAGGCCGATAATAACCATTGGTTGCAAAATAATCTTTGGTTTATATCCGATGGTCATTAATCGACATTTGGTCGTAAAATCAATCCAAACGGACTAAGCTATGGGAGTGGCATCCACATCTCCAAGTCGACGGGTAGAGCGCAAGGAGAGGTTGCGGGCCGAAATCCTTGCGGCTGCCGGCAAAATGTTTGCCGACCGCGGCTACGAAGCCGTGACGCTTCGCGAGATCGCTAAAGAGATCGGCTATACCCACGCCGTGATCTATCAGCATTTCCCCGACAAATGGCACATTCTTGCGGAGTTGAGCAGCGAGACGATCGCGCTGATGGTCCAAAACTTCGATGCGATTGCCGCTAAATATCCTGCACCGAAAGAGCGTCTTTTTGCGACTTCACGCGGCTTGATTCAATTCTGCATTGCCCATCCGCAACAGTTCCGAAACGTCTTCTTCGGGCCCGAAAACCGCAACGGCATCCGCGCCGGACAATACATCAACGACATTGGCGCGCCGTTGTTCGGGCGTTTCGTGCAGCTTTTTTTCGATGTTGCCAAGGAAGAAGGATTGCCAAACAGGGATGACATAGTGGTAGCTCACACCTGGTGGTTTACGATCTTCGGCCTCGCCACACTCATGGTCATCCAGGGGGTTGTGCCTGACTTGCCCGACCACACTCTCGTGGTCGAGCAAACGATCGCCACGCTTTGGGCGGGAGTTCAGACCGTTCCGCGATTGCCGAAGAGTGCAGTTTCCAAGCGATCCGGCCGATCCCGTACCTCAAAGTAATAGAGTTTTCGTTTTCCGCAAAATCGCCAATGCACTAATCGACACGAGATTAATACCAATCTGTCGGCTCTCGTCGGCAGATCCTCCCTGCCCTACCCCCGCGTCAACTCCTCAATCAACTCCGCCCACTCCCTCCACAACCCCATCAGCTCCGCCCTATCCGCCGCCTCGTAGTCCTCAAACTCAAACCCCGGACTCACCGTACACCCCAGCAGCGCAAACTCTCCATTCAGCAGCCGCGCGCCCTGCCACACGCCGCGCCGCACCACCACCTGCGGCCGCTCGCCTGCCTCAAGGTCTTTACCGATCACCAGGCGCTCGCCGCTGCCATCCGCATGGAGCTGCAGCATCTCCACCGAGCCGCCCATGTAGTGATGAAAAATCTCATCGCTCCGCAGCTTATGCATCTCGCTGAACGTCCCCGGCTCCAGCAGGTAGTAGATGGCCGTCGACGTCCGCCGCGCGGACTCATAGCGCGCATCCGCGAACGCCTCCGCGCCGATAATCTCTGGCGACTCCCACGTCCGCACGTACCATCCGCCTTCGCGCGGATGCGGCACTAGTCCCAGCAATTTCTTCACTGCGTCACCCGTCATGCCACCATCCTAATCCGCGCTGGGGTGCGGCTCGCAACCGCCACGATGGACCGCGAAGGGTTTTCGCCGGGCGCTGGTTTGTTTCGCTCGCGACCTGATTTATCCTTCACACATTCATGGAAATTTTGTCCCTCGAACAGCAGCGCTTGCTGCAGGCCGAGCTTTCAAACGGCGAAACATTGCTCTGGACAGGCAAGCCGAACCCGCGCGTGGTGTTCCACGCTTCCGATTGGGGCACCATTCCCCTCGCCATCCTATTGGCCGCCTTCTCCATCTTCTGGGAGGCGGGGGTGTCCGGATATGGCCCCATCGGCAGCAAGAGCGGATCTGCATCGCCTTTCATGATGGTCTGGGGAGTTCCCTTCATACTCCTGGGCCAATACATGGTGTGGGGAAGGTTTCTTTACGCAGCCTGGAAGAAGCGAAGGATCGTGTACGCCCTTAGCAATGAGCGCGTTTTCGTCCTCGTCGTACGGCCCGGCGCAAAGGTCATCTCCACCTGGCTGCGCTCGGTCGCGGGCGTCGAAAAGGACGTGCGCTCCGACGGCATCGGAACACTGAAGTTCGGCGAGACGCCGCCCTTATGGGGAGCGCGCGGGACCAAAACCGCCGCTGCGGATGGTCTGTATCTCAACTCGGCAACGGCAGTATTTGTGGACATCGATAACGCTGCAGACGTAGCAGAGCAGGTTGCACAAGCTCTGAAGCGCTTCCATACGACCACTCAAGTGACCCGCTAACCAGGAGACTCCATGCGCAGCCGTCTCGAGCACTACTTCCACTTTGCCGAGCACGACACCACCTGGCGCACCGAAACCCTCGCCGGCCTCACCACGTTCATCACGATGGCGTACATCATCTTCGTGAACCCGGCGATTCTTTCCGAGACCGGCATGCCCCTCGCGGCCGTCACCATCGCCACCTGCCTGTGTGCCGCGCTCGGCTCCATCCTCATGGGCGCGCTGGCCAACTATCCGCTCGCGCTCGCGCCCGGCATGGGCCTTAACGCCTACTTCACCTACACGGTCGTCAAAGGCATGGGCGTGCCGTGGCAGACGGCGCTCGGCGCGGTCTTCATCTCCGGCATCATCTTTCTCGCACTCACCTTCGGAGGCATCCGGCAGCGCCTCGTCGGCGCCATCCCCTACCAACTCCACGCTTCAGTCGCCGGCGGCATCGGCCTCTTCATCGCCTTCATCGGCCTCAAGAACGCCGGCATCATCGTCGCCAGCCCCGCAACCACCGTCACGCTCGGCAACATGCATGCGCCGGGAACGCTGCTCGCAGTCTTCGGCATCCTGCTGATCGCGGTGCTGCAGGCCTTCCGCGTGAAGGCGTCCATGCTCATCGGCGTGCTCGGCACGACGCTGCTCGGCATCCTCTGCGGCCAGGTGCACTGGCATCCCACGTTCTTCTCGGTCGCGGCCATCAAGGACACCGCCTTCCACCTCGACCTGCGCGGCGCGCTGCACATGAACGCGCTCGAGATCATCTTCGTCTTCCTCTTCGTCGACCTCTTCGACAACATCGGCACCCTCGTCGCCGTCACCGAGCGCGCCGGCCTCATCGCGCCCGACCACACCATCCCCCGCCTCGACCGCATCTTCTTCGCCGATGCCAGCTCTACGGTCTTCGGCGCGCTCGCCGGCACCTCCACCGTCACCAGCTACATCGAAAGCTCGGCGGGCGTGGCCGCGGGCGGACGCACCGGCGTCACCGCCATCGTTACCGGCCTGCTCTTCCTGCTGGCCATCTTCGTCGCTCCTCTGGTCGGCGCCATCCCGAACTTCGCTACGGCCCCTGCGCTCATCCTCGTCGGCGCGCTCATGGTCGCCAGCGCCGCGCGCATCGACTGGGACGACCCGCGCGTCGCTATCCCCTCGTTCCTCACCATCGTCACCATCCCGCTGACGTACTCCATCGCAACGGGGCTCTCCTTCGGCATCATCAGCTTCGCCATCATCGAGCTCGCCACCGGCCGAGGCCGCCGACAGCACTGGATGCTCTACGTTCTGGCCGCGCTCTTCATTCTGCGCTTCGTGTACCTGTCGCAGGCGTGAAGGCGAAATCCTCGCCGGACTCCGATCTTGTCAAGCCCCCACGCCTGTGCGAAACTCACAATCCCCGCACCAGCATTGACGATTCCTCCACGCGGCACACTGCATATTATTCCTCCCGACTCGCTATCATTGAACTAGGTCGCAAGTTGACCGGGAAGAAACGGCTGCGAGGTATCCCGCGTCGATACCGCCACACTAAGTCCTTTCTTTTCCATATTTTACCGATACCCCCACTCTATCCTCTTTAGAATCCATAATTTGGTTCGGTAGGGGGGAGGGGGGGTAGACGTCTCTCCTACCGGCAACCGACAACCAACAACTCACAACCCCGGGGCGTAAACTCGGCTCTGTGACAAGACCCGTCCTCCTCATCCACGGTGGCGCCTGGGCCATGCCCGACGACGCGGTCGCCGCCCACGAGCGCGGCATCGGCAACGCCCTGACCGCCGGCTGGGCCGCGCTCCAGCACGGCGGCACATCGGTCGACGCGGTCGAAGCCGCCGTCACCATCATGGAAGACGACGACACCTTCGACGCCGGCCGCGGCTCGTTTCTGACCCGCGACGGCCGCGTCCAGCTCGACGCGCTGCTGATGAACGGCGAGAACCTTCGCACCGGCGGCGTCGCCTGTGTCGAGCGCCTGAAGAACCCCATCCAGGCCGCGCGGCTCGTGCTCGATAAGTCGCCGCACGTCTACTTCGTCGGCCCGGGCGCGGAGCGGTTTGCAACGCAACACGGTATGCGCCTCGTCGACAACACCGAACTCATCGTCCAGCGCGAGCGCGACCGCCTCATGCAGTTCCAACTGCACGAAGCCGCGGGCGGCGCCGACACCACCTTCAGCGGCAACGCAGAATTTACGGAAACGCCGACCGCGCACTCGCACGACACGGTCGGCGCCGTCGCCCTCGACCAGTACGGCAACCTCGCCGCCGCCACCTCAACCGGCGGAACGCTTTCGAAAGCTCCGGGGCGCGTCGGCGATTCTTCACTCATCGGCTGCGGCTGCTACGCCGACAATCTCTCCGCGGCGGTCTCGCTGACCGGCTGGGGCGAGCCCATTATGAAGCTCGTCCTCGGCAAGTGGGCGGTCGACCGCGTCGCCGCCGGCAGCACACCGCAGGACGCCGCGACTGCGGCGATCGACTACCTGTACACGCGCCTCGGCGGCCACGGCGGCATCATCCTCCTCGGCCCCGACGGCCGCCTCGGCCTCGCGCACAACACGCCGCGCATGGCCTGGGGCATCGTGGACGCGGATGGGCAGCAGCTGGGGATCACGCGCAACCAGCAGTGATAACGCGCGAGCAGAAACCGCATCCTAGCAATCAGCACGACGGTACGTGATTTCTTGCTGGGAGAGTCAGAAACATGCGCAAAATCTTCTTCTGGGCCACGGTCATCTCAGGTGTCGCGGCTGCTGTCCTCATGCTGCGGCGCGGTGAGTCCCTCACCACAGTCGCCCAAAAGACAACTCAAAACCCTGTCGGAACGCTCGTCAACGAACTTCAGAGCGCGTAGTCGCCAGCGCCTTTAGAATCAGTAAAGGCGCTGGCCCTTTGCTCCTGGTCACCGCATCGAATAACCGAATGGCAGAAGCTGCAGCCAGCACGTCCGCGAGTCCGGTGCTCTTCCCCGAGCTCGCTCCCGAACCCGAAGCGCCGCGCCCGCTCACGCCCGAGCAGGCCGATAAGCTGCCGCACATCCATCGATTGCTGCTGAAGTATTACGAGCGGCCGCCGGAGCGCGAGCTGTGGGACCCGCTGACGCAATTGATCTACTCTCTGCTCAGCTCACGCACCAAGACGCCGACCTCGCACCAGGTGATGCGCGACCTTGAGCGCCGCTTCAACGCCGGGCCGGGACACTGGGAGCCGGTGCGCGACGCCACGGTCACCGAAATAGAGCACGCCATCTCCATCGTGACCTTCCCGGAGCAGAAAGCGCCGCAGCTCAAGATGACGCTGATGGGCATCACCGAGCGCTACGGCTCGCTCACGCTGGACTTCCTCGCGCGCTACCGCACGGACAAGATCCGCGCGTGGCTCGAACAGTTTCCCGGCGTCGGCCCGAAGACCAGCGGAGCGGTGGTCAACTTCTCGACGCTGCGCCGCCGCGCGCTCTGCGTTGACTCGCACCATCTGCGTGTTGCGCAGCGGCTCTGCATCGTTCCGCGTGCCGACGCCGAAACCACCGAGCGCCGGCTAATGCGGCTAGTGCCTGAAACATGGGACGCGGCGATGCTCGACGAGCACCACGCACTCATCAAGCTGCACGCGCAGACGCTCTGCACGTTCGCAGAGCCGAAGTGCGAAAGCTGTCCGCTGCTGAACATCTGCCCTACCGGGCAGCGCAATGTCGGCGAGCTTCCGCTGGCCACGCCCGCCGCGTCAGAACTGCCTTAGCGCTCACCGCAGGATACGTCGCCGTCCTTATCGACCTCGCAGTCGCATCCCCGCTTCCAGTCGGGGTGCTCGACTTTGCAGGTCGCGTTGGCCAACTGCGGCTGCTTCATACGGTCGTAGACGACGATCAGGAACTCGCGCTCTTCCGACAGCCTCTGCTGAGTGTCTTTCTTGTCATCCTCCTCGCCGTCTTCATCCGCGAGTTCCTTCGTCGCGTTCTGAACAGCCAGTTCCAGACCGGAGCGCGCGAGCGTAAGGTCGCCGCAGGCCAGCGCCGCTTCGCCCATGTGCTGCGGATACAGTGATCCGCCAGAACCCATCGACGAAGCCTTGCGATAAGACTCGGCAGCCGCACATGGATCGCCCAGCTTTTCCAATGCCTGTCCGATCACGTCTTCATCACTGGCGTTGTCGCTTAGCGCGACCGCCTTCCTGCAATTTGCAAGCTCGGTCTTCGCGTCCTTCTCCACCTCGGTCGCCGAGCACAAGCCGTCCCATCCGACTGCGCTTTCGGGGTCGAGCTTCACGGCGCGCGCGAATGTGGGGCGGTCGTTCCATGCAGCTTTCTGCGTCACAACTGCGGCGACGGTCTGCCGCAAACTCATGGGCATGCGCACGGTAATCGGGTCCATCTTCTTCCACTGCGCCGCGGCCAGCAGCCAGCCCATGAACACCATCGGCAGACACACCAGCAGCACGCCCAGCCCCATCAGCACTCGCTTCACGGCCTTACCTCACAACACGTCCGGAAAGTTGCACACAGTATACGGAGGCGCTCAGCGCTTCTGTCCGCAGCTCACGTCGCCGTCTTTCTGCAGAGCGCAGGCGCAGCCCTTCCAGCCCGGATGCGCATCAGTACACGCCTGCGCGGCCAGCGCGCTCTTCTGCTGGCGTTCGTACACGACGACCAGGAATTCGCGGTCCTTCTGCCGGTCGTTGCGCACATCCATAAGCTGGTCGTCGTCCGTGCCCTTAAGGAAGTTCGTCTGCTTCATGACCGCTGCCTCGAGGCCTGCACGAGCGCCGGCGAGGTCGCCGCATTGCAGCCCTGCGCGCCCGACACCTTCGGTGTACTGGTAGATCTCCTGGCTCGAGTCCTTGTTGCCCGCCTCAGCGTAGAGATCTTCAGCCGCGCACGCATTGCCGTGCTGCTGGTACTCTCTGGCGCGTTGAGCTATTGCTTTGGCAGCCTTTCGACCCTCTATTTGCTGCTTGTACATCTCCTGGAGTTCCGGTGGCGTCTGGCGCTCAGTGAGCCGGATGGCATGGGAAGCGAGATAGGCCATATGTTTGTTCCATTCGCCCGCCGCCTTTGAATCAATTTTTTCCGCCCGGAGCATAACCCGAGCATTATCACTGGACTGCTCGAGCATGGCTTGTACAACCAGCGACCGCATGCTCTCCGGCAGGCGCGCAGTTGAGCCGTCCATCCGCGGTACGTTCACCGCCGTGAACAGCCAGCCCATAAACAGCATCGGCAGACACACCACTGCAACGATTAGCACCATCAACCATCGCTTCACCGCTCACCTCGCGACCAGGAGTTCGGCCACCAGTATACGGATGGAAGCTAGCGCAGGCCTTCGCGCACCAGTGCGCTATCCCCGAAACGCTCCAGCAGCTCGGCCACGCTTTCGTACACTTCGACGCATCCGGCGGCGAGCAGATCTTCGCGTGACCATCCTCCCGTCGTCACGCCAATCGTCCTCAGCCCACCGAGCCCGGCAGACTCGGCGTCGTACGGCGTGTCGCCCAGCGCGATGCACTTGCTGGCCGGCAAACCGAGCCGGTCGAGCGTCGCCTTAAAAATGTCCGGATGCGGCTTGCTCTTGTTCGCGTCGTCGGCGCTCGTCTCAACGTCGACGAGTTCCTCCATACCGACGATCTGCTTGTACGTGAGCAGGTCCTCCTTGCTCGCCGAGCTGGCCAGCGCCACCTTGATGCCCACGGCCTTTACGTGCGCAAGGAACTCGCGTGCCTTGGGCAGCGGTTTCACGCGCGGCATGAAGTCATGCTGGAAGACGAACTTGCGATACGCGTCCAGCGGCTCCTTCACCGTGTCGCGCTTCCACCATGAAACGAAGACGGGCAGCAACTGATCGCCGCCCTTACCGATCTGCCGCCTTATTTCTTCGAGCTCCAGGTGGATGTCCATGGCGGCGAATGCCACCTGCCACGCTTCGGCGTGCAGCCAGTTGCTCTGCACCAGGGTTCCGTCGATATCGCACAGCACAGCCTCAACCATTACCGCACCTCAAATCCTTCAGATGCCGATGTGCGGCTAAACTGGTAGCCGCCATGGACTTTCAATCGCTCAACGAAGAATTCGGCCTGACGGGCATCCTCACCTTCAACGAAACCGAAGCCGGCCTGGTCCGCGCGCGCGTGACGACCCCCGCGTGCACAGCCGAGCTCTACCTCCAGGGCGCGCACCTTGCGTACTGGCAACCGGTCGGACACGGGCCGGTGCTTTACCTCAGCGAGAAGTCCATGTTCGAGCCCGGCAAGCCGATTCGCGGCGGCGTGCCACTGATCTTTCCGTGGTTCGGTGGACGTACGGCGGCGCCCGAAAGCGCGCGTACCGACGGCCCCTCGCACGGCTTCGCGCGCATCGAAAATTGGGAGGTCGCATTCGCCGCGCTCTCGGGCGACGACCTGCATATCACGCTGACGCTCGGCCCAAGCGAGCAGTCGCATGCGTTGGGCTTCGACAACTTCCGTGTTGCCTTTCAGCTCATCCTCGGCGAGACGCTGACCATGCGCCTGACAGTCGCCAACGAGGCCGAGGAGCCGCTGCGTTTCGAGGAAGGCCTGCACACTTATTTCACCGTCGGCGATGCAACGAAAGTACGCATCTTGGGCTTGGCCGACACGGAGTACATCGACAAGCCGGACGGCTTCCGCCGCAAGCGCCAGACCGATCCCGTCATCACCATCAACGGCGAGACCGATCGTCCATACCTGAACACCGACGCGACCGTGACTCTCGAAGACCCAACGCTGCTGCGGCGCATCGTCGTGGCAAAGAAGAACTCGCTAACTACAGTCGTCTGGAACCCGTGGATTGAGCTCGCGGCCAAACTGCCCGACCTCGACGACAACGCCTGGCGGCACATGGTGTGCATCGAAACCGTGAATGCGGCGGACAACGCCATCACACTCGCGCCGCACACTGCGCACACGATGGAGTCACGCATCTCCGTCGAGAGCCTGTAGGTGCGAGAGCCGATGCTGATCCTTGCCTCTTCTTCTCCGCGGCGTCGCGAGCTGCTCGCGCAGGCTGGACTCGAGTTCGAGATCGTGCCGGCGAACATCGATGAAACACGCAAACCCGGCGAACTGCCCAAGGCGTATGTGCAGCGGCTGGCGCTTGAGAAGGCGCAAGCTGTGCATGCGCTTCATCCGCACGCCACGGTGCTGGGCGCTGACACTACTGTGGCGCTCGACGATGAGGTGCTCAACAAGCCCAGCGATGTTGCGGACGCCGAACGCATGTTGCGCGCCTTAGCGGGCCGCACACACCAGGTTTACACCGGCATCGCGGTTGTGACGTCAGCAGCACAACGTAGTCACGTCGAGACGACGGACGTGACATTCACGGAGATCAGCGACGAAGACCTTGGGCGCTATCTCGCCTCGGGCGACCCGCTGGACAAGGCCGGCGCGTACGGCATACAGGGCTTCGCCGCGCGCTGGATCCCGCGCATCGAAGGCGACTACTTCAACGTCGTTGGCCTGCCGATTGCGGCTACGTTGCGCCTGCTGAAGAGCTAGCGCCGCAGCCTCTCGAAGAACGTTTCCTCGCGCACGAACACCACCAGCGTGCCAGCCTGCGGAAACAACGTGATGCGCGGCTTGCAGGTGTTCTCGCTCACCACGCCCGCCGTGCGCACCTGCACCAACTCAAAGCTGCGCTTGGCGATCTTTGAGCAAGGACGCTGGCCGTCCACTAACACCGATACCTTCGCCGCGCCGTCCACGTTAGGGATGGCCGCATAGCCTTCCCCATCGGTCTTCTCGTCGGCCAGGCGTTTGGGCGCGCCGCCGTCATCGCGCATCAGCACGATGTGTTGGCCGGTCACCGGCCGCCCGGTTTTGCCGCTCAATATCTGGATGCGCAGCGACGGTGCGGCCGCAGCATCAGGGGCCTGAGCGCGCATCGGCACGATCATCGCGAGGCCGCAGAGCATCGCACCCATCCATACAGCCCTGCCGAACCGGCGCTTCGTACCCGGCGCCGTGATTTCCGTTCGCATCGTCGATCCGTACCCCAGAGGTATGATGCGCTCTTCCGCATGGACGTGCCCCTCGTCGATGCGTCTAGAATCGAGTGCGACAACGGAGAACACGATGAACTCTCGCCTCACCGCCTTGCTCGCACTGATGCTGACCGTAGCCGCTTCTGCCCAGACGACACCAGCGGCCCCGCCCGCGCGTGCCACAGCCGCGTCGGCACAGGATCCCGCCGTCGCTGCGATGGCGGCGAAGCTGCAGGACTGGGCGCAGCTTGGACGCTACAAGGCGGCGAACGATGCGCTCCCGCCGAGCCAGCCGGGACGCGTGGTCTTCTATGGCGATTCGATCACCGATGCATGGACGCGCAACGGCGGCACCTTCTTTCCCGGCAAGCCGTACGTCAACCGCGGCATCAGCGGACAGACGACGCCGCAGATGGTGGTGCGCTTTCGCCAGGACGTCATCAACCTGCATCCGGTCGCGGTGGTCATCCTCGCAGGCACCAATGATGTGGCGGGCAACACCGGGCCCGAAACGCCGGAGATGGTCGAAGACAACTTCCGCTCCATGGTGGACCTTGCGAAAGCCAACCACATTCGCGTGATTCTTTCGTCGATACTGCCCGCCGCCGACTATCCGTGGAAGCCGGGCATGGCGCCCGCGCCGAAGATTGCCGCGCTGAACCGCTGGCTCGTCAGCTATGCGGCAGAGCAGGGCATTACGTACATCGACTACTACACGCCGATGGCGGATGCGGCGGGCGGCATGAAGCCCGGCCTCAGCTTAGACGGCGTGCACCCCAACGCCGCGGGCTACGCCATCATGGAGCCGCTCGCCGAAGCCGCGATTGAGAAGAAGGCGCCCTAGTACCCGGCAGCCTTGCCGTAATGATGTCGGCCATCCTGCCCGCCGAGCAGTTGGCCCGTCGCGGGATCGACGGCGATCAGCTCACTGTCGCCCCAGACGCCGGGGCTCTTCTCGTCGAACTCGCCTTCGCGTTTGATCACGTATCCCGCAGCTTTCATTGCTTCGACTGTCTGGATAGGGAAGCTCTTTTCAAACTGCAGCACGTCCGGCAGGTATTGATGATGGAAGCGTGGCGCGTCGGCCGCCGCCTGGATGTTGAGTCCGTTATCGAGCACGCTGATCAGGTCGTTGCCAACCGTGGTCATGATGGTCGAGCCACCCGGCGAGCCCAGCACCAGCCGCAACTTGCCGCGTTTCCCGTCCGGCCCGACCTCAGAAACAATCGTCGGCGTCATGCATGAAAGCGGACGCTTGCCCGGTGCTATGGCGTTGGCCTTGCCCTGTACGAGGCCGAAACCGTTGGGCACGCCGACCTTCGATGTGAAGTCGTCCATCTCGTCGTTGAGCAGGAAGCCGAGCCCCGCCACGGTCTCACCGGAGCCGAAGCCGAAGTTCAGCGTGTAGGTGTTTGAGACCGCGTTGCCGTCTGCGTCCACAACGGAGAAGTGCGTCGTTTGCGTTGATTCATGTGGAGCGAACTTCGGCTGCGGCGGCTCCGGCATGAAGCCCGCGGGGCGCGTCAGTGTGGCGGATGGCGAGGGCTTCACGGGGTCGATCGTCTTGCGCCACGCCGCTGCGTACGCCGGCTCGGCCATCTGCGCGAGAGGCATGGTGTTGAAGTCGGGGTCGCCGAGGAAGTCGCCGCGGTCCATGTACGCGCGGCGGAAGGCCTCGGTGATCAGGTGGACCTGCGCGGGTGAGCGGTCCGCGCCGAGCGCGTGCAGGTCGTAGCCGCTGAGGATGTTCAGCGTCTCCAGCAGCACGATGCCGCCGGAGCTTGGCGGCGGCGAGGTCAATACTTCGTACCCGCGATAGTGCCCAACCAGCGGCGTGCGCTCACGGCACTTGTATGCGGCGAGATCTCGCGCGGTGATGTTGCCGCCGTTCTGCGCTTCGAAGGCGGCGATCTCCTTCGCCATTTTGCCCTTGTAGAAGTCGCGCGGATTCGCGGCGATGCGCTCGAGTGTGCGCGCGAGGTCGGGCTGCTTAAAGCGCTCGCCCGCGGCATAGAAGTTGCCGTCGCGCTGAAAGATTCTGTGCGACTCCGCAAACTGCGCAAGCAGCGATGCATGCAGTGAGCGCGCTTCGCTCTCCGTCAGCACAAAGCCATCGCGCGCCAGCCGTATCGCCGGAGCCATCACCTTCGCGAGACCGAGCCGGCCGTAATGCCTCTCCGCGAACGCCAGGCCCGCCACTGTGCCCGGAACGCCGCTGGCCTTCGCGCCAACCGTCGACATCTTCGGAATGACATTGCCGTTCGCGTCGAGATACATGTCCGCAGTGGCCGCTACAGGCGCCATTTCGCGATAGTCAAGAAAGCGCGCCTTACCGCCGGCGAGCTTCGAGGAAGCGGGCCGGATGAGCATGAAGCCACCGCCGCCAATGTTGCCGGCCGCGGGATAAACAACCGCCAGCGCGAAGCCGACAGCAACCGCAGCATCCACGGCATTGCCACCTTCGCGCAACACTTCCACGCCGGCGTCGGTCGCATCGTGATGAATGCTGACGACCATCGCATGCGCGGCTCGCACGGGCTCCGGGGCCGTCTGCGCGGTCGAGACAACGGTCAACAAATTTGCAGAAAGAAGTACCGAGAAGACCCTGAGGCAGGACGAATGCACAGCGAAGCTGACACGAGAAGGAAACACGGTTCCATCATAACGGCCCAGCACATGCGCCGCTTCAGTTGGCGAGCTTCAATGCAGCATCACCTTCACGTCCTGCCCGGCTGGGTCATGGAACTCCACCATCCTGCTCGACATCTCGTTTACCTTCACGAGCACTGGCGCCTTAACAGGCACTACATTGTCATCGGCGAGGCACGCCATCCAGTGCATGCAGCGCATCTCCTGCGGCGTTCCTGCGTGCTCGCCATGTTGCACGACAAGCAGATATCGCGGCGCCTTATCGTTCTCGATCAACACATCATTGGAGTAGTTGATATAGACCTGCGCGCCCTCTTCTTTGACGCCATCCCGCAGTACGCTTCCGAGTGGGTCACGCAGATAAAGCCGGTGTCGGTTCACAGTAAAAAACACAACAAAAACAATAAACAACAAGAACAACGCCTTCTTCACTTGGCCCCCTGAGAGCGTGAAACTAGTCTTTCTTTTCTTCGTGGTACTCCTGCTCGGTATTGATGCTCCACAGCCCAGCCTTATCCACGTGCCCTGCAGCGATCCCATCGACCACAGCCATTGCCGTCAGCATGGAGTGGTCCTGATTGTTGTACTTGTGCATGCCGTTGCGACCGACCAGGAAGAGATTCTCAAACCCGTCAGTCCACGTACGCAATTCATCAAAGCGGTTGTACGTACCAAAATACGCCGGATAAGTTTTTGGTACACGGACGACATGGCCATCGAGCACGTCCGCCGTCCTTAAGATCCCTATTTTCTCCAGTTCCTCCGCAGCAAATTTTTTCAACTCCTCATCCGGCATGGCCCACAGTGGGTCCGTTTCATAGCAGAAGTACTCCAGCCCTATCCAGACTTTGGACGGATCGGAAATCATGTGGGGACTCCAGTTATTAAATATCTGAAGGCGACCCAGCAACACATCGGGCTCCTGAATATATATCCACGTGTCCCGAATCAGGCCACCACCATGCTCGGTGACGCTCAGCTTATTGGCCAGCACGCCGACCGTGATGAAGTCGCGATACTCCAGCCCTTCCGACACCTCGTTGACATTGGCCGGCACTTCCGTACGCATCGCTCGCACCAGGTCGCGCATCGGCATGGTGGAAAGGAAGTAGTCGCCCTCGAAGCGCGTCCGCTCACCGGCATCGTTCACAGCTTCGACGGCGACAACACGCTGGCCATCACACTCGATGCCCTCCACCTTCCATCCCATGTGGATCTCGCCGCCGGCCATCACGACCTTGTCGGCGACGTGCTCCCACAACTGCCCGGGGCCGAACTTCGGATAGAGGAAGCGCTCGATCAACGATGTGTCCGTGCCCTTCTGCGCGATGTCGCCTGAACTCTTCGGCTTGCCCGAGAAAGCCTTCTTCACGAAGTGCTTCACCGCCGTCGTGAGTGAGAGGCCCTTGATGCGCTGCGCCCCCCACTCGGCGGAGATCTGGTCGCACGGCGTGCCCCACACCTTCTCCGTGTAGCTCTTGAAGAACGTGAGGTACAGCTCGCGCCCGAAGCGATTGATCAGAAAATCTTCGAGCGACTTCTCCGGCTTGATCTGGTGAAACTTCGACGCGACGTAGCTCACGCCAACCTTCGCCATACGCACAATGCCGAGGTTCTTGATGGTGTTGCCGGTCAGCGTGATCGGATAATCGAAAAATTTGCGCAGGTAGTAGATGCGGCTCTTGCGTGGCCGGATCAACATCACGAGGTCCGGATCTTCAGGCCTGGTGCGCACTTCAGCATGCGTGGCGATGTCGGCGAGCACACCGCCGCCTGCGACTTCCTCCACCGTCTCTTCCTCGAGAGCGACGATGGGGCCGGCGCCGCGCAGCACCGGTTCCTCCTGCAGCCTGCCCGGCACAGACACCTTGCGCGACTTGCCCTGGTAGCTGATTTGCGTCTCCGGCGACACGCTGTTGTCGGCGTTTTCCGGAGGCATCAGGTCGATCCACCATTGCATGACGCGATCGCTTTTCGAAAAAAAACGGTGCCCGCCGATGTCCATGCGATTGCCCTTGTAACGGATAGTGCGTGAGATACCGCCGATCTCCTGGGAGGCCTCGAGCACGATTGGCTGCACATCCGTTCTGCGCAGAAACTCCAGCGCCGCCGTGAGACCCGCGGGTCCGGCTCCTATGATGATTGCTTTTTTATTTGGCATTCAGTGTGTAAGTAACCTTATGGGGTTTTTAGTCGTCTTACAGAGCAGGTACGAGTACACGGGGTCGAACTTTGTCCCGCACATGTAACGTTGAATTCCTGCACACGTAAGATTGGATGCGGATTCTGCGGCGGGGTAGACGATCTTTCACTATAGTCCTGCGTTCGATTCAGGAGCCGACGGCTCATCCTGAATCGGATCGCGCCAGCCTGAATTCAGACTGCGTGGTCGCGCTTAGGCAGCAGCTTAGCGTTGGTGCCTTCAGCCGCTATTCCATGTAAACGCTCTGCTTCGCGAAGGAGTTTCGCGTATAGAAGAGCACCAGCGATCGTCCCAGCCCCCGCCATTTCATCGGCCCGCGGAAGCCCTGACGACCCATGGATCTTGAAAGCAACGCGAGGAGTTTCTCGCCCAATTTCATAGCCGCACCCAGAAGCTGGATCGTCGAGCGGCTGGCTGCGTTCGTTGCGCTGACGGGCGTGCTGTTCGCTGTGTTGTCGGGCTTTCACGCGCACGTCTGGCAAGCCTCGGGTTCGGACTTCAAGACGCTCTACGCCTCGGCGTGGTGTTTCGCGCGCGGCATCGACGCGTACAGTTTCGACACCATCGGCAACGTCTTCGCACTCAATAACGTCGTGCCTCCGCATAGCTGGTACGCGCACGCGCCGGTGTATCCGCCGTTTACGCTTGCCGTGATCGCGCTATGCACGGTGCTGCCCATGGTGCCCGCCATCTATGCGTGGATCGCCATCAGCACGGCGATGATCGCAGCGGCAGCAGCCTCTCTGGCGCGCACCGCCGGCGAAACATTCGGCCTCAGCCGCCCCTGGCGCTTGGCGTTGATTGCGCTGTTCGCGGCAACGCCGCTCTTGAGCTTCGGCATCGAGATGGGCAACGTGTCCGTGATGGTGGCGGCGCTGTGCATCTTCGCGGTTGTGCCGCCGCCGGTCGCTAGCCTCTGGCCGCGAGCGACGGCACTCTCGCTGGCGCTGTTGCTGAAGCCGCACATGGCGCTCTGGGTGCTGCTTGCGCTTGTGCTGCTGCCACAGCGTCGCGGACGCGCGATCGCCTGGCGCGCGATAGCGATAACCTTCTGCGCAGTCTGCTGCATCGCGCTCGTCATGGCCGCGACGCACCAGTTGATGCCGCAGGTTTCCAGCTACATCGCCATGGTCCACGCGGAGACCAGCGGCGGATCGATGGACCCCGCCAGCCGCGAGATCATCGCGGTGCCCGCCGAGATCACCTCGCTAGGGTCGCTGCTCGGCTTCTGGATCCACCCGCCCGCGCTTGCAGCCATCCAGGGCGCCGTGCTGCTTGTGCTCGCTGTGCTGCTGTGGCGCGCATCGCGTTCACGACAAGCGCAGTCTTCCGCGGTGCGGCTCGAACTCATCGGCGCGTGGTGCGCTTTCGGAATGCTCGCAACCTACCATCGCGCGCACGACGGCACTGTTCTTCTTCTTCTTCTGCCCTGGGTGCTGGTGCGGCTGAGCGTTTCCTGGCGCGACATTCCGGCATGGGCCACGCTCATCTTCATCGCCGCTCTTTCAGCAGGGCCGCAGCCGATGTCGTTCCGCTGGTGGGCGCCGACGCCCGTCCTGCGCACGACGCACGAAATCATCATCTATCGCCAGGCCCCTCTGGCTGCGGCGCTGCTGATGGTGACGCTGATCGGCACGGCGTTGTATGACGAAGCCAGGCGGAAGCGCATGGCCCTTGGGCCCACAATTGTCCCGGACGAGCGCGAACACTTGCCGACACAGCCTGCCGGTCCGATCTTCGCCGCGCACCGGCACAGTGTTGCGCAGATGCAGGACGCGCAGCGACGCGCGAGCTGATGCAGCGCTTCCAAGCCACGCTCAACACGCCGGTTACCGCCCATTCATACCCGCTTCGCTATACTGAAGACTGAGTTCCCTGCCGGAAAAGCACACGCGCGACACTGCGCATCTGCGCGGGTATCCAGTATTGAGGGCCGCCGTCTCGATGTCTGAAGCCGTTCGCAATCAGGTTACGTTTCCGGAACGCCTACGCGCGCACCTTGCTATCGCGCGCCTCGATCACTCGATCAAAAATCTGTTCGTGCTGCCCGGCATCATCGTGCCGCTCAGCGTCATGCCGGGGCTGTGGAACCGCGAGCTGATCCTGAAGCTGGTGCTGGCGTTCATCGCGATTACCCTGGTGGCCTGCAGCAACTACGTCATCAACGAAGTGCTCGACGCGCCCTTCGACCGCCTGCATCCCATCAAGCGCAACCGTCCCGCCGCCTGCGGTCTGGTCAACGTTCCCCTGGCTTACGTGCAGTGGCTGCTGATGATGATCGCCGGCGTCGCCATCGGGCTCACCATTTCGAAGATGTTCGCGCTTACGGCACTGGTGCTCTGGATCATGGGCTGCCTGTACAACTTCCCGCCGGTGCGCACCAAGGACGTTCCGTACCTCGACGTCACGACCGAGTCCGTGAACAACCCGCTGCGCATGTTGCTGGGCTGGTACGCCGTCACATGCATGATGCCGTCACCGCTGATTCCGCCGGTGTCGCTGCTCATCGCGTACTGGATGATCGGCTGCTACTTCATGGCGCTCAAGCGTTTCTCCGAGCTTTCCGAAATCGGTGACCGCAGCGTCGCGGCCGCGTATCGCGCGTCGTTCAAACGCTACACGCCGGAGTCGCTGCTGGTCTCCGTCGTCTTCTACGCTTCAACGGCGATGCTGTTCCTCGGCGCGTTTATCATGCGCTATCGCATTGAGCTGATCCTCGGGTTCCCGTTCGTCGCGCTCACGATGGCGATATACCTCAAGCTCGCCTTCAAGAAAGAAAGCGCCGTCCAGAACCCCGAGAAACTGTACAGCGAGCCGCTGCTGATGGCGTCGTTTGCATGCACCGTGCTGGTGATGGGCCTTCTGCTCTTCATCAGGCTGCCGCATCTCGAACAGACCTTCGCACCCACGCTGCCGCAGGTTGTTGCGCCCGCGCCGGCAGTCGTTCCGCCACTTGCCCAATGATGAGCGCACCCGCCACTAATCCGGGTGCTCGTCGTGCAGCCTTTCCCGCCGCGGCGTTCGCGTTCATTCTGCTGACAGCGGTGATCTCGCTGCTGTGGTCGCATCACAAGCTGATGTCGCAGGATGAGTTCTTCGTCCTGCAAACCGACAGCGTCTCAACTGTCTCGCAGCTCATCCATATTCAGCGGCACTACCCTATCTCACTCGATCCGCTGGTGTATCACTTACTTGCCCACGCGGCGATGCGCGTTTTCGGCGTGGGTGCATTTGCGCTGCGCCTGCCCGCATTTCTCGGCTACCTGCTGATGCAGGTATGCCTCTTTCTCTTCGTGCGGCGCTTAGCCGGAGAACGCGCCGGCATCTTTGCGGTAGCATGCCCGGCACTTACCGCAACGCTGTTCTACTCCGCCGAGGGGCGGCCGTATGGGCTGCTGCTTGGCTTCTACGCACTGACACTCCTGAGTTGGCAGAGCGCCATCCGCCGGTCCGCCACAACATCGGGTGGCCCATCCTTTCGTGGCTTCATCACGAAAGGGTGGGGTGCTCTCCTGCTTCTCGCCCTCTCCATCGCACTCACGCTCAACTCGCATTACTTCGGCGTGTTGCTGCTGATCCCGCTCTGCGCCGCCGAGCTCTTCCGGACCATCCAGCGCCGCCGTCTCGACCTCCCGGTCGTTGCCGCAATCATCGCGGGTATGGCGTGCATCGTCTTCGCGCTGCCGTTCCAGAAGCCCGCTGCCGAATTCCGCCAGCATTATTACAACGGCGGCACCGTCAGCCTGCACGCCGTCACTCAGGCCTACCGCGCGCTGTTCGTCGACTACACCCACACCAGCCCCGCAACACAGCACATCGTCGCGTTCGCCTTCGTCGTCTTCGCTCTCGCACTTATCGGCGCATGCATTTATCGTGTGCGACAGAGTGCCGCAGAGCTGCCGCACGCCCAGATCGTCTTCGCCGCGGTACTCGCGGCGTTGCCGTTCTTCGGTTACCTGCTGGCGCGCTTCGTGACGCATTCGATCGAAGTCCGCTACGTGCTGGGCGCGATCATCGGTGTCACCGTGCTCCTCGCCATCACACTCGCTCCACTGTTCCGGCGCGAAGCTACCTGGCGCATCACACTCGCGCTGCTCTTCTTCGTAATCATCGTCAGCGGTGCACTACGCATCCGCGCGGAGATGCGGACGACGGACGAGATACTCGCCTCGCTCGCACCCTCATCAGAGCTAAAGGCGGCTATTCTCGCCAGTCCCAATCAGCTGCTCTACATTCAGGACATCGGCCACTTCGAAGTCGCGAGCTACTATGAGCCCGACCCGTTCGTGCGATCGCACATGGCGCTGCTCTACTCGCGCGACCAGGAACTGCGGTGGGATGGCCACGACACCGCTTCGCTCACCGCGATGCACATGCGTTTCTTCACGGGCTTCCCCATCGTGCCGTACGAGCAGCTCCGCACAGAGCCCGGGCCGCACATTCTCGTGCTGTTCCACAGCGGATGGGACTGGACCGACCAGGCGCTCGCCGAGGATCACGCGCACATAACGCCGCTGGGCACCGCTTTGAGCGGTGATGCCGTTTCGGTGCGCTTCCAAAAATAAAAGGGCCGGAGAAATCTCCGGCCCTTCATATCAACTGCAACCCCAACATCAGGCAGCTACGCGCTCTTCAACGACGAACTCGAGTCCATCGCGTCCCGCGTCGATCACAACATGATCTCCGTGCAGCACGCGGCCGTCGAGTATCCGCATCGCCAGCGGATCCTGTACCAGGCGCTGGATGGCGCGCTTCAACGGCCGCGCACCGTACGCCTTGTCGTAGCCGGCCTTGAAGATCACCTCGCGCGCCGCGTCGGTCAGCGTCAGCGTGATGCGGCGATCGCCGAGCAGCTTCTGCAGGTCCGTCAGCCGCAGGTCGACGATGTGCTTCAACTGCTCCTTCGCCAGCGGATGGAACACGACGATGTCGTCGATGCGGTTCAGGAACTCCGGACGGAACTGCTTGCGCAGTTCCTCCATCACGCGGCTCTTCGCCTCTTCGAAGCCCTCCTCGCCCTGCGCCCAGGCGGTCGCAAGCTGCGATGCCCCGGTGTTCGAGGTCATGATGAGCACCGTGTTCTTGAAGTCCACCGTACGTCCCTTAGAGTCGGTGAGGCGCCCATCATCGAGCACCTGCAGCAGCACGTTGAACACGTCCGGGTGCGCCTTCTCGATCTCATCGAACAGCACCACCGCGTAAGGCCGGCGGCGGATCGACTCGGTCAACTGCCCGCCTTCGTCGTAGCCCACGTAGCCCGGAGGCGCGCCGATAAGCCGCGCCACCGCGTGCTTCTCCATGTATTCCGACATGTCGATGCGCACCATGGCCTGCTCATCGTCAAAGAGGAACTCCGCGAGAGCGCGCGCCGTCTCCGTCTTACCCACGCCCGTCGGGCCCAGGAAGATGAACGAGCCGATAGGCCGCTTGGGATCCGAAAGGCCTGCGCGTGAACGCCGGATGGCATTGGCCACGGCAGTCAGCGCTTCATCCTGACCGACGACGCGCTCGCGCAGCCGCTGCTCCATCTGCGTCAGCTTCTGCACTTCGCCTTCAAGCATCTTCGAGACCGGGATGCCGGTCCACTTGGAGATGATCGCCGCCACATCTTCTTCGTCGACCTCCTCCTTCAACATGCGCGAAGGCTGGCGCGATTCGCCGACCGGACTGGAAGCCTTCTCTGCTGCGATCAAACCGTCCTGCTCCGCGGTTAGTTCGCGCAGCTCGTTCTCGAGCTTCGGAATCTCGCCGTACTGCAACTCTGCCGCGCGCTGCAAGTTGCCCTTGCGCGTCGCGTCTTCCTTCTCGAAGCGCAACGTCTCCAGGCGGGCCTTCAGCTCTGCAATTTCACCTATAGCACCGCGCTCTTTCTGCCAGCGCGCACGCAGCGCCGCCGCCTGCTCGCGGACGTCGGCAAGCTCGCGCTCCACCTCGACGAGGCGCTCCTGCGAGTTCACGTCCTTCTCACGCTGCAGCGCTGCGCGCTCGATTTCGAGCGAGGTTGCACGGCGTTCAAGGTCGTCGATCTCCACGGGCACCGAGCCGATCTGGATCGCCAGCGCAGCCGCTGCTTCGTCGATCAGGTCGATGGCCTTGTCGGGCAGGAACCTGTCCGAGATGTAGCGGTGCGAAAGCTCCGCCGCCGCCACAATCGCCGCGTCCTTGATGCGCACCTTGTGGTGCGTCTCGTAGCGCTCGCGCAGACCGCGCAGGATCGCAATGGTGTCCTCCACGTTGGGCTCGCCGACGTAGACGATCTGGAAGCGCCGCTCCAGCGCCGCGTCCTTCTCGATGTACTTGCGGTACTCGTTCAGCGTTGTGGCGCCGATGGCCCGCAGCTCTCCGCGAGCAAGTGCCGGCTTCAGCATGTTGCTCGCGTCGATGGCGCCCTCAGCAGCTCCCGCGCCGACCAGCGTATGCAGCTCGTCGATGAACAGGATGATCTCGCCATTCGAGTCTTCGATCTCCTTCAGCACAGCCTTCAATCGCTCTTCGAACTCTCCGCGAAACTTCGCGCCCGCGAGCATCGATCCAAGGTCGAGCGAGATCACTCGCTTGTCGCGGAGGATGTCCGGCACGTCGCCCTGGATGATGCGGCGGGCGAGGCCTTCGACGATGGCAGTCTTGCCTACGCCGGGTTCGCCGATAAGCACCGGGTTGTTCTTCGTGCGGCGCGAGAGCACCTGCACGACGCGGCGAATCTCTTCATCGCGTCCGATCACCGGGTCCAGCTTGCCGCGGCGCGCGAGTTCCGTGAGGTCTTTCGCGTACTTCGCCAGAGCCTGGAACTTGCCCTCCGGGTTCTGGTCGGTGACGCGCTGCGATCCGCGCACCACCTGCAGCGCGCTCAGGATCGCATTGCGGTCCGCGCCGAAAGCAGCGAGCGCCGTCTGCACTGGGTCGCCCTTGAGCCCGGCGAGCGCGAGCAACAGGTGCTCGGTTGAAACGTAGTCGTCCTTGAAGTTGTCAGCCTCTTTGAACGAGGCCTCCAGCACTTTCTGCAGGGCGGAGCCCAACCCCGGCTGCGCGGCCGCGCCCTGCACCTTCGGAAGCTTCGCAATCGCCGCATTCACCTGCGTCAGCATCTGCTGCACCGGCACGCCCACTTTTTCGAGCACCGGCAGCACAACGCCTTCCTTGTCTTCCAACAGCGCCGCCATCAGGTGCAGCGGCAACACCTCGGGGTTGCCGTTCTCCGCGGCGTGGCCCTGGGCCGCCTGGATCGCTTCCTGCGACTTCACTGTGAATTTGTCCCACTTGATTGCCATCTCATCACTCCTTCATATCTTTGGATTCCCGTACCCGTCTCCCGGGACTAGAATCTCGGCCATGCTGCGCATCTTTCTCATCGCCGCACTGGCCATTGCGGCAGCCGATCCCTTCGCTCCTCTGGCCGTCTATAACGGCACCTGGAGCGTCCATGCTCAACACCCGTTTGCGGGCGGTACCGGGCCGGACCGGCTCGAAAACCACTGCACCCACGGCCAGGCCTTCTTCTCTTGCGAACAGATCGTCAACGGCAAACCGGCCGCGTTGGTCGTCTTCACGATCTCCAAGGAACCCGGCAAGTACGACGTCGACAACATCCGGCCCAACGGCTACGCCTCCAGCAATACCGACCTGTTAATCAACGGTGACCACTGGACCTTCATCACTCACGCCAGCGCTCCCGGCGAAACCCGCTACCGCACCGAAAACGTCTTCCACGGTCCCGATGCCATTCACTTCGAACAGTTCCAATCCACCGACGACGGTAAAACCTGGACCCAGACCAACCAGGGCGACGAAACGCGCGTTCAGCCCTGACCCTATTTAGCCCTCGAAAGAAAGAGGGCGAAACGGAGGTTCCCGTCTCGCCCCATCTCTCCAAACATCTTGGATGCTTCAATCACCACGCGCTGGGCGCAGTGGCTGGGCTCGAGTTTTCTTAGGCGGCCTTGGCTTCGACCTGCTTCGGAGCCTGGGCTTCCATCTGCTTCGGCGCCTGCGGCCCGTTGGCCGAGCCGCCGATCTTGACCTCGATCTGCTTGGGCTTGGCTTCGGGCTTCTTGTTCAGCGCGATGCTGAGCACGCCGTCGGTCGCCTGGGCCTCGATGTTTTCCGCGTCGACCGTGTTGGGCAGGGTGAAGCTGCGCACGAAGCTGCCGAAGCGGCGTTCGATACGGTGGAAGTTCTCTTCCTTCTCCTCCTGCTCGAACTTACGCTCGCCCTTCACGGTGAGGGTGCGGCCCTCGACACGGATGTCAAGGTCTTCCTTCCGGATACCCGGCACTTCGAGTTTCAGCACCAGTTTGTGTGCGTCCTCGTAGACATCCACCGCGGGGACGAAGTTTCCCGTCGCCAGCGATTCGGATGAGGGCTGAATGTCAGACCCAACCCGGGCAAAGTCTTGAAAAATCGAGTTCAGACGGTTCTGCAGTACTGCCATGTCGTTGAGTCCAGAGCGAAACGGAGTAAAGCGAGTGAGCGTCATCGTCGTATCTCCTTGATACCTATGAATCAGAAGTTTTGTGAACCGGAGTCCACGCCGGCTCACATCTCAATAGACGCAAACGTAGCAGAAAAGTTGCATAAAAAGTGATACTAAGTCACTCATGTTTTCTTATTCACTCCGGACGATGAGGTTTTAGGCGGCAGCGACGCAGTATGCGATCCAGAACCGGCCATGCGTGGCCTTTTGGTGGCCGCACCAGCGTCTATCCTTTCCTGAGACGATGACTATCCGCGAAGCCCTCACCGAAGCCGCAAACCTGATCGCGCAGCCCGACGCCCGGCGCGATGCCGACATGCTGCTCGCGCATGTGCTCCACCGGGAGCGGGCGTGGCTGCTGGCGCATTCGGACGAGGCGCTGGCTGAGCCGGAGCTTGGCGCCTTGCGCGCACTCGCCGGCCGCCGTGCGACGCATGAGCCGCTGCAGTACCTGACGGGCCACCAGGAGTTCTACGGGCTCGACTTCCGCGTGACGCCAGACGTGCTGATCCCGCGGCCCGAGACCGAGCACCTCGTCGAGGCTGTCCTGCTGTGGGCGACGCGCTTCCATGATGAGCGCACGCTGCATATCGCCGACGTCGGCACAGGCTCCGGGGCAATCGCGGTCGCGCTGGCGACGCATCTTGCCGGAGCGAACTTCGTCGCGACCGACATCTCCGTCGCGGCGCTCGCGGTCGCCAGGGAAAACGCACGCGCGCATGGCTGCAAGGAGCGCATCACGTTCCTCCAGTGCGACCTGCTGTCCGGCGCCGGGATGGCCCTGGAGGCCGGTTTCCGGTTTGACGCGGTTGTCTCAAACCCGCCCTATGTGCCATCGGCAGACGCCCCAACCATGCAGCCGGAGGTCGTGCTGCACGAGCCGCACACGGCGCTCTTCGCCGGCGAGAGCGGGCTCGACATTTACCGCCGCCTCATCCCCGCGGCCTACGCCTCGTTGCGCGAAGATGGCCTGCTCGCGCTGGAGATCGGCCACGGACAGCGCGACGACATCGCCGCGCTACTAGACGGATGGGACGACGTGCATTTTGTGGACGACTACCAGGGCATCCCCCGCGTGGCGCTTGCGCTGCGGCCGGCAGAATAAACAGCCTAGTGGGGAACCTGAAGCACCGGTGGGTTGGCGTTCGAGATGATCTCCATATAGGTGTGCAGCACCGCCGTCACTGCGAAGCCGATAGCAAGCAGTGATTCAAAGATCGCCACCGGCAGATCGCGACCCACCACCCTCGCGCCGAAGCTGCGCGCACGATAGCCGCCGAAGGTCCCGATCAGCGCGCCCACGGCTCCCAGCACAACGCCGCCCGCGAGCGGCTCCTCGAGCACCGTGGCAATTACCAGACCGCAGAGAATCGCAAAGCCTAACCGCGCCAGGGCGGGGAAGAGGCTGGTGCGGTTGGGTGTGCGCGGAAGCGTATCGCCGACATACTCCCCCAGCGCCAGTACCGTAAAAACGATCACCGCGATCAGCTTGCCGGTCCAGAACGCCCACGTGCCCTGGACGGGGAGATAGCCGAGGTACGCCATCCAGCACACCACGGCAATACCCGTCATGGTGCGCATTCCGGTGGCAATTCCGAGCAGGCCTATCCAATACATCGCATACCCCTCGCCGGCGCGCGCCTAGTGCGCGGCGACCATCTTCTCCGCGAAATCATGCAGGCCGGCCTGGTTCGCGGGCCGCGTGTAGAACATGTGCCCGCCGGGAAACTCGTGCACCTGTACGCGGTTGGCATCGCCCATCACCGGCATCTGATCGACGGTCAGCACCGAGCCCATGAACGCGCACGAGAGGTCGTTCCATCCATGCACGATCAGCACGCGCAGCTTGGGATCGGCCGCGACGGCCTCGCGCAGGTCGGTGACAGCGCCGCGGCGCAGGTCGCTCTGGCGGTCCCACTGCTGGTTCACCTCGCCGGAGAGCGCATAGTAGCGGGCGTCGGTCTTCCAACCTACCGTGTGCGTGATGAAGTCGACCATCGCGGTCGTGGTCGGCGCAATGATGCTCTCGAGGATCGGGTCGCTGGACTCCTGCTGCGGCGAGTAGGGGAACGGGTCGGGCGCCGTCACATTCGAGTCATACACCGAACCGATGAGGCCCTGCGAGCGATGGACCTCGCGCAGGTACGCTCCCGTCTCCAGCCGCCCGCCCGAGTACTTCACGAACTGCGGATCGAGCCCGGTCATTTCCGTCACATGCTGGATCATCGCCTGGGTTGCCGCCGGATCGCTGCGCCCCTTCAGCAGCGCTGCTGCGTAGTCGCCGCGGGTGTAGGCGATGACGTCCTGCATGGCCTGCGGCGTCAGCTTGCCTTCGGCTTCAAGATGCGCGGCGGTGATTGAAGGCAGCGTGATCATCCACGGAATCGGCGAAAGATTGCCGTCGCCAAATTGCGGGTTCAGATACGGGCTCACCAGCACCAGGCCGTTCATCGCGACGCCAAGCTGCGACTGCAGATAGTGCGTCATGCGCGGCCCCCGATAGCCGCCATAGCTCTCGCCGACAAGGTACTTCTTGTCGAGCAGGCGGTCATTGTTCACCAACCACTTGTAGATGACGAACGACAGGTACTCGATGTCGGGCGTCGGCGCGTAGAAGAGCTTCTTCGTCTCGGCCTCATCGGTCAGCGTGCGGGAGAAGCCGGTGCCGATGGGGTCGATGAAGACCATGTCGGTGAAGTCGAGCCACGTGCCGGGATTGTCCACCAGCGTCGCGGGGTCTGAAGGCGACTCGCCCGCGTTGCCAAACGAGATGCGCTTCGGCCCGATGGCACCGAGGTTGAGGTACACCGACGACGCACCCGGCCCGCCATTCAGCGCAAACGTCACAGGACGGTGCCCGCCCTTAGGCTCGTCCACCGTGTAGGCCGTGTAGGTCACCACGCCGGTAGGTTTGTCATCGCGATTCTTCAGGGTGATGCTGCCGACCGTCGCCGTATAGTGCAGCGTGTGGCCGTTCACCGTGATGGTCTGCGGGGTGGACTTGTCGGCGGGCAGCGGATTTTTCACCGCAGGCGCATCGGTGGGCGGCTTTGGCGTATTCGCCGGCGGAGCGGGCGCGCCCGGTGCGGGGGTGTTGGCGGGAGCGTCGGCAGGACGCTGGCGCTGGGCAGGCGCGGAAAGGGCCAGGAAACACACAAGAGCTGGAGCGATCGAGCGGAAAGTCATACGAATTACTTTACCCTCTGCCCATGCGTTCCACGGCCCAGCGGTTCATTCCTCGCGCAGCACCGCCAAAGCGTTGGTCCGAGTCGCGCGCACGGCGGGGATCAGGCTTGCCCCGAACGACACGACGATGAGCAGTACCGTCACCGCGAGATACGTCGCCAGGTCGCGCGAGCTGACGCCGTAGATCAGGCTCGTCGCCACACGCCCCAGCGCAACCGCTGCGACCAGCCCGAGCCCAATGCCCGCCAGCGTGGGCTTCATGCCCTGCATCAGCACCAGCCGCAGAACATCCTGCGTGCTCGCCCCAAACGCCATCCGCAACCCGATCTCGCGCATGCGGCGCTTCACCGAGTACGCCAGCACGCTGTAGATCCCGATCGCAGAGAGCACCAGGGCCAGCATCCCGAAGATCGTCAGAAGCTGCATATTGAAGCTGTGCTGCGTCAGCGTCAGACCGACGAAATCTTCGAGCGTGAGAACGTTGTCGACCGGAACGTCCTTGTTCACCGCCGACACCGCTGCGGTCACGGCTGTCGCCATCGTCTGTGGCGGAGTCGTCGTGCGGACGACCAGCGACAGAGGCCGCGCCTGCCACGCTGCCGTCGACGTGCCGGTCACCTGTGCCAGCGGCCAGTACAGGGTTGCGATGCCGGTTGAGCTGTCGAGGCCATCCTGTTTCACATCCCCAACCACGCCCACCACCTCGCGGTCTTTGTCCGGGAAGAAGCTCAGCTTCAAATGCCGGCCCACGGCGCTCTCATTGGGCCACAACTGTTTCGCCATGGCCTGGCTGATCACCACCACCGGCGCCGCTTCTGCCGTGTCGCTGCTGCTGATGTTCCGTCCCTGCAGCAGCGGGATATGCATCGCCTCGATGTATCCGGGAGTGGCCACGCGCACAGACACCTCCGGCTGCTCCGACATCGCCACGGCCGGCCGTCCCCCAACCGCAATGGGCTGGTTCGATCCGCCGTTCAGGGGCAGGTCATCCACCGCTCCCGCAGACTCAACCCCCGGCAGAGCCCGCACGCGGCGCAGCACCTCATCGAAGAACTGCGCTTCCTGTATGGGCTCGGTAAACGCATGCCTCGGCACCAGGACGGAGAGCGTCAGCGTACTGCGCTCGTCGAACCCGGGATCGATGTTCTGCAGGTTCCAGAGGCTGCGTACCATTAGCCCGGCGCCGATCAGCAGTACAAGGGAAAGCGCGACCTCGACCACAACAAGCGCGGAGCGGGTCTTGCTGCTTCCACTGTCGGCGTCTGTGCGCCCGAGGCCCTGCTTCAGCGCATCGCTGACATCGGCCTTCATCATGCTCAGCGCGGGCAGCAGACCGGAGAGCACACCCGTCACGACCGAGAGCGCAAACGTGAAGAGCAGCACTGGAGCGTTGAGTCCGATGTGGGCCATCGCCGGCAGTTGGTCGGCGAAAAATTTCAGCAGCAACTCAATCCCGAAGCGCGCGAAAAATAGTCCCAGCGCGGCCCCGCACACGGAGATGATCACCGATTCACTCAGTACCTGCAGGATGATTCGACCGCGGCTCGCACCCATCGCGGACCGGATCGCAATCTCTTTGCGTCGCGCGAACGTTCGCGCGAAGATGAGGTTGGCCACGTTGGCGCACGCAATCAGCAGAACGAAAGCTACAGCACCCAGCATCATCAGCAAGGCTGGGCGGACGTTGCCCACTGTCTCCTCGCGCATGGGAATGATCACCGCGCCCCAGCCTTTGTCATCCTCGGGATACGCCTGCACAAGACGCTGAGAAATCGCGTTCATCTCCGCCTGCGCCTGGCTCACCGTCACGCCCGGCTTGAGCCGCGCGATGGAAAGGAAGTTGTGGTTGCCACGAACGGCTGCCTGCTTGCCGGTGAGCGCGAGAGGCGTCCACACCTGCGCGAATCCGGGCTTGGCCATTTTCGGCCCCATGATGCCGACGATCACGTACGGCTCTCCGTCGAGGTTCATCGACGTGCCTAATACACCGATGTCTCCGCCATAGCGCTTCTGCCACAGCTTGTAGCTGAGGATGACAACATGGTTCGCACCCTCGCGGTCTTCCTCGGGCAGGAACAGCCGGCCGTGCAGCGGCTGCACGCCCAGCACCGAGAAGAAGTCCGCGCTCACCCTGCCGGAGCGGATCGATTCCGGCTTCCCGGTCCCGGTGATGTCGAACCCCGCACCGCCGTAGAGCGCCATTTCCTCGAAGACATGGTTCTGCTTCTGCCAGTCCAGAAAGTTCGCCGGGGACACGGAGAAGCGCGTCATGCCCGGGAAGCTCGCCTGCGGCGGAACATGCCAGATCTGCACGATGCGGTCGGCGTCCTGAAACGGCAACGGCTCCAGCAATACGGCATGGACCACGCTGAAGATGGCAGTGTTCGCCCCAATGCCCAGGGCCATGATGATGACGGCCAGCAAGGCGAAGCTGGGGTTCTTGCGCAGCAGCCTCAATGCAAACTTCAGGTTCTGTGCCAACAGCGCCATGTCGCGCCTCCATGCAGAGATAGATTGCGAGTTGCAATTGATCTGCCATTGAAAGAAGCCCAAAAAGCCGCAGTATCAACGCCTTTCCGGGGACTGCGACGCCGGCGCTGTCCGGTTACGCAAAAGAATGTCCGGTATCGGACATGCGCGGAGTCCGCGTGCCCCGGTCCTCGCAGCGTGGTAACTTTGGAGCACTGAATATGCTTCGTTGGCTTTCGAAGTTGAAGTTTCACCTCTTTCCCCACACCCGCCGATCACCGGTGCACATCATTGCGACCGCAGGGTTATTCGCCGCCCTCACGCTGACCGCCAGCACCCACGGCCAGAGCGCGCCCGCCATCGTTCAGCCGGGTGCCCCCGGAGCACCAACGAAAACGCTTCCGCCGACCACGACGGGCATCGCGCCGCCGCGCTCGCAGGCCGACACCGAATTCATGCAGGGCATGATCATGCACCATCAGCAGGCCGTCGAGATGACCGCGCTGATCCCCTCGCACACCCAGAACAAAGCCGTCCGCTCGCTCGGGCAGCGCATCAGTCTTTCGCAATCCGACGAGATCAAGTTCATGCGCCACTGGCTGACGGCGCGCGGCGACAGGGACTCGATGTCCATGCCCGGCATGCCCGACATGGACATGAGCGGTAAGCCTATGGCGCCGATGCCGGGCATGCTCACACCCGCCCAGATGGACGCGTTGCGTAAGGCACGCGGCGCGGAGTTCGACCGCCTCTTTCTTACCGGCATGATCCAGCACCACGGCGGCGCGCTGATCATGGTCAAGGACCTCTTCGACTCACCGGGCGCCGGCCAGGACGCCGACCTCTTCAACTTCGCTACCGACGTTGACAACACGCAACGCGCCGAGATCCGCATCATGCAGCAGATGTTGCAGGACATCGCCAAGGAGAAATGATGAACCGCACGAACACCTTCGCTTCACGCCTCGCCGGCATCACTTTCGCCGCTGCAGTTTCGTTCTCGCTGGCTGCCCCGCTCCTCGCACAGGAGCCTCCCGCGGCAGCACCCGCAGCGCTGCCGCCAGGTGCCACCGGCTCAACCATGAATGACCCTCGCGCCACGCTCAAGCCCGGCCTCTACGACGCCGGCGAAGCTGCCTTGGGCATCGAACACCTCGCCTTCATCAAGAAGCCCAGCGCGTTTCAACTGCAGGCCAGCGGCCCCGAAGATCCGTTGGTGCAGAAAACGCTCGGCCAGCTCGGCATCGGCGACCCGTCCAAAATGCCCAAGCCGATGCAGATGGTCATCGCGCAGCTCGCCTTCTCCAACTCCGACTTCGCGTTCCAGGGCACGCACCTGTTCCAGGGCAACTTCTACGGCGTCAACTTCTACGACATCTCGAACCCCGCCAAGACATCGCTCATCACATCGCTCGTCTGCCCCGGCGGCCAGGGGGATGTGTCGGTCTATCGCAACCTGCTCTTCATGTCGGTAGAGATGCCGAACGGCCGCATCGACTGCGGCACGCAGGCCTTCCCGCCCATGCCTCCGCCCGCGGCGGGCCACGAGAAGGAGCGCCGCGTCCCGGCCGCCAACCCCGCGCGCTTCCGCGGCGTGCGCATCTTCGACATCAGCGACATTCGCAACCCCAAACAGGTTGCGGCCGTGCAAACCTGCCGCGGATCGCACACGCACACGCTGCTCGTCGATCCCAAGGACAAGGACAACGTCTACATCTACGTTTCGGGAACATCGTTTGTGCGCCCCGGCGAGGAGCTCGCAGGCTGCTCGGGTGAGGCGCCCGACAAGGACCCCAACACATCGCTGTTTCGTATCGACGTGATCAAGGTGCCTCTGGCCGCGCCGCAGCAGGCCGCGATCGTTTCCAGCCCGCGGGTGTTCATGGATGCACGCACCGGTGCGATGAACGGCCTCAACAACGGCGGCAGCCACGATAAGGGCGCGGAGAAGCCCGCCGACACCAACCAGTGCCACGACATCACCGTGTACTCCGCCATCGGACTTGCGGCCGGCGCGTGCTCCGGCAACGGCATCCTGCTCGACATCAAGGACCCCGTGCATCCCAAGCGCGTCGACGCGGTCAACGATCCCAACTACGCCTACTGGCACTCGGCCTCGTTCTCGAACGACGGCACAAAAGTCGTCTTCACCGACGAGTGGGGCGGAGGCCTGCAGCCGCGCTGCCGCACCACCGACCCGCTGAACTGGGGCGCGGACGCCATCTTCAACCTCAAGGACGAGAAGCTCTCGCTGGCCGGCTACTACAAGATGCCCGCCGCACAAGGCCCCACCGAAAACTGCGTCGCGCACAACGGCTCGCTGGTGCCGGTGCCGGGCCGCGATATCGAGGTGCAGTCCTGGTACCAGGGCGGCATCTCTGTTGTGGACTTCACCGACGCGGCGCACCCCTTCGAGATCGCCTACTTCGACCGCGGGCCGATCGATGCGAAGAACCTCGTCCTTGGCGGCGACTGGTCGGCGTACTGGTACAACGGCAACATCTACGGCTCGGAGATCGCGCGCGGCCTCGACGTCTTCAAGCTCGTGCCCAGCAAGTTTCTGACGCAGAACGAAATCGACGCGGCGAACCTCGTGCATGTCGACGAACTCAACGTGCAGAACCAGCAGAAGATCGTCTGGCCTTCGAACTTGGTCGTCGCGCAAGCGTACGTCGATCAACTGCAACGCTCGCACGCGCTGTCCGACACGCAGATCGCGGCACTCACGAAGGCGATCGACAGCGCGAAGAAGTCGCACCTCGGCAAGAAGGATATGGCGAAGCTGCAGGGGATGGCTGCTGCAATGAAGACGAGCGCGACCTCAGCGGTGAATGCTGCCGATGCGAAACGGCTCGCGGCGCTGAGTGAAATCCTGGAGCATCCAGCGGTATAAGCGCACACAGGCGAAGATGAAACCGACACACTAGACCGCGCTCTTGCACGCTGATAATCTTGGTAGGAATTATTCATACCGGAGGACCCATGCCGTCATCGATTGAAAAAATCTCCATCGCGCTTCCCCCTGAAATGGTCGCTTCATTGCGCCAGGCGGTGGATGCCGGGGAGTACTCTTCTTCGAGCGAAGTGGTGCGTGAGGCGCTGCGCGATTGGAGCCACAAGCGCCAACTGCAGCAGAACGGCGTGGAGGAATTGCGCCGTGTCTGGAAGGCTGCCCGCGAGAAGAATGGCCCTTACGTGCCCGCCGATGAGGTTATGGATCGTCTCGAACGCAAATATCAGGCGATCGCTGACGCGGCAGGCGCGACGGACTGATGCGCGTTCAATCCTCGCTGGAAGTAGAAGATGACCTCGACGAAATAGCCGCTTACATCGCCGCCGACAATCCGCGTCGAGCTGTGACCTTCATTCGAGAGATACGCGCAGAGATCGATCGCATCGGCCAAGGACCGCAACTGTACCAACTGCGACCTGATGTCGGCGAAGATGCACGCTTGGCCGTAGTCGGCCTCTACGTGATTCTGTTTTGGCTTGATGGCGACGTTGTGCGTATCGAGCGCGTGGTACAGGGAAACAGGCTTCTCCCCGTACTCTTCCGGCAATAAAGAGCCTAGCGGACGCTACAGCCCTACGCTCGCGCCCATCCGTACAGCGGGAACTTCTCCGCCAACTCATTCACCTGTCCGCGAATCTTCTTGAGGTGCGCCGCGTCGGTGCGGTTCTCCAGCGCCTCGCCGATCCACTTGGCAATAGTGCGCATTTCGCTCTCGCCCATGCCGCGCGTGGTCAGCGCCGGCGTGCCGAGCCGGATGCCGCTGGGCTTCAGCGGAGGATTCTTATCAAACGGGATCGCGTTCTTGTTGACCGTGATGCCAGCCTCGCCGAGTGCGTACTCCGCTTCCGAACCGAGGATGCCCTTCGCGAAGACGTCCACCAGGATCAGGTGCGTATCCGTGCCACCCGATACGACGCGATAACCTTCAGCCTGCATGGCCAGCGCAAGAGCTTTTGCGTTGACGACCGTCTGCTTCGCGTACGCCGCGAACTCCGGCTGCAGCGCTTCGCCGAACGCGACCGCCTTCGCCGCGATCACATGCATCAGCGGCCCACCCTGCTGTCCGGGGAAGACGCTGCGATCAATCCCCGCCGCGAGGTCCTGCGTGCAGAGGATCAAGCCCGCACGAGGTCCGCGCAGCGTCTTGTGCGTGGTCGATGTGACAACGTGCGCGTGCGGCACCGGCGACGGATGCGCTCCGCCCGCGACCAGCCCCGCAAAGTGCGCCATGTCGACCAGAAAGTACGCGCCGACCTTGTCCGCGATCTGCCGCATGCGCGCGAAGTCGAACGTGCGCGGGTACGCCGAGCCGCCACCGATGATCATCTTCGGCTGCTCCACCACGGCCTGCTCCTCGAGCTGGTCGTAATCGATAACCTCGGTATCCTGCCGCACGCGATAGCCCGCTACCTTATACAACTTGCCCGAAAAATTCAGCTTGTGCCCATGCGTCAGGTGGCCGCCATGCGCGAGGTCGAGCCCGAGGATCGTGTCGCCCGGCTGGATCAGCGTCATGTACGCCGCCGCGTTAGCCTGCGAGCCCGAGTGCGGCTGCACATTCGCATGCTCCGCGCCAAAGAGCCGCTTCACGCGCTCGCGTGCCAGGTTCTCGACCACGTCCGCGTACTCGCAGCCGCCGTAGTAGCGCTTGCCGGGATAGCCCTCGGCGTACTTGTTCGTAAACACCGTTCCGGCGGCTTCGAGCACCGCGCGCGAAACGAAGTTCTCCGACGCAATCATTTCGAGGCCCTCGTGCTGGCGCACCACCTCGTTCTCAATCTGCTGGGCAATCTCAGGGTCGGTGACGGAGAGCGGCGCGTTCAAATCAATGGGCATAACAACAATTTTACCGTGCGGCTCACGCGACATGACCCGAAGGTTGTAGGCGGGCTGCCACATGAGGGATGGTTCACCTCTTTGCAGGCGTGGGAGTCTAGGTTTGCCTGCACAAGCGGGCGGGCAGCGCTGTCGCCGTAATCGTTGAAAAACGGTTTGTCGCAGCACCGCATTGAAGCATCAAAGAGTGCTGCAGCAGAGATTTCCGCGCCGTACTCCGCCGCAGCAAGAGGATCTACCGTTGGCTCAGCGCGTCATTCAATTTCCGGTACGCAACGCATTCGCGGCACAGCGCTCGCGCGATGCTCTTGCACGCGAGACTGAAGTGCGTGACGCCGGGCAGCAGGCCGAGCGCATCGCCGGCATCGTAGACAACGAGCTTGCCCGCACAGCCGAACGTCTCGCCAGCGGACGCAACACAGGCTTCGAAAACGCGCGCAACCGCGGTGTGGTCGTAATGCCCATCGCATCGCAGGCCCAGCGTCTGCGCCGCAAGCTGGCCTTGCTGGGCACGAAACTCTTCAGCTACTAAAGAGCGGCAGCCGCCACGACCGGCTTGCCCTTCTCGTTCAACTCCACATACGCCGCCGGAACATGGTGGTCGTGTGTAAACAGCACCAGCCAGCGCTCCGGAATCGCGCGCGCATAGAAGCGCCTGCGCTCCGCGATGCACGTCAGCGGATCGAGGTCGTAGCCCATCACCCACGCAGGGTCGAGATGATGATGCGTCGGCAGTAGGTCGCCGATGTAGCAGGCATGCTCTCCGCCGGACTCCAGGTGCACGGCCAGCATCGACGCCGTGTGTCCCGGAAAGCGCTCGACCGTAACGCCGGGCACGATCTCTGTTGTGGTCTGCACTGGCGCAGGCTTGCAGCCCTCAGGCGTTGCAAGCCGCGCATCATCGGCTGAAAATCCGCCCACGCCCTCGGGGTCGAGCAGCGTCAACTGTCCGCTCGCAATCAAAGGATCATAGTTCGGCGAAAGATAGCTGACGCGGTCGCGTTCCAACTGCAATCGCCCGTGCGCCAGTTCGCCCGCAGCCGCGAAGTAGCGTGCATTCGGAAACGTCGGCGTCACCGAGCCATCGAGATGGAGCGTCGTGTTCCACCCACAGTGATCGAAGTGCAGGTGCGTGTTGACCACGTGCGTCACGTCCTCCACACGCACACCCGCCGCGGCCAGCGATGCCGGCAGCAGTTCCTGGTTGCGATGGATCTCGCGCATCTTCGGGGATTGTTTATTGCCGATGCCTGTCTCGATCAGCACGACATGCTCGCCGGCGCGCACCACCGTAGTATTCAGGCCAAGCAGGATGCGGTTCTCCGCATCCGCAGGCGCGCGCTTCGACCAAAGGGTCTTCGGCACCACGCCGAACATCGCGCCGCCATCAAGCAGGTACGTGCCGTCCGAGCAGAACGTCAGCTCGAAGTCGCCAAGCATGCGGCGACCGCGCACAAGGGCGTCGTCGTGTGGCGTGGAAGCAGGATGCGTCAATGCTGCGGGACCCTAGGCGTCGACCACTTCGGCCGTGTTCATCTCAATGGACGACATGCCCACAACATCGCCGAGAGACTCTGCGGGCGACTGGGCAATCATCTCCCTGGTTGCGGCCGGTGTCGCTGCGATAGTTGCAGGAGCGTCGGCATTGAGCGAGAGCACTTCTCCGGAGTTGGCCGCCGCGAAAGCTTCGGCAGCAACGGCGATCTGTGCGGCTGGTGAGTTCATGGTTGCAACAGCGGCAACCGCTGGCGGCACACGCTTCAGTTGGAAACACTGGCGGCAAAGGACCGGACGCCCTTGTGTCGGCTTGAACGGCACCGTCGTCTCAATGCCGCACGCGGAGCACTCAGTTCGAGTCTCAGTACGGGAAAGAGGCAGTGCCGCCGATGCGCCTGTGGCTTTACCGGCATCGGCGCGCTTGGCCTTACACAGCTTGCAGCGTTTAGGGTCGTTTTTGAACTGCTTATCGAAAAAAAACAGTTGCTCGCCGGCCGTGAAGACGAACTGCGTGCCACAGTCGGAACATTTTAGGAGCCTGTCTGCGAATTCCATTGAGCCCTCTCCCATCGGGGTGGGATAAGGATGAAACGCTCTGCGCAGTGTCGTTTGCTGTCATCGACTTCCGCGTGCGTATTCAAACCTGTACTGCGGTGCTGCGGGGCCCGGATCGATTGTCGGCACCCCGAACAAGGAAAGGGGTTGCCTCAAGTCGTTCTGTTGCAGTCGTGCAGGATGGAGAGGGCCGGTGCCCTCTCCATCCTTTTGCTGCTTGTTTTAGTCGCTACCCAGGAACTAGTCCTGTTCCTTGCGAACCTTCTTGCGATTGCGCTTACGTGCAAGTGCTTCCTTCACGCGCTTCTTCTCGCCCGGTTTCAGGTAAAAGGAGTGGCGCTTGACCTCCTTGATAATGTCTTCCGTCTGCACCTTACGCTTAAACCGGCGCAGCGCATTTTCAAGGGGTTCGCCTTCTTGAACTCGAACCTCTGCCAAGATTGATACACCTCCAAACCTTCCCAACACGGGTCATCTATAGGATAGTACGCCGCGGGGCAACAGGTACGTGATTCCACAACACTTTTTTTGATATCACGCAAACGTTTGTTCATGTAAAAAGGCGAAAACATAGCGAATAAACGCCTGTCCAGCGCCGCTGGATTCTCTCAAAAGCGCTTCAGCGACGATGCCGGCGTCTGGCGTTGTGGAAGAAGTCCTGCGCGGCGGGTCTCATGCTACAAACAAGCATGTCCCGGATAGCCGTCTTCTCCGTCTCGCTCGTCTGCACGCTCTCGCTCCCTGCCTCGCTCTTTGCGCAAACCGATACGGCTCCCAAAGCCGATGCGAAGCCGTCCCAGACGCTCGCCCAGCGCACAGCCTCCATGCAGCACATGCCCGGGCTGCTGCCGCTCGACTGGGACGCCAAAGCCGGCAAGCTCTTCCTCGAAGTTCCGCTAACCTCTGACGCCGCGCACACCCGCTCGCAGGACCTGCTCTATACCGACTCGCTGCCCTGGGGCACCGGCTCCAACGACCTCGGCCTCGACCGCGGCCAGACCTCCGAAGGCCGCATCGTGCGCTTCGAGCGCACCGGCCCCAAGCTCCTCCTCGTTGAGCCCAACTCCAACTTCCGCTCCACGGCGACCGATCCCATGGAGCAGCTCGCCGTCACGCAGTCCTTCCCGGAGTCAGTGATGGCCGGCTTCAAGGTCGAAGCCGAAGCGCCCGACGGCACGGTGCTCGTTGACGCGACCGACTTCTTCCTCCGCGACTCGCATCACGTCATCGAGTCGCTCGCCTCCTCGCAGCAGGGCACCTATAAGCTCGACCCCGCGCGTTCCACCATCGCGCTCGACCACACCAAGGCTTTCCCGAAGAACACCGAGGTAGAAGCCGAGCTGACCTTCGCGACCGATGCGCCCGGCCGCTCGGCGCGCTTTGTCCGCGACGTCACGCCCGACCCCCACGCCCTCACCGTCCGCGAGCACCAGTCGTTCCTCGAGCTGCCGCCGCCGGGCTTCACCCCGCGCCGCTTCTCGCCGCGCGCAGGTTACTTCCCCAGCGGTTATCGCGACTACAACGCCCCGCTCGGCGATCCGCTCGACCAGCAGTTCATCATCCGCCACCGCCTCATCAAGCGCGACCCCGCCTGCACCAAGGCCTGCGTGGCCGTCGCTCCCATCCAGTACTACGTCGACCGCGGCGCGCCCGAGCCCATCCGCTCGGCGCTGGTCGAAGGCGCGCGCTGGTGGGACCAGGCCTTCCAGGCCGCGGGCTGGGCCCCCGGCACCTTCAAAGTCGACGTGCTGCCCGCCGACGCCGACCCGATGGACGTCCGCTTCAACATCATCCAGTGGGTCCACCGTTACACGCGCGGCTGGAGCTACGGAGCCGCGGTCGCCGATCCTCGCACCGGCGAGATCATCAAGGGCAACGTCACGCTCGGCAGCCTGCGCGGCCGGCAGGACTACCTCATCGCGGAAGCGCTGCTTGCGCCGTACGGCAACATGGGTGACCCATCTTCGACGACGGTTTCATCGTCGTCTAAGGTGGGCCCGGCCACGGACCCCATGCTCGCCATGGTGCTCGCCCGCATCCGCCAACTCGCCGCGCACGAAACCGGCCACACCCTTGGCGTAGCCCACAACTTCGCCGCGAGCGCGTTCGCGCAATCCGCCAGCGTGATGGACTACCCGCACCCGTACATCACCCTCGACAAGAACGGCGTTCCCGATCTCTCGTACGCCTACGCCTCCAACATTGGCCAGTGGGACAAGATCGCCATCGACTACGGCTACCGCGAGTTCGACAAAGGCGGAAAGCCCGTCGAGGATCCCGCCGCGCTCAACGCCATCCTCTCTGCCTCCGAGAAGACCGGCCTCATCTTCATCACCGACGAGGACGCCCGCCCGTTCTCCGGCGCGCACCCGCACGCCCACCTCTGGGACAACGGTGCCGACCCCACCACCGAGCTCAACCGCATCCTCGACATCCGCGCCGCCGCCCTGAAGCGCTTCGGAGAGAATGCCATCAGGCTGGACACGCCCATGTCGCAGCTCGCCGATACCCTCGTCCCGCTCTACCTGCTGCACCGCTATCAGACCGAAGCGGCCATCAAGCTCATCGGCGGGCTAGACTACCGGTACAACGTCCGCGGCGACGGCCAGCCCGGCCCCGCCATCGTCCCGCTCAAAGACCAGGACGCCGCGCTTGATGCCGTGCTGAAAACCCTCACCCCCGAAACCCTCACGCTCTCCGAAGAGATCCTCAAGCTGATCCCACCAGTCCCTCCCGGCCATCCGCGCACACGCGAATCGCTCCCCTCAGAAACCGGCCTCACCTTCGACCCCGTCGCCGCCGCGGAAGCCGCCGCCGACCTCACACTGCAGGTGCTCTTCGACCCAGCCCGCGCCTCGCGCCTGCTGCAGTACCACATGCGCAACACCGCCGACGGCAGCAAGGGCCCGTCGCTCCGCGTGATGATGGAAAAGGTCTCAAAGACCACAGCCGAGCGCCCCGAAAGCGGCCACAGCATCAGCTCCGAGGTTGAGCGCGCCGTGGAATTCCGCGGCCTCGAAGCCATGCTCGCTTTAGCCGTGAACCCAGTAGCGAGCAGCCAGGCCCGCGCCATCGCCCGCTACCACATCGCCGACCTGCTCAAGCAGTGGACCACCACGCCGCCACCCACCGACAGCGCCGAAGCCATCCACCGCACCGCCATGATCGACCGCATCAGCGAGTTCAACAAGGACCCCGCGAAGTTCGTCCCGGCCAAGCCCATCGATGCCCCACCGGGAATGCCCATCGGCGACGACGAGGAGTAGTTCACAGCTCCGGAGAGGATGCCCGCATGGAATGGTGGGGCCCATCGCAGCGACTGGAATTTATCAACACACCAGAGACACTGGTGGTCCACGTCACACACTTGCGACGGAAGGGCGATCTCATCGTACCGGCCAGCGCGGCGGTATTCTGTGTCGCTTCGATTTGGTTCGAGCTCGGCATCGTCGCAACTGTTAGCAGCGCGATCATTCTCCTGACCTCACTCTTCCGATGGTTTAGCGAAAGGATGATACAGCTCTCGGTAAACGACAAAACATTGGAGGTGAGATCGGATGCATGGTGGAAGACAAACGTGACCAGGGTCCACTGGTCCGAAATCAAGCGCCTTGAGTACATGGTCGGCGGGGACGACGAGCCGAGCGGCCTCTATGCGAAACAAGCTTCATGGTCCCGCACCTGTCTCCTGTCTGATATTAACGAGAAAACAACGGCGCAGATCGTCGACGCTATCTACATGCGCTTCCCGTTCGTCGAAATGGCGCCCGACAATGGGCGGCGGCCGTCGAGCGGACTCATCACGCTCGGACTGTCGAGCACGGAAAGTAAGCCACGATAGCTTTGACTTCCTACTGCACTGCCGGCGGCGGATAGTACGGCAGCTTCTGCTGCTCTTCCGTCGCACGCTTCACCGCGATATCCGCGAACAGTAGCGACGGCACAATCGTCGTTTCCGGCACCGGCCCGATCGTCTGCGCCACCCACGGATCGTCGCCCGCAGCCATGATCTCGCTGCGCAGGCTGCGCTGGTCGAGCTCGTCAAACACCGCGCCGCGCACCAGCGTGCGCTTGCCATCCGCGCTTACGCGGTACAGCATGCGCGGCGCGAGTTCGCCGCCCAGCGTCTTCACCTCGTACACATCGCGGCCCTGCTCCTTCGCCATCGCGAGCAGCTTGGCTTCCATCTGCGCCGTCGTTACCGGAGCGCTCGAGCGCACCATCAGCACGCCGGCGCGCGAGTGCGGAGCCTGCCCCGGAGCCGCGCGGCCATGACCATTCGACACCGGAAAGTCCTTCACCGGCTCGCGACCCACCAGGTAGTTCTCAAGCTTGCCCTTGTCCACGATCGTGACCGCCTGCGCGGGCACGCCTTCATCGTCGACAGCGAACGAACCGAGCAGCGGCTTGCCGCCAAAGGTGCGCAGCGAAGGATCGTCGACCACGCTCAGGAACTCCGGCAGCACGCGGCTGCGGAAGCTCGACTGGAACGCTCCCTGCGTGCGCGCGGTCGTTCCGATCTCCGGCCGGTCGGCCTCGACGTTCGGCACGAACAGCCGATTGATGACATCGGCCGCAGCGTCGCCTGAGAACAACACCGGCCCGTGATAGTCCTCGGCATCGACGACCGGAGCATGACGCAGTTCATCGAAAGCCTTCAGATTGTTGATCGCGCGCTGACGGAACTTCGGCCAGTCTTCGAGTCCCTCGGCCGTCGCAGCCGTCGTGCCGTTGTCGCGGCCAAGCTGCATGCCGTCAGGTGCCTGCCCGCCCACCGAAATGTTCGCCGCATACCCCGAGTAGCCATGCCGCAGCAGCGCTCCATCGGTGTTCACGGTGTAGCGGTTGATGACGAACACCCGCATGCTCGCCGTCGAATACTGCACGGCATCGGCAAAGCCCTTCACCTGCGGGTCGGTCGCATAGAGGCCGCTGGCTTCTGTCATTCGCCGCTTCCACTCCGTGCGATCGAGCTCCAGTTTCGCGAGCGGCTCGATGCTCGTAACGGCTTTGGCCGGCGTGAAGTCGTCTGCTGTAGGCAGCGTCTGGAAGCGCTTCAACGCCGCCTGCTTGGCCGCATAAGCGCGCAGAGCATTCTTATAGGCTTCGTCGGTCGCAGTCCACAGCGCATTCTTCAACGCATCGGGATCGTTGTCGTTCGGAGCAAGCTGCAGCGATCCATCGCCGCGCGCCGAGCTCGAATCCGTCGCATAGTCGCCGATGCGCACGGTCACGCGCACCACGCGCTGATGCGACTCCTGCTCCCGCGTCAGCGCACCGTAGTTGGCGGCTGCGTCGTAGCTCTGCAGGTCTTCGAGGCGGTACTCCATGAAGTAGGGCCGCTGCATCCCGGGCAACACCAGCAACTCCTTCTCACGCGCAAGCTCCTGCTGCATCGCGACGAGCATCGGGTCGTTATCGCCGACCGCTGCCGCACTTGCCGGGGCAACGACCTTGTCCTCGCGACCGAAGTCCGCGCTTTTCGCGGACGCAGTGGAGAGACCCGCTGTCACAACCGCAAACCCTGCAATCAATAGTGAAGGACGGATCATCATTACTTGCCACCCTTCTGCGCATCGGCGATGTTCATTCGCATCACTGGCGGAGGCGGCACGATCGGCGGCCGCGCCGTGCCCTGCGCCTGCCGCTGCGTTTCGATCTCGCTCACCAGCATCGCCGGCGCCACGGCACTCACCGGGATCGACCCCGACTCCGCACCGCACACGCCGTTGAAGATGTCCTGGTGATCGCCCGTCGCGATGATCCTGTTCAGCGCCGCCTGCGGTGTGCCGACGATGCTGACGCCGCGCACCAGCTCATCCGGCCGGCCATCGACATACACGCGATACACCACCAGCGGGATCACCTGGAACGCCTGTGGCGAGCGCCGCGTCGTCACTGCGAACCCCGATGAAATGTCCTCGAAGAACAGGCCGTACGCCTTGCCCTGCTTCTTCGCTTCGGCCTTCAACATCTCGCGCAGCTCGGCATCGCTCACTGTCTTCGTCGACGTCACGATCAGGTTACCCTGCCGCCCGGTCGGCATCTTGCCTGTCTCGGCGCGGCCGTGGCCGTTCGACTGCGCAAAGCTCGCCACCGGCAGCCGCGACATCAGGAACGTCTTCAGCACGCCGTCCTGCACCAGGTCGACCTTGCGAGCGGGCTGGCCTTCGTCGTCGAACGCGTAGTGCCCGCTCAGCGGCTGGCCGTGGAACTGCGCCAGCGTGGGGTCATCCGCAACGGAGAGAAAGGTTGGCAGAATGGGCTTGTTCAGCAGCTTGGTGAACGTCTGGCCTTCTTCATCGCCGCGCTGCCGCTGGCCTTCGAGCCTGTGCCCCAGCACCTCGTGGAAGAACACGGCAGAAGCGCGGCCGGAGAGAATCGCCGGTCCGTTGTACGGCTCGGTGATCGAAGCTGAGCGAAGGTCGACGAGGTTCTTCGCCATCGTCACCGTCTTGTCGAGCACGGTCTTCTGATCGGGCAGATGGCCGGTCGCGTCAGCTTCGAACGTCTCAACGCGGAATAGATCCATGCCGTCCGCGGCGCGTGTGCGCGCCACAACGATCAGCCGTGCCACATGGTTCGGCGACTCCACCCGCGCGCCCTCGCTGGACACGAAATAGTCCGTCTCATTCGAAGCCTCGAGGCCCACGTTGTCGTAATAGATATCCGGGTACTGCTTGAAGACGGCGCTGATCTCACGCAGCCGCGCTTCCCAGGCGGGGCGGTCGAACTCCAGCTTCGGCGCGGCCGCCAGCAGCGCCGCTTCGGGTTTCTCCTCAGAGAAGTCCGCCGACACATCCTCTTCCTTCGCGCGCACCTGCTGCTCGGTCTTCACCTTCAGCAGCGCGTCCAGAGCCTTGCCGTAGCCGCGATTGGTCGCGTACCACAGCGACCGTGCAATCGCCGGGCGATCGTCCGTCAGCGGCAGAGGCATCGTCGTCAGTGCGCTGGTGCGATGGTCGCCGTGCGTATTGTCCAGCGTCGGCGAGCCCAGCCGCACCTGCACGTCGGCCGTGCGCTGGCGCGTGCCGGTGGAGTTCGTGACCGCGCCATAGCCGGCGGTGATGTTCACGCTCTCGCTATCCGCAACCGAGTAGCTGAGGAAGTACGGCTTGGGCTGCGGCTGTGCGGCGCCCTTGCCGCCGGAAACCGGCATCACGCCGCCGTCGGGCGTAGCGCTGCCCAGGCTCGCCATCGCGCGCTTCAGTTCCGTGTCCATCGCCTGCAGCAGCACAGGATCGCTCTGCGAAACCGGCACCGCGGTTGCGGCTTTCTTTTCCGCCTTGTTCGGCGCCGGAGCTCCCGCCTTCTGCGCTCCGCAAACTGTTGTCCCCGCAGCGGCGGCGACCACGCCGATCCACGCTGCCCTTTTACCCCAGATCATTTGCTTCTTCATCTCAACCAAACCCATCCCCGCGCCCGGCGACTCACCCGTATGTGCGGTTTCCGCTATTGCAGAGTGTATCTAAATAGACGTGTGCCGTTGCGATTCCTTGTCACCCGGCACATCCGGGGTGCAAACTTGTGCTCACACCCGGAGAGACAGCCGTCTATGCGCCTTCGTAAGCTCGCGTTCCTGCTCTGCCTGCTGCTGCCATTCCCGACCGCCGCCCTCGCCTCTGAAACCCCGGCCGAGCACGCCGCCAACGTCGCCGCCCAGCAGGAAATGGACGCCGCCCCACCCCACAGCAACCTGCCCGACTACTCGCTCGCGCCCGACCAGCTCGCCAAGGCCCAGCACATCTCCGCCGTCCGCGTCCGGACGCACTTCGCGGAGGTCATCTGGAGCATCCTGCAACTGGCTCTGCTCCTCTGGCTGGGAGTGATCGCCTGGATGCGCGATAAGGCCGTCCGTGCCGGGGCCAGTCTCGAGGCGAGCGGCAAGCACAAGACTTCGCGGTGGGTACAAGGCTTCGTATTTCTGCTGCTCTTTCTGCTCGCGGGATTCATTCTCGACCTGCCACTGGGCCTCTATCGGCACCAACTGTCGCTGCAGTACGGCCTTTCAGTACAGGGCTGGGGAAGCTGGTTCGGTGACCAGGCCAAGACTTTAGCCATCACCCTGATTCTTGGCTGGCTTGGGATCATGTTGCTCTTTAGGCGAATTCGGAAGGCCCCGCGACGTTGGTGGTTCATCTTCTGGGCGATCTCGGTTCCCATCACCCTGGCCGGGGTTTTCGCAACGCCGTACGTCATCGATCCCCTCTTCAACAAATTCGAACCCCTGCAAAAAACCAACCCGGCGCTAGTCGCACAGCTTGAAAAGGTCGTCGCCCGCGGCAACATGGACATCCCGCCCGAGCGCATGTTCCTTATGAAGGCCAGCGCCAAGGTCACCACCATGAACGCCTACGTCACCGGCTTCGGAGCCTCTAAGCGCGTCGTGGTGTGGGACACGTCGCTGGTCAAGGGAACTCCGGACGAAGTCCTGTTCATCTTCGGCCACGAATCCGGCCACTATGTCCTCAACCACATCGTCAGCGGCATCTTCTACACCGAGCTCACGCTTCTCGTGCTCTTCTACCTCGGTTACCGCTTCATCCAATGGGCTCTCGGCCGCTTCGGGGCACGCTGGCGCATTCCGTCACAGCAAGACTGGGGTGCACTCGCCGTCCTCCTTCTGGCCTTCTCGCTCTTCAGCGCCATCCTCGAACCCGCCCAAAACGCCTGGAGCCGGGAGCACGAGCACGCCGCTGACGTCTATGGGCAGGAAGCCATCCACGGCATCGTCGCCGATCCGCAGAAATCCGCCGCAGGCGCGTTCCAGGTTCTCGGCGAAAGCTCACTCGATGAGCCCAACACCCCACCTTTCGTGGAGTTCTGGATGTACAACCACCCCTCCACGGGCCGCCGCGCTGCTTTCTCCGCCCACTACGATCCATGGGCTCCGGGGGCCGAACCGAAGTACTTCAAAAAGTAGCCGCCTGCCAAACAGCACCGGTCCCGACGGGAAAGCCGCCGCGACAGCAGCCTGCGTGAAACTTCGCGCTTCAACTTCGCGCACTGTGCGTCGAGGCTTTCCCGTCCCCGGCCACAGACGTATCATCGGAGGCCATGAGCTCTGCTTCCGCCCCCGACTGCATCTTCTGCAAGATCGCCTCCGGCACCATCCCTGCCAAACGCCTCTACGAAACCAGCGAGGTGCTCGCCTTCCCAGACGCCAATCCGCAAGCGCCTGCCCATGTGCTGGTCATCCCCAAACAACACATCGCATCGTTAGCCGCCGCCGAGGCCGGACATCACCCTCTGCTCGGCCAGTTGCTAGCCGCAGCCACAGAAGTAGCTCGCCAACAGCGTCTGGACAACGGTTACCGTGTCGTCATCAACACCGGCGACGACGGCGGCCAGACGGTCGGCCACCTGCATATCCACATCCTCGGTGGCCGCCCCATGCACTGGCCTCCGGGCTAGTCGCTATTAGCAGCGGAGTAACACTTCAAGTGCGGCTTGAACCCGGTGTTAACTCCCATGGTTCACCCCCACCGCCTCCAGTTCAACCACCGCGCCCACCGCGTTTTTCCTCCGCGTCCATCGCGTTCGTCGTTGCCTTTGCTCTTGCCTTCCCCCAGGCACGAAAAAGCGCGCCAATACCTCCGGCGCGCCCTCGCTTCGCACAACAGCCCAGTACCACCCGAGCCCGCGAACCTAATCTCTACTCTCTGATCTCTGCTCTCTGCCTTACTGGTTGTAGTTGACCTCTTCGCCCTCTTCCACGCTGTACCGCCGCAGAAGGTTTGGCAGGTTCTGCGAGAAGGCCGCGCGCGGCATCACCGCATCGCATCCCGCTTCGACAGCCTTGGCCTTCAGGTCGCCCTGCAAGTGCGAGAGAAACCCGATGATCGAGACGCTCTTCTTCAGCTTGGTCTTGAGCTTGGGAATCAGCGTCAGCGGCTTGGCGTTCGCGTTGTTCAGGTCGAACACGATCAGCGCCGGCTTGTTCTCTTCCGACCCGCTGGTCAACTCGGCGACCGCGTCCTTTTCGTTCTTCATGAACTGGACTTTGACGCCCTGCTTGCGCGCCGTCTCCTGGATCTTCGCCGTGAAGAACAGGTCCTCGATGAAGAAGTAGATGTGGGTCTGCGCGCCTTCGGGAATCGGGATTGCCCTCGGCATGGAGTGGTCGATCGGCTGCGAATCGCCGTGATGCCGGTGCCCGCCCTTGCGTCCGCCAAACCCGTTCAGCGGGATCGTCGACGCCGATGGATCGGCGAAGTTGCCGTTCACCTCGCGATAGCTGTGGTCCATAGGCCCGACAAAGCTGCCGCGCTCCTTGCGCGCACCGCCCTGCTTGCCCTTGCGCTTGAAGCCGCCACCGTTGCCATAGTTCTGGCCGCCGTAGTTCTGGCTGAAGCCGCCGCCGCCATTGCCTTGGGCAAAGCCGTTCTGGCCCGCCGGACTGTTGGCGTCCGAGCGAAAGTCGTTGCCGGGATTCTCATTGCGTGCCGGGCGCCGTTCGCGGTCGCGGAACTTCTTCTTCCAGCGCTTGCCGGTGCCCTGTCCCTGACCTTGCTGATTCTGCTGGGCCTGCTGGCCTCCGCCCTGGGTATTCTGGCGCCGCTGCTGCGGCTGGGCCGGAGCGGCCGAGGCCGCCAGCGCGAGACTTTCGCCTTCCATCACAATGGGCACGGGCACCGGGGCCTCTCCTTCAGCTACGGGGCCATCGCCGCCAACCTTGCCTTTGCGCTTGCGGCGCCGCCGGCGGCTGCTCTTGGATTGTCCCTGGCCATGCGCGATCGATTCACCAGACCCACCGGAATCGCCGTCGCCAAAGTCCTGGTTGCCGGGCTGGGTGCCGAAGTCCCGGTTTCCGAAGTCGCGGTTTCCGAAATCTTCGCTGCCGAAGTCCTGGTTTCCGCGGTCTGCCGACGCATTCCGCGACGGTATTTCCACTACATTCTGCTCTGACATGTTGCTTTTTGTTCCCCTTACGGTTGGGTCATCGACCCTGCCGACGCAGCCTCGCTCGCGCACTTGCCGGCCCCTTGCGGGAGCGAACATGGAGCGGTCCGGAATTTCATCGTCGGAAAAAACAGTCTCAAGTGCGACTCAAAGGCTTTCTGACTTGGCTCGCCCGTGCCAAGAGCCGGAATCGATCCCCGCTCCCTGCTATGTGGCTTTATTGCCAGTCTGCGCCAACTTCACTCGTGTATACATCGGCTGCGGCGTTCCAGAGTAGAGCCTGAAGCGTCCATTCAGCCTTGCAAGGCATTCAGCGGCCATCTTGGCCTTTTCACCAAATCCAGACTCTCTGTAACTCTGCAATCAGGCTCGTCGCGCCGCTCGTCCAGTTTCGGCCGGTCGCTCCGTTTTTTCGGAGCCGTAGGAGGCCTGAAACCACTCTGCGAGGTGGAACCGGGTGATCCCAGTTCTCTTCTTCCAAAGCGCCTCGTAGCGGCGCTTCTCTCAACCCACTCAACCCGCAGGAACAAGCTTTGGCGAAACTCTTGCCAAACAGAAGCGATATTACGCCTGCTGCAGGTTCGATGCAACAAAAACATTTTCGGCCCCGGTGGGGCCTCCGCTTCAACACAAATTGACAGGAAATTGCCGGACTGGTGAAGTGGAGGGGCCAGCGGGTCATCTCCCCTCCCCGGAAGATGACCCTGGACCTCAACAACGGCCAGTCACTGGCCTCCAAATGGCTCCACGTTGAAGCGGAACCGGTCCGGTGGGTGGCGCATCTCGGTAGGATGCTGCTTCATGCCCCGTTTCCAGACGCCCGGACGGCTTGCTCCTTTAGAAAGCGCCCCTCTCGAACGCTTTCTCTAATTGCAATCCCCATGCCAAACACTAAACGTCATGTTTTCAGCAAATGCCCGATTTTTTTTCTCCAAAACCCTCTAAAAAGCGGAGAGACGAGCCAATTCGGCTCCACAATATGGGAGAACAGGTGCCGGATGGCATACTCGCAACCTGTCTTTCAGCCGAAACATCCCAGTGATGGTCGACGTGGGCCGCTGTTTGCGCATTGACCACCCCCATTCCCTCTCCTATAATCGTGCGTAGCCGACTAACCCTCGCGCCCGCAAGTTCTCTTTTGTCCCTTCCTCCTTTGAGCGCCGCTCGCCCGAAGCCCTGAAGACCGATCGAAGCAGAGCCTGCAGGCGGTGCCTTTCACAAAAGGCGCTCCACGGGCGGAGGAAGGTGCGGCTGGACCGCCGATGAGCGCACAGCGCGCTTGCGCGGAGACCAAGCCGAAATTTTCCGGAATCGACTTCCAAGGAGTCTCACACACCGCAATGAAGCGCAATCTAGTATTCGCCCTGGCCGCTGGCCTCGCTACGTCCACCCTTGCGGCCCAGACCGCACCCGCAACTCCCGCGCCGGCTCCTGCCGCCCCTGCCGCTTCCGCTCCGCCCCAGGCCATCCCCGCCAAGATCGCGATCATCGCTTTCCAGCAGGGTATGGTGGCCACTAACGAAGGCCAGCGCACCGTGCAGGACATCCAGAAGAAGTACGAGCCCAGAAAGTCGCAGATCGACGCGGCCAACGCTGAGATCGAGTCGCTGACCAAGCAGCGCGACGCGCTCCCGGCCAACGCGCCCGACGAGCAGCGCGCCAACCTGATCAAGAGCATCGACGAGAAGACCAAGAAGCTGAACTTCGACGCCGACGCCGCGCAGACCGCCTACTCGAACGACCTGCAGGAGGCCTTCGCGAAGCTCCAGCAGAAGTTCGGCACGGCGGCCGTGAAGTACTGCACCGACAACGGATTCACCATGCTGGTGAGCCCCGAAGGCGGACAGAACGCGCCCAACCCCGTCCTCTGGTGGACTCCGACGACCGACATCACGCAGGCTGTGATCAACGCGTACAACGCCACCTCCGGCGTTGCCGCTCCGGCACCGTCCGCTCCGCGTCCTCGCCCGGCAGCCAGCGCACCGCGCCCCGCCGCGCCGGCCACGAAGAAGCCCTAGTTTCTCAACAGAACTGCTACAGCAACAATGGAGGCCCCAGGGCCTCCATTGTCGTTTAATCTCTATTCTCTAATTTCTATTCTCTATATAACGCTGCTTCAAACTGCTGCAGCGCCTCATCGCTCCACGCATGCGACGCCTTGCGCCAGCCACTGCCGCCTTCATCCAGGAAATTCGGAAAGTTCGACCGGCAGATCCCAATCTTCGCAGCAAAGTCCACCAGCGCCTGCGCCGTCCCGTCGAGATACAGCACAGCCTGCATGCCATCCTTCGACCACTGCACCGACGCCAGCCGCTCGCGCTCGCGGTCTTCAAGCGCCGATCCGGTGTAGATCAGCATCGCGTCAAGAATGCTGTTTTCCTGCGTCTCCTGCGAACGGTCGCAGGCATAGAAGTATCCCGCAGGACCTTCGTCCTCGAAGACGGCCGTCCACGGCGGTGAGGGTGAGTTGGAAGAAAGAAACGCGCGGCCCGGCTTGAAAGTCAGTGAGTCCATCTCTACTAGGTTACAACCCCCCATGCGTGCGGTTGTCTCAACACGACATCAGCGATAGCGTAGGTGTGCTCAGTCCGCAGTCAGCGGAGCTATTACGAATCTCGCATCATGCCACCGGGGGCAGGCTCATGGAATCGCCACGGAAGATCATCGTTTACATTGCGACGAGCGCGGAAGGCCTGATCGCCCGGCCCGACGGCGATGTCGAATGGCTGAACCGCCGCCCGCACACGATCGACTACGGCATGACTGCGTTCTACCCGAGCATCGACACCATTCTGTGGGGACGCAACACCTACGACTGGGCTCTCGCCTACGCCGAAAAGACCGGCCAGAAAGACGGCATATTCGACACGAAGCTTGCCAACTACGTGTTCTCCCACCAGCCTCCGCAGCACATTGCGGAGGGTGTGCAGTTCGTGTCGGAGCCGGTAAAGGAATTTGCGCAGCGTCTGCGCGCCACGCCCGGAAAACACATCTGGATGATGGGTGGCGGAGGCCTGATCGCGTCGTTCCTCGACGCCGGCGAGATCGACGAGTTCGATATCCAGGTGATTCCCACGCTGATCGGCGAGGGCATTCCGCTGATCGCGCCGCGCTATCGCGACATAGAGCTGCGTCTGATCTCGGCTGAGAGTTATGCCGACAGCGTGGTGCGGCTGAGGTACGCTGTGGTGAAGTAGCGCAGGCAGCGCGAGGACCGGAACCTCCGCTCCGATACACTTGACCTGACGATGCGATTCAAAGGCTTCTACATCGGGCGGGCGCAGCGTGTGGCCGCAGCGCTTCTGCTCTGCCTGCTATGCGAGTGCCTGTGGGTCGTGGCCCGCCAGCCGCTCTCGCAGCAGGACTACCGCTTCGCCCGCTGCGGCCGCGAAATGTGGGAGACGCCTTCACCGCTCGCCGGCTACTTCACAACCTGCGGCAACCTTAACGGCGACGGCACGCTCGGCTATCGTCTCGCCGGCTTCCCGCTCACGGTGCAGCGGCTCACGCTCCTCTCGCTCGACCACTTCCGCAAGCCCGAGAACCGCCTCTATCCCAACGGTACGCTGAACGGCTCAACGTGGGAGTCGCGCCATCAACTCAGCTTCGTCAAATACCTGCTGCGACTGCCGTTCGTCCTGTTCGCACTCTGGTTGGGCGGAGGCCTGTGGTGGGTCGCGCGCCGCTTGTTCGGCAACGAGGGCGGCGGTCTCGCCCTCGCGCTCTACGTCTTCTGCCCCGCGATCGTGCGTTACGCCTCCACGCCGAACAACGAAATCCTCGCGCTTTGGGGGCTCTACGGCCTCGTATACACAGCCATCGGAGTAGCCCACGCCATGCAGGGGCCGCGCCGCAAATGGCGTCCGCGCATCATCCTGCTCACCTTTGCTCTCGGCATGACAGCGTGCGCACACCTGCTCGCCGCGCTGGTCGGCTTCACCGCCGGAGCCTTCTTCCTCTTCTACCTCGCCGACCGCCGCCGCAGCCACGTCTCGCAGGTGCTCATCTACTCCGCACTGGGTGCGATCGCGATGCTCTTCGCCTCGTTCTCGTTTCGGCTGTCGGCGTTCCTGTACGTCTTCGTCGGCGGAGGTGCCCGCTTCTGGTTCAGCCTCGAAGGCGTGCGCAGCTTCGTCGCCGCGATGGCGACCTATCCCTACGTCCATGCGGCGCTGCCCATCGAAGGCGCCATCCTTCTGGCCACGCTCATCGCTCTCGGCATCTATGTCACATCCAAGCCGAGCCGCTACTTCGGCAACACGTCGCCGCTGCTGATCGCTCTCGTTCTCGCTCCGCTGTATACGACCCAGACCTTCACCGCGCCCTGGCTGTGGGCGCTGCCATTCCTGTTCACCTTCATCGGCGGCACATTCGCCGACGCCCTCGACGCCTCCCGCAAATCGCCGCAGCGCCTCCGCCTGATGCTCATCCTGACGTCAGGCCTCGTAGTAGCGCAGGCAACGCTCTGCATCGGCTGGCTGGCCACCTTCCCGGTCTGACCCGCCGCACATTTGGGTCCCATCTTCGGCGCGATCTTGCGCCTAAGGTGGGTATGGCGCCCTTCTGAGCTGATTTCCCACAAATCCGCATCCAACACCCAGGTTTGCTGTACCGTTTAGCCATTGCCCCAAGGACGTGCTTAAGAATGAAGTCGCCAGTTTCGCGTCGAACGCTCGTTGTTCCCGCTATTGCCCTTTGCCTCATCTGCTTCATTTCCGGCTGCCGCAAACATCGCGGCTCCACCAACCTCGCGACCAACGTGCAGCACGTCGTCAGCTCGCCGCGCCTCGCCATCCTGAAGTGGAGCAACTACTCCGACTACCAGGCCCCCGTGAAGCAGTTCTACGAGGCCCGCGACTACGCGCTCGCGTGGACCGACGACGACAGCCCCACCACGCAGGCCGAAACCCTCATCCAGGCCTTCACCAACGCCGCGCAGAAGGGCCTCCGCCCCGAAGACTACGACGCCTCGCGCTGGCAGCAGCGGGTCGCGCGCGTCAAGTCGATCTTCAAGTCGCACGACACCTCCGCCGAGGCCCAGGACGCGCTCGCGCAGTTCGACGCCGCCATGACCATCGATGCCATGCGCTACATCTCCGACCTCCACTCCGGCCGCGTCAACCCGCAGCACCTCAACTTCGACATTGATGTCCCGGCCAAGCGCGCTGCCTTCGATCTCGCCGCCTACCTGAACGACAAGGTCGCCGAAGCCGACGATGTCACCGAAGCTCTCGACGCCGTGGAGCCGCAGAACGAAATGTACGCCGGCACCGAGAAGGCCCTGCAGCAGTACCTCGCACTCGCGCGCCAGCAGCACGCCTCGCCCACACCGCCTCTCGCTCCGGTAGCGAAAACGATCTCCGTCGGCCAGCCTTATCCTGCGCCCGCCCTCTTCGCACTGGCCACACGCCTCGCACTCGAAGGCGATATCCCGTTTACGCCGGCCGGCGAGTCGACCGTCGGCAGCGTCTACAGCCAGGACATCGCCGACGCCGTAAAGCATTACCAGCAGCGCCACGGCCTCACCGCCGACGGCAAACTCACGCAGGCCACCATCGACTCACTTAACGTGCCGATGGATGTGCGCGTCCAGCAACTGAACCTCTCGCTCGAACGCTGGCGCTGGCTCGCCGACCCGTACACCAACCCGCGCCTGCTCGAGAACCTCGCCGAGTTTATGGTGCGCGCCTACGACCCCGACCACACGCTCGCCTTCAAGATGAAGACCGTCAATGGACAGGCCAAGGGCAACCACGACACACCCGTCTTCACACGCACCATGAAGTTCCTCGTCTTCCGCCCCTACTGGAACGTGCCGCCGTCGATCATCAAGAAGGAGCTCGTGCCGCACATTCAGCGCAGCGGCATCGGCTACCTCGCGCAGAAGAACTACGAAGTGTTCAAGGCCGACGGCACCGTCGTCACCGACTACAACGAGCACGACATCGAGCACCTGCGCTACAACGTCCGCGAGAAGCCCGGCCCCAAAAACTCACTCGGCCTCGTGAAGTTCATGTTCCCCAACGAGTACGACGTCTACATGCACTCCACGCCGGAGCTGAACCTCTTCAACCTCACGCGCCGCGACCGCTCCCACGGCTGCGTCCGCCTGGAGCACGCCGACCAGATGGCGGAGTGGGTGCTCAACGGCCAGGGCGACTGGGACGCCGACAAGATCGCCGCAGCGATGAACAGCCAGGACCAGGACAACAAACAGGTCAGCCTGAAGACGCAGCTCCCGGTAGTGATCTTCTACCTCACCGCGACGGCTGACGAAGACGGCACCACGCACTTCTTCGACGACATCTACGGCTACGACAAGCAGCTCGAAGACATCCTCGACAAGGGGATGCCCTACCCATCAGACCCCGCGAAGGTCAATCCGAAGCTGACGCCGGGAGAGACGGTGTAGGGGAGTCATGAATTCCAAGGAGGTCAAAGCAATGACCACTCAGTCCAACTCATCCTTGCCGTTCGGATTGGATAGCGCAGGCGTGAGAAAACTGGCTGATGAACTTGTCAAAACACTCACTGAGGGTTTAGCCAAATCACGTCGGACCAAATGGACGGCGAACGGTTTCGATGTCCTCCGCAATTTTCGGCCGCTCGGAATGAATCTTCAAGAGTTTTGCCGCTTACCTGACTCTAAGGGCCAAAAAAGAGGTGAGTTCCTTTGGGACTACATCGCATATGAGCAAGGCGAGGGTATTTTGCTCGCGGTCGAGAGCGAGTGGGATTTCGAGAATGAACACGACCTAAAACATGACTTCGAAAAATTGTTATATGTAAACTCTCCGCTCAAACTGATGCTCTGTCGGGCTACAACTGGAGCGATTGCGGATGACATTGCGCGCAAACTGGGTGCCTACGCGAACGAGGCTTTCAGTCATTTCGGACCGGGTGAGATATACATTCTTTACTGTCGTGTTGACAGCCCCGAGCAGAGCGATAAGTGCTATCTATGGCAGGATTCGAGGGAACCAACTCCACGTCCTACCGAGCCTATGAACCTCTCGGAGCTCGAGCAAACCATCTCATTAAGCTAGATCGCTGATGTTCGGGTTTTGATTCCGCCACTCATCCACATCCTTCTGCACCTTCTTCAGATAATCCGACAGCCTCTCCCCGCGTCCCTGCTCGAACGTCCTCTCCAGCACGCGGCAGGCTGAGATGCGGTCGACGCGGAAGCTGCGAAAGTCCTTGCGCAGCTCACACCACGCCACCAGCGTCCACACGCCGCCCCAGAAGTACAGCGCCAGCGGACGCGCCGTGCGCTCTGACGCCGCGCCGTCCAGGCGGTCGTACTTGAACTCGACCGCGTTGCAGCTCAGGCACGCCGCGTGCAGCAGGTCGAGCAGGCGCCGCTGCGCCGCCGGCATCTTGAACCCCGGCGCGTAGAGCATGATGCTGTCCAGCCGCTCCGCGAGCGCGGGCGGCAGCACGGCTTCGATGCGTGCCAGCGCAGCGCTGGCAGCGGCGACGCTCTCCGCACCGCCCCAGGCCTTCACCAGGCGAGCGCCCAGCACCAGCGCCGTCAGCTCTTCAGGCGTGAACATCAGCGGAGGAAGATCGAACTCGCGGCGCAGCGTGTAACCCACGCCGGCTTCGCCCTCGATAGGCTGGCCTGCAAGCTGCAGGTCGCGCACGTCGCGATAGATCGTGCGCTCGGAAACCTGCAGCCGCTCGGCGAGCGCGCGAGCGGTCTTCAGGCGTCCGGAGCGAAGCATCTGCACAATGCGGAACAGGCGGTCGGCGCGTCTCATCGCTTTGACGATACAGAAGCGCCGCGCTCACCAGCACAACCGCAAGGATTTCCAGCGGCAGAATGATGTCGATCACCGGCTGTGCAAACCGACATGGTTGCCCTCCGAATCGATGAAGCACGCATAAAATCCATAGCCTCCGGGAATCTCCGTTTTCGGCACCAGCACCTTCGCGTCCAGCGACTCCGCGCGCTTCAGCGTGTCGTCCAGCTTGCCGTCGACGTTCAGATAGACCATCGTTCCGCCGCCGCTGGGTTGCTGCTGCAGCCGCTGAATGAGGCAGCCGCCGACCGCGCCTTGCCCGGAGGGAAACATGTTGCACGGCTCCGGCCCGGGAAACGGCAGCATCTTCGCGGCCAACAGCGTTTCGTAAAACTTCGTGGCGCGATCGATATCGGCCGTAGGGATTTCAAACCACGTAATCGCATTGCCTTCGAACTTGTTCATGACGCTTCTCCTTGTGTGTGCCGGTCTTGACTACACACGCAGAGTAAGAAAGTCCTACTGACAGCATTGTGTCAGTAGGGTGTCAGGAGAAAGCAAATTTCCAACTCACGCAGGTCCGGCCGAACCCACCCGGCGCGCGCCTCGGCCGAGCCCACCACGTCGAAGCTGTAGTACTCCGCATGCAGCTTGCGCCGCTCGCCGAACTCCGCGACAGCCGCGCGAACCGCGTCCAACTCCGAAGCGCATTCCGCACGCCTCAGAAACTCTCCGACAGCACCCAGCCAGAACACCGTCAGCGTCTCGTGATACGCACTCGCCGGAGTCCCCACCGCCGCATTGTGCCGCTGAATCGCCGCGCGCATCACTACCAGCACACCATCGCGATAACGGAACGTATACAACGCCCCAATCGCCACATGCGCAGCATGCGTCCACAGCGCACGCGGCAACTCCCCGCGCTCGAACGCGCCGACAAACGCATCCATGCTCTCTTCGTCTCTAAGCGTGCTGATATCCATGAGGGGGTAGGGCTGGATCACGGTAAAACGAACCTGAAAGTATTGCCTTCAGCGCCAACCGCGCGTTCTATCCCAGCCCAGGGCAACGCCCTGGGTCAAGGAGCCACCAACCATTTCGAGGGCTGAAGGCCCGACCTATCCTTCGCTCGGGTGGCGATGATGCTTACACCGTTCATGGCCAGCTCTAATAAGCATCGCCGCCGCCGGAGTCTCCATGCGCGAGGTTTTCAAAGCGCGTGTAGTCCGCGAGGTACGCCATGTGCACAACACCCGTCGGCCCGTTGCGCTGCTTGGCAATGATGATCTCGGCCTTGCCCTTCAGGTCTTCGTCCTCGCGGTTGTAGTACTCCTCGCGATGGATGAACGCCACCACATCGGCGTCCTGCTCAATCGAGCCCGACTCGCGCAGATCGCTCAGCAGCGGCTTCTTGTCGCCAGTGCGCTGCTCGCTTCCACGCGAGAGCTGCGACAGCGCCACCACCGGAACACGCAGCTCCTTGGCCAGCGCCTTCAGCCCGCGCGACACCGAGCTGACCTCCTGCGTGCGGTTCTCGAACTTCTTCTGGCTCGCGCCCGCCGACCCCGTCATCAGCTGCAGATAGTCGATGACGATCAGGTCCAGCCGCCCTTCCTGCTGCAAGAGCCGCCGCGCCTTCGCGCGCATCTCGGCGAGCGTGATGCCGGGCGTGTCGTCGATAAACATCTTCGAGCTCATCAGCCGCTCCAACGCATTGATGAGCTTGTCGCGGTCCGAGCGCGGGATGAAGCCGTTCTGGATCAGCCGCGAATTCACGCTCGCCTCCGACGCCAGCATGCGGCGCAGCAGCGACTCCTTCGACATTTCGAGCGAGAACACCGCGACCACCTTCTGGTCGCGCACCGCGCAGTTCTGAGCGATGTTGATGGCCCAGGCTGTCTTGCCCATCGAGGGCCTCGCGGCGATGATGATCAACTCACTCGGCTGCAGCCCGCTGGTCATCTTGTCGAAGTCGATGTAATGCGTTGCGAGCCCGGTAATCTCGCGGCCCTGCTCGTACAGCGCGTCGATGGAGCCAAACGAGTTCGCAACGATCTCGCCAATGTTCGAGAAGCCGCGGTTGATCGCGGAGTCGGCCACATCGGCCAGCCGCGACTCCACATCATTCAGCACCTTGGTCGCATCTTCGGTCTGGTCCGAAGCCTGCGCCATGCCCTCGGAGAAAATGCTCATCAACTGCCGCAGCAGGCTCTTGTCCTTGACGATCCGGACGTAGCTCTCGATGTTCAGGTTGCGCGGTATGCCCTCGGTCAGGAACGCCAGATACGCCGGCCCGCCGATCGCTTCGAGTTCGCGCTTCTTCGAAAGCGCGTCCTGCACGGTGAGGAAGTCGACCGCGTGGTTCACCGTCAACAGGTCGAGGATCGCGCGATAAATCCGCTGGTGCGAGTCGAGCGAAAAATCTTCCGCGCGCAGCTTCGCGGTCGCATCGCTGATCGCGACAGCGTCCAGCAGCATGGCGCCAAGAATGGCGACTTCAGTATGGATCGACGAGGGTATACCGTCGGAAGAGAACGCGGGCTCTGCGAACGTGGCCATGAGGTCTTTCCAGTGTAGAGACGAAGCAGTCGCTGCAAAAGAAGTATCTCTGTGCATGCGGTGGAGAACACGCCAGCATGTTCATTCTGAAACAGAAGCGGCGACCCGAAGGCCGCCGCTTCCTGTGGATTTGTTGTGCCTATTTCGTGTGTTCGGCGTAAACCTTCTGCGCCGCGACCAGTCCGGTCCCGAACTGCACGCCCAGCTGCGGCAGCGACTTCACCACCACCTGCTCCAGCGCCGCGAGCAGCGCCATCGTGTCCAGAAAGTCGAAGAAGCCCAAGTGCGCGATGCGGAAGATCTGCCCCTTCATCTCGCCCTGGCCATTGGTGATGATCGCGCCAAAGCGCGCCTTCAGTTCCTTGACGATGATGCCCGAGTCCGTGCCCTCCGGCGCGTACACCGCCGTCGCCGCCGAGCCCGGCGTCACCGCGAACAGCTTGAAACCCATCGCCGTCACTGCCGCCCGCGTCATCGCCGCAATCGTCTCGGCGTTGTCGACAAGCTTCGCGCGCCCGGCCGCAAGATCGCCATCAGCCTGGGCGGCAATCCAGTCCAGCGCCGCACCCAGCGCCGCGATCAGCGCGACCGCCGGCGTATACGCACTCTCGCCGTTCTTCGCGTTCTTGCGCTCCTTGCGCAGGTCGAAGTAGTAGCGCGGATTGTAGGTGGCCTCCATGCGGTCCCACGCGCGCTGGCTCACCGCAAGGTAGCTCAGCCCCGGCGGAATCATCACCGCCTTCTGCGATCCGCCAATCAGCACATCGATGCCCCACTCATCCATGTCGAGCGTGCTCGTGCCGAGACCCGTGATGCCATCGACGATCAGCAGCGCCTCGGAGCTCGCCGCCTTCAGCAGCTCGGCAACAGCCTTCACATCGTGGCGCGCTCCGGTCGAGGTCTCGTTCGCCTGCATGAACACCGCGCGCGTCTCCAGCTTCAGCGCGGCCTTCACCTCGTCGAGATCGAACGTCTGCCCATAGGGCTTCGAGACTAGGTCGACCTCGCAGCCGAACGCCTTGGCCAACGCCGACCAGCGCTCGCCGAACTTGCCCGCGCTCAGCACCAGCACGCGGTCGCCGGGCGACGTCAGGTTCGATACGGACGCTTCCATCGCGCCCGTGCCCGACGACGACAGGATGATCACATCATTCTTGGTGCCGACAAACTCCTTCAGTTGCGCGAGCACGCGCGTGTAGAGCGCACGAAACTCCGGCGTGCGGTGGTGAATATCGGCAGCGGCCATCGCAAACTGCGCGGCGGGAAGTAGCGGCGTCGGTCCAGGCGTGAATAGTCTCGTCTTTCGAATCATGCTTCTATTCTAGTGGCCGCGCCCGTTTCGACGCAGCTTGATAAACTGAGAAATGGCACGCGGAGGCTCTACATGGCAGGCATAGGCGAGCGCATTGGCGCAGACATCATCACCGCAATGAAAGCGCGCGAGGCCGACAAGCTGACCACGCTGCGCATGGTTAAAGCCGCGCTCAAATCCAAAGAGATCGACAAGCGCGAGCCGCTCACCGACGCCGAAGAGCAGTCCATCCTCACCACACTCCTCAAGCAGCGCCGCGAGTCCGTCGAACAATTCACGAAGGGCAACCGCCCCGAGCTCGCCGCCAAGGAGCAGGTCGAGATCGGCATCATCGACGCCTACATGCCCAAAGCCGCGGGCGAAGACGAGATTCGTACGATCGTGCAGGCTGCAATCCAGCAACTCACCACCGACGCCGGCGGCACCCGCCCCGGCCCCAAAGACATGGGCGCAGCGATGAAGATCGTGCAGCAGCGCCTGCTCGCAGACGGCATCCGCGCCGACGGCAAGGTCGTCAGCGAAATGGTCAAATCGGAGCTGGCGAAGCAGTAGAGCCTAGCCGGCCATTAGCCCCACTTCATCTCGCCGGTGACCACCTTCGCGCCGATATCCAGCGCTACCTCCATGCCTAGCCCCGGGAACCGCGCCTTCATCGCCGCGATCAGCGCGACCGAATCCGCCGCTTTGGCAAGTTCCTCCTCAAAGGCGATCAGGTAGCTCTTCGTATGCTCGACACCGGAGAGATCGGTTGCTGCGTCCGGAGACATATGGCCGGGAACGACTACCGCCGGCTTACGAGCGGCAATCGCCTCAAGGTTGGCGATCCAGGCCGCGCGCTGCTCCCCGCTGGCCGTATCGGCGATCCAGACATGAACTCCGGCGAAAACCAGCACGCCCCCAACCACCGCCTGAAGCGACGGCACCCAAAGATAGCGGCGGTTGGCCAGCCCGCTGGCGGCGACGATCTCGACCGCCTCGCCATCGACCGTCAGCGTGCCTTCGAAGGCCTCCGGGATCACCACATCGGCCAGCGCCTGCGGCCCATTCTCCTTCAACTGAGGCCCCCACACCGCAAGTTTCTTCTCCACGCTGCCCAGGATCGCGGCCACCGTCTCCGGCGCTGCGATCACCCGAGCTTCAGGGAACGCATCCGTGATCGGCCGCAGGCTGAAGTAGTAGTCGGGATCGCTCTGGCTGACGTAGATGGCAGTCAGACGTTTGCCCGTCGCCCTGATGGCTTCAGCGACCGCGCGACCGTCCGGCAGCGTGAAGCCTCCATCGATCAGCAGCGCCTCGCTGGGGCCGGCAATCAGCACAGGCGCACGAAAGAAACCATTCGGTCCGGCCGCAAAGTGTTGCCACGTCAGCGTAGTGTTCAGGGGTGTTGCCATGATCGGTCTCCTTTTAGAACCCGCAAGGCTGCAGGTTCGCGCGATTCTCTCGCGCCTGACACTCAGACTACTCACTAAGCTATCTTTTCGTAAGGACATACCTTCAGGTAAGCTCCTTCCATGGCGCAACGATCCAGGCTGGTTGCCAAAGTTCAGCGAGCCCGCAAGGGCAACCTGCGCGTCGCCGATTGTCCCTCGCGCACCGTGCTGGACCACGTCACATCGCGCTGGGGCTCCCTGGTCTTGCTTCTGCTGATGGACGGCACCCAGCGTTTCAGCGAACTCGCGCGAGGCATAGGCGGCGTCAGCGAAAAGATGCTCGCGCAAACTCTGCGGGCCCTGGAAGCGGATGGTCTGCTGCTGAGGAACGTCATCCCCGCCATCCCTCCAAAGGTCGAGTACAGTCTGACCCGGACAGGCCGCGAAGTCGCTCTGCACATCAAGTCGCTCACCGACTGGATCGAGGAGAATACGCCTGAAATACTGGCGATCCGCTCGAAGCACATGAGCGTCCGCGCAGGACGCCGAACTTCATCGCCAACCCGCAGGTAGGCGCCATCGCTCCACCTGCGAGAGCCCGTAACCGCCTCATCACGCATTGCGAGAATTAACCCTGCCCGCACCCCTCTGGCCGTACACTTCTCCCAACTCCCGAGCGGCCCAGGGCCCTGCAAGGTCCGCAATCTCACTGCGAAAGTGATGACCCTCCCCATGCCCCCATCTCTATTCCATCGCTGCACCGCCGAAGGTTTCGGCACGTTCTGGCTTGTCTTCGGCGGCTGCGGCTCCGCTGTCCTCGCCGCCGGATACCCCACGCTCGGCATCGGCTTCGCCGGCGTCGCTCTGGCCTTCGGACTCACCGTGCTGACCATGGCCTACGCCATCGGACACATCTCAGGCTGCCACCTGAACCCCGCGGTCTCTGTCGGCCTCGTCCTCGGCAAGCGCTTCCCGGCGAAAGAGCTGCTGCCGTACATCGTCGCGCAGGTCGTCGGCGGAACCCTCGGCGCCGGCGTTCTGCGCTTCATCGCTTCGGGCAAGCCCGGCTTCGTGGCCGGCGGATTCGCCTCCAACGGCTACGACGCACTCTCGCCCGACCACTACACGCTCGCCGCGTGCTTCGCGGCCGAAGCCGTCCTGACCGCCTTCTTCCTGCTCATCATCCTCGGCGCCACCGACCAGCGCGCCGCCAAAGGCTTCGCTCCTCTCGCCATCGGCCTCGGCCTCACGCTGATCCACCTCATCAGCATCCCCGTCACCAACACCTCCGTAAACCCAGCACGCTCCACCGCAACCGCGTTCTTCGCCGACCCTGGCCTCGGCTACGCCGGACAACTCTGGCTCTTCTGGGTCGCACCAATCCTCGGCGCCGCCGTCGCGGGCATCTTCTACAACGCCGTCCTCGCCGAGCACCTTCCGCCCCCAGTCCCCGTCAAACCGCTCACGTTCGAAGCCTGAAGCGGCGTTTTTCAGCCCTGAAAGCTGCGCAAAGACAGACGGTCCCCGTAGCGCCCCGGACAGCCGCGAAAATCGTGACTGTCCGGGGCGTTTTCTGGCCCGTTTTGGGCCTGTTTTTCACATGCTTTCATAGCCTCGAAAACGCTCCCGGCGTGCTATACTTAGGAGTCAAGAAATCTCGAAAAAATCCAGTATTTTCGCGGGTTTTTGCGAGTTTCGCCTCAATCTTCGAGACCCTGCTTCCCGCAGCCTTTTCGATTCCATGGAGCGTCCAGTTCGTGCCTGAAGACATCACCCCCGCATCCCCCAGCCCCTCCCTTGCGCCCGCCGCTCCCCCTGCCGCCCCTCCCGGCGGTTCTGACGGCAGCTACACCGGCGAAAACATCACCATCCTCGAAGGCCTCGCCGCCGTCCGCCTCCGCCCCGCCATGTACATCGGCTCCACCGGCGAGCAGGGATTGCATCACCTGGTCTACGAAGTCGTCGACAACTCCGTCGATGAAGCCCTGGCGGGCTACGCCTCCAAAATCGACGTCACCATCCACGTCGACAACTCCATCACCGTCGTCGATGACGGCCGCGGCATCCCGGTCGACAACAAGACGCTGCCCACCGGCGAAGTCATGCCCGCCGTCCAGGTCGTGCTCACGATGCTGCACGCCGGCGGCAAGTTCGACGCCTCCAACTACAAAGTTTCCGGCGGCCTCCACGGCGTCGGCGTCAGCTGCGTCAACGCGCTCTCGGAAGAGTTCGACGTCGAGATCTGGCGCGACGGCCACGCCTGGGAGATGGACTACTCCAAGGGCGACCCCATCAGCGAGCTCCGCAAGATGGGCCCCTCCAAGCGCAAGGGCACCAAGATCCACTTCCTGCCGGACCGCAGCATCTTCACCGTCCACGAATACAACTACGACATCCTCGCCACCCGCCTGCGCCAGCTCGCCTTCCTGAACAAGGGCATCGAGATCAACCTCACCGACGAGCGCACCACCGACACCAAGAGCGGCGAGCCGAAGTCGCAGATGTTCAAGTACAACGATGGCATCGCCGGATTCATCAAGCACCTCAACAAGGGCAAGCAGGTGCTGCACGATAAGCCGTTCTACATGGAAGCCGAAAAAGGCAGCCTGATCGTCGAAATCGCCATGCAGTACAACGACTCCTACTCGGAGACCGTCTTCAGCTTCGCCAACAACATCAACACGGTCGATGGTGGAACGCACCTCTCCGGATTCCGCACCTCGCTCACGCGCACCATCAACGTAGCCGCGCAGTCGCTCGGCCTCTTCAAGAGCAAGGATGAGTCGCTCTCCGGCGACGACGTCCGCGAAGGCCTCGTCGCCGTCGTCTCCGTCAAACTCCCGCAGCCGCAGTTCGAAGGCCAGACCAAGGGCAAGCTCAACTCCGACATCGCCGGCCAGGTGCAGGCCTTCGTCAACGAGCGCCTCGGCGCCTTCCTTGAGCAAAACCCCCAGATCGCCAAGCGCATCATCAACAAGGCCATCGACGCCGCCCGCGCCCGCGAAGCCGCGCGAAAGGCCCGCGACCTCACTCGCCGCAAGGGCGCACTCGACGGCGGCGGCCTTCCCGGCAAGCTCGCCGACTGCTCTGAGCGCCGCCCGGAGCTCTGCGAGCTCTACCTGGTCGAGGGCGAGTCCGCTGGCGGCACCGCCAAGCAGGGCCGCGACCGCAAGTTCCAGGCCATCCTGCCGCTCAAGGGCAAAATCCTCAACGTCGAAAAAGCCCGCTACGACAAGATGCTGGGCCACGAAGAAATCCGCGCCATGATCACCGCACTCGGCGCGGGCATCGGCAAGGACGACTTCGACATCGCCAAGCTGCGCTACGGCAAGCTCATTCTCATGACCGATGCCGACGTCGACGGGTCGCACATCCGCACGTTGCTGCTCACCTTCTTCTTCCGCCACATGCAGGAGCTCATCAAGCGCGGCCACGTCTACATCGCGCAGCCGCCGCTCTACCGCATCAAGAAGGGCAAGTTCGAGCAGTACATCAAGGACGATCGCGAATACGTCCAGGTCATGGTCAAGCGCGCCTCCGACGGCATGATCATCCGCTACGGCGAGGGCGGCGCGAAGCTCGAAGGCAAAGAGCTCACGAAGTTCATGACGCAGCTCGACGAGTACCTCGGCTACTTCGACAAGGTCATCAAGCGCATACGCAACGAGGAAGTCGTGCGTGCCTTTGCCGAGATCTTCGCGCATGAAGGCAAAGACCCTGCGCGCCGCGTCGACTTTGAATCCGCCGACAAGCTGAAGGCCATGCGCACCCGCCTCAAGGAGATGGAGCGCAAGCACCAGTTCAAGAGCGTCTCCGACGTCGAGCTCGACGAAGAGCACCAGACCTACTCGGTCACCTTCACTGACGCGCAGGGCGCTCCCCGCAAAATCGACTGGACTCTCGCCGCCGCCGCCGAATCGCGCCAGCTGCTCAACAAGCACGCCCATATCCGCGAGCAGCTCGTCGGCCCCTTCTTCATCGAGTACGCCGCCAAGGGCTCCGCCTCCGCCACACCCACCCAAGCGGACCTCGACGAAGCGGACGAGGTCGAGCAGGAAGAGGGAGTGAACGACGTCATCGCCGCCGCTCCCGGCACAGCCGCTGAAGCCAAGCCGGCCAAGCGCAACTCCAAGACCACGCAGGACCCCGTCGAGAAACAGACCCCGCGCGAAGTGCGCGACTACGTCATCGAGCAGGGCCGCAAGGAGTACCAGGTGCAGCGCTACAAGGGCCTCGGCGAAATGACCGCTCCGCAGCTCTGGGAGACGACCATGGACCCCGCCAAGCGCACGCTGCTGCAGGTCAAACTCGAAGACATCGCGGCCACCGAGGAGATCTTCACCACGCTGATGGGCGAGGACGTCGAAGCACGCCGCAAGTTCATCGAAGAGAACGCGCTGGACGTGAAGAACCTCGACATCTAAACGCGGTCTGAACTTGAAGATGGCCATCCCTCGCGGATGGCCATTTTCATTTGCGGTACACTTCGGCATTCCACTCACCGCATCCCCCGCTGCTCCGGAGGTCGTTTCCGTGTTCAAAGTCCTCGCACCCATCACTCTCGCTGTCTTCGCAGCTTCACCGCTGATGGCACAACCTGCCGCCAAACCGGCGAAGACCATCGTCGTCCACGCCGCGCACATGCTCGATGGCGTTTCGAAGCAGATGCAGGGGGCTGTCACCGTCACGCTCGCGAACGGAGGCATCGTGTCGGTACAGAAGGGCACCATCGCTGTCGACGGAGCGGAGATCATCGACCTCGGCGAAGCCACGCTGCTGCCCGGCCTGATCGACGCACATAAGCACATGGGCGCGCCGCAGACCGGCATGAACGTCTTCCAGGCGCGGCTCACGCTTAGCGAAATGGAAGCGGCTATCGGCTCGGCGGCCAACGCGCGCAAGCTGCTGGAGGAAGGCTTCACCACCGTGCGCAACATGGGCTCCAGCGACGGCCTGGATGTGTCGCTGAAACATGCCATCGAGCGCGGCTGGGCCATCGGCCCGCGCATCCTGTGCTCGCTCGAGCCTCTCGGCCCGAGCGGCGGCCACAGCGACCCACGCAACGGCATCGACACGGCATGGACCAACCGCCTGTGGGGCGGCAGCGTCATCGACGGGCCCGCCGACGCGATCAAGCAGGTGCGCGAACACCGCCGCCGCGGCGCCGACCTCATCAAGATCATGCCCTCCGGCGGCGTGCTCTCCATCGGCGACGATCCCAGACTCCAACTCCTCACCGACGAAGAGATCAAGGCTGCCATCGACACCGCACACTCGCTCGGCATGAAGGTTGCCGCGCACGCTCACGGCAAGCCCGCCATCGATGCGGCGGTGCGCCTCGGCATCGACTCCATCGAGCATGGCACCTACGCCGACGCCGAGAGCTACAAGCTTATGGTCCAGCACGGAACCTACCTCGTGCCCACGCTGCTCGTCGCCGACCAGGTAAACGAAACGGCGCGTCTGCATCCCGAGCGCCTGAACCCTTCAAGCGCACAGAAAGCGCTCGAGGTGACCCCGCTGATGAAGGGCATGCTCGCCGGAGCTTACAAAGCCGGCGTCAAGATCGCCTTCGGCACCGACACCTCGAGCGGCGTCAACGCCCACGAGTTCGCGTTGATGGTCGCCGCCGGCCTCACACCCGCCGATGCCATCTTCACCGCCACCCACAACGCCGCCGACCTGCTCGGCGTCGCCGACACCGCAGGCTCCATCCAGCCCGGCCGCTACGCTGACCTCATCGCCGTCAAGGGCGATCCTTTGCAGGACATTACCGTCCTCGAACACGTCGACTGGGTGATGAAGGGTGGCGTCGTCTACAAGCGCGGCGGCGTCTCGCTGCCACAACCGGCCGTGCCCGCGGGCTCCGGTGCCGGTGGAGACTTCGACGAGGAGTAGGGCCGAACCCTACAGCACGCGCCGCTTGCGGAAGATTATGCCTGCCGCCGCGATCATGCCGGTGCCAAGGAACGCAAAGCTGGCAGGTTCCGGGACGCGGTCGTAAGCGAAGACACCGGCTGCCAGAGACTGCTCCGCGTGATCGGTGTCCGAAGGCCCGAAGGCAGTCGCAGCCAGAAGAATCGCGGCGCCTGATGGATCGAGGCGTCCACTTTCAGCTTCGACATCGACACTGTATCCAGTGAAGTGTGTGCGGGCCGGGCCTGCTGAGACTGGCACGGTGTTGCCGTCGATTGTGGTGGCGAACGCGGTATGCGCGCCGAACGCAAACATTGCTCCAAGGAGAACTCGTTTGCCGAACATCATCAAAAGCTCCTGAATCCTGGCCGCCTGAGCGGCCCTTGTTCTGCATGAAAGTGCTTCAGAGACCATCGTCCGAAAGAATTGTCCAGTACCCCTATCGTCGCCTCCCGTCGGCGTCGGCGTCCGCACAGGCAGTTTCATAAATCATTATTTTTCGGTTACTGGTGCCGGCGTGCTTCGGCGAGGGAAGGATCGCAGGCCCGGGCTGGCACACAGGCGGTACCCGCATCTTCGCTCGGGCAAGCGCCGGGGATGCAATAATGCCGCATGCCCCAGCCTCTGGACGCCACGCGCCGCCGCTTTCTTGCTGTTTCCACCGCCGCTGGCCTCGGCCACACACTTCTACCGGGCGTGCTGCTCGCGCTGGCGACTGGCGCGACGTCAGCGCACGCGCAGGCAGATGCTGCCGAAGCGAAGCTGCCGCCCATCACCGCGGAAATGATCGAACACGCCGCGCTGCTCGCCGGCCTCACCTTCACCGAAGCCCAGCGCAAGGTCATGATCGACGGTCTCACCTCCCAGCGCGACGACATCCTCGAAGTCCGCAAGCTCTCCATCCTCAACGCCGTCGCTCCATCGCTGGTGTTCAACCCCGTCCCGCCGGGCGCGAAGCTCGACACCCTCCGCAAGCCCGCGAAGTACACGCCCGCTCCCCACGTTGCATTCGAATCGGCCGCATCGGGTACTGCCCTTGAAGCACTCGCCTTCAAAACCGTCCGCGAACTCGCCGAGCTCCTCCGCACCAGACGAATCACCTCCACCGCGCTCACACAGATGTACCTGACGCGCCTCAAGCGCCTCGACCCTCAACTCCATTGCGTCATCACCCTCACCGAAGACCGCGCCCTCAAGCAGGCCGCGCAAGCCGACCGCGAGATCGCCGCCGGCAAGTATCGCGGCCCACTCCACGGCATCCCCTGGGGCGGCAAGGACCTCCTCGCCGTCGCGGGCTACCCCACCACATGGGGCGCGGCCGGCTTTGAAGCCCAGACCTTCGACTACGACGCCGAAGTCGTCAAGCGCCTCGACGCCGCCGGCGCGGTCCTCATCGCCAAGCTCTCCATGGGCGCGCTCGCCCAGGGCGACCTCTGGGGTTACCCGGCCGGCTCGGGCAAGCCCGGCGCGCGCACGCGCAATCCCTGGAACCTCAAGCAGGGAAGCAGCGGCTCCTCCGCCGGGTCGGCCAGCGCCGTGGCAGCAGGCTGCGTCGGCTTCGCCATCGGCACCGAGACCCTCGGCTCCATCTCCTCGCCCAGCACACGCTGCGGCACAACGGGCCTGCGGCCTTCCTTCGGCCTCGTGCCGCGAACCGGAGCCATGGCGCTCACGTGGTCCATGGACAAGATCGGCCCCATCGCCCGCTCGGTCGAAGACGCCGCCATCGTCCTCGCCGCCATCTACGGCCCCGACGGCCACGACCTATCCGTTCACCCCGCCGCCTTCAACCCCGACTTCACCGTCGACATCCACAAGCTCCGCGTCGGCTATCTCCAGTCCGCCTTCGACGCGCCCACCCTCACCGAGCTCAAGCCGCCCAGCGAAACCCTCACCGGCAAAGATCTCGAAGCGTTCAAGACCCGCGCCGCCAACCGCATAGCCGCGTTCGCGCGCACTGTCTACGACGTGCAATACAACACCCGCGCACTCGAAACCCTGCGCGGCATGGGCATCAATCTCATCGCGAAAGAAATGCCGAAGTTCCCCTTCGGTGCCCTCGTCCCCATGCTCGAAGCCGAAGCGGCCGCCGCCTTCGACGAACTCACACGCAACGGACGAGATGCTCTGCTCGCCGGCCAGCAGCCCTTCGACTGGCCCAACCAGTTCCGCACTGCGCGGCTCTACCCCGCCGTCGAATACATCCAGGCCGCCCGCGCCCGCACCCAGGCTATCGCAGCAATGACCGCGCTCTTCGCGGATGTCGACGTCATCGTCACGCCCAGCGGCGGCCCGCAGCTTACCGCCACCAACCTAACCGGGCAGCCCGCGGTCATCGTCCCCAACGGCTTCCGCGGGCCCGACGCCCCCGCTCCGCCCACCACCGAAGACGGCGCTCTCGCCAACGCCGGCGGCCCGGGCGCGCCAGTCTCCATCACCTTCCTCGCGCCCCTCTACGGCGAAGCCAAAGCCTGCGCCCTCGCCCACGCCTTCCAGCAAAAAACCGGATTCCACTTGCAGCACCCGAACCTCGCCTAGCGCAACTACCAGACCCGGCACGTCGGCGTATGCACCATGGGCTGCCCAGCCTTGCAGCCGAACGCCTTTTGGAACTCCGGCATATTGCTCACCACGCCGTTGATCCTCGCAAACCCCGGCGAGTGCGGATTGGTCACCGCACTCACTCGCAGGTTCTCCGGCCGATCGTTCTCGCACGCCCACTGCGCCATGCCCACGAAGAACCTCTGGTCCGGTGTAAAGCCGTCGACCTCACGCAGCCTCATCGTTTCCGTCTGCTTCTTCCACGCGATGTACGCTAGCAGCGTGCCCCCGATATCAGCTACATCCTCGCCACTCGTCAGCTTCGACTGGATGTGAATGTCGTCCACGATGACATAGCCAGCGTACTGGTCGCGCACGCAGTTGATGCGGTCTTCGAAGCCCTTCGCGTCCGCCGCAGTCCACCAGTCCTTAAGATTCCCCTTGGCATCGAACTGCCGCCCCTCGTCGTCGAACGCATGCGTCAACTCATGGCCGATCGTCGCTCCCGTATTGCCATAGTTCGGCGCGTCATCAAGCTTCGGATCGTACAGTGGCGGCTGCAGCACGCCCGCCGGAAAGTTGATGTCGTTCATCTGCGGATTGAAGTACGCGTTCACCGTCGGCGGGGTCATGCCCCACTCGTTCAGGTCGACAGGCTTGCCCAGCTTGTGCCACTCGCGCGCATCTTCAAACCGATACGCCCGCACCACGTTGCCGAAGTAATCATCCGGCTTCACCATCAGCGTCGAGTAGTCCCGCCACGTATCGGGATACCCAATCTTGTTGCGGATCGCGCGCAGCTTACGCAGCGCTTCCGTCTTCGTCGCCGCGCTCATCCAGTCGAGGTTCTCGATCTCGTGTTGCATCGCCGTTTCGATCTGCTCGGTCATCAGCCGCGTCTTTGCCTTCGTGTCGGCGGTGAAGGTGCGCGCCACGAACTCCTGCCCCAGCGCCTCGCCAAGATTACGGTCCACCGCGCGCGTGCAGGTCTTCCACCGCGGCGGCATCTGCTGCACACCCCGCAGCGTCTTCGAGTAGAAGTCGAAGCTCGCCTGTTCATACGGATGCGCCAGGTACGGCGCCGCAGCACTCAGCAGATGAAACCGCAGATACGCGCGCAGATCGTCCACCGGCTCCGCCGTCAGCTCCGCCTGCACCGCCTTCACAAACTCCGGCTGCGACACATTAAGCTTCGCCACACCCGGCGCGCCCTGCACCTTGAAGTACTCCGGCCAGTCGATCGCCGGCGCCAGCCCATGCAGCTCCGCCACGGTCATCATGTGGTACGTCTTGTGCGGATCGCGCCGCTCTACTCTGGTCAATGACGCCTTCGCCAGCGCCGTCTCAATGCGCAGGATCGACGCCGCCTCCGCCTTCGCGCGCTTTTCACTCTCGCCCGACATCGTCAGTAGCTGCGCAATGTACGCCGCATACTGCTCGCGCAGCTTCACGCTCTTCGCATCGTCCTTGGTGTAGTAGTCGCGATCCGGCAAGCCCAGCCCACCCGCGCCCAGCTCCACGATGATCGTCGACGAATCAATCGCATCCTGCCCCGTGTGCGAGCCGAAGAAAAAACTGCCCGCCGTATTGTGATGCAGCGTCGTCAACGCCGTCACCAGCTGTGCGCGAGTCTTCAGCGCATCCAGCTTCGCCAGCTCCGAACGTATGGGCTTGTCGCCCAGCGCGTCGATCGCCGCCGTATTCATGCACGACGCAAAGTAGTCGCCCACCTTCTGCTGCACCGGCGTGCGCTGCGCCCCCTTCGCGTCCGCTTCCAGAATCCCCCACAGGAACTGCTGGTTGTCCGTCGCCAGCTTGGCATACACGCTCCACGACGCCTGATCGCTCGGGATCGGGTTGTTCTTCATCCATCCGCCGCACGAGAACTTATAGAAGTCGACGCACGGGTCCACCGTCCGGTCCAGGCTCGTCACATCCAGCGAGGGCGAGTACGGCATCGCCGTCAGCGGTTGCGCAACAGGCTGTTGAGAATGAATGCTCTTCGGGGCGACGACCACCGCAGCAAGGGCCACGGCAAGCAGGGGCTTAATCGACATGAATTCTCCTGTGAAGCCCATCCTACAACGCCGCCCCGGCGCCCGGCTGGGATGTGGCGAATGGTGTCTGGGGTGTGACGAGTCACTACCCCACAGCCATCCTGAACCGCCCCGCCACCCTCACCGCAACCTTCGCTCCCATCTTCATACACGGCGCTTCAATCAAATGGAACGCCGCCATCGAGAACACCGCGAGGCTCCCAAACAGCACCGCAAACTGCACTGGCCACGCCTGCCCCCGGCACACGTAGAACGCCAGCACCAGCGAGAACGGGTGCGTCAGGTAAATCCCATACGAGTAGCGCGCGATCTGCCAGCACACCTTCGTAAACACGTTCTGCCGGATCTGCCGGAACAGTGGCAGCACCAGCCCCAGCACCAGGCACGGCCACCACGCCCGCTCCCAGTTGCCCGCACGCGCGCCGACCCACACGATCGCCGCCAGCCCGATCACGAACGTCCATCCCGGAAGTCTTGCTTTCCATCGCGTAAAGCCCACGTACGCCATCAGCCCGGGCAGGAAGTACGGCACACACACTTCCAGGTTCACTTCCTCGTTCCGAAACGCCGTATGCGCGCTCGCCGCCGCCAGCGCCCAGAACAGCAGCAGCGGCCACACCGCCATGTTCCGCCGCAGAAAAAAGAAGAACACCGGCAGCAGCGCGTACATCTGTATCTCGATCGGCAGGCTCCACGTCGGATACAGGATGAAGCTGCCGCTGAAGAAGTTTTGAACCAGCAGCAGATGCGACGCCACCTGCGCCCATGTCGGCGGTATGTAGTGAAAGAACCCGTCGCCTTCATGGAACGAGCCCACCGGCGCACGTGTCAGCACCGCAATCAGGATCGCCACAATCGCCAGCGGATAAATTCTGGCGATCCTTCGGATGTAGAAGTCCAGCGTATTCGGCCGGCGCTCCAGCGACCACATCAGCACCAGCGCCGTATGCACGAAGAACAGGCTCACGCCGAATTCGCCCAGCCACATCCCCGGACGTATCAGCTTGTACACCGAAAGAATGTGCGACACCAGCACGCAGCACACGGCCGTTGCACGCAGCACATCCAGGTTCGGAAGGTCTTCGCCCGTGCCCGTGGCGGTCCCGCCGGAGTTCCCAACGGACGTGTCCCGCACTCGGAAAAGTTCGTCTGTCTGAGCGTGAGAAATGCCGTTCAGGGCCAGCTCCTGGGTTTCAGAAGAGAAGAGGTCGCTCCTGGTTAGAAGTCGACCAACCAGCATAGGTTATCCGCCGGCTTCTTGGCCTCGGATCTCGCGACTCGCTCCCAAACCTCTAGCGCGCCGCAACCCACCTTCAAACAACGCAACACATCTTCCGGACACCCCACCGCGTCCTCCGCGTTTTTCCTCCACGTCCTCTGCGTTCGTCTTTGCCGTTGCCGTTGCCCTTGCCCTTGCCTTTGCCTTTGCCTTTGCCTTTATCTCCGCCCGGGTGTGAGAGCATTTCTCCATGCCCCGAGCGTCCGGCAACTCCTCCTCTCCGCGTCTGCTCGCGCTCGCCGGCATTGCCCTCGTCATCGCCCTGCTGTGTCTCGCAAAATTCCGTCAGCCCGACACCGCCACTCTTCAGACCATCGGCCTCGCCCTCACCTCGCCACCCGGCACCGACTCCTCGCTCTACATGAACATGGGCGAAGACGCCTTCCGCGCGCCCGACCACCGCATCTTCCCCAGCCTCTTCTTCGCGCAGCACCAGAAGTTCATCTACCCGCCTTCGTCGCTGTTCCTCATCGAAGCCCTCAACCTCACACCCTCACCCGACGCCTCCCGCCAGGCCCTGCTGCTCGCAAGCTGGCTCGGCACCATCCTGCTCGCCGTCGTCTTCTTCCGCGACCTGCGCGGCCGCATCACAGCCCTCGAAGCCGCCGCCATCGCCGTCCTCGGCCTACTCTTCCTTCCCTTCGCCGAAGCCATCTTCCGCGGCCAGGTCCAGCTCCTGCTCACCTTCCTCTGGGGCCTCGCCGCCCTGCTCTGGCACCGCGAGCGCCCCGGCTGGGCAGGCTTCGTCCTCGCCCTCACCTGCGCGTTCAAGCCCCAGCTCGCCCTCTTCCTGCTCTGGGGAGCGCTCCGCAAACAGTGGCGCTTCACTGGCGTCTTCGCTGCCACCACGGCCGTCATCACCGCGCTCTCCATCGCCCACTTCGGCCTTCAGAACAACCTCGACTATCTCCCCGTCCTTACCTACCTGAGCCACCACGGCGAAGCCCTCTGGGCCAACCAGAGCATGAACGGCCTGCTCAACCGCCTCCTCCGCAACGGCGACCCGCACTCCTGGAACCCCACCGTCTACCCGCCCTTCCGCCCCGCCATTTACTTCGCGAGCACCGCATTCACCGCCCTTGGAGTCCTGCTCGGCCTCATCCTCCCCTGGCGCGCACGCTGGGCCGCCACCACCGCCGACTTTCTCTTCTTCGGCTGCATCTCCGTCATCGTCTCGCCCATCGCCTGGGAGCACCACTACGGCGCCTTCTTCTTCCTTCTGGTCTTCCTGCTCGCCCGCGCCGAACGCCTCACCAAAGCCCGCTGGCTCACCCTCATCGCCTGCACTCTGCTGCTGTCCAACCGCCTACCCCCACTCGACAAATTCATGTCCGGCCCCTCAGCCCTGCTCGGCGCCTACCTCTTCTACGCCGGCCTTGTGATGCTGGTTCTTCTGGCCGTCGAAGGGCCCGGCGACAAAACCCCGGCCAACTCTCTGATATACTGAAAAACGTTGTCCAATAGCAGTTTCTCCACCAGGAACCCCCATGCCAAAGTTGAAAACACACTCGGGCGCAGCCAAGCGTTTCAAGAAGACCGGTACCGGCAAGTTCAAGCGCGGCCAGTCCAAGATGCGCCACATCCTCACCTCGAAGACGAACAAGACCAAGTCCAAGCTTGGTAAAATCGTGCTCGTCTCCGTGGCGGATACCCCGAAGGTCGCACGGATGCTTCCCTACGCCTAAAGCGCAGGCAGTATTCAGAGTTTTTCGAATCGAGCCATTCTTAAAAATGACGGGCCGCTAAATGCGTTGAGGCCCCTGGGTTCGGCAAACGCCAACCCACTGAGATTCGAAGCAGCAAGCGAGTGAAGAGGCCACCTTACCTCCAGCCGCTCAAACGATGTACGCAAAAGGAGAACACCCATGCCCCGTGTAAAACGGAGTACAAAACGCAACGACCGCCGCAAAAAGATCCTCAAGCGCGCGAGTGGTTACTTCCTCACAAAATCCAAGCTCTATCAGGCAGCCCAGGAAGCCGTCGAGCGCGGCCTCAAGTTTGCCTACATCGGCCGCAAACAGAAGAAGCGGCAGTTCCGTTCGCTGTGGATCGTGCGCATCGGCGCCGCGGCCCGCATCAACGGCATGAGCTACTCGACCTTCATCAACGGCCTCAAGCACGCCGGCAACGGCCTCGATCGCAAGATCCTCGCCGACATCGCCGCCAATGACCCCGCCGGTTTCGCCGCCCTCGCCGTCCAGGCCAAGGCCGGTCTCGAAACCGCGAAGGCCAATCGCGCCGCCGCAAAGTCCTAACCCTTCTACAGGGACGGAACGAACGGTAGGTCGTGGCTTTAGCCACGACAACCAGATTCCGGCCACAAAGGTGGCTTCAGCCACTGAGGGACGGGTGAACAGCTCTGATCAGAAAAAAGGGCGTGGCTTCGGCCGCGCCCTTTGCTGTTTGTGCCACCCGCACGGCGACGGTGTATCTTTCGGACTGAGTCTTCAATCCGAATGACGGGACTGATATGACCCTGACGCTCCGCCTCTCAACGCTCGCACTCTGCCTTCTCGCGCTTCCCTCCGCCCATCCACAAACCGCGCCCGCCGACGACCCCAAAGTTGCCGCGCTCATCAACCAGGCCGCGCAACTGACCGCAGCGCGCAAGTTCGAAGAAGCCCACAGAAAGCTCGACGAGGCCAAAGCCCTCAATCCGCACCAGACCTTCCTCTGGAGCAACTACGCTTTTCTCTCCGCGGTCTCGGGCAAGCTGGATGAAGCGGCGCAGAATCTCGAGCACGAGATCACCGAACATCCCGACGAGCAGAACGCCTACATGCAGCTCGCCCAGATACAGGTCGAGCAGCACAAGCCTAAGGACGCGATCCACACTCTCGACCGCCTCATCGCTCGCGCTCCCACGAACCAGCAGGCGTTGGACACGCGCGCCACGACGCTGCTGAACGACAAGCAGTACGCGGAAGCCGAGAAGGCCCTGCGCGCCATCCTCGCCACGCACCCTGACAGCGTGCAGGCACAGCTTCTGCTCGCCACCACGCTCTCGCACGAAGAAAAGAAGCCCGAAGCGACAGCCCTGCTCAAGTCCATCGTCCAAAAAAACAACGACCCCGGAACGCTCAACAACGCCGCCTACACCCTCGCCGACGAGGAACTCGACATTCCGCTCGCCGAGCAGACCGCCCGCCGCGCGCTCACCACCTTCGAGCAGCAAAGCACCGCAATCGCCTTTGATCCCAAGCCGCTCATCAGCGCCGAAATCCTCGTCAGCCTGTGGGACACGCTCGGCTTTGCCCTTCTCCAGCAGGGCAAAGCCGCACAAGCCGAGCCCTGGCTGCGCGGCGCCTGGACCAACAGCCTTGGCGCGGAGTCCGGATATCACCTCGGCATGGCGCTCGAAAAGCTCAACCAGCCCGCCAAAGCGCTCGCCATCTACGAACTCGCGAAGTTCGGCGACGGAGGAGGCGACCCGGCCCTCGTCGCCGACCGCATCGCCACCCGCGAGCAGGCCCTGCGCAAAGCAGGAACTCCCGTTCAGGTCGCCGACGGCAAAGCCGCCCTGATGGCCCAGCACAGCTTCAGGCTTCCCGGCCCCAACAATCTCACCGGGATCGCCACTATCCAGGTCGAGCTCTCCACCACCGGTGCGTCGAACCCCATCATCGTCAAGGACGCACCCAACCAGAGCAATCTCACGCCGGTAGAAACCGCGCTCTACCGCCTCGATTACAAGGTGACGATTCCGCCGGGCACGCGCGCACGCCTCGCACGTCGCGGCCTCCTCGTCTGCCACGCCGGCGCACCCTGCCAGTTGGGCCTGTTCTCCACTCGCGGCGCATTGGCGGACGCGCAATAACTAATCCATCACACGAAATCACAGATTATCTCTACGGGCCTCTGGAACATCTTTCCGCCGTACTGCATCTCATTTGCACAAGGAGAAATATGTCTACCTCTCAGAACGCTCCCGCCATCACCCGTGAAAAGCTCGTCGACCTGCTCAACGAAGATCTGCAGCGCGAGTTCCAGGCCGTGATCGCCTACGTGAACTACTCGCAGACGCTCAAAGGCGCCGCTTACATGAACATTGCGGACGAGCTCGAAGTACATGCCAAGGAAGAGCTCGCCCACGCGCTCAAGCTCAGCTACTGGATCGACCTGCTCGGCGGTTCGCCCGCCGTGACCGCCAAAGAGGTGAAGACCAGCGATAAGAACGAGGACATGCTGCGCTTCGACCTGGACAACGAGAAGGAGACGATCCGCAACTATCGTCGCCGCGTTCGCCAGGCCGACACGCTCAACGAGTTCGCCCTCGGCGAAGATCTGCGCGAGATCCTCCGCGACGAGTCCGACCACCTCAACGCTCTCGCCACCGCTCTCGGCGTGGATACCCCCGACCCCGGCATCGCCGACGAGTAGTCGAAATTCTGTCAACCCCCGGTCTCTGTGCAAAACTCACAAACACCGCATGAAGACCGGGGTATTCACTCCCCACCCGCGTGCATATTAATTCCCCGCCGCTCGTTACAATTAAGACTAAAGCCACAAAACAAGAGCCAAAGCCCGCTCAACCAGCCGGCACCCCCCGCCCGGTAGCGATGCACAGCTAAAGCTTTTGTTTTCCATTATTTGGGCCTAACCCCTTACGTTTCCATATTTTAGCCACACCCCCTCATCAACCCCTTTGTTTTCCATATTTTGGGTTCAAAGGGGGGAGGGGGGTCAGGCGCCTCGCTGGCTGGTCAGCCAATACGCAATGCCAGCCAGCTCCGCAATCACCACCAGCTCAAAATCAAACGCCATATTGCCAAACGTCGGCGCGGCATGAGGAGCCAGCGCGAACAGCGACAGCGACAACACCACCAGCCCCGCCAGCGCGGCCTTCCGCCCCAGCTGCATCGGCGGACGCACCTTCTTCGGCGGCGGCAACGCAGCCGCAACCCGCGCCGCAAAGTCCGCCGGAACCAGCGGCTCAGGCCGCCGTTCCAGCGCCCGTGTCATCGCGGCGTCAAGCTTTTCGTCCATATCTTTAGAGTACATCGTCATACCCGTCCTCCTGCCGCAACCACCGCTTCACTCATCCTTATCGTCGGATGCGTTCGCGCACCCAGCCGCTCGCGCAATCTCTCTCCCAGCCTCTTGCGACCGCGATGCAGATGCGTTCGCACGGTGTTGATCGGCAGTCCCAACGCAACCGCAATACCCTCATAACTGCACTCTTCCTGGTGATAAAGCACCATCACCGTGCGCTCAATTTCAGGCAGCGCCAGCAACTCTTCGTCGACAGCCCGCTGCACATCCGCATCGCCCAGCAACTGCTCCGGCGTCCGCGCATGCTCGCCCGCAAACTCGTCAGCCGCGAAGTTCTCCAGCCACTCACCGGCAGCGTCGTCTTCCAGAAACGCAGGTTCAGCGGCCAGATGTGCGCGCTCCTTGCGGCGGCGCTTCCACTCATCCTGCGACAGGTTCACGACGATGCGATAGAGGTACGTCGAGATGGTCGCATCGCCGCGAAACTCCGGAAGCGCCCGATACAGCCGCAGGAACGCCTCCTGCGCCAGGTCCTCAACATGCGGTCCAGCGCCCGTCATACGCGTGAGCGTACGAAAGACCAGCCCCTGATGCTCGCGCACCAGTGCTTCAAACTTCTCCGGCGATGTGAGGTCCGTTCGCAACGTTTTTTGTTTTGCCTATTAGCTCTTCCCTGTTCCCTGTTCCCTGTTCCCTGTTCCCTGTTCCCTGCACCCGCTCAGACTTCAGGATGCTCCTAAAGTTTCATTCGCGGCGATGAAACTTTGGCCCCACGCCACAGTCAAAGCTCGGCGAAGTTCACAAGTTTAGTTCCAAAGTTCATTTTCGAGGAGATACACCATGACTAGCACAGCCTTAACTGCTCTCGCATTTTCTTCCGAGGCCTTCAACAGCCCCTTCATCGTGCCCGTCGCGGGATGCATCATGATCCTGGGCATCGTCGTCTCCGGCATCTGGTCCGGCATTCGCAACCGCGAAATCCAGAGCACCGAGCGCCTCGCCGCCATCGCCAAAGGCGTGCCCGTTCCGCCCACCACGGAAGAGCTCGCCATCATCCACGGCAAGCCCTCGGTTGACGACAAGCGCCGCCGCGGCAACATCCGCCGCTGGGGTATCGTGCTGCTCGGCGCCGCCGTCGGCCTGGTCGCCTTCTTCATCGCGCTCGCGACTGTCCTGCATGAACGTGACGTCCTCTGCGGCGCTGCCGCCGGCCTCATCCCTCTCGGCATCGGCATTGCGCTGCTGATCGACGCCCGCATCCAGACCCGCGAGATGGAAGAAGCCACCGCCAGCTCTCGTCCCTAGATCGGCGTTGACGAACTGCAGGTTTGCAAACGAATGGGCCGGCACTCTGCCGGCCCATCCTCTTGCTGCTTGCGGTTTGAAGCTCCGTGCCCCGGAGCGCAGTGACACGACTGCGGAAGTTACTGCGGCTGGGTGGAAGTGCTGCTCTGCGGGGTAGTCGTCGTGGAGTTCGGCGAAGTCGAATTGGGGCTGGTGGTCGAGTTCCTGCGCGACCGCCGCGAGCGTCCCGTAGTGGTTGAGTCGTTCGACCCGGTTGTGCTGTTGGTCCCCGGAGAGGCCGAGCTTCCGTTGTCGGTCGTCGGCATCGTGGAATCCGTTGTCGACGGAGAGGTCGATGTGCTGCCCGGTGTGCTGTTGGTCGATCCCGGGATGCCGGTGCTGCCCGTCGTCCCCGTATTGGTGCCCGGGGTGCCGGACGTGCTGCCCGGAGTGCCCGTGCTGGAAGGCGTTCCACTCTGCGAAGGATTCGTCGGAGTCGTCTGCTGCGCGAACATCAGCGAGCTGCCGAGGACCATTGTTGCGGTCACGGCGGTAATGCGTGAGATACGGTTCATGGTAGATCTCCTTTGGCCTGTCGTACTGGTTCGTGTCTTTCTCGTGCCGGTCGATCTCGTACATGGTGATCTGTTCCCTGTTCCGAACCCTGAAACTGCGTCGGGCGGTGGGGTCGATCGGACGCGCTGGTTGCGCGCGTCTGGGATAGGATGCAGCCTCCGTTGTCTGGCGATGCCACGCCGTGGGCGTTTGCAGAAGCGGCCAGGTTGCCCAAAATACCGTAATTTTCCTGTGTTTTCTGCGTTTTTGTAGCATCACGGCAAAGCTCGACGCAGCGGTTCGATAGACTAGAAAGTCTATGAGCAATACCCCGCAGAATCCCGCCTCGAAGGCCCCGGCGCGGCAACCGATCAAGGCCGTTCGCGGAACGCGCGACCTCCTGCCCGACCAGACGCCGCTCTGGAACCACGTCGAAACCACCGCCCGCGCCGTGTTCGCTCGCTACGGTTTCGGCGAAATCCGGACGCCGATTTTCGAGGCCACCGAGCTATTCGCACGCGGCGTCGGCGAAGAAACCGACATCGTTTCGAAAGAGATGTTTACGTGGGAGGACCGCGCCCGCGCCGCGTCCGAAAAGGCCCAGTCCCTCACGCTGCGCCCAGAATCCACTGCGGGAGTTGTTCGCGCGTATATCGAGCACAAGCTCGGCGAAACCGGACAGCTTCAGAAGCTCTTCTACATCGGCCCGCAGTTCCGCCGCGAGCGCCCCCAGCGCGGCCGCTACCGCCAGTTCTGGCAGATCGGCGCGGAAGTCATCGGCCCGCAAACCTCTGGCGCAGAGTCGCCCATCCGCGACGCCGAAGTCCTCGAAATGCTGGCCTCACTGCTCGACGAACTCGGCGTCCGTGACTGGAAGCTGGAACTCAACTCGGTCGGCAACTCGGACGACCGCGCCCGCTACAACGTAGCACTCCGAGAAGCCCTCGCCCCGGTGAAAGACAAGCTCTGCCCGGACAACCAGCGCCGCGCCGAAACTAACCCGCTGCGCGTCCTCGACTCCAAGGACGAAGCCGACCAGGACATCATCAACGCGCTACCAAAGATCGCCGACTTCCTCTCCGACGAATCCCGCGATCACTTCGCACAGGTCCTTGCCGCCCTCGATGCCTGCGGCGTGCCGTACCACGTCAATCCGCGCTTGGTGCGCGGCCTCGACTACTACACCCGCACCACCTTCGAGTTCACCGTCACCACGGGCCTCGGCACGCAGAACGCGCTGCTCGGCGGCGGACGCTACGACGGCCTGAGCGAGATGCTCGGCGGCCCGCGCGCTCCAGGCATCGGCTTCGCCATCGGCGAAGACCGCCTGATCCTCACGCTTCAGGCGCAGGCCGAGGCGGACGGGCTCCCCACCGCGGCACCGAAGCTCGATGCCTACATCGCCCCCATCGGCGCGGCCCAAAACGCCGCCGCCCTCGCGCTCGCTCGCGACCTCCGCCGCGCCGGTCTCAGCATCGAAGTCGGAGACGGCCGCTTCAAACTCGGCAAGTCCTTCGACACCGGCGACAAACTCGCCCGCCACATCATCCTGCTCGGCGAAGACGAGGTGGCCACCAACTTACTGACGGTAAAGACCTTCGCCAGTGGCGAACAAAGCAAGGTCGATCGATCGGATGTGACGGGCAAACTCCGCTCCTGAGTTTGCTTTCTACCACAATCGTTCGCTCTCAAAATGTTGTAGCTTGAATACAAGCATTTCCTAGATTAGTGATGGATAACGCATGACGTCCCAACGGGAGTCTCAGGCTATTCCTTCCATATAGAGCAAGGGCGAGAAAGACATGCGTGTAGTGATTTTGGGTTCCGGCGCCATGGGGCTGGCCGCTGCCTACCAGGCGGTTCGCGATGGCCATGACGTTACGGTACTTGAAGCGGATACTCAAGCCGGTGGCATGGCAGCACACTTCGACTTCGGCGGCACGTCCATCGAGCGCTATTACCACTTCATCTGCAAGACCGACTACCCCACATTCGAGCTACTCCACGAGCTCGGCATAGCCGACCAGCTCCACTGGCGATCCACGTCGATGGGCCTCTACACCGGTGGAAGGCTCAACGACTGGGGCAATCCGGTGGCCCTGCTGCGGCTGCCCGGCATGTCGCTCTTCGACAAGATTCGATACGGCATCTTCGCCCTCGTCTCCTCCAAACGTGACTCGTGGCCGTCGCTCGAGCACCGCAGCGCCAAGGAGTGGATCACCACATGGTGCGGTGACCGCGTCTACAAAATGCACTGGCAGCCGCTCTTCCAGCACAAGTTCTACGAGCACCAGGAGAACATCTCGGCAGCATGGATATGGACGCGCATCCGCCGCCTCGGCCGCTCGCGCCGCAGCATGATGCAGGAAGAGCTTGGCTACCTCGAGGGTGGTTCGGAGACCCTCGTGAAGGCGCTCGTCGCAAAGATTGAACAAGGTGGCGGCAAGATCGTACTTGGCAATCCTGCGCGTCGCGTGGTGCTGGAAGGCAGCCACGTCAAAGGCGTCGAAACTGCGCAGGGCTTCGTGTCCGCCGACCGCATCATCTCGACTGTCCCAACTCCCTTGGTGTCGAAGCTGGTCCCCGACCTATCCGACAAGATCAAGCTCGCCTACGACAATATTCCTAACATCGGTATCTGCTGTCTGATTTACAAACTGAAGCGGTCCTTGAGCCCACACTTCTGGATCAATTTCTCGCAACCCGGGGTTGAAATACCAGGACTCATCGAATTCTCTAACCTGCGTCCATTAGCGGAAACAATTGTCTATGTGCCGTACTACATGCCGGTAACCAACGATAAGTTTTCGTGGCCTGACGAAAAGCTGCTTGGCGAAGCTTTTCAAGCCATGCAGGCGGTCCAGCCTGAACTTCGGCAGGAAGACATCATCGATGCCAAAGTAGCCAGGCTGCGATACGCTCAACCGATCTGCGCACCGGGATTTGCGGAGATGCTGCCGCCTGTGCAGACAGAAATCTCGGGCCTGCAAATTGCAGACACATGCTTCTACTACCCGGAAGATCGAGGCATCGCCGAAAGCATCCGCCTCGGTCGCCGGATGGCGCGCGAAATCAAGGAGCAGGTGCAATGAAGAGTTCGTCGCGCGCGTTTACGCCGTCATTGCTCATTTTCGTTGTCTCGTTCCTTTTCCTGTTCTTATCCATGTCGCGAATCCCGATCATTCACGATGAGGGGTTTACCGTTACTGCGGCCATGCGCATCATGGCCGGCCAGATGCCCCATAGGGACTTCTATGTGAACTATGGCCCTGCGCAGTTTTATCTGCTCGCCGGGCTATTCAAGGTCTTCGGACGATATCTCATCGTGGAGCGCATCTCCGATACGGTGTTGAAGTCTGCTCTCATCGGCCTGTTATTCGCAATCGTTTCGCCTTACTGTTCGCGCTTGCTTGCGTTCGCAGCGTGCGGTGCAGCGCTATTGTGGGTTTCTTCGCTGGATGTCTATGCGAGCATTCTGCAGCCTGTCTGCTTGCTGAACCTCATCTGCGGATTCTTGATTCTCCCTGCCTTCACAGATCGCATCTCCAATCGGCGGCTTTTCGCGATTGGCGCCCTTTCCGGGTTGGGGGTTCTCTTTCGGTACGATACCGGTGCAGTCATTGTCCTCATTGGCGCCGTATGCCTTCTTGTTGCAGCTTGGGTGCGAGATTCACCTTCCGTCAACCCAGGGAAAGTGTTGGCCAAAACGGCGTGTGTCTACTTCCTCGGCTGCTTGGCTGTCGTGCTTCCGGCTTTAGCGTACTTCCTGTCCGTATCCCCGATGCATGGCTTCGTGTTTGACATCATCGAATACCCTTCGAAGAACTACCACAAGGGACGGAACCTCCCTTTCCCTCCCCTCCATTTGCGCCACCTTGGAGACCTCGGCGTTTACATCCCGGTCCTCATCGGCCTCCTTGCCTTGCTCGTAGCTGTCGCGCAATTCAGGAGAAAGGGAAATTACCTCCAGGAGCTTGCCTTCTCGCTGCGATCTGAAGGCTGGCGCGCCTTTCTCTTGATCTTCGGCGCCATCACGACCTTGATGTACCTGAAGGGAATCGTCAGGGTTACGCCATCTCATATGTATTTGGGCATCATCCCTTCCCTTCTTCTGATTGCCGTACTTCTCGAGCGCAGATCCCAACTCCCAGCTTCCCTCCGTATGTGCGTGTTCGTCCTCGCCGTACTGTCAGTAGTTGCGCCGATCGGAAGCACACTGACTCTCCTTAAGCGAAGGGTCCTCTTGCATGACAGCCTCGTGTTTTCTGACAAACGGAACGCACTGGAAAGTTCGTGGTGCAGTATCCCGGACGCGCTTACGAAGGGTCTTTGCTTTCGTCCCGATGACGGTCGCATTCAATTGATCCAGTTCCTGGAGACCCACACACGGCCTGATCAGACACTCCTCGTCGCAAACTCCCGCAACGATATTGTTTTTGCGAGCGACAGCATGATGTATTTCTCGACCGGGCGTATGCCTGCGACGCACTGGTCTGAGTTCGATCCTGGTCTCCAAAACTCGATTCCCATCCAGGTTGAGATGACTCATGAGCTGGATGCTAATCAGACTCCATATATCGTGCTTGACTCGGAGTTCGAGACGGGACCCCACGAACCAAATGACAGTGATCGGAGTTCAGGCGTTCTTATTCTGGACAAGTACATCCAGAGTAAGTATTCGATGATCGGCAGCTTCGGCGACTTCACCGTGTGGCAAAGGAAGCATGGCTGAATTCCACATGAAGATCCGGGCAACTTTGGAAGCCTGAGTCGCACAGCAGCCTAAAACCCTGGCATGCGGTACAGACCAAGTTGGATCGACTGCTCCAGTACCTTCGTGGAGTGTTCTTCCCATCGACCGTACGGCTGGGGCTCGCCTGTTTTCGTCAGAAAGGGTTCGCGCGGCTGACCAGGGCGTGGGTGCTGATAAAGAGCCATACCCTGCACCAGCAAGTGGTCGCGCTTTCGCAATTCGTAAATGCCATACGCATCCATCGCGAACCAGAACAAGAAAGAAGCAATCAACACAGCTTTGAACGGCAGACTGCTGCGCAATCTCTCGCCCTTGGGCAGAAACTCTTCGACAAACGAGAACCAGGCGAAAATCAACAACAGATCGCAGTAAATCCTGTAGCGCGACGTGACACTTCCCCATAGACCAACTTGGGCCCGCACCATGGTAACGGCGGCGGCCGTGGTGAGCAGGAAGAGCACGCAGTAGGCAACCGTAGGGTTGCGCCGGAGATATCCACGCCTGAACAGAAAGATGAAATAACACACAATGGCCGCGCCCAGGACGATGCTGGCGGGCTTCGGAATAAATGCCGCGCCGCCGACAAATCCCAGCAGATAGAGCACCTTCGTATACACCTTGGGGATGAAGGATTGAGCTTCGGGCTTCAGTGACGCATGGAAAACATAGTGGATGAGATAGACACCCAGGCATGCGCCCGTCACCCCAATCCATCCTGCGGCCCGGCCAAACCGTCGTTGGCCCAAAAGGATGAGTACACCGACAGGCAGCAGAAAAAAGCCGTTCGTCGAAGCGCTGATGGACAACGTCAGCATGACCAGGGCTGCGTAGTATGCGCCTGGTGTGTCCTTTCCCAGAAGGTAGATCGACGCAAACGCAAATGCGACCACTGGCAGGTTTTGCAGCCCTGGAGTAGCCCAGTTGAGGGTTTCCACGTAGTTCAACTGGAACAGCAGAAGACTCGCCGGGACGAAAAGCAGGAGCCTTCTCAGCAGATCTTTCTCGCGCGGAAGGAACATCTTCCAAAGCAAGAAGGCGATGAAGACCACGAAAAGATTGCCAAGAATACACGTGAGGCGAAAATCAATAGACCCGAACAATGCTTGCTGAAGCCACACAATGGCATTGCCCAGGATCGTTTTGTATTCGTTATGTTGTGCGGTCAAGCACCAGACAAACTTCGCCCATAGACCCTCTGTCTGTGCCATACGGTTGAGGTAGTCCAGTGCGGAGTCGTAGTCGTCCGTTACGGGCACATTCAAACCATAAGCCAGGAGGATCGAAAAGAAGACCACCACGGGTGCTGCAACGAGGCTCCCTGCCAGAAACACCTTTCGCTGGTAGGATGAAGCTTCGTCGGCAGCCATGAGCGATGTTAACACGGCCCATATCGGCCCTTTGACCCCGCTTGCCATCTCTGGACGAACGGCAATGTAGCCGGTACCCTCAAGATAGATGCCCTCCAGAAAAATCGTGATTACCGGCGCGGCGGGCCTCCTCGGCCAGAACCTGATCCCCCGCCTTAAGGCCACCCCCGACGTCCAGCTCATCGCCATTGACAAGCACCCCACCAACACCAACATTCTGCGTCAGCTTCACCCGGAGCTTCGCGTCATCGAGGCCGACCTCGCCGAGCCTGGTCCGTGGCAGCAGCAGCTCGAGGGCTGCACCCACCTCGTCGCCGCCCACGCGCAAATCGGCGGTCTTCACCACGAGGAGTTCGTGCGCAACAACGTCCAGGCCACCGAGAGGCTGCTCGAAGCCGCCCTCCGCGGCGGAGTCGGCTACATCGTCAACATCTCCTCTTCGGTGGTGAATTCGCTCGCCGTTGACGACTACACGGAAACGAAGAAGGCGCAGGAGGCCCTCACGCTCGCCTCGGGTATCAAGCAGGTGGTTCTGCGGCCGACCCTGATGTTTGGCTGGTTTGACCGCAAACACGTCGGCTGGCTGGCTCGTTTTATGCAGAAGGTCCCGGTATTCCCTGTTCCAGGAGACGGTCGGTACTTGCGGCAGCCTCTCTATGCCGGCGATTTCTCCGCGATCGTGGACTCGTCGCTGCGGAACGAGATTACCGGTGCCTACAACATCACCGGGCAGGAGCGCATCGACTACATCGATCTCATTCGGCTACTGAAGGCCGCAACGGGCGCAAAAGCCCGCATCCAGACAGTCCCGTACCGGCTCTTCTGGCTGATGCTCAAAGCGAACGCTCTGATCGACAAGGACCCCGCCTTCACCCCCAAGCAGTTGGAGGCGCTGGTCACTCCCGACGTCTTCGAGGTCATCGACTGGCCAACAATATTCGGCGTCCGCTCCACTCCCCTCGCCGAGGCGTTCCAGGCGACTTTCCAGGACCCGGTTTACTCCAAAGTCGTCCTGGAGTTCTAGCCAGAACCTGCCCTGCCACCTGCTATACTCGCGAGTGCTACGGTTTCTGCAGATTCAGGGCAGAAGCATGACATTTCCCTAAACACATGGCCGCAGGCGCGCGCCATGGAGGTTGACTATTCCACCAATCGATAAGCGTTCCGCGAAGTCCTTTATCCGCACCAACGAGCGTATCCGCGCACGCGAAGTTCGCGTGATTGACGAGAACGGCGAGCAGCTTGGCGTCATGGCGCCGTTTGAAGCCCTCAAGATGGCTCGCGAGCGCTCCCTCGACCTCGTCGAGATCTCGCCCAACGCCGTTCCGCCCGTGTGCAAGATCCAGGACTACGGCAAGTACCTGTACGAGAAGGACAAGTCCGACCGCGCCGCACGCAAGAAGCAGAAGATCATCGTCATCAAGGAAGTGAAGTTCTCGGTCAACGTGGACGAGCACGACTACGTGACCAAGAAAAACCAGGCGATCCGCTTCCTCAACGAAGGCGACAAGGTGAAGGCCAGCCTGCGCTTCAAGGGCCGCCAGATGGCGCATCGCGACCTCGGTTACAAGATCATCAACCGCCTCATCATGGATGTCGGCGAGAACGGCATCGTGGAGTTCATGCCGCGCATGGAAGGCACCACGCTGCACGCCATCATCGCTCCTGCCAAGAAGGCCGAAGCGCCCGCGCCTGCCAAGCCGAAGCCAGCGCCCACCGCTGCTGCTCCGGCCCCGGCTCCGGCCCCGGCTGCCGCGCCGGCAGATGAAGTGCAAGCTTAGTTCCGCTGCATCGAAACAGTAAAACGCCTGCCTCTGCGCAGGCGTTTCGCTTTTGTGTTTCGGAGGGAGCAGTGACCTTCAGGCCACTGAATCCAGGGCCGCAACAGAGCGGCTTCAGCCGCGGGGCTTTCGATCACAGCCGCACATTATTACGCGTGATCCATCAACGCTGCCAGCGCGGCAAGATGTCCGCACATCCCATGCACGCCGCCGCCGGGAGGCGTCGACGCACTGCACAGATACACCTGCGAGTGGCTCGTGCGATACAGGTGCGCGGTGGGCCGCGTCACCAACTGCTCAATCGTCATTGCACCCCCCGTAACATCGCCGCCGACCAGGTTCGGGTTCCACGCTTCAAGCTGCCGCGGATAAAACACGTGCCGCGCCAGAACACAGTCGCGGAAACCCGGCGCAAAGCGTTCAATCTGCCGCTCGATCGCTTCGGTCATATCCACGGTCGACCCGTTCGGTACGTGGCAGTAGGCCCAGGCGGTGTGCTTGCCTTCGGGCGCGCGCGTGGGGTCGAAGAGGGTTGGCTGCACGAGCAGCACGTAGGGCCGGTCGCAATGCCTGCCGTTGAAAGCGTCGTCCTCCGATCGCACCATCTCTGCGAGCGTGCTGCCGAGATGGACCGTCGCCGCGCGCCGGCACTCGGCGGCGCGCCACGGGATCGGCTCCGACAGCGCCCAGTCCATCTTGAACGCGCCCGGGCCGTAGTTGAAGTGCCGCATGCGCGTGCGGAAGCTCGGCGTCAGGACGCGGCCGGCAATGCGATCGACGGCGCGCGGTCCGGTGTCGAACAGCGTGACGTCGGCGCGGTCGAGCTGCGCGAGATCTTGGATCTCGGCGTTCAGGTAGATGCGTCCGCCGAGCGACAGCAGATAGTTCGCCAGCGCATTCGAGAGGCTCTGCGCTCCGCCCTCGGCGATGGGCCAGCCGGTCGTGTGCGCTGCCGCAGCGAGCACCAGCCCGGCGGCAGAGCTGCCGACATGCGTCAGCGGCAGTACCGAATGCGCCGCGCACCCGGCCAGCAGGGTCCGCGTGCGCTCATCGCGGAACAGCAGCTTCGCCAGCGCCGCTGCGGGAACCGCGCCTTCCAGCCCAAACCGCATCAGCCCCAGCGGATGCTTCGGCAGCCGCAACAATGGCTGCATCAACTGGTCGACCAGCGCGTCCCAGTCGTCGATCAGTGGAGCCAGCAGATGGTTCCATGCGCGGCCGTCATGTGCGCTCAACTGTGCGACGGTGTCTTCGATCCGGTGCTCCAGCGTGACGGCGGTGCCGTCGTCGAGCGGGTGAGCGAGCGGCGCTTCCGGATGAACGAACCGCAGGCCATGCGCTTCCAGCGGCAGCGTGCGGAAGAACGGCGACGCGATGCCGAGCGGGTACACCGACGACCCGACATCGTGACGGAACCCGGGCAGCGTCAGCTCCGCCGTCGATGCCGCACCACCCAAATGCGCGTTGCGCTCATAGAGCGTCACCGCCACGCCGCGCTGGGCCAGCGTGATCGCAGCCGCAAGGCCGTTGGGACCGGATCCGACGATGTTGGCAGAGCTCAGCGGCATAGTTGTTGGATGCCAGACTTACGCGGTCCACTCCACCTGCACGGCCTTTTTGCCCAGGCGCAGAGTCGGACGCTCGCCGAGGACGCTCGGCGCGATCACCGGCGCGGAAAACTTCTCGCCATTGACCGAGACCGCATTCTCTTTGAGCTTGCGCGTCGCCTCTCCTGCTGACGTTGCAAGCCCCGCAAGCTGCAGCAGCTTCGGCAGCCGCACCATCTGCTCGCCGGCGCTGTCAGCCGAATGTAGTCCTTCCGCCGAGCGCGATACCGAGACCACGGGCAGGTCGTCCGCCACGCCCTTCTGCTGAAAGAGCGTGCTCCACGTCTCAGCCGCATGGGCCGCCGCTTCGGGCGAGTGGAAGCCCGCGGTGATGGTCTCCGCGAGGTCCTTCTTCACCTTCATCGGATGCAGCTCGCCACGCGCAACCTGCTCGCGCATGGCGTCGATCTGCGACTGCGGCAGGTCGGTGAGGAACGTCCAGTACCGCCACATCAGCTCGTCCGAGATGCTCATCAGCTTGCCATACATCTCGCTCGCTGGTTCCTGGATGCCGATCGCATTGCCCAGCGACTTCGACATCTTCTGCACGCCGTCGAGCCCTTCGAGAATCGGCGTCATCAGCACGATCTGCGGAGGCTGCCCGGCATCGCGCTGCAGGTCGCGCCCACGCATCAGGTTGAACTTCTGGTCGGTGCCACCGAGCTCGACATCGCACTCCAGCGCGACCGAATCGTAGCCCTGCGCCATCGGGTACAGCAACTCATGCACATGGATCGGCTGCTCGTCCTGGAAGCGCTTGTGGAAGTCTTCTCGCTCCAGCATCTGCGAGACCGTGAACTTCGCCGCGAGCTTCACCATGCCGGCATAGCCCAGCTTGTCCAGCCACTCCGAGTTGTAGCGCACCTCGGTCACCGCAGGGTCGAGAATCTTGAACACCTGCTCCTTATAGGTCTCGGCGTTCGCGTCGATCTCTTCGCGCGTCAGCGGCTTGCGGGTCTGGTTCTTGCCGGTGGGGTCACCGATCAGCGCAGTCGAGTCGCCGATGAGGAAGATCACGGTGTGCCCAAGCTGCTGAAAATGCCGCAGCTTGCGCATCAGGACGGTGTGTCCGAGGTGCAGGTCGGGCGCGGTCGGATCGAATCCAGCCTTGATCCGCAGCGGCTTGCCAGTGATGCGCGAGCGCTCCAGCCGCGCGCGGAGAGCGTCCTTCGCGTCGGAGTCAGCGGCGGGAATCAGCTCGGCGACGCCCTTGTTGATGAGGTCAAGCTGAGCGTCGATGGGAGGAAAATCGGGCATGGAAATTTGTTGTTTGTCGGTCGGCATGTCGGCATCTCAAGTATAGAAGCGGGACAATCCTATGAACGAGCGAATGACTCAAGAGAAGCGCCTGGAGCTCGAGATTCTACGGCTGCTTGCCGAGCGCGGCATGGGCCAGAGTGTCTGCCCCAGCGAAGTGGCGCGCGCCACGGCGGGTACCGACAAGCGCGAAGCGTGGGAGCCGCTGATGGATCCCGCTCGCCTCGCGGCCGAACGTCTCGTTGCCGCGGGCCAGATCGTCATCACCCAGCGCGGCCGCGTGGTCGACGCCAAAACCGCAACCGGCCCCATCCGTCTGCGCTTGCGACCAACCGTTTTCCGTCCCACCCGCAACGCCGCCCTGCAGCACAGCTTCTAAGAGCGCGCAGGTTCGGTCTTTACTCTCTACTCTCTATCCTCTACTCTCTGCGTTATGGACGCCGAGACCGCACGTGCTTTCCTGCTTAAGCTGCCGCACGTTGCCGAGACGCAGCAGTGGGGCGACAACCTTCTCTTCTGGGTGGGCGACAAGGCCATCGGCGGGAAGATGTTCAGTGTGATGAACCTCGACGGGGTCGACCGCGGCCACGGCATCATCTCCTACAGCGCCGGGCCGGAACGGTTCTCGGAGCTGCTGGAGCGCGAGGGCATCAAGCCCGCGCCGTACATGGCGCGCAATCACTGGGTCGCCGTCGACCGTTGGAGCGCATGGCGCAACGCGGAGTGGCAGAACGAGCTGCGTGCGGCACACGAGATCACCTTCGCCAAGCTGCCGCAGCGCACGCGCGATGTGCTGGCGATGCCCGCTGCCGAGCGCGACAAGATCATCCGCGAACGCAGGAAGCTCCTCACCGAACGCGCGCCGAAGAAAGAAGCCACAAAGAAAGCCACCGCAAAGAAGCGGACCGCCGGCTGACCGGCGGCCCTTCTGCGCAATGCACGTTAGCGCGCCGGGAGTACCGGCTTGGCCTTCGTGGTCAGGATGCCCGCAAAGCTCGCGCGGTAGTAGTAGATCAGCAGCAGCTCAAGCACAGCCGTGAAGATGCCCATGCCCACCTGCTGCCCGCCCGCGAGGCACATGTGGAAGCAGATGATGTTGAACGTGATCGGGCACAGAAGCATAAGGCCCAGTGGCAGTGTTCCGCCAAAGAGCACAAGCAGGCCTCCAACGACTTGGAGGAAAGCGACGATCTGCGACCAGTGGCTGGCCATCATGATGTTTGTCCAGTCGCCGATGGGCGTTCCGGCCGGCGGCATTCCGCCCATCGGGAGGAACGGATGAAGGCCATTGGCCCCGAACACGACAAACAAGAGCCCAAGAAGGATGCGACATACCAGCGGTATCAGCTTCATAGCGAAAACACTCCAGAAATTTGAGATAGCGGAAACGTGGACCCGGCGGTGCGCCTAAGCCTATCAGGAGAGCGGCGGCGGCGCAGACCCTTTTGACTACCACTTTCGCGTCTGCGACTCACGAATTCGTTCGCCGCGTGCGATCTCCTGCGCACCCGTTGTGCGGGCGCGTTCAATCACCCGAGCCGCTCGCGCCTCCGCTGCAATACGGCCTCGACCGCGCGCACCACGCGCTCCACATCCGCGTCCGACGTCTGCCAGTTGCTCACGCTGACCCGCATCGCCCGCTTGCCGCGCCATGTCGTTCCACTGAAGAAGGCCTCACCGCTCGCCGCGATGTCCGCGATCACGCCATCGGTGTACGCATCATGCTGCGCCTCGGCCGCGCCTTCAGCAGGATCGAGAAACCGCACAATCCCCTGGTTGATCTGCGTACCCAGCATCACCGCTCCGGGCAGCGAACCCATGCGCGTCACCAGCGTCTCGGCGTGGCGACAGCAGCGCTCCACCAGCTCCGCCACGCCCTGGCGGCCAAGCTGCCGCAGCGCCGCGTACGTCGCGAACCCACGACCGCGCCGCGAGAACTCCGGCGTCCAGTCCACCTGGTCACGCGCGTCGGCCGCGTGCGTCAGGTACGAGAGCCGCTGCGACATCGTTGCGCGGTGCGCCGCGCTGTCGGCGACAAACGCATAGCCGCAGTCGTACGGCACGTTGAGCCACTTATGTCCGTCGGTCGCCCATGAGTCCGCCAGCGCCGCGCCAGCGAGCAGGTGCCTGCGCTGCGCGCTCGCCGCCGCCCACAGGCCGAACGCTCCATCGACGTGCACCCACGCGCCGAACTTCTTCGCCAGCGGGATCAGCGTTTCGAAATTGTCGAACGCTCCGATGTTCAGATCGCCGGCCTGCAGCACGATGACGGTCGGCGCGTCCGGTTCTCGCTCCAGCGCGGACTTCAGCGCCTCTTCCAGCAGGCGTCCATCCGTGCCTACCGCGAGCTTCTCAATATGCCGCTCGCCCATCCCGAGCAGCCGCACCGCGCGCGCGAGCGTGCCATGAACCTCGGTGCTCGTAAGTATGCGGATCGCCGGCGCGCCGGCCAGTCCTTCGCGCTCCACATCCCATCCGCGCGTCGCCAGCAGCGCATGACGCGCAGCGGCCAGGCACGTCGTATGCGCCATCTGGCACCCGGTCACAAAGGCGAAGCTCGCCTGCGGCGGAATGTTCAGCAACTCCTTGAGCCAGCGGCCTGCCGTCTCTTCGACCACCGCCGCCGCGGGCGCCACCGCATACATCCCCGCGTTCTGGTCCCATGCGGAAGTCATCCAGTCCGCAGCCAACGCTGCCGGCAGAGCACCGCCGATCACCCAGCCGAAGAACCTGCCGCAGCTCGTATCCATGATGCCGCCGCGCACGGCATCCACCAGTTCATCGAGCACCACGACAGCATCTGTGCTGGCATCACTCAGCGGCAAATCGATCCGCTCACGCAACTCATCGAGCGTCGCGGTCGCCGCAACCGGATGCTCACGCTCCGGCGCGAGATGTTCAAGCGCATGACTCATGGCCGCAGCCAGCACCGGCCGCAGTTCAGTACCGTTTTCTTTCATGCAGGAATGGTATCCGGCTCGCGCCGCAAACGCACTCCGCCGCTTGCGCGCAAATTCCTACTTCGCGGGATCGCCGACCGGCCCCTTCAGCGTCACAGACCCGTCCACAGTCTTGGGGTCCACCGTCAGCACCTTCAACCGCTCGGCCACGTCCGTCGGAACGTCCTTCTGATAGCGCCCGCCGAGATACTTCGCGAAGAACCCCTCCATCGACGTCACCAGCGCAAGGTTGTTGATGGGCCGCGCGAACCCGTGCCCTTCATCGGGAGCGACCAGGTACTCCACCGGCTTGCCGTTATCGCGCACCGCGGCGACGATCTGGTTGCTTTCGCGAACGTTGACGCGCGGATCGTTCTTGCCCTGTACGACCATCAGCGGCGTGACGATCGCCTTCGCCTTCGTCAGCGGAGACTCTGCCGTCAGCAGCGCCTTGCCCTCTGCCGTCGTCGGGTCGCCCATGCGCGTGTACATCTGCTTGCGTCCAGCCTCCCAGTACGGCGGAATCGCATCGAGCAGCGTGATCAGGTTCGACGGCGCAACGTACGCGACGGCCGCCGCGTATACGTCCGGTGTAAACGCCACACCGGCAAGCGTGGCGTAGCCTCCATAGGACCCGCCGAAAATGCCGACGCGCTTTGGGTCGGCTGTACCATCGGCGACCAGCGCCTTCACGCCCCATGTCAGGTCGTCTTGCATCTTGCGTCCCCACTCGCCGTTGCCGGCGTTCAGGAACTTCTTGCCGTAGCCCGTGGACGCGCGAAAGTTCGGCTGCAGCACCGCGTAGCCGCGGTTCGCGAGGAACTGCGCGAACGTGTCGTAGCCGGCCGAGTCACGTCCCCAAGGCCCGCCATGGGGCAGCACAATCAGCGGCAGGTTCTTCGCCGCGAGCCCCTTCGGCAGCGTCAGATACGCCGGAATATCCAGGCCATCAGACGATTTGAAGTGGTAAGGCTTGCGCTCCGAGAGCGATGCGCGCGGCAGCTCTTCGCGGATGCGGTACTGCAGCACCAAGGTCTTGGCCTTGCGGTCCCACAGGTAAGTTTCGCCGGGCTCGGTATCGCTGGCCGCACTCACGATCCAGAGGTTCTCGTCGCTCGATCGCGAGCCGAAATGAATCTCCTTGCCGGGCAGCTTCGACTCGAGCCAGCGATACTCCTTCTCGAACGCCTTATCTTTGAAGTACAGCCGCAAACGGTCGTCCTCATACGCTGTGTAGAGCAGACGGTGGTCTACTTCGGACGTCGTCACGCCGTCAATATCGACGCGCTTCTCAGGGTCGCTCTCCATCTTCGTCGTCGCGCCGGTTGCGGGATCCATCGTCTCGAGCTCGCTCAGATCGAGCGCACCCTTGTTCGTCACCAGATACACCTGCTTATCGTCCGGCGAGAAAGCCGAGACGCCGCAGCCTTCGAGCACCGTGCAGCTGTAAATCTGCTTGAACCCATCCGCATCGACGCGCAACACCTCCGTGTCACCGACGTTGTTCGTGCGCTCGGCCAGCCGCAGATTGCCCGCATTGTCGAAGTCCCACCCGGCGATCTTCTCGGTGTTCTTGCGCAGCAGCTTCTTCTCGCCGGTCGAGATGTGCAGCTCATAGAGGTCGTGATACTGCGGGTCGCGGTCGTTCAAGCCGATGTAAAGGATGTCCGGCTTCGACCTCGGCGCAGCAAAAATTTCCGTCCTCACACCCTTCAGGTTCGTCAGCGCGCGCGTAACCGGGACGCCGGTCTTCGGGTCCGCGGACTGCGCCGGATCGATCGCATACACGTTGAAGTTCTCGTCGCCGCCCGCGTCCTGCGTGTAGAGCAGGTACTTGGCATCGCGGCTCCAGAAGTAGCTGCGGATCGGCCGCGCCGCCTCCGCACTCACCGGCCGCGCGGCACTGAACGGCTCGCCCGCCTTCTTCACCCAGATGTTGCGCGTGCCCTTGTACGGCTTCAGGAACGAGATCCACTGCCCATCTGGAGAAATCTGCGCGCCGGAGATCTGCACCTCGCCGAAGAACAGCGCGCGATCGATGATGGGCGGTTGCTCGGCCTGCACTGCAAGCGGCACAGAAAGACTGAACAGAACAGCGGCGGACAAGACAATCTTTTTCACGGCAGACTCCATGCGCGAACGCGAAATTGCGATACGGGGACGATAGCCCTCTCTTACGCCTGCCGCAATGTGAAAGTTCCCCGTGCCCCTGCCGCCTACTCCGCCACCCTCCACGGCGACGTCGTCGACCATCCGCGCAGCTCCTTCAGCGCCCACTGGTTCGTCTTGTCCGTGTGGCACGACGTGCAGGGGTTGGGAATCCCCGCCTGCTCCGTAAGTACCGGCGAGATGAACCGGAAGGTGTGGCTGCCGACGAAGTTCTCCTTGATCGTCTGCTCGATGCGCGGCATGTGGCACGCGGTGCACTCGCTGCCTGCGCTTCCCGCAGCGTGGTGCGTGTGCTCCGGGATCGTGCCCTTCAGCCCGGCGGGGTTGTCCTTCGTATGGCAGCCCATGCACAACTCATTGCCTTTCGCGATCACGCTGGCGACGTTCTCATTGCTGTGAACGTTATGGCAATCGAAGCACCGAATCTGGCGGTGATACATGTTGCTCTGCACGAAGTCGTTGCCCTGCATCCGATTCTTGTGCGCGGTCATGTCGGCGTACTGATAGAAGTTCGTCACGCCGGGCTTGAGCTCTTCGAGCTTCCAGAAATCCGCAAGCCGCTTTCCAACGGTGTATCCCACCGGCCAGTCGTAGTACTTGCCGGCAATCGGGTTCGACAGCGGCTGTCCCTGGCTGTGGCACTGGATGCACGTGTCGTTCGCACGTACATAGTCGAGCCCGCCGGGGTTCACGATGTTGGCCTTGGTCGGGTGCGCGACGTGCAGGCTGCCCGGTCCGTGGCACTTTTCGCACCCTACATTCCACTCCGACACCTGCTTGTTCTCGATGTTGTAGTTCACCGAGTGGCAGCCGTCGCACAGCGGTCCGGTCGGCCGCTCAAAGTTGCTCTCCCCGTAGAACGGCACCCACCAGTCGGTGCCCTTCTCAACGTGGAAGGGAAGCCAGCGGGCTTTCTTCACATCCCACTGCCAGGGCTCAACGAAGTAGTCGTCGCCACGCTTGGTGAAGTAGCGCTGCTTCCAGCGGCTGCCATAGACGAACGCCACATCGCCGATATCGAATTTCCGCGCTGGATCAGGATGCGCGAAGTCGCCGAGCACTGCCTCTGGATGCACCTTCGGGTCGCGCACGACGTTGGCCATGCGCGTCTGCTTCCATCCCTTGTAGTCCGCGGCGTGGCAGCGCTCGCAGGTTTGCGAGCCGACGTACTCCGCGCCGGCCGTGCTCGGCGCGGCGGGCGCAGTATGCCCATGCGATGCTGGGGCGACTGTGCCGCTGCTACGCGGCTTCGCGGGAGTCTGCGTCCACCCGACGCTCGCCGCCGCCGCCACTACAAGGCACAATCCCGCGGCACGCAGCCGGCGGTCGCTGCCCTTGTTCCCTCTAGAGTAGGTAAGCATTCGTTCGCCCCTGTGACAGCTCAAGTCCACGCAGAATACCGCAGAGTGCCGCTCAGTGTGTCACCGCAAGGTGTCGGTCACAACCCCGGATACACGACGCCCGTAAGCTGTTCCGACACTGTCCACAGCCGCTTACCGGCGGCTTCATCCAACGCCTGCGGACGCGGCTGCTCCACCGTCGGCGAGCCCTTGAACGCGTTGAACCCGTCCGGCCCAATGTACTCGCCGCTCTTCGCTTCAGTCGCGGTCGCAGCATAGAGCGTGGGGAGCGCGCCGGCTGCATCATCCTGCGTGATAAGCGGAGAGAGCACCTTCAGCGCCACCATTTTCAGACTGCCGCCACCTGGCCCGTTGTCGACGATGCTCGTCCGCGAAATCCCCGGATGCACCGGAATGCTGCGCAGAGTCAGCCCCGCCGCGCGCGCCCGCCGGTCGAGCTCTCGCGCGAACAGCAGGTTCGCCAGCTTCGACTGGTTGTACGCGTCCCAGGGCACGTAGCTCTTCTCGCTCTGCAGGTTGTCGAAGGTCATTTTGCCGTTCCGATGCGCGAGAGACGACACCGTCACCACACGCGGCGCGGACGATGCCAGCAGCTTCGGCAGCAACAGCCCGGTGAGCGCAAAGTGTCCCAGGTGGTTGGTCCCGAACTGCCGCTCGAATCCGTCCTCGGTCAGCTCCCGAGTGGGCAGCGCCATCACACCGGCGTTGTTCACCAGCACATCCAGCGGCCCCGCATAGCTCTCCGCGAAACGTCGTATGGACGACAGAGAGGCCATGTCCAGCTCGACGACTTCCGCACTCGCGCCGGGCGCTTCACGCTGCAGGCGCGCCAAGGCGGCCTCGCCCTTCGCGCGGCTGCGCACTCCCATCAGCACATGCGCTCCGTGCCGCGCCAGCTCCAGTGCCGCCTGATAGCCGATACCGCTGTTGGCTCCTGTTATCAGCACGGTTTTTCCGGTCTGCGGCGGGATTTCTTGGGTGGTCCACTTGCCCGTTGCCATTGCGTTCTCCTTATTTTGTTCGGGGTCTGACGATAGGATGCACCATTACCGCGCATGCGGGGTTGCATTGCACCGAAAATGCGCTACACTTTCTCGCTGATAGATGCGCGGCCTCGCGGTGATAAGTAGATCATTATGGAGATTATGTGGTGTGATCAGACATCCTCTGGCCACACGTGCATCATCTCCCTTACAATCGTGAGGCAAGCTTACAATCGCATCGAGCGGAAGCTGTGCCGCCAGTTGGGCGAGGGCGAAGGCGACACTGTCTAAGGAGAAGGTCTTCTCATGAAACTTAGTGCACGAATTTTGGTAGGCGCATCGACACTGCTGGTTCTGTCCAGCGCGGTCGGCTGCGCCAAACTCAAGGCACGCGATCAACTCGTCAAGGGTGTCCAGGCCTTCAAAGCCGGCAAGTTCGAGGAGGCCGTGAACCACTTCCAGAACTCGATCGAGCTTGACCCGAACTACGACGTTGCGCGCCTGGACCTCGCGGCGGCGTACAGTTCGCAGGTCGTCCCGAACCTCGATTCGCCCGAGAACCTGAAGGTCGCCCACCAGGCACTCGACCAGTTCAATATCGTGCTCTCGAAGAACCCGCACGATACCATCGCGCTGCGCCAGATCGCCTCGATTCATCGCAGCATCAAGATGTACGATCAGGCCCGTCAGGATGAGTTGAAGGTGATCCAGGAAGCGCCCAACGACGATCAGGCCTACTACACCATCGGCGTGATCGACTGGACGCAGGCGTACAAGAACGCCACTACTCTTCTGGGCGCGGCCGGCCTCACCGACGACGGCCAGGGCAACGTGAAGAAGTCAAAGGATGTTTGCGCCAAGCTGCAGCAGCAGAACACCCAGCTTGTGAACTCTGCCATGCAGAATCTGCAGAAGGCTATCGACATCAACCCCAAGTACGACGATGCCATGCAGTACCTGAACCTCGCGTATCGCCGCAAGGCCGACCTGGAGTGCGGTGACGATGCCGCCCGCAAGGCCGACCTCGCCAAGGCCGACGAGTGGGTGCAGAAGGCCACTGGCACGCGCAAGGCCAATGAAGCCGAGAAGGAAAAGAAGCTCGGCGGCGGCGTCCAGATGCAGTAACGCTTCCACATCGCAACAAACAGTGAAGCCTCCCTTCGGGGAGGCTTCACTGTTTGCACCCGCCTCCGCCCCGCCTTATTCACTATTCACTCCTCGCTGCTCTTCGGCGTCAGCACCCCGATGTCCGTCACCAGCGCCTGGCGCGCAAAGCCGATCGCCTCGGCCATGCTGTTGAAGTCCAGTTCCGGGTCGCCCTTGACGAACATCACACGTTGCTGCCGCAGCGCGAAGATTGCAGTCAGCCGCGTCACGAGCTCCGGCTTGGCCACCGGCTGCTCGTTGATGGAATACGTGGGCGCCCCACCGTTCGCGGCTGCGTGGACCTGCAGAACGACGGTGCTGGGCTGGGGTGGCGGGGGGTCGTTCTTTGCGGCCGGCTGCGGCACCAGCGCGTGGAGACCTACCGGTGTCAGCGGCACGATGACCATGAAGATAATGAGCAGCACCAACAGCACGTCGATGAGCGGCGTGACGTTGATCTCGGATGTCTGGCTGGAGTTTCCTGTGGAGAACGACATGGCTACACCTCACTTTTGAAGTGAGTGAGCGAGCGCTCGATCCATGACTGCATCGCACCGATTGTGTGGCACGATCAAAACCCGCCTAATAGGCAAAGGCGGCGAAACGCTTCCGTTCCGCCGCCCTTTCGAGTGCCTGTTCCGCGGTTACTGCCCCGCCGCAACGCGCGGCGTGATGATACCGATATTGGTCACGTCGGCCTGGATGCCGAACCCGATAACCTCAGCGACCTTGCCGAAGTCCAGATCGCCGTCGCCCTTCACGAACATGACCTTCTCCTGCCGCGTCGCGAAGATCTCGCTCAGCTTCGTTGTCAGCGCAGCCTTCGCGAAGTCCTGATCGTTGATCTTGTAACCGGGCTCACCGCCTCCGGGCCGCGACGTCACCTGAACGACAATCGTGCGGTCGTTCGGGTTGTCCGGCTGGTTCGGCTTCGGCGGCTGCGGCACCAGGGCATTGAGACCCTTCGGCGTTACCGGCACGATAACCATGAAGATGATGAGAAGCACGAGCAACACGTCGATCAACGGTGTCACGTTGATCTCGGATACTGCTCCGCCTGTTCCTCCTCCACCCATTCCCATATCGAGTCTCCTTCCTTCACGCGTCCTGGCCGCCCCACGGCGGCCGGCGCATCGTCCAAACTATTGAGTAGCGCTGTTATCGGTCAGCAATCCAAGCTGGCTCACACCGGAGGCGCGTACGGCGTCGATCGCGTCCATCACCTTGCCGTAGTTGGCGCGATTGTCCGCCCGCAGGTACACCGTCTTGTCGGCTGCCGCGTCCGTCTTCTTTGCGAGCATATCGGCAACACGTGCGCCAAGATCGGAAAGTGTGACCTGGTCGCCGCCTAGGAAGGTCCTGCCATCGCGCGTGACTGCCACCACGATTGCGTCTTCCTTATTGGCGTTTTCCATCACCGTGGCCGCGCTGACTCTCGGCAGGTCCACGTTCACCTTGTTGTTCAACATCGGGGTGATGACCATGAAGATGATCAGGAGCACCAGCATGACGTCCACCATGGGCGTCACGTTGATGTTCGAGTTGACCTTCTTGCCTTCTTCCCGTTTAGAAATTGCCATGGGATGCTCCGTCGTAATGCCCTCATGCGGGCAGGCGAGTCGTAATCTTATGCCCCCTCCACTTGACCCTCAGGCTCTGAGCCCCGGCTGACGATGTGTTCGGCAACCGGGACCTGAGGCCCGTGATTCTCGCGAGAAGAGGAGCGGAGTCGTTGCTATCTGCCCTGTGGCAGTCTAGCGGTGGCTCTGCTTGATGAAGTAGTCCACCAGCTCCGACGAGCTGTTGTCCATTTCAACGTCGAACGCTTCCACCTTGTTGGTGAAGTAGTTGAACGTCATAACGGCCGGGATAGCGACGACCAGACCGAACGCGGTCGTAACCAGGGCTTCCGAAATACCGCCGGCAACCTGGCCGATACCCGAGCTCTTGGAGTTCGCGATCGACTGGAAGGCGTTAAGAATACCGATAACCGTGCCGAGCAGCCCGATGAACGGTGCCGTCGATCCGATGGTCGCCAGACCGCCGAGACCCTTCTTCAGCTTGGCGTGAACGATCGACTCGGAGCGCTCGAGCGCGCGCTTGGAGCTTTCGATCTGCTCGTCGGTGATGGAGCCGCCCGAGCCGTAGCTGCGGAACTCCTGCAGGCCGGCGGTGACGACTTCAGCAAGGTGCGACTTCTTGGAGCGGTCGGCAACCTTGATCGCCTCGTCCAGACGGCCTTCCTTCAGAGCGCCGGCGACGCGGGGCGCAAACTCACGCGACTGCTTGCGGGCTGCCGAGAAGTACAGCCAGCGATCGATGATGACCGCCAGCGAGTAGATCGACATGATGAACAGGATGATGACGATGCCACGCGGAATCCAGCTCATCTGGTTCCACATGCCAACCAGGCTGAAGCTGGGAGCCGAGCCGCCGGCGTCCTGGAACATGGCGAGAGCTGATGTAGGTGCGTTTGCGAAATTTGCGAGTTGAGCGAGAATCACGAGGTCTTTCCTCCTGGTTTGGTGAATCGAAACTTTGAATCAAAATATGGTGCGAAGTTGTCTAAAGCATCCGAAGCTTACGGCAACTGCGAGAGACTTGCCGCGTGGGGAACCTGTAGATCGTGCGTGCAGTTGCGTTTGCCTTTATTGCGTCGCGAAGAGTTAGACGCAAGTCAGGAGGGAAGCGCGTACGGCCGACGGCCGATTCCGGGTTTCCCGGATATCAGCCGCCTCCATTGAGATTGAAGTTGACGATCACCGTGGTATCCACCTCGGTGGGTTCGCCGTTCAGAAGATAAGGCTTGTACCGCCAGGTCTTCACAGCGTCCAGTGCAGCACCCTTCAGCATCTCCGGGCCGCTGATCGCTTCCAGCTTCTCGATCGTGCCGGTCTTGGAGATGATGGCGTGCAGCGTCACCGTGCCCTGCATGTGCGCAGCGCGGGCGATCGGAGGATATACAGGCTGCGTCCTCTGGATGATCTGACCCTGCATGACGCCACTCGAGATACGCGCCGGCCCAACGGGTCTGGCAGGCTTCACGTCGATCTTCGGGCCCGTGCCGTTGCTTCCCATCATGCCGCCCAGAACGCCGCCAGCTGCGCCGCCGGCCATGCCCTGCATACCCGCAACACCCATGGATGACGGCGGAGGCGGAGCCTCTTCCTTCACCATCTTGATGTCCTTGGGAATCTTGGTGGGTGCGTGCAGGCCCTGGTCGATCTCGGAAACCATCTTGATCGGCTTAACGATCGCCGCGGGAGGCGGCGGAGGCGGAGGGGGTGGAGGAGGGGGAGGCGGTGCACTCAGCGACGCCGTCAGGGAGTTCTTCGGCAGCGCCTCAGGCATAAGCAGCGGAATCAGGATCATGGTCACAACGATGAGGCCGTTCAAGGTGAACGTCGCAATCATCCAGTACCGTGCCTTGGACTTGATTCGGCCGCCGGATTCCAACATTGAGTCTTCAAACATAAGCAACCTCGGTCCCTTTTCGGGAGAGCTTCCTGCCTTAGACACCGTGCAACGTCAAATTGTTCCCAGTTTGATTCTCAGCTTATCTCCTGCCAGTACAACCCTTTTTCAGATGCCACTTTCAGGCCCTGCGTACACCCCGGATGGCCCTAAGTTTCTACCGCTTAGCCGCCGGAAGCGTTGCCCGCTTACCGCGCGACGCCCTCCAGTCCTGGTAAGCCACCAGCATCGGCGCCGCCACCGCAATCGACGAGTAGGTGCCGATCAGGATGCCGACCACCAGCGCGAACGAGAAGCCGTGCAGCACTTCGCCGCCGAACAGGTACAAGCTCAAAACTGTCAGAAACGTCAGGCCCGAGCTGATGACCGTACGACTGAGGGTCTGATTGATGCTGCGATTGACCACATCGGAGAGCGTCTCCCGGCGATTGGTCGCCAGATTCTCGCGGATACGGTCAAAGACAACGATCGTGTCGTTCATCGAGTACCCGATGAGTGTAAGGATCGCTGCGATTACGGTAAGGGTAATCTCCTGGTTCGTCAAACTGAACGCGCCCACTGTGATCAGCGTGTCGTGGAACACGGCCACAACGGCGGCCACGCCGTAGATCAGCTCGAACCGGAACCACAGGTAAACCAGCATCCCCAGCAGCGAGTAGAAGATGGCCCACTTCGCCTGGTTCACGAGCTGCTTGCCCGCCGTCGGCCCGACGATGTCGATCTGCTCAATGGTGAACCCGGAGTCGTGGTAGTTCGCCTTCAGGGCGTTCTCGACCTCCTGCCGCCCCTGGTCATGCGCCTGGTCGGAGGCCGTCGATTCCGGCAGCGCGACGAGTTCCTTGTTGGCTGCATGGCCGCTGGGGTCGGAGATGCGCTGGATCCGCGCGTCGTGCACGCCCGCACGATCGAGCGCCTGGCGGATGTGGTCCTCGTTCGGCGCGGCGTCGAAGGCCACGCGGATCTGCGTGCCACCCTTGAAGTCCACGCCACGCGGCACACCATGCCAGAACAGCATGCTCAGCACGCCGGCAACGGAGAAAATGAGAGAAAAGCCGAGGAAATACCACTTCTTCCCCAACCAGTCGATATTCGTAGAGCGAAACAGTTCCAATTTACTTTCCTCAAGCGCGATCGAACCCGCGCCGCATTCAACTCATCGCTCCGGCATCGCAGCCGCAGCCTAATCCCTAATCCCTAATCCCTAATCCCTGCACTTAGATCGACAACGCCGCCGTACGCTCGCGCTTGCTCAACAGGTAATCGAAGATGGTGCGCGAAACGAACACCGCCGTGAACAGGTTGGCCAGCAAACCGATGGTCAGCGTTACGGCGAAACCCTTCACCGGCCCGGTGCCCAGGATGAACAGGATGGCCGCCGAAACAATGGTTGTGACGTGGGTATCGATGATCGTGACCCAGGCGTGCCCGAAGCCCTCCTGAATAGCCGCGGCCGAAGTCTTGCCCAGCCTCAGTTCTTCACGGATACGCTCGAAAATCAGCACGTTCGAGTCGACGCCCATACCGATCGTCAGGATCACACCGGCGATGCCGGGCAGCGTCAGCGTTGCTCCGGAGAAGCCCATGAAGCCCAGCAGGATCACCAGATTCAGCAGCAGCGCCAGATCGGCGTTGATGCCCGCGCCGCGGTAGTAAATCAACATGAAGACCATGACGACCAGCATGCCCGCAACGGCCGCGATGACGCCCTGCCGAATGCTAGCCGCGCCCAGCGACGGACCGACGGTGCGGGTTTCCGTGTACGAAATCGACGCCGGCAGCGAACCCGTGCGCAGCTCCAGGCTGAGGGCCTTGGCCTGGTCTTCCGTGAAGCCGCCCGTAATGCGCCCGCTGTCGCGGATGGCGCTTTGGATGCCCGCCACCTCGCGCACCTTGTTCTCGAGCACGATGGCCATGCGACCAGTGCCCTTCACCGAATCGGTGTACTTGTAAAAGCGGTCGCCCGCCTCGGTCGTCAGAGTGAACGAAAGGTCGGGATGGCCGTTCTCGTCGCGCGAAGGCTGAGCGTCGCGGAAGTCCGTACCTTCAATAACGCTGGCGCGCTTGAGCAGCCACACCTGGTCAGGCCCGGTACCGGTCGCGGAGCCGCGCACCAGCTCTTGATCGGGAGGAATCGTGCCGCCCAGCGCGGCCATTGCGGACGCCTCGTCGGGATACGCATCGCCAACGACTTCGTGCACTTCAAGCTTCGCCGTCGACTGGATGATCTCTTCGACATGCGCCACGTCCTCGACTCCGGGAAGTTCGACCAGGATCTGATCGTCGCCCAGGCCGTACTTCTCGATGACCGGCTCCGCCACACCCAGCGAGTCGATACGCTGGCGGATGGCTTCCATGGAAACATCCAACGTGCGCGTGTTCATATCGCGCATCGCCGACTGCTTCATCGTCAGCGTGAATCCGCCGTTCGCCGCGGGCGCAACGTCATACGCCGAGTATTCGTTGCCCGTCAGCACGCCGCGGATATCGCTCGGCTGCGCCGCGGTCCCGCCGGTCACAGTGATCACTTCAGGATGGTTCGTCGGGTCCAGCTTCGTGGCGGTCGCGCCATAGGCAGCCAGCCCGGTATTCAGCGACTGCACGTCGCGATCGGTCGCGCTGTTGATCGCCTCGATGGTGTGCACCTTCAGCACGAGGTGCGTTCCACCCTTCAGGTCGAGCCCCAAGTGGATGCGGTTCAGAAGCGACTGCTTCAGCGAGTCGCCGAAGCCATTGCCGGTGCTGTGCGGAATCCCGAAGATCCCGTAAATAAAGATCACCAGGACCGCGACGATAAAGCCGGTCTTGCCTGCCAGGTTCTTGCCCATCTGTCCTAAACCTTCCATCCGCGCGCCGATTCTCCGCACGCGGTGTATTACTTTGCGAAACTTTGCGCTTACCTTCGCGCGTTAAGGCTTCGGCTTCTCAGCCTTCGTATCTTCTTCCGTCGTAACCGCGGCAATCGCGCTCTTCACCACTTCGAGCTTCAAATTGTCCGGCGCCACTTTCAGGACCAGCACATCGTCCTTGACCGCAACGACTGTTCCGCGCAAACCGCCGGTCGTCGTCACCTTGTCGCCGGTCTTGATCTGCGCCAGCATCGCCTGCCACTGCTTCTGCTTCTTCTGCTGGGGCGCAAACAGCAAAAAGTACATCGCCACAAAGAACAGCAGGATGAACGGCAATCCGCCCAGTGAGCCGAGGCCGGGTATTCCGTCCAGAAACATTGCCAACACGTTCACGCTATCCATCCCATCGCCAACGCGCACCGGGCAGCAACATCCTGCCGCCGCGCACCGGCTCTTCCTGAAACAAAAACTGTTCGGGAGATTTCACTCACCCTGAGAGACCGGCCGCAAACCCTGCGTGCGGTCAACTTCCCGCACCGGACACACGCCCGCCATCCCAGGCAAATCACACCTGAGGCTTAAGCATCGCGTACCACCCCCCGCCTGTCAAGAAAATCAGGCTGATCTGAACTGTTAGCGGAGAGCAGACGTTGCCTGCTCGGACGAAGCAGGGGCCTTCCCCGGAGGGAGCAGGGGCTTCAGGCCCCTGAATAGCGTCCACCACAGCAAGGGACTTCAGGGATTGCCGAAAAAGCCACGCTTCGTTAAGGCGGTGGCTTCAGCCACCGCGCAAATGCCCCAGAATCGATCCGGCTTTAGCCGCTGAGGTAACGCCGCAGGCCCACAAATTCCTTTTTCAGCACGCTCTTCACAGCCCCGGTGCCTACTTCGCCGCCGGCGTCAACTCCACATTCACCCCAGCGACGTCCCCGTCCGCCACGGTCAGCGTCTCCTGGAACGGCTGATACGTTGCCGCCGGAGTGCTCGATCCACCCTGCCCCCTGTTGCCGCCTCGACCCGCAAATCCTTGCGCGGCCCCCGCTGGCCCTGCATTCGGGACGGTCAAGGTGTACGTTCCGGCCGGGACATAGCTCAGGACATAGCTGCCATCGCTTGCGATCTGGCTCATCCGAGTCAGCGAGGTATCCTGCGTGTCCGTCAGCCGGACGACTCCCGACCCGATCGACGCCCCGCCCGAAACGGCGCTGACCCGCCCAGTCACCCGGTGCAGCGCCCGGAGATCCACTTGGAACGCCACATCATCGCGCTCTTCTCCCGGGCCCAGGGTGATCGCGGTCGCATCAGCCCGGCGCATCTTTCCGGGCGCATAAAGCGTAATGCCCGTGTTCCGACCAAAACCCATCGGCGAGCCGCCACCCGCAGCCGGAGCAATCACCGTCGCGCGCAGCAGGTACGCACCCGGCGGCAGGCCCGTCAGCCGGAACTGACCGCGGTCGTCGGTCTGCGCGCCCATGCCGCCAAAACCCATCATTCCGCCGATGAACGCCAGGTCGCCTCTCATCTGCGGCCCCTGTTGCGACGCGTTCTGCTGCACCGCGCTCACCTGCACACCCGTCGCCGGACTGCCGTCGTCCCACAACAGCCTGCCGGAGATCACGGACCCGCGATCCAGCGTCAGGTTCACCGTCGCGCTCGTCCCTGCCGAAACATGCACCACGGGAAGACTGGAGAGGACGCTCTGCGGATCGGCCCCCGGCGCGAGGCGCGCCATCAGCACCGTAACCTGCGAGATGTAACCGGTCGCGGTAGCCGTCGCGTAGTAATCCCCCGGCGCAACATTGGTCACCGTAAAGACGCCTTCGAGGTCGGTGCGCCCGGTCGCCCGCTGCCGCATCCTCTGACGCCCGTCGCTGTCCGCGTCAACCGGGCTCAGAACGACCTCTGCGAATCGCGCCGGACGCTGCGTGTCGGTGCAGACCACCCGCCCGGTCACCTCGCCCGTCATGCCAGGCGCCGGCTGTTGAGGCACCGCGAACGCCACGCCCGGAGGGATCCCTGGCGTCTGCGCACTAATGCCCAAGCCCAGCATCCCGCCGGCACAGACCACCACGGCCCATCGAGAAATCGTTCGCAGAGTCGACTGCATGTACGCCTTCCTGACCTGCTCAAACTGCTGAATCATTTGACGTACAAGACACCAATTCCGCCGCCGAAGTTTACTCGGCCTCCGCAAAAGCCGCTTCGACAACCTCGAGCGCCCGCTCCCCATCCTCTGCCCGCACTTCAATCGTCGTCACCGCGAACTCCGCCCCGTCCTCGGCTTCCTTCCAGGCGTTGAACCATATACCCGCGTCCGTCAACGCCCTGCGCGCTATCTCGGCATCCTCATCCACATCGAAGGTGCCCACAATGGCCAGCAGGTCGTCCCCGCCTTCATCATCGTCCTGTCCCCTCGCTTCCTCGGCCGTCAACACCGGGAACAGCCCCATCCGCTGCCGCAGAACCGCGACCGCTTCTTCCTTCCTCTCCGTCTCCACATAAATCGTCAGCCAGTTCGTCTTGATCAGCGGTCCATCCGCGGTGAACCGGCGCATCGCCTGTTTCATGCGCAGCGGAATCCCGTGGTCATCCAGTTCATGCAGCGCCCGCTCCGCATCCGCGGGAATCTGGAACGTCATCAGTTCCACCAGCGACGGGTCGTCGTCGGACTGCTCCAATTCGGGCATCTGCTCAACAGGCGCGGTGTCCTCCGCGGACACTGTAAGTCCCCGCGAGCTCATCTCCGTGTCCACGACCTGCTGCGCGACCTCCGTCAGCTCCGCCTTCTTGCGCGCCAGCTCTAGTAGCTCGTCGTCACTCATCGCGGCGTACAAACCCTGCAGCCGCTGCCATTCCTGATCCATCACCGCCCCCGCCTAGTTGCTCTTGAAGAGTTCGTCCGCATCAACGTCTTTCTTCACCGTCTTCGATTCCTTCAGCTCCACATTCACGCCGGTCACATCCGTATCGGTCACCACCAGAGACTGGCTGCCATTCTCGTACGACTTCACAGTATGAGCCGCAGCGGACGCAAACACTACGCCAGTGTGCGTCATCTTCCGGAGTTCCGTGTCCCCACCACCGGAAACCTCCAGCGTATACGTTCCGGGCGGCACAAAGGCGACCGTGAACGCGCCCGTTGCATCCACCACGGCCGTGCGTTTGAACTCCTTGTCAGTTGCGTCCACAACGGTCACCGTTCCCGCGTTCAGCCCGTGGTGGTCTACCGCTGAAGCTACGCGCCCGCTCACGGAGTGCATGCCCATCAGGTTGATGACGATGTTGGCGTCGCCGCGCTCCTCACCAGCGCCAAGGGTAATCTTCGCTGCATCTTTCTTATGCACGGTCCCAGGTGCGTAGAAGATAAGCGGAGAAGCGCTGACCAGGTTTCCGGCGCCGATCAGCCCCTGGCGCATACTGAAGGACGTATTCACCTGCATAGCGGCCTTGATGGTGTAATCCCCCGGCGGGATTCCGGCAACGCGGTAATGTCCACGGTCGTCCGCAAACCCGCTTCGGCCACCCCCGGCCCCGGCAAACATCAACGCGAGGCTGCCAACCATCTCGACCGCTGTGTCCTCCGACTTGGCTGGCTCGATCTTCTCCAGCGTCATCACCAGCGAACCTGCCGGCGAGCCGTCGTCGAATGTTACGGTGCCGGCCAGCGCCGCCCCGCGATCCAGAGTCACATCGCCGCGGACCATGCGGTTCGCTTCGACGTGGAGGACGGGCACTCCGACAAATAGCTTGCGTCCCGTCGTCCCCGGCGGAGCCGCCGCTTGCGCCGCCGCCACTGTAGAGACATACCCCGGCGCCGACGACGAAAGGTAGTAGTCACCGGGAGGAACATTGCTGATCGTGTAGGTGCCGTCGAGGCCGGTCTGCTCATGCAGCATAGTCGCCGACCCCATGTTGTCGCGGGCCATCTTCATCGCCGCTGCCGGATCCGCTTCCTTATCTTTTTGAGGCATTGTCTTCGCGGCTGGCTTATCGTCCGGCACCGGGATCAGCGTCACACCCGCGAACCGCGCCGGCCGCTGTGTATCGCTGCACGTGACTGTGCCTGTAACGGTTCCCGCCGGCGGCGTATCGGCAGGCTGCTGAGCGTGCATGATGACAAAACCAAACCACAGGACAGGTGCAAGCGCGACGACACGGCAGATGGAGCGCATGCCGTCAGTATGCGATGGCACCCGCCACGCACGCAACGCGAAGAGCTACGCGGGCGTTCCGCTGCGGGCCGCCAGTTCCCGCCGCACACGCTCCATCGTCTCCAGGTAAAAATGCAGGTTGTGTATGGAGTTCAGCGTCGCACCCAGCGGCTCTCCACTCGCAAACAGGTGCCGCAGGTACGCCCGTGAGTATCGCCGGCAGACAGTGCATCCACAACCCGCATCGATCGGCCCCTGCCCTTCGGCGTTGTCGAGCTTCTTGATATTCAGCCGCACAACAGCACTGGCGCGATCCGCCGGGTCCTCGCGCACGAACAGCAGGCCGTGCCGCCCCGCGCGCGTCGGCAGCACGCAGTCCATCATGTCCACGCCCATGCGCGCGTACTCTTCAATTTCGTCAGGATAGCCGACACCCATCACGTAACGCGGCTTGTCGGCGGGGAGAATTTCCAGGGTCCGCGCGATCATCTCGCGCGTCACCTCGCGCGGCTCGCCCACCGCCAGCCCGCCGATCGCATACCCCGGAAACTCCATCTCCACCAGCCGCTCCGCCGACTCCCGCCGCAGGTCCGCATACATGCCGCCCTGCACGATCCCGAACAGCGCCTGGTGCTTGCCGGCCATCCGCTCCCCAGCCCGGGGTGACCCATCTTCGGCGACGGCTCCATCGTCGCCTAAGGTGGGATCCGCCGAAGCCCACGGCACTTCACTCCGATGCTCCACCCAATATTCCTTCGACCGCGCCGCCCACGCATGCGTCAGCCCCATCGAGTCGCGCGTGCGCTCCCATGTGGCCGGAGTCTCCACGCACTCGTCGAACACCATCATGATGTCCGCGCCCAGCGCGATCTGCACGGCCATCGAATGCTCGGGCGAAAAGAAGTGTTTCGACCCATCGAGATGTGACCGAAACTCCACCCCATCCGGCGTGATCTTTCTCAGCTTCGAAAGCGAAAAGACCTGGAACCCGCCCGAGTCGGTCAACATCGGCCTGTCCCAGCTCATGAACCGGTGCACCCCGCCTAGCCGCCCGATCAGCTCATGCCCCGGCCGAAGGTAGAGATGATAGGTGTTCGCCAGAATGATCTGCGCGCCTGACCCGCCTTGCGTCTCATCCGTCCCGCTGGACCGTAAACCCTCAACCCTGGGCCCTATGCGCTCCAGCACATCCTGCGGGACAGCCTTGACGGTGGCCGCCGTCCCCACCGGCATGAACACCGGAGTCTGAACAACCCCGTGCGGCAGGGTCAGCTCCCCCCTGCGCCCACCGGACTCCGAACCTGCTGCAACTTCGAACTTAAGCGACATCGCCCTTCATTCTAGAAGGGTGAGTCTGTTCGGCCTATTCTTCCTTCATCGCGGCCCGTGGATGACCTCAAAAAAGCGAACGCAAAGGACGCAAAGGACGCCAAGGTTCGCCACGGCATCCGTTGCGTTCCCTTTGCGTCCTTCGCCGTCCTTAGCGTTCGCCTTGTACTTACGCTCTTACTGTGGCGGCATCGGTGCAGCCGGTGCTGGCGGAGCTGCCGGGGAACGCGGCGCCGCCGGAGCCCGCGGCGCGACGGCAGGCCGTGGTGGAGTAGGCGGTGAAGGTGGCCGCGAGTGCAATCCGCCTGTCACCATCCCAGTCTTGCTCAGGTCGTCGAGCGAGAGCCCGTGCCCCTTCAGGTGAACGAAGGTCAGCTCCTTCGGTTCGGCGGTCATCACTACCAGTTCGTTGCTCTCGCCGTTCTCAGAGCCGCGCGAGCAGATGTCCGTGGTCTCGTCCTTGTCCCGCGTGTGGATGAAGCAGTTCCAACTGCCGTCCGTGAGCCTCTTGCGAAATATCTCCACGTCCTCCATGCGATACATCCCCGGCTTGTCGTAGGTGTACGAGTGGACGACGACGAAGTCCATTTTGCGGGCCAGGTCTGCGCCGCTGCCCTCGCCCTTGTTCTTGTCCTTGTTCTTGCCCACCCAGCCAAGCATGTTCTTGTCGAGATTCACGTCCGTCACGTCCTTGGCGCCCTGCGCAAACTTCTCCGTCCCGGCGAACAGGTCGTCCTTTACCTGGGCCGCTTCCATAGGTCCCGCTTCACCATTCACAAGCACTAACGTGGCCTGCGCTTTCACCGGCTTCGGCGGATACACCACCGCAGCCATCGCCACCGCCATCACCAACCCTGCCCGAATCCTCATCGTCCTTCTCCTTTTTCTTTCCGTCTAAACGAAATACCTCAATCGCCCAGCTTTAACCCCGCACGTTCCAGCCGAGCCCGTGTCTGATCCAGGGCATGGTCGGTCACCCGCATCGCCGTCTCGAACTGCTGCTCAGCCACCGCCTGCTTCCTCTGCTGCTCACGCTCGCGCATCTGCTCGCCCGCAAAAACCCCCGCCGCCAGCGCCGCCGCGATCGCTCCGCCAACCCATGCCCGGACCGCCGGCCTCGGCATGAACAGCAGCTTTCCGCCCACACGCCGCTGCTGCTGCTCCGCAGACCCCGCAATCCCCAGCAACTTCGCCGACAGCACCGCTGGTGCCTCCACGCGCTTCAGCGCGCGCGTCAGGCTCTGTTCAAACTCATCCATCCGTTCATCTCCCTGGCCCATTTGCTGCTCGTTCATCGCACGTACTCCTTCATCGTCACCGCGGCCTTACGCCGCAGCAGTTGCAGCCCACGCTGCAGATTGCTCTTCACCGTCGCCACCGGCTGGCTCAACAGCGCGGCAATCTCATCCGGCAACATCTCTTCCTGGTAACGCAGCACCACCGCGACGCGCATCGCCTCAGGCAGCGCTCGCAGCAGCTCTTCAAGCCGCGCTTCCATCTCCGGCCCAAGCGCCGCTGCGCCGTCGAACGGGTGCTCCTCTTCGATCCACTCTTCAGCCGCAGCCTCAGGGCGCCGTTGCCGGCTCCTCAGCGCATCCGTCGCCCGATGCACCGTAACCCGCCGCAGCCAGAAGCGCACATGGTCCTCGCTCTCCAGCCGATCGCCGGAGCGATGCAGCTCCAGGAACGCATCCTGCGCCACCTCTTCCGCGACCCCGTACTCGCCTGTCACACGCAGCGCGATCGAGAACACCATGCTCTGGTGCTGCTCGACGAGAGTCCGAAATCTACCGGGATCGATCTGCATTTCTGGCCGCTCATCTGCCTATACGACAAACGCGCCGCTCCGGAATGCAAAATCTTTAGAAATCTTCCGCACTGAGAGAAATTAAGACTGATTCGACTACATTCGAGGAATGTTGAACCTGCAGGATGAACGCTGGAACGGTCTGGCGGGAGGACATCGAATCGCGTTTGATCCGCGCCCGCTTTTAAGCGAGCTTGCGAACTCTCCCACCTCGGCCGAATCCTGGGACGCACTGATCGCGAATTTGTACCACCAAGGCGATGTCGGAGATGCGTCGTACGCCTCAGTTCCTCACCTTGCAGGGATCGGCGTCCGCGAGGACGTACTCCCATGGCAATTGCTCGCGTTGGTCTCATTCATCGAGCTGGCCCGAACGAGTGTAACGAATCCCCCTATTCCAGACTGGCTGGAATCTGACTACCGCAAGGCCATCCAAGCACTTGCGATCAGAAGCCTTGCGAAGATAGTTCGACCTAATGATCCCGAACAACTCAGAGGCATGCTCAGCATCATCTCGCTCTGGAAAGGACTCCGCGTATACGCCTCGGTCATCAGCGACTACAGCGAAGAGGAGCTCCAAACTCTGCTGCCGCGAGCCCTGGAAAGCTGGTAAACCTCTATTTCTCCAGCAGCGCCACCGCGTCCGCCACCGACAAATGGTTGTCCACGCGCTTGAACTCGTTCCGCGCCACGTCTTGGTTCTTCGCGATGGTCTTGAACAGCGCAGCCTTGCCGCGTATGTCGCTGATCACGCGGATCGTGCGCCACTGCTCGTCGAACTCGCCCTTCGTCGACTCGAAGTTGCTCCCCGCATGAACGGTCGCCAGCAAACCGAATCCGATGCTCACATCCTGCGGCAGCCTGCCCTCGATGTGGTGCAGCCGCATGTGCTTCTGGTCGATCAGCATCCAACCCGACATGCCATGCAGCACCCGCTCCTCCATGCCGCTCGGCGAGTACTTTGGGTCGGGCCGGAAGTCCACGCGCCAGTCCCCGTTCTGCTCCTTCAGGTTCTCCAGGATGAACGCCCGCTGGATCATGTCGAGCATCTGCCGCGCATGAGCCTCATCGTCCTTCTGTGCCTTCTCTCGCTCCTCAAAGGCATCAGGATGCGCCACGTCGTTGGCCAGCCGTGCGCGCTCCTGCTGTGCGCGATCTGCCGGGATGGGCTTGCCATCCTCCTGCAGCAGCAGGCGAACGCGCCCATGCGGCGTCTCGACAACACGCTCCGTCCAGAGTTTGCCGCCGGTCCGCTCTGAGCGCTCGTTCGACAGGTAAATGAAGTTGTCCTTGTGCGCCGCGGCGTTGCGCTCATTGGCCAGCATGGTGCCGACGATGTCCTTAGCCGATCCCTGCGCCTGCGCCCCAACAGCCGCCGCGAGAACACACACCGCCGCCGCCAGCCTCCACCCACCATTCGCCACTTGCATCTGGACCGCCGCCCGTCTTTTCGATTGAACCCACCGTGTCGGATGCACAAACACGTCGCCGTGCCACACTATCATCGATACAGCAAAACCCGGAAACTCAAAAGCATGATCGAGTTGCATGAACGTACCGTCATCAACGCGCCCGTCGAGCGCTGCTTCGACCTCGCCCGTTCCATCGAGGTCCACCTGCTCGGCAACACGCACTGGGGCGAGCAGGCCACCGCCGGCACCCGCACCGGCCTCATCGGCCTAGGCGAGTCGGTGACGTGGCGCGCCCGGCACTTCGGCATCCGCCAGCACCTCACCAGCGCCATCACAGCCTTCGATCCACCGGGCTATTTTCAAGACACCATGCAGCGCGGCGCCTTCCGCTCCATGCAGCACGACCACCACTTCCGCGCCCTGCCCTCCACCGACGGCCCCCTAACCGAAATGCTCGACGACTTCCGCTTCTCCGCTCCACTCGGGCCTTTGGGCTGGCTTGCGGAGCGCCTCGTTCTCCGCCGCTACATGCAAGCCCTGCTTACGGAGCGCAACGCCATCATCAAGCAGGTCGCGGAGTCCGACGAGTGGCGGCAATACCTACCCCATCCCACTTCAGGGCCAAGGCCCGGCAATATTACAGCCTAGGCCGAAGGCTCATCCTCCGGCGTTACATGTCCACCCTGCTCACCAGGCGCAACGCCATCATCAAACAGGTCACCGAGTCCGACACCTGGCGACAATACCCACCCCCTCGCACTTCAGGGCCAACGGCCCGGCAATATCCCAGCCTAGGCCGAAGGCCTAGGTCGGCCCGGCCACCCGCCCCAGAGGGCTGAAAGCCCGACCTAAGTCGCCCGAACCAGCGCCGCCACAGTCTGCCGTAGCCCCGGATGCACCCAATCCGGCGCAATCTCCGCCAGCGGCCCCAGCACAAACGCCCGCTCGTGCATTGCGGGATGCGGCAGGGTCAGCTCCGGCGTCTCCAGTTCCATATCGTCGTACAGCAGCAAGTCGAGGTCGATCACCCGCGGCCCCTTCGCCGGAGCCGACTCGCGGTCCCGCCCCATCGCGCGTTCGATCTCCAGCAGACCGCGCAGCAGCTCCAGCGGCCAGAGCTCCGTCTCGATCAGCGCCGCCGCATTGAGAAACCGCGGCTGCTCCGTGTACCCCACCGGCTCCGTATCGTGGAAGCTCGAAGCCGCTGTCACCCGACCCAGCGCTGCAAGCCGCCGCAGCGCCTCACGCAGGTTTGCCTCGCGGTCGCCGAACTCCGAGGGCAGATTCGACCCCAGAGCAATCGCCGCAGTCATAGCGACTCACTCGCAACTCGAAACTCGCAACTCGAAGCTCTCAGCAAAAAACCAGCCGCGACACTCACGCCTGCGACGCCACCAGCGAACCCACCCGCATCGGCGACGACGCCTTCTTCTCCGCCACAGCCTCTTCCTCGTACCGGTTGGCCAACACCCATGCCGAGCGGTCGCGCATCAGCCGCTGCACCAGCGCCGTATGCATCGCGTGTCCTGCGCGCTCGGCCACAACATGACCCCAGATCCGCCGCCCCGCCAGCGCCAGGTCGCCAATAAGGTCCAGTACCTTGTGCCGCACGAACTCATCCTGAAAACGCAGCGGGCCGTTCTGCACTTCACCCTTGCCTATAATGATGGCGCACTTCTCCGTCGCGCCGCGGATCAGGCCCATGTCTCGCAGCATCGGCTCGTCCTCGCGGAAGCCGAACGTCCGCGCCGGCGCAATCAGGTCCGCGTACGCGCCCGTCTCCAGGTCGCCGATAAACGTCTCATGCCCGATCGGGTCAGGGAAGTCGATCGTGTAGTGAATCCCGTAGCCCTCGCCCGGATACACGCCGATAAACTTCGTCCCCTCGCGCACCTCAACTTCTTTCAAAATCTTGATGTACTCGCGCTTGCGTCGCTGCACCTTCAGCCCCGCACCCAGGATCGCGTCGACATACGGCTTTGCGCTGCCGTCCAGGATGGGCACTTCCAGGTTGTCGACCTCAACGATCACGTTGTCCACGCCCAGCCCAATCAGCGCCGACAGCAGGTGCTCAGTCGTCGAAATCAGCACGCCCTGCCGCATCAGGCTGGTCGCGTAGCTGACCTTGGCGACGTTCCGCCCGGTGGCGGGAATCTCAAAATTGTCGAGGTCTGTCCGCCGAAACACGATGCCCGACCCGGCCGGAGCGGGCACCAGCCTCAGCGTCACCCCGGCACCGGAGTGCAGCCCGATGCCATGAAAGCCGAGGGAGGATTGAATCGTGCGTTCGTACTGCGGTTCTGCGGCCAAGCGGCTCCTTAGGGTCTTCCCGGAATGGGCCGGGAATCAGGTTACCCCCAAACCCCCAATCCGCGCCTGTGGCTATTTAGCCACAATCCAGCCGTAAACCTCCCGCCCCAAACACGCGTCTAAGCTTGGCCTGCCCGCTTCAGCGTTTACTCCGCATCCTCCGCGTTTTTCCTCCGCGTCCTCTGCGTTCGTCGTTGCCGTTGCTTTTGCCTCCCCGCCAACTCCGCTACCCTATTGCGATGGCAACCACCGACATCCTGCGAGCCGCTGAGTCCGGCGAACCGTCCCTGCTCAAACGCCTCCGCCAGCTCGTCGAAATCGAGTCCCCCTCCGATGACAAAGCCGCGGTCGACCGTGCCAACGACCTCGTCGCCTCCTGGGCCGAGCCACTCGGCGCCACCATCAAACGCCACCGCCAGCGGGACTTCGGCGATGTCCTCGAGATCCGCTTTGGCCCAGCCCGCAGCAAACGCCCGCGCGTCCTCCTGCTCGGCCACCTGGACACCGTCTGGCCGCTCGGCACACTCGCCCGCATGCCGTGGCGCGAAGACTCCGGCCGCATCTACGGCCCCGGCGTCCTCGACATGAAAGCCGGCGTCATGATGGCGCTCGAAGCCATCCGCATCCTGCGCGACCTCTCGCTCGATCGCCCCACCACCCTGCTCCTGAACAGCGACGAAGAGGTCGGCAGCACCGTCTCCCGCCCCATCACCGAGCGCCTCGCCCAAACCTGCTCCGCCGTCTTCGTCCTCGAACCCGCCCAGGGCCTCGCCTACAAAACCGCCCGCAAAGGCGTCGGCCACTTCGACCTCCGCGTCACCGGCGTCGGCGCACACGCCGGTGTCGACTTCACCACCGGCCACTCCGCCATCCTCGAAATGGCGCGGCTCACCCAAACCATCTCCAGCTTCACCGACCTCCCCCGCGGACGCACCCTCAACGTCGGCGTCATCGCCGGCGGCACACGCTCCAACGTCATCGCCGCCGAGTGCACCGCGCAGGTCGACACCCGCATTTCAAAGTCATCCGACGCCCGCACCCTCACCCGCCTCATGCACTCCCTCCGCGTCACCGACAAGGCCTGCACACTCGAAGTCACCGGCGGCATCAACCGCCCGCCGATGGAGCGCAAGCCCGGCACCGTCGCCCTCTTCAAACAGGCCCGCAAGCTTGCCGCCGAACTCGGCCTCACGCTCGACGAAGCCTCCACCGGCGGTGGCTCCGACGGCAACTTCACCGCCGCCCTCGGCGTCCCCACGCTCGACGGCATGGGCGCAGTCGGCGCAGGCGCGCACGCCGCCCACGAGCACATCGAACGCGCGCATATCATTCAGCGCACAGCACTCCTCGCGGCCATGCTGGCAACCGTCTAGACCGGCGTAAACTGAACACCCATGCCAACACAGAACACCGCCCCCGAAAACCTCACCACCATCGCCGACATCGGCCGCCACGCCGGCCAGACCGTCACCCTCCGCGGCTGGCTTTACAACCTCCGCAGCTCCGGCAAGCTGCTCTTCCCCACCTTCCGCGACGGCACCGGCACCATCCAGGGCATCGTCCCCAAGGCGGCTGTCCCCGAAGCCGTATTCGACACCCTCAAGAACCTCACCCTCGAGTCCTCCGTCGTCGTCACCGGCAAGGTCAGCGCGCACCCCAGGGACCCCTCGCTCTTCGAGCTCCAGGTTGAAAACGTCGACGTCACGCAGCGCATCGCCGACGACACACCCTACCCCATCCAGCTCAAGGAAAACGGCCCCGACTTCCTCATGGAGCACCGCCACCTCTGGCTCCGCACCCCGCGCCAGGCGGCCATCCTCCGCGTCCGCGCCGCCATCATGCGCGCAGCAGCCGAGTACTTCGACACCAACGGCTTCGTCCGCACCGACCCGCCCATCCTCACGCCCAACGCCTGCGAAGGCACATCCGAACTCTTCGAAATGGACTACTTCGGCGACGACAAGGCCTTCCTCACCCAATCCGGCCAGCTCTACATCGAAGCCACAGCGCTCGCGCTCGGCAAGGTGTACTCCTTCGGCCCCACCTTCCGCGCCGAAAAGTCGAAGACGCGCCGCCACCTCACCGAGTTCTGGATGATCGAGCCCGAGGTCACCTACCTCGACCTCGAAGGCCTCATGGACCTCGCCGAAGGCTTCCTCACGCACATCGTCACGCGCGTCCTCGAATCCCACCGCCCCGACCTCAAGGTCATCGGTAAGGACATCTCCAAACTGGAAGCCATCATCGCCCCCTCCAGCCCTTCAGAGGAGTTGTCATCCCGCGGCGCAGCGGAGGGATCTGCTTTTGGAACCTCCACGGAGACCGCCGGAAATCCACGCGAAGCGGAGGAATCTGCTTCTGGAACCACCACGGAGGCCGCCGGAAATCCACGCGAAGCGGAGGGAGCAGGGGGCTTCAGCCCCCTGAATCAACCCACCACCGAACCGGGCTTCAGCCCCGGGCCTTCTGCGACCAACACAGCCGCCAGTGCCGCCGACACACCGGCGCCTTTCGCCATTTCCGGCACGGACGGTAGGTCCGGGCTTCAGCCCGGACAATCAACCCACGCACAAAACGCGGCTTTAGCCGCTGAGGGACCCGCGGCGACCCACCGCTTCCCCCGCCTCTCCTACGACGAAGCCCACGCCATGCTGCTAGACGCCCACGCCAAAGGCCTGCTCGAAAAGCCGCACGTCTACGGCGACGACTTCGGCTCCCCCGACGAGACCTACATCTCCAACCAGTTCACCAGGCCGGTCATGGTGCACCGCTACCCTGCGGCGGTGAAGGCCTTCTACATGCAACCCGACCCGGCCGACCCCACCAAGGCCCTCTGCGTCGACGTCCTCGCGCCCGAGGGCTACGGGGAAATCATCGGCGGCTCGCAGCGCGTCGACAGCTACGACCTCCTGAAGCAGCGCATCGAAGACCACAACCTCCCTCTCGCCGCCTTCCAGTGGTACCTCGACCTCCGCAAATATGGCAGCGTGCCGCATTCCGGCTTCGGCATGGGTATAGAACGCTGCGTAGCCTGGATCTGCGGGCTGGAACATGTGCGAGAAACGATACCATTCGCCCGCACCCTCAACCGCATCTACCCCTGACCGGCTTTGGCGGCGTGCTAAAATTACGATGTTTGAGTTTGATGTCCGGGAGACGAACATGCGAAACGAGATGAAATTTGGCGGCGGCGGTAACGGCTCCTAGTTCGTTTTCCAGACGGTCCATCTTAAGCCATAAGAGGCACCCACCAGTGGGAAGTGGATGTCAGCTGTCAGGCGCTGACGTTCCCCCTCAGAAATCGCAGCGGTGATCTTTCCTTCCTCTTCCTTGTGGGGCTGATCTTGAATGATCACCTGAGGCGTCGGCGAGGCGAACCGGCGATTAGCGAATTCATCGAACCGAAACTGCAAGAATAACCGTCTGGCTGGGGACGATGCGTTGACGCGGTAAAAGTCCTCTCCGTCTTCCGCGGTTTGGAAGCTGCCAGTCTGAAAGCTGCATTCAAGCTCGTAGCCAACCAGCGCGGTAAAGGCGTGATCTGTATCCGCCAGTGCCGACTGCGCTTGAATAACGAAGGAGATTTCGTTAGGTTTCATCGCATTGGGTTGCGGTGAAGCCTTGCAGTCTCCTGTGTCTCTGGCCTCGAAGCCTTTCGGCAAAGGAGTCTTGTCGCAGCAAGCTACCTGGGCCTCGATCTCCTTCAAATTCTCAGCCGCTGCGGGCATGCGAAAGAGTTTGGTGACTGTAATTCTTCCGTCACCCGCATACTTTCCATCGAGATAGAGCGTGCGCGTGAACACTCTCTTGTCGCTACTCACGACGTGAATCACTCCCGATTGCGTCACCTTGGCTGATCCGTCGGCAAAGATGGTGATTTCCTGTTCAATGTGGTGAAATCCCGAACCGTATCTCTTCAGCGCAGATACATAAAAGGCTGAATTGCTGGGGGACAGGTTTCTTCTCTCTTCTTTCCAGCGGCGAAACGTGCGCCCGTACACCAGTTCGGTCAGCGCGTCGGAGTGAAGCCAGTCCAGAAGCTTCCACGTCCACGTGAGTGGACGCCGCAGAAAGCTCGCCCTACGTATGAAATTTTGCGAATTATTAATCGCTAGGACCTTCGCTGGGCTTTGCGCAAACCACACAGCAGGTAATGTCGTGAATAGAAGCGCAAAGAGGAACTTCCATATCCGCTCGTCAGGCAGCACGTGGATGTTTGTACGGAAGAGGAATTCCATCGGCGATGCCGGGTCGAATTCGCAAAGCAATGCCAGGATCGCAACCAACGCAACCCCAAACCACTCCCTCGCCTCGTAAAGCTTGGCTTCGTTCAGTTGCAAATGGATAAGAAAACCCTGGATTTGGGGATCAACCTGCTCGGAGTCTTTATCCCGGAGATTGGTATACGCAATCTCCAAACCTGTAACAAAAAACAGCAGGACCATCGCGATTGCCTCCGGGATAACGTAAGTCCAGAGGCTGTAAGGAGAGCGATGAATGCTGACAATCCATGTGGAGAGCAACAGCGCAACCGCCAGACTGCAGCTGAGGGTAGCCAATATGCGCGACGCGGCCCCGCGATCATTCATAACGACTCATCCCCATTCTAGGAATGAACCAAAAGTATCATCGAAACGCAGGTAGTGGAGCTACCCGCGAGCTTTTTGGCACATGAGATTCCTGAGCCGCAATCACCATTCTGCGAAGCACTAAGCATTTGAGAATCGCTAGGGAAGGGCGGCCCGACTGCGTCCAGCACACAAGAGCTGCCAGAGCGGGGGCGTTACTCATCCCAACGCCGTGTGGCTCGTTCATGCCCCTTCCTCTCTCTGTGCATAATCCAGGGCGGCACGATATCTTCAACACCACAAATGCCGCCCTCAACCCAGCCAGTTGACTCCCCATTGTTCCTTCAACGCATCAGGAATACTGAACGCTGGCCGGTTTCCGCCGCGCGCCACCAACAGTGTGGATTCAATTAGAAGCTTGCCCGCCTTCTCCGCCGTCGCTGCCACAAACGGCTCCCGGCACGCCTCCGACAACACTTCCCCAAACAGCGACAGCGGTTCCCGAATCACCCCCACCAACGGCTCATCCTGAATCCCCAGCACCGTTGCGTTCTCCTTGCCCATGAAGTAGGCGATAAAGAACGCGGGCAACGGATCGAGCAGGTTGCCCGGCAGCTCATACTGCATCGCCTGCACCAGAGCCCGGGTCATCTCCTGGCCCTCAGGGCACGCGCCATACTGCCGCCGTCCGAACGCCTCAGCCAGCGCCTGCGCCGACTCCAGGTCAACCGGGATCATGTCTTCCCGGATACCCAGTTGCTCTCCAATAATCTGCCAGCAGTGCATGTACGAGTTCTGTTGTTCTGCGGTCAGCTCAATGCCCAGCCGCCTCAGTCCATCCAGCGCCACCCAAGAGAACGACATCAGCGTGGCGGCAAGGTCTTCCTGGTTGATCGGAACGTTCCACTCCGCGTTCCACTTCGGCGATTGCGAGGCAAGGTGCCTCACCGCCGCATGCATCAGGCGCACCTTCTGCAACGTCCTCCGCCCGCGTCCATCCGCCGACGTGAGCCCGCCGCTCTGCATCACGTCGACCAGCATCTGGGCCGTCTCGACAATGCGCCGCGCGGCATTCCCGCTCAGGCGGCTGGTGAGCGCGAGCACCTGCACGCCCTTGCGCGCGGCATAACAGAACGGCAGCGAGTAGCAATGGAGCAGCAGAATAAGCTGCGGCCCCCACTCCCAGAACACGTTCTCACCTGCCGCGATCGCCTCCGCATTGGCCCAGGGCGGCAGGTCCTCGGTCGTGGCAAGAAACTCCCTCACAGCCGCCGGCAGGTTCTGAGGGACGTATCCTTCATTCGCGACCAGATTCTGCATCAGGGCATTGACGCTCTGAATGTCTCCTTCAGCGAACAACGCCGCAATAGCGGCATCCGCCGGCGGGTCGCCGACCTCTCGCATCGGATCGAGAAATTTATCCGTCCACGCGTTTGCACCTTGGAAAGGGCCAGCCATACGAATCCTCGTTAGTGGATGCGAAAGCTCCGCAGAGAATCATACAGAGAACGCCAAAGGCGCAGCTGTAGCGACTAAATTGCCGCCCCCACACGCCTAACCCTTCACCTTCTTCTCCTCCATCTTCACCACCAGCTTCAGGGAAGCCCCTTCGACCACCACTTTCTGCTCCCATCTCTTGTAGCCGGTCCGGTCGACCTCAATCTTGCGCACGCCAGGCCGAATGTCCGCCGTGAACGGCGCTTCGCCGGCAAACTTGCCATCCACAAAAACGCTGCCGTCCCCGGCGTTCGTCTCAATGCGCATGCCGGCCGTAGGCACGGCCTGGGCAACTGCCTCGCTCTTGGCCTCCGCCGTAAACTTTGCCCGGTCCAGCGTCGTGTCCGCCACCACCGAAGCCTCGAGTTCTGTCCCTTCGGGCAGCACGATCTCCTCGCCGCGCAGCAGCAGCGCCGTCACTGCTCCGGCGGTGCTCAGCATCACGATCGACCCGATGATCAGGCCCTTGTACACCTTCGAATTCACATGTCCACCGCGCGCCGCCCGCGTCCCATCGACACCCAGCCGCTCGCCGCTGGCCATTTCCACATCTGTCATGTGGAGACTCACTCGGCCGTCGGGAACCGTCTTAGCCTTCTTCTCCACGGCAGTAAGCGTCGCGGTCAGCGGGGCGCCTCGGCGCACCACCACCATGCCATCCACCACCACGTCGGCGGCCGCTTCCATACGCACGACGCTGCCCGCCTTGCCTTCGCTGGAAGACACCTGTTCGAGCAGCTTCACCGGCACCGCCGTCCCATGCTGAATAACCAGCGGCGCCGCCGCCTGTCCCCACCCAATCCCACAAAACAGCACACACACCACACCCAGAGCCCACAGCCCGACCTTCACCATCCCACCTCATTTGTGCAGAAGAAGTCCTGCCAGACTACCTGCATCCTGCCTTGACCTCAAGCAGAATCGTGACGAGATGGGTTACCTCATCGCAACGGCAGCATCACCGCTTCTTGTTCCGCGCCCGCTTCTCTGTCCGCGCGGTCCTGATGATTTCGTCGATCTTCCGCGACGTCATTTTGTCGGTGCCATTCCGCTCGGACACTTCGCCCATGAGCCGTAGCACCTGCGGCTCTGGCGAGGTTCGCTTCACGTACTCGCGGATGCGTCGATTCTCCATCGAAGCCTCATCAGTCCGCTGCGAAGCCACTCCGCAGTACGCCCAACTCGACAACGTCTCCTACGCTCAGTGCCGCCACGCCCACGGTCGTTCCGGTCGCAGTCACGCCACCCGCCTCCAGCGTCATGCACGTGCCGATGCAACTTCCAGCTGATCATACACTTACAAGAATATTTCTCGGAAACGGCCCAAAACCGGCGTGTCAAGCCCCTGCAGCACATAAGGCACTCATTCCAAAAGGAATAAACTTGCATAATTACCCATCTCACTTCGATACAATTAACTCAAGAGTTCAAAAGGCTGCACCGGCGAAAAGGCCGCTGCGGCCTTTTCCATTTCGGGCGGGAAAGCAGGCATCAATGAACAACACAGGACAGATCGGCGTGCAACTCGTTGCAGTCAACCGCACCGACGATCTCTCCCCCGCAGACCTGCGCAGACTTCGCGTAAACAAAAGTCCAGACCTAACCCGTGCAGATCTAAACTTTAGGACCAAAAGATGGGAACTACCCCCCGAAGCCGTTCCGCAGCACGCCAACCCCGGCAATCTCCACCTCGACCACGTCTCCCGCGCTCAGCGCCGCCACTCCCGCGGGCGTTCCGGTCGCGATCACATCACCCACCTCCAGCGTCATGCATGCGCTGATGTAGCGCAGCAGGTGCGGGATATCGAAGATAAAGTCCCGCGTCTCGCCCTGCTGCTTTACCGCGCCGTTCACCCGGGTCGTCAGGCTCACGTTCATCGAGAGCGGATCGACCGCGTCCGTCACCACTGGGCCCACCGGACAGAACGTATCGAACCCCTTGCCGCGCGTCCACTGCGGGTCGGACTTCTGAATGTCGCGCGCCGTCACATCATTCAGACACGTGTACCCGCGAATGTACTGGCCGAAATCCGCAGTCTCGGCGAGCTTCGAGCACCGCCGCCCGATCACAATCGCCAGCTCGCCTTCAAAATCGATGCGCTTCGAAAGCGCGGGCATCTGCACCGTCGCTCCGGGCGCGAGCAGGGAACTCGGCGGCTTCAGAAACAGCAGCGGCTCGGCAGGCACGTCGTTGCCCAGTTCGGCCGCGTGGTCCCGATAATTCCTGCCCACGCAGACGATCTTCGATGGCGCCACCGGAGCCAGCAGCTTACCCTGCTCCTGCAACTCAGCCAGCGCCACCGGCTCAAAATTATCGGCCGCCGGATTCCGCTCCTCAAGCCAACGCGCAGCAACATCCTCATCCGGCGGCAGCATCGACGACACAGCCCACAGCGCGCCCTCGCGCAGCTCCACATTCGCGTAACGCGGTCCATCCGCGGAAACGTAACGGCAATAACGCATCGTGCTTCAAGCCTCCAGATCAGTTGGCGTCCGAAACTCTTGCGGCGCTACGGAACAGGCGCCAGGTCGGCCGCTGTCGACGCCGCGCTCTCGTTGCCCATAGCGTCCACGGCCGTCACCGTATAACGATAGCCCACGCCGTGCTCGGCACTCATATCGTGGAACGCGGGCAGTTGCACCGGCTTGTCGCTCAGCTTCACCGCAAGGCCGGCGGTACCGTCCGCTGCGAGCACCTGACGATACACGTTGTAGCCCGCCAGATCGGCCTCCGTATCGGGCTGCCATACCAGGTCGACCTCCAGCTTGGCGGAACCCTCCGGCGCGAAGCCGGCGGCCAGCAGTCCCTGCGGCACCGCCGGCGGAAAAATGTCGTGCAACGTGAACATCACCGGCGCCGAAGCCTCGCTGCGCAGCTCCAGGCTGCGGCCGTCCACGGTGAGCGTACGGCTGCGAACCGCGCTGTACCGATACGGCTCGTCCACCTTCGCTGTCCCGTCGATCAGCCCACCGGTATCCGGACCCGCTGCGGCACCGGCTCGAAGCCATTCGACCGCCTCTTCCTTCTCCGGCCGCGGACTGACGGGCCCCGAAGCCCCCGACCCCGCGGCGACGCGGGCCTTCCGTTTGGCGCCTAGCTTTTGCGCGACCCCGTTCGGCTTGGCTGCGGGCGGGGGCGCAGCCGCTTTGCCGGCCGGGGTCGGCGGTGGACCTACGGCTTCGCGCTGCACCAGCACTTCGCCTGTCGGCTGGGGCTCGGGAGTCCAACGCACGACCACGCCTCGCGCTGAGCCCTCGACGCGCAGCCCTTCCACCGCCTGAGGTGCCTCACCGGCCGCCGCAAACGCGGGGTCGGACGGCCCCGCGCTCTTTCCGCGCTCGTTGAACAGCTCCACGCGATAAACAAGCCGCCTCGCCGGCCCTGCACTCAATTCGGGAGGCAGCGCATCCACCCATTCCACCGGCCCGGAAATCACCACTTTTCCCGGGAAACTCGCGGTCGGACGGCATGGCCCATCGCCGACCGCACGGCACAGGCTCGCCTGTACAGGGGCGCGCAGGGGCTCGTTGTCGGTGGTCCGCTGCGGCGTTGTAAAGCGCAGTTTGACAGTCTTTCCGGCGCGTTCCGCTGCGAGATTCGTGATCCTCTGGGGCAGTTCCAGCGAAGGCGCGCGCGGCACTCCGGGGCTCGCGCAGCCTACCGTCAACAGCAGCAGCGCCGCACTGGCGAGAGCACGGGCAAGACGTTCAGGGCGTGGGTCGAAAAACTTCATGCGGCAAGCCAAGCCTAGCATCCGCCGCCGATGGCCGGATACGTCCTCCGAGCATCGCTTTTGCGGAGTTATGCATCTGTCTTACTAACAAGCAGTAAGTCAGCCTCTGCCTACCTTCATCTCAGGAGCGGTCCCATGCCCGGCCAGTCGATAGCGATACCTTCGAGCCACATGATACCGGCGCCTCCGCCGATGCCTTCGGAGCCTCAACAGACTGCGGGCAACGACCTGGCCGAATCGGCCGAGGCGTTCATCCAGCAGAAGGGCATTGGCGAACGCATCAAGTATCTCCGGCAGCGCAAGGGTATGGGCCTGGTTGAGCTCGGCCGCCACACCGGCCTCTCCGCGAGCTTTCTTTCGCAGCTTGAGACCGGCCGCGTCGTGCCCACCCTGCGCAACCTCGCGCGCATCGCCCTGGTCTTCTCCCGCGATCTCAGCTACTTCTTCGAGCCGGAGCGCGAGGACGTCTTCACCATCATTCGCGCCGAAGACCGCAGCCGACTGCCGCAGACCGGTACCGCCGTCCCCGGCTACTTCTTTGAGACTCTGGGCACCGTGCCCAATGACGGCGAGACCGCGCCCTACTTTGCCGAGTTCCTGCCCGCCGACGAGAAGCGTACAGCGCGTGCGCATCAGCACGCCGGGGCCGAGTTCCTGTACGTGCTCTCCGGCTGCCTGCAGATCACGCACGGCGACCGCAGCGAAACCTTCGCCGCCGGAGACGCGGTCTACTTCCACGCCAGCACGACACATAGTTATCAGCGCGTCGGCGATGACCCCTGCACAGCGCTGATCCTGACATTGCCGATCCCGCCACAGGGCCAGCCGCCCCGCACAGCGCGCCGCAAGTAGCTGCTACTCACGACGCCTAGCGGTTACCGAGGCATCGCAGCCCCATCTAACCCAGGAACAACTTCTCCACATCCGCCCAGCTATCCACGCGCCGGAAGCCCTTTACGCCGACGTTTGCCGGAGACGAGAACAGTATCCCCTCGCCCCGGAACAGCTTCAACTGGCGGGGATTGTCGTCGATCAGATAGTCGCCGTACAGGATGCTCTTATCCCCGCAGAAGACGATCCGCGACGGCGGGATGAACGGGAAGTGTTTGGCGAGCCACCTGAACTTGGCGTTGAAGCTGGTCGGCACCTCCATGGCCGCGGTGGCGATGAAGATGTCGTAACGGCTCTGCAGACGTGCCAGCACGCGCTGCGCGTCCGGCATAACGTCCAGCACCTCGAAGAAATCCTCCGAGCACAGATAGTCGTAGAGCGCCGCCTGCCGCTCCTGGGGCACATAGTCCCACAACCACTTGCCGTGGAGGTCCTGCACGGTGATGTTGCACTCAAAGTCGCGGTTGTAGCGCAGCAGGTGCTCACCCAGCGCGTCGGCGATCACCTCGTCCATATCCACGCAGATTATCTTGCGCTCTCCGCTCTGGGGCCCGTTCCGCGTCATCATCCCTGCCCCGCTACCTGCCCCGGTTTCCACCCCACCGGCGCGTCCCGGCGAGGGTCCCAATACAGCACTCGCCCGCAGCTCTCGCAGGTAAAAATCGTGTCGTTGGCGCGGTCGGTAAAGTCGTTCCAGCGCTGCGGCCGCACCATCATCTGGCAGGCCGAGCACTTGTGGTCCACGCCCTCCGAAACCCCGGTCCCCTTTGCTTTCGAAACGCGGTCATAGGTTGCGAGCAGATTCTCCGCGATTTCCCCACGTAGTGCAGACCGCTTCGCCTCGACGACCTTCAGGGCAGCAGTATCGTCTGCCGTTACCTTGGCGGCGCGATCCCGCGTCGAGTCCAGCTCAGACGATCCAGTCTCCACCGCCACCAGCGCCGCCGCACGTGCCGCGTCCTGCTGCTCGGTGCGTTCCATCGACGCGATTTCTTCGTCTTCAAGGTTGCGGATGGCGTCCTCCGCGAACTTGATCTCGTGCTCCAGCGCCGTGATCTGCGCCGCACTGGTGGCGGTTTCCATCTGCTTGCTCAGCCGCTTGATCTTGGTACGCCGCTCCTCCACGTCCAGCTCCTGCCGCCGGCGCAGCACCTCTTCCTTCTTCAGAGCATCTTCGGCGGCAGCCAGCGCAGCCTCCGCGCGTTTGAGCGCGGCCTCCGCCGTGGTCACCCACCGAGGCGCGTCGGCAAGCTCCGCACGCAGCCGCTTGGCTTCAATGTCCTGCTGCTGGAGCGCGATGAGGCGTTCGAGATCGGCGTTCATAAGCGACTCCTTTCCCTTCTGGTGGTCAAAGACAAAACTAGCACGACGCGCGACTCCAGCACTCTCTTGCTCAAATCAGCGCGGTGGTACAGTTTAACCCCACACAACAGGATAGAGCGGCGCACAGCCGTAGTCTCTGGAGGCAGGAATGAAAGCATCCCTGTTTTATCGCATCGCTGCCGTTCTTCTGCTGTTCTTCGCAGCCGGACATACGTTCGGCTTTCGCCAGTCCGACCCCACATGGGGAGTGGACGAGCTTCTTGCCTCAATGCGCTCAATTCACTTTGACATGCAGGGCTTCAGCCGGACTTATTGGGACCTCTTTGTCGGGGCTGGGTTCTCCGTTGGGGTGTTTTATGTCTTCGCGGCAGTACTGGCGTGGCAGCTGGGTCGCGTTCCGGCAGAGACCCTGGCGACGATGCGTGGCACCCTGTGGGCGTTTGCTGTTGCTTTCGCCGCCATCACGGTTGTCAGCTGGAAATACCTCTTCACCGTGCCCATCGTTTTTTCAATCGCGGTCACAGCATGTTTGACTGCGGCGGCCTGGCTTTCAGCGGGGCAGCGTTCCAAGTCTCCATTGCCGATCGAGAATGAAGAGGTTGTCGGCACATAACTCTGTGGTCTAACCGACCTCCGCTTCGAGCCCCGCAATCCCTGCCCGCAGCGTCTCATTCAACTGCTTCAAATCCGACAGCCCCACATCCCGCCACAGCCGCTCATCGATGCGGGCCGCCATCGCCATGCCCTGCTCCAAAATTCCCTCGCCCAGTGGGGTTAGGGTCGCGGTCACAATACGTTCGCTTTTTCTCGATTTTCCCCGCAAGACCCATTTCGCTTCCACGGCGCGCCGCAGCATTACCTGTAAGGTCTGCGGAGTTACCATGCAGGTCCTCGCCAGTGCTGCCGCGCTCACGTCTTTTTCCTCCTGCACTGCCTTCAGCAGACGCAGTTGCGGCAATGTCACGCCGTCTTCGCGGAACGCGTCTTCGAGCAGCGCACGGTACAGCTTCATCAGCTGCCGCATGTTAGACGAACAGGCGCGCGCCTCAGCCGCCTTGCGTTCTTCTTTCGTCGCTTTTTTGCCCTTGTCGTGCTTCATACCGCCGCCGGTGCTTTGCATCATATCAGTACACTGATACTCTATATCAGTAGGCTGATATTCCACAATGACCGAAGCCGCCTGGAAACCGAAACACAACCCCTGGCTCATCGCCCTGACGGTCACGCTTGCGACCTTCATGGAGGTGCTCGACACCTCCATCGCCAACGTTGCGCTGCCGCATATCGCTGGCTCGGTCGGCGCATCGTCAGAAGAAGCGACCTGGGTGTTGACCAGCTATCTGGTTTCCTCGGCCATCATCCTTCCCATCTCCGGCTGGCTCTCCAACCGCATCGGGCGCAAGCGTTTTTATATGACGTGCGTGGTGATGTTCACGGTTTGCTCGGCGCTCTGCGGCTTCGCGCCCAGCCTGGGGTTCCTGATCGTCGCGCGCATCCTGCAGGGCCTTGGCGGCGGCGGACTCGCGCCCTCAGAGCAGGCCATCCTCGCCGACACCTTTCCCATGGAAAAGCGCGGCCAGGCCTTCGCCGTATATGGCATGGCCGTCGTCGTCGCTCCTGCGATTGGCCCAACGCTCGGCGGCTGGATTACCGATAACTACAACTGGCACTGGATCTTCTTCATCAACATTCCGATCGGCCTGATCTCGCTCTTCCTTTCCAACCGGATGGTGGAAGACCCGCCGGAAATCAAGGCCCGCACTAAACGCCGCGACCCCGTCGACTTCATCGGCCTCGTCTCTGTCGCCATTGGCGTCGGCCTGCTCGAGTTCACGCTCGACAAGGGCCAGCAGAAGGACTGGTTCGGTTCCGGCGAAATCCAACTCACTGCGCTTTTCGCTGCGCTCACGCTCATCTTCTTCGTCTTCTGGGAATGGAACCATCCCGACCCCATCGTCGACCTGAAGCTGCTCAAGAACCGCAACTTCGGTACCGCCGTTTTCCTTCAACTCGTCCTTGGCATGGTGCTGTTCGGATCGACGGTGCTCATCCCGCAATATCTGCAGAGCCTCCTCGGCTACACGGCCGAGCGCGCCGGCATGGCGCTGTCCCCCGCCGGCTTTGTCATGATGGTGATGATGTTCGTGGCCGGCCGCACTCTCGGCAAGAGCGACCCGCGCCTCACCGTCATGCTCGGCTACTTCGCAGTCGCCGCGGGACTCTACAACCTCACGCGCCTCGACCTCTACTCCAGCTTCGGCACGGTCACAACGTGGCGCATGTTGCAGGTCGTCGGCCTGCCCTTCATCTTCATTCCGATCAGCACGCTGAACTACGTTGGCGTGCCGCGCGAGAAGTCGAACCAGATTTCCTCGCTCTCCAACTTCGCGCGTAACATGGGAGGCTCCGCCGGCACGGCGCTGCTCACGACCTACCTCGCGCGCTCCGCCCAGATCCACCAGACCACGCTCTCGGCCGACATCGTCCCCGGCAGCTACGCCGTAAGCGCCTATATCAGCCGCTTCGCCGAAAGCATTCACAGCAGCTTTGCCGCCGCGCGGCCCATCGCTCTCGCGCAGATTTATCGCCAGATGCAGCTGCAGGCCAACATGCTGGCCTACAAGAACGCTTTCGCGCTGCTTGCGCTGACGATCCTCATGCTGTCGCCGCTGGTGTGGATCATGCGTTTGCCGCCCAAGAACGTCAAATTGGACCCTGAAGCGATGGGCGGCCACTAACGAAATCCGCCACATTCCTGAATCCCGGCGCCGCTCCGTAGAATCTAGAAAGACTACTCATGGCTGCGGCAACTCTCGAACTCCCATCAACTGAAACAGCGGTCGCCGCTCCCCCGGTCGTCGAAGCGCCGTGGCGCCCGCGTATCAACCCGTGGATCGTCGCCATGACGGTCACGCTGGCGACGTTTATGGAGGTGCTCGACAGCTCCATCGCCAACGTTTCGCTGCCGCACATCGCGGGTGGCCTCGGCGCCACGCAGGACGAAGCGACCTGGGTCATCACCGCGTATCTCGTTGCCAACGCCATCATTCTGCCCGCCGGCGCTTACATGACCACCTTCATCGGGCGCAAGAAGTTCTACATGATCTGCGTGGCGCTGTTCGGCATCAGCTCCGCCATGTGCGGCTTCGCGCCCTCGCTTCCGCTGCTGGTTTTCTTCCGTGTGCTCCAGGGCATCGGCGGCGGCGGCCTCGCGCCCTCCGAGCAAGCCATCCTCGCCGACACCTTCCCGCCAGAGAAGCGCGGACAGGCGTTCGCGATGTACGGTCTCGCCGTAGTGTGCGCGCCGGCGATCGGCCCCACGCTCGGCGGCTACATTACAGACAACTTCAACTGGCGCTGGATCTTCTTCCTCAACGTTCCGATCTGCCTGCTTTCGCTGTATCTCACCAACCGTATTGTCGAGGACCCACCGTACGTCAAGAAGCAGGTCGCGCTCTCGCAAAAGGGCGGCATCAAGCTCGACTTCATCGGATTCGCGCTGCTCGGCCTGACGTTCGGATCACTGGAGTTCATTCTCGACAAGGGACAGGAAGACGACTGGTTCTCGTCGCCGTTCATCACCTTCTTCGCTGTCACGATGGTGGTCGCGTTTGTGCTGATGATCTGGTGGGAGCTCAAGCAGGTGCGCGAAAAACATCGCCCCATCCTAAACCTCACGCTCTTCACACGCCGAACGTTTGCGATCAGCTTCACGCTGATGTTCGTGCTCGGGTTCTCGCTGTACGGCACGACCATCCTCATCCCGCAGTTCGTGCAGACGCTGCTCGGCTACACCGCGGAGCTGGCGGGGAAAGTACTGTCTCCCGCAGGCTTCATGATGATGGCCATGATGCCCGTGGTCGGCTTCCTTTCGAGCAAAGTTGACCCGCGCAAGCTGATGGCCTTCGGCTTCAGTATGCTCACGCTGTCGCTGATCTGGATGGCCCACCTGAACCTGAACCTAAGTTATGGCCAGCTCGTCTTTATGCGCATGTTCCAGGCCTCCGGGCTCGCGTTCCTGTTCATCCCCATCAACACCATCGCGTACGTAGGTGTGAAGCAGAACGAAAACAACGATGTCTCCGGCCTCACCAATCTTGCGCGTAATATTGGCGGCTCATGCGGAACCGCGTTCCTTGCGACCATGCTGACGCGTCGGACGGCCGCGCATGAGTCGAACATGGTGCGAAACCTCACGCCCGGCAACCCCGCCTTCATGGATCGAGTGCGCGCGCTTGCTCACAGCTTCGCCGGAGGCAACGGAACCGGCCCCAAGGGCGGCGGCCCCTCAGCCGGTGCGATGCACATGGGACAGGCCTACATCTACAACCTGCTCCACCGCCAGGCTGCGGCGCTTGCCTACGTCGACATCATCCAGTACATGACGGTCTTCTGCGCCTTCATGATCCCGCTGCTGGTCTTCATTCCGCGTCCACCGAAGAATGTCCAAGCCGGCCACTAGCCTGCGTCTCTAAGTTCTGAGCTCCTAAGAGCCCGCTCGCCGGCGAGCTCACAGCTCAAGCCAGCATCTTCCGCAGCTCCAGCGCATTCCCCAGCGCATGGTTCGACGCCGTATTGTCGAACACCACCCACACATCTTTCGCGCGCTTCTCCGTCTTCACCTTCGTGGCCAGAGCCTGCAGAAAATCATGTTCGTACGTTGACCAGTACTTCCGCGGCGACCCATGCAGCCGGTAGTAACGCAGACCGGGCCATCCACCTGGCTCGCCTGCCAGCGCCGACCCCTGTGGCGGATCGGCCATAGCGCGCGCTACCTCGAACTCTGCGAGCATGCGCGAGACGCCGGGCTCGAACCACGACCCGTTCCGCGCCTCCAACACCACCTGTCCCGAGTGCAACTCCCGCAGCGTTTCGAAGAACTCCCGCGCCGTGCCTTCCTCGAACGCCAGCTTCGGCGGCAGCTGCACCAGCACCGGCCCCAGCTTCTCGCCGAGTGGCCGCACGTTATCGAAGAATGCAGCCAGTTCCGCGCCGCACCGGCACAGCTTCGCGCCGTGGGTTACGACCTTGGCCAGCTTCACGGCGAAGCGGAAGTCATCGGGCGTCGTGGCCACCCAGCGCTCGAACGTCCGCGCCAGGTGCGGTCGATAGAACGTCGAGTTAATCTCCACGGCATTCATCACACCCGCATAGCGCTCCAGGTGCGAGCCCTCCGTCGCCACAGCATGGGCATGAGTGCGCGGTACGACCCATCCTGCCGTGCCCACGTGTACCGGGATCCCTGCCGCCTTGCTCTTCGCCAATCGCTTAACCTCCGTTCTCAGTTATAGATGCGGCCAAAACGCGCTTGACACGTGCGCTCCAAGCGAGCACACTTCCCGCACTCGGAGTTCGTCCGGCCGTGCGTCGCCAATCCGCTCGCGAATACGCCACGAACAGTTCCAGGCCCCGAAGCGGTCCCCAGACACTGTGAACCATTTTCAGCCCGGCTCCGCAATTCGCGAAGCGCGTGCTTTGCCGTCCCCTATCCCACCCGCTCACACAGGAGATCTCGAACATGTACGCCAAACTCTGTAGATCCGCAGCTTGGGGCCTCGCCTCATTCTGCCTGCTCCCCGCCGCTCTTCCGCTGTTCGCCCAAAGCCCCGGTGCCGACGGCCCGCCACCCGTGCTCGTCATCAACCGTGAATTCCTCAAGCCTGGCCGCGGCGGCACCATCCACGAGAAAACAGAAGGCGCATTCCTTGCCGCTGCAAAGGCCGGCAAGGCGCCCTTTCACTATTTCGCCCTGACCTCAATGACAGGTGTAGACCGGGCGCTCTTCATATCCGCATACCCGTCTTTCGCCGCGATCGAAGCCGAAGGTAAGCTGGGCGACAAGAACCCTGCGCTCGGCGCCGCGCTGGATCACGCCATGGTCGCGGACGGCGACCTCCTCGCCAGCACCGACTCCAGCAACTGGATACATCGACCGGAGCTCAGCCTGAATGAGTCAAACCTTGTGGGTGTGCGGTACTTCGAGATCCAGCAAGTGATCGTCAAGCCCGGACACATGAAGCAGGTGGACGAGTGGGTCAAAATGTACGTCGCGGGTTATAAGAAAGTACCAGGCGCGAACTGGGCGACCTACCAGCAGGTCTACGGCACTAACAGCAACTCATTCCTTTTCATCACGCTGCTGAAGTCTCTATCGGACACCGACAACGAGTTCGGCGCGTCGAGCAAGGCCTTTGAGGCCGCGATGGGCGAATCGCAGATGAAAAAGCTGGCCGCGTTGGAAGCTGAGGTCGTCGACACGGAGATGACGAACGTCTTCCGCATCAGCCCGAAGATGAGCTTGCCCATGGACGAAATGATCAAGGCGGAGCCTGACTTCTGGAAGCCCAAACCCGCAGCTGCAGCGAAGCCTGCGCCGTCCGCAAAGCCGGCCGTCAAACCTGCAACCTAGACACTCCGTCTTAAGCGACGATGCCCGGTCCACGCCGGGCATCGTCGTTTTGTTGGGCGGAAACTTACCGCCAACGTCTCGCGCCTTCGAACTGCCGAACGGTCGCGTAATAGCCTCTCCTGAAACCTTCGCGATACTCGTCACGCACACGCCATGGCACGCTGGGCTGGCGGAACTCGTCGCGGTTGTTCACGTCCCATCTGCGGTGGTTCTGGAAGTCACGCTGCGCGCCCTGCACGCCGTCCACGTAACCGCGGCGCTCAAACTCGCGCTCCACCTGAGGAGGAACATCCGGGCGCGGACCGTACCCGTACGCCGGGGGGCCGTACTGCGCGAACGCGGCTCCACTGGCCGCCATCATCCCCACACCCACTATCGCGGCGGCAATGCGCTTTACATATCTGGTATCCATGACATCCCTTTCCATCGGGCCACATGCGCCCGCGCAGCTCGCCTGGTCCTGACCGCAACCCGTGCTGCCACACATCTGCTCAAACGCAAACTCGCGGAAAGGGTTTCGCGCAACTGAAAAGCCGATCCCGTGTTGCACGGGACCGGCTGTGGAAATTGAGCGCGGCAGAGCTACACCGGCTTCGGGTTTCTCTCCTCAAACTGCCGCTGATGCCAGTACGGATAGGCCAGCTTCGTCTCGCTCGCCGCATCCAGCTTCGCGATCTGCTCCGGAGTGAGCTTCCACCCCGCAGCACCCAGGTTCGCGCGCAGCTGCTTCTCATCGCGCGCTCCCATCACCACGGTCGATATGCTCGGTCTCCGCAGCACCCAATTCAGCGCAACCTGAGGAATTGTCTTGCCCGTCTCCTTTGCGACTTCGTCCAGCGCGTCGACGACGTTATACAGATACTCGTCATCCGGCAGCGGCCCGGCGTCGACAACCGACTTCTCCTTCAGCCGGCTCGTGTCCGGCAGCGGCTGTCCACGACGAATCTTGCCCGTCAGCCTGCCCCACCCCAGCGGCGACCACACCAGCGCGCCAACGCCCTGATCGAGCGCCAGCGGCATCAGCTCCCATTCATAGTCGCGGCCGATCAGCGAGTAGTACACCTGGTGCCCGACATACCGCGCCCACCCATACCGCTCGCTCACACTCAGCGACTTCATCAGGTGCCAGCCGGAAAAATTCGAGCAGGCAATGTAGCGCACCTTGCCTTCGCGCACCATCTTGTCCAGCGTGTTCAGCGTCTCTTCCACGGGTGTCGTCGCATCGAACGCATGGAGGTGATAGATGTCGATATAGTCCGTTTTGAGCCGCTTCAGTGAACCCTCCAGCGCGCTCAGCAGGTGATAGCGCGAGCTGCCTACATCGTTTGGGCCGCTGCCGAAGCGGAAGGTGGCCTTGGTGGAGATCAGCACATCCTCACGCTTCAGGTGCGCGATCGCGCCACCCAGCATGGTCTCGCTCCCGCCATCGGAGTAGATGTCGGCAGTGTCGAAGAAATTGCAGCCGGCCTCCATGCAGATGTCGATCAGCTTCTTCGCCTGGTCCGGGGTGGTCTCTCCCCATGCCTTGAAGAACTCCGTGCCGGCACCGAATGTGCCCGTGCCGAAGCAAAGTTCCGGCACCTTCAAACCCGATCGTCCCAGTGAACGATTTTCCATAGAACACCTCATGAAGTCAGTGAATAGTTAGTAGTGAATAGTGAATAAAGAACCGCAGCAAAGCGGCCGCACCACCTTGGATGCCCCGCTTCCACAACAAGTCGCGGCGTCCGCACAGCCGCCTTTGCCTTATTCACTATTCACTACTCACTATTCACTATTCACTGCACCTACGGAATCGCCGGCGTCGGCGTCACCGGTGTCTTCGTCGGCGAGGCTAGCCCGAAGAACATCACCACCTTGTTCGCGAGGCGCGGAGACACCCACAGGTCGCCGGTCGCATCCGCCGCAATCGCGAATGGCAGCGGCAGTGAGATATCTTTGCCAAACCCTGTGCTCGGCGAGAGCGGCGTCCCTGCGGTGGTCGTTCCGCCGTTACCCGCGAAGTGCGAGAACGACGCTCCGGTGTAGTTTGGCAGCCATACATCCTGTGCGCCGTCGATCAACACACCAACGGGGCCCGCCAGACCGCCACCCTTCACACTCCTCAGCGTAATCACACCCGACGAGCTCACTTCGCTCAGCGAACTGTCGCTGTAGTTCGCCACCCATGCGTTGCCTAACGCGTCCACTGCGATACCGCTCGCCGAGTTGCAGCACGTCGGATGCGCCAGCAGCGTGTCGTCAGATGCCACATGGGTCACCGTAGAGTCGGATTGGTTTGCGATCCACATACCGTGCGTCTGGTCGGCCGCAACCGATACTGGAAAGTTCGCCGTCCCGGCGCCCATGTTGCCGCGCACCAGGTTGCCATTATTGTCATAAATCTCTGCCGTCGCGTTCGCGTAGTTGCCGATCATGATGTTGCCGTTCGTATCGGCCGAAAGACTCTGCGGAAAATCCATGGTGGCGTCAAAGTACGTGCCGATCAGGGCACCCGGCGTTGCCGCCGTGCTGCCGATGAACTTCGACACGCTACCGAAAGTTCCTGAGTGTGCCGGCGTGTTCTGGCTCGACACCCAAACGTTGCCGCCGGTATCGATGGCCAGCCCGAAGCTCTGGTTCAGTGTCCCCACACCAAAGCCTGTCGAGTTGAAGGGCGTGCCTTGTGGCGAGAATGCGCTCAGCGCGCCGTTATAGCTGGCGACCCACACATTTCCTCCGGCATCCACGCCCAAACCGGTCGGCTGGTTAAGACCACCGCCCGTGACGCTGAGGCTCATCGTCCAATCGCTGGGAGCAGCGCTCAGCGTGCTCGGAAACGCCGGCAGAGTGCCTGCGGCGTTGAACACCGCGGCCACATTGTTTCCAGGATTCCGCACCACATTCAAAGCCGCCGCCAGCGTGTTCGTCGGCGCGGTTCCTCCGTTCGGCGTTGCCGCCGTAAACAGCGGTGTACACGCTGCCCCACCATCGGAGTTCACACAGCTTGCAATGGAGTTCGCCAGCGCGGTCAGCTTGCCTGTCTCGGTGGTCAGGTTCGAGGCAAGTGCCGGAATATTGCCGCTGCGCGGATCGACCAGCAGAGCCGCGTTCAGAAAACCGTTCGTCAGTCCCGCCGCATTGGTCGCGGTCGCCCCGATATTTGCAGCCGTGTTGATGAAGGGCGCAAGCGCCCAGGCCGCTGCCACTGTGGTCAACTCATTGATGTTCACGAAGGGCGTTGTCGGCAGATCGCCGCAGCGGCCGAGCGCGCTGATCATCACCAGCGCCGCATTATTCGTGCCCGGCGCCAGGCCAGGGTTGCCGCCGGTCGCCGCCAGGTACACCTGATCGTTGGCGTTCGCGCATGTGTAGTTGCCTGTGATGTTGAAGCCGCCGTTCGCATCGCTGGTGACGGGCACAACCAGCATCGAGGTCGCAGCCGATCCATTGCCGGTCTTGCCTGCGGCGTACAGCTTCACGCCTGCGCCGGACACTGGCTGCTGCCCGCCAAAGATGCTGCCGCGTACGGCAAGCGTTCCGGACGAGTTCACGGCCGCCGGGCCAACCCCGCAGCCGGTAAATGGAAGAAGGGCGACGAGCAGCACAAGGGCCGGGACGCAGCGGAGCCAATTCGTGGACATGCTGCTGATTCTACGCAGAGAAAGCGCGGTTTGCCCACTCCCTGCGCAATAGCCTTAAACGCCTTGCGCGTCCCGTCAGGGACGTGCAAAGTCTTACACTGCGACTCGTCTAGTGCACGGTCAACGCAACCGTCACTGTAGAGGCCAGGCTGCCCGACGATCCGGTGATCCTCGCGGTCACCGTTCCCAGGGTCGCCGTGCTGTTGGCCGTGAGCGTCATCACCGAGCTTCCCGTGCTGGTCGTTGACGGGCTGAATACTGCCGTCACGCCAACCGGAAGGCTGCGCGCCTGCAGCAGCACCGGCCCGGTAAACCCGAACGCTGGCGTGATGGTGATGGTGCTCACCGACGTGCTGCTGCGTGTCATGCTGACCACCGGTGCCGACGTCGAGACGGTGAAACTCGGTGTCCCGGTGATGGTCAGCGCAATCGCGGTCGTATGCGTCAGCCCGCCCGAAACGCCGGTAATGACGACCGTGGCCGTCCCGGTTGTCGCCGTAGCCGCTACGGTGAACGTGAGAGTGCTGGTTGAGGTAGTGGTCGCCGGAGAGAACGCCGCCGTTACGCCAGCCGGCAGGCCGCTCGCCGAGAGGCTCACCGCGCCGCTGAAGCCGTTGCTCGGCGTCACCGTAATCGCGCTGGTTCCGGTCGCTCCCTGCTTGATGCTCACGCTCGGCGTCGCCGACAAGGCAAAGTCAGGCGCAGCCGTTACCGTGAGCGTCAGGGTCGCGGTATGCGTCAGACCACCCGAAACGCCGGTAATGGTTATCGTCGCCGTGCCTGCCGCTGCCGCGCTCGAAGCTGTCAGTGTCAACGTGCTCGATGTCGTCGTGCTCGCGGGGCTGAACGACGCTGTAACGCCACTCGGCAGACCGCTCGCCGAAAGGTTCACCGCGCCGCTGAACCCATTGCTCGGCGTCACTGTGATCCCGCTGGTTCCGCTCGCGCCGCCCTGCACAATGCTCACACTCGGCGAGGCCGACAGAGCAAAGTCCGGCGCGGGGGTTACAGTCAGCGCGACCGTTGTTGTGTGCGTCAGGCTGCCTGAGACGCCGGTAATCGTCACCGTAGCCGTACCCAGTGTCGCCGCGCTCGAGGCCGTCAGCGTCAACGTGCTGGATCCCGTCGTGCTGGTCGGCGAGAACGATGCCGTCACACCCGTCGGCAGACCGCTCGCAGAAAGGTTCACCGCGCCGCTAAATCCGTTGTTCGGCGTCACCGTGATTCCACTGGTTCCGCTTGCGCCGCCCTGCACGATGCTCACGCTCGGCGAGGCCGACAGAGCAAAGTCCGGCGCTGCAGTTACAGTCAGCGAAACCGTTGTTGTGTGCGTCAGGCTACCCGACACACCCGTGATCGTCACGGTCGCCGCACCCAGCGTGGCTGCGCCTGAGGCCGTCAGCGTCAGTGTGCTCGAGCTTGTCGTGTTCGCGGGCGAGAACGATGCCGTCACACCCGTCGGCAGACCGCTAGCCGAAAGGCTCACCGCGGCACTGAAACCATTGCTCGGCGTCACTGTGACTGTGCTGCTTCCACCTGCGCCACCCTGCACGATGCTCACGCTGGGGGAGGCCGACACCGCATAGTCCGCGGCCGCCGTCACCGTCAAGGCAACCGTTACTGTGTGGGTCAGGCTGCCGGAGGTACCGGTGATAGTCACCGTCGCCGTCCCCAGCGTCGCCGTGCTCGACGCCACGAACGTCAGCACGCTGCTGCTGGTTGTCGTCGCAGGGCTGAATGATGCCGTTACGCCGGTGGGTAGACCGCTGACCGCCAGCGCCACAGAACCCGTGAACCCATTGAGCGCATTCACGGACACATTGCTGGTGCCGCTGCCACCCTGCGCCACGCTAGCCGGCACAGCCGACAGCGAATAGTCCGGCGCAGCCGAGACCGTGACCGGGATAGTCGTCGTGTGCGTCAGGCTGCCCGACACACCCGTCACCGTCACCGTAGCCGTGCCGACTGTGGCCGCGCTCAATGCCGTCAACGTCAGCACGCTGGTGCCGGTGGTGCTCGCCGGACTGAATGACGCCGTCACACCGCTGGGAAGGCCGCTCGCCGAAAGGCTCACAGCGCCCGTGAAGCCGTTAGTGGGTGACACGGTAATGGTGCTGGCGCCTGTGCCGCCCTGGACAACGCTGATGCTGCTCGGTCCCGCGGACAGCGAATAGTCTCCCGCGGACGCTGCCGTTACGGTCAGCGGCACATTAGCCGTGGAAGAAAGAGTGCCCGAGGATCCTGTGACCCTCGCACTCACCGTGCCCAGCGTCGCCGTGCTCGTGGCCGTCAGCGTCATTATGCTGGTGCCGGTAGTCGTCGCTGGATTGAACGTCGCCGTCACACCGACGGGAAGGCTGCGCGCCTGCAGAAGGACACCTCCGCTAAAGCCGCCGGAGGGCGTCACCGTCACTGTGCTGGTCAGCGTCGCTCCACGCGCGATGCTGATCGTCCCCGGCGATACCGTTACGGTGAAGCCCGGTGTCCCACTGGTCGACGAGACGGTCAAGCTGACAGTCGCAGTGTGCGTTAGGCTGCCCGACACTCCGGTTACCGTTACGGAACTCGTGCCCACTGCTGCCGTGCTCGAGGCTGTGAAAGTCAGCGTGCTCGAACTGGTCGTGCTCGCCGGGCTGAACGATGCTGTCACGCCGCTCGGAAGTCCGCTCGCCGAAAGCGCCACCGTCCCGGTGAATCCGTTGGACGGCGTCACAGTAATCGTGCTGCCTGCAGTCGCGCCTTGCGTAACGCTCACGCTGCTGGGCGAAGCCGAAAGACTGTAGTTGGGCGAAGTTGCAGCGGTCACGGTCAGCGACACATTTGTCGTATGCGTGAGGGCGCCTGACACGCCCGTCACCACGATCCCCGTGGTTCCCACCGTGGCCGTGCTCGAAGCCGTCAGAGTCAGCGTGCTGGTGCCGCTGGTGTTCACCGGGCTGAATGATGCGGTTACGCCGCTGGGCAGAGAGCTAGCCGATAAGGTGACCACTCCCGCAAATCCGCCGACCGGCAGCACCGTAATAGTGCTGGTTCCGTTAGATCCCTGCGGCACGCTGGCACTGCTGCCCATAAGGGCAAAATCTCCGGTGCTCGAAGGCCCAACCGTCACCGTGAGGGGCACCGTATGCGTCAGGCTGCCTGAAACACCCGTAATTGTTACGGTTGTGGCTCCGACAACGGCCGTGCTCGAAGCTGTCAGTGTCAGGATGCTGGTGCCGGTCGTGCTGGCTGGGCTGAAGGATGCCGTGACACCGCTCGGCAGACCGCTCGCCGAAAGGCTGACGGAGCCGTTGAAGCTACCGATCTGCGTTACTGCGATGGTGCTCGTCACGCTGCCGCCCTGGAGGAAGTTCACACTGATGGGCACCGCCGACAGCAGGAAATCCGGTGGAGGTGGCGTTGCGATCAAACTTGCAATCAGCGTTGAGCCGATGGGACTTCCCCAGCCCGTAACCAGGTCGTATCCGGCCACTGCGTTGAATCCCGCGCCGCTGCCGGCAGTGGGCTTATTGTTGCCGCTCGTAATGTCGTGGAAGTTGGCCGCGTAGTTCGCGCCGACGCCGAGGTAATAGATCAGGGGATTCAGAAAGCCGAGCGGCGGGCGTCCGCTTGATGCCGCCGCCTCGTTAGCCAGGGCGATCAAACCCGCCCAGCGCGGAGCTGCGAAGCTCGTTCCGCCATAGCCGGTAAAAAGTTGGCCATTGATCACAGTCGGATTGTCGAAGTTACCCTCGGCAGCGACGTCCGGGGCATTGCGCAGCGTTGTCGATCCCTTGTTCGTTGCGTTGATTACACCCGGAAGCTGCTGGTAGCTGGGTATCGCGGTCCCGCTGACGAACCCGCCACCGCTATACGGCCAGGCGACCTCCGAAGCCCATGGACCGCCCGCACCGGTGGTCACCAGGTTCGTGCCTCCCACCTGCGTAATGTTCGGGTCCACCGATGGGGGAAAGTATGTCGAGCTGTTGAACTGTCCGGAGTCGCCAGTCGCATTCAGGTAGCTCTGCCCCTGCGCCTGGAACTGCTTGAAAGCGGGAACCGACGCCGCGCCGAAGTCACCGCCACCCCACGAGCTGCTGATGACCTTCGCGATGTTGTCGCTGGCCATCTGGTTCAGCACCGCGGTTGCGCTATTGCCTTCGTAGAACAGCACCTGGCTCAGGCCCGGCGCCATACCGATCACGTTGACGATGTCCAGGATCTGCTCGCCGTCATCGCAGATGTTGGGATTGATAGTGCCGTTGGAGTTGAATCCAAAACAGGAGCCGTCATACCCAGCCACATACACATTGTGCACAGGGACGGTCGACGTCATACCGGTGCTCGCGTAGAACACATTGATGTCGCTGGCGATGTAGCCGTCGAAGGAGAAGATCGCGACGGTCTGTCCGGCGCCGGTCAGCGGCCCCGATCCGTAGTACGCCTTGCGCATGTCGCTGGGAAGATAGGTGTTGCTCGGTCCCGAGCCGGTGATCTGGGACACCGGGTTCACTGGAGCTGTCGCTGCGCCCTGCGACTGAATCGGCCGGCTCTCACTCGACGAATGCCGCAGAAGCGGCGTCGCATTGTCGAGTCCCGAAACAGCCAGCAGTTGTACCGGCAGGTCGGCCACAGGCTCACGATCCGGCGCATGGAACGTCCGGCCGGTCTCCTTATCCTGGTAGCTCTTAACCGAGACCTTGAACGCGCGGTTGATGGCTTGCACCGAGCCTTCGACGTTCACCACCAACCGGTTACCCGTGGTGCTGATGACCTGCATTCCCTTGTCCTTTGCCCACTGCACGACGGCATCGATGTCCTGCTGGGTCGGCGAGAAGCGGTCGGTAAACTCCTGCGTGCTCAGGTAATGGTGGAAGTTTGGGCTGTTCGGATCGTAGATGTCTTTCAGCAAGGTATCGAGCGACGATTCATCGCGGAGCGGAAGGCTCAACGCAAGTTGGAGATGCCGGCTCTCATCCACCGGTGCCACGGGAGCAGCTTCACCGCTGCGAACCTTCTCTGGCACATGCTCCACGATGACCGGCTTGTCCTGCGCATGTACTGACGCGAAGGAAAGAACGGCGAGAGCGGCTAGTGCAGAGAGGTGCTTAAGGAACCGCGAAACGATCATGAAAACTCCAGGCCGATTTGGCGTACGCGTCCCGCAGGCAATAGTTCACCGTCGGAGGCAACACAGATCCTTGGGGGTGAATCAAATAATCTCAGGGGCCGAGTGCGGAACGCTGTACGGAGACTAACTGCCTGTTAGAGGCAGAGTCAATGCAACTCTTGCGCCAAATGCACCATGTAAGTGGCACATTGATGGGCTGTTAGCGATCACAGCGAGTACATCCAAATAGCCACAGTCACCCTGTAATACTTCTGTAATCTCCGGCATGGAGCACCCTGCTCCAGCGCGAATGACCTGGTGCCCAAAACGGGACTGGGATCAAGCCCTGCAATTGCCAGTAATCACAGAACTGTGGACAGGGCGCCTGCGTCTGTGAATGTCATCGGCAATGTATCCTCCTGCCATGAGCAAGGAACTCTGGACCGCCGTCGACCGCTACATCACTGACTCTCTCCTCCCGCCCGATCCGATTTTCGAGGACACCATCCGCGCCAACGCTGACGCGGCGCTTCCCGCGATCGATGTCGCGCCGAATCAGGGCAAATTTCTGCACATGCTCGCCCGCATCCACGGCGCAAAACGCATCCTCGAAATCGGCACCCTGGGCGGCTACAGCACAATCTGGCTCGCCCGAGCACTACCCGCTGACGGCAAACTCGTTACGCTGGAGTTCGACCCCAAACACTTCGAAGTGGCCGCCGCGAACATCGCCCGCGCCGGCTTCACGCACCTGGTCGAGCAGCGCCTCGGCGCCGCACTCGACACCCTCCCGCAGCTCGAAGCAGAAGCCGCCGGTCCGTTCGACTTTATCTTCATCGACGCCGACAAGCCCAACATCCCGCACTATCTCGACTGGGCGCTCCGCCTTTCGCGGCCGGGAACCATCATCATCATCGACAATGTCGTCCGTGACGGCGCGATCATCGACCCGGCCGACCCCAGCCCCATCATCCAGGGTGTTCGCCGCTTCTACGAGATGTTCGCGAACAATGCCCGCCTCGACGCCACCGCTCTCCAGACCGTCGGCAGCAAGGGCTACGACGGCTTCGTCATGGCGGTGGTCCGCTAGGACCGACTGCAAGCGAACGCAAAGGACGCGGAGGACGCAACGGGAACGCCACGGCACCCGTGGCGCACCGTAGCGTATTTGCGTCCTCCGCGTTCGCTTTTCTGAATTCTGCAGGCGGCCCGTAAGCCGAATTCTGTTCTAAGCGATCATTCCTCTAGGCGCGGCATTACTGACGCGCTCCAGCAACCTACCCGCAGGTTTCGGCATAAATTCTCTTCGCCTAGGCGCGACGGGCCGTCACGCCATCGCCGCCTGAAGAGTGGCGGCGATGTCCCTGCCTATTTGGTCTTGCTCCGTGTGGGGTTTACCAAGCCGCCGGCATTACTGTCGACGCGGTGGGCTCTTACCCCACCGTTTCACCCTTACCTCAAACCGCTTGCATGAGCACCCTTCTTGCAAAGGAAGCCCAACAGCCTGAGGCGGTCTGTTTTCTGTTGCACTGGCCGTACCTGCTCTTTGAGAAGCAAGCCCCGGACGTTATCCGGCACACTGCCCTGCGGAGTTCGGACTTTCCTCCCCCACTCAACGCCTTTCGGCCCAAGTGGCAGCGATCGCCCGGCCGCCTGCATATCCAGTCTACAGCGCGGGAACGATTCTCGCCTCGGGTTCGTTTCGCGAGCCGCACGCGAAGCCTTGGCAAGGAAGCGCGAGTTCGAAGCAACGACAAAAGCACGTCGACTTAGTGGCTAATTTATTTCTATTTATTTCGCTAAATCTATTGCTTTAATTCCGCCACCATGTCAAAGTAACTCCTGCGTAGGAGAAAGCCCGATGACAATACAATCGCACAACACGATGCGTAGGTCCCCAAAGGTCAATAGCCTTTTGGGTGATCGCCGGGCTTGGTTTTTCGCTGAACCCAAAAGCTAGCGGACGTTCCTACGCAAATCGACCGCACAACTTTATAGCTTGAGCCAATACCGAGTGGTGTAGAAGTCGGGTACTTCGACTTGTTCTCGACCATCACCTGACTTCGTTTATTCCCTCGGTCATAGCTCTGCCAGTGGCGAATTTCATGGCTACTTCTGGTAATCCCTTATGGGTGGGGTTCGAACCCCCAACACCATGAAGATCTATTCCCTGGCAGCATGCGCATTCCCGCGCAGCCGCGATCTCGCGTCTGCACGCAACTTACAGCGAACTGCCAGTGGCGTAGAAGCGAGTTACTTCCTCGACCAGTGACCTGCAGGGCGGAAACTCTGCCAGGGTAATGATCGCGCGGAACGGGGGCGTTGCCCCGATGCACAAGGTCCCGCACGGCACATGCTCTGAAACTCGCTTCGCATATTCCCTGGCAGAACCGTAAGGCGCATGGCTCAAATGTAGGCCGGTGGCGTAGAGAACAGATACTTCGCTCATAACGACGTGGACGCAGGTTCGAATCCTGCCACGGGCGCAAGCTCGTGTAGCTCAGTGGATAGAGCACGATTCTGTTCTCGCCTCATTCCCCGGCCTGCTAAGTTTTCGGCCTGTTAACCACCCGGAATATTCTGGGTTAGAAAGAAGTTTGTCATGGGCAAGATACCCATCAAAGGTGGGACGCCGATAGGCTCAGCCTCCCTTTGCAAAACATGCAGCAGTGCACACATCATGACCGGCTACCGCGAATCGGAAATGATCACGCTGTGCAACGAGGTTCACCCAAATATCGTAGTTCCGTTTCTGATCTACGAATGTTCCGGCTATTACGACAAGAATCGCCCTAGCTGGAAACAAATGGAAGACCTCGCCATTACTGTAACTCCCGCTCCGTTGAAGCCCGTAGGGTTCAAGGTTGGCCTTCAACCACCCGCAAAGGTGCGCGTCGGCCCCGATCCAAACGAAGCGGACGATGACGACAATTACGACGACGAAGACTAGTTCAGTCTGCCGGTGGCGTAGAGAACAGATACTTCGGAACCGGGCGTCGCAGGTTCGAATCCTGCTACGAACTTATGTTCGGTATAGCTCATATGGAAGAGCGCCGGTCTGTTCTGTTCTCGCCTTGTTCCCCGGCAACTAAGTGGTCTAAGGCGCTCCACAACTCTCACCCACGGGGTTTTTCTAACCCTATTTCCTAACTCTAACCCCTGCACTTAGAAAGGAGTCACGAAATGAAGCTGAACATCCTGAAGCTGAACATCATGCATCCTCTGCGTGGCTTTGGCGCCCAGCGCACCCACGAGGGTGCGCCGGCAGCCGCGGTCACTCCGGAGCAGGCGCTCCGGCGCAGCGTTCTCGCCTGCATGCTCTGGGAGCGTGAGTTCTATGAGGACGGCGTCACCATCGCCGACCGCATCAAGGCCCTCGTGCCCCAGGTCGCCGCCGGCCACGTTGCCGCTCTCGCCATCGAGGCGCGCACTGCGATGAAGTTGCGTCACGTCCCGCTCCTGCTCGTCCGCGAGATGGCGCGGCACACCACGCACCGCGCACTGGTCGCCGAGACCCTCGCCCGCGTCATCCAGCGTGCCGACGAACTCGCCGAGTTCGTCGCCATCTACTGGGCCGAGGGCAGCGCCCGCGGCAACGGCCGCAATGCTCCGCTTTCCGCGCAGGTGAAGAAGGGGCTCGCCGCAGCCTTCAGCACGTTCGACGAGTACCAGCTCGCCAAGTACGACCGCGCCAACGCGATCCGCCTCCGCGACGTACTCTTCCTCTGCCACGCCAAGCCGGTTGATGCGGCCCAGGCGGAGCTCTGGAAGCGTCTCGTCGCGAACGAGCTCGCCACGCCCGACACCTGGGAGGTGGCGCTCTCGGCGAACACCGCGCCCAAGCGTGATGCCTGGGAGCGGCTGCTCGCAGAGCGCAAGCTCGGCGCACTCGCCCTGCTCCGCAACCTTCGCAACATGAAGACTGCGGGCGTGGACGAGGGCCTCATCGAGCGTGCACTCGACGCGATGAAGACCGAGCGTGTCCTGCCGTTCCGCTTCCTCGCGGCTGCGCGTTACGCGCCGCAGTTCGAGGAGTCGCTGGAGCGCGCCATGCTGCGGTCGCTCTCAGGAGCCGCAAAGCTCCCGGGCCGCACCGTGCTGCTCGTCGACGTGTCGGGCTCCATGGTTACGCGCCTGTCGCATCGTTCCGAGATGCTTCGGACCGACGCGGCTTACGGTCTCGCTGTGCTGCTGCGCGAGATTTGCGAGAAGGTCAGCATCTACACCTTCTCGCACGATGCGGTGTTCGTGGCTCCGCGGCGCGGATTCGCGCTGCGCGATGCTATGGAGATGAGCCAGGCGCACGGCGGAACGTACCTCGGCCGCGCGCTGGAGTCGGTCCGTGAGCCGTACGACCGCATCGTTGTCATCACCGACGAGCAGTCGCACGATCAGGTGCCCGCGCCGCGCGCTACGGGCTACATGATCAACGTCGCCAGCGCCCGCAACGGCGTCGGCTACGGGACTGGCGCTCGCAGCTGGCAGCACATCGACGGCTTCTCCGAGGCTGTAGTCGAGTACATCCGCGAGATGGAATCGGCGACTGTCATCAACTAACCCGGTGCCCGAGCCGGCCGCAGAACATCGCGACCGGATCGGCAACGGCCCACCCTCACAGCCCGCGCCAGAACACAGCTCTACCGCAGCCGCTTCACTTCCTTCAGCAGCTCCCGCAGAAACCTCTCCGTCAGCTTCCCGGGATCGCCCTCTTCACACACGATCGGCTCAATGCCGCGGCTGCGCAGCACAATCTCTTGCGCCCGGTTGCTATGCGTCATCAGGATGTACGACACCGGGCGCTGCTCGCTGTACGCCGAATTCTGCCAAAGCTCCTGCAGCCGGAACAGCAGGTAGCGCGTATTGATGTCTTGCAGGCTATACCCGACGAACAGCAGCGGCCGGGCCAGGCAGTCCGCGCGGAGGCGGATGTCCAGCGGACTTTCGAAGCTCATCCTCTGGAAGTAGCTGGTCTCGGTCAGCACCAGCGACTCGTCGTCTGAAAAATCGCCGTGGAACTTGATGATCTGCGTGGTCTCTTCGCGCGAGTGCGCGAGGTCGGCCATGCTCGCAATCTTCTCGTACGGCTTGCCGCGCGCATCGAACGCCGCCTCCAGCCAGCGGTCGTAGTTGGTCGTATAGATGATCGGAAAGTCGAGGTCCAATATGAGGTTATGAATCGCCGACTTCGCCACCTGCACCGAGGCCGGATGCCAGGTGGTGTCCATCCAGCTTCGCAGCCCGCCGAGGTGGCCGTGGGTGACGCGAAACGCCTCCGCCACCACCGAGTAATCGGCGGTTCTGTAGGATTCGGGTTCGAGCCCCATTTCGCCGGCGATATGCTGCACGAGTGAGCTGAAGTTCGGCAGACCGAGGTTCTGCGAGACGCCGCCGCCGGCAAACAGTATGAGGCGCCGAGACGCGATCGCCTCCGCCAGCGGCCCGAGCGCAGCCGTAGGCACTCGCGGCGTGGGCCGCTTCTTCGTCGCGTTGGCTGTTTTCGCTTCAGTCTTGCTGCGCTTCATAGATGCCTGGCGGATGCCAATGTCCATGGCCTGAACCGCCGCTCCATGACACGTAGGATGGCGGCACTCGCCGGCGGGGCATCCTTCGAGGGCATCCGTGCACGAAAAGTCACTTCGCAGCTTCAAAATGCGCGGGCCTCGTGCAGCAAGCATGTAAGCTAATCGGTATCCGCAAACGCCATGCCCCGACAGAGGGCTACCTTCGCGGCCACGCCGCACATCGGCGTGCTTCAACTTTGATTTGGCAACAGAGCAATAGATCCCAGGGCCAGCTTCACCTGTACGGACCGATCGGAGCACTGGTCATCCGGGTTTCTCGGGCATCCCCGCCCACATTGCCAAATTCAAAGGACCCCTATGCGTCTCCGCTGTTTTGCCGCGTTCGTCTCGGCCTCCGCCCTCGTCTGTCTTCTCTCCGGCTGTTCCGCAAACTTCAATCCCATTTCGACCTCGCAAAGCAGCCTTGCGCTCAGCGGGAACGTGCATGGTGGACGCCAGCCCATCTCCGGGGCGCACGTCTACGTCTTTGCCGCGGGCACTGGCGGCAATGCCGGGCCGTCTATCCCGGCATCGAGCACCAGTGCCTCCGTGTCACTGCTGAACTCCGTCAGCGGCGGCAGCTTCCCCACAGCATTCGATGCGAACCTCGGAGCGTACTACGTGACCAGCGACGCGCAGGGCAACTTCTCCATCACCGGCGACTACAACTGCACTGCCGGCCAGCAGGTGTATATCTACACGCTCGGGGGCAAGCCCGACGGAGTTACTGCGAACGCCGCAGCGGGCCTCATGGCCGTGCTTGGCACCTGCCCCGCCTCTGGCAGCTTCGCTACGCAAACGCCGTACGTCGTGGTCAACGAGGTCTCCACCGTCGCCGCCGCGTACGCCTTCGCGGGCTACGCGTCTGACGCTACCCACGTTTCCAGCGACGGTACGCCCCTCGCGCTTACCGGCATCGCCAACGCATTCGCCACGGCCGCCAATCTCGACGACATCGCGGTTGGCACTGGCGCGCGTTCCGCTCCGGCCTCCAGCGCCGGGACTGTGCCGCAAGCGGAAATCAACGCTATTGCCAACTCGCTCGCTGCCTGCGTCAACTCCGGCGGAGCGGCCTCGACGCAATGCTCCAACCTCCTGAACAGCGTCGCCAGTAACGGTACGAGCGGGACCAGAGCCTCGGATACCGCATCGTTCGCCATCTTCCTCGCGCACAATCCCAGCGTTGCAGTCAACACGATCTTCGCCAACACCGCCGGAGTCGGCACGCCGTTCCTGCCCACGCTCGCCACTGCGCCTAACGACTTCACCATCCAGCTCAGCTTCTACTCCGGCACCCTTGGCTTCCCCGAGTACATCGCCATCGACGCAGCGGGCAATGTCTGGGTCGTCTGCTACAGCAGCGGTATGTCGAAGTATTTGCCCAACGGCGCACTCGCTCCGGGCGGTTATTACACCGGCGGCGGCATGAACCACCCCATCTACATTGCCATCGACAGCATCGGAAGCGTGTGGCTGGCGAACCAGACCGGCGGTACTGTCAGCAAATTCAGCTCTGCGGGTGTTCCAGCCAACAGCACAGGATTCGCGGGTAATAACGACCTCGATCCCTCCGGCATCGCCATCGACGCCACCGGAAACGTCTGGGTATCGAACTACGGCAAAAACACCCTTAGCAAGCTGGACAGTTCGGGCAACGAGCTGGTTGGTTCGCCTTACGCGCTATCCGGCCTGAACCAGCCCTGGCAGATCGCAATCGACAGCTCCGGCAATATTTGGTCCGGAAACTACAGCGGCAACAACATCGTGGAGTCCACCAGCGCCGGTGCGTCTGCCGGCGGTTCACCCTTCTCCAGTGGCTTCTTCGGCACGCCGCGCTCCGTCAGCATCGGCCTAGGCGGTACCGCATGGGTTGCCAACTACACCGGAAACTCTGTCACCCACATCACCACCGCCGGTACTGTCGCCGGCAACTTCACCGGCGGAGGGATCAATGGGCCGTCCGATGTTTCTATTGACGGCAACGGCAACGCCTGGGTGGTCAACAGGTTCAGTAACACACTGGCCGAGTTCTCCACCACAAACACGCGGCTTTCTCCCGCCGCAGGCTTCAAAGGCGCGGACATGGACCAGCCCTACGGCCTCGCGGTGGACGGTTCGGGCAACATCTGGATCGCCAACGCGAGTGGCGACAACCTGATCGAGTATGTCGGCATCGCCACGCCGGCCATAACGCCCATCGTAACTGCGGTTTCCGGGAACAACATCGGCATCCGCCCGTAGGCACGACGGATGCGGGGCCGGATAATCGAGCCCCGCGCTGTGCTGCAGAGATCCGGGCGTCGATGCGCGGCATCTCCGCTGGCGTATTTGTCGTCTTACTGACAGTGGGCGGCTGCGGACCGGCGGCGCAGAATACCAGGCCCGGAAAGGCGAACGAGCCGGAGAGGCTGGGCGGGGGACCGGCAGAGCGGGTCTGCATCTTTTTCGTGGCAATCCCGTCTAAATAAGTGTTAGACTATGTTTCGCTGGAGACGTGCGCCTTAGAGTTGCCGAAGCACTGAAAAACGGACCAGATTTCCGGATTTTCATGTGACTTCCGCCCGCGCCCGCGGCCTTGACCGCAACCCCCGTCCCATCGACACCGTCACAACCCAGGGAGACCTTCGCGCCGACCCGTATCGCGCGCCCGGTTACCATGAAAATTTTCTCTCGCGCGCCCAACCGCGCGAGGTTGAGGAGCGCCCAAAGTGGCTGAAGAAATCGACAAGTACGAAGAAGACGTAGACCGCATCATCGACACCGGCAAGGAAAAGGGTTACCTCACCTACGGCGAAGTCAACGACCTGCTGCCCGGCGACATCACCTCGCCCGACGAGCTCGATGACCTGATGACCACCATCAACACCCAGGGCATCGACGTGCTTTCCAGCGAAGGCCGTCGCGGCAAAGACGTAGAACGCGATCCGGACGCTGAGAATGAGTCCGGCGAAGAGTCCGACGACGTCGAGCTCGACCTTTCCCCCGGCACACTCGAGAAAACGAACGACCCCGTCCGCATGTACCTCCGCGAGATGGGCACCGTGCCCCTGCTCACACGCGAAGGCGAAGTCGAAATCGCCAAGCGCATCGAGCGCGGCCAGATGCGCGTGATGAAGGCCATCTCCCGTTCGCCGATCGTTATCCGCGAGATCGTGGCGCTGGGCGAAGACCTCAAGCGCGGCGTCCGCAACATCAAGGAAGTGGTCGTATTCGATGAGGAAGAGCTCACCGAAGAGATTCTCCAGGCGCGCGTGAAGGCCACCGTCGCGAAGATCGACGAGCTGGTGAAGCACCAGAAGAAGGCTGGCGACGAGCTCGCCAAGAGCAACGAGCCCCAGGGCAAGGACGCAAAGGCCAAGCACCGCTACGAGCGCAAGCACATCTGGTTGATGGGCCGCGAGCAGGTGTACGTCAACCGCATCATCCGCGAGCTGAAGTACACCAACTCCGAGAAGAAGCGGCTGCTCGACAAGGTCAACAAGACCGTCGACTCTATGCGCACGCTCGAGCGCCAGATCAAGTCGCTCGACGCCAAGTACGAGGCCTCGCGCTCGGAAGAGCTCAAGAAGGAGTACAAGCGTCAGCAGAAGAACTGCCGCGTGGATCTTGAGCGCGTCGAAGCCGACTCGGGCATCTCGCTTGAAGACCTGAAGCGCACGCAGCGCGAGATGGTCCAGGGCGACATGGACGCCGAGCGCGCCAAGCGCGAGCTCATCGAGGCTAACCTGCGCCTCGTCGTCTCGATCGCGAAGAAGTACACCAACCGCGGACTGCAGTTCCTCGACCTGATTCAGGAAGGCAACATCGGCCTGATGAAGGCGGTGGACAAGTTCGAGTATCGCCGTGGCTATAAGTTCTCGACCTACGCGACGTGGTGGATTCGTCAGGCCATCACCCGCGCCATCGCGGACCAGGCCCGTACGATCCGCATTCCGGTGCACATGATCGAGACCATCAACAAGCTCATCCGCACGTCGCGTCAGCTGGTGCAGGAGCTTGGCCGCGAGGCGTCCTCGGAAGAGATCGCCAAGCGCATGGACATCCCTGTCGCGAAGGTCCGCAAGGTCCTCAAGATCGCGCAGGAGCCCATCTCGCTCGAGACGCCGATCGGTGAAGAGGAAGATTCGCATCTTGGCGACTTCATCGAAGACCGTATGGCTGTATCGCCTTCTGACGCCGTCATTTCGGTGAACCTGAAGGAGTACACGTCGCAGGTGCTGCGCACGTTGACCCCGCGCGAAGAGCGCGTGATCAAGATGCGCTTCGGCCTCGAAGACGGCTCCGAGCACACGCTCGAAGAAGTCGGGCAGTCGTTCCAGGTCACCCGCGAGCGCATCCGCCAGATCGAAGCCAAGGCTCTCCGCAAGCTACGTCACCCCAGCCGCAGCCGCAAGCTGAAGGCCTTCGTGGATGGTGTGAAAGAGATGTAGTTCAGGACGGAATGCAACACAAAGGGCGCGCCATTACGGCGCGCCCTTTGTGTTGGTGCTCAGCTGAAAACGTAGCGATCGCTTGAGACGTTGGAATCCGCGGGGGCCCAGAGCCGATCTGCGTGCTCCTCGGGTGTCGGCCAGCGATTCCGGAGCGAGATGATCAGCAGGGCGATCAGTACGAGCGTCTTGATCTGGCCCGAGCGACCGAGGTTGTGAATGATGATCTGGCTTTGTGCGGAGAACAGGATGCCCAAACAAACAAAGGCCGGGAGCAGGCCTCGGACGTGGAGGTTGTTATTGCGCGCCTTGATGGCGAAGAGCACCAGCAGGCCGTAGGCGGGGTACAAGTGGATGAGGGTATAGTCGTGCGACAGAGGCGGAAGCAATATGGATGCGACCGACAAGGCGACGATCTGGTTCAGAAGCGGAAGACGGCGAATGACGAGGAAATAGAGAGCGAGGCCGCCCAGAGCCACACACGCCATGTAGGCGGTAAGAAGACCCGATGGCATGATGCCGTTGTAGTGATGACGCCCAAGCGCCTTGATGAGACCGAAGATGGAATGGTCAAAGGCTGTTTCTTCAGGCATGAAGCGCAGCATGAAGATATTGCGGATCCCGTCCAAGCCTTTCTGTATGCCGGCGCTTGCGACGCTCAGCGATGGGCAGACGAGCCAGAGAGAAACGATGTTGGTGACGATGGCGGTGAGAATTCCGAGAGCGCATGCGCGGTATTTCTTACGCGAGATGAAGAGCGCGAAATAGACCATGGGAAAGAGTTTGAGCGAGACCGCGATGCCGATGAGGATTGCGCAGAGATAAAAGCGCTCGCGCAGGAAGGCAAGGATGCCGAAGGCAACCAGCAGAAAGATGCAGACCTCGATGTTGCCAATGAGGTAGTCGAACCATAAGGGATAGGAGCAGAGAATCGTGGAAGCGAGGAACAATGCGGTGACGCGCGTGGAGATTCCCAAGCTGACCATTCGACGGCCAAGTAGCACGGCGAGGTAGACGATCAACGCCGAGTTGAAGAGGAAGAAGACAGCCAGACCGTAGTGGCCGAAGAGATAGAAGGCCTTGTACAGCACGGCTGCGGGAGCGGGGTACGCGAATCGTGGACCCAACTGCGGAGCGTCTGAAAAAACATCCAACTGGTGGAAGTGCTGGAAACGAGGCTCGAAGCAGCGGAAATCCTGCCAGTGCTGGAATGGTATGAAGGGGAAGTTGTAAGGGTACGGCAGGTGCAGGGCAAATCTGTTGAAGAACATGATCAGAGCACAAAAAAGGCTGAGGCCGACGTTCAGGGCCCAGGCCAGTTGTGCCGATTGCGGCAGAACGGCTGGAGCGAGACGTGTTTTCTGCAACTTGCTACTCCCGCGATGATTTGCGTACTCATGAAGACGGGGCCTGCATAGTTGGATGCAGATTCTCCGCGAGAGACCGAGCTTGAGTCTCCAGACAGAGCGAGCAGCGCCGCTTTACCGGCCGTACTGGAATGGACTCTTGAAGTCTTGAAAGGTTCCAAAACTTGCGTCGCGTGCGGAGACGATGGGTGTCTGCACAGGCCACGCCGCATCGAACGAGTCCCAGCGAATGCCGGCATCGTGCGCCGCATCATGTTCGCTTGTAACGTGATACACCATCACCGCCGGGCCCTCGCGAACGTAGAATCCGTGCGCGATGCCGCGAGGAAGATACACAGCATTGGATGCCTTGCTGGAAAGCTCATACACCTCATGCTGGCCGTAGGTCGGCGAGCCTATGCGCAGATCGAGCGCCATATCGTAAATCGCACCGGCTGTGCAGTAGACCAGCTTGGCATGGTCACTGGGCGGCGTCTGGAAATGCATGCCGCGCAACACGTTCTCGTATGACGTGCTGTAAAAACATTCCTTGAACCCGGCTTCAAGGCCGTGCTCCTCGAAGACCGATTCCTGGATCGTCTTCACAAAGTCGCCGCGATAATCGTGTGCGATGGGGAACTGCACAACGAAGCAGCCCGCGAGCTTTGACTCCGTGAACTGGATCCTGTTCGACCGCGAGGGAGGCGTTTCCTCTTTGCGCAAAACCTCATCCTGCCTCATGTTCAGTCCCTCTCCACACTGGTTTGCGCGCTAAAGGGGCAACGGAACGGCACCATACCGGACCGTCTCATTTTCCCCATCGAGCGGAAATGGATAACGAAGCGCAATCACCAATAGCGTAATCAAAGTAAGCGCCTTAATCTGACCGCCAAGGGACATTTGGTGCAAGATGAATTCCGTCTCGGGGACGAAGAGGATGGCAAAGCACACCATCGCCAGAATCAGTCCCGCGACCGGCTTGGTGCGCCTTGCCTGCTTGATCGCATAGAGGACCAGCAAACCCCACGGCAAGTAGAGGTTCAGCAAGGTGTAGTCGAAGGACGTTGGCGGTGCCAGCATTGTGATGAGACACAGGCACATGACCTGATTGATGACAGGCAACTTACGTATCTTCCACCAGTAGAGAAGCACGATGGCCGGCAGGACAGCGGCTGAATACAGCGTAAGGAGCATGCTGCGATGCCGCAGGTTGAGATGGAGAAATGAAATCTGCTTGATCAGACCGAAGATTGAATGATCGAAACCTACCTGCGGAAACATCCCCAGGGTGACTACAGTGCGGAACTGCGCCACGGCCGCGTTCGTCAGTCGCCAGGATTCCAAGACATGCGGATAAACCAGCCACAAACTTGGTATGGTGACCGCAGCTGCTGCGCCCAGCGCGACCGCAATATGACGATACTGCCGCCGCGCAAGGAACAGTCCGAGATAAACGAACGGTGTTATTTTTAGGGCGCCCGCGAGCCCGAAGCATACCGCCGCTGAATACCCTTTGCCGCGGTAATAGCACCACATGCCAATCATCAGCAGCACCCACGGACAAATCTCCAGGTTCGCCTGTTTCATGACAAACCACGCCGGATAGGACGTTACCAGTGCGAAGCCGGTGAACAACGCCGCTTCCTCGCGCCGCAGCCCGGAACGATGGAGTTTCTTGCCAAAGAGGCACGCGGTTACTGCGAACGCCGCAAGACAGAACGCCAGATATACAGCTAGCTCATGCGGCACAAACAGGAAGAACAGCCGGTAGCAGATGGCCACCGGCGCGGGATACATGCAAGGCGGGTCGGTGACGTCGGTGAAAAATTGCAGCGTATGAAAGTGGTCGAACCGCGGCCGCATCGTCAGCAGATCGGGAAAGTGCTCAAAGAGCAGTGGCGACATGTAGGGATAGCGAAGATTCAGCACAAGGATGGAGATCGCTTCGCACGCAAGCGCCCCCACGAGCAGCAAGAGAGCCACGAGAAGGAATATCTCCAGGGGGCGCGGCAGCTTGATCGATCCAGGTTGCGGCGGAGCTTCAGTCGACATGCAGCTCCCGTTCCACGATCGACAAGGATTTGTTCTTCATCTGCAGGTACATTCTGCCGAGGTACTCCCCGATGACTCCAAGCATCAGCGCATTGATGCCCAGCGACCCCAGGATCAGCACGGTGATAGTAGTGAATCCAGCCGGGGCGCGGAAGCCTACCGTGAAGTAGGCGATGATGTACCCGAAGCTGGCGAGCACCGTCAGCGCCGCCACCCCAAGGCCCACGTAGATGGCCATGCGCAGTGGCACCACCGACTGGTTGATGATGCCGTCCAGCGCGAGCATGATGTTGTCGTAGAACGAAAACTTGGACTCGCCGATCTCTCGGGCGCGGCGCTGGTAGCTGATGCCGGTCTGCGTGAAGCCGAGGGTCGCGATGGTGCCGCGCAGATACGGCTTCGGATCTCCAATGCGTCCCAGCTCGTCGATCACGCGCCGGCTGATCAGCCGGAAGTCGCCGGCATCCTGGGGTATGGGGTCTTCGGAGAGGAAATCCACCAGCCAGTAGAAGATTTTGCGGGCCGCGGTCCACCGCTTTGACTCCAGCCGCGACGTGCGAATGCCGTACACCACATCCGATCCCTGCCGCCACTTCTCGAGGAACACGGGGATCAGCTCGGGCGGGTCCTGCAGGTCGCAATCCAGCTGGATCGCAGCATCGCCTTTACTGCGGAGATACGCTGTGAGGATCGAGCGCTGATAGCCGAAGTTGCGGGACAGGCGGAATGCGCGCACACGCTCATCGTCCCTGCAAAGCTCTCGTAGCAGTTCAGGTGTGCGGTCAGAGGAGTGGTTGTCCGTGAACACAAACTCGAAGTCGTATTCCGAAGCCAGCCTGTCGATCACCGCCCGGACCGCTGGATAGAAGACGGGGATATTGTCTTCTTCGTTATAGACGGGCACGACCAATGAGATCAGCGGCTTGCTTCGATGCGAGGCAGGGGTCTGGTCACCGGTGGAAGAGTTCATAAGGTTGAAAAGGACCTGAGCTCATTATCGCAGTCCTGCAGGCTCTCGCCCAGCGTGCGCATGGTCAGCTCAGGATGAAGTCGCCTCAGCTTTTCCGTCGACAGCCCGGCATGCAGGGGTCTCGCCGCAGCCTGCTTCAGTTCTGCGGTCTTGACTCCGCGCAACAGTGACGCATCGAGTCCAAGCCGCTCGGCCACACTGCGCGCGAACTGCATGCGGCCCATCAGTTCAGGCCCGCAGACGTTGAAAACACCCGACTCGCCCGCCGCCACCAGCCCCAGTGTTGCCCGGGCAAGGTCGCGGTTATATGTGGGGGTGGAAACCTGGTCTTCCGGCACCATCATCGGCGTCCCGGCCGCGAGGTTCTTCATGAGGCTGTAGACGTAGTTCTTGCGCCTCTCGTCCGGCCCGTACACAACGGTGGTGCGGATCACCAGCGCTTGGGAATGCGCCTCGAACACGCCGTGCTCACCGTCCAATTTGGACCGTCCATAAACACTCAGTGGACGGGTCTCGGCGTCTTCTGCATAAGGTCCCGCGTTCTCGAGCGTTCCATCAAAGACATACTCGGTTGAGAAGTAGACGAAGGGAAGGCCGCGTCCGCGGGCGTATGCGGCCAGCACCGCCGGCCCGCGCGCGTTGATGCGATGGGCGACATCCGGTTCCGCTTCACAGCCGTCGACAAACGTCATCCCACCGACGCAGAGGATCATATCGAGCGCATGATCCCGCAGCACCGCGTCGGCCTGAGCTGCGTCGCTCAACTCCGCGAGATCCAGTTGCAACCAGCCTGCTTCAGGCTCTCGCGCCGTCGCGAGCACGCGGCCCGGTCCACCTTCAGCTTCCAGCGCTCGCTTCATCTGCGAGCCCACCTGCCCCTTCGCGCCGACGATCAGCGCTCTGGGCTCATCACGTTCCAATCCATGCATCGATTCACCTGACTTACTGCGTTGCAGCACGCACACCATGACGCGTCAACTCGAACTGTTCGTACCTGGCTTCCGCCCGTGCCGCCAGCCGGGAACCCAGCCGGATCATCGGATGCTCCACCAGGTGATAGGCGACCACGGGAAGCACGACGAGCGGAACGCCCACACCCAACGCCCTGATCGGCCAGGCGTATCCTCGCAGCAGATATAAGCCGATCACAATCGCAAATGGATGCGTGAGATAGATGCCATAGGAATACTTCGCGATCTGGCGACTGGGCGCCAGCACCACCTCAGACTTCAACTGCCGGAACAGCGGCAGCGCGAAACCGACGATCAGGCAGAAAAGCCATCCGCGGTGGAAGTTGAACGTCAGCAGAAACACTGCCCACATCGCCAGCAGAAACACGGGAAGCAGCCATCCGGGGACTCGGGGTTTCCATCGCCCGAATCCCACGTAAGCGATGATGCCCGGCAGGAAATAGCCGACCGCCGTCTCGACGGTGCTGGTATACGGAGAGCTGATTCTGCCGACCAGTACAACGAATCCCCAGAATAAGAGCAGCGGCCACACCGAGAAGTTGCGCTGCACAAAAAAGAACAGCACGGGCAGAAAGATGTACATCTGCACCTCGTACGGAAGGCTCCACAGTACGGTCATAACCTGCCGGTCGGTATGGACCACGTTCTGCAACAGGCACATATTGACGAGCACGTCCTTCAGATGAGGATGCTGATATTGGAAGGAAGCCGAGGGTGTTCCCGCGATCGGCGCATGAAACAGCACCGCCGCAGCAATCGCAACGATCACCAGGGGATAGATCCTGAAGCCGCGCCGAATGTAGAAATCCAGGGTATGAGGTTTGCGCTCGAGCGACCACATCAGCACCAGGGCAGTCAGCACGAAGAAAATCAGCACTCCCAGCACCCCCAGGTACTGGGTTGTAAATGGTCCCAATTGAAAGATTCCCAACGCCAGCAAGACGTGCTCAACGACCACCGAAATCACTGCGATCGATCGAACAAAATCAAGGTTTGGCACATCTCGCAGGTTCATTCCACGGCTCTCCGGGTTCGAGTCAGATTGATTTCGGGTGAGGTTCTATGCCAGAAGTCGTCCGCCCATCGCGCCCGGCGCACACTCCAACAGGATATCGCGACCACTCTCCCCCATTACGGGTATCGACCGGAGTGGCCCTGTCACCTACACTTCAGAGGCAAGGCGCACTCACGCTCTCCTGCGCCTATATGATCCCGGCCGAGCGCCAATCACCCTGTCGCAGGCGGAAGATTTGCAAACAATCGATCAACTTGTTCCTGAGCGGACGGCAACCCCAGTCTCAGCCAACCGCGTTCACTTTCCCGCGCTCGACGGCCTGCGCGGCTTCGCATTCATTGCCGTGTTCCTGCATCACTACATGGCGATCCCCTATTCCTGGGCAGGCGTGGACGTCTTCTTCGTGCTGTCCGGCTTCCTGATCACCGGGATTCTGTATGACACCCGCGACGACCCGCACCGGGCGCGCAACTTTTACATCCGTCGCACGCTGCGTATCTTTCCGCTGTACTACGGCGTGCTGCTTCTCATCTTCCTGCTGACGCCCTTGATGCGGTGGGCATGGACATGGCAGTGGATCGCATGGCCGCTGTACCTCGGCAACTTCCTGCGTTTTCTTTATCCACACCTGAACGATCAGTTCGTCGGGCAGTTTTCCAACGCGATGCTGTTGAGCCAAATCCCGCCGCACATTACGCTCTACCTGGGTCACTTCTGGACGCTCTGCGTTGAAGAGCAGTTCTACCTTGTGTGGCCGTGGATCGTCTTTGCCGTGCGCGACCGACGCAGGCTCATCGCAATCTGCGTTGCATGCATCGTATTTGTTCCGGTGGTGCGCGTCTTCGCGGCGAGCCACCTGCCCGCGGCGCTCGTCGAAGGCGAGGTGCTGCTGCACGCCACGCCTTTCCGCTTCGACACGCTGATGGTCGGGGCGTTGATCGCGCTGCTGCATCGTGGATCGCATCGCAGGAGCATGCAGCGGGCCGCGCAGCTCATCCTTCCCTTCGCCATCCTGTTGCTTGCGACGGCGCTAATTCACTGGATACGCTTTCAAAACTACAAATATGTCGCGTATCTCTCGTCGTGGCCTCAGACGCTGATCGCCATCTTCTCCGGCGCGCTTATGCTGCGAACGCTGGTGCCAGGATCCGTGCCGTACCGGGTATTCCATATGCGCTGGTTGCGCGTCTTGGGGACCATTAGCTACGGAGCTTATGTGTTCCACGATATAGCGCATGGCGTCGTCGCCACCATCGCGCGGCAATGGACCGGACCGCGGGTGGCGGTCCTCGGGTTCAGCGTGACGGTGGTTGTGGCTGCGATCAGCTATCGTTACTTCGAAGCGCCGATACTTGGCCTGAAAGACCGCTTCACTCGTACAGCGTGAACGCCACCGCTCCGCCGCGCGAAGCGATCCTGTTCCCACGCGAGGCGTGTGTAAGCTTTGATCCGCTGAAGCTTGCTGGAAAAAAGTTAGGCCTGCACGGCGATGTATCGCGTGGCAGGCCTGACTTGTTTTGATTGTGTAGCGTTCGGTTATGCCTTGTGGAGGCGCCGCCGGAGCACCCCGGCCGCGCCGAGCACGCCGGTGCCCAGCAGCATAAAGCTGGAGGGTTCGGGCGTTTCAGCTGTCGCGGGCGAGAAGCTCAGGTTGTCGAGCGCGACGGTTGTGTCTTCGCTAAGAGAGGCGTGGACGAAAGAGGACGTGATGGAGTTCACGCCGCCGGTATCCAGCACAAAGTTGCCGTCGCCCTGGAAGAACCAGTCACCGTTGATATAGAAGATGTTGACGTCCGCTCCGTTGTTCAGGCCGAAGCTGACGCCGCCGTTGTCGAGAAACGGGAAAGAGCTATAGAAGAGGTTGTCGTTTCCCTTGTAGGCGTCGACCGGAAGCAGCCCCGTGATGGTGGCGCCGTTCACCTGGCCGGTGATGGAGCTGACCAGGTAAGAACCGTCCGTGGTTGTGGAGGGGATGGTAAACGTACCTGCGCCGCTGACGCCGGTTCCGGAAAAGGAGTAGTTGTAAAGGTCGTCCGCGTGGGCGGCCACGGGTGTGGCAACTGCCGCGAAAAGAAGAAGACTGGCGAGAATGTGACGCATAGGGGCCCCCTGATGACTGCTCTGCATGGTGCAGGTACTGCTTACGTGTACGGCTACGTAACTGGAGTGTCGCATTCCGATACACCTCTTCTCTTCGCGCACATGGGCCATGCCGGTCTGCAACGAAAGGGGTAGACGGCCGTCTCACACTTAGCCCCCCTGCGCCGGCGACCGTATGGGTCCAATCCCGCCGCCGCCGCGTCATACAATGACAGGATGTTCGGAGTGACGGCACGTTGAGTTTGATTCGGCGCATTTTATCCATGGCGGTGTGCGCCCCGCTGCTGCTCGCGCTGGCCGGCTGCCCAGCCGACGACGTTTCCGCGAAAGCCGCCGCTCCCGGCCGGGTCCCGGCCGCCGCGACCGCGCCGAGCGCGCTCGGCGCGGCCAATCAGCAGGCGCAGGCCCAGCAGGCCGCGGCTCAACAGGCGGCACAGCAGGCCGCCGCTCGCCAAGCGCAGAAGGTCCAGCAGATCATCAACCGCGCCGAGACCAGCTACAAGTCCGGCGTCAGCAACTACAACAGCAACCACCTCGACGCCGCGCGCATGGACTTCGACTCCGCTATCGACGTCATCCTCTCGAGCGGCATCGACCTCAGGCAAGACCCGCAGCTGAACGATGAGTTCGAGCGTCTGCTCTCGGCCATCAACTCGCTGGAGATGTTCGCGCTCAAGGAAGGCAACGGCTTCAGTCCGAAGCTGGAAGAAGCGCCGCTCGAGGCCGTCACCGATATGACCTTCCCGCCGAACCCGGAACTGGTAGCGCGGCTTAAGGGCGAGTTGGACACCACCTCGGACCTGCCGCTGGTCATCAACGATCAAGTTGCCGGCTACATCAACGTCTTCGCGCAGTCGAATAGCTTCCGTGCGCACATGTCGGCCTCGATGCAGAGGCTAGGCAAGTACCGCACCTTGATCCAGAGCGTGCTGAAGGAAGAAGGCGTGCCGCAGGATCTGATCTACTTGGCCGTGGCCGAGTCGGGCTTTCAGGCGCAGGTGGTGAACACGCGCTCCGGCGCCGGCGGCATGTGGCAGTTCATGACCTACACGGCGCCCGAGTTCAATCTGACGCGCAACGGCTACTACGACTACCGGTTCGACCCGGAGAAGTCCACACGGGCATACGCGCAATATATGAAGCGCCTGTACGCGCTGCTCGGCGATTGGTATCTGGCCATGGCTGCCTACGACTGGGGTCCGGGCAATATTCAGCGCGTTGTCAGCCGCACAGGCTATGCGGATTTCTGGGAGCTCTACCGCCACAACGTGATGCCGGCGGAGACGCGAGCTTATGTGCCGCAGATTCTGGCAGCGGTCATCATGGCCAAGAACCCGGGCAAGTACGGCCTGAACCAGTTACCGCCGAGCCCGCCGGTAATCTACGAGACTGTCTCAACCAACTACGCGATCAGCATCCCGCTGGTGGCGGACGTCACCAACTCCACGGTGCAGGAGATCGTTGCGCTCAACCCCGCGCTGCTGCGCTTGTCCACCCCGCGCGATACGCCCTTCGATCTGCACATTCCGCCCGGCACACATGATCTCTACACTGAACGTCTGAAGGACATTCCTGAGGACAAGCGCGCGAGCTGGCGCTTCCACGTCGTGAAGGGCAATGAGACGCTGGACTCGATTGCCTCGTCGTTCCATGCGCGCGCCACCGAGATTGCGCAGGTGAACGAAATTACGGCGACGAAGCCCCTGGCCGTGGACGATGAGCTGGTCGTGCCGGTGACAACGGTTGGTACCTCCATCGCCCAGCAGCGCTACACGATGCGCAGGGGCGATACGCTGGTCACGGTCGCCGACCGTTTCGACATCACTGTCGAACAGCTGCGTTCGTGGAACCATCTCTCTGCGAGCCGCGTCCCTGTTGGGCGGACGCTGTACGTAGCCGAGCCTGTGCGGCTCGCACCGGGAACACACGCGACACGTGGACGGCGCAGCGGTGGCGGCAAACGCGGCAAGACCGCAGCCGCAAAAAGCAGTGCGAGTCGCGCAGGTTCTTCCACTCACGTCGCCGCGAAATCACCCGCGAAGAAAACTACACGCAAGCATTCGCGTTGAGAATCGCGAACCGAAATGCTCTTCATGCGTCGCACTCGATTTCGCGCTGCTGCAAAAAAAGCGACTGCACCAAAAAAGGTGCTTGCTATTTAAGTGCGTCAAGCGTAATCCTGTTGCTGTAATCTGCGGCGAGAAAGTTTGTGGCTCTGAAGCAACGTACAAACTTTGCAGTCTCGCATCAGAGTGGAAGAGCGCAATAGTCCCGGAGATATGGCCATGATGTTCGACGATGAATTGATCAAATTGCACGCATCCGCACAAGACGATTTCGGCGACGAAGATCCTGAAGATGACGCGGACCTCGAAGAGGATGACGAGGACGCCGACGACGAGGAAGAAGAGTTCAGCTCCTCGCGTGACGATGAAGACGATCTTGCGCCACACAGCACCACGCACGCGGAAGACGCCGAGGTGTTCAGCTCACCCTCCACTCCCGCAGCGCCCTATGATCCGCCCACGCGCCAATCGGTTCAGCCGGTCCAGAACGCAGCCGAAACAGATCTCGGCACCACGCTGAAGACCCCGGCGAAGAAGACAGCACCGGCAAAGAAGGCTCCAGCCAAAAAAGCTCCCGTGAAAGCGGCGAAGAAAGCGGCTCCTGCGAAGAAGGCAGCGCCCGCGAAAAAAGCAGCGAAGAAGGCAGCTCCTGCAAAGAAAGCAGCAAAGAAGGCAGCCCCGGCAAAGAAGGCGGCCAAAAAAACTGCAGCTAAAAAGGCGGTGGCCAAGAAGGCTCCGCTGAAGAAGGCCGCGAAGAAGGCCCCTGCAAAGAAAGCTCCCGCGAAGAAAGCAGCGGGCAAAAAGAGTTCGACATCTGCCGCGTCAGTACGTGCCCTGCGCGGCGGTAAGGCCGCCCCTAAAAAGGCGGTTGGCAACAAGGGCGCAAGCAACAAAAAATCAACAGTGAGAGGTAACACCTTGGCAACGAAGAAGGCAGCAAAGAAGGCACCAGCAAAGAAGGCCCCTGCAAAGAAGGCTCCTGCGAAGAAGGCAGCCAAGAAGGCTCCTGCAAAGAAGGCAGCCAAGAAGGCAGCGAAGAAGAAGTAAGCTGTCAACCCGTACGACAACAGGCAAGCAAAAGAGCCCGGCACCTCTCACGAGGCCCGGGCTTTTTTGCGTCTACAGTTCGAGCGTGGGTCAGGACTTCTTCGCCGCCTGGATCGCGGCCAGCACGTCGGCGCTGTGCGCATCAATGTCCTTGACTTCCCACATCTTCACCACTTTGCCTTCGGGCGAGATGAGGAACGTGTCGCGGTTGGCATACGCGTTACCGTTGAAGCTCTTCATCGGCACGCCGTAGGCGTCGACCGCCTTATGCTCGGGATCGGCCAGCATCTTGAAGGAGAAGCCGTCCTTCGTGCACCACGTCTTATGGCTCTCCACCGTATCGAGGCTGACGCCCAGCACGACCGCATTCGCCGCCTCGTACTTCGGCAGGTCGTTCTGGAAGTTGTGCGCTTCCTTGGAGCAACCGCTGGTCTGGTCCTTGGGGTAGAAGTAGAGCACGACCCACTTGCCCTTGTAGTCGCTCAGTGAGACGGGCTTGTCTTCCTGCGAGCGCAGGGTGAAGTTCGGCGCGGTCGCGCCCGGGGCCAGAGTATCGGCAGCGAACGCCGCGGGGGCCAGCATCAACGAGCCGCACACGGCGGCAGCAAACATTTTTTTGTGGAACATGCGAAAGTCTCCTGGAGGCGAGCCCGCTCACATGCGCGCACGCCGATGCCGCAATCTTACGCCTCGCTTGTCATGATTTTGTAATTCAGCGCTCGGCGACGATCGCGATTCCCGCCGCATTGGCCGCCTGCACCATCGCCTCGCGGTCGAACAGCAGCGTCCGGCCGGCTTCTACGCAGAGACACGTCGCTCCGGCAGCGCGCATGGCTTCGATCGTCGGAAGACCTACCACCGGCACATCGAAGCGCATGTCCTGGTTTGGCTTCGCGACCTTCACGACCGTCAACCGTCGCTCCAGCGTGTTCGATACATCCTCGAGCGAAGCGAACAGCGCCCCAGCGCGCGCAATCGTCGCGTCGGTGCCTTCCATCGCCTCGACGGCGACGCACGCGCCGCCTGCGATCACGACCGTCTGGCCGAGGTCGAAGCCGGCGATGCCACGCGCTACCGTGAGGCCGTAGGCGATGTCGCCTCGCTCAGTCTCATCCGGCGCACGCTGCGTCAGCACGCCCTGCGGCGCGAGCATCGGCTCAAGAAACGCCGTCGACGAGATCAGCTCAATGCCCTCATCGCCCAGCACCTTCGCGACCGCGCCCAGCAGCATGTCCGTATTGCGCGTGCGCAGGTTCATCAGCAGCTTGGCGAGCCGCCAGTCGGGGCGGATGCTCGAGAAGATTTGCTTGTGCTTTACCTGCCCGGCCATGACGGCGCGCGTCACGCCTTCGCGCTGAAAGGTTTCGATCAATCGCGACAACTCGCCGAGCGAAATCCAGTGCACACGAATGTGCTGCGGCTCGCGCGCGGCGCGGTCGTCCATTTCCTGTTCGGTCTCTTCCTTGATGGCGGCGACGACGACATCCAACCCATGTGCCCGAGCCGCGTCCAGCAGCAGGAAAGGAAAACGGCCGTTGCCGGCGATGAGGCCGAGCTTATCGATTCCGTTCATTGTGATCGCACCGCGCTGGTGCTCGGCGAGACAGCATCTGTGTCATGCCAGTGGAAGTCTGAACTCATCGCTGCCGGGACGCTGTGACTCTCTCCGGGCTTGTCGTTATCCGCCATTTCGTGCCAAGTCTACTCGATTGCGTAAATGATTTGGACGGTGGCGTTGCTCTCGACGCGCTGGGCTTCGATGGCGAGGGGAGCCGGAGCGCTGGCGTCCGCGCTCTTGAACATGGCATTCATCATCGGGCGCGGGCCGATCACGCCGGCGCTGACCGTGTTCGTCGCGTAGATGGGCTTGCCGAGAGTGACGCCCATGCTCTTCGCGAGCTGGTCGGCCATGGAGCGGGCGCGCTCTGTGGCGCGGCGGATGGCTTCGCCGTCGAGTGCGATGCTGTTCTTCATGCGCCAGTTGATGTCGCCGCTCTGGTTGGCTCCGGCCTGGATGGCGGCGTCGAGTATGAGCGCAGCGTCTTTGGGCGGGACGCTGACCGTCCAGCTCTGCTGCACGCTGAACTTCATGCCCTTCTGCTGCTTCATCTCGTAGTCCTGCAGGCGCGAGACCTGCTGCGAGCGGCTCTGGATGTCGGTCTTCTGCGCGCCGGCGTCGAGGATGGCTTTGACGATGGCGTTCGAGGTATCGGACGCCGACTTGTAAGCCGCGGGCAGCGTGACGCCGTAGGTGGTGAAGCCGATGTGGATGTCGGCGATCTCGGGGTCGGCTTCGGCGTGGTCGCTGGCGGAGACGGAGAGCGTGCGGTTGTCCTTCGTGATCTGCAGCGATGGACCGCTGAGGGTCTGGGCTGAGAGCAAGGTCGTGGCGAGGAGCAGTGGTGCGAGCGCGGCGTGCGTAAGGCGCATGTCTATTCGTCTCCGGACTTCGTGAGCAGGTCGGCGAGGGTTTCCTTGTGCTTCGGTTTCGCGGCCGCTTTCTCTTTGACGGTCGGCAGAGGGAAGGAGCTTTTGGGTGTGCCGACGCGTTCGCGGGCGTTCGCCTTGACCGCCTTCGTCACTGAGAAAGTTTTCTTCTTTGCTTTCGCCATGTTGCGTTCGCTTTCGGGGCCGTCGGCCCGGAGGTTAAGGGTACTCCACCGGCTGCGGGAGTATCCTGATTTTGTTGGAGGTTGGGCCCATGGAAGAGCGCGATTTTTTCGATGAACGGACGCAGGCGCGGACGCACATGATGACCTGTCCGCACTGCGGGCAGGAGGGTGAGTACCAACTGAACTGGCTGGTGCGGCGCAAGAAGCAGCAGCTGCCGAACGGTGCCGATGAGCGGGACCGCGCGCGGTTCGCCAAGGCGAAAACGTACATGGTGCGGCAGGACGACCTGGTCGGCTGCAAGAATATCCGCTGCCGCAAGCGGTTCGAGGTGGTCGGCATCCAGTCGGTTGCGACCGAGGAAGATCGGCCGGCCGGGACGGCGGCGGACCGTGCGGAACGTATACGTGCAGCTTTCGGGCGGCGCACCGGGGGCTGAACGGTGGCGTGCCGCGGTACCCCCCCTCCCCCCCTTTCAACCCAAAATATGGATTCTAAAGGAGATAAGGGTGGGGTATCGGTAAAATATGGAGACCAAAGCACTTAGCTGCGGGGTATGGTGGGCTGTCTTGTGCAGACGGTCTGTGTTGCCGGTTCGCTTTGGCCTGCTGATTTAATTGTAGCGAGTTCAGAGGAATTAAATGCACGCTGGTGGGCGGATGAATCGTCAATGCCGGCGCGGGGATCGTGAGTTTTGCACAGCGGCGGGGGCTTGACAGGTACGGGGGCCGAACACGGATGCGGCTCCATAAGGTCGCGGGGTTTTTATGAGCTCAGAGCGATGAGGTATTGAGCGTGGAGGAGAGTGGGCCGAGGGATGAACCATGGGAGTTAACACCCGGTTCAAGTTCCGGTTTAGCTGTTACAGATGAGTAACGGCGAAGAGGCGGCGCAGGGACGACTGTGATTTAATGAGAGGGACAAAGGGTGCGCGTGGCGCATCTGAAGGATTCAGAGGGAGTAATCGATGGCGAACATGATCCTGCCGTATGAAGAGCGCAACCTGTCCCCGGACGAGGTCGAGGCGCTGGACCGCCGCCGCCGCCGCGGGCAGTTGTTCCTGACCATGGGCTTTCAGTTCCTGATCGTGGCGATTTTGCTGACCGTGTGGTCGGGGCAGGACCTGACGTATTCGCCGGGCTGGGTGCATCCGATGGCGTACTGGGATGCGCTGGCGTTCCTGCTTTCGGCGATCTTCCTGGTGCGCGGTATCGGGCTGCGGCGCGGATCGAACGAGTTCATCAGCTACTAAGAGGTCAACTCACGACGGCAGACGGCGAGCTTCGGCTCGCCGTTTCGCTTTTGGGGTTGCAGAGGCGAACGCAAAGGACGCGGAGGACGCAAAGGTTCGCCACGGGACCTGTGGCGCGATTGCTTAACGTTCCTGCGGGCTCTCTGCTATGGTGACTAGTCCGGTCGCGGAGGCTTGATTGACTAACTGGAACCTTGCGGAGCCGCTGCATTTCTCGTATGCGGAGATGGGGCTGCTCGCGGTATTCGTTATAGCGTCCGCGGCCATGTTTTTTGTGCGGCTGCGGCCTATCGCCACAAACATTCTGCGCGCGAAGAAGGATCCTGAGGGGACGCTTGCGCCGCTCGGTAAGCGGGTGTGGGCGTTCTTTTGGGAGGTGCTGTGCCAGGCGAAGGTGATTCGGCAGAGGCCGCTGCCCGGGATTGCGCATGCCTTTGTGTTCTGGGGATTCCTGGCGTTCATGCTGGTGTCGCTGAACCACTTTGCGACCGGCGTGCGAATGGGGTTTCTGCAGCACGCAGGTTTTGTGGGCACGTTCTACTTCGGGTTTGCGGGGGTGTGGGCGGCGCTGGTGGCGGTGTCGATTGCGGGGCTGTTTGTGCGGCGGTTTTTTGTGCGGCCGGTGTGGCTGGGGAAGAAGGTTTCGTACGAGTCGGGCGTTATTGCGCTGCTGATCTTTGTGCTGATGGTGACGTACATCGCCGCATTCTTCGTCTCGGACGATGGCATGGCTGTGAAGGTGCTGTGGTGGACGCACACTCTCGCGCTGCTGGTGTTTCTGCCGCTGATACCGCATACCAAGCACCTGCACCTTGTGCTCTCGCCGCTGACGGTGTTCCTGGAGCGCGATGGGTTTTCGCAGATACAGCCGCTGGTTGGGGATGAGGATTTTGGGCTGGTTGCGGGCAAAGATGTGACGCAGCTGATCGCGCTGGAGACGTACAGCTGCGTGGAGTGCGGGCGTTGCACCGAGCATTGTCCGGCGGCCAATACGGGCAAGGTGCTCAACCCGAAAGAGATCATCCTGGGCATGAGGACGTACCTCAACAGCTTTGGGCCGGCGAGCGAGACGCCGCTGTTGAACGAGATGCGCGAGGCGGGGGCCAATGCTTCGCCGGACAATCCTGCGGCGAACTGGCTGAGCATGGAAGCGGCGTTTGAGTGCACGACGTGCGGGGCGTGCGAGTTTCAGTGCCCGGTGGGGATTGAGCATCTGCCGATCATCGTCGGGCTGCGGCGCGGGGCGGTGAACACAGGCGCGTGGGAAGACACGTACGGCACGAAGCTGTTTCTTGCGCTGGAGAAGCAGGGCAACGCGCTCGGGCTGAGCGCGATGGAGCGCGACAAGTTCGTCGCGAAGCAGGCGTTTCCGATCTTCGACGGCAGCCAGGAGTACTGCCTGTGGCTGGGGTGCATGGGCGGGTACGATCCGAAGGGGCGCGAGATCATCGCCGACTTTGCGCGCGTGATGCAGCACCTGGGCACGAGCTTCGGCGTGATGAAGAAGGAGAAGTGCACGGGCGATCCGGCGCGGCGGCTGGGCAACGACCTGGTGTTCGGCTCGCTCGCCGAGCAGGGGCTGGCGGCGTTTGAGAAGGCGCAGGTGAAGAAGATCGTCGCGATATGCCCGCACTGCGTGCGCACGATTGCGACGGACTGGCGCGAGTACGGGGTTGCGCCGGAGATCGAGCACCACTCGGAGTTCATGGCGCGGCACCAGGCGGCGCTGCCGAAGCAGGCGGGAGAGAGCATCGTCTATCACGACCCCTGTTATCTGGGGCGGTACCAGGACGTGTATGAGGAGCCGCGCGCGGTGGTGGGGGCTGCGGGGACGCTGGTGGAGGCGGAGCGGCACCATGAGCGCAGCTTCTGCTGCGGCGCGGGTGGCGGGCTGGTGTTTCTCGGCGAAGAGGGCGGGACAGGGCGCGTCAGCCACACGCGCGCGGCGGAGCTGGTGGCGACCGGGGCGAAGACGATTGGGACGGCCTGCCCGTTCTGCAACACGATGTTTAGGGATGCGCTGGGGGCGGTGGGGGGAGAGGCTCCGCCGCAGTTGCTGGATATTGCGCAGTTGACGGCGCGGGCGTTGCCACCGAGATCGCCCGAAGCTACTAACCCTGTTGCGCCATAGCCTATTCCGCCGGAGCAACTTAAGCTGTTCTCATCGGCCGTGAGATATTCGAGCCTTCTTCAATCCCCATGACATCGACCTTGCCGACGCCGGAATATCCACGGACATATCGTCTTTCTCGTTCTTCCAGAATCCTCTACAGATTTCTTGGTGGTGCAGTCGCCGTTGTCGGACTTTTCCCCGCTTACGCGATTGAATTTCCTCGTTCCCACGGCAACTCTCAGCAAGGGAGCCTGCGAGTAACGATCTTGGTTGTAGGTGTTCATCTCCTGTTCTTCGTTCTTGGAATTTCTATGTTCCGCGGTGCTTCGCGGCTTTCGGTTGTACTTACGAGCGACGCGATCGAGTCGATGGGACTCTGGAGCCATGCCACCATGCGCTTGAATGAGATCAGAGGTCGGCGGAGGGAACCGGGGAGAGGAGCGCGGACGATCCTGCTTCCACTAGACAAGAAGCAGGGAAAGCTCATCATCAAGGACGGGGTGGGCTTCGTCTTCGATGATTTCTATCGACGCTGGCTGGCTACGATCCCCGATCTTGATGCTATCGATCTGGAGCAGCGCCGGAAAGACGGCAAACTGCGTTGGTATGAGCAATAGAAGCAGGCTTGACGCAACCTGTATCCTTGAATCAGAACGACCAGAAGGATGCAGCAATGCCGCTTTACGAATACGAGTGCCGCGATTGTCAGCGGCGAACTGAAAAAATTCAGAAGTTTTCCGATCCTGAGATCACTGTCTGCCCGCATTGCGGCGGGGTGCTGGAACGCACCATCACGGCTCCGGCGGTCCACTTTGCAGGTGGAGGGTGGTACAAGGACGGGTACGGCTCAGTGAAGCCGCCAGCTGCGGCTGGGGGAGAGTCGGCCAAGGATGGTGCGGCGCCCGCTGCCGCTCCTGCGGCGGGGTCGAGTGGGGGTTCGGGGGAGAGTGCGCCGGCGGCTGCTCCGGCTGCGAGCGCTCCCGCGGCTGCAGCACCGGCGACGGCAGCGCCTGCGGCTCCGGCGAAGTCGTAGCTGAAGTTGTCGCTGATAGTGGGCGTCTCGGCGGCCCGCGGCTGCATCCTAATGATTCGGCAGGATGTTGCCGATGAAGGCACTGTGACCCGTTTGTCGTACACGGTGGGTTCACACAACGACGCACCTTGTGAGCTATGATGCAAGCCATGAACCTGTTCCGCTCAATCCGTAAGCTCGAACAAGAGCTTGAGGATGTTATCTCGACCGAGTCCGGCGAAAGCCGCAACGTCCTGCGCAATATTGGCTGGATCTCGGCCGGCCTTACCGCGCTGGCGCTGGGGCTGGTGGTCGGACGCGAGCTGCGTCAGCGGTACAAGTTCAACCGGCGGACACCGTACGACGCGTATGGGCACTCCGGGGACGAGATGCAGGACGTGGAGTTCGGCGTCGGGGTTTAGTCTTACCGCCTGCTGTTTGTGGCGATTCAAATACAAGTACAAAAGCGAACGCTAAGGACGCGAAGGACGCTATGGTTCGCCACGGGGTTGGTGGCCGTTCGTTTGCAGGATGGCGGCTTAAGCGGCGGATTGCCACTTTTTGCGCGGTGAGGCCTGCAGGTGGCGGACGAGGCCTTCGACGGTGAGGATGGGGCGTTGGCTTACGCCGGGGTTTTCGGCGCGGTTCAGGGTTTGCAGCAGCTCGCGGATGGTCTGGTCGACGTCGATGGTGTCGAGGCCGAGGTCGTCGTAGAGGTCGTCCGAGGGCAGGATCGGGAACTGGATGCGCTGGACGTCCTGCAGATAGCGGTAGGTGGCGCCGGTGATGAGCGGGTCGAAATTGTACTGGGCGAGGTGCTCGACGAAGGTCTGCTCGGTGATGCCCTCGCGCTCGCGGGAGAGCACGGAGCGGCGGCGGGCCACGGAAATCTTGAGCACCGCAAACACAAAGGCCACGAACGAAAGCAGGATGGCGATGGGCCAGGCCTGCTCTTTCAGCCAGATGGATAGCGTGTCCGGGATAACCATGGGCAGATCTCCAAGTGGATCAAGGGGTCGTGCGAGCTTTCACTGCTCCGGTGCGGGGGCCGACTCGTTGATGTCTGCGGGACAGAGCCAGTGTACCTAAATGCCTGAAGATCGGATGGAAGGCTGTGCATCTATTAGCATAGACAGCAGGCCCTGTGCATGGCATCCACCACGTTCCCCATCCTCGATGCAGCGCCCCCGGTGGTTGCGGACGAGGGTGGTGCCCGTCTGCGGGATGGGCACGGCCGCGCGATCACCGACCTGCGGGTGTCGGTAACGGATCGCTGCAATTACCGCTGTGTTTACTGCCGGACGGGGACTGACGGCGCACAATACGCCGACCTGCCGATTGCGGACTATGCGCGGATCGTGCGGGTGTTCGTGTCGCTGGGGATTGAGAAAATCCGGCTGACGGGTGGCGAACCGCTGCTGCGGCAGGGGCTTGTGGAATTAATTGAGGAAATCTCCGGGATGCGGCCGACGTTCGACACCGCTCCCGATGCGCGGCTGGACATTGCGCTGACGACGAATGGGCATCTGCTGGAAGGGCTCGCCGCACCGCTGAAGCGGGCGGGGCTGAACCGGATCACCGTCAGCATGGACGCGGTCGACGCGGAGATTTTTGCACGGATCACGCGTGTGCCTGGGAGCTACGAGCGCGTGCTGCGCGGTGTACGCGCGGCGCAGGCGGCGGGCTTGGGGACGGTGAAGGTGAATGCCGTTCTACTGCGCGGATTCAACGACGACCAGATCGAGGCGTTCGCGCGCTTCTCGCGGGAGGAGGGCGTGATTGTGCGCTTCATCGAGTTCATGCCGCTCGAAGAAGACCGCACGTGGACGCCTGAGACGGTCGTGCCGATGAACGAAATCGTCGCGCGGCTCAATGCTTTTCGGCCCATCGTGGCGCTGCCGCCGACGCACGCGAGCGAGACGGCGCGGCGGTTTACGTTCGACGATGGCGTGGGCGAGATTGGCATCATCGCCCCGGTGTCGCAGCCGTTCTGCGGACACTGCAGCCGGGTGCGGCTGACCTCGGACGGCAAGGTGCGAACGTGCCTGTTCTCGCAGAGCGAGCACGACCTGGTGGCGTTGATGCGGCGCGGCGCAAGTGACGACGATATGGCGGAGTGGATTCGCGCGGTGGTGATGCGCAAAGAGGCACGGCACCATATCGGCGAGCCGGGCTTTTTGAAGCCGTCGCGGAGCATGGTGCACATCGGCGGGTAAGAGCGTAAGGAGCTGAAACGCATCTGGTTGCGTCCAACCTGCGTAGTTACTGAGACAGTACTATCTGTTCCATCCCACAAAGGGGGGATAAGTCCGGCCCCTGGATTCGTCTATGATGACTCATTAACGACCCCCGTCGAGGCCCGCTGAGCAGGACAGCCCCATAACCGTGAGAGACCGCCGCCAAGCCGAAGTAATTGATATGCGTCAGATGGAGAATCTGCGCGTATTCCACGATGTCGCGCGTGCGCTGACGTCGACGCTCGAGCTCGAGCCGCTGCTGCACACCATCATGACCAAGATGGCCGAGTTCTTTGGCCCGGAGCGCTGGTCGCTGATGCTGGTGGACGAAGAGGCGGCAGAGCTGTACTACGCGCTTTCGGCGGGCATGAACTCGGACAAGCTGGAAACGTTGCGCGTGAAGATGGGCGAAGGCGTGGCCGGTTGGGTGGCCGAGACAGGCAATCCGCTGGTGGTGCCGGACGTGCGGCTGGATAAGCACTGGTCGCGTTTCGCCAAGCAGCACCCGGATTTGAACCTGCGCTCGATTGCGTGCCTCCCCATTCGCTGCGGCGAGCGCACGCTGGGCGTGATGCAGCTGCACAACAGCTCGCTGGACCTGCTGCCGGAGTACTCGATTTCGTTCCTGCGCGTGCTGTGCGACTATGCGGCCATCGCGCTGCAGAATGCGCGGCATGTGAAGTTGATCCACCACCTGAGCATCACGGACGACTGTACGGGGCTGTTTAATTCTCGGTACCTGTACACGCAGCTTGAGGACCAGATTGCTGAGGCGACCAATCCGCAGGTCATCCCGATCCATCCGCACTTCAGCCTCGTGTTCCTCGATCTCGACCGCTTCAAGACGATCAACGATACGCATGGGCATCTTGTGGGCAGCCGCCTGCTGGCCGAGGTGGGTAGTCTGCTGAAGCGGACCATCGGGCCGCAGCATGCGGCGTTCCGTTATGGCGGCGATGAGTTTGTGGCGCTGCTGCGCGGGCTCGACAAAACGGACGCGACGGCGATGGTGCGGCAACTGCGCCAGAAGTTGAATGAGAATCAGTTTCTGACCGCGGAGGGTTTGTCGCTCTCGGTGACGGCGAGCTTTGGTGTGGCGACCTATCCGCAGGATGGCGCGTCGCTGCACGGGATCATCCGCTCGGCCGACACGATGATGTACCGCGTGAAGAACACCACGCGGGATGACATCGCCATCGCGCACGGCGAGGTGCAGGTGTCGGAGACGTTCATCGATAAGGTGCCGCCGATTCGGGCAGAAGCTTAGAAGCAGGAAACAGCCAACAGGGAACAGTAAACAGGAAGCCAACCAGAGTGGCGGCGAGGCGGCTTATCAGTCTCTGCTCCTTCGTCTTTCCAGCGTGGAGGGACGGCGCGGTTCGGGCTTGATGGCGTCGGCGTTTTCGGGGGCGGTGGGGTGGACGCCGAAGTCCCAGACGTCGAGGTTGACGTCGCGTTCCGAGACCACTTCCATCAGGGCGTATTCGCCGAACTCGAGCGGCTCATGTGGCTTGAGGCGGAGCCAGTGGCCGCCGGGCAGCAGCTCGGCGTCGGTTTCGACGACGTCCTGCTGGCGCTTCACGCCGCCGAGCATGTTGATGCGGAAGCTGGCCACGACGCGCGACCCCTTGCGGACATCCACGCGCACGATGACGTAGCGGCTCTTCTCGGAGCCGCCTGAAGGTGTGGCGCGGCCGGAGGCGCCGTGTGTGTCGACGGTGAGGCCGACCGGGCCGCCGGTGCTGTCAGCCTCCTCGCCGACACGGACGTAGAGAACGGGATCGGCGACATGCAGCTGGACGTCGGCGCGCTCGCCCTTGATCTCGACGATCTGGTGGGAGGCGGCGAGAGGATTGAGCGCGGCCTTGAGGATGTTGTGCGCAGTCTGCTTGTTGAGGTCGCCGCCGGTTTGAGCGAGAGGAACGAGTTCCGGCACAGAGTGGAAGGTGTCGAGGACGAGGACGCTGTCTTCGTCGGGCAGGCGAAGGTCGGGGGCGACCTCGGGCGTGCGCTGGGCGCGCTCGGTCTCTTCCTTCTGCAGCTCGGGGCTGAGGACGGGGGCGCGCTGCGCCTGCTCCGACCTGGGTGCGTGGTCGGCTTCCCACTTGTGCGTGGCGTCGAGGTCGACCAGGGCGAGCGGAATTTCTTCGACCGCGCCTCCGCGCTCGGCGCTGCGATAGCGGACGATGCCGCCGTCGACGTTGTAGCTGAGCACGAGTTGGTAAGTGCCGTCCTTGAGGATGAGGCGGGTGCGGTGGTTGGTGTCGATCGTGGAAGGGACGTCCATGGGACGGCGCTGGGCGGTGGCACCGACTCCGGCGGCGGACAGTGCGGCGAGCAGCAGAAGGCGGCTGCTCCAGGCGCGGAGTTTCGGACGCGGGAAGGTGGCGATGGACTTACGGTTCAATGCGGCTGATCTCTCCCAACCGATTAGACGCGAATCTCGATTTGGATGAAAGCCCTTGCCGTGAGCGTGACTCTCCGGTAGCCCGATCCTGCTGTGTGACTTACTGCTGGATTTGCGGAACTTTGCCGGACGGCGTACCGTATTGCCGGATAAGACGAGGATGACGCGATGCAGAAGCTGATGATGTGGGTGGCCGGAGTTGTGTTGCTGGCGGGAGGAGCACTGCAGGCGCAGGACCTCTCCGGGAACTGGCAGGGAACGCTGCAGGCCGGCAAGGGTCTGCGGACGGTGCTGAAGGTTTCAAAGGACGGCGACAAGCTGAAGGGCGTGATGTACAGCGTGGACCAGGGCGGACGGCCGATGCAGGTCACGAGCATCACGCTGGCGGGCACGGACGTAAATTTCGCTATCGCGCCGATCGACGTGACGTACGCCGGTGTGCTGAGCGCGGACGGCAAGACCATTACAGGCAAGGCGACGCAGGGCGGCCAGGCTAACGAGCTCGACCTGACGCGCGTGAATGCTGAAGAGATGTGGCCGATCCCTGAGCCGCCGAAGTCGATGCCGGCGGACGCGAAGCCGGGGTTTGAGGTGGTGACGATCAAGCCCAGCGATCCGGACAGGCCGGGCAAGCTGTTTACGGTGCGCGGGCGGCACATCATGACCATCAATACCAACGTCAACGACCTGGTGACGTTCGCGTACGGGCTGCATCCGAAGCAGATTGTAGAAGCGCCGGCGTGGTTCAGCACGGACAAGTTCGATCTCGACGGCATCCCGGACGTTGAGGGGCAACCGAGCTCCGACCAATTGAAGATGCTGATCCAGAAAGCTCTGACCGAGCGCCTGAAGCTGACCTTTCATCACGAGGAGCGGCAGCTTTCGGCTTACGCGCTGACTGTCGGCAAGGGCGGGCCGAAGATGGTGAAGACCGGCGACCAGCCGAGTGATCCCAAGAACTTCATGTTCCGCAATCTTGGGCAGTTGAGGGTCAGCAATTCCAGCATGAAGGATTTTTGCGACGGAATGCAGGGCGCTGTGATGGACAAGCCGGTGGTGGACCACACCGGTCTCACGGATCGCTACGACTTCCAGTTGAAGTGGACGCCCGATGAGTCGCAGTTCAGCGCGATGGGCATCAAGGTGCCCACGCCGAATGCGGACGACCCGAATGCTCCGCCGAACCTGTACACGGCGCTGCAGGAGCAGCTCGGGCTGAAGATGGAAGCGACGAAGGCGGCTGTGGGCGTGATCGTTATCGATCACGTGGAGAAGCCTTCGGCGAACTAGAAGGTCAGTTCCAGGACCGCACATGAAAACTGTTGATTCCTGGGAGCGCGACGGAATCCGTATGCCCTAACGCAGCTCATCGACCGCATCCAACTTCTTTTCCAATCGAGTGAGGCATGCGAGAACTGTGTCGCGATTCTTCCCGGCTGCGAGCCACTTAGGTAGCCGGGCGATCATTCTTCCGCGAGAACCCATAGTTCGTTCACGCAGAGTCGCCCTCACGTAGTCGCGCAATATCGAAAGATGCCCTCTGTCATACGCCCAAAGAGCTTCGCTACAACAGGAGATTTTTAGCCAGAGGGGAAGCCCAAAAACGGGATCGATCGGCAGGCCAACTCTTGGCTTCATCCACTCCAAAGAGGTTACGTTCACCAACCCACAGGATGGGCAGACCAAATGTGCGGACTGTTGAACTGCGCTGGTGAGAGCCCTGCGGCGCACCTGTCGCTTGAGCCACTTGAACCCGCAATTCCGACAGCGTTCCTTCGCCACGCCTATCACCGGGCCGAGCCATTTGGTCTCTGAGGCGCGTGCAACAAACGGACATTTCAGGCAGCGGATCCTGCCGTTTCTAGGTACGTAAGGGACTACATAGCTGGATCGGCTGCTGACCACCGCTGGACCGCTACACTTTGGGCAGACAACTATCGCGCTGCCGGCGAATTCTCCCAGTAGCGTGCCCTTGTCCACGTATCGGGCTTGGCCAGTAGCTGTCATAAGAGCTAGAACGTCTGCTGCTTGAGCCACTCGCGGAAGGGCGGGCCGAGGTCGTCGCGCTTGAGGGCGAACTCCACGGTGGCCTTCAGGAAGCCGAGCTTGTCGCCGGCGTCGTGGCGTTTGCCTTCGTAGCTGAAGCCGTAGACCTTCTCGTACTTCAGCAGCGCCTTGATGCCGTCGGTGAGCTGGAGCTCGCCGCCCGCGCCGGGGGTGATGGTTTCCAGCATCTCGAAGATGCGCGGCGTGAGGATGTAGCGGCCGATGATGGCGTTCTGGCTAGGCTGCGTGCCGGGCTTCGGCTTCTCGACCATGTCGCGGACGTCGAGCAGGCGCGGGTTGTTGGGGTCCTGTGTGCAGTCGAGGCAGCCATAGGCGGAGATGGCATCGCCTTCGACGACCTCGGAGCCGAGGATGGAGGACTGCGTCTGCTCGTAGGCTTCGACCATCTGCTTGATGCAGGAGACCTTGGAGTCGACGATGTCGTCAGGCAGAAGGACGGCGAAGGGCTCATCGCCGACCAGCCACTTGGCCTGCAGTACCGCGTGGCCGAGGCCGAGAGCTTCCGGCTGGCGCACGTAGGAAATTTTCGCGAGCTTCGAGACCGAGCGGGCGACTTCGAGCAGCGCGGTCTTGCCGCGAGCTTCGAGTGAGGCTTCGAGCTCCGGCGACATGTCGAAGTGGTCTTCCATGGTGGTCTTGCCGCGGCCGGTGACGATGATGATCTCCGTGCAGCCGGCGGCGACGGCTTCTTCAACGCCGTACTGGATCAGTGGCTTGTCGACCAGCGCGAGCATTTCCTTGGGCGTGGCCTTGGTTGCGGGGAGAAAACGGGTGCCCATGCCTGCGGCCGGGAAGACTGCCTTGCGGACTTTCATAACTGCCATGAGAAGCGAACTCCTGAAGGGGGGTGAAGCGAGACATAGAAATGCTAGCAATGGAGAGGTGGAAAATGCACTATCAAATGAAGTGGGCGGGCGGACTGAAGTTGTAGAACGGGAGGAGCTGGGGCGATCAGGGTGTGCGGATGGCGTCCGCGATGTCGGGGGCTATTCTTCGGAAGTGCCCGATATTGTAGGTGTAGATGGCATCCGCCTTCGATTTACGAGCGCAAGTCAGGATCAACGCGTCATAGATGGTGGCGCCAGTGACGCCGCTTGCAGCACAATCCCTGATGACTCGCAATGTCTCATCGAGGGTCAACGTGCAAACAGTGATCCTCTGGGCATACTGCTCGATCAGCGGAGCAATGACTTTTGGGGAGAAGCGGCGCGGCTTGAGCGAACCGGTCATCACCGAATAGAGCTCGGTGATGACGTGCGTGGACGTGCACAACGATCCAGGCTCCGCGCCTTCCAGCAGCCGCCTGGAATTTTGATGGTTCTCATGAGCTACGGCGGAAGCTGCAACGAGGACCGACGTGTCGAGAAAGATCACTCGAAGTCGCTCGCCGAAAAGCCCGGGCCTGCCGCCTCTTCCATGCGCTCACGGCGTGAGCGGCTGATCGCATCCAAGGTGTCTTGCGAACGGAAAGTTTCTCCTCCGACCAGGACAGGCCAACCGTTTCTTGTTTCGAGACGCTCATCATCCTCATAGGAGACCAGCAGCCGGTGCGAGGACCGGTCCTCATCTTCCCTCTGCAAATGAATCTCTTCTCCGCGGGCGAGCCGCTGCTGGGCCTCGGCGGGAAGCTTAATTCGGCCGTCGGCCTCGACTTCGACCGTGAACGTCATAAGAACAATTTACACCCGCTACAGCACCGGCGAATCGTCATGCAGCATCTGTTTGCGGATGATTTTTATTGGCGCCGGGCCCTGGCGCATGAAGTCGTCGTGGAACTGCTGGAGCTTGAACTGTGCGCCCTGTTTGGCTTTGAGGTCGTCGCGCAGTTTCATGATCTCCAGCTTGCCGAGCGTGTAGTAGAGGTAGGTCGCGTCGCCGGTGCCGCGCTTGGTTTCGACGAGGCCGACAGCGTGCGACTGGTAGCCTTCCTTGACGAAGAGGTCGACGGCCTGGTCCATGCTCCACTGCCCGCTGGCCTCGCCGGTGGCGGTGTGCAGCTTGATGGAGTTAACGAAGCGGGCGTCGCGCAGCAGGGCGTCCTGCAACTGGCCGAGGCGCACCAGCTTGGCCTCGCGCGCGTCCTTTGCGCCGGCACCGGGCTGGCCGTAGCCCTGGTCGAGCATCATCTGTTCGCAGTAGTGCGCCCAGCCTTCAATGTTGCTGCTCGCGCCGAGCAGCTTGCGGATCTTCGACGGAAACGTGCCCTGCCACAGGAACTGAACGTAGTGCCCGGGGTAGGCCTCGTGCACGCTGGTTGAAATGATGGTGCCGAGGTTGAAGCTGGCCATGTGCTCGGCGATGTGCTCGGGCGTCCAGGTTTTTTCCGGCAGCGTCACGTTGAAGTAGGCCTTGGTAGAGTGCGTCTCGAAGGGGCCGGGTGAGTCCATGGAAGCGAAGGTTGTCGCGCGCATGAAGGGCGGCGTCTCTTCGAGCGTGGGCTGCACCTCGCTGGGGATGGTGATGATGTGGTGCGCGCGGATGTAGGTGACCAGCGAATCGAATGTTTCGTGGAAGGCCGGCAGCAGTTTGTCGGGTGCAGGGTGGATGGTGGCGAGTTCGGCGAGCACCTCCTGCGGCGTCTTTGTCGGGTCGAGTTCCTTCGCGACGCGCGCGAACTCCGCCTGGTTGCGGTGCATGTCGTCGTAGGCGATCTGCAGCAGGCGATCGAGCGGGATGTCGACCATCTCGTCGTACGCGAGTTTTTTGCGGAAGGTGTCGACGCCGAGACGGTAGTCGCCATTCGAGCGCGGCAGCAGATCGGTCTTCATCCAGTCCGCGTAGCTCTTGAGCGCATCGATGACGGCGGCGTTCGACCTTGCGAAGTCGGCCTTCGCGGGTGCGTCGGTGGCGTCGAGGAAGGCGGCCGGCACGTCGTTCTGGAAGAAGCTGATGATGCCCTCGATCTGTTCGAGCGCGATCTCGGTGAAGATCTTCGGCGGATTTTTGAGGTTCTTGCGCGCCTGCAGGAGGTTGCCCGGGATGAGCTTTTCGCGCTCAACCACCGAGCGGAGGCGTGTGTTCGCGGGCGCGAAGGGGCGCTCCATCAGAACGAAGATCGATCCAGTCGCTCCGCTCGAATAGGCGTCGGGGTTCTTCTCCAGCGGCTTGATGACCTCGAGCGTGAGCAGCGTGGAGCGGATGCTGTTGAGCAGGATGTCGCGGTCCGCGGCCTGCGGTGCGTCGAGAGCGTCCGCGGGGACGGCGGCGATCTTCTTCTCCCAAACATGCAGTGCGGCGATCTGCTTCTGAATGTTGGCGGCGGAGTAGTCCTCGAGCAGCGGATCGTACTGGTGCAGGCCGACCTGAGTACCGGTGGTCGGCGAGTACTTGAAGTACACCTGATCGAAGTATTGCTCAGAGAGGAAGTCGAAGGTCTGCACGGCACCGTCGGCGCTGATGCGTTGGGCGGAAGCTGGCATGAGGGTTAGAAATCCGGCGAGAGTGGTAATCATAAAGCCACGCATATGCGCCTGAGTCTATCGCAGTCGTCCCTTTTAAGGCAGCAGTGATCCCGCACCAATCGCGCATTTGCCGCGAAGTCGAGACTCGTACCTGTCCGGCTATACTCTGGTCCAGCGGCTACTCGATATTTGAAAGGTATCGCGATGCGAATCTTCTGTTCTCTCTTGTTGGCATTCAATGTTGGTTCGTTTGGACAGGCCGTGCCTTCGGCCCCTACGCCGGCTCCCGCGCCACAAACATCAGAAGCCACTCCGCAAGAGAGCAAGCCGATACACGCTGAAGGTTCGGTTACACCGCCGAGCGTGGTATCTTCGGTTGCTCCCACGTTCACCAAAGAAGAGCGCAAAGAAAAGTTCACTGGCAATGTGAGGATTCATTGCTGGGTAGACGAGCAGGGCAACCCGTCCCACGTTCGCGTTGACCGTGGCGTTCGCCCGGATCTCGACGAAAAGGCGGTAGAAGCTGTCAAGCAATACAAATTCAAGCCCGCCACGAAGAACGGCAAACCTGTCAAAGTCGACCTCTACATCGAGGTAAACTTCCACATCTACTAACTCACGCTCACATCGAGCGCCGCCAGCAGCTCGCGCGTCTCGCGGATCACATCGTCAGCCTGCGCCGACGACAGCGGCCAGCGCAGTACGCCCTGCGGCGTAAACTGTGCGCCGTTTTTTGCATTCTTCGCGACGAGCTTCATCAGCAGGCCGGGGCTGATGCCCTTCCCTTCTTCCTGCGGCGTGGAGTGCAACTTCTCAGAGAAGGTGACGTAGAGCATGTCGCGCATGGGCTTCATCTTGCCGGCCTGTGCGAGCGGGGCGTTGGGTGGGCGGACGCCGGCGACCTCGCGAGCGGCGCGGGTGGCGTTGGTTTCGGCGCGGTTGATGACGGCGCGGCTGGAGAACTGAAGGTTCGCCGTCGGCGGCGCCTGACCGTGGCGGCCCGATAGAGGCTGCGGCGAGCGCGGCGCTGTGCCGGCTTCCCACTGGCGCGTGTAGGGGCCGGGGCGTGCGACTTCGCGGCCTGCCCACTGTGCCGTTTGCGGCTTGGCTGCCGCCTTCGGTGCGCCCTTCGGCTCCTCGACGGCGGTGCGTTTGCGTTCGATCAGCGCGATGCCGAGGCGCTCGCATGTGAGGCGGATTTCGCCTGCGGCGAGAAGGTGCAGCACGTTCTCCGGCGGTGGACCGTAGCGGTCTTCGAGCTCCGCGCGTACGTCGGCGAGCGCGGCTTCAGTCTCGGCGCCCGCGATGCGTTTGTACATGCGGAGGCGCTGATTTTCTTCGCCGATGTAACTGTCGTCGATGCGCAGCGCGATGCCAAGCCTGACCTCGACGTTGGGACGTTCATCCTTGCCTTCCCCCTTGAGGCGGCTTACCGCTTCTTCGAGCATCGTGGTGTACATCTCGAAGCCGATGGCTTCGATGTGGCCGGACTGTTCGCCGCCGAGCATGTTGCCGGCGCCGCGGAGTTCGAGGTCGAGCGCTGCGATCTTGAAGCCCGCGCCGAGGTCGGAGAATTCCTTCAACGCGGCGAGCCTTCTGCGCGCGATGTCGGTGAGCTGCTGCTCCGGCGGTATCAGCAGGTACGCATACGCGCGGCGGTTCGAGCGGCCGACGCGTCCGCGCAGTTGGTAGAGCTCGCTCAGCCCGTGACGGTCGGCGCGGTTGATGATGATGGTGTTGGCGCGCGAGATGTCGAGGCCGTTCTCGATGATGCTGGTGGCGCAGAGCACGTCGTACTCGCCGTCCATGAAAGCGAGCATGGCGCGCTCGAGCTCGGCCTCCGGCATCTGTCCGTGCGCGACAATGACGCGCGCCTGCGGAACGAGCTCGCGAATCTTCGAGGCGAGTTCGTAGATGGTCTCGACGCGGTTGTGCACGAAGTAGATCTGGCCCTGCCGTTCGAGCTCCATTTCGATGGCGGTGCGCACCAGCTTCTCGTCGAACTTCGCGACGATAGTCTGGATGGCCATGCGGTCCTTCGGCGGCGTTTCGATGACGCTCATATCGCGCAGCCCGACCAGCGACATGTGCAGCGTGCGCGGGATCGGCGTAGCGGACATCGCGAGCACATCGATGGCGGCGCGCATCTTCTTCAGGCGCTCCTTGTGGCGGACGCCGAAGCGCTGCTCTTCGTCGACGATGAGCAGCCCGAGGTCCTGGAACTTGAGCGTCTCCGACAGGATGGCGTGGGTGCCGATGAGGATGTCGACCTTGCCCTCGGCGGTGCGTTCGAGGACTTCCTTCTTCTCTTTCGCCGTGCGGAACCGCGAGATCATGTCGACGTTGACGGGGAAGTTGGCGAAGCGCTTCTTGAAGCTTTCAAAGTGCTGGAAGCAGAGCACTGTGGTGGGTGCGAGCACGGCGACCTGCTTGCCGTCCTGCACGGCTTTGAACGCGGCGCGCATGGCGACTTCGGTCTTGCCGTAGCCGACGTCGCCGCAGAGCAGGCGGTCCATGGGCTGCGTACTTTCCATGTCGCTCTTGATGTCGGTGATGGCGTTCAGCTGGTCGTCGGTCTCGTTGAAGTCGAAGGCGTCTTCGAACTCGCGCTGCAGGTTGTTGTCCGGCGAGAAGGCGAAGCCGACGGCGGCGGCGCGCTGCGCGTACAGCTTCAGCAGTTCCTCGGCCATGTCCTGCATGGCTTTCTTCACGCGCGCTTTGGTCTTCGCCCATGCCTGGTTGCTCAGCTTGTTCTTTTCAGGCGGCGGGCCGGTCTCGCTGGAGCGGTACTTCTGGATGAGGTCGAGGCGCGTCAGCGGAACGTACAGCGTGGTGTCCGCGAACTCCAGCATCATCATCTCGAGCGGCGGAGCGTCCTGCTGATCGAACGAGCGCAGGCCTTGATATTGCGCGATGCCATGCTCGACGTGAACGACATAGTCGCCGACGGCGAGGTCGCGGAAGTCAGAGACGAAGGCGGCGGTCTTGGAGCGCCGCGGGACGGCGCGCGCGTTGACGTCGGCGTCATCGGAAAGATCGTTGGCGCCGAAGACGATGATCTGGCGTGCGGTGGTGCGGTCGAGGTCGAGCACCTGCACGCCGTTGGCGACGGCAGCGCGCACGATCACCGGCGTGCGCAGGTCGCCGGCGAGATAGCTGGACTCCGAGTAGACGGTGGATGAGCCCGCCTGTTGCGTGCGCGAGCCGAGGCGGTAGGCTACGCCGTACTCCTGCAGCAACCCGGCGAGGCGCTCGACTTCGCCCTGGTTGGGCGCGGCGATGAGCACGCGCGCTTCGTTGATGATCTGCGTCTTGAGCTCGTCGATGAACGCCGGGATGGAGCCGTGGAAGCGCATCGTCGGCCGCGTGGCGAACTCGATCTCACTGGCGTCGCTGCGGTCGGCGTCGAGGATGTCGACTGCGCCGAGCTGATCGAGCTCGCAGCCGGCGTAGGCGCGTATGCGGTCCTGCAGCTCCCACGGCGAGAGGTAAAGGTCCTCGGGGCGCACGAGCGAGCCGATGCCCGCGCGGTCGTGGCGCTGTTCGACCTTGTTCCACCAGCGCTCGCCCTGGTTATCGACCATGGCGGGCTCTTCGATGAACACGCGCGCCTGCTTGCCGAGCAGATCGAGCAGCGAGGCGTTGGCGCCGGCGACGGGAGCGTAGAACTCCCAGCCGGGAAAGACTGTGGCGTTGCCTGTGTGGGTCTGCAACTCAGTTGGCGTCTCGCCGCCTTCGAGCTCCGCGCCGGCGGTGCCCGAGCGCGTGAGGCGCGCGTTGATGGCGGTGAGGAGTTTCTCGGTGACGGGAGTTTCGGTGAGCGGCAGCAGCAGCGCGGAGTCGAGTTGCGAGCTGGAGCGCTGCGTCTCGGGGTCGAACTTGCGGATGGACTCGATCTCGTCGCCGAAGAAGTCGATGCGGACGGGGCGATCCATCTCGGGCGAATAGACGTCGAGGATGCCGCCGCGTATCGTCACCTGCCCGGGCATCTCCACCACGTCCACGCGCGTATAGCCGACCGACAGCAGATGCTCGACGAGCATGTCGGGGATGTGCTCTTCGCCTTTGCGCAGCTCGAGTGCGAGCGCGGCGTAGTAGTCGCGGCTGAAGAGCTTCATGCAGGCGGCTTCGACGGGCGCGATGACCAGGCGCGCGGTGCCGGTTGCGAGCTTCCAGAGCGCGGCCGCGCGCTGCTCCTGGATGTCCGGGTGCGGCGAGAGATTTTCAAACGGCAGGACATCGTGCGCGGGCAGGCGCAGGACTTCGTCGGCGTGCAGCGCGCCGGTCAGCTCACAGGCGGCGAGCACTGCGGAGTGCAGCGCCTCGGCGGCCTTGTTGTCAGAGACGATGACGAGCGCGGGGGCTGAGCTGGTGGTTTGCGAGGCGCGAACGAAGTAAGGGAGATACAGCGCGCGGGCGGTGGCGGTGAGTCCGGACACACGTCTCCGCCCCGTGCCGCCCGCCAGGTGGCGGCGCACACGCTCAAATGCTGCGGAGGACTCCAGGTCCGCCATGAACTCGCGGACGAAGGGGAGAATCATTACACCTTTATTTTAGCTGGTCGCCGCCGGTGGCCGGTGCTAGCCTTTCGGCATGCGGTTTCCGAGTTGGCTCCCGTGCGCTTTCATCGCTGTCGGCGTGGCGTCGCTTCCGTTGCGCGGCGAAGATGTCCAGTTGCGTGCACAGGCGATTCAGTTGATGAACCACGCGCACGTTGTCAGCACGCCGCAGACCGCGCACCAGAATGTGCAGACCGTCGCGACGATTCGAGCGGTGTCCTCGGAGGGCACGGCGCTGGGTAAGCTGACGCGGTTGCGCGGCGCAAGCGGCTATGTAAAGCAGGACGTTGTGCTCGGCGACTTCCATGCCGGGATGATCGGCGTAAAGATGCAGAGCGCTACGACGGGGCCGTGGGACAAGCCGCCGTACGCGGTCACGCGGCTGCTCGATTTAGTGCCGTTCTCGGTGGGCGAGTTCGATGCGAAGGACGTGATCCGCCGCATTGAACCGGCCAGCATCTCCGGCGCGCCGGCGACATGCGTCTTCTTCGAAACTATTGAAGGCGATAAGCGCGACCCCGGCGACATCTGTTTCGACAACGCGAGCGGTGTCATGCTGCAGGCACACGTTGGGGAGCGCACGTTTCGGTACTCCGGTTATGTCGATTTCGCCGGGGCTCGCATGCCGGGGCGCATTGAGTACGAAGAGGCCGGCGGCCTTTCGCTGACTATCGATATCGCGATGTCGCTGCCCGATACCGTTCCGGCCGATGCGTTCGATTTTCCCGCCGGCTCGATGGTGGGCAACCTGTGCGCGCGGTACTCGCAGCCGCTGCCGCTGGTCGTGCCACAGCCCGCGGGCGGCAGCGGTGGCGCCGTCACGACCGTTGTGCTGCACGCGGTGATTACTTCGACAGGCGCGGTTGCTGAGCCGCGCATAACGCACTCGCCTCGCCCGGAGCTTAATGACGAAGCGCTGAAAACGGTGGGGTCGTGGCAGTTCCAACCGGGCACGTGCAACGGCAAACCTTTCGACTATCCGCAGAACCTGGAAGTCAAGTTCCAGGGCCGCTGACTGGCGGCGGTTCAGTGCACTACCGTTTGTCCTTCGCCACCGAGTTCTTCTCGGGGTCGGCGTCGCCGCCGAGTATGACCTGTCCATATTCCAGCACTGTCACCATGAAGACTCCGCCGCACACGTTGCCGACCACCGCGATCCAGAACCAGTGCAGGTAGGCGAGCCAGCCGAGTTTGCCGGTGAGCGCCGCGGCCATGATCTCGCATGAGGTGGCGATGCAGTGCGCGAAGCTGCCCAGGCCGACGACGAACGTCAGCAGCCACAGGATCAGGATGGAGCCGCTGATGGAGTGCGAGCCGGAGACGAGCCACGCCGCTGTCGCGATGATCCAGCCGGCTGTGACCGCGCTCCAGAAGATGGTCATCGAGGGTTTCTGCGCGGCTTCGATGCCAAGCTGGGTCAGCGCATCGACTGTAGCCGGTGCGAGTGCGCTGGTGCGCGCGGCCAGCGCAGCGAAGGCCAGGGCGCCGAGCACGTTCGCTGGAAGCACCGTGCACCATAGCCGCACCGTGTTCCAGAACTCGCGTTTTTCCGCGAGCACAAGAGCGACGGGGTAGAGGGTGTTTTCGGTGAAGAGCTGCGCGCGGCCGAGGATGACGACGATGAAGCCGAGCGGGTAGAACATTTTCGCGATGAACTCGACGGTGGGCGACTTGCCGAACATGCCCAGAGTGATCGCGGTGCCCAGCGCGGAGAGGCCCATGAACACCCCGCCGGCGAAGCCGGAGATCGCCAGCGCTGCGGTCGAGCGATCGAGCTCGTCCTGGGCGTTGGAAGCGACGGCGCGGTAGATTTCCTCGGCACTGGGGCGGTCGAGTTCCTTCTGCGACGACCCGCTCTGCTGGCCTCCGCTGCCGTTGTTGTTGGACTGCGTTTCCTTCTCGTTCTCTGTCGCGCTCTCTGCGGGCATAGAACACCTCAAGTGGTGAGATGCGCCCATTGCGGGACCAAAGAAGCTGGAGAATCGGATTGGCGCTATGGTGCCGGACTGTCGGCCGCGGGCGGCGGCAGCAGCTTGTTCAGCAGCGGCAGCAGAGCGTCGGTCCAGAGCTGGTAGCCGTCGGCGTCGGGGTGCAGGTGGTCGGGGCCGAGACCCTTCCAGTTGTCGCCGACCGGGGTCATCAGCGGGACGAGGTCGAGGTAGAAGACCGTCTTGTCGTCGGCGAAGGTGCGCAGGATGGTGTTCGCGGCCATCATCAGGTCGTTCGCGCGACGGTTGGGCATGATGCTGCACAAAATGATTTTGATCCCCGGATACATGGTTTGCGTTTTGGTCAGCACGGCCTTCACGCCATCCGCGATTTCAGGCGCCGTGTTGTGCGTGTTGTTGGTGCCGATGAGCACGACGGCGACCTTGGGGCGCAGGCGCTGGATGGGGTAGTTCTCCATGCGCCAGAGGACGTGCTGGGTCTGGTCGCCGCCGATGCCGAAGTCGAGCGCGTTGCGGGGCTCGAAGTTGGCCTCCCATACGGCCTGGCCTTTGCCGAGCCAGCCCTGGGTGATGGAGTCGCCGAGGAAGATGATGTCGGCGTCGCGGTCGTTGAACTTGACGACCTGCGCGGTCGAAAACTTGAGCAGGTCGGGGTTATTGAGATAGCGCGTCAGGTCCGGCACGGTTGGCTTCGGCGCGGGCTCGGGCAGGCGCGGCGGCGGAACGGTGACCTGGCTGAGAGGGGTGGGCGTGGCGGCTGCGGGCGGTGGGGGAGCGGTCTGCGACGGTACTGCCTGAGCGAGCAGCGAGAGCGGCAGAAAGCTGCAGGCGAGGGCGGCTGCAAGAAGAGCGCGGCGGGTCATGGGGAGGATCTCCGTTCGGAAGAAGTATACGGGCGGTCATGCGGACGCGCCCGGCTTGGTAAACTCGACGCAGGATATGCCGACGCTCACCGCACTCTCGCCCGAGGTTCTCGCCAAGTACCAGCCCGTGATCGGGCTTGAGGTCCATGTTCAGCTGCTGACGCAGTCGAAGGCGTTCTGCGGCTGTCGCAATGAGTATGGCGGCGAGCCCAACACGCACACCTGCCCCACGTGCCTGGGCCTGCCCGGCGCGCTCCCCGTGCTGAACAAGCAGGCGGTGGAGTTTGCGGTGCTGGCGGCGAAGGCGATCAACTGCGAGATCCGCGAGACCAGCATCTTTTCGCGGAAGAACTATTTTTATCCGGACTCGCCGAAGGGCTATCAGATTTCGCAGTTCGACAAGCCGATCGCGGAGAACGGCTACATCATAGTGCCCGATGCGGAGGGCAATGATAAGCGCATCGGCGTGACGCGCCTGCACATGGAAGAGGACGCCGGCAAGAGCCTGCATGATGGGTTTGCGGATTCGGCGACTCGCACGTACATCGACCTGAACCGCTGCGGCACGCCGCTGGTGGAGATCGTGTCGGAACCGGACCTGCGCACCGCTGATGAGGTGTTCGAGTACCTGACGAAGCTCAAGGAAATCCTGCTGTACACGGGCGTGAGCGATTGCAACATGGAAGAGGGGTCGCTGCGCTGCGATGCGAATGTGAGCGTGATGCTCAAGGGCGCGAAGGAGTTCGGCACCAAGGCCGAGGTGAAGAACGTCAACAGCTTCCGCTACATCCGCTCGGCGGTGGAGTATGAGATCGAGCGCCAGATTGGCGTCATTGAAGACGGCGGGCGCGTGGTGCAGGAGTCGCGGCTGTGGAACAGCGCCGAGGGCCGCACGTACTCGATGCGCTCGAAGGAGCAGGCGCACGACTATCGCTACTTCCCCGAGCCCGATCTTCCGCCGCTGGTGGTTGGAGCGGAGTGGCAGAAGCAGATTCTCGCCGACATGCCGGAGCTGCCGGAAGCGCGGCGCGCGCGCATGGTTGCCGAGTATGGGCTATCGCGGCAGGACTCGTTTACGCTGACGGCCGACCGGACGTTCGCGGATCGATTTGAGACAGCGGCGAAGGCGGCGAAGTCGCCGCGGCGTGTGGCGGCGATTTTGCTGAGTGAAATTACGATGCGCCTGCGCGCGGGTGGGATCGAACTGGGCGCGTCGCCGGTGACGCTGGATGGCATTGTGCTGGCCGCCGATCTGGCGGAGGCAGGCGAGATTTCTTCCAAGCAGCTCAAGCAACTGCTCGACACCTGCTTCGCGGAAGGCCGCGATTTCGGGTTCGTGTACTCTCGGGACAAGCCGCAGCAGATCTCGGATACGGGTGCGATCGAGAAGATGATCGACGAGGTGATTGCGGCGAATCCGTCGCAAGTGGCACAGTTCAAAGGCGGCAAACGCACAGTCGCGGCGTTCTTTGTTGGGCAGGTGATGAAGCTGTCCAAGGGCCAGGCCAATCCTGCGGTCCTCAATGAACTCGTGGTGAAAAAGCTCGACGCGTAACTGAGCTGAGCATCGGTGAAGGTTTATTCATCTGTAATCAGATAGTCTGTCTTTTACGGGCCCCCTTGCACTTCTGCAAAGTTGTGTTTCACTTGCGGTACACCAATCAAAATTCGGGTCTAATAACTCCATGCGTTCAATCTGGAAGCTCGCGTTACTTTCTGTGTCGGTTGGAATTTCGGGTTGCCGCACACAGGGCGACGTCACGACAGCACCGCCAATGCCGCCGAACACGATCCAGCTATCGGAGATGATGCGCGAGCTTTCCGCGCAGCCGGGATTCACCGAGTCCCTGATCGCGAGCATTGATAAGGGCGGCAAGAAGGGGCCGGCACTGCTGACGCCGCGACTGGTCGACGAGTTGCGTAAGCGCCTGCTTGGCAAAGACTGGCAGGGGCTGGACCGCTTCCCCGGATGGACGATGCACACCATCAATCCGGTGGTGACTGTCGCGGGCGAGACCCTGGGCAAGACTGCGCCAAAGGATGGCGCTGCTGCGACTCCTGTATCGCCTGCGGCACAGGTGCGCCAGTTCCTCGACCTCGGCCCTTATGCGTTCGACAAGCCTGGGACGGTGTCGTTGAACACGCCGTCGACTCTGCCGGGCTTCACGACCGAAGGCATTGTGACAGACCTGGGCAACGGTGTGACTCGCGGGGATGGGCCGAACCAGCTGGCGCCCGAGCACGCCGAGAGCCAGCGCCTGGCCGATCTGCTGAACCGGCTCGCGGCGAACAAGCTGGATGGAGCGGACGAGTTCTCGGTGACGATATCGAATTCGTATGTGGTGGAGGAGGCCAGGACGCCACAGGACCTGATCGCGGCGCTGCAGGCCAACAGTCACTCGGTTACGGTCACCGATACGCGCTACTTCGCCAACTTCGCGCACCTGCACTACAAAGGCAAAGAGGTGATGGCGCCGTTCTGGGTGGATACTCAGATCGTGCTGCCACACTCGGGCGGCAAGAGGTTGACTATACCGGTGTCGCATGCGGAGTATGAGTGGCACATCCGCGGGCCGGTGGTGAATGCCGACGTGAGCTACTACTTCGGCATCGACGGCAAGAGTCAGTGGCGCACGATGGACACCGAGGACCAGGCCTGGGTGCTGAAGCGCAATGCGCACTCGTACCGCAGCACGCAGGCGGTGGAGGTCACGCGGCTCGCCGGGCTGCTGACGGTCGCGTACGTGCATCTGCATGCGGCGCATCCCAACCTGCCGTTCGGCGGATACTACGCACTGGGCGTATGCCAGGATGGCGTTTCCGCGATCGAGAAAAAGCTGACCAACCACATCACACTATTTCCGAACACAGCCGATGCATCGCTGTTCACCGACCAGAGCGATACAGAGATCAATCATCTGATCTCGATCATTCCGAAGGACCGTGGCGGTGTCCCGCCGACGCCGGAGCGGGTCTTTGGATCGATACCGACGGATGATTACAACGCGATCACGATTCCAGGACTCGCTGCGGAGCTGAACGCCGCGCACAACGCGTGGACCAAGGGAACGCTGGTGCCCGGCAAGAAGAAATCGCACAAGCTGTTAATCATCGGTGCGTTGGTTCTGATCGGCGTGATCGGCATCGCGTTCAACCGGCGGCGGAACATCGACGACTTCTACGACTAAACCTCGGGCCAATTTCGCGTTGCACCAAATGTGGAGCAACGTGTTTCCTCCTGAAGCGCTCCAATACTTCGGGAGGTTTTACCCAATGGCAACGGCAAAGAAGAAGTCGGCAAAGAAATCGTCAGCGAAGAAGTCTTCGGCTAAGAAGACACCTGCAAAGAAGTCGGCGAAGAAGTCCAGCGCAAAGAAGTCTTCGGCTAAGAAATCGTCAGCGAAGAAGTCTTCAAAGAAGAGTTCCTCTGGACGCAAGTATTCACCGGCAGCGGGCAAGCAGGTGAAGAGAGAAATGCACGAGATGAAGGAAGGCAAGCTGAAGAGCGGCCGCTCCGGCAAGAAGGTCACGAACCCCAAGCAAGCCATCGCGATCGGGCTTTCGGAAGCGCGCAAGAAGGGCGCAAAGGTTCCGCCGAAGAAGAGCTAGAGCGGAATGAGTGCTGAACAAAAATTGAGGCGGCCGGGCATGATGCCGGCCGCCTTTGATTTTTGTGGCTACGCGTTAGCGCAGGCCGTCGTCGATCTTTGCGGCGGGCTTCGCCTTTGCGACGGCCGGCTCGGAGCCGAGCTGCGCGACATCCATCTTCGATGCTGGCTTCGTTCGCGGTTTCGCTACCGGCATGTAGCTGCGATAGACGCTGATGTGGAAGCAGGACTGCTGGAACTCTTCTTCGACGTCGAGCTTGCCGGATCGCATCAGGGGCGCGAGGTAGGCGCGCATCCAGGCGATCTGCGCCATACTCATGCCGCGCTTGCCGAGGTCGATGGCCTGGCCGGTGAGGTGGGGTGAAGCGCCGTCGCCGTCGACTGCAGCGGCGTTGCCGTTCACGCGCTGAAGGCGGAGCTGGTATTCGACAGTGCGCACGGCCGAGTTGAGGTGCAGCGGCTGATGGAAACGCGAGTAGAAAGCGCGTGCCGTATCGGCGGCGAAGCGCACCGTCCAGGGGCGGGCGTAGCGGCGGTTCTCGGGGAGCTCTTCGTTGACGATGAGCGCGTTGGTGCCCTGCAGGCGGACCAGCAGATGCTGCGCGAGCATGTGGTCGAGCTCGTCGTTGTCGGCGATGCGGTCGAGGCCTTCGCTGTCGGCCATAGTGTTCTGGTGGACGAGGATGTCCCACGAGCCCTTCATCGGCGGAGGCACGATGAGCTTGCCGCGGCGCGTGTAGAGCGTCGGCTGCACCATGGGCGTCAGCGCTTCCTGCACGACGGCAGCACGGCTGGCGTGGTCCTCGGGCATGATGCTGGGCTTGGCGGCGGGGTGGCCGGCGAGCGCATCCTTCGCGGAAGCGGCGTCCGTCTTGACGGCTGTTTCAGCTTTGGCGGCGGCGGCGTGGAGTTTGTCGGGGAGCGTGGATTTTCCGGCAGGCGTGATGGGTTCGGGCGCAGCGGAGACCTGATCGATGACGGGCTGCTGCTTGCTCAGCGGCAGGCGTTCATCGTCTTCAGGATGCGACTGTCCGCGGTCGGCGATGGCAGCATCAGTGGGGTCGTTGGCCGGGGAGTCGGCTTCGGCGAGTTCGTCATTCGCGAGGCCGCGGGCACGGGGCGCAGGAGACTGCGCGGGCTGCGTAAAGGTGGGCGTGCGGTGCGTGGCGATCGACTGGTGAGGCAGGGTGCTGCGCTCCAGCTTGCGAGGCTGGGTGCGGGCGCGGTGGAGGACGAGCGGGTCGTTATCGGCCTCGTCCTCGGGACGGAGCTTGTGATGTTTCCGCTTCGGCGCGGGCCTGGCGGAGCCGGTGGCGTTCTTCGGAACGGACTTCGCTTTCGCGGCAGCCTTGGGGACGGACCTATGGCTGGATTTCGCTTTCGAACGGGAAGATCTGGGACTGTTGGGTGTGTCTTCGATCATGCGGCCGCGCACGACGCGGTGCGACACGGTGAGGTGCCGCTCAGGGTAGCGGCCGGAACCCGACGCGCCTAGCGCAGGCAGCGTCGTCAGCAGCAGGCCTGCGAACATCAGCGCTGCGGCGAGTCCCGCTGGAGGGCAGAGGCGCAGGCACGCCTGTGCGGGGTTTCCCGAGTCGCGGCGGAACCGCGCAAGAGGCCGTGAGAAAGGCCACGAGAAATTTGTCATGCTGATTCAACTATAAAGGTGGCCGCGAAGCCGCCGAGCACCTCCAAGCCTACCCGTCTCGGGACCGCCCGGGGAGTAGCAATGCGGATTCTTCGTGCGCGACAGCAGCTTTTCGCGGTAGAGTGTGTCTATTCCACGCAAGAGGGTTCCATGTCCAAACGCACGACAGCGCACAACAGCAGGATCGCTTTGTTTTCACTCGCATTCGCCGGTCTCGCAGCCACAGCAGTGTTGTGGCAGCCGGCGTCGGTTTCAGCCGCGGGCGGTCGCGTCGACCCCGCCAGCCCGGAGTTCTACACACAGAGCGTCGAACCGATTCTGAAGGCCAACTGCTACCGCTGCCACGGGGGCATGAACCATCGTGGCGGGCTGCAGATGGATCCCGCCTCCAACCTTTTGCATGGCGGCAAGAGCGGCGCCGTCGTCAAGCCCGGAGACCCCGAGCACTCGCTGCTGATCACGCTGATCAACCACGCTGGGCCGGCGGACGATCCGAGACCGATGCCGCCCAAGGGCAAGCTTTCGGACGAGGAGATTGCGACCATCACGGCGTGGGTGAAGGCCGGAGCGGTGATCCCCGCGGAAGCGAAGTAAGAATATCCAGAGGTGGCGGAGGCGGTTGCGGAGTGATTTGCAACCGCTTTCCTATTCCCTCTCCCCTTCTGTAGCGGCTGAGCCGCCACGCTGGCGTCCAGTTTTAGCTCTCGGCAACTACTTGGCTAACTTAGCCAAGTAGTCTATGCTGGGACTATGAAGACAGTGAACATCGGCGAACTCAAGAACCAGCTGAGCGGCTATCTTCAGTACGTCAAGAACGGAGAAGAGATCGTGATACGGGATCGCAGCGTTCCTGTGGCGCGGATTCTGCCCTTCCGGCATGGCGCGGGATGGGAACGGGAAGCTCAGCTCGTCGCCTCCGGAGCCCTGAAGATGCCGGAGGAAGAGGTGGACTGGAACCAGTTCTTTCTTGTTCCTGCCGGGAATGTCTCGCGTGAAGTTGCCGTCCAAACGGCAATCGATAGCCGGGGAGACCGGTGAACCCTGCCTTTTGGGACACGAGCGCCCTTGTGCCTCTGTGCGTCCAGCAACAGCCAAGCCCGGCGGCCCGGCAGCTGCTTGAACAGCACGAGATTGCCGTCTGGTGGGCGACACCGGTGGAGATGCGCAGTGCTTTTGAGCGGCTTCTAAGGATGGGCGAGTTGACGGGTTCGCAACATGCGGCGGCTGGACTCCGATTGGAGAAGCTTCGTCGCGGATGGCGGGAGCTGCAGCCCACAGAAGCGCTGCGCTCCCAGGCCGAGAGCTTTCTGATGAGCTACCCGCTCAAAGCGGCCGATGCCTTGCAGCTCGCTGCCGCGTGGACCTGGTGCTCGGGTATTCCGCAGAACTACGTATTCATCTCCGGCGACACCCAGCTTCTGGAAGCAGCACGGCAGGTCGGATTCCAGATTGTGGCTGCCTGACTTCCGACTGCTTAGTACGCCCTCTGGTACATGCGGGAGATACGGTCGTGCCAGCCGAGGCGATCTTCGTCGAGCCACGCCCAGGCGAGGCCCAGGCCTAGCGGGGCGGCGGCCAGTAGGATAGCCAGCACGCGGCGGCGCATGGCGCGGCGGGTGGGGTTGTCGTCTGCGAAGGTGCAGAACGCGATGCGGGCGTAGCGCATGCCGGGTGTGGCGTCGCTGAACGTGAAGAACAACAATTGATACAGCACGAAGAACACCGCGGCAACGCCGGCTGTAGTCGTGCCGAGCAGGGGAAGCGAGAGTGAGCGCAGGCCCGGGCCGGAGATTTCGACCAGCACCGTGGCGAATGCAATGAGTGCGACGCCGAGGCAGCAGGCGTCGACGGCAGTCGCCATCAGGCGCAGCTCCAGGGGAGCGGTCTGGGGCGGAAGAGCGTAGTGGAACTGGTCTTCGATCGCGGTGATGGCCTGCTGGCGGGGAGCGCCTTCCAGCACGATGCTCTGCCACTCGGGTGCGCCGGCGGGCTCGACGGGAGCCGCTGAGACCTGCTCCGGCTCGACCTCAAAGATGCGCAGCTGCGGCTCGGGAGCGGACTCCTCGCGGAGCGGGCCTTCGGCGAGCCGCGGACGCACTTTGCGTGCGGCGACCAGCTGGCGGGGGAACTCGATGATGTTGCCGGAGATGGTGACCGGCTCGGGGACGTGCGGCTCAAACTCCGGCGCGCGGCGGAAGGCGATCTCGGCGTCGAGTTCCGTGGATTCCTGCTCGTCAGCCTCAAGCGGCTGGACGAAGCGGCGGGCGTTTTCGATGGCCGGGCGAGCGGGGCTGAGATCTTCGTACAGGCGCACGGTGAGGCCGGCGGCGAAGTCGGCGTGCTGCGGATGGTGTTGGATGAGCTCGGTTGCAGCGACGGCGATGTCGGCGACGGCGTGAGCGAGCTCGGCGCGTTCGGGCGCGGGAACTTCGCGCGGGCCGGGCTGCGGCTGCTCCCACTCGCGCAGCTCCTCGAGCAGCTGCATCTGGGCTTCGGCCTTGCGGGTGGCGACTTCGGCTTCCGCCTGCGCTTGCTGAAGCGCGCGCTCGGCTTCGGCGGCGAGGAATTCGCGGTAGGTGACGCTGTCTTTGTAGCGCGCGGCGACGGCGTCGCGGACGCGGGAGGCGGCAGAGCGTGTGCGGGCCTGCCGCACTGTGCCTTCGAACAGCGCGGTTGACTGGGCTTCGGTCTCGGCTGCTGCGGCGGCGGCGCGGCGGCGGCGGTGGGCCGCGAGGCGTTCACTCGCAATCTGTTTCAGCGCGGCGGCGCTCTCCGTTCCTGTCGCCGTGTAGCTCGCCGGTTCGAAAATTTCTTCCTGCTGCGCCGTACTGCTCATACTTATGTCCTGCACCCCTGGCCCTGCGTAGTGGAATCCGGCTGGAAACCGGACGGCTACCACCTGCGACCTCAAAATCGTCTAAGCTCAACCTGTGGACGGCCTCGACAAAGCTTCTGGAAGACCCGGCAATCGGCCTTGTCTGCTTTTGCGGCTAGTCCTTGTGTCCATAACTACCATTACCGCGTTCGCAAATCAGCAACATCTCGCAGCGCAGGAGGTAGCGAAAGAGGCACCCCCCCAGGCTGCGGCCCAAACCGTGCAGCAGGAAGCGCTTCCCGACCTGCCCATGGCGACTATCGTTCCGGTGGACGACGGCTCCTTTCCGCTGACGATCGAGGCCGACAAGTCGTCGCGCTACGGCAACGTGGATCGCCTGGAAGGCAGTGTTGTCATCACCTATCGCGGCCATGCGGTGCGCGCCGACCGTATCACCTATGACGCTGCGACCGGAGAGGTGATCGCCGAGGGCAATGTGCTGCTGACGGGCGGCGATAACGACGAGTACATGGAGGCCTCGCACGCCATGTACAACCTGAACACGCAGACCGGGCGGTTCTACGATGTGTCCGGCTCGGTGGGCATGCATGCGACGGTGCGGACGGCGAATTATTCGCCGCCGAACCCCTTCCTGTTCTCGGGCAAGCTGGTGGTGAAGACCGGGCCGGAGAACTATGACGTTTACGACGGCAAGGTGACGTCGTGCCTGCTGCCCAATCCCGACTGGCAGCTTACGGCCGGGCACTTCGCGCTCAACAGCACGCAGGCGCGGGCGTATAAGTCGACGTTCCGGCTGTTGAATGTGCCCGTCCTTTTCCTGCCGTATGTGACTCATCCCCTGGGCTCGGAACAGCGCCAGTCGGGATTTCTGATTCCTTCCGGCGATCCGCACAGCTCCACCAAGGGCACGGTCATCGGCGAGCAGGTGTACTTCGCGCTGAACCGTTCGTCCGACCTGACGCTGGGGCTGCAGTTCTTCTCGTCGCGCGGGTTTTCGGAGTCGGGTACCTTTCGCTATCGGGGGCTGGGGACCAACTTCGTCACCGCGCACTTCAGCGCACTGCAGGACCGCGGCATCGTGCTGAACAAGATCCTCACCGACCAGGGTGGGCAGGATGTGACGTTCGCGTTCCGGCACAAGCTGACGTCGCGCACGCGGGTGGTCGGCGACGCCGAGTACCTGAGCTCGTACGTCTATCGCGAGGCCTTCAACGAGAGCTTCAACCAGGCGGTGTCGTCGGACATTACGTCAGTGCTTTATGCGGTGAACCAGCAGTATGGGTTCTCGACGGCGGTGCGCGCGGACCGCTACCAGGGCCTGAAGCGCGTGCCGATCGGGACGCAGCCGGGGCAGCAGGTGCGCATCTTCCATGCGCCGTCGATCGATTTCACGGCGGTCGATCACCACCTCGGCACCACGCCGCTGCTGTGGAGCCTCACCAGCTCCGTGGCGGGTTTGAAGCGCACGCAGCCAAACTTTATTTCGTCGGGCATGATCGAGCGGCTCGACCTGCGGCCGGAGCTTTCACTGCCGCTGGCGGGCGGCGGATGGCATTCGCTCTCGTCGATTGCGGTGCGTGAAACGGTGTACTCGCGCAGCCGCGCGGTGCCGTATGTGACGCCCGCGCCGGTGGAGCTTACTGAGCCGATCAATCGCGCGTCGGTGGAGATGCAGGTCGACCTGCGCGCGCCGGTGATCGAACGGACCTTCTCGACGCCGAAGGCGCTGGCTGGGCTGCTCGGCCCCGAGGTGCGGCACACGGTGGAGCCGCAGTTCGTCTACCGGAATGTGCGCGGCATCGATAACTTTCTGGGCGTACTGCGGTTCGACGATGTGGACGTGGCGAGCAATACGAACGAGCTGGAATACGGCGTGACGCAACGGCTGTTCGCGCGTCGGCGCGCGGCGAAAGTGGTGCCGTGCGCGGCGAAGACCAAGCCCGCGAGGCCCAGTGCGGCCCAGGCGGCATTGCCGGATGCGCCGTCGCACCCGGCGGAGGCTGTCGCTGAGGTGCCTGAGGCGGCGATTGAGCCAGAAGTGATTTCGGGCATCGACGCCAACGGCATACCGATCCCCGATGTGCCGGCGGCGCCCACGCGCAGCCATGCCCACGTCGCGAATCCGTGCCCGCAGCCGGAAGCGCCGCAGCAGGAGTGGGTGTCGTGGCGAGTGGCGCAGCGCCACTTCTTCGACCCGACATTCGGCGGAGCGGTGATCAACACGCGCCGCAATATCTTCGATTCGACACTGTCGTTTTCGGGCATCGCGTTCCTGACGGAAGGCCGCGATACTTCGCCTCTGATCTCGCGGCTGCGCTTGAGGACGTCGTCGCATACCGATGTGGAGTGGGACTTCGATCTGGACACCGGAGCGAAGCGCTTCACCAGCAACAACATCTTTCTGGACGCGCACGAGGGGCCGTACTTCGGGGCGATCTCGTATGCGCGGCTGAATGCGCCGGGGCGCTTCTATACGGAGTCGATCGACACGAATACGCTGATCAGCTCGCCGGTATCGAACTTTCAGCAGATGCGGGTGCTGCTGGGGTACGGCACGGCGTCGAAGCCGGGGCTGTCGCTGGCGGCGAATGCGAATCTGGATTTGAACCTCGGTAGCCTGCAGTACGGCGCGATGCAGGCGAGCTACAACTGGAACTGCTGCGGGTTTTCGGTGGAGTACCGGAAGTACGAACTGGGCTCGGTGCGCAACGAGGGCACGGAGCGCTTCAGCTTTACGCTGGTCAACATCGGCACCGCGGGGAACCTGCGGAAAGCCGAGCGCCTGTTTTAGTCAGGAGCCAAATGTCCGCTGCACCTATTGTCCGATTTGTCACGCGCGAGGATTTCGCGCAGTGGCTTCCGCTGTGGGAGGGCTATAACCGCTTCTACGGGCGTTCCGGCAAGACTGCACTGCCGGCCGAGATTACGCAGATGACCTGGGCGCGGTTCTTCGACGCTTACGAGCCGATGCACGCGATGGTCGCCGAGCATGACGGCGTGCTGGTCGGCCTGGTGCACTACCTGTTCCACCGCAGCACCATCTCGGTCGCGCCGAACTGCTATCTGCAGGACCTGTTTACGTCGGAGTCGGCGCGGGGCAAGGGTGTGGGGCGGAAGCTGATTGAGGCGGTGTACGAGCAGGCGCGCCTCGGCGGCCTGAACCGGGTCTACTGGCACACCCACGAGACCAACACCACGGCGATGCGGCTCTACGACCAGGTGGCGACGCACTCGGGTTTCGTGGTCTACCGCAGGGACATTGCATAGATTTATCCGGTGCTGACGCCTTTGTTTATGCGGGTCCGATAAACGAGTTGAGCCGCCGTACGTCCAACTGGGATAAGCCCATTCTGCGATAATAGGACCATCGTGTTGCGCCCCTTCAAAACTCTCTCGCCGCTCCTTCTCGCTGCTACTATCGTCGCTCTCGGCTGCCATGCGCAGGTCCCTCCGGCGGCCTCGGGGGCTGGCAAGACGCTTCCCCTAGACCAGGCGCGCCGCGTCGAAGTGCTGCTGCGGCAGCGCGCGCAACTGCCTCCCGGCTCGGTTATCCAGGTAGGCCCGCGTACGCCCGGCTCGATCCCCGGCTATGACGAGATTGCTGTGACTTTTACCAGCCAGGAGGGCAAGACCTCCAAGCCCATCAACTTCCTGATCTCGACGGACGGCAAGACTCTGGCACAGTTCACGAAGTTCGACATCTCGGGCGACCCGCGCAACCTGATTCCGGCTGAGGGCCGCCCGGCACGCGGCGGGCCGGCGGATGCTCCGGTGCTGATCGTCGGCTTCGACGACCTGGAGTGCCCGTTCTGCGCGCAGTTGCACGCGAACATCTTCCCGGCCATCACCAACCGCTACAAGGACCAGGTGCGGATCGTCTATCGCGATTTCCCGCTCGACCAGCACCCCTGGGCGATGCGCGCGGCCGTCGATGCGAACTGCCTGGGAGCGCAGTCTCCCACCGGCTACTGGAGCGTGGTGGACTACATCCACGCTCATGCCAATGACATCGGCTCGACGCCGGCCTCGGCTGACGGCAAGACGCCTGCAGGCCGCACACTGCCCGCCGCGAATGATCAGCTCGACAAGCTGATGCGCGACCAGGCGGCTAAGGACAAGGCGGATGTAGCGAAACTGGACGCGTGCATCGCCAAGCAGGACACCTCGAAGATCGAGGAGTCGAAGCAGCTTGCGACCGGGCTGGGGGTCGATTCGACGCCGTCGCTGTTCATCAACGGCGACAAGATCGATGGCGCTCTGCCGATCGAGTTCCTGTTCAAGATCATCGACGAAGCGTTAGTCGCGGAAGGCAAGACGCCTCCTCCGCCGTATGTTGCGCCGGCAGCTCCTGCGGCGGCGGCATCGGTTGCGGCGCCTGCGCCGGCTGCTGCAAAGAACTAAGTAGGCTCCTGACGTTTGTTCGTGCCGGGGTGTCCGGCGCGCGGGCGGCCTACGTCTGCCGTAACATGGTTCAGCAGCACTCTGACCACCATGCGCCGCTCCACTTACGTCTTCGCTCCCCTTCTCGCTTCCGCCGCTGTCGCCCTGACCACCGGCTGTCATCACGCTGAACCGCAGCGCTGCGTCGACGAAACGAATCATGTCGTCGACCCCAAATTCTGCGCCAACCTTCCTCCGGGCGCGCAGCAGCCCGCCGTCGGCTCTTCGGGGAATGGCGGCGGCTACTACGGTTCGGGCGGGGTGTTCTATCCGCATGCGTACCGCTACTACTACGGCGGGCTGGGAGGTTACGCGCTCGGCAGCATCGTGAGCGGGGGTTCCTACGCTCCGGTTCCGGGGCACAGCTACTCGAACGTCCGGGGGGGCAGCACCTCGGTCTCGGGCACATCGCGTGGCGGGTTTGGCCGCTCCTTTTCTTCGAGCGGCGGCCACAGCAGCGGAGGCGGAGAATAATGCAGCGACTCAATCTCACACCACGCCTCAACTGGCAGCAGACTGTCGAACAGCAAGGCCTGACGTACCACACACCCGAGGCCCTGCCTGCGGGCGCGCGGCCATACTGGGACGAGTCGGCATGCTACGAATTCACTTCGAGCGAGATCGATACGCTGGAGGCCGCGGGCAATGAGCTGCAGACCATGTGTCTCGCGGCGGCGCAGCATGTGATCGACAACCAGCGCTATGCCGAGCTGGAGATTCCGGCCGAGGCTGTGCCGATGATCGAGTGGGCATGGAACGAAGAGCCGCCCGCGATCTATGGGCGCTTCGACGTGCTGTGGTCCGGGCAGAACGGCCCGGCGCCGAAGCTGCTGGAGTACAACGCCGATACGCCAACGTCGCTGCTGGAAGCGGCGGTGATCCAGTGGTACTGGCTCAAAGATGTTTACCCCGACGCAGACCAGTTCAACTCGCTGCACGAGAAGCTGATCGCGAAGTGGAAGGACGTGGCCTCGTATCTTTCGAAGCCCGTCTACTTCGCGAGCGCGGATTATCCCGAAGACCTGCTGACCATCGCCTACCTGCGTGATACGGCCGAGCAGGCGGGGCTGAATACGAAGCAGCTGCTGATGCAAGACATCGGATGGAACGAGGCGCGGCAGTGCTTCGTCGATCTCGACCCGCAGGAGCTGCAGATCAAGTCGATCTTTAAGCTCTATCCGTGGGAGACGATGATGGACGAGGAGTTCGCGGCGCGGGCGCTGCGGACGTACAAGGACATGCGCTGGATCGAGCCGATCTGGAAGATGCTGCTCTCGAACAAGGGCATCCTGCCGATCCTGTGGGAGCTGTATCCGAACCATCCGCTGCTGCTCGAAGCGCACTTCGTCGGCGCGAACTCAGGATGGCAACCGGCGCCCGGATGGGTGCGCAAGCCGATGCACTCGCGTGAGGGCTCGAACATCATCATGGTGGGCGTGGATGGCGAGAAGCTCGAAACACCGGGGCCGTACGACAACCGCATGACCATCGACCAGCGGCTGGGCCCGCCGACGGTGTTCGCGGATGGGCCGGGTGGCGTCGAGAATGGCGGGCGCTGGCCGGTGCTGGGGCTGTGGATGATCGACCAGGAATGCTGCGGGATGGGCGTCCGCGAATCGGCCGGGCCGATCACGGATAATCTGAGCAGCTTTGTTCCGCATTTGTTCCGGTAAGGAGCAGCTGCCGGTTGGATCGTGATCGGCTCGCCTCTCGTTATAGAAAAAATGCTATAGTCTGTCTGTGAAGCTGCCACTTGCAAGTCGCCGCGCAGTTATCTCGTGGGAGGGCGACTCGCGTGAGGTCTTGCAGCGATGGCCGAAGGCGATTCGCGGGGATTTCGGCGTGGCGCTCGGCAGAATGCAGGAGGGCAGGACTGCTTCACTTCCGGTCAGGCCGATGCCCTCCATCGCCGCTGGCGTTTTTGAGTTGAAGGACGCCGACAAGAGCAAGTGGTATCGAATGATCTATCTGGCTCGCGTTGAAGATACGATTTACGTCCTTCATTGCTTCACGAAGGACACAGCTAAAACTGAGAGGCGAGATTTATCGACGGCCGAGGAACGTTGGAAGGGCGTTCAACAAAGACTGCGGGAGGTGCAGAAAAATGAAAAGCGCAACCAGGCAAAGAACACCGCATCTGACCACCGGAAACGTTCTTGACGACCTTGGATTCAGTCCTTCCGAGGCGCTGGAACTCAAGGTCAAATCAGAGATTCACTACGAGCTGGTGGAGTACATCAAGGAACAGGGTATGACGCAGCAGCAGCTTGGCGCGGTGCTCGGTATTCACCAGCCCGATGTGAGCTATCTCCTGAATGGGCGAGTGTCAAAGTTCAGCGTTGGTAAGCTCATCAAATTTGCCGGAAAGCTGAATTTGGGGGCTCAGGTGAAGCTGACGAAGCCTCGCGCCGGGCGAGTTCCGAGCATCCTTGCGTCAGGCAAGTCTCGCAGCCGGTCGTCACAGCCGGCCTGACTGGCCTCGGCAGATTCTTCGCTGGAGTCCCGGTTCGGACTCGCGACCACCGCGACTTCCGTGTGCCTTGCGGCGCGCGTTCCGCTACACTGTCCGCACAGCAAATCAGGTCTCACCTTTGCTCTTCGGAGGAACGCCTATGTCTGCTTCCGTGGCAACCACAGTTCCTGTTGCACGCAGCCTGCCGGGGCGGCGTTATGACCGCGTCTTCTTTCCCGTGATGGCGGTGCTGATTCTGATTACGGTCTTCATCGGCTTCGCGAGGACCTACTTTCTCGCGGGTATGCTGAGCGCACCGCTACCCAGCCCGATCATCCATATTCATGGTGCGATCTTTACGTCGTGGATCATCCTGCTGATCGTACAGACCGGCCTTGTCGCGGCGCGGCGTGTGGACATCCACAAGAAGCTCGGGTTGTTCGGCTTCGGGCTGGCGTGCCTGATGGTGGTCTTCGGTCTGCTCGCGTCGGTCAACTCGCTGGGCCGGTGGGTCGCGAGAGGCACATCGCCCGTGGCGGGCGTGGATCCTCGAACCTTCTTCATCGTTCCGGTCACCGACATCTTCGTCTTTGCGACGCTGATCTACCTTGGGTGGGCGCTGCGCTACAAAGGTGCCGAACACAAGCGGGTGGTGTATATCGCGACCATCGCCCTGCTCGATGCCGCCATCGCGCGCTGGCCATTCCAGTTCATCCAGACCGGGCCGCACGTCCTCGCCGACCTTTGCTGCTACGCGTTCCTCTTCGCCCTGGTCGCCTATGATCTGTGGTCGACGCACAAGGTACAGCGCGTCACGCTCTGGGCGTCGCTGCTGGTGATCGTCGTTCAGCAGATACGCATTCCCATCGGGTTCACGCCGCTATGGCACCGTTTCGCCGATATGACACTCGGCAGATTTTAACTATTGGCAGGCTCGGTTCCGCTAAACTGCGGGAAGTTGCTTCTGACGGAGAAAGCCAGCCCATGGAAGTCCATCCACCGCATCAGTCTGTCCACACCTGGCGAGACTTCGTTATCCATCTGGTTATTGTGACGATCGGGCTGTTCATCGCGCTCTCGCTCGAAAGCTTTGTCGAGTACCTGCACCATCGGCATATTGTCCACGAGGCGCGTGAGAACATTCGCCAGGAGATCGAGGACAATCACAAAGCCGCGCTGCACGACCTCGACATTGTGCAGAAGAACATCGACACCCAGAAGGCCAACATCCAGGCGATACACGCGTTGAGCAAGCATCCCAAGAACTTTCATGGGTCAGTGACCAACAGTTGGAGCTTCGACATGTTTCACGACGCTGCATGGCGCACAGCGCGCGACTCCGGCGCCCTGACCTACATGCCGTACGACGAGGTGCAGCGCTACTCCGATCTTTACGGTCTGGAAGAGTTCGTCAACAACCATGCGACCAGCGCCGCCGAGCGCACGTTTCTGGCGGGGTCTTTCTTCGAGATGGGGTTCAACCCTGAGAATATGCCGGACGGTGAGTACATGAACGCTCTGCATGACAACGCTGCGGTTGAGATACAACTCATCACGCTGAAACAGTTCGTCCACGCATTCGACAAACAGTGCGAGACCGAGCTCAAGCGCTGAGGCGACTTCATCGATCTGCGATGGACTTCAACTTTGCGCCATAGAAAATGAGAGGACGTGCATGACCTGGACCCACGAAGAGAACATTGAAGTCAACGCCACGCCGCAGCGCATATGGAACCTGTTTTCAGACGTGGCGGGATGGAAGGCCTGGAACGCAGGCATAGAGCACATCGAAATCCACGGGCCCTTTGCTGCGGGGACGACGTTCACGATGCAGCCGCCGGGGAGCGAGGCGTTTGTGAGCACGTTGACGACCGTGACAGGGAACGAAGCCTTCACGGATGAAACCGTGGTCGATGGCACGCGCGTCGAGGTACACCATGGGATTGTGCCGCTGGAAGATGGGCGCAGCCGCATTGTTTACAGCACCCGAATTGAAGGTCCGGCCGCGGCCGAGATCGGCCCATTCGTTACAGAGGACTTTGGCAGCGTGCTGTTGTCGCTGAAGCGCCTCGCGGAAGCGTAGCTGCTGCAGCGTCTCAAAGTAGCGCGCCCTCGAGTGGGAGTGGAGATTTACTTCGTGCCGAGGTACGTGCGGTAGTGCGACTCCACGATGCCGGTGCTGCGCGCGAGCTGGAGCTTGGCGGTGTTGTATTGGTAGAGCGCCTGCACGAGTTGCGCCTGGGCCCCGGCGAGCGAGGCCTGCGCGTCGACGACGGGAAGGTTGTCCTCCACGCCCGCGGCGAAGCGCTGTTGCTCGTCCGAGAGCTCCTGCTGCGCGAGGTCAACGTTGCTCTGGGCGACCTTGACGAGCTCGTGCGTGGAGTTCACATCGAGCATCGCGGAGCGGATCTGCGACTCGATGGTGACGCGCAGGTCGACTTCACGCTGGTGCAGCGCGGTCAATTGCGCGGTGATGACTTCGGTCTCGCCACGCTGTGCAGCTTCGCGGAAAATCGGGAAGCGCAGGCTGCCCTGTGCATTGAAGACGCCGTGGTACAGGCCTTCGGTCTCGCCGATAACGCCGTAGTAGCCGCTGAAGGCCAGCACCGGCAGGCGCTGATACTTGATGGCGAGGCGCTCGCGGTCGGCGACGCGCACCTGCGCGAGCAGGCTGAGGTAGTCCTTGCGGCGCTGGTAGGCGGTGGTCTTGGCGCGGTCGAGGTCCATGTCGGCGAGCTCGGTGAACGGCGCCGTGTCGGTCAGGATGAGCTTCTGCTCGGCGGGCAGGCCCATGATGCGGTTGAGCTGGATGATGTCCTTAGCCAGCGCGTTCTCGGCGTTGACGCGCTGCTGCACACGGTTCTGGAACTCCACTTGTCCGCGCAGGGCGTCGAGATTGGTGCCGACGCCGGCCTCGCGCTTCGCGGTGGTCTGGTCGTAGAGGGTCTTCGCGGCGCGCTCGAGGGCCTGCGCGTTCGCGAGATTCGACTGGTCGGCGAGCACCTTCAGGTACGCGGTGCCGACCGCGAGCACAAGGTCGCCGCGGCCGGAGAGCGTGTTGAGGTTGACCACCTCCGACTCATCCTTCGCGCCGCGCAACAACTCGTAGGCGGGCACGTTGAAGAGCGTCTGGTTGACGTGGAGCAGGGCCTGCGTGACGTCCACCTTCACGATGGTGTGAATCGCGCTCGGCGGCAACCCGAAGGCAGCGAGTGATGCCGGTTTGAAGCCCATCGCGGCGAGATTGATCTCCTGCGTGGCGGTCGAAGCGTCCAGCCGCAACGAGGGCACGAGAGCGTTGGTGACCTGCAGGAGATCGCCGCGAACGATGCGCTGGTTGGCGCGGTCGGTGATGAGGCGCAGGTTGCGCTCGAGGCCAAGGGCAACGGCATCGTCGATCGACAGCGAGAGAGGCTCGGCGGTGGCGTGCTCGACGACCACATCGCCGGGGCCTTTGAAGGTGCTGGGCGCGACGAAGGTTTTGCCTGAGCCGGCGGGTGTGCCGGCGTCATACTGCGCCAGGACCGCGCTGGGGGCCGGAGGGAGCGAGGCGGCATCCTGCGCGCTGGCCGAAACGGCCGCGATAGCGAGGATGGCGGCGGAGCTGATGAGACGGAAACTTTGCACTCGCTATTAGAGTGCCATGCGGCGATTGGGGATGCGAAATTGTCGGAGAAACCGTGGCAAGGGCAGCTGGTCAGTCTGTGCCGAGCTGGCGCGCGGCTTCTTCGAGTGTGCGCGCGGTGGAAGGCTTCCACTCCGTCTTCACCTCGTCTTCCTGCTGGCCGATGGTCTTAAAGAGGAGCGCGCGGCCGTCGATGTGGACGTGACTTTCCGTGATCTCCCAGATGTGCGGAGCGATCTCGCGGCGCTCGATATCGAACGTGCCGCCTTCTCGGAGCTTGCCGAAGATGCCGTAGCCGATCTTGACATCATCGGTAAGTTTGCCCCGGAGGGACCGTATGCGGTTGTCGCCCTTCGCAATGATCATTTCGCCGGCCATGGTGGCCATGACGCGGGCCTCGATATTAGGGGCGTGGAAATTAGGGTCGGGGCGGAAGGAGAGGGTCGCGAGGTCGCCGGCCTCGCCCTTCAGCGACCAGATGAAAGCCTTAGGCAGCATCTCCAGCATTTCGCGGGCCTGACGGTCGTCGTGCTCGCTGGCTCTGCGCTCCCTTGCCTGGGCGGATTTGTCGCGGACGAAGTCGTCGATGCGCTGCGTTTCGCTCCTGGCGGTGCCGGGATCGACAGGGCGACCGTGGAGTTCGATCATCCGGCGCAAGCTGCCCGCGGGTGTCTCGACGACCCGGTAGAGGGCGTCCTTCTCCGGGGTGCGGTCGTGGTCGCGATAGGTCCAGTTGCTGTGGTCGCGGTCGGCGGCGGCAATCTCGGAACGCACGGCCGCCTGGATCATCTGCCTGGCGCTGGGATCGCTCGCGGAGGGTGAGACGTTTGCTGTGTCCTGGGCGCTCGCGCAGGCCGTGCCTAAAACCGCAGCGGCTAAGACGATGGACCGGCATGCGTTCATTGTTGGCTTGGATGCACAGAAGCTGCTGCAGTTTGCTGGGGGTGGGTTACTCGACCACAATTTTGACAAACACTCCATCCGGCAGAGGAGCGCTGCCGAGAACATGGACGACGCCGTCGCGGGTGAATCCGCGCAGCATGGTGCCGCTGGGCCGCGCGGGAGGATGCACGGCCGAGCCCGGGCCGGGCGTCTCATGTACGCCGCCAAAACCGGGAGGCGGGTCCGGCGCGGCGGGTTCCGCCACAGTCTGCTTAGCGGGGTGCTGCGGGCGCTTCATGCCCCGGTCCATGGCCTCGTTGGCCAGGCGGTCGGCTTCCTTGTTCTTGTGGCGCAGGGCGTGCGAAATCTGGAACTCCTGCAGCAACGCGACGCGGCGGCGAGCCTCCTCCCAGAGCGGGCGGAGGTCAGGGCTGTTGACTTTGTATTTGCCCTGGATCTGCTTCACCATCAGCTCCGAATCCGAGACCACGCGGAGGCGGGTGTAGCCGTGGTCGAGCGCCCACTGCAGGCAGCCGAGCAAGCCGGAGTATTCCGCGAAGTTGTTGGTTCTAAAGCCAAGGAACTCGCTCAGCTCAGCCAGCACCATGCCGCGCTCGTTCTGGATGACGGCGCCGTAGCCGGCCGGGCCGGGGTTTCCACGGGCTCCGCCATCGCAGTGCGCGGAGATCCAGCCGGTGCCCGGCGCAGGGCGGGCAGCAGTGTCGCCGAAGAGGCCGGGGCTGGAGGAGGAATCGGGCATGGGGAGAGCCTAGCAGCATGGGCGCACGGAGGGAAGCAGGATGTCTTTTGCCTCGTTTTCTTGCTTACCTTGCGTTGCCGGTGTGCGTCTTACCCGTGTAGTAAGCAGTGATGACTCCGGAGTCATACCAGCATGAGTGTTGAAGCAGTTTTCGCCAGTGGCGAGATCGGCCGCCGCCGTTCCAGCCCGTTTGCCCTGGGCCTGCAAGAGGCCATGGGTGCGCCCGTGGAAGTACAATCCTCGGCAGCAATGCCGAGAACCGCAACCCAAACCGTGTCCCGCGGGAAATTGACTGCCGAGCAGATGGAAGCTCGCCAGTTGCAACGGGCTGAAGACGATGAGCTGATCCGGGCTGCACAGGCCGGCGACCGCTCCTCGTTCGACGCCCTGGTGCGCCGCTACGACCGCTCTGTGCTGCGGCTGGCGCTGCACATGCTGGGCCATGAGCAGGACGCGCAGGACGTTCACCAGGAAGCCTTCATCAAGGCCTACCGGCACCTGGCGAACTTCCGGTTTGAGTGCTCGTTCTACACATGGCTGTACCGGATTGTGACGAACCTGTGCCTGGACCAGCTTCGTCGCCGCAAGAGCCGCCGTGAAGATCCATCGACGGCGCTGGACGCTTCGGGCGACGAGATGGACCTGCTGGCCAACATCTCGGACGAGCGCGCCATGGCGAACCCGGCGCGGGAGCTCGAGCGCAAGGTGATGAGCGAGGCGATCAGCGAAGCGCTGAAACAGCTGACGCCGCGCGAACGCATGGTTTTTGAGTTGAAGCACTACCAGGGGCTGAAGCTGAGGACGATCGGCGAGATGCTCTCGACGACGGAAGAGACCGCGAAGAATACGTTATTCCGCGCCACGCGAAAGCTACGCGCGAGTTTGGCAGAAGTAAGGTAGGAACGGGTTGTCGGTTATTGGTTATCGGTTATTGGGGCGAAAGATTTGTTGTGGACTTCGCTTCCACAGACAACCGAGAACCGGGAACCATTCGCAAGGGGGCATAGACCCTCGCGCGAGAACGCAGTAAAAATTCGAGGCTGGTAGAGGTAGCAACATGATTTGCGAAAGCGCACAACAGAACATGATCCTCGCGCAGTACAGTGAGCTGCCCGATGAACTACATTTTCCGTTGGAACAGCATATTGCCGGGTGTGAAGATTGCCGCCGCGAGTGGAAGGCGCTGCAGGCACTGGACGAAGAACTCGCGCTGATGCCCGTAGTTGAACCATCACCCAACCTGCTGGCCGCTACGCGGATGCAGCTCGACGAAATGCTGGATGCAATGCCGCCACGTTCCTTCGGCGCACGGTTCGCGGCAAACTTCTTTCGCTGGATCGGAACAGTGCAGTCCGCGCCCGCGCTGATGACGCTTCTGATTGGGCTTGGATTTCTTAGCGGCAATTTCCTGACGCGCTACCAGGTGGCGCACGCGCCCAAGCAGCCCGGCGTGGTCATTCTTTCGAACACCAGCAATGGCGCAATTGCCAGCGTCTCCGGCATTGTTCAGACCCCCAACTCCGACCTGGTGCAGGTGAACTATAACCGCATCATTCCGGAGACGGCGCAGGGCACGCTCGACGACCCGCAGATACGTCAGTTGCTGATGCTGGGCACCAAGCTCGCGACCAACAACAAGGTGCAGGCGGATTCGGTTGATTTGATCGTGAACCAATGCCTCTCCGGGCGCAGTTGCGCGGCGGACTCCAACGACGCCGGTGCGGACATCCGCAGCGCGCTGCTGGTTTCGCTGCGCACCGGCAAGACGCCGACCGTGCGCCTGAGGGCTCTCGATGGTTTGCAGCCCTACGTTGCCCAGGATGAGCGTGTGCGCAATGCGGTCTTGAAGACGCTGATGAACGATTCGAATGCGGGCGTGCGCTCGCGTGCGATCGCGCTGCTGCAGCCGGTCGAAGCGGATTCAAGCGTGCGGCAGGTGCTGCGCACGGTCTCGGCTGAAGACGAGAACCCCGCGATTCGCAATGCTTCGTTTCAGGCCCTGCAAGGCACGGCGGATATCCAGTAAGTTAGAAGCACGAAGAAATGATGAAGGCGATGCACGTACCTGCTTCACGCTCTAACTCGTTAGGTGGCGGCGCTGTGCGCGGCCGTACGCTGCTGGTCTGCGGGCTGGCGGCCATGCTTCTACCCGCAGCAATGGCCGGGAGCACGAGGCTCCTGCCCGAGCCGTCCGGGGCACGCGAGCGTGCGCAGGGCTATCTCGGCGTCGACTTCCGCGATACCAGCGAGGAGCAGATTAACGTGCTTCACCTGCAGGGGCCACGCGGTGCGGAGATCACGCTGGTCGATCACGACGGACCGGCGGGTAAGGCCGGGCTGCAGCCTCACGACGTGATCCTGCAGGTGAACGGGCAGAACATCGAGAGCGCGGAAGACCTGCGCCGCAAAATTCGCGAGTCGTCGCCCGGCACGTCGGTGAATCTTTCTATCGTGCGCCAGGGCCGCCCGCTGACGTTGACGGCGAAGCTGGCCAACCGCGCCGACGTCGAGCGCCAGGCATGGCAGCACATGACCGGACCCGACCAGGGGACGGGCGACGAGGCTCCGCTCGAGAACATCATCGTCGAGCACTACACGATCGAAACGACGCCGGTACCGCGCTCACCTTCGCGTGGCCAGAGCTTCATCGGCACTGTGCTGCGCAGCGCGCCGTATACCGGGGCGACTGTGGAGACGATGTCGCCTCAACTTGCCGGGTTCTTTGGTGCGCCGCCCAAGTCGGGTCTGCTGGTGCACGGTGTCGAGCCGAACAGCCCGGCGGCGCTGGCTGGCCTTCGCGCCGGTGATGTGGTGCTGAGCGTGAACGCTACACCCGTGGCCTCAACTTCCGACTGGAGCAAGCGCCTGCGCGCCGGCAGTGGACGCCCGGTGAGCCTGACGATCCTGCGCGAGAAGCACGAGCAGACCCTGACGATGCAGCCGGATTTGAAGCGCCACTCGATGGTGGAGTGGCCGAAGCTGTTTTAGAAACGCCGTGATCTGAACGGAGCTCGAAACGAGCGCATTGGCAGCGGCACATACCACTGCGGCCCTGGTTGTTCAACACCATGGATCGCGGCCATCGTCAGGCCGCCGCCGGCGAGTGCTCCTATCGCAGCTCCCGCAAATCCCGCACTGGTGCTCTCCTGTTTCGCCAACAGACCGACGGCCAGCGCACCGCATCCCATCCCGATGAACAACGCACGGAAGTGAGTATGTTCCTCCGGGAAGTTTTGGGCGAATTGCGGAGTGACTGAAATTACGGTCGCTATCGGATAAACCACTCGGCGCACGCCGCTCGCGGGGACGAAAACATCGCAGGCCAGCGCCGTATTGTCGATCCAGACGAGCGTGCAGGGTTGCTGCATAGGACTGCTCTGCTCGCGGACGAGAAGCTGCGTGCCGGGAGGCAGCGAGGCGATCTTCTGCCACTGGCGGCTGGGGGCCGGTGGAGCAGTCTGGGCGTTCGCGAACGTGACTATCAGGATCAATCCGAGGACGATGAAGAACAGGTGCAGATGGCGTATGAACATGGCCGGCTCCGTCGCGGAATTTGCGGCGGTAAGCGGCCGCAGAGCTTCACGCTAGGCGCGCGGCGCAGACGCGAAAGGCCGCATTGAGACACTTTCGAAAGTGTCCCAATGCGGCCTTTTTGCCTCTGAATCAGTCTTCTTTCTTCACCACGACGGGCTTGCCTTCCTGCACATAGTTCCTGTTCCAGGAAGGAATTTCCACCACGTAATTGCCGGGTTTTTCGATGACAGCCTGGCAGCCGAGCCGCGAGTTGAGTTGGAGGCCGGGGGCGGTGTCCATGCGGTCGAGCTCCAGGTCTTCAGGTTCAGAGAGGCCATCCGAGCCCGCCTTCACGTGAACATGGCATGTGGTGCACGCGCAGACGCCGCCGCAGGCGTGGTCGAGGAAAATGTTGTAGTTTTCGGCGACGTCGAGGATGCTCATTGGCTGGCCGTGGCCATCGTAAGGCAGCGTGCCGAAGGGAAACTCGACGGTCTTGCCCTCGGGTTCGAAGGTGACGCGGACCATGTTTTCGGCTGGCGGCTGCGAGAGATCGACGGGTGGAAGCGGGGTTGATTCGTGTTCAGACATGTCTCTACCAGTTTAGTGCACATGCATCTGGGGAGCGGGAATTAGGAGTAGCAGCAGGCTTTAGCCTGCGGTACCAGGGAGCACGGGATTCAGGGCTTCAGCCCTGGTTCGGGTGTATGCTGCGGCTCATGCCTCTCGCACCGCAGGAAGTGCGGACTTATTTCACAACATTTACGACCGCCGGGCGGCGACACCTCTTTCAGGTCCACGCGAATGCGCAGTTGATGATTGCAACTATTCAGGGGTATCGGGCGCAAAGGAAGTTCACGCTGCATGCGTTCTCCGTCATGCCTGACCATGTGCATGTTCTATTGACGCCCGCACCGGATGTGTCTCTGGAGAAAGCAATTCAATTGATGAAGGGCGGGTTTTCGTTCCGGCTGAAGAGCAAGATGGATGTTTGGGAGCGGGGCCATTTCGATCGACGGATCGTTGACCGGCATGCGTATGACGCCTGCGTTCGATACATCCATGAAAATCCCGTGGATGCGCGGATCGTGGACGAGGCGGTTCAGTATCCGTTTTCCTCGGCGGACGGAAAGACAGAATGCGACCCGATTCCAGCATGGTTCGCCTGAAGCGGGCCGGGGCTGAAGCCCCTCTCGCGAAATAGCCTTTACCGCGGGCTAAAGCCCGCTGCTACTCCGGCAGAACGGCCGTCCGGTAGAGCGGCTGTTGCTCCGATACGCAGCTGCTCTTGCTCCAATAGACAGCCGCTGTTGCTCGGTTGAACCGCAATCAATCTTCGGTGGATTCGCCAGGTGTTTCAGGATCGCGTTCAGCCGCTTCAATGGCGTTGGTTAAGGAGGATTCAACGTCCGCCTTCGCGAACGGATGCGGCGCAGACGGTGCGTTGCCCATGCCTTCGTCAAGCGTTTCGCCCGCGGCCTGCATGGTCTTGCCGCCCAGCGCGCCGGTTACGGCGGAGTCCATCATGATCTCCGCCAGGCGGCGCGTCTTCTTGTCGAGGCGTTCGATGGCGTTGCGGATGACCTTGTAATCGCCGCCCCGGATGCTGGCCTTCACTTCGTCGGCCGCAGCCTTGATGTCCTCGTGCTCGATGGAGGTGAGCTGCTGCCACGCCGCGGTCTTCTCGCCCTTTTCGACGGCGTCGAGGATGGTCTGCGCTTCGTTTTTTGCCTCGATCACCTGGCGCGCCGTGATGTCGTCTTCGGCGTGGTCGAACGATGCGAGAATCATGTTCTCCACCTGTTCGTCGGTCAGGCCGTACGTGGGTTTCACTTCGACCTGCGCCTCCTGGCCGCTGCGCTGTTCGCGCGCGGACACATGAAGGATGCCGTTGGCGTCGATCAGGAACTTGACCTCGATGCGCGGCAGACCGGCAACCATCGGCGGAATCCCCTTCAGATCGAAACGCGCTAACGAGCGGCAATCCTTGGCGAGTTCGCGCTCGCCCTGGAGGACGTGGATGGCAACGTTCGTCTGGCCATCCACGCCGGTGGTGAAGTGCTCGGTGGCGCTGGCGGGGATGGTGGAGTTGCGCTGAATGATCTTGGCGACAACCCCGCCCAGCGCTTCGATGCCGAGCGAAAGCGGCGTGACGTCGAGCAGCAGCAGGTCATTGGTCGTGGCGTTCTCGATGCCGGAGAGGATTTGCGCCTGCACGGCCGCGCCCAGTGCGACAACCTCGTCGGGGTTGAGTTCGGTATGAAGCTTCTTGCCGCGAGCTTCGAGATCGAAGATCTGTGTGACGAGGCTGCGCACCGCGGGGATGCGCGTCGAGCCGCCGACCATGACGACCTCGTCGATCAGCGCGGGCTCGAGGCCGGCGTCTTTGAGCGCCTGCTTGACGGGGCCGGCGGTGCGCTCGATGACAGGAGCGATGAGCTGCTCGAACTGCTCGCGTGTAATCTCGCGGAGGTAGTGCTGGCCGCCCGGAAGCTCCAGCGCGAGGCGGGCGGAGTTGCCGTCGGAGAGCGCAATCTTCGCCTCGATGACAGCCTTGCGGAGCTGCTGGATGACCTCGGGGTTCGAGCGAACGTCGAGGCCGAGGTCGCCTTGTATGTCGTCGAGCGCGACTGCGGTGAGGAGGTTGTCGATATCGTCGCCGCCAAGGTGCGTGTCGCCGCCTGTGCTGATGACTTCGAAGATGCCTTCGTGCAGCTTGAGGATGGAAATGTCGAACGTGCCACCGCCGAAGTCGTACACGGCGATGATTCCGTCGCGCTGCTTGTCGAGCCCGTAGGCCAGGGCTGCGGCGGTGGGTTCGTTGACCAGGCGCAGCACGTCGAGCCCGGCTATGCGGCCGGCGTCCTTGGTGGCCTGGCGCTGCGCGTCGTTGAAGTAGGCGGGGACGGTTATGACGGCCTTCGTCACCTCGGCACCGAAAAACCGCTCGGCGTTCTTCTTCAGTTGCAGCAGGATGTAGGCGGAGATCTCCGGCGGCGTCAGCGTGAGGCCGCCGACGTTCAGCTTGAGCACTTCTCCGGGCTGGAGTCCTTCAGCGAGCTTGAAGGGAAAGAGCTTGAGTTCGGGCTCAACGTCGGCGAGGTCGCGGCCCATGAGGCGCTTGACGGAGTAGACCGCGTTGGCGGAGTTGGTGAGCAGCACGTTGCGCGCGGCGTTGCCGACCGAGAAGCCCGCCTCGGTGTCCTGGTCGAAGGCCACAACGGACGGCACGATGGGCGAGCCGTCTTCGCCGGGAATGACGGCCGGGCTGTCGGCCTGCATGAAGGCGATGAGCGAATTGGTGGTGCCAAGATCAATGCCAACGACGGGGCCGGCGGCGTGCTGCGGGGATGTATTCTCTGGCACTGTTGCCTCTTTCAGTGGCGCGGCGAAGCGATGAAAGCGCCAATGACTATTGTCCTATAAGTGAGATGAGCGAAGCGGGAACGACGCTTCCGTCGCAGTGCGCTGCGAGTCAGTTTCTGTCAAGCCAGATGCCGTCGCCGGAATCTGGATCACCGAGCACCCAATAAAGGCGATACGGTGGCGTCTGGCGCGTGAGATACAACAAGCCCGCGTTGTCCTCGTCTTTCTGGCATGAATCGGAGGCAGAGTGAGTACGCACATGGAGGACAAGCGACTGGTCCTCAAGCTCCCAAACGCCGCTGCCAGAGAGAATACAGGAGCTGGTAAAGTCGTCGACAGGCAGCGACTCCACACTCATGGTGCCATCGGCGCTGAGGTTAAGGGAGGCTTTTGTGCTCTGCTGGCTACTGCTGCGTGAGGTTTCGGTGTAGCGGCCGGCGATTTCACCTAGCGGAGGATCGTGAGCAGTCCTTTGCCAGATCGTGGGAGGGCCGAAGATTGCATGGGCAAGGTTATTTGCAGCAAAGAAGCCTATGAGCAAAAAAGGACAGCAAGCGATCAACGGTAACAGCCACCAATTCGAAAACTTTCTGCCAAAGATGCGCATAGCGTCAGTTTAGGTCTGCGCGTGCGTTCGTGGTGTTTGGACAAAGACAATTTGTCGCTGCGGCTTCTCCTTCGCTCCGCGCTCCGCTTAGGTCACGGCTTCCGAGTTGCGGCTTCGGCTGCGGTTTGCATGGTGCTCGAGTGGGCATCCCTCATCTTCTGAGTGTCCTAACCGTTGAATGTGCCGTCGGGTGGATCTGCTGCAGGAGTATGTGGGCAAGTCAATTCGTTTGGGCGCAGGTGGGTTGCGGAGTAGCGAGGCGGAGCGTCTTGGCGGTATGCCGCACCGCGGAGCCGAGAGCTTGGGTGGTCTTGTGGTAACTCTTCAGGAGCGCGTTGCCGGTGTGGTCCTGAGCGGTGGAGATCGCGTCTCCGGCGTTGTCTCCGGCGAGAGAGATCGCGGCGTTGGTGCTGGTGCCGGCGTTGGCGATGTGCGCCTGGGTGTGGCTGCTGATCGCGATGACGCCCTGCGCGGGATGGCGGCCGGGGTTGTACCAGGCGATGTCGGTTGCGGGAAGCTGCTCGAGGCGAGCGAGCGGCTCGGCGGGAAAGTTGCTGGTGGACATCTTGCCGGCTAGCGGCAAGTCGGTACTGGCGATGAATAGCGAGCGGTTCATAGGGTGGCCGGGCTCGCCGAGATTGATGGGCGCGGTCTTCGGCAGGGTCGACATTTCGGTGCAGCGGTCGTTGCCGCACCCGGCGTTGCAGAGCGTTTCGTTGAGGTAAGAAGCGTGCTTTCCGGCGGAGATCCAGACGGTCGCGCCGTGGTCTTCGGCATGGAGCGTGGCGGCGCGGGCGATCTGGCTAACGTCGCAGACCGTGTTCTCATGCGCGGCGGCAAACCAGTAGGCAGCATGCCATGAGGCCGCGTCGATATCCGGGCCGTCCGCGCGGATAAGCGTGGCGACGTGCTCGGTGTCGAAGGGGTGGCCGTGACGTCCGCAGTCCGTGCGCCAGAGATGGTAGTAGTGAATCTCCGCGACAGGATGCTGCGGGGTGGAGGATTTCGCGAGGAAGACCTGGCCGTAGATCGTGCCGTCTTCGCGTCGGATGGCGAGGGTGCGGACGCCGGGCTCGAACTCCGCCGGCTGAGTGGAGCAGTCGTGGCGCGCAATCTGGAACGAGGGCTCGAACTGCTGGAGCAGGCGCTGCTCGAGGGCATCGCTGAGGCCGTCGCGGTCGGTGTCGGCCTGCTGGCAGATGGCGCGGCTGGCGAAGGCGAGGAGAGCGAGCGGCAGGACAGCGCAGAGGGCGTGCATGGTATTTGGATGCACGCCAGAGCGGGCGGGAGGGAGCGGCTTGCTTTCAGAGCCTCTGCGGTGCTCGCCGAGACGGCGCCCTGGTGGCGATGAAGACGCAGGCGACGATCATCGCGAACCACAGAACGAGCATCCAGCGGCGGAATGCGGCTTCACGGGATTCGCTGGGGAGAAGGCTCTGGCCTGCCAGCACGAAGCCACCGCCGGGCGCTGGGCGGCCGGTCAGCGCGACCCGGATGCCGGGCTGCGGCTGCCAGGTGACCTTGTGCTCGCCATGCTGGCGGATGACGTTGAAGATGCCGCGCGGCGGTTGTGGGAGTTCTCCGTGCAGCGTGGCGGAGGCGGCGATGGGTTTGCCGTCGGCGTCGTAGAGCGCGGCGAAGGTGGAGGAGCCGTGCAGCCATCCGGGGTTGGCGATTTCCTGAGTGCTGTTGTCGAGCAGTGAAGTGGCTGGTGTTCCCTCGGCGAGGCGGGTGCTGACTTGCTCGACGACTTGTGCGGGCTGGCGATCGGCGCCGCGGCGGAGCACCTGCTGGTTGAAGACGGAGATGAACAGCAGCGCGACGGAGAAGAAGACGGCGAAGGCGAGAACGTAGAGCGGGCTGGTTGGCGAGGATGTGCGCATGTGGACCTCGAAGAGTGAACGGATGGTGTCGGCGAAGAGCGAGAGCGCGAAGCGGAGACGGCTGGGCGCTTCGGCTTCCTGGAGGCGGACGGCTTCCAGCATTTCGGCGCCGTAGCGCTGGCGGAAGGCTGTGGGATAAAGCGGAAGCGCGAGGCTGTAGAGGCGGGTGAGGAGTGTGTCGGGGCGGCTCATGCTTTCACCTCCGCTTTTGCTTCAGCCGGGCGAATGCCCTTTTTTCGGGCGCGCTTGAGGGCGTGCTCGAGGCGCGCGGCTTCGGCGGCTAGAGCCTGTTTGCCGTCGGCCGTGAGGCGGTAGTAGCGGCGGCGCTCGTCGTCGGTGAAGCCGGTCTCGGCGATGAGTCCGCCGGCGAGCAGGCGGTCGAGAGTTCCGTAGAGCGTGCCCGGGCCCATGCGGTTGTACTGGCGGGCTTCGAGCATGATGGCGTAGCCGTGCTTGTCGCCGTCGGCGAGTGCGAGCAGGATGGCGAAGACGGCGGGTGTGAGCGGGAGATGGTCGGCGCCGGGTGTGCTGGAATTGCCCATGGCCCCGAATATATATCCGTTGAAGATATATCGTCAACGGGAATATTAGGAAAGGTGCTCAGTAAAGCCAACGCGAAGGACGCGGAGGACGCTAAGGGAACGCCACGGCTCCCGTTGCGAACCTTTGCGTCCTCCGCGTCCTTTGCGTTTGCTTGTATGTGCGGACGTTACTGGCTGTGCCGATCCAGCGCTTTCTTCAGCAGGGCTGGGGAGATGCCGGGGCGTTGTGCCTGCGGGTCGAGGCGGCTGGCGCCTTGGAAGGGGAGCATCCAGCCGGGGTACTCCGGCGGGAGGGTGCTGACCTCGTCGAGCTGCTGCAGCTCCTCAGGCGAGAGCTTCAGGTCGACGGCGGCGATGTTGTCGTTGAGCTGGTCGGGACGCTTGGCCCCGATGATGATCGACGTGACCACCGGCTTTGCCAGCAGCCACGCGAGCGAGACGCGCGCGGCGCTGCAGTTGTGGGCCTTCGCGATGGGTGCGATAACGTCGAGGATCTTCCAGGTGCGCTCCTTGTCGACGATGGGAAAATCGAACTCGGAGCGGCGCGAGCCTTCCGGCTTCTGGTTTTCGCGGCTGTACTTGCCGGAGAGCAGGCCGCCGGCGAGAGGGCTCCAGACGAGCAGGCCGGTCTTCTCCGCCTGCAGCAGAGGAACGATCTCGCGCTCAAGGTCGCGGCCGGCGATGGAGTAGTAGGCCTGCAGGGTGTCAATGCGCGCGAGGTTCTTGAACTCGGAGATGGCTATGGCCTTGGCGAGCTTCCACGCGGGCCAGTTGGAGACGCCGATGTAGCGCACCTTGCCCTGCTCGACGAGGGTGTTGAGCGCGCGCAGGATCTCTTCGGTCGGCGTGACGATATCGTTGCCGTGGATCTGGTAGAGGTCGATGTGGTCGGTCTGGAGGCGGCGGAGGCTGGCATCGACGGCGTCCATGATGTGGCCGCGCGACGCGCCGACGTCGTTGCGTCCGGGGCCGACGCGGCCGTAGACCTTGGTGGCGATGACGACATCCTTGCGAGCGATATTGAGGTTGCGCAGCGACTGGCCGAGCGCCTTCTCGCTCTCGCCTTCGGAGTAGACGTCGGCCGTATCGAAGAAGTTGATGCCCGCGTCGATGGAGCCCTTGATGAGCTCGTCCGCGCCGGCCTGGTCGACGTTGCCGATGGCGCGAAACATGCCGCTGCCGCCGTGGAATGTCATGGTGCCGAAGCATAATGTGGAGACGAGCAGGCCGGTGTCGCCGAGTGTCTTGTATTCCATGATGTGTGTCCTTATGCCGAGTGCGTCGGGTAGTCATAAGACGCGGGCGCAGCACATGGGGACTCGCTAATTCGTGGCGGTTTGTGAAAGCACGGTCACACGCGATTTGCGGTATCTTGGCTGCGGGGATTGCATCGAACTAAGGGCGGCCGGTTTCCGGCGACAACATCTCAACACAAGCTAAGGAGAGACATCATGGATCGCAGCGCATCGGCAGTGTGGCATGGCGGATTGAAGGACGGCAAGGGGACGATCAGCACGCAGAGCGGCGTGTTGAAAGACTCGCAGTACAGCTTCAGCACGCGGTTTGAAAACGGTATCGGGACCAACCCCGAAGAGCTGATCGCCGCGGCGCATGCGGGCTGTTTCACAATGGCCCTGAGCGGGCAATTGACCAGCGCGGAGCATGTGCCGGAGTCGCTCGAGACGACCGCTGTTGTCACGATGGAGAAGACCGACGATGGTCCCACCGTGACGAAGATTCACCTGACCACGCGCGCGCATGTTCCGGGCATCGAGAAGCCGAAGTTTGATGAGCTGGCGAAGAAGGCGAAGGAAGGCTGCCCGATCTCGCGACTGCTGAAGGCGGCGGAGATCACGCTGGATGCGCAGCTGGTTTGAGGCAGGGAATAGGGAGTAGGGAATAGGGAATAGGAGACAAAGCAAGGGCCGCATCTCGTACAGATGCGGCCCTTGCTTTGGTATGTGAAATCTTCTGCGTCGCGCTTTTTACTCCCTATTACCTACTCCCTATTCCCTGCTTCACAGATAGCTCAGCCACCAGTCGCGGCGGCGGGCTTTGACGCCTGCGAACCATTTGCAGGGGAAGTAGAGGGACGCGACCACGGCGATCCAGATGGCATAAACGACAGGCAGGCTGTAGCCCCAGTTCGCCGGAGGTTGGTCAAACAATGGCTTCCAGAGATGGATGTGCACCGTGTGCATGGTGATCATCGCAACCACGATCACCAGCAGGTGCAGGATGTAGAAGTGGGGGATGTAGTAGAAGAACGGGACGCGGCCGTAGATCTCCACGACACCGAGCGGGCCTGAGGCAATGTGGCGTTCGAGCAGGCGGTCGGCGATGGAGAAGATGATCAGCAGGATGCCGAGCGTTGCGCAGACGTATTGCAGCGAGGGTGGGTACTTGGTGACGTTGAAGAATGCCATCGCTGTACGCGTGACGGAGTCCAGGTGCGCGAAGACGATGGGGTCGCCGTAGAGGCCAGTGAGACGTAGCGCGACGAAGAGTGCCAGTGCGGCGAGGCCTAGCTGCAGAGACCGCGCGCGGCGCTTTGCCGGGGGCAGCAGAACGACCGCGCCGAACGCGTAGCCGAGCGCCATGATGCCGCTCCAGGGAAGGATGGGGTAGGTGTCGAGGATCCAGAGGCGGCCGTGGTCGAGGAACGGCCCGGGCATGACGAGGAACTTCCAGGCACCGGCTTCGAGGCCGGCTTGCGGCGGTGGAACACGGTCGAGCAGGTTATGCAGGAAGACGATGATGAAGCCGTAGATGGCGACGAAGCGCACAGGTAGAAACTGCAGAGCGGCGAGGACGATCATGCTGCCACCGATCGCGTAGATCACCTGCAGGAAATGGAAATGGTAAGTGAAGAAGATGCCGAAGCTGACCACCAGGACTTCAACGGCGATGAGCCAGAGTCCGCGCGTGACAAGCTTCTTCGCCATCTCTGTTGCACTGCGTCCGCGCTGCCGCTGCAGGTAGATGGACGTGCCGGCGAGCGCGACGAACCCCGGTGCACAGAGGTGCGTAATCCAGCGCGTGAAGAAGAGCGCGGGCCAGGAGGCCGTCGGGTCGGTGGGGTTGACCGTGGCGCTGGAGAAGAAGTCGCGCGTATGGTCAAGCGCCATGATGATCATGAGCATGCCGCGGACGAGGTCCACCGTGGCGATGCGGCGGTTGAGGGTCGCGGAGTTGGTGGCGTCGAGTTTGGCAGTCGCGATCATGGAGTCTCGGTGTGCGATAGAGATATTACGTCAGACGTGCATCGGAGTGGCTGCTAGAGGTAACTCAGCCACCAGTCGCGTCGGCGCGCCTTGACGCCCGCGAACCACTTGCAGGGAAAGTACAGCACGGCGACGACGAAGATCCACACCGCATAGATCACGGGCAGGCTGAAGCCCCAGCCGTGGGCGAGAGTCGAGCCCCACTGGAACTCCGGCGTGAACCAGTAATGCCAGTCGCCATGCAAGGCGAACGTACCCAGCGCGGCGAGAGCGTGCAGCAGGTAGATGTGCGGAACGTAGTAGAAGAACGGAACGCGTCCAAAGGTCTGTAGGACAGCGCGGCCGCGGGGCAGCCAGTCGCGTTGCGAGGCGAGATCCAGCAGGGTGTACAGCAGCAGCAGGACCCCAAACGTGCCGAGCACGTAGTGCAGTGATGGCGGGTACTTCTGCACATCCATGAACGACATTGCCGTCTGCGCATGCGTGGACAGGTGCGTGAAGAGGAACGGGTCGCCGTAAGAGTCGAAGGACCGCAGCAGCGCGAACATGATGAGACACGCGGCCGAAAGCAGAAGCGCACGCGTGCGGCGGGTCGCGTCCGGCATGAGCACCAGCGGGCCGAACGCGTAGCCGAGGCAGATGATGCCGAACCATGGCAGTGCGGGATAGTACAACTGCGCGAGGCGGTGACCGTGGAATGTAAGGAATCCCTGCTCGTGCAGCATCCTCCAGACATCGGCGAAGCGGCCGAAGGAGGCCGCGCTGACCGGATCGAGCAGGTTGTGCAGTGAGACGATGGCGACGCCGATCCCGGCAATGGCTGCGGTGGGCAGGCGAATGATGAGGCCGAGCCCGACCATGGAAATGCCGACAGCCCAGATCACCTGCATCTCCGGCGCCCAGCTGAAGACCCAGCCGAAGCTGACGACGGTGATTTCCAGGAAGACCAGCCAGAGGCCGCGCGTGATGAGCAGCCGGGTCAGTTCGCGCGGACTCTTGCCGCGGCGGCGCTGCAGGTACACGGACGCTCCCGCGAGAGCAACGAAGCCGGGCGCGCACAGATGCGTAATCCAGCGCGTGATGAACAGGGCCGGCCAGGAACGGTGTGGATCGACCGGGTCGATCGCGACATACGAAAAGTAGTCGCGCGTGTGATCCAGAGCCATCAGGACCATGAGCAGGCCGCGCAACACGTCGATGGACTCGAGGCGGCGCTTCTGCGGCTCGATCGGTATCGGATAGAGCTCGGGTGAAACGGCCTCGGCCACAGCAACGGTCATGTTGGTCTCGCTTGAGAATTGAGTTGGAATGTTGATTGATTGTCACTGAAAGGTGAGCACTACAAAAACTTTTATTTTGTGCTCACGCTCTCATAGAGCTCCACGTCTGACTGGCATTCCACTGGCCGCGGCACAGCATGCGTCTGGGGTGAAGTGTGTCACTTTCCGAGGGCAGGGACGCGATCCGCCGTTCACAGGAGATCGCATTGAACCGCAGCAGAGGCGTACCCATCGTTCGCTCCGTCGTTGTGCTGGGATTATTCTCAGTGGGCCTAACCCGTAACGCATTCGCGCAATCCTCAGAGACAGCAGTGCAGGAGAGTTCGAGCAGATCGCTGGTGTCTTCGCTGTTCTCGCCGATGGAGAGCGGCGACAGCGATAAGACACCCGCGGCAAATGCTGCATCCGCCGGTCTGCCTGAAGCGCCGCGCCGTCATCGGACTGAGACGTCGATCTCGCTTGGCGGGTTCGCGCAGGCGACTCGGACGGGTACTATCGGTTTCCCCTTCGGCGCCTCGAACGCACAGCGTATAACGCCTTCAGGTGGGATGCTGGCGACCTTCCGCCAGAGCTTTCGCGATTGGCTCGGATACTCGGTCAATTTCGGGTATACGCGAACATCAGTTCACAGCACGTTTCAGCCGGGACAGGCACCAGGGGTGTCTCTCACTAATTTCGACGCCTTGAACAATGTGTTCGAAGTGAGCGGATCGTACATCGCGCAGAAGCACTTCACGCAAAAGATGACCGGATTTGGGGAGCTGGGAGCGGGCGCATTGATCTATCAGCCCGGACAGGTCCGCACGGCGACGACACCCCCGGGGACTACGATCGTCGCTCCGGTAACGCCGCGCCCAATGGGCATCTTCGGGGCTGGTCTCGAGTATCACTTCGATCCGCAATGGTCCATACGCGCGGAGTACAGGGGGCAGGTGTACAAGTTCCCCGACTACGGTCTGGGCTTGCAGAAATCCGTTACCGTGACGAACGAACCGACGATCAGCCTGACGTATACGTTCGGACGAAGGAGACACCACTTCAGGCAGTAGGAAGAAAGCGGCCGCGACGCCGGAATGCGGCCTTCGATCGGTGCATCGCTAGTGAGCGTGGCTGTGAGTATGGCCGCCCGGCCCGTGGTGATGATGCGAGTGGCCGTCGATAACTTCAGGCGCCGGCGGTGAGCAGCAGTCGCCCACGGTGACGCAGTCGGTGACCTCCACCTGGATGGTGGTGTGCTGGATGCCGAAGTGGTCGCGGAGCTGGTGATTCACGCGCTCCAGCAGGGCGTCGCTTGACAGCAGGTCCATGTCGACGACCTGCACGTGGCACGAGAGTGCATGCGACTGCGACCCGAGGCTCCAGACGTGCAGGTCGTGCACGTTGATGACACCATCGACCTTCTCCATCGCGCCACGGACTTCGGAGAGATTGAGGCTGCGCGGTGTGCCTTCGAGCAGGATGTGCAGGGTCTCGCGCACGATGCTCCAGGAGCTGACGAGGATCAGCAGAGCGATGATGACCGAGAGCAGCGGGTCGATCCACTGCTGGTGCGTGATGGCGATGAGCAGGCCGCCGATGATGACGGCGGCGGTGGAGACGGTGTCGCCAAGCATGTGCAGGAAGACGCTGCGGATGTTGACGTCGCCGGAGAACTTCCACAGCAGGGCGGCGATGACGCCGTTCATGACGACACCGGCGGCGGCGACGGACATCATCAGGTGCGGCTCGACGGCGACCGGAGCCATGAAGCGATGGATGGCGGTGACGGCGATCCAGACGGCGAGCACCATGAGGCTGAGCGCGTTGACGAAGCCCGCGAGGACGCCCGCGCGCTGGTAGCCGAAGGTGCGCTCATCGGTGGCGGGCCGCGTCTGGAGCCAGACGGCGACAAAGCTGAGCGCGAGGGCGGCGAAATCGGAGACGTTATGGCCGGCCTCCGAGATGAGCGCGAGGGAGTGCGCGCGCAGACCGAAATACAGAGTCGCCGCGATATAGAGGGCGGTCAGCGCGAGCGAGAACTTGAGGATGCGCTGCATGGTTCCGGCGGGTTGCGTCGGACTGGAAGCACCGGATTGGGGCGTAACGGCCACACTTCTAGTGTATGCCTGTCGGAGCCCGCTTTAGTGGTGTGAATGGTCTAGTGGCAGGTCGAAGGGCAGCAGGCGCTGCGGCTGCATACGGAGGCCGCTCCAGGTTTCGGAGACGATGATGCTGTTGCCGGGGTTGCGGGGGTCGTAGCGCACCTGGACGGGCTGGTCGATGCGGAAGCCGGCTGTGTGGGTGGGGAGTTGCGAGACGTCCTGGGCGCAGTCGTAGGTGACGCCGGCGATGCGGTAGCGGTAGAGCAGCAGGTCAGGCGAGACGCTGATGCTCTCTTCGCCGTCGTGGGAGCGGGCATCGACGATGCTGCCGTCGGTGATGCGGCCGGAGAGGGTGAGTTGTTCGCGGCGTCGGCGCTCGAGTTCGTCGGGAGAGGGGCGGCGTCTGCGGACAGCCAGCAATGCCGCGAGTCCAACAGCCGCGGTGCCGGCCGCCACTCCCGCTATCAGGCGCGGGTTCTGCCGCACGACGGCTTCGAGCTGACGCATGATCGGCTGGAGATGGGATTTCACTGGTCGAGAAAAGAATAGCGTTAACCTGTCTCAGCCGGGCCCGCGATCAATTCCCCTCTGGAAGTGACAATCAACGGACGTTCGCCGGGAGTATGCATTGGCCCTCGACGCCGAGTTGCTGGACATAGGCCCCCATGCGCTTGAGTTGGTCAACCGTCTCCGGACTCATCTCTCCCACCACCACAGCCACTCCGTGCAAGTTCTCCTTCCGGGCTACAGCCTGCAACTGGGCCATACCGCGGTCGGTCTTCAGCACGTGGGCGAGCACGTAGCTGGTTTTCTCCAGCAGCGCGGCCGCATCCTCAGCTTCCTTGAGCGAGGCTTGCAACTGGCTGGCAGGTGGCATTTTCGCCAGCAGCGAAATATGCAGGCCTGCGGACATCGTGAGCCGCATGTCGTTATCGAACAGGTTCAAAAACGGGCACGTACTCGCGAAGAACGTGCGCGACACAAAGCGCTCGTTCAGCTTGTCCGCTGCCTGGAAGGGACTTCCGGTGCGCAAAGTGATGGCATTCAGGTCGGCGATGGCGCCGGTGCGCAGGCCGTTGAACTCCTCATCGCTGCCGCGGAATCTGGCCGCTTTCAGGTTGCGCAACTGGTAGATACCGCCGAAGGCACCTGCCTTGCGCGCGAACAGGACGCCCGCGCTGCGATTCACAGAGAGCAGCGGCTTTATGGTCAGACACGGATGCGTGTCCGCCACCTGCGCGATCGCATCCAGCACCGAAGAATCCTGTTCCGACGTGAGATGGCCGATGATGAGCGCTATGCTTTCACGGGACCGCAAATCGTCAGGGTACCCGCATTCATCGGTAGTCGAAAAATGCCGTGAAAACCAGCCCCGCTCTCTGACCAGTGAACTGAGCGTCTGAATGCCGTTCAGGCGCACCGAGGCATCGCTGTCGCTCAATTGCTTGGCCGCATCGGAGTATGTCTGGTCTATGCGGTGTTCAAGGCTGGCGCTGTGATCGTTGTGCCAGGTGTTGAGAAAGGCCAGTGTGCCGCCGATGGGGATCAAGAGCGACAGGAGAAGCTTGGTGCGCCACGATCGTTGATCGAGTATCTCGACGCGCAGCTGCTCAATTTCGGCGCGGGTCTTCTCGTCGCTCAGATCGCTGCCCTGCAGAATGGAAATGTCGCGGGGCGGAGGAAGCGGGGCGTGCTTCCAGGGGTTATACCAGCTCACGATGAGGCTCCGTAAAGACACAATAACCACTGGCCCAGGTTGTAGAGGGTGCTGGGAAACACTATAAAGCAATGGCGGCCGGCTCCGCGGCGATAGAATGCCTTGTGCGAACGATTCGGAATGTTGTGGATAAGAAGGTGTCCGGCGCTCATCCTCTGGACCTCGGCGAAGGACGCCGCGTGCGCTCGACCACCGTGCTGTGCGTGCGGCGCGGCGATGCCGTGGTGATGGCCGCGGATGGCCAGGTGACGCTCGGCGCCACGGTGATGAAGCAGTCCGCTCGGAAGATCAGGCGGCTGTACAACGAGAAGATTTTGGCAGGATTTGCCGGGTCGACTGCGGACGCGTTCAGCCTCTTCACGCGCTTTGAGGCCAAGCTGGAGCAGTATGGCGGGAACCTCGGCCGCTCGGCCGTGGAACTGGCCAAGGACTGGCGCACGGATAAGCTGCTGCGGCAGTTGCAGGCGTTGCTGATCGTTGCGGATTCGAAGCAGATGTTTCTGCTGAGCGGCGATGGCGACGTGATCGAGCCGGATGCGGTGGCCGATGGGACGATCGCGACGATCGGTTCAGGCGGGAGTTACGCTCTAGCGGCGGCGACCGCGCTGATGGAGAATACGGAGTTTTCGGCGAGGGAGATTGTGGAGCGGAGTATGAAGATTGCCGCGGAGATTTGTATTTATTCGAACTCGAATGTGACGGTGGAAGAGCTGAGTACAAGCGTAAAATAAAGGTAAGGAGCATGGCATGCAGGAATCGGTAACCGTCGACCCAAGCCGGGTTCTTCGCCGCTTTTCGACTTACGAGGAGCAGGAAGAGGAAGACCTGCGCTTCTGGTCGCAGCAGACGGTGCCCTACAAGGTCCAAACTGTGGCTGATTTAGCCGAGTACTACGCCCGCATGCATAAAATCGACCTCGATGCTCAAGGACCAAAAAGAATTGCTGTCCGTGTTCAACGCTCATAACGTTGAGTATCTTGTGGTGGGCGGTCACGCTGCGATTGCGTATGGGGTCGCACGGCTCACAAAGGATCTCGACATCTGGATTCGAGCAAGTGAAGGCAACAGTGTAAAAGTTTTCCGCGCTCTCGCCGAGTTTGGCGCGCCCCTCCAGGGCATGTCTGCTGCCGACTTTTCAGGCGATGACAATAGCGTTTTGCAGCTCGGCATGGCGCCAAATCGGATCGACATTCTGCAAAGCGTTTCCGGTTTGAATTTCGACCAGGCCTGGGCGAATCGAGTGGATTTCCCGATCGACGAATTGACCACCGCCCACTACCTTTCGCTCGACGACCTGGTTCACAATAAACAACTCGTCAGCCGCCTGCGTGACATCGCGGACGTGGACGAGTTGCGCAGGATGCATACGATGAGAAAGCCTAGCTGACCAATGGCAATTTACTTACCCGGCACTGCTGAAGACCAACCCCTCGCGCTCGATGACCTGACGCCGCGCGAGATTGTCGCGGAACTCGATAAATACGTTGTGGGACAGGCTGCGGCTAAGCGCGCCGTCGCCGTGGCGCTGCGCAATCGCATGCGGCGGCAGAAGCTTTCGCCGGAACTGGCGGAAGAGATCATGCCGAAGAACATCCTGATGATCGGGTCGACCGGCGTGGGCAAAACGGAGATCGCGCGCAGGCTGGCGAAGCTGACCAACTCGCCATTTCTCAAGGTGGAGGCCTCGAAGTTTACCGAGGTTGGGTATGTGGGGCGGGATGTGGAGTCGATGGTGCGCGACCTGGTCGAGATCTCTATCGACATGGTGCGCGAGGAGAAGCTCGACGAGATTGAGGACCGCGCGGAGTTGGCTGCGGAGGATCGGCTGGTGGATCTGCTGGTCGCGCAGGGCGCGGCGAGCGGAGTTGCCGAAGGTCATGTACAGGGTGTGAGGGCCGGGGCGGCTGCGCAGGCGATAGCGGAACCCACCCATCGCGATGAGGCCCCCATGAATGGGGCACCCACCGTCGTGGCCGGTTTGGGCGGAGAGCACATGGGCGCTTCCGATAAGGCGGCGAAAGATGGGCCACCCGCGCATGCGGCAGCGCCGAAGAGCGAGGCCGAGCGGGCGCGTGAGAAGGATCGCGTGCGGCAGCAGTTCCGCGAAGGCAAGCTGGATGAACGCAGCGTTGAGATTGATGTGCGCGACCGCAACATGCCGCAATTCGAAATCATCTCCAACCAGCCGCCGGAAGAGCTGGAGCAGAGCGGCATCAAGGACATGCTGCCGGGGTTGTTCGGCCAGCGCACACGCAAGCGTGCCATGACGGTCAGCGACGCGTTCGACTACCTCGTGCAGGAGGAGGAGCAGCGCCTCGTCGACATGGACCAGGTGACGCGCACTGCGGTGGAGCGCGTCGAAGATGCGGGCATCGTCTTCCTTGACGAAATCGACAAGATCGCCGGGCGCGAGGGTGGGCATGGCCCGGACATTTCGCGCGAAGGTGTGCAGCGCGACATCCTGCCGATCGTCGAAGGTACGACCGTGAATACGAAGTACGGCAACGTATCGACCGACCACATCCTGTTTATCGCTGCGGGCGCGTTCCATGTGTCGAAGCCAAGCGACCTTATCCCGGAGTTGCAGGGGCGCTTCCCGATCCGCGTGGAGCTGCTGGCGCTGACGGTCGAAGATTTTCTGCGCATCCTCACGGAGCCGCGCGCGTCGCTGGTGAAGCAGGCCGTGGCGCTGCTCGAAACCGAAGGGCTGAAGCTGGAGTTCACGCCTGAGGCCCTGGCCGAAATGGCGGACTTCGCGTTCCGCGTGAATGAGCAGACGGAGAACATCGGCGCACGGCGGCTGCACACCATCATGGAGAAGGTGCTGGATGAGATCAGCTTCCACGCACCGGACCTGGTGAAGCCGGTTGAAGGCGCGGCGAAGTCGGAGAAGGTGCCGGCGCTGGTGGAGCGTACGACGGACAAGGGTGTCGTAGAGCGCGTGGTGGTGGTGGATCGCGAGTACGTGCAGCAGCAGGTGGCGGAGATCGTGAAGAATCAGGACTTGAGCCGCTACATCCTGTAGCGCCCGAATGGGGGATTGCACGATTTCGGATCCAGGCCGAGAATTCGTGCATCAGCTCATGCTTGAAAACTGGAACACCCTGGAGAGAATGTGACCCAGCCTTACCGTAAGCCTTCCGCCGCTTTTATTGGAGCATCCTGGACCGCGCTGTTTGCGGGCGCGCTGTCGTTCTGTATCGGTCTGTGGCATGCGACGATGCAGCTCAACGAGAAGGGGTACTACTTCACTCTGCTGATGTATGGGCTGTTTGCGGCGGTGTCGGTGCAGAAGAGCGTGCGCGACCGGCTGGATGGAATTCCGGTGACCAACATCTACTATGCGCTGTCCTGGGTGTCGGTGATGTTGTGCGTGCTGCTGATGTCCGTGGGGCTGTGGAACGCGACGATTACGCCGTCGGAGAAGGGCTTTTACGGCATGTCGTACCTGCTGAGCTTGTTTGCTGCGATTGCGGTGCAGAAGAACACACGCGATAGCGCGGCGGCGGAGACGGTGCCGGAAGAGGTCGTCGCCCGGTAGAAGTCTCGCCCCGAATATGGCGGGCATAGGTCTTTACGGGAGTACGCGATATCCTTGTAAGACCGTATGGAAGCCTGTTTCGCACATCTGGAGAAAGCGTGACCGCCCGCGTCCTGCGACGGCCGCTGCTGGCGTACCTGGCGTTGCTGGTGCCGGTGATGTGGTGGGCGATGCGCTTCGATCCCTACGACATCGACGGCGACGCCGTCGCGTACATGGACATCGCCGACCTGCTCCACGCACATCGCTGGGCGGATGTGGTGAATGGATATTGGCACCCGCTGTACCCCGCGTTGCTGTGCGCGGCGCAGGTGGTGCTGCATCCCTCGCGCGCGAATGAGCTGGGTGCTTACTACGCCGTGAACCTGGTGGTGTTCTTCCTGCAGGTTGCGGCGATGCTGGCGTTTGTGTCGGCGCTGGTGCGGCTGCGCGAGGCGATGGGCGCGGCCACCGGGCTGCTGTCGGCAAATGCGCTACGGTTGCTGGGCGTGGCGCTGCTGGTGATCTCGGCGCAGCGCGAGCTGGCGCTGGGGCTGGTGCGGCCCGATGCTCTGCTGCAGGCGCTGCTGCTGGCTGCGCTCGCGATGCTGCTGCAGGCACTCGCGTCTAACCGGCTGGTGTTCGCCCCGCTGATGGGGCTGTTCTTTGGGCTGGCTTACCTGACGAAATCGTTCGCGTTTTTAGTCGCGCTGCTGGCGATGGCGGCGCTGGTGCTGTTTCAGTGGCTGGTGCAGCGGCGCGGGCTGGGGCGCGCGGTGCTCTGCGGGGCGATGGCGTTCGTGGTGTTCGCGGCGGTGGCCGGGCCGTACGTGGCGGCGCTCTCTCGGCAGAAGCACCGCTTCGACTTTGGTGACTCCGGAAGCCTCAACATGGCCTGGTATGTGGCCGGCACGGAGAAGATGCATCTTGAGCCGTGGATGACGAACGACTTTGGATCGGCGAGCGTGGAGCTGGTGCATCCCGAGCAGCAACTGCTGGCGAAGCAGGACCCGGCGGGCATGGGCGTGTATAGCTATCGGCAGCACGCGCTGGGCACATATCCGGTGTGGTTCGATGCCACGTATTTCAACGAACGCATTGTGCCGCATGTGCAGCTGGGCCAGCTGGCGCGGCGCGATGCACGCAACGTGGTGCTGGTGTTCCGGTATCTGCTCAACCATCCGGAGGCGCTGATCCTGCTCGCGCTGCTGCTGTTCGCGGGCGCGAGGCTGGGCCTGCGGCGGACGCGCTTCTGGTGGCCTGCAGTGGGCCTGGGCGTCGCCATGTGGGCGATCTATGGGCTGGTGAATGTTGAAGAGCGGTACGTGACTGCGGCGTACCTGATCATCCTGCTGCCGCTGTTCGCCGCGCTCGAGGCGCGTGAACCCGACGTTGAGCTTGTCGGGGATCGCACGCCGGGTACGCTGCGCATGGTTGCGGGTGCGCTGGTGCTGCTGTTCGCGTTCCTGGCGCTCGGAGAGACGCTCCGCGAAGACTTGCAGCGACGTCGCGACGAGTCGGCCGCGCACATGCTGCACGCTTGGTACAGCCCGGAAATCTTTGGTGCGGCCGCTGCGCTCGAAACAATGGGTGTGAAGCCGGGCGACGAAGTGGCATGCATCGGCACGACCGCGTGCCTGTTCGACCACTACTGGGCGCGGCTTGCGGGCGTTCACATTCTCACCGAGATCTACGCGCCCGACCCGAAACACCTTGTCGCGCAGCTCGATGCGCTGCCCAACCGCGAGCAGACGTACGACGTGGTGCGCGGGCAGGGAGCGCGCGTGCTGGTCGGGCACTTTGATCCCGGCGAGATGAACGCGGCGCATCCGGCGTCGACAGGGTGGGTGCGGTTGGGTGAGACTGGGTTCTATGCGCTGCCGTTAAATCTGCCGCAGAGTGCATCAAAGAACGCATCGAGCGCTGAGGGCATGCGATGAGTGAATTTCTGGCCGCCGGGGCGAACCCCGTCGAGCTGACCGTGGTGATGCCGTGCCTGAATGAGGCGGAGACGCTGGCTGTGTGCGTCGACAAGGCGCTCGCGGCGCTGACTGAAAACGAGATTGTCGGCGAAGTTGTAGTGGCCGACAACGGTTCAACCGACGGCTCGCAGGCCATCGCGGAGGCCCATGGCGCCCGCGTGGTGCCCGTGCCGGTGCGCGGCTACGGCGCAGCGCTGAATGCCGGCATAACCGCCGCGCACGGCAAGTACGTGCTGATGGCCGACGCCGACGACAGCTACAACTTCGCGCATATTCCGCGTTTCCTCGCCGAGCTGCGCAAGGGCGCGGACCTGGTGATGGGCAATCGTTTCAGGGGCGGCATCGGGCCGGGCGCGATGCCCGTGCTGCATCGCTACCTGGGCAATCCGGTGCTGAGCTGGCTCGGACGCACGCTATTCAAAGCGCCGATCGGGGACTTCCACTGCGGCATTCGCGCCTTCTCTCGCGCCGCCTACGACCGCCTGGAGCTGCGCACGACCGGCATGGAGTTTGCCAGCGAGATGGTCGTGAAGGCGTCGCTGCTGAAGCAGAAGATCGCCGAGGTGCCGACCACGCTGCAGAAGGACGGCCGCAGCCGCCCGCCGCACCTGAAGACGTGGCGCGATGGATGGCGGCATCTGCGCTTCCTGCTGATGTACTCGCCCCGCTGGCTGTTCCTGTTTCCGGGGCTGGCGCTGATGCTGGGCGGCTTCGCTCTGATGGCGTGGCTGCTGCCCGCGGAGAGGCCGTTGGGGCATGTGAACCTGGGCGTCGATACGCTGGCGTACTCGGCTGCGGCGGTGCTGCTGGGCTTTCAGCTTGTATTCTTCGGGGTTGCGGCAAAGGTGTTTGCGATTACCGAAGGCCTGCTGCCGGAGGATGAAAGCTTCAACCGCTGGTTCCGCTTCGTGAACCTGGAGTCGGGGCTGATCGTCGGCGTTCTTCTGGTGCTCGTGGGCTTGGGAATCGCTATCTCCTCGGTCAGCGCGTGGGCGCATACGGGCTATGGGCCGCTGCCTCCGGTCGAAATGATGCGCCGCACGCTGCCGGCGATGATGTGCCTGATGCTCGGAACGGAAGTCTGCTTTGCGAGCTTCTTTTTGAGCTTGCTAGGCCTGAAGCGGCGCTAAAAACGAAAAGCCCTGACGCTTGGTCAGAGCTCTACGGAATCCGTAATCGACTAGTCGTCGCCGCCACCGCGGAAGGTCCACTTGCGCACCGGGCCGACGTCGACGTGGACGAACTGGCTGACCGGGTAGTAGCCGACGCCGCCGGCCTGGAGGCTGAGGGCCGTGTCGCGGAGCTTGCGGGTGCCGACGCCGGGGATGCGGATGTCGATCGCCTTGGCAAGCGTGTGCTGCGAGTTCTTCGCGACGCCGGTGTTGGCGCTGCGGGTGCGCAGGAAGTTGTTGCTCCAGGGCGTGCGGTAGCCGCAGACGATGTCCACGACAGCGTTCGGCCGGCCCAGCCGCGTCAGCAGGTTGTGGAGCAGGTCGAACTCCTTCGGGTCGTAGTGGCTCTCGTCCTGCGTGCGGTGGTCGCGCAGGAAGTAGTTCAGCTTGTCGAGCGCGGACGGCAGGTAGGTGTTGCCAATGCGGTAGACGACATTGATGCTTTCGCCGGTGTGCAGGTGGTAGAGCTTGAGAGAGTATTTCTGGCCGGTGAGCGGCGTGCTGCCGGGGTCGGCGATCTCGCCGGGAACAACTTCACCGGCGGTGGCGTTCGTGGCAGCGTGCACGCGAGCCGGAGCAGCGGTGAATACCAGCGCCAGCAGCGTCATGGCTGCGGCGGAGAGGAAAAAATGTTTGCGCTTAGATGTGAGGGAAGGCGTGACGGCAGTCTGCTTCAGGATCAAAATTGTTTCTCCATGCGGAGGGCCCAGGGATTTAGCGTTGGTCGGAATCGAATTCTCGAATTGCCATTAGCTCTTTCCATTCTAACGGCGGTGGCGGCAAAAAGTTTAAAGTCGAATGTAATCTATGTGTCACAGGTACAACTAAGGCTGCAGAACTATGAAACTGACCGATGTACAGGCCCGGATACTGGGCTCGCTGATTGAGAAGGAAATTACGACTCCGGAGAACTATCCGCTCTCCCTGAACGCGTTGCGCAATGCGTGCAACCAGAGCTCCAGCCGCGAGCCGGTGATGTCGCTGGACGAGGATGAGGTGCGGCAGGGGCTGCATATGCTGGAGGATATGGGCTTAGCGGAATCCTCGCAGGACGGCCGCGTGCCAAAGTACGAGCACCGGATCCGTGACCGGCTGCAGCTGCGGCGCGATGAGACGGCCGTGATCTGCCTTCTACTGCTGCGCGGCCCGCAAACGCCCGGCGAGCTGCGAACGCGATCCGAGCGGATGTTCAGCTTCGACGACCCCGCCCAGGTGGTGAGCACGCTGCAGCGGCTTGCGGCGCGGACGGAGGGCGAGTATCTGGAGGGCGCGCTGGTCGTGCAGCTCGCGAGGCAGCCAGGAGCGCGGGAGAGTCGGTGGGCTCAGCTGCTCGGCGGGCCGGTGGATATCGGGTCGGTGGTGCAGGCCACAGCGTCCAGGGCCCAGGGTGCAGAGGGCTCGACGCTGCGGGACGAGGTCGCCGCGTTGCGCGAAGAGGTGAGGGTGCTGCGGGAGAGGTTGGATCGGCTGGAGACAGCCAACAGCGAACAGTCAACAGGGAACAGATGAGGATGCCGGTTGATTTTTGTATGCGGGTTAAGGAAGGCGCGTTATTCAAGAGTTTCGAGTCGTGAGTTTCGAGCTTTGAGTAAGACAAAGGGCGGCCATGGCCGCCCTTGCTGTTCGCTGTTCCCTGTTGGCTGTTCGCTGCCCTACATATTTGTGTGGCCGGCGCGCATGTCTTCGTTGAAGTGGGGCTTCAGGAAGTTGAGACCCTCCTCGACTTCAACCTGGAACTCGGCTTCGCGGGCGGTGAGCTCGGCGGTCGGAACCGCGGAATCGCCGTTATCCGAGAGCTTCAGCAGGCCGGCGGCTTCGAGCCTTGCGGCTGCGGATTTGAGCTCGGCAGGCGTGGTGTTGAGGTACTGCGCGTCGCGCGGGTCGGCGATCCATACCGGAGCGCCGCCGCCGAGCACGCCCGAGAGCCAGAAGACCTTCGCGGTCAGGAAGTCGGTGCGCTTCTCGTCGGTGGTGTCGTTGAAGCTGAACACCTTCTGCTTCAGGCTGTAGTAGCGCGTGGTCACGGGGACGGGCTGGCGGTTGCCGGACTTGGTGAACTCCAGCTGGCCCTGGTCAATGGTCTTGCGGATGGCGTTGTAGATGAAGCCTTCGGCGAACGGCTGCTCGAGCGCCGAGACGACCTCGGCGAAGGTCTGCGTCAGGGAGGCCGAGAGCTTGGCGTGCAGCGTGGGCGCGGGGCCGGTTTCCAGGTGGGCTTCGCCGTGCACGATGTATGTATCGGCGCCGGAGGTGGAGCGGTGGAACGGCCAGCCGAAGTTCGAGAAGCTCAGCGGAAGGCCAAGCAGCGCAAGAAAGGTATCAGGGCGCGGGTTCCGGAGGCGGCGCGCGCTCTCCGCGAAGTAGGTCTTGAGCTCGCCCGCGAGCTCAGGCCGCGAGGCGTCGAAGGCTTCGGACAGCTCGAGCGTCTGCTGCTTGGCCGGCTCGAAGGCAAGCGCCAGCGTGAAGCGGGTGGTGGGATTGCCGCTGTAGTCCTGTCCGGCGGCAGTGTTGACGATGGTCAGGCCGGCGGCCGAGGTGAGGGTTTCGATCTGTGCGCTGAGCGCGGGGGTTGCGGTGGTGCTCATGTCTGAGTTGATTCCTTCGCGATATGGCGGTCTCTTTTATTTTAGCGGAGTGGCCGGTTTCAGCGTGCGGTCGAAGAAGTCTGACGCGGCCTGGTAGGCGGCCAGCCAGTCGCGGTGCAGGACGAAGCCGTGCAACTCGTCCGGGAAGATCAGCTCTTCGACGTGGACGCCGCGGGCGCGCAACGCGTCCGCCAGCATGGGGGTCTGGGTGTAGGCGACGTCGGGGTCATCGTCGCCGTGGATCAGCAGGACGGGCGAGCGCCACTTGTCGACATCCGCCATGGGAGAGCTGGCATGCGCGACGGCGGCGATCTTTTCCTGCTCGGCCAGCGAGCCGCGCAGCCAGTCGGCGGCGGCGTTGTCCTCGCGGGCCCACTCGTGGACACCGTGGAAGTCCACGCCGGCGGCGAAGATATCGGAGTTGCGCGCCAGCGCGAGCGCCACGAAGTACCCGCCGTAACTTCCTCCCCAAATGCCGATGCGTTTGGGGTCAACGTCGGGACGCGAGCGCAGGTAGGCCGCGGCGCCGAGAGCGTCCGCGTACTCGGCTGCACCATCCGCGCCGCAGTGCGGGCACTGCCGGAAGTCGAGGCCGTAGCCGATGCCGCCGCGGTAATTCACGCTAAGCACGATGTACCCGCGCGAGGCGAGGTACTGGTTCATCGCGTAGGCGTTCGAGTAGTAGTCCATGGCCGGGTAGCCAAGCAGCATCTGGCGCTTGGGGCCTCCGTGGAAGAAGAGGATGGCGGGATGTTTGACCGCAGCCCCTTTGTCATTCCGCAGCGCAGCGGAGGAATCTGCTTTTTGATTTGGGATAAAGAGCTGGCCATGGAGTTGGAGGATGTTGTCTGAGGACGGGAAAATGACTTGCTGCGGGCTGACGAGTTCGGCCGCTGGGTACTGCTTTGAGTCAGGAAGCGCATGGGCCGGAATCGCCTTGACGACTTTGGGCTGTAGCGATCCACCTGGCGCCCAAACCTTTTGTCGCTCTTTAAACTCCACATGCATGGGCAGACTTGGTGATGCCACAAGTGCGGCTATCCAGCGGCCGTCGGTAGAGAGGGAAGGATGGGTCTCAATGCCTGTTCCCGTGGTGATCCTGATCGGGCCGACGCCACCGAAGTGGGGTTCAACGTATTCGGCATAGAGGTGTCGCCGATCCTGATCCAGCGGCTCAACGCCGGAGTCATTCGACGAGAAGTCGCCGGTGTTTTGATTGGACGCATAGATAAGCATATGGCCGTCCGGTGAGACGCTCGCATCTTCCACCTCGTAGTGCCCTTCGTTGTACGGCACGGGTTGTGGATGAGCATCGGTCGGGTCAAGCCCAAAGAGATGAACGTAGCCGTCTTGTTCACTGAAAAACAGGAGCCATTGGCAGAACTCAACTGGTGGTGGTGCGTCCTCGGTTGAAGGACCCTTCTTTTGCGAAATGTGAGAGACGTTGAGGAGCTTCGCGGAAGCCCTCGGTTTAGTTTCAACGACCAAGTGGGCCTTCGGATTCAGTCCCCAGAGCAGATGAGGCTCTCCAGTGGACATGCGGGGTTCGAGGCTGCCGGGCTTGTTGGCTTCGGGTTGGAAGAGGGTGCGCGTCTCGTTGCTCGAGACGTTGAGGAGCTGGATCGACCACGGGTTCGGCGAGGTGCGAGCGCCGGAAAATTCGGACTGATCCGTGAATGGGAAGCGGAGCCAGGCGAGCTGTTTGCCATCCCGCGAGAAGAGCGGCGCTGAGTCGTTGCCCGTAGAAGGCGCGGGGAAGGTGAGTTCTTTTGTCGCGAGGTTATAGAGCGCGAGGTAACTGTGCGTACGACGGCGGCTGATATAAGCGAGCAGCTTGCCGTCCGGCGAGAGGGCGAGCTGCGAAGCGTTGCCGCGGTCGTAGAGGAGTGGGTGGTTGAAAGGGGAGAACGGGTTTTCAGTCGCAGGCGGCTGTGCAGATCCTTCGACTCGCTGCGCTCGCTCAGGATGACAGTCTTTGTTTGCAGCGCAGGCTTTGAGCGCAGCAAGATCGGCAATGAAGATCTGGCCCGAGCGGAGGAAGAGGAGTGACTTGCCGTCGGGCGTGAAGAGCGGCGCGTGGCCTTCGCCGACGCGGAGCGGATCGCCTCCGGCGACAGGCTGGAGGTAGATTTCTACAGCCGTGGGCCTCTGCAGATGCGCGGGGTTGGCGGGTCGGCCGCTGTTGCCGATTTCGGCGCCGTAAACGTAGGCGATGGTGTTGCCATCAGGCGACCATGCGGGCCCGGCGATGTCCTGCGCGTCATCGTCGGTGTAGTGCGTAAGCTGGCGAGCGGCTTCATTGGGGCCCCCCAACCAGAGGTTGTGGCGGCCCTCGGCGTCCTCAACCCAGGCGAAGCGCGCGCCGACTGGCGAGGCGGTGAGGTTGGTCGAATACGTTGCGCTGAGGACTTGCTGCAGCGTGAACGGCTGCTGGGCAGATGCGGACAATGCGAGGACAGCGAACGGGACGAGCAGGCGGCGCATGAGGCGAGGGTATCAGGGGCGGGCTGTTCTGTTGGAGATACCCTGACGTGATGCAGATATTTGCCAGTGGCCGCGAGGCGAAGGAATTTCTCGTCAGCCGTATCGTGCTGGAGGCCGAGCATGAGGGTGTCGAACTGTCTGACGTCGAGCGAAAGATGCTGTATTTCTCGGAGGTTGACTGGAGCCTGCCGGACATCATGGAAGTCAATGAGGTCTTTGAACGTGAATACGACGACGCGGCTTATGAAGAGAAGATCGCAGGGTTGATTCGCAGCTTTCAAAAAAGGATGAGAAAAGAAAGCCACGATGAGTACGACTCGTGGGAGGGAGCGGTTTGCGTGCTGCGGCGCGAAGACCACTACCTGTTAGTGCTGATTGGGATAGCAAATGGAACGATGACCACGAGCGATTCTTCGGGGTTTTCTACAAGTCGTTTTGTCAGACTTCTTGGATATGCCTTTTTGGCGCTTTGTTTATTGCTCCTGATAGTGATGGCATACGCTTTCTTCAAAACAGCTTGATGAGCATCAGTAGTACGCAAAACGAGGAGCCCGAAAGCTCCTCGTTTTGCAACGTGTTTCCGTAGAACTGTTAGCGGGGCATGTTGTCGTGGTCGTGGTCGCCCCAGTGATTCCAGTGATCGTGGTCGTGGTCCTGCCAGCGGTCGCGGTGTTCGACGGCAACCTGGTAGCCACGCATGAAGCTGCTGCGGTACTGGTCGCGCTCCATCCGGTTGGTCGGCGGATGGCGGAACATCATCGACCGGCGAGCGTCCAGCGGACGGCGCGACTGCCAGTCGTTATGCGCGGCGTCCATGCCGTCATGGAAGGCGCGGCGGCCGACGTCGTTGAAGTCGGGCGGCGGAGCGTCCCAGCGATTGCCCTGGTAGCCCTGCTGCTGGTAACCCTGCTGATATCCCTGCTGCTGCTGCGGGTAGTTCTGCTGCGGATTAGCCTGCTGATACCCCGGTTGCTGCTGCGGGTAGTTTTGCTGCGGATATTGCTGAGCCGGCACTGCCGTTGCCAGCATGGCCAGACTCAGGGCCGTAACTGAGAGTCCGATCGTGGTCTTCATTGCGTCCTCACTTCCGGGCTTTCGCCCACACACCAGATCAGACGGGTACAAAGACTCCGGCGTTGTCCTGCGGGACGCAATGAAAAAAGAGCCTCCGGACGATTTGGTTGCCCGAGAAGCTCTTTTGATTCATGACGTTAACGTCATCCGCAGGAAAAGGTGCAGGAAGGCCGCAGATTACGCTGCGGCCGGTTCGCCTTTCATCTTTTCGGCGGTGTAGTAGGCGATGAGCGCGTCGACCGTCGGCTGTAGCTGACCTTCCATCACCATCGCAAGGTTGTGCTGAGTGAGGCCGATGCGGTGGTCGGTAAGCCGGTTCTGCGGGAAGTTGTAGGTGCGGATCTTCTCCGAGCGATCGCCCGTGCCGATCTGCTGCTTGCGCTCCTTGGCCTGCAGCTGGTGAACGCGCTCGGCTTCCACCTCGTACAGGCGCGAACGTAGGACGCGCATCGCCTTTTCGCGGTTCTTGATCTGCGACTTCTCGTCCTGGCAGCTGACGACTGTGTTGGTCGGCAGGTGCGTGATGCGGATCGCCGAGTACGTCGTGTTAACCGACTGCCCACCCGGCCCCGACGAGCAGAACGTGTCGACGCGGAGGTCTTTGTTCTCGATCTTGATATCGACCTCTTCAGCCTCGGGCAGCACCGCGACCGTGATGGCCGAGGTGTGGACGCGGCCCTGGGTCTCGGTGGCGGGGACGCGCTGCACGCGGTGCACGCCGGACTCGTACTTCATCTGCGAGTACACCTTGTTGCCTTCAAAGATCGCTGTAATGTCCTTCAGCCCACCGACGTCGGAGTCCGTCTGCGAGAGGATTTCAACCTTCCACTTGTGCTGCTCGGCGAAGCGCAGGTAGAGGCGGAACATCTCGGCCACAAACAGCGAGGCCTCGTCACCGCCGGTGCCGGCGCGGAGTTCGATGATGATGTTCTTGTCGTCATTCGGGTCCTTGGGAAGGAGGAGAATCTTGATCTCCTCCTCGACCGTGGCGAGGCGCGGCTCAAGCTGGGCGAGCTCTTCTTCAGCCATCGAGCGGATGTCAGCGTCGGACTCGGCGAGCATCGATTTCGCATCGCCGATGCCCTGCTTCAGCGCGCGATACTGGCGGAACTTCTCCACCGTCTCTTCGAGATCGCGGTGCTGCTTGGAAACCTTGCGGTAGTTCTCCTGGTCGTTGACGATGGCGGGGTCGGAAAGCTGGCGGCTGAGCTCGTCGTAGCGCTGTTCAAGCTGTTCGAGGCGTTCAAACATGGTGCTCCTCCTTCGGAGGCAGTGAATAGTGAGAAGTGAAGTGTGAATAAGGCGCGGTGCTGCGGCGCATTCGGCCGGCAAGTGCAGATTAGGCGCAGCTAGGCAAAGTCGCGGCGGGGAGCCGTTCCGGGGAGGAGCACCGGGTTTGCGCTGGCGGAAGTCATCGCTGATTAGATGTTACAGCGTCTGGCCAGGTTTCGGGCCTGTGTCGGCGACGGGGTGGAGCATCAGTGGGTACTTCAGCTAGAATTCCGGCGATGGCTGGGATATCTCCCTTCGGCTGGTTCATGCGCAAGCGCCGTGCGAGTGCGCGCGAGCGTGCTCTGCAGGCCGCGAGGAACTGGCCGGTGACGACCGCCAAGCTGCTGAAGCCCGTTCTGGTGCCGAAGGACGAGATCGCAGAAGGGACCGTCGCGCAGACCATGCAGGTCGAAATCCCGTTCTACTTCACGCTCAACGAGGGCTTTTACGGCGGCCACGTGCGCAGCGTGCCCTGCTCCGACTCCGAGGGTGGGCGCATCATGCGGCAACTGGGCGAAGACCTGCCGGTAAAGGTGCGGTACAACTCGGCCAATCCCGACGAGGCGATCGCGCTGCCTGAGGACAATGAAGGTGCGCTGCCGTTTACGATCTGGCCTAACTGAGCTGCGAACGCAAAGGACGCCGAGGACGCTAAGGTGCGCAACGGGTGAAGCGGCGGCCTCATTAGGGTTTCGGCATGGTGACAGCAGGCAGGCCCGCGGCGGGTTTGCCTTTCGCATAACTGGGCACTCCGTGCGTAAAGTGCGACCAGACGAACTCGCGGACGATCGCCTGGAAGGCTCCGCCGGCGATGCCGATGACGGCATTGTCGAAGGCCAGTTCGGCGGGCCCGTTACTGTCGGGATGGTAGACGGTGGAGAGCGCGCCGGCCGAAGCGTTGCCGAGCACATGCGAGTAGTTCGGCTGCCACTTGCCGTTGTCACCCTTGGCGATAAGTCCGGCGAGCGCGGCATGCTTCAGGCGCTTGGCCGTGCTGCTGGCGGGCCCCATGTAGAAGTAGCGCGGGTCCTGGCGGAAGATGGACGGGAAGAGAGCTGAGCCCAGAACACGGCCGATGACGGCGTCTCCGTAAGCCGCGCCGTAGCGTTTGCCGTACCCCTCGGCGCCATCGCCGTACTCGGGAAAGGTATTGGCGTGCTGCTCAATACCGGCGACTATGGCGACCGATGCGAAGGCGACGGGATCGGTGACAGAGCGGAAGGAGAGCTTGAACTTCTGCCGCGTGTTGAGCGGCGCCGCGTTCCAGAGGAAGCTCGTATAGAAATTCGGAACAATGCCGATGATGCGCTGCTTGGTCTCCATCTTCAGCTCTTCGTCGGCAACCTGCACCTGCGTCATGACGACGTCCACGGTGGTGCTGGCCGTCGCAATGGGGAGGGCGATCTCGGGCATCTCGAACTTCTGGCCCGGATGCAGGACGATGACCGGCGAAAGGAAGCTTTCGAGCCCCGGCGAGATGATTTCGACGGTGTAGCTCCCGGGCGGTATCTCGGCGAAGGTGAACTGGCCTTCACTGTCGGATGTGAGGATGCGGGGCTCGGGCTGCGTCTTTGTGATGAGGCGAACCTCGGCGCCGGGAACGAGGGCACCCCGGATGTCCAGCACGATGCCGGTGATTGTTCCTGGAGTCTGGGGCACGCCCGGCGCGCTGTGGGGCGGCTGCTGCGGGACCAGCATCGAGGGCGCGTCCGGCAGCTCGCCCACGCTCGCGATGAGGTGCTGCGCGGTAAGTGACAGCGGTGTAAGCGCGAAGAAGACAGCAGCGATCCACAGCTTCCGCTCCCGGGCTGCTGTGGTGTGGAGCTTCATGGCGTACACGTTCTTCATTCCCTTGGGCCCCTTGACGCTTGTATGGATGTTTGTGATGTTAGGTTACCTGTTTAGACGCACCGGCGCAGCTTTACGGGTGCGTCATTTGGGTGAGGAGTTTGGTGTCTCTTCGGTGATGACGGTTGAGCCGGGCCGGATGGTGATGTTTGCCGTAAACAGGCGGCAGTCGGTGTAGGTGCCTTCGAAGTGCCCATCGTCCTTGCCGCGCGGCATTTCGGCGATAACGCGTGAGGATAGCCGGTAAGTCTGGCCATTGAGGGTAACGGGAGCAAGATCGACGGCAGCGAACGGAGCTGCTTTGAACCGCTTCGCGACGTCTTCGGGGACACGACGCTCGGTGTGAGTCATCTCATCGTCTGCGTCGAACAGAGCAAAACCCTTGATGCCGACTTCATGGCTGCATTCGGTACGCTCACCGGCATCGGGAACCGCTTCGAAGTCGATCCGATTTCCGGCCAGGGTGTAGTGGTAACAGGCCCGGAGCTTCGCGGAGAAGTAAGTCATCGCGTGCTGAAAGCCGCCAGTGACATAGAGCGGCATGCGTACCGCTCCACCGCTGAAAGGCTTGCCATTGAATTGCGTCGCGGAGAAGTTCTCAGCGAGCTTGCCATCGGCGCCGCGTCGGACGGTAAGATCGGCGACCACGTCGGCGCGCTGCTTCACTTTACCTTTGCTCAAGGACTCGCTCACCACAGTTTCCTTACAGACGAAGCTCGGGAGTTTGCTGCTGAGTAAGGCAGCGTCGGCGGCGGCTTGCGTAAGCATGGCCTGGAGCCGTTGGCTGTAGGGCGCGGCCGCCGTTTCCTGTGCCGAGGCTGACGGCAGCAGGAACAGCACGGCGAAGACGCTGAGGGCACGGAATGGCGATGAAGGCATATCGGCCTCGCGGCTTATTCTTTCAAGGGAGCGTTGTCCGCATCGTATATGCGACGCGCTGCGTCCGTCCATGTTCAACCACCTTGCCCAACTCGCCGAGCAACTCGCCGCCGAAGGCAGCCGACTGAAGAAGCGCGCCGCGATCGAGGCGGCGCTCCGTGCGGCCCATGAGGGGCCGGGAGGCGCTAAGGATGCGGGGCTCTTTGCGCTCTACCTTGCCGGGCAGCCGTTTGCCGAAAACGATCCACGCAAACTGAATGCAGGTGGAGCGCTGCTGTCCCGGGCCGTGCTCGCGGTCTCGGAGGCAAATGATGCCGCGCTGACGGCCGCTTATCGGCGGCATGGCGACCTCGGTGCCGCGGCGTTCGATCTGCTTGCCGAGCGATCGACTCCCACTGCCGTGCCCGCAGGCGGCTTGTCACTGACCGATGTGGCAGAGGCCTTCGCCGCGATGGCGGTGGCGCCCACGACGGCAGTCCGCGCCGGTTTGGTGGAGGGCCTGCTGCGCCGCGCGACGCCGCTGGAAGCGAAGTATCTGCTCAAGCTGATGCTCGGGGACATGCGGATCGGCGTGAAGCAGTCGCTGGTGGAGGAGGCGATCGCCGGCGCTGCCGGTGCGGACGTGGCTGCGGTGCGCCACGCGGTGATGCTCGAAGCGGACCTGCCGCGCGTGGTCGAGCGGGCGTTCGCGGGGACGCTGGCCGAGGCGCGGATGACGCTCTTTCACCCGCTGGGCTTCATGCTCGCCTCGCCGGTGGATACGCCCGAGGAGGCGGTGGCGCGGTTTACGGAGCCTGCGCCGAAACCGCCAAAGCCGGAGAAGAAGCCAAAGCCGAAACGGAAGAAGAAGGGCGAGGAGTTTGTCGACCTGGCGCCGGTGGAAGCTCTGAGTGCAGTTGATTCCGCGGAAGAAGGGCTGGCTGAGGATGTGCTCGCGGAAGCTGTGCCATCCGCTCCCACCCAGGGCGGCTCGCCCGTGCTGGCGTTTCTCGAAGATAAGTACGACGGCATGCGCGCGCAGGTGCATTGCGGCGATCCCGCACAGCCGGGGAGAGTGGCCATCTACTCCCGCAATCGCGAGGATGTGACGCAGAGCTTTCCGGAGCTTGCCGAGGCGTTCTCGGCCGTCGATGAGCCGCTGATCTTCGATGGCGAGATTCTTGGCTGGGACTATGCCAGCGGCGTGGGCCACGGTGCTGCGGATGACGCGAGTGGGCAGGCGCTGCCGTTCGCGGTCATGGGTCAGAGGATCGGGCGCAAGGTCGTGTCCAACGAGCTGCGGACGCAGATACCGGTGGTGTTCATGGCGTTCGATCTGCTGTTTGAAGCGAACGAGTTGCTGTTGCCGTTGCCCCTGATCGAGAGGCGTGCGCGGCTGGAAGCTGTTGTTGAGCGATGGCGGGGCAGAACGGTTTCGCCGCTGGAGAAGATAACGAAGAAGACGCAGGGTGGGCTATTCGACGCTGCGGAGGAGGAGGATAACGCGGAAGGAAAGCAGCGCCTGCTGCTTTCGCCGACGCAGCGTGTGGCCGATGCCGAAGCCATCGATCGCGCCTATCGCGACGCCCGAGCTCGTGCGAATGAGGGTGTGATGTTGAAGGCCGCGAACTCGGCTTACCTGCCCGGGCGACGTGGGCTTGCCTGGGTGAAGCTGAAGCGTGAGCTGGCCACCCTGGACGTGGTGATTACAGGTGCGGAGTTTGGACACGGCAAGCGCGCGGGGCTGCTCTCGGATTACACGTTCGCGGTGCGCGGACCGGGCGGCGAGCTGCTGAATGTCGGCAAGGCGTACTCCGGCGTAACGGACGCCGAAATTGCGGAGCTGACCGAGTGGCTGAAGGCGCACACGCTCGAAGACTATGGGCATTTTCGGACGGTCGAGCCGCTGATCATGCTGGAGGTAGCGTTCAACAACATCATGCGCAGCTCACGGCACGCATCCGGTTTCGCCATGCGGTTTCCGAGGATACTGCGCATTCGCGACGACAAGCCGCTATCGGAGATCGACACGCTCGAACGCGTCGAGGAGATTTATCAGTCGCAGCCGGACCGGCCAGCGGAGGTTGAGACGTAGGGAGTACGAACGCAGAGCGCTTTCTTGAGCTAACCGGCGGCCGTCGCCTGGACAAACGCGAAAGCCGAGGGGTTGACCGGGACGCCGAGACGAAGGTTCTCGGCGCGGACTTCGAGGACACGTTCGCCGGGATACCGCGCCGGATGCCCTGGTCGCTCCGGTTCCGCGGCGTGAAGGAAGGCGATGGCATCGTCCGCAAGCGTGGGCTTGGTGGCGAGCGCTTCCGGGGAGATGGCGAGAAAAATCTGCGACTGCCCTACTTCGCGCAACGGGTCCGGGCCAAAGTCGTGCGCGGCATTACCGCCGGCGAGCATCGCGCCCAGCACGTCCAGCACAAACGACAGGCCCGAGCCTTTCCAGAAGCCGATAGGCAGCGCGCGCTGCGTCGCTTCAATGGCCGCCGGATCTGTGGTGATGTTGCCTTGGGCGTCGAAGCCTCCGGGGACCGGCAGCAGCTTGCCTTGCTCGCGATAGGAGGCGAGTGTGCCGTAGGAGAACTGCGACATGGCCATGTCGAGCACGATGGGGCCGCCGGCGCGCGGGATGGCGATGACCAGCGGGTTGTTGCCGAGCGCGGGTGTCATTGCTCCCCAGGGCGGCAGGTTGGGCAGTGTGTTCGACCAGCAGATGGCGGCGAAGCCGGCTTCGGCGGCCTGCCAGCCGTAGCTGCCGCCGCGCAGCCAGTGGGTGGTTTCGGCGAGCGCGACGCCGCCGATGCCATGTTGCTCGGCGAGTTCCATGGCGCGGGACATGCAGGCGTGGGCATTGAGGTTGCCGGGGCCATGGTGGCCGGTCCAGCGCTCCAGCGCGCCGAGACTGGCAGTGGCGTGCGGGATGGCAGCGGGATGGATGTTGCCAAGGCGAACCATCTCGGCGAAACGCGGGAAGCGTGCGATGCCGTGGGTGGTGATGCCGTCGAGATCCGTCTCGGCGATGAGGCGGGCTGAGAGTGCGGCGCGCTCGCCGGTGATGCCGAGCGCGTGCAGTGCGCGCTCGATGGTTTCGCGGAGCTGGTCGAAGGGAATGCGGTCCATATGCAGAGTGTAGAGCGTACAGAAGACGGCGGGCCGGTACACTGGATCTCACCGGCCCCGCCCAACCTCAACTTTCGCCCTGTTCGCATCGTCATCCCTGCACACACAACCTTCTGCTGGAGGCTTCGCATGACTGTCGCACGCTCTCGCCGGACTTTTCTCTTTTTCCTGTTCGCCGCGATGTCCTGTGCAGGAACAGCTTCGTTGCGGGCGGCCGCCGCTCCGGCAGCGGGTTCCGTTCCGGTCGTCATGCTGAGTGATATCCACTTCGACCCGTTCCACGACCCCGCAAAGTTCGAGCGGCTGCGCAACGCCCCGGTCTCCGAGTGGCAGAAGATTCTCTCCGAGCCGGACACACCGACACAGCCGGCGGACTTCGCGAAGCTGGTGAAGGGCTGTGTCGCGCGCGGCTTCGACACGCCCTGGACGCTGCTCGAATCGAGCCTTGAAGCCGCCCGCACCCAGTCGCCGCATGCATTGTTTGTGACCGTGTCGGGCGACCTGGTGGTGCATAAGTTCGAATGCAAATTCAACCTCCTGGCCAGAGACGCCGCTCCGGGGGAGCTCAGTGCCTTCGCCGCCAAGACCGTGGCCTATGTGGCAGGTGAGCTGCACCGCACATTTCCAGCGGCGCCTGTTTACCTTGCGCTCGGCAACAACGACTCTGGTTGCGCGGACTACCGCGAAGACCCGGACAGCGCATTTCTGCAGACTGCGGCAGAGAGCTTTGGCAACACTATCGGCACGCCTGCAGCGCGCAAGGATCTGCTGCAGATTTTTCCGGCCGGCGGGAGTTATAGCGTCGCCCTCCCCAAGCCCGTCGTACGCGGACGGCTGATCGTGCTGCAGGACCTCTTTCTTTCCAGCGAATACGCCGGCTGTAACGGTAAACCCGACGCGGCTCCGGGAACGGCTCAGCTGGAGTGGCTACGCACCGAACTCGCGGCCGCGCACGCGCACCACGAGCAGGTCTGGGTGATGGCGCACATCCCTCCCGGGGTGAATCAATATTCGACCACCACCCAGAAGCGGGATGTATGCGGCGGTCAACCCCCTGTGATGTTTCTGCGCGACGAGCAGCTGGTGGATGTGCTGACGGCTTTCTCCGCCGACATACGCCTCGTGCTGTTCGGGCACACGCATAACGACGAGATGCGCCTGCTCCAGACGGCTCCCGCTCCTGGCGCGAAGTCGCCGTCGTGGGTGGCGGCCAAGCTGGTACCGGCTATCACGCCCATCAACGGCAACATGCCGGCGTTCACCCTTGCAGAGGTGGACCCGCGCACCGCTGTGCTCAAGGATTACGAGGTGGTCGCCGCCAGCAACAGCACCGGCGTTGCTACGGACTGGCACGAGGAGTACCGCTTTTCGACGACCTACCACCGCGCAGCGTACACGCCCGAGGATGTGGCGGCGATCATCGCCCAGTTCAGCGCTGAGAAGACCGGAGCAGCGCCACTGAGCAACGCCTACGAGCAGAACTTCATGGTGAACGGGGGCTTGCGGGCCATCGCGATACGCGTCGTATGGCCGCAGTATGTCTGCTCGCTGTCCAACGACACAGCCGCCGCGTACCGCAGCTGCGTGTGCCCGGCCAAGCCTTAGCGGGGCCGAAACTGCTACGATTCTCTTTCGCCTCCAGTCGCGATGGCGGAAGAAATCTATGGCTGAAAGCTCGAAGACAAACGAAAGAACATCCGCCGGCGAAAGGCTGCGCGAAGCCGTTCGCGCCGAGCATCCGCTGCAATTGATCGGGGCAATCAACGCCTACCACGCACGCATGGCGGAGCGCGTGGGGTATCGCGCGCTGTATGTTTCAGGCGGCGGTGTTGCCGCGGGGTCGCTTGGGGTTCCGGACCTCGGTATCTCCACCCTCGACGATGTATTGACGGACGTGCGGCGCATCACCGACGTGTGCACGCTGCCGCTGCTGGTGGATATCGATACGGGGTTCGGTGGGGCGTTCAACCTGGCACGCAGCGTGCGTGCACTGATCAAGGCCGGCGCGGGTGGATGCCATATTGAAGACCAGGTGCAGGCCAAGCGGTGCGGGCATCGGCCTGGCAAGGCGATTGTTTCTTCGGAAGAGATGGTGGACCGCATCAAGGCGGCGGTCGATGCTCGGACCGATGAGAGCTTTGTTGTGATGGCGCGTACGGATGCGCTGGCGAATGAGGGTTTGAATGCGGCGCTGGATCGTGCGGCCGCTTGTGTTGAGGCGGGTGCGGATATGGTGTTTCCGGAGGCCGTGACGGAGCTTGCGCAGTATCGGGAGTTTGCGCGGCGCACGAAGGTGCCGGTGCTCGCGAACATTACGGAGTTTGGAGCAACGCCGCTGTGGGGGCTCGATGAGCTGCGTGAGGCGGAGGTTTCGATTGCGCTGTATCCGCTGTCGGCGTTTCGCGCGATGAATGCGGCGGCGCTGAATGTGTATAAGCGCGTGCGCGAGGATGGCACGCAGAAGAACGTGCTCGATACGATGCAGACGCGAGCGGAGCTGTACGACTTTCTCGGCTACCACGCGTATGAGCAGAAGCTGGATGAATTATTCGCGAAGAAGCAGTGAATAGTGAGTAGTGAATAACGCGAGGCAGTGGAATGAGTGATGCGGCAGTTGTGAGTGGGTTCAAGCCGAAGAAGTCGGTGGCGCTGAGTGGTGTGCCGGCGGGGAATACGGCGCTGTGCACGGTCGGGCGGAATGGCAATGACCTGCACTATCGCGGGTACGACATCCTGGAGCTGGCGGCTAAGTGCGAGTTTGAAGAAGTCGCTTACCTGCTGCTTTATGGCAAGCTGCCGACGCGTGCGGAACTGGATGCTTACAAGGTGCGGCTGCGCGGGTTGCGTGGCTTGCCGGCGGGTGTGAAGACGGCGCTGGAGCAATTGCCGAAGAGTTCGCACCCGATGGACGTATTGCGCGTCGGCGTGAGCGTGCTGGCGACGCTCGAGCCCGAGGCCGGTGCAGCGACGCTCGAGAGCGTGAAGTTCACGGCGCAGAGCGCGCTCGATGTGGGGGACAGGCTGATGGCGTCGCTGGGCTCAATGCTGCTGTATTGGCATCACTTCGTGAACAGCGGAAAGCGGATCGTTGTCGAGACGAACGATGACTCCATCGGCGGACACTTTCTGCATCTGTTACACGGCAAGCCCGCCAGCGCGGAGTGGGTGCAGGCGATGCAGGTGTCGCTGATTCTTTATGCCGAGCATGAGTTCAATGCGTCGACATTTACCGCGCGTGTGATTGCGGGTACGGGCAGCGATATGTTCTCGGCGATTGCGGGTGCGATCGGCGCGCTGAAGGGGCCGAAGCACGGCGGCGCGAACGAGGTCGCGCTGGAGATTCAGCAGCGCTATGCGTCGCCCGATGAAGCCGAGAAAGATATCCGCGAGCGCGTGGGTCGCAAAGAAGTGATCATCGGCTTCGGGCATCCGGTGTATACGACCGGCGACCCACGCAATGTAGTGATCAAAAAGGTGGCGGAGGACCTGTCGCGCGCGGGCGGCGATATGGCGATGTACGACGTCGCCGAACGGTTGGAGTCGGTGATGTGGGAGATCAAGCGCATGTTCCCGAACCTCGACTGGTTCAGCGCGGTGAGCTATCACGTGATGGGGATTCCGACCGCGATGTTTACACCGATCTTCGCGATAGCGCGGACGAGTGGGTGGAGCGCGCACGTGATGGAGCAGAGGGTAGATGGGAAAATCATCCGGCCGAGCGCGAATTACACCGGGCCGGAGGATGTGGCGTTTGTGGAGATTGGGGAGCGGGTGTGAGCGACAAACTGTTTGATGTGATTCATCCGCCATCTATCTACGCTGTTTCGACAGCGTTCACTGCCTTCGGTGAGCACCTGGAAGTGACGCTGCAATGAACGGGTCTCCAGCACTTTCCAGGCTCCATGAACTCTCCGGTCAGGAGCAAGTCGACTGGATGCTCGCCCTCGGGGCTGAACTTACACTAGCCGCTCGCAGCGGCTATGAGGCGGGAACAGACGAGGCTAACGGTAAGGTTTTGCGAGGGTTCAATGAGATACAACATCGTGTCTACGCCAGAATCCGGGAGATCGGGAACGAGCGTGAGTGGACGACCGAAAGCTTTATCGACATGATCATCGAGTATTCTGTGGCATTCGGTATCGAGGGGGACGTGCGCTGGGCCTTGAACCGGTCCATCAAACCATTCACAGAAACTAACAAGAGTTACAGGTAGCAGTCAGTTATGTCCGCACACATCAGCAATGTCCGTCCCGAGGTCGATCAGGTGATCGTCGACATCGTCGACTATGTTTTGAATTACGAGATCACCAGCCCCCTCGCCTACGAGACCGCGCGCTACTGCTTGATGGACACGCTCGGCTGTGGCCTGCAGGCGTTGGACTTTCCCGCTTGTACGAAGCTGCTGGGGCCGGTGGTGCCGGGGCTGACGATAACGAACGGGGCGCGGGTTCCCGGGACCGGATATGAGCTTGATCCTGTGGCGGCGGCGTTCAATATCGGCACGATCATTCGATGGCTCGACTTCAACGATACGTGGCTGGCCGCGGAGTGGGGGCACCCGAGCGATAACCTGGGCGGGATTCTTGCGGTGGCGGACTGGCTGACGCGCAACGCCGGCGAGGCGTGGGGCAGGACGCTCACCATGCGCGATGTGTTGACCGCGATGATCAAAGCGCACGAGATCCAGGGCTGCATCGCGCTCGAGAACTCATTCAATAAGGTTGGGCTGGATCACGTCGTATTGGTGAAAGTGGCGTCGACGGCGGTGGTGTCGCAGATGCTCGGGCTTACGCGCGAGCAGATTTTGAATGCTGTGAGCCTCGCATGGGTGGATGGGCAGGCGCTGCGGACGTATCGTCATGCGCCGAATACGGGGAGCCGCAAGAGCTGGGCGGCGGGCGATGCGACCTCGCGCGCGGTGCGGCTGGCGCTGATCGCACAGCGTGGAGAGATGGGCTACCCCAGCGTGCTGAGCGCGAAGACCTGGGGCTTCTACGACGTCAGCTTCAAAGGGCAGGAGTTCAAGTTCCAGCGGCCGTATGGAAGCTACGTAATGGAGAACGTGCTGTTCAAGATTTCGTTTCCCGCGGAGTTCCACTCGCAGACCGCCGTTGAAGCGGCGGTGACGCTGCACGGGCAACTCGCCGCGATAGGCAAGACGGCCGCCGACATCAAGCGCGTCGTGATTCGCACACACGAGGCGTGCATCCGCATCATCGACAAGCAGGGGCCGCTGAACAACCCAGCCGACCGCGACCACTGCATCCAGTACATGGTGGCGGTGCCGCTGATTTCGGGCGGGCTGAAGGCCGAGGACTACGAAGACAGCGTCGCGAGCAACCCGCAGATTGATGCGCTGCGCGCGAAGATCTTCTGTGTGGAAGATACCCGGTTCACGGCCGACTACCACGACCCCGAGAAGCGCTCCATCGCGAACGCGCTGACGGTGGAGTTGAACGACGGGACGTATCTACCCGAGGTGGTGGTGGAGTACCCCATCGGGCATCGGCTGCGGCGCGGGGATGGGATTCCTCTGCTGATCGAGAAGTTCCAGACCAACCTCGCGCGGCGGCTTTCAAGCGAAGCGCAGGAGTTGATTCTCGACGCGACCGGAGACCAGGCGCGGCTCGAAGCGATGCTCGTGGACGAGTTCGTCAGTTTATTTGTCGTCTGATCTGTCCGACTCCGACGAATCGGCAACACGATAAGACGTCCACGCCGAGTGGACGATCAATTAAGTGGCATCCCGTTCAGGTTACTTGCGTTACCGTTCGCTGCAGATTCTCGCCGTTCAGCGGTGGGAGCTTCATGTTCGGCAATCATGTGGATAGGCTTGGTAGTGCAACAGGGTTCGGTCCTGCCGCTGTGGGCGTGCGGGGAGAACCTGTTGAGTACTTACACGGGCCGGCTTGCGAAATCTAAGATTTAGCAACAGGTATACCGGCTGGGACATCAAAAGTCGGTAGGGCTCCTGGGCCGCGCGAATGCGCCGGGCGTTGGGCAAGTGGAAAGATCGAAACTTCGGTAACTTCAGGAGACAAGAGACACATGGGAAAAGCACTCAAGATCGTTGAAAAAGGCGTCGTATTTGGAGCGAAGGCGGGATGGTCCGTATTCAACAAGCTGAACTCGATTAGCCCCAACGCATCGTTTACCCCCAAGTGGTCGGATAAGCCGCTGCTGAAGAGCTACCAGAAGGAAAAGCCGCCCCTCGGCTGGCCGCGCACGACCGATTCGCTATGCCCGCGCTGCGTGCCCGAGATTCGCCAACAGATTATCGACGGCAAGCTGCCGCACGAGATCCTGCTGAACGAGAAGGTCGGCGAGATCAAGGCGCAGATCATCGAGCGCGATGGCCAGATCCTGATGGTGAAGGACTGCCCGGTGCACGGACACTTCGAAGACGTGATGTCGATCGACACCGCGTTCTTCAAGCACCTGGAAGAGGTCTTCCCGGGCCGCGATATCCGCGCACACAACGATGAGAAGCTGCACAACCATGGCACGTCGACTGTGACGCACGGCCGCGGATCGGTGCTGACCATCGACCTTACGAACCGCTGCAACATGATGTGCGACCCCTGCTTCATGGACGCGAACCAGGTCGGCTTCGTGCATGAGCTGACGTGGGACGAGATCAAGACCATGCTCGATAATGCGGTCACGATCAAGCCCAAGCGCCAGATGAGCGTGCAGTTCTCGGGCGGCGAGCCTACGCTTTCGCCTTACTTCCTTGATGCTGTGGCTTATGCGCGTAAGGTTGGCTACACCTCGGTGCAGGCTGCGACCAACGGCATCGAGTTTGCCAAGTCGAAGGAGTTTTCGAAGGCTGCTGCTGAAGCGGGTCTGCGCTATGCGTACCTGCAGTTCGATGGCATCGGCAACGCGGCGAACTCGCACCGCAAGGTTGGCAACTCGTTCGATGTGAAGCTGCAGGCGATCCATAACCTGCACGAGGCGGGCGTGGACATCGTCCCCGTCACCTGCATTATCAACGGCATCAACAACGAGCAGGTTGGCCGCATCATCGAGTTCGCGCTCGACAACCCGAAGAAGATCAACTTCCTTTCGTTCCAGCCGGTGAGCTTCACGGGCCGCGACGAAGAGGTATCGGACGAGCGGCGCATGGCGCAGCGCTATACGCTCTCGCATCTCGCACACGATGTGAAGAACCAGACCGGGCTCGGCGAGCCGGTGCGTGACTGGTTCCCCATCAGCTTCATGTCGACGTTCAGCGATTGGGCCGACCTGGTGCACGGACCGAACCACGACTGGGGCCAACTCTCCTGCGGCTGCCACCCGAACTGCGGTATCGGCATGGCGCTGATGATCGACAAGGAAACCAAGGAAGCTGTGCCGGTGACGGCGTTCCTGAATGCCGACCGCCTGGCGAAGGACATCGCGCGCGTGAACGATGCGGCGCGCGGCAAGTACCTGACCATGCTGGGCGCGGGCCTTGCACTGATCCGCAACTACGAGCCGAAGAATGCACCGACGCACTTCAGCATCTTCAGCCTGCTGACGAAGTTCGATAAGTGCTTTGGCGCGACGGGCCGCGACTACGGCAAGGTGACAGGCGACCGCACCATGGAAGACATCAAGAAGCGCCGCGCCGATCGCTGGAACTTCCTGTTCATCGCCGGCATGTGGTTCCAGGACCTGTTCAACTACGACTTCCGCCGCACCGAGCAGTGCATCATCCCGTACGCGACGCAGGAAGGCGAAATCAGCTTCTGCGCATACAACACAGGTATCGGCTGGCGCAATATTATCGAGAAGATGCACATGACGTCCTCGCTGACGAAGTGGTACGAGGAGCACGGGCGGCATGAGATCTTCGCGGGCGGCAAGAAGGTCGGTCTGGAGAAGGAAGCCAAGTACGACCTGGTGCTGAACGAGGCGCACGTGAACTCGGCTGCGAACGATACGTTCGACAAGAGCGGCATTGCGAAGAACGCGCGCGAAGAGAAGATCCGCGCACGCGACGCGAAGCTGAAGCAGGACGCCGAGAACGCTCGCATGGCCAAGCTGTACCGCAAGGAAATCCTGAAGGAGCCTGAGCTTCCCGGCGGGTTCGTTGCGATCGGCGAGATCGGTGGCCTGGGCGGAATTCAGCCTGCGGCGCCGGTGACGGGGTCGAAGGTTGAGGTTGTCAGCAGCATTGAAGAGACTGTGGCTGGCGACTAGTTCAGTTGGCGCAACAAGCACTACAGAGGCCACCCGCGAGGGTGGCCTTTTCTTTTAGCCTTGCGTTCTCGTCCGCTTAGATATCTAATCAATCTGTACAGACGGGAGATTAGTTTATGGAGACTGTTCGAACTAAAGAGGCGTTGGTTGAGTTTCTTGACTACGTCGCACAAAAGGGTCTCGTTGCACCTGCCACAGCCCAAGCACGCAGAGTGGCTGTTAACGCCGTCTTTGGAGTTCTAGATGAATCTGAAACTCGCGATGTCCTCGCAATAGATTTGCCGTCGGCGATGGTTCGGTTCAGCAATTTGCAGGGAAAGGGTTATACGCCCGACAGCTTGAAAACGTATCAATCCAGACTCAAGGCGGCCATCAACGATTTCGCGAGTTATCTTGAGAACCCTCTATCGTTCAAACCTAATTCTCAGACGCGAGAGAAGAGGTCGAATCAAAAGAAAGCTCCCTCTACCGAGGCAGTCGGGGACACGCCGTCTCTACATGCCGAATCGCCAAGGCCAGCGTCACCGCTTGGTCCCGTCGGAAGCAGTATCTTTCCTATACCGCTTCGCAAAGATCTAACGATTCAGATATACGGGTTGCCATTCGACCTGACTGAGAGCGAAGCTCGTCGAATCGCGGCTGTGGTGCAGGCGATGGCGGTGGTGGACTGAGAGATTCCCTGCCTTCAACCGAATGCGGCAGGCCACCCCTCTCGGCCCGTGGTCAAAACACGAACCGAGGGGATAACCATTCACCATCAACCATGCGAGGCAATGATGAAACACACACCAGTTGTAATCTATCGGAAGTCAACCAACGGTCAGATCACTACGCAACAGTATGCCAAAAAGCATCCGGCAACGACAGAACGCGAGGTCGTCTATCATCCTTCTCCCAAGAAGGGCTGACAATTGAAGCGTAGCATAACGGATCCGGCCAGAAATGGCCGGGGTCCTACTCTTGTTCCCTAAGGTAACCGGGTGCGGGGCGGGAATGAACCGTCCATTTCGATTTGCGACGAGCGGGATCGCAAGTTGTGACAAAACAAAACTCATCACCGTCCACGGCAACTCGCCAGCGCACGATCAAAGAGGACGGCATCCTCTTCTGTCAGTCGAGAATGCGGCGGAATCTGCAGCGCCTCCCACAGGTTGATGAACTTAGCTCCTGGATCCCGAGGACCTTCGGCAAATCTCCGTTCGAGTTCCACTTCCGTTAGCAGCACAAACTGAGTTCCGTTTCGACGAATGAGTTGCGGTCCCTCGCACTGCGCAGTGTCCAGCAAGCTACCGAACCGAGTTCGAGCGTCCTTTGCGTTCCAAGACATGACTTTTCTCCTTCAGCCGACTAGTCATCGTTCCAGCCTCAGACATTGACTATAGTCACTTCGCCCGGGTGGCTTCCTGCCTGAACAGCACCATCCATACGGATAGCGTCGCAATCGCATTCCCGACTACTTCAGGGGCCAGCTTTTGCGTTCGATGTGGAAGAGGTCGCGCGTCGTGGTGTAGCCGCCGGTGCCGTGCATGCGGCCGATGAGGCGGAGGTGGGCGGGGTCGATGTAGAGGCGGGCGGGGTCGGCGAAGACTTCGGTGCGGATGTGCAGGTAGACGAGGCGCAGCAGGCAGATGGTGCTGGCGCCGCCGAAGTTCAGCGTCTGGATGAAGCGGCACTCCATGGCGGCAGGGGAGGCGGCGATGCGCGGGATGTCGACGACAGTGGAGGGAGCGAGCGCGAGGCCGGCGAGCTGGGTTTCGTCGGTGCCGCGCGGAGCGTTGGTGGCCGTGATGTTCATAGCTTCGGCGAGTTCTTCGGGGACCATGTTGATGACGCACTCGCCGCGCGCGCGGATGTTGGAGAGCGTGTCCTTTTCGTGGCGGTCGGAGGCTCCGGAGAAGCTGATCGCGACGACCGGCGGGTCGGAGGAGACGATGTTGAAGAAAGAAAATGGCGCGGCGTTAGTGATGCCCTCCGCGTCGCGCGAGACTACCCAGGCGATCGGCCGCGGCATGATGACCGAGGCCAGCAGCTTGTAGGTCTCTGCATGCGAGAGGCTCGCGAGGTCGAAGTGGGAGAAGGTGTCGGGTGCGTCAGACATACACGTGGATGATACGGCGAGTGCGTGGTCGTCGTGAATGTTCGTGGAGAAGATGGTGTGCGTGCCCAGCCGAAGGAGGCAGCTTACAAAACGTGCACGCCTTCTTCGACGACCAGCGCGTCGACATCGATGTTGAGCGCGCGGCCCAGGGCGCGGAAGCCTTCGCGCCATGCGGCTGACCAGTAGGTCGAGTCGGAGCGGCGTAGGAGGTCGTTCCAGATGTTCTGCGCCTGCCAGAGGTTCACTTCCATCGGCAGCGTCGCCAGGCTCTCCGCAATGGCCAGCGTCTCGTTGAGCACCGCGATGGACTGCGTGACGGCGGCGGCGGATTCAAGCCTCACCATCGCCCGCTTCATACGCTTGTCGGCGGTGAAGGCTAGCAGCGGCGCGTCCAGCGTCACGCCGTCGATCTGTGCGCGGCGGAGCAGGCGAGCGACTTCGGAGGCGTCGTAGGTTTCGGATTCGAGAGCCTTGCGCAGGCTCGCGTTGATGGCGAAGCTGGCTGCGACGGCGAGGGCCGGCGGCGCGGAAACACCCGACTCCGCGAGGAAGTGCAGCAGCGTGGCGTGCTCTTCGTAGATGCGCATCAGCGAGCCTTCAACCTCAGACAGCGTCTGGTTGAGGATGCTCTTGAGGATGCGGTGCTGCTCGTCGGAGAAGAGCGAGGTGAGCGAATACAGCGTGCTGCCGAAGAAGCGGTCGATGAGGCGGATGAGCTCGGGCAGGTTGGCGCGGCCGATGGAGACGCGCGCGGCCTCGGTGAACTGCAGCCAGGCTTCGGGGTCAGAGCTGTCGGCGTCATAGCGCTTGACGGCGGCGGAGAGGTTCTGGTCGCCCAGGTGGAGGACGGCGAAGCAGATGTCTTCGCGCTCTTCGGTGATGCGCGAACGCACCTCGGCGCGGCCGAGCGCGACGCGTCCGCGGCCGGAGGTGAAGACCTCGTAGCTCTGGCGGTGGAGGTCGAAACAGAAGAGCTCGCCGCGGTCCGGGTAGTTGCGGAAGATGCTGCTGATCGCATAGTGCGCGCCGACGTGTTCGAGGTCGACGCGGGCGTCGGTGACGTAGCGGCGATAGACTTCAGCACCGTCGCCAATCTCGGGCACGTTGCTGCGCGCGCGAGAGAGGATGGCGAGGAACTCAGCTTCGAGCGCGGCGCCGGCGGGGCCGAAGAGCTTCGCGGCGAGTTGGAGGACGCGGCCGGCGTAGGCGATGATCTGCACGGTCTCGATGCCGGAGATCTCGTCGAAGAACCAGCCGCACGAGGTGTACATGAGTTGCGTGTGGCGCTCGAGTTCAAGGAGCTCGAAGGCGGTGACGCGCTCCTGCTCGGAGAGTTCGTGGGTGCCGTGCGCGGCGAAGAAGCGTGCGATGTTGTCCGGCGAGCGGTCGAGCATGAGCGAGATGTACGCATCGCGAGCGGCCCAGAGGTCCTTGAAGAGCGGAGCGGCGACCTCTTCGGCTAGCGGCGCGGTCTTGTCACGCAGCAGGTCGAGCGCCTCGCGCAACGGGCCGCGCCATTCCTGGTTCCAGCCCGGCTTGCCGCCGTTGCAGCCGCAGTTGGAGCGCCAGCGCTCCACCCCGTGGGCGCAACTCCACGATGTGTCTTCGGCGACCTCGGCTTCCCACTGCGGGGGGAATTTTTCGAGGAACTCGCCGTAGTTGGTGAGTGTGGCGAGCTGGTTTTCTTCGATCCAGTGCAGCGCGTAGCTGAGCGCCATTTCGCCGTGCTTGTGGTGGTGACCGTAGCTTTCGCCGTCGGTGGCGACGTGCGAAAGCTGCGGCTCGGTGACTGGCTTGTCGTCGTGCAGGCCTCCGATGAGGCGCTGGGCGAAAATCTCGCCGGAGTTCAGCAGGCCCTCGAAGGCGATGGCGCGGGAGCCTGGGCCGTCGTAGAAGAAGACGGCGATTGTGCGGCCTTCGTTCAGGTGGATGAGATAGGGGTGGGTGGGGTCGACGTCGGCGTTGGGGGTTTCGGTCCAGGGTGTGGCGGAAGCCCACATGTCAGAAGCTAGATGTGGGGCACCCGGTTCAGAAGGCACGGGGGGAGCTTGTGTCAGTTCCTGGTCAGCAGGGATGTCATGCAGGCCGGCGTCGAGCTGCGGGTTCTTGTGGTCGGTGGCGCGACGGCGGAGGTTGGGTCGGCCGGTCCTCGCGGTTTCGGCGCGAGCGGCAATCTCTTCTTCCGAAAGCCTGCGCACGCGGGCACACTGGCTGGGCGCGAGGATGGTGAACTTGATGCCTTCCTGCGCCATCAGGTCCAAAACGGAACGCGAGACAGCCGTCTCCGCGAGCCACATGCCCTCGGGGCGGCGGTTGAAGCGGTGCTCGAAGTCGGCGATGCCCCAGCGGATCTGCGTGCGTGCGTCGCGCTCGCTGGCGAGCGGCATGATGATGTGGTTGTAGACCTGCGCGATGGCCGATCCGTGACCGGAGTAGCGCGCGGCGCTGGCGCGGTCGGCGTCCTGGATCATGCGGTAGGTGCGCGGAGCAGAGGCAGACAGCCAGCTGAGCAGTGTGGGGCCGAAGTTGAAGCTCATCCGCCCGTAGTTGTTGACGATCCGGACGATTTGGTTGGCCTTGTTGGTGATGCGCGAGGCGCCGTTGGGCGCGTAACACTCGGCCGTAATGCGCTCATTCCAGTCGTGGTATGGAGCGGCCGAGTCCTGCACTTCGACGGTTTCAAGCCAGGGGTTTTCACGCGGCGGCTGGTAGAAGTGGCCGTGGACGCAGATGTAACGCTGGGGCTCGGCTGCGGCTTCTGCGGATTGTTTCTTTGCTCTGGGCATCAATAGTGAGTGCGTCCTTCTTCAAGTGTAGGTGGTATGACGGCCGGAACCAAACGACGGTTTACGCGGGCTCCATGCGGGGAATCGCTCGCGGATTTATAATGAAAGTGCTGGGCGCGATCCGCCCCCCGAGGAGTTTTCACTCATGGCAAATCTTTTGGACCAACTGAAGTCGATGACGACCGTGGTTTCCGATACGGGCGACATCAACGCGATCAAGCAGTACAAGCCGACCGATGCGACGACCAATCCGTCGCTCATCGCGACCGCGGCCGGCATGCCCGCGTATCAGCAGATTGTGGACGACTGCCTGGAGACGGCGCGCAAGGCCGTAGGCGATAACGCTTCCGATGAAGAAGTGGCGGCAGCGGCGTTCAAGACCCTGGCCGTGGCGTTCGGCCGCAAGATCCTCGAAATCGTTCCGGGCCGCGTGTCGACCGAAGTGGACGCCCGCCTGAGCTACGACACCGAAGGTTCGGTAGCCGCCGCGCGCGACATCATCAAGCAGTACGGTGAAGCCGGCATCGGCACCGATCGCGTGCTGATCAAGCTCGCCTCCACATGGGAAGGTATCAAGGCCGCGGAGATCCTGGAGCAGGAAGGCATTCACTGCAACATGACGCTGCTGTTCGGCATCCACCAGGCCGTCGCGTGCGCGGAGGCGAAGGTGACGCTGATCTCGCCGTTCGTCGGACGCATTCTCGACTGGTACAAGAAGGACACCGGCAAGGACTACGTGGGCGCCGAAGACCCCGGCGTGCAGTCCGTGACCGAGATTTACAACTACTACAAGAAGTTCGATTACAAGACCGTCGTCATGGGCGCGAGCTTCCGCAACAGCGGTGAGATCAAGGAGCTGGCCGGCTGCGATCTGCTGACCATCGCGCCGAAGCTGCTGGAAGAGCTGCAGAGCAGTGAAGGCGAGCTGCCGCGCAAGCTCGACCCTGCGAAGGCGAAGAGCATGAACATCGAGAAGATTCCGATGGACAAGGCGACCTTCGACAAGATGCATGCCGAAAACCGGATGGCCTACGACAAGTTGAAGGAAGGCATTGAAGGCTTCGCTAAGGCGCTCGAAGAGCTGGAGAAGACGCTGGCCAAGCGCGTTGGCGAACTCGTCAAGGCGTAAGGGCAGTAGAGCATGGAAGAAGCGGGGCAGCCTTTTGGCTGCCCCGCTTTTTGCTTTCCAGTGGAGAGGTGCGGAAAACGCTCATTCCTCAAGCGGCGATAATGGATCGAGGGTGGGCTAACGACGAGTGAAGAACTGGGTAGAGATTTCGGCGGCGCGGCTGGCGGAGAACTGCCGCGCGACACGCACCGCGGCGGGAGCTGGCGCGGAAACCCTTGCGGTGATCAAAGCCGACGCCTATGGCCACAGCGCCGCGCTCTGCGCTCCTGTACTCACCCGGGCAGGCGCACGCTGGCTCGGCGTAACAGATGTGCAGGAAGGCGAGATGGTGCGCGAGGCGCTCGCCGAAAGTGCCACCCGCATCATGGTAATGAGCGGCATGGAACTCGGTGACGCCCCCACGCTGGTGGCGAACGGACTCGCTCCAGTGGTCTGGACGCCTGAGCAGGTAGCGGCGATGGACCGAGCCGGACGCGCCGCAGGGCAGCGTGTGCCGGTCCATGTCGAAGTCGACACGGGCATGGCGCGCCAGGGAGCTCAGCTTGGTGAGCCGCTGCGGCAAGTGCTGCAAAAGCTGGTCGATTCACGTTGGGTCGCCTGCGAAGGCGTGTTCACGCACCTGTGCTGCGCGGAGGTCGCCGGCGCAGCAACAACGGCGGTCTCCGAGCGTCTGTTTGCGGACGCCCTGCACGAGGTCGCGAAGATGGCACTGCGGCCGGAGTTCGTGCATCTGGCTAACACCTCGGCGCTGGATGAAGGCAGCACAATGCCCTGGGTGCGGCAGCAGGCCAAGAAGCTCGGCGCGCGCGCGATGGTGCGGTCAGGCTTGGCGCTGTATGGATATTGCCTCCCGCTGGAGAATGCCGATGAGCCGGCAGCGCGGCTGCGCTCGAAAGTGAAGCCTGTCATGACGTGGAAGGCACGCGTGCTCGGCGTGCGCGAAGTGGAGGCCGGCGCGACCGTGGGCTACGGTGCGACCTTTGTAGCCGAGCGCCCCATGCGGCTGGCGTTGCTGGCCGCAGGCTACGCGGACGGCTTCAGGCGCGAAGCCTCGTCCGGTCTCGGCAACGGATGGGTCATCGTGAACGGTCGGCGCGCCCCCGTCGTCGGACGCGTGTCGATGAACCTGACAACTGTGGATGTGTCGGGCATCGACGATATTGCCGAAGGTGGCGAGGCCGTGCTGCTCGGCGAAGGCGTCAGCGCGGAGGACCATGCGCGCTGGGCGCAAACCATACCGTACGAGATCCTGTGTGGGATTCGCGGCACTCGTGTGCTGCGGTAAACGTCAACGGTCGGCGGACGTTTTCAGATAAGCCTCAATCGCCGATTGCCACTCCGGTCCGCTCGCCTTGTCCTGTCTGCCCAGCGCTACGACGTGGTCATTTGCAGCGGGCGTCAACGCGGTGCGCGCATAGGTCACGTGGACCGTAGTGTGCGACGCGTCGATGCTGCGAAACGTGACGTCAATGGTCGCGGCTTGCACCTCGGGGACAACGTACACGTACTGGAAATGGCGGGCGTCAAGATCGAAAAGTGTGTTGATCCACACAGCCGTGCGATCGCCGTGCGCGATCGTGAAGACCGCACCTTGCTGGTCGCGCGCGGGCCGCGGGTAAAGGAAGTGCGGGTCCCAGTGCGGACCGGCCCACGAACGCTCGCCTTCAGGACCGAAGAGCGCGGCCGCACGGGCGTAAGGCAGAGCGACGGTAAGCTCGAAGCTGTTGACCACATGCGCGGGTGCCGGCTGCGCTGCCAGAGACGCTGCCAGCGCAGTGGATGTCAGTACTGCGGCGGGCAGCTTCATCGCCGTTTCTCCTTGAGCTGGTGGCTGTGCGACGCCGTAAGAGTGAGCCCGTAGAGCGCGCGGAACTGCTCAATCTCCTTCAGCGACTGCGCCGAAAACGGTAGCTTGCCTTCAAACGCATGCAGAACAATCCCTTCGAGCAGGTCTCCAAGTGTCATGTCCTTCTGCTCGGCGACAGCCTTCAGCACTTTCAGCAGCCGTTTCTCAATCCGAACGCCCGTCTGAATGCGTTCAACTTCGATCGTCTTCACGTGTACCAATGTACCACGGTACATAACTCCATACCATCGAAACAGATAGACTTGTAACGTGCTTTCAAAGCTTTATTCAAAGTGGATGTTTGCGTGGGAGACGGCTCTAACCACACGCGACGAAAACCGTATTGAGCGGCCCCTGGAGTGGGGCTTCGAGTGGCTGGCCAACTTCGGCGGCGATCAGGCTGCGGCGCAGGTCGAGGCCGGAGAGCTCTCGGCGCTGGACGCAATGATCGCGCTGAACCGCCGTATCGCCGCCGATCCACATGCGTTCTTCGACTACAGCACGCCGGCCGACTTCCGCATCGAGCAGCATTTCCCGGAGTTGTATCCGACCAACGTGCGGCCGGAGACGCTCGAGCAGGAGCGCGAGTATAAGCGCCAGGCCGAAGCCGGCGAACTCCGCAAGGCGCCATTCCTGCGCTTCACGTCCCCTGTAAGTACGCCGCATCCGGAGAACGACCTCGTCAACGCGCGCTGGTATCCGGCCGAGCACAAGGATAAAAGCAAGCCTCGGCAGGCGATGATCGTGATGCCGCAGTGGAACGCGGATGCCTTCTCGCACAACGCGCTGTGTGAGCTGTTCAACCGCTTCGGCATCTCGTGTCTGCGGCTCTCAAAGCCCTATCACGACACCCGGCGGCCTGCGGAGTTGGAGCGATCGGACTACGCGGTAAGCGCAAACATCGGGCGCACCATCTCCGCGTGCCGGCAGGCCGTTGCCGATATACGAAGCTGCATGGACTGGCTCGAAGCCGAGGGCTACGAGCAATTCGGTGTGCTCGGCACGAGCCTCGGCAGCTGCTACGCCTTCATCGCCGCGGCGATGGACCCCCGTCTGAAAGTGTGCGCCTTCAACCATGCGTCAACCTGGTTCGGCGACGTCGTGTGGACCGGGCAGAGCACACGCCACATCCGCGCAGCGTTCGAAACCGCCGGCCTGACGCAGGAGCAGGTCCGCGCCATGCTGCTCGCCGTGAGCCCGATGGCCTACATGGACACGTATGCGGAAACCTCCAGGCAGACCTCCCGCCGATCGCTCGTGGTCTATGCGCCGTACGACCTGACCTTCCGCGTCGAGTTCTCGCGCGACGTGCTGAAGAACTTCGAAATGCGCGGCATCGATTATGTGGCCAAGGTACTGCCCTGCGGACACTACACGACGGGCGAGACGCCGTATAAGTATCTCGACGGCTGGTACCTGGGATCGTTTGTATATGGAGCATTCAAGAAGCTGGCGATTAACCAGAGGACTGATCTGGCTTAAGGCTGCACAACGCCTGGTTGCTTGAGCATCTCTCCTACCAGGACCAGCAGCGGACCTACCTTGGTAGTCAGAGTTGACCAGACTTCTTTGTGGTCAACCGACCAATACTGGTGAACGACAAAGTTGCGAAAGCCTATGATGCGTTTCGCGTCCAGCAACGCGCTCACGTGGGGATGGTCCCGGCGCAGACACGCCGCCGCTTCTCCGATGATGATGAAGTTGCGCTCAACAGCGAATCGCAGAGTTTCATCCCTGTTATATGTGTCGAAGTCCATGCCCCTGGTGCGGTCCAGAAGGTACGTCGAAGCGCGCTGAATTTCAAGCAGGTACGTTTCCGCGCTACGCGGCATACAGGAGCTCGTGCGTGCTTTCGACTTCCCGCAACAAATAGGGATTGTCGATGCTCTTCCAGGTCAGAAGATCAACCTTGCGCTGAAAATACCGTTCCAAGGCATCATGGAGCTGGTGCTTGTTGTCAGCGTATTCAGCTATAGGAATCTCATCGAATTCGACGAGGACATCGACATCACTACGAGCAGGATCGAAGTCCCCGCGTGCCGCTGAACCGAAGATCGCGAGACGCTGCACATGATATTTGCGACAGAGCTCTGCGACTTCTTCGCGCCGGGATGTAATGAACTCCTGCATGAATCCCTCGCAGGTAGTGTAGACGATACCCGGAGACACGGGACAACCGCATGAGTGATACCCGGCGTTCGAGACCGCCGGGATCTTTATTGCGCCTTGCGAAATTCGCCTCAGCTTCGGCGGCGAGGTCCTCTCACCCGAAGCACTCCGGCAGCTCCGGCGTCGCCGCCACCAGCTGCTGCGTGTACACCTCGCGCGGTGACTCGCAAACCTCCCGCCACGTCCCGCATTCCACTACACGCCCCCGCTGCATCACCACCACGCGGTCGCACAAATAACGCACCAGCGGCATCGAGTGCGAAATAAACAGGCACGTCAGCCCATACCGCTGCTGCAAATCCCGCAGCAGGTTGATCACCTGCGCACCCACCGACACATCCAGCGCGCTCACCGGCTCATCGAGCACCAGCAGCTCCGGCCGCAGCGCCAGCGCCCGCGCGATGTTCACGCGCTGCCTCTGCCCGCCGGAAAACTCATGCGGATACCGCCCCAGCGCCGACTCATCTAGCCCCACCTCGACGAGCAGCTCGCGCAGCCTCGCAGCCACACCCTGCGGCGGCGCTTCGCCGTGGATCGCAAACGGCTCCGCCAGTATCTGCCGCACCGTCATCCGCGGGTCGAGCGCCGCATACGGGTCCTGGAACACGATCGACAGCTTACGACGCCACCGCCGCATCTCCGTCGCAGAGCACGCGCGCAGGTCCGTCACGGAATCGCCATCGCATATCCGGATCTCACCCGCAGTCGGCTCGATCAGCCGCAGGATCATCCGAGCCACCGTGCTCTTGCCCGACCCCGACTCGCCCACCAGCCCCAGCGTCTCGCCCGGAAATATCTCCAGCGACACGTCATCCACCACGCGCGAGTTGCCGTACTCCTTCACCAGGTGCTCGGCTGCAATGAGAGGTCTCATCATCGTTCGCTTAAGTCGACTGGCTGAAGATAATCTGCCAGCCCTTGTCCGTCTTCTCCAGCACTTCGATGAACGTGCCCTCAGCCGGCCCGCCGCCCTTCTTCGAGCGTTCCAGGCGATACTTGCCCGTCGCCATCGCATAGTTCTCGCCCAGCTCCCGCGCCTCCACAGCCGAGTAGGCGATCGTCCCCATCGACTCGCGGTTCGGATAATTTAGCCGAAACGTCGCCCGGATGTTTGCCAGCCCTTTCACGCTGCCGCCCAGCACTGCCTGGGTCTCCGGATCGTCCTTGTAGCGCGAAAGGAAAGCGTCAAGGTCGCCCCTGTTCCACGCGTCCTCCTGCGCCACCACCACCTTCACCGCCTCCAGCTGCTCATGCGACGCGGTATAAAGCCTGTCCTGCTGCTGGGCATGCGGCGCCAACGTTCCCGAAAGCGCGAAAAACAACAGTGCTGCAATCCTGTACCGGCTCAACGTTCGACGACCCTGCATTGCTTCTCCTTCTCTTCTGTCCTGAATCATACGAGTCCCGGGCCTTCGCAGTTTGTCCGTCCCGCTCAATCATCCACTAATTGGACTGACTCACCGCCGAATCTTCTCTCTCCGTCACATCACCATGTAGACTTCGCCCATGCGCTTCCGTTCGCCCTGGCTCTGCTCCTGCCTGCTCGTCCTCTCCACGGCCACAACCGTCGCGCAGACCCCGACGCCTCCTCCGCCGCCATTCCCGACCGGTCCTTCCACCGACCTCGGCCGCCAGATCGCCGCCATCGCCGCCGAGCCCGCCGTCATGCGCGCCCACTGGGGCATCGCCGTCACCACACTCGACGGCACCCCCATCTACGGCCTCAACGAAGGCGAGTTCTTCCGCCCCGCCTCCAACAACAAGCTCTTCACCACCGCCGCCGCCATGCACCTGCTCGGCCCGTCAACGCGTGTCACCACCATCGCCAAAGCCGACGGCCCCACCGACCAGACAGGTACCGTCAAAGGCAATCTCATCCTCCAGGGCGCAGGCGACGCCAACATCTCCGGACGCACGTTCCCCTACGTCTCCTCCGCCGAGCGCAAACGCCTCGCCGCCGCCGCTGCAGCCCAGGGCCAACCCCCCGCTCCTCCGCCCGATCCCCTCCGCCCCCTCAACGACCTCGCCCAGCGCCTCGTCACCGCCGGCATCCACCACATCACCGGAGACATCATCGGCGACGACAGCCTCTGGCCCTGGGAACCCTACGCCAGCGACTGGAGCATCGACGACGCCGTCTGGGGCTACGGCGCCCCCGTCTCCGCCCTCACCATCAACGACAACCAGCTCGACCTCACCGTCACCCCGGGCGCCGAAGCGGGCAAACCCGGCAACGTCACCCTCTCACCCGAGATCGGTTACTACCAGTTCCACACCGACATCAAAACCGTCGCCGCCAAAGCTCCGGCCAGCATCCGCATCGACCGCGACCCCGGCTCCCACACCATCCGCGTCCTGGGAACCGTCGCTATGGGCGAGCCCTACACCACCGAGATCGCCATCGACGACCCCGCCGACTTCGCCGCCCGCGCCTTCAAAATGGCGCTCGAAAACCTCGGCGTCAAGATCGACGGCCGCGCCGTCCCCGTGCACAAACGCAGCACCGACACCTCCGGTTTCTCCGAAGAATCACACGCGCCCATCCCATCTCTTCCGCGATCCGCCGCAAGTCCCACCACGGGCCCGCCCATCTGTCTCGACAAGTGCCCGCCGCACGCCGAGCTGACCTCGCCAACCCTCGCCGACGACGTCACCCTCACCCTGAAGGTCTCGCAGAACCTCCACGCCGAACTCCTGCTGCATCGCCTCGGCGCAGCCTACGGCACCGAGGCCTCCTCCGCCCAGGGCACGCGCGTCGTCCGCCAGTTCCTCATCAACGCCGGCCTCGACCCCGACGACTTCATCTTCTACGACGGCTCCGGCCTCAGCGGCCATGACCTCGTCACGCCCCGCGCAACAGCGAAACTTCTCGCCTACGCCACCGCGCAGCCCTGGTTCCCGCAATGGCGCGCCGCGCTCCCCGTCGGCGGCGAAGACGGCACCCTCACCACCCGCTTCGCCAAGCCGCCGCTCAAGGACCACCTCTTCGCCAAGACCGGCACGCTCTCCGAAGCCCGCGCCCTCTCCGGCTACGTCGACTGCGCCAGCGGCAAGACGGTCATCTTCTCCATCATGGTCGACAACCACGCCCCCAACACCCCCGCCGACCGCGACGCCATGGACCGCATCGTCGCCGCCATCGCAGCGAATGATTAGCCTCACATAGAATCCGCACTCACTCGCAACGCAGAGCCACGGTAGGTTCCACCCGCGTCGCCGCCGCAGCCGGTATCAGAGTCGCCACCGCGGCAACGACACCCATCAGAAGCATTATCGCCGAAAACGCCAGCACATCATGAGAGCTGGTCTTATACAAAAGACTGGCCAACGCCCGCGAGGCCATTAGCGCCAGAAGCACACCGATGGCCGTCCCCCACACCATCAATCTCAGACCACTTCCAAGCACAAGAGCCAGAATCTCCCGCTTCGTCGCGCCCAACGCCATCCTCACCCCGATCTCCTGCGTCCGTTGAACAACTGCGAACGAAACAACTCCGTACAATCCCACCATCGCGAGAGCAAGCCCGGTCAGCGCAAAGAAACTGATCAGCACCATCTCAAACCGAGGCTGGTCAGCCATCGCGCTTATCCTTTCCGACAACCTTTCAACCTTCACAGGAACGGTAGGATCCAGCGCCGCAACCTGAGACCGCAACCACGTCTCGGCACCGTCTCCCGCCAGGTTCGTTTGCAGAATAACGATCGCGTTACGGTCCCAGGCTTCGGGCGCGCTCCGCCTTAGCCGGTAGTATTCGGGCTCATCGCCTCCCGCCAGCCCACCATTCTTGACGTCGGCTGCCACACCCACAACGGTGTACAAGGGGTCCTGTGCCTCAGCCGCACCAACTGCCACGTGCAGGCGCTTGCCCACCGGATCGGCCCCTGGAAACAGCCGTGTTGCGAGCAAACTGCTGATGACAACGAAGTTGTCTTTCGAGAAGAACTCATCGTCTGAAAAAGCCCTCCCCCGAACGATTGGAATACCCAGCGCGCGAAAATACTCCGGAGTCACCGATCTCCAGGCGACATTGCCTCCAGTCCCTGAACCGAGCTTTGGACGCCCTTCGACGCCGATAGACGCGTAAATCTGATCGTGATGGTTGCCCCCTGGAGGCAGCGAATCGCTGACGGCCAGCGCCGTAACCCCAGGCCCGTACCTCAAATTCCTGACCAGTTGCTGAAAGAAAGCCATCTGGTTTTCTGGCTTCGGATAGGCATTGCGCCCCAGCGAGATGCTTGCGGTAACAACGTGCTGGACCTGAAGACCCAACGCCTGGCTCTCCAGCTTTCTGAAGCTCCGCACCAGCAGCGCGCTTGATACCAGCAACACCATGCTCGCGGCTATCTGCGCAATCACCAGCCCTTGCCGGAATCGCGACCTCGAACGGTCCACACCAGTGCGGCTGCCAAGAGCCTGCGCCCGCGGTATGCGCAGGGCGGGGAACAGGCCACACAACACCGCGCAGAGCAGCGAGCATACCAATGCAAAAAACATGATGCGGACATCGATCCGGGCTTTATCCAGAAATGGCATGCCCTGCGGAGCAATCACGATGAACAGGCGCAACAGCATTTCTGCAAACACATAACCAGCAATCGCACCGGCAACTCCGAGCACAAGCGATTCCGTCATCGACTGGCGCGCCAGCCGCAGACGGCTTGCTCCAAGAGCTGCACGCACCGCCAGCTCACGTTCGCGACTCGCACTCCGTGCCAGCAGCAGGCTGGTCACATTGGCGCACGCAATCAGCATCACCGCCAGCACCAGTCCGAAGAGTATCCACGAAATAAGGCGGAAGTCCTGTATCTGGCGGCTGCGTAGCGGGCGCACCTGCAGGTGCACCTCTTTGCGAAACGCTGCCGGCGCAAGCCTCAGCGAGTAGTCGAACAGCGGCTGCAACTGCGCCCTGGCCTCTTCGACGCTGACTCCCGGCTTCAGTCTGGCGAAGGCCCACATCGGACGTCCGGGATCGGCATGCCGCTGTGCGGCCACATCGAGCGCCTGCGGCAGCAGAACATCCGCTGCCTGCAGCCTCGGCATCTCAAAATCCTGCGGCAGCACGCCCACAATCTCGACCGTGTGCCCGTCAATGTTCATCGACTTGCCCGCGACGTTGCGATCCAGATGGAAGCGGCTCTTCCACAATCCGTAAGAAATGAGGCCTACCTTCGGCCCATTGGGAGCGTCCTCCTCGGGCGTGAAGTTCCGCCCCACCACCGGTGCAACACCCAACGTCGGCAGGAAGTTGGCCTCCACGCTCGCGCAACTCAGCCGCGCCGGCCGTTCCTCCGTCAGATCGCAGGCCGTGACGCCGGTCTCCGACGTGAGCGCGGCGAATGGCTTCTGGTTGTCACGCCACTCGTAGTAAGAGCCGCCCAGCATGAACTCCTGCGGCTCGATCGGCGCCACCAGCCCGACCGACACCAACCGATCGCCCTCGCCGTAAGGCAGACTCCTGAACAGAATGCGGTCGACCACACTGAACACAGCAGTCGTCGCGCCGATCCCCAGCATCAGCGTCAAAATAACTGTCACCGCGAAGATCGGATTGCGTTTCAGACCGCGTAACGCATAGCGAACGTCCTGAAGCAGAGTTTCCAGCCAGTATCCCGGCCGCTGTTCGCGGCACTGCTCGCGACTCTTCTCCACACCCCCGAAAGCAACCGCAGCCAACCTTCGAGCCTCCGCCGGCCCCATACCTTTCGCAATATTCGATTCGACTTCCCGCTCGACATGAAACCGAAGCTCCTCGTCCACGTCGGCGAGCGTATTGCCTGAAATGAGAAGCCGAAGCCGCGCCATAAGTCGGTTGAGCACGGAATCCTCCTATGCTTTCCTGAGTACGAGAGCTATCGCAGTAGTCAGGCGGTCCCAGTTTTCGACCTCGACCTTCAATTGCTTCCGCCCCGCGGGTGTAAGCGAATAAAACTTCGCCTTGCGATTGTTCTCAGACGCCGACCACTCGGCCAGTATCCACCCCTTGTACTCAAGCCTGTGCAGCGCCGGATAAAGCGACCCCTGTCCCACCGTGAGCGCTTCTTCTGACACCTGCTGGATGCGCTGAGCGATCCCCCACCCGTGCATCGGCCCAGGCGCGAGCGTTTTCAGGATCAGCAGGTCCAGTGTTCCCTGTAAGAGATCGATCGATGACTGCATATTCCCCTCATCCTTCGACAAGAAGGAGCATGCGCCGATCTCTTGTCGAATGTCAAGGGGTAGAGGAAAACTAAGGCGGCCAACTGAGTCGCCACAGCAGCCACAAGCTCGGGTACTGGAAGAGGTCGACGGTGTCCTGAGACGGCCACCGCCGGCTTACCTCGGCGTATTCGCCTTGATGTACTCCCGCAGCCGCTGGTTCGTCTCCAGCGCCTTGCGCACGCCCGAATCCAGCATCCGCAGCCAGTCGCTCGCGGGCTCCTTCATTTCGGCCATGCTCAGCAGGTAGCTGGTTTGAACGATGATCTCGAGCGCGTTCGAAAGCTCATGCGCCAGGCGGCGCACTTCGAGCGCAAGCTCTTCAGGAATCTGGGCGGGGGCAGTGTTCTTCGAGGTATCGGTCATGGTCAGGGCGCGGTGGTGGGAGCGCTGCCGTCATGCACGCATCGTCCCAACGTCCAGTCCGCACAGTGTACGGCAAGCCCCGCCTGATTGACAGTCCGCCCCCGCTCTGGAACACTAGAACTTCATGCCAAGCGCGCTTCTATGCCGCCGGTATGAGCCGAAATGGCGGAATTGGCAGACGCGCGTGGTTCAGGTCCACGTTCTCGCAAGGGAGTGGAGGTTCGAGTCCTCTTTTCGGCACCAGACATCTGAAAACTCAAATGAAGGGCGGGAGCCAATCCCGCCCTTCACTGCGTCCGTCTGGAAACTTTCGTCATAGCCCCCTCGTTCGCTCCACTCGACCATCGCGGGATATTGATTTCCGCTCCCACAGCCGATGTTAGATACAGGCGGCAATCGCGCCTGCACTCCGGCCCCATTTCCCGGCCCCCATCGGAGCAACACATGCACAGCACCATCGTCGCCATCACCTTCATCCTCATCGTCCTCGCCCCCTGCTTCGTCGCCCTGCACGTCAGCGGCGTCGACCCGCAAAACGACTAACCGCACCAACCCGTAACCCGCATGGACTCACCCCAGCCCGCACCCACCAGCCCTCGCGCCGCGTTCGACCTGCGCTGGTTCACCCGCATCACCCTGCTGCTGGCCTCCGCGCAGTTCATCCGCTGCTACATCATCCAGACCTACAAGTTCCTCGACCTCCCGCAATACGCCAGCGGCCTCGAGCGCATGCCCTTCCAGGGCCGCATGCTCATGATGTATCCGCTCCGCTGGGCCGAGCACTCCCCGCTTATCGCGCGCCTCACCACCGGCCCCACACCGCTCTTCCACTCGCCCGACGACCTCATCATCTGCGCCATCGGCTTCCTCTCCGTGCTCATCACCGGCGTTCTGATCACGCGACTCTACCGTCGCGTCTCGCCGCAACCACTCTTCCCCTGGATGCCATACGCATTGATGCTGGTGTTCCTCGCGGCCAACTACCTGCTGCACTCGCCGCTCGTCATCCTCTACCCGTACGACCTCCCCAGCGTCGCCTTCTTCACCGCCGGCATGTACTGCATCACCACGCGCCGCTTCTGGGCTCTGGTGCCGATCTTCACGCTCGGCTGCTTCAACCGCGAAACCATGCTCTTCCTGATCCCGCTCTTCATCATCGACGCGGTTTTCTCAAACACCAGCTCCGACGCCGAGCACGAAAGCTGGCGCCGACTCACTCGCCTCTCCACACTGGCTCAAATCACGACACTCAGCGCCATCTGGCTCGCCATCCACATTTATATTCAGCACCGCTTCGCCGCCAACCACGGCGAGTTCTACCCCCACAACTGGGACCCCGCCGCGACCCACCGCCGCCTCAACATCCTCTATCTCCTCGAACCCCGCTTCTGGCCTCAGCTCCTCAACGCCTGCGCCTACTCGCTGCCGTTCCTGCTGCTCCTCCGCCGCTACATCCTTCCGCTGCGCCTGCGCGGCTACGTCGTCATCCTTCCTCTCTGGTTCGCGACTATGGCCGTCTTCGGCCTCTGGCCTGAAACCCGCATCTACGGCGAGCTCTCCGGCCTCGCCGCCCTGCTAGCAACGCTCGCGCTCGAAGGCTACGTCACCCAACGCCTGAGATCCCAGACTCAACCTGCAGCGGCGCTGTAGCGCAAGCAGTTCACGGCAAGTTAGCAATAACCGAAACAACTGAGAGCGGCCGCGGAATAACTCCGCGGCCGCTCCCGGTTGTTTCCACTTTGTCTCGCCTACGGTTTCTTGCGGATCAGGAACCAGATAAGCAGGATGATCGCAAGCAGTAGCAGCAACAACAGCCACCACCACTTTTCAATCATGCCGCCACCACCACCGACAATCGTTCCCACCGCGGCCGGTGGAATCGCGCCAACGTAAACATTGGCCGCCGCGTCCTGGCCAATCACCGCCACGTCCAGCGTGCAGGCATCCAGCAGGGGTCCCGGTTTCACGCCGGCCGCCGTACAGACACCCTGCGCCTTGTCGCGCAGACCAGGCTCGAGGTCCGTCGCATAAAACGGCCGCTCCGGGATGCCCGCTTCGACACCTTTCTCGCCGTTGCAGACCGAGAGCATCGAACCATCGCCAGAGACCCGCCAGCTGTCGGCAAATCGGTGATAAAGCTCATCGAAGTTGAACGGGCTCGTCAACACAACACCGTCGCGCGTCGCGATCTGGTTGATGTTGCCGTTGGGGTTCGCGATAAGGCCATGCACAGACGAAGGCCAGCGGCCGAGCCCAACCGCCACATCGATCCACGTGGAGTTGACCGTGGCGCGTACCGAATCCCCGCCCTCGCTGGTGAGTTGGTACACGTTTCCTTGCCGTGAGATGCCGACTTCACCCGGCAACTCAAGCGTCTGCCCATCCGGCACCAGCGTCAGCTTTCCGTTCACGTGGATCCCCGGACCATCGCGTCCAGGGCTTGCCAGGCATACCGCAACTTCGGTCGTTCCGAAGCGTGCGGCGACGGCCTTGTTCACGGTTGCATTCGGCCAGGTAGGAGCCCCGGACACCTGCCGGGTCTGCACCGAGAAGCTCCGATCGACTTCCGCCAGCGTGAAATCGCCCGACGCCTGGAAGTCATAGAACAGTCCCTGGAAGGTGCGTAGATGCGTATCGCCGATAGTCGACGCCGCTGCGCAGTCGGAGGTCGCGCCACCGGCGATGCTTTGCTGGAATATGACAGCAGGTCCGGCCCCCGTCGCCGCGGGAGCCGTCGGCCCGAAGCTCATATTGTTCTTCTCGGCGGTGAAACCCTGCGCGATGCAATTGGGAGCCGCCGTGCCTCCATAGAGGATCTGGGTGCGCGTCTGGGCGGAGGCTCCCGCGTTGAAAGTCGCCGTTCCGCCGCCGCCCGACGTGTCGCCCCCTGCGCCGAAGATGTTGAACTCCGCAATGTTCCAGGCGCTCGAAGCCGCGACCACATTGTCACCGCTGGTCGTGTAATTATGGGTCCCCGTTGACATCGTGATGCTGTCGCCCGAGGAAGTCGCGTTGCCGGTCAAAGTCCAGTTACCCATGTTCGTGATGGGCTGGCTCGGCACCGACACAGCGTTCGCGCTGTTTTTGAAGCAGGAAGTCCCCAGGACGGGAACCTGGTTCCAGCCCTGACCCGAGGGGCAATTCGCGTTGTAACTCACCAGCCAGTACTGCATGGACGCGGACCCATTGCCGCTCCCGGTGTTCCAGTACACCCACTGTTCCCAACCTTTGCAGTTCGGGTTCGGAGATCCCGCACAGGCGCTGCTGCCGGTAAAGAAGTCGGTGTTGATCTGAAGCGTGTACGCGTTGGCGATCGATGGCCCCGTGTTTCCAATCGGGCCGCTCTCGCTGGTCACGTTCGTCACGTTCTCAAAGTGTCCGCTCGCCTGGCTGATATGTCCGGAAGGAGCCCCCGCCGCGACGTCATCACCGTTGCCAACCACTGCCGGCCGAGGCCCGTGCCGCGGAGGCGCCGGAAGATTCGGCGCCTTCACACACGGGACTTCCTTCCAGTCGGTGCTGGGATAATCGGCAGTGAAGCATCCCTTCTTGGGCGCTGCCTTCCGCTGCATGGTGTCATTCCAGTCCTTGCGCACCCTTTTTTCTTCAGGCGATACCTGCTCTTCCGTGGCGCCTGGCGCGCTCGCTGCGGGCTTGTGGGGTGAGGCTTTGGGTGGGGTCTGCGATGCAGCGGATGATGCGAAGGCGCATGATAGACCAATCAGTAGCATGGCTGTAACTGTGGAGCGAATAGGCGTTTTCATTTCTCCTCCTGGCGTTACTCGTGCGAACCACCCATTGAGAAATATCTGCCCCAGCTGAGCTACGTTTGACCTTCGCGCTCCGGGTGTGTCGTCTTTAGTTGTGACGCCAGCCGGCCGTCCGTTACAGAAATAGTCAAAGTCCTCCAGATGCACATCGATAGCTGTAATCCGGTGCCTGCCATGCTCCCTCCGCTCGAAACCGCCCGCCTGCTCCTCCGTCCTCTCGAACTCGCGGACGCGGACCAGGCCCAGCGCCTCTTTCCACAGTGGGAAGTCGTTCGCTTCCTCGCCGATCGCGTGCCCTGGCCCTACCCTGCGGACGGCGCATTCACCCACTACCGCGACCACACCTTGCCCGCCATGGCCCGTGGCGACGAGTGGCATTGGTCGCTGCGCCTGAAGTCCGCGCCCGAGCAGATGATCGGCTCCATCGCCCTCATCAAAAACGAAACCCTCGACCTCCACACAAACAACCGCGGCTTCTGGCTCGGACTCCCATGGCACGGCCAAGGGCTCATGACCGAAGCCGTCGACGTCGTCACCGATTTCTGGTTCAACACCCTCGGCTTCCCTGTGCTGCGCGTGCCCAAGGCCGTCGCCAACACCGCCTCCCGCCGCATCTCCCAGAGCAGCGGCATGCGAGTCATCGCCGAAACCGAAAAGGACTACGTCAGCGGCCGCCTCCCCACTGAAATCTGGGAGATCACTGCTGACGAATGGCGTCGCCGCCGCATCCCAAATTGACCGTCAATACCACCGAAGTCTCCGCGTCTCCCACCGATTTAACGTCGGTGCAATCCCTTCGCCTGTTATCGTTCAATCTCACCTCCCATCAAGAGGAGGTCGTTTCGAGGAAGACCGTGATTCGATCCATGACAGTGGCCGCCTGGACACTGTTTGCAGCCACCATGTACCTGATCGTCGCCAGCGCCCTCGGCCACTGGGTGCACCTGCCCATCCTCGGCGACATCGGCTTCACCCTCGTCTTCGTCCTCTTCGCCATCACGCACTGCGCCGCCTACGAAGGCCCGCGCCGCACCGCCGTCTTCTTCGCCCTCTCCGCCATGGTCTGCTTCTGCATGGAAGAGATCGGCGTCCGCACCGGCCTCATCTACGGCGCCTACCACTTCGGCGACATGCTCGGCGCGAAGCTCGGCCATGTGCCCATCATCATCCCGCTCGCGTATTTCATGATGATCTACCCCTCATGGATGGTCGCGCGCACGCTGCTCCGGGGCATCAAGACCGACTCCATCGCCGGTATCACCGCGCTCGCCGGCGTCGCTGCCCTCGTCGTAACCGCCTGGGACCTCGTCATGGATCCAGGCATGGCCCGCGCCGGCAACTGGGTCTGGGAGCACGGCGGCGTCTACTTCGGCGTCCCGCGCCGCAACTACCTCGGCTGGCTGCTCACCACCTTCATCGTCTACTGGATCGCCGCCTACTACTGGAGCAAGCTCGACCGCCGCCACAACGCCACCAGGGGCTTCGCCGCTCTCCCGCTGCTGGTCTACGCCGCCTACGCCCTCCACTACCTCGCGCCCAACCCCATCCCCGAGCTGCAACTCATCGCGCTCTTCGCCATGGTCGCCCCAGCCCTTCTAGCGCTGATGCAGTGCTTCCTTCCGCGCAACGACCAGGGCCAATGGGTGCGCCGCGCCTCCGACCGCGGCAACGGCAGCATCGAAGACCGCAGGGCACCCGCACAACAGTGAACACGCGCCATCGCTTCGTCGTGGTCACCGCCGCAATCCTCGCGCTCCTGACCTCCGTCTGCCTCGCTGCCGCTCCCACCTACGGCTACAAAGTCGTCGCGAAATATCCGCACTCCACCTCCAGCTACACCGAAGGCTTCTTCTTCCTCAACGGCCTCTTCTACGAGGGCACCGGCCTCAAGGGCCACTCGCAACTCCTCGTCACCGACCCCGCCACCGGACAAATCACGCAGCACGTGGACCTCGCCCCGCAGTACTTCGGCGAGGGCATCATCGACTGGGGCCCCAACATCCTCCAGTGGACCTGGCAGTCACACCTCGGCTTCATCTACGACCGCTTCTCGCTCCGCCCCGTCGGCCAGTTCCACTACACCGGCGAAGGCTGGGGCATGACCCGCACCGCGCGCGAGCTCATCACCTCCGACGGCACCAGCACCCTCCGTTTCCGCGACCCCACCACCTTCGCCGAAACCCGCCACATCACCGTCACCGATGCCGGCAAGCTCATCGACCAGCTCAACGAGCTCGAAGTCATCAAGGGCGAAATCTACGCCAACATCTGGCACTCCGACCGCATCGCCCGCATCTCCCCCGCCGACGGCCACATCATCGCCTGGATCGACCTCACCGGCCTCCTCCCCGACAACCAGAAGCCCGACCCCGAATCCGTTCTCAACGGCATAGCCTACGACGCCCAGCACGACCGCCTCTTCGTCACAGGCAAACAATGGCCCGCCATCTTCGAAATCAAGCTAGTCCCACCGAAGTAATTTCGGCAGCTGTGCGCGCTCCTTGCAGCCAATGACCCGCCTGCAATAATGCCAGCATGTTCGCTCAGCTTCGACACGTGTACCGCATAGTGTTAGCGATTAGCTGCACCGCATTCGCGCTTTGCGGAATTGCAGCCGAAACGCCCGCCCGCTGTAAGTCGACCGTCGTAGGCGACCTTCGCATTCAATCCTTTCAGAGCAAGACCTTTGGCGATCAGCAAAGGCTCCGCATATGGCTTCCACCGGGCTACAGCGAACCAACAAACCATGCGCGCAGATATCCCGTCCTTTACATGTTCGACGGCAACAATCTTTTCAACGACTGCACATCGTTCTTTCACCACGAGTGGAAGATCGACGAGACGCTCACAAAGCTTATTGGCAACGGCACAGTCGAGCCACTGATCGTAGTGGGCATCGATGCCCCCGACCATCGTCGCGGCGACGAGTATCTGCCCTATCCCGACATGGTGCTTTCCGATACAGCGAATCCCCACGGAAAAGACATGCCGAAGTTTCTTGTCGGAGAAGTCCTGCCACTCATCGCGAAGCAATTTCGAGTCAGATCAGGCCCGGCGAATACGGCCATCGGAGGCTCGTCCTATGGTTCGATCGCGGCCCTCTATGCTCTCATCACGCGGCCTGACGTTTTTGGTCTCGGCTTGCTCGAGAGCACATCCTTGCACATTGGCAACGGAGAGCTGCTGCGCCAGACCACCTCGCTCGCGCGGGGGCCACTCCGGGTATATGTGGGAGTAGGTACAAATGAACTCGCTGACAGTGAGAAATTTTTGAAAGACCGCGGTCTTGATACCGAACCGACAAACGCCGGCTTCGCACAGATGTCGGAGACACTCGCAGCGAATCTCAAGAAGGCCCAGTTCAACCGCCCTGAAGTCCTCTTCGTAAGCCAACCCGGCGCCAGGCACGAAGAGCCCGCGTGGGCCGCACGCTTCCCCGGAGCCATCCAGTTCCTCTTCCCAGCCCAACCTTCACATTAGCGCTGGGTTCTACCGCCCGCGCGCAAACATCTCGTTCAGCTCCCGATACCCCACAGCCTTATCCGCGAACCCTAACGTCCCCTGCTCCTTAATCTCCGTCGCCGCGCGCAGAAACTCCCCCATCGCCGCCCGCGCCAGCGCACTCCCCACACTTACGCGCCGCACGCCCATCGCCGACAGCTCCGCCACACTCAACGGCATACCCGAAAACGCGATCACATTCACAGGCCGGTCCACCGAACTCACCACCGCCGCAATGTCTTCCCGCCGCGAGAGCCCCGGCGCAAACAGCACATCCGCTCCCGCTTCCTGAAACGCCTGCAGCCGCCTGATCGTATCCTTCAAATCCGGCCGCCCATTCAGATAGTTCTCCGTCCGAGCGGTCAGCGTAAACGCGAACGGCAAAGCCCGCGCCGCCTCCACCGCCGCTGCCACACGCTCGACAGCCGCGCCGAACTCATAAATCGGCTCCTCCGCGCGCCCCGTCGCATCCTCGATCGACCCACCCACAGCGCCCGCCTCGGCCGCCAGCCTGATCGTCTCCGCCGCAACCTCCGGAGCATCGCCAAAGCCATTCTCCAGGTCCGCACTCACCGGCAGGTCTGTCGCCGCAGCCATCGCCTGCACATGCGCCATCACACTCTCGCGCGTGACCCCATAATCCGGCCGCCCCTGCGAAAACGCATACCCGCCGCTCGTCGTCGCCAGCGCCTCATAGCCCAGCATCTCCAGCAACCGCGCCGTCCCCGCATCCCACGGGTTCGGAATCACAAACGCCGCATCACGCTCATGCAGCGCACGAAACGCCGCGCCCTTTTCGATCTGTGTCTTCATAATCACCTGCTGTCGCTCGCATCATGGCGGTCGCAAGCAACGCTCGTGACCTGCTTACCATTCACAGTGACGCTTAGCGAGCCGTTGTCTTTCGCATTGCTCTCTCCACAGGCACTCGCGCCCTCGACCTCATAGACCACGTTCCCCTTTGCAAACGTGTACGTCGCGTAGGCACATACACCGTGCCCTTCAAAGTCCTGCTTGCCGTTTGCGACTTCAATGTCCGGTGTCCCAGTCAGAGGCTTTGGCTTGTCCCACGACCGGTAACGGACCTTACCGTCCGCCAATTCATCGATTGCGATGCGGTGAGTAGGGGTCTCGCAGGTGAAAACCAGCCTCGGCTCCTTCGATACCCCCTTTGTATCGACGCCGTTAACGACCGTCAACGCGTAGCCGCGCTCACTCTCCGCTACCCAGATCACACCCGTGCGGTAGCCGATACCCTCGTCGCGGCAGATATATTCGCCATTCTTGGTAGCAAGAATCTGCTCGCGAATCGCAGCAGGGAAAATTTCCTGAAAGTGACCGGCCAGAGACTCCGAATCCGGGATCAGAATGGTCCCCTTCTGCATGTTCACGCGAAGCGGAAATGCGACAAGGAAAGCCAGGGCGGCGGGATCCTGACGTGCCACAGCGGAGCGCAACTCCGCGTCAAAGCGTTGAAATGAGTTGAAACTCGTGGCTGGCGTTCTCCCGCTCATCGCTGCATTGCAAGGGCCGCTGCTCTGAGTCGGCTGCGCAGAAGCCATCGGGAAGAAAACTAAACCCACGACCACCGAGCTCCACAGCAACCCGTTCATTACTGCACCTCGATATGCTGAACTCATCGCGACCATAGACAGGTCATCCGTTGGCCAGTCTACTCTTCCCCCACCTTCAACACCGCCAAAAACGCCTCCTGCGGAATATCCACTTTCCCAATCCGCTTCATGCGCTTCTTGCCTTCTTTTTGCTTCTCCAGAAGCTTGCGCTTGCGGCTGATGTCCCCGCCGTAGCACTTGGCAATCACGTTTTTCCGAATCGCCGTCACCGTCGATCGCGCAATCACCTTCGACCCGATCGCCGCCTGGATCGCCACCTCAAACATCTGTCGCGGGATCAGCTCGCGCATCTTCTCCACCAGCACCCTGCCGCGGTCGTACGCAGCGTCCTTATGCACGATGATCGAGAGCGCGTCCACCGGGTCGCCGCCGATCAGGATGTCCATCTTCACCATAGGCGACACCCACGTCCCCGCGAGGTGATAGTCGAGCGACGCATACCCTCGCGACACCGACTTCAGACGATCGTAGAAGTCCAGCACGATCTCATTCAGCGGCAGCTCATAGGTCAGCATCACGCGCGTCTCAGAGACATACTCGATATTCTGCTGACGGCCACGCTTGTCCTCGACCAACTTCAGAATGTTGCCGACATACTCTTCATTCGTCAGGATCTTCGCCATGATGACCGGCTCTTCAATGCTCTCGATGTTCGAAGGATCGGGCCACCGCGAAGGATTGTCGACGATCAGAACGGAGTCGTCCGTCAGCGTGATCTTGTACTGCACACCGGGCGCCGTGATGATGAGGTCTAGATCGTACTCCCGCTCGAGCCGCTCTTGAATGATCTCCAGATGCAGCAGGCCCAGAAAACCGCAACGAAATCCAAAGCCCAATGCAACAGAGCTCTCCGGCTCGAAATTGAAACTCGCATCATTCAGGCGAAGCTTTTCAAGCGCATCGCGGAGCATGCCATGCTCATGCGAGTCCACCGTGTACAGCCCCGCGAACACCATGCTCTTGATGTCCTCGAACCCCGGCAGCGCCTCCGCGCACGGCCGCTCGGCATCGGTGATCGTGTCGCCAACCTTCGTGTCCGCGACGTTCTTGATCGTCGCCACAAAGAACCCGACCTCGCCCGCCGACAACTCTTCGAGCACCACCGGCTTCGGCGTCATCACGCCCATGCTGTCGATGTCGAACGTCTTTCCATTCGACATCACCTTGATCTTCATGCCCTTGCGCATGCGCCCGTTGATGATGCGCGCCAGCACGATCACACCCTTGTACGGATCGAACCACGAATCGAAAATCAGCGCCTGCAGCGGCGCTTCAGCATCGCCCTGCGGCGGCGGCAGCAGATTCACCACGGCCTCAAGAATCTCGCCGACGTTCAGCCCCGTCTTCGCGCTCACCGCAACCGCATCGCTCGCCGGCAGTCCCACCGACTTCTCGATCATCTCCTTCGTCCGCTCGATATCGGCGGACGGCAGATCGATCTTGTTGATGATCGGAATAATCTCCAGCCCATTCGAGATCGCCAGATACGCATTCGCCAGCGTCTGCGCTTCCACACCCTGCGACGCATCAACGACCAGCAGCGCGCCTTCACAGCTCGCCAGCGACCGCGATACTTCGTATGAAAAGTCCACGTGCCCCGGCGTATCGATCAGGTTCAACTGATACGTCTCGCCATCGCGCGCGGTATACATCATGCGCACGGTGTGCGCCTTGATCGTGATGCCGCGCTCGCGCTCCAGATCCATGGCGTCCAGCACCTGGGCCTGCATCTCGCGCGCGGTCAGCGACCCGGTCATCTCCAGCAGCCGGTCCGAAAGCGTCGATTTTCCGTGGTCAATATGCGCGATGATCGCGAAGTTACGTATGTGGCTAGGGTCCATGCTGTCCGTGAAAGGGCAAAAAGCCTCGAACCTCTAGGATAACAGCGCGCCGCCGCCGCAAAGTCCCCCACACACGTTCCACGCAAAGAAAGGCGACCGGCAGCGCAGAATCGGCTGCCGGTCGCCGCGGGATGCACCGGGGACGGCACGCAAACTGTGTGCCATTAGAAAGTCTCTGACGACTAGTAAGAACGGTAGGTCACGGCTTCAGCCGTGACAATAAGCCAGGCAGAATTCCCGCGGCTTTAGCCGCTGAGGTACGGTCGGGGGCTGAACCGGAGATGCCTTAGGACTGAATCTCCATCATCACCTGCACCTCCATATGCCGTGTCGAATCGGGAAGATCCAATGAGCCGAGCACTACAGGCTTTCCCTGGGACAGCATGCTTGTGTTCTCCAACACAAGCTGGCGGACGATTGGGTCCTGCGGAAGGCTGGCCGGCCCCGGCGTCACACTCGACTGCTCAACTTTGCTGCTCAGCTGCACGCCCCTCGCATCCTCGGTAATGGTCGCGGAAATACTTAGGCCCACATCCAGATACGTGAACTGGGTCTGGACGGTGTTCTTTCCGTCGGCCATGTAACTCCCAGTCGCGACCGGCACCTTCTCACCCATCTTGACCGTTCCCCGATACGACGGTGGGCTCACCGTTAGCGTGATGTGCTGCACGCCCACGCGCTTGGTCCCATCGCTCTCCGTCAGCGTGTACGTCAGGCGGTACGTGTGAGCAGGCGGTTTCGCCGGCGCCTCCTGCGCGGCCGAAACCATCGGCAAAACGCAGGCAACAACGACAGTGCGGAGCAGCATCGATAAGCGGTTCATTCTTTCTCTCCTTGTAGCGTGGACTGCATAGGCTGAAGTTCCTGGTGGTCGAGTTCAAAGATCGTGTTCTTTCCAAGACCGTGGTCCTTGATCGTCTCGGAGGTTGTCATAAACGTGAGCACCCGCCCGGAAGCCGCTTCGGGCGTATGCGCCAGGGCGAGCAGCAGCTTCTCCTGCTGAGTCAGCGGAAGCGGCGGCGCAATCTGCGGAGGCGCAGCAACCGCGCTCAGAGATACGCGTTCCTCACGCACCTGCTGCCGCACACGCCGCGCATGCACTGGCACCACGGCATCTACATGTCTCACCGCGAGCACCGGCTGCGGAGGCACACTCGCCTCCACCCGAGCGCGCTGCACCGGCGCCACCGTCTTCGGACGAGTCTTCAACTCCATCTTCAACCCGAACGCAGCAACGGCAACAACAGCAGCCGCAAAGCCCCACCACGCCCATGATTTCTGCGATCCGCTCGCCGTACGCGCCACCATCTCCGCCTGCCGTCGCCGCATCTCCCCAGCAATCCGCGCCTCCATCCCCTCCGGCGTCCGCACGTGCCCGAGCATCCTCAGCGCCCGATCCAAATCCTCATGCGACTCCTTCATCTCCGGCCTCCCTTCTTCGCAGTTCCATCCATCCGTTCCTGTATATGCTCCCGCGCGCGAAACATCAGCGACCGCACGCTCGACTCCGTTTTCCCCAGCACCATCGCAATCTCCGCAGTCGACAACTCCTCCACCGCCGACAGCAGCAGCACATCGCGCTCCCTCTGCGGCAGCCCTTCCATCACGCGCAGCACATCCGCAAGCCGCCGCGCCTCTGCCAGCACCTCATCCGCCGCGCGCCCCGGCGACGCCAGCTCCCCCGCAAAAACCTCATCCATCTGCTCCGGCTGCACGCGCCGCTTACGGTCGAGCGCCAGGTTCCACGCAATCCTCACCAGCCACGGCCGCATATCGCGAATCGCCGCCAGCCCGCCCTTGTGCTCGAGCACGCGCAGGAACGTCTCCTGCACCACGTCCTCGGCCTCAGCCGGCTGCCGCAGCACCGAGTACGCCACCCGGTACAGCAGCCCGGAAAACGTCGCGACCAGAGCCGTTACATCCGGCTCGTCACAAACTTTCTCCGCCGCCAGCCAGCCCAAACTGTAGTCCCCGATCGCCGACGCCATAACTTCCTTCTACTCCCACAGACGTCCCACATCGCCTTCCGCTCGGAAATCTTTTCGCCGGCCACGCTCCTCTCACGCGCGCACCACCCTCGCCAACCCTGCGCAACAATTCTTCGTTCTGTAAGCGCCCTGCAACATTCCCTCGATAGCGTTGCCGCATGGTCCTCAGCTTCGTCATCCCCGCCTACAACGAAGAGTTCTACCTGGCCGCCTGCATCGACTCCATCCTCGCCCAGACCCGCGGCTTCGAGGACATCACCGAGATCATCGTCGTCAACAACGCCAGCACTGACGGCACCCGCGACGTCGCCCTCCGGTATCCCGGCGTCAAGCTCGTCGACGAACCCCGCAAAGGCCTCACCTACGCGCGCCAGGCCGGCTTTCTCGCCTCCTCCGGCGCGCTCGTCGCCAACGTCGACTCCGACTCCCGCCTCACCCCCGGCTGGGTCGACCGCGTCCTCGCCGCCTTCCGCTCCAACTCCTCACTCGCCGCGCTCTCCGGCCCGCTCGTCTACTACGACCTCCTTCCGCGCCAGCGCGCGCTCGTCCACATCTTCTACCTCACGGCCTGGATGACCTACGCCTGCAACCGCTACATCCTCCGCGTCGGCTCCATGGTGCAAGGCGGCAACTTCGTCGTCTCCCGCGCCGCGCTCGAGCGCATCGGCGGCTTCAACCTCGCGATCACCTTCTACGGCGAAGACACCGACATCGCCCGCCGCCTCCACGACGTCGGCGATGTCCTCTTCACCTTCGATCTCAAGATGTTCTCCTCCGCCCGCCGCCTCAAGCGCGAAGGCATGTTGACCATGGCTGGCCGCTACTCCATCAACTACCTCTGGACCACCTTCTTCAAACGCCCCTACACCCACGAGCACATCGACATCCGCGAAGTCACCGAGTCGTAGGCCGCATCGAATATGGTCTGTAACCTGCAATACGGCTCACTCCAGCACACCGCTGACTCACTTCCGTCCTGAGGGCCGAAGGGCCGCCGACATCACAGCCTGGGCCGAAGGCCCAGGTAAGCGTAGCGTGGATCACAGAGCGCTGAAGGCGCGAGATAAATATCTCGGTGCCGCACTACACCTGGTAGTGCAATGCCCTAACTCCGGGCCTCACGTCGCCTGCTCTCACTCGGTGCGTCCACCGTCGCGCAAGCCTTCAGGTACGCGCGCATCATCAGCGTTAGTTCGCGCTCCATCGTCGTCACAGTGAACGCATCAACTCCCTTCTCGATCATCGTGCGGCTAACGCCGGCCATCGCTCCAAGCACTGTCAGCGTCACAACACCGGGATCACGCAGTCTCCTATCGCAGGCCGTGTCCAGCATCGCGGTCATGGCTTTCGCCATCCGCTGCTGCACGCTGCGGGCGATGCGTTTGCCGTCCACATCATCACTCACCGTATAGAGCGCGATGCTGGTTTCCACATTCGTCAACTTCGCCCGCACGAACGCTCCTGTCACCGCATCGGCCATCACCGTGAGGCGTTTGCCATGCGCCGCCTCGCACGCTGCCTCCACCGCGCCTGCCAGCGTATCCAGATGCCGCGTCAGGATCGCCTGCAGCAGCGATCCCTTATTCGGAAAGTACTGGTACAGCGTTCCCACCGAGACTCCTGCCCGCGCGGCCACCCGGGTTGTCGTCATCCGCGACTTGCCTTCCTTCAGCAGAACCTGAATCGTGGCCTGCATAATCGCCGCAACCGTCGCGGCCGACCGCGCCTGCAGCGGCGTCTTTCTTGGCTCCAGCCGTACTTCCATGCGCTTGCTCAAATGCGAACTCCAAACCTGAAGCTTCCTTCATCCAATACGCAGGCAGTCTACAGGAGAACCCATGAACGCGAATCAACAGGACCTCGGCGGCACCTACACCTTCCCGGCAACATCCATCACCGTCAACCGTCTGGGCTATGGCGCCATGCAGCTCGCCGGACCTCACGTCTTCGGTCCACCCAAAGATGTCGCCGCCGCAATAGCCGTTCTTCAGCACGCCGTTGAAAGCGGAGTCAACCACATCGACACCAGCGACTTCTACGGCCCGCATATCACCAACCAGATCATCCACCGCGCTCTGCATCCGTATCGCGAAGGCCTCACCATCGTCACCAAGGTCGGCGCGCGCCGCGAAAACGACGGCTCATGGATACTCGACCGTTCCGCCGAGTGCCTGCGCACCTCCGTCGAAGACAATCTCCGCAACCTCGGCCTGGACACATTACCGATCGTGAACCTGCGCGTCGGCGGCTTCAGTACGCCCGACGATACGTCCATCGAGGAGCCGCTTACGGTCCTCGCCGAGTTGCAGCAGCGCGGCCTCATCCAGCACATCGGCCTCAGCAACATATCCGAAAAGCAGTATGAGCAAGGCAAAGCCATCGCCCCCATCGTCTGCGTGCAGAACTACTACAACGTGGCGCAGCGTGGCGACGACGCCTTCCTTGATCGCCTCAACGCCGAGGGCGTGCCCTACGTTCCCTTCTTCCCACTCGGCGGCTTCACGCCGCTGCAATCGTCCACGCTCGACGCAACCGCGGCGTCGCTCGGCACATCCACCATGACCATCGCGCTCGCATGGCTGCTACAGCGCTCGCCCAACATCCTCCTGATTCCCGGTACATCCTCCGTCGCTCACCTGCGCGAGAACATGGCAGCGGCCACGTTCCACTTGCCCGCCGACATCATCCAGAAACTCAACACCCTCGCTTAAAACAAACGGCCCGCCGGCGGGTTAGCGGGCGGGCCGGGACTTCGAGCACAACATGGAAGTCCAACAACTTCGGCGACTCGTTACAGCAACTCCATCTCCGCCTGCGGATCATGCGAGTCCGCGAACGCCAGGCTGAACGACCGTGAAAACGTCCGGCTCCGTCCCATCCTCACAAACTGGATCGCCGCCCTCAGCGGCAACGGCGCGCGCCCATCCAGCCACAACTGGCTCAGCGGCCGCATCTCTCCATGCCGGTCGAGATGGAACGCGCGATCATCCCACCGCTGCCATCCCTCGATAAACTCCGGAAAGTCCGTCACCGCATCCAGCGTCGAGTGCAGAATCCTCTGCTCCCACGGCTTCGCATACTGCTGCATAAAGAGCACATGACTTCGCCGCTCAACACGAATCTCCTCTACAAAATCCGTGAAGCTCGTCGCCGCCGTCAGGTTCACATTCGCATTCGCCTCCAGCCCATGCCGGTCCCCGCCCGAGATCAGCAGATATCCCGTCTCGCGCGCCATCTGCACCACCACCCGATTCTCCCGCGCCGACCGCAGCCCGTTCAGCTCCAGCGCATGGATGCACCCACCAGCCTCTTCAAGAAACCGCCGCACCTCGCGCACATGCACCGCATCGCCCACCTTATGCAGGTCCCACACCGGATGGTTGATCACCACCAGTACCCCGGGCATCGCATCCAGCTCGCGCAACATCGCAAACAGCCGCCGCTCATTGGACCCCGACACCAGCGCCATCGCGGTGTACTCGGCGAACATCCGCATCCACAACTGCCCACCGGCGCTCGGCAGGTTGTGCACGCCCAGGTGAAACTCCGTCGCTCCAAACGGCACCGTCCACTCCACCGACACCGGAATATGCCGCGAACTCGGCACCGCCCGCAACAACATCGGCGCTTCGATCGTGTCATGGTCCGTGATCGACACCAGCGCCTCCAGCCCCAGCTTCTGTATCTGCCTTCGCTCCACGTCATAGGCCATCTTCGGCAAAAGCGGAGGCCTCCAGTGCGCGCTCACAAAGTCCAGCTTGAAATCCATGCTGCGGCTCTTGCGCTCATAGTGTTCAAACACCTGCCGCAGCCCGGGGATAAACACGAACATCTTGTGAATGAACATTAGGCTCTCAAGCGACATGCTCGTATGACTATGCAGCGACACGCCACTCCGATAGCTCTCCAGCGCAGTCTCTTCGTTCCACTCGCTCGAAATCTTCGACTTCGGTTGCATGGCCGTCCCTCCGTACACTTCCTGCCATCAATCAGAACCGCCGCATGCGAACCCCCTGTAACAACCCCGCAAACACCCCTTCAATTCGCCACCGCGAACCGAATCCCGCAACCGCAAATTGCCCAAAGGCGGCATACCGTTTTCACCCGCCAATCCAGTACGATTGACCGAACACTCACTCCAGAGCTCCCCAGGCCCACATGCCCCGTCGCACGTTCCGCCTCCTTGCCCGCGCCGCCGTCTTCCTTGCGCTCTCCTGCACCACCGCGTTCGCGCAAAAGACCATCAACATCCCCGCCGACCAACCCACCATCCAGGCCGGCATCAACGCCGCCGGCAACGGTGACACGGTCCTGGTCGCCCCCGGCACTTACCACGAGCACATCGACTTCAAGGGCAAGACCATCACAGTAACCAGTTCCGGCGGCCCCTCAACAACGATCATCGATGGCGATCACACGCCGGGTATCCCCACCGTGTTCATCCATCAGAAGGAACCGCTCGCGACCGTACTCTCCAACTTCACGATCCGCGGCGGAGGCGACGACATTTTTTCAGGACAAGGGGACGGCGGCATTGAGGTCGGGAACTACGCCACACCGACCATCCGCGACAACATCGTCACCTCCAACTTCTGTCACGGCATCAACGTGGCGTTCGCGACGCCGGCCATCCTCCATAACCAGATCACAGGCACCACGTCGAGCACCGGCGGCGGCCCCCAAAGCTACTGCATCTTCCAGTCTGCTATTGGCCTGCTCGGAGATGGCGGTCTGCGGCCCGGTGCTCTTGTGCAGGGCAACATCATCGATGGCAACGTTGGCGGCGCCATCAACATATGGGCTGCGCAGAACCCCCTGATCCTCGACAACATCGTGCGCAACAACTCTTCCGGAGGTCCCGGAACGTTCGTGATCTCTGCCAACAGCACCGGCATGGTCATCGCACAAAACCTCGTCTATGACAACACATCGGGCTGTGCGGCCACGCTCGCGCTGCAAGACGGCTACCTTGGCCCCGGTCCAAGCAGCATCGTCGTCAATAACACCTTCGTCGACAACATCATCGCAGGAACGGGAGGCGGCAGCGAATGCAACAACTCCGCGCAGGTCTACCCGGGTCCGTACAGCTATGGGTCCAGCGGACCGTCCTGGGTCATCGCCAACAACATCTTCTCCGGAAGCACAAATTATCCCGCGGTTCAATGCGATGAACTCTCATCGCTTCCGGCTCCGCTCGAGTCGGATCAACCCGTCTTCGACCACAATATCGTCTGGAACAGCTCTGGCCTGTTCTTCAACAAGACCTGCGTCGACGTCTCCAGCCGCTATGGCAACCTCGCCGCTGATCCCCAGTTCGTCAATGCGCCCGGCAAAGATTTCCATCTTCGCGCCACCTCACCGGCAATCGATGCAGGCAATAACAGCGCTCTACAGGACTACCTCAGCCTCCGCGGACCCACTCTCTCCACCGACTTCGACGGCAATCCGCGCGTCGCAGACACCACCGGCCACGGCTACGCCATTGTCGACATCGGCGCCTACGAATTCGCCGGCAATACAGCCGTCCAGCCAACCTCGGTAGTCCTCACCTCAAACAACTACTCAGGGCAGGCCGGCAGCACGTATGTTTTCACCGCCACCCTCACATCGCCTTACGGCACACCTACCGGCAGCGTCGATTTCTATCTCGACGGAACGGACATCGGGACCTCTGTCATACAAGGCGGCGTCGCCACACTCTCAAACTTCCTCATTCGCCCCGGCGTCCATAACGTCATCGCGACCTATGCGGGACAGGGAGCCTTCACCCCGGCCGTCTCTGTCGTCATCATCCTTGGCATCGATAAGTACGGAACGAAAGCTACACTCACCAGCACCCCCAATCCATCGCTCTTCGGGCAGAACGTGATCTTCAACCTGAATATCGTTTCGTCCGAGCCGGGTTTCATACCCTCCCCTGTACTCCTGGTCGACCAGTCCACGAACCAGACACTCGCCACGCTCACGCCCGACAGTGCGGGCAACGCGAGCTTCTCTACCTCCTCGCTCGCCATCGGCTTTCATTACATTGTTGCAACCTACGCAGGCGATGCCCAGCATGCAGGCTCCTCGGTATCGGTCTTTCAGCAGGTCATCAGCGGCTACCCGACCTCCACCACCCTCACCTCTTCCCTAAACCCCTCGATCGCCGGCCAGACCGTCACCTTCACCGCAGCCGTCACCTCCACCAACGGCACCCCCACCGGCAGCATCCAGTTCACCGACGGCACAACCACCCTCGGCACGCAGCTGCTCAGTGCCTCCGGCACCGCCACGTTCGCAACCAACGCACTCACCGCAGGCATCCACACCATCACCGCGACGTACGTCCCCACCGGCACGTTCGCCGGCAGCTCCGCCTCCCTTTCGCAGACTGTGCAATCCGGCTACCCCACCACCACCACGGTCAGGTCCTCCCTCAACCCCTCGACCGTCGGACAGTCCGTCACCTTTACAGTGCATGTCTCTTCGCTCAACGGCGTGCCAACCGGCTTCTTCGCGGTACTTGATAGCGCATCGAACATCGGCGCCATCGTCCCCGTCGACGCCAACGGCGACGGCTCATGGACGCCCGCCACGTTGGCTCGCGGCGCCCACACCATCACTGCCGTCTACAACCCCGACCCCGGCTTTGCCCTTAGCACCGGCACTCTGCTACAGCAGGTCGACGGCCTACCCGACACCGTCGTCCTCACAGCCACCCCCACAACCGCAACTTTCGGCAACTCCATCGCGCTGACCGCAACCGTGACGGCCTCCGGTACGCCGACGGGCGTTGTCACGTTCCTCTCCAACGCCATCATTCTCGGCAGCGCTCCGCTCGTGAACGGCGTCGCGACTCTCTCCACCACCACACTCACTGTCGGCGCCAACTACATCAACGCCGTGTACTCCGGCGACACCACCTACAACGGCGCCAGATCGAACTCCATCACCGTCACCATCACTGTCCAGCCCACAACGCTGACGCTCAATTCCTCCGCCAACCCCGCGCCCGCGCTCGTGCCCGTCACCTTCACCGCGCAACTCTTCGCAGGCACCGGTCCCGTCATCATCGTCGGTCCGTCCATCGTCTTCACCGTCGACGGCCAGATCGCCGCCACTGTCCCCACCGGAAATCAGGGCGTCGCCAGCTTCACCACATCGACCCTCGCCCCCGGTCCGCACATCATCACCGCGTCCTTCGCGGGCGACCTCACCCACGGAGCTTCAAACCCTGTGGCATTCACCCAGCAGGTCACCCCCGACGCCACGGCCACCACCCTCGTCGGTCCTCCCGGCACGCTCACCCAGGTCAACACCGTCCCCCTCGGCGTCACAGTCCGCAGCTCATATCTGACCGCCATCCCCTCCGGCAGCGTCACCATCTTCGAAGGCAGCGTTGCACTCGGCATCGCAAACCTCACGTCCACCGGCGGCGCCTCAGGCATAGCCTCATTCAGCCTCGCGCCTCTCTCACCCGGCACGCACAACCTCATCGCGGTCTACACGCCGAACAACATCGCCTTCTTGGCGAGCCAGTCAATCCCGCTGACCCTCATCATCATCCCCGCGAGCTTCACGCTCACGCTCTCCGATCCCACCCTCAGCCTGCAGACCGGCCACCATCAAACCGAAACGGTCTCCCTCACCTCCATCGGCGCGCTCACCGGGTCCTTCACCTTCTCCTGCGGCACGCTGCCGCAATACGCCACCTGCACCTGGGCCGAGACCTCGGTCACCCTGCCCGCCAACGGCACCGTCTCCACCAGCCTCATCATCGACACCGACCAGCTCCCGCGCTTCCTCTCCTCCACCAGCAGCCCTTCACTAACCATTTCAGCAAGCACTGCACCAACCACCTCACTGACCACAAATGTGGGTGCCCCATTCATCGCGCGTTTTCTGCGCGATGGGTGGGCTGGCACTACGTTCGCCTGCCTCTTCCCGCTGACGCTCTTCACGCTCCGCCGCCGCCGCCGCCGCAGAATCCGTCCTCTCCTCTCGCTGCTCCTGCTCGCCGCACTCGCCTCCACCATCACCGCCTGCGGAGCCAACAAGTACCCCTACAGCACCGCTCCCGGAACCTACATCATCCCCATCACCGCCACCGGCCCCCCAGTCCCCGGCCGCGTATCACCCACGCAGACCATCAACCTCAAACTCATCGTGACCGAGTAGACTCCAACCGCCGCCCCAGCTCTTGCTGGTTGCGGTTGTTCTGGTGTTGCACCTTTTTTGAATTGTCATCCCGCAGCGTAGCGAAGGGATCTGCTTCTGTCGTTGCTGTTGCCCTTGCGGTTGCTGTTGCTCTTGCTCTTGCTCTTGCTCTTGCTTCTGAGATAAGCCCAGGCTTTAGCCTGGGCACTCCGAACCACCAGAATGCTGGGCTTCAGCCCCCGGGACAAGCATTCCTTCCCAACCTCAAAAGCCCCGTCCACAACGAAGCAGAATTTTTCTAACAGACTCCAAGCTCTCAAACTCCGCACGCCACGACTCAAACTCCACCACCCTCACCATCCTCATCGCGAAGGGGTAACTACTGCACCTAAAGGCACACCCTTCTACCCGACCATTCACCCTAACTCCCCGCGACGAACCGCTAACTTCACCACACCACACAAGCTATTCATCCCACGAATATTTCAGTGTGCCCCAGCGCACCTAATCACGTTCTCCAGAATAAATTCCAATTTATTGTGACGAACGGTGCATATAAAGCGACCACCGGCCAAAACTATCAACCATCAGCACTAAATCAGGGATAAGCCGCCCCCAATATCTGGGACGAGCGGTTGCGCCGACCCATAAGACCGTGCCAATATCCATCCCACCAGTGACTATGTGACCTAAAAATAAAAACTAAATGTATTGCAACTAAAAGGAGGCATTATGATGCGATCCCTCTCTCTCACCCGTCTTCCCGCGGTTGCAATAAAACCCTTCACCAGCCTGCTATTATTCACGGCACTCCTCTTCACATCTTCGCCACCCACCTTCGCTCAGGCCACCAGCGGCAACGTTGCCGGCACCGTCAAAGACCCCACCGGCGCGGTCATCCCGCAAGTCACCATCACTGCAACAAACGACGCCACCGGCGTCGCCACCAACACCACCTCCAACGGTTCAGGCGAGTACCTCATCCAGAACCTCCCTGCCTCCACTTACACACTCAAGGCCACTGCCACCGGCTTCTCCCCGGCCGTCATCAAGAACGTGCACGTCGTGCTCAACTCCACCGCGACCGCCAACCTCTCACTCTCCGCCGGCGCGCAAACCACAGTTGAAGTCACCTCCGACGCCAGCGCCGCACTCGACACCACCACGCAGAACCTCACCACCTCCTTCACCAACGACGAGCTCTCCTCGCTCCCCTCCGCCACCATCGGCGGCGCCAGCAATCTCGGCGGAGCGCAAAGCGGAGTCCTCAACGTCTCGCTCCTCAGCCCCGGAGTCGCCTCGTCCGGTGGCCTTGGCATCGGCGTCGGCCCCTCGATCGGCGGCCAGCGCCCCCGCAACAACAACTTCGAAATCGAAGGCGTCGATAACAACAACAAGGCCCTCACCGGCCCGCTCGTCTATCTCCCCAACGACGCCGTCGGCAACTTCACGCTCATCACCAACCAGTTCTCCCCCGAGTTCGGCCACTCCTCCGGCGGACAGTTCAACACCACCGTCTCCTCCGGCACCAACACCTTCCACGGCCGCCTCTACGAGTACTTCCAGAACCGCAATCTCAACGCCGAAAGCGGCATCGCCGGCGGCAAGTCGCCCAACAACAAGTACGACAACAACCGCTACGGCGGACAGCTCGGCGGCCCCATCTTCCGCGACAAGCTCTTCTTCTTCGCCAACTACGAGCGCAACACCGTCGGCCAGAACCAGGCCGGCTTCGCCTGCGTCCCCACCGCCGCCGGCATCGCCGCGCTCAACGGCCTCTCCTCATCCTTCAACTCCACCAACCTCGCGCAATACCTGAAGTACACCCCCGGCGCCAACCTCAATAACGGCGCCCAGGTCACCGACCTGCCCGACGGAAGCGGAACCGACAACGCCTGTTTCAACGACAACAAAGGCGGCCAGGTCCTCACCGTCACCAACAGCGCCGGCAAGCCCACAGACATCCCCCTCGGCAACTACGTCATCAACGGCCCAGACCCGCTGCTCATGTACGTCCTCACCTCCAGCGTCGACTACAACATCTCCAGCAAGGACTCCCTCCGTCTCCGCTACATCTACAACAACGAAACCACCACCGACACCAACCAGGGCGTCAGCCTCCCGCAGTTCTACACCGGCCAACCGTTCAAGTTCCACCTCTTCGCGCTATCCGAGTACCACACCTTCACCCCCGCCCTCACCAACGAGTTCCGCATCGGCTTCAACCGCTACGAGAACGAGCTCACCTCCGGCAACTTCTCCTACCCCGGCCTCGACTCCTTCCCCACCTTTCAGTTCTACGATCAGGGCTTCATCTCCCTCGGCCCGGACACCAACGCCCCCCAGTTCACCATCCAGAACCTCTACCAGATCACTGACAACATCAGCTACACCCTCGGCAAGCACGGCCTCAAGTTCGGCTTCGACGGACGCAAGTACATCTCGCCCCAGGGCTTCACCCAGCGCGCCCGCGGCGACTACGAGTACACCCAGCTCGACCAGTTCCTCCACGACCTAGCCCCCGACGCCAACGGCTTCGCCGAGCGCTCCAGCGGCAACCACACTTACTACGGCGACCAGACCGCGCTCTACTTCTACGGCAACGACACCTGGCGCGCCACCTCCTCGCTCGCCTTCAACGTCGGCCTCCGCTGGGAGTTCACCTCCGTCCCCACCGGCGAGCGCGCCCAGGCCCTCAACAGCGCCGCCTCCGTCCCGGGCCTCATCGACTTCCACGCCCCCAAACCCACCTACACCAGCTTCGCCCCGCGCTTCGGCATCAACTGGTCGCCTGACTCCAAAACCTCCGTCCGCGCCGGCTTCGGCGTCGCTTACGACGTCCTATTCGACAACCTCGGCACCCTCTCCTTCCCGCCGCAATACTCCACCACCGAAGACGTCGGCTCCCCGGGCTACGCCGACTACCTCTCTGCCAACTTCCTCAAGAACGGTGGCCTCCCTCCCGGCAAAGGTACAGGCGTCTCGCAATTTTGCTTACCTAACACTGGCCCCGGCTTCACCGCGCCGTGCCAACTCGACATTCCATCCCAGCGCGCCGCCACCTCCGCCTACCTACCGGACCAGATCGTCCCCTACGCCGAAACCTACACCCTCACCGTCCAGCGCGCCTTCGGCACCAACTACACCGCCGAGATCGGCTACATCGGCACGCGCGGCATCCATCTCCCCACCCAGGACCAGATCAACATCCAGCCCAAAGTCACCCCGGCCAACCAGCTCTTCACCCTCGTCAACGGCAACACCACCCTGGTCCCAGCCGGCCCCAACGCCACCACGCTCGCCGCCATCAACGCCGGCTCCAACATCGTGCCCGCCTTCAACTCCGCCGGCTTCACCGGCAAGATCACCTCCTACCAGCCCTACTCCAGCTCCAACTACAACGGCCTCATCACCAACCTCACGCGCCGTTTCCAGCACGGCCTGCAGATGAACCTCTCCTGGACGTGGTCGAAAACCATGGACGACGCCACCGCCGAGGTCTTCGCCACGGTCCTCACCCCCCGCCGCGCGCAGGACTCCCGCTGCATCGCCTGCGACTACAGTCGCTCCGCCCTCGACCGCACCCACCGCGTCTCGCTCGAGCTCATGTACGACACGCCCTTCTACAAGCACTCCGACAGCTTCGTCATGCGCAACCTCGTCGGCAACTGGCTCATCGCGCCCATCTACACCTACGAGTCGCCCGCCTACGCCACCGCGCTCTCCGGCGTAAACTCCAACCTCAACGGCGACAGCGGCGCCGCCATCGACCGCCCCGACATCAACCCCGGCGGCGTCAAGGGAATCGGCACCGGAGTCGTCCCGGTCGTCCGCCCCTCACTCGCCTCCTCCTGCGACCCGACAGCCACTAAGGGCCCGGCGCTCGTCACCTCGACCACGGCCGCTAACGGCGCCTACAACGTCTGCACTCTGGATACGATCGGCTACTCAGCAGGCAGCGTCACCAACGGCGTCTTCACACCCTCGAACGCCCAGTACGTCCAGGCCGGCGCCGGAACCCTCCCCACGGCCAGCCGCAACACCCTCCCCATCCGCCCCATCGACAACATCGACCTAGCCGTCTACAAGCGCTTCACCGTGCACGAGCGTTACTCCTTCGAGTTCGGCGCCCAGGCCTTCAACGTCCTGAACCACGCCCAGTACCTCCCCGGCACGCTCAACAACGTCAACGGCCCCAGCTACACCAACAGCTACAACTTCCAAACCGTAACCAGCGGCGCCTTCAACCACCCCGAAAAAGAGTTCCTCAACAACGGCCGCGCCATGCAGCTAACCGGAAAGATCAACTTCTAGCCGGCGCCACCGCACAGAAATCCACTCACAAGCACAACCGGGACAGGCTCAGCCTGTCCCGGTCGTCTTCTGCGGCCCACATCCTTGCCGACTCGCCATTCGTCGGCCTCTTTTTTGAATTGTCATCCCGCAGCGCAGCGGAGGGATCTGCTTCTCCTTCGCGGCCGCACAAAGCCGACGTCCCCGGAAGGGGCGGCCTTCCAATCCGCCCGGAAAGACAGTGGTCTCCGACCCTGCCATCAAACAACCGCGCCGCAAGCGCTTCCTCTCTGCCGAAGGCCGGAGTGAAGGCGAAGCCGAAACGATTGAATTGCCTTCCTCCGGAGAAGCAGACCTGTTCCGCGCGCTCTATACCTCTTCAATCACCGTTCGAGCTGAATTGAAACAGACCCATCCCCAGCCTGCTGAAGACCTTCATAAGGTCCATACCCATCGGCCTCAACATGCATCCGGATCATCTGCCCTTGCGCCGCATGTGTCGGCAACACGAACCCACCGCCGGAGCCGCTTTGAACCCGTTCTGATTCATATCCAACGACCGAAACCCATGCCCCTGGCACAACACGTCTCTGCCTGCCCAGAACCTCTCCTCTCACGGTCGCGGAAACATCCGGTTGAAGTTGGATCGTGAGTTGCGGGTTGTAGTCACCGCCAAGCTGCAATTGCCCCTTCCCCAAGAGGAAAGCGCTCTTCACGGAAGCATAGGCGGTAAAGACTCCGTCCGCAGGCCGATTTTTTGGTGGAACATCGCATTCCGATCCGCCGGCGATACTCTTTTCTTCACCACTCGGAGTGCAGACCACCATAGCGTCCTCAACAGGCGATCCAGTAACCCCAAGCACCACCACGCGAATCTCATACACGCCATGAGTATTGAGATAAGTCTTCGCAAGAAGTGGCAGCGCCCCGAGGAAAATGATTCCCACACCAAGAATGATTCCCAGCACTAACACGACCCTCTTGTCCTTCTTCTTGAAAGCAATCCAAAAGGCCACGCCCGCGAAGACAATCCCAAAGGCCGCGGCTGCGGTAGGATCAACCATCCGCGCGGCAATCTCCAAGGCCTTCTGAAAAAAGACGGGTATCATTTCAGCTTGGACCTGACGTCTTCAAGGTTATCTCTAATAACCTTTGTGTTCGGGTGGGCTGGCCCCAGCGCCTTCTCATCGATCGCAAGTGCGCGACGAAAGAGTGGCTCCGCACCTGCATAGTCGCCCTTGGCTTGAAGCAACATAGCAAGATTGTTCAGGTCTATCGCTGTACCGGTGTGATAAGGTCCGAGTGCCTTTTCATCGATCGCAAGAGCACGACGAAAGAGTGGCTCGGCACCGGCGTAGTCGCCGTTGACCTCTAGCAACCCAGCAAGATTGTTAAGCGCCGTCGCCGTTGTGGCATGGTCAGGCCCAAGCGTCTTTTCAAAAATCGCAAGAGCGCGACGAAGCAGTGGCTCGGCACCGGCGTGATCGCCCTTGGCCTCAAGCAACACAGCAAGACTGTTAAGGGTCCTCGCTGTATCGGCATGGTCAGGCCCCAACGTCTTCTCAACGATCGCAAGAGCGCGACGAAGCAGTGGCTCGGCACCTGCGTAGTCGCCTTTGTCGTCAAGCAACTCAGCAAGATTGTTGAGATCCCCCGCTATGGCGGCATGATCAGGCCCCAACGCTTTCTCATCGATTGCAAGAGCGCGACGATACAGTGGCTCGGCGCCTGCGTAGTCGCCGTTCGCCCTGAGCAGCCCGGCAAGATTGTTAAAAGCAGTCGCTGTAGTGGGATGGTCAAGCCCCAGCGTCTTCTCATTGATCGCAAGTGCCCGCCGGTAAAGTGGCTCCGCGCCGGCATAGTCACCCTTGTCTCTGAGCAATTCAGCAAGATTGTTAAGGTTCGCCGCTGTATCGGCATGGTCGGGTCCCAAAGCCTTCTCATTAATAGCGAGAGCGCGTCGGTAAAGCGGCTCGGCACCTGCGTAGTCGCCCTTGGTCGCAAGCAACACAGCAAGATTGTTCAGGTCCATAGCTGTGCCGGCGTTGTCAGGACCTAGCGCTTTCTCGTCGATCGCAAGAGCGCGCCGAACCAGTAGCTCGGCACCTGCGTAGTCGCCCTTGGCCTTAATCAACCCAGCAAGATTGTTCAGGTCCATAGCTGTGCCGGCGTTGTCAGGACCTAGCGCTTTCTCATCCATCGAAAGAGCGCGTCGAAGCAATGGCTCGGCATCTGCAAAGTCGCCAGCTTCAAGAAGACTCAAGCCGGCCGCATTTAGAAGCTTAGGGTCATCCGGCCTCAACTGGAGTGCCCGATTCCTCGCCACTGCCGACTCTCGGTAGAGCCCTTGAGCATAGAGTGAGTCACCGAGGGAGGCAGCTGCTGCCGCAACGCCGTCCTGCATCGTTCTCAGATTTTTCTCCCGTGTCTCCAACGACAAGGTTAGCTGTTTGGTGGCTTCAGGATACCTTCTCTCATACAGCGCCGCGAGACCCGCATCGTATGGGTCAGTCGCCTTGGCTCCCCACGCACGAATAGCTGCATCCACATCGTCAGCCGGGAGGTTGTACTCTTTTGCAACCTCAACCAAGCTGTCCCTCGGTTTCGTATTCGGTGATTGCTCGCGAATCGTTTTCGGTGCGTTCTTCTGGTTTATTTTTGCTACTAGCGAGGCGACCACCGTACCGCTCTCAAGGGCAGCCCTTTCGCCTCTTTCAACCACAACAACTGAAATGAAGTTGGCGGAGTCGTTTTCGAACGGCGGAACGCGCGCATAGCCATCCCACGGTGAATTGAGGACATAGTCGTGTCCCTTGGGCGAGGCTGTAATCTGAATAGCCACCAACGCGTTGGGCTTGGTATCCGGCGCAAGAGTAAGAAACACTCTTCCGCTAGCATCTGTCTCCTGCGGTCCCCCTCCCGCCCCTGCAGTCCCGAGAGAGAGATGCGCCACCGGATGCCCCTTCGAATCGGCGACATGAACAAAGAGCTTCCCGTGTTCCGCCAGCGCAAGGCAAGGGCAAACGAAAAGGCTCAGCGCTGCGGCGATGTGGCTCAGTTTATTCATCGCTTGTGACCCCATGGGGGTTCTTTGACGGCACAATTCAAGCTGGAAGATTGAATGACCGGAGTGTATCACCGCAATCTAGGGCGTCGGACTTGGTATCCCCAATTCCTGTCAACCCCCTCCACCTGTGCAAAACCCCCAAATCCCCGCGCCACCACTGCCGATTCCTCCTTCCACTTTCCTGCATATCAATTCCCCCAACTCTGTATCCTGTTAACAGGCTTCCCCCTGAACAAATCCAGCCACGCCCAGCCAGTCACCAGCATGATTGGCGGACGCCTTTACGCGCCCATAACCCACACATTCCGGAGACTTTGCACGCAACCCATTTCGCCACAGCCACTTACAACAGGACGCTGCCGCAGAGCCGCTGATTCTAAAGCACTTCCATGCAAGGTACCCCCGGGAGGAGAGGGGGGTACCCCCACCCTCTCAACCCCGTATTTCAGCCTCTATCGCAGCTATAATAGAGACTGACAATGGCAGACGATCAGAACCCCGAGCTCCCCCTCCAGCCACCCTCCCCGCAGGACGCAAACTCCAACAACCCGCCCCCCGGCGGCTCAGGCGGAGACGGCCCCACGGCGCCCACCGGCCCCGGCGCCCTCCTCATGCTCCCCATCAATATCGAAGAGGAGATGCGCCGCTCCTACCTCGACTACTCGATGTCGGTCATCATCGGCCGCGCCCTGCCTGACGTCCGCGACGGCCTCAAGCCTGTCCATCGCCGCATCCTCTTCGGCATGCAGGAAATGGGCCTGCAGTTCAACAAGAAATACACCAAGTCGGCCAAGGTCGTCGGCCACGTCATGGGCAACTACCACCCTCACGGCGACAGCGCCATTTACGACACCATGGTCCGGCTCGCGCAGCCCTTCTCGCTCCGCTACCCGCTCATCGACGGCCAGGGCAACTTCGGCTCGGTCGACGGCGATCCGCCCGCGGCGATGCGTTACACCGAATCCCGCATGACGCGCCTCGCCGGCGAAATGCTCGCCGACATCGACTCCGACACCGTCGACTTCACCCCCAACTACGACGAGTCCACGCAGGAGCCCACGGTCCTCCCCGCGCGCATCCCGAACCTCATCGTCAACGGGTCTACAGGTATTGCAGTGGGCATGGCGACCAACATTCCGCCCCACAACCTCACCGAAGTCCTCAACGCCACCATCGCGCTGCTCTCCAAGGAAAAGACCGAGTCGCGCACCGACCTCGCCATCGTCCTCGAGCACGTCAAAGGCCCCGACTTCCCGACCGGCGGATTCCTCTACGGCCGCGGCAACCTCGTCCAGACCTACAAGACCGGCCGCGGACGCTTCATGATGCGCGCCAAGTGCGCCAAGGAAAACATCTCCGGCGGACGCGAAGCCATCATCGTCACCGAAATTCCCTACCAGGTCAACAAGTCGAACCTCATCAAGCACATCGCGCAGCTCGTCAACGACAAGGTCATCGACGACATCTCCGACGTCCGCGACGAGTCCGACCGCGACGGCATGCGCATCGTCATCGAGCTCAAGCGCGGAGCCCAGCACGAGATCGTCCTCAACCAGCTTTACAAGAACACCTCCATGCAGGAGTCGTTCTCGATGATCTTCCTGGCCGTCCACAACGGCCAGCCCAAAGAGCTCGCACTCCCGGACGCCATCTGGGCCTTCATCGACCACCGCATCGAAGTCGTTCGCCGCCGCACCGCCTTCCTCCTCAACAAGGCCCGCGAGCGCGAGCACGTCCTGCTCGGCTACCAGATCGCCCTCGACCATCTCGACCAGGTCATCCGCATCATCCGCCAGTCCTCTTCGCGCGCCGACGCCCGCGAGAACCTCTTCGCCTACTTCTCCAACCGCCGCATCACGCTCCGCGGCACCGAGATCGCCGGTGTCACCCTCGACCCCGCCAAGTACGACATCGACCTCACCGGCGGCAGCGTCTCCGCCCAGCTCGCCAACAACGCAGCCGGCACGCTGATCCTCAGCTACCGCCAGATCGACGCGATCCTGGAACTCCAGCTCTACCGCCTCACCCAGCTCTCCATCGACGAGCTCCTCAACGAGCTCCGCCAGGTCCGCGACAACATCGCCGAGTTCGAGTCCATCCTCGCCTCCGAAAAGAAGCTCCGCCGCGTCATCATCAAGGAGCTCGAGGACATCCGCGACCGCTACGGCGATCCCCGCCGCACCGTCATCCTCGACGAGTCCACCGAGCTCACCCTCGAGGACCTGATCCAGGACGAGCAGGTTGCCGTCACCGTCTCCAACACCGGCTACCTCAAGCGCACGCCCATCTCCACCTACCGCCAGCAGCGCCGCGGCGGCACCGGGCGTCTCGGCATGAAGACCCGCGAAGAGGACTTCGTCGCCCAGCTCATCATCGACTCCACGCACAGCTACCTGCTCTGCTTCACCAACACCGGCCGCGTCTACTGGCTCAAGGTGTACGAGATCCCCGACGTCGGCGCCGCCGGCAAGGGCAAGGCCATGGCCTCGCTCGTCGACCTCCAGCCCGGCGAAAAAGTCGTCACCATCCTCCCCGTCCGCGACCTCAACGAAGAGTCCAAGTACGTCCTCTTCGCCACCCGCAACGGCACGGTCAAAAAGACCGCGCTCAAGGACTTCTCCAACGTCATGGCGCGCGGCATCATCGCCATCGGCATCGAGAAGGAAGACGAGCTCATCACCGCCCGCATCACCGACGGCGAGCAGGTCATCTTCCTCGCCACGCACGAGGGCATGGCCATCCGCTTCAACGAGCAGGACCTCCGCTCCATGGGCCGCCCCGCCTACGGCAACCGCGGCATCTCGCTCAAGAAGGGCGACTACGTCATCGGCGCCGCGGTCACCCCCTCCAACGAAGCCCGCAACAAGCAGCGCCTTGAGCGCGCCGCCGCCGCCGGCCTCACATCGCAGGTCGAAGCCGTCCTCGACGAGGCCAGCGACAGCGCCAACGCGCAGCCGCTCGAACTCTCCGAGCCCGGCGAGCTCTCCGCCCCCGCGCTCTCCGAGGAAGCCGTCGCCAAGCTCGCCAAGCTCGACGAAAAGCTCGGCCTCACCCCGTGCCTCATTCTCACGGTATCGGAGAACGGCTACGGCAAGCGCACCGACGTCGACATGTACCGCCTGCAATCCCGCGGCGGCAAGGGCGTCATCAACATGCGCGCCACGCCCAAGATCGGCAAGGTCGCCAGCATCCAGCTCGTCGACGACACGACCGAAATGATGGTGATCTCGCAATTCGGCAAGATCATCCGCATCGACACCAAGTCGGTCCGCGCCGCTGGCCGCGCCACGATGGGCGTCCGCCTCCTCGACCTCGACCCCGAAGACAAGGTAGCCGCCGCCATGGTCATCCCCCCCGAAGACCCGAAAACCAACGGCGCGGAAGGCGGCACGCTGCTGCAGTAGCGTCGCTTTGAAGGGGCGGGCTTCAGCCATCCTCGCTTCGTTAAGGATATGGCTTCAGCCATATCGCAACGGACCACTAAACAACCCCGGGCGCGGACTTCAGTCCGCGCCCTTTTCATACTCATTCCTTAAAAAAGATCTGCTTTAACAAAACCTGGTTGGCTTTAATGAGCCCTATTCCTGCTAGCGATAATTCTTCAATGTGAGTGCCGCTGTGCATTGGTTGGGGCTTCGGGTCTTACGGGACCGATGTAGCTTCCCGACAAAAGATTTTCCTTCTCAGGTTTATCGATCGTCATAAAAATTAGCTGCCCAATCGGCATTCCAGGCTCCAGCTTCAGTGCTGAGTTCGATACGTTAGCCATTTCTAGTGTCAGGCATCCGCGATAATTTGGGTGTATCCAAGGCGCTGTCTCGATTACCAAGAAGTTACGAGCCACCGATGACTTCGTAAGTATTTGACCGGATAAATCAAAGGGCAATTTAATAAATTCGAGGGTTACTCCAAGCACCGTCTGGTGCGCTGGAAGAATCAAGGTATCTCCGTATGGGATATGAATGCTTAAATCGTTTGCCTCTCTCCGTTTGTTAGCAACGTCGATCGCAGCTTCTGACGGAAGCGGAGGGAATAAAAAGTGAGAACCCAAGCGTAGATCGACCGTATCCGCATCAAGAGCCATTTCGTCGAAAGGCGTGATCACTATGCTGCGCTCATCTTCGATAGCGAGGATAAGGCGTTCTTTAATAAGAGACTTTGATAGTATACCCATTCGTCGTTACATCCTCGAGTGCTTTCGATGTCCACATTTCTACTCTTTCGGCCCAGTAGGATCTGCAGGCAATGCAATCATTGTCTACACCAGAAAGGCGGTCTAAAAGTACATCTAACTTGGTAAGGTTGAACCCATATGAGGCGTTCAGCAAGGTTGTTGCAGTGGGGTTTACTACCCGACCGTGCACTATAATCCGCGAAGGGACGACACCGAAACTAAGATAATTTTCTATTGTGTTTCTCTGGCTTATGAATGGTTCGATCTGATCGTTTGGTTCTCCAAACAAGGAGTTAATTGCCTTTATAGGTTCGTCCAGGACGTCGAAGAAATATTTCATGGCTAGTTCTTCTACGCTGCCGGGCGTCCCATCTTTGTAGGAGAAATAAGCATTATCTAACCCCGCCGCATCAGCCATTAAATCCGTGTAATGGCTGGGGGGTGTTGTCATGGCTGGCCACCAGGATGTTGTCGAGGCTCGCAGCATACGCGTCTGTTCACGAAGTCTTAATGTAAGCGCAGGATGGAACGATGAGAATTCCTTTGCGGCTTTTCTTCTCGTCAATGCAAACAGTTCAATAAAAGCATATGAGAATGCTGGCCCTATGAGACGTAGGGCGAATAAATCACAATAGATTTCCTCGAGCCAGTCGCGAGCTAGCCCCAGGCATCTGGCGATATCCTGCGGCTTGAAATGCTCTATCTCTTGCTTTGTTGCATTTTTCGAAATAAGCGTCTTTAAGGCATTCGAGAAGCTCACTCCTTCGTTTCTTTTTTCAAACGAGAAATGTCCCATTTCATGGCCGAGCAAAGTATTTAGAAACAGGTTTTTGGACTGAGAATATGGGAGACCAACTATTGCAAGGTCTTCGGGAAATGGAGGCGCTCCGTCTACGATCGCTGATACCTGACGTGCTAAGGTACGAAAGTGATTCGATTGGAGCTGAAAATAATTCAGGTTTGATGTGTGAATGACAGCAAATCTGACGTTTTCAAAGCCTTCTAGAGTACGTAGACGCTCTGTCAGTGCCGCCACTAAGGAGACAGGCGACTCCAGCGTATGGGCTTCTGCTGCTGGTTTCACGTACTTATGAAGTTCGAACCAGCTGAAGCGGAGGGTAGCCAGCTCTTGGGCACGTAGAGAAAAAGCTTTCAGATTTGCCAGTGCGAAATCGTCGTTTAGCTCTTTACAGAGTCCGGCAACATGACTCTTGGTAGCGACTCCGAGTTTTGAAATGAAATCGAAAAATTCTTGGGCTGGCGCCGTATAGGAGAAATGGGTTTTTACCGCGCATGGAAGAACGACACAGTCTATAAACTTGTAAAGTGATGAGGCATCATGTCGGACTGCTTCAGCAGGGCGCACCCTCAAGCCATCCGGGCCTGTAAGCAATTGGAGTATTGGTCTAAGGCCTGGCTTTCAACCTCGCCGAAAAATTCTATCAATTGCCAGGCGCTCTCACCTTTTCGCGCGGCCTCTTGTGCGTCCAAGAGAGACTGAAACGCATTTCGTAGATTATCAACTCCAAACTGCTTAGTAACATCTGCAAAAGTGGAAACCTCTTCAAACGAAGGAATAGAGGTCGACCCTTCCAAATGATGGATATACTTCTCGGCTGTACTTTCCTGCACGTCTTGAAGGAAATAGCGGAGCGACTTTCCCAACTCAGGCATAACAGGACTGCCGTTAGCTACGGGTCTCAGCGAAGCCATAACTCTGCGCGCGGACAACGCGAGGGAAAGATAACGAGATCCCGATTCGCTAGCGTGAGCCATGATCCCTCCCGGACAGCCAAGTATCCGTGATTGTAATTGGACGTTTAGCGATATCCAGAGGATATCCACTGTCAATTACAATTGACGTCAATTGTAATTGTCATAGATCTTTTGTCAAGAGGATTGGATATATGGGACGCAGAGCAGGTCTGTCGCACAATGAGGCACGTCTCCGCGTCCATCTCGCAGAGGCGTTAAGATCGGCGATTGGCGAAGAACGCGGTGCTTTATCGCGAGTGGCGACGGAGCTGGGAATCACGAAACAAGCTCTGAGTCTGTACCTGCGCCGGAAATCGACTCCCAGCGCCGAAACTCTTCGGATTCTGTGTAGGGGTTTGAAGCTTCACTTGAACATCGAGGGAGCTGTCATCTCCGCAATCGACGGATCAGGCTCTAGTCTGGCAATACCGCGACAGATGACCTTGTTTGATGCGCTAACGCACGTGAGCTCTGACCAAATGCAAGTGACTGTTCAAAAGAAAGGATCCCGGTCTATCGAGCTACTAGTGTCCATAGACTTCACGGCGACTGGGTAGGTCGTCTCCCGCTATGAAGAGGATTCTTTCATATCCAGGGCAACTTCATACGGAGGCCAGCTCAACTTCGTGCCCGCTCGCCAGTCGCGCCGCGTACCGCAATGCCTGCAACACGTCCTCGCGCTCTAGGTACGGGTACGCGGACAGCAGTTCGTCTACGCTCGTCCCGGATCCAATCTGCCCGACGATCATCCCCACCGTCACCCGCATTCCGCGAATACAGGCCTTCCCACCCATGACAGCCGGGTTCTGCGTGATGCGATCGATTTCACCCATGCACTGCCCCTCCCGATAGGCGCATTCCAATCATAGCCCCGCGTTGCTCAGGTCACGCATGAACTCCAAGGGCATCTAACCCTCCGGAGGGCTCCCATGACCAGGACTCTGTCCCGTCTCGCCACTTGCACCGCCGCAGCCGCCCTCATAACCGCCTTAGGTTCTCATCCCGTGCTCGCGCAGGCCCACGCCGTCGCCAAAGAAGTCCCTCCCTGCAGCCTCGTCACCCCGGAGCAGATCAAGACCCTCGTCGACACACCTGTCGTTCTCGGCAAGCCCGGAGCGGGCGATTCCCACGACTGCACCTGGGCCGACAGCAAGGGTGTCACCCGCGTCTACCTCTCCCTCAAAGATGGTGCCGACTTCAAAGACCTCCGCGCTTCCATGCAGGCCACCGGCCGCCTGCTCCCCATCACCGGACTCGCTGAGGACGCCTTCTTCGTCTCCAGCGTAAGCTCCAGCACCGCCCTCTACGCCCTCAAGGCCAAGCGCCTTCTCCTGCTTACCGTGGACGGAGCCGGCTTCAGCAAAGCCCAGAACCAGGCCGCCGAAAAGGCTCTCGCCACCCAGATCTTGGCCCAACTCTGAGCAGCCCCCCACGTGAGCGGGGACCAGCTGGCGGGTGGCCCGATTGTTACCCGCACACCAGGGGTGCCCCGATCATGACGCGGCAACTTGCGGCATGCTCGGGTTCTGCTCTGCCGAAGGCCGGAGTGGAGCGCAGCGGAACGACAGAATTGCCTTCTTCCAGACCGCCCATAATTCAAGGGGACCGCCTCAAACCCGCAGCCTACCCCGCCACCGCCACGCACCCAATCGAAAACAGCAACCCTTCGGCAGCGGAGTCTGCATCACCATCCTCGCCGGCGGGCTCGCGGCAAAGTACCCCGGAACCTCAATAATCTCCCGCATCGCCTCCCCCCGAACTCCGACGCCGGGCGCTGAGGTGCCGCCCCGCTTGACACCCCATCTATAATAGAAGCAGGGAAAAGGCGCCGTCCGCGCCGCAAATCCCGGAAAAGACGGCGAGTCGGACTGCCATAAGTCCAGACCGATCCACCCTCCTTTGAAGACTTTGAGCCCAAAAGTACCGGGGGGAGGGGGTGGGGTGAGTCCATCCAACTCACCGCAACATTTTTCCCGGGACTGCATTTATAGAGTCATAGAGGTTTAGCTATGTCCCGGTCCATGCTCCCGCTGCTCGCCTTGGCGAGCCTGTCCGTCGTTGCCACAGCCCAGTCTTCAGCTCCGATCGTCCGCCACAACGCAACGCCGCCGCGCGTCGTCAACTCCCAGCCGATCGCCGGAATCTACCTCCGCGTCGCTCCCGGAGGTTCCGCCCAAACCCTCTCGGCCAACGCTGACGTCACCGAGATCCGCGTCACCCGCGGCCGCGCCAGCGTCGGCGTCGACCATCCCGCCGGCAACATGCAGATCCTCGTCGACCTTCCCGGCGGACAAACCGCCATCGTCAAGGACGGTCTCTACGTCTTCAACGCCGACACCAACACCGTCCGCGTCTATCGCGGCGAAGCCGACGCATTTCCGGGAGCCGGCGAAACCGCCGTCCCGCTCTCAGCCGAAGCCCAGTATGTCTTCGGAGTCGGCGGCAAACCTGGCCCAATCAACCGCGCCCAATCCGACGCCGACCTTTTCCCCGGCTCCAACGGCGAACGCGCCTACGCCCGCAACTACTCCGACGGCTACTACCGCAACAATTACTACGCTGACGGCTACAGCTACGCGCCCTACGTCTCTCCCTACTACGCTTACGGCTACCCCGCATATTACGGATATCCCTACGCATACGGTTACCCCTTCAGCGTCGGCATAGGCTTCGGCTATTACGGCGGATTCCGCGGCGGCTACTACGGTGGATTCCGTGGCGGTTTCCGCGGCCATCGCTAAACATCATCCCCGCGCCGAAGCCGCTCATCACATCCCCGTCAATGAGCGGCTTCGGCGCGCTACAATTCCGGGCATGCGCTTCCGCCTGCTCGTTCCGCTGCTCGCCCTCGCAACTCCGCTCGCCTTCGCCCAGGCACCCGCAGCCAAGCCCGCTAAACCAGTGCCAACACTGCGCTCCGCGCTGCTCGACCAGCTCCGTTCCACGCACAACACCGCCGAGTGGTTCGTTCCAGTCAACGCCGCCGTCGCCGGCCTCACGCCCGAGCAGGCCCGCTGGATCCCAACCAACGCCGCCGGCAAAGTCGACCCCAACGCGAACCACTCAGTTGGCATGCTGGCGAATCATCTCGTCTTCTGGAACGAGCGCGCGCTGCTGGGCCTTCGCGGAGAAAAGCCCGCCGCTTTCAACGGCAACAACGACGAGACATTTAACAAGTTCGACGCGGCCACTTGGAACGACACCGTGCAGCGCCTCGACCGCGTCATGCTGGCGCTTGAAGATTTTGTCGAACACGCGGACGACGCGAAGCTCAGCGCAGCCGCCACGACGCTCGCTCATATCGGCGCGCACAACGCCTACCACACTGGACAGATCCTCTACGTCCGCAAGCTGCAGGGTTCATGGAACCCCGACAATGGCGTCAAGTAGCACCAGCGCTAGTTACGCGCGAGCGAAAATAAGTGGAACGCAGTAACCAACTGAACAGTGAAAGTATTTTGCAGGGCATGGGCTCCCTGGTGAAAATGCTGTAACTCATAGCCGGCCTTAATAACCTGCAGCCGATCCGGCCGAAATCCCACCGCTTCTTCAAACGTCTCGCTATAGCCGGAAGAACTGCTATGCAGATAGCCGCTGCGCTGCGCCACATACCAACGCGCATTCAGCACACGCTTTACTTCGCCATAGCCGGCCTGCTCATGAAAGTCAGGGAGGAGCTTGTACGGCATAAGAAATGACTGCCACTCGCCCTGCGCATTCCAGTGTCCGCGCGCCCATTCCACATCAAAGCCCGTAGCGTGCGCCGGCAGCGATTTTGGCCTGCCTTCTCCCGGAAAGAAAAATGGGTACTGCCTATACAAATAAGGCCCGCGATAAAACGAAGCTCCAACCCTGAGCCCCTGGCGTATCGCATAGCCCCCACCGACGGTCCAGTTCAAGTATTGGTCTGACGTAAAGATGCTGCGCGGATTTGCCGGCGAGGAGTTTGTAACCTGCAGCCGCCCATCCCACTTATGCCGCGTCGTATCTATCTGCGCTCCGGCCAGTCCCAGAGTACTTACAGGCTTGTAGTAATACCCATACTGTGTTGGCATACCAACCAGGGGATTATTGGCATCGTCATAGCGTAAAAGAAACGAGCCAAAGGCGCTCGAAAGTTCACCTACACGGATCTGGAGTGATCCTTTGTCGGATATTAGCGAATAATTCAGAGTGCCCTGCAGGATATTATCTTCAATCCCGTAGTTCTTCGTTGAGAGGCTTTCCCGGAAGTAAGGACGAGATACCGATTGCAGCGCCGCGGTGATAGACCAGTTATCCGTGAACTTCCAGGTCGGATAAAGCACCAGCCTATACCCCGCTGTCGCCGGCAATCCCCGCCGCGGGGAGTTCGTCGATAAACTCGACTCCGCTGTCTGCGCGCTGAATACCGCGCGCACATCGAATCCTGCCCGTGCGTCCTGAGCCTTCAAAGCCACCGAGCACAACGATAAGACGACTACACAGAACGGAAGAGCCGCTCTCATGCGACCTCCATCACTTCCTGCTTCTCCAGTTCGGGTGCGGGAGCAGCCTGCCCCTGCACAATCTCTCGTGGCAGCTCCGTCAGCAGTTTCACAACCATCGGGTCGAACTGCGATCCGGCATTCTCTTCCAGTATCTGAACGGCCCGCTCATGCTTCATGCCGGGACGATACGATCTGTCCGTCGTCATCGCATCGTAAGCATCGGCGACATGGATGATGCGCGCGTCGATCGGCACCTGCTTCGCTACGAGCCCGCGCGGATATCCGGTGCCATCCCAGTTCTCATGATGCAACTCGACAGCCGCAAGAAACGGCGCGAATCCCTGCACACCCTGCAGAATGCGCAGCCCTGTTACCGGGTGTTCCTTCACCAGCGCGAACTCTTCATCGGTAAGCCGCCCGGCCTTCTGCAACACCGAATCGCTGACGCCGATCTTTCCAATATCGTGCAGCAGCGCACCCACGCGCACCCGCTCCACTTCGTCGGGGTCGAGTCCAAGACCCGCAGCCAGCGCGCATGAAAGCTGACTTACTCTCCAGCTGTGACCGGCCGTATATCGGTCCCGCGCGTCCAGCGCATTAGCCAGCGATCCCACGAACTCGACATACGCCCGCTGCAGGCTTTCCCTAGCTTTACGTATCGAAACAGCCGCCCAGTTATAGCTTTCCGCCAGCTCCCGAATCTCGATGATTGGCGATGAAAGGTCGCTCTGAAACTCCGGTAGCTCGCCTATCCATGTGCTATTGCGAAGATGAGCAACGACGGTTGCAATCGGCTCCACAATAGTCCGCGAAGACGCCACGCTGCACAGGAACACGATCAACACAGATCCCAGCGCCACCGCAAAGAAGACACGCCGTAGCCGAGCCTGCACAGGTGCCGTCGCCGCATCGACATTTTCCAGCGTGCGGATTACATCGCCTGTCCCATCGGCGAGGGCCTGCACTGGTAGCGAAATCCAATTAGCTCCGCCTAGTTGGAGCTCACACTCCGACTGCAACGGACACCCCTTGAGCGCCTTGTTCAGCGCTTCGAGTGAGATATTCGGCACATTAGATTGAATAACTCTGCCGTTGTCGATAAGGACCGCAGGCGTAATAAATTCCGAAAAATCAAAGAGCTCGCCCACCGAAAGCGATCCGATATTTTCGTCGTCCTCATCGATGGGCACGGAAGCGACCTGCATTATTCGTCCATCGATCAGTAGTAAGCCGTTGTGTCCCTGCTGCAGCACCGCCGTATTGATCGGAACTAGTTTTCCGTTGCTGTTGGCCTCCCGAACAACTCCGGCCAGAGGTTCACCGCCAGGCGAGAACACCAGCAGAAGATCGAAACCCATATGTTCGCCAAGCTCATGCAGTTGGTCCTCAACCGTCTCGCGCGCACCTCTGCTGCGCCGCTCGGAGATCAACAACTGCATCCCAGCCTTCAGCGCCGGGTTCTCTCCCGCCACCTTCAGGAAGCGGCTGTTCTGCAGATTGCTCTTGCCATGGATACGGCTGATGGCCAACTGGTTCTCGCGCAGCGACGCCCGAATGTCATCGCTCACAGTCGACTGAACAAAACGCTGAATCATCCAGAAGCTTCCCGCCAGCAGCACGGCGAACGGCACAAAGCAGATCAGAAACGCGCGAGTCCGGAAGCGCATGGTCATTTGTCGCCGGCCTCGGCGTGTGGCTCTTTGTCCAGGCCTTCGTGGCGCTCGTCAGCGGCGATCGGCAGAACAAAGTCAGCGACTAAATCGTGGCCCGCCTCGACAACGATAGGTCGCCGGAAGAACCCGGCCGCTTTATGCCAGGCAACGATCGTGTACTCACCCGGCGGAACATTCGGGATCCGAAAGTGGCCCGCGCGGTCCGCCTGCGCGTACCAATGCGTTGGAGTCACCACAATAGTCGCCGCCATGTTGGGATGCAGATGGCAGTACACCGAAACCACGCCCGGCTTCAGAAACACCACACTCCGCGACTCCCCTTTGTCATAGCTCCCCAAGTCGAACATCTTTGGCTTAGAAAGCGAAAAGATGTTGTGGAAGATGGGGTCCATGTTGGGGAACGAAACCGTTGCGCCCGCCGGAACCGCCAACACCTCAGGCAAGAACTGCCGGTTCTGCTGCTGGATCACAAATTTCGTGGAGCGCCTCGCCTCTGCGCCCGTCGTCGCCGGCCCCTCCAGGTAGACCACCACCCGCGACCGCTCATACGCCAGGGGGTCTTCGTCGACATCTTTACCCAGCTTCACGGACGCGCCGCGCTCGTACACCGGGATGGTCGCGGTAACGCTGCGCTTGGTCAGCTTCTTGTTGATCTGAATTGTCCCGGTCACGTCCTGCGCCTGCGCGCCGGCAGCAAAAAGCACCAGCATCGAGAGTATGCGTAAGCGGTTCATGGGCCTGTATTTGAAGAAGCGTAGCAGTGGAAAACCCGCCCGGCACTCCCCCTCTTGGGTTACTCCTACCCCCGTCGGGGCAGCACCACGGCCCCTTTCCACACCCTCAGGCCGCCGTGGAAGCTGTTGCCCCCTTCTGCCCCGTTCTGCCTCTTGCAACCGGCCGCTCCGGGCCAGACAATCGGCTTCTCCCAACATTCACACGCGAGGCCCGGCTGTGCTCCTTCGCTTCTCCATGACCATCGTCGCCGTCTTCCTCGGGCTCGCGCTGTCGATCACCTTCGCCCTGGCGCAGTCAGCCAGACCGGCCGCTCGGCTGCTCACCCCGGCAGGCCCAACCAGCCTGTTCCACGACCCCCGCGGACGCTACACCCTCTCCATCCCCGCCGGCTGGGAGATCAGCATGACCGGCGACGATCCCACCTTCCACGACGGCGCCAGCTGGATCAAGGTATGCCTGATCGTCGCTCCCTCTGCCAGCGCCGCGGTCGACAAAGCCAGCAACCTCTTCCGTCCGCAGTTCACCGCCTTCAACACCATCAACCGCGGCAACACCGTCATCGGAGGCCGCTCATCGCACGGCCTGAACATCGACGGCATGACGTCCGCTGGCCAGCGCGTATCGGTCCTGCTGACCGCCCAGCCGGCCGGGCCTTCCCGGCAATACTTCGTCCTGGTCTCCGCCACGCCCGTGGCCCAGGCGCCGCAACTCAACAGCAGCATCATGGCCCTCGCGAACAGCGTCCGCTTCAGCGGCAACTGAGCGGAAACCGCTGCCAGGAGGGTGGCTGATGTAATTTCTACGTCATTCGGTCACAACTCCCAATATTTCTTCATCTCCATGACGCTTCCGCGCGCGTAAAATGAGTGGCATACAAACACACACAAAGGTTCTTCGTGTTTGAGGGACTCTGTGATCACGGCCAAGAAGGACATTCTCCAGGGCTGGAAGGACATTGCTGCATATGTCTCGCGCGACGTTCGCACCGTCAAGCGGTGGGAAAAGCAGCGTGGCCTTCCTGTGCGCCGAATGCCCGGAGAAGGCCGCGCGAATGTTTACGCCCTGATCCCTGAGCTCGACCACTGGCTCTCCGCCGGCGGCTCCGTTGAAAGCGAAGCCGAAGCAGCCGCAGAGCCTGACCTTGATCTCGACGCAGAGGATGCTCCGACCCCTGCTCTGGCCGATCCGCAAGCCCCGCCCCAGCCGCAGCCACTGCAAACATCCCCTGCTTTCGCGCAGGTTTTCACCCGTCGCCTGATGATGGCGACCACCGCCGCAGTCCTGCTGATCCTCGTCATCGCGATCACCGCCGCAGCATTCACCTTCCGCGCGCATCGTCGCGAGCAGCCCGCAGCGGACGTCCCGCCGTTCAGCCCCACGCAGACTGCTCGCGAAGTAAAGTACAACTCCAAACAGCCCGGCGTCGACGCGCTATATCTCCGCGGCATTTACTTCTATGAGCAGCGCACACCCGAGACTCTCGACCGCGCGCTCAAGTGCTTCCAGGAAGCCATCGCCAAAGACCCCGGCTACGCGCCGGCCTACTCCGGCCTCGCCCAAGCGTACAACCTTGTCCGCGAGTACTCGATGATGCCGCAGGGCGAGGCATACGCCAAGGCCAAGGAAGCCGCCCGGCACGCCATCGCTCTCGATCCAAACCTCCCTGAGTCCCACGCGTCGCTCGGCTTCATCGAGTTTTTCTGGGACTGGGACGCCGCTTCAGCAGAGCGCGAGTTCCACACCGCCATCACGCTCGACCCCAACTGCGTCCTGTGCCACCACTGGTACGGCTCCATGCTCACCCACCAGGGACGCTTCAATGAATCGCTCGCGCAGCTCGATATCGCACAGCGCCTCCAGCCGACCTCCATCTCCGTCCTGAGCGATCGCGCCTTCGCGCTCGGCCTCAGCGGCCATCGCAACGAGGCCGCCGACATCCTGCAGGAAGTAATCAACGAAGATCCAACCTCTCCGTCGCCACACCGCATTCTGGCCATTATCAGCCTGCTCGAGCCCCGCGACATTCCCCGCTTTCTCGACGGGATGCGCCGCTTCACCACGCTGCGTCACGACCAGGAAGGCCTGCACATGCTGGATTTGCTCGATGCGGCGTACCGCAGTGGCGGACCCCGCGCCATGTGGCAGGCCCAACTCGATGAAGAGATACGTCTGCACCCGCACGAGCTGGTCTATGCCAAGGCCAGCGCAGAAGCGCAGCTGGGCTATAAGGAAGCTGCCCTCCGCGATTTCGAACTGCTCGCCGCCCAGCGCGATCCGGATGTGATCGGGCTGGTCATCGACCCGAGTACCGTTTCGCTGCGCGATGACCCGCGGTTCATCGCCCTCGCCAGGAAGGCCAACCTCACCCTCTCCCACTGATCCTTCTCACGGCAAGCAAAGAAATCCTGCGCTGACGCTACCGTACCGTTTTGGAAATTGCTGACGAACTAGGCCTTGTACGGTCATAAGACGCACGCAACATCGACTTACGGTTTCGTATCATTCCCTTAAGTTCCGATAACCAGCCACGCGCCCGCTGGGTTATGATCATCTGCCTCGCAGTGCAGGCCTTCGGCACGCAGCGACTCGTAACACCATAGTTCCCGGCTGACACCGGTGTTGAGCACTTTGACCGCAGTAGGGTACCTTATGTTGACGAGCATGCTGTTAACGTTATCGGGCCATTCCACGCACCTCCTGCAGGCGCTCTCCATCTCTTTGCTCCACCTCTTTCCGCTCACCCCAGCGGAAATCCTGCTTGCCGCAATCCTCCTCGTCGCGCTCGCCGCCGCCGCTTTTCTGATCAGCCGCCGCCTCTCCCTGCACGCAACTGCCGCTGCCGACATTCGCCTCGAGCTCCAGGCCGTTTTCGAGAACATGACAGACGCCATCGTCATCCTCGCCATAGAGTCGAGGATGGTGCAGGCAAACCCCGCCGCAGTGGCCATGCTCGGCCTCTCCAGCGCATCCGTGCCCAAGGACGACTTCTGCTCTTCATTCGACGTTATGCAGCCCGGCGGAATTAGTCTTTCCTTCGAACAGTGGCCGCTGGAGCGCGCTTTGCGTGGTGACTTCGTCGACAGGACAGAGTTCGCGGTCAGGCGCAAGGGCGCGACCAAGGTCCTGCTCGCCGAGATCACCACCGCCCCCATTAAGAACTGCGCCGGCGAAGTGACCCAGGTCCTGCTCTCCTGCCGCGACACCGCCGACCGCCGCGCCAGCGACGACACGCGCGCCCGCCTCGCCGCGATAGTCGACTCCTCCGAAGACGCCATCATCGGCAAGGACGAGAACGGAATCGTCAGAACCTGGAACAAGGCCGCGGAGAGAATCTTCGGCTACTCTGCCGACGAGATGATCGGCGAATCCATTCTCCGTCTTCTCCCCGCCGACCTGCATAGCCAGGAGCTTGAGTTCCTCAAACGCGTCAAGCGCGGCGAAGTGGTCGACCACGTCGAAACCACCCGCAGAACTAAAGATGGCAAGCTCATCAACGTCTCGCTCACCATCTCTCCCATCCGCGACGCGCAGGGCAACGTCATCGGAGCCTCCAAGATTGCGCGCGACATCACCGAGCGCAAGAAGCTCGAACGCCAGTTGCAGCAAAGCCAGAAGATGGACGCCATCGGCCAGCTCACCGGCGGCATCGCGCACGACTTCAACAACCTGCTTGGCGTCATCATGGGCAACCTCAGCCTCCTCGAACGCCTCGTCGTCGGCAACGAGGCCGCCACGCAGCGTGTCCTCACCGCCCAAAAGGCCGCTGGCCGTGGTGCCGACCTCACCCGCCGCCTGCTCACCTTCTCCAGCAGCGAGGAGCTCAACCCCGCCCCCACCGACCTCAACCACTCCATCCGCAACACGCTGGAGCTGGCCGTCCGCACCCTCGGCCCCGAAATCAAGCTCGCCCCGAAGCTCCAGCCCAACATGCCTCCGGTCTTCGTCGACCCCCCACGCCTCGAAAACGCTCTCCTGAACCTCGCCGTCAACGCGCGCGACGCCATGCCCAAAGGCGGCACCCTCACCATCACCTCCGAGCTCGTCACCCTCGAAGACAACTACGCCCCCGTCAAAACCGGCGAAGTAAAGCCCGGCGTCTACGCCTGCGTCGCCGTCACCGACTCCGGCACCGGCATGTCCCGCGAAACCCTCGAGCGCGCCTTCGATCCCTTCTTCACCACCAAGCCCCGCGGCAAGGGCACCGGCCTCGGCCTGCCCATGGTCTACGGCTTCGTCAAGCAGTCCGGCGGCACCGTCCGCCTCTATAGCGAGATCGGCTACGGCACCACCGTCACTCTCTATCTGCCGCTGGCCCACGACCTCGCAAAACCCGCCGCCCGCCAGGCCGACCACCACCACACCGTCGCTGCAGGAGCCAAAGTCCTCGTCGTCGACGACGAGCGCGACCTCCTCGAAGTCGCCTTCACCTACCTCGAGCAGATGGGCTTCACCGCGTTCCAGGCGACGGACGGCCCCACCGCCCTCGAAATCTTCAAGCGCGAGCCCAACATCGATCTCGTCATCACCGACGTCATCATGCCCGGCAGTATGAACGGTGTCGAGCTGGTGCAACAGATAAGACAGTTGAGTCCGGAAATAAAAGTAATCTATTCATCCGGCTTCCCCGCGGATACTCTGTCGGAGCGGAGCGGAACAGTCGTCGACGGTCTTCTGTTGCACAAGCCCTACCGCCAAACCGAATTCCAGTCCATCGTGCGCAAGACTTTGGAGGAAGCGTAGGAAACAGTACACCCCAGACTGCCGATAGGACTTTAGCCTCCCTTTTGAGACAAGGCCAGGAAATGATGCCGCAACGACTTCTGATCATCGATGACAACGCCGACATCGGCGAATTCGTGTCCGCCGCGGCCAAGCTCTGGGGCTGGCAATGCACCGCGACCACGAATGCCGCCGACTTCATGGGGTCACTCAGCGACGACACCACGCTCATCTTCCTCGACCTCATGATGCCCGAGATCGACGGCATCGAGATGCTGCGTCTGCTCGCCCAGCAAAAGTGCCGCACCGGCATCGTCCTCATGAGCGGCGTCGGCCACCGCGTCCTCGAAACCGCAAACGAGCTTGCCGGCGAGCTCGGACTCTTCATCGTCGGCCACCTGCGCAAGCCCTTCCAGCTCCACGACCTTGAGGCCATCCTCACGCGTCCGCGCAAGCCGCGCCCCATTCGCGCGCGAGGCGCCGCCGCCGACCACGCCGCGACCGCTATCCTTAACAACGATCTGCGCAGCGCCATCGACAACGACCAGTTCGTCGCGCACTATCAGCCGCAGATCGATTTGCGCACCGGAAAAATAGTGGCGCTCGAAGCCCTGGCGCGCTGGCAGCATCCTGAAAAAGGCCTCATCTACCCCGACAACTTCATCGCACGTCTCGAGGCCATGGGCTGGATCGGCGAGCTCGGCGCCATCATCGCCCGCGACGCCCTCTCCCAGGCCGCCCGCTTCGCCGACGCCTACGGCGAAATGCCCGCAATGTCCATCAACGTCTCCGTGCTGTCGCTGGTCGACCTCAAATTCCCCGACATCCTGCTCGGCGTCGCCGCCCAGTACGGCGTCCCCGCGGACAAGATCACCGTCGAAATCACCGAGACCGGCCTCATCGAAGAACTCTCGAAGACGCTCGACGTGCTCGCCCGCCTGCGCATGAAAGGCGTGCAAATCTCCATCGACGACTTCGGCACCGGCTACTCGATGATGCAGCAGCTCCGCCGCATCCCCGCCACCGAGCTCAAGATCGACCGCTCATTCATCCACAACATGCAGACCAGCGACGGCGACCGCATCATCGTGCAGAAGACCATAGAAATGGGCCACGAGCTCGGCATGCAGGTTGTGCTGGAGGGCGTAGAAACCGCCGCCCAACTGGACTTCCTCCGCGCCAGCGGCGGCGACATCGCCCAGGGCTACCTCTTCACCCACCCCTTGTCCACAGAGGCCACTATCCACTGGCTAAAGGACTACCGCTCCACGCTGCAACAGCGCTCCGCCTGATTCGCCCTCGATTGAGAATCGCATCAAGGTGATCGGGACGCAGATTTTATATGGATTCTATAGTAACTAATTGAAAACAAATGGTTTGATTGGTGGTGGTTTACAAAAAACATCCGACTACATTATTCGTTATTCAGGAGCAGGTGCTTGGCTAGCTTCCGGCGGTCCGACCTTAGCAGGCGTGCCCGCATTCCACAACAAATTATTGTCAACTATTACGCACCATCCCTCTGGGACGCGAGCCATCCCCATGGAATTACCCGCAGACGTGTTGTGGGACAGGGTCAAAGTGGAATGGCCCGGTGGACATTTGGAGACGGGGACGTATCCAGCCGGGATAGGCGAAGGCTGCGCACGCGCGCCCGTGGACGGGATCACTTTCACAGCGGGACCCGCATTGATGAACCAATTCCCATTTAGAAATATGCAGTAGCCCTCTGGAACTTCACCGAGAGTAGCAGCGGTACTTTGTCCGTTACCGCCAACATAGTTACCGCTCGCCGTAAAAATGGCGTGATCGGCAGGACACGCCGGAACAGGAACTAGTCCTGGGGGAGCCTGAGCTGCTGCGATAAACGGAGATGGGATTGTCGGTGAACTTGTCGGTGGAGCCGGAGTTACATTTGGCGCCGGCGGCAAAGTGACAGTCCTGTGGCGTGCTCTAGCGTCTATGGTAGGAGTTGCGGGAGTTGGCGTCGATTGATTAGCCGGTGTAGGGCCTGTTTGCGGTTGCTGCGGAGTAGACCTTTTTTGGGCCGCTTGTACCGTAGGGTGCTCTCGCTTCCATTGCGGAAGAAGCTGCATGACCGCTATGACAATTAGAACTAGAACAATGGCGCCCGCGATTATGTGCTTTTTCTTCGCCGACAATGTACGCACAAAGTGTGATCTATAACCTAAATAAGCTAGTAACGAAGCCCCGATAAGCATGGCGACCGCTCTAACGATTACTGTAGGAAAGATTGCCCAAAGTATTACCGTGAGCGCCACTCCTCCCAACGATATGGAATCTCCGAAGCCGTGGTGGATTCTTTGCGGCGTTTGATCTTCGCTCTCAGCCATGACTCATCGTCCGCCTCTATGCCGGTGGGGTAAACTCTTGACTGCAAAGGTAGTCTCATAGACCTACCTGCGTAAAGTAAGTTGCTGCCGTCATTTAGCAGGATGTGTCTGCAATAACTGCTCGGCCGCCACTCCTCGAGTAGAAACCCTTCACTCTTCGCTCTACACTCTAAGGAGACATGCCGCGCATAGCCATCCCCGTTCCCACCTCCACCGACATCGAATACAACGGTCGCTCGTGGCCGAAATACGCCGACGCCGTCACACGCTCCGGCGGCGAGCCCGTCCAGATCGACATCGCAGCCTCGCCCGCTGAAATCCAGGCCATCGCCGCAACCTGCGACGGCGTCTGCCTCCCCGGCAGCCCCGCCGACCTTGACCCCGCGCGCTACGGCGCCGACCGCGACCCCGCCACCTCGCCCACCGACACCCTCCGCGAGGCCGCCGACAACCTGCTGCTCGAGGACGCCTACAAACACGGCAAGCCGGTGCTCGGCATCTGCTACGGCATCCAGTCGCTGAACGTCTGGCGCGGCGGCTCCCTCGTCCAGGACCTCATGCCGCTCCCGGTCAACCACTCCGCCGGCAGCAAGGTCGCCATCGCGCACACCGCGCTGGTCGCCGAAAACAGCCTGCTCGCCTCGCTGCTCGATCCCGCCGAAGCCCCCGCGGACGACACCTTCCTCCGCCTTCCGGTCAACACCAGCCACCACCAGTCCGTCTCCTCCCCCGGCGAAGGCCTCCGCATCGTCGCGCGCTGCCCGGATGACGGCGTGGTCGAAGCCGTCGAGGGCGACCCCACCGAGTCCGGCACCCCGCACTTCGTCCTCGGCGTCCAGTGGCACCCCGAGCGCAGTTACGACATCAGCGCCGCCTCCCGCGCCCTCTTCGACCGCCTCGTGCAGGAAGCGTCGCGGTAAAAGCCCGTGCCGACCCTCAGCCAGGACCGCATCGCTGCCCTCCTCCAGCCGTACCTCCCCACCCCAGCGCCATCCGAGCTCTATGCGAGGCTCAGCGACTACCTCGACCTCCTGCTCCGCTGGAACGCCCGCACCAACCTGACGGCCATCCGCGAGCCTGAAGAGATTGTCCGCCGCCACTTCGGCGAGAGCCTCTTCGCCGGCATACACCTCGCCCGCCTGCTCCCCACTCCGGCCACACTGCTCGACTTCGGCTCCGGCGCCGGTTTCCCGGGGATCCCCATCCAGCTTCTCCTGCCCGACCTGGCCGTAACTCTCGCCGAATCCCAAGGCAAGAAATCCACCTTCCTCCGTGAAGTCGTCCGCACACTCGCACTGACCACCGAGGTCTGGGCAACCCGGGTCGAAGCCATGCCCCCCGCCCGGCTCTTTGACGTCGTCGCTCTCCGCGCCGTCGACAACATGGAAGCCGCCCTCCCCGCCGCCCGCCAAAGAGTCGCTCCCTCCGGAATCCTCGCCGTGCTGGGCGGTTCCACTCTCGCCCCAGAACTCCCGAACCCCGAATCGATCCCCATCCCCGAGTCACGCGAAAGCTTCCTGTACATCGCTCGGCCATGATGTTCCACGTGGAACAACGCAAAATCCAGATTCAGTCACGGTATCTGCGTTTCTTCTCCAAGCGCGATCAAACCGCCCCAGGCCCAGACCCCGTCCCGCCCTCCTCCGCGACCTCCCCGTTTTTTCCTCCGCGCCCTCCGCGTTCGTCTTTGCAGTGGCCTCATCCCGCCGCGTCGCCCGATGTTGTCAATCCCCAACGCCTGTGCAAAACCTCCAAAACCCGCACCGGCATTGACAATTTCTCCGCGCGGGAATCTGCATATTATTTCCCTCCACCCGCTATCATTATTTAAGAGGCCATTTGGGCACGCGGCCAACCCGGCGAAGGGCTCCGTCAGACAGAACTGTCTAGGGAACCTCTGATCGAGTGCAAGAACGGTAGGTCACGGCTTCAGCCGTGACAATAAGGCACGCGGAATCATTGCGGCTTTAGCCGCTGAGGTGACTTGTTGGACTTATCAGGGCTTCCCCAAGCCCCCTTGCAATCCCCGTCCCGATACCCCCCCCACTCAAGTCCTTTGTTATCCATATTTTAGCGGTACCACCAACCTACCCCCTTTAGATTCAATAGTTTGGGTCGGCAGGGGGAGGGGGGGTCCATACATCTCCTAGAAACACGCTGACTGTTCCACGTGGAACACACAGCCCACCCACACCCGCTTCTGCTACCCTAACTCTCACCAATGTCCAAGGTCCTGGCAATCGTGAATCAGAAGGGCGGAGTCGGCAAAACGACCACCGCCATCAACCTGGCAGCCTCCATCGCTCTCGAAGGCGTCGCCACCCTCCTCATCGACTGCGACCCCCAGGCCAACACCACCGGCGGCATGGGTTTCGGCCGTTCCACCCCCGAAGAGCAGACACGCCTCTCCATCTACGACGTCCTGCTCGGGCAGGCCACCGCGGAAGAAGCGACCCTCGCCACCGAAATAGCCAACCTCAGCCTAATTCCCGGAACCAAGAACATGATCGGCGCGAACCTGGAGCTCGTCACCGCCGAGCGCCGAGAGTTCCGCCTCCGCGACGCCCTCCAACCCGTCCGCGAGAAATACCCCTTCATCCTCCTCGACTGCCCGCCGGCACTCGATCTCCTGACGCTCAACTCTCTCGTCGCCGCCGACGGCCTCCTCGTCCCCATGCAGGCCGAGTACTTCGCCCTCGAAGGCATATCCGAGCTCATGTCCACGCTCGACCGCGTCGCCGACGCCTTCAACCCCGAGCTCGGCCTCGAAGGCGTCATCCTCACCATGTTCGACGACCGCACCAATCTCTCCCAGCAGGTCACCGAGAACCTCAAGGCCTTCTTCGGGGAGAAGCTCCTCAAAACCACCATTCCGCGCAACATCCGGCTCGCCGAAGCGCCCAGCCACGGCAAGCCCGTAGCGCTCTACGACCCGCGTTCCCGCGGAGCCGAGGCTTACCACGACCTCGCCCTCGAGATCCTCGAGCGCAACGACATCAAGTCGCCAACTCCGCGCCCGCGCCGCAAGCTCACCGCCGACGTTCCGCCGCCAAAGTTCCTCGGCATCTCCGCGGAAGAAGACTCCCCAAAGCGCAAATCCGGCATCTGGCCGTTCAAACGAGAGAAGTAGGTACACCGCATGTCAGCATCCAACGACCCTAAGGATTCAAAGCGCCGCGCCCTCGGCAAAGGCCTCGAATCGCTCCTTCCCTCGCGCAATCCACCGCCTGCGCCACCACCGCCCGCGCCTGCGCCCTCAACCGCCGGCAAGCCGCTGGAAATCCCCGTCGAGCAGATCGACCGCAACCCCTTCCAGACGCGCACCCAGTTCGACGAGGCCAAGCTCGCCGAACTGACCGCCTCGGTCGCCGCTTCGGGCGTCGTCCAGCCGATCGTCGTCCGTTCGCTTCCCGGAGGCCGCTTCCAGCTCATCACCGGAGAGCGCCGCTGGCTCGCCAGCCAGCGCGCCGGCAAACCCACGATTCCGGCAATCATCCGCGAAGTCTCCGACGGCCAGGCGATGGAAATGACCATCGTCGAGAACCTCCAGCGCGCCGACCTGAACCCCATGGAACAGGCTCGCGCCTACCAGCGCCTCTCGCAGGACTTCCACCTCACGCAGGAGCAAATGGCCACGCGCACCGGAAAGGACCGCGCCAGCGTCTCCAACTTCCTCCGCCTGCTCAAGCTCCCACCTTCCGTCCAGCTCAACGTCGAGTCCGGCGAGATCTCCTTCGGCCACGCTCGCGCTCTCCTCTCCCTCGAATCCGGTGAAGCCATCGCCGCAGCAGCCCAAAAGGTCCTCACCCTTAACCTCTCCGTCCGCGGCACCGAACACTACGTCCAAGGCCTTCTCCACCCCGAAACCAAACCCAAACCCGCCGCGAAACCCGCAGTCGTCCAGGACCCAAACGTCCGCGAAGCCCAGGACCAACTCCGCCGCGCGCTTGGCCTCAAGGTCACCATCGAAGACACCAAAGGCAAAGGTCGCGTCATCATCGAGTACTCAGGCGTCGACGACTTCGACGCGATCCTGTCCGCTCTCGGGAATCAACCCTCCGGAGAGTGATATCGTTTCCGCCCCGCCGATAGCACTGGTCTGCTATCATATTGCCGGAGGTGCTATCATGCCAGCGGTGACAGTAAGAAACATCCCTGACGCAACGCATCGGGCCATCAAGCAGCGTGCCCGCTTGCACGGAGTCAGCGCGGAAGCGGAGATACGCTCCATTTTGGAAGACGCCGTTCGGCCCGCTGAACGCGTCAAGCTCGGCACGGCGCTATATGAGTGGAGTCGCAGCTTTGGAGGCGTGGATTTGGACATCCAACGCGACCCAACCCCGACTGATGCGCCCGACTTCGAATGATCCTGTTAGACACAAACGTTATCTCGGAGCCACTGAAGCCGGTTCCTGATCCTCGAGTCATGGCTTGGCTGGATATGCAGGTTATCGAGACGTTTTATCTGCCGACAATTGCGCTTGCCGAAATACTTACCGGCATCGAAGGCATGCCGCATGGCAAGCGCCGACAGATTGCTGAGAATACCGCCAGAAAGGTATTCGAGTCACTGATAGGATCGCGTTACCTATCGTTCGATCAACGAGCCGCCGAGACACATCCGGTGCTGCGGATTAACGCTCAACAACGAGGCGTCATCGTTTCCTTTGCCGACTGCCAAATCGCGGCAATTGCCTTCGTTCACAACCTTACCGTTGCCACCCGCGACACCGCACCCTTTCTCGCCATGGGAGTTCCAATCATCAACCCCTGGGAAACTCCTTGAGATCGCACACCGTACAAAGCTTGCCCGTCGAAGACACAGTTCCCGACATTCCCTTACAACGCGATAGGCTAAAGCCAGAATTACACCAAGGACATCCATGCAGACCTTCGCCCGCCTAAGCGTCTCGCTCCTTCTCGCCTCTTCTATCGCAGCCATCGCGCAGCCCGCCTACAAGCCCGCGGCCGGACGCACGCTTCTCCGCGCGGGCCACGTCCTCGACGTCCACACCGGCAAAGAAGCCCCAGCGGAGACCATCGTCATCGAAGGCGAGAACATCGCCGCGATCGCGCCTACAGCCTACACACCTGCGCAGCCCGGAGATCGCGAGGTTGACCTCACCGCCTACACGCTGCTGCCTGGCCTCATCGATGTGCACACACACCTCACGATGGCCACCAACTTCGATCCCTACTTCGAGCTCTCCATGACGCCCGGCAAAGAAGCCATCCTCGGCGTCGAGAACGCGAAGATAACGCTTGAGGCCGGCTTCACCACAGTACGGAACGTCGGCGCCGGCGACTTCACCGACGTTGCCCTCCGCGACGAGATCAACGCCGGCCACATCCCCGGACCGCACATGCAGGTCTCCGGCCCACCGCTCGGCATCACCGGCGGACACATGGACGAGAACCTGCTGCCCTACCAGTACCACCTCTCCGCCGAGGGTGTTGCCGACGGCATTCCCGCGGTCCAGCACATGGTTCGTCAGAACATTAAGTACGGTGCCGACCTCATCAAGATCGGCGCCTCAGGCGGTGTGCTTTCCTTTGGCGACGACCCGCAGGCCTCGCAATACACGCTTGAAGAAATGCAGGCCATCGTCGCCGACGCGCACCGCCTCGGCCGCAAGGTCGCAGCGCACGCCCACGGGGCGCAGGCGATCCTCTGGGCATCCGAAGCAGGTGTTGACTCCATCGAGCACGGTAGCTATCTCGACGATGCGGGCATTGCAATGATGAAGAAGCACGGCACCTACCTCGTGCCCACTGCTTACCTCATCGACTGGGTGCAGACAAACGGACATTTGCCCGTCATTTACCAGAAGAAGATGCACGATGTCAGCGCGGTCGAGAAGCAGAACGCCATCCTTGCCATCAAGGCTGGAGTCAAAGTCGCACTCGGCACCGACGCGGCAGTCTACCCGCACGGCCTCAACGCGCACGAGCTCGATGTCTACGTGAACCAGTTCGGCATGACGCCGCTTGCTGCCATCCAGACCGGCACCCTCAACGCCGCCGACCTCATGGGCTGGACCGACCGCACAGGCTCGCTCGACAAGGGCAAGTGGGCCGACATCATCGCCATTCAGGGCGACCCGCTCTCGGACGTCCGCCTCCTGCAGCACGTGGCCTTGGTCATGAAGAGCGGCGTGATCTACAAGAACGAAGCCAATCCCGCCACGGTCGATCGCCTTCCCGCCATCACGCCTTCACCGGCGCCATGAAAGCAGACACACTCCGCATGAAAGCCACGCCCTTCGAATATCGCTTCCGCTTCGCTCTCCACGCCGTTATCTACGCGCTGGGCTTCACTGCGCCGTGGAACTTCTGGCTGCATCTCGACTCCTCGGGCATGCAGGCCCACGTGTGGGAGTACCTCGCCTCGAAGCTCGGGCACGGCACCCTCGCCTGGTTTGAGCTGCTGCTGATCGTCGGCATCGTTCTGGCTGCGCTCGGCGCGTTCCTGCGCACCTGGGGCGCGGCGTACCTCGGCGCGGGTATCGTTCAGTCGCAGAGCATGCATGGCAACGCCGTGCTCGCCGACGGCCCTTACCGCCGCACGCGCAACCCGCTCTACCTCGGGACATTCCTGCACACGCTGGCGCTGGCGCTGATCATGCCGCCCTCAGGCGCGATCTTCAGCATCGTGCTGATCGGCTTCTTCCAGCTCCGGCTCATCTTCGCTGAAGAGCCGTTCCTCGCAGCCCGCCTCGGCCAGGCGTACATCGACTACTGCAAGCGTGTGCCACGTCTTCTTCCCAGCCTCACGCCGCGCGTTCCGCCATCTGGTGCGAAGCCGCGCTGGATGCAGGCCGTCCTCGGCGAAAGCTACATGATCGGCGTCGCACTCTGCTTCGCGATCTTCGGATGGCGCTACAACGGATTCCTGCTGGTGAAGTGCGTCATCATCTCGCTGGGAGCATCGCTCATCATCCGCGCCGCGATGCCAGCATCGAAGCAGCCAAGCTAGATCAGCCGCTCAAAGCAAAACGCCGGAACCGCTTTCGCGGCGTCCGGCGCTCGATACTGCAATGCAACCGCGCTTACTTCTTGGGCGGAGCGATCGTGTCCTTCGCAACCTTCGCGACGCGGAACTTGACCACGGTCTTGGCCTTGATCTTGATGGCCTCGCCCGTCTGCGGGTTGCGGCCGGTGCGGGCCTTGCGCTCCGCCTTCACCAGCTTGCCGATGCCCGGGATCGTGAACTCGCCATTCTTCTTGGTTTCCTTGATCGCCGTTTCCGCGAGACCCTCGAGGAACGCAGCTGCCTGCTTGTTGGTGAGCTCATGCTTCTCGGCCATTGCGCGTACGAGCTGCGTCTTGGTCATTCCTTTTGCCATGTTGACTCCTTCTTTCTGGTACAAAATTTTCCGAAACAGACATCTGAACGAAACGTTCGTATGGGCCCTTTCGCCCATCACCCACATGACGTTTCCGACAGAAATCGCCAGTGTTCATGCGGGTGCGGAGAACCGCGCCGCCATTCACCATCAACCCTGCGCAATCCTTTGTCAACGTTTATTTCCGCGTTTTCGCCCGTTTTCTTCGGTTTTCTGAGGAAATGTGCCCAATTTGAGTCGCGAGACACTTATTTCACCGCATTTAACGCGCTCACAAGTGCTCGTTGGGCCTGCGCTCCGCGCGCACGATCGGCGTGTTGAGCATCTCCACCAGCGGCGCCGCAAGCCTGAAGCGCTTCACGATTTCGCGCACCAGCGTTGGCTGTTCGGCAAGCGAAGCAGGCAGGCTCGCATGCACGCCCCAGTTGCGTGCGCGCAGCAACTCATCGGCAGGATCGTCCTTCGCAAAGCCCTTCGGCATGCGCGTCATCAGCGCCGCATCGATGCCCGTCATGCCCATTCCCTTCGCCTTCAGTATCTTCTTATGCAGCGCCCGATACTCTTCCGCGTGCTCTGAAAGGTAGCGGCGAATGGCCAGCAACTGCTCGCGCTCCGGCATGTACACACCGCACGACACCAGCACTTCATCGGGATGGATGTGCATGTAGAACCCGCCACCCGAGGTCTTCTCCATCCCGCGCCGCGCCCACCACGCCGATACCTGCCGCTTGTACGGCCGCTTGTCCTTCGCAAAGCGTATGTCGCGATAGATGCGCATCATGATCTTGTGCGGCGGCCGCCCATGCTCCGGAGCGAAGTCCTCCATCGCATGCGTCACCTCGTCGATCAGCGCCAGCATCGGCTCCTTCAACGCGCGCTCGTAGACCGCCCGCCGTGGCTCAAACCACTCGCGATCGTTGTGCTTCGCAAGTCCTCGCAAAAACTTCAATGCTTCCGGTTGAAAGTACGTTGACATACGTCTTCGATGCTAAGCCATACCCGTACGAATTAGCTTTCAATCCACTAAGACTTCGCTCTCAAGCCAAGACTATTGAAGAAGTCGTCATAGACTGGCTGCTGCAAATCGCTGCGATGGGCGACAGTCAATGTCACGCTGTAAAATCCATCTCCGGAATCCAGGATTAGGTAGTGCTGAGGCGAAGGATCGTTGCCTTCCTTCGCAAACACCTCCATGCTCCAGTAAAAGAACTTCGCGGGATCCAACTTCGAGGGCTGCCACCTCGCGAACTGCGCATTCGGCTTCTCACTAATCGTCTGCTTCAAATCTTCCCGCACATAGGTCGTCAAATTTTCAAGCCCCGACGTGTTCGGTTCTTTTCTCACATACTCAATCGTGATCACGCGATCAGTGCGGGTCATCGTGCGGCCATTAGGAACCAGGACTCCAACAAAGTTCGCCGTGCCTTCTACCTTCGCATCGTGCTGCCAGTCTGCAGGCACGGCGTACACCAAGGTGTTCGATCCCAACTGCCCATTCGGAAATGCCGGGTTCTTGATAACCCCTTCTTGCGCCGAATGAAGCCCGGACAACCCGGTCCCACTCACCAACACGCTTGACAGCAGCACAGCAGATAGCAGTTTGAACATTCCAGCTCCTCGAATTTCCTGGCTGAATCCTATTGCAAAGAAAGCGGCGGAGACCGAAGTCTCCGCCGCTCACATCTACCAACGCATTACTGAGGCGGACGCTGCCTTCCAGCCGAATCACCCTTGCCAGCATCCGGCACCACCGCATTCGGATAAATCCCCGGTATAGGCGCGCTCAACGTGCGCTCATTCTCAGGATGCGGATACGGCTTGCGCGGCATCATCGCCTCACGCTGCGACGTGTTCCACAGGAAGATCGCTTCAACGATCGCAGCCTGCTCCAGATCGCCGGCGTGCAGACGGTCGTAGGTGTCCATGTCCGAGTGGTGCGTGCGGGTCTCATAGTCCATCGGGTCCTGGATGAACTGGAAGCCCGGCAGGCCTACCGCGTCGAACGCGAGGTGATCGGTGCCGCCGGTGTCGCGATAGCTGATGGTCGTCACGCCGAGATCAGAGAGCGGCGCGATCCACTGCTTGAAGATCGGCCCAATCGCCCAATTCTGCTGTGTGTACACACCGCGCACTTTGCCGGTGCCGTTGTCGAGGTTGTAGTAGGCGTCCAACGTCTCCCACTCCTTCGTCGTCTTCAGCGGACCGCGGTTGCGGCTCATGAACGCGGGCATTCCCGGAGCGTCGGGAACCGCAGCCGGCCCAAACTCGCCGAAGTGCTGCTTCACGTATCCCAGTGAGCCGAACAGCCCCTGCTCTTCACCACTCCACAATGCAATGCGGATCGTCCGCTTCGGATGCACGTCGAGCGCCTTCAGAATGCGCACGGCCTCCATCGCCACAATCGAGCCCGCGCCGTTGTCGGTCGCGCCCGTGCCGGAGATCCAGCTATCGAGATGCCCGCCGACCATCACAACCTGGTCCTTCAGCTTCGGATCGGTGCCGGGAATCTCGGCCACCGTATCGAAGCCGTGCTCATGGTCGCCCGTAAACTTCGTTTCGATGTTCACTTCCACCGTGACCGGCACATGGTTCTGCGCCATCCGCGCGAGCCGGTTGTAGTGCTCGATCATCATCACGGCATTGGGGATCGTCACCGCGTTCTCGCGCGTCTGCGCATTGCGGCTCAGGTTCGCTCCGTTGTCGTCGAAGATGACGCCCGTGCCGCCACCACCGCCCGAATCGCGGCTAGGCGTAATGATCGCCGCCACGCCTTCGTCGGCCATCATCTTCAGAGCGCGTGTGCGCAGCGCCTGCAAGCGCTGCCGCTCGGCAAGCAACTGCTGGATGTTCACAGCACCGCGCCGGCCGCCTTCTTCAACCGACTCCATCTCCTTCAACTCCGCGTCGGTATAGCGGTGGAACAACGCCTCGGTAATATCAGGTGTCGCGCGCATCGCGCCCAGCAGCACGATCTTGCCAGCCAGCGTGCCCTTCAGCTTGTCGAGGTCGGCATTCGCCAGGTCCACATAAACGATCTCGCCGGTCACCGGCCCCTTGGTCGCGGGGCTCCACGGTGCGGCCTGCATCCACAGCGGCTCTGGGTCGGGCGACACCATGCGCGCCCATGTATTGATCTGCTGCCATCCCATGCCGAACTCGCCCCAGTCCTCCAGGTGCGCGTTCTCCAAACCAATCGCGGTCAGCGTGTCGCGCGTCCATGCATTCGCCTTCTCCATATTCGGCGACCCGGTCAGCCGCGGCCCGATGCCATCCGCCAGAGCGCCCGCGAACTGCATCACCTTGCCGTGAGTCAAGCCTTCGGTGCGAATGCGCGAGTACATGGTCAGGTCGATGTCCTCGACGCCCGGCTGCACGCCATAGTACCCGCCGGCCTGCTCACCCCTGTGCTCGACCTTCTCTTCGACCTTCGTCTCGGGCGCCTTCTTCTTCTGCGCTGACATTGTGGGACAACAAGCGGAAAACAGCGCGACAGCCACGGTCGTGGCCACGCTGCAACGCAGCACAGTGCGAACAAATCTCATGCGGAAACTCCTCGGGCAAATCTTGACTTACGGATGCCTAAGGATACGCGCGACGTTGAGATTTAGTCTCGCAACTAGCTCTTGCGCAGCTTCCGTTTCGCCCACAGTGTCCCGAGATAACCCAAGGACACGAAAAGCACCACCAGCCCCACCGGCAAACCCGCCAGCTCGTATGTCAGCGCAAAGTTCGGGTGTTTGCCCGTGACCATCAGGTACACGAGCATCGATATGATCGCCACGAATGTCGTCGCGAAGAATGCCGCGAAGCCTGTGGCAAAGCTCATCAGCAGCGTCTGGAAGAAGCCCAGCGCACCCAGCGGAATGCCCAGCAACATACCTTCCTGCCGGGCGCGGTCTAGTCCATGTGCATTCGTCATCTCATTTAGAATAGACGGATGGCCGAAACGGCGCAGACGGGACTGGTACGAGCGGTGCAGGTAGCGCGCGATGTTGAGGAGCGGCGCTCCGTCAACGGCCTGCGTTTCGCCACCTTCGGCGAGACCGGCGTCCCCGCCCCCGACCTGCAGAGCATGATAGAAGCCGTGCCCCCGGCCATCACCGCCGCGCTCAAGGGCAACACGTATTTCTTCGTCCCGCTCGCCCTGCGCGAGCCCGCGGCGACCGACTCCCCGAGATCGACGCCCGACCAGGCCATGGTCGCCTCCGCCTACTCGGCCGAGTTCGACGACGAGGCCATCTGTCACCGCAACGTCTCGCTCGGCACCGGTCACCAGGGCATCTTCATCTCCACGCGCCTCATGGGCGACCGCTTCGCCCTGTGCTTCGAGTTCTTCATCAACATCGCGCACGCCTTCGTCGACGAGACGGGCGTCCCCGAAGCCTTCGCGAACCTCGTCTGGGAGCAGGCAACAGGCGGAGCCCGCGGCGCTCTCGGTGTCGCTCGCGGAGAAACCAGCATGGACGCCTGGGAGTCGCGCAACCTCGCTCTCGGCCGCCCGATGCACGACGAAGCATCCACCCCGCCACCCGCGCCAACCCGCCGCGGCCGCACCTTCGCAAACGTCCTTGCGTCGGCGTCCAACGAGCCCGCCAAAATCGACGAGAAGGAGCGCGGTCTGTTCGTCTCTGCCGCGTTCTCTGACGCGCTCGCCATCTACCTGCTGTCGCTTGCGGTCGACTTCGACTACTCCGAACTGCGCGAGCGCGAGTACCCCCTGCTCGCCCCCGCCGCGCTCGCTGCCCGCCTCCGCATGATCGCCGAACTCTTCCCACCGAACCCCGGCTACGAGTTCTCGATCCGCTACCGCCGCCGCGCTTAAGTTGTCATCCTTCGCGTAGCGGAGGATCCGCGTTCCCACTAGGTCCCTCGTTTGACCAGGACAACGTCATCCCTTCGTCGATGAAAGGTGTTTCGCTGAAGGACGCATGAGCGCGTGTCTGAAGCACAACTTCTTGAATCTCAACCGGCAAATCACTAACTAGCAGGGGCGTTCGTGGAGTGGCGACACGGTAGTACTGCGCATCTCGCATGTCCGTATCGTACGAATACAAACCCCGCGAAGCGGCACTGACAAATGAACGAAGAAACCACTCCTTATGGGAAGCGGTCGCGATTTCATGCTGCACCTTTGAATTCGAATCCACGTCATACTGAGACGAAATCAGCTGGCCGTCAAAGAAGTCGATGAGTTTGAGTGCATCTTCCCGGCTGCGCTTTACCGATGCCGGAAGCTCACGAAGGCCCGCTGTGGCGAAGTTCCCAATGTGACCGTGCGGATCGACAGCATACCAATCCCAGTCACGATCCCGCTCTTCTTCCGCAGATATCTCAGCCATCTCGATCTACTTCACCGCCGCCATCGCCGCGCGGAACAGCTTCTCAAAATCCTGCGCCGCCGCCGTATCCTTCGCAGCATTCTCCACAGCCTTCTGCGCCACCGGCCGCGGATACCCCAGGTTCACCAACGCGCTCAGCACATCATCGGCCACGGCGCCCAACGACGGCTTCGCCGCGGTCTCCGGCGCAAAGCCCACCATGTCGTCAAGCTTGTCCTTCAGCTCCAGCACCACGCGCTCGGCCGTCTTCTTGCCGATGCCAGGAATCTTCGTCAGCGTCGCGTGATCCTGCCCGCGAATCGCACCCACCAGCCGCTCGGCCGAAATCCCACTCAGCACCGTGATCGCCAGCTTCGGCCCGATACCCGAAATCGTCAGCAGCTTCTCAAACAGCCGCTTCTCCGCCAACTCCGCAAACCCGAACAGTGCGAGCGCATCCTCACGCACATGCGTGTGGATGTACAGCGAAGCCTCCGCGCCTTCCGCCGGCAGCGCCGTAAACGTCGACACGGAAATGGCGACGTCATAGCCCACACCGCCGCACTCCACCACCACCGCGTTCGGCGTCTTGCCGAACACCCGTCCTCGCAGATGCGCAATCACACGGCGATTCTACCGGAGCCGCTCAACCATGCTCCGCCATATACGTCGCGTGAATCACCGCGAACAGCCGTTCCGTCAGCGCGTCCGCTTCCTTGGTCGTCATGCCCACCGTCGAAATCGGTTCCCCAACGATCAGCTTCAGCGGCCTCGGCTTCAGCGCGTACGTATGGATTGGTAGCAGCTCGTACGTCCCTACGAGCGTCAGCGGCACCAGCGGAACCTGTGCCTTGATGGCCATCCACGCTGCGCCCGCCACCATCTTCTGCAGCTCGCCCGTCGCTGCGCGGCCGCCCTCCGGAAATACGATCAGCGGCATGCCCGCCTGCAGCGTCTTCACGCCGCGCCCCAGGCTTGCCACAGCCGAGCGAGCCGAGCTCTGGTCCACCGGCACCTGTCCCGAGCGGTTCAGGTACCAGCCGATGAACGGTATCTTCCACAGCGGCGCCTTAGCCAGAATCCGGAACTGGAACGGCAGCTTCGCGAACAGCACGGGCGTGTCGTAGTAGCTCAGATGATTGCTCGCGTACACGGCCGTCTCGTGCACATGCAGCCGCTCGCGGTGCTCGACCTTCACGGGCGAAAGCGCAATCCGCAGCAGCACCCGCGCCCAGGCGCGAGCCACAGCGTGCTGCTGCCGCCCGCTCTTGTCCCACACACCGCACAGCAGCGACACGCACCCGATCCCGATCGTTGCAACAGCAACCATCGGCAGGAAGAACAGGTAGTTGGCCCATCGCCACAGGAACGAAATATGGGGACGGCGCACAGCTTCGGCAGCAACGTGCTCCTCCGGCTGCAGTATCTCGGTCGTCTCAGGCATCACTGGATATGCTAAACGCTCTCGCAGTCTCTACATCAGATCCAGCGCCAGCGCCCTCAACTCCCCCACCAAAAACACCGACCCCGTCGCCACGATAATCCCCTCCGGCGGCGTGATCTCGCGAGCCTGCATCAACGCTCCGGGCAGATGCGGCGCCGCATGCGCCGGCACATCGACAGCCTTCGCCGCACCCAGCAGCTCATCCACACTTGCAGCCCGTGCATTCTGAATCGGTGCGAGGATGATGTGATCGCGCCGACGCGCCAGATCGCCCGAAGACGCATCGAACAGCGGAAATAGCACCTGCGCCAACTCCGCGATCTGCTTGTCGCGCAGACACGAGAAGATCAGCGTCCGCGGCCGCTCCTCGGGCAACCGCGCCAGCGCCGCCCGCAGCGTCCACGCACCCGCAGGATTATGCGCGACATCCAGCAGCAGCGGCGCATGGGCCGCATCAGCCGACGGCAACAGCTCCAACCGCCCCGGCCACACCGTCTCGCGCACACCCTTCTCAATCGCTGCGTTCAGAATCGCAAACCCGTGGTTCGTCCTCAGCTCAACGGCCGCCGCTACAGCAAGCGCAATATTCCTCTGCTGATGCTGCCCGGCCAGCGGCGAGTCGATCTGCACCACCTCGCCTTCGACAGAAAGCTCATACCGATTGCGCCGCAACCAGTCGCCTTCTGAACCCTGCGCCCTGGCCCCTGAACCCTCCCCGCGCACCGGGGGCAAGAACCGCGCAGCGTCCACACCGCGCACGCCCAGTGCCATCGCCACTTCACCGATCGCCTGGTTCGCCAGCGGATGCTGTGACAGCGTCACCAGCACGCCGTCCTGGCGCAGTATGCCGGCCTTCTCGCGTGCAATCTCGGGCAGCGAATTGCCCAGGTAGTCCATGTGGTCGAGCGCAATATCCGTAATCACCGAGACCAGCGGCTCCACCGAGTTGGTCGCATCCAGCCGCCCGCCCAGTCCAACTTCGAGCACCGCCAACTCAACCCGCTGCTCCGCGAAATACACGAAGGCCATCGCAGTCAGGAGCTCAAAGAAGCTCGGATAGTGCGGCAGCACACCATCATCCACGAGCTTCCGTGCGCTCTCATCCACGCGCGTAAACACTCGCGCAAACTCCTCATCCCCAATCTCAGCGAGCACCCCACCTGCCGACACCCGCAGGCGCTCATTCACGCGCAGCAGGTGCGGCGATGTATACAGCCCTGCCCGCAGGCCCGCCGCATTCACAATGCTCGCCAGCGTGGCCGCGGTCGAGCCCTTGCCGTTAGTCCCGGCGATCAACACCGCGGGAAACCTCTTCTGCGGATCGCCCAGTACGTGCAGCAGCGCACGGATGTGGTCGAGCGTGAACTTGCGCGGCGGCCCCTTCGCCGAAAGCTCCGGGCCCATCGTCAGCAGCCGCTCGAGCGCCTGCTCATACGTCATTGCATTCCCTGTTGGCATCAGTTGATTAGAGCGTCCAGTCGCAAAGGCGATTCTAAGCGAATCGCAGCCGCACAGTCCGCCTCTCGGTCAGACCGCAACTGCGTGGCATATGCGGCCGCCCTTGCCGCGCAGCAGCAAGCCGTCGGTCCGTTCGCGAAACAGGCGTTCGGTGATCGCCTCTCCATCAAGGTCTTCGATCACCCTGAACCTGGCATGGCTCAGCTCCTCGCTCAATTCTTCCGGAGTGAAGAAAAGCTGAAATGGCTCGCCCGCCTGGCGGACGCGGTCAGCCATGGAGTCCAGCATCAACTGCTCGGTGGGTGGCAGGGCTTCACGAGGGAGCGAGTAATCGAACACCACACTGCTGCCCGGTTCGAAACTACCCAGCAGCCGCACCGCGGCGCGAAACGCCTCAGGCGTCAGGTAGGGCACGACTCCCAGCCACGATGTCATCACCGGCGCTGCAAAATCAAAACCTGCGGCTTCGAGCTCCGCCTTCAGCGACTGCCGCTCGAAATCGACCGCCACAAAACATGCGTTCGATGGCACATCGATCCGAGCCCCGCGTAGCATCTCGCCCTTCCACGCCTGCGTTGCAGGATGGTCGACTTCAAACACACGCAAATCGCCATAAGGATTGCGATAGGCGAACGTATCCAGCCCCGCGCCAAGCACCAGGTATTGCCGCACGCCTGCTTCGCGATACGCGGCCGCCAGGGCGTCTTCGGCAAGCCGCGCACGCGCCACCATGAACGCTCGCAACGCCGCAGAAAATGGCCGGCGCTCTTTGTCGGGCGTACGCGCCAGTTCCAGGGCATACTCTGATCCAAGAATGCGGACTGCCAAAGGATCGTCGAACACCAGCGGCCGGTCATCATGCAACTGGTGCGCCGCACGCCGTAGCGCCACGCGCAAAGCCGTTCGGGATGGTTGAGCTTCAATCACTATGAAGTATGGTATCGAACCGGTTGTTGAGTATTGCACCGCCGCGTACACTTCACGCACGCAAAAGCAGAGGACGTGAGCGTATGCAATTTGAATGGGACGACGCCAACCGCGCGCACATTGCGCGGCACAGGATCAGTCCGGACGAGGCCGAACATGTCCTGCTGAATGATCCGTTGGATCTGGATATTCAATCTGTTGATGGCGAAGAACGCTTCACCCAGGTGGGCGAAACCAGCACCCGCCGAATTCTGCTGATTGTCGCCACGTTGCGTGACGATCTCGTCCGCGTCATCACAGGCTGGGACGCGCCGGCTGCGCTGAAACAGGAGTATCTTCGAAGCAGGACAGAACAATGGCATCGACCCTCGTAGTCCCAAAATTCGCGAACGAAACCGAAGAAGCCGAGTGGTGGTATGAAAATCGCCATCTGGTGGAGCAGGAGTTCCTCGCAGCGGCGGCCGAAGACCGGCTGGGGCGCGGGACTCTAAAGCGGCGCGCGGAGGAAGCTCAGGCCAGATTGCAGGCCGAAGCTACGATCCAGCTGGATGCTGAAGATGCCCAGAAAGCGCGCATTGCAGCAGAAAAACGCGGCATGGCGCTTCAGTCCTTTGTGAAAATGTTGCTGCATGAAGCGCTCTCAAAAGAAGAGGTTTCCGCAAGCAAGTAGCCTCGCCCTGCTACGCGGCAGATTCAGTCTTCTTCATCCACCCGATCGCCTGAGTCAGATAGGACTTAAGTTCCTTCCGCGGCACGATCGCGTCCAGGAACCCATGCTCCAGCAGGAACTCCGAGCGCTGAAATCCCGGCGGCAGCTTCTGCCGGATCGTCTGTTCGATCACTCGCGGCCCCGCGAACCCGATCAGCGCTCCCGGCTCGGCGATGTTCAGGTCGCCGAGCATCGCAAAGCTCGCTGTAACGCCGCCCGTCGTCGGGTCGGTCATCAGCGAAATGTACGGAATCTTCTCGTCGTCCATCCGCGCCAGCCCCGACGACACCTTCGCCAGCTGCATCAGCGAAGCGATGCCTTCCATCATTCGCGCACCACCTGAAGCCGACACGATGATCAGCGGATGCCGCGTCGCCAGCGACCGGTCGACCGCCCGCGCGATCGTCTCTCCGACCACCGCACCCATCGACCCGCCGATAAACCCGTACTCCATCACCGAGAGCACCACGTCATGCGGTCCCATCTTGCCGATCGCGTTGATGATGGCATCGTTCAGCCCCGTCTTCTTCTGCGCCTGCTCCAGCCGCCGCTTATACGGCTTTAGGTCGCAGAACGTCAGCGGATCGGTCGAGCGCAGCTCCAGGTCCACCAGCTCATACCCCGGCTCCAGCAGGTTGCTGATCCGCGCCCTTGCGTCGAACTTGAAGTGATAGCCGCAGTGCGGACACACCTGCAAATTGGCGTCGAGGTCAGCCTTGAACAGCACTTTGCCGCATTCGGGACACTTCACCCAGAGGCCCTCGGTGCGCACCTCATGGTCCGACGGGGGAACAATCGCGTGATCGTCTCGCTTGAACCAGCTCATGGGCAGGAATTGGCCTCCTCCGCAAACAACACTGCGGGCCTTCGATATTGTATCGAAGGCCCGCATGAACTCCCATTACATTGTCATCCCGCACCCTGAGAGAAGCCGAAGGGGAGGGACCTGCGTCTTGCTTCTAAGCCGCTGCCCACTCCGGCGCATTACCCAGCAGCGCCGCGGCCGACGAACCCGCATCGCCATCCCACTCCGGCAGATTGAACCCTGCCGTCGGATGCGCGGAAGCTGCGTCAGTATCGGTGTGGTGCGCGCGCAGCGCCTGCAAAATACCTGCGCGTGCCGCGGCCCGCTCAGCCAGCGACGTGCGCGTCCAGTAAACCAGAAAGCCCTGCCCGCAAATATTGCAACGAATGTCGCTGGCGCTATTGGAAGCTTTACAAAGGACCTGCATAAAATATTCCCCTCTGCGATCTGTGCCCAGTCGCCGATGATTGTTGTTTGGTGAGAAGCAACGAGGCTAGGCCGCCCTCACCGTGGCCGTCCATAGCTCTTTCGTAATGTGTCCCCTGCATGCCGCTTCGGCCACTACACACGCCGAGAGTCGAACGCATTTGAATGGCAGATGACACGTTGAAAAATTCTGCTGCCTGGTTGGATGCCGACATTCAATATCGGTGTGTCTCGCTCCTCAGACGCTACTTACAATCCTCGCACGCGGGCCATGCCGCTAATCGGACGCCCGCTCAGCGCCTCGCGCTTAACTCTCATCGGCCAAGCAGCTAAACGGATTACCTGCAAGACACTCAGGCACCTCACCATCTATCCTTATCTGGTGAGCAACCAAATCAAAATTCAGCTTCCCGACGGCTCAATCCGCGAAGTCCCGCCCGGCACAACACCGTTCGACATCGCCAACAGCATCTCCCCGCGGCTCGCCGCCGCAGTCGTGGTCGCGCGCATCAAGCCGCTGCAGCCCGTGGCCGCCACCACCACCGAAGCCGCGCTCGAGCAGAGCGAAGAGGCCATGTACTCCAGCGCGCCGCAGGCCGAGCGCATCGTGGACCTCAACGCGCCGCTCACCGAAGACGTCGCCCTTGAGCTCCTCAAGGAGAATGACCCCGCCGCCCTGAGAGTCGTGCGCCACTCCGCCGCGCACGTCATGGCCACGGCAATTCTCGAGCTCTTTCCCGAAACAAAACTCGGCCACGGCCCCGCCACCGACAACGGTTTCTTCTACGACGTCTATCGCGAAGTCCCTTTCACCGAGTCCGACCTCGCACTGATTGAGGCGCGCATGGCCGAAGTCGTCGCAAGGGACGAAAAGTTCGAGCGCGTCGAAGAGCCGCGCGAAAAAGGCCTCACCGACTACTCCGCCCAGGGCGAATTCATGAAGGTCCACTTCATCGAGCGCTTCACGAAACCCGGTGAAGAGATCTCCCTCTACCGCAACGGCAACTTCACCGACTTCTGCCGCGGCCCGCACGTCCCCTCCACCGGCCGCGTCAAGGCGTTCAAGCTCACATCGCTCGCGGGCGCCTACTGGCTCGGAGACGAGAAGAACCAGCAGCTCCAGCGCCTCTACGGCACAGCCTTCTTCAACACCAAGGACCTCGACGCCCACTTCAAGCACCTTGAAGAGATCAAGGCGCGCGACCACCGAACACTGGGCAAACAGCTCGACCTGTTCAGCATTCAGGAAGTCGCCGGCGCCGGCCTTATCTTCTGGCACCCCAAGGGCGGGCTCATCCGAAAGATCATGGAAGACTGGATGCGCGACGAGTGCGTGCGCCGCGGCTATCAGCTCGTCTACACGCCGCACATCATGCGCCGCGAGCTCTGGAAGATCAGCGGCCACGAGGGCTACTACAACGAGAACATGTACCCGGCAATGGAACTTGATGATGCAGAGTATCGGCTGAAACCCATGAACTGCCCGGGCCACATCCTCATCTACAAGAACTCGCCGAAATCCTACCGCGACCTGCCGCAACGCTACGCGGAGCTCGGAAACGTCTACCGCTACGAGCGCTCCGGCACCATGCACGGCCTGCTCCGCGTGCGCGGCTTCACGCAGGACGACGCGCACATCTTCTGCACACCGCAACAGATCGAAGACGAGGTCGTTGCCTGCGTCGAGTTCGCGCAGTCGGTTCTCACCACCTTCGGCTTCTCGGACTTCAAGGTCGAGCTCTCCACCTGGGATCCGGCCAAGACGGCCGACTACATCGGCTCACCCGAAAACTGGCACACCGCCATCGCGTCGCTCAAAACGGCGCTCGGCCGCAAGGGCATACCCTTCCGCGAAATCCCCGGTGAAGCCGCCTTCTACGGCCCCAAGATCGACATCAAACTCGTCGACGTCCTCGGCCGTCTGTGGCAGCTTTCAACTGTCCAGTTCGACTTCACCCTCCCCGCGCGCTTCGAGCTCGAATACACCGGCGAGGACGGCGAGAAGCACCAGCCCGTCATGGTGCACCGCGCGCTCTTCGGCTCCGTCGAGCGTTTCTTCGGCGTCCTCATCGAGCACTACGCCGGTGCCTTCCCCATGTGGCTCGCACCCGTGCAGGTCGGCCTCGTCCCCATCAGCGAGAAGCATCTCGACTACGCAAAATCCGTGCAGCAGCGCCTGGAAGCCGCCGGCCTCCGCGTGGAGCTCGACGCCTCCAACAACAAGATGCAGGGCAAAATCCGCGACTTCGGTCTGCAGAAAATCCCCTTCATCCTCGTCATGGGCGACAAGGAATCCGCAACCGACTCGGTCAGCGTCCGCGTCCGCGCCAAGGGTGACCAAGGCTCCACCACGATTGACGAATTCATCGCACGCGCGAAGGCACTCGTCACCGGACACTCGATGGATCTGTAGCCGCCGATTGTCCTTATCTAACCGACCCTTGCATCCCGCGTGATAGACTTTGCCACCACCCGGGAGACAAGTTTATGGAACATAGCTGGAGCAGGCGGGATGTGCTGTTGCGTTGTGCGGCCATTGGAGCTCTGCGCGTTGCGCCGGGGCTCATCTTAGCGACCGCGGTAGAAACGCTCGATGCGCAGGAGCAGGCGGCCATGAAGAAGGCCACGCCCTGGAACGAGATTGGACCGTTCTACAAACGTTCTGCGCCGCACCAGGCGCATCTTCGCACGAACGGCGATCCGGGGCTGCCGCTGCAAGTTGAAGGCGCCGTCTACGACACACGAGGCGAGAAGCTTTCTGGCGCCAAGATCGAAATCTGGCACGCCGATCATCACGGCCTCTACGACCTCGACGGATATCGCTTCCGAACAACGCTCGATGCCGATCCCACGGGCAAGTACAACTTCGACTCGGTGATGCCCGGCCACTACCCCGGTCGCGTTTGTCAGCACGTGCATTACCTCGTCACAGCCGAGGGCCACAAGCCTCTGGTCACGCAGCTCTACTTCGCCACTGACCCGGTCTTCGAGGGCGATCCCGAACATAACTTCGGCCGCGATCCCCTCATCCTGAGCCGCGAGCTGGTGCGCCCTGTAATGCTCAAGGGCGACCCCAAAGACATCAACGCCAACGTCTCCTTCGAGCTCGTACTGGAGCGCCTCTAATGCGCGCCCTCGTTGCCCTCTCGCTACTTCCTCTCGCCGCTCTTGCCGGCGCGCGCCAGCTTCAGGCGCAGGATCTGCACTCGCCTGTACGAACTGGTCGCGTCCTCATTACCCCCAGTGGCACTGTCGTCGCGGCGCTGGGTAGAGACCAGAAGTTCCGCATCTGGAAACTCCCCGCGCTAGAACCGATAACGACGATTGAGACTCACGCGGACGAACTGATGAGTCCTGCGCTTTCTAACGACGGACGCCTCATCGCTGCCGCGGACCGCGCCGGCAACTACTCCGTGTGGGACACCAGCACGGGCAAACTGCAGTGGCACTACAAGAGTCCCTACTATCCCTCCGGGATCGTTTTTGATACGGCCGGCAAACGTCTGGCTCTCGCTCCTGTCAACGATCCGGTGATAATCTTCGACCTGCAGACCGGCAACAAAATTCTGACGCTGCCTGCAGTTCCTGCAGGTACGAGTGACCTCGCCTTTTCGCCCGATGGGACCCGTCTCGCTACAGCCGACGCCGACACCGCTGTAAGAATCTACGACACAGCCACGGGCAAGCTCCTCGCCACCTACACCGGCTTCCTGATGGAGCCGCTCGCCATCGCTTTCACACCCGACGGCCGGCATGTGGTTTCAGGCGGCGGCGATCAGTTCATCGCCATGATCGACAGCACTACGGGCAAGCTCGAGGCGAAGTCGCCGCAGCTATCCGATCCCGTCGCGGGCTTCCAGTTCTCGCCCGATGGCAAACGCATGCTCGTGATCTTGATGCATGCTGCCGACCTCTCCGTGCATCTGCCGGTGAAGCTGTTCGACGCGGCTACGGTGCGTGAGCTTCGCGAGTGGACCCCACCCGAGAATGCGCTCGGCGGGCAATGGATTGCTGACTCGCATGTCGTCGTCGCTACCGGTACGGCGAGCGGCATCCATATCGCCCAGGCCTGGTAAGACGCATTCCGCTTCGTGCCACCTTCATGACCATGGTCATAGACTATGGTCATGAAGGCCTCGAGACAATTCGAAACCTGGATTATCCCCGCCGGTGAGTTCAAGGCAAAATGCCTCAAGCTGATGGATGAGGCCAGCGAGAAGCAGCAACCCATCACCATTACCAAGCGTGGCAGGGTCGTGGGCCGGTTTGTGCCTGAAACAGCCCAGCCCCAGCCTTTTCGCTCCATTTTCGGACTTACGCCCGGTGTCCGCCTGCCGAGCGACGCAGAATGGAAAGCGTCAAAGGACGAATGGGCCGACGCCTTGGACAAATCTGCTCTTCGGCTCGCGCGGCAGATCAATGGCGATTTCCGAGAGAGCTAGAGCAATCCCCTGTAGGTGTATAGCGAAACCTCGAACTTTATGGCCGTTTTTCTCCAGAAAAAACGGTACTGCACTTCTGATTCAACTCCTCAGGAACAGGGGATTGCTCTAATGAACGGATATCTGCTCGATACGCACGCCTGGGTCTGGGCTCAGACGGGGGAGACTGCCAGGTTCAAGCGGGACGTTCGCAAAGAGCTGGAGCGAAGTCAGGCTAACCGCCAGGTCTACGTCTCGGCGATCTCCGTCCTCGAGCTCGCGCGTCTCGTGTCGATGGGACATCTGACTCTCCCTTGTTCGATTGACGATTTCGTGGCGCAGGCGTTTGGAGAGGGCATGCTGCTGCTGCTCGATGTCACGCCACGCATCCTCATCGACTCAACCCGCTTGCCGGGCGACATTCACCGCGACCCGGCAGACCGCCTTCTCGTAGCAACAGCACGCGCTCACGGTCTTGCGTTGGTAACGCGCGATAAACAGCTGCTAACCTACGCGAAACAAGGTTTTATGAATGCGCGCAAGCCATAAATAACTATCGCTGCGCTCCCTCCCGGTGTACCTTGGTTCAAAATCCCAGGAGGGTACTTTGCATAAGAGCGTCCGCTTCACCCTGTCCGCCTGTCTCGCATTGGCTTCCGTAGCGGCCTTCTCTCAAGCATCAGAAACCATGGCCCACAAGGCCGCCGCCACTACGAAGCTCGGCCCTCACCCTGCGCTTCCCGCCTGCGCCACCATTGCCGTGCAGGATGGCAACCCTGGCACCGGCTCTTCGATCATCATGCTGCGCGCAAAGGCAGGCTGCGTGCTGCCGTGGCACTGGCACACGCCCAACGAGCGCCTCATCATCGTCAGCGGCTCCGCCAAGGCCGACATGAAGGACATGAAGCCCACCATGCTCAAGCCCGGCGACTTCATCCTTCTGCCGTCCAAGGGCATCCACCAGTTCACCGCACTCACTGCGGTCGAGCTCTTCGACATCTCCGACGCTCCGTTCGACATGCACTACGTCGACGCGAGCGGCAAAGAGATTCCTGTAGAAGCCGCGCTTAAATCAACCCATAAGTCCGCTCCAGCCCACTGACAAAACACACAGCCTCCGCAGCCATCGCCTCCATTGAGATTGTGGCTACGGCAGTATGCGTCAAACAGTCATGTTCGTCCTCCGCGAATCGACCCTCATCCACGCCCCAATCGAACGCTGCTTTGCGCTATCGACCAGCGTAGAGATCGTGCGCCTCGAACTCGGCATGACACCCGTGGCTGGCCGCACCTCAGGCTGCGTTCGCGACGGTGACACCATCCGCTGGGAAGGCCGCCAGCTCGGCCTCTGGCATTACCACGTCTCCCTCATCTCCAGCTTCGACCCGCCACGCTTCTTCCAGGACCGCATGATCGCCGGACGCTTCCGCTCCTTCGAGCACGACCACCACTTCGAGCAAACAACCGACGGCGTCCTCCTCCGCGATGAGTTGCGCTTCTCGTTGCCGTTCGGTCCGCTCGGCTGGCTCATCGGCCGCTTCATCCTGCAACCGCACATCCAGCGCCTGATGACCACACGCTTTCAACTGCTCAAGACATTCGCCGAAGGCGAAGGCTGGCGCGAATGGCTAGACCCAGCACCGCCTAATCCCTAATCCTTGACAACGCATCTCACCATCCGAGGTGCCCAATGAAGGCTGTCGTTCTCCACGAGTACGGTCCCGCGTCCAACCTGAAGTACGAAGACTTCCCCGACCCTCAGCCCGGTCCCGGCGAAGTCCTCGTCCGCGTCTCCGCCGCCAGCATCAACCCCGTCGACTACAAAATGCGCTCCGGCGCCGCGAAGGAACGCTTCCCCGTCGGGTTCCCCGCAATCCTCGGTCGCGACGTCGCCGGCGTCGTCCGCGCGCTCGGCGAAGGCGTCACAGGCTTCGCAGCCGGTGACCGCGTCATGGGCCTCTCCTGGCACACCTACGCCGAGCTCTGCACCGTCAAGGCCACCGACCTCACCCACATCCCCGACGGCCTCGAAATCACCACAGCCGGTGCCATCCCTCTGGTCTCCGTCACCGGCGATCAGCTCGTCCGCGACGCCGCCAAAGCCCAGCCCGGCCAGACCATCCTCATCACCGGAGCTCTCGGCAGCGTGGGCCGCTGCGCCGTCCTCTCTGCGAAAGAGCTCGGTGCCACCGTCATCGCCGGCGTACGCCGCAAGCAGCTCGACCAGGCCAAAGCCCTCCCCGGCGTCACCGAAGCCATCGCCCTCGACGACGACGAAGCCCTCACACGCCTTGGCCTCCTCGACTGCATAGCCGACACCGTCGGCGGCCCCACCGCCTCAAAGCTTCTCGCCAAGGTCAAGCAGGGAGGCGTCTTCGGCAGCGTCGTCGGCCCACCACCCGACGCCGCACTCCACCCCACCATCCAGATCAACGCCATCATGGCGCACCCTGACATCGCCACGTTCACGCGCTACGCCGAGGCCATCCGCGACGGCCGCCTCGATCTGCCCATCGACCGCATGCTGCCCCTCGCCGAAGCCGCCGAAGCTCACGCCGCCGCTGAAAAGCACCCGCCCGGAAAAATCATCCTCACAGCTTGAGCTCTAGTACCGCGAGCGGCCGCCACCACCCCGCGGCCCGCGCCCACGGTCACCACCACGTCCACGATCGCCGCCACGCCCAAAGCTCGGCCGCTCCTCGGGTATCCGATAGCCCTCCGGATACAGCACCACATGCCGCCGCGGCCCTTCGCCTGAGCTCGCCGTCCGCAGCCCCGAGTCCACCAGGAACATGTGCAGCATGCGCCGCTCACGGGACGACATCGGCGAAAAGCGGAACGGCTCGCCCGTGTCTTCCACCTCGTCGATCGCATCCTCTGCCGCTTCACGCAGCACGCGCGCACGCTCCGCCTTGAAGCCATCGGCATCGAACGATACCCGGTCATGGTCCTCGGACTCCAGCGCCAAAATCTTCGCCGCGATATGCTCCAGCGCGCGCAGCAGCTCGCCATCGCGTTCCGTCAGCAATTCCGCGTCGGGCCCTTTGCACTCCACGTAGATATCGCGCCGCTCAAATCCGTCCGGGTCGGCCGCGCCTGCGCCTGCGGTGATGCGGTACTTCAAGCGGAGGCCGCCCTGGTTTGTTATCAGCCTCATCAGCGCCGCTATCTTCTCTGCGGCCAGTGCAATCTGGTCCATATTGGGGGCCTGCGTTCTTGAGTGAAATTTACCGTGCGCGTCATCCGGAACTGACGCCGGGATGACGTTTAGCTCATCCACAGCCGTTGCCCCGAGTGCTCTTCAGCAGCCTATCGCATTTACCGCTTCCCTTGGATAGTCTTCGGTCCGCCGGACTTGGCCAGCGCTCGTTTCGCCGCAATCTCGCGCATCTCGCGGCCCAGCGACGTGCGGTTCATCACCGCCTGCTGGATGATCATGATGAAGTTTCCGACGGTCCAGTACAGCGCCAACCCCGACGCATAATTCCACGTCATGTAGCCCGAAAACAGCGGCATCATGAAGGCCATCATCTTCTGCTGCGCGGGGTCCACGCCCGGCGATGGCGTATAGAACTGCACCAGGAACGATGAGATCACCATCACGATCGGCAGGATGTGGTACGGGTCGGCCGCCGAGAGGTCAGGCAGCCAGAAGAAGTGCGCCTGCCGCAGCTCGACCACCTTGGTCAGCATCGAGAAGAACGCAAACAGCAGCGGCAACTGGATCAGTGTCGGGATACATCCGCCGAACATGCTGACGCCATTGTCCTTCTGCACCTGCATCACTTCCGCGTTCATCTGCGCCATCTTCGGATCGGTCGGCTTGGGGTTCTTATACTTCGCCTTCACCGCATCGATCTGCGGCTGAATCCGTTGCATCTTCAGCATCGACTTCATGCTCTGTATGCGCAACGGCAGCAACACCAGGTTGATCAGCAGCGTCAGCAGAATGATCGCCCATCCCCACGACCGGTCGCGGAACGTCAGCGCAATCGCGCCTCCCGGAGCGATCGCCGTATGGATCGCGCGCAGCGCCAGGAACAGGTACTTGCCAATCGCGCCGAAGAAGCCAAAGTCCAGCAGCGGCTTCAGGTTCTCGCCCGTCGTCGACTTCACCTGCGCCAGCACGTCCACAGCCTTCGGCCCAACGAAGATGCGCGTCTGCGTATGGCCGGTCGTATCACCCAGCCCTACTCCCAGCACCGGAACCAGCGCCGTTCCCTTGGCCGGCGCACCCTGCCCCACACCGGTGCCGCGCTGCACCTTGTTCACGTCGATCTCGTTATGCAGCGTCGCGATCGTCGCCGTCTGCGGAGCATCCGGAAGGAAGATTGCCGCGAAGTACTGATCGCTCACGCCTGCCCAGTCGAACGGCCCATTGAGCGTATTGCCGCTCGAAATCTTCTTGAAGGCCTCGTGGTTCTCTTTGCCGTTCTGCGACGTATCCAGCTGCGCGCCGGCATACGCCTGCACATTCTCCGCATCGCCAAGACCCGAGGGCCACGCCACCAGCGCGCGAATCGGATACCCATCGCGCAGCACGATCGTGTCGGCATGGATGGTGTACGTTGCATCGAACGTGAACGTCTTGTGCACCGTGATGTTGCCGCCCGAGTAGTCGAAGCTCAGCTTCCCCGGCGCCTGCAGCGTGCCCGTGGAGGACGGCACATACAGCGCGTTCGCCAGGCCCTGCGTCAGGCCCTGCTCATACGTGTAGAGCGACAGCGGATAGCCGTACAGCTTCGCCGCACCCGCATGCACCAGGTCCAGCGGCTTGCCGTCATTGTCGTGATACTTCTTCAGAATCCACGAGGTCGCCTGGCCGCCGCGGTTTGAGAACGTGATCTTGTACAGCTCGTTCTCAACTACGGTGGTGGACTCAGCCGCAGCCTGCACAGCAGGCGTCGCGGCGGCAGCCGTTCCAGGCTGGCTCGTTGCCGCGGCCATAGGAGGAGGAGGAGCAGCAGCAGCGGCGGCAGCAGGCTTCGCGGTCTGCGAGAGAGGAGCGGAAGGCGACGCCGTCTGAGGGTTGTGTTTCGAACGCCAGTACTGCAGGCCGAAAACGAGGCCGAACATCACGACCATCATCACCAGCAGCGAGGTATTGTCCTGTCCACCTGGGCCGCCGGATTGGTTGGGATTCTTGAACTCTGCCAAAGAGATTTCCTGCACTTTCGGGCCAACAGCTGTGTTGGCCTACATCGTTCAATGATAAACGGATAAACGCATAATTAGCGTGAATGCACTATGGAACCGGGTCCAGCCCACCCTTCGCAAACGGATGACAACGCAGCAGCCGCAGCAGCGCCATCCAGCTTCCGCGCATCCATCCGTACCGCGACACCGCAACGTACGCATACTCGCTGCACGTCGGCAGATAGCGGCACTGCGTAAAGCCCGCACTGTGCAGCGCCGGCGAGAGCACGCGCTTGTAGAAGCCGTAGATCCTCCCCACCGCGCTCACGCGGCAGTACCCCTGGCTTTGATGCCGCGCTCAAACGCCGCCTGAACCGCGCGAAAGATCACGCTGACCTCGCGCTCCAGCGCAGCGAACTCCATCGTAATCACCACGCGCCGCGGATGCAGCACCACATCGACGGGGGCCGTCAGCAGCGCCAGATTGCGTCGCACCGCCACCCTCATGCGCCGCTTGATGCGGTTGCGATCGACGGCCTTGCCCAGCGCCTTGGGCACCGTAAGCCCCACGCGCGCGCCCTCGGTATCGCTGCGCCTCTCCGCCGGTCGCAGAGCATAGAAGTAGCCGATGTTCTTCGCGAACTGCTTACGCCCAGCCTTGTACACAAGCTGGTAATCCGCATGTTTGCGCAGCCGGTATGTGTTGGATGGATTCATCGGAACTCACAACGCGCGACGGGACGCGTCACACTCAACGCCCAAGCTGCTCTGCAATACTCCGCGTCAATGGCGTCTCTTCGCCGCCCGTATGTTCGGTCGTCACGCTCTCGATCAGCGCGATCCACGTCTCTTCTTGTGCGGACGTATTGTGCCGCACGCCGCGCGGCACCACGAAGAACTCGCCCGCGCGCACATCCACACTGCCGCCATCGGCATCCGAGCGCCCAATGCGCAGACAGCCGCGCAGCACGAGGAACATCTCATCCTCGCGCTCATGCGCGTGCCACGGGAACTCGCCCTGGACACGCGCTATTTTTACAAATTGATCGTTGACCTGACCCACCACTCGCGGAGACCACAGCTCAGGGAGAGCCTTACACGCGAGTTCGAGTGAAACCGGAAGCTCTTGCATTGGGGCAACGCCCACGGCGAACTAGTCGCGGAAGCCTGCGGAGACAGCGATCTTGTGACGGCCCTTTGCGCGGCGGCGGCTCAGTACAGCGGCTCCGGCTTTGGAAGCCATGCGTACGAGAAAGCCGTGAACTTTGGCGCGGCGGCGGCGGTTGGGTTGGAACGTGCGCTTCGGCATAAAAATCGTTTCCTGTAACTGAATTCGTAGTACGGCAGCAATTTCAAAGTATACCTTAGCGGTGGAAAACGGGCAATCAAATTGCGCTCGCGCTTCGCGTCGGTCGCTCCCCTGACATACGCCACGAAGGCATCACACATTTCTTCACCAAGAGTGGTGCAACCCAAAACTTTCTTCTGCGATTGCATCTTTTGTATTGCAAAATTGCCCCCTCATGCGTGCTAGTATCAGTTCCGTTCATATGGTGCTCTGAAAGGCATCACGAGCTGCTCTAACTGTCGGGCCGCATCACCCTGATCCAATTTTCTTCGCATCGTCTTTTGCGATCCGAAGATCCATAGCAGCAGGCCAAACGCTCCTTCCACAACGGGGTTCCCGTGGAGCGTTGAGTGCCTCTTTGCGTTTTTGTTGAAGCCCTGGCCCGGTCGTTGTGTCAGCGAACAAATGGAATGTAAGGAAGATACGACTGATGTCATTTGTCCCGGTCTCGACCGCCGTTTTGAACCAGTGGGTACGCGTTCTCGGTGCGCTCGAAAAGAAGATCAACCGGCAGAGCTTTGAAACATGGCTCAAACCTACGCGCTTCTCGCACATAACCGACAAGACCATGTTTGTGCGCATCCCTTCAGCTGATTTTCAGCACGTCGGCGACCGCTACGGCGACCTCATCCAGGAAGCCATCGACAACCTCGGCCTTGAGATTGAAGACGTCGTCTTCCAGGCACCTGTGCCCGATCCCGCCCGCGCCCTGCGCGAAGACGGCGGCTTCGCTCCGCAGCCCAGCCACAGCGCCAACGCCCCCCGCAACGGACGTCAGAGCGTCGCCGGAGTCGGACCAGAGCAGTCCCGCTTCGACTGGACCACAGCCTCGCAGCTCAACCCGCGCTATCAGTTCGACACTTTTGTCATCGGCTCCGGCAACCAGTTCGCGCATGCCGCTGCGAACGCCGTCGCCGAGCGCCCGTCGAAGGCCTACAACCCACTCTTCCTCTACGGCGGCGTCGGCATGGGCAAGACCCATCTCCTGCACGCCATCGGTCATCAGGTGAAGCTTCGCCAGCCGCACGCTTCCATCAGCTACATCACTGGCGAGAAGTTCACCAACGAGATGATCAACTCGGTGCGCTACGACAAGATGACCACCTTCCGCGACAAGTACCGCTACGTCGACGTGCTGCTCATCGACGATATCCAGTTCCTCGCCGGCAAGGAGCGCACCCAGGAAGAGTTCTTCCACACCTTCAACGCGCTGCACGAGGGCATGAAGCAGATCGTTCTCGCCTCCGACCGCTCACCCAAGGAGCTCGCCGACTTCGAAGACCGTCTCCGTTCGCGCTTCGAGTGGGGCCTGGTCGTCGACATTCAGCCGCCCGACCTCGAAACCAAGGTCGCCATCCTCCAGCGCAAGGCTGAGCTCGAGCAGACGACGCTCCCCACCGACGTCGCACTCTTCATCGCCGGCAACGTACGCACCAACGTGCGCGAGCTTGAGGGCGCCCTGGTGCGCCTGATCGCATGGTGCTCGATGCATGGCATCGAAATCACCCTGCCGACGGCCCAGCAGTGCCTCAAGCAGTTCATCGACACCCAGGTCCGCAAGATCACGATCGAGGCCATCCAGCGCGCTGTAGCCGAGCAGTTCGGCATGCGGGTCGCGGAGCTGAAGCAGAAGAACAACTCCCGCCAGATCGTCGTTCCACGCCAGATCGCGATGTACCTTGCCAAACAGATGACCGAAGCCTCGCTACCCGAGATCGGCCGCCAGTTCGGCGGCAAGCACCACACGACGGTCATGCACTCCATCGCCAAAATCGACGAACAGCGCCGCAACGACAAGGACCTCAACCGCACGGTCAACAAGCTGATGGAGACGCTGGGTTAAAACGCCTCACTCTCAACTTGAGAACTCAGCCCTCAAAACGGAACAAGCCTAATCTGAACCGGACTCAAATCCTGTCAAGCCCCCACGCCTGTGCAAATCGCCGCAAACCCGCGCCACCACAGGCGATTCCCAATTCACGGTTCCTGCATTTTAATTCCCGCAACTAGCTACAATTAAATCAGGTCGAGATAAACGGCTGACCCATCAAGCGGCCCTAATTCACAGACTTCCCGGCAGACTTTAGTCCAGACCTAACCCGTGCAGAACTAGACTTTAGGACCAAAAGATAGGGGACTACCCCGTCAACCTAAACGCTGGTAGCCTTCTTCAACTTCGGCGCGGAGGCCCGCTCTTCCTCGGACAGCATCCGGTGTGGCGGGACGGCGTACACCACCGACTGGAAGCCGTCGCCATCGTAAGCGCGAAGAAAGAACTGGTACGCCGGGTTGAGTGACCGCATTAGCAGCGGGATGCGCCAGACGTCGCTTTGCGTGTGATACACGCAGATCGCCAGCACGGGGCTGTCACGCTGGATGACCCTGCTGCCGCCGCGCAGGGCATCGTACTCCGCGCCTTCGATGTCCATTTTGATCAGCGTCACCGGCTTGTCCGCAAAGAGCTCGTCCAGTGGAATGCAATCGACGTCGACGCCTGCGTCCTCAATCTTGGAGGTCGCCGCACCGCTCATCGCGAACTGCAGGATGCAGCGCTCGGCGCCGACTGCGCACTCCAGCTTCTCGACCTTCGCGGCGATGTCGGCAGGAAGCGAAGCGATGGTGGCGTCCAGCTTTGCGACCGAGACGGAGTCCGCTTCGATCGCATAAAAGGTCTTGAAGCGTGAGCCTGCCACGGAAACGAGCAGCCGCAGTGTGTCGCCATCGAAGGCTCCACAATCGACCAAGGCTTCATCCGGTGCAATCTTGAAAACGTCGGCAGGGAAGTACGTGTTCTGCGGCGCGGGGTAGGGCAGGTGCGACGGGTCACCCTTGGCGCGCCAGATGATGTTGGCACGATAGGTCGCGAGCGACTCCTCGTCGGCCCAGAGACCTTCAGCCTCGATGACCCGGTCAAGGTCCTGGTACAACCGATGCGCCGGCTCGTTGAGCAGCAGAAGGTCCATAAAGCGGTCGCCGAAACGCCAGAATATCGGAGCGTATGAAGACACCGAGTCGCAGCCAAGAGCCGTAAGCCTGGCGCGAGTGTCGCTGAACCAGTGGAAGTCGTTCCAGATCGTGACGAAAAAAACCGCGTTGGAGCCGAACTGCGCCGCGGCATCGGCGGGCGACATAACGCGCACGCCGGAAATTTCACTACCCCAGCGCTGCGGGTTGCTGTCTACAACCGCAAGCGGGGTAGCCCCAATCTCGCTCAACAAGGCGACCGCTTTGCGCCCAAGCGTCCCCGCACCATAGATGACACAGCGTTTCTGCCGAGCTTCCAAAAGATCGTTCAAGGCCGAAGCTTCACGCTGCTTCACGGCTTCAACAGACTCGGTGAGTACGCGGCTTAGAGGTTGGTTGACTTCCGCTGTAGCTGCACTCATTTAGCCCTCCGCGATGTGTGGTTTGTTAGACAACAAGCTACTCAGGCAGGGGCTTGACGATCATGTTCTCCAGAAACTCCTCACGGGAAAGGAACGGGAACATATCCTCTAGAGGCTTCGATACAAAACTGCCGTCTTCTTTCTGGTAGCTCTGCAGACGAGGTGCACGGACTTCATCCGGAATGACCCGGACGTCGATGACGACCGGTCCTTCCATAGCAAGCACCTTGCGGACTTCTTCGCGAAGGTTGGTCTGGTCTTCGATGACTACCGCGGGTATGCCGTACGAGTTCGCTATCTTCGACAGGTCTGGAACGGTTATGCCCGTCGCCGCGTCAGCACCGATCTGAGCCGCACCAAAGTAGGCCTTCTGCGAAGCGCGAATGGACGCATACCCGTCGTTGTTGAGGACGAACAGCTTCACCGGCAGCTTCAACCGGCTGACCGTCTCCAGTTCCTGGATGTTGAACTGGAAGCCGCCATCGCCGTCGACGAGGATCGTCTGCTTGCGCTCCGCCCCGATACAAACTCCGATGGACATGGGCAGCCCGTAGCCCATCGATCCAAGGCCCGCTGTGTGGAAGATGCGCTGCCCTGAACGTGTTGGGCAAGCCAACAGGAAGATTTCGATACCCGAACCGGATGACCCAGACACGAGCTTGTCGTCAGGCTTCGACTCCGTGCCGATCACCTCGGCCAGGTTGAAGATCGAGACCAGGCCTTCGGGCTTGCGGTGCTCGTCGGTCACGACGCTGTAGCGCGTCTTCCATTCGGCGGCGCGCTTGTTCCACTCGGCCCAACCAGTGTGATTGAGGGGCTGCTTGAGTGCACGCAACTGCGCAAGCAACTCATCGAGGAAGGCGCCGCAATCCGCAACTACGGGCTGCTGTAAATGGGGGTAGAGCTTCTGCAACTCTGCCGGATCGATATCGACAGCAACTTTGTAGGCTTCGCGCGCCAGGTTCTGCGGAGCATATCCGGTAATCGCCATGTCCATGCGCGCGCCGAGCACAAGCAGGAAATCACAGTTCTGGAGGGCGAAGTTTGCGCCGCGGGCAGCTACGTTGCCGGGGCGCCCTACGAATGTGGGCACATCCGACGGCACCAGGTCCGCGGCGCACCACGTCGCGACAGTGGGAATGTCGAGCAGTTTCCGCAGCTCGGTGAATTGTTTCTCGGCGCGGGCGAGACGCGTTCCGTTGCCTACAAAGAGCAGCGGACGTGTGGATTTCTGCAGTTCCTCCACGACCCGGGACACCTCGGCGCCCAGGTTCGCGTTGATGGTCGCATGCTCGGAGGGATCGAAGCCACGCAAGGTTGAAGGGTCCGGAATCGGGCTGGCCTGAACGTCCAGCGGGATATCGATCCACACCGGACCGGGCCTTCCGTTGAGAGCAAGATAGTGAGCCTTTTCCAACTCATAACGGATGTCGAGCGGGTCGAGCACGACAACGGCATACTTCGTTATGGGTTTCACGATGGAGACAATGTCGACCTCCTGGACGCCGAGTTGACGCATACCAAGCGGCTTTCCGGTGACCTGGTCGAACATGCGGTCAGGGCGCTTTACCTGGCCCGAGAGGAACATTGTCGGCGTGGAGTCCAGCCACGCGCCGGCAACCCCTGTAACTGCGTTGGTGCCGCCCGGGCCCGTGGTGACGAGCGCCACGCCGAGTCCATTGACGGCTTTGGCATACGACTCGGCGCACATGGCCGAAGCCTGCTCATGGGAGTTGCAAACAGGCTCTATGCGCTTCTCGGCCGCAAGAGAGGCGTTGAGGTGCATGGCGCCTCCGCCTGTAACCAGGAATACGTGCTTGACGCCTTGGTCGGCAACAAACTGGAAAACGTAGTCGGATAGTTTCATCACTTTCCATGGTAACCGCAGCGCCGATCATGTTTCTGTTCGCTATGGCACCAGAGGAAGAGGCTACTTTGCCAGGTACTTCTCCGGGATCGGCGAACCGGGCCGCTCCGAGTCCCACAGGACCTGGACGACCCAGTAGCGGTCGCCGTCCTTGATGAGCGAGATGCTATTGATGCCGCGGGCGAACGGCTGCGGATCGCTGAAGCTGTGGCGGCTCTCGTAGGTGCTCCACACATGCGCGATGTTGCCGAAGGCCTCGATGCGGTTGGAGACTCCACGCTCGGCAAAGCCTTCGGTCAGCATCAGAGGGGAGCTGCGCTCGATGTAGTCCTCCACCGAGTAGGGCGAAACGTCGTTGTGCTGCCGCGCCGCTGCGGGGTCGGTCGATGGCCGTGGGATGCGCACGGGCATCAGCCGCGCATCGGGGATAAACAGGGAGCGAAAGCGGTTCCAATCGCGCGGCTTGCCTGCTGGCCCGGAAATGACGTCGTACACCGCGCTGACGATCGCCTCGATGCTCTTGACGTCCTCCGGCTTGGCCACCGGCCAGTTGGGATGTGCGGCAATCGACCCCGGAACCGGATGTGGAGCAGGCGCGCCCGCCGTGGTCTGAGCGGCGAGTGGAATGCCGCTGAGAGTGACAAGGGCGAGGAGGACGGCGAGCGTTCGTGGTTTCGACATGTCATCTCCCGCAGAAGCAGGGGGTTCGGCTTCGGGAGGATGCTAGCAGATGCTGGTCGCATTGCAGTGGGTGTCCAGTTTTCCTTGAAGACCCCGTTCGCTGTTGATAAGCAGGGCTGACGAATCGCCGCTGCTGACGCGCCTCGGAACGCGTTGCTCACATCAGAGCCGGACCTTTCCCGTCGGGCTCGCGGATCGCCTGTGAAGAAGTGGGATAAGCCGTGACCTCATCGAGGAGTGTGCACCGGCTATGCCAGCTCTCAGTTTTTCCGCGACGGGTTTTCTAAAGTCGGTACACATCGGAAACCCGCGACTGGAGCGATCATGTCCGCGATATCCACCTTTACACCGCGAACGACTGTTACTACGGTTTGTTCTTCCTATTACATGTTGTTTCTTAGGACCCTCTCGCAAGCCGGAATGGCGCCCTTCACTCCCTGAATCTGAGCTTCCCTGCGACCCACACAATCGGCCGCGATATTCACACCCTGTCAGTTGACCCAAATGGCCTTCTACGCCCTAGAATCGAAACACCTGCGCAGGCGCACTTTTGTCTCAACTGAACGACCCCCTTGCGCAGCCAAAGGGAGATCCGACCTTGTCTACCGCACCCATCACGCCCGACGCAGCGCCCACCGGCAACCTCGAAATCACGGTCTCGCGTGCTGAACTTCTGCGCGAACTTACGGCGGCGCAATCGGTTGTCGAGCGCAAGACGACCATCCCGATCCTTTCGAACTTCCTGTTCGAGGCGCATGACGACAAGCTCACCATCACCGCCACCGATCTCGACCAGAGCCTGAAGACGAGCTGCGCGGCCAAGGTGAAGAAGCCTGGTGCGTGCACCATTCCCGCGCGCAAGCTGTACGACTACATCCGCCTGCTGCCCGAAGGCGACATCAGCCTGAAGCTGATGGACAACCACTGGGTGCAGATCCGCGCCGGTCGCTCGAACACCAAGATGGTCGGCATGGCGCGTGCGAACTTCCCGCAGGTGCCGGAGTTTCCCGCGGCCGGCGGCTTCAAGATCAACGCGGCTTCGCTGCGCAACATGATCGCCAAGACGATTTTTGCCATCTCGAATGAAGAGTCGCGCTACACGCTGAACGGTGCCCTGCTGGTGCTGAAGGCGGAGTCGATGGCCATGGTCGCGACCGATGGACATCGCCTTGCGCACATCGAGAAGACCGGCGAGTCGCTTGAGGGCATCTCGGGCGAGAAGAAGACGCTGATCCCGCGCAAGGCGCTGGGCGAGCTGGCGTCCCTGTTGGGCGCTTCGGACGCGGAGACGATCGAGTTCGCAGACGATGAGCAGACGCTGTTCTTCCGCGTGAATGGCCGCGTGCTCACCAGCCGCAAGCTCACCGGGCAGTTTCCGAACTACGAGGCCGTGCTGCCGCGCGATAACAACAAATTCGTCATCGTGCGCAGCGAGGATCTGATGAGCTCGCTACAACGCGTCGCGCAGTTCGCGGACGAGCGGTCGGGCGCGATCAAGATTCGCCTGGAGCAGAACGAGCTGAAGCTCAGCGCGCAGTCGACGGACTCGGGTGAATCGGAAGACATCATCGAGACGCCGTACAACTATGATCCGCTGGTCGTGGGCTTTAACTCCGCGTACCTCATCGACTTCCTAAAGGCGACGGGCGAGACGGGCGAGGTGCGGCTGGAGTTCAAGGACGCGCAGTCCGCCGGCCAGATGCGGCCCGAGGATGGCAACGAGGATGTGCGGTATCGCTACATCCTGATGCCGATGAGAATCTGATCGCAGCTTGCTACTGGTACGAAACCCGCCACTGTGGCGGGTTTCGTCGTTTGTGGCAACGCCTTCGCGTTAGCGAGAGCTATTGCCGAAGTTCGACGATCGTCGCGCCCTGTCCGCCCTCGTTGTACGGCGGCTCCGTTACGGATGTGACGTGCGGGTGGTTGCGGAGGAAGTCGCGCAGCGTGCGGCGCAGGATGCCCATGCCGACGCCGTGGACCACGCGGATGCGAGGCAGGCCGGCCAGGAAAGCGCGCTCGAGGAACCGCTCCACTTCGCTCTCCGCTTCGTCCGCTGTGCGGCCGATGACGTTGATCTCGGACGTCATGTACTCGGCGTCATCCGAGCCCGTCGCTGTGGAGACGGTGACGCCGCCGCGCCTGCGTGCAGCCTGCACCGGAGTCTCAGCCTGCGCGGCCACAACCTCCGCGATGTCTGTCTTGGGAACACGCATCTTCATCGCGCCAACGGTCACCTCGAACGTCTTGCCGTCGATCACGCGGCTGACGCGGCCCTCGCGGGCGAGTGATTTCAGGCGCACCATATCGCCCTGCCTGGGCTCGCGCTGGCGGTCGCCGCGCGGTGCGTCGTCCTTGTCGGCACCGGTGTTGTGCGCGACCACGGTCGATTGAAACTGCTCGGAGAACTCGCGGCGCAGGGTGGCAATGCGAAGCGCGGAGCTGCGCGCAATCTTCTGCGCAACCGTTTTGTCGTCGATCGCCTTGACGGTGTCGCGGAGCTGCCCTTCGAAGTCCTTGATGAGCGCTTCTATCTTCCCGCTGAGTTCACGGGTGCGGGCCTTCTGCTCTGCGCGGCCTTCTGTCTCAAGCTGCAGGCGCTCGCGCGCAAGCTGCTGCTCCCGTTGCACCAGCTGTGCACGCTCGGCTGAGGCAGCGGATAGTTGAGCGTGCAGGTCATCGAGGAAGCGACCGATGTCCGCCGTCTGCGTGCTCATGTGCGTTCGAGCGTTCGCGACGATGGCAGGATCGAGACCGAGCCGTGCGGCGATGTTCAGACCGGCCGAAGCGCCCGGAACGCCAAGGCGCAGGTCGTAGGTTGGCGTCAGAGTGGCTTCGTCAAAGCCCACGGCAGCGTTGAGAACGCCAGCATGCCGGGTGGCGTGGATCTTCAACGATGTCAGGTGAGTGGTTATCAGCGTCCACGCACCACGCGTCAAAAAGTGCTCAGCCACAGCTACCGCGAGCGCAGCACCTTCTTCCGGGTCCGTGGCCGAACCGAGCTCATCCAGCAAGACGAGCGAATGCTCGTCGGCAATGCGGGCGATTCGGTTGACATTCACAACGTGTGCGGAAAATGTGGAAAGGTTCTGCTCGATGGACTGCGCATCGCCGATGTCGGCGTAAATCGCCGTGAAGAGCGGAAGGCGGGCGAAGGTAGCGGGCACGGGAACGCCGGTCTGTGCCATCAGCGCCAGCAGGCCCGCGGTCTTCAGCGCGACGGTCTTGCCGCCAGTGTTGGGCCCGCTGATGATCATCTGTTTGCTGCCCCTGGGCAGCGTGATGGTCAGCGGAACGATGCTTGCCTCCTCCCCGCGCAGGCGCAGTTCCAGCAGAGGATGCCGGGCGTTTATCAATTCCAGCAGGGCCGGCGGCGGCCCGCTCTCGGGCCGGACAGTTTTCCCAATACCGGTCCACTCTTCCACGTCCGCGGACCCCTCTCCAAAGAGTGGGCGCACACAATCCAAATCCTGGGCGAAACGCGCGAGCGCCTGGTGGGCATCCGCTTCGGCGAGAATGCGAGCGCCGAGCAGCAAGGGCTCGCTTTGCGCGGCGACCGCGCGCGTCATTGCGACGAGGATGCGATGCACCTCGGCCTGCTCTTCGTCGAGCAGCCGCACCAGCTCGTTGTTGTGTTCGATGGTTTCGAGCGGTTCGACGAAGACGGTCTGTCCGCTCGAGCTAGAGCCGTGTATGACGCCGCCGACCTTGCGTTTGAACTCCGCTTTGACGGGGATGACGAAGCGCTCGCCGCGCACGGTGATCAGGTCTTCCTGCGTGCTTCCGCCCTCGGAGAGTTTGCCGAGCGCGCGGCGCAGGCTGTCTTCGATGGCGCGATGCTGCCGCTCCAGGGCGCGGCGGATGCGCCGCAGCTCCGGCGAGGCGTCGTCGCTCAGGCTGCCATCGGCTTCAATCTTGCCGCGCAGGAAGCGCAGCAGGTTGCCGAGGTCGTGCTCGCGCAGCGGCTCGGAGAGCGCCTCCATGGCCGGCCACTTCTGGCGCACGCTGTTGGGCGGGGCGAGCAGCAACTGCCGCCACGCTTCGACGCGCTCCGCCATGTCGAGCATCGCCATAAGTTCAGCGGGTTCGAGCGCCGAGCCTTCGATGCGGGCCTTGTCGAGCAGATCGGTGGGGTCCACGAGCCCCTTGAACTCGAAGCCGTTGCCGCCGGCCACAAGCCGCCGCATCTCCGCGGTCCGCTGTTGCTGGGTGTCGATCCACGCGAGGTCTGCGCTAGGTTCGAGAGCCAGCACCCAGGCGCGGCCAAGCGGCGAGCGCGCGGCTGCGGCCAGGCGCTCGCGCAGAGCCTCCCACTGCAGCGCTGCGCTGCCGCGTTCGGTGAGAGCGTGCGGGATTTGAGGCAACAACTCCATACTTCAATTCTACGAGTGCAGCAGGAACGACGTTGGCCGCGCCAACGCCGTAAGATGGAAGCGATGGAATTCCCTGCCACACGCCTGCGCCGCCTGCGCAGCTCGGCCGCTATGCGCTCGCTGGTGCGCGAGACGTACCTTCGTCCTGGCGCGCTCATCTATCCGCTGTTTATCTGTGAGGGCGAAGATGTGCGCCGCGAAGTGGCGTCTATGCCTGGGGTGTTCAACCTCTCGATTGACGAAGCTGTGAAAGAAGCAGAATCCTGCGCGGCCCTCGGAATCGGGGGCCTGCTGCTCTTCGGCGTTCCAGACGAAAAGGATGAGCAGGGCAGCGGTGCATGGGCGGCGGATGGCATTACGCAGCGTGCGCTGCGCGCGATCAAAGCCAGCAGCGCATCGAAGGCGCTTGTGGTCATCGCTGATGTCTGTCTGTGCGAGTACACATCGCACGGGCACTGCGGCTTGGTCGCGCGCGACGGCGAGCACTACGAGATCGCGAATGATGCGAGCGTAGAGCTGCTTGCAAAGGCCGCGGCTTCATTGGCCGAGGCCGGCGCGGACATCGTCGCGCCCAGCGACATGATGGACGGGCGAGTTGCGGCGATGCGCGCCGCGCTCGATGCCGCGGGGAAGCACAATGTGCCGATCCTCAGCTACGCCTCAAAGTTTGCCTCGGCGTTCTACGGCCCGTTCCGCGAGGCGGCCGGCTCGACCCCGCAGTTCGGCGATCGCCGCACGTACCAGATGGACGGAGCGAACCTTCGCGAGGCCATGCGCGAGATCGAGCAGGACATCGCCGAGGGCGCTGACATGCTGCTGATGAAGCCCGCTATGCCGTATCTCGACGTCATACGCGAGGCGCGGCAGCGGTTCGATCTGCCGATGGGGGCCTACCAGGTGTCGGGCGAGTATTCCATGCTGCATGCGGCCTTCCAGCGCGGATGGCTGGAGCCGGAGCGTGCGATGCTCGAGTCGTTGCTGAGCATTCGGCGGGCCGGTGCGGATTTCATCGTGACGTACTTCGCCAAGGATGCCGCGAAGGCGCTGTGACGAGCCGAAGTCCCGGGTTGCAAGGACTCCACAATCGCGACTATTCAGCGGCATGCCAAAACTGCAACTGCGGCCAACGTTTTGGCATGCTACCAATCGCAATGAACGACTAGCGCAGTGACTCGCGCAGCAGCCGCTTCCACCCCACCACGTCCAGTTCCCAGCAGACTTTCACCGGCTTCTGGCGCTCGCGAACCTCGCGCCACACAGAAGCGTTTCGCGAGTCGGCGGTGACGCCGAGCTTGTCCACTACCGTCATCCCGCGTGTGAGTTGGCTGCTTGTTTCGATCTCCACAAAGTGCTCTGAGGAACGTGTGCATAGCGCGGGTTCCAACAGGATGGCCATGGCGATCGGGTCGGGAAGCGAAATACCGCGCTCGCCGGTCTGCGTGAAGTAAGCTTCGCGGGCACGGGCGTTGCAGCCCATCGCAAACTTCGCGACGGGCGTGTCGATCGCGCAGATGGCGTCAATTTCAGCATCGTTAACGACAGCGTCGAAACGCGAGAGCTCCCAGCCCACCATCTCAACAGGCAGTCCGGAAAGGAAGACGGCGCGCGCGGCTTCGGGGTCCACCCAAATGTTGAATTCGGCTGCGGGCGTCACGTTGCCCTCGGTGCATGCGGCGCCGCCCATGATGACGCAGCGGCCGATGTTGAGAGCGATGCGCGGCTCGCGTTCGAGCGCCAGTGCGAGGTTGGTGAGCGGACCGAGCGTGATGATCTCGATGCCTGGATTCGCCATGACCGTGGCGACCATGGCCTCGACAGCGTGCGGGGCGTGGTGTTGCCGCTGCGCGGGCGCGTAGCCGCAGTCGCCGAGGCCGTCCATGCCGTGGAACCAGGTGGCCGCTTCGAGCTCACGGCGCAGCGGTTTGGCGGCTCCCATGTAAACAGGCACCTCGCTGCCGCAGAGTTCCACCGCGCAAAGTGCATTGCGCGTCGCCTGCTCTACAGGGACGTTGCCGGCGACCACCGTGATCGCCGCGACGGTCACGAGCGGCGAGCGCAGCGCCATGATCAGCGCGACCGCGTCGTCGGAGGCAGTGTCGGTGTCGATCAGGAGCGTGCGGCGACTTTCGGTGGCTTCCACGATCTGCTCTCCTGGCGCACAGGCACGCGCAGCCCCATGCTAATCGACGCGGCTTTGGATGGAGAGCCGGGCGGCGGAATCCGAACCGATTACCGCCTCATCCAATGACGTGGCGCTGACGCCGAGAGCGTAAACTAATCTGTCGGCATATCCATCCCATCAGAAACCTTCGAACGGAGCAAAAGACCTTGGCAGAGACGATTTACGACCTCGCAATCATCGGCGGCGGCCCCGCCGGCTACACCTGCGGCATCCGCGCCGCGCAGCTTGGGCTGAAAGTCGTGCTGATCGAGAAGACGGACAAGCTGGGCGGCACCTGCCTGCACTGGGGCTGCATTCCGACCAAGGCTCTACTCTTCTCCGCCGAAGTGTGGGACCACCTGAAGCATGGTGAAAGCTACGGCATCGATGGCGTCTCCGCGGCGAAGCTGAACTGGGAGAACCTGCTCAAGCGCAAGAACGACATCATTGTGAAGCACACCAAGGGCCTCGACTTCCTGATGAAGAAAAACAAGATCACCGTCGTGCGCGGGCATGGGCGGCTCACCGGCGGCGCGAAGGACGGCGTCTTCACTGTCGATGTGACGGCGGAAGACAAGGGCAAAGGCCAAGGCTCCGAAGCGCAGACCGCGACTAAGGTGCAGGCGAAGAAAGTTGTGCTCGCGACGGGTTCGGACGCGCGCATGCTGCCGGGCTACAAGGCTGACGAAACGATTCTCACCAACATCGAGATCCTCGCCTCGCCCGCGATGCTGAAGTCGCTGGTGGTCATCGGGTCGGGTGCCGTGGGTGTGGAGTTCGCGTCCATCTTCAAGAGCTTCGGTGCGGAGGTGACGATCCTTGAAGCGCTGCCGCGCATTGTTCCGGTCGAGGACGAAGATGTGTCGAAGGAGCTTACGCGGCTGTTCAAGAAGCGCGGCATCGAGGTCAACACGTCGTGCAAGGTGGAGAAGATCGAAAAGACGAAGGCAGGCGTGAAGGTAAGCTATGTCGACTCCGCCGGCAAGGCACAGACCAAGGAAGCCGAAAAGGTGTTGGTTGCCGTCGGGCGTGGACCGCGCACAGCCGACGCCGGCATCGACAAGACGAAGATTCAGCTCGACCGCGGTTTCATCCCGGTGAACGAGTGGATGGAGACTTCCGAGCCGGGCGTGTACGCCATTGGCGACATCGTTGCTGGGCTGCCGCAGTTGGCGCATGTCGGTGCAATGGAGGGCGTCGTTGTGGCCTCGAAGCTGGCCGGCAAGTACGCTCGCCCTGTTCGCAAAGATCGTGTCCCAGGCTGCACGTATTGCGATCCTCAGATCGGTTCCGTCGGCCTGACGGAGACGCAGGCCAAGGAGAAGGGCTACCAGGTGAAGGTCGGCAAGTTCCCGTTTGTCGGCAATTCAAAGGCCACTATCGTCGACTCGCACGACGGCTTCGTGAAGGTTGTTTCCGACGCGAAGTACGGCGAAGTGCTCGGTGTGCACATCATCGGGCCGCAGGCCACGGAGCTAATCGCGGAGTGCGTTGTGGCCATCGAGCTCGAGGCCACGATCGAAGAGCTGATGTTCACCATCCACGCGCATCCCACGCTGGCGGAAAGCCTGCTGGACGGCTTCTCGAGCGTGGAAGGCATGGCCGTCAACGTCTAGGAGAGATGTTCGCAAAGGAAGTAGTTACGCAGTGACAGTCATCTTCGCCCGGCACGGGGAGAGTGCGAGTAATGTCGGCCTCCCCTGCGACGATTTCGAACTCATTCCGCTGACGCCGGAGGGCCATCAACAGGCACTTACCCTGGCGGCTAGTTGGACCGAAACGCCGACGCATATCGTGCAATCGCCGTTTCTGCGCACGCGCCAGACGGCTGCTCCGACCATCGCCCGGTTTCGGCAGGTGCCGATTGAGAGCTGGCCGATATTCGAGTTTTCGAACCTGCATCCGGGCCGCTGGAGCGGCGACGACCACATCGCCAAGCGGGAGGAAGAATTGCGACAATGGCGGGTATGCGACCCCGAGTACATCGATGGGCCGGGTGCGGAAAGCTTCAGCAGCATGGTGGCGCGCGCCGAAGCCGCGCTGGAGCGCCTGACGCAGTTCCCGCAAGATGCGCTCGTGTACGCGTTCAGCCACGGCTACTTCATGCACGCGGTCCGAATGGCGATCGTGCATCCGCAGCTCGCATTGGCCGAACGGATGCAGTCCTTTCAGTCCACCTATGACCCGTCGCCCTTTTTCAACACCGGCAAGCTCGCCCTGTCGTGGGATGGCAGCGCGTGGACGATCCTCTAAGAAGCCGCCGCATGATCATCCATCTTCTCCAACTCGGCCGCATGTCTTACGCTGAAGGCCTCGCCATCCAGCAGCGCGTGGTTGCGGCGCGGAAGGCTCGCGAGATCGGCGATACGCTGCTGCTGATGGAAGTAGAGCCGGTGCTCACGCTCGGCCGCAATGCGACGCGCGCCAACATCCTGGCCACAGACGAGATGCTTGCGCGCAAGGGCGTTGAAGTCCACGAGGTCAACCGTGGCGGTGACGTGACGTATCACGGCCCCGGCCAGCTTGTCGGCTATCCCATCTTCGATCTCCGCGGCGACCTTCCCGGCAAGCGCGGTCCTCATCTGGGTCCGGTGGACTTCGTCCGCCTCATCGAAGAAGCGCTGATCCTTACCTGTAAAGACTTCGGCGTCTCCGCGCAGCGCATTTGCAAGCGCACCGGCGTGTGGACGATGGCAGGCGGAAGCATCGCCGAGAAGAAAATCGCCGCCATCGGCGTCCATGTGTCGCAGGCCGTCACGTCCCATGGCTTCGCGCTCAACGTCACGACGGACCTCCGCGACTTCGACTGGATCATCCCTTGTGGCATCACCGACCGCACGGTGACATCGCTCGAGCTCGAAGCCGATCCCGCAACGGAGCCTACTATGGGTCGGACAGCCGAGAGTGCCGCGCGGAACTTCGGGCGTGTCTTCCAGCGGCAAATCCTCGCGGCCGAATCTCTCGAGCAGCTTCTCGCTTCATTCACGGCGGTGCGCTAACCGAACGCTGCATCTCTCGTACTGCCGCGTTGCCGCCGTATAATCCCTAGTTGCGCCCATGCGCGCTCTTACACCAACCGGAGACTCAGACCGATGCCGACCGACGTAGTCATGCCCCAGATGGGCGAATCCATCACCGAAGGCACTCTCACCAAGTGGCTCAAAAAGCCGGGTGACACTGTCGCGCGAGACGAACCACTATTCGAGATCTCCACCGACAAGGTCGACGCGGAAATTCCCTCGCCCGCGGCTGGCACTCTCGGCGAAATCAAGATTCAGGAAGGCACGACCGTCAGCGTCAACACGGTTGTCTGCACCATCAATGAAGAGGGTGCGGCTGCTGCTCCTTCTGCACCAGCGGTGCCGAAAACGGAGTCTGTGACTCCCGCTGCGGCCACGCAGGCGGCCCGCGATGAGGCCGCCACTGCCGCGGCGACCGCTCCTGCCCCCTCCGACGCTGGCCCCGGCACCGATGTGCTGATGCCGCAGATGGGCGAGTCCATCACCGAAGGCACCATCACCAAGTGGCTGAAGAAAGTCGGCGACACCGTCGCGCGCGACGAGCCTATTTTCGAAATTTCGACGGACAAGGTGGATGCCGAAATTCCGTCCCCCGTGGCCGGCACTCTCTCCGAAATCAAGGTGCAGGAAGGCGCGACCGTCACGGTCAACACTATCGTCGCGGTTATCGGCGGGGGGGCCGGTGCGCCGAAGACAGCAGCGCCTGTGGCCGCCACGCCCTCCGCAGGTTACGACGACATCAAGCCTGTGCAGCCGAGCGCGCCAGCGTCGCAGCCCGCCGCTGCGGCTTCTGCCGGCGATGGCCAGCGCTCTTCGCCTCTCGTACGGAAGATCGCGAAGGAGAACAACGTCGATCTCTCCACCGTGCCCGCAACTGGTGCGTCCGGCCGCATTACCAAGCAGGACATCCTCGGCCACCTCGAAGGCGGCGGAGCCAAAGCTGCCGCACCGGTCGCCGCTCCCGCGCAGCAGATTGCTTCGGCGCCTGCAACGACTGCTCCGGCCAAGGCCGCAGCGCCGCAGCCGCAACCCGGCGAGCTCGTTCCGATGTCGAAGATGCGCGCCATCATCGCCAAGCGCATGGTCGAATCGAAGGCGACCTCGGCTCACGTCCACACGGTCTTCAAGGTGGACATGACGCGCATCGTCAAGCTGCGCGAGAAGGAAAAGAACAAGTACGAGCAGCGCAATGGCGTGAAGTTAACCTACATGCCATTCATCACGCGCGCCGCAGTACAGGCGTTGCGCAAGCATCCCATCGTCAACTCGACGACGCAGGGCGAAGCGATTCTGTACAACAAGAACATCAACATTGGCATCGCGGTTGCGCTCGAATGGGGCCTGATCGTTCCGGTGATCAAGCAGACCGAGGAGAAGAACTTCCTGGGAATAGCTCGCGCGATCGTCGATCTTGCTGACCGCGCTCGCAACAAGAAGCTTGCTCCTGACGAAGTGGCTGGTGGCACCTTCACGCTGACCAACTCGGGTATCTTCGGCGAGCAGTTCGGTACACCGATCATCGCTCAACCGCAGTCTGCCATCCTCGGCATCGGCGGCCTGAACAAGGAAGCCGAAGTCATTACGGACAAGGACGGCAGCGACTCCATCGCCATCCGCAATATCCAGCGATTTACTCTTGGCTTCGACCATCGCACTATCGATGGCTCCGACGCGGGCAAGTTCATGTCCGACTTCAAGGCCTACCTCGAGAACTGGAACGAAGACATCGGCTAATTCATTACAACGCACAAAAAGCGGCAGACTCCCACCGGGTCTGCCGCTTTTCTTTGCCGCCTATGCCTTGTGCCAGATGCTTGCATTCAGGCAGGCAACCACACCGTCGATCACGGTGCTTAGGCCGGCCGTGAAGCCGTCCGCATCGACGATCTGCTTCTGTGTTACCGCGTCCGTCACGTTGATCGCTGACGAGACCACACTCAGCGCGGCATCCTTCTTTTGTGCGCCCGTCTTCGCGCCGAACAGCGCTTCAACGCCCTGAATCAAGCTCGGCAGCAAAGCGAGACCACGCAAAAAGAGTTTCAAGAATCCCATTTCAATTTCCTCCGTATCAGTTATGTTTCCCACTTATCCAAGCGATCGCTAAATGCACGACCGTAAGCAATCCACCGAAGGCTGCGCCGAGCCCCTTCATCCTCTGCACGCTTCTTTCGTGCATCTCCACGCGCTCTTCCAGGAGGTTCAACCGACCCGGCTGGCCGATACCCATCAACTGCTGCATCTGCGCCTTCAGCACGCTCAGATCCTGCAAAACCTGTTTCTCGTAATCGTTCACAGCACTCTCCAAATCCCCTACGCCACGGGAGCATTCACAAACACTGCGCTTGAAAAGCGCGAGTAAACAGACGGCGTGCTCGCGTCGTAGCTGCGAACAAAATAGCGCTCCAGCTGCGCGGCTCTCGGGATCGAGAAGTTCCGCACCGGACTCCGCAGCACCAGGTCGTGATCGCTGCCCGCACCGAATACCCAATCCCGTCGCCGAACCTCAAAGCCCCCACCAGCCGGAGGCGCCATCCCTGCATCGATTCCCAGAACACTGGTCGTCAGACTAGTCACCGTGAGCTGCTGCAGATTGGCGAGCACTGCACCGGCTGAACTCGCCGCTTCTTCAGGCAGTAGTGCATCCGCCGCAATCGACTCACTCAACTTGAGCCCTAGTCCGTCGGCAAGCTCTGTCGCCCAGTCATTCGCAAACGCTATCTGGTAGCGCCGCACCTCCGGCACAGCGCCTCCATCTTCTATAGCTACACTCCGCACCAGCAGTGAAGATGTCACACCTTCACTCGTCACGCTCAGCACATCACCGGGCCAGATATCATCCGGATTCACCGCGACATAGGTTCCTGCTACAGCGGCTGTGCGACTCGTTGCGAAGGCGAGCAGTGCCAGCGCCGCACTCTCGCAATCGGCACTGCTCCGAGTGGCCGGCTGCAACACCTTGCCCAACCATCGGCTTATCCCGGAGCCTCCTCCGCTTGCCTCTGCAGCGACACTGGCGGCGTTGGAAAGCCGCGCCACGCTTCGCCGTTGGCCGCGGTACTGCACCGTCACGCGCTCGTTCGGCACCGGCACACGGCCGGCGAGAAACGTTAGTCTGGTCGCCGCTCCGTAGTCGACGACGCAATCGACGCCTTCACCCGCAACGCCCATCAGTCGCGTTTGCCGCGAGCCACCCGGCAGTGTGCTCGTTACCCAAACGCTCCCCGGCCGCACCAGGCGGACCGCCCCAATTGATCCGAACAACTGCGTTGAATTCACTGCGGCGAACACGCACGTGGCAGGTGTGCCGGTCACAACTCCTGTGTTCGCGGTGTCGTACAGCACTGTTGCCGGAGTATTGGAAGACGCCCCCTGATCGACGAGTTCGAACACCAGGTCCATGGGAGCGTCTACACCGCTCCCTCCGCCGAAGGTCTCCACAACACCGTCGACCATTGCATAGTAGCGTTGCTTCACTCGCAGCATCTCCACGCAATGGAGCCGCAGTCGAAGTGTGTAGCGATGTGTCGCGATCGGCGTAAACGTCGAGCCGACTTCAACGCCGTTCACCACTGGAGCCAACAGCGTTACGCCTCCCGTACCGCTCACGCTCTGCCGCACTCTAAAGCCTGCAAAGCAGTTCGCGAGCGTCGGTACTCCGGCGTACATGCCGGCCAGCATTCCATCCGAAGCTGCGCCAAGCACAACATTATTCAACTCGACGACGATCGTTCCACCCATTTCAACCGCGTCGAGAGCGGTCAGCGTTGTCTGCCCGTCGAACCCATTGCCTCCGCTCATAGTCAAGCCCGCAGAGGTCAGGCTCAGATGCGATCCCGGGTCGCCTACAGCCCACGTCGTCGTATCGAACGCCGCCTGGTCGAAGGCGTCATCGGTCAATGTGCGGGCCGTACCGCGAAAAGCGCTCTTGCTCAGCGTGAAGATTGTGGTCGTACCATCCCCGACGAATATCTCGGAGATCAGAGCAGCAGGCTCTTCCTCGCCCGACAACGTAATGTCGTTCGCCAGCTCGCGCACAGCGCCCACTTGCAACGCATGTACATCCAGCGTCCCCGAAGCGTCGCTCAGCACATGCGTGACAGTCCCCGCAGGCTGGAGCAGGACCTCGCCTCCCAGCACACGATAACCCGCGTAAGTAGCACCGGCAGCATCGCCGGCGTTGACGCTCCACGATGTTGAGGATCGTGGAGCGAATGCTCCCACCGAGCGCACTCCTGCGCCCGCACTGCTCACAATGATTCCACCGCTACCGCCCTGTGCTCGACTGGTCAACCGCTCCAGCAGACCGCGACTGTCAAGGGCCAGCGAAATGCCATCATTCTTCCCAGCACCGGAACCCTGTTTATCGAGAAGCCACTCGTCGCTGAGGGCTGTGAGACGCGCGCGGTATACGTTGCCTTGCGAAGCTGTTCCGGCGTAGATGCGCACCGGCTCTGTCGCAATGTATCCCGTGAACAAGACCGTCGCGGTCTCGTCCTCCGACGTCACCACGACACGCCCATGTCTCTCCGGGAGCGCGAGGCCATTCAGGCCGACGACAACCTCCGCGGTGCATCGCGACGGAGCATTCAACTTCCTCTCAACGCGCAACCTTCCTTCAGCAGCAATCGCATCGGTGTAGTCCCGCGCTCCGAGCCCGTCCAGATTGTCGATCGTAATCCGCAAACCTTCACCCCACCTTTCAACCATCGAACCTTGTCGTTACGCAGCGCTCACGAACCGCACCTACTGACGCGTCGAGCACTCCAGCTTCTCGGCTCTTACAGCCTGAGCCAATGCCATCGACATCACCAGGTCGTCATGCGCTCCGCTCGCCGCGCTGCTCCGCCCATGCTCGTTGCGAACAAATGTTCGGCATTCGCCCAGCAAGCGCCTGCTCAAAAACATCTGCGGCCTGTCGACAAGCAACGCGCCAAGCCGGCTCACGATCTCGGGTTTTGATACCGAGGTTGTCAGCCAGCCAGCCTGACCGTCCTGGCGATATAACCGCTCATAGCGCTCTACCGTGCTGAGATACGCCACGACTGTGCCGCCGTGATTGTTGCGTTCCACCACCGTCAGGGCGCCGCCGTACTCGCGCGCCAGGTCCGCTGCCACATGCGCCAGCTCCAGAGGATCCAGTCGCTCCTGCAGTTCAGCGCACTGAACACCGGTAGCGGCATCGATCACTTGGACGGCTGCAAAATCTCCGTCTGGCCCGCCACCGGCGGTGTCCACTGCGACGATGTACTCTCGCCCTGGCAGCGCCTGCATCCATATCAGCAGTGCGCCCCCGCGTCTGGCCTCACTCGTGGCCGAAGCCACTTCGACCAGGCGCCGCTCAAGCGCCTCGATATCGAAACAGCAATTCCCCGTAGCCCGAAAGCAGACCTCTGCATCTTCCGCATACTCCTGCGGCCGCAGCTTGCCAAAGCCGCGTTCCAGGCCGCGTCGAAATCCAATCTGCTGCCCGGTCAAACCGTGCGTGTCGACGAATGCCAATTCCTCAGCACTCATCGACTCGCGATCGACACTCTCGCCCACATAAGCCGGCTCCATCCACCACGGGAGAAAATGCCTCAGCAGCCCGACGTCCTGATCGAGCAGTGATCCGTCTCCAACGTCGATACCGCGAGTCCACTCGTCATAGAACGCGCCATACGCCCCATTCGGTGTACTCTCCAACACCAACTCCCCACCGGGAACGAGTGCCGCGCGCAAACCCGCCAGGGTCGCACCGGCGTCTCGTGGCCATCGCGAAACTTCACTGCAGTGGAGGTTATGGATGCTAATTCCTCTGCCGGCATTCTCGTCGCCTGCGCTCCAGACCCTGAACTCACTATCGAGCTTGGGGAACACCATCTGTCCTACATTCGCCCGGCTGCGTACCAAGGGACCCTTCCGCAGTTCGTCCGGCAGGTTCTCCCACATGCGCTGCACAATTCGGAATATGCTCTCCGACGCCTGGCGATTCTGAGCGACCTGCACCGTGAGCACGCCCTGAGCCGTGATGGTCCTCAGGAAGAACCTCCCCGCGATCCACGTTGTCATACCCATCTGCCGCGCTTTCAAAACGATGTTTTTGCGGCCCCGATTCGCCTCAAAAGCCTGCTGCGCTGAGTTCGCGACCAGAGGCACCAGCTTGCCTGCGCGATCCCGAACTTTCAGCCATTTGACTGCTTTTTCAGTCGACGCCTCCCGCCGACAGCTCATGTCTTCACCAGCCAGGAGCAATTCCTCCAGCTCACTGTCCACTACCGCCCCCACCCACGCACTCCAAAAAGGAGTGCCTGCGGGCTCATGACCCGCAGGCTTGTTCATTACCAGATACCGAGCGGCAGACGACTCGCTCACAACGTGCAAATACAGCGATCGAATCGCCATTCGCCAACACAAGCCATCCATCCTCGAAAAGCCTGTCTAATACGCCAGGCATCCGAAGTTGATGACGTCGTTCGTAGCCACCGTTCCCGTCAACGTAAATGTTGTGGTGGTTGTCGCCGTCTGATGGATCGCGTCAGCAGGTGTCGTCAGGTCGTTCGACCAGCACGCAAAGCCATGAGGAGCTGTGATGCTCGGCGTAATAACCGCCGCGCACGACGTCTGCCCGGCTGCAAACGAACCGGCCATTGTTCCACCGGTAACACTGGTTGCCGTGCCGCATCCCGACGTAACACTGAACGTGGTGCCCGCCGCTACGATGCCTGCAAATGTTTGAGTCGCGGAAAACGTCTGCGCGATATTTTTCTGCACCACGTTTGCTTTGGCGAAGAAGCAGTCCGCGATAGCACCTGTTGTTCCGGTAAAGCACGCCATGTCATTGTTGGTCACAGAAGTCGGACCTGTAGTGAACCCGGTTCCGGCGCCCGCTATCGGCAGTGTCAGGTTGAAGTCCACCTCGCCAGCGCCACCGGGATTGGTGATCGCGATGCCGCCGTTCCCCGTGCCGTTCTTGAAGTTCACAGTGGACGATGAAGTCAGCGCGGTTCCGTTCTGCTGAAACGTGCTTCCTCCGCCACCAGAGCTCGGGATGATCGCGGATGTCCAGAATGCACCACCCGTGTTTGCCGCACTCAGCGTTGGAGTAAAGACACCCGTCGATCCTGCGGGAACTACAGTGGCCCCGGTAATCGTTTGCGAGCCGGTGGTAGTCATCGTGATTGGAAAGCTCGAGGAGCCGTTCACAACGAAGCGCGGAGAAGTCTGCCCCGAAAGGTCGACAAGCTTGTGGGTCGCCGCTGCTGTCGGAGTCTGAATGACGTAGTTGTTCGCATATGTCTCGACGAACGCATTCGAGGTGGAAACATCGGGCGCTGCTTGTGAAGATCCGTCCAGCGTGTTGTACGCATTGGAATCCAGCGCCGCGATGATGCCGTAGCCGGAAAGCGCCGTTCCGCTGATCGTGGCGCATGTCCCGGCACCTGGTCCAGTCAGATGGACTCCATCCTGGAAACATGCCGTCGTCGCGCTCGCTCCATCAGCACCGAGCGCGGCGACTTCCGCGAAATCGTCCACGTAATCGCAACCGATCTGCGGACACCCCGAGCGAATCAGCGCATTCACAGCATTCTTGTTTGCATCGTTGCCCGTACGATCGATCATCGTAGCGACGATGATGCGTGCTCCGTACGCATGAGCCTTGGCCACACAGGAGCTTATCGATGTCCACACATCCTGAGCGGATCGCCCGAACTGGCTGATATCGTTTGTGCCGGCCCACAAGTGGATAGTCGTCTGGCCCGGGACAATGCTCTGAGCCCAGCGCTGCGCGTCCATCTTACAAACGTCGTAGGCCGTCATCCCGCCGATACCGTAATTCGTCACTGCATAAGTCTTGTTGTAGCTCACGACCGAGGTCCATGGTGAGGAGCCCAGGAACGCTGCCGTCAACGAGTCACCGATGTGTGGCGCCTGCGCTGTACGGCTGTTCGTGAAGTATGGATAACGCGGAAACGAAGAGCGCCTGTTCAGTTGCGCCTGCACGTATGCACTTATCGATTGCACTTCAGCCGCAGTCCGCGCCGTCGGGTAAAAGATCGCATATGGCACAACACCGCGAATGCCCGCACCCGCGGACCCTTGGCCGATGGCATAAGTTCCGCTGGACAATGTGACACTGGCCGCGCTCGTCCCTTGCGCTGTATAGCTCGAGATCTCTGTGCCATCCAGGAAAAAGTGGTCCAGTGTATCAAGCGTCACACCCTCAACATGGCATCCCGCGGTCCCATCCGCCGCGATGGTCGGATTTGTATTGGGCCCTTGGATGTATATCGAAGGTGTGAACGTCAGGGTCGTCGACTTGGCCACGCTGGTCCCAAGAACATGAACCAGGCTCGTTTGTGCGCTGTTCACTGGCCCAAGCAACACCGGATAGTCCTGTCCCGGTGTGCCTCCGATGCCGGTACCCGTCGTTGCGGCCATGGTGGGTGTGCAATAGGCGATGATTGCCGTCTTCCAGGTGGTGAGCGGCGTCGTGATGGAGAGCGTCCCTTTGCCCAAGCCCGAGCTCAGGAAGTCCACTCCGTAAGGCAGCCAGGAGGGTGCCGCACCCGCGGTAAACGAAGCATTCGCCCCGTTGCCGGAGATGTCGGTCACCGTTGTGCCTGAGCCATTCAGCATAGGATATTCAGCAGATGCGCCTGCAACTGGATTGGTGGAATACGGAACGATAGAGGATGCCGGCAGCGCCGAGCACCCCTGTCCCGTATTCACCAGCTGAGCCGTAACGAATTGGTTGCTCGGACAAGAGTAGGTGGCCTGCGCAAGTGCCGGCAGCGAGAATGAAAGAACAAGAAGAATCCTGCGCGCTAATTGCATTGATAGCTCCACTGGTACGAATTGGTTGAGGGCGCAAGAGGACCACCCGAAGCAGCGACGGTCCAGCTTGTCGATGACGGTGCCGTCGTGTAGATCATCGCCACCTGGCCGGCGGCATTCGGGTTGCGTGGCATCAACAGGCAGCCCTGGGGAGGTGTCGCGACCGATCCGTTGAATGTAATCGTCACCAGAGTTGCCAACGGCACGGTGCTCGTTCCCGTTATCAGCGTGATCACACCATTTATGTTGTTCCCCGAAACCGTTGCCGATGCACCGGTGCCGGCAGCCGCACCCACCGCAATAGTTGGTGTTCCACTGCTCGAGCTACCGCCGCCTGCCGGTACCGCAAACGTTCCATCCTCACGCAGGAAGCGTGTCGAGCCCGCCGTAGGTCCAGGGTCCGGAACAATGCCCGGACTGTGGGTAGAGCCGCTCGCTCCGAATACCGGCAACCGCGCCGCGTTGATTGTGCCTGAGGTAATCGCACTCGCGCTTATCGCACCCGTAATAGTTGTTGCATTCAATGTGCCGACATTGATTGCAGGCGCGGTAAAGGCGGAAGGCGTAAGTTGATAGACCGTTCCTGCCAGCAACCATGTCATCGCGCTCGCCTGCGGCGAGTAGACCAACTGGTCCTGACCGACTGCACTATCGAGCGCAAACAGCGCATAGCCTGAGTTGAAACGGTTACATCCATGCGAATTGCAGGAGACACGGAACAGCGACTCATCACCGGCCTGAGTCGATAGAATGTTCTTCCATGGCCCCACGGCTTCGTACGCCGTGTCAGGCAGAGTATGTAGACCACCGTTCCCGAGATAGAAGCTACTTGGCGTCGCGTTCCATATCGACCATCCGCGTTGGCCCGCCCCTACATTACCGATGAAAGTAAGTCCCGCGCGGTTGGTGCCAAGGGGGTGCGGTGTGTATTGCGTAATACGCTCACTATCGGCATTGATGTCTTCCTGGTAGTAATGCGGTTCTTCAACCGAATCTCCCGAGGCCCATGGCACAGTGTTGGCCGCCAGGTGCATGTACCCGTCGACAACCCTTGTAGCTGGGTTCAGCACTCCCAGGACTTCAGCAATCGGGTAGAGTGCAAATCCGCCCGTAAGAAACGACAGAGATCCACCGGAACTCGTGCTGTTCGGACCCACGTTCGGATAGGTCAGGGTATTCGACCCGGTCATAGTTACTGGGTAAGTACCGTTATAACTGGGGTCCGCTACTCCACTTACGGTAAAGGTCAGCCCACTCATATCATTGATGTTGCCGGAAAGAGTCACTGACACCACATTTGCGCTGCGTGAGATCGAAGCCACATTGCGCGAGATATTCTGAAAGGCGCTTGTCGTTCCTGGTCCTCCGACGATCTGAGTGTGTCCGTCGACGTAGTACAACTCCGTTGGGCTGGTCGAACCTATCACCATGAACACCTGGCGGATATTGCCAAACGTGTCCACCGTTTGCTCAAGGCCGTAGCCGCACAGTCCGCCCACCGCAAGCGTGGCGCCGGCGCTATGAACCTTGTTGAGGGTAAGTCTTATGTGCGTGCCGTCTACGACGGTGTAATTCGCAGTTTCAAAATTCGCGATGCCAGTTGCGCCGGCCGCATGAGAGTCGGCCATGCAAGCCACACCGGAACTCGCCGGCAGCGCAGCGGTATTGGTCGAGAAACCGGAGGTCACTCCGCTGGTTGCGATGCCCAAAGTTACCGTTCCCGGGGCAATATTCGTCGGCTGCGATGTTGCCGGGTCGGTCGTGGTCAAAAACACGCTCACCGGAAAGGTGGTTCCCGCGAAGTTAGCCTTGGAAGTGGGCGCCGTGCCCTGGCCTCCGATCAAAGTTCCGGTAGTTATCGTCTTCGCGGGATTCGTATCCATCAGAAAGCGTCCCTCGCCCTGCGTTCCTCCATCCCTCGAAGCTGTTACGAAGAGATCCGTAGATCCCGTTGTGCATCCGGTGCTGCAGTTACCCGCAAAAACATGCGTATCTTCCGCTATATCCAGATCGAACGGGTGCGCACCCTCATCGGCTGAGTCCCTCGTTCCGCCGGATGCTCGAATCACCTGCGATCCGAGCAGGCAGTCTCCCACGCCATAACAGGTAATGGCATTGTTGTTCAGGACGTGCTGTCCCACTGTGTTGTAAATGCCCGCGATATTAGTTGCTGAGTAGGTACTCTTGAAATACGGTGTAGCTTCAATGCCCTCGGGAAACTGATTTGTTCCTCCGGCTAGGCCCAAACTTTTGATCTGCAGGGCGATCGAGTTGATCTGACTTGCGCCAGGGTAAGCGGCCTTGATGTCGGAGGCTGCCACCGTGCTCACCATCGTCAAATCGCGTCCCAGGCTCACACCGTTCTGACTCGAATTGAGCGGGTCCACCGTGGTCTCGGATGCACCACCACCACGCTCGTCGACCACCCTTCCCTTTCCGGGGATTTCCGAGTACTGATATCCATCAGGGGAGTTGTACGTTTGCTCGACATGCACGTTACAGCCGCCAACACAGTCGGGGCTCGCCAGCGCATTGGCAATGCCGCCGCTGCCCGCAGCATACTGGCTCGCATACAGCGACCCGTTGAGATTGTTCACTGCGAGTTGCGTGCCCGTAGGCTGCGACACAACTTGTGTGGCGCTCGGCAGCTCATCCACCTTGCGCCCGAGCCCGGCAGCAATCCCCGCTACATTGACATCCACATAATGTTTGTCGGCCGCCTGGTCGTCGCTTACCGGATCAGCCGGCAACGAAAGCGGTCCCGTCATCGCATCGCCCGCCTTCAACACATAGGGCGAGCTTGTCAGAGGACTTCCCGTCACCGCCGCCGCGATCGCCGTGTCAACATAGTTCTTCGTCACCGTTTGCATGGCGACGCTGGTCGGCAGCACCGAGTTCCTAATCGCGCTCAGCTTTGCAGGCCCACCACCCGCAATGGTCACTGGAATCACCCAATACTCGCGATTCACACTGCCGTCGTTCAGGTGAAAGACCGCGGTGTAGTAGCTGCCCATCGGCGATGCTCCTGCATTTGGAGCGAGTGCCACCGTCAGTAGTCCACCAGACCCAATCGTCACCGATGTAGAGCCCGCAGGTACCGCGCTCCCTGTCGCGGTCGTAAACGCACTCCAGCTCACCAGCACTGATCCGCCGGCCGCAGTGCCGTCGGCGCGATACACCGTATCCTGCACTGTCGTCGTCGCCACTTGCGCGCAGGCCACCCTAACCAGGATGGCCATCAACACGCCTACCAGCGTCAATCCCCGTTTAAATCCATCCATCACTTTTCTCCAAAGACGATCGTTCGCGCCACGCAGGGCGGGCTCAAATATCACGCTGGCAAATAACTTCGGAAGCACACCACATGCTCCCCATCAACCGGATCGCGCACCGGCAGCGCTCGAAACGCAGCGCTCAGCCGCACGGTCTGCAACCCAGTGTTTTCCGCGGAGCTCTCCATGGCTCCGGTCATCGCTTGCAGTCGCGGATAGTGCAGAAGGACCCTATCGCCTTGTTGTCCTTCCATCACGAACAACCCCGACCACTCCTGAAAGAAGCTGGAGCCTTCGCGATCGCAGAACCCCACTACCGCGCTCACTTTCATGCCGCTGCTCGGTGCACCGGCAAGTAACGGTCGATCCAAGGTGACCGTCCCACCGCTCACAACACTGATCCGTGCAACGTTCAGCGTTACGCGCCGGACAAAGTCCACATCCGTCACTGGCGTGCGCAGATACGCTCCACTCACACCGCTGCCGATGAAGCCAGTGGTTCCCGCATAATCCACGTCCACCGCAATCAGCTGGCCCGGTGCGAACGCAGTAGCAGCGCTGCCGAGTTGCAGCACTGTCGCCGTCGAGCCTGCCGCTAAAGCACTCGCTGTCTCCGCAGCACCACCGGAACCAGCGGCCGCAGCTCCGGCAGCGGCACGCAGCAGATTCATCTGCTGCGTGCCCGCCGCAAGAGCCAGCTGCACCTTGCCCCAGGTTACAAACTCCAGCGATAGCGTCGCTTCGATCTCCGTCCGCACCTGCATCTGTGCTATCGCCGGCGCACCCGTTCGCACAGCCTCAACCTTCGTCGCGCTCTTTCGTGCGAACCCATAGACCCAGCCCAGGTCCACCCAGGGAATCGGCGGAGTATCCACTGCAAAATTTCCTAACTGTGCCGGATCGAACAGCTCCGGCTGCGCTGTTGCCCGGGTCACCGGCGCAAAGTATGCTCGCACCCGTCGCACTACCGGAGACATCGCCTCAACTCCCGCATCGCTCAAGCTTCACCTGCCTCCTGGTAGCTCCAAACCTCCACCGTTGCGACTCGACTCAACTCAGCGGCGTTCTCGGCCAACCCGCCAAAAACCACATCACTCCACCAGATCTGCGATCGGAGTTCGCTCACCACACCACCACCAGCCAACGCTGCGAAATCCTTCTTCACTGCCGACTGAGGTGTACTTCCCACTGCACTCGCCAGAGCTGCATCCAACGCAGCCAGTGCCCGTCCGCGATCCAGACCGCCAGCCCCCGAGCTTCCTGCGGTGGCATAGTGCACTTCACACTGCATAGCCACCAGCGCAGCCGGCCCTTCGCGATCCACTCGCAAAGTCTTCCAGCGCAACCGAAAGCAATTGCGCAGCTCTGTTGCTGTCGCGTTTTCGTTTTCATCCACGATCACCGCAGGCCTCAACGCGCCGCGCACGACCACGTTCAGCGCCGCATCGGCAGCCGCCACACGATCGCGCAGCACCTCATAGAACGTGTCCTTCGCGTTCTGCATTCTTCACTCCCACCACTGCTCTCACGCAGCTTGCGTAATGCGCGCTCTGCTCTACCAAGCCACCGCAGTTTTCAGCGCTATGCGATAGCACAGTGCGAGGCCAGCGAACTCCAACGGCACAACGCTCTCGATCTCCAGCACTGCATCGTCAACCACCACACCCACCGCGCTCTTGAACAACACCGCGACCGAATCGAACTCGAGTGATCCGACGATCCGCCGCACCACTGCGCCCGATACCAGCAGTTCCCCACGAGCGCCCGCCTTGCGAAACACGCACGGCGCCAGCTCCACATCGTTGAACTCCGGTGTGGCCAGCCCCAGCTGCTCCGCGTCGTCGCCACCTGCTGCGGCCATCGGCAATCGCAGCAACACGGCCCTGCCGCCAGCGCCGCGCAGCAGCGTTTCCGCTGTCCGCGCCGCTCCTTCTGCATCCTGCCGAACGTCTGCCATCAGCCCAGCCTCTCCGCCACATACGGCCGCAACAGCGCCCGCACCTGGCTGTCCAGCAGCGAATCACTGAAGTACTCCATCTGCAGCGTGTCCATGCGGCTCGATCGCACATTAAGTCCCGGCGTCGCCTGCGCATTCTTCACGATCTGCGCACACGCCACCTTGACCGCTGTGCTCGCTTCCGCAAGCCCGGCGGTATACGTCACCTCGACCTCGCGATACGGCGCGCCTAGCACGTTCCATGGCAGTCGTACTTCGGCCACCGCCGCATCAACATCCAGCGTCGACACGTCGATAGCCGTCCACGTCCCCGGCACGCAAAACGCCGCTGCTCCGATTCCGCCTAACGACCACGCGCTCCCATCGGCGGGCCGCCCGAATCGCGCCCTCACTGCATCAACACTCACCAGCGGCGTATAGCTCAACCTCACACTTTGCGACGCGTGCCCCACCCGAAGCCGCTCCACGTAGCTGCTGGCCAGCAACGAAGGCCGCCGGCAATACGCGTCAATCATCGCGGATGCCGCATTCACCCATGCATCCGCCGTCTCGACCGTGAGCCCATAAGCCGCATACTCAGCCGGCAACAAATATCCCATCACCCACCCGCTCTCTATGAACTGTCATTCCGCAGCGCAGCGAAGGAATCGTTTCCCTCGCCGCGCCACAGAAGAGCTAGCGGTCGACCAGCACCTGGTAGTGCGCGTAGTTCGCGCCCTTCACCACCACGCCGCCGAACTTCACCACCACGTACTGGCTCGCCAGAGAACCCGGCCGGCCCAGCTGGAACACGCGCGGGTTCGGATCGCTCAGCCAGTGGTACTCGATCAGGTCTTCCGTCACGATGTACGCCGGCAGCACCGCGCTCCCCGAGCCCGGCGTGCCCGTATACGGCAGCGTCCACTCCGGGATCAGCGGCAGATCGCCGGCCTGCGTGCTCAGCAGCTTCGCCGTGAAGCCGCCCTCGATCTGCTTCGTGTTCAACACCACGTTGAACTCGCTCTTCATCTCGCGGTCGATAAGATCCAGCAGCACCGGGTTCGCATAGATCGCCGTCGGACGCACGCCGTAGCTGGTGTTCGAAAGCATCTGCGCGACGGTTGACTTCAGTCCATCGACGATCGACTGCGATGTCCCGATCGTCACGCTGTTACCGCCACCTGCGATCTGCCCAGCCGCACCGAAATACTGCGCAGTCGTCGGCGAGCTCAGACTCGTGTCGGTACCATTCCACAACGCCACATCATGCGTGCGCAGAACGCCGTCGACAGTGTCGGTCAAGTCCTTCGCCTGCAGATAGGCAAACTGGCTCTGCTGCTGTCCTAGTTCCATATCGAACAGGTTGTAGTTGATCTGCGCCACCAGTGCTTTCAGCGGCACGCTGCGCTCCACACGTGTCGGCTGCACGATCGGCGCCACGATGTTGCGCGGATCGACGAAGCCTGCCGAAGCCGCCGGCGCCGGAATGCCCGTCTCTTCAAAGAACCGCGACGGATGGCCCGTAGCCGGCACCTGCTTGATGCGCTGCCCGAACACGCCACGCCGGCGCACCAGGTCTGTAATCTCCGTCTGGTACATCGGTACTTCCACCGCACCCGGCCCAAGGTAATCCGCAGCCGCACTAATCTCAGTAAACTTCGCGTTCATTCATTTCTCCTGAAACAACAAGAGCTGCGCGTCGAAGACGTCGCAGCTCATCTTTTTTAAAATGTCTACAGCCGCGCGAGCCGGATCGGCTCGCGCAAAGATGTCCTACCGCAGCAAACCCGACCGCAGCATCTCCGCCTTCACAGCGAACCGCTGCTCGACGCTCAGACTCGCCAGCGCTCCATCGAGTGCACCCATCTCATTCGCCTCTGCAGCCTTTGCCACCAGCGCACCAGCAATGACCGTCTTGCGCCCACCGGCACCTGCCCGCAACTCTGCGATCACCTGCTCCGCTTCGGCCAACTTCCGCTCCAGCTCCGCTTCACGCCCGGACGCAACCGTCGCGACGATGCGTCCCACCGTCTCCTCGGCTGAAGCCGCGAAACTCTCCTGCTTCTCGGCCATTCGAGCGACAACCTGCTCCAGCGCAACGGCCGCCGCATTCAGCCTTTCTACCGACTCCCCAAATCCTGCCAAAATCTCATCCATTGCATCTCTCCTCATTCGCTCTACATCGCGAAACACCGCGTTTTTCTCTGCAAACTTTCTTTCGAAGCTCTCGCTAAAAACCCGAACACCGCCGCCGCACGCGGAACGACGTCCCGCGATAAGCCGCTTTGTCCCTCAGCAGGATCGCCGCTCCGGTAAACGTCGCGCGAGTCAGCGTCCACACCGGCGCGCGCATGTCGGCGACATGCGCATCGGCCAGTTCATAGCTCATGCCCATGGAGTCCTCCGCGCCCGCCGCCACATTCACGCCGCCAAACTCTTTCCCAAACTCCGGGTAGTCCCGCGCAAACAGAAACCCGCTTACAAGAAGCCTCTTGCCCTCGATATGCGCGGCCGTAATGATGCCGCACTTCTGCCGCGCATCATGGCCATCCCATCCGGCCTTGTAGTCGACGGCCATGCCCAGCAGGCTCGGCAACGCCGCATCGGCAGCCTCTTTGGTCAACACCACCCGATGCCCGCGCGCTCCGCTCGGCGCCTTGTCGCTCGCCACATCCAGCAACGTCAGGCAGCCTTCGAACGGCAGACGGTTTGGATGTCCATCAACTTCCGGAAACTCCACCGCCATCGCGCGCACGTTGACCCCGCACCGCACCCTCGAACTCCGATGCAACCGCTCTTCCACACTCACCTCCCGCAGAACCTGTCTCACTGTTGGCTGTTCACTGTTGGCTGTTCCCTGTTCTTCGACAACCCTCGCATCGCCCTCACCTCATCGACCGACAACACACCCGCCGCCAGCAGCTTCGTCTGGATGTCCACCTCAGCCATCTCATCGCGGCTCTCCAGGTCACTCCACACAAACCGCAGATCGCTCCAGCCCAACCGCTTCACGATGACGTCGCGTGTGATGTGATCCGCGAGCAACTTCGCCAGCGGCACCACAGCCTGCTGAAACGCCTCATCCGCCATCTCGCCGGCTGTCGACCGGTTCACATCATGCTGCAAACCCAGCAGCATCGGCGGAAGATCGAAGGCGTTCGCGATCATGCGCAGCAGAAACTCCTGCCACGCCAGCCGCAGGTCGGCATCCGTACCCGCGCCAAACCGCAGGACCTCCGGCTTTTCCTGGCTGCTCAGTACCGGCACGCGGCCTGTACCTTCGACCTCATCCTGCCACCACCGGATCAGCCGCTCATGCTGTTCGGGCGTGCGCTCGCTCATCCACAGCGCATACTGCACCACACTGTTCGAAGCCAGGCGGCCCGCATAGCGATGCGCCTCCAGGAACTGCCCCACCGTCTCAAACGCCACTTCCAGCTTGCCCAAGCCGAATGGCGTGTGTGTCCGCGGGTTCAGCCGCACATACATCAACTCGTCATCGCGCAGCGGAGTCACCGCCGCCATACCCGGCTTGTTCGTCCGCTGCGCATACCGCGCCACGGCCGCATCGCCCGCCCACGTCCCGTCGATCTCGATGCTCGCGCCGTCTACGGGATACAGCCTCACAGGGCTCGCCGCATCACCGGTCGTCTCAATCTCCACCGCACCGAATCCGCCGACCAGCACATCCTCGAGCACCTGCTCAACCAGCGTCCTGAAGCTGTCGCTTTCATTCGGCACTTCCAGCGCCATGCGCAGACTGTGAGCCCTCGTCTTGGCATCCTCCGAAACCACCGCATCCGGCCGCAGCTCGATACGCCAATCCATGCACGCGATGCGGTCCTTGATCACATTGATCGCGCGCCGCGCCACCGGCGTCTCGGCAAAGCGCCGCAGGTTCACCGCACTCGCTCTCGGAAGCACCGACAACCGCACGCCACCTGGTCCTACACACGGCGCCAGATAGGGAAGCGCGCTCAACGGAACCACCGCAGTCTTGCGCTCGCCTTTATCCCCGGCGGCTTCCACGCCTGTCACGCGGTCCCACAACTCCTTCACCGCCGCACCCACACCCATCCCGCCTCCTCCAAAACAAAAGGGCGCAGCCGATGGCCACGCCCAAATCTCTAAACTCCTACGCTTCGTTGCTGGAGCCTAAACCCTCAGCTCCCGCCGCGCCGTCTCCGCCACTCTCCCCAGGTCTGCAACGGTCAAGACTCGAATCGCCTCACGCTCCATCGCATCCACGGCAAACCCGTACAACTCGGCATCGCCGACAGTACTCACCGTCTCGATCACCGCAGTCAACTCCAGCCCCACGCCCTCGACCCGCTCCACACCCTCGCGCAACCCCGCAGCCGAATACGCCAGACCCTTCGCCGCTTCGACATCTCCATCCAGCGACACGGCCTGGAACATCCGTACCTGTCCATTCCGGTAACCGCAGTCCAGCTTCAACGGATCGCCGGACCGCGTGTACTGCGAAGCCGCAATCTTTTTCCGCATCAACTGCCACACCCCGGCGCGCTCAAACTCATTGCGCATCCGGTTCGATATCGCCGTCCGCCCACTCACCTTGCGCTTTACTCCCGGCGCTTTCAACGGCTCGACATACATCCGCAGCAGCTGCTCCATCTCCGCCGGAAGACTCTCCGCCAAGGTCCCCCTCGTCTCGGTGATCTGCACGCTGTTTGAAAGCGTGTCCTCAAGCAGCTCCAGCATCGGCTTCGCATTTACCTTCAACTCGACCCCGCCACGAAGCCGCTCGGCGATCTCGCTCTCCAGCGACTCCAGCAGCGCAATATTGGCGTCCGCATCCATGCAGCGCACCCGCGTCCAGTCCCGCGTAAAACGCACCACCGCATCCTTGCCCGTCTCGCGCAACACAACGCCGATGTTCGTGAACTCGCCTTTTACTACATCCGGCACATACCGGATCAACGAGAACTCGCACTGCAGCCGCTCCCGCACAAAACCCTCCACCATCCTCTACAGCACTTCAATCCCCAAACTCTACATGACCAGTTTCTGGACATTTGCGGACATTTCGAAACTCCGCATCACCACCGCACTCCTTTTCACTCCCCAATTGGGAAACGGCTCCCGATTTGAGTCCCGAAATGCTCCAATCAAATCCCGTACTCTCGCCCGCCGAGCCAACAGCGTCTCCATCAGGCGCTCCAGGGTCGCTGGATCGCCGCCGTACCACTCCGGCGGCACGCCGTCCGCAATCGACCACAGGCCTTCCGCTGGAAACTCCTCCACGCGCGTAAGCCAAGGTTCAAAACTGTCCCACCCTGTCACTCGCGCGTAAACCTGGTTGCGTCCAAAAACCCCCCGCAGCGGCGAATCCGGAAACGTCCACTCGCCTGCGTTGAAACAATACCCCTGGTCGATAAAGCACGCCCGGTACTTCCGCTCCCGCGGCCGACGCTCGAACACCGCCTGCCGTCCATTGCAGTTGCCGGCCCACTTATCGACGCACAACATCCCGGCAAACTCGCTCAGGTTTCTCACCTCGCCCATCTGAGGCTCGGGAAGGTAATCCACCACCTGGCCGGGCATCAGTCCACCCACAAATTGCGAGCCAAACTGCAGCCCCGACACACACCGCTCGACCTTACTGTGGCCAAGCTCCATCACCATCTGCGCCGTATGCCGCACCAGCCATTCCGTCACTTCGACAACATCCGTAGCCGGCACCGATAGTCCAACCGCCTCAGCGATCCTGCTTGCGATCAACTCATTGGCCAGGACCCGTAGGTGCTGTGGGTTGTTCTGAAACTTCACCACCCAAAGCTTGCCGTCCGACCCGAGCATCAACTGGCTCTGTGCCCCGCCGCGCATCCGCCGAATTGCCTGCACCGCCAGGACTGCCACTCTCGTATGCCCCAACCGCAAACATAACATCCGCAAAGCGGCGACCGGCAGTTTCGCCGGCCGCCACCTTTTCCCCGTGCCCATGCTCACCCACCACCCCCCAAACAAAAAGCGGGAGCACCCTCGCCGGGCCTCCCGCTTCCTGATTGCTTATTTAGATTACCAACTTCACTGGTATATATATGCAACTTTCTTCGTTGCACAAGTCTAAGCAGTACAGCACATACGGAGTTTTCCACAGGTAGTCCCTATTGACAACTTTTCAGAGGTTCGAGCATTCGGGACTCCAGAAACATGGTCGTCAGTCTGTCCAGAGCCATGCCATACAGCCGCACGAGGTGACGCGGGTTCATACCGAGAACGGCGGCTGCTTCTGCCTGCGTATATTCCTGCAGGGCAATGCGCCCGACCACGGATTTCTCCCCCGGATTCAGCCTGGCCAGGCACGTCTCCACGTCCATGCAGAAGACCACCACATCTTCGAAGCTGTGCACGCGATAGCTGGTCACATTGCCGCGAAACATCTCGCGCCCCAGCAGCGACGGCACCCGGCCCGCTTCCAACGAGAGGCGCATGTAACGCCGCAGCATCGCTTCCGTGTACTTGCGGTAGAACGCGACCTCGACCCTCGGCCTCGACGCCGGTGCCGAATCGACCACCAGCTTCGGCTTGGCGTGGCTGGCTTCGTCTGCGCGCATTGCCACTGCATCGCCGACTGCCCAGATCCGCGGCAGCACGACAACAGCGCGTCCGGTAGAGCCCTCTCTCAGCACCAGCTCGTCCTGCCCGACACGGCACACCGGCCGCCGCGCCACCAGCGCAATCCCTGCTCCTCGCACTTCCTGCATCCTGTTTGCTGGGTTCATCGCGCACCTCCCGCACACACGGCGGTGCGCGTCACGGTCTTGCATTTCCGCCCCCGCCGTCCCCTCGTCGGAGCCGGGAAATGCGACAAGCGAGCCGTGCATCCCTGGCAATACACCCCTTGATCTGCAGCACGGAGCCATAGCGCCCCGCAACCCTCACATACCTTCAGTTCAACGCGCAAATCGTTCATCAGTCTTTCTCCAGACACAGCTCTCCCCTGGCGCCCCCTGGAAATTTTTCAGCGGTCGGATGGGTGCACTCAGGTTGTTGGCGGTTTGCGTCTCCGCAGCATACGATCGCGCCGCGGCCGGCACATCAGCCCGTTTTGGTTCTCAAGGCACGGTTCAGTCGGAAGACCTGATCCTCTGCCGAATCTTTCCCGAATCCGAAAAGCCTGGTGCCCCGGTGTTTCCGGGGCGTCCCCTGCCAATCTTTCCGGCTGGAAAGTTCTGCGGTTATATCCCCGCCTGCCTATACTGTCAACACCTGATTTCTCACAGGTCAGAACCCTAAACAAGCCCACTGCTTACATTTACTTAGCGGTATCTTGTTTACATTTTGCGTCACATTTTCGCTTTATATTCGCCTAATACACGGGATGTTGTGATGCGACATTGATTTGTCTCGCACCGGCTTCCACTAATAGCGTAGTTTTCCACCCACACCCCAAGCCATTCCGCGCTTCCCGTATCGGAACCCGAACCCGCGCCAGTGTCATTTTGGGTATTGCCGGACTGGTTCGGTCTGCTTCCTGAATAAGCCCACAGGAGACCCACAACTTACCCACAGCTGTTTCCCACTCCTCCTCCGGCCTCGTTTGCGCGCTCCAGCGCCAGACGCTACCATCGACCCATGGAATCCGCTTCTCTCCCCGTATCGCGCCGTAGCGAAGACATCGCCCTCGATCTGCTCAAGTTCGTCGCCAGCCAGGCCAACGTAGGCCGCACCTCGACCTCCACCACTACCGGTTTTGGCCTGCCGACATCCTCTAAACCCGAGGACCAGGTCGACCATTTGCTTGAGCTCTACGCCCGCTGCCGCAAAGCCGTCGAAGCACCATCCGGAAAGTAGCGCGATGGCCCCCATTTGCGTGGCCGTCGCTGGGGCCGGAGCCTTCGGCCGCAACCACCTCCGCGTCTATCGCGAGCTCGAAACCGCGGTCCCGCAGGACATACAACTGGCCGCTCTCGTAGACGCTGATCCCGCCACGCGCTCCGAGGCGTCAGCGCGCTATGCGATCCCCGCATTCGGCTCGATCGACGACCTCTTGGCTTCCGGCATCGCGATCGACGCCGCTTCCGTCTGTGTCCCCACCATCCACCACGCCGCAGTCGCCGAGCAGCTCCTCCAGGCAGGCGCCGACGTGCTCATCGAGAAACCCTTCGCAGCATCTCTGCAGGAAGCCGACCGCATTCTTGAGCTTGCCTCCGCGCTCGGCCGCGTCGTGCAGGTTGGCCACCTCGAGCGCTTCAACCCTGCCGTCATTGCAGTCGAGCCGCTCCTGAACCAGCCCATGTTCTTTGAGTCGCACCGGCTCAGCATCTTCACGCCGCGTTCCCTCGACGTGGACGTGGTTCTGGATCTCATGATCCACGACCTCGACATCGTCCTTCAGCTCGCCCGCTCGCCCATCCGCGAGCTCCGCGCTGTCGGCCTGCCGGTGCTTTCCGGCAAGGTCGATATCGCCAACGTCCGCGTCGAGTTCGAATCCGGGTGCATCGCCAACTTCACCGCCTCTCGCGTTTCCACTGAGCAGGTCCGCAAGCTCCGCTTCTTCCAACGCCGCCAGTACCTCTCGCTCGACTTCGCGCGCCAGGAGCTCCTCACCATCGAAGTCAGTGCCGCGGCTGCCGCTGCGATGAATGACCCCGGCACGGCAGAGGCTGCGCTCGCGGTATTCAACCAGGCGAACGTCGGCCGCGCCCTACAGTCAGGCACGGAAGCCACCCCACTCCCGCATCCTTCTGCAGGCCTGTCGCTCCACAAGTTCGCACTTGAGAAATCAGAGCCCCTGCGACTCGAAATAGAAAATTTCCTGTCAGCAATCCGGACGCGGTCTACTCCGCGCGTCACCGGCGCGCACGGCCGAGCGGCTCTCGCTCTGGCTCTCGACATCAACGCCGCTATCGCCGAGCACGCTAGGCGCGCCGGCCTGTAAGAGGCCCAATCCGGAGACTTCCTCGGCATCCCAGCCCGCTCTACTCCATCTTTTGAACCGGCACTCCCGGCGGAATCTCCAATTGGAACTGATCGGCCTCAAATGTACCGTTCAGAACCAGCTTGGTAATAGCCACCTTCAGCGAGTACTCATCCAGCGGGCGCCGAATCGTAATCAGAGAAGGGAAATCTATTCCCTGATACTTCTGGTAGTTCTCGTAAGACGCTGAGGTCACCACCCGCCCCTGATCGTCATAAATGTCCTGTTGGAAGGGCAACATATCGATGCGATTGATGTGAACCACACGCGTTGTCTGCAACACGTTGCCAATCTTCCGCTTCGACATCGTCAGCTCATAGTCCGGCTCTTCGATCGCCTGGCGTTTTCGGCCTTCACCGCTTTGCACAACACGTGTGCTCTCGGTCAGCGTGACCAATTCATCCGGCCCTACACCCGGCACCAGTAGCGAGTCCAGGAACACCGCTGGCCGGAGGTTCTCCAGCCCATTCTTCGAAGGCTTCGTTACCTGATTCGTTCCAACAATCGCCCGTGAGCCGGTCAGGCCATTGATCAGAAGCGTGAACGTCTTGCCGTCCGACACCATATCCACGGCACTCGAACCAAGCACAGGCTTCTGCAGCAGAACGCGCAGATCAGCCGGTTTGCGGACGAAGATATGTCCGTGCAGCGATGTGTATTGGGTGATCTTGCCTTCTTTGCCGCCGCCGGTGCTCGCCGTAATGTCCACTGTCGCAAACAGCGCCCTTATGGCCGCGTCGCGGTCCGAGACTTCCTTCTGCAGCACGTCCACGCCGGCGCTTAGAAACATAGTCGGCGCCTGCGTCTGAGGAACGTAGTGGATAGTCTTGTAACAACCGGTCAACCCGGCCGAAAGCGCCACTCCCAATACCGAAACTGCTCTTAAATTCTGCATCCGTTTAGAAACAATAAGTATATCGACTCTCCTCAGCACTACATGGATTCACATTTGTTTTGAACTCACTTGATCATCAGTGGTTTCAATGCGCTAGACCGCTCACTCAAGCCGAGAAGGCTGGAACGGTCCTTCGCTGTATGTCTATAGTTTTGAAGGGCCAATAACCACGCGCCTCTACCGGCTCGCCGCACGAAACGACTGCACTTGTGCCTCGTGCTCTTTCATATCCTTAGCAAACCGCGTCGCCCCAGCCGCATCCGCAACAAAGTAGAGATACTCCGTCCTCGCTGGCTGGATGGCAGCTTTGAGTGCGGCGATTCCGGGGTTGCAGATCGGCCCCGGCGGCAATCCAGCATGCACATAGGTGTTGTAAGGCGAATCCGAATGCAGTTCGCTTTGATGAATGACGCCCGTCCACGTCCCTCGCAGCAGAGAGGCGTAGATCACTGCCGGATCGGTCTGCAGCGGCATCCCCGCGGCCATCCGATTCTCAAAGACGCCCGCAACGACGGGCCGCTCGGCATCGATGTGGACTTCCTTCTCGACAAGCGATGCGACGGTGACCACTCTAGAGATGTCAGCCCCGGCTGTGAGCCCGAGCGCAGCTGCCTTCTGTCCGAACCGCTTTACCATCGTCGCCAGCATCGTCTGCGGTGTTGAATGCCGACTGAAGCGATACGTATCCGGAAACAGATACCCCTCCAGTGACTGTGCCCCCGGGCTCCACTGCGCGATTAACTCCGTATGTTTCCGCTCCGCTGCCAAAAATTCAGCCCGCGATCCAAGCCCCGCCGTCTCGACGGCTTGAGCAATGTCGAAGATGTTGAAACCCTCCGGGATCACCAGCGTGCGCGTATACACATCGCCTTTGCGGATTCGCGCATACACCTCGGTCACCGGAGCCGCGTGATCGAACCGGTACTCGCCGGCCTTCAGTGCTCCTCCATGCGCGGCCTTCAGCGCCATAAACGCATACCGGCTACGTATGACTCCCGCCTGCTCCAACTGCGCGGCCATCGCCTGCGTGCCGGTTCCTGCGGGAATATCGACAAATGTCTCCCGCTCAGGCCCGAACGGCACATAAACGTAGAAGCCAACGACAGCCGCGCCCACCAGCACCAGCAGAAACAGCAGCTTGATTACGCGCACGCTTTCACCTCAAACCGCATTTTAGTGCCGCCGTACACTAAGCACGTGTCCATTCAGCGCATTCTCGCTCTCGACGTCGGCAATCGCCGCATCGGCGTAGCGCTATCGGACGCCCTGGGGTACACCGCTCAACCGCTCCTCACCATATACCGCACCGCCCTGAAAGCCGACCTCAAATCCGTCGCCCGCCTCATCCGCCGCCACGGCGTCACGACCGTTCTGATTGGACTTCCAATCCACGCCTCCGGCGAAGCCAGCCCCCAATCCGCAAAAACCGAAGCCTTCGCCGACGCCCTTCGCCTCCATCTGGCGGAGCACTTCGACCCGCCCCCAGCCATCGAGCTCCTCGACGAACGCCACACCACGGCCGACGCCCACGCCCTCCTGAATCGCTCTGGAACCCGCCAAACAGCCGCGGACCGCGCCGATCGCAGCAAACTCATCGACCAGGTCGCCGCCACGCTAATTCTTGAGGCGTGGCTCCGCCGTCAGGCACCGGTGCTCCTGCCTGACCCCGACGCCAACACCTAGCCCCTGCTGCACATTCCGTATAATCATCTTTTGGATAAATCCGGCCATACGCGGCCCAGTAAAGCAGACCCTCGTCATATGGAAGACATCAAAAAAGCTCTGGAAGAGCAGATCAAGCAGTTGGAGTACGAGCTCACCACCGAGCTGCCTGCCGAAATCAAGAAGGCCGTCGCCCTCGGCGATCTCTCCGAAAATGCCGAATACCATATGGCCAAGCAGCGCCAGGTATTCGTGAACGCCCGACTCGGCCAGCTCAAGAAGCGCATGGGCGAGCTCGCCATGGTGAACCTGGACAATATCCCGCGCAACAAGGTCGGCTTCGGTTCCACCATCGTTGTGTTCGATAACACCAAGGACGAGGAGCTCACCTACAAGCTCGTCACTTCGGAAGAGTCCGATGTGGCCAAAGGCCTCATCTCCACAACCTCTCCCATCGGCCGCGCCCTGCTCGGCAAGGAGATCGGCGACGTCGCTACAGTCATCACGCCCAACGGCAAGCGCGAGCTCGAAGTTCTGAAGCTCACCACCATCCACGGAGCGGCGGAGTAGCGAGTTGACCTGGACAAGCGCATTCGGAAAGGGCAGCGGCTGGCTCCTGCAGAAGATCGTCAACGGCCTTGCGCTCTCGAAGATCTCTCCCAACACCCTTACCTTCATCGGCCTGCTCATCAACGTTCTGGCCGCGTTCTTTTTCGGCTACGCGCGGCCTGAGAACAACGTCCGCATGTTCGTCTACGCCGGCCTTGTCATCATCGCGGCCGGTCTCTTCGATATGGTGGACGGCCGCGTCGCCCGGGCTACCAACCAGGTCTCGGTCTTCGGCGCCTTCTTCGACTCGGTCCTCGACCGCTACTCCGACGTCGCTCTCTTCTTCGGCCTGCTGGTCTTCTACGCCCGCGGCAACCGCTTCTTCTACGTCGTGCTGGCCGCCTTCTGCATGATCACGTCGGTCATGGTCAGCTACACACGCGCGCGTGCTGAAGCCCTCATTGGTTCCTGCAAGGTCGGCTTCATGGAGCGCCCCGAGCGCATCGTTCTGGTCATCCTCGGAGCCTTGTTCAACCGCTGGGGAGCGATGGCCCCCGCCCTCTGGGTTCTGGCCATCATGTCCACCATTACGGTGATTCACCGCATCCGCTACACCTACCTGGAAACAGAAAGACGCAAGCTGGCCGGCATCGCCTGACCGGATCAGTCAACCGCTACTCGCGGTGAAAACCCCACGTCAGCGGAACAGCATTCAGGGTCTCTCCGCCTCGCCGCGGTGCGGGCCGCCGCGGACCTCTTCCGCTGTGCTCCACCTTTTCCAACCGATAGTTCTTCGGCTTGAAAACGTGGTTCAAGTACGTCCCCTTCGAAGCGCTAGCGTAGAACGCCACCCACTCCTCCGTCGGCACATCAAAGTAACGGTACGTTACCCGCCCGTCCCGAAACACAATCTCAAGGATTCGCGTCTCCGGCTCGTAGATCATGCCCAGGATTACACTCGACGGCATCGTATTCCCTCTCCCTGTGAGACGCCGGGAGCGATAACCAGCGTGGTTCTTCCAGGGCTTTCCACACCCGACAACCTCCCCCACCTCCGGCTTTGCTCCAAACTATCTATAGACATGAAAAAGAAACTCCGGGTCGGCATTCTGTTTGGCGGTAAAAGCGGTGAGCACGAAGTCTCGCTTCGCTCCGCCAACTCCATTCTCAAAGCCATCGATCGCAAAAAGTACGACGTCGTTGAAATCGGCATCACTAAACAGGGCCGCTGGCTCCAACCGGGCGCCGCCAAGGCTCTCCTCAGCGGCGATGCCCAACAGGCCCCGGAGATACTCTCCAGCGTCTCCGCCGGAGCGGAACTTGCCCTCGCCGAGTCTGCCTCCTCGCTCGGAGTCGATGTCGTATTCCCCGTCCTGCACGGCACTTTCGGCGAGGACGGCACCATCCAGGGCCTCTTCGAGCTGGCCGACATCGCCTACGTTGGCTCCGGTGTTCTCGGATCCTCCGCTGGCATGGACAAGGACGCCATGAAGCGCATGTTTGCCGCCGCCGACCTGCCCCAGACGCCCCACGTCACCGTCCTCCGATCTGAATGGCGCGCCGACCCGAAGAAATGCACGCGCCTGATCGAGAAATCCCTCGCCTACCCGCTCTTCGTGAAGCCGGCGAACCTCGGTTCCTCGGTCGGCATCAGCAAGGTGAAATCCCGTGCCGACCTCGGCCCCGCCATGGACCTCGCTGCCGATTTCGACCGAAAGCTCGTCATCGAGCAAGGTGTCGGCGGCCCTGGCGTCAAGCCCCGCGAGCTCGAGGTCGCCGTGCTTGGCAATGACACGCCTGAAGCCAGCGTCGTCGGCGAAATCGTTCCGGCCAAGGAGTTCTACGACTACGAAGCCAAGTACGAGCTCAACGGAGCCGACGAGAGCGTCAGCATCATCCCCGCAAAACTTAGCGCCACCGACGCTCGCCGCATCCGCTCCATGTCGCTCGCCGCATTCCGTGCCTGCGACTGCGCCGGCCTCGCCCGGGTCGATTTCCTCATGGCGCCCGGAACGAAGGGCCGTCCGGCGGAGATCTACCTGAATGAGATCAACACGTTGCCCGGATTCACCTCCATCAGCATGTATCCGAAGCTATGGATCGCCAGTGGACTCCCTTACCCGAAGCTGATAGACCGTCTCATCACGCTGGCCATGGAGCGTCACAAAGAGAAACACGAGACCCGATTCTCGCGCGACTAAAGTTGTATCTCTATCATTTTCCGGCAAATTTTGCTGCTTTCCGGTGTACATTTCGGATAGCCGGCATTACTGCGCCGGAGGCTCCTTGTGAACCTAGCGCTACTTCCCAATCTCTGCGCCCTGCTGGTATTCATCGGCGCGTTTCGTCCACTCGCGCGCCGCGCAGGGCCGCACACGAACGCCTGGTTTCTGGCCTGGATATTCGTTCTTCTGCACGACGCTGCCCTGATTTTCGGCGGTGCGGACCCTAACGGGCACGTTGCGGTCCGCCTCATCACACACTGGACGCTCGAACTCGGCGGAATCTGCTTTCTCCGCGCAGCAGCCGGAGACCTGTTCTCCTCTGAGAGCCTAATCCTCAGCGCGGAAAAAGCGCTGCCGATCCTTACCCAATCCGCACTCGTCGCCTTTGGCGTGCACCGCCCGCTCCTGCAGGCCGCATGCACCTTGCTGATGGCCGTCCCGGGCATTCACCTTCTGTGGCTCGAAAGAGGCCGCCGCCGTCCCCGTGCACGCATGGCCTGGGGCTTCATCATCTCAGCCGTCTGCCTGGCTCCATTTGCTGCCTTCGATCCAGCCATGGCGCTCAGCATCGTGCACTGTCTTCTTTTCCTCGGCAGCGCTGCCCTGTACTGGGATCACGCGGAAAGAACGAGCCCCGGAGTCTTTACTGCTGTCAGCGGACTGGCGCTCTGGGGATTGCTCTATCCCGTCGACAAGATACTGCTCGACCACAGCTTGAGTTCCGCCCTCTGGGTTGCCGCTTGCCAGTTTCCCAGCTACATCGTCGCGTACGGCATGATTCTTACCATCATCGAGCAGCACGTCAGCCGCACCGAAATGCTGGCCATGCACGACCCCCTCACTGGCCTCCCCAACCGCCGCCTGTTCGAAGACCGCCTCCAGCAGGTGCTAGCCAGCTCGTCGAACACCGGCACCATGCTCGCATGCCTGGTCATCGACGTCGACAACTTCAAAACCACCAACGACACCCTCGGCCACGGCGTCGGTGATGGACTCCTCCAGGCAGTCGCCACGCGCCTCTCCTGGCATATCCATGCCGGCGACACCCTGGCACGCACCGGTGGCGACGAGTTCGCCGTCGTCCTCACCCGTCTTCAGAGCCTCGAGCACCTCCGATTCACCGTTGGCGCCATGATGTCTGCCACCAGCGCGCCCATCGTGGTCGGTGAGCACACCATTAATGTTGGTCTCAGCATCGGCATCGCCATCAACGACGAGGGCTCACTCGACGCCGACGGCCTCCGCCACCGCGCAGACGAAGCCATGTACGAAGCCAAGCGCGACGGCGGCAATCGCTTCGCATACTGGGGCGGCCCACCCGACGAAGTGGCCCACCTGCTCGCCGGCGTCCCTGAACACCTGCGCCGCATTGCACAGGCGCAGCTGCATCTCCGCTGAGTCCCTCCCCACAGACTCCTGTCCGATACCATGGAAGTCTCATGGACGACACCACTCAAGCCATCTCCCTGAACGACATTCTCGCCGCCCGCGAGCGCATCCGGAACTCCGTCTACCTGACCCCCTGCTCCCGCTCGGAGATGCTTTCTCGCATCACCGGTCAGCAGGTCTTTCTCAAGCTCGAAAACCTGCAGATGACCGGCAGCTTCAAGGAGCGCGGCGCTCTCAACCGCATCGCCACACTCACGCCCGAACAGGCGACCCGCGGAGTGGTCGCCGCCAGCGCCGGCAACCACGCTCAGGGGGTCGCCCATCACGCGACGCAGCGCGGGATCCGCTCTGTCATCGTCATGCCTCTCACCACGCCGCTCGTAAAGGTGACGGCCACGCGGGGTTTCGGCGCCGAAGTGCTGCTGCATGGTGCAAACTACGACGAAGCATGCATCGAGGCCACACGCCTGTGCCATGAGCAGGGGATGACCTTTATTCACCCGTTCGACGACCCGCTCGTCATGGCTGGCCAGGGAACCATTGGTCTCGAACTGCTGGAGCAGATCGACGACCTCGAAGCCGTGGTCGTCCCCATCGGCGGTGGTGGCCTCATCGGAGGAATCGCCTGCGCCATCAAGGAATCACGCCCCGAAATCCGTGTCGTCGGTGTGCAGACCTCGCGCCTGCCATCCATGGCGGAAGCCGTCCGCCAGCATCACCCGGTCACGCTGGATCCCGCCACGACCATCGCTGACGGCATTGCGGTCCGCCGTGCGGGCGAAACGACCTTCCCTGTGGTCGCGAAATATGTCGATGAGATCGTCACCGTCGGCGAAGACGAGATCGCCTCCGCCATCCTCACCCTGCTCGAGCGCGAAAAGACCCTCGCCGAGGGTGCCGGCGCGACCGCCCTTGCCGCCTTGCTGCAACAGCGCACCTCCCTTCCGCCCGGGACACGTACCGCCGTAATGGTGTGTGGCGGCAACATCGACGTCACGCTGCTCTCCCGGATCATCGAGCGCGGCCTCGTGCAGGATGGCCGTCTGATCCGTTTGCGCATCCACCTGCTCGACAAGCCCGGCGCCCTCGCCGACCTCACACAGCTCATCGCGAAGCATCGCGCCAATATCGTCGACACGCTCCACAATCGCGCTTACTACGGCGTCAACCTCGGGGATACGGTCATCGACATCACCATGGAGACCCGCGGACGCGAGCAGGTCGACGAGCTCCTCAGCGCCCTCACCACTGAAGGTTACCGTCACAGCCGGGTCCTCTAGCGCCGTCCGGAAATTAGCGTCCAACCATGCACGAGGAGGATCGACCCACATGAAGCGTTGCCTGACCGCAATCCTAATAGTTCTGTGCGCAGCGTCCGCGCGAGCGCAGTTCGCCATATACGGCATGGGCAGCGCTGGCAAGCGCTCCGGTTTCAACTCGATCTACACCTCACCATCCTCCAACTCCGCCGGAAACTTCTGGGCGGGTGGCGGCACGCTCGGCATCCACGATGACTTCCTCACGCTCGGCCCGCTGAAGCTCGGCAGCGATGTGCGCGGCTTCATTCAGCACAGCTCCAACTCCCACAACTCCTACGGCAACCAGCTCCGCGGTGGACTTGTCGGTTTGCGCCTGGGCCTCCACGCACCCCTGATTCCCTTCAAGCCTTACATCCAGGCCGAGGTTGGCGGGGTGAGCACCAACTACGGACAAAATTCTTCCCGCACCGGCAACTTCGCCTACCAGGTCCAGTTAGGCGCCGACTTCACCGTCTTTCCCCATCTCGACGTGCGTGCCGAGTACGGAGGCGGAGAGCTTGTCTCTGTCTTCGGCTCCGGAAACGTCACACTGCAGCAGGTCGGCGCCGGCGCGGTCGTTCGCTTCTAGTGTCCAAGGTGATACGGATGGCCGCCTAAAATCGTCGCTGCCCGATAAATTTGTTCCGCCAGCACCAGCCTAGCCAGTGCGTGTGGCATCGTCATAGCGCCAAACGACAGCCGCAGGTCCGCCTTCGCCAGCATGGGCTCCGTCCACCCATCCGCCGGACCTACCGCCAGAACAAGAGTTCCTGTGCCAGCGTCCCGCCGGAGTGCTATCCAATCAGCAAACTGCTCGGATGACAGCGCTTTGCCGCGCATATCGCAGAGCACGATCGCAGCCGGGCGCTTTGCTGCTTCTACGAACTGCCCGAATGTTTCCTCCGACGCAAAGCCCCGCGCTTTCGCTGGCATCCACCGCGATGCAAGCTTTAAATAGTGCGCAACCTCCTTCTCAAAAGGCAATGCAGCGTTTGGCCGGGGATGTACGTGAGTGAGCAGAGTATTCATGATTCAAGAAATTGGAACCAGCACACCATTGCAAACACCTGATAATGCGATAGTAACCGCATGCTCCCATACCACAGGGCTATAACTTCCCGAATGGAGGGGGCGCTCTTTCCAAATTTCATAACGATGGAAAGAAGCTGATGCCTCGGCTGACATGTCGCATTCGGATCATCTCTATATGTGCCAATCATTTACAAAGCAATGACTAAGTAGTTCCTAATTTGGCCCAAAAATTGCATCTATTAGGGCTGAAAGTCGGTGTTTCAGTGATGAAGACCCTGATAACAGGGATACTTCGCTCCTGACACCTTACAGCGATGGTTCACCCTCAAGCACGGGAATGCGTGGGTGTCGTGAAGGTCAGCTCAACAACTGAGCAACACAGCTTGAAGGAGTATCAAAAATGCGAGATATCCTCTCCGCAATCAGAAAAATCATGGTCGGCGTTTGTCTTACTGGCGCAGCGATCACAGCTGTTCCACTTGTTCATGCCCAGGTAGTTTCGACCAACGGTGGAGCAATCCAAGGCACCGTTACCGACCCAAGTGGTGCAGTAATCCCGAACGTGGCCGTCACCATCACCAGCCAGGAAACTGGATTCGCGAAGAGTTTATCAACCGATGCTGCCGGCTTTTACACCGTCGGTCCGCTGAATCCCGGCAGCTATATTGTTCGCCTCTCATCGCCGGGTTTTGACTCTATGACCGTCAATACGGTCATTCGTACTGGCACAGTGACGAGCGGTAACTTCAAGCTGGTGCTGGGCAAATCCTCCGACACCATCGAAGTCGATGCGGCCGCAGTCCAGGTGAACACGGAGCAGCCCGGCGTCTCGGACGTTATTACTCAGCAGCAGATCGACTCGCTGCCGGTTAATGGTCGCAACTTCCTCGACTTGGCCCAGATCGAGCCGGGTGTCATCCTCCAGAGCGGCGAATCATTCGATCCAACAAAAGCGGGTTATTCGGCGCTCTCGATTGGCGGCGTTTCGGGCCGCACCACTCGTATCCTTCTCGACGGCCAGGACATCACCGACGAATTCGTCGGAACCACGATCTTCAACGTTTCCCAGGGTGCCGTGAGCGAGTTCCAGTTGAACCGCTCCACACAGGACGTATCTGGCGACGTCACCTCCACTGGACAGGTTCTGGTTTCCACCAATTCGGGAACCAACCTATACCATGGCCAGCTCTTCGGTTATTTCCAGGATCAGCGCGCCGGCTTTGCGAACACCGCAGGTGGCAACAACAGTCCATTCCAGCGCAACCAGTTTGGAGGTCGCATCGGTGGCCCCATCATCAAGGACAAACTGTTCTTCTTCGGCAACTCTGAGCGCATCAAGCAGGACCAGTCGCAAAGCCTCACATTGGGACCCGACTTTCAGGCCATCCAGACCAGGTACTCGAAGCTGCCTTCGCCCTATCGCGAGACCTACTCGACCATACGTTTGGACTATAACGGCCCGTGGACCGGTCACTATTTCGTGCGCGCCAACTACAACGTGAATTCGTCGGTGTCGAACTTTGGTGCCGGTTATGAGCTTTATGCCAACCGCGACAACACTCCCGGCATCGCCGGCGGAGCAGACTTCTCCCGCGGCAAATTTACGCACTCCTTCCGCGGAAGCTACGAAAAGTTCCACAACCTGATAAGCGACGCCACGGCAGGAAATTCCAGTGTGTACAACGGCATTCCTGGTGTGAACTTTCGTTATGTGAACGAAAACCTCTTTTCCGGTCCAAATGTAGATGCTCCTCAGGGGACGTTCCAGTCTGATAAGCAGTTCCGCTACGACGGGTCGTGGACAAAGGGTCAGCATAATATCCGCTATGGCTATAGTCTGAACCGTATTCAGTCAGCGGCCTTTGCAAATTTCTTCGCCCTGGCGCCACGTGCAACGATCAGCAAGTCCACACTTATGGCCAACTGCGGTGGGGTCTCTGGCGCGGCGCCTTGCCCCTCCGATCCTCTGAACGGCTACATCACCTCCGGCATTCGCTTTGGCAATGGCCTTGGCTACAGTACCGAAAAGACCGGCTTCGGTCTGCTCGGTGGAGGTCTCTCCGATTGGCGTGAGGCCGTGTACGTGGCGGACACCTGGAAAGCGACCCCCAACCTGACCCTTGTTGCCGGTCTTCGTTGGAGCGTCGATACAGGTCGCGCCAATCAGGACGTTCCAGTTCCCCTTTGCTCGGACATTGCTCCGGGTCTTGTCCCCACCGCCTATCTTCCCTGCACTGGAAGCACCCCTTTGCTCAATTCATTCCAGCCCGGACTCGGTAATCCCACAAAGACGCCTTACGCCAATTTCGGGCCCCAATTGGGACTTACCTTCAGCCCCGGAAGCCATAGGACGGTATTCCGCATCGGTGGAGGCATCTTTTATGAGAGCGACGTCTTCAACAACGCCAGCAATGCCCGTACTCCTCTTCTGAAGCAGGGCGAATTCATCGACTATAGCCACATTCTTTGCGGCGGCAATCTGACCTTCACCATGCCAAACGGAACGGTCATCAATTCCATCAACGGCACTTCATTCGCTACCATCTGCTCTCTCCCTCTGGGGAAGGCAGCGCAGTACATCACCGCTTTGAACTCGCAGTATCAGGCGGCAACACTCGCCGCCGGTCCTTCGGTAAATTCCGCATTTATCGGGAACACACTCTATACTGCAGCTTCTCCGTACGCGTCCAACTACAAGACACCGTACTCCGAGCAATACAACGCTGGCGTTCAGCATGAACTCTTCAAGGGCGGCGTTCTGAGCGTCGACTACGTCCACAATTCGACCTTGAAGATCGGGCAAACGGTCGACGTGAACCACGTGGGTGCAGCGCGGTACCTCAACGTCGCAGCAGCTCAGGCTGCTGTAGCTAAAACAACAGCTGCTGCGAAATGCGCCGGTGGTTTCAGTGCCGCCGCCATAAATTGCGCCATCAACGCGGGTGCGACCATTGACACCTTTGCGGCAAACAACCTTGACTCCGGCAACGCCGCTAATGGTGGCCAGCCTGCCGCAGTCCAAGGGCAAACCCCCACTGCTGGAGGGCCGGCGTTCCCTGGCGCAAACCCTCTCGTCGGACTGGGCGACTTTATCGAGCCCGTCGGGCGCTCAGGATACGATGCACTCGAAATCGTCTTCCGCGAGCAGAAATCGCATCCTTTCCCCGGCATCATGGCCAGCAACTTCCAGGCTGCTTACACCCTATCCCGTATCGTCTCCACCAGTAGCGCTAACGGTGGCACGGGCGATCAGTTCTTCACTTCATCCTCCTACGATAACGATAGCCCCACCCGTTTCATCGGCCCCGGAGCTCTCGACCACACCCACCAGATCTCCTTCGGTGGCTCTTTCCGTCCCAAGTATGGCCCTCAGATTGGTGTGATCGGCCACTACTATTCCGCGCCCCCCGTCAACCTAACGTTGGATACGGGCGGTACAACAACTGCCCAGATATTCAAGACTGACGTTACAGGCGACGGTACCATTGGCGACCTTGTTCCGGGAACAGACCCGGGAGCATATATGCGTCAGGTGAAAGGCGACTCACTCAACAGCTTTATCAGCACCTACAACTCGACCTACGCTGGCCAGTTCACTCCTGCAGGTCAGGCATTGATCAGTGCCGGCATCTTTACCGCTGCTCAACTCCGTGCGCTCGGTGGTGTGACCCCGACGATTGCTCCTGCTCCTGCACGGGCGATTGAAAACCAGTCATTCCGCAATGTCGACCTCAACTTCTCCTATCCGATCAATCTGTCCAAGGTGCGCGAAGGTTTCAGTATCGAGCCATCGATCGCTTTCTACAATGTCGGCAACTTCGGAAACTTCAATGCCTTCCCGGCGTCATTCGGTGTGCTGAACGGCGGCGGCTTTAATGGACCGAACGACCCTGGGGTGCTCGAATCCCAGCGAGCCCAGCGCGGTTCGGGTACCAGCGATATCGGCGGCCCTCGCTCCACCGAATTCCAACTCCGGCTGAACTTCTAACAGCATCATCAAATACAAAGGGCGGTGAGATCATCTCACCGCCCTTTGTATTTATTCCGGAACTTCTCGAGACTGCTAAATATCCAGTTCGACTTCCTACTTCTTTGCGACGCTGCGTTTTGTTGCGGCTTTCTTCGTCGCGGCCTTCTTCGCTGCCGGAGCTTTGGCCGAAGCGGTTTTCTTTACCGCTGCCTTCTTCGGTGCGCGTGTGGCCGCGATCGCCGCCTTGATCTCCGCATTCAGGTCCGCAATGCTCAGCGACGTCGCCGACTTCCGCAGCCTTTCCAAACCGTAGAATGCGCGCTTCTCCGGTGAAAAGACGTGCACGATGAAATCGACATAATCCATCAGCACCCATTCGGCCTGGCGTCTGCCTTCCACCGATTTCGGATACACCCCGAATTCGCGCTTCAGGCGCAGCTCGATTTCGTCGGTGATCGCGACATTCTGGCGATCATTGGTCCCGTTGCAGATGAGGAAGTAGTCGGTAAGTCCGCTCTCGGCCGGATCGAGCGCGAGAATGCGGATATCTTCGGCTTTCTTGTCCTCACAGGCCGCTGCGGCGGCCGCGAGAAGTTGGTTCGTTTCGGTACTTGGCATGTCGCTCCTGGCTATACCTATGGTAGTCGCTCGCATCGCCCACGCCAACTGCTACTTACGCGCCGAACGATAGAGTCCGTGGCTGTCGATGTAGTCCAGCACCTCTGGCGTCAGTAGTGCGGAACAGTCCAGACCATCCCGCAGACGCCTCCGCACCTCGGTTGCGCTGACGGGTTCGTCAACGTCCTCGAGCAAATGCACGCGTGCTCGCTGTTCTGTGGTGAGGGCTAAAGCGTCCAGCTTTCCTAGCGGAAATCCCGGGCGACTAACGACGATCCACTGCGCCTCGCCCAGCAACGCATCGGACTCCCGCCAGCGCCGCACATCGAGGAACGAATCCGCGCCGACGATGACAAACAGCTCCAGACTGTCCTTGTCGCCGCTCGCCTGTTGTAGCTCGTTGCGCAGGCGGCGCAGCGTATCGATGGTGTAGTTCGGCTGACCATCGGAGCGCGGACCGTCAACATCGGACGCCACGGGCGGCACTCCTTCGGACGTGCTTTGCGCCGCAGCGCACATTAGCGCCACCATCGCGAGTCGGTCGGCGAAGCTTGCGCTGGGGCCGTCGAGCTTGAGGGGCTGACGCGCTGTGGGCGCAAACACGATGCGGTCGAGAGCCTGTGCTCTTGCGGCTGCTCGTGCTACGGCGAGATGTCCGCGATGCGGTGGATCGAAGGTGCCGCCGAAGAGGGCTACGCGCATGATCTGCGCCATTATATCCAGCAGCTCAGGGGGGCTCACTTGCCTATACAGAAGGTTGAGAAGATGAGCGCGAGGATGTCGTCTGTGGTGGTTGTGCCGGTGAGCGTGTCGAGCGCCGCCAGCGCGGCGTGCAGGTCGACGAGCAGCAATTCGTGCGGAAGGCTGTCGCTGTTGGCGTTGTTCGCGGCCTCAAGGGCGGTAAGAGCGGCGCTTACAGCCTGGTGCTGGCGGAGGTTGTTGAGTGCGCCTTCTTCCGCGCCTGCGGAGCCAGCGCGCAGGCGTGCAAGGATCGCCGCGCGCAGCGTCTCCAGGCCCTGGCCTGTGCGCGCGGAGGTGAGGATGTCGTCTGAGGCGTGCTCGATGTGCGGGAGAAGGTCGACCTTATTGCTGACGCGGATGATGGGACGGTCGCGCAGGAGCGGTTCGAGCGAGGTTTCATGCGGCGAGAGGTCGGTTGCGTCGCGGATGAAGAGGATGAGGTCGGCCTCGGCGAGCGCCTCGCGGGAGCGGGCAATGCCGAGAGCTTCGGCTTCGTCGGCGGCTGAAGCGGAGCGTAGGCCGGCGGTGTCGACGAGGCGGATCGGGATGCCTTCGAGGGAGAAGGTCTCTTCGATGGTGTCGCGGGTTGTGCCTGGAGTGGCGGTGACGATGGCGCGGTCGCGGTCGAGGAGGCGGTTGAAGAGGGAGCTTTTGCCGGCGTTCGGGCGGCCGACGAGCGCGAGGCGAACGCCGTTGCGCTGGATGCTGCCGAAGCGGAAGGATGCGGCGAGCGCGGCGAGCGGCGCGCGGACCGCTTCGATGCTGGCGGCGATGCGCGCTGTGGGCATTGTGTCGACGTCGTCGAGCTCGCCGCTGGCGAAGTCCATTCCGGCTTCGAGCATCGCGATGAGGAAGACGAGCTGCTGCTTGATCGGCGCGACGCGGCGTGAGAGCGCGCCGCCAAGCTGCTGGGCGGCGGTGCGCGCCTGTGCGAGGGTTTGCGCGGCGATGAGGTCGTGGATCGCTTCGGCCTGGGTGAGGTCGAGGCGGCCAGCTAGAAAAGCTCGGCGGGAAAATTCGCCGGGTTCGGCGAGGCGCGCGCCGCTCTGGCTTCCAAGGGCGAGGGCGCGGCGGACGATGTAGTCGAGCACGACCGGCGAGCCGTGCGCGGCGATCTCGACCAGGTCTTCGCCGGTGTAAGAACTCGGTGCGAAGAAGGCGGTGACGATGGCTTCGTCGATGGTTGCGGAGGCGTCGTCGAGAACTTTTGTGAAACGGGCGTGTGCGTGTTGCAGGGGCTGCTGGAGCGACAGGAGCTGCTGGGCTATCTCGACGGCTTCGGGGCCGGAAAGGCGGACGATGCCGATGCCTCCGCGGCCCGGTGGCGTTGAGATGGCGACGATGGTGTCGGGCGCGGTCATGGCAGCTTTTAGGATGCCATGCTTTGGAGCGCTCCCGGCCGCTCGGGGGTACACCCCCATACTTTTGTGCCTAAAGTCTCGATGTACGGGGGTTAGGTCTGGTCTAAGTCTGGTCTGAAGGTCATGGAAAGTCTCCGTGGTCTGTGAGGCATGGTCCGATGTGAGCGCGGCACGCCGCAGGGTTCTGGTGGGACGAAGGTTGTTTACTGAGCTAATTCAATTGTAGAGATTTGGCGGAAATTAAATGCAGGTGGCGCCGATTGGAAATCGGCAGTGGTGGCGCGGGGTTTGGGGGTTTTGCACAGGTGGAAGGGGTTGACAGGAAAACAGAGGGTAGTGCGTAGAGAGGCGGGATGGAGGCGGGAACGATTGTGAAGGTGTCGCTACCCCCCAAGAAGCCGTGCTGCAGCCTGCACCGCCGGACGAGAATCCGCACTATGATTTGTGAATATTAATACAGCGCTTCCTCTTTTATCTCCTCGTTTGTGGTAAAAAAACAGGTAGAGGCTACGTATGAACCGCGTATTCAAGCAGCAGTTCGAAGTTGCAGACCGTCTTGCAGAACTCGGCTTATCAAGAGATTTGCTCAAAGAAGTTCTCAGTGTAGGGCTCATCGGTTGGCTTAACTGCACGCAGAATCACCCGCTATCATTTCCCGGGATTTACGCATGGGCGGAAACCGTTCGCAGCTTGCGTGAGAATCTTCTTCCCCTTGGTTGGGACCGGGTGAATGATCGGAACTTGCCCCTAACTGCAAATTCCGTCACGAAAGTCGCGATCACAGCTTCTTCGGGAGATGAGCACACTGGCATCGAAAACATGAGTCCGCGAACGCGAAATCCTAAGGGAAGTACCACGAAGGAACTTGCGGAAGCGAATGCACTTCAACTCGGACTCTTCTCTGACATGACTGACTCTCCTGAGGAGCTATTAGCAGAGGCTAAGAATTGGGATACTTGGTTGCTTCTTGCTTATCGCGACCTTCAAGCTCGAGTTTTACGGTGTGAGTTATCGCGACCGGTGAACATCGGCGACGATGGTCGAGTAGACGGCTGGGATGAGCGAATCATTCTTGAGGAAATCCCTTTTGGCGATGATCAGTTTTCGCTAGGAACCAATCGTGATAACAGTGGAAGGAACTCCGATGGATCAGTGGAACTGGATACCCAATCAGAGATCATTGACGTTCCAGTTAAGCGGAGAGCCTAGCTTCGAAGGCCAGTTTGAAGAAGCTGCACCCTTTTGCCCTGAACGTCTGAGCCTTGCGAGGCGTCGGAGAGGTATGACTAAGACGGACCTCGCGAACGAGGTCGGCTGTGGTCTACGGACGATAACTGGCTATGAACTGGGCGAATATTCGCCGGGCGGTGATTCTCTTCTAGCGCTGAGTCGTGCTTTAAGATTTCCCGCCGACTTTTTCTATGGCCAGGCTCTCCCAGAACCCAGGCCGGACACCGCGAGCTTTCGTGCTCAGTCGAAAATGACCGCAGGCCAAAGAGATATGGCGCTTGGTCAAGGTGCTCTGGCTTTGCTCCTCGACCAGTGGTTGAATGCTCGATTTGAGTTGCCGCCACCATCGGTCCCAAATGGCAGTCGCTCACAAAGCCCGGAGGCTGCTGCGGAAGGACTTCGACAAGAATGGGGGTTGGGTAATGCATCGATTCGCAATATGATCCATTTGCTTGAGAGTAAGGGCGTGCGTCTATTTTCGCTTTCAGTAAAGGCTAAAGAAGTCGACGCATTTTCAATGTGGCAGGGCAATGTTCCTTATATATTTTTGAATACGCAAAAGAGCGCAGAACATAGTCGGTTTGATGCAGCGCATGAACTCGGCCACCTGATATTGCACAAGCACGCGGCGCCACAAGGCAGGCAGGCCGAAAAAGAGGCAGATGCTTTTGCATCCGCATTTTTGATGCCGAGGGCAAGCATTCTCGCTAATATTCCGAAAATGACAACCGTCAATGAATTGATACGGTTCAAGAAGAAATGGTTAGTTTCGGCATCCGCGCTCGCATATCGGTATCACCATCTAAAGGTGATATCTGATTGGCATTACCGAAGCCTGTTCGTACAACTCTCGAAGCAAGGCTTCACGAAGAAAGAACCTGAACCTGCCGACCACGAAACTTCTCAACTCTTAAGCAAGGTTTTCGCGGCTCTACGCGAAGAGGGGGTAACTCGTCAGCAAGTCGCTAGAGAACTATGTATACAGGTGTCAGAACTTGAGGAGTTGCTTCTCGGCCTGACATTTGGAGTGATCGAGGGTGGTCAATCGTTCGGAGAAGTTGACCCGAGTAAACAACAGGCACTCGTAAGGGTGAAATAGAGCTCTTGACTGCGTGTCGGACATTGCAGGCTGGGCCGCGCCAAAGAATAAATTCGTCCTTCCGGCTTCTCCTTCACTCTGGCCTGCGGCAGCGAGGAAGCGTCTTCGTGCGGTGTTTCGATGGCGCTGGCTGAAGCTCCGCCCTACCAAGCTTGATCGCATAGTAGTTTGGTGGCCGCTTCGGAAGCCCTGCTTTGCGGTCCCCCTTGGGATGGGCGGGGCGGTTGCGCTTTGCGCGATAGCTGAGTTTGAAAGCAAGATGCGGGGCACCGGTATGGATGCCGACTCGGATAGAGTGCCTCAAGAAGCCTCGGCAACAATGAAACTGTTTTGATCGAAATGCCAAATCGAACTGATTTGCGACTAGTGCAAGATCCCGCACACTCATATAGTCATTTGTGAGGAAATGACAGGTGACAACCGCTGTGGGAAGAGTCAATTGGAGACGCGATGAGTTGCTGGTGGTCTTTAGGCTGTATTGCGAACTGCCGTTCGGGAAAATGCATTCAACGAATCCTGAAGTCTTGCGCATCTCCAAAGCAACCGGCAGAACCCCCTCTGCCGTGGCGATGAAGTTGACAAATATTGCAAGTCTAGATCCGGCGATCCGTCTTTCGGGTCGAAAGGGTCTAACGGGCGCGTCGCGAGCCGACAAGCAGATGTGGGCGGAGATGATCAGCGATTGGGCGACCTTTTCGCTAAACGCAGAAGCTGCCTCAATCAGACTCGGTGCAGGGAAGACGCTTGAAACGGAATTAGCAAGTTCTGAAGTCGCGGACGATTATGTTGGCTTGACACGAAGCGTCACCGTCGCGGCTCGAATAGGGCAATCCCTCTTCCGTAAGAGCGTTTTGAGTGCCTATAACTACAGATGCTGTATAAGCGGTGCAAACGTCCGAAAGCTACTTGTCGCAAGTCACATCGTCCCGTGGAAGTATGACTCCCAAAATCGGCTCAATCCAAGAAATGGGCTATGCCTCTCCGCAATGCACGATAGAGCCTTCGACGCGGGCCTCATCTCACTAGCGGAAGATCATACCTTGATACTTTCAAAACAGGTTCGCGCAACGAACAATGAATTTATCAAGTATTCCTTTTTGGCATATGAGGGTAAAAAGATTGTTCTGCCGGAAAAATTTCCGCCGGAGCCGGACTTTCTGAGCTACCACAGGTTACAAGTGTTCAAGAGGTGAAGGAGCTATGAATATCGATTTCAAGTATCTATGTCGCGATGCCGGGAATTACAAAAGGTTCGGTAGCGTAGTGGTCTCTAATCGCCGCGCTCTGAAGCGGGAGCACCTAGAGACGGAAATCATCAAAGCTCTCATTGATGGCGCCTTTTTCGAAGCCTCGCAGGTTGATTTACCTCCTTTGTTCTTTGAATCGTTTCCATTTGATCCCCTCTTAGATCATGGATGGCATGAGTTTGGCAGTATCGATGACACTTCCGCAGTGACAACTGATCCATCCGAGCGGGATGTGCTTGATCTCATCGATCAACTAACGAGGTCACGACAAGTCATAAATTGTTAGCGCTAACCATGAACGCGTGAGGTGGCGTTGAGGAAGACAATTTTGTCGTTGCGGCTTCGCCTTCACTCCGGCCTTCGGCAGAGAGGAAGCGCCTGCGGCGCGGCGGTTGGTGGCAGGGTCGGAGACCACTGCCTTTCCGGGCGGGTTGGGAACGCGCTCCTTCCGGGGACGTGGCGTGCAGGATGTTGATGTCGGTGCGGAGGAGGGCCGAAGCCCACGTTTTGGCGGGGTGGATTCAGGGGCTTGAAAGCCCCTGCTCTCTCCCGGAAAAGCGCCCGCGAAGCGGCTATCAGACCCGCTCGCTGAGGGACGGATGGGCAACGGAAATTGCTGCCGGAAATTCGGGTCCTTTCGCCTACGGAGAAGGCACTCTGTTCGGCTCATCGCGCGAGTGTTTGAGGTGGTGTTGAGGAAGGCAATTTTGTCGTTTCGCTGCGCTTCACTCCGATCTCCCACCCCAGCGAGCAAGAGCGCTCGCCGGGGACCCCGGGCCTTCGGCAGAGAGGAAGGGGGCGTTGGGCGGGACGTGACCTGGGGCGTTGCCCCAGGCTGTTATATTGTCGGGCCGTTGGCCCTTGGGGTGCGTTGGCCTAGATGGTTCGGCTGATCGCGAATGTCGTGGTGATGTTGAGGAAGGCAATTTTGTCGTTGCCCCTTCGGCTTCGCTCAGGGCTTCGGCAGAGTGGCAGGGGTTGTAGGTAGGGATTCTTACGACGGGGCTGAAGCCCCGTCCTTAACGAGACGGGTGTGTTGGCGCTTCACACGTTGAATTTGAAGAAGAGGATGTCGCCGTCCTTGACGACGTATTCCTTGCCTTCGGAGCGGAGGAGGCCCTTTTCTTTTACGGCCTGCTCGCTGCCGTAGAGGAAGAGGTCGGAGGAGGCGTAGCAGTCGGCCTTGATGAAGCCGCGCTCGAAGTCGGAGTGGATGACGCCGGCGGCGCCGGGGGCCTTGGTGCCGCGCTTGATGGTCCAGGCGCGGACTTCCTGGACGCCCGAGGTGAAGTAGGTGATCAGGCCGAGCAGGCGGTAAGCCGCATGAATGAGGCGGTTGAGGCCGGGCTCGGTTAGGCCGGCGGCTTCGAGGAATTCTGTCCGCTCGGCGGGGTCGAGCTGCGCGATCTCGGCTTCCATGGCGCCGCAGATGCGGACGACCTCTGACCCTTCTTCGGCGGCGCGGGCTTCGACGAGGCGGGTGAAGTCGTTGCCCTCGGCGATGCCGGCCTCATCCACATTTGCGACGTAGAGCTGGGGCTTCATGGTGATGAGGAAGAGGTCGCGGGCGATGAGCTTTTCGGTGTCGTCGAGGTCGGCGGTGCGGGCGGGCTTGCCGGCGTTGAGGACGGCGAGGAGCTTCTGGATGGTGCTGAGCTCGGCCTTGGCGGCGGCGGTTGCGGCGTTCGACTTGGCGGCCTTCTCGGCCTTGTTGAGGCGCTTCTCGACGGTGTCGAGGTCGGCGAGCAGGAGCTCGGTGTTGATGATGTCGATGTCGTGGAGGGGGTTGACGGCGCCGGCGACATGGATGACTTCGGGGTCGGTGAAGCAGCGGACGACGTGCAGGATGGCGTCGGTTTGGCGGATGTGGGAGAGGAACTGGTTGCCGAGGCCCTCGCCCTTGCTGGCGCCTTCGACGATGCCGGCGATGTCGACGAACTCCATGGTGGTGGGGACGATGGAGTTGGGCTTGACGAGGGTGACGATGCGGTCCATGCGGTCGTCGGGGACGGGGACGATGCCGACGTTGGGGTCGATGGTGCAGAAGGGGTAGTTCGCCGCGGCGGCCTTGGAGGCCGTCAGGGCGTTGAAGATGGTGGATTTTCCCACGTTGGGGAGACCGACAATTCCGCAGTTCAAAGGCATTTTGAGGCAGTCCTTGCTGTTCGCTTCTTCTATTTGAACATGGCTGATGTGACGAGTGGAGCTTGCCGGGGCGGCGGGGTGCGGGTAGGCTGGTGGGGCAACTTCGAGGAGAGTGTGATGCGGCGAATCGGTTTGATGTGTGCGGTGTGTGTGATGTCGGGTGTGGCGATGGCGCAGGCTCCGGCGGGGCCGAGCGGGCCGGCGGCGGAAGTTCAGCGGGGATATGCCGGGTTGAAGGGGAACATCATCAAAGCGGCGGAGAATATGCCGGCCGAGAACTACCAAGTGAAGCCGACGCCGGAGATTCGGACGTTTGCGCGAGTGGTGAACCACGTTACGGAAGCGCAGTTGCGGTCGTGCGGCGTGGCGAATGGGAAGGCCGTGGCGGACATTGGCAAGCCGCCTGCCGACACCGCGGATAAGGCTGCGATCGTTGCCGGGTTGAAGGCTTCCTTCGACGAGTGCGACAAGGCGTACGGAGCGCTGACGGATGCGAATGCGCTGGAAATGCTTTCGCTGGGGCAGGGCAAGCGGTCGCGGATTGGGCTGATGTGGGGCAATGTGTCGCATGACAACGAGCAGTATGCGACGCTCGCGCTGTATATGCGGTTGAAGGGGCTGGTGCCGCCTAGCTCGGAGAAGTAGGGCGACTTTCGCGCATCTCAGTGCATGGGTCCTGTGGTTGGGGGCTTGCGGAGGGATGAGCGATGGGTGGACGGCGTGGGATTGGCGCGGCTGCCGGGGTGGCGGCCGCGTGCGCGATGATGCTCGGGCTTTCGGGGTGCATCGCTGTGGGGTATTCGAGCAGCGGCGGATGGTTCGTCTGGCCGGGAGGCCTGGCGCTGTTGCTGGTGATTCTGTTCGTAGTGTTTCTGCTGCGGAGGCGCTAGTTCTTGGCGTCGGTCTTCCAGACGAAGAGGAAGTCTTCATTGCTGGAAGTGGCGATGGGGATGTTGCGCTGGGTGGCGGCGCGGCTGAGCGCGGAGCGAATGTTTTCCTTGCTGTCGGGCAGCTCGGCCAGAGGGATTTTGAGAGCGGAGCCGTGGTCCAGCTGAGCGATGTCGCTCAGAAGCTGGTTGATGATCTGCTTGTGCTTGCCGTCGCGTCCTTTGGGCACGTCGGCCTGAAGTACGGATGCAAAACGCATTGTTGAAGGCCCGGATTGTTCATGATCAGCCATTCTGCCTCCGTCTTGACGTTAACCTGATCAAAACCTAACGCTATATTGAGATGACGCCATCAAAAAAAATGCTGCCTTAAGGATGCAAAAAGATGTCGCATGGGCGAGCCACACGGTAAAGATTTCCATCGTCTCAGAACGAGGTTCCCCGTGACTTTACGACAGGCCTAGGGTGTTTAAAGAGGTATTCGCCATGTCCCCAGCGTTGAAGTCTATCGTGGTTCCCATTTCGGAAGTTCCGCTGGACGATGCGGTGTGTGACGAGTTTGGCGGCGGCAATTCGGTGCGGCGCTCCGTCGTGCTGGTGGTGGATGACGAGCGGATGGTCGCCGATACGTTGACGATGATCTTCGATCGGGCCGGCTTTGAGACGTTTACTGCCTACAACGGCAAAGGGGCTTTGGAGATTGCGAGCGGGATCGCTCCGGACATCCTGGTAAGCGATGTGGACATGCCGTTGATGAACGGTGTGGAACTGGCGATGACGATGATGCGCATCGTTCCCAAGTGCAGGGTGCTGCTGTTTTCGGGGCATGCAACGTTTGCCGACCTGGCGTCGGCGCGTGCGTCGGGGTATGACTTTCCGCTGCTGCCAAAGCCGGTGCATCCATCGGTGATGATCGAGAATGTTTCGCGGTGCCTGGAGGAGGGTGGATTAGCTCCCGCAAGGGACCGGATGCACAGGCCGGTGCAGATGCGGAGTTTGTATCGGGCGGTTGGGATGTAGGGGCGGGAGAGGTCATTGTGGCCTGAAGGCCAGACTAGCGTTTGGTGGTCTGCCGCCTACAGCGTGGCGGCAACAGGCTCTCCCTCAGGGGCTGAAGCCCACCTTCCGTTGTGCGGTGAATGTCACGGCTGAAGCCGTGACCTACCGGTCGTTCAACCGTGATCGAGAACGAAGCCGTGACCTGGCGTTTGGTGGTTTGCCGGCTACAGCGTGGCGGCTACAGGCTTTGCCTCAGGGGCTGAAGCCCGCGTTCTGTTGAGGCGGTTAATGTCACGGCTGAAGCCGTGACCTACCGTTCGTTCAAGCGCGATCAAGAACGAAGCTTTGACCTACAGTGCGTTCAACCGTGATCGAGAACGAACCCGTGGCCCAGCGTTTCGTGGTCTGCCCGATGGGCGTGGTGATGGAAAAGCTAAGGCCCGGCGATGTCGCCGGGCCCTTAGCTTTGATCCGATCGTGGCTGGTGGAGCGTTTAGCGCGGCTGGCCGTTGTAGTAGTCACGCTTCATGTGGTCCTGATGAGCCTTGCCTGCGAGGGCGCCACCGCCTGCGCCGAGAGCGCCGCCGATCAACGCGCCTTTACCGCCGCCGAGAGCGCCGCCGAGAACTGCACCGCCTGCGCCGCCGATCAGCGCGCCGCGTCCGGCTCCGATGCCGTGGCCGTGGTAGGGCCTCTCAGACCTGTACTGGCTGGACCGGTAGTGGTTGGACCTGTAATGGCGGTGATGACCATGGTAGTTTTGCGCGGATGCGGGCATAGCGCTCGCGAAAAGCAGTGGGGCGGCCAGAAGAGCTGCATAGATCCTGTTCATGTCGTTCTCCCTCTAAGTGCGAGCGATGGGGCCGCGTGAGTGTTGGCGAATCCCTGTCGCTGTTGTATTGGATGCAGGGGTTTGGGGTAACGGAATGGCGATAAAAACATTATTGCCAGGCATCCTTTCAGATACATGCGTCGCGAGCATGCGATGCAGCGTCCAAAGGCCATGGACTATAGGAACCTTGGACACACGGGAACGAAGGTATCGGCGCTATGCCTGGGGATGATGACGTATGGAGCAAAGACGTGGCGCGAATGGGTGCTGGAGATTGATGCGGCGCGACCGTTAGTACAGCGTGCGGTTGAAGCGGGTATCACCTTCTTCGATACGGCCGATGTGTACTCGCTGGGCGAAAGCGAGATGGTGACGGGCAAGCTGCTGCGCGAGTTCCAGCCGCGGCGTGAAGAGCTGGTAGTCGCGACGAAGGTGTTCAGCCCGATGAGCGAGGGTAAGAACGATCGCGGACTTTCGCGTAAGCACATCATGGCGTCGATCGACGCCAGCCTCAAGCGGCTGGGCATGGAGTACGTTGACCTGTACCAGATCCACCGTTTCGACCCGAACACGCCGGTGGAAGAGACATGCGAGGCGTTGAACGACGTGGTGCGGGCGGGCAAGGCGCTGTATGTGGGCGCGTCGAGTATGTATGCGTGGCAGTTCTACAAGATGCTTACCGTGCAGAAGGAGAATGGCTGGGCGAGGTTCGTCACGATGCAGAACCACTACAACCTGGTGTACCGGGAAGAAGAGCGCGAGATGATGCCGCTGTGTCTCGACCAGAAAGTGGGCTGCCTGCCATGGAGTCCGCTGGCGCGAGGTTTTGTGACGGGGACGCGTAAGCGCGGGGATGGCAAGTCGGAAACAACGCGGGCGCGGACGGATGATTTTGCGCACAAGCTGTACTATCGCGAGTCGGACTTTACGGTGGTTGACCGGGTGACGGAGATCGCGCAGCAACGCGGCGTGTCGAATGCGCAGGTGGCGTTGGCGTGGATGCTGGGCAAGCCGGCGGTGAGCGCTCCGATCATCGGAGCGAGTAAGCTGTATCAACTCGACGATGCGGTGGGCGCGATCGGGTTGAAGCTGACGGATGATGAAGTGAAGCGGCTGGAAGAACCGTACGAGCCGCATCCGATCCTGGGACATTAGAGGCTGCTGATGGCGAGCAAAACAGTACATCCTGTCGAGACGCTGCGCGAACACGCGACGGCGCTGGAAGCGGCGATGACGGTCGCGCTGGCGAATCCACGCAAACCAGCGGTGCACGATGTGCGCACGCTGGTGCGGCGGCTGGAAGCGCAGATGGAGTTGCTGCGGGAGCTGGCGGCGCTGCCGGCGGATTCAGAAGAAGCGGAGGAGTTGCGGCGGCGGCTGCGCAAGCTGCGGCGCGCGGCCGGTGAGGTGCGCGATCTGGATGTGCAGCGCAAGACGCTGAAGACGCATCCGAGCCTGCCGAAGCGGGCGGCCGCGGAGCTTCGCGATGAGTTGAAAGAGGCTCGCGAGAATAAGGCCGAGAAGCTGCAGCATGTGCTGTTGAAGCAATTGCCGCGCGTGGCCGGAGCGCTGGAGCAGTTGTTGCAATCGGTGGGGACGGCCAATGGGCTGGTAGTGCCGGACCTGCGGCTGGTGCCGCTGGTGGAGCGCTGGAGCCGGTCGCGGGAAGAATCTGGACCGCCGGACGGGCTGGATGATGAGCAGCTGCATACGCGGCGGAAGGTAGCGAAGTCGGCGCGGTACATGGTGGAGAGTGTGAAGGGGTCGGCTGCAGCCCAGCGGGCGGCGGCGCGCTACGAAGAGGAGCAGGAGGCCGGTGGGCACTGGCACGACTGGGTGGACCTGGAGGCGACGTCGCGGGAGTACTTCGGGAAGAAGCATCCGTTGACCGTGGCGGCGGCGGAGCAGGGGAAGGTGGCGCGGGCGAAGTATGTGAAGTTGCTCCGGGAGAGTTGAGGGTACTGAATCCCCTGCCAGGCTGCGAGTTGTGCCGCCAGCGGGTTGCGTAGAAGCGAACGCAAAGACGCGGAGGACGCTAAGGTGCGCAACGGAGGATGTGGTGGGCCGTTTGCAGTGGCGGGGCTACTTCTCCATGTCGGGGTAGGGGCCGATGCCGCCTTTCGCGATGAAGTCGTCGATGTGGTCTTCGAGGACGGGGAGCGGGACGGAGCCGAGCTCGAGGACGGCGTCGTGGAAGGCACGGATGTTGAACTTCGGGCCGAGGGCCGCTTCGGCTTTGTGGCGGGATTTTTCGATCGAAAGCTCGCCGAGGTAGTAGGAGAGCGCCTGGGCGGGCCAGGAGATGTAACGGTCGACCTCGGTTTCTATTTCGTGGGTTGAGAGCGCGGTGTTGTCGTGGAGGTAGGCCTGCGCCTGCTCGCGGGTCCAGCCCTGGGAGTGGATGCCCGTGTCGACGACGAGGCGGGCGGCGCGCCAGGCTTGATAGCTCAACATGCCGAAGGTGTCGTAGGGCGTGTGGTACATGCCCATTTCGGCGCCGAGGCGCTCGCAGTAGAGCGCCCATCCTTCGCCGTAAGCGGAGATGTAGACGTTGCGGAACTTGGGGAGGTCCTTGTGGGTCTTGACCATCTCCTGCGCGATGGAGAGCTGCAGCGAGTGGCCGGGGGCGGACTCGTGCAGCGTGAGCGCGGGCAGTGAGTAGAGGCCGCGCGAAGGCAGGTCGTAGGTGTTGACCCAGTAGGTGGAGGCGCCGCCGCGGGCGGAGGTGTAGAAGGGCGCGATGTCGGCGGGGACGGGCTTGATGCCGAAGCGCTGGCGGGGGAGGAAGCCGAAGAAGCGCGAGGCGATGCCGTCAAACTCCTTGGCGATGAAGGCGGCGCGCATGAGGAGGTCTTCCGGGGACTTGGCGTAGAACTGCGGGTCGGTGCGGAGGAAGTTGAGGAAGGCGGGGAGGTCGCCGGTGAAGCCGGCTTGCTTCATGGTGGCGAGCATCTCGGTGTGGATCTTCGCCATCTCGTCGAGGCCGATCTGGTGGATTTCCGCGGGCGTGAGGGTGGTGGTGGTGAACTCCTGGATTTTGTCCTGGTAGAAGTGCTTGCCGTCGGGGAGGTTTTCGGCGGCGAGCGACTGCACGGTGTGGGGGAAGTAGTCGGTCTGCCAGAAGCTGAGGAGCTTGGCGTAGGCGGGGATGATCTTTGTGCGGATGATGGAGGCGGCCTGCGCGCGGAGTTGCGCTTGCGTGTCGGCGGGGATGGACGCGGGCATGTTGAGCAGCGGCTTGTAGTAGACGGTTTCTTCGGGGGATTTGGCGTTGGCGATGACGGCGATGGAGGCGTCGCGGCCTTTAAGTGTGACCTGCGGCGGGGTGAAGCCGCGGGCGACGCCGGCGCGCATGTTGGCGATGTTGTCGGCGAAGAACTGTGGGATGTCGTTGACCTGGGAGAGGTAGTTGGTGTAGTCGGCGAGGGACTTGAAGCTGGCCTGGACGACGAGGGCTTCGTCGCCCCAGAAGGAGGAGTCGGAGTTGACCGGCATCTCGTAGTCGCGGAACTTCTGGTTGTGGATGAGGACGATGATCTGCGCGCGGAAGACGCGGAAGTTGAGCTGCTCGGCGGGTGAGAGGCGGGCGAAGGGGAGCGCGTCGACCTGGTCGATGATGGTGTGCCAGTGGTCGAGCTTGGCCTGCTGGGTGGCGGCGTCGACTTTGGGGAGATGCGGACGGATGTGCTCGCCGGGGTCGTCGGTGTCGTCCTGCCGCTGGGCTTTGCGCCAGGCGTCTTCGGCGGTGGTGATGGATTGAAAGCGGGCGTCGGGGGAGGCGGGCTTTTGCGTCCAACTGGGGGTGGCGCAGAGGGAAAGAAGGACGAGCGGAAGGATGCGCTTCATGGAGATTGCCTCGGTGGAGATGAGTATAGAGACAACAGCAACAGCAACAGCAAAGGCAGGAGCAACGGCCTTGACGCGAAGTTCGGGAAGGTAGCGAAGTTTCGCGAAGTAAGACGAGCAACGGCAAATGCGTCACGGGCTAGAATGGCGCGTGGCTTGAGAGCAGAGGGTGGAGGAATGTATGCGGGTTGGGTTGATGACGCGGGAGTATCCGCCGTATGTGTATGGCGGGGCCGGGGTGCACGTTGAGTATCTGTCGCGCGAGCTGGCGAAGAAGATCGAAGTGGAGGTCCATGCGTGGGGGGATGAGCCGGAGCATGACTCGCTGAAGGACTATGCGGGGCCGCATATGCAGGACCTGCATGTGAAGTTTGAGAATCCGTGGGGGCAGATTTCGCATGGCACAAATGCGAAGTTCAAAGGCGCGCTGGAGGCGCTGTCGCTGAACTTGCTGCAACAGCTTCATCTGGAGAAGCTGGATGTGATCCATACGCATACCTGGTATGTGTCGATGGCGGGGTTTCTGGCGAAGAAGCTGTATGGGATCCCGTTTGTGTTGACGACGCATTCGCTGGAGCCGCTGAGGGCGTGGAAGGCGGAGCAGCTGGGGTCGGGGTATGCGCTGAGCTCGTGGATGGAGAAGACTGCCATCATGGATGCGGATGCGATCGTGGCCGTGTCGAATGGGACGAAGGCGGACATCATCAGGTCGTATCCGGAGGTGGATGCGGGGCGGATACATGTGATCTATAACGGCATCGATCTGGAGCAGTACCAGTGGACTCCGAAGACCGATGCTCATGCAAAGTATGGTGTGGATGTGACGCGGCCGTATGTGCTGTTTGTCGGCAGGATCACGCGGCAGAAGGGTGTGACGCATTTGGTGGATGCGATTCCGCATCTGCCGCCGGGGACGCAGGTGGTGCTGTGCGCGGGGGCACCGGATACTCCGGAGATTGCGGCGGAGATGCGCGAGAAGGTGGAGGCCGTGCGCAAGCAGACGCCGCTGAGCCAGGAAGCGGCGGTGGAGGTGCATACGCCTCCGGGGGTGGAGCCGGAGGGGCATGCGATTGCCACGGGTGATCCGCTGGGCGTCGGGCACAACATTGTGTGGATCGAGCAGATGGTGACTAAGGAAGAGGCGATACAGCTGTACTCGCACTGTGCGGTGTTCTGCTGCCCCAGCGTGTATGAGCCTTTCGGGATCATCAACCTGGAGGCGATGGCGTGCCGCGCGCCGGTGGTGGGGAGTGCGGTGGGGGGAATTCTGGAAGTCGTGGTCGAAGGTGAGACGGGGTACCTGGTGCCGTTTGCTGCCGATCCGGAGACGACATTTCCGGTGGATCCGCAGCAGTTCTCGAAGGACCTGGCGCTGCGCGTGACGGAGCTGTTGAAGGACCCGGTGAAGGCGAAGGCAATGGGCGAGGCAGGACGGAAGCGCGTCGAGGAACACTTTTCGTGGACGGCGATTGCGGACCAGACGATTGCGCTGTATCGGAAGCTGATTGAGGCGCGTAGTTAGGCGAGAAAAATTTGTCCTGCGTGTAGTCTCCCGGTTGGGATTCGCGTCAGTAGTGGGTGAACCGATGTTGGAACAGATCGCTCAGCCCGCTGATATGACGATGGCGAATGCCGGCGCGGAGACCGCTTCGCCGTTCGACAACATTGCCGATGTTCACGCCGTGTATGAGGCGCGGATATTTCGCTTCCTGCTGTTTTCGTTGCGGGATCGCGATGCTGCGCTCTCGCTGACGCAGGACACGTTTCTGCAGGCGTGGCGGTCGCGCGCGAGCTTTCGCGGTGAGTGCTCGATTGCGACGTGGCTGATGCGGATTGCCGTGAACCTGCTGCGGAACCATACGCGCACCGGAGCGTTCCGCTTCTGGAAGAAGGCATCGGCGACTGCGGTGGACGTGGCGGATTTGCAGACGCACCTCCGGCATCCGGCGGCGTCGGCTGAGGCAGAGTTGAGCGCGCGGCAGCAGCTGGCGCGGGTTTGGGAGAGTGTGGAACGGTTGAGCGTGAGGCAGAGGACGATCTTCGTGCTGCGCTTTGTGGATGAGCTGGAGTTGAACGAGATTGCAGTGGCGACAGGGTTGTCGCTGCCAACGGTGAAGAGTCACCTGTACAGGGCGCTGGATAATGTGCGGGCCGCGCAGGTGCAGAAGCCGGGAAAGGAAGGTAAGGGATGAACTCACATTTGAGCAGCGAACAGCTGGAGCGCGTACTTGCCGGGCGGCCGGCGCCTGAAGTGACGCAGCATTTGAAGAAGTGCGCGCGGTGCGGTGAGGATGTCGCCACGATGCGCGGGCTGCTGGGGGATTTTCGTGAGGCGGCGACGGGAGTGGCAGAGCAGTATCGGCTGGCTCCGGTAAGGATGCAGAAGAGAGCGCCGCGGATGGCGTGGGCGCTGGCGGCCGCGGCGCTGGTTGTGGGAGTGGCGACGCCGGTGGTTGTGCATCATCGCGATGCCGGCCGTGGAGTGCCGCCGGTTGCGGCGGATATGCCGGCGATGTCGGATGAGGCGTTGTTGCAGAACGTTCAGGATGATTTGTCGGCGTCGGTGCCGAAGTCGTTGCTGCCGTTGACGTCGACGGTGAAGGATTCGAAGGCCGCGCAGCAGAAGGATTGAGTAGACCTATGGCTCCGACGGGAGAAGCATAGGTCGGGCCTTCAGCCCTCGGGATCAGTGGTTTTCTTCACCCAGGGCTTCGCCCTGGGCTGGGATAAGTCGCGCCTTTGGCGCTGGAACGGTTCTGGTCCTGCGGCAGATTGTTGAGAGTTTCCAAAGAGTTATTACAAAGGGTTTTCAAGAAACGAAAGTTCTTATGAAAGGGAAAAACAATGACTACTAATCGTGTGATTTTTGCTGGATTGCTTTTATTGGCTGTGCCTTATCTTTCTGCTCAAAGTTCACCTGATGGGCCGCCCCCCGGAGCGCCGGGCATGCGTGGTCATATGCGCCATGAGGATGCGGGGCGGATGCGCGATGGAGGGATGCCGGGAGGCGAGATGCATGGGCCCGCGAGTCATCTGCTGCCACCGGGGACGTGGTGGCGAAGTCCGGATTGGATCGCGAAGCTGGGGTTGACGGCGGATCAGCAGAAGCGTATCGACGACATTTTTCTGGAGAGCCGCGTGAAGTTGATCTTCATGCATGCGTCGCTGGAAGAAGAGCAGTTGCGACTGGAGCCGCTGTTGAATGCGAACCCCGTTGACCAGGCGAAGGCGCTGGCGCAGATCAGCAAGATCGCGGATACGCGCGCCGATCTCGAGAAGGCCGATGCGAAGATGCTGCTGAGTATTCGTGCGGTGTTGAACGCGGACCAGTGGACGAAGCTGCACGCGGAGCATCCGCGGATGCAGCGTGGCGGAGAGATGGGTGCCCCGGGCGGTATGCGTCCGCCGATGCGCGGACAGGGTGGGCCTCCGCCTCCGCAGTAATGACGGATGAATTGATTCGAGTGGGCGCCGAACTTCGGCGCTCATTGTTTGGGGCCATAGAGGTTTTGATTACATCTGTTGTTTCGCGTGTCCATCAAGGCGTGGCACACTTTCTGCATGCCTCGTCCCAAGTCCGGCCCAACCCGCAAGCCACCTTACGACCCCGCGGAAGCCGTTGCCGCGCTCTCCGCCGCTGATCCCAAGCTCGCGAAGCTGATCGCTAAGGCCGGCCCCTTCACGGTACGCCTGCCTGCGCAGCAGTCACCGTTTGAGGCGCTGCTGCAGTCGATCATCTATCAACAGCTGCATGGCAAGGCTGCTGCCACCATCCACGCTCGTCTGCTGGCGTCATTCGCCGCCGTCTCGGACGCCCGCTCGAACGCCGCGCCTGTCCACCCCGACCCGCAGCAGATCCTGGACGCGCCGAACGAGCAGCTCCGCGCCGCCGGCCTTTCGCATAACAAGGCCCTCGCGATCCGCGATCTCGCCGCCAAAACCCTGGACGGCACCGTCCCCACGCTCGCCCAGATCCGCCGCATGTCGGACGAGGCCATCATTGAGCACCTCGTCCAGGTCCGCGGCATTGGACGCTGGACAGTCGAAATGTTGCTCATTTTCCGCCTCGGCCGGCCCGATGTGCTGCCCACCAGCGACTACGGCATCCGCAAAGGCTTCGCGCTCACCTTTCAGGGCCTCAAGCCCGAAACCAAGCTGACGCCCGCGCTGCTCGCCAAACCGGCAGACATTGAGCGCCGCGCAAAGAAGTGGGCGCCATGGCGCTCCGTCGCGAGCTGGTACATGTGGCGCGCCTGCGACATGGCAGCCGCGAAATCTCCTGAAAGCGCACCCGACTAAATCCCGCGCTCTATTCCCATTTCCGGTCTTTGTCCTGTTTTGAGATATTCGCGCGGAACGAATTCCCAAACCGGTGAACGAATCCCCCATCCTGCTCTTCAATGAAAGTGTGCCGCTGTTTTAGCGGAGCTTTGGCGTTGGGGAGACACATGCGTTCAACACGGGCCCTGCTTTCAAATCTCGTCGTGCTGGGACTGACACTCCTCGCCGCTGGTTGCGGCATTGTCCCCCCACAACCCGCTTCAGCGGTCGCCGGACCAGCCCTGCATGGCAAAGCCTTCGGCGGTCAACAACCTGTCTCGGGCAGTCGCGTCTACCTGCTCGGGGCCAATAGCACCGGTTATGCCCAGCCTTCCGTCTCACTGCTTGATCCAGCCATCACTCTCCAGCCGCCGGACAGCATCGGTTCCTTCGTCACCACTGATTCCAACGGTATATTCTCCATCGGCGGCGACTATGTCTGCACCTCCGGTCAGCAGGTCTACCTCTACGCGTCCGGGGGCGATCCCGGCAGCGGGCCTAACCCCTCCATCGGCCTCATGGCTGTGCTCGGCGACTGCACGGCCGGCACCTTCGCCGCGCAGTATCCCTTCGTTCAGATCAACGAGGCCACCACGATCGCCGCAGCCTACGCGCTCTCCGGCTTTGCAACCGACGCCATACACATCTCCAGTTCCGGCACACCGCTGGCCCTTACCGCCATAGCCAATGCGTTCCAGAACGCAGCCAATCTGGCCAGCATCATCACTGGCCAGGCTCTGGATACCACGCCAAACGGAACCGGCACCGTCCCGCAGGCCACGCTCAATACGCTGGCGAACATCCTCGCCGCCTGCGTCAACACCGACGGCACGATCACGGGCCCGACCCAGCCCACACCCTGCTACACGCTGCTCAACAGCGCTCTGTCAGCCGGGCTTTCTGGAACACCTCCATCCGATACCGCCACGGCCGCTATCAACATCGCCCATCATCCTGCAGCCAACGTGGGCGCGCTTTTTGCTCTACCGACACCGACCGCACCTTTCAGCCCCGCGCTCAATACTCAGCCCAACGACTTCACCATCGCGCTGACCTTCGCCCAGACTGGCGGAAGGAACATCGCCATTGACGCCTCCGGCGACATCTGGGTGAGCCAGCCCACCGGCATCCTCGAGCTCGATCCCTCGGGCACTCTCCTTTCGCCTGATACCGGCTACACGGGCGGAGGTACAGACGCAGGGGCGACAGGGTCCCCCTCCGACGGGCTGGGCGGCATCGCCATCGATCTATCCGGAAACGTATGGGCAGCGAACCGTCTCGGCAACACCATCGTCGAGCTCTCCAGTGCGGGTACACCGCTCTCGCCGAGTACCGGCTACACCGGCGGCGGCTTGTACGGTCCGGGAGCTGTTTCCATTGATGGCCTCGGCAACGTCTGGGTCACCAATGTCGGCTCCAGCATTTCCGAACTCTCCAGTTCGGGGACCCCGCTCTCTCCAGACCCGGCAGGCTTCACCGGCGGCGGCCTGCTTACACCCATCGGCATCGCGGTGGACAGCGCTGACAGGATCTGGGTCGCAGGTTCCTTCGGTCTCAGTAAATTCAACAACAATGGCACGCCGATCACCAACGTCAACCCCTACACAGGGGGCGGCCTCTCCGCGCCGTCCGCTGTGGCGATTGACGGCTCAAACGATGCCTGGGCGGTCAACCGCTTCACCGGCAATACCGTGTCAGAACTCGCCAACAACGGCAACGCGATTTCCGGAGCACACGGCTATCCGGCAGGCAACGGCTCCTACCCCTCCATAGCGATCGACGGCGCAGGTGCCGTTTGGACACTCAACGCCACCAGCGTCAACGTGATCTCGAAATTGGGAGCGGCGATTTCTCCCTCGCCCGGCTACACCGTCGAAAGCCTTACGAATCCCGTTAGCCTTGCCATCGACGGCTCCGGCAACGTGTGGGCTGTGAATGGTTCACCCAACTATGCCGTCGTTGAGCTCGTCGGCGCGGCTACTCCCGTCGTTACGCCAATAGCCGCCGGCGTCGCCAACCACACACTCGCCACCCGCCCCTGACGCTCGCCGGCGCCTACCTAAGCGCCGCAGCGCGCCGTGTGGTAACGTACCGACAACCTCCGAGCTTCTCCTTATCCGCTGCTGTGCCGTCCGCGTCCTAGGCCCATTTCCCTTCAGGAGCCGAACTTGCGCGCCTTCACGCCACTTTGTCTTGCGGTAGTCCTGCTACTCTCCGGCTGCGGTTTCACCACCACGGAATCCTCCTCGCCCTCACCTGGCCTCGACATCGCCGGCAACGTTCATGGCGGACAGCAACCCGTGGTCGGCGCTCACGTCTTCCTGTTCGCAGCGGGGACCGGCGGGTACGGCAATCAGGTCACCTCTCTGCTCAATATCGTCCCCGGCCAGACCTTGCTCGACTCCTAGGTCGGCGCATACTACGTGCCCACGGACGGAACGCCGCTGACGCCTTCATCGGGGCTTTGCTCCCGCTCAATAGCTGAGGGCTTCGGCATCGCGATCGATCCCTCCGGCAGTGTATGGATATCGAACTATGGGGCCACGAAGCTTGCCGCCTTCATCGGCCTCGCCACGCCTGTCGTTACACCTCTCTCAGCCGGGGCCGCCCACGGCACACTCGGCACGCGTCCCTGACGCCGCACCACCTTCACGCCCCGCGCATCTCCAGCTTCCACCGGCCCGCCTTCACCGGCCCCGCTGAACTCACCAGCACACGCCACACCGCCTGCCCCCACGAGTGCTCCAGCAGCGCATCCGTCAACGCTATACGTTCCACCGTCGCCTTCAACGCCGCACCATCGAACGCCAGCATCACCCCACCCACCGTCACACCCGCAGCCGACACCACCGGCTCCTTCGCGCACATAAACGACAGCGTGACCGGCACCTCGCGCGTCAGGGTGAAGTCTTCCATCAACTCGACCCTCCGCGCCGCGCGATCCAGCGTCAGTGTCCGCAGCCAGCGCTCCACACCAGCTTCCTTCGGATACGCCGGTGCCAGGTTCGCCGACACGCCGGTCTTCTCTCCCGCGCTCGTATAACGCACGTCCGCGGCACGAAAAGCATTGCCCTCACGCTGCATCACGCCGCCAATTGTCGGCAGGTTGTGAAACGCCGATTGCATGGTCCACAGCGTGTAGCGGTCTTTGCCGAAAGTCTGCGCCGTATACGTGCCCACGCCTACATCGATAAACACCGGCTCGCCGTCGTGAAACACAATGAAGCTGCCGGAGTCGTTATGCCCATGGGGCCGCCCATTGCCCGCCGCCTGCAGCGCCACATAGAACCCCTCGGCCGAGCCGTCCTTCTCGCGGGCCGTCATCAGTCCCAGCGCCGGATACCACGCCTCGCGCATCAACGCATCATGCCTCGGCGCGGTGCGAATCGCCGGCGCCGTAAACACCTTGCCCAGCTCGCGCGAGAGCGACGCCACACCCGTCCCGCTGCCAAATGTCGACGGCCTCCGCGCCGCCTCGAATGCCCCAAACTCCGCCAGCGCCTGATCGCCCGTCGCGCGGCCAAAGTTGTACAGCAGCTCCGGCTCAGGCGACGCCTCCACATGCGCATCGCCGAAGTTCACATACGCGCTCTTCGCAATGTGCACATCGAGAATGAAGTGCCCCATCGCGCGGGTGAACGGATGCGTCAGCACCGTGCCGCCCTTGCCGCCATGCGCAGACACCAGCGTCTGGCAGCAGTCATAGAACGACGCTGCCGATCGTGACCAGTACCCCGGCCCTTCTTCGCATCCACCATCCGGCGAATAGTCGGCCAGGAAGCGGTCCACACTGCGGCAAATTTTCTGCACCATCTGCCCGCGCCGCGGCCCATCCGGCTCCAGCAGCAGCACCGCCGTCAACACATTCGAGTTGATCCACGGGTTCCAGTTGTTCAGGTGCCGCTGCGCCCCCGTGCCCAGCCCCATCCACCAGAAATCATCCCGCTCGGCGTACGGGTCGAGCACGCGCCGCTTCGCCTCCAGCGCAATGCGCGCGGTCACCAGAGGCGACACCGTCGCCAGCCTGTCGCCCAGCAAATATGTCACCCAACCGAGGGTCGCTGCGGTCTCCGCGCTGAATAGCTCGATGATCGGCTCGGCAGCATCGGCGAGCCCCACGCCGGCTTTCTGTGCTGTCAGGTGCGCCTGCGCTCCCCAGAAGGTCTCCTCGCAGATCAGCCAGACGCCGTTCGCAATCTGGTCGAGATACTTGCCCGTCCCGGCGACACACTCGCCCAGGACAAGGTCCGCCAGCCGTCCACGCCGTCCAAAGCTGATGCCCTCATAGTGCGTGCGATTGCCCGTGCGCTTGAACTCCAGCTCATCGGTCGCGAGCAGCATCGGCCAGTCGCTGTTGTTGGCCTTGTCGGCGTGCGCTACCAGCGTCTCGCGCACATCCTGCGGGAGCGCCGCCCAAGCTGCGCGGTCCGCTGCTTTCGGCAGCGGACGCCACTCACTCGCAGGCAACAGCGAGGGTGCCAGCGGAGCGAATGTCGAAGTGAGCAGTTTCGGCGGGACGCCGGCACTGGCAGGAGGAGTCATAGCCGCTGCAGGTAAGGCCGCCAGCAGCTCTGTGGAACTAACGAGGCTCTGCCCCAGGACAGCGCCAGATGCGGCCAGGAAAAATCGACGATTCATCCCCTCAATATACAAAGCACTCGGACAACCGGCTCTTGCCGGCGCTCTTCAAAGCAAGATGGCTTCGGAGAGGTTCTAGTCGGTGGCGGGTCCGGTAAATCCGGGATGCGCTTGGCGCTTTGCGACGACAGTGCCGACACCGCCGCCGAAGCTGCCGAAGATAAGCGCGATGACGGGTGAGAGCAGCAGGTGGGTGCAGATGGAGTCGAGCGTGTTGGCGACGGCGAAAGCCTGGGGGTTGGTCCAGCCGCTGCGCGTGTACTCGGCCCAGGTGCCGACGTAGGCCGGGGGTGGCGGGTGGATGAAGAGTTCGAGCAGCGTGCCGGCTGCGATGGCAATCGTAATGTTGACGAAGGCGCTCCAGAGGGCGGCGGCAACAGCTGCGCGGAAGCGCAAACCGGCAGCGGCGAGGTGGTAAGCCACGTACCCCCAACCGAGAAAGAGCAGAAGCATCACAGAGATCTGCAATGCGGGGCCGGGGACAGCGAACGGGATGCCGTTCTCGATGCAGAGACCGAGCATGTCGGGGACGCTGAGAGCGAGCCCCGCAACGGTGGCGAAGCGCAGCGCGTGCCCATGCCGGGACCTCCTGAACGCGACGACCGTTGCAATCGCCGCATACAGCGCCAGCGGAACGGCAGCTTGAAGCACGTAGCGCAGAGGATCGCGCTGCAGGAAGAAGCCGGGTTGGCGATGCAGCGCGACAGCGGCGAGGGCGATCGTCACTAACGCAAGCGCGGGGACGAAGAGGAGCGATGGGTTCGCGGGCTTCATCGGAGGTCCCGGAGTCTCCTGACTCGAAGGTCAACAGTCTATGCCACGCCGGTCATCGCCAGGCACCGAGGATCGCGCCCATCAGTGTGAGCGCGACTGTCAGGTAGCCGCCGTTGATGAGGACGTAGCTGAAGGGGCGGCGCTCGAAGAGCGAGACGATGCCCATGCCCATGGCGACCCATCCGAAGCCCGCGGCGAAACCGGCGGCGGCGCCGAAGGCGGTGGTCGTGCCGGGGGCGTTGAGGAACATCGCGAGGTTGATCGACATCACCAGGGTGAGGATGAAGCTGATGCCGAAGACTTTGGCCATGTTGGTCGGGGGCGGCATCTCGTCGAACTTGTTGGCGCGCTGCCAGGCTTTGCCGAAGAGGAAGGGCGCGTACCAGAGGCCTCCGAGGAGGAAGGCTGTGAGGGCGGCGACGAGAATCGCCCAGAGGTTGAGGGTGTGCATGTTCATCGTTTGAGCTCCTGAGTTGTTGTTGAGCAGGGTACGCTGCGGGGCTTGATCTGTGGGCTTTTATTTGGCGGGCTTCGCGGCGGGTGTGGGGCCGAAGATCTTTTCCCAGTCGAGCGGGCCGCTGACGAAGCGGTGGTGCAGTGTGGCGAGCAATTGGGCGTTGCCGGAGGCGAGGTACTCGTAGGCCTTGTCCCACTCCGGGCCGTCCTTCCAGCCGGTCTGGGTGAGGCGGACGATGGTGGAATCGCCGTGCGCCTCGAAGGTGAAACGGGCGTGGGTGCGCTGGGCGCGGACGGTGGGGAACTGGTCGGGCGCGAGGGCGTTGATCACGATCTCCTGCTCCGGGATGAAGCTCACGATGGTGCCGCCGCCGGTGCTTCCGCCGGGAAAGTGGGCGGTCCACTCGCCGCCGGGACGGAGGTCGACGACGGCGCCGGGGGTTAGCCAGGTGCTGAGGCCGGCGCTGGTTGTGAAGGCTTCCCAGACGGCGGCGCATGGGGCGGGGATACTGAGCTCGATGACGAGGGCTTTGCCGGATGCGGCGGGCTGCGCCTGAGCGAATGCCGGTCCGACTGGGATAGCGGCGGCGAGAGTGAGAGTGAGGAGGAGAGATTTCATGGGTGCTCCTTGATTCCAAGTACTTGGTTGGTCGTTCAAGTAAATATCTGTACACTGGGTCTGTCAAGCTCTTTTCTATGCAGAAGCCTCTAAAAACTCGCGAGCGCCTGATCGAGTCGGCCCGGTTTCTGTTCTGGGAGCGGGGGTATGCGGGTACCAGCATGGCCGACCTGCTGGGGCATGCGGGAGTAAACTCGGGCAGCTTTTACCATTTCTTCGAGAGCAAGGAAGCGCTTTTGCGGGCGGTGCTGGAGGGATATCTTCATGCTTTGTGGCCGATGGTGGTCGAACCGGCGTTCGCTACGACGGACGACCCGCTGGAGCGCATCTTTGCGATTCTGGCAGGGTATCGGCAGCGCATCATCATGACGGACAGCAAGTATGGGTGTCCGCTGGGAAGGCTCGCGCTGGAGATCGACCCGGAAAACCGGCCGGCGCACAAGCTGATTGCGGAGAATTTTCAGGGGTGGATCGACGTCATCCGGCAGTGCTTAGGAGAGATGAAGGCGCGGCTGCCGGAGGGCACGGATGCCGAGGCGCTGGCGACGTACGTTCTCGCTGTGATGGAGGGCGGCGTGATGATCTCGAGGTCGTATGGATCGGTGGAACCGTTCGATCGCACGGTGCGGCAGTTGCGCGAACACTTCCGGTTATTGCTGAGATAGGTGCGTCGCGGCAGAGGCGGGGGGCGAAGGACGATCAACCGCGGAGACGAAAGCAAATTCCCTTCGGGAATGACAAAGGATGGGGCCGTGGGCCGATGGTAATCGGTTCCCGTCCATTTGCCGGGAAACTGAAATGCCGCCGATGGAATCTATAGGACGGTGCGTTCCGGCTCCAATATGGCACTCAAGGCGTTCGCCCTTGGTATTGGCGGCAAGGCGTGTGCGATGCGCGAAACGTCCGGTTCGATAATCGATGGGAAATATTAAAGAACGGATTGGATTGTGTTCGGAGTCACTTTAAGGGCCGGGTCCGACTGCTATAGTTAAGCTTTCTAGGCGTGTTTCGAAGCAAGCCACAACGTGGGCCCTTCATTCGTTAGCAGATCGCGGGCGCAACACGGCCGGCGGGTAGTCAACCGATAGATAGCAAACCGTCTTCGCTCTTTTTGACGCAGAGGAAGCAGGAACGCACTCATGGCGCAAGTTTTTGATCGCAACTCGAATGCACTGGCCCGTATGAGCCTGGTGCTGACGGGCTTGATCGTCATCTCGCTTGGTGTGGCACTGAACTCGTTGCAGCGGTCCCCCTGGGTGACGCGGCAGGGTCAGCGGCCCGACCAGCCCATTCCGTTCAGCCACAAGCATCACGTTTCAGGGCTTGGCCTGCAGTGCCAGTACTGCCATACGTCGGTGGAGAAGAGCTCGTATGCGGGCATTCCGCCGACCAAGACGTGCATGAACTGCCACTCGCAGATATGGACGAACGCACAGATGCTGGAGCCGGTGCGCACCAGCTGGGCGACAGGCGCCTCGATCAACTGGATCCGCGTGCACGATCTTCCGGACTACGTGTATTTCAATCACGAGATCCATGTGAACAAGGGCATCGGGTGCGCGAGCTGTCATGGCCGCGTCGACGAGATGCCGCTGATGTATGAAGAGAACACGCTGCAGATGGAGTGGTGTTTGAACTGCCATCGCAATCCGGCCACGAACCTTCGGCCGACTTCTGAGATTTACAACATGGCGTGGGCTGGGCCGTCGAAGTCAAGCCCGGTATGGTGCGCGACGACTGGCAAGGGTGCCGCTGGCACCGGGCCGACAGCGGCTGCTGTGAACTGCGTGACCAAGGAACCCGAGGGCGCAAAAATTGTGACGGCAATGCTGCAGGAGCCGTCGACACCGTCGCTCGGGCAGGGCATCGCCAGGCCACAGTCCGGTACACGGCTGGAGCCGCATCCGACTTCGGGTGAGGGGCAGACGGTTTCGGACGTGAACCCGCTGGGTGGGCCGTCGATCCCGGTGAGCTATACACGGTTTGAAAGCCAGATTGAACTCGGCCGGTTCCTGACCGAGCAGTACCACATCCGCACCCCGAATGAGCTTTCGAGCTGCGAGGTGTGCCACCGATGAAGACTTTTACTGGAACTGAACAAGCGATGGATGCAAAGGCAGAACCTACACAGCCACAGATCGTGAACAGCATTGCGCCGGCGAAGATGACACTCGCCGAAGTGCGCGCCAAGCTGGACGGCAAGACCGGCAAGCGCTACTGGAAGAGCCTGGATGAGCTGGCGGATACGCCGCAGTTCCAGGAACTGATGCAGGAAGAGTTCCCGCGGCAGTCTGGTGCGGGCGAGTGGGTCGATGCCGTGTCGCGGCGCGGCTTCCTGAAGGTGATGGGCGCGAGCTTTGCGCTGGCCGGTTTGGCTGGATGCACCAAGCAGCCGGATGAGCCGATCTTTCCGTACGTGAAGCAGCCCGAGGACCTGATCCTGGGCAAGCCGATGTACTTTGCCACCGCGCATCCGTTCCCGACCGGGGCGGTTCCTGTGCTGGTGAAGTCGGACGCGTTCCGCCCGATCAAGATTGAAGGCAACCCCGAACACCCGATGTCGAAGGGCAAGTCGGATGCGTATACCCAGGCGACGCTGCTTGATCTGTACGATCCGGATCGGTCGAAGGGTGTGTTGTCCCGCGGCAACGACTCGGAGTGGGGTCGGTTCCAGCAGGCGTTTGCGGCGGGTGTGGCGCAGACCGGCAATGGCGATGGCGTTTACTTCCTAAGCGAGACGATCACTTCGCCCACGCTTGCGGCGCAGTGGAAGCAGGTGCAGGGCAAGTATCCCAATGCGAAGCTGATCCAGTACGACGCGGTCAGTGGAGAGGGTGGGCGCGCGGCATCGAAGGCGGCGTTTGGCGACTATCTCGATGCGCAGTACAAGCTCGAAGATGCGGATGTGATTCTGTCGCTGGATGCGGACTTCCTGGGCGGTATTCACTTCCCCGGTCACCTGCCGATGGCGGCAGCGTATGCCGAGCGGCATCGCTACGACGAAGGCAAGACGATGAACCGGCTGTACGTCGTCGAGACCATGCCGACCGTCACCGGATATAAGGCCGAGCATCGCCTCGCGCTGAAGCCGAGCGAGATTGAGGCGTTTGCGACGGCCCTTGCCGGCGGCAGTGCGGCGGGGTTGTCGAATCCGGATGCGCAGAAGTTTTTGACGGCCGTGCAGAACGATTTGAAGAAGTCTGCGGGGCGCGCTGTTGTGATTCCGGGACGGGATTCTTCGGCGGCGGTTCATGCCGCGGCGCACGCGCTGAATGCGTCGCTCGGTGCGGTGGCCAAGACGGTTGTTTACACGCAGTCGATTGCACCGATCCCGAGCGAGCAGGGTGCGGATCTGAAGACCCTAGTCGGCGATATGAACGCCGGCAAGGTGAAGTGGCTGGTGATGCTGGGCGTGAACCCGCTGTACAACGCCCCAGCCGACCTCGAGTTCCAGGCCGCCTTCAACAAGGTGCCGAACACTGTGCATCTTGGATCGCATGTCGATGAGACCGGGTTCTTCTGCACGTGGCACGTGAACAAGTCGCACTACCTGGAGAGCTGGTCGGATGCGCGTGCGCATGACGGCACGATCTCGATCATTCAGCCGATGATCGATCCGCTATATGGCGGGCACAGCGCGCACGATGTTCTGCAGTCGCTGATCGATCCGTCGCAGAGCGCGTATGACGCCGTGGTTGCGAATGCGAAGACATACATCACGGGCGACTTTGCCACGGGTTGGCGCAAGGCGCTGCACGATGGATGGGTTGAGGGGACGGCGTTTTCACCGAAGCTCGTTGGAGCACCGAGTGCGGCTGCTCCGGCAGCTCCGCAGAATGCCGGCTCTGGTCTCGAGATTGCGTTCAAGCACGATCCTTCGCTGTACGACGGACGGTATGCCAACAACGGCTGGCTGCAGGAACTGCCCAAGCAGGTTACATCGCTCTCCTGGGACAACGCCGCCCTGATGAGCATGGATACGATGGGCAAGCTCGGCATCGAGGAGAACGAGGCCATCGAGCTGGAGTCGGGCGGACACAAGGTCATCGCGCCAGTGCTCATGGTTCCCGGGCACCCCAACGATTGCGTCACTGTGTACCTGGGTGGCGGACGGCGCGGAGGCGAAGGCCTGCGTGTGGCACAGGGAGTGGGCTTCAATGCGTACCTGCTGCGGACATCCGAGCGGCCCGTGTACGCGAATGACCTGACGGTAAAGCGCGGACAGGGAACATACGATCTCTGCGTGACAAAGGTCCACAACATCGAGCATCGCGGAGCATACGCTCAGCGCGACCTCGAGAAGAAGCTCTTTGACAAGGATGGGGTGTACTCGCTCGCCGGGCACGAAGCGATGGAGCGCGCGATCATTCGCTACTCCACGGTGGATGAGGTCAAGCAGAACCCCAAGTTCGTCCATGGCAAAGAAGAGGGTGGATCGACCAACGACAAGCAGGGATCGCGTATTGAGAAGGAAGGCTACAACCCCCTGGGCGACAACCCGTCCAAGGACGACAGCATGTTCCCGGATGCGTGGAGCTACGAGAATAGGGACGTCTCGTCGCAAACCCTGCAGAACAAGTGGGGCATGGCGATCGACCTGAACTCCTGCATCGGCTGCAATGCGTGCATTGTGAGCTGCTATGCGGAGAACAACATTCCGGTAGTCGGACGCGAGCAGGTGAAGATCGGCCGCAACATGCAATGGCTGCGCATCGATACGTACTTCGAAGGCGACCTGCATGCTCCGAAGGCGCACTTCCAGCCGATGGCGTGCCAGCATTGCGAGAACGCCGGCTGCGAGCTGGTTTGCCCGGTGGGCGCGACGGTCCATACTCCCGAAGGCCTGAACACGATGGTGTACAACCGTTGCGTGGGCACGAGGTACTGCTCGAACAACTGCCCGTACAAGGTGCGCCGGTTTAATTTCCTGTTGTACTCGGACTTCGACACCGAAAGCCTGAAGTTCATGCGCAACCCGGACGTCAGCGTGCGTTCGCGCGGCGTGATGGAGAAGTGCACGTACTGCGTGCAGCGCATCGAAGCTGTGAAGATCGCCGCGGACAAGGAAAATCGGCCGATCAAAGACGGCGAGATCGTGACGGCGTGCCAGCAGGCTTGCCCGACCGACGCGATCATCTTCGGCAACATCAATGACCCGAACAGCGCGGTCGCCAAGCGCAAGGCCGTGGAGCGCGACTATCCGGTGCTCGGCGACTTGAACTACCGTCCGCGCACGACCTATACCGCGGGCGTCATCAACCCGAACTCGGAGCTGGCTTAGTATGGCAACCAAGAGCCCCATTGACCCCGTTGTCGACCCGATGATCGACCCGCGTACCGGCGAGTACGCGGTCATCGCGCCGGGCCACAACTTCAAGTCGGTCACGCAGAAGATCGCCGGCATCGTGCTGACCGGGCATACACCGCTGGCGTGGTTCTTCGGCCTGATGGTGGCCGGCGGCGTGGCATCGCTGGTGGTAATCGCTCTTACATGGCTGGTTCTGAAGGGTGTCGGCATCTGGGGCGTGACAATCCCGGGCGCCTGGGGCTTCGCCATTATCAACTTCGTCTGGTGGATCGGTATCGGCCACGCGGGCACGCTGATCTCGGCCATCCTTCTGCTGTTCAAGCAGACCTGGCGCAACTCGATCAACCGGTTCGCGGAAGCGATGACAATCTTCGCCGTGGTCTGCGCCGGCATGTTCCCACTGATCCACGTCGGCCGTCCGTGGCTGGGTTACTGGTTGTTCCCTTACCCGAACACGATGAACATCTGGCCGCAATTCCGCAGCCCGCTGGCGTGGGACGTGTTCGCGGTTTCGACGTATGCGACGATCTCGATCGTGTTCTGGTACATGGGCATGATCCCCGACTTCGGCACCCTGCGCGATCGCGCGACGATGCCGCTGGCAAAGTATGCGTACGGCATCCTGTCGCTGGGCTGGCGCGGATCGACGCGACACTGGATCCGGTATGAGACGGCTTCCCTGCTGCTGGCCGGGCTTTCGACGCCGCTGGTGCTCTCGGTGCACACGGTCATCAGCTTCGACTTCGCGGTGGCCGCCCTGGCGGGGTGGCACACGACGATCTTCCCGCCATACTTCGTTGCCGGCGCTATTTATTCAGGATTTGCGATGGTGCTGACGCTGGCCATCCCAATCCGCAAGTTCTATCACCTGGAAGACCTGGTGACACTGCGGCATCTCGACAATATGGCGAAGGTCATGCTCGGGACGGGGTTGATCGTGGCTTACGGGTACGGGATGGAAGTCTTCATGTCGTGGTACTCGGCTTCCCATTGGGAGTTCTTCATGATGTGGAACCGTATGTTCGGGCCGATGGGCTGGGGCTACTGGATCCTGATCCTGACCAACATCCTGATTCCGCTAACGACGCTGTGGTGGCGCAAGCTTCGCATCAACGTCGGCTACCTGTTCTTCCTGTCGTTCGTCATCAATATAGGCATGTGGTTCGAGCGCTTCGTCATCGTTGTGACGAGCCTGTATCGCGACTATCTGCCGTCGAGCTGGGGAACGTATCGCGCGACCAAGTGGGATTACATGCTGTTTATCGGAACGTGGGGGCTGTTTACGACGCTGTTCCTGCTGTTCGCGCGCTTCGCTCCGATGATTCCGATGAATGAAATCAAGATGATGCTTCCGCAAACCAAGATACGGCCCGGCGGCGCTGATGCCGAGCAGGTTATCGAGGAGACTGTCTGATGCCGCCGAGAGAAGGAACCTACGGCCTGCTGGCCGAATTCAATACGCCGAGCGCACTGGTGCATGCGACCCAGCAGGCGCGCGCCGCGGGCTACCGGCGCATGGAGTGCTATACGCCGTATCCCGTGGAAGAAGCGGCCGAGGCGCTGCACTTCCACAAGAACCGTGTGCCGCTGGTGTGCCTGCTGGGCGGGCTCGCAGGCCTGACGACGGCGTTCCTGATGGAGACGTGGATTGCGAAGTGGTCGTACCCGCTGAATATTGCCGGCCGTCCCTTGTTCTCGTGGCCTGCGTTCATCATTCCGGCTTACGAGTGGACGATCCTGTTCTCCGGCCTTTCGGCGTGCTTCGGGATGCTCGCGCTGAACGGGTTGCCGCAGCTGTATCACCCGGTGTTCAATGCACCGAACTTCCGCGATGGCGCGACGACGGACAAGTTCTTCCTCTGCCTGGAAGCGCACGACCCCAAGTTCGAGCTGGCTGAGTCGCGGGCGTTCCTGGAGCAGTTCTCTCCGGTCTCTGTTGTGGAGGTGGACCACTAATGCAGAGTGCAGCCAACAGCCAACAGGGAACAGGGAACAGCTTGCAGAAACGTAGATATATCTCGGGGATGTCGCTGGCGGCGATGCTGGTGCTTGCCGGTTGCCGGCAGGACATGCATGATCAGCCGAAGTTCTTTCCGCAGCGTGGGACGGAGTTTTATGCCGATGGGCGCTCGGTGCGTCCGCAGGTGGCGAACACCGTGGCGCGCGGCCAGATGCATGAGGATGCGTACTTCTATACCGGCATGACCAACGGAGCGGAAGGCAATACGTTTCCCTTCCCGGTGACACTGGATGTTGTGGAGCGCGGGCAGGAGCGGTACAACGTGTACTGCACGCCGTGCCACTCGCGCGTGGGCAACGGTGCGGGCATGATCGTGCAGCGCGGCTACCGGCCGGCCGGCAACTTCCATACGGACCGTCTGCGCAACGCGCCGCTCGGACATTTTTTCGCGGTGATGTCGAATGGCTATGGAGCGATGCCGGATTATGCGGCACAGTTGAGCCCTGAAGATCGCTGGGCGGTTGTGGCGTACATTCGCGCACTGCAGCTTTCGCAGAATGCGACCGCGGCAGACCTGGGCGGACAGCAGGCACGGCCTCTGACGGAGATTGTGGATAAGGAAGGGCTGCAGCCGGGGTTTGCAGAGGACTGGAAGCTGCCTTCGACTGCGAATGTTTACGGCACGCCGAACGGACAGGACAACGGTATTCCCGGGCAGGACAAGGTGATGGCCCCTTCGGTTACGCCGGCGGCGCGCACCATGAGCCAGACCCCGTCGCAGCCGGCGCTTAGCCGCCCGAATGTGCCGAGCGCTCCGGGAACACCGACCGCAACGACACCGACTCAGAACCATCGCCCCTAAGCAGCAACACTGAACCTGAAGGCTATCGACTGATGGAAATGGCACACGAACAATACGGGCATAGGGACGACGCACACAGCGCCGTCCACCACCACGGCCCACGCACAATGCCGGCCGTGCTGAGCGCGCCGCCGATGGTTGCGGTCTGGCGGACAAGGCTGCTGATGGTTGCGGCCGCGGCAACTTTGGTCTCGCTAATCTTTCTTCTGGTTCCGGGAGGCCGTGGGCACATACTGCGCGCATACCTGCTCGGCTACATGATGTCCTTCTCGCTTGCTGGCGGCGGCCTTTGCATGCTCATGCTGCAGTACGTCTCCGGCGGCAAATGGGGCCTGCTGTTGCGGCGTCCGCTGGAAGCGATGGCACGCACGCTGCCGCTGGTGGCACTGCTGCTGATCCCTATCGGTGTCTTCGCCAAGAAGCTCTATACGTGGGCCAACTACACGACCAACGAGGCTGCGTGGCAGGGTGTACGGAACTTCCAGATCAACGAGGAGCAGGCGCTGACGACCAACGCGAAGCGCACGATGCTGAGCCCCACCGCGTTCTGGGTGGAGGCGGTCATCATCTTCGGTGTGCTCGGCCTCATGATGTACTTCCTGCAGAAGTGGTCGGTGCAGCGTGATGCCGATCCAACGGCGGGAACGCAGCGGAGCTATGACCGCTGGCGCGAGAAGTGCGAAAACCTGAGCGGCATCGGTATCCTGATCTACGTTGTGCTGATGACCGTGGGTGCGATCGTGTGGATCATGTCACTGGATGTGACGTGGTACTCGTCGATATGGGGTCTGCAGTTCCTGGTCGGGCAAGGGTTCGCGGTGTTGGCGCTGGGCATTTTGACGGTGGTGCTGCTTTCCAAAGCCGAGCCGATGAAGACGTTCCTGCGGGTTACCGAGCAGCATGACCTCGGCAAGTTCCTGTTTGCGTTCGTGATGCTCAACATCTACCTGAATTTCGCGGAGTTCCTGATCATCTGGTCGGGTAACCTGCCGGACGAGATTCCCTGGTACCTGAACCGCATCCGCGGCGGGTGGTGGGTGATCTGCTCGATGGACTTTATCTTCCACTGGCTGATTCCCTTCTCTCTGCTGCTCTCCCGCGACCTGAAGCGGTCCAAGAGCAAGATGATCTGGCTGACGTGCTGGATGCTGTTTGCGCGCGCGTTCGACCTCTTCTGGCTGATTGAGCCGAACTTCGGCGACGCTGCCCGCAACCTGCACATCACCGGCAACCTCGGCATTCTCGCCTACATCACCGTGCCAGTGGCTGTGCTCGCGGTATGGGGATGGTTCTATCTTGGCAACCTGATGAACCGGCCGCTGATGAACACGAACGATCCGCACCTGGCCGAAATGTTGGAGCCCGAACATGCACACTGAAGGACATGACATGGGGAAACCTGAAGGGGTACCGGCGCATCCCGAGCCGAAGATCGACGCGGAGCATCCGGGGTATGAGACTCAGGATGTCAACGTCAGCGGTATCGTCTACTTCCTGGGCGGGCTGCTGCTGTCGGTCGGCCTGTTCTTCGTGCTGTGCTTCTACATGGGCAAGGTGATCAACTACAGCTTCGCGAAGGACGATGGACCGCAGGACAAGTGGCACGCACCGGTGCTGGTGGGCGGACAAGCGGCTCCCGCGAACTCGCGAGAGAACCTGGCCAGCAATCCTGAGATGTACCAGCGGGAGTTGCAGCAGGGTGTGTCGCGCTTCCCAACGCCGCAGCTCTCAAGCGACGATGAACAGCAACAGACCGCTGACCTGCATGCTCGCGAAGACCTGCTTTTGGACAACTACAGCACCGATGCCTCCGGCACCACGCGTATTCCGATCGACCGCGCGATGCAGCTGATTGCGCAGCGCGGGCTCGGCTCAGCGCCCGCATCTGCCGCACCGAAGACTCTTATGGTCGGCGACAGTGAACCGGCTATCCACGGGCCGCTGACGTCGGGGTTCGCGCGTACGGGGTTTGAGCTCGACACGATGGAGAAACGCGACCAGCAGAACAAGTACAAGCAGGCCGCGGCAGCACATAAAGAATAGGAAACAGCGAACAGGGATTAGTGATTAGTGATTAGGGATTAAGACGATGTTTACCGGTAGCACAAATCGCCGTTCGAGAGGCCTCAATGTGGGGCGGGCGGTGGTGTGTGCGTTGGCGCTGGGCCTGTTCGGCGGTGTTGTTCAGGCGCAGGTTTCGAGCTATGCCGACAAATCCGTTGGCGAGAATCGCGGCGATGAGCTGCCGCAGGTACTGCAGAAGGTTGGCGTTGCGCAGCATCTGAATGCACAGCTTCCGCTGAACGCCGCGTTTGTGGATGAAACCGGAGCACCCGTTACGCTGGGCACCTACTTCAATGGCAAGCGTCCAGCGGTGCTGGCGCTGGTGTACTTCGACTGCCCGATGCTGTGCTCCGAAGAGATGGACGGCATTACGTCCGCGCTGGAGATGGTGAAGATGAACCCCGGCAAGGATTTCGACGTGGTGATCGTCAGTATCGATCCGTCGGACACTCCGTTGAAAGCCGCGGCGAAGAAAGAGTTTTATCTGAAGCGCTATGGCCGGCCTGAGACGGCCGCCGGCTGGCACTACCTCACCGGGCAGCGGCCTGCGATCGATGCGGTTACCGAGGCGGTTGGCTTCGGCTATGTGAAGGTGCCGGGTCCCGATGGCAAGCTGACGCAGTTTGCGCATGCGAGCTCGATTGAACTGGTGACGCCGCAGGGCAAACTGGCGCAGTACTACCTGGGCGTTGAATACTCGCCGAAGGACATGATGCTGGGGCTGATTGAGGCCTCGGGCAACAAGATCGGATCGCCGGTCGCCAACATTTTGACCTACTGCTATCACTACGATCCGACCACGAACAAGCACTCGCTGGTAGTTGCGCGGGTTGTGCAGGTGGGCGGCATGGCGACGATGGCGGGGCTGGGTGGATTCATTTTTCTGATGTTCCGGCGGGATATCCGGCTCGGGCGCGACCACGACATTTCCAAAACGAATGATGACGATGACAAGAGCGGAGCTCAAAAAGGCTAACGATGCATATTAGTCCCGTACTGTGGCAATTTCTGGTTAAGTGGCTTCACGCTTCCTCGCTGTTTCCAGCCGAGGCGTCGACGATCGCGCCCTGGGTGGACGCGCTGTACTTCTTTTTGCTGCTTATCACCGTGGTGGGCATCATCCTGGTCGGCGCGCTCGTGTTCACGTTCTCGCTGCGCTATCGGCGCGAGCGTAACCCGGTAGCCACGCAGGTCGAAGGATCGACGCTGCTTGAAGCGACGTGGACCATCATTCCTCTGGCGCTGTTCCTGGTTTGCTTCGTGTGGGGAGCGCTGCTGTACTTCCGCATCTACAACCCGCCCACCAACTCGATGAATATCTACATCGTTGGCAAGCAGTGGATGTGGAAGGCTGAGCACCCCGGCGGACAGCATGAGATCAACTCGCTGCACGTGCCCACGGGCCGTCCGGTGCAGTTGACGATGATTTCGCAGGACGTGTTCCACAGCTACTCGATTCCCGAGTTTCGTGTGAAGCGCGAAGTGATCCCCGGCCGCTACACAACGGTGTGGTTCAACGCAACCGACCCGGGAACCTACCACTTGTTCTGCACGCAGTATTGCGGAACGCTGCACTCGGGCATGATCGGTGACGTGATTGCGATGACGCCCGAGGACTACGAGCGCTGGGCACAGCAGTCGACCAGCGGCATGAGCCTGGCGCAGAACGGTGAGCGCCTTTTTGCCAGCATGGGCTGCAATCAATGCCACAACGGAACGGCCGCAGCGCGCGGACCGAACCTTGCCGGCGTATACGGATCGAAGCTGACGCTCGCGAACGGAAGCGAAGTGCTGGTGAACGATGCTTACCTGCGCGACGCTATTCTGAACCCCTCGCAGCATGTGACGCAGGGATTTGCGCCGATCATGCCGACGTACCAGGGACAGATCTCGGAAGACGGTCTGATCGACCTGGTGGAATACATCAAGAATTTGCAAACGAACTACCGCGTCCAACAGACGCAAGTCACATCGCAGTCCAACCAGGCGGCGCCTACAACGCCCGGAATGGTGAAGCCATGAGTACCGCTCCCCTCGCAATATCGAACACGATTGTTTCGCTCCCTGACCAGAGCACGGCCACGCTTCCAAAGAGGAACTACATCAACGCGGAGCATGGCCTGCTGAGCTGGCTGCTGACCGGCGACCACAAGCGCATCGCGATGCTGTACCTGATCTCGATTACGTTCTTCTTCTTTATCGGAGGCGCGTTCGCTGGCCTGATCCGTCTGGAACTGCTCACGCCGCAGCCGGACCTCGTCGCATCGGACACTTACAACAAGTTCTTCACGATGCACGGCATCATCATGGTCTTCCTGTTTCTGGTGCCTTCGGTGCCGGCGACGCTGGGCAACTTTCTGATCCCGATCATGGTGGGCGCGAAGGACCTGGCGTTCCCGAAGATCAACCTTCTGAGCTGGTACCTGTACCTCGTCGGTGGAACGCTAACGCTGGCTGCGCTGGTGCTGGGCGGAGTCGATACGGGCTGGACCTTCACGACACCGCTCTCAACGCACTATCTGAACACGCATGTGATCACGGCGGCGACGGCGATCTTCGTTGCCGGGTTCAGCTCGATCTTTACGGGCCTGAACTTCATCGTGACGATCCACCGCATGCGCGCGCCCGGCATGACGTGGTTCCGCATGCCGTTGTTCTGCTGGTCGAACTATGCGGCTTCCATCCTGATGGTGCTGGGTACGCCGGTGCTCGCGATCACAATCGTGCTGGTCGCGCTGGAGCGCCTCGTCGGTATCGGGGTCTTTGACCCGAACAAGGGTGGCGATCCGCTGCTGTTCCAGCATCTGTTCTGGTTCTACTCACACCCTGCCGTGTACATCATGATTCTGCCCGGCATGGGCGTGATCTCGGAAGTCATCTCGACGTTCAGCCGCAAGCGTGTCTTCGGCTACACGGCGGTGGCGTTCTCGTCGGTGGCAATTGCGCTGTTCGGCATGTTTGTCTGGGCGCACCACATGTTCATCATGGGTGTGTCCAACTACTCCGCCCTGGTGTTCTCGCTTCTCACGATGCTCGTCGCTGTGCCCTCGGCCATCAAGATTTTCAACTGGGCGTTCACCTTGCAGAAGGGGTCCATCACGTTCGAGACTCCGATGCTGTACGCGTTCGGCTTCCTCGGGCTGTTCACTATCGGCGGTCTGACGGGCGTGTTCCTCGGCTCGCTCGGCATGGACATCCACCTGACGGAGACATACTTCATCGTGGCGCACTTCCACTTCGTGATGGTGGGCGGCATGTTGATGGCGTTCCTTTCGGGTGTTCACTTCTGGTGGCCGAAGATGACCGGCCGCATGTATCCGGAGTCGCTTTCGAAGTTGGCAGCGGTGACGACCTTCATCGGGTTCAACCTGACATTCCTTCCGCAATTCATCCTCGGTTATCTCGGCATGCCGCGCCGCTATCACGCGTATCCGGCGGACTACCAAGTGCTGAATGTGCTTTCTACCGCGGGCGCGACGGTGTTGGGCGTCGGCTACATGCTGCCGCTGCTGTACCTTGGCTGGTCGCTGAAGTACGGTGCGATCGCCGGAAACAATCCGTGGCAGGCTACCGGGCTCGAGTGGCAGATTCAGTCGCCTCCCTTGACCGAGAACTTCACCGAGATCCCGATTGTGGACTACGAGGCCTACGATTATGAGTGGCTCGAGAAAAAGCAGAAAGAACAGGTGACGACCGTTGGATAATGCGATCGCAACCACCCACGGCGAGCCGCTGATGCCGCGAGAGACGGCCGTGCATGAACCGCACGAGCATGTCACGCTGCCGCAGCACCGCCACCACTTCGAGACGCAAGAGCAGCAGCGCGAAGCGGGAAGCTTCGGTATGTGGCTCTTCCTGCTGACGGAAATTATGTTCTTCGGCGGGCTGTTTTTCGCCTACCTGCTGTACAGGAACTGGTACTACCCGGCGTTCGCTGTGGCGTCCACGCAGTTGAATGTGCCGGAGGGCGCGATCAACACGGCGATCCTGATTACGTCGGGCTTCTTCATGGCGCTGGGCGTGTACTTCTCCGAGGTTCGCAACCGCAAGATGCTGGTCTGGATGCTGATCCTCACCACCGTCTTCGGCATCGCCTTCCTGGGCGTGAAGGTGGACGAGTATCACGAGAAGTACGTGCATCACCACATTCCCGGCGCCAGCTTTTCGGTGGCCGAGTTTGTGAATCCGCAGGCCTACGGCATCGATGAGAAGCCCATCGCGCCGGACATGGCGCAGCACACGGAGATCTTCTTCTTTCTTTACTTCGCGATGACCGGCATGCACGCGCTGCACATGATCATCGGGATTGTGATCCTGTTCTGGCTGACGTGGCGGGCGCATCGCGGCGAGTTCACCGAAGGATACGTCGCTCCGATTGAGAACTTCGGACTGTACTGGCACTTCGTCGATATCGTCTGGCTTTTCCTGTTTCCACTGCTGTACCTCATCAACCGCCATCTGGCGCACTAAGCGCGTCAGACCCGATACGAAGGAATTATTGCCATGGCTCACGAGACGCACATCGACTATCACGATCCGGCGAACGTTACGAACCCCGAACACGCGGAGCATCACATCGTCACGCCCGTGCAGTATGCGATGGTGTTTGGGACCCTGCTGGTCGGCACAGCGATCACCGTGGGAGCGGCGTATGTGAACCTGGGACCGCTGAACCCCGTGATCGCCCTGGGTATCGCCTGCACGAAGGCGGTCATCGTCATCCTGTTCTTCATGCACGTGAAGTATCAGTCGCGGCTCATCAAGCTGACCGTTGGAGCGGGGTTCCTTACGTTCCTGATCCTGGTTGGCATGACGCTGGTCGACTACATCTCGCGAGCGTGGGGACTCTGGTAAAGCAGCGAACAGGAAACAGCCAACAGCGACCAGAAAACAAGATGTAGTAGTGCCTCATGCAATGTGCGTGGGGCATTACTGTTTCTGGCGCGCTTTCCAGAGGATCTGGCGGAAGATGCCCATCCACGTTTCAGCCTGGGCGTGCGTTGAGCCGAGGGACTGCACGAGGGTTCGGACAAGCGGCTCCTGCGCGTTGGCTGGGAAGCGGCGCGTGTACTCGGTGACGTGCATGACGTCGAGCAGGAATTGTGTGAGGCGCTCGCGGTCTTCGGCGGTGACCGGCGTCGCGGCTTGTTGCGGGATGGGCTTGGCGCCTTCGAAGCCGGAGCGCGTGAGTTCGTAGAGGCAGACCGCAACAGATTGGCCGAGGTTCATTGAGAGATGGCGCGCGGAGCTGGGCTCGAACATAGGAATCGTCGTAAGCCAGGTGCAGTGGCTGAGCTGATCGTTGGTGAGGCCGGTCTTCTCGGAGCCGAAGAGGAGGGCGACGCGCGCGGTTGGGGCTGAGCCAAGGTTGGCGAGGAGTTCGGGGGCGGCTTCCGCGAGCGGGAGGATCCGCTGGTCGAGGGTGCGCTCGCCGATGGCGGTGGTGCCGACGACCAGGGTGCAGTCGGCGATGGCGTCGGCGAGGGTGGTGAAGGCGCGCGCGTTGCGCATGACGTCGGCAGCGCCGACGGCAGACTTGGCTTCGAGGTGGGCGGCTTCGAAAGGGGCGGCGTAGTCATTGACGAAGCGCAGATCGGAGAAGCCGAAGTCCTGCATGGCGCGGGCGGAGGCGCCTATGTTTTGGGGGTTGCGCGCGCCGACCAGGACGACTGTGAAGCGGGCGCGCTCGGAGCCGGAGAGCATGGGTTCATCTTACGGGGATGGCCGCTGATCAGGTTTGCGACGGCCGCCGGATCAATGACGTCGGCCGCCGCCTTCGTGGCCGCCGCCTTGTTCACCGCCCGGGCCGGGGCGGCCCTGTGGAGGAGCGGCACGCTGCTCGAACTGTTGCCGAGGCTGCATCTGGCGCTGCTCAAACTGCGGCCGTTGCTGCATCTGCGGACGCTGCTCGAACTGGCGAGGTTGCTGGCCTTGCGTCTGTTGGCGCTGTTCGAACTGCTGGCGTTGCTGCATCTGCTGACGCTGCTCGAATTGGCGAGGTTGTTGACCCTGCATCTGCTGGCGCTGGTCGAACTGGCGAGGTTGCTGACTTTGCATCTGCGGACGCTGGCCAAATTGGCGAGGTCGTTGTCCGGGCATCTGCTGGCGCTGATCGTAGGCCGGGCGGGGCTGGTAAGCACCGTTGCGATCGCGACGGTAGGTTTGGCTGGGTGCGTTGTTGCCGGGGTACATTGGCTGGCGCTCCTGCGGGAAACCCTGTCCGCGATTCGCGAAGGACTGGTTGGCACCGGCGGCGCCGAAACCTGCACGATAGGCAGCGGCGGGGTTGGCCGGGTTGCTGCGGAAGGCGGAGACCGTCGGGGCCGCAGCCACCGCGGGGCGGCCGCCGTTGATGCGGGCGAACTGCTGCGGGCTGCGGGCGGCGGTGTTCTGGTGCAGCATCTGTTCGCCGGTGGGGCGGAAGTGCTGCTCGCGGACGGCGGCAAGCTCCTGCGGGCTCGGCTGGTAGGGGACGCCGCCTCGGCCGCCGTTGTAGCTGACGTGGTTCCAGGCGCCGTTGCGCACCTCGACCGGACGCTCGTACACGTTGTGCACGTTGGCGATGTTGATGTTGTTGACGGCGCGGTTGTAGGCGAAGGTGTTGCCGCGCCAGTAGCCGCCCTCGTAGCCTACGCCGGAGTATCCGAAGCCGTAGTTGATGCCGCCGTAGAAGCCGATGTGCGGTCCCCAGTAGCCGGGGTGGAAGATGTAGCCGGAACCTCCCCAGCCCCAGTAGGCGGGGGTCCAGAGGTAGCCGATGCGGGGCGGGCGCACCCATGTGCCCGGCACCCAGAAGTAGCCTTCGGGGCCCCAGGCCCAGTAGCCGGGCGTCCAGATAAAGCCCTCGCCAGGGCAGATGGGTTGCGCGTACACCGGGAGCGCCGGCGGGCCAAAGGCGACCGAAATGGCCACCTGCGCGCGAGCCGGCGTGGCCCAAAGCAGCGCGAGCGGCGCGGCCGTAGCGGCGGCGAGCGTCAGCGCGCGGGCGGCGGCGCGGATGGTACGGGTAAGCATGTCGTTCTCCTGCCTCGCAGCAAATGGTCCGCGAAGGCGGTCATGGTTACAAAACGTTCATTTGTAGAGACACGGAATTGAGATGCATGTTGCGAAGCGACGGTCGCGGAAAGTCGATTTCTGCGCCGGGTAAGTGCAAGGGTTCGAAGCGGCGTTCTCAATGAAACTATTGGCGATCCATTCTACGAGTCTATGCGGTGTCGGAGCACAGAGTTTGCTGGTGAAGCATCGGGACTCGGGGCGTCGTCGACGGGCGATCCCGGGTTGCAGCTCGGTTCTTCGGCTAATATGACGCACCGGTCATTTTTCCCCGGGACCGCATCGAATACTGTAATGACATCCGTGCAGAGCCCACCCAGCGCCCTTTCGACGCCTAGCAACCGCGGGCGGTGGGTGCTTGCCGCGTCGATCCTCGCCTCCAGCATGGCATTCATCGACGGCACGGCGGTGAACGTAGCTCTCCCGGCGCTGCAGAACGCGCTGCACGCGACGGTGAGCAATGTGCAGTGGGTGATCGAGTCGTACGCGCTGCTGCTGGCTTCGCTGCTGCTGGTGGGGGGGTCGCTGGGCGACCTGTTCGGGCGCCGCAAGATATTCCTGATAGGCGTCGTGGTGTTTGCGCTGGCTTCGGCGTGGTGCGGATTGTGCGGCACCATTGGGATGCTGATCGTTGCGCGCGGCGTGCAGGGTGTAGGCGCGGCGTTGCTGGTCCCGGGGAGCCTTTCGCTGCTAACGGCCGCGTATGACGAGCAGACTCGCGGGCGTGCCATTGGGACGTGGTCAGGGTTTACGACGCTTACGGCCGCGGTTGGGCCGGTGTTCGGCGGGTGGCTGGTGGAGCACTCGACGTGGCGCTGGGTTTTCTTTTTGAACCTGCCGATTGCGGTGGCGGTGATGGTCATCACTGCCTGCCGTGTGCCGGAAAGCCGCCACGAGCCTGAGGGGGCGGACCAGGCTGATCCGCACGTGGACTGGAGCGGGGCGGCGCTGGCGACCGTCGGGCTGGGTGCGATCACGTATGCGCTGATCGAGGCGCCGAAGGGGGCGGTGCGGGCAGTTGCGGCGTCGGTTCTCGGGGTGGGCGCGCTGGTTGGGTTCTATTACGTGGAGCGTGGGTCGGCGGAGCCGATGGTGCGGCTGAGTCTGTTCCGGTCGCGCAACTTCACCGGCGCGAACGTGCTGACGTTGTTTCTGTACTCGGCGCTGGGTGGCGTTTTGTTTTTCTTTCCGCTGGACCTGATCCAGATACAGCACTATACGGCGACGCAGGCCGGGGCGGCGCTGCTGCCGCTGATCGCGCTGATGTTCGTGCTGTCGCGCTGGTCGGGTGGGCTGGTGGCGCGGTATGGCGCCAAGCTGCCACTAACCGTCGGGCCGTTGATCGCCGCTGCCGGGCTTGCTTTGTATACGCTGCCGGGCATCGGTGGAAGTTACTGGAGGACGTTCTTTCCCGCCGTCACGGTCCTCGGGCTGGGGATGGCGGTGAGCGTCGCTCCGCTGACGACGACGGTGATGAATGCGGTACCGGAGTCGGAGGCTGGGGTGGCGTCCGGCGTGAACAATGCCGTGTCGCGGATGGCGAGCCTGCTGGCGGTGGCGGTGTTTGGGCTGGTGCTCTATGCGGGTTTCAACCGTGCGCTCGATCGGCGGCTGGACGCGCTGCAGCTTGCCCCGGCGGTGCGTCAGCAGGTGGATGCGGCTCGGCCGCAGCTTGCCGCAGCGAGTAGTCCGGACCCGCGCATACAGCGGGCGATCTGGGAATCGTTTATTGCCGGCTTTCGCATTGTGCTGTGGCTCGCGACGGGGTTAGCGGCGGCGAGCGGCGTGAGTGCGTGGCTGATCATCGAGCCTGCCCGGCCGGCCGAACCACACAAGTCATCGCCCTAGGGTTCGAGATGCGCCACATGGAGCGGGACCGCTGCTACAGTGAGCCATGCGTGCAGAGAGGTCGACGCCATGCATCGCCGCCTGTTTCTTCAAACATCGCTAGCTGCTCTTGCGTCTGCGACGGTGCCGGCGAAGAAACCCGGTGAGCGCCTTGCCGCGGCGGCCCGTGCGCAGGTCGGCGTTACGACAGCCTATGATCCGCGCTACACGCGCATCGCGTACCCCGGTGGAGATGTGCAGCGATCGACCGGCGTATGTGCCGATGTGATTGTTCGAGCGGGCAGGGATGCGCTGGGGCTTGATCTGCAGCGGCTCGTGCACGAAGACATGCAACGCGATTTCGCGGCGTATCCGCACACATGGGGGCTCGCGCATCCGGACGCCAACATTGACCACCGCCGTGTGCTGAACCTCGAGACGTTCTGGCGGCGGATGCATGCGCAGCTGTGGACGGCGACGTCGGCGACTGCGGGCAACGGGTTCCCCGGGCCGCTTGTGCCTGGCGACATTCTGACGTGGCGGCTGGGCGGTCGGCTTCCGCACATCGGCATGGTGGTTGCGGATGGGCTGTTCAGCACGCGCGTTGTGCACAACTGGGGCAATGGAGCGGAAGAGTCTTCACTGAACACGTTTCTGCCGCATCGGGCTGTTGGGCATTTCCGGTGGCCAGGGTAGTCCGGGCGGTCGGCCCTGCCGCATCTTATCGTGGTGCATGAAAGCGAACCCCGCCCGGAGCGCGATCAGTACGGATACGACCGCCTTTCTGTGGGCGAAGAGCGCGCCTGCGGCGGGGCTGAGGTCCACTGTGGCGATTGCGATTGCGTTGCTGGTGGGGCACCTGAGCGGACACGTCAGCGCGGGTGCGATTGCTGGCGGCGCGGCCTACACGGTCGGTTACGCGGTCTTCCATGAGGCGCTGTCTTCGGCGCTGCTGAGCATGACGCTGGTGACTCTTGGCATTGCGACGGGCACGCTTGCCGGGAGCCTCGGGGCGGAGTGGACGCCGGTGGTGCTCCTGCTGGCGCTTATTGCCGCGGTCAACTATGGGCTGCTGTCGGGCATCAACGCGACGGCCGGCTGGGTGGGGCAGCAGAGTGCGGTGTTCGTGATTGTGGCGAGCTACTTTCCGATGGGGCCACACTATGCTCTCGGACGGACAGGGATGGTGCTCGCGGGCGGCGCGCTGCAGATGCTCGTGTTTACGCTGTTCCAAGTTGTGCGGCATCCTGCGGTCGAATCGGTCGCGCCGCCCATCGCGGTGCGGCTGCGGTCTCGGGTGCTCGAGTTGTGGCAGAAGCTGCGCGATGAGACGCACCTGCGGACGGACACCGGATCGTATATTGTGCGGCTGGCGGTCACGCTGCTGCTGTGCACCGCGCTGTACCGGTACTTCCATGTGCGCAACGGCTACTGGTCGCCGATGACGGCGCTGCTGGTGCTGAAACCGCAATGGACCGGCACAGTGAGCCGCAGTATCGCGCGGCTTACGGGGACGCTTGTGGCGGTGGGCGTTGCGCTGGTGCTGGCGCTGTACATGCCGATAGAGACGTGGCTGATCTTTGCGCTGGTGCTGCTGAGCGCCTGGGCGTCGTATGCCACGCAGGCGGTGAACTATGCGATGTTCTCGCTGTTCGTCACGCTGTACATCGTCTTTCTGTTCCGCTTTGGCGGTTTTTCGCAGACCTCGGCAGCGCACCTCCGGCTGCTGAATACGGCAGTGGGCGGCGGTGTCGCGCTGGTTGTGGATGCGCTGTGGCAGAAGCTCGGCAGGAAGTGGCCGGCCCCTTCATCGGGCGCTGATCCGGTGCAAATGAGCTAGGCGGAGCGGGACATAGGGAAATCTTCGTACAATAGAAGGATTGTGACACTAGACTTTTTAGGCAACCTCGAACGCACGCACCAATGCGGCGTGCTTCGCAGCATCAACGCAGGCGAAACCGTAACGCTGATGGGCTGGGTCAATCGCCGGCGCGACCACGGCAACCTCATCTTTCTGGACGTGCGCGACCGCACCGGGATCACGCAGGTGGTGTTCGATAAGGAAGTTTCGCCTGCGGCTCATGCCAAGGCGGAAGCTGCCCGGCCGGAGTACGTCGTTGCAGCAACGGGCAAGGTGCGCGTGCGCGGTGAAGGGCTTGCGAATCCGAATATGGCTACCGGTGAGACCGAGGTGGTCGCGTCGGAGCTGCTGCTGCTGAATGAGGCGAAGACGCCGCCGTTCCCCATCGCGGAAGACGCGCCGATCACAAACGAAGAGATACGCCTCAAGTACCGCTACCTCGATCTTCGCCGTCCCGAGCTGCAGAAGAATTTCGTGCTGCGCCACAACGTCACGCGCGCCATCCGCGACTTCCTCTCGGACAGCGGCTTTCTCGAAATCGAAACCCCGCTGCTGACGCGCTCCACGCCCGAAGGCGCGCGGGACTATCTCGTTCCGAGCCGCGTTCATCCAGGGCATTTCTATGCGCTGCCGCAGTCGCCGCAGATTTTCAAGCAGATCCTTATGATCTCCGGGTTCGACCGCTACTTTCAGGTGGCGCGCTGCTTCCGCGACGAGGATCTCCGCGCCGATCGCCAGCCCGATTTTACGCAGATCGATCTTGAGATGACGTTCCCGAAACAGGAGACCGTCTTCCGGATCGTCGAAGGTTTTCTGCGTGCAGCATTTGCTGCCGGCGGGATCGATCTCGGCCCGGAGAGCTTCGTGCAGATGACTTACGATGAGGCCATTCGCAGGTACGGGATCGATAAGCCCGATATGCGGCTGCCGGGGATGGTTGATCTGTCCGAGACGGTCACGCCGGAACTGCGCGAGGCGCTGAAGATCGACCCGAAGCTGCCGCTTCTGGGCTTTATGATTCCGGGCGTTGGCGAACTTTCGGGTACGGCTCGCAAAGCGCTCATCGCTGAGATTCGCGGCTATTTTGGTGACACCGGGTTGGACGCCCTCGACACTCCGCGGCTCAAGACTGCGCCGCAATTCGCGGATTTGGCTAATGCTATCGAAGCGAAGTTGCGTAACGAATACGTAAACTTTCTCGCCGGCGAAGCTCCGTCGGACGAGAGCCATCTCGCCGTCGTCATCACGCCGAAGCCCGGGACCCCCGCTGCATGGAACTACGACACGCAGTGGATATGGAAGCGCGTCGGTGCGCTGCGGCTGGAGCTGGCGAAGAAGTTTGCGGACAAGCACAAGCTGTTTGAGCAGAACGGTAGTGCGAAGGATTTCCGCTTTCTCTGGGTCACGGATTTTCCGATGTACGAGTGGAATGAGGAGCACAAGCGCTGGGACGCCGCGCATCATCCGTTTACGTCGCCGCACGAGGACGACATTGCGTCGGGGCGGCTGGTGTCGGACAAGGGTGCGGTGCGCGCGCTGGCGTACGACGTTGTGCTGAACGGGACGGAGCTGGGTTCGGGGTCGATCCGTATCCATCGGCAGGATGTGCAGGCGGAGATCTTCCGGTCGCTGGGGATGTCGGATGAGGAAGCGCAGTCGCGCTTCGGCTTCTTCCTGGACGCGCTGCAGTACGGAACGCCTCCGCACGGCGGCATCGCGCTGGGGCTTGATCGCATCGTGATGATCCTGGCCGGGGCGTCGTCGCTGCGCGAAGTGATCGCGTTCCCGAAGACGGCTAAGGCCATCGACCTGATGGTCGATGCGCCGACGCCGGTGAGCGAACAGCAGTTGCGGGAGTTGAGTCTGAGGGTTGCGGCGCGGAGCTAATTCGGAAGGCTGAAGATCTGGACCATATGTTCTGTAGATAACTGAGGCTCGGAAGCCAGCCTTACTGGTCGCGTGCTCCATGCCGTGGTTTATGCAGAATCCTGAAGACAAGCGATTGTCTCCGGGGGTACCGTATAGCGGCATGCGCCCCGCACTCTTTATCGCTCTCCTATTTTCTGCCCTTCCTGTGTTTGCGCAGAGGCCTCCGGACCTTGGAGCGAATGTGCTGCTCATCACACCGGCAACGCCCGTGGCGGAAGCGCAGGCGGCGATTGACCGCATCTATGCGGTGCAGCAGCACAATGAGTTTGGCAGCGAGCGTAATGCGATCCTGTTCGCGCCCGGGGAGTACAAGCTGGATGTTCCGGTCGGCTTCTATACGGAGGTGATGGGCCTTGGGGTTTCGCCCGATGCTGTGCACATTACGGGCAACGTCCACGCGGATGCGAGCGCGCGCAGCAACAACGCGACGACGACGTTCTGGCGCGGGGCGGAGAACTTTTCTGTGACGCCGCACGGTGGAGAGAAGGAAGGCACCATGCAGTGGGCCGTGTCGCAGGCTGTGCTGCTGCGGCGTATGCATGTGCGCGGGGATATTGTGCTGCACCAGCATGGCGGCTGGGCGTCGGGTGGATGGATGTCCGACACGCGCGTCGATGGCAACGTGGGCGCAGGGCCCCAGCAGCAGTGGATTTCGCGCAATAGCGAGTGGGGGAGCTGGACCGGGTCGAACTGGAATATGGTGTTCCTCGGCGTGCCGCATCCGCCTGAGGGTGAGTGGCCGAAACCTGCGTATACGAAGGTTGCGCTCACGCCGGTCGTTCGCGAGAAGCCGTTTCTGGAGCTTGATGGCGGAAAGCGCTGGAGCGTCCGTGTGCCGGCGCTGCGTTCGAACAGCAGCGGTGTGACCTGGGGTAATAAATCCAATGCAGGCGGGTCGATACCGCTCGAGCAGTTCTATTTTGCGCACCCTGCGACGGACACGGCTGCGACGCTCAACGCGCAGTTGGCGCACGGGAAGAATTTGCTGCTCACGCCTGGGATCTACGATCTGACCGAGCCGCTGCGCGTGACTCGGGCGCACAGCATCGTGATGGGGATGGGATTTGCTACGCTACATCCGACGCATGGCACGGCCGCGATGTCGACGGCAGACGTTGATGGCATCACGATTGCTGGGTTGCTGTTCGATGCGGGGGCGGAGGAGTCGCCGACGCTGCTCGAAGTTGGGCCGGCCGGCAGTAAGGCGACGCACGACAAAGATCCGACGGTTCTGTTCGATGTTTTCTTTCGTGTGGGTGGCGCGGGTGAAGGACGCACGCAGAGCAACCTGACCATCAATGCGGCGGACACTATTGTCGACCACACATGGATATGGCGCGCGGACCATGGACGCAATGTCGGGTGGGACAAGAACCTGAGCCGCAATGGACTTGTCGTGAATGCGGACCACGTGACAATCTACGGGCTCTTCGTCGAGCATCACCAGGAATACCAAGTGTTGTGGAACGGCAACGCCGGCCGCACTTACTTTTATCAATCAGAGATTCCATACGACCCGCCCACGCAGGCCGCGTATACCAGCGCGCCCGGTGTGGATGGATGGGCATCGTACAAAGTCGCTTCGGGGGTCACGTCGCATGAGGCGTGGGGGATGGGTGTTTACAGCGTGTTCAGGCATCCGGATATCTTCGTCATGCGCGCGATGGAAGTGCCTGCAGTGCCGCGCGTGCGCTTCCACGACATGATCACGGTGTGCCTCGTGAACAAGGGCGGCATTCGCAATGTCATCAATGACGCTGGCGGCAGCACTACGTGCGGTACGCCGCGGGTTGAGCCGCGGGTCGCGAATTTTCCTGCGCCGTAGGAGCGCTTTACGGTGTGCGTTGTCCGCGCACCACCATAATCAGCAGCGCGGACAGCGCGGCGCCGAAGCACATGCCCGAGGCGATCAACTGCAGGATGTCGACGGTGTGGAAGCTCTCGAAGCGCGGATTGCGCGCGATGTTCGAGATGCCGATACATCCGACCATGATCGGAATGAAGAATGCCGCGACCAGCGGCTTGCGATTTCGCATGGGAGAAGTATGCAGCACGCCATCGGAGGCGTCCATCAGTAAGCGCTGGCTTCGGTCAACTCCTCTAACTGGGCTGGGCTTAGCTTCAGTTCCGCCGCGGCGAAAAGGTCCTGCAACTGGTCGACGCTGGTGGCGCTCGCGATAGGCGCTGTGATTGTGGGCTGCGCCAGAAGCCACGCGAGCGCGACGGAGGCTTGCGGAGCGCCGGCCTCGTCGGCCACGCTCTTCAGGACTTTCAATATGCGCATGCCGCGTGGGTCGAAGTACTTCGTGACGCGGCCTTCGCGCTTGGCGCCTTTGGCGTCCTCGAGCTTCTGGTACTTGCCCGTAAGAAAGCCGGACGCGAGGGAGAAGTAGGGGATGACGCCGAGCTCATATTGCGCGGCAACGGGCGCAAGGTCGGTCTCGTACTCTTGCCGGTCATAGAGGTTGTACTCGGGCTGGAGCGTGCGATACACGGGCAGGCCGGACTTTTCGGCGAGCTCTATGGCCTCGGAGAGGCGGTCGCCTTTGTAGTTTGAAGCGCCGATGGCGCGCACCTTTCCCTGCTCGATGAGGCGCGCATACGCTTCGAGCGTTTCGTCGAGCGGCGTGTCCTTGTCGTCGATGTGCGACTGGTAAAGATCGATATGGTCGGTCTTCAAGCGGCGCAACGACTGCTCGACTTCTTCGAGGATGTACTTCCTGGCGAGTCCTTTTTGGCCGTCGCCCATGTCCATGCCGACCTTGGTGGCGAGCACAATGCTGTTGCGCTTGCCGCTGCGCGCGAACCACTTGCCGAGGATGGTTTCGGATTCTCCGCCCTGATGGCCGAGCACCCACTTCGAGTAAACGTCGGCCGTGTCGATGCAGTTGAAGCCGCGGTCTGCGAAGGCGTCGAGCACTTCGAAGGACTTCGGTTCGTCGATCGTCCAGCCGAAAACATTGCCGCCCAGCACCAGCGGCACAATTTCAAGATTGCTCTTACCCAGGGTACGCGTCTGCATGTGTCCGCTCCATCGCCGTTCTTAAAACATTCAGATTGCGGCGGGGCGCGATGGGATGCACATGCGGCGGAGCACCATCGCTTGCGCTCCCTGAACTCAAGTGGGCGCTAGTTCATCCAGCGTTTGTCGTTGGGATCTTTGCGCTCGTCGTCGAGACCGATGTAGCGGCCGGAGGCATCGATGTTCACGTCCTTGCCCTGCTTGCGCATGTAGACGGTGAATTTCTTCGCTGCGCGCCGGCGCTTGGCGCGGTAGTACGCATTGCGGATGCCGAAGAAACCTTCCGACGTTGCAAACTGAAGGCCGCGACGCGGGGCGAATCGCAGGTACAGGTATCCGCTGAGAGATGCACATAAGGCGGTCACGGCGCCAAGTCGGTCTCCGCCGATCAGCGAGAGCGCCAGATAAAACAGCAGATAAATCGCCGCCAGGTATTTCGCTTTCAACGTCAGGATGAAGTTGAACCGCAGCGGCTCTTCCGGATGCAGCCGCGCGAACGCCAGCAACACTGCCATTGTGGCCGGCCATAGACCGACTGTACCTTGATCGGGGCTCAATCCCAGCACCCGTGTAGACGCGATGGCGATCGCCAGCAGCCCGCCCCCGATGGTCGTCACGAGAAAATATTCCGCCAGCCAGCGGGACCCGAGTTCCTCCTCCAGCAGCGCGCCGAAGATCCACATCGAGAGCAACGCAAAGATCGTGCTCAGCAGGCCCATCGGCAGAAACGCATACGTCAGCACCTGCCAAGGGTTATGGAGGAACGCGGCCGGAATCAGCGCGAGATGCCCGGTGACTGTGGGCAGAGTGCCTGGTGCGATCAGCCCCAGGACCAGTGAAGCAAAAAAGGTCACCAACGCAATCAGCACAATGCGCCGCGTGACACCGCGAAAGGGCGGAAGCGCAACTACGACCGGACCGTTGGAACGGAAAGCCATACAGCTCCATCTTATGCCCCGGAACGTACAGCTCACTACGCCCGCGGGATCAGCTGTTCTGGTGTCCTGACTGGTAGGACGCCGCTACGAAGAACCACAACCAAGAACCGAGAACCTGTTATCGTCCCGGCAGCGGCGGCACCGCGAGCGAACGATGCCCTGCGGCGTCCACGGCTCGCACACCGAACAGCACGTTATCCTTCGAGACGTTCAGCTTCAGTGTGGTCGCGGCTCCGGCGCTCTGTGCGTGCGTCCAGAGCATCTCCGTCGAGTCGCGCCAGACGACCTCGTAGGTGGTGCCGGCGGGTGCGTAGGCGGAGGGCTCCCAGGTCAGTTCGGAATTGTTGTCGAGCGCGCGCGTCAGGATTTTGACGTTGCGCGGGACGCTGGGCGCGGAGGCGAGCGTGGCAAGTGTCGCCGTGTTCAGGCGGGCGACATTTGCGACGTAGTCGAAGTCGACGAACTTCAGCAGGTCGCCGTATTCGATGCCGTTCTCGGTGCGGAGCGTCTGGTGCTGGTGGTCGAAGTTTTCGCGCCACTCCGTGAAGCGTATGGCCGCGAAGCCCTCGCCGTTGAAGCTGGTGTGGTCGCCGCCGCGCAGGTAGCGGTCGCGGCGCAGGACCAGCACGGGATGGAAGGCCGGCACCTGGCGCACCAGGTGGCTGTGGATCGCGTTGGGAGCGGCTCCCGGCTGGCGGAGTTCCATCGGCTTGAAGTACAGCGGTGCGAGCTCGGCCACGGTGCGCGCCAGCTGGCGGGAGGGCGAGTCGTTCTCCGCGCCGAGGTTGAGGGTTTGGCGCTGCTGCTCAGGGGTGGCGACGCTGGGCACGTTTTCTGAGAACACGCGGACCGCGGTCTTGTCCTGCATGGTGTCGCCGGGTGTGGTGTCGCCGCCGACAATGTCGTTATTGAGCACCGCCTCGAGCGGCCAGCCCTCCTCCCGGGCGAGGTGCGCGAGGTGCTTTGATCCGTTGAGCCCCTGCTCCTCGCCGGCGACGGCGACGAAGACGATAGTGCCAGGAAGCTTGAGCTTCGACAACACGCGCGCCGACTCCAGCGAGACGGCGACACCGCTGGCGTCGTCGTTGGCTCCGGGGGCGTCGTGGTGGGTGTCCATGACGTCGGTCACGCGGGAGTCCATGTGGCCGGTGACGAGCACCCAGGGCGCATTCTTGTCCGCGGCGGTGCCGTGCATGATGGCGTACACGTTGACCAGCTTCGTTGGCCGCGCGAAGCGGTTCGGGGTGGCACCGGTCGGCGCGGGATTCTCCGTAAATTCATCGCGCTTGACCTCCAGGCAGCCGCCGCATTCTGCCGAGATGGCCTTGAACTCCGACTCCACCCAGTCGGCCGCAGCGTTGATGCCGTGGCTGGGCGGCAGGTCGGTGTCCATGCTGGAGAGCGTGCTGCGCGTGCCGAAGCTCACCAGCTTTGCGATGTCCGCCTCGACCTTTGCCGCGGAAATCTGTCGTATCGCCGCTGCAATTTGCGGGTCGACTGGTATCTGGGCGGCGGGCGCAGCGGGGCCGGCCTGCGCTGCTCCGGAATGGGTTGCACCGGACAGCATGGCGGCGAACGTAAGCGCGAGGACGAACTTCGAGCGGCGTGGCATGGCATACTCTCCAGAGGGAAGCGGAATTGGTGGACCGGCGCGGCGCAGGTGGTTGACGGGAGCCCGTAACGCCGCTAGAACAATAACTAAGCTGCCCAGACGCCGCTTGCAACATCCTAGCAAGAGCGCGCGAAACTATTGGCGAGGAGCGTGTTTATGTCAGTTGTGTGCCCGGAGTGCGATAACCCGCTGGATATCGACGTCGACGACGTAGAAGAAGGCGATGTAGTGCAGTGCGACGAGTGCGGCAGCGACCTCGAGGTAGTCTCCAGCGACCCGCTGGAACTGGCTCCGGTGGACGCGGAAGGTTACGATGACGAAGATGACGCAGTGGTCGCGGACGAAGATGAAGAAGACGAGTAGCCCCACCCCGGTTCGCAAGACGACCGCGAGCTGGGCAGGCAGCACTTTACGCACGGCAGCGATAGGCCCCGGCCTCGCTCTGGGGCTCGCCCTGACGCTGGGGATGGCGTACGTGGGTCCGGGCGTCTCCGCGGCCCATGCGCAGCAACGCGGGCCGGTGAGGCGCACGATCGAAGGCAAGGTCGAGGACAAGAACGATGCCCCGATCAAGGGCGCGGTCGTATACCTGAAAGACAGCCGTACGCTCGCAGTCAAAAGCTTTATCTCCGACGAGGAGGGCGTGTTCCACTTCGGCCAGCTCTCGCAGAATACCGACTATGAACTCTATGCGGAGTTCGAAGGCAAACGCAGCAAGAGCAAGACGATCAGTTCGTTCGACAGCAAGAACGATTTCAATTTCATCTTGAAGATCGATAGCGGTAAGTAGATCGATTGCGGTTTGGTGCTGGTCGGTAGTACCGCGCTATTTTGAGCATGAAAACGGGAACCGCCGAGGCGGTTCCCGTTTTCGCTGCACCGGCATCGCGCCGGCAGGGTTGATTAGAACTGGTAAGCGACCTTGAAACGCAGCTGACGCGCAGTCTGGAACAGGTTCGGCAGGCCATACTGGTTCGAGACGATCTTCGCACCGGTTGAGCCTGTAGAGGATACGCCGTTCGATACACCCACATAGTCAAACCCGCCCAGTAGTGCGGCGTAGTTTGTCCCCGTCGGGTTCGCCGGGGTGGCTGCCTGCGCAATGGATACGGCCGTTGTAATGGGCAGGTCGTTATAGCCTTCGACTGTGTGCTGGTTGAGCACATTGGTGGCGTTGAACTCGGCACCGATGCGACGGTTTTCGTGGTCTTTGCTGACGTGAACGTAGTGGGTGAGGTTGAGTCCTGTCTCCGTGAGGAACGGTGTACGACGGCCCTTGGTGACGCCGTTATTCACCAGGTTTCCTGTGGCGTCACGACTGACGTTCACCCAATTGCCCTGGTCCTCGACGAACTGGCAGGCGCTGGTTGACGATCCACCCAGTGGCAGGCAGGTCGATACCGGAGAACCAGAGGTCAGGATTTGCGACAGCCCAAACCGCGTCTCGCCGACAAACGTCTTCAACAGGTAGCTTCCGAAGAAGTTGATTGCATGAGGACGGTCTGTGGGAAGAGGGCCGCTGAACGGTTTGCCGTATGCCGTGAACTGCATGTTTGGCAGATCGAAGGAACGGTTGTTGTTGGGGTTGTGCCGGCCACCCGATCCATCGGTGATGTATGTGCTCGTAAGTCCGGGATAGTTTCCGCGCAGTTGGCTATAGGTGTAGAAGGCCGTCACGAAATATTTCGTGCTTCTCTTCTCGATCCGGAGCTCCACGGCGTCATACTCGCGAACCGCGCCTGGTTGTGCCGGGCACTGCGGGCAGATGCCGCCGGGGCTCAGGTAGCCTTGCTGCGACGCCGGAGACTTACCGAGATTGTTGACTGCCTGATCGTACACGTGGGGCAGAGCGCGGTGCAGGACGTCAGCGAATGCTGTTCCGGGGTTACCGATATAGAAGCCGAACGTATCGTTCAGGCCAATATCCTCGGTTGTGGAATCGAGCCGCTTGCGAACATAGCGCGCCTTCAGGGTGAGGGTCGGCTTCACAGCCCACTCCGCTCCGAAGGTGAACTCGTGCTGCGCGGTTGGCTTGATGTTCGGATCGACCCCAGGATCGTTCGTGCTATTGTTCACGGCACGCAGATCGAGGTTTTCGATGAAGCGACCATTATTTCCGCCGGCTGCAGTGAGGTCGCCAGCGGGGTTCGAGGCGACACCCGGAGCAAGGCCGGTCAGGGGGCAGGAATGCCGGAACCCGTCAGGACCGATGGGGGCCGTAGGAAGGATGGTGTTGAAGTTGGGGTTGTCGAGTGTGTATACGCAATCGTGCCAGTAGTTGCCGCCGAACGAACCCTGAGGCAGAGAGAACTTCAGGATGTCGTAGAACTTGCCGTAGCTGGCAAACAACTTAGCCGAATTGTGGAGGAACGCATAGGAACCGCCAATACGCGGCGCCACCTTGCTGGTCCAGGGGAAATTGATGCTGGGGTCACCCGCAGCGTAGGGCGGCAGGTATTCTTTGTCGAACCGGATGCCGGCATTGATCGTCAAGCCGGTGTGGCCGACGGTCCAATCGTCGAGTATGTAGAGTCCGTGCGCATTGCTGCGGTCCGAACCGAGAACGTCGGTCCCATCGTGGACGATGAAGTAGCCGTAGTTCCCGCGGCATTGAAACAAGGCACTCGGGTTATTCGGATTATTGAGCGCACCGTATGTCGACTGGTTCAGCGCCTTGATCGAATCGCACGATCCCGGGACGCCTTCCGAATAGGACTGCCCATAATACAAAGTGACGTTCGCGAAGTCGTACAGCGTCTTCACGTCGTTGCCGGTGCGGGTGAACGAGTAGCCGCCCTTGATGCTGTGTGTACCGAAACCGCCGGTCAAAAGGTGAGTGATATCGAACCCGAGTTGCTTGCGCTTGTAGGCGTTGTAGAACGTGGGTTGATTGGTGGAAATATTCGAGAACCCACTCGTGTTCTGGTAGGTAGTAGGGATCACGGTTCCCTGGCTTGGTCCTGTGAGCACCGCGCCTGTCGAACTCGTCGCCGTACCACTGTATAGATAGCGAAGCCCTGAAGCGGTTCCGAGGGTGTGGACGTTGTTGAAGTAGTAGCCGAATCGGCCGGTGATAACGGTTCGAGTACCGAGGGTGTAGTCGAGGCCCGCGGAGTAAATCGCGCCCGGATTGACGAATCCTCCGTCAGGACGGAAGCTCGCCGGATTGGTTGTAGCGCTCGTGCTCAACTGGCCGGTGGCGCTATCGGGGTTGGGAAGCTGGCCAACGATGCGGATGTAGTTGTAGTCCCATCCGGCGAACAGGCGCAGGTTGCTGGTCGGTGCGTAATCCACGCGGGAGTAGGCCAGGTGCTGGTCCGCAGCCTGGTAGAAGCTGTGGGGCCCGGCATTACCAACAAACGTCGATACGGCATCCCGGCGTGTGCGTTGATACGTGGGAGCATAGCTGGCGAAAAAGAACAGCTTGTCGGTACCCAGCGGACCGCCGATCTTGAAGCCCGGGTCGACGTAGCGATAGTGGTCCTGCTTGGCGACGTAGTACTGCGCCGTACCATCTGTACGCGTGGAAGAATTCGCTCCCGGCAGAGCTGGATCCAGGCGCAGGTTGCAAACAGCGCTGACCGCGCACTGATCATTCGCATTCATAGCACTGGAGTTGTACCGCAGAAAGACAGATCCGTGCCAGTTGTTGGTGCCGCGCTCTGGGATCACGTTGACAACACCACCGAGTGCGCCGCCAAACTCCGCTGGAATACCGGAGCTCTTGACACTGATGTCCTGTATGAACTCGAAAGGAATATTGAAGCCGATGCCCCCGCCCTGGATATTCGTGATGTTCACGCCATCCATCATGTAGAGGTTCTCGGAGTCCGAGGCGCCATCCGTCTGGAAGCCATTTTGGCGGCTTCCGTTGCCACCGATGTTGGCATTGCCGGCAGCATTCGGAGCACTGGTACCATTCACTGGCGCCAGGCTCTGCAGGGCCTCCTGGCGTACTCCAGGGGCGTAGGTCAGCAACGATTGAAACGAGCGACCCTTCGGAAGCGAAGTGATGACTTCGCTGTCAATATTTGTCTCGACCTTGCTCTGAGTAACGTCGACGCTCGCCACGGAATCATTGACGTTGACGGTCAACTCCGTTCCCGCAGCAGTGAGCTTCAAATTCAGGTCGGGCAAGTCTCCCGCATTCAAGCGGAGATCGGTTGCCGTGGTCTTCATGCCCTGGCCGGCGACCGAGAGCGTGTACACCCCTGGGGGCAGAGCGTTCAGCCGGTAGAACCCGTGCGTGTCTGTCGTCGTCTTCGCCGGCGTACCCAAAACAGGACTAGTCGCAACAACGGTCGCTCCAGCCACCGCAGCTCCGCTTGGATCGGTAATGGTGCCCTCTACGGCGGCGGTGGTCTCTTGGGCACAACAGGCCTGACCGACGCTAACTAGCAGCGCAAACATCAGCAGCAGAATCTTTTTCACATGGACTCCTTAAAAGAAAAATCGACGTCGCCAGCTTGTAGAGGCAATTCGTCCCTTTTAAGCTTGAAAAGTCCATCCCTGAAAAGTGACGGCTCGTCAAAGTTATTGGCTAATCGTCCCTCTACAATCAGCCCACAGATGGCGGGCGTCAAGGGAAAACGGCAGGGGCGAATGCCTTTGGTTCCGCTATTTAGATCGCCTCACGACGGAAGCGCTACTCGTTCCCTGAAATAGTTGTTCTATCCCAATGACTTGGAGGGACGCTCGTCACAAGAAAGCGAACATTGGCCCCACTGTTATTCATCGCTTGATGCTTGTGTCCGGGTAGGATTTCGAGACCAACGCCCGCGATGAGGGTGTGGATGGTGCCTTCGACTTCCATCGTCAGTTCGCCCGCGAGCACGTAGAAGAACTGCCGCGCACGTTCGTGGAGGTGGCGCTGCTCGGCTGCGCCCGGAGGCATGCGCTCTTCGATGATGCTGAACTCGGGCGTCCGGACGAGGTGCCAGCCGTCGCAGACCTCGCCCCAGATGTAGTGCTGCGCTGTCGCTGTGCTGATGGGTTCCATCCCCGGACTATATCCGCACCCCGCTGCTCGACAATCAGGATGTGCCGCAAGCAGCTGCGGAGCGAAGATGAGGCGAATACAATATCCCCAGCCTGCGATGACGGCCCAAGCACAACCCGACCTCCGTCGATCCGAATTGACCCCGGACCTCTTCGCCTTTCTGCACATCGACCTCAACAGCTTCTTCGCTTCTGTCGAGCAGGAGCTTCACCCCGAATATCGCGGAAAGCCGACCGCGGTGGTGGGCACGATGGCCGAGACTGGCACGATCATCGCCGCGAGCTACGAAGCGAAGGCGCTGAAGATCAAGACCGGCACGCGGGTCGGCGAGGCGAAGGCGCTGTGCCCGGAGATCATCCTGGTCGACGGATCGCATACGGTGTATTCCGAGTTCTCGCACAAGATCGCGGCGGCGGTGGAGCGCTGCTGCCCGGTCGCGCATACGCCGTCGATCGACGAGATGGTGTGTCAGCTAATGGGCCGCGAGCGGGAGCCGCCGGCGGCGCGGCAGATTGCGTTGGCGATAAAGCAGGCCATTCGCGACGACGTCGGATCCACGCTGCGCTGCTCCATCGGCATGGCGCCGAATCGCTATCTGGCCAAGATCGCCAGTGATATGCAGAAGCCCGACGGGCTGATCGGGCTGCTGCCGTCTCAGTTGCCAAGGGCTATTGCGCATCTTGATCTGCGCGATCTGCCCGGCGTTGGCGCGCGCACCGAGGCTCGGCTGCACGCGAAAGGCATTCGCACCATGGCTGAGCTGCTCGCACTCGACCGCAATGGCATGCACGCGCTGTGGGATTCGGTGTGGGGAGACCGGCTGTACCACTGGCTGCGCGGCGCTGTCACAGGCGATGATGGCGCTCCGGTGGCGTCGGATATACAGAAGTCGCTCGGGCACTCGCATGTGCTCGGGCCCGAGCATCGCACTCAGGAAGGCGCGTGGGCCGTGGCGCACAAGCTGCTGCACAAAGCCGCCATGCGACTGCGCATGGAGAAGTTCCACACCGGCTCGCTGGCCGTCAGCATCAAATACAAGCTCACGCGAGACGAGGCCGCCCACGCCGCCAAACTCCGCAGACACACCAGCGGAATTCAGCACGCAGCCTGGGGCATGGAGGCGCGCTTCCGCCCGTGCCAGGACACGCTGTCGCTGCTCGAAGCGCTGCAGGGGATTTGGAAGCAGCGGCCCAATGGGACGGAGAATCAGCAGCCGTTCTTTGTGGGCGTCACGCTGCGGAACCTGATGCCCGACGACGAGGTTCCGGTGATGCTGTTCGAAGAGCCGGGCAATCGCAACCAGCTTTCGGCGACGATGGACAAGCTCAATCTGAAGTACGGGCACACCACGCTGCACTTTGCCGGCATGCTGCCCGCGCGCGAGGCCGCGCCGACACGTATTGCGTTCACGCAGATTCCTGTGCAGTACGGTGCGGATTGGATGTAGCGCGGCAGCAGCTAAAGGTACCCTTACACCATGGCCTCAGCCGCGCAACAGAACCGTCGTCTCTGGGTCACGGTTGCAGCTGGCTTCGCAATGTCGGTTGTCGGCGCAATCGTCTTACTGAACCCGACGCTTGAGTTCCTTGCGCTGGACATCATCGAAAAGATTGGCCTGCCCGTGGGTCCGGTTGGCAACCTCGCCCTGTATTTCGAATGCGCGCTGTTTGCGGTCTCCATGCTGGGCCTCGTAGTCCTGACTATCCACCACTTGGCCACAAAGCGGCCCAAACCCGACGCCGAATAGCGCATGACAAACGTCACAACGCTTTGCTGACGACGCACACTAAGATTCGCATCGCGTTCCGCGCACACTAGCTTCTGTAATCACAAGGAGCCGAAGATGAGTGCAACGATGCAGTTGGTCGAACCTACAGAAATCCGCAGCACGAAGCCTCAGACTGCCGAAGTGGTCGCGTCGCTGACGGGCATCAACAAACGCTACAAGAATGGAGTTGTCGCGTTGGACGGGCTCTCGCTGAACCTGCGCCGCGGCGAGATTGTTGCCTTGCTCGGGCCGAATGGCGCGGGTAAATCAACAGCTGTGAAGCTGATGTTGGGGCTCTCAGCGCCGACTGCCGGGACGGTTCGCATCTTCGGCGCTGATCCCCGCGACCCTGAAGCGCGGGTGCGCACCGGCGCGATGCTGCAGGTGGGCCGCGCACCGGAGATGCTGCGCGTGCGTGAGCACATTACGATGTTCCGCAGTTACTATCCGGCGCCCATGCCGTATGCGCAGATCGTCAAGGCGGCCGGGCTCGAGGGTATCGAAAACCGGCTCTTCGGCGAGCTTTCCGGCGGGCAGAAACAGCGCACCCTGTTCGCGCTATCGCTGTGCGGCAACCCTGATCTCATCTTCCTCGACGAGCCGACCGTAGGTCTCGACATCGAAGCGCGGCGCGGCCTGTGGACGCAGATTCGCGCGCTCGCGGCGCAGGGCAAGACCGTGCTGCTGACGACGCACTACCTCGAAGAGGCCGACGCGCTCGCGCATCGCATCATCGTCGTAAACAAGGGCCGCGTGGTGTGCGAAGGCACGCCTGCAGAAGTGAAAGCGATGGGCACGAGCGGCGGTGCGACGCGCACAGCCACCACTATGCGCACCATCCGCTGCGGAACAACGCTCGGCTTGGCAACACTCCACAAGCTTCCCGGAGTGACCGAAGCCGACATCCACGCCGGCATCACGACCATTATCACAGGCCAGCCAGAAGCGGCGCTACGCGAGATGCTTGCGCTCGATCAAAGCCTGCATTCGCTGGAGGTCGTTGCTCCCGCGCTCGAAGATGCGTTCCTCGCCCTCACCTCCGAACGCTAACCCTTACTCTCTACTTTCAGTTTTCAGGAGCCCGCCATGTCTACCGCCGTCCTTCCTCTCGCCGCTGCCCCGCGCAACAGCTTTGCGCGCATCTTCTTCATCGAAACCCGCTACGAGTTCCTTCGCATGTTGCGCACGCGCACCTTCTCGCTGTCGGTTATTGGCTTCCCGGTGATGTTCTACGTGCTGTTCGGTTTGCTGCTCAACCGCGGTGAGCACTTCGCCGGCGGAGCAACTGCCGCGCGCTACCTACTTGCCGGATACTCGGTGTTCGGCGCAGTGGGAGCGGCGCTGTTCGGCATCGGGGTCGGCCTGGCGGGCGAACTGAGCGCCGGCTGGCTGGAGCTCAAGCGCTCGAGCCCGATGCCGCCGCTCGCCTATTTGCTCGCGAAGTGCTCGACCGCGATGGCGTTCGGTGTCATCATCGTGAGCCTCCTTACCGGAATGGGCATCGCGTTCGGCAACGTGCATATTTCGCTGCTCGATTTCGCGCGGATGCTCGGCCTCACGATGGCGAACGCTGTCCCCTTCGCATGCATCGGTCTGTTGATGGCGCTGATTGTGCCAATGAACTCTGCTCCCGGCGTCACGAACCTCATCTACCTGCCGATGAGCTTCCTGGGTGGGCTTTGGCTGCCGGTGCAGGCGCTGCCGAAGTTCCTGCAGAAGTTCGCCCCCGCGCTGCCCACGTTCCATGCGGGTCAGTTGATGCTGGGGACCCTTGGCTTCCCGTCGATGGGAACCACATCGAGCCACTGGTATTACCTGGCGGGTTTCACGCTGATCATGCTGGGCGTGGCTTCGGTGGTCTTTCATCGCCGCGAACAGAACAGCTAGTCTGTAGGCGCGGCGGCCACTCCGCCGCGCGTACACTGCAAAGGGACAGCAACCATGCGCGAGTGCGAAAAATCCACGCCCGGCGATTACATCTGGCTCGCCTACTCGGTGTTCTTTTTCATTGAGCCGGTCGTTCGCAACCAGCCGCGTTACTGGCTGGAGAATGCTGTCCTGTACCTGCTGTTCATTGCCCTCTACGTCGGTAACGTGGGCACCCGCAGCCGTTCCCGCAACCTGGGCTATATCGCCGCCATGGGGGTCTTTGGCCTCGCAGTCCTTCCGTTCAATGGGGGCGCCTCCTGCTTCATCACCTTCGGCGCGGCGTTCCTTCCTTTCGTCGTTGAAGACATCGCCGTCGTGCTGGGCTGCATGGCCGCGGGTTCAATGGCTGCGGGACTCACTGGCTACTTCTTCCATATCTTCTGGATCAATACGGCGATCGCCGTCTTCATGATCTGGGTCGTTGGGTCCAGCAACATCTTCATCGGCATGAAGAAGCGTGCTTCCGAGCGCCTGCTTCGAGCCCAGGAGCAGAACGTTGCGTTGGCTGCTGTAGCGGAGCGGGAACGGATCGCGCGCGATCTGCATGATGTGCTCGGCCATACCCTGTCGGTGATCGTTCTCAAGTCCGAGCTGGCCGGCCGGCTCCTGACGTCAGAGCGCGCCAGCGACCCCGAGCGCGCCGCGCGCGAAATTGCCGAGGTCGAACGCACCGCCCGCACCGCGCTTGCCGAGGTTCGCGAAGCCATCGGCGGTTATCGGGCGAGCGGATTGCCTGCGGAGATCGAGGCTGCACGGCGCACGCTTGATGCTGCGGGCGTGACGCTGCTCTGCGATGCGATGCCCTTGACGAACACCGGCCTGCGCGCGAATGAGGAGACGGTGCTCGCGCTGGCGCTGCGAGAGGCGGTCACGAACATCGTGCGCCACGCGCGCGCGACGACGTGCACGCTGCGCTTCTATATCGAGGACAACCAGCACCGCCTGAGCGTCGAAGACAACGGGCAGCACGCCACGACGCGTGAAGGTAATGGCCTGCGAGGTATGCGCGAGCGCGTCGAGGCGCTCGGTGGGCGCGTGTCGCTGGATCGTAGTGCCGGGACGCGACTGCTGATCGCCCTGCCGGCGCACCCTGAGAGTCACGCCGCATGAGCACCGCAATGGCAAAGATTCGCGTGCTGCTCGCAGAAGACCAGACCATGCTGCGCGGCGCGTTGGCTGCTCTGCTGGAGCTGGAGCCGGACATCACCATCGTCGGCCAGGCTGCAAATGGTCGAGAAGCTGTGCGGCTCGCGCGCGACGTTGCGCCGGATGTTGTCGTGACCGACATCGAGATGCCGGAGATGACCGGGCTCGAACTGGCAGCGGCGCTGAAGCAGGCAGAAGCGAAGGCTCGCGTGGTGATACTGACGACGTTTGCACGGCCTGGCTATCTACGGCGTGCGCTCGATGCCGGAGCGCGCGGCTATCTGCTCAAGGAGCGGCCTGCGTCTGAGCTCGCCGACGCCATTCGTCGCGTGCACAAAGGTTTGCGCGCTGTGGACCCCGCCTTGGCTGCCGAAGCGTGGAGCGCGGATGAAGACCCCCTCTCCGACCGCGAGCGCCAGATCCTGCAGCGCGCCGGCGATGGCCGTTCGTCGTCCGAAATCGCCGCCGAGCTGCGGCTGTCTGAAGGCACGGTGCGCAACTACCTCTCCGAAGCCATCGCAAAACTCGGCGCGGCCAACCGCGTAGACGCCGCCAGGATCGCGCGAGCGAAAGGCTGGCTGTGAGGCAAGTTGTTAGATAGAAGCGGGGCATGTCGCTCTTCACTAAGAACTAACAACCAAGAACTAATAGCTTCCTATGTCTTACACCGGCCGTCTTGCTCCATCGCCTACAGGCCTGCTGCATCTGGGTCATGCGCGCACGTTCTGGATTGCGTACACGCGGGCGCGCGCCGCGAAGGGCAAGCTCTGGTTGCGCGATGAAGACCTTGACCCGCAGCGCTCGCGCGCGGAGTTCGCATCCGCCATGCGCGAGGACCTGCCCTGGCTTGGCATCACGTGGGATGAGGAGGCGAAGCAGAGTGAGCGGCTCGCCCTCTATCGCGAGGCCATGCAGCAGTTGCTCGCGGACGGGTACGTCTACCCGTGCACCTGCAGTCGCCGCGACTTGCAGCACGCCATGCAGGCACCGCATGAAGACGGCGCAGATCCTAACGAACATTTAGACGATGAGCCGGTTTACCGTGGAACGTGTCGCTCTGCGCAGTCCGGACCATGGAGTCTGGACGCTGCACCTTTGAACTTCCGCTTTCGCGTTCCGGATGGCGAGCGGATCGCGTTCACGGATGTCCACGCCGGCCCGCAAAGCTTTCGTGCGGGTTGCGATCACACGGCCCACTTTGGCGACTTCATCGTCTGGCGCAAGGATGGCCTGCCCAGCTATCAACTCGCGTGTGTGGTTGACGATGCTGCGATGGGTATCACCGAAGTCGTGCGCGGGCGCGATCTGTTGAAGTCGACCACGCGGCAGATTCTGCTGCAGCGCGCGCTCGGCCTGCCCACGCCGGCTTACTTCCACTGCGACCTCATGCGCGATGACGCGGGCATACGCCTCGCGAAACGCCACGACGCGCTCAGCCTTCGCGCGTTGCGCGAGTCCGGAGTTTCACCTGAAGAGTTGCGCCGTCGCTTCACAGGCAACGAGCCTCCCGCCTGAGCGCCCATCGGCATCCTATCTGTGGTGAGGATCCTGATGAAAAATGTTCTACGCATCGCAGCGGTCTGTGGAGTGGCAGCGCTCCTGATCACCGGCTGCAAGAAGACCGACGACAACAAGCTCAACTTTACCAATGCCATCAACAACTACTACAGCGCGCATCCCGCGTGTCTGTGGGATGAGCCTCAGAAGTTTCCAGTGCAGGTCACGACCTCCGACACCGCGAAGACCACCGGCTACGATGCGCTCGTCGACCAGAGCCTGCTGCAGCGCACGACGGCGGAGAAAAAAGTGTTCATCATCGGCAGCAAGCAGGTGACGAACTACGACATCAGCGACCACGGCCGCAGCGCGTGGACGGCGGACGCGACGCAGCCGGGATTTGGGAACTTCTGTTACGGGCATCGCACTGTGCAGTCCATCGACACCGTGGCACCCACCAGCGATCAGCCCGGAGCAACCACGCAGGTTACGTATCACTTCACACTCAGCGGCGCTCCGTCGTGGGCGTCCGCGCCTGAGACACAAAATGCCTTCCCGCAGGTGCGCGCCGATCTTTCCGGCCCGCAGACAGCGACCGCCACACTCGTCAACACCAACGGCGGATGGCAGGTGCGTGAGCCCTCGCCGTCGCCGTCGCACAAACCCATCACCGGCGCTGACGGCAAGATCGTCGAATAACGTTCAGCAGCAAAAGACAAGGGCCGCGGAGATTCCCCGCGGCCCTTACCGTTTACCGAAACGATCTACTCCTCTTCATCCGCGGGTCCGTTGGCGAAGATCAACCGCTGCGTTTCTTCGAACGGCTTCATCTCATAATTCACCGGCGGCACTTCGCCCGCAAGGTTGCGCACGAAGTAGTCCCAGCGCCGCCGCGTCATGTACTGCGAAGCCTCCGCGTAGCCGTGATGCACATTGGGGATGATGATGAGGTCGAAGTCCTTGTTCGCCTTGATCAGCGCATCCACCAGCAGGAATGTGTTGCTCGGCGGAACATTGTCGTCCATCGATCCATGCGCCAGCAGCAGATGCCCCTTCAGGTTCTTCGCGTAGTTCTGGTTGGCGTGCGCATCGTAGTTGCTCTTGCCGTCCGGGCTGACTTTTTCGAGGCCTGCCCAGCGCTCATCCCAGTCGTCTTCGTAGTCGCGGTTGTCGTGGTTGCCGCTCTCCGCGATGCCGACCTTGAAGAAGTCCGGGAAGTGCAGCATCGCCGACGCGGTGGCATTGCCGCCGCCCGAGTGGCCCCAGATGCCGACGCGATCGAGGTCGATCCACGGATACTGCGCGGCCAGGTCCTTGACGCCGGAGACCTGGTCGGGGATGGTGTCGTCGCCCATCTCTTCGGGCTTGGAGGCGTGCGCGTCGTGGTAGCTCTTGGAGCGATGCGGATTTCCCATGCCGTCGATGCACACGGTGATGAAGCCAAGGTCTGCGAGGGCCTGCATATCGCCATGCGCGGTGCGGAAGCTCCGCGAGCCGCAGGCAGCCTCCTGCGGGCCGGGGTAGACGAGGTCGACCAGCGGATACTTCTTGCTGGCGTCGAAGTTGGTTGGCTTGAACAGGAAACCGTAGACCAACGTCTTGCCGTCGCGCGCCTTGACGCTGATGGGCATGGGCGGCTTCCATCCCTTGGCGAGCAGTGGCGAGATGTCCTGCTTGCCGAGTGTCATGAGCACCTTGCCGGTGTTGTCGCGCAGGACTGCCGTTTCGGGCGTGTCCACCGTGGAGTACACATCGGCGAACGTGCTGCCGTCAGGCGAGGTCGTGATGAGGTGATTCGCGTTCTCGGGCGTGAGCAACTGCTGGCCGGTTCCGTCGAAGTTCACGCGGTAGTAGTGGATGAAGTAGGGATCGACGCCCTGCTCTTTGCCCGTCGCTTCGAAATAGATGACGCGGTTCTTCTCGTCCACATTCAGGATGTTCTGGACCGGGCCATCGCCGCGCGTGATCTGGTTCTTGAGCTTGCCGGTTGTAAGGTCGTAGAGATAAATCTGCGCCCAGTTGCTGCGCTCCGAGACCCACAGAAATTCATTCGACGCGGGCAGGTACTTCCAGTCCACCTTGCTCTGCCAGCCGTAGTAGGTATCGGCGTGCTCGTGGAAAACGTCTCGTACATCACCGCTGGTCGTGTCGGCGACCTTCACGTACTCGTCCTTGTGGTCGCGTGCGGTGGAGACGAAAGCGAGAGTCTTGTCATCGGGCGAGAACTCCACGTCGGTCCAGCGCCCATCGCCGTTGCAACTGATGTCGTCGCACTCCATGCTGCGATGCTGCAGTGGCGCGGTCTTCAGTCGCACGAGAGTGCCGGTTTGGACATCGATGACCACGGGCTCGATCATCGTGACGTCCTTGTCGCCGACCAGCGGATACGGCCACGCCTCGAGCTGCGGATGTCGATTGGTGACGGGCACCAGGTACATCAAGCCGGTCTTGCGCTGGTCCTGCTGGAAGGTGGCAATCTTTTTGCTATCCGCGGACCACGTCAGGATGGCGGCATCGGAGTGCTGCCAGCCGGCGTTGTCGGTAGCGTAGCCATAGTTCTGCACGCCGTCGGTGGTGAGCTGTTTTTCCTTGCCGGTGGCGACGGTGCGCAACCAGAGGTTGTTGTCGCGGATGAATGCGGCGAGCTTGCCGTCGGGCGAGACGTTGACGGCCGACGAGTTGCGGCGGCGACCTGGCCGCTGTGCGGCGGGAGGCACTGCAGGCGGAGTGTTGGCCTTGGCCGGCACCTGCTCGGGGGCGGGCGGCTCCGGCTCTGCGACGCACTTCGTTGCGGTCGCGTTGCAATGGAAGAGCCCGGCGCGAGTGGTCACCGCGAAACCGCCGTTCTCTTCCGGCATGTAGCCGAAGAGGCCCAGCCGCGCGGGCTCCACCTTGCGCTTCGAGGCTGAACTCAGCGCGGTTGCGAGCTTCGCGTTGTCGAACGCCGCGACCTGTTTGCCGTGGACCGGGTCGGCGAGCATGTAGGCGACGCCTTTGTCGCTCGGATCGCGATAGAACACGCGGCCGTCGGGAAGGAACTGCACGCCGCCGATCGTGTGGTGCACCAGGCCCGTTACGTTGTAGTTCATCCAGCGCTCGGCGCGGGCGTAGTCGTCGGCGGAAAGCGTGCGTGGCGCCTGCTGTGCAGAGGCCATGAAAGTCGAACAAACAAACAGAACTGCGGCGACACCGGCTACGCGAAGATGCATCTTGACCTCATGGTGAGTTGTCTCTAAAAGCATACGGATTACTAAACCTCCAGGACGCGCGACAGCGCGCTATATTTACAGCTCGCCGGGCTCGGGCGCAACCGGCGGTGTGCGGCGCAGGCGGCGGAGCAGGTTCTTCGGCCGGAGCATTTGTGGGTAATCGAACATGGCGCCCAGGAAGCCGGACCACGTGTCCTCCGAGAGCCGCAGCGAGGCGGGCAGCACATAGAAGTTCATCACCAGCTCTGACAGTACGAGCGACGCGGCGGCCGCCAGCAGCCCGGAGTAGCGCGCGGCGAAGTAAGTGACGACCACCGTGGCCGCCGTTCCGCAGATGTAGTACAGCGCGAGCGTCTGGTGGCGGTTGATCGCTGCCAGCAGGGTCGAGCTTGTCGACCACAGCGCGTAGAAGAAGACGCTCAGCAGCATAAGGCCAAGTAGTTTGGGGCTGGGCGGGACTTTGTGCGCCGTCCAGTGCGTCAGGAACCAAGGACCAATGGTCATCATCACCGCGATCAGCGCCACCGCAATGATGACGGCCATCTGCACCGCGCGCCGATGCAGCGAGCGCAGCAAAGCCACGTTACCCGCTCCGAACGCTATTGAGAGTTCCGGCCAGAACGTCGTGTTGATCATCTGCACCATCTGCAGAGCGACCCGCGAGACCGTGCGCGCGGTGCCGAAGACGACGACCGCAACCGGCCCAAGCGCATAGCCGACGGCCAGGAGCGTGGTCTGTATGTTGAGCGCGTTCCCCACCGGGAAGCCCATAAAAGCGAACGCCGGCGCGGCCATGCGGCGTATCTCTGACCAGCTCGCGTGGCTCCATCCGAACTCGATCCACGGCACATCGCGGCGGACCATCAGCATCAGAATGATCGTGCCGGCAACGTTGGCCGACGCAAACACAACAGCCGCGGCGCGCGGCCCGCGTCCCATCACGACCGGCACCATCATGGCGAAGAATGCGGCGAGGGTGAGGATGCTTTTAATCAAGGTGCCGAACGGATAGCGCCCGATGCACGTATAGGCCGCGCCGAGCAGTTGCTCAAGCTGCCCGAACAGCACGGCCGCACCCAGCGCGAGCAATATCCAGCGGGCGTCCGTGGCCGAGATCGCACTGAGCTTGAGCCAGTGAGCGAGAGGGAGCGTGTAGAGGAGCGCAGCGAAGACCACCAACGTCGTCGAGCAGACCACGACGATCAGCCACCAGCAGCTTTGGAAGACACGGAGCGCATTATCCCTGTCATCGCGCGCGACCAGCATGGTCATCTCGTTGCCGGCCACGGAGCCGAAGCCGATGTTCGAGAAGCTGAGATAGCTGGGGATGGAGTTGACGATGAGCCACTCGCCGTACATCGCCGTCGTCCAGAAATGCAGGAAGACGGGCACCTGGACCAGCTGGATGATCGTGCCGGCGAGGCGGCTGATCCAGTTGGAGATGAAGCCGAGAATCAGCCGGCGATTTGTAGCCCTGTCCATGAGTGCCTATCGCTTGGCGTGCCAGTGCACGAGCCGGTGCGCTATGGGTCGGAGAGCGTGCCGCACAGCCTGGCCAAGGTTGAACTTCTGCTGAATGGTATCGCCGTCCGCAAAGCGGCGGAGCATGGCCGACTCGCCGACACTCTCGGCCCAGGGCGCGAGATCCGGGAGCAGGGCTGCGCGCTCCTGTGGAGCGAATTCTTCGGATGCTGCGGTAAGATAGCGGCGCAGATTGTCGCAGCTGGCGGTGTGGATCCAGGAGAGGTCCTTGAGGCCGGCGCGCTCGGCGGCCAGCGGGAAGACCTGCTGGAACATCCTGAACTCGTCGCGCACCCACATGCCGATGCGTTTGCGGAACTTGTTGCCGTCGTGGCCAACGCGATAGCTGCTGACGATCTCCTGCTCGCGGACGAACGGACCGAACGGAGCAAGCTGCACGAACAGCGCCCAGTCGGCGAGGGACTCGATGGTCTGCAGGATGGGGCCGGAGGCGATGTACGCCTCGCGTCGGACGGCGAAAGCCGCGAAGCTGACCTTGGGGCCGTTGCGCTGGGCGGTCAGGTTCTTTGGCAGAGGCTCGATGGCCGGGACGCTCAACAGATAGTCATGCGAAAGGATATCGCCGTCGGCGTCGATGTTGCGCCAGCCGGCGCGCACGAGGGCGGCTTCGGGGCAGCGCGCGGCACCGCGCAGGATAGTTTCGCAAAAGTTGGGCAGGGCGAGATCGTCGCTTGAGAGCAGCGTGATCCAGTCGCCGGTCTGGCTTGTCAGCGTGAAGTTGTACTGGTCGGTCAGGTTCGAGCCCGGCGGCGGGGTGACGCAGCGGATGAGGTGCGGATGGCGCGCGATATAGTCGGCGATGATCTCCGGAGTGGCGTCGGTGCTGCCGTGGTCGGAGAGTACGATTTCATCGGGCGGCCGGGTCTGCGCCAGCAGCGACTCCAGGGTCTGGGGCAGGAAGAACGCCTGGTTCAGCGTGGGTATCCCGACCGAAATCCGCAGCGGTGAACTCATTTCCTCCATTGTAAGCGGTGGATTCCTTCGACTCGTGGAGCATTTCGCGACGCAGAAAGCGGTCGCACCAGCTTGCTGAAGGGCGGACTCGCCGCCCCGCGCTTGCACCATCCGCGCGCACCTGCGAATATGGCACGGATGCTCCGGACTGCTCGACGATCCGGTGAGCGGCTGCGCGGATGTTTTGCGGCCCCATCCTTACAGGAGAAGACTTTGCCCAAGCGCCGCATTCTGCTCGTAGACGATGAAGTGACCGTTCTGCTCACGCTGAAGGCCGTGCTGGAGATCAGCGGCTACGACGTGGACACAGCCGCCTCCGCGCGCGAAGGCAAGTCGAAGATCAAGCTGCGCGAGTACCAGATGGTGATCACCGATATGCGCATGGAGTCCGAGGCTGCCGGGCGCGAGGTGATCCAGGCGGCGCGGACCGCGGCCTATCATCCGGCGGTCGCGCTGCTGACGGCGTTCCCCATAGCCGATGACGACTGGCAGGATATGGGCGCGGACAAGATGCTGGTGAAGCCCATGCAGACGCGGCTGCTTATCCAGCAGATTGAGAAGCTGATGGAGAAGCATTCGGCGAAACTGGCGCGACTGGCGACGGCGGCGGCAGCGTCCCCGCTGGCTACCCCGTCGAAGGCGCCGGCGAAGAAGGCTGCTCCAGCGAAAAAGGCTGCGACCAAGAAAGCTGTTGCGAAGAAGGCAGCAAAGAAATCCGCGAAGAAGTAGGGTGCAAGCTGCGTTGGCGCTGAGTGGGAGTCTCTGCTAGAACTGGCGGATGGCTTTTAGTGCGACTGTGGGGTTTGATCTAACCGGCAAGGTGGCGCTGGTGACGGGCGGGTCGCGGGGGATTGGCGCGGCTACAGTGCGGCTGCTGCGTCGGGCCGGAGCCCGGGTTGTGTTCAGCTATCGCAGCGCAGAGGCGCAGGCCGAGCAGCTGGTCGCCGAGTGCGGCGGCGAGGATGTTTGCCGTGCTTTGCGTCAGGACCTTGCGACCGCAGAGGATGGGCAGGGGCTGGTGGCGGCTGCGGTGGGGGTCTTCGGGCGGCTGGATTGCCTGATCGTGAACCACGGTATTTGGCCTCCGCATGACCAGCCGATCGCGACCATGAGCGCAGCGCAGTGGCGCGGAACGCTGGGCGTGAACCTCGACAGCGTGTTTGGGCTGGTGCAGGCGGGAGTGGCCCAAATGCTCGCACAGCCGCTCGCACAGGACTCGGCAAGCGAGGACGCGCGCGGCCATGTGGTGCTGGTGGCGAGCACGGCGGCGCAGCGGGGAGAGGCGTTCCACGCGGATTACGCGGCGAGCAAGGGAGCGCTGCTTTCCCTGACGAAGAGCCTCTCCAGCGAACTGGCCCCGCAGGGCATACTGTGCAACTGCGTCGCGCCGGGCTGGGTAAAGACCGAGATGTCGGCTGGAACACTTTCCGACCCGGACGCGTCCAAGAGAGCGTTGGGTTTAATTCCCCTGGGACGCGCGGCAGAGCCGGAAGAGATCGCCGGGCCGATTGTCTTCCTGTGCACGCCGTGGGCGGGATTCGTTTCCGGGGAAGTGTTCAACGTTAATGGCGGAGCCGTGCTGGTTGGATAGCGCGGGAAGAGATCGAGGAAAGCAGGAGTGGCATGAAAGTTTGGCGCGGTGTGGTGTTGACGGCGGTGCTGGCGGCTGGGGCGGCGGGCGCGCTGGGGCAGGCCTCGGAGATCCAGAGCGCGAACGCCGGGCCGGCGGTGACTGGCGAGAAGGGCCGCAAGCTGCTCGACCTGATGGTGCAGGCGCTCGGCGGCGATGCCTGGCTGAACCGCAAGGATTGGACGATCCAGGGCCGCGCGGCGTCGTTTTACAAGGGCAAGCCGAACGACGTCACGTACGGGTTCGAGCAGTTCCATCGCGAGGAGCCGTTCGCGGAGCGTATCGAGATCATCAGCCGGCTCGGTGTGTTTATCCCGACCGAGCACCGCGACATTGTGCAGGTGTGGACACCCGAAACTGGCTATGAGGTGACCTATCGCGGCAAGAAGGAGCTGCCGAAGGACATCGTCGAAGACTTCCAGCGGCGGCGCGCCCACAGCATTGAGACGGTCATAAAGCAGTGGCTGAAGGAGCCTGGCGTCGAGGTCGTGTTTGAGGGCACGAGCATGGTGGAGCGGCACCTCGCCGACAAGGTGACGGTGTTGAGCGCGAAAAACGATGCGGTGACGCTGGAGCTCGACGAGACCACGCACCTGCCGCTGAGCCGGACGTTCGAGTTTCGCAACGAGACCTATAAAGATCACGACGTCGACATGGAAGAGTACGACGACTACCACATGATGGACGGCTTCATGACGCCGCTGACCATCACGCGCTATCGCAACGGCGATATGGCCGGGCAGCGCTTCTACACCAAGGTCACGTACAACAAGGGCCTGTCGCCGGCGCTATTCGACCCGGATAAGGCGCTGCAGAAGAAAAAGTAGGGCACAGATTGGGCCGTGCCGCGGTGGTATTCTGGGCGCTGTCATGAGTGATAGCCCCGTTTCTCCAGTCGTCGCAGAAGCCCCGCCGAAGATCACCCTGGACATCGCCGAAATCATGGCGATCCTGCCGCATCGCTATCCGTTTCTGCTGATCGACCGCGTCATTGAGATGGAGCGCAAGGTGCGCGTCGTCGCGATCAAGAACGTCACGGTGAACGAACCGCACTTCACCGGCCACTTCCCCGATTACCCGATCATGCCCGGCGTGCTGACCATCGAAGCAATGGCGCAGGCGGGCGGCGCGCTGCTGCTGACGGAGTTCTCAGACGAAGAGCGTGCGGGCAAGCTGATGGTGTTCACGGGCATCGAGGAAGCGCGGTTCCGACGGCCCGTGCTGCCGGGGGATCAGTTGCGGATCGAAGTCACGGTGGTGAACTGGCGCTCACGCGCGGTGAAGATGAAGGGCGAATGCACGGTCGATGGCAAGATCGTTTGCGACGCGATCATTACCTGCCAACTCGTGCCGCGCGTGCGCAAGCCGAAAGCTGCGGAACCGGCGGCGCCAGAGGCCGCCGAGTGAGCATCCATCCGACGGCGATTGTCGCCGAGGGCGCGGTCGTTCCGGCGAGCTGCCGGGTGGGACCGTTTTGTACCGTGGGCGCCAACGTCGTGCTCGGTGAACACTGCGAGCTGGTCTCGCATGTCGTGCTCGACGGGCACCTGACGATGGGCAACGGCAATCGCGTCTTTTCCTTCGCCTGCCTGGGCATCGCGCCGCAAGACCTGAAGTACGCGGGCGAGCCGACTCGGCTGGAGATGGGCGACGACAACACGATCCGCGAGTATGTGACCATCTCGCGGGGAACGGTGGGTGGTGGAGGCGTGACTCGCGTGGGTTCGGGCTGCCTGATCATGGCCTACGTTCACATTGGGCATGACTCGTCGATCGGCAACGGGTGCATCCTGCCGAATGGCGCAACACTCGCAGGACACGTGACGGTGGAGGACTATGCGACGCTCAGCGCCAACGCGCCTGTGCACCAGTTCTGCCGGATCGGCAAATATGCGTACATCGGCGGCGGCACCACCATCACGCAGGACGTCCTGCCCTACTCGCTCACATCGATCGAACGCAACAACCACGCGTACGGGCTGAACAAGGTAGGGCTGCAGCGGCGCGGGTTTACGGCCGAGCAGCTGCGGCAACTTGGCACAGCCATGCGCGCGCTGACCAGCGGCAAAAAGAACACGACTCAGGCCCTGGAGATGATCCACGACATGCTCGCGCAGGGTGCGGGGGATGAGCATGTGCGGTATCTGGCGGATTTCGTGGCGGCAAGCGAGCGCGGCGTGATCAAGTAGCGCGGAGTCAATACCGGAGAAACCGATCCATGCCTGTCTACACTTATCGCGACCTCAACCCACGGCCGAAATCCGAAGCCCACTACCTGCAGTGGCTCGCCACGCTGGACTCGGCGCTCACCCGCTACACCGGCTACGAAGAGCGTTCAGAAATCATCAGCCTCACCCTGCGCTCGCTGCTGTACCCGAAAAAGGCGCCGCCGACTGGCATCGCCGCCGACCACCTCGACGCCCGCAACGTCACGCTCGAGCCCGAATATTACGGCGACATGGACCCCGAGCGCTACTATCCGCGCAAGCCGCTCATCTGGCTCTGGCTGCAGTTCGACGCCTCACCCATGGGCGCCAACCAGTGGCTCGGCGAGCGCCTTCGCCAGATGCTCGGCCGCCACATCTTCGCGCACATGGGCGAGCGCGTTCGCATCTTCCGCCACGTTGAGTTCAGCTTCGGCTACAACCTCTCCATCGGCAACGACTGCTGGATCCATCGCCACGTCCTGCTCGACGATCGCGGCGGTATCGTGCTCCACGAGCGCACCAGCATTTCCGACTACGCGAACATCTACTCGCACACCCACAACCTGCAGACGCAGGCCGACGTGACCAACAAGATCACGGAACTCGGCCCGCGGGCACGCATCACGTATCACGCGACAGTGCTCGCCGGCTCGCGCATCGGTCCTGATGCAATGCTTGGAGCCTTCGCTCTGGCCACCCGCGACGTCCCCGAACACACGCTGGCGCTCGGCATTCCTGCCAAGGTCAAACGCGAGAAGTAGCCGCTCCGCGAAGATCGTTACAGGGAGTTCAGGAACGCGATCAGCTGCTGCTTTTCTTTAGCGGTGAACTTCATATCGAAACGCTTGTCGTAAAAGTTGACCAGCTCCTCAAGGTTGGCAGCCGCGCCATTATGGAAGTACGGTGCGCGCGCAGCCAGGCCGCGAAGGATCGGCCCCTTGCCGCGGTTCACGTCCGCGCAGAGACCCGTGATCAGGCCCTTGCCCGGATCCGACGTGTAGTAATTGATGGTCCTGTTCGGATTCGACGGATCGGGGCATCCCCTGATCTCGTAAACCGGCAGGTCCGCTCCGCTCAACTCGCGCAATGCAGCCACAATTGCCGGATTGCTTTCGTAGTCCGCCTGTCTGCTGGTGGCGATGTCCAGCGGCAGCGCCACGGAATGATTGCCCACATTCGGTGTGTCATGGCAGGTCGTGCATGTCCCGGTAATCGACGCCGGACTGCCCAGCGCCGCATTGTCATTGAGTCCACGAACGCCCGTGATGATCGCCGGCTGCGTATTAAATAGTTTCTCGCCAGCCGCGATGTCTTCTCTCGCTTCGTTCTTCTCGCGATCGCCCCAGCGATCGTGGCTGGGATTCTTTTCCCACGCCGAGTAGAGCGTGAACGCACTGGAGTTGAACTTCAGCCCGGAAGGATCGCCGCCGAGCGCGTCGTTGGAGCCCGGATAATACTTTTGCGACCTCAGCCCCATCGGACCGCCGCCTGCGTCATGAACATCCAGCGCTCCCGCGCGGTTGTCAGCAGTCTGGGCCGTCGAAAGCCCCAGTTCAAACTGGACGATTTCCGCCAGCGTTTCCGGCGATGGCGAGACGCCCTGGTTGTGACCTTGAATCGCGGAAAGCGCCTGGTCCGTAAGGTCCAGCACAAGGTTGTCCTGGAACGTGGCCGCTTTGTTGAGAGGCGCCAGCGTTTCCCGCCCGTCGAACATTACCGCACTCAGGAAGCGGAGGTTCGCCGTCGGCAACGGCCGTCGGTAAACCGAAACCACACGCGCACCAGTTGCGGGATCGGTCGTAATCGCGCACCTGTAAGGGTCATGCACGACGGCAATGCTGAACTGAGGCTTGGCCGGCAGAGCGATCGCTACTCTGATCAAACCCTTCTCCAGCAAAAGGCTGTGAGCAGCCTCATCATCCTGCCTGCCAGTCGGGCAATTCGCTCCATCTACGGCAGCGAACAGAGGGTCTTTTCCGCCTGTTCGCTCGTAGACCTGGCGCACTCCGCGTGGCGTAATGCTGAACGCTTGCTCAGGCTGATGACACGAAACGCACGAACGCCCATTGGTCCCCTGATTCTGAAAAAAGGCGTTCTTCTCGTCGATGTCGCCGGCTTTATTGAAGGTTGAGAGTGTGCCGGTCGCGTCTCGATACCGCTTGAGGTTCGGTATGACCACGGCAGCAGCCGCTGTAAGAGAAAGGCCGGCGATCAAGATGCCCGAAATACGTTTATTCCATGTCCATTGCATAGGCCCGCCCGGTAAAGCTGTTCTGAAAGCACGTCTACAGTACCTTCTGTTTGCAAACTATGGAAAGAAACTAAACGTGCAGACTTACCGCCCTGGCTGGCCGGTCGGCGTCTCTACGAGCAACGTAGCTGTCGCGGATAGCGAAGCCTCGACACGCATGGCCGTTTCACCAGGAATTTTGCTGCACGTCCAGATGGTGAATGCGCCGGGAAAAACGTATCAATCAAAGGAAGAAAATTAGAAGTCACAGCGAGACCTGCGACTAAGGCCAGCTCCAAAACGCGCCGCCTGCCACCGCGCCATGAGTTCGCACCCATAACTTTGAAACCGTTTCTCGGCGGGTCGCTGTCGGCACGCGTGATGTGTCCGCCGATACCTTAGCGGCGCACGGTCGAGCAGAGGCTAGTTGGGCCGGACGATCTGTAGGCTGGGGCGGGCTGTGGCCGGTCCGTCGCCTGCGCGGACGACATAGCGATCGATATAGGCGATGAGCAGGTCGCGATGGCCCTCGCGATAAGCCGCGTAATCCAGGCCGATTTCCTGGTCGGCTCCGTTGAGCAGCAGCCAGCACTCCAGCATGCCATCGTGCTGCAGGGCCATGAGCGCACGGAGCCCTGGGCCGAAGTCGGCTTCCTGGGCCTTGCCGGAACGGACGCTCTGGGTCGCCGTGTCGCCAGCTAACTGCAGGCAGCGAAGCTCGTCAGACGCCATGCGGCGGGTGCCGGTGGCGCGGCTGTGGTCGCTGTCTGTGCGGCAGCCCGCGTAGACGGCCCACGCCGCTGTATCGCCAGGCGGCCCCTGCGGCATAGTGATGTTCGCGCCCGGACCGGACGTGTTGATCACGGGGCGCTGGATTGGAGGAGAACTCATCTGGGTTTTGGTCGCGCCGGCCCATTGAGCGAGGCCATTCCACGGAAGCCGGACGTAAGGTTCGGCGACGATGGCCTGTTCGTATTTCAGCTTAGCTTCGGACGAGTGGCCGCTCTTATAGAGCGCGTCGCCCCAGTAACGGTAGGCGGTCTCGCGGTTGGGGTCGACCGCGATGGCCTTCTGGTACCAGCCCATTGCGCAGGGAAAGTCATTGGCACGGAAGCAGGAGTCGCCGGCATAAAGTTTGGCGAGGTAGAAGGCAGGGTCAAGCTTGGAGGCTTTGGTGAAGTCCACGAGGGCTGTCGCGGTATCGTTCTTGGCAAAGGCTGTTTCGGCTTCGCGGAAGAGGCGATTGGCTTCAGCGTTATCGGATGTGGTGCGATAGCCCGGAGGAATCGCAGCAGGCGCGGAGGACGCGCGGGCCGTAACTTTGGCGGCGCTATCACTGTCCTCTGCCATTCCGAGCATCGTCCTGACGAGGTCACTATCGTCGCCGAGTTTCTTCGCGCGGCGCATCTCCGCCATCGCCTGCGCGAGCAGCGCCTTCGATTTGGCAGGATCGGTTTCGACATCTGCGGCGGCGCTGAGGCCTGAGCCACGGCGCTCAGCGAACACTGCGATGGTGGGATCCTGGCGCTCCAGATCGGTGTAGAGCGGGAGTGCCTGCAGTTCGTCGCCCCTGAGGAACATTTCATTGGCCTGCTTACGTTCAGCGTCGAAGTTCGCCTGGTGGTGAGGCGCGGCGTCCTGCGCGAAATTTGCGCCCGCAAGTAGCACCAACGGTCCGATTGCCAACCAGTTCACCTTTCTCATCGAACTCCTCCGCTGCGAAGCAAACTCGGAAGCCATCATCCCATATCACGGCCGCAACTGCGCAGCTTTTGCGCGGAGCAGTTACCCTAGAACCCATGCCGTTGAGTTACCTGCTGATCGTCTTCGAGCTGTTCGTTATGGTGCTGGCGATCTCGCTGCACGGCATGGCACAGGCCTGGGCCGCCAACCGGCTCGGCGACCCCACCGCCCGCATGATGGGCCGCATCACCATGAACCCCGCCAAGCACTTCGACCCCTTCGGCATGGTCATCGCGCCGCTCCTGTCGCTGTTCATCTTCTCGAACCTGCTGCCCTACGGCTGGGGCAGCCAGGTGCCGATGACTTACCGCAACTTCCCCAAGAAGAATGGGGAGATGCTGGCCGTATGCGCCGGTCCGGCCGCGCAGTTCCTCGCCGCGGTCGTCGCGCTCATCGTCCTCGTCGTCCTCAAGCACGCCGCGACCGGAGCAAATCAATCGATGGTCGCGGTCATGGACCTGGCATTTCGGTCCCCGGTGGAGAATCTGGACCAACTGCCCACCATCTTTCCGCTGCTGCTCCTGCTTTATCTCTGCATCATGGTGAACCTGTTGCTCTGCTGCTTCAACCTCCTGCCAATGCCGTTCCTCGACGGCGGGAAAATTCTGATGCACTTCCTGCCCTACAACGCCGCGCGAGCCTTCGAGCAGTACAGCTTCTACTTCATGATCGGCTTCTTCATCCTCGGCGGAAGGCTGGTCGGCATCGTATTCGGTCCGCTGCTGATGCTGTTCACGTCGCTGCTAGCCAGCTTCTAGCCGGCCGCCCCCGGAAGCGCCAGCCGCCGCAACGTTATATCCTTGAAGTTCACGCCCATGAGCACCTCTCCCATCTCCAGAACCACACCACTGCCGCGAGTCCTCAGCGGCATGAGACCCACCGGCCGCCTGCATCTCGGCAACTACATGGGCGCGCTCTACAACTGGGTCCGTCTGCAGCAGGAGTACGACTGCTACTTCTTCATCGCCGATCTCCACGCCCTCACCACCGATTACGCCGACCCCGGCCAGGTGCAGGACAACATCACCGAGATCACCCTCGACTTCCTCTCCGCCGGCCTCGACCCCGGCCGCTGCGTCATCTTCAAGCAGTCCGACGTCCTGCAGCACGCGCAGTTGCACCTGCTCTTCAGCATGTTCACGCCGCTCGGCTGGCTGGAGCGCGTGCCCACCTACAAAGACCAGCAGGCGCAGCTCACCGAGAAGGACCTCAACACCTACGGTTTCCTCGGCTATCCGCTCCTCCAGGCCGCCGACATCCTGCTCTACAAGCCCGACTTCGTTCCCGTCGGCGCGGACCAGGTCGCGCACGTCGAGCTCACGCGCGAAGTCGCACGGCGCTTCAACCAGCTCTATCCCGGCGCGTTCTACACCTCGCCCGATGCAGCGCCCTGGGAGATGCCCGCCATCCTCGAGAAGGCACGCAAGCTCGCCGGTGAGCCTATAGGCTCGACCCGCGCCGACTTCTCGCCGCACCAGCTCTTCGAAGCCGCGCAGCAGACCAAGAAAATCTCGCCCTTCGGACGCGCCGAAATCCTGCCCGAGCCGAAAGTTCTGCTCACGCCTTCGCCAAAGCTGCCCGGACTCGATGGCCGCAAGATGTCCAAGAGCTACAAGAACACCCTGCTGCTCTCCGAGCCTGAGGCCGACATGCGCGCCAAGCTGAAGACCATGGTCACCGACCCTGCGCGCGTGCGCCGCGACGACCCCGGCGACCCCGACGTCTGCCCGGTCGGCGACCTGCACAAGGTCTTCTCCAGCGAAGAGACGATCATGAAGGTGTACGACGGCTGCAAGACCGCGAGCATCGGCTGCATCGAATGCAAGAGCTGGGTGGCCGACGCGATCGTCACCACCATCGCTCCCATGCAGGCGCATCGCCGCGATCTCGCAAGCCGCCCCAGCGTCGTCAAGGACGTTCTGGCCAACGGCAAGGACCGCGCCATCAAGCGCGCCCAGCAGACTCTCGACGAAGTGCAACGCGCAATGGGGCTGGCATAACGATGGCGGACGAGCAGAACACGACGACTCCCGCAGAGAACGAGAATCTCACCGTAGCCCAAGCCGCGGAAGAGACTCAGGACGCCTCGGCACCCGCTGCGGAGTCGCCCGCCCCGCGCGAACCCTTCGCTCTCCAGCCGCAGCCCGTCCCCGCGCCTCCTCCCGAGCCGAAGCGCAGCGACAAGGACAAGGAAAAAGCCGAAGCCTCGCAATCGCCATTTTCGATCACCGTCGGCCTCGTGTACGACGGCCCGATGGACCTCTTGCTCGACCTCATCCGCCGCCAGAACATCGACATCTACGACATCCCCATGGCGAAGATCACGGCGCAGTTCCTCGAGTACACGCACCACCTCAAGGAGACTGACGTCGATGCCGCCGGCGAGTTCATCTACGTTGCCTCGCTCCTGATCCACATCAAATCGAAGACGCTGCTCCCGCGCGACCCTTCGGACGTCACCGGCACCGACGCTGAAGACCCGCGCCGCGAGCTGGTCGAGCGCCTGCTCGAGCACGAGCGCTTCAAGGCCGCCGCACAGATGCTCATGCAGAAGCAGCAGATCGAAGAAGCCACCTGGTCGCAGCCCGGCATGAAGAGCTTCCTCGAAGACGAAGGCCTCGACTCGGTCGACGCCGAGCGCGAGATCGCCGCCGACACTGTCGACCTCGTCCGCGTCTTCCAAGACATCCTGAGCCGCCTCCGCGAGCGCCCCGTGCATGCCGTCGACGAAGAGTCCGTCACCGTCGCGCAGATGATCGACTTCCTCAAGCGCCGCCTGCTCATGGAAGACCGCCCCGTCAGCCTCCGCCGCCTGCTGCACAACACCCGCTCGGAACGTGCGCTCATCTGCACGTTCCTCGGTCTGCTCGAACTGGTGCGCCTCCAGGCCATCCTGCTCCGCCAACCCGCACAGTTCGGCGACATCCTCGTCAAGAAAGCCGAACGTTTCGAGCAGGTGTTCGCCGACCAGGCGCAGGTCCGCGACGACTGGGCTTAGAGGTACGACCCCCTCTACGATCGCACCGGCCTAACCGTCATTCTGGCCCAGCGCGGAATTGTCTGTCGACAAAGCGCAACATATCAGCAAGGCCGGCCGCGATCTCGACTATATTGTCCCTTACGAACTGACGTCTTTACACGCCAGAACGGAGACCATGATGTCAGTTGCGACTTCCCACAGTGGTCCGCGCCGTACCGCATCCTTCGCGGCGATTTCGGCGGCCGGTCTTGTCCTCCTGCTTTTTTTCTGCTGCGTTCACACAGCAAAGACCGATTCCGTCAGTTGGGATGAATCACAGCATCTCTATTCAGGATGGCTTTCCTGGAACCATGGGGACTTCGGTTATAACCCTGAGGTTCCCCCGCTTGTGAAGATGTGGGACGCCATCCCGCTCTTGCATCGAGAGATCAGGCAACCTGCATTTACGGGCGCTCCCTTCAAGAACGAGGGCTTCGTACTAGGGCAGCGTTTCCTCGCCGGCAATGGGATCGATCGTACGTTGATCCCCGCCCGCGTCATGGCTTCGTTGCTTACCGCTCTCCTCGCTACGCTGCTCTTTCTGTGCGCAAGGGAGATGTTCGGTGACAGAGCAGCCCTCTTCGCCCTGCTGCTGTTTTGCCTCGATCCGAACTTCCTCGCGCACGGCGCCTACGTGACAACGGATATCGGTGCCTCATTGACGGTGCTCGCTGCCGTCTATGCGTTCTACAGATACGTGAAAAAGCCTACCTTCGGCAGAATGATGGCGGTTGGCCTCGCGGTTGGACTCGCGATGACGGCCAAGTTCACGGGCGTGTTTATCGTTCCGATATTGTGCCTCATTGCGGCGATCGACTATTGGCCGTCCCGGAAGGAGACAGCCGGCACGAACGTTCCCACGCCTCGGCAGCTAGTCAGCGCCCTCGCAGTTGCCCTGGCCATCGGGGTCGGATGCGTCTGGACGATATATCGCTTCCGATACGCGGCTCGCCCTGCGTCTCTGCAGTTGAATCCAACGACCGCCGAGTACCTGCAGCGCCTCACTTCGCCGTTGGCGCGCGGTGTGCTGACGACAGTGAGCAAACTCCACTTGTTACCCGAAGCCTACATTTATGGGTTGGCCGACACCAAGATCTCGGCAGCCGGTCTTCCCAGCTACTTTTTCGGGCGAGACACGCTGGGAGCTTCTCACTGGTATTTCCCGGCGGCCTTTGTGATCAAGAGCACTTTGCCTTTCCTGATCTTGCTTGGTCTAACGACGCTTACGGTGATAAAAGGTCGTTGGCGCATGTGGCGCGAGATCGTCTTTTTGACGGTCGCTCCAGTCTTTATCTTCCTGCTCTCATCCTCTTCAGATCTCGGCATCGGCTATAGGCATCTGCTCCCGATGTTCCCGCTGCTTTACATTCTGATCGCGGGCTGCGCGGCGCATTACGCTTCCAGGAATCCGAAATTCGTCTACGGATTTGCGGTTCTTTTGTTCTGGCAGTTCGTAACGACAGTGACTGCACGCCCCGGATTGATCGCCTACGCCAACGAGGCTTGGGGAGGGCCATCGAAGACGCACCTTTTTCTTTCTGACTCGAATGTGGACTGGGGCCAGCAACTCAAATCTGTCAAATATTATCTGGACACGCATCCATCTCAACCCTGCTACTTTGCATATTTCGCACAAGGTCCTGTGGACTTCAGAGATTATGGGATCAACTGCCATGTGCTGACGACAGGATCAGCATTGTGGACGGGACTCGATACGATGCGGTTCGGGGATGACCCAGAGATCTCGGGGACGCTCCTGATAAGTGATGGCGTGTTGGAAGGCGCAGACATTCCCGGCAAGGAAAATCCGTATGCTCAGTTCGTACGGGTCCAGCCTGCAGCCACCATCGACCGCGGCGTATACGTCTATCAAGGACGGTTCACACTGGGCACCGTCGCGGCGCTCGAACACATCACGGCAGCTGAAGGTTTCGCCAGTCAGCAAAGATTGGCAGATGCAATCCGGGAAGCGCGAACCGCAACTAAGCTTGACCCGAACAATCCTATGGCCCACAAGACTCTCGGCGACGCTTTGGCTGCAACAGGTGACGCAATGGGCGCGCAATCTGAATATGCCGAGGCGCTTCAATCCTCGGAACTCGATCCTGTCTTTGAGAAGCGACTAGTCGACGAACTCCACGCTAAGACGAAGCACTGAACAACTCACCGCCATCAAGAGCGGAGGGTTCCCGGATGGATCATAGCCGGTGCGCTCATCAGGGATTAGTAATAGAAAGTGGTGTTCCGGAGGGCAAGTCGAACGTGTCGCTTCGGCTTGCCCTCTGTCGATTCAAACTACTTAGCCGCAGCCTCAATCTCCTGCATCTCCGCATCCGAGAGCGAAACCTCCGCCGCCTTCATGTTCTCCTCCAGATGCGCCACCGACGACGTGCCCGGGATCGGCAGCATCACAGGGCTGCGATGCAGCAGCCACGCCAGCGATAGTTGCGACACCGTCGCGCCGTGCCGCTTCGAAATCTCATCCAGCTTGCCGCCCGGCTGTGCGAGCTTGCCCGCCGCCACCGGGAACCATGGGATGAACGCGAGGCTGTGCTGCTCGCAATACTCGAGCACATCTTCATGCTGTCGCTGGCTGACGTTGTACATGTTCTGCACGCTCACAATGTCAATCACTTTGCGCGCGCGGTCGATCTCATGCGGCTTCACTTCGCTTAGGCCCACATGCCGAATCTTGCCTTCCTTCTGCAGCTTCGCAATAGGCGCGAGCGACTCTTCCACCGGCACCTTCGGATCGATGCGATGCAACTGCCACAGGTCGATCACGTCCGTCTTCAACCAGCGCAGACTCATCTCCACCTGCTGCTGCAGGTACTCAGGACGCCCCACAGGCAGCCACTGGTCCGACCCCTGCCGAGTCAAGCCGCCCTTGGTCGCGACCACCAGTCCCTTCGCAAACGGCGCAAGCGCTTCACCGATCAACCGCTCGCTCACTGCCGGCCCGTAACTGTCCGCCGTGTCGATAAAGTTGACGCCCATCTGCACCGCGCGCTTAAGCACTCGCTTGGCTTCTTCGCGGTCGCTGGGCTCGTCCCAGATGCCTTTGCCCGTCAGCCGCATCGCGCCATAGCCCAGGCGATTCACTTCCATGTCGCCACCGATTGTGAATGTCTTCTGCACTGCGCTCATCGCATCTCTCCTGCTCGCTTTTGTCGTTCGCTCGTGCATCTTCAGATGCCTCGCGCCGCGGGAACGACTCCTCGTTGAATGTCTTCATCTCCACACCGGCACGAATTATTTCGCGCGCCTGTAGTCCTCACCGTCGATGCTCGCGTCCATATCACCGTCTCCGGGCCCAGCCTTTCATCAACACTGCGCACAACGCTCCATACGCGATGCGCAGCCGAAGGAGCTCGTATGTTCCGCTGCCTCTCTCTGCTTTGCGCGCTACTTCTCTCGACCGGCATCATCGCCGGATGCGGCGGGGCTGTCGCCGCGACCTCCACCACGACAACCACTACAACAACGACGACCACCACCACCACAACAACAACCAACACCGGTCTCGACCTCACCAGGCTCCCCGTCGGCGACTACAAGTATTCCGCGACAACGCCGGCCATCGGCAGCATCTACACCTGCCAGAGCAGCTTCAACGGCGGCGGAGCCAACGGCGCGACGCCGTGGATCAACACCACCGCCAACACCTTCGACTTCACCGTCAAGCCCACCGTCGCGGGCTCCGTCCCCTGGCCAACGCACTCGCTCAGCATCACGCTCATGGGCGCGAGCCGCTACGTCACCACCAACGATCTCCCCAGCCACAACACCGGCACCTTCCCCATCGCGAAGACCGACCCCGTCTACGTCTACGACGGCAACCCCAACAGCATCGCCGCGCAGAACATCGTCTACAGCCTCAACGCGAACCCCACCGCTGGCACTAACCCCACCTGTACCAGCGGCGGTCCTATCGGCATTCTGCTGACCGGCGCCCTGCTCTTCAACGCACTCGACGCGGCCGGCCGCGACGCCGTCGCGCACGAGATGCAGGACACCTGCCAGGGCCATCCGCAGGAGAGCAGCGAGTACCACTACCACAACCTCACATCCTGCATCTCCGATCCCGGCAGCGGCCACTCCAACCTGCTCGGCTACGCGCTCGACGGCTTCGGCATCTACGGCGTGCGCGGCGAAACCGGCCAGGTCCTAACCAACGCCGACCTCGACGTCTGCCACGGCCACACCCACTTCATCACATGGGACGGCCAGACCGTAACCATGTACCACTACCACGCGACCTACGCCTACCCCTACACCATCGGCTGCTTCCGCGGCACGGCAGCAAAGGCCTCCGCGATCCTCGGCATGCTTGACCGTCCGCATGTCCATACGCACACAGGAGGCCACGATGATGGCCACAGCGATCATCACGACGTTGATGCTGATGATCGCCGATAGGAGCTTCTAGCCGCTAGCTAAAGGGCCAGAGGCTAGACGCTCCTCCGCGCATCTGCATTTCAGCGCACACGCCCTCATGCGATACCCTGAGCGCATACCCGCGACACTCAGGAGACTCCCCATGCGTCTGCGCTCTTCGTGTATCTACCCTGCCCTGCTGGTGCTGACTCTCGCCGCTCTCTGCTCACCGAACGCCCGCGCACAAGCAAAACCCTGGCCGATCCGCGCCGTCATCGTCACTACATTCGAGGTCGGCAACGACACCGGCGACGCTCCCGGCGAGTTCCAATACTGGGTTGAGCGCGAGCACCTCGACGAAGTCGTTCCGTTCCCCGGCGGCATCCATCCGCTGCGCACCAACGCCGACCACACCGTGCTCGGCATGGTCAGCGGCACAACGCTCGTTAACGCGACCGCGTCCATGATGGCGCTCGGCCTCGACCCGCGCTTCGACCTCACGCACGCCTACTTCCTCATCAACGGCATCGCCGGCGTTGACCCCGCGGACGCCTCCGTGGGCTCCGCCGCCTGGGCTACCTACGTCATCGGCGACGTCGCCCGCGAGATCGATCCGCACGACGCACCCGCCGACTGGCCCTACGGCCTCTTCCCCGTCACAGCGCACGCGCCCAATCCGACCACACTCCCACCCGCTCCGTGGACGCGCTCGAACCTCTACGAACTCAACGCGAACCTCACCGATTGGGCCTTCGAAAAAACCCGCAACCTCAAGCTCATGGACGACCCCATCGTCGCCGAGTTCCGCGCCGGCTTCACCGGCTACCCCAACGCGCAGCGCCCGCCCTTCGTGCTCAAAGGCGACACCTTCGCCTCCGACTACTACTGGCATGGCACCGTCATGACCCAGTACGCCAACGACTGGGTCAAGCTCTTCACCGCGGGCAAAGGCAACTTCGTCATGACCGAGATGGAAGACTCCGGCTTCATGAACGCCATCGAGCGCCTCAACGCCATGCACCGCGTCGATCCACGCCGCGTCATGGTGCTGCGCTCCGGCAGCAACTTCTGCATGCCGCGCCCCGGCCACACTGCCGTCGAGTCCGTCACCGCTCCGTACATCGGCGGCAAGGTCGCACTCGAATCCGCGTGGCTCACCGGCAGTACCGTGTTGCACTACCTCGTCAGCCACTGGCACACAACCGCCACCCACATTCCCGGCGACTGACGCCTACGCCTCGCCCAGCACGCGTTCATAGATCGCGGCCGTCGCCTCATCGAAGCACACAAACTCCACGCACTCCACGCCCGCGGCATCCGCATGCTCACGAGCTTCGCGCACCGCGATCTCCGTCGCCTGCTCCTTCGGAAACCGATAGATCCCCGTCGAGATGGCCGGGAACGCGATGCTCTTCACGCCGTGCTCGCGCGCCAACTCAAAGCACCGCCGATAGCAACTCGCCAGCTTCTCGGGCTCGCCGTGGCTGCCGCCATTCCACACCGGCCCCACAGCATGGAAGATCCACTTTGCTGGCAAACGAAAACCTGGCGTCGCCTTCGCATCTCCCGTAGAGCAGCCACCTAGTAGCCTGCACACATGCAACAGCTCCGGCCCCGCGGCCCTGTGGATCGCTCCATCCACACCCCCTCCCCCAAGCAGGGAACTGTTGGCTGCGTTGACGATCGCGTCCACAGGCCGCTGTGTAATATCGCCCCGCACAACCTCAAATCTCGCCATCGTTCTCCAATCCTCGCCTGATTCGATGCCGCAAACTCCTCCGCAGAGTTCACAGCAATTTCATAATCCCGGCTAATCCCTTGCTCTAGGCTGACCTCACCTATACCAGACGAGGTGAGCCCCGATGTCCAGCACCGCGACCGTCCCCACCGAACAAGCCGCACACGGATCAATGCTCGAACAGAAGATGAAGGACTCGCCCGCCGGCAAATGGGGCGCGATCGTCTTCGGTGTCATGCTCGTCGTCGGCGTGGTCTACATCGCGACCCACCTTGGGTCGGACCTCTCCGCCGTCCACTCCGCATCGGTGTTCCCGTTCATCCTCCTCGGCATTGCCTTGTTCATCGCGCTGGGTTTTGAGTTCGTCAACGGCTTCCACGACACCGCCAACGCCGTCGCCACCGTCATCTACACGCACTCGCTCGACCCGCACATCGCCGTGGTCCTTTCGGGCATCTGCAACTTCATCGGCGTGCTGCTCAGCTCCGGCGCGGTCGCGTTCTCCATTATCACGCTGCTTCCCGTCGAGCTCATCCTCAAGGTCAGCAAAGGCTCCGGCTTCGCGATGGTCTTCGCTCTCCTGGTCGCTGCCATCCTCTGGAACCTCGCCACCTGGTACAAAGGCCTGCCCGCATCCAGCTCGCATACGATGATCGGCTCGGTCATCGGCGTCGGCATCGCCAATCAGTTGATCAACGGCCGCTCCGGCGTCAGCGGCGTCGACATGGATCAGGTCATCAAGGTCTTCAAGGCGCTCCTGATCTCCCCGATCGTCGGCTTCATCCTCGCCGCCATCCTGTTCTTTCTGTTCAAGGCCATGGCGCGCGACCCGCGCCTCTACAAGGCGCCTGAAGGCACAGCGCCCCCGCCGTTCTGGATCCGCTGCCTGCTCATCTGCACCTGCTCCGGCGTCAGCTACTTCCATGGATCGAACGACGGCCAGAAGGGCATGGGCCTCATCATGCTCATCCTCGTCGGCACGGTGCCGACTGCGTACGCGCTCAACCACACCGTCGACAGAAAATCGGTCGTCACCTTCGCCGCCGTATCGCAGCAGGTAACCGACAGCCTCGAGCACTACATCCAGCCCACCGCGATCATCGCCGAAACCCAACCAGAGCTCGAGACCTTCGTCGCCACGCACAAGTACGAGCCTGGCGTCATGCTCGCGCTGCGCCAGATGGTGAACGACATCAAGAACGAGGCCGTCGGCTACGGCTCCTTCGCGGCCGTCCCGCCCGACATGCAGGCCAACGTCCGCAACCAGATGTACCTCACCAGCGAGACCTTCCGCCTGCTGCCCAAGTACGGCCCGAAGATGTCTGAGGGCGACGTCAAGATCATCGGCAACTACAAGGGCTTCCTCGACAAGTCGACGCGCTTCATCCCCACCTGGGTCAAGGTCGCCGTTGCTCTCGCGCTCGGCCTCGGTACCATGGTCGGCTGGAAGCGCATCGTCATCACGGTCGGCGAGAAGATCGGCAAAACCCACCTCACCTACGCCCAGGGCGCCTCAGCCGAGATCACCGCCATGATCACCATCGGCCTCGCCGACGGCTTCGGTCTCCCGGTCAGCACTACCCACGTCCTCAGCTCGGGCGTCGCCGGCACCATGGCCGCCAACGGCAGCGGCCTGCAGATGTCCACCATCCGCAACATCGCGCTGGCCTGGGTCTTCACTCTGCCCACCGCGGCATTGCTGTCGGGAGCGCTCTTCTTCGTCTTCAACAAGTTCGCGAGCTAGACGGTCTTTCGTTCACAGCGTCTCCGCCAAAGCGGTAAGATAGTGAGAGTAGGTCACGGAGACGCTGTGATTTCGAGCACGGAAACCAACCGTCAGGACACGGAACAAGCCTTCTCTCTGGGCGAGGCGAATGTTGCGCTGGAAGGATTCGATCCCCAGCAGCATCCGCTCTATGCAATGCTCAAGGCGAAGGTTCTCGATGGCAAGATGACCGCCGCCGAGATGGGCGACTCCCTTATCGAATACGCGAGACGTGAGCGGGCGAAAAGCTCTGCCGCGTGAAGCAATCGTCGATCGATCCCTACTGCTATCCGAACACCAGCGTATTGAGGAATCTCGCGGACATCCGTGATCCTCATCTGCTCGAAGTCACCGAAGCGGCATTGACCGCATCCCAGGCGGTCCTTGTAGAAGAGATGGCAGGCGACACGCACGATCTCGAACGCTTGCTACTTATCCATCGCATTCTGTTCGGCAAACTCTACCCTTTCGCCGGCCAGTTTCGCGTCGGTACAGGCCGGATGACCAAGGTCCGGGCGAGTGGCTCTGCGATCGTGTATTGCGATTCCGCATTTATTCCTCAACAACTCGATTTGATTTTTCGTTCTCTTGAAAACGAACGTTCTTTAGAAGGTCTGCCTGTACCTGCTTTTGCCCGACGTGCAGCCTACTTTTACGGAGAACTAGACGCAATCCATCCTTTTCGCGAAGGAAACAGCAGAACGCTTCGCCTCTTCTTTTCAGGCCTGGCGAAGAGCTCCGGGCTTTTTCTGGATTGGCGCCTGCTTGCGGCGGACGCGCACCTGCGCGGGACGCTCTATGCCGCCCGGGACCGCGCCGTGATGCGCGGCGATTCCGCCCCTCTCGCCGCCCTCTTTACCTCCATCCTCCAGCCCCTGTAAACCCGCCGCCTCGCGATACACTCATACCTGCGCCCATGAGTCTGAAAGCAAAGATTGAAGCCGTAATTTACGCCTCCGAAGAGCCGGTAACCCTGGCCCAGCTGATCGGCCTGCTCGGCCAGGAAGGCCAGGCGGAGCTCGACACCCTCAACGCCCAGCAAAGCCTTCTCGAGCTGGAGGAAACCCCCACCCCTGAAGCCGGTGACCCTGAAGCCGGCGACCCCGACGCCCTCAACGCCGAGTTCCTCTCCGACGAACCGGAAGCTCCGTCCGAGCCGGAGACTGCGCCTGAACCCGAGGCTTCTTCCGACCCCGCCGAAAGCGCGCCGGAGCCCGCCGCCGAAAGCGCCACCGCGGAACCAGAACCCGCCGCCCCGCCCGCCCCCACCGCCGAGGACGACGAGAAAAAGCGCACCGCCGCCGCCACCAAGGCCCGCGAACGAGCCCTCCGCGACCACTTCCGCTCCCTCATCGACACCCTCATCGCCGACTACGCCAGCGAAGCGCGCGGCCTCGAAATCCGCGAAGTCGCCGGCGGCTATCGCCTCGCCACCAAGCCCGAGTACCACGACGCCGTGCGCGGCTTCGTCAAGTCGCTCAAGCCACCCCTCAAGCTCTCGCTCCAGGCGCTCGAAACCCTCGCCGTCGTCGCCTACAAGCAGCCCATCACCGCGCCCGAAATCTCCGAAATCCGCGGCGTCGACTCCGGCGGCGTCCTCGGCGGCCTCATGGCGCGCAAGCTCATCACCACCGCCGGCCGCAAGCAGGTCATCGGCCGCCCCATCCTCTACAAAACCACCAAGGACTTCCTCGTCCGCTTCGGCCTCAAGGACGTCAGCGAGCTTCCCAGCATCGAAGAGTTTGAGAAGATGGCCGGCGAACTCACGGACGCCGAGCCGGTGCAGGAGGAGATCCCCATGGAGGCTCACGAAGCCCCCGAAACCGAGGCTGAGGCCGGCACGTCCGTCCTCCCGCCCACGCCAGCATCGCCCTCCGGCGGCAGCGACGGTGCGCAGGACACCTTGGACGAGTCGGTCGAAGAGATGATGCACGACGAGGGCAACGTCGCTCCTCCCGGCCGCGACCGCGAACACGACGACCCCAGCGAAGTCGAGCCCATGGCCGACGTCCACGAACCGCAGGCCGACGGCGACAGCACGCCGACCGACGAAGAAGTTGAAGAGGAGTCCGGCGAGCCCAACAAGGCCGGAGCATAGCCTATGCACCATCCCACCGACCCATCCGACAGCCCGCAGGACAACGAGGCCGATACCATCGCCACGCCTGAAGGCGATGCCGAGTTCCCACCCGACGAGCCGCTCGCGCCCTTGGACACCGCCGTGGAGCGGCCGCGCGGCAACGAGCCGCATCCCACCCAGCCCGAACGCAAGGCGCTCGACTAGAAGTGAACCGCCAGAGTTGCCTGGATCGGGTCGTCAGGAGACCAGGCCGTGGCCGTCGGCGGCGGTGGGATCGGACTCGGGTACGCGGCGGAAGCGCTTGCGGAGGTTCTGCAGGGGGAGCTCGACGGCGTAGCGCATGACGGTGGCGAAGGCGAGCGAGAGGGCGAATGTGGCGGGCATTCGCGCTGCCCAGGGCAGGCGGTTGCCGACGATGTGCTGCATGAGGTAATGGCAGAGGTAGAGGACGTAGGATGTCCAGCCGAGGTAGCGGACGAAGGGCCACTCCAGCCAGCGGACGCTCCAGTGCTCTGTGCGCGAGACGATGAAGCTGAAGATGACGCAGAGGAGTAGCGCCTGCACGGTGTACCGGAAGGCGTCGCGGTATAGCGGTCCAGGGATGGCGAGCGACGCGATCAGCAGCAGGACGGCTGCGCCGAAGACGAGCGGCTGGCGGCGCGAGGGGAGGATGCTGCGGTCGCCGAGGATGGGGTTGGCGAACATGGCGAGCACTGCGCCCCAGAGGATGGAGTCGAGGCGCGCGTCGGTGGCGTAGTAGTTCCAGTCGGCGATGACGCGGAAGTGGTCGAGGACGCGGAAGCTGCGCCAGGCGAGCTCGAGGCAGCAGAAGCCGATGAGCCAGGACATCTGCGCGCGGCGCGAGAGGCGCGATCGGCTGAGCGCGAGGAAGACGATGGGGAAGAGCAGGTAGAAGTGCTCTTCAATGCAGAGCGACCAGATGACGCTCATGCCGGAAGGCGCGTAGATATTGAGCGCGATGCCGTAAGCACCGAGAGCGTAGCCGTAGTTGAAGTAGTAGAAAAGCATGCTGAGCAAGCCGGAGAGGGTTCCGACATGCTGGTGGAAGAGGAAGCGGTCGACGAGCTCGGCGCAGGCGTAGACGATGTACAGCGGGCCGAGAATCCGCAGGCCGCGGCGGATGTAGAAGTCGCGGAGAGAGATGGTTCCGGTGCGGTCGAATTCCTTCCGCAGCAGCGTGGTGATGAGATAGCCGCTCAGGAAGAAGAAGATGGTGACGCCGAGCGTGGCAGGGACGTAAGGGCCGTATTGGGCCGTCGCAGTGTGGGCGAAGAAGACGGTGAGGAACGCGATGGCACGGATGCCATCGAGCCCGGGGATGTAGGAGGAGGGCTTCGTCCGGACGTTCACGGAGCGGGCCGTTGGCCCGTGACCGGCGCCTTCGACCGCGTCACGGGCTTGTAAGATCGGCTCCTCGCTCATTGCATTTAGAGCTTACCGAGTTCGACGAGGCGGACGCTTTCGATGGCTTCCACCTTGCGCAGATCGGCGAGGGCGGAGTCGAGCGAGGCGGCGGCTTCGGCGGGGACGTCGAGCTGAACGACCGCGAGGGCCTGGCCTTCGGGGAGGCGCTGGGTGCGGGCCTTGGCGCTGCCGCTCCGGCCGAGGGCGAAGTTGCCGATGTTGAGCTGGTGCTCGCCGAGGATGGTGCCGATGCGGCCGATGACGCCGGGGACATCCTGGTTGCGGATGATGACGAGGGTGCCGGCGAGCTCGGCTTCGATGTCGATGCCGTCGTAGCTGAGCAGGCGCGGTGAGTGGCCGTGGAGGACAGTGGCGACGCCGCTCCACTCGCCCTGGGCGGTGTTGCTGGCCCAGTGCAGCACCATGCGGAGCGTGGCGCCGGTGCCGCCGACGATGTTCTCGCGCTTGTCCTCGTGGAGGCGGATGCCGCGCTCGGTGGCTGCTGCGGCGGCGTTGATGCGGTTGATACCGTCGGCGCCGCGCAGAACGCCGGCGATGGCGGCGTTGCGGATGAGGTCGGTCTTCAACTGAGCGAGGCGGCCGTTGTAGGTGAGGTGGATGCTTTCGACGTGGCCGGCGGCGGCGTTGCTCGCGCCGTTGTTGCCGTTGCCGGCTGCGTGGCCGAGGAGCTGGCCGAGGCGGGCTGCCATCTCGATGTACGGGGAGACTTCGGCGTACTCCTCCTGCGAGAGCGAGGCGACGTTGACGGCATTCTGCACGACGCCGAGCTTGAGGTAATCGCGGACTTGTTCGGCGAGCTGGATGCCAATGGCTTCCTGGGCCTCGTCGGTTGACCCGGCGATATGCGGAGAGAGCAGCACGTTGTCGAGCTCGAAGTAGGGCGAGTCCTTGAGCGGCTCGGAGCGGAAGACGTCGAGTGCGGCGCCGGCGACGTGGCCGGATTTGATGGCTTCGGCGAGTGCTTCGTCGACGATGAGCTCGCCGCGCGCGCAGTTCACGATGCGAATGCCGGGCTTCATGATGGCGAGCGAGTGCTTGTTGATGAGGCCTTCGGTCTGGGGCGTGAGGCCGACGTGGAGCGAGAGGAAGTCGGACTCGGAGAAGATCTCGTCGATGGGAACGAGGGTGACGCCGTTTTCGCGGGCGATGACGGGGGCGACGAAGGGGTCGTAGCCAAGCAGCGTCATGCCGAAGGCCTTAGCGCGGCGAGCGACTTCGAGGCCGATGCGGCCGAGGCCGACGATGCCGAGAGTTTTGCCGCGCAGCTCGGAACCCTGCAGCGATTTCTTGTCCCACTTGGCGGCGTGCATGGAGGCGTTGGCGCGCGGGATGGAACGGGTCATCGCGATCATGAGGCCGAGGGTGAGCTCGGCGACGGCGACGGCGTTGGCGCCGGGGGTGTTCATGACGACTATGCCGCGGCGCGTCGCCTCGGTGGCGTCGATGTTGTCGACGCCGACACCGGCGCGACCGATGATGCGGAGCCTGGGCGCGGCGGCCATGAGGGCGGCGTCGGCCTGCACGGCGGAGCGGACGATGAGGGCGTCGGCGTCGGCGAGCTCGGCAGGCAGGCCGCCGGGGGCGATCTGGTCGGCGGTGACGACGTTCCAGCCGGGTTCCTTCTTGAGGATGGCAAGGGTGGCGGGCGAGACTTTTTCAGCGAGAACGATCTTCAAAGCGGCTCCGGGCGCGAATTGTCGCAGAGTCTTTAGTGTAGACGGTTGGCTGGTTTATGTGGGCGAGTGCGCGTTCCCATCGCTCACCAGGTCTCGCAGCCAGTAACGGGCTGCCGAGATACCCCCCTCCCCCTCCCGACCCAAAATATGGATTCTAAAAGGGATAGATGGCGGGTATCGCTAAAATGTGGAAAACAAGGCACTTAGAACAGGGGTATAGGAAACGACCCGGGAAAGCTCAACCGTCTTTCGCGGGCTCATTATCTCCCTTCTTAATGCTAGCGTTTTGAGCGGAAAAATATGCAGGGTACGGTGCTGAGAAATCGGCAATAATATACTTGACTGACTACGCATTTCTCTGTACTGTAGAGGAATGGAAACGCCGAAGACACTACTCGAAGCCATCAACTTCTTCTCCGACTATGAGAATTGCCGCCAGTTCATGATTTCCGTGCGCTGGTCGGATGGTGTTGTGCGTTGCCCGTACTGCGATGCGACCAAACTTACCTATCTAGCCAAAGCCCGCGTTTACCGCTGCTATGGCAATCACCCGAAGCAGAAGTTTTCGCTCAAGGTTGGAACGATCTTTGAGGACTCACCCATCGGCCTTGAGAAATGGCTTCCGGCCTCTTGGCTGCTCTCCAATTGCAAGAACGGCATTTCCTCTTACGAACTGGCCCGCGCGCTTGGCGTTACTCAGAAGAGCGCATGGCACATGCTCCACCGTCTACGCAAAGCCATGACCGATGAGACGGGCATGATCGGTGGCAATGGCCCGGTGGAATGCGATGAGACATTCGTTGGGGGCAAGGTGAAGAACATGCACAACAGCAAGCGCGCATCTTCACAGGCCAAGGGTGGCAACAAAGCCATCGTGCTAGGCATGTTGGAGCGCGGTGGACGTGTAAAGGCCAAGGTCATCGCCAGCCGCAAGCGGCCTCACCTAAGCCCTGTAATGACCGAGAACGTTGAAGCTGGTGCGTACCTCATCACCGATGAGCTTCCCACCTACAGCTATCTCGAAACGCCTTACATGCGCGACGTAATCAATCACACGATGCAGTACGTGAACGGTCACATCCACACGAACGGCATCGAAAACTTTTGGAGCCTCTTGAAGCGCGGCTTGCATGGCACATACATCAGCGTGGAGCCATTCCACCTTGACGCGTATGTTGCCGAGCAGGTGTTCCGCTATAACAACCGCAAGGATGCCGATGACTTCACCCGTTTCGCTACTTGCATCATGGGAATACAGGGAAAGAAGTTGACTTACGCGGAGCTGATTTCAAACGGTCAAAGACAAGCCTAGGCGGATACGGCAGGGCCGGGGGAAGCGGACTTCGGCTTCTTGACAATCTTTCTCATCAGATCGGTGAACACTCTGAAGTCGCCGGGGGTGTTCATCGTTTCTGATTTGGGGGGCTGCTTCGCAGGGTCTCTCCACGGCTTTTTCATACTTTTATTATCACGCCACGAAAATATTTTCTGAAGCCTTTCTGCGACCTTTATCCACAGAAATGGCTCTTGACGTTCTTGCATACCGGGTACAGCGAATAGCGTACCCGGTATACAAAGCCAGATCAAGGTAAATCATTTAAATTAAAGGACTTACAGTTACCAATCAGTTACTTGGTAACCGTTCTGGCCTCGATATTCAGATGTCGGAGGTGTGTAAAATTCGGGAATGCCAAGAATTTGCAGTCGCCTATTCGCACCGGCGTAGGTTGGCGTTAGATGAAGGAAACCCGAAATGCCACCGCCTCTGGTAAAGGACGGCATCTCGGGTCCAGGTGATCGCTCACATCCCGCACGCGGATTGTTACGCGTGCGGCCCTTTGGAATGGCTTGCGCCGTTCCCGTCCCCTAACTGTACCTCAACAAAAGAGAAAGTAGGGCGAAACATGGCACTTTATAGATACGAGCAGTTCATCGCTTTAGCAGCTGCTAATCCCCAGTTCGACACACTCTATAACCCGGGCACAAGGACTTCATGGTCTGGTATTTACCGGTGTGAGGTCTGCGGCAAAGAAGTCGTCCACACCCACGACAAGTCCCTGCCGCCACAGAACCATCACACCCACCCAGCCTCAATGAGGCCTATTCAGTGGCGTCTCACTGTGACAGACCACAATCCGGCATAGGCTTCTCCACGACCATTGCAGCAATGGCAACCGGCTCCTGTGGGCATCCATCCCACAGGAGTTTCGCCATTTGGGGGAGCGTGTTCGCTACGCTCACTAACCGCGACGCCGGGATGTTTGCCTGCATGAACTGTAGAACAGTGCCCGTCTCATCGTTGACTTGAACTTGCATGGTATCTCCTTCTTCCAACCAAATTTAATGAGAGTATTGCGGATGCCAAACTACGGAACCAAAGCATTCAGAGAAAACCTAGACCTGATCGGCCCTCCAAACAACGACGCTCTCACTTGGAATCTGAGTGCGGGCTTGGAGGATTTTTCAGCATCAGCGCAAAGCGATCTTCGACAGATAAACGAGAAACTGGACTTGATTCTCCGCCTGCTGCAGAGTCGATAGCCCTCTGCGTTTCCAGCGCGGTTTCCTTCCTTACCTGCTGCCCTGTCACGGTCATCGTAGGTTAACTCCTTAGTAACAGTCAGTCAAGTATATTATTGCCGAGAAATCGTCAATGCTGGTGCGGGGATGGTGAGTTTCCCACAGGTGAGGGGGCTTGACAAGATTTCGGGGCGGTTCGAGTTGCGGAGTGCGAATTTCGAGTGGGCCTTAGACTGGCAGCATGAGTGAAGCGAAGCGCATCCTGCTGAGCTGGAGCGGCGGCAAGGACTGCGCGTGGGCGCTGCATCTGCTGCGCATGCAGGGCGAGTACGAGGTGGTGGGGCTGCTGACGACCATCAATCAGGAGTTCGGGCGCGTGGCGATGCATGGGTTTCGCGAGTCGCTGCTGGATATGCAGGCTGAGGCTGCGGGGCTGCCGCTGTGGAAGGTGCCGCTGCCATGGCCGTGCTCGAATGAGCACTATGAGAGCGCGATGGCGGCCGCGTGCGCGCGGGCGGTGGATGAAGGGCTGTACGGGATTGCGTTCGGGGATTTGTTCCTGGAGGATGTGCGGGCTTATCGGGTTGAGAAGCTGGCGTTGACGGGGCTGGTGCCGGTGTTTCCCTGCTGGGGGTTGCCGACGGATGAACTGGCGCGGGCGATGATTGCCTCGGGCTTGAAAGCGCGTCTTACGTGTGTTGACCCACGCCAGCTCAACCCGAGCTTTGCCGGCCGCGCGTTCGATGCGGAGTTGTTGCGCGATCTGCCGGAGGGCGTTGATCCTTGCGGCGAGCGCGGGGAGTTTCACAGCTTCGTGTCGGCGGGGCCGATGTTCATGGGCTCGCGGAGCATTGAGGTGCGGGCGGGAGAGGTGGTCGAGCGCGATGGGTTTTGTTATGCGGACCTGCTTCCGGAGACGGCCTGAGATTTTGAAGAGCGTGCGATTTGCGGCGGCGGTGCTGGTGCTGGCGGCGAGCGTGGGCGCAGCGCAGACGCTGGCCCGGCCGGGGTGGGCGGGGTCCGGGCTGGCAGCGGAGCCGTGGTGGAAGAGCGCCGTGTTCTACAGGATCGAGCCGGGAGGGTTTCAGGATTCAGACGGCGACGGTGTGGGCGATCTGCGCGGTGTGGCGCAGCGGCTGGACTATCTGCAGTCGCTGGGTGTCGATGCGATTGTGCTGGAGCCGCCGTTCAAGGATGAGGGCATCGATGATCTGCAGAGCGAGGCCAGCAGACGGCATGTGCGGCTGGTGGTCGCGCTCGATCAGCGGTACCTGACGTCGGGGAGCCTGCAGTCGGATGCGCGGTTGTGGCTGGGGCGTGGGGCGGCGGGGATCTACCTGGCCGACGAGGTGCCGGAGACGCAAATGCGCGAGATTCGCGCCGTGGTTGCGGGGTTTCCGGGGCAGCGCGTGTTGTTGTCGGCGCATGTTCCGCTGGCCACTGCGAGCAGCGGCGGACGTGGACGCCAGCAGCCGGTGGGGCCGGACATGGTGGAGCTGCAGGTGGCGGAGGCGACCGACGATGTGACGGCGATGCGGCACAGGTTGGAGCGGCAGATCGCGACGTCGACGCCGGTGCCGCTGCTGCTGACCGAGGGAGAGTACCGGACGGGTGGGGCGTTCAGCATGTACGGCGAGGCGAAGAGGATGGGGACGGACAAGATCGCGGCGACGCTGCTGCTGACCTCGCGCGGCGCGGTGTCGCTGGTGTATGGGCAGGAGATTGGGATGAGCGAAGGCACGCACATCGGTCCGCAGACCATGCAGTGGACGCCGACGAATGTTACGCCGCCTCCTGCCGCGAAGGTGGAAGAAGCGGTGGAGGAGGCGAAGCCCAAGCCGGCGGCCGATCCGAGTGTTTATGGGGCGTTCGTTCCGTATGTGCCGCCGGTGAAGAAGGTGGAGAAGCCTGTAGGGCCGGTGAAGGTGGACCCGAACTCGCTGCCGGGGTTTACGTCGGGGAAGCTGCCGGAGTCTTCCGCGTTGACGAACAAAGATGAGGCGAATGTGGCGGTGGAGGATGCCGATCCTAACTCGCTGCTGAACTACTACCGGCGGCTGATTCAGCTGCATCATGGGGACTCGTCGCTGCGGTCGGGCACGCCCGTGGTGTTCGACCATGATGCGGAGAAGGCGCTGGTGTGGATACGGCGGGCTCCCGCTCGGGCCACCACCGCGGCGACGGCGGTGATCGTGTGCAACGTGACTGCGCGGCAGATGACGCTCTCGATCGACCGCGACCTGGCGGGGCTGCATATACGGCCGGGGACGCTGCGTCCGCTGCTGGCGTCATGGACGACGACGCCGATCGCGCAGGCCAGCGGCGATATTGTGCTGCCGCCGTACAGCGCGTTTATCGGGGAGCTGTACCACCGGTGAGGCGAGGAGGTTCTGATATCAATCGGGTGTCAATGGCCGCGTGTTTTTCTTTTTCGTCGGTGCTGGTGTGGTCGCGATGCACCGCTCGGATATCTCAACCGGATTCGCCATCTTTCCTGTAGCCGCCCGTGTGAAGGCCCGATAGAGTTGACTCACATCAACCGGCTTTCCTGACCGGACTTCCCTCTCGACTGCGGCGTGCAGCGCGGACAGGAGTTCGTTGCGCAGTTCACTCAGCAGCTTGTTGATGTAAATGTAGGGCATCGCTGATCACAGGCTAACAGTTGAAGGATACATAGAGTGCTCCGCCGTCGATCCACAGGATACCCGGGATTTTCTGCTACTTTGGCTGATATGAAAATGCTCGGTTGTGCCCTGCTGGTTGCCACTGTTTGCCCATTTGCTGTAGCGCAGACCGCTGCTGTCGCTCCTGTGGGTGAGCGCGTTGCGGCGCAGAATGCGCTGTTCGAGGAGTTCTACCAGCTGGGGCTGAAGAACTCGCCGGAGCGGGCGACGTCGATTGGGGACTACCGGTACAACAACCAGCTGAGCGATGCGTCGCTGGCGGCGGTGGTGCGGCAGCATGCTGAGAGCGATGCGTTCCTGGCGCGGCTGCGCGCGATTCCGACGACGGGGATGCCCGATAGCGACTGGCTTTCGCATGAGTTGCTGGAGCGGCGGCTGGTGCAGGCGGATGTTGGCTACGAGCTGAAGAACTATGAGATGGCGATCAACCAACAGAACGGCACGCATACCGAGCTTGCCGATCTGCCGTTGAGCGTTCCGCTGGATTCGGTGCAGCACTATGAGGACTACATTGCGCGGCTGCACCAGATTCCGCGCGTGCTGACGCAGACGACGGAAGTGTTGCGGCAGGGCGTGAAGGATGGGTTGATGCCGCCGAAGTTCATCCTGGAGAAGCTTCCCGCTCAGTGCGAGGGCATCATTGCGGCTGATCCTTTTCTGTTGCCGCTGAAGAAGTTTCCGGCCAGCTTTTCAGACGCGGACAAGCAGCGGCTTACGGCGGCGATGAGCAAGGCGGTGAACGAGGAGGTGCTGCCGGCGTATCGCGATTTTGCGGCGTTCCTGAGCAAGGAGTATGCGCCGCATGGGCGTACGGCGATCTCGGTGGAGAGCCTGCCGGATGGGAAGCATCGCTACGCGGTTGCGGTGCAGACGATGACGACGGTGAACATTACGCCGGCGGCTGTGCATCAGTTGGGGCTGGCGGAAGTGGCGCGTATTACGGCGGAGATGACGAAGCTTGCAGAGGCGCAGGGGTATAAGGACCTGGCGAGTTTTCGCGCGGCGATCAATGGCGATCCGAAGTGGACGCCGAAGAGCGAGCAGCAGATCGTGGATGATTTCGCGAAGTACATCCACCAGATGGAGCCGAAGCTGCCGCAGCTGTTTACCGTGCTGCCGAAGGGGCCGGTGACGGTCGAGCCGATACCGGACTTCGATGCGGCGGCGTCGACGCATTACAACTCGGGCACTCCTGATGGAAGGCGCGCGGGGCGCGTTGTGGTGGCGGTGGCGAAGCCGACGACGCGGACGCTGGTGCTCGATGAGGCGGTGGCGTATCACGAGGGTGTGCCCGGACATCACATGCAGATCAGCGTGGCGCAACAGTTGCAGGGCTTGCCGAAGTTCCGGCTGCGGGGAGGGTATTCGGCGTACACGGAAGGCTGGGCGCTTTATGCGGAGGAGCTGGGCAAGGAGGTTGGGTTCTATACCGATCCGGTGTCGGACTATGGGCGGTTGAATTCGGAGCTGTTTCGCGCGGTGCGGCTGGTGGTCGATACGGGCATTCATGACAAGGGATGGACGCGGGACCAGGTGATCGCGTACATGCATGCCAACGACGTGAACGATGCGCTGGCGCAGACGGAGACGGACCGCTACATCGCGTGGCCGGGGCAGGCGCTGGCGTACAAGATGGGGCAGTTGAAGATTCGCGAGCTGCGCGACCCCGCGAAGCAGCAGCTTGGGGAGCGGTTCGATATTCGCGCGTTTCACGATGAGATTTTGAGTGGAGGGGCGATGCCGTTGGACCTGCTCGACCTGCGGACAGACCGGTGGATCAAGGGGCAGTTGCCGGTGAACGCGCGGAGGTAGCTTAGGATGCCGCTCCCGGCGCTTCAATCGCGCGGACGTTGAGCGTGCTTCCAGCAGAGGCGCGTCTCTCTGAGTTTGAGGGGAAAACTTAATTGAAATTCTTTGCATCCCGGCCTACTAGTAGGTAGTCTCATATGCATGCAAGTTGAAACGGCAGACCGGATCCTCGAAACCGCGAAGGCGCTGATCTCCGATCGCGGCTACTCGGCGTTCAGCTACGCCGATATTGCTGAAGCGGTGCAGATTCGGAAGGCGAGTATTCACTATCACTTTCCAACCAAAGCGAGCCTGGTTGTGGCCGTGCTGAAAGCTCATCGCGCCAAGCTGATCGAGGCGACGCAGCGCTTGACGGAAAGGGTCGCCACTCCCATTGCACGGCTTCAGGCCTATGTTCGGCACTGGGAGGGCTGCATTCGAGACAAGAGTGAGCCTTTCTGCATAGCCGCATTGCTGGCGGCTGAGTTGCCCAGCCTTCCCGAGGACGTTCGCTTCGAGGTGCAGCAACATTTTCTGGAATTGAGCGGATGGATTCGCGCGACTCTGGAAGAAGGCGTCAGTACAGGAACGGTGAGGCTTCAAGGGACCGCTGAGGATGAGGCGCAAACGTTCATGGCGATAGTCCACGGCGCCATGCTGTCTGCCCGGGCCCTTGGGAGCTGCGAGGTATTCCAGGCCGTCACCACCTGCGCACTAGAACGTATCTCCATGCGGAAGCCGTAGCCGGCATGCTTGCCTAGGTTTCCGTTCGTCTCAACAATCTACCAACTAGAAGATAGTCAGGAGTCATCAATGTCTAAGTCTGTCCTTGTCGACGCGCATCAAGCGCGTTCGTTACGCAATCTCTACTTCACGCGCACGGCTGTTCAGCTGCTCTGGGCCGTTGTCGTCATCGCAACCGCAGCCAGCTATGCTGCGTTGGCTCCCGGTCTGCTGATTCTTTATCCGCTGTGGGACGTGGCGTGCACGGTTTACGACCTGAGGACTGCCAGCCGCACCGCGCCGCCGACGGCACAATACGTCAACGTGGCGCTCGGAATTCTTGCAGCGATTGGGATGGCCATAACCGGGTTCAAAGCCCCTCAACAGGCCGTTGTTACGTTTGGTGTGTGGGCATTTGCCGCCGGGCTTGCGCAACTTGCCGTCGGTCTCTCTCGCCGGAAACAATTGGGCGGGCAGTGGGCGATGATCCTGAGCGGCGTGCAGTCGGCTGCGGCCGGAGTGGCCTTCATACTAGGCGGGCTCAAGAACAAGACGCATATCAAAGACCTCGGAGGGTACGCGATCTTTGGCGGCGTCTACTTTCTGATCGCCGGTTTCCTGATGCACCGGAAGTTGTCTCAGAACCCAGGCGCCGGCGCAGCGCTCGTCACGGAACGCTAATAAGCACCTCTGAAAGCTCTCGCCTGTTCGGCCGCCACAGCCGAACGGGCGAGGCCGAAGATTTGTGAAGTCGGAAATCGGTCGCGCGGTGCCAGTCTAGCTGTTGGTGCGGGCGATGTCGGGGCCTAGCTCTTCCTGGGCGCTGGGGGCGGGGCCGTCGGGGATGGGGCCGTCGCTGCGTGTGGACTGCAGGTCGAGGTGGTTGGCGGTGAGGCCTTCCTTCAGGATGCGGAAGGCCTCTTCAGGCGTGTCCGCGAATTGGAAGAGGTCCATGTCGCTGACCGCGATGGCGCCTTTTTCGGCGAGCATTTCGAGGTCGATGACGTTCTTCCAATAGCTCGAGCCGTAGATGACGACGGTGATCTGTTTGGCGAGCTTGCGGGTCTGCGCGAGCGTGAGGAGCTCGAACATTTCGTCGAGCGTGCCGAAGCCGCCGGGGAAGACGACCAGCGCCTTCGCGAGGTATGCGAACCAGTACTTGCGCATGAAGAAGTAGTGGAAGTTGAAGTTGAGCGCGGGTGTGATGTAGGGGTTGGGCACCTGCTCGAAGGGCAGCTTGATGTTGAGGCCGATGGTCTTGCCGCCGGCTTCCCAGGCGCCGCGGTTGGCGGCCTCCATGATGCCGGGGCCGCCGCCGGAAGTGATGACGAAGCGGTGGCGGCGGCCGGGCAGCTTGCTGGACCACTCGGTCATCAGGCGGGCGAGGGTACGGGCGTCTTCGTAGTAGCCGGCCATTTCGACGGCGGCTGCGGCGCGGTTGCGCTTGAGTTCAGTGGTCTCGCCGGTTTCGACGTCGCCGGCGCGGGCGGGTTGCTCGTCTTCGGGCGCGGGCTGGCGCGAGCCGGTGTTGGCGAGGAGTTCGAGCTCCTTGCTGGCGACGTCGCGGGCGCGGAAGCGGGCCGAGCCGAAGAAGACGACGGTGTCCTGGATGCGCTCGCGGCGGAAGCGCGCCTGCGGCTCGAGGTACTCGGCCATGATGCGGACCATGCGACCGTCGGCGGAGTCGAGGAAGTCGTCGTTCTCGTAGGCGAGCGGAGCGTTTTCGAGAGGTTCAATATCGCGGTCGGGAGCGTAGCCGCTGCGGGGGAATTCAACTTCTTCAGACATTGAGACGGACTCCTTGGAACGCTACGGCCCTCGTACGGCAGGCTACGGCCGGTAGTCGCGGTAGTGGATGGCTTCGCTGACGCCGATCCAGATATCCAGCAGGCCGAGGCCGGAGAGGATGCCGCGGACCCAGCCCTGCTCGAGGATGGAGCGCAGCGCGGGGTGAGCGACGAGCCAGCCGTTGCGGTCCCAATATTGCGGCAGCCAGGGCAGCGCCGTGACGATGACGCCGATGTAGAGGCAGAAAAGGACGAGGACGACGAGGCTGAGGCGCTGCAGCCAGATGGGCGCGGGCGCGGGATCGGAGGCAGGGGTGTCGGGGTCGCCGGGGCTGTCGTGTGTGTTGGGCGAGGACATTTGCCGATCCGGAAATAGGGGTTGCTGCGTCGTCATGCTCCTGTCAACGGTAGCAGGGGGAGGCGTCTGCTGTCGTGCCTTGGGGACGCCGGCGCGGCACCTGCTTGAAAAGGAGAACGCCGCCTGAACGCGAAGAGCGTACAGGCGGCGGGGGAGATGCGAAGCTCAGTTGGTCAGTTAGCGGTGGTCGTGATCGTGGTCGTGTTCGTAGCGGCCGTGTTGAGCGTCGTTGTGGTAACGGCCGCCAGGGTCGCTCCAGTGGCTGCCATGGAACTCGTGGAAGTCACGGTTGTCCCAGTGCTCGCCGCGGCGGGGGTATGGACCGTGGTAGCCGAAGCGGGGGTCGTAATGGCGGTCGACGTGACCGTAGAAGCGTTCACGATGCCAGGGACCTGCGCCGATAAACACGCCGTTGCTGAACCATTCAGGGCCATAGTACCCGTACGGTGCGCAACGATAGGGAGCGTAGCCGTAATAGCCATATGGGCATGCAGGCGCCGGTCCGATATTGATACCGAACGAGACCTGCGCGTGCGAGGCCGGGGCCGCGCTAAGGATGATGAAGGCGAATGCAGCGATGAGGACGTACTTGAAACCACGCATAAAACACCTCTCTGCATTTATGAAGGCAGGCAGAGGCGATTAGTTGTGCTCGGCGCGCCCGTGGGGGCCACGATAAATTCGCGGCTGCGGTGAAATGGTTGCCTGCTAAACGCGCTTTCGCGCGGTCCGCTTGAAGCCGCGCTTCCTTGGGGGAACGGGCTTCTTCAGCTGTGCGGCTTCGGGGAGGGTCTTCTTGCGCTCGACTTTTTTGCCGGCGGCGGCGCGGTTGAGGGCCTGCACTTCGCCCTGCGTCAGCTCGCGGAAGCCGCCGGGCGGGACGTCGAGGACGAGGGCGCCGTAGCCGATGCGGCGGATCTTTTCGACGTGGTGGCCGATCTCTTCGAACATCTTGCGGAGCTGGCGGTTGCGGCCTTCGGTGAGCGTGACTTCGAACCAGGGGTTTTCGCCGCCGCGCACCTGCTCGATTTTTGCGGGCTGGGTAAGGACGCGGTCGCGACGGCCGGAGCGGATTTCGTTGAGGCGGCCGCGGTCAATCATGATGCCGCGGCGGAGCTGGTCGATGGCCTCGGGTGTGGGCGCGCCGGAGACTTTGACGAGGTAGGTTTTGAGCACGCCGGCGGAGGCTTTGGAGAGGTTGTTGGCGAGGTCGCCGTCGTTGGTCATCAGCAGCAGGCCCTCGCTGAGGTAGTCGAGCCGCCCGACGGGGTAGAGGCGGGGGAGCTTGCTGTGCTCGCCTATGGTCTTCTTCTGCGAGTCCTGGCCGAGGAGCTGCATGACGGTGGGGCGTTTTTCGGGGTCGTCGAGGGTGGTGACGTAGCCGCGCGGTTTGTTGATCATGAAGTAGCGCTGCGGCTCGCGGCCATGGAGCAGCTTGCCGTCGACGCGGATGTGGTCGCGGTCGAGGTCGGCCTTGGTGCCGAGCTCGGTGACGACCTTGCCGTTCACCTGCACGCGGCCTTCGAGGATGATCTGCTCGGCGGCGCGGCGGGAGGCGATGCCGGCCTGGGCAAGAATTTTTTGCAGGCGGTCGCCCGCGGGTGTGTCATTCGGTTCCGGCTTCATATTTCAATTATCTCCCCTGCGGAGGGGGCTACGGAGCGCCGGAAGTGCATCCAAACTCAATGTCGCGGAGCACTGTGACGCTGCGCACGTTGCGCAGGTACGCTGCGCGTCTTTGCGCAGATACGATTCGGGCCCGGCAAGTTGCCTGTTGAACGCCGCGTGCCAAGCGCCAGCGCACTTTCTGTGGCTGGCATGCACTTCAGCAAGGAGACCCATCATGCGACTCAATAACCCTATTGCAACAACCGCGCTTTCGCTTGCATTCCTGACGGCGGGCGTTTACGCGCAGCAAACCTCGACGACAACGACGACCTCCACTCAGGCGACGCACGAGCACACCGAAACGGGTGTGACGCCGGACGGGCAGCCGGTCGCTCAGACCAAGCAGGAGAAGACGGAGCAGCATACGAACACGACGACCAACCCGGACGGCACGACCGTGACGAGCACGCAGCGCAACTCGCGCCGGGCGCAGTCCCAGACCACGCCGGGCGATGGGTATTCTCCGTCGACGACCTCGGGAACGGCGCATCACTCGTCGCAGAGCCAGACGACGACCACGACTCCGGATGGACAGACGACCACGGAGAAGGACGCGCACTCGAAGACGACGACGGTTCCGCCGCAGCCCAACCCGCAGTTCTAAGCGGCATCGGTCGATGAGCAAGGCGCAGCCCGCGGGCTGCGCCTTTTTATTCGAGGCGGTGCCCCCGCAGCGTGAGCCCCCACGCCGTCAGATTGGGCCCGCCGTCCACCGGGGCGTGACCATAGCAGCCCGGCCATATCTCTGCACCGGACTTCACGTGCAACACTTACAGCCTCTTGTTCCTGTAAACTGAAGAGCACGAGATTTGCGTCTCCCACGCGCCTCAGGAAGCCTCCCCACTCATGTCGAATACCGTTACGCTCCGTTTTGCATCCACAATTCTGCTCTCCTCCACCTTCATCGCCGCGGGCTGCAACAAGGGCCCGCAGGACGGCGTGGCGGCGATGGTCAATGGGCACGCCATCCAGCGCGCCGAGGTCGACAAGATCTACACCGCGCAGCAGCTCGCGAATAATCCGCAGCAGCAGGCGCTCTCGCAGGACCAGGCCGACTCTCTGCGCCTCAACCTGCTGCACGAGCTCATCGTCGAAGAGATCGTCGAACAGCGCGCCGCAAAGCTGAACCTCACAGCCACCAACGAAGAAGTCGACGCCAAGCTCGCCGAGATGAAAGCGCCCTTCACGGAGGAGCAATTCCAGGCGCGCCTCAAAGCCGGTGGACAGACGCTCGACGACGTGAAGCGTGACCTGCGTCGCTCGCTCACGATCGACAAGCTGTTGAACAAGGAGATCAACTCCAAGATCACCGTCACCGACGCGGACGTGACCACGTACTACAACGCGCACAAGTCCGAGTTCAACCTGATCGAGAACCAGTACCACCTCGCGCAGATCCAGGTCACGGGGCTTCCCGCGCAGCAGGCCGGCAACCTGCAGGGCTCCAAGGCCAGCACGCCCGAAGAGGCGCTGCAAAAGATCAAGGCGCTCAAGAACCGTCTCGACTCCGGCGAAGACTTCGGCGCTATCGCGATGAACTTCTCCGAGCGCAGCGACACTGCGCCGAACGGCGGCGACATGGGCTTCGTGCAGGAGTCGTCGATGAAGAGCGATCCCGCCACCTACGCCGAGATCCTGAAGCTCAAGCCTGGCCAGATCACGCCGATCATCCCCCTGCTCGATGGGACCACGCGCAAGCCGGTGGGCTACTCCATTTACAAGCTGATCAGCCGCGAGCCCGCCGGGCAGCGCGAGATCAACGACCCTCGTGTCCAGCAGGCCATCCGACAGCAGCTTCGCGACGGGCGCTCGCAACTGCTCAAGAACGCGTTCTTCGAGATGCTCCACGACCAAGCCAAGATAGAAAACTTCTTCGCCGAACAGGTCTTCAAGAACGCCGCGAAGTAAGAGCTTGAGACTGGCGTCTTGCCGCGAGAGCAGGGGCCTTCCAGGCTCCTGAAACGCCGCCTTTCCAGGAAGGCCTTCAGCCCGGACCCGGCCCGCCGCGCGAAGACTAAACTAAAAGACGCCCCATGGCCGACAGCTTCTCGCAGCAAGTCAAAGATCAGGCCGACATCGTTCGCATCATCGGCGACTATGTGAAGCTGCGCAAAGCGGGCGCCCAGAACTATAGCGGCCTCTGTCCGTTCCACAAGGAAAAGTCCGGCAGCTTTTCGGTCAACGTCGCCAAGCGTTTCTACTACTGCTTTGGTTGTCACGAAACCGGCGACGTCTTCACGTTCGTCATGAAGATGGACAGCCTCACCTTCCCGGAGGCCGTCCGCGCCGTCGCGCAGAAGGTCGGCATCGCGCTTCCGCAGCGCCAGTTTCACTCTGCCGACGAGGCTCGCGAAGCCGGCGAGCGCAAGCAGCTGATGGACATCCACGAAGCCGCCACGCAGTACTTCCAGCAGGCCCTGCAGACCCCCGAAGCTGCACGCGCACGCGAGTACCTCACGGGCCGCGGCCTCACTGCCGACACCATCGCGAAGTTCCGAATCGGCTACGCGCCCGAGAGCTTCAACGACATGCGCGACCGGCTTGGCAAGCACTTCGCTGAGCCCATCCTGCGCGCCTGCGGCCTGTTCAGCGCCAAGGAGCAGGAGGACGGCTCGCATGGTCAGATGTACGCCAAGTTCCGCAAGCGCATCACCTTCCCCATCGCCAACGAGCAGGGCAAGCCCATCGCCTTCACCGCGCGCTCGCTGGACGAGCAGGACGCCAAGGCGGGCCCCAAGTACCTCAACTCCCCCGAGACCCTGCTCTACACCAAGGGCCACGTGCTCTTCAATCTCGACAAGGCCAAGGCCGCCATCCGCGAGCTTGGATTCGCGCTGCTCGTGGAAGGCCAGATGGATTGCATCTCAGTCTATACGGCGGGTATACACAACGTGCTCGCCACCAGCGGCACGGCGTTTACGGAAGCGCAGGTACGCCTGCTTGCGCGCTTCACCAAGCGCGTCATCCTCAACTTCGACCCCGACACCGCCGGCGCCAACGCCGCCGAAAAAACGCTCGCCCTGCTCAGCGAGGAAGACTTCGAAGTCCGCGTCATTACGCTTGACGGCGGGCTCGACCCCGACCGGTACATCCGCGAGCACGGCGTCGCCGCGTACTCCGCTGCCTTGCGCGCGGCCAAGCGCCACGCCGACTACCTCATCGAGCGCGCGCGCATCCTGCACCCCGGCCAGACGCCCGAAGCGAAGGTCCGCGCGCTGAACTTCCTGCTCCCGCACATTCGCCGCATCCCCAACGCCATCCAACGCGACGCCTTCGCCGAAGACGCCGCTCAGAAGCTCGGCATCGACTCCGCCCTCATGCGCCAGGAGCTCAAGCGCGCCGCCTCGCAGCGCCTCGAAAGCGTCCGCGCCCCGCAGGCCGCGGCCCTCAGCGAGCTCGAGCGCATACTCCTCCGCGCGCTCGTTCTGCCCGACGCCGACGCCGCCCGCGAACTCGCCGCCGCCGAGCTCGGCTCCCACCCCGAGTGGTACGCCGGGCTGCCGTCAGCGGCGCTGATGGAAACGCTCTCCAATGCCTCCGCGCCCGACAACCCCATGGACGCCGCCACCGACGGTCCCTCGCGCAGCCTGCTGGCGATCGCGCTGCACGATCCCAGCGACGAGTCCCGCGACGCGCTCGTCGTGCAGGTGCAGCACGCCCTCGCCACGTTGCGGCGCCGCAGCCTCGAACGTCGCCAGCGCGACCTCCGCGCCGCCATCGCCGCCGCCGACCGCAGCGGCGATCAGGAGCTGCTCACCAAGCTCACGATGGAGAAGCTTCAGATCGACCGCGCACTCCGCGAGATTTGAGGGTTACCCGCGTACGCGGCAGGCCGTTGGGATAATTGGCGCGGACAAACTCGATCATCTTCTCGCGGATCAGGGAACACAGGTCGGAGCTGTTGCCGGCGTTGGCTGCACTGATCAGGCAGCGGACCTCCATCGTGTGCTCCTTGAGATTCGTGATCTGCACGTTCACCACTTTGCCGTCCCACAGCGGAAGGAGACACGCAGACTAGTGGAACTCGTGTGGTTCTGCTCGCGTATCGGAAAAGACAGTTAAATGACGAAGAAATATGGTGCAGGTCGGTTGAGCTAGTGTCCTGAGAGGATCCGATATGAGTTATCACGCAGCTGAGACATCTTCGGAAAGGACTGCTGCGCGCATTGCTGGGAGCGCTCTACTGTTGCTCATGGCTATTGGTACCGTTGCTCAAGCGGCGCAGGCGGTCGCCCTCCCGCAAGCGCAAGTCCCGGCCGAAAAAGAGCAGCCGATGGCGACGGACGCAGGTGCAGTTTTCCTGGTTGCCACCATCAAGCCCAGCGATCCGGATTCGACCAAAGGCTGGGCCTTCCCGTCCGAAGGCCGCCACGTCTCATGCGCCAACGCAAGCGTCACCACTATCTTGTCCGTCGCCTATGGGATTCACATCAAACAGATCGTCGGCGCGCCAGAATGGCTCAACAAAGACCGATACGATATCAACGGAGTTGCCGACACAGCCGGCGAGCCAAGCCTCAAGCAGATGCAACAGATGTATCAAAAACTACTCGCGGATCGATTCCACTTGACCTTCCATCACGAAGTGCGTGAGATGCCCGTGTATGCAATCACCGTGGCAAAAGGCGGGCCGATCCTCAAGGTTGCCGATCCAGGCGAGGCGCTGAATACGGGGAGCACGGGCAGCGGCGGCCGGCGAACCCTCAAGTTCACCAACATGTCCATGCCGGACTTCGCGCTCAACATGAATCTCTATCAAGACAGACCTGTCATCGATCAAACCTCTCTTCCAGGCAGATATGATTTCACGCTCAAATGGACATACGATCTATCGAAAGAGAGCGAATCTGATGCTCCGCCCTCGATCTTCACCGCGATCAAAGAGCAGCTAGGCCTACGAATGGACGCCGTCAAAGGTCCAGCCGAGGTCTTCGTTATCGATCATGTAGAGCGGCCATCACCAAATTAGCCAAGGGCGTTCTGAGGTCATCAGCGAAAATTACCATCTCTGCCTGTCTCTGAACTGAGTTCCGGAACAACCTCCTTGGGTACAGCCGCATTCGGTGGGGCAGCGAAATCTGTCTTGAGTTCAAGCGGCGAATCCGTCTCCAACCGCGTACGCGGCAGGCCGTTTGGATAATTGGCGCGGACAAACTCGATCATCTTCTCGCGGATCAGGGAACACAGGTCGGAGCTGTTGCCGGCGTTGGCTGCGCTGATCAGGCAGCGGACCTCCATGGTGTGCTCCTTGAGATTCGTGATCTGCACGTTGGCCACCTTGCCGTCCCACAGCTTCGAGGACGAGACGATGCGCTGCAACTCCTCACGGATGGGGTCGATGGGCACCGAGTAGTCGAGATAGAGATAGGCATAGCCGAGAATGTCAGCCGAGCTGCGCGTCCAGTTCTGAAAGCTGTTCTCGATGAAGTAGCTGAGTGGAACGATCAGGCGGCGGAGGTCCCAGCAACGGATGACGACGTAGGCGGAGTTGATCTCTTCGACGTTGCCGTACTCGCCCTGGACGATGACGACGTCATCGAGCCGTATGGGCTGGGTGAAGGCGATCTGGAGGCCGGCGAGGAAGTTCGAAGCGGTTGACTTGGCGGCTGTCGCCAGCACCAGTGAAGCCAGTCCGGCGGAGGCCAGCAAGCCGGTGCCGGCACGCCACAGCCGCGCATCGTGGAAGGTATAGAGCGCCGCACCCACCGTGACGATCATCAGGAACGCGATGATGATGCGGCGAAAGACCTGGAACTGCGTGCGAACGCGGCGCGCGTGCATGTTGTCTGCGACCGTGATATCGAAGCGCCGTAAAAAAATGTTCTCAAGAACGTAAACGGTACCCACCGCGAACCAGCCGAGCGCCAACACTATGGCGACGGCGAGCGTCTGGATGACGATGTGGCGAATGGAATGCGATACAGGCAGATAGTGCTGGATCAGGATTAGACAGGTCAGCACGAAGATGGCGCGCGCGGGCTTGCCTAGATGCTCATGCAGATGGAGCCCATAGCCCAAGCCTGTTCGCTTCACGGCCTCTTCCTGCTGCCTGCGGCGCAACAGGCGGAAGATCACCCAGTGGATGGCGTTCGAAAAAACGATCGCTGCGCAAAACAGGAACAGGAAAAAGAACCAGCCATGCCAGATGTGGAATATTTTCATTCAACCGCCAGGGTGGGGGATTCGGCGGTAAATCCGGCCGGTCGTCAGGCCCGCCTGAGGGGTGGGATGAGGGCGGGCGGCTTCGCGTTGTTCTGCCGGCGGATGGCCAACAGCAAAAGCCCCGCCGTAGCGGGGCTTTTGCTAAAGAAAAATCCGGAGAACTAAGCGGTTGCGCTTTCCGCAGCGGCCGTCGGGATGATGGAGACGAAGCGTCCACGCTGTCCGCGGTCCTGGAACTTGACCACGCCGTCGACCTTCGCGTAGAGCGTGTCGTCGGAGCCGCGGCCGACGTTCAGGCCGGGCTTGTGCGGTGTGCCGCGCTGCCGCACGATGATCGAGCCGCCGGTGACGGTCTCGCCGCCGAAGCGCTTCACGCCAAGCCGCTGGGCGTTTGAATCGCGGCCGTTTTTGGAAGAGCCAAGTCCTTTTTTATGTGCCATTGCTGTGCCTCTTTCGCGCCGTAGGGCGCTCTGAAAATTTGGTGAAGCGTACCCTCCGCATCGCGAAGGATGACAAATTCTGGAGAGCTACTTGCTCTCGGCCTTGAAGCTCTTGCCGCCGACGAGGATCTCGTTGATCTTGACCTCGACGAAGCTCTGGCGGTGGCCCTGCATCTTCTTGTACTGCTTCTTGCGCTTGAAGTGGAAGACGAGGATCTTGTCGCCGCGGCCTTCGGAAACGACGGAAGCGAGAACCTTGGCGCCGCCGAGGTCGGACTCGAACTTGCCCTCTTCGCCGGAGACGGCGACGACTTCCGAGAACTCGATGTTGCCGTTATCGTGCTCGCTCTTTTCGATGCGAACGGTGTCGCCGGGAGCGACGCGGTACTGTTTACCACCGGTGCGAATGACTGCGTACATTGCCTGAAACCTCGTTGCAGAGCGCACAATGGCCACGCTCGCTTTTCCTCTGCGTCAAAAATTCTGATGTCTTGTCTAGAAGGCGGCTCGCCCAGCCGGCGCGGAGTTCGCAGCCTGACCCGGATCGAAAGCTCATCCGGGAGTCTGCCCATCCGCCGGCCCTGCAGTCAGACACACCGACTGCATTTGCCAAACTTCATGAGTTTACCGGGAAACGGGGCCGCAGGTCAACCAGCGGCTAGAATCGGAAACGCACCCATGCTGACCGAAGTTTCCCACTCCCGCGCCCGGAACCCAAGCTCTGCGCCGCCGTTCTGGGCCGGGCGGCTGCTGCGGGCGACGATTATCGTCGCGCTGGCGGCCTCCGTTCTGGCCGCCGCCGTCTGGACGCGGCACTGGCCGGTCGTCGGCGATGCGCCGCTGCTGCACTATGTGGTGTTCCTGATCGACCACGGCAAGGTGCCTTACCGCGAAATCATCGAAATGGACATGCCGGGAACCTACGCCCTGCAGTGGGCGGCGATCCACTGGCTCGGGCCGGGCGGCGCGGGTTGGCGCGTGTTCGACTTCGGTCTGATCGCGGCGGCGATGGCAGCAATGATCGCCATCACCTGGCCGGTCGACTGGCTGGCGGGTTTTTTTGCCGGCGCAATGTTCGCCCTCGTCCACTTCCGTGACGGCCCAACCCACACCGGGCAGCGCGACCTGATGATGACCGTGATGGCGCTGCTGGCGTGCGCCTTCCTGTTCCATGCGGTTCGGCGGCAGCGAGTGTGGGCTGCGGCTCTGTTTGGGGTGTTCGCAGGGATGGCCGCGATCATCAAGCCCTCCGGCCAGTTATTTGGAACCGTGTTGATCGTTCTGCTGTGGTGGCAGGTGCGCAAGCTGAAGCTCGGCCGCGCGTATGTGGGAGCAGCGCTGGCTGGCTTCGCGATCCCCCTGCTGATCTGTGGAGAGTATCTGGCGCGCCGCGGAGCACTCGAGGCATTTTTCGGCGTGATGCGCGGGATCGGCGCGTACCACGCGGCGCTGGGCAGGCCGCCGCTGCTGACGCTGATCGTAGGCAGCTTTCCGTCGGTGCTGATGGCGGTGACGATCCCGGCGCTGGTGCTGTTTGTGGTGGCGCGTCCGTGGAGGCAGTGGGAAGGGTTGGCCCTGCTGGCTTGCGTGGTCGTCGGGGCGATGTCGTACATCATCCAGGGCAAGGGATTTCCGTATCACCGTTATCCCACGGAGGCGTTCCTCCTGCTGGTGTGTTCGATTGTGTTGTTTGCGATGGTGCAACAGACGGGGTGGCCACGGGTGCTGGCGGTCTTCGCGCTGCTCGCCGGGGCGATTTATCTCGGGCCGGCTTCGGCGGTGATCGCCCGGCACTACGACTGGCGCGACCAGGAGTTCCAGCAGATGCTGACGGCTGACCTCAACCAACTCGGCGGCGCCAAGCTGGACGGCAAGGTGCAGTGTTTCGAGATGGCTGCCGAGTGCCAGAACACCCTCTACAACATGAAGCTCGTGGAAGCGACCGGCTTCATGTACGACTGCTACATGTTCCAGGCGCACGAGATGCCGGTGGGTCTGAAGTACCGCGAGGACTTCTGGAACGCGATCCACGCGAACCCGCCGGAGGTTTACGTGATGACCAACCAGGAGTGCTTCACGATGAACCGGAACTTCCATCGCGCGGCGCGCTGGCCAGAGTTTCGCCATTACCTGGACACCGAGTACACGCTCGTCGCCGAGCGCACACCGCCGCACACGCTCGGCTGGTGGAGACATCCGGCGGTGCCCTTCTCGTACCAGCTTTATGTGCGCAAGCACACGGACGGCGCACAGTGAAGCCCTCGGCCAGCCGCCGGTTCCGCGCGCCGTGGACCATCTTCTGGGTCGGGTTCGCGTTGCGCGTGGCATGCATCGCGATCGGGCACACATATCGCGTGCCCACGATCGGCGACCATTTCCATTTCGGTTTCGAGATGGGCAGGATTGCGCGCTCACTGGTGCTCGGCCAGGGCTACGCCAACCCCTTCAACGGCCCGAGCGGCCCAACGGCGTGGGTGCCTCCGCTGTATTCGCTGCTGATGGCGCTCAGCTTCAAGCTGTTCGGGATTTACACCAACGCAGCGGCGTTCTTTCTACTGGTGTGCAACAGCCTCTTCTCGGCCGCGATTGCGCCGGCAGTGTACGAGATTGCGGCGCGCTGCTTCGATGCGCGAGGCATCGCGCGCCGCGGGTCGAAGTATGCGGAGCCGGTGGCGCTCTGGTCTGCGTGGCTGTGGGCGGCGTATCCAGCGGCGCTGCAGTACGCAATCCACTGGCTGTGGGAGATGTCGCTGTCCACCTGCCTGTTTACGTGGGCGTTGGTGCTGGCGCTGAGGCTGAGAGGCAGCGAACAGCCAACAGGGAACAGCGAACAGGAAATGCCCGCCGGGTGGGGGACGTGGGTTGTCTTTGGGGTGCTGTGGGGGTTGGTGGGATTGTCGAACGCGTCGCTACTGATCTGTATGCCCGCGATGCTCGTCTGGATTGCGTGGCCGGCGGTGCGGGAGCCGAAGCGGCTCGTGCGGTCGGTTGCGGGAGCTGCGCTGGCTTGCGTGGTGTTTGCGGGCGTCATGGCGCCTTGGGTGGTGCGCAATCAGCGGGCGCTCCATGCGCCGGTCGTGACGCGAACGAACTTCGGGGCGGAGCTTTATGAATCGACACTGCCGTCGCATGATGCGATGCCGTGGGGAACCTCGGTCCCCCTCTGGACTGGCGATCCGCAGTTCAAACGCTTCGTACGACTCGGCGAAGTGGAGTACTCGCGCCAGCAGGGTGAGGCCGCGAAGGAGCGCATTCGCGCGAACCCGGGCCAGTTCTGGCGCTGGACGCTCGACCGGTTTCTGTTCTTCTGGGACGGTACGCCACACCCGCCGGACAGGCATCCGGCGCAGGAGTATCTGCGGGAGTTGAGTTACAGCTTCCTGAGCTTGTGCGGGTTGCTCGGTTTGGGCCTCGCGCTGAAGCGGCGCGTGCCGGGCGCAGGGTTGATGGCGCTGATGTTTCTGCTGGTGCCGCTGCCGTACTATCTGGTGACGGTGCAGCCGCGCTTCAGGCATCCGCTGGAGCCGCTGATTGCGGTGCTTGGCGTATATCTGTTCAGGTCTGCGCAGGCGCGGGGGAAAGCGAACGCGGAGGACGCTAAGGACGCAAAGGTGCGCAAAGGAACGGCGGGGTTGCAGTGAGGGGTGTGGCGCGGTGAGAGAAGTGCTGGTAAGTGGAGCGTCGGGGTTCTTTGGCGGCGTGCTGAAGCGGCGGCTGTTGGCGGAAGGCTTCGCCGTGACGAACATCGACCTCGTGCGGGATGAGGACCTCGACCCCGCACTGGCCAGCATCCAGGGCGATATCCGAGACGCCGAGCTGCTAGCGCGTACCTTCGCCGAGCACAGGTTTGAAGCGGTATTTCACTGCGCGGCGATGCTGGCGCACGATGTGACCGACGACGAGCTGCTGTGGACCTCGAACGTCGACGGCACGCGCCTGCTTGCCCAGGCCGCAGTCGCGGCGGGAGTGCTGAAGTTCGGCTTCATCTCGACGAACTGCCTCTGGGGCGAAGACCTGGGGCACGATGTTCTGGAAACGGATGTGCCCGCGCCCATCGAGCTGTACGGACGCTCGAAGTGGGCGGCAGAGCAGGAGCTCGATAAGGTGCAGGCCGCGCATCCGGAGATGCAGATCGTGATGCTGCGCTGCCCCACCATCATGGACAGCGGAAGGCTCGGCCTGCTGGCGATCCTGTTCGAGTTCATCGACGACGGCAAGAAGGTCTGGGTGGTCGGAGACGGGTCGAACCGCTACCAGTTCATCTATGCGCAGGACCTCGCGACGGCGTGTCTGCAATGCCTCTCCTATAGCGAATCGAACCTCTTCAACATTGGTTCAGACTGCGTGCCGACCATGCGCGGAATGTACGAGCGGGTGATCGCCGAGGCACGCAGTCGGTCGCGAGTGGCCTCGCTGCCGAAGGGGCCCACCATCGCTCTGATGAAGCTCGCGCACAAGCTGAACCTCTCGCCGCTGGGGCCGTATCACTACCGCATGATCGCGGAAAACTTCGTCTTCGACACGGCGCGCATTCGGCGCGAGCTGGGCTGGACGCCGACGCTCACCAACGAGCAGATGATGCTGCGCGCCTTCGAGTACTACCGCGAGCACCGCCAGGCGATCCACGCGCGCACCGATGTATCGGCTCACTCGAAGGCAGCGCCGATGGGCATCATCCGTCTGCTGAAGTGGCTGTCTTAAGAGCAGCGAACAGCCAACAGGGAACAGCGAACAGCTTCAGCCGTGCGACACTGGGTGCGCTATGACGACGACACCGACGATCAAAGTTCAGCGGCTGCATCCTTCGGCGCAGCTTCCGCGGTATGCGCATACGGGGCCGTTTGGGGACCTGGCGGCGGACCTGTTTGCGGCTGAGGCGCTGACTCTTGCGCCAGCGGGTGAGGCCGGGAGTACGGGCGCGGTGCGGACGGGGTTGGCGCTGGAGTTGCCCTCGACGCATGGAGCGCTTGTAGAAGACCGCAGTGGGCTCGCGATGCGGGGGTTGACCACGCTGGCCGGGGTCATCGACCCGGGGTATCGCGGGGAGTTGAAGGTGGTGCTGACGAACCTCGCGCCGGAGCCGCAGAGCATCGCCCCCGGACATCGCATCGCGCAGCTCCGCGTCGTGGAGCGGATCCAGGCGACGTTCGAAGAAACCGACACCCTCGAAGAAGCGCCGCGCGGCGCCGCGGGCTTCGGGTCTACCGGGCAGTAACGAGCAAATGCTTGGCCGCAAACTGGTCATCGCGTCTGGCCAATTTCTTTTAGCTTAAACGTTTAAGTAGAAGGCAACAGCGCGCTTTTTGTGGGACAATAATTCCGAATCGACGCGCATTCCAAATAGCACTTACTCGCAAGAGCAACGGGCCCACGCAACAGCGATGCGCTTCGCCTTCTTGAACGCTCTGCCGCCCGACGCGGTGAGCCGTGAGGTTCGGTCGTGCCTTCTGCGTCCAATCCCGAGACTGTCCGCCATAGTGGGATCGTCCGTGCCACCCACTGGCTGACGACCATCGCGTTCTTCGCCCTGCTCGTCACCGGCGCGGAGATCGTCATCTCGCACCCGCGCTTCTATTGGGGCGAGGTCGGCAATGTGATGACTCGGCCGCTCTTTATTCTGCCGATCCCCGCCTCCCGCGATACGGTGCCAACCGCCTTCCACTACGTCATGCCCGACCAGAACGGATGGAGCCGCTACCTGCACTTCGAAGCCGCATGGCTACTCGTCCTGACGGCTTTGGTCTACGGCATTGCGAGCGTCTTGAACGGCCACTTCCGGCGTGACGTCCTGCCGGCGCGCGGCGAACGAACGCCGCGTGCGTTGTGGGACGTTGTGAGAAAGTATCTGCGCCGAGCGCCCTCGGTGAAGGCCGACTCCCGCACCTACAACGCAGCGCAGCGCATGAGTTATGCGGTCGTGATCTTCGTCCTCTTTCCACTGGTGATATGGACGGGACTCGCCATGTCTCCCGCGTTCACGTCGGCGTTTCCGGCGACCGCCGCGCTGCTGGGCGGAAGGCAGTCGGCCCGCACGCTGCACTTCTTCGTGTCCGGACTTCTTCTGTTGTTCGTCGTTGTGCACGTTGCCATGGTTGCTGTTTCAGGATTCAGAAGCCGTATGCGCGCGATGGTTACCGGACGGGCCGCCGCGCCGAAGGAGCCGCTATGAGCCCCATCTCCCGCCGCAAGCTGATCACAACAGGCGCAGCCGCTGCCGTCACGGGAGTGGCCGGTGTCGCCGTGGCTGCACGTCTCGCCGAACGCTATGGCTTGATCCCTCCCGACCACGGCGGTATCTACGGCTGCGGCGAGACGCTCACCTACGCCGCGCAGCGCGTGCTGACGGCGCACTCCCCGGCACGCGAGTTTCCGCGCAGCATGATTTCGGCCGCGCCGTTCGCCAATGAAATCGCGCCGCCCACCGACGCGTTCAAGCAGCATCAGGCCAGCAACTTCGCCGACTGGCGCCTGAAGATCGACGGAATGGTGGCGCGGCCGGTGTCGCTTTCGCTCTCCGACCTGAAGACTTTCCCGGTCAGCAGCCAGATCACCGAAGTCGCATGCGAAGAGGGCTGGTCGTACATCGCCGAGTGGATTGGCACACCGCTAGTTGACGTGCTGCATACGGCTGGTGTGCTGCCGCAGGCGCGCTATGTCGTCTATTACTCCATCGAAGCGCCCTGGTGGGAGAGCATCGATATGGCCGACGCGCTGCATCCCCAGACCCTGCTGACGATGGGCATGAACGGCGGTGATCTCCCCGTGCGCTTTGGCGGCCCCTTGCGCCTGCGTGTGCCGCGGCAACTGGGCTACAAGAGCGTTAAGTTCCTTAACCGCATCACCGTCACCGACTCGCTCAAGGGCTTTGGCAAAGGGTTAGGGTCGGCGTCTCCCGAAGCCGGCTATGCCTGGTACGGCGGCATCTGAAACCACTCACGTCTAGCCGCGACTAACCGCTAACATTTATCGGTCATCGCTCCTGTTCTCTATTACTGTAATTTCTGTATATACTGAAATCACAGTAATGGAGGAACGTACCCCATGACCCTGTCGGATGCAGCGCGCGAATTCGTACTTCACTGGGGAGAGATGGGCAGCCGCTGGGGCGTGAACCGCACAGTCGCGCAGGTGCACGCGCTGCTCTTCCTCTCGCCTGAACCACTCACCGCTGAAGACATCGCCGAGACCCTCTCCGTGGCGCGCTCCAACGTGAGCACCAGCCTCCGTGAGCTGCAGAACTGGCAACTCGTGCAGGCCACCCACCAGATGGGCGACCGCCGCGATTTCTTCTCCACCTCGCACGACGTCTGGCAGCTCTTTCTTACGGTGATTCAGCAGCGTGTAGAGCGCGAAATCGAGCCGACGATCACCGCGCTGGGAAGGCTTGCCGCGGAAGCTCGCGCGCAGAAACAGCCCGAGGTGACCGCGCGCATCGCCGACATGCATGCCTTCCTCCAGGAGATGCACGGCTGGTACGAGCAGATGATGAAGCTCCCACCCGGCACCCTGCGCAGCCTTATCGGCGCAGGCGCTGGTGTCACCAAATGGCTCCCCGGCAAGAAGAAAGGCAAGGGGAAGAAATGATCGCCGCAGGCGTCAAAGACGAAGCTGCAGCGCGCCCCGTTTCCGCCGCGCCGGCCGCACTGCCTATCGGCTTGGAGCAGTACTACCGGGAGGCCGGCCCGGACTACGCCGCTTGGAGCCGCGAGTTCAACATGCACTTCGGCTACTTCCGCGCGGGCCTGAATCCGCTGCGCCGCGAGGCCATGCTGGAGCAGATGAACGCAGAGGTGCTCGCACGCCTGCAGGTCCAGGGCATCGCGGAGCCGAAGCTACTCGACCTGGGCTGCGGCCTCGGCGCCACGCTACGCAGCTTCGCGCGCCAACTACCGAAAGCCCGGTTGGTAGGTCTGACGCGCGTGCCATGGCAGGTGGAGCAGGCGCGCGCTCTCAACGACGCCGCTCAATGCAGTGACCGGATCCGCGTGCTCGAAGGCGACTACGAAGACACGATCCTTCCGCGCGCCAGCTACGACGGCGTGTACGCGCTGGAGAGCAGTTGCCACGCCCACGGCCCGGACAAGGCGGCACTGCTCGCCGAAGCGCATCGCCTGCTCCGGCCGGGCGGAAGGCTCGTCATCGCAGACGGTTTCCTCACGAAACGAAGATTCGCCGGCTCACTCCAGCGGCGCATCTATCGCAAGCTGTGCGAGTGCTGGGTCATCGAAGAGCTGGCGCAGCTCGAGCTGTTTACGGCGCGACTGGAGCAACTCGGGTTCACGCAGATCACTGTCGAAAACATCCAGCTGCGCGTCGCGCCCTCGGTGATGCACATCCCCTGGGTGACGCTGAAGTTCCTGCTCACGGATGTCGTATTCGGCGAACGAAAGATGACGCGCGCGCGTTGGAACAACGTTCTTGCGCCGATCTTGCTGCCGCTGGCTGGCGCGCCGCTGGGCCCGATGACCTACTGCATGATCACTGCGACAAAGCCTTAGAGCGGCCACCTGCGAATCCCGTCAGCCTCGGCGGACGCCCATCATCAGGTAATCCATTTCGAAGTCCGCGGCGATGCCGGCATGGCGCAGCAGCATGGCGAGTTGCGCGTAGTGGCGAATGCCGTGCAGCAGCGCATGGAAGAGGACGGTGCGGCGGTTGCCAATCAGCGTGCCCAAGGAGCGCGTGACGAGCTGGATGTCTTCGTCCCATGGATAGGCCGGGTCGGCAAGGAGCTCGCGCCATTTTGTCATGGCAAGGTCGTGCGTTGCGTAGAGTTCGGCGAGAGTGGACTTCGGGATGTCGGCGTAGTCGGTAATGGGTTCGGCGCGAAGCTGCTGGGCGTAGCGAAGCTCGACGGCGAAGATGTGCTGCAGCAGGTCGGCGGCGTTCTCGCTGCCGCGCACGTCGCACGGCAGGGTGAGCGCTTCGGGGTGTCGCTCGAGAAGGCGCTGCCAGTTGCGGGCGGTGGTGTCGTTCCAGTGCAGAACTTCTTCGGCGGAGAGACTGGGCATGGCGTGCTCCATTGGCGATGTGGTGGCGATTGGATGAGTGGTTCAGCGCCTTTGGCGCAAAATCAGATATCTCTCCTATACTCATAGAGAATGGCCGGGCCTCATTTGAATCACGACGACGCCGACATGGACGCGGCCAGTGAAGCTGCGGCATCGCCAGCGGCTGTGGCTGCGGGTTCTGCCGGGCTGGTGGAAGCGAAGGAACCGGGCACCGGCGGGCGGCTGCCGGCGTTCCGTCGCAATGAAATGTGGAAGTACTTCGGCCCCGCCTTCGTAGCGTCCATCGCCTATATCGACCCGGGAAATTTCGCGACTAACATCCAGGGTGGCAGCCGCTTCGGCTACAGGCTGCTGTGGGTGCTGCTGTGGTCGAACGCGATGGCCATCCTGATCCAGTACCTGTCGGCGAAGCTGGGCATTGTCACCGGGCTGACGCTGCCGCAGAACTGCCGCAAACATTTCTCGCGACCCATGACATTTGCCCTGTGGGTAGCCGCGGAGGTGGCGGCGATTGCGACCGACCTCGCCGAGTTCCTGGGCGCCGCGCTGGGGCTTTACCTGCTCTTCGGGCCGGCGCTCCTGGCGCGCGGATGGACCGTGACCCAGACCATGCTCGCAGCAGCGCTGATATCCACCGTGCTGGTATTTGCGATCCTTGCCCTCGACCTTGCCGGCTTTCGCTGGTTCGAGCGCGGCATCATGGTGTTCCTTGCGGTCATCGGCGCCTGCTACGCCATCGAAGTCTTCCTGGTTCATCCGGAGTGGCAGCAGGCGGCACTGCATACGCTGCTGCCAACCTTTGCCACGGGCAGCCGCAAAGACCTCAGCGACAGCGTCTACCTGGCTGTGAGCATGTTGGGCGCAACGGTGATGCCGCATGTGATCTATCTGCACTCGGCTCTGGTGCAGCCGCGGCTGGTGGAGATGGCGCCCCCGCCCAAGCGCGTCCTGCCGGCCATGCTTCGCGAGTATCTGCGTTATGAGCTGATCGATGTGTTCGTGGCGATGAACGGCGCATGGCTCATCAACTCGGCGATGATCATCATGGCAGCGGTAGCCTTCACGCATGGCACCGTAGTCGACGATGTTGAGGTAGCGTACAAGACGCTCGGTCCGCTGCTTGGGCCGATGGCCGCAGGGGCGTTCGCGATTGCGCTGCTGTGCTCTGGCCTCTCGAGCTCCACTGTCGGCGTAATGGCCGGACAGGTCATCATCGAAGGCTTCCTGCACATCCGCTTCCCGATCTTTCTGCGTCGGTTGATCACCGTAATCCCGGCGATCGCGGTGATTGCGACGGGGTTCTCGCCACTGAAAATCATCGTGCTGTCGCAGGCGGTGTTGAGCTTCACCCTGCCGGCGGCGCTGATTCCGCTGCTGATCCTGACCAACCGCCGAAGCGTGATGGCGGATTTCGCCTCAGCGCGTCGCACGCGCGTCGCAGGCTGGGCCGCGGTAGCGGTGATCGTCTCTCTCAACATCGTATTGCTGGTGCAACTGGCCATCGCCTGAGCGCAAGAAAATGCCCGCCAGGTTCGGCGGGCATCTCGTTAGCAGAGCGGTCGGCGTTTAGCGCGGGTGCTCTTCACGAGGCCGCGGCTCCGGCCGCTGCTGTGGAGCAGCTGGCTCAGGGCGAGCAGCCGGCGCCGGACGAGCCGCCTGTGCAGCCGGTGCCGGCCGCGGAGCTTCAGCACGCGGAGCCTCAACCCGCTGAGGCGGAGCCTGCCGTTGCTGCATCTGCTGCTGCCGCACCTGCTGCTCCTGTTGCCTTTGCTGCTGGACAGCCTGTTGCTGCTGAACTTGCTGCTGCCTCATCTGCTGCTGGCGTTGCACTTCCTGCTGCGCATTAGCATTACGCTGCTGCATCTGCTCCTGTTGCCGCTGCTGTTGCACCGCCTGTTGCTGCTGGGCTTGCTGCTGCCTCATCTGCTGCTGCCGCTGCACTTCCTGCTGCGCATTCGCGTTGCGCTGCTGCAACTGCTCCTGTTGACGTTGCTGCTGCACAGCCTGTTGCTGCTGGACCTGCTGCTGCCTCATCTGCTGCTGCCGCTGCGTTTCCTGCTGCGCGTTCGCATTGCGCTGCTGCAACTGCTCCTGTTGACGCTGCTGTTGGACAGCCTGTTGCTGCTGGGCCTGCTGCTGCCGCATTTGCTGCTGTCGTTGGACTTCCTGCTGCGCGTTCGCATTACGCTGCTGCAACTGCTCCTGTTGCCGCTGCACTGACTGCTGCTGCCGCATCTGCTGCTGCCGCAGCTGTTCCTGCTGAGCATTAGCATTGCGCTGCTGATTCAGCTGTTGCTCGCGCTGGTTCTGCTGAAGCTGCCCGCGCTGCTGCTGAAGCTGCTGTTGACGCAACTGTTCCTGCTGCTGCCGCTGGTTCTGTTGCAGCTGCACGTCCTGCTGCCGTCCGCGCTCCTGCTGCAGCCGCTGGTTCTGCAGTTGCTGCGCCTGCTGCTGCTGACGAAGTTGCTCCTGTTGCAGCCGCTGGTTCTGCTGAATCTGCTGCCGTCCCTGCTCTTGCTGCAAGCGCTGGTTTTGAAGCTGCTGCGTCTGTTGCTGACGAAGCAGCTCCTGCTGCAACCGCTGCTGCTCCTGCGGATTGTTGTTGAAGCGCGGATCGTTGCCGCGAGCACCGAATCCTCCACGCTCAGGCGGCGCAACGATTCCCGGCGTTGCAGCTACAGGGCGGTCGAAGACGGCTTGCTGCGGACGACCGCGGTTGGTGTTGTAGAACTGGTTGCGGTCACGCGCGGCATTGTCTCGCAGAGCGATCTGAGTCTGCATGGGAGCGGTGTGCTGCTCGCGCATGGCAGCGAGTTCGAACGCCTGCGGACGGCGATCGATGCCGCCGGGGCCGTTGTAGGCGACGCGGTTGTTCGGAGCCGCGCTGTAACGAACGTTATTGACGATGATGGGACGCTCGTAAACGGTGCGGATGCGCCTGTCGTCGATGCGGTTCACTTCGCGGTTGTAGTAGAAGTCGTTGTTGCGCCAGTAGCCGCCGTAGTAACCGATGCCGATGTACCCAAAGCCGTAGTTGATGCCGCCGTAGTAGCCGACGTGCCGGCCCCAGTACCCGCGATGCCAGCGGTAACGGTGATTGTAGGAACCCCAGTAACCGGGAGTCCAGAGCGCGCCTTGGTAGGGCGCCGCGACCCATGCGCCGGGGACCCAGTAGTAGCCGGCATTGCCGTAGTCCCAGTAACCGGGGGTCCACAGATAATTGGGCTCGGGAGCGGGCGGCTGCTCATACACGGGCAGCGGCGGTGGGGGCTGGTCGGCTTCGATGTAAGAGCCGTTGTCGTAGCCCTGGTCGTACCCCGAGTCATAGCCCTGGTCATAGCCGCCGTTCGGGAGATAATTCCCCTGCGCCTGCTGCGGATAGTACTCGCCCTGCTGCTGCGCGGCGTAGCTCTGGCTGCTGCTGAGCACCTTTGTCCGCTGCCCCGTAGTGGCCTGGCCGGAATATGCCGCCTGCTGCGTGCCATCTACTGGCGCCAGATTGGCCGCAGCGGGATCCGGGCTGTTGGCGCTGTTGTCGACGATCGGCGCAGGCTGGTTGTTGCTCTTGCATCCGGCGAAGCAGAAGGGGAGGGCGGCCAGCGCTGTCAGAACAACTGCGGCCCGTAATCCGTGGGTATTCGATGTCGTTCTCATGTCGTTCACTCCAGTGGCAGGTTGCGAGATATCGCCACTTCCTATGAGATGCAAACACCCATGGCGCACTGAAGTTCTTCGGAAGGCGGAGATAGATGCACTGCTCTCGATTGGTTGCCTGGAGATGCAAAAAGGCCTGCCGAATTGCGGCAGACCCTTTGCAGATGACGAAAACGTCAGCTACTACTCGTGGCTGTGGCCATGTTCTTTACCGTGACCCTCACCGTGACCGTGGCCTTCGCCGCGATCCTCGCCGTTATGCCGGCCATTGTCATGGAAGTCGCCGCGGCCGAAGCCGTCGCGTTCGCCGTCGCGTTCGCCGTTGCGTTCGCCGTGCCAGCCGTTGTCGTGACGCTCCACATAGACAGGGACGCGTTGCTCGCCATAGTAGCCCTGGCGCGGACCGTAGGCCTGGTGGAAGCTTTGAATCTGCACGCCGAAGGCAGGCACGTGCTGTTCACGCATGGCGATGTACTCGTAGTTGCGAGGCGTGTAGGCGATGCCACCGATACCGTTGAAGCTGACAAGAACGAGGGGATCGTAGCCGTAGTGGCGACCGCTGAACTCCACCTGGCGGTTATAGACATAAGGCAGCCCGGCGCTGATGCGGTTCACGGAGCGGTTGTAGTAGAAGTTGTTGCCCTGCCAGTAGCCGCCGTAGTAGCCGGTGCCAACGTAGCCGGACCCATAGTCGATCCCGCCGTAGTAGCCGACATGGCGTCCCCAGTAACCGTGATGCAGGCGATAGCGATCACCGCTGCGGCCCCAGTAGGGCGGCGTCCAGAGAGCGCCGACATAGGGTGGGGCCGTCCAAACACCGGAAACCCATACGTAGCGGCTGCCGTTATTGCCCCAGTACCCGGGGGTCCATATGTAGTTGGGGCCAGGCGGCGGGGGCTGCTGCGAGACTTGAAGAGGCGGCGGGGGCTGCGTGCTTTCGTACGCCGTCTGCCCGCGGTTTTCGCCGTCGTTGTAGCCCTGATCGTAGTTGGGGTCGTTGTCGTAGTTTTCGGCCTGCTGCTGAGGCTGGTAGGTCTGGTTCTGACCAAGAACACGCGTGGTCTGACCCGCCGGTGGCTTCGGGGTGTTGACTGGAGCCAGGTTGGCCAGGGCGGGGTCGGGCCCCATGGCCGCTGCTGTGGTGGCGGAATCGCTCTTGCAGCCGGCAGTGGCGAGAAGTACAACAGTCGCGAGCGTAACCGCAGTCGCCGCGATAAAGCTGCGTTTGGAGCGGAGAGAAAATGTCATGTCGTTCAGAACTCCTGTAGGTGTGATGCGGATGCGGAAGGTCTGACGAGAAGTATTCGCGGAATAGAGAGTGGGAGTAAAATGGTTGCCATGTTGAGTTGCGCTCATTTCAAGCGCTTTCGCCGTGGCCGCCACGACCGCGGCTGGACGACATAGTTCCCGGCCATCGAGCCGCTCCCTCTGCTACCCTCAATCTGAAATTTCGCCGCAGTCGCGCCGCGCTTCGAGCGCACCAGCCGCCGCGCCCCCACCAGATCACGGAGCCTCCCAGCGCGTTGCGCGGAGCTCCCGAATCACAGGAGAGAACGCATTATGTCGAACCCCAACAGCTTCAACTCCGCCGCCACGCTCACCTCCGGCGCCCAGACCGTCCAGTACTTCAACCTCAACGCGCTCGAAGGCGTCAACCTCTCGCGCCTGCCGTTTTCACTCCGCATCCTGCTTGAAAACCTGCTGCGCCACGAGGACGGCAAGACCGTCACTGCCGACGACATCCGCTTTCTCTCCACGTGGGACCCGAAGGCCGAGCCTTCCCGCGAGATCGCGTACATGCCCGCCCGCGTGCTCATGCAGGACTTTACCGGCGTACCCGCAGTGGTTGACCTCGCCGCCATGCGCGACGCCATGCGCGCCCTCGGTGGCGACCCCGAAAAGATCAACCCGCTGCAGCCCGCCGAGCTCGTCATCGACCACTCCGTCCAGGTCGACGAGTGGGGAACGGTGAACGCCTACGACCTCAACGCCGCGCTCGAGTTCCAGCGCAACCGCGAGCGCTACGCCTTCCTCAAGTGGGGCCAGACCGCCTTCCGCAATTTTTCCGCCGTGCCTCCCGGCATGGGCATCTGCCATCAGGTCAATCTCGAGTACCTCGCCCGCGTGGTCTTCACAACGCAGCCCGATGCCGACGGCAAGGTAACGGCGTACCCCGACACGCTCGTCGGCACCGACTCGCACACCACGATGGTCAACGGTCTCGGCGTTCTCGGATGGGGCGTCGGCGGCATTGAAGCCGAGGCGGCCATGCTCGGACAGCCCGTCTCCATGCTCGTCCCGCAGGTCGTCGGCTTCAAGCTCACCGGCAAGCTCAAGGAAGGTTCCACCGCCACCGATCTCGTGCTCACCGTTACCGAGGCGCTGCGCAAACTCGGCGTCGTCGGCAAGTTCGTGGAGTTCTACGGCCCCGGCGTCAGCGAGCTTCCACTCGCCGATCGCGCGACCATCGCCAACATGGCGCCCGAGTACGGGGCTACATGCGGTATTTTCCCGGTCGACAAGGAAACCCTGAAGTACCTGCGCCTCACCGGCCGCAGCGAGGAGCACATCGCGCTGTGCGAGGCCTACTACCACGCGCAGGGTCTCTTCCACACGCCCGACGCGCCGGAGGCCGAGTACTCGGCCACGCTCTCGCTCGATCTCTCCACCGTAGAGCCCAGCGTTGCCGGACCCAAGCGCCCGCAGGACCGCGTCCTGCTTTCGAAGACGCCCGAGAGCTTCGCGCAGCAGCTGCCCAGCCTGCTCGGCCCAAACGGCAACAGGAACGCCGCCCGCCAGATGGTGCGGTGGGAAGGTGAAGGCGGACACGCCTCCGCAACCGGCGACGTCACCAGCACGGTCGGCGCACCCGCGCCCGCAGTGCCCGAGACCGTAACGGTGCTGTCGACCTCGCACTCCGACCGCGGCGAAGGCGGCGCCGCCGTCGCCGTGAAGGAGACAGTGAACTCCGTCGAAGGCCGCTTTGGCGTGCAGCCCGAGAAGTACCTCGACAACGGATCGATCGTCATCGCGGCCATCACCAGCTGCACCAACACCTCGAACCCCTACGTCATGGTGGCCGCGGGTCTGCTGGCCAAAAAGGCCGTGCAGGCCGGGCTGATGACGCCGCCGTGGGTGAAGACCTCTCTTGCCCCCGGCTCGCGCGTCGTCACGGACTACTACACCCGCGCCGGGCTGCTGCAGTATCTCGACGCGCTGCGGTTCCAGGTAGTCGGCTACGGCTGCACCACCTGCATCGGTAACTCCGGCCCACTGCCGACCGATGTGTCGAAGGCGATTGAAGACCACGGCCTCGTCGCCGTTTCGGTCCTTTCCGGCAATCGCAACTTCGAGGGCCGCATCTCGCCCGAGGTCCGCGCAAACTACCTGATGAGTCCTCCGCTGGTCGTGGCCTACGCGCTCGCCGGCCACATCTCGCACGACTTCGACAACGATCCGCTCGGGTACGGCAAGGACCGCAAGCCGGTCTTCCTGCGCGACATCTGGCCGTCGCAGCAGGAGGTCGCCGACACGGTCGCCTCATGCATCGACTCGACCATGTTCCGTCAGCAGTATTCGACGGTCTCGCTGGGCGATTCGAACTGGCAGAACCTGAAGTTCCCCAGCGGCGACACCTACGGATGGGAAGCGGACTCGACCTACATCCGCAAGGCGCCGTACTTCGATGGCATGCCGGCGACGCCCGCTGAAGTTCAGGACATCAAGGACGCGCGCGTGCTCGCAGTGCTGGGCGACTCAGTCACGACCGACCACATCTCGCCGGCCGGCTCCATCAAGCTGAACGGCCCGGCCGGCAAGTACCTGGTCGAGCACGGCGTCAAGCCTGCGGACTTCAACTCCTACGGCTCGCGCCGCGGCAACCACGAGGTGATGGTGCGCGGCACCTTCGCCAACGTCCGCCTGCGCAACAAGCTCGCTCCGGGCACCGAGGGTGGCGTCACGCGTCTGCTGCCCGAAGGCGAAGGCATGTCGATCTACGATGCCAGCGTCAAGTACGCCGAGCGCGGCGTTCCGCTTGCGATCCTGGCCGGCAAAGAGTACGGCTCGGGCTCCTCGCGCGACTGGGCCGCCAAGGGCCCGCGCCTGCTGGGCATCCGCTTCGTCATCGCCGAAAGCTACGAGCGCATCCACCGCTCCAACCTCGTCGGCATGGGGATCCTCCCACTCCAGTTCGAGCCGGGCGAGAGCGTCGAATCCCACGGCCTGACGGGCGAAGAAACATTCACGCTCGGCGAGCCGGGAACGCTCAAGACGATGCTGGATGAGAAGTTCGCCAGCGGCAAAAACATCACCGTGAGGGCCACCGCGCCGAATGGCGAGGTGACGGAGTTCCCGGCAACGGTGCGGATCGATACGCCGCAGGAAATCCTCTACTATCAGCACGGCGGCATTCTGCAGTACGTGTTGCGTCAGCTGGCTGGTAAGGCTTAGAGGAAGAGATAGCGAAAAAGGAACGGCGAGCCTGAGGTCGAGGCTCGCCGTCCTTATTGATGTGACAGCGATGCGCCGGCGCTGACGGCTTTTCGATTTGGTTTTAGCAGCCGTCTTAACACCGCTGCAACCGCCGCCGCGACCAGGCCGACGTACTGCAACGGCACGAACCAGATGGATACTGCCGCCGAGGTCATCGCCAGCGTCATCACGTAGGTCTTGCGGCGGAGAGATTCAGCGGCTTCGTTCGCGTGCAGGTTGTTCTCGCGGCGCGCAAGCTCAAGCTCCACGAGCATCACAAAACCGATCAGCGCCTGGTTGATGAAATAGAGCAGGAAGGCGACCGGCTCCCGCAGGTGATGGCCCCACAGCGAGGTCGAGAATGGCAAAACGGTGACCAGGCCGAGGAAGATGAAGGTCGTCACCAGGGTGCGAGGAAGGATGTGCTCCAGTAGGGCGTAGAGCTTGTGCTGCAGAACCCAGTACCGCGACGAAAGCACGAACGTGATCACGAAGCTGACCCATGTGGGGCCTTCGTGCCGTATCTCCTGCCACAGGTGGCCCGGCTCCGTCCCGAGAGGCACCTTGATATCCAGAATGAGAAGCGTCATCACGATCGCGAAAATGGCGTCGCTCAGTCCTTCAAGCCGATGTTTGCTGAACATGGCTCCCATGTTAGCCGGATCACGCCAAACCCGGGAGTTAGCATAGAGATGAATGGCTACTGCAACCGAAAAAACGATGTACCTGCCGGAGATCATGGCGCACACCCGCGCCGTGGTGGCCGAGCGCAAGGCTGCGGCCGATCTCCGCGCTCTCGAACGAGCGGCAGCCGCGCACACGCCGCGAGGGTTTGCGCGCGCGCTGCGGGAGAAGGCGAAGAGTGGCCCGGCGGTGATTGCGGAGTTGAAGAAGGCGTCGCCATCGAAGGGCCTCATCCGCGCCGAGTTCGATGCAGCAGCGCTGGCGCGGCAGATGGAGGCCGGCGGAGCGGCTGTGCTGTCGGTGCTGACCGATGAGAAGTTCTTTCAGGGCTCGCTGGAGAATTTGCGGCGGGCTTCGGCGGCGGTGACAATTCCGTGCCTGCGCAAGGACTTCATGGTTGACGATTTCCAGGTGCTGGAGGCCCGCGCTAACGGCGCGGATGCCATTCTGCTGATCGTCGCCGCGCTTACAGATGCAGAGCTACGCGGGCTGCGAGACTCGGCGCGCGCGCATGAGCTGGATGTGCTCTGCGAGGTGCACGACGCCGAGGAGCTGCAGCGTGCGCTCGCTCTCGATTGCGAGTGCGTCGGCGTCAACAGCCGCGATCTGAAGACGTTTGAGGTGTCACTGGATCGGGCGGTGGAGCTGGCGGCCTTGCTGCCTGAAACTGCTGTGCGTGTGGCGGAGAGCGGTATTCATACGCCTGGGGACATGCAGCGGCTGCGCGGCGCGGGCTACGAGGCGTTCCTTATTGGGGAGTCGCTGATGCGCAAGGATGATCCGGGCAAGGCGCTGGCAGAGTTGCTGCGCGGTTGTTAGCAGGTGTTGTGATGTGGACGAAGATTTGCGCAAACACGAACCTTGAGGACGCGCTGCTGGCGGCAGAGTTAGGCGCCGACGCGGTGGGCTTCGTGTTCGCGCCCAGCAAGCGGCAAGTCGCGCCGGAGCAGGTTGCCGCAATTACGGCGCAGTTGCCGGAGCGGGTAGAGAAGGTTGGTGTTTTTGCGACGGATGACCCGTTCGAGGTTGAGCATTGTGTGGCCTGCTGCGACCTGACAATAGCGCAGTTACATGGCGCTTTCGATGCGGGTATGGTGCGGGCGCTGTCGGGAGAGTTCGGTGGCGAACTGAAGATTGTTCAGACGGTTGCCTACGCGGTAGACGCGCAGGACCGATCGTCGGCGGACGAGAAGTTCATCTCGACGCTCCGGCAGACCTTTTGCGAACCCAGGATTTGGGCAGTGCTGATAGACGCAGCCAAGGCAGGTCAATCGGGAGGACTCGGTGTTGCCTTCGACTGGACACATGTGGGCCGGTTGGTGCGACAGTCGATGCCAGCGACCGGAGGATCTCCCAGGGTTATTCTGGCTGGCGGGCTACGTCCAGAAACAGTTGCAGCCGCCATTGCTGATTTCGCGCCGTGGGGCGTGGACGTGGCCAGCGGCGTGGAGGCCTTGCCGGGCAAGAAGGATGCAGCGCGGGTGCGGGCGTTCGTTGAAGCCGCGAAGCGATCTTAAACTGAGAAGCCCGCCAGTGGCGGGCTTGTGCAGGATTCGAAGCAGCAGGCGACAGTTTACTTGTGCGCTGTCAGCGTTCTGATGTGCAGCTTCGGGCTGTGGTCGTGCGGAATCGACGCGTGAGTTCTGGGTCCGGTTGTGCTCGGACGTGCGGCGTGCGCTGCGCCGGTGGTGAGGACTGCAAGTGCGAGTACTGAGATAAAGCGTTTCATGAGCATGGCTCCAATCGACAACAGGTATTCGATGATACGAGTCTCAAAGCGATGCAGATTAAAACGCAAAAGGGCAGCCGGATGTTCCCGGCTGCCCTCGATAATCAGGCCGCTTGACGCTAAGCGCAAGATAATTACTGCGTTATCAGAAGATTTATGGACCGTTTCAGATACTGTCCGAATCTTCTCGATTAGCGCGGGTCACGGTATTCCGGCGTTCCGTTCTCCTCGCGCTTCTTGATCTCGTGCTTCTTGTGGATGTGGTTGGCAATGGCGCCGCCACCGGCACCGATGCCCGCGCCGACCAGCGCGCCACCCGGGCCGCCGACCTTTGCGCCGACCACCGCACCGCCTACGGCGCCTCCGCCGACGAATTTCGCCTTGGTGTGGTGGTGCTTGTCATGAGCATGGGTCTGGGCGACCGCGTCTTCATGAGTCTCCTGTGCGAGAACCGTCAGCGGCATGGACAGCACAGCGGCAGCAGTTGCGATTGCAGCAAACTTGTTGAACTTCATGTCATCCTCCGGCGATCACGATGACGATCGCGTGCTGAAAACATCGGATGCGGGCGTCGTTCGCGGCGGATGCACCGAATTAAGAAAATTCGGGGGCAACCCTTGTAGCGAATCGCGAGGCGGTATATCGTAAAGCCATGCGTTCGCTCTGCACCTCGTTCCGCTTTACGTTCCGCTACTGGCCTACAGTAGCGGCCACGGCGGACTGAGCCTCGCTGACAGTTTTCAGCAAGAATCTCAACCAACCCACCGAGCCGCGACGAACACCGTCGGGGCTTTTGTTTTGCGCGCAGGACGATTTCCGGAGATGAGAGCAGCATGAGCATCAGTCAACTAACCCGCCCAGTAGCCGCGCCCAGCACGGCGACGCCGGGGCGCTTCGGGGTGTACGGCGGGCGTTACGTGCCGGAGACGCTGATGGCCGCGCTGCTGGAGCTCGACGCAGCATACGCGGAGGCGCAGGCGGATGAGGCGTTCCACACCGAGCTCGATGGGCTGCTGAAGGACTACGTGGGTCGCCCGACCCCGCTGTACTTCGCCAAGCGGCTGACCGAAACCCTGGGCGGCGCGAAGATCTACCTCAAGCGCGAGGACCTGCTGCACACCGGAGCGCACAAGATCAACAATGCGCTAGGGCAGGCGCTGCTGGCGCGCCGCATGGGCAAGCAGCGCATCATCGCCGAGACCGGCGCGGGGCAGCATGGCGTAGCGACGGCGACCGTGTGCGCGCTGTTCGGGCTTGAATGCGTCGTGTACATGGGCGAGGAAGACATGCGACGGCAGGAGCTGAACGTGTTCCGCATGCGTCTGCTCGGCGCAGAAGTGCGCGGCGTGAGTTCGGGGTCGGCGACGCTGAAGGATGCGATCAACGAAGCCATGCGCGACTGGGTCACGAATGTTCGCACGACGTTCTATATCCTCGGCAGCGCGCTCGGGTCGCACCCCTACCCGACGATGGTGCGCGATTTTCACCGCGTGATTTCGAAGGAGTCGAAGCGCCAGATACTGGAGCACGAGGGCAGACTTCCGGATGCCATCGTCGCGTGTGTGGGTGGTGGGTCGAATGCGATTGGAGCGTTCTATGAGTACATTCCGGAGACGAACGTTGCGCTGATCGGCGTAGAAGCCGGCGGACGCGGCACGGCGCTGGGCGAGCACGCGGCGCGCTTCGCGAAGAATGGCGGCGGCGTTCCGGGGGTGCTGCAGGGAACGTACAGCTACGTGCTGCAGAACGATGCCGGCCAGGTCGCGGCGACGCATTCGGTGAGCGCAGGGCTGGACTACGCGAGCGTGGGGCCGGAGCACGCGATGCTGCATGATTCAGGCCGGGCGACCTATACATCGGCGACGGATGCAGAAGCGCTGGAAGCGACGAAGGTGCTGTCGCGGACCGAGGGGATCATTCCGGCGCTGGAGAGTGCGCATGCCGTGGCGGAGGCGATCAAGCTGGCGCCGAAGATGGGTAAGGACAAGATTCTGATGGTGAACGTCAGCGGGCGCGGCGATAAGGATATTGGGATTCTGACGCGGGAGATGAAGCTGGACGGAGTGGGGGCGGCCTTATGAACTTGGCTACCAGAGTTGCTGGTTCATTTCGCGAAGAGCTACGGCAGTCGGGCACACAGGCTTACGTCATCGGTACTCATCCTTATCGTCGGCGGTATCTGGCTGAAGGTGGAACAACCCAGCCCATTTCACGGAGCGTTTGTACAACTGCTGAAACTTTCCAGTCCGGTCCTCCTTATGTTTCCGACGACTGTAGTTCGCGATCACTTCTGGAAGCGGTTTGGGTTGTGCTTGGGAATACATGCTCTATTTCTTCCCTTGTCCTTTTTGCTGGCCGGATCGGCATTTATTCAAAGGATGACGAGTGGGCGATGTGGTCTCTCCTCGCGTTCTGGGCGGGAGAACTTGCGGTGATAATTTTGATTTTGAGGCATGTTTTTCCATCACCCATGGACAACTCGGCTGAGGAGAAGGTCTCGTAATGTCAATCCAGTTCTCCAATAAACCTGGCCTCGTCATTTATTTCACTGCAGGCGATCCCGATCTCGCGACGACCCGCGATATGGCAATTGCTGCGATTGACGCGGGCGCGGATGTGATCGAGCTGGGGGTCCCGTTCAGCGATCCGCTGGCGGATGGGCCAGTGATTCAGCGTGCCTCCGAACGCGCGGTGGCGCGGGGCACGCGGCTGACGGATGTGCTCGGCATTTGTCGTGAGATTCGCGATGCGCGGCCGGCGGCGGGGGTCATTCTGTTCAGCTATCTGAACCCGGTGGTGCGGCTGGGGATGGAGGCTTTCGCGAAGGCGGCGAAAGACGCGGGAGCTGACGGTGTGCTGCTGACCGACATGATCGTGGAAGAGGCCGAAGAGTATCTGCGCGTGATGCGCGAGAACGACCTCGCGCCGGTCTTCCTGGCCGCGCCGACCTCGCCCGACGAGCGCCTGAAAGCTATCGCTGAAAACTCGCGCGGGTTCGTCTATGCCATCTCGCGCGTCGGCATCACCGGCACGCAGACGGAGCTCGCGACAGATGCACGTGCGCTCGTCGAAAGGCTGAGGCAGTTTACGACGCTGCCCATCGCGCTGGGATTTGGCGTGTCGACGCCGGAGCATGTGCGCGCCGTAGCGGAGTTTGCGGACGCGGCCGTGGTGGGCAGCGCGATTGTGGGGCTGATCGAGAAGACCGCCGCAGCGGATGCGGCGGCGGCTGTCGGGAAGTTTGTGGCGGAGTTACGCGGAGGCGCGAAGTCAGCATGAATGCGACGCTCACCGCGTATCATCAACAAGGGTCTGTGTCCGCGAGTTTGCGGCGCACCAACACTTCGCGCGGCGTGCATGCACGAGCGCTTGACGAGGCAGTATGGAGATCGCCGACTGGCGCAAGAAAATCGACTCACTGGACGAACAGATCGTTCGCCTGCTCTCTGAACGCGCGGCCGCGGCGGTCGCCATTGGCGAGCTCAAGCAGCGCAACAAAGCTCCGATCTACGAGCCCGACCGCGAGCGCGTGGTCTACGAGCATGTACGCGAGGTCAACCCCGGGCCCCTTACCACCGCTCAGGTGCAGGACATTTACGAACGGATCATGGACGTCATGCGCTCCCTGCAGCGTCCGCAGCAGCATTGAGTTGTTGGTTCTTAGTTATTAGTTCTTAGTAAACCGCCGGGCATTGAGCACGAATCCATTCAACCGGGCCTTCACTAACAACCAAGAACTAACAACTGGAAACACACAAATTTTGCAGCACCCGAAAAGGAACTAATGATGATCGTTGCGATGCAGTCGAATGCTACGGATGAACAGATACAAAACGTGATCGAGCGGATGGTTGAACTGGGATTCAACGTCCATCGCACCAGCGGCGATGTGCAGACGATTCTTGCCGGTGTCGGCACGCCGGCGCACTTTGAGGTGACGGAGTTTCAGGTACTCGCGGGTGTGCACCAGGCCTACCGCATCTCGTCGCCCTATAAGCTCGCCGGTCGGGGCTTCCGTCCTGAAGGCACGCGCATCGTGTTCCCGAACGGCGTGGTCGTCGGCGGCGACGAAGTCGTCATCATGGCCGGCCCGTGCTCGGTTGAAAGCCGGGACCAGATCAGGCTGAGCGCGAAGCAGGTTGCCGCCTCGGGTGCGCGCTTTTTGCGTGGAGGCGCCTACAAGCCGCGCAGCTCGCCGTACAGCTTCCAGGGCATGGGCGTTGAGGGCCTGAAGATCATGCGCGACGCGGCGGACGAGTACGGCCTGCTGGTCATCACCGAGGTGATGGAGATTTCGCAGATCGAACCCATGCTGCCGTATATCGATTGCTTCCAGGTCGGCGCGCGCAACATGCAGAACTTCAACCTGCTGCGCGAGCTTGGTCATGTGCGTAAGGCCGTGCTGCTGAAGCGCGGCATTGCGGCGACGATTGAAGAGGTGTTGTTGAGCGCCGAGTACATCCTGTCGGGCGGCAACTATGACCTCATGTTGTGTGAACGCGGCATCCGCACTTACGAGACGGCGACCAGGAACACGATGGATATCTCGGCGATCCCGGTGCTGAAGAAGTTGACGCATCTGCCGGTGCTGGGCGACCCCTCGCACGGTGTGGGCATTCGCGACTTCGTTCCGCCCATGGCGCTCGCCGCCGTGGCCGCCGGTGCGGACGGCTTACTGATGGAGATGCACCCGAACCCGGACAAGGCGATGTCTGATGGCGCGCAGTCGCTGCGGCCGGAGCAGCTGACGGAGCTGGTCGAAAGGCTGCGGCGTCTCGCTCCCATTGTCGACCGCAGCATAACGCCCGCCGTTTCGGCAGTGCACGCCTAGGAGTTGTGACTTGCGGCGCATCGTTGTAAAGCTCGGCACCAATGTCATCATGCGCACGGACGGCAAGGTGGCGCTGGGCCTGCTCTGCGGGCTGGTGGAGCAGATTGCGGCACTGCGCGAGCAGGGGCTTGAAGTGCTGATGGTCTCGTCCGGCGCTGTTGGGTTGGGCGCCGAGCGGCTGGGCCTCACTGAACGTCCGACCGCCGTGGAACAAGTCCAGGCGTGTGCGGCGGTGGGGCAGTCGCGGCTGATGGCGCTTTATGATGACGCGTTCGACCGGCTGGGCTGCCGCATCGCACAGGTGCTGCTGACTGAGGACGACTTCCGCGACCCGCTGCGTCACGCCAACCTGCGCGCCGCGCTACGGGCGCTGCTGTCACTCGGTGTGATCCCCATCGTGAATGAGAACGACACGGTGTCGACGATGGAGCTCGACCGCCCCGCCGAAAGCCCGCAGCGCGAGCGCATCTTCGGCGACAACGACAAGCTCTCCGCCTTGCTGATGCAGCACATCGATGCGGACCTGCTGGTACTTCTGTCGGATGTGGATGGCCTTTATGATCGCAACCCTGCGGACGCAGATGCTCTGCTGATTCCTGATGTGGCGGAGATTGATGATCGCATACTGGCGCTGGCACATGGCGGCAACGGGCGCGGGCGTGGTGGCATGATTTCGAAGCTGGAGTCGGCGCGTATTGCGCTGGCTGCGGGCAAGCCGGTGGTGATTGCGAACGGGCGCACGCCGCGTGTGCTGGAGCGCATCGTCGCGGGCGAGGCGGTGGGTACGCGCTTCGCGGCAACAGAGCAGGAGACGCTGCGGTGACTCCGGTGCGCAAGGCGGCGGAGGCGGCCCGGCGGGCGTCGCGGGTGCTTGCGCCGTTGAGTGCTGAGCGGCGCAATGCGGCGCTCGAAGCGATGGCCGAGGCGCTGCTCAAAGCGAAGAAAGAGTTGCTGGCCGCGAATGCCGAAGACCTGAAGCTGGCTGCCGAGATGCTGGAAGACGGCGTGCTCTCGCAGGCGACCATGGACCGCCTAAAGTTGAACGAGGCCAAGCTGAAGGAGATGGTTGCGCAGGTGCGCGCGGTGGCGGCGCTGCCCGATCCGCTGGCGCGTACGCTCGATGCGATCGAGCTGGATGACGCCGACCCGGTCGCCAATGGAGCGGCTGCGGTTGGTCTGCACATGCAGAAGATCAGCGTGCCGCTGGGTGTGCTGGCGGTGATTTTCGAGGCGCGGCCGGATGCCGTGACGCAGATCGCCGCGCTGGCACTGAAGTCCGGCAATGCCGTGATCCTGAAGCCGGGGCGTGAGGTTGAAGGCACGGCGAAGGCGCTCGTCAGTGTGTTGCGCGAGACGCTCAAAGCGCAGGGGCTGCCCGAGGACGCCGTGTCCATGGTGGTGGGCCGAGAGCGCGTGAAGGAGCTGCTTGGGCTCACGTCGCTGGTGGACATGGTGATCCCGCGCGGGTCGAAGGCGCTGGTGGAATACGTGCAGGCCAACACGCGCATTCCGGTGCTCGGCCACGCGGAGGGCGTTTGCCACATCTATGTCGACCGCAACTTCGATGAAGCGATGGCGCTGCGCGTGATCGAAGACGCGAAGTGCGATTATCCCGCGGCATGCAACGCGGTGGAGACGGTGCTGGTGCATCGCGATGTGGCGCGAAAGTTTTTGCCGAAGCTGGCGAAGCGGTTGTCTAAGCGCGGCGTGCTGCTGCATGGGTGTCCGTCGACGCGGGAGATCATGCTTGAGGTGAATGAGCCGGAAGAACTGGCGGGCATCGACGACTGGCATGTGGAGTACGGTGAACTGGCGATGTCGCTAGGTGTGGTGGACTCGCTCGATGCCGCGATCGAGCACATCCATGCGCATGGATCGCTGCACACGGAGAGCATCATCACGAGCGATGCGGAAGCGGCGGAGCGGTTCCTGCGCGAGGTGGACGCGGCCGGCGTGCTGCACAACGCATCGACGCGGTTCGCGGACGGCTTCCGTTACGGGTTTGGCGCCGAGGTTGGCGTCAGCACGAGCAAGTTCCATGCGCGCGGGCCGGTGGGGCTCGAAGGACTGACCACGTACAAGTACGTGCTGCGCGGACATGGGCACGCAGCCGGCGACTATCGCGGCAAGAATGCGCGGGCGTTCACGCACCGCAGGGACGCATGATGCAGCGGGTCGCAATCGTCGGCACGGGCTTGATCGGCGCGTCGGTGGGCCTGGCGCTGAAGGCTGCGGGTTTCGAGGGAGCAGTGCTGGGGTGGGATGCGAATGCCGCGGAGCTTGCCGTGGCGCTGGAGCGCGGCGCGATTGATGCCGCACTGGACTCACGCGAAGCGGTGGTGCATGCGGCCGCCGACACTTATGTGCTGGCCACGCCCGTGCTGCCAATTCTGGACTGGATGCAGGCGCTCGCACCCTTCCTGAACGAAGGCCAGATGGTAACGGACGTCGGCAGCACCAAGCGCGAGATTGCTGCGCTGGCCGGTCAGTTATACAACCAGCCAGGCCGGCCGGGGTTTCTTCCAGGGCATCCCATGGCCGGCAAGGAGTCGGGCGGAGCTGCGCTGGCGGAGGCGACGCTGTTCTTCGGAGCGACGTGGCTGTTTACGCCCGTGAGCGCGGTGAGCGGGCTCGAGGTCGAGTGGCGGGCGTGGGTTGCGCGCTTCGGCTCGACCGTGCGCGACCTCGATCCCGAGGCGCACGACGAGGTATGCGCGTGGGTGTCACACCTGCCGCAGATGTTGTCGACCGCGCTGGCCGGGCTGCTGCAGGACACGTTTGCGGACGACGCTGAAAAGATGGCGGCGGTGCAGGCCATCGGCGGACGCGCGCTGCGCGAGACGACGCGCCTCGGATCGAGCCCCTACAGCATGTGGCGCGATGTCGCGCTGACGAACACGGAGCTCATAGCCGCGACGATCCATGCGCTGGAGCAGCGACTGGCGCATGTGCGCGAGAACCTACGTACGCCGGAGCTGCGCGAAGAGTTCCGTACGGCGAACCGGTTCCGGGCCAAGTAGTCGCGCAGCGTTCACACGAGAATTGGCAGCCGGCTTGTTGGAGTTGTACAAAGGGAGACCGCATGGCTCATCGCTGGTGCAACCGGTTACTGCTGTTGTGGGTGTTGGTGCTGCGCGCGTCGGTCGTCGCTCAGACAGCGGCCACCCCGCCGGCTGATCCCGCGGCTTTTCTTCAGGAGCTGTACAGCCAGGTAGTTCGGTATCAACCTCTTGGAACATTGGACTATGAGTACGTGGGACACCCAACGCGAAGAATCGTAGAAGGCTCCGGCGCCAGAACGCGGTTCATGCCTTACCTTAGCGAAGCGATTCGCCACCGCATTGAACGTAACGATTCGTGCCTGAAAGATTGGCAACGGCTACACCGGAAATCGGACGTGCCTTTGAAGCCGCCGATTTTCGAAGGAGGCGTTTTCTCTGGAACTGATGAAGAAAGCGGACCGGAGCGCTTCAAGGTGGAGAAGATTGAGACGAAGAACGACGGATCCGTGCACGCGCTGGTCCAGCTCTCGGGTCGTGTCGATCCACCAAAGTGGACCATGTGGCGAGTGGAGGTCATTCTGATTCGGGAGCGTGGCCGACTGGTCGTGGGTGAATTATTTTACGATCCGCCCCGCGTTGACGACCGTCTTTCCGAGGCGGTTTCGGTGGCCTGCGAGCGCTAGGCTCGAAGCGCAGAATAATTCGAAACTCTACCTAACCGCGGGGGCAACCTCTTGTCTAATCGGGCGAATGGGTGATGTGGATCAGCAGGTAATCCGCCGGGTTCTGGGCGGCGACCGCGACGCGTACCGCGTCCTGATGGAGCGTCACTTTGCCACGATTTACCGCGTCACGCTGCGCATTACCGGCAACGATCAGGACGCGGAAGAGGCGGCGCAGGAAGCGTTTCTGCGCGCCTACAACAAGCTTCCCGACTTCCGGCAGACCGCCGGCTTCGGCACATGGGTGTACCGCATCGCTATGAACTGCTCTCTGAACCTGGTCGAACGCCGCAGCCGCGAAGCAAGCTGGAACGCCGCTCCGCTGGAGAACGAAAGTGGCGGAGAGATGTTCGCATCGCACAGCGAACGCGGACCGGAGCAGGCGCTGCTGGACAGCGAAGCGACCCGGCTGCGCGAGCAGGCCATGCAGCAGTTGACGCCCATGGAGCGCACCGCTTTCGTGCTGCGCCACATGGAAGATCAGCCCATCGACGTGATTGCGAAGGCGCTGAATGTGCCGGCGAACTCGGCCAAGCAGGCGGTATTTCGGGCAGTGGCCAAGCTGCGCAACGCGCTGCGGCCGGCCCCGGCGGTGATCTATCCCCGCGTAAAGGAGATGCGATGAAGTCCGTTCGTGAAGAAGAGTTGATTGCGTATCACCTCGGCGAGATGTCGCGCTGGCAACGGATGCAGCTACGTCGCCAGCTGGAGCGCGATGCGGATCTCGCTGCGGAGTCGGAAGAGATTGCGGCGACGCTGCGGGCCTTCGCGGCCGACTCAGTTATGCCGGAAACAGAGGCCGCGCTGGACCGCAGCTGGGAGCGTGTGCGCGGGTCCCTGGGTGTCCTCGACTCGGCGCCACGCTCGCGCAAGGCGCTGCTTTGGGCCGGGGCAGGTGTAGTGGCGGTGGGAGCGCTTGCGTTGGCTGTCGTTATGCAGTTGCCCAGCAAGCATTTACCCCAGCCAGTCGTGCAGACCGCGAGCAACGGCGCTGTCGCGGTGAAGAGCTGGAGCCAGAGCCTGCTGCAGGAGTTGCACACGCACAAGCCGGTTGCAACGCCGTTCAACAACCGTCCCGGGCCGCTGACCACAGCGCCTGTAGATGCAGTGGCGGAAGATCCGCAGCTGGCTATGCATCTTGACACAGCCGAGCGCGTGCTTACCGAGGTGAGCCATGCCGACGGTCCGCTGCAGCAGGGCACGCGGGAACAGGTTCATCGGCTGCTGCTTGAGAACGCGGTGTATCGCCAGAGCGCCGAGCAGCATGGCGACATGGCCACGGCAGCTGTGATCGACGACCTTGGTCGCGTATTGATTTCGCTGGACGCCGAGCCCACCAGTGCCGAGCCGCAGCAGCGGGCCAGCGATCCGGATGCATTTCGTCTCCACATGAACATCGGCGGCGTGCTGCTTGATCTGCGCATTCTGCACCACAACGACAAGCCCGCCGTCGGGCAGTAAACAACAACTTTTGAATCACGAATTCAGATTCAGATACGAAAGGACCATCCTCATGAACCGTATATCCCGTTTTCTCTTTCTCGCTGCGATTGTCGCCGGAACGTCGCTGGGCCAGCGTGCGCTGTGCGAAGGGCAGTCTGAGTTCTTCACCTTCGCGGAACCACCCGAGCCGGCCAGCGCGCTGGCCATGGCGCAGGACGATCCGGTCTACGCGCAGGGCACCAAGGCTATGGACGAACGGCGCTGGGCCGATGCCGTGTCCGCCTTCGATAAGGTGGCGACGGCCAAGGGCAAGAACGCCGATGCCGCTCTCTACTGGAAGGCCTATAGCCTCGACAAGCTCGACCGCAAGGATGAGTCGAAGGCTACTTGCGACACGCTGCGGCAGAAGGAGCCATCGAGCTCGTGGAACCGCGAGTGCATGGTGCTGCGAATGCGCACACATATCGACGTCGAAGGCATGAAGGAGCTGGCCAAAAATTCGGCCATGATCACCCGCGACATGGAACACATGAAGATCGACCTCGGGCCGGGATTCGAGGGCGACGAGGGCTTCCGCGTCTTCTACAACGGCAAGAAGCATGTAACGACCGAAGACGACATCAAGATCCTCGCGTTGAACGGCCTGATGAAACAGGACCCCGCGAAGGCGCTGCCGCTGCTGCGCGACATATTGCGCTCGGACAAGTCTGTGGAGGTGAAGCGGCAGGCACTGTTCGTGCTGAGCCGCAGCAAAGACCCGCAGGCGCAGACCATTGTGACCGAAGTCGCAACGAGCAACGCCGACCCGAAGCTACAGACCGCGGCGATCGAGATCATGGCCGTGGGCCGGGGTAAGGACGCCGGCCCTGCGCTGGTGCAGATCTATCGCTCATCCACCGATCCGGACGTGAAGCGGGCGGCCGAGAATGGTCTCTTCATATCGCATGACGCACCGCACCTGGTGGAGCTGGCACGCGCCGAGAAGGACTTGAACCGGAAGCGCGACATCGTTTCGCAACTGGCGCTGATGAAGGATCCGGTGGCCACTGACTACATGCTCGAGCTACTGAAGTAAGCGCGAGTGCGCGAGAGGAGAACGGCGATGCGGATAAGAGCGAGTGTATGTGCGGGAGTTGTCGCGGCGGTGCTGTCGATGCTGGCAGTGGCGCAGCAGCCGAAGATCTCGAATGCGCAGGTCAGCGTGCGCAGCGGAGCGAACCTGCAGCAGGAAGTTGCAGGCACGCAGGCAGCGACATGGATTGGCTACAGCGTTCCCGTCGTGCATAACATGCGCAACGGGTGGAACGATAACGTGGCGCACCTCGAAGGCAGTTCCACGGAAGAGACCGTGTCCAGCGAGCCAAAGCCCGGTGATCCCAAGCCGACCGCGGTCGTGCTACTGCGTGTCGCCAGGGGCAACGTCGAGCGGGTGCAGGTCGAAGTTCCTGATCGCGAGCTCGATGCCGGCGGCCTGCCGTTCGTCTGGCTGAACGACGTACGTCCAGCGGACTCGGTGCGGGTGCTCACCGCCGCAATCGAGGCCAGCCTCGCCGAGCTGCCCGGGCCCGGCACCGAGCGCGACGTGGCGAAGGTGCAGGAGCGCCGCGTCCGTCGCGTGCAGGACTCGGGCGTGCTCGCCCTCGGTCTGCACGATACGCCTGAGGCTACGCCGGCTCTGCGGAAATTCACCGCGATCACCTACCCGACATCCGTCCGCGAGAAGGCCGCCTTCTGGTTGGCCAACGAGCGCGGTCGCCAGGGCTTCGAGGCGGTCCGCGACCTGTTGCACAGCGATAAGGACGACGCCTTCCGCACCAAGCTCGTCTTCGACCTGACGCTGGTCAAGGGCGATGCGAAGCATGACGCGACAGATGAACTGCTGGCGCTGGCGAAGAACGAGCCTTCAGGAAATGTAAAGAAGCAGGCGCTGTTCTGGCTGGCGCAGGAGGCGAGCAAGAAGGCCGCGGGCGCGGTTCCCGATGCGCGGATCGTGCGGGCGCTCGGAGAGTCAGCCCAGAACGACCCGGAGGTGTCGATGCGCAAGTCGGCCGTCTTCGCGCTTTCGCGGCTGCCGGAGGAGCAGGGCGTGCCGGAGCTGATCCAGGTGGCGAGCACGGCCAAGGATTCGGCGACCCGCCGAGAGGCGATTTTCTGGCTGGGCCGCGCGAAGGACCCGCGGGCGCTGGCGTATCTGGAGAAGGTCGTCAAAGAGTAGGTGCTGATGAAGACCTCAGCAGCACTGTAGCACGTACGCAGCGGCGCACTACGGGACCTCCGCAGTGCGCCGGCACCCTCGAGGAGGGGAGCGAACCGCCGGAGCGGACGAGAGGTTCGGGCGGAGCCCGGCGGCTCCCCAGCGTTTGGCGGAACGACCTATTCAGCCGGAAGATTACTCTCTACAGGGTGGCGTTGCTCTGGTTGTGGTTGGAAACCGAGCAGGCGCTGTCCGAGTTGCAGGCCTTGAAACCGGCTTTGATGCTGGTCTTGAGCTTGAGGCCCGTGCTCTGGTTGTGATTGGAGGACGAGCAGCCATTGTCCGAATTGCATGCCTTGAATCCCGCCTTGATGCTGGTTTTGAGCTTGAGGCCAGCGCTCTGGTTGTGATTGGAGGACGAGCAGCCGTTGTCCATGTTGCAGGCTTTGAAGCCTGCCTTGAGGCTGGTCTTCAGCTTGAGGCCCGTGCTCTGGTTGTGATTGGAGGACGAGCAGCCGTTGTCCATGTTGCAGGACTTGAATCCGGCCTTGAGGCTGGTCTTGAGCTTGAGTCCTGCATTCTGGTTGTGGTTGGTGGCAACGCTACCGGCTTTTACGTTGGTCTTGAGTTTCATTTCGATCACCTATTTCTGCGGCTGGCTCTCAGTTGCGTCTTGCTCGGAGCGGCCTCCACTTGAACAATCGAAAAAGGCGCGAAAAAAGTATCATCGCCTCGAAAATAAAGTTGAGAAACTTTTGTGGAGGGCAAATTGAGTCATCCGCCGCTCTGCGCGCCGGGAGTGTTCCGCACGCGAAAACAGGTCTTGCATCCAGGCTCGTACCCGGGAGCGCGACGGTCGACTACCGCGCGCCGACCGCCGGAATGGCGAGGCGCACACATTCTCGGATAAAATTTCAGAGATGAAAGGCGGGTACAAATAATGAGTCAATTGCATGAAAAAGAGTGGTGGCTTGACCGGTATTGGCCGGCGCTCCTGATTCTTTTCGGTCTGCTGTTTGTCACGATGCTGATGTCGTTGAAGTAGCCGAGCTGCAGCAGCGATTTCGCCCTAGCGCGTGCGGCTGCCGTGCGCTGAACTTGCCGGAGGTGGAAAGCGCGCCTTGCGCTTCTTTGGCGGCTCGGTGGGCGCGGGCGCTTCGACGGAGACGCCGCGGTGCACGTGAACGGCGTCCGCTATCGCGTACTTCAGCTTTTCGATGCCCGCGCCTGTCACCGGAGAAATCTCAAACAGCGGCAGCTTCTTGCGCTTCGCCATGGCGCGAAGCTTTTTGAGCTTGTCGGGATTCGCGATGTCCGCCTTCGACGCGACCACAATCGTGGGTTTGGCCGCCAGCGCGGGATCAAAAGACTTCAGCTCGGCCGTGATGGTGTTGTAGTCCTCGACCGGGTCCGGCCGCGCGCTGCCAACCGTCTCATTCGAATCCGAAACATCCACCAGGTGAACCAGCACGCTGGTCCGCTCAATGTGCTTGAGAAACTGGACGCCCAATCCCGCGCCCAGGTGCGCGCCTTCAATGAGGCCGGGCAAGTCCGCTACCGTGAACGACTTCTCGTACGGGAAGTCGCCGACCTGCACAACGCCCAGATTCGGCTCCAGCGTCGTGAACGCGTAATTCGCAATCTTCGGCTTGGCCGCAGATAGCACCGAGATCAACGTCGACTTCCCGACATTCGGGTATCCGACCAGGCCGGCATCGGCGAGCAGTCGCAGCTCAAGCCGAAAATTGCGGGCCTCGCCGGGGCGGCCGAGCTCATGCTCGCGCGGCGCCTGATGCGTCGAGGTCGCAAAGTGCTGGTTGCCGCGCCCTCCGCGCCCTCCCTTGGCGATAACGATCTCTTCGTTCGGATGCGCAAAGTCGTGGATCAGCTCGCCGGTGTCGTCGTCGTAGAGCAGCGTGCCGACCGGGACCTTGAGGATGGTGTGCTCACCGGCGTGGCCGGAGCAGTTGGAGCCGAGCCCGTGGCCGCCGCGCTCGGATTTGTGCTCCGGGTTGAAGCGGAAGTGCACCAGGGTATTGTGCGAGAGCGAGGACCGCATGAGGATATCGCCGCCGTGGCCGCCGTCGCCGCCCGAGGGCCCCCCGCGGGGAACGAACTTTTCCCGCCGAAAGGCCATGCAGCCGTTCCCGCCGTCCCCGGCTTTGATCCTGATCCGTGCCTCATCGATAAACATTGCAGCTCCACTTACCAGTGTAACGAAATGTGACCGGCGGATCAGTTTTTGCCCTGTTTAGGGGCAGATTTACCGAAAAGTCACAGCCGCGATGTTGACGACTGATAGACTAGGGGCATAAAAGAATTGACTCTCTGCGCCCCATCACCTTTGTCGGTGAGGGAAATCTCGAATGCGAGAAGCAGAAAGAAACACCCGTAGTGGCGACGCCAACGATCCTGTCTCAAGACTTCTGCGACCGGGCGATCGCGCAACACTTTAGGAGACCACCATGATGCGTAAATACTTCCACCAGCTGGCGCTGCTGTGTACCGTGGCGTTTATGGCCGCAGGCACTGGCCACGCGCAGTCCATGACCCAGGGCGCGATTTCGGGCACCGTGTTCGACGCGACCGGCGCGGCTGTTCCAAAGGCGACCGTAACGATTCGCAATGAAGCCACCGCAGCCGATGTGACGTTGACAGCCGGAGACTCCGGCGAGTTCCGCGCTCCGCAGTTGGCCCCCGGCACCTACTCGGTGACCTTCACGGCTCCCGGCTTCGGCGCTCAGAAGCAGAATGGCGTTGTGGTGCAGGTCAACGAAGTGACTGAGATCAACCCTCACCTCGCGACCGGGCAGACAACGACTGCGGTAGAAGTTACTGCGGACATCCCGGTGCTGAAGTTCGAGTCAGCCGAGTACGGCGGCCATCTTGACGCCACGGAAATCGAGTCGATCCCCATCAATAATCGCCGCTGGTCATCGCTTGCGTTGACGACGCCGGGTGTGACGAACTCCTCCGACGGATTTGGCCTGCTGAGTTTTCGGGCGATCTCTCCACTATTGAACGTCGTTGAAATCGACGGCGCTGATGACAATCAGGCGTTCTTCTCTGAAGAGCGCGGACGCACGCGCGCCGGTTACTCGACGGCGCAGTCGGCGGTCCGAGAGTTTACTGTGAACACCGGCGTCTATGGCGCCGACTTTGGCCGCGCGGTGGGTGGCGTGGTGAACACGGTGACCAAGTCGGGCGGCAACCAGCTGCACGGCGAGGCTTATTTTTTCAACCGCAACTCTAGCCGTTCGGCTTTTGTCCCGGGTGCATCGAACACGGTGTACAACCCCGCAACAAATTCATACGTAACGTCGCCTTACCGTCCTAAGGACAACCGCAATCAGTACGGTTTTGCAGTCGGCGGCCGTTTGATCAAAGACAAGTTGTTCTGGTTCTATGCGTTCGATGCATTCCGCCGCAACTTTCCGGGCACGGCGAAGGCTATCAATCCCGGCGCATTCTTCATCAATGCAAACCCGACGTTGAATGGTACGGAAACCTGCGTGATCACACCGACATCGGCTACCTTCGGCGGTGCACCGGCAACCACGACTCCTGGCCAAACAGTAGCCACGCAAACATTGGCCGACTCTGCAGCCTGCACCCTCGGCGGTCGTCTGGCGTCGAACTATGCTGCCGGCGCTTCCGCGTTCAACACGCAGCTGCAGGCTTTGCTGCCTGACCTCGGGTCGGTACCTCGTTTCGGCAACCAGTTGATCAATACGCCCAAGCTGGACTACCAGCTTGGCCAAAGAAACCACATCAGCGTGCTATACCACCGTCTACGGTGGGACTCGCCGGGTGGCGTGCAGACACAGGGTACGAACAGCTACGCCATCGATACGTTTGGAACGGACTTCGTAAAGCTGGATTACGGCGTAGTGAAGCTGGATTCGTTGATTACGAACAGGATCAGCAACGAAGCGCGCTTCCAGTACGGACGCGAGCTGAACAACGAGGGTCTGCAGCAGACCAGCGCTTACACAAAGCAGAACCTGCTCAACTCGACTGGGTTCGGGCCGGAAGTACAGCTCGCTACCACGAACTGCACCACGAATGGCAATGGGTTCTGCCTCGGCGAACCCTACTACAGCTTCCGTCCATCCTATCCCGATGAACGCAAGCTGCAAGTGGGCGATACGTTTTCCCTCAGCCTGGGCAAGCATAATGTTCGCATCGGTGAGGATATCGTCCGCAACAACGATTTCCAGAACTACAACTTCGAAAGTAACGGGCTTTACAACTACTCGGCCGCGACGCAGATAAGCCAGGCAAACTACTTTGCCGATCTCCTGACGCATGGCAAGACCTGTGCTACGGCTGGCGCCGGCGTGAACACAACGGGTGCCGGCATTCCTTGTTACAACTCGTTCGCGCAGGGTTTCGGAGCCTCGGTTTTCGAATTTCACACGATCGACTATGGGTTCTTTGTCCAGGACGACTGGAAGATCTTGCCCAGACTGACAGTGAACCTTGGTGTTCGTTACGACTACGAGAGCCTTCCTCAGGCGTTCAGCCAGGTAGCAAATACGGCGCTCCCGCAGACCACCAATCGTCCGAGCGACAAAAACAACATCGCTCCGCGCCTTGGTTTTGCGTGGGATCCCTTTGGTGCAGGCAAATCAGTGGTCCGTGGCGGATTCGGCATGTACTATGGCCGCATTCCGAACAACTACGTGCTGGGCGGATTCAGTCAGACGGGATCGACGGCAGCTACCACGTTGGCAAGTTATGCGCCTACGCAGGTTGGCGCGCCACTGCTGCCTAACATTGCCGCGACCGCCGCAAGCGGCACGGCGTCTGCACAGTTCTTCTCTCCGAACTTCCAGAACCCTTACACGGAACAGTTTGACCTGGCCGTGCAGCAGGAGATCGGCTTCAAGAATGTGATGTCCATCAGCTACATCGGTGCTCTTGGCCGGGAACTGCCGAACTACATCAACGTGAACCTGGATCCGACGAAGAGCTACCAGGTGACCTACACCGTCGCGCCGGGTACAAACGGAAGCTGCGGGCCGCTGGCTTGTGGTACGCAATATACCGTAAAGACCTATGCCGGCAAACAGTGCAGCTCCGCTACGGGCTGTAGCACGTCCGCCAACATCCTGCTGAACACGCAGTACAGCTCCATCTCGGAGTCGTTCTCAAACATCAACTCCAACTATCACGGTCTGACGGTCGACCTGACCAACCGGTCGAACAAATGGATTCAGTACGACGCGAACTATACGTGGTCGCACGCACTGGATTTCAGTCAGAATGCGGTAACGTCGCCCGGCACAAACAACTGGGTCGATCCGTTTGGCAATCAGCGGTTGAACTATGGCAACTCGAGCCAGAACGTGAGAAACCGAGTCGTGACTTGGGTGAACCTGAATGCTCCCGGGCTGAAGGGTAACGGGCCATTGACCTACCTGACAAACGGCTGGTCAATCAAGCCGTACGTCCAGATCCAGAACGGCTTGCCGTACTCGTTGCTGACAAGCGGAACTACGCCCCAGCAATGCGCGACGCCTGGATGCCTGATTGCAGCCGGATCGGGCGTAACGGGTACCGGCGCGACGGCATATCTGCCGTTTTACGGACGAAATACGCTGCAGTACCCGCGGACCATCGAAATCGATGCGCGGGTCCAGAAGGCCTTCAAGATCGCGGAAAAGTACAGCTTCGAACTGTTCGGCGAGGCCTTCAATCTGGGTAATCACCAGAATGTGACAGGGGTAAACACGGGCGGATATACGATCTCTGGTGTGGGAGCGGGAACGCTCACCTATCAGGCGAACTTCGGCCAGACGTCGTCAGCGAACACTAACTACGCTTACGGACCGCGTGTGGTTCAGATTGGCGCTCGCGTCAACTTCTAACCCTCGCTTCATTCCAAAGGGCGGTGGCTTCGGCTGCCGCCCTTTTGTTTTGCCGCCTCATTCGGGAATTGCTCGAAGCGATTTCCCAAAATGGTGAAAGCGCGATAGGCTCTCGGTACTCCTCCGAGGGCGTGTGGTGCACTGCAGAGCTGTAAAACCACGTCGTAGTCTTGCCAGATCCGTGTGCCTCGCGGGCCTGCGTTTGGGCGCGCTCTGCATATGGCTCTGCGGAAGCGCGGCCGCGCAGACGGCGGTGGATGGCGCGCTTGCGGGTAGGGTCGTATCGGAGTCCGGAGAGCCGATTGGTGCGGCGCGTGTTGTGCTCCGCCTCATCGATGACGCAGGACCCGATGCCCGACGACCGGCTGCGAAGACTTCTGAAGAGCGGGTGATCGCCGCGGACAAAACAGGTGCGTTCCTGGCCCTGCGCGTACCGCCTGGTAACTACGTCGTCGAAGCCCTTGAGGGTGGTCGCACGCTCGCCCATGCGCAGGTCTATGTGGAATTGGGTTCAGTGACCGAAGTTGTGTTGCATGGCGAAAGTTCCGCTTCGGGCACCGCGACTCCTCGCGCGGCGCCTCAGCAGCAAGAGGACGCCGCTGCCACGGGCCTCGGTGGTGCGATTCTCGGCGCAACCTCGCTGCCGCAACTGCCGCTCGAAGAGCGCCCCTGGGAAGACCTCAGCCGCGCGTCATCCGAAGCGCACGAAGCGGCTACTGAACGAACAGACAGCACCACCGAGGACGACCGCGCCGCCTCAGCCGACGAGGGTGTGCGCTCCAATGCCGGCGCGCTGTTCAGCTTTCGCGGTATCGCCCCGACGCAGAATGCAAGCCTGCTGGATGGAGTTTCGGGCGACCAGAATTTTCGTGGGGAAGCGCGTGGGTCCGCCCCGGGAGGACCGCGTGCGCAGTCGAGTTTCTCGCAAGGCGCGGTGCGGGCCTTTCGCATAGCCCCACACAGCTACTCGGCGCAGTACGGTGGAGCCGCCGGAGGTCTGCTGACCACGGCGTCACGTCGCGGCAGTACGGTGCTGCACGGAGGTGGGTCGTATGTTGTGCGCGAGAGTGCGTGGGCGGCAGCCAATCCTTTTTCGGTGGAGACGCACTATCACGACGGCACCATAACGACAGTGCCCGCGAAGCCGCATGACGGGCTCCAGAATATCGCCGGGCGGGTCGGCGGCCCGCTCACGCGTGGGCAGCGCCTGGTTGGCTTCGCTTCCGCCGCCCAGCAGTTTCGCGATTTTCCGGCGATCTCCTCGCCGTCGCTCGGGCCGCTTACGGCGCGCAGCTTCTACGCGCTCACACCAACACAGACCGCGCTGCTCGGCACTCGCGGCGTCACGGCGGCGGCGAGGAACGCGGCGCTCAACTACCTCGACAGCCTGACCGGCGAGGTGCCACGTAGCGCCAATCAAGGCGTCCAGTTTGGGCGCATCGACCTGCGCGCCAGCAAACGCGACGACGTCAGCGTGAGCTATTCGCGACTGCGGTTGAGCTCTCCGGCAGGCATTGGGACGGGCGCGTCGGCTGCGACGGTCCCGCGCGGAGCGGGGAGTCTCGGCGACAGCACCGTTCGCACCGATGCCGCTACAGTCCGATGGCTGCATGCGTTTTCGCCGCGGCTGAACAACGAGGTGCGTGGACAGTTTGCGCGCGACCTCGAGTTCGAGCAGCCTCGCGCTCCTCTCACGCAGGAGCCCGGCATCGGTCCCGGCGGATATGCACCGCAGGTGTCCATCCAGGGCGGCGAGTTCGTTTATGGAACCCCGGCCGCGCTGGGGCGCAATGCGTATCCCGACGAGCAGCGCTTGCAACTCGCCGATGTGCTGCAATGGTCGGCGGGCAAACACCTGTTCACCTTTGGGATGGACTGGAGCCGCGTGCACGACCGCATTGACGCACTGAACAACACCGACGGCACCTTCGCGTACGACCGTGGAGCGACCGGCGGACGCGCGGGTGGGCTGGTCGACTGGATCACCGACTTCACCTTCAACGTGAACGCGTATCCGAACGGCGGCTGTCCTTCAATCAACGCAGCAGTGCACGATTTCTGCTTCCGCAGCTTTACGCAGAGCTTTGGCCAGCAGCAGGTTGAGTTCACGATGCACGACTTCGCCGGCTTCGCGCAGGACCTGTGGCGGCTGCGCGCGGGGCTCACGGTGGAACTCGGCGTCCGCTACGAGTACACGCTGCTGCCGCTGCCACAAAAGCCGAATGCAGCCCTCGATGCGGCGTTCGCAGCGACGGGGAAGACGAGCGTCTTCCCTGAGGATCGCAACAACGCCGGGCCGCGTGTCGCTGTCGCGTGGTCGCCGAGCGGCGGACGCTGGGGAACGGTCCGCGCGGGCTATGGCCTGTACTTTGGCCGACTGCCGGGCAGCCGGGTGCGTGCCGCGTTGCTGGATACGGCACTGGCATCAACCGAGACGCACATCCACATCACGCCAACCACGATCACGGCGTGTCCGCAGGAAGCCAACCAGGGTTTCGGTTATCCGTGCGCTTACGTGAGCGCGCCGCCGGCGGCTATCGCGGCGACCACGTCGGCTAGCCTGTTCGCGCACAATTTCAGACTGCCCGCGGTGCAGCAGGGCGAACTGACGCTGGAGCGTTCATTCACGCATGGACTCGCGTTGCGAGCCACGTACTCGACAGCGCTCGCGATGCAGTTGCCGAACACCGTCGACGTCAACATCGCGCCCACAGCTGTGCTCGGCCGCTACATCCTGCATGGCGGCGACGGGCGCATCGGCGTTCGCGACGGCGAAACGTTTGTTGTCCCGCTCTATAGCGCGCGGCTTGTCTCACAGTTCGGGCCGGTCACGGCGCTCGAGTCGAATGCGAATGCGACGTGGCACGGCCTGACGGTAGAGGCGCGGCTGCGGCGCTCCGAAGGCCTTTCGGTGCATGGAAGCTACACATGGTCCAAGGCCATCGACTACGGCGCCGAGCAGGGCGTCAACCCGCGTGTGAACGGCCAGTTCGACCCCTTCAGCGTCGGTTACGACAAGGCGCTCGCTGACTCAAACTTCCCGCAGCGGTTCGTGGGCGATGCGGTCTGGCTGACCCGCTTCGCCCGCGGGCCCGACATGCTGCGTAAGGCGGCCAGCGGATGGCGTGTGGCCGCGTTGGGCACGGCGGGCAGCGGTCGGCCGTACAGCTATGAAATCTTCGGCGGCACGCGCCTGAGCGGTGGTTCGTACAGCATTAACGGCTCAGGCGGCAGCGCGTGGCTGCCGACGGTGGGCCGCAACACGCTGCGCCTGCCCGCGCGATGGAACGTGGATGCCCGGCTGGGCCGCGGGTTTCGCCTCACCGAGCGGCTGCGCGGCGAGGGCTACGTCGAGGCGTTCAACCTGACGAACCACGTCAACGCGTCGCAGGTGAATGCGCGGGCGTTCCTCGCGGGCACGGCGGTGAACGGCGTTTTGCCGCTGGTTTTTCAGGATGCGGCGACGGTCGCGGCCGAGGGGCTGAACACGCCGCCATTCGGGACGGTGACCTCGTCGACCACCGGCCTTTCGCACGAGCGGCAGCTGCAACTTGGTGTCAGGCTTGAGTTTTAGGCGGCCTCGGACCCGGTAGGCGCGGCGCGCATCCAAAGGGGTACACGATGTTTTGGGGACCCGTACGATGAATCTGGTAAGCGCAGCAGAGCACCATGGGTACGTGACCACTGCCGCGCTCCTCTTCCTGAGCGCGTGCGGCCTTCCGCTGCCGCTCTCGGTGGTGCTGCTGACGGCGGGCGCGGCGGCGCATGGCGGGTCGCTGCATCTTGGCGTGTTGATTTTGTGTGCCGGCCTCGCCGCACTGACCGGCGACACCATCATGTACTTCGGCGGCAGGTTTACGGGCTGGTGGCTGCTGGCGGGCATTTGCCGCATCAGCATGAACCCGGAGAACTGCATTTTTGGTTCGGCGAATTCTTTTTACAAGCGCGGGCCGAAGACGCTGATGTTCGCGAAGTTCGTTCCCGGGCTCGCGACCGTGGCGGCGCCGCTCGCGGGCAGCCTGAATATGCGGCTGCCGCGCTTCCTCAAGCTCGACTCGGTGGGTGTGTTCGGCTACGTCACCGCGTGGAGCGTGACGGGCTATCTCTTCAGCCCGTTCATCCGCATCATCCTGGACTGGGTGCAGCGTGTCGGCCATGTGACGGCGGCCACGATGATGATCGTGGTGGTGGTGTACGGCGGGTGGCTGATGGTCAACTCGATGCGCGACCGCCGGTCGGAGACGATCGAGCGTGTGGAAGCGCAGGACCTGTGGGAGCGGATGAAGGCCGCGACCCACGAGAAGCTGGTGGTCATCGCCGATGTGCGCAGCCATGGCTACTACGACCCTGGGATGCAGCGCATCAAGAACTCGATCCGCGTGGAGCCGAGCCGGCTGAAGGAAGAGCTGGTGGCGCTGCGCGAGTTCATGGCGCCGGAATGCGAGATTTACCTGTACTGCTCGTGCGCGCGCGAGGCGACGAGCATGCGGGTGGCGCACATGCTGGAGCAGGAGAACTGTCATACCAAGGTGATCCACGGCGGGCTGCGGGCGTGGATGAAGGCCGGAGGGCCGCTGGAGCCGGTGCCGGCAGGGGATGTGGAGCATCTGCCGCGCTTCGATTGAGGCTGGGCGATGGCAGGGGCTGGGGGGATAGTATCTTTTGGCCCTAAAGTCTCGGTTTGCAGGGGTTAGGTCTGGTCTTCCAGTCTGATGAAGTCTGCGTTTGGTCTTCGACTGGGGTGGGTTGGCTTCAATTGCTTCTGCTACGGCTGGTTCTGTATTGCTCATCGTGTTTGCCCTCCCCTCCGGAATTGGAAAAGGCTGCAGCGGCGGTTTGCCGGTGCAGCCTTTTTTGAGCTCTCTAGTTAATTGTATCGAGTTGGGAGGTATATATTTGCAGGTTTATTCCGTCCGGAATGAGAGAGTTATGGGATTCGGGGCTTGACGTGCAAATTTGCGGGCGTTTTTCGCGAATTATTTTCTAAGTGATTGTTGTGGCCGATATTATGGCCACCATTTAGACTCCGTGGCGGCTTTAAAGAAGGCAATTTTGTCGTTTTGGCTTCGCCTTCACTCCTGCCTTCGGCAGAGCGGAAGCGCTATGCGCTGCTTGCTTTCCTGGGGCTTCGCCCCAGGCTGGTATATGCCGCGCTTTCAGCGCTCAACGAACGTCGCGCGCGGGCTGCTGTGCTGTGCAAGAGGTGCGCCTGAAGAAACGAAACTGTACAGTGGATTTCGTTTGGCATACGTTCGTTCCTATGGATTACTCGCAGATCATTGCGCTGGCAACCGGGCAAGCGCACCGACAAACGCTGGATCTGGGGGTTGAGAGTCACCGTCGGCGACGTGCTGGAGTATCTGGGTTCAATAGGAAGCTCTGCAAGGCACCCGCCCTTTTGATTCTTCTCATCGGTTCAGCGGGCGGCGTCTCAACTTGGTCGCAAGAACCGAGCTCTATCAGTGATAAGAAGCCCACGTTCGACGCCGTTTCCATCCGGCAGATCGAGGCCTATAAGCGGTTTAGCTCTCCTGGATCGACAAGTTATATTTTCACTCCTCATAAGCCGTGTGTTTATTCAGAAGATAAGGTGCTTTGCCAGGTTTCACTCGAAGAACTCATACGGGAGGCTTATCAACGCAAACGATATGAAGTGACCGGACCCAAGTGGCTCGGGGAAGATGTGTTTGTCTTCCAGGCAGTTCTAACGCCTAAAACGAGCAAGGAAAATGCTCGCGCAATGATGCAGAGTGCTCTGGAAGAGAGATTTGGGATCAAGTCTCATTTGGAGAGCAAGCTTCTCAAGGCGTACGTGATCCTCGCCGGCCCGACTGGTCAACATCTCACCCCGGCCGATCCTCCTGATCACCGCAAGAAACTTGCTGTGGATGGTGCTCCGGCTTCGTATGTAACGAGTTCTGCGGGTAGATTCGCCGCGGTGGCCATGCGGCTCGATGACCTTGGGCCGTGGATCGAACGCAGTGCCGGCCTCAATGCACCCGTGCTGAACAAAACTGGTCTGGATGGTGAATACAAGATCGACCTTCACTGGGAGCCGACCAATGACACTGATTCTCCCGGTACAGAGGGAGATATGGGGATTGTGAATGCCCTCAGGAAACAGGCCGGCCTTGTTCTGCGTAAAGAAGATGTGCCGGTTGAGATTCTTGTGATTGAACAAGTTAATCGGAGTCCAACGCCGAATTGATGGCAGCATACTCCCAGAGGAATTTCATTGAATACATTATGGGCGACTGACGGGCCCATCAAGCCTGAGTGGCGAGTGGGCCATCGGCGGACACCCGTTGTGTTGCTATGATCGACCGATCGATGGTCCTACCTTATGCGGCCAATTTCAGGGTCGATTCCGTCTTTCAGCCGGCCTTTATCTCTTTCCGAAAGTTTATTCCAAGTTTCCGGCGGTATCTTAGTCCAGTCTTTCCCGTTGGCATACCATGCATCGAGTGCCCGATGCAGAATTTCTGTGACTTCTTCTTTACTCGCCTCCTGATACGCCGCAGCCTGTTCTTTCGCGTGATCGCCCATCTGTTTCTCGAAAGTTCGCATGTAATCATTTGTTATCTGAGTGAACCTAGCCCGCTGAAACGGATTCGTCAGTTCTTTATACGCTGCATCGCGCGTCTCATTAATAACCTGCGCAGCGACCGGAAATTGTTCAGCGGACTGCTTGCCGACCGTAGCGAGATACTTCTCCATCTGCGGAGTAGCATCGATCAAGACTTGTTGTGTCGCCTGCTGCACTTTCGCAGCATCAACCGCCTCGTCTCGTTGTCTGGCTAATTCTTCCCGCTCGACTGCCCAGTCCGCAAGTGAAGCAAAAAGGTTGTTACTGGGTGGTCCAATTTGCATTACCTGATTGGTCGATACAGTCTGCGTCACTGAGACGGAAGGCTGCTGGGTAGCGACGGCCGAAGGAATCAACGGTATGGAAACCTGCGGAGCACCGAAGTAAAATTCTGTCGGAGTCCTATCACGTTCAATGTCGTAGACAAGGTCGGGGAATAGTTTCTTGAGCGCCTTTCCAAATCTCGCAGCATAGTCTGCGGGATGCAGGTGCGATCCTGAATATAGCGTCATCACAGTTTGTATGCACGTGCCGGTTCCTTCTGGCTTCATCCATACATAGATGTCGCCCCACTGCTGACCGAAGGAAACGGTGGTTGCCCGGATTGCCTTCAGCGTCGGGTCAGTAGCTTGAATGTGCCATCTTGTCCCGATGTACCATTCCTTGCTTGCCATCAGTTTCGCGGTAGGCTCGAATACCTGGTTGATTGGCTGCTTCGTGTGAAAACTCGCCGAAGCCCACTTGGTTGCGTGCGCGGGAAGTGCGGCAAGCGCAAATGAAAGCGCGACGACAACGGACCAATGTTTCCTCAGGAACTTCGTCACAGGTTTTCTCCGAGGCCAAAGTGTAGCAGGATGATCAGATCTGAACCTCGAGTCTGAAACGAGAATGTCTCATCAGCGCGGAGGGAAATTTGACTCAGCTGAACAGGAATTTTTTGTACGGAGTTCTTTCGACTTGACGTTCGGGGCGATGTTGGCGAAAGTCAATGCAATTTGCTGGTTGAACGGTTCGAAAAGTTAGGGTGATGCGGGCGGTGTGGCGGGTCCTTCGGCTACGCTGCGCTTCGCTCAGGATGACGCATTTGAGGTGATGTGGGCGAAAGGCAAAGATCGAAGGCGCTAGGGCTAGCTGCTGTCTTTGATTCGTTCGTGCGTGGTGATGAGCTTTGAGTTCCAGAGTTCGGCGAGGTCTTTGAAGTCTGGGTTGGTCGTGCGGATGAGGGTAAGTTTCTTTTCGCGGCGCCAGCCTTTGAGTTGCTTCTCGCCAGAGATGGCGTTGCGGATGTCTTCGAAGCGTTCGAAGTAGAGCAGGCGGGTGCAGTTGTAGGTTTTGGAGAAGCCTTTGAAGGTACGGTTTTTGTGTTGGAAGATGCGGAGGCCGAGCTTGCTCGTGATGCCGATGTAGAGGACGCCGGTGGCGCTGCCCATGATGTAGGTGTAGCCGGGTTTCATGTTGTTTCCCCTTGGTGCTCTGGGTGGGTTCTGTGGTTGAAGAGCTGTGGTGATGCTAGCGAAAGGCAACTGCAGTTTAGTGGTTGAACGCGTCGAGCTCTTGAGGTGATGCTAACGGCGTTGCAGGTCCTTCGGCTACGCTGCGCTTCGCTCAGGATGACGCATTTTGGGTGGGGTTAGGAAAGAGCAAAGAGCAAAGAGCGAAGGGCAAAGTCAAAGGCAGAGGCATGCGGCTAGCGCAGCATCTCTGAGGTTTCGATTTAGCCGTGCAATGCCATCGCGATATAGTGGACGCCATGTCTGCTCACAATGCCTCTGTAGATGAGCCCGCGACGCCGGCATGGCCGTTGGCTGGACGCATTGCGTTCCGCTTCTCGCTGCTGTACTGGGTGTTGTACATACTGCCGAGTGCGGGGGCGGCGTCGCTGCTGGATCTGCTGCCGAAGCTGGGAGACACGCTTTCAGGATGGGTGGCGTGGCCGCTTGCGAAGCTGGCGCACTGGGCCGGGGTGCACGTGTTTCATCTTTCAGGTGACGCGGCGGACTGGCACCCCACGGGCTCGGGCGATACGGCCATGAACTATGTTGTGGCGGCATGTATCTTTGCGCTCGCGGTTGTGGGGACGGGGATCTGGAGCGCGATTGATGAGCGCCGCGGCGGACGGCGGGAATATCGCACGGCGTATGCGTGGCTGCGGCTGGCGCTGCGGTTCACGCTGGCGGTGACGCTGCTGGCGTATGGGTTTGCGAAGGTGTTTCCGGGGCAGTTTGGCCTGACGCCGAGTCTGAGGGATCTGAACGAGACGTACGGCGACAGCACGCCCATGCATGTGCTGTGGTTCTTTATGGGGATGTCGCGGCCGTATACGATCTTCGGCGGCATGGCCGAGGTGGTGCCGGGCGTGCTCCTGCTGTTTCGGCGGACGTCGACCGTGGGGCTGCTGGGCGCGGCGACGGTGATGGCGAACGTGGTGGCGATGAACTTCTGCTACGACGTGCCGGTGAAGCTGTACTCGGCGCACCTGCTGCTGATGAGCGTCTTCCTTCTGCTGCCGGATCTGCGGCCGATGTGGGCGTTCTTTGTGCGCCGGCACGAGGCGCAACTTACGGGCGTCTGGCTGCCGAGGTGGGAGAGGAAGCCGCTGCGGGTGGGCGCGCATGTGCTGCAGGGGATGGTGGTGTTTGCGTGCGCGTGGGCGTTCGTTGGGGGAGCGTACACGCAGCGTGCGCTGCCCGATACGCCGGCGCCGCTGCGGGGCGTGTGGGCGGTGGATGCGCTGGAAGGATGGCCGGCGGGCGATCGGCCGCGGGGTTTTGTGCTGGACAACGACCGGTCCGCCACGGTGCTGTGGGAGAACGGGCCGCGGAAGTACTTTCCGGTGAAGTATGACGTCGGAAGGCACGAGGTGCGCTTCACCAAGCAGGAGAAGGACACACTGCTGCGTTGGGACAGCGCCGATCCGCACAAGGCCGAGTTGCGCGGGACGTGGATGGGCGCGCCGGTGGTGGTGTCGATGCACCGCAGCAATCCGGATGTTTATCCGCTGCAGGCGAGGGGATTCCACTGGGTGCAGGAGTACCCGATCAATCGCTAGCTAGACGAGCTTGGCCAGCGCGGTGAGAAGGCGGGTGTGGGGCAGGCCGTCGGCGTAGGTTTTGAGGACGAGGGAGCGGAGGAAGGGGAGCTTCATTGCTCGGAAGCCGCGCTCAGGTTCGCGGTAGAAGGCGCGGGCGGCGCGGTGCGAGAAGGCGAGCGTCTGCTGGAGTGGGGCGAGGCGGCGAGCGTAGGCGGTGGCGGGGTCCGGCGACGAGGAGCCGAAGGTCTCGAGGATGGCCGCGGCGGCGGCCTGGCCGCTGACGATGGCGGAGTGGATGCCCTCGCCGGTGAGCGGGTCGACGAGGCCGGCGGCGTCTCCGGCGAGCAGGACGCGGCCGCGGGGGACGTAGGCGTGGCCGCCCATGCCGAGGTGCTGGCCGGTGACTTCGGCGGGGAGCGGGACGCCGAGTTTTTGGAGGGTGTAGTCGGCGAGGAGGGTGCGGGTGACGGCTTTGAGGCGGGCGTCGGAGGATTCTGGGGCGAAGGCGCCGACGCCGATGTTGATGTGGTCGCCCTTGGGGAAGAGCCAGCCGTAGCCGCCGGGGATGGGGCTGAAGTCGAAGACGAGGTCGTGGGAGCCGTCGCCGGCGGGGAGGTTTTTGGGGAGAGAGGTGTAGGGGATGAGGGCTTCGAGGGCGAAGCCGCGGGTGTACCAGGGAGGGTCTTGGGGCGTCCGCTCAGCGAGGCGGCGGGTTTGGCCGTTGGAGCCGTCGGCGCCGATGAGGACCGCGGCGCGGAGGGTTTCGGGGCCGGTGGCGGTGAGGATGTCGAGCTCGATGTGGGTGGGGAGTTCGCGGAGGGCGGCGATGGTTTCGATCTTGCGGAGGGTGACGCTGCCGCCGTTGGTGCCGGAGGCCAGGGTTTGCTGGAGGCAGAAGTGGTCGAAGCGCTCGCGGACGGCCATGGCGCAGATGGGGTTGCGGGAGCGGATGCGGACTTCGGCGGATTTGTCGGCGATGGTGGCGTGTTCGGCTGCGCGCTGGAGGACAATTTCGTTGCAGACGCGCTCGACGACGGGGTCGACCGAGTAGCGGAGGGCGTTGAGGGTTTTGCGGGTCAGGCCGCAGGCGCAGGCCTTGGGGCGAGGGAAGGAGCGGCGGTCGAGGAGGAGGACGCGGCGGCCGGCGCGGGCGAGGTCGTAGGCGGCGGCGCAGCCGGCGGGGCCGGCGCCGGCGATGAGGATGTCGTAATCGGTGTGCTCTAAAGCTTTAGCTTCAAGGGTCATTGCTGCTACGAGTTTAAGGCCTTCGCCGAACCGCTGGCTTGTGGGCTGCTTCCTGGTCGAAGAAGGCCTGGGAAAGGATGTCCAGTGCGCGAGTGGCGCCGAGCGGATTCAAAGCTATGGAAGTGGCCGAGGTGAGCAAGGAGGCGGCGTTCGCACTGCGAAGCGCACGGATGGCGATGGCCGAAAGGGCGATATGCGTGACCAGGAGGAACGAGAGCATCAGCGGCCACACGGCTACCAGTCGATGCAGAACGAGGAGCAACGGAAGGTAGATAAGAAGAAGGAAGGCCTGGCAGCGGCAAAGAGTCAGAAGCAGGTAGAGGCGGTCGAGTCGGCGCGCAATCTTGCGCAGCGTTCTGGGCGAGGGATCACCGGCGGCGAGAGTTGTGCGAATGAATGCCGGACGTATCAGGAATGGAGCGGCGATGAGGGGCCGCCGGCCAGCGAGCGTAAAGCTGAGCGGACTTATGGTGTGTGGCGTCCAGCCATCGCCTGGGGCGCGGGTCAGGCACTGCTCCCCTGGCCGAAGCCAGTAGATGCAGTCCGATGCATAGAGCGCGTAGATAGCGCAGAGGAAAGCTGTCTCGGTAACGGTCACAGGAGCCTACTCGGACAGCCTCTACTGGTAATCGTCAACGGAAGGCGCCTTTTCCTCGTTGGTGAACTTGCGCTTGATGGCGGCGAAGATGTTCTTGATGCGCGAGAGCAAGGCGGCGACACCGACGGCGATCAGCTTCCAGAGTCCGGCGAGCATGGCGAGCAGTTTGGCGAAGAAGCCGGTCTTGAGAGCGATGGCCGTGGCGCCGCCGGCGATGAGGGCGGTGAGGCCGTATTCGGCAACCTTGTCGCCCTTGACGAAGTCTGCGTAGCGGCTTCCGCCGGTGAAGCTGAAGCCTTTCATGGCTTCCTGGAAACGCGGAAGGGTGGCGGCTTCCAGGCTGGGATCGAGGACGAGATCGACCCTCATGACACCGCGGCGGCCGAGCACGCGGGTCGCGTAGTTGATGGTCTGGCCTTCCTTCGGGTCTTCGGAGTTGCCGAGGATACCCCACGTTAGGTTGTGGGTGGACTGATCGTAAAAGGGACGCGTCTGCCAGCCGGTGAGATGGAATGCGGTCCAGCCGCGCTTCTTGCGCTCCTCGTTGTCGGCTTCAGTTCCCTGCTTCATGGATTCGAGGAGCTTGTCGGCATCGATGGAGGACTTCTCGTCGTCCTTGATGTATCCGGTTTCGTCGAAATCGAAGAGTACGATCCAGCTGTCAGCCTTCTCCTCACCGACGGGGGTAAAGATTCCGAGTTCGTTGCCCTGCGATGGGTTGTGAGTGAGCTCGAGATAGCGGCGAGCGCCCTCGCCGTCGGCGAACTCAAAGCCGGCCGGAACCTTGAGTTCGGCCACGCTGCCCAGCTTCGCAGTGTACGGACCTTTGTGCCACTCGATGCCGTTGGAAGAGGGTTGCTGGGGTGCCTGGGCACGACCGGGAATCGCGGCAAAAGATGCAAGGAGCGCGATGATACTCAGAGGGCGGAAAAGGCTGGAGACACGCATGGTCTCGGGCATGATGGAGCTCCTTGGGGTTTGCAGGAGAATATCACGCGGTCACAAGAGTTCGAATGTTTCGGCAAGGAGCGAGTAGCTGTGCAGGCGCGCAGCGTGGTCGTGGACGATGGTGTTGATGATGAGTTCGTTGAGTTCGAGCTCGCGGGCGATGTGGGTGAGGTCGGCGCGGACTTTGTCGGGTGTGCCGACGACGTAGCGCGGGAACTCGGCTTCGGGCTCGTCGAGTGAGCCGGCGGTGAAGGCGAGCAGCGGGTTGGGTGGTTGGGGCAGCGCTTCGAGCTCGCGCGCGGCTTCTTCGGGCGAGGCGACGGGGCGGCGGTCGTTCATGCGGATGCGGCGCTGCAGCAGGCGCACGCTGAGGTGCAGGCGGTCGGCTTCGGCTTGCGTCTCGGCGCAGATGACGCCGATGGCGAGCGTGGCTTCGGGAGACTGGCGGTATTGGCTGGGCGTGAAGTTCGCGCGGTAATGCTCGATGGCGTTGCGGGTCTGGATGGGCGAGAAGAAGTGCGCGAAGGCGTAGGGCAAGCCCTCGGCGGCGGCGGTGACGGAGGACCACATGGAGGAGCCGAGGAGCCAGACGTCCGGCGAGTTTTTCGATCTCGGGGCGACGAGAATCTTTGCGAAAGGGTGGTTAGGCGGGAACTGCTCGGGTTGGAGAAAGGCGAGGAGTTCCGCGAGCTGCTGGGGGAAGTCGTCGGGTGCGGGGCCGGTGCGGATGCGGCGGAGCGCGTGGGCTTCGAGCTGGCCGCCGCCGGGGGCGCGGCCGATGCCGAGGTCGATGCGACCGGGGTAGAGGGCTTCGAGCGTGCTGAAAACTTCGGCAACCTTGAACGGTGAGTAGTGCGGCAGCATGATGCCGCCGGAGCCGATGCGGATGCGCGAGGTTTCGGCGCCGATGCGGGCGAGGAGGATCTCGGGGGCGGTGCAGGCGAGCGTGTCCATGGCGTGGTGCTCGGAGTACCAGAGGCGGTGAAAGCCGAGGGCGTCGACGTGGCGGGCGAGGGAGATGGAGTTCTGTAGCGCGTCGGCGGGCGTGGAGCCGGAGGGGACGGGGGACTGGTCGAGTACGGAGAGGCGAAGCTGGCCCATGGGGATTGGATGAGGCGGGTGGTGGGTTCGGCTCGGAGGTGTCCTCGGGTTCCGTTGGGGTGCGGGCCGTTTCGGGGTCTTGTTCAGTTTTGGGTTGCGAGTGATGAGTTTCGAGTGAAGGCGGCTGCGGAATTTATGGCTCGCCTTAGTGTGAGGCGCGGAGTCCAACGGGCTTAGACTGAGGTTTCCGGAGGCTGTGCGATGCGGCGATTGCGGTGGACTCTTTTCGCAGCTGGATTGAGCGTCGTGTTGAGTGCCGCGACCGGCGCGCAGCAGACGGCGGCTTCGGCCACGGCCGCGCTGGAGGAGGGGCCGCTGGTGGTGTGGATGGTCACGCCGGGGACACCGGCTGACCGCGCGCGCATTGCCGCGCGGAGGCAGGCTGCGGCGCGGGTTCTACCGACCACGGTCCAGGAGCGGACGCTCAATGAGTTCGGCAAGCCGTCGAGCGAGCACGGGCAGACCGCAGGCAGTTATGGGACGCCTTCGAGCAATGTCGGCCAGAACGCAAGTGATGTGGGGCAGACTGCCGGAAGTTACGGCACGACGCCGAGCGGCCTCGGCAGGCCATCGAGCGAGCATGGGCAGACCGCCGGGAGCTACGGGACCCCAGCCGGGAACTTTGGGCAGACGGCGGGGAGTTATGGGGACTCGATTGCGAGCGCGAATCAGCCGCGGCCAATCGCCTCGCCGCCGTCCAAGACCCCGGTGCGCAATGAAGTACGCGACGCCCTGCAGAGTGAACTGCAGCTCAAGTTTCACGACCTGAACGCCCGCTTTGTGGACGTGATTGTTGAGGACCTGCAGGACCGGCTGGCCGCCGTTGCGGGTTCGGCGGACTATCCGGACGTGGTGCTTGGGCCATTTCTGCCCTCGTGGTGGGACGGCAGCGGCCTAGGGCTGGCGATGCTCGGCTCGCTGAGCTTTATGGATGCGGCTGAGCAGGTTGACACTTCAGGCCGCCACTTTGACCCGGTGGGCGGACAGCGCGTGGCACGGGCTGTCGTGTTGACCCGCGCACCGCATCCGGAGCGTGCGCGCGCGTTCGTGGTGTGGCTACGCGACGAGAATGGATGCCTGCGCTGCGGACGTATCCCCGTGGACAAGAAAGTTGAAACTCCGGTGAGTGTGGCGGTAGCCGCCCTTGCCCAAGTGCTGCAGGGCGATGGTCTGGGGGCGGCGGCGGACCCGGAGGCGGCGAAGTTCAATGCGGAGCTCGCACGGCAGCTGGCCCTGAACCCACCACCACAGTCCGTGCTCGATGGCCTGCACTTCCGGATGGACGTCATGGATGCCAGGGCGAACGATCGTCTTGCGGTGGTCTCGGTCCGGGCGATCGGGTCGTCGGAGCACGCGTTCGGCGTTGTCCATGCGGTGGCTGTGCTGCGCAAGGACGCGAGCAATCGGTGGAAAGTCCTTCAGGTCTCGCCGAACATCGCTCCGGCCAGCGTAGACAATGCATCGACGGCTTTGAGGCGGTTTGCCGTGAACGTTCCGCCGGATAAGGTGGCGCACCTGGCGGCGGTCTCTCAGGCGGCTCCTCCGGATGGCGACTACAGGCAGCCGCAGCCTGACCTCTGGTGGGACAACTCTGGCAACGCCGGGCTGCTGGCGGTCGAGTGGCAGGCAAACCTAGGCGGCTGGACCGATCCGCGGCTGATGCTGGTAGCGGATAATGATCCGCGCCTGCAGACGCGGGTGACGGCGACTTTCGCGCGCAACCCCGGCGAGTACCGGTGGCGGGTGTGGTCGGTGGGTGCGGGCGGCGTGGTGGTGCTAAGCCCGTGGCGGCGGCTGCTGATCAGCCGCTGAGTCCGCTATGCTCAGAAGCGATGCCCGAGACCTCTGAGACGATGCCGCTGCTGTCCGTGCGCGATCTGCGGATTGCGTTTTCAGGCCATGAGGCGGTGCGCGGGATCTCGTTCGACATAGCGCGTGGAGAGACGCTGGGGCTGGTGGGGGAGTCGGGTTCGGGGAAGTCGGCGACGTCGCTGGCGATGCTGAGGCTGCTGCCGGAGTCGGCGGAGGTTAGTGGGTCGATACGGTTGTCTCTGCGGGACGCTACGGGCGAGGAGTTGTTGACGCTGCCGGAGGCTCGGATGCGGGCGCATCGGGGACGGTCGATTGCCATGATCTTCCAGGAGCCGATGACGGCGCTGAATCCGGTGATGACGGTGGGAAGGCAGATTGCCGAGGCGGTGCTGGCTCATGCGCCGCGGACGGCGCGAGCAGACGTGCGGCGGCGCGTGCTGCAGGCCATGCACGAGGTGGCGCTGCCCGAGCCGGAGGGGCGGATGAACGACTATCCGCACCAGTTTTCGGGTGGGCAGCGGCAGCGCGTGCTGATCGCGATGGCGCTGGTGAACAAGCCGCAACTGCTGATCGCCGACGAGCCGACTACGGCGCTCGACGTAACGGTGCAGGCGCAGATTCTGGCGCTGCTGAAGCGGCTGCGCGAGACGCATGGCTTGTCGATGCTGTTCATCTCGCACGACCTGGCGGTGATCGCGCAAGTGGCCGACCGCGTGGCGGTGATGCGTCACGGAGAAGTTGTGGAGCAGGCGGCTGCGGGAGAGCTGTTTGCGCGGCCGCGGCACGCGTATACGCGGAGTTTGTTGGCGGCGGCTCCGACGATGCGGACGGATAGGGAGAGGCCGCTGGCGACGATTGGGTGAGGTGTGTTGCCGAGAGGGTCGCGCTTCGCGCGATGCCCACCTTAGGCGCAAAAGCGCGCCGAAGATGGGGCACCCGGCATACATAGCTCGCCGGGTGGAGTAGACTGTCCCTCGGCTTATGCGCGTTCTGGTGCTCTCCGACATTCACGGTAATCTGCAGGCGCTTGAGGCGGTGCTGGAGGCTGCAGGCACGGTCGATCAGCTGTGGGACCTGGGCGACGTGGTGGGGTACGGCGCCAGTCCGAACGAGGTCGTCGACCGCATGCGCGCGCTGGCTTCGGTGAATGTGCGGGGCAATCATGACCGCGTGTGCTGCGGGCTGACCAGCTCGCAGGGGTTCAACCCGGTGGCGGCTGCGGCGGCCTCATGGACGCACCGGACGCTGACGCCGCAGAACCTGCAGTGGCTGCGGGACATGCCGCAGGGACCGGTGGCGGGCAATGAGCGCGCGATGTGTGCGCACGGCTCGCCGCTGCATGAGGACCAGTACATCGTCACGATGCGCGATGCGTGGACGCCGCTGCAGCAGATGTCGACTGAGCTGACGTTTTTTGGGCACACGCATATCCAGGGCGGCTTCTCGCGGCGCGAGCATGAGTGGCAGGAGAATCGTCCGCAGTTCTCGACCACGGACGCGTTGGAGACGTCGTCGATCGAAGTGCCGGAGGGGACGCGGCACCTGATCAATCCGGGGTCCGTGGGGCAGCCGCGCGACCGCGACTGGCGGGCGGCGTTCGCGATCTATGACAGCGAGGCGGAGTGCGTCGTGTTCTATCGCGTGCCGTACGATGTGGCGGCGGCGCAGGCGGCGATTCGCGCGGCAGGGTTGCCGGAGAGGCTGGCGGCGAGGTTGAGGGACGGGAAGTGAATAGTGAGTAGTGAATAAGGCAAAAACGGGCGGTTGGTGCGGTGTAGACTCTGGACAGGAGATCGTGATGGGCGCCATCGAGGACGTTCGCAAAGTTATTCAGGATCTGGTCGCGCCGGAGCTGAAGTCGCTCCGCGTGGAATTGAAGGGTGTGGATGAGACATCCAAGATGCGCGATGAAGCGTTGTCTGTAAAAATCGACAATCTTTCCGAGAAGATGGACAGAAAGTTCGAACTCGTACTGGCCAAGATGGAGGCCAACCAGGCGTATCTGATCTATTCAATGAACATTGAAAAGAGAGTCGATGCGATTGAGCGTAAGACGGCGGCGCCCATGCAGGCTACTTAGCGGCTTTAGAAATTTTGCTTCAGGACGAGAAAGCCTCCTTCAAGGGAGGCTTTTCTGTTGCGGTTGCTTCTCTAAAACAGTTTTCCCAGCGTGAAGATGAACTTCCTCTGGCCATCGTTGCCGATCGCGGGCGCGAAGGTGATGACCCCGAATGGTGTCTCGGCGACGACGCCAAAGTAAATATCCTGTCGGAAGATGTTGGGGTGGTCCGGCGAGCGCATCTGGCCGATCTCGTATGTGGCGCCGACGTAGATGCTTTGCCCCAGCGGCTGGGGCAGCTTGGCGATGCGGCGCAGGTAGCCGGGATTGACGAGGAAGTAGTCCGTGCCACGCAGCTCGTCGATGGCGCTGGCGCTGAGGCGGAGCGGGCCGCCCAGCGTATAGCGGAAAGGCTGCGCGACGTTACGGTTGAACATCGTCGCGCCCTCTGCGTTGAGCAGAACGATGTGCTTCTTGGCGAAGGTGTGCGCCACCTGGATCTGGTTGAAGAGTTGAGGTGCGCTGGGGCTGCCGTCAGTGCCGTAGAGATAACCCAGGCTGCTGACGGCGCGGATGCCAAACTGCGGCACGAGCGCGCGGTCCTGCGAATCGTACACGGCGCGCATGCGGATGGTCTGCGCGTTGCCGTGATAATCGGGCATGGCGTCCGAGCCGATGGTAGTGCTCCACTGCACGTTCTGGAACGAATACCCTCCGCGCACTTCGAGCCGGCGGCCGTCCGTGTAACCAACGTCGCCGGCGAAGCCTACCATCTGCGACTGCCGCTCCGACAGCCGTATATTGCCGTTATAGATATAGAACGGCTGGCGCGTAACATTCGCGCGTGGCGCGGCGAAAAAGCCGTTCCATCCAATGCGCCGGTAGTACTCGCCTTCAAGGTTGGTGAGGAAACCGAAGTCGAGCTTCGCGCGGAACTCCGAGCCATAGCCACCGAGGTTCTGGTGGACAAGAATCGTATTGACCGTCGCCCGCGTCACGCCGCCGGTCTGCGCGGCGACATTGACGCCAAGGTCGAGGAACGGCGGCCCGGTCTTCTTGTCCGACATCGTGACCAGGAGGATGGGTCGTGAGGAATCGCTGGAGTCATAGCCAACGGTATAGTCGGCGTCGTACCCGCCGTCGCTGCGGAGATCGGCCAGCGCCGCTTCGACCTTCTTCGTATCCAGTGGCTGGTTGATCAGCGGCTGGAACTTGCGGGTCGCGGCCTCCTTTGCGGAATCAGTGGGGGCCTTGATCTTGACGATCATGATGGTGCCGGCCGGGCCGCGTTCTTTAGAGTGCCGTTTGGCGAGATAGGCGTTCCAGTCGGCCTCGTTGAGGGCGTACTTCATCAACTCGTCGCGGTGAGATTCGGCGGCGGTGTAGCCGCGGTCGGCGAGCTGCCGAGTCTTGAGGTAGTCGTTGGCGCCGAAGCCATCAATGTTGGGCATGATGAGGACGTCAGCCAGCTTGCGGTCGCGTTCCTCGTTATTCTCAATACCGACGGCGAAGGTACGCTGCAGCACACCGACGATGGAGTCCAGGTCGCCCTTGCCGACGGGTGCCAGCGGCAGACTGATGGCGATGACGACATCGGCCTTCATGTTCCTGGCGATAGCTGTCGGCAGGTTCTGCAGTATGGCGCCGTCGACATACTCATGGCCGTCAAGCTCGAAGGGCCTAAAAACTCCGGGAAGGGACGCCGACGCGCGCACGGCGTCCTGCAGGGAGCCGCGGCTGAAGGTGACGGCCTTCGCAGCGTTCAGGTCGGTCGCCTCGCAGCGGAACGGGATGGGCAGGGTGTTGAAGTCCGTCTGGTCGTTGTACGCGAGAAACTCCTTGTCGAGGAGTTCGTTGAGGCCGGTGTCGGTGAGCAGGGAGTTGCGCAGAGCGGCGCCGTGCTTGATGCCGACGGTGATGGCGTTGGGGATGTCGCGGCTGTCCTCGCGGCGGCGGAAGTCGCGCGTGGTGTACTGCGACTGGATGCGGAATACGGAGTTGACCGAGTCCTCGGTCATGATGTGCGTCATCTGCTCCGGCGATTTGCCCGTGGAGTACAGCGCGCCGACGATGGATCCCATACTGGTGCCGGCCAGCACGTCGACCGGAATATGGTGCTGCTCGAACCACGCAAGGACGCCGATCTCGGTCATGGCCAGCGCGCCGCCGCCGCCCATAGCCACGCCGATTACAGGGCGGCCCGTAGGCAGGTCGGAAGGAGGGACAGCCGGTTCGAGCGGGCCCTGCTTCAGGCGTGTTGTGCTGGCAGCCTGTTCGCCGGCTCCGGCAGGTTTGGACGCTGATTTGGAATCCTGGCCGCTGTTATCCGAGGGCTTGCCTGTGTTCTTGTCGCCCACGCCCCCAGTGCCGCTTCCCGGAGCAGGCTGTGGAGTGGGTGGAGGCGGGTTCTGCGCGAGTGCGCATACCGGGAACAGGAGCACGGCAGCGCACAGCGCCGAAGCGATACAACGGGATTTTCTATCCATGGAGCGTTTCACCGTACCGAAACTCTGACGTAGTAATTTTTGATGCGCGGCACAGCGAACGGACTGTATGGAGGTACCGATTCAGAGTGTGTACTCCTCGAACAAATCGGGAAACTGCTGTTTGAGCGAGGCGATTTTCGGAATGTCGCAGACCTGGATGTAGGGGTTGTGCGGGTTCTTGAGCGCGTAATCCTGATGGTAGTCCTCGCCGGGGAAGAACTCGACCAGCGGCGTGATCTGCGTGACGATCGGGCCTGAAAAAATGTGTGCGGCGTCCAGCTGCTTCACGTACGCTTCCGCCGCCTCGCGCTGCTCTTCCGTGGTGTAGAAGATGTGCGAGCGGTACTGCGTGCCCACGTCCGCTCCCTGGCGGTTGAGCTGCGTGGGGTCGTGGACGACCGAAAAGAAAATCCGCAGCAGTGTGCCGAAGCTCACCTGGGAGGGGTCGTAGACGATCTCGATGGCCTCAGCGTGACCGGTGTCCATGGAGCTGACGGCGCGGTAGATCGCCGTGGCGCTGTGGCCGCCGGAGTAGCCGACGGTGGTCTTCAGCACGCCTTTGACGCGCTGGAAAACGGACTGCACACCCCAGAAGCAGCCACCGGCGAAGACGGCGGTATGTTGCTCGCCGGCTTCCCATCCGCTGGCAGGGGCGACGATGTCGTGGGTTGGTGCGGGGATTGGTTCCTTGCGCGAATTTGCGATTGCCATACGCCTCCAGAGTCGAACGCCGAGCAGCAACAATAAGGGTATCGCGACGAGAGTCAGCGAGGGTTGTAGCCAGGCGTGCGCATTCACAGCGATTAGATGTGCGGCGTGGCAGCAGGGTGCGCGGATGGCGGTGTGCTACAACGGAGCATTCCTGCTGGTTAGGGTTTCGGAGATCGTCATGCGCGGATGTCGGTGGATGATTTGTGGCGGGCTGGCACTCGCATGTTCTATGGCGCTGGCGCAGGGACCGGAGCTCACCGTCGAGCAGAAGGCGAAGCTGCCGGCGGCGCCTCCGTTGGGTATGCCGAAGGGATTGCCGCTGCTTTCCGCACAGCAACGCGCCCGCATGGACCGCGACCTGATGGAGATCGACATTCCGCATCTGCAGAAGCTCTACGGCACTAGCAAGTACACGATCGAACAGGTGACGCGCTGGTATCTGGATCGCATCGCCCGCTACAACGGGATCTATCGGGCGGTCCAGACGGTGAATGCGGAGAGCGTGCTCAAGCAAGCGCACGAGGAAGACGTGGCGGAGTTCGCGGGTAAGGTCCCTGCGCTATGGGGTGTGCCCATCGTCATCAAGGCCAACACGGCGGTGAACGGTCTCATCGACACGGACGGTTGGAGGGGCTTCGCCCAGCCCGGGCATGAGTTCATCGCAGAGAAGGATGCGACCGTGGTGGCGAAGCTGCGCGCGGCCGGAGCCATCATCATCGGCATCACCAACATGCCCGACTTCGCTGCGAGCGACACCAATCGCTCCACAGCGTTCGGTCGCACCGGCAATGCGTACGATGTGCGCTTTTCGCCGGGCGGATCGTCGGGTGGAACGGTGACCGCGGTGACGGCGAACATGGCCGTCCTTGGTACCGGGACCGACACTGCGAACAGCATCCGCATGCCTGCGGGGACGAGCTCGGTAGTGGGCATGCTGCCAACGCGCGGCCTGGTCTCGATTGCGGGCATCGCGCCGCTGGACTGGCTGCGCGACAACACCGGGCCAATCGCACGCAATGTAACGGATGCGGCCATCGCGCTCGGCGCGATGGCCGGTGAGGATCCCGGAGACGTCCGCACCGCAGGCTCCGCAGCGCATGCACAACCCGCGCCTTACACCCAGTACCTCAGGAAAGATGCCCTCAAAGGCAGGCGTTTCGGTGTTCCGTGGTTCATCTTCACAACCACCGACGAGGTGCTGCGTCCCGAGACCCGCGCGATGCTGCTGCAGGCTATCACGCAGATCAAGGCTGCGGGGGCGGAGGTAGTGATCGACCCCGAGCTGCTGCCGAACAGCTTCCTGGAACACAACCGCAAGATCAACACGCGCGTGTACCTGAAGGACGGCGCGGACCAGTGGCTGGCCGCGTACGGTCCACGTGAGTACCGAACTAGCGCGGAGTTTGTGAAGGCGACAGGCATCGCGTGGCCAGCGGTGTTTTCAGGCGAGCGCCGGCCGGGAGGCGTTGCCGCAAACGCTCCACAGCCGCAGGTGAAGCTCGCCACAGACCCTGATGCGGAGGCAAACCTGTGGGCGCCGGCGCACGCTTCGCTGGCTGAGTACGAGGCCGCCCTGGACAGGTTCCATCTCGACGGGCTGATCTATCCCAGCGCGCAGATGCCGCCGCCGGACGAGACGATGGAGCAGAACGGAGAGCTCAGCGGCGGTCCCCATTCAGAGACCGGATGGGTGAACCGCATCGGCGTTCCGGCCATCGTCGTTCCAGCCGGGTTCTACGCCAGCGGGCTGCCGTTCGGTCTGGAGATATCGGCCAGAGTGTGGAAGGACGGCGACCTGCTTGGCTGGGCCTACAGCTTCGAGCAGGCAACCAGGGCGCGCAGGCCTCCGGTGCTGTGGACCGCGCCACACTGAAATGCCCTCGCTTTCGCGAGGGCATCGGCTTATCTGCTGCGGAAATTCAGCTTTTCTTGTGCGCGACAGTTACGGGCTTCTTCGCCGCCGTTGGCGTGCCGCCGGTCCCGCCGGTAGAGGCGATGGCCTGGTCGATCACGCTGTAAAGCTGGCTCACGTCGACCACCTGGGTCCAGCCCTTCGGCGTCGCCACGATGATGGTGGGCGTGTGCTGCAGACCCATCTTCATGCCAAGGTCGTGATCGGCCTGGACTTCCTTTTCGAACTGCTTGGTTGGGTCGACGACGAACGGCATCTGCTGGTGATTGGTCTGGAAGAACTTCACCGTGAAGTTGTGCAGGTCGTCCTTGCTGGCGATCTGGTATTGGCTGGCGAAGACCTCGCGGCGATACTCCTCGGCGACGGTGGGTGAGACCTTGTCCTGCAGGTAGCGCGCGTAGATGGAGGCATCGTGGCTCCAGATGTGGCCGGGAATCTGGAAGTCGCGGCGGATCAGCGGGATCTTATAGTGCGCCACCGCGGCGTGGACGATGGGGAACGCGTGCGCGCAGGCCGGGCATTCCAGGTCTTCCCACTCGATGATGGCGACCTTGGCGCCGGGCGGCACCTTGAACATCGAGGTGTCTTTGAAGGCGTCACCCTGCCCGGCGGGCACGGCATTCTGGGCATGAGAGGAGGCTGCGGCCAGCGTAAGGCAAAGCGCGGCAGCGAGAAGTCGAGACATAACCATAGGACGCAAGCGGACACCTTTTGAGAGCGGGATGCTCTAACGCGGTTCGTGAACTGCTGTTTCCATTGAATCATCAACGCGGCGGCGATGCTATTCTGCGAGCGAAGGAAAATCGAAATGCTGGCCATCTTTCCGCTCATCAACCTGGTTGTCCTGATCGTCGTTCTGCTGGTGCTGTTGCTGCGCAAGCCCGCCGGGAGCGCCGCGCCCGAAGACCCGCGCCTCGCGCAGCTTCTCGCCGCTGACCTCCCCGGCACCCTCGCCCGCAGCGAAGCCCGTGGCGAGTCGCTCGACCGTCATCTGCGCGATGAGCTGGCCCAGCTGCGCAGCGAAAACGCCGCCGCCTCGGCCGCGCTGCGTACGGAGATTGTCGGCAACATCAACCTGCTGGGCGCGACCCTGCGCGAGGGGCTCGACCGCTTCCGGGGCGACAACAAGGCCGAAGCGGAGCAGCTGCGCAGCGCGGTTGAAGCTCAGCTTGCAGGGCTGACGCAGCGCTTCACGGCTTTCACCGCGGACTCCACCCGCCACGCGACGGACACCCGCGATGCCCTGCAGCGAAGCCTCTCCCAGCTGGGCACCGCGCAGGGCGAGCACCAGGAAAAGCTGCGCGCATCCGTCGAGCAGAAGCTCAACGAGCTGAACGTGAGCAACTCCGCAAAACTCGAGCAGATGCGCGAAACGGTCGACGAAAAGCTCCACGCAACGCTGCAGACGCGGCTGACGGAAAGCTTCGGCGCGGTGACCGACCAGCTCAGCAAGGTGCACGCCGGCCTCGGCGAAATGAACACGCTCAGCACCGGCGTCAACGACCTCAACCGCATCTTCTCAAACGTGAAATCCCGCGGCGGCTTCGCCGAAGTCCAGCTGGGTAAGCTGCTGGAACAAGTGCTGGCGCCCGGGCAATACGTTGAAAACGCGAACGTGCGCCCCGGCACGCAGGAGGTCGTCGAGTTCGCCGTCCGCTTCCCCGGCACCAGCGGCGAGGTGCTGCTGCCCATCGACGCCAAGTTCCCGCGCGAGGACTGGGAGCGGCTCGAGTCCGCTTACGAAGAAGGCGTTCCCGCCACGGTCGAGCAGGCCCGCAAGGCCTTCGACGCGGCCATACGCACGGAGGGCAAGCGCATCTGCTCCAAGTACATCAACGAGCCCATCACCACGCCCTACGCCATCATGTTCCTGCCGACCGAAGGCCTCTACGCCGAGGTGCTGCGCCGCGACGGCCTGCAGGCTGACCTGCACCAGAACTGCCGCGTCATGGTCGCCGGGCCGTCGAACCTCTACGCTCTGCTGACCAGCTTCCAGCTCGGCTTCCGCATCCTGAATCTGCAGAAGAAGGGCAACGACGTGTGGAACGTGCTCTCCGACGCGCAGAAACAGTTCAGGCTGTTCGGCGATCTGATGGGTTCAATGGAGAAGCAGGTGGGCACCGTGCAGAACACGATCCAGAAGCTGGGCGTGCGCACCCGTGCCATCAACAAGACGTTAGAGGACGTAGGCTCTCATACCGGTGAGACGACCCTCGAAACGGGCTCACGCACAGGCGCTTTCGACGGCCTGCTGCCCATGCTGGCGGCGGCTGAAGACGAGTGACTCCGGCGCGCAGTGCGGATGCGGGAGCTTGTGGGAGGGGGTTTGTGACCGTCAGCTCGGAGGAAGATTTTGCGGCGGCACAATGAGCACTCCCAGGGGAAGAAGCCCAGCATGGACAGTATCCTGCGTTCGAAATAGCCGACACGATTGAGACGACGGAAGGTCGTGGCCTGGCAGCGGGTGCACAACTTCTTCATAGGCTCAACAACTCCACATCACTCGGTGCCACCCGGTTCCCCTGCGCGCATGCTAACGCAAACATGCTTTACACAAGCCAACAATAGTCCACCTGGAGAGGGGCCGCAATGGTACCTTCGGGTAACGTTTCCAAGCGTTTTGCTTGAAAACGAGCCATCGTTATGCGCCTCATCTGGCCGGGCGCGCCGGGGCGTCTGAAACTTCTGTGCAACCTTATACGCCTACGATGCGTAACATGAACAGAATGTCATTCACATCCGAAGACTTTTTTCACGGTGGTTTCCACTAGAGCAACACAGCCGGCATCGGCCTTCGGTCCCTGAAGTGTCGAGTCCGGGCCGTTTAGCGCCCGGGGTCTTCCTTTACACCGCCCGAACGCGTAAGTATGCTTGCACATTGGGGCTGTCGAAAATGCTCGTGCGGCAGACCCACAGTCACCCAAGTTCATCGAACGCACAGGAGAATCGCAAATGGCAGCAGTAGACGAGAAGGTAAAGCAGATTATTGTCGAGCAACTTCAGGTCGATGAGGCCGAAGTCACGCCAGGGGCAAGCTTTCAGGAAGACCTCGGCGCGGACTCGCTCGATGTAGTCGAGCTCGTCATGCAGTTTGAGGAAGCGTTCGATATCCAGATCCCGGACGAAGACGCCGAGAAGATCAAGACGGTGAAGGACGCCATCGATTACATCGAAAAGAACCAGAAGGGCAAGTAACCGCATGGCGGAGCAGCGTCGCGTTGTTGTCACAGGCCTCGGCCTCCTCTGCGGGGTGGGCAATACCGCACCGGAGGTCTGGGAAGGCCTGTTGGCGGGAAAGAGCGGAATGGCGGAGATCAAGGCATACGATCTCGAGGGCCACTCCGTCCGCTTTGCCGCCGAGGTCAAAGACTTCGACCCCCATGTGTTTGTGGACAAGAAGGAGGCCCGCAAGATGGGCCGCTTCATCCACTTCGCCATGGCCGCGGCACACGAAGCTATGGAGCACTCCGGACTGAAGATTACCCCGGAGAACGGCGAAATGGTCGGCGTGCACATCGGCTCCGGCATCGGCGGGTTCGACATCATCGAGCGCGAACACACGGCTCTGCTGAATGGCGGCCCCCGCAAAATCTCTCCCTTCTTTATCCCCGCCAGCATCATCAACCTGGCCGCCGGGCACGTCAGCATCCGCTACGGCGCCAAGGGCCCCAACGAGGCCACGGCCACGGCCTGCACCTCGTCGGCACACTCCATCGGCGACGCTTTCCGGACGATCCAGCGCGGCGATGCCGATGCCATGATCGCCGGCGGCGCCGAAGCTGCGATCACGCCGCTCAGTGTCGGCGGCTTCGCGGCCATGAAGGCCCTCTCCACCCGCAACGACGACCCCGAGCACGCCTGCCGGCCATTTGACAAGGACCGCGACGGCTTTGTAGTGGGCGAAGGCGCGGGCATCCTGATCCTCGAAGAGCTGGAGTTTGCCAAGGCGCGCGGCGCAAAAATCCTCGCCGAAGTCATCGGCTACGGCATGAGCGGCGACGCGTTCCACATGACCGGCATGGCTCCCGAGGGCGAAGGCTGCCGCCGGGCCATGGCCGCTGCGCTGAAGTCCGCCAGCCTGGACCCCGACAAGATCGACTACGTCAACGCCCACGCTACGTCCACACCGCTGGGCGACGCGCTGGAGTCGAAGGCGATCGAGAATGTCTTCGGCGACCGCGCCATCAATGGCACGCTGCTGGTCAGCTCCACCAAATCCATGACCGGGCACCTGCTCGGCGGCGCCGGCGGCCTGGAGGCGGGCATCACCGTGATGGCGATGCTCAACCAGATGGCGCCCCCGACGATGAACATCGTGGAGCTCGACCCCGCATGCCGCCTGAACTACGTGCCCAACAAGCCGCAGGCCGCGAAGATCGACTACGCGCTGTCGAACTCGTTCGGCTTCGGCGGAACGAATGGGTCGCTGGTCTTCAAGCGCTGGATGGAATAGTTCAGCGCTTCCGCACCAAAGAAAATGCCCGGCGCTCGCCGGGCATTTTTTTACGCTGCAACCCTGTCCTAGATTGCCGCAAACCCCGTAACTATGATCAGGATCAACAGCCACCAGCCGATGATCACCGTAGCCGATTGCGAAATCTTCTTCCGCGCGATGATGGCCATGCCAAGGATCAGCAGAGCGAGCGACCAGAAGCCCAGGATGTCGAAGAACTGCCCGGCGGTCTGCATCCAGTGCGGCGAGTCCGTGAGGTAGTATCCCAGGTTGGTGCCCACCGGGTTGCGCATATCGAAATTGTCGTGTCCCACGCCCGCAAACAACAGGATGGCGCTGAGAATCCACATCAATGAGCGTGGCAGCCCGGCGAAAGCCACCACTGCGAACACCTGGCCGAAGCTGGTCTTTGCCCCGAGTGCGAAGTTGAAGCTGCCCCACAGGATGAGCGCTTCGAGCAGCATGAAGATCACAACGAAGATGACCGACGCATAAGTCGAGTACTTGGTGATGGTGCTGGCCATCGCCATGCTCTTGGCCCGCTGATCGGGGGGCAATTGCTGCATGCGCTCTTCCTGCGACGGGTTCTTCGCCATCTGCACTTCGGTGGCTGCGGGGAAGCCCACGGTCTTATCGATCGCAATGCCCCAACCCAGCGTGAAGAGGAACATCAGCACGAGCGGCAGCCAGCAGTTTGAGCTGCGCAGAATATCCGTGAACGTTTTGCTGGGGGCAACGAACGTGTCCACGACACGCTGAACCTGCGAAAGCTGCGGTCCGCCTTCGGCTACTGCCAAATCTTCCGGCATGATGCTTCTCCTTGGAATACACCTTGAATCAGTACGGGCAAGTGTAGCGCGGAGAGGCGGAATCGTGCCAATGGTTCAGAGGCTTCAGTGCTTTGCGGAGCGGACCGTCGACCGCCCCAAGCCCGTGAGCATCGTGGTGAAGAACGACAGACCACGCCGTCCGTCTTCAGACGCCACACGGCGGAAGAGCTGCCACAGACTCGGCGGCTTCTCCTCAGCTTCCTTCTGCCGCGCCGCGCCGTCGAGCGCCCGCGCCAGGTGGTCGAGCGTCGCGGGATCGAGAGAGGCCAGCACTCGCCCTAGCGCGATGAGGTTTCGCACGGCGGCGACAGCCTCAGGAGTATTACCGGCCTTGGCGAGCTTGGTCGCGATAATGTCGCGGCCGCCGACCAGCCCCTGCGCAAGGTCGAGAACGCCCTTGTCATGAGCGGTCTGCAACAGGTCCCACGCCACCAGCAGGGCCTCCGCGTGCTCACGCGGAGCGCGCGCCAGACGCCGCTCCAGCTCCTGGTGCGGATCGCCAACCTGCGGTTTGAACGGAAGCGGATTCGCCATAAACCCTCACTCACATCTAACAACTAAACCAAGAACCAAGACCGAGCACCAACAACCGGTAACCCTACGTTGTCGTCGTCCGAATCTGCACCAGCTTGTCCTCAGCCTTCGTACCCGGGACCCAGTAATCGCTACGCGCTCGCTTCTTCTCCACCTCGACGCCGTCCGTCGGCGTGCGTGTGCCGAAGCGAAAATTGCGCCGGGGCAGCGGAGTTTCGCCTTGCTCGTCGAGCACCGTCATTTTCACCGAGAGCTCCTTGTACGCCGGCGTGTGCGTCGCGCGATCGACATGCGCGCTGGTCATCTTGTTCACCGGGTTCACGATCGAGTTCATCGGCATGTACATCTGCTTGCCTTCCACTCGGTGAGTCACAAGCACCCGCACGCGAACTCGGCCGTACGGGCTATCCAACTGCACAAAGCGGCCGTCAGTAAGGCCGCGCTCCGCAGCCAGTTCCGGCGACACTTCGAGGAACGTATCCGGCGTGATCGCCACGACCCCGGGCACGCGATACGTGAGGTTGCCCTGCTCGAAGTGCTCCAGCAGACGGCCATTGTTCACGTGCAGATCGTATGTGTCGTTGGCCTCCTCGCTCGGCGGCACGTACTCCAGCGGATGAAAGCTCGCCTTGCCGTCCGGGAACGGAAAGTCCTTGGTATAGAGCAGCGGCTGATCGCTGCCGTCTTTGGCGACCGGCCACTGCAGGCTCTTGTAGCCTTCGAGGCGCTCGTACGTGACGCCCGCAAACGTCGGCGTCAGGCGCGCGACCTCTACCATCACGTCCGAAGGATGCTTGTAGTTCCATCCGCCCGCTCCGCCGAGCCGCTGCGCGATCAGCGTGATGATTTCCCAGTCCGGCTTCGATTCCCCAAGCGGGTCCATCGCCTGGTACAGCCTCTGGATGCGGCGCTCGGTGTTGACGAACGTGCCTTCCTTCTCCAGCGACGGCGACGCCGGCAACACGAGGTCGGCATAACGACACGTCTCGGAAAAGAAGATGTCCTGCACGACGAAGAAGTCGAGCATGCGGAAAGCCTCGCTGACATCGTTCTGGTTGGCGTCGGAGGTAATGGTGTCTTCGCCCTTGATGTACATCGCGCGCACTTTGCCTTCGTGGATCGCGCGAATCATCTCATGGTTGTCGAGCCCCTTGGTCGTGGGCAGCGTCACGCCCCAGTCAGCTTCGAACTTGCCGCGTATCTCCGCGCTGTCGACCTTTTGATAGCCGGAGAAGACATCGGGCATCGAACCGAAGTCGCTCGCGCCTTGCACGTTGTTGTGTCCGCGCAAGGGATACGCCCCGGTCCCCGGGCGCTTGAAGTTTCCCGTCGCCAGCAGCATGTTGCAAATCGCCGTCGACGTATCCGAGCCGCCGCAGTGCTGCGTCACGCCCATCGCCCACAGCACGCATACGCTCTTCGCGCTGGCGATCTCATTGGCCACCTGCTTCAGCCGTTCGACGGACAGGCCCGTCACCTTCTCGGCGTACTCCAGCGTGTACGGCTCGAGCGACGCTCGATACTCGTCCCACTTGTTCACCCACTGGTCGATGAACGCCTGGTTGTGCCGGCCCGTATCGATCAAGTGCTTGGTCACAGCCTGCAGCCACACCTCATCGGTCGAGGGGCTGGGCCGGATAAAGATGTCCGCGCGCTCCGCCATCTCATGTTTGCGCAAATCGCTGACGATGAGCCGCTGCCCGCGATGTTTATGCGAACGCTTCACGCGCGTCGCCAGCACCGGGTGGCTCTCCGCCGTGTTCGATCCGATGATGATGACGAGGTCCGCAATCTCGATATCGGCAATGGAGCCAGAGTCGCCGCCATAGCCCACGGTGCGCGAAAGCCCTTTGCTGGCGGGCGTTTGGCAGTAGCGGCTGCAGTTGTCGACGTTGTTGGTCCCGATGACCGCGCGCGCCAGCTTCTGCATCAGGAAGCTCTCTTCGTTCGTGCACTTCGACGACGCGATGAAGGCCAGCGCATCCGGCCCGGACTCCTGCTTGATCTGCGTGAACTTCTCCGCGATCAGGTCAAGCGCCGCGTCCCACGTGATTTCGACGAAGGTATCGCCCTCGCGCTTCAGCGGCTTCACCAGCCGGTCGGTCGCGTTGATAAAGTCCCATGCAAACTTGCCCTTTACGCACGTCGAAATGCCGTTGGCCGGCCCATGCGCCGGCTCGATCTTCAACACCTTGCGGTCGCGCGTCCACACGTCGAATGCGCAGCCCACACCGCAGTACGTGCACACGGTCTTGGTGCGCTTTACGCGCAGGTTGCGCATCTCGGCTTCCATCTCCGATATGGCGAGAATGGGGCTGAAGCCCGTGCTTGGCTCGACGCCCTTGACCATCTGGATCATGTCGTCGAGCGCCTTCGTCGGCAGCGACGTAAGATAGCCGGCCTGGCCTAGCATGCCTTTTTCCATGAGCGCATTGCACGGGCACACCGTGACGCAGTGCCCGCAGCTCACGCAGCTCGATCCATCGATCTGTTCGCCGCCATCCCACAGCACGCGCGGATGCTCGCGCTCCCAGTCGATCGTGAGCGTCTCATTCACCTGCACGTTCTGGCAGGCCTCCACGCAGCGTCCGCACAGGATGCACTGGCTGGGATCGTAGCGATAGAACGGATTGGAGTGGTCCTGCGGGTACGGCTTCGGCGTGAACTCGCGCACCTGGTGCTCGACCTTCAACTCGCCCGTCGTGTTGTGCACCGTGCAGTTCTGGTTGTTGTTGTCGCAGACCGTGCAGTAGAGGTCGTGGTTCTTGAGCAGCCGATCGAACGCCTCGCGCTGCCCGACATCGGCGCGCTCGCTGCGCGACTCCACGCGCATATCCGCCGCAACCGGCGTTTCGCACGCGCGGACGAGCTTGCCGTTAACCTCCACCATGCACGTATCGCAGGAGCCGATCGCGCCCATGGGCGGCAGATAGCAGACCTGCGGCACGCTGCGCCCGCCGGGCACGGAAGCCGCGGCACGGTTGAGCGCCTCGACCAGCGGCTCGCCCGCTTCGGCCATCACGCGCATCCCATCGATCAGGATTTCGGTGTCGGGATGAAATTTGCGGGGGGTGTTGAGGAGCGGCTTGGCGTGGTGCACGGAAGAGTGTTCCATAGTCGTCAGATGCCTCCTGCCGGACACGCGTTGGCGTGCATCTCAAGCATGGCAGAACGAGGATAGGCCGTGGCAAAGATTGGAGCAATTCGCATCGGCATCTCCGGCTGGCGCTACAAGGGCTGGCGCGGCGTCTTCTACCCGGAAAAGCTGCCGCACCGGCGCGAACTGGAGTTCGCCGCGCAGAACTTTCCGTCCGTCGAGCTGAACGGCAGCTTCTACTCCATGCAGCGGCCGTCGAGCTATCGCCAGTGGGCCGATGAAACGCCCGACGACTTCGTCTTCGCGCTCAAAGGCCCCCGTTTCATCACGCACATGCTGAAGCTGCGCGGTGTCGAGCAGCCGCTCGCGAACTTCTTCGCCTCGGGCATTCTCGAGCTCGGCCCCAAGCTCGGCCCCTTCCTCTGGCAATTCGCTCCGCAGATGCACTTCGATGCCGACCGCTTCACGCAGTTCTTCAACCTGCTGCCCCGCACGCACGGCGAGATGGTGCGCATGGCGCAGATGCATCATCCGCGCTTCGCACATCGCGTGTCGCTCCAGCGCAGCCGCAAGGTGCCGGCACGCACGCCGCTGCGCCACTGCGTCGAGATCCGCCACGAAAGCTTCGCCGTGCCGGAGTTCATCACGTTGCTGCGCAAGCACAACATCGGCCTCGTCGTTGCCGACACCGTCGAGTGGCCGCTGCTCTTCGACATCACCGCCGACTTCGTCTACGTGCGCCTGCACGGCTCTGAAGAGCTGTACGTCAGCGGCTACGAAGATGTCGCGCTCGACTTGTGGGCCAACCGCGTCGCGGCCTGGGCAACAGGCTGCCGCGCGGACGGCGAATGTGTCGGCAAAAAGCATGCGAAGCTGCAGCCGCGCGACGTGTATGTGTACTTCGACAACGATGCGAAGGTGCGCGCGCCATTCGATGCGAAGGGCCTGATCGCGAAAGTACGCGGGCGCTTAGGCGATGGCCTCGCCTAGCACCTGCGCCGCGGCGCGAAGCCCGCTGCGTATCGCCGCATGCACCGTGCCCCAGTGCCCGGTGATGTCGGTGTGTTCGCCTGCGAAGAAGAGCGTGTTCTCCGCAGGCTGTGTCATCGCACGCGAAGCATCGAGGGCGCCCGCAGGGATGTAGCTGTAGGCACCGAGCGCAAACGGGTCCGCGCTCCAGTCATGCGTGTGCGTGGAGATCAGCTCGCGCCGCACATCGTCTTCACTAACGCCAAAGACCTTCGCGAGGATGCGGCACGCCTCGGCGCCAAGATCGTCCGTCGAGCGTCCCTGCAGCGCCGCCGAACGCGGACCACCGATCCACCCCGTCAGTTCCGCGCGGCCGGGCTCAGGGTGCGGCGTCCACCAGACGGCCGGCGTCTCGGCAAACGTGAAGAGGAAACTCAGCGCTTCAAGCTTCTCACGCGGGACAGCCACCGGCGCGTCGGCCCACCAGCAGCGGCGAAAGACCATGCTGAAGCGCACGACATTGCCCATTGCGAGCCGCCGCGCGGCAGCCAGTGCGGGCGGCTCCGGCGCCAACTCTACGCGGCCGTTCAGCAGCACGCCAAGCGGCAGCGTCACGATGCATTGCGGCGCTGCATAAACAGTGCCCACGTCCGTGCTAATGCGCACACCTCCGCCTCCCCACTCAATGCGGCGCACCACTTCGCCCAGCCGAATCTCTCCGCCAAGCTCATGCACGCGTGCCGCGAGATACTCCGCAAGCTGCGCATATCCTCCGCGCACATGCCAGAGGCGGTCGCCTTCGATCGCATCTTCAGCAGCCTGCTGTGCCGCGAGACCCTTGATGCCGATGCGCTTCGCATCCGCCGCATTGAAGCCTTCAACGTAGCCGACCAGCGCCGCGCGATCTTCCTCTGCCATCGGCTTCCGCGCGATGTAGCCGGCGAACGCCTCATCCGGCCCGTCATGGTCCCGCAGATCTTCAAGCGTGTCGAAGATCGCGTGCTCCTGCGGATCGTCTTCGGCAAGCGAGCCGTCAGGCTCCGCGCGCAGCACCGTGCCGTCGCGCTCCACAGTCTCAAGCCCCGCTTCGTCGATCAGCGCCCAAAGCTCCGGCACACGCCCGTGCACGAACTCCGCGCCCAGTTCGACCGTCGCTCCATCCGCCTGCTGCGAGAACACGCGTCCGCCCACACGCTCGCGCGCCTCGAGCACCAGCACACGCACGCCGCGCTCCGCCAGCGCACGCGCCGCCGTCAGCCCGGCCATGCCCGCGCCCAGGACGATCACCTGCACCGCAGATTCACTCGCACCGCTCATCGCAGCAGTTTAGATGCCGCCGCGTTACAGCCCGCGTTATGGGTGCTGCTTCTTCCATTCGGCATACCGCTCCAGCGCATGCTTCGGCGCTTCGCCGTACCATCCGTAGCCGTTGCGGCGCTCCAGCGAAATATCCATCAGGTCGTCGTGGATCGTCTTGTCGCGATCACCGAAGAGCGGCTTGCCCGTAGTCATGGAGTAGTACCGCGACCACAGCGGCCCCGCGCCATCCTTGGCCGTCAGCTTCCTTCCGCCGGGCGTCCCCCGGCCTCCGCCGTAAACGTAGCCCATGATCTTGTGCGCCTCGAACCACGCAGCCGCCGCATCCACCGCGCGCACCACCGCAGGCGACGGTTGCGGCAGCGACATCAGGTACTCCATCAGATCGGCCGACTCGCCGGAAGCCAGCGCTTCCATCTCATAGTTGCGCGCCGAGACGGGCTTCAGTGTCAGCGGGTCGGACTGCTGCGGCCACACGGTTAGCACTGTGCCCTTGCCATCCGGTGCAGGCAGCCGAACCTGCGCGACCAAAATGCACTCCAGCGCCTTTGCCACCGCCGCCTTCGCCCGTGCACGCACCACGGCCGGAACGAAGCTGTAGTCCTCGACCGGCGCAGCCATTTCACTCGCTCCAGGCGCGCCTGGCGACATGCTCTCATCGCGCTTCGGCATGGCGGTGCGTCCGCCATTTGCTACGAGCGTCAGCGTCTCCGCCGACTCCGCCAGCGCGTTGTCATTGAACGTGACCGCATCGTGATAGCCACCTTCGAGCGGCCATACCTGGGGCCAGCCGCCGTTGGGATACTGCGCGTGCAACAGGTACTCGATGCCCCGCAGAGCCGACGCGCGATACGCATCAGCCTCGTTGCCGGGATTGGCCGCCGAGAGCTCCGCGAGGAAATGAATCTCCGTGTTGGTCGCATCGTTATCCAACGTGCCAATGTAGTGCCACGACTCATCGCGCGGCTTGTCGAAGTCACCTTCGTTTCCGGGCGTGGGCGCAAGGTTCGCCGTCGCGTAGAGCTGCCCCTTCGCGCGCGGCTCGTTGAAGGCGAGGTTCTTCGACCATCCGCCGGAAGGGATCTGGAACGACACAACGATGTCGCCGGCGTGGCGCCCCGCTTCCGATTTGTAGAAGTCCGGCTCCGCATGCAGCGGCATCGCGCGGCCGGCAAAACCCTGCTTAGGAATGCCGGGAATGTCGGTCATCCCCTGCCGCTCTGCCGCGAGCCCTGCCTTGTCGGCAGCCATCTGCGCTTCAGAGCGACGCAGGTAATCGAGCCAAGGCCCGCGCTGCTTCGCCGGCAGTGTGGCGTTGATGCGCTCCGCCGTGAGCGGCTGCGCGGGCTTGCTGATGCCGATAACGGACGCGTGCAGCGGCAGCACGAGTGCTAAGGAAAGCGTAACGAATCGCATGATGTTGAATGCTACGACCCGGGCTTGCCGAAAGTTTCCGCGATCATCGCGAGCGCTTCTTCGGTGCTGTGCACGCGCCCTTCAAGCTGCGCATCTTCGGCCACCATCAGCATGGCTTTGAAGCGCGGCCCGGGCTTGTATCCAGCGGCGATCAGCTCATTTCCCGTCACCAGCAGCGGCGGCCGAACGTGCTCCGGCGGGGTGTCCTCGTAGTGGCGTTTCGCGAACTCGTAAAGTTCCGCATTGCGGTTCGAGCTCATCACGTCGGCGTAGTGCAGCGCGAGGTGTTCATCGAACTTCGGGAGCCGAAGGAAGCGCTTCAGCGTCGACTCCTTCATCTTCATGATGTCGCCGAACTGCATGTGATGTTCGATCAGCGCGAGGATCTGCGTGCACTCTTCATTCGAAAAGCGCAGCCGGTTGAGGATGCGCCGCGCGACTGCTATGCCGACCTCCACGTGCCCGTTGAAGCGGATGCGATCGCCGGGCCGCGCAGGGTCCGGCGGCGTGAACGTTGCGGGCTTGCCGATATCGTGCAGCAGCATGCCCCACGCCAGCGTGGTGCTCGCGCCCGCCGGCAGGTGCTCCAGCAGCATCAGCGTGTGCACCCACACATCGCCTTCGGGGTGATACTGCGGCGGCTGTTCGACACCCTTCAGCCGCACAACTTCCGGCAGCACCTGCGCCAGCAGGCCGCTGGCATCGAGCAGCTCTACACCGCGCCGCGCCGCGCCCTCGGTGAGGATGCGGGTCAGCTCATCGCGCACGCGCTCAGCGGAGACCTGGTCGATGCTCGTAGCTTGCGCGCGCATGGCGCTGAAGGTGCGGTGCTCGATCTCGAAGCCCAGGCGCGCGGCGAATCGCACCGCGCGCAGCATGCGCAGCTTGTCTTCGGAGAATCGCAGTGCGGGCTCGCCAATCGCGCGCACCAGCTTGGCGTGCAGGTCGCTGCGGCCGCCGACAAAGTCCAGCACGCAGCTCTCGATGGCGTCGCCTTCCTCAAACGCGATCGCGTCGAGCAGGAGGCCATTGATGGTGAAGTCCCGCCGCAGCACATCCTCGCGCGGGTCTTCGGAGAAACGCACCGCATCCGGGCGCCGTCCGTCGCTGTATGCGCCGTCATGCCGGAAGGTGGCAACCTCGGTTGCGATGCGCTCACCGTCCCTTGTTGCAACGACCAGCACCACGCCAAAGTGCGCTCCGACAGCCTCGGTCCGCGGAAATGATTTCTGCACTTCATCCGGCGGAGCCGACGTCGCTACATCGAAGTCCTTCGGCTCAACGCCCAGCAACAGATCCCGCACGCAGCCGCCGGCGAAGTACGCCGCAAACCCGCGCACGCGCAGTCGCCGGGCGACAAAGAACGCCTCAACATAATGCGGATTATCTAAACGCGCCACGACCTTAAGATGCTCCCCACCGTTCGCCGTTTCCTAGCCCGAATCTCTGCGGTCTTCCTGCATTTACGATAGACCCTGTGCCCACCGGCCTCATTCTCGGCATCGAAAGCTCGTGCGATGAGACCTCCGCCGCTGTGGTGCGGGGAGGCCGCGCGGTGCTGTCGAACGTGGTCGCCTCGCAGCTTGTGCATGGCAACTACGGCGGCGTTGTCCCGGAGCTCGCCTCCCGCGAGCACCTGCGCAACATCGTTCCCGTGGTGCGCGAAGCCCTGCAGCGCGCGGACGTAGAGTATGCCGACCTCGACGCTATCGCCGTCACTGAAGGTCCGGGCCTCGCCGGCGCGCTGCTGGTCGGCATCACGTTTGCTAAGGCGCTTTCGCTCGGAACCGCGCGTCCGCTCATCGGCGTGAACCATCTCGAAGGCCACATTCACGCCGTGCTGATGGACGCGGAAGAAAGCTTCGCGGACACCTCTCCGCTGCTCGCGCTGGTCGTCAGCGGCGGCCACACGCACCTTTATCTTGCGACCCGCAGCAGCGGCGACTGGCAGTACCGCAACGTCGGCAAGACGCTCGACGACGCGGCCGGCGAAGCCTACGACAAGGTCGCAAAGCTGCTCGGCCTGCCCTACCCCGGCGGCCCGTGGATGGACGCCCTCGCCGCGCACGGCGACCCGCGCGCTGTGCCGTTCACCTTCGCGCAGTTGAAGGACAAGGGCCGCACCGCACCCAAGCTCGCCGGCCACGAGCCCGCTCCCGGCGACCCGCCGCGCTTCGACTTCTCCTTCAGCGGCATCAAGACCGCCGCCCTGCGCTACGTTGAAACCCACGGCATGAAGCCGCGCATCGCCGCTCGCGACGCCGCCCTGCGCGCTCTCGGCACCGCAGCCAAGGCCAGCGATGACGCCACGCTCGCGCTGTTCGACCGCGAAACCCTCGACCTCATCGCCAGCTTCCAGCACTCCGTAACCGGCTACCTCACACGCCAGGCCTTTGCCGCCGCCGAGGCCTACGGCGCACGCGGCGTGCTGGTCAGCGGGGGCGTCGCCGCCAACCGCGAGCTGCGCCGCCGCATCACTACTGAGGCCGCCCGTCGCGCGCTGCCCGTCGCCGTCCCGCAGGTCGCGCTCTCCACCGACAACGCGGCCATGATCGCCGCCGCTGCCTGGCCCAAGCTCCTCACCCAAAACTTCGCGCCCGACACGCTCGAACCGACACCCCAACTTCGCCTCGGCTAACGCCTTACTTCGCGAAACTTCGCGTCTCAACTTCGCGCTCTTCGCGTCAAAGCTTCCGCTTCCCTCAGCTAAAATCAAAAGGTCAAACTTAAGCAGAAAGCAGTCCGCGTGCCCTTCGAACTCTTCAACACACTCTCTGGAAAAGTCGAGCCTCTCTTCGCCGCTGACGGCTCTGCGCTGCGCATGTACTGCTGCGGCCCCACCGTGTACGACTACGGCCACATCGGAAACTTCCGCACCTTCCTGCATGTCGACGTGCTGCGCCGCGTCATCCGCATGCATGGCATCGACACGCGCCACGTGATGAACATCACCGACGTCGACGACAAGATCATCCGCAACGCCGCGGCCGCGGGCCAGCCCATCGGCGACTACACCGCGAAGTTCACCAGGGCATTCTTTGAGGACTCCGAGGCGCTCGGCATCCAGACGCCCGAAGCCATCGCGCGGGCAACTGAAAATATCGACGACATGGTGCGGCTCGTCGAGAAGCTTGCCGCCGAGGACATCGCCTACAAAGCCGAGGACGGTTCCTGGTACTTCCGCATCGCGCGCTTCCCCGAGTACGGCAAACTTTCGAAGAAAGACTTTGAAGGCATCGAGGACGGCGCACGTGTCGATGTCGACGAGTACGACAAGGACGCCGCGCGCGACTTCGCGCTGTGGAAGGCGACCAAGCCCGGCGAAACGTCATGGGACACGCCGCTTGGCGCGGGGCGGCCCGGCTGGCACATCGAGTGCTCGGCCATGGCCATGAAGTTTCTCGGCGACTCATTCGACTTGCACGCGGGTGGCGAAGACCTCATGTTCCCGCATCACGAGAATGAGATCGCGCAAAGCGAAGCCGCTGCCCATGTACCCTTTGCGCGGCACTGGTTCCACGTGCGTTTTCTGCTCGTCGAAGGCAAGAAGATGTCGAAGTCCGAGGGCAACTTCTATACGCTGCGCGACCTGCTGCTAAAGGGCCATCGCGCTTCGGCGATACGCTTCCTTCTGCTCAGCGTGCCCTATCGTCACCAACTTAACTTCACGTTCGACGGACTGACCGAGAGCACCAATGCGGTTGAGCGCCTGCGCACATTTCACACGCGCATCCGAGACGGCAAGTGGATCGACAGCGCCGCCGGGGACAGCGAGCTTGCCGCGTTGATCGGCACGGGCGATGCGAAGTTTACCGCCGCCCTCGACAACGACCTCAACACCGCCGAAGCGCGCGCCGCGATCTTCGACGTGCTGCGCGCGGTGAACTCCGCCGCCGACAAGGGCACTCTCACACGCGCCGACGCCGACGCTACGCTCGCGCTGCTCGCGAAGTTCGACAGCATCTTCGCGGTGCTCGAAGACCGCGATGCGGAGCTCAGCCGCGCCGCGCTCGCGTGGGCCGAGGCCGAGGGCAAGCTGCATGAAGCCGATGCTTCAGTGGTCGCGACGCTCAGCTTCTCCGACGCCGATATCGACGCTCTCGTCGCCGAGCGCACGCAGGCCAAGAAGCAGCGCAACTTCGCGCGCGCCGACGCTATCCGCAACGAGCTGCTGGAGAAGGGCATCCTGCTCGAAGACTCGAAGGATGGCGTTCGCTGGAAACGCAAGTAGCGCGCTGTAAGCGGAAGTAGTGCGTTACTCCACTGCTGCGCCGGCTGTCCCAACCATCTCGCGCTTCACGCGCACCGTGCGGCTGAAGACCACCATCGCCACGCCGCACACGATGATCGCCATGCCCACGAACTCCGCCGGCGCGAGCCGCTCATGCAGCAGCAGTGCGCCCAGCAGCACGGCAATCACCGGGTTTACAAAGGCGTACGGCGCGATCTTCGTCACCGCCACGTTCTTCAGCAGGTACGTAAACGCCACCAGCCCAAACAGCGAGCCGAACACGGCCAAATAGGTCACAGCCGCGACGCCGCTGAAGGTCCACACAGAGTTGCGCCGCCCGCCGCCCGCGAGCGCGAACAGCGTATTGAAGAGAGCCGCAGCGGCCAGTTGCCAGCCCGTCGCCACGAAGGTGTCGGTCTGGAAATTGAAGCGCCGCGCCAGCACCGAGCCGAAGCCGAAGGCGAACGCCGCGAACAAGATCACGCACACACCGAGCAGCGGACGCGACCCCTTCGGCAGGTCCGACTGATGATGCAGCGACGGCCAGACCAGCACCACCATGCCCGCCACACCAAGCAGCGTTCCCGCCCAGCCGCGCTTGTTCAGGCGCTCGCCGTCCGGCAGGATCGTCTCCATCACCGCGACCATGATCGGCATCGTCGAGATGACGAGCGACGCGAAGCCTGAAGGCACCATCTGCTCGCCCCATGTGAGCGACATGTTGTTGGCGGACATGAACAGCACGCCGATGAGCGACAGCTTCCAGAGCTCGCCCTTCGCAACGCGCAGGCTCTTGCCGCCGGCCAGTGCCAGCGCGGCCATCAGCACAACCGAGATAACACAGCGCGCGGCCGAAACGACAGGCGCAGAGAGCTGTTCGCCGGCAATGTGGATGGCCGCGTAGGTCGACCCCCAGAACAGGTACACCGCGGCGAACGCCAGGAGGATCCGCGTGGACTTTGGAATGCGGGAAAGCATGAACTTCCATGCTACAGGCTTCAGCAGAAGGGCCGAACCTCATCGAGGTCCGGCCCTCTCTTTCGTACCGCACGTTAGAAGTTGAACGTCACCTGTCCCGTCACCGTTCGCGGCGACACAAAGTGCGTGCCCGAGAACGTCGAGAGGAAGTTATACAGCGCATACTTGTTGGTCACGTTGACGGCCGTGATGCTCAGGTTGGTCTTCACGCGTTCGCTGGGGCGGAAGCGGTGCAGCACATCGTCCCAGCCCATCGCCATGTCGAACAGCGTGCGCGGAGCCACGCGCGGCGGATTCCTGTCATCGTTCTCTGTGCCCGGAGCGGGAATCCGCAACAGCGGCGAGGAGAGCTGGTTACCCGCGCAACTGGTTAGGGGCTGCGCCAGCGTCGCCTGCACGTTGCCGCAGGTGAGAAGGCTCTGGTGCTGCTGGTCGGCTGAAAGATACGTCAGGTCCACCGGCGCATTCGGGTTGGTGGACGTGGAGAACGGTGCGTTGCCGGCGACAGCGCCGCTCTCATAACGCCACGTCAGACCGAACCATGGCAGCGTCTTCTTCGGCTGATACTGCACGTTGGTCGACTGCTGGAAGGCCTGATCGTGGTCGATACGAAACGGTTCGGAGCCTGTCGTGATGGAGGCTTCGTTGAAGAGAATGCCGCCGACTTCCGGCGAGAAGAACCGCGCACGCGTATGGCCGAGCACGGAGTAGGCCGAGACGCCATGCGTTGCGGGCATCGTGAGCTTGATGCCGAAGCCGTCGATCTTCGACTTCTGCCACTGGATCGGAAAAGCCAGCGGCGAATTCAACAGCGCATCGAAATCGAAGTCGCGGTCGGTGTACTTCCAGAAGTATTCGGCGTTGACGATGAGGTAGCGGCTGAGCCCCTGCTCGAACCCCGCGTTGTATTGCGTGCGCGTCGCGGGCTTCAACGGAGTGGGGTCTCCGCCGGCTTCGAGGCCGCCGACCCCGGTTGCGCCGGAGAGCAGCAGGTTCTCGTTGTACGGCGTGAGCATCAGCTTGCCATAGCCCACACGCAGCACCGTGTTCGACCGCTTGATGTTGTACGTTGCGCCCAGCCGCGGCTGCACCAGCGTGCGACGGCTCACGCCATCGTAGTTATCCACGCGGCCGCCAATGAGCAGTGTCAGGTTCTTGAGCGCGATGTTGTCCTGCGCGTACAGCGCCTCCTGCTTGATGTCCGTGTGGCCGGTGAAGCGAAACTGCCTGCCGCCGGCGGTCAGGTCATACGCAGCCAGGTTTGGCGTTGCGAGGGCGAAGTTGTGATCCGTGATACCCAGCGCAAAGTTCTCATCCAGGAACGTGTGGTACAGCATCGCGCCAAACTTCAGTGTGTTGCTGCCCTTCACGTAAGAGAAGTCCGATTTGATGCCGGCGTTGCGCAGCGTGCGATTCTGCGCCAGCGTTACAGGTTGGTCGTTGAAAAGATTGTGGCTCGGATAGTAATCGAAGCTGTCCTGGCGGACATACGGGTTCACCGAGAGCACACTGCTCGTGCTGAAGATGTGCGTCCACGACGGCGACACGTTGAAGCTACCAATCTTCGCGCGCTGGTCCTGTCCCCCGGCCTGCTGGTCGAATTGATTCGGCTGCTGAAACCACGACCGCGCCAGCGTCAGGTTGAGCTGGTAAGCATCGGCCGCGTTGGGCTTGAAGTCGATGCGATCAAACAGGTCCTCGCTGTTGCCTTTATCGTGCATCACGGCAAACTCGGGCGAGTCGAGATAGCGCCCGCTCTGGTTGCCGTCAATCGTGATGAAGTTTCCAAGCCGCGCGCTGCCGAACCCAAGCGAAGCGCTGCCCGTCGACGACCCGAAACTCCCATACCCGAGGCTCACGCTCCCGCTCGGCTTCTGGCCCAGCCCGGAGCGCGTCGTCGTCTGTACGATGAGCGAAGCCTTGTCCCCGTACTCCGGCGGCGCGATGCCGTCGATCACATTCACTGACTGAATAGCGTTAGTCGAAAGCTGGCTGCCGAAGGTGCGCGACTGCTGATCGCTCACCGGCTGCCCGTCGATCGAGTAGGTGGTATCGGCGTGCTCGCCCATCGGATGGTAGAGGCCGTTCGAGTCGGACGCAATACCCGGCGTGCTCAGCGTGACGACAGAGCCGAGCCCCGACGCCGCACTCTCTACCGGCAGCCGGTCGATGATCTCGCGATCGATGGTCGTCGCGGAACTCGTCTCCGTGCTCACCATGTCGGCGGCTTCAGCCTCGACGTTGACCACCGTGTTCGCAGACGCCACGTTCAACTTCAACGTCGCGCTGACCTCGCTGACTGAACGCACTTCGGCATCCGCAGTTGCTGACGCGAAGCCGTTCGCCGTAGCCGCGAGATGGTAGTGATTGAAGGGCAGGCTGCCGAAGCGAAACGCACCGCTGGCATCGCTGGTCGCGGTGCGCTTCAAGCCGCTCAAGGGATTGGAAAGTGTGACCGTCGCGCCGGGTATCGCGGCGCCGGTCAGGTCCGTGACGAAGCCTGCAACACTCCCGGATGCAGCCTGGCCGCGTGCACTTAACGCGCACAGAGCGCTTGCCAATAACAGTAGAAGGGAAAATCGGCGTCCCCAGATGGGAACCCAGTTCAAAGTCTTGCTCATCGAAATCTCCTGTCGGTGGAGGGCGCATCTACCGCGACAAAAATCAATCGCCGCGTGTGCGCTCAAGCCGTTCCAGGCAGAGGGTGCAGAGTTTCAATCCTTTTGAAAATTTGCGCTCAGCCTGCTGTCATCACAGCAAGCACTGCATCGTTGGATGCGGCGCTCGCTGCGAGCGTCCGGGCCGCGACAGGGGGCGGCCGGCTGAACATCGCAAAACTCCACAGCTTATCGGGCGCAGCAAACACCCGCGACGCGACGCGCTGAGCGACCTGCTGCAGCGGCTCTGGGACCGCTTGCATGCTGACCGGCAGAGCCGAGTGCATCGCCACGCATAGCGGGCAGTGCTCCTGGTCCAGGCTCTGCGAAGCCTCCATCGGCAAGCTGACGCGCTTGTCGGGGTGCGTCAACCATGCGCCGTGAACGTGTGCCGCCTGCGCAGTCCCAACGACTCCAACCAGCAGAACGCACACGATCGCCAGCAGTCGCATCCACTCAGGATGCGACGGGGCGATACGTCCGCGCTGGAATCGGCTCGTCAAAGCAGGCTTTCAGGTGAAGAGGAGCCGCATAGGCAAGGCTCTCTTATCCAGTATGACGCGTTCTCAACGCAAAAGGACTCAGCAGGCCGCAATCGTCATCTGGGAGTGACAAATCGGTTCAGTGGACCCGAAGAGAGAGGGGCGGGTCTTTCTCTATTCTCTACTCTCTCTATCCTCTGTCCTTGATCGCCTTCGTCAGCGCCGGCACAATCTCAAACAGATCGCCGACCACACCGACATCGGCAATCTCAAAGATCGGCGCATCGGGGTCGCGGTTGATCGCGACGACGGTCTTCGCGCCCTTCATGCCGACCAGGTGCTGAATCGCCCCCGAGATCCCAACCGCGAGATACAGCTTGGGCGCGACCGTCTGGCCGGAGCTGCCGACCTGCCGCTCCATCGGCAGCCAGCCGTTGTCGCAGATAGGCCGCGACGCCGCCAGCTCTGCGCCCAGCGCCTGCGCCAGTTCTTCGACGAGCGCAAGATTCTCCTGCTCGCCGATACCGCGGCCAACGCTGACGATCACCGGTGCCGCCGAAAGATCAACCGTCTGCGCGGCCTCGCGGAAAGGCTCACCGGGGGTGGTGCGAATCTGCGCAGCATCGATCTGCGGCGCGAACTCCTTCACCGTAGAGCTGCCACTCTCAACCGCATCCGCGCGGAACGTCCCCGCCTGCACCGAGACCAGGCAAACACCCTCGCCCGCATGGCGATAGTCGGCGTTCAGCTTGCCCTGCATCCACTGCCGCACAAACACCGGACCGTCATGGATCGCCGTCACATCGCTGATCAGCACCTGCTTCAACCGCGTCGCCAGCGCGGGCGCAAAATCGCGCACCTGGTACGTATGCGGAAACACCACGTACTGCGGCGCCGCCTCGGCAATCAGCTGCTCCAACGCCGCGCACCAGCCGTCGGCCGTGTACTGCGCCAGCAGCGCATGCCCGACAGCCCACACCGTCTCCAACTTCTGCGCGGCAAGCTCCCGCGCCAGCGGCGCAATCGTCTCAGGCGCACCCACCACGGCCGCCGAGCACGCAACGCCAAGGTCCGCCGCCAGCTTCTGCCCCGCGGCCAGCGCCTCAAAACTCATGCGGTTCCACCCCGAACCCGCCTTCTGCTCCATCACCACCAAAACACTCATCCCAACTCCGATCCGCTTCTCTTCACTCTGCTCTAAAGAACCTTCACTTCGAACTTCAGCTTCTCGACGATTTTCGCGGCGATCTCATCCGGCGATCCCGTCAGCATCTCCGTCCGCTTCACGCGCTCCGGCGGATACACCTTCAGGATCTCCGCCACAGTCGCGCCCGCCGCGCCGGCCTCGACCGTCCGCGTCTCCTTCGATTTCGCCTTCTTGATCCCCATCAGCGTGGCGTAACGCAGCCGGTTGCCCCCCGACTGTATCGTTAGCAGCGCGGGCAGCGGCATCTCGACGTGCTGGAACCATCCATCCTCCAGCTCCCGCTTCACCTTCAGCCCCGAGCCCGTGCGCTCCACCTGCATGATCAGCGTGGCATGCGGCATGCCGAGCAGCTCCGCCAGCACCACGCCCGTCTGCCCCGCGCCCAGGTCGTCCGACTGCAACCCCGTCAGGATCAGGTCCGGCGACTCCGCCTTTGCCGCCTCGGCCAGCAGCGCCGCCACACCCAGTGTGTCGCGGGCAGCCAGCGCCTCCGCTCCTTCCTCCGGCGTCACGATATGGATCGCGCGATCCGCGCCCTTGGCCAGCGCCTCGCGCAGCGTGCTCGCCGCGCGCTCCGGCCCGGCACACAGCACCACCACCTCGGCCAGTTGCGCGGACGCATCCGCCTGCGCGTTGTCGCGCTCCTTCAACTGCAGCGCCTCTTCGAGCGCATACGCATCGGGCTCATTGATGGTCCACGCCGCATCGCCCTCGTCGATGCTGCGGCCGTCGGCGGCCACGCGCACCTGCGCGTCCCGCTCCGGCACCTGCTTGATCGCTACAAGAATCTTCATTGCTGCTCCGTATTTTCGCGCTTCAGGCGCGAACACATAAGAGTATCGCAACCGCACGTTCAGCGGCGCGCAGCGCGTGCGCGGGATGCTATGGTTACTCCATGCAGGTGACCATCGAAATCCCGGACACCCTCGCCGCCCAGCTCACCGCTGCCGGCAAGGATCCGTCGCGCGAAGCCCTTGAAGCGCTCGCCGCGGACGGCTACCGCAACGGCCGCCTTTTCGAAGAGGACATCCGGATCATGCTCGGTTACAGCACCCGCATGCAGGTCCACGCCCTGCTGAAGGAGCATGGCGTCGATCTCAATTTCTCTGTCGACGACTTTCAACGCGACGTTGAAACCCTGAATCGCATGTTCGGCGATTCCTCTCGATCAAACGCCGCCTGACATGGTCGTCATTGCAGATACGAGCCCGCTCAATTACCTCGTACTCATCGAATACATAGACATACTTCCTTCGCTGTATGGCTCTTTGGTCATACCGCCAGCCGTACAAAGGGAACTACTCGCGTTTGAGGCGCCCTCATCCGTGCGGCAGTGGGCTGACGATTTCCCGGCCTGGCTGGAAGTACGCGATCCAGGCCGGACCACCTTGAGTTTCCATCCCAGACTCAATGCAGGAGAGCGCGAAGCGATCACCCTCGCTCATAGCCACCAGAACACACTGCTTCTCATGGATGAAGCCCTTGGCCGCCACGAAGCTCATTTGCTCGGCCTGAGTGTCACCGGAACTCTCGGCGTTCTCCGCCTCGCTCACCTGCGCGGTCTTCTGGATCTCGGCGAAGCTTTGACGCGGTTGAGAGTGACGAACTTCCAGGCATCAGCGTCTCTTCTGAAATCCGTTCTGGACTCCGTGAGCTAGCCCGCGTCACATCCCTCTGCCAATCTTGGAAGGCTCGCTGTATAGTTTCCTGCATGTATACGGTTACACGCACGTTCACGCTGAGTGTCTTCACCTTGATGCTGGCCCTCCTCCCCTCCGCTGCCGCAACCGCGCAGAAGCCCGCCGCCCCCACGCCGCCCATGGGTTGGAACAGCTGGGACAGCCACGGCCTCACCATCACCGAGGACCAGTTCCGCGCCAACGTCAAAGTGCTCCACGACAAGCTGCTGCCCTTCGGCTGGCGCTACGCCGTCATCGACGAGGGCTGGTTCTTCGAGAACCCCCTCGACCGCGACACCCCGGCGAAACTGCACTACGCACTCGACAGCCACGGACGCTACGTGCCCGTCCCCGCACGCTTTCCGTCCTCGGTCACCAAGGGCGCACCCGCCCCGGCGCAAAGTCCCGGCACGCTTCCCGCGACCATCGAAGAGACCGGCTTCACCGAGCTTGGCCGCTGGGTCCACGCGCAGGGCCTGCTGTTCGGCATCCATATTGTGCGCGGCATCCCGCGCGCTTCGGTGGAGCGCAACCTGCCCGTCGAAGGCAGCACCTTCCACGCCACCGATGTCGCCGACACCACCGACGCCTGCGGCTGGGACCCCACCAACTGGGGCATCCGCGACAACGCCGCCGGCCAGGCCTGGTACGACTCCCTGCTCCGCCAATACGCGTCCTGGGGCATCGACATCCTCAAGGTCGACTGCATCTCCGACCACCCCTACAAAGCAGACGAAATCCGCATGATCCGCCGCTCCATCGATAAGGTGGTCGCGAAGACGGGCCGCCCCATCGTGCTCAGCCTCTCGCCCGGCCCCACAGCGCCGGCGCACGCGGCCGAAGTGGCGACGCTGTCTGAAATGTGGCGCATCTCCAACGATGTCTGGGACCTCTGGAAGACCCCATTCAGCACAGAGAAGAACGACGGCTTCCCACAGGACATCCGCGGCCAGTTCGCCCGCGCTGCCGCGTGGAGCCACTTCGACCTGCCGACCGGCCGCTGGCCCGACCTCGACATGCTCCCCCTCGGCGAAATCCGCCCCGTTCCCGGCTGGGGCAAGCCCCGCTCCACGCGCCTTACGCCCGACGAACAGCGCACCCTGATGACGCTCTGGTCGATCGCGCAGAGCCCGCTCATCCTGGGCGCGAACCTCACGCTGCTCGACGACGCCACCCTCAAGCTTCTCACCAACCCCGAAGTCCTGCGCATCGACCAGCACGCCACCAAACGCGGCGCCCCGCTCGACCTCCCCGGCGCCTCCCCCGACCTCCGCATCTGGACCGCCACCGTCCGCGCCGCCGACGGCAAGGACAAGCCGGTCGCCGCGCTCTTCAACCTGGGCGACACGCCGCTTACCATCGACTACCCAACCAAGGACCTCGGCCTCGCCTCCGGGTCATCCGCGATCGTCGACGTCTGGACGGGGCATGACCTCGGCACCACCAACATCCAAACAACGCTTCCACCGCACGCCTGCCTCCTGCTGGAACGTCGCTGACGAACCGCATTCTGCTTCGTTCGCAATCCTTCATCTTCCTGAGCGCAGTGGAAGGAAGCTGCCAGACCCACCACGCTAGCAAGTCGGTTAGCCTTCTCATGCAAGCCATCTGTCACGACAGCCGAGGCCATATCGGCCCGCACACCCCGACCCTTGACGCTGCTCGTCAGTGGCGATTCACTTTATGAAATCCTTTCGGATCGACCCCACGATTCCGCAACGCAACCGATACTTCATCTTCACAAAGCCGGCACCCACCATCTTCCGCGATCGCATCGAGAATGGTCCTGCCATCCTTCGACCGTAAAGTAGGATCCGCTCCTGCGGCCAGCAGAACACGAAGCGCATCGGCATCGTCCGCATGCATGTACAGGGCCGTCGCTCCGTCCCGATCCCGGAGGTTCGGCTTCGCACCTGCCGCAATTAACATCTGGAGCACCTCGACATTGTGAGTTTCAAACAGTGGTGTATCGCCGATCACATCGCGTTCATTCGGATCGGCTCCAGCCTTAAGCAACAACTCAATGACCTTTGGATTGAAGTCGCGTGGACGCACACTTCGAAAGGCATACTCGAGCGGTCGACCCGAACTTCCAATCCTGCCGTTCGCGTCGAAACCCAGACCCAACGCACGGCTCACCACCTCCGCGTTGCCCGAAACGATCGCCCTCCGCAGGGGGTCGACGCCGTCACTCGGCGGCATCGGTTTCCCATCCAGCGCAACCGGCTTCATATGCGGATCGGCTCCGCGGTCTAACCAGAAGTTCACCATCGCCACCTGCCCTGAGCCAAAACCAGCCAACAGACAATGGAAGATTATCGGAGCCGGGACCGGACCATTGACAGTCGCCAACATCCGTTGCACCAGCGCTACATCCCCCATGCCGCTGGCCGCGACAATTGGCGGCGGGTCCGGATTGGACCACGAAGGCTCTCCCGCCGAAGGATTGGCGAGAACCGGCGCGCGCGCAGCCAGAAACCGTTCAAGCAGCGCACCATCCTTGCGCCATATGGCCTGATCGTAAAGCCGAAGATTGTCGCGGGACCCGGCGCCGAAGTCCCAGTGTTCCGCTTCCAACGGTGCAAGCTTGTCGCCGTTACCGCCCACCCAGCGGTCGACCTCTGCGGCAGCATCGATAGCCCGCTCAAGCGCCCGAACCTTAGTAGGAATGCCCGCCCCCATCCCCGACTGGTCCTCCACCTGGTACGTTTTGCCATTCAGAGTTAACCGAATGAGCGAATCACCGCCATCGAAAGCGGCGGTATATTCGGGAGCCGCCGCAAGGAAGTTCGCCTCGCGAAAACGCGCCAGCAGTGCCTCCACGACAGCGGGCGAAACCTGAGCCGTATGGTGCCCGGGAACGGCAACATAGCCGCCCCCCTGGAAGATCACGCCGCCGTCGCCCCTCAGCATCACCGAATAGACCGGGCATTCCCCTTCACAACCGCGTCGCTGTAAACCGATGAAAACCGTCGCCGGGTCGACGTGCTCAGGAAAGGGAACCGAGGCTCCGTACCGTTCGGGCGGCGCGATGCCAAGGGATGTACGAACCACGACAGCGGCAGGGCGCCCCGCGACAATCCACGGACGGAATCGCATAGCCCGCACCAGCGCATCGGCCTCGCGAATATGCGCCATCACAAACGGCGGCGGAGTGCGCGGCAGAGGATTGTTATTGCACCACCCTCCATATTCCACCAGCCTGGCTGATTCCACCTCACCCGAAGAAGAAACCGTCAGCTCATACGGCAGATAGTCCTGAAACCCCCCGCAGGCCGTGCTCTGGTTGCCCATGGCCCATTCGCTCTCGGGCAGGCGGAGCGGGACGTCGTCACTCAACATATGCTCGTATACCGTCGCAGCGTTGACGCGGACCGGCACTTCAACCGGCCTATGGCCGCGGCAAGAGGTAAGCCACAAAGGCAGGAAACAGGCGGCAAAGCCGAAAACGCGATTGGAACCAAGCAGCATAATGAACCCGGGGTGGCAGACAACATCTTAGCGTCATCGCCCCAGCCCTTCCACCACTCATCATGTCCTCCACAACGCGGATTTCCACTAAAGCATTCTCCCTGTTCTCCGGGCTTTGACTCCAAAAGTGCAGGGGGCAGGGGCTTACCTCTTTGTCTCGCGCAGAAGCACCGGATGTACAGCCACATTGCTCCGCGACGCCACGGTGAGCCATCATGGTGAGATGGCCATCAAGCCCGCAACCGCACCGGACCAGCCCGCACTCGCGGCGCTCCTCACCGAAGCCCGCAACCCTGCAACTGAGCACCTCGACCAGTTGCCGACGCTCGACATGCTGGCCGTTATCAACGACGAGGACGCAACCGTCGCGGCCGCTGTGCGCGCCGAGCTGGTCAACATTGCGCTTGCCGTCGACGGCATCGCCGCACGCTTCGGCCGCGGCGGACGGCTGTTCTACATCGGCGCCGGAACCAGCGGGAGGCTCGGCGTTCTGGACGCAAGCGAGTGCCCGCCGACGTTCTCCGTAAGCGCCGACCTCGTACAGGGACTCATCGCCGGCGGCGATCGAGCACTGCGCCTCTCCAGCGAGCACTCCGAGGACTCGCGTGAAGAGGGTGCGCGCGACCTGGCCGCGACCGGCTTCGCGGAAGACGACACGCTGGTGGGCATAGCGGCCAGCGGACGCACGCCGTACGTGCTCGGCGCGATGGACTACGCCAAGGATGCGGGCGCACTGGTCGTCGGGCTGAGCTGCGTTCCGGGCTCGGCGGTGGCGCAGGCGGCGGACATTGCCATCACTCCCGCAACCGGCCCCGAAGTGCTGACCGGAAGCACGCGCATGAAAGCCGGCACAGCGACCAAGCTGGTGCTCAACATGCTCTCAACCGGCGTGATGGTGCGCACCGGCGCAACCTACGGCAACCTGATGGTCAACGTGCGGCCCACCAACGCCAAGCTCGTCGACCGCGCCGAGCGCATCATCGCCGCGGCTACAGGGTGCTCGCCGGAGGAAGCCGCGCGTCTGCTGGAGGAATCGGGTGAGAGTGTGAAGACCGCTATTGTGATGCAGAAGCTGAAACTCGGACGAGATGCAGCTGAGAGAAAACTAAAGGCGGCAGGTGGCGTGCTTACAAAAGTTCTATGACGTTCAATTGATATGCTCCCCGCAGCCCGGCGGTTGCGGCTGTTGCGCATAGCGCAATGAGAGTAATCCCAAATCCTCTTTCTGTTCGAGAAAATCTGCTACCTCCTCGAAAGAGACTTCCGGCGGCAGATCTATGGCATAAAGAGTTCCATTCGCGTTCTCATAGTTCGCACCGAATTGCTTCACACTTTGAAGTACCTTGGCCTTCTCGCCGTCGCTTGCTTGCGTGAAAATGACGTGAATAGATCGATGCCCGCTGCGACGGTATACCTCTGTGAATACAGGGTTCTTGTCCTCATCGGGCGCAATTGCCCGAACAACATCGAGAAAGTTGATCTCCAGCGTGTGCCACGGCGAATTTCGGACCTCATAAAGATCGGGACCTACTTCAACCGTCCATATTCCTTCCCCGGAACAGCCCAGGTCTGGTTCGGGGATATTAACGACAATCTTTGTAAACTTCTCCTCTGTTTCCTCGCTCAAGTAACCTCCTGATGACTAGCCAAACAGCGTCGGCGCCCTGCGCGGCATGTCGATGCCGAGATGCTCATACGCCAGCCGCGTCGCAACGCGCCCGCGCGGTGTGCGGTCGAGGAAGCCGATCTGGATCAGAAACGGCTCGTACACTTCCTCGAGCGCGTCCTGCTCTTCGGCTAGCGCGGCGGCGAGTGTGTTGAGGCCCACAGGACCGCCATCGTACTTCTCGATGATCGTCCGCAGCAGCCGCCGGTCGAGCTCGTCGAAGCCATGCGCGTCGACCTCGAGCAGCTTCAGCGCGGCCATCGCAGTCTCGCGGTCGATGCGTCCCGAGGCACGGACTTCCGCGTAGTCGCGCACGCGGCGCAGCAGGCGATTGGCGATGCGCGGCGTGCCGCGGGAGCGCATCGCGATCTCGGCCGCGCCGTCGCGGTCAATCGGAACGCCCAAAACTTCGGCGGAGCGCTCGACCACGTAGCGCAGTTCGTCGTCGGTGTAGAACTCCAGGCGCAGCAGGATGCCGAAGCGCGAGCGCAACGGCGACGACAGCAGGCCCGGGCGCGTCGTGGCCGCGACGAAGGTGAACGGCTTGATCTCCAGCGTGTGGGTGCGCGCGCTCGGCCCTTGCCCGATGATGATGTCCATCTGGTAATCCTCAAGCGCGGTGTAGAGCTTCTCCTCAAGCACCGGCTGCAGGCGATGTATCTCGTCGAGGAACAGCACCTGCTTCTCGCGCAGGTTGGTCAGGATCGCAGTCAGGTCGCCCTGGATCTGCAGCGCCGGCCCGCTGGTCTGCTGATAACCCACCCCAAGCTCATTAGCGATTATGGTCGCGAGCGTGGTCTTGCCCAGCCCCGGCGGACCGAAGAGCAGAACGTGGTCGAGCGCTTCTCCCCGCGCCTTGGCTGCGGCGAGTGCGATGGCGAGTTGCTCCTTCGCCTTCTCCTGCCCGATGAACTCGGCGAGGCGCTTGGGCCGCAGCTTGAGCTCGACGATGTCGTCGTCGTCCACCTTGCCGGCGGAGACGAGGCGCTCAGCGTCCGCGCTCTTGCCTGCGGCGGAGCGGTTGAGGTCGAACTTTTTCTTGTTGGCGAAATCCATCAGGTTTGCGTGCCGCTAGGGCGATGGTAAGGCGAAGCGGATGCCGGTGCAATGGGTGGCGGATCGCCGCTGTGAATTTCGTTAGTCACGTTTTTGACAAACACTGGCACCGGTTGTGAAACCATACAGTGATGCCCGACGGCGAAAGTCAACATAGCAAGGAAGCCTCAGGCACGGCCGCCTGGGGTTCACGCGACTTCCGCTTCTACCAGTCGGCGCGGCTGCTCGGCGTGCTGGGCTCGGAGGCGCAGGGCCTCGGCGTCGCGTGGCAGGTCTACCAGATCACGCACTCCGCGCTGGCGCTCGGCTATACGGGGCTCGCTCTGTTTCTGCCGGGACTGTTCTTCGTGCTGCCCGCCGGCCACGTCGCCGACCGCTACGACCGCCGCGCCATCATCCTCACCTGCTATGTCGTGCAGGCAATAGCGACCTTCGCGCTGCTGTGGCTTTCGCTGCACGGTATCGGTCGTATCTGGCCGGTGTACCTGATCCTCTTCGTCATCGGAACGGGGCGCTGCTTCAGCGGCCCCGCGGCCAGCGCTCTGGTGCCGACACTCGTGCCCAGGGAGCACTTCGTCAACGCCGTCACGTGGGGCGCGACCATCTTTCAGATCGCGAACGCCTCCGGCCCGATGGTCGGCGGCGTGCTGTTCTCGCTGCCGCTCGCCGGCATGTTCGGCGGACGCTTCGCCAGCCTCACGGGCGCGCCGCTGGTCTACTGCTTCACGCTCGTGTGCCTGATGGCCTTCCTTGTGCTGGTCGGCACCCTGAGTCCGCGGCCGCTCGGCCATGGGAGCCGCAAAGCCTTCACAGTGGAGACGCTGCTCGCCGGCCTGCGCTACGTGCGCAGCACGCGGCTGCTGCTGGGCTCGATCTCGCTCGACCTTTTCGCCGTGCTGCTAGGCGGCGCAGTCGCGCTGATGCCTGTGTTCGCGCACGATGTCCTGCACCAGGGCGCGAAGGGTCTCGGCCTCCTGCGCGCGATGCCCAGCGTGGGCGCGCTGAGCGTTTCGCTGACCCTGCTGGCGTTCCCGCTGCGCCGGCGCGCCGGCCGTACGATGCTGGCATGCGTTGGGCTGTTTGGAGCGGCGACCGTGGTGTTCGGCCTGAGCACCAATGTCTGGCTGAGCTGTGTTGCGCTGGTCGTGATCGGCGCGAGCGATATGGTCAGCGTCGTGGTGCGGTCGAGCATCCTGCAACTGGCGACTCCGCCCGAGATGCGCGGCCGCGTGAGCGCGGTGAACTGGCTGTTTCTGGGCGCGTCGAACGAACTCGGCGAGTATGAAAGCGGGCAGACAGCGCACTGGTGGGGAGCGGTGCGCGCAGTGGTCATCGGCGGCATCGCCAGCATGACCGTCACCGGCCTGTGGAGCGTCTTCTTCCCCGCACTGCGCAAGGCCGACCGCCTCACGGCCGAAAGCCTCATCGCGGTTGAACAGGAGTTCAGCGCGGCAGAGCCGATGGACTAGGGACGCCAATCGCTGTTGGCTGCCGCAATCGTTTCAAACTCGATAGTTACAGCTTGGCTGGCCTTCATCAGGCTGTCGGATCCATGGCGTACATGGGTCGCCTGCTTCAAAGGTCGAAACAAGCTGGATGTCGTGAGTCACGTGGCGCGCCGAAGCAATTGCAAGGTCGCGACCAGCTTCGGATGACTGTTATCCGCATTCCGCCGGAGTTACAGCTAACTCCGATTCTGATCCTTGATTTTAGAAGCGCCCCCTGGAACCGTGTGACAAGCGGACACGTTGCAGTTACTCAAGCGATCATTACTAATCAGGAAACTAGATCGGTCACGCGAAGCAAGATAGCGACATCGACACCAGCATTTCAATGAATAAAATGCTGCTCGATCCGAAATCTGTTTGGCAGGGCTACAATCGGCAATACAGACTAGATAGCATTTCAATAACTGAAATACTCATTTTTAAATATGGAATCTATGGTTGGCGGAATCGCCAGACGCCGGACTATAATTCGCCTGGCATAAATTGCCTGAGGGTAAATGTGATGAAAATAAGACTGTCGATTTTGATGTTGGTAGTGTGCTCGACGTCATGCTACTCATACGCACAAACCACAACCGATCATGGAGCCAACTCGGGTCCCTCTCCTCTTGCATCGGCGAAGGCACAGCCGGCAATAACCACCTTAGGAAGCGGTTTCGGCTTTACAGAAGGGCCCGCAGTTGATCGACATGGAAACGTATTCTTCACTGACCAACCCAATGACAAGATTTATCGGTGGGATGCCGAGACGCGCAAGATCAATCTCTTCCTGGAAGGCACCGGCCGCGCCAACGGGATGTACATGGATAGAGATGGCAACCTTATTACGTGTTCCGACATGCATGGAGAAGTCTGGAAGATCTTTCCGGATGGAACTCATATCGTGTTGGTAAACAACTATGGAGGCAAGCTGCTCAACGGGCCGAACGACGTCTGGATCAATCCCGCCAACGGCGGCATGTACTTTACCGATCCAATATTTCCAAGAGGATACTGGGATGCCAATGATCCGCGCCAGCAGCCTTGGGAACCAACGCATTCGGAACAAGCGCCGGTAGGCAAAGGCGGTTACGTCTACTATCTCCCTCCCGGAGGCACGGCCTTGGTGAGGGTCACAACAGAGGCCCTGGGATGGGACTCCGACGGATGGCCAAACGGTGTTGTTGGAACTCCTGACGGGAAAAAACTCTACATCAATAAGTGGTATTACGACAGCAAAGGTGGAACCTGGGTCTTCGATATCAATCCGGACGGCACGCTCTCCAACATGAAAAAGTTTTCCGATTGGGGCGGCGATGGCATGTCAATGGATGACCAGGGAAACATCTACATCAGTAACGGATACGGCGTGATGGTGTTTGACCCCAGTGGCAATAACATCCAGACAATTTCTCCTGGTGCTGGGGGCGCGACCAACAATACCTTCGCCGGACGAAACAACAAACTCTTGTTCATTACCGGTCCGCCGGACAAGGTCACTGGAGTGGAATTGAAGGTTAAAGGCGCACGCAACTGGTAAGGCCCAGTTCCGGTTCGCGCTGGCGCGAATCGCGGAGCTTATTCGGGCCGGAGAGCTAGAGCTCTCCGGCCCGATACGTTTGTGTCGCTGCGCTCCCCCGCCCGCTTGCGCCGCAGGCTGGCCGGACAGCCATGGATGTCACAAAGATCACAGCGGCGACCAGTCAGCGCAGGAGATAAGCCTCCATAGCCCTGATGACAGCGCGACGAGCATCACACTACCCGGGGCGGTACACTTTTCCCCAGACCGCATTGAGGATGGTGTCGATGGAGAATGGGAAAAAGATTGCGATCGGGGTGACGGCGTTTTTTCTGGTCCTGGTCGTTGTGCGTATCGGTTTCCAGTACAAAGCCATGCACGAAGAAGGGCCTCCGCCAAAGACCGCATACGAGAAGCCGAAGCTTTCCGATGACGACATGGTCTTCCTGCGCAAGGAACGGCCCGACTCCCTGAAGGACGAGCGCACGCTGATCGGCAAGACCATCTGGGTAAGCGCCGGCGGGCAGATGGACTACTACCACTACGCGAACCACCACGCGGACTACATGCATCCGGTGGGCACGCTCGCGGGCGCGGAGCCGCTGATGGTCAAGGACGTCTTCGAGCAGGTGCCGCCGCATACGCCGCGCGCCATCTCGCGCATCTCCGCCGGGCAGCGCCATGTGCTGCTGGCGTTCACGATGCCGCAGTCCGCCGACCCGAAGGCGGAGTACGCCGTTCCCGTCGGGCACTATGATGCGGGCAATTACGAGTTCCTGACGGACGAAATTTTCTTCTACGACGACCCGCACACGCTCTACAAGCACTGGGGGCCGGAGGTTTGGGCACATGTCGACAAGCACGAAGTTGTGCCCGGCATGAGCGAGAACCAGGCGATGCTCGCGCTCGGACAGGTGATCGTGCCGAGCGGCGACACCACCGGCGACCGCACCGTCACGTATAACAACAACGACCATCCGGTCAGGGTTTTGTTCGAGCACAACAAAGCCGTCACGGTGACGCCAGAGAAGCCCTGATGGACAAGCTGCACTTCTACGCTCAACACCTCTGAGCTCAGAGCTCGTTCGAACCACACCGCCGCAATCTTACGGCGAGCAACAAACGAAAGCGTGATCGTCCGATGTCCATAAACCGTCGCAAGCTGCTGCAGAACGGAGCCGCTCTCTCTGCGCTCGCGTGGATGGAGAGTGGAGCGTTCGCTCTTCCCGCAAACACCGAGCCTATAGCAAAGACCACCGCCGGCCGCGTCCGCGGGCGCGCCGTCGATGACGGCATTCTGTGCTTCAAGGGCATCGCCTACGGCATGGACACGGCGAAAACGCGCTTCGCTCCACCTAAGCCGCCGGTGTCCTGGAGCGATGTGCGTGATGCGTTCACCTGGGGACCGCGCGCGCCGCAGGTTATTGGCGCTCGCCCACGCCGTGAGGATGCCGCCGCAGCGGCCGCGCGGCCCGGCTATCATCTGCCTCCCGATGAAGGCCCGGAGAGCGAAGACTGCCTGCACCTGAACGTGTGGACGCCGGCGCTGCGCGATAAGAAGAAGCGCCCGGTGATGGTCTACATCCACGGCGGAGCGTACTCGAACGGCACCGTCAACGCACAGCTTTACGACGGCACGCGTCTCGCGAGGCGCGGCGACGTAGTGGTCGTCACCGTGAACCACCGGCTGAACTCTTTCGGCTACCTGTACCTCGCGGACCTCGCGCCGGGCTTTGAGGACTCCGGCAACGCAGGGCAGCTCGACCTTGTGCTCGCCTTGCAGTGGGTGCGCGACAACATCGCAGAGTTCGGCGGCGATCCCTCGCGCGTCCTCATCTTCGGGCAGTCGGGCGGAGGCGCAAAGTGCGCCACGCTGATGGCGCAACCGCCGGCGCACGGCCTCTTCCATCGCGTCATCACGATGAGCGGACAGCAGGTCACGGGCGCTCAGCCGGCGCATGCGACCGAGCGGGCGCGCGCTTTCCTCAAAGCTCTGAATCTCGACACCGCAACCCCCGGAGCGCGCGCACAGGCGCTCCGCACCCTACCAATGGAGACGCTGCAGAAGGCCACCTCAGCCGGTGGATACTACGGGCCCGTCACTGACGGCCGCTCCCTGCCGAACGATCCCTTCAGTCCCACCGATCCCGCGATCTCCATCAGCGTGCCGATGATGCTCGGCAATATGCACGACGAAACGCGCGGCCTGATGGGCCAGCCCGCGTTCTTCAAGCTCACATGGGAGACACTGCCCGAGGCGCTTGAGAAGAACGCGCCGTTCCTCAAGAGCGATCTCGTCACGCTACCGATCAGCGAGGTCATCGCGAAGTACCGCGAGTGGCATCCGGAATACTCGGCCAGCGACGTCTTCTTCGCCGTCACGACCGACTCGCGCTCATGGCGCGGACAGGTGATTGAAGCCGACCGCCGTGCAGCCGACCCCGCCGCGCAGCCGCGCACGTGGGTCTACCAACTGAACTGGAAGACCCCGGTGCGCACCGCTGAAGGCGGAAGCTACGGCTCGCCGCATACGCTCGACATCCCGCTGGGCCTGGACAACGTGGAGCTGTCGCCCGGCATGGTGGGCAGCAGCGCGGAGGACAAGGCCCAGGCGCAGCAGATGGCCGACATCGTCAGCGAAACCTACATCGCCTTCGCGCGCTCGGGCACGCCCGACAACGCGCACATCCCGCACTGGCCGGCCTTCGATCTGAAGCGGCGCGCGACGATGATCTTCGATCTGCCGCCGCGCATCGAGGACGACCCACGCGGACGCGAGCGGCGCTACCTCGGCCAGGTGCCGTACGTGCAGCCCGGCACGTAGCACATCAGCCCGTGTTTCGCAGTCCCGCGCTGATGCCGTTGATCGTGGCGGTGATCGCGCGGTCGAGTTCATCGCTGCGCTCGCCGGCCCGCTTGCGGCGCAGCAGCTCGACCTGCAACAGGCTCATGGGGTCGACGTACGGATTGCGCAGGCGGATGGAGTTGCTCAGCACGGCGTTGCGCTCCAGCAGCTCCTTCTCGTCCGTAACGGCGAGCACCATGCGGCGCGTCAACTCGAACTCAGATTCAAGCGTCGAGAACACGCGCTCGCGCAGAGCTTCATCTTCCACCAACGAAGCATAAAGCCGCGCGATACCGAAGTCGGCCTTCGCCAACGCGAGCTCGACGTTGCGGATCATGTCTAGGAAGAGCGGAAAGCTGCGCGCCATGTCGCGCAGTGTTTCGAGGCCGCCAGCATGCGCAGTCACGAAGGCCTCCAGCGCGTGTCCGACGCCGAAGTACGCGGGCACAACGTGCCGCGACTGCATCCACCCAAACACCCATGGGATCGCACGCAGGTCGGCCATGCTGCGCTGCTTGGTGGCGCTGGCATCCTGGCGCTTGGCGGGACGCGAGCCGATGCGTGCATGTTCGAGCTCCGCGACGGGCGTGGCCTGCTCGAAGTACGTAAACACTTCGGGGTCGTCGACGATGTGCTTCTTGTAGAACGCGAACGAGGCCGCGGACATCTCGTCAAATGCAGCTTCCCACTCCGGCGTTATGGCCCCGGTGAGATGCACGGGCGACGCGCCCTCGCGCTTCATATCCGGCCGCGCGATCGCATCGAGCGAGGCTGCGATCATCAACTCAAGATTACGCTCGGCGAGCACAACGTCAGAGTACTTCCAGTTCAACACCTCACCCTGCTCGGTCAGGCGCAGCTCGCCGTTGAAGCTGTCGAGCGGCTGCGCGAAGATGGCGCGATGCGTGGGCCCGCCACCGCGGCCCACCGTACCTCCGCGGCCGTGGAAGAGCCGCAGCGTCACGCCGCACTCGCGCGCCACGTCGTGCAGCGCGCGATGCGCTTTCCATATCTCCCACGTGCTGGCGATCATGCCGCCATCCTTGTTGGAGTCGGAGTAGCCGAGCATCACTTCCTGGCGCCCGCCCCAGGCTGCAAGCAGCGGCTTGTACGCTTCGCTCGACCACAGCTCCCTGCAGATCGCCGGCGCGTTCTGCAGGTCTTCAATCGACTCGAACAGTGGCACGGGCTGCAGCCCGGGATCGGCTTCGCGCCCATCCGCTGCGGGCGAGCCTTCAACGTGCACGCCGCCGAGGCGCGCCAGCCACAGCACGCGCAACATATCGTCCGCGCAGCTCGCGCCGGAGATGACGTACTGCCGGATCGCGACCGGCGTCTGCTGCTTCACCTTCGCAATGCCGCGGACGGTGTTCAGCACCTCGGATGTATCGGGCGTGAGATCCGGCGGAAGCTGTAGCGCGGAGGCGCCAGGCTTGTGCGCTGCGGCCCATGCCGAGAGTTCATCCACCGCCCCGGCGTGCACGCGCGCGTGCTGGCGTATGTCGAGTGTCTGCAGATGCAGACCGCATGTGCGCACTTCCACGAGGAGCGGATCGATGAGCATCTCGGCGAGACGTCGGCCGCGATTCTCAACCAGCGACTCGCGCAGGATGTTGAGGTCGTCGAGAAGCTGCCCGGCGTTGTCGTACGGCGCGAGAGCTTCGCGCGTAAACGGCGTGCGCTGCACGGATGTGGTCGGCGCGGCGCCGAGGCGCAGCATGATGCACGAGATCAGCAGCCGCACGAACTCACGCGGGAAACGCTGCTCCAGCGCAGTGTCGCCGGCCTCGCGCAGCAGCTTCAGGTACTCGTCCAGTCGCTGGCGCAGCTTCGCAGAGACGGGCGCCTGCTGCGTGGAGGAGGCAAGCTGCTCGAAAGTAGTTTGCAGGCGCTTGTGATAGTGCTCAACGAGCAGATGCTTCGCCATGCCGAGCGCTTCGACAGTGGTCGCGGCGGTGACGAACGGATTGCCGTCGCGGTCGCCGCCGATCCACGAACCGAACTGCAGCACGATGGGCAGCTCGGCGATGGCGATCGCGTCGATGTCCGCGGAGTACTCTGCTTCAACAGCGGACGCGATCTCCGAATAGAGCACGGGCAGCGTATCGAACAGCGACGCCTCGTAATAGTCGAGTGCCATGCGAATCTCGTCGCGCACGGTGGGCCGCGCGGCGCGTACGTCGTCGGTCTGCCAGAGCGCGGTGATCTCCGCGATGAGGTCGCGCTCGAGTGCATCAATTTGCGCAGAGGGCAGAGGGATGCGGTCGAGCTGCTCGAGCAGGTCGGAGATGCGGCGGCGCTTGAACATCACGCTGCGACGCGCGACCTCGGTGGGGTGCGCGGTGAAGACTGGCGTAATGACGATGCGTCCCAGCAGACGCAGCGCTTCATCGCGGTTGATGCCCGCTGCTCGCATGCGTCGCAATGTGCCGCGCAGGCTGCCGCGCTGCGGCGGCGCGTTGCTGTCCAGCAGCGCAGAAGTACGGCGGCGCTTGCGGTGGTTGGTCTCCGCGAGATTGATGAGTTCGAAGTAAAACGCGAACGCGCGCGCCAGGCGGTAGGCCTGCTCGAGATCGGCGGCGGCCGTGTGCGTCAGGGCCTGCGCTTCTTCCAGCAGACGCAGCGCGGCCGGCTCGTCCTCGCCCGCCTCAGCCTTGCGGCGAGCGATGGCCGTCTGCCGCAACGCCTCCACGGCATCGAACAACGCGTCGCCCGCCTGCTCGCGCAATACGGCGCCGAGCAGTGTTCCAAGGCCGTTGATATCGCGGCGCAGAGGCGCCTGTTTTTCATCGCCGGTGCGCGCTTCAAGCTCGCCGAGGCGGTCAGTCCAACTGTCAGGGGTCCACAACGAGGGCATAGTTGATTATGCAATGCCGGGCGTGCCCGGTGCAGCGCTTACTTCTCGCGCGACTTCATGTAGACCCCAAGCTGGACGCACGCGGCACGCAGATTGGGCGTATCCACACCCCTTGCAGCGCCGCGCGCCAGCAGGTCGCCCAGAACATTCGCTACCTCGACCGGCGCTCCCTTTTGCAGATCACGATACATCGAAGCAGTAAACGTGCTGCCGGGCTTTGTGAGGCGGTCCTTCGTGAACTGCATCGCCGGCTCCGACATGGGATGGCCTTCGGCACTGGCGACGGCCGCGCACTCCGCGATGATTGCCAGGGCGGTCTCGCGGCCCCCGGGCACGGCGACGACATCACCGATGCTGCCGCGCAGCAGGCACGTGATGACGGCGCTTGAAGAGAGCATTACCCACTTCTCCCACATCAGCGCGTCGACGTTCGAGACCAGCTGATCGTCGAAGCCCGCGTTCGCGAGCACGGCTGCGAGGGCGCGAATGCGCGGTGTGTCCGCTCCGCTGAGTTCGCCATAGACGAGGTCTTCAAAGTGCGCGAGCTGCTTGACGCGGCCCTCGCTGTCAAGATCGGAGGAAATGTGGGAGAGGCCACCCAGCACCGCGTTCGCACCGAAGCGCGCACTCAAGATATCGATGTGACACATGCCGTTGAGCAGCGGAAGAATCATCGTCTCGGGGCCAACTGCCGACGCAAAGTCGCGCATCGCGTCGTCCAGGCTGTAGGTCTTCACGGCCAGCAGAATGACGTCGAACGGCGCGTCGATCTGCTCGGCAGTGATCGTCTTCACCGCGACCGTGCTCTGCTCTCCGTTGTGGGCAAGAATGCGCAAGCCGGCGCGGCGCAATTGCTCGGCGCGCTTTTCGCGAACAAGGAACGTTACATCGCGGCCTGCCTCGACAAGCCGCGCACCGAAGAATCCACCCACCGAACCTGCGCCGACGACAAGAATCCTCATAGAGATATTGTGCCTCGCCCGGCGCGCGGCGTCACCGTTATGCGGTCGTCTGCTCTTCAAGCTGCATCCCAAGCTCTTCCCACTCTGCCGTGAGCGCCGTATGCCGCTCGCGCATGGCATCAAGTTCCGCGGCGAGTCGCTGCGCCGCTTCAGCAGTGGTGAACACGCCCTGCTGCTGCTCGGCTTGCGCTATGCGGTCCTCAAGCTGCGGCAGCTCATCTTCGATAGCCGCAACGCGGTCTTCAAGCTGCTTTAGCTTGATGGGGTTCAGCCGCTTTGCATTCGACTTCGGCGGCGCAGTCACAGCCGCAAGCGAGCCTTCGAGCTCATGCGTGCTGTCCTTCGGACTCTCGACCACCGCGACAGCGCCCACTTGCTTCACCTCGCGAAACATCCCGGTCGCGGGATCGATGTTCGCGTTGGTCGAAGCATCGCGCGTGAGCTGCGCCTTCAGCGCGGCGGTGTCCGTCGGGATGCCGCCCTGCTTGCGGAACATATAGTCCTCGTAGTTACCGGGGTAGATGTGCAGGCGGCGGTCTTCCACCTCGAAGACCTTGGTCGCGAGGCCGTCGATAAAGTAGCGGTCGTGCGAAACGAACAGCACGGTCCCGCTGAAGCCGCTAATCGCTTCGAGCAGCACATCCTTGGCGCGCAGGTCGAGATGGTTCGTCGGCTCATCGAGCAGAAGGAAGTTCGCGGGCGAGACAAGCATCTTCGCCATCGCGTAACGGTTGCGCTCGCCGCCCGAGAGCACACCCAGCTTTTTGAACACATCGTCGCCCGAAAACATGAAGCAGCCCAGCAGCGAACGCAGCGTCACGACGTCGACACGCGGGTTGGAGCCGGTGATGTCGTCGAGCATCTCCGCGTTGCCGTCGAGCACCTTGTACTGGTCCTGCGCGAAGTAGTCCACCAGCACGTTGTGGCCAACGCGGATCTCGCCGGACGTCGGCTTGTCGAGCCCCGCGAGCAAACGGATCATCGTCGATTTACCCGCGCCATTCGCGCCGACGAGCGCGATGCGGTCGCCGCGTTCGATCGTGAAGCTGATGTCCTCGAGCACGCGCTTCGGTGATCCATCCGGGTTCGGGTAGTGCTTCGTAAGGTGCTTCACATCGAGCACCGTGCGACCCGAGGCCGGCGGCTGCGGGAAGGTGAAGTGGATGGTCGCTTCTTCTTCCGGCACCTCAATGCGCTCGATCTTTTCAAGCTCCTTGATGCGCGACTGCACCTGCTTGGCCTTGGTAGCCTGCGCGCGGAAGCGATTGATGAACGCCTCCAGCGCCTCGATGCGGTCGCGCTGGTTCTTGTAGGCGTTCATGATCTGCGTGCGACGCTCTTCCTTCTGCGTCACGTACTTTTCGTAGTTGCCGTGGTAGAAGTGCACGCGCTTGTTCCACAGCTCGACCACCTTGTTCACCACCTGATCAAGGAAGTAGCGGTCATGCGAGATGAGGATGTAGGCCTTCGGATAATTGTGGAGATACTCCTCCAGCCAGTTGCGGCTTTCGAGATCGAGATGATTCGTCGGCTCGTCGAGCAGCAGCAGCGAGGGCTCCTGCAGCAGCAGCTTGGCGAGCGCGATGCGCATCTGCCAGCCGCCTGAAAACTCCTCGGTGCGACGCAGCCAGTCTTCCTTCGAGAAGCCCAGGCCGCCGAGCACCGCACCCACCTGCGCGTCGAGCGTGTAGATGTCGCGCGCGTGCAGCAGGTCGGCGATATCCGAGTAGCGCTCCGCGGCGGCCGCGTAGGCGGCAGACTTGGGGTCGGTGTCTGCCAGCACGTGCGTCAGGGCCTCCGACTCTTTCTCCAGCGCGAACAGTTCGTCGAAGACCGACAGGCACTCATCGAACACCGAGCGGCCTGAGAGCGCGAGGCCGTCCTGCGGCAGGTACCCGATGGTCATGCCGCGCACGCGCGTCAGCTGGCCATAATCCAGGGCTTCGACGCCGGCCAGGACCTTCAGCAGCGTGGACTTGCCCGTGCCGTTGCCGCCAACGAGGCCGGTGCGCTCGTCAGGGGTGATCAGCCAGTTGGCGTCTTCAAAAAGTAGTTTTTGGCCGAAACGTTTGCCGGCAGCGGAAAGTTGAAGCATTCTCTCCCTATTTTCGCATCGCCCGGCAAAGTGGGCATCCGAGGCGTGCATACCGGAGCGTTTCGGCTGCATCGAAGGAGCAGGGAACGCTTGTGAATGACACGGAAACCAACCCCCAGACGACCACGCAGAAGAGGCGCTGGTGGCAGAGGCGGTGGTTGTGGTGGCTCGCCGGTATAGTGGCAGCGTGCGCAATCGTGGCTGTGGCCGCGCTGCAGTACGTCGTGCGCAATGCCGAGCCCATCCTCCGCAAGCGCATCATCGAAACCGTCTCCGCACGCTTCGACGCTCCGGTTCAACTGGACCAGGTGGACATCTCCGTACTGAAGGGTTTGCAGGTGACAGGCGAGGGGCTGCGCGTGCTGAACCGGCCGGACACGGTTCAGCCGGACTCGCCCGATTCCGCCCGGCGCAGTACAGCGCCGATCCTGAGCGTGCAGAAATTTCAGTTCCGCACCGATGTCCGCTCGCTGCTGCATGCGTCCAGCGTTATTGGGCTTGTCTACGTGCAGAGCATGGAGTTGCACATCCCGCCCGCCGAACTTCGGGGTAAGCACGAGGGACACGACAAGGACGACAAGGAGCCACGGGTCGCGCTGCTGGTGACGCATGTAGTTTGCGATGACGCGAAGCTCTTCATCGAAACCCTAAAGCCCGGCAAAGAGCCGCTGGAGTTCGACATCCAGCATCTCGACCTTACCGGCACGGTGTGGAAGCACCCGTTTCATTACGACGCCATCCTCACCAACCCCAAGCCGACCGGCCTGATCCACGCCGTCGGAACCTTTGGGCCCTGGGAGGCGGACGAGCCCCGCGACACGCCCGTCGACGGCGACTACAACTTCAGCCACGCCGACCTGAACAGCATCAAGGGCATCGGCGGCATGCTGCGGTCGACCGGCCACTTCGCCGGTCCGCTGGGGCGCGTCGTTGTGGACGGCGTGACCGATACGCCGAACTTCTCGCTCGATACCAGCAACCATCCCGTGCCGCTGCATACACAGTTCCACGCCATCGTCGACGGTACCACCGGCGACACCACGCTTGACCCCGTGCAGGCGCATCTGCTGCACTCGGACTTCACAGCGCGCGGCACTGTCGTGCGCGTGCCCCACGACGGGCACGACATTTTCCTCGATGTCGACATGCCCCGGGCGCGCATCGAGGACATGCTGCAACTCGCAGTGAAGACAGAGCCGCCATTGATGCGCGGCGCTCTGACGATGCATACCAAGCTGCACATTCCGCCGGGCTCAGCGCGCGTCGCGCAGAAACTGGAGCTTGCCGGCCGCTTTCAGATCCGGCAGGTCTCTTTCAGCAACCGCAGCGTGCAGGACAAGATCGACGCCATGAGCGTCCGCGCGCAGGGCAGGCCTAAGGAAGCGCAGCAAGCAGGCAGCGACCGCCGCGCCGAGGTGGCCTCCGACATGAAGGCAAACTTCGTGCTGGGCGGAGGCATGACCACGGTCCACGACCTGAACTACAAAATCCCCGGCGCGCTTGTGCTGCTCAACGGCGTCTACAGCCTGAACGGCGATGTGTTCGAGTTCAAGGGCCACGTCCGCACCGACGCCACCGCGTCGCACATGACCACCGGATGGAAGTCGTGGCTGCTGAAGCCGGTGGACCCGTTCCTCAAGAAGAACGGCGCGGGCATGGAGCTTCCCGTATCCATCAGCGGAACCAAGGGCGATGTGCACTTCGGCCTGGCGATGCACGGCAGCAGCAAGGAGTCGACTGAGGAGATGAAGCAGGACCTGAAGAACCGCCCTCCGGCACGCGCGGCGAAGAAAGGCGCCCCGTCCGAGGCGCGGGATGAGAAGAGGAAAGGAAAGCAGGACAGAAGCGCAGCCGGGCAGCAGAAGAAGATGGACGAGCAGCACAGACGCGCGCTCAGCGATGCCGCCAGCTCCAAAAGGTCAGCCGCCGGTCAACCCTGATGCGTCCGCGCTCCCGTCCGCAGGCGGCATTCGTAGCAGCTCCCAGATGGTGGCCAGGTTGCGCATCCAGCCACGCCGCAGGAATCCGTTTGCCAGCAGTATCCGCGTACGAGTCACGCCATTGCGGGCAGCGCCGCAATCGAGGAACGCCTGCAACACGGCACGCCGGGCGGCCGGCATCTCGTCGCAGTACACGCGCAGGAAGGCAGCGATGGTCCTCTGCTGAATCCTCCACTGCTCGCGGCGGCCACTGGACTGCATCACGCGCGCGGCGATCTCGGCGGGCGCTTTGCCCCCGGCGGTCGCTCCCACCACATTGCCGCCGTGCTGGCGATAGAGCACCGTCACTTCCCGCAACGGCTCGGCGTGGCCCATGGCAGAGGCGATCAGCGCGGCCCAGTAATCATGCATCGGCGCCTCGCGGGGCATGCGCAGCGCCAACTCCACCAGAGGACGGTTCAGCAGCGCCGTGCACCCGGTCACGACGTTCTGCAACATCATCCGGGGAAGCGCGGAGATGTCGGCGGGCTCAATGCCCTCATGCGCCCAGTAGGATGCGTGCAGTGTTCCGAGCGCATCGTCCACCACGCGCAGGTCGCTGAACACGAGCAGCGGGACCTCTGCGCCGAAACGCTCCTGCAGGCTCTGCATCCTTCGCATCGACGAGCTGATCTTGCCCGGAAGCCACACGTCGTCCTGATCGGCAAAAGCAACATACGGCGCGCTCGATGCCTGCATCAATCGCAGGAAGTTCCACTGCGCCGCTCCACTTGCCTGCCTGTCTGCAAGCAGTGTGAAGCGATCGCCATGCCGCTCCGCATACTCGGCAAGGATCGCCGCCGTACCGTCGGTGGAGGTATCGTCGCGCGCGACAATGCGCATCGCGCCGTAATCCTGCGCAAGGATGGACTCGATCTGCTCGCGGAGGAACCGCTCTCCGTTGTGAGTTGCGAGCAAGACCTCGACCAGGGGGTTTGGGGTCATGGCCGCAGCGCCGCCCGGAGCATGCGCCACGTCTGGCCCCGTTCCTTCCTGCGCAGCAGCCTGCCCGCCACCGCGCGCAACAGCCGCAGACGGCGCGACAGGCGGTCGCCCGCCGTTCCGTACTGCGCATAAAACCTTCGCTCCGCGTCGAGCACCTGCGCCTGCCTCGCGGCCCCTGCAGAACCCGGCGCGGCCTCCTCGTTCGACGAAAGCTCATGGGCGATCGTCGCGTGCATCACGTGGAGCTTCCCGCCCGCCGTTTGCAACTGAGTGAACGTCGCGTGATCCAGGTAGTCGACAGGAAAATCCGCCGGAAATCCTCCGATACCCTGCAGTGCGGCAACGCTGACCACGGCGCCCGAGTTGAAGACGTGAAGACGTTCTTCCGCTACGCCGCTCCTCTCGAGCGAAACAGCCCGCGCCGGGCCCAGCCCTGGTGGAACGATCGGCGAACAGACTATGCTGCGGTCGGCGAGCTTTGGCACAAACGCAACCACCCGGCCGGACGGCCCGCTCTCGCGCACCAGCGCCAGCACTTCATCGATGTAAGCCTCGTTCAGCCCGGTGTCCTGGTCGAGCAGCAACAGCCAGGGAATGCCGGCTTCCGCTGCGACCGCAAGCGCGCGGTTGTACGCTGCTGCCAGACCGGGGTTGCTCGTATCGCTCACGTACAGACCGGAGAAACCGGAAGGCGGAGACTGCTTCTGCGGCGAATTATCGAAAAGCATCAGCTCGACCGCTTCGGACGCTTCGCGCTTCCGCGCCAAGAGATCGCCGAGCGACAGGAACGCGGGACTTCGATCCGCTGACATGCGATAGAGCACAAGGATCGCCAGGATGGACTTCGGAGTCGTCACGCTCCTTTGAGTTTCTCAGACCGCGCGAGAACTGTCTCGAATGGAATGTCCTTGCGATAAGATCAAGCCAATGGCCACCATCCTTCAACGCATCAGGAACCGCGTTCGACACCGGATGCAGGGCCACATAAAGCATCGCAGCCTGTATCTGCCATTCGTGACCGGAAAGAGCGGATTGGAGATCGGCGGCCCCAGCCAGGTATTTCGGACCGGAGAACCGGTCGATATCTATCAGCACCTGGAATCGCTGGATAACTGCGACTTCTCCTCGGAGACGGTTTGGACAGACCAGTTGAGGGGCTACAAATTCGCGGATGGAAAGCCCTCCGGCCGCAATATCTACTGCGATGGTTCCGAGTTATCTCCGGTCGCAGACTGCAGCTACGATTGCGTCCTGTCGTCGCATAACCTCGAGCACTTCGCGAATCCGGTGAAAGCTCTGCTCGAATGGAAGCGCGTTCTTCGCCCCGGCGGCGCGCTCATACTTGTGCTTCCGTATTACAAGGACACGTTCGACCACCGCCGCCAACCCACCAGCGTCGATCACATGTTTGAGGACTTCGCCAATCATTGTGGCGAAGACGATCTGACCCACGTGCCGGAGATTCTCGATAAGCACGACCTCAGCCGCGATCCGGGCGCCGGGTCCGCCGAGAACTTCCGCACACGGTCCCTGGCAAACATCTCCAACCGCTGCCTTCACCACCATGTCTTCGATGAGAACAACAGCCGCGCTCTGCTGGAACGCGCGGGCTTCCAGGTACGGAGCGTGGACAAAGCGTTTCCGTTTCACCTGTGCCTGCTGGCAACCGTCAACGGCGAATGACGTGCGCCGCCCGCCAGCAACAGCGGCGGTTCCATCGCAGGGACGCGCGAGCGCTTCTCCGATCCCTAAGAATGAGCTTCACCCGGAGAGGTGATCGGACAGGCTCCCGCTTCGCCGTCCTTCGCGGCGGGAAGGAAGTCTCCGCGCAGAATGCGGCGCACCTCCATTCCCTGCGGAACGATCATGAAGACGAGGAAGGAGATGACGGTGGCGAGAATCACCCCTTCCGCGCCCATGCGCTTGACCAGGTAAATGGAAAGCGTCAGGTTGGCGATGGCCGCGGTGATGGCGCTGATGGTGGCTACCCTGAGCTGCTTGGTGGCCGTCATCAACAGTGCCTGGTTGGTCGTGCTGCACACCACTACCGTCCAGACAGCAAGCGTCCAAAGCAACAGGCTGGAAGGTACGGCGGCCGGGCCTGCCCAGAGTCGGATGATGGTTCGCCCGAATGCAGCAAGCATGATCGCGGAAAGGGAGACAAGGCCGAGTGTCGTTCGGAAGATGCCGTGATAGGCCTTGCGCACCCACACCATGTCACGTTTCTCGTAAGCTTCCGTGAAGGCCGGCCAGAGTGTAGGCACCATCAGGGATTGCAACAGCACCGCGTAGTTCACCAGCCTCCACGCCACACTGTAGGGTGTCACTTCATTCGGTCCGCGGAAGTGCATGATGACCAGATTGTCCGAGTTGAAGACGACCATCATGGTGATTTGCATGAGGAAAAACATGAATCCCTGACGCAGCATCGATTTCGCCACGGATCTGTCGATCAGCAATGGATTGGGACGAAGCCACGGCTTGTGGTGCAGCAGCAGCCAGAGGTTCAGCAGAAGTGCGCCGAGTAACATTGCGCCGCAGTAGGCGCTCATCAAGGTGACGATAGTCCCGCGGACAAGGACGCCCGTGAGGATGGCGATCAGGCCCAGGACGCTGATGCCCATGGCAAAGTAGTTCGTGATGTGCACCTGCTGGTATCCCGCCATCACCCGGTTCGCCAGGTTCAAGGGCATGGATACAAAGAAGAAGAGGATGCAGATCAGCACCGTCGTGCGCGCCTGGTGGACCAGCACCGCGCCTTCCAGGTGCAACAGCTTTCCCCAGTCCAGCCATGACCAAAGCAGGATTGCAACCATAGCCAGCAGGGTGGCGACCACGGTCGTCATCCAGAATGCGGTGGAATACGCTGCCCGTGCATCGGAACGGCTGTCGCGGGCGTACGCCTCTGAGATCGAGTTCGTCAGGGTATTGGCAATGCCGAGATCCAGCAGCGCCAGCAAGGTGGCAGTCGTGCTGATGGTGATCCAGACGCCGTACTCAACCGGTCCAAGGTAGTGCACCGTGAGCGGAAGCGTGACAAAGCCGACCAGCATGGCGACGGCCTTGCTGGCAATCCCCGAAGATCCACCCTTGATCAGGCGCCCGGCACGTGTATCCCCTTTCAATTTCTGCCGAACCGAAGCGACCAGTCCCACTCAAACTCCAAACACACGCCACGGCGCGTTTGCTGTTATACTAAACCTGCAGGTAGAACCTACAACTGCAAGGGCACACGCGGGCAGATGACTCCGAATGGATTCGAGTCTGGCCAGAGACCGCGAGCCGCCTCAAACCCCCTCCACCGCATAATTTGCGTTGGTTGCTCTGGCTAGCAGGCAAGTCCAATTGGGACCTGCCTCGCCGTGCAGCAGCAGCGCTTCGGTTCTCCAGGCAATGCTGATTTCAGAATCCATGACGCTTCCCGTGCGCCAGTCGCCCGAGCTTCGCGTCTCTGCATGCTCTCGCTTTTTTGACTGGATATAACTAAGGAAACCTTTGTCTACTCTTACACTTGAATCGATTTTGAACCCCGCTCCACTGACACCTTCGCGCCACATCACACAGGCTGACTCCAGCGCCGTCCACTTTAACGATTTCGAGATCTCCGACTCGCTCAAGCAGCGCCTCGCGGCCGCGAACTTCGTCATTCCCACGCCCGTGCAGGCCGGAGCGATCCCGCCCGCGCTCGAAGGCGCCGACATTCTCGCCACTGCCTCCACCGGCACCGGCAAGACGCTCAGCTTCCTGATCCCGATGATCATGAAGATGGACTCGACCTCCTCGCCCTCCACCAAGGGCAAGCGCGGTCCCATCCGTTCGCTCATCCTTCTGCCCACCCGCGAGCTCGCCATGCAGGTGCTCGAGGCGTACCACAAGCTCGTCCCCGCGACGAAGAACGACGCTGTGCTCGTCTGCGGCGGCCTTTCCGAAGGCAACCAGCTCGACCAGCTCTCGCGCGGGCCGCGCCTTGTCGTCGCGACACCCGGACGTCTCGAAGACTATCTCCGCCGCCGCGCCATCAAGCTCGACGACGTTGAAATGCTCGTCCTCGACGAAGTCGATCGCATGCTCGACATGGGCTTCCTTCCCGCCATCCGCCGCATCGTGCAGGCTCTGCCCAAGCAGCGCCAGACCATGTGCTACTCGGCGACGCTCGATGCCAACATCCGCGAGATCGTGCGCGACTACGTCAAAAACCCTGTTCGCGTCGAAATCGGCACGGCCTCGCGTCCTTCCGACCGCGTTGAGCTGCGCGTCTACACCGTCATGCAGGACCAGAAGCTGGCCCAGCTGGACAAGATGCTGAACGAGGAAGAGGGCACGTACCTCGTCTTCTCGCGCACCAAGCACGGCGCCGACCGTATCGCGCGCAAGCTGGAAAAGCTCGGCCACATGACCGAAGTCATCCACGGCGATCGCTCGCAATCGCAGCGCACGGCCGCTCTCAAGAGTTTTACCCAGGAGAAGAGCCGCGTTCTGGTGGCGACCGACGTTGCCGCGCGCGGAATCGACGTCTCGCACATTGCGCATGTCGTCAACTTCGACCTGCCCAACGGCTCGGACGACTTTGTGCACCGCATCGGCCGCACCGGCCGCGCGGGCGCGAAGGGTGTGGCGACCACGTTCATCACGCCGCTTGAAAAGGGCGACGCCCGCAAGCTGGAGCGCGAGCTGAAGATCCAGTTCGACTGGCGCGTGGCCGACAAGAACCTCGCGAAGGAAGAGCGCAACAAGCCCGTCGACTTCAAGAACAACGACATCTCGCAGCTGCTGCAGATGGAGACACGTTCATGGAAGAACGCGGACGGCACATCCGAGCCGCACCACGGCCACCAGGTTGCTCCGCAGCACCCGCGCGGCAGCCACGGCGGTGGCCACGGCCGCTCGCATGCCGGCCGCAGCGGAGGCCGTCCCCAGGGCTCCGGTGGCCGCTCCAACCGCAGCAGCGGTCGCGGACGCTAAGCAACCAGCACCACAACAAAGCAAGGGCGAGGATCATATCCTCGCCCTTGCTGTTTGCCTTACAGTTCAGACTGTCGCAGATGCCAAGTCGAGATTTGGCGAGCCGGTCCGCTTTGCGGCAGATCGCTTTGTCGATCGTTGCGCCGGCTGGGGCAGATTGCCTTTGTATTCATAGACCCAGCATTCCGTGCTGGTTCCATCCTCTAACCGAACCTTCACCTGTTTGCGTTGAAACAGACTCTTATCCAGAGCCGCCGGGTAATACTCTTCGTAGTCGTCCAGTTGCTTAAGCGCCACCCCATTAGGGACCTGAAACACTTCCCCCGTAATGCGAGATCCGTTCTTCTGATCGATCTTGATGGCTGGGAAGTCGCGAAACCGGTGCAGCCGCGCTCGAATGGTGCCCGATCCTAAGGCCTTGAAACGGCGGACGACATGCGCGATTTCTTCCGGCGCGCGGTCTGGGTGAAGCGTCCCGTAGACGAACAGCTTCTGCGACATGACAGTCTCCATACCCATATTACTGCGTCTCACGCTCGGCCAATAGGCGTCGCAGATTTTCAAACCCGTTGGATGTCTTCCGGATGTAATCCCAGACCGGTTTCTTGTCCCGCAGTAGGCTTAGGTAGTAGCCGAGCAAAGCTTCCGTATCGCCCCGCATTAGAGTTTCGATGGTGTCCAGATATGCGACGAGTTCGAAGAAGTTCAAAAAGTCGGTAAACTCTGCCGACTGGGCCGCAACCGCTGCTTCCAGTTTCGCTTCCTCCTCAATACCATCGCAATCCAGCAGTGTCTTCATCGCCTGATAGGTTGGGTCGACGAAGAACGCTTTGTGCAAAGTCAGAAGGAATTCCGCCGCTTTTGTCCGCGAATTTCGAAAGTAGGTAAAGACCGCGAAGCCGCCAGTACAGAGAGCAATCACACCTCCGACCGCCTTGATCCATAAGTCAGCGCTGTTCGCGTCCAAGCAATTTCTCCCTTCGTTCCCTCGGAAGTGATATCACGATCCGCCGAACCATGTGCAGTGCACCAAAGCAAAGGGCGAGGATCTGATCCTCGCCCTTTCCGTTTTCGAACCAGAAGCTACTTATCCATCTCCTTCAGATACGCCTCACTCAACGTCTTCTTCTCTTTTGCCAACGGCAGCAGCGTCGGATAAAACTGCACGAACGTCGTATCCACCGCCGCATGCTGCGAGTGGCAGCTATAGCAGCTCGCCGTCTGCGGAGTCATCTTCGCCACCTTGCTGTCGCCGAACCCGAAGAACGCCCAATCGCCCTTGAAGCGACTCGCGTCCTTCACGTGAACTTCCAGTCCCATCACCGCTCCGGCTTGAAACTGGCCAGCCTTGTTGATCGAGCCTTTGCCCTGGCCCATCCGCGCCTCCAGCACCATGGTGGTTTTATCCGGCCATGTGCCGGTCTTCACAAATGCCGCATACGCTTCCGGATTCACGAACACGTTATCGAACATATGGTGCCCCATCGCGGCAGGGTTTTCGCTGTAGCTCATGTCGAACCCGGTCGTGAGATATACCCAGCTGCGGTAGTCCTCGGGCAGCTTCATCTGGCCGTCGGCCGTATATTGCGGATCATGGTTCCGATCCGCCTGCGGCGCGGAGGCGGCATAGAGACCAATCACGACAGCGAAGAGGGAGAGAGCTTTCACATGGGGCATCATGGTCTGAGTATCCTCACTCCTCAGCAGGCGCGCCATACTGTCCGCTGCAAGCCGCCGTCGATTGGCTGCATTCTCCTCGCCGGCTCGCGTTCGACACGCTAGGATCAGCTTATGGATTCACGCATCACCGCCTCTCGCCTGAAGTGGATCGCCTCGCTGTGGGCCGGCTTTGCCCTATTCGACGCCGTGCAGACGGTCTTCAGCATGAAGGCCGAAGGCATGCACCATGCGTGGGTCACGCTCTTCTTCACTGACTTCTTTTCGTGGCTGCCCTGGGCGCTGGCCACGCCTGTGATCCTCGCGCTGGGCCGCCGCTACCCCGCCACCACGCTCAAAGCGCCGCGAGTCTGGCTTCTCCACCTCGGCGTCTGCACGCTCACAGAGCTTGCCTTCAACGCCTGGACGATCGGCCTGCGAACCATCTTCAACCCATACCTGGAAGCTCACCCGCTGCCGTTCGCCACGCTGTTCCGCTACCGGATGTACAACAGCATGGTCGCCGCGATCATTCTGTACTCCATTGTTCTGACTGTCGCTTACGTCATCGACTCACACCGGCGCCTCGTCGACGAACAGACCGAAACCGCACGCCTCAGCGAGCAGCTTTCGCGCGCGCAGCTTGACGCCCTGCGCCGCCAGATCGAACCGCACTTCCTGTTCAATACGCTCAACTCCATCGCCGGGCTCGTCCGTGAATCGCGCAACGACGACGCCGTCAACATGATTGCCGGGCTCAGCGATCTGCTGCGCCGCTCGCTCGAAGGCGCGCCGCATCAGCAGGTGCCGCTCGGCGAGGAAGTCGAATTCGCGCAGAAGTATCTGGACATCCAGCGAATGCGCTTCACGGACCGTCTGCGCGTCGACATGGAAATTCCGCGCGAACTCCTGCGCGCACGCGTGCCCAGCCTCATCCTGCAGCCGATGGTAGAGAACGCCGTCCTGCACGGCATCTCGCACCGCGCGCAAGGCGGGACGATCCGTATCGTCGCCTCCGAGAGCGCCGGCACCCTCACACTGCGCATCGGCAACGACGGCCCCGCGCTGCCGCCGCAGTGGCAAAGCTCGCGCACCGGCATCGGCATCGCGAACGTCCGCAGCCGCCTCCGCAGCCTTTACGGCGAGGCCTGCAACCTCGATCTGCATGACCGCGCCACCGGCGGCGTCGAGGTCGCGCTGTCACTGCCTTTCGTCGTGCCCGCGGAGGGCTAAGCCGTGTCATCCCCCCTGCGCACGCTGGTCGTAGACGACGAGCCTCTCGCCCGCAGCAACCTGCTTTCGCTCCTGCGCCTCGACCCCGAGATTGAGCTCCTCGGCGAGTGCGGCTCCGGCGCCGAAGCCCTCGCGCGCATTCGCGAGTCCAAGCCCGACCTGGTCTTCCTCGATATCGAAATGCCCGAATGCGGCGGCTTCGACGTGCTCGAAATGCTCGGCGCCGACCTTCCACCAGCCATCGTCTTCGTCACCGCCTACGACCAGTACGCTCTGCGAGCCTTCGAGGCCGGCGCGCTCGACTATCTGCTCAAGCCCTTCGACAACGCCCGCTTCCACCGCGCGCTGGATCGAGCCAAAGAGCGCGCCCGTCAGGTCAACGCCGCACCCCGCAGCAAGCCGCCCCTCAACTTCATCACGCTCAAGTCACACGGCCGCGTCCTCTTCCTCAAGCTCACCGAGATCGACTGGATCGAAGCCGCCGACTACTACACCTGCCTCCACTCCGGCACCGCCGAGCACCTTCTCCGCCGCAGCCTCGCCGACCTCGAATCGGACCTCGACCCCACTGTCTTCTGCCGCATCCATCGCTCTACCATCGTGCGCCTCGACCGCGTCCGCGGGCTGAAGCTGAACGAAAGCGGCGAGTACGATGTCGAACTCCGCGACGGTACGCTCCTGCGCATCAGCCGCAGCTATCGCGGCGAGCTACAGGAGCGGCTCGGTCTACGCTAACCGACGCTTCCTCTACGGCTGCCCCTGTCCGCCACCGGCGCCATAGATGTTCCCCGTCGTAAAGCTCGCATCATTCGCTGCGAGCTGCACATAGATCGACGCCAATTCCACCGGCTGGCCCGGGCGCTTCAACGGCGCTGTGCTTCCGAACTTCGTGTACTTCTCCTCGGTCGCTCCGCCCGAGATCTGCAACGGCGTCCATATCGGCCCCGGCGCCACGCCGTTCACCCGAATCCCCTTCGACGCAAGCTGCTTGGAGAGCGACTTCACGTAATTCATCGTTGCGGCCTTGGTCTGCGCATAGTCGTACAGGTCAGGCGACGGGTCATAGGCCTGTTCCGATGTCGTGCCGATGATCGCCGAGCCCGGCGGCAGGTGAGGCAACGCCGCCTTGATGATCCAGAACGGCGCGTAGATGTTGGTCTTCATCGTGGAGTCGAAGTCTTCACTCGTCAGGTCGAGAATCGATTCCCGCGCCTGCTGCCGGCCCGCGTTCGACACGACGATATCCAACCCGCCGAGCCCCTGCACGGCTTTGTCCACCAGCTCCTTGCAGAAGGCCTCCTTGCGCAGGTCCCCGGGGATAGCAACGGCCTTCCTCCCTTCCTTGCGGATCAGGTCGATCACCTCGCGGGCATCGGGCTCCTCCGTCGGATAGTAGACGATGGCCACATCGGCGCCCTCGCGCGCATAGGCGATAGCCGCCGCTCGACCCATCCCCGAATCTCCACCCGTAATCAGCGCCTTCCGCCCGGCCAGCCTGCCCGAGCCCTTATAGCTCGTCTCGCCGTGGTCCGGCCGCGGATCCATCTTGCTCGCCAGCCCCGGCCAAGGCTGCGGCTGCGGCTTGAAAGGCGGCTTGGGAAACTTCTCCTTCGGGTCCACCATCGGGGCCGCAGCCATTCCCGCCTGCCCGCTCTGCGCCATGGCTTGCGGCACCGCCGCAGCCGCCAGGCCTGTCCCAATTCCGCCAATCATCTCTCGTCTGGACATACCTCTCCCCTCGCGATCGCTCATCGCTGCTCCTCTTTGTTCGTGGATTGGGACAAACAGGCGTCGATGCCATCCCGCGCGGGCACAACTTCCAGCCCTCGGTCTTCACTATTGGGTGCGGCTGCGGCGGCCCGGGTTGCGCGCAGAACCCCGCTGCCGCGCCCCATCTGTTCACCAAATCAAAAGCCGCTCGCTTCGCCCATGAGTTGCCATCAAGCCGCCCGGTGCCCCACAATCGCCCTATGCTGACCAAGAACGCCATCTCCACCACCGACGCCCCTGCCGCCATCGGCCCTTACACCCAGGCTGTGCGCGTAGGCGACATGCTCTTCACCTCGGGCCAGGTCGCGCTTGATCCTGCTACCGGCGCCCTCGTCGAAGGCGGCATCACAGAGCAGACCACGCGCGTCGTCGAGAACCTGAAAGCCGTCCTCACCGCCGCGGGCACAGGCTTCGCGCAGGTGGTCAAGACCACCGTCTTCCTCAAGGACATGAAAGACTTCGCCGCCATGAACGCCGTCTACGGCCAATACTTCGCGCCCGAAGGCGCGATCGCCCCCGCGCGCTCCACCGTACAGGTCGCAGGCCTGCCTAAGGACGCGCTGGTCGAGATCGAGTGCATCGCGACCGTATCCGCCAGCTAACCCCCGCGCCGTCCGCAAAAAATAGGCCCCCATCGCTGGGGGCCAATCTGCCTTGGTTCTCTCGTCTTAGGAGAGCTCGTCGGCGCCGTGCTCTCCCGAGCTGCGAACGCCAGACCCTTCGAAGGCGTGGAAAGAAAACCCGGAGCCAATGCACTTCCCGAGGGCCCCGGCTCCGCGCTTCTACCTACTTGAACGCCGGCCGGGCCGATTTGGATTTTCCGATGGTCAAGAATTCGCGAGTCGGGAGGATTGCCTCAGCGAGTCTGGATTCCGCTGATGTGTATTTCGGGCTGCTGCTGGTTCCAGCTGGGATCAATGTTCTCGAACGTCAGCCGGAACTCGCGCTCGGCGCCCGGAGTCAGCGGATCGGCGCTGATGGGCTCGGTATCCACGTACGGCTCGCGCGTCCGGATAAACTGCATGGTCTCGATCTTCACCTGCGGCGGCGTGCCGGTCTCGCTCGGAAACCCGACGTGAACCGTGATGGCTGTGACCGTGGCGGAACCATTGTTCTTGATACGCCCATCAATGTACGTGGACTTGCCACCCGACAGCGAGTTCGACTCGCTCATGTCGATGCCCGAGATCACGAGGTTCGGCCCATAAGCCGCCGCCTGCTGCGCGTTGTCGAGCTGGGCAGGCCGCCGCGACAAAATCACCACCACACCCACCAGGATCAGCACCGCCGCCGTGGCGATTCCCACCGCGGTTTTCGGAAAGCCGCGCTCGACGGGCGGCTCGGAGAACATACCGGAAGGCTGCGGGTTGGCTGGAGATGTGCTCATCGCTTGGCGCTCACGAACGATCTACAAGCGGATGATACCAAGACCCGTCCGCATTCTGCGACTCAGCCGAACCGCGCCCGCGCCACGCCCTGCCGAAAGTCCGACCCATGCACCTCGACCGCAACGCACATCTCCTGCAGCCGCGAGCGCATGCGTTCGCCGATGCGGTCACCCAGGGTCTCCTCCCGCACCGCGGCGCGCGGCCCTGTCGCCTGTCCGTTGCCCGGCGGAAGGTTCGCGTAGTTGGTCGTGATGATTGTCGTCCGGCGGTCGTTATAGCGCGTGTTCAGGATGTGCGCGACCGTATCCCACACCCAGTCCGTAGGCTTCGACGCGCCCAGCTCATCGAGCACCAGTACCTCGGCGTCAAACACCGGCGCCAGCACCTCAAGCTCGGTCGCGGACACGTTCTTGTTGTAAGAGTTCTGCACCTGCTTCAGGAGGTCGCGGTAGTCGACGAACAGGCCGCGTGCGCCGCGCTCGGAAATCAGCGCCTGCAGCATCCCGACAGCGAGGTGCGTCTTGCCCACGCCAATCGACCCGGTCAGCAACAGCCCCTTGCCGTCGGTCTCGAGCGGATACGCTGTCACGAAGTTGCGCGCCTGCACCAGGGCGCGCCCGAGCGAGCGGTCGGCGGAGGGAAACGTCGTTTCGTAATCGTCCAGCGTGCAGTGCGCGTAGCGCTGCGGGATGCGCGCCTGCGCGACCAGCCGCGCCGCCCGCCGCGCTATGCGGCAGTCGCAGTCCGTCGCCGCACGCGAGCCGTCGGGGCGCTCGATCATGCGCATTCCAAGGTCGTTGCAAATGGGACAGGGTGCGGACATTGCTTCCAGTATCGCAGCCCTGCGGACAGGAGCGGCCTGTGCGAATGTGGGAAGCCAACGCGGAAAAGCACGGATCGGGAACTCCGGCTGGACAGGCTGCGATAACAAGCGGTTTGAAGATAGGCTATCTATCGCCGGCTCCGTCATAGGCTTAGGATTCCAGGCTTGCCTTGGGCATCGAGCGGCCACAAATGCGGATTTCAAGACCGTACCGCAGTAATACATCCGGATGCATCGCATTCAGCGCCAACGGCGCGTCCTATCCCAGCCCAGGGCAACGCCCTGGGTCAGGGGGATGATTACGACTTTTGGAGGGCTGAAGGCCCGACCTATACCGCTCGCCCTGGCCCTGCGCGCTGGCCTTCCCCTAACCGGCGTCCGGCCCAAATCCGTCAAGCCCCATCGCCTGTGGAGAACTCACAATGCCCGCACCAGCATTGACCATTTCTCCGCGCACCGTCCTGCATATTTTTCCTCGTCGAACGCTACAATTAACAAATAGACAAGCCAAAGACATTGCGGATCCCGGGCGGGTTCCCATACCTCCGGTCTAAGCCCTTTGCTTTCCATATTTTGCCGATACCCCCAACCTAACCCATTCAGAATCCGCGTTTGAGTTGGAAAGGGGGGAGGGGGGTATCGCCCACACCGTCGGCGGAAGCCAGAGTTTGGAGCCCCAACGCCCGAAGTGCGATGGCACGCAGGCTGGAGAGCCCAGCCAGGGTGCTAGACTAGTAGAAGCGCCTGAAGCCCCGGGAGACGGGGCCCAAGCTCGCAGCGCGACAGGAACATCGATGTCGGCCAACGCCCTCCAGTGACTTCACCCTGGATTCGGCGCCCGGCAAGCGAACCGTTCTGCGGCGGGATAGCTAAGGAGAAATACCGTGCCAAAAGAGGGAATCCACCCGAAGTACGAAAACATCAACGTGAAGTGCGCCTGCGGAACCACGTTCCAGACGCGCTCCACCCACAAGGGCGACATCGTCGTCGAAATCTGCTCCGCCTGCCACCCCTTCTTCACCGGCAAGCAGAAGCTGGTCGACACCGCCGGCCGCATCGAGCGCTTCCGCCGCAAGTTCGCCAAGTCGGACGAGGGCAAGAAGGCCGAAGCCGCAAAGTAACCGCGGCTCGCAAGCGACCGAGAGGCCTCCGCGACGTGCGGGGGCCTTTCGATTTACGGAGGCACGATGGCGACCAGGCGCGCGGCAGCAAAAGCGACCAAAGCTCCTTCCGCCCGCACTGAAATCGCCGCTGCACTCGTGAAGAAGTTCCCGGAGGCTGAGCTAAGCTGGAAGTTCGGCAACGCCTCGCTGGTGATTGACGACAAGGTCTTCGCGTTTCCCAGCAAGAACAACGGTGGCCTCGTCATCAAGCTGCCCGAAGCCCATGTACAGGCGCTGCTCGAAACCGGCAACGTGCGCCAGCTTGTGATGGGTAAACGCACCATGCGCGAGTGGGTGGTCGCGGAAGATCCGCTCTCACCGGCAACCCTGAAGCTTGTCCGGGCCGCGCTCAACTACGTGGCGTCGCTGCCGAAGACGCCGCCGAAGAAGAAAAAGAAGTAGCTGTATGGACACCTACATGAAGAAGAACTGGGACGACCCAAGCTTTATCGAGCAAGCCCGCGCCATGCCCCACCAGGCCCGCGTCCCCGCCGAGATGCACCTCGGCGGCGTGCGCATTGCGCCCGCGACCGTGCTCGCGCCCATGGCCGGCGTCACGGACACCGTCTTCCGCCGCTTCATCAAGAACGCCAGCCTGTTCACTAACCCGAACTCGCCCGCGGACGTGGACGTTGAAACCTCCAACGAGACCTCCGGCTGCGGCCTCATCATGACGGAGTTCACCTCCGCCGACGGCCTCTCGCGCATGCGCGAGACCAAGCGCAAGCGCTACCTCACCTACTACGAGGACGAGCACCCCATCTCCGCGCAGATCTTCGGCTCGAACCCAGACACGCTCGCCGACAGCGCGCGCATCTGCCAGGACTGGGGCTTCGACCTCGTCGACCTGAACCTCGGCTGCCCGGCCAAGCGGGTCGTCAACTGCAACGGCGGCAGCGGCCTCCTGCGCGACCTTCCGCTCATCCAGAAGATCTTCGAGCGCGTGCGCGGGGCCATCACTGTCCCCTTCACCGTGAAGTTCCGCATGGGCTGGAACGACAAGAACATCGTCTGCGTCGAGCTCGCGAAGATGGCCGAGGACTGCGGCCTCAACGCCGTCGCGCTGCACGCCCGCACGCGCGAAGACGGCTACTCCGGCAACGCGCGCTGGGAGTGGATCGCCGCCGTCAAGGACGCGGTCTCGATCCCAGTCATCGGCAACGGCGACATCCGCTCGCCCGAAGACGCCGCTGCGATGGTCGACGCCACGCGCTGCGACGCCGTCATGATCGGCCGCGCAGCGCCTGCGAATCCCTGGATCTTCCGCCAGATCGCGCAGTACACGGCGACGAAGCAAGCGACCGGCACCGGACGCTACGACAAGCCCACAGAGATGGACCGCTACCGCATGATCCGCGACTACTTCGAGCGCCTCATGCACGAAGTCGCCGAGCACCCCGAAGTCCTCGGCCCCGCTGAAGACGACCTCTCCAAGCGCCTGAAGCGCAACCACGAAAGCGCCCAGCGCGACGCCATTGGACGCATGAAGCAGTTCGCTTCATGGTTCACGCACGGCGTCCCCGGCGGCGCGGTGCTCCGCCGGGAGATCTTCGAAGCCAAGCGCGGCGCCCAGGTGATGGACAAAGTGGAAGCCTTCTTCACCGCCCGCGCTAACGAACCGCAACTCGACGCTCCGCTCGAGCACGATGCCGAACTCGAGGCCGCCCCCGCAGCCTGGGGTTAGTCGGCAACGCGCCGACCAAGCCTCGGTAGGTATTGTGCGAAGCGCGGAAGAGGCACGTCGCCGCAGATTTCGTTCTCGCTAGAATGGTCTCCATGCGAAAGCTCATCCTTGTTCCGGCTCTCCTCTGCAGCCTCTGTCTTTCCTCTGCGCGAGGTGCGTCGGCCCAAAGCGCCGTCACACCGCCGCAAGCATCCACCGGCGGCGCGGAGATTCTTTCCGATACCAAGGGTGTGGACTTCTCTCCTTATCTTCGTGAGGTCATGAAGCAAATCAACAGGCAGTGGAACTCATTGATCCCACCCGAAGCCAAGTCTCCCACTTTCGCCAAGGGTGAGGCTTCCATCCGCTTCAGCATCGCACCCGACGGCACCATCACCACAATGCATCTCGACAGCTCAAGCCATGACGAACAGATCAACCGCGCCTGCTGGGGAGCGATCACTGGCGTCGGACACTTCGCCTCTTTGCCCGAAGCTTTCAAAGGCCCTTCACTCACCATCCGCCTCCACTTCCTGGTCAACATGACTCGGCCATAGTCACGCGCGATTACGATCTCTCCAGTGAGGACTTATTTCACATGAGCATCGACAAGCCGGGAACACCGAACTCCTCCCGCCGCACGTTTCTTCGCCAGGCTGCAACAGCCGCAGCGGCGACGGCACTCTCCGGCACTACGCCGGCCATTTCGCAGCCCGCCAAAGCTCCAGCCACGCACACCCGCAAGCGCCCGCTCAACGTCCTCTTCTTCATGTCCGACGACATGCGGACCGAGCTCGCCTGCTACGGCAGCCGCTTCAACGTGCACTCGCCAAACATCGACAAGCTCGCCTCGCAGGGCGTCCGCTTCGACCGCAACTACTGCCAGTTCCCGCTCTGCAATCCTTCACGGTCGTCGATGTTCAGTGGGCGTCCGCCGCACACGACGCGCGTGCTCGGCAACCGCGACGGCCTGACGAATCTTCATCCCGATTGGATCACGCTGCCGCGCCTCTTCCGAGAGCACGGCTACACCACGCTGCGTTCCGGCAAGCTCTTCCACGCCGGGCTCGACGACCACAAGGCCTGGACGGACTTCGACGGCGACGTGGAATCCATTCGCCCGACGCAGGTGGGCAAACGCATCGAGATTCCTCGCGTGCAGATTCGGCGGCCTGACGGCGTTCTGCCCACGCTGCCGCAGGACGACCAGCGCGCCGCGCACTCCGATCAGCTGCTGGTGCTGGAAGGCAACGGCGAGGGCGCGACGGACTACATCGTTGCCGACCGCGCCATCGATTTTCTGCGCGCCTGCAAGGACAAGCCCTTCTTCATCGGCTGCGGCTTCTCCAAACCGCACAGCCCGCCTGAAGCCCCGCAGCGTTTCTACGATCTGTACGACCCCGCAAAGATCCGCATGCCGCCCGACTTCGCCGCATGGCCCACAGTTCCGCCCGGCTTTCCGAAGGCCGCGATCCGCATGCGGAATGCGGACCTCTTCATCGGCCGCGGCGCTTCAGCGTCGGAGGCCCAACAGGTGATCCGCGCCTACCTCGCGTCCATTTCGTGGGCCGACTACAACATGGGCCGCGTCCTCGCTGAGCTCGACCGGCTCGGCCTCCGCGACAATACGCTCATCGTCTTCGTCGCGGACCACGGCTATCAGCTCGGCGAGAAAGGCAAGTGGTCCAAAGCCGGTTCACTCTTTGAAAACGGCACGCGCGTCCCGCTCATCATCCACATGCCCGGAGCGGCCGGCAATGGCCACGCCTCCACCCGCATCGTGCAATCGCTCAACGTCTATCGCACAGTCGCGGAGCTTGCAAACCTCGAACTCCCGCCAGGCGTCGAAGGCGAAAGCATGGTGCCGCTGCTCCACAATCCGCGCACCGCTTGGAACCATCCAGCCTTCAGCATATGGAGCGAAGACGGCGCCACGGTACACGGCACCGCAGTCCGCACCGAGCAATGGCGCTACGCGGAGTTCGGCAAGTCCGCTGCCAACGGTGCCATGCTCTTCGACGTTCACGCCGATCCGATGGAGTTGACCAACCTCGCCGATAACCCGAAACACGCCCGCGAGCGCGAACATCTTTCCGGCCTTATCGCAAGCTACTCAACCGCCTGATGACTCGGCATGCGCCAGCGGTTCGTGGAGCAGCATTTTCTTCAGGTAGCTCTGGTACCCGATCCCTCTAGCCTCGAGCGCTTTCTTTTCTCCAGATCACCCTCACCTTCGACCGCCAGCGTTCGTCCAGCGCCAGAAGGTTCCACTCAACGCGGGGCGAGAAGTAGCGCAGCACGATCTCCGTCGCCGGATGAATATGCAGCGCGGGCGCGACCAGATAGAGCCGTGGAGGCTGCGGCGACAGTTCCACGCCACGGAAATAACCGTGGCGCTGAAACTCACCCAGGCCGCTACGCGCGTCGGCGGTTTGCAGGTGGTGGTGGCGGACGCGAATCCAGTAGTCGAGCCCCTGCAGCGCCAGATGGAGATCGTCGTCAGCCTTCAGTTCGATGACCGCCAGCCGCCCGTCCGCTGTCACGCCGAGCAGGTCGAGCATGCCTCGGTCCTTCGCTCCCGCGATCGCGGGCACCTGCGCATACACATGCTCGGGATCGAGTCGCGGGATGACGCGCGACTCATCGGGCGCGCCCGCAACGTTGCCGTCCCGTGGCTCTGGTGGCCGATCCGCGCGGTTGCCGATGGTGTCAGGATCAGGATCGTTCGCGAAGGCCTCGTGTGTCGGCGCCCCCTGACTGCGCCGGATCTGCGGAGCCAGGTGCCGAGTCAGCGGAGCCAGATCGCGCCGCAACACCGACTCCAGCCAGCGCTCCGGCGAGGCGCGGAACAGAGGATCGCGGGTCTTCTCGAGCGACTCCGCATGGCGGCGGCGGAGCAGTTCCGCGACAGCTTCGCGCAGAGCGGTCTGGTTCTCCGGCGTGGGCGTCGTCTCGCTCTCGCCAACTCCGACCGTCACCTCGACAACCGGCGCAAAGCTGTTGCCCGTAAACCCGACGCGCGCGCGCGCGAACTCCAGCCCATGCAGCAGGAATGCAAGCTCTGCCGTGCTGCGGAGGCGCTGCTCGACACGCGCATGCTCGTGCGCCGGCACCAGGGCCATCACCTGCGCCACTGCTGCGGCGAAGCGCTCGCGCGCGGCGTCTTCGTCGGGATGATGGATCAGCCGCGTGCGCAGATTGCCCTGGTCAGCGGCATCGCGCGGCGTCAACTCCTCGGTCTTCTGGTCGAGCTCATACAACTGCCACTGCGCCGCAGCTTCGCTCAGCCACGCCAGGCGTGAGAGCGTCGCTGTCGCCGCGCCCTGCGGCACAATCAGCTTGAGCCCTTGATACAGCCTCCGCCCGCCGGCGTGCTCGCGGCAGTGATGCAACCACAGAATGCCCAGCGTCAGCACGCCATCGATGGTCGCTGCGCTCTCTTCTTCATTGACCGCGATCACCGCCCAGGCCTGCTGCCCACGCACCAGCGCACCGCGCGCATACGCCGGCCCAAAGCTGCGTTCAAGGTCCATCGCTGTACGCAAGCCATCGGCCTTGAAGTCGGGAAAGCTGCGCAGTAACACGCGCTCCAGCGTATGCAGATAACGCGTGCGCGCTGTCTCGCGGGTGCTCGGTGTGCGGCGCTCGCGGGAGGTGACCAACTCCAGCAGCTTCGACTGCGCCTGCCCGAAGCGCTGCGTCGCAAGGCGCAGGCTGCCACCGCGCGCGGTCGCCGAGACCACGCGACGCACAAGGTTGCGTTCCTCACTCCACATGTGCAGCGTGCAGCGGTTGTGTTCGACGGAAACGGTGTGGCTCGCACTGCGAAGATCGAACACGACCTTGCCGTCTTCAAGCACAGCGGCTTCAGTGTGCACGGCGAGGAAGTCCTCGATAGCAGCCGCTATCTGCGCAGGGGTTTGCTCGGTTGCCGCGGAAGAAGCTCTGGGCGGAGGCATGCATGGCAGGGTAGCACGCAACACCGCACGCTAAGGCGCGACTTCTTTGGTTTCCATGTCTTCAACGCCAGGCTTCGCATTGACGCGGCCATACCAGATGCCACCGCCGAAGGTGTTGATGTACACCATCCCCGGATGCAGCGGGTCGGACGTGACGCGGTGCCCTGCCTTGAAGTTATAGCCGGCGATGCGTTGCCAGTGTTCGCCGCGATCAGTCGAGTGCCATGCCGAAGATTCAAACCCCGCCGCATACATCTCCGCAGGATTCTGCGGGTTCACCGTCACCTCGAACACATGCTGATCGCGTGTAAACAGCGGCTTCCAGTGCTCTCCGCCATCAACGCTGCCGAAGATACCGCCGCCGACTCCATGCTGACCTTTATCACGCGTCCATGCGGCAAGATACAACCGCGCCGGGTCGCGCGGATCGACCGCCAGCCCGTTCGGCCCGTTCACGCCTTCGGGCAGTGGAACGCGCTCCCAAGTCTCCGCGCCATCGCGCGAGCGATACAGCGCGCCATCACTCGTTCCGCCGATCGGGTCCTTCTCCGACTTGCGCGCGAGCACCACGTAGAGCGTACCGTCCGCCGCAAGTGCGAGCCGCCACGCCAGCGGCTGCGCCTGCGTGATGCCGTTGTTCTTCACGCGCCACGTCTTGCCGCCATCCACCGACTTGAAGACACCACGGCCCATCGCTGCCACATAGAGCGTCCGCGCTTTCGGCGAGCTTCTTGTGTCGAGCACAATGTCAGTCGCTGCAGTTTCGGGCATGCCGTTGTTCGACTTCGACCAGCTCCTGCCGCCGTCCGAGCTCACGGCCACGCCGCCGCGGAAGTTCGCCACATCCTGCCGCCGCAGAATGCGCCCACGCGGCAGGTCGTGAGGCCTGCCCATCACCGACCACGCGCGTCCGCGCACCGCGGGGTCGAAGGCTACTGCATACGCCGTGCCCCGCCATGGCCGCGGCACATCTTCCTGCGGACTCCGCCAGGATTCACCGCGGTTCTCGCTGCGCATCAACCCAACGTCCGTGTAGGGCACGATCATGTTGTTGGCATTGAACGGATCGAAGTACACACCGAAGCTGCTCAGCACGTCGAGCCCATTGCTTGCGGCACCGCCATCCGGAGCCGTATGCGAGTACACCGCGCTCCAGTGCGCTCCGCCATTGGTTGACTTGATCGCGCGGCCCAGGTCGGTCGCATAGATCACCTGATGATCTTTCGACGACACCGCAAGCCCCAGCGGCTGCTCGCCCCAGTCGCTGCCGAACACCGCGCTGATCCAGGCATCGGCGAAGTTCGGCGCACCGCGCGCGTCATCCTTCAGCACCAGCGACCAGTGCTCGCCGAGGTCCCCGCTCTTGGCAATGCCCTGCCATACCTTGCCATCAAGCTGCAGCTTGCTGAACGACGCGTAAAGCGTGCGGCCATCGTGCCCGCTGACTGCGGTAGTGATTCTCGCTCCCGTCCCCGGCAGGTTCGCGGGGCTCCAATTTGTCGTCGAGCTCGTCGCCGCCGCATCGAGTGAAGCCACAAAAAGTTTTCCATTCGCGATGGCGAGCAACACCGCGCGGCCATTCACAACGTCGATCGCTTCCGCATCCAGCCGAGCGGCTCCTACGGGTGAAGGTAGCTTGATCGATGACTTGCCCGTGCGAAGAACGAAGCCCGCGTCGCCTGCCATCAGCAACGTCGGGTTGCCGCGATCACCGGCCCTCTGCAACAACTCAAGGTGCGAAATCGCCGGAGGCGCGTCGCCGACGGCGGACCAGGCGATACCTCCGTTACCTGAGTGCCACAACCTCGAACCCACAACGGCGTACAAGCTCTCCGCATTGCGAGGATCGACAGCAAAGGCGCGCAGCGGACCGAAGCGGCCATCGCTGCCGGCCATTGCACCGCGTGTAAGAAACCATGGCTCGGCTTCATCCGACGAGTCGGTGATCCCACGTACGCTCGGCGGGCTGGGAGCTACCAACCGCCATGTGGCTCCGCTATCGCGGCTCCGCCACAACCCTGCGCCAAGCGCATAGATCGTCTTCGCATCCGCCGAATCGAACACGAACTCGCGCGCGCCGCCACGCAAATTAAACTGCCGCCATGTCCGCCCGCCATCGTGCGTGATGTACGCACCGGACATGTCGCAGCTCACCAGCACAGTCTGCGGATCGAACGGGCTGATGGCCGGATGGAACATCGCGCCGCCGCCACCCGGCCCCAGAATGCGGAAGTTTCCCGGCGGCTGCGCGCTCACTGCGAACGCACACAGCATCATGCCGAAAGCGATAGCCCACCTTGCACCGCCGACGAAACCCAGCCACGATCGGCGGCCGCGCACGCGCATCATCGCTTCCGCTTACCAGCCCTGGGCAACGCGCAGGTGCGTGATGTGCGCAACGTGGTGCAGCGAGTGCCACGCATACAGCATCGTCGCGTAGTCGATCGCCATCTTGCCGCGCTCGGCGTGGTTGAAGCCGCGCTTCCACTGCTCATCCGTCAGCGACTGCAGCAGCATCACCCAGCGCGCGTGCACGCTCTCCACCAGTTCCAGCGACCACTCCACCGGCGCACTCACGTCGTGCAGCGTGGCGAATGCCTGCTCGTTGTAGCCCTCCACGGTCGGCCAGTCTTCAGTCAGCGCTTTACGCAGCCGGAAGAACGCCGTCATGTGCGAATCGGCGACGTGATGCACAACCTGCCGCACCGTCCATCCGCCTTCGCGATATGGCGTGTTGATCTGCGGTTGCGACAGCGGTCGTATGGCATCGCGCAGCAGCTCGGGCATCTCGGAGAGGGTGACGATGGCATAGCGCCGGTCTTCTTCCGTAATCACTTCAGGAGCTGTGAACTTGCCGATCGGATAGCGCGGATCATGCGTCGTGGCAGGCTGGGCGGTCATCGGAGTTTCCTCGGGGAGGGGAGTGGGGAAGTGCAAGGGCCGTCGAGGAGATTGTAGCTGCAAGCCGATGTAATCTGGGTTACGAGGATTTCCTATGCGCTCCTTGTGCGGGTTGATGTTTGCCATCGCAGTCCTGGGCTCGTGCGGATGCACGCGAACCAACGCCAAGCAGGACGCCCCTGTGGAAGCACCCTACGTGCCTCCCGCGCACGCGGCGGTCGACCCCGCGCTTGGCCGCGTCGAAGGCGTGGGCTATCGCGGCTTCGATCGCAATGAATACCCGGGAGACGACGTGATGGCGGAGATGCGCAAGACTTTCGCCTTCACCGGCTACTGGCTGACCGTGCCCCCCGGCGCGATGGTCAACCAGTGGAAAGGCAAGCGCGACATCCTGAAGCCGCAGGGCTGGGGCTTCCTCGTCCTCGCCAACGGCAGGTTTGAAAAGCAGATCCTCAAGGCCCAGAAGTCCGGCACCGCACCTGACGCACTCGGCCGCAGCGACGCCGCGGCGGCTATCGAAGCCGCGAAACTCGACGGCTTCCCTGCGCACACCATCATCTTTCTCGACCAGGAAGAAGGCGGCCGGCTCACCGGACCGCAGACCGCATACCTGCTCGCGTGGACCGAGGCCGTTGCAGCATCGGACTTCCGCCCCGGCGTCTACGCCAGCGGCCAGCTCACGCCGGACGACCCCGGCACCGTCATCGACACCATCCGCGATATCCGCGAGCGCGTGAAGCAGGGGCATCTGCACGACGTCGCCATGTTCGATGCCAATGACCAGTGCCCGCCGGCGCCGGGCTGCTCGCTCACGGCCAAACCTCTCAGCGCAGCGGGGGAGCCCAACGTCATCGCGTGGCAGTACTCGCAGTCGCCGCGCCGTCCCGAGATTACGAAGAGCTGCGGCAAGACGTATGCCGCCGACGGCAACTGCTACGCGCCGGGATTCCCGCAGGTGTTCCTCGATATGGATGTCGCGGCAAGCGCCGATCCCTCTGCCGGTCGTTGACGGAGCGCAGCAGTTAAGCCAATCGGGCAGAGGATGCAGGCGTCATTTCACTCGTTTGAGAGTGAGTTCATTGCCTGAGAAATCCGCCTGGTCCGACTTGCTCGTCACCTTAATGACATCGCCCTGCACCGTTCCCGCATGGTGGATAGTTATTCCGTTGAACGAGACGTCGAACGAAACCTTGTCCCCATCCACCACACCATTGGTGATGTCGATGGGATCTCCCTGCGGTCCAGTCAGGGTGCCGGTCAGCTTAGTCCCTTCCTGTTTAAGCGAAAAGCTGAGCTGGAAGCTGCCATTGGGTGTGCTGGCCTCTCCTGTCCACTTGCCGGTGACGTCGGCGCCGAACATCGGCGTCGCCGCAAACACCACAACAACAACGAGTGCCAAAATCCGCAGGAACTTTTTCATCAGCGCTGCCTCATGCGACGGAATCGCTCGCCCATAATAGGCAAATCCATCCACGACCGCAATTCCGGAATCGCAAGCGACTCCCCGAGAGCGGACTAGAATGAGGGGATGGCCTCTGCTTCACACCTTCCTCCCGCGGAACTGACCGATCACAAGCGCTACTTCTTCGACAAGCTCGGCCTCACCGAGCGCCTTCTCGAACGCTGCCTTGGCGAGGCCCTCAGCGCCGGCGGCGAGTTCGCGGACCTCTACTTCGAAGCCGTCACCTCCACCTCACTCGGAATGGACGAGGGCATCGTCAAAACCGCATCGCAGGGCATCAGCGTGGGCTGCGGCGTCCGCGTGCTCTCGGGCGAGCGCACCGGCTTCGCCTACACCGACGACCTCAGCCCCGAGCGTCTGCTGAAAGCCGCACGCACCGCCGCGCTCATCGCCAGCGGCCCCCAGGTTGAGCGTGTGCAGGGCTTCACCGAGACGCGCACGCCGCAGCTTTACCCGGTCGCCGGAACGAGCAACGACGCCACCATCGCCGCCAAGCTCAAGCTCATCGAGCGCGCCGACAAGGCCGCCCGCGCGTTCGATCCGCGCATCACGCAGGTCCGCGTCTCGCTCAACGACGAGCTGCGCCGCATCCTCATCGCGGCCTCCGACGGCACCTTCGCCAGTGACACGCAGCCGCTCGCGCGCTTCAACGTGCTCGTCATCGCGAAGGACGACAACAACACCGCCAAAGGAACAAGCGGCGGCGGCGGCCGCGTCGCGCTCGATTTTTTTGATGGCGACAAATCTCCGGAGCACTTCGCACGCGAGGCCGCCCGCACCGCACTGCTGCAGCTCGGAGCCGTACCCGCACCCGCCGGCGAGATGGAAGTCGTTCTCGGCCCCGGCTGGCCCGGCGTGCTGCTGCACGAGGCCGTCGGCCACGGCCTCGAAGCCGACTTCAACCGCAAGAAGACCTCCGCCTTCGCCGGCCTCATCGGCCAGCAGGTCGCTTCGAGCAAGGTGACGGTGGTCGACAACGGCACCATGCCCGGCCGCCGCGGCTCGCTCAACGTAGACGACGAAGGCAACCCGACGCAGGAGACGGTGCTGATCGAGAACGGCATCCTCCGCACTTACCTCTCCGACAAGCTCAGCTCGCGCCTGATGAACATGCCCAACACAGGCTCAGGCCGCCGCGAAAGCTACCAGGCGATCCCGATGCCGCGCATGACCAACACCTACATGCTCGCCGGCGAAGATGATCCCGCGGACATCCTTAAGAGCGTAAAGCGCGGCCTCTACGCCGTGAACTTCGGCGGCGGCTCGGTGGACATCACCAGCGGCAAGTTCGTCTTCACGGCAAGCGAGGCTTACCTGATCGAAGACGGCGTTGTGACCGCGCCGGTTAAGGGCGCAACGCTCGTCGGCAACGGGCCTGAAGCGCTGAAGTACGTCAGCATGGTCGGCAACGACCTGGCGCTCGATGAGGGCATCGGCACCTGCGGCAAGCAGGGGCAGAGCGTGCCGGTGGGCGTCGGCATGCCTACGGTGAAGCTCGATAAGATGACCGTCGGCGGCACTGGACGCTAGCAAAAGGCGCGGCAAACGGCGATTCCAAGCGTAGAATGGAGAGAGAACATTCCCTCCCACTCCCACCCGCTCCATGAAAGAGCCCCATGGCCACGAAGGCAGCAGTAGTCGAAGAAAAGATTTACGAGTGCGAAGTCAAGCGCAAGCGCGTCCGCGCAGGCGGCGGCTATGAGCCGTTCTGGAAGACGAAGACCGTTGCCGAAGCCCTCATCGACGGCGACATTGAGTTCCGCTGCAAGCACTGCCACGGCGAAGTGAAGCTGCATAAGCGCGCCGCAACGCAGGGCGGAGGATCGCACGTCACGCATAAGTCGAAGAGCGATTCGGAACACTGCTGCGATGCGGTGCGCCTTCTCTCGGCCGAAAATGGCCTGGAGCTCCGCGTTTCCAGCCGGCCGGTAAAGTAAACAGGCGGGCTGCGGTACAGATGGCCATCGATCTACAAGCGGCACAAACCTCGAAGCTGCACCTCCTCGCGGCCGAGATAGTCGACCGCGCCTTGCGCGCCGGTGCAACCGATGCCGAAGCCGTCGGCTTCGAAAGCGAAGAGTTCGCCGTCAATGTGCGCCTCGGCCAGGTCGAGCAGCTCACCGAGTCGGGCTCCGGCGCCATCGGCCTGCGCGTCTTCTGCAAAGCAGAAGGGGGCCAACGCACCGCCAGCACCTCGACCTCCGATCTTTCGCCCGACGGCATCGAGCGCCTCATCAGTGGCGCGGTCGAGCTCGCCAAGGTCACCGGCGTCGACCCCTTCGCCGGCCTGCCCGAGCGCGAGGCCTTCGGCAAGCACGACAGCGACGCGCTGCACCTCTATTTCAACGACGTCGACGACATCCCCGCCGAACAGCGCATCGAAGTCGCCCGCCGCTGCGAAGCCGCGGCCATGGCCGTCGATCCGCGTATCCAGAACTCCAGCGGCGCCAGCTTCGACGCCTCCAGCGCGCGCCGCGTCATGGTCAACTCACGCGGCTTCACCGGCGAGTACCGCCGCAGCTACTGCGGCTTCTCCGTCACACCCATCGCGCAGGACGCCTCCGGCGCCATGCAGCGCGATTACTGGTATTCGAGCTCCCGCACCGCGCGCCTGCTAGCCTCGCCTGAAGACGTCGGCCGCATCGCCGCCGAACGCGCCCTGCGCCGCCTCGGCGCGCGCCGCGTCCCCACGCAGCAATGCCCCGTCGTCTTCGCTCCGGAGATCGCACGCGGCCTCATGGGCAACCTGCTCTCGGCCGCCGACGGCGACGCCATCTACCGCAACGCCTCGATGTTCGCCGGCAAACTCGGCGAGCAGGTCGCCGGCGAGAACATCACCATGATCGACGATGGCACCATGGTCTTCGACCACACGCTGCCCGACGGAAGCACCATCAAAGTCGGCGGCTTCGGCACTTCGCCGTTCGACGGCGACGGCCTCCCCACGCGCCGCACCGTCGTGATCGAGCGCGGCATCCTCAAAGAGCTGATGCTCAACACCTACACCGGCCGCAAGCTCAGCATGCAGTCCACCGGCAAAGCGTCGCGCGGCCTCGCCGGTGCCCCGGGCATCGGCGGCGGCAACTTCTTCCTCGAACCCGGCACGGGCACACCCGAGCAGATCATCGCTGATATTCCCAACGGCCTCTACGTCCTCCAGACGATGGGCTTCGGCGTGAACCTCGTCACCGGCGACTACTCGCAGGGCGCCAGCGGCCTCTGGATCGAGAACGGCGAGCTCGCATATCCGGTCGAGCAGATCACCATCGCCGGCAACCTCAAGGACATGTTCCGCAACGTCTCCGCTATCGGCAACGACCTCGAGTTCCGCTCCAGCGGTGCCGTGCCAACCGTGCGCATCGAGGGCATGACCGTCGCCGGCGGTTCCTGAGCCCTACGACCCCGAACGCCTACCGGCCCAAGTGTTTCGTAAAGAACGCCGCCATAATCCCGTCCGCTTCCTTCGTCTCCGGAATGCCTGGATTATTCCAGAACGCATGCGGCAAGGCCTCAAACACCACCAGTTGCGCGTCCACCCCGGCACGCAGGTACGCCCGGTGCAGGATGGTCGTCCCGCTCAGCAACAGGTCACGCCCGCTCGTGATGAAAAGCGTCGGCGGAAAGCCGCTGGGGTCCGCGAACATCGGAGACAGCACAGGATCCTTCGGATCGGTTGACCCCACATAGGGCCCCAGGTCTCCGCCATCCTTCGCCGGTGGATCCAGATGGCCCGAGAAGCCATTCAGCGCATAGAGGGCCTGTGAATCACCCGTACGGATGAAGTCTCCCATACCGGAGAAGATGCCCGTGGCTCCAGGCAGCGGCAGCTTCAGCTGCCGCAGTTTCACAGTCACCTCAGCCGTCAGGATCGCACCGGCCGATGTGCCATAGATCCCGATGTGGCTCGGCTTGTACGTTTTCAGCAGCTCCCTGTACACCGCAACGGCGTCGTCCACGGCGGCTGGAAACGGGTGCTCCGGCGCCATGCGGTACAGCGCCGACACAACCTTCATCCCGGTCAGGCTGGCCATCGGAACGGTTTCCGTCAGCGAGCCCGAATCCACCCGGAACCCACCGCCATGAAGGTTCAGCAGCACGCGATCCTTCTTATCCGCGGACATCGTTAGCGGCGTGACGATGCGCACCGGAACGCCGGCCATCGTCCCCGCCGCCACATTGGCCGGGTAGAGCTTCCTGAACTGCTCGCCCGCGCCGGCCTGCCATTTGTCGGTCCCGGCCCGCTCCTGTTCAATCGTCTGTTGCGGCCCCGCAGCATCGGACACCACGCGCCCCAGCCACTTCTGCGCTTCGGGACTGATCGTCCTCGGAACGGGCACCACTCGCGTCACGTACGCCGTGCCGTCTGCGCCAATGGTGCTGCTGTCAGCCTGCTTGGCTGCAGCGGGAGCCTGCTGCGCCACCAGGCCACATGTCAGCAGCGACGCAGAAGCGATGCAGAGAAGATTGCGTTGCCTCGGTCGTAGCATGGAAACTCCTTCGCCGCGCGGGCTCATCGCGATACATGACCTGCGCTTTGCTAGCGAATGGTAGCAGAGCTTCGTCGCACATCGCGGTGGTTCATCTCGGTTCAGTCAGCGTTCTACAATCTGGCTGTGAGCGGGCCTTTCTCCTTTCAGCATCGCATCGAGTTCCTCCCGGCCAACGCCGACGAAATCCTGCGCCAGGTCCCCGCCGCTCCCGGCGTCTTCTCCCTGCGCGGCGACGCCGAAAACTCCGAGCCCTACCTCACCCGCACGGCCGACCTCCGCCGTCGCCTCCGCCGCCTGCTCGCGCCTCCCGAAGCCGTCGACGAGCAGGGCCGCCCCGTACTCTCGAAGCGCCTGAACCTGCGCGAAAAAGTCCGCTGGATCGAGTGGACCCGCACCGGCTCCGACTTCGAATCCGCCCTCGTCCTCTACTGCGCCACCCGCGCCGCCTTCGGTCCCGAGCAGGCGCGCAAGCGCCTCCGCCTGCACGCGCCATTCTTCCTGCGCATCACGCTGCAGCATCAGCATCCACGCGTCTACACCACCAACAAGCTCTCCCGCCGCGCTGTCAGCGAATCCTTCGGCCCCTTTCCCTCGCGCGCTGCGGCTGAGCGCTACTGCGATGCCGTGCTCGACCTCTTCAAACTCCGCCGCTGCCACGAAGACCTGCAGGTGCACCCCGACCACCCCGGCTGCGCCTACGGCGAGATGAAGAAGTGCATGGAACCCTGCAAAGGCGCGTGCACCGCCGAGGACTACGCCGCCGAAACCGAGCGCGTGCACGCCTTCTTCGCCACGCGCGGCGAGTCGATGCTCACCGACATCGCCGCCCAGCGCGAGGCCGCCAGCGAGGCCATGGACTTCGAGCAAGCCGCCGCTCTCCACAAGCAATGGGAGCGCGTCAAAGCCGCGGCCGCGCTCGCCGACGAACTCGTCCGCCCCGTCGCAGACCTGCGCGCCGTCGTCCTCCAGGAGGCCGCCCCACCCGACGACGGCACGCTGCTCGAACAGGCGGCCGCCTTCCTGCTCGAACACGGCCGCCTCACCGGCCCGGCGCATCTCTCCACGCTCGGCGTCCGCGCGGTGCGCGAGCAGACCGCCGTTGGCAGCTCGCTCTTCGCGCAGCCGCTGATGCTCGCTGCCATCCCTCTTGAAGAAGCCACCACAACCGCCGCAGCATCCCCCGAACCCAACGCCGTCGCCGTAAGCGAGCACAGCGAGCCGAACGACTCGCCTGCAGCCGACCCCGCCTCGACCCCCGAGGCCCTTGCACCCGCAGCCACCCTCTCGCCGGAAGACCGTGCCCGTGCCGTGCTGCATCACCTCCACGAGCTCGCCACCGCACACGCGACACCGCTCGATGAAACCTGCGACTATCTCGCTCTCTTCCGGCGCTGGTACTACCGCCCTGAAAAGCAGCGCCAGGGCGAAGTCTTCCTCCCCAACCCCGACGGCACATGGCCCGTCCGCCGCATTCTCAATGGCGCCGCACGCATCGCACTCGGCCCACCCGCTGCTGCTCCCGCCGTCGACCGCGAAGCCTTCAAGGACCTCAAGACAAAGGTCATCCACGAAGGCCGCGAAGGTGTCGCGCGCATCGTTCCGGTACTGCCCAAACGCTCGCGCGGTCGCAAATCCGTCGCGCCTACCGATATCGGGAGTAGTCAATCATGAGCGATACGGCGATAAAACCACACGTTACTGAACGGACCACGATGTGGCGCAGCTGCACCCCGTCACCATCGCTCCTGCAGGAGTTGGATACGATCGAAGAATTTGGGTGGCAGAATTTGCATATCACTGCGGATGCGGTGTGTCCGCGATTCTCTTACACAATCGGTGTTTATGACACCAGCGCAATCCCCGAATTGATCACTATCGGATTGCCTTCAGGTACAGCCCAACATGCCTTGAATGAAGCAATAGAACTGATGAAGGAAGGTGTTGACCTAACCGTCGGGCGTCATCGTGACGTCGTTGGCTCTGTTGAGGTGGAGTTTCGTCCGGTCGATCCGAAATGGATCCATCACATCATGCTTCGTGTAAACGGATACTACGAGGGTGCAGACGTACCGGTACTTCAATTGATCTACCCTGACCTCGAAAATCGGTTTCAAGGAGATGAGGGTTTCAACAGCTATTTCGAACAACCTGTTCTCTCGGGAGAAGTTAAGCACGGCTCACTTGAATACGATCTATGGGCCGCATATGACTCCAACAACAGTTTTTCCCGCTGGCAATTTCCTGACCCTCCCCACACCAGCTCGTATCTCTCACAAACTGTCCACGAAAAACAAGAGACGGTTACTTACGTATCCCACGACAGCGATGGTGACTGGCAATTCCTCGGCGACAAGATGAATCAAGGCGGTGGCCCAGTCCTATCCTGCCTTCACCATCCCATTGATGATGACCGCACTCTTGAAGAACTCTACGATCTTCCGCTGAACTGGTATGCCACGCGTGAACACCAAGGCGCACCATGGCTGCGATTCGAGCACGAAACCGAAGACGATCCCGCTACAAACTGATCTCGCTATAAAGAACTCGCCTTCTCAATACTGGGAAAACTGCCACGCAGGCAACTTCAGCCAAAAGCCAATCAGGCGGTAGCGCGAGAATAATGAGTTCTCGCGCTACCGCCTGTAGTTGACAATGCGGTACGCCCAGACAGCAGCCGTATCGCCTGAGCGGCGAATCGTTCAGCCAGTGATTCCCTTGTTCACCACGATCGTTACGACCACTCGCCGGTTTTCCGCTTGCGCTTTCCGCCCGCGATCGGTTGAGACTTCGTTGCTGGTTCCCATCGCAGCCGGTGCCAGGATTCTCGTCATCGGCACAGCGCCTGTCTGCTGAATGATCGCCAGCACAGCGTTGGCGCGATCGGCGCTCAGCCTCTGGTTCAACGCCGCAGATCCAGTCTTCGAAGCATAGCCCTGCACTTCGATCATGGCTCCCGGAGTATCCGCAGCGGACTTAACGAACTCCTCCAGCTTCTCCCGATCCTTCTTGGCGACCGTAGCCCTGCCATTGGCAAAGTTCACGGTGATGCTGTCCTTGGGCACGTACTGGTCCAGGGTGCCGAACCGCTCGTTCGCCTTGCCGATGCCTTGAGTGTTCGCCGCCGTGGCTTCGTTAGTCGCCGCCAGACCCTGCTTGGTCGCATCGATCTCCTGCGAGTTCTTCGCGATCTCCTGCTGGCTTTGATCCAGGTCTCTGCGGGCCGTCTTCAGCTGGTCTTCGTGTACCGCCATCTGCTGGTTCACAGGATCAAGCCCTGCATCGATCTGCCGTGCAGTCTGCAGCGATCCACGCGAGAACTCAATCTTCCGTGCAACCAGCTGGTGATCGGGGTTGTAGCTTCCCTCCACCTTCACGGACAAGCCCGGTACCAGCGCATCGGCGTTCAGGTCCTTCTTGCCGATACCAAGAAATCCTCCCTTTTGTGTTGTCTTGGTGGTGTCGGAAACAAGAACGGTAAGCCGCGGTGTGTCTGCCGTTCTCACCGAAATCGAAGATCCACTTCTTCCCGTCACCATCCCTTCCACAGTTGCATTCTGAGCAGCTGCCGTAAGGCCAAGCGAAGTGAACATGGCCAATGACACTGCCAGACCACAGGTAGTTCCGAGTCGACGCTGAATGTGCATAAGATTTACTCCCTTTGATCAGTTATGCGGACAGGGGCTTTCAACACCCGCTGTACCGCGACCGTACTCCCGCACAACATGAACCCGCGTGGGGCCGTAGCTAAAAAGCTCTAGTGTTGGATGCAAAAATCCCGAGAAAAGGGGGTAACAAAATCGCGACACGCCCTATCTTGCTGATACGAAAAGGGCAGGCTGATGTGAATCCTGAAGAATGTGCGAAGGCTAATCGTATTTGCCGTCAGTGTGGCCCTCATCCATCACTGGATGCGTTCCGAGTTGGCCTGTGTGAAAACAACCGTGTTGTCGCCGGCCGCCAGCGCGGCGGGGACATTCCAGACCAACGAACCGGATCCCATCGGGATAATTGCAAAAAAATAGTACTGGCCGCTCGCGGCGGTGGCGCTCAGTACGGCCTTCCCGGACGCGTCGAGCCTCGTGGTGGCCACGTAGTAGCTGGGAAGCTTCTGCATCATCGGAGTGCATCCCTGCGGCGAGTGGCACAGGGTCTGCAACGCCTTCATCGCTTGTGCGGGCGTTGCGTTTGGCGGAACGGCCACACCCAGTTCGCGAAGAATCTGGTCCATCGGCTTGCGCGCAACAAAGACCGCCTGCCCCGCGAGCGGGTTGGTTCCGCTGAAGTTGCTCGAGAGCAGAACTCGCAGCGGCGCGCGAGTGCCCGCGGCACCGGAGATACCCGCAGCCCCGAGCGAAGCTTCAAGGGCTGGCGCAGCCGGAGTGTGTGCCGGCGCTGACGGGGTCGTGGCCGCGGCGGGAGCTGCGCTGCCGGTGGCGTACGAAGCGGGCAGCGCCGGCATCGGCGCACCGGAGGCAAGCATGGTATTCCGCTTGCCACGCGGGCGGAGGCTGTCCACAGTGCAGGTTTCGGAGTGTGGTGTGAAGCTGACGTTCTCGCCGTGGATCGCCGTCACGAGTCGCCCGTTCACGGACGTCGAGCCGGAGCCGCGCAGGGCATTGTCCGGCGCGACGCCGAGCAGGAAAGCGCCGCCGCCATTCTGGACATGCACCACGAACTGCGCCGGTGTGTTCTCGACCGCATACGGCGTTCTCACGTGCGCCTTGCCGCAGTCGATCGTGACCGCGTCGTTGGCAAACTCCAACACCAGCCCGGACGCGGCAGCATATCGGCCCGTCATGCGGAAGCCCGAAACCAGGGGCGTGGTCGCGCTCATTCCGTCCAGAAAGCCGATGCCGGTTTTCACAGGCGTGACTGGCTTTTGAGCCACGGGGGCCATCGTGCCGATGGTGCAGCGCTCGATCTTCGGTGCGTAGTTGGGAATTGAGCTGCTCGTGCTGCACGGACCGTTGCAATAGTATCCCTGCGCGGCGGCAGGAGCGCCGTTGACCATCACCTGGCTGGTTGTCGTGGTGTAGCCGGTGATGATGCGCCCCTTCACCAGGATGGATCCGGGCCCGGAAAGAGTGCCGTCAGGATGCATCGTCACCACAATGGGCTCGGGCTCGTTCCAGAGCACCACCTGCAGTGCGTTGCCGGACTTCCGCACCGTGTAGTCATGGCCGTCGGCTACCAGCGAGCCGCAATCCTGGAGCGTCGCCGAGCCCGCTCCAAAGCTGAGACTCGGAAGCTCCGACCGGCTGTGATAGCTACCGGCAAGAACCACCCCGTTCACAGGTGGCGCGGCGTTTGGGTCGTCGGCGGCTGCGCCAGGCATCAGCAAGCTTGCCATGCCCATCAGAGCGTCCACGCCCTCGCATCCATCCAGGCTGCTGCCCAGTTCAAGGCACCGCCGCACGTTCGGATCATTCTCCATGCTGGCCTGTCCGCGTGCGAACAGGCCCATCGGGTCCAGCACGGGGTCATTGGCGAGCGAAGAGCTGCCCCCGCCCTGGTCCTGCTTCATCTGCTGCTGGAGCTTTTCTTCGTGCTGCTTGTAGCTCTGGGCCAGGGCGGATTCGGTGCCCTTGTAGGTGTCGGCCGCCTGCTGTCCTTCAAGCTGCTTGATCCAGTCCAGGGCGTTGTAGATCTCGTACCGGCCTTCCTTCTGCTGGAACGCGGTCACCTCCGCCGCCGTGTGCGTCTTCGTGAAGTCCTGCGAGAGCTGGTACCCGGCCAGGCTGTAGTCGCGCAGGAGTTTCTGCTCCCCGGCGGAGTAGGGGCCGCGGTAGTCCCGTGTCTCCTTGATCCGCTGGATGTACGTCTGGAGATAGGTGAACACGGCGACCTGGCGGGCGATCGTGTCGGTCGCGTCCGACCCTTTGAGTTGTGCTTTGACCTTCTCGACCGAGGGCAGCGCCGCAGTGTAATCGGACCCGCCGGCCTGGGAAGTAGCGCGAGTAGCGCCCGTAGAGAGCAACGCGATTGACAGAATAAGGCGCAAAGCGAAACGGAAAGAGACGTTCATGGTGCACGCTCCCCGCCGATAAAATCGGCTCCTTCTGGCCCGGTTTAGAAAAGGTAGTCCGCACTCGTGGCAGCGTCAAGAGTGCAGGCGCCAGTCACTGGCGGCCTCATACAGCCCCCGCTGCTAAACTGAACTCCTCATGATCGAATTAGCCTTCTCCATTCTGGCCGCGGACTTCGCGCACCTCGCCGACGAAATCGCCACGGCCGAGCGCGGAGGCGGCACCATTTGCCACGTCGACGTCATGGACGGCCACTTCGTTCCCAACATCACCTTCGGCCCCCCGGTCGTTAAGGCCATCCGCCCGGTGACGAAGCTGCCCCTCGACTGCCACCTGATGATCGAGGACCCCGATAAATTCATCCCCGCATTCGCCGAGGCCGGCGCGAACATGATAAGCGTGCAGTGGGAAGCCTGCCCGCACCTCAACCGCACACTGCAGCTCATCGCCGACCACGGCGTCCAGCCCGCCGTCGTCGTCAACCCCGCCACACCCATCAACTTCCTCGTGGAAGTCCTTCCGATGGTGCATCATGTGCTCGTTATGAGCGTGAACCCGGGGTTTGGCGGGCAGAAGTTCCTGCCGCGCTCGGTGGAGCGGATTGCGCATCTCGCGCGCCTGCGGCAGGAAATGGGCCTCAACTTCCGCATCGAAGTCGACGGCGGCATCGCTCACGACACGGTCGCCTCGGTCGTCCAAGCAGGAGCGGACATGCTGGTTGCCGGGTCGGCTATCTTCGAACGCGGAAAAACCGAGGCCAACGCGCGGGACTTCCTCAGCGTCGCCCGGGCAGCAGCAAACCCTGCAGAGGCCGCGTCGGGATCGCCAATCCGGCGGCGGGTTTCAGCGAAACGCGCGGCGAAAGCATTAGAATAGAGCGTGGTCAGGGCGGAGTTCCGCTCCGGCCGGATTGAGGCAGAATGCGGATGATCGGTCAGACTTTTTTCACCAGCAGGCGTGCGGCCATCTGGACTACACAGTTGGCAGGATTGGCAGTAGCCACAGCGATGACGCTGCCAGTCGCAGCCCAGCAGATAGAGAATCCCCCGGCAGCCCCCGCCCAGCAGGACAGCACAGCACCGCAGACGGCGACCCCGCCCGCGCAGGCGTCCGCCACCATCAGCAACACGCGCGGCGGCATCATCCGCAAGAAGCCCAAGGTCGCCAAGGAAGATCGCGTCGTGCAGTCCAAGGACACGCGGCGCATCATCAAGAAGAATGCCAAGCTGAACCCGCTCGCCGGCAAGGACGCCTCCCTGCCCGACAAGGCGCTCTACGACAAGGCCATCGACCAGACTAAGAAGGGCCACTACGATGTCGCACGGCTCGACCTGCAGACCCTGCTGAACACCTATCCGGACTCGCAGTACCAGATGCGCTCCAAGCTGGCGATCGCCGACAGCTGGTACCGCGAAGGCGGAAGCGCCGCGCTCACCCAGGCCGAGCAGGAGTACAACGACTTCATCACCTTCTTCCCAAACGTGCCCGAGGCCGCCGAGGCCCAGATGCGCGTCGGCGACATCTACCTCAAGCAGATGGACGTGCCGGACCGTGACTACCAGAAGGCGATGAAGGCCGAAGAAGCCTATCGCCTGATGCTGAAGCAGTACCCCGATTCCAAGCTCATCGCCGACGCCCGCCAGAAGCTGCGCGAGGTGCAGGAAGTGCTCGCCGAGCGTGAGGCTGAGCTGGGTGAGTTCTACGCCACCCACGAGAACTGGCCGGCCAGCATCGCCCGTTACCAGACAGTTGCCGACACGTACCCGCTCTACAGCCACATGGACGATGTGCTGATCGGCATCGGAGACGCGTACGAAGCGCAGGCCAGGCTGGTCCGCGCGCAGAAGATGCCCGAAGGCCCCAAGGCCAAGCTGCTCGAGATCTACGACAATAAGGCCGCTGCGGCGTACCAGAAGGTCGTCCTCGAGCACTCCGCCGCGCCGCACGTCGAAGACGCCAAAGAGCGCCTCGTTTCGATGAACCTCCCCGTGCCTACGCCGACGCCTGAGCAGGCCGCGGCCAGCGAAGAGCTCGAAGGCAGCCGCGCGCAGTACACGCTGCAGAAGCGCCTCGCGGTGCTGCTGATGCGCAAGCCCGATGTTGTCCTTACCGCCCGCAAAGGTGATGCTCCGCTCGACGATGCGACGCCAACGACCGCGCCCGCCGTCACGAAGCAGCTGACGACCGAGTTCTACGCGGCCATGAACCCCAACGCCGCGCCGGCTCCGACCAAGCCTGCGGAGAATGGGACGACCAACGATGGCAGTGCGCCGGCGCCGGCTCCCGTGAGCAACGCGCCGCTCGCGCTGCAGGATGTCGCCGGCCCCGGCGAGGGCTCGACGGGCAGCGGCACAACGACCATGACCGGGGCAACTCCGTCTGGCGGTGGCGCAAGTGGGAACTCTGTTGGCGTCGAGGTGCTGACGCCCGGAGTGACGGCAACGCCTCCCGCGGCGACAGGCGCGCCGGACCCGAACTTCGGGCTCAAGGCCGTCGGCCCTGCGAACACCTCCGCGGTCCCGCCGATCCAAGCGCCCGCTGAAGCTCCGGACCAGGTGAACGAAGTTGCCGGCAAGCCGCAGCCCGCCACGCCGGTAGCCTCCACCACACCCGGCAAGAAGACGCCGAAGCCGGTCTACGACAAGGACGACGAGTCCTCCAGCAAGCACAAGAAGAAGAAGGGCCTGGCGAAGGTGAACCCCTTCTAAGCAGCTAACAGCCAACAGGGAACAGTAAAACGGGAGCAGCTTCGGCTGCTCCCGTTGTGTTTCCGGCCTAAACTGGCTTCCGCGCGATCAGCACCTGTCCGCTGACTTCAAAGCACTGTTGCACATTGCCATCGGTCATCACTGTCGGCTGTTAGCTGTTCCCTGTTGGCTGCCTCGCCACCTGCTACCCTTAACTCCTATGAACCAGGAACTCCCCAAGACCTACGACCCCGCCCTGATCGAACAAAAGTGGGCCGACTTCTGGGTCGCTGAGCGGCTCTTTGACGTGCCCACACCTGCAGACCCGTCCGCCGTTCGCAGCCCGTTCGTGCAGCTGCTGCCGCCGCCTAACGTTACAGGCCGCCTGCACATGGGGCACATGCTCAACCAGACCGAGTCCGACATCCTCAGCCGCTGGCACCGCATGCTCGGCGACACTGTCGTCTGGGTCCCGGGCACCGATCACGCCGGCATCGCCACGCAGATGATGGTCGAGCGGCAGCTCGCCGCCGAAGGGGTCAGCACCCGCGAGCAGCTCGGCCGCGAAGCCTTCACCGAGCGCGTGTGGGCGTGGAAGGAGCAGTACGGCGGGGCCATCACCGAGCAGATGCGGCGCCTCGGCGCGTCGGTCGACTGGTCGCGCGAGTACTTCACCATGGACGACCGCCTCAGCCGCGCGGTCAAGGAAGCCTTCGTCCGCCTCTATAACCAGGGGCTCATCTATCGCGGCGCGTACATCGTCAACTGGGACCCCGTGCTCAAGACGGCCGTCTCGGACCTCGAAGTCACGCACGAAGAGCGCCCCGGCAAGCTCTACCACATCAGCTATCCACTCGCCGACGGCACCGGCTCCATCGTCATCGCCACCACGCGCCCCGAGACCATGCTCGCCGACGTCGCCGTTGCCGTGAACCCCAGCGACGAGCGCTACAAACACCTCATCGGCAAAACGCTCATCCTTCCTCTGAGCGCCGGAGGCGGTCAACCGGACCGCGAAATTCCCATCGTCGCCGACGACTGGGCCAACCCCGAGTTCGGCACCGGCGCCGTCAAGGTGACGCCAGCGCATGATCCGAATGACTTTGCGATTGGCCAGCGCCACAACCTGCCGCAGCCGAACATCTTCGACGAAACCGCGCATGTGAAACTCGCCGGCTCGCCCTACGACGGCATGGAGCGCTACGCCGCGCGCGAGCGCATCGTCGCCGACCTCGAAGCGCTCGGAGCGCTCGTCGCCATCAAGGACCACACCCACGCCATCGCCCTCTCGCAGCGTACCGGCGTCGTCATCGAGCCGCGGCTTTCGATGCAGTGGTTCCTCAAGATTCAGCCGCTCGCCGACAAGGCCATCGAAGCCGTCGACAAGGGCTACATCAAGTTCACGCCCGACAACTACCGTAAGACCTACGACGAGTGGATGAAGAACATCCACGACTGGTGCATCTCGCGGCAGCTGTGGTGGGGACACCGCATCCCGGCGTGGCACTGCGGCGCGTGCAACAAGCTCACCGTCTCGCTCGAAACCCCCGGCGCGTGCTCCGGCTGCGGCATCACCGACATCCGCCAGGAAACCGACGTGCTCGACACGTGGTTCAGCTCCGGGCTGCTGCCGTTCACGGTCTTCGGCTGGCCCGGCGCTCTTACTAACAACCAACAACTAACAACTAACAACTCCCTCACCCCTGACCTCGCAGCGTTCTACCCCACCCAGCTTCTCGTCACCGGCTCCGACATCCTCTTCTTCTGGGTCGCGCGCATGATCATGCTGGGCTGCCACTTCATGCTCGACACACCCATGCCCGACGGCTCCCCGCGCACTCTCGAAAACGCCGTCCCCTTCCGCGACGTATACATCCATGCTCTCGTTCGCGATGCTGACCGCCAGAAGATGTCGAAGACCAAAGGCAACGTCATCGACCCCATCTCCGTCGTCGAGAAGTACGGCACGGACGCCGTACGCTTCACGCTCGCCTCGCAGGCCTCGCCCGGCACAGACATCGCCTTCTCTGAGCCGCGCACCGAAGGCAATCGCGCGTTCGCCAACAAGATCTGGAACGCGGCGCGCTTCATAGCGATGAACATCGAGCGCGGTCGCGAGGCCGGCTACAAGGTCACGCTGAGAGCGCACGACTCCTTCGCGCTGGAACTGCCCGAAACCACGCCGCTCGAAACACGTTGGATATTCTCCCGCCTCAGCACAGTCTGCCTTGAAGTCGAGCGCGCCCTCACCGACTATCGCTTCGACGAGGCTTCCAGCGCGGTCTACCAGTTCTTCTGGGGCGAGTTCTGCGATTGGTACCTCGAGCTCGTGAAACTCCGGCTCGACTTCACCGGCGAGAAGAACGACGTCACCGCACTCACGCTTGGTGCACTCGTCAGCGTGTTTGAGGCCGCGCTGCGCCTGCTCTCGCCCTTCATGCCCTTCATCACCGAAGAGCTGTGGCATGCGCTGTACGCGAGCGTCGGCAGCGATCTGCCCGCAAAGTCGATCGCGCTCACACGCTTCCCGCAGGCCGGAGACTTCGCGGCGGATGCTACCTCCGTCGACGCAATGAACATCCTGCAGGAGCTCATCGTCACCGTGCGCGCACTGCGCAAAGACCTCGGCGTGCCGGAGAAGGAGGCGACTCCGATCCACGTCTTTGCCTCCAACCGCATCGCCGCTCTCACCGACGCGAACTCAGACATGCTCGCCCGCATGGCCCGCGTCAGTGCGGTCGAGCTCGTGAGCGAAGCGCCGACCGGCAACAATGCGCGCGCGACGCCGAACTTCGATGTGGCTGTAATTTACGAGCGCCAGATCGACGTCGCAGCCGAGCGCGAGCGCCTCACGAAGGACCTCGCCAAATTCGACAAAGGCCTCGCTGCCGCCGAGCGCCAACTCGGCAACGAGGGCTTCGTCGCGAAGGCGCCACCGCACATCATCGAGGGCCTGAAGAAGCAGCACGCCGAAACCCTCGCCCTCAAGGAGAAAGCCGAAGCCGCGCTGGCCGCCCTGCCGCCCGCCTGACAACGGGGCAGGGGCCGGCCGGCGTCTCACCCCAGCAGGAGAGACACATGGCCATCCAGACCACACCCCACACACAGACCCAGCAGAACGTGAGCGCGGCCCAGGACGACCTCGAAAACCCCGAGCAACTGCCGCAGGATTCGGGCCGCGGCGAAGACGCCCGGCTGTACGAAAACATGGCCGGCGCGCAGACTGGCGGAACGCGCGCCTTCAACGTCACCGACCAGCCCGCCAACACGCCCAACGTTACGCAGGAAACCGCGGCCCTCAGCGGCCGTCAGGACACGCGCCTGCCGCACAGCGAAAACCAGGGCATCACCAACCACTCCGCCAACGAAGAAGCGGCGCGCAACCAGAAGGTCGTCGACGAACGCGCCGACGCGCAGGCCGGTGTCGACCAGACCGGCGACACCGTCTAACCCGTCCCACCGCTGTTGCCGTTGCCTCTGAGATAGGTCCGGGCTTTAGCCCGGACATTTTGCATGCCCACAGAATGGGCTTCAGCCCCCGGGACGAATCCTTCCTCACCACAAAAGCGAGATGGGCGCCGCATCACTCGCGGCGCCCCTTAACCTACTGCTTCCGATGTTCCTTCCCCACCCGCGAAACCTCCTGCGGCGGCTCCCTCAACTGTCCCGGCGACGCGCCATGCCGCAGGTTGCCCGCAGGCTTCGTATGATCATGGACACTCCCGCCCAGATGCGCCGTCTGCGAGTGCGCGTTCGTTCCGTTATCCGCCATCGGCACCGGATCCACGCTGCGACCTTCGCCGTGCCGATCCATATCTTCCATGGCGACCTCCATCGCATCGCCGTGCTTCTTCACTTCTTCCTTCGCCTTGTGCGCCTGTTCGTTCGACATCACTTATCTCCTCCGCTGCTCTGTTCAGTTCCGGGCTTGTTCTGTGTGCGATCACGTTCGTCCGCGCCAATCGCCGTATTCACCGGCTCATCGCCGAAGTCTCTCGCGCCGTACTCGTAGTCTGTGCCACCGTCTGTGTCCTGCGGATTCTGTGGCTGGCGGGTGCGCTCCTCGACGTTCAGGCCCCACCCCTGCTCGTGGGCGTACTCTCCGGAAAGCCCGCGCGCATGTTCACCAAACCCGCGCGGCTCCCGCTCCTTCTGCTCATCCTGCTCGGCTGCCATAAGCTGCCTCCTCGCCGGTTAGATGGCTAGTGCCGACACGCCGTTTTCCGCCTACTTCTTCTCCGCCTCCGGCAGAGCCTTCTGTTCCACCGCAATCGCCACATTTTCATGCTTGATGTCGAGCCGCAGCCGATTGAACGTGCTCATATAAAAGTTCGCCACCCACACCAGCGCGAACCATGCGATCACGTACCCGCGCCATCCCTCGTACAGCAGCCTGTACCGCACCACAAGCAATACCAGCGCCGCAACGTAATGCGAAAAGCAGTACTCACACGTAAAGAGGTAGAAGAACTTTCGCGGCACAATCGACTTCGCCTGCTCGCTCTTCTGCTTGCACGCCTCGCGCGGCTCGCGAAACACCTCTTCGTGCGTCACCGTCCACGCCATGCAGGCAATGGGCAGCGCGAGCAGCATCAACACGGCAAACTGGTGCAGCAGCGGAATCGCGAGCTCGTTGGGCATCATCTATTCGATGCACAATAAGATCAGCCGCATGAGCGCAACGCAAAACTTTGACATCGCCGCGGTGCACCGCACTCTTACGGGCACACGCTTCGCGCAACGTCTGCATCACTTCATCTCGGTGGACTCGACGAGCACGCTCCTCCTCGCCGCCGCCGCTGAAGGCGCGCCCGAGGGCACCGTCTACATCGCCGACGAGCAGACGGCCGGCCGCGGGCGCGGCGGCCATGAGTGGCACTCGGCGGCAGGCGATGGCCTGTATGTCAGTGTGCTGATACGCGCGGCGCTTCCTCTGCGTCAGGCGCTGTGGATCTCCCTCGCGACTGGCCTCGCCGCGCAACGCGCCATCCACGAAGCGGCCGGTCTCGACATCGACATACGCTGGCCCAACGACCTGTTGTTGAACGGCAAAAAGTGCGGCGGCATCCTGGTCGAAACCGCCGTTGAGAACGCGACGTTGCGCTATGCGGTCATCGGCATCGGCATCAATCTCAACCACCCCGATTTTCCCGGTGACCTCGCCGCGCTGGCTACGTCGCTGCGCATCGAGACCAGCCGCACCCACAGCCGCGAGCGCCTGCTCTCCGCGCTCCTTCGCGCGCTCGATCTGGAACTCACCTATCTCGAAGGCAACGCTCCCACTTTGCTTGAGCGCTTCACTGCCGCCTCAACCTGGGTGCGCGGCAAGCATGTTCACGTCGCGGAAGCTGGCGGCTATACTGGCGTGACGGACGGTCTCGACGCGGAGGGTTTCCTGCGGGTTATTGGCGATGACGGTATCCGGCGGACTGTGCTCTCGGGCGGTGTCCGGGAAGCGTAGTAAACATAGGCGCAGCAACCAATTCGACGAGGCAGGAAGGCGCAATGCTACTGGCACTCGATGTAGGCAACTCCAATACTTCTGTAGGTCTCTTTCGTCCCGCCGCCGACGGCGAGCCCGCGGCCATCCTCGCCGACTGGCGCATCACCACACCCTTCAAACGCACCACCGATGAGATCGCCTCGCAGCTGCAGATGCTCTTCACCATGCGCGGCCTCGCCATCGAGGCCATCGACGGCATCGCCATCGCGTCGGTCGTTCCGCCGCTCGACTCCACGCTGCGCCGCGTCTGCGAATCGTTCCTCAAAGTCAAGCCGCTCTTCATCGAGCCCGGCGTCAAGACCGGCCTCCCCATCCTCACCGACAACCCCAGCGAAGTCGGCGCCGACCGCGTCGTCAACTGCGTCGCCGCATTCGACATGCTCGGCGGCCCCGCCATTGTCGTCGACATGGGCACCGCCACCACCTTCGACGTCGTCTCCCGCAAAGGCGAGTTCCTCGGCGGCGCCATCGCGCCCGGCCTCGGCATCTCCGCCGACGCGCTCTTCACCCGCGCCGCCCGCCTCACGCGCGTCGAGATCAAGAAGCCCTCCAAGATCATCGGCACCAGCACCACCGACAACATCCAGATCGGCCTCTACTACGGCTACATCGGCCTCGTCGACGGCATCCTCGAGCGCCTCATCGCGGAGCTCGGCCCCGACACCAAAACCATCGCCACCGGCGGCCTCGCCAAGCTCATCGCCGGCGGCTGCAAACACATCGGCCAGGTCGACGAAATGCTCACCCTCAACGGCCTCCGCCTCATCTGGGAACGCAACCACGACCGCCACAGAAGGCGGTAGGGCAGCGAACAGGAAACAGCGAACAGCCAACAGTTTCCTGCTGTAGCTGCCGCATCATCCATGCTTTCTTAGGCAATCAATCGAGCGTCTTCGCTCTGTTCGCTGTTCCCTGTTGGCTGTTCGCTGTTTCCTGTTCGCTGCCCTATGAACTACTTCCACTACTTCTCCGAAATCGAAGAGCGCTTCCAGCGCCGCCGCGGCTCCATCCTCATGCTCTCCACGCTCGACTGGGCCTTGATCGAAACCTGGCGCGAGGCGGGCGTTCCGCTTGAAGCCGTGTTGCGCGGCATCGACGACGCCTTCGACAAGCACGACGCCAAGCTCGCCACATCGAAGACCCGCGTCCGCAGAGTCAACGGCCTCGCCTGGTGCGCGCAGGCCGTCATGCAAGCCACAGAAGAAATGCAGGAAGCCGCCACCGGCATGGCGAAGGAACAGCGCGAGCCTCAGGAGAGCGGCTTCGAAGCGGAGCGCGTCGCCCGCTTCCTCGAACAAAACGCCGCCGCCATCGAGACGGCCTCCACAAGGGCCGCAGATGCGGGTGCCCCGTTCATCGCCGCTTCTGGCGATGAGCGGGCGGCCACAGATGAGTGGGGAACCACAACCGCCCATCGCCTCCGCGAACTCGCCGCCGCCATGCGCTCCAACCCCATCCCTCTCGACGAGCTCGACCGCACCCTCACCGTGCTTGAAGAAAAACTCTTCGCCGCATTACTCAGCGCCACATCCGAAGACGAACTCGTCGCCCTCCGCGCGCAGGCCGACCGCGAGCTCGCGCCCTACCGCGCCCGCATGCAGGCCGTGCAAATCCGCCAGGTACAGCAGCAGTTTCTGCAGAAGCGCCTGCTCGCCTCCCGCAACCTCCCACGCCTCAGCCTCTTCTACATGGGTCACTCATGAGCGACGCTCTCCTCACGTCCGATGTTGAGCCCGCAACACCCCAGTGCCCGCACTTCGGCACCTGCGGCGGCTGTCAGTATCAAGACGTCGCACACCGCGACCAGCTCCGCCTCAAGCGCGAGCAACTCGAAGCTCTCCTCGCCGACGCGGGCCTCACCTCACTTCCCAAAGTGGAGGTCCACGCGGCCGACCCGTATGGCTACCGCAACCGCATCCGTCTGCGCATCCAGCGCGTCGAAGGTCAGCTTCGCTTCGGCTACAACATCCGCTCCACGACAACCTTCCTTCCCATCACTGTCTGCCCTATCAGCGCACCCACGCTGATCCCCACCGCCGACGCTCTACTCGCCCTCGCCGCCGAAGACCTCGACGCCGAGCATTGGCTCAACGCCACCGCCGAGCTCGAGCTCTTCACCAGCGACGACCTCTCGCGGATTCAGCTTACCTTCTTCGTCGCACCACGCACGAAGGCTCCGCAGGGCAGCTTCACGCGCATGATCAGCGCTCTCCAGCGCGTCGCCCCGCAGGTCGCCGGCGCCAAAGCCGAAGCCTTCGACCCCCGCACCGGCCCCACCGGCCGCACACTCGCCGAGCACGGCGCCGCCGGCCTCAACTACCGCGTCGGCGACGAAACTTATTGGATCTCCCGCGGCGGCTTCTTCCAGGTCAACCGTTTCCTCATCGCCGCACTCGTCGAGCTCGCCACAGCCAACCGCTCCGGCAACATCGCCTGGGACCTCTTCGCCGGAGTCGGCCTCTTCTCCCGCGTGCTCGCAAAATCTTTCGCGCAGATCACCGCCGTCGAAGCCGCGCCTACTGGCGCCGCAGACCTCCGCAACGCGCTCGCGAAACTCGGCCCGCAACATCGCGCCATCCAGCAGACCACGCTCGACTTCCTGCGCGACGCCGTCATCCAGCGCGAGCGCCCGGACCTCATCGTCCTCGATCCACCCCGTGCCGGCGTCGGCCTCGAAGTCTGCGCTCTGCTTGCTCGCATCGCTGCTCCGCAAATCGTTTACGTCTCCTGCGACCCCACCACCCTTGCCCGCGACCTCGCCGCGCTCGCCCCCGAATACACCATCACCAACCTCCACCTCGTCGACCTCTTCCCGCAAACCTTCCACCTCGAAACCGTCGCCATACTCCACTGGAAGTAACTCCACTCAGCCCCTCTCAAAACTCCCCAACTCAAAACTCACAACTGAACAAGTCCCCCGCCCATACAACATCACCCAGTTCCTCTGAGCTCACACGCTCATCGCTCTAAGCTCCTCCCAGCCCGGGATCACCGACACAATCGTTCTCCACTTCCTGTACGCTGGTTCGAACTCGCAGACAAGTAGCGCTTCCCATGCAGGCTTCCGGCGCAACCACATTCTGGATGGACGACCCCGCGCCCGTCGAGGCCCTGCGCCTCCGCCGCGCGCCTTTGCTGGCTGCCGCTCTCGCATTCGCATCCGGCGAGCTCCTCGCACGCAACTGGCAGTTCGCTCCCATCGTTCTAGCCGCCATCACGCTCCTCGCGATCCTCTCCCTCATCGCGATGCGCAAATCATTGGGACTCGCTCCTCTGCCCATCCTGGCGCTTTGGGCCATCACCGGCTGCTGGTGCGCGCAGATGCAGCCCTGGCCCGCTCCGCAAACTACGCTCATGCAATACGCGGATGGCCTAAGCCGCACGGTGCGCGGACACGTCGTTCGAATCCGCATGCTGCCCGCAATCAACGCTGCCCACGAACGCGCAACCGAACCATGGATGCTGGAACCCGGCGCATGGGAAACCGAAGGCACAACCCCCGCCGAATCCATCGACCTCGACATCGAGCAGATCGAATACCTCACACCCAACATCTCCGAGATGCGCGGCGCACAGGGCGGCGTACGCATCACCATCTTCGACGGCGCGCCCCCACTCCGCTGCGGTGACATCCTCGAGCTCCCCCTGCGCCTTCGCCAACCCGAGCGCTACCGCGATGCGGGCGCATGGTCGTATGCAGACCAGCTCCTCAGCGAAGCCATTGCCGTGCAGGCCAGCGTCAAAGCGGCGCGCATACAAAAGGTCGGCAACGCTGCGCGCACTCTGCGCTGCGCCGCGTACTCCGCGCAAGCCTGGGCCTCCGCACGCATGAACGTCCTCGCGTCCTCGCGCGCCAATCGCATCTTGCCGCGCATCGCGCGCCTCACTCACGCAGACGCCGCCATGCTCAACGCGATGCTCTTCGGCGACCGCTCCGGTCTGCACCATGACCTCCGCGTTGGCTTCGAGCGCACCGGCTCGTTCCATCTCTTCGTCGTCTCCGGCATGCACGTCGCGCTGCTCGCGGGCATGCTGTTCTGGATGCTCCGCCGCGTCCGCGCTCCACTGTGGCTCGCAACACTTGCAACCATCGCCATCACCGCCGCATACGCCGTGCTCACCGGCGTTGGCGTGCCCGTGCAGCGCGCGCTGCTGATGACCACCGTCTTCCTGCTCGCACGCTGGCTCGCTCGCGACATGAATGTGCTGCAGGCTCTTGGCGCCGCGGCCCTCGCCGTCCTCATCCTCGACCCACGCGCCCTTGCGGAGGCCAGCTTCCAGATGACCTTCCTCGTCCTGATTGCCGTCGGTGGCCTTGCGATGCCGCTCGTAGCACGCACTCTGCACCCACGCCTGCTCGCAGCCCGCGACCTCGACGCACTCTGGCTTGACGCGCACCTTCCACCGCGGCTCGCGCAGATGCGCGTCATGCTGAGGCTCTTCGGCAAAGCCCTCGCCGGTGCGGCCGGTGCATGGTCGCGCAACCTTCCCGCACTTACTGTGCGGGCAACACTACGCACAGCCGAACTCATTCTGGTGAGCGTCGTCATCGAAGCCTGTATGGCCTTGCCCATGGCGGTCTACTTCCATCGCGCAACGCCGTTCGCCCTACCCGCCAACCTCTTCGCTATCCCTCTCGTCGCTGTGCTCGCCCCACTCGCTGTGCTGACCTTCTGCGCATCGCTCATCAGCCCATGGCTCGCCGCTCTACCCGCCGCCATCACAGCGCTCACTCTCCACGCCGTCGGCTGGACCATCTCTCACCTCAGCCACATGCGCTTCGCCGACACGCGCGTCCCCGCACCCGCTCCACTAGCCATCGCAGCCGCGCTCACAGCGATCGCCTTCGCCTGTTGGGCGCTGCGTCGACGCAGCCGCTGGCTCCTCACCGCCGGCATCGCCGCACTCGCGCTCATCCCCCTCGCAACGCTCTGGACCGAGTCGCCACTACTGCATCCCAACACTCTCGAAGTCACCGCGCTCGACGTAGGCCAGGGCGATTCACTGCTCGTCGTCTCGCCCGACGGCCACACACTCCTCGTCGACGCCGGAGGCCCTGTCGGCCAGGCTGCAAACGCCGAGACCGCAGCTTCCACCACAAACCGTTGGGATGTCGGCGAAGAAGTTGTCGCACCCTATCTCTGGTCGCGTCGCCTGCGCCGCCTCGACGCGGTCCTGCTCACCCACGCGCACTCCGACCACATGGGCGGCATGCCCGCCATCCTCCGCGACTTCCATCCGCGCGAGCTCTGGCTCAGCATCGACCCCGGCCACTCCTCCGACTTCCACGCGCTGCTCGCCGAAGCCGCTCGCCTCAACATCGTGGTGCGCCACTTCCACGCCGGCGACGTGTTCCCTTGGGGCGGCACGCAGGCCTCGGTGCTTTCGCCCGAGCCCGGCTACGCCAATACCAACACGCCCGTGAACGATGACTCACTTGTGATGCGGCTAGACTTCGGCCGATCGAGCGTGCTGCTGGAAGGCGACGCCGAGCGCCGCAGTGAAGACACCATGCTCGCCAACAACCGCATCGCTCCCGTCACGCTGTTGAAGGTGGGCCACCACGGAAGCCGCACGTCCACCAATCCCGAGTTCCTCGCCGCAGCGACCCCACGCGAAGCCGTCATCAGCTCAGGCATTCGCAACACCTTCGGCCATCCGCGCTTCGAGATACTGCAGCGCCTCGGCGAAGCACATGTCAAAACCTTCCGCACCGACCGTGAAGGCGCCACAACATTCCTGCTCAAGGCCGACGGCAGCATCACGCACCAAAGCGCCGCGCCTTAACCCCGCGCGCCCTCAGCCTCGGCCTTCTCATCCTGATAGTGCCCGATGTGCTCGTAGATCGCCTGCGGAAACTTTAGGCTCCGATACACGTTGCCGCAGTCCGGATCGTCAGGTCGTGGCAGAATCGGAAACTCCTGCTGCGCCTGCCACTCCACAATGCGCTCGCGCCGAGGCGGGTTGTAGTCGCGCCCCTCCACCTGCCGCAGCATCGCGGCCGCATCTTCAGCAGGGAAGTCGGGATCTTTCGTCAACTCCGCGATCACTTCGTCATCACTCATAAAGTGCCGCGCGATCATCGCAAACACCAGCCGCCCATAGTGCCCAATATCTTTACCGGCATCGAGAGAGTCCAGCAGATACGCCATCATCTCGTCCTGCCGCAGCGCCTCGAGGCCGACCAATTCAGGCTCCCGCGCAGCATGCGCTTCGCTCGCCTGCTTCGCATTCGACGGCCCCGCACTCTGCGCGCGCTTCACCTTCGCAAGCTCAGCCTCCGCGCGTTCGGCGCGCTCCACTGCATGCCGCAACGCTTCGCTCTGCTCATCGATCACCGGCTCATCCAGCACAACTTCCCGCTCGCTCATCGTCATCTCCGAGGGCGTCATATTCGCCCTATATTCGCCTCAAAAGTGAGACGCGAGAGATGTGTTCGAGGTTGGCTTGTGGAGTCAGACCCCAGCGAGCCGCAGTGCTTCATCGACCGAAGTCGCTACCAGCAACCGCTCGCGATTCCCCCGCAGCATACCTTCGCGTTCGCACACGTCGAGGAACGTGAGCAGCGTGTCATAGAAGCCATCGACGTTCAACAGCACCACGGGCTTCGAATGAATATTCAGCGTCTGCCATGCGAGCACTTCGAACATTTCTTCGAATGTCCCGAAGCCTCCCGGCAGAATGAGGAACGCCGCCGCAAGATCCGACATCAACGCCTTGCGCGTATGCATGGTGCTCGTGACGTGCAGCTCCGTCACACCGTCATGCGCCACTTCGAGATCGACCAGCACATGAGGTATGACACCGACAACGTGGCCGCCGGCGCCAAGTGTCGCGTCCGCGACAGCGCCCATCAGCCCAACCTTGGCGCCCCCATAGATCAACCCGATGCCGCGCGCCGCAAGCGCCCGGCCAAGCTCTTCCGCAGCGGCGCGATACACTGGCCGCGCTCCATCAGCAGCGGCACAGAACACGGCAATGCTGCGCTCAGGTTTAGCACTCATGTTTGCAGCATAACGCAGCGCGCTCGCTTACATCGATACGCACTCGCACGCCTCTGCGCGTCGGCACAGTGAAGGCGTCCATTCCAGCTCGCGCGTTCGAAGCGCGCCAGTTGGGCACGTCAGCAGGGTCTGCTGCGTCCTCGCGGCCGGTTTGCGCAGGCTATGCAAAACCGCGCTCACTTTCGCCAGCGCCCCTGCGGGAGCGGGCAGCACATACAACGCCACCACAGCGGCGTGCAAAGCAATCGTTGGAGTCCTTGCGACCTTTTTCATCAGAGTCGTCTCGTTTCATAAATTTCAAAAAGGGTCGCTCGAAGGAAGAGTGCTCCCCCTGCGGCCACATTCAGCTATACGCATCTGCAGCGACAGATGTTCGACGCCGCCGATAAAATTCAGAAAATTATCCGCACCGCATCCGCGCGATAAACACGCCTTTCGCTCCACCCTCCAAATAAAAAGAGCCCGGCCGCAATTCATGCATATGCGGTGGGGCTCGATTTACTGAAGTCGTTCAGACTGCAAACGCAATCGTTAGTTCACGCGGATGGTCGCGCCGGAAAGGTCCTTCGAGATCTGCGCCAGCACTGAACCTGCTGCATGATTCGTTGAAGCCGTCGCAACCGTGATCTTCGCGCCGGCCGGAGCGGAAACCTTCACTGTCTCACCGACTGCAAGCGTCACAGCGGTCTCACCGATCAGCAGATCCAGCGGGCTTCCGGTGCTGTTGGCGAGGTTCAGGTGCACCATCTTCGCGCCGGCCAGCGGCTGCGCTGCAACGATCGCGCGCAGTGGCGATTCCGCCATCGCGATTGAAGGAACAACCGCCTGCGAACCCAGCAGGCACATGACGGACAAAGCAGGAATAATCAATTTGGAACGAAACATAACAACACTCCTTGGAACAACCTTGCGCGAAGTCTGCCCCATAGATTCTTTTTCCATGGGCCCGCTGCATGAGTCACTACGGCGGATAGACGCGCGTGGTTCCCCTTCGCTCCATGAATTTTGGGTTGTGTGACGAGCCGCTTAAAAGCGTGACGATTTGCACAAATCGCACGCTCGTTACATGTCCGTTAAAATAGGAAGCAGGGGTACAAGAGTTGGAAGACCTTCTCGCAAACATGAATCCGCAGCAGCGCGAAGGCATCGTATCTGTCGATGGGCCCGTGCTTTTGCTGGCCGGCGCAGGCTCGGGCAAAACGCGCGTCATCACGCATCGCATCGCGTACCTCATTCAGCAACGGGGTATCTCACCCGACAACATCCTCGCGGTCACCTTCACCAACAAGGCCGCCAAGGAAATGGCTGAGCGCGTCGAAAAAATTCTCGGCCACACGACACTCGCGAAGCCCACACTCGCAACCTTCCACAGCTTCTGCGTCCGCGTCCTGCGTCGCGATATCGAAGCCCTGCGCACCAACGGCGTCGGCCTCACAAAGAGCTTTGCCATTTACGACGAGACCGATCAGCAGGCTGTAGTGAAGCAGGCATTAAAGCGTCTCGGCATCGACGACAAGTCGCTCAAGCCGCGCGTTGCGCTCGGCCGCATCTCCTGGGCGAAGAACCACATGATCGATCCGCAGGAGTACTTCCTCGCCAGCACCAACCCGATGGAAGAGAAGATCGCGCACATCTTCGAGATCTACAAGAAGGAACTCTTCAAGGCCAACGCTCTCGACTTCGACGACCTTCTGCTCGAAACCGTTCGCCTGCTCAAGTCATCAAGCGAAGTGCGCGAGCGCTACAACCGCAAGTACAAGTACCTGCTCATCGACGAGTACCAGGACACCAACCGTCCGCAGTACGAACTCATGAAGCTGCTGGGCAAGCACGGCAATGTCTGCGTGGTCGGTGATGAAGACCAGTCCATCTACTCCTGGCGCGGCGCCGACATCAAGAACATCCTCGAGTTCGAAAAAGATTTTCCTGAAGCCCAGACCATTCGCCTCGAACAGAACTATCGCTCCACGCAGGTCATCCTCGAAGGCGCATCAGCCGTCGTCGCCCAGAACGTCCAGCGCAAGGGCAAGAACCTCTGGACGTCGCGTGAAGGCGGCTCGCTTATCGGCTATTACGAAGCTCCCGACGGCGAGAACGAAGCGCTCTTCATCGCCGACCGGATTCAGAAATATTTGCGCGAAGCCGGACAGAGCGAAGACACGCCGCGCTGCGCCGTGCTCTATCGCACCAACTCGCAGTCACGCCTCGTTGAAGAAGCGCTGCGTCGTTACGCCATTCAGTACCACATGGTCGGCGGCTTCTCGTTCTACGACCGCGCCGAAGTTAAAGACATGCTCAGCTACCTCAAGCTCGTGCAGAACCCGCACGACTCGATTGCTCTGGCGCGCGTGGTCAACTCACCGCCGCGCGGCATCGGCAAGACGACAATGGACACCCTCGAAGGCCTTGCGCTGACCACTGGCATGAGCACATGGGACGCGATCCGTCGCGCTATCGAAGACAAGCTCTTACCGGCGCGTGCGCTCACCGCGCTTGCAGGCTTCCGCCGCCTCATCAAGGACGCCCGCGCCATGCTCGGCCCCGACTTCGCCGAAGCTCTCGCGACAGACGCAAGCGCGCCTTCCGGAGGGAGCAGTGGGCTTCAGCCCACTGAATTCGACCTCGGCGCAAACCCGGGCTTTAGCCCCGGCGCCGGCGACGCCAACGAGCTCTCCGACCTCGACCTCGAAGCCGCAGCAGCAAGCTTCGATCCCGAAACACTCGTCGATGACGCCGACACCAACTTCGACTTCGGCTTCGCAACCGAAGACACGCCCGCACCAACCGTCGCCGCCAACGATGCCAACACCAGCTTCGACACCAGCTTCAACTTCGGCTTCGACTTCGGCCCCAGCGAAGAGATCAGCACGCTCGCACCGGAGAACGCGGCCACAATGTCGGGTGACCCATCTTCGCCGACGGCTTCATCGTCGGCTAAGGTGGGACCGCAGGACGCCGCAAGCTACAACCCCTTCGCGCCCGTTCCGCTCAAGCAGTCCGCCAGCGACGCCATCGCGGACCGCCTGCGCAAGCAGAACGCCGACTCGCCGCAGACTGAAGAAGAGCGCCCCGCCTTCCGCAAGCCCGGCGACCCCGCCACGCTCCCCGAGCTCATCAAGTTCCTCAACGACCGCTCCGGCTACATCAAGGCGCTCGAAGACGAAGGCACACCGGAGTCCTTCTCGCGCATCGAGAACCTCAAAGAACTAGCCAACGCCGCGCAGGACGCCACATCGCGCGGAGAGACGCTCGCAGAGTTCCTCGATCACGCAGCGCTCGTCTCCGACGCCGACCAGTACTCGGCCGAAGCGCGCGTGACGCTGATGACGCTGCACGCAGCCAAGGGGCTGGAGTTCCCGCTGGTGTTCCTCGCGGGAATGGAAGAAGGCCTGTTCCCGCACTCGCGCACGCTCGTCGACCCTACGCAAATGGAAGAGGAGCGCCGCCTCTGCTACGTCGGCATGACGCGCGCGATGGACACCCTCATTATGACGCGCGCGCGCTACCGCCGCCGCTACGGCAACGACAGCCCGGAGTCCTCGTTGCCCTCGCGCTTCCTTGAAGAAGTCCCCTCGCGGCTGGTCGAAGACCTCAGCCCGCCCATGTTCCGCAACGCCTACTCGACGCCGTACCCGCAGCGCGGCAGCCGCGACAACGACGAGACCTACGACCGCCATCCCTCCTACGAGGACGACTCCCAGGAACCGCCCACGCCTGGGGCGATGAACTACGCCAAACAACGCTTTTACGGCAACAAACCCGCCGCCGGTTCCGGCTCCCTCGACAACATCGCGCAATTCTTCGGCAAGGGCGGCGCCGGCGCGAAGGCCTCAACCGGCGGCTACAAACCCGGGGGCCCCCGCTTCCCGGCGCGCCCTAAACTCGACATCCCAGCCCCCACCGGCAAGACCGGCCTCGGCAAAGGCATCCGCGTCCGTCACCCCAAATACGGCGAAGGCATCATCTTCGCCCGGGAAGGGGACGGCGAAGACGCCAAGCTTACCGTACAATTTAGTAGTCACGGCATGAAGAAGCTGGTCGAAAAATTCGCCCAGCTCGAGCGCCTCTGACCTGAGGATTTTTCAGGACTGCCCCGCCCCCGCAGGGCACGGCGTCAGAGGACTGCCACCGCCCGGTAGGGCACGGCTTCAGCCGTGCCGCCAGAGCGTTGGAACGAATGCGGCTTTAGCCGCTGAGGCACGCTTTCTTCCGCCGGCGCAAATTTTAGTTCCAAGAGAGAAGACACACATCCATGGCAAACACCACCTCCATCACCGACAAGACCGAGCGCAAGAAGATCAAGCGCGCTGCCCGCAAGAAGGCCGCTCCCAAGGCTCCCCGCACCGGCGCCCGCGGCGAGAACAAGGCCAAGATCAAGAAGGCATCACGCGGTCAGTCGAAGCGCTAAACGAACCATAGAAACCATTTCGCAATCCAGCAGGCGGAGCTTCGGCTCCGCCTGCGTTCGTCTGCAAGGCCGCATTAAGCAACAAGCCCCGCGCCGAAGCGCGGGGCTTGTCATCGCAATATCCGTGTCTATGCCCTGCGAAACTTCCGCCGAGCCATTCCCACCGCACCAAGCAGTCCCGTGCCCAGCAAGGCCACGCTCGAGGGTTCAGGGATTGGGGTCACTATCGCGTCCGAGAAGAGCGCAGCGCCATCGTCACCCGGATTGATCTGGGATACGAGGAATGTCAGGTCTTCGTGGGTGCTGGTGCCGATGAAGTTCACAAAATAAAGGCGGAAGTGCGACGATCCACCGACCGCGCTATCCACGTGCCAAGGCACGACCGGGACACCGCCGATGAGGACCTCGACGTTCACAGGTGCGGAAGTATTCGCGTTTTCTACGTAGCTGAAACCGTATTTTTGTCCCACGTAAAGATTCAGCGTCTGCGTCAGTGAACTGGCGGCCGCGCCCGGAGCAACCTGCACAAAGCCGACCGTCGCATCCTCCGTGACATTGGTACGCCCGTTGTCCCAGAATGGCTGTGACTGGTCATTGGATCCAGTCAGATAGGGAAAGCCAGTCAATGCGGAAGGAAAGGGGCTCTGCGTCCATCCTGCGACTGGTCCATACCCGGCGCCGCTGTTGGCGGGCGAAAAGTTGGGATTCACGACGACGTTGTAGACGTTATCGGCAAAGGCGCTGGGGCTGAATGCAAGCAGAACCACAGCAAAAAAGAGGGGCTTCACAAGTTTCAGGAGGGGCATTGCGGGCCTCGCAGGAAAACGCAAATTTGACTGCCCCACTAACCTAGCACTTATGTCTTATGACGAACTATCAAAATCTTGCGAAAGTGAGGTGAATTTTTCCCGGTTTCGCTTGCGGCCGCTTCTCTTCTCATCCTGCTTCCGCCGCCCTCGACCGTCCTGAATCCTTCAAACACCCTATTTCAATGTAAGTTTGTGTAAAGACTTCATCATCCGCCGAATGTCTGGAGCCGCCTGTTGCCCCGCCAAATCTTCGCCACCAAATCGATCGACAAGCTCATCGCCGACTCTGAATCCCCCGAGACGGCGCTCAAGAAAACGCTCGGCCCCGTCTCACTCACCGCTCTCGGCATCGGCGCGGTCATCGGCTCGGGCATCTTCACCGTCATCGGCACGGCCATCGGTGGCAACCCCGCCGCGCTCGCCCACTGGAGCGAGTCGCCTGTCATCGACCTCGTCCTGCATCACGGCCACATCGCGGGCCGCCCCGGCGCCGGCCCGGCCCTCGCGCTCTCGCTTATCCTCGTTGCCATCGTCTGCTGCTTCACCGGCCTCTGCTACGCCGAGCTCGCCAGCATGATCCCCATCGCCGGCTCGGCCTACACCTACACCTACGCCACCCTCGGCGAGCTCGTCGCCTGGATCATCGGCTGGGATCTCATCCTCGAGTACGCCTTCTCCAACATGAGCGTCAGCGTAGGCTTCGCCGCGCATTTCGTCGATCTGCTCGATTGGCTAGGCATCCATCTCAGTCCCAAGTGGCTCTCGCCGGCATATCTTCCCGGCGGTTTGCAGGCGCTCGACAGCAGCTGGATTTACCAGCCCGGCTGGCACTTCGGCTTCAACATCCCGGCCTTCATCATCGTCATCCTGCTCACCGTGATCCTGGTCCGCGGCATCCGCGAGTCCGCCCGCACCAACAACATCATGGTGCTCATCAAGATCGTCGCCATCATCGCCTTCGTCCTCGTCGGCCTGCACTTCATCCACCCCACCAACTACCACCCCTTCTCGCCCAACGGCTGGACAGGCGTGCTCGCCGGCGGCAGCATCATCTTCTTCACTTACATCGGATTCGACTCCGTCTCCACCGCCAGCGAAGAGTGCCGTGACGCGCAACGCACCGTCCCCATTGGCATCATCGCCACGCTGGTCATCTGCACCATCCTCTACGTTGCGGTCGCCATCGTGCTCACGGGCATCGTGCCCTGGCAATCGGTTATCGGCGACGCGGCCCCGGTAGTCAACGCGCTCAAGCGCCTCACCCTCCAGACCGGCAGCCCTCTGCTGCACTGGACGCGCCTCGTCGTTCTGCTCGGCGCGATCATCGGCATGATCTCGTCGATCCTGGTATTCCAGCTCGGACAGGCTCGCGTCTGGTTCGCCATGTCGCGCGACCGCCTGCTCCCGGACATGTTCTCGAAGGTCCACCCGAAGTACCGCACCCCGGCCATCGCCACCTGGATCGCGGGCATCCTGGTCGCCATCCCCGCGGGCCTGTTCGACGTCGGCACCCTCGCCGAGCTCTCCAACATCGGCACGCTGTTCGCGTTCGTCCTCGTCTCGATCGGCGTGCTGATCCTGCGCAAGAAACAGCCCGAACGCCACCGCGGCTTCCGCGTCCCCGGCGGCCCAATTTTCCCGGTGCTCAGCGTGGTCTTCTGCATCCTGCTGATGGCCGGCCTCCCCGCCCGCACGTGGGAGCGCTTCTTCGTCTGGCTGGTCATTGGGTTGGTCGTCTACTTCTTCTATTCGAGGAAGCGGAGCGAGTTCTACAAAGGCTGAACCTTATAGACCGGATAGGGGCTATCCCAATATTGGGATATACTATGACGAGAGCGATAAAGGCGATAGGCGAAAAGCCGCTCTACTGGATAGGAAACTCTCTCAAGAACCTGATGGAGTTTCCAGCAGACGTTCGCCTGCATCTCGGCGCGGCTCTTGGAGTGGCGCAGTTCGGCCGAAAGCACCCCAATGCCAAGCCATGGAAGGGCGACGGTTCCGGTGTGTTGGAGATCGTTGAGGACCATCGCGGCGACACGTTCCGCGCGGTCTACACGGTTCGGTTTCAGGGCGCGGTGTATGTGCTGCACACGTTTCAAAAGAAGTCCAAGAGCGGCATCAAGACTCCGAAAGCGGATCAGGAACTCATCGCGAGTCGATTGAAGGATGCCTTGGCGGACTACAAGGAGCGATATGGCTAAGAAGAAAGAAGGAGCGAAGGTTTACGAAAGCTCTGGGAACGTCTTTGCCGACCTCGGGCTTGAGAACGCCGAAGAGCTCGGAACCAAGTTGCGACTCAGCGTGGTTATCAACCGAATTCTGGAGTCGCGGAGCCTTACCCAGGTCGAGGCGGCGCGTCTGCTGGGCATCAACCAGCCAAAGGTGTCCGCGTTGCGCAGTTACAAACTCGAAGGATTTTCAGTTGAACGCCTCATGCACTTCGCAACTGCGCTTGAACACGATGTCGTCATTGAGATTCGTCCCCGCAAAAGAGCGCGGGGCGAGGCACGCGTCCTGGTGGTCAGCGCAGCCTAGATGCGGGGCACCCAAAGCAAGAATTCCAAACCACTCATACCTTACCCGCTCACACTCCCCACTTCCGCAAAGCTCGCCACCGTCCCACGTCCTCGAAAAAGCAATCAGTGACTGGGTTAGCAAGCAGCCGGATCTTTAAACGCTCATAGACAGTCCCGAAGGGTATCAACACGTTCGAGCCGTGTCCGGCACCCGCCAAATGACCCTGATGCCGCGAAGCTATACTGGCAGGAGCCAATGAAGGCAACAGCCATAACAGACCTTCCCATGCCCTCCGACGTGGGGCGTATCGACAGCCTGCAAATCCTGAGAGCTGTGGCAGTCCTGCTTGTGGCATGGCTCCACGCGGGACAACTCCTCGCCCTTCTGTCGGGCAGGGACCTGCCTGACCTTGGCGTGTACGGCATAGACGTCTTCTTCACGATCAGCGGCTTCATCATGGGGACGATCCTGTTCCGGACAAAGCACAAGACCCGGCTTTCGGCCGCTGCCCATTTCCTCAAACGCAGGGTGGTCAGAATATTCCCTGTGTACTGGGTCTTTGCCGCCGTCGGTGCTCTCGAGATAGTCCTGGTTCGGCACAGCAGGTTGACCGCGGAGTACATCGCGCCCCTGTTCTTGCTTCCGGCTCTCCATTACAAGACCGATTTGGTCCTTCTGATGCCCTTTAGCTGGACGCTCATCTTCGAGATGGCGTTCTACTACATAGTCTCCGCGGCCCTGCTGGTAAGTTCCAGGAGAGCGGTCCTGGTCACAGCCCTGCTCCTCTGCTTCCTCGTGGGTGCCGGCGCTGCCCTGGGCATCCAGAGACCGTTCGCGATCGTCTTTATGAACCCAATCCTCCTGGAGTTCGTCATGGGGCTGGGCTGCGCGGCCGTCTACAAGCGGGTGGGAAGGCACACCAGGGCCGGCTTTGTCCTTGTCACCCTGGGATTCGCCGTGCCGGTAGTGCTGACGGCCACAAGGTTCCCGGTGGCGAACGGCATGGGGATGGTTATGACAGCGAACGAGGTCTTTTCTCGAGTCGCGACATGGGGAGTCTCCGCCGCCGCCCTGGTCCTGGGTGGTGTGCTCTTGCTACAAACAGCCCCGGGACGCATCGGCGAGACGCTGGTCGCCCTCGGCAACGCCTCCTACTCGACCTACCTGGTCTCCGCACTGGTGATCGAGGTCGCGATACGGGTTGTGTTCCACCTTGTGCCTGACACGCAGCACATGCCCCTTCTGCTGCAGGGCTGTTTCCAGATCACGATGGTCTTCGCTGTCCTGGCGATAGGGTTTGCGACTTACCGGATCATCGAGTGGCCCCTGCTCCGGCGCCTTACCCGGCCAACCGGCACCAGACTGGCTCCAAAGCCTGCCCTCCCAGTCCAAAACACCACCTCTGCAACCTAAAAGCCGTGGACAAAGACTCCGGACCCCGCAAAATTTTCGGGGTTCGTGCTTTGGGCTCTCGAGCCTCTCGCACCAGGCCAGCGGGAGAGACACAGCTAGGACAGGGTGAGAGTACCCGAATGTCAAAAGGGCCAACACCTCGCTATCGGCAGTGGTAACAAATTGGGAGAGGGGCGAGCGGAAGTAGCAAGCCATAGGGACGGGTTGCCAGGATGCCAGGCATCGGGGTGCTAGCTTTAGATAGCCATGCCCTCCACCTTCCTCACTGCCGAGTGGCGCAAGCTCATCATGGCGCAGTACACCGTCTCGCCCGACACCCTCGCCCCTTGGCTCCCGAGCGGCGTCGAACTCGATCTATACAACGGCCGCTGCTTCGTCTCGCTCGTCGGCTTCCTGTTCGACCGCGTCCGCCTCAAGGGCCTGGCCATCCCTTTCCACACACGCTTCGAAGAGATCAACCTGCGCTTTTACGTCCGCCGCACCGAACCGGACGGCACCCACAAACGCGGCGTGGTTTTCATCCGTGAGTTCGTTCCGCGCGCCGCCATCACCCTCGTCGCCAGCAGGCTGTACGAGGAGCCTTACGCCACTGTCCCCACACGCCACACCATCGCGCACACCGCCGACGCCCTCAGCGTCCGTTACGACTGGCGCTACCGCAACACCTGGCAGAGCCTCGGCGTAGAGGCCTCGCCCGTCGCCGAGCCCATGCTGCCCGGCAGCGAGGAGGAGTTCCTCACCGAGCACTACTGGGGCTACACGCGCCGCCGCAACCGCAGCACGTCGGAGTACGAGGTCCGGCATCCGCGCTGGCTCGTCTATCCGGTCCGCAACTACCGCATCACCGCCGACTTCGCCGCACTCTACGGCCCCGCCTTTGCCGCGCTGAACGACCAGCCTCCCGCTAGCGTCCTGCTCGCCGAAGGCTCCGCCGTCTCCGTCCACGGCGGCACGCGGCTCCGCTGACTCCATCCCACCGCCTGGCATCTCGACCGAACCGCGCAGCCCGCGCGGAGAAACCGCAGCATTCACAACCGCCCAGCAGCGCCCCAGAAAGCTCCCAAGGCCTCCTTTGCGCGAAGGCACGAACCGTAGGGCCTGACTTCAGTCAGGCCAATAAAGCCGCGTGGAACGCGCTTCCTTGCTGCCGCAGGCCCGGGGTCCCCGGCGGACGATTTCTGTCCGCTGGGGTGGGAGCCAGGAGCGAAGGCGCAGCCGAAGCGACAGAATTGCCCTCTTCCGCCCCGCCTCAACCCCGCGCTCCGGGCCAACCCGAAATTCTGTCAAGCCCCCATGCCTGTGGAAAACTCACAATCCCCGCGCCACCATTGACGATTCCTCCCTTCCGCATCTTGCATATTTTTCCTCTCAACTCGCTACCATTAATAGACAGGCAGAGGAACAGGGAACAGAAACACGGTCCACCCTATACCCCCTAGCTAACCCCTTTCATATCCATAATTTACCGATACCCCCACCTTAACTGTCTATGGATTCAACCACTTGAGTCGACAGGGGGGAGGGGGGTATCGGCCAGCACGCACGAACGGCGCACAGCCGTAGGAGCTTCCATGTCCACCAACTACTGCCGCCACATTCGCGCCAGCGGCACGCGCTGCCGTTCACTCGCCCTCGCCGGAGGCACGCTCTGCTTCTGGCACCGCGATCTCCACCACCGCCACCGCGTCATCGACCCCGTCGCCACGCTTCCCGCCCACATCCCTGACCACCACCGTAACCTCGCCCTGCTCAAACGCGACCCCATCCTCTCCGAGTACTACGGCGTCAACCTCAACGCCCCCGCCGAGTTCGATTTCCCTCCGCTCGAGGACCGCGAATCCATTCAGATAGCGCTCTCCATGGTCCTCAACGCGCTCGGCCGCAATCGCCTCGAGCCCAAGCGCGCCGGCGTCATGCTCTATACGCTGCAGGTCGCCAGCGCCAATGCCGCCAGCCTCGAGCAGAATCCCGCCAACGTCATCCGCCATACCGTTTGCGACGAAAGCGGTCATCACATCGCTCCCGACGAAGACCCGCAGGAGGTCAGCGACGCCCGCGCTCTTCCTGCCCCACCGCTCACCTCGGAGACTGATGTTGCGGCATGACGCTTGCCCCCGCCGCCCGCCGCTTTGCGACCACACCGCCGATTTCGCGTCTAATCACTGTAGTGTTTGTACGCATGAGGTAGAACCACCATGAGAACCATCGACGCATATCAACGCGGCGGCATCATCGAAACCGACTCGGCCAGCCTGCTCAGCCGCGTGCTTTGGATCACCACCGCCGGCTTCCTCTTCACCGCTCTCGGAGCGTGGATCGCCCCCGCGCAGATGGGCATCAGCTACATGCTGCTAGTGCTGGTGAACTTCGGCATGATCTTCGCCATCAGCGCGGCATCGCGCCGTTCGCCGGGAGTGGCGCTGGCGCTGTTCTATGCCTTCACCACGCTGATGGGCATACAGATCAGCCCCATCCTGAACCAGTACCTGCACTCCACCGGCGGACAGACCATCGTCTTCCAGGCCGCCATAACCACCGCGCTCGGCATGGCCGCGATGGCGATCATCGCGCAGTTCGCGCGCTTCAATTACATGAAGGTCGGCCGCATCGCGTTCTTCGCGCTGCTCGGGCTGATCGTCATCGGGCTACTCGGCATGTTCGTGCACTTCGTCAGCCCCGGCCTCTACGCCTGGCTCACGCTGGTCATCTTCAGCGTGCTGTTGCTGGTCGACTTCATGCGCCTCCGCGACCAGGGAGCAGCCTACGGCCCCGTGCAGATGGCGCTCTCAATCTACCTCGACGCGCTGAACATCTTCCTCGCGCTGCTGCAGATCTTCGGCGGCGGACGCCGGCGCGACTAACAGACCTGCCCTAACCCAGCGAGCCATCCATTTGTCTACACTGGAAGGATGGCTCGCCGCACCTCCGCAACTGAAACCCAGCCCGACCCTCTAACCTGGCTCCGCGGCCTGCCAAAAGCCGAGCTGCATCTCCACCTCGAAGGCTCCATCACGCCCGAGACCCTCGTCGAGCTCTCGAGCCGCAACGACACGCATCCGCTCACGCTCGACCAGGCCAAGCTCGCCTACCATTACACCGACTTCCCCAGCTTCCTCATGAGCTTCAAGGCCGTCACCGAGCGCCTGCACACACCAGCCGACTACGAAACCATCACCTACAACATGGTGCGCGACCTCGCCGCGCAAGGCATCCGACACGCCGAGGCCTACCTCTCCATCGGCATTCTCAACTTCCAGGGCCGCCTCGACGTCAACGCCGTCATCGCCGCCGCCGAGCGCGGACGCACACGCGCCGAAACGGACTTCGGCGTCTCGCTGCTCTGGATCATCGATGCTGTCCGCCACTTCGGCATCGACGCCTGCGCGCGCGTCTTCTCGCAGGCCGCCGAGCTGCGCAAGACCTACCCCAGCATCGTCGGCATCGGCATCGGCGGCGACGAGGCTCGCGGCCCCGCGCACGACTTCCGCGATATCTACGCCGAAGCCAAAGCCGCCGGTCTGCACCTCACCTGCCACGCGGGCGAGTCCACCGGTGCGCAAAGCGTCTGGGCGGCCATCAACATTGGCGCTGAGCGCATCGGCCACGCGCTCACCGCGGTCGAGGACCCCGACCTGATCGCCGTCCTCGCCGAGCGCCAGATCCCGCTCGAGCTCAACATCACCTCAAACCTGCGCACCGCCTGTTGCCCCACGCTCTTCGACCACCCCACGCGCCACTACTTCGAAGAGGGCCTGATGATCACGCTCAACTCCGACGACCCGCCGTTCTTCGGAGCCAACCTGCTGGACGAGTACCTCCTCGTCCACCGCGAGTTCGAGTTCTCACTCGACCAGATGCGCGAGCTCGCGGCCAACTCCATTGAGGCCAGCTTCCTGCCGCCCGAACGCAAGCTCGCGCTGTTGCAGGAAGTGGAACGCTACGGCTTCTGAGCTGGAAGCTTCAGATGGTTTCTGCCGTCGCTTCGGAGATAGGTCCGGGCTTTAGCCCGGACATTTAGCTGATCCACAGAATGGGCTTCAGCCCCGGGGACTACCGCCCCGGAGGCGCGGGCACCATCACCGCATCGGGATCAACCTTCGGAATCCCGAAATGCCCGCTCAGGTGCACCAGATCCAGAGGCCGCAGCAGCCCCGAGACCTCGATGAGGTCCATCTGCTTCGGCCCACGCAACAGCACGGTCACGTCGTCGATCTCCGTGCCGTGGAAGTGCAGCCACAGGTCGGTGAGCGTCTTGCGGGGCATCGTCGCGTCGCGTGGGGTGATGTTGTTCTGGTTGACCAGGTGCTTCCAGCCGGCGCGGTCGTACGCGCGCACCAGCTCCGCCATGCTTTCGGGCATGTAGAACGCCGGCTCATGATACTTGTACGCCTCGAACGTGATGCTGTTCAGGCCGGCAACCGCGCGCTGGTACGGTCCGTCGCCGCCGCCCGCCATCGCCAGCATGTCTTTATCGAAAGTGAAGGCGGTATGCGTGGCCGGCTGTGATGTCATGTTGCTGAGCGCTTCCTGCGCTCCCCGGGGCTGCTGCGCGGCAGCCCAGCCGCCAACCAGGCTCAGACTCAAAACGGACGCAAACAGACGCAGCTTCATAGCGGGAACCTCTCCCCATTAGAGACACGGCCTCCGGAAGAAAGTTATCCCCCGGAGGCCGTTTTTCTAATCCCGAATCCCTGCCTTACCTCGCCGCCCTCGGCGCGAAGTACCCCTTCTTCGCGCGAACGGAATACCGCGGGTCGAGCGCGTGCAGGTAAATCGTTCGGAACGACCCATCCTGCTTGAAGTCGGCCGGCTCGTAAACCAGCAGGTACTGGCTGCGCAGCTCTTCCTCGATGTTCTGGAAGCCGATTGCAACATCCTCGATGCGCTTGGGGAAGAAGGCCTGTCCGCCGGTCGCGTCGGCAATCTGGCGCAGCACGTCGTCGCCCTTATCCTGGCTGGGCCCGACGTTGGTGCTGATCGTGTAGACGATCGTTTCCGCGCGCTGGCACATCTTGATGGCGTCGGACTCGAGCGCACGGCTGTAGTCGTCGTCGCCGTCCGAAACCAGGACCAGCGCCTTACGCACTGCGTTCGTTTCCTTCAGCGTCAGCATCTGGTCGCGGCAGGTCTTGTACAGCGCGTCGAACAGCGCCGTTCCGCCTCCTGGCCGCAGCTTGCGGATGCCGGTGTCCAGCAGGTCGATGCGGTTGGTAAAGTCCTGCGAAACATCTGTTTGCACGTCGAAGCCTTCGACGAACGCGCGGTCCGCCGGGTGCAGCACCTGGAGCAGGAAGTCGGTCGCGGCCTGCTGCTCGAACTGGAAGCGCTGCCGGATGGAATTACTCGTGTCGAGCATGATGCCGACGCGCAGCGGCAGGTTGGTCTGCTGTGTGAAGCGGCGAACCTTCAGCGGCGGCTTGCCGTCGTCCAGTAGACCGAACGCCTGCTGCTGCAGGCCGGTGACGAAGTGGCCGTTCTTGCCCGCGACGGTGAAGATCAGGTCGACTTCGTTGGTGTACACGGTGATCGAGCTGGTCTGACCCTGCTCCGGCGGCGAGTTCTCATCGCGCGGCGTCAGCTGCGGCTGCTGGGCTGCGGGAGTCGCCGGTTGCTGGGTCTGCGCCGGAGCGGCTGCCTGGGGAGATGCGGCGGGGGGCTGCGCATGCGCCGACGCGGCAGCAAATGTGAGTGCGGCGGCCAGTGCGGCCAGACGTGCGAGGGTCGTGCCTGTTGCGGGGTTGTTCACGTCGTCAATCTTATCAACTCGCATGGTTTGTACACATTTTGACGCTTCAACTGCCATTTTGTCCCTTTAGCACTTCGAGCGTCTCCGCCAGCTCCTCTGGCAGCTCCGACCGCAACTCCACCCGGACCTTCGTCCGGGGGTGCAGAAATTCGAGCTCCGCTGCGTGCAGGAAGTTCCGCTCCAGCTCGACCGGCTCGCGGTCGCTGATCTTGTCCACCGGCACGATCCGGTGCGGCGCGCCGTACAGCGTGTCGCCGACAACGGGATGCCCCAGCGCCTGCATGTGGACGCGGATCTGGTGCGTGCGTCCGGTTTCGATGCGCACCTCGACGAGCGTGAACTTGCCGTACGGCCCGTCGATGCGGTCGAGCACCTTCCAGTGCGACACCGCGCTGCGTCCGCCCATGCGGCGCGTCGTCATGCGCGTGCGCCGGATGACGTCACGCGAGATCGGCAGCGACACCGTGCCCTCATCCTTCTCCATCGCGCCATGCACCAGCGCGACGTAGATTTTGCGCAGGCGCCGCTCGGCGAACATGTCGCCCAGCTTGCGGTGCGTGCTGTCGTTCTTGGCCACGACGATCAGCCCACTGGTCTGCTTATCCAGGCGATGCACGATGCCCGGCCGCAGATCGCCGCTCACCTGCGAAAGATTTTTGCCGAGATGGAACAGCAGCGCATTCACCAGCGTGCCACGATTGCGCTCCTCATCACCAGCGCCGGCATGCACCATCATTCCCGCGGCCTTGTTCACGACGGCCAGGTCGTCGTCCTCGTACACAATGTCGAGCGGAACATCCTCCGGCGTGGCGTGCAGCGGCTCCGGCCGCGGGTCGCCTTCAATCTCGATCAGCTCGCCGCCCTTCAGCTTCTGCTTGCCCTTCGCGGCCTCACCGTTGACCGTCACCTGTCCGTTATCAATCAGCAGCGTCACACGCGCACGGCTGATGTCCGGGATGGCCTTCGCAAGATACGCATCGAGCCGCATGTCCTTCGCGGCGGGCTCGGCCGTGATGCTGCGAATGCCGTCCTCCGGCTCCAGGTCTTCGAGCACCTGTATCTCCGGCCTCTCCGCTGCCGGCACGCGGGGCGCCGCATACCGCGGCTTGGACATGAACTGCTCTTCCTGCGGATGCTTGCTGGTGTTGGGCCCGCTGGTCACGAGACCCGGAACGTTGACGTACGGCGACGTGTGCATCGGAATGAAGTCGGCGGTATCGTAACCGGCCGGACGCTCTTCGGCTTCGACATCTTCACCGGCAGCACGCGCCGCAGCCTCGCGCTCCTGGATCAACGTGCGCTGCTCGCGGTACTCCTTCTTCACGGAGACGCGGCGCTGGCCCTTGGGCAACATGTTCTTTGATGGCATTAGATCAACTCGCTCTCTTGTTCGTCCGGATTGTCGCGTAGACGCTGGGCATACTGAAGCATATGTAGTCGTTCTTCCTCTTTTAGCGCCCCAAAGTAGACCGTCTCCTGGATTTCAATTAGAAGAGGATCGGTAAACGTCCCATATTCAACTGCCTCATGTGCACAGGCTCTTTTCGAACGGCCGAGCGCAAAATCCTCCAAAATCTCTGCAACCTCAACACGAGTTGGCGGCGGAATCGGCACATACAACAAGGCCTGCATAACGAGACCAGCGGCAAGGAAGAATAATGCGATGTATTGTCCAGGATCGAGCCATGTATTCCCTTGGCTCTCCGCAGGCTGACACAACATGTCGAGAAAAAATGTCAGCAAACCCCCCAGGATGAAGGCGCTGATCACTACTTGACCAGCGTATCGCCGCGTCGAAAGCCCTCTGAACCATCGCATGGTGCAGAGGGCTGCGACAACCGCCGCATAAATCTGCACCGGATGCACGCGCCCGAGCACCGTGTCGCCGGGCGTGACGACACCCCAGGGCAGCCGAGTTGGCATGCCCGCATCCGTGCCCTCAACAAAGTGTGCCACGCTCAACACCGCTGCCAGTAGCGCACCACACGGAGCCCACGCGTCCAACACATCGAGCACCGGCATTCGCTTCCACCGCAGCCACGCCCACACCAGCAGCGCAGTCAGCAGCATGCCGCCGTACGTCAGCGAAGGCAGCGCCAACACCAGCAGCGGAAATCGCATGAATGCCCGCAGGTCGAACGCCACCAGCAGCCCACGCGAAACCACGAAGGCGGCGACCACCGCGAACACGCCCGCATCCCAAAGCTTGTCGGGCGCAAGGCCCGCGCGCGTAGCCGTCCGCTGCGAGAGCCACAGCGCTGCAATCAATCCAATCGCGGCGGACAGCCCATACACCGGCGCATGCAGTCCACCCACCTGGATGTATCCGGGTAAGAGCATCGCCAGCGTCTGGAGTGAAAACCGCATCACTCTCAAGAATACGCGGGTAACGAGGCGATCCTCTCAAGCCCGCTTCTTCGCGGCCATATAGCGCAGGAAGGAGAGCAGGCCCGAAAATCTATAGCCGGGATCGATGTAGTGCTCGATGACGTAGAAGACGAAGTAATACGCGCGACAGAAACACCAGATCGCGACGATCAACAGCAACGCGGTCCTGAGAGTAGGCTGCTCGGCCAGCAAAAGCGCGCTCGCCAAAACTCCCGCAATTAAGAAGAGAAAGGCTTTGCCCTTGATCCAGCCCGCGTGTTTCAGGTCTCGCATCGTCACACGTTGGACGAACGAGATCTCCGGGCGCACTTGCCTAGGCACTTAAAAGCAAAGACCGACCCACGGGGCCGTGCTGCGGGGCGCAGGTGAACCCGCCTTATAGCGGTGGAATTCAGCCGTGGCTCTTTAGGCTTTCCGGACTGGCGGACATAGCACACCGAGCTTAATTCACGAGCCAAACCCCTGTTCAATGAGTATTGGTTCAACCTGCGTTATCCGAGCACCAACTTTGTAGGCCGGTCTCTGGGTTGGATGCTATCGAGGAAAGCGCATTTGCGCAACCCTCCAAACACTGCACCCGAGCTTGACAAACACTGCTATCTTGGTGCCATGTACCTCCGGCCCGCTACCTTGTATGATGTGCCCGCGCTGCTGCAGCTCGTGCGCAAAGTCGTCCCACAGATGCGCGCGGAAGGCAACCTGCAATGGGACGACCACTACCCCGACGCTAACGCTTTCATCCACGACATCGAAGAAGGGCAGCTCTGGGTCGCCGAGATCGATGAGACCGATAGCTCGGTCGACGACGCCGCAGACGCCGACTCCGATGCTCCTCTCGCAGCGGCCATCGCAGGTGTTGCCGCCATCACCATCGACCAGTACCCCGAGTACGCCGACGTCGGCCTCGACATCAGCGAGCATGCCATCGTCGTGCATCGCCTCGCCGTCGACCCCGACTTCCGCGGCAAAGGCGTGGCCGGGGCGCTCATGCAGCACGCCGAAGACATCGCGACGCGCTTCGGCATCAACGTCCTGCGCGTCGACACCAACGTCCAGAACACGGCCGCGCACAAACTGTTTCCAAAGCTAGGCTACCGGCTCGCCGGCGAGATCGGCCTTAGCTTCCGTCCGGGCATGAGGTTCTTCTGCTACGAAAAACGGCTTGCGCCGCCAGCAACGACGTAGCCGCCTCAGTTCCCGGCCGTCTGCGCCACCGTCACCGGAGTCGTCTTAGCCTTGGCCAGCAGCTTCTTCAGCTTGCCTTCCACATCCGATCCTGAACCCAGCATCTCCGCGGTCAGCGCTCCGTCCGTGTCGATCGTGAAGTAATGCGGAATGGACTCGATACCAAAGCTCTTGCTGAGCGAGTGGTCGGCATCGCGGTACTGCACCCAGGTCATTTCATTCTTCGTGATGAAGTCCTTCCACTTGGTCTCATCGTTGTCCCAGCTGACGCTGATGATCACCAGCGGCTGCCCCGCGAACTCCTTCGCGATCTTCCTTATGTGCGGCAGCTCTTCATTGCAGGGGCCGCACCACGTGGCCCAGAAGTCGATCAGCACCACGCGCCCGCCCATCGCATCCAGCGTGAACTTCGATCCGTCCAGCGCGGTCACCGTAAACGCGGGCGCCATCTTCTTCAGCGAGAGCTCCGGATTCTCAGCAAAGTGTTGCGCACGCAGCCGCGCCGGGTCACTGGGCGAAGCGCAGGCCACGCACTCTTTGAACTCAGCCTTGGCTTCCTCCATTTTGCCCATCTTCGCCAGCACCTGGCCGTCCATGTAGTGGGCGGCACCGCCTTTGGGTAGATTGGCGATGGCCTCCTTGAACGCCGCGTCCGCGGCCTCAAGCTGCGCCGGCTTGGGCTTATCCCCGGACTGGGTGAGCAGCGCGCGCCCGCGCATGTACTCCGCGGTGGCTTTGCCTGATGGAGTCGTCGCGAGCGCTTCCATAGCGACGGCCGCGGCAACCGCATCCTTGTACGACCCCATCGCCATGCTGGCGTTGTACATGTCCATCAGGCACTCGGCGCATTGTCCGCCCGCGATCTTGTTGGCCTTCTTGTAAAAGTCGTACGCGAAAGTCATCTGCCGCTGACGCTCCTGCTGCTTGCCATCTTTCATTGCAGCCTGGAACTTCGGGTCGCTTTTGTATGCGGGCGGCGCTGTCTGCGCCACAACAGCGGAAGCGGCGTACAGAAGGGCAGCACAAGAAATGATGCGGAAAGGCAATGACATCGCGGAACTCCTCTGCAAGATGGCATCCATCATCCTGCCGCTGAGTCCGCGAAGCAAGCAGAATCTGCTTACGCAGCCTTCACATTTTCCGGCACCGCGACACGCTCAAAGTCCGCCGCCAGCTTTCTAAGCGCCGCCGGCACCTCCGCGCCCGCGAGCGGCTTGCCGTGTCCCGGAGCGAGGGTCATCGGTTCCAGCGCAGCCAGCTTGCGCACAGACGCCTTCGCCGCGTCCCAGTCCGACGTGAAGTAGCTCGGCGGCCCGTGCAGCTCGGGGTTCTGAATGAAGTTGGCTTCGAAGAAGCTCTCCGGCCGCGTGGTGCAGAAGGCGTCGCCTACCAGCAGCGTGCGGTCGCTCTCGCGCAAGAAGCTGACGTGGCCCGGCGTGTGGCCCGGTGTATGCAGCAGAGTCCATCCGGGCAGTTCCGCCAGGCTCAGCTCCGCGCCCTCGCCCGGCAGCGCACGCAGGCGGCTGCCGAGGTCGACAGGGCCGCGCGGCAGGGTCGGCGACATCAGCGGCATCACGCCTCCGCCGGCTGCCCAGTTCGGTGGCGGATACTCCTGCTGCCCGGTCAGATAAGGGAACTCCAGCGGATGCGCATAGATCGGCACACCCCAGTCGTCGGCGAGATCCTTCGCCGCACTCACGTGATCGAAGTGCCCGTGCGTCAGGACGATCGCATTCGGCGCCCGCCCGTAGGTCTTCTCCGTCCAGTGCTTGATGCGTGTGGCGGAGAAGGGAATCGCCGCATCGATCAGCGTCCACGAGCCGTCGTCGTGCGTCACGCCGAACACGTTCACGAACGTGATCTTCAGCCCACTCAGTCCCGGCGCGATCGCTTCCATCGGGACGACCTGGTTATCGGGAATCTCAACCTTATCCATGGCCCAACCTCTGGCCACGTTAGATGCACGGTCAAATTGCCGCGTTGAGCCGCGGCTTCAGCCCGCCCTGCGCTCCTGCAGGATGTCGTCCAGCATGCCCGAGAGCGAGTCGGCGCGCGAGCGCACCGTCGCCTGCACATGCGTCATACTGCCGGTCACGGCATCGTAGCGCGCGCGCAGGGCCAGCATCTCATCCGCGATATTCAGCGCCGCAAGCACTGCCACGCGCAGCGAGTCCACCGTCGCTCCATGTGCCGAGACCGCACGCATCTTCGCATCCACCAGCTCGGCGAGCCGATGAATATGCGCCGGATCGGTGCCGCGCAACTGGTAAATCTGATCGTAAATATCGACGACAACGGCCCCATTGTCCCGCGCCGCAACCTCGGCCCGCGACATCTCCGCCGCACTCATCTGCTGTGCCTCTGCCACTCCGTCTCCCGTTCCCTACAACAGTTCATCCATCTGCGCGAGCATCTTCTCTACACGCTGCCGTACGGCTTCACGCTCACGCGTCAAATTCTCAACTTCACTCTGCGCCGCACTTGCCGCTGCCAACTTTTCCTGCAACGTCGCAACCTCGGCCTTCGCCGCTGCGGCTTCAGCTTCAGCGGCCGCACGAGCCTCGCGCTCGCCCTTGATCATCTCGACCGCGCGCAGCACCTTCTGCTCCAGCGCGAGAAACTCGTCCGTCGAAATCGTTCCCGCCGCTGTACTCTCTGCAACCATGGGTCTACTGCCTCCACCTTCGAATCAAACCGCAGTATAGCCATTCGCGAAGTGGATATCGGCCCGCGAATTCACAGACGAACCTAGCTGTGTCCCCCTTTGTGCGGAGCCGCTCAAACTCGCAGCTCACAACTGGAAGACTCACAACTCAAAACTGAACAAGATTCGCTCTCTTCGACAGCGCCACCACCGTGGGTGCCCCATTTATCGCGCACGCACCGGGGTCCCCGGCGAGCGCTTTTGCTCGCTGGGGTGGAAGCACTTGGTGCGATGGGTGGGCCAGCACCTACGCCCGCTGCACCCCGCCCAACGCCGTCAACGCCCCCACCACCCGCTCCGTCCACCCGGCGATCTCTTCCTCAGTCAACGTCCGCTCATTCGACTGAAACCGCATCCGCACCAACACCGAGTAGCTCCCCGCCGCGACCGCCTTACCCTTCGCATCGCGGAAGATCTCCACCGGCGCAACGCTCAGCATCTCGCCGATGCTCAAGCCGCCAAGCGCTCCCGCGATCGCCTCCCACCGCACGCCATCCGGGAACACAAACGAGAAGTCGCGCTCCACCGCCTGAAACCGCGACAATTCGCGTGAGACAGGCTGCCGCAGCGGCCGTCTCAGCAGCGCAGCCGCGCGCACTTCCGTGAGCACGCAGGTCTGCCGCAGCTTGCGCCGTTGAGACTCCGCAGCGCTCAACTCGCCAAACCACGCGACCGCCTCACCATCGAGCAGCGCCCGCGCGCCGCGTCCCGGCTCGATCCACGCCGGCAACTGCTCCGCATCGAACGTCACCGCGCCGGAGAACTTCGCCAGCAGCGTCTCCAGCGAGCCCTTGACCTCGTAGAACAGAGCATCGCTCGCGCTGTGCAATGAAGTCGGAGCCGCGGCGCCTGTGGCTCCAATCGCCAGCCCCATCGCCTCATCCACCTTCGCGGTCGAGCCCGTAAACACCGTGCCCATCTCGAACAGCCGCACATCGCTCACGTCGCGATGCAGGTTGTGCGCCAGCATGGTCGCCATGCCGGGCACAAGCGACGGCCGCAGCATCCCCGCCTCTTCGCTCAGCGGATTGCCCATGGCCACCGCGCCTGCCGCACCACCGAACACAGCGGCTTCTTCTGCCGAGGCGAACGTACTCGATATCGCCTCGCTGTAGCCGAGCGCGCGCAGCGTCTCGCGGATCGCACTCTCCTGCTCGTTGTGCGCGAGCTCGATCACTGTTCCGGTAAACGTCGGCAGAGTGTCGGCAAATTTGTTGTAGCCATACACCCGCGCGACCTCTTCAATGAGGTCGATCTCGCGTTCGAGATCCAGTCGCCAACTCGGCAGCTTCACCGCATACACGCCCGCCTCGCCCGCAGGCGAGAGCACGCAGCCCAGCGCGGAAAGAAACCGCTCCACCACATCGGCGGAGATGCCTTTGCCATCCAGCGTCGTGCCCAGGTGCCGCTGCACTTCACTCACACTCAGTCGGATCGGCGCGCGCTCCACGGTCTTCGCCGCGATCACCCGCACGAGAACATCCACCAGCGGCCCTGCAACGTCTCCGCCGCACTGCTCCACGATCAGCCGCGCCACAAGGTTGTTGGCCACCGGGGCCGCCGCGAAATCCGCGCCGCGCTCGAAACGATGCGACGCATCCGTATGCAGCCCGTGCCGCCGCGAACTCGCGCGGATCGCCGCCGGATCGAACCACGCGGCCTCGACGAGAATGTTCTTCGTCTCCTCCGTCACGCGCGACTCCCACCCGCCCATGACGCCCGCAAGCCCCAGCGCCTTCGACTCATCGGCGATGATGAGATCATCCGCCACCAGCACGCGCTCCGTGCCGTCAAGCAGCTGCAGCTTCTCTCCAGCCCGGGCACGCCGCACCACGATGCCGCCATCGATCTTGTCGAGGTCGAACGCATGAGTAGGCTGCCCCATCGCGAGCCAGCCGAAGTTCGTCACATCCACAGGTGCGGAAATCTGCTTCTGCCCCAGCGCCTGGAAGTACTCGGCAATCACACCGCTCGACGGCCGCACCGTCACGCCGCGAATCACGCGCGCGGTAAAGCGCCCACACAAATCCTCGGCCTCGATGCGCACCGGAAACCCTTCGCCCGGCACCGTCTCGGCGAGCGTCTCGCCCAGCGCAAGCGGCTGCAGCGGGACACCATAAATCGCCGCCGCCTCGCGCGCCACGCCGTAGTGGTTCATCGCATCGACGCGATTCGTCGTGATGTCCATCTCGTACAACGCTCCGCCGCACGCCGCCGGAAACTCGCCTTCGACAGCGATGCCACGCAGCGTCAGGTCTTCAGCAAGTTGCCGATCGTCGACTGGAAGTTCAGGTAGATACGAGCGGAGCCATTTGGTCAAAACATTCATGCAAACTGCTCCAGAAACCGCATATCCCCCGAGTACAGCAGCCCGATATCGCTGATTCCATACTTCATCATCGCGATGCGGTCGACGCCCATGCCGAACGCAAAGCCGGAAATTTTCTTCGTGTCATACACGGGGTCGCGGCCCAACTCAATGCGGCGCTGGTTCACGGACTCAAACACCGCCGGGTCCACCATGCCGCAGCCCAGCAGCTCGATCCAGCCCGAGTGCTTGCACTTGCGGCAGCCTTTGCCGCCGCAGAAGATGCACGAAATCTGCACGTCAGCACTCGGCTCAGTGAACGGGAAAAACGACGGGAAGAAACGTGTCTTCACATCCGATCCGAAAAACGCCTTCATCGCATGATCGAGCGTGCCCTTCAGGTCGGAGAACGTGATGTCCTCGCCCACGCACAGGCCTTCGACCTGGTGAAACACCGGCGAGTGCGTCGCGTCGGCAGCGTCATTGCGATGCACCTTGCCCGGGATTACGAGCCGTAGCGGCGGGTCCTGCTCGAGCATCGAGCGGATCTGCACCGGCGACGTGTGCGTGCGCATCAGCAGGCGCTCGCGCAGCGGCTTGCCTTCCTGCGCCGCGACGACCAGCGTGTCCTGCGTATCGCGCGCAGGATGGTTGGGCGGAAAGTTCAGCGCCTCGAAGTTATAGAAGTCGGTCTCGACCTCCGGCCCCAACCGCACCGAGTACCCCATCCGTTGAAACACCGACACGATCTCCGCCATCGTCTTCACCAGCGGATGCTCGACGCCGATGCGACGCGCAATGCCCGGAAGCGTGACGTCGAGTGTGGCAGAAGCTTTCGCTGAATCCAGTTCTCGGTCTACGAGGATCGAAAGCTCAACATATTCCTTGAGAGCATTGAATCTCTGGCCCAGAAGTTTCTTTGCTTCAACAGGCGCGGATTTCAACCACGCATCGCCGATCTGTTTCAGCCGTCCTTGCTTTCGGCCGAGCCAATGCAATCGAAATGATTCCTTATCAAAGGCAGGAGAGAGACGCGCGCGATCTGCCTCACCCCGCAGCGCGGCGAACGCAGCATCTAGTGACGCTTCTGAAAAGTCGGTCAGTTGTGGTATTTCCAACGAGCAATCCTTCTATGCGGATTTAGCCAGACGGCTTTGCGATGTTTCGCAGATTTCCGTTCTCACCACACCGGCGTGAGAATGAGGTTCAGGTACAGGATCGCCGTGTTCCAGAAGGCTCTCAAGATGAAACTCGAGTCCTTCCGCAATCAACTGCTTCACCTCTTCAAGCGTCTTCCCGGCAGCGGCAAGGCCCGGAAGGTCCGGCGCGTACGCTCCCCATCCACTTCCGCCTTGTTCATAAATAACGAGATACTCTCTCATTTCCGTAACCCTGCCTGTCTCAAGATGCTTTGATACGTACTCTCCGGCGGAGTGTCTGAAGATTGACCTGAAAGGGTTACAGTACCCGGTTTCGACGTGTGTCGAAACTGTTTGTGACTGCCTTTCTGCCTGTCAAAACGCCATCCATCCTGTTCGATGCGCTTCTGGATATCTCGATACTTTGGCGGCATCTGTCCGATTCTACCGCGCGAGCCCCTACAGCGCCCACCAGATCACCGCCGCCATCAGCACGCCCAGCATCAAACTCCGCCGGTCCGTCACCGCGAACACCACCGGATCATCGTGCATTTCGCCGCGACTGGTCAGCATCCACACCTGGAAGAGCCACAGCAGCAGCACCGGCACCACCAGCCACAGCCGTATCGGGTGGTGATAGAGAAAGTTCGTCCGCGCGTCGTTGATGTACAGCGTCATCACGACCACCGCGGCGCACGCCGTGCCTGTCCCGAATGCGCGCAGCTGTTCGATATCGGCCACGAAGTACCCTCGTCCGTTGGACACATCGCCCCCGCGCTCGCGCAGGCCCTCAAGCTCGCTGAAGCGCTTCACGAACGCCAGCGACAGGAAGAAGAACACGCTGAACCCCGCCAGCCAGGCCGTTACGGGCACGCCTGTTGCGGCGCTTCCGGCCAGTATGCGGACGGTGTACAGCCCGCTCAGCACAAACACATCCAGCAGCAGCTGCCGCTTCAGGTACAGCGAATAGCTCAGCGTCGTCGCCGTATACAGCAGCAGCCACGACAGGAACTTGTACGGCCGCTCCAGCGGAATCGCGCCCGGCATGCGCGCCGCAATGTGTGGCAACCCGACTGCCAGCGTCAGCGACACAGCCAGCAGCAGCACCACCGCCGCCACGCCCGCAATCGCCGACAGATCCCCCGCCGCAAACGGCCGCCGCCGCTTCCGCGGATGGCGGCGGTCATGCTCAATGTCCAGCAGGTCGTTGATGATGTAAGTCGCCGACGCGCACATCCCGAAGCTCAGGAACGCGATCACCGCCGCAACCACCGTCCCCAGCTTCCACGCATGGGCCAGCAGCAGCGGCACAAAGATCAGCGTGTTCTTGGCCCACTGGTGCAGCCGGACGGCGCGCAGCCAGCTCTTGAGCACCGGCGTGCGGTCCTCGAACACCTCCACCGGCACGGTCCCCGCCTTCCGCATCGCCGCACTCAGCGACCGAAACGGGTTGGCCACCATCGGCGTCCTGCACGCGGCCAGCAGCACCGCATCCGGCGGCGCATTGCCGATGTAGCAGAACTCCTCGCCGAACCTCTCGCGAAACGCCGCCAGCTTGTTTCCCCCGGCCAGGTTCGTCGCTCCATCCGACGCCAGCACCCCATCGAAAATCCCGAGGTGCGCCGCCACTCTCTCCGCCAGCACCGTATCGGCGGCGGTCGCCAGGTACAGCCGCCGCCCGGCTCCGTGCTGCTGCCGGAGCCACGTCATCAGCGTCTGGTTGTAGGGCAGGTGTTCGACGTCCAGCGTCACGGCCGCCGTCACGTGGCGCTTAAACGCCGCGCGCCCCTGCGCGATCCACCCCGGAATTCGCACCAGCTGCGCCGGATGCTGCCGCGCCAGCGCCAGGACGCTGTCGATCAGCGTGTCCGACTTCACCAGCGTACCGTCCAGGTCGACGCAGATTGCCGCGTCCCCGGGCATTTCTGCCGGCCGAGTCGCCACCGCTTCCTCGATAGGATTGATTCCCGCCAAAACTTCGCTCCTCCGTCAGGTTTGACGCCCACTTAATGGAAAGGAAAATCCTTCCCGAAACTCTTACGATATCCTCTGCGTCACTATACCTTCGGTAAGATGGTGTGTCTGTCTACACCAGATTGCAATCATGGGCCTTACACGCCAGTCGGAACTACTATGTTCGCCGATCCGTGCATCCCATGCATGTAACCGTCTCTAGGAGCAGCTCCAGCTAATGTCTCAGACCTCCGCGAATGACCCGGGGCCCGCGGTGAACCGCGATCTCGATCCGCACCATGCGCTTCCGTCCTCCACCGTCTCTGACCCCGCGCACCTGTTGCCGGCGGAGGCGGCGCCGGCATCCACGGGCGGTAGCTGGCTGCGCAGGATCATCATTTTAGCGCTCATTCTCGGTGCCATAGGCTTCGCCGTGTGGCGCATCTACACCAACAACGCCGAAACCGCCGACACCAACAACAAGGCCGCCGCCGCCGCCAACCGTCCCACCCCGGTGCTCGTCCTTCCCGTCCAGCAGAGGACCGTGCCCGTCTACCTCACCGCGCTCGGCACCGTCACCGCCTACAACACTGTCACGCTGCACAGCCGTGTCGACGGCCAGTTGCTGAAGGTCAACTTCCAGGAAGGCCAGGCCGTCCGGCAGGGCCAGCTCCTGCTCCAGATCGACCCCCGCCCCTACCAGGCCGCCCTCGCCCAGGCCCAGGGCCAGCTGTCGAAAGACGTCGCCACCCAGAAGAACGCCGCCGCCGAAGCCCAGCGCTACACCGCCCTCTACCAGGCCGGCGTGGTCAGCAAGGAGTCCCAGCAGACCCAGATCTCCAACGAAGGACAGGCCTCCGGTTCCATCGAAGCCGATAACGCCGCCATCCAGGCCGCGAAGGTAAACCTCTCCTACACCAGCATTTATTCGCCCATCAACGGCGTGGTCGGCCTGCGCGGCGTCGACCCCGGCAACATCGTCCACGCCTCGGACTCCACCGGCCTCGTCGTCATCACTCAGGTCCGCCCCATCTCCATCATCTTCACCCTGCCTGAAGATCAGCTTCCCGAGGTGCAGCAGGCCATGCACGGCGCCAAGCTCACCGTAGAAGCCTACGACCGCAACGACGCCCACAAGATCGCCACCGGCACACTCCTCACCATCGACAACCAGATCGACACCACCACCGGCACGGCCAAGCTCAAGGCAGTCTTCGACAATGCCGACAACGCCCTCTTCCCCAACCAGTTCGTGAACGTCCGCCTGGTTCTCCGCGAGCGCCAGAACGCCATCGTAGTTCCGACTGCGGCCGTGCAGACCGGCACCCAGGGCACCTTCGTGTTCGTCGTGCATCCGGGCGCCGGAACCGGCGGCGGAGGAGGAGGCGGGCATCGCGGCGGCGGCGGCGGTGGTGGCAACGCAGGCGGCAACAGCGGTGGCGGTGCCCCAGCGGCTCCCGCGCCAGACGCCAGCGGAAATGCTTCAGCCGGCGGCGGCCAGAACCCCAACGCGCCCAAGTTCCACGTCGACTCCGTTCCCGTCCACGTCGATTTCGCTCTTGGCTCCAACTCCGTCCTCGCCGAAGGCTCGCTCAAGGCCGGCGACCAGCTTGTCATCGACGGACAGGAGCGCCTCACGCCCGGCTCCAGCGTTGTCCCGCAGCAGGCGCCCAACCTGAACAACGGCAGAGGCCCCGGCGCCAATGGGGCGAACGCTCCCAACACCCAGACCCAGCCCGCCGGTACCGACAACGGAACGCCTTCGCAGCACGGACACAGACAGGGCGGCAACACTGGCACGCCGCCTAACCAGAACAGCGCAGGGGGTCCCACCCGATGAGCCCGTCACGGCCATTTATCCTCCGGCCGGTGGCCACCTCGCTCCTGATGGTGGCCATTTTGCTTGCGGGCGCCGTCGCCTGGCTGCAGTTGCCCGTCTCGGCGCTGCCGCAGGTCGATTACCCCATCATCCAGATTCAGACCTTCTACCCCGGCGCCAGCCCCGAGGTCATGGCCAGCTCTGTCACCGGCCCGCTGGAGCGCCAGTTCGGCCAGATCCCCGGCCTGACGCAGATGACGTCCAGTTCCTCCGGCGGCGGCTCCGTCATCACCCTGCAGTTCAATCTCAACGAGTCCATCGACGTCGCGCAGCAGGACGTCCAGGCCGCCATCAACGCCGGTTACTCCTTCCTCCCCAAGGACCTGCCCAACCCGCCCATCTACTCCAAGGTCAACCCGGCCGACGCGCCCATCATGACGCTCGCGCTCACCTCGGACACGATGCCGCTCTCGAAGGTCGAAGACCTCGCCGACACCATCCTCGCGCAGAAGATTTCGCAGCTCTCCGGCGTCGGCCTCGTCTCCATCGCCGGCGGCCAGAAGCCCGCCGTCCGCATCCAGGCCAATCCGATGGCGCTTGCCAACTACGGCCTCTCGCTTGAAGACGTCCGCTCCTCGCTCGGCACCGCCAACGTCGACCAGGCCAAGGGCAATCTCAACGGCTCGCGCCAGTCCTACACCATCGGCGCGAACGACCAGTTGCTCTCCAGCGCGGACTACGCCGGTGTCATCATCGCCTACCGCAACGGATCGCCGGTCCGCCTGTCCGACGTCGCCAACGCAGTCGACTCCGCCGAGAATCTCTACCAGGCCGCATGGATGGGCACCTCCGCCCAGCCCGCGCAGAAGGTCGACGGCAAGGACGAGCCCGCCCGCGACGCCGTCCTCAAACCCGCCATCATCATCAACATTCAGCGCCAGCCCGGCGCCAACATCACTCACGTCGTCGACGAAGTTCAGGAACTGCTCCCCAAGCTCAAAGAGTCCCTTCCTGCCGCGGTCAGTCTCGTCGTCCTCACCGACCGCACCAACACCATCCGCGCCTCCATCAAGGACGTCAACTTCGAGCTCTGCCTCACTATTGCCCTCGTCATCATGGTGATCTTCCTCTTCCTGAGGTCGCTCCGGGCCACCGTCATCCCCGCCGTCGCCGTGCCGCTTTCCATTGTCGGCACCTTCGGCATCATGTACCTGCTCGGCTACTCGCTCAACAACCTGAGCCTGATGGCGCTCACTATCTCGACCGGCTTCGTCGTCGACGACGCCATCGTCATGATCGAGAACATCGACCGCTACCTCGAGATGGGCGACAGCCCGCTCGACGCCGCGCTCAAGGGCTCCGAGCAGATCGGCTTCACCATCCTCTCGCTGACCGTCTCGCTCATCGCCGTGCTGATCCCGCTGCTCTTCATGGGCGATATCGTCGGCCGCCTGTTCCGCGAGTTCGCCGTTACCCTCGCCGTCACCATCCTCGTGTCCGCGGTCGTCTCCCTAACCCTGACGCCCATGATGTCGGCCAAGCTGCTCAGGCACAAACCCAAATCCGCGCAGAACGCCTTCTACCGCAAGTCTGAAGAGTGGTTCGAGTACGTCATCGCCCAATACGGCCGTGGCGTCAAGTGGGTGCTGGCGCACCAGACGTTGACGCTGCTCGTCACGGCGGCCACCTTCGTCCTCACTCTCGTCCTCTACATCATCGTGCCCAAGGGCTTCTTCCCGGTACAGGACACCGGCGTTCTGCTGGCCATCACAGACGCCGACCAGAGCGTTTCCTTCGCCGCGATGAGCGCCCGCCAGCAGGCCGTGGCCGCTGAAATCCTCAAGGACCCTGACGTCGATTCGGTCAGCTCCTTCATCGGCATCGACGCGCAGAACCAGACGCTCAACTCCGGCGAAATTCAGATCAACCTCAAGGACCGCGAGAAGCGTTCCACCACGGCGCTCGAGGTCATCCAGCATCTGCAGCCCGCAGTGAACAAGATCTCCGGCATCCAGACCTACCTGCAGCCGCTGCAGGACCTCACCGTCGAGAACCGCGTCTCGCGCACGCAGTATCAGTACGCCGTCGAAGACGCCAACGCAGACGAGCTCGCCGACGCCGTCAACAAGCTCGTCGAAAAATTCAAGACTCTGCCCGTGCTAACCGACGTCGCCAGCGACCAGCAGCTCAACGGCCTCAAGGCCGAGCTGGTCATCGACCGCGACAACGCCTCGCGCCTCGGCATCACGCCGCAGAACATCGACGATACGCTCGACGACGCCTTCGGCCAGCGCCAGGTCTCCACCATCTTCACCCAGCAGAACCAGTACCACGTCGTCATGGAAGTCGCGCCCAGCTTCCAGCGCAACGTCACCTCGCTCGACAACATTTACGTCCGCAGCTCGAACGGCGTACAGGTGCCGCTGTCGACGTTCACACAGCTCGTCCCGCAGCGCACGGCGCTGGTCATCTACCACCAGGGCCAGTTCCCGGCGACGACCATCAGCTTCAACCTCGCCCCCGGCAAGTCCATCGGCGACGCGGTCACCGCCATCAACCAGGCGGTCAAGGACCTCAACCTCAAAGTCAGCGTCAACGGCTCGTTCCAGGGTTCAGCCGCAGCGTTTGAAGCCTCACTCACCAACGAGCCGCTGCTCATTCTCGCCGCGCTCATCACGGTGTACATCGTGCTCGGCGTGCTGTACGAAAGCTACATCCACCCGGTCACGATCCTGTCGACGCTGCCCTCCGCCGGCGTCGGCGCGATCCTCGCCCTGATGCTCTTCCACATCGACCTCTCGGTCATTGCACTCATCGGCATCATCCTTCTGATCGGCATCGTTAAAAAGAACGCCATCATGATGATCGACTTCGCGCTCGAAGCCGAGCGCGAGGGCGGCATGGAGCCCGAAGAGGCCATCTACCAGGCCTGCCTGCTGCGCTTCCGCCCCATCATGATGACCACATTCGCGGCCCTGCTCGGCGGCGTTCCTCTGGCTCTCGGCACCGGCACCGGCTCCGAGCTGCGCCGTCCGCTAGGCATCACCATCGTCGGCGGCCTGATCGTGTCGCAGGTGCTCACACTTTTCACCACCCCGGTCGTCTATCTGTTCTTCGACCGCATCGGTCGCAAGTACCTCCACACCGCCGAAGCCGACGAAGAGCTCTACGAACACACCCACGGCGGCAAACACGGCCCCGGCCAACACCAACCGGCCCACGGAGACTAACCGCAACGATGCGCGCAGCAACACCAACCCGGGTGGCCTATCCTTTCGCGCACTTTGCGAAAGGGTGGGGTATCGCGCGCTGCGCGACCGCTCTCCTCTGTCTTGCGACGGCGGTCGCCCGTGCGCAGTCCGCGCCCTGTGGACTGGCTTCCATCACGGAAAGCTCACCCCTGAGCTACCCTCCTATTGCCAAGGCTGCCCGCATCGAGGGCAACGTGATTTTGTTAGCCACCTTCGAGCGAGATGGGAGTGTGAGCGCGACGAAACTCGTAGGATCCCCGTCCAACATCAGCCGTTTCCTGGGAGAAGCTGCTTCAAACTATGTGCGAGGTTGGCGCGCGAATCCATATAGCGGTTCTCGTCAATGTCCTGTCGTAGTCCGCTTCGCCATCGGAAAAGTGTCCGATGATCCCAAGACCTCCTTTATCCGGACCGACCCGCAACACGTGCAAATAACAGCGGAAGTCCGCCCAACTTTTGTTCAGTACAGCACCGCGAGTAAATGAACTTCAAAAACCCTCAACCCGACAATATCCTCCCGAGCAATAGAAGAGCGCGGGCCGTCAGAATCGGTGCCGCAATCGCCATCGCACCAGTCGCCGCCGCTCTGCTGCTTGCCCTTTATGACGCAGCGGAAACTGCTCAGGTGCACGGGTTTTTGAATCGAGTCACGAATACAGCATGGTTGGCGTGCATCATCTATCTCTTTGCATTGGTGACGGCACTTCTCGGGGGACTGCCCGCATACTTCCTATATCGCAGGATGAGGTTCACTTCGTTTGTCTCGTATGGTCTCGGGGGTGCCGTCCTGGGAGGTTTGAGCCCCATCTCGTGGCACTTTCTTTGGCCGGTGTCGTCTTTGCGTGATCTCTCAGTTTTGCTGCTCTACGCCGTCAGCGGTTGTGTCGCAGCTCTCCTATTCCGGTTCGCGATCGGTCAATCTCTGACCGTTCGACCCGCACATCCAAGATCTTCGGCTGCCTAGGCCTGCAAAAAACACATGAGCTTCGAAAACCCCCAACCCGGCGACCACACCCCCCACGACGCCCCTCGTCCCGGCGACGCCGCCAAGCTCCGCGGCGACGCCCAGACCCGCGCCGGCGACACCGCTCCCACCGACCACGCGCGCCCCGGCGACACCCACAAACAGGAGCGCCAACCCCTCGCCTCCGGCGTCAACGCCGTGCACTTCTCCGCGCCTTTCATCAAGCGCCCAGTCGCCACCTTCCTGCTCAGCTTTGCCATCATTCTCGCGGGAGCCGTCGCGTACCGCCTGCTGCCCGTCGCCTCGCTCCCCGAAGTCGAGTTCCCGACCATCTCCGTCGGCGCCTCGCTCCCCGGAGCCGACCCCGAAACCATGGCTTCCGCCGTCGCCACGCCGCTCGAGCGCCAGTTCTCGCGCATCGCTGGCATCAATGAGATGACCTCCGGGTCATCCATCGGCGGCACGCACATCACCATGCAGTTCGACCTCGACCGAGATGTCAACGGAGCCGCCCGTGACGTCCAGGCCGCCATCAACGCCGCCCGCGCTCAACTGCCTGCTAACCTGCCGTCGAACCCCAGCTACCGCAAGATCAACCCATCGGACTCGCCCATCCTCATACTGGCGCTCACCTCCGACACCGTCCCTGTCCCCCAGATGTACGACATCTCCGACTCCATCCTCGCGCAGAAGATCGCGCAGGTGGAAGGCGTCGGCCAGACCTTCACCGGCGGCTCGGCCAAGCCTGCCGTCCGCATCGAAACCAACCCCAACCTGCTGGCCAGCACCGGCATCGGCCTCGAGGCTGTGCGCGCCGCCGTCGGCACCGTCAACGTTCTACAGCCCACCGGCTATCTCAACGGCTACGGCTCTGACGGCCAGCGCATCTCCATCGACACCACCGACCAGCTCTTCGGAGCCGCCGCCTACGCTCCGCTCATCATCGCCACCGACAAAGGGCCCGTGTCCAGCGCGCAGGCCGCCAGTGGACTCCCTGCCGCCTCCGCGTCCGCCGTCAGCGGCAACTCCGGCGGCTCCAGCGCCACCAGCAGCGGCCCAGGCTCCACGGCTACAGGCCCGGCCTCTACGGCCTCCCGCACCCCCTCCACCACGTCCACCGCTAAGAATTTCGCCAACTCCAAAGTCACCAGCATCGGCGCCGCCAACGCCCACGGCATCGTCCGCCTCCGCGATATCGCCAACGTCTACGACGGAGTCGAAGACAGCCACACCGGCGGCCTCTTCAACGGCAAGCCAGCCATCCTCGTCGTCGTCTTCAAATCTCCCGGCGCCAACGTCATCAGCACGGTCGACAACGTCCTCAAGATACTGCCGCAACTTCAGGCCTCCATCCCCTCTGCCATCAAGCTGCAGGTCGTGCTTGACCGCACCGCCACCATCCGCGCCTCCGTCGCCGACGCCCGCCGCAACCTCATCATCTCCATCCTCCTCGTCATCCTCGTCGTCTTCTTCTTCCTGCGCGAGGTGCGCTCCACCCTCATTCCCTCAGTCTCCGTGCCGCTCTCGCTCATGGGCACCTTCGGCGCGATGTACCTGCTCGGCTTCACGCTCGACAACCTCTCCCTTATGGCCCTGACCATCTCCACCGGCTTCGTCGTCGACGACGCTATCGTGGTCATCGAGAACATCTCCCGCCACATCGAAGAAGGCCTCAGCCCCTTTGAAGCCGCCATGAAGGGCTCGCGCGAAATCGGTTTCACCGTGCTCTCGATGTCCACCTCGCTGGTGGCGGTCTTCATCCCCATCCTGCTGATGGGCGGCATCGTCGGCCGCCTCTTCCACGAGTTCGCCATCACGCTCTCGGTCGCCATCGGCGTCTCACTGGTTGTCTCGCTCACCACCACGCCCATGCTCGCGGGCAAGTTCCTCAAGCCCTACAAGGACATCAAGAAGGGCTGGTTCTACCGCCTCGGCGAGCGCAACCTCAACTTCGTCACAGCCGAGTATGAGCGCGGTCTGCGCTGGGTCCTGCGCCACCAGGTCATCATCCTGCTGATCTTTGTCGCGACCTTCGGCCTCAACATCTACCTCTTCACCATCGTCCCCAAAGGCTTCTTCCCGGAACAGGATACCGGCCGCCTCGGCGGCAGCATCCAGGGCCAGCAGGACGTCAGCTTCCTTGAAATGAAGCAGAAGATGGACCAGGTCGTCTCCATCGTCAAGACCGACCCCGCCGTCCAGAACGCGCTCAGCTTCCTCGGCGGCGGCGGGCCCGGCGGCGGCTCCTCCAACCAGGCCAACATGTTCCTCACCCTCAAGCCTGACGCCGAGCGCCACCCCGGCTTCTTCCACCGCGCGCCCAAAGTCGACATGACCGTCAATGCGGTCATCGCCCGCCTGCGCCCGCGTCTCTCCCGCATCCCCGGTCTGCGCGTCTATCTGCAATCTTCCCAGGAGCTGCGCATCGGCGGCCGCAGCTCCGCCACGCTCTACCAGTACGCCCTCACAGCCGACACCGTCGAAGACCTCAACAAGTGGTCCCCCCAGCTCATGGAAGCCATGCAGAAGCTGCCCCAGATCAAGGACGTCGCCACCGACCAGCAGGACAAAGGCCTGCGCGCCCAGCTTGTCATCGATCGCGACACCGCCTCCCGCCTCGGCGTCTCGGCGCTGGCCATCGATGCCACGCTCTCCGACGCCTTCGGCCAGCGCCAGGTCTCCACCACCTACATGCCGCTGAACCAGTACCACGTCGTCATGGAAGTCGACCAGCAATACCAGGACGACCCCACCGACCTCAGCCGCATATACGTCAAATCCACCACCGGCGCGCAGATCCCGCTTTCGGCAATCACCCACTACGAGAGCCAGCGCATCCCACTCTCGGTCAACCACCAGGGACAGTCGCCCGCGGCCACGCTCTCCTTCAACCTTGCGCCCGGCGTCTCGCTCTCGGAGGCCACGGCCGCCATCGAGGCCGTCCGCGTGAAGATCGGTATGCCGTCTTCGATCCACGGCGGTTTCCAGGGCACCGCGCAGGCTTATCAGGACTCCCTCTCGAGCGAGCCGATCCTCGTCTTACTCGCGCTCTTCACCGTCTACATCGTGCTCGGCGTGCTGTACGAAAGCTTCATCCACCCCATCACAATCCTCTCCACGCTGCCCTCCGCCGGGGTGGGCGCGGTGCTCGCGCTGCTCATCTTCCAGGTCGACCTCTCGGTCATCGCCATGATCGGCATCCTTCTGCTGATCGGCATCGTGAAAAAGAACGCCATCATGATGATCGACTTCGCCCTCGTCGCCGAGCGCGAGCACGGCAGGACGCCCGAGGAAGCCATCTTCGAGGCCTGCATGAAGCGCTTCCGCCCCATCATGATGACCACCATGGCCGCACTCCTCGGCGGCATCCCCCTGGCGCTCGGCACCGGCACCGGTTCCGAGCTGCGCCGGCCGCTGGGCATCACCATCGTCGGCGGCCTCATCGTTTCGCAGTGCCTGACGCTGTTCACCACGCCGGTCGTCTACCTCTTCTTCGATCGCCTGCACCTCGCCCTCTCTCCCAAAAAGAAGACAGCGCGCACAAACGGAACCCACAGCCACGGCCCCCAGGGCACTCCATTCCCGGCCCACGCCTCCGGCGACTAGCTCCTCCACACCGCCGCCAACCTACTCCCCGGGACCCCACTACTTCCGTTGCGTTCCCTTCGCGTCCTTCGCGTCCTCCGCGTTCGCCTATGCGACAACCGACAACCCACAACCGCCCTCTCCCCATCACCGTCTAATCTCATAGCAATGACGAATCTCCGCCTCCTTCCGCTGATCGCGCTCCTCGCGGCAACCGCCGCGGCCCAGACCCACCGCGTCGAGGCCCCTGACAAAGTCATCCGCGCCATCGGCGTCTACGAGTGGACCGGCGACCTCGCCCACCCCACCGCCGCGCGCCTCATCCCCGTCTCCCTCTTCATCGACGGCGCCTTTCAGGACGCGGGCACCTATTACGCGCGGCCCATGCCTCTCGCGCTGCTCAACGGCAACATCTACTCGCTCGAAATCGCCGGCGTCCCCCAGGGCACCCTCACACTGGACTACGCGCGCCACCTGCAGACCGCCACCGGCGGCACCGACAACACCATCGACCTCGGCTGGTTCGGCTACGGCACATTCGCCAACATGCCGGTCACCGCCAAACCCCACGCGCTGCGCGCCTCCGCCGCGCCCCCTGCCATCGTCTCCAGCAAGGACGATTCAAGCAAGGATAAGGACAGCGACCGCCCCACCTTCTCCAACCGCGGCAAGGACACCTCCAACTCCACGGCATCGGGCAAGTCCTCCCCACCGGACAAAGACTCCACCCACGTCGACGCCACACCAGCCTCCTCCCCCGACGACGACCCCGACCGCCCCCATCTCGGCAAGAGCAAGACCTCCGCCACCGACAACTCAACCCCCAGCCAGGCCCCCGCTTCCACTCCGTCCACCGCGCCTTCCGATAAGTCGATCAAGGGCACCAAGGAAGACACCTCTCCGATCATCATTGCGGAGAAACCGGAGGACGACAGCGACCGTCCCACGCTCCGCCACCGCGACCCCAAGCAGGCCGAGGCCGACCGCAAGGCGCACGACGCCCGCGACCGCTCCGGTGTTTCCGCCGTCGGCGGCCTCAACGACGACCCCGACCGCCCCAACATGCGCCGCGGCAAAACCGCCGGCATCGGCGGCGACCCCGCCTCGCAGCTCACCGGCATCCCTCTAGGCCTCCACCAGATGACCGCCGTCTCCGATCCAACCGACCGCGAGCCGCACCCATTCGCTCGCGACTGGGCCTCCCCCACCGAGCGCGCAGACATCCTCGCCAAGCTTCAGGCCATCGCCCAACAGAAGGTCGCCGCCTACGACCGCACCAACGGCGTCGAGCCGCCCGCCCCCGCAGACACGAACCTCAAGCCGAAGCCGACACCGCGTGCAACCGCCGCCCGCCGAGCCGCCGTTGCCCGTCCCGCCGCCACCCACCCCGCGCCCGCCCCGCCAGCCGCTCCTCTCACCGCAGAGCAACTGGCCTCCTACACGCTCAGCTACGGCGGCCTGCCGACCTTCGTCTACACCGCCACCAGCCCCGCGCCCACCACCGCAGCCAATGGCACAACCGTGCCCGAACGCTACGTCACCGTTGTCGCGCAGCAGCTCCCCAGCGGCGAGCTGCAGACAGCCTTCTCCTCCGTCACCGACGCCGCCCACCTCGACCGCACGCCCTGGTTCCGCTTCGTCGACGCGGTCGACCCCGACGCCGAGCACCGCGCCAGCCTCCTCTTCGAGCTCCGCGGCCACAGCTCCCGCCAGTTCGCCCTCTACCGCATCCTCTCCGCAACCGCCGAGCAGATCTTCATCACCCACCCCACCGACTAGCTGAAGAAGTACACAGCGAACGCAAAGGGCGCAACGGGTCCCGTGGCGAACCTTTGCGTCCTCCGCGTCCTTCGCGTTCGTCTTCCTCCCGCCAACCTCCTACAATGGAACTCCTATGAATGACACCACCAAGATCGCGCTTCTCTTCCCGGGCCAGGGCTCGCAGACCGTCGGCATGGGCCGCATCCTCTACGACACCTACCCGGCCGCCCGCGCGGTCTTCGACGAAGCCGACGCCGCCCTCGGCTTCCCGCTCTCGCAGCTTATCTTCGAAGGCCCCGAAGAGCAGCTCAGGCTCACAGAGCACACCCAGCCCGCGATCCTCACCGTCTCCATCGCGGCCTGGCGCGCTCTCGCTCCCGAGCTCGAATCCCGCGGCCTCTCCCCCGTCTTCGCCGCCGGGCACTCGCTCGGCGAGTACAGCGCGCACGTCGCCGCCGGCACCTTCAGCTTCGCCGACGCGGTCCGCACCGTCCGCCTGCGCGGCCAGTACATGCAGAACGCCGTCCCGGCCGGCGAGGGCGCGATGGCCGCCATCCTCGGTCTCGACGCCGAAACCATCAACGACATCTGCGCTGTCGTCTCCGACGAACTCACCCGCACACCCCCCGAGAACCCCGGCGATCCGATCCAGCAAAGCGCCGCCGTACTCGACGCGGTGACCGACCCCGCAAACCCTGCAACCACAACGACCGAAGCCGCCTCGCGCGTCAGCGCCGTCGTCGCTCCGGCCAACCTCAACTCCCCCGAGCAGACCGTCATCTCCGGCTCTACGGCCGCAGTCGAGCTCGCCGCCGAACGCTGCAGGGAAGCCGGAGCCAAGCGCGCCAAGATGCTCGCCGTCAGCGCACCGTTCCACTGCTCGCTCATGCAGCCCGCGCAGGACGAGCTCGCCAAGCAGCTCGAATCCATCGCCTTCCTCGACCCCACGTTCCCGGTCGCGGCCAACGCCGACGCCCGCCTCCTCACCCGCGGCACCGAAATCCGCGACGCGCTCATCCGCCAGGTCACCGGCGCGGTGCGCTGGGTAGAGTGCATCCGCCTGCTTCAGCAAAGCGGCGCGACCCACTACATCGAAGTCGGTCCGGGAAAAGTCCTCACCGGCCTCAATCGCCAGATCGACCGCGCCCTCATCACGACCAACGTCGAAGACCAGGCCGGCCTCGAAAAAGCCGTCGCCTCACTCTCGCCAGAAAGCCCTCAACAGCCCTAGGGCCTTTCTCAAAACTGCCCAACTCAATACTCAAAACTGAACAAGAACCCGGACCCGCACAGATCCAATCTCAACCGGCTTCCCCAAGCCGCTCCTCCCCCATTCGAGCCATCCCAGCCGTTTCGTGGGTGATTTCGCGGCGGCCTCATGCAAAGTACGCTAACTGAAACCCGGATGCGTCCGGGCTCGGAGCGCCACCCATCATGAACGTAGCTATGATCGACACAGCGGTGTTGCTCTCAAACTTTGTCCACGACGAAAGCGGACAGGACCTCATCGAGTACGCACTCGTCGCCGCGCTGGTCGGACTCGGCTCCGTCGCCGCCATGTCGAGGCTCGCCGAACAGATCATCAACGCCTTCAACGCGCTCGGTCGTCAACTCACGAACGCCCTCTAAGCTCCAAAAAAGAAGAGGCGCAGCCCGCAGGGCAGCGCCTCTTCTCTCTTCCTGACGCCTTACTTCACCAGCGTCCCCTGGCCGTCGCGAATCTCGATCGGACCCAGGTCCACTTCCTTCATCTGCGGCTCCACCTTGACGCGATCGCCGACCACGAGGACGACCATGTGGTCAGGATGCACATCTTCCTTCGCCACGCGCTCGACATCGGCCGCCGTTACGGCCTGATACTTCGCCGGCAGCGTCGAGTAGTAGTCCAGCGGACGGTTGTACAGGAAGATGGTCTGCAGCGCGCCCGCCGTAGCTCCGCCGGTCTCAAACTGCCCCGGCAGCGACTGCACGCTCGCGTCCTTGGCCATCTTCAGCTCGGCTTCGGTCGGAGGCGCAGTGGGGAAGCGCTTGATCTCGTACATCATCTCCTTGGCCGCCGGCCCGGTGACGTCGGTCCGCACCAGACCGCTTGAGACGAACGGTCCGCCTTCGCGGTACGTCCTGAAGCCCGAGTTGGCGCCGTAGGTGTAGCCGTGCTCTTCGCGGAGGTTCATGTTGATGCGGCTGGCAAAGCTGCCGCCCAGCGTGTAGTTCATCACCTGGATGGCCTGCAGGTCGGGCGACGTTACCGGCACACCCAGCGCCAGCATCACCAGCGCCGACTGCGGCGCGCCCGGCTTGTCGACGATCACCACATGCGTCGCATCCAGCTTCGGCGCGGGTGGAATCGTCATGCCCGACTTCGCCGTGCTCGTCCACGCGCCGAAGCTGCGCTCGGCGATCTTGTGCGCCTCGGGCTCCGTCACGTCGCCCACCAGCACCAGCGCCGAATCCGCTGGACCGTAGTGCTCGGCATAGAACGAAGCGAGGTCCTCGCGGGTGAGAGCCTTCACGCTGTCCGCGGTGCCGGTCGGCGAAGCGCCATACGGCTGATCGCCATAGACGAGCTTCGGTCCAACGCGCGCAGCGATCGCCTGCACGGAGTCGCCTTCCTGCGCGAACCCGACCATCCTCTGCTTGCGCAGCCGGTCCACATCCTCTTCCTTGAACGCAGGATGCTGCACGACATCCGCCAGCAGGTCCATGCCCTCCGTGGTGTGGTTGGTCAGCACAGTCATGCCGACGCTGGCGCCGTCCATCGTCGCGCCCACGCCAACGCGCGTGCCGATGCGCTCCTGGTCTTCAGCCAGCGTCGTCAGGTCACGCTTGGTCGTCGCTTCGCCCATCGCCTGCGCAGTCAGAGTTGCCAGGCCGCCCTTGCCAACGGGGTTGTTCTCGCTCCCTGCGCGCACGGCCACTGAAGCCGAAAGCACCGGAAGAGACTTGTCCGAAACGAAGTACACTTTCATGCCGTTCGAAAGCGCAAACGTCTTCGGCACGGGAAGGTGGAACGTCGGTGTGGGTCCTGCCGCCGGCGCCGTCTTGCGCCACTCCTGCGCAGTTTCGAACTCGGCCGTGTAGGGGTTCGTGATCTTCACGTCCGCATCGGTGTCCGCCGGACTGCGCGGCACATCGTTCAGCACCTTCTTGCCGGGCACGCAATAGACCACGACAGCCGAATCCTTGGTCAGGTACTTCGCCGCCGCTGCCTTCGCGCTGGCGACGGTCACAGCCTGCATCGCCGCGATGTCCTTGGGCAGGTAGCCGGGATCCCCGGTGTACTGGTTGTACATATCCAGCGTGTCGGCGACGCCGCCAAAACCGCCCAGCCGCTGCAGGCCGGTGATCTTGCGCGTCAGGTTGATGGCCTTGGCTGCTTCCACTTCCTTGGCAGTCGGGCCTTCGCTCTGGATCTTCGCCAGCTCACTCCAGACGGTGGCTTCGAGATCCTCGAGCTTCACGCCCGGCTTTGCCGTCACGGTGCAGTCGGCGACGCTGGTCAGCTTCATCGACCGCACGTTGCAGGTAACGCTCTGCGCCACCTGGGTCTTGTACACGAGTGCCTGATCCAGACGGCTCGCCTTGGCTCCGCCAAGCGCGAAGATCGCCACGTCGGTGTCGTCAGAACCCGGCGTAAACTTCGCCGGCGTGAGCCATGCGATGCTCACCTGCGGCAGACGCACCGTGTCGGTCACCGTCACGCGCTTCTGGCTGGTGATCGGAGGCGTCGGCACATTGACCGGCTCAACCTTAGGCCCCTGCGGAATGGGACCGAAGTACTTGGTCAGCAGCTCCTTCAGCTTCTTCGGATCGAAGTCGCCGGCAATCGCAATCGACGCGTTGTTGGGCGTGTAGAACTGCTGGTGAAAGTCGCGGATGTCGGCGATGCGTGCGGCTTCAATGTCTGCGTGACTGCCGATGACGCTGCCGTAGTACGGGTGTGCCTGCGGAAACAGCTGGTGGTACTCTTCCTCGTCTGCGAGATCGTACGGCCGGCCTTCACCCTGGCGGCGCTCGTTGCGCACGACGTCGCGCTGGTTGGCCAGCTTGGTGCGGTCGAGGCCTTCCATCAGAAAGCCCATGCGGTCGCTCTCGAGCCACAGGCCAAGCTCAAGCTGATTGCTGGGCAGCGTCTCAAAGTAGTTGGTGCGGTCGAAGTCGGTGGTCCCGTTGACGTCGGTCGCGCCGGCGCCTTGCACATACTTGATGTGCGCCTTTTCGCCGACGTGCTCCGAGCCCTCGAACATCATGTGCTCGAACAGGTGGGCGAAGCCGGTGCGGCCGGGGCGTTCGTTGAGCGGCCCAACGTGGTACCAGAGGTCGACCGAAACCAGCGGCAGGCGATGGTCCTCGTGCGTGATCACCTTCAGGCCGTTGGGCAGCGTGTAGGTCTCGTACTTGATCTCGGGCAGTTTGAGCTTCGCATCCTGCGCGCTCGCCGCACTCAACACAACGCACCCGGTCAGCGCCAGCGCTGCCAGATTTTTTGGAATGAACTTCATGGGAAACCGGTCTCCTTGATCGCCGCCTGGTCGTACACGGGCGGGGAGAGAACAGCATAGCGGATTCGCTCTATAGACGGCTCATCCGTCACATTCTTGTGACGAGACGTCGTAGAACAGTGACGGTTAATTCTTCTGTTCCGAGTTCAGCTTCTCGTTATGCGCTTCGATCTCCGCAGATTTTTCCGGCTCAAGCTGCTTCAGCAACTCCAACAGCCGCGCCGGCTCGAAGGTATCCAGGTGGTGATTGGCGCCATCGCAGAAGTCTCGCCGCGGTCCCGCGATCGCGACCACCACAAGCTTCGGTTGGATAACTCTAAGCGCCCGTATCAGGTCTGCGCACGGCATGTCCGTAAGCCCCGCGTCCAGCACGACGCCGTCAACAGCCGGAAAACGCCCGAGCGTCTCGATAGCCTCAAGGCTGCTGTACGCAGTGATGACGTTGAGCTTGGCCGTCTCAATCACCAGCTTCCGTGTGGAGATGCTGCTCGCGTATTCGCGATCGATGACGATGAAACATGGCCTGACAAGCATGGAAACATTATCCACCTCCCACGACGCGATTGCATTCAATCGTTCGCTCCGTCATCTCGGCGTTGGCGCAGCCAAAGCGACAGCAGGGCCCTTCTTCCTCCGGTAGCGATGCACATGCCCGCGCCCCGGCTCCCAAACCGGTTCCGGCCAGAATCCGTCAAGCCCCCGCGCCTGTGGAAAACTCGCCATCCCCTTACCAGCATTGACGATCCGCGGATGCGGCAGCCTGCATATTTTCCCTCTCCGCGCACTACAATTAAGGGGTAGGCAAAGTCAGGGTGGAACGCAATCTGGCCTCTGCGCCGCGATTGTCCGATACTCCAGTTCTAAACCCTTTGCTATCCATAATTTAGCGATACCCCCAACTCAACCCATTTAGAATCCGGCACTTGAGTTCGAGAGGGGGGAGGGGGGTACCGCCACACTACCGACAGCAACCGGTGCCCGGCGAATAGAATAGAAAAGCCGCCACTGGGCGCGGCCACGATGGGGCAAATTGTCCCCCGGATCGCGCCTCGGAAAGAAGTTCGCAGGATGAGTTTGAGAGAAGAGTTCGACGTTCTGATCGTCGGCGCCGGCCACGCAGGCTGTGAAGCCGCGGCCGCGGCCGCGCGCATGGGCTTGCGCACCGCCCTCTTCACACTCAACCTCGACCTGATCGCGCAGATGTCCTGCAATCCCGCCATCGGCGGCGTGGCCAAGGGCCACCTCGTCCGCGAGGTCGACGCTCTCGGCGGCATCATGGGCGAAGTCGCCGACGCCTGCGGCATCCAGTTCCGGCTCCTCAACACCTCCCGGGGCCCGGCCGTCTGGTCGCCCCGCGCCCAGTGCGACAAGGCCCTCTACCGCGTAAAGATGCGCGAAAAGTTGGAGTCCATTCCGAATCTGTTCATCAAGCAGGCGGAGGTGGTCGACCTGATGTTCGCCGAGCCGGAGAACCCGCATGCCAACGTGCTTGCTATGCAGGCCATTGGGGGTTCGAATCCCTCACTCTCCGCCACAAATGACGGGCCGTCTTTCGGAGGGAGCGTGGGGCTTCAGCCCCACGAATCAACCTCGGCAGCAAATGGGGCTTCAGCCCCGGGCATTTCGCTCGTCCCCCATCAAACTCTGGAGGCTGACCGCCCCCGCTGCACCGGCGTCCTCCTCCGCGACGGCCGCACCATCGTCGCGAAGGCGGTCATCGTCACCACCGGCACGTTCCTCAACGGCCTCATCCACTGCGGCGAGCAGCAGTACACCGCCGGCCGCTCCGGCGAGCCCGCCAGCGTGCTGCTCGGCGAAAACCTCAAGAAGCTCGGCCTCCGCGAGACACGCCTCAAGACCGGAACCCCGCCGCGCCTCGACGGCCGCACCATCGACTGGGCGCGCTTCGAAGAGCAGCCAGGCGATGCCGATCCGACGCCCTTCTCGTTCCGCTCGTCTACCGGAACGGACGGCACGTGGACGCCGCCCTTGCGCCAGATCTCCTGCCACATCGCGACGACCACGCCCGAAACCCTCGCGCTCATCCGCGCCAACGTGCATCGCTCGCCCATGTACACCGGCCAGATCGAGGGCATCGGTCCGCGCTACTGCCCGTCCATCGAGGACAAGATCGTCCGCTTTCCGGACAAGACCTCGCACCAGTTCTTCCTCGAGCCCGAGGGCCTCAACACGCACGAGGTCTACATCAACGGCATGAGCACATCGCTCCCGATGGAGATCCAGTCGGCGATGGTGCACAGCATTCCGGGCCTCGAAAACGCCGAAATGCTGCGCCCCGGCTACGCCATCGAGTACGACGCCATCGACCCCACCGAGCTCGACCGCACCCTGCGCGTCAAGAAGTTCGATGGCCTCTACCTCGCCGGCCAGATCAACGGCACCTCCGGCTACGAAGAAGCCGCCTGCCAGGGCCTCATGGCCGGCATCAACGCAGCGCTCTTCGCGAAGAGCGAGGGCTCAGGGTTCAGGGCCCAGGGTTTAGAAAGCCACTCGCTTTCTGGACCCTCCACCCTGGACCCTGAAACCTTCACCCTTGACCGCACCGAGGCCTACACGGGCATTCTCATCGACGACCTCATCTCCAAGGGCACCGACGAGCCATATCGCATGTTCACCTCGCGCGCCGAGTTCCGCCTCCACCTGCGCATCGACAACGCCGACACGCGCCTCACGCCTCACGGGCGCCGTCTCGGCCTCATCGACGACGACGCCTGGGCCGCCTACGAAGCCAAGCAGTCCCGCGCCGCCGCCTTCACACAGCTGCTCGAAACCACTCGCATCACCGACGCCGACATCGCCTCTCTAAGCTCTGACGCTCTGAGCTCTGAGCTCATATCCAACCCCGGCGCCGTACCACTCTCCAAGGACTCAGCGCCTTCAGGCCCATCCCCCAAGGGCGACCTCTTCGCGCAGCTCCTCAAGCGCCCCGCGACGACCATCGAGCAGCTCATCCCCGCGCTCCTTGACCGCATTCGCACGCGGCCCGAGTTCGCCCCCTGGGCCGCCGCGATCGATGCCCATCCTGATCGGCTTCCTGTCTGGGTGCGCAACGAGATGAAGACGGTCGAAACCGGCATCAAGTTCGCCGGCTACCTCGCGCAGCAGCAGCGCTCCATGCAGCGTTTACGCGCTGATGAAGCGCGGGCGATTCCAGCATGGTTCGACTACACAGCCTGCAGCGGCCTCTCCCGCGAGATGGTCGAGAAGCTCAGCCGCGTTCGTCCGTCCACGCTCGGCCAGGCCAGCCGCATGTCAGGAGTCACGCCGGCCGCAGTCTCGCTCATCCAGTGCTTCCTCGAAATCCAGGCCCGCGGCCGAACCGCCTGACCTGAGCTTCATCTCTCGCTTAGCCACTGTATTCTTTGCTTGCTGCCCTGCAGCGGATAGGATTCGACCGCCTTGAAATCGTTCCTCCCCATTCTCCTCGCCGCCCTGCTGCCACTCGCCGCCTCGGCGCAAGCGCCTGCTCTCCCGCTCGATCCTGGCTTCGATATCTCTGTCATGCCGCTGTGGGATGGCACGCCTCCCGGCTCAAGCGCCACCGCAACCGACACACCGACGCTGACCGTCTTCCTTCCGCATCGCGGCAAGGGAAACGGAACGGCTGTGATCGTCGCTCCGGGCGGCGCGTATCTTGGCCTGGCGATCAACCTTGAGGGCAGGCAGATGGCGGACTGGTTCACGGCGCGCGGCGTTACCGCGTTCGTGCTGAAGTACCGCCTCGGTCCGGGCAATCTTTATCCGATCCCGTTGCAGGATGCGCAGCGCGCAGTGCGCCTCGTGCGCTCGCTCGCGCCGAAGTACAAGATTGCGCCCGACCGCATCGGCATGGTCGGCTTCTCCGCCGGAGGCCACCTCGCGGCCACCGTCGGCACGCTGTACGACGCGGGCGATTCCGCCGCTGCCGATCCTGTCGCACACTTCAGCAGCCGGCCGGATTTCCTCGTCCTCGGCTATCCGTGGCTCAACGCCATGCAGCCAAACAACCGCAACTTCATCACTTACTGCTCGGTCACCAAAGTCGTTCCCGAAGCCCGGTGCAAAGAACTGGAGACCGCCTACACACCCGCGCTCCACGTCAGCGCCCAAACGCCGCCGACGTTCATCTACTCCACGACCGATGACCACACCGTCCCGGTCAGCGCCAGTGTCGATTTCTACAACGCCATGGTCGCCGCCGGCGCCGATGCCGAGCTCCACATCTTCCGCCACGGCTCTCATGGCAGCGGCCTTGGCGGCGGCAATGCAACGCTTGACGTCTGGCCCGCGCTGCTTGAGCAGTGGATGCACGACCTCTCGCTGCTACCCTCAGCAACGCCAGCAGCACCTGCCCCACCGCGATGAGCCTCCGCGTCTCCACATCGGTCAGCGTCACGTGCCTTGCGTTGGCACTTGCGACCGGTGCCGTGCGCGCGCAGGAGACTGAACCCACCACTACACTCACCGTCACCACTCGAGTCGTCGCAGTCGACGCGGTGGTCCGCAACGCTGACGGCGACCGCATCCTCAACCTCGACAAGGACGCCTTCACCCTCAAGGTCGACGGCAAGCCCACGCCGATCCGCTACTTCAACCGCGACAATGACCTTCCCCTCACCGTCGGACTGATGATCGACACCAGCGGCAGTCAGCGCGTCTACTTCGACGAGGAAGCCCTCAACGCCGAGAGCTTCTTCAACAACACCCTGACCAACCCGAAGGACCAGGCGCTGGTCGCGCTGTTCGACACGCGCGTTGCCGTCCTTCAACCGATGACCTCGCGCCAAAGCCTTTTGCGCAACGCGCTCCGCCGCCTCGACTACCGCGACACCAGCCTGCAGGGACGCACTCTACTCTTCGACGCCATTGCCGAAGTCGCCAAATCCGTCACCAGCACCGAGCCCGGTCGCCACGCGCTCATCATCCTCACCGACGGTGACGACAACGGCAGCCGCGCCTCGATGGCTGGTGCCATCCACGAGGCGCAGCTCGCCGATGTTGCCGTCTACAGCGTGCTCTACACCAGCGAAATGATCGGCGGAACGCAGTATCCCGCGTCGCCTTCTACGCGTCCGTCGGGCATCAACGTGATGCGCGAAATCTCGCGCACGACCGGCGGACGCGCGTTCATCGTCGGGCGCGGAACACCGATCGGCCAGATCTTCAATGAGATCGAGCGCGATCTGCGCTCGCAGTATCGCTTCGGATTCACGCCGCCGGCGTCGAAGTCCGGCAAGTTCCACTCCATCGAGCTGCGCACGACGGACAAGCACCAGGCCATCCAGGCCCGCAGCGGATACTACACGCCCGAATAAGCCAGACTATCGCCTGACCGCAAAGCGCCGGGCTGAACACCATGCATTTCCGCTATCATTTCGCGTGAGGTCGGAATGGATCGTCGCACGTTCGCAAAGATGGCATCGTTCTCAGCATTGTCAGGGTCGGCTGTAGCCAATGCCCTTGTTCCCGCCGCTAAGCCGCTGCGGCTCGGAGTCATCGGCCCGGGAAGCCGCGGGCAGGAAGTGATGCGACAGTTCCTGCATCTGCCCGGTGTATCGGTGCGCGCGGTATGCGATGTTTACCCGCCGCGACAGCAGGAGGTCAACCGCCTGGTCGGCGCGGACGTGCCGTTCGTCTCTCGCTACGAGGACCTGCTCAGCCGCACGGATCTCGACGCCCTCCTGATCGCGTCTCCGCTGGCGTTCCACGCCGAGCACGTCCTTGCTGCTATAAAAACTGGCTTGCCGATCTACGGGGAGAAGGCGATGGCCTTCAAACCTGCCGAGTGTCAGCAGGTCGTCGAAGAGCTTTTGCGGCGCAAGACGCTGTACCAGGTCGGGCATCAGTATCGCTATGCGTCGTGGGCACAGGAAAGTTTTCGCCGCATCAAGGCGGGCCACATCGGCCGCCCGACCCACATCTATGCCTACTGGCATCGCAACGGCAACTGGCGCCGGCCGGTCCCCGCCCACGATCCCGGCGGCCACCTAGAGCACCTGATCAACTGGCGCCTCTATCGCGAGTCCTCCGGCGGCCTCGTCACGGAGCTCGGATCGCATCACCTCGACATGGCCAACTGGATCTTCGGCGAGGTTCCTTCGAGCGTCATCGGCACGTCGAGCATCTGCCGCTACCATGACGGGCGCACGGTCGGCGACAACACCATTGCTACCTTCAACTACAGCGAAGGCCGCAAGCTGGTCTTCTCCTCGATCACTGACAACGCGAAGAACGGCAACGAGCTCTGGGTGTACGGCGATGAGGGCAGCGCACAGATCACGATGGAGGATGCGACCTTCTATTACGAAAGCGGAAAGAAGAGTGCATCGCCCTCGCCCAGCGGAAAGACGGTGGTGCAGAACGGCATCGTCACCGGCGCATCGTACTCGACGCACGGCGAGATGCCGTATCGCGGCGACGGCGAGCGCATCGCCACGAAGGATCACGAGGATTCCACGCTCACTGCTGTGCGCTCGTTCGTCGGCGCTGTGCGTGGAGAACACGCGGTTGAGGCTGACGCTGTCGTCGGCTATGGCTCGTCCATAGCCTGTGCAGTGGCTCATGACGCCGTCTTCACCGAAGAGAAGACCCTCATCCCGGCGCTCAAGCGGCAGGCCTGAGCAGGCAGTCGTGACCTTCGCACGCATCGCGGCCCTCGCGGCGGCCATCGCTCTCGCGGTTCCGGCGTGTTGCCAGGCGCAGCAGCCCGTGAAGGTGCGCACCTTCCGTCATCCGGCGATGGGCACTGAGTTCGCTCTGTACCTCTATGCCCGCAGTGATGCCGAAGGGAATGATACGGCCGGCGCGGTGTTCGATGAGATCGACCGCATCGAGCAGGAGCTCTCCAACTATCGCGAAACGAGCGAGCTCTCGCGCATCGTGCGCGAGGCCGCTCTCGCACCCGTGACGACCGACCCTGAGACCTTCCGCTTCCTCGAACAATCGCAGCATTGGAGCGCGGCCAGCAATGGCGCGTTCGACATCACAGTCGCTCCGCTGATGAAAGTCTGGGGCTTCTTCAATCACGGCGGCCGCGTTCCTTCACGCGAAGAGCTGGAAGCGATCCGCGCGAAGGTGGGCTATCGCAACATCGAACTCGACTCTGCGAGCCGCACCGTGCGTTTTCGTGCGCCGGGCGTGGAGCTTGATCCCGGCGGCATCGGCAAAGGCTTTGCCGTGGATGCGGCCGTGGCCATTCTGCGCTCGCGCCACGTGACGGCTGCACTGCTCTCCGCCGGCAGCAGCACCGTGTACGCGCTCGGGAGCCCGCCGGGCCGCGGAGGATGGACCGTCGTCGTCCCCGACGGCCTGCCCGATCATGCGACGATCTCCACGGTCGTGCTGCGCGATACGTCGCTCTCCAGCGCGAACTGCAACGAGAAAAACTTCACAGCCGACGGCCATCTCTACTGCCACATCATGGACCCGCGAACGCTACGGCCGGTAGAAGGCCGGCTACACGTCAGCATCATCGACCCTTCCGCAACCACGAGCGATGCGCTCTCGAATGTGCTCTTCGTCGACGCGCCGGCGGAGAGCCTTGCGTTCTTGGAACGCTATGCTCCGGACGCGCGGGCCTTGCTTGTCTCCGGTAATCCCGCAGCACCCCTGTGTACCGCCTTTCGATGGCACGGCTCAGTGAACGCGAAGCGGTGCGCGGCAACTGACCGCAGAGGAAGATAAAAGCGCATTTCATCGTCAAAATCTCTTGACATTTATACTGTGTGCCGTACAGTGTAGTTCATACAGTATGGAAACGCCTTCCGAGTCCGCACTCTTCGAATCCCTCCGGCTGGAGCTGCGGCGGGGCTGCCTGATTGTCGCGGTGCTGGCGCAATTGCGCGTGGAGCACTACGGATACACCTTGCGCAAGGCGCTGGCGGACGAGGGCTTGGCGATCGAGGAGAGCACACTGTATCCGCTGCTGCGCCGGCTGGAGACGCAGGGGCTGCTGACCAGCGAGTGGCGCGAGGAAGACAAGCGCAACAAGCGCTTCTATCGGCTCTCGCCGGCGGGCGAAACGACGCTGGCGATGTTGCTGGCGGAGTGGACGGGGATCAACGAATCGCTGCACAAAATTCTGAAGCGAGAAGGGCAGTCATGACCAACAATGCGATGAATATGCTGGAACGCTATCTGCAGGCGGTGGGGCAGTATCTACCGCTGGAGACCAGGGAAGACACACTCGCCGAGCTACGCGCGAACCTGCTGGAGCAGATGGACGCCCGCGAAGAGGAGCTGGGGCGTCCTCTGGAAGAGGGCGACGCGGCGGCGATGCTGCGTGCGCACGGCAAGCCGGAGGTGGTCGCGCTGCGCTATCTGCCGCAGCAGTCGCTGATCGGGCCGACAGTGTTTCCGTTCTACAAGTTCACGCTGGTGCGCGTGATGCCGCTGGTGGTGTTTGTCAGCTTCATGGTGCGAGGCATCGCCTTCGTGAGCTCCAGGCGGGAGTCGCTGGGACATGCGATCGGCGGCTTCGCGCTGGGGCTGGCGTCGCCTCTGCTCATTTCGGCAGCGATCATTACTGCGGTCTTTGCGGGCATCGAATGGGCGCTGCAGCGCGGGATGCTCGGCACGAAGTGGAACGAATGGGACCCGGCGAGGCTGCCGGCATTGAAGCGGCATGATGAGGTGGACACGCCGAAGTCGATGGCGAAGAAGGTTCTCGAACTGATCGTGCACTGCCTGTGGTTTGCGTATGTGCTCTTGGTCCCGCGGCATCCATACTGGATGGTCGGGCCTGGGGTGTTCTTCTTCGACGCGCTGCACGTAGCGCTGCTGCCGGTGTGGCGTGAGTTCTATGCGATCCTGATCACGCTGCTGACGATCCAGCTGGTGATGCGCCTGCTGGCCTTCGTGCCCAGCGCGCGACGGCTGATGCAGCCGATGAAGTTCGCGACCGATGCGCTGGGACTTGTCGCGATCGGATGGCTCGCGTGGGCGCAGATGTACTTTGTGCCGGCGGCCCCGGCGGCCGATGTGCATAACATCGCGAGCCTCAACCAGGCGCTCGGGCTCGCGTTCCGCATCGCGTCCGTGGCAGCGCTGGTGGGTTTCACGCGAGACATCTGGAAGCACGTGAAGCGCACGAGGGTGGTGCGGCAGATGGCGTTCTAGGCGGGTTGCGGTGCGGCCCTTTTGTAGTCGCAGATCATGATCGTCAGGTCATCCTGCTGACTTGCAGACCAGGCGCTTATGGCATCGAGCAGGGCATCAGCCGCCTGCTCGGGGGAGTGCGTAGCGCTTGCTCTCAGAACGCTGGTGATCCGTTCATAACCGAACTCCTCTTCGGCGGCGTTGGTGGCTTCGACGATTCCATCCGTGTAGAGCAGGATGCGGTCACCTTGCTGCAGCTTCCGCGTCGTACAGGTGTAGGGCGCAGACGGCATCAGCGCCATGACCAGGCCGTTCTCCTCGATCTGAGTGACCTCGCCCTCACGCATCAACAGCATCGGCGGGTGTCCTGCGGCTGCATAACGCAGCTCTGCACTCTCGGCGTCAAGATACGCGTATGCCGCAGTCACAAACTGGTTCTGTGCATTGCCGCACAACGCCTGATTCACGCCGGCAAGAAGCGATGCAGGATCGTTCTGATTGTGCCGCTGCGACTGAACAGCGACCTTCACCATGGAGGCGATCAGGGCCGCGGGCACACCGTGTCCTGACACGTCGGCCACCAGCAGGCCCAGACCGTTGTCCGCGCTCAGGAACTCGTAAAAGTCGCCAGCGACCGAGGTCATAGCCCTGTATCGCGTGGCCACGCAGAAGTCATCGGAGTTCGGAGATTTCGCCGGAAGGATCGACATCTGAATGCGACGGGCAATGTCGAGCTCCTGCTGAATGGCATGCAACTGCTGGTCGCGGTCGAGCGTTCTCCGGGCGGCAACATAGCCGAGGCAGCATAGGAGCGCGGCAAAACCGTAGAACTCGAAGGCGACCGGGTGTCCTAACAACTCGGAAACGTTCGTCCAGAGAACCAGAGCCACAAACGCAATCAAACCTGCCCGAAAAACGGTCTCATCCGTCGTCGCCGGAGATTGCCGAAAGGAAAGAAACAATAGCGCCGATGAGCCGACAATGACCAGCACGCTGTTTGCGCGATCGAGCGGCAACCATGGAAACCCAAGCAGCGCTCCCGCAATCAGGAACAAGGCGCAGATACATACCGTGTTGACCAGCACGCGGCCCGCACGGCCTGCCGCTTCGGTCTCGCCGAAGAACAGGAACGCAGGTATGGCGACAAAGAAGTTGAGCGCCAGCTGCATCCTCGCGGTGGCGGCCGAGGCAGGAACCATCAGGTGATGGATCCCGGTCTGCATCCACAAGCGAGCGCCGTACACGACCGCGAACCAGGCGAGAAAGGAAGGTAGCCGATCGAATCTTCTGCGGATCAGCGAGAAGCCGACGATCACGAATCCGAGCGCAACCGAGGTTGCTGCGATAAACAGTCGCGGCTCATCGGCGCGGAAGACGCTCAGAACGCCAGTGGTGCCGCCCTCTACAGACAAAAGATTGATAGGCCCTCCTGGCGTTGCTCGGGTGTGGACAGCTGATGGCGCTGGAAGTCAGGCCCATTTTATGCCACCACGCCAAAATTCAAGCTGTGCTGCTGGTTAGCGCGCAAGAACATCCTATTTCGTACCGGCCGGATAGCCGGTCAGGCTGATGGAACGGAATACACGGACCATGTGGAGGGCAAATGGCGACGCAAACCGGATTATTTGATGATCCTCAAGCTGTGGTTCCCACGATGCCAGACGGATTCCGCTATCAAGAGAACATCATTACCGAAGCTGAAGAGGCCGCTTTGGTGGCGGCTTTAGGAACTCTTGAGCTAAAGCCTTTCGAGTTCCATGGCTATCTCGGCAATCGGCGTGTCACCTCGTTTGGGCTTCGTTATGACTACACTCGACGGACCGTCGAAGCTGCGGAGGCGTTCCCGCCATTTCTCTCAGAGCTGCGCGAGAAAGCTGCGGTGTTCGCGGGCAGGCGTATCGAGGAGTTTGTGCAGGCGGGCGTAAACCAATATCCTCCGGGCGCCGGAATCGGGTGGCATAAAGACAAGCCCCAGTTCGGAGTGGTTGTCGGCGTCTCGCTTCTGGCGCCGGCCATCATGCGGCTCCGTCTAGCGACAGGCAAGACTTGGATTCGGAAATCACAAGAGCTCCAGCCGCGGTCAATTTATATCCTGGATGGCGAGGTGCGATCGAAGTGGGAACACAGCGTCCCCCCCGTCACCTCCTTGCGCTACTCGCTGACGTTCAGAACGCTCGCATGATGATGCAGATCACATTCCGCCAGCAAAGAGCCGGTTCGAACGTCGAGACAACATCCCTTTGCTCTCCGTCCTTGAGCGGCGACGTACGCTAGACCTTGGCCTTAGGCTATACGCGCAAGCTAGAATTCCCTTCCATGAACAGGTTTGCAGTTGCTCTCGTCGCGCTCGCAGTGTGTCCGTTCTCCACTCTCGCCGCTCAAACTGATGCGGCGTCGCATGTGAATACATTGATCGGCACACAACGCAGCGCTCTCGGCTACGGCGGCACCATGCCGTTCGTGACGACGCCGTTCGGCATGACGAGCTGGACGGCGCAGACGCGGCAGAACAAGATCAGCGTCACGTCGTACAACTACGACGACACGACCATCTCGGGCTTCATCGGCACGCATCAGCCGGCCATCTGGATGGGAGATTACGGCTACGTGACCGTCATCCCGCAGGTGGGCGCGCTACGCACTACGCCGGAGTCGCGCAGGCTGCCGTACAAGCACGACTCCGAGAAAGCGCATCCCGATTACTACGGCGTTGCGCTCGATGCTGGAGCGGACGGAACCATCCAGGCGGAGATGACCGCGACCGAGCGCTGCTCGATTCTGCGCTTCACGTTTCCGAAGACCGCGGAGGCCCGCGTCATCATTGAAGCGTCGCGTCCGGGAATCGCGGGGATGGCCTCGGTCGATCCTGCAACGCGGGAGATCACAGGCTATAACCCGCATCGCATGGACGCGCATCTTGGGCCGTTCGCCTTGCCGAAGTTCAAGGGCTATTTCGTCGTGCAGTTTCAGCAGGCACCCGTGGATATGAAGACCTACGGCATGGACGACGCGAAGGCACAGTCGAGCCGCGGGGCGTACGCGGAGTTCAAGCCAGGGCAGACGATCCAGGTGCGCGTGGGCACGTCGTTCCTCAGCGTCGAGCAGGCGCGCGAGAATCTTCGGCGCGAGCTGCCCGCATGGGACTTCGAAGTCGTGCAGAAAAATCTACGTACGAAGTGGAACGAGAAGCTGTCGCGCGTCCAGGTCACCGGAGCCTCGGACGAGGACAAGACGCGCCTCTACACGGCGGTGTATCACACGCTGCTTTATCCGCGAATCTTCTCCGAATACGGCCACTACTACAGCGCCTTCGACGACACGATCCACGCTGGAGAGAGCTACACCGCCTACTCGATATGGGACACCTTCCGCGCCGAAAACAACATGCTCACGCTGCTGGCTCCGGAGCGCGTCGACGGCATGATCACCGCGTTGCTGCAGAACTTCAAGGAAGGCGGATGGATGCCGAAGTGGCCGAATCCGAGCTACACCAACATCATGATTGGAACGCATGCGGACTCGCTTGTGGCCGAAGCTGTGAGGAAAGGGTTCAAGGGCTTCGATCGACAGGTGGCATGGCAGGCTGTCTATAAGGACGCGATGACACCGCCAGATGGAGACACCACGCGGCGCTGGCTGGATCGCGAGGAGCACACACCATACGAAGCTCGCGCCGGGCTGACGTTCTACAAGCAGCTTGGCTTTATTCCAACGGACAAGACCGACGAGGCGGCTTCGCGAACGCTGGAAGACAGCTACGACGATTGGTGCGTTGCGCAGATTGCGAAGGCGCTCGGACGCACGGAGGACTACCGGTTCTTCCTGAAGCGATCTTTGAACGACCGCAACCTGTACAACCCCGCCCTCGGCCTGATGAACGGCAAAACGTCCGACGGCAAATGGGCGCCCATCGGTGGCGGAAGGGACAACAATCAAAACAGGTCTGTCTCCGGATGGACGGAGGGCGATGCGTGGGTCTACACGTGGTCTCCGTTTCACGACCAGGCCGGCATCCTGCAGCTGATGGGCGGAGCCGAGGCGTATGACGCGAAGCTCGATCAGCATTTCAGCGGCGGGCATAACGTGCACAGCAACGAGCCAAGTCATCACTACGGCTATCTGTATGACTTCGGCGGCCAGCCATGGAAGACCCAGGCAATGGTGCGCAAGATCGCCGCCAAGGAATATCAGGCAGGGCCGGGCGGCCTTGATGGTGATGACGATTGCGGTCAGATGTCGGCGTGGCTTCTGTTTACCGCGATGGGTTTCTATCCGGTGAACCCGGCGAGCGGCGAGTACATGATCGGAAGCCCGCTGTTCCCGGAGCTTTCCTTGCGCCTTGCGAACGGAAAGACGTTCCGCGTAGAAGCGAGCGGCAATTCAACGGAAAACGTCTACATTCAGTCGGCGACGCTGAATGGAAAGCCGCTGAACATCCCGGTCATCACGTGGGAGCAGATCCAGGCTGGAGGCAACCTGCACTTCGTCATGGGACCGAAGCCATCAGAGTGGGGAAGTAAGTGGAGGCCCGCTCTTATTTCGAGCAACTAGCCGGTCTCTACTGGATCTGCACGAGCTCGTTCTCAGTGCCGTGCCCCGCGCCACCGGGCGTAACCGTCGAGTGCTGCGGCGCGCGCCAGTGGTCGATGTAGCTGACCTGGTGCACGCAGGAGATGGTGCAGTTGGGTGCGCAGGATTTCTCCGTGAGAAATTCCTTCTTCACGAGCTCGGTCGTGTACTCGGCGATGGGGATGCCGGGATATCCGCGCTGCTGCGAGCAGTAGCTGACTACGCCGTTCTCGTCGATGTACAGATAGCGCGAACCCGCGCGGCAACGCCAGTCGTTGGGCTGTCCGTTGGCGATGGCCTCCTGGAAGCCGTTGAAGCGCGAGTACGAGCGGCGCGTAAGTCTGCGCACCTCGTCCCACACCTTGCGCTCGCGCTCGCCGAGAGGCTTGAGCTGTCCGCTGCCGTCGTGGATGATGCCGATGGTGGAACTGAAGCCGAGAGCCAGCGCGCGCTTCGAGATGGTCAGCGCGTCTTCGGGGTTGGCGGTGCCGCCGCCGACCACGGAGTTGATGTTGACGTGGAAGTCGGCGTGCTCGGCGAGCATCTGCAGCTTCTTGTCGAGCACCTTGAGCGACTTCTTCGACACGTCGTCGGGCATGACGTTGTCGATGGAGATCTGCATGTGATCGAGGCCGGCCTTGTTCAGGCGCTCGATGCGGTCGGGCATCAGGAAGTAGCCGTTGGTGATCATGCCGGCGATAGCGCCGGTCTTGCGGATGGCCTTGATGACCTCGTCAAGCTCAGGGTGCAGCAGCGGCTCGCCGCCGGAGATGGTGATGACGGACGTGCCGAGCCGGCCGAGGTGCGCAATGCGGCGGCGCATTTCGTCGATGTCGACGGGGTTGGAGACGTCGTCGAACTCATTGCAATAAGTGCAGGCCAGGTTGCAGCGGCGCATGGGCACGATGTGCGCCATGTACGGGTGCGACGTGCTCGCCACGGCAGAGGCAATGGAACCCAGTTCGCGCAGCTTGCGGGAGGCGGCAATGAGGCGGCGGCGCGCGGTCATACGGCGGGCAGCCGGAGCGGTGCCGGGGGCAGGTTTCGTGGTTGGCGTGGGCTGTGTTTCGGTCTGCATGTGCAGGTTCTATTCTATCGTGCAGATCCTCCTAAGTTGTCGCTTACACTGAAGGTGTCTTCCGTGGCGGGAATGGGAACGGCATGTAGCAGCCAAGTACTACGGGCCTAAGGGCTAATACCTTATGTGCCTTTGCGTGAGAGTCCACAGCCCCAACCTCACGAGGGAGACATGGTCGTTGCAATACAGGAGAGCTTAATGCCGCGCGAGATCAACTGGAACGACACGTTGGAGATAGGGATTCAACTGCAGGAGCTTTACCCGGACCTTGACCCCTACACGGTCCGCTTCACCGACTTGCATCGCTACGTCACATCGCTGCCCGGCTTCGTGGGCGATCCGCTGAAATCGACGGAGGGGATACTGGAGGCGATCCAGACCGCGTGGCATGAAGAGTATGAGGACGCGAAGGAACAGTGAGTAGGGCGTGAGGGACCTAACTCTTCCCGCGGCGCAGGAGTTGTGCGGGAACAGTTGACCCCGTGAGCCGCAGCACACCGTATCCCACCACAGCCCAGACGATGCTGCCGGTAACCAGCAACGCCGCATCCCAAACGTACCCCCGGTGCATAGGAGCGATCTTCAGCATCGCAAGCACTCCCGCAGCGGACACCACAGCAGCAGCCAGCGAACGGCCGATCTCTTTGATGTCCAAGCCCCAGAGCGGTACAAGGTAGCGTTTGTGCAGCAGCACCGCCAGCGTCACGGTATGCAGCAGTATGGCGAGGTTCGACGCCCACGCTAACCCCATGACCCCGAAGCGGGCATGAAGACCCCAGTACAGCGGCAGCGAGACGACGGTGATGATCGTCCCCGCGAGCATCGGCGGGAGCGTCTGGCCGGCCGCGTAAAACGCGCGTATGTAAATGGCCTGCGAACTCCACAAGGCCAGCGATAACGAGAAGATTGAGAGGAACACCGCCGTCTCCAATGAGTCGGCGACGGAGTAGTGGCCGCCGCGCAACACCAGGTCGCAGAGTGGACGCGCCATCGCGAAGATCGCTGCGGTAAGCAACAGGCCGATCGAAAAGATACGAGTAACCGAGCGGTTGACGGTGTTGCGGAAGTCCTCGTGTCTTTGGCTGGAATAGAGAGTCGCGAAGAACGGAAGGGAAGCGGAGCCTGCAGCCTGTCCGATGATTGCCATAGGCGCGGTGAACAGCTTCTTCGCGTTCATCAGCCGGGAGATATCTCCGGTGGCATGCTTCGCGAAGTACTGCAGAATCTGGGTGTCCATGAAGACCACCGTCACGCCGAGCATCATCGGCAGCGACATCTTCACCCACATGTGCAGACCTTCGTTATGGAAGTCGAGCACCGGTCTGTAGCGCACCCCTGCGCGGCGGGCCGCGAAGGCGTTAACCAGAAAGGGTCCGCAGATACTGCCGGCGAGCGCTCCCCAGGCCAGTGATGGGATGCCCAGCCAGTGCGCGCCAACCACGCCTCCGACGATGATGCCGAGCGTGTACACCAGCGGCGAGATCGCCTGGTACGTGAACTGCTTCCTGACCAGAGCGACCGACGCGAGGACGCCGCCCGCAAAAAAGAACAACTGGCCGGGCAGCAGAATGCGCGTCATGTAGATCGATAGCGCGTCCTGCACCGGGTCGTGCTTGGAATAAATACGGATGTACCAGGGGACGAGGAACTCGGCGATCAGAAGCGCCGAACCCAACACCAATGCCATCGTATTGAGGATCACCGAAAGCGCGATCTCGCCCTCTTCGTCGCGGCCCTGCTCGCGATAGCGGCTGAGGATCGTGACGAAGCTGATCGACGCTGCTCCGCCGATCAGCAGGTAGTTGATCAGGTCGGGTAGGTTGAACGCGATGTTGTAGGCGTCGGTCGCCGCACCCGCACCGAAGGTGTAGGCGATGTACTTGTCACGGATAAGACCAATAGCGCGGGAGACGAGTGCAAAGAATCCGAGCAGCAAGGCTGCTGACCTCGCCGTATGTTTATGCGATAAGCCGAACATGCCGAAGCGGCCGGCTCGCGGCTGCGGATCGCCAGTTGAAGCGGGAATGATGGGGTCCGTCGCCACGTTACGAGCGCTTGCCCTCATCCGGCGCCACTGCGCTGGGCGGCAGCGGACTCGTCGCCGCCGGCGTGCTCGCGGCGCTGCCGGTGTAGGTCTGCCAGCTCTGCTTGGCCAGCAGCTCCGGCGAGTGCGGTGTGTGCGATGAGAGCGCCTGCAGCGCCATCGGCCAGAACAGATATTGCCGCTTGCTGCACCGCAGGCATCGCACAGGCCAGCGCAGCGCCAGCAGCCACGGCACATCCTCCCGCCGCATGCGCGAGCGCCGCAGCGCCCCGATGTTGCAGAACCGGCACACGCGCGCGGAGCCCTCCGTCAGCCCGGCAGAGGGAGTGCCCTTCGACTCTGTTCGGTTGTCCATGGCAATGCTCCCGGCCCGCGTCCGTCCCGGGTGATGTGGGGTGTCCAGCGTCATTGCTGGTGGCCGATCGTGCGCGGGGCTGCCGTTAGAATAACTCGCCGTCGAGTGAAAGCTGCCGCGAACGCGACGGTTCCACCGCCAGCCGCGGCCGGATGCTCTGGACCTTCGACTCCCTGGGCCCCTTCGCGTCTTTCGCCGCAGTCGCGGGCGGCAGGGAGAGTGTCGCCAGCAGCGAACTCATCTCATCGCGCAACTCGTGCAGGCGGGCATCGCGGCGCATGCCGGCTAGCGTCGGTCCGGCCGGCTCCTGCGGCTGCGGCGGCGCAATGCTCAGCGCAGGCCGCGGCTCGGGCTCCTTCGTCTCCGACCTGAACACCTGCCGCGCCCCCGGGATCGTATACCCCTGGTCGTAGAGCAGCGACTTGATGCGCAGCGCCATCTCCACATCACGCTTGCGGTAGAGCCGCTGTCCGGTGCCGCCCTTGTTGGGCTTCAGCTGCGGGAACTCCGTCTCCCAGAAGCGCAGCACGTAGGCCGGCACCTCGCACAGCCGCGCCACGTCGCCGATCCGGAAGTACAGCTTGTCCGGAATCTCGGGCGTCACGATCTTGCGGATTGGATGATGCGATCCCATAGTTCACGCTCCGGCGCTGTGAACACGCACGGGCGCGCCCAGCAGCTTGCGGAATCAGTAGTATAGGTCGCCGCACGCTGCGAAAAGAAGAGTTTTCGGCGGTTTCGGCACGGGGCGAACCTACCCGGATACAGCCCGGTTCCGGCGTGCAACCTGGCGCGCCTAGCCGGTCACGATTTTAGTGAGTCGGCGTTCACAGCGGCCGCTCGGACCTTACTGACGCCAAGCAGTTGGAACGCCGTGGCAACGACTACAGCCACAACACCCAAAGACACGAATCGCCAGTCTTGTTTCTCAATACCCACTTGGTAGCCGAACGTATGGATGCCTACCAGCACAAACGCCACATAGCTCCAACGCTGAAGGCTCTTCCACTTGGCCCTCTTCAGGGCTCGCAGCGAAAAATCATTTGATGTTGCGAGCAACAGCACAATGATGAGTACGGCAAACAGCCCTGTCGAGTTGGATATGCCGAAAACATCATGGCGGATTGGGAACGAATGATGCCGATCGGTGGGGCCGTAGATGTAGTACAGCCACGGGCGTCCTCGGAGGTGCACGAACTGGCCAATCGCCGCGTGCACCACGCTAAGAATACCGGCCCAGATGCCGAGGTCTCGTCGCAGATCGCTGGACACCGGGTTTGGCCGCCGACGAAGAAGATTCAAAGGGCCAATCAATAGAGTAATCGTCAGCAGCAGCAGGGCCGGATATGCCGTTGCAAAGCTGGCTCGAGTCACCACATCCTTGTACGGACGGGTGCAATAGAGTAGCGCCACACCGCAGCTGCAGAGAGCCAACAGGGAAAGGTGGTGCCGGAGAAGTCTCCGTCGGAGGCGGCTCATCCTGATCTTTGGCGCCATAAACAATAGGCGGGTCGAATCGAGTCCGCCACCTACAAGGTTTACCGCATCGCCCCGAAAATACCAATCCGCGTACGAAACTCGCGTAGGACATATCAGGTAACGCATTCGGCCAGGGCCAGCGCCCCGGTCGTCACCTAAGCTCCAACAGCCGGCAATGGCGTCCTCCGCTCCACCGGCCCCAGCGCCGCGCGTTCGTACTGCTTCGGCCACGAGCCCGGATGCTTCAGCTCGAACGCCGCCCTCAGCGGCCAATGCGGGTCGCGGAGCAGTTCGCGGGCCAGCAGCACCACGTCCGCCTGTCCGCTGCGCAGGATCTGGTCAGCCTGCGCAGGGTCGGTGATCATGCCGACTGCGCCCGTGGCGATGCCCGCATCGCGGCGGATGCGTTCGGCGAATGCGACCTGGTAGCCCGGCCCGACGGGGATTTGCTGGCGCGGATCGTTGCCGCCCGACGACACGTCGATCAGGTCGATGCTCTCGGCCTTCAGCATCTTCGCGAAGGCGACCGTGTCCTCGATCGTCAGGCCGCCGTCCACCCAGTCCGTAGCCGAGATGCGCACCCACATCGGCAGCTCTGCGGGCCACGCGGCGCGGGCGGCGCGCACCAGTTCCAATGGAAAGCGCGCGCGGTTCTCGAGCGAACCGCCGTACTCGTCCGTGCGCGTGTTTGAGAGCGGCGACAGAAACTCGTGCATCAGGTAGCCGTGCGCTCCGTGGACCTCAACCAGCAGAAAACCCGCGGCAGCCGCGCGTTTCGTCGCGGCGGTCATATCGGCGACCGCCTTGTCCATGGCCGCGCGGTCCATGGCATGCGGCCTGCCGTAGTGCGGCGAGTACGGCTCGTCCGTCGGCCCGGCGATGTTCTCCCATCCACCTTGGCTGGGCGGGATGTTTTGCGGCTTCTCCCACCCCGCGGGCATGCTGGCCTTGCGCCCGGCGTGCGCCAGCTGTATGCCCGGCACAGCGCCGTGCTCGCGGATGAAGCGCGTGATGCGCGCCAGCGGCTCGATGTGCTCATCCTTCCAGATGCCCAGGTCGCCGGGGGAAATGCGGCCCTCGGGGCTGATCGCGGCGGCCTCGGTGAAGACCAGGCCCGCGCCGCCCACCGCGCGGCTGCCCAGGTGGACCAGGTGCCAGTCCGACGCGAAGCCGTCCACCGAGCTGTACTGGCACATCGGCGAAACGACGATGCGGTTCGGCAGCGTGACGCTGCGCTGCGTGAGCGGCGAGAACAGATGAGTAGCGGCGGGGATGGCTGAAGACATATGGGTTAGATGAGCGGCGAGTGTTTGCGGCTCACGTTACATCCTTGGCAGCGTGTCGAGCCAGTTGAGGATGGTGGTTGTGAGCGCGATGCGCTGGTCGCTGTAAACGTGGTCGGTAGCGAGGTGGAGGGCAGTGACATGGGTGTCCTTCAGGGCGCGCAGGTTGATGGCGAGCGCGTCGCTTGCGGGCGCGAGGCCGTCGTCGGATGTGACGATGAGTATGGGCCGAACGGCCAGGCCTGACGCCTGGGTTGGGATGCTCCAGGGTACCGCGTTGGCGATCAGGTCTTGTGCGAGGCTTTCAGGCGTGCAGCCCGCGAGCGGGGCAACGCCCAAGGTGACCAATCTCTCGGCGGCGGTCGCCACGACAGCTTCGATGGGTCGGGATTTTAGTGCAGGCAGAAGCCTACCTGCCATATCGGCGGCGGAGATCAAACCGATGGCATGAATCTCGGGGTCATGAGCGCCGATGTTCGCGGCAATCATGCCGCCCATGCTGTGGCCGATGAGGACGATGTCCTTCGGATTCAGCCGGAGGCGTTTCGCGTTCGCCGGGTCGCGCAGGTAGGCGAGGGCGGCGACAGTGTCCTCCATCGCGTGAGTGAACGAAAAGCTGCCGGGAGAGCCCCATGATCCGCGGTAGTTGAAGAAAAGCACGTCCCAGCCGGCGCGGCGGATGGCTTGCGCGATGTCCAGGTTCTTCTCGTTGCCAGGGAAGCCGTGCAGCAGCACGACCACCGGATGCGGTCCTGCGCCGGCGGCGATGTAGACGAAGGCATTCAGCTTTTCGCCGTGGCTCGGGAGCTGGAAGGAGTCCGTGGTCGCCGGCTTGGCTTTGTCCTGGGGCGGATCGGCAGTGACGGCGGGCGGGAGCTTCTGGGCGTGCAGAGAAACGCAAATCAGTGCTGTGGCGAGGAGGAGTTTGCGCAGAGGCATGCCCGCTATTTTAGCCGGCCTCGGCGCTCGCGCTGCGGCGTGCATCCAATGACGCCGCGGCACGTCTACTAGAATAGGAATAGTGATGTCCGCCACCGTCCTACCGCCCGAACCCGCCCCTCCGGTCACCATCCACAACTGCCCCAACTGCAGCCACTGGCTTCCGGACGGCACACTCGCGTGCCCCGACTGCCAGACCCTCACCTACGGCCAGCACCTGGGCACGCTTGCCGGCACGGCGCAGCAGTTGGAGCAGGAACAGAAGTGGGTGGAGGCGCGGGACCTGTGGCGCTCCGCGCTGATGTGGCTGCCCGAGAACACGCGCCAGGCGGAGAGCATCCAGCAGCACATCGCGGCCATCGACCAGCGCCTCAAAGCGCAGGACGATACGAAGGCCCGCTGGACCAAGCGCCTCGGCCCGTTTGCTCCTGTTGCCTTCTTCCTGCTCAAGGCGAAGTCGTTCCTCTTCGTTGTTCTCAAGCTCAAATTCCTGTTCGGGATCCTTAGCTTCTTCGGCCTGTACTGGCTGATCTTCGGCTGGAAGTTCGCGGCTGGCTTCACTCTGAGCATCGCCATCCACGAGCTGGGACACTTCATCGCTGCCCGCCGCCGCGGCCTCAAGGTCGACCTCCCGATGTTCGTACCGGGTTTCGGCGCGTACGTGCGCTGGTACGGTATGGGCGTCTCGCGCGAAGACCTCGCGGGCATCGCCCTCGCCGGCCCGTTCGCTGGTCTGTTGGCAGCGCTGGCCTTCTGGGGACTCTTCGCCGTAACGCACCATCCGCTGCTGCTCGTTCTCGCCAACGTCACCTCGTGGCTGAACGTCGTGAACCTTATCGCCACCTTCTGGCTGGACGGCGCGAAGGCCACCTTCGCGCTCTCGCGCATGCAGCGCGCCATGGTCGCGGTCACGTGTGTGATCTTCTTCGGCCTCACCAGCGCGTCCGACCCGATGGAATTCGGCAACGCCAACAACCACTACGTCTTCCTCGTGATCGCCGCAACGATGGGCTGGCGCTGCTTCACCAACGACGCTCCCGACGAGCCGCACACCGCCACGCTGACGTTCTACATCGCCCTGCTGTTGGTCCTCGGACTCGTGCTGCACACGTCAGGCATCGCGCTGTCGCATATTCCGCAGCTGGCTTCTCAGTACAGGATTCACTGAGAAGGGAACAGGCGACGAGCTCAGACCGCTTACGGAGCGATATCCAGGTCGATCTTGTTAATGGTTCCGGTAAACGGGAACGGGCTCTCGTACGCACCGACGGCAGAAGCGCTGTCTTCACCGACGTCGAAGGTCTCCTCAAACGAAAATGCGAATTGGACTGTCTCGGGAATGCGCGCCTTGCCCACAGGATTCCCGTTGACCGAGAGTGTGACCGACGCGCCTTTCCCGACTCCGCCTCCGTCGTAGGCGAAGTCGAGCGCAATCCGTGCGGGGCCGGGAGGCAGCGCTGTGGGCGCGACAATCGTTGTGACCTCGCGCTTGAAGTAGTTGTAGGTGTAGCTCGGTTTCCCGTCCTTGATGAACAAGCTGAAGCCGCCGCCCTCACCGCCGTCGGCCATCAGCACGCCATCTCCCCCTTTGGCGGGCATAGTGACAGATGCGTGGATCGCATGCGAGTGGTTCTCGTATACCGGCGTCAGACAAACGTAGAGATGTCCCGTCGCTCCGTAGTAGGTAAAGTGCTTGCCAGTTGGGCGAGACTGGCGCAAGCCGCCGAATCGCGGGTCGAGAGGATACACATTGTTCTTCTTCGCTTCGGTATCGAACAAGGCCTTCATGCGTTGAAGTTCGGCGGGCTGTTCCGCAGCCAGGTCGGTCGCCTCTGAGTAGTCCTTGCTGATGTTGTACAGCTCCCATGGCCGTGTGCGGAGGTCGGCCGGCGCGGCTGAACTGTAGACCCATGGGAGCGATCCGCTCCGCGATGTCGCCATCCATCCATCGTTGTAGATCGCGCGATTGCCGCCCATCTCAAAATATTGCGTACTGCGCAGTTCGGGCGCATTCGCAGATCCGAACGTGGAGAGCATGCTGATGCCATCCATCTTCTGCTGTCTCACTCCGTTCACTTCAACCGGCACGGGCAGGTGAGCGGCCTCCAGCACCGTGGGAGCAATGTCGGTCACATCCTCAAACTGTTCACGCAATCCGCCCGCCTCCTTGATGACGGCAGGCCAGGAGACGACAAGAGGATCGCGCGTGCCGCCGAGGTGAGAACCGATCCGCTTTCCCCACTGGAAAGGCGTGTTTCCCGCCCACGCCCACCCCACCGGGTAGTGAGGCGTCGTGCTTGGTCCACCGAGTTGATCGAGCACTTTCAGCATATCGGGGGCCGACTCCGGGACGCCGTTGATCTGAGCCATGGTGTTCGACGTGCCGTGCAGACCACCTTCCATGCTGGCCCCGTTGTCGCCTGCGATGAAAAGCACAAGTGTGTTGTCTGACTGACCCGTGTCGCGAACAGATTGAAGGATGCGTCCAATCTCGAAATCTGTCTGCGCCATAAAGCCGGCGAAGACTTCCATCAGGCGCGCAGCCACCTTCTTCTGGTCGGGACTAAGCGAATCCCATGCGGGAATTTCATCGGGGCGGGGTGTCAATTTTGCGTCCTGCGGTACGACTCCCAACTTTTTCTGCCGCTCGAACACAATTTCGCGGTAGCGGTCCCATCCCATATCGAACTTCCCTTTGAATTTGTCTATCCACGCCTTTGGAGCTTGTAACGGCGTGTGCGTCGCTCCGGGAGCGAAGTAGACGAAGAAGGGCTTGTCGGGATCCAGTGATTTTTCCTGCCGAATCCATCGGATGGCGTGGTCGGCGAGATCTTCGTTGAGCGTAAAGTCGGCTTTGCGGCCGGGCGGTATGACCATTTCAACCGGCTTCGTGCCGGAGGTAAGCTCCGGATACCATTGGTCGGTCTCACCCTCCATAAACCCGTAGTATTCCTCGAACCCCTGGTGCGTGGGCCAGTGATCGAACGGACCGGAAAGCTTGAGCTCGGATTCCGGCGTAAGGTGCCACTTGCCGAATGCGGCGGTCGCGTAACCATTCATCTGCAGCACCTGTGGAAGCATTGCCGCCGATCTTGGAATAGCGCCCGTGTAGCCGGGAAAGTCCGTCGCGAAGTTCTCGATGGTCCCCATGTTGACCGCATGGTGATTCCGGCCCGTGAGCAGAGCAGCACGCGTAGGAGAGCAAAGGGCCGTAACGTGGAAACGGTTGTAGCGCAGTCCGGTCTTGGCCAGAGAATCAAGCGTGGGCGTTGGGATAAGCCCACCAAACGTCCCGCATTGCCCAAACCCGGCGTCGTCGATCAGGATGAGCAACACGTTGGGCGCACCTGCGGGAGCGCGGACCGGTGGAACAGCGGCAGCCACAGACTCAGAGTAGGAAAACCCAGCTTTACCCGCGAATGTTTGAGGAGGAATCGGCAGGATGGACCTGTCGAGCTGCTGGGCAGCCAGCCCCGAGAATGCACCGGCGGAAATCGCTGCGGTAAAAGCCAGATATGCAGTTGAAGCGGCTCTAGCCTTGCGGGATCTCATCGGCTTTCTCCCTGTTCTCTTTCCGAAGACGTTCATCGTATCGCATGCAGCCGCGCACGGCGAAGAGCTGAGCAACGCAGATAGGCCTTAGCTGTACACGACCTTCCGGTCACCCTTCACGACGCGGCCGATGACGCAGTGCCTCTCGTTCATCCTGTTCAGCACCAGCCGGGCCTTGGCCAGCAGTTCCGGCGGCACCACCGCCACCATCCCGATACCCATGTTGAACGTCCGCAGCATCTCATCGCGGTCCACCGCGCCGAGCTTCTGCATATGCCCGAAGATCGGCGGCGGCTCCCAGCTTGTCAGCTCGATGTGCGCGCACAGGCCGCGCGGCAGGATGCGCGGCACGTTGTCCGTCAGCCCGCCGCCGGTGATGTGCGCGAACCCGCCCACGACCTCCGCCTGGATCAGCTTGCGTATCGGCGCGAGATAGCTGCGGTGGCCGCGCATCAGCGCCGCGCCCACCTTGTCCTTGATCTCGTTGACGTACTGGTCCTGCGTGTAGCGCGCGACGTCGAAGAGCAGCCGCCGCGCCAGCGTATAGCCGTTGGTATGCAGGCCGTTCGACGGCAGTCCGACGAGCACGTCGCCGGCCTTGATGGTTTCGCCGGTAATGATCCGTGGTCGGCTCACCACGCCGACGATGAAGCCGACGAGGTCGTACTCCGCGCCGACGTACACGCCCGGAAGTTCCGCCGTTTCACCGCCCAGCAGCGCGCAGCCGTTGGCCTTGCAGGCGTCGACGATGCCGCTCACCACGCGCTCCACGACGTCCGGGTTGAGCTTCCCGCTGGAGAAAGAGTCCAGAAAAAACAGCGGCGTCGCGCCCTGCACGGCGATGTCGTTCACGCAGTGGTTGACGAGGTCCGAGCCGACACTCTGGTGCAACCCCGTCGCAGCGGCGACTTTAAGCTTGGTGCCCACGCCGTCCGTGCTCGAAACAAGCACGGGGTCGGGGTACTTCTCAGCATCGAGAGAGAAAAGCCCGTTGAAGCCCCCGATCTCGCTCAGCACATTTTTGTTGAAGCTGCGCCGGGCGATGCGCGCTATACGCTCCTTGGCCAGCGTCGCCGCGTCGCGGTCTACGCCGCTGTCGGCATAGGTGACGGCCGCGCGCGTGCGCTTGGCGGTGGGGGCATGCGGGTGCGACAGCTTCGCGATCGTGCCCGGCTGCGATTCATGCTGCTCTGGCCCGTCCTGCGCTGGATCGTCCGTTGTGGCGCTCAATGGGGGATCCGCTCCTCGCGTAATTTGGTGTGGAAGTCTGAAGTCTAGCAGCCGTTCTTGTGGAGACTTCTATACTTTCTCCATGGCACTCGATCTCACCCAGTCCCAGGCGCTGCAGCAGCGCGCCGAGCGGCTCCTCCCCGGCGGCGTGGACTCCCCCGTGCGCGCCTTCCGCGCCGTCGGCGGACACCCGCCCTTCATCGCCAGCGCCCGCGGCGCCTGGCTCACCGACGCTGACGGCAACCGCTACATCGACCTCTTCGGCTCCTGGGGCCCCATGCTGCTCGGCCACGCCTTCCCGCCCGCCGTGCGCGCCATCCAGCAGGCCGCCGAGCTCAGCGCCTCCTTCGGCGCGAGCACCGCATCCGAAGCCCAGCTCGCCTCGCTCGTCCAGCGCTGCTTTCCGTCCATCGAAAAACTGCGGTTCGTCTCCTCCGGCACAGAGGCCTGCATGTCGGCGATCCGCCTGGCGCGCGGCTTCACCGGCCGGCCGTTTGTCATCAAGTTCGAAGGCTGCTACCACGGCCACGCCGACGCCCTCCTGGTCAAAGCCGGCAGCGGCGTCGCGACGTTCGGCATCCCCGGCTCGGCCGGCGTGCCCAACGAGACCGCGATGCACACCCTCGCGCTGCCGTACAACGACCTCGCCGCCGTCGAAGCCGCCTTCGCGAGCCACCCCGAACTCATCGCCTGCGTCATCCTGGAGCCCGTCGTCGGTAACGCCGGAACCATCCCGCCCGCGCCGGGCTTCCTCGCCGCGCTGCGGCGGCTCACACGCGACAATGGCGCGCTGCTCATCTTCGACGAAGTCATGACCGGCTTCCGGCTCGCCGCCGGCGGTGCGCAGGAGCTGTTCGCCGCAGACCTCGGCGGCGTGCCCGACCTCACCACCCTCGGCAAGATCGTCGGCGGCGGCCTCCCTGTCGGCGCGTTCGGCGGCCGCGCGGAGATCATGGACTTTCTCGCCCCGCTCGGCCCCGTCTACCAAGCCGGCACGCTCTCCGGAAACCCGCTTGCCATGGCCGCCGGCATCGCCACGCTCGAGCACATCCTCGAACACCGCGCGACGCTCTACCCGCAGCTCGATGCCACAACCGCCGCTATCACCGAAGGCGTTGCAGGCGCAGCCGCGAAGCACGGCATCGCACTCACCACCAACCGCGTCGGCAGCATGTTCACCTGGTTCTTCACGCCCGAAACGGTCACCGACTTCGCCGCCGCCAGCACCTCCGACACTGCCGCTTTCGCGCGCTTCCACCGCGCCATGCTGGAGCGTGGCGTGTGGCTGCCGCCCAGCCAGTACGAAGCCGCATTCGTCTCAGCCGAGCACGGACAGCCCGAGATCGACGCCATCATCGCCGCGGCAAACGAGGCGTTCGCAGAGGTCATCCGATAGTATTCCGGCCCTGAATTGCAGATAACCCCGCGCGTTCGAGTGCTATCGTAGGGGTGAGAGACGATGATGGCTGAAACACTCAGTGTTTACCTCCACTTCCCATGCTTCGACGGCGTCATCTCAGCCGTGCTCGCCAGCGAGTACCTGCATCGGAAGTACGGCTTCACCTACGGCCCCATCATCCCGGTGAACTACGACGAGCGCGACACATGGCTCGCGCGCGACCTCTCGCAACCCGCCGCTGTCGTCGACTTCCTCTTCCATCCGCAGGCGCGCTTCTGGGCCGACCACCACGCCACCACGTTCCTCACCTCGGAGCTTGAAGCGCAGTTCCGCGCGAACACAACCGGCGATCTGCTCTACGACGCGCAAGCCCCATCCTGCGCTGACGTCATCTGGCGCCGCAGCTATCGCCTTCTCCGCGAGCCGCGCTTTCGCGAAATGGTGGACTGGGCCCGCCGTATCGACAGCGCCAGCTACAAATCGGTGCAGGACGCGGTCATGGGCGACTCGCCCGCATTGCGTATCAGTCGCAGCTTTCTCGAAGACACCTCGGCCGACTACTGCACCTTCCTCGTCGAAGCCCTGCGCTCCAGCAGCCTCGAAGAAGTCGCGGCCATGCCGCGCGTCGAAGCCGCGTACAAGCGCGCCCGGCGCGCCATGCTCTCCGGCCAGAAGCGCTTCCGCAAGGCCGCGCACATGGAGAAGGACAACATCGTCGTCTTCAACATCCAGAACCCCGGCGAGGCCGTCTTCAGCCGCTACGCGCCCTATCTCGAATACCCGGACGCGCGCTACTCGGTCGGCATCCTCGAAACCGGCGAAGGCGCAAAGATCACGGCCATGCGCAACCCGTGGCGCCGCTTCAAGAGCGTTCCGCTGGGCAAAATATTCAACGCCTACGGCGGCGGCGGCCATCAGCGCGTCGCGTCCGTGCTGCTGAAGGACATGGGTGAAGCGAAGGATACGCTGGCCAGCATCCTCAGCGACATGCGCCGAGCTACAGCAGCGGGACCGTCGCTCGGCGACGAGGGCCTGGCCGGGTGATCAAGCAGTTCAACTTCTACGACATCTACGGCTATCTTCTGCCCGGGGTGTTACTGCAGGCGATTCTGTGGCTGCCGTTCGGCATTACGGCGAGCGCGTGGCCCGAGCAGGATCTCTCCAAAGCGATCATCGCCGGCATCCTCGCCTACGTGCTCGGCCTCGTGATTCAGGCTGTGGCCGCGGTCGCTGTGCCATCGAAGGTCGTCGACAAATCCTCCAACCAGCGCGCCCTCTCCGAGTACCTTCTCGACCACAGCAACCCGGCCTTCAGCGCCGACTTCAAGAAGCGCCTCGCCGAGCAGGTGCAGAAGCTTTTCTGCCTCGCGCTCGAGGTCGACAAAGACGGCGACGGCTCCGGCACTACGTCCTCGTGCCGCCAGGCCGCCTTCTTCCAGGCGCGCACGTACCTCATCGCAAAGAAGGCCGCCGGCTACGCCGAGCAGTTCGAAGGCCTCTACGCCATGATGCGCGGGCTCGGCTCCTCGTTCCTCTTGGGCGCGGCGTACCTCGCCGGATGGGGCCTCTCGAATATCGGCCTCTTCCGCTCACTAGCGCAGGTGATCGCTGTCCTCTCCGTTTTGCTGGCCGCGTTCGTCGCCTGGACCGCGTGGCAGGACAACAAGGAGAAGCGCAAGCCCGCACGCAACCGCCAGCAGCAGGAGCAGGCCAACCGCACCGCTCGCTGGCTCTGGCCCGCGCTTCTGATCGCCACCGGATTCTGGGCGCGTTACGCTCTTCCGGCCGGCTCATCGAAACCTGCCCTAACGCATCCTGAAGCAGTGCTCTGGGCCGCCGCTCTGCTCTGTCTCACCGCTGCCGCCAAGTGCTTCACGTCCTACCGCAGCTTCGCGGAGGAGTTCGCAAAAACCGTCTGGCGCGACTTCTCGGCGTCGATCTCGTTCGGCGCAACGTCCACACACGCCTCCGCAGACAACGAAGACGAAAGTTAGGGACGGCCTGAGTTCCTAATCTCTAATCCCTATTCTCTAACTGCCGTTTCCTTCGGCTCCATCCACAACTTCCCCGCCACAATCAACACAACCAGCATCGCCGTGCAGATCGCAAACACCCGCCGCACGCTGGTGTGATTAGCCAAAATACCACTGAGCACCAGCCCCGCAATCTGCGCGCTGAAAATCAACGACATCAGCGTCGACCCCACGCGACCCAGCATGGCATGCGGTGTCTCCTGCTGCACCATCGTCTGCGATGGAATGATGATCCCCGCAGCGGCAAAGCCGATCATGAAGCACCCCACGATGGTCATCACGACGTCCACTGCAACGGTATGACGGCCGGCCTGAAAGACAATATGCGGCGCCGCGGCCATCATCAGCGTGCCCAGTGCAATGCCGCTCAGCCCGCCATAAACCAGCACCGTATTCTTCAACTTCTTCGCGGCCGCGTTGAGGATCGTGACGCCCACGAACAGCCCAACGCCGATCATCGCGCTCGCGTAGCCGAAGACGCGCGTCGAAGCGTGCAGCGTGTCGCGCACGAAGATCGCGATCAGCGGGCCGAAGCAGCCCATCACGAACATGCCCGCCGCCAGCGCGACAATAACGAACAGCAGCGCCGCGTGATGAAAGATGAAGCTCGCGCCGTCCTTCATATCGGCCAGGATGCGCGAGAGGCCCGTCTTCTGCGTCTTTTCAGACGTCACAACAACCGCGTTCCGCCCTTCCACCTGCTCGACGACCGCGCTCTTCTGCGGAAGCACGAGTGGAAGCGAAGCGATCAGCGTACCCGATGCGACGAAGCTGACCGAGTCGGCGATGTAGCAGGTCTTCGCGCCAAAGTGGTTGACGATGAATACGGCGATGGGCCCGCCGATAATTCTCATGATGAACATGACCTGCTGTATGAGCGAATTCGCCGCACGCAGACCATGCATCGGGACAACGGTGCGCAGCACAATACCCTGTGCCGGCGAAAAGAAGCTCGAAAAAACACTGATGCCCGCCAGCACCACGTAGAACCCATACACGTTGTGCACAAGCAGCAACGCGAGACACAGTCCGGCGCGGATATAGTCGCTCGCCACCAGCGTCGGCTTCACCGGCCAGCGGTCGACAAACACGCCACTCACAATGCCCAGCAGCGCGATCGGCAGCAGGTACGCAATCTGAATTCCGGTCACCTGCTGCGCACTCGCATGCAGCTTGAACGTCATCACGGTAATCACCGCGAACAGCGCCAGAAAATCCCCGAACACCGAAACAATCTGCGCGTACCACAGCCGCCGCATCGTGGCGATGCCCAGGACAGCGCGCATGCTCAGCGGCTCGGGGGCGCTGGGCGCGTTCGGCGCGGGGATAGGTACGGCCTCAACGGCTTCGTCTTCGACCGACGACATGTTGGTTTCCTCATCCATACACATTGATTGTATGATCCTTACACATCGAGGTAGGGCAATGCGGACAAATATTGAGATCGACGACAAGTTGATGAAGCAGGCCATGAAGTTCAGCAAGACGAAGACCAAGAAAGCCGTTGTTGAACAGGCGCTCAGGATGTACGTCAAGAGCCACGACCAGCAGCGAGCAATCCATTCACTCTGGGGAATCCTCGAGAACGAAGGCTGGGACGGCGCTCCCGAGGGCAAGGACAAATGGGCCGAGGCGAAAGAGCGTCATGCCAAGGAAGTAAAAGCTGGTCGGAAGAAGGCCGCGTGACGATCGTTGAGACTTCAGTGTGGATCGATCTCTTCAATGCATATCAGACCGACCACACGCTCTGGATGAAACGCAATCCCGGCAGCTTCAATCTCGGCCTGACCGATCTCATTCTTACGGAAACTCTGCAGGGCTTCCACGGCGATGCAACCTGCCTGTCCGCTCTGAAGCAACTCACAGCGTTCCCAATCTTCGAGACCTCAGGCCGCCAACTCGCCATCGCCTCTGCCGAGCATTACCGCTGGCTGCGCAAGCGCGGAATCACTATCCGCAGCACGATCGACTGCATTACAGCGACCTTCTGCATTCGCGAAGGCCACAGCCTCCTGCACAATGATCGGGACTTCGAGCCTTTCGAGAAACACCTCGGCCTGAAGGTCATTCACCCGTAGCCAGCCGAGCCCTAGTCCACCAACTCCACCAGCAGCACCTGCTCGTCGCCATCGACTTCCTGCAGCTTCACCTCGATAATCTCTCGCCGCGCCGTGGGAATAATCCGCCCGATAAACTTCGCCTCAATCGGCAGTTCGCGATGTCCGCGGTCGATCAGCACCAGCAGCTGCACACTCTTCGGCCGCCCGTGGTCGAACAGCGCATCGAGCGCCGCGCGGATTGTGCGGCCGGTGTACAGCACATCGTCCATCAGGATGATGTCGCGCCCATTGACGTCAAATCCCAGCTCACCCGGCTCGACCACGGGCCGCACGTCGCGCGTGCTCAGGTCGTCGCGGTAGAAACTGATGTCGAGCACCCCAACATCCACCGGCTCCTTCTCGATCGTCTCGATCATGCGCCCAATGCGCTGTGCCAGCGGAACGCCGCGGCGCTTGATGCCCACCAGGCCGAGGTTCTTCGATCCGTTGTTGCGCTCGACGATCTCATGCGCCAGCCGCACCAGCGTCCGCTCGATCTCGGACGCGGACATCAGCCGCCCCTTCTCGCGGATCTTCGGGTTCTTCGGCGGGATGGCGGAGGTCGTGTCGGCAGTGGTTTTGGTGTCACTCATGATGCTTTGGATGATAGCAGCGCGCGCGGAATTTTTACCCGCACCCTACGCCCTCTGCCGCGACCGCACGAACCCCGCGAACGCTCCACCGGCAGTCGTGATCACGACCAGGATCGTCGAAGCCAGCGCCATACCGGCCAGCAGGAAGCCGGCGCGGAACTCGGGTATTTGAAACGCGCGAATCATGCTCATCCCCACTGCGGCATTGCCCGGCTGAGCGGCCATCGCGTCCTGCATCTGCTTCATCAGCATGATCCATTGCCCATCGAAGTCGCCCATGCTGTGCGTCACGAACCGCCGCACCAGCAGGTCACCGGTATTCAAGATGCTGAGTGCAGTCGCGATCATCAGCCCTGTCAGCAGCCCCAGCCGAGCGCCGAAGCCGGTGCTCAGCGGAGCCCCCGGAAACCGCGCCTGGAACAGCCCAATGACGACCACCGGGCTGATCACCGCCCACAGATACGTAATCAGGATCACCGGCGGCAACAGAATCGCAATCCCAGCCAGCCCTGCCGCCACAGCCCCTGCCAGCAGCGCACAGTGAATCGCCCCCGCCCACACGCTCGTGCGCGAACTGTGCGACGCAACCGGCGCGGCGGCGCCATCGGCCGCAGCCGCAGCTGTCGCGTCCATCTGCAGTTGCAGTTCTTCTGAGAGCAGCACCTGCGGAGCCCCGCAGTGGGAGCAAAAGATCAGCGTGCCTTCGTCATGCGCAGGCAGGTCCGCATTGCAGCGGTGGCAGTATCGAAACGTCACACTGTCGAAGCTATCCTAGCCATGCTCGCGGAGCAAACGCGCAAACGGAGCTAGTCACTTTCCTTCTGATGGTTGGAGTCGAGATCGGTAGGCAGATCCAGCGCAACCAGGCCGATCTTCGTTGCGCCATCGTGCGGCTCGATTGCCACGATATGCCGATGCTGCTTGCTCCCGGTGCGAAGCTCAATCTTCGAATCGGATGAAACGCTGTCCTCATCGCTATTCCAGCTCACATGCCCGTGCACGTGCGCGCCGTCGGAGCAGGTAAGCCCCTGCGAAGTCCGCGCGGGCGCCCCGATGGTGCGTGACCCCTCGCACTCCAGCACCTCGCCGTACCGCTTCAGGTCGTTCTTGTAGAACGCGAGCACCTTCTCCTGGTTGTCAGGCGTCGTGTAGCTCACCGCCTTCACGCCCAGGTGGAAGCTGCCGAAGCTCATGTTCACGTCGGCCGCGCCGGTGTTGTCGTTGCCGTCCTTGTCGTGCTTCTTCACGATCTGCGCGCCCGGATACGGCGTAATGCCCAGCCCCGACGTGTTGACGTTGTCATTGGTCTTCACCTGCATCGAGCCGAACGGCGTGCCGATGCTGACGTTGTCGTTATTGCCGTCCTTGTGGCTGGTAACGCGGCAGCCGGCGAGCACGGTTGTGAGCAGAAGGGACGAGACAGCCAGGGCGGAGTGCAGACGCATGATCGAAACTCCTCGGGGACCAATGGGGCCTGTCGTGTGGCCACATGTATCCCGGCGAAGGTAGGATACGCTCCGTTGGTGCAACTGGTTCCATTCGTCGACGTGCAAAAACTTTTTCCGCACCTTTCTGCACGAACCGGGTTTACACTCTGGGGCTCCCATAAACGACCTTTATGAGGCGCCTGTAGGAGTTGCATCCAAGCAAGAAGGAGCGGCATCCATGAGAAGCATAAATAACCATCGTTCCCCGACTTACGCCCGCCTGCTCGCAGCACTCGCAGTCGCCGCATTGACCCTTTCCTCGCCTCTTCTGCGCGCACAGGACTCCGGTTACGACCCCGGCTATAACGATTCTCAGCAGGCCGATCCGCCTTCCGTCGTCGGCCGCCTCAGCGTGCTCCAGGGCAACGTCTCGCTGCAGTCCGTCGGGCAGGACTTCGCGGCCGCCGAACTCAACTACCCGCTCACCAACGGCGATCGCCTCTACACCGACAACGGCGCCCGCGCCGAAGTCGGCATCGGCCAGCTCTTCGTCCGGCTCGGCTCCCAGACCGACTTCACCGTCACCGCGCTCAACGACCAGCTCGCGCAGTTCGGCCTGGGGCAGGGCAGCGTGCATCTGCGCACCTTCTCGCTCGACCCCAACAGCACCACCGAGCTCGACACCCCCAACGCCTCCATCACTCTTCTGCAGCCCGGCGACACGCGCGTCGACGTCTCCCCGCAGGACAACGTCACGATCGTGACGGTCCTCAGCGGCCAGGCGCAGGTCAACGCGGACGGCGTGCAGCAAACCGTGCAGCCCGGCCAAAGCCTTCAGATCTTCGGCGCGAACCCTGCGCGCGCGCAGTTCATCGGCCGTCAGAGGCCTGACGACCTGGACCGCTTCAGCGGCCAGCGCGATACCCTCTACCAGCGCGCCATCACGTCGGAGCAAAGCTACGTCAGCCCCGAGACCATCGGCGCGGACGACCTCGCCGGCTACGGCGACTGGGACAGCTCGCCCGACTACGGCGCTGTCTGGTATCCGCGCAACGTCGCCGCCGACTGGGCGCCCTACAGCGACGGCCACTGGGTCAACATCGCTCCCTGGGGATGGACCTGGGTCGGCGCCGAGCCCTGGGGCTTCGCGCCCTACCACTACGGCCGCTGGAACCGCTTCGGCAACCGCTGGGGATGGGTCCCGGGACCGCGCATCGTTCGCCCTGTCTACTCGCCCGCGCTGGTGGTCTTCGTCGGCGGCGGCACAGGATTCTCCGGCGGCGGCTTCTCCATCAGCATTGGCGGCGGAGGCGGCGTGGCCGCGTGGTTCCCGCTCGGCCCGCGCGAGGTCTATCACCCCTGGTATCGCTCCAGCCCGGTGTACGTCAACCGCGTCAACGTCACCAACATCTACAACCGCAACCCGGGCGAGGTGCGCGCGATTTATAACCGCCGCGACAACGTCTACGCGGACAACCATCCGCAGGCGTACGTCAACCGCTCGGTGGCGACCATTGCGATTCCGCAGCGCAACTTCGGCAGCGGCCGTTCGGTCCGCGAGTCGGTGATCCGGGGCGATCAGCGCCAGTTCCAGAACGCGCCCATCATGAACCGTCCTCCCGTCGCGGCTCCGCAGCAGCGCGGCGACGCCCGTCCTCCAGCACGCGCTCTGCCGCCGCACACCGATCGCCCGGCGTTTGTGCGGGGCAACGGCGACCGCGATGCCCAGGGTGGCCGCGGCAACTACGGCGGACGCCCCCAGCCTGGCCAGCCGCAAGGCCAGCCGGGAACGCAGCCTGCGGTTCAGCCCGGCTACAGGGTCGATCGCAACAACCCGCAGCCCGCAAACGGCCAGCCGTCAGACGCCGGCCGTCCCGGAAACTATCAGCCCGGTCAGCCCGCTCGCGACGCCAACCAGGGCGACCGCTTCGGTAACGGCGGACGCTTCGGTGGCAACCGCAACACGCCACCGGCGACCCAGCCGACACCCGGGGCGCAGCCTGCTCCTGCCACGCAACCGGCCCCGTCGGCACAACCGCCGCAGCCCGCTCGCGATCCTAACCAGGGCGGCCGTTTCGGCAACGGAGGACGCTTCGACGGCAATCGCAACGCCCCACCGGCCAACCAGCCTGCACCCACCGCGCAGCCTGCTCCTGCTGCGCAACCGGCTCCGTCGGCACAACCGCCGCAGCCTGCGCGCGACGCCAACCAGGGCGACCGCTTCGGCAATGGCGGCCGTTTCGGCGGCAACCGCAACGCACCGCCGGCCAACCAGCCTGCACCCACGCCGCAACCTGCTCCTGTAGCGCAACCGGCTCCGTCGGCGCAACCGCCGCAGCCGGCCCGCGACCCTAACCAAGGCGACCGCTTCGGCAACGGCGGACGCTTCGGCGGCAACCGCAACACGCCACCGGTGAACCAGCCCGCACCCACGCCGCAGCCTGCTCCCGCCGCGCAACCGGCGCCTGCAGCGCAGCCCCCACAGCCCGCGCGCGAAGGCAACTTCGACCGCTTCGGCGGTGCGGGACGCTTCGGTGGCAACCGCAACGCGCAGCCTCCCCCGCAGCCGAACCCACAGCCTGCGCCTCAACCGGCACAGCCTGTCCGTCCGCAACCCGCGCCAGCCGCGCAGCCTGCGCCGCAGAACGACTACGCCCGCCCCGGCCCTCGCCGCGAGGCTCCGGAGGCTCCCATCCGCATGGAGCCGCGCCCGCAGCCCGCGCCTTCGCCACAGCAGCAGGTCGCGCCGCAGCCGCGCCCTCAACCCGCCCCGCAGGCAGCCCCGCCGCAACGGCAGGAGCCTCTACGCCCGCGGCCTGTCACGCCAAACGACGACAGGAAGAAGGAGTAAACCTTCCGCACCCTCAACCGAAACGGCCAGCTCATCAGCTGGCCGTTTCTTCGTTTGCGCCCGCTTCAGTCCCAAGAAAACTCCCGCCCGACCTAACTGTGCGACTTCAACTTTGTCTAAGCGCATGACCTTATCCTGCGCTCCAGTGAGGACCCTGCCGTGAAGGCGTTGCTCCTGTCCGTCGTTCTACTCTTACCCGCTGCCTCTGCTGGACAGTCGACGAAGTCGGTCCCGACCGTCGACGATGTCATCCGCAAGGCTACCCGCGCGATGGGCGGTCTTGACCGCATCCACGCCCTGCACAGCCTCGTCTTCCGGGGCTTCCACTTCGAGGGCAGCTACAAACAGGAGTACGCTGGCAGCAAGACGTCCAACGCCACATTGGTCCGCATGCGGCCCAACCTGCGCCTGGTCGGCTGCCGTCCTGAAATCCCGGCCTGCGCGGGCAAGTGGGGCACTATCGTCGAAACGTTTGACGGCGAGCACGGCTGGGAGCTCAACTGGCCCAAACAGCGCCTCGTCCACACCATCAACAAGGCCGAGCAGGCACTGCGCTGTGGCGCCGAGTTCGATCCGCTCTTCGTCGACTACAAGCAACGCGGTTTCCACGCGGCGTATCTCGGACGCAAGCGCGTGCTCAACACTGACGCCGAAGCCGTGCAGGTCGACCAGCAGGGCTGCTCCTCGGCCATCTATTACTTCAACCCGCAAACGTACGAGCTGCTTATGACGCAGCTCACCATCCCAATCCACGCGCGCGGCGATTTCATCCCGACGGTCGCTGTCTACAAAACGTTCAAGGTGGTCGACGGCGTGCGCGTTCCCTCGCGCAGTGAAGAGGTCAACCTCACCACGGGCGATGTCCTCGGCGGCGCGGAGTGGACCTCCATCGAGCCCAACACACTCCACGACGCGGCGATCTTCAAAGCCCCCGAGGTCACTCCCACCGGCATCACGGCGGCGGTACTGAAGATGTTGCAGGCCTCCGACACCGCCTCGCCCGCGCAGATGATGGCGACCTACCTCGACTTCCGCGCGAGCACCACTACCCAGCCCGCGGACCGCGTGTACGACATGAACTGGCTCGGTTACGAGCTGCTCAAGGCCGACAAGTACGATCACGCCATCGCCGTCTTCCGCGAGATCATCGCCGAGAACCCAGGACTCGCCTCAGCCTACGAGTCCCTCGGCGAGGCCTTCCTGCAGCGGCACGACAAGGACAATGCCATCGCGGCCTTTCAGCAGGCAGTGGACCACGGCCTCAAGAGCGACGACGTCGCAAAGAAGCTCGTGCAACTGCGCAGCCAGTAAGATCGTCGCTACCGCTCAGTCGGCTGCATTGCTTCGTCGAGAGGATGTGGCCCGCTGATCCGCCACGGCGCTCCGGCCGTCAGGGCCCAGGCCCAGCGTATGCCCAGAAACGCGATCATGATCCGCAGGGCGGCCATGTCCGCCTGCCCGATAAAGAGATCGATAACCGGCCTGAGCGTCAGAAACGGCAACACCCACACCGGCACATCCTCCACTCTCCCCAACATCGCCGCGGACGACGCAATCACCACCGCCGCGTACGTCAGCACCGCCGCCGTCACCTGATAACGCCTGCCACCGATTCCGCCCGACCCCGTCCGCATCGCCTTGCCGATCACATACCCCACACCCAACGACGTGACCATCAGGAATCCGCCAGCGGGCGTGCGGCATAGGCTGAAGTAAGCCAGCCCCGAAATCCCCGCCGCAATCACCCCAAACAGCACTGACCGCACGAACGCCGCGCGCGTATCCGCCGGCGAAAGCTCCCGCGCACGCTCCGCGCAAACAGAACAAACGCGGCGGCCCTGCACATCGAAATACTCGCCGCCCAGCCCGCGCGTGCACCATCTGCAACTCGCCGCCGGCCGCTCTTCAGAGAAGTCGGCGCGCTCAAAATTTAGGCCCGTAACGGACATCGCCAATCCTCAGCGAGCGAACGGATGACGCACCGACCCGGGAATCCCCGAAGCCATGCGCCACGCCGCACGCAGCCCGATAAAGAGGATGAAGAAGCCAAGCAGAGCACCGCCGGGCGAGTCCTGGAACTCCAGAAACGGCTCCGCAAATCCAAACCGCGCGAGCGCAAAGAGGTTGTGCAGCGACAACGGGATGGGGCCCTGCTTGTGCACGTTCCACCACAGCATCAGCGCATTGCCGAACGCCACCGCGCAGCACGTCAGCACAACCGCCGACACCTGGTACACGCGTCCGCCGCGGCCCTGCGACCCCATCATCATCGCCTTCGCCACCAGGTACGCCACGCCAATCGCGAGATACCCGATCTGAATGTGAGTGATAAGGATGAACGCCGCGTAGATGATGCCGCCGACCACGCCGCCGCCCGCGCCGAAAACGATCGCACGCGCGAGAAGGTTCGCATCGGGTTCAAGGGGAGCCGCCTCTATTACCGGCGACTGGACGTACTCTGCCTGTTCAAAGCTCGAAGGGTTGATGGACATGAAGGGTCTGGCCAGCATATCAGACCCCGCCCCGAGCACCGCCGCATCTACCGCTTAAACGGATGCCGTGACGCGCCCGGCTCGCCGGAGGTCATGCGCCACGCAGCGCGCAGCCCCACGAACAGGATCACCAGGCCGATTGCGCCGCTCCCAGGCGACACCGCGAACTTCATCGCCGGGAACGTCACCCCATAGATCAGCGCCGCAAACAGGATGCCCGGCCGCGAAGCTGCAAAATGCCACAGCAGCATCGAATGCGCAGCCGCCACAGCGAGATAGGTCAACGCCAGCGCGGCCACCTGGTATGGAGTGCCGCCATGTTCTTCAGAGCCGAGGGTCATACCCTTGCCCACAAGGAAGCCGACCAGGATGGCAAGATATCCAAGACTGATGCCGGTCATCCCGACAAACAGCGCATAGACCACCGCTCCAATCATCGCGCCAATCACGCCGCCGGCCAGTCCACGCAGGAAAAAGTTCGGCGTCGAGTCCAGGGCCACAGCCTTCCCGGCCCCAGAGAAGAGCATGGCGTCCCGCAGTTGTTCCTTGCGCAGTGCCGCTTCACGCTGCTTGGTCGAATCGCTGGGAACAAACGGCACTTCGACGTACTCTGCCTGCTGAAAATCTGAAGGATTGATTGCCATGATTTTGGCAAGCATAGCAGCGTGCCGTCTGCGTTTCGCTAGCACTCACGCACGTGGCGCTACAACTATCGTCCGCCTGCTAAAAACCGAACGGACGACGTCTCACGTCCACTTTCACAGAAGTCATGCGCCACGCCATGCGCAGCGAGATCAGCATGATGATGAAGGCGATCACGCCGAAGATGGCCGTATTTCTCGCCTTCATGAACGGATACGCCAGTCCCAGCCTGACCAGCCAGGCGAACGTCTGCAAGTCGAGCGGTATATGCCCCTTCTGGCGCGCGAACCACCACCACACGGTGTCCTGTGCCGCGGCCAGCGCGAGATACGTCAGCACCACCGCCGTCACCTGGTAACGGCGTCCGCCGCGCCCGCGCGAGCCGAGTGTTATCCCCTTGCCGACCATCCAGCCCACCAGCAGCGCGAGGTAGCCCGTCGTGATCGCGGTGTAACCGATGAAGAGTGCGTCGACCACCGCCGCCGCCAAAGCGGCGACGATCCCGAAGATCACAGCCCGTCTGAACAGCGCCGCTTCGGCCGCACCCGTCAGCAATGCGGGGTCCACCGGTTCGGCTGTCGAGGGTCGTAAGGCCATGAAAGTGGCCTCAGAATATCAAGTCCGGGTCTTTCCAGACGCCGTACAACCCCGCCCGCCCGCAACAAAAAATTGAACCGCACCTGCTCCGCCCCGAATCCACTACCCAGGAGCACTGCCATGGAAATCGTCGTTTTCTTCATCCCCACTCTGCTCGTTGCGGCTGCCTACGTCGGAGCCGAAATCCGCGACCGCTCCCAGGGCCGCGCACCCGAACAGCCCTGCACCGCCTGTTAGGCCCCTCGCCCGCTCTCACTGCTTTTTGCGCGGCGTCATGCGAAAATAGTAGTGATGATATCTGTCTCCAATGTAACCATGCGCTACGGCGCGAAGCTGCTCTTCGAAGATGTTTCGGTCACCTTTACGGCTGGCCGCCGCTACGGCCTCACCGGCCCCAACGGCGCGGGTAAATCCACGTTCATGAAGGTCCTCACCGGCGAGATCGACGCCCAGAAGGGCACCGTCGTTCGCCCCCGCAAAATCGGCGTCCTCAAGCAGGACCAGTACGAGTTTGACGCCTACCGCGTCGTCGACACCGTCATCATGGGCAACAAGGGCCTGTGGGCGGCGCTCGAGGAGCGCGAGGTCATCTACAACAAGCCCGAAATGACCGACGAGGACGGCTCCCGTCTCGGCGAGCTCGAAGGCATCGTCGGCGACGAGGACGGCTACGAAGCCGAGGCCAACGCCGCCATCCTGCTCCAGGGCCTCGACATCCCCGACGAGCTCCACGAGCGCAAGATGTCCGAGCTCCAGGGCGGCCAGAAGGTCCGCGTCCTGCTCGCGCAGGCGCTCTTCGGCAACCCCCAGGCCCTGCTGCTCGACGAGCCCACCAACTACCTCGACCTCGAGTCCATCCACTGGCTCGAGGACTTCCTCATCCGCTACAACGGCACCGTCATCACCATCTCGCATGACCGCCACTTCCTCAACAACATCTGCACCCACATCGCCGACATCGATTACGAGACGATCATCACCTACAACGGCGGCTACGACGACATGGTCTTCCAAAAGACGTCGGTCCGCACCCGCATCGAGAGCCAGAACGAGCAGCGCGAAAAGAAGATCGCCCAGTTGAACGACTTTATCGCCCGCTTCTCCGCCGGCACGCGGTCGTCGCAGGTCAACTCCCGCAAGAAGGAAGTCGAGCGCCTTGCGACCAGCGAACTCGCTCGCTCCAACATCGCGCGTCCGTACATCTCCTTCAAAATGGAACGGCCCTCCGGCAAGACCGTCCTCGAATTTGAAAACGTCAACAAGTCCTACACGCAGCCCGACGGCAAGACTGAGCACGTCATCAACAACTTCTCAGCCTCGGTAACGCGCGGCGACAAAGTCGTCCTCATCGGCCGTAACGGACAAGGCAAGACCACGCTTTTGAAAGCACTGCTCGCCAATGGCCCCGGTCTACAGGATTCGGAAAAAGCTGATCTCGCTCAATCCATCGATTCCGGCGACGTCAAATGGGGCCACGAAGCGCAGATCGGCTACTTCGCGCAAGACCACAAGGGCTCCATCCAGCTGGGCATGACGGCTCAGGACTGGCTGCACCAGTTCGACCCAACCGCCGTCAAAGAAGACATCCGCGGCATCCTCGGACAGATGCTCTTCAAGGGAGAAGAAGGCCTCAAGAAAACCGACGCCCTCTCCGGTGGCGAGGCCGCGCGTCTGCTCTTCTGCAAAATCATGCTGCAGAAGCCCAACGTCCTCGTCCTCGACGAGCCGACGAACCATCTGGACCTCGAAAGCATCAACGCGCTCAACCAGGCCATCCAGAAATACGAAGGCACGGTCTTCCTCGTCACCCACGATGAGGACCTCATCGAAGAAGCCGGCACCCGCATCTGGCACTTCGAAGGCGGCCCCACCAACTTCCGCATCACCGACCACAAGGGCCCATACGTGGAGTATCAACAGCAGCTGGCGATGGCGGCGAAGTAAAGTCGTCGGAAAATCGAGCCTCGCGAAGGCACAAACGAAGGTACCGGCTTCAGCCGGTACCTTCGCTTATTTTGAGCGGGCTTTAGCTCGTGAGGGACTCTTGCCGGGCTGAATCAGTGTGCGCGCCACGCGATTACCGGCGGCCAGGATCTCTTCGGAGAGCGCCGGATCATCCACGGCCCGCGCAAGTTGCAGGGTTCCGAACAGAAGACCGGTCGTCGCTATGGCAATCTCCCGCGCCTTCAGCCCCTTCGTCTCCGGCAACTGCTTTTCTACAGCCTTCAAGAGCCGCTTCATGCTCTTCGTATAGACGCGTCGCGTATCCGGCTCCTGGCGCGAAATCTCCGGAAGAAGCGCTGCTGAAGGGCACCCACTCTCCGGGTGATCGCGGTGCTCCTCCGAGAGATAGGCGTCGACGATATCGAGCAGGCGCCCCGCGGCAATCTCTTTCTCAAACCACTGCCACTGCTCATCGGTCGCTCGCTTCAGGCTCTTCTCGACCATCTCATTCTTGGAAGCGAAGTGCGCGTAGAACGCCCCGTTCGTCAGGCCGGCCTCCGACATGATGCCCGCCAGGCCCGATGCCGCGATACCTTCCTGCCGGAACTGGCGTGATGCGACCTCCAGGATCCGGTCGTGTGTAGTGTCCTTATGGCCCTTCTCGTATCTCATATTCTTTTGAATCCTTGTTTTGCCCAGCCTTGTCTTATGATTGTAATACGAAATTATGAGCATAATTCAATGGGGATGAACGGGAGTTTATGAGCAAACCAGACAATCCAGTAGCAATAGTCACAGGTGCTACGGCAGGCATAGGTCTCGCGACGGCGGACCTCTTGAGAAAAGAAGGCTACACCGTGTACGGAACCAGCCGCCGTCCCGAGGGCGATACCCGCAATGGAATCGCGATGCTTGCGTGCGACGTGACGCGAGACGAATCAGCAGCTTCTGTGATCGCGGAGGTCTTGCGGCGCAGCGGACGGATTGACCTGCTCGTGAACAATGCAGGCTTTGGTCTCATCGCCGGAGCGGAAGAATCGTCGATCGAACAAGCAAAGGCGGTTTTCGAGGTGAACCTTTTCGGCGCCATGCGGATGACGAACCATGTTCTTCCTCTAATGCGCCAGCAACGCAGCGGCCGTGTGATCAATATCGGCTCCGTTGTAGGCTTTCTCCCAGCGCCTTACTATGCCATTTACAGCGCGACGAAACATGCAATCGAGGGCTATTCTCAGACACTCGACCACGAGGTGCGCGGCTTCGGCATTCGAGTGCTCGTCATCGAGCCGGCCTTCACGCGCACTTCGTTCGAAACAAATCTGGTGGCTCCGGATCGGCCTCTTGCGATCTACGAAGCAGCACGCAAATCCATGATCGAAACATCGAGGCAGCAAGTGGAACAAGGTGACGACCCGAGAGTTGTGGCGCGTGTAGTGCTCAAAGCAGCGCAGGCCGCCAAGCCACGCCTCCGTTACCCGGCCGGACCCGCCGCGCGTCAGCTCGCGTTGATGCGAAAGCTAGTTCCCGAGGGCATCTTCAACAGCATCCTACGCAAGCAGTTCAAGCTTCCCGCATAGAGGCAAGGAGAACCATGAAGGCATTTGTCATCGATCGTTACGGAAAGAAAGTGCAAGGCCGAATCGGCGAGATGCCCGATCCTGAACTGCGCGAAGATGATGTGCTGGTCCAGGTTCACGCCTCCGGTGCAAACCCCTTGGATTCCAAGATCAAAAGCGGCGAGTTCAAAATGATTCTGCGCTATCGCATGCCGCTGATCCTCGGCAACGATCTCGCGGGAGTCGTGATTAAACTCGGAAGCCGAGTGCAGCGATTCAAGGTTGGCGACAAGGTCTACGCACGGCCGCCCAAGGACCGGATCGGCTCATTCGCCGAACTCATCGCAATCAACGAAGACGCCGTGGCGCTGATGCCTGAGAACCTCACCATGGAAGAAGCGGCTTCCATTCCTCTAACAGGCTTGACCGCCTGGCAGGCGTTGGTCGAGGACGCCAACCTGACGAAGGGCCAAAAAGTCCTCATCCACGCAGGTTCCGGCGGTGTCGGAACATTTGCAATTCAACTGGCGAAGCATCTGGGTGCGACCGTAGCAACGACAACAAGCGCGGCGAATTTCGATCTGGTCAAGAGCCTTGGCGCGGATATCGCGATCGACTACAAGACCACTGACTTCACAAAAATCCTGAGCGATTACGACGTCGTTCTGAACAGCCTCGGAACGGAGACGCTGACCAAATCTCTGGATATCCTGAAGCCCGGCGGCAAGCTCATCTCCATCTCCGGCCCTCCCGATGCAGCGTTCGCGAAAGCTCAGGGAGCGAACTGGTTCCTCACATTGGTCATGCGCTTCTTGAGCTACGGCATCAGGAAGAAAGCTAAACAGCATCGTTGCAGCTACTCATTCATTTTCATGAAACCAAGCGGCGAACAACTGCGCGAGATAACCTCTCTCATCGAAGCGGGCGTCATCCGGCCGGTTGTCGATAAGATCTTTCCATTCGACGCAACCAGCGAAGCTCTGGCCTACGTCGAAACAGGACGCGCAAAAGGTAAGGTCGTCGTCAAAATCCGCTAAGTGCACCGCACCATGGGTTCAAAGCAGGCCGCATGTGGCACCCGTTGCCCGCGGCGTTTTTCCGCAACCCGCCATCTCCGCTGTGGCACAGTTCGCCGGGCATCTCCCGCCGCCCCTGCAATTTTCGCAATTTCGTAACATTTCCATCTAACCAAACTCGAATCGTGTTGTCCTATACGCATCCACTGAGGCCGCAGACATGCAGGGTATCCTCCGCAACCTCCGCTACACGGTCCGTATGCTTTGGAAGAGTCCGGGACTCACCCTCACCATCCTCTTCACCCTCGCCCTCGGCATCGGCGCCAACACCGCCATCTTCACGGTGGACTACGCCACTCTCCTCGCCCCACTGCCGTATCCCGACCCTGACCAGCTCGTCGTCGTCTGGTCAAAAATCCAGACCTTCCACAACGGCATCTCCGCCGGCGACTACACCGACTGGAAGAACCAGAACCATTCCTTCTCCACCCTCAGCGCATTTACCGGCGGCGCCTTCAACATCGCCAGCAAGGAAGAGCCTGAGAACATCGACGGCCGCCAGGTCACCACCGGCTTCTACAGCATGATGGGACGCCCCTTCTTTCTCGGCCGCGACTTCCTCCCCGAAGAAGGCATTGAGGGCAAGAACCACGTCGTCATCCTCACCCACAAGCTCTGGGTGCACCTCGGGAGCAACCTCAAAATTATCGGCACCACGATGCGCGTCAATGGCGAGCCTTACACCGTCGTGGGCGTTCTTCCCCCGGGTCTCGACGATCGCGGCGACGGCCAGATCACCATCCCCCTCGTCTTCAAGCCCGAGCAGATCAACCACGACTTCCACTGGCTCCTCTCCATCGGCCGCCTCAAGCCCGGTGTCACCCTCAAGCAGGCCCAGGCGGACATGGATAATGTCACCGCTCACATCGCCGCGGCCTATCCCAAGAGCAACAAGGGCTGGGGCTCTTTCGTCGAGCCCCTCAAGAACGACTTCCTTCCCTCCGAGCGCAAACAGACCCTCTGGATTCTCCTCGGCGCCGTCGCCTTCATCCTCCTCATCGCTTGCGTCAACGTAGCCAATCTCCTGCTCGCGCGCGGCATGGCCCGGCAAAAAGAGCTCGCCGTCCGCTCCGCTCTTGGAGCCAGCCGCCGCACCATCTTCGAGCAGCTCCTCACCGAAAGCCTTCTTCTCGCCGCCGTCGGCGGCATCCTCGGCATAGGCGTCGGCTATGCCATGCTGCGCAGCCTCATCGCCATCATGCCGGAGAACACCCTGCCCACTGAGGCCGACCTCCACCTCAACCTGCCCATCCTCGTCTTCACCCTCGCGGCCACCACCCTCGCCGGCCTTCTCTTCGGCTCCGCGCCGGCCTGGTACGCCTCACGCATCGACCCCGGCGAATCCCTCAAGGAAGGCGGCCGCACCGGCACCGGCTCGGGCCGTCACCGCCTCCGCCAATGCCTCGTCATCGGCGAGTTCGCCCTCGCGCTCAGCCTTCTCACCGGAGCCGGCCTCGCCATCCACTCTTTCCTCAACCTCCTCCGTGTCGATCTCGGCGTCCGCACCGACCACGTCCTTACGTTCTTTCTCCCCATCCCGGAGTCGCGTCCCAAAGACCCCGCCAAGATCAACGTCTACTACCGGGAAATGATCTCCAGCATCGAGTCCGTCCCCGGAGTTACGTCCGCCGCCGCGTGCACCGGCCTTCCTCTCTACGGAGCCGGCTTCGGCATGCCCTTCACCATCGTCGGCAAGCCCGCCTTCAACGATCCCTCCATGCGCCCCAACACCCAGTACGGCATGGTCACCCCGGGCTTCTTCCAGACCTTCGGCATTCACATGATTTCCGGCCGCGCTTTCACCGAGCAGGACACCGCCACCTCCGTCAAGGTCGCTGTCGTCAACGAAGACTTCGTCAAAAAGTATCTCAAGGGCACAGATCCACTCCAGACCCGTATCTCGGTCGAAGAGCTCATCCCCGGCGTCACCAAGCTCGGCCCGCCGCAGGAGTGGCAGATTGTCGGCGTCTACCATAACGTCCACAGCCGCGACCGCGAACGAGGAAGCCCGGAGATGCGTATCCCCTTCCTCCAGATCCCCTGGCCCAACGCCGGCATCGGCGTGCGCACCACCGGCGACCCAGCCGCCATGGTCAAGTCCATCGCCGCCGCCGTCCACCGCGTCGACCCCGAGATCGCCGTCGCCGATGCCCGCACCATGGACGAGGTCCACGACCGCGTCCTCTCCGGCGACCGCTTCACCCTCATCCTCTTCGTCTGCTTCGCGGTCGTCGCTCTTCTGCTCGCGGCCCTCGGAGTCTACGGCGTCATGTCCTTCTCGGTCGCCCAGCGCAACCACGAGATCGCCCTGCGCATGGCCCTCGGCTCCACCCGCCGCCGCGTCATCTCTCTCATCGTCCGCGAGGGCCTGGTCTTAGCCGCCGCAGGCCTCCTCCTCGGCCTCATCGGCTCCTACTTCGTAGGCCGCAGCATGCAGACCACCCTCTACGGCATCGGCAAACTCGACCTCAGTGTCTTCGCCTCCGTAGCATCCATCCTCCTCATCGCCGCCATAGCGGCCTGCCTCATCCCGGCACGCCGAGCCGCCTCGGTAGAGCCCATGCAAGCCCTCCGTTCCGAGTAAGCCGGACGCGTACCGTATTCGACTTCCTGGAAGCAATAACCCAGATGACGAAATGCGCGTTTATCAGGACTCATCCGCGTCGCTGGCAACGGTAGGTCAACGCGCGCTTTGGCCTGAAACTTCAGGCGGATTTCGTATTGGCGGCAACGCTCCGCTATCATTTTCATCGATTGACACTACTTACCAAGCTGATCCAATCCGGTGTTCCCGGGGCACTGGATTACCGCTAGGCCAAGGAGATCAACATGACCGTGCAGAAACAGATCAAGGAATACCTTGCTGCTCAACCGGAGCCAAAACGTAGCGAAATGCAAGAGCTGCACGGCATGATTTTGGCGTTGATACCAGCTTGTAAGTTGTGGTTCTTAGATGGAAAAGACGAGAAGGGAAAAGTCGTTTCCAACCCAAATATCGGATATGGATCCCAAACGATTGAATATGCCAATGGAAAATCCAGGGAGTTCTATCAAATCGGCGTCAGTGCTAACACAACAGGCGTTTCCGTCTACATCATGGGAGTAGACGACAAGAAGTATCTGGCCCAGACATTTGGGCGGGATCTCGGCAAAGCGAGCGTGACAGGGTACTGCATCAAATTCAAAACGTTAGCGGACATAAAAGTCGATGTTCTCAGAACAGCAATACGGTATGGGATTGGGCAGACAAGCATTCAACATTGATGCAACTTGGGTCAACACACTGCCATAGCTGGCAATAGATGTTCATCGACCGTTCTCAGTCCGAGACTGCCATCACAGGCCTGAGGACCCTCGTTTTCGTTCCTCGTATTGGGTTTTCCACTAACGTAGATCCGAAAGCAAAAATGGAGCGACGATGAGAGCGCAATTGCTGCGATTCAACGGTGCTGTCGAACGCGATCCCGCCATCGATGCGTGGATGAAGAAGCACGCAGGAGAACTGGGAACGATCGCGCAAGAATGGTTTGAGGTGATGCGAAGGTGCGGGGACGAAGTCCGTGAACTTGTGCATGACGGCTGTCCGGTGGCCTGCCTCGGCGATGTGCCGTTCGGCTACGTCAATGTATTCACCGCGCACGTCAACGTCGGGTTCTTCCAGGGCGCCACGCTGCCGGACCCAGCCCGCCTGTTGCAGGGCAGCGGCAGGTTCATGCGTCATGTGAAGCTGAAACCGGGCACGCCCACAGACGCCGCATCGCTCAACAGTCTCATTGAGGCAGCGTACTCGGACATCAAGGCGCGAGTCGAAAACGGCTAGCCGCTCATTCACCAAGATTTAAAAAATAAAGCCCACGCACGAAGCGTGGGCTTTTTGCTCCATGCCAGCCCTACATCACGGCTTCGAGCCAAGCTTATTATTCTTCACGCCGAGCGCCAACGGCGTCACGACGGGAACTCCTGCGCCGACAAACGCCGTCACCGTCGCATTACCGGTGTTGCGCAGCCAGACGTTGCCGGAACCATCCACGGCGATACTTGTAGGTGAAGCCAGCGTGTCGCTCACGTACCCAAATGCTGGGCTGACGGCCGCGCCTGCATTCGTGAACTCGCTCAAGCTGCCGGCTGACGGCGCATTTAGGCCCACCGTGTTCGCAACCCACGCGTTGCCGGAGCCATCCAGCGCCACAGCGGACGGATTGAACAGACCGCCCGTCGGCGACTCATAATTTGTAAAGGTGCCGCCGGGCGTCAGGCGCGTCAGGTCATAGCCGACGATCCACGCGTTGCCGCTCCCGTCGTTCGCCACGAAGCCCGCATTGCCGCAAGCACCGCACGGCCGCTGCGTCGGCGTCGAACCGCCGCTCAGCAGCTCGTTCACATTGGCTCCGGAGTCATAGTTGCCCAGCCAGATGTTCTCGCTGCCATCCACCGACACGTTCGAAGCATGCACCACACCCGTCTCGGCATACGCGCCAACATAGGTTCCCGCAGCATTCACCTTATAAACGGCCGAGCAAGAGTCGCACGTGTACCACGCGTTACCCACGCCATCGATCGCCAGCCCGTTGTTGGGCGAGCCGCCGCCGTTCGCCGCGGCATACGTCGCCGGAGCCCCCAGCGTGGACGGCATCTTCAGCAGCGAGCTTCCGCTCGTCACCCAGATGTTCCCCGTCGCATCGATCGCAACGCCGTTGCCCGCCATCGCGGCGTAAGAACCCAGCGGCGCACCTTGCGGGCTCAGTTCGTACAGCGCGTCCGGGCTCACGACCCACAGGTTTCCGGTCGCATCGAACGCAAAGCCATTGGTCGAGCGGTTGCCGATTGAGAAGTTGACCGCCACCGTCCAGTCATTCGGCGGCGTGCTCAGCGTCGGCTGGAACGGCCCCAGCGCCGGCGCCAGTGCGAAAATCCCCCCAGCATTATTGGCCGGGTTCAGAGCGATATCCAGTGCGGCATCGATAGTGTTCGTCGGAGCAGTTCCTGCCGGAGGCGTCGCCTGCGTAAACAGCGTCGTGCACGGTGTCCCTACTCCGGGCCCCTGCGTATTCACGCAGCTCGCCAGGATGTTCGCCAGCGTATTCACTTCGGCGGCCGGAATCGTCGCGCCGGCCGGAGCATCGCCGGGCGAAGCCCCGCGCGCCGTGCTCGCAATGTTGCCCGCCATGCCGAACGCATTGCGCAGTCCTGTAGCATTGCCGGCACTTGAGCCGACATGGTCGTACGCAGTCATGAACGGAGCCAGCGCCCACGCCGCCGAAACCGTCGTCACTTCGTTGATGATGATGTTGGTAGAGGTCGTCAGGTTTCCGCAATCACCCAGCGCCGCCATCAGCCCCAGCGCAGTGTTGTTGGTTCCGCTCGTCAGCCCCGGGTTGCCACCTTTGGCGACGATGTACACCTGGGTCGTTGCCGTCGGGCATGTGTACAGGTTCGAGATCGAAAACCCGCCATTCGCATCCGAGATCACCGCCGCGGACAGCAGCGCCGTCGACGCCCCGCCGTAGCTGGAGTTAGTCGCCGCATACAGTTGGACAGTCGACCCGGACACCGGCTGCTGCCCGCCCATCAGGCGTCCCTGCACAGCCGCGCTGGTCGTCGCCCCGCCACCGGTAACGCCCATTCCGCACCCGCCCAACAGCAGCGCAGAAAGCAGCAACAATGACGTCGATACAAATATCGATTGGGTACAAGCCGGCCTGGACATGCGTATTCCTCCGCGCAGCGCTCCGCATCCAACAGAGCAGCTCGCAATTTTCAAGCTTCTCGGCCCGCCTGGCCGTATATCGACCCGCCGAGCACAAGTTCGAAGGTAATTGGTCTGTCCGAAGGGGTATATCACCCATCCGCAGCACATAGAATGACCCTATGCCGTCAGAAAACCAGAATCCGCCGATTGCTAAGAACGTTTTAGGACAGCCCCTGGAAACCTGTGGCACCGATCCTATGACCGGCTTCTACCGCGACGGCTGCTGCGATACCGGTCCTGACGACTTCGGCGTCCACACCGTCTGCTGCCTCGTGACGGAGAAGTTCCTCGAAGCATCCGCGCGCCTCGGCAACGACCTCTCCACCCCCATGCCGCAGCACGGATTCCCGGGCCTCAAGCCGGGCGACCGCTGGTGCGTCTGCGCAGCCCGCTGGCTGCAGGTCCAGCGCGCCGGAGCTGCCTGCCCCATCGTGCTCGAAGCCACGCACGAGGCGACCCTCGAAATCATCCCCTTCGAAATCCTTCTGCAGTTCGCCGTCATCCCCAAGACACTGCAGTAGAACGCCCAACTGCGCCGCAACTGTCACAAGTCCGTCACTTCTGCGTCCAGCGGCTTGACATCGCCGTCCCCATCGGCGACTCTTAAATTGAACCCTTTCTTCAGATTTCAGACCTTCGTGAACCCAGACCCGGCGTAGCTCCGAGCCGCCGCCTCTGCTTTCTTACCCGGCAGGAGTCCTCTGCCCGAACCCCTTCCTCTGAAGGAGTTGGAGTACCTGAATGAAATTCTTTGCGAACCGTTTTCTCACCTTTGCCGCGGTTTCAGCCCTCGCCTTGAGTGCTGCACTCCCCGCCCTCGCCCAGACCGCCGCCCTCGGTGGCATTGTCGGCGTCGTGCGTGATAAGTCCGGTTCCGTGGTCTCCGGCGCTTCGGTAGTCGTGACAAATACGGGCACCGGAGCCAGCCGCACCCTCACAACGGACGAAGACGGCCACTACTCCGCGGGTTTTCTTCAGCCCGGCACCTATGAAGTCGTCCTCGGCGGTGGCAGTTTCGGCAAGGTCGACCAGACCAACGTCGCCGTAACAGTGGGCTCTCCCGTCACGGTGGACGCCACGCTTCCCGCCGCTACCGTCACCACTGACGTTCTGGTTACCAGCGACGAAGCTCCCATGGTCGATACCGAAAAGGTGGCTGCGGCGCAAACAGTTTCCGAGGTACTGGTTCAGAATCTTCCCGTCAACGGCCGCCGCTGGGACAACTTCGTTCTGCTCACACCTAACGTTTCGCCCGACGGCAACACCGGCCTGGTCTCCTTCCGCGGAGTTTCCGGCCTCTACAACACGAATCTCGTCGACGGCGCCAATAACCAGCAGGCGTTCTTCTCCGAGGCCCGCGGCCGCTCCATCGGCGCTCCTTACGTGTATCCGCTGGATTCCATCCAGGAGTTCGAGTCGTCCGTCACAGGCTATTCCGCTGAGCTTGGCCAGTCCGCCGGCGGCATCGTCAACGCCATCACCAAATCCGGGTCCAACCAGTTTCACGGCGATGCGTTCGAGTACTACCGCACACCCGGCTACAACGCCCTCGACGCTCTATCGAAGTACAACGGCCGGCTGACTAATAACCCCTTCCTGCTCAGCCAGCCCGTCAAGGTGCAGCACCAGTTCGGTGGATCAGTCGGCGGTTACGCGCTCAAGGACAAGCTCTTCTTCCACTTCACCTACGATGGGTACCGCAAGGTCAACCCGATCATCTATCTCTCCACCTACAACACCACGACGACCTCCATCGCGAACCTGGTTGCCCTTTGCGACCAGCGCACGTCGAACTTCTACAACAGCTTTCCCAGCACCATCACGGGCATCAGCCCCACACAGTGCGCCGCGGCCGTGAACTTTGTGCAGACCAAGCTCCTCGGCGCCTTTCCGCGCAACGCATCGCAGAACATCTATTTCCCCCGTGTCGACTACCAGCTGAACTCGAAGACGCACCTTTCAGCGAGCTATCTGATCCAGCACTTCAATCAGCCCAACGGCTACAACGGAAACACCACGGTCAACAACGGCTCCGTGACGCAGAACGGCACACTGGACTTCAAGGCTCGCTTCCTCGTTGTGAATGCGGAAACCGCTCTCACGCCGCACGCTTCCAACGTGGTTCACTTCCAGTTCTCGCGTGACTTCGAAGTAGCCAGCACGAATTCACCCGGCCCGGCCATGAACCTGACCAACCTTTTCTCCTACGGCGAAACTTCCGCACTGCCGCGCGGCGCCTTCCCTGACGAGCATCGAGTCCAGTTCACGGATATCTACTCCACCAACGTTGGCAAACATGCCATCAAGGCCGGTGTAGACCTCAACTTCATTCACGAGGAGATCGCCAACCTCTTCGGCGGCGATGGCAGCTTCTCCTACTCCACCTCGGCCGGTTCCGAAGCAAACTTCGCTAACTGGATTCAGGACGTCTACCAGGTAAACGGCGGTCGTCACTACAACAGCTTCTCGCAGACAACTGACCCGATTACCGGCGTCGGCGCGGATGACTTCTGGAACAAAAATCTTGACGCATTCGTTGAAGATGCCTGGAAGGTTACGCCCAAGCTACTGCTCGATCTCGGCTTTCGTTATGACGTTCAGCTCGTGCCCCAACCAGACAAGCCCAACACCACCAGTTTCCCTGCGCTTGCCGCAACTTCGATCATCAACATCTACTACGGTATGGCCGCTCCCCGCTTCGGTTTCTCTTGGAGCCCGGCGCCAGGTACGGTCGTCCGCGGTGGCTACGGCATCTTCTACGGCTTGACCTCCAACTCCACTTACTACACGGAGCGCCGCGAAAACGGTGTCTATCAACAGCAGTTCAGTGTGACCGCCACCGGTGCACCCGCTGGTTATACCGGCCCCAGCGCCACGTGCACCCCGTCGGCGGGGACCACGCACTGCCTGACGCAGCTGCAGTCGAACGGCTCTGCCGCGGTGTACCAGAGCTATGCGCCCCAGGGCGGAATTCCCGCATTTACTCCCCCTGGCCCAGCGCCAATCAATCAGGTAACCGGTACAGCGACACCCGCGGTCAACCCAGGATTGCCCGCTTTGACCCTGAACATCCGCGGCGTCAATGCAGACTTCCAGAATCCCTTCACCCACTCGATCGATCTCGCCGTCGAGCAGCAGCTTCCCCTGCACACCGCGTTTTCCATCGGTTACGTGGGCTCGCGCGGAATGCGGCTGCCGGTTTTCGTCGACCTCAACGTCGATCCCACCTCAGCGGTCACCAACGATCCGTACTTGTACGTGGCCAACGGCGTCTCCACAGCGATCACGGTGCCTATCTACACACGCCGTATCTCCAACAACACGGGTTCGGTCCTGACCGGCTTCTCTGACGTCAACAGCTGGTATCACGCTCTCGCGGCCTCGCTCCGCACCCAGCAGTACCACGGTGTACAGATCCTCGCGAATTACACCTGGGCCAAGAACATGGATGGCGGTCAGTCGCCCGGTCCCAACGGCACGTTCAATGGAACCGACGCTCCGCTGATCCCGTTTGCCCTTGGCCATCGTCAGGGCCGCGGCGCGGAGTACGCGCGCTCCGATCTCGACCAGCGCGGCCGCTTCGTCGGCAGCATCGTCGGACAAACCAAGTTCGGAATTCCCAACCACTTCCTGGCCTACGCTGCCAACGGCTGGCAGCTTTCGGGAACGCTCACCGCTCAAACCGGCTTCCCGGTCACGGCGTTCTTCTCCAACTCCATTGCGCTCAGCTCCACCCTCGCCGGCAGCAAGCTTCCGTCTATCATCAGCGGCGACGGCGGAGTTACAGGCGCGGTCGTCACGTCCGGCACAGGCACTCGCGTGCCCGACCAGGTTGCCCGCCGCAACGCCTTCTCCGGTCCCGGTGTGCACAACGTCGATGCGCGCATGTCCCGCGAATTCCCCGTCTGGCGTGAGGGGATGCGCTTCGAATTGGCTGCCGAGGCGTTCAACGTCTTGAACCATCGCAACGTTCTCGCAGTCAACAACTCCGCATACACCTTCGTGGCCCCGGGCGGCACCTACACCGGCGGCACATGCCCGGCGGCTTCGCAGGGTGCCGGTTGCATCGTCCCCTTCACGGCGACCCCCTTCGGGAGCCCATCCTCAACGTCGGGCGTCCTGTACGGTCCCCGTCAAATCCAGCTGCTCGGCAAGTTCTACTTCTAACCAGCAGCGGCTAACGCGAGAACGGCCCGGAGCAATCCGGGCCGTTCTCCGTTCATCCCTCCGAATCTACCCGCGCCAACTCTGTGGCGCCCGACCCGCACGCTTCTGAAACCCCAAGGCCTACTGCAAATCCCGTTGCGCTCCTTTGCGAGCTTTGCGTCCTCCGCGTTCGCCTCTCGCCAGAATCCTGTCAAGCCCCACCTCTGTGCAAAACCCCACAAACCCGCGCCAGCACTAGCGATTCCTCCATACCCGACATTGCATTTTTATTCGCGGAACTCGCTACAATTTAAACAGTCGTCCTAGTCGCACGGCTTCAGAGCTCGCGAGAGCCGAGAGAGATGTTTGCGAATCTGCTGGATCGCCCGGCAGCCAACGCGACGAGACGTAAGTCGTTGCACTGGAGGACTTTGCGCATAACCCTTCGGTAATCAATACTTTGCAGTAGGCCAACCGTTGTAAAATCATGATTCGAAGGGAGTTGGCTGCAAGGTACCCTGAAGGGGGGAGGGGGGGTACCCTATGTCACCTGCCCGCCCGAAATCTGTTTCGCATCCGACAGCGTCACCTTCACGGTCATCTTCTGGCGGCCGCGATATACCACCAGCACGATTGTGTCGCCCGCGTGGTGCGAGTTCATGGCGTTCGAAAGATCCTGCGGCGTAGTGATCTCCTGGCCATCGGCCGCGATAATCAGGTCGCCGCCCAGCATCACCGGCGTGTTGCCCATATACGCCTGCTGCGTGCCGCCGCGCAGTCCAGCACGCTCCGCCGCACCGCCCGGAAGAACGCGCTCGATCAGGATGCCGTAATCCGCAGGCAGGCCGATCTGCTCGGCGATATCGGGCCCGATGGGCAAGGTCACGACGTCGAGCGACGGCCTCCGCGCATGGCCGAACTTGGCAAAGTCGTCCAGAAACGCCTTCGCCGTCTGGATCGGTATCGCAAAACCGATCCCCGCAGACTGGTCCGCGCCGCCGTTAGGATTCGACGCGATCAGCGTCGTGATCCCGATCACCTCGCCGCGCGAGTTCAGCAGCGGCCCGCCCGAGTTGCCCGGGTTCACCGACGCATCGGTCTGGATCGCGTCGTCGATTTTGTTGCCATTCGGCAGCGCAACCGACCGAATCGCCGAAACAATGCCGCGCGTCATCGTTCCGGAGAAGCCGAACGGATTGCCCAGCGCATAGACCTTCTGCCCCACCATCAGGCCCTTGGAGTCGGCCAGCGTCGCAGGCGTGAGGTCTGGAGCGTCCTTGATCTGCAGCAGCGCGATGTCGTGATTGCGGTCGATCTGCACCACGCTCGCTTTGTACCTCTTCTTGTTCGAGAGCGTGACCTCAACCAGTTGCGCATTCTCGATCACGTGGTTGTTGGTCAGAATATGACCCTGCTTATCCAGGATGAATCCCGAACCCTGACCCTGCTGCGGCACCGGACGGTAGAAGAAGTCGTAGGCCATCGCGGTGCTCGTGATGTTGACCACCGAAGGCAGCGCGCGCTTGTAGACCGCGATGTTCTCCTGCTCTTCGGCGTCGAACGCGGGAGCGGCCGAAGCCTCGGTCAGCGAGAAGTTCGCGAACGATCCGCCGACAGGCGTCTCCGTCGTTCCATCCGGCGAAGCGCCGCGATGCACCAGCCCCGCCAACGCGCCGGTCGGCATCAGCCGCGTGGACAGGTAGTAGAACGCAGCGAGGATCAGGAGGACGAGAACAACGGGACGCAGTTTCATCAGGCAAGTACCCTTTGGCTGCGCTGGAAGCGCATGTATTGGAATTTTAGACGTTTTCTGCCGCTGGTCGGCTCAGGCGGAGAGGTTTCGGCTTGCCATCCGCTGCAGCGCGCGCCAGACGTCGTTCACCCGCGCTTCCAGCGCCGCGATGTCCCCGTTATTACGGATGACGATGCAGTCTTGTTCCTGTTCCGTTGTGGTCCGCTGAGCTTTCAGCCGTCGCTGCGCCTCAGTTTGCAGCGCGACAAGCTCTTCCGCCGAGAGCGTGCGTCCGGCGGAAGCGCGGCTGACGAACCGCGCAATTTTGACGCTCTCAGGCGCCGTGACCAGCAGCACTTCGTCGAAGCGCTCGCTCCACGATTGGCCCTTCTCCTTGTGCTTCGTGGAGAAGATCAGCGCCGATTCCACCACGACGATCGCATCCGGCTTCGAGGCAGCGATATCCGCAATCAGCCGCGCCTGCTCGGAGATCACCGCCGGATGCACGATAGCGTTCAGCTCCTCGACGCGCTTGCCCTCAAAGGCCAGCCGCGCAAGCTCGCGGCGGTCGAGCGAGCCGTCAGCCTGCACAACGCCTGGCCCGAACTGCGCAACGATAGCGTCGTAAACAGGCTCGCCAGGCTGCATCATCGCGCGTCCCATGTCGTCGGACGAGAGCACAATCGCTCCGCGCTCGGCAAGCATGTGCGCGACCGTGGACTTGCCGCTGCCAAGGTCGCCCGTGAGTCCTACGCGCAGCACGCGGCTACTTCCCGGCGCGGCGAACGCGCGCGGCAGTGACCGTGTTCTTCATCAGCATGGCAATGGTGAGCGCACCAACACCACCCGGAACAGGCGTGTACGCACCCGAGACGGCGAACGCTGCCGGATCGATATCGCCGACTACGCTCGATCCGCGCTTGGCGAAAGTCGCTTGGCGCTCCGCATCGGCGGGGAAGAACTTCTCCACTTCGGCCGCGTCGGTGATGCGGTTGATCCCGACATCGATCAGCGTCGCGCCGGGCTTCACCATTTCGGGTGTGACAAAGCCGGCGCGTCCGATCGCGGCGATAACGATGTCCGCTTTACGCGTGATCTCCGCAAGATCGCGTGTCTTCGAGTGGCACACAGTCACGGTCGCGGACGCATTGATGAGCATCGCCGCTACAGGCTTGCCCACGATGTTCGAGCGGCCAATGACCACGGCGCGCGCTCCTGCAACAGGGATGTCGCTGCGCTCCAGTATCTGCATAATGCCCGCAGGCGTGCACGGCGCGAGCAGGTCAGCGCCGCCGGCGCCGCTGAGCAGCAAGCCCGCGTTCACAGGATGGAACCCATCAACGTCCTTCGCGGGAGACACCGCTTCCAGCAGTCGCGGCGTGTCGACGTGCGCAGGCAGAGGCAGCTGTATAAGGATGCCGTCGATGTCCTCGCGCGCGTTGAGCTCATGCACGATCGCAAGCAGGTCTTCCGTCGTAACGTTGTCCGACGGTGTGATGGTCTCGGAGTAGATGCCGAGCTCCGCGCTGGTCTTCGTCTTGCTGCGCACGTAGATCGCGGATGCAGCCACATTGCCGACCAGCACAACAGCGAGGCCAGGTGTATAGCCCGCAGCGCGCGCGGCGACGACTTCGCGCGCGACTTCAGCCTTGATGTCATTGGCGATGGCAATGCCGTTGAGAATGCGTGGAGAGGAGGAAGCAGACGACATATCTCTATCGTATCGCGCGGTGTGAAAGATCGCGCGATGCCGCACGCGCATGGTTGGTTGGCTGAACGATGCGATGCTCTACATACAATGTGTAATGGTTCGTTATCCTTCTGTACTACAACCCCTTGAGTGGATAAGCGCTCTAATTCAGACACGCGCATCTCGCGCGAACGAGGGCACTCCATGAACGGATTGATCGAGCAAGGGCCCAAAGGTGGAAAGCACACGGAAGTCACAAGTGACGTCACGCATGGCATCGAGAAGTTCACGGCCAGCGACCTCACCGCATTGCGCAGCGACTTGCTGCAGTCCGGGGTCGATTCGTTCCAGGCCGCCGAACTGGTGACCTCATTCCTGAGCGGTCGCGGATACGGTATCTCGACCGTCGAGGCTCGCGGAGTCGCCTCGAAGATTGAAGGCGTGGGATGTTCGATCGAAATCATCCAGGCTGAGCTGGAGCGCGTCGCGCACTTCGCCTGAAGGTGTGTGCGGTTCGAGCGGCGAGCGTGGAGCTACTGCGTGATCTCGCCTTCGGGCTCGTCGGTGGGTGATTCGATCTCGGCGTTGAAACCCTCGAGCATGCGCGCGAGGAAGGCTTCTTCGTCCAGCCCTTTGCGCTGCATGGACTCCGCATTCACGATGTGCCGCGCCAGGTCCGCGAGCACAATCCCCCACGCGAACGGATCTTCCCACGTGCCGGAGCGCAGGCTCACGTGCTGACCCTGCTCGGCGACCCAGACGCGCAGCAGCTCAAACGCGGCCTTGTCCTTCGCCGCAGCCGGTGGAGGATCGAGATACTTGTTCGAAGCCATGACGTTTCCTCCAGCCTGCTTTTATTCTTGAGCGCGCTTGGCCAGCAGCGCTTCGACGCCTGATCCAACTTCCGCCTGGGCGAACTCCGCTCCGACGCGGATGCAGTTCATGATGGCGCGCTCGTTGGACGAGCCATGGCCGACGATCACCGGCCCGCGCACACCCAGCAGCTGCGCGCCGCCGTATTCCGAGTAATCGAGGCGCTTCTTGAAGGCCATGAACGCCTTGCGCGAGAGCAGAGCGCCAACCTGCGACGTCATGGTCGACTTCAGGCTCTCCTTCAGCATGATGCTGAGCATCTTGGCGGTGCCTTCGCAGGTCTTCAATGCAACGTTCCCGACGAAGCCATCACAGACGATGACGTCCGCATTGCCGTTGAAGATATCGCGGCCTTCCACGTTGCCGATGAAGTTGAGGCCAAGCTCAGCGGCCAGTTCACGCATTATGGGCAGCGTGTTGCGGACCAGCGTGTCGCCCTTGCCGTCCTCTTCGCCGTTCGAGAGCAGGCCGATCCTCGGCCGCGCGCTGTGCAGCACGTTCTTGGAGTAGACATGTCCCATCACGGCAAACTGGCGGAGATTCTCAGGATCGCAGTCGACGTTCGCGCCCACATCGAGCAGAACGCACGGCCCGCCGCCAGAAGTCGGGAAGGCTGTTGCCAGAGCGGGCCGGTCAATCCCGGAAAGGGAACCGAGCACCATTTTCGCAGTGGCCATTGCAGCACCGGTATTGCCGGCTGTCACAAAGCCCGCAGCGCGGCCTTCGCGCACCATCTTCAGGCCGACGCGCATTGAGGAATCGCGCTTGGAGCGGACGGCGAGCGCCGCTTTGTCGTCCATGCTGATCCACTCGCTGGCCTGGACGATGAAGACGGGCAGGCGATCGCGGCCGCCATGCGCGCGCAGCGCGGCACGCAGCTTCGGGCGCAGGATCTCTTCAGGGCCTACGAGGTGGACGCGCACGCCCAGATTGCGCGCAGCAAGAACCGCACCCCTTACTTCGGGGTCCGGAGCCTTGTCGGATCCCATTGCGTCGAGAACGATGTCAATCGGCATTGGGATTCAAATTAGCAGGTTGGCAGAGCTTATGCAGCTTCGGGCGTGGCCAGAACAGCGCGGCCCTTGTACTCGCCGCACTTCTTGCAGGCGCGGTGCGACTGCTTGCGCTCGCCGCACTTGGGGCAGAGCGATGTGCCGGTCGGGGTAAGGAAGTCGTGGCTGCGGCGCTTGGCGGTGCGCTGCTTGGAGTGGCGGCGCTTCGGATTAGGCATGGTAGTTCCTCTCGCATCGGCCCAGTCATTGTGCGCGAGACGCGCGAGCATGGGCCATTGAATCTGATAAATCTTGGCAAAGCTTTGAAATTCGCAGCGGTTGCGTCAGGCCTTGTTTCCGGCTGATGCCTTTTCCGCGAGGCCGGCCAGCGCATTCCAGCGCGGGTCGGTGTGGCTTTCCTCGCAACTGCATGGAGCGTTGTTGCGATTCGCGCCGCAGTGCGGGCAAAGTCCCTGGCAATCCTCTCGGCAGAGCGTCCGTCCGGGCAGGGCAAGAAGCACCTGTTCCCGAATGGCGTCCTCCAGCAAAAGGCCGCTCTTTCCATAATACCCGATTTCGGTCTCTTCTTCCGTAATTGCTCGCTCGCCGGTCTCGGCGTCGGCGAACTCGGGCCGGAAGATCAGGTCGAATTTGGCGTTGAGCTCCTGTTGCACCGGCTCGAGACAGCGGGCGCACAGCAGCTCGAAGGTGCCCGAGAAGTCGGCGCGGAGGCGGATGTCGTCGACGATCTCCCCATGCCCGCGGTGCTCTTCGATCAGTTCGGCCCTTCCTTTCACCTTGAGCGGCCCCGCTTGGCGGATGTCGGTGGCGTAGTCGATCGCGCCCTCCGGCAGGCTTTCGTCGAGGATTACAGGTTCTTTGTGCAGTTGGGCCGTGGTGATCAGCATTCTTTAAGCGTAGGGCCGCGTGGCGTGCGCGTCAACGTGCAATCCGCCCGAAGAGCGCCTGTTCTCATTTCTGCCTCTGTGAGTCCGCTAATAAAACGTCAGTGATCTCGGCAAATGACGCGAGTCGTCACTCAGACGGCGGTTCTGGCGAGTTTCTGGTGTCGAAAATTGGGCCGTGCTTATGTTCAACGGCCCTGTTTGTACGGATTTGATTCTTCGCAAACCTGCTTTTCTCGATGACCGAAGAACACGGAGCGGGAAGTCCCAGCGACTCACGACTCCAACTCGAGAAAAACCACATGAACCGAATTCTCTCCACAGCACTATGCACCATGGCCCTGCTTCTCCCTTTCCATGCTTCAGCGCAGGTCACCGGTTTCGGCATCGTCAAGCCGAACGGCCTTCCCGGCTCCATTCTCACCGTCTCCGGTTCGGAGCGCCGCGTCGCTCTGCGTTGCGCGTCAGGCTGTTCGACCGCCGGCGCAGCCACGTGGACCATCGCAGCCACCAGCGGCGGCGCTTCAGCCACTCTGAAGCCCTCAGCGTCGGGCAACTATGTCGATGTCGCCGTCGGTTCCACGGGTGGAAGCTGCCCCGTCACCGGCACGACCCCGAGCTTCAACATCACGCCGACCGCCGTCGTTACGCTGAAGGCAACATCCAAGGACGACCCCACCCAATTCGACACAGTCGGCATCGCCGTTTGCAGCCCCGCTGTTGAGGCCTACACAGTGCCGTTCTATCGTGTGCTCTTTTCAGGCCAGCGGGAGGATGTGCAGGGCGTCATATGGGGCTCTTCGAACACCACCGGCACCTGGCAGGTCATCTCGCAGCCTTCCGGCGGCGATGCCGTGCTCGATGACACCACCAACAGCGACACCGTATTTCACGCGACGGTGAAGGGCCTGTACAAGGTTCAGTGGAACTCCTCGGCCGACCCGAGCAAGACGGCCTACAGCACGTTCTATGTGACAGGCAACAAGCCGGCGCGGCTCTCGCAGCCTAACGGCACCGAGCCCATCGATTGCACCGCCGATCCCAACACCACAGGTGGCGTGCTCGAGGTTGGACCGACGCAGACTTACAAGAATCTTGAAGCACTGTCGCAGGCCATGATGGTCCCAGGCGTGACGATCCGTCTGCACAACGAGGACACCACCGCCAAGAATCCCACGGCTTACCACGAGTGGATTCAGATCGGCGGACGTGGCGCGCACGACAATCCCATCCGCCTCTGCGGTGTTCCCGATGCAGCCGGCAACCTGCCGGTGATGGACGGCGCGAACGCCACCGGTCGCGCGGATGTACTGAGCCCCAACTATGTGTCGGGCGCTGCCGCGATCTACGTCTACAACAAGAACTACGATCCTTACCCCCGCTTCCTCGGGCCGCAGTACATCGTGGTTGAGGGCATCGCCTTCCGCAACTACTCTCCGACTCAGAAGTATTTCCCGGCAGGCACCACCTCCGGCACGCAGGCGGCTTACGTCAACAACTCCGCGGGCTTCCGCTTCCAGGTCTGCCGCGACTGCGAGCTGAATGGATCGGAGTCGTACAACAACGGCAACGGCGTCTTCGCCGAAGGCAACGACGCGAACGCTTGGGGCGGTATCTCCGAGCGGCTACTGTTTGAGGGCAACAATGTCCACGACAACGGCGTGGCAGGCGATAACCACGAACATAACTGGTATCTGCAGGCGTGGTACCAGGTCGTGCAGTTCAACCAGATACCGCACTACAACACCGCGGCTTCGGGGTCGCAATACAAGGACCGCGGCACAACCTGGTTTCGCTATAACTATGTCGGCACCGGCGCCGCCCGCATGCTCGACTTCGTCGAGAACCAGGATGCGCCGCATTACATGGACCCCAATTTCTACGTGACCAACATGCGCACCAACGAGCCCAAGGATTTGTACACGGGCGATCAATTGGCGGCTGCACTGGAGATGTGGCATCACTCGGCGTCCGTGTACGGCAACATCTTCGCGGAAGCTACATCGGGCTCTGTACACTTCTCGGCCGACTCCGGCGGCGGATCGCTGATGCGCACCGGCACTCTGGACTTCTACAACAACACGATGAACGCGGTTGCTCAAAACGTCTATCGCTACTCGTGGTTCGATACCGGCGATCACGGCAGCAACTTCTTCCACTGGGACTGGCCGGTGATCAATGTGGACAACGTGGCGGCCGGCGGATGGAGCAATAACCTCCTGCCATTCTTCTCGTGGAACACGCAGCGCGATGCTTTCATGAACTTCGGCAAAGTACTGTTGCCGACCACCTGGGGCACCAACGTGCAGAACTGCCTCAACAACGCAAAGGGCCTCTGCGACCCCAGCGGCTGGCCGTTCACGTCCAACACCGACATGTACTTCGACGGCAACGCTTTCAACCCGACAGGGGCGGGCAACTTCGTCACCAGCGGATCCATCACGCCATGGGACCCCACAACGTACCAGTTGACGACTTCGGTGAGTGGTCTGCCATTGACGGGCTCACAGGCTGTACTGCCGGTGCGATTCCAATACGTTCCGGCGCAGGGCTATGCGGCTCCGCGCAACACTGTGGTTACCAAAGCTACGGGTGGCGTGATCGGCGCGACGGATACGGTCTCCGGCGCAAACACGACCGCTCCTGCAGTGCGCAGCGCACAGACGATCACGTTTGCGGCGATCGCGGCACAGAAGGCCGGGACTTCCATCACATTGAGCGCGACGGCTTCTTCGCAACTGGCGGTGACGTACGCAGTCACCAGCGGACCTGCGAGCGTCTCGGGCAACACCATCAAGCTGACCGGCGCGGGCACGGTCACGATACAGGCAACGCAGGCGGGGAACGCAACGTTCGCTCTAGCGGCGCCGGTGTCGCAGAGCTTCGCGGTCACAGCAGGTGCGCAGACCATCACGTTCACCGCGATCCCCACGCACACCAGCGTTGATCCCGCGTTCGCGCTGAGTGCGACGGCTACTTCGGGACTGGCTGTGACATTCTCTGTGGTTTCAGGACCGGCGAAGGTCACAGGCAGCACGCTGACCCTTACCGGCGCTACCGGAACTGTCGTCATCGCAGCCAACCAGGCCGGCAACAGCAACTATGCTGCTGCTGTGGCTGTAAGCCGGAGTTTCGTCGTTACGGGCGCTCCGCAGACCATTACGTTCGGCGCGATCGCCGCGAACAAGTATGGGACGCGGGCTTTCACGCTCGGTGCGACGGCTTCTTCCGGATTGCCAGTTGCGTACACGGTAGTCTCGGGACCGGCGACGGTTGCAGGCAACACCGTCACTCTTACGGGATCGGGTACCGTCACCATCCAGGCGACGCAGACCGGCAACGCTTCGTACGCGGCTGCAACGCCGGTATCGCAGAGCTTCGCTGTAGCGCAGGCAACGCAGAGCATCGTCTTTCCTGCGATCCCCAACCAGGTTGTCGGCAACCCTGCGTTCGCGCTGACTGCGTCAGCTTCTTCCAAGTTGGCGGTGACGTACACCGTGATCTCGGGACCTGCGAAGGTATCGGGCAGCACGGTGACGGTCACGGGTGCGGGCACGGTTGTTATCCAGGCAGCTCAGGCCGGCAACTCGGGCTTCGCTCCCGCTCCGTCCGTGTCAGTGAGCTTTACCGTCGCCCCATAGGGAGGATTGATTTCGGCATCAATATCACGGCTGGAAGAAAACGACAATCCCACGCCTGGGGCATGGGGTTGTCGTTTTTAACCGTGTGTTTACAACATTTTGCGGAATTCTCTAGCGTCACTGCCAAGCCTTGATAACATCTGTTCAGCACGCGGAGTCCACCAAGGAATGCCGCAACAGAACTGCCAATTCTCCTGAGTTGGTTAATTCCCTCCGCTACGCCCCAGAGCAGTTTCGCCATACCCGGGCCCCAGGCGACCCCCACCCGACTCAGGGCGCCAAATTATTGCAACTTAGTCGTCACTCGAATGCCCCAATCGGGCCATTACGCCCGGTTTTGCGCTATTACGTCTGGCTAAAACAATGATTCCAGCGCGGTTGATTCACCGCGACTGAAAGCTAAGGTCGTATTCAGGACAAGCGGCGCTGATGCACCACAAGCACTTTGCCTAACCCCTCAGCCCAGGCGCAGTTTGCCTCGCATGACTCCTGAACTTTACCGCTGACTCGATCCGAGACGGCACAGCGGTGCATTTCAGGAAGACCGAAAACTGGAGCGGGTAGTCCCCCGGGACTCGTGACTCCGAAAAGGAAGATAAATGAATCGTAAAGTTGTTTTTGTACTCTGCTTTGTTGCTGGGCTCCTGCCGATTCAAGCACAAGTAACTGGATTTTCCATCGTCAAACCCAACGGAGCTCCTGGCTCCTTCCTCACGCTTCCAGGATCTCAACGCCGCATCGCATTACGCTGCGCATCAGGCTGTTCGACTGCCGGTGTAGCCACATGGACTGTAGCGGCTGCCACTGGCGGCGCCTCCGCCACGCTGAATCCTTCGCCGTCCGGCAACTACGTCGATGTCACCGTCGGCCCGACCGCCGGATCCTGCCCTGTCACCGGCGCGAATCCGAACTTCAACATCAGTCCTACGGCAATCGTCACCCTCCAGGCGAAATCGCTGGACGATCCCACCCAGTTCGATACAGTCGACGTCGCTGTTTGCAGCCCCGCTGTGGAGGCGTACACCATTCCGTTCTATCGCGTGCTGTTCTCAGGTCAGCGGGAAGACGTGCAGGGCGTGGTCTGGGGATCGCCGGACACGACCGGCACGTGGCAGATCATCTCACAGCCGTCCGGCGGCGACGGCGTGCTCGATGACACGACCAACAGCGATACCGTCTTCCACGCCACTGTCCAGGGCTTGTACAAAGTCCAATGGAACTCTTCAGCCGACAGCACGAAGACGGCCTACAGCACGTTTTACGTGACCGGCAATCCGCAGACGCGCGTTTCGACCCCGAACGGCACCGAGCCAATCGACTGCACGGCGGACCCAAACACCACGGGCGGCGTGCTCGACGTCGGTCCCACGCAGACCTATACGAACCTTGAAGCCATCTCGCAGAACATGATGGTTCCCGGCGTGACGATCCGTTTGCATAATGAGGACACCACCGGCCAGAACCCCACGACGTATCACGAGTGGATTCAGATCGGCACCCGCGCGGCGCACGACAATCCAGTGCGCCTGTGCGGTGTTCCCGATGCAGCCGGCAATCTGCCTGTGATGGACGGCACCAACGCTACCGGACGTTCCGACGTGCTCAGCCCCAACTTCGTTTCGGGTGCTGCGGCCGTCTACGTTTACAACAAGAATTACGATCCCTACCCGGGCTATACCGGACCGCAGTACATCGTGGTTGAAGGTATCGCTTTCCGCAACTATTCACCGACCAACGCCTACTATCCCGCAGGCACGAGCTCGGGCGCGACGACCACTTATGTGCACAACGCCGCCGGCTTCCGCTTCCAGGTCTGCCGTGATTGCGAACTGAATGGCTCGGAATCGTCTTTCAACGGTAATGGCGTATTTGCCGAAGGCAACGACGCCAACGCGTGGGGCGGCATCTCTGAGCGTCTGCTGTTCGAGGGTAACAACGTCCACGATAACGGCGTCACGGGCGACAGTCATGAACACAACTGGTACCTGCAGGCGTGGTACCAGGTGGTGCAGTTCAACCAGATACCGACCTACAACACCAGGGCGCTGGGTTCGCAGTACAAGGACCGCGGCATCAGCTGGTTCCGCTATAACTACGTCGGTACGGGTGCTGCGCGCGTGCTGGATCTTGTAGAAGACCAGGACGCGCCGCACTACATGGATCCTGCTTTCTACCTCCTCAACCTGCTGCCAGCCGAACCCAAGGACCAGTACACCGGCGACCAACTCGCCGCCGCACAGGAAGCCTGGCATCACTCCGAGTTCGTCTATGGCAACATCTTTGCTGAAGCCACGGGCGGATCGGTGCACTTTGCGGCCGACTCCAATGGCGGCTCGCTGATGCGCACCGGAAACCTGGAGTTCTACAACAACACGGTCAACGCCGTGGCGAAAAATGTTTATCGTTACTCCTGGTTCGACACCGGTGACCATGGCAACAACTTCCCGCACTGGGACTGGCCTGTGATCAATGTCGCCAATGTTGTTGCCGGCGGCTGGACCAATAGCCTGCTGCCCTTCTTCTCCTGGAACTCGCAGCGCGACACCTACATGAACTTCGGCAGAGTGTTGCTGCCCAGCTCGTGGGGAACGAACGCTCAGAGCTGCATTAACAACGCGACGGGTCTATGCGATCCAACCGGATGGCCGTACACGTCGAACACCGACCTGTACTTCGATGGCAACGCGTTCCACGCCACCGGCACGGCCAACTTCATTACTGGCGCCACCACACCGTGGAATGCCGGGACATACCAGCTGACCATTCCGCTCAGCGGGCTTCCTTTGACTGGCGCGCAGGCCGCGTTACCCGTGCGCTTCCAATACGTGCCGGCTCAGGGTTACGCTGCTCCGCGTAGCACCGTCGTGACCAGCACTGTTGGCGGCACAATCGGGGCAACGGACTCGGTAAACGGCGGCGGCATTTCGGTGCTCAGCGCGCAGACGATCACCTTCCCTGCAATCCCGGACCAGACGGCTGGTCTGTCCTCAGTCGCGCTGAATGCGACCGCGTCCTCGGGACTGCCTGTCTCGTACGCGGTGGTATCCGGACCGGCGACGGTTTCGGGCAACACGGTGTCTCTCACCGGCGCGACCGGAACGGTCATCATCCAGGCAGGTCAGGGTGGAGACGCGACTTACGCGCCGGCCCCCACGGTTAGCCAGAGCTTCAACGTGGCGCTGGCTACAGGCAATACTCCGCAGACGATTACGTTCCCGGCAATCGCTCCGCAGGCGGTTGGGAATGCACCCATAGCGTTGGCGGCAACGGCCTCTTCCGGGTTGCCGGTCAGCTACACCGTCCTCTCAGGACCGGGCCAGGTTTCGGGCAACATCCTCACAGTCGGAGAAAAGGGTACCGTCACGATTCAGGCGAACCAGACCGGAGACGCAACCTATTCCCCAGCTCCCCCGGTAACCCAGAGCTTCACCGTCGGGGGGACCGCTGCAAGCCTCACCGCACAGACGATCACGTTCCCGCCAATTGCCGCGCAAGCGTTTGGCAGCCCGTCCTTCACGCTCAACGCGAGTGCTTCTTCCGGATTGGCGGTGTCGTATGTCGTCCTGTCTGGACCGGCGGCGGTTTCCGGTAACGCGGTCACACTGACCGGGGCCGGCAGCGTCACCATCCAGGCGAACCAGGCAGGCAGTTCGACTTATGCTGCGGCTCCAGCAGTGAGCCAAAGCTTCTCTGTCTCTCAGGCGTCGCAGACGATTACGTTCCCGGCAATATCCAGCCAGACGACCGGCAATGCGCTCACGTTGAACGCAACTGCTTCATCGGGGCTGGCTATTGCGTATGCCGTTGTGTCGGGGCCGGCCACGGTCTCGGGCAACACGGTAACCTTCACCGGCAGCGCAGGAACGGTGGTCATCCAGGCCAGCCAACCGGGCAACGCCAACTACACCGCGGCCCCCGCGGTAAGCCAGAGCTTTAGCGTGACTGTAGGTGCGACGCACAACGCACAGACGATCATGTTCCCGGCAATCCCTCTCCAGACAATTACCAGCCCGGCGTTCACGTTGAACGCTACGGCTTCCTCTGGGCTGGCAGTGACGTACACGGTGGTGTCCGGACCGGCGAACGTTTCAGGCAGCACGGTGAGCCTCACCGGCGTTGCAGGGACCGTGGTCATCCAGGCAAACCAGGCCGGCAACGGAACCTACTCTGCTGCCCCAGCGGCGCGCCAGAGCTTTACGGTTTCGTTGCTGCCGCAAACCATCACGTTCCCCGCGATTGCCGGCCACACCGTCGGTAGTGCAGCGTTCACGCTGGCTGCGACAGCCTCCTCCAAGCTGACGGTGACGTACAGCGTCGTGTCGGGACCCGCAACGGTTTCGGGCAGCACTGTGACTCTGACCGGCAGCGCGGGGACGGTTGTCATCAAAGCGAGCCAGGCCGGAAATGCAACCTATACCGCGGCCACCGCTGTGAGCCAGAGCTTCGTTGTTGCAGCGGCATCGCAGACGATCACCTTCCCCACGATTGCGGCCCACGCGGTTGGCAACCCTGCGTTCGCGCTGGGCGCCACCGCCTCCAGCAAACTGCTGGTGACGTACAGCGTGACCTCGGGACCGGCGACGGTTTCGGGCAACATGCTGACGCTGACCGGAACCGCAGGCACTGTGACCGTCAAGGCAAGCCAGGCGGGCAATGCGGGCTATGCGGCTGCGCCCGCTCTCAGCCAGAGCTTCAAGGTTGCGATGGGAACTCAGACGATCACGTTCTCTGCAATTGCGAAGCAGACGCTCGGCAACGCTCCGGTCACATTGAACGCGACGGCATCCTCCAAGCTGCCTGTCTCGTACGCTGTGGTATCAGGACCCGGCAGGCTGAACGGCAACGTACTGACGCTTACAGGGCTCCCAGGAACGATTGTCGTCAAGGCTACTCAGGCGGGTAATGCCGGGTATACCGCGGCTGGTGCGGTGAGCCAGAGCATTACCGTTGTCGTCTCCGGGCACACTGCGCAGACGATCACGTTTCCGGTGATTCCAACTCACCAAGTTGGCGATAACCCTTTCAGCCTCGGTGCGACGGCTTCCTCAGGTCTGACGGTGACGTACGCGATCGTTTCTGGGCCAGCCACCCTGATGCGGAATGTGGTCCACATCAACGGTCCTGGAAAGGTCACGGTACAGGCGACGCAGGTTGGCAACACGACCTATGCTGCGGCTGTTCCTGTAACGCGTATCTTTACCGTGCTGCCGTAACTGGAGCCATAACAATCAGAATCCCGCGCCCTGAGTCTGGGGCGCGGGTTCTGTTTAAGCAGTTCGATTAGAGACGGCGGAGAACAGCGGCGCCGTGTTACCGGAACAGCCGTATCCCCGCCACACCCGCCGCGCCTGCATCGATGCACTGCTGCGAATTGGACCAAGTAACGCCTCCCATCGCCAGCACCCTCACCGGAGCCGCCGCTTCGCAGACCTCCCGCAGCCTCTCCAGCCCAACGCCCGGGCTTACCTGTACTCCCTGCACTCTCTTCTCAAAGATGGGGGAGAACAGGATGATGTCCGCACCGCCATCACGAGCCCGCCGCGCCGCTTCCACCGTATGGCACGCCACGCTGACGACTGGCTCTCCCCGGCCCGCTACAGCGAAAACGCGCCGCACCTGTGCGGGCGTCAACTCGTCCGGATGCGCCGTCAGGTGCACGCCGGCCGCGCCCGATGCGATCGCCACATCGGCGCGGCCGTTGATCAGCAGCGTGCTTTCCACTCCGAGCACGGCGAGGATCTTTCGTGCGAGCGCAGTCAGCGCACCCGCGTCCATATCCTTCTCGCGCAGTTGCACAAAGTCCACGCCATCCGCGGCCCAGCGCGCTGCTGAACGCAACAGTTCAGCGGTACGTATGGCCTCATCATCTCCAAATATCGAGCGGTCCGAAACGGCATAGCGCAACATGCCGATAGTGTAGCCGCGCGCCGTTCATCGGGCTGAAACGCTCGTCGGCGCTATGATAGGTACTGACGCTCAATCGAGACCGGTGGCGGAACGCGACATCGGCGCATCTTATTTGCACGGGAGACCCTGGCGACGCTATGGGCATTGTTTACGACCTTATCGTCATCGGCTCCGGCCCCGCAGGCCAGCGCGCCGCCATTTATGGGGCCAAGCTGGGCAAAAAAGTGGCTGTGGTGGAGAGCCGTGAAGTAGTGGGTGGCGCCTGCATCAACACCGGCACCATTCCCTCCAAGACCATGCGTGAGGCCGTGCTGCACCTCTCCGGCTATAACTACAAGTCGATCTACGGCATGAACTACCGGGTGAAGGAACGCATCACCATGGCCGACCTCGCGTTCCGTGTTCAGCACGTCATCAAGACGGAAGTCGACGTGACTGAAGCTCAGCTCTCACGCAACAACGTGGAGATGCTGATCGGCACAGCGAGCTTCGAGGACGCCACCCACGTCAAGGTGGCCAACTCCCGAGGCGCGACCGTTTACGAGGCAAAGAACGTACTGATCGCGACCGGCACCAAGCCCGCCAGCTCGCCCAAGGTGCAGATCAACGGCACGACCATCGTCAACTCCGACCTTGTGATGAACCTGAAAGAACTGCCGAAGACCATGATCATCGTCGGCGGCGGCGTCATCGGCGTGGAGTACTGCTGCATGTTTGCCGCGCTCGGCGTGCGCGTGACGCTGATCGAGCGCCGTCCACGGCTGCTCGAGTTCGCCGACCAGGAGATCGTCGAAGCGCTCAGCTACCATCTCCGCGACGCTCGCGTGACCATGCGCCTGAACGAAGAAGTGGAGTCGGTGGAAGAACTCGCTGACGGCACAGTCGTCGCCACACTCGAATCGAAGAAGAAGCTCACCGGCGATGCGCTGCTCTACGCGGTTGGACGCCAGGGCAACGTGGACGAACTGAACCTCGCCGCCGCCGGCGTTGAAGCCGACGCCCGCGGACGCATCCCGGTCGACAAGGACTTCCGCACCAAGCAGCCGACAGTCTTCGCCGCCGGCGACGTCATCGGCTTCCCATCACTCGCTTCGGTGTCGATGGAGCAGGGCCGCATCGCCGCAGCGCGCGCCTTCGGTGATGACGAGATCATCTCCAACCCCAGCTTCTATCCCTACGGCATCTACACAATCCCCGAGATCTCGTTCATCGGCAAGACCGAAGAGCAGTTGACGGAAGAGGATGTGCCCTACGAAGTCGGCGTAGCCTACTACCGCGAGATTGCGCGCGGACAGATTCGCGGCGATACGACCGGCCGCCTCAAGATCATCTTCCACCGCGAGACGCATGCCATCCTCGGCGTCCACATCATCGGCGAAGGGGCCAGCGAGCTGCTGCACATCGGCCAGGCCGTGATGGCGTTGGGCGGCAAACTGGATTACTTCGTGGAGACAGTGTTCAACTATCCGACGCTGGCGGAGTGTTACAAGGTGGCCGCTTTCAACGGTATGAATCGCGTCAGCAAGTTCGACTAGAGCACCGGATCCAGGTTGACGACCGAGGTATTCGACGGCTAACGTCGAGAGCCTCACGACAGCAGATAAAGCGCAACAGAACGGGCAAAGGCAGGCAGATATGGCAGACCAGGGCACGGCATCGAAAGCATCTCCAAGGGCAAACCGGACGGTCGGCGTTGTCATGTCGGAGCGCATCGACGCCGGCCTGGTGATCGACCACAAGCTGCAGGGCGAGCTGCGCACCTACCCCGCAGGCCCGGCGCCGAGCGACGTCGAAGACGACAACTCGCTGGTGGAACTGCCCACCGCTCCACTGGTCGAAGAAATCTGCAAGCTGATTGCGTCCGTAGCGAAAGGCAACGATGGTCCGCTGGATGCAGTCGGCATCGCGCTCCCCGGGCTCATACGCAACGGCGTGGTGGAAGAAGCGCCGAACCTGCCACAACTGAAGGGCGCGCGCATCGAGGAGTTGCTGACGACGGAGCTTGTGAACCACGGCATCACTGCGCCGGTGAATGTGGTGAACGACGCCGACGGCATGGCCGCGGGCCTGGCCTCGCGGCACGGCAAGCTCGACCACATGATCCGTGTCTGGACGATCGGCACAGGCATCGGCTACGGCCGCTATCCGTTCGCCCAGGGCGTCTGGGAAGGCGGTCACACGGTCGTCTCGCTCGACGATAAGGAGCGCTTCTGCGGCTGCGGCGGTCGCGGCCACCTTGAGGGCATCATGGGTCATCGCGCGATGCGGCTGCGCTTCCTCGACCTCGAGCCTGAGGAAGTCTTCGCCGCGGCCAACACCCGCCACGGCGACCCGCGCTGCGTGGAGTTCAAGCAGCTATGGCACAAGGCGCTGGCCGCTGCGACGGCGACATCGATCCACCAGGCCGGCCCGGGCAAGTTCTTCCTGACAGGCTTCAACGTCCGCTTCGTCGACCTGAACCTGCTCAAGGACTACCTGCACCAGATGGTGAAGATGAGCCCGATTCAGGGCTACTCGGTCGAGATCGTCGACGACGACCACGCTACACGCGTGATCGGCGCGGCGGTGGCTGCGGAGCAGGCCGCAGGGCTGTAGCTACCGCTGACACGTCGGGCAGTACACGGTCGTGCGTCCGCCGACAACCAGCTTCTTGAGCGGCTTGCCGCAGTCCAGGCAATCTTCTCCGGCGCGCCCGTAGACCTTGTGCTCCAGCTGAAAGAAGCCCCGCACGCCATCCGCATCGACGTAATCGGAAACGGAAGAACCGCCAAGCTGAATCGCCTTCGCGAGCACCTCCTGCAGTGACTTGTGCAGCCGGTCGAGCTCCGCGCGCGTAAGGCGGCCAGCGGCCTTGCGTGGCCGAATGCCGGCGCGGAAGAGGCTCTCGTCCGCATAAATATTGCCGACGCCGTGCAGGATCGACTGATTCAGCAGCGCGGCCTTGATGGCGAGCTTGCGGCCCTTGAACAGCTGCGCAAAGTGCTCAGCGCTCACCGTCGTCGGCTCGACGCCCGGGCCGGCGTAGCCCGCCGTATCCGTCACCACGGAGAGCCGGCCGAAACGCCGCGGGTCGACGAACCGGACTTCGCGGCGATCCGAGAGCGACAGCACCGCGTGCGTATGCGGCGGCAGCGGCACCGAAGGCTCCGAGACGAGCAGGCGCCCGGTCATGCCAAGGTGCACAAGGAACTGTGCCGTCTGTTTCTTGCCGCGGCTAAGGTCCATCACCACCGTCTTGCCGACACGGCGCACGCCGGCGATGCGCGCGCCGGTGAGCGCTTCGGCGATCTCCGTCTCGGGCGACTTGAACGTCTGCGGCTTGCCACTCGTCCAGACGGAGACGATGCGCTGTCCACGCACACGCGCATCGACGCCATTGGCTACGGTTTCAACTTCGGGAAGTTCAGGCATAGGTATTCGATGCTTTCCACACTGCGCGGACGCGGCGCTTTCCAGGAGAAACAGGCCCGATAACTACACGGTAATGCCTGCGACTTCCGCGGGGATCATCCTGCCAGAAAGACACGCGACATCTCGTGTTATTCCGGGGAACGGCACGGTTCGCGGAGGCCCTTCCCGCCATCCGCCGGTGCCGCGGTATAAAATGAATCATGGGCGCGAGCTTCTTCTGCCTGCGCACTCCCACCTGCAGTCTGGAGCACCCTTGAAGAACCAAAAGCGTAAGTCTGCCGTGATCCTTGGCGCCCAGTGGGGCGACGAGGGTAAGGGCAAGATCGTCGACGTCCTCTCGGAGAAGTTCGACATCGTCGCCCGCTACGCCGGCGGCCACAATGCCGGCCACACGGTCATCATCCACGGCAAGAAGATCGTTCTGCAGTTGATCCCGTGCGGGGTCCTGAGACCGGCGTGCAAGGGTGTTATCGGCAATGGCGTGGTGTTTGATCCCGCCGCCTTCCTCAACGAGGTGAAGAAGCTCAAAGAGGCCGGCCTTCCGGCGCACGACCCGGCCGCCGGCCAACTCTTCGTATCGAACCGCGCACAGGTGATCCTGCCGTATCACCGCATGATCGAGCTGGCCGCCGAGACCGCCCCGGGACGGCAGACCATCGGCACAACACGCCGCGGGATCGGACCGGCGTATGAAGACAAGATTCATCGCAACGGTCTGCGGGTGATCGACCTGCTGAACTCGTCGCTGCTGCGCACACATATCAACAACGCATGCCACGAGAAGAACACCATCGCGGGGGCGCTGTTCGGCACCGCACCCCTTGACCCGAAGCAGATGTATGAGGACTATGCCCGCTTCGCCGAGCAGGTTGCGCCGTTCGTGACCGACACCGAATACCTCCTGAACAAGGCGCTGGACGCCGGCCAGAGCATCATGTTCGAAGGCGCGCAGGGCGCGCTGCTGGACATCGACCACGGGACGTATCCCTTTGTGACCAGCTCGTCTTCGACGGCGGGCGGAGCCGTGACCGGCACCGGCGTTGGGCCTACAAAGATCGATACGGTCATCGGCGTCACGAAGGCCTATGTGACGCGCGTGGGCGAAGGCCCATTCCCAACCGAAATCTCCGACCACACCGGCGAGCTGCTCCGCGCCCGTGGGCAGGAGTACGGTGCGGTCACCGGGCGTCCGCGCCGCTGCGGCTGGCTGGATATCCCGCTACTGCGGTATTCGAATGCCATCAACGGCACCGAGTGGCTGGTGGTGACCAAGATGGACGTCATGGACGAGTGCCCGGAGATCCCGGTCTGCACCGGCTACAAGATCGACGGCAAGGTGACCGACGTGATCCCGGCGGACATTCGCGGGTTCAAGTCCATCCAGCCGGTGTACACGACGCTGAAGGGCTGGATGACCTCGACCGAAGGCATCACCGAGTACGACAAACTGCCGCAGCTCGCGAAGGATTACCTGCAGTTTGTGGAGCGCGAGAGCGGGGCGAAGATCGGCATGATCTCCACGGGCCCTGACCGGGTGCAGACTATCAATCTCCCGGAGTTTGAAGAGGCGCTGGGATAGTTATGGTGAGCTTCATCGTACGTATGCGCTTCTCGTCCGAGGACCACGCGGAGATTGGACAAATTGTGGAGGAACTGACGCGCGCATCGCGGCAGGAGCCCGGATGCGTGACCTACATCCCGCACTGGGTGGAGTCCGACCCGTCGACGCTGCTGATCTATGAGCAGTACCGCGACCAGGAGGCTCTCGAGGCGCACCGCGGTACGCCGCATTTTGCGAAGTATGCGATTGGCGGGCTGTTCCAGAAGATGCTGGACCGGTCGCTGGAGAACCTGGTCGCGATCGGGTAGAACCCCGCAAGACTTCGCGTACTGCGTCTAACCAGTGCTGGCTCCGCTGTGGCGCATTTTGAATCAACTTTTGACTCAGCGGCGGACACGGGGCTAACATCCGGTACGCCCATGGTTCAGCGCTCCATCCCGATTCACCCTTCAATACCGACCTGGTTACGTGTCGGGATATGCGGGGTTGTGCTGGCCGTGGCCGTCGGAGTGAGTGCGCCGGCGGGTGCTTCCGGCCCACGTCATCCGCCGAAGCCGAACAAGCACGCGACCCGCGAGACGGTTGAGGCGCTGGAAGAACAGTATCGGCAGGCGCAGTTGAACGGCGATGTGGCGGTGATGGATCGCCTCCTGGCTGATGATTATGTGGGTATTACTGCCTTCGGGCAGGTGACGACCAAGGCGCAGCAACTGGCGCGGGTACGCGACCGCGTTGTGCAGTTGAGCAAGTTCGAGGTCCTCGACGTCAAGGTCAAACGGATCGGGCCGATCGTGGCGATTGTGACATCGCGGGCGGAGGTCGCCGGAACGAACGAGGGCAAGGCGATCAACGGGACGTTCCGCTACACGCGGGTGTATCACCGGCTGCCGAGTGGGATGTGGAAGATTACGAGCTTCGAGGCGACGCGTGTGCCTTCGGATCGCAGAGCCAGCGCGGACGCCGGCGATTCGGAGCCGAAGCCTCAGCAGTAGGAATTTCTCTCCAGAAAAAGGAAGCCCGCCGGAAGGGCGGGTTTCAAGCAGCTCAGAACTGCTGGTGCGCGTGGATCAGGCGACGTTTGCGGCTTTGATGCTGCCGGTCAGGTGGCCGGTGGCATTGACGACGGACTTCGGCGCCATGGGCCGGGACAGCCTCTCGAGATTGAGGCCGCTGAGACGGCGACTCAGAGAGCGCGTGCCGCCGGTCAACCGTGCGTCTTCGGGCTCACTTGCTGCGATCTTCAGAAGGCGGGAGCTGATGTCCGTCACGCGACGACAGGTGTCGGTTGCGCCATCCTGAGGTTGGTGGAGGTTGATCTCCTGCCGATTGACTGCCCAGGCTACCCCTCCATGAGCGACGCGATGTGGGATTTCTCTCACTGCCGCGAAGCGCCCCGGTGGAGCTTCCCTGCTCTTCAATTGTCCGATGGATGTCGGAAGCATAAGCGCTGTCCTTTCGGGGTTGGGTGCATAGCACAACTATGCACTGATACCCGATACGATGACCCGAGCCGGAGGTTCGTTGCCTGAAAAGTGACGGAATCGTTAAGTTTGGATTCCTATTGCGGGAGGGCTTCATTAGGCTCGGTGGCGAGCGCTTCGCGAAGGCGAGTCCAGCTTTCCGAGAGGATTTCGGGGAGGATGCGGGTCTCGGCGACGACGGTCATGAAGTTGGTGTCGCCCGACCAGCGGGGAAGTGCGTGGATGTGCAGGTGATGCGCGACGCCGGCACCGGCGGACTCGCCGAGGTTGAGGCCCATGTTGAGGCCCTCGGGGTTGTAGACCTTGCGCAGGGCGCGTTCGGCGCGGCGCATCATCAGCATTAGTTCGAGGGTCGTCTCCAGGGGAAAGGCGGCGAGGCTGGATTCGTGCTGATACGGGACAGCCATGAGGTGGCCGTTGCTGTAGGGAAAGGCGTTGAGGACGAGGTAACCGGTCTTACCGCGTTCGAGCAGGCCTACGGACTCTTCGGCTTCAGCGGGGTCCATGCCGTGGGCGATGGCGTAGTCCACGGCGGCGAGCATGTTGCAGAAGACACAGTGGAGGTCTCCGGGCCAGGCGGAGAGTTTGTCGGGAACGCCCTTCTTTCGCGGGGCTTCCTTGCCGGTGATGTAGGCGTAACGCCAGGGGGTAAAGAGGCGATCCATAGGGGCACTATAGCGGAGTGTGGGGATGCGGTGGACGAGACCTGAAAGACAGCATCGAAAGTGACGGTTGCGACATCTAATTGGTATAGATGATGAATAGCCTCTGCACCGCCTGGACACTGCACAAACGTGCGGGCACTCGTGTTGACCCGGGCAGACGCGACTGTTAGACTTTTATTTGAGCCGCTACGCCGGGGATTCAGTCGCAGCCGCTCCTCGCATCATGCTTCACCTCACTCCTATTCACATCATCGCGTGGTAGAGACCGCCTCCTGGGCGGTGACAGTCTGTCGCCTCTAACCGAACGATGCACGATGCAAGAGTGGACCTACTGGATCCGGAGCTTTGTATTTCATGGCCGACAACGACCACATCCTTTCAACCGAGAGCACACCCCTGAACACGACACTCGAACCTAACGCGACCGACGCGACGACCGAAGTTTCTTCGGCGTCGACTGAAACCTCCTTTAACCCTGCCTCTGAAGCGGTCCAGCACTCGGACGCCGCGCAGAGCCCCGTTGCAGTCCAGCATGAAACGCCTGCAGCAGAGACGGAGCAGCAGCCTGCTTCGATCTCAGCGTCAGCGTCCACGTCTGACGAAGAGCCCGAGTATGATGCCGAAGATTTCGCCAAAGCTCTGGAGAGCTTTGATCGCGAACAGGCCGCGGAGAAAGAGTCCGCGCAGTCGCTGACAGCTGAAGAGGCTGTGGTGACCGGCACCGTGGTGAAGATCACGGACAAGCACGTCGTCATCGACATTGGACTGAAGTCCGAGGGACTGATTCCCCTGGACCAGGTGCTGGACCACACCGGAACGCCGAAGTTCAAGGTCGGCGACGCGGTTGAGGTTGTAGTTGAGCGCGAAGAGCCGGAAGGCGGCTATCTCGTTTCGTACGAGAAGGCCCTGCGCCACAAGGTCTGGGACAAGCTCGAAGAAGCGGCCAACACCAAGACTCCCGTCAAGGGCATGGTGCTGTCGCGCGTGAAGGGCGGCCTGACGGTCGACATCGGCATCAAGGCATTCCTGCCCGGATCGCAGGTTGAGGTGCGCCCGGTGCGCAATCTCGACGGCTACATCGGCACGGAGATCGAAGTCCGCGTCATCAAGCTGAACAAGAAGCGCGGCAATGTCGTCATCTCCCGCAAGGAACTGCTGGAAGAAGACCAGAACGCGAAGAAGGAAGTTACGCTTTCGACGCTGCAGGAAGGCGCGGTGTTCACCGGTGTGGTGAAGAACCTGACCGACTACGGCGCGTTCGTCGACATGGGCGGCCTGGACGGGCTGCTGCACATCACCGATATGAGCTGGGGGCGGTTGACGCATCCGCGTGACCTGGTGAACGTCGGCGACGAGATCCAGGTGAAGGTGCTGAAGTTCGACAAGGACAAGCAGCGCGTTTCGCTGGGCTTCAAGCAGCTGACGCCTGACCCGTGGCTGGATGCAACGGAGCGTTACCCGATCGGTGCGCAGGTACGCGGACGCGTACTTTCGGTCACCGACTACGGCGCGTTCGTCGAGCTGGAGCAGGGCATCGAAGGCCTGGTGCATGTTTCGGAGATGACGTGGTCGAAGCGGATGAAGCATCCGTCGAAGATGGTGAAGCCGGGCGATGAGGTGGACACGATCATCCTGAGCGTGAACCCGACCGACCGCCGGATTTCGCTGGGCATGAAGCAGCTCCAGGACAATCCGTGGGAGCAGCTCGAGGACAAGTACCCGATCGGCGCGATCATTGAAGGCCGCGTCCGGAACCTTACGGACTTCGGCGCGTTCATCGAGATTGAAGACGGCATCGATGGCCTGGTGCATGTTTCGAACCTGAGCTGGACCAAGCGCATCAAGCATCCTTCGGAAGTGCTGAAGAAGGGTGAGAAGGTCAAGGCGATCGTGCTCGGAGTCGAGCCCGAGAACCGCCGCCTCTCGCTCGGCGTGAAGCAGCTTCAGCCGGATGTTTGGGACACGTTCTTCGCGCAGCATCGCGTGGGCGACGTCATCAAGGGCAAGGTGCTGCGCACGGCGCAGTTCGGAGCCTTCGTTGAGATCGCCGAGGGTGTTGAGGGCCTGTGCCACGTCTCCGAAGCGGTGGACGAGTTCGGCAAACAGGTGAATCTTGAAGTCGGCGCTGAGCACGAGTTCAAGATCGTGAAGATGAACCAGGAAGAGAAGAAGGTCGGGCTTTCGATCAAGGCCGTTGGCGAAGAAGCCAGCCGCGCCGAGGTGGAGAGCTACAAGGAGTCGAACAAGGGCTCCAAGGGCGGCGGTAAGGGGCAGGGCAGCAGTTCGAGCTCGAGCAACTCCGGCAGCACGACCCTGGGCGACCTGCTCAACTGGAAGAAGTCGGAACGCGAAGAGAACGAGTAAGCTTGTTCCCATTCGTAAACGACAATGGCCGCCTTCGGGCGGCCGTTGTTGTTTAGGTGAAGGTTCTTTCACTGCGATGCGCTTTGGTCCTGGCGACAGGGTCTGGGTGGTATTCTCCTCGGAATTATGAAACTTCACCTTTTCGCCGCCACCCTGCTGGCTGTGCCTGCGTTCTGCCAGACTCCGCAGTATCCGAAGATGCCTTCCGAAACGCCGGCCTCCATCATCGTGCCAGCGGAGGCGGCAGACTACACGCGGCGCATGGTGATGATTCCGATGCGCGATGGCGTGAAGCTCAACACCGTCATCTTGGTGCCCAAGACGGTGACGCCGGCGGCGAACGCGGCCATCCTGATGACGCGGACGCCATATTCGGCGGCGTTGCTGACGGCGAACACTTTTTCGTCGCACCTGGGCTCGAGCCTGTACGGCTATGACAATGCGACGGACGTGATCGTCGATGGCGGATACATTCGCGTGATCCAGGACGTCCGCGGCAAGTATGGCTCGGAGGGCGATTATGTGATGAACCGGCCGTTTCGCGGGCCGCTAAATCCGACGCCCGTCGACCACGCGACCGATACGTACGACACCATCGACTGGCTGGTGAAGAACGTGCCCGAGTGCAACGGCAAGGTGGGCATACTCGGCATTTCGTACAACGGGTTTACGACGCTGGCGGCGCTGGTGCATCCGCATCCCGCGCTGAAGGTGGCGGTGCCGATGAACCCGATGGTTGACGGCTGGCGCGGCGATGACTGGTTCCACAATGGGGCGTTCCGGCAGCAGAACATGGCGTACATCTACGAGCAGGTCGGCACGCGCGACAACAGCGCACGGTGGTGGACGTCGAACTTCGACGACTACGACATGTTCATGGAGGCGACGTCCGCGGGCGAGTTAGGCCGCCGGCGCCGAATGGAGAATAACGGCTTTTGGCGCAAGGTGGTTGCGCATCCGGCGTATGACGCGTTCTGGCAGGAACAGGCGGTCGACCAGATTCTCGCGAAGGAGCCGCTGACGGTGCCGGCGCTGCTGGTGCACTCGCTGTGGGACGCGGAGGACATCTACGGCGCGATGGCGGTGTACAAGGCGATCAAGCCGCACGACACCGCGACCGGAACGCCGGACGAAAAGGTGTTCCTCGCGATGGGGCCGTGGCATCATGGCGGGTCCATCGATGAAGGCAGCGCGCTGGGTGCGGTGAAGTTCGGCGCGGACGAGTCGCTGTACTTCCGGCAGAACGTCCTCGGACCGTTCCTTGCGCACTATCTCAAGGACAGCTCGATTCCGCTGCCCGCGCCCGTCACGGCGTTTGAGAGCGGGACGAATGTGTGGCGACAGTTGAAGTCGTGGCCGCTCGTCTGCACAGGCGAGTGCGGCGGCGCGAAACCGGCAAAGCTGTATCTGCACGATGGCAACAAGCTGAGCTTCAGTGCGCCAGCGGCCGGAGAGGCGCAGTCTACGGAGTATCTGTCGGACCCGGCACATCCCGTGCCGTTCCGCGCGCGGCCGATCAAGCCCGTAGGCTATACGACGCCGGCCGACTGGGCGGACTGGCTCGCGGACGACCAGCGCGAGCAGTCGGGGCGGCCTGATGTGGCGACGTTTACGTCGGATGTGCTGACCGCGCCGGTAAAGATCGCGGGCGAGCCGATCGCGAACTTGATCGCGTCGACCTCCGGCACGGATTCGGACTGGGTCGTCAAGGTCATCGACCTCTACCCGGATGAAGTGGCCGGGCAGCCGAAGATGGGCGGGTACCAGCTCGCGGTTTCAATGGACATCTTCCGCGGGCGCTACCGCACGTCGCTCGAACACCCCGCGGCTATCCCGGCGAACGAGCCCGAACTGTACAGGTTCGCGCTGCCGAATGCGAACCACGTCTTCCTGCCCGGCCACCGCATCATGGTGCAGGTGCAGTCGGCGTGGTTCCCGCTATACGATCGCAATCCGCAGACGTTTGTACCGAACATCTTCTTTGCCAAACCGGCGGATTATCAGAAGGCCACGCAGCGCGTGTTTCATTCCGATAAAGAAGCTTCATTTGTGGAGTTGCCGGTGGTGGCCAAATGACGTTATACGGATGACTCGCCAAATGTAGTTCTGAACCGGAACGTTATCCTGTGGCGCTGATCTTCCAATATCCAACCCTCGAAGGTTTCAAACATCGACCGAAGGGTACTTATATCTGCGGCAATTATGTCGAGCCCTCGGTCGTCGTACATATGCATGATGACGCGCGCACGAGGATCGATGACAAACACCCCACTCGAAATTTTCGGGACTGCATTCTGTTCTCTATTGGCGATTGCCTGAAACATCAGTGAGGCATCGAGGACTGATGGGGACAAACGCGCCCAGGTCAATCGATAAGGAGTCTCATCAAAAGGTGAGACCTCGATCGATTCGAATTGGGCGGAGCCGCGCAGGAGAATGCCAGGCGTTGCAAACAAGGGCGAAGAAGGGCTCGCAACTTCCTCACCCTCAGTCCAGTCTTGAGAAACCAGGATGAAGTTATCCGCCTTCGCGAAGGCAAATTCGTAGAGACGCGCTGCTCGCGAAACCTGCTCGATTCCGATCTCAAATCGAATCCCAACAGGCCACTGCCCGAAAAGGTTTCCTCCAAAGTCCACGCGATTGAAGTGCGACAGCATGAACGCGGGCAGGTCAAAAGGTTCGCCGTTCGTCATCCGCAAAGGATACCGCGCCATCTCTCCAGAGAGGCCGGCTTCCGGCAACTTCTCTCTCATGTCAAAACTGAGACGGCACCGCATTTGCCTCTGCGTAGAAAGCGGCGCATGGCGATGCTATGCTCGGCAGTGATATGCGCGCATTGGTTTTCGCTGCCCTCGTCCTCGCCGCTTCCGCCGCACAGGCCCAGCTGTCCGCCGATGTTACGGCGCAGATCGATGCCGCTGCAAACAAGGTCCTTGCAACCACCGGCGTGCCTTCCGCTTCACTCGGAATCGTGAAGGACGGCAGGATCGTTTACACGAAGGCGTATGGGCTGGCGCGCGTTTCGCAGCCCGTGCCCGCGACGCCGGATATGGCGTACCCGGTAGGCTCGATCTCAAAGCAGTTCACGGCGACCGCTGTGCTGTTGCTGCAGCAGGAAGGCAAGCTCTCGATCGATGACCCAGTGTCGAAGTATTATCCGGAGCTGACGCGCGCAGCCGATGTGAAGCTGCGCAACCTGATGACCATGACCTCGGGATACGAGGACTTCGCACCACAGGACTACTCGATCCCCGCGTGGTACGTGCCGCGCGATCCGCTGGTGACCGTGCATGAGTGGGCGGGCAAGCCGCTGGACTTTGAGCCGGGCACGCAGTGGCAGTACTCGAATACGAACTATGTGCTGCTGGCGCTGATCGTGCAGAAGGTGACGGGCGAGCCCTTCTACAAGTACCTCCGCGAGCATGTGCTGGACCCGGCGCATATGCCGACGGCGTTCAACGCGTATGCGGACCGCGACAAGATCAGGCCGGCGGGGTACATCTCGTATGCGCTGCAGCCGCCGCGTGTGCTTCCGATAGAAGCGCCCGGGTGGTACTTCGGTGACGGCGAGCTGGCAATGCCCGCGTCGGAACTGCTGACGTGGGATCTCACATTCATCAACCAGTCGATTCTTTCGCCGGCGAGTTACAAGCAGATGGAAACGCCGTTCGTGCTGAAGGATGGCAAGGACTCCGGCTATGGGCTCGGCGTCTTTGTGCGCGATCGCAACGGACATCGCGAGTTGGAGCACGGAGGCGAGGTCGGCGGTTATGTCGCCGAGAACATCGTCTATCCCGACGACAAAATCGCCATCGTTGTGCTGACCAATGAAGTGGCGTCGAGTGCCGCGTCCGGCATTGCGAACGCCGTGACGCCGCTGTTGCTGCCCGGCGCGGTCGAAGCGGCCAGCGCGAGCGATCCGGTTGCCGCGAAGCTGCCCGGCATTCTGGCGGCGTTTGCCAAGGGGCAGATCGATCGATCGCTGTTTACGACGAACTGCAACAGCTATTTCAGCAAGGATGCGCTCGCCGATTTCCGCGCGACCCTCGCTCCTCTGGGTGCGGTGACCAGCGTGAAGCAGGTGCGGAGCGGATTGCGCGGCGGCATGACCTTCGGTCTGTATGAGGTAACGTTCGCCAACGGTACGACGCTGCGCATGGATACGTACACGCTGCCGGATGGCAAGATCGAGCAGCTGCTCATCCTGAGCAAGGTCTGACGGCGGTGCGGATCCATCAACAGTTCAGACCGGTGCTGCAGCTTGCAGTGCCTCTGATTCTGGCCGAAGTCGGCTGGATGTGCATGGGCGTGGTCGACACCATCATGGTGGGCCACATGCAACAGCCTGTGGTGGCGATCGCCGCGTCGGGGCTCGGCGAGGTGACGTACAACACGCTGGCGTTTGCGATGGCAGGCGTGCTGCTGGGGCTCGACGCTTTTCTTTCGCAGTCTCACGGAGCGGGGCGCTGGGACGAGGCGAACCGCTGGCTGTGGCACGGCCTGTTGCTCGCGGCCGGGTTGACGCTCGCGCTGGCTGTATTGGTCGGCGTGGCGCCGCTTGTACTGACGCGGCTGCCCATCGATCGCAACGTCGTCACGGGCGCAACGGCGGTGATGCGCGCATTGAACTGGGGCTCGCCATCACTGCTGCTGTTCTTTGTAATCCGGCGGTACATGCAGGCGTTCAATCACGTGCGGCCCATTGCGGCAGCTTTGATTTCGGCCAATGCGTTGAATGCGCTGCTGGACTGGCTGCTGATCTTTGGGCATTCCTGGGGACGCTGGTCTGTGCCGGCACTGGGTGTCTTCGGATCGGGCATTGCGACCTCGCTCGCCCGGCTGTATATGGTGACCTTCATTGTGCTGATGATGCTGCGGCTCGACAAGCGGCACGGCTATGGCGTGCGGCAGATGCCACGCACTTTCGAACCCGAACGCCTGCGGCGCCTGGTGAGCATGGGTGGTCCGGTGGGCTTGCAGATATTTACCGAGATCGCGATCTTCGCGGCGGTGACGTACCTGTGCGGTGTACTGGGACCGTTGCCGCTCGCCGCGCATGAGATTGCGCTGACCTGCGCGAGCTTCACGTTCATGGTGCCGCTGGGCATTTCGAATGCGGCTTCGGTGCGCGTCGGGCAGGCGCTGGGCCGCAGTGCGATCGAGGAGGCGCGCGCCGCCGGCTGGGCGTCCATTGCGCTCGCCGCGGGCGTGATGCTGTGCTTCGCGACCATCATGTGGACTGCCGCGCCGGCCATTGCAGGAATTTTTACTCGCGATGCAGTGGTGATTGCGGCGGCCGTGCCGTTGCTGTGGGTGGCGGCCTGCTTCCAGTTGTTTGATGGCCTGCAGATCGCCGCAACCGGCGCTCTGCGCGGCGCGGGCAGCACGCGGGCAGCGCTGGTGGCACAACTGCTGGGCTACTGGGTGCTGGGGCTTCCGGTGGCGTGGTGGATGGCGTTTGGCCGCCACATGGGAGCACTCGGCATGTGGATCGGCTTGTGCTGTGGATTGGTGGTGGCGGCGGTGCTGCTGGTGAGCGTATGGTGGCGCACGACTGGCGATCTCGGCAGCCGGCGGCTGGTGATGAGCGCGAGCGGCGAGTAGGCGCCCCGTCACACAATCCGGTTCAGCCATCACACAGCCGGCCCGATTGGCACCCCATGGTGTAGCGTGGCTGACAAGATACAACCGTGAGGTAGAACGATGCGTCTTGCACGATTCCTCTTGATCGCCGCAGCGATGCTGTGCGGCAGTGCGGCCGGCAGAGCACAGGCGGCGGACCTCCACGCTGTCGCCTGGTTGAGCGGGGATTGGCAGTCTGTGCGTCCCAACGGCCTGGTGGAAGAGCGCTGGACCGCGCCCGCAGGGACAATGATGGTCGGCCTGAGCCACGCGTCGCGCGAGGGCAAGACGCGCAGCTTCGAATACCTGCGGCTGGAGCTGCGCGGCGGCGACATCTTCTACATCGCTTCGCCGAACGCAAAGAAGGTTGCGGAGTTCAAGCTGGTCGAAGCCACGGCCGACCACCTCGTGTTCGAGGGCGGCGACGAGCACGTGCAGCGCGTGAGCTACCGCAGCGAGGGTCCGGACAAGCTGACGGCGCGGATCGAAGGCAAGCAGGGCGGGGAGGCGTTCTCGGAAGAAATCCAATACGTGCGCCGGCCCGCGGGGCGTTAACCGGCCCGGCATTCTTTTATTCCGGTCCATAAATCGAAATGACGATGTGATGACAAGCGCCTGACACAGCGGCGCGGCGGCCTCGCTAGGCTCAACTTGGCGGTAAATGTTCGTTTCTTTTTCCGACGAGTCCTCTGCCCCGAGCAGAGAGAAGAACAGCGAGGCACCATGCGCAACCTGATCACGAAAGCTCTCGCCACCCTTGGCATCCTTTCCGCAGTCGCAAGCCAGACCGCGGGCGCTCAAGCGTACAAAGTCACCAACCTCATCTCCGACGGCTCCGTTCCCGCTGCCGTGACCGACGCCAACTTCATCAATCCCTGGGCCATCTCTTCGAGCGGCACGTGGTGGATCAGCGCACAGGGCACCGGCTACAACTACGTCGTGACGTCCGCTACGGGCGCGATCAATTTCAAAGTCATCGTTCCCAACGCCTCGGGTTTGGCGACAGCAACAGGCTTGCCCGCGGGCTCGGTCACGACGGGCGGCGCAGTGGGTATGCTGCTGTCCAACGGCACGAAAGCCTCGTTCCTTTTTTCGACGCTCGACGGCACCATCGCCGGCTGGAACTCGAAGCTGGGGACCGCCAATGCGGTATCGCTTGTGGCGATCAACAACAGCGCTGCGGGAGCATCGTATCCGGGGCTGGCGATCCTGAACATCGTCACAAACGGCGCCACCAGCGCGAGCTACATCCTGGCGCCGAACTTCGGCACCGGCAACAAGATCGAGGTGTACGACAGCAGCTTCCAGCCGACGCATCTCGCGGGAAGTTTCACTGACCCCAGCCTGCCCGCGGGGTACTCGCCGTTTTCGGTGCATGTGCTTAACGGGCAGGTATACGTCGCGTACACCCAGCGCACGGCAGCGGCGCCGTATCAGCCGGTCGGCGGCCCGGGCGTCGGTATTGTGGACGCGTTCGACCAGAACGGCAACTTCGTAACGCGTGTCGTTACCGGCGGCAACCTGAATGCGCCGTGGGGTGTCGCCTTTGCGCCGGCGAACTTCGGCATCTTCTCGAACGACCTGCTGATCGGCAACTTCGGCGACGGCATCATCAACGTCTACGATCCGAAGACGTTCGCGTACCTCGGCCAGCTGATGGACTCGACCGGCAAAGCGCTCGCGTATGCAAGCCTGTGGGAGCTACTCACCGGAGGCACGACCGTGCTGGGCACAACTGCAGTCAGCGGCGGCGACCCCGCGACCGTCTACTTTACTGCTGGGCTCGCAGGCGAAAAGCACGGCCTCTTTGCCAACATCGCCAACACGACCACGGCGGGCAGCGCATCCACCTTCGGCTTCAGCACCTCGGCCAGTGCGATCTCGGTGACGGCAGGAAGCTCTGCGACGGCGACGATCAGCGTCGCGCCGGCGAACGGCTTTGCGGGCACCGTCACGATGAAGTGCACTGGCCTGCCGATTGGGGCGACGTGCAGCTTCTCACCCGCGAGCCTGGCCGTGCTGGCGACGGCGCCAAGCACTGCTACGGTGACAATCCAGACGACAAAACAAACAGGCGCCATGAAGCCGTTACTGCTTCAGCACGGGTCCAGCGGAATCGTAGCTGCGATGCTGCTCCCCTTCGCGGGAATGCTGGCGCTTCGCCGGCGGCGCTCAGTGAGTCGCGCGATGCGCTCGCTTCAATTGCTCGGTGTGCTGGTGATCTCGCTTGCGGCCGGGAGCCTCGTGACGGGCTGCGCGGACAACAGCACCTTCTCACCTCCGGGCACGCCCGCCGGCACGTCGAACGTGGTGGTGACGGCGACCTCGGGCTCCGTAACGCAGCAGTCGACCATCGCGCTGACGGTAAAGTAGCAATCCTCCCGGCGGGAGTAGTCATCGCAACAGCAGATGACTGCTCCCGCTTCCACCGCACATCACAACGCTAAAAGGTCTTCGCGAAGTTGTAGTTCCATCGGCCACCGTGGCCGGCTCCGAAGGCGTAGTAAGTTTGCGCCACAACGTTGCCGCGCAACCTGACGGAGAGCCCAAACCCGCCGTCCTGCCGAAACTGTTTGAGCGAGAGACTGGCGGGCGTGCTGCCTACCGTGCCCACATCGTAGAAGACGTACACGCCGAACGGATCCCAGACAGGCACACCGTATTCAAATTGCAGCAGCGCCACGTCCGGCCCGCGGAAGCGATAGTTGTCGTATCCGCGCAGCGTGACGTTGCCCTCGATATCCGTGCCGCCGAGCGTCGGCTGCAGATAGAACGGTACCTGGTTCGCTCCGCTGGCCTGGCTCAGGATCAGGCGGCTCTTAATGTCGATCTGTCCGAAGTTGCACTTGTCGGTCTTCTTGTTGCTGTACTGGCACAGCAGGTAGGCGAGAGGATGCTGGTCCGCGTGGAATGAGTTGCGCAGCCGGAACCGCAACACGGCCCGCTCGTCCCCATCGAACCGGAACTGCCGATACGCGAAGCTGGACCCATCCGACGGCTGATGCCAGCCATAGCCGATATTGTTGTTGAACTCGAAATCTATAAGCCGAGCGTAATGCGGATCTCCAACCGGCAGCTCCACGAGCTTGCGACTGCTGGTGCGCAGCAGCTTGGTCTCAACGCCGAATCCATTGTTCAGATAGATAGGTTGCGCGGTGATGCCCGGGATGGCTGCGGGCGCAAAGTTCAAAGCGACCGCGGTCGGGTCTGCAACTCCGGGAAGACTTGATGCGCGTACCTCGCTCTTGCCGCTCGCCACCAGCCATCGCGTTATGGGGATGCGCGCGTCCACGTCGCCGTACGTATCGTCCTCGGAGTAGACGTACCGCCTCGAAGGCGAACGCGATCCGCTGCCGTAGAAGTACAGCGTCCTCACGGAGCGATGCGCCGCGCCGGCATGCACAAGACTCTGTTGCCACTGCCTCTCCGCGTCCGAGATGAGCTCGCCAGGATCTTCGCTGGTCGAGTGATCGTTGAACGACGGCATCAACGTAACGTCCGCGCCCGAGAACCACGAGCTGTTAGTCGTCACGGCTCCGGTTGCGCTCAGGTCAAGCTCGTAGTTCCTCGCGGGTTTGCCCCACGTCCCGCGCTTGCGGTCGATCAGCACGAGGCCCGGACCGAATCCATTCGACGGAGGAAGCGAGGCCAGTGTGAAGTGATACTTCTCCTGGCTGAGAAGCGCCTCCAGGCACGCGATCCTCTGATGCGGATCGGTCCAGAAGACACTCGTGCAGGAGACATGAATCGTCTGAGCGAAAGCGCCCGTGGCAGCAGCAGATAACATCACGCCGATGAGTGTGAACCGTTGAAGAGTTTTCATTGGCCACCATCTTTCGGCAGCAGGTTCCGTACCTCATGCAGATAGTCGGCGGCGTCCTGCGAGGAATAAATCTGGTGCACCGTCTTCGATGGCTTGATCCCCAGCAGCCCCAGTGAATGCTCCATCGCCTGCGCCATAAGGATTGCCAGATCTGTCGGCTTCACGACGGGTGGCGTCGGCACCGGCGGCGCGTTGGCCGTCCGCGTAGTCTGCGCCAGCGCCTGCAGTGTGGGCATGATCCCGCCTGCAGGAAGCGCCCTGCCGCGCGCCGCCGCATCGAGCACCGGATCGCGCTTGAGCGGGATACCGCCGTCCGACACGACGACCGGCGGAAGCGCCACTCTGTCCGTTCGCACGGTGTCGCGGTTGGCAATCTCGTCGAACTTCTCCGCCTGCGCCTCGCGCCAGTTGAACGGCGTCTTGTCGAGACAGAACATCTTGCGCGCTGTAGCGACAATCGAACAGTGGTCAAACGGCTGCGACAAAATCGTCCCCGCCTCGATCCACGGCGAAACGAACACTGCCGGCACGCGTACGCCCAGTCGATCGAACTTGAAGCCGAAATCTTTCGTGGGAGGCAGATCTGGAAAGGGTGATCCGTCCGCCTTCGCGACCTTCGGTGGCGGCACATGATCGAACAGACCGCCGTGCTCGTCATACACGATCAGCAGCAGCGTGTCCTGCCACGCATCGCTGTCACGCAGCGCGTTATAGACCTGCGCGATGAACGCTTCGCCCTGGTGTACGGGAAAATCCGGATGCTGGCTTGTGGCGGAAACGCCATCGTACGACGGCTCGATGAAGCTGTACTCGGGCAGCGCGTTGTCCTTGCAGTCCTGAAAGAAATCCCGCATGTCGGAGAACTTGCTCTGGCGATGCATCAGGTAGAGATTCGCCATCAGGATCGTCGATCCGCTCGTGTAAATCCTGAAGGTGGCGTCGAGGTTTTCCTTGTCGTCGATGATCTGGAAAATGGTCTTCGCTATCGCCGGCGCCAAGATGGCGTCCTGCGTCAGCGAGTCGCCCGACCACGCTGCATGCGCGAACAAACGGTTGGGAATCGTCGAAGCCGGCAGCGAAGAGTACCAGTGGTCGCACACGGCAAACTGCTTCGCAAGCGTGGAGAGCACCGGCAGTGAATCCTCGTGAAAACACTTCATGATGTTTTCGCCGCGCTGCGCGTTGCCGCTGTCGGTCGCGTAGTTCTGCACGAAGCCCTGCATCGTCTGCCCGGTGTCGATGCCCTCAGCGTTGCCGAAGATCTGGACGTTGATGTCCGGGAACTCGTGCGACGGGTCGGGATTGAGATCGTTCACGTCCCGTGCATCGGGACTGACGCGGATCGGTGGTCCCTCGTCCGCCGAGATGTTGGTCTCGTCTCCGTTGAGGCCTTCGATCGGATAGTCGGCAGACTTCAGATAGCCGAGCATGTGATCGAAGGAGCGGTTCTCCATCATCAGCACGACAAGCCGCTTGAACGGGGTAGGCATGGCAGTATCCTCGCGCCTTCATAGTGAGTCGAGCACTGCAAACGTGTCAGCTAAATCCAACCAGCTGAAACATCCCTCGAACAGAGAAGCAGCTATGGCTCAGAAGCTCAGACTCTCGCTGTTGGAATAGTAGCCCTTCTCGACAGCGCGGTCGGGCGTTTCGGAACGCGGAGGCGCGGGCCGGCAGCTGACTCCTAAGAATTTAGTTGACAACGACCGGGCCCGGGCATAATCTCCTAATTTCATAGGAGAACAGGACGTGGCAAAGTCATCCAACCCGGCATTCACGAAGCTCGAGCTGCAGATCATGCAGGTGATCTGGAAGCGCGGCGCCTCGACTGTAGGCGAGGTGCAGGAGGGGCTGGAGCAGGAGCTGGCCTACACGACAGTACAGACGGTGCTCAACATCCTGGAGCGCAAGGGCAGGCTCAGCCGCGAGCTGCGCGGCCGGGCCTTTGTGTACAGCGCCACTGTGACCGAAGCCAAGGCATCGGTGCATGCGCTGCGCGACCTGATCGACCGCATGTTCGGCGGCTCGAGTGAAGACCTGGTCATGAGCCTTGTGAAGAGCAAGCAGCTGGACACGCGCAAGCTCGCGCAACTGACGCGGCGCCTGGAGAAGGAGAATCAGAAATGAACGCCTCCACCGCAAATCTCTTCGCCTATGTGCTGAACGCACTGTGGCAGATGCCGCTGGTGTTTGCCGGAGCATGGCTCGCCGCGCGGCTGATCGGAGGCCGCAGACCGCAGTGGGAGCACAGCCTCTGGATCGGCGCGCTAACGCTTTCCGTTGCGCTGCCGGCGTGGAACGACAGCATGAGCGATTGGCTGGGAGCAGTCTGGCACGCGGCCGCGAGCATGCTTCGCCATACGCCGCAGGTCGGCAAGGTCACGGTAGTCGTCGGCCCGGTCGCGGTGCTCGAAGACCACGCGCGGCATCTTCCGGTGTGGGTTCTGGAGTTCATTGCTGCCGCTTACATGCTGGCTGTTGGGTTCTTCGCCGCGCGGCTTGCGTGGAGACTCGCGCAGACCATGGCGCTGCGGCGGCGCGCCGATGCAGTAACTCTGACCGCCGCGACGGAGGAGGCGTGGCGACGCTCTGCGGCGAGGTTCGCGATCAACGACGCGCAGCTTGCGGAGTCTGCGGAGATCTTCGGGCCGGTAACGATCGGCGTTCGCCACCGCATGTTGCTGCTACCCGCAGGCTGGCTCACGTCAGTCAGCGCCGAAGACCTTGAGGCCGTGTTCGCGCATGAGTTCGCGCACATGCGCCGTCACGACTTCGCAAAGAACCTCGCCGGCGAAGTTCTCGCTCTTCCCATTGCATGGCATCCGCTGCTGCCGCTGCTCCGCGCTCGCATCGCGGAGGGCCGCGAGATGCTGTGCGACGCGCTCGCCGCCGACGCCCTGAACGGCCGCGCAACCTACGCCCGCAGCCTTCTGCGGCTGGCCTCCAACCTCGCTGCCGCGAAGCCCGCCCGAACCCTCCACGCCATCGGCATCTTCGATACCCACATTTTCGAGAGGAGACTTATGCAACTGACCCACACACCTTCCACTCTCAGCGGACTCCGGCGCATCGCCGTGATCGCCGCCTGTATCGCATTGACCACAGGTGTTTGCGCCTCTGCCGTGGCTCTGCGCGTCGTGCCGCCAGCCGGCAGGGCGCCCGCACCGCAAGCCCAGCCGCAAACGTCCGCGAAGCAGCTACCCGCGCTCGCTCCACTGCCTGCGCGCTCGGCTGAGCGACCGGCTCCGCTTGCCGAACCCGCGCCCGCACCGTTGCCGGCGCAGCACGATCTACAAGCACTGGCCGAGCCGCCGCACAGCGCTCCGCGGCCGGCACCATCGCCCGATCCGGCGCCCGCACCGCAGTCGCCCGCGCCTGCGACGCCTTCGGGGGCCGCCCGCATCTCGGCGGGCGTGATGGAGGGTCAAATCCTGTTCAAGGTAAACCCGGTGTATCCCGACATCGCCAAGGCAGCGGGGGTTGAGGGTACGGTGATTCTGCACGCACGGATTGGAGCAGACGGCGGCATGGAGGCGCTCGAAGCCATTTCAGGCCCGCAGATGCTGATGGGAGCGGCGATCGACGCTGTGCGCCAGTGGAAGTATCGGCCTTACCTGCTCAACGGCCAGCCGACCGAGGTCGATACAACCATAAAAGTCACGTTCAGCCTGGAGCCGTGACGCTTTCAGAGGGCCGGCCCAACTTTACCGGCGGCCCTTGCTCTTCTTATTGCGGGCGCGTGTCTTGGCCTTGCCTGAACGCTTCGGAGACTTCGCCGGACGATCTTGCTCCGGCGCGGCCTTCTTCTTCGTGGGAGCGCGCAGCGAGGACGCCTGCGGCTCGGTGCCGGGAAGCAGCGCGAATTGCAGCCGGCGCTGCTCGCGGTCGATGCGGTCGAGCAACACTTCGACGCGCTGCCCGATCGCGAAGCAGTGGCCGGTCCGCGCGCCGCAGATGGTGCGGTCGGTTTCGCGAAAGCTGTAGTAGTCGCCGACCAGCGAGTTGAGGGGAACGAGGCCCTCGATGAAGAGGTCGTTGAGCTCGACAAAGAACCCGTACTTCGTCACCGAAAGGATGATGGCCTGGAAGTCGTCGCCGATGCGGTCCTGCATGAACTTGATCTTCTTCCACTCGATCAACTCGCGCTCGGCATCGGCGGCGCGCCGCTCGGCCTGCGAGCTTTCAACGGCGATGTCGGAGAGCTCATCGGCGGGGATGGGCTCGGCAGGCGAGAGCCCAGAAGACCGGCGGCTTTCTGAGCCCTGAGCCCTGAACCCTGGACCCTTGCCCTTCGAGCGGTCGAGCTCCGTCTGCCACGGCTGCGCATCAGTCGACACGATCGCGCCACCGCGGGGATTCGTGCCGCGCTGCAGCATCGCGCGCAGCAGGCGGTGCACGATCAGGTCAGGATAGCGGCGAATCGGCGACGTGAAGTGTGTATAGCTGGGACTCGCGAGCGCAAAGTGGCCTTCGTTCTTTTCCGCATAGCGCGCCTGCTTCAGCGACCGCAGCATCAGGTAGGCAAGGATGCGCTCCTCCGGGTGGCCGCTGATGCTCTTGACCAGCTTCTGGTACATCTGCGGCGTGACCGGGATGCGGTCGGGAATCTCGTGCTGCTGGGCGGCGCGTGAGTCGCGGCCACGCGCGTTGCGCCGCTGCGTGTCGCGGCGGTCGGCCTTCATGGTCAGCTTGCGCACAGGCAGGTTGCCGATGCCGAGAGAATGTCCAAAGCCCGCCGCCGTCTCTTCGAACTCCACGATGCGCTTGGGGTCGGGCATTTCGTGGATCCGATATATAGACGGGATGCCGCTCTGCTCGAGCCACGTAGCGACGCACTCGTTGGCCGAGAGCATAAACTCCTCGATCAACCGATGCGACCACCCGCGCTCCGAGCGGACGATGGCCTTCATGTTGCCATCGGGGTCGAACTCGACAACCGGCTCGGGCAGGTCGAAGTCTATGGAACCGCGGCGGGCGCGCTTGGCATTGAGCCGCAGCGCGAGCTCAAGCATCGCGTCGAAGGCCGCCGGCAGAACCGGGTTCTCTGCAGCAATGCGCTCGCGTTCAGCGAAGTCTTCGGCGGTGGGCTCGGGTGTGATGGTGCGGTTCGCGTTCCAGGTGGCGGCTTCAGGCGAGGCGTTGATGCAGTGCTGCACGCTGGTGTACGTCATGCGCCTGACGCTGCGGATGAGGCCTTCGGTGATGCGGCAGCCAACGATCTCACCGCGCTGGTCGATCTCCATGATGCAGCTCTGGACGAGGCGGTCCTCATTCGGCAGCAGGCTGCACATCCCGCTCGAAAGCGCGTGCGGCAGCATGGGGACGGCGCGGTCAGGGAAGTAGACGCTTGTGCCGCGCACGCGGGCTTCGGTGTCGAGCGGCGAGCCGGGCCGCACGTACCAGCTGACGTCCGCGATGTGCACCTGCAGCTCGGTGTTGCCGTTGGCTAACGGGCGGACCAGGACAGCGTCGTCGAAGTCGCGCGCAGTCTCGCCGTCGATGGTGACGATCGGCAGGCCGCGAAAGTCTTCGCGCTCGGCGAGTTCGTCCGGCGTAAGCGTCGCGACAGTCTCCTGCGCACGCTCCGCGGCTTCGGCGAGAACATTTGCAGGGAATGCATGCGGGATATGGTGCTTGCGGATGACGATCTCGACGTCGACACCGAACGCGTCGGGCGGGCCGAGAACTTCGATAATGCGTCCGCGCGCAGGGCGACCGGGTGAGGGGAAATCGATGATCTCAACGTCGACGGCAAGACCCTCGAGTGGACGGCGCAGATCCTTTGTCTCCCACGTCGCCTGTGTGGCGCGGGCTTCATCACCGAGTGTGCGATGCGGCGACTCCGGCTGCGGCGCGATGACCTCCGCGCCGTCGGGGATAGCGATTAACGATGCCACCCGCTCGTCCAGCGGCTTCACATAATTGCCAGAGAAGGATTCCTGGTCTCCGCGCCCGCGACGGCGAGGAGCCTCAGCGTAATGAAAGATGCCAACCACCGTCGGATTGCGGCGAGTGAGGATGCGCGCGATGCGGCCTGAGCGCCGGCCGTCGCGCCCACGCGGCGCTTCATCGACCAGTACGAGATCGCCCTGCATGGCGCCGTTGATTTCGTTCGGCGGGATGAAGATGTCTTCGCCGGCGCGGTCGCCGGGCTTGGGAGCGTCCGGCCTAACGAAGCCGAAGCCGTCGCGGTGCAGGTCCAGACGGCCGCCGATCAGCCGGTCGCGCCCTGAGCGGACATGCGCTTCCATACCGTCGAAGCGCCCGCCCTGGCGTCCCTTGTCTTCTTTTGGGACAGCGCGCGTGGGGTCCGGTTTCGGGATTGCCCACATCTCTTCTTCGGTCTGTAGCAGGTCGCCGCGAGCAACGAGGCGCGTAAGCTGCTCGCGTAGGAGGCGTCTTTCATGCCCCCCGCCCAGGCCGAGCTCGCGCACAAGCTGTTTGTATCCAGCCTTCTGCCCGGCTGAGCGGGTGATCCGCGCGAGCAGATCGCGGTCGGTATGTGAAGCAGGGAAACGGGCCATCTAAGAGGAGGATACGCGAGGCGGAAAATAGGATGCCCGGCAGAATGCTCGCAAGTCGGAAAGGCTAGTCCGTCGAGGTAACGTATCTAAGGTAATGTTACCTTGGTAATGTTAACGCCTTTACTAATGGGATAAGTCGTGCAAGTGCCTAGACTTAGCCCAGTCTAAACCCTATTCTTTTCTCAGTTGGAAGTCCAGCGAAATCTTATTACCGACCCAGTCGAGAAAAACCAGGAGCCCCAGACCATGAAGAACCTCACGATCCGCGCTTTCGTTATCGCCCTTGCCCTCACCGGTGCCGTATCAACCGCCCACTCGAAGACGACCGGCCACACCGTTGTTGCAAACGCGTCCGCTTTCCCGGTCCCGATGTGCCCCTTGCACGATCCGAACGGCTGCGGAATCGACTAAGACTACCACCTTCGGGTGATGCCTACAACTTTTGGGTACCAAAATTCCAAAGAATTAAGTTTGAGAAGCGCCCCCGGCCGGGATACTATCGAGGCCGGGGGAATTTCTCATGTCCGCGAAGATGCTAGTTGAGTGGGTCAGCATCGCCGAATTCTTTCTCTGCACCGGAGTTCTCGCGGTGCTGTGGAGAAGGAAGGCGATTCGCGAGTTCTCCATGCTTGCAGTACTGATTTTGAGCCGTACCCTCAACGGCGCGATCAGTATCCCCATGCTCTTCTTCCGCAAAGAGATCGGCATCAGCAAGGCCGCAGCCTACGACACCTATATGATCACCTATTGGCCAATGTGCGTTATCCAGGCCATCCTGATGGTGATGCTGGTGTACGGCATTTACAGCCTGGCACTTGCTCCGTTCGAACCCCTCAAGAAGCTCGGCACCATTATCTTCCGTTGGATCGCGGCCATTTCGGTTGCCGTCTCGGTCGGCGTTGCTGTTGGGCCGCATATGTTTGCCGGTTCGCAACTCGCCAATATGGTTGGGCAGATGCAGCAGACCGCCAGCGTCCTGACACTGTGCCTCCTGCTTTTCGTATGCATCGCGCTGAAGCCCCTCGGGCTCACGTTCCGCAGCCGCGCGTTCGGCGCGAGCGTCGGTCTTGGACTGCTCGCCGTTACCCAGCTCGTCCAGGCGGCCTGGCTGCCTACAGCCTTCGCGCAGCGCATTTACTCGATCCTCAACTTCTATAGCGGCCTTGGCGCCTGCGCGGCCCTGCTCGTCTGGGGCGCATACTTCGCCTTCCCCGAGCCCGAGCGCAGCATGGTCCTGCTGCCCACCACATCGCCGTACTTCTTCTGGAACAAGATCTCCGAAGCGCTTGGCGATGCGCCCGGCTTCGTGGCCATCAGCGGGTTCACACCGGACTCGATGGCTCCGGGCGAGCTTGACGCCATGCTGGTGGCCAGCAAGCCCCGTGTCGAGGACAACACCCGCGTGATGCAGCCGATGGCGATAGCCCGGTAGAGCGAGTCCCCCTGTAGGTGTATCGCGAAACCCTGAGGTCAATGGCTGTTTTTCCCCAGAAGAACGGCACCGCACGCCCGGTTCAACTTCTCAGCAACAGGGGATTGCACTAAAATCACAGCACCAGATGGAGCCTGTCACACACATCCTGACGGGCGCCTGCCTTGCGCGCGCCGGCTGCAACCGCCGGGCGGCGTATGCCACTCTCACCATGGCCATTGCGGCCGACTTCCCTGACATCGACACGCTCTGGAGCCTGCGCGGACCCATCGCGGGCTTTCAGCATCATCGCGGCATCACCCACACCCTGGTGGGCGTCCCGGTTGAAGCTGCGGTGATCGTCGCGGGCATTTACGCGCTGCACCAGGTGCGCGTTCGCCGCGCCGCTAGCCACACTGAACCCCTGCGGAAGCCGTTGACCCAAGCCCCTGTGCGCTGGGGTCTGCTATATGTCTTCGCATTGGCGGCGCTGCTCAGCCACCTGCTCCTGGACTACACCAACAACTACGGTCTCCGGCCGTTCTTTCCGTTCAACCCGCACTGGTACGCGGGCTCGTTCGTGTTCATTTTCGATCCACTGATCTTCCTTCTGCTGCTGATAGCTTTCGTGATGCCGCCGCTGTTCGCGCTCATCAACTCCGAGGTCGGCGGCCGGCGGCAGCCATTCCGCGGCGGCGGCTGGGCGAAGACGGCGCTGGTCTGCATTCTTGCCGTATGGTGCCTGCGCTGGGTGGAGCACGGCCGCGCCGTGCAGCTGGCCGGCACTCAGAGCCTCGCGATCACCAGGGCGGATGCGCCGCCGCAGTTCCTGCAGCCGGCGCGGGTGCTCGCGAACCCCGATCCTTTCAGCCCTTTCCGGTGGCACATCGTGTCCGACTTCGGCGACTTCTACCAGCTCGGCGAGGCGGACCTGCTCAGCGGCCAGCTGACGCCCGCGCAGGATATCCATGCCAAGCCCGAACCGAGCGCCGCGCTCTCCGCCGCGGAGGCCAGTGCGCTGGGCCGCGTGTACATGGACTGGTCGCCGATGCCGTTCATCACGGTCAGCCCGCCCGGCGACCCCGCGCGTCCGCCGGATGACTCGGACGAACCCGCCTCGCCTGCGAACACGCTGGTGATCTTCCGTGATCCGCGCTTCATGATCGATGTGCCCCTGCTCCGCTCGCGGCCTAACCCGCCGCTCACCGGAACGGTGGAGCTCGACGCGCAGGGCCACATCGTGCGCCAGACGATGGATGGCAAGGTGGATGGCAAGATCGACCATCGCGACTGAGCGTTGACATCTCGGTGACAAGCGATCACGTACAATCAGTCTCACGCCGCCTTTTGTGCGCGTACTCTTTCAATCGAGGCCCGGATTCATGGCTGCATTTATCGTTCTCCTGCTCGCCGCACTCAGTCGCTTTGTCCCGCATGCCCTGCATGGCGTGGGCCTGAACTTCACCGCCGTCGGCGCTGGACTGCTGTTCTTCGGAGCGCGTCGTCAGCGCGGTCTGAACGCCGGCTGGAAGGCCGCGATCGGCTTTGCTGTGATGGCCGTGACTGACGTTCTTCTCACGACGCTCGTATACAACACACAGTTCAAGGTGAGCCACTACCTGGTCACCTGGGCATGGTACGCCGCGGCCTGCCTCGCGGGCAGCACGCTGCTGCGCAAGGTGTCCGCACCCCGCGTTGTGGTCGCTGTGCTTGCTTCCGCGACGAGCTTCTTCTTACTGAGCAACTTCGCCGTCTGGGCGAGCAGCCAGGTCACCTACCCGCACAGCCTGCGCGGCCTCGGCCTCTGCTACGTGGCGGGCTTGCCTTTCTACATGAACGACCTCGCATCGACCGGCCTGGTCGCTGGCGTTCTCTTCGGTCTGCCAGTACTAGCAGCGGAGCTGATGAAGACCATCCACGAAGCACAGAGCAGGAACGAGCCACTCGCTTAGAGGCAGTGAACAGGCAACAGCCAACAGTAAGAGTAAAGGCCACGCATCGTCGCGTGGCCTTTAGTGTTTTCTCGGGCCAAGTTGGGGAATCGAACTTGCTGTCATCTGTTCGCTGTTCGCTGTTCGCTGTTCGCTGTTCCCTGTTCCCTGTTCCCTGTTCCCTGTTCCCTGTTCGCTGCTCTTACTGCTCTTCCTCGACTGGCAGCGCTACTCCCTTGCGTCGATCAAAGATGCGGCGTGCGACGTACAGTGCCAGGAGCAGCAGCAGAAAACCCGCAACGCTGAAGGCCAGGTTCGCGTGGTGGCGGATGGCGCGTGTGGCGGTGTGCGCAATCGTCGCGCCGAACCAGATGGTGGCGAGAGAGCAGACCGTGAACTGCACCATCTTGCCGCAGAACGTCGCGAGCACGAACGGCAGCGGCTTCATCTCGAACACTCCCGCGCCAAACTGGAAAAGCTTCAGCGGCGTCGGCGGGGGCAGCATCGAGGGAATGAGGATGGCGAGAAATTCCTGCCGCTCGAACCGGTCGCGCATGCGCTCGTAGCGCTCGCGGTTGATGCGCTTCAGCAGGACCAGCTCCCCGCCGGCGCGGCCGATATAGAACGGCACCAGCGACCCAACGGCCGCGGCGATTGCCGCCGACAGGCAGTACAGGAAAAACTTATGCGGGTTGGCCGCGACGTAGCCGATGACGATCCCATCCATCGAAACGGGGATGGGAATCAGCGCCGAATCGATCAGGGCGAGGCCGCCGACGCCCCATACACCGAGAGGCTTGAGAACCAGAAGAAGGGCCGCGGAGAACTTGTGCAGAAGCGCTATGGGATGCAGTTTCACGAACTCTCATTCTATCGCGGGCAGCATGCTCACTCCGCGTGGGCGGTGTGCCCGGCCAGCAGGTCGAGCGCGTGCGGCAACAGCGCAAGCACGGCGCGCAGCGAGCTCTCAGCGCCCGCCGGGCTGCCCGGAAGATTGATCACCAGCGACGCGCCCAGCGTGCCGCAGACGCCGCGGCTCAGCGCAGCGAAGGGTGTGTGCCTTGCGCCGTCCGCGCGGATCAGCTCGGCGAGGCCGGGGATGAGGCGGTCGCAGATGGAGGCGGTCGCCTCGGGTGTGACGTCGCGTGGCGCGAGCCCGGTGCCGCCGCTGGTGACGACCAGCGAGCTGCCGATGACGGCGGCGGCGCGGATGGCGGTAGCGATCTGTGGTGTTTCGTCGGGGACGATGGTGCGGGCGCAGTCGGCGATGCCCGCCTCGGCGAGCACGCGCGCAACCGCCGGGCCCGAGAGGTCTTTACGGGTCCCGGCGAAGCAGCGGTCGCTGACGGTGATGACGGTCGCGGTGCGGCCTGCGAGAGTCTGGGCCATGAACGCAAGGATAGCGCGAGAGCAAGCGCAGCCGCCCTGAAGGTGAGAAAATAGGGTAGCCGGGTTGCGACCCCGGCCGACGAAATGTGAGCTGTACGCAACTTTCCGGCGGCCCAACCGTCACAGACAGAAGCCCTGATGCCCCCGACCGAGACCCCCACCGAACCGAGCCAGCAAACACCCGCCACCGACCCCGTCGGCGACCCGGGAGCGCAGCCGGCTCGCATCATGGCCGGGCGCTACGGCGAGCTGGACACGCACGAGCTCATCACACTCCTCGACAGCATCGAAGACGAGCGCGCCCGCAGCCGCTTCCGCGAGTCGATGTACGTCTCCATCTTCGTCTGGCTGCTGATCGCCTGGGTCTTTACCTACGGCACCAAGTACTGGTGGCACCCGCCCAAGCTGAAGGTCCCCGTCGACATACACGAACGCGAGCTGGCGCAGCTGAACCTGCCCAACATGCCCAAGCCGGCGCCTCCGGTACCCAAGCCCGCGCCGCGTCCGACGATCGACACCAAGACCATGGACCACCTGCGCGAGATGGCCCGCCAGCCCGCACCACAGCCGGCGGCCCCTCAGCCGGCACCTACTCCGCAGCCGACCCCACCCCCGCCACCGCCTCCCAACGCGACCACCCCGGCCCCGCGCACACCGCCGCCCGTGGTTGCCGAAGCCCCGCAGGCGCAGCCGAACTTCGGCCACCCCAGCAGCGCGGCCGGCGCTATCCAGCAGGCCCTGAACGACGCCGCGCACAGCCGCAGCGGGGGCGATGTCGGGCGGCCACCGTCTTCGCGACGCTCCGGTCCCCTCAACCTCGGCGGCGCCGAGGTCCTTTCCGACACGCAAGGCGTCGACTTCGGCCCTTATCTACGCCGCATCCTTGGAGACATCAAGCGCAACTGGGACCCTCTGATTCCACCCGAAGCCGAGTCGCCGCTCTTCAAGCAGGGCGAAACGTACATCCGCTTCACCATCAACCCCGACGGCACCATCAAGGAAATGCACCTCGACGGCTCGACCCACGACGACGCCATCAACAAATCCTGCTGGGGCTCGATCACGAGCGAGGGTCAATTTCCTCCGCTGCCCGCACAGTTCAAGGGGCCAAACCTTGAACTGCGCATCCACTACCTCGTCAACAAGCAGCTGGAATAGCGATGGCAGCGCCTGCGGTTGTGCCCGATCAACGCGCAGCGCCACCGGCCATCCCCGCAGCCACGCCTCAGCAACAGCGCGAACTGGTTGAGCGCGAGGCGTACCGTCGCGAACGCGAGCAGGTCGAACGGCGGCGGCAGCTTCGCACCCTCCTTGTGCTCGCGCTGATCGTCATCGCCGTGAGCATCGCGCGAGCAGGTGCCGACCGCGTGTTGACGCCGGGCTGGTGGCGGCTCTGGTAACGGCACGATGAGCGAAGATCTTTACCCTCTGATCGCGTTGGTAGGGCCGACGGCGAGCGGCAAAACGGCACTGGCCATCATGCTGGCCGAGGCGCTCGGTGGCGAAATCGTCAGTTGCGACTCGGTCGCAGTCTATCGCCTCATGGAGATCGGCACAGCCAAGCCGTCGGCTGAAGAACGCGCGCGCGTGCCGCACCACTGCCTCGATCTCTACTGGCCGAACGAAGCCTGCACCGCAGGCGACTGGGCGCGTCATGCGCGCACGGCGATTGCCGACATCCGCTCACGCGGGCGAATGCCCATCATCGCCGGCGGCACTGGGCTGTATCTGCGCGCGTTGCTCGATGGCCTTGCTCCCGCTCCCCCACGCGACGAAGCGCTGCGCGAGCGGCTGAGGGCGCGCGCAGGGTCCCGCGGCGGAGCCTATCTGCACCGCATCCTCCAGCGGGTCGATCCTGCAGCCGCAAAAGTGATCCATGCGAACGATGTGCCGAAGCTCATCCGCAGCATCGAGGTGACGCTGGCGGCGCGCACGCCGCAGAGCGCGCAGTGGAAGGCTGGTCGCGAGGGGCTCACGGGCTACAACGTGACGCGCCTCGGTCTCGCACCGGAGCGCAAGGCGTTGTATGAGCGCATCAACGCACGCGCCGCTGCAATGTTCGAACGCGGTCTGCTCGAAGAGACGGCGACGCTGCGCGAGCGTTACGGCGACAGCTGCCGCGCGCTGGGCTCGCTCGGCTATGCGCAGGCGATGCAGGTGCTGCGCGGAGAAGCCGCTCTGCCCGAAGCCATTACAGCCGCCCAGCAGGGCCATCGCAACTACGCCAAGCGGCAGATGACGTGGTTCCGGCGCGAGCCTGAGATGCATTGGCTGCAGGGCTTCGGCGACGAGCCGCGCGTCCAGGCTGAAGCACTTGCGCATTGCGCGCAAACCTTCGGCTAGTGCGACCGTCACTCCTGTAGCTCCTGAGGAACCTATGGCCTCAATAGACGCACGACCCACTTGGCATCGGCTTCTGTCTCTTGCGCTGGTGTTGATCGTTGCTTTGTTCGCCCGCAGTGCTCATGGTCAAGCCACTCAGCCGCGTGTGCATCCCGTGCTCCGTCTCGAAAAGCCGGAGTACCTGTTCGGTGAGCAAACAAGGTTCTGGACGGGCATGGATGTAGAAGGAGGCGGGGTTGTCACGGAGAACAGAAAGCCCTGTTCGCTCTCGATTACACATCCGGGAGGACGGGTTGAACAACGGATGATTGGCTGGCCGTTCGACGGAATGCAAGGTGCCGGATGGACCGGAGGCTCGAGCCTGAGTCCAGAGCGCCCCGGCTCATTTTTTCTGGTCATGGAGTGCGGCGGAGAACGCACTGGACCGGTTGAACTGATCGTCAGAGACAACGAAGTCGTGCATCAGATCACCGCGAGCTTCAAGTTTGCAAAGACGGGTACTATCGGGATCGATACCCCGGTTCCAGTGACCCTTACCGTTAGCAACGACTCACCGTACACCATCCGGTTTCCAAAGCGAGGCGTGATGACGGAGGGCATTGGTGTCGAAGTCCGCCGCCGGGAACCACCCTCCAGTTCAGGGAACTTCTATCCGTGGGAAGAGCTGGCGCAATCCCGAATCTCCTTCGACACATATAACTGGGAAGCGGCGCAAGAAATGCCCTCCGTGACGCTTCTGCCAGGTGAGCATTTTGCTCAGACATTCCTCCTCGATCACGCTTTCAAGTTCACGGAAAGTGGCGAGTATAGCGTCTCCTTCTCGACGGCATTCTCGGTTTTGGTGGGCGAGAAAGACGGTCCGTTGGCGCGAGCCTGTCCGGTCCGATTAAATGCAGAAGGTCATGCAGATTTTCTGGTTCGTCTGTAGGAGACGGGCCCCATCGCAATCGCGTATCCTCCGTGCATGACGATTTCTGTTCGCGCTAACATCTTCGCGCTCCTGACACTCTCTGCCAGTCTCCTCGCCGCGCAGACGCCCCGCGTCTTCCTCCTTAATCCGGCAACACTCGCGCAGCAGAAAGCGCATCCCGACGCCGGTATCGTGAACGCGGCGCGCACCGAAGCCGACAAGGCGATGAAGGTCGAGCCGCAGACCGTCACCTCGAAGTCCAAGACTCCGCCCAGCGGCGACAAGCGCGACTACATGAGCCTCGCCCGCTACTTCTGGCCCAACCCGAACACGCCCGACCACCTGCCCTACGTCCGCCACGACGGCCAGACCAACCCCGAGATCCGCGATATCCCCGACCACGAGAGCCTCGACCACACCGCAAGCGCATCGCGCGCGCTGGCGCTCGGCTGGTTCCTCACCGGAGACGAGCGTTACGCCCAACACGCGACGGCGCTGCTGCGGTACTTCTTCCTCGACCCCGCAACCGGCATGAACCCGAACCTGAAGTTCGCGCAGTACATCCCCGGCGTGAACACCGGCCGCGGCACCGGCATCCTCGACGCGCGCGGACTGGCGCAGGTGGTCGACGCCATCGGCATGCTGCAGGGCTCGAAGAGCTGGACGCCGGACGACCAGGCCGGCATGAAGAAGTGGTTCACCGCGTACTACACGTGGATGACGACCAGCGACGCGGGGCACCAAGAGAAGGCCGCGCCGAATAATCACGGCTCATGGTTCGCCGCGCAGGAGGCGGCGATCGCGATGTTTCTGGGCAAGACCGACGACGCGAAGGCCATCGCCGAGCACGTCCGTGACCAGCGCATACCATCGCAGTTCGACGCCGCCGGCATGCAGAAGTACGAGCTCGCACGGACGAACTCGTTCTCCTACAGCGCATTCAATCTCGACGCGCTGACCGAGCTCGCGAACATCGTCGCCTCAACAGGCGCGGACCTCTACAAGCCCGCAAAACCCGGCGCTCCGGGCATTCTCACCGGCCTCGACGCGCTGCTGCCTTTCGACCCGCAACACAAATGGCCGCATGAGCAGATCAGCGCGGGCAAGGAAGATTCCCTGTGCCCGGCGCTGGTCCGCGCGGCCGCTCACACGCATGATGCGAAGTACGCCGAGGCCGAGAAGCGGTTCGGCTGCAAGCAGAATGCGATCACGATGCTCGAGGCATCGGCGAGTTAGGCGCCACCCGCCACAGCCGCGTCCGAGCCGTGCTGCTTCACCAGCTTGTTGTAGATGCCGAGCAGAAGAAACGGCGCGACCCACTGCCCCACGAACAGCGAGGCATGGTCCTTCTTCGCGATCTTGAACGTCACGGACGCGGCGATGGAAGCGATGGCGAGACCGAGATAAGCGCTCGAAGGGATCTGCGATGTGTACTTTTCAATGGCGGCTGTAACCTGATCTTCCTGGGCTTCACCAGGCGTGACGCGAAAATCTGGCATGACATATGTCTCCACGGCAAGTTGCCGTCATTACCAGAGATGCAGCCTCGCCGCACCCAAGCAGCTTCGCGGAGAAGCCGTTTGCATGCGGCGAAGTTTTCGCCCCCGAATTTGTACCCCGCTTATGGCACATGCTCACGCAACGACTCGACCGTTCGCGCATGCCGCGGTCTCACTGGACGATATGCTCGTATTTCTTGTTCTCCGTCGCGGTGGGTGCCTTGGCGTGCAGAAGGCTGGCCATCACATCGGCAGAAACCTTCGAAACTTCGAATGAGGCGACCTGGGTTACGTCGTTCTCGCGGTAGATGACGGTGAGGAAGTGCAGCCGCTGACGCTTCTTGAGGATGCCGACGACCACAGTGCCGCCCACGCCAAAGTGGTGAGCCAACTCGGACGACGACGTGAATGCGGTGATCCCGGAATACGGGATGGCGACGGGCGCGCTGCCCGGGGCCGTGAAGGTGAGTTTGTCGGTGCTGGTGATATCGAATGCGCCGATTGCGTCCGGCTTGGTGCCTGGGACAGTGCTGGAGCGGAGGCGGACCTCGGAGCCCTCCACGGCGAACGCGCGCGGAGCGGCGGCGGCCATGCTGCAGAGAAGGACGGTGAGGAGGACTAACTTGCGCATGATAAGAATCTCCTTTCAGCAACCAAAGTAGGCTGCTAAAGGGGCGCAGGTGTGGGGTGGCAGGACACTTTCTGGACTGTCACAACCGCCGCCGGACGTTGACATAGCGCCCGCGGGACGATAGCGTAGAAGGTAATGAGCGTTCGGCTGCACCATCACGGACTCCACCATCATCATGCGCATAGCGTGTTGGGGGCTGTGTCCGGTGCGGCGAAGTAAACAGAACGCACAACAGGATTCAAGTACCGGCCCGCTGACGCGCACACTTCGCGAGCGGGCTTTTTGCTGCTCGGCGAGCGACCTTACCCCGAGCAAAAAGGACGAAGGATGACAGCCGTAGAAGTACCGACAATCGATTTTGAAAAGGCCGGCGGCCTGGTCGCCGGCATCGTGCAGGACGCCAAAAATGGAGACGTGCTGATGCTCGGCTTCCTCAACGAGGTCAGCTACGCGAAGACCCTCGAGACGGGCTTCGTGACCTTCTGGTCGCGCACCCGCTCCAAGCTGTGGATGAAGGGCGAGACCAGCGGCAACCGCCTCCGCATCGTGAGCGCGGCAACCGACTGCGACAACGACGCGCTGCTGTTCCGCGTGGAAGTCGAAGGCGACGGCCTGGTATGCCACGAGGGCACCGTCAGCTGCTTCACCAAGCCCATTGCACTGGAGGCGAAATAATGGCCGCCAATAAGTTGAAGCTGGGAATCCCGAAGGGCAGCCTGCAGGACGCCACCATCGCGCTGTTCGAGCGCGCAGGTTGGCACATCTACGCGAGCGGCCGCAGCTACTTCCCCACCATCGACGACACCGAAATCGAGTGCATGCTGGTGCGCGCGCAGGAAATGGCCCGCTACGTCGAGCACGGCGCCCTCGACGCCGGCCTCACCGGCAACGACTGGGTGCTCGAGAACAACTCTGACGTCGAGCGCGTCACGTCGCTCACCTACTCGAAGGCCAGCCGTACCCGCGTCAAATGGGTCCTTGCGGTGCCCGAAGATTCGCCCTTCCAGAAGCCCGAAGACCTCGCCGGCAAGACCATCGCCACCGAGCTCGTGGAATTCACCAAGCGCTACTTCGCCGAGAAAAACATTCCCGTAAAAGTCGAGTTCTCATGGGGCGCAACCGAGGTGAAGCCGCCGACGCTCGCCGACGCCATCGTCGAGGTCACCGAGACGGGCAGCTCTCTCCGCGCCAACCGCCTGCGCATCATCGAGACCCTCATGGAATCCGAGACGCAGCTGATTGCAAATCGCGCTGCCTGGGCCGACGATTGGAAGCGCAGCAAAATCGAGACGCTCTCGCTCATGCTCAACGGAGCGATGGCGGCGCAGGTGCAGGTCGGGCTGATGCTGAATGCGAAGAAGGTCGATCTCGATGCCGTGCTGGCCGTGCTTCCCGCGATCAATTCTCCGACCATCTCGCATCTTAAAGATGAAGAATGGGTGGCGTTGAATACCATCCTCGATCACTCGCTCGTGCGCGACGTCATCCCGAGGCTGAAGGCGGCGGGCGGAACGGGCATCGTCGAGTACCCCCTGAGCAAGGTCGTCTTGTAGTCAACCGGTCACAGGAAAACCATGAAGATCACATTTGAAGTTCTCGGTCTTATCCTCCTCATCCTCGCGGCCGTGTCGGCGACGATGTACCTGCTGCAGCGCCGGCGCGAGCAGGCTGCGCAGCGCGACGGCGTCGTCGTGTACGCCACGCTGGTCGCGACCGAGCCAATGAAGGGCATCGGAAAATATGCGCAGATGATGAAGATCGTGCTGCGCATACAGGAGCCCGGCGGCAGCCCACGCGAAGTGTTCATCCGCTCGCGGGTCGACCCGAAACAGAAGCTTGTGCCCGGCACGATGCTGCCGGTCGTCATCGACCCGAAGAAGGCGAGCCGCGTCTATCCGGCGAACGCGGAGTCGGCCAAGCGCGCGGTTGTTACCGGCTCGCGGCAGGAGCGGCGCATCATGCAGTCGCAACTGCGCTCGCCCTCGCGTCGCGGACAGCGTCCACCCTCGGGGTATCAACCCCCGGCATCGAAGTTGCGGTAAGAGATATGGCCGCTTGGAAGCGGAAGCGGCCGTTCGCGAGAAGAATGCATGAGGAAGCGGAGGTTCGACGCGAAGACTCGGGTGGCAGCTCGGGCGTGCCTAGCAGGTGAAGTAGGCGCAATTGAAACTTGTGTGATTTTGAATGGCCGCCTCTATCAAAATCCGGATATTTTGAGCATCGATGACCGGACCTTCCTTAAGTCAGTCGTGAGCGAGACGGATCACCTCCCCATTGGCAGCTTGAAGGACAATTGGCATCCGGACTTTTTACCGGCGAAGCTTCGAGAACTCGAGAAGTACGAATCGCAAGTGGCCGAAGAGACAAAGCTGGTTTGTCAACGGTTGTTGGTGACGATGGAAGCACGTAAGAAAGAAGCTAAAGGTTGATGAAGATTCTCAAGACATTCGGCGAGAACAGCGAGCGCGCTGAGAAGGCGATCGAAGAGCTCGAGCTGCGCGGCGCCGTGAACACCGCGAAAGTGGACGCGACGGTGCGCACTATCCTCGCCGATGTGCGCCAGGGCGGCGACGACACGCTCCGCGAGTATGCTGTGCGCTTCGATGAGCTCGGCGCGCAGCCGCTGCTCGTAAGCCGCGAAGAGATGCGCGACGCCTGGGAGAGCACCAGCGAGCAGCTGAAGGCGGCGATGAAGCTGGCGCAGGCCAACATCCGCGCCTTCGCCGAGAAGCAGATGCCCCGCGCGTGGAGCTTCCGCCCAGTCGACGGCATGGAAGTCGGCCAGATCGTTCGGCCGCTCAGCTCCGTCGGCTGCTACGTTCCCGGCGGACGGTATCCGTTGCCGTCGACCCTGCTGATGACCGCCACACCCGCGCAGGTCGCCGGTGTGGAGCGCATCGTCGTCTGCTCGCCCAAGCCCGCGAAGGAGACGATGGCGGCCGCATTCCTCGCCGGCGTCACCGAGTTCTATCGCATCGGCGGAGCGCAGGCGATTGCCGCCATGGCCTACGGCACCGCGAGCATTGAGCCGGTGGCAAAGATCGTAGGTCCCGGAAATCTGTACGTAACCGCGGCGAAAATTGCAGTCTCGCATGAGACCGGCATCGACATGCCCGCGGGCCCAACCGAGATCGTTGTCACCAGCGAGAAGGGCGACCCCAGCGGCATCGCCGCGGACCTCGTCGCGCAGGCCGAGCACGATCCCGAGGCGCTGGCAGTTTTGGTTACAAGCAACGCACAGCTTGCCGAAGAAGTAGTCCTCGAAGTGAAGCGGCACGCGCAGGGCAATGCGATTGCGGAAGAGTCTCTCGCCGCACGCGGCTATGCGTTCGTGACGAAGACAGTGGAAGAAGCGCAGGAGTTGACGAACCGCCTCGCGCCCGAACATCTCACCATCGACGCGGGTGCAGACGTGCGCTGGGTGAAGAATGCCGGCTCGGTGTTCATCGGCCACCACACACCGCAGTCCATGGGCGACTATATCTCCGGCCCGAACCACGTGCTGCCGACCGGACGCAACGGCCGTATTCGCGGCGGACTGAGTGTGCTCGACTTCGTGAAGATCATCACCGTGCAGCAGTACACGCAGGCCGCTCTGCGCGAGGTCGGCCCGCATACCATCGCGCTCGCCGAAGCCGAGGGCCTCGTCGGACACGCTGAAAGTGTGCGCGTAAGAATGCGCTAACGCAGTAAACAGTGAGTTGTGAAAACGATATGGCGATTGCAATGATGGACGAAAAGAACACTGTGACCGTGCAGCCGCGCAAGGCGGTGCTGGCAATGCCCGAGTATCATCCGCCGCTGGCGGGCCGGCACGCGTTGCGCCTGGACTTCAACGAAAACACGTTCGCACCAAGCCCGCGCGTGTTGGCGCGGCTGCAGCAACTCACCAGCGAGGGCCTCACGATTTATCCGGAGCGCCAGCCCACCGAGCGCATCGTCGCCGCGCACCTCGGCCTCAAGCCGGAAGAAGTGATGCTGACCAACGGCGTCGATGAAGCAATCCACTTGCTGGCCTGCGCGTTCCTCGACGAGGGCGACGAGGCGCTGGTGTGTGTGCCCAGCTTCTTCATGTACGACGTGTCGATCAGCATGATGACCAGCGGCCTGGTCCGCGTGCAGGCCGACGACTCCCTGGAGTTTCCGTTCGAGCGCTTCATGGCGGCCATCACGCCACGCACGAAGCTCATCATAGTCGCCTCACCCAACAATCCGACCGGCGCAACCGTAAGCCGCGAGCACCTGTTGAAGATCGCCGAGGCCGCGCCGCACGCGGTGCTGATGGTGGACGAAGCTTACTTCCACTTCCACGGCGAAACGACGATGGGCGACGTCGGCAAGATTCCCAACCTGCTCGTCGCGCGCACCTTCTCGAAAGCCTACGGCCTTGCCAGTCTGCGCGTTGGCATGCTCGCCGGCGACTCGCGCCTGATCGCCTTCCTGCACAAGGTCAGCTCGCCGTACAACGTCAACGGAGTCGCCCTTGCGATATTGCCGGAAGCGCTCGCCGACGAAGCCTACGTGCAGTGGTACGTCTCGCAGGTGCACGAAGGCCGCGCGCGGATGTTCGCCGCGCTCGACGAGATGGGTGTGCATCACTGGAAGAGTGCGGCCAACTTCGTGCTGATGGATATCGGTCCTCGCCACAAAGAGCTCGTCGCGGCCATGCGCACTCGCGGCGTCCTGTTGCGCGACCGCTCCGCCGACCCCGGCTGCGACGGCTACGTCCGCATCACCATCGGCATTGAAGACCACGTAACCCGCGGCATCGCTGCTCTGCGCGAATCCCTCAAAGAGATGAGCTGGTCGCCGAGTGAATCGAGGCAGGCACACGGCGGGTCTGAAGGAGTGAATGAGTATGAGTGACCTGGTGAATGAAGTCGGCGTCGCGCCCGAGACGCAGGCGCCGCAACGTATCGGCGTCGTCGAACGCAATACGACGGAGACGAAGATTGCGCTAAGGCTGAACATCGATGGGCAGGGCACGTACACAGTGTCGACCGGCATACGTTTCTTCGATCACATGCTAGAGCTGTTCGCGCGGCACGGCGGATTCGACCTCGAACTGAAGTGCGTTGGCGATCTGGATGTCGATCAGCACCACACCGTGGAGGATGTCGGTATCGCTCTCGGCGAAGCCTTCGCAGAAGCGCTCGGCGACAAGAAGGGCATCCTGCGCGCCGGCTACTTCGTGATGGCGATGGATGAGACGCTGGCCGTGTGCGCAGTCGATCTCTCCGGCCGCGTGGCTTACGTCGTCGACGACCAGGTCACGGTACCCGTTGTAGGCGATCTGCAGACCGAGCTCGTTGCAGACTTCTTCGACGGCTTCGCGCGCGGAGCGAAGGCGAACGTGCACGTGAAGACGATGTACGGCCGCTCGAACCATCACAAGATCGAAGCCATCTTCAAAGCATTCGCACGCGCAATGCGCGGAGCGTGCTCACGTGATGAGAGGATGCGGGAGTTGCTGCCAAGTACGAAGGGGCTGCTGTGAGCATGTCGCAGAGGCGCCGTGAGTTCCTCTTTAGGGTGGGTCTAGTTCTGCTCGTGCTCATGCTTGTTTGGAGCCCGATCTGTTATTACCTGTATAGAGGCCTCTGGAATTTCGACGCGGGCTATGCAGTTCTCTGCGGATTCTTTATCGCGCTCGCCGCAGGTGTTTTGATTATGTTCGGTAAGGGATGGAAACGGCTGCCTCTTGGGATTCTGGTTCTGGGTGACCTCCTTTTTTGGTGGGGGTTCAGCATCATGGCGGGTTGGTCATGATCGCAGTCATCGACTACAAAGCGGGCAATCTCACCAGCGTCGTCAAGGCGCTGCGCTATCTTGGCGCGGACGATGTCGTCATCACGCAGGATCCGACCGATGTGCTGCGAGCCAACAAGATCGTTCTCCCCGGCGTTGGACACTTTCAGTCGACGCAGCTGCTGGAAGATCTCGGGCTTAAGCAGGCGACGCGCGATGCCGTGGCGAAGGGCACACTGTTTCTCGGCATCTGTGTTGGCTTGCAGTGGCTGTATGAAGGCTCGACCGAAGCACCTGAGACGGCCGGCCTCGGACACTTCACGGGCCAGTGCGAGCGCTTCCCACCAACGTTCGAAGGCGCCGAGTTGAAGTCTCCGCACGTAGGCTGGAACTCGCTCGAGGACGTGCGCGCGGACTCGCGCCTCCTGCGCGGCGTTGCGCCCGGCAGCTTCGTGTACTTCACGCACTCGTGGCGCGCGCCGGTGTCGGAGGATACGGCAGCGGCAACACTCTATGGCGGAGCGTTCACCGCGGCTGTCGAGCGCGGCAATGTCATGGGTGTGCAGTTTCATCCTGAGAAGTCCGCGGAAACGGGATTGACGGTGCTGAAGAACTTCTTGGAGTTGTGATCGCTTGGGCGAAGCAACGACGAACGCAGAGGACGCAGAGGAAAAACGCGGAGGACGCGGAGGAGAGGCAACTGTGGAGGCGAATGAAGTGGATCGTGCAGTGTGGAGGTTGCGTAAGGGATGCTGACTAAACGCATCATCGCCTGTCTCGACGTGCGCGGCGGACGCGTTGTAAAGGGCATTCAGTTCGTCGACATCGTCGATGCCGGCGACCCCGCCGAGCTGGCGCATCGCCACGCGGCCGCGGGCGCGGATGAGATTGTGCTGCTCGATATCACCGCCACGCACGAGGGCCGCGGCACACTCCTCGACACGGTGAAGCGAACCGCCGCTTCGCTCTTCGTTCCGTTCACAGTTGGCGGCGGCATCCGCTCCGCCGAAGATGCAGCGCTGGTGTTCGATGCCGGCGCGGACAAGGTCAGCATCAACTCATCCGCGATTGCACGGCCCGACCTCATCGGCGAAATCGGCGCGAGTTTCGGCGCGCAGGCGGTGATCGTCGCCATCGACGCACGTCGCTCCGCAGGCGCGAGCGACCCCGTCGGCGATGCGGAAGTGTATGTCAGCGGCGGACGCAAGGCGACCGGGCTGCGAGTCATCGAATGGGCGCGCGAAGCCGAACAGCGCGGCGCCGGCGAAATCCTGCTGACCTCCATGGACACCGATGGCATGCGCAACGGTTTCGACTGCGAACTGACGCGGAGGGTGTCGGAAGCAGTGCAGATCCCGGTCATCGCGAGCGGCGGCGCAGGCTCGGCCGCGCACTTTGCCGAGGTCTTCAAAACGGGCAAAGCAGACGCCGCCCTCGCCGCCAGTATCTTCCACTTCGGCATCACCGATTCCCGCGCGCTCAAGGCGGAAGTCGCAGCAGCGGGTGTGCCCATGCGGCTGCCCTGTTGAAGGGCAAGCTACTAGCTTCCAGCTTTTAGCTTGCAGGACCACCTCAAACTAAACGCCCTGGCTGGAAGCCAGGAGCTAAAAGCCAGGAGCTCGTTCCAAATGTTGATTCCTTCGATTGACCTGATGGGTGGCCGCATTGTGCAGCTTGTGCAGGGCGAAAAGCTCAAGCTTGTCTTTGACGACTTCGATTACTGGATCGAGCGCTTCGCGAAGTATCCGCTTGTGCAGTTGATTGACCTCGACGCCGCGATGCGCCAGGGCGACAACCGCGCGCTCATCGAGATGATCTGCGGCCGGCTCACGTGCCAGGTTGGCGGAGGCTTGCGGTCGCCGGAAGATGGCCAGCGTCTGCTCGACGCCGGGGCGAAGCGCGTGATCTACGGATCTTCGCTCTTCAATGCGCAGGGCGTCGACAAGGCCTTCGCAGCATCACTGAAAAAAGCCCTCGGCGAAGACGCGCTGTGCTTTTCGGTCGACACAAAGCAGGGCCGCGTCGCAGTCAAAGGATGGAAGGACTCGGTCGACCTCACGCCCGAAGAAGCCGTCACCTGGCTCGAGGATTACTGCGCCGCTTTCCTCTACACGCACGTCGATACCGAAGGCACCATGCAGGGCTTCCCGATGGATGTGGCTGCGATCCTGCGCGCGTGCACGGCCAAGCAACTCATCGTCGCCGGCGGCATCAAGGCGCGCGCCGAGGTCGATGCGCTCGACGCCATGGGCGTCGACGCCGTCGCCGGCATGGCCGTTTATTCAGGGGCAATGGACGCCTGAGGGGCGCCGCCCCCGCTCACCGCAGCTGACTCTCTGCACCTACTGACCTTCCGAGTCTCCCGCAATCGCGTAGTACCCCTTGCGCGCCTGCACCTTGCGGCCCTTGCCGCAGTCGTACTCCAGCTTGCGGAACTTGCCGTCCGCCGCGGCGTTCTTCGGCGTGTAGCTGGCGAGGTATTGTGTGCGGAGCTCGTCCTGGATCTGGTCGAAGGCGTCTTCGAGCTTGCGGCCATTGTTGCCGACGTTGATGACGCGGCCGCCGGTGTCGCCCGCGAGCTTCTCCATGTCGCCTGCGGGGTTGCCGAAAGTGTAGTTGCCGAACCCGCCAAAGCCGTTGTCCGCGATCAGAATGACATACACGATCGCGTTGGCCTTCTGCGCCGCCTCCACTGCAGATTTCAGCGTCCCCTGCGAGCCCTGGTCGCCGCCGTCCGTGAGCAGCACGAGCACCTTGCGGCCCGCTTCAGGGCGGAGCTTCTCGTTCGCCGCGAGGTACACGGCATCGTACAGCAGCGTGCCGCGCGGCTCGCCGTGGCCGGTGATGGAGCCCGCGCCGGAGCCGGTATTGATGCTGGCCTTGTCGAGCGCACGCTTCAACTCGCGTGGGTTGTTGGTGTAGTCGGCGAGCATGTCGACGTTTACGTCGAAAGAGATAAGGAAGGCTTCATCCTTGGGCGTCAGCACTTCTTTCAGGAACCGCGCGCCTGAGTCCTGTTCCAGGGGAAGCACGTTCATCTGGCTTCCGCTCGTGTCCAGCAGTATGCCGATGGTCAGGGGCAGGTTCTTTTCCTGCGTAAAGTTCTTGAGCGTCTGCGGCTCCTTGTCCTCAAAAAGCGTGCAGTCGTCCTTCTTGAGCCCGGTGAGGAAGCCCGACTTGTCGCGCACGGAGAAGTACACGTTCACGAGATTGACGTTCACCTTCAGCGTCTGCGTGTCGTGCAGGTCTGGCCCCTGCTCGACGGGCGCTTTGCTGGGGGGCGGCGGCCCGCCCGGCGAGGGCGCTTCCTGGGCGCTCAGAACGGTGCAGGCGGGCAGTAGAACGGCGAAGGCCAGAGTCGGCGAGAGATATGGGCGGACGAAGCGCATACCCCATTAGACGGGAAAAGTGCCTGTTCGGACGACAGGGATACATCGCCCGCTGACCGAATTCGGGGCAATTGGCCCGCCGCGCAACACAAGTGCGGCGCGGCTGCGTCTGACAAGAAAGGCCCTTACGCTGATACTCTCTTGAGGACAGTGGTGTAAGGTGTGGCCGAGCCGGCAGAAGCCGCTCGGCTTGCCGGTACGGCAGGAAGAGGGAGTGCGGATGGTGCAGGGCAGGAATGTAATTCGGACGGCGGTGCGCGGACTCGCGCTCACGAGCGCGGTGGCAACGGTGTTTTCAGCTGGATTTGCGGAACTTGCGCAAGCGGCGGGAGCTCAGCCTGCGCCCGCGCAGCAGCAGACGTCCACGCAGCAGCAGGCCATCCCCGATGCACCGCGTCCGCAGGCGCTCCCCGGCCTCCGGACCATCACGCCCGTTGGAGCCGCTGTGACGCCTCCAGCGCCCCCGGCTCCGAGCACATCGAACGACCAGGCGAACCCGCCGTCGTCGCTGGGTGGAAAGCCCGCCGGCGCGCAGGCGAAGGATGAGGACGACACGGTTGTCCCTCCGCCGGCGCAGGGGCCAGGCGCTTTCCGCATCATTCAGAACGTTAATTTTGTGGATATTCCGTTCACGGTGAAGGACTCCAAAGGGCAGCTGGTCCCGGGTATTCCGCCCCGTGAGATCCAGGTGTTCGAGAACAACGTGCGCCAGCGCATTGCGTTGTTCACGGTCGATCCATTTCCGCTCTCGGTGGCTATCGTCATCGACCAGAGCGTGACCTACGACACGATGGCCAAGATCAACAACGCGCTGTCCGCGTTGCAGGGTGCGTTCACTCCCTACGATCAGGTGGCGGTCTTCACCTATAGCAACAGCGTCAAGATACAGACGCCATTTACCGGCGCACAGAGTCCGCGACTGGGCGTGATCCTGGAGCGCTCGAAGGCGAAGGGGCGCGATCCGATCATGCCGCTGGGTGGGCCGCTATCTCAGGGCATCAATAAGAACGGCTCTCCAATCGATCAGAACACGAGCGGGCATCCGAACCGCAATAGCAACTTCGAGCAGCCGGACAAGGAGTTCCACACGTTGAATGACGCGATCCTCGCGGCTGCGACAGAGACCTCCCACGCGGCTAAAGGGCGCCGGCGTATTGTGTACGTCATCTCCGATGGCAAGGAGTACGGCTCCAAGGCCTCCGAGAAGGAAGTCATCAAGTACTGTCTCACCAACAATGTTTCCGTTTGGGCGACGCTGGTGGGTGACTCCGCTATCAAAGGCCTCGGCTTTCTTGACCGCATCCATTTGCCGCTGACCATGCGCGACGATGTGTTGCCGCGTTATGCCGGGGCGACTGCCGGACAGATCGACGCCGAGTTCCGCCAGGGCGGTATCGAGCAGAGCTTCGCGAAGATCACCGAGCAGGTGCGCAACCAGTACACGGTCGGCTACTACAGCCACGAGCCGATGCTGGACGGCAAGTACCGCAAGATTGATGTGCGTGTGCTGCGGCCGAATCTGACAGTGATTGCGAAGGACGGATACTATCCCCGGCAGACGGTGGCGCAGCATTCCCCTGACACCACGCCAACGGCGATTCCGTAGGCGGCGGGTGAGCTGTTGATTTATGGCAATGTTCTTGAAGCGCTGAGCTCCGCCGTCCTTTGGGGCGGCGGCGATTTCTCAGGCGGCATGGCCGTTAAGGCGGCGGGCGGCAAGACTGGCAACGCCCTGCGCGTGGTGATGCTCTCGCATATTTCAAGCTTCAGCGTGCTGCTGGCGGTGGTGTTATTGCGGCATAAGCCCATGCCGCATGGCGCACTGCTGGCCTGGGGACTGTTGGCCGGGTTCTGCGGCGGCTTCGGGCTGACGTGCTTCTACATGGCGCTGTCCCGGGGCGCGATGGGGGCATCGGCGGCGGTGTCGGGGTTGCTGGCGGCTGCGATTCCGGCTCTCTGGTCAGTGGGTGTTGAGGGTGCACCGGCGTTGCTGCGGGTGGTGGGTTTCCTCATTGCAGCCGTCGCTATCTGGATGATCGCGGCAGGCCCGGCGCAAGAGCATGCCAGGCGCTCGACCCTGGTACTGGCGGTGGTGGGGGGTGTGGGGTTCGGTGTGTACTTTATCGCGCTGCGCATGGCGAACCCTCTGGGCGTGGTGATGCCGATGGCTCTGGCCCGTGTCGGCAGCCTGGTCACCTGTGGCCTGACGTTTGCATGGCTGACCCTGAAAGGCAGTGCGGGCGTCAATGGCCTGAACCGCAGGGCCGTGGTGTTGGCGCTTGCGGCGGGGGCGCTCGATACCAGCGGCAATCTGCTCTTCATTGCCGCGACCCGCGCGGGGCGGCTGGATGTGGCGGCGGTGGTGGCTTCGCTTTACCCGGCTTCGACCATCATGCTGGCTGGGTGGCTGCTCAAGGAGCGGCTCTCGCGGCGACAGTGGCTGGGTATGGCGGTGGCCGCAGGGGCCGTGGTGATCATTACCCTGTAATTTTTTATTTTTAGCCGCATTTGAGTGACGTTGATTCCACATAGCTTAGCCAAAAGCGGTGACGTGGGTAACGTTACTATTACTAGCTGGTTATCACTCCAGGCGCTCTTCGACGCTTTCCAAACCTATCATCGTCTCAGACCCAAGCTATCTACGTGGAGAAGGTTAGGGATGGTGAAGAAGTTGTTTTCCTGGGGTTATTCGGGTGCCCTTGTGCCGATTTTTTATGGTGCGGGTGGCGTGTTTTGGGGCCTGGCTGTAAAGTCCGATGCGTCGCGACGTGATTTCTACGCTGCGGCAGCGTTGTTCGTCTGTGGACTCATCTGGAGCCTGGGCTGGTTGTGGACTCACGATTCGCTGGGCAAGCCACGCCCGCGAAACGCGCACGCGCAACAGTACGTGAAGCGGCGAAAGCCGGAGGATCCCGACGCGCCCGAGAGCCGCCGCCGCCGCAGCAGCAGGCCGCGCAGGCGTCACAAAAAGCTCCGCTGGACGCTCGCCCTGTGCTCAATGGTCGTGATCGGCGCGGTCGATGCAGAAATCCTGACCACGTTCAAGACCCGGATCGTCCGCAGAGATCGCGGTGAGCTGCAAGTCTTCGTTTCGGATACGCAGCCCACGACAGCGATGAAGGTTCCGGTGCTCGAACGCCCCGAGGACACCAAGGACATGATGTTTGCCTTGATGGGCGTGCCGGATAAGGGCGTCCAGATCGAGCGCGGCGAAACAGCGAAGACGGTCAACGTTGTGCTGAAGAGTACGTACGCGAAGCCCATCCGCAATGTGCATGTGCAGATCGACAGTGACGTGCCGATCAGGGCCGCCGCCCCTGGCCTCAACTCTTCGGGAGAAACCCAGCTGGTTGGTGAACTGCCAGACATGCTGCCGGCAGGGGAGGCGGCGCGCACGGTTTCGCTGCCCGTATCGGTTTCCGTGCCGCGCTATCAGAGCAAGGCCGGATTGCTGGTGACTGTCGTAGGTGACGACATGAAGCCCTATGCCGCCGCCGCCCACATCGTCTTTTCGCTGAAAGCCGCTCCGCGATCTGCTCCTGCGGTTCCAACGCCCCCACCCGCCCCAACGGCAGCACGGTAGCGTCAGCGGCCGCCGTAAGTAATGGTCTGGGCGTCGACATTGACGGTCTTCTTGTTCCGGCGCTTCTCGGCCTTTTTCTCCACGGACTTCAGGCTCTCTTCGTCGAGCTTGATCCCTTTGGGGTCGAAGGCGGGCTCAGGATACTTGAGCTTGAGCGAGGCCATGGCGTCGACAACGATGCGCGAAACGGCGATGTTGCGAAACCATTTATTGTCCGCTGGGATCACGAACCATGGCGCGTGCTCCTGGCTGGTGGCGGAGAGCGCCTCTTCGTAGGCGTCCATGTACGCTGGCCAGAACTTGCGCTCCGCGAAGTCCGCCGGAGAAAGCTTCCAGTGCTTGTCGGGCTCGTCGATGCGGCTCTGGAGACGGCGCGTCTGCTCGTCGCGCGAGATGTGCAGGAAGAACTTCAGTTGGACGACGTCGTTGTCGGCGAGCATCTTCTCCCACTGGTTGATGTCGTCGAGATGGCGGCGCAGCTCTTTCTTATCCATGCTGCCGTGCACGCGCGGCCAAAGAACGTCCTCATAATGCGAGCGATTGAAGATGCCGATCATGCCGCGCGGCGGCACCTGCTGGTGGCAGCGCCACAGGAAGTCGTGGCGCGCCTCAAGCGGCGTGGGCGGTTTGAACGACGCAACCTGGCAGCCCTGCGGATTCACGCCCGAAAAAATGTGGCGAATCGTGCCGTCCTTGCCCGCGGTGTCCATGCCCTGCAGCACGATGAGCACGGCCTTCTGCTGGCCGGCGTAGAGGACTTCCTGCAGGTCCTCGAGCTTCTTGCGGTGTTCGGCGAGCACCTCTTCAGTGTCGTCGTCCTCGTCCTTGAAGCCGGGGTGCTCTGACGTGGAGAGACGCGAAAGCCGCACTTTACCGTGCGGCTTTACGAGAAACGGCGATTTCAGCTTCATCGGCACACCTTACGCAGACGGCCTTTCACTCAGCAGGCTTTTGCGACAACTTCAGGCCTTCGGCGTCTCGTCGGCTTTCGGGGTGACGATGTGCGCCGTCTCACCCGGCTTGGTGTTGGCAGTGGGCTCGTCGCTGATACCCTTCAGGCCTTCTTTGAAACCCTTCAGGCCCTCACCGAGACCCTTGCCCAGCTCGGGCAGCTTGCGTCCGCCGAAGAGCACGATTGCCACGACCGCCAGGACGATCAAGTGGGTTGGTGTGAATAGTTCTCCCATACAATTCTTCTCCTGCTACCGCGCCCTCAGGCGCGCACAGCTCACTTCATTGTCGCACGATGTTCGGTACGTTTTCTGAGCGCCCGAAGGCTTCGACAGGAGTCTAAGCCAGTGCAGCAACAATTCGCCAGCCCGCCGATGTTCCTCTGGACGTTATATCCTTGGAGGAACGCTCCGGCGAAGGCTGCGAGTGACTATCGACAGATACGCGCTCCCGCGCCGCCACAAGTGAGGACGATGCTTCACGCTAAAAGTTTTGGATTGGCAGTAAAGAAGGCGCCATTGGGCGCAATGATTACGGGACTCGCGCTCGGCGCGGTCCTTCTGGCGGCGCCGACGGTCAGCGCGCAGGACTCTTCGAGCACCCCGCCCACGGCAACCACTCCCGCCCCGCAGCAGCAGGGGCCGCGGGTCACCAGCCGTGCCAAGCTCGCGCCGAACAAGGTCGCCAGCTACGACAACAAGTACGAGCTCTACGGCGGATTCAGCCTCATGAACGGCCAGGCCGGTCAGAACCTCCCTAAGCGCTACAACATGGGCGGCGCGGAGGTCATGGGCACCTACTGGCTCGGCGAGCACCTCGGTGTGGCCGGCGACTATCGCTGGGAGGCGGGCACAACCCCGCTGATCCCCAACCCTTACTACAACCGCGTTCTCGTAACCCAGAACATCTTCTCCGGCGGCGTACAGTGGCGGGGACCAAAGAACCGCTACGCCGCCATCGACTACCACGTACTCGGCGGCGCGACGCACGGCACCTTCGATAGCGCCATCCGCAACTACCCCGGCGGCAGCCCCGTCACGGCGACAGCAGTGGGCCTCTACCCGAACGGCACCAGCCCCTTCGGCGCGGTCGGCGGCAGCGTCGACTTCAACTGGAAGCACAACATCGCCATCCGCATGCAGCCGGAGATGATCATCGAGCACTTCGGCACCGAAACCCGCGAGTTCTTCTCATTCTCGACAGGCGTAGTCTGGCGCCTGGGACAGCGGTAAGGCAGTGAATAGTGAGTAGTGAATATTGAATAAAGCGAGAGGCCGCGCACATTGCGCGGCCTCTTTGTTCTGAAGCGGATCGGAGTCCGCTCGTCGTCTTATTCACTATTCACTATTCACTATTCACTATTCACTGCCCCTACCATCCTTCGTTCCCGTTCAAAAACTCCGGCGATACGGGGTTTTCGTAGACGGAGTAGTCGCGCGTCACGACCGTCAGGCCGCTGGCTGAGACGAAGTAGTTCTTCTTGTCCTCGGCAGGGTCGTAGCCGATCACCGTGCCGTCCGGGATGTGGACGTCGCGGTCGATGATGGCGTGGCGGATGCGGCAGTGGCGGCCGATATTGACGTGCGAGAAGATGACGCTGGAGTCCACGTCGGCGTAGCTGTTGACGCGCACGTCGTGCGAAAGCACCGAATTGCGCACCACCGATCCGGAGACGATGGAGCCCGCGCTGACGATCGAGTTGATGGCCATGCCGGTACGGCCGGGCTCGCCGAAGACGAACTTCGCGGGCGGATACTGATAGGCCCGCGTGCGCATCGGCCACGCCTTGTCGTAGAGGTTGAACGTCGGGGCCACGGCCGCGATATCCATGTTCGCCTCGTAGTAGGCCTCGAGCGTCCCCACATCGCGCCAGTAGAGCGCGTGCTGCTTGTTCTCGTCGACGAAGTTGTAGGCGCGCATCTTCACGCGGCCCAGGATCTTGGGCAGGATGTCGTGGCCGAAGTCGTGCTTGGAATTGGGGTCCTCGGCATCGCGCATCAACTCTGGGATCAGCACGTCGGTGTTGAACAGGTAGATGCCCATCGAAACATCCACCATCTCCGGGTTGAAGGGCGACCGGATGCTGGTCTCCTTGGGTTTTTCAACGAAGCTGATGACTTCGCCATTCCTCGCGACCTCGACGACACCGAACGCCGAGACCTCGTGCGGCAGCACGGGCAGCGTGGCGATCGTCACGTCTGCGCCGGAGTCGCAGTGCTGCTGCTTCATCAGCGCGTAATTCATCTTGTAAATATGGTCGCCAGACAAGATGAGCACATGCTTCGGCTCTTCCGAGCCGATCGAGTAGATGTTCTGAAAGACGGCATCGGCGGTGCCCTGGTACCAGGATTTCGAGACGCGCTGCATCGGCGGCAGGATCTCGATGAACTCGCCGAGTTCGCTTGCCACCACCGAGCCCCAGCCTTCGCGGATATGCCGATTGAGCGAGAGCGCTTTGTACTGCGTGAGGATGTAAACGTGGCGCAGGTCGGAGTTGATGCAGTTGGAAAGCGTGATGTCGATGATGCGGTATTGGCCGGCAAAGGGGACAGCCGGTTTGGCGCGGTCACGGGTCAGGGGAAAGAGTCGCTCGCCGGCGCCACCGGCAAGCAATACACCCAGCGTATCTCTCATGTCAGCCTACCTCGCCTTGATGTGCATCTGTAGAGATGCAAAAACTCGCGCCCGTGGAACGAACGCGAGTCTAGCACAGCAGAATTAGGGCAGCGTGGAAGGGGGCGCTATTCGCCCGAGGATTCTTCGCCGGACTCGGTCTCGTCTGTAGTTTCTTCAGTGGTGATGCGCAGCGACTTCAGGAAGGTAAGGTCGTTGCGGGTGAAGGGACCACCTTCCACGATGGTGCCTTCTTCGGCCTCCGTCGTCTCGGCATCCTCCACCTCGTTAAGGCCGATCGTCGCCTCGAGCATCAGCAGCACATCGAAGCCCTGTTCGCGAATCTCGCGGACCACGCCGGATATCTGGTCCGACTCCGAGACCGTTTCGTGAATCGCTTCGCCCAGTTTCTGAATGAGATCCTTGACCTGTTGTTTCAATGCCACCTCCCGGCTCGATGGAAATCCGCTGTCAACGTCACGCATCGGGTCTTCCCTCGGAACGCTTCGGGAACGGCAATTGCGCGTATGGCTGTGTCTGACAAGTTAATTCCAGAATATGCTCTAGCGAAGCCGCGCGCAAAGCAAATCCAGCCTGTGGAGATTTGGACTGAAACTATGCCCGTCGGGGTAGCAGGCCGGAGCCCGCGGACCGGACCCGCGAGGCTAGACGACCGTGTGGTGGTCTGCCCAGGCTTCTTCCAGCCGATGCGCGAGCTCCTGTACGGGCTGCACACGCTTCGGTCCCCACACCAGGAATCCTGCTACTGCCGCACAGGCTCCGCCGACGATCCAGATGACGCTCTTCATTCCGTTTTCTCCCTCATATCGCTTATACGCGATGCCTTCGTGCTTGGATGCAGGCTTCGGCCCTGACGTTCCTGCAAGGGTTCCGCCCGCGTGGGTACACTATCGGCATGGACAGGGTTCGTTTTGGACGTGCACTCGGAGTCGGAACGCGGGCAGCGGCGAAGTCGCTGCTGAGCGCGGCCGAAGCTGCGGCTGCGCCCGACCCGCGCGCCCGGCCCGCGGGGACTCCGCAAACCGCTCCGCCAACGCCTCAGCCTGTGGTACGGCCGTCTGCAGCACCGAGGACGATCCCGGAACCGGCTGCGGTGAAGGCGCAAGCGAGAAATCTGGGGCGCTCTGTCTGGAGCCCGTTCGCGCGGTTTTCGAGCGTGCTTTGGCTGGAGGTGACCGGGACGTTCTTCGCCATCTTCGCCCTCATTGCAGGCGAGGCGGCATGGAAGGTGCGGGCGGCGCCCCGGCTGGCGCCAGGTTCTCCGGAAGCTCGCCACGCGTACCTTTACCTGGTCATCTTTGCGCTGTTCGCCTACTTTGCGGTCAGCAGCTTCGTGAGGGCGAGAAAGCGCTCGCGAAAATAGGGCCGGAAGCCAGCGGCTGAAAGCCAACCGCAACCGTGGTTTGCTATCGTGAACATCCGCCGGCCCGGTGTTATGAGGCCGCAACTCGCCCGTTTAGGATAGATGTATGTCCGATCTCGTCACGCCCGTCTCCCTGCGCAAAACTTCACTCAATGCCACGCATCGCTCGCACAAGGCGAAGATGGTGGACTTCGGCGGCTGGGATATGCCGGTGCAGTACTCCGGACTGATCGAAGAGCACATGACGGTGCGCGAGCGCGTCGGCCTGTTCGACGTGTCGCACATGGGCGACATCCAGCTGCGCGGGCCGAACTCGCTGGCCGCGGTGCAGAAGCTGCTGATGAACGACGCCAGCAAGCTGCAGACGGGCCAGGCGCACTACTCGGCCATGCTCTATGAGAACGGGACGTTCGTCGACGACGTGATCCTGCACAAACTCGGCGAGAACGATTACCTGATCGTGATCAACGCCGGCACACGCGAGAAGGATGTGCAGTGGGTGCGCAGCGTCCTGCGCGGCATGAGCGGCGTGCATGTGACGGACGTCAGCGACTACTACACGCAGCTTGCCATCCAGGGCCCGAAGGCGCAGGCCACGCTGCAGAAGCTCACAGGCGTGGACCTCGCGCCGATCAAGAACTATTGGTTTACCTGGGGACAGGTCTGCGGCTGCCACAACGTGCTGATCGCGCGCACGGGCTACACCGGCGAGGACGGCTTCGAGATCTACGTGCCCGCCGACGAGCCCACCAGCTCGCGCGTCTGGGGCGAAGTGCTCGAGGCTGGCCGGGAGTTTGGCATCCTTCCCTGCGGCCTGGGCGCGCGCAATACGCTGCGGCTGGAGTCGGCGATGGCCCTCTACGGCCACGAAATCTCCGACACACTCAACGTCTTCGAAGCCAACCTCGGTCGCTACTGCAAGCTCGACAAAGGCACGGACTTCGTTGGTCGTGAGGCGCTGCAGAAGGTGCAGGACGCCGGTGGCCCCGCAAAGCGCCTCGTCGGCCTCGAAATGATCGAGCGCGGCATCGGCCGCGACGGCTACCCGGTCCTCTCTCTCGACGGCCAGCGCATCGGCGAAGTCACCAGCGGTTCACCGGCGCCGTTCCTGAAGAAGAATATTGCGCTGGCTTATGTGCCGATGGCGTACACCGCGCTCGACACCGAGGTTGCCGTTGAGGTGCGCGGCGCGCCGGTGAAGGCGAAGGTAGTGCCGACACCGTTCTATAAACGCCCAAAGAAGACGCAGAATGTTGCTGAACTCCACGTGCCGGTTTCGTAGGTTGCAAAAAGCGAACGCAAAGGACGCCAGGGACGCAAAGGGAACGCCACGGATACCGTTGCGCACCTTAACGTCCTCTGCGTCCTTTGCGTTCGCCTTGTTTTTCCAACCGGGCCCCGATTGATCCACAGGCACCCACAGGTCGTTCCCGCCATCCACTACAATTTCATTCGGAGACTCTCAATGGCTTATCCCGAGAAATACCGTTACACGAAGGAGCATGAGTGGCTCCTGGTCGAAGGAGATACCGGCACTGTCGGCATCACCGATTACGCGCAGAGCTCGCTCGGCGACATCGTTTTTGTGGAGCTGCCCAACGTTGGGCAACGGATCGAGGCGGGGTCGACGTTCGGCTCGGTGGAGTCGGTGAAGGCGGTGAGCGACCTGTATGCGCCCATCACCGGCACGGTGATCGAGGTGAACGAAGCGCTGAACGGCGCGCCCGAGACCATCAATACGGCAGCGAACGACACCTGGATGATCAAGGTCGAAATGCTGAACTCCGATGACGTCAACAGCCTGATGTCGGCCGCGGCTTACGAAAAGTTTGTATCGGAAGAAACCGGGCACTAGTGAATTGGGATCTCGCCAAAGCAGACTTATTCATCCTTGCCGGATTGGGAATGGTGATCGCGGGGTATCTTACTCAAAATTTTTATTGGGCACGAGGCTTCAATGGCGCCTCCAACAAGCGTGCTCCAACTTGGGCAGGGCGCCTGCTGTATGTCGTTATTGGCGTGCTATTTATGGTTTTTGGTTTCTCACATCTGCTGTTCGGTTACGGCACAATTGACTAGAACCGCTCCGCCGCATTAGAGGATTTCATGCGTTATTTACCAAAGTCCCCCGCCGATCGCCAAGAGATGCTCGATGCTATCGGCGTGCAGTCCATTGAAGACCTCTTCGACACGATCCCTGAAGAGTTCCGCCTCACGCGCGACCTCAACATCCCACGCCAGCACTCGGAGTCCGAGGTGCTGGACCGCTTCCGCGCGTTCGCCGGCAACATCGCGAGTGGCGATGCGGAAGAGCTAGCGAAGCAGCCCGCAAGCCGCATGTTTGCAAGTTTTCTAGGCGCGGGTGCGTACCGGCATTATCGCCCGGTCATCATTGATTCACTCGTCCAGCGCGGCGAGTTCCTGACCAGCTACACGCCCTATCAGCCGGAGATCGCGCAGGGCACGCTGCAGGCGATGTTCGAGTTCCAGACCATGATCTGCGAACTCACCGGCATGGAGATCGCCAACGCCTCCATGTACGACGGCTCGACCGGCGCGGCCGAGGCCGTGATGATGGCGGTACGCGTCACCGGACGCAACGCAGCGGTCGTGGCGCGGACGGTGCATCCGGAGTATCGCGAAGTGCTGCACACAGCCACGCAGCACCAGGGCATCCCCGCGACCGAAGTGGACTACGTGCGCGAAACCGGCCGCGTCGATCTCACCGCACTCGATGCTGCGATCACTGACGACACAGCATGCGTCCTCATCCAGTCGCCGAACTTCTTCGGCACGATCGAAGACGTTACCGCCATCGCCGACATCGCGCACAAGAAGGGCGCGCTGCTGATCGTCTCGATTGCTGAGGCTGTATCGCTCGGCATCGTGAAGGCCCCTGTTGAGGCGGACATCGTCTCGCTCGAAGCGCAAAGCTTCGGTGTCCCCGTAGGCTTCGGCGGACCGTATTGCGGCGTGATTGCGTGCAAGGAAAAGTTCCTGCGCCAGATGCCAGGCCGCCTGGTCGGGGAGACCAAGGATCGCAACGGCAAGCGCGGCTTCGTGCTCACGCTCTCCACGCGCGAGCAGCACATCCGCCGCGAGAAAGCCACCTCGAACATCTGCACCAACCAGGCGCTGGTCGCGATGATGGTGACCATCTTCCTCACCGTCTACGGCAAGCAGGGTCTCCGCGAGCTCGCCCAGCAGAACCTTGCCAAGGCCGAGTACCTGAAGTCCGCGCTCGCAAGCTCCGGCGCGAAGCCGCTGTTCTCCGCACCAAGCTTCAACGAGTTCGCTGTCGCTCTACCTGCATCCGCTACAAGCACCAACGAAGCGCTGCTGAACAAAAACATCATCGGCGGCCTCGCGCTCGCGAAGTGGTATCCGGAACTGGGCGAGAGCGCCACGCTGTGGTGCGCGACGGAGTTGACGACCAAGGCGCAGATGGATGCGGCGGCGGAAGTGTTGAAGTAATGTCGTTGCCATTGCGGAGGGAGCGTGGGGCTTTAGCCCCACGAACGATCGATCGCAACAAGGGGGCTTTAGCCCCGGGCCTAAAGGGTAGGGTGTGATGGACATTAGCGCAATTGAAGGACAGGAACTAACGGCAGTCGAATTTGTCGGCGACCATCTGCGCCTGCACTTCGATGGGCCGCGGTTCACGCTGTATGCGTGGCCGTACGTGTTGCTGGCGGACTTCAGCGTGGCGTTTGGTGAGCCGGAGTATCGCAACGCGCTGTGCGCGCACATCGGTCAGATTGTTGAGAAGGCGATGCTGGAGGATGACGAGTCACTGACGATTGAGCTCGAGAACGGTACTGCGTTTGGATTGTCGCTACATGGTGAAGATGTGGATGGACCGGTGATTGGGAGCTTTTCCGAGAGCGGTAGTGATGCGGATGAAGTGGAATTTTAGGAAGCATTGGCCATGGGCGTCGAATATCTCGAGGGGCGAAGGCTGAACTCCATCACATTCGTTGAGGACTACGTGCAATTCACTTTCGACGGCCCTTGGTTAACGCTTTATCACTGGCCAAAAATTTCGTCGGTGACTGACTCCTACCAACTGGGTGTTCCGGGATATCGAGATGCGTTGTGCGGACAAATTGGAAAGATTGTAAAAACAACTTCAGTAACTGGAGAAGTTCTGAAGCTCGAATTCACAGACGGTATCGCCTTTGAAAGCTCGCTTCGCGATGAGGATTATGTCGGTCCCGAAGCCGGACTGTTTTCTACCGGACTACCCAACGATTCGCTTATGGTGTTTTGAGGTTTATCTATGGCAGACGAAAAATTTATCGGCACACCGCGCAAGGTGACTACGCACGTCAATCAGAACGAAGACCTCATGTTTGAGAAGTCTTCGCCGGGCAAGAAGGGCTATCGCCTCGCGCAGCTTGATGTGCCCGCCGTCGACGCCGCCTCGCTCCTCGGCGACGCAGCCCGCGCCGACCTCGGCGTCATGCCGGAACTCTCCGAGATCGAAATCATCCGCCACTTCACGCGGCTCAGCACGTGGAACTATGCCATCGACCTCGGCATGTATCCGCTGGGCTCGTGCACGATGAAGTACAACCCGCGCATCAACGAGGCCGTCGCGCGCCTCGAAGGCCTTGCCGAAGCCCATCCCTATCAACCCGAGTCGCTCTCCCAGGGCGCGCTCGGCATCATGAAGCTCCTCTCCGAGTGCCTCATCGAGATCACCGGCATGGACACCATCACGCTGCAACCCGCGGCCGGCGCACACGGCGAGTTCACCGGCATCCTGCTTGCGCGCGCCTATCACCAGGCCCAGGGAAACCCGCGCACCAAGGTGCTCATCCCCGACTCCGCGCACGGCACCAACCCCGCCACTGCCGCTATCTGCGGATACCAGGTTGCGAACCTGAAATCGAACTCCGAAGGCATGGTCGATCTCGCCGAGTTGGAAAAGCTCGTCACCGAAGATGTCGCTGCGCTGATGCTCACCAACCCCTCAACCATCGGCGTGTTCGAAAGCGAGATTCACAAGATTGCGGACATCCTGCACGCCAAGGGCGCGCTGCTCTACATGGACGGCGCGAACATGAATGCGCTCTGCGGCAAGACCCGGCCCGGCGACTTCGGCGCCGACGTGATGCACCTGAACCTGCACAAGACCTTCTCCACACCGCACGGCGGCGGCGGCCCGGGCTCTGGCCCTGTCGCCTGCAAGAAAATTCTGGAGCCGTTCCTTCCCACGCCGGTCGTGAAGACCAACCCCGATGGAACGCTCGGCCTCGACTACAACCGTCCGCAGTCCGTAGGTCGCGTGCGTGCATGGTATGGCAACTTCGGCATGTTCATCCGTGCGCTGGCGTACATCCTCGCCAACGGCCCCGACGGCCTCCGCCAAACCACCGAAGACGCTGTGCTGAATGCGAACTACATTCGCGCGAAGCTTGAGGGCACATTCGAGCTGCCGTACAAAACGCGCTCGCTCCACGAGGTCGTGTTCTCCGACAAGCTGCAGGCGCGCAATGGCGTGAAGACTGGCGACATGGGCAAGCGCCTCATCGACTACGGCTTCCACGCGTACACGGTCAGCTTCCCGCTGGTTGTGCAGGGCGCGATGATGATCGAGCCGACGGAGAGCGAGTCGAAGGAAGAGCTCGACCTGCTGGTCGACGCGCTGCAGCAGATCGCGCGCGAAGCGGCGGAGAACCCTGAGCTTGTTACGACGGCTCCGCATTCAACACGCCTTCAGCGCCTGGACGAAACCACGGCGGCGCGCAAGCCGATCCTGCGCTGGAAGGCTCCCGTCTCAAGCACAGAGCTGACGCCGGACTCCGCGGCGAAGGAGTGGTAGCTTCGTTGGATGGATCAACAGGAGCTTAACCGGCTTGCCAGGATCGTGCTGGATTGTTCGTTTCGCGTGCACACGGCTCTTGGCGCCGGACTATTGGAGAGCGCATACAAAGCCTGCCTCGCCTTTGAGCTTGCAAGCGCCGGAGTCGGATTTCAGATTGAGGCGCCGGTTCCGCTTGTGTATGCCGGGCAGAAACTCGCCGATGTGGGATACAGGATCGACGTGCTCGTCGAGAATGAACTCGTGGTGGAAATCAAGGCGCTCGAAGCATTGCGCCCGTCCACAAGGCGCAGGTGCTGTCCTATTTGAGGCTCTCCGATAAGCGGCTCGGCTTGCTAATCAACTTCAATGTTGTGCATCTGCGGGATGGTATCTGGCGGGTTGCCAATAAGTTTTAAGGCGAACGCAAAGGACGCCAAGGACGCAAAGGGAACGCCACGGATACCGTTGCGCACCTTAGCGTCCTCCGCGTCCTTTGCGTTCGCTTCTTTACTTCGCTTCGACGTTCACATACTCATCAACATCAGCCCACCGCACATGCAGCTCGGCCGATTTCCCATGAACATTCTCGAAGCTGATGCTCATGAGTTCCTGCGGTGAGGACACCGGCTTGGACTTCATCGTTGTGCGGCCGAGGTCCTGGTCTTCGTGGTACTCCGTGCCCCACTGGCCGGTCTGCTTGTTCACGATCAGCAGCCACGGCGCGCCGTTCGATGGCAGCGAATAGATCGTGTAAGTGCCCGCCGGAACGTCCAGCGTGCCGATCTTCAGATCGGTGGCGGTGACGAGCGTGGTCGCCGGATTGGCGCCGGTGCGCCACACCTTGTCATACGGCACCAGGCCGCCCATGATGGCGCGTCCGCGCATCGACGGTGCGTTGTACTTGATCGTCACCTCTTTGCCGCCAAGTGTGGCGTTGGCAGTCGCCGCTGGCGAGGCCATGGGCTTTACAGGAGCGGTTTGGGCATGCGCGCTGGAGAACGTACAACCCAGCGCAAGAAGAGCAGCAGAGAATGTGGAGCGCAGAGAAGTCTTCATGCCAGCTATGCTACGCCTTCCTCCTCCATGCTGACTTTCCGGGGCTATGCTAGGCTTTAACCATGCGCCCGTAGCTCAGCTGGATAGAGCGGCAGCCTCCGAAGCTGTAGGTCAGAAGTTCGAATCTTCTCGGGCGCACCATCCTCACTTTCTCCCTCCGATTTCCTGACTCAAAATGCCACCTAATGGAAATCATGGGAGCGCAGCTCTATAGGGGCAATCTGCAGCAACTCCAGTTCCTCGGCTTTTACATGAACCACGCCGTCCTGGTTCTGGAGCTTGCCGTATACCTTAAGAAACTTGCCGCGGGTCACCAGAATTCGCTCTCTCTCATACAGTTGCGGGTGGATGATGACATTGGAGATGCCGGTTTCATCTTCCATGGAGAGGAAGATGAAGCCGAGCGCTGTGCCCGGGCGCTGGCGGGCGATGACTGCACCGGCGGCACAGACGCGGCGGCCATCGGGAAGTTGTTGCAGCTCGCGGGCTGAAAAAATGCCCATGCTCTTCAGTTCTGCCCGACGATAGGCCATGGGATGCGGGCCGGTCGTGACGCCTGTACCGGCATAGTCGGCAATCAGGCGTTCTTCGGTCTTCATCTGTTGCAGAGGCGAGCGCATGGACGCCGGTGCAGCTTCGTTCTGGCGCAGCAAAGAGCCGACAGGGCGGCTGACCTGTTCGATTTGCCAGATCGCATCCCGTCGATGCTCGACACCGTCAACGCCATTGAGTGCGCCGATACGCGCAAGCTGGGCAAGGTCGCTGCGAGTGAGTAAAGGGACGCGGTGTGAGAGGTCTTCAATACTCAGAAATCGGCCGTCTGCATCGCGTGAGGCGACCAGAGTCGCGGCGGTGACCGCCTTCAGCGAGCGAACGTAGTTGAGCCCGAGCCGCAGGGAAAGCGAGCCATTGGGTTCGTGCTCCACACTGCAACCAGTTCCGGAAATCTGAACATCGACCGGCTTCACACGCAGGCCGTGACGTTGAGCGTCCTTCACCAGCACGGCGGGCGTATAAAAACCCATCGGCTGGTTATTGAGCATGGCGCAGGTGAAGGCTGCAAGGTACTTCACCTTGAAATAGGCCGAGGCGTAAGCGATGAGCGCGAAGCTGGCCGCATGCGACTCGGGAAAGCCGTAGAGCGCAAAGGATTGGATGCTCTGCACGATGAGCTCCTGCTTCTCGGGCTCGATGCCGTTTTCGGCCATGCCTTTACGGAGTTGCACCATCAACTCGCCCATGCGCTTCACCGAACGCCGCATGCCGACGGCTTTGCGCAGCTCTTCTGCTTCGGCTCCGGAAAAATTCCCCACCACCATCGCCATGCGCAAAAGCTGCTCCTGGAATAGCGGAACTCCGAGCGTGCGCTTCAACACTTCATCCAGCCTGGGGTGGATGCTCTCCGGCTTCTCCAGCCCCTGGCGACGCCGCATGTAGGGGTGCATCATCTTGCCGACGATCGGCCCTGGACGAATGATGGCAACCTGCACAACCAGGTCATAGAACTTCCTGGGAGCGTTACGGGGGATAGAGGCCATCTGCGCGCGGCTTTCTACCTGGAACATGCCCACGGTATCGGCCTTGCGGAGCGTGGCGTAAACCTCGGCGTCATCCTGCGGAAGCTGGGCGAGGTCAATGGGCACACCGTAGTGTTCGGGGATAAGGTTTAGACAGTCCTTCATCACGGCCATCATGCCAAGCCCCAGCAGATCAATTTTGACCAGGCCAAGCGCGGCGCAGTCTTCCTTATCCCATTGCACAACGCTGCGATTAGGCATCGACGCTCGTTCCAGCGGAACGACGCGATTCAACTGCCCCTGGCAGATCACCATGCCGCCGGAGTGCTGACCAAGGTGGCGAGGGAGGTCCTGCATCCGTTCGCAAAGTTCGGCGAACTTGGCGATGCGCCAATGTTTCAGGTCGAAGCCTGCATGCTTGAAGTTGTCACCGAGCGTTTCGTCTTTGCTGCGCCATTCCCAATGACCGATCAGGCCGGAAAGGCGCCCCAGCGTTTCTTCATCGAAGCCAAGTGCCTTGCCCACCTCACGCGCAGCGGATTTGCCGCGATACGTAATGACGTTCGCTGTCATGGCTGCGCCCAGCTCTCCGTAGCGCTGGTAGACATACTGGATTGCCTGCTCGCGCTTGTCGCCGGACGGAAGATCAAGGTCGACGTCAGGCCACTCATGGCGGTTCTCATTCAGAAAGCGTTCAAAGAGCAGGTCCATCCCCACCGGGTCGATCGCTGTAATTTCAAGCGCGTAGCAGACAACGGAATTGGCCGCGCTGCCGCGCCCCTGGATGAGGATGTCATTGCTTTTACAAAAACGAACGATGTCCCAGACGATAAGAAAGTAGCCGGCGAAGCCCAGCTGTTCTATGAGCGTAAGTTCGCGTTCGGCCTGCTTCTTCGCTCGTTCGTATAGCGCACTGTCACGTTTAGGGAGATATCGATTGTCGATGCCTTCCGCCACACGTTTGCGCAGGAAGACCCCCATGGGTTCGCCTGTGGGTGTATCGAAACGTGGGAACTCGTAGCCCAGGTCGTTCAGCTCGAATTGCAGACGCTGCGAAACGAGCAACGTGTTCTCAATGGCTTCTGGAAGGTCGCTGAATAGCCTATGCATCGCACGTGCTGTACGCACCTGTCGTTGCGAGTTCGTCTGCAAAAGGCGGCCTGCCCGGTCCAGCGGGACATGATGCCGAATCGATGTGAACACGTCGAGCACTTCGCGCTCATATTGTGTGGCGTAGCGGACACCGTTGGTTGCGACGATGGGCAGCCCCAGGCTTTCGGCAATGCGGATCGCAGCCTGGTTGCGAGCTTCTTCAGCGCGGCTGCCATGGCGCTGCAGCTCCATGTAGACATTGTGGGAGCCGAAGATCTGGATGAGCTGCTGCACACACTCGCGGCCTGCGGCTTCTCCCCCTCTGTGCAGAGCAGAAGCCAGGGGGCCTTCGTCTCCGCCGGTAAGGCAGATCAAGCCAGTGCTGAACTCTGCGAGGTCTGCCAGGTTGGCGGCGCCTTCAGCCTTGCTGCGTTCGCGCATCTTGAAGCGTGTGATGAGTTGGCAGAGATTCTGATAGCCGGCACGCGATTCGCATAGCAGCGGCACACGCACCGGATACGCCACATGCTGATGCGGTAACCATTGTGGCGGCTGAAGGCATTGCCCAAGATCGCTGATCGAAATCTCTGCGCCAACGTGTGCGCGGATACCGTTCTCTTTTGCAGCGGTATGAAATCGAGCTGCGCCATAAAACCCATTGCGATCAAGTAATGCGATTGCAGGTGTCTCGGTCTCAATAGCAGCACGAATCAGGCCCTCTGGCTGCGATGCTCCTTCAAGGAAGCTGAAGGCGCTGGCCGCATGAAGTTCGACGTATTGCGGCTTAGTCATAAAGGGCTTCTAACTGCCATCGCTGACGCAAAAGGTCATGTGTGATGAGGCACAGCAGCATGTCGTCCGCCTTGCTGGTGGCGCGTACGTCCCACTCCTCCAGCGACCACACATCCGACGACCACCAGCTTCCACTCTTGCGCCACGGGCCGTAGGCTTCCTGTATCGTGTAGCGCTTGCCATGGAGAGAAAAGGAAGCCAGGCGCTGGCCCATGTGCTGCACATCAAGATGCCAGGGCGGACGGCAGCGGCGCATGGCGACGCTGTGTCTTGGCGCCACATCTTTTTTCGCAGACGTCGTGGGCACCATGAAGCGCTCCATCTTGAAGCTGTCCGGGCGATGTGTATCCAGCAGCTTCGCCTTTCCCACACGTTCCGCCCCGACAAGTGCCGCGATGCGTGCAAGTGTTACGTCAAGGCGCAATGCTTCCGGCAGTTGCGGCGCAAACAGTCCGAGCTGGACTTTGCTTCGGTCTCCCGGCTCGGCACGAACGAACAGACTCATCACCCCGGCAGCAGGCGGATTGGCCTGGAGATCGAGATGCAGAAGCTTCAGCAGCACCTCGCGCTGCAATACGGGAAGCGCGGGTTTGATGGTGCGTTCGTGTTCTCCGCCTCCGTCCAGACCCAGCTTGACCGTGACGCTTGCCAATGCGAAGGAGCGGTTTTGAGCACGCACAAGAAGCTGATCGAGCATAGGGCCAAGAACGAAAAGCAGCGAATCCAATAGCTCAATGGGAGCGTCGAAGGCGATAAATTCTTCGAGCGTAAAGATGGGCTCTTCAGGCACCATCAGGTGCGGGTGTTCTCCACGGGCCAGCGCGCGCAGACGCTTGCCTTGCTGGCCGGAACGTACCACCAGCTCCACCTCGGGAAGTGCCGCAAGCTCGCCAAGTGTATGCAGACCCCATAGAGCGAACATCTCGGCTTGTTGCGCTGTAAGAGCAAGCGCTGCAAGCGGAAGTTCGCAAAGATGTTCTCTTTCCCGCCCCGCAGGAACGAGGATTGGAGCTTTACCGGCAGCCGGGGCGAGACAGACGGCGGTGTGGAAGTTGGCGCTTCCCGCGATCTGAACGAAGAAGTGAAGCGCTGTCAGCGAATGGGCGATGCTGCGCATGGACTGTTGCGCCGGCCCGAACAAGCTGGTCGTGCCGGTCATGTCCAACACCATCACGAACGCGGACGTGCTCGATGCCGGCACCTCAATACGCGGCGTAAATCCCCCTGCTGCTTCCAGCAGAACAGACCGTGCGATGCGCTCTTCCGTCTCAGAGCGGCGCAGGATGGAAAGGCCCGTGAAGCTTTCCAGCTCGGCACGCGTCATGCCCTGCATTACGCCCAGCTTGAACGCCCGTGCATTGGCGCTGCATACCTGCTCCAGCGGGGGTGTGCCTTCCAGCACAGCCACAGGCTGGCGCTGCAACTCCGGCCGCAGACGCAGCAGCGCTTGTGCCGGAAACTCCGCCACATAGACGCAAAGATACAGTGGCTCCTTCATTGCGCCTGCGCCCACGGAGCCTCACTTTTCCATTCGCCGGGCCGCACGGCTTGTGGAGGCTTTCGGATTGGCACAACATTTTCCTGCGATCGGCTGCGTTCTGTGGCAGCGCGATATCGAATGCCCGTCATCACTTTGTTCTGCACGTCCATGCTGCCTGTTTCCAGGCGCACCACAAGCTCCGCGCTGCTGCGTGCGCAAGGATGCTGCGTTAGCAGAATCAGGCTCACGCGCGTGCGTTCGCAGCCGGCACGGAAGCGGAACCACGTCGCTAATGGAATGCGCCACGCCACCTCTGGCGGTGTGGCGCCCAGGTCAAGCACGATGGCGCTGAAGCCTCCAGCCTGAAGCAACAAATCCGTGGCGCGCAGGGCTTGATCCAGTGCCTGCCACGGCGTGTGAGTGCTGCGGTAAGAAGCTGGCCGGTCGGAATGTTTGCTGCGCAGCCGCACTCCTGAAGGCTGGCTTGGCACGCGTCGCGGCAGCGGCTCAGAGCAGCGTGGAATGATCGCCAGATTGTCGCCCCGGCGTGCAGGGAGACGGTCGGAGTTGATCTGCTCTTCGCGATCTTCAGAGCGTTGCGAAAGCGGTCGATTCGGCATGCCGGGCGTTCCAATCGCTTTCTTCTCTCTGCGAAGCTGCTTGTCATACAGACCGCCGTGCGCCTGCAACATGGCTCCAATGGCCTCGGGCATATCGCGTCCCTCTGAGCGAGGATGCGGGCTCCCCCCACCGGGGTTCCGAGTCCCTGAGGAGGGCCCCAGGATGGGCGTAGATACGCTTTGGACGGCCTCAGACAAGGCCGATGCCGCTGGCGACTGCCGCGCCCCACAGCGAATCCATAAAAGCCTCTCCAGGTCGACGCCGTTGGCAGCAGCAGTTTCGGGGTCCAGCGTATCGGCCACATCAATCCACGCACAGACGCTGCCTGTCCGCGTAGTCGCTGCCATGTAGGCCAGCGCCATGGACGTTCGCCCCGAGCATTCCCTGCCCACAAACTCAGTCAGCGACCCCGAAGGCAGGCCCCCGCGCAGTTGTTCATCCACCGAAGCAATGCCGCAGGCAAGCCGAACAGGCTGGGCATGTGCCCTGTAAAGAAGCGCATCGGGGGCCTTCTCTCCCAAGGCGAGCGAGAGATGGGCACGAACACCGGCGGCGTTTTTTGAAACATTCATATTCGCCTTATATTCGCCTATCAGCCCGTTGTGATGTCAAGTTCCGCCTGGTGCCTGGGGGCACTCCTTTGAATTTCAATTGAGAATCAGTGCGTTTTGCGTATTTCTATTGCTAGGCAGGGACTCAGCGCGCTTGATTCCAGGCGTCGACCGTGACCGCACGCGTGCCTTCGGCGGCGAAACGCTTCAGCAACAGCTCTGTGGCTGCGATGGTAGCGTTGCGATCCGCGCCCATCCCACCCTGAAAGCCATCATGCAGCAGCAGGTTCGCACCCTTGCCCCGTTTGCGGGCAACCGCCATGCCGCGGCCCAGGTCCTCAACGATATGTTCTGCGGCGATGGGCTGCCAGTCGTGCCCTATCGCATTCCATTGCACGGTCGTCAGGCCGAGCTCGGCGGCTACGCGCAGCACCAACGGCCTCCGCGCCCCATGCGGCGGACGAAAGTAGCGCACCGGCGCGCCCAGCGCATCTTCGAGCGCCTCGTTGCACCCGCGCAACTCCTCGCGAATGCGCGCGGCGCTTTGCCACGCAAGCCACGGATGCGTCATCGTGTGATTGCCGACCAGGTGGCCGGCTGCCTGCACCTCACGCACAAGGTCCGGCCGCTGCCGCACGAACCCGCCAATCATAAAAAAAGTAGCCTTCGCCTCATACCGCGCCAGCACGTCCAGCAGCGTCGGTGTGCAGGCGTCATTCGGTCCATCGTCGTAGGTCAGCGCAACCTCGTCAGGATCGTCGCCCGCGATCAGCGTGCGCCCAAACAGTTGCGACCCTGCACTCAGCGCGGCATACGTCGCTGTTGCCGCAGCGGCCGCCGCAACGCCGCCGCCAAGCGCAACTTCAGCCAGCGACATGCGCCCGCCCATCCGCTATCTGACGCGAAAGTCTATGCAACTATTGCTCCTTCACCGCCCATCGTATGCAAGACTCAGTAGATATGCGGCCTTCCACTATCGTGTCACAGCAGAGAACCAACCGGCGCGCCGCTCGCGGTGCAATTTGCGCCGCTACGCTGTTATGCGCCATGTTTGCCGCTTCTGCGCCTGCCCAGCGGGCGAAGAAGCCCCGCGCCACCAACCCCGACAACGCGCAGACCACCACCCAGCCGCCGGTGGTGGAAAGCGCCGCGCCCAACCCGGTGCAGCCGCCGCCCACCGTGCCTGCGACCGACGCCAGTACGGAGTCGAGCCCCGTCTCGCCCCTGCCGCGCGGCGTTTACATCCCCGCGCACACCGAGATCGATGTCCACCTGCAGCATGCCATCGACTCCGGCCACGAGCGCAACGGCGACATGATCGCCGCCGAGCTCGCCGGCCCCGTAAAGCTGTCGAACGGCCAGCAACTTCGCACCGGAACGCCGGTCGGCGTCACAGTCGTGGCGGTCGCCGCGGCCGGCAAGCTCTCCGCTCACGGCGAGATCACCTTGCAGCTCACGCACGTCGGTGCAGTTGCCGTTTTAAGCGATGAGCTGACGTTCTTCGGCAAGGATGGCCATCGCGACCTCCCCGACAGCGCGCCCGAAAAGGGCACCGAAGCCGCCGTGGACGCCGGCACAACCCTGCGCTTCCACGTCCCCGAAATCCCGAAATAGCCGCAGACGTTTCCGCCGCTTCAGCCCTTCTTCAGGAGTGCGAGCACCTCTTCGGCGTGGCCTTCGGGCTTCACCTTCGAGAAGATGTGGACGAGCTTCCGGTCAGGCCCGATGACGTACGTCGTCCGTTCCACGCCGCTCACCAGCTTGCCGTACATCGTCTTCGGCTTCACCAGGTCGTAGCGCTTCACGATCTCCTGCTCCGCATCGGCGAGCAGCGTGTACGGCAGGTTGAACTTGTCTTTGAACTTCTTCTGCGCCTTGGGCGTGTCGCGCGAGATGCCGAGGATCACAACGCCCTCGTCCTGCAGCTTCTTGAACTTCGGAAAGTTGTCGCGGAACTCGCAGGCTTCGATGGTGCATCCCGGCGTGTCGGCCTTCGGATAGAAGAAGAGCACGACGGTCTTGCCCTGGAAGTCGGATAGCGAAACGGGGTTGCCGTCCTGGTCGGGGAGGGTGAAGTCTTCAACGGTATCGCCAACTTGCATCGATGTTCTCCTGAGCTCCTATGGTAGCGGCTTCGAAGCCTGCGCTCTACTGCGCGCGCGGCTTGCCCCATATCCCATCGAGAAACAGATACCGCGCACGGTTCGCGTCCGGCTTCGCGACAAATGCCGTTCCGAGCTGCATCGTCTTCCACTCGGTCGGCCCATACACCGGCCACGCCGGAAGTCCCGGGCCGTTCGGGTCGCCAGTACGCGCAAAGTTCGTCCAGAACGTCTGCATCTCGTTCGAAACCTTCCGGTCCTCCGGCCGCACCACCGTTTCGACCCGCGAGTCGAGCGTGCCGAAAACGTACTCGATGTCATCCGAGTGAAACGCCCCCGCTGCGACCGTGTGATACCGGTCTCCAGGATTGCCTAGCGTAAAGAGATAGCGATAGACAGGAGCGTTGCCGGTCGCGACTTGCGCCTCAATCCATCGCCACGTCGAGTACGCGATAAATTTATCGCCGGCAAAATCCGCAGCCGAGTTCACAGCTTCTTCTTCGCTCGCCGCGGGATAAAGCTTCAGAAACTCTTCGCTGCGCGTTGGAAAGTCCTTGGCAGCCTGCGCTCTAAAACCCGCAGCGGTAAATTTGTTGACGCTGCCGGTGATGGCTCCGCGCCCCTCGTCGCCATTCCAGCCGGCCAGCAGAGCAACATGTGCCTGCTCGCCCGCCGCGTAGATCTCAGCGACCGGCCGCGGAAGGAACCAGCCATCGACAGTGGGCCAGAAGCGCGGTGCCGGACGCGCGGCCATGATCGGCCGCAGGATGTCTTCAGTGGGTATGCGCCGCAACTCCGCGAGCTGGCTCGTGCCATACGCCGTCAGCGCGAAAGCGGCGTCGGTCTTCTCGCGCTCCTCGTGCGAGGCTGCCGGCGAATCGGAGGACCCCAGCGCCCCGCCGCTCTCTCCAATAGCTTTTTGAAACAGCCCGCGAGACAGCGGAGAGGCCATCTGCGCGCTCACCGACATCGAGCCCGCGGACTCGCCGAAGATGGTAATGTTCGCAGGGTCGCCGCCGAACGCGCCGATGTTCTTCTTCACCCACTGTATGGCCGCGTTCTGGTCCATCAGCCCGTAGTTGCCCGACGCATGATGCGGAGACTCGGCCGTAAGCTCGGGATGGACGAAGAACCCGAAAATGCCCAGCCGGTAGTTCATACTGACGACCACGACATCGCGTTGGGCGAGAAACTGCCCATCCTGTCGGTGCTCGGACGTGGTGCCCCCGTTGAAGCCGCCACCGTAGATCCACACCATCACGGGAAGCTTCCCGGGCGAGGCATTAGCCGGCGTCCACACGTTCAGCGTCAGGCAGTCCTCCGACGGCCCTGGATCGTGGAAGGCCATGTCCGAGTACACCACCGACTGCACGCAGTGATACCCAAAGCTATGCGCCGAGCGCACGCCGCTCCACGGCGCCACCGGAGCAGGAGGCGCCCAGCGCAGATTGTCCACCGGCGGGGCGGCGTAGGGAATTCCCTTGAACGCCATCACCTTCCCTCCGGCTGTGGCTTCGCCTTCCACAATGCCGTCGCTGGTTTTCACCTGCGTCGGAATGGCGGCAAAGCCGGTGGTGGCAATCAGAAGCAGCGAGGCGCAGAGGGCGGCGGGGACAAAGGATCGTATCGTCATAGCTCGCAAAAACGGTAGCACACGAGCTGGTGAGTTGCTCAATGATGAACCTTTTGAATAGTCGCAAACCCTTCCTGCCGACGAGGCAGACCCCACTGGATGAAGCGGATTTACGGAGGGAGCAGGGGCCTTCAGGCCCCTGAATCAGCACGAATACACGACGGGCTTTAGCCTCGGAGGAACCGCGGTTCGATGCCGGGCCGCAGGTGAAAGGATGATGTTAATTCCGCCGGTTCCTGCAGCGATGCAGACAGCAATCCCTTTTACACTCGGCTGAGCCGGATCGTCACACACGATGCCTGACGCTGGGGGATGCGATGAAATCGATGGAGTTATGGGTCACCGCTTTGATTGTTCTATCTGCGCCCGGAATACAGCGCGCGCAGACCTCGGCCTGGCAACCGTCTCCGGGACATACGCAGGTGCCGATTTGGCCGGGCACTCCGCCGGATGCTCGGCCTGTGGTTGCTCCTGAGTCCGCGAAGACGTCAGGGAAGGATTCCCTGATCGGCGGCAGGACAGTGGTCGCAGTGAGCAACGTCTCGCGACCGACGCTGACCGTCTACTCGCCGAAACGCAAAAATACCGGCGCCGCGGTCGTGGTGTTTCCCGGCGGAGGCTATGAGATTCTCGCCATCGATCTCGAAGGCACGGAGGCTTGCGACTGGCTGACGTCGAGAGGGGTAACGTGTGTGCTGTTGAAGTACCGCGTGCCTGCTCCGAGGTCGGCGCCGGACTGGGGCGCGTATCCGCAATCGCCCATCGCGCTTGAGGATGCGCAGAGGACCGTAGGCCTCGTGCGCTTCCATGCCGCGGAGTGGCACATCGATCCGCACAAAATCGGCGTCCTCGGATTCTCGGCCGGCGGACACCTCGTGGCGGCAGTGAGCGTGCATTTCGCGCAGCGGCTGTATCCGGTGATCGACGCGGCGGACAAGGTTAGCTGCCGCCCGGATTTCGCGGTGGCGATCTACCCCGGGCATCTCGCGCGGGGCCATGGAAACGTTACGTTGAACCCGGACATCGCCTCGCACATCACGCGCGACACGCCACCCACGTTCCTGCTGCAGAACGAGGATGACCACGTCGATCGCGTGGAGGACTCGCTCTCCTACTTCGTCGGCCTTAAGAAGGCCGGCGTTCCCGTGGAACTGCACGTCTACGCGCAGGGCGGACATGCGTTCGGTCTGCGGCGCACGAAGTTCCCCGCAACGCGTTGGCCTCAGTTGGTGGACACATGGCTGGCGACCATCGGCATGGTTCCAGAGTAGCGGCGCGTCAGGCCGGATCAGCCGTCGATGGCGCCGAACCTGCCCCAGCCCACAACAGCGCGCCCGTGGCGAACGCGATGCCCGCCAGCAGGAATGTAAGGTTCGCGCTGCCCATGTGCGGGATCAGGAAGAAGGCTGTGCCGAGCGTTCCGCACACACTGCCCAGCGTCGAAATGCCGTAGAGCCTGCCGGCAATGGCGCCCGCGTGTTCTGCCGGCGCAATGGCTGCCATCAGGTCAACGGAGCACGGCGAGAATGTGCCGAGCAGCGTCACCGGCACAAAGCACAGCAGCGCTGAACTGGTAAGCAACGCCAACACACCGCCGAGTTTGTCGGAGAGAAAGCCCAGCGCGTCCGCGTTGATGAGCGGCACGAGCGCGAGATAGAACGCGGCGGCGATCACGATAGCGCTGACCCGACGCGGCGTCTTGAAGCGCGCAGGCAGAGCACCGCCGGTGAAGTATCCCGTGGTCAGCGCAACCAGCATCGTCGAGATCAGCGCCGCCCACGTCTGAATGCCGCCGCCGAACGACGGCACCATGATGCGGCTCGCCACCATCTCAAAGCCCATGATGACGAAGCCCAGCAGGAACACCGCGGCGTAGAGGCGCCCGCTCATTGTCCGCTCGCTCATTGTTCGCCTGCGTCCATCTTGCGGTCGTGGATCGCGATGGCATTCAGCGTGTCGACCGGTGCGAAGTCGTCGGTGAGCGGCTTGGCATCGGCCTTCAGCATCGGAGACGTTCGCCCGCGCAGCATCTCTTCCAGCCCATAGCGAAAGTGATACTGGCTATCGAGACTCTTCGCGCGAGCATTCAACTCTTCAGCCGTCTTCGGCGGCCCATCGTATGCAATGGCCACGACACTTCCGCCCGACGAATAATATTCCGCCTGGTCGAAAACCTTGTGCAGCGTCGCGATAGTGCTGTCGAACAGCAGCGTAGTGGAGTCGATGTTCTGCACCACGATTCCGCCCGGCGCGAGATGCTTCTTCACCTCGCCGTAAAACTCTTCCGTAAGCAGGTGGAACGGAACGAACGCGCCACGATACGCGTCGAGCATGACGATGTCGAAGTGCTGCGGGCTGCCCATGAGAAACTTGCGGCCATCATCGACGACGACAGTGCGTCGCGGCGTGTCCTTGTAGTCAAAGTATTTCTTCGCCAGCCTCACAACGTCGGGGTCGAGCTCGACCTCCGTGTACTGCAACTGCGGCAGCGTGGCCAGCAGATAGCTCGACACCTTACCGCCGCCCATGCCGATGGAGAGCATCGTCACGGGATGCGGGTGATAGACGACGCCCAGCGTCATCAGCGGCATGTACTGCAGCTGCATCTCCATCGGATCAGCGGGATTGTGCACGCACTCGAAGTAGTGCTTGCGGTCAAACCCGAACACCATCCGGCGACGGCCATCATTGCCCTGGTAAACGAGGATCGTGTTGTAGTACGAGTCGGCCTTTTCCAGCAGGCCCGTGTTCTCTCGCTTGCTGCTGCTGCGCCAGTGATACACGCCATAGATGATCGCAAGGAACGAAAAGATGACCAGAGGCTCGAGGATGCGCCTGTATTTTTCTTTGCGTACAGCATCCATCCGCATGACTCTCCCAAACATTGAGGCGCTCATACGATTGTAGTGAAGACGCGCGGATCAGCCCGGGCTGTGGCCGCGAATGACCTCGAGCACCTCTTCAGTCGCTTCGAGCGGCCGCTCCGGCTTGGGTATCGCCGCACCCGCTCCAAGCAGCGCTTTCGTCACGCCAACGTAATCGCCTGTCTCGCGATGCCAGCTGTTCAGCGATCCATGCAGCGCCCACGCCAGCGGACTGCCGCCGTGCTCAGCTTCGAACACGTTGATCGGAGCGTCATGGGCAATCAGCGCCTTCACGAGAGTGAGATTCCCGTGCCACGCAGCGTAATGCAGAGCGGTCTGATTATTCTCAAGCGCGGCATTCGCGGGCCAGCCGTATCCCAGCAGGAGCTCAACCGCACGCGTGTTGTTGCGCAGCACCGCGCCGACAATGCGACGAGCCGCGTTGCCGGTGAGTCGCGCGAACAGCGTGGGGTGCTGTGCAAGGATCTGCTGCGTCATGGCCTCGTCGCCGATCTCGGCGGCCTGCACCAGGCGCAGCCACGGCGCGCTGCGCTGCATCAGTAGGTCGAACACGGCGGTGTGTCCAAACTCATGCGCGATCATGTGCGGCGACTTCGTGACGCCGAACCCGAACATGTAAATGCACCCGCCAGCGCGTGGATCCCGCTTGGGGAAGTTGCGTTCCGTAGCGGTGAGGCGGATGGTTTCGGGATCATTGTTGAGGATGCGTTCGACAAGCGCAACGTCGCCGAGAGCAGACGCCGCAAGGATATCGGCCTGCGCTCCGCGTGCGATGAGGAACCGCGCCACATCATGGCGATGCGGCCGAATCGACACCGTGTATTGCAGCGCTGTCGACTCATGATCGATGTCGCGCGCATCAATATCCGCGCCGCGTTCGAGCAGCAGAGCGGCGATCTCAACAGTAGACGCGAAGTGCAGCGGAAGCTGCCCATCCCCTCCGCGCGCATGAACCAGTTGCGGATCGGCATCCAGCAACTCGCGCACGCGATGGATCATGCCGAGGCGAGCCGCGGCATGGATGTCGACATTCGCGCCACGCGTTATCAGGTACTGTGCGAGCTCAGGCTTGGCGGAGTCGAGCACGCCAAAGCTCCCCGCCCACCATCGCGTGCGCTCGTTGACGTTAGCGCCAGCGTCAAGCAGCACATCCACCATCTCGCGATTGTCATGGTTGACGGCGGCGAACAGCGCAGGCGCATCGAACCCGTACTTCGGCAGCGGCTCATTGATCTTCGCCCTCAACGAAGCATGGCGCGCGAGCACATTGCGCACAAGCGCAGCATTGTTCGCGCGAACCGCCGCGGTGAGCGCTTCGACAGCGTCTTCGGATGCAATCTGGATGTGCAGCTTCAGCGCGGGCCAGGTGTCGAACCCATACTCACGCGCGATGACGTGCAGAGCGTCCGCGAGTCGCGGCTTTTCAGACGTGATGCCGAAAGCGGCGAAGCGTTGCGTTGACGAAGCATCGCCGGCGAGGCGCTCACGCAGCAGCGTGCGGGCCTGGCTCTTCAGATGTTCGATGTTGGGGCGCGCGGGAAGTTCGCGTAATGGCATGACTCACTCCTTCTTATAGTGCCCGCGATCCGCTTCGCCGGGCGAGAAGAGAGTGGATTGTGATGAAGCAGAGAACCGAAGGTGGGATAATCCCTTTCCGCGGACGGGGTGCACCCTTGTGTGCCGATTTCAGGTTAGCAGAAGCCGCCCGGCTGCGAAAGAATTGTTATCGTCACGCAGTCCGCACAAACTTGCATCCATTTCCCCATCCGCATCACCCAATAGTCGAGGAGCGAAGCCATGAGAATATTTGTTGCAGGAGCATCTGGTGCGATCGGCAGGCCGCTGATCACCGAGCTGGTCCGCCACGGCCACACAGTAACAGGGATGACGCGGTCAGCAGAAGCCGCGAGCCGCATGCAGGCACTCGGCGCGGAGGGTGTCGTCGTCGATGCCTTCGACGCCGCAGCGGTCGAACGAGCCATACGCGACTCCGACGCGGAGGCGCTCATAGACGAACTGACCGCGCTGCCGGCGGACCCGGCGGACATGCCGAAGGCAGCGCCGGGCGATCGGAAGCTGCGCCTCGAAGGCGGCGGCAATCTTTACCGCGCCGCGGAGGCTTGTGGTGTGCGCCGATATCTGCAGCAGTCCACCGGCTTCTTTCTGGAGCCCGGCGATGGCCTCGCCGACGAGTCAGCCGGACTTGCCGTGAACGCGAGCCCCAGCGTCGCCCGCGCCGCTCAAACATATACCACCCTGGAGCAGCGCCTCTTCAGTTCGCCGAAGATGGAAGGCGTGTCTCTCCGCTATGGGTTCTTCTATGGCCCGGGCACATGGTACGACCGCGGCGCAGCGGCGGCGGAAGAGATGCAGCGCAAAGAGACGCCGCTGATCGGTGCCGGTCAGGGCGTGTGGTCATGGGTACACATTGACGACGCGGCCACAGCCACCGTCGCAGCCCTCACCGCCGAGCCCGGCATATACAACATCGTGGACAGCGACCCTTCGCCCATGAGCGTATGGCTGCCGAAGTTTGCGGCGTTTGTGGGTGCGCCTGCGCCGGAGAATATTTCCGAGCAAGAGGCGTTGGAAAAAGCCGGCGAGGATGCGGTCTATTACCAGACGCGGTTGCGCGGGGCTTCCAATGCGAAAGCAAAGAGGCTGCTTGGGTTTGCGCCGCGGCCGCTGGAGTGGATGTAGAGGCCGCGCCCGAGCAAGTTCGCGTTATCGCGCCATGCCCGGTAACACTGCTGAATCGGTGACCGTGCGGCGGCCGCTTGCTACAATTCTCGCCATGCCGCCAAAGCTGGGATTCATGACCGTGGGTATTCTGCGTGAGCCTGTCGGTCACGCTCAGGTGCAGGGGTTTGTAGACCGCGTCCCCGCGGTGTACGAAGCGGCGGACAGCAGTGATGGCTTTCACGCGCGCTCGATTCGCGATGTGGGGACGTGGCTGCATTCATGGGGTGAGGTGGAGCTGCCCGCGTGCTATCCGCAGCCGCCGGCGGAGGCGCAGATCGCGATGACGCTCAGCCTGTGGAAGGACCTGGAATCGGTGGCAGCTTTCACCTACCACGGCGAGCATGGAGAGGCGCTGAAGAAACGCCGCGAGTGGTTTGTGAAGTACGACCTGCCCGTGTACGTGGCATGGTGGGTCGAGGACGATCAACCGATCCGGTGGAAGGATGGCAATGCGAGGCTGGAGCATCTGCATGCCAACGGAGCTACTGCGTTTGCGTTCGACTTCGCGCGGCCTTTCGACCCCGATGGCCAGAGTTGCAGGCTCGATCGCGAGTCGGTGAAGGCGAAGGCAGTGATGAATGCGAAGCCAGTCTAAGCAAGCACCGGCACGGCAGCTTCGTCGTTCACAACTTCCTGGTCCGACGCGGCGATGGACGCCGAGGCGGGGAAGTAGGCGTTCGCGAAGTACTGGCCCAGCATGCGGTGCGTGTTGAAGAACGTGCCGTTCATCGCAATGCAGTGGCGCTGCATCTGCGCCCAGGCCGCCTTGTTGACGTACATCGGCGCGATGGAGTATTCGAGCTTGGTGTACAGGCTCTCGGCTTCGGCGGCCTCGTTGTCCAGGTCTTCAATGGCCCAGCCCGTAACGTTCTCGGCGCAGCCTTCGATCCACCAGCCGTCGAGGATGCTGAGCGAGGGAACGCCGTTCAGCGCCGCCTTCATACCGCTGGTGCCGGAAGCTTCGTACGGACGCAGCGGCGTATTCAGCCACACGTCGACGCCCTGCGTCAGCTGCTCGCCGAGCTCCCAGTCGTAGTTCTCGAGATAAAGAATGCGTAGCTTCGAGCTGTTGATGCGAGCGGCCGATGCGAACACGTCGCGGATCAGCCCTTTGCCGGCGATGTCCGCGGGATGCGCCTTGCCGGCGAAGATGATCTGCAACCCGCCGAGCTTTTCGGCGATCTCTTCAAGTCGTGCGGCATCGCGGAACAGCAGGCTGGCACGCTTGTATGTCGCGACGCGGCGTGCGAAACCGAGCGTGAGGATGTTGGTGTCAAGCTCAATACCCGTGCGCTGCTTCACCGTCTCGAACAGCCGCTGCTTACCCACTGCGTGCGTTGCAGCAATCGTCTCAGGCGCAACGCCGTACAGCGACCGGAAGTACTGGTTATCGTGCCGCCACTCGGGGATCTCTTTGTCGAGCAGCTGCTGGAACGGCTGCGACAGCCACGTCGCCGCGTGCACGCCATTGGTGATGGAGTGCACGTGGTACTCCGGGAACATCTGCTGCGAGACCTTGCCGTGCTGCATGGCGACGCCGTTCACGTAGCGCGAGAAGCGCAACGCGATGTACGTCATGTTCATCAGGCCGTTGTGCAGGCAGCCGAAGCGCTCGATGGTGGACGCGCGGTCGTGGCCGAGCACGATGTACATCTGATCGACGCCGAACTGGTCATGGCCGGCGGGCACAGGCGTGTGCGTCGTAAAGACGCACTGCCGCTGCACGGCCTTGATGTCGTCTTCCGTCGCGTCGCGCAGAGGAATGCCGTCAAGCTGCTCTTCAAGCAGGCCGATAGAAAGCAGCGCAGCGTGGCCCTCGTTCATGTGGCACACTTCAGGCTTGATGCCGAGCGCATGCAGAAGCTGGATGCCGCCGAGGCCGAGCACCGTCTCCTGACAAAGCCGGTAGTACGAGTCGCCGCCGTAGAGCTGGTCGGTGAGCTTGCGGTCCCAGGGGTCGTTGCCGTCGACGTCGGTGTCGAGCAGGAAGACCGGGATCACGTGGCCGGATACGCCGACAACGTCGAAGCGCCACGCGCGCACCAGGACCTCGCGGCCCTGCATGGTGATGGCGATGACCTGTTCGGCCGAGGGCAGGGTCGTCTCAGGCGACCACCGGACGTCGCTCTCGGTCTGCTGGCCGCTGGCGTCGAGGTGCTGCTGGAAATACCCGCGGCGATGCACCAGTGAGACGGCGACCATGGAGGCGCCAGTGTCGGCGGCCGAACGCAGGGTATCGCCGGCCAACATGCCGAGTCCGCCCGAGTATGTGGGGAGGCTCTTGGAGAGGGCGATCTCCATGGAGAAGTAAGCAATTTTGCGCTGGGAGAGCTCGAGGGAGGCAGCGGAAACGGGGGAGTTCAGGAGTTCAGACTGGTTAAAACTCATGCGTTGGTCGATCCTTTACGCCCGGCCGCACAAAGCGACCGGCGGGTCCTTTAGAGTGTTTCCTCAAAAGTGAAGCATCGGCAGGCCCCATGGAGGCGGCTGCTGTAAGTACTCAATCTGGACTGTCGTCAATCCTGTTGGACAAGTCTACCCAAATTTGAGCGCCAACGCCGGTGCAAAAAGGTAACCATCGTTGTATTGATTTGACGGGAAGGTGGCGTGAGGGGTTGCAACCGTTGGCGGAGCCCGAAATCAGGGCTGCAGGCCAACCAGACCCAGCTTGACGACAAGGCTGAGCGCCCATGCCGCAAGAAATGCCACAATACTGATGGCAGCCCAGGGCCGCAGCGCCTTGCGCATGGCCTCGAAGAGCAGGATCAGCACCAGCAGAACCAGCGCGAAGATCAGGCCGTTCGCGATGTAGTCATAGTTTGCGTTGATGTGGAACTTCCACAGCGGAATCACATTCAGGCTCGGCTGCCGCAGCGCGAGTGAAAGGCGCACAATGTCCCAGTCGCCGCCCACGATGAGCAGGCCGCAGAATGCGATGAACTGGAGCAGGAAAAGAACGATGCGCTTGATCACGGCCGCCTCCGAGAGGGAATTGCCGGATTAGTTTAGCAGCGGGCCTCATCGCGCCGAAGCTTCGGGTTGACACAGGCGGTACACTTTAATCAGAGACAGCAAGGCCCGGCGACAATCGCCGGGCCTCAGCTTTTAACGCTCTTTGACAACTCACTCAATCCTTACTCAAAGCTGGCAACTGGAAGCTGACAACTGGGAACTCGAGACCCGAAACTCGCAACCCTCTGCACGATCCACTGACAGCAGCGCCGCAACTCTCACATTCTGGCTACTTTACGCGTAAGCTAGCCAGAATCAGGACATTACGGCCGCGAAAGACTGTATCCGCAACAAAACAAACGTCGCAGCCCCCGAAGGGGGAGGGGGGTACCCAGGCAATCGCATCAATTCTCACCAGCTCTCAAGTGCAAGCGTCAGCGCGTTGCAGCTTCAAAGACGGCGAACCGGCGTTCAAGCTCGTACTGCTGCGTGGCGCGCTCGCTGCCGGCGAGAAACGCCTTGCACGGCCCCGGCGGAAAGCTGGTCGCGGCAATGGGCGCCGCGCAAGCGGCGTTGCGGTGGACATAGTCGTCAGTATGCAGGTACAGGCTCGCGCCGGGCAGGAAGCTGTGCTCCAGCGAGTCGCGCGCCGAGAGCTTGAGGTCAGCGTAGCCCAGGTTCTGATCCAGCACGGCCTGCACATAGTTGTGTGTGAGATCGGTGCGCGAGACGCCCTCGTCATCCGTCGAGAGCGAAAACGGAACATGCGCGGCGCGGTAAGCGGCGAGCGGATGGTCGCTGCCGGTGATGCCGAGAATGCCCTGGTTGGAGATCAGGTTGATCTCGACGTCGACGTGTTTGTCGGCCATTTCTTTCAGCAGTTCGGCGGGATGGTCTTCGTGCAGGATGTCGACGCCGTGACCGATCCGCTCCGCATGACCCAGCTCGACAGCCTCGCGAATGTGGAAGCGCAGACCTTCGGTAGGCACGAGCCCCGGCGCAAGTTCGCCCGCGTGGAGCGAGATGTGGACCTTGGGGTAAACCGAGTGCAGATAGTCGAGCATCAGCATCTCGGTGTGGTACTCGGCCATCGCATCGCGGCGATCTTCAGCGCGAACAAAGTTGATCCCGACGACTTGCTCGGGATCACCGTCTGCCAGTTCAAAGCCGATGAGCGTCTGCGCAAAGACCTGAGCGGGTGGAAATCCGCGAAGGACCTGATAGAGGAAATGGATGTGAACTTCTCCGAGACCCGGAGGGCAAGCCACGATGCCTCCACGCTTCGCGGGATCTGCGCAATCGCGAAGGGCAAATGGGTTTGGCTTGTGCGCCGACCACGCACTCAGGGCATCATCCAATTCTTTGGCATCAATCTGTACGTCATCCCGCAAGCCGTTCGCGAAAAGGGCATCTCGATACTTCGCCAGTACCTGCATGTGGTTCGCGTCGTTGAACTCGGCCGGCCACGGACTTTTGGCGATCGCCGAAAAGACGTGGTTGAAGCTCGGCGTCTGCATGATCTCGAGGTACTGTTCGTTCTGCGCTGCGGCGCGAGTGGCGACCTCATCGAGCCACTCACCGGCAACGTTATCGAGCCCGCGGAAACGGTCGAACGTAGTGAAGAACTGATCGTGGCCGCTGAAGCCCGCGTAGGGAACAAAGCTCCGCATGGAGAAGCTGTTGACCAGGCGATCGTAAAGCTGCTGGTCCTGCAGAGCGGCGGTCGCGGGCACAGCGCCTGCAGGGCACACAGCTTGCGGTGGAATGCTCTTTGTCGTGCCGGTGTTCTTTGCGAAGGCAAGCTTCGCCGTATCGACGCAGAGGTTCTGTGCTGCGCCCTCGGCGATGAAGGTCTCCGCATAGATCGCGCCGGAGAGGTGCATGTGCAGGTCGGCGCCTTTAGGGAAAGGCTTGAGGAAGGCATAAAGCGCAGGCGCTCCACCCTTCTTTGCCGCTAGAAAGGCGCGCTCGGCGCGCGCGCTGGCGGGGCTGGCCGCCGTTTGGGCCGGAGCGGAAAGCGTAACGGAAAGCGCGAGAGCAGTGAAGAGTGCGGGGATTTTTGCAGGCATGATGGACCTCCACTCTCGTGGCCGGAGAGCTCTGGTTGGCGGATAAAAGATGGTTCAGGATAACGCCACGGCGGTTTGTCTGCGAAAGGTTTGGCGAGCCGGGGTGTCCTTGTTATACTGATGGTCGACGTTCCGAAGGCTGCGCGATGGTATGTGCGGCCGATTCCCTCCCCATTCCAGGCAGGCGATCTCGAAACGACTACAGCAGGGCGGACTTGGCCGCCCGGGCTGGAATTGCAGTGCCAAGGCCAGATAGCTCAGTGGTAGAGCGCGGCCCTGAAAAGGCCGGCGTCGGCGGTTCGATCCCGTCTCTGGCCACCACCCTTTTCAATAACTCAGCGGCTGAGGCGAGAAAACATCACCCCCGCTACAAGACGCCGTCCCACAAACGCAATTCCCGTTCGAAAGGCTTCTGTTCCACGCGGCTTTGGCGATCGAGGATCATCGTCGGTCGGGTGTCGCTGCGATACTCGGGCCATTGCGGAAGCCCAGCCGCGGCAGGCGTGCCGCCGTGAATGAACGCGGCCCACGCTGCATGCACCTGCGCAGCAAGCGCCGATTCCTCAGCTTCGTTGCCGATATCGGCGTGCAGCCCATCCCACACGAGCGGAATATCCAGCGCGTGATAAGCGTGGTCGCGCAGTCTTCCCTTGCTCTCGGTGAAGTCGAGGCGATACGTCCATGCCTTGCCGCCTCCGCGCACATGCGCATCGAGCACGCGCATGGAAGGTATCCAATACTCCTCGGCAGTAACGGCGCGGATCCGCAGCTGCTCCGCACTCAGCTCCGGATAGAGTTCGCGATAGTGCTGAAAGACGGCCGCAAACTTTTCCAGAGGCAGGTTGCCGAGGTCCTTTGCGGTGGGGTCGTGCGCGGGGTGCGGGCCGATGAAGGAGGAACTCTCTTCCTTGTTCGTTCCGATCAAAAGGCGCTTGCCGCGTGTCGATCCTGCGGCGATGGTGTTGACCGGAAGCTGCGGCAGGAAAGCTCCATCGACCTCCGCACGCAGCGGAAAGTGCTGAGGCCAGGTTTCGACGAACGCCTTCTGCGTCTCGATCAGTAGCGCCGCCGGACAGGTGCGCATGGTGTGAACATCGTTGCCCGCGGCTTTCCATGCGCTGCCGAATCCATTCGCTACAACCAGAGCATTGGCGTGCGATGCTATGCGCTCCGCGCCTCCGCTCTCGGAGATCGTCTGCTGAAAGAGCGGACGCGCAGCAGGCAAGCCCATCAGAATATCGGTGAGCTTCGCACCGGCGGATTCACCGCCCACTGTCACGTGCGACGGATCGCCGCCGAAATCAGCAATGTTGGTCTGCACCCACTCCAATGCGGCGATGAGGTCATGCAAGGCGTTGTTGGCGCTGCCGGCATACTCCGCTCCAAGCAGCGGCTCAAGGTCGAGAAAACCGAACACGCCGAGCCGATATGCGACCGTGACACAGACGATGCCATCACGCGCAAACTTCGATCCATCGCACGCCGGATCGAACGAGCGGCCGCCGGTGAAGCCGCCGCCATGGATCCACACGAAGACCGGGAACGGCCCCTTGCCCTCGGGCGCCCACACGTTCAGGTACAGGCAGTCTTCGCTCTGCGGAACGTTCGGCTCGCCGGGCTGCATGGCAGCCGCCGCAAAGCGCGTTGCGTCGCGCTTTCCAGTCCAGGGTTTGCCCGGTACCGGAGGGCGAAATCTGAGAGCGCCTACCGGAGCCTCGGCGAGCGGAATCCCACGAAAGACCCGCACACCCTTGGCGCCAGTGCCTTGCAACAGTCCGTTGCGAACGTGAACGATCGGGAATGCGCCGGAGTCCTGAGCGAAGAGATCGCCGCAAGGCAGCGCAACAGCTGCCGCGGCTGCTCGCGTCAAAAATGTTCTACGAGAAACAGTTCCGATCGTCATGCGACTCGCACTTCTCCATGTATGCACCGAATGTAGCACCAGTTTCTGCCTCCACGCCGGGCACTTCGAGAGCGCCAGGTTCACTGCTAAGTGGATCCGATTCGAATCGGAGAGACAATCGCTTGTCTGAGTGATAGGCTGGCGGCTGTCCGGTGCGACATGCGCACAGGCTCGATCAAATCCACGGGGTCGCTTCAATGGTTGTTGTCCGCTCTCTGCTTGTAGCTGTTCTTGTCTCCAGCACTATCCTTGTTCGCGCCCAGGCACCGGTGCCGGTTACTCCGGCCATGGAACAGCAGGTGGATGCGCGCATCGCGAAGATGTCGCTCGATGACAAGCTCAAGCTGATCGGCGGTGTCGACGGCTTCTACACGCAGGCGATTCCATCCATCGGCCTCAAGCGGCTGAAGATGTCCGACGGCCCTGTGGGTGTGCGTACCTTTGGTCCGGCTCCGGCGTACACAGCCGGTGTGGCGCTGGCCGCAACGTGGGACCCGGCGCTGGCCGAGCGCGTCGGCGCATCGCTGGGCGAAGATGCCCGCGCTCGCGGCGTCAACTTCCTGCTCGCCCCGGGAGTGAACATCTACCGCTCGCCGCTGAACGGGCGCAACATGGAGTACTTCGGCGAGGACCCGTTCCTGGCCGGCCGTATGGCTGTCGGATACATCAACGGCGTGCAGAGCAAGGGCGTCTCTGCGACCGTCAAGCATTTTGCGGCCAACAACTCCGAATACGATCGCCATCGCGTCAACAGTGTCGTCGACGAGCGCACGCTGCGCGAACTTTATCTTCCGGCGTTTGAGGCTGCCGTTACGGAGGCACATGTCGGCGCCGTGATGGACAGCTATAACCTCGTGAACGGCGAGCACTCAACGCAGAACGGACACCTGAACAACGACATCCTGCGCCATGACTGGGGCTTCAAGGGCGTGTTGATGTCGGATTGGACTGCGACCTACGACGGCATCGCTGCAGCCAATGGCGGTCTCGACCTGGAGATGCCTTTCGCCAAGCTGATGACGCCGGAGACGCTGAAGGCGGCCCTCTCCAGCGGCAAGCTCACCATCGGCGTGCTCGACGAGAAGTGCCGCCGCATTCTGCGCACCGCGATGCAGTTCGGCTGGCTGGACCGCGAGCAGACGATCTCGTCGATCCCTCTCAACAACCCGAACGCGGATAAGGTCGCACTCGACGAAGCGTTGGAAAGCATCACGCTGCTGAAGAACGAAGGCGGTCTGCTGCCGCTCGATCCCAAGCGCGTGAAGACACTTGCGGTGATCGGGCCGGAGGCGGCGGTGGCTGTCGTGGGCGGCGGCGGCAGTTCGCAAACGACGCCATTTAAAGCCGACAGCTTCGTTGCCGGCCTGATGGGTGTGGGCGGCGACCGCATCAAGGTTTTCTACGCACCGGGGCTCCCTCCGCTCGCGACGATCTTCAGCCGCACGTCGTTCCGCAACCTAAACGTCGAGGTGAAAGGCAAAGGCGAAGCGCCGCACACCGAGAACACCGACCGCGGTCTGAGCCGCATCAACACCTACAGCGGCACAGGCGGCTTCGGCGGGCCACGCGGAGCCGGCATCACCACCTATCGCTACAAGGGAGAGTACGTTCCGACGGCGCAGGGTGGGCACGTGCTGCTCGTCTCGGCACCCGAGCAGGACACGTACCGCGTCCTGGTCGATGGCAAGGAAGTCGTGGCACAACAGAAGGAATCGGGCCGCCAGGCTGTGCGCAATGCATCGCTCACACTGACCGAGAACAAGCCCGTAGCTGTTGAAGTGATCTACGAGACTAACGGCTTGACGCCGCGCCTCGGCGTTGGCCTGGTTGCGTCCGGCGATCTGCTTCCCGCCGATTCACAGAAGATCGTGCATGACGCTGACGCTGTGCTCGTCACGGTTGGCTTCGACCAGACCACGGAGAGCGAGGGCTTCGACCGCACGTACGAGATGCCGTGGCCGCAGAATGAACTGATCGCGCAGGTTGCAGCATTGAACCCGCGGACCATCGTCTCAGTGACCGCCGGCGGTGCGGTTGAAACGGCGCCGTGGATTGCGAAGGTCCCGGCGCTGCTGCACAACTACTATCCGGGTCAGCAGGGATCGACGGCGCTGGCGCAGATCCTTCTCGGCGACCGCTCGCCTGAGGGGCATCTACCGTTCAGCTGGGAGCGCACACTCGAGCAGAACCCCGCCAGCGCGCACTACGCAGAAGAGCCCGGCGAGGGACGCGCGGTGCACTACGCCGAAGGCATGTTCCTGGGTTATCGCTTCTATACGTCCATGCACCAGGAGTCGCTGTTCCCGTTCGGCTTCGGTATGTCGTTCACGAAGTTCGCCTTCTCGCATCTCGCTGTGACGAAGGCCTCTGGAGATGACGTAACGGTCGCGTTCGATGTGCAGAACACCGGCACGCGCGCTGGCGCTGATGTGGCGCAGCTCTATGTTGGAGACCCGAGCGCCAAGGTCAAGCGGCCCGTGATGGAGCTGAAGCAGTTCAGCAAGGTGCGACTGAAGCCCGGTGAGAAGCAGCACGTCGTTCTGCACCTGAACAAGCGAGCCTTCAGCTACTACGATGTCGACGCGAAGGGCTGGCGAGTGGATCCCGGCGAGTTCGTGATCTATGTTGGCGACTCTTCGGAAGCGATCGCGTTGAAGCAATCTCTGCAACTCTAGAAGAGATCAAGTAACTGATCATCAGTAGGTGATGGTTGCGATGATCGTATCGCTGTACACACCTGGAATGCCAGACTGCCCAGCCGGCATCTGGCCGAAGACCCCGTACATCAACGCAGTTCCATTTGCTTGTGAGATGAGTGTGTCAGTGCCGACAGTATTGCCCCAATTTTGAGTACGCGCGCCGTCTCGGAACAGCTTGTAATTCAGCGTTGTCGAGGCCGGGCTCGTCAACTTGCGGGTCGTCACTGTGGCACCCGTCGCTGTGCCGGCGTTCAACCCGATATTAAAAACTGTAAGGTTGGTGCACGTGACGGTCAGAACGGAAGCTGCGTCAATTAACGCGCCGGAGTAGGTGCCGAAGTTCAGCGAGGTAGCCGATACCAGGCAGGTCGCCGCAACGGTTGCAGTGACCGTGAATGTGGTGGTGGCTGTGCCAAACGGAAATGAAGTCACCGTGGCAGTGATGGTGTCCGTATATACGCCCGGTGTGACAGTCTGGCCGGCCGCGGCCTGGGGATATATGTTGATCGTCTGATTGCTGCTGGTGCCCGAGCCCGCCACAGTATTGACACCTGCCGTGTTTCCCCAGTTAATGGTCCGCGAAGAGTCCTGGAACATTTGGTAGTCCATCGTCGCCCCGCCAGGCCCGGTCATCTTTCGAGTCGTTGTAGTCGCTCCCACTCCCACGCCCGCATTGAGACCGACATTGTATGAAGAGAAGATGGAACAGTTGACTGTTGCAGGAGTGGCCCCCGGTCTGGTGAGTGTGCCTGTGTAAGTCCCGAAATTCATCGTCGGCACAGACACGGAGCAGAACTGTGCAGCGGCAAACGGGGCGACCAGCAAGAACTTCATAATGACAAGCCATCGCAGCCATGTCCTCATGGCTTTTGTTCCTGGCAACGCAATGGCCCGATCTTCGGGATATCCCCGGGTGCAGGTGTGTAGCCGAAAGTCACGCTGCAATGTTTGCCGTCCGGTAAGTCGACATCGACGACATTCTTGAGTTCAAGGTCCTGAATATACGCTTCGCCGTCATAGCCGACCGGAAAGAGAGCGCCCGTAGCACGCAGCTTCGCGGTGCTGCCGACCGGCAGCGGAACGCCGGCTTCGTTCGTCATCCGCAGCAATGCGCCATGGCTGACCTTCACGGGAAACCGAATGACCACGCCGGAGCGGTCCTGGGGTCGCACCTCGCGGGCTGATTCGTCGATTGTGCTGTCCGGCGGAATGTCGGTTGGCGCGATGGTGATGTGGTTCAGGTCGAAGGCGCGCATATCGGGCACCAGCAGCCGGCCGGAGGAGCCAGTGCGGCCGACCTCGCGATTCTCCTGAAGCACATGCACATGCGGCATGCCGCCAGTGTTCACAATGGCGAAGCTGTCGTAGATAGTGTTGGAGGCGAACAACGCTCCGTCCGCAACCGAAAGCGCGCCCTGGGTCTCCGCGCGCACGGTTGTCTGCCCGGCGTTGCGGTCGACTCCCGCAGAAAGCAAGCCCCAGGGCGACTTGTATTGCGCCTGCCCGAATGCGTGCTGGGAGTCTCCCGCGGACATGTAGGCCTGATAACCCCAGTCGCCGACCTGCGGTGCCGACTGCTGTACCTGGACCTGACCGTAACCGCCAGACGACACGCTGACACTCGCAGAGCCCCGTCGTCCGAATGAGATGCTTACACCGGCCTGTAGACCTCCGGTGCTCTTGTTGTCCAGATCGCGAAATTCGGTGGCGTAGATGGACATGCGCCGGACCTGGACCGAATAGCTGGCCGAGAAGATGCGGGAGTGTTGTGGGGGCACGATGAAAACCGTGCCCGGCTCCGGTGCGGAGTCGCGGTCAATCGACACATAGGCGATGCCCACTGAGCCTAGCCGCTTCAGCGAAAAGCCAGTGTTGGCGCTGAACTGCTTGCGAGGAACAGGCTCGCCATTCACCGCTGCCACGTCGCGAAAGTTGCGGCCGGCGATCGACCCCGAGACGCCGAGACTGAAGACCCTGCCTATGCGCTGCGCTCCCGCGGAGATCTGCGCACTGGGCTGCGCCGAGCCGAAGCTGGTCGCGGTGGCAAAATTGACCACGCCGAGATTCCCGACTTGCGCCACACCGCCGACACCGGCCATGAGCGTTCCTGAAGTCCCTTCGGCGCTGCCCTCGACCGTGAACTTGCGAGTTAGTCCGCGACGATACGTTCCCGTCCCGGCGAACTTGCCGTAGTCATTGCTGATCGCTCCCCAGTTGCGCCGCACCAATCCCGCCTGCATGGAGAAAGTTTGCAGCCCGGGAGTCAGCAGCGAAGAGCTGGCATAGAACGGTTGTGTCACGTTCACCTGTTGACCGAGCGCGTTCGTCATGGTCATCGAAATAGTGCCCGCCCCCGACACCACTGGAAGCTGCGGAATCTCGAACGGCCCGGCAGTGACCTGGCCCGACAGCGTCGAGTTGCCATTGACCAGCACATCGATCGTGGAGGGCACAGCGGCCGAGCCACTGACGATGGGCAACGGAAAGGTCACCAGATCAGGACGCATGCTGAAATCCGAGCGTATCTGTATGCCACCGATGCGAACGGGGCGAGTCCACCCCAGCCCACCGGTGATGAAGTCGCCGAGGCTATAGCGGCGCAGCGTGTTGATGTCGGCGAATGAGTATGCGGAATCAAGACGCACCGCCGTATTCTTTCCGCTGCCGCCCTGACTCGTGCCGGAGTAGACCAGCAGTCCCGAGCTCGCCACACCGCGAGGCGAGAAGCCACGCAGATCCAACGCGCTCGTAGCGCCGGCCTGTCCACCGGCAAATGCGCCGACGACATCATAGTTGAGCGTAAAGCCCGTGGCGCTCTCAATCACTCGATGATCGACAGGCTCTGGCTTCTCGGTGGGCTGCAAGCGCGTGGGCAGCAGTCCGCTATCGGCAACTTTGACCGACAAGATCTGGGTGTTCTGGTCGAGATGCCAGGTCACCCCGGGCAGACTTGACAGAGCGATCAGACCGTCGGGTTCAGAGGACGGGCGCGATGGGATGCGGAAGCCGAGGTCGTGCAGTTCCTGTCCTTTCGCCAGCAGCTTGCCGTGGCGCAGAACGAACTCACCGATCTTGTTAATGGAATGACCGTTGACTTCAACTTCCAGAAGCAGCGGCTCGTCGGGCGCGGCGTCCGTGGCCAGGGCGAGTCGGGGTGTGAGGCTCAGTACAAGCAGAACCACCATCCACCGAAACCACCTGGCCACCGCATGTTGTGGGTCATGGGAGGCTGACAACGGGAACCTGCTGTTCAATGACACCCGAGTCCGCATGCGTTGTGATTCTCAATGTTTCACCGGCTTGCGGAAGAGTTCCCTGCGCGGTGATGGGCCAACGGCGGGTAGAACCCGCGAGAATGTAGGGTGAGGTGTTGGACGGTGTAGTCAATTTGCGGCCGTCGGCGGTCAATAGCACGACATCACGGACGACTTCATGGCGGCCGCCGTCGTTGGACGCCACGAGAAAGGCCGAATCGCCATCGCGTTCGATACGAAACTTGAGGTGCGCACTGGTACGCCCGGTCGGCTGGGCAAAGATAGGAATAGACATGCGCAGAACGATGTGTACGACTCCCGGCTCCGCGGGAGGTGGAATCTGGTCGACGACAATGCGGTAGGTCGCTTCTTTTCCCTGTGGCGTCTGACGCAGAATGAGGCGAACGACCTGCGTAGCTCCCGCGGCGATCGAAGCCAACGGCGGGCTCACCAGCACCGCGTCTGAATCGACGAGCTCGTCCGTTCCTGTCTGCTGATTCCACGCATACGCGCGAATCTGGATTGCGGTATCCGTGGTGCCATGGTTACTCACCGTCACGGTCGTGGCCTTCTGTCCTGTCGGCAGTTGCACGTTGACGGGGATAACCATCAACGACTGCGCCTGGACCGCACCGCCGCCCATAAGCGCGATCAGAACAGCAAGGAGCCCATAGGCCGCCACGATGCGTCGGGGCGCATGTGTGGCGGCTGCGTTTGGTGTGGGCGCCATGACTAGTAGGTAACCGTCGCCGTGATCGTGTCGGAGTATGCACCAGGAGCAACGTACTGTCCTGCCGCCGTCTGGCCGTACACGGTGATCGCCTGAGCGGAGCCGTTGCCGGAGCCGGCGACGGTGTCGGTGCCGACCGTCTGGCCCCAGTTCACAGTGCGGGAGGAGTCGGAGAACATCGAGTAGTTCAGCAGCGCCGAAGCAGGTCCGGTCATCTTGCGGGCGGTCACGGTAGCTCCCGTGGCCAGACCAGCGCTGAGGCCGACGTTGTAAGGCGTGGTGTTGGTGCAGGTTACGGAAACAGTCGAGGTCGAGTTTGCGACGACGCCGGTGTAGGTTCCGAACGCGAGGGCAGTAGCGGAAACGAGGCAGGTGGCCTGGACCGTCGCCGAGACGCCAAAGGTGGTGGTGACGGTGGTGACCGCATTCGCGGGCGTGGATGCGAGACCCAGCGCCAGAATGCTCAGAACAGCGGCGGACTTCAATGAATACGAAAACATTGTGAAACACTCCTTCAAATGAAACAGTTATGGGTTAATACAGCGTTGGAGAGTGGAGGCCCTTCGGATCTCCGCCACGGGCTTGTATAGAAAAGTTATGAGAGCGTGGTGCGAGGTGAGTGCCCTCTCCCCAATCTTCTTTTCTCCCAGCAAAGGGAACAAAAGGTGTTCTGAACATGGCCCCCGATGCGCGTCTTTGGGTATCACGAAAGTGCAGAATCGATTTAGGAGGAAGGAAACCGTCATTCAAGTTCCCGACCTCCTGTCCCAAAACGGATCGTAGGCAGAGACTAGCAGTACCAAAAGTTCGCTAACATACAACTCTCAGAGCATGGATTGCACCAAAAGTTGTCTTTTGCAGGTCGGACTTGCGTTCAGCTTCGACCGCCGCAAATCAAGATGAGCGATGACGGCGAACTGACATTAGCGGGCCTGGCGAGGGTGCGCGGGGAAATGGGCCGATCATGACCACCGTCCGCATAGAGTTCGTTCAGGTGATCCGATAGGCGCAGCGCCAGATCCCGACCGATAGCGGATACTCCCCGTCAGGAGCAGGCGTCGAAAAACGACGAAAAAAGGTTGTCACATCAGAGAGCTTCTCCGGTCTAGTTATTGGAACCGCAAACTTGCGGCCCTTTGACGAGGAGAATATGAAAAGCAAGACGATCGCCTACTGGGTCACAACCGTATTCATCGCATTGATCATGACATCGTCCGGTGTGGTTGCACTTACACATAGTCCCAGCTTTATGAAGGCACTGGCGCATTTGGGATACCCGGTATATTTTTCAGATCTGCTCGGAACAGGCAAGATCGTCGGATCTTGTGTGCTCCTCATGCCCCGCCTGGCCAGGCTCAAGGAGTGGGCTTATGTGGCATTCGCAATAACGGTCCTCAGCGCATGCTATTCCCACTTCAAAGTCGGTGACGGACTCCTTGCACTTGAGCCCCTAATCACCTTTGGAGCGTTGGCGGTCTCTTATTCGACTCGCCCCGTGGACCGCACGTTCCCGGATAGCTCTAAAAATGCGCTCTATTAAACATAATCAACTATCGCCTAAAGGCGTATGAACCAGGAGCTTTAGATATGAAAGTAGTTGTACTAGGTGCGACCGGGGGTACAGGGCTGGAGATTGTGCGGCAAGCAATTGAACGCGGTCATGCAGTGACTGCGTTGGTTAGGTCGCCGGAGAAACTAAGCGCCTATGCGGGCTCCATCACGATCGAGCAGGGAAGCCCTCTGGATACATCGGTCCTGGAGAGGGTGCTTGAAGGTCAGGATGCTGTGTTATCGGCGTTCGGACCGCGTGTGCCGATTGCCAGGACAGATCACAATCTTCTCCGCGATTTCGCGACGGCGCTCAGGCCCGCGATGGAACGCACCGGAGTTAATAGGGTGATCGTGGAATCGACCGCGTTCCTGTTCAAAGATTCCATTATTGCCCCAACTTATCTTTTCGGACGCCTGCTCTTTCCCAGTGTTGTTGCTGATGCAGGCGGAATGGAAAAAATCTTCATGCAAAGCGAACTGGATTGGACCCTGGCGCGCCCTCCGCGGCTAACCGATGGCCCTCGTACCCCAAAATATCGTGTGCGTGAAGGCCACCTGCCCCGATTTGGATTCAGCATCTCGCGCGCAGATGTTGCCGACTGGTTCCTGAAAATGCTTGAAGACCGACAGACCATCAGAAAGATTGTTGGCGCGAGTTATTAATATTCACGCTTATACAGTTGTTAATCCAGCCCGGAAAGGTGGGCCAGCTTTTCCGGGTTTGTGATGATGTATATGGCCTTGATGCGGTCTCCCTCAATATCTATCGTAAGAACCGAATGTGGCTTCCCATCCAGATAGTTCACGAGGCCCGGTTCGCCGTTGATCTGTGCCAGCTTGCGAACCAGAGTTTTGGGCACCAGGCGCTGCATGCCGCCGAGAATGCCGCGAGCCACCTTGTCGGCTCCGTGCACTTCGTTCGGCACGGCGATCGCCTTGCCTCCGCCATCGGAGTGCAGGACCACATCTTTCGAAAGTAGATCGATGAGGCCATGCATCTCACCTGTGCCTATGGCCTCGAGAAAGTTAGCCAGAAGATCATCTCGGGTTGGCTTCGCCGGCTCAAACCGCGGTCGTGCTGCGGTGACATGCTGCCGTGCTCGCCGAAGTATCTGCCTGCAGTTAACTTCACTTTGCCGGATAATCGACGCGATTTCCGAGTATTCGTAATCGAACACTTCGCGGAGCAGAAAGACCGCGCGCTCAACAGCAGTAAGGCGTTCGAGCAGTACGAGAAAAGCTATCGAGAGTGATTCATCGACGTGAATGATGCCGAACGGATCGCTCCCCGGCCCTGTCATGAGCGGCTCGGGCAGCCATTCGCCCGGGTACTCCTCGCGCTGTACACGCGCCGATTGAAGATGCTTGATGCAAAGGCGGCTGATGATAGTCACCAGGAACGCGCGAGGGGAACGCACATCCTGTTCAGTCGATTGCTGCCATCGAATGAACGTCTCCTGCAGCATGTCCTCTGCATCCGTGACACTGCCCAACATGCGATAGGCGATCGAGAAGAGAAGACTGCGGTACTGATCGAACGTCGCGAGACGAATAGCAAGGTCTGGATCGGGTTGGGCTGGCCGCGGCGGCGAGTTGTTGTCCTTGCGCATGACGGTCCTTCTGCTACGAAGACCGGCGGCGTGAGTTTTTGTGACAGGTCGCCGATCAGAAGAACGATTTAAACTGCTGCTCCGTATCGCCGATATCCGGCCTTACACAGAACGCTTCGCCAGCGGCAGCTCAACCCGGAATGATGTCGAGAACGGTGCAAGGTGTGCACCACTCTCAACCGAGATCGTTCCGCTGTTCTTCTCGATGAGTTCCTTGGTGATCCACAGCCCGATGCCTGTGCCCACGTCGGTCTTGGTCGTGAAGAACGCATCGAAGATGCGCGCGGAGTCTTCCGCCGAGATGCCGACGCCATTGTCGCGGACGATGAGCACAGCGCGTTCGCCTTCGGAAAACACATAGAGCTCGACCAGGCCATCCGCGCGCCGGGCGGCGTCGCAGGCGTTTGAGACGAGGTTCGTGATGATCTGCCGCAGCTCATCGGCAGGCGTGTCGACTTGCAGCTCAGCCGTGTAGAGAAGCCGGAGGCGGCTCGCGAGCGAATCGCCGCGGCTCTGGAACATCGCGATGACGCTTTGAGCGATAGCCGTGATCTCCACAGGGCCTTCGGCCGGCCTGACCTTCGCGAAGGTCAGCGTGTGGCGCGCTATGGCCGCGAGGCGCTGCAATTCCTGATCGGCGTTCATCAGGTACAGCCGCGCTTCAGTGGGAAGGTCTGGCACGCCGGACGCGAGGTACAGCAGGTTCGTGACCGCCTCAAGCGGATTGTTGATCTCATGCGCGACCGTCGCCGAAAGCCTGCCTATAGCAGCCAGCTTCTCTGAGCGGATAAGAGCCATCTCCGCATTTTTGCGGTCGGTGACGTCGAGCACGACGCCGCGCCACTGTGCAGCGTCAGCGGGCGAAGGAGCGCCTCGCAACTCCAGCCAACGCAACTCGCCATTCGGCAGCTGAACGCGGAACTCGGCGTGAAAAAGCGTGCTGCCATTGCGCGTCTGTTCGACTGCGTGCTCTACGGCGTGGCGGTCCTCGGCGAGGACCAGAGCGATGAGCGCATCCAGCCGTGTGATTTCCTCGAAAGGCCTGCCCAGCAACTCGGCTCCGCCGGGAGCCCAGTGGATGCTGCCGCTTCCGCTGTTGAATATCCAGGCCGCGGACTTGCTCCCCTGCTGCGCCTGTGCCAACGTGTCCGCATGCTCGCGCAGGGACGCGAGCGCGGACCGAAGGCGACGCCCGATTGAGCGCTGCCGGTTGCACAGCAGAACGATCACCAGACCCACAGCAAGAATGATGAGGATGCGGACAACAGATCCAACAGCAAAGGGCGAAGCGCTGCCCGGCAGTAGGAACCGGTAGTAGAAGATGATGGCCGTGAACAGGACTGAAGCAATGCCGGGACCCAGCCCGAAGAACGTCGTTACAGCGGCTACAACGCCGAAGTTAAGGGCAACCGGAGTGCCGTGCAGGCTATGCAGGCGCAGCGTCATATCGGCCGCGAGCCACGTGAAGACGACTGAGCACAGGTAGCCGAGAGCGATCTTCGAGCGGCTTTCAGCGCCGCTGAACTTCTCCGGTAGCGACCACGGCATCTCAGGTTCCCCTGTGCGCGTGGTGTCTCTGCGGTACCCGCCTGCGCGCGTAAGCCCATCATACAAGCCCACATACGATGGATCCGCAGAACGGACAGAGACAGGCTATGTGCTCGGGTGGATCAATCGGGTCGCCACAATGGACAGGTGAGGGGTCGCCCCGCCTACTCTGTCGCTGCGCAGCAGGGCCTCGAAGTAGGGAAACGCGCCCGTCTTGGCCCGGAGCCGCTCGCGCAGCTGCCCCAGAGTCCGTTCGCTGGTGACGTACTCGCCGCCGCCCTCGGTGCCTTCAGTTTCGGTCCCCGCGATGTTGAGGATGTTGCCATTGCCGCTCAGGTTCGGGAGATAGGCGATCCGGCAGTAGCTGGTCTTGGAGTCGGTAGGGAAATTCTGTGTGCCGCCGCGATCGTCGCCCTGGTGCTGGAACGCCGAGTGGTTCGAAGCCTGGTCGTAGACGTAACGAAACTCCAGTTGCTTCTCGATCAGCTCCACCCATGGATTCGCGCGCGGGCTGCCGAGCAGCACCACGTTGCCGAACTTCATGCTGTCCATGTTGAAGTCGTTGGGCCGGACGATCAGCAGGCCGTTGGGCTTGTGCTTGTCGAGCTCCGCAATCCGGTAGACGGTGCTGGTGCTGGCGCGGCTCGTGAGTCCGCGGCCAAACGCCAGACGCGCGAACCGGCTCAGCTCGGGATTGCGCGCGGCGAGGGCGGGGTCTTCGCCCTGTCCGTGTGCAGCAATATAGTCGGCCAGCGACATCTGCCGGCCGAGGATGTCCTGGTACAGGCTAAGGCTGGAGTCGGAAACGACGACGCTCGTCGGACGCGAAGCGGAGAAGAGGCCTGACCAGAGTGCCGTCAATGCCGGAGTCTCGACCTGCGGTTCGGCGATCCGGCGCAGGTGCAGGAACCAGATCGCGCCGGCGATTAGTAGACAGAGTGCGACGCCCAGCGCCGAGCGAAGAACCAGCACCTCGCGGCGCGAAGGATTGGCTGCCGGAGCCGTAGCCTCGACGACCCCCGCAACAGGGGGCAAAGCCGCGCGGTCATTAAAGGAAGGCGTGTACCGCCCGCGCGGGATCTCCAGTACGATCGGTTCGCTCGCGCCCTCGGCGCTGAAGTACTCCTCCAGTTTCTTGCGGACCTGCGAGGCGGTGACGCGGACAATATTATCGGACGCAGTGTCGTAATCGGCGCGCCGCTCGAACACCTGATGGCCAATCTCCTGCTCGTGCACCTCCGCGTCGGGGTCGGTGAGGGCCCGCATGGTGACGTACTCGAGAAAGCTGCGCAGGCGCTCGGAGCGTTCGAACTGCCGGCTCCACAGGATGCGCTGCAGCAAAGCGTGGCGCTCCCGGTGGACGGCAGGTTTCATTTCGCTCTTCGGGACGGCGCGGGGAATCGTTGCCACAGACTAACTTCCTTCAGGCGGTTAACGGTATATGACCGTTGCCGTGAGTGGCAAGGGAACGGTTCTCCCTCCCGCGTGACAACCGAGCAGCAGCGCGGAAGATCGCGGAAACCCAGTATTTTCCGCGAATTTTACTGTAAAAAGACTACCGGGACGCCCCCCTGAGCCCTAGTGTTGCCGTCGGTGGAAACGCAAGCCGGCCGATGCGCTGAACGCACGAGCCGCGACTGCCAAGGAGAGTAAAAATGTTTCGCAAATTATTTCCGCGGGTCCTGGCCGCCCCGCTACTGATGTCCATTCTTTCCGTCCTGCTCTGTTGCGCAACGCCAGCCCGAGCGCAGGAGGTCCGTGGCGCCGTCACCGGTCTCATCACCGATTCCAGCGGAGCCGTCCTCCCCGACGTGCTGGTGACGGTGACGGCGACCGAGACGGGCGTGCAGGTCCGCACCCGCTCCAGCAAAGATGGCGTGTACGAAATCCCGTTCCTGCTCCCGGGCAGCTACGCCGTCAACGCCGCAGCCAGCGGCTTCAGCGCCACCGAGCGTCGCGACGTTCGCGTCGACGCCGGCGCGCGCATCACCGTCGACCTCCAGATGAAGGTCGGCGAGACCACTGCGACCGTCGAGGTCAGCTCCCAGGCGCCGCTGATGGAGACCACCAACCCCGACCTCAGCCAGCTCATCCCCACAGAGGTCGTAACCGAGGTCGCCTCTTCCATCTACCGCAACGCCGCGAATTTTGTGCGCCTCGCGCCCGGGGTAACCGGCCAGTCGCAGGGAACGTACACCAGTGACAACCAGACAGCCATCAGTATTAACGGAGGCGGTGGCGTGCAGGGTGGCAACGAGTGGGTGCTGGACGGCATGCCCGACACCGTTCCCCTCTCCACCGGCTCCATCGTCGTTGTGCCCTCGGTCGACTCGGTCGACGAGATGAAGGTGAACGCCACCATGCTCGACGCCTCGCTCGGCCGCACCACCGGCGGCGCGGTCGTCACCGCAACCAAGGCCGGCACCAACAAGGTGCATGGAACGCTCTACGGCTTCGGCCGCTGGAAAGGCCTGAACGCGAACTCCTGGGCCAACGACCGCAACCACGTCGCACGCCCGGACGTGAACTACTACCAGACCGGCTACTTCCTCGGCGGCCCCGTCGTGATCCCGCATATATACGATGGCCGCAACCGCCTCTTCTTTGCGTCGGCGTACGAGAAGGACAACGACGTCCGCGACCTCTCCGAAACCACACGCGTACCCACCGCAGCCGAGGCGCACGGCGACTTCTCGTCCACACTCAGCCAGTCCGGCACGCCGCTCGTGCTCTACAACCCCTACTCCACCACGCTGAGCGGCACCGGCACGTTCTCTTCACGCAAGCAGTTCCAGTGCAACAACAGCGTGCCTATCGCTCCTGTGCTCACGCCCGGCCCGACCTACGGCACGCAGGCCACCGGCACCAATTGCGCGAAGATCCCCTCGGCGCTCATCAGCCCCATCGGCCAGGCCGTTCTGCAGACGCTGCTCGATGAGTCCGGCGGCCCCAACATCGCGGGCGCGAACGACCAGCTCGGCGTCAACAACTGGTACGCCGACGCCACCTACAAGGTCGCCCAGACAAACCTCAGCGAGCGCGCCGACTATGTCATCAGCGATAAGCAGCGGCTGTTCGCGCGCTACAGTTACCTGACCCGCGACCAGAGCCCGGACGTGCTCATCAACGGAGCGCAGCAGTACAACGGCAGCGGAGCGAACATCGACCACTACCTGCAGTCGCGCTACGCCGCCGTGCTGAACGACACGTACACCTTCACTCCCACGCTGGTCGGCTCCTTCGGCATCGGCTTCGTGCGCCGCGTCAACAACGACAGCTACGGCGCTTTCGGACAGGCTCCGCCTTCAGCATGGCAGCTACCTGCGAGCCTCACCTCCGCCCAGGCCATCACTGGCTGGCCGAACTTCGCCCTGGACAGCGCCGACACCGGCGTCAGCCTCGGCGCACGCGCCAACCTGATTGCGAACAATGGCTACACTGCGATCGCCACCTTCAACAAGCAGCACGGAGCGCACAGCATCAAGTTCGGGGTCGACTGGCGGACATATCAGTTCAACACCGCCAGCCAGGGCGTCTCGGCCGCCGGCACCTTTACGGTGACGCAGAAGTTCACCGCATCAAACCCCACCAGCAGCTCGGCGTTGCAGACCTCGGGCAGCGGCGCGGCTTCGCTGCTGCTGGGCTTGGCAGACTCGGGCTCACTCGCATCCACGGCTCCGCTTGCGCTTGAGAACCGCTACATCGGCGGCTACGTGCAGGACAACTGGCGCGCCACGCAGAAGCTCACCCTGACCCTCGGCCTGCGCTACGACTTCGAGACGCCATACACCGAACGCCACGACAAAATTTCGTTCGGCTTCGATCCCAACGCCGCGGTCTCGCTCTCCATCCCCGGCAGGGCGCTCACCGGCGGCATCCAGTTCGTCGGCATGAACGGCAACCCACGACGTGGCGGCAACATCGACCGCAACAACTTCGGCCCGCGCGTCGGCTTCGCCTACGCGCCCGGTGCGCGCTCGGTCTTCCGCGGCGGCTACGCGATGTTCTACAGCCCCTTCAACGAACTCATTAGCAACCAGGGCGGCGTGCCCACCTTCAGCTCCAGCACCAGCTACGTCGGCACCACCAACAGCAGCGCGACTGCGGCTACCACCATCGCAAACCCGTTCCCGAACGGCATCACACAGCCTGTCGGCACCGCCAACGGCACGCTCACGCAGACCGGCTCGAGCATCTCGTTCGTCAACCCCAACCGCGTCGTTCCTTACTCACAGCAGTGGCAGTTCAGTGTGCAGCAGGGGCTGGGCAAGGGAGCGGACCTGCAGCTCGCGTACGTCGGCATGCTCAGCCTCAAGGAGTTCGAGAGCTTCGATCTCAACGAGCTTCCGCTCACGCTCAACCTCTCGACACAGAACAACCAGGTTGCGAATCCGTTCTTCGGACAGTTGCCTGCCAACACCACGCTCGGCGCTTCGTCGACCATCGCGCAGCACTTCCTCCAGACCGCGTTCCCGCAGTTCACTTCGGTCACCGAAGACGGCGTGAACTCCGGCACATCGACGTACCATGCGCTGCAGGCGCGTTATCAGCAGCGGATTTCGAAGCAGATGTTCGTGCTGGCCACCTACACGTGGTCGAAGCTCGAGCGCAACAACGTCACAAGCCTCGTCAACAAGAGCTACTACCACAACGCTCTGGTCAACTACCACGGCATCTCATCGCTCGACCAGCCGCACCTGCTGCGCCTCACGATGGTGTACACCGTGCCGCGCCTCTTCGCCGGCGACGGCTTCACACGCGGCGTGCTGCGTACGGCGCTCAGCGGATGGGAGGTCTCAAATTACTTCAACCTCGAGTCCGGACTTCCTCTCGCCATCACGGGCTCCAACGGTCGTCCCATCGTGCAGGGCAATCCGGCGAACCCCGGCCCCATCAAACAGCGGCTCGGCGACATCAAGGGCAGCAACGGCAACCCCACCAACCCCTACTTCAATCCGGCAGCCTTCGTTCAACTGCCCAGCCAGTACTACAACGTCTCGTCGCTCACACCGGGCGGCGTCTCTCCGACACCGCCCTATCGGGGCGACATTCGCGCGCCCTACACCGACGGCCTGAACACCGCGCTGATGAAGAACTTCAAGCTGCGCGAGCGCTTCAACCTGCAGGTTCGCGGCGAAGCCTTCAACGTCACCAACCATCCGACCTACGGCTCGCCCAGCACCAACTCCTCGGTGCTCGGCAGCTTCGGTGTCATCACCGGCGCGAGCAACAACCGGCAGATGCAGGTCGGCGTCAAGGCCAGCTTCTAACCCGCACCGCAGAGGACGCATCATGCCCGTGCACTTCTCCAGGCGGACTACTCTCCGCTTGATGCTTGCAGTCGTCTGCCTTTCCGGCGTTGTCTTCAACGCGGAAGGGCAGACGAAGCCCTCGTCTTCATCGCTGCAACTCCGCGGCGGCATACCCATCATCGTCGACCCGGCAGAAGCTCCCGCCATCCAGGCCGCGGTCGCCGATCTGCGTCGCGACCTCCACAAGGTGCTTGGCGTCGACTCCCAGATCGTCTCCTCCCCCGATGCCGACGCGCCAGCCATCGTCGTCACATGCAAGGGCGCGTCCACAAGCCACTTCCGCGACAAGACGCTCACTGCTGATGAGAGCTACGCCATCTCTCGCACACCATCGCGCATCGTGCTGCAGGGCAGCGATGTGCGCGGCACGATCTACAGCATCTACGAGTTCTCGGAGCGCGCTCTCGGCGTGCCGCCGCTATGGTTCTGGAGTGGATGGCAGCCGCGCGTGCAGTCTTCTCTCACACTCACGCCCGCACTCTTCCACCGAGTAAGCGCGCCCGCCATCCGCTGGCGCGGCTGGTTTCCGAACGACACCGACATGCTCGTCCCTTGGCTCACTGCATCGGACGACCACGTCGCCATCTTCCTCGAAACACTGCTGCGCCTGCGCTACAACGTGCTCGACGTCGACCACATCAGCAACTGGAACAACAAGCCCAATCTCGGCCTGATGCTGGCGCGCCAGTGCACCGCACGCGGCATCACCGTCACGTTCACGCACCTCGCGCCGTTCGGCTTCCTGCTCGGCGACTGGGACAACTACTGGAGCACCGTGCGGCACACGTCATCCCCGCCGCGCACGCTATCCAACCTCAACACACTCGACGAGTTCTGGACCTACGCTATTCACTTCGTCGAAGACGAGCACCTCGACGTCATCGAATCCATCGAGTTTCGCGTCGACGGCGACAAGCCGTTCTGGCGCAGCTTTCCCGATGCTCCTCACAGCGACCAGCAGCGCGCGCAGGTCATCTCCTCGATGCTCAGCCACCAGATGCAACTGCTACGCAAGGTAAGCCGCGGCCCCGTGCCGCTGACGCGCACCGTCTTCTACAACGAAGTCGGAGGATTCCTCGACGCTGGCGAACTTACGCCGCCGCGCGATCCGAAGCTCATCTGGAATTATGCGAACGAGCAGCGCGACCACTATCCCCGCCCCGAGATTTTCGTTCCCCACGCCGCCAACCAGCAGTTCGGCTACTACCTCAACCTGCAATTCTTCACCACGGGCTCGCACGTCACCGCAGGCGAAGGCCCATGGAAAGTGGAGCAAAACCTTCGCGACGTCGCACGCGCCGCCGCGCCTGGGCACCTCGGTTTTGTCGTGCTGAATGTCGGTAACCTGCGCGAGTTCACCATGGAGATCAGCGTCGCCTCCAAGCTGCTGTGGAACCCTCAGACCACCGCAGATCAGGCGGTGAAAGAGTTTGCTACCGAGTACTTCGGACTCACCGCTCCCAACACTGCGCGCGATCTTTATCGCGACTACTACAACGCCTACTGGCAGCAGAAGCGGCCGGACCTGAAAGGCTTCGAGCGGCAGTACATCTTCCACGACCTGCGTTACGCGCGAGCGGCGGAAAACCTCCTCGCCCGCATCGAAAGCGCGCGCTACACTGCCGACCCGCTCTTTCAGGATGAGCACATGCTGAAGATCGATCCGGGTTTCTCCGGCGCACCCGATGAAACACACGCCATCCTGAACGGCACGCGCGCCTCCACAGAGCGCTTCGAAAAAGTGCTCGCCACGGCGCAACAACTCTCTGCGACGACGCCCACGGAGGGCCGCGCATACTTCGAGGAGAACGTCCTTAGTGATACGCGCTTCATGCTCGCGGCCAACCAATTGTTAGAAGAGATTGCGGCAGCGTACATCGCCGTGAAGGATGCTTCCGCAACCCAGCAGCATCTCTCCGCCGCGGCCGCGCATTTGAACCAGATGCAGCAAGCGCTCGCCGAGCGCACACGCCCCTCGATGCCCGGATGGTACGAGCACGAGAACAAGTTCAACCTGCCTGCACTTTCGCAGCGTCTCGAGCACGCGCGTGCGACCGTGGCGCAAAGAGTGCAAAATGGTGGCGCACCCGGTGCGCAGGCCTCTGCGCCGCTGAAACCCGGGACCGCAGGAGAAGCTAGATGACCGCAGGAACGGCGCTTCGGCGTAGCGTGTTGGCAGTAGCATGTATGGCAGTGGGGCCCTTATCCGCAGCACAATCCGGCACACAGCCGTCGCCGGAGATCTACCAGCCCGCAGCCGATCCCGCGGCTGTCGTCACGGTCGGTCACGCACGCTTCACGGTGCTCACGCCGCAGCTGATCCGCATGGAGTGGGCCGCGGACGGCAAGTTCGAAGACCACGCCTCCTTTACATTCCTCAACCGCCGCCTGCCTGTGCCGACGTTTCAGCAGCACGTCAGCGGCCGCGGTGCGCATCGCACGCTCACCCTGGACACCGCCGCGCTGCACCTCGTCTATCAGCCAGGCGAAGCTGGCGACCGCTTCACCGCCCCCAATCTTTCCATCGACCTGAAGAGCGCGCCCGCGAACACCACTTGGCATCCAGGCATGACCGATGACGCCAACCTCGGCGGCACCACGCGCACGCTCGACCGTGTCAAAGGCTCCAACGTCCAGCTTGAACCCGGGCTCCTCTCGCGCAAGGGGTGGACGCTCATCGACGACTCCACGCGTCCTCTCTTCGACTCCGCCGACTTCTCCATGTCAGCCGGCGAGCAGAGCCCTTGGCCCTGGGTCATCCAGCGTCCCGCGGGTGAACATCTCGACTGGTACTTCTTCGGCTATGGCCACAACTATCGCCAGGCCCTCGGCGACTTCGTAAAGATCGCCGGCCGCATTCCTCTCCCGCCGCGCTATGCGTTCGGCAACTGGTGGTCGCGTTACTGGGCCTACAGCGACCAGGAACTGAACGATCTCGTGCGAGGCTATCAACTGCGCAACATACCGCTGGACGTCTTCGTCATCGACATGGACTGGCACCTCGCCTTCCAGGGCAACCAGGTCGACCAGTCCGGGCACCGCAAAGGATGGAGCGGCTACACGTGGAACCGCAACCTCTTCCCCGAGCCCGAGATGTTCCTCAAGAGCCTCCATGACCGCGGCCTGAAGGTCACGTTGAACCTGCATCCCGCATCCGGCGTGCAGCCCTTTGAAGAGGCGTACCCGGAGATGGCCCGCGCCATGGGCCAGGACCCTGCCGAGCAGAAGTATGTCCCCTTCCGCATCACCGACCGCAAGTTCGTCGACAACTACTTCAAGGTGCTGCACCATCCGCTCGAAAAGCAGGGCGTGGACTTCTGGTGGCTCGACTGGCAGCAGGAAGCCAACACCGACATAGCCGGAGTCAACCCCACGTTCTGGCTCAACTACCTGCACTTCACCGACCAGGAGCGCGAGGGCAAGCGGCCCATGCTCTTCCACCGCTGGGGCGGTCTCGGCAATCATCGCTACCAGATCGGCTTCTCCGGCGACGTGCTCTCCGGCTGGGACTCGCTCGCCTTCCAGCCCGGCTTCACCGCGCAGGCTGCCAACGTCGGCTACGCGTATTGGAGTCACGACATCGGCGGCCACATCCCCGGCAAGGTCGACCCCGAGCTCTACGCGCGCTGGATCCAGTTCGGCGCGTTCAGCCCCATCCTGCGCACGCACACCACCAAGAACCCCGACGCCGAACGCCGCGTCTGGGCCTACCCCGAGCCCTTCTCTGACGTCATGGCCGACACCATGCGCGAGCGCTACAAGTGGATCCCCTACATCTACACCGAGGCTCGCCGCACCTACGACACAGGCATCGCCTTCATCCGCCCGCTCTACTACGACTGGCCGGAGGAGAACGAAGCCTACAGCTCCGCCAACGAGTACATGTTCGGCGATCAGGTCATCGCCGCACCGGTCGTGCATCCGCTCGACCCCGCAACCAATCTCGCAACTGAAAGCATCTGGCTGCCCGAGGGCGAGTGGATCGAGCAGCCCACGGGCAAGCGCCTCCACGGCCCGCTGCGCAGCGACCGCAACTTCTCGCTCGACCAGGTGCCGCTCTACGCGCGTCCCGGCGCAATCATCCCGATGCAGCCGCCGATGCTCAACACCAGCGCGCATCCGGTCGATCCGCTCATCCTGCACATCCTTCCGCTGAACGATGGCCAGCACAGCGACTACACGCTCTACGAAGACTCCAGCCATGGCCGCACCTACATGACAGGCGAGTCCGCAACCACCGGCCTGCACGCCAGCCGCAGCGGCGATCTCCTCACCGTCAGCGTCGACGCGGTGAAGGGCAGCTACACCGGCATGCCGACACACCGCAGCATCCAGCTCGAACTCCCCGGCGACTGGCCGCCCTCTAGCGTCGAGGTCAACGGCGCCGCGCTCGCGTACACCACCAAGCCCAACGCGCAGGGTTGGACGTTCACCGGCAACACGCTGACGACCACCGTTCTGACCGCCGACATCCCAACAACCAATGCCGTCACCATCGTGATCAAGCGCAACGCCGACTGGGTCACACACTCCAGCCTGCTCGACGGCTTCGCCGGCAAGATGAGTGCCCTGCGTCAGGCGTACGACGACACCAACTCCGTCTGGCCGACAGACGACCTCGTGGCCGCGATGCAGACCGGCAACCGCATCGGCTACCACCCGGAGAACGCACACGCCGAAATACTCAAGCTGCCGCAACTCATCAGCAGTGCACTGGCTTCATTGGATCGCATTCAAATCGGCGAGAGCCGCCCGGCCTCATCTGCGCAGCCTGTAACCCCAGCAGCGCACGAACTTGAAGTCGCGCGCAACAAGGCTTTGACAGAGCGCCTCGCGAGAGCGAAGGCAAACCTGCACAGCATCGTAGCGTCCACCACCGCAACGAAAAAATGATCCAACGGCCTCGTCCCGAACCATCCAGCAAACAGAAACGGGGTCGCCCTCAGGCGACCCCGTTCACGTTCAGTCTCCCAACGTATATTCGTAAGACTGCCCTCCGTTTTTCAGAACTCAAACCGCAAGGCAAGCTGCATAAGCCGTGGACTGGCCGCGCCGCTGATCTGACCCAGGTTCGAGGCCTGCAGAGCACCGGCGCTGCTGAAGTTCGCTGTTGCGTTCACCGCGTTGAACTGAGCGTGGTTGAACGTGTTGTAAGTTTCCACCCGCAGCTGCAGCTTCATGCCCCTTTCATTGAGCGGCATGTTCTTGAACAGTGCCGTATCAAAATCGGTATCTCCGGGCAGGAAGAAGTTCACCTTCGGCGAGAACCGCCCCCCGTTCGGAAGCGTGTAGCCTGTAGCGGCCTTCGCCGAATTCGCAACCGGCACGCCCGCGCTGGTGTACAGCTGAGGGCTATAGGCCTGTCCCGGCGTCGGTGCTGCAAAACAACTGCTGTTGAACCAGTTGGTAAAGGTCTTCGGCGCGTTCTTCATGGGATCGCAGGTGAGCACGATACGCGCACCGTCGCCGCCACCAGTGATATTAGGATTGCCGGTTATCGCCAGTCCTACCTGCGCCGGTGCACCGCTCAGGTACGTCATGATCCCGGAAACCTGCCAGCCATCAAGCACGGCGCGGGTGGCGAAGTTGTTCCACATCCGGCTCGCCCTGGGCAGAGCCCACAGGTAGTTCACGGCTAGGTTGTGCTTGATGTCATAACTCGCCGGGCCGTAGTTCCACGAGCGGGGGTTCTGATACAGCGCCGAAGTAAAGTTGTAAGAATCGCTGCAGCCCGTGGACGAGCACGTTCCGTAATCCATGGTCTTCGAGTAGGTATACGACGCGCCAAACTCCAGGCCGTTGTGCAAGCGCCGCGTTATGCGCGCCTGCAGTGAGTGATAATTTGCCGAGAGGTCGTCCTGCTGCATGTTGATGCCGCTGAACCCCGGATATGGCCGGAAGAAATTGTCCGGCAGCGTCGCGACACTCGTCGGCTGGCCGAGCGAGTTGTATCCCGAAACATACTGGTTCTGCTGCTGGAACTCAGCTCCATACGGCACCGTATTGATGGGAACATAGCGGCTGGAATGCTTGGTGAAGGTACCGACGTAGGCCATGTCCACCACCGCGCCAAAAGGTATCTGGCGCTGGAACCCGAAGCTGATCTCTTCGGTATAGGGCAGCGGCATATGGAACGGAAGGGCATGGCCGATGTTGAACGGGCCGCTCAAGGTCCCAGCATTCAGGTAATAGTTGGAGGCGCCCGAATTGATGCTGGTGTAAAACTGCGTCGGACTGTTGGTGCTCGGCGCATTGTTCGTCAGGTCGCCTTCCTGGCCCGATCCGGAACGAGCGTTATAGAACACTCCATAGTGGCCACGGACGACCGTCTTGTCGTTGATCGACCACGCAAAGCCGAAGCGCGGTTGCCAGAACATGCCCTGATTGTAGGTCGTCCCCGAAGGATACCCCGGTGTGTTGGCGTACAGGATGCCGTTGTTAAGATTGCCCGTATTAGGAACGAACAGACCAACGTAGGCTTTCACATTGTTTGTGAGTCCCGTGGTCGGGTCCGTAGCGGTGCCGACCGCGTTCGGTTGATACAACGCCGGCGCCTGCGACGCGTTATAGAGACTGGGAACGAAGTTGTTGCCCACAAGCAGCGTCTGTGCCAGCGAGTATGACGTACGCATGCCGTAGTCCAGCACCAGGTGGCTGTTCACCTTCCACGTGTCCTGCGCATAGAAGTCCAGCACAGTCGTGCGTGGGTCGTAGCTGATCAGCTGCGTCGTCTGACTGTACGTATACAGATTGCCGAGCTCGGCGTTGGCATAGGCGAAGTTCGTGTCGTTGGGGTTGGTCGAATTCTGGTCGAAGGCAAAGGTGCCCACACGATTGTGGTTCGTCTGCAGGTAGGTGTCCGTCTCGTAATCGGCGCCGAACTTGTAGCTATGAGCTCCGCTGACCTTCGTCAGCCCATCGCTGAACGAAAGGTTCAGCACATTGTCATTGAACGGGAACCGCGAGTCCCATCCATAAGTCGGGATATTTCCTGAAACCCCGGAAACTCCACCGAAGGTCGCGCCGGGGAAGAGATTTAGCGGGTTGACCCCGGGGTACAGCGACGGCAAATTGAACCCCGAAGCGCCGAGGGTTACCTTGTCGATGTTGCTCTGCTCGTATCGCGAGTATTCGTTCCATGCCGACGCGCCGAAATTGAATTCATTCACGATGGTTGGGCTTATCGTATAAGTCACGTTCAGAGCGTAACTCGGTTCCGTAAGCTGATAGTTCGCCGGGAACAGCCACGTGTACTTGTTGGTAGTGGAAGCAAACCCATTGTTATTGATGGTCGCTCCGCTCTCGCGGCCATAAAGGTGAAGCTTCTGTGTCGGGTTGTAGTCTATACGGACAATTTGCTGGTTGTACGACTTGTCCGAAGAGTTGTTGGTGACATAGTTGTAGTTGTTGAGCGTCAGGGTCGGATTATTGGCAATATAGTTCTCCGGGTGAGCGGCAATCGTGTTGCTGTAGAGAATCTGCAGCAGCGCGAGCCCCTGGCTGTTGATTGAAGCCGTGGGAATAGTGTTGTTCGCGAAACATCCTGGACCTACGCCCGACGAAGAACACGCGCCCGCCGATGGGTTTCTGATCGCCTGAAGAATGTTGGTCGTCTTGTTGGGTTGATAGGTCTGCGAGAAGTTTCCCTGGGTTTCGAGCAGTGTCGGCATCCGGAAATATTTCGTTCCGTCCGGCGTCCTGATCGGCGCACCCTCATACGAGAAGAAGAAGAACAGCTTGTCCTTTCTGGCGCTGTTGAAATGCCCAGGCCAAAAGACTGGTCCGCCCAGCGTTCCACCATAGGTGTTATAGCGGTACCGCGGCCGAGCGACAGTCGCGCCGTTAAACTTGTTGAAATAGGCGTTGGCGTTGAGATCCTCATTGCGGAAATAGTAGTAAAGACCGCCGTGAAAATGCTGCGTTCCACTCTTTGTCACAAAGTTGAAATTCGCGCCGGCCACCTTACCGTTTGCCGCCGAGTAGCTGGACTCCAGCATAGTCACTTCCTGGATAGCGTCCATGTTCGGCGGCGTGTCGAACGTGGCGCCGCCACGCGTATTGCCCGGAACGCCGTCAACCGTAGCAAGGTTGTACTGGCTGTTGACGCCGTTCACGGTGGGCGTCGTCGTGGTGCTAAGACTGCCCGCGCCCTGGCCGCCGACCACGCCTGGGTTCAAGCGCGTGAGCGCCATTGCATCACGGCCGATTGCCAGCAGGTTCTCCATCTGTGCGTTGTCGAGCACCGCCGACCGCTCCGCGCTCGTAGTCTGCAGCGGCGTGATGTCGGCCGAAACGGTCACCTGCTCCGCCACACTGCCAATGTCCAGCACGATCGTACCCGCCGAGAGATTTTGCGACGCGTTCAGGACGAGACCGACTTTGCGTACTTCCTTGTACCCGTCGGCATCGATCACGACTGTAAACGTGCCGGGCTGCATGTCGGGGAAGGAGAAGTCGCCGTCCGTGCGAACAGTCGTGCCCACCTGTACGCCCGTACTCTGATTGATCAGTTTGACCTTCGCTCCCGGGACGACGCCGTTCGAGTGGTCGACAACGTGACCGCTGATTGTCGCGCTTGACGACTGCGCGCCTGCCGAAATGCCTGCGTATCCCGCCATGAAAAGAAGCAGGGTCGCGCCGAATTGCCTGCCGTGCTTAGAGAGATGTTTCATGTCCAACCTCCTCAATGTCTGCTCGCCGCTGCTCCAGAAAAATCTGAAAGCAGCGATTCGTGCCCAAAACACGGGAATTGATACGTATCAATTTTTGTGAGCGGCCTAACCATAGATGCGTATCCGTAGGCTTGTCAATAGAAAGTTTCAACAACTGAAAACTCTTTTTACATATAAATTCATCCGAGACGGGCATATGACGTGCAATTCACCGCTACGCCGTCGCCTGCGGGAGAGACGCGGCATGCGGATACGCACCCCGGTCGGAGTACTCGATTGGGCCCCCACGCAATTTTGGAATTAGCCCTTTACCGGCTAGAGTGAACAACGATGAACATGCGGGACATCGCGAAAATGGCCGGCGTCTCCAGCGCCACGGTCTCGAACGTTATCAACGGCTCCAGCGTCGTCCGACCGCAGACTGCGGAGCGCGTGCGCAAAATCATCGAACAGGTGAAGTTCGTTCCCAACGGCAGCGCCACGACCCTGAAGTACGGCCGCAGCAGCACCTACGGCCTCATCATTCCCGACATCACCAACCCGTTCTTTCCGGAGTTCATTCGCAGCTTCGAAACCATCCTGATCGCAAAGAATCAGGACATGCTCCTGGCCACCACGGACCGCCAGGTCTCGCCCATGCAGAAGACCATTCACCGCATGCTGATACGCCAGGTCAATGGAGTTGCTCTTCTCGCCGCCGAGATCGAGACCGAACCGATCGAGGCCCTCATCCATCACCGAGTGCCTTTGGTCACGATGGATCGCCGAGTCGTCGCCCAGGGGGTGAGCGACGTCATGATCGATTACGGCAGCGGCATGCGCGCAGCGATACAACACTTGAAGCAGCTCGGACACCGCAGGATCGCGTACATCGGCCACTCCTCCGGCCTCACAATTTCCGATCACCGCATCGACGCATTCATCCGCAGCATGGAAGAGTTGGGCCTCAAAGTGAACCCGACTTACATTCGCGCCGGAAACTATCGTGTCTCTGGGGGTGAGTCTTGCATGGAAGAACTCCTGAAGCTCAAGAACCCTCCCACTGCAATTATGTCGGCTAACGATCTCACGGCGATCGGCGCGATGCGGATGATTCGGCGCCACGGCCTTTCTGTTCCCGAGGACTTCTCCGTCGTCGGCTTTGACGATATCGACCTGAGCGACATCATCCATCCGCCGCTGTCCACAGTCCGTCTCTCCCGCAATGAACTCGCCGACATCTTCTATCAAGCCCTGGTCGACTTCGGTGAAAACTCTCACACGACCGGCAGGCAGTACAGCGTCGACACATCCTTTGTACTCAGAGAGTCGACCGCACGCCCGCGACCACATACTCCAGCATCACTAAATCGTCGCGCACCCGAGTTGGCCCGAACGTAGCAATGTCATGCGCCCGGCGCCCGTCAAACTCTCCGACAACCACCTAGAAGCAAAACATTCGTAGCGAGTGCGACGCTGCATCGTGTTGTCTCGTCGCTGCTCTGGTATCTTGTCTCTGCCTGCAGAAAGCCATCATTCACGCGCGCAGGCTCAAAACTTTGGAGAAATCATGAGACTGGTACGCATTGCGCTTCTACTTCTTTTTGCAGTCCCCTGCATCGCGCAGGGAACAACCCCGCCCCCCCCCGGCGTCCTGTCGCCCGCCGAGATGCAGAAGCTCATGCCACCCTCGGTCTTCTTTCAGGGGCAGACCGCTACCACGCAGCTGCGCAACAGCTTCGGTGTGCGCTCTGGGAAGGGAGGCCTCGTTCTTGCGGGCCTCGTGGATACCGGCGGCTACTCCACCGCAGTGCGCGCCAAGTACCAGTTCTATCTCCTGAGCGACACTGCCTTTGAGATCGCCGGCAAAAAGTTGACGCCCGGCGCGTACGGTTGCGGCTTCGTGCAGGAAGATTTTCTGCTGATGGACCTGGGTGGTAACGAGCTCTTCCGGGGCCATCTCAGCCACGACCCGGCCATGCCGCGCCCACGGCCGCTGCAGATCCTGAGCGGTAAATCTCCGGGCGAATTCCGCCTTTACCTGGGCAGGGACTTCGTGACAATCTCCGCACACTGATCGCCCATCCGCTGCAACGCAATTAAAAATCGGTTTAGTTAGCCCGCCGGAGATGATCCCGGCGGGTTTCCGTTTGCAGCTTCCGGCCCACAGTTTCAAGCGCCTCTCAACAACGTTGCAGCAGCAGATGTTCGATCTCTGGAAATGCTGACTTACCGGCGTCAGGCTGATTAAGACAAACGCTTGTCTAGATATTCCCAGCAAAACTGTAGGTCCTCAAAAAACGCTTGACAGATTTCTGCACGCCGGGCTTCAATGGTTGCCGGCCTCGAGACAACCCATAAGACAAGCGTTTGACTTGGCTGATTCTCGCGGTTTTTGATGCATTCTTTGGAGGCAGTATGAGGAGATTCTGGCTGACGATACCTGTCGTCGCGTTCGCTCTGGCGATCATTAGCCCCGCAAGCTGGGCACAAAACACCAACTCCGGCGACATCCGCGGCGTCGCCACCGACCCCACCGGCGCAGCTATCCCGGAAGTAGCAGTCACTGTCCTCGATCTCGATAAGGGCGTGACCACCGGATACAAAACCAATCGCGACGGCCTCTTCGATACCGGCCCGATCGTAACCGGTCACTACAAAATCACGTTTTCCAAGCCCGGCTTCGGCGAGTATGTTCGTTCATCCGTCACCCTGGACGTCGGCACTATCACCATCAATGCGGAGATGAAGGTTGGCGGCGTCACCGAAGAAGTGGTCGTGAACACCGATGTTCCGCTGATCAAGACCGAGACCGGTGAGCAGTCCACCACCCTCGTCGCGAAGGAAATGCAGAACCTGCCGAACCAGGGCCAGGACTGGCAGAACTTCGTGAAACTGATCCCGGGTGCAACCGGCACTGCCTCATTCGGCGCAACCGGGCAGGCACTCTCTGTGAACGGCAACCTGCCCTATAACGCCGTTCTGAACGATGGCGCTTCCTCTGCACTCTCGCACTCCGGAAATGCCGACGTCTCCGTGTTCGAAACCGTGCAGGAGGTGCAGATCAGCACCTCGGCTTTTTCCGCACAGTACGGCATCGGCGGCGTTGCCTTCAACCAGATCAGCAAGGGCGGCAGCAACAAGTTTCACGGCTCGCTGTATGAGTACGCACAGAACGACTTCTTCAATGCGCGCAGCTATTTCCAATCCACCGCGCCGTATCTCCGCTTCCACAACTTCGGCGGCTCGTTCAGTGGCCCTGTAACAATTCCAAAGCTCTATAGCGGCAAAGACCGCGCGTTCTTCTACTTCAACTTCGACAAGGTCATCAACAAGAGCGCGTCGACCGGCTTCGCTACGGTTCCGACGGTAGCGATGCGTGCCGGCGACTTCAGTGGACTGGCGCCCATCTACCAACCCGGTACGGCAACATCTGTGACGGCCGGCGGCAAGACGTACATCAACCGCACTCAGTTCGCGAACAACAAGCTGACCACGCTCGACCCCGCTGCCCTGAAGGTGCAGGCGCTTATCCCCCTGCCGAACAGCACCGTCAAAGCAAGCACCGATCCAAACACAGGCGTTACGACCAACAACTACTACTACAACATCCGCGGCGGTCAGCCGTTCGTCAAATACTTCGGACGCTTCGATTACGACATCAATCAGCACAACCGGCTCACCGCGTCTGTGACCAAGCGTGACAATCCTGCGGTATATACCAACGCGTTCCCATGCCCAATCAACTGCTACGTCGGCGATGTGGACAGCTACAACGCTCAGATCACGGACGTGTGGAACATCAGTTCGCGCACCATCAATGAGGCACGCCTGGGCTATACCAACCAGTTGAATTTCTTCGTTCCTCAGTCCGCGGGCACGGGTGTCGGTGGCACGCTGGGCATTCCCTTCCTGCAGACCGACATCCTGCCGACCATCAACATCGGCGGCGGCTATACCTCCATTCAACCGGGCACCGCTGCTGTCTACAAGGAGCACAACTACGATCCTTCCGACGTGGTCACGATGATTCGTGGCAGGCACGTCCTCCATTTTGGCGGCGAGTACCTGATCTTCCAGGACAACTCCACCGCCTGGGGTAACCTCAACGCTGCGACCGTTGGATTCACCGGCACATACACTCAGTGCACTTACTGTCAGGCTTCCCCATCGGTCGGCGGTGGCGGATTGGCCGCGAGCGGCAATGGCTATGCGGACTTCCTTCTCGGCACTATCCAGAACTGGTCGGCCGGCGTGACTCCGGAGTTTGCGGGCCGTCAGAAAGCACCGCAGATGTTCGTGCAGGATGACTGGAAGCTGCGTTCCAACCTCACGGTAAACCTCGGCCTGCGCTACCAGATCATGGAAGGCTGGTCGGACGGCAAGCAGAACCAACGCACATTCGACCCCAACATCACGAACTCTGGTACCGGGACGCTGGGCGCCATGTGGTATGCGTCCACTGCAGGTAACGGACGCACACAGCTGCAGAACAATGTCTACGACACTTTCCTGCCGCGGCTTGGAGTCGCCTGGCAGGTTCAGCCCACCACTGTCATCCGTGGTGGCTACGGCATCTTCGCTTACCTCTGGAGCCTCGATACTTACGGTGGAGGAGAAGGCGGAGCGTTCGGCGCATCGGGTTCCACCAGCGATACGACCAGCGGCTTCACGCCCATTGGTTCTCTGTCCTCGCAGAACGCTTTCCCGTACGTCAGCACCACCACGAACAATGCCGCGTTCAACGGCCAGGGTGTGGGCTATAACGACCAGACGACGCCCGTGTCGAAAATCCACCAGTACAACATGGCCGTGGAGAAACAGATCGGCGCAAACATGTCTGCCAGCATCGCGTATGTCGGCAGCCGCTCCGTCAATCTCAACTTCAACCGCGACATCAACCAGGTGCCCGAGTCGAAACTGACGACTGCCACCGGCGGTGTGCAGGCGAATCGTCCTTACACGCAGTACCAGGCGATCACCGGAAGCACCTATAACGCCAGTGCCAATTACAACTCGTTACAGTTGACCATGCAGCGCCGTCTGGTGCGGAACCTCTCGTTCCAGTCCAGCTATGTATGGTCGAAGTTCCTTGACGAGTACGACTCCTCAGCGTGGGGAAGCCGTGCCGGCACGCAAACCTACCAGCGATCCAATGATGTCGGCGCAAATTATGGTCCGTCTAACTTCGATACCCGGCATGCCTTCAAGGGCAACGCAATTTACGTGCTCCCCTTCGGCCGGGGACAGATGTTCCTCAACAAGAATGCGTTCCTCGACGAAGCAGTTGGCGGCTGGCATATGGCTGCGACGTTCGTCATGCAGACCGGCAATCCATTCACGGTGACCGTGCCCAGTGGTCTGGTCACAAACTACGCCGGCTCGGGCAGCATCTATCCGAACCAGACCTCGAACCCCGGCACTGTTGCCAACCGCTCGATCAACCACTGGTTCAATACCAGCTACGTCACGACTGCCGGAGCAACTGTTCTAACCAACGGCGATACGACCGCGGCATTCACCATCCCTCAACCCGCAACCTTCGGCAACATGCGCCGCAACAGCATCTACGGTCCTGGTCTGACGACATTCGATATGTCGTTCGGCAAGATCTTCAACGTCTACAAAGAGAGCGTGAAGTTCCAGCTGCGCGTCGATGCGACCAACGTGCTGAATCATGCCCAGTTCGCCCAGCCCAACACATCGTTGAGCAACTCGAGCGCAGGCAAGATCACCGGCACTACGGTCGGTGGACGTAACCTGCAACTGGGTGGACGACTCTCCTTCTGATAACCTCGGGGAGCGGACGCGGGCCGCCGCCTTCGTCTGCTCCCCGACTTGCTTTAACTCGCTCGATTGCGCTTTTATCGTGGTTCCATGTATCCACTCTCACGTCGCGTGCCGCTTTACTTCGCCACTGCATTGATCGCCTTTGCTCAGGCCACGGGCCGGGCGCAGCAGCAGGGCATTTCGCTCCAGGAGCATGCACGTCGAGCCAATGAATTCCTGAAATCCAATCAGCCCGCGAAAGCGATACCGGAGTTCGCTGCCCTCGCCGCCGCGCAGCCGGGCAATGTCGACGCGCAGGCAAACCTCGGCGTGCTGCTCTACTTCCAGGCTCGCTACACTGAGGCCGAGCCACCACTTCGCAAGGCCATTGAACTCAACCCGGCGCTGCCAAAGATCCAGGCTCTGCTGGGCTTATGCGAGCATCAACTCGGTCAACGCGACGCAGCGCGAAGCGATCTTTCAGCCGCTGTCGACCAGCTGCCCGATCCGAAGTTCCGCAAAGAAGTTGGCCTGACGCTTGTCGAAATCGACACCGCGCTTGGCGACCTCCCGGCAGCCGCGGGCATCATCACCAGGCTTCGCGATAAGGCCCCCACCGATCCCGAAATCCTCTACGCGGCCTACCGCGTCAACACCGACCTCGCGGGAGAAGCTCTGCTCAGCCTCTCGCTTGCCGCGCCGCAGTCCGGACAGATGCAGCAGGCCATCGCGCACGAACTCGAACGCATTCGCGATCTGCCGGGTGCCATCGCGAGCTTCCGCAAAGCCATCGCGGCGAACCCCGATCTCTCCGGTATTCACTTCGAACTCGCCGAGGCACTGCACAGTTCCGACAGCCAGACCGACCGCGCCGAAGCCGAAAAAGAGTACACCATCGCGCTTGAGAAGAACCCGCGTGAAATTCAGGCGGCGGTGCGTCTAGGCGACATCGACACCGACCGTGGCGACCTCGACAAAGCAGCGGCCCTTTATCAGCGCGCCCTCGCTCAGCAGCCCGGCAGCGCCGACGCAGCGCTCGGCCTCGCGCGTGTTTACAGCGAAAAGAACGAGAACGACAAGGCCCTTCCTCTGCTCCGGCAGGTGCTGGCCTCGGACCCCGCCAACATGCTTGCCCACTTCCGCCTGAGCGCGCTCTATCGCAAGCTGCATCGCCCCGACGACGCAAAGCGCGAGCTCGCCGACTATGAGAAGTACAAGGCGCTCAAGGACAAGCTCCGCGAGGTCTATACCGCCATGCGTATCGAAGCGCCCAATCATGCTGCGGATGACGTCACCCGTGATGCCGCCGCGACCAAAGAGGTGCCCCATTAAGCTCGCGGCCGTACTCCTTGCATCGCTGCTGATTGTGACGTCCTTCGGCCACTGTCAGCAGCCGAAGTCCGCACCGGATTCCGCACCCAAGCTGAAGGACATCACCGCCTCCACCGGCATCCACTTCGAGCATCTCTCCAGCCCCGAGCAGCGCTATATCGTCGAGTCGATGAGCGGAGGCGTCGTGCTCTTCGACTACGACGGCGACGGCTGGCTCGACATCTACTTCACCAACGCGCCCAGCGTCGCCATGGCCCTCGCCGGCAAGAAGGCGAAGAGCGCGCTGTACCACAACAATCACGACGGCACGTTCACCGACGTCACCGACAAAGCCGGCCTCGGCTATCCCTGCTGGGCCATGGGCGCGACCGTCGCGGACGTCACCAACGACGGACGCCCCGACCTGCTCGTCAGCTGTTTCGGCGGAGTCGTGCTGTACCACAACAACGGCGACGGCACGTTCACCGACGTCACCGCGAAGTCGGGCTTATCGCACGATACGGGCTGGGCCACCGGCGTCGCATTCGGTGACTACGACGGCGACGGCTTCCCCGACCTCTTTGTCCCGCACTACGTCGACCTCAACCTCAACGATCTGCCGCAGTTCGGCTCGGCCAAGACCTGTCAGTACCACGCCATCGCCGTGCAGTGTGGACCGCGCGGGCTCAAAGGCTCGCCCGATACCCTGTACCACAACAACGGCGATGGCACGTTCAGTGAAGTCGCAACGCAGGCCGGCGTCAACGATCCGCAACACTACTTCGGCCTGGGTGCGGTGTGGACCGACTTCGACAACGATGGCAAGCTCGACCTCTTCGTCGCGAACGACGGCGAAGCGAACTTCCTCTATCGCAACCTCGGCGACGGACACTTCAAAGAGATCGCGGCCGACGCCGGCGTTGCGTTCAGCGAGGACGGGCTGGAGCAGGCCAACATGGGTCTCGCCGTCGGCGACTTCGAAAACAAGGGCCGCATGAGCATCGCCATCAGCCACTTCAGCGATGAGTACATGGCGCTCTATCGCAACGATGGCGAGATGAACTTCACCGACGTCTCGCGTTCAGCAGGCATTGCGCGTGCCACGCAGCCATACGTCGGCTGGGGTGACGCGTTCGTCGATCTCGACAACTCCGGCTGGCAGGACCTCGTGCTGGTCAACGGCCACGTATACCCGCAGGTGGACAACGCAAAGCTCGGCATCCACTATCGCGAGCCGGGACTGGTCTTCCTCAACGCGCACAACGGCACGTTCCTCGAGTCCACTGCCAAAGTCGGTGAAGCGCTCACGACGCCGCAGGTCAGCCGCGGCCTCGCTGCAGGAGACCTGTTCAACCGTGGCGCGCTGGACATCGTCGTCGAAAACCTCACAGGCGGCCCGCAGATCCTCTCGTCCGTGCCCGACCCAGCTCACTATTGGATCGGCATTCAGCTTGAGGGCGCGCCACGCAACCGGCTCGCGCTCAACGCTCGCGTACGCGTCACCGTGAATGGCGTGACGCAGCTCGGCGAGGTGCGCTCCGGCGGCAGCTATCTCTCGCAGAGCGACCTGCGCCTGCACTTCGGCCTGGGCACAGCGAAGTCCATCGACACGCTGGAAGTGCAATGGCCCGGCGGCGCAGCACAGGTCTTTCACGGCATCGCAGGCGACAAGTTCTATCACCTGAAGCAGGGAGGGGAACTCCTGCCTCTCACGTTCGCTGGAAAGAAGTAGCAATCACCTCGGTGCCGCAGCCACACTGGTGGCGTAAAGTGACGTTCGCGTAAGGATGAACAACGTCCTTCCATCCTTGCCGCCAAAGACAATGCTCGTCGGACGTTCCGGCACATCGATCTCTCCGGCTGGCGTGCCGTCTGCGCGATACACATAGATCTGCCCCGCGGCGATGTAGACCTTGCCATCCGGCCCAGTCGCCACGCTCTCCCCGCCCTGGTTCGCGAAGAGCTTCACCTGCGCCAGCGATCCATCCGCATTGACCTGCGCCGCGTACGTCTTCTTCTGGCCCTCGTCACTGACGTAAAAAGTCTTGCCCGGCACCGCCTTGCCGAGTGAGAAGGCGCGCAGCACATCGGCCATCTTGATGCCGTAATAAAGCGCTCCGCCAACGAAGTCCTCGCCCGCCGGAAGGAACGTTGTGCCATCGGGTGAGACATACTGCCACGGCTTCGCGCCGCCGATGTTCACGCTCTGCTCGTTATCGAAGCGCCAGTGATCGATGGCCAGGACAGGCGTCAGGCCGGCACGTGGGGTCGCGGGCTCCGGCTTCAGAATCTGCAACTCTGTCGAAGGCGCATCCGGCTTAAGGCTGTACACGGTGCCGGTCCCGGCGTAGGAGACGACCATCAGGTTGTCGCTCTTGTCGAAGAAGATGTTCGCCGGGTCGATCGGGTTGTCGCGCACGACCTCCAGCCGTTTCTCCGCCGGCAGATAACGATAGATGTGTTGCTTCACCGTATCGACGAAGTAAACACGGCCGCGCGAATCCACCGTCGCGCTCGAAGCGTTGAAGAAGCCTCCTGCAAGCCGCGCTGCCTCCACATGCTTCGTATTCACAACGCTCGCAACCGGAGTGTGCTCCGGGATCGTGAGTGCGGCCATCTCCAGTTCACGATTCGTCACGCCACTCTCATCGTCGCGCACTGACGCGTCGAAAGTAGCTTTGCTATCGCTGTAGATATGCAAGTTGCGGAAGCGAATGTTGTGCGAGTGTGTAACGTGAATCGCTTCCGGGAACGGAACGAAGCTGCTCACTACCCGATAGGCATGCATCTCCGCGATCGTAATGTTCTCCGAGCCCTCGATCGCCAGTGGAAGACACTGCGGCCCCTCGCCGCGCTCTTCCTCGGTTTGGAGTGCAACGATCTCCCAGTTGGCAGCGCGCTTCACCACGACCTCATTTCGCACATGGTGCTCGCTGGAAAGCTCGTAGACGTGGCCCTCGGTCTTCGTATCGGAGATGTACATGCCGGCCTGCGCAAACGTGTCGGGCGTCCAGATATCCGCGAACGTACCGCCACCGCCGTTCAGCACCCATAGGCTCGGATACTGCGCGTCCCAGCGATAGAGCATGTTGGGATCGCCGCTGTGCGTGTTGTTGTACGGGTTCATGCGCGTGCCATCGGCAAGGTTCGTGCCGTGTCCGCCCAGGAAACGCACGTCGTCCATTAACGAATCCTTGCCCGCCATCCACATCGCCGCAACCGCGCGGCTGTTGACGCCACCAGCAAACAGGCCGATACCCATGACGATCGTCGAGCCTCCCTGCGGCGCCAGCAGCATCGGCTTGGGCGGCCCCACGCCGTCGAAGCCCGGCGTATCATCCGCGAGGTCAAGCTGCGTCGTACTGGGATGCAGACCGATCAACACCGTATCCGCGCGCAGCCGTAGCGTATCGGTCAGGCGATAGCGCCCGCTGGGCAGATAAACGATGCGCTGCGTATCGATAGCATGCTGCAGTGCTGCTGTATCGTCTGCTGCGCCGTCGCCTTTCGCTCCAAGCAGCAGAGCGTTTGCCCAGCCGGTCTGCGCAGGCAGCGCGTGGATCGCCGCGCCCTCGTCGGCCGGCAACGCCGGCAACGGTTCAGTGCTGATGCGGCTTTCAATCACACCTTTCGCGCGCGGCGAATCGAAGATTAATCCATGCGTGAAGGAAGTAACGCGGTACGTCGCACCTTGTCCTGCGAAGACTTTTCCGCTCTCCCGTAGCTGTGCGAAGACCTTCACGTGATCGCACAGCGTGCCTTCAACATTGATCTCCGTCAGCCGCGAATTCTCACTGCTGATGACAATGGCCGGTCCCGAGATATTCACGAAGCGCGAGTTCTTGATCCACAACTCTTCAATATGTTTCGGCTCAATCTCAATCGCAGTCGGCACGTCCTTGAAGCTGTCGTGCACCAGCGCGAGGCCTGCCTCATGCTCCCTGATAGCCGCTTCGCGCTGACCCTCGAACGAAGAATCAAGCAACGTGAACTGCCAGCCCGGCGACGGTCTTCCGGTAATGATGCCGTATTGGCCGCCATAGAAGTGCAGGTCCTCGGCCTCGTTGCCGATATCCTGCAGCGCCGCCAAGCCCGAGCCAATGCGGAAATTCATGTGCGTAAGAAAGCAATGCTGCGCAACGTGGAAGCGAATGCCGACGGCGCCCTGGTTCCCTTCTCCAATCTCAAAGTCGATATTGCTGATCGCGGAGTAGAACGTTCCGGGATTGGCATCGACCACACCGGTCATCGGAGGCACCGAGCCCGGAAACGGCACAGGCGCCAGTGGTGGCGCATTCGCGGGCCGCTGCATTCCACCACGACGGCGTTCCCCGGTCCTGCCGCCAGTGAAGATCATCATGTACGCCGGCCCCTGCTGATAACCCGGCGTGCTCGCGCCCAGCGTGAACACAGGGCGCTGGGCACCGTAGCCGATCAAGCGCACACTCGGCCAGACATACAGCGTGCGCGTCAGGCGATATCGGCCCTCCGGAATAAAGAGGATGCCCTCATGCTTCGCATCGGCGACCGCGTCGATAGCCTTCTGCAGCGCTGCACTGTCGTCGGCCAGGCCATCGCCCACAGCGCCGAAGTGTTCCTTTGACAGATAGACCGCGGCCTTGTCCTCCAGCCGCACAGGATAGAACGATTGCGCATACAGCGCTTGCAGACTCGCGGCAGCAGCGAGGCCCATCACAACCAGCAGGCGAAAACGAAACATGTAATTTCGCTCCATCGGAACGCGTTTATCCAGCGTGAATGCTGTCAACTGAACTACCAGACGTACGTGGCGACCGCGCCCGCGGGCAGCGTCGCAGTCGCGTCTTTGCCCTTGGAGCGAATCGCAAATGTGCTGGGCTGCTCGGTGGTGTTGCTCACGATCAGTACGTGCCGCTTCTGCGGCGTAAGGAACGCAACATGCGGCAGCGCGTTTGCCGGTCCCGGCGATGCAATGCGCACCGACCCTGCCGGCACGAACTTCGACGCGTGCGCCGCCGTATAGTACGCCAGCAGCCGCGTCACGTTGTCGCCATCCAGCGTTAGCGCGCCCGAGCAGCTCGGACACCCGCCATTATTCGTATGCGGCCCGTTCTGCGGATCTGCGGCGAGATTCCACAACAGCACATTGCGGCTCCAGTTCTCCGGCGCCGCAATGATGATGCGCACCACCGGCCGCGCAATCGCAAAGCTGGTGTCGTTCTTGTGCGAGACCACCATCTGCTCCGTGAAGTAGAGGTTCTTCTGCGGATACGCATCGTGAACCGTCGTCATCGCCGAGATCTGCCCGAGGTACAGGTGGAACCCCGAGCCATCCGTGTACTTGCTGGCCGCCGCATTCTTCAGCAGGTCAATGGAGTAGTTCGGATGGTCGCAGTTGTGATCGAAGCTGATGATCTTCGTCTTCACGCGCGCCTTCGCCATCGCAGGCCCAAGGTACTTGCCAATGAAGTCCGTCTCTTCTTCCGACGTCATCAGCATGCTCGGCGTGTTCTTCGGATTCTCCGGCTCGTTCTGCGGCGTGAGCGCATCGATCGCGATCCCCTCAGCCTTCATGCCCTGCAGGTACTTCACCCAGTAGTTCGCGTAAGCAGCGTAGAACTCCTTCTTCAGGTGCCCGCCTTTGACGTTATCGTTGTCCTTCATCCATGCGGGCGCGGTCCATGGAGAAGCCAGGATCTTGATCTTCGGATTGATCGCGACAACTTCCTTCAGTACTGGAATCACGTCAGCGCGATCCGGCGCGAGTGAGAAGTTCTTCAAGTCGGGATCTGTCTGGCCCTCCACCATATCGTCGTAGGTGTACACGTGGTCGTTCATATCCGACGCACCCACCGACACGCGAATGTAGCTCGTCGCAATCTGCCCGGGCCCATTCCCGAACAACTCATGCAGCAGCGCCGCCCGCACCGCCGGCGACATCTTCATCATCAGTTGCGCAGAGCCGCCCGTCAGCGCATGCCCGAAGCCATCCATCGTCTGGAACTTCTTCGTATCGTCGATCACGATCGCATCCGCGCCGTTGGAGCTCTTCGCGAAGCGGAGACGCTCGTTCTGCTCAGTCAGCAGGTTGGCCTTATCAGCAGTCGTCAGCCACGCGGCGACACCCTTATCCGAAGCCGCGAATGCGCTGAAGGGAAGCAGGAGAACGAGTAAGAGGGCGGAAGCGCGGATCACAAACGGTCGAACACTCATGTAAGGGCGTCTCGCTGGTAAGGGAAATTGGGATTGTGGTATTCGCAGTAGTCGTAGCCATGGCTCCGGCCGCACACCATTGAGCGCCAGCGCACCCGGGCCTGTCAAGCACCAAACCCGAATTTATCAGCCAGACAAGCGATTGTCTGCTACTTGCGGAGTTTCCCGGCGCCGCCCCGCACATCCACCCAACGGTGGAGAGCGTATCCATCCACGGGTGCACGACGGCGGCACCTTTGCTCGCTAGTCTGGATAAGAATTCGTCCTGCTCTCCAGCGCCCCAGGCATGGGGCGCCTTTTTTTGCGGAGAATATTGCCCCTGATTACGGAAGGCTGTAAGGAATAACGAAGCGTCCCAGTTGAATCACCGATCCCTCCGCCGGGGCCCAGATGTGGATCGACTGCACGCCGCGAATGGTCGTGCTTCGCGTTGCGGTCACATTCACCACGGGCTGTCCACTGGACGCCTCCGAGAACGTCACCTTCAGGTCGTCCTCGCCGCGCGTCCACCCCAGAAGATAGTGCCCCTCGGGCAGCACCTTATCGCCAATCTTCATAGGCACCTGGGTCAGCAGTATGTCGGAGTACTTGCCATTCGACGAGTAGCCCGCCGTAATAAGCACCACGGCCGCCACCATGTGCCCCTTGCCGTCGGTAATACCCGAGGCTGTGCGCAACTCTGTCTCAATGCGCTCCGCCACCACCTGCGCGCGATCGGGAATAAAGCCAGCGAGTTCCTTCTCCGTTGCGACCCGCCAGTGTCCAGCATGTTTGGCCTGCGCGTCTGCGTGCGGTAAACCCGCAAGCGCCGAGACGCAGAGCAGCAAAATCACGAGGCTGAAAATTGCGCGAACAGTGCGGCTATTCAAGATGCACGATTCCTCTCTGCAGCGCCGTCGTGGCTGCCTGCGTGCGGTCTGTCACACCCAGTTTGCTCAGCAGATTGTTGATGTGCGTCTTCACGGTTGCCTCCGAGATAAACAGCCGCGTCGCAATATTCTTGTTGCTCAGCCCGGCAACGATCAGCTTCAGCACATCGGTCTCGCGCTCCGTCAGCGCCGACCCCGCAAACCGCTCGGCCAGTCTGCCCGCGACCTCCGAAGGTATGCACGTCTTGCCCGCATGGACAGTCCTGATCGCCGCCGTAAGATCGTCCGTGTTCATGCCCTTCAGCAGATAGCCCCGCGCACCGGCCTGCAGCGCGCGATAAATGTCCTCATCGCCATCGAACGTCGTCAGCACAATAACTCGCGCATCTGGAAAGTCCTTGCGAATAGCCTTGATTGCATCGACGCCACTCATCGTAGGCAGCCGCAGGTCCATCAGCGTCACATCCGGCCGATGCTCGCGGTACAGCGCCATCGCCTGCACCCCGTCGCTCGCTTCAGCCACTACGAGCATCCCTGGCACCATCTGCAACAGCGCAATAAATCCCTTACGCACGATGTGGTGGTCTTCGACGATCAGTATGCGAATCGGTTCGCTCATCTACACGCTATCCTTTCCAGCCGCGGGCGACGCATTGAGTGTAAGCGCGACTGCAGTGCCGCCGCCTGCACGCGGCGTAATCCGCAGCACACCGCCAATCGCCTGCGCGCGTTCATGCATGCCCTTCACTCCGAAATGTCCGCTATCAACAAAGTCTTCGTTAGACGCATCGAAGCCTCGCCCATCATCGCTCACCAAAAGCACAAACGTCTTCGCATCATATGTCAGCGTAACGCCGATGTGTTGAGCCTGCGCGTGACGCACCGCATTCGTGACCGCCTCGACCGCAATGCGAAAGATCTCATCCTCAATCCTGCGCGGCAAGGCCCTGTACGTCCCATGCACATCGAACGCGAGCGCCGGTCCGCCATTAGTCTTCGCCCGCACGGCAGTAGCTATGCGCGACGGCAGGGTATCGGTGTCATCACCCGCCGAGCGCAGGTCCCAGATGGAACTCCGAGCCTCAGCCAGGCCGCTGCGCACCAGCTCCTTGGTCACGTTCACCTGCTCCAGCGCTGCCTCTCGCGAAGTCTCTGCATTGCCGGAGTTCTCAAGCATCTTCGACGCAATCTCCAGGTGCACCGAGATGCCGACATACCCCTGCGCCAGCGTGTCATGCACCTCGCGCGCAATGCGGCCGCGCTCCGCCATCACGGCCTTGTACGTGGATTCCACGAAGCGCACACGCACGCGATACACCGCATAGCCGAAGCCGAGAATCGCCGCACCGACCAGAAAATAAAACCAGCGCGTCTCAAAGAACCTTGGCTGCACGCGGAAACCCATCGACGCCGCCGAGCCCCACACACCATCCGCGCCTGTAGCCATCACGCTGAACGTGTACTGCCCCGGCGGCACGTTGGTGTAGTACGCCGTGCGGCTCGCGCCCGCGTCCACCCAGGCGCGATCGAAACCCTCCAGCCGATACCTGTAGCGCACCTTCTGCGGCGCGCGAAAACTCAGCCCCGCATAGTGGATCGCGATGCGCCCTCTCCCCGCCGGCACATCGATCTCACCCATACCGCTCGCGCCCGCCACGTCCCTCACGTGGTTGTCGAAGATGACCTGCTCGATAGCAATCTGCGGCGGATGTGCCGGCCCGGAGTGTGCCTGCGGGTTCACCCACGCTACTCCACGCGGCGTCGCAAACCACAGCGAGCCATCAGCCATGCGCCACGCCGCCGGATGCCCTCCACTGCTGCACTCGCTGATGCGCATGCCATCCGCCGCTCCGAAGTTAGCGACGGCGATCTCGCCGCTTCCCTTGTCCGCATACGCGTTCAGCCCCGCGATCGACACCCGATACACGCCGCGTTGAGTACTGAGCCACAGATTGCCGGCGTGGTCATCGAGGATGCCATACACCGTCTCGGGTGTCGCAGTCTTCTGCGGAGGAAACCACGTCAGCCTGCCCTCGCGCAGACGGTTCAAACCGCTGCCGTTGGTGCCAATCCACAGCGTTCCATCACCATCTTCGAACAGCGCCGTCACACCATCGCCGCCGAGCCCATCGCGTTTCGTGGTGTTCACAAAGCGCTCACCGGCCAGCCGGCTGAGCCCGCCGAGCGTCGCCACCCAAAGCTCTCCACCGTGCGTTCGCAGCACACTGCCGATCACGTCGCTACCCAGCCCATCGCGCGTCGAGAACGAACGAAACTGTCCGTCCTTCAAGTGCGAAAGCCCATTCCTTGTGCCGATCCATAGCGACCCATCGCTGTCCGCGTAGAGCGATCGCACAAAGTTGTCCGCGAGTCCATCGGCCGACGTAAACATCTGGGCCGCGCTATTGCGGATGCGCGTCAGGCCATCGCTTGTTCCCACCCACAGATCGTCTCCGGTCTGCGCCAGCGCCAGCACAACACTGTTCGGCTGATTGTTGAACGCGCGAATCTTTCCATCCGAAACGCTCCATAGACCCGCCCCATTCGTGCCCAGCCAGATGGTGCCGCTGCGATCCTGAAACACGGTGCGAATGGTGTCGGCAGCCGCGCCCTCATGCAGCGCGAGCGACGAAAACATCTGGTCGCGCAGCACACTCGCGCCCGCCGCCCCCGTCCCAAACCACAGGTCGCCTTCGCTGTCTTCCGCCACCGCGAGCACGTCGGCGACACCCGTCTCCGGCGGCGCAATCTCGACACGTCCGTTCACGACTCTCGCGAGGCCACTGTCGTACATCACCCACAACGCACCGGAGCGATCCTCAAAAAGTCTGCGGATGTTCGAAAGGTGCAGCTCCGCACCGACCTCTTTCACCACACCATTGCTCACCAGCGCGAGCCCGCCTGCCGTGCCGACCCACACATCACCAGCGCGATTCGGCTGCTTCTCCGCCAGCAACGCCGTAACGTTGCGCGACGGCAGCAACACCCGCGCCGCTGCACCCCGTGGCTTATCCACGCATAAACACTGCGCCCCTTGCATGCCGCCCACCCACACATCACCGCTTCCGCTCAAGGCAATCGCCTGGATCGTCCCCACCTGCGATGCCACCGGGTGCTCAGCCTGCGTCGCCCCGGCGCGCACCGCGATCAACTGAGCACCCGCGCCAACCCACAGCATTCCGTGCGAATCATCCGCCAGCAGCGCGACGCGCTCGCCACGCGCGACCGCCTCCGTCCCCACGATGCCATGGAACCGATCCCCATCGCCCATCGCGAGCCCCTCTGCCGTCACGACGACGAGCGCCCCACTGCGCTGCTGCACCACCCGCATCACAGTGTTCGAAGGCAGACCCTGCGCCGTCGAGAACGTCCTAAACTCTCCCCCTCGCCACCGCACCAGTCCATCCGACGTACTGACCCACAGCGTGCCGTCGCGATCTTCAAAAAGATCGTCCACAAGGTTGCTGTGCATCTCCGGCGTATTCGCCGTATCGAAGGTCCGGAACTCCGCGCCATCGAAGCGGACCAGCCCACTCTCGGTCGCCATCCACATAAAGCCATCGCGGGTCTGCAGCACGGCGTGCACAGTATTCTGCGGCAGCCCACTGTCGATCTGCCAGGTCTGCCTCCGATACTCCCCGAACGCCTTGCCAGGGTCGAGCGCCCGGCCCGGCAACGCAGCGCACAGCATCGCGCACGCGATCACCACTCTCAAGAGCGGCTGCTTCAACGGCCGGCAAGTTGTAAAGAATCGGTGCATGCGCGTGCGGATAACGTCGGCCGCGCCTATCCCGCAGCGGCACGTCGTCCAGTGCGACCATTAGACAACGGATTGCGCCAATTCCTCACTCCTCATTTCGCGCCCGTAGCGTGAGACGGCCTCGCCGCAATATCATCCTTTGGGTGGATGCGCGGCTCCCTCCACCGGAACGAAAATGGAAGCCTATCGATTTGTCCTCAACCAGTGAGCCCGCCGATGTCGATTCAGCGTGGCAAACGGTCTTCGGTATTCAAACGTCAGGATTCAGGGCATGGATTGTCGTACGACTGCGCGGTGGCCAATTCGAATTCTGCTGATCGCCCTGACCATCGCGGGCGCGGGATTCGCATTCCGAAGCGTCGGCGCCAGCAGTGACGCGGACGCCGCCGAGGCCGCGCGCAAGGCCTACAGCGAGAAGGTCGCCGCCGGATACAACCACCGCTTCGGTGCCAACACGCACTTCCTCCCATCCAACGCCACCACCGATACCGGTGAGTTCATCGACCCCAAAACATTCGCCACCGCGAAATATTGCGGACACTGCCACCAGGAAGCGCACACGCAATGGCGTGAGTCGGCGCACTCCAACTCCAACCGCCCCATCTGGTATCTGCGCAACGTCAACCTGCTCACCGCGCAGAAAGGCGTCGAGTACACGCGGCACTGCGAAGGCTGCCATGACCCCATCGCACTCTTCGCCGGCGTGCTGACGCAGGGCGCTCCCGTCAAGCGCCCCTATGACCAGGACGGCATCACCTGCAGCGTCTGCCACGCCATTCAGAAGGTCGACACGCGCGGCACGGGCAGCTACGTGATCGGCACTCCTGCCGTGATGGTGGACGAAGACGGCAAGCCCATCACGCGAGCCGTCACCGACGCCGAAATCCTCTCGCACCTCGATCGCCACAGCAAGGCGGTGATGAAGGATTTCTACCGCACCTCCGAGTTCTGCAGCTCCTGCCACAAGGCCGCTCTGCCGCGCTCGCTCAACGACTACAAGTGGCAACGCGCCATCTCGCTGTACGACGAGTGGCAGGCCTCGTCCTTCGCCAAGCAGTCGCCGCTGCCGTTTTACGTCAAGGACTCCGTCTCTACCTGCCAGACCTGCCACATGCAGCGTGAGGCGCTCACTTCCCGCGACCCCGGCGCGAAGAACGGCCAGCTCGCCTCGCATCGCTGGCTCGGCGCCAACACCATCATCCCGAAGTTCTACGGCTTTGATGAGCAGGCAAAGCGCATCGTGCAGTTCCTGCAGAACAGCGTCTTCAACGTCGACCTCTTCGCACTGGAGCACGGCGACGCCAGCGACAATTCAAAGCCGCAAAGCATCTCCGCTCCGCTCGGCCTCATCGCCTACAGCGTCGCGCCCGGCGAGCGCCTCACCGCCGACGTCGTCATCCAGAACAAAGGCATCGCGCACAGCCACGTGCCCGAGCAGCGCGACATGTACGAGTCCTGGGTCGACTTCACCGTCAAGGACTCCACCGGCAAGGTGCTCAGCGAAAGCGGATTCATCAAGCCCGGCGGCGACCTCGACGACCGCGCCCACAGCTTCACCAACCGCCTGATCAACGCGAAGGGCGAGCTGAACTCTCTGCACCAGGTCTGGGACAACCGCGTCGTCGCCTACAACAACACCATCCAATCCGGCCGCTCGCAGGTGGTGCGCTACAGCTTCCGCATGCCGGCCGATGCAGCAGGTGCAGTCACCCTCACCGCAACCGTGAAGTACCGCCGCTTCGATCAGCACTTCATGGACTTCGGCATGAACAAGCACTACGAGGAGCCGGTCGTCGACATGGTCTCCTCCAGCCGCACCATCCGCGTCGGCCAGAACGCCGCGTCCACACCGGACGCGACCGAGAACAAGGAGTGGATGCGCTGGAACAACTACGGCATCGCGCTGCTCGATGCGCAGCAGTACGCTGCTTCGCTCGATGCCTTCCAGCACGTCTCCAAACTGCGCCCCGACTACGCCGATGCCTACACCAACATGGCCATCGTGGAGATCCAGTGGGAGCGTTACTCCGACGCACGCCCCCACCTCGAGCAGGCGCTGAAGATCTCGCCAAACAACGCGCGTGCACTCTATTACCGCGCGCTCGTGGAGCGTAACGAAGGCAAGCTCGACCTCGCTGTCGCCGATCTTCAATCCGTTCTGAAGGGTTTCCCGCAATCGCGCGACGCGCATCGCGAGCTCGGCTTCTCGTTCTATCAGCAACACAAGTATCCGCAGGCACTCGCCGAGTACGAAGCGCTCCAGGCCATCGACCCCGACGACCTCGCCGCGCACTACAACCTCTCCATCCTCTATCGCCGTCTCGGCAATAAAGAAAGGGCCGCGGAAGAAGCCGCGCGCTTCGCCGACCAGAAGGACGACCCCACCGCCGCCACCTACGCGCTGGAGTTCCTGCGCGGCCACACCGAGCTCGCCAACGAAAGCGTCCCCTGGCACGCGCACGAACTCGATGGCGCGAAGTCAGACGCGCCCACTGACGCAGCGCACATCGCGGGAGCCGCCAAATTTTGATCGCCCTCAATCCCGCGTCGCGCTTTACACGCCCGCTCTCCCTCATCGATCATGGCTTACGCATGAAGAGCGCCGCCGCACTGCAAACCCTCCGCAAACCACTGCTCCAGCTGGCAGTCCTTTCCGTATTCGCCATCACCGCCGCCACCGCGCAGAACCCCAACACCAACCCGCTGGAGAAGCAGGCGCAAAAGCCCGTGGAAGGCTCGCAGGCCGCTGGCGGCGGTGGGGTCAATACCGGCGGGGCGCATGAAGCAGTGCTCGATGCGCAGCATCGTCCCATCACCGCCGGAGGCTTCGTCTCTTCCGGCCCCATCGTCTTTCAGGACGCCGCCGCACCAGCCGGCCTCGCCACATGGACGCACCACATGGGCTCGCCGGACAAGGGCTTCATCATCGACACCGTCGGCTCCGGCGTCGCTCTGCTCGACTACGACAACGATGGCTGGCTCGACATTTATCTCGTCAACGGATCCACCGTCGATGCCATGACCGGCAAGGCCACGCCCCCACACGCCGCGCTCTTCCACAACAATCACGACGGCACCTTCACCGATGTCGCAGCGAAAGCCGGCGTCACCAACGACCGCTGGGGCTTCGGTGCCGTAGTCGGCGACTTCGACAACGATGGCTGGCCCGACATCTACGTCTCCAACTTCGGCAAGAACCGCCTGTACCGCAACAACCACGATGGCACGTTCACCGATGTCGCAGAGAAAGCCGGAGTGACGCTCGGCAACTGGTCGACCGGCGCCACGTGGGGCGACTATGACGGCGACGGCCGTCTCGATCTCTTCGTACCCGGATACGTGCACTACGACTTCGCGCATCAGCCCGGCCAGGGCGACAACGCCACCACCTTCAGCTTCTGCCAGTTCCGCGGCGTGAAGGTCATGTGCGGCCCGCGCGGCCTGCATGGCGAACCCGATCACCTCTTCCACAACAACGGCGACGGCACATTCACCGACGTCAGCGCTAAGGCAGGCGTGGCAGACACCAGCGGCTACTACGGCCTCGCCTCGCTCTTCGTCGACGTAAACGGCGACGGCCGCCCCGACCTCCTCGTCGCCGACGACTCCACGCCCAACTACCTCTACATCAACAAAGGCGACGGCACCTTTGAAGACGCCAGCTTCTCCAGCGGCTACGCTCTAAACGAGAGCGGCCGCGAGACTGCGACCATGGGCATCGCCGCCGGCGACCCGCTGCACAACGGTGGCGTCGATCTCTACAACACCACCTTCTCCGATGACTACAACCCGCTCTACCGCAACGACGGCAGCGGCAACTTCACCGACACCGCGTACCAGGAAGGCATCGCCGAGCCGACCGTCCCGTTCCTCGGCTGGGGCACTTCGTTCTTCGACTACGACAACGATGGCTGGCTCGACCTCTTCGTCGTCAACGGCCACGTCTATCCCCAGGTCGACGCGCAGAACTGGGGCACGACCTGGAAGGAGCGCGCTCTGCTCTTCCACAGCGAAGCGGGCAAGCTCAAGCTGGTGCCCGCCGTCGAAGGCACCGGCCTCGCGAAGGTAACGACCGCACGTGGCATGGCGTTCGGCGACCTCTTCAACAGCGGCCACATCGATGTCGTTGTCAACAACATGGACAGCACGCCCTCACTGTTCCGCAACGTCGTCAAGAACAGCAACCACTGGATCGCATTCAAGCTCATCGGCGCGCCCTCACCGGGGGCAGGGAAGCCGGGCAGCCCACGCGATGGCGTCGGCGCCAGGGTCTACGTCACGGCCAACGGCTTCACGCAGCGTATGGATGTGCTCGCCGGCGGCAGCTTCGCCTCAAGCTCTGACCAGCGCCCGCACTTCGGTCTCGGAGCAGCGACGAAGATCGACAAGATCGAAATCCGCTGGCCCAGCGGCCGCGTAGAAACGGTCCCCCCACCATCAGCCGTGGACAAAATCTACACCGTCAACGAAGGCAAGGGCTCCGACCCACTCAAATAGCTATGACGCAATACGCGAGCACTGCGTCTGCATCAGATCACGACCTGCTCGTCCGTTGCGGGAGTATGCGGGTGCCCCTTCGTCAGCTGGTAGTAAACAGCCGGCGTAACGATGAGGCTCAGCACGACTGAGATAATCAGTCCGCCGATGACCGAGATCGCCAGCGGCTGAAGCATCTGCGATCCCGCACCCAGCGCAAACGCCAGCGGCAACATGCCGCACATCGCTGCCGTAGCCGTCATCACGATCGGCCGCAGTCTCCGGCTCGCCGCATGCAGCATCGCGTCGAGCGCATTCGCGCCTTCCGCGCGCGCACGTTCATCGGCATCCAGCAGCAGTATGCCGTTCTTCGCGACGATGCCGATCACCATGATCAATCCCATGAAGCTCGCCACGTTGAAATCGGTACGCGTGATCAGCAGCGCGAACACCACACCCGCAATCGACAGCACCGAGCTCGTGAGGATCGCAACCGGCGCGGAGAAGTTGCGGAACTCCGCCAGCAGCACGCCGAACACCAGCGCCAGCGCCAGCACCAGCACCTGCGCCAGTTCGCGGAACGACTTCTGCTGCTCCTGGTACGTACCGCCGTACTCCACACGCACGCTGGCCGGCAGATGCAGTTTGGCCACCGCATCCTTCACCTGCACCATCGCGCCGCCGAGGTCCGAGCCTTCCAGCCGCCCGCTAACCAACACCACCTGCTGCAGGTTCTCGCGACGGTTCTCGCCCTGCGGCGGAAGCTCCTGGATCGTGGCCAGCTCGCCCAGCGTCGCCGTGTGACCCGACGCCGAGTTGAACACCGTGTTCTTGATCGCATCGAGCGATGCGCGATGCTCATCCGACAGCCGCACGCGCACGGTGTAAGGCCGTCCCGCCACGATCACGGGATCGTTCGATGGCAGCCCGTCCAGCAGCGACGTCGCGTCCTCGGCGATCTCCTGCACCGTGAAGCCGAGTCGGCTCGCCACAGCAGGATCGACCTGAAACGTAGTCGCCGGTCCAGACAGTGTGTTGTCGATGCCATTCTGCGTATCCACCACTCCCGGGATCGACGAGATCGCCGCCTGCACCTTCGGCCCCAACTGCGTCAGCAGCGCCGTGTCGGTCGAGAACAGCTTGATCTGGATCGGCTCAGGCGAGTTCGAGAGGTCATTGATCATGTCCTCCAGCACCTGCACGAACTCCACATCCAGCGTCGGCTCTTCGTCCTTGATCTTGTCGCGCGCATCCGAGATGATCGCCTCGATACCGCGTGACCGCTTCGACTTCAGCCGCACCGAAATGTCGCCGGTGTTCGCTTCAGTAACAGCCGCAAGCCCAAGCTGTAAGCCGGTGCGACGCGTCGTGACATCGACCTCCGGGATCTCGTGCAGAATCTGCTCAACGTGATCGAGCACCTTCGATGTGGTAGCCAGCGAGCTTCCGGCGGGCATGATGTAGTCGAGAATGAAGCTGCCCTCGTCCATCGCAGGCAGCAGGTTCGAGCCGAGATGGCTGTAAGAGAGGTATCCGGCGACGATCAGCACCAGCGCGATAACGCCCAGCGCCCACGGTCGCCCGATAGTCCATCCCAACGCCTCGCCATGCACATGCAGCACGCGGCGCATTATCGGCCCGCTCTCTTCGTGATGATGCGCGTCGTCGCCGTCCTTGCGTTTGCGCAGCAGCGAGAGCGACAGTGCCGGCGTGAACGTCAGCGCCAGCAGCAGTGACGTCAGCAGCCCGGCCGTCATCGTGATGGCCAGCGCGCGGAAGAATGTCCCCGTAACGCCCGTAACAGCGATCAGCGGAAGGAACACCACCACCGGCGTAATGGTAGAGCCGATCAGCGGCACCGTGATTTCCCGAAGCGCCGAGCGTACCGCTTCCACGCGGGTCTGCCCGCTATCGCGATGCACGACAATGTTCTCCACCACCACGATCGCATCGTCAATGACGAGCCCAATGGCCGCGGCCAGTCCGCCCAGCGTCATCAGGTTGAAGCTCTCCCCGATGACCCACAGGAACAGGATCGTCACAGCCACCGTCACCGGGATCACCAGCCCAGCGACCAGCGATGACGTCCAGTCGCGCAGGAACAGGAACAGGATGATGCACGCGAGTACAAGCCCAATGAGGATCGCATCGCGCACGCTCGAGATGCTCTCGCGCACCAGCTGCGACTGATCGTAGAACGGCGTCATGTGCACGCCCGCAGGCAGGGCCTTCTTCAGCTGTTCGACCTCCGCAGCCACTGCATCGGCCACCGCGACAGTGTTGCTCGTGGGCTGGCGCGTGATGTTGATCAGCACCGCGGGCTTGCCGTCCGCGTCAACCTGCGTATACACCGGCAGCGTTGCCGGCCCCAGCGTCGCCACATCCGAGATGCGCACCGGAACGCCCGCAGGCGTAGTCTTAACCACCAGCTGTCCAAGCTGGTCGACATCATGCGCCTGCGCGCCCACCAGCCCGAGCACCAGTTGATGATCGGCCTCATACAGTCCCGGCGAGTCGATGATGTTTGACGTCTGCACCGCGTTCACGAGGTCGAGCACGGTGATCCCCGCGTTCTGCAGCTTGGCCGTATCGGGCACAATGTGGAACTCGGGCACCTTGCCGCCCTGCACCACAACCGTGCTCACACCGGACACACGATTCAGCGGCGGCTTCAACTCATAGGTGGCAAGCTGCCACAGCGCCGTCTGCGATACGGTATCGCGCCCGTGCTCATCGGCCGTCAGCGCATAGCCGACAATGGGGAACGTCGCGAACGTCAGCCGGTTGGTCGTAATCTTTGCGGTCGCAGGCAGACTCGACTGCACCTTGGCCAGGGCCGCATCGGTCAACTGCAGCGTCTGGAACATGTCCACGTTCCAGTCGAAGAAGAGGCTCACCTCTGCCGAGCCGCGGCTGGTCGTACTGCGCACCGTCGTCAGCCCAGGCACGCTGTTCACCGCATCTTCGATCGGCTTCGTAATAGTGACCTGCATCTGCTCAACCGGCATCACGCCGTTATCGACACCGATCACCACGCGCGGGAAATTAGTCTCCGGAAAAACCGAGATCGGCACCTTGAACGCCGCATAAACGCCTGCGATCGAGAGCACCATCAGGAAGAAGAAGATGGGCTTGGCCGCGCGTGTCAGCCAGAAATTGCTGTCGTGCGGTTGCGCGTCGGGAGCGAGCGTCACTCTTTGTCTCCCTTCTTCTCGTCATCCGCCTTGCCGTCGCCCTTCGCGCCCGGAGCCTCCACCGTCACTTTGCTGCCGTCGTCCAGGCCATAACCGCCCTCGGTGATCACACTATCGTCGAGCTTCAAGCCGCTAAGGATCTGCGTATTCTCTTTGGTCTGGATCCCCACCTCGACCGCACGCTTCTTCGCCGTTCCATCGGCGGCCACCACCATCACGATCTTGCCTTCACCCTCAGGCGAGCGCTGCACCGCATCCGTCGGTATCAGCATGGCGTTCGGTACCGTGTTGCCCTTCAGCGTCGCATGCACCGACGATCCCGCCTTCAGCCTGCCATCGGGATTCGCCGCGCGCAGCCACACCTCCACCGTCGTACTGCCCGGATCGAGCGCGGGGCTGATCAGCGATACCTTCGCCGCCACTGCCTCGTCGATCCCCGGCACCGTCAGGGTCGCCGCCGCACCCAACTTCAGGTGCTGCGCGAGAGCTTGTGCGATATGCAGCTTTGCAATCATCGCCGACGTATCCATCACCGTGACGATCGCCGCGCCCGCCGCCGGTGTCTCACCTGCGAACAGCGTGCGGTCAGTCACCACGCCCGAGATCGGCGACCGTATCTGCGTATAGCTCAGCATCGCTTCGGCGTTCATGTACTTGCCCTTCGCCGAAGCCAGGTTGCCCTGCGCCGTTTCAAGCGACGCCTTCGTACCCGCCGTCTGCAGCGCATCGTAGTGCTGCTTCGCGAGGTTGTACGCCGCCTCCGACTGTATCGCCGTCGTGCGCGCCGTCTCCACATCACGCGCCGAGATCGCCCCCTGCGCCAGCAGTTGCTTGCGGCTGTTGAGGATGTTGTTGTTCAGGTCCATCGTCGCCTTGGCCTGTTCCACTTCAAGCCGGCTGCGCGTCTGCTCTTCAGGAACAGTCTGCTTCGTCGCGGCGTCGTACGCTCCCTTGGCCGCGGTGAACGTACCCTGGTTGTCGACCGCCGTGGCGGCCAGGTCGCTGTTCTCGAGCGTAGCCAGCAACTGCCCGGCCTTCACATGCGCTCCACGCTGCACGTAGAACGCCTTCACCGGAGCCGTTACCTTAGGCAGTATTGCGGCCTGCGCGACCGGCGCCAGTATCGCGTCAGCAGTGATGTCTTCGCTGATCGACCCGGTCACCGGATGCACCACCTGCACGGCAGCAGGCGCCTTCGTGTCCGCCTCATCAGCCTTCTTGCATCCCGTGGTCAGCAACAGCGGCGAGGCCACCAAAAGAATCGAACCCACAAGGCGGGTCGAAAAAAGTCGTCGTGTTTCAAGTTTGTGCATGGGTGCTTTCATCTCGTCGATGGTGTGTCTGCGATGGATCACGTTATAGCTTCCCCGTAAGAAGTTGAAGGTTGGCCAGCGCCACCTCGTAACGAACAGTCCCGTCCTGCAGAGCCGTCTCGGCAGCCGTCAGCGTATTCTGCGCGTCCACCACTTCGAGCACCGTCGACTCGCCCGCGCTGTACCGCAGCCGCGTCAGCCGCAGGCTCTCACGCGCATCCCGCGCACTCTGCTGCAGCGAGTCCAGCTGCGTATGCGCCAGTACCGCCTCCGCATAAAACTCATCGAGCTGCACGATCAGCCGCCGCTGCGCCGCCGTCAACGCAACCTTCGCCGCATCATGTAGTATCTGTGCCTGCTTCACCTTGTGCTCGGTCGCCAGCCAGTCCCACACCGGCAGGTCAACCGTAGCCGACGCCGAATACCCCAGGTTGCGATTGCCTTCGCGCCCGGTCGCCGCGAACTCCGGTGCATCGATGCCGTAGGTATAGTTCAGCACCAGGCTCGGCAGGTACGCCGCACGCGCCGCTCCCACACCAAGCCCCTTCTCGCGCACCGTCGCCAGCGCGCTCTTGAGCTCCGGATTATTCGCCGACGCGGCCGCTTCCACCGCCGCGCGCTCCGGCACCGGCGCTGTCGCCGGAAGCTCCACGGTGTACGGTGTACGCGGATCGGCAAACAGAAGCACGCCCAAATCCAGCCGCGCCTTCTGCACCTGCAGCGTCGCATCCGCCAGGTCGCGCTGCCGCTGCTGCATCGTCAACTGCGCCTTGATCACATCCGCATGCGCGGCTTCACCCAGCGCCTCACGCTGCTGCGTCTGCTTCACAAAGTCCGCAGCCTCATCGGCCGCGCGCTGCAGGATCGCCAGCTTGATCTGCGCCGTGCTCGAGCTATAGAACAGGCTCACAACAGTGGACGTCAGCCCCCGCCGGCTGATCTCCAACTCCGCGCTCGCCACCGCCGCCGCCGCATCCGCACGCGCCAGCGCCGTGTATTGCGCGAGCCCCAGCGTCTCGCTCACCACGCCCTGGCTCACATACTCATGCACCGCGTTATTGGCGATAAACCGCTGCGGATACCCAACAATCGCGCCCGCTTGGTTCGCCTGTGTGTACAGATATTGATTGTGGTAGTCCAGCGACGGCAGCAACGCCGCCCGCGCAATCGACCGGTCCAGCTGTGCCACCTTGCTCGCTGCCGCCGCCGCCGCAAACGTCGGCTCATTCGCCAGCGCCAGCTTCAACGCTTCATCCAGCGTAACCGTACGCCCCGCCTGAGGCGCCCCCGCCGCTGCCGCCGCTGCCTGCGGAGACGTCGTTTCCGCTCCCCCGGTATTCAGCGGCCCCGGCGAAATCGCGCCACTCGGAATCGGCCCCGGCGCAACACTGCCCGGAGCAGCCGTGCCTGGAGCCGCGCTCGGCACAGCTGTACTTGGAGTGGCGGCACCAGGATTCGGGCTGGTCGCCGGCGCGGCCGCACTCGGAGCGTTTACAAGCCCCGGCGCAGTCGTCGCCGGGGCCTGCTGCGAATCGGGCCCGGTCTTAGCCTGGTTGGGCGCCTGAGTCGAAGTCGGCGTAGACGCCTGACTCGTTCCCACCGGCGTCAGAAGACAGGCAGCGCACGCAACCAGACCTATGCTAAACATCTGGGTCTTCATCTTCATAAGCGTCAGTTTAGTCGGTACTCGTTAAAGCCAACATGAAGGTCGCCAAAAAAAGCCTTAACCATTGAACTCGATAGCGAGCTTCGCCGCAGGCACCGCAAGGCTTCGCAGATCCGGCATCAATCCTCCGTTGGATGCATTGGAACAAATCTCCTGTAGGTGTACGGCGAAATTTCGAACCTCGTGGCCGTTTTTCCCAGAAAAAACGGCATCGCACGCCCTATTCAACCTTTCAGAAACAGGAGATTTGCTCTCAACGCCATCGTACGCGCACCATCCCCAATGCGCACTCAATGACAGGATAGTCATTTTGCGGCACATCGGAGATGGTCAGCGCACCATGTGTATAGAAGGCGAGCGCCCTCTGTGCATCACGAACAGTGAGCCGGGGGCGCAGCCTGAGCAATGCTCACGCCGCGCCCGCACCAACACTAGAACGCCAGCTTCAGCGAAAGCTGCGCGATGCGTGGCTCGCTCACAAAGCCGTTGTTCGACGTCGTCCCTGTGATCTTGCCGAAGGTGCTCGGCGTTCCAACCGTCGTTCCCGGATCGCCGAAGTTCGTGTGGTTGAGCACATTGAAGTACTCCGCCCGGAACTGCAGTGTCACCCTCTCCGTAAAGTCGAAGTAGCGATGCAGGCTGGCGTCCCAGTTCGTATACCGCGGACCGACGAACGAACCTTTCACCACATTCCCATACGCCAGCGTCGGATTGGCCGCATACGTCGGGTTCACGCTGAATGCCGCCGGATTCAGATAGCTCTTGCACGGCGGGGTGGTCACCGCTGAGCAAGCCGACGTCCCATACGCCTGCGCCCCGTTATAGATAGCGCGGTCGCGTCCTCCCGATGTGCCGGAGTTGTTCCCGCCTGCCGTTATCGTCAGAGGGTCGCCGCTGCGTGTCTGGATCAGGCCCGTCGTCTGCCATCCATTGAGGATGTACTTCACCGGCCCCGGCCCTTCGTGAAGCTTCGGCAGCCTCCACACATACGACGCCGAGATCACGTTGCGATGGTCAAAATCCGACGCCCCATGATCCAGCCGCTTGTAGTTCGGCTCGTACACCGGAAGCACATACGAGTTACCCGGCCCCGCGCTCGTCACACCGGTGTTCACCGGCAGGTCGTCGGTCGCGTGCGACCACGTGTAGTTGAACAGCAGCGACACGCCGCCGCGCACGCGCTGCTCCAGCGTCGCCTGCAGCGAGTGATACTGCGTGTTGCCCTCCATCTGCGTCTGGCTGATCTGGTTGGCATACTTCGAAGACGTGTAGGCATTCGGCGCGATCACCTGGTACACGCGCTTACCCACGTTCGAAGCCAGCCCGCCGGCGCCCGCGTTGGTCGCGCTGTTGTATGTCGGGTTGATGTCGATCGACTCGAAGTTGTGGCTGCCATGCGTTCCCACATACGCCAGTCGCGAAGCCAGCCCCGGTGCAAGCTGCTGCTCCACCGCCAAGTTCCAAACGTAGGTCGTCGGCACAGGGAAGTAGCCGTCAGGAGCGAACGAAATCCACGAGTTCGTATTGAAGCTCGCGGTTGCCGGCGGAGGCTGCGTCGCCGGGAACGGATTCGTTGTCGCCTGCGTCGAACCCGCATACGGGTTGATGAAGTTTCCCGTCGTGACGCCTTGATAGTTGCCGGGCTGGAACGCCAGCGTCAGCGACGTCACGAACGGCTGCACGTTGCTGAACGCATTGTTGATCACGCCGTCCTGGCGCGTGTCGAAGAAGATGCCGCTGCCGCCGCGAACCGCGGTCCGGCCGTCGCCGAACACGTCATACGCAAACCCCAGCCGTGGCATGAAGTCCTTGTACGACCCCTTGTAACCATCAACCGGCACACCGGTATCGCCGGGAAACAGCAGCCCCGCCGGAGCATTCGGATACACCGTGGACACCCGTCCCGCCGCCTCGGCCACGGGATCGAACGTGCCGATCCGATGAAACTTCTCATGCCACGGAAACGCCGGCTCGTAACGCAGACCATAGTCCACTGTCAGCCGCCGCGTCAGCTTCCAGCTGTCCTGCGCGTAGAAGCCATAAAACTTGTTGCGATTGTTAATGAACTGCCCGGAGCCCTGCTGGAACGAAGAGAGGTACCCCAGCAGGAAGCTCGCCGTCGCATCGCCCGTCGTAGCCGAAGAGAACCCGAACGACCCCGGCTGCTGTGCCGTGTTCACGACGTCCACCTTCGAAATCTCGCCGTGGAACCCGAACGCCAGCGCATGCCGTCCCTTGGTCCAGTGCACATCATCAGCCAGCGTATAGTTCGCGCGATTGAACGTCCCCGGAGGGTTATCGCCGATCGAGAAGTTGCCGGTGCTGATGCTCTGGAAGGCCTTGAACGCCGGCTGCCAGATCGTCACACCCAGGTCGCCCACATTCAAAGCGCCGTCAGTTGTCTTCGGCCCGCGCGAGGAGTCTGCGAGTTGATAGCTGATGATGAAGTTGTTCAGCACGCTGTCGCTGAACGTATGCGCCTCCGAGATCAGCGCGTTGTGATACTGAATATCCGACCCGTCCGTGTACGTCAGCAGGTTCGAGGGATCGAGCACCGGGTTGTTATGGAAGCGGTCCAGGAAGTAGCGGATCGTCGCGCGGTCCTTCGCTCGGATGTTCCAATCCGCGCGCGCCGTGTACTCGCCGAACTCTTGCGAGACCGGCTTCTTGTACAGGATCAGACCCGACGCGTCGGCCGTCGGCAGATGCTTCAGCAGCGCCAGCGACGCCGGGCTGAACCGGCTCGGATTGATGAAGTTACTCGCGAATTGCGTGCACTGCGAAGCGACGGTCGTCGTCGTCGCAGGGCAGGTCGACGGATCGTAAACATTGGTCGAGAACTGCCCCGCCAGTTGCGCCGGCGTCGGAAGTGTCGCGCTGCTCGCCGCCAGCGACTGCGTGCGAACAATGGTCTTCTGATACCCGAAGAACCCGAACAGCTTGTCCCGCCGGATCGGCCCGCCAAGGGTGCCGCCAAACTGGTTACGCTTCAACGGATCAGGCTGCTTGATGAAGGTCGTCGAGGTCGGCGTCGGCTTGATATAGCCAAAGTATGGCGCCGCATTGAACACCGCATTCCGCACATACTCAAACACATTCCCATGCAGCGTGTTGGTGCCGGACTTCGTCACCACGTTCACCACACCGCCCGCATTCTGCCCATACTCCGCGTTGTAGTTGCTCGTCTGTACGCTGAACTCCTGCACAGCATCGGGCATGGGGAACGGCGCATTCACGTTCGTGTACTCGTCGACATTGTTGCCGCCATCGAGCATGTAGTTCGTCTGGTTGGCGCGGGTTCCATTCGCCGAGATCGCCACCACACCCGGGAAGCTCTTCTGGTTGCCCTGGTCGGCGCCCTGGTTCGGCGCGATCACCACCCCTGCCACCAGCGTCGTCAGCGCCGCGGCGTTGCGCCCATTCAACGGCAGCTCATTCACCCGGGCAGTATCCACCACCTGCGACAGCGTGCCCGTCGTCGTGTCCACCTGCAGCGCATCGCTCGTCACGGTGACGATCTCACCGCTGCTGCCCGCCTTCAGCGTCACGTTCTCCGACACCGAAGCGTCAGCCTGCAACAGGATGCCCTTCTGCAGGTAGCCCGTAAATCCCGGCGACGAAACCGACAGGTTATACGTCGCAGGCGGAAGCGACGGGAAGATATAGTCGCCCTGCTCGTTCGACTTCACTTCCGTCGTCGTCCCTGTGCCCGTCTGCGTCGCTCGGACCACTGCTCCCGGCACCACCGCTCCGGTCGTGTCCGCAATCGTTCCCGAGATCCTGCCCAGACCCTGCGCAAACACCGGCGCCGCCGAAGCCATGAAGACCAGAACCGCCAGCGCCCCCGCACGCCGCGCCCATCTCATCCCTGTGTGAACATTGGTGTACTTCTTATTGCTGAATAGTCGCATCGCGAGACGCCCCCTAAAAGTTTTCGTACGGAAATTATTTCTAACTGGTGAGTACTGCGGCGATTCTTCTGGAAGCCATCCGGCGCTGTCAACGCCAATGTCGAGGTTTTGAAGGCAGACCGCGCGATCACCCATGAAACACGCAAAAAGCCCGCAAACAGCCTATGTTTGTTGCACATTGGCTACTTAGCGGGCATCTTTAACGGAATGCCAATTTCGAGTGAGTTAAGCATAGCGGAACGCCCCCAGATCACCCGGGACAGCACGCAACTCTCCCCCGATCAGGGCTCCGGCGTAACTTCGATCGCGTTCACAAACGCGTAGTTTGTCACCGGACTGAACGAAAGCTCAATCTTCCCCTGGCCATTCGACAGCACATTTTCAAACGTCTTCACAATCGGCGCCGATCCGCTCTCCGCCAGCACGTCGAAGTCCTTCAGTAGCGACGTCCCGTTACACCACACATCAAACACGCGACTCCCCGGCCCGCCAGCCGCGTCATTCCCTTTGCCGAACCACGGCTCCCGGAAGAACAGCCGAATCCTGTACTTCTCCCTCGGCAGCACCGGGATGATGTACCGGAAGTGCCCCACCCGATCATTCGCATAGATCCCCAGCTCGGAGCTCCCCGGCGCCCTCCACATCTGCCCGGGCCGCCCTCCGCTGAAGTACCGGTCCGAGAGCCACACCTGCCCCGCCGAATCCGTAAACGCACTCGGCCCGGCCACAAACCGCACCGGCAGCAGCCCTTCCGAGGGCGTCGGCACAAGCTCCACCGCATTCAACAGCGAGACCTCGCTGATGTAGTCCAAATGAATGGCGCCATCGTTCTCGGGGCGCACTCCGGCTGTCACGAACGACGTGGCGATGCCATCTCCCCCCGCATCGTCGACCACGTCAAAGCCGATATTGGGCCGTCCGTTAATAGACATCACGGCAGACCGCCTCGCCCCTTCCAGGTTCGAGGTCTCCGCGAAGTGGAAGTGAACCTCATAGAATCCCGGTGGCACCGGAAAGCTGCAGTGCGCAATCCCGCGCAGCCCGCCAAGATAGATATACGGATCACTAGTCCCCGCGATCTTCTGTTCCGGCAGCTTGACGCTCGTTCCGCCCTCGCAACTGGCCGGCGTCCACTTATTGCCGGAGTGATCGACGTACGCCTTGCGCTCCGCCCCGAGCAGCACGCGCACCCCAGCAGGCGAACCCGAAATCGGCACCACCGCCCCCGGCACAGGCCCCGGCGGGGTCGCGCTGGCAGCTTTCCGCCGAGCCGCCAGGTACCCTCCGAATAAAATTGCAACTACCAACATGAACGCAGCCGGCACCAGCCAGGCCTGCGTGAACCCCTGGCGAACCTTCCGGTCCGGCAACGTTGCCGGCAACTCCACAGCAGGAGCCGCCACCTCCGCTTCCGCGGCAGGCGCCTCCTCTTCAACCGCAACTGCCTTCTCAACTGACTTTGCCACGAACGACGGAACGTAATTCCCGGGCGGAATCACCACCTGCATCGCCCGATCGGCTCCCTCGTTCTGATAAATCTCCAGCAGCCGTTTCCGCAGCGAGTGGGCAGTTACGCGGACAATCGTGTCCACATGAGGGTCGAAGTCCGCACGCCGCCCGAGCGCTTCGACGGCGATCGTGTGCTCCTTGATCTCGTCGTCGCGACCCTCGAAATGCCTCTCACAGATAAAGGTGAGCATCCGTGCCAGGTTGTTCGAGCGTCCCAGGACACCCGACGACAGAAGCCAGGCGAGCTCCGCCTGCTCGGCTTCCAGGCCACTTATCGTCGCGGTCAGCCCCACGGGAACGCCTCTCTCTCGCTGCGCGGCAATTCTACACTCCAATGAAGGAATTCATCCAACTCAAGCTAACAAACCGTTTAGCCGAAAACTAACAACGTTAACAAACCGAAACCAACCTCCGGGAATCAACACTTTCCCGCCGAGCGCGTGCCTTCGAAAACTTTCACGTCCCCCGACCTTTTTTCACCGACGATTTCACATGACGGAGGACACCAACTCCTGCTACGGTTCGTTCGCTCTTCAAACAATAAAAAGATCCAGTCCCTGGAAATCTTTCGGAGGTTCAGCGTGCTCACACTACGGCGTCTCGGTTTCATTATTGCGCTTCTCGTCCTCACCATCTCACCTTCTGCCTTTGGCCAGGCAGTTAACGGAACGCTCCTCGGCACCGTCAACGACTCCACCGGTGCCACGGTCCCCAACGCCAAGGTCACCGCCGTCGAGACCCAGACCGGCCTCACCCACGAAACCAAGTCCAACGAGAGCGGCAACTACACCTTCCCCGACATGCCTCCCGGCAGCTACAGCATCACCGCCGAAGCCACGGGCTTCAAAAAGAACACTCACTCGAACATCGACCTACTCACCAACTCCACCACCCGCGTCGACATCGACCTTGTAACCGGCAGCGTGACCGAAACTGTCCTCGTCACCGAGGCCCCCCCGGTTCTTCAAACCGACCGCGCCGATATCAGCACCGCCATCACGTCGACTCAGATCGCAGAACTCCCGCTTGCCAGCGGCAACAGCTTCCAGTCTCTCCTTAATACCGTGCCCGGCATGGCGCCCGTCGTCTTCAACAACTCCCAGTTCTTCAACGCGAATAACGACCTCTCCACCAACGCCAACGGCCAGTCGTCCTACGTCAACCTCTATCAGATTGAAGGCATCGACGACGACCAGCGCACCGGCATTCACATCATCCTTGTTCCGCCGGCTGCCGCTATCGCCAACGTCGACATCACCACCAACAACTTCGAAGCCGAATTCGGCCGCGCCGTCGGGACGGTCGTCAACGTCACCCTCAAATCCGGCACCAACAACGTCCATGGTTCGTTCTTCCATAACATGGAGAACAACGGCGTCAACGCACGCCCGTACTTCCAGACCGCCCGCAACGGCCGTCTCGTCTATAACTACACCGGCGGCAGCATCGGTGGCCCCATCCTGAAAGACAAGCTCTTCATCTTCGGTGACGTCCTGCGGGTCTCCGACCATGAATTGGCCAACACAACCACGACCGTTCCCTTCTACAACGTTACCGGTAATGTCCTCAGCCTCGCGGGCTACAAGGGCCAGGTCTACGATCCCAACACCGGCGACACCGTGGACTGCCAGGGCGGATCCACCCCCGGCAACTGCGGCGTTGGCCGCACGGCGTTTACCGGCAACCTCATCCCGCTTAGCAATCCGGGCATCAACCCCATTTCGCTCAAGGTCATCCAGTCGATCGACGCGTTGGCCCGCAATGCGCAGTCCAACCTCAACTCGGCTGCCTACCTCGCCGGAGCTACAGGAAACAACTACTCCGCCAATCTGCCGTTCCACAAGGACATGTGGAACTACGACATCAAGAGCGACTACAACATCGGCGCGAGTGACCATCTGAGTGGCCGCCTGAGCTGGCAGCACATCAATACCTTCCAGGCTCCGCTCTTCGGTTCCTTCCTTGGCGGCCCGGCGAACGGAGGCTTCGAAGCCACCGGCATCGCCACCGCCTACAGCGTAGGCGGCACCTATACCCACACCTTCAATCCGAGTCTGCTCACGGAGGCCCGCGTCGGCGTCGCCCACCTGCGCAACGTCGCCACCCAGACCGACTATGGTGCGAGCGACGCCAAGACGCTCGGCTTCACGGCCAATGGGCCTAACGGCACCAATGCCAATCCGACCACCAGTGGCCAGGTCGCGTTCAACGTGCCAAACTTCGCCAATCCATTCATCGGGTACTCGGCATCGCTGCCTTGGCTCCGCGCCGAATCCAACATCGATTTTGCTAACAACTGGACCAAGATCATCGGCAACCACCAGCTCAAGGGTGGTGCGGATATCCGTCGCGTCCGTGACGACTTGTTGCAGGGCAACAATAACGCCGCTGCCGGCAACTTCTACTTCAACGAAAATGCTACCTCCGCACCCGGCGCGACCTCTTTCAATGGTGGCCCGACCGGCCAGGCCAACGACTTCGCCAGCGTCCTCTTCGCCGTGCCCTTTCAGGTCGGCCAGGACACCAACAGCACTTTCCCCGCGTACCGCCAGACATGGCTCTTCTTCTTCGCCTCGGATAAGTGGCAGGCCACCAACAAGCTCACGATCGACGTTGGTCTGCGCTGGGAACTCTACCCGCCCGCCACACCGCGTAAACCCGGTGGCTTTGTGAACTACAACCCCAGCACCAATCAGCTCGTTGTCGCGGGTCAGAACGGTAATCCCTCCAACCTCGGGATGCAGAGCAATTACAAGAACTTCGCTCCCCGTCTCGGCGCTGCTTATCGCATCAACGAGAAGCTCGTCGTTCGGGCTGGGTTTGGTGTCAGCTACGTGCCCTTCGTCGACAACAATTACGCCTACAACTACCCCATCAAGACCAGCACCACCTATAACAACGCCGCTACCCTGGGCCAGGCGCTCAACCCCGGCGTCGGTGTGGTGAACTTCGTCACCGGCGTCCCCGCGACCCCCACTGCGACCTTCTCCTCCAACGGCACACTCACTGAAACCGGTGGCACCGGGGGCAACGGTCTGCTCGGTCTCGCCAACCTCTACATCCCGCTCAACTTCAAGAACCCCTACGTCAGTTCCTGGAACGTAGTCGTGCAGCAGGCGCTTCCGCACGACAGTTCCTTCCAGCTCGCCTATGTCGCCAATCACGGCACGCGTATCTCGATCGAGCAGAACATCAACATCCCGAGCATCTATGGTCAGGCTGGATCGTATGATCCGCTCAACATCGCCTTCGGCAAGACCTCCACCGTCACGCAGTTCATGTACGGTTCGTCCACCAACTATCAGTCATTGCAGGCCCAGTTCAACCGCCGCTTTCACAACGGCTTCGGGTTCACGATGGCTTATACCTGGGGCAAGGCTTCCGGCTACGTCACCGGTGCTCAGGTGGGCGGCCTGTTCTATGGCTTCTCCGCCCCAAACCCGCACATGAACTACTCGGTACTTGATTTCGATCGCACCAACAACCTCTCCACCACCCTCAGCTACGAGCTCCCGGTGGGCAAGGGTCACAAGTACCTCAACTCCGGCATCGGTGCGTACACGCTGGGCGGCTGGAAATTGTCCAGCATCTTGCAGGGCGTCTCCGGTTTGCCCTTCTCCATTACGGCAAACAGCGCTACCCCCGGCGTCACTCAAACCGCCAATCAATCCGCGCCCTTCCGCGTATCGCACGGTCATACCGCCGTGATCGGGACCGGTTCACCCACGTGGTTCGACCCAACTGCCTTCGCCCAACCCGCCTGCGCAGCCTATTCCATCAGCAACCCCAACGCCTGCGCTCTCGGAAGCACGGGCCGCAATCAGTTCCGCGGACCGGGCTATTTCTCCGACAACCTCTCCATCTTCAAGACTTTCGCCATCCGGGAAAGGTGGAAGGTTGATGCTCGTTTCGACGCGTTCAACATGACCAACACACCGGCCTTCGCGAACCCCACAAACTCCATAACCTCCGGCAACTTCGGCAAGATCACTTCGATCCTCTCCAGCGGCGCCGGCATCGTCAACGGTGTTGGCGGACCACGCGTCCTGCAGGCGTCCGCCAAACTCACCTTCTAACCAGCGACTCTGTTTGTGCCCGCCGGTCACTCGCATAGTAGCGAGTGACCGGCAAGGCGATCGATGCTCGTGCCTCCACCCTGTCTCCAACCGGTCTTCTCGGCCAGAATTCGTCAAGCCCCCTCGCCTGTGGAAAACGCGCGATGTGCGCGCTAGCACTGGCGATTTCGCCGAGCGGCAACTTGCATATTTATCCTCTCCGCTCGCTACAATTAAGAGATAGACCTAAGCCCGCGAAGCGCGCAGAACTATGCATGGCCGCTCATTTCTTTCAACCCCTATACCCTGGGTCTAAGTGCTTATTTTTCCATATTTTAGCTATACCCCCACCCTAAACCCTTTAGAATCCGCTGCTTCACTTGGTAGGGGGGAGGGGGGTATCGCCCGGCGGTTCTCACCCGGCCACCCCATGTGCGATGCCGCCGAGTGACCGCCGCCGCTCTTAAGAGGTATCGTTGATTCGACTCGAACCGTCATCGCGACACAGGAGAAACATGAAAGCTCTATCCAGGCGAAACTTCCTTGCGGGCGCAGGCCTCACCGCCGCCGCATGCGCAACGCGTCCGCTCTTCGGCCAGTCGCCGGCATCGAGCTCTCCCTTCAAGATCTCCGTCATCTCCGACGAAATCTCGCAGGACTTCGACCACGCCTGCTCCGTCATCGCCAACGACTTCGGCCTGAAGTTCGTTGAGCTCCGCGAAATCTGGGGCAAGAATCTCCAGACGTCCACCGACGCCGAGATCGCCGACGCGAAGAAGATCCTCGCCAAGTACAACCTGCAGGTCACCGACATCGCGAGCCCGCTCTTCAAGGTCGACTGGCCAGGCGCGCCCAAGTCCCAGTACGGCTCCAAGGGCGACATGCACGGCGCCGACGAGGTCGCCTACAAGCACCAGGACGAGATCGTCCAGCGCAGCATCTCTCTCGCAAAGCAGTTCAACACCGATAAGATTCGCTGCTTCGATTTCTGGCGCCTCGACGACGTCGCCCCCTTCCGCGCGGCCATCAACGAGAAGCTCCGCGCGACCGCAGAGGTCGTCGGCAAGCAAGGTCTCATGCTCGTCATCGAAAACGAGTTTGCCTGCAACACCGCCACCGGCCGCGAAGCCGCCTCCGTCCTCGCCGCCATCCAGTCCCCCCACTTCGCTCTCAACTGGGATCCAGGCAACGCCGTCATGCGCGGCGAAATGGACGCCTTCCCCGCCGGCTGGGACGCCATCCCCAAGGACCGCATCCACCACTGCCACTGCAAGAACGCCGTCAAGGACGACAAGGGCAAGATCGTCTGGTCGCCCGTCGACAAGGGCTACATCGACTGGGCCGCGCAGTTCCGCGCACTCAAGGCCGCGGGCTACCGCAACGCCGTCAGCCTTGAAACACACTGGCGCGGCGCCGGCACTCCCGAAGCCTCAACGCGCATCAGTTGGGCGGGCATGAAGAAGTGCCTGCAGGACGCCGGAGCCCTGTAGCTGCTGCATAGGTCGCGTTGGTTGACACCGCCATCAGCGCCCCCTAGCATTTCCTCGCGACCATCTTCCAACCGGGGCCGGGTGCAGCGACACGCATGTGGAGTCAGACGTACTTCCTCTTTGGCCTGAACCTCGGTCTCTCCGCGCTCATCGCGGCAGTGCCTGTTTTCACGCTTCTCCTGCTGCTCGGCGTCTTCCGCAAACCCGCGTGGATCGCCGCCGTCACGGGCCTCGCCGTCACCTTCGTACTTGCCATCGGCGGTTACCACATGCCCGCGAAGTTGGCGTTTTCGTCAGCCACCAACGGCGCAGTCTTCGGCCTGTTTCCCATCTCGTGGATCGTCTTCTGGGCCATCGCACTCTTCCGCCTCACGCAGGAAACCGGCAAGTTCGAAATCATCCGCGAATCCGTCGGCAAGCTCACCTCCGACCGCCGCTTACAGGCGCTGCTCATCGCGTTCGCGTTCGGCGCGTTCATTGAAGGCGCCGCGGGTTTCGGCACGCCTGTCGCCATCGCCGCGGCCATGCTCACCGGTCTCGGCTTTCCGCCCTTCCGAGCCGCCGCGATCTGCCTGCTCGCCAACACCGCACCTGTAGCCTTCGGCTCCATCGGCATTCCGGTAATCACACTCGCCGGCACAACCGGCCTTCCGCTCGACAAGCTCAGCGGCGCGGTCGGCCGCCTCTGCGCCCCAGTCTCGCTCATCATCCCCACATACCTCGTCCTCGCCATCGGAGGCACGGCAGCGCTGCGCGGCAGCTGGATTCCCGCGCTGGTTGCAGGAGCCTCATTCGCCATCACCCAGTTCGCGGTCTCCAACTACCTCGGCCCGCAGCTCACCGACATCGGCGCGTCGCTCGTCGCAATGGCCGCGCTCGTTCTCGTCAGCCGTTTCTGGAAGCCAACCGACAGCGACACCTACATCAACGCCGAGACCGAAACGCCGCTCACTGCAACCACCACCCAATACACCACCGCCGAAGTCCTCTACGCTTGGGTGCCGTACGCTCTGCTCGTGGTCTGCGTTCTGCTCTGGGGCTTCAAACCCATCCAGCGCCACCTCGATCCGCTCAGCTACACCTTCGCCTGGCCGTGGCTGCACGACCTCGTCCTGCGCATGCCGCCCATCACCAAGGCGCCCGCGCCGTACCACGCCCTCTATAACTTCAACTGGATGTCCGCTTCCGGCACATCATGCATGGTCGCGACGATCCTCTCCGCCATCGCACTGCGCGTGAGCTTCCGCCAGTTCTTCTCGATCCTCGCCGCCACCGCGCGGCAGCTCATCTTTCCAACGATCACCGTCTCCTCTGTGCTCGCGATGGCCTTCCTCCTCAACTACTGCGGCGCGACCTCAACCTTCGGCATGGCCTTCGCCGCGACAGGCTTTATGTTCCCGTTCTTCAGCGCGATCCTCGGCTGGCTCGGCGTCTTCCTCACGGGCTCGGACACCTCCGCCAACGCGCTCTTCGGCAACCTCCAAGTCGTCACCGCCAACCGCCTCGGCCTCGACCCAGTCCTCATGGCCGCCACGAACTCCGTCGGCGGCGTTATGGGCAAAATGATCAGCCTGCAGACCATCTCCATCGCCGCCGCGGCCACCAGCATGGCCACCGAAGATCAGTCGAAGCTCCTCCGCTTCACGCTAAAGCACAGCGCCTTCCTCGCCTGCGTCATCGGCTGCCTCGCGATGTTCTACGCCTACGTCCTGCACCTCTGACTCAGAGGCGATGCACCACCCCGAGTGATAGACTTCACCCGCTGCGAAACAACCGCTTATCCCATCACTGCGAGCCCTCATGCATCCTCTCCGTTTCACCCGTCTAGCTCTCGGCCTCCTCCTCTGCGGTTCCATCCTGTCTTCCGCTCAAACTGGAAAGCGCTGGACCGAGCAGCAGGCCAACGCCTGGTACGCGCAGCAGCCCTGGCTGGTCGGCGCGAACTACGTGCCCTCGAACGCCATCAACGAGCTCGAAATGTTCCAGGCAGAAACCTTCGATCCTGCCATCAACGATCGCGAGCTCGGCCTTGCCGAAGGTATCGGCATGAACACCATGCGCGTCTTCCTGCAGGACCAGCTCTGGACGCACGACCCTGAAGGCTTCTCCAAGCGCCTCGACGCCTTCCTCACCATCGCGGCGAAGCATCACATCCGCCCGCTTCTCGTGCTCTTCGACTCCTGCTGGGACCCCAACCCGAAGCTCGGCCCGCAGCATCCGCCGATCCCCGGCGTGCACAACTCCGGCTGGGTGCAGAGCCCCGGCGGACCCGAGCTCTCCGACCCGGCCTACGTTCCCAAGCTGCGCGCCTACGTCGAAGGCGTCGTCGGCCGCTTCGCCAAGGACGACCGCATCCTTGGCTGGGACGTCTGGAACGAACCCGACAACACCAACGATGCGCGCTTCGGCGAGCCGAAGAACAAGGTCGAGCTCGTCGAGCACCTGCTGCCTCAGGTGTTCGCCTGGGCGCGCTCAGCGAAGCCCACTCAGCCGCTCACCAGCGGCGTCTGGCACGGCAGTTGGAGCGACTCCGCCACGATGGGGCGCGTCACGCGCATCCAGCTCGCCGAGTCCGACATCATCACCTTCCACGACTACGGCTGGCCCGAAGGCTTCGAAGCCCGCATCAAGGAGCTGCAACCGCTCCACCGGCCCATCATCTGTTCCGAGTACATGGCGCGCGGCGCGGGCAGCACCTTCGACAACGATCTTCCCATTGCGAAGAAGTACAACGTCGGCGCGATCAACTGGGGCCTCGTCGCCGGCAAGACCCAGACTTACTATCCATGGGACTCCTGGAGCCGTCCCTACGTCCTCATCCAGCCGACGGTCTGGTTCCACGAAGTCTTCCGCCAGGACGGCACACCGTACCGCCAGCACGAAGCTGATCTCATCCGCGAGCTGACCGGCCGCGGCTCCCGCTAAGCGCCGTTGCAATCGCCTCTGAAGAATCCCCAGGCAAGAAATAGAAAAGCCGCCAGCGATGGCGGCTCTGCTATTTCTTGCGGGATAGTTTCTAGACCTCGATCGCCACAAGCTTGTGACTAATCGCGAACAACGCCAGCTCCAGCCGCGTGCTGACGCCGGTTTTGTCGAAGATGTTGGAGAGGTGGCGCTTCACTGTCTCTTCCGAGATGGAGAACTGCTTCGCCACGTCCTTGTTCGAGCAGCCTTCGACGATGCACGTTACCACTTCGAGCTCGCGCGGTGTCAGGCCGAAGGTTTTCTTTTCGGGGACGGCCGCAGCCTTGGCCATGAGGCCGTGAAGTGCGGTGAGGAGGTTCGCGACACGCTGTCCGCCGATCCAGTAGTCGCCTGAGAGCACCGCGCGCAGCGACTCGCCCAGATCGCCGGCGACGGAGTCCTTGAGGACGATGCCGCGTGCGCCGATCTGCAGCGCTTCGATGATCTGCTGCGTGGAGATGGTACTGGTAAGCAGGATGATCTTTACCCGCGGCGCTTTGCTCATGATGGCGCGCATGGCTTCGAGGCCCGGCAGGCGCGGCATGTGCAGGTCGAGCAGGAGGATGTCCGGTTCGAGTTCGATGGTCTGGGTGATGGCGACGTCGCCGTCCTCGGCCTCGCCGACGACCTCGAAGCCGGCCTCGGCCAGCAGCATGTTCTTGACGCCGAAGCGGACGACGGGATGGTCATCGGCCACTACGATGCGGATGGGAGCGATATGACCGCCGCGGGGGAAGGACTTAGCGGGGACGGCGGCTTTCTGCGCGGCAACTGCCATATTGGGGGCCTCTCACGTTCGTTGGTTACATATACGTTCACGTTCGTATGGGGATGCGCTCCTCAAGAATACGCCGAAGTCGAGCAGCCGCAGCCCGGAGGTCGTTGAGTAAAAGGGAACACTTCAAGCCACCTGCCTCCATACGGCCGGCAAGCGCGTGAAGCTCCGTCGCGCCCAGCATACCGCAACCGCCCTTGATGGCGTGAGCCTCGCGAACAAATGTGGCTTCATCCCTCTGGTCCGCGGCTTCCGACATGCGGTCGATGCGGGAGGGCGTGTCGTCCAGAAACATGTTGTAGATCTGCGGAAGCTGCGCTGCTCCCATTACGGTGGAGAGCTTGCTGTAGATGGCTTCGTTGAGCGCGGGAACTTCGGAACTCTCGGCGGGAGAAGAAGTTTCGGTTGCCGGCGAGGCTGGAGACGGTTCAGCGGCGGCCTCGAGGTTGACGGTGCTGGAGCGGGCTTTCTCCACGGCGGCCTCGTAGTCGGCGACACCGAAGGGCTTGCTGAGGAAGGCGTCGAAAGCCGCCGCTTCGGCTTTGGTAGGGCGGCTGGCGCTCATGACGAAGAGCAGCGCCGGCGGAGGACAGGCCTGGCGCAGGCGCACGGCCAGCGGAGCGCGCGAGAGGCCGGGCATGTTGAGGTCGACCAGCAGGACGGAAGGCTTTTTGGTCGGCGGGAGCGATGAGAGCAGGGCCAGCGCATCTTCGCCGGAGTCGGCCGTGATCACGGAGTGGCCTTCAGCGCCGAGCAGCAGCGTGAGCAGCTCCCGCATGACGGGATCATCATCAATGACCAGCACGGTGTCGGTCGAATTGGCACACGTCTGCATAGATGTAGTGTTCACCAGCTTATTCGATGCAAAGAAGAGTAGGCGAGGTTAGTTTTTGGCAAAACCGCGGCGGCGCGGACGCGGTACAGTAGTGGCCATGGATGAGGTGGGCTCGAGCGGTCGTGCGGCAGAGCTGGAAGCGCGGTTGGAGCGGCTGGGACGTGCCCTGAGCGCCCAGCAGGAAGAGATCGTGGCGCTGCGGATGGAGCTGCGTCGCTTGCGTGAGCCAGCGCCGCTGCCCACTCGATCTGAAGCGGCGGCTTCGCAGCAGCCGCAGTTTGTGCGGGTACCCGTCGTTCCTCAGACTCCAGTTGTTTTGCCGACCGCGATGTTTGCACCGGCTCCTCCCATCGCCCCACGAACCCCGAGTGCTCCGCTGCCGCCCGCACCCGAACCGCCTACCGAGCCGGACTTCTTGGGCGATAGCCAAGCTCCTGTGGGGACTGCAGCCAAGCCCGCGCCGCAGCGCTCCGTCGAGAACCGGATCGGATCGCAGTGGTTCAGCCGGGTCGGTATTGTCGCGCTGCTGACCGGCGTGGCCCTATTTCTGAAGCTGGCCATCGACAACCATTGGATACATCCCAGGCCTTCCACGCGCGTCGCGGCTGGGCTGTTGCTGGGCGCAGCTGTGGTGTTGTGGTCGGAGCGGTTTCGGCGAAAAGGCTACGCTACCTTCTCGTACTCGCTGAAGGCGATCGGGACCGGAACGCTGTATCTGGTCCTGTGGGCTTCATTTCAGATGTACCACTTGTGGCCGGCATGGGTCGCGCTAACTGCGATGATCGGAGTTACGGCGTGGAACGCGGCGATGGCGTGGTTGCAGGATTCCGAACTGCTGGCGGTGTACGCGCTCGTAGGCGGCTTCGCGACGCCCGCGCTGCTGGGCTCGGGCGGCAACCACGAGACGTTCCTGTTTTCGTACCTGCTGGCGATGGACGTCGCGGTGCTCGTGTTGATCGCGAAGAAGCCGTGGCAGCGGCTGCTGTTCGGGGCGTTCCCAGGCACGGTCGTCTACTTCATCGGCTGGTACGTGAAGTTTTTTACCGCCGAGCAGGCCGGGCTGACCGGATTGTTCGTCGTGCTGCTGGCTGCGCCGTTCGCAGCGGTAGCGCTGATCGGCCAAGAACGGGAGGATGCTTTCGAAGGCGTGCTCGCGCCGCTTTCTGCGGCATCGTTCCTCGCGCTGGCGATGTACTCGGTGCTGGAGGACAGCGGGCGGCACGGGTGGTTGGCGTGGGCCGCTGTGGCATTGGCGGCGGTATACCTGCTTCTGATGCGAGTGCGTCGCGGCGGACTCGCGGAGCCGATGCACCTCGCGCTGGCGATCATCTTTCTGACGATCGCGATTCCGCTGAAGGCCGAGGGCCGCTGGATCACCATCGGCTGGCTCGCGGAGGGTGTAGTGCTGCTCTGGGTGGCGGCGAGGCTGCTGGGTGCCGAGGTACAGCCGAGGGTTCGGACGCTCTTGCGTAGGCTGGGCTGCGGTGCGCTGGCGCTGGGAGTAATCGAGTCGCTCATTTTTTGGGTGCAACAGACCGCTGCGACCGCGTTCTGGAACGGACGGTTCTGGACGGAGATGGCTGCGGTGGGGGCCCTCGCACTGGGGGCCTGGATCGCGAGGCAGGCCGCCCGCAGTGACGATGCCGCAGCACTGGATCAGCCGCAGTGGCCGTTCGTCGGACTGCTGAGCGTTATTGGCGCGCACCTGATAGCGGCTCTGGCGGTTGCTCGCGAGCTGAACGCATTCTGGGGCGGGGGCGCTGTCGAGCAGACGGACTATCTGCACCAGTTGTGCGTGTTATCGATCGCCGCCTTTCTGATGGTGTACGGGGCCTGCCTGGTGGCATGGCTCGCGCTGCGGCGCGAGCAGGGCTCGCCAGATGTGCGGCGAGCGGTCAGCATGATCGCCGCTCTGTATCTCGCCTGCGGACTGGGCACGATGTTGGTGACGGCGGCGGTGGGGGACGGCAACCCGGCGCACGCTTTATGGAACGAGCGCATGATGTTCGAGCTGTGCGGAGTGGCCGCGCTTGGGATGGTGGCCTGGTTCGCGCGGCTGGCCGGGAGAGTGAGTGAAACGGGGAGTTCGGCGAACTGGCCGCGCGTGGCGGTGTATGCAGCGGTGGCTGCGCATCTGCTGGCTGCGCTCGCTGGGGTGCGGGAGATCAACACGTGGTGGGAGACGAGCCGCGTCACTCCGGCGGGATACCGCGAGGAGTTGAATGCGCTCTCCGTCGCGGCGTGGCTGATGGTTTACGGCGCTGTGCTGCTCGGAATGATGGCAAGACGGCGCATGGAGAGCATTGGGGAAGGGCGGCCGGTGCAGGTGCTTGGTTGGGTATACGTCGCGATCGGGTCGGTGGTGATGATCGTGTCCCCACTGTTTGCGGATACTGGAACTGCGCATGCTGTCTGGAACGCAAGGCTGCTGTTTGAAGGCGTAGGCCTTGCCGCGCTCGCTGTGACGGCTGCGCTGGCATGGCGAGCGAGGCGCGAGATAGAACTGGAGAGTCATTTCTGGGTAGGCAGCGCGGCGGTCAGTCTCGTGACGTTCAACGTTATGGCGCTGCTCGCCGGAGTGCATGAGATCACGACTTATTTTGGGGTGAATGGGAGTGTGGGCGCGAACGGCGATGCGGGGCTGGCGGAGGCGTTCACGATTTCGGCGTGGCTGATGGTTTATGCAGCAGGTCTGCTGGCCGCGGGCTTCTGGCGGAGGATGGCGTTCGTGCGCTGGCAGGGGCTGGGGCTGCTGGTGTTCACTATTGGCAAGGTGTTCCTGTATGACGTGCGCAGCCTGGGGTCGATCTATCGCATCCTGAGCTTCTTCGGGCTGGGCATCGTGCTGATGACCGTCAGCTTCGCTTACCAGAAGGACTGGCTTGGGCTGCGCGAAACTCCTGCGGACCCAGATGAGGCGGCGCGATGAGGGCAGCGGTTCTGGCGCTGGCGGCGCTGTTGTTGCAGGGTGGCCTGGAGCGCTCCGATGAGGTGGATGCGACGCCGCAGGGCTTCCGCTATCAGCGCCCGCTGGAGGTTCCAGCGGGAGCGCGCGGGCAGGCTTGCGCGGTGATCGATGCAGCGGTGTACGCGCACTCGGCGGGGCGGCTGACGGAGCTGCGTGTGTACTCGCAGGGCCGCGAAGTGCCGTACGTGCAGACCACGAGCCGCGAGGAAGGGCAGCAGGAAGAGCCCGCGCGCGTGATGAACCTGGGGCGGCAGGGCAAGGCCATCATGTTCGACCTGGCGATGCCGCAGCGCGCGTATACCGAGGTTGTGCTCGACCTCGACGGCAGGGATTTTTATGCGACCGCTAAGATCTCAGGCGCGCAGAGCCTCGGCGCGCCGCGGACGGAGCTTGGGCAGTACGCGTTGTTCGACCTCCGCTCGCGCGGGCTGTCACGTTCGACAACGCTGGCGCTGCAGGAGGCGAGCTTCCCGGTGCTGCACGTGGAGATGACAGTTACGCCTGCGCCCGGTGGAGACACTGCGACGCTCACGCCCGCGATGGTGCACGGCGCGTCCGTGCCGCCCAGCCGCGAGGCGCAGACGCTGTATACGACTATTGCCACTACGAGCGCGATCGCGGTCAAGGGGCGCGAGTCGGTCGCCACGCTGAACGTGCCCGCACATGTGCCGATCGAGCGCGTGCGCTTTACGCTGCAGCCTGGGTTCACGAAGAACTTCAGCCGCGAGGTGCGTGTGACGGCGCACTCTTCGGCGACGCAGGACAGTCCCGGCGCGGAGATCGTCACGGGCGAGATACAGCGCGTGCGGCTGCCCGCGAGCCCGCTGGGCGAGGAGATTCGCAGTGAGCAACTGAGCATCGAGGCGCTGCTGGGGGCGAACCTTCGCAGCGATGCTTCGGTCGACGTGGCGGTGGAGAACGGCGATGACGCGCCTTTGGGGCTGGCGGCGGTTGAGTTGCAGATGCGGCAGCGGATGCTGTGCTTCGAGGCTGAACCGGGCGTGGCGTATGTGCTGCGCTACGGCGGCATCGAGCCGGTGCGTCCGCCGGTGTACGACTACACGCGGCTGTTCCGCGCGAGCGCGACGCCGGTCGCAGTGAAGCTGGGGCCGGAGGGACCGAACCCGGATTTTCGCGAAGAGATCCACACGAAGCCGTATACGGAACGGCATCCCGAAGTGCTGTGGGTTGCGCTGCTGCTGGTGATCGCGGTGCTGGGCACGGTGGCGCTGCATAACGCGCGGCGCGTGGGGCGAATGAAGTAGGCGCGGCTGGCTTACCGTCGCCGACGGTGGCAGTCTTGTAGCAGAGGATTCTGGATGCGGTGGATTTTGGTGTGCGCGGTGTGCGCGGAGATGATGGCGGCGAGCGCTGGCGCGCAGGCTCCGGCTGCGACGCCGCTGGTTGAGGGCAAGCGCGCCTTGGCGACGAAAGATTTCGCTCGCTCTAAGGCGATTTTCGCAGATTATGTGCGGGCGCATCCGGGTGATGTGCAGGGCGAGCTTGGCCTCGGTGATGCGGAGCTTGGACTGCATGAGTACGAGGCCGCGGAGGCGGCGTTCCGGCGCGTGGTGGCGGCGCAGCCGCTGACGTGGGAGGCGCACAAGAACCTGGTGATCGTGGAGGCGGCGCTGGGCCGGTGGGAGGATTTCGACGGCGAGCGCGCGGTATTGCGCGCGGCCCGCGAGCGCGGCGCCGCGGGCCTCGGCAGGCATGAGAGCGATGTGATCGACGTGATCACAGTCCGTGGACAGCGCTGGATCGTGCGCGACTACTTCGAGCCCGTCGGCAGGTCGGGCGCGCGGTATAACTTCGAGCGCTTCTCGGCGGATGGCAAGGTGCTGGCGTACGTGTCGCTGGAGTCGGCGAGCGCGTTTCGCGATGAGATGAAAGCTGGAGATGTTGTGGTCGGGCCGGCGGCGAAGACAGGCGATGGTGATGGCTTTGCGCTGGACTGGTACAACGGCAAAGCGCACGGGACGATCGCGCGATATAAGGCCGAACCGAAGTATGAGCGGGTGCGTATAGATTTTCTGAAGTGGCTAAGGGCGCACCCAATCCGATGAGACGATTGCGCCGCGTGCTCGCGTGGATGGTGGTCGTGTACGCGGTGGGTTGCGTGGTCGCGGGGATTGCGCTGGCGAACATGTCGGTACACCTGCACCGGCTGCACATGGGAGACAGTTCAGCGTATCGCGCGAGTGTGCGGGAGCAGTTTCATGCCGCCGTGGAAGACGTTGCTATCGATGCGGGCGATGGCGCAGTGCTGAGAGCGTGGTACATCGCTCCGCCGCACGCGAACGGTAAGTCGGTCATCATCCTGCATGGAGTGACGGCGAACCGCGTCGGCTCGTCGGGGTTTGCGGCGATTTTTCTTGAGCAGGGATACGCGGTGCTGCTGCCGGATTCGCGCGATCACGGCGAGTCGGGCGGCGACCTCGCGACGTATGGCGTGCTGGAGAAGGATGATGTGCGTTTGTGGACCGAGTGGCTGCGGCGGCGCGCTCCAGGGTGCACGTACTTGCTGGGCGAGTCGATGGGAGCGGCGGTTGGGTTGCAGGCGACCGCGGTGACGCCGCAGCTGTGCGCGGTTGCGGTTGAGTCGCCATATGCGACGTTTCGCGAGATCAGCTATGAGCGACTGGGCCGGCCGACGCACCTGGGGCCGCTGTTCTGGCATACGCTGGGGCGGCCGGTGCTGGAGGTTGCGATCCTGTACACGCGGCTGCGCTACGGCGTGTATCTGCCGGATGCGAATCCGAAGAATGCGGTGGAGCACTCGCAGGTGCCGACGCTGCTGATCGCGGGAACGATCGATCGCAACATTCCGATGCATCATGCAGAGGAACTGGAGAATGCGTGTGCGGCGCATTGTGCGCTGTGGATCGTACCGGGAGCGGACCATGGCGGCGCGTCGAGCGTCGCTCATGCGGAGTTTGTAAGAAGAGTGCTGGAGTGGTTTCAGGAGCACGACTAGTCGCGCGGACGTTGGAGCATCGCGTGCCGGGTTTTGATGTTCCCGCTCATCGTGATGAGACCACGATGAATGGACACCAAAATTGCGTGGGCTTCGCCTTAGGACTCATTTATGGCAGCGTGAGTGTCTGAGAAAAGATGGCGCTTTCAGGTGATGAACTCCCGTTTCCGGTGTCTAATGCTGGAGAACGAGAGGTCCTTCATGCGTAGAGCACTTTCGCTGGTCCTTCTGCTGGGGTGTCTTCAGCTTTCAGCGCAGACAAAAGCTTCTGAACTGCAGGTGCCGAAACAGGGACCTAGTTCTGAAGATCCGCTGGCGATGGGGAAAAACGCCATGATGCATGGCGAGTTCCAGAACGCGAAGGCGTTCTTTGAGAACTATGTGAAAGACAATCCTGATTCGATTGACGCGCAGTTCTTTCTCGCGAAATGCGAAATCAATCTCAAGAACTTCGACGCAGCAATCGCTGATTTCCAACACATCATTTCAGTGGCGCCAAAGGACTGGCCCTCGCACAGCGGGCTGGCCTTGGCCTATGCGCAAAAAGGGGACTGGGCATCCTTCGACAAGGAGCGCGCGGTGATCAAGGATGCCCGCGACAAGAATATGCCGGGCGTCGACAAGGATCACAGTGACGTGATCGACTTGTTGACCGTCAATGGCGAGCCATACGAGGTGAGGTACTTCTACAAGCTGTTTGGACGATACAACGTGCGTTATGCGTTTCTGCACTTCGGCAAGGACGGGAACGCCGACCATTGGATCGAAATCGAATCCCTGGATGTCGATCAGGGTACTTTTGCGGAAAAGCATCCCAAGGAAGCAGCGGCGGGAGCTCGTGTTTACTCCATGGATTCGATGAAGATGAATTCCAGCGGCTTTCCCGATCAAGGACTCATCAAGTTTTACGAAGGCGAGCCAAGCTATGAGACGTTGCGCGCTGACGCTATCGCTGCACTCCAGAGGCAGGTAAAACCTTCTGCTTCCTCGACGATAAAGAAGTAGCGATACTCGTTAGCGCAGCGCTGCGTCGACCTCAGAGTAATAGCTCGGCGACTTCAGAATCTCTCGCGGCTTCGATCCATCGGCGGGGCCTACGAGGCCGTCGCGCTCCATCATATCGATGAGGTGTGCGGCGCGGCCGTAGCCGATGCGGAGACGGCGTTGCAGCAGGCTGGTTGAGGCTTTGCCGAACTCGAAGACCAGGCGGACGGCGTCGTCGAAAAGCGCGTCGTTCTCGTCGCCGTCGTTGGCGCTGCCGCCTTCCGTATTGCCCTTCTCGTCCTTGGGCGCTTCGAGGAAGCCCTCGGCGTACTCGGCTTCTCCCTGCTCGCGCCAGAACTTGGTGACGGCGGAGATTTCTTTTTCTGTGACGAACGGTGCGTGCACACGCTGCAAGCGCGATGTGCCCGGAGGAAGGAATAGCATGTCGCCGCGGCCCAGCAGCGACTCCGCGCCGTTGAGGTCGATGATGGTGCGGGAGTCGACCTTGGTGGCGAGGCGGAAGCTCATGCGCGTGGGCACATTGGCCTTGATGAGGCCGGTGATGACGTCGACCGACGGGCGCTGCGTTGCAAGCACAAGATGGATGCCGACAGCGCGTGCCATCTGCGCGAGGCGGGTGATGGACTCTTCGACGTTGGCGCGGTCCAGCATCATCAGGTCGGCGAGCTCGTCGATGATGATCATGATGTAGGGCAACGGTTCCTGGTTGACGTCCTCGAAGAGGTAGTCGGAGCCGTGGTCGAAGAGCTTGTTGAACTGGTCGATGTTTCGGACGTGGTTGGCGGCGAGCAGCTTGAGGCGACGCTCCATCTCGCGCACGGCGTTGCGCAACGCGTTGGCGGCGAGCTTGGCTTCGGTAATGATCGGCGTGAAGAGGTGTGGGATGCCTTCGTACATACCCAGCTCGACGCGCTTGGGATCGACGAGGATCATGCGCACCTGCTCGGGTGTGGACTTGAAGAGCACCGACATGATCATCGCGTTGATAGCGACCGATTTGCCCGAACCCGTGGAGCCGGCGATGAGGATGTGCGGCATGGCGGCGAGGTCTTCGGTGACGATGCGGCCGTTGATGTCCTTGCCCAGCGCGATGGCGAGTTTGCTCTTGCTCTGCACGAAGCTTTCGCACTCGACGACGTCGCGCAGCCAGATGGTTTCGCGATTGTGGTTGGGCACCTGGATGCCGACGGTGGACTTGCCGGGCATGCGTTCGATGAGGATGGACTCGGCGGCCATGGCGAGGCAGAGGTCGTCGGCGAGGCCGGTGATGCGGGCGACCTTGACGCCGACGTCGGGCTTGAACTCGAAGGTGGTGACGACGGGGCCGGGGTTTATCTGCGTGACGTTGCCGTCGACGCCGAACTCGGCGCACTTCTGCACGAGGATCTTGGCCTCTTCGAGCAACTCGTCCTCGCGCGCCTGCGAAGGCTCGTCGCTCTGGTGCAGCAGCGAGGAGGGCGGCAGCTTGTAGCCGCGGATCGACTTGGGCGCGATAGCGACGGCGCGCACGTCGGCGTCGGCGCGGCGGCCGAAGGCGATGTTCTGGTCGGCGATAGGCTGCATCGGGGAGGGCATCGGCGGCGCTGGTGCGGCGGCGCGGATGGGCGTAGGGATACGTGCCGGCGGCGGCTCGGGGATGTCGATGTGCGAGAGCGGCGGCGGGGGTGTGCGCGAGGCGAGCCAGTCGTCGTCGTCCGCGGCGCGGGCCGCGGCTGGCTGCGGTGGGGCCGGCTGAGCAGCGAGCGAGCTGAACAGGTCGAGCTCTTTTGCTTGCGGCGAGCCCATGGGCTGCGCGGCGGCCGCGAGGGCCTGCGCGTAAGGTGCGGCGGCGGCGGCTGCGGTCGAGAGCGCGGTGGCGGCGGGGGCGTCGACGTTGGTGCGCGGCAGCGAATCCCAAACAGACTTCTGGGGCGCGGGTTCGTCCGCGGCCCACCCTTGTTTCGGAACGTGCGCGAGCTCGTCCTGCTTGCGGCGCGAGAACCAGCCGAAGAAGGAGGACAGCAGGCTGGTGTTTTCCTTGGCGGCGAGAGCGGGTTCGGCGGGCAGCTTGCCTTCTGCCTTGTCGGCGCGTGCGCGGGCCTTGGCGATGGCGCGCTCGCGCTTGGACTCGTAGGCGCCGATGAGCTTGTCAGCTTCTTCGTCGCGCTTGCGTTGTTGGCGCGCGAGGTAGCGCTCGCGGATCTTGCGCGCGAAGCTGAAGTGGGCGGTGAACCACTCGCGCGCGGAGCTGAGTGTGAACGTGGTGGCGAGGTATAGCGAGATCAGCACCATCAGCGTGGCGATGGCGGCGGCGCCGGGGTAGTTAACCCAGTGCACCATGCTGTCGGCGAGCAGGCGGCCTTCGACGCCTTCTACCGGGATCGTGTGCCGCCACATCACATGCCCGGGCAGCAGGCCGACGACAACGGGAGCGAACACCAGCCAGAGCGCGAGGCCCGCGGACTTCGCCATGCCCGAGCCGACCGCGCGCGAGCGCATCCAGGAGATGGCGATGCGCAGGATGACGACCGGCACGAACAGGATGGACGCGCCGAAGACCTGCAGCAGCGCGTCGGAAACGTACGCGCCGAAAAGGCCTGTCCAGTTGTGTGCCGTACGCGTGGCGCTGAGGGGGCCGGCGACCGTGTTGAAAGACGGGTCGGAGGGCGTGTAGGTGATGAGGGCGGTGAGGAGGAGGCCGGCGGCGACCAGCACGATGAGCCCCAGCATCTCGTTGAGACGGGGACTGCGCGTGGGCCGATAAACAATTCTTTGTGGCTTCATGGTGGTCGGTGGGCGCGCGCGGGTGTATCGTCCACGGTGCACAAGCGCACGCGCGGTGAAGGCAGACCGCGAACCTCCAGAGCCTCTCTATTGTTTCAGGCGAAGCTGTGCGGCGGGGATGGGGGAATCAGGGTGGGAAACAGAGCGAAAGTATAGAGCGAAGAGTGAACGGGAGCGGATTGTTGGTGCGGTGAAGGTGAGTTTTGGGGATTGGGCTGGGGTGCCAACCGTGGGAATCGCTCGTGCATCTACCTGAATGAGTGGGTTTGCGCGTCCTTAGAGCGCGAACCCTCGATTGCGGCTGTGGGGGCGTGGGATTTTCGCGATTTCTCCTGCTTGCTGCCGGCGGAGGAGAATCGCGGTCAGCCGGCAGACCCCGCGGCCGCAGCATCTGTAAATTCGCTACGTGCGAGAGGGTGGAAGACATGACAGAAACCGGATCGGATAAGAACAAGGAAACGGAACGCGTCCTGCTGGACGTGATCAAGACACTGCAGGACGGGCAGAAGGGCTTTGCGGATATCGGCGAGCACCTGAAGGACGACACGCTGAAACGCTACTTCCTGGCCGAAAGCCTGAAGCGCGCGAGCTTCCGCGCCGACCTGGAAAACGAGCTGCATCGTGCCGGCATGCACGACGTGAAGGAGTCGGGCTCGGTGGCCGGGGCGCTGCATCGCAGCTGGGGCGACCTGAAGGCCAAGCTGGGCGGCGGAGATCATACGCTGCTCGAAACCGCGGAACAGGGCGAGGACGAGGCCAAGAGGAAGTATCAGGATGCCTTGTCACAGGACCTGCCAATGCCGATCCGTCAGCTGCTGACCGAACAGCAGGCACACATCCTCACGTCGCACGATTACGTGAAGCGGCATCGTGACGAGCTGAAGAAGGCTGCATAGTTTAGGCTGAAGTTGAGAAAGGGCGACCGCACTGCCGGTCGCCCTTTTCGTTTGTGCGGGGGAGTGCCATGCGCGCAGGGCGAGTGCTGATGGGCGTGCTGTACGTCGCGGCCGGCATCGCGCACTTCGTCATGAAGCGCACGTACGAGGCGATCGTCCCGGACTACCTGCCGGCGCACCACGCGCTGGTGCTCGTTAGCGGAGCGGCGGAGATCGCGGGCGGCCTCGGGGTTCTGGTGCCGCGAACACAGCGCGCGGCGGCGTGGGGGCTGGTCGTGCTACTGGTTTGCGTGATGCCCGCGAATGTGTGGATGGTGCAGCATCCGGAAAGGTGGCCGGGCGTGCCGCTGTGGGTGTTCTGGGTGAGGCTGCCGCTGCAACTGCCGCTGGTGTGGTGGGCTTGGCGCTATACGCGGGCAGACGCTCAGTAGGTTGCGCCGACCGTCTTTTCCTCGGGAGAGCTAATCGATGTCGTCGGCATCCCGATTGAGAGTTTTCGTGCCGAAGTAACTGCCCGCCCGAAAATAGACCAGTGCTTGTGTGGAATAGCGGATCGTAAACTCTGTGGACTTGTTGCTGCTTGAGCCTTCCCACAAGACCGCCAAACGGTGAGGCTCTAGTGCTCTCGCTTTGAGCGTCTGCGGAATCTTGATGCGCCGCAAATCTTCAACATCGGTCTCGAACTCAAAATCGATTCCATGCACCGTGCCGTCAGCCTCCGTGAGGTTTGCACGTCCATCTCGGATCACGTCGGGCGCCTCACGCAGGGGCTCTATCTTCAAGAATCTGACGCGAAGCGGATAGGCTTCCATTGGAGTCCCCGAAAACTCAGTAGCCGAGATGGTGCAGGTAAAACACGACGCAGCTTGCGACCAGGCAATAGATCCCGAACAGGTACCACTTGCCGCTCTCCAGCCAGGAACTGAGCCAGCGCAGCGCGGCGAGTCCGGCGAAGAAGCTGAGCACCATGCCGATGAGTGCGGCGACGATGCTGCTGTGGAGGTCGAGCGGTGTGCCCGCGGCGGTCGCTTCGTGCGAGGCCTCCAGAAGACGATGGCCTTCTTTGGCCAGCACGATGGGCGTGATGATGACGGCCAGCGCGAAAGAGAAGCGCTCGGCGCGGTCGCGGTTGGCGCCGGTCAGCAGGCCGGTGGAGATCGTCGCGCCGGAGCGCGAGAAGCCGCGGAACGGCATGCACAGGCCCTGCACCGCGCCCATCCAGCCGGCTTGGGAGAAGGTGACGTTGTCGCCCGAGCGGGAGGCGGCGCGGTCGTAGGCGGTGGTCGTGCGGCCGACGGCGGCGCGCTCCTTCATGCCCGCCCACAGGATGATCAACGCCGCTGCGAACAGGGCGTAGGCGATCAGGTCGAGACGCGCGAACAGCAGCTCGATCTCAGCTTTGGGCAGGCCCTTGAACGCGGTCTTCTCAATCACCTTGATGATCGGGTAACCGACGATGGCGGTCAGCGCGGTCGCCCAGATGGCGCGGATGGCGAAGCGCTTGAACGCGTCGGAAGTGGCAAAGTAGGAGCGTTTCCACTGCGACCAGAAGTAGACGATGACGGCGAACATCGTGCCGGTGTGCAGCATGACCAGCAACAGGGTCATGGCGGGAGCGGAAGGATCGAGGCCCAGGAGTTTTTCAGCAACGACAACGTGCGCGGAGCTTGAGACAGGCAGCAATTCAGCGAGGCCCTGGACAATGGCCAGGATGAGAACTTTCCAGAGTGGCATGGGGTGATTCTAAATGGTGGTGGTTGGGCGGCGGTGAATTGTGCTCGGGGTTCGAGGTTGAAAGGGGTTAGCAGACGGGGTCACGCGGGTGGGTTGCAGGTCCTTCGGCTGCGTAGCTCGCAAAGTGCGCGAGCTACTTCGCTCAGGATGACAAGCTTGTGGGGGCGCGGAGGAAAGGCAAATGCAGAAGCAGATTCCTCCGCTGCGCTGCGGAATGACAATGTCAGAAGGTCTTCGCGGAATCTAGTCGCGGTCGTTGCCGTAGACCGAGATCCCCTGCTTCACGCGGAACGCAATCGACTCCGCTCGCGCTGTGTAGTCCGACTGCGGATACTGCGTGCGCATCTGCTCGGCGATGGCGTCGCAGTTCTTTGCCGCGGCGTCGGCGCGCTTCTGGTTTTCGTCCACCTGATACATGGTGACGAGCACGCCCATGCGGTACGCCGCGTTGTAGAGCGCCTCAGCCGACTTCGGTCCGCCGGAGTAGCGCTCGGCGTATTTCTGGTACAGGCCGGCTTCCATCTCCGGGCACTTAGGCAGGCCCTGCCAGTCGCCGCAGAGCTTGTTGTCGAGCAGGGCATAGGCCGCGCGCGCCGCGAACGGCGTGCCGGGGAAGAGCTTCATCACGCGCTTGAACTCGCCCTCGTAGATCTGGGGGCGGAGGTAGGCCTCCTGCTCATGCGCGCTGCCGAGGGTGGAGATGTCGGCTTTGTTGAGCTGCCAGCGGATGTCGGCGGAACGGAAGAGCGCCTCGGCGGCGAGCGGTGACTGCGGAAAGTAGTCGGCGGCGCGACGGTAAAGCAGGTGGGCAGCCTCGGCCGCGCCCTTGGGGGCGTGCGGCTCGGCGGCCTTGGCCTCAAGCTCGGCGGCCAGGCCGTAGATCAGCGCGTCCCCGTTCGGCGTAGTCGGCCCGACGATGCCCTTGTCGTGGATCCAGCCGGTCGAAGGGTCGGGCGTGTCCTCGGTGAACTCCGGCGCGGTGTCCTCGTCTTCCTGGTCCTTGGCGTCGGTGTTGGCGAAGACGCGTACCCAGGGGCCGTTGTGTTCGAGAACGACGATCTCGTGGCCGGGGGTGACGGTGATGAGCGGCGGCGCGCCGGTATCGGCCGTGGCGTAGACGTTGGCGGTGTGCAGGACGGTGGCGCGCGCGGAGCGGTCGTAGCCGCTGCGGTTGTCCTTCTTCTGCTTCTGGGCGGAGAGGAGCGTCGGGATGAGGAGGATGGCGGCAATTGAGGCGAGACGCATAGCTATGAGGTTAGACGATGATTCTTCGGAGGCAGTTCCGGCTGGGGAAAAGCAAGAGCAAAGACGAACGCAGAGGACGCGAAGGAACAACGCAGAGGTCGCGGAGGTAGGCTAGGCGAGGATCTCCGCTTTGAGCGCCGGGTCGAGGTTGCCGCCGGAGAGGATGGCGGCGATCTTGCTCGCGGGTGGGAGCTCGTGTGTGTGGAAGAGCGCGGCGGCAAGGGCGACGGCCCCGGAGGGCTCGGCTGTGAGCGAAGTGGCCGTCAGGATGATACGCAGCGCGGTGCGGATTTCTTCTTCGGTGACGGTGACGATGCCGTCCACGAACTGCATGACATGCGCGAAGTTGCGCTCGCCGAGCGACTGGGTGCGCAGGCCGTCAGCGAGGGTGCGGGTGGTTTTCGCGGCGGGCCACTCGACGAGGCTCTTGGAGTCGAAGGATTCCTTGGCGTCGCCTGCTAGTGCGGGCTCGCAGCCGTAGACGCGAGGGCTTTCTGGACCCTGAACGCTGGACCCTGAACCCTCCGCAGAGGCGAGCTTGATGGCTGTCGAGACACCGGAGAGCAGGCCGCCGCCGGAGACGGGTGAGAGGACGAGGTCGACGGAGGGGAGCTGTTCGAGGATTTCGATGCCGCAGGTGCCCTGGCCGGCGATCACAGCCTCATCGTCATAGGGCGGCACCATCGTGTAGCCGTGCGCGGCTTCGAGCTCTTCGGCTTTGAGCTTGCGTTCGCTGCTCGCCGGGCCGACCGTAACAATCTCGGCGCCCAGCGCGGCGGTGGCTTCGCGCTTGATCTGCGGCGCGTTCTCCGGCATCACGATGACGGCCTTCGCGCCGAGCGCCCGCGCCGCGTACGCGACGCCCTGCGCATGATTGCCGGAGGAGTAGGTGATGACGCCGCGCTTCAGCTGCTCGGGCGAGAGCTGCGCGATCTTGTTGAACGCGCCGCGCAGCTTGAAGCTGCCGATGGGCTGCGCCGACTCGTCCTTGAGGTAGATGTCGGGCATGGAGTCGGCCAGGGCTTCAAAGCCGGCCATGCGCAGCCGCGCGCGCGTCAACCGCACCAGCGGCGTGCGGACGGCGGTACCGGCGATGCGGGCCTGGGCGGATCGGATGTCGGCGAGGGTGACGAGGTCGAATTTCATGCGCACTTCGAGTATATGGAGCGACATCTAGCGCTGACGAACGGCAGGCACTACTTCTGGTGTGCAGCGTTCAGTATCAGCGCGAAGAAGTGCACCAGCCGCCAGCGGTCGAGCGCCGATGGCCCCGCGCCGTTGAGGTTCAGGTGCGAGAGCACCGGCGAGATCAGCGCCGACTGCAGCGTCTTGCCGGGCAGCTCGGCCGCCATCCACAGCGTTTCCGAGGCGGGGATGATGTTGTCGCCCTCGCCGTGCAGCAGGTAGACGGGCGTGGTCAGGGAGCCGAGGTGGTTGTGCGGGGAGACGCCCTCCATCGCCTCGGCGTGGCGGCTTTCGGCAGCGGCGAGCAGGCCGCGCGTCATGGGTGAGGTGGTGTCGAGGAGCTGCATGGCCTCGGCGTGCTGCACGCGGCTGAGGGCAGCGAAGGCGGCCTTTTCGGCCGGGGCGTCCTCGTAGAGATGCGCGCGCAAGACCGCGCGGATGCGCTCAATGTCGGGCGGGGGGACGAAGTCTTCGACGTGCTCGTACTCGAGCACCAGCGCGCCGTACTCATGGGGCGGCAGCAGCTCGGGTGCGCCGCCGGGGCGGGCGTCTTCGCCGGTGCGGTAGTAGCGGGCGACGCGGCCCATCTCGTCCTGCGAGCCGATGGCGACGACGAACTTGATGTACTGCTTGTAGGCCGGGTCGGCGGCGGCGAGGAGCGAGAGGCCGCCTGAGAAGCTGAGGCCCATGACGCCCACGGGAATGCTCGCCGGTGGCGTCTGGAAGTGGGCCCGCTGCCTTTCGACACCGGCCTGGTCTTTCGCCATCCACGCGGCCGCGTCACCAATGGTGCGGATGGAGTCGGAGGACACCTGGTAGTCCTTGATGCCGGGCAACTCCGGCGTCAGCACGCGCAGGCCGCAGGAGGACATCGCGGAAGCGAACGCGATCAGTCGCGGCTCGTCCATGCCCAGGTGGTGCACGCCGTGCAGCACGACCAGCGCAGGCGCGTCAGGATGATTCACCGGCGTGTATAGCCGGGCGCGGATGGGGCCGTTGCTGGTGGCGAGAGTGAACTCGCGGCGGTTCACCGGCTCGCCGGAGACGTGGCGGAGGCCGGTGGGGACCGGCTGGCCGGCGACAAGGTCGAGTACGGCCACGGCTTCGAGGTGCGCGCGCGTGAAGGGCCAGGCCGCTGCAGCCAGTATGAAGACGAGCAGCAGCGCAAGGCCGGCGGCAGTCCACGGTCTGCGCGCAACGTCTTCGCGGCGACGGCTGATTGTCTGGGATAGGCGGCCCGGGCTGGCGACAGTGCTGGAAATGCTCACGGAAGTTTGAAGAGATTGTAGACGTTCTTTAATGTGCCCGGCGAAGCAGGACGATGGCGATCACCAGAAGCACGACCGCGAGCAGGGTGACAATCAGCAACAGCCCGCCGATGCGGTCGAGGCGGCGCTCAAGATGTGTGATGCGGGCGTTGGCGGCCTCGGCTGCGGCACGCGCAGCGCGGGTCTCAGCGGAGATCTCAGCCAGCTTTTCGCTCTGGTCGTTGAGCTGCCGATACAGCCCCGCGAGCGACGCCGTCACCTGCCCCAGGTCGCCGCGCAGGCCGTCGGCCATCGCTTCCATGGCCTTGCGATTGGCTTCCTCGCCGGCGGTTTTGGCTGAAAAAAACTTGTCGGCCATCGGCATCAGCCGCGCCGCGTGGGGGAGGAGTTCGATCAACTGCGCAATAGCCTTGGGCCACATAGGTTGATTGTAGAGCCAGCCGCTACTGGCTCAGAACCGCGGCGGCGTGGTCGGTGATGCGCTTGCGGCGGTGTTCGAGGACGAGTGCAACGATCGTCGCGATCAGGATCGCCGTGATGATGCCCTGCGACCACACGCAGTAGATGCACCACTTCTCGATGACGAAAGCCTCAAGATAACTGAGCAGCGCCGCGCAGCCGAAGCCGATCTCTGCAGCCTGCAGGGTGAGCCATAGCCGGTTGGCCAGCGCGAGGATCGCAATCAGGGCGTAGCCGATGATGCCGACGGTGGCCACGGGTAAATGGAATTGTTTTTTTGCGGGGTCTTCGTCGAAGGATGTCGGCGGGAAGCTGGCGAAGCGCGAATGGTTGACGGCGCCGCAGTCCCAGTTCGCCGTGACGGCGCACGGCGGAGCGACCGAGGGGTCTTGCATGTGGACGCGCAGGGCGAGGGAGGAAACGATAATTCCGGCAACGGCGAGCAGAGCGATCAGGAAGCGCATGGCTGAAAGTATTGTAGCCGCGCTCTTCCGCCGGAGTTAAAGAAGAGAGGCGGCAGCGATGAACGCTGCCGCCTCCGTGAAGCGGTTACGACTGCCGGCGACTACGGCTTGCCGAGAGTACCGAGCGACAGCAGCGGCCATGTGGGAGCCGCGGCGCCGATCATCTCGCTTGCCGTGCCGCTGCCCGGGCTGAGGAACCAGACCGAACCGGCGGCGTCGATGGCGACCGTGTTGATACCACTGTAGGGCACCCCGGCGCAGCTCCCGGTGCCCGAAGCATATACGCAGGGGGTCAGTTGAACCACCGTGCTGCTGGTCGGGAGGTACTTGGCCACATCAGCGTTGTCGGCCGCCCATACGGTGCCATTGCCGTCGGTCATGTTGTTCGCCGGTCCCGAGCCGCCGGTGACATGGGTCCCAACGTTCACAGCCGTAACTTCAGCTCCGGCCACGGTCGGTGTCACTGTGGTGAAACCGGCCGTCGACTGTGAGTTGGCGACATAGGCTGTGAAGGGGCTGCCAGCCACGAACGAAATCCCCGATGCACTCAGGCTCGGAAGCGACGCGGACAGGATATTCGACGTGGAGTAGTTCGGCGAACCCAGCGTGCCGATGTTCTGCATCACATTGACCGCGTTCGACGGGCTCGTTGAGCTTGTCGTGAACCAGATGTTCTGGTCCGGGTCGACCGAGACCGCGCTCACAGGAGCGATGTATCCCTTGATGTTGATCAGACCCTGCGTCCGGCTCAGTTCGGCAATGATCGGATTCGTCGTGCTGCCAAACCACAGATTGTTCGCACGGTCCACAGCAGCGGAGATCGGGTGATCGGTACCGACGTAGATGATGTTCGGCGTCGGTGTGGTGATAGTGCCGCTTGTGGCGTCTACACTGAATGCCGAAACCGAGCCGCCGCCACGAGTCGGTAACGGGGTGTAACCCACCGTGTAGAGGTTCCCGAGCGCATCCGGGCTGACGCCATACGAGTCGAGGTGAATGGGATCATCCGGCGTGAAGCTGACCAGCGAACCGTTGCTCTGCAGCGAGAGCACGTTGGACTTGGTCGCGTTAGCCGCATCGAAATTGCCGATATAGTAGTTGTCGTTGATGTCCAGACCGCCCGAAACGGGGTACTTCAAGCCTTGCACGCCGGTGGTCGCGCCCATCAACTGCGGATAGGTGATGGAGATGCTGAAGTCCGGCGGTGGCGAAGCCAGGAACGGCTGGTAGAACTGCGTCTGAGGCGTGGCTGCATTGACGAAATCGCTGGTCGAATAGGGTGTACCCAGCAGCGTGGGGTTCTTCGCGAGGTTGACCAGTGCCTGGAACGTATTGCTGGTCGTGAAGTCCGTGCCGGTAGCTCCGAAAAGCACCTGGCAGGCATTCGAGCTTCCATCGCTGTTCACGCAGGCGACGACCGTGTTGGCAATCGTATTGATCATCTGCTGCGGAACCAGTGCCGCGCTGTTGTTGGGCAGCGTGGCGTTGGCCTGCGTATTGAACGGGTTCACCAGGTTGATTGCATTCTCGAATGCGTGCCGCAGGCCGGCCGCGGATGTTGTCGGGCATGTGGATCCGTTGGCGACGCAACCCACACTGGCATTGTTGGTCGCAGGAGCACCGATGCCGATCTGAGCGAAGCCGCCCTGGCCGGTGACCGTCGAGAAGTTACCCAGCGCATAGGCTGCGGCGACCGTGGTCAGCTCGTTCAGATAGATGAAGCCACCGGTGAACTGGCCATTCCCGGCGAAAAGATCCTCGCACCGCCCCAGGGCCGCGACCATATACGCTTTAGCGTTATAGGTATTGTTGCCGGTATTGCCACCGCTCGCTACCAGGTAAAGAAACTGTCCCGCGGGGCATGGATAGCCGCCCGCAAAGCTGAACGCGCCGTTCGCGTCGGTGTCGTATCCAGCCGTGTGGCCGGGGGCAGTGCTGGCCTCCTGGACGAACTGCCCCACACCGTACCCTAAGTTCACGCCGTTCGAGCCTCCGGTCGTGAAGAGCTTCACCGTGGCTCCCTTCACAGGGTTTGGTCCACCATTGATCTTGCCGCCGAATGACGCTGCGGACACGACATCGTTAGCTACGGCGCTGCTGCCTACCCCGCAACCAGCGATCAGCAACGAGCCAGCGACGCCAGCAACCAGGGTGAATGCGAGTCGGGCACGGAGGGATAGAGAGCGATGCATGGAAGTCATTGGGGCTCCTGAAACGAAGAATTCGCTAAAAAAGTTAGGTGTGTCCTGAATATGAGCCTAGGCTAATATTCAAGTGCCGTAAAGGGAATTCTGCTAACCTTCGTGAAAATCCGGTTGCAGGCAGAGATATTAAAAGTACTATTACTGCCGATAAACACCGGCCGGCAGCGAAGACGGGGACGGCGGAGCAAGCTAGACGCGCGGCCGCTTTTTCGCATCCACTGTTAGCAAGTGAATTAACACGCGCGAAAGGCTGGAACCGTTTTGGAACTTTTCCACACATTGGACGACTTGCACGCTTGGAATGGCCCACCCACTGCTGAGGTTGCCCGGAGGTGGACCGAAAATCACTTACAACAGTCACGCGACGAGATAAAGCAGTTGCTGGCGGTGGAAGGTGAGCGCACAGTCGAGAACACGCTCGCGTGCTTCGACCGCGCGCAGTGGCATCTGCGGATGGCTGGAAGCCAGACCGGCGTCATGTTCATGGTCCATCCGGTAGCAGCGGTTCGAGACGCCGCGCAGGAGCTGACGCAGGCCATCAGCGCTGAAGGCGTGGCGTTGAGCCTCAACCGCGAGGTCTACAGCGCTCTCCAGGCCGTCGAGGTCAGCAGGGAAGACGCGGCGACCCGCTACTACATGGAGCGTATCCTGCTCGGCTACAAGCTGGCCGGCGTAGACCGCGACGACGCCACGCGAGCAAAGGTCCGCGAGCTGGCCGACCGCATGACCGAACTCAGCATGACCTTCAGCCGCACCGTGCAGGACGATGTCCGCCGGATCAGCGTCGAAGACCTCGAGGACCTTGCCGGGCTCCCCGACGACTACCTGGCCAAGCACGGCGTACGACGCGCCGACCCGAACAGCGCCGACGCCCAGACCAAATCCTCAGTAACGATCTCTTCGGAGGTGCTGGCGGAACTGGTCGCCGAGCGCGGCGTGCTCTCCGATGGCGGCTCAAAACACATCATCGGCCATGTGCTCGATCGCACGCCGGTCGGGCATGATGTTCTGGTTGCCGATGGCCCTGTCATCCTTACAACCGATCCGCCCGACATGTCGCCGGTGATGGCGTATGCGGAAAGCCGGGCGCTGCGGCGGCGCATGTACCTCGCCTATAACGACCGCGGCTACCCCGCCAACAAGCAGGTGCTGCACGACCTGCTCAAGCTTCGCCAGGAGATGGCCGAGCTGCTCGGTTTCCGCAGCTGGGCCGACCTCGCGACCGTCGACCAGATGATGGGCTCGGCTGCAAACATGCGCAGCTTCCTGACCGAAGTTGAATCCGCCGCCCGCGAGACCGCCAAGCGGGAGTTCGCCGAGCTGGAAGCCTTCGTCCGCGAGCGCGATCCCAAGGCTCTGCCGCTCACTCTTTCGGACGCCCGTTTCTGGGAAGAGCAGTTCCGCCGCGCACGCTACAACTTCGACTCGCAGAGCGTCCGCCCCTACTTCCCCTACGAGCAGGTGGAGGCGGGCATCCTCGCCACGGCGGGCAAGCTGTTCGGCGTGCGCTTCGAGCGCGCTGCCACGGCGCCCGTGTGGGACCCGTCCGTGAAGGCGTTCGACGTTGTCGATGCCCTCGGCCAGGACGGTGTCGTCGGCAGGATCTATCTCGACATGCATCCGCGCGAGGGCAAGAGCAAGTGGTTCTCGGAGTGTTCGCTGGTCGGCGGCGTGCTTGGCCGGCAGGTGCCGGAGGCCGCGCTGGTGTGCAACTTCCCGCAGCCGGCGGCGGGCGATCCGGCGCTGATGCAGTACTCGGACGTCGTCACCTACTTCCACGAGTTCGGCCACCTGATGCACGAGGTGCTCGGCGGCCGGCAGCGCTGGGCGGGCCAGAGCGGCATCGCCACGGAAGGCGACTTCGTCGAAGTGCCGTCACAGATGCTCGAGGAGTTTTTCGAGGACGCCGAGTTGCTGCGGACCTTCGCGAAGCACTACCAGACCGGCGAGCCGATCCCTGTCGAGACGGTCACGCGCATGACCCGCGCCGCCGCGCACGGCCGCGCACTCAGCACGCTGACCCAGGTGATGTACGCGACCTACTCGATGGAAACGCACGACCGCCGCGCCGAATCGCTGGATCTCGACAACCTGTTGCGTGAGGGCTACGACCGATTCTCCAGCTATGAGTTTGTCGACGAAAACCGCATGTACGCCGCCTTCACGCACCTCGTCGGCTACACGTCGAACTACTATACGTACCTCTACGACAAGGTGATGGCGCTGGAGTTCTTCGCGGAGTTCGCCAACTCTGGCGAGAAGAGCGCGCTGGGGGGCGAGACGGCCATTCGCTACCGACGGCAGGTGCTCGAACCCGGCGGCACTCGTCCGGCGCGAGAGCTGGTGAAGGCGTTCCTGGGCAGGGAAGTTAGCATGAACGCGCTGCGCGGGTGGATCGCGCAGAGCGTTGCTTGAAGGGGTTGTCGGTTGTTGGTTCTCTGTTGTTGGTGTTAGTCCGAAACCGACAACCGAGAACCGACAACCCGACTACTTCCGCTCCGGCCACAACCTTTTCGGCAACAGGTACGTGAACCCGACGAAGCTTTGCCAGCGCGTCGAGGTCGACGTGAAGCCGTGCGAAAAACCGAAGTCCACGACTAGGTTCGGGCGGATCTGGTAGCTGGGTGCGATCAGCAGGTCGACGAGCTTGGCGCGTGCGACTGCCCGCCCGTCAGCGTCGCTGTCCACCAGCGGCTGCGAAAAATGGTAGAGCTCGACTGATAGTTGCAGGTTGGGATTGAAGACGCTGTGATTCACCGACAGCGTCTCCCCGAACTGCGCCCGGCGGACGGCATGCGGTCCGACATTGCTGTCGCCGTCCTGCTCGTTGAGCACGTAATTGGTGTCGTAGTGGAAGCCGCCCACATCGCCGCTGAGGAGCAGCAACAGGGTGTTGGTCGCGCTGCCGAGATCGATGTCCGGGGCGGTGCCACCGTACACCGTGTGGTAGTAGCCGACCGCGATCGTCGGGATTGGGGTTTTCGACGCTTCGGGCGCGGCGTCCGGCGATTTGGCCGGCGGAGCCGTCAGCGTCGGCGTAAAGAGGACAGCCTGGAAACCGGCCTGCACCCCGCCAGCATCACGCGAAGTCCCCGAAACTCCCGGCACCGTGCTGGCCGCGAACGGCTGCGCCGAAACCGCAAACATCAGCCGCGGATGCACCGCCAGCTTCGTCACTTGGTTTACGCCGTACTGCGAGTACGTGTTGGGCGAGTGCAGCGAACCGAGGTATCCCTGTTCGAACTGCAGGTAGCCCACCGGCGGCAGCGTTGCCGGGTTCGTGACCGTTGGGCGAGCAGGGTTGGCGCTTGGCGGAGCCTCGGGGGTCGTCTGCGCGTAACCTGCGGCCGGGCCTAGAAGAGCAGCCGCGGCGAGCAGGATACGGCTGACGGTCGAGGTCAACGCTTCTTTGGCTTGGCCGCTGGAGCAGCTTTCTTCGCTGCCGGCCTAGCCGCCTCTTTCTTTGCCGGAGCCTTGGCAGCGGGCTTGGCTGCGGCCTTCGCCGGAGCCGCCTTCACCGCCGCTTTCGCAGGCGCAGCAGCCGCTTTCACCGGAGCCGCGGGCGCTTTCGCTGCCGGTGCCGGTGCGGCAGCCGGAGCTTCAGGTTCCGCACGTTCGATGCGTGTGACAGGCCCGGCAATGGGCGCGGGAGTTTCCCCTGCCGCTTCCGCCGCCTGACGCAGCGAGTGCAGCACCACGCGCAACATCTCTTCCTCCGGAGCGGGCTTGCCGGTCCAGATTTCGAACTGCCGCGCTCCCTGCTGCACGAACATCTCGACGCCCGTGATGACGGCGATCCCCTTCTGGCGCGCCGCCCGCAGCAGCGGCGTTTCGAGCGGGTTGTACACCAGGTCGAACACCACCTTGCAGTTCAGGTCTTCTGGCCCCAGCAGTTGCGCGCCCTTGTTGCCGGCCATGCCGATGGGCGTGGAGTTGATGATGATGTCGAAGCCCGTCTTGGCAACGGCCTCACGCTTGATGGTCTTTGCTCCCGCCTGCCGCGCCAGTTTCTGTGCCGTCTCTGGCGTGCGGTTCAGGATCCAGACATCGGCACCCTTGTCGCGCAGGCCGAATACCGCCGCCCGCCCGGCCCCACCAGCGCCCAGCACCAGCACCTTCGTCCCGGCCAGCGACATCCGCCGCTCCAGCGGAGCGATGATGCCCTGCACATCCGTATTGAAGCCGTAGAATTTGCCGTCCTGTGCGCGGAAGATGGTGTTGACCGCGCCAATCTTGGCCGAAAGCGGGTCGGTGCGCTCCAGCAGCGGAATCACGTCCTGCTTCAGGGGCATCGTGATGCTGACGCCCTGGATCGGGATCTCGCGCACCAGCTTGAACAGGTCGTCGACCTTGCTGGTCTGCAGCGCGAGGTAGACGGCGTTGACCGTCTCGCGGCGGAAGGCGGTGTTCATCATCAGCGGCGACAGCGACGAGCCGATGGGATTGCCGGCCACGCCGTAAATCTTGGTTGCGGCGTCCACCTGGTCCACCCGGTAAGTTTCAAGCAGCGTCCGCGCAGGAATCTGCCCGGGCGCGGTTTCCTCCCCGGGGTTGGCTGCGGCAAATGTGAACGCTGACCCGGCGCGCAGGCCGAGGATGCGCGAAATCACGCCCGCCTCGCCCATGCAGATGCCGACGACCGAGGAGTTGTGGCTGTCTTCCACGCGCTCGAGGAAGCGCATCATCGTAATGTTGTCGGCCAGCGAGCGTGCTGTCGGGACGATCTTGTAAAACTCCGGCTGGAACGGCTCCATCCGGGCCAGAACCCCGTCGAGATCCTTTGTGGCATGAAAATCGTGGAAACTGATGATCAGCGCGGCCCCGGAGGCGCGCAGTTTCTCGAGTGTCGGTTTGGGAAGTTTCTCGACCGATTCAAGCTCAACGTCGACCAGTTGAAATCCGGCTTCGGCAGCCTTTAATAAAATTTCAATCGCCTCGGTATTCGAACCGGGGAAGCGGCCGCCATTCTCTTTACAGCGACAGGTGGCGACGGCCGTACAGGCGCCGTTTTCAGCTAAAAACTGTTTGAAGGCGGGCAGAGCAGTCGCTGGTTTGGCGAGGTAGTCGAGGCGGAACTCTATGAATGTGCTCTCTTTAAGGACACTTTCGGCCCTCTCGAGCATCTCGGCAGCGGTCGATCCGGTAATGGCAACGCAGATCTTGCCGATGCGCGAACGAAGGAGGTGGGAAGCGATTTGGTTAGGTATAGTCATGCTTTGCAATCGCGGTATCGTAACCCCGATTCGTGTTGGATGCAACCTGACCGGAATGGTTTTGGCGACCTTGGGGCGTCGAGGGAGACGAACGCAATCTAAAGATAAACAAACATTTGCAAGAAATTTGTTCAAAAGTCACTTTTTGGGGCAACTCGTCCCCTGCTTCATGCAACTCGGCGCGATGTATTGCATCCAACTAGACAACCGAGAGGCTATTCAATCTGTCCCACCGAAGCAAGTTCCTTTATTTACCCGTAACGGGTACCCTTCAGAATTTCCTCAATAAAATCCCCTCCCCAAAGCCTCTCACGGGCCCGCTGGAAAGCGGGCCCCGATTTTTTAACCTGCCAATTCCTGCTAAAAACGGCCATCGCCGCGCATAACGCGATCCTTATGCCCGATGTGACGCGATGCGCCTCGATAGAATGACAGCATGAAGGATTGGCTGGAGAGCGCCGAAGCGATCGGCGCGGTGGACGAAGTTCTCGCAAATGTTGGCTTGACTCACGGCAATCGTAAGACCCGCACCGGGGCCTGGAAGGATGGCGAACGGGTCAAGCGGCCCCGAACCCCCGAGGCCGCAACGAGCGCCAGGCACCGTCTGGGAACCCCCGGCGTGGTCACGATCCCCGCGTTTGACGCGCTGCCATGGCTGCGTGCCGGGTTCAGCACGCGCCAGGGCGGGGCATCCACGGCCTACGGCGACGGCGAACTGAACCTCGGCTGGACCCGCGAAGACGATCCCGCCATCGTCGCCGAAAACCGTCGGCGTTTCATAAAAATCGTTACCGGCGCAAAGACCGGCGTCGATCTCGCCGCCGTCCGGCAGTTTCACAGCGGGATGGTCCGCACTATTGAAAAAGATCACGAGCCGCTCATCAAACCTGACGGCAAGGCCGTGCTGCGCGGCGACGCCGTGATGACCGACGTTCCCGGCGTCCTGCTCGGCGTGCAGACCGCGGATTGCATCCCCGTGCTGATCGCCGACAAGGGCACCCACGCCGTGGCAGCCTTCCATGCCGGCTGGCGCGGCACCTTGGCGCGCATCGTGGAGCGCGGCATCGGCACGATGCGCCTGCGCTACGGCTCGCGCCCGCAGGATTTGGTGGCGGCCATTGGCCCGGGCATCGGAGCGTGCTGCTACGCGGTCGGCGAGGAGGTCCGTTTCGACTTCGAAAGCCAGTTCGCCTACGCACCGCTGCTCTTCACGGAGGTCTACGACTCCGACCCGATCCGCGACAAATATCCGCTGCTGTTCCTCACGGCCCGCGCGCCCGGCCATTCCAACATAGGTCCGCAGATCCACATTGACCTGTGGGAGGCCAACCGGCGGCAGCTTCTAGACGCTGGAGTGCCGGAGAAGAACATCACCGTGGTCGGCGAGTGCACTGGCTGCGCCCGGGAGAAAAACGGCCAGCGCCGCTACTTCTCGCACCGCATGGAGCACGGTTACACCGGCCGCATGATGGCCGTCATTGGGGCGGCACACGCCAAACCGAGCTGAATTATCCCGAAACAGAGCAAATCCCTCGAAAATTCTTCGGCTTCTTCTCCCCCGTCGGTAACCAATGGAAGCCCGGGGAACTGACCGCGCGCCTCCAAACCATGCCGCTCCTCTACCGCCCCGAACGGCTGAACCGGCCCGGCAAACCTCTGCCGCAAACCGCCTCTGCGACACGGACATCGTTCCGCGAACGGCTAGTGAACTCCAAACAGCCCTGCCGAATCAGCGTCTTGAAGAACATCGACCGCCTGTGCGCAACGCACAAAGAGCCGCATTCTTTCGCCAGAAAATGACCGCTCAACGCGTTGTTACCTGCGCACCGAAGTAACGAATTTAGTGCAAACTACTGATTTTCCAATGCTTCCGCGATATTGTGCATACTCGTTTTCAGCAGCGGTACTGGAGCGCCGGGACACAAAGGCGCGGTGGTTATCGAAGCTGGGGGACGCGCAGTTTCCGTCGCAGTACGCTCCATTCGGATTCCTCCTCAATGAGCAGTCTCAAAGGGGAAATACATTGAAGAAGATCGCAGCAGCATTGTTCGTTTTTGCCAACCTTGCACTCCTTTCCGCACCAGCCAGGGCCGATGTCATCCAGTTCACCGGCGCTACCGGACCGAACGTCAACGGTGAATCCATCTATCCCTATTCCATGAGCGTCAACGGCGCTCCCGCCGTGGGAATGATGTGCATCAACCTCAACCTCTCCATAGGTGGAGGCGAAACCTGGAACGTCACGCCCACCGCCATCCCATTGGATAGCTCGCAGATGTCGATCGACTACCGCGCCCTGGCGCTGATCTTCTCCGGCATCTCCACTGGTGCGTACGGCATTTCGGCAGCCGACTACCAGTACGCCGCATGGAGCATCTTCGATCCGGCGATCATCGGCACCAACAGCGCCTACACGCCGACCGCTGCAACCGTCCGCGCATCCGCCCTGGCCTATGCGGTGCACCCCGGCAACTTCGACTACTCCAGCTTCACCGTCTACATCCCCACCGGCGATACGACCGGATGGCAGTACGGTCAGCCTCAGTCGTTCATTTCGGAGACCGGGGGCATACCGGTGCCTCATCTTGACGTTGTACCGACGCCGGAGCCTTCGGGCCTGATGTTGCTGGGCACCGGCGTAATTGGAGTTGCTTCAATTGTTCGCCGTAAACTCGTCAAGCTGTAGAAGGCCGCCTCGCCAACTGCGATCGACCGCTTCAGGTTGCGAGAATGTTCGGGGAGGTCATCACGACTCCCCGATTCTTCGTTAACCGCCGGGCTACTGTTTCTCTACGATCACGGCCGTCCCGTACGCCAGAACTTCGGTGACGCCTTCCATCAACTCATTAGCGTCATAGCGCATCGAGATGATGGCGTTGGCTCCATGCTGCGCGGCGTGCGCGCACATACGCTCGAAGGCGTCCTGCCGGGTCTTCTCGCACATGTCGCTGAACAGCGTGATATCGCCGCCCACCAGCGTCTGCAGGCTCGCGCCTATTGTGCCGAACACCGACCGCGACCGCACCACAATGCCACGCACCACACCAAGATTGCGAACGATCCTGAAGCCAGGCAGCTCGAGCGCTGTTGTAATCATTTCGGGGTTCATAGGTCTCCTCTAAGATTCATAACCGTGATGTCGAGCCACTAGCTTCTAGAAGCTGGAAGCCGCACCTCTACGCCTTCGACAACGTCTCCGACAGCGTATCGCGATTGTCGGCAAGAAGCTGGTCGAGTCCCGCCAGGCTCCGCACGTAAACCACAAGCCCAATAACCGCCAGCACCAGCATCGAAGGCGGCAGTATCCACGGCTTCTGGTAATACCGCGCGAGCAACAGGAATCCGGCACCGAGGCCCGCCGTCCCCAGCAGCAGACCCGTGCTGATCAGCGCGCTCAGCGGCGACGCCTGCTGCCGTTGCATCTTGCCCGGATCGACTTTTTTGGGTGCGGTCACAGACCGGTAGTTGCCCACCGAGAGCGAGAGAAACATCGTGAACGCGGCCCACAGCACCACCGCCGCGGTCAGGCCAGGGGACGGCGCATGCGAGGCGTAGCTGATAGCCACAAACACCGCCAGAATCTCGATCGTGGCAAGACCAGTCTGTATCAGGTTCTTCGCTACAAACACGTCGCGCATCCGCACCGGCGCAAGGAAGAAGAACTGGATCCCCGCAGCCTCCAGGCCCAGCGAGTTGTAGCACATCGGCACAACGCCCAGCAGCACATAGGCGACCGACGACGGAAACAGGTAATACACCGGGAGCCGTGCAGCCTTCAGGTTCGTAAACAGGATGACCATCACCAGCGGCGCAACCAGTGCGTACACGATGCCGGTGTTGCGGCGCAGCGTCACGAACTCCTTCGCGAATACCGCCGAGATCGTAGGCGGAGTCGAAAAACGCATTCCCGACGTCGTCACTGCAGGTGCAGCTACCGCTCCCGGCACCATTGCCACGCCGGTCTTCTTCGCCGGAGCCTTCGCTACCGCGTGTGCCACTTCGCTCAGATTCTCGCCGCGAAACTCCTTGTACAGCCGCATGGCGAACACCGCGAAAAACAGCGCCGCAAACAGCAGCACACCGAAAGCCTCCGCTGCGAAGAGGCCAATACGCCCATCATGCGCCGCCGCAATCGAATTCGCCGTAAGGCCCGGAGGCAGCAGCGCCAGCAGCGGCTCGGCGCGATGATAGAGGTGCGTTGCTGTCGCAATGCGTGCGGCGTTTACGGCATGAGCGTGCCTGCCCTGGTGAAACCCGGGGTTATACGTAAAGTTCAGATACTGGATGCCGAGCGATCCGATAACGATCACCCCGGTAAAGGCCTCACGCGCGCGCCGCGTCGAAAGCCAACGGTCGACCCACGCAAACAGCATCCGCGTAAAAAAGATGTTGGCCAGCGCAAACGCCGCCAGCGCGGTGAAGGTATAAAACCAAAGCTGGGGCGCAGCCACTGTCACGCCCACCGCAACGGCAATCGACACCAGCGTGCTGGTCGCATTGGCCGGCGAGATGATCCCAAAGAAAGTGCGCGTTACGGCATAGCCGCGAAAGCTCAGCGGGAACCGGATCAGCAGCGTCGGATCGAATGACGTGCCCGGCTGGCCAAGCTGGATATTGGCCAGCTGGCAGAGCGCGAAAATCCCCCACAGCACAAACGCGATGTACTCGAAGCGCCCTTTGGTCGCGATGAAGTATGAAAGAAAGCCGCCGCCGGCGCATAGAAACACAATCACCGCTGCGAACAGCGGCACCATGAAGATGAGCGCCACAATGTCGCCCACGCCGCCTTTGCGGCGCAGTCCGTTGCGCATCATCCGCCACCGCAGCCACGTGATCGCGCCGAATTGTGCACGCGTCTGCGCGGAGGTCCAGCGGGGTGTTGACCCTACTTCAGCCATGACAGCTCCTGCTCAGGATGCGTGATGCCGGTTTCGCTGCCGACGGTGGAGAGGAAGATCTGCTCCAGCGTCAGCGTGGCCTGCGGCTCGCCGGGGACGCCCGGAGCGAGGCGCGCCTGCACGCCCGCCCGCAACTCGTCCAGCGACCCGTTCGCGACGATGTGGCCGCGGTGGATGATCGCAATATGCGTGCACAGGCGCTCCACGATCTCCAGCACATGCGAGGTCAGAAAGATCGTCGCCCCGCGCGCGATCATGCCCTGCAGCATGGCCTTCAGGGTTCCGGCGGCAATCGCGTCCACGCCCTCGAACGGCTCGTCGAGGAACAGCACCTTGGGGTTGTGAATCACGGCTGCGGCCAGCGCCAGCTTCTTGCCCATGCCGTGCGAAAAATCGGTGACGAGCTTCTTCTGCTCATTGGCCAAACCCATGAACTCCAGCAGCTCTTCGCTGCGCTGCTTTGTCGTCTGCTTGTCGAGGCCGTACATGCGGCCGACAAACGTCAGGTACTCCGACGCCGTCAGCCGCCCGAACAGCGCCATACCTTCCGGCACAACGCCGATATTGCGCTTCACATCCACCGGATTAGCGACCAGGTCCTCGCCAAGGATGCGGACCGCACCGGCCGTCGGCGCGAGCAGGCCCGTCATCATCTTGATCGTGGTCGACTTGCCGGCGCCGTTGGGCCCCAGGAAGCCGAAGAACTGGCCCGGCTCCACGGCGAGGTCGATATGGTCGACAGCGGTGAAGCCGCCGTCGAACGTGCGGGTAAGGCCTTGGCAAGCAATTGCGGGGGTCATATAGATTTCGAGTGTACACACGGAACGCAACCGTCTGCGCCGTATACAGTAGTCCATGCTGCCCCACTTTCTCCGAGACTCGCAAGCACCCTGCTACGTCCAAACGTCACGGAGCCCACCTATGTCCTCGTCCCGCCTGCTGTTAACTCTGGCCCTTGCCCTCTGCGCGAGCTCTGCGCCCTCTCAGCAACCCGCCACGCCGCCCGACGCTGCGCAGCAGCCTGCCGCCGGTGCTCTCCCGCAGCCCACGCCCGCCAACACCATTACCCGCAACGTCGCGCTGGTGGTGCTCGATGGCGTCGTGCTCGACCAGAAGGGCAACGTCGTCACCGATCTCCGGCGCGAGGACTTCCACGTCACGGAAGACGGCACGCCGGAAGAAATCCGCAACTTCGAGGTGCCCGGCCGCTACACCCCGCCGCCCGACGTCACCATCGACTCCACCGCCGACCTCGACCGCCTCGCGCCGCGCGCGCCCGTCAATATCGTGCTGCTGGACGAGTTCAACACCCGCTTCGAGGACATGGCCTTCGCGCGCTACTCGCTCAAGAAGTGGCTGGAGAAGCAGCCCGCCAAGCTCGACACCCCCACGATGCTCGTCGCGGTCGATCTGCAGCACTTCACCGTGCTGCGCGACTACACGCAGAACAAGGACGAGATCCTCCAGGCGCTCGACCATCACTTCGTGGCGTACCCGTGGCAGGCGCACCAGTTCGCCTGGGTGGCCGAGCGCTACTCGACGGCCTTCCTCACGCTGAACCGCGTTGCGGAGGCGACCGTCGGGCACCTTGGCCACAAGAACATGCTCTGGCTCGGCCGCGGCTTCCCCACGCTCAACATGGCCAATGTTCCTGTGGACGGCCAGACCCAGGTGCACAACGCCGTGCAGCGCACCGTCAACGAGCTCCGCGACGCGCGCGTGACGCTCTACACCATCGACCCCGCCGGCCTGATGACCGATCCCGGCGTGTACGGCAACGCGGCGCAGTGGTACTCACCCTTCGGCGGCGACCCCACCTTTGAGGAGCTGGCCCGCGCTACCGGCGGCCGCTCCATCCACGGCCGCAACGATGTGGACGCGGAGATCGGCACCGCTATCCGCGATGGGTCGAGCCTGTACACGCTGACCTACCGGCCGACGAACCCGGTCACCGATCTCGACAAGTTCCGCCGCATCAAGGTTACGCTCGATCGCCCCGGCCTGATCTTCGTCACGCGCCAGGGCTACTACCCGGCGATGCGTGCTGCGCGCCCCAACGCCAATGGGACGGCTGGCCGGCGGCTGGTTTCCGAGCTCGTCAGCGCCGGGGACAGCAACATGGCCTATGACGCCGTAGCTTTCAGCGTGCAGGCCTCAGCGACCGACGCCAACGACTTCAAGTTCCATGTCGAAGCCCCGGGTCTTTCGTGGTACTTCACCGACGGCAGCAAGCCCCGCTATACGAAGCTCATCGTGCTAGCGACGACCTTCGACAAGAAAGGCAAGGAGCTCAAGCGGGACGGAAAGATCGTACAGTTCCAGGCCCCCGCCAATGCTCCGCCTCGAGGTCACATCGATATGCCCGTTGGTTTCGCATACCAGCTCGCGCCCGATTCCAAAGCCGTCCGCGTGCGGTTCGTCGTGCGTGTGGAGGCCTCCGGCCGCATGGGCACCGCCGACGTCACGCTCGCACCCGGTGCATCGGCGAAATCATCGAGCTCCACGGCAGCGCCACCGGCGGCAGTTCCGGCGTCGACTCCTGCACCGCCCGCGCCATAGACTGCCCGCAGGCACAACAAAGGCCGCCGATGTTCCGGCGGCCTTCGCGTGTGTAGCGAGGGTTAGCGGCTGAACGCGGACACGAGATCCAGCACATCGCCGATGACGCGCGTGGTCGGATCGTAGGTTACGACGTAGCCGTCGTAGTAGCCGTACCGGTAGCCCGGCGGCGGAGGCGGCATGCCCCGATAGTACGAGCTCGGGACAGTCTGGAATCGGTAGTTGCTGGGAATGCGCTGCCCGCGATCGAAGTGCGGACGGTTCTGCGGATGGCTCCGCCAGCGGTTGACGTCGCTCTGATAATGCGACTGGAACCGGTTGCGGTCCTCATCGCGGAAGTGGAAATCATTGCCACGATTCTGGTCGTTGCCACGGTATTGGCTGTTGCCGCGGTTCTGATCGTTGCCACGGTACTGGTCGTTGCCGCGATTCTGGTCCTGCCCACGGTTCTGATCGTTGTGGTACTGGTTCTGCTGATCGCGGGGATTACCGTGGTTCTGGTTGGACTGGCCATTGCGGCCCTGATCGTTGTCGTGGTGATCGTCGCGGCCCTGCTGCGCCTGTACGGTGCCGAAAGCGCACGCTGCTGCGAGGACCGGCACCATTGCCGACCGGATAAATCTGCTTGCAAAACGGGGACTTGCCATTCGCGTTCCTCCAGACAGCCTGAAAATCAGGCCTCTGGAGGGTCTGATGCCGTAATCCCCGGCCGGGGTATCGGCCGGGAGTTATTACATGGCTGGCGGATGATGCGGATCGACGGAGTGGCCGTCTCCGGGGCGGTGCCCATTGCTGGACGCCGAAGCCCGGGCCGTTTTGGTGGAGCGGCGCGCTTCGCCCGGGTTCACCAGGTCGCGGAGCTCTTTGCTGGGCTTGAAGAAGGGCACGCGCTTGGCGGCGACGGCGACCTTTTCGCCCGTCTTCGGGTTGCGGCCGGTGCGGGAGTTGCGCTGCCGCGTGCGGAAGCTTCCGAATCCGCGCACCTCGACTTTATCGCCCGATTTGAGGGCATGGATCACGGAGTCGAACAGTGTGTCCACGATCACTTCACTGTCGCGGCGGGTGAGGTCGCCCAGGGAGGTGACGCGGTCAACGAGATCGGCTTTGGTCATGGATCGTACTCCTTACGTTTTAGACGCTGGAAGCGCGGTAGGGAAAGGGACGGACGGGCAAACCTGTTTGCTTCAGAAGCGCCTTTTTCGCGCCGTCCCAAGATTCAGGCTTAGATGCCTGTTTCGCTCGAAAAATTTCCACATGCCAACTTTATTTATTTCCACATGAAATAAAAGCCGGGAGCGTGGTCGAGCAGCTTGGAGGGGTTCGGGAACAGGGTGTCAGTGTCTTCGTTCAGTGCGGCCCAGATGCCATGCTTGTCCTTGCTCGGGCGCACAATTTTGGGTTCGCCGGAAATCCCGACGTCCTTCGCGGTGTCCATCAACGCGGTGCGGAAGCCGCCCTGCGCGTCGATGAGGTGGAGGCCGATCGCCTGCTCCCCGGTCCAGACCTGCCCGGTCGCCAGGGGCTTAATGGCGTCATCGGTGGTGTGGCGGGCGCTGGCGACGTCGTGCACGAACTGGCCGTACATGTTGTCGACCAGGGTCTGAAAGTACGCCTGCTCCTGCGGCGTCAGGTCGCGCGTGGGGTCGCCCGCGTCCTTCAGCTCACCCTTGGAGATGGTGATGTTCTTGAGCTTGGCCCAGCGCAGCAGTTCGCCGTAGTTCGTCCACTCCATAATGACGCCGATGGAGCCGACCACGGACGCCGGGTTGGCGTAGATTTTGTCGCACGCGCTGGCGATGTAGTACGCGCCGGACGCGCCGACCGACTCCACCGAAGCCACGATCTTCTTGTGCTTCTCGGCGCGTATGCGCAGGACGTCGTGGTAGATCTCCTGCGATGCCGCCGCGCCGCCGCCGGGTGAATCGATGTGCAGGATGATCGCCTTCACATTGGAATCGTCGCCGAACTTCTCAAGCTGCTTGTCGATCTTGTCGGCGTCCGTGATCACGCCCGAAATATCGATCACCGCAATCGTATTCGACGAGAACCCTCCGGCTGTCTCGCTGTCGCTGCTGAAGGACTTCGCCAGCGAGGCAAAGGTGACGCACACGATCAGCACGATCACGGCGAAGATGCCGCCGATGATCGCCACCCAGAACCAGCCCGAGCGGCGCGCAGGCGGGGGCGGTGCAGGGTAGCCATAGGCCGGCGGCGGCGCCGCGTATCCGTAAGGCGGAGGCTGCGGCGGCGGAGCGGAGGCCTGGCCGCTGGGGGAATCGAAGGAGCCGCGGGGCGGAGAGGTGAAGTCTTCCGGCATGCCTTTGAGTGTACAGCCGATGCCCTCAATGGGGCATTGGGCCGCAACCCGGATAAGAGTTAGGATTGCTCTTAACTCGCAGAGTATCCAGAGTCAAAACACCCCTGTTGCGACGTCTAATAAGTGGGGCTATCATGAGGCTCGCGTTTGCGGACCCGAATTGGCGCCGGCACGGGAGTGCGTCTATGGAACTCAATGGCGGAGAAGGGGAACAAGATCGGTTGGCACATCCGCGTTTGAGCATCGTCATTCCTGCGTATAACGAGTGTTTGCGTATCGAGGGCACGCTGGAGCGCGTGATGTCCTGCATCCAGAAGTGCAAGTGGGACGCCGAAGTCCTGGTGGTCGACGACGGCTCCACGGACGAGACCCCCGCGATCATCCAGCGCTGGATGCAGAAGCACCCTCGCCTCCACCTGATCAAGAACCCCGGCAACCGCGGTAAGGGCTACTCGGTGCGCAACGGTCTCCTGCAGGCCGCCGGCGACATCGTCATGTTCACCGACGCCGACCTCTCCGCCCCGATGGAAGAAGCCGAGCTGCTAATGGCCGCCATCGACAACGGAGCGGACGTGGCCATCGGCTCACGTTGGCTCGACAAGCAGCGCCAGACCATCCACCAGCCGCTGTACCGCCGCTTTTTCGGCCGCTGCTTCAACTGGGTCACCCGCCGCGTCATGAGCCTGCCGTTCAAAGACACGCAGTGCGGCTTCAAAGCCTTCAAGCGCGAGGCCGCGCAGGTCATCTTCCGCCTCCAGACCATCGAGCGCTGGGGCTTCGACCCGGAAATCCTCTTCATCGCCCGCAAGCTGAAGTACCGCATCGTCGAAGTCCCCGTCACCTGGGGCCACGACGAGCGCAGCCGCATGAGCTACCTGAAGGACGGCATGAAGATGCTGGAAGAGATGGCGGAAATCCGCGGCAACTCGGTGCGCGGTCGCTATGACGAAGCCATCGCCGCCATGAAGGACACCAGCGCCATGGTGACGCCACCAGTCGTGCGTCCCGAGCAGGCCGAAGCTCGCTAGCCGACTGCGGCTGTCGATTTGTGCTTCGCTTCGGGCGTCGATCTCTTCCGCCGCGATTCGCACTCCGCCTTGATCGCCTCATAGTGGTGCTGCAGCTCATCAAGCTCCAGGTCGCTGAGTTTCTCGATCTCGATCATGCGATTGTCGCCCTGGTCGAGCGCGCGAATCAGTTCGTCCAGCTTCAGGTTGATCGCCCGCGCGTCGCGGTTCTGAGTGTTCTGGATCAGGAACACCATCAGGAACGTCACGATGGTCGTTCCTGTATTGATCACCAGCTGCCAGGTGTCCGAAAAGTGAAAGATCGGCCCCAGCGCCGCCCATCCCACGATAACCAGCCCCGCCCCGGCGAAGGCCCACTTCGACCCCAGCCATCCCGAGGTTTCCGCCGCAAACTTGCCAAAACGGTCCGGCGTGGTACGCATCTTCACTTCGACCGGGATCTTGCGGGAGGTCTTGCGCATGATTGTCGTTCTCTCTTTCGAGCCGAAATCCGGCCCAAACTCTTGGATGCCACATAGTTACGTTTAGCCGTCCGCGGCCTTTGTTAGAGTTAGGCAATGGCCCCTGGCGGTTCTCAACCGGATGCGATGGATGCGAACGCGTCCGGTAGAAACCTGCGCGACAAGCGCCTGCTGGCGTTCGTCCTCACGAGCCTTTTCCTCGCGAATTTCGCGCAGTGGGCGTTCTGCCGGGCGCTCGGCCTCGGCAACCCCGGCAGCATCAAGCCCCTCATCCTCGACTTCGCGCACGTCCGCCAGTGGACCGACTCCTGGCTGCCCATGATGAAGTCGCTCGACTACTTCCAGGCGCACCCCACCGAGCCCATCTACGCGGCCAAGCTCTACGACACGCTCATCTACTCGCTCGGCAGCCTGCTGCCCATGGTCTTCCTCCGCAAGCTCGGCGTCACCGACCCCGCCATGCTGCGCCTCCTCGCCATCGGCTCGTGGCTGGCTGTGCTCGGTGTCGCGGCTGTCGTCCTGCTGATGGCCCGCCGCCTCCTCCGCACCTACGGAGCCCGCCTCACCTGGCCGGCGGTGCTGGCCGTCGTGCTGGCAGTGTTGGGCTGCTATCCGCTGCTCAAGGGCTACGCCCTCGGCAACGCGCAGACGTTCCTCTCCTTCGGCTTCGCCCTTTTGCTCTATCTCTGGACGACTGGCCGGGAGCGCTCCGCGGGCGTGGTCGCCGCTCTCCTCGCCTTCGTCAAGCCGCAGTACGTCCTTCTGCTCATCTGGATGGCGGTCCGGCGCCGCTGGGGAGCGATGTGGGCCTTCCTCGCCTGCAGCGCCGTCGTGCTTCTTCTGTCGATCGCCGTTTTCGGCTGGCACAACAACCTCGACTACATCGGCGTCCTCGCCGGCCTCAGCCACAAGGCGCAGTCGCATTTCGGCAACCAGTCGATGTTCGGCACCATCAACCGCATGATCTTCAACGGCGAAAACATCGGCTACACCCCCTACGTCTACACGCCTTACATCCCGTGGGTCTACCGCGTCACTGTACTCACGTCCCTCATCCTGGTTGGCACGGTGCTGGTATTCCCCTGGGGCCGCCTACGCGCCTCCACAGCTGACATCGCCGCCATGGGCCTTGCCTCCGTCGCCGCCTCGCCCATGGCGTGGGAGCACCACTACGGCATCGTCGTCGGCATCTTCGCCTGGGCGTGGTTCGCCTACGGATGTCGCCAGCGCCGCACCCCGTGGCTCCTCGCGTTCTCCTTCTTCCTGATGATGAACTTCCTCGCGGTGGCCAACATGCTCGCCGACAAGCGCGGCTGGAACCTGCTGCAGTCCTACATGTACATCGGCGCGCTGCTGCTGCTCGGCTGGCTGATGACGCTGGCCCGCCGCGTTACGCGCGGCGAACAGGAAGCGCTCGGCTAGAGCAGGCCTCGGCTATCGGGTTCTCGATCACGGTTGAACGAACGCTAAACCAGAATGTCCGTCCTCCAGTGCGGTTGAACGAACGGTAGGTCACGGCTTCAGCCGCGACATTCGCTGTACCAAAAGGGACGGGGCTTTAGCCCCTGCGGGACTAACTCTTCTTCCCGCGCGGCGGCGCATACTGGAACACCTGCTCCAGCGGCACGCCGAACACATGCGCAATCCGGAACGCTACCTCCAGCGACGGTGAATACTTATCGAGCTCGATGGCAATCACAGTCTGCCGCGTGACGTAGATCAGATCGGCCAACTCCTGCTGCGTCATGGAGCGCGCGGCGCGCAGCTCGCGGATGGTGTTCGATATGCGCGAACTCACAGTCTGCCCTTCCGTCTCTCACGCTCCACAAACCTTGCCGCCACCTCCCGCTGTCGCGGCGTGGGGTTCTCCATGCGATTGCGCATTCGTCTGCGCTGCCGCTCGATCAGTGCATCCGGCCACAGGCCCTCATGGCCAGCGTGCAGACGCAGCTCGGAGGCATCACGCACAACGCGCGACAGTATCCACACGGCGAACAGCCACAGCACAAACCGTGGTGAGCGGTCGAAACCGTACACCGCCGCCATATAGATCAGGACGAAGATGCCCCCGGAGAGTGCCGCGTAGCCCGACCGCGTGGCGCGCAACTCGAGCGTACGGTCGCGTTCGTCGGTACGCGTGTCTCGCGCGAAATACATTGTGTAAATCAGATCGCCCACCGAGCCAAGGTAATAGAGCGTGACACAAGCGAACACGGCACCCGGGTGCCGCAGCGGGTCGAACGTCGTGAAGAGCATCGTCGCCACCAGCACGACGAAGATCAGCGCGTTGGGCACCAGGTTCCAGTAGAGAGATTTTTCACGGTACGTCAGCGACTTCACGCTGCCATCCTGTACGCCACCAGCTCGCGAATAATCCGCGCAAACCCGGCCAGCAGCAGCAGGTGGAAGATCAGCCCGACGATGAAGTCCTTGGAGCGCAGCCCGCCGTGGTCCCAGTACATGACGAGCATGGCGGCCAGGCCGACCCAAAGGATGAGGTTCGACCAGCTCGTCCCGAGAGCGGCAATCTGGCGGTCGCGCTCATCCTCAACCACGTTGCCCGACCCCCGGCGCAGCGCCATGCGGAAAGCCGCGAACAGCAGCGCGACCCCGAGAATGACAGCGTGGAACCAATGCTGTCCAGGTTGGCGATGCACCAGAAAGTGCGCGTAGTAAGCACCCACAACCAGAAGCCCGACAAGCTGCGCATAAAGCATTTTTTCCTGAAAGCTGAGGCGGGACATGGCAATCTCCGTGTCAAAAATGTTTGACATGAAGAACAGTATTCGTCCAAGGCAGCGATGTCAAACATTTTTTACATGAAACTTTTCGGCCTTCCTGAACGACAAAGGTCCGAACTCCTTCAATGGATCGAATGAGTGACCTGTGTCGCTACAAAGTAACTTTTTGCGGAATTCTTTGTAACCTCACGCAAAAGTTTGTCACGTCAATCACGGTGCATAAGCTTTTACTCACGAACAGGAAAGAGGTCGCATGAGCGCCGCAAAGTATTTTGTGAAGTTAGTAGTAGACCGCGACGATACCCCCGACCCCAACGACTGGCTGCCACCGCTCGATCGGCGCGCTGCGCTCAAGATGCTGGGCATCGGCGGCATCGGAACACTTGTAGGATGTGGGGCCGCGGGTTCCGCGACGTCGACCACAACCACCAGCACAAGCACCACCGCCACCAGCACAACACTGACGCCCTCGGCCACCTCCACCACGACCGGCGCCAGCGTTACGCTGACCGCCACCATCTCGCCGTCAGCGGCCACGGGCACAGTTACGTTCTACAACGGCACCACATCGCTCGGCAGCGGCACGCTTAGTTCCGGCAGCACGCAGCTGACGACAAGCTTCAGCGGCGCGGGAACTGAATCGTTGGCGGCCGTCTATGCAGGTAGCAGCACCTATGCTGCGAGTACATCGTCTGTAGTTGCGGTCACAGTAACAGGAACCGCTGCATGCGGCAGTGCGACCAAAGCAGTAACTGAAGGTCCTTACTGGGAGCCCGACAGTGCATCGGGATTTTATAGGTCGAATATTCTTTCCAGCATCGACGGGACTAACACTCAGACAGGTGTTCCTCTCGCGCTGACAATTTATGTCTACGACCGGAATAATAGTTGTGCCGCGATGCAGAACGTGCAGGTCGACATCTGGCACTGCAACGCATCGGGTGTTTATTCCGATATTCAGGCATCGACCAACGGCAACGGTGTCGACTACACAAGTCAGAACTGGTTGCGCGGCTACCAATTAACAGATTCAACCGGCAAGGTAGCTTTCGGCACCATCGTTCCAGGCTGGTACTCAGGCCGCACCACTCACATCCACATGCGCTTCCGTTCGACCTACGACTCATCTTCAACCGGCAGCACCAATACGATGCAGCTCTTCTTCGATCAGACATTCATCGACAGCCTGGACACCACGGCCTCACCGTACTCCAGCGAAGGCAAGAACTCCCTCACCAACGCCGCCGATTCCATCTACACATCAGAAGGTGGGACAACAGTACTGAGTTTGAGCGGCTCCGCTGCTTCGGGTTATGCGGCTTCCTTCAGCATCTACCTCCCGCTTAGCTGAGAAGTAATCCCTTTCCACAAGATGAAATAGCAAAACCCATCAGGGTCTGACGGTGGCGACGGTTCGCTTCGCGAAGGCTCTCCTTACGCACGAGAAGCCGCCGGAAGATGCGGCACGTGGCGTGGTACTCTGCTGCCACATTGGAAGTTTCCCGTTCGTTTCGCTTCCAGAGGCCACACCATGACACGGCCAGCCATAGACCGCATCGCTCCATGCTTCATCGTGCGCAACGCCACCGCGGCCGTCGCTTTCTATCGCGACAAGCTAGGCTTCGACCTCATCCATCTGGCGCCCGCCGCCGACCCATTTTTCGCGATCGTCTGCCGCGACGGCGCGATGCTGATGCTCAAAGCGGTCCGGGCGGAGCCGCTGCCCAACTCGGCGCGCGACGAGTGGGCGCGCTGGGACGCTTACGTCAGCGTGCCCGACCCCGAAGCGCTGGCAGCCGAGTTCGCATCGCGGGACGTCGCCTTCTCCGCGCCGCTCCAGGATACGCATGACGGCCTGCGTGGATTCGAGCTCAAGGATCCTGACGGCTACGTCCTGTTCTTCGGCCGACCCCGCGAAAATTCGAACTGACCCACGAAACGCTGCGCTGAGTGCATCTCCGCAGCGTCGTGCGCGAATAGGCGGTTGGAGTTCATAGCGTTATCGACAAATAAAAACCTTCGACGCGTTCGCGGAGCGCTCTTCGATAGGCCGGCAGGTGTCGGGGCGGTTCGTCGCAGAGAGGTCAGGAAACCCGGTACAGCTACTTAGCGGCGACTCGTATTGTGAGAGCTAAGAGGTTGCGATTGGGATTCACGGTCCTATCGGGTTCGACCGGCTTGAATTCTGCCGACACATTCAACAGGGTAGCGACCTGCTGCGACAGACGCAGTAAGTCCTTTTCGGCCTGGGCGAGATGATCTCGAATGTCGTCCCCACTGTGCTGGGCCAGGAAGATGGTGTTCGTCAGGCTCTGCAGTGGATTGTTGATGCGGTGAGCCATTCGGTTGGCCATCTCGGCGATGCCCCGAGCGCGCTCACTTTCTCTTAGCAGCGTCTGTTGATGCTGGTGCCGCAGAATGATGGAAGCAAAATCAGCCAGGCTGTTGAGCAGATCGTAGTCCTCGGAACAGAAAGCCTGATCCGATGCGTGGGACACCGCCCATAACGTGCCGCGCAGGAACTCATTCGACCATGGGATCAGCATTCCATCGACGATGGGCTCGGCCGTTACACCTAAGTGATCGTAAAAGGGCTTCGTGACGCGATAGAGTTGAGGACGTCCGGAGTCGAGACAGGTGCCGCAGGGGCTGTAGTTTCGCGGGGTGCGCCCACCCAGATACTGGGCGAAGCTACCTGCGACCACAATCCAGCGGAAGGTGCCGCTCTCCGGCTCTTCGAGCGATATCCCCGCACTGTCGGCGCCGCAGAATTCGACCGCCGTATTCACGAGCTCCTGCAGAACCAACTCAGGCTCTTCCGCAAACAGACGCGAGAGACGCCGCAGCGCGATAGCCTCGCGATTCCGGTCTCGACACTTCGCCTGGCGCGCACGGAACTGCTCGTCCGTGAGGAGGTCCCGGAGATACATCCCGGTGTCGAGTTCAATGCTCTCTGCCATGGCGAAAGTGGGAAACGTGTTCCAGTCTACGCTTGAATAAAGAGAACCCGTCATTAATTCGAGTCGACGTAATTTGCTGACTGTCGTTCGGCGTACATAACGGTCTTCCAAAGTCGCGGAACTGCGGGTGAGCAGAGAGAGCGCCCCGGCGGGTTCGATTCCGCGGCTTCGTGCGAGAATAAGCGGTTGGGTTTCGGGTCGGAGGTCGGTGGTTCCTAAGGTACTTTTTTATTGCGTTGTCGACGAACAGAACATTCCGCGCGTTCGCGGAGCGGTCGTCGATGGGCCGGCAGGCGTCGCGGCGGTTTGTTGCGGCTATGACGGTCGACGAGGCGATCGCCGTGGCTGAGCGGCTGAACGCCGAAGGCATTGAAGCTACGCTTGACTCGCTCGGTGAGAGTGTCATGCAGGTCTCGCAGGCTGAGGAGAGCGGCGCGATCTATCACCAGCTACTCGACGCCATCGCCGCGAAGCACCTCCGCGCCAACGTCAGCGTGAAGCTCACGCAGGTCGGCATGGATATCGGCGGCCACGGCGCGGGCCCCAGCCTGGCCGAGCGCATCGTTGGGGAGATGGTCGAGCACGCCGCTGAGGCCGACACGTTTGTGCGCATCGACATGGAAGGTTCCGACTACACCGAGGCCACCATCGTGATGACCGAGCGCCTGCACGCGCGCTGGCCGGGCCGCGTCGGCACCGTGCTGCAGGCTTACCTCTTCCGCTCTGAGGCTGTCGGCGAACTCCGCCAGCAGTACGGCCGCCACTTCGCCGAAGGCTACGGCGACCAGGACCCCATCGGCGAAGTCCTCGGTCGCGCCGGCGTCACCACCCTGGACGAGTACCTCGCCCAGCACCACAAGGCCTCGCGCTAAACGTTGAATCGCGCTTCTCCGCACAGCGGCATGGCATAGAACCGGCGGCCAGTTCGCTCTACCGTTTCTCGCTCCCGCGTTTGCCTTCCGCTTTTTGCCTTTTGCCCCTGTTTTTTGCTTTTGTCTTTGTTCTTGCTTCTGAGATAGGCCCGGGCTTCAGCCCGGGCATTTTCCACCCCACACGATGGGGCTTCAGCCCCCGGGACATGCCGCCGGATCGCCGTAACTCTCTCATTCCACGAAGCCGCTTTGGCTTCGTCCCGAAGTGCGCGCTGCCTTTTCTCCCCACCCACCCCGTAAATTTTGCTCCTTTCTAAGACCACGCCCCCCGCCCCCTCCGGCGTCCAACTTACCCAGCACGAGGTAACCCCTCGTAAGGAGCACAACCATGAAAAAGACTCTCCTTGTAACTCTCGGTGGCGTTCTTTTCTCAGCCGCCGCTGCAGCAGGAGCGCAGGTCGTGGTGCATATCGGCCCTCCCCCAGCCCCCGTCGTCGAAACGATGCCGCCCCCGCCACAAGAGCACCCCAACTACGTCTGGCAGAAGGGCTATTACAAGTACGACAACGAGCGGTACATCTGGGTCCCGGGCCACTACGTCGAGGCTCCTTACGAGCACGCCACCTGGGTCGAAGGCCACTGGGTTGAACGCGACGGCGGCTGGGTCTGGATGGAGGGCCACTGGGCACACTAACCTCCGCCTCTCGAACTCGTAACCAACATCCCATCGATGCATCACGAAAGCCGGCAAGCGTCCCACGGCGCTCGCCGCCTTTCACTTCCCTCGGGCGCAAGCCCTTCACTTGCAATCCCTGCGACATTCCTCCATCCTGAAGCGTTCTCAAATCCCCACGCTCCAGGTGCCGAACCATGTTCGACGTCTCGCTCCCCGCCTCCGCGCACTTCTACATCCGCTCCACTGTCGCCTGCGTCTGCGCCGTGCTCACGCTCCGGGTCGCCTACACCACCCTGCTCAAGCGACCGGGTGACACGGACAAACCTCCTGTCGGCAACTTCGTCGCTTTCAACGCGGCGACCTGCATCATTGTCGGCATGGCTGCGGTGGTCGCCGCGGCAGACCGCTGGCCGGCCGCGATCCTCTGGGCCGGAGCCGCGCTCTTCGCCGGCATCTTCCTCGGCATCCTTTTCGGAGTCCCGTACACCGCCACCACGGTCGCCGCAAAGAGGACCGCCAACCGGACCGCAAAGCACAAGGCTCAATCAACCACTCCGCACCTCGCGCACGCCGCCGTCCCGCCCGGCCCGCCGCCGCCGCTCCGCGCCGACCCCGGCGCTCCTGCTCACGAAGACGACCCACCGCCTCCGCCCAAGAGCCAGACCCTCCTCATCGAAGCCGCCAGCTGGTTCAGCAAGTTCCTCGCCGGCGCCACCTTCGCGCAGGCCAAAAACCTGATGGTGCTCTTCATCCGCATCTCCCGCGCAGTGGGCGCCTACATCGTAGTCGCCAACCCCAACGACCACGTCGCCGCCGTCGGCGGAGGCCTCCTGCTCTACTTCGGGCTGTGTGGCTTCCTTGCCGGGTTGGTACTGCCGTCCTACTTCGCGCTGAATCTGTAAGCAATGTCTGCGTCTGGCTTCCAAATTATTACTGACATAGGCGATCTACCGCGTTAGTCTTGGCACCATGCCAATCCAGAGCGTCCTTGTTGGTTAGCAGAGTCACAGCTTCCGTCTTCCACCGCTTTATGCGATCTGGGCGAACATCCCCTATGTTGGCGACCTGCACTAATCGTAGTGACGAGGACGTCGACATTGTCGTAAAACTCAATGGATCCATGGACTTCGCTTCTCGCTCCGCAGTGTTCGAACTGGTGGCTTCACTGATGGCGAGTAGACTAGGGATAGATTGTCCGAAGCCCTACCTCGTGTGGCTGTCTCCCGAGTTTGCAGCGGCTGTTGCATCCCGAGAACCGGCCAAACAGCAGGCTCTCACGCGCAGCATAGGTTGGAACTTCGGGTCAGAGATGTTGAGAGATGCTTCTATCTGGACAGGAGGGGGTCTGATGTCCACGCCTATGCTCCAAGAGGCTTTAGGAATATTCGCTTTTGATGGATTGATACAGAATGTCGATCGTCGTCGCGAGAACCCTAACCTCATGGCACGAGGCGAGAGGCTCTGCGTCATTGATCATGAATGCGCGTTCAGTTTCCTGAGTTCGTTATCCTCTTCAGAGGAACCGTGGACGATGGGGCCCGGTGATTACATGGAGCGGCACGCTTTGCGTCTGTCGCTGCAGGGTAACGCTTTGGACTGGGAGGGCTGCCGGAACGGATTGCGTGTGCTGACAAAGAGTTTTTTCGAAGACGTCCGGGCTGTTTTGCCCGTCGAATGGAATGGAACGCAAGATTTACTTGCGATTGAAAACCATGTTGCAGTCGTCCTCGAAAATGGCCGAGCCTTCGAGACCCAACTTCAAAGGAAGATAGCATGATCCCGTACGAGTTCAGCATCCTCCGTTACTCCTATGATCCGCTGACAGAAGAATTCATAAATGTCGGCATAGTTCTCTATTCCCCAAACGCTCAGTTTCTTCAGGCGAGACTGAGCACTAGCTATGGGCGGGCCTCGAAAGTCTTTGGGCGAATCGATGGCGCGCAATATCGTTCCGTGCTCAGGTACCTCCAGAGAGAACTAGACAAGCTAGCAGTCGATCTCAATCGAGGTCGATTGTTTGGTGGGGCCGAAGTTCTGAGAACCACCTTGAGCCAAATCCTTCCTATCGACGACAGTTCTCTACGATTTGATGGAGGTGGGGCTGGAATAAGTGACGATCTCGCGAAGACCTGCGAAAAGTTGTACCGCCGATACGTACTGAGCTCAGAGGCAGAAATCACGGAATGCAGGACGCGTGATGATGTATGGCGCACATTTCGGAAGCCACTTGAACGGTTAGCTATCGCAAGCAAACTGGTGCCAAAGCGAATCACAGCTAAAGACTACGGCTACGAATTTGAACACGCTTGGAAGAACGGGGTTTGGAATCTATATGAACCGGTCTCATTCGATCTCTTGGAGGAGTCTGCCATTCGTGAGAAAGCCAATAAATGGCTCGGACGATCACTATGCCTCAATGAAAGTCCTGAACCTTTCAAATTGACTATTCTCGTCGGAGCGCCCCAAAGTGGCCGGATGCGTGATGCGTTCCAGCATGCGGAGAATATTCTCCATAAAATGCCGGTGAAAAAGGAAATCGTGAGAGAGCATGAGGCAGAAGCTTTTGCCAGGGAGCTCGAAGCACAACTGAAGCAATCAGAGGTCGCGCAAACCGCCTAAAGCGAAGAGCCCGGACAGGGTCCGGGCTCTTCAAGTTTGTTGAGAGCTCAATCCTTATACGGATCGAACTCATTCGCCCCCGCCATCGCGACCCCCAGCGGCGTCAGCGTGTGCACAACGCGAATGGTCTCGCCCTGTGCCGCCAGCACCTCCGGCAGACGCTTGTAGCAGTGCGGGCTTTCGTCCAGCCCGCCGCCACGCAGCACGACGCCCGACTTCCGCAGCCAGTCGTTCATCATCTCCGGCTTCACCAGGCCTTCACGCTTGCACGCGCCGGTCTTCCGGTCGAACACGCCCGCAGCCTGCTTACGTCCCATCACACGGCCTGCGCCGTGCACGGTCGAAAACAGGGAAGCCTTCTGCGCCTCAGCCGCAGCCGCGCCCTCCGGCGTGGATTCATCCAGCGCCACGCCTTCGAGAATCACCGACTGCTCGCCCATCGTTCCGCCAACAAATCCACGCTGCCCCGGAAACGCCGGCGTCGCGCCCTTACGGCACACCCAGAGCTGCCTGCCGTCGTGCTCCTCCAGCCACGCGAAGTTGTGGTGGTTGTGCACCTCCTCCTCAACTTTCGCGCCGAGCAGCCTGGCCACACGCGCGCACACCCAGTCACGACCGGCGTACGCATACGTCCCGCTCAGCTGCATGGCGTCGATGTACTGCGCGCCAAGGTCGGAGCTCACGTCGAAGTACACCGGGTCGACCATCATGCCGTCGGCCGCTCCCGCAGCCTTCAGGAACCACGTCGCAATACCGTGTCCCAGGCCACGCGAGCCGAAGTGCACACCGACCCACACGCGGTCCTGCTCGTCGACAAACAAATCGACGTAGTGGTTGCCGCTGCCGATCGTGCCCAGCTGCGCGTTGGCCTTATGACGCAGAGGCTTCGCGGCCTCGGTGAGCCAGCCCGGGTGCGTGTCGGTCACGAACGGCGAGTCGTCGTTACGCTCGGAGTTCTTCCGCCCTACGCCGAAGCTCAGCGTGCTGGCGATATCGTCCATCACGCGCTCGATGTTCGCCCGCAACTCGCTGCCCGGCATGTCGAGACGTACGGCCTTGTTGCCGCATGCGATGTCGAAGCCCACAGCGGTCGGCGAAATCCGTGACTCGGACGCAATGACGCCGCCGATCGGCACGCCATAGCCAAGATGTCCGTCCGCCATCAGCGCGAAACGGTCAGCGGTGCGTGCGCACTGCCGCGCCTGTTCAAGCGTGTTGGCCTCGTGTTCTCCGAAGACGGGAATGTTGTCGATGTACTGCATTGGTGTATTCCTTTCTGGCCGGCGGCTGGTTGTAGCCGTTGACGACCGGGGTTGAGTTGTCCCCGCTGCGCTCTTCGCGTTGAGGACAAAAGAAAAAGCCTGGGCTGTCGCCCAGGCTCGGTGTCCCGCAGAGAAGTAGCGCCCTATGCCGCTGCTTCCTCCTGCGTTGAAACCTTGGCCTGAGCCACTGTGTAGTTCGGCTCGCCGATCTTGAAACGCGCAAACCGCCGCACCGAAATATTCTCTCCGAGCTTCGCCACGCGCGACGCGATCAGTTGCCCGATCGTCTGCGACGCTTCCTTGATGAACGGCTGCTCCAGCAGGCAGAACTCCTCGTAGAACTTCGACAGCTTGCCCGTCAGCATCTTCTCGACGATCGCCTCAGGCTTGCCCGACGCGATGCCCTGCGCGCGGTAGATGTCCTTCTCGCGCTCGAGGTCGGCTTCCGTCACTTCGTCCTTCGAGATGTAGCGCGGGTCCACCGCCGCGATATGCATGGCGATGTCCTTCAGCAGCTCCTGGAAGTCGTCCGTGCGCGCGACGAAGTCGCTCTCGCAGTTCAGCTCCAGCAGAACGCCGATCTTGCCGCCGGCGTGGATGTACGTCCCCACCGCGCCTTCGTTGGTCGAGCGCGAGGCCTTCTTCGCAGCCGACGCCATGCCGCGCTTGCGCAGCACGACGAACGCGTTCTCCATGTCGCCCTTGGCTTCCTGCAGCGCCTTCAGGCAGTCGCCCATGGGCGCGCCGGACTTCTCGCGGAGTTCCTTTACCTGCTTGGCGTCAATCTTTACGTCAGACATTTTTCTTCCTTCTCCACCTCGTGAGAGGCGGCGTGAAAAGGGGTGCGGATTGTAGCCCGCACCCCGATCATTTGGGGAGGACCGTCAGCCCGGCTGAAGCCGAGAGCTTCCGGCTTCCCGATGCGTTACGCGGTGGCTTCGACCGGCGAATCCGCTTCCGCGTCCGCTTCGACAGCCGACGGAGCCTTGCGGATTCCGCCGCCCAGTGCAGCGTTCAGGTCGATCACTTCGTCCTCATCGGCAACATCTTCAGTCGACGCTTCAGCGATGCCCGCGGACTCGTGGACTTCGGTCAGCGTGTCGTCACCCTCTTCACCCAGGAAGTGCGATTCGGTCATGATCGGCTGCACGTCGGCGAGCTCGTTCGAGAACGCCTTGTCGGAGATCATCGCCGCGCCTTCAAAGGCGGAGTCAGCAATCTTCGTCGTGAACAGGCGGATGGCGCGCAGCGCGTCATCGTTGCCCGGGATCACATAGTCAACAACCGTCGGATCGCAGTTCGTATCGACCACCGCAACCACCGGGATGCCCAGCTTGCGGGCCTCGGCGACGGCGATAGCTTCGTTGTTCGAATCCACCACGAAGATCGCGTCTGGCAGCCGGCGCATGGACTTGATACCCGAAAGGTTCGTCGACAGGCTCTTGCGCTCGCGCTCCAGCTTGATGACTTCCTTCTTCGTCAGCAGCTCATAGCGTCCGTCGGTCGACATATCGTCGAGCTCCTGCAGCCGCTTCACCGACTTCTGCACCGTCACCCAGTTGGTCAGCAACCCACCCAGCCAGCGGCTGTTGATGTACGGCATGCCGGCGCGCGTCGCCTCTTCGGCAATCGCATCCTGCGCCTGGCGCTTGGTGCCGACAAACAGGATCAGCTTGCCGGTCGAGGTCAGGTCGGTCACGAACTTCGACGCTTCCTTGAACATCTTCAGCGTCTTCTGCAGGTCGATAATGTAAATTCCATTGCGCTCGCCAAAGATATATTCCTTCATCTTCGGGTTCCAACGCTTGGTCTGGTGTCCAAAGTGGACACCGGCTTCGAGCAGTTCCTTCATCGTAATGCTTGCCATAACTGGCTCCTGTTTATAGACCGCGCCGGAGGGCTCTGTAGGGCCGGACTCCGCCGGTCTGGATTGATCCCTGGCAATAAAGCGTCGGGAAATTTAACTCCATGTCCCGGGTGCGGAAAATATCCCGGGGTTGATGCGGAAAAACCTGGTTCTCGGTTGCGGGTTCCTGGTTGCCGGTAGAAGTGCAATGCACCTGAAACCGACAACCGAGAACCCACAACCACAAGCGGTTTAGCGCTTCGAGAACTGGAACCGCGCTCTCGCGCCCTTCTGTCCGTACTTCTTGCGTTCCTTGCCGCGCGAATCGCGGGTAACCATGCCTTCAGCCTTAAGCGCTTTGCGGAGCTCGACGTTGAAGAGCATCAGCGCGCGCGCAATACCGAGCTTCACGGCATCGGCCTGGCCCATCACGCCGCCGCCCTTGACCGTGGTCAGGACGTCGAATGTCTCGTTGATGTCGGCAATGCCCAGCGGCTTCTTGGCCGAGGTGCGCTGCTGCTCGGTGACGAAGTACTCCTCGAACTGCTTGCCGTTGACGGTGAACTTGCCGGAGCCGGGGCGCAGAAACACGCGCGCGATGGCGCTCTTGCGTCGGCCGGTTCCGTAATACTGAATCAGGTCTGCCATTTTGAAATCCCTCTGGTATTGCTGGGGCCGTAGCCCTCAAATCTGTCTCGCGTCAGCTTCCAGCTGGAAGCTAGCGGCTAGAAGCTTCCTTACGCTGCCTGCTTCGCCGCCGGCTTGCCGGAGGGATGCAGTTCCAGCGCGACCGGCTGCTGTGCGTGGTGCGGATGCTCCGCGCCCTTGTAAACCTTCAGCTTGGTCGCCATCTGGCGCCCCAGCTTCGACTTCGGCAGCATGCCCTTGATCGCCTCTTCGAGAATCTTTTCCGGGCGCCGCGCGAGCAGCTTCACAAAGCTCTCTTCACGCAGACCGCCGGGGAACCCGGTGTAGCGGCGGTACAGCTTCTGGCCGGCCTTCATGCCGGTCAGGTGAATCTTCTCCGCATTGATGACGATGACGTGGTCGCCCATGTCGATATACGGCGTGTACAGCGGGCTGGTCTTGCCGGCGAGTACGCTGGCCGCATGCGAGGCGAGACGTCCGAGCGTCTGGCCGTTGGCGTCGATCACATACCACTTGCGCGCTATGTTCTTGCCACTGGGAATCGTGGTGGTCTGATTCAGGTTCAACGGTGTACTCCTTACATCTGCCGTCTTCGTAAAGCCTGCCCGGCTTGTAGCTCGAAGACTTTCTGGGCGTAGGTTGTGCCGGTATCTTCACGCACGAGCAAAACGCCCTGCGTAACGAAGCCGGAGCTGCGGTTGAAGCGCACAGAGCCTCAATGGTGCAAGGGCTGGGGAGTGGGTGCTTTGGTCAGCGGGACATGCTGCTTACCCTGCCAACGAGTGGACTCACCACGTTGTCCTGCCCGCCAAAGCCGTAGAAGGGAACACACGGACAGGCAGACGCAGAACTGCGCGAGTTCATAGAATATGCGAGATTTGGGCACAAGTCAACGCGCGGAACGGTACCGACGCGGCTTTCCTCGAGATGGTATTAACCGCGCACGCCCATTGCGGTGCCCTGCTGCTTCACATGCGGTAAGCTCGGCTTCTCTTGCGGCAAGGGAAACGGAGCATCCACTTCCAACGCATGTAGCCAACTCCGGTTGAGGTAAACCACCAGGACGCCCGCTCTGGAGTTTTCGACGGACATGCCCTCGATCGAGTGCCACAATCTCATATTGTTGTTTTCCATGCAATAGAAGATCAATTTCAAATGAGTGGGACAGATAAGCTCGCACCGACCAATCAATCCGACAGGCAGCTTGACCCGCTTGCTGTCGGCGACATTCTCTGCCACCGCATATCCTCCAAAAATACGCACCGGGCGACCCACAATTGATATTCCATGGACGTAGATGTTCCACTTGGTTTCGGCCATTCGTTCCACCTTAAATGTAAGTTTCTGGGAGCCCGTGCTGGAGAGTTTAGCTGAGCTGTCCCCATATAGCTATATTGTGCCCAAGAATTGGCTGTATCGGAGATTAGATTATGGTGATCCGGTTCGCAGCAATCGCCTTCATTGTAGCCACTATGATCCCGTCCAGCCGAGCGCATCGGGAGGTGCCGGAGGTGGATTCGGCGGTGCAGGTCGCCGAACCCTACATCGGCCGCGCCCTCTTCCTGCGCTGCTTCTGCGCCGAAAACACCCTCACATTCGACCCCCAGGGCCAGCCCTCCGGCCCCATCAAAACCCTCGACTGGACGCTCGCCGCCGTCAACATCACCAAGGTCGACCGCAAAGCTCCCGGCCAGATCGAGCTCGACGGCGTCCGCGTCGCCATCCGCTACAACCCCGACAACCACGAGTTCCAGCGCCACCCCCAGAACGACGAAAAGGTCCGCATCACCCTCGCCGACACCGCCGGCCCGCAACAACTCCAGCACGCCCTCGACGCCATCTTCTCCCAGGGCATCGACCCCGCCCTCCAGCGCTCCATGCCCGACTTCTGGCGCCACTACTTCGACCCGCTCCTCCCCTGGCCTACCGACGACCTCAGCCCGCAGACCATCTATATCCCCGGCCCGGCGAACCTCCGCCTCAGCCCCGACGGCGCCCGCACCCTCACCGGCAGCAAGGACGACCCACCCGTCTCCACCGCCACCATCTCCCACCACACGGACATCGGCCTCACTCCCGCCGCCGAGCGCGACCACGTCCGCGGCCAGGTCGTCCTCCGCGTCATCGTCGACACCGAAGGCAAACCCCGCCGCATCCGCATCGAGCGCCCCCTCGGCTACGGCCTCGACGAGCGAGCGGTCGAGGCCACCCTCAAGGCCCGCTTCAAACCAGCCACCCTCTCCGGCGTCCCTGTCCCATCCGTGCTCCTGCTAGGCGAAGACTTGGCCCCCACGCCGCCGCCGCACTAGCGTCGCTAAATCGTCCAAAGGCGAACTCCACTCCTGGGGAGACCCGAGCTCCTCCGGACAATGAATCCCAAGGCCACGCCGCCCCACCTCACGGAAGGGCCCGACTTCAGTCGGGCCATCAAGCGTCGCGCCGAAGGCGCTCCCTTGCTGCCGCAGGCAGGAGTGAAGCGTAGCGGAACGACAAAACTGCTTTCTTCCGTGCCGCGCCAAATCCCCAGCCCCGGCCGCGGCTGTCAACCCCCCTCCCCTGTGTAAAACTCCCAAACCGCCCGTCAACACAGGCGAAATCCGCCACCCTTAGCTGCATATCAATTCCGCTCAAGTGTCTACAATAGAAACAGCACCAAATCCAAGGACTGGAACCGGCAACCCCCAGCGCATTAACTCCTGATGCTGGAATACTTTGCGCGCAACCACTCTGTTATCAATACTTTGCAGCAGGCCCATAGCCCCAACTGCAACAATACAAAGAGCTTACCCGCAAGGTACCCCTGAAGGGGGGAGGGGGGTACCCCCCTCAGTGCACCAGCTGCGTTGTACTCGGCTGCTGCCCCAGCTTCGTCACCAGCGGCTTCGGCGTTTTCGGTTTTTTGTGCGTCACCGGCTGCGTAACATCCGTCGGATCGAGTCGATACAGGATCAGCAGATTCCGGTCCGGATCATCCATCGCTGGAAACGTCGCCACGCGCTCAATGTGGTACAGCGACGTCAGCGCGTCCATCTTGTCGTCGTCCAGCTGGTTCCACGCCGCGTACCAGCCTGGACGATAAGCCTTCACGCGGTCAGCCAGTTCCATGGTCCCAAAATCGTCATCGATCGAGGGCAAACCGGTCATCAGCGTCAGGTCTGAGCCCGAGATCGACAGCACCAGCTTCGGATGCTCCTTGTCGCTCTCCACGATCTGCCGCACGCCTTCAGCCGCTGCCCGAAACGTGTACTCCGGATGCAGCACGTAGTCCATCATCTGCATCGCATCGGGAACGATGATCGCCAGTCCCGCAAGCGCCGCGCAGATCGCCGCAATCACCTTGCCCTTGCGTCCGCGCGCTTCGCGGAAGCTGTCCAGCCCCAGCGCGACCAACAGCGTGATCGGCATCGCGACCACCAGGTAATACCGCGGCTGCAGGTTGTTGTGATACGCCAGGAAGGCGAAGTAACCTCCGGCCCAAAGCAGCAGCGCCGGAGCCAGAGGATTCAGGAACAGCCGCGGCCGCCAGAACAGGCCCACCACGAGGATCACGTAGAACAGCGGATAAACGGCCTTGCCCATCCAGATGCCGTCGGAAAAGGTGTTGAGGATGACAGTCGCAAAAGGCTCCAGTTCGATGCCGGTGTAAGCGTTGGCAGAGAAGAGGTACTTATAGTCAGCCAGATAATGCGGATGCACGAACAGCCCAAAGTACCCCAGCCAGATCACCGCCGTCATCGCCACCGGCAGCACCGCGAACCGCACCGCTGTGCGCAGTCTGTATCCCGCGCGCGCCCACAGCATATACGCGATCGCCGGGAACAGGCAGACGCCTGTCGTCTTGGTCAGCACCAAGGCCGGCAACAGCAGACCCAGCGCAATCGCCGGCAGCCAGTGATGCCATGGAGCCCTGAAGTGCGGCGGATGGAAGTACGAAGCAGCCAGCAGAGCCAGCAGCGTCAGGCAGATCAGCAGCGGCTCGAGAATCGCCATCCGCTCGAACACATAGAAGAAAGGACTGACGCACAGCAGCAGCACCGCCATTGGCGCAGCCAGCGGACGCGCTGCCTTTGCCGTCCGCTGCCGCGTATGCCGCTCCAGCAGCAGCCACACCGCAAGCAACGTCACGCCGAAAACGCACAGCGTCAGCGCACGTGCCGCCACCGCAGAGACGCCCGTAAACCGGAACACGATCACCTCCAGCAGCGGCCAAACCGGCAGCGCCACCGCAGGATTGAAGTCGCCCTTCCAGTACCAGTGCCCGAACAGCACATGGCGAATGGCCGCATCGCCATACCATCCTTCGTCGGTGTACTTCGACCAGTCGACCCACGGCGAATGGTTTGGGAAGTCCGCGTTCAGATGCAGGAAGTGCAGCACGAAAAACACAGCCGCAACGGCCAGCATCATCCAGCGCAGAATCTGCGAGAGCTCGAGCGGGGAGCGCGGCTTGTGTGCGGTAGCAGACATCTATAAAGGCAGACGTACTCAGACGTGCAATGTTCTTTGAATGCTTCCACTCAGCATACGTTGCGTGCGCCCGTTGCGTTCTCGAGCGCGCCAACGCGGAGCATCGCAGCCTCCACCGTCAGCGGAGCCAGCGCGAACGCAAAGGGCAGAAAGATTCTCACTTCGTCGATCTTGCCCAGCACGCACCAGATCGCCGTAAAGATCAGGGTCGCCAACAAAAGGCCCGCCTGAGCAGGCTGCGGCCTAATGCGTCGCCGCACAACCTGCACCACAACCCACGCGCTCGGCACCACGAATAGCGCAAACGGAACGACGCGAATATGGTCTCTGTAGTTAAGCAGCAGTTGGAACTTCGGCGTCATTCCATAGCTCGCGTGCGGATACAGCACATGCATGATGTAGAGCTGCGTCGCCGCCGCCGCGCCCGCAGCCAGCACGCTCGCCACAAGCTGCATCCACCGCGACAGTGCGAAGCTTCTGCCGAGCGGTGTCAGGCACACCAGCGCAACGCCCACGTTGAAGGTGAAACCCACATCCGCGCGTATAAACCCCAGCATCAGCGCGAGCACCACGAGACACAGCGCAGTCAGCAGCGTTCCCGCGGCTCCGGGAATCGGCAGTCGATACGTACTCAGCCACAGCGAGAGCGCCAGCAGCGCCGCAATACTCAACGTCTCAGGCCGCTGATACCACGTCAGCCAAAGCAGGCTGTACAGCAGCAGCACCACGAACGCCGCCGCGCCGAACCACTGCCCGATCGTGCTCGCCGAGCGCCAAACCGCCGAGCGCGCCAACAACGCACACAGCACGAAGCCCGCAATCAGCAGCGCAATCAGGTCAAACAACGCCAGCGCGTGCCGCATCGCGAGGTGCGTATGCAGCGTCAGGAACTCAGCCGTCTTGAGCACGCCGATGCGATACTGCGCGGGCGCCTCCGATGCGCCCCGCAGCGTCGACGCCCAGATGTCCGGTTCGGAGTAGAAGCTGCGGCTGTACTCCCAGTAATCGAGGAAGACAGCAGACACAGCGATCAGCACGATGAAGACGGAGAGTGTTCGGCGTGGGCTGGAAGCTGTGGTCATCCGTTGTCTTTCTCCTGTCCGATCACTGTGCAGGCGGCTTTTCCGGCGAAGGTTCAATGTTCTTGTACATCCAGCAAACGTACGTTTCGCAACCGCGCACCGCCATGCGAGCGTTCAGATCGCCCAGCAATTGACCGGGCTTCAGCGCAGGTTGCAGCGCCGCAGAGGTCGAGCGCCCCGAAACGTCCGGCACCGCAAGCTGCATTGTGACGAAATCCGCCGAAAGCGTCGCAACCGCAAACGCCACGGTCAGCCACCGCTTCTTCGCCATTAGCGTCATGCCGAGCAGCAGCAGCAGAAAGAACTCGCCCGGAATCAGGTAGCTGATCTCAATCGACCAATCAAAGAACAGCACCGCATTCATCGCCACAACGCCGATCAGGATCGGCACAGCGCGCCGTCGATATTGCAGTACCGAATCGCTCGCCTCCGCAGCCGCATCGCCGCGCACGGCAAACCCCGCAGCGCACAGCACCCACGCTGCGGGCCCGAACAGATACAGCGTCTTATACCCGAAGCGGCCGATGCGCATCTTCATTGTCCACATCTCGGCGGGTCCGGCCATTGCTCTCGCGAAGGCCATCGAGTTCCCCGCAAAGTGATACGACGCGATATACGGCGGCGAGCCCAGCAGCGCCGCCGCGATCCCCACTCCAATCAGCAGCAACGCGCGCGGAGTAAGCCGCCGGCGAAAGTACAACTCGCCTCCGATTGCTCCGGCAATCGCGCCCGCGATCAGCGCACCATTCGAGCCGCGCACAGCGAACGCGAACGCCGCGGGCAGAATCGCCAGCAACAGTCTGTCGGCGATCAACAACTCGATAAACACCACGATCCCAAGCAGCGACCACACATAATCCATCGTCGACGTACAGGCGATCGCAAACACTGGCGTCGCGACCAGGCAGGCTGCCATCAGCTTTGGGAAGCGCACGCCGAGCCGCCTCGACATAACCAGGAACCGCCACACAGCCACAGCTCCCACACACAGCGAACCGAGGTTGGTAACAATGTGGCCGCCCATCCGTGCGAGGAAGTACACGATCGCTTCATATGTCCAGTAGCCCGGGTTGCGCGATGTCACCGGATGATGCAGGTGCCACGTCGAGCGTCCGGCTTCGAGCACGCCGAACGTGTCGTTGTCGCTGCCGTAGCCAATGAAGCAGAGCGGCAGCAACAACAGAACGCACACAGCCAGAAACCATGCGAAGTCGCGCGACAGACGCTCTGCCGTCCCGGCAGGTCTACTCATAAGAGAGGGCATCAATGGGGTCCTTGCGGGCTGCCTTGAGTGCCGGATAGAGCGCGCCAAACACCGCGCCAGTGAATGCGATGGCAACAGCGTAGCCGACCCATTGGGTCGTGACCGTGAAGCTCAGCGTTGGAAAGCGCTTGTGCAGCACGGCGCTCAGCAGGTACGTTGCGGCGACACCTACCGCGATACCCACAATCGCCAGCAGCCCGCTCTCGCGCAACACCACCGACACGATCGCCATGCGCGACGCGCCCATCGACTTCAATATGCCAATCTCTCGCGTGCGCTCCATCACCGCCGTGTACATCGACTGGAAGATCACCATGAACCCAATGATGACCGCGATGCCGATGACCACGCGCAACGCAATGTTGAACCCCGGCAAGTGCTCCGGAGTCAGGCCGGCGAGGAACTCGTCCAGTGTCTCGACGTTGTACTGTTCCAGTCCGGGGGTTGCAAGGATCTCCTTGCGCACCTGCTCTTGAATCGCGGCCTTGGCTTCCGGTGTCGGTGCGTCGTCGGTGCGCAGATAGAACGCGCTCGCCTTGCCCGGTGTGCCGTCGATCTCATCCATCGTGTCCAGCGGAATGAACTTGCGCGCTCCCTTGCCGTGCTCAAAGATGCCGGAGATGCGGAACTCGTGATTGAGGATCTTGATCTTGTCGCCCACTTTGGAGTGCGGCGTCGAGGTCGCCTGAAAGTCGTCGATGATCACGTCATACGGTCCCTGGAAGGGGCCGCCGGAAATGAATACGAAAGGGCGCAGCGCGTTGAAGCTCGCGAAGTCGATGCCAAAGATGTTCTCCACTGACGAACCCAGCGTGAGCTTCACATTGCCGGGAGCGGCAACCTTCACATGTGGCAATCCTTGCAGAACGTCCGCAACCTTGACGCTCGCACTCGCAGCATTGCCGGTCATCAGCACACCCGTAGTGTTAGGCCGCACCAGCAGGTCCATGCCGATGCCCGAGTTCTGCGCGCGGCTGCCGTTCAAAATGCCCAGCATCACGGCCGCGATCGAAAGGATCATGATGACCTCGATCGCCACGGCGAAGGCGCTGATGATCGAGCGCAGCGGACGATGGATGAGGTTGCCGAAAATAAGTTGGTTCATAGTATTGTTCCTGACCTTAACGATACTGCATCGTCCGCGCGTTTCATGCCCCAACCTCGTGACGCGTTGGCCGTGCCGTGAACCACGCCTTCACCTTCGAAGGCCACAGCGGGTCCATAAATGGCCGTTCGACCAGCACGAAGAACACCGCGCCAACAAGCAGCGTCCCTGCAATCGACAGCAGGAACGCCACGCTGTTGAAGACAACCCAGTGGGTTTCCAGTGCCGGCAGATGCCGCATCGCGCCGTGCACCGCGCTCAGCACCGAGTTATGCGTCAGATAGATGCTGTAGCACATGCCACCGATAATGCAGACCCACGGCACCGCCAGCAGCCGCGGCAACACGTGTCCATAGAACGCCGCGAGCATGATGATGATGATGGCTACCGGATAGCCTATCCTCGTCCACCAGCCCGTTACCCACGCGATGTACAGAATCGCCCCGACTCCGCATACATCCCACACCCAGCTCCGGGCTTCATGAAGGTCGCGCATCACGTACAGGTCACACGCCAGGTATCCCGCCAGAAAATACTGCAGCGTGCATATCAACGAGCGGTACAGCCGTTCCTGCATCACCAGAACGTGCATGTGCGCAAAGAAGCTCAATCCAACAATCAGGCTGACCAGCACCACCCGCCGCAGCCACGTCGGACGCACACGGAACACCAAGGCGAGCAGAGGAGCCACAACGTAAAACTGCACCTCAATCTCGAGCGACCACGCCGGTTGATTGATGCTCAGTGCCCGCCCGTAGACAGCAGTGTGCAAATAGAAAAGACTGACCAGAAAGTGGACACCGAGAGTTCCAAGCGGAACAGTGGACGTGGCGACGAACGCAACCAGCCGCAGCAGCATCGCGACAATATACGGCGGCTCCAGCCGCGTCAGTCTGCGCAGAAAATACGCCCGAAGCCCGACCGCACGATCGCCCTGCAGATAGTGCCGCGCGAAGGGCAGCGCAAGGATGAATCCGCTCAGCCCGAAGAACAGGTAGACCGCTCTAAGCCCCACCACCCTGCGGTCCAGCGCCCACAACAGCCCTCCCGCATGCATCTGCACGCCGCTCTGCGTCAGGGTGTGCTCCATCAGCACCAAGGCAATAGCCACAAATCTCAATCCGTCGATTTGTGGAATCACTTTCGCGTGGGTCGTGATTCGTCGCAGCGAGAGCTTATTGAACCGCTGCCACAGCCTGTCTACCCAACGCTTTGCATCCCGGTCTGCACCCTCACGCGATGGCGTTGCCGGATGCATGCGCTCACTCATGCGCTGGCTTCTGGGACGGCGATTCTGTCCGGCAGTGCAATGCGTTTGCTGAACGCCTGCCCCAGCACCGGAAGCGCGTACGCGCATACATACGACGCGAGTACGTTGGTAAACAGGAACTGCCCAATCAGCACCAGGCACCCCGCCATGGTGCCTTCGCTCGCCGCGCGCGATACAAGGATTGTCGTCAGCAGGCCCACTGGGTTCAGGCGCACATCGCCGATCACAGAATCCAACACCATGAAGATCAACGTGAATATCAGCGTTTCAACCACCAGCACACCAAAGATCCCGCCCTCGCGATACGCATCCGCTGCAGGACTGAACGAAACACCTGTCGAGAAATCGTCGTCCGGCAGAATGCCGATCTCATGGGCATAACTATTGCCCAGCATCAGTGTGGGCTTGTTCGGGAAAAAGACATGCGGAACGATGTTTTCAAAACCGATCTTGAGGAATTCGAAACCGGCCGGCCCTTCGCGCTCGGTGACATTGATCAAGGCATCGTCGGGCGAAATGATATCCAGGCGGTCCAGCAGTCCAAGGTGCTCGTTGTAGTAATGAACGTTGCCTATAAGAGACGTTGCGTCGGAGTAGCCTTCCCGGACCTCATCCATATGCGTCAGCAGGTACGCGGATAACTGCACTGGCGGCATCGTGCCTTGCAGATTACGGCCGTACTGTGCGTACGGAACCATGAAAACCACGACGAAGTAAATTCCCACACCGAATAACACGATATTGATCCAGTGCAGACGATAGCGCATCAGCGCCGCGGTCACTGCCCAGGCAAAAAATGGCGAGAGGAACAGCTCTTTGGAAAAGCTTAGCAACCCGTTCAGCGACAGGAGCAGGATCATCCCGAACAGCGGAAAGCTCACACTGCGCTGGCCATCGCTGCTCCGGATGGTATAGATGACCCCAAGAACAAACGTCAGCAGCGGAAAACGGTTAGCCTGCACGAGGAACGAACTCACAGACCCGGAAGAGACGTTGGGAAAATAAGTGAGATAAAAACCCAGCAGGATCGAGAGCACAGCGCTGCCCACGTATGCGCTATGCAGGGCGGAGTTGGGCAGCATCCCCGAAATCCATGCCTTGCGCGGCCGGAATCGCCGGCTGAACGCCGCCGCTGAGACCAACGCCACCATGCTGCACAGATACACCTCCATGGTGCGCATCGGAGCGTGCAGATTGGAGTCTGCGGGCTCTCGCAGAACGACCTTGGTGACCATCGGCAGGATCACCGTGAAAATTGCGTTGAACAGGACGAAAGCGCCGGACGGATACATGATCCCGCCGGAGAGGTTGAATCCAAAGCCCGCGATCAGGAGAAAACAAAACACATACCCTGAAAACAGGGCGTTGGTGCCTTCCAAAATCTGGATCCCGCAGAGGGTCGTCGCGAATATGAGCACGTGGGTCAGATTGACGCGCTCTGGAAATGGAATCCTCATCGAGAGACCTTTAGTTTACCAAACCGGGGACGCGGGTCCGCAGCGCTCCGGGAGGGCGGGGTCCTCTACAGAAGACTGGCGCTCCACTGGATCACGCCGCGGGGATATAGTCCTTATCCCTCTCTCCTGCACGTACCGGCTCCACCAATCGCGGCACACTGCCGGCCTCCGGCCGGGCATACCGGTCCTTAAGCCGCAGCAGCGGCGCTTCAAACCACCTGAAGCTTACCCAGGAAAGGGCGGTCGTTCCAGCCAGTGCGACGGCCGCCGTCACCTGCCAGAGATACGCCTTGTGCCCCAGGCATAGCGTCAGGGCCACCCACCGGAACGCCGAAAACAGCAGCAGGTGATAGACATAGAACCCATAGCTGCGCTGCCCCAGCCACCGCATCGGCAAGTTCATGCAGAGCCGGTAAACCCCGCTGCCCGGATCAAGCGCGAGCAAGATCACCGCCGCGGCGAAAAGCGCGGGCAGCGTGTAGCCAAAGACGCTGTGATGTCCCATGTACACAGCGTCGATGAATCGCCCTGTCCGCAGCCTCATCGCGATCTCCAACGCCGCGAACAGCACCATCAGCAGTCGAAGCGCAGGCCGGCCGAGCGCCGTGATCTTCGTCCGTTCCGGCCCGCGCAGCGCCAGGGCAATCGCCCCGCCGAGCAGCAGGGAATCGGCCCGCAGGGGCATCACGCGCTGCAGCAGCCCGAGGTCGATCAGTTGCGCCGGCGCCGCATGCAGGCAAGCAAGCCGAATCGCCGGCATCACCACAACCACGCCCAGGCAGAGGTTCCTCAGCCTCACGCGGTCCTTCACCAGGAAGACCACAAACGGCCACACCAGGTAGAACTGCTCCTCGACGCACAGACTCCACAGGTGGTCGAGGTGGTAAAAGAACGGCGACGCGAGATGCAGGCCGGATCGCAGATCCTCGTACACCGGCGGCCACGCCATCGCTTCGTTCGGCCAGATCAGCCGTGCATAGTTGCCCAGGTACACCGGCCACAGCCACAGCCCACGATGCAATTGCCAGTGAAAAACGCCATAAAGCACCACCCCGCCGAGCAGGACCAGGTAGTACACCGGAAAGATCCGCAGGCAGCGCCGGATGTAGAACACCCGCAATCGACGCCGCGCGTTCCGCGAGTCGTAAAGAATCCCGGTAATCAGAAACCCGGAAAGTACAAAGAACAGGTCGACTCCGGCCCACCCCCAGTTCAGAGCGGCGGGAAGCCAGACGTAGTGCGTCGTAAAGACCATCAGCACGGCGATCGCGCGCAGCCCATCGAGCGCCGGATAGTACAGCCGGTTCTCCGCGGCCGGCAGGCGCGCGTCAGGAGAGGAGGAGAAATCACGCCGAAGCCTGGCGGATGTGGGCGATTGGACCATGGTGCTCAACTGGCGGTGCGGGGAGTTTACAAGCCGCACGTTGATTGAGCACGGCTTATCCGTTCATCGGTTCAGGAGCCTTTCCCAATTCGGGAAAGTTCCGCGGGCTCACCCCACAAGGTCCAAGGGGGAACATCAGGGCATACCCCCCTTTCAGATGCTTCTCCGCTTGCGCAGGTCGCATGGGATGATGGAGCCGGGAACCCAAACGCTCTCCACGCTGACTTGTGCCCCGAGCGTGCTCCCGCGCAATGCCGGCCCGTACGGACGTCTCGGGCCACGGAGAACGCACGTGTCGTTCGGAACGGACCTTCGAGAGGAACGGGCCCGGCGCGGTATGGACCTGGCCGCCATCGCAGAGCGGACCAAGGTGTCGGAGCGCTATCTGCGCGCCCTGGAGGCCGACGAGTACGATCAGCTGCCCGGCGGCATCTTCAACAAAGGCATGGTGCGCGGCTACTGTCAGGCGCTCGAGCTCGACGAAGAGCAGTGGCTGGAGCGCTACTCCGCCACCGTCGACACCCCCGCCGCCGAGCCTGACTGGAACTCTTTCGCCGACAATGTACAGCGCAACCGCCCAGCCGCAGGAGCACCCCGCAGCCGCTGGTGGGGTGTGCTGCTCATGCTGCTGGCGCTCGCCGCCCTCAGTTGGACGGTCTGGCACTTCGTGGCCAAGCCCCGCCTCGGAACCCCAAAACGCGACCTCCCCGCAGTCGGCGCCCGTTCGGAAGTCAGACCTTACGACTCGGTCTGATACCAGCGGCTTCCTGCAGCGGTCCATCATTTAGCGGATGTCTGGGAGACCTTAGGACCGCTCCGCCGATCTCCATCTGTCGCGGCATTCCGGGGATAGTAACCTGTGCGTGTTACCACGAAAACCAAAGTTACCCTATGCAACTTCTGTCGTACTCCATAACATTGGCCCACCCCACGAACCATCCACAAGCGGGCCAGGAGTTCCTGCATGAAGCGTGTGCTTTTCGTAGCTTTTCTTTCCTGTCTGTTTCTGACGCCTCTCGCTAAAGCGACGCCCTTTGACGTCTTTACCCTCACCACACCCAGTGGCACACTGGTTTTCAAGGCCCCGAGCACTATACCGGTGCCGGACACCAGCAATTTCGCTCTGTTCCACATTCCCGCCACCTCGAACGGCGCGCCTTTCATCGAGAACGAAATCGACTTCTTCGTCGCCAGCCAGGGTGGCGGTTTGTCGGACTCCACCTTTTACGACGTCTATGGCGCCCAGCTCTATGCCGGCACCACGTTCACACTCGGTACCTACGCGCTCGACCTGCATAACACCGGCAGGATCGACTCAACGCTGGTCATCTCCTCCACTCCTGAGCCCTCATCGTTGCTGCTTCTCGGCACCGGAGCTCTGGGTGCGGTCAGCCTCGTGCGTCGCCGATTAAAAGGGTTAGCGCTGAACAGCGCGACTGCATAATCACAACAAACGCCGGGTCAGCCATTCATGCGCCCACTGCGCGTGGATGGCTCCAACTGTCGGCGCGCGTTCCGAAATCAGGCCCTACGACTCGGTCTGATACCAGCGATACCCATGCTTCTGTTCGTGGTCGGCTTCCTGTAGCCGGTCGACAACCTGCTTGCGCCGCAGATTGCCTACCCCCGCGGTGATCAGGTCGATCAGCGCAATCGGCGCCACATAGCTCGCCGCAAACGACAGGCTATTGGTCGGCACGATCACCAGTTCGTTCGAAAAGCGCGCCAACGGCGACAGCATCGAATCGGTGATCCCGATGCAGTACGCTCCATTCATCTTGGCTCGCTGGATGCCTTCAATCGTCATCCTCAGGCCCCGCCTGAAACTGATGCCGATCACAATATCCTCTTCTCCCGTCGACCGCATCAGGTGCGTCGCCCGTCCCGGCGTCACCGCCGCCACAACCGGCAAACCGGCGATCGTCAGGTGATACTCCATATACTCCACCAGCGACGAAGCCATGTCCCCGCCCAGCAGGAAGATCCGCTTGGCCTCATGGATGCGTGTAGCGATATTCAGTACCTGCTGCAGGTCCAGCTGCTCCAGTACAAACGCCAGGTTCTGCTCAATCTGTTTCCGCGACCCGCGCAGGAACTTGGGCGTGCGTGTCGAGGTGCCGGCCGACTGCATGCTGTCGAGGATCGTCGCGCTCGTCACCGAGAGGTCGTGCAGATAGTGCTGAAAGTCCTTATAGCTCTGAAACCCCAGCGCCTGCACGATCCGGACGATCGTCGCCGGACCTGTAGCCAGCCGCCGCGCCATATCGCGCACGTTCAGCAGCACGAACTCCCGCGGGCTCTCCAGCACGGGCCGAATAATGTGCTGTCGCTTCTCGCTCAATCCCTCCAGGCGCAAGGTCCCGCCGGATTGGAACGGCGACTCCTTCGGCTCTTTCCTGGTTGGCATCGCGACGATTCCTGGAGAATGCGGCATAACGGTCCGGCTCGGGGGAAGCGAGATGCGGTCTGCGGGCTTCGAAGCGCATCCAGCAGGTTTGAAGCAGTGGTCGATTGGAACTTTCGTTGTTACACGGTACATCATTTTGCGGAACATCCGTACCGTTTGATACAAAGATGCCAACGCCTCCGCTACTTGTCCCACGAAATCCCCTGAAATCCCGAACATTCAGGGCGTCGGAAGAGCAAAATTTTCTTGACACTGGATGAACGTCAGAATAATGTCGCGTTACGTTCTGAAAATTTTGTACCGCGTGAAACAAATGCTTCACCATCGCTTTTCGGAGTACTCGCGAGGTCAGCGACTCTTCCGTCTTATGCGGATCTTTTCTTCGCGGAACAACACGAGCAGATAACAAACCGCCCGGAGATCGATGTTCAGGAGCCCGAGGCGATGTCCTTCGCAGGACAACGTACACGTAACACTTTGGAGGCAACACCGATGACACGACGCACAAACTGGATCAGCGCGCTACTTTGTACGCTGCTGATAGCAACGGCAATGACGGCTCGGGCGCAGGACGCGTCATCGGGAAGCATCAGCGGTATCGTCACCGACTCCACGGGAGCTGCTATCCGTGGCGCAGCGGTGACGATCACGAATACCGACCGCAACCACGTCGAGCGGACGACGAGCACCAACGGTGCAGGCTTCTACACGGCCACAGGCCTCCCGCTGGGTCACTACAGTGTGCAATTCACGAACAGCGGATTCACCCCAAACACGATTACCGGCATCGATCTCCACGTGAACGATGCTCTCACCCTCAATCGCGCCCTGGCAGCAGGCGGCGGCAATGAGTCCGTGACCGTCACGGCCGATGAACTTGGCGTCAATCTCCAGGATGCGACTGCGTCCGGCCTCATCAATTCCGAGCAGATTGACGAGATGCCGCTCGGTAGCCGCAACTACGAGGTACTGATGAACCTGCAGCCGGGCGTTGTCTACGGTGGCGGCACCGACGCCAACCTGGCTCGCGGACCTGCCGGCCTCAGCGGCGCGTCGAGCACCGTCAACTTCTCAGTCAACGGCGGTCGCAACACCTCCAATAACTGGACCATCGACGGCGCGGACAACGTGGACCGTGGCGCGAACCTGACGCTTTACACCTATCCCAGCCCTGACGCGATCGCCGAGTTCAAGACCTTGCGCGGCCAGTACAGCGCCCAGTTCGGACGCAATGCGAGCGGCCAGATCGACGTCGTCACGAAGTCCGGTACGAACAAGATCCACGGCAGCTTGTACGAGTATCTGCGCAATGATGCGTTCGATGCCACTGGGTTCGCCAATAACTTCCTCGGCGCCAAGAAGACACCATATCGCTATAACGTGTTCGGCTTCTCCTTCGGCGGCCCTGTCTTCATTCCAAAGGTCTACAACGGCAGAGATAAGACCTTCTTCTTTGTGTCGGAAGAGTGGCAGCGTGAAATCGTGTACGCTGCTCAGACCAGCGCGCTCGTTCCTCAGGCTTCTGAGCGTAACGGCGACTTCTCGCAATCGGGTCAGAAGATCGGTGGCGTCTGGCAGCTCGCTCCTGTGACCGTCTGCACCGCATACACCACGAACCCTGCGACCCAGGTGAACACCTGCACGGCGACCGGAACCCAGGTAACGAGCATCTCGCCCACGGCAGCGCAGTACATGAAGGACGTCTACAGCAAGATTCCCGTGCCTGATACCGCGTACAACATCGCGCACAATCTTGACCCGCACACGATCCTCTCCAACTTCAAGAACACCTTCAACAACAACGACACGATGGCGCGCATCGACCAGCAGTTCGGCCAGAAGGTGAACATCTTCTACCGCTACCTGCACGATACGTTGCCCGAAATTCTTCCGCAGGGCCAGTTCACCACGGTGGCAATCCCCGGAGCGAACACGACCACAGTCGTGAATCCGGGCACGCAACACCTGGCGAAGGGTACCCTGACGATCAATCCCACCCTCCAGTTCAGCGCGGGCTACGCATTCTCAAACGGCAACATCATCTCCACGCCATCCGGCTTCCTGGCCTCATCGCAGTCGACTGACATCAAACCGAGCCTGGTCTTCCCGAATACGGTCGGTGTGATTCCAACCGTCAGCGTTGCCGGAATGGCGAACCTTGCCGGCTCGATCGCTTACGTCGACCATGGCACCAATCACCAGGCCTTCGGCGATGTCACCAAGGTCTTCCACAACCACACCTTCCATTTCGGCTTCAGCTATAACCACTATCAGAAGCTCGAAAACAACACGACGGGAACGCAGGGCGCGTTTACTTTCGCAGCCGACACGGGTTTCTCAAATGTTCCGGTCAACTCCAACGCCGGTGCGAACGAAGCCCAGGGTTTCGCCAACTTCCTGACGGGCAATGCGAACGGCGGCTTCAGCCAACTCTCTCGCGACCCGATCACCGACATCAAGATGGCCCTGTATGAAGGTTATGTGCAGGACGACTGGAAGGTGAACCCCCGCCTCACGTTGAACCTGGGCGTGCGCTACGCCTACTACGGCCAGCCGTGGGACGCGAATGGTCTGCTCAGCAACTTCGATCCGTCCAAGTACGATGCCACCAAGGCGCCGACGATCTCCACGACCGGTCTGATCTGCTTGACCGGGACCTGCTCGCAGGCCGGCAGCAGCGCCGGCCAGCCGACCACGCCTAACGCTAATGCCGATTACGCCGGCATCAACTACATCAACGGGCTCATCTACAACGGTCCAAGTTCCGCCAACAACAACCAGGCCTCGCAGTTCGGCAACAAAGTTGGCCAGGCTCAGAAGCGCGACTTTGCGCCGCGCTTCGGCTTCGCCTTCGACGTCTTCGGCGACGGCCGCACATCGCTTCGTGGTGGCTACGGCTGGGCGTTTGATAACGCCCCGGTCAGCTTCTACGAGACGACGGTCTTCAATAACCCGCCTGCAGTAGCAACTTACTCGGTTGGTCAAACTTCGTTTGACAGCCCGGCCGGCGGCGCAACCACCGGAATCTCCACTACGCCCGGCCGCGTGCAGGCTGTTCCTCTCGACTTTCAGCAACCGTACGTCCAGCAGTTCTCGCTCGACCTGCAGCAGCAAATCTCCCCAAAGACGTTCATCGATATCGGCTACTTCGGCGATCACGGAACGCATCTGTTGGGTGCGCTCGACCTGAACCAGCCGGCTCCTGGAGCCTGGGTCGGCAAGGTGCAGCCCAATAATTCTGGCGGCTCCTGCAACGATCCCGATACCGGCCAACAGTCGTGGCTGAGCACAACCTGCGATCGCGCGCTCAACCAGATCAAGCCCTACCTCGGTTACTTCGCGGTGGACACGCTCCGCACCATCTTCAGCTCGAACTACAACTCCCTGCAGGTGAAGTTCACCAAGCGCTTCTCCGGCAAGACGTACATCGACGCTAACTACACATGGTCGCGTGACCTGACCAACGCCCAGGCCGATTACTCCGGTTTCGCACAGGACATCTACCACCTGAACAACGAATACGGTCGCGCTGCCGACGACCGCAACAACGTTCTGACACTTGACGGCGTGTACGAAGTGCCGTGGTATCGCGAGCAGAAGAATCTCGTCGGTCGCCTCATCGGCGGATGGGAAATCGCCGGAATCTACGCGATCAACTCCGGCCTTCCTCTAACAGTCTCTGCCAGCCAGGCTACGACCACGAACTACAACCTGCCGGCCAATACGACCAGCGTGTTCAATGGGCGCACCAACACCGGTTACGTGACCGACAACGCAGGCCTCAGCGTCTTCGGCAACACCAGTGCAGGTCTCCGTCTGAACCAGCTCGGCGACCCCAACAACGGATACGGCACAAAGATCCACAATAAGGGGTACAACGCCTTGTGGTTCTACACCGGAGCCTTCGCAGCGGCGCCCCCCAGCCAGACCAGCCAGGCCCCCACGGCCAAGCGCGGAACCATTCAGGGGCCGGGCTTCAACCGCCTCGACTTCGCTGTGCACCGTAACTTCCGCATCTACGACCGCCTGAACTTCCAGTTCCGTGTGGAAGCCTTCAATGCGATCAACCACACCAACGTTCAGACGGTCGCGGTGGCATCAGGTGGCGGCGGTACATTCGGTGAAGTCACCGGGTATCGCGATGCCCGCATCGTGCAGTTCGCTGGCCGCTTTACCTTCTAGCCTCCAACCCTGTTTCAATTCACGGCGTCCGCTTCCCGCGGGCGCCGTTTCCTTTTGCCCCCATTCGCTGCCCGCCTTACGCCATTCACACGAAAATAACCCCCACCCGCTGCTTCCCGTTGGCCCCACGCCTCTGAGCAGGTAAGATAGAGAGGTTCGGCACATGTGGCTGCGCAGTCTCCTGACCCTTACAGGTAGAGGATGAGCGCGGTCGCTGAAAGGGCCCTCGCCTCGCGAGAGCCGGTCTGTTTCGCGAAAACCCATGCAGGGCAGAAGCGACTCCAGGCTGAAAGTGTGCGCGGGCTACTTGGCTTCACCCCGTCTGGAGGACTACCGTTTTGGCGACTACCGACCGTTTTCTTTTTACCAGTGAGTCTGTGACCGAAGGGCATCCCGATAAGATTGCCGACCAGATTTCCGATGCGATTCTCGACGCCTGCCTGGCCGAGGACCCCTACAGCCGCGTTGCCTGCGAGACCCTCACCTGCACCGGCCTCGTCGTCATCGCCGGTGAAATCACCACCAAGGCCTATGTCGACTTCCAGGGCCTGGTCCGCGACACCATCAAGGACATCGGCTACGACGACGCCCTCAAGGGTTTCGATTACCACACCTGCGCGGTCATCTCGACCATCAACAAGCAGTCGCCTGACATCGCCCAGGGTGTGGACACCGGCGGCGCCGGCGACCAGGGCATGATGTTCGGCTACGCGACCAACGAGACGCCCGAGCTGATGCCGACGCCGATCTCGCTCGCGCACCGCCTGGCTGAGAAGCTCTCCGAGGTCCGCAAGTCCGGCCTCATGGGCTACCTTCGCCCCGACGGCAAGAGCCAGGTGACGGTCGAGTACGATGCCAACTACAAGCCCGTCCGCGTTGACGCCGTCGTCATCTCCAGCCAGCACGCCGAGTTCGCCGACAAGGACCCCCAGAGCACCCTCACCAACGACAAGCTCCACGCTGACGTTATGGAGCACGTCATCCAGGCCGTCATTCCGGCTGAGCTGCTCGACGAGAACACCAAGTACCACATCAATCCCACCGGCCGCTTCGTCATCGGCGGGCCCATGGGCGACTCCGGACTCACCGGCCGCAAGATCATCGTCGACACCTACGGCGGCATGGGCCGTCATGGCGGCGGCGCTTTCTCCGGCAAGGATTCCACGAAGGTCGACCGCTCGGCCGCTTATGTGGCGCGCTACATCGCGAAGAACGTCGTCGCTGCGGGTCTCGCCGATCGCTGCGAAGTCCAGCTCGCCTACGCCATCGGCGTCGCCGAGCCTGTCAGCATCCGCGTCGATACGTTCGGCACCGGCAAGGTCTCTGAGAATCGCCTCATTGAGCTGGTGCGCGAGAACTTCAAGCTCACGCCCAAGGGCATCATCGAGAGCCTCAACCTTCGCCGTCCGATCTTCAAGAAGACCGCTGCGTATGGGCACTTCGGGCGTACCGGCGAGACCTTCACGTGGGAAGCGACCGACAAGGCTGAAGCGCTGAAGGCAGGCGCCGCAGCGGAGCTCGCAGCGAAGTAACACGTCTCAATGAACACAAGCGCAGAAAGCGGGCGGGCCCATCAGGACCCGCCCGTTCTCTTTCGTACAGCGTTACGACTCGGGCCCGCATCTGACTGGAAGGCGCGCACTCGCGTGCAGGTGCACTTGTGTTCATAAAGTCCGAGTTCGACATCCAATTCCAACTTCCCCTCGACACCGCGATGATCGCGCTGCTGCATCTGCATCCGTCCGTCGATCCGCTGCTGCGGACCGGCGACGCGCTCACCGTGCAGCATGTCCCGCTCGGCAATGCTTGGGAGACGGCGACGCTGCTCCCGGTCGAGGAGTACATCGACAGCTTCGGTAACCGCTGCTCGCGCTTCTACGGTCCGGCTGGCTCGCTGCGGCTCAGCGGCTCGAACCTCATCGAGACTGAAGCCGAGCTTGATCCGCAGGGCCTCACTGCGCAACAGGCGCCGGTCGAAAAGCTTCCGCCGGAGGTGTTGCAATTTCTCCTCGCCAGCCGCTACTGCCAGGTTGATCAGTTCAACGGTATCGCGCAGGACCTCTTCGGGCATATTCCCGCCGGCTGGCAGCGCGCCGCCGCAATCCGCGACTGGGTGCACTGGAAGGTCCAGTTCGACTACAAATCCGCCCGCTCGACCAAGACCGCGATGGACGTCTTCACAGAACGCATCGGCGTCTGCCGCGACTTCCAGCACCTCGCCATTACGATGACGCGCTGCATGAACATCCCCGCACGCTACGTCACGGGCCACCTCGGCGACATCCGCCACCCCTACTCCGGCGCCGGTGATTTCAGCGCCTGGTACCAGGTGTGGCTCGACGGCAAGTGGTGGACTATGGACGCCCGCCACAACGAGCCCCGCCGCGGGCGCATCCTGATGGCTACAGGGCGCGATGCCGCCGACGTCGCCATCACCACCAGCTTTGGCCGCGCCGACCTGACCAGCTTTTACGTCGAGTCGAACGAAGTTGATGCCGCTGGCGTTCCTGTCCCCGTGGTGGGCAAGGTAGACCGCGGCCATGGCCAGATGCGGGTCGCTTAGCCGGACTGCGCTACGGTGGTGCGGTGGCGGAAGCATGAGCATGCCCCACCCCCCTCCCCCCTGCTAACTCAAGTGGCTGATTCTACGTGGGATGGGTTGGGGGTATCGGTAAAATATGGAAAACAAAGGGCTTAGACCATGGGTATCGACGCGGGTGGCGTCGCAGCCGGATCGTGTGCCCTCGATCACTTGGCTACTGGTTAAATGATAGCGATTCTGGAGGAAATATCTGCAGGGTTGTGGGTGGATGAATCGTCAGTGTTGGTACGGGGATTGTGAGTTTTGCACAGGCGAGGGGGCTTGACAACATCGGAAGAGCGGCCCCGAGCCGGCCCTGCCTAGAAGTAAAAACCGGTGTGGAAAGTGACCGTCCGGTTGGCGGAGCCGCCGCCGTTGAAGCGGTTGTTCAGCGACGTCGACTGGCCGAACAGTGGCGAACTCAGCACACCGATGGGCGAGCCCCGGTTCACATGGTTCAGCGGATTGTCCGCTTCCACGCCGAAATTTATCCGATACTTCTTCGGGAGCGGAGGAGCCGGTTTGCCGCCCTTGGCCACTGCGGAAGGTGGCGGCGCGCCCGGGCCGGAGGGAGCCGCCACTCTCGGCCCGAAGCGGAAGTTCTTGCTGACGGAAAGCTCCAGGTAAACGATCCCCGGCCCGTCGCCATAGTTCACAGGGATAGTGGTCTGGCCGGGCAGGGGAGCGGTGTCGAAGGTACCGTACGGTGTGCGCACCACTGAAGGCCGTGTGAGGTCGGTTGCGAACGCCGGGCGGTCGTTGTACTGCGTATCGCCGTTCAGGTCGGTGCCGGTGGTGATGTTGAACGGCTGGCCGGGAAGCGACAGGAAAAACGCGTTGATGCCGAAGTCTCTGCCGGGGTGCGCATTCGCGCCCCACACATACTGCTGCGGCGAATATCCCGCAGGCCGGCCTGCGTCCGCGCCGAGGTCGTAGGAGTTCGTAGGAAAGCCCCCGTGCGTATCCGTCTCCTGGTGCCCAAAAGCGAAGAACCCGAACAGCGAGAGCTTGCTCGACAAGTTGAGGTTGGTGTTCATCGTAAATGTATGCCCGTTGCTGATGCCGTCCGACGAGTATTGATAGATGTTCTGCGTTCCGCCCAGGGGGCGGATGCCGCTCTTCGGGTTCGAAGGATCGTAGGTGCCGGGCAGCGGAGCGTTGATGTTGCGCGACTCGAACTGGTGCAGAGTGCGGCGCTGGAAGTATTGCATGGCGATGTTGCCGTACTTGCCGAAGGAGTGCTCGGCGGAGATGTTGGCCTGTATCTGCTGCGGCGAGTGCAGGTGAGGATTGATCTGGTAGGTGGTCGAGGGCGTGGCGGTCGCGGCGGTGGAGCAGCCGGTGGGGAAGTTGGCCTTGAGGAAGTCAGAGGCGCTGAAGGTGTCGGTATAGAAGCAGGGGTTGGTGATGTAGAACGCCTGTTGCGTGGTGCCGTTCTGACGGATGGACTGCAGGATGTTGTTCGCGGGGAAGCGTTGATAGAAGATGCCCACGCCTCCGCGAATCACAGCAACCGGCGGCTTCTTGCTCTTCGGGTCGCGTGTGATCGACCACGCGAAGCCGACGCGCGGCGCGGCGTCGAGGCGCATTGGGATGCCGGTCTCGTTCTCCAGCCGGACGCCGTAGATCAGGCTGAAGTTCGGCTTCATCTTCCACTCATCCTCGCCGTACACGCCGACGTCGCCGGTAATCATCGAGGCTGTCGGGATGCCTTTCGAAATCGAGAACTGGGTCGCTCCGCCGCACACTGGACCGCTGCTGGTGGTGACGCACGTCGCGCGAATGGCGGCGTCGGTCGCATTGGGATTCTGCTTCAGCGCCTGCTCGGTGATTTGATACGCCGTGATGTTGGGGAAGATGAACTGCCCGTTATAGCCGGCGTTGGCGAGGTTGGCCTCACGCAGCAGCCGATAGCGCACACCTGTGCGAATGAAGTGCGTTCCGTGCGAGATGGAGAGATAACCCTGGAACTCGAAGCGGTCCTGGTTATCGTGCAATGACTGTGCGGGGTTGCCGCCGTCGGAGAACGCGCCCTGCACCACGCGTGCGACCGCGCTGGAGTTTGCATCCTGCCGCTGCCGCGAGCGGATGTACTGGAAGCCGGTGTCGAGCACGATCTTCGCGCTGAACAGGTGTGTGTCGGTAAGCTGCAGTGTCTGCGTGCGCGTGTTGCTGAACGCGCCCTGGGTGGGCAGAACGAACTGGCCCACGCCGGAATTTGTGGCCTCGTTCTGCCCGTACGTGTAGCGGCCGATGAAGGTGTCGGTTGAGCCGAACTGGCGGTCGAAGCGCAGCGAGTAGTTCTGGTTGATGGTGGGGCTCGGCACGGCCTGCGTGAAGTTGATGGGGTTCAGGTTCGAGTCGAGCGTGATGGCGTTGATGATTGCGTTGTTGGCCAGGTCGAAGCGTCGCACGCTGAAGAAGAATGAGCTGTGCTTGCCAATTGGCCCGCTCAGGTTGCCGTTCAGAAAGCTGGTGTTGTATCCCGGCTGCACGCTGTTGGTATAGGGGCTGCGGGAGTTCAAAACGCTGTTGCCGAAGTTACCGTCGAAGCCGCCGTGCAACTGGTTGGTGCCGGGCTTGGTGAAGATCTCGATGCGGCTGTTGCCGAACTGGTCGTACTGCGCGGAGAAGGGGTTCTGGTTGATGCGGATTTCGCGGATGGTGTTCTTGGGCGGCATCTGGCCGCCGCTGAAGCCATCGATGTAGAGCTGCGGCGGGTCGGTCGGATCGACGCCGCCGAGCGCCATCAGCTGCTGCTGCATGATGGCGGGGTCATCCGAGAACTCGTCGAGTTTGTCTTCCTTGAAGACGAGCGCGGTCTTGTTGGCCGAGGCGTCGGTGCTGGACTCCTGCTCGCTGGTGACCTCCACCTGCTCGGTGTCGGTTGCGATCTCGAGGGTGATGGTCAGCGAGGCATTGCGGCCCGGCGCGATCACCATTGCCGTGCGCGCGTAGTTGCGAAAGCCGGATGCTTCCACCTTGACGTCGTAGGTCGCCGGCGGCACCGTCACGGTGAAGTGGCCGGAATCGTCCGCCGTCGCATCGCGGTCCACTTTCCCGCTGTGCAGGTGCAGCGTTGCGTGCGGGATCGATGCCCCCGAAGGATCGAGCACCGCGCCGTTGATGGTGACCGCGGCGGCTGGGGCTTGCGCGTGTGCGGTCGCGGGCGTCCAGGCGAGCGCACAGAGACACAGCAATGGGACTGCGCGGAGCACGCGCATTATGCATTTCATTGAAGACCCTTAGAGTTGGAGCCCGAAGATTAACCGTCTTGCCCGGTTAGACAGATGATGGCTTAAACAGTTAGGGATTATTTTGAAAATCCTGATGAATGTGACGGGCCGCAGCCCCATTGCCACCAGTTGGAGCAGGCGCGCGCGGCGTTTATGCAGTGCGCGGTTCCGAAGGCGATAGACTCGGAAGCGCATGCAAGAGTTCACGGAGAAGGGCAGGGCAAAGCGGTCGCCGGCGTGGCTGATAGGCATTGCCTACCTGCCGTTCGGGCTCTACAGCGGCTTTCTCATCTACGCGCTGCAGTTCCTGCTGACAGCGCGCGGGCTCTCGGTGGATCACATTGCGCTGCTGCAGTTGGTTACGCTGCTGCCGAGCTGGAGCAGCTTCCTCTTCTCGCCGCTCACGGACTGCGGCCTCGAGCGGCGGACGTGGGCGTTTATTTGGGCCGGGATCGCGGCTGTGTGCCTCGCGGGTGGATCGCTGCTGATGGACCGCGCGGCCGCTGGTAATGCCGCGCCGATGGCCATTGTTCTGCTCATCGGCGCATTCGCTGCGCAGATTTATTCGAGCACGATGGGCGGCATGACGCCCAACCTTGTCGACGAGAAGGACACCGGTGCGGTCAGCGGCTGGCTGAACGTCGCAAACCTCGGTGGCACGGGGCTCGGCGGAACGCTTGGGATTCTCATCGTGAGGAAGCTGCCGCTGAATGGGGCGGCTGCCGCGCTCGCGGTGGAGGTTTTCGCGCCGTGCCTGCTGCTGCTCATCATGGCGCGGGAAGCCCGCGTGCCTCGTGCGTTTGGCGAGACGATGCGGCGCCTCTTCGCAGACATCTGGACGCTCAGCCGCACGCGCTCGGCGCTGATTGGGTTGCTCATTTTCATTACGCCGTCGGCTACGTTCGCGGCGCAGAACCTGTTCAATGGCATCGGCCGCGACTTCCATGCGAGTGATGCTGCGCTGACGTGGATCACCGGGCTTGGTGTGGTGATTGTGTGCTCGCTGGGTGCGGCGCTGGGCGGATGGCTGTGCAACAGAATGGATCGGCGTGTGCTGTTTGTGGGCACCGGTGTGGTCGCGGCGGGCGCGACGATCTGCATGGCGTTTGGGGCGCGCACGGCCTTTGTCTTCTTCGCTGGAGTGACGATGTACAACCTGCTGGCGGGCGTCAACTACGCGGCGGCGAGTGCGGTGGCGTTCGACATTATGGGGAAAGATAATCCGCTGGCGGCGACGCAGTACGCGATGCTGATGGCGGCGTGCAATGTGGCGATCTCGACGGTGATTGCGGGCGATCAGCACGGGTACAAGCTGCACGGCGCAAAGGGCGCGCTGCTGACGGATGCGGCATTCAGCATTGTCACGGGGGCTGTTGCGCTGGCGGTGATCCGGCTGTGGGGAGGGACGGGACGCGAGCGCCGCGAGAGCGTCGATGCTGCCGCGGAGTTGGTTTAGACGGCAAATCACTTCACGCGCAACTGCCGGAGTGTGGCGCTCGCCCTCGCACATGCACGATACTTGTATGGCGACTCTAAGCGTTGTACCCCATCCTGAAGTGAGTGCATTCATGGCGAAACAAAGCGTCCCCTCGCTGTTCGCGGGCAAAGCGTGGCAGCAGGTGCTGGCGCGCGATGCGGCGGCCGACGGACAGTTCTTCTACGGCGTGAAGTCGACCGGCGTGTACTGCAAGCCGAGCTGCCCCAGCCGCCGCCCTGAGCGCAAGAACGTCAGCTTCTTCCCGAACCAGGCCGCGGCCGAGGCGGCCGGGTTTCGTGCGTGCCTGCGGTGTGAGCCGCAGCGCGTCACGCCTAAGGCCGACCCCCAGGCCGGGGCGATCGCGAAGGCCGCCGAGTTCCTGACTGAGCACGCGGGTGAGCGGACGTCGCTCGACGCGGTCGCCGAGGCTGCGGGCGTGGGCAAGTTCGCCGTCCTGCGCGGCTTCAAGCGCGTGCTCGGCGTCACGCCGGGGGAGTTTGCGCGGGCGCAGCGGAAGGAACGCTTTCGCGACAAGGTGCGCACGCCGAAGATCTCCCGCGCGCCCATCACCGAGGCGGTCTACGAAGCCGGGTTCGGTTCCAGCAGCCGGCTGTACGAGGACGCCGACCAGACGCTCGGCATGACGCCTACCGCCATGAAAGAAGGCGGTGCGGGCGAAACCATCCGCTACGCTGTGGCTCCGTCGCCGCTCGGCTACATTCTTGTCGCGACTACCGACCGCGGGCTCTGCTCCGTGCTCTTCGCCGACAACGACGGTCAGGCCGCCGTGGAACTCCGCGAGCGCTTCCCGCAGGCTGTGCTGCGCCGCGACGATGCCGGTCTTGCCGACGCGGTGCGTTTCGTCCTTTCTACCCTCCGCGAGAACCCGTCGGCTGCCGCGCTGCCATTCCACGTCCGCGCTACCGCGTTCCAGCAGCGCGTGTGGCAGGCACTGCGGGCTATTCCTCGCGGTGAGACGCGGACGTATCAGCAGATCGCCGAGGCCATCGGCTCCCCCAAAGCGGTGCGGGCGGTGGGCACTGCCTGCGGGGCGAATCCGCTTGCGGTTGTGGTGCCGTGCCACAGGGTTGTCGGGGCTAACGGCAACCTCACGGGTTATCGCTGGGGTGTTGAGCGCAAGCGCAAGCTGTTGGAGATGGAAGCTCCAAGTATTCCTCACAGCTAGCAAGCTCGAGCCTCAAGACTGAACAAGCCTTCCTCTCCACTATGAAAGCTGAGGGCTATTAGAGCGAAACTTGTTCAGTTTCGAGTGTTGAGCCTGATAGTTTTGAGCGTGGAGGCGACCATGCAGGCTTTCCAGAATCTCGATGTTTGGCAGAAGGCACATCGACTGACGTTGGCGATCTTTAAGACGACCGCGGGTTTCCCAAAAGAAGAGGCGTTCGGTCTATCAGTTGCATTGCGACGAACTTCGATGAACATCTCAATGAAAATTGCGGAAGGCTGTGGAAAGGACGATTCCGTCGAGTTCTCACGCTGCCTGCAGCATGGACGCGGTACCGGTGTCGAACTTCAGTATTTGATCCTGCTGGCACGAGACCTTGAGTTCATCAAACCAGAGGTCTTCGGCGCGCTGCAGGATCAAGTGGTCGAGGTCCGAAAGATGCTCTCCGGGCTGATGAAGGCTGTAGTGGTTTGATATCCTTTATAGGTCACTCAAGGAGACCCAATGTCCACAGCAACACTAGAGCAGCTCGAGTACAAAGTAGCCGACATCACCCTCGCCGACTGGGGCCGCAAAGAGATCACCATTGCCGAGCACGAGATGCCCGGCCTGATGTCGATCCGCCGCAAGTACGCGGCAGGCAAGCCGCTGAAGGGCGTGCGCATCACCGGCTCGCTGCACATGACCATCCAGACCGCAGTGCTCATCGAGACGCTGGTCGAGCTCGGCGCCACCGTGCGCTGGGCGAGTTGCAACATCTTCTCCACGCAGGATCACGCTGCCGCGGCCATTGCCGCTGCGGGCGTTCCGGTGTTCGCGTGGAAAGGCGAGAGCCTTGAGGAGTACTGGTGGTGCACGGACCAGGCGCTGCGCCACGAAGGCGGCAAGGGACCGCAGCTCGTCGTCGACGACGGCGGCGACGTCACGCTGCTGATCCACAAGGGTTACGAGCTAGAAAAGGGTGAGCGCGAGTGGGTCGACTCCGAAGCGCACTCCACCGAAGAGGCCGTCATCAAGGCGCTGCTCAAGTCCATCCACGCCGAGACCCCGACCCGCTGGACCGAGGTTGCGAAGGAATGGCGCGGTGTGTCGGAAGAGACGACTACCGGCGTGCATCGCCTTTACAAGATGCTCGAAGCCGGCAAGCTGCTGGTGCCTGCGATCAACGTCAATGATTCGGTGACAAAGTCGAAGTTCGACAACCTCTACGGTTGCCGCGAATCGCTGGTCGACGGCATCAAGCGCGCTACCGATGTGATGGTGGCCGGCAAGGTCGCCGTCGTTTGTGGTTATGGCGATGTGGGCAAGGGTTCCGCTGCCAGCCTGCGCGGATTGGGCGCTCGCGTGATCGTCACCGAGATCGACCCCATCAACGCGCTGCAGGCTGCGATGGAAGGCTACGAGGTCACCACGATCGAAGAGACGCTCGGCCGTGCGGACATCTACGTCACCTGCACGGGCAACCTGGACATCATCACGCTGGAGCACATGCAGCAGATGAAGGACCAGGCCATCGTCTGCAACATCGGACACTTCGACAACGAGATCCAGATGGAGAAGCTGGACAGCGCGAAGGGCGTGACCAAGCTGAACATCAAGCCCCAGGTCGACCAGTACACGTTCCCCAACGGCAACAGCATCTTCGTGCTTGCTGAAGGCCGCCTGGTGAATCTTGGCTGTGCGACGGGCCATCCGAGCTTCGTTATGTCGAACAGCTTCGCCAACCAGACGCTTGCGCAGCTCGACCTCTGGGCCAACAAGGACAAGTACGAGGTGGGCGTTTACATCCTGCCCAAGAAGCTCGACGAGGAAGTCGCTCGGCTGCATCTGGAGAAGATCGGCGTCAAGCTTACGACGCTCTCGAAGGCGCAGGCTGAGTATCTCGGCGTGGCCGTCGAAGGACCGTACAAGGCCGATCACTACCGTTACTAGACTGGTGCATTAGGAGAAGGCCGCCGGGGCGACTCGGCGGCTTTTCTATTTGAGGATCAGGGACGCACGTAGTCTCCGCTCTTCCCACCCGTCTTGCTGAGCAGCACAACCTCGCGAATCTTTATCCCCTTGTCGAGCGCCTTGGTCATGTCGTAGACGGTCAGTGCGGCGACGGACGCAGCAACCATCGCCTCCATCTCCACGCCTGTTCCCGCGACCGTTGCGGCTGTGGCGCGAATCTCAACGCCTCCGGCGACCACGGTTGCCTGCACGTCGACGAAGCTCAGGGGCAGCGGGTGACACATCGGGATCAGTTCGCTGGTGCGCTTGGCTGCCTGTATCCCGGCGAACCGCGCAACCTCCAGCGGATTGCCCTTGGGGTTCTGCGGCAGTGCAGCGAGCACTGCATCGTTCAGTTCGACGAAGGCAGCGGCGACGGCCTCGCGGCGGGTCTCGGCTTTGGCGCTGACGTCCACCATGTGTGCCTGTCCGGCGTCGTCGAAGTGCGACAGCTTATCGGTCATGGGGTCATGCTATCGCAGCAGTACGCGCACCGTCTCACCGGCGCTGAAGCTCTCCACGCCTGCCGGCAGCACGGCGTAGCAGTTGCCGCGCGCGTTGGCGGACACATCGCCTGATCCCTGCCACCCAACCACGCTCACGGTCACCGCATCCCACGCGCCGTTCAACTCCGCAGGCAGGAACCGCGTCACCTTCGCTGCGCCTTTGACATCTTCCGCAAGGCGCGCCTCGACGAAGCGCGGCGCGATCTCGGCGCGCCCGGCGAGCGCCCGAAGAAGCGGCGCAACGAACAACGAGAAAGTGACCTGCGTTGAGACGGGATTGCCGGGCAGGCCGAAGAAGAAACACGCCTCTGCGTCGGCAGTCTCGGGCAGGCGTCCGAAGACCACCGGCTTGCCCGGCTGGATCAGCGCTCCGGTAAAGAAGAACTTCGCGCCGAATTCTGCCAGCACCTCTTCTACGAGGTCGTACTTGCCCATTGACACGCCGCCAGACAGCACCAGCAGCCCACTCTTCCGGCCCTCGGCAATCCGCGCGCGGACGTCCTCGCGGATGTCACGCGCAATTTCCAGCCGCTTCGCCTCGCCACCCTCGCTGCGCACCAGCGTGGCGAGCGCGTAGCTGTTTGAGTTGCGAATCTGCCATGCGTCCGGTCGCGCGTTGAGTTCGACGAGTTCGTCGCCCGTTGCAACGATCGCGACCTCCGGCCGCTTATGCACCGGAAGCGTAGCCCGCCCGCAGCTTGCTGCCACCGCCACTTCTGCTGCGCCGACGACCGTTCCCGCGCGCAGAACGTCTGCGCCGGCACGGGCTTCCGCGCCTTGCGGAACCACGTTCTCTCCCCTGCGCAACGTGCGCCCGTCCGCCAGCTTCACGGTCGCGCCGTCGGCCACCACATGCTCGAGCATCACGACCGCATCTGCGCCTTCGGGCAGCGGCGCTCCGGTCATGATCTCGAGAGCCTCACCCGCGCCGAGCGCCGCGCCACTCCAGGCCTCACCTGCGCGCACCGTCCCAACGACGCGCAACGCGTCACCGCAGTCCGCCGCGCGCAAAGCATACCCATCCCGCGTGGAGCGATCGAACGGCGGCTGGTCGCGATCAGCCACAACTGCCTCCGCGAGCACGCGCCCGACTGCCTCCAGCAGCGGTACGTCCTCCACAAGGAGGCGGCGATGCACGGCCGCATTGCGCGCTTCTGCAAGCACGACTTCCAGCGCGTCCTCGAACTTCAACACCCGCTCGCTCACGGCACTCCTCCTCAAAAAGGCATAGGCCCTGACCATCGGTCAGGGCCTATGCCTTTTTCACTACCTTCTTACTTCTTTCCGGGTGCCTTGTACTTCGTGTTGATGGTCTGCCCCATGCTGGTGAGCAGGGCGCGGACCTCGTCGGCGCGCTGGCCCTCAGGCTGAAGCTCGAGGAACTTCTGATACGCCTCGGCGCAGCCCGGAGGCGCAACCACCTTGCCGGCCTTGTCGACGGTCGCCTTGGTGATGAGCGCCTGACCCTTGATGTAGTAGGCATCGGCGCGGTTGGGGTCGGCGGCAATGGCCTTGTCGGCGGCGGCGCCGGCAGCGTCAATCGAGTTCGCGCCGTTGTTGCTGGCGTTGAACAGGATCGCCGCTTCGTTGCCGTAGTACATGCCGGCGTTGGCGGGCTGCAGCTTCGCGGCGGACTCGAACGCTGCGGCAGCGTCAGGAATCTTGCCCGCTTTGGCCAGCGCGTTGCCGGTCTGGTTGTACGCCGTCGCCTGGACCAGCGGGTCGGGCTTCTTTGAGGCCACGTTGATGTCGATGGCCTTCTTGTCGGCCTCGACGGCGTCGGCGTAATACTTCTGCACATCGGGGTCCGACAGCACCGGCTTGCCATTCGCCTTGGCCTGCTTGGCCAGGAAGTCGCCCTGCGCCTGGAGAGTATCGGCGTACGTCAGCCACAGGATGCCCTCATCCGGCTTGGCATCGACCGCGTTCTTCATGTCGGTGACGTCCTTGCTCACATCGGCCTTAGTCTTCGTCGCTTCCGCGAGGTCCGCGCGCACAGTCTTGAGTGTGTTGTTGAGGTTGGCGACCACCTTGTTAGCGGTCATCGCCGCGCCCGCGCGCTTCTTGTACTCTTCAAGGGCCGCCTTGTCCTCCGGGCTCATCTTGTCGAGGTACTCTTTGCGCGTCATGTCGAAGTCCAGCTGCTTATCTTCGCCGCCCTTCAGCGTTACTTCGAAGAAGTCCACACTGGTGTTCTTGGCCACGACGATGGCCAGGTAGTCTCCGGGAGCGATGCCCGTGCCTTTGTAGTCGCCATTCTTGTCGATGTCGAAGGTGTACTTGAACTTCTGGTCTTTGAAGGCGGCCGCTTTGTCGGTGGTCAGCTTTACCTGCGCGTCCGGGATGGTGAGGCCGGCGGCATTGTTCACGTGGCCGTGAAGGCTCGCCGTGGGCGCCTGGGCCAGCAGCGTTACCGGCACGAGCACCATTGCGGCCAGCAGGGAAAATAGCTTGAACTTCGTCATCGTTATTCCTCTCATACTCTTGTCTTCCTGTCTTCGGCAGAAGACGTTCACTCCGCCTGTCGTGCTGGCGCGTTCGGCCTGTTCAGCGCGCCGCATAGCGGATCGGGTCGACCGCCCCGGCTTCGCGAAATGCCCTCAGCCGCAACGCGCAGCTTTCGCACACACCGCAAGCCTCGGTTTCACCCGAGTAGCACGACCAACTTACATGTAACGGAGCGCCAAGTTCAACCCCGAGCCGTACGATCTCCGCCTTCTTCAAGCGTATCAGCGGCGTCACCACCGCAATCTCGCCGTCCTTGGTCCCTTCTCGAATGAGATGGTTGAAGGCGTCATAGTAGGCCGGCCGGCAATCCGGATAGCCTGAGCTGTCCTGCTCCACCGCGCCGATGAACACCGTTCCCGCACCGAGCACCTCCGCCCAGCTTACCGCCGCGGCCAGAAAGTGCGCATTGCGGAACGGGACGTAAGTCACCGGCACGTCGTTTCCGCGCCGCTGAGAGGTCGCCTCGTTCACATCGGCATCGGGCACGGCAATCGAGCTGTCGGTCAGCGCCGATCCTCCAATCCGCCGGAACAGTTCCGTCTTCAGTTCCAGCAGTTCCTTCAACCCGACTGCGGCCGCAACGTCGCGCGCGGACTGCAGTTCCCGGGCCTCGGTGCGCTGGCCGTAGCTGAAGTGCAGGCCGTAGCTGTCGTAGTCGCGCGCGGCGAGCGTCGCGCAGACTGTCGAATCCATGCCGCCGGAAAGGCACACAACCGCCTTGGGGCGCTTCATTCCTCTGTATCCTCTTCGGGCTCGATGGCCTCGGCCGACTCCAGGATTTCGCGGGCGGCCGCTTCGTCGTTCCCGCTCACCAGCAGGCGCGTACGGAACGCCAGCGGCACCAGGCTGTTGGCGTTTTCGCCTTGCAGAAATGCTTCGATGCCTTCAGCTTCGAGCGCGCTCTTGGCCATCTGGGCCTCAGCGGGGTCGAGAAACCGCGCCACCATCACAACTTCCGAACTGTCTTCCATGCTCATAGGATGCGCCTACCGGGGGTCGATGGACTGCAGATGGAACGTGATCGTTCCCCAGAACAGCCGCGCTTGTATCTGCACCGGGATATGCCGCGCGTCGTCCGTGTACCAGATCCAGATGTGCCCGCGGTTCTTCACCACGCCTTCGTCGGCCAGTGGTTCGACTTTGAGGGTGGAAAACGTTCCGGCGGGGGTCTTGATCTCCTCGCGGGCTTCGACTTTCATGTTCACGGTGACGGTGCGCATCGAATCCGCCAGCGGGAAGCCGATCGTCTGGCCCACCGCCATCGGCTGCGACTGCGCGTAGAAAATGGCGGAGAGGGAATCGGTCACACACGCCGGGATGTTGGCTTCCTTCTGCGTCGCCGTGCCCTTCACCATGTTGCGCTCGTGCTGGTACTGCTTGCCGTGGGCGTAGTCGAAGGTCAGCTCGCTGGAGATCTTGCGGCGGCCTTCCTCAATCTGCTTGCTGAAGCCCGTTGAACAGCCTGTCTTGGTATCGAATCCCGACTGGAACTTGTCCACGACCGGAAAGAGCATGTTGACGGCGCCGCTGGAGTCGGCGGTAGCGGAAACCTTCTCCGTATCCCCGGCCTGCTCCAGATGGAATACCGCCGTGCCGGCGGTGAAGACGCGCCAGTCGACCGAGAATGTCAGCGTCTGGCGCTGCGGGTACTGGAAGCCCGGCGCGGGCGGCGGCAGAACGGGGATCGGCTTCTGGACGGCCAGCGGCTTGGGGGAGAAAATCTGGCCGGAGGCGACGCTGCCCACCAGCAGACATCCCAGCGCCATCCAACCTGCGGAAATCTTCAAATTCGTATGCTCCTCTTGGGTTGGACGAAGACGGTGGCCGGGGAGTCTACTTTCCGCGAAACAGCAACATCCGGGCGATGAGAACCGCGTAAATAGCGGCTGCGCCCATGGCAGCATTGTACTCGCGATGATGCAGGTACCGCTCTCGCGAGAACCTCCCGGCCGCGGCTCCGAAGCGTGCCGGCGTGAGCCTCGGCAGCAGCCGCGGGACTCTTTGAGCATACCGGTTGAACTCGGGAAACTCGTTGCGGAGAAAGGCTTCCTCGGAGAGGATCGTCGGCACGTAGATCGCCAGGAACATCGCTGTGAGCAGCACGACCAGCCACCAGCGGGTTGCGGAAAAACCGCCGTCTGCCACCGCAAACCCGAACGCAATCCCGATCGACCCCAGGTACAGCGGGTTGCGCGTGAATGCGTAGGGCCCGGTGACGGTAAGTTCCGCATTCTTTTTGACATAGCCGGCCGCGTACCCGCGCAGCCACACGCCCGGGACGACGAGCAGCAGGCTCCACGCCAGCGTCCGCCAGCTCGGCTGGGCGAACACCAGGAACACCGCCGCCACCACGAATCCCAGCGGCACACGGATGCGTCGCGCCAACCGCTGCCAGGTTGTCTTCTCCGAGCCCATCCCTCCATTCTCTCAAATGTCGGACGCCGTACTCGAAACTGTACGCGCGGTATTGGGCGTTGGGGTGAGTTGGCGGTTGTCGGGGTTGTAAAGAGCTCAGAGCGATGAGCGGATGAGCGTAGAAAGACGTTGCCTGGGAGGACGGTGGTTGAAGTGTGGTGTTGTTCAGTTTTGAGTGGTGAGTTTTGAGTTGTCAGGGGGAGGTTGGAGGAGCGCGAGTTCCACCGCCTCCAGCACCTGGCCGACTGAAATCCGGGCCAGCCCGGGATCGACCGCGTTGATTCGCCTATGGCTGGTCACTGACGCGGCATCCCGCAGCACTTTCGAAACTCCCGGCCCCCACGGGCCATTGCGGGCCGGGTCGGTGGGCCCGTACAGCCCGACCAGGGGAACGCCCAGCGCCGCTGCCAGGTGCGTCGGCCCCGAATCGCCGCCGACGAACAGGTCCGTCCGCCGCAGCAGGGCGACCAGGCCCGCCACATCGCACGCCAGCACGCGCGCGGCGCCGTCGCTGGCTGAGACCACGGCTCCTGCCACCGTGTCATCAGTCCTCGCTGCATTCACCACCACGTCGAAGCCCTTCGTCCGCAGCTCGCGGGCCAGCGCGCCAAACCGCTCGGCCGCCCACTGCTTCGCTCCCCACCCGGCGTCTGCGCCCAGCACGCACAGCGGCCGGGCGAGCACCGCATCTTCTTCCGCCCACTTCTCAGCTACAGGATCGTGCGGCAGGTCGACCCAGGCTGGCTGCAACTCCAGCCCGCAGGCCTCACCCAGCAGCGCCGCTCCCTGTTCGACGACGTGCGTTCCACGCCGTTTCAGTTGCTGCTTGTAGAGCCGCGCAGCCATCATTTCGCGAGGATCGCTGTAGCCCGCAAACTGCCGCACCTTCGCAAACGTCCCCACCACCGCCGAGCGCAGGGTGCCCTGCATATCGACCACAAAGTCGTAGCGCGGCTCCCGCACCTCCCGCCGCAACCGCCCGATAGACCGCAGCGTCCCGCGCGACACCGGCGCGCTGGACCAGACTTTCGTCTCCGCCAGATGGGCATGCCGCACCACGGGTCCCCGACCGTTCGCGCCCACCAGCAGCGGCGCCCAGCGCGGGTCGACTACCCAGTCGATCTCCCATGCCGGCCGCGCCCTGTGCAGCGCCGTCACCGCCGGCAGTGCGTGCAGCACGTCACCCATGGCGCCAATGCGAACGATCAACACCTTCATTGCAGCCGCTCCTCCAATTCGCTCAGGACTTCCGCGGGGTTCACAAACTCCGCCTCCAGCACCACCACAACCAGCGGCCCCACTTCACCCAGCCGCGCGCGCATCGCCGCCGACAGCTTCACGTCGTCCTTTTCGCTGGTCACGAAGCCGCTCGCGTTGATGCTTGTGGCGACCTCAATGATGCGCTCGATATCGGCCGTTGTATAGGCGTGATGGTCGGCAAACGCGACCGTTTCGATGACGCCGCAGCCGGCGTTCTGCAGCTCGGCGGCAAAGCCTTCCGGCCGCGCCAGGGCGCAGAACGCCACCGGCCGCAGTCCCGCGCTCAGCACGCCCAGCGGACGAGGGAAGCGCAGCCGGCGCTCGATGCTCCACACCGGCGTTCCAGGCCGCACCAGCGTACGTACATGGGGCATGATGGCCAGCCGCTCCGCCTGACGGATCACCACGGCATCAGCGCGCTTCAGCGCCCGCACGCTCTCGCGGAGGTTGCCGGCGGGCAGCAGGGCGTCCGCGAGGTCGTCTGCCGTCAGCAGGACGACATCCACGGCGCGGGCCAGCTGCCGATGCTGGAAGCCGTCGTCCAGCAGATGCAACCCTCTTTTATGGTTGCGATTCCGCACCCTGAGCTCGTCGAAGGGGGAGGAATCTGCTTCTCGCCCGGTATCCAGCGCCTCAACGCGGAGACCCACCTCAAACCGCTCCGCTCCCACCCACACCGGCACTCCCGCCGCGCGCGCAATCAGCACTGGCTCATCGCCAAAGCGCTCAGCGTCCTCGCCAACAACGCGCTCCACGCGATCGCCGCTCCGCCCGTAACCCCGGGAGAGCACGTCCACATCCAACCCGCGCTCGCGCAGCAGCTTTGCCAGGGCGATCACCACCGGCGTCTTGCCCGCGCCTCCCGCCGAGACCGACCCGACACTGACCACCGGCCAGCCCAGTGTCCGGGTCTTCAGCATCCCCACCGCGCGCAGCCGGTCCTTCACCGCGAGCACTGCTGCATACAACGGCACCAGCGGCCACGCCCACGGCCTGCGCGCACTCACCCGCGCCTCCGCCGGGAGCGTAAGGTCGCCCTCGACATCGCCATGGTCACAATCGCCTCGACCGCCCGTGCCGTCGCGCCCTGCTGCTCCTCGAAGACCTGTTGCCCGCTCTGGCCCATCGTTTCTGCGGCGGCGCGGTCGGTCAGCAGCTCTTCAAACGCTGCTTTCAATTCCAATTCGTCTTTCACAATTCGGATTCCATTCGCGTCGATCATCTTGCCGACGATCTCACGGAAGTTCTCGTACGACGGCCCCATCACCACGGGAACGCCGAACTGCGCGGGCTCCAGCGGATTATGCCCTCCGCGCTTGACCAGGCTGCCCCCGACAAACGCCACATCCGCCACCCCATATACGGCCGCCAGATCGCCAATCGTATCCAGCAGCACAATCTCGGGTGGCCCATTCACCAAACCGCTTTCCCCGGTCGTTGCCCATCCGCTCGCCTTCAGGTACTGGAACCCCGCAACCGCAGCCTCCGCAGCCGCAAACCTCTCCGGATGCCGTGGAGCCAGTACCAGCAGCACGCGCCCGCGCATCCCCTCCCATGCTCGCAGCACTGCCGCTTCTTCATCCGGCTCGCCGCTGACCGTACTCCCCGCGACGAGAATCGGACGTCCATCCGCCGCCTGTTCGATCCATTCTGCAACCCGCGAAACCTGCGGGGCACGCACGTCGTATTTCAGATTTCCCGCCACCTGCACGGCGCTCTCACTCACGCCCATCGCCCGCAGCCGTCGCGCATCGTCCTCGCTCTGCGCCAGCCACAGCGACACCTTCTTCAGCACACGCTTCCACACTATCCGCACACGCATGGCGCGCTTGAACGACCGGTCGCTTACCCGCGCATTCACCACCGCCACCGGAACGTGGCGCCGCCGGCACTCGTAGAGCATCCGCGGCCAGACTTCGCTTTCCATCAGCACCAGTGCGCAGGGCTTGAGCGCGCGGAGATACCGTTCCACCGACCACCTGAAATCCAGCTGGAAATAGAAGACCCGCGCCGGCCCGAATCTCTCCTTCGCCAGCTCCTGCCCGGTGCGCGTGGTCGTCGATATCACCACGCGCCAGCCCGGCCCGAGCGCCGCTTCGAGCTCTGCGACCAGCCGCGTCGCTGCCAGCACTTCGCCCACACTCACGGCGTGCAGCCAGACCACACGCTTGTACTTCACGGTGGCGCGTAGCGTGGGCGAGACGCGGCTCAGGCGCTGCCGCAGCCAGCCGGGGTCGCGCGCCAGTCGCAGCAGCCACCACGGCGCAGTCACCAACGCCGCCAGCGCCAGCACCAGGCTGTAGAGAGCCATCAGCACAGCTCGCCACCCGCTTTCCTTCCCATCTGCATATCGTCAGAGCATAATCGAACCTATGCGCCGTCTCCTCCTGATGCTTGCCCTGGTCGCCCCGCTCGCGGCGCCGCTTGCTCCTGCCGCCCACGCCGACAAGGCCCGTACACCCAAGCCGGCGCTGCCCGCGCCCGACTATCCGTTCCACGACACGCACCCCAACGAGCACGTCACAATCGCCGCCGAGCCCTGCGACACCAAGGACAGCCTGCCCGATACGCGCCTCGACTACGCACACCACGGCTTCCTCGTCGTCCGCGTTATCGTGACGAACGATTCGCCGGAGGCCATCTCGCTCGATGACGCGCGCATCCACTTCGTCGCTGCAGGGAACGTGGTCGTGCAGGCCGCAACGGATGAGGAGCTGCAGCGGCGGCTGTTCTCGCGCAAGTCCGTTAAAGACTCGCATATCCCTCTGCCCGCGCCGCTGCCGTCGATCCCGATCCACCACAAGCCGGTGGACAAGCAGATCCTCGCCGATGACGCCGACTTCGGATTCGCTTCCACCACCGTAGCGCCCCACACGACAGCCTCTGGCTACCTCTACTACGACACCCGCGATATCGACGACCCGGTGCTCGATCACTCGCAGATCGAAGTCCGCAAGGTCCGCGTCGCGTCGACGAACAAGGAGCTGGACAGCTTCGAGATTTACCTGAAGCCCACGCCGGAGCCGAAGCGCACGAGCACTCCCAGCAAGCCGGATCCAGACAAGAACTAAAGCCGAACGCAATATTGCAAATCCGGTCACCGCAGCCGGGTGACCCATCTTCGCGATGGTCTCATCGTCGCTAAGGTGGGATGAAAGGAAGTCCGTACCACCATGCTGAACATCCGCCCAGCTGTCCCGGCCGACATCCCCACCATCCTCGGCTTCATCCGCGAGCTCGCCGCCTACGAGCGCGAGCCGGACGCCGTGCTCGCCACCGAAGCCGACCTGCTCCGCGACGGCTGGGGACCGACGCCGCGCTTCACCGCTGTCATGGCGGAATACGAGGGCGCGGCCGCGGGATTCGCGCTTTACTTCACCAGCTACTCGACGTGGCGGGGGCATCATGGCATTCGCCTTGAAGATTTGTATGTCACGCCGACGCTGCGCGGGAAGGGAATCGGCAAGGCGCTGCTCGCGCACCTCGCCCGCATTGCTGTCGACCAAGGCTGCCCGCGGCTGGAGTGGGACGTGCTCGAATGGAACGCGCCGGCGATTGCTGTCTACGAGCGCATCGGGGGCAAAATCCTTACGGAGTGGCGCATCATGCGAGTGGCTGACGAGGCCTTGCACAACCTCGCCGCCAGCTCTGCAAGCTAGAGATCAAACGGATGATGTAGCTCGAACCAGATGCCAAAGCCCAGCATCACGATCCAAGCGGCAGCAAGCAGGAGCCATCCTCGCTCCCACTTTGCAGCGATGAGCGCAAACGCTAAACCCGCGACGGGGCTTAGAAAGATGGTCCAGATTACAAAAGGCGCCAATGCGTCCGGGTAGTGGATCGATCCATTCGCAACCGTTAAAACAACCTGGGGAACTGCGCAGATCAACGATAGCGTCGCAAAGATGGCTCCAGGCAAGACCTTTCTTTCAGTCAAGGTCTGTTGCATTTGCACCTCAGCACAAATATATGCTCTTCCATAACCCGATGATGCCGGTGCTCCATTCGCACCGCGCTTTTGCGGCGTTGGAGGGAAACACATCGGGGTCGAGCGCCACGTATCCTAGAAGTAATGAAGAAGATCCACATCATCGGCGGCGGCCTAGCCGGTCCGGAAGCCGCACTGCAAGCCGCAAGCCTGGGCTGCGACGTTACCCTCTTCGAGATGCGCCCGACGCGCTCCACCGAGGCTCACCAGACGTCCGACTTCGCCGAGTTGGTCTGCTCGAACTCCCTGAAGTCCGAATCCGAAAACACCGCGCCCTGGCTGCTTAAGCAGGAGATGCGCCGCGCCAACTCGTTCCTCCTGCAGGCAGCCGACGCCTCCGCCGTCCCCGCCGGCCACGCCCTTGCGGTTGACCGCGAACTCTTCTCGCAGAAGGTCGCCGCAATGATCGAAGCGCACCCGCGGATTACCGTTGTGCGCGAAGAGGTCACGCGCCTCGACGAGAGCGACCCCGACACCATCACCATTCTTGCGAGCGGCCCGCTGACCAGCCCCGCGCTTGCCGCCGAGCTGCAGCGCCTGACCGGAGCCGAGCACCTCGCCTTCTACGACAGCATCTCGCCCATCGTCGACGCCAGCACCATCGACATGGACAAGGTCTATTTCGCCGCGCGCTGGGACAAGGGCACCGCCGACTACATCAACTGCCCCTTCACGAAGGAAGAGTACGAGCGCTTCCTCGACGCGCTCACAACCGCCGAAAAAGTCGAGCCCAAATCCTGGGAACAAATCCCGGCCGAAGATCCCTCACTAACAACTAACAACCAACAACTAACAACCCCCGCCTTCGCCCCAGCGAAGTTGCAATACTTCGAAGGCTGCCTGCCTATCGAAGAGACCGCGCGCCGCGGCCGCGACACCCTCCGTTTCGGACCGATGAAGCCCGCGGGTCTCACCAACCCGAAGACTGGCCGCTGGCCTTACGCCGCCGTGCAGCTTCGGCAGGAGAACCTGCGCGCCGACAGCTACAACCTCGTCGGCTTCCAGAACCACCTCAAGTTCGGCGAGCAGAAGCGGGTCCTGCGCCTCATCCCGGGGCTTGAGAACGCGACCTTCCTGCGCTACGGGCAGATCCACCGCAACACCTACATCCACGCGCCGACGCTGCTCACCGAGACACTGCAGCTCCGCGCGCATCCCGGCATCCTCATCGCCGGGCAGCTCTCGGGCGTTGAAGGCTATACGGAGTCCATTGCGTCGGGCCTGCTCGCCGGTCGCTATGCGGCGGCGCTGGCTCGCGGCGAGACGCCCACACCCGCTCCGCGCCTCTCGGCGAACGGCTCGCTCATCCACTACATCACTCACGCCGAGGCGAAAAAATTCCAACCCGCGAACATCACCTTCGACCTGCTGCCTCCGCTCGAAGACGAGCTTCGCAAGAAGATTCGGGACAAGAAGGAACGCCACCGCATCCAGTGCGAGCGCGGGCTTGAGGCCTTTGACGCATGGCTCCAGGCCATTATTCCCTCTTGGGTTCCCACCCGATCCTCTGAAATGCGATAGCCTCCTCACAGTCACCCGAGGTCATCCTGTGCGCACGCTCTCCGCTGTCGACGCCATCTCGCCCGCACTGCAACACACCCGCCGCCTGCTCTTCGACAAGCGCGACTGGCGTCTGCTCCTCAAAATCGGCGCGGTCGCTGTCTTCGCCGAGATGGGCGGTTGCAACAGCTCGTTCAACCTGCCCGGCAACCACCACGCGCACGGCAAGGCTCCGGCCATCATGGCCGCGGTACTCGCATTTGTCGTGCTGATCGCGATTGCTGCCGTGCTTATCGGGCTCGTGTTCTTCTACATCGGCTCCCGACTGCAGTTCGTGCTGTTTGATGTGGTGCTGCGCAGCGACACCACTGTCGCTCCCATCTGGCGGCGCTTCGGCGGCGTCACCTGGCGCTGGATCGGCCTCAAGCTGCTGTTCTTTCTCCTCGCGCTCATATGCATCGCGCCCCTGCTGATCCCGTTCGTCCTGCACTTCATCCACACCGCGCGGATGCAGCACAACGGACAAATCGCCGACCCCGCCGCGTTCATCATTTCGATCCTTGGATTCGTCGCGTCGATCTTTATCCTGGTGATCGTCTTCTCCATTTGCTACATGCTGCTGCGCGACTTTGGCCTGCCCTCGATGGCGCTCGAGAATGCGTCCATCGGGGTCACGGTGCAGCGCATCCTCCGGCTCGTACGCCTTGAGCCGGGACAGGTCGCGCTGTACCTCTTGATGCATTTTCTGCTGCGTCTCGCGGGCGCGATACTCTGCTACTTCGTGCTGTTCTTTGCAATGCTCATCGCACTCATCCCGCTAGGGGGCGGTGGGCTTGCACTCTGGCTGGGCCTGCGCCACGCCGGCCCCGGAGGCCATGTGCTGATGATCGCCGGGTGGGTTGTCCTCGGCCTCATCCTCGCTGCTCTGCTCATCGTTGCGGGCATCATGCTGTTTGGGTACATGCTGACGTTCTTCCAGGCCTACACGCTGTACTTCCTCGGCGGTCGATACCCTATGCTCGGGGCGTACCTCGAAGCGGGTATGCCTCCGCCGGCCGTCTTGATGCACCCTCCACCACCTTAGATCGGCGGTGCCGGGTCAGCGCGATCAACGTTACGCTGTCAGCCATGCTAAGGCTCCGATCTGAGCATTAGCTCATTCGGGTTGCATTGATGTTTGGAGATCGCTACCAGAAAGCACGACCGCTTGCGCTGCCGACTTGGGCTCCCTTAACCAACCTCGCCTGAGTCTTTCGGTAAGTGGTCTCTCAACCAGACGGTAAATCAATAATGCTGCAGAAATGGAAAGTAGAAGGCACACTGCCACGGTCGCAAATTCGTCCCGAATGCGAACCGTCCCATTGGACAAAACGTGGATCCGTATCAGCAGTTTGTAGGCGAACAGGTTTACCAACGGGTGAACCAAGTAGAGGGAGTAAGAAGCATCACCAACTGCAAGGGCCCACCGTGGCCAAAGGTGTCCGAACCGCTCTTCTGACATCACCACTGCCTGGACCATAAGCAGTGCAGGAAATCCCCAGACCAGGTATTCCGTATCGTGAATGTCGCTCCAGCGTCCAAAAAGGAGAAACCCCATGGCGATAAGACCAAGCGGCAGGGAAATCCGCGAGGATACGCGAACTCCCTTGAGGACCATAATTCCGAGCACTACACCGGCGAGAAACTCCAGCAGCATGGGGCTGGTTATCACCGCAAAAGGCGCCCAATTGAACTGCACCAACTTCCCTAGGATCACAAGGGCGATCATCACCGGTGTCAGCAGCCTCAATACTCTGATCCTGAGCGCAAGCGCGACCGCAAATAACAGGTAAAAGAACATTTCGAAGGAAAGCGTCCAACCCACATAAAGCAAAGGCTGAGTGGTTCCCAAAGAATCCCGGTAAGGAATAAAAAGCAGTGACGACAAAATATATCCTGCTGAAAGGCGCGGGTGTAATGTGCTGTTTTGGACGGCCGGGTGATATATGACCACTATTTGCTTCAACAACACAGTGAGCGTCATGATCCAGTAGAGAGGCACTACTCGAATGAGCCTTCGTTCCAGAAAACTTCGAGCTGGATGCACTTTGTGTTCTCTGCCGATGGTTGAGACTGCCATGACAAAACCACTGACGATGAAGAATAGATCCACGCCCGCCGCCCCATTTCCCCACCCAGAGGCCGTCTTACCATCTCCTGCATGCTGTGACCACATTTGAGAGGCGTGATAAATGACAACCATCATGGCCGCGAAGCCCCGAACTGCTTGCACCCCAAGGAAAGTTGATCGCACAGGGGCTCGATGGGTCACGGCGCTCATCTGCTCCCGCGCGACCATTACTTCTCTTTCTTCTTCTTGTTCCGAGCCTTCACCTTGAACCAGATCGGCGACCCGATGAACTTGAAGCTCGCGCGAATCTCGTTCGCCAAGAACCGCTCATAGCTGAAGTGCAGCTTCACATCGCGGTCAGTGAAGAGCACAAACGTTGGCGGCGCCACGGCGGCCTGCGTCATGTAATAAATCCGCACGCGCTTCGACATCGGAACCGAGGCCCGCTGGAAGTCGATCTTGTCCAGGAAGCGGTTCATCTGCCCGGTCGTGATGCGCTTGCGGCGCTCGCGTGAGACCAGCTCAACCTTCTTGAACAGCGCATCCATGCCTTTGTCTTCCGACGCAGTGACGAACACCATGGGCGCATAGTCGAGATACTTCAGCGCGTCGCGCACCTGCTGCTCGTAGATCTTCTGGTCGGCCGGCGGCTTGCCGTCGAAGACACGCATGCCGTCCGGCCCGGTCTTCGTCATCAGGTCCCACTTGTTGACGACGATGATCACGCTGCGCCCGCTCTCATGCGCATAGCCGCCGATGTTCGCATCGGCCGCCGCAATGCCTTCAGCCGCATCGATCACCAGCAGCGCCACGTCGGCCGCTTCCAGGTGCTTGCGGCTCATGATCACGCTCAGCTTCTCGGCCATCAGCTTCGTCTTGCCCTTGCGGCGGATGCCCGCCGTATCGATGAACCTGAAGCTGTGCCCATCGCGCTCCACGACCTCATCGACAGCGTCGCGCGTCGTTCCCGCAATCGGCGAAACAATCGCGCGATCCGAGCCCGTCAGCGCATTAAGCAGCGTGCTCTTGCCCACATTCGGCCGGCCGATGATAGCCACCTTCGTCTCGCGCAACACATGCTCGCCATGCGACCGCAGCCTGCGCTCCGGCGCGGCCCTCTCTTCGGGCTCGCTTCCTTCTTCGCTCTCGAAGTCCTCGTCTTCCTCGGGTGGTTCCGGCGGAGGGGCCAGCGCATCGCCGCCGCCGTCCATGTCCTCCAGTTCTTCTTCCTCTTCGCCGTCGAGCACATCCGCCGGCGGCTCTTCCTGGATGAATTGCGCGCGCAGGTCTTCCTGCGTATGGCCTTCCTCCGGCAACACGGCCCACACCTCATCCAGCAGGTCGCCGATCCCCGATCCATGTTCGGCGGATACCGGCACCACGTTCCTGAAGCCCAGCCTGCGGAAGTTTTCCGCGGCAGCCAGCAGCTCCGGCGCGTCGATCTTGTTCACCGCGAGGAAGACCGGCTTGCCGCCGCGCATCAGCAGCTTCGCCAGCTCAAGGTCAGGCGCTGCCAGCTCCGAGCGCCCGTCGACCACCATCACCGTCGCGTCGGCTTCCTCGAGCGCCACACGCGCCTGGCGGAAGATCTCCGCCGGAATCAGCGCCTCGTCGTCGGGAATCACGCCGCCCGTGTCGACCAGCCGCACCGTGCGTCCGTTCCACTCCACCTCGCCGTAGATGCGGTCGCGCGTGATGCCCGGCTCGTCGCCGACGATCGAACGGCGTGTGCCGGTCAGGCGGTTGAAGAGCGTCGACTTGCCGACGTTGGGTCTGCCGCAGATCGCGACCAGCGCCATCGCCGCCTGCGCGCTGCTAGCGCCCGTGGTCGCTAGCGTTAGACGCTCGGCAAGCGACTCCGCCTCGCGCCACTGCTGCCGCTCGTCGAGCTCCTCGCCCTCGATGCCCCTGTACTTCGGCCCGCCGACGATGTGCGGCCCTTTGCGGCGCGAATCGTCGTCGCCCTTGTACCGGTCGGCCTTTTTGAAGGTGTCCGCGTCAGCTTTCGTGTTTTCGTCGGAAAGCCGCACCCGGCGCTCATTCTCCGGGCTGCGCTTCGGCATCAGCTTCGCCTTGGCCGCCGCCGCCTTCTTCGCCGCGAGCTCCTTGCGCTTCTTCGGCGATACCGCCCCGGTAACCGCCGTGGCCCTGGGCGCACCCTTGCCCAGCTTCGGCCGCGTGCTGGCCTGCCGGTGCTTCTTGCCTAACCGTTTCTTCTGATCGCGCTTCGGTGCCATAAGCCCTCAACAACCATGGTCGCACGTTGGCGCATGTCACCGCGGGAAGCTGCCCCGATTACCCCATCCGTTCATCCGCGCTCGGCCCATACGTCGCCGGCACCTTTGCTCCATTTAGCCGCAGATACACGGTCAACTGCCCGCGATGGTGCGCCAGGTGTGTGAAGGTGTCCGCAATCTGCTGAATGCGGGTCCCGCTGGCGACAGCCTTGCCGTGCATCTTGAAGCTCCACGTCCCGTTCAGGTGCTCCTCGGTCGTTCCGCTGAGCGCCGCTTTCGCCTTGCCGTAGCTGTCTTCCGCCAGCTTCAGCAGCGCCTCGCGTGAATCCGAACCCTTAGCCTGAAACTGGCCACTCGACGCCTTGTCATCCAGGTTCAGCTCATCGGTTGCGATCATCATCGCGATCCACGCCGGCATCTGCGCCACCAGCGCCGCGAGATATCCCATCTCCATCGACTTCTCATGCGGCTTCCAGGAGTTGTTGCCCTCGGGCACCTCCGCAAGCACTTTGCGGCTCGCTGCCACCTCGCGCTCAAGCTGATCCAGAAAGAACTTCGTCATCTCCATGCGTCCTCCTCGCGAATCGGAATTCGTCATTCGACACTGAAAGCATAACTCCGCTGCCGTTCATCGGGCTCCCCGCCGAGCGGGCGAAGAAACGGCGATTACACTAGCAACAGCGCCGATGCCTCTCGTCACCGACATCCGCAAGCCGCACGAGCTCGCTGCCGAGCAGAAGCTCCCGACGCTCCACGACTTCTTCCATCCCGGCGGCCTGCTCGCGAAGTCGTCGCTCGCCTACGAGCACCGCCCCGGCCAGTACCTTATGGCCAAGGCCATCGAGCAGGCGTTCGCCGATCGCCGCCACCTCGTGGTTGAAGCCGGTACCGGCACCGGCAAGACGCTCGCCTACCTGCTGCCCGCCCTGCGCCGTGCGCGCGAGCAGCAGCAGCGGATCATCATCTCCACCGGCACCAAGAACCTGCAGGAACAGCTTTTCTTCAAGGACGTGCCGTTTCTCGAATCGCTGCTCGGCCCGCTGCGCGTCTGCTACATGAAAGGCCGCGCAAATTATGTTTGCCGCCAGAAGCTCTATGCGCTGCGCGATAACCCGCTGCTTCACGGGCTCGAAGAAATTTCGCAGTTCAACGCCATCCTGCAGTGGGAGCGCAACACTGAGACCGGCGACCGTGCCGAGATCGATGTGCTCCCCGAGCACTCGCCGCTGTGGCACAAGCTGGATGCCCGCAGCGAGGTCTGCCTGGGCCAGACCTGCCCCAACTGGGAACCGTGCTTCGTCACCGGCATGCGGCGCAAGGCGCTGGAGTCGGACATCGTCATTGTCAACCACCACCTCTTCTTCGCCGACCTCGCCATCAAGCAGCAGGCCGCCGGCGCGCCCGATGCGGGCATTCTGCCAGAGGCCGCAGCCGTCATCTTCGACGAGGCGCACGAGCTTGAGGACGTGGCCAGCAACTACTTCGGCGTCGCGCTCACCAATTCGCGCTTTGACGAGCTCGCCCGCGATACCGAGGCCATGCTGCGGGCGAAGGGCGCCAGCAGCACATCGATTGAGTCGGCCACGCAGACCCTCCGCGAGCGTTCCCGCCTCTTCTTCGGCTCGCTCCCGGTCGGCCCTTCGCACCTTGGCCGTCTCGAATTCACCGGGCGGCAGGATTTCCTCGAAGAGCGCGGCGACGGCTACCTCGGCGCGACCAACGCCCTCACCCGCCTCGAAGGCGAGCTCGAACGCCTCCGCGACGTGGAAGAAGCCTCCGGCCTCCGCAAGCGCGCGGCCGACATCAGGCATCACCTCAAGTTCCTGCTCGAATCCACCGACCCCAACACCGTCTTCTGGATCGAGCGCCGCGCCACGCAAAACCTCCGCAACGCAGCGCGCGGCGACAGCATCCCGCAGGCCTTCAACACGCATCTGCAGGCCACGCCCATCGACGTCTCCACCATCCTCGCCGAGACGCTGTTCGCCAATTACGCGAGCGTCATCCTCACCTCCGCCACGCTCGCGGTCGCGGACGCGGCGGGCAAGCCCAGCTTTGAACACCTCAAGAAGCGCCTCGGCATTCCCCTGCCCAAAGAGCTCTTTGTCCCCTCGCACTTCGACTACGCCAAGCAGGCGCTCCTCTACCTGCCCTCGCGCATGCCGCCGCCGCGCGACCCCGAATTCCTCCCGCAGGCCGCCGAGAAGATTCGCCGCGTGCTTGAGATCACCCGCGGCCGCGCCTTCTGCCTCTTCACCAGCTACTCGCAGATGCGCGAGCTGCACGATCGCCTGCTGACGCAGCTGCCGTTCCCTCTGCTGCTACACGGCACTGCACCGCGCCATGTGCTGCTGCAGCAATTCCGCGACACGCCGAACGCGGTGCTCTTCGGCACGTCCAGCTTCTGGCAGGGCGTCGACGTGCAGGGCGAGCAGCTCAGCTGCGTCATTATCGACAAGCTCCCCTTCGCCGTCCCGTCCGACCCCATCATGAAGGCTCGTACCGACGCCATCACGGCCGCCGGCGGCAATCCGTTCGAAGAACTGCAAATCCCGCAGGCCGTCATCACGCTCAAGCAGGGCTTCGGCCGGCTCATCCGCTCGCTCTCGGACCGCGGTCTGCTTGTGCTGCTCGACCCACGGGTCCGCACCGCGCGCTATGGCAAGGTGTTTCTCGACTCGCTGCCTCAGTACCGGCGAACCGACGATATCACCGACGTCGAAAAGTTCTTCCAAGCCACCTAACCGCTTGCCCCGGGAACTGCTCCAATCCTGCAGACGTATCTTGCGTGCGTCTTGCAGTGCCTTGCTGCAAAATCCTTCGCGCCCGGAGCACTCATGATTCGCAGCTTCGCTGTAGGCCTCTTTCTTCTCTGCGCAACAGCCGTGGTCGCCCAACCGGCGGCGAAAAGCGATCCGCCCTACGATCTCGTCTCCATCGTCAAGCCGAACCACTCTGCGGATTCCCGTCTCCGCATCCGCATGGACACAGACGCCATTTACATCCAGAATGCGACGGTGAAGGATCTGCTCGCCAACACCTACGGTCTCCGAAGCTCACTCATCGACAACCTGCCCAAATGGGCCGAGAACGAACACTTTGATGTCCAGGCGAAGGTACTGTCCGATGATCCAGACTTCCTGAAGCACATGTCAGGCGCGCTTCGCCGCAAGATATTCGAGAGGCTGCTGGGGGAGGAGTTCGGCGTGGTCTCGCACAAGGAAACCCGTATCGCGCCTGTCTACGAACTTGTCCAATCCGGGCATGGTCCGCAGCTCATCGAAAATCCGCCGCCACCGCCATCCACCGCGCCCCAGCCTATCCAGCCCGGGCGCAACGGTCGCGGCAATACATCCCTGGTCGGCACACACATCGAAGCAACCGGTGTTCGCATCGCGGACTTCTGCGGAACGCTCGGCCGGGTCCTGGATCGCAACGTGCTCGATAAAAGCGGCCTCGGCAGCTTTTACGACATCACGCTGGACTGGACCGATGAGCACGCCGAACCAACCGCGAACGATGCGTCGAACGGTGGTCCGTCGCTCTTTTCGGCTCTTAGGGAGCAATTGGGTCTGAAGCTCATTCCTGCAAAAGGCCCCGTTGATGTCCTGGTGGTCGACAAAGCATCCCCGCCCAAAACCGCCGACTAGCGTGGCTGAACGGGCAGCCGGCGAAATCTGTAATCTGGTAGCTGCATGGGACGCAACCTCTACATCCTCGCCGCCACCCTTGCCTTGCTGGCGCTGGTGTCGATCGTGCTGTCGTTCACCAACATCGCCCAGCAGCCCGGTTCGCCCGGCGACTCCGCCCTCTGGCGCACCACCGGCATCGTGCTCTTCTGCGTCGCGCTGGTCATCGCCCTGGCCGGCATCCTTTCCGCGCTCTTCGAGCAGGCCGAGCGCCGTGATGCCGAGGCCCGCCGCCAGCGCCGCCGCCGTTAGAAACGCCGCCGCCGTAGAATGAAAGCAGCGGCTTTCGCCGCCACAGGAAGCGAGTCCCAGCGATGTTTGAAGTCACGGTACAAGCCGGTTTTTCTTCCGGCCACTACCTCCGCAATTACCACGGCAAGTGCGAGAACCCGCACGGCCACAACTACAAGGTCCTGGTCACGCTCGCGGGCGAAGAGCTCGACGAGGCCGGTCTGCTGCTCGACTTCAAGCTCCTCAAGCAGGTGCTCCGCCCGACCGTCGACTACCTCGACCACCAGATGATCAACGACCTCGAGCCCTTCACGACGCTCAACCCCTCGGCCGAAAACCTCGCGAAGTACTTCTTCGACAAAACCGCCGCGCAGCTCAGCGAGATGACCAACGGCCGCGTCCGGGTGAAGGACTGCACGCTCTACGAGACCGACACCAGCTTCGCGCGCTACTCGGAGTAATTTTTATTGTCATTCCGCAGCGCAGCGGAGGAATCTGCTTCTCGCTCGCAGCGGCAACTGCCAAAGTTCATCATGCACCTCATCGAACTCTACAAATCGGTCCAGGGCGAGTCCTCCTTCGCCGGCGTTCCCTGCATCTTCGTGCGCCTCGCCGGGTGCAACCTTCGCTGCTCCTGGTGCGACTCCGAGTACACCTTCACCGGCGGCAAGCCCTTCACGGCCGATGAAATCATCGCCCAGATCGCCGCGCTGCAGCCCTGTCCATTGATCGAGTTCACCGGCGGCGAGCCCATGCTGCAGGAGCGCGATCTCATCCCGCTGATGCAGCGCCTGCTCGAACTCAACTACACGCTCATGATCGAAACCAGCGGCGAGCGTCCGCTGGCGAACGTGCCCCGCGCCGTGCACAAGATCGTTGACGTGAAATGTCCGGGCGCGGGCCCCGCGGCAAACTCCTTCAACCTGGCCAATCTCGACGCGCTCACGCCTAACGACGAAGTCAAGTTTGTCCTCTCTGACCGCGCCGACTACGAGTTCGCGCGCGACTTCATCCGCACGCACTGGCTCGCCACGAAGTGCGGCAGCATCCTGCTCTCGCCGGCGTTCGATAAAGCGCCCAGCGACCTCCGCACGACGGACAACGCCACGCTCGACCCGCGCCTGGTCGTCGAGTGGATGCTCGCGGACGGCCTTCCGGCACGCCTCAGTCTGCAGATTCACAAGTACATCTGGGAGCCCCGCAAGAAGGGCGTTTAGCTAAAGCAGCCGACGCCCTACAGGAGCCGGCGCACAAAACCGCGCACCTTCTCCGTCACCACGCCGTAGAGCACGTGCGTGGCGGCCTCGCTGCCTTGCTCGCGTAGCGTCTGGTGGTCGGGATCGGCGGAGAGCCCCATCGCGGGCAGCGCCTTCTCGTGCGTCAGCGTCATCAACGCGATGCCGAAGCTCGCGCCTTCTTTCGAAGTCGCGGCCGGATAGAACTCGGCCAGCGCGCCGTACGCCGCGCCGGTCAGCGCGCCGAAACCCCAGTGGATCGCCTCGCTGGCGACGGCTTCCGTCTCCGCACTCAGGGCGTGGCCGGCGAGCTTCTCGGCCAGCAGCTCGGTCGGTTCCGGCTCACCATGCGTGCGCGGCGGATAGATGCGCTCTGCCAGCGACTTCACCGCGGTAGCGACCAGCCCGGCCACCAGCCCGGCCAGCAGACCCTTCAACAGGCGTTTCTGTGTCGATTCGATTTCCATGCTCACGTTGCCTTCAGATGCCCCCGGACGTGCACTGGTTGGCATCGTCGCGAATCCCTTTACTTTACGCGCTCACAGACCCGCAGTGACAGCCGGGCTGACGACGCGGAGAGCCGGCCCTCTGCCGGTCTCCTCCGCATCGTCTTCCTCCTCCGCGTCGTCATCATCGTCGTCCTCGAGTTCGTCATCTTCATCCTCGAGGTCGTCCTCGTCCACGCCTTCCTCGACGTCGTCCTCGTCATCATCCTCGAGTTCGTCGTCATCGTCCTCCAGGTCGTCCTCATCGGGTTCGTCGTCGGCGGCGGCGCTGAGGTTCTCGCTGGAAGCGGTATCGGTCGGATTGGAGTCGATGAACTTCGGATCGTCCTCGAAGGTCGCGGTGGTGTCATCGCCCACGAGATCGCGGAGCGTGCTGGCATTGTCGGTGGCGGGGCTGTTCCGGCTGCTTGAAGCCATGATGGTTCTCCTCTTTTTGGCGTTTGGGGAAGGGCGTTCGACCGTGGATGGAGGCTGGCGCTCGTGCTGCTGCCCATGCTGGGGTGATTGATGCTGTGCTGCGGATGCGGCGCTGCTCTTGGGCCTTAGATGCGGGAATCCCTCCGCACGCTCGAAGCACCCTACAAGCCTCGACGGGTACCATTGCAGACAGATGAATTGGAAGCACATTCTTGCTGGAATCTGCGGTTTCGCCTTCGGCTTCTGGCTCTGCATGCCGCGGGATACCGTGCTGTTGCCGCGGTACGAAGTCCTGGTCGTGACCGGAAACGGCACTGCCTTGCCCTCAGCGCACGTCGAGCAGGTCCGCCGCGACTTTGCCGTCTCCGGCGTGGCCTCCACCTCACGTGCCACGGCCGACAGCTACGGTCGCGTCGCCTTCCCTGGGGTCCGCGCGCACACCAGCCCCCTGCTGCGGCTCATCGTCTGTGGGCGACAGATGGCGGCTCACGGCGTGCACGCGCCTTGCGGATTCCACCAGCAGATCACCGCAGACGTTCCCGGCTACACGGAGGCCTCGCGCTCCGAAGCCCCGCTCCCGCTGAAGGGACGCGGACAGCTCCTCCGCCTCACCCTCAAGCCCGAGAAACTCACCCCGACAAAATGAACGGGCCTGCATTCCCTCGAAGCTCAAAACCTCTAAGCTCGTATCCGAACCGCCGCTACGCGAAGGGCGCGAGCTTCTCCGCACTCGGCGGCTTTGTTGCCAGACTCACCACCAGAAGGCACAGAAGCGACGCGAGCAGCGCCGGCAGAATGGCATCGCGCTCTCCTATTGCTGTCGGCAGGTGCGGCGTTGCGTACTTCCACCCCACCGTCACCAACGTTCCGGCGGCGATGCTCGCAACCGCGGCCGCCGCTGTCGCTCGCCGCCAGAAGAATGCTGCCAGGATCACCGGCGTCAGGGCCGCCGCATAGATCGTGTAGGCGTACAGCGACATCTTCAGTACGGAGGTCGTCCCCAGTGCCTGGAACAACGCCCACGCGCCCAGCGCGGCGACCATCAGTCTCGACACCAGGAGCACCTGCTTGTTACTCGCATCTTTCTTCACATAGCGCACGAACACGTCGTTGACCAGGTTGGTCGCGGGCGAGAAGAGATAGTTATTCGCCGTCGAAACTACCTTCGCGAAGATCGCGCCCACCAGCAGCGCGCCCAGGATGCCGAGCACGCGATTGCCGGCCATCGCGCCGCCGAACGCATGGATGGCCGTGTACGCCAGGATCTCGCGGGGGCGATCATGCACTTCGCCGCTACGAAACAGCGCCGAGCCCACCACGGCGATCGCCACGATCACGGTCTCCAGGATCACCGTTCCGATGATCCATCCCACCGTCGCGCGCGTCGCATCCTTCTCGGTCTTGGCCGAGAAGAATTTCTGATACATCGACTGGTTGCCGAGCATCAGCAGGCAGGTCGGCAGGAACAGCTCCAGCGCCTGAACGCCGCTCAGGTCGCCGAGCACCTGGAAGTGGGTCGCCGGCAGTACCGCATGAACCTGGTCCCAGCCGCCGGCCATGTGGATCAGCACCGGGAGAGCGACGATCATCGTCACGGTGGCGAGCAAGCCGATAAAAACGTCCATATACGCAACCGAGCCCATGCCCGCGATCGCCGTAAACACGATCACGAATCCGGCCAGGATGTATTGGCCCTCCACGGCCGACACCTGCGGGAAGATCAGATGCAAGATGTCTCCGCCGCCGATGAACTGGTAGCTTGTAATTGCGGTGTAAGCGAACAGCACCGCCAGCACGCCGAGCACGCGCGCCGCCTGGTTATAGCGCGCCTCCAGCAGGTCAGGGATCGTGTATTGGGCAAATTTCCGTGCACGTGGCGCGATGAAGTAGATCAGCGCGAGGCCTCCCCATCCGCCGCCGCCCTGCCAGAGTGCTGCGAAGCCATGCCTGTACGCATTCTCGGCGCCGCCGAGTAGCGAGCCCGAGCCGATCCAACTCGAAAGCAGCGTAAACACCAGCACAAACGCCGGCAGCGACCGCCCGGCCACAAGGTAATCGGCCTTGGTCTTCACCTTGCCCAGCCGTGCCAGCGAGACGCCAAGCAGCGTCACAACGATGATGCCGAGAACAACCGCGTAAAGATTCATGGGTGCGCCAATTCTAGCGGAAACCAGACCCACCCTCATTGTCGGGCAGCAACTCGAGTTCCTCTACGTCGGCGAGATCACGCAGCCGTCCGGTCTGACGCTTGTTTTCCATCAGATCCTGCTTCGAAATGAACGGCACCCGCACTCCGTAGATTTCATCTTCAACACGATTCCGCCAGACCTGCTCGAAACTCATCTCCCCTATCGAAGCCAGCACGTCTACGGTATCTTCCCCTCGCCCGAATCGCAGGTGTTCTTCGTCGTCCAGCAGATCCATTGCGGTTTTTCCTTGAGGGATGGCACCCATTCCTTGCAGAGCGGAAAACATCAAACGCGCGTTTGCTTCGGTGGGTCGAAAGAAGACGTCCATGTCGCGCGTCGCACGCAGGTATCCATGCGCGTTTACAGCGACGCCGCCTACTACGACGAACTCAGCGCCTGCGGCGAGTAACGAAGCGAGCATTGAAACCTGCTTCTCGGTCATCGATCTCGGCTCCCTGCATACGGTACATACGGCGATTCAGCTCCGCCATGGCCGCAAGCCGCTCGGCAACAGTCATGCTCATCGCTTCCAGACGCTGTTCAGCGCGAGCCGCCGCATGCGTCAATTTGCGCCAGCCGCTGGGCTCATTCGGATGATCGGCGGTATCCGTGCAGCTCATGATGTTGACATTCTAGTCCGCCTGCTTCAACGGCGGCGTGGTCAGCTCTTTCCGGAACTCATACAAGATCATGCCGAAGAAGTCCGTTACCCTGCCTGTCTGCGAGTATCCCTGTCGCACATAGAATCGAATCGCCCGTTCCAGCGGCGCCGTTGTATCCAGCGTTACGCACGAACATCCTTGATCGCGCAACGCCTTTTCAGCAGCAGCGAGCAGGCGCGCTGAGATTCCATTGCCCTCCCATTTCGGAAGCACCGCCATGCCGCGCAGATGGCCTTCATGGCCTGTCACACTGCATCCGATGGTGCCGACAACATCTTGACTATCCGCCACAGCTACGAACATCTTCATGAACTCGAACCTTCGCTCTACCGCCGCCGGCGACGGCACGGTGTCCTCAAAAGCGCCCTCCGTGTAGGCGCTCCTGTACGGCTCGAACGCTGCGCGCAGGCACGCTGCAATCCGTTCCGCGTCTTTCAGATCAGCCTGACGAATCACAAATTCCACGATGCGGTACCAGGAGACGGTTCTCATCTTAAGCATCGGACGATCCCCCGCCAAATGCAATCTACGGGCGTTATTCTTGCACCGGAGCACCACGACCCAATGAATCGTTTTCGCAAAACATCTTCTGCGTTGCTCATTCTCTTCGGCACGCTGAGCCTGGCTCACGCCCAAACCCCAGCCGCCAGTAAGGTTCGCGACAACGCCTGGCGTGCCCAGATCCGCCACCAGCTCTACATCCCCGACAAGCTGCCCGCGCTCAACGCCAAGGTCTGGAGCACCTTCTCACCCACGGCCGGCGTGCTCGCCGACCGCGTCACCTACTCGACCGCCGACGGCATGATCGTCCCCGCAATCGTCTATCGGCCCGACCCCAAAACGGCGCACTTCAAGAGCAAGCTCCCCGGCCTCGTCATCGTCAACGGCCATGGGTCGGACAAGTTCGGCTGGTACGCCTTTTACAGCGGCATGATGTTCGCCAAGGCTGGCGCGGTCGTCGTCACGTACGACATGATCGGCGAAGGCGAGCGCAACGCCCAGCGCCACAGTCGCGACAACCCGTCCCCGCACGACCGTGAGGTGGTCCCGCCCGCTCCCATTCCGCACGACGACTGGGGCCAGCGCCTCGCCGGACTCATGCAGGTCGATCTCGCCCAGGCGGTCAGCTACCTCATCGCGCAGCCGCAGGTCGACGCAAAACGCATTGCCACGCTCGGCTACTCGATGGGCAGCCTGGTCGCCGGCATCGAAGGCGCATGGGACACCCGAATCCACGCCGCCCTGCTCTCCGCTGGGGGCACTTTCGATGGCGTTGGCGAGTATTACGACTCCGGCAAGCTGCCCTGTCAGGCGCCGCCGTATCGCTCACTCGGGGTCCTCACCGCCAGCGGGAAGCCAGGCACGCCTATCCCGTTCGGCACCCCGGCCGTCCACGAGCTCTCCGACAACCCCGTACCCGACCGTGGCGCGATTCTCTTTGCGCTCAACGCCGACCGCGGACCGACGTTCATCATGAACGGCGCCTCGGATCGCGTCATGAACATTCCCATGCATAACGAAGCGTGGTTCGGCGCGATGCGCCGCCGCACCATCGCGCTGCACGGCTCGGAGGCCAACGTTTTTACGACGATCTTTTATCCCGGCATCGACCACCGCCCCTCATGGGTTGACCGCGACGGCGTCAAGTGGCTCAATCAGCAACTCCACTTCGCCTTCTGGAACACGGACGAAAGAATCGATGAGCAGGGCACAACCCACGTCGGCACATGGATTGTGGCAAACAACGTGGACATATCGAAGGGCTACATGCGCGAAGACCGCGAGGCGGGCCTCGACGCGGTCGGCACCGGCCTCCCGGGCATTCCGCGCGCGGATCTGATGGTCCTTCCGGACGCCGACTGGCAGCGCCTGAAAGACCAACTCACCTACGAAGCCTGGGCGGCGAAAACGATGGCGGTAGAGACCACCCTCGCGGCGACCTCTCCGCACTGATTGTCTTGTTGTCATTCCGCAGCGCGGCGAAGGAATCTGCTTCTTCGTGTCGGTGGCTTTCCTTAGATCAACACGGCTTGGGTGCCCCATCTTCGCCGCGTCTTTTGCGGCTAAGGTGGGCACCGCGCGAAAGCGCGACCCGTCACAAGTCTAGAAGACCCGCAGTTACACTGTGAGACAGTTCAGCCAGAGGCCGCAATGCGCTTGATGTCTTTTTCTATTCTCTTCGTTGTCTCGGTGGGCATCGCCTCCGCCCAAACACCCATCACGCTCTCCGTCGACCTCCGGGACGCTCCGCGCAAGATCATCCATGCCACTGAATCCCTCCCCGTCCAGCCCGGCCCGTTGACGCTGGTCTATCCCAAGTGGATTCCGGGCGAGCACATGCCCTCCGGCCCCATCGACAACCAGGCTGGCTTCGTCATCAGCGCCAACGGCGCGCCCATCAAGTGGGAGCGCGACAAGGTCGACATGTTCGCCTTCCACATCACCGTTCCCGCGGGCGTCACCAAGCTCGACATCAAGATGGACTTTCTCGCCACGGCCGCCGCGGCAGGCTTCTCCGCTGGCGCGTCCACCAGCGCCAATCTCGCGCTGCTCAGCTGGAATTCTGTCATCGTCTACCCGGACGGGATGAAGACCGCCGACGTACGGATCTCTCCGTCGATTCGCATCCCCGAGGGCTGGAAGTTCGGCACCGCGCTTTCACCGATGGTTCTGATCCCGACCAACGTAGGTACGGACAAATCTCTTTCCGCGGAACAAAACGAGTGGCTCCTAAATTCCACCACCTTCGAGACCGTCTCGCTCGAACAACTCGTCGACTCCCCGGTCCTCGCCGGTCGCTGGTTCCGCCAAATCCCTCTCGCGTCTGAAGTCACCCCCAAGCATTTCCTCGATCTGGCCGGCGATGGCCCTGAAGACATTGCGCTCAGCGACGAGCACATCGCGCAGTTCTCCAAACTGATCCACGAGACCGGCGCGCTCTACAAGTCGCGACACTACGGCTCGTATCACTTCCTCGTCACGCTCTCCGACCAAGTCGCCCACTTCGGCCTCGAGCACCACCAGTCCTCCGACGACCGCGTCGCGCACAACACCTTCTCCGACGACGGCGCCTTCATCGCCAACGGCCTGCTGCTGCCGCACGAGTTCACGCACTCCTGGAACGGCAAGTACCGTCGCCCCGCCGGGCTCGCCACGCCCGACTACCAGAAGCCGATGGTCGGCGACCTGCTCTGGGTCTATGAGGGTCTTACCGAGTACCTCGGCGACGTGCTCGCCGCGCGCTGCGGCATCTGGTCGCCAGAGATCTATCGCAACAGGCTGGCGATGGTAGCGGGTTATCTGAATGACGTGCGCCCCGGCCGCACCTGGCGCGATCTCCAGGACACCGCGACCATGGCCCAGGTGCTCTACATGACCGGCGGCGCCTACGACAACTACCGCCGCAACACCGACTACTACGACGAGGGCGAGCTCCTGTGGCTCGAAGTGGACCTCCTCATCCGCGATAAGACCAATGGCAAGAAGTCCCTCAACGACTTCGCCGCCGCCTTCGAAGGCCTCGGCGGCAACACGCCCCCGCGCGTCGTCCCCTACACCTTCGAAGACGTCGTCGCCGGCCTCAACGCCGTGCTGCCGTACGACTGGGCCGCCTTCCTGCGCACGCGCCTCGACTCCAACGAACTCCACGCCCCCGAAGTGGCGGGCATCAACGCTCTAAGCGGCTACAAGCTCGTCTACACCGACAAGCCCAATTACTGGTTTCAGCTTCTAGAATCGCAGAACAACAACGTCGACACCCGTTTCTCGCTTGGCCTTCAGACAAACACGGACGGCCACGTCGCCGACGTCATCGTCGGCAGCATCGCGGACAAGGCCGGCTTCGGCCCCGGCATGCACATCATTGCGATCAACGGCCGCGGCTTCGCGCCCGCTCTTCTCCGCGCCGCGCTCAAGGAAGCCGCCGCCAACGGCCCCGGGATCGAGTTCATCGTCGAAAACACTGGCTACTACAAGGTCATCCGCCTCGACTACCACCACGGCGAAAAGTACCCCGACTGGCAGCGTGTCGAAAACATTCCTGCACGCCTGGATGACGTCGTTGCGCCGATGACGAAGTAGCCTGTCACATAGGCCGCCGCTTGCAGGCCTGTAAGCGGCGGCGAACCATCTACTTCTTCTTCTTCCACTCTGGCGTCCAGCTTTCGCGAATATCAATCGCGCGCATTCCAGCCGCCCTCGCCCCGGCCAGACCCTCGTCAGAGTCCTCCAGTACGACGCATCGCTCCGGCCTCACTCCCAGTCTTCGAGCCGCCTCAAGAAACACATCCGGTTCCGGCTTTCCACGGGCCACATCTTCCGCCGCAACCACTGTATCGAACAACTCCAGCAGACCTACGCTCCGCAGGCTCGCGCTCACATTCTCGCGCTCGCCATTCGACGCCACAGCCATCGGCACGCGCCCCTTCCAAGCCCGAGCCAGGTTCGCCACCAACGCCACTTCTTTCAGCGTGGCCAATGCAGCCTGATACGCAACCTTATAGCCCGCCAGCAGCTCCGCATGCGACACGGCCAATGCTCCGAACGTCGCCTCATACTCATCCAGCAGAGCCTTCGGTGTCAGCCCCACGCGCGCAAAATACCACGGTGCCTCCATCGATCTCGCCTGTGTTGCAAGCGCAGTCTGCAGCGCTCCGTAATGTGCGGGAGCCGTATCCACCAACGTCCCGTCGCAGTCGAAAATCAAGCCGTCGAAGCTGCCGTCTTCCAGGACAATGCCTGCGCTCGTTCTACCCATCTATGCAGTCTATGCCGTTAATGTTCGGCCTCCACCGCCGGTGGCCCCGCCTCCGCCGTAGCGTGCGGCGGCAACACGCCAGCCTCCTTCAACTTCTTCTCCGCCACCGCAGCCTGTATCTCCGAGTTGATCTCAGCACCGGCCAGCAGCATCAGTCCCGTCAGATAAAACCACGTCAGCAGAATGATCACCGCGCCCAGCGATCCATATGTCGCCGAGAACGTATCGAAGTAATGCAGGTACAGCCGCAGCCCAAACGAGGCCCCCATCCACGCGGCGATCCCAATCGCCGCTCCCGGCGTCAGCCAGTGCCAGCATTTGTTCTTGATGTCCGGTGCGTAGTAGTAAATGATCGCGAACAGCAGCATCAGCATGCCCATCACCGCGATCCACGCCAGCGCCTCCACAAACACGACCTCCGTCACCACCAGCCAGTGGTGCGTCCCGAACAGTCTCACGCGCTTCACCAGGTAATCGGCAAACAGCAGCACCGCCAGCGTCACGAAGATCACGACGCTCAGCAGCACGGTTACCAGGATCGCCTGTCCGCGGGCCTTCCAGTAGGGCCGTGTCTCCCGCGCCTTGTACACCACATTCGCCGTGTCCTGTATCGCGGCAAAGCCCACGCTGGCTGACCAGAGCGCGGCCACCAAGCCGAATGTAATCTTCCCGCCGGTCGCCGCCTGCGTCGTCTGGTTGAACGTCTCCATCACCATCGTGAACGCCGAGTGCGGAATCACGATCGCCAGATAGTCCAGCAACGCGATATATACCGGCGTCGCCTTCTTTGCCGCCACGCCCAGGATGCTCGACACGAAGATTAGGGTAGGGAACAGCGCAAACAGGAAGTAGTACCCCAGCTCGGCTGCGCGCGCGAGCAGGTTGTCTTCCATGAAGGCCTTCGCCGTCCGCTTCACAATCACCCACGGCGAAGCTCCCTGGAAGTTCCACAGGTTTCCCAGCGGCGACCGCGAAACGTGGTCCCAGATCGTCTGACGCAGCGGGTCGACGTGGGCCACGGTGTGGTCCTTTGGGTCGATGGCGGGCGCCACCTTCGGTTGCGGAACTTCAGCCATGCTCGGAGTCTCCGTCTGCTCTCACACGTGCTTTTCGTGTCAGATGCAGGCAAGCTCATGCGCGTCTCGTCTTGGCTCCGTCCCCCGTAACAGGCACTAACCCCACCCATTCTCTCCGACACCCACAAGTCCGCTGCTGGGCCGCACGATCTCCCGCTAAAATCGCCGCGCACTCCCCCGCATGGCCTTCGCCATCGTTTCCAGCGCGCGCTCAGGATTGCCCTCCGGCAGCGGCACCCGCATCTTCGCCGCCATGCGTTCTGCGATCTTCGCCGCCATGGCCGCGCGGGTCTGCATATCGAGATCCAGTGCCCGCGCAAAGAACGTCTCGATCACATGCAGATCGGCCGGATCCAGCCGGGCAATCGCATCGGCGGGCAGCAGACCATTCTCGGGCGCCTCTGCCTTCTTCGGTGCGAAGTAGTCTTCGCCGCTGACGAACGCGTCCGCCACGCGGTCGTCGACCCCCAGCTCGTGGACTACCAACGTCCCCGCAGCAAAGTCCCCAAGCCGCTTGTTCTTGCGGTTGCACAACATCGTTATCACGCCGACGAGGTAGAGGCTGGGAAGGGAATCGACGAAGCGCAGCAGGTTCCGTGCCAGAGCCTCAAAAAGCGTAATCTGCCGCCCGCTGTCCTTGATCACCCGCAGCTTCATGATGCGCTTGCCCGGCGTCTGTCCTTGCCAGTACGCCTCGAACAGCGCGAAGTACCCCCAGAGCAGGCAGAAGTTGATGAAGATGATGAACGCAATGAACCACTTGCCGGCCGTGTCCAGCTTGTCAGTCGCGGCGCCCAGCTTCTGTGGCCCCAGGCTCGCGGCCCAGATGGCGATCGCAATGAAGATCAGTACATACACCAGGAACTGGATCACGTGATCGATCAGTATCGCGACGAACCGGCTGCCGATCCCGGCGACAGGGAAGTGAATGTCCACCTGCTCGGGCGTTTCGATGTTAAGCTGGTCGGCAAAGCCCCTTCGTTCAAACTCTGGCCGGGGTGTTCCCATCATGATCTCGAACCTCTGGATAGATTCTCGCAAGGATAACTGGAACCGGCTCGAAACGCTCACACGGCGTGCCGAAACCGAGGGCGTAAAGTCACTGGGCCGCGACGACCTCCGCGACTTTGGCCTCCTCTACCGCCAGTCTGCCGCCGACCTCAGCGCCGCGCGCGCCGATAATGCCTCACGCAATCTGGAACAGTACCTCAACCGCCTGGTCGGCCGCGCGCACAACTACGTCTACTCCGGCCGCAAGCTCAGCCCGCGGAGCCTGTGGGACTTTTTCGCCTACGGCTACCCGCGCCTGCTGCGCCGCCTCAGCCGCTACCTTGCGCTGTCCACAGCACTCTTCATCTTCGGCGCCCTGCTCGGCACCACGATCGCCAGCGTCCGGCCCGAGTTCCAGTCGAGCTTCCTTCCGCAGAAAACGATCGACGACCTCGACCATCACAAAATGTGGACCGAGAACATCCTCAGCTCAAAGCCGCAGGAGTCCTCCCACATCATGACCAACAACATCACCGTCTGCTTCATCACCTTCGCCGGCGGCATAACCGCGGGCTTGTGGACGATATGGTCATTGTTCTTCAATGGCGTCATGCTCGGAGTCGTCGCCGTCGTCTGTGCGCAGCACCACATGGCGCTCAGTATCTGGAGCTTCATCGCTGCGCACGGCGCACTGGAACTCCCCGCAATCTTCCTTTCCGGCGCGGCCGGCCTGCGCATCGCCTCCGGCATTCTGTTTCCCGGCATGCTGCGCCGACGCGACTCCATCGCCCTCGGCGGCTCGGAAGGCGTGCAGCTCATCGCCGGGACTATCCCCATGCTCATCGTCGCGGGCACGCTTGAGGCTTTTCTCTCGCCCACGCACGCGCCTGTCGCCCTCAAGTTCGCGGTCGGCGCCGTGCTCTTCACCGGCCTCTGCTTCTGGCTCGGCGAAGGCGGCCGCCGCACCGTCCCTGACCTCGCTCCGGCAGGAGAGGCCTAGCCATGGCGATGCCCACCGGCGCGCTCGCCGCTGTGTGGAGTGGCGTGACCTTCGCGCTCGGCATCATCACCAAGAGCGCCGTCGACACGTTCGCCCAGCGCCGCGAAGCCGCCCGCAAGTTCTCGCTCGAAAATAAGGCGGCTTTCCTCGAGCAGCAGCTCTTCCAGTTCTACTGGCCTCTGTACCTGCTGCTCGAAAAGAACGCGGTCATCTACGAGTCGCTGATCCAGCGCGACCAGGACCCCGACAGCAACGCCACGCGCCTCAGCATCCGTGCCGAATCCGACTTCACGCTGCCTAACCACCAGGCCGCCGTCAAGGTGATCGAAGATCACATCTATCTTGCGCGTGTGAACGAAGTCGTCTCCAGCTGTGTTACCTACGTCCGCCATGTCAAGGTCCTGGAGATGCTGCAAGCCGCCGAAGTCAGGACCGAGCCCATCACCCTTGGTGCACCCTATCCCAAAGGTTTCATTGATATCGTCCGCAACAACTGCCAGAAGCTTCAGGCCGAGTACGACCAGCTCATCAGTGAGGGCGCCGTCCCCACGCGCCGCTAGTTTTATTCACTACTCACTATTCACTGCCTTACAGCAGTCCCTGCGCCTTCACCTCAAGATACTTGCTGATCGCATTTACGCCGACCTCCGCCGCGGTCGTCTCCACGATCAGCACACCCTGCCGCCGCAGTTGTGCCATCGTCTCGCGCCGGCGTTCGAGCATCTCCTGCGCCGCCGCCGCGCGAAACATCTCTTCCTGAGTCGCCGGCTTCTTCGCCGCGATCGCATCCAGCTCCGGGTGCTTCAGCAACACCAGGACGACCAGGTGCTGCCGCACCAACTCTGCGGCTGCTGTCACGAGTTCGGGCCGCCCCGCGCTGTCCGCCATCTCGGTAATCCACACAATCAGCCCGCGCCGCCGCTGCATGTTCTTCAGCCGTGCGATGGCGTGCAGATGGTCGGCCTCAGCCGCCTCGCTGCGCGCCTGGCTCAGCAGGTCAATCATCAGCCGCAGGTGCAGCGGCCCGACGCCCGGCGGCAGCGCCTGCTGCACCTGTCGCCCGTACGTCATCAGCGCAAACTTGTCTCCCGAGCTGCCCACAACCTGCGCCAGCATCACCGCCGCAGTCGCAGCCTGGTCGAGCTGCGTCACCGTCAGCAGATGCGCCGCGTTCTGCTCCGTCTCGGTCTCGGCGACAAACTGTGCCCCACCGCGCCTCAGCTCAAACGCCGTTCGCGACAGCCTGCCCGCATCGAGCACGATCCACACCTGCTGCGACCGCTCCACCGTAAACTGCCGCGTCACCAGGTGCCCGCGCCGCGCCGTCGCCGTCCACGACACGTTCCTCAGCTCATCGCCCTTCTGGTAGTCGCGCAGGCTCTCAAACTCGCGCCCTACGCCGCGCAGCCGCAGCCGCCGCTTCTGCTGCTCGATCTGCCGCGCGCGCATCAGGTAGAACTCCGCATTCTCCCCGCTCTGCTCGCTCGCCGGATAAACCCTCACGCGCTGCGGACGAGCAGCCCCGGGTGCTTCAGGCCTCGCTTCTGAGACCTGGGTTTCAACCACGACCGGCTGCGCGGCCGCCCAGCGCTCCACCAGGCGCAGCATCCCGCGATACCGCAGGTACACGCGCCCCAGCTCAAAATCTCCACGCTCGCTAGGATAGATCGTCTGCACCACCACGGCCGCATCGCGCGGAAACGCCTGCGTGCGCTGCGTCACAGGAGCTGCCACCAGCGACGGATGCAGGTCGTCGGTCAGTCGCATATCCAGCAGCGCATCGCTGTGCTGCGTCACGGCAAGCTCAATCCGCGTCGGCTGCCCAATCTCGGGCGAGTCCAGGAAGCTCCGTGTCACCGCAATCGCGCGCGGCGCAGGAAGCATCACAGCATCCACCACCGCGAGCACAACCACCATCCCATCCCACGCCAACAGAAACCAGATCAACCGCGGATGCCAGAACGCCGGCGCGCTCACGACAAAACCCGCGACCAGCAGCAGCATGGCCATCGGCGTCAGCCCAAAGCCCAGCACCCGCCCGGTGCGTCCGGTCGGCTGTGCGTTGGCACTCGCGGGTTCGGGGATCAGTGTCTGCATGAACTAGTGAATAGTGAATAGTGAGTAGTGAATAGTGAATAAAGCTTGATGTCGTCGGGTGTGCGGTTGCGGCGGAGCGAAAGGAAAGCGGTCTTTATTCACTACTCACTATTCACTGCCCTACTTCGGCAGCGCCGTCGCCGCAAGAATATCCCTCACCACGCGATCCGTATTCAACCCCTCCAACTCCGCCTCCGGCCTCAGCACCAACCGATGCCGCAATACCGGCAGCGCTGCATCCTTCACATCATCGGGAACGAGGAAGTCTCTACCCTCCCGCGCAGCATGGGCCTTTGCGACCAGCAGCAGCGCCGCGCTTGCGCGCGGGCTTGCGCCCAGCGACACCGACGGCCAGTCGCGCGACCGCCGCACCACGGCCAGCAGGTAGTCGAACATCGCGGGCTCCACGCGCACCGCACGCACCTCAGCCCTCGCCGCGTTCAGCAGGCCCGGCTGCACCTGTGCCACCGGCGTGTCCGCCAGCCCCGCATTCGAGACCGCCGCATGGTGCCGCTCCAGCACCGTGCGCTCATCCGCAAGCTCCGGATAGGGCACGCGAATCTTCAGCAGGAAGCGATCGAGCTGCGCCTCGGGCAGAGGATACGTGCCCTCAAACTCCAGCGGGTTCTGTGTGGCGAACACGGTGAAATATTCGTCGAGTTTGTGCGGCTCGCCGTCCATCGTCACCTGCCGCTCTTCCATGCACTCGAGCAGCGCAGCCTGCGTGCGCGGCGGCATGCGGTTGATCTCGTCCGCCAGCAGGAACTGCGTGAACACCGGCCCCTTGTGCAGCGAAAACTCGCTCGTCTTGGGCGAGAAGACATTCGTGCCCAGCAGGTCGGCGGGCATCATGTCGGGCGTGCCCTGCGCGCGCCGGAACTCCAGCCCGAGAAACCGCGACAGCGTCTTCACGGCCAGCGTCTTCGCCACGCCCGGCACGCCTTCCACCAGCGCGTGTCCGCCGCATAGCAGTGTGATCAGCGCCTGCGCGACTGCTTCGCTCTGGCCCGCAATCACGCGCCCGATCTCGCGCTCGCCCTGCGCAAACAGCTCCAGCGCCGCCGTGTTGCCCGTCTCCGGTTGAACCTGCCCGTACTCTTCGCTCACTCGCCTTACTCCTTTGCCGCGGAAGCCAGCTCCGCCGTCCGTCCATCCACTTCGTCTTCAACCTGTACAGCCGTTCGCGCCGCCACTCGCTTCGGTGCGAGCATCTTCTCCAGCCGCTCGTAATCCTCGTCCAGTGCCTGCACCAGCCGCAGCGCACTGCGCGGTGCGATCTCGCCATGCTCTGCCTCGGTCGCATCGGCAAGATGCTTCCGCAGCGCACTCCACTCACCGCCAAACCGCTCCGTCAGCGCCTCTGCAATCGCCGCCGGGCCTTCGTCGATAGTCGCACGAGGAATCCCCGCCTCCGTCTGCAGAAATCGCAGCAGTCTCCGCCGAGCCACACTGGTTGCAGCGCTCGTCGCGCCCGCGCGCTCGTAAAGATGCCCCATCGACTCCGCGAACTCCGCCGGCGAACTCCGCGGCACCGTTACCGGCGAGCGCAACGGCCCATTGCGGCGGCTGAAGCTGAACACCAGCAGTACCGCGATCAATCCGAACTGCGCCACCAGCCACCACAGCGGCAGCCCTTTCGCCGCGCCCCAGAAGCTCGTCTTCTCGCCATGGAAATACTCGTCGAACAACACCGTTCGCCCGGGCTCGCCGACGGTGGCGAGCACCAGCCGCAGGCTCGCATCCTCATGCAAACCTCGGTTCGAAATCGGCAGCGACGAGCTCCACCAGATCGCCTCGCCCTTTCCGACCTTGTAGCTGACGGCCACCGCATCATCGCCGCAGCGCTGCTCTACATGCAGCGCGGGCCCCAGCTTCGAGGTCTTCTCGTCCCACGCGCCGCTATCCTGGAACGAGACCTGCCCCGCCCGCGCCAGCGGCCCCTGACCCTCGGGCGTGGTGTAGCAGAGCTGCGCATGCGCGACGGTTGGAGCGCGCGTCTCTCCCCCCGGCAGCAGCGTCCCGCCGCCCGTGTCGAGCACCCGCCCACCGCGCTCCATGAAGCGCTGCACCGCCGCCGTCGTCGCCTTCAGCTGCTTCGGGTCGATAAACACATCGGCCATGATCAGCGTCGTCCGCGAGGCGTCCACATTGTCCAGCTGATCTTCCGGCGCATCCCACACCTGCACCTTATAGCCCAGCTTCGGCAGCAGCAGATATGCCGCCTTCACTCCCGCCGACCCGCTGTTGTCAGCCCTCGGCCGAAGGTCTTCGTTGCCTGTCCTCGGCACCAGGAAGGCCACCATCAGGATCAGCACCAGCGCGCCGCCGACGATCCACAGCAGCAGCACCATATCGCCATTGCGCCCGGCCTTCTTCATGCCGCACGTCCGGCACTCGCATTGGGCGCGGAACTGTTGTCGCGCAGGTTCTCATACAACCCGCGCGCCTTCTCGTAATCCTCTGGACGCGCATCACGCAGCCCGTACCAGAGCCGCTCGAAGATGTGCGTCAACCCGCGCAGCGCGCCCTGCTGCGCCGACCCCGGCTTCAGCAGCCGCACATACTCTCTCGGCGTTCGCGCCGGATTATGCCGCCACGCGCGCCGCCCTTCCAGCATCACGATCGTCGCCCAGTACAGGCAGTGCACCGCGTCGCGCCACGCGCCGTCGCGTGCCCGGCCGTCGGCCTCCGCCGCCCAGTCGGTCGACTCACGCTTCCACGCCAGCTCTGCCGTCTGCGAGTTCAGCGCCACCGCCAGCCTCTGCCGCTGCAGGTTGCGCTGCACATACATCAGCAGCCCGATTCCGGCGGCCCCAAACAGCATCACCTCCAGCGCCGTCCCCAGCCATGGGAACTTCGCACCGAGGCCGCCAGTACCTTCGAGCCCGCGGCCTACCCACTGCCAGAACTTCGCCACCTGCCGGTCCCACCACGAAGCCTGCTGCACATTCTGAAACTCCGCGCCGTCGAGTATCCGGTTCGCATCCGCGCGCGCCTTCGCAAACTCCGCCGCACTGGACGCATCCGCCGCCGTATTCTCCTTCGCAATCTCGTCGAGCCGCTCGCCCGCACTCCGCAGCAGCGCCTCACGCTCTCCTGGCTTAGCATCATGGGCCTGCCGCAGCGCATCGCGCAGCCATCCCCAGCGCATCTGGAAATGCTCCGCATCGACTCGGTCGTCATCGCCCACTTTGGCCGGGTCGCAGTTCGCCGCATCCGCTCCGCAGGCCTGCACCAGCTCCTCAAGGGTTTTCACATGGGCTTGAAACGCTGCCGCAGAAACCACTGCGGTGTGCGCCTTCACCTCCGGCACCGTCACGGGAGCAGCCCGCGCAACCGGCATCAGCAGCACAGCCGCACCCAGTGCAGCCGTCGCCGTTACCCGATCCAATGGCCCCTTAGAAGCCCAGCTCATCCGGAGCCTTTGTTTCACTCTCGTGCGTCGCTTCACCCATCTCGGCGACCGGCGTCTCAACGGCCGCAACCTCGGCCGCCGGAAGAGCGCTATCGAACGGTAGAGGCGCAGGGGCAGGGAAGCTCTCCGGCGCGGACGCACCCAGCAGGAATTCGATGTCGAAAGCTTCATGGCGCACCCGCTGGTCGAAATAAACCAGCGAGCAGCCGATCAGCACCACCGGCGACACCAGCGCGTGGCCCAGGAAGCCGATTAGCAGCATCGCAGCCTGCACGCCGATAGCCTCTCCGCCTTTCTGGACCGCCGTCGTCACCATGAATATCAACGGCATCTGGATCACGCCGAACACCATGTACAGCGCTGTTGCGACCAGGTACACCACGAGGATCCGCCACTTCGCGCCCTTGGATAGATCTTTGCTGCGCCGCATCGACGGCCGGACCTTCCGCTCCTCAAGTACAGCCGCCTGTATGCCCAGCGCGTTGCGCAGGTAGGCGATGACGCCGAACACCAAGCCGCCAACGATCGCAACAAACATCAACAGTGCGCCCAGGACCATCAGGGCTGGTACCTGCATCCCAACGGCCATCGCTGCCGGAACAAACAGCACGACCGGCAGCCATACCAGGCTCCACGCCTGCCATAACGCGATCCCCGCATACCGGTACCAACGTGAGACTGTCGCCTTCAGCGAGCTTCCAATCGTCGCCGTCTTGCCCAGGTAAACTTCGCTCACCGCAAACGTCGTTGCCGCCTGCGTCACGCTGTAGGAAAGGATGTAGATGGCCACCATCACCATCGCAACAAGTCCGCGCACTATCGACGCTGTCGCGCTCGTATTGTGTCGAAACAGAAAGTGGCCTACCACCAGCTGCAGCAGGTTCACCGCAAGGTAGATCCCACCCGACACCGTCGAGAGCCCCGCAAACAGCCAGAACCGCGACCGGTAGAGCGAAAACGTACGGTCCAGCAGCTCGCCCAGCGTCAGCGGACGCAGCTCATACGCCGGCGCGCTCATGCGCGGCATTTCCATGACGTCTGCATACGGAGATGGAGCGGGCGCGGTGGCCGGTGTCAGCCAATCCTGTTCGGCCATAAATCTCTTCTGCCTCTCTGGCTATTTCTGGAGTGTTCGAGCGGATATTAGCACAGCCGCAGGGCGTTTACGCGATCATCTCGCGCAGGCTTGCGGACACTTGTAACGGCGCCTCGGTCGCTGCCTGCACCGCCTCCACCGTCAGCCCCGGCGCTATCTCCTCCAGCACCAGCCCCGCCGGACTCACCGCGATCCACGCCATCTCCGTCGCGATCGTATGCACCACACCCACGCCGGTCAGCGGTAAGGTGCAGCGCTTCAATATCTTCGGCTTGCCCTCGCGGGTGGTGTGCTCCATCGCCACGATCACCCGTCGCGCGCTCGCCACCAGGTCCATCGCCCCGCCCATGCCCTTCACCACCTTGCCCGGGATCATCCAGTTGGCCAGCGATCCGCCTTCGTCGACCTCCATCGCGCCCAGGATGCTCAGGTCGACATGCCCTCCGCGGATCATCGCAAACGACTCGGCCGACGAAAAGAAAGACGTCCCCGGCAGCACCGAGACGGTCTCCTTGCCGGCGTTGATCAGGTCCGGGTCCTCTTCGCCTTCCAGCGGATAAGGCCCGATCCCCAGCATCCCGTTCTCGCTCTGCAGCACGACATCCATGCCCGCCGGAACATGGTTCGCAATCAGCGTTGGCATGCCGATGCCGAGGTTCACATAGAAGCCATCCCGCAGCTCCCGCGCCACCCGCCGCACAATCAAGTCCCGCTTATCCATCGAACTCACAACTCCAGACTTACAACTCAAAACTGAACAAATTCCGTCTTCCTCTAGGCTCAAAACCTCTGCGCTCTAAGCTCCTAAACACCCGCCGCATTAACTATTCACTGCGCTTTCTTACCGTCCGCCGCTCAATCCGCTTCTCACACGGCGCACAAAAAATCCGCTTCACATAAATCCCCGGCGTATGGATCAAATCCGGATCGAGCTCTCCCGGCTCCACAAGCTCCTCCACCTCGGCAATCGTTATCCGCGCGGCCGTCGCCATCATCGGGTTGAAGTTTCTCGCCGTCCGCCGATACACAAGGTTTCCCAGCCGATCCCCGCGCCACGCCTTCACCAGCGCAAAGTCCGCGCGCAACGCCGCTTCCAGCAGGTACGTCTTGCCGTCGAACTCCCGCGTCTCTTTCCTCTCCGCAACGACGGTCCCCACACCGGCCGGCGTATAGAACGCGGGAATCCCCGCACCGCCCGCACGAATCCTCTCCGCGAGCGTCCCTTGCGGGATCAGGTTCACCTTCAGCTTGCCCGCGATCACCTGCTGCTCCAGCAGCTTGTTCTCGCCCACATAGCTGCCGGTGTGCGAGGCGATCAGCCCCGCCTCCAGCATCAGCCCCATGCCGAACCCGTCCACGCCCATGTTGTTCGAGATGGTATGCAGCCCGCGCACGCCGCGCCGCACCAGCGCCGCAATGCAGTTCTCCGGAATCCCGCACAGCCCAAACCCGCCCAGCATCACGGTCGCGCCATCGGGAATGTCGACCACCGCTTCGTCCGCGTTCGCCACCACTTTATTCATGCGTCGCGAGACTACCGACCCCGCACATCAAGGGTCAAGCCGCACCAGCCCCGCGAACTTGTAACCACGGCCGCCCATCCGCATCAGATGTGTGCACGTATTGCAGGAAGATCCCATGACCGCCATCCGCAAAGCCCTCGCAGCTCTCCTTCTAGCCCTCACGTTCAGCGGCTGCAGCGCCGCCCCGCGTTCCCCTCTCCCGACACCGAAAGTGGACGCGCAACTTGCCGCCAAACCCGGCAAGGAGACGGCCGTCTTCGCGGGCGGCTGTTTCTGGGGCACGCAGGCCGTCTTCCAGCGCGTCAAGGGAGTCGTCTCCACCACCGCGGGCTACTCCGGCGGCGCAGGCTCCACCGCCACCTACGATCAGGTCACTACTGAGACCACCGGCCACGCCGAGTCCGTCAAGGTCGTCTACGACCCCTCAAAGATCACCTACGGCAAGCTCCTCGAAATCTTCTTCTCCGTCCACGACCCCACCACGCTCAACCGCCAGGGCCCCGACGTCGGCACATCCTACCGCTCGGCCATCTTCTACTCCACCGACGAGCAGCGGAAGATCGCCTCCGGCTATATCGCGCAGCTCAACACAGCGCAGGCGTTCCCGAAGAAAATCGTCACCGAGGTCACGCCGTCCAAGGGCTTCTTCGACGCCGAGTCCTACCACCAGGACTACGCCACCAAAAACCCCAACGACTCCTACATCATGATCTGCGACCATCCCAAGATCGAAACCCTGAAAAAGCTCTTCCCCGACCTCTTCGTCGAATATAAGCCGAAGTAACGTTCATCACGACAATCGTTCGGCTAACTCATCGAGTGCCGCGAGCCATTCACTGGGATCGCCCTCTTGCCAGAGTTCAAGCAGTTCTGACGGAGCCGTGCGTACCCGCTGGACTGTAATCCGCGCCATCTCTACCAGCTTGTCAGGCGGGGTCAACTTGATTCGCTCCACCCAACCATCCAGCGGCTTCGTGTATTCGTCGCGGTTTCCCCAACGCCCCCGAAGACGTGCCACGACGTCTGCCGCCGCAAGGCCCTCGGACGCAGGAGGAGCCTCCAGATAACCGTCGGTGGTTGTCACCGAGTTCAGCGCCTCTTCGACCCGCGCCAAATCGTTGCTCGAAACGACCTCATTTACGAAATCGCACGCATCGTCATTCTCAAATATTTCTGCTCCCCAGGCGCCCACTGCTCCTCCTCCAAAGTCTTAATGCAGCTTATACGGCTCCTTCACCACCAACGCATCCGGCACCTTCGCCGCATCCACCTTCGTCGCGACCTCCAGCCCCTTGCCCGTCACATTCGCAACCGACAGCAGCGGCCCCTCAAACCCCGTCACCCGAACATTCTTCACCACCACGTTCTTTGCGTTCGCCAGCGAAATGCCTTTCCTGCACGTCCCGGAAATGTTCTCCAGCACCAGCCCATCCAGCGGCTTGCTTGGATGCACGCTGAACCCATCGACCAGCACCGGCACATCGGTCACGCGGATGTTCGTAAACCTGAAGTTCTTCGCCGTCGGTATGCCCTCATCGCCCGGGACAGGGAACTCGTCCTGAATGCCCGAGTTGGTCAGATTGAAGCGCAGAAATCCCGCCGTCCCCGCTCCGATCTCGAGGTCGTTCGCCACAATGTTCTCGATGAACGCCCCGCGCCCCGGCCGCGTCTTGATGTAGAACGCGCTGGTGTTCTTTCCGGTCTGCGTGAACTTGCAGCGCTCCACATGCACATCGCGTATGCCGCCTGACGTCTCGCTTCCAATCCCGATGCACGCAAAAATGTTGTCTGCAAACGTGCAGTCTGCGATCCACACATCCTCGGTGGTCTGCATCAGCGCGTAGCCCTCGGCCCCGCGCCCTGACTTCAGCGAGATGCAGTCATCGCCCGTCGCAATATCGCAGCGCTCGATCCGCACATGCCGGCACGAGTCGACATCGATGCCGTCGCCATTGCCCGTATTGCTGCGAATCGTCAGCCCCTCGATCAGCACGTTACGGCAGCCGGTGGGATGCACGTTCCACATATGCTGATACGCCGTCGAGAAGTCCTTCAGGTGCACGCCATCGCAGCGCAGGAACTCCATCAGCGCCGGATGCCTGTAGCTCGCCTCGCCGCTGGTCGCTCCCCGCGCCGGGCGGCCTCCCAGCGCGGCGTTGCCTTCAATCCGCCCAGGCCCCTCCACGCCGATGCTGGCCGCGTCGATCGCGTACACCAGCGCAATATGCCCGGGAATCCACTTGCCCTCCCAGCGCACCTCGGTCACCGGATAGTCCGCCATGTCGCCGGTGCCCATCAGCACCGTATCCTTCTCCATTCGCAGCAGCGTATTGGACCGCAACTGTATCGCTCCGGTCAGGTAGTTTCCCGCGGGCGCCAGCACCTCGCCGCCGCCCAGCACGGCGCAGCGATCGAGCGCCCGTTGCAGCGCCGCTGTGTCCTTGGTTGCGCCATCGCCTTTGGCGCCAAAGTCACGCACGTTCAGCCGTGCCGGCCCCGTGCCCACTTTCGGAAAACTCGCGCTGCCCTGCGACGGAGTCCACGCAGCCGACTTCGCGGGTACAACCTTTGCGCCATGCGCCACGCCCACCGCGCCCGCAGCCAATGCAGCACTCTTCAGGAACGAACGCCTCAACATCGTCTCTCGCATGCTCTTCCTTCAATGGACTCTTTCTCCGAAACGATACATGCAGCCGCGGCCTGCAAGCGACCGGCGTCCCCAGTGCCCGGCTAGTTTGACAACTCAGGCCGTCATGCGGCTAGATAGTATGGTCTACGAACTAAATCCATGCCATACTCACGCCCCGGACATTCCCTCCTCGTCCGCGCTTGACGTTTACATGCCTGTCCGCGCAAAGTAGGAACGCCCTTATGTTCACGCTAACTTATGGTCGCGGCCTCCGCTCCCGCAGTGTCCGCGCGGTCTCTTCCGGTGTCGTCCCATCGGCTTGCCTCGCCCCACTTTCGTCTCCCCTGGTTCCCGAACGCCCTTTCCACCCCAAGCGCTCCGCCGCCGATGAGGTTTCCGTGTCTCTCTCGCCCTCGCTCCGTCGCCCCATCGTGTTCCTGCTCGCACTCCTGCTTCTGCCATTGATCTCCGGCTCCAACCTCGCCGCGGCCCAGGCCCTCAACACCGGCACCGTGGCCGGCAACGTCCTCGATGTGCAGGGCAGCATCGTACCCAACGCCTCGGCCACGCTCACCGACCTTACCCAGAACAAGGTCCTCAGCGTCAAGGTCAACGGCAAAGGCGAGTACCTCTTCACGGACGTCGCCGCCGGCACCTACAGCCTGCGCATCACCGCGCCCACATTTGAGGCCTACTCCGTCCCCGCAATCGAAGTCTCCGCCGACCAGAACGTCCGCGTCGATGCCAAGCTCCAACCCGGCGGCGCCTCCGAAACCGTCACCGTCGACGCCCCATCCGCCGCCGTCGACACCCGCTCGGCGACCATCGCCACGGTGATCGACAACCGCCTCGTCGAGGACCTCCCCATCGACGGCAACAACGTCGTTCAACTCGCCGCGTTGCTGCCCGGCGTGAGCAACGTCAACGCCCCCACCACCTTCACCTCCGACACGGGTGGCCCCACCTACAACGTCTCCGGATCGCGCAGCAACCAAAACCTGTTCCTCTTCGACGGCCTGCTCTGGAACAACGTCTACTACAACACCGGCCTCAACTACCCCGCGCGCGATGCTCTGCAGGAAGTCAGCGTGCTGCTGAACAACTTCAAGGCGCAGTACGGACGCAACGTCGGCAGCATCTACAACGTGCTCACCAAGCAGGGTTCCAACCAGGTGCACGGCGCTGTGTGGGAGTACATCCAGAACAAGGCCCTCAATGCGAGCGACTACATCTCGCACCTCAACCCGCATCTCGTGCAGAACCAGTTCGGCGCCACGGTCGGCGGGCCCATCATCCGCGACAAGGCCTTCTTCTTCCTCGCTTACCAGGACCTCCGCTCCGCGCAGCAGGTCATCACCAACGCCCAAACGCCTACGCTCGCCGAGCGCGGGCTGCTCTCCCCAGGAGTCCCGCGCCCCTGCGTCTCCGCCGCCTTCAGCGGCCGCAACTGCGCGAGCTTCACACAGGACTATGACCCCACCGCACTTGCTGCTGGAACCGTCGGCCTGCGCAGCCCTGTCTCGGCCTCCAACCAGTACAACGCCTCCGCCACCACCGAGCTGCTCACCCAGCCCAACGGCGCCGCCTGCATCGCGCTGCTCGCCTCCGCGACCACCAAGTACCTGCCCAACGCCGAGATCCCCGACCTCTGCTTCAATCCCGTAGCGGTCAACGTCCTCAACAAATACATCCCGCTGCCCAACAGCTTCATCGGCACAACGCAGCTGCCGTCAGCCTTCGTCACAGCCAACCAACCCAAAAACGACCAGCAGGGTTTCGCTCGCGTCGACTACCCTGGCCTCGGCCACGGCCACACGCTCGACGCCCGGATCTTCGTCACCAACGCCAACGACTTCACCTCCAACAGCTCGTCCAACGGCACTGGTGTCTCCACATACGAGATTGACGCCAACTCCGGCGGCATCTACTCCGGCAACATCGGAGACACCTGGGTCCTGCGCAGCAACATGCTCAACGTCCTGCGCCTCGGTTACAAGCGCTACAACTACACCATCGTCCCCACCGACACCACCACCGGCAAGGACCTCGGCTCCAACCTCACTCAGCGCGGTTACCCCGTCCTCCCACGTTTTGAGGCCACCAACCGTTTCACTGTCGGCAGCAACAACACGCCGCACTCCTACAGCGTCAACGGCGGCTTTGAGGCCGACGACAACTTCACCTGGACGCGCGGCAACCACAACCTGCAGTTCGGTGCGCAGTACCTCGACCTTCAGTACGTGCACAACTACGACACCGAGCCGATCGTCGAAGCCGGCGTCCAGAACACCACCGCCAGCGTCGCCGACTTCCTCTTCGGCCTGCCGCAGATCCTCACCATCGGCAACAGCGCGCACATCTCGGCCATCCAGCACGCGTTCTACTTCTACGCACAGGACGACTGGCGCGCCACCAGCCGCTTCACCATCAACTACGGCCTGCGCTACGAGCTGCCCTTCAACTGGTTCCAGCCCGACGGCCAGTCCGTCACCTTCATCCCCGGCTATCAATCCAAGATCTTCCCGCAGGCGCCCTCAAGCATCGCGTACATCGGCGACCCCGGCATCGATCCCGGCATCGCCAAGACCCCGCACATCGACTTTGCTCCGCGCTTCGGCCTCGCCTACGACCTCTTCGGCAACGGCCACACCGCCATCCGCGGAGGCTTCGGCATCTTCTACGACAACGTCAACGCCAACACCGTCGGCATCGGCCAGCCCTACTTCTACACCGCCACCTACAACCAGCCGCCCGGCGGCTTCTCTAACCTTATGGTTGCCATCAACGATGTCCCGGTGACCTACACCGACCGCGCCTCCGCGCAGTTCGTCACACCGTTCAGCATCAACTTCGCCGACGCCAACCTCCGCACGCCCTATACCGAGGCCTTCAACTTCGGCATCCAGCAGAAGATCGCCGCCGCCACCCTTGAGATCAACTACGTCGGCAAGCTAGGCCGCCACCAGCTCATCCCCTTCGATCAGAACCCCGCCATCTACGATTGCTCCGGCGCTTACTTCCAGGCCAACCCCACCACCTACTGCACCAGCGCCGATACCACCATCGGCTCCTATGCCGCGCGCGTGAAGTACCCCAACTACAACGCCGGCGGGCAGGGCATCGTCGACAACGCCAGCATCGGCACCTCGAACTACAACGGCCTGCAGGTCATCTACACCCAGCGGTCGAAGAAGAGCCTCTCCACCGTCGCTTCCTACACCTACTCCCGCTCACTCGACGAGCAGTCCAACGGCGCCACCAATATCGCCAACGTCCCCACCTACAACATCCGCGACAACTATGGCCCCTCCGACTTCCAGGCCACCCACGTCTTCAACATGGGCTGGGTGCTGCGCCTGCCCACGGTTCGCAAGGGCAACGCGATCTACCGCGAGGTTGTGAACGGCTGGTCTTTCGGCGGCGTGTACAACGTGCGCACCGGCAACCCATTCACCCCCACCGTCTCCGGCGACCGCAGTCTCACGGACTCGCGCACCCAGCGCATGCAGAGAGTCCCCGGCGTCAGCCCCACATTCCCCGGCTTCCGCCACCGCACCGACAAGGTCGCGGAGTGGTTCAATCTCGCCGCCTTCCAGCAGCCCACTGTGGGTACGTTCGGCAACGTCACACGCAACGCGCTCTACGGCCCGGCCTACACGCAGATCAATTTCCGCCTCAGCCGCACTTTCAGCTTCTACGAGCAATACAAGCTTCAGTTCAGTGGTGAAGCGCTCAACGCTTTCAATACGCCAAATCTCGCTCAGCCGCAGGCGTCCTTCTCCACCGGCACCGCGACCAACAACAATCTCGGCCGAATTCTAAATACGGTCGGCACCAACGGCGCCGCCACAACCAACGGCCGCCGCATTCAACTTTCCATGACCCTGCGCTACTAGCGCAGGCCGCACCACGATTCAACTTCACGTTGGGGCCACCACGATGCCGCTGCACAATACGCCGTCTTTCCTTCGCCGCACGCTCTTTGCGAGCATCCTCGCAGCTCTCGCCGGCGCCTCCGCCCACGCGCAGGCGCCCGCGCTCGTGCCTATTCCGTTCGTGACGACGTTCGCCGGCCTGCCCGCCGGCGGCTCCAATACTGCGTGCACAAACGACATCCCCAACACCATCGACCAGCATCTCGGCGACGGCTGCCTGCCCACCCAGGCCACGCTCAACGCCCTCTACGGTGCATTCACTGACGCCATCGGCAACGTCTACCTCACCGAGAACGGCTCCGACACCGACATTCGGATCGTCTACCGCGGAGGCGCCGCGCTCACCGCCGCCCTCATCGCGTCCAACGTCAACATCCCCAACTTCGTCCCCATCCCCGGCCACATCTATACGCTGGCCGGCGCGCGCGCGGGCACGCTCACCAAGTTCGGCTCCGTGTACCCCTGCAACGGCGTGGCCACCGGGCCCGTCGGCCAGGACAGCGCCGGCGACAACTGCCCCGGCACCGAGGCCTACATCAAACCCCGCGGCCTCACCGTCGACGCCAACGGCAACGTCTTCTTCGTATCCACCGGCGGCGGCAATCTCGTCAAGGTCTTCTACGTCGGCGGCTCGCAGGTCGCCAACCTCATCACGCTCGAAAATCCCGGCGTCACCCCGCAGGTCGGCTACGTCTACAAGCTCGCCGGCCAGTCCACCGCCGGCTACAGCGGCGACGGCGGCCTGGCTTCTTCCTCTGCCATCGTCGTGGTGCGCGACATCGTTGTCGACCCCAGCGGCAACCTCTACATCTCCGACGGCAACAGCACCGCCGTCTCCGGCAACAACATCCGTCGCATTGACGGCACGACAGGCATCATCACAACCTACGCCGGCGGTGCGGGTTGCACGCAGCCCGCCACAAGCTGCCCCGCAGGTCTCTCGGGCGACGGCGGCCCCGCCAAATCCGCCCTGCTCAACGGCCCCTACACGATCTTTCTCGACCGCTTCAACAACCTCTACATCTCCGAGTACTCCAACAACCGCCTCCGCGTTGTCTATGCCGGCGGCACGATCCCCGGCATCTCCAACCCCGCCGCCGGCAACATCTACACCTACGCCGGCGGCGGCACGCTCACCGCCAACGGCATGACCGCCGCGCAGTCCAAGTTCGGCTCCGTCCAGGTCTCCGGCATCGACCAATCCGGCAACATCTACATTGAAGACTCCACCACCAAGAACATCTGGCGCTTCGACGCGACCACCGGCATCGGCTACATCATCGCAGGCCGCCCATCCGGCTCCGCGCCCGCTGCCGGTGTCAACTGCGCCGGCGCCTCCGCCACCGTCGGCCCGGTTTCTACCGACAACTACGGCGACGGCTGCCCCGCGCTCCAGGGCTCCTTCTCCGACATCGGCCGCATCACCTTCGATCCGCAGGGCTACATCTACCTCGGCGAGAACGGCAACGCCATCGCCCGCCGCCTCTCCTTCAACACCCAGTTCCCGAACACCAACGTCGCCTCCACCTCGACGCAGCCCCTCGCTTTCGAAGCCCTCGCCGCGCAAACGCTCTCCGCCGAATCCTTCACCCTCCAGGGTGCCTCGACTACTGAATTCGCCGACGCAGGCAGCGGCACCTGCACCGCATCCTCAGCGCTCACCGCACTCCAGCTCTGCGTCTTCAACGTCGCGTTCACCCCGGCGCACGACGGCCAGCGCCTCGGCGCACTGCAGCTCTCGAGCACCGCCACCACAGTGGCCTCGCTGCTCTCGGGCATCGGCGTCGGCGCCGACCTCGCCGTAGACCCTGCCGCGAAGACCTCTGTCGGCGCGAATCTCTCGCCATCCGGCATCGTCACAGACCTCCGTGGCAACGTCTTCGTCGCCGACCGCACAAGCAACCAGGTACTCAAAGGCTCGACCACCGGCACTACCCTGACCCCGGTCGTCACGGGCCTCAACAAGCCCTCCGGCCTCGCCCTCGACTCCCTCGGCAACATCTACATCGCCGACACCGGCACCAACCGCGTCCTCGAAACCTCCTCCACCGGCACGACCATCACCATCTTCGGCACCGGCCTCAACGCGCCCCAGGGCGTCGCCGTCGACGCCTTCGGCAATGTCTTCATCGCCGACACCGGCAACAACCGCGTCCTCGAAGTCACGCCCAGCGGCGTGCAGTCCGTCGCTCCGCTCACCGGCCTCTCCGGGCCCACCCAGCTCAGCTTCGACTACAGCGGCAATCTCTTCGTCGTCGACAGCGGCAACTCCCGCATCGTCGAGCTCCTCGCCGGCGGCAGCCAGACCGCCATTGCGCTGCCCGGCGTCACACCGACCACCGTCGCAGTCGATCCCTCCGGCACGCTCTACACCACCGACTCCACCAGCCTGCAGCTCGTGGCCTTCGCTCCCGGAGCCGCCGCCGGCACACCGCTCCTCACCGGCCTTAAAACCCCAGCCGGCCTCGCTGTCGACCCCGACGGCAATCTCTTCCTCACCGACACCGGCGTTTCCAGCGCCACGTTTCTCAGCCGCTCGGCCGCCAGCGTGCCCTTTCCCATCACCAACGTCAACCAGTCCAGCACTGCCAGCCTCAACCTCTCGAACGTTGGCAACGCGCCGCTCAACTTCCCGTCTGCCAACCTGGCGAACCTCACAGGCTCGCCCCAGTTCACCCTCGCCTCCGCGACCACCAACGGCTGCGCCACCGGCGTGCCTTATGCTTCGGGGGCCGGCTGCAACCTGACCGCCACCTTCGCCCCCACCGTCAAAGGCCAGGCCACCGCCGCCGCGACCTTCAACACCAACGCCGGCAACGCCGCTTCGGCGCTGCTCAGCGGCAACGGCCAGCAGCTCGTCACCACCAGCGCGACCCTCGCCGTCACATCGCCCACCGGCGCCATCGTGTACGGACAGACCGCCGTCCTCTCGGCCACCGTTACGCCGTCATCGAACGCTGGCGCGCCTACCGGCACCGTTACCTTCACTGTTGACGGCCGCGCCCAGGCGCCGCAGGCCTACGGCACCGGCGCCTACACGCTCAGCCTGCCCACGCCAACGGTCGGCACCCACACCGTCTCGATCGCGTTCAGCGGCGACAGCCTCTACGCCTCCAGCTCCGCCAACACCAGCTTCACGGTCGCCAAGGCCGCCACCACCACCACGCTAGCCATCGCTCCCCTTAACTCCAGCGGCTCCATCTCGCTCGTCTTCACGGCGACCGTCGCCTCCACCACCGCCACCGGCGAAACCGGCTCCGTGACCTTCTACGCCGGCACGCAGGCGCTCTCCACCGTCACCCTCAACACCACCAGCCGCACAGCCTCGTACACCACCACCGTCCTCGGCTTCACCACCAACTCCTTCACCGCTGTCTACACGGGCGACGCCAACTTCGCGGGCTCGACCTCCACCGCCATCCTCGGCGCAGCCGACTTCGCCATCGGCACCTCCGCTCCCACCGTCTCCATCCCGCAGGGCGGCGTGGCCACTGTCAACTTCGCCATCGACTCGCTCTACGGCAGCTCCGGCACCATCACGCCCACCTGCTCGGGCCTTCCCGCGAACAGCGTCTGCCGCTTCCAGCCCACCACCATCACGCTCAACGGCAACGTGGCGGTCGCGCTCGAAATCTACACCAACACGAACTCCAACCTCGCCTCGAACGACACCCCGCACGACGGCTTCTCCCGCAACGAGCTCTTCCTCGCCGGCCTCTTCCCGCTGGGTCTCGGACTCCTCGCCTTCAACCGCTGCTCGCGCCGCATCCCCGCGCTGCTGTGCTTCGCGTTCCTCTTCGCGCTGCTGCCCATCATCGGCTGCGGCAACGGATCGACCGCAGCCAACGACAGCAAGGGTCTCGTCACTCCCGCTGGCTCCTCGACCGTAACGGTGACCTTCACGGGTGCCTCCCCCCTCGCCACCCACACCACCACGTTCACGCTCGTGGTTCTGCCGAACAACACCAGCTTCTGACCCCGGGGCGTCCCATCGCCGCCGCGGCTAAGCGAACGCCTCACAACTTCCAGACTCACCCCTCAAAACTGAACAAAACCCCTCTAAGCTCAAAACCTCTGAGCTCTGGGCTCATAAAAAAGCCTCTACCCGCTAACCTCGGCAAACGCCGCCGGCAGCCCATCCGCTTCCACCGCCACCTGACACGTTCCCTTCACTTCAACCGAAATCTTCGCGCGCCCGTTGGCCAGCTGCACCACACGCGACCCCCACGGCGTCCCCTGGTTATCCACCAGCCGCCCCTTGCCCGCCACCGAGAACCGCACCACATTCCGCGCATCCAGGCACGTCACGCCTGCCGCATCCATCAAGCTTGCTTCCACCGTCACGCGGTCGCCTTTTCGGGCGGGGACCTCAAGAACAAGCTTTGCAGGCGCTCCCCATTTTCGGGTTTCGTAAGCGAATCCAGCGCGGTCGCGCACTTCCGTCGATCCACGTTTGCCGACCGCTTCAAAGTTGTTGAACCCTGCAGTGAAGGGAACCATCCACCGCAAGCCCGCCGCCGGAAAATCCTGTGAGTTCCTCCGCTTCACACCCAGCGACTTGCCGGCGTGAAACAGCTCCACCTCCTCGCAATTCGAGTAGACCTTCACCATCTTCTGCTCGCCCGCGTCGCCCCACCGCACCGGCCAGGTATGCCCGTAGATGTGCACCATCGGCTCCTCCGCCCAGTACGACTGGAAGACGTAATACGCCTCCTTTTTCGTCATGTCGCGCGCGATCACGCCCTTCTGGTTCACCCTCGGGACAGGATTCTCCACCCGCAACGGCGTCGTAAAGTCCTTGAACACCCACTGCGCCGCGCCCGTCAGCCACGGCAGCGACTCCTGCACCTTCAGGTGCCAGTCGAAGAGATTGCACGCATACGTCTCCGACCAGTCGCCATCACGCGACACGCGCGGCGGCCCTCCGGTCGGTTTATAGTCGAGCCCGCGCTCATCCGTCCCATGCCCCGCGCTCACATTGGCGATCGCCTTGTCCGGCGCCTCCGAGTGCCTGCCCGCATGCGAGTCCGCTCCCCACTCGATATGCACCATCCGCTTCACGCGCTCACGTTCCTTCGTCAGCGACGCCTCATACTCCGTGTACAGCCCCGAGTACCACCCCGCCCAGATCGACGGGCTATAAACATCCGGAATGTCCCGCGCAAAATCACAGCGTCGTATCGAGGTCAGCCGCGACGGATCAAGCTGATGTGCCAGATCGCGCACCTCGGTCAGGAACGCGCGTATAGCCTCCTTGTCGATGCTCGGATACTCGGTTGGCCAGTCGTTCTCATTGCCCAACCCCCACAGGATCACGCTGGGATGATTGCGATGCTGCTGAATCATGTTGGTCAGCTTCTCGCGCACCATGTTCTTCCAGTGCTCGCCGCCGACGCCGCCGCGGCACCACGGCACCTCTTCCCACACCATGATGCCGAGTTCGTCGCACAACTCCAGCACCAGCCGGTTCTGCTGATAGTGGCCCAGCCGTATGAAGTTCGCGCCCATCGCCTTGATGAGCTTCATCTCCTCGCGGATCAGCTCGTCCGGCATCGCACTCGCGTAGCCCGCATGGTCCTCATGCCGATGTGTCCCGCGCAACAACAAGCGCTCGCCATTCAGCTTGAACGGCCCATGCTCGACAAACTCGTAATGGCGAATGCCGAAGCGCTCGACGGTCTGCGTCAAAGCACCGTTGTGCGAGGTTTTAACCGTCGCCGTGTACAGCTTGGGTGACGTGGGGGCCCATCGCATCGGATTGGCTACATCGCATTCCCAAATGATCCTCACACCGTCATTCTTTGTGGGAATTATCTTTCCATCAGGATCGCGCACCTCGACTGTAATGGAAGGAACATCCCCTGAAATGAAGCCATTCGGATACAGCATGGGAAAGATCTCAACGTGAGGCTTTTGTGTGTGTGCGTTCGTGACATTGATTGTGACCTTAGCGATCGATACTGCGGGTACATACACCACCTCCACCACCCGCGTCAGCCCTCCATAAAGCGAGAAGTCGCTAAAGTCGCTCGGTATCGTATCCATCCGCCGCGAGTTATCGCACATCACGCACAGCGGCACGCCGCTTTGCTTCGCGCTTACCTTCGCGTCCTTTGCATTCCCGTTTTTTGCCCATGCCGCCACAGCATCGGTGATGTCGAACACAAACTCGTCATATCCACCTTCGTGATACCCAACCTTGGTCTCGCCGACCCACACCGTCGTCACCTGTGCCGCACCCAGCAAGTGCAGCAGCGTCCGCCCGTCTTCAAACGGGTTCGCCACCTTGACCCGCGTACGATACCACCCCTGCCCGCGGTAGTAGCTCACATCCGGATCGCAGCCGTCGTACGCATTGAAGCAATGCGGCACGGTTACTGGCGCGAACGTCGCCAGCTCCTGCGAGTGCCACACCTCCCACGGCCCCGCCAGCGATCCCTGAAACAACTCCCACCCTTCCGTTAACCGATGTTTCGTTTCAACCGTCTTACCGTCATCACTTGTACTCACAGCCCGGGCAATAGACGCCGACAGCGGATGCGCCGCTCCTGCAACCGCCGCTGCTGCACCTACAAACTGTCTCCGCGTCATCCCACCCATGCATTCCCCCGGCGTCCAAAATCTATTTTGTTCAAACACTATACAAAATGATGCGAACCTCTGGCTCCCGCGCTCAGCACGCTCCAGGTGATATAAAGCTCCTAATTCAAACGAGGATAAGTTTTCGCATGCAACGCTTTCCACTCACGCAAAAGCAGAGCGCCTCTAACCGCACCCCGCGTGAAATCAACCGCAACCTCATCTTCAATCTCATTCGCCGTCGCGAGCCCATCTCCCGCGCCGACCTCGCCCGCATCTCGGGCCTGCAGCGCTCCACCGTCTCGCTCATCGTCGAGGAGCTCATCGTCGACCGCTGGGTCCTCGAGGGCTCCACCGGCAAGCTCCCCCGCGGCCGCCACCCCACGTTCCTGCACCTGAACCGTCAACGCAGCGTCCTCGCCATCGACATCCACCCCCTGCAAACCACCATCGGCGTCGCCGACATCGGCGGCAACATCGTCGCGCAGAGCGTCGTCCGCCTCCCCGACGACCCCACCAAGGCCATCAACGCCATCATCGCCGCCGCGCGCAAGATGATCATCGCGCACCCGCAGAACTCCTTCGACGGCATCGGCATCTGCCTTCCCGGCCGCACCGACCTCGACACCCGCAAGCTCATCTTTGCGCCCAACCTGCACTGGCCCGTGCTCACCATCAAGCCCCGCATCCAACGTGCCACATCCCTCCGCGTTGAAATGGACAACGTCGCCAACGCCTGCGCGCTCTCCGAGGTCTGGTTCGGCGAGGGCGACACCCAGCACGACCGCGTCATCGTCAACGTCTCCGAGGGCATCGGCACCGGCATCTTCGCCAACGGCGAAATCGTGCGCGGAGAAAAGGGTATGGCCGGCGAGTTCGGCCACGTCCAGCTCGACCCGAACGGCCCGCCCTGCGCCTGCGGCTCCAACGGCTGCTGGGAGACGCTCGCCTCGAATAACGCCGCGCTGCGTTTTTACGAGAAGTTCGGCGGTAAGAAGAAGGGCATCGACTTCCGCTCGCTGGTCACCCGCGCCCAGGAAGGCGACCGCTCCGCCGTCCGAGCGCTCGAAGAAGTCGCCACCAACCTCGGCCGAGGCGTGCGCATGATCGCCTCAGCGCTTGCGCCGCAGGAGATCGTCATCGTCGGTGACATCGTCGCCGCCTGGGACATCTGCGGCCCCATCGCGCAGGCCGAACTCGCCCGCAACTCTCTCTCGCGCTCCACCGTCCTCCGCCCCTCCAGCGAAGGCGCCGACGCCCGCCTCCGCAGCGCCGTTGCCCTCGTCCTCAGCGCCGGCTTCATCTAAAACCACCGTCTTACTTCGCGACCTTGGCGTTCCAACTTCGCGCCTTTGCGTCAAGGCTCTCCCTCGCCCGGCACCCCTCCCGTGCCGGATTGACACCCAAACCCTCACTCCACTACCTTTCGTTGCAAGCTCAAACATGAAAACGACCCTCATCCTCACACTCGCTCTTCTCGCTCCCGCCGCCCTCGCCCAGGACTACACCAAGACCCCCAAGATCGACGAGCGTGCCGCCGCCGGCGATTCTCCAGACGACCCCGGCCCACTCGCGACCAACCTCTCGTCCGCGCTCACCCACAAAGACATCCGCGCCGCCATGAAGAAGGTCGCCGATTGGCAGGTCGCCACCGGCGAGCCGCGCTTCAATCAGCTCTGGACCATGTCCGCGCTCTACGACGGCCTGCTCGCCTACTCACACCAGACCCATGACGCCGTCGGCCACGACGCCATGCTCCGCATGTCCGAGCACTTCCAGTGGCAGCTCGTCCAGCAGCGCTTCCCGCACGCCGACGACGAGCATCTCGGCTTCACCTACGAAGACCTCTACATGGAAAAGCCCGACCCGGTGCGCATCGCCGCTGTGAAGGCCACCATGGACCGCCTCATCGCCCGCCCCGACGAACCCAAGCCCGTCTGGTGGTGGTGCGATGCGCTCTACATGGCGCCCCCGGTCCTCGTGCGCCTCGCAAAAATCACCGGCGACCACAAGTACATCGACTACATGGACCACGAGTGGGAGGTCACCCGCAAGCTGCTCTACGTCGAAGACGAGCACCTCTATTTCCGCGACGCCACCTTCCTCCAGAAGACCGAGGCCAACGGCAAGAAGCTCTTCTGGTCGCGCGGCAACGGCTGGGTCCTCGCCGGTCTCGCGCTGATCCTCAACGACCTTCCGGCCAACGACCCGCTGCGCCCGAAGTACGAGCAGCAGTTCCGCGACATGGCCACAAAGATCGCCTCACTGCAGGGCCCCGAGGGCCTCTGGCGCACCGGCCTGCTCGACGGCCCGGCCTACAAGCTCCCCGAAATCTCCGGCTCCGCGTTCTTTACCTATGGCATGGCTTACGGCATCAATCACGGCCTGCTCGACCCCAAGGTCTTCAAGCCGGTCGTCCAGAAGTCCTGGGCCGCCATGGTCGCACGCATCTACGCCGACGGCCGCCTCGGCTCCATCCAACCCGTCGGCGCCGCGCCCGACAGCTTCAAGCTGTCGTCCAGCTACGTCTACGGCGTAGGCGCCTTCCTCGAAGCCGGCTCCGAGCTCGATCGCATGCTCGACACCAAGCCCTCAAAGTACAAACCCCGCCCCATCGAACACCCCGCCAAATAGCATTGAGGTGGTGTCACAACAATCCGGGTGCCCCATCTTCGTCGTGGTTTCATCGCGACTAAGGTGGGCATCGCGCCTCAACCACCGCACACTGGGTGCCCCATTCATCGCGCAGCACCTGGCGCGATGGGTGGGCCGCCTCGACCTTCGGCCACCCGGCGCCTTATTCACTACTCACTATTCACTGCCCCACCCAAAGCACCGGCTGCCTCACCGGAAAGTTCCTCACAATCTCCCCCACCTTCGGGTCTGCATCCAGCCGCTTCCACAGAGCAATCCACTCCGGCTGGTCATAAGCGATACCGCCAAACAGCAGTGCCGGCTGCCGCACCGGCAGGTCCTCGAAGTACTCCACGTCCGGCTTCAGCGGCCACTTCTTCTTGTCCGCAATAAACGGCTCCATGTACGCGATGGCCTTCTTCATCCCGCGCCCATCGGCGGTCTCAAACGCCCACAGGCTATCCGCGGGCCGGCTGAGTATCTGGCAGATCGTCGCCAGGATGTCCATGTCGAACAGCGCATAGCTGTAAGGCTTCGTCCGCGCGAGCTCCAGCGGCAGGCTGCCATCCGGCGCAATCTGTTCCGGCACCAGCTTCGTCCGAAAGCGGTCGCGGCACCAGTCCGTCCACTTCGCATTGCGCGTATACGTCGCAAACTCCGCCGCCTGCATCACCCAGCAGCTGCCGTGATTGTTCTTCGCGTCGCGCTCTTCCGCGCCGTTCTTCGAAGTCGTCATCCACTCCAGGTACCGCGCAAACCACGCACGCGTGCCGTCCGCAGTCGCTGGATCGAGAGCCTTCCCCTCACCCAGCAGGTCCGCCGCTCGCGCCACCTCCACCAGGTGGATCGTGTCGATGATGCCAATCCCGCGCCCTGTATTCACGCCCGAGATCGCCTGCGCGTACTGCAGGTTCGGGTTCATCTTCGTCGCGTCATCCACAAACCACGCGCGCAGATGTTCTCCGACCTTCGCCGCATATTTCTTCCGCATCGCCTGATCGCGCGTGATCTTCCAGGCCGCAGCCAGCGCCGGAACCTGCACACTCAGCCGCACCATCGCCTCGCGATGCGCCGTAAAGTTCTGCGGGTTCGACTCGCCATCGCGCCGAATATACGGCCCTCCGGGGTTCTTCGGATCGGGCCACCAGTAATCGCCTTCCGAGTAGAAGTCATGCACCCCACCCGCACTGCGCGGCGAATGCGCCGCCGTCACAGTCACCGGCTTCTCATTCAAATACGCATTCGCCGCCTTCAGCACGCGCTCGCGATCGACAGCGGCAACATCGACCATCGCCGCTCCCCACGCACCTTTCGCAGCAACCGCCGCCCCCGCCACCACAAAAAACTCTCGCCGATTCATCTCACCTCTGCGCTCAGGCTCTGGACTCATAAACCGCACTTCTGCGTCCGCCGGTTGCCCTCATCGTATCCAGCCCTCATCACAATAGGCGCAAGCGCGAACAAATGATAGCGCGGCGCACTTCGACCGCCACGCCAGTTCGAGCGACAGGCTGCCATTCCTGCAAATAGTGTTTCAGAAATGAAACTTATGTGAACGCTAGCACAGCACCTCGGCGGAGTCGGAAAAGTTACCGCTTACCATGAACCAAAGCACTGAAACTTCAGATACTATGCAGGCAATGAGTCCTGAAGCAGAGAAGCTGCCGCGCCGTCCTCGGGCCTCCAGCGCCTCGCGTTCGAAACCCGCCACACTCGCCGACGTCGCCGCCATGGCGGGCGTCGTCCCGATGACAGCATCCCGGGCCCTGAACCGCTCCGGATACGTCAGCGCCGCCGTGCGCGAGCGCGTCGCCGCCGCCGCCCGCACTCTCAAGTACCGCCCCAACATGCTCGCGCGCCAGCTGCGCGGCAGCCGCCTCCACGCCGTCGGCATCATGCTGCCCGATATCGCCAACCCCTTCGTCGCCGAGCTCATGAAGGGCATTACCCCCGTGCTCCGCGCCGCCGGCTACACCGGCTTCATCGCCACCGCGGGCCGCAGTGCCGAAGACGAAAGCGCCGCCATCCAGGCCTTCGTCGATCACCGCATCGACGGCATGCTCGTCGCCACGCGCGGCACCCAGGTCGGCGACGAGACGCTGAAGGGTATCGCAGCGCACGGCGTCCCTATCGTCACCATCGGCCGCGCTGTCGCCATCCCTTCCATCGACTGTGTCATGGCTGATCACTACCAGGGCGCATTCGACGTCGTCACACATCTCATCGCTCTCGGCCACCGCCGCATCGGCTTCATCGGCGCCTCAGCCGAAGACAGCCCACACCTCCGCCGCTACCAGGGCTACATCGCCGCGCTCAAGGCCGGCGGCATCACGCCCGACCCTGCCTACTCTGCCGGCTCCACTGCCGGCCCCGCGTTCGCGACCGAAGAAGACGGCTTCAGTGGCCTGCTCGCTCTGCGCAAACTTCCGACGCCGCCAACCGCCGTCTTCGCACGCAACGACTTCGCCGCCATCGGCGCCCTGCGCGCCGCGCACACGCTGCACCTGCGTGTGCCGCATGACATCGCCATCGCCGGCTTCGACAACATCCCCGTCTCGGCCTACCAGACGCCACCCCTCACTACCGTCGAGCAGCCCATCGTCGAACAGGGCCGCATCGCCGCCGAGCTGCTGCTCAAGCACATCGAATCGACGACCACGAACCATCGCCGCAGGACGATCGAGCTTCCGTGCAAGCTCGTCATCCGTGAATCGACCAGCGAAGCTCCTAGCCTCTAGCTAGAAGCTAGAAGCTAAGCACTCTCTAGCTGAACAGAATCCCCCCATTGATATCCACGCAAGTCCCATTCACAAACGAAGCCCCGTCCGACGCCAGGTAAGCCACCAGCTTGCCCACCTCATCAGCCTGCCCTTCGCGTCCCAGCGGAGTCATTCCCGCCACCCGCGCGCGCACTTCCGGCTTCGTAAAGTCGTCATGGAACTTCGTCGCAATCATCCCCGGACACACCGCGTTCACGCGAATCCGCCGCGGCCCGAGCTCCTTCGCGAGCCCGCGCGTCATGCTCATCAGCGCTCCCTTGGTCGCGCCATACGCAATGCCGCCCGGACCACCGCCATCGCGCCCCGCCTGCGACGACACATTCACAATCGCGCCGCCATCGTTCATTAACGGCAGCACCGCCTGCGTCATCGCGAACACGCTCTTCACGTTCAGCGCGAACACCTGGTCCCAGAACGCATCGTCCATCTCTTCCATCTTCTTGCGCGCCACCAAGCCTCCCACAACATTGGCCAGCACATCGATCTTCCGGCCCCCCGCCGCCACTGTCACAAACTCCCGTACCGCCGCCGTGTCCATCGCATCAACCTTGTAAGCCGTAGCCTTTCCGCCCGCCGCTTCAATCCGCGCCACAGCCGCCGCCGGATCGCTCCCGTTGTACGTCAGCGCAACCTCTGCACCCATCGACGCCAACTCCGCGGCAACCGCCGCGCCAATATCCCGCCCACCACCAAACACCACTGCAAGCTTACCCTTCATCATCCGTCTCTCCTTTACTCACAACTCAAGACTCATTACTCAAAACTGTTAACAAACCCACTATCTTCAACACACCGACAATGCCTCTCTAAGCTCAAAACCTCTAAGCTCTGAGCTCTTGCAAACACTCAAACTTCAACCCTCGTAATCCGCCCGCCGACCACAAACAGCAGCACCGCTCCAACGGGAGCTACCGCTCCTGCGATCGTCAGCACAAACCCATATCCAAAGTGCAGCACCATCCACGCCGTGCCCAGGTTGAACAGCAGGGAAGCGATCCCCGCAGCAGTCCCGCCCATCCCTGCCACAGTCCCCACCGCCGACGCCGGAAAGAAATCGCTCGGCAGCGTCTGCACATTCGAGATCCACATCTGGAACCCGAACAGTACTACTGCGATGCACGCCAGCGCTCCATTCGCCGTATGCGCGCGCGCCGCAAAGATCCCGAACGGCATCATGCATGCAGCGATTGCGATTGCAATTCGCCGCGCCGCATTCACGCTGAAGCCCCTGCGGATCAGCCGTCCCGAAAGCCATCCGCCAAACAGCGCTCCCACAGCGGCCGCGAGATACGGCGCCCACGCCGCCGCGCCAATCTGTTTCAAATCGAAGTGCCGTGCCTCTTTCAAATACGTCGGCAGCCACAACATGTAAAGCCACCACACTGGGTCCACCAGAAACCGCGCGATTAATATCCCCCACGTCTGCCTCAGCTTCAGCAACCCGCCAATTGAAGGCGCTGGCCCCACCTTCACTTGCGGCTGTCCATCCTCAATCAACCGCCGCTCATCCTCACCCAGCCGCGTGTGCGTCTTCACCGGCTGATAAATCTTCAGCCACGCCGCCAGCCAGAAGAACCCCAGCACGCCGACGATCAGGAACGTCATCCGCCAGCCCACCGCCGGGTCCAGGAACCGCGCCACCAGCAGCGGCCCCAGCACGCCGCCCATCGACGCCCCGCCGTTGAAGATCGCCATCCCCGTCGCGCGTTCGCGCTGCGGAAACCACTCCGCAATCACCTTCGCCGCGCCCGGCCAGTTGCCTGCCTCACCCAGTCCCAGGAAGAAACTCGCCGCCGCGAAGCTCGCAAAGCCCGTAATCGCCGAGTGCGCCATCGCCGCCACGCACCACACCACAATCGACATTGTGAAGCCCACGCGCGCGCCGTACCGGTCGTACAGCCGCCCCGAAACCGACTGCGACAGCGTGTACGCAAACAGCAGGATCGCGCCCACATACGAGTACAGCTGTTTGCCGACCCCGATCTCCGGCCCGAAGTGCGTATACAGCAGCCCCACCGACGAGCGATCGATGTAGTTGATGCACGTCACCAGAAAAATCAGACCCACGATGACCCAGCGCAGTCCGTGAATGGGACGCGCTGAACTCCGGTTGGTTCGGTCTACGGAAAATTCTTTCGCGAGCATCGTCGGTTGTGGTAACGTCTCCGGGTGCTAACGATAACACAACGCCTCGCTGCGACGTCTCCCAAGCGCTCCTGGAAAATCTACTGCATCGCCTCGTTCGGCGTTCTTCTGCTGCTGGCCCTTGCCGCCGAAGCTGGCGCCCAGGCCGCCAACGAGTCCCTCGGCCCCGCCGACTCCCACGGCAAAGTCAAGGGCACGCCGCTCGTCGCCGAGATGAAGTCCCTCCACTCCGCCGTCCTTCCCGGGCTCGCCGACCAGCACCCCCGCGTCTACTTCACCGCGGCCGAGCTCGACACGCTCCGCACGAAAGTCCACAACGCACACGGCCCAGCTGCAGCTGAGTGGCACGCCACCCTCGACCACCTCCGCGTCTTCCAGTCTGACCCGCCGCCGCCCCCCGCCGAAAAGCGCCGCGCGCAAAACGACGTCGCCTTCGCCATCGCCGAGGGCGCCTTCGCCTTCCAGATGGAGCGTAACAACCCCACGCAACGCGCCAAGATCCTCGCCGCCACCAAGCGCTACATGGACGCCGCCGTCAGCTACGACGTCTGGGGCTACGCCTTCTCCAAGCCCAACACCGACCTCGCCGCCGGCCATCTCCTCTATGGCATGGGCGTCGCCTACGACCTGCTCTACAACGACCTCACGCCCGCCGAGCGCGACAAGTACCGCGCCTGCATCGGCCGCCACGGCCACCTGCTCTACGACTTCTTCGCGCCCAAACGCGGACGCGCGTACGCCTACTCGCAGAACCACACCTTCATCCCCATGTCCGGCTTGGCGATCGCCGCATACGCCGTCTACGGCGAAGTCCCCGAAGCCGCGCAGTGGGCCGCCCTCGCCCGCGCTATCTACAGCCGCGTGCTCGAAACCTACTCCCAGGACGGCTACTACTACGAGGGCTACGAGTACTGGATCTTCGCCACGCCGTGGATCATCCACTACCTCGACGCGCACAAGCACGCCACCGGCGAGGACCTCTTCGACCAGCCCGGCCTCCGCCTCACGCACCTCTACGCCGCCCACGCGCTGCTCCCCGGCGGCCAGTCCATGTTCGACTTCGGCGACGTCTTCGACGGCCCCATCACCCGTGCCAAGCAAGGCGAAGACTACGAGCGCTCCCACCCCAACGGCCACTTCGAATCCAATTACAACCTGCTCTACGACCTCGCCGCGCGCTTCCGCTCGCCCGAGATCCAGGGCGTCGCCGACTGGATGAAGTCCCTAGGCCATACCGGCCAGGAGCCTTGGTGGACCATCGTCTGGCACGACCGCTCCGTCGCCTCCCAGCCCATCGCAAAGCTCGACCCCTGGCACCGCTTCCCGGACCACGACGTCGCCTTCTGGCGCAGCAGTTGGAGCGCAGACGCGACCGCCCTCGCCTTCAAGTGCGGCCCCCCCGAAGGCCACCACACCGCCGAACTCACAACAAAATACCCCGACTTCCACACCGAGCAGGGCCACGTCCATCCGGACGTCGCCAGCTTCATCCTCTTCGCGCACGGCCAGTACCTCACCGGCGACTCCGGCTACGCAGGCGTCCCCAAAACGATCGAGCACAACACCCTGCTCGTCGACGGCAAAGGGCAGGGCAACGAGGGCGGCCACGACGCCTGGGCCGGCATGGATCCCATCCAAATCGACCACATCCGCATCACCGACGCGCATTTCACGCGGTCCGGTTTCGACGTCACCGGCGAAGCCGCCGCAGCCTACGCTCCCGCTCTCGGCCTCACACAATTCACGCGCCACATCCAGCTTTCCAGCGCCCACACCCTGCAGGTGTCGGACAGCATCGAAACCTCCGCCCCGCGCCGTTTCACCGAGGTTCTGCACACCGACGCCGCATTCAAGACGCAGTCTCCCACCCAGCACAGCACCACTCTCGGCAGCGCTGTCTTACAGGCCGCCGACCACGCCTCCATCCCGGCCGCAGCGCGCACCGAAAGCAACGTCGTCATGGGTCCCGGCCGTCCAGGATCAGTCGATAAGGGCACGCCCGAGGCACGCGGCGAGCGTCTTCTGGTCACCACGCAGAGCCCGGCCACCACTCTGGCCTTTACCTGGACCCTCAATTTCTTACAAAAAAGGTAAGACAACCGCTTTACTAGAACATTTTCCTTATTGTTCACTGTGTAAATTTAATCTTGCCAAAAGCTGCTTTGACGGCGTAGTGTGTCTTTCGCTACCAAAAGCAGGTTTTCAACGCTGGGCGAGTCTCGCCCAGCTGCGGTTCACTGCGAGAAAAGCAGCGCTTGTCACTGTTTCACTTATGAGGAGGTTCACCGTGTCAAAGTTTACCCGCGCCATCTGCTGCGCCATTCTGTTCCTGCTGTCTCTACCGGCCGCGTTCGGACAGCTCAGCACCGCCACCATCTTCGGTACTGTCACCGATTCCACCGGCGCCGCTGTCCCTAACGCCACCATCACACTGACGCAGACCGAAACAAACTCCACCCGCACCATCACTACCAAAGCGGACGGCACTTACCACGAGGAATTCCTCGCCGTGGGCCCGTACAAGATCTCCGTCACGGCGCCCGGCTTCAAGACACTGGACCGCACCGGCGTTGTCCTCACGGTCATGCAGAACGCCGAACTCGATCTCCCCCTCCAGACTGGCGGCGGCAGTGAAATGGTCGAAGTCACAGCCGACATTCCCCTCGTCAATCTCGGCAGCGCCACGCTCGGCCGCACCGTCACGAACGTCGAAATCGATAACCTTCCGCTCGTCAACCGCGACGTCACGCGCCTCCTCCAACTCGTTCCCGGCGTTCAGCAGGTGACCACCAGCAACAGCCTCGGCTACCAGGAGCTTCACGTTCTGGTGAACGGATCGACCGACAGCCTCGTCGGCCAGGTTTCCTACTATCTCGATGGCGGCCTTAACATGAGCGGCCTTCGCAACAGTGGTAACCAGGTACCCAACCCCGACGCCGTCAGCCAGTTCAACGTCGTCACCAACAACTACAGCGCGCAGCTCGGGCGCTACTCCTCTGCAGTCGTCAGCGTCATCACCAAGAGCGGAACCAACAAGTACCACGGCTCGGTTTTCGAGTTCTTCCGCGACCGTAACTTCAACGCCATCGGCCACAACACCGGGGTTGGCGCCACCAAGGATCCTTACAACCAGCACCGCTTCGGCGCAACGATTGGCGGCAAAATACGCGCTGACAAGGACTTCTTCTTCGGTAGCTTCGCCGGTTATCGCTTCATCCGCGGAACCGCCCATAGCGGTGCGTTCCCAAGCGACGCGCAGATCAGGGGCGATTTCTCGGAAAACCTTCCGACCGCAGCCGAACAGCCCAACTGCACCACTGCCCCCACTGCAGCCGCCAACACCGCTGTTCACTTCCTGGTTTGCAATCCGGTGACCAAGACGCCGTACCCCAACAACGTTCTGCCTTCCGTCGACCCCACTGCGGTTGCCGTCCTCAAGTATGTGAAGAGCGTTCTCCCGGCTCAGCAGCCGAACATTCCGACCGACACCAAGTACATCTATCGCACACGGTCACCGACGCCCGAGCAGAACCAGGAATATCTCATCAAGACCGACCACCAGATCACCGGTGCGCACCGCCTTACGCTCAGCTACTTCTTGCTCGATTACAAGGTTCGTCTCGACCTCGGCGGGTTTACTCAGGCCTGGTCCTACTCCGATTACGCCAACAAGCAGCAGAACGCCAACGCCAGCGACGTCTGGACCGTCAGCCCCCGAACCGTCAACCAATTTTGGATCAGCTACTCGCGCCAGAACGGCGGACGCAATCCCGTCACCGCAGACCCCACCAAAAAGACGCTCGCCGACTTCGGCTCCGACTTCGGTGTAGCCGGCACGCCTTCGCTCCCCAACATCGCGGTAGGCGGCGTGGAAGCCTTCACGCTCACCCAAGCCATCACCGGCCCGAAGGCTGGCGCGAATGTCTACGGCATCCGCGACGTCATCACCACCACTCGCGGCAAGCACTCGCTCTTCCTCGGCGGCGAAGCCGGACTGGAAAAAGATTTCCAGCTCACCTCGCTCCAAAACTACGGCACGTGGTCCTTCTCCACCACAAACGGCGCGTCCGGTGCCCGCACCACCAATGGCCTCTCCGACTTCCTCGCCGGCATTCCGGCATCCATGAACCAGGACACCGGCCTGTATGCGAACGCGAACTACTTCAACTACGGCGTTTTCGCTCAGGATGATTGGCGCCTTCTTTCGAACCTCACCCTCAACATCGGTCTCCGTTACGACTGGCAGCAGGCTCCGACCGACCCGCAGTCGATGCAGACCAACTTCACTCCCGGCGTGCAGTCTCACGCGTTTGGAACAGTCAACATCGTCGGCAAGACCGGACCGCAACTCGCTCCCATCGGTCTGCTCTTCCCCGGCGACCCCGGCGTTCCCGTCGGCGGCGCCTTCACGCCCATGAACCACATCTCGCCTCGCCTGGGCTTCTCTTACGATCCCTATGGCAACGGCAAGACGGTCTTTCACGGTGCCGGCGGCCTCTTCTTCGGGGGTATTTCTGGTAATGAGTGGGAGTTCCCCTCCAACTTCGCTCCCTACGCCGTACGTAACACTTACACCAAGGTCGTCTCGTTCACTCACCCTTATACCGGCGACCCCACGGAGTTCCCGACCGGCTCTAATCCATATCCCGGCCTCACCTTCAATCGGGCTTCCAACTCGGCGACCTTCCTTCCTCTCAACGCGATCAGCGCCTTTGATCCGAACTATCGCTGGCCCTACTCGATCCAGATCAACTTCGGCTTCCAACAGCAGATTGGCAAGGGTTTCGCATTCAGCGCCAACTATGTCGGCTCCCTCAATCGCAAGGCGCCTCTTTATAACGATCTCAACGGGCCAATCTTCAACGTCAACCCGACAACCGGCCTCTCCGGCCCAAGCTGCTTCACCACGGGCACCACACCGGACCTCACCAAGGCTTGCGGTTACGCGAATACCTCCAACACCATCAACAACCGCCGTCCTCTGAACTCCATGTTCGGTCAGTCGGCTGCGAACCCTATCTACACCAACGTCAACATCATCAAATCGAACCAGAACAGCAACTACAACGGTCTGCAGGTCACCCTGGAGCAGCGCATCACACACCACATCAGTGCGCGCGGCTACTACTCATGGTCCAAGACCCTGCAGAGCAACAGCCTCGACGCTGCGGGCGCCGTCAACGGCACCTTCCAGGACGTCAACTATCCCCAGCTCGAGACTCGCCAGCGTTCGGACCAGGACCGCCGCCACATGATGACGATGTCCTTCGTCTGGAAACCGGACTATTTCGACGGCTTCAACCGCATCATCAAGACCGCGCTCAACGGCTGGACAGCCACCGGTATCTGGACGGCAAACAGCGGCCAGCCCTTTACCGTCACCACCGGCAGCGACAACTACTTCGGCGGCGGCACCCAACGTCCCAGCATCGCACCCGGCAAGTTCCCGCATGTGCTCGATAATGGCCACTCGCGCGTTGCCATGATGGCGCACTGGTTCGATACAACAGCCTACTGCCGGCCGGGCTTCGATGCCGGATGCCCCGGGGTCGGTCCTCTGGGTCTGCTCGGCAACACGCGGCCCGCACAGCTCGACGATCCCGGTTACCGGAACGTCGACGCTTCGCTCTTCCGTGACTTCAGAATCCACGAAGAGCTCCGCTTCCAGCTTCGTGGCGAAGTCTCCAACGTCTTCAACCTCGTCAACCTCGGTGCACCTTCGGCCTCCGTCACCAGCGGCACCTTCGGCCAGATCTCCGGCAGTGGCGGTTCGCAGCGCATCATCCAGGTGGGTGGCCGCATCCTCTTTTAGCCGCAGCATTTGGGCTCCTCCGGGCGGCGAAGATCACTCTTCGCCGCCCTCATTTTCTGCCCCGGGAACTGCGCTTAAGTTATGGTTAACACCATGCGTAGCCTCGCCCGCATTTCGCTCCTCTCCGCACTCCTTTTCTCCCCCGCGATCCTCTCCGCGCAATCCTGGGCCGACCCCGCCGCCTGGGCCAGCGCACCCGCGCCCACCGCCACCGCCGACATCATCTACACCGCGCCCACGGACCCCGGCTACGCCCCCAAATCCCAGCGTCTCGACGTCTACCAGAACGCCGCCGCAACCTCTGCCGCCAAAGCTCCCGTGCTCGTCTACATCCACGGCGGAGCCTGGAACCACGGCGAAAAACCCGCCAGCTGGCACGGCTTCCGCGCCTGGCTCGCGGCCGGCTTCTCCATCGTCAACGTCGAGTACCGCCTCGTCGACGCCGCCCCCGCTCCCGCCGCTGTCGAGGACGTCCGCTGCGTCCTCTCCTGGGTCCAGCAGAACGCCGCCCGCTACAACTTCGACACATCCCGCGTCGTCACCTACGGCACCTCGTCCGGCGGACACCTCGCCATGATGACCGCCTTCCTCCCCGCCAGCAACCCCATCGACCCGCCGCAGTGCAAGGCGCAGCCGCACGTCGCAGCGGTGCTCGACTTCTATGGCCCTTACCACCTCGAACCCACCCAGCCCGGCGCCTTCAAAAGCCCCTCCACCGCACGATGGATGGGCGCCGACCCGCAACCCTCCCTCGAAGCCAAAGAGCACGCGATGTCACCCTCAACCTACGTCCGCCAAGGCATCCCTCCCGTCTTCATCGCGCACGGCGACGCCGATCCCACCGTTCCTTACCTCGCCTCCGTCACCCTCAAGGCCGACCTCGACAAAGCCGGCGTCAAGAGCCTCTTCGACACTGTCCCCGGCGGCGGCCATGGCAAGTGGCCCCTCGAAGAGCAACAGCGCGTCGAGCTCGACTCCCTCCACTTCCTCCAGTCCCTCGGCATCATCCCCTGACACGCCCGCCGCCGCTCTTCCCGAATTGTCTTCACCCGCGTGGATACTGACCGTATACACGCCTATTCCCCCGCGTAAACCGTTAGCATCCTATGAGACAAGATGGAAGCTCGCCCCCAACGTACGATCCCCGAGGCGCTGTCAGCGAGCCTCTTTGAAGGTCCGCTCAAGCTCCTCGTAGAAACCGGCTTGCTTCTCGCCCGCGAACGCAGCGTCGACACGATCGTCCAGGCCGCCCTCGACGCCGGCCGTGAGCTCTGCAACGCCGAGTGGGGTGCCTTCTTCTACAGCGAGTTCGCCGCCGACGGCGCTCCCTGCCCCCTCTACAAGCTCTCCGGCCAGACCGCCGAGCAGCATGCCCGCTTCCTGCTCCCCACCGCCAACAGCATGCTCGTCGAGACGTTCTTCGGCGGCGGCACCGTCCGTTGCGCCGACATCTCCGACGACGCGCACTTCGGCCCCGACACCCCTTTCGGTCCACTCACCTCCGGCCCGAACCCCGTCCGCAGCTACATGGCCGTGCCCGTCCACAGCGCTTCCGGTGAGTTGCTCGGCGGCATGATCTACGGCCACTCCAGCCCGCACATCTTCACCGAAAAATGCGAGCCGCTCATCGAAACCCTCGCCGCGCAGGCTGCCGTCGCCGTCGACAACACCCGCCTCCACGAGCACCTCAGCTACAAGGCCATCGAAGCCGGTGCAGCCCGCCAGCTCCAACGCGAAACCGCCGACCGCCTCCAACAGGTCTTCGAAGCCACCACCGACGCCGTGCACCTTTGCGACCGCCACTGGCGCATCACCTACATGAACTCCCGCGCCCGAAACATCGTGGCCGGCGGCAAAGACCTCACCGGCCAAGCCATCTGGGAAGCCTTCCCGGAGGCGGTCGGCTCCGTCTTTTATAACCAATATGCGGAGGTGATGAACGGCGCCGGCCCCCGCGAGTTCACCGAGTTCTATCCTCCGCTCGGCCTCTGGCTTGCGATCAAAGTCTTTCCCACCGCGGAGGGCATCGCCGTTTTCTTTCAAGACATCACGGAAGACCGTCGCTTGGCCCGCGAAAAGGCCGAAGCCGACCGCCGTCTACGCCAGGCGCTCGACGCCGCCCAGCTCGGCACATGGACCTGGAACCGCGCCACCGACATGCTGGACCTCGACGAGCGCGCAGCCGCCCTGTACCTCGTCAAGCCCCACCTTCCCATCAGCCGCACCGAGCTGCGCAACCGCATTGTCGTCGAGGACGATCGCCCCCTCACACTCACCACCCTCCAGCACGCGGTTGAAACCGGCAGCCTCTATCACGCCGAGTATCGCGTTATCTCCCAACAAGGCACACACTGCTGGATCTCCGCGCGCGGTATGCCCACCTTCGCTCCCGACTCTGACGAAGTGATCGGCATGATCGGCACCGTCCAGGACATCACCCTGCGCAAGACCCAGGAAGGCGCCCTGCGCCAGTCTGAAAAGCTCGCCGCCACCGGCCGCCTCGCCGCCACCATCGCGCACGAGATCAACAACCCGCTCGAAGCCGTCACCAACCTCATCTACCTCGTCAAGACCGACCCGGCCGTCCCCCCCGCCGCACAACACCTGCTCGAAACCGCCGACCAGGAGCTCGCCCGCGTCGCCCAGATCGCCCAGCAGACCCTCGGCTTTTACCGCGACACCACCCGCCCCGCCGAGGTCGACATCTCCGAGCTCCTCACCGGCGTCATCAACCTCTTCCACCGCAAGCTCACCTACAAGCGCATCGACTACACGCTCGACCTCGAACCGGGCCTGCACGTCTTCGGCCTGCAAGGCGAGCTGCGGCAGGTCTTCTCCAACCTCATCGTCAACTCCATCGACGCCTCGCACAACTGCCGCATCACCATCCGCAGTCGCAGCCGCTCCGTCAATGGCATCCCCGGCGTATCGGTCCTCATCTGCGATGAGGGCTCCGGCGTCCCCGCAGCCGTCCGCGATCGCCTCTTCTCACCCTTCTTCACGACCAAGCTCTCGGTCGGCACGGGCCTCGGCCTTTGGGTCACGCGCGGCATCGTCGAAAAGCAGGGCGGCAGCATCCGCTTCCGCAGCCGCGATGTCCCGCCGACCGGAACGACGTTCAGGGTCTTCCTCCGCGCCACCGGAGAAAATCTGTTTTCCGACTTACCAGACCCCGCCATTCTCCAGTAGACTACTGGTCAGAGACCTCTCAAAGTCCGTTCGCTGCGTCGATGGGATCGTCTTGCGCCTTGACCTTGGTCTTACCTAAGTGCTGCATAACTTATGTTTACCGGCTGGGACGACTAACAAGGGACCCCGCAATGACTCCAATTCTGTGCAGCAGCGACTCATCTGAAACACCGGTCTTACCCTCCTCCTCAGCTGATACCGATTCCACGCGTGTTCGCCCCTCGCCGCGTATTCTCGTCGTCGACGATGAAGTCCTCATCGCCGACACGATCGTGCAGATCCTCAACCGCAACGGCTTCATCGCCCAGGCCGCCTACAGCGGCGAGCAGGCGATCGAGATCGCCCGCCGCACCTGCCCGGAGCTCGTTCTCTCGGACGTCCTGATGCCGCAGGTCGATGGCGTCGAAGCCGCGATCCAGATCCGCCAGCTCTGCCCGGATGCGCGCATCGTCCTCTTCTCCGGCCAGGCCGCCACGATCGAAATCCTCTCCCGTGCCCGAGCCCGCGGCTACAACTTCGAGCTCCTCGCCAAACCCATCCACCCAACGCAGCTCATCCAGCACCTCCGCAGCTAGGGCAGGGAAGCAGCAGACTACCGCAGCGTCACCACGGCGCTCGCGGACTTCGTGGGGTCCGCCACCGACGTTGCCGTTATCGTCACAGTATTTCCGGTGGTGGGCATCGCGGCTGGCGCGGTATACAGACCGCCGAACGCGCTTCCCGACAGATTCGTAATCGGCCCCGTCGCGGCCGACCCGCCGACCACCCCGTCAACCGCAAACGAGAGCCTGTTGTCCGTTCCCCCAACGGCGTAGGCATAAAACTGCAGCTGCGATCTCAGCGGCACGCTCGCCGTCGCCGGTGAAATCCCCGCCGAGATCGTCCCCGTCGTCACATAAAACGAAACGTGCGCCTGCCCTGTCCCCGACACCAGCGCATTCACCTGCACCATGCCCTGCAGAGCCGTGTTCACCTGATTGAGATAAATTGGCGGAGTCGGCGGCGCCGTGTACGTTGTCGATTGCCCCTTCACCACACTCAGCGACCCCACGTTGGGCGCACCCGCATTCGCTATCGACCAATTCGTATACAGATTCGCTCCCGTCCCGCTCGCCGTGAACAGTGTTGCCGAATTCACCGCTACGGATATGACCTGCGGCGTAACAAAAGGCGGCACGATGATTGACTCAGGCGACCCGCCCCCGCCGCCCCCGCAGTTGCTCAACAGAACGCTCAGTGGAATCACCAAACCCAAGATCACTTTGTACCTGGTTCTCATCGGCGCCTGCCCTCGCAATGCGCAAATGATAGCCGCCTCGATCGGCAGTGTTTTCGCCAACCGCTCACTTCTGAAAGTGTCCCAATCCCACCCGGCGGACAGGCGACCAAACCCAACGCACGTGAGCTGCAAGAGTCCCCAACCGCACGCCGAACGTCATATCCTATAACTCAATGCAAAACACCCTCCCCATCGCCATCTACTACGAGCAGCCGAACTGGTTCAAGCCTCTCTTCGCCGAGCTCGACCGTCGCGGCACCCCCTACCTCAAGCTCTACGCGCCCGACCACTTCTACTCCCCCGAAGACCATCCCGAGCAGCAATACTCCCTCGTCTTCAACCGCATGTCCCCCTCGGCATGGAACCGCAGCAACGGCGACCAGATCTTCTACACTCTCGGCTTCCTCGAGCACCTCGAATCCCGCGGCGTCAAAGTCATCAACGGCTTCAAGGCCTTCAGCTCCGAGCTCTCCAAAGCCGGCCAGCTCACCCTGATGGACAAGCTCGGCATCGCCTACCCCAAGGCCCGCATCATCCACCGGCCGGCCCAGGCCGAAGCCGCCACCGAAGGTCTCCGCTGGCCCATCGTCGTCAAGCCGAACATCGGCGGCTCCGGCGCCGGCGTCAAACGCTTCGACGGCCTCTCCCAGCTCCGCGCCGCCGTCGCCGCCGACCCCACATCCCCGGACGCCCTCCAGTTCGGCCTCGACTCCACCGCCCTCGTCCAGGAGTTCATCCCCGCCCAGGACTCCCACATCGTTCGCGTCGAAGTCCTCAACGGAAAATATCTCTACGCCATCAAGGTCCACATCACGGGCGAAACCTTCGACCTCTGCCCCGCCGACATCTGCCGCACCACCACCGGCGTCGACCTCAACCGCGCCGCCTGCGCCATCGACGCTCCCAAAACCGGCATCACCGTCGAAGCCTACACTCCGCCGCCATCCGCCATTTCTGATGTGGAAACCATCATGCAGCACTCCGGCATCGACATCGGCGGCGTCGAGTACATCACCGACAGCCGCGACGGCCAGCGCTACTACTACGACACCAACGCCCTCAGTAACTTCGTAGCCGACGGCCCCAACGTCCTCGGCTTCGACCCCTTCGCCAAGCTAGTCGACTGGCTCGAAGCCGAAGCCGGCGTAGCCGCCGCTGTCTCATAACCAACGGTCTACTTTGCGGACTTTGCGTTCTTCCTTCGCGTCCTCTGCGTTCAGCCCCGCGCAGCGGAGCAGTTGCACGAACCCCGAAAGACACGAGCATGCGCCACACCGTCCGCCTCCCCATCCTCCTTCTGCTGACCGGCTCGGTGTGCCACCTCGCACCCGCGCAATCGCCGCACCTCGACAAAGCCACACCTCCCACCAACCTCACCCCCCTACCACCCTCCATCGGCGGCCGAGTCGTCACCCAGCCTGACCCCGCCAACGCCTCCTTCGGCGCGAGGCTCTACACGTACCAATGGCCCGGCACCTACTTCCAGGTAGCCTTCCGAGGCACCGAAGTCTACTTCCGCACCGCCGGCGGCCACCAGAACCTCCACATCACCATCGACCACGGCCAGCCCCTCACCGTCACCGCAACGGACGCCGCCACCTATCGCATCTCCGGCCTCGCCAACAAGCCCCACATTGTGCGCATCGCCGTAGTCTCGGAAAGCCAGGACGCCCCGGACAGCTTCAGCGGCTTCGCTCTCCCTCACACAGCCTCGCCTCTCCGCTCGCCCGCACACCCGCGCCAGATCGAGTTCATCGGCGACTCCCACACCGTCGGCTACGGCAACACCTCCGCGCACCGCGAGTGCACCGCCGACCAGATCTGGGCCCTCACCGACAGCTCCCAGGGCCTCGGCCCTCTCACCGCCGCCCACTACAACGCCGACTTCCAGATCAACGCCATTTCCGGCCGCGGCATCGTCCGCAACTACGGCGGCAGCGCCGGAGACCCACTCCCGGTTGCCTATCCCTTCATCCTCTTCGACAAGAAGGTCCTCTACCGCGACGCCTCCTGGCAGCCGCAGATCATCGTCCTCTCCCTCGGCACCAACGACTTCTCAACCCCGCTCCATCCCGGCGAAAAGTGGAAGACGCGCGACGATCTCCACGCCGACTACGAAGCCACCTACGTCCGCTTCCTAAGCGACCTCCGCGCCCAGCACCCCAGCGCCTTCATCATCCTCTGGGCCGTTGGCGCGGTGGACGGCGAGATCCCCACCGAGGTCTCGAAAGTCGTCCAGCAACGCAAGGCCGCAGGCGACACGCGCATCGCATTCGTTCCCGTCGGCCCCCTGCACATGGACGCCTGCGACTGGCACCCATCCACCGCCGACGACCTCACCATCTCGCAAAAACTCATCGACCTCATCGACCACACGCCGGCGATCTGGCAGGGCAAGTAGCACTCTCTCCACCGCCAGCCCGCCGAATCCCGTTCTTAACTGTTCGCTGTTCGCTGTTTCCTGTTTACTGTCCTTATGCGCTACGGTTTCTGGCTCCCCGTCTTCGGCGGCTGGCTTCGCAACGTCGAAGACGAGCAAATGCCTCCTACCTGGGACTACGTCCGCGACCTCACCATCAAGGCCGAGGACCTCGGCTACGACTGCACCCTCATCGCCGAGCTCAACCTGAACGACATCAAGGGCCCCGAGTCCCCCTCGCTCGACGCCTGGTCTACCGCTGCCGCGCTCGCCGCCGTCACCCGTAAGCTCGAGCTGATGGTCGCCGTCCGCCCCACCTTCCACAACCCCGCTCTGCTCGCCAAGCAGGCTGCCAACATCGACCTCATCTCCAACGGCCGCCTCACCCTCAACGTCGTCAGCTCATGGTGGGCCGACGAAGCCCGCAAGTACGGCATCCCCTTCGACGAGCACGACGACCGCTACGCCCGCACCTCCGAGTGGCTCGACGTCCTCTCCGCCTGCTGGCGCGACCAGCACACCTCACACTCCGGCCGCTTTTACAACATCGAAGACAACATCCTCTCCCCCAAGCCCCTCGACCACCGCACCTACTCCGGCGCACACAGCCTTACCCCTGCCTTCCCCACTCTCTACGCCGGCGGCGAATCCGAAACCGCCAAAAACCTCATCGCCGCCAAATGTGACGCCTACCTCATGCACGGCGACGCCCCCTCCACGATTGCAGCCAAAATCGCCGACATGCGCACCCGCCGCGCGCAGCACCCGCACCTCCCGCCTATGACCTTCGGCGTCACCGGCTACTGCATCGTCCGCGACTCCGAAGCCGAAGTCGAAGCCGAAATCGCCCGCATCACCGACGTCCAGCAATTCGCCAGGGGCTTCGAAAACTACCAGCAGTGGATCACCGGCTCAAAGCTTGAAAAGAAAATTTCCCTCCGCGACTACTCGGTCTCCAACCGCGGCCTGCAATCCGGCCTCACCGGCACACCCGAGCAGGTCGGCCAGCGCCTCGCCGACTTCGAAGCCGCCGGCTGCTCCCTCGTCCTCCTCCAATCCTCCCCGCAGCACATCGAAATGGAGCGCTTCGCAAAGCAAGTCATGCAACGCCCATAGCCACACAAATCCGGGTGCCCCCTCTTCGCCGCGCTTTTGCGGCTAAGGTGGGCATCGCGCCACCCGCGACCACATTCGTTCGCGCTTGCAACATTCCCTCGCGACCCCGTACCCTTCTCGCAATGAAATCTATGGACCGCCGCCGCTTCCTGCTCGCCTCCGCCGCCACCGCGGTCAGCCTCCGCACCTTCGCCCAGCAAGCCGCGCCCGCGACCGCAGCCCTCACGCTGCACCCCGAAACCCCCGGCGCCGTCATCCCGGCAAACTTCGTCGGCCTAAGCTACGAAACCCAGCAGCTCTCCGACCCGGCATTCTTCTCGCCCAAAAACACCGGCCTCGTCGCGCAGTTCCGCGCCCTCGCGCCTCACGGCGTCCTGCGCATCGGCGGCAACACATCCGACGTCGGCTGGTGGAAACCCACGCCCACATCCGAGCACCCTCCACTCCCTGCCAACGTCACGCTCATCACGCCCCCCGGCGAGAAGTCCCCGATGGACCTCGCATACGCCGTCACCCCAGAAGCCGTGCGCAACCTCCGCGCCTTCCTCGACGCCACCGGATGGACCTGCCTTTACGGCATCAACCTCGGCAGCAGCACGCCCGAGCGCGCCGCCGACGAAGCCGCCTTCGTCGCCAAAACCCTCGAAGCAAAACTCGAATACTTCCAGCTCGGCAACGAACCCGACGGCTTCCCCCGCCGCTTCCGCGAGAAAGCCAAGTGGAACGCCGACGCCTACCTCAACGACTGGCTCGCCGCTGCCAACGCCATCCGCGCCCGCGTCCCCAACGCCCGCTTCGGCCTGCCCGACGTCGCCAGCAATGCCGCGTGGTTCCTCCCCATCGCCACCCGCCTCGCCGAGCTCCACGACGCTCCCAACATCGCCGCCATCTCGCACCACTACTACTTCACCGGCCCGCCGTCGAACCCCAAGGCCAACCTGACCGACGTCCTCAAAGCCGACCCCAAGGTCCTCCGCAACGCCGACCTCGCCCGCACCGCCGCGGCCAAGCTTAAGACCCGCTTCCGCATGACCGAGGGCAACACCTGCTACCGAGGCGGCAAACCCGGCGTGTCGGACGTCTTCGGTGCCGCGCTCTGGGCCGCCGACTACCTCCTCCTCCTCGCCTCCCTCGGCTACGCCGGGGTCAACCTCCACGGCGGCAGCGGCAAAGCCGTCGCCGACTCCCTCGGCGGCACCCTCCCCGGCGAGCTCCTCATGCCCGACTCCAAGGCGCCGCACCCGCGCCCCTTCTACACCCCCATCGCCGAAATCGATGGCCACTACACCCTCGAGCCCATCGCCTATGGCATGATGTTCGCGCAGAAGTTCTCCGGCGCCACGATGATCCCCATCACCTTCGACCCCGGCCCGGTCAACGCTACCGCCTACGCCGCCCAGGGCGCCAACCACACCAAGCTCATCGCCATCATCAACAAGGACGCGCAGCAGGACCTCCACATCGACCTCAACCACGACGAGGCCGCCTCCCCACGCTTCCGCGCCGCCTGGACTCTCACCGCACCCTCCCTCGAAGCCCACACAGCCACGCTCGCTGCCGCCTCCACTACCGGATCCACCTTCACCGTCCCCCGTTCCAGCGCCACCCTCTTCATCCGCCCACCCCGCTAGCAGCGACGGCATTCCGGGTGCCCCATCTTCGGCGCGTCTTTTGCGCCTAAGGTGGGCATCGCGCCGCTCTCCTCATCACTCCAAACTCACCACTCAAAACTGAACAAAACCCTTTCCCCCAACCACCACTTTCTGAGGACAACCCGCCTTTCTAAGCTCAAACGCTCATCGCTCTGGGCTCCTACCGAACCCGACATCCCTCAACACCCGCACTCTGCCCGTGGCATCCTTATCGCATGCGCATTCTGCTCGCCGCCGCACTCCTCGTCACCATCGCCGCTCCGGCCCAGTCTCCAAAGCCCAATCATAAAAAAGAGCAGCTCCGCTTCACGTTGATCCTCTCGCGCCACGGCATCCGCCCGCCGCTGTCTACGCCCGAGTCCCTGCATAGCTACTCCTCGGACCCTTGGCCCACTTGGGAAGTCCCTCTCGGCCACCTCACCCCGCACGGCGCCGAAGCCCTCAAGCAGTTGGGCTCCTGGATGCGCGCAGACCTCGCGGACGACGGCCTATTTCCCGCCACGGGCTGCCCCTCCGAGTCCGACATCTACCTCTACGCCGACACAGACGAGCGCAACATCTCCAGCACACGCGCTACATTCAGCGCATTCGCTGCCGGCTGCCCCGCGCTGCCGGTGCACACGGTTTTCCCCGCAATGCGCACGCGCGATCCGCTCTTTCTTCCCATCCCCGGAACCTTCCCACGCCCGCTCGCCGACAACGTCATGGCCGCTCTGCGCGAGGCTCTCGGCGCCGATCCCTCGATCGCCCTCACTGCCAAAGGCCACCCTGAGCTCAACGAGCTCGCCCACATCCTCGCGCCCGACCCCGCGCATCCGCCCGATACGCCCATCAACAGCATCCCCGTTCTTGTCGTCCCCAACCCTGCCGGCGACCCCATCGTGGCGAATCGCAGCCCGCTCGCCACCGCGTCCTCGCTCACCGAAGACTTCCTTCTCGAATACGTCGACGGCGAACCCATGAAAGAAGTCGGCTGGGGCCGCGTCGATGAAGCCACCATCCACCGCCTCATCACGCTAAACGTCGCCAACTTCACCTACGGCGTCCGCACTCCGCTCTTCGCGCGGGCCATCGCTTCCAACCTCATGGGCCACATGCTCGCCACGCTCGACCAGGCCGCCCAGTCTCCCGCCGGCGGCGTGAAACCCCTCGGCCCCGCAGGCACGAAGCTCGTCTACATCAGCGGCCACGACACCAACCTCCATGCCATCGCCGGCCTCCTCGGCCTGCACTGGACCAGCGACAGCGTCCGCGACGAAACCCCGCCCGACTCGCAACTCGTCTTCGAGCTCTGGCAGCACCGCCACTCCCACCAGTACACCGTCCGCATTCTCTACCGCGCGCAAACCCTTGCCCAGCTCCGCTCCGCCAAACCCCTCGCCGCGGACTCACCTGCCGTCATCCCCCTCACGCCCCCGGGCTGCAAATCATCGCATGGCTGCAGCTTCGCAGCCTTCCGCAAGGCCGCCCAGACGCGCCTCAACCCCACTTACCTCAACCCCAACCTCTCCCCCACGCAGGTCGCCCCCTGATCCAATTCGAGACGTGCAACTGGTCCGTCGGCGCTCCAAAAGAAAAGACCCCCTTCGCGAATTTCCGCGAAGAGGGTCTAGGTTTTGTATCGATTAGAAGCTGATGCGACCGCTGAAGCGAAGCGTACGGTTGCTCGTGTTAAGCGTGCTCTGGATCTGCCCGAAGCCGGAGTTGTTGACGTCGGCTACAGGCTGGCCCCATTGCGGCGTGTTCGTCACGTCGAACGATTCCGCTTTGAGGATGACTGCGATTTCCCGGTAGATCGGGATATTGCGGGTCAGACCGACATCCAGGTTGAAGTATCCCGGTCCGCGGACCGTGTTGCGGCCGAGGTTGCCATTCGACGCAGCGCTGGTCAGCTTGGAATAGTTGCCGTTGTTGACGATGTAGTTGGGGTATTGGCCGCCGGCCGTGACGTACTTCGTTCCACTGATGGTTGGCGGCGAGATCAGGTTCGGGACAACGGTGTCCCCGTAGCCTGTCTGCGAGCTGTCCGTCACCTGGAACGGCTTACCGCTGTAGTAAGTGGTAATGGTGTTGAGGTCCCATCCGCCGACAATGCGGCCCACGGCACCGGTGTTGAGGAACTTGCGACCGTGCCCGAACGGTATGTGATAAACCGTCCAAAGGACGTTCATGTGCGGGCGATCGTAGCCGGACGGAGCGAAGTTCCGCTTATAGAGCGCCGGCGTGCTGAAGGTCGGGGTTCCGAGCGTTGAGTCTGCGTCCCAGTTGTTCAGGTAGCGCGAATAGGTGTAGGTGTAGCCGAACTGCAGGGACCGCAGTTGACGATCGCTGATCTGCACCTGCAGGCCGGAGTACTCTTCGTCTGCCGATGGCAGTACGTTGAGGATGGTGTTGCTGTTGCGTCGGACGCCGCCCGGGGCGCTCGCGTTAGCAAAGATGGGGCGGCCGTTGGCGCCGGCAGGGTTCACGCCGGCCGCATTGATGTCGATGCCCAGCACCTGGCGCACATGGTGCGTTCCCACGTAACCAATGTTGAGCACAACATCGCGTGCAAGATCGCGATCGATGAAGAGGTTGTACGCCTCGATATAACCGCGACGCCATTTCTGCGGGGCGGTCTGCGTAGCGTAGTTGTACGGCAACGGCACCACGCCGGAGGAGATATCCGGAACAACCACCGTCGGAATACCAACACCGAGCGTTCCGCTGGGCAGCGTGTTCATGGTGGGGTTAGAAGTCGTGGCGGGGTTGAGCGCAGCCACCGGGATATAAGTGGTGCCGCCTGACTGGTTCAGTGTGATCAGAGCGGGATACGAGTCGCGGAAGAAGCGATAGTTTTCGGGGTCGACCGTAATACCGGCCCCGGCGCGGACGACGGTCTTCGAGTTAATGCGGTAGTTCACACCGAAGCGCGGAACAAGCTGCCCGTGTCCAACATCTTCGCCGGTATCGGTTGGCGTCGTGCCACGGCCACCGATCAGCACATTGCCGGTTGCTGGGTCATAGCGGAAAACGCCGGTATGATCGCGTGTCGCGAACGGATAGAACTCGTAGCGCAGGCCATAGTTGATGGTGAGGTTAGAAGTCGCCTTCCATGTGTCTTGAGCGAAGAAGCTGAAGACGGAGAAGCGGGGACCGTTGGGCTGGAACGCCTGGACGGTCTTGCCGACCGTGTTCGGCATACCGAGCAGGATGTCTGCGATCACGCGGTAGGCGTTGGGGCCGTTTGTGCCGTCAAAGTTTCCTGTCGTGCCACCCGTGAAGGTCGACTGTCCACGAGGTCCGCTGTTGTTCGCCTGCAGGTGGTTGATGGCGGAGTGCACATACTCACCACCGAAACGGAAGGCATGCTTGTTCCTGATGTAGGTGCCGTTCACGTTGCCGACGTACTGCATATCGCGGAACTGGAACGGAGACGACTGCAGATAGCCGCCGAAGTTGGAGATACCCGCGGAACCGATAAAGCCGGGGATGCCGGACTGAAACGGCGTGGGCCCGTTGGTGCCTGGAATGCCGAGGACATCGAGACCGTAGTTGGTGCCGTAGTCCGGAGCGCGGGCGGCCAGGTTGATGCGGACAAAGCCCGCATTGGCGTCGATGAAGAAGTTCGTCGTGAAGGAGTGCGTTGCGCCGAGACCGATGTTCTGGATGGTGCCGGGCGCTGTTCCGGGCTGTCCGCCATCCCATGTATTCCCGATCGCGGAGCCAAGCGCCGGAGGATCGACGATGTTCGAACGCTGGATGGAATAACGTCCGAAGAACGTCGTTTTCTCGGTCGGGTTATAGCTAATCTTCGTGTCGTATGTGGCGCGATCATACGCAAGCACCGCGCCGTTCAGGTAGTTGCCCGAGGGTTGCGCGCCCACGGCCGTGGCTTTGGTTTCGGTGGGCAGAAGAGAGAGAATCTTCAATCCTGCCGCGCTCAGGCGATTGGCCGGGATCTTGTTGCCCGGGAACGCAGTGCGCCCGGAGCCGTCCGCGGCCCCGGTCAAAGGATCGAAGATGGGGGTGCTCACGCTGGAGAAGTCGCCATTGCGCACGGCGGTAGGGGCAATCGTCATCGCGCCGCCGGTAACGAACTTGCGGATCGAAGTCTTGTTGTAGCCGAAGAAGAAGAACAGCTTGTCCTTCACAATGCGGCCGCCGATGTTCGCCCCAAACTCGTTATAGATGTTCTTCGGATAGCCGTCGGTCGTGGAGAACGCGATGCCGGGACCCGGGCGGCGTACGAAGTATTGCCGCGCGTTGAACTGCGAAATGGAGTTGTATTCCCACGCGCCTCCATGGAAGTGGTTCGTTCCGCTCTTGACGATCAGGTTCGCCGCAATGCCGCCGGCCGCTCCCTGCTCCGCGTTGAAGCTGTTGGTCACGATATTGGCCGACTCGATGGAGTCAGTTGGCGGTATATAGGCCACGATGGACTGCAGCCAGGGATAGCCCACCGCCGCACCGTCAATCTTTGTCGAGTTGACCGTGTTGACGATGCCGTTGGCCGTAACAGCCTGCGTACGTCCGGGATTTCCGGCCTGCGAGTTGTTCTCAGTCGGCGGTGGCACACCGGGGATCAGCCGATAGAGCCCCTGAAAGTTGCGTCCGGCCGTTGACGTTGTGGGCAGCTCCTGCACCTGGGTCGGAGAAATTTCGTAGTTCACATCGGCGCGATCGGTTTGCAGCGCCGGAGGAGCAGCGGTCACATCGACCGTCTCGGTGACGCTCCCGGCCGCGAGGGAAGTGTCCAGGCGGCGGCTCTGATTGGCGGCAATAGTGACGTCCTTGGACGTTGCCGTGCCAAAACCCGCAGCCGTAATGCTGACGTCATAGGTCCCCGGCGGCAGATCGGTGAGCTGGTAGGTGCCGCTCGCGTCTGCCGTGTCGGTACGGGTCAGGCCCGTTGCGGGGTTCCTGACTGTCACCTTCGCGTTGGCCACGGTGGAGCCCGTCGAATCCGTTACCGTCCCGGTAAGGCTTCCATAAAGAGTTTGCGCGTTGCCGGCCAGTGTGAGGCAGAGCATCATGGTAAACATTGCGATAGAACGGATGATGAGAGTGTGGCTCTTCTTATAGGTCATACTTTCTCCTGGCCAGTTTCGAGGTGACCCGAACTATATCGGGCTAAATCTTAAACTGTCAAGAATTTCCAGGCTCCAGAATGCGCAATCTACATATAGAAATCCATATTGTTAACGGGAAGAAGACTTTCCAGACATAACCGGTAGGTGTCGAACTAAACCCGCTACGCGATGATCCACTGCCGCCTTTGCCGTTCTGAAACATCCGTCCGAGAGTCATACGGCAAGACCTCCCGCCGCCCCCGTGCTGTCCCGGCCCACGCAACGCCCGGAACTTCTCCCAGCGAACACAATAGTGTCCCAAACAAAACGGGCGCCATCAGGGCGCCCGGGCTAACAACTAACAACTCAGAACTAACACCTCAAAACACAATCCTCCCACCCAACTGCACGAACCGCGGCGTATTCGCCTGTGACGTAATCGTCCCAAACGTCGACGACGACGCGCTGCTTATCGCTGGCGCCGCGAACGCCGTATGGTTCAGCGCATTGAACGTCTCGAACCGCAACTGCAGGAACGCTTTCTCGGTGAAGTGAAAATCCTTCAGCACTGAAGCATCCAGGTTGTTGATGCCGTCCGACCTCACCCACGCCATCGTCTGCGGCAGCGTGCGCAAGTGATAGACGAACTGTTGCGAACTCGCCGTCTGGAACGCCGCCGTATTCAGCGCCGGGCCTTCGTTCACCCGCCGCGGATCCAGCGTAATGTCCCGCGGCGACACGCCGGCAGCCAGCGGTATGTCCGCCGAGAAGTACAGCGGATTGCCCGTCTGGAACGTGTAGATCGCATTCACGATGAATCCGCCGAAGATCTCGTTCATCACACGCGATCCCCCGAAGTTCCACGCACCGCCCCTGCCGAACGGCAGGTGGTACGTCGTCGCGAACACGAAGTGATGCGTCGCATCGTAGGGCGAAATGCGCCGCGTCGGGCTCGGGTCCTGATCGTTCAGGAACGTTGTCGCGTCGATGAACTTCGAGAAGCTGTAGTTCGCCACCACGCTCAGCCCACGCTTCATGCGTTGCTCAAACCGCACATTCGCGCTGTTGAAGTACGACTGCCCAACCGTCGCGTTCTGCTCCGTAATCGTGCCGAACTGGGGGAACGGAGCCAGCAGGCTGCCCACCGACACCGTCGATGAGTTCAGCGACGTGTTCGGCAACAGCCCTGCGAACGGATTAGTGGTCGTCGCAGAGTACGCCGTGTTCAGCGCCACGTCACGGTTCGGTAGCGTGCTCAGGAACTGCCGCTGCATTGCGTTGATGTTCCGCGCCGAAGTCGGCAGATGCACGCCGTGGTTGCCCACATACAGGAACTCCAGCAGCGTGTTCGGCGAGAGCGTCTGCTGGAACCCGAGGTCCCAACGCTCGGCGTAAGGATCATGCTCCACCGGCGCCAGGAACGCGATGTTCTGGCCCAGGAACGTGGTCGCTCCCAGCGACGACCCCGTCGGCGCCACAAACCCGTTGGGGAACGGATTGTTCAGCGTCAGCCCCGGCGTCAGGAAGTTGTTGCTGCTGCCTGAAAGCGATGTCGTCGAGCTGAAGCCCATCTGGTCGGTGATCGCCGTCGAGGAGTACGTCCCCACCGCATTCAGGTTCGCCAGCGTCGCCGGTGTCACGAACAACCCAAAGCCGCCGCGGAACACCGTCTTTCCGCCCAGTGCTGTCGGGCTCAGCGAGAACCCAAACCGCGGGCTCACCATATTCGAATGCACCTGGTACGGCGCGCCGCCATTCGTGTTCGGATACACCAGCCCCCCGCGAGCATTGAACGCACTCGCCGGCAGCACCGTCGTCGGATGCGCCGCATAGTTCGCCGCTGCCGCCGAGGTCACCGCGTTGGTCGCCGTCGGATCAAAGCCGCTCACCGTCCGCCCCATCTTCTCGCCGTAAGGTGTGTCCTTGTCGAAGCGGAGCCCAAGGTTCAGCGTCAGCTGGTTGTTCACATGCCAGTCGTCCTGCACGAACGCGCCGTAGTAGTACGACTTGTAGTCCGCGCGCGTCGCCTGGTCATACGTCACCGAGGTCGGCAGTCCCAGCAGGAAGCTCGCCAGGTCGCCGCCAAACCCGATCGCCGACGCACTGCTCGCCGACCGCAGGTACGTATCCGCAAACGTAAAGTTGCCGGCCGAAGCGCCGAAGTTCTCCACGCTCACCCGGTACTGCCGCGCATCCACGCCCACCTTCAGCGTGTGCTTCGAAAGCACCTTCACCACATCCCCGAACAGTTGATAGCTCGTCGACGGCGTCAGGCTCGACCCGGTGCTGCCCAGGCACTGGAAGCTCGTCTGCGCTCCGCAGCCTGTTCCGGTGGTCGCAAACGTGATCGTCGGCAGTTGCACAAACTGGCTGCCGCTCACCAGCGACGTCGGCAGACCGAAGTCTGTCGGGCTGTACCCCGGCGTCGGCACACCATGCGACTCGTCAAAGAACGTCCAGTTGGCACGAACGTCCACCACCGTCGTCGGATTCAGCGTCAGCACCTCATCCAGCGCCGTTCCCCAGTTCTCGCGGTGCAGCGTGCTTCCCGTCGCTCCATTGCCAAAGTAGTTGTTCTTCGTCTGGTTCAGGATGTTGTGCCGTATGTCCGCGAACAGGTGGCTCCGCGAGCTCATGTTCCAGTCCACGCGCCCGAACTCGTTATTGTAGTTGTCGGTCGAAGGCGCATTGTTGATGTAGTTGTTCACACCCGTCGCGTTTCCCGTCGTGTTCGCGGCAGGGAACAGGTTCAGCAGGCTCAGCGCCACCGGGTTCAACGCAGTCGTCACGCTCATCAGGTTATTGTTCAGGATCGGCTGCCGCACCACACTGCTTCCCGAAAGCGTCGCCGTGTACGGGTTGTACAACTGGTTCGGATCGGCATAAGGCTTCGCGAACGCACTGCCCGCCGAGGGGTTCGCATTGCAGATCGCCGCACCCTTGGTCGGATCATTGTTCAGCCCCGTCGGGCACCCCGCCGCCAGCAGGGCAGAGAAGTCGCCCGCGCGCTCCGCCGCCGTCGGCACCGTCGCCAGGTCAGTCAGCGGCTGCGAGTCCTTCAGACCCTCCCACGCAAAAAAGAAAAACACCTTGTCGCGTCCGTTGAACACCTTCGGCACCACCACTGGGCCGCCCACCGTCAACCCGAACTGGTTGAAGTGAGTCACCGGCCGCGCCGTCGGCACCGCCTTGTTCTTGTTGAAGAAGCTGTTCGCGCCCAGGTTCGAGATCTGCCCAAACTCATACAGCGACCCATGCAGCCCGTTCGTGCCCGACTTCGTCGTCTGGTTGATCACGCCGCCCAGCGTATGTCCAAAGCTCGCATCCGTATCGAACGCCCGCACCGACACTTCCTGCACCGAATCCTGCGTCGGGCTGTACGCCAGACTGCCCGACCAGATCGTATCCGGCGCTCCATCCAGCAGTATTTCGCTCGTCTGCTTCGGCGTCCCGCCAATCGACCACGAGTTCGCCGCATTGTTGTCGAACGGATGCACCTGCCCCGGCTGCGCCGTCGAAATCACGCCGATAGAAAGCTGTGTCAGCATCGCCGGCGTACGCCCGTTCAGCGGAAGGTCCTCCACCTGCGCCGTCGTAATCACCTGCCCAACCGACGCATTCGCCTGGTCCACCAGCGGCGCATCCGACGACACATTCACCGTCTCCCCCGTCGCGCCCAGTTCCAGCGGAAAGTTGATGATCGGGTGCTCATTCGATTGCAGCGTCACCGCACTGCGCTGCGCCGTCTTGAACCCCGCCGCTTCCACCGTGATCTGATAATCCCCGGGCTGCAGGAAGGGAATCGTGTACTGTCCCGCATTGTCGCTGGTCGTCTTGTTGACCGTGCCCGTCCGCGTCTCGCGGACCGTGATGTTGGCACCGGGCACCACGGCTCCGGTAGGATCGGTGACCGCGCCGCTAACGGTGGCGCGAAACTCCTGTGCACTGACTGGCCCTAAAAACAAAAACACTGCCGCGATCAGCGCGAACATTGTTCTGGCTGCTCCATAAATCTGCTGCATGGCCCTACTGCTCCTTCGATTGTGTACGGACAACCCGCCTGTCGCGCGCCGGGCTTGATTTTCTAGGATGCCAATCGCACCTTCGGCGACACGCCAACCTCTCCAGCTCCCAAACCGGCACGCATCCCCCTACCGTGTCATCCGCGAAACCGCTTCTCCCAGCTACACTCGTAGCTATGTGCGGAATCGTCGGTTACATCGGTCCCAAGTCAGTCGTCCCTGTCATCATGGAGGGCCTCGCCCGCCTCGAGTACCGCGGCTACGATAGCGCCGGCATCGCCGTCGCCGGCTCCGGAGGCCAGTTCGAGATCCGCCGCGCCCCCGGCAAGCTCCGCAACCTCGCCGACATCCTCGCCACCGCGCCCGTCCACGGCACCTACGGCATCGGACACACGCGCTGGGCCACCCACGGGCGCCCCACCGAAGAAAACGCCCACCCCCACCGCGACGGCACAGGCACGCTCGTCGTCGTGCACAACGGCATCGTCGAGAACTACCTCTCCCTCAAGAACGCCCTCATCGCCAAGGGCCACAAGTTCGTCTCCGAAACCGACACCGAAATCATCGCCCACGTCATCCAGGAAGAGCTCGAACTCGCCGCCGCCTCCGCCGCCTCCGCCGCCTCCGCCGCCCAAGGCTTGTCATCCCGCAGCGCCGCGGAGGGATCCGCTTCACCCGCACCGGCGACAACCCTCCAGACCGACGCCCCCGACACCAACGAATCCATCGCCATCCTCTCCACCCCTGAACCCTGGGCCCTGTCCCCTGGACCCTCCCTCCCTCTGGAAGAGGCAGTCCGCCGCGCCGTCAAGCGCCTCACCGGAGCCTTCGCCATCGGCGTCCTCTCCTCCCACGAGCCCGACAAGATGGTTGCCGCCCGGTTCGGCCCGCCCATCGTCCTCGGCATCGGAGAAGGCGAGTTCTTCCTCGCCTCCGACGTCCCCGGCATCCTCCACCACACCCGCACCATTTACTTCCTCGAGGACCACGAAGTCGCCACCCTCACCCCCTCCGGCATCGTCCTCACCGACTTCGACGGCCACGCTCGCCCGCTCCACCCGCAGCGCATCACCTGGGACCCCATCCAGGCCGAAAAGGCCGGCTACAAGCACTTCATGCTCAAGGAGATCAACGAGCAGCCCCGCGCCGTCCGCGACACCACCCTCGGCCGCGTCTCGCTCGACACCGGCCGCGTCTTCCTCCCCGACATGACCATCACCCCCGCCGAGTTCAAGGCCGCCACCGGCATCACCATCGCCGCCTGCGGCACAAGCTGGCACGCCGGGCTGGCAGGGAAGTTCATGATCGAACGCCTCGCCCGCCTCCCCGTCGACGTCGACTACGCCAGCGAGTACCGCTACCGCGACCCCATCCCATCCCCCACCGACATCGGCCTCCTCATCACCCAGTCCGGCGAAACGGCCGACACCATCGCCGCCCAGACCGAGCTCCACAATAAAGGCTCCAAGACGCTCGCCATCTGCAACGTCGTCGGCGCGGCCATCACCCGCAAGGCCGCCGGCACCATCACCACCAACGCCGGCCCCGAGATCGGCGTCGCCTCCACCAAGGCCTTCACCGCCCAGCTCACCGCGCTCTTCACGCTCGCCCTCTACATCGCCCAGGTCCGCGAGGCCATTTCAGCCGAGGACTCCCTCCACCTCGTCACGGCCCTCTCGCACATCCCCGCGCAGCTCGAGCACGTCCTCCGCACGGTCGACGACCAATGCCAGCAGCTCGCCAAAATCTTCCACGCGTCGAACGACTTCCTCTTCCTCGGCCGCGGCATCCACTACCCCATCGCGCTTGAGGGCGCGCTCAAGCTCAAGGAGATCTCCTACATCCACGCCGAGGGCTACCCCGCGGGCGAAATGAAGCACGGCCCCAACGCCCTGATCGACGAAACCCTCCCCGTAGTCTGCATCGCCACCAAAGACCCCCACGACCCCTCATCGGTCCTGAAGTACGAAAAGACCCTCTCGAACATCCAGGAAGTCACCGCCCGTTCCGGCCGCGTCATCGCGATCGCTGTTGAAGGGGACACGGACATTGCAGGGCTTGTAGAACACGTCATCCACGTCCCCCCCAGCCACGAGCTCCTCCTCCCCATCCTCGAAGTAGTCCCCCTTCAGCTCCTCGCCTACCACATAGCCGTCCGGAGAGGCTGCGACGTCGACCAGCCGAGAAACTTGGCGAAGAGTGTTACGGTCGAATAGTGTACAGATCATGCATCCAGTGACATTCGAACGGGTGAGTCGCGCGCTCAGAAATCCTCTGTCTGGCGTAAGAGCGTGCTATTTAATTGAGGATTACTGGGATGACTTCAGTTACAAAACTCTCTTTCAATTGATCTATTTCGACGATCTTGGTAAACGCCATGAAATCGGCGACGTGAAAATAATGCAGAAAGGGATGGACCTTGGACGCATCAAACTCAAAGAAAAGTTCGGAAAGTTAAGGCCGAACTACGCGTCGCTAGGGACTCAGCAGAGTTATTACGAAAACCTCGTTGCCCTCGGTCCAAAAGTAGCGGAGAACATTCTTACTAGCTTGAGGGACGCAGCATGGAATCAATCGATCTACTTGTCGTTCAGGAATGATCCAGCGTTCCGAACCTCACTAATGCGCGGTCAGCGGCGATTAGATGTGCGGAAATTTTCGGACATTGCGCATAGGAGAGCGCATTCGACGCCTTACTTTTTCGAGTATAGATTTGCCTCCGAAAAAGTTAGATCGCTTGAATTTAAAGTCGTTCCTCATGCCCTACCTCCGACGAACATCCAAATGATCATTGGAAGGAATGGAGTGGGAAAGACGAGGCTTCTGAAATCCTTCTTACGCTATCTTTGTGACGGTGAGGATCCTCAGGCGGGAGGGACGATCACATTTCGCACTGACGTTGATGACAACGAAACGGATGGAACTTTCGCCAATCTGGTGAATGTAGCTTTCAGTGCGTTCGATGATATGTCATTCCCAGAGTCGCCCAATGGCACCAAGACGGGTATCAAGCTTTCTTACGTTGGCCTCCGGAGGCCGCTAATTGCGCCTAAGCTCAAGGAGGATTCACGAGGAGAGGTGAAGTCGGTTACGGCCCGTGCTAAAGAGCCAAAGACACAATTAAAATCAATTGAAGAGCTTACCGCAGAGTTCGTAGCCAGCTTTATGCTTTGCAAGCAGAGCTCTAGAAGTGATCAGTGGCTGCAAGTCATAAAGACTCTAGAGACTGACCCCGTCTTCGCCAGCATGCAGCTGGCTAACATGATTGAGATGACAGATGAATCAGCTCCCATAGAAGCGGCGAAGCTGTTTTCACTCGCTAGCTCGGGCCACAAAATAGTGTTGCTCTGCATGACTCGGTTGGTCGAGTTAGTCGAAGAGCGGACATTAGTATTGATCGACGAGCCCGAAGCTCACCTTCATCCCCCTCTGCAGTCCTCGTTCATAAGGGCCCTTTCGCAGTTGTTAACCGCACGCAATGGCGTCGGAGTGCTTGCAACCCATTCGCCCGTGATGCTTCAAGAAGTGCCAAGAGATTGCGTCTGGCTGCTTTACCGCGACATTAAAAACGTTGAAGCGCAGCGTCCTCAGGTGCAAACTTTTGCTGAAAACCTAGGCGTCCTCACCCGGGAAGTATTTAGAGTGGAGGCGACATCCAGTGGCTTTCATGCGCTGTTGAATCGAGAGATAGACGCGGCCGACTCATTCGAGGATGTTCTAGCGCGTTTCAGCAATCAAGTGGGGGCGGAAGGACGCGCGATCGCTCGAACCCTATGGAAAGCAAGAACGGAAACTGATAGCGAGGTCGAAGCCTGATGCTTCATCTCGAGTCCCCGCAGCATGATTTTGCACAGGTCTACTTGATGTGCGCAGGACGAACCAGGAATGAACTTCTGCGAGAGAACTTGCGGGCTGAGGCTCCCCGTGTTTTCGACCGCGGGGCGGACTATCGATTGAGGGCTAGCGAATCGGCTCTCCACAGAATGACGATTGAAGCGCCTCTTAATGTTACTTCCGAGGAACTGTCAGATTTGTATTCGCGAGTCCTTGTGAGTGGGGTTGCGAGAGCAGTTTACGAGTCCATTAGAGCCGGCAGTTTCCTACAGAGATGCCCACTGTGCGCTCAGCGTGACGTGCAAACATTAGATCATTATCTACCCAAGTCGGAATTTCCGGAATTCGCCGTTTTACCGATCAACCTAATCCCGAGTTGCTTCGAATGCAATAAAGCTAAATCATCGTACGTGGCTTCTCAGCAACCTGAATTGTTATTCCATCCGTACTTTGATGACTGGAGTGGCGCTGGATTGCTCGTAGCCAGCGTTGTGTGCGACGGGGAAGTTCAGATAACGTATGACGTAAATCGCGAGCTCGATGAAGCGATAAAGCCAAGGATCGCGAGGCATTTCCACGAACTATCCCTAGGTACCCTTTACGCACAACACGCGGGAATTGAATTGATCCAAAAGAAGGCATCATTTCTAGCGACGTTCGAAGCAGGAGGGGCTGGAGCGCTTCGCGAAGATTTGGCTTTCGAGGCACTTAGCCGGGCGAGGCCATTCCCAAACGCTTGGCAACCTGTGCTCTACTTGGCGCTGTCCTCCTCAGAGGAGTTCTGCAATGGCGGATTCAAATTAATCGAAGATGTATCGCCATTCTGAACGATCGCGAGGTGGGTGGGTGGCCCACTTATCCTTACCGACCATGCCGGGGTGGCCCATTCATGCGTGCCGTTGTTTTCTGCGCATGAGTGCGGAACCTCATAACTCCGACCCGCTATTCTCCCGCGGGTGGGCCCACCCACCGTATTGAGGATTGGCGGTGGGTCCAAACTGACTCACAGGAAATCGCGTGCCGTATATCTCGCTTCTGAGATGTGGGCATCTGGTGAGTTCGCCAGCTGTGGCAGCGCCGTGCTCCGAGCTCCCGCAGAGTGGAAGCTACTTCTATTCATCCTCGGGGGACACGAAGAAGCCGACGGCGTCCCGGGACGGACCTTTCCCAGTTCACACTTTTGTAATGAACGAAACCCGAAAACTCTGTGAATCACGGTTGACGCGCAATGCGACACATGACACTATTCTTCCATCTCAATCAGCCCCTCCGCGACTGTGTGAGTGAAAGTCGTGTCCTTGTAGGAGGATAGCAAGCCAACGTAAATTTCGCTGTTCGATCGGAGAGATGGAATGAACAGAACATATTTAAAACTATTCAGTATCTGTTTTTTAGCCTGCCTATTGTGCTTCGGAGCAAAATCGGCGCACGCCTCGAAGGTTTACCAGACGTCCGACGGTACTTGTTATGTAATCTACTACTATTACAATGAAGCGACGGACGAAACGATTGAGCTCTATCCTACCGTAAATTGCCCGTACACTCTGGATGATCCGGTCACTATTAACGGTCATGTTGAATACGCATATTGTCTCAATTACAACCCAGTGACTAATGCGTATGATCAAATAACGATATGCAGTTACTTTATCTATAACGGCTACTCGCATTTACGATACTCTCCAGAATACTCCTCCGTGAGGGAATCGTTTCATGAAACGGAGCTTCTTGACTCGTCTAGTGAGAAGCGATCTCGTCCATCTAGTACAAGTCCAGGAGACTTAATAGATTTCACAAGCTCGTCCAAGTTCGGAGTGATTGATCGAAGACGAGAGGGCGAAGAGTAGCTCTTAGTTATTGGACGGGCGGGTGGCCCACTTACCCTAACCGGTACAGCCGGGGTGGCCCATTCATGCGCGTTTTTGTTTTCTGCGCATGAGTGGGGAACCTCAGGAGCCGGAACCCGCTATTCTCCGCCCGACCCCGACGTCCCATAGATCGCGTGCAACTGCCTCGCGAGCATCGCACTCAGCAGTTCCTTCATCCCCGCAGACGGGCCCGATCATAAGCAGCCAGCCTCTGCCCTTGAAACCACCGGCATCAGCTCCCCAAATCCTCCCGAGGCCTACCGGAAAGGCAGGGTCTCCGACCCTGCCATCAGCCGCCAACGCCAAACCCTTCCTCGCTGCCTTAGGCCCGAGTGAAGCGTAGCGGGACGACAAAATTGCCTTCTTTCGTACTCGGGCGACCTCCATAAGCGATTCACTCTCCCCGGACCGCGAGTCCTCATAGTCGAAAGAGCCCAGCTAACCAGATAGCCACATACCAGCACCAGGGCGCATAACTCCAGCCGCCACCGCACGTTGCGCAGCCCTCAACGCCGAAATAACCCCCGCACCCACGCAACCCCACCCGCTCCCCGGCACTCTGATTCCCAGGCGCACAAACCGCCGCAGGAGAAACGACCGTGGGAACGCACGTCCATCACGTCAATATCAGCCATTACATCCAGTCCACCGAAGGCACGCACTCGCTCCTCATTTGGCTGGTCATCGGTCTCCTCGCGGGCTTTCTCACCGGCAAGATCATGCGCGGCGCCGGCTTCGGCCCACTCGTCGACATCGTCGTCGGCATCATCGGAGCCATTGTCGGCGGCCTCATCATGGTCACCCTCGGCTACGCCGGCTCCGGAGGCTTCCTCTACACCGTCTTCGTCGCCGTCATCGGAGCCATCGTGCTGACCCTCCTGCTCCGCCTCGTTACCGCCGGCCGCGTCCGCAACTTCTAGCCAGGTGGCCCGGTCATGGGTGCCCCGATCACGCGCTCTCCTTGCGCGTGGTCGGGAAACCTCAACTGTCCGGGCAAGGGCCCGCTGGCGGCAGCCCCCCAAATCCTGTCAACCCCCCACCCCTGTGCAAAACCCCCAAACCCCGCGCCATCACAGGCGAAATCCCACACCCCCTCCTTGCATTTTATTTCTCTCAACTCTCTACAATTGAAGTAGCTCCAAATAAACACCCGACTCCACCAGCAGACTCCGAGACCTGAAACAGACTTCAGCAGACTTGAAGTCCAGACCTAACTCCTGCAGAACGAAACTTTAGGACCAAAAGAGCCTATCTCCCCCCGGGGCGCCGCATGACGCTCTATTGCCCGCCGCCGTTCGCTCGGCTATCATCTCCTCGAACCACCAACCCGCCACAAAAATTGGAGTCGATATGCGCCTCAAGACCGCTCTCTTGCTGATAGCCGCTTTCACCACTCCCTGCAGCGTTTTCGCGGGCACCATCCCTGCCAGCCAGGTCACCGGCATCGTCGCGTTCGGCGACAGCCTCAGCGACCCCGGCAACGCCTCCATCGCCACCTTCGGCGCCTCGCCCGGCCCCGGATACGCCACCCGCCCCGTCCCCGGCGTTCCATTCCCGGTAGGCTACTTCACGAACCCGCAGGTCGGCGGCGGCCCCGCAGGCGTCTGGGTCGACCAGTTCGCCGCCATGATCGGCGTGCCGGACCCCGCGCCGTTCCTCGGCCCGCTCGGCGGCACCAACTACGCCATCGGCAGCGCGATGACCGGCAACTCCAACCCGCAGGACATGGCCAACCAGGTCGCCCTCTTCCTCCTCGCGAACGGCGGCGTTGCGCCCTCCAGCGCGCTCTACGCCTTCTGGGGCGGAGCCAACGACATCGCCGCCGCTCAGAACCCCATCACCGCGGCCGATAACATCGCCGCCGAAATCGCCACCATCGCCGGCGCCGGCGGCAAGAACTTCCTCTGGCTCAACCTCCCCAACCTCGGCAACATCCCCGCTTTCAGCGGCAATCCAGTCCTCTCTGCCGGGGCAACCGCCGCCTCCCAGGCCTTCGACGCCGAATGGGCCGCCAAGGTCGCCGCCCTGCAGGGAGCCGGCATCAACGTCATCAGCGTGGACATCGAAGGCCTCTTCGCCGCCATCCAGTCCAACCCCTCGGCCTACGGTCTCAACAACGTCACCACCGCCTGCGCCCTCACCCCCGGCTGCAATCCCAACACCGCTCTCTTCTGGGATTTCGAGCACCCAACCACCGCCGGCCACCAGCTCGTCGCCGAAGCCGCCTACAACGACGCCATCACCCCGGTCCCCGAACCCTCGACGATCGTCTTCGTAGGCACCAGCATCATCGGCCTCGCCGGCGCCCTCCGCCGCAAACTAGCACCCCGCGCCTAACTGCAGCGAAAATCCTGCTCACGCGCCCACCCTCTGCGGCTTCGCAAAGGGTGGGCTGCGGAGAGCGATCAGTGCGCTACCACGCTACGAGCAGCGACAGTTGAGTTGAGCTTTTCCGCGGCAGCGTGCATCTTCTCGCACCAGCCGGCCAACTTCTCTTTATCGATGACAGCGGCGCGGTAGTAGAAAACCAGCCAGTCCCCGGCAACTTCTATGTAGAAGTTCGGATCGCCGGTCGGAGGAACCTGCCGGCTTCCCAGCCCCCGCACATTGGGAAACGCGACCACCGTTTGAGTCCGCACTACAATCCTGTTGCCATCCTTGACTGAAAAGCTGGCCGTAAAGACCACCATCTCCGTGCCGCGCAGCGTCCCCTTGATCACATTGGCGATCTCGGGATCGTTGAGCCCGGTGCCTCGAAAGACGAAGCCGTCCGGCAGCTCCTTGCCCAGCAGTTCTAAGCCGCTGTCTTTCGCATGCTGCCGCATCTCCCGCTTCAGGCGGGCGCGGCGGACCTCGAAAGTAATCAACGAACCAACACCAGCAGTGGCTGCGCCGATGCTAAGAAGCGGAAGAGACAAAGCGATCAGAGCCATTAATGTTCACCTCGAAAATTCTCCTGGGGCCGAAAGTTTTCAGAGGGTACCATACTCCGCGGCGAAGCTCGCTTGCGCTCCAGCAGCGAAGCTCGACCGCTTTCGTTTCACAGCCGCCCAAATTCTCATCCTGACCCGAGCGCAGTCGAATGGGTCGCGGCACTTTGCGAGTTACGCAGCCAAAGAGCCTGCCCCGAGCCCGCCTTGAGTTCGCCGAAGGGGACCTGCCAAGCCTCCGCATCACCCCACCTCCTCGGCCCGTTCAACCCCGGACGCTCTCGCTTTTGCCGTTGCGTTTGCCTCTGAGATAGGTCCGGGCTTCAGCCCGAACGCCACGCCCCACCCACAACTCCGGCTTCAGCCGCCGGGACAAGCCTTCCTCTCCCGCCCACAGAGTCTCGAGGTCCGCAACATCCGTTGTGACTCACCCTCCATTCCATCCTCGCCCCACCGGGACGACGGGGACATCAAGCAGTTGGTGGAACACGTCATCGGAACAGATTTCTGTTGGTTGTGAGTGAGTAACAAGGTAGGCTTGCGTGCGGGTGCGTTCAGGTGAAATTATCTCGGCGGTTTAGACTAGGTGTAGGGCAAGCAGAGCTAGACTTCGTGGACATAGACACCGCCCGCGACACGCGTCTTTTCCTCGATCCGTATCTGCTGGCTATCAGTGATGATCCTTGGTCGCAGGATGCCTCCGTCACGATCAAGAATTTCTTCAACGCGTTTCTTGGACTGCTGTATTCCGGCGACCAGCAACATGCGCGAGAACTCTTCGATTATCTGCATGAACCAAATGAAACTTGTCTTGGCCTGTCTCGTCGCAAGCCCAAGGGACGCGGGGTTGGCGAAGGAGATGCGGAACGCATCTTCGATTCACTAGCATCCAGTAGAGCTGCACAAACGGGACTCCTGCACGATCTGGAGGACACTAGGATTTTCGTACGAGGAGTTGATCGAGACAAAGCTTCGGACATGACGACCAACATCATCCGCAAGCATCTCATTGACTATACCGTTGATCAAGCGAACCTTTGGAATATTCCACTGCGGGAAAATGCTCCCAGTGGGGATTGGTGGAACGCTGAAACCCGACAGTGGGAGCAATCGCTCGAGAAGAACCTGTATGTGGGTGATCGACGAATTTTGCTGATTCCTAAATCGGTCGTATCCTATTGTAAAAAATATTCTCCGAAACAGTTCCATCAGCATTTTGTGCTCAATTTCATGCAGAGCGAACACCTCCGGTTAGGCACAAATTTAGTGCAGACGCGCCGCAGGAAGAAGAATCGAGAAGAGATACGGTTCGTAACAAAGAAATCGATCATCAGGAGCGGTGAAGGAATCTACGACAAAGATTTGATGGCCAATTTCACTCTGGCCCATCAGAAAGTATTTCAAGATTTTAAGGTCGCACAGAGAACCAAAGAAGCAAGTATCCCTCTGGCTGATTTCTTAGATGTTTCGGTGCCGGAAGTTTGCGAACATTTGATTCAAAAACTCGGTAACGTTCCGACAGGCAGGGAACACGCTTCCGAGTATCAGAGAGTAGTAATTAGTATCCTAGACTTTCTTTTGTATCCGAAGCTCACAAAGCCCCGTATGGAAGAGGCTATTCATGAGGGCAGGAAGCGCATCGATATCACTTTCGACAATGGTGCCGGAGCAGGATTCTTCTTTACGCTTGCTCACCATTCTCAGGTGCCCTGTAGATACATATTTTTTGAATGTAAAAATTACGGATCTGAAATAGCCAATCCCGAATTGGATCAGATCAGTGGTCGATTCTCCGTGAACACCAGCAAGTTTGGTGTCATTGTATGTCGATCCCTACGAAATCACGATCTTTTCCTTCAAAGGTGTAGAGATACTCTCCAAGCTCAACGTGGGGTCGTCCTTCCCCTCGTAGACGACGATCTGACGGCCGCCCTACAGGCTAGGTCAGAGGGCAGAGACAGTTTCTTGGAGGAGCGATTTGAAGAGTTATATCGGCGCGTAGCACTGACCGGAATCTAACGAGGCTTACTTGGGCGCCCCGTAAGCGATTGAGGTGCCTATTCCGGGCGAGCCCTTCGCGCGTAGCACCCCTTACCGCTCGGCTTTCTGTCCTCGATTTGTCTTGATATGTGAACGATTTCCGGATAGCCTGATCCATCACCTAAAAATCCCGTTGGAGGCTCATCCGTGAGAAAAGTACTCCTAGCTTGCTGCCTGTCTACACTTTTCGTCTCAGCATACCCCGACGACCGCTTTGGACGACCCGTCGTCAAGGTCAAAGAGTCGAAGGACTATCAGTTCATCAGGCTCGACGATGTAAATTACCCCACGATTTCGAATGCCCGATTTGCCGTAAGCTGCATAGTCTATCGCGGCGCACAGAATTACTACGTCGAAGTGAGCGTAAAGAACAATACTGGAGCACCGGTCGCTCTTCCGACTAGTTTTCTTGCCTTCGACAAGCCGGGTTACAGCGTATATCGTGGCGACACAATGTTGGCGGCCCAGCAGGCTGCCGGTGCATCAGGCCAGCGTTTTGTACCAGTGCCCCCTCCTTACGTACCACCAACCTACAACACGACGATCAATGGCACTGCAACAACCAACGGCAACCAGACCACTATCAACGGCACCTCAACTACTACGCCGGACTATTCCGGTCAAGCAGGAGCAAATCTAGGGAATGCAATTGGGAATGCGATCGCGGCCCACAGATTTGTAAAAGCGCAACGGACCGAAGCAGCATTCTCCACATTTCTTGCGCAGCATGCTCAGACCGATGCAGATACTCCGTTGGAACCGGGCAAGTCACGGACGATTGTCGCTGTGTTTCAGCAGGCAAAGCAAAAGAAAAAGCCATTCGAGATCTCTGTCCGCGTGGGCGAGGATACGTTTCATTTCGACTACAAAGAATAAGACGGGTGGCTACGCATTCGGGGAAGACGGGTGGCCTGAGTCCCCGCTCAGCCAACTATCCGCGCCAGCGTCTCTCCAACCCAGCACCCTCACGCCCAAGAACGCAACAACGTAATCTACCTCTGCATGCCCCGCACCCGCCCATCCTTCAGCATCCTTCTCCCTCTCATCACGCTCGCGCTTGCCTTTGCGGTGCTCTCCGCGCTCACGACTATCCGTTACGTCCATCTCCGCCAGGTCTCGGCGCACGGCCGCCCGATCCACATCCACAACCACATCGTCGACTACAGGCTCACCCCCAACCAGTTCCTGGCCGCATCAGTCGGTTATGCGGCGGGCATGGCGGGCCGTCCCATCTTTGCCGCCAACCTCCCCGCGGCGAGCATCGAGCTAGCTATCAGCGCCCTCGCAGGTTCATGGCCTGACATGTGGCGGCCGAAAGCCTTCGGCCCCGGCGGAATCCTCCTCTGGCGCGCCCTCATCTCCCCGATCTATTGCCTGCCGTTCTGGTGGTTCGCCGGCCTCGGCCTCGACGCCGCATTCGCCCACCGCCGCCTCCGCTGGCCGGTCCTGCTCCTCGGCACAATCCTGTTCGCGCTCTTCGCCACCCTCGGCATCGGTCTCGCCTTCACCATAGAGCGCGGCGAGTTCCAGGAATCAGGCGTAATGTTCTGCGGTTTCGCACTGTGGTCGGCGCTGTGGGCCACGTTCCCCGCCACATGGCTCCGCGCCTTCCTGCAACGGCGCAAGTCGGCGGCGCTCCCACCCGCCGCCGATCCGCTCTCCACCCTTCACACCCCCTGACGCACCAACCTTACCCTGCATCCTTCACCAAACCCTCACCGACGCCATCGGTCGAAGGCCGCACCACCTGCTGCGTCTCCCGCCGCTCCTCCAGGTTGCCCTCCCGCTGCTCCGAGCCGGTCACCGCGCCCTCGCCCTGCGGCCCGCCGTGGCCCTCGACCCCCGCGCCGCCGCGCGCATACTTCGGATCGTCCGCATCGTTGGTCAACGAGCTCCCGGTCATCCGATCATTCACTGCCATTGCATCCTCCTCGCCCGGCCAGCGGGCATGGCTCTTCAGATGCCGCCGGTCCGCACGCCGTCTTACCAGGGCCGCACACGCGCCAGGCGATACAATTGCCCGAACCCCCACGGAGCCCTCATGTCCACCGCCACACCTGCACTCACGCTCACGGTTGAAACCAAAGGTGACGCAGCCCTCGTCCTCTGCCAGGGCAAGCTGGTCTACGGCGCCGGCGACCTGCTCTATGTTCCGGTCAGCGCGCTGATGGCCGACCACAAGCGGATCATCCTCGACCTCGCCGGCCTCACCCACATGGACTCGCTTGGCCTCGGCACCCTCGTCCGGCTATATGTTCATGCGAAAACGAAAGGCGCCACCATCGAACTCCGCAATCTCGGCAAAAAGGTCAACGAGCTTCTCATCATGACAAACCTGCTGCCGGTCTTCTCCTCCGTCGGCGAGACGCGCCTTTGGATGTAAGCGCGACACGCTGGCTTCCATTTCCCGCGCGCCCGCGTCCCATACCGATGACCTGGAACACCCGCGCGCTCCTTTTCGCGCTTCTGATGCTCTCTTCCGCGGCCACAGCAGCAAACGCCCAGGCCACTCCCGCAGCCTCGCGCACCATCGACTTCTCCGCCTTCGGCGGCCTCACCGGAACCTACACCGGATTGAGCGGTGGACGGAACCTGTCCATCACCGCGGGCTTCGACGTCAACCTGCCTCCCATCTACGGTGTGCGGCCATCGGTCGAGGTGCGCGGCACCACGCCCATCAAGAACGGTCACGTCGATGCGCAGAAGGACATACTCGTCGGTCCGCGCGCGGAGTTCACCTTCGGCCGCCTCCATCCGTACGCTGACTTCCTCATCGGCCGCGGCAAGATCAACTACATCGGCAACTACATCACCTACAACTCGACTATCATCACGGGCTATTCGACGAGCACCGTCCTATCGCCGGGCATAGGCGTTCGACTCGACGTCACGCGTCACATCTCCGCGCTCGCCGACGTCCAGTTCCAGCGCTGGAGTACTCCAGTTTCGCTTTCCGGTCATCTCCTGTCCAAGCCGCTCACCGTCGGTCTCAGCTACCGCTTCGCGTGGCCTGGACGTCACGCGGGCACACCCCGATAAAGCTCAAAAAAAAATATCCAGTCCGCCGCCTCCGCGCGCTACACTCATCCCGCATCAAACTCTGGGAGTAAAGGAGATAGCAAATGGATCAGGGTCACGGAATCATTGCGTGGATCATCATCGGCATCATTGCGGGCTGGCTCACGGGCAAGATCATGAAAGGCTCCGGTTACGGCGTCTTCATGGACATGGTCATCGGCCTGGTCGGTGCGCTCATCGGCGGTTTCGTCTCATCGCACCTCGGCTTCGGTGGTGCGGGCGATCACGGCATGATTATGAGCATCGTCATCGCCGTCATCGGTGCTGTCATCCTTACCTGGGTCGTTCGCCTTGTCACTGGAGGCAGTCGAACGTAATCATTCTGCACCAACGTACAAGCCGCGCCCCAGGGCGCGGCTTGTACGTTTCCACCCGAGAAACTTAGTTCACTGACAGCTTCCGCCGCCGCAACATCCCCGCGACCGAAAGCACGCCCGTACCAACAAGCGCGAGCGTTCCCGGCTCCGGCACCGCTGGCGGTGTGTTCGGAGGCGTCGGCAGGTTGCCCTGGAACTCCACATTGTGGAGCTCGCCCGACGAGTTCAACTGCGCGACCAGTACGGTGCCGTCGATATCCGAGCCCGAATTGAGGATCGCAAACGGTGCGAGGATCGCGGCGCTGAACTCCCCGCCCAGATTCAGCGCCTGCGTGTCGGGAAAGTTGAACAGGATCTTGTCGGTCAGCGTGCTGTTGAAGTGCTGGCCTTCGTTGTACTCCAGCGTGCCATTCGCGGTAGACGTGATGACCCCGCCGTTCAGCGCTCCAATCACGTTGATGATGATCGTCGGCGACGCGCCGGGATTGGTGTGAATGTCGAGCTGCCCATTTGCGAACTGCGCTGCGGTGATGTTGAAGATGTCCAACGTATCGTTGCCCGCATACAGGATGTAGTCCGACGGATTGATGCCGCCGAAGCCCGCCGGCCGCGAGAACCCGATCACTGTGCCGACTTCGCCGAGGGCTGCCAGCGCGGTGGTCTCCGCCGTGCTGCCCAGGAAGAGGCTCTGCGCTTGCAGCTGATTCCGCAGCGCCGTAAAGTCCAGCGGCGAGTTGCTGCCGTTGCCGGTCACCAGGGTTCCCTTGGTTCCGCCATTGCCGTTGAAGGTAAATGTCCCCACCGGAGGGTTCACGAACGCGCTGCCGTCACTGTTGATGACGATGTTGCCCTGGCTTCCGCCGTTGGCGATCACGTCGAAGCTCGTCCCGCCAAACACCGAGCCGTTGTAGTACGGATCGGGAAGCTGCCCGCCAACGAGGTTAGTACCCACCGTGCCCACGCTCAAAATCTTGCCGTAAGCCGCCACGCGTCCTGTGACCTCGGAGCCCGTGTTCACTGTGCCCGCGATGACAGTTTGTCCGTTGGCATTCACGGTCCCAAGCGTCACAAGGTTATAGGCGCTGGCGACGCCGAACGGATCGGCGTTGCAGATCAGCGGAGAGGAACAGACGGCTGTCAATAACACAATTGTGCGAAGCTTCACGTGCGGATCTCCTTTGGCTATGGACAGAGAACAGGGCAAAGGCTTTACAGCCTCACAACCCCCAGAACCCCTCCCCCAATAGTGGTATAGCCATTGAAGTCCTTTTCTCGCCCCAGTGCTTCCCCCGGCCGTTCAATCCTCCTGAATCTTTGGTAACCACTTCACCGCAAGGGTAGTTACCGCCGGACCGAGCTCCGCCCAAAACGTCCACGCGCGAGCCTCACCGAACTCGCGCTAAACTCCATTCCATGCAGCCCAACGTCCCCACGCTGTACGAATGGCTTGGCGGAGCCGCTCCGCTCCAGCGCCTCATCGAGCGCTTCTACGAGAAAGTCCCCAGCGACCCGCTGCTCGCACCTCTCTTCGCGTCCATGCCCAGGGAGCACTTCCAGCACGTGGCGACGTTCATCGCCGAAGTCTTCGGCGGCCCCGCCGACTACACCGCCCACCACGGCGGCCACGCCGCCATGATCCGCCACCACCTCGGCAAGGGCATCACCGAGCAGCAGCGCCAGCGCTGGGTTGCTCTCCTGCTCGAAACCGCCGACGAGCTCGCCCTTCCCTCGGACCCCGAGTTCCGCTCCGCGCTCGTCGCTTATCTCGAATGGGGTTCGCGCCTGGCCGTCATCAACTCCGCGCTGCCCGCCGACACGGCAGTCACCGCCGCTCCCATGCCCGCATGGAACTGGGGCGTTCCCGGCGGCCCTTACATTCCCGACGCCGAGGACACCGCTAAAGGTTGAACAGCTCCCGTAGCCTCTTGGTCTGCGACCGGCTTACCGGCACCTCGGTCTGCTTGCGGTCGTCCATGCGCAGCTGGTAGCTCGACTTGAACCAGGGAACCACCTCGCGGATGTGCTGGATGTTCACCACGAACGACCGATGCGCCCTCCAGAACGTCTCCGGATCGAGCTGTTCCATCAGCTCTTCCAGCGTCCTGCAATTCGAGTCGCCCTCAACCGTCTTCGTCACCACCGAGATCGTCCCACCGTCGATCGACGCGAAGCACACATCTTTCTGGTCGACCAGCAGCAGCCTGCTCTGCGCCCGGACCACGACCTTGCCCGACCGCGCCGGCGCCGCCGCTCCCGGCATGCTGCGTTCTTCCACCATGCGCAGCAGCGCGTCCAGCTTGGCCTCCGCCGCCGCATCCAGTCCGCTCGATATGGCGCCGCCGTTGCTGTCAACCGCCGCCGCGGCCTTCAGGTGCAGCTTGTCGAGAGTCTTCACCAGCCGCGCCTTATCGAACGGCTTCAGCAGGTAATCGACCGCGTTCACCTCGAACGCGCGCACAGCATACTGGTCATAAGCGGTCGCAAAAACCACCTGTGGCAGCCGCCCTTTCTTGTCCAGCGAGAGCACTTTCTTCAGCACCGCAAAGCCGTCCAGCCCTGGCATCTGCACATCGAGAAAGATCACATCAGGTTTGTGCGTGCGGATCAGCTGCACGGCCTCAATGCCGTTGGTCCCCTGCGCCAGCACCTGCACGCCACCCGCGGCGTCCAGCAGATACTGCAATTCTTGCCGCGCCAGCGGCTCGTCGTCGATGATCAGGGCTGTAAGAGTACCGGACATAAGCTACCCCTGCCATTATCCTCCAGCAGGGTTGACCAGGTCGTCCTCAGGGGCAGCGTCTAAACAGGCTGCGGGCTACGTCAAAATTTCCAGCGGTCCTGTGCCCTGACTAACCTCAGCCTCTTCAGAAACGCGGTCCGGCAAAAACAGGGAAAACACTGTGCCATGATGCCGGCCTGCTGCGCTCGTGCGCACGGAAAGTTTCCCTTTGTGCCGCTCTACAAGTTCGTTTGTAATCCACATGCCGAGCCCCGTTCCCGTTTCACTCTTGGTCGTAAAGAACGGCTCCTTCAGCCGTCGCAGCACTTCCGGCAACATACCCGATCCGTTATCGCTGATCGTAAGCCGCACACCCCGCGTGCTGGATTCGCCCCAGAGTGTCGAATCGGCGATGCGGATGCGGAGACGGCCGTTCTGTCCCATCGCATCGATAGCATTGTTGATGATGTTTGTGAGCACTTGCTGAATCTCCCCCGGCGTGCACGGGATTTGGCGCTCGGAGCGAATCTCGCGCACAACCTCCGTCGCCGTCACGGTCAGCTTTGGACGCAGGAGAACCAGCACACTATCGACGATCTGTGCCGGAGCGCAAGTGGTCGTCGTGCCCGGCTTTCTGGAAAATTGCAGTGTTTGCTGCGCTATGGTGGCCACTCGCTCAAGCTGTGCCAGGGCCTCGTCAAGGAACGCGGCCTGTTCCGGAGCGGCATCACTCTGAGCCAGGAAGACGAGGTTGACTGCAGCCTCCAGCGGATTATTGATCTCGTGAGCGACGGAGGCCGCCAGCCGCCCGGCAACCGCGAGCTTCTCCGTCTGAATCAGCGCTGCCTCAGTCTGCTTACGACGCGTCACGTCGAGGCAATAACCGGCCATCGTGACTGGCTCACCATGCTCATTCAGAACAACCCTGCCGCCGATACTTATCCACTTCTCCTCCGGGTCGCCGCCGGGGCGCGACACCTGATACTCGGAGGTGAAGCTATCGCCAGTCCGGATCGCCTCCTGGATTTCCGCCTCAACACGAGTCACATTCTGCGGATGCACGAGCGAACGCCACAAATCGTAGTTCGCTTCGACCTCGGGAGAGAGAGCATGCAGCCGGTAAAACCCTTGCGACCAGCGGGATTTATTGGTGCGCAGGTCCCATTCCCAGATTCCAAGGTCGGCTCCTTCAAGAGCCAGCTTGGTGCGCAGCTCGTCCTCTCGCGCGAGGTCTCTGCTCCGCTCCTGTTCTGCCAGAATCTGCTGCTCGGCTTTCGATAGAGCAAGTTGCCGCTCCCCCGCCAGTCGAGCCTGCCGTTCCCGATCCATGGCGGCCCGGCGCGTGAGCACTCCCGCGAGGATGGAGCCGAGCACAAACGCGGCGACTCGAAAGCTCGACCCAGCCACCGCCGGTCCCAGGGGAATCTTCTGCGTAGAGAACATGAAGTGTTCAATCAGCAGGCCTGCGATTGCAGCCGTCGCTATCGATCCTGCCGCCTCCCACAACCATGCACTGAGGATGACCGCTGGATACGCGATGATGTACGGAGACCGGTCATTGGGCGGCATTGCCCATGTGATCAGCATCGGTATGCAGCCCAGAGCTGCACCCTTCAGCACTCGGGCTGTTGTGGACCGAATCCTCATGTCTCTATTGTGCCGCCTGGACGGCTTTCATTTCTCAAAACGCGTCATGGGGGTCATCGACACACAACTGGCTCGATTCCATGCAGGCATTGCCCGATCGAGCAAATTTAGTTTCTGGTCGGAAGAGCCTGCCAGACACCTAGTCGCTATAGGAGCGCAGCCGCGCCGGTGCGCCATCCTGCGCCAGGTCGTGTCCGCACTGCGTGCAGAACACGTCCGTAATCTTCACGCCGCGGTGGCAGGTCCCGCACACCGGCGCCATCTGGAACTGGCACTGCGGGCAGAAGTGATAGCTTGCCGCAATCGACGTCGAGCAGTTCGGGCACTTCGACAGGATCGGCTGCCGCAGCAGGAAGTACACCACCGCGCCGATGCCGCCCGGCAGCACCACGCACATCAGCATCCACAGCCCCGGAGACATGCCCCGCCGCTTCACATCGCGGCTCACATACCCCAGCAGCAGCGCATAGCTCGCCCACAGCGTGCCCCAGCAGTAGCCCATCATCAGCCGCATGGGCAGCATTTCGTGCTTGTGGTGCGGCATTACGTCGTGGAACACGAACTGCATGGCCACGAACAACGCAATCGCCAGCGCCATCGACCAGCGCGGAATCATCCGCAGCTCGGCGTCACCGCTTGAAGCCGCATCCACCTTCGCTGATGTTATCCACGAACTCAATGCGGCATCTCCTGGCCGCCGCGCACGCGCCGAAACCAGATGGTGCCCATCGCCAGGGCCGTCACCGGCAGCAGCCAAACCATAAAGACCATCAGCTGATCGCTGGCGTCCGGAACCCCGTCCGGAGTCAGGTCGTACCCATCCAGCACCGCCCACGCCGCATAGCAAAGTATCGGTAGCAGTACCGAGAAAATCCCCAACGGCACCCACAGGCTGCGCTTGCGCTCCTGCTGGGCGCGCATGCTCAGCGCCTGTTCGCGGATCACGCGGTGGGTACGGTTCACCACCGAAGCGCGCGCATTACCGTTATCGTTCGCAAATGTGTTCATCGCCGCGCCTCCGCCGTCTTGGCGCGCGAACGCAGGCTCAACAGCTCCGGCTTCAACGCCGCGAGGCCCCGATACAGCCGCGACTTCACCGTCGACAGCGGCGCCTGCGTCACATTCGCAATCTCTTCTAGCGACATCTCCTCATGAAAGCGCAGCGTCAGCACTTCACGATAGCTCGGCTCCAGCGTCTGGATCACCTCAGCCACTTCAGCCGCATTCTCACGGCCCTGAAACTGCTCCAGCGGCGAAGGTCCGTCTTCGACAATCTCGAACGGCCGCTCATCGTCGCCGCCTTCGCGCATCTCGTCGAGGCTTGCCATGGTGCGCTTCCGCGAGAGGTCGATCACCAGGTTGCGCGCAATCGTAAAGATCCACGTATCGAACCGCGCCTGCCCGTTGTACTGCGACCCACGTCGCAGCACGCGTATCCACACTTCCTGGAACAGGTCTTCGGCCACTTCGCGCTTGCCGGTCAGGAACATCAGGTAGCGCATCAGGCGATGCTGATAGGTCTCGATCAGCCGATCCATCAACTCCGGATCCTGGCGCTTCAGGCCGCGCGCGATCGCCGCGTTTTCACGCTGAATCTCCTTCACGGCGGCTGCGCTCAGAACGGTCGAGGAACTCATAGGCATAATGACGGGAATAGTTGTGCGAAAGTCTCGGTCGGCTGAGAATTTATCTTTCTCCATTGTATGGTCTGGCGCTTCGTCCGGTAATCGATTTTTCTCTGAAACCACCGTCATATCGTCATCACAGCCTCGCCTTTCCAGCGCAGCGATACACTAAATCCATGGACGTTTTATACGGCCTCCACCCCGTGGAGGAGGCCATCCGCGCCGGCGTTCGCCAGATCGACCACGTCAGCGTTGCCCGCGAGCGTGAAGCCCGCCGCGATCCCCGCTTCGAAACCGTGCTCGAGCTCTGCCGCCAGGCCGGCATCCGCGTCTCCGCCGAGCCGCGCGACCAGCTCACGCGCCACACCAAGACCGACCAGCACCAGGGCATCGTCGCCTTCCTGCGCGAGCGCAAGTTCCTCGCCCTCGAAGACCTCATCGACGCTCCGCCCCGCCACGCCGGCGCACACTTCTTCCTCGCGCTCGACGGCGTCGAAGACCCCCACAACCTCGGCGCTCTCCTCCGCTCGGCCGACGGCGCGGGCATCGACGGCGTCATCGTCCCCGACCGCCGGTCCGCTCCACTCAGCGCCGTGGTCGCCAAGTCCTCCGCCGGCGCGTCCGAACACGCCCGCATCGCCCGCGTCACCAACATCACCCGCTCGCTCGAGGCCATGAAGAAGCGCAACATCTGGATCGTCGGCCTCGACGAGCGCGGCACGCCCGACTACATGGACTTCGACTTCCGCCAGGACTGCTGCCTCGTCCTCGGCAGCGAAGGCTCCGGCCTCCACGAGCTGGTCAAGCGTACCTGCGACCACCTCCTCCGCATCCCTATGGCCGGCAGCGTCAGCTCGCTGAACGTCTCAGTCGCCGGCGCGGTCGTCATGTACGAGGCCATGCGCCAGCGCCGCGGCTCCCCCATCGCCCCGCCCCCCAAACCCAAAAAGCCCCTCAAAGGCCTCGGCTCATAACCAACAGAACGCCTTCCTCTAAGCTCACGCGCTCTAAGCTCTGAGCTCATCCCCACCCCGGAGTGCCAACCTTCTCACTCAAAACTCACAACTCACAACTGAACAAAACCCGCCTTTCCGAACCATCCCTCACCACCAGAGTCCAACAGTCAATGAAGAAGTTCCTCCCCGCACTCCTCCTGCTCGCCGCGACCGCCCCCGGGCAGACCCCGCAACAAGACCCACCCAAAGGCGAAGTCATCTTCGAGCGCCACGGCGAACCCGCCGACCAGCCGAAGGACGCCACCCAACCGGCTGCACCCGCAAAAGAAGCTGCCCCCGAAACCCCCGCCGACATCACCGACACCCAGCGCTCCGCCCTCACCTTCACTGCATACGACCTCGACGCCCGCCTCACCCCCGCGTCCTCGCGCCTCGCCATGCGTGCCCGCCTCACCGTACACAACGACGGCACAGCCCCGCTCAAACACATCGCGCTGCAGGTCTCCTCCTCGCTGAAGTGGGAAAGCGCCACCCTCGTCGCCGGTGCGCAGCGCACGCATCTTCCCCTCGCCCAGCACCTACTCGAAACCGACGCAGACCACACCGGCAGCGCCAGTGAAGCCATCCTCACGCTGCCCACACCGCTTGCCCCCGGCGCGTCCCTCACACTCGACACCTTCTACTCCGGCGTCATCACCCAGAACTCCACGCGCCTCGAGCGCATCGGCGCGGCCCACAACGAAGCCGCCAAAGCCGACTGGGACGCCATCACCGATGACGCCGTCGCCCTCCGCGGCTTCGGCGACGTCCTCTGGTACCCGATCTCCGCGCCGCAGCTCTTCCTCGGCCAGGGCGCGCAGCTCTTCGACGCCATCGGCCAGACCCGCCTCCGCGAGTCCACCGCGCCCGTCCACCTCCGCCTCTCCGTCGAGTACACCGGCGACCCGCCCGTCGCCGCCTACTTCTGCGGCCGCCGCCGCGCGCTCAAAAACGTCGCCGACAACGACGCGGTGCCCGTCGTCAACGCCCCCGGCCTCGCCACCACAGAGTTCGCCACCACACCCCTCGGCCAGCGCATCCCCAGCCTGTTCCTCATCTGGTCGCCCGAAATCTTCGCCGCCCCCGTCCCCGGCGCATCCTCCTCCTCCGGCGTCCTCGCCATCGAAACCACCGACGAGTCCCAGCTCCCCCTCGTCACCGCCAACGCCAAAGAATCGGCCGCGCTGCTAACCGACTGGCTCGGCCCCCAGCCCCTCTCCTCGCTCGCCATCCTCGACCACCCCGGCCAGCCCTTCGAAGACGGCCCCTTCCTCGTCGCCCCACTCTCCGCGCTCGGCGGCCCGGACGCCGGCCCGGCCATGACCCACTCGCTCGCCCACGCCTGGATCCAGACCGGCCAGCCCTGGATGGACGAGGGCCTCGCCCAGTTCTTCGTCCTGCTCGGCATCGAGCGCTCCCGGGGCAGGGAAGCCGCCACCGCGCAGCTCACGGCGCTGCTCCAGCCGCTAACACTCATCGAGCCCCCGCTCGAACCCGGTAAAGAAGGTCCCATCGGCCAGCCCCTCCCCTCAGCAACCAGTGAGCTCTACTTCCGCCGCAAGGCCGCCGCCGTCTGGTGGATGCTCCGCGACATCGCCGGTGAAGACGCGCTCAAGCAATCCCTCGGCGCCTGGCGCACCCAACCCACGTCCACCGTCACACCCGAGCAGACCGCCGCCCGCTTCGAAGCCCTGCTCGAAAAAACCGCCTCCAAAGACCTCCACTGGTTCTTCGACGACTGGGTCTTCCACGACCGCGGCCTCCCCGACCTCACCATCGTCGACGTCACGCCCCGCGAGCTCCCCGCCTCAGCCGGCAAATCCAGCGGCTGGCTCGTCGCCGTCACCGTCCGCAACGACGGCGCAGCCACCGCCGACGTCCCGCTCGTCATCCGCGCCGGCACCTACAGCACAACGCAACGCATGAGAATCACCGGCTTCAACACCGCCACCACGCGCATCGTCGTCGAAGCCCCACCCACCCAGATCATCCTCAACGACGGCACCACCCCCGAGCAGCGCGCCTCCACCCACACGCGCGACATCGTCCTCCACACCAAATAACCCCGGAGCCGCACTCCGGCGGGTGCCCCATCTTCGCGACGGTTTCTCGTCGCTAAGGTGGGCATCGCGCGCCAGCGCGACCGCTCTCTTCCACCCCCCGCCAAATGTGTCATCTCGACCGGAGTCTTCGCGCATTTGCGAAGACGAAGTGGAGAGACCTGCTTCCCGGCCTGAAGCCACACCGACCTTCTACCGCTACCGCCGCCGAGGCTTCTTCACCGGCTCCTGCGCCTTCACCGCCGAGCAGCTCTGCACCCCACCCCACGCCCGCGTGCACACCACATCCACCTTCACGGCCGCGGACCCACTCCCCGGCAGCACATGATCCAACCCATCCCCCAGCGGCGGCAGCACTGAAACCAGCACTCCCACCTCCTGCGGTGTCGCCGTCCCCACCAACTGCACCGCATACCCCTGCCGCCCCGCAGTCCCGCTCAGCATCAGCGCCGGACGATCCACCGGCGCAATGTTCACCGGCACCAGCGCAAACCCGTCGCCGTTCGACGCCACCAGAAACTCCCTCAGCTCCGGCGGACTCTTCAGCGGCGGAATGCGGTCGACAAACTCCGCCGTGTCCCGGAACTCCCCCTGCCAGCCTTGCCCAGGCACCCGCGTGACCGTCCCTGCAACCTTCCCCTGCGGCTCAAATCCCGCCGGAACCCGCCGCGAGAACAGCCTCGCCCAGTCCAGCAGCCACGCATCCGGCACATTCGTCATACCCAGCCGCAGCCCGCTCGTATGCAGTCCGGTCAGGTCGAGCAGGTCAGCCGTCGCTGCCACCAACCCGCCGCCATCCTTCTCGCCCGGCAGAGACGTCGTGCACGCCGGCTGGTGGATCAGCGCGGTATTCACCGCCAAATGCCCCATGCAATCCACGTCCACATCCAGCAGCTTTCCGGGAATAAAGTCCGCCCGCCGCACACCCCGCAGCTTCAGGCTCCCCGTCATCGGCGCATCGCCCAGCGTTCCATGCAGCGTCGCCGTCGCCTCCATCGTGCCGCGCCAGCCTGCATCGTTGCCGGTCAGCACCCGGCTCGCCTCGCCCAGCGGAGCCCGCCGCCACGCCGCCGTCATCTCGATTGGCACATCCGCCAGCCGCGCCGCGCGCTGCAGCGTCGCCTCCAGCGTCAGCTCCCCGGTGTCCGACACGCTCGTGTCCGTCCGCGCCGGCCGCGCCTGCAGCCTCAGCCGCCACTGCTGCGGAGAAGGCAGCCACAACGCAAACTCCGCCTCGGTCAGCGCCAGCGGCATCTTCTCGTCGCCCATCTTCACATTCAGCCGCGCGCCTGTCGCTTCGATATACGGGAACCGCGGCTCCGGCCCGGCCTCGCGTTGCGCTGTCGGCGCCGTCTCGGTCTGCGCCGCATGCAGCAAAATGCTCTCAAGGTTCCAGCGCCCATCCTTGCGCCGCACCAGGTTCACGCTCGGCCCCGACCCATGCTCGTCGACCTCAAAGGCGATCGTAGAAAACTCCACATGCCGCCGCCACAGCGAGCTCAGCCGCAACCGCGCCGTCACCTTGTTCGCCCGGATCACCGGCTCCGCGCCGAAGCTCGGGTCCTCGCTCACCACCAGGTTCTGCAGCGTGAACCCCGGTACCGGCAGCACGTTCAGCGTCACGCTGTCCAGGTGCACGGGCCGCCCCAGGCTCTCGCTCATCTTGCTCGCAATGCGCACGCGCAGCCGGTTCACATTGATCAGCGGCGGCGTCAAGATCAGCGCCACCACCAGCAGAACGATCCCCAGCGCCCACAGAAACCGGCGCCGAAATCTGCGCCTCCGCTCCGGCGCGTCTTCCGCCTCCGCGGTCTCGTCGAAGCCTTCTTCCAGCTCGCTCATCCCTTTACCGGATCACATGCAGGGTCCGCGACCAGCGCGTGCCATCGAAGATGTGGATCACCACATGGAACATGAACGCGACGCGCTCACCCATGCTGGTCTTGTTCTCCTGGTCGTTGGGCGTCTTGAACGACCAGTACACAAACATCGGCCGCCCCATGATGTTCTCCTGCGGCACAAATCCCCAGTAGCGCCCATCCAGGCTGTCGTGCCGGTTGTCGCCCATGGCAAACACCTTGCCCGGCGGCACCACAATATCGCCATTCTGAATATTCGTCGCCAGCTCCTGCGCCCACACTGCGGTCAAGTTATCCTCGATCGTCGGCGTCACCGCCGGAAAATCGTCGCGATAAGGAATGTACGGCGGCCGCGGCTCTTCAGGGTCGTCCTCGAGTTTGTAAGGCTCAGCCTGCGCCACGCCATTCAGATAAACCACACCGTTGAGCAGGTGAATCCGATCCCCCGCAACCCCGATCACGCGCTTCACAAGGATCAGGTCCGGCGTCTCCGGGTTGGGCTTGTAGAACACAATAATGTCGCCGCGCTGGACCTGCCGATAGTGCACAAACGGCGCCCACTTCGTCGGTGGCGCGAAGCTCACCCGGTCCACCAGCAGGTGATCGCCCACCAGCAGCGTATTCTTCATCGACCCCGATGGGATCTCGAAATTCTGCCCCACAAAGGAGAACGCAAACAGCGCCACCACGATCACCACGCAGATCGACGCCAGCGCTTCGAGCGGCGTCTCCTCCGGCTGCCCATCCCTCACCACGCGCCCATTCGCATCGCGCACCACGGGCACATCCGCGGCATTGGCTGCGGCAATCTGTTCGTCGACACTCTTGTTCAATCCGGAATCTCCCGCTGACGATTAACCCTGTCAGTGTATCGCGTGCGCGCGACCTAAAACTTTATAACGGGCACGGTAAAACTTGATGATAGGCACGAACGGTAGGGCCCGGCTTTAGCCGGGCCAATAAAGCCGCGCCGTAAGGCGCTTCCTTTCTGCCGAAGGCCGGAGCGAAGGCGCAGCCGCAGCGACAAAATTGCTCTCTTCCGCACCGCCAAATCCCAACGCCACGCCTACCGCACCAGCCGCTCGCCCTTCACCGCATCCGCCAGCCTCTGCAGCGCCGATCTCCCCGGCGCACTAGCCCCCATGGACAGATAAACCACCATCGGCCGCCCCACCAACGCCGCCCGCGGCACAAACCCCCAATACCGGCTGTCCTCGCTGTCGTTACGGTTGTCGCCCATCACAAAATATCGGTCGGCCGGAATGTATAGCTCGCCGTCCCGCACATTGCGTCGCATGGTGATCCACCACCCCGGGTCGACGTTGCCATCCATACTGTGCAGCGTCGGAAAATTGTCCCTGAAGCTGTCCGGGAAGGCCGCTCCGTAGAACGCATAGGGCTCGTCCACCGGCCGCCCATTGATGTACACATGCCCATCGCGCAGCCGCAGCCGATCGCCCGGCAAACCCACCACGCGCTTCACAAAATCCACCGCCGGGTCCAGAGGATAGTGGAACACCGCCACATCGCCGCGCCGCACCGGCGTCGGCGGCAGCACGGCATCCAGCGGCCCGCGCGGCGCGTACGCCTGCTTGTTCATCAGCAGGAAATCCCCCACCCGCAGCGTCGGGTCCATCGACTCCGATGGAATCCGGAACGGCTGCACGATGAACGTCACAATGAACGTCGCAATCACCACCACAACCAGCAGCGACTGGATCGCCGTCAGGATGTCATGGCGCCGCAGCCCGGCCTCTCCCGGCGCCTCGCGCGACGGCCCCACCCGCGACGGCTCCGTCGGCGACGGTCCCTGCACGATCTCCGGCATCTCCTCCACCACCCCGACCTGACCGGAAGTCTCGCTCATACCTACCTCACAACGCAGCCTCTGCCGCAGACCCGTCAGCCTGCGTCCAGCGCTCCAGCGCCAACTCCGCCGCCCGCTGTTGCGCCTCTTTCTTCGTCGGTCCCTCGCCCGAAGCCAGCACGCGCGCTCCCTCTCCATCTTCCAGCCGCGCCTCGACCGAGAACATCCTCTGGTGCGGCGGCCCGACCTCTCCGGCGTCGATGTACCGCAGCCTGCCCGACCCGCTCGCCTGCACGCGTTCCTGCAGCAGCGTCTTATGGTCGCGCAGCGCTCCGCCGGTCGAGCCCTCCAGCGCCTTACGCAGCGACTCCATCTCCGGTTCAACCACCGCGCGCTCAATCAGAGCACACGCAGCCTTCAACCCTCCATCTAAATAGACGGCTGCAATCACCGCTTCGGCTGCATTGGCCAGCAGCGCCGGCTTGCGCCGCCCGCCCACCTGCTCGGCGCTCCGCCCCAGGATCAGGAACTCGCCCAGCCCCAGCGCCTCGCCCACCTTGGCCATCTGCTTCCGGCTCACCAGCGTCGCGCGCAGCCGCGTCAGTTCGCCCTCGGAGCACTGCGGAAAGCTCTTGAACAGCGACTCCGCAACCACCAGCCCCAGCACGGCGTCTCCCAGGAACTCCAGTTGTTCGTTATCCATCCCCGGAACCGCTGCCGCGGTACGCTCGTCGACACCCCGCGACTCATACGCGAACGACCGGTGCGTCAGCGCCAGGTGCAGCAACTCGGGCTGGGCAAACCGGTGCCCCAGCTGCGCCTCCAGCTTCGCATACCGCCCATCGCCCTCCCGGACCCGTCGAGTCGCCATCACGCCCTCTCCTCTACTTTATCCGCGCCGCCGCCGATTCGGCATGGGGGATCAAAAGCCAGACTTCAGAGAGTAGACACAACAGGCTGAGAATGGATCACGCTGTTCGCGGAAGGAATGACGAGGAGGGAAGGAAGTCGCCCCCAAATGCGCTCTCCGTTACGGAGTGCCGTCGGTCTGGGTGTGAGGCAGATAAGGCTCCACGGCCATAAGGCTGGCGATAGCGCCGCGCTCCTGATCGGTGTACTGCGACCGAATGTCAGGCGAGTTGAGGTAAGCCTCGCGCTGCGCCGGCGTCATGTCACGCAGATTGCGGAACGCCCGGGAAACGGCTCGGCGACTCGCCGGAGGAAGCGCCGAAAGCTGCTGCATCGCGCCGCGAACCTGCCCACGCTGTTCCGGCGTAATGTGTTCCATCGCCTCAGCTCGCGCCAGCAGCTGCGAACGCTTCTCCGGACTCATGTTGTCCAACTGCGTCAGGCGATCACGCATCCGCTGCTGCGTCTGCGGTGGCAGCTCGTGGAACCCTGGCTCCTTCTCCAGCGCCTGCTGCTGCTGCGCGGGAGTAAGGTTGCTGTGCTTATCCAGCCAGACCGGCAAATGTTCGCCTGTAGGCTTCTGCGCAGGATTCTCATGCCGCTGAACCGCCGCCAAAGGCGCCGCCGGTCGCTGCGGTTGAGGCGCAGGGGTCGCATGATGCTCGGCAGGCGGAGCCGGACGAGTCTGCGCTCCAGCTCCCGCGCACAGCAAACCGGCCGCCCCCGCAAGTGCGGCCGACCGTGCGAAATCCCGAAATGAGACTGAATGCTTCATTGCTTTACTTTGTAGGGATTCCCGTCGCCAATCATACTCAAGGTTGACGCGGTGTGAACAAATACTTTCACCAAACGGTAAGGACTCCCTTCTGCGCGGCCGTTACGACGCCGCAGGATCATACTGATCGTCGTTGTCGTCCAGTAGCTGGTCCATCTGCTGCAGCGCCTGGGCGTTATTGTCCAGAATCTTGAGGTCGTCCACCGTCGCCGAGTCCGTGATCTTCGCACCGTGAATCCCGTGGACGCCGAGGAACGATCCGCCACTGACAAGCAGCGCCAGGGCCAGCGCACCGGCGAGCGCAGGGCGCAGCTGCCGTCCGGTGCTGAACAGCAGGAACGAGCGCATGCGCTCAAAGAAACCTTCCGGCGCCGCTGCCTGTGCCTCGCGGACGCGGGCGTGCAGACGGGTGTCGAAGTAAGGCGAAGGTTCGGGCGCAGTCCACTCGTCGAGCGCGTTGAACGTCCGCACCAGCGAGCCGAGCTCATCCTGACAGTTGGCGCAGGACGCCACGTGCTCCTCGACGGCCGGCGGAACCGACGCGGGGTCGAGCAGCAGATCGGGGAGCCGCTCCTGAGTTTCCTTGCAGTTTGTGTTTGAGTCCTTCATGGCAAAACCCCTTTCGGGTCGTAGTCCAGTTTATTCATGCATGCTGCGCGTCGTGGAGCGCGCTCTCTTCGGTTAGACAAAGTCCTTCAGCTTGTCGCGCAAAGTCTGATAGGCGCGAAACAGTAATGATTTAGTCGCGGATTCGGAGAGTTTGAGTACCTCGCCGATCTGCTTGTAATCCAGGCCCTCGTACTTGTGCATCAGGACGGCGGTCCTCTGCCGTTCGGGGAGCGCCATCACATGCTGCCGGATAGCGTTCATGCGCTCCCGGTTCAGCATCCCGGTCTCGGCGCTGGGTGTGGAGTCGGCCACATCAGGCGTCGTTCCAGTTTCGGAGTCCGGCTCGTCCAGGTACACGGTCGAGGCGGAGCGCTCGCGCTTGTTGTCCCGGGCATAATTCACACCCAGGTTCGTGGCGATGCGGTAAAGCCAGGTGCTGAAGCGGGCCTCCGCGCGGTACGTCTCCCGCGACCGGTAGACGCGCAGGAAAACCTCCTGGGCAAGCTCCTCAGCCACCGCCTGGTTGTGCACCATGCGGAACATGAAGTGAATGATCGGCTTGCGATACTTAGCCAGCAAAATGTCGAACGCGTCCATGTTGCCGGCGCGCAGTTCGAGCATGATTGCCGCGTCGTCCATGCCGGCGAAGTTGCTGTTGGACGGGATGCTGACTGTGTCCGGCGTCGCCTGCAGAAGCCCGGGATGGATCGCCATCGTGCCCATATCTTCAGAAACCCCATCTTCCGCGTCAGGTTGCGCGGATTCGTCGGTTTCCGGCGGATTTCCTTCGGGCGTACTGACGGGATTGGGGTTCGGGCGAGCGGGCATCAGCGGAAATTGTACCGTCTGGTTGGATTCCCGGCAGCAGCCTGCGGTTGGCGTAGTCCGAAAGACAGCGCTAGCCGCGGTTGGCGCAGAACCCGCAGAATGCTATTCTTGCAAGAACGAGCGGAAGCGCCAGCTTGGCGCGCTGCTCGACCGAATTCCCGGCGAGCTCCTCAGAAGCCCCCGGCGATGGGCGCATAACTCAGCGGTAGAGTGCCACCTTCACACGGTGGAAGTCGTAGGTTCGAATCCTGCTGTGCCCACCATATCAACTACTTACATGTTGAAGATTTGAATCTGGGGCCAATAAGACCCTTGGCGCCGGATTCGAGGTTGAGCTTGCGATCAGCGACGCTCGTGCCTAGCGGAGCTGGGCCTGGGTCGTGTTGATGTTTTCGGAATCGGCGTTCGGCTACCGAATGCAGAAGCACACCGCTCTCATGCTTCCTATATAGAAACGATTGCTGTGGGCTGCCGCCTCGTCCGGCGGCGGTCCACATCGATACCTCGGGAGAGCTTGTCCGACTTGAAGGAACGGTTTTCCGCTACGGCAAGCAAGAGGGCAAATGAGTTGACCTCTGGATCATGCGAACCGTAAGTTGGTTTGGACGAGAAAACGTTACTCAAAGGCCGCCAGAATCCAACGGAACTGGTGCGGTGTGTCACATTCCGTTTTCGCGCTACTTCTTTCATCCAGGACCGCAGATGAACCCGTTCAGCAAGGATTCGGAACCGACATCAAACGCCGGCGGCGTTGCCAGGCGAGACGTCATCAAGGGTCTGGCGGTTCTGGCCATGACCCCCATCGTTTCGCAGGCCGTTGCGGAAGCACAGGATGCACGTCCGGCTCAGGGGCCCTCGCCTTTCGCAGTTGCCGCGGGCAAACGTGATCAATCCTTCGATGAAGGATGGCGTTTTTTGCGCGGTGATGCGCCGGGAGCGGAAGCTCCCGGATTTGACGACAGCAGCTGGCGCGTTCTGGACCTGCCGCATGATTGGAGCGTCGAGGACCTGCCCTCGCTGGGCTACACGGAAAATGGCGCCGGGGCCCTGTGGGGTCTTGCCGTCGCGGCAACGCGCACCGGCCCTTTCGATACAGAACTAAGTCAGGGCGGCCGTGACACTGGCTGGTTCGTAGGGGGAACCGGTTGGTATCGCCGTAGCTTTTCGGCGTCGGCGGTTCCGGGAGATGGACAGGTGGAGATCACCTTCGATGGCGTGTACCGCAACAGCGATGTCTGGCTGAACGGCGAGCTCCTTGGGACGCATCCATATGGTTACACGACCTTCTCGTATGATCTGACGCCGCACCTTCGCAGGACCGGCGAGAACGTACTTGCGGTCCGAGTGCGTAACGAAGGCAAGAACAGCCGTTGGTATTCCGGGTCGGGCATCTACAGGCACGTGTGGCTGGATACGACAGGCAAAATCCGCATACCGAAGTGGGGCGTCTCCGTCACCACGCCGGACGTCAGCAAGGCCAGCGCGACGGTGAAGGTCGCGGTGAAGGTTGAGAACAGGACCGGCTCGGCCCAGGACGTGACCGTGCGGCTGCATCTATTTGATGGAAACAATGCCAGCGCCGGAACGCAGGAGTTGAAGCAGTCCATTCCTGCTGCGGGTTTCACCGAAGTGGAACAAAACATCACGCTTCCGAACCCGAAACTATGGGGAACCGCCACTCCGCACATGTACCGCCTGGAAACTGAGCTGGTAGCGGGTGCAAATGTTGTGGATCGGATGTCCACCCCCTTTGGAATCCGAAAGGTCGAGATCGACGCACAAAATGGTTTGCGGATCAACGGCGAAGTCACCAAGTTGCGGGGTGGCTGCATGCACCACGACAACGGAATTCTGGGCGCATGTGCCTACGACCGGGCAGAGGAGCGCCGCATTGAGTTGATGAAGGCCCACGGCTTCAACGCCATCCGTACGAGTCACAATCCACCGTCGCCCATGTTTCTAGCAAGCTGTGACAGGCTTGGCATGCTGGTGGTAGATGAGGCGTTCGACCAGTGGGAAGTAAAGAAGAATCCCGAGGATTACCATCTGGCATTTGCAGAGTGGTGGCAGCGGGACCTCGGCTCGATGATTCTGCGAGATCGAAACCATCCCTCGGTCATTTTGTGGAGCATTGGTAACGAGATACCTGAACGGGCCCAACCGCGTGGTGTAGAAATTGCGAAGAACTTACAGGAATACGCACACAAGCTCGACCCGACTCGTCTTGTGACATCTGCGATCAATAGCTCTAGCCCTCGCGGAGGCGGAGAGCAGCTTGATCCAGCGTTCCTGCACCTTGATGTCGGCGGCTATAACTACATGATCACGAGTTACGAAGCAGACCATGTGCGGCATCCGGATCGGATCATCCTTGGGACCGAATCTTTCCCCCGCCAGGCGTACGCGACATGGGAGCCGGTGGAACGGTTGCCTTATGTCATCGGCGATTTCACATGGACGGCTATGGATTACCTTGGCGAGTCCTCGCTTGGCAATGCACAATTGGGGCCCGCGGCCAGGGGCGGTGGAGGCGCAGGCGGAGCGGCAACGCAGGCAGCGCAGGCAACGGCGGCCTTCGGTGCTGCCTCTGCACCACAACCATCGGCTGCTGCTTCCGGCGCCCCTGCTCCAGGAGGCGCAGGCCCAGGTGCTCCGAGCGCGCCAGCAGGTGGATTCGGCTACGGCAACATCTATCTGTCATTTCCGTGGTTCAACTCCTACTGCGGCGATATTGACTTGATTGGCGAAACGAAGCCGCAAGGTTATTACCGCCGCGTAGTGTGGGGAATCAGCAAGTTGGAGATGCTTGTGCAGCGCCCAGTTCCGGTCGGCAGAACAGAGGTCATCAGCGGCTGGGGCTGGTCGGACGAGTTGCGCAGCTGGACCTGGCCGGGTTACGAAGGCCGGACTGTGGCTGTACGCGTGGCTTCCACAGGAGATCAGGTGCGCCTGCTGCTCAACGGCAAGGAAGTTGGAACGAAGCCAGTGTCCCGCGCAACGGAGTACAAGGCTGAGTTCGAGGTTCCATACGCAGCGGGTGAACTCAAGGCCATCGCCATGCAGGGTGGGCAGCCCATCGCGGAACAGATTCTGACAACCGCGGGAAAGCCGGCAAAGATCCGCCTCGTTGCCGATCGGTCGAGCGTTCGGCGCGACCGCAACGATTTGTCCTACGTGAAAGCAGAAATCGTAGACGACAAAGGGAACTTGGTTCCTGATGCGGTTGTTCCGGTTAGCTTTATAGTGAGTGGGGCAGGCGATCTGGCTGCTGCCGGAAGTGCGAATCCGAAGGATGTTGCGAGCTTCCGGTCTAAGAGCCCGAACACGTTTCACGGCCGCTGCCTCGCAATTGTTCAGCCACGAGGGAAAGCAGGAAAAGTCACCGTCAGAGCGCAGGCACCCGGGCTGGAGTTTGGCATCATTCAGTTGGATGTGACTTAGGAAAAGAAGCGGCATGTGCGATGGACGCGCATGCCGCCCGTTTCTGTTGAAGGCAGGTTATAAAGCCTGCAACGTCGACAACGGTTGCGTATCCTCCAACCACAACCAGACGACGATCTAACGCCCCACTTCCGCCCAGTCCCCTTTGGACCTATCAGAACTTGGGCAGGATTAGAGATTCTCAGTCCTCTTTCCTCGCTCTCCTGCGAGACGCAGAGTCAACCGTAGACAACATCGGTGCTCTGACCAACCTCGATGATGTAACCGTCGGGATCGCGGATGTAGCACCGGATCTCGCCGTACTTGGGTTGGGGTTCCGTGATGAATTCGGCTCCTCGGCTCTTCCATAGCTCATAGCAACCCTGAATGTCTGCAACGCGGAAATTCATAAAGCTGCTGATGTGTTCCGGGTCGGGGACGCTGAGCGTTACCGTCGGCTTGTCTGGAGTCGGTCCGCCCCCCACGTTCACAATCATCCAGATATTCGCGAGTTGAAGGTACCCAGGCGCATTGCCGTCGCCGAGGCTCAGGATTTGGGCGCCGAAGACCTTTTCGTAGTAACGAGCCGATCGCTCGATGTCCTTCACTGTGAGAAAGTGCGCGATGCTGATCCCCTCACGCGGGGGCATCTGATAGCTCTTCTGACCGATTTCTACGGCGTCCATAGATGACTCCTCTGATAAACCATGACTGCTTGCTGATCGGCTCGTTCCTACCGACAACCCAGTGATGATTAGGCCTGATACGTAATCGGAAAACAATTGGACCAAGGTATGAGACAACGCTTTGGTGTCGAGCAATACGTTCGTCCAATGGATGCGTTCTCAAACGTTAATTCGATCCCGAATCGGCGATGACGACCGCGCCTGCCTTGCTGACGACTTCGTCCTGAGAATCCGTGCCGCCCGAACAGCCTATCGATCCGATGACCACTCCACCTTCGATCAGCGGGATGCCACCTCGGGACGCAATCATGCCATCGAACGCGAGCAGGTAGTTGAGGTGCATGAGTTGAACTCCGTCCTCAAACACCTTGGTGGGCCGCCGGAAGGTCGCGGCTGCTCTCGCCTTGTGTTCGGCAATCTGAATTGAGGCAAGCATCGCCCCATCCATTCGTTGAAATGCAACCAGGTTGCCGCCTGAATCGGCGACAGCTACATTCATCTTCCAATTCCGCTTCCTGGCCTCTGCCACAGCGGCGCTGATAACCGCGAGCGCCCGGTCCAGCGATATCGGAACTCCGTAGGGCACATCAAACGGCATTTCGTGCGGGATGACATCAAGAGGGTTCGGCGCAATTGGCTGTGCTTCGTCGGCGACTGCTGTCTTCTGGTTTGGCATGAGGCTTCCTTTCAAGGTGCGCAAGGACCTCGATCTTGGCTTGAGATTCCATCGTCATCAGAGCAGAAGGCACCCGAAGGAACAATCAGACGATAGTGTCGGCGACACCTTTGTATAGGTGTTATCGATGGTGTGATTCAAGCCGATACGAAAGTATTGGCGAGACCATCGTCTAATTGCGGGCTCCCGGGTGTTCTGGCTGAATTAAGGAAGTGAATGGCGGAGCTACAGCCGCAGCCGCTGACCTTTGCGAATCAGTTCGATGGCTAACAGATATGACGGAGAGTCCTATGACGACGATCGCCGCACCTGCGAGAACTGAGCAGATTCGTATCGACCAGCGTTCGGCTTCCTATTGGCGCGTCGTGATCGACAATCCGCCGATCAATGTCATGGGACCGGAAATGGTCAAGCAGTTCCAGGAACTCATCAGCGCTCTCGAGGCCGACGAGCAGGTCAAGGTTGTTGTCTTCGAAAGCGCGGTAGACGACTACTTTCTGAATCACTCGGACTTCCTGGCCAAGCTCGAAGACTTGACCTCGCTGCCGGCGGGTCCTACGGGCTTGCCGCCCTGGCCTGACTTTCTCGTACGCCTGACTCGCCTGCCCGTAGTCTCCATTGCTCTAATCCGCGGTCGCGCAACCGGCAACGGAAGCGAGATCACTCTTGCCTGTGACATGAGTTTTGCCAGTCGCGAAAAGGCGATCATCTCGCAATGGGAGGTCGGCGTCGGGATGGTCGCCGGCGGTGGCCCCATGGCGCGGCTGCCTCAACTGATCGGTCGAAATCGCGCTCTCGAAGTGCTCCTGAGTTCGGAAGACCTGAGGGCCGACCAGGCCGAGGCGTACGGCTACATCAACCGCGCTTTGCCCGATGCCGATCTGGATGCATTTATAGAAGCGCTCGCTACCCGTATTGCCAGTTTCGACAAATGGGCAATCGCCACCACCAAGCGCCTCGTCAACACCAGTCTGCCACCGGACATCGAGCTTGGCGCAGGATGGGATGCGTGCATCGCTTCCCTCGGCCGACCTGCCGCACAAGATGGGATCAAAGCCCTGATGGCGCGTGGCTTCCACCAACCAGGCGATGTAGAGGATCGGCTCGGATATTACCTGGGCCAAATTGCGCGCTAGCCAAAGGCAATTTGGCTTCAAGTCCTGGGGCGGCACGTCTCAAGCAGTCTCAGCGGAGAATGGACCTGTGGACTTCGGTGCGCGTCGCTCGGAGATGGAGGAGTCGTCATGACGGGGTCTGTAGATTTTCGGAATACGAGATTGCCGCTTAGTGGGGGAGCCGGTCAGATGCCGGCTCTCGGGTTTGGCACGCTGATTCCTGACGCAGCCGAGACGAAGCGTGCTACCAAAGACGCGCTGGACGCGGGCTTCCGACACTTCGATTGTGCGGAGCGATATCGGAATGAGCGCGAAGTCGGTGCGGCGCTGCAGGCGGGGCTTGCCGGAGGACTTGATCGCGAAGACCTCTTTGTAACCACAAAGTTGTGGAACACCAATCACCGGCCCGAGCGTGTCGCGCCGGCTTTCGAAGCCAGTTTGGAAAGACTAGGGCTCGAATACCTGGACCTCTATCTGATACATACGCCGTTTGCATTTCAGCCTGGGGCCGAACAGGATCCGCGCGATCAGAACGGCAACGTTCTCTACGATCCGGGCGTCACCTTGCTCGACACGTGGAGCGCATTGGAGAGCCTTGTGGATGGCGGCAAATGTCGGTCCATTGGTCTGTCTGACATTACCCTCGACAAGCTCCTTCCCCTTTACGAATCAGCGAGGATCAAACCAGCCGTGGTCCAGGTCGAGTCGCATCCGTATCTGCCCGAAGCGGAGCTTCTGGATTTCTGCAAGCAGAAGGGCATTGTATTTTTGGCGTTCGCGCCTTTGGGCCATGGAGCGAGGCCGGGACCGATCGAAGATCCCGTGATCACGGGTGTCGCCGCACGAGTTGGCAAGACGCCCGCGCAGGTGTTGCTGGCCTGGGCGGTGCAGCGTGGCACGGCTCTTCTTACTACGCCGAGAACTGCGGATCGCGCGAAAGAAAACTTCGATATCTCCCCGCTTCCAGCGGATGCTTTTGACGAGATTAGTCGGATTCAAATCAGGCAGAGGCTCAACAGCGTCGTGGACACCGGGGTTCCGGGTTTCATCCCTCGCGCTAAGCAAACCTAAGCGAAACCGCATGGGCCGGAGAGAAGTGGGGCGGTTCGGATCCGTCAGGGATTCTGGCGCAACAACTCCAGCAGCACGACTGCCTGATTGTGTTCCTGATCTTTCGCCCGAAGAGCAGCGTCCAGAACAGCCTGAGCGAAATCATGCGGCGCTTCCTGCGGCAAATTGTGTCCGATGTTGCCGCCGACCACCCGATGTTCATACTTGCCGGAGAATCTGTTGGCGTATGTACGGGCATCAGGATGCGGTGCACCGTTCGCGTCGCCCTCCAGAGTGATTGTGGGCACATGGATGACCGGGCTTGCGGCGAGCTGCTTTTCCAGCGCGTCGTACTTGGCCTCACCCTCGGCCAATCCTTGCCGCCAGCGGTAGTTGTGAATCACAATCTTGACGTGATCGGGATTATCAAAGGCCGCTGCACTGCGTTCGAAAGTCGCGTCATCGAAGTTCCACTTCGGCGACGCGAGCTTCCAGATGAGCCTCGCAAAGTCGCGCCGATATTTGTCATATCCTGCCTCGCCCCGCTCCGTCGCGAAGTAGAACTGATACCACCACTGAAATTCAGCCTGTGGTGGAAGCGGAGTTCGCCCTGCAGCCTGGCTGCCAATCAGGTACCCGCTTACAGACACGAGCGCTCTGCAACGCTCGGGCCACAGGGCTGCGATGATGTCTGCTGTTCGTGCTCCCCAGTCAAACCCTCCGATGATTGCCTTGTCGATGTGCAGCGCATCCATCAGGGCAATGGTGTCGAGAGCGACTACCGATTGCTGTCCGTTGCGAGGAGTTTCACTGGAAATAAACCGGGTGCTTCCAAAGCCACGCAGATAAGGGACGATCACCCTGTAGCCCTTCGCCGCCAGCAGCGGTGCTACATCAACAAAGCTGTAAATGTCATAAGGCCAGCCGTGGAGAAGAATGATCGCGGAACCGTTTGGAGGCCCGGCCTCAGCATAGCCGACGCTTAACTGCCCAGCGTCAATCTGTCTCAATGATTCGAAGGCTGGATTGGTCGCAGGTTTGAGTGAGGTTGCCTCTGCTCCGACCGGTGCTTCTCCGAATAGAGGGGGTGACGAGAACAGGGAAGCGCCGGCCGAAAGAGCGCCGACGGCGAAATCGCGACGCGACAGGGATTCGATTGTGGAGACCATCCCGCATTAGCTCCTATTCCGCGACCAGTGTCGATCGGGCGCTAAAGCGATATCAGCAGAGGGGCAGGACAGAATCCATTAGACGATGGTGTCGGTCGATACCATCGTCTCAATCGGCGGGCGCCAGCCGCTCGTCATACCGTCTGGTCGATGTGGACGAGATGTACGGGATCGTAGAGCACTGCCATCAGAAGTTCGAGGCCTCTGCTGCCGCACTCAATCGATACCAAAGTCTTATCGACAGTCCCGAGTTGCTGGGGCATCCTTGATGAGACAGCCACGGACGAGAAAGGCAGCAGATGACACCTTCGCTGACCGCTGCCCATGGTCGCCCATGATGACTTTCGATGATAGATCGCAAGCGGCATGGAGAACGAGAACGTGGCGCCGGCCGTTCGAAACCCTGCTTCAACCAACACCCAGAGTGTGATGAGGGACAGATGAAAAAAAACCACTCACTCATCTCTGTGGTCGACGACGATGAATCCATACGGGAGTCTCTGCCCGATCTGCTCAGAGAACTAGGATTCGACGCGCACACCTTCGCCTCAGCAGAAGACTTCCTCACATCCGACTATATTGACCAAACGGATTGTTTAATCCTCGATATAGCGATGCCGGGCATGACTGGACCAGAGCTTCAGCGGGAGTTGACCATTAGGCGGAAGAGCATTCCCATTATCTTCATCACCGCCCAAAGAGATGAAGCACTGCGACCCCGCCTGCTCAAATTAGGCGCCGCGGAATGTCTGCTAAAACCGTTTAGCGAAACAGATCTTCTGCGAGCGCTGGATGCTGCATTTCTGAGGAACTAAAAACGCGAATCTGACTCGTAAGATTACGGCAGGCGTTGTCGATTCTAGAGCCATAGGACGAGAATGGAGGTCACCGATATGTCACTTCATACGCCAATTGTGTTCGTTGTCGACGATGACATTTCCGTACGCGAATCGCTGGAGTCGCTTATCCGCTGTGAGGGCTGGGACACTGCGACATTCGCTTCCGCGGAAGACTTTCTGAATCATCCGCGTGCCTCAACTCCCAGCTGCCTGATACTCGATGTTTCCCTTCCGGAGCTCAACGGCCTCGATTTGCAGAAGCGCATTGCTTCCGACCGCAGAGATATGCCGATCATTTTTATTACGGGATACGGCGACGTTCCCATGACGGTCAAGGCGATGAAAGCAGGAGCGGTTGAGTTCCTGACGAAGCCGTTCGATGATGAGGCGCTCTTGAATGCGATTCGGCACTCGATTGAACGCAGTCATGTGGTGCTTCGCCGAGAGATGGAGACGGGGACACTTCGAGATTCTTACGCGTCGCTTACACCTCGCGAAAAAGAAGTTCTTGTTTTGGTGGTTTCCGGTCTTTCGAATAAACAGGTAGGCGTGGAACTGGGCATCAGCGAAATCACCGTGAAGGCTCATCGGGGCAAGGTCATGCAGAAGATGCAGGCTGACTCTCTCCCCAGTCTGGTGAAAATAGCGACAAGGCTCCGACTGACTTCGGCTCACAAAGCCTGACACTTCGCTGACGATGCCTCGATGGTGTCATCTTCGTCGCACCGTCCTCTCAGTTCAAATTTCGGTTTGAGATGATGTAAAGATCTTAAGGAAGGTTCGTCTGCCACCGCTTGCTCCGTCTCGCCGGCTCTCATTGCGACCACGGATAGGCCTCGGGCGCAAGGCCGCCCGGCGGCGGCGTTGCTACTCATCAGTCGGGTAACTGGGAGATTCGAATTAACGCAGTGATCGAAATGCTGCTCGCAATTCGGTACTGAAGAGTTCCGGTTGCTCCCACGCCGCGAAGTGACCACCCTTCGAAAGGCGGTTGTAGTAAATCAGCTTGGGATAGGCTGTCTCAGCCCAGCTCTTCGGGGCAGCATAGATCTCGTCGGGAAAGACGCTGATGGCGGTCGGAATGGAGATACCCTTCGGCGCGAAAAAGGGAAGCTTGCTTTCCCAGTAGAGTCGGGCTGAAGAGACCGCCGTTTTCGTCAACCAGTAGAGCGTGATGTTTTCGAGAATGTCATCTCGCGTCAGACCCTCGCTCTGACCATCGAAGATGCGTGCGATGAGCTCCTCACTGCGGGCGTCGTGATCCAGCATCCACGCGGCCAGTCCGATCGGAGAATCCTCGAGTGCATACAGCGTCTCCGGGCGGCCAGCCATCTCCTGTGCGTAACCCAGACCGTGCTTATAGAAGAAGTCGAGCTGGTTCCATGCGCCTTGTTCCTCGGCTGAGAGACCACTCGGTGCCGCCTGGCCGAATTGCAAAGCGTTCCCAATGTCGGTTGGCACAGTGGCGGGCATATTGGTGTGGATGCCGATCAGACCCGGAGGTGTTTGCAGAGCCATTTGCTCTGTAACCGCATTGCCCCAGTCGCCGCCCTGGGCCACGTACCGCGTATACCCAAGTCGTCCCATCAGCACGATCCACGCGCTTGCAATGCGGACAGGATCCCAGCCTGTAGCGGTCGGCTTTCCGGAAAACCCGTGGCCCGGCAGGGAAGGGATAACGACATCAAAGGCGTCTTCCGCCTGTCCAGCATGCGCAGTCGGGTCGGTGAGTGGGCCGATAATCTTCAGCTGCTCAATGATCGATCCGGGCCAGCCGTGGGTAATGATGACAGGTAGAGCGTTCGGATGTTTCGAACGAACATGAATGAAGTGGATGTCCACTCCATCGATCGTCGTAATGAACTGCGGCAGAGCATTGAGTCGCGCCTCCACCTTTCGCCAGTTGTAGTCATTCGTCCAATAGTCCGCCAGCTTCTGCATGGTCGCGAGTTGGACGCCTTGCGAGTGATCTGCGACTGTCTCCCGCGAGGGCCAGCGTGTCGCGGCAACACGCCTACGTAGATCGACCAGGTCAGCTTGTGGAAAGCTGACGTGGAAGGGGCGCAGCCCGGCGCCCACCTGGTCGGCGAGTGGATCGGTCGTCGACTCGCTGTTGCTGGAGGGCGAGATGGAACCCAAAGCGCCGTTCGGGAACAAGCTGAGGGCGCCCGCCGCAGCCGAACCGCTGAGGAAGCTGCGCCGGCTGACTCCGCTGTCGCTGTTCTCAATGCGGCGCTTAGCCGCGAACTGCACTTTGCCTGGTTGTGTCATGACGCTTTCTCCTTGCAAACCCTTCGTGACTTGCATCCGATGCAATCCGACGGATCGCATAATTGCGATCACACCGAAAGAACGATTCGAAATCTATTGAGCTTTGGTATCGACCGGTACGTACGTGCAATCGTGTGTTCACTTCTGTCGCTTCATAAACTCGCCGACCAGGAACGCGATCTCATCTGCTTTCGTATCCAACGCGAAGTGACCGGCGTCGAGCACATGGACCTCCGCACTCGGAACATCCTTGCGGTAGCGCTCCGGCTCTCCGGGATCAAATGAAAGATCATGCTTACCCCAGACGACCAGCAGTTTCGGTTGCGTGTTTTGCATCCACGCCTGCCATCTGGGATACGCCTCGATGTTCGTGCGGTAGTCATAGAAGAGATCGCTTTGGATCTGGGCTTGTCCGGGCGAACTCAGGAACGCATACTCATCCGTCCAAAGATCAGGATCATAGAGCTCGGTCTTTGGATCGTCTCCGAGGTGCCGTGTCTTCGTCGCCGCGAGCGAAAGCAGGTTACTCCGCAGAGCCGCTTCCTGAGCGGTCCGATCGGCCCAGAACGCTCGCCTGGCCGTCCAGTTCACGCCAAGCCCTTCGTTGTGAGCAACCGCATCCTGGACGATGAGGGCCTTCACACGCTCTGGATGCGCCAGCGCCATACGGAAGCCGACCGGTCCACCGTAGTCCTGCATGTAGAGCGTGTAGCTGGACAAGCCGAGCGCCTGGGTGAAGTCATTCACCACTGCGGCCAGGCTGTCGAAGCTGTAATTGAACGCCTTCGGATCGGGCCAGTCGCTATGACCGAAACCCGGGTAGTCGGGAGCGATCAGATGGTAGCGATCTGCAAGCCTTGTGAGTAGCGGCTGAAACATCCGTGACGATGACGGGAGGCCGTGCAACAACAAAATCACGGGAGCGTCCTTCGGCCCCGCCTCTCTGTAGAACAGCGAAAGTCCGTTGACTTTCACTGTCCGATAGCGGACTTGTTGGTCCATTGCCTTTTCCCTCTTCTGGGCACTGAGGCTCATACTGACTGCTACAGCGACCGCGAGAGCCGCAACACGTTGCGAGATTGCTCTCTTCATAGCTCACACGCCCTTTCCGAACTCGCGGCTCTCATCACGGGTGCGGTCAGTTTCGAACCGCCGAAACGTGTAGCCCGATGTGCGGCCGGCTTTTCAGAATGTATTCCAGACCGCCGAGACAACGTGACCTGACTATTGGTCTCGTAGCGAACAGCAGTCATCGAACCCAACATGATGCGCGCTCTATAGAGTCTTGATTTGGCAGCGGCCTCGGAGATGTTGAGGCGACAGGCCACTTCTCTCAGCGAGCAGTCTTCCGCTACACGCGTCTGAATAGCTTTTCGGAGCTCTGATGGAAGTTTCCGCATCGCCAGGATTAGATTTTCGCGTTCCTCGCGCGCCGCATAGGTCTGCTCAGGGTTTGGAGCCAAATCCCTGAATTCCCTGGGCGCGTCCTCACCCTGGTGTTGAAGGCCCTGGTCGAGCGACGCTTCGGGCCGCGAACGACGCCTGCGCAGATTGCCCAACGCCGAGTTGATCGCGATGCGAGTCAACCACGAATAGAAGCTCGACCGGCCTTCGAAGCTCTCAATCGCGAGGAATGCCCGGAGAAAAGCGTCCTGCAGCGCATCTTCGGCATCATGCGCGTTGTGCGTGATCCCCAGCAGTGTACGGTAGATCCGCCGGGAGTAAAGATTCCACAATTCGTTGAATGCTGTGCGGCATCCTGATCGAGCAGCAACAACCAGGTGCTGGTCCTTCGAAGGAATGGGGACCGCCATCCGAACGCTGTAGTCAGCATGAATATCCATTTGCATCCTCCTTGCTATGGAGCAACCTCAAAGATGACTTCAAGTTCTACTGGCATGCCGAGCGGAAGACTGGCGACTCCGATTACGGTTCGGACCGGTGTTTTGTCTGCACCAAATATGTCGCGGAACAAGTCCGATGCGCCGTCCGCCACCCGCGGCTGATCGAAGAAGTCGCCGCTGGTTGCAATGAACACTCCAAGCCGCACAACGCGAGTGATGCGATCGAGAGAACCGAGATGCTCCTGGGCCGCCGCCAAGGCGTTCAGAGCCGCGGTGTAAACCGCGTCTCGCCCCGCCTCAACGTCGAGCTCTCTTCCGAGGCGCCCCAGGTACTTCGGCTTGTGATCGACAACGGGCAGCATCCCGCTCAGGAATAGAAGCGAGCCAGTCTGCACGCTTTCGACATACGAACCGAACGGCGTAGGTGCAGACGGGAGTTGAATCCCAAGGTCCCGCAGCCGGCGCTCCGCACTCTCTCGCGGCAAACCCGCGCCGCTTACCATCGGCCTGCGTGCGCACCGCCATCGACGTGCAGCACCTCCCCGGTAACGTGGCGAGCTTTAGTGAGATAGAGCACAGCCTCGGCAATGTCCTCTGCGTCGGAGATCGTACCCAGCGGCGAAAGGGTTTTCATGAAGTCCCTTGGCGTCTTCTGGTGAAGAGGCGTATCGACCACCCCCGGCGCGACTGCGTTGAAGCGGATGTTGGCCTTCGCATATTCGCTCGCAAGGCTGAGGGTAATCGCCTCGAGCCCACCTTTGGTGATCATCGGAATGGATGCGGTGACACCTGCGATCGGGTTATCGACCAGCGATGCCGTGATCGTGGTCACGCTTCCTCCGGTACCCTGCGCCAGCATCTGCCTGACCGCAAGTTGGGTGATGAAGATGAAGCCCTCGAGGTTCGTCGAAGTGAAACGTCGAAATTCGTCGATGGTGTATTCCGTAAAAGGCTTGGCCCAGAAGATCCCCGCATTGTTGACGAGGTGATCGATTGTGCCGAATCTGGCCATGGCCGTCTGCGTCACGTTCTCGGCCGTAGCTGCGAGGCCAATGTCTCCGTCGACAATGGCCAGGTCGGGCGATGTGGCGAATCCAGCCTTCGTCGCGTTGCGCGCTGTGGCGACAACCTGGTAGCCGCGACTGAGGAACTCTCGAACCGTCGCAGCTCCGATCCCACGAGAGGCGCCCGTCACGATAACAGTTTCCTTCTTTGACATAGTTGCTCCGCTCTCTGTTTGAGTGCTGCGATAGAGGTTCAGCCGGGACCTGGTTCCTGATCCCGACCGATGCCGGCGGCAACGTCAGGCAGCTTTTTGCGCGGCAAACAGGTTCAGAAGCGCCTGGGCTGCGAAGGTCGACGACGCCGGATTCTGTCCGGTAACCAGGCGCCCATCGACTACAGCGAAGGGCTCCCAATCGGCCTTCTTCTCGAACGTCGCACCAAGCCGCATGAGTTCATCCTCGACGAGAAACGGAACAATCGTCGTAAGCTGCACCTCCGCCTCTTCGCCATTTGTAAAGCCGGTCACGCGCTTCCCTTTGACGAGCGGAGCGCCTTCGTACGTGACGTGGCGCAGCACACCGGGAGAGTGGCACACCAGCGCAATGGGCTTACCGGAGTTGTAAAAAGATTCGAGCAGCGCAATCGAAACCGGACTCTCAGCCAGGTCCCACATAGGGCCGTGGCCGCCCACGTAAAACACCGTGTCGAAATCGCGCGATGCCACATCTTCAAGCTTCACGGTCTGAGCCAGTGCCTTTTGAGCTGCGTCGTCATTCTTGAACCGTGTCATGGCGGGCGTCTGGCCCTCCGGAAGATCGCTCTTCGGATCGATCGGTGGCTGCCCACCTTTCGGAGACGCCAGCGTGAGTTCGACACCAGCGTCTCTGAAGACGAAATAGGGAGCAGCGAATTCTTCAAGCCAGAAACCGGTTTTGCGGCCTGTGTCGCCGAGCTGATCGTGCGATGTCAAGACCATCAAGATTTTCATGGTGCTTCTCCTTTGATTTCTCTCGTGCGCCTTCGAGTGGGAGCCTCGGCACAACGCGATCACACCAGAAATAGGAGAGGCGAACAATTAGACCAACGTATCGTGGGATACCTTCGTATTGAACGTTCAGGAAGTTCCTGAATCATTCCTGGGGCCACGCGACTCTCAAGAACGAAGTGCGGAGGAAATATGGAAATCAACTTTTCAGGACAAGTGGCCGTCGTCGCAGGTGGCACCGGAGGACTCGGCATGGCGGTCAGCCTCGCATTTCTCGGCGACGGTGCGAAGACCGTGGTGACCTACCGCCACGAGAACGAATTCCTTGCGTTGAAGAACGCAGCCGCTTCGCATCATCCCCTGCTTGAGGGATACCCCGTCGACGTGACGGACGAAGTTGCTTCCACCGACTTTGTTCGTAAGGTGCTGGCAGCCCACGGCAGGCTGGACGTCTGCGTGAATACAGTGGGAGGCTATGCGGGTGGAACAAAGTTATGGGACTTGAACGCCAGCGTGCTGGACCAGATGCTGGCGCTGAATCTGCGCGCGGGCTTTGTGCTTTCTCGAGCAGTGCTGCCCGCCATGCTGAGTGCAGGGCATGGATCGATCGTCAACGTTGCAGCGAAAGCAGCCTTGGATCACGGCGCGGGTGCAGGAGCCTATGCGGCTTCCAAAGCTGCCGCTGTCGCGCTGATGGATTCTCTCGCAGGCGACTGCAGAGGGACAGGTGTTCGTGTGAACTCCATTCTTCCGAACATCATCGATACCGCGGCAAACCGCAAGGCAATGCCAGACGCCGACTTTGCAACCTGGCCCAAGGCAGAAGACATCGCGAAGGTCATCTTGTTCCTGTCCAGCGATCACGCCAGAACGATTCACGGCGCGTCCATTCCGGTTTATGGAAATAGCTGATGGTGCCAGCTCTCTTGGCCGCATCAATATCCTGCAGAAGGAACAAGTCGGAAGCGCCCCGATCGAAGTCGTAACGGCGTTCTTTATGAAAAGACCGAGAATCTCGGGGCCGGCGGGCGGACATTGATGTGGAATCTGCGATCCGAAGCAGTGCAAGCGCATCCCATAATGTGGAGAGCAAATTGAAACCCATGGAAGAGCAAGAGCGACGGACTCCGCTGACGCAGGAGCGCGAGCAGCAGCAGATGGACACACTGGCCGGAGAAAACCGCGCCGGGACAACGGCCGCGGAGATTGCAGTTTCGTTTCGCAATCACATGACGCACAGTGTTGGCCGGCCGCTGGAGTCGTCCAGCTTGATAGATCAATATCATGCCCTTGCAGCTGCCGTTCGCGATCGCATGATGGATCGATGGCTGGAGACGATTGAAAGCTACAAGCAGAAGGATGTTCGGGTGCTTGCGTATCTGAGCGCCGAGTACCTGTTGGGTCCTCACCTCGAGAACGATCTGTTGAATCTGGATTTGATGTCCCAAACCGACGAAGCGCTTAAGAGCCTAGGGCTCGACCTGAGGACCATTGCTGCGCAGGAACCTGAACCGGGTCTGGGGAATGGCGGGTTGGGACGATTGGCTGCGTGCTTTCTCGATTCGCTTTCGACGCTGGATATACCGGTGATCGGCTATGGCCTGCGTTATGAGTTCGGCATCTTCCGCCAGGAAATCGCGGATGGCTGGCAGGTGGAGAAGTCGGATAAGTGGCTGCAATTTGGCAACCCGTGGGAGATTCCTGCTTCAATGTCGGTTGAAGTAGGCTTCTTTGGCCACACCGAAACGTACACGGATGACAAGGGCGCCATCCGTCGCAGATGGGTGCCCGGCGTTAAGGTAAAGGGCATTCCGTTCGATACGCCTATTCCGGGCTATATGACGCGCACAGTCAACCGGCTGAGGCTCTGGCAGTCGCAAGCCGTTGATGCGTTCGATCTCAGTGTCTTCAACAGCGGGGACTATGCCGGCGCCGTACGCGCCAAGATGGAATCCGAGACCATCAGCAAGGTCTTGTATCCGCCGGACGAGAAGGTCGAAGGCAAGCGCCTGAGATTGCAACAACAATTTTTCTTTACGTCGTGTTCTTTGCAGGACATGGTGAGGCTGCACCTGTCTCTGGGAAAACCGCTCACGGAGTTCGACAGGAAATGGACTGTGCAATTGAACGATACGCATCCTTCAATTGGCATTGCGGAACTGATGCGCCTGCTGATGGATGAACACGAGATGGGATGGGAAGATGCCTGGCGCATAACGCAATCCACCTTCGGTTACACCAACCACACGCTTCTGCCCGAGGCGCTGGAGCGTTGGTCGTTGGAACTGTTCGGGAACCTGCTGCCGCGACATCTCGAGATTATCTTTGAGATCAATCGACGGTTTCTGGAGGACATGCGCGCTCGCTTTCCCAATGACGACGCGCGTATGCGGCGAATGAGCATCATCGGAGAAGACGGTGAGCGCAGCGTGCAGATGGCGCATCTCGCCGTTGTCGGCAGCAAGGCAGTCAACGGCGTTGCGGAACTGCATACGGAACTGCTGGAAAAAACCACACTGCACGACTTCTACGAGGCTTTGCCGGAACGCTTCAGCAACAAGACCAACGGCGTCACACCCCGCCGCTGGCTGATGCTGTCCAATCCCGAACTCACCGGACTGATCAACGAGTCCATCGGTACCAGCTGGCACAAGGACCTATATGGCTTGAAGCTGCTGGAGCCTTTTGCCGGCGACAGAGGCTTTCTCGATCGCTGGCGCAAAACGCAGGAAGCTTCAAAGAGTCGGCTCGCCGCCTACATCAAGGAGACGATGTCCATAGATGTAAACCCGGCGTCGATGTTCGATGTTCAGGTAAAGCGGCTGCACGAGTACAAGCGTCAACACTTGAATGCACTGCACATCCTCTCTCTGTACTGCCAGATCAAGAGCGGCACGATCAAAGATTTCGTACCACGCACGTTCCTCTTCGGAGGAAAGGCCGCCCCCAGCTACACGATGGCGAAGCTCATCATCAAGCTGATCTGCCAGGTCGGTGAGCTGGTCAACAACGATCCTCAGGTGAAGGACCTAATGAAGGTCATCTTCCTTCCGAACTACTCGGTGTCGCTTGGGCAGCGCATCTACCCAGCTGCCGATCTCTCCGAGCAAATCTCAACCGCCGGCTTCGAAGCAAGCGGCACAGGATGCATGAAGTTCATGATGAACGGGGCGGTCGCCATTGGCACACTCGATGGCGCGAATATTGAAATCCGCAAAGAAGCAGGTGAAGAGAACTTCTTCCTCTTTGGCCTGACTGCGCCGCAGATCAGTGATCTGAAGCGGGCAGGCTACAACCCACGCAGCTACTACGACAGGAGTCCCTTATTGCGCGAGGTGTTGGATGGATTGCGAGATGGCAGGTTCTCAAACGGCGATCGCAACCTGTTTGCACCGTTGGTGAATGATCTGCTGAACTACGACCGCTATTTCGTCCTCGCTGACTTCGAAGCCTACGCTGCGGCGCAACAGGAAGCAGGCCTTGCCTACGCTGACACTGCGCGTTGGGGAACCATGTCGCTGTTGAATACGGCGCGTTCAGGCAAGTTTTCATCCGATCGCACGATCCGTCAATACTGCGAGGAAATCTGGAACCTGCCAGCGACGGAGCGTTGAATCATTCGGGCATCGGAGTGTTTGTTATCAGAACAATCGATCGAGGTTGAACAATGTACGCACCCTGCGTCATCTCCGCTCCTTGCTCTACAAAGTCCGATGGCGCGTCCTGGAACGTGTCGATCAGTCGCCGCCACGGTCCGCAACCGTCCGGAACAGCAGGCAACGAGAAGCTCAAAGGTTCCCAGTACGCGTTGATCATCAGGTGGAATCCGAGTCCGTTCTCAAGATAGACAGTAGCGGCGAGGCTGTGAGAGTCTGCCGACAGATCCGGCGTCCACAAATGCACGCCGTGCCACTGGATCTTCGCTCGTTCGATGAAGTCCGCGAGCGACAAGAACTTCCCGTTTCTATTCGCGGCGAAAAGCAGCCGCAATCGAATTAAGAGCTGAGTGAACCTGTGAAGATCCGCATGTTTCTCGCAAAGGCTCCAGTCGAACCAGCTCAGCTCATTATTTTGGCAATACGCATTGTTGTTGCCAAGCTGCGTTCTCCTGGCTTCGTCTCCCATCATCAACATTGGAGTACCAACCGAAATCAGAATGAGTGTCAGCGCGTTGCGGATCTGGCGTGAACGCAATCGTTCTACGTCGGCATCGTCGCTGCTACCTTCTGCTCCGCAATTCCACGAGTCGTTGTTCGGACTCCCGTCGCGGTTGTTCTCTCCATTCCGCTCATTGTGCTTTTGATTAAACGAAAACAGGTCGTTCAGAGTGAACCCATCATGACAGGTCAGGAAATTGATGCTTTGTCCCGGCGGTTGATCTCGTTTGGTGTAAATATCGGGACTTCCGAGAAGTCGCTGTTTCAAATTGGACACCGTGTCTCGGTCAGACTTGAGAAACCGACGGACATCGTCGCGAAAGCGTCCGTTCCATTCCTTCCAGCGGTCTCCACCGAATGAGCCAACCAGGTAAAGACCACCTGGATCCCAAGCCTCTGCGATCAGCTTCCTGCCTGCGAGCACGGGCTCAGTATCAATGTCCCACAGGACAGGAGCGTCATTGATCGGTCGTCCATGTTTGTCGCGCGTCAGTACAGCGGCTAGATCAAACCGGAACCCGTCCACATGCATCTCGGAAACCCAGTAACGAAGACTATCGCCGATCATCCGCCTGACGACCGCAAAGTTGCTGTTGAGTGTATTGCCTGTACCGGTAAAGTCGGCGTAGTGCGATAGATCGTCCGAAAGAAGGTAGTAGAACCGGTTATCCAATCCTTTCAAACAAAATGTAGGTCCTCCATCACCACCTTCCGCAGTGTGGTTGTACACGACATCGAGGATGACTTCGATGCCAGCCTTGTGTAACGCTTTCACCATGTCGCGGAACTCATCCAGGCATCCCAACGGGTCCCGCCGGGACGAGTAACCTTCGTGAGGCGCGAAGAAGGACATCGGACTGTAGCCCCAGTAGTTCTCCAGCCCGGACGGGGCATCCTGAGCATCGAACTGGAACACCGGCATTAGCTCAACTGCGGTGATCCCCAGATCCTTGAGATAGGGAATCTTCTCGATCAGGCCCGCATAGGTCCCCCTCTTTTGCTCAGCGATGCCCGAGTTGGGGTTTCGCGTGAACCCGCCGACATGCAGCTCGTAAACGACCGTGCTGGAGAAGGGATGGTCGAGAGGCCGGTCTCCCTCCCAGTCGTACAAACTGAGATCTGCGACAACGCTTTTCGCCGCGGCTCCGGTGTTGTCGCCGGATTTCGCTGCCGCACTACGTTGATAGTTCCTGGTGGAGATCGCCCGGGCATAGGGATCGAGAAGCAGCTTCTCGGGATTAAAGCGGTGACCGACCTCGGGAGCGTACGGCCCGCTCATTCTGTAGCCATACAACTGGCCAGCCTTAATCCCGGGCACGTGAACATGCCAATAATGTGAGGTGCGGTTCGTCCCAGGAACGAGATCGATGATGCGGCTTGGCTGCGCAGCGTCTTCTGTGTCGAAGAGCAACAATTCGGCGTGCGTCGCATGGTAGGAAAACACACTGAAGTTCACGCCCGTCGGTGTGAGGCTTGCACCCAGTGGATATGCGCTCCCGGTCTTCATGTTCCGTCTCACTTCCTGGCCAATGGGGCTAGGACAGTCGCTACCAAACCTTGTAACCCATCCAGAGTGCGATGAGCAGAAATACGAGGATCGTTAGAACCGCGTCGAAAAAGCCCAGCAGCACTAAGTCTGGATGGACATAGAAGTAGTCTTGATCAGAGGACATCTGGTAAACGCGAAAAGATCCGTCTTGGTGAGCATAAATAATCTCATGGCTTGACCTCATACACCGTGAGAATGAGCGGATCTTCTCCCTGCAACACGGACGGCTTTCCGTGGATTCCCCACCCCCACCGCCAGCCCTTCCGCCAAAACATAAAATAGAAACATGAGCATCGACACATCCCAACCCGGAGGTGGTGCTGCCACAAAGGGCTGCTGCTCTCCCGCAGCCGCTCATTCCGACCCCCGCCCCGCACCGCCGGCCGCGGCCGAAGCGCGCGACTGCCCGCCCGAGATACGCGCCGAGATGATCGACCTTCCCGGCGGCACATTCCTCATGGGCACGGACTACGAGTTCGGCTTTCCCGACGATGGAGAAGGTCCCGTGCACGCCGTCAACCTGCTGCCCTTCGCGATCGACAAGTTTCCGGTGACCAATCGCCGCTTCCGCGAGTTCGTCAGCGCAACCGGCTATCGCACTGAAGCGGAACACTTCGGCTGGTCCTTCGTCTTCTGGGCGCATATCCCTCCGTCGAAGCGCGCCGCGCTCGTCCAAGACACTGTCTCAGCTGCTCCCTGGTGGTGCAAGGTCAGGCAAGCGAAGTGGGACACCCCCGAAGGCCCGGGCTCATCTCTAAAGGGGCGCGATGAACATCCTGTCGTTCACGTTTCATGGAACGATGCGGAGGCATTTGCCGTGTGGTCCGGCCGCCGCCTGCCCACGGAGGCGCAGTGGGAATACGCGGCTCGCGGTGGCCTGGTCCAGAAGCTTTACCCTTGGGGCGACAAGCTTCGTCCTGGCGGTGAACATCGCTGCAACATCTGGCAGGGCGAGTTTCCGCAGCACGATACAGCTGAAGACGGCTATGCCGGAACCTGTCCCGTGGACGCCTTTCCGCCTAACAACTTCGGCTTATATTCCATGACCGGCAACACATGGGAGTGGTGCGCGGACTGGTTCTCGCCCCAGTCGCATCGCCTCTCTGGCCCGGACGATCCCACCGGCCCCACAACGGGCGAAACCCGTGTCATGAAGGGCGGGTCGTTTCTCTGCCACAAGTCTTATTGCAATCGTTATCGGGTAGCCGCGCGCACTTCAAACACGCCGGACAGCTCAACCTCCCACATGGGTTTCCGCTGCGTTCTCTAGCTGCACCCGGAGAGGATCTGATGAGCCGCTTCCCGCTTCACACCGCCTGCTTGACATTCTCTCAATTGAGACAGATTCTAATCTAGCGTGAACGCCGAAGCCATCCGCCAGCAGTTCGACAGCAACGGGGTCAAATTCACCCCGCAGCGCTACTCCGTCATGGCTTTCCTCATGGAAAACCCGAGCCACCCCACGGCTGCGGACATATTTGAGGCGGTCAATCGACTCGACCCCCGCTCATCGCGCGCCACTGTCTATCGCAATCTGCGCGATCTCGTTGACGCCGGCTTGGTGCGTGAGGTGGCAGTCGAAGGCCGCTCCGCGCGCTTCGATCTCATCGGTGTGCCTCACCACCACTTCATCTGCGACCGTTGCGGAGAAGTCGAAAACATCCCGTGGTTCGACGTCCCCCGGCCGCCGTCTTCGGCAGTCGGTAAGCGCAGAATCCGAGAATGCGAACTCATCCTGCGCGGCCTGTGTGCCAACTGCACCAGGCTTAGGCCCCGCAGCTCCGGGGACACAGGTTGACCACTGCCCCCAACCCGCTTCACTACGTCTGAAGTCTTCTCCTCCAGCAACCTCCAACCACGACCTCCCCGCTATACAAACAGTTTTTGGATTCGATCGAAGCTCGTTGAGTCCTTGCCCGCAGAACACAAAATCGGATCTTCCCCGTAGGGAATGAAGGAGTCAGTATGTCGAATGAAATGAAGTGTCCGGTGCCGCACGGCGACGCCGCAACCCCGGCAACCAGCACAGATACGTCCTCGCCCATGCACGGCGCCGTAACGCACAACTCGCGCAAGATCCTGCGCAACTTCGAGTGGTGGCCCGAGCGCCTCGATCTCGCCGTTCTCCACCAGAACACCAAACTCGCCGACCCCATGGGCGAAGACTTCAACTACGCGAAAGAATTTGAGTCCCTCGATCTCGATGCTGTCATCAAGGATCTGCACGCTCTCATGACCAACTCGCAGAGCTGGTGGCCTGCCGATTATGGCCACTACGGTCCGTTCTTCATCCGCATGGCATGGCACAGCGCCGGCACCTATCGCATCCACGATGGCCGCGGCGGCGCCGGCATGGGCACGCAGCGCTTCGCTCCGCTGAACAGCTGGCCGGACAACGTCAGCCTCGACAAGGCGCGCCGCCTGCTCTGGCCCATCAAGCAGAAGTACGGCAAGAAGATCTCCTGGGCCGACCTCATGATCCTCACCGGCAACGTCGCCCTCGAATCCATGGGCCTCAAGACCTTCGGTTTCGGCGGAGGCCGCCAGGACGTCTGGGTTCCGCAGGAAGACATCTTCTGGGGCTCCGAGCACACATGGCTCGGCAGCGACCGATATCAGGGCGAGCGCGATCTCGATAACCCTCTCGCCGCAGTCCAGATGGGCCTCATCTACGTCAACCCCGAAGGCCCCGATGGCAAGCCCGACCCCGTCGCCTCTGCCCGCGACATCCGCGAAACCTTCGGTCGCATGGCCATGAACGACGAAGAAACCTTCGCCCTCATCGCCGGCGGTCACACCTTCGGCAAGGGCCATGGCGCTCACGATCCCAACAAGTACGTTGGCCCCGAGCCCGAAGGTGCACCCATCGAGCAGCAGGGCTTTGGTTGGACGAACTCGGCCGGCAAGGGCAACGCCGAAGACACCATATCGAGCGGCCTCGAAGGCGCCTGGACCTCCAAACCCACCGCCTGGGATACCGAGTACCTCGACAACCTCTACGGCTACGAGTGGGAACTCGGCAAAGGGCCGGGCGGCGGATGGCAGTGGTACGCGAAAGATGGCGCCGGCGCAGGCACCTTCCCCGATGCGCACGTTCCCGACCGCAAGCATGGTCCCATGATGTTCACCGCCGATCTCGCGCTTCGGTTCGACCCTGTCTACGCCGAGATTGGCCGCCGATTCCGCGCCAACCCCGACCAGTTCGCCGACGCCTTTGCACGCGCATGGTTCAAGCTCACGCACCGCGATATGGGTCCCGTTGTGCGTTACCTCGGTCCGCTCGTGCCCAGCGAAACGTTGATCTGGCAGGATCCCGTCCCCGCCCCCGACCACATGCCCATTGGGGATGAGGACATCGCTTCGCTGAAGGCGAAGATCATCGCCTCCGGTCTGTCCATCTCGCAGCTCGTCTCCACTGCCTGGGCTTCCGCCGCTTCCTTCCGCGGCTCTGACCGGCGCGGCGGAGCCAACGGCGCGCGCATCCGTCTCGAGCCGCAGAAGAACTGGGAAGTCAATCAGCCGCTCGTGCTGAAGAAGGTCCTCGGCACGCTCGAAGGCATTCAGACGGAGTTCCAGACAAACGGCAAAAAGGTCTCGCTCGCTGACCTCATCGTTCTCGGCGGTTGCGCCGCTGTCGAAGAGGCCGCGAAGAAGGCGGGCTACGACGTCAAGGTCCCGTTCGCACCCGGCCGCACCGACGCCACGCAGGAGCAGACGGACGTGCACTCCTTCGCCGTCATGGAACAGACCGCGGACGGCTTCCGCAACTACCTCCGCCTCGGTCACACGCAGCCTGCCGAAGCGCTTCTCGTCGATCGCGCACAGTTGCTCACCCTGACTGCGCCGGAAATGACGGTCCTCGTCGGCGGTCTCCGCGTCCTTGGCGCCAACTTCCGCGGCTCCAAAAACGGGGTCTTCACCGACCGCCCCGAAACCCTCACGAACGACTTCTTCGTCAACCTCCTCGATATGAGCACGGAGTGGAAAGCATCCACCACCGCCGAAGGCTCATACGAAGGTCTCGATCGTGAGACCGGCGAGCTCAAATGGACCGGAACGCGCGTGGATCTCATCTTCGGGTCCAACTCGCAACTCCGCGCCCTTGCCGAAGTCTATGCTTCGAGTGACTCTCGCGAGACATTCGTGAAGGACTTCGTGAAGGCGTGGAATAAGGTCATGAACCTCGACCGCTTCGACCTCGCGAAAGCGGCCAACTAACCCGAACAAGACTCAACTATCCAACCCGGCCCGCGAGAGCAAACCAATCTCTCGCGGGCTTCTTTGTGCGCTTGCTTCGGTCTCCTAAGACTTGGCCTGCTTTGTGATCGCCGGCATCTTGCGCCCGCAGCCGCACGATTCTCGCACCGTCAATGTCACCGGCAGAACCGCTCGGACGGCGGACGAAGATTCGCCCTTGATCCTTTGCAGCAGCAGCCGTGTGGATGTACGCCCGAGTTCGGTGGCCGGCTGGCGGATCGTGGTCACCGGAGGATTCAGCAGTGTGTAGAAATCCAGGTCGTCGAAGCCCACCAGCGCAACGTCCTTCGGAATTTCCAGATGCATCGCGCGCAGCGTCTTGATGACCGTTGTCGTGCAGACATTGTTTGCGGTGAAAAGCGCCTCAGGCGGATCTGATCTGAACATCGCCATCAGCTTTTTGAGCGCGTCCGCCTCGTCGTGCAATATCACTTTCTTCACGTAGGCAAGCTTCGCGCTGCGCAGACAGTCTTCGTAGCCTGCACCGCGTTCCCGTACAGGCCGCAGGTGCGCGTTCATCAGCACGCACGTAATCTTCTTGTAACCATGGCCGATGAGGTGTTCCACCGCGGCTCGCGCACCCAGGCGGTTTTCAACCTCAACCGAATCCGTCCGCACCACCTCGATGCGTCTGTCGATGGCGACGACTGGCGCTCGTCCCGTTGCCGCCGATTTCAAATACCCGCTGCGGCTATCCGCCGGGACCAGCAGGATGCCATCTACGGGATGATGCGTCATCTGTTCCATCTGAGCTTCTTCGATGAATGGGTCGCCGCCCGAAGCCGCCAGCCATACGAGATAACCGGCCTCGCGCGCAGCTTCCTGTACCGCGTGCGCAACCACGGAAAAGAAGCTGTCCGCAAGATCGGGAACGATCAGTCCAATCGATCGCGACAGCTGCCCTGTAAGAATCCGCGCTGCGTGATTGGGCCTGTATCCCAGTTCGAGAATCGCAGCCCGGACCTTCTTCGCGGTCTCTTCGGCCACATACGGATGGCCGTTGATCGTCCGCGAGACGGTCATGGGCCCAACTCCTGCCGCGCGTGCGACATCCTCGAGCGTTGCACGTTTTATAGGGGCCGACTTTCGCACCTTCTCCCTCGATCGGAGGCCCGGTCATACCGGCCAACTGAGATTAGGGCTCAGATTCTCCACAAATTTATCACCCTTTTTCGATTGACAAGCTAATGTTGCAGTGTGTAAACCGTTGTGCATTCTGATAGCGCAATCATATGCGTTCCTTTAGCGGTTACTTCTTGGAGGCTCGAATGAAAAGTTCTGCGCTCGGTACTCGTCTCATCGCCCTGTTTATCGTGATTGGCATGTTTGCTTGCGCAAGGCCACTCCTCGCGCAGTCCGACACATCGTCGCTCACCGGTACCGTTACGGATGTCTCCGGGGCCATGGTGCCGAACGCCAAGATCACGGTGCATAATAACGCCACCGGCAGCGAGGGCCTAACCACAACAAACGACAGCGGTAACTTCAATCTGCCGAATGTCCAGCCCGGCACCTACACCGTGCGCGTCGAATCGAGCGGCTTCCAGTCCGTCACGCTCGACAATGTCGCCGTCGATCCCAGCATCGGCCGCCGCGTCGACATCACTCTCCGGCCCGGCGACGTCGCTTCCACGGTCACGGTTGAGGCCGGCGCCAACGCCGTGCAGACCGAGAGCGGATCGGTCGGCCAGCTCATCACCGAGGAGCAGGTCAAGAGCATCCAGCTCAACGGACGCAACCCGCTCTACCTCGCGCAAATGGAGCCCGGCGTCGTACGCAGCAACTCGATGGCGGCTCTCGGCTTCGGTCTCGACAACCCGCTGAACATCAACGGCGCGCGCAGCCAGGAAAGCATGCAGACGTTCGACAGCGCGCCCATGGTGCGTACGCGCTCCAACGGCACCAGCACAGGCGTCGCCGACGTCGACACCACATCGCAGATCCAGGTGCTGACCACGAACTATCCTGCCGAGTACGGCCGCACCTCCGGCGGTTTGATCCGCCTCGTCCCCAAGAGTGGATCCAGCAACTTCCACGGCAACGTCTTCGAGTACTTCCGCAACAACGCGCTCAACGCCAACACCTGGGGCCGCAACCTCCTCGGCCTCAAGCGCGCCGCCTTCCGCTACAACCAGTTCGGCTGGAACCTGAACGGCCCCGTCTACTTCCCCGGCCACTTCAACTCCGACCGCCGCAAGCTCTTCTTCCTCGTCGGTCAGGAGTGGGTGAAGTTCAACCACGACGACACCTCATCCACCACGCTCAAGGTCCCCACAGCGCTCATGCGCCAGGGCAACTTCAGCGAGCTGCTTGGCTCGAACATCTTCTACGGCTCCCCGGTCCAGCTCGTCGACCCCACCACCGGTTCTCCCATCCCCGGGAACATCATTCCATCCGGCCAGCTCAGCGCCAACGGCATCGGCTTGCTCAACGCCTATCCTCTCCCCAATGTCACCGGCAACCCCTCCAGCAACTGGACCGACACCGCTCTGTACAGCGAAAGGCAGCGTAAAGACTCCATCGTCATCGACTTCGTTCCCGCCGATGCGCATCACTTCCGCTTCAGCCTGCTGAACTACAACTACGACGACTACGAGCCGCACTTCGGCAACTTCAACACCAACCCCCGCATCTTCCATCGCCCAAACCAGATCGGTGTCTTCCACTACACCTGGACCATCAGCGCGTCCATGGTCAACGATGCCTACGTCTCGGCCGCGGCCGACCACGTCGACATCAACATCGACACGTCCTCGGGCCGTTATGACCGCACCAAGTACGGCATCAACTACCCCTACCTCTTCGGCTCGGCCAGCAAGGTGGTCCCCAACAAAATTCCCACCATCCAGATCGGAAGCTTCGGCACACTCGACGGCGGCCCATACCCCTCGCGCTCCGGCGGCATGGTCTATGACCTTGGCGACACGCTCACCAAGGTCTGGGGCAATCACACCATCAAGATTGGTGGACTCTGGGAGTACGCCGGCGAGAACAACTACGACCAGATCAGCGTCGACAACACCCGCCCCGGAACCACCAACAACCAGAACGGGCTCTTCGTCTTTACTGATGGCCGTGGCGGTGGTCCCACCTCCAAGGCAGCCATCGCCAACGCCGCCCTCGGCCTGTTCGACACCTACGGCGAGATCGGCACACGCTCTTACACACCGTTCCGCGGCAACATGTTCGAGGGCTTCGGTCAGGACCAGTGGCGCGTCACGTCGAAGTTCCTGCTCGAGTACGGCGTCCGTTACAGCGTCATGATGCCGTACCACTCGCTATGGGGCAATGAGGCCTTCTTCAGCCCCAAGGACTACAGCGCGGCCCTTGCTCCCACGGTCAATCCCACCACCGGCTTTCTGACCGGCGGAGATACTCTGAACGGCGTCGTTATCCCCGGCAGCGGTTTCCCCAGCGCGGCCAAAGGTCACGTCCCCGACGCGATCCTCAATGGCAACTATCAGCGTCTCTTCCGCGGCTACGACGACAACTACTCTCCAACCGTCTACAGCAACATCCAGCCTCGTCTCGGCTTCGCTTACCAGGTAATTCAGGGCACAGTGATCCGTGGCGGCGCTGGCCGCTATATCCAGCGGCTCGGCATCAGCGACGCCGTGCACGTTGGCGGCAACGCTCCCTTCCAGCCTGCGTCGAACGTGACGCGCGGCAGTGTCGATAACCCCGGTGGCATCGGCGTCAACGTCACGCCGCTCGCCTTCACCTCGCACGCTTACACCTACCCCAGCCCCGAAGCCTGGGCATGGAACCTCACAGCCGAGCAGGAGTTTGCCGGCGTCGGCACCTTCACACTCAGCTACGTCGGTCGCCGCGGTTATCACCTCGAGCAGCTCGCCAACATCAACCAGCTACAGCCCGGAACAGCTCTGATTCCGGCAAACAAGGGAGTGAACACCGACGCCCTGCGCCCCTACAAGGGCTTCTCCACCATCGTCGAAGCCCAGAACACCGGCGGCTCCTTCTACCACGCCATGCAGGCCAACCTGAAGCGCCGCCTCAGCAAGGGCATTCTCTTCGGCGCCGCCTACACCTGGTCCAAGAGCCTCGACTACGGCTCTTCCAACGGCACCAGCATGCCCAACGCGTTCGACAACAGCATCATGTTCGGACCCAGCGATTTCGACACCCGCCACGTCATGGTTCTTAACTACGTCTGGAACCTTCCTTTCGCAGCACACTCCAACCATCTCCTGCGCACCGCGATTGGCGACTGGCAGTTCTCCGGGACCATCCAGGCGCAGTCCGGACGGCCGCCTTCAGGCAACGTTGCGCGTAACCTTGACCAGGCCGGCGTTGGAGCAGGCTCGGGCAATCAGTTCTACCTCCGCACGCGTGTACCGGCCCTGCCGCATCAGTTCGGTGCCAACGCCCAGTATTTTGAGGTTGGTACAGCTTGCGGTCCGATCAACACAACCTGCGTCTTCCAGCCCGCGGCTCCCGGCACTTTCGCTCCCCGCGGTTCGCGCAACACTGTCTACGGCCCCGGCTTCAGCAGCTTCAATGCCGCGCTGCAAAAGGGCTTCCGCATCATCCCCGGCCATGAGAACCATCAGCTGGTCTTCAAGGCCGAGGCTTACAACTACCTCAACCACCCCAACTGGGACAATCCGGACGTGAGCCCCACCAGCGGCACATTCGGCAAGGTCACCAACAAGGGCAACACGTACGCCTCTGACCGGCAGTTGCAATTCAGCCTTCGCTACGCTTTCTAGCCCGCGAAGAAGAACCGACGAACACCGACAACCGCAGCCTCGGATCGCTATACTTGCGATCCGAGGCTAACGCGCGATCGTATGAAGCTCTCCTACTCCTCTCTGATCCTCACATCCCTTCTTGCAGTCTCTGTCTGCGCGCAAACACCCGCGCCAGCCCCGGCCCCGGTTCGCCCTGTGCCGCCAACCCGGCCAGCCCACTCGCCCGGCTACGTCGACGCGAAGGATCTCCCCGACGCCACGCTCCCTCCCGCCGATCAGGACGGCAACTTCGTCATCGGCCCCACGCATCAACCGGCGCCCGAAGCCCTGCCTCAGCCCGACGCCCCTCACGGCACCGTCACTGAGTTCATCCTCAGCTCCGCCGATAGCAAGTACTACCCGGGCATCGCTCGCGACCCCGGAACCTTCGGCACGCCCGACCCCTCCGACCCCGCGAAGCTCGTCGTCACCACCAGCCACCCCGCACCGTACACGCGGCGCGTTACGGTCTATGTGCCGCAGCAGTATGTCGCCGGCAGCGAGGCCCCGTTCATCGTCGGAGCCGACGGCCCCGACGCCCTGCTCTTCACCACGCTCGACAACCTCATCGCCGCGCATCGTGTCCCCGCGATGATCGCCATCTCCATCTCCAACGGCAGCGGCGACGCCCAGGGCAGCGAGCGCGGCCTCGAGTACGACACCATGTCCGGCCACTACGCCGAGTTCGTCGAGCACGAGGTGCTGCCGGAGGTCGAATCGCGCTTCCACGTCAAACTCACGCACGACCCCGAAGGCCGCGCGACCATGGGCGGAAGCTCCGGCGGCTCCTGCGCGCTCATCATGGCGTGGTACCACCCCGAGCTCTACCACCGCGTCCTCACCTACTCCGGCACCTACGTCAACCAGCAGTGGCCCCCCGACCCGAAAACCCCTCACGGCGCCTGGGAGTTCCACGAGCACCTCATCCCCAGCTCCCCGCGCAAACCGCTCCGCCTCTGGCTCGAGGTCGGCGACCGCGACCTCTTCAACCCCAACTCCATGCGCGACAACATGCACGACTGGGTAGTCGCCAACGAAAACATGGCACGCGTGCTAGCCTCCAAGGGCTATCACTACCAGTTCCTCTTCGTGCAGAACGCCGGCCACACCGACCGCACGGTCAAACAGCAAACCCTGCCCGAAGCGCTCGAATATGTGTGGCACGGCTATCGCAGCCCCGCAACGAAGCACTGACCGTCAGAAATTGCGTGACCAGTCTTACCGGTTACGTATACAGTTACCCCCGGAGATAACCTCGCCCTGAGCCGCAGCCAAAACGGGCCAGTCTCCACGACCTCAAATCTTCGGAGTGAATCTGCCAGTGTTGATCGCAAAACGCATGCCCCGCCGTCTCGGAATATTCGCAGCAGTACTGTTCACAGGCTTCACCACCGTCGCGGCGAGCGCGCAAAAGGCGTCAGACTACTTCAGCCAGTGGCCTGCGGGCACATCGCCGCAGGAAGTCGGCAAGCAGCTCGCCGAGCACTTCGTCACCAGCCCCCACCAGTACACCGCCACCATGCATTACTCCGAGATGGTGACGTGGTACGGCGCGCTCACCTTTGCCAGCCTCACCAACGACGCCGATCTGCGCGGCAAGCTTATCCATCGCTTCGAGCCGCTGATGCCTGGAGGCGCCGAAGCCGCCCGCAGGCCGGAGCGCCGCCACGTCGATGACTCGATCTTCGGCATCGTTCCGCTGGAAATTGCAGTCCAGACCAAGGACCCGAAGTACCTCGAAGAAGGCCAGCACTGGGCCGATCGCCAGTGGGAGAACCCGCAGCCCGACGGCCTCTCCGCCGAAACCCGCTACTGGATCGACGACATGTACATGCTCACCATGCTGCAGCTTGAGGCCTATCGCGCCACCGGCGACCGCAAGTACCTCGACCGCGACGCGAAGGAGATGGTCTCCTACCTCGACCGCTTGCAGCAGCCGAACGGCCTCTTCTACCACGCGCCCGACGTGCCCTTCTACTGGGGTCGCGGCGACGGCTGGGTTGCAGCGGGCATGGCCGAGATGCTCCGCACCCTGCCCGCCGACCACCCGCAACGCGCCCGCATCCTCAAGGGCTATCGCACCATGATGGCCTCGCTGCTGCGCTATCAGCGCAAGGACGGCACATGGGGCGAGCTGATCGACCGCGACGAATCCTGGCCGGAGAGCTCATCGTCCGCCATGTTCACCTTCGCGCTGATCACCGGCGTCAAGAACGGCTGGCTGGAGCCCGCAACCTACGGCCCCGCAGCGCGGCGCGGATGGATCGGCGTCGTCGGCTACGTTGACCAGAACCACGACGTCACCAGCGTCTGCGAGGGCACCGGCAAGCAGAACAGCTTCGACTACTACCTCGCCCGCAAACGCCGCACCGGCGACTTCCACGGACAGGCCCCCGTGCTCTGGGCGGTGAGCGCGTTGCTGCGATAGACCACGAGGATAGAATGGGCAAACGGAACATGTGGTGCTAAGGAATCTCTGATCAAGGGCTGGAATGGTAGGTCACGGCTTCAGCCGTGACAATATGCCGCGCAGAATCGATGCGGCTTTAGCCGCTGAGGTACGCCTGCGAGACTTAATCAGGGCTTTCCGAAGCCATGTGGCGGGGGGCGTTGTGTCTACTCTGGGCCCGGAAATAGCACCATTGGACGCGGCCTCCGTGGAGTGCAGGGAACTCCTCGAACGGGTAGTCAACAGCCGCGAGCTGAAACGCGCTCTTCGCCTGCGCGACCTGCTGTGCTATCTCGGCAAACGTTCGCAGAGCTCACCGCAACTCGTCCTCCGCGAACAGGAAATCGGCGCGGCGGTCTTCGGCCGGCCCGACGACTACGACACCGGCCTCGACAACATCGTCCGGGTCAACGTCTCGGAGCTGCGCAAACGCCTCGCCCACTTCTTCCAGGAAGAAGGCGCGGACGAAAACATCATCATCGAAATCCCCCGCGGCGGCTATCTGCCCGTCTTCCTGCCGCGCGCCCAGGTCACGCCCGAAATTCCCGCGCCTCTCGCCGAGCCGGCTCCTACGGGAGCAGTCAACGCAACGCCCGCAACCGCAGAGCTTCCGCTACACACCGCAAAGCGCCACGTCCTCGCGCCGCTGGTCGTAATGCTGGTCCTCGCGCTCGCCGCCTGCGCATTCCTCATCCGCGAGAACCATCGCCTCGCCCTGCAGCTACAGCCGTGGAAGGCCGACTCGACGCTCGCCTCCTTCTGGTCCGACTTCTTCGCTCCCGGCCGCGAAGTCGATGTCGTCATAGCCGATACGTCGTTCGCGCTGACCGAGGACATCGTCGGCCGCACCATCTCGCTGGACGATTATCTCGACTACAAATACAAGAACGTTCAGGAGGAAGCGGATCTCTCGCCCGACAAAAGGTTCGCCCTCACGCAGGTCCTGAACCGCAACAACGGCAGCGTCGGCGACTTCCAGGCCGCCGAGCGCTTCCTCGACCTCGCAGGCAATGCGGCCGGCGCCAAACTCGTCTCCGCACGCGCCTACAGCGCGGAGCGCATCAAGACCAGCAACGTCATCCTCATCGGCGGCCGCGAGTCCAACCCCTGGGTCGAGCTCTACAAGGACCGCATGAACTTCTACATGGCCTACGAGCCGGCCACGAAACGCTCGTATGTCGTGAACCTCGATCCCCAGCCCGGCGAGAAGCCGGTCTACGAAACCCTGCAGGACCACAACAAGAGCTACAGCGTGGTCTCCTTCCTGCCCAACCCCGGAGGTCACAGCTACGCAGTGCTCATCGCCGGCATCGACTCCCAGGCCACTCGCGCAGCGGGCGACTTCATCACCTCTACCGAGGGCCTCGCCCAGATTCGCCAGAAAATGCCGACCGGACCCTTCCCGTACTTCGAGCTCGTGCTCTCCTCCTCACGTCTCGTAGGCACAACCCTGCGCACGGAGATCGTCGCCTCCCGCGTCCGCCAGAGATAACCGCCCGCTATACCCCCCTCCGGTAGATCCGCTATACCCAAAACGGTAGGTGTAGTCCCATCGACTGAACCTACCCCAAAGCAAATAGACCGACCGACTTTCACTCTCAGCGCCAACGGCGCGTCCTATCCCAGCCCAGGGCGAAGCCCTGGGTCACGGAACGGTTATGGTTCGAGGGCTGAAGGCCCGCTCTATGCCCTCCGTCGCACCGACGACCACCGGTCTCCCAAACGCGGCTCAGCGCCCTCCCGACGCCTTTCTTTACATCCTCTGACCAGCCGCCACTTGTAAAACCTTCCCGTGATCTCCACCCAGGCAGCGCAACGGAACAGCCGTCTATCCGCCTGTGCCCACAACGATGCTCTGTATCTCGCTGAAATCGCAGGGCGAGAAGATGCTCTTTACATCCTTCCTTACAAAAATCTCACTGTAAATTGACTTGCCGACCGCTCCCACGGAGGCTCAGCATGACTCCGACTCAAGTCAGGACAATCCATCGCCACGCAACCAGCAACAAGGCGTTCGACGGTCAGGGCAGGAGCGGACCTTCCAAGAGTCCGACCGCCCAAAAGGAGCACCATGAACATCCTCACGGAGAAGCCAGCTACAACGACCACCACGAATCGCACCGCGAGGACCAGCCCCCTCGCGCTGCTCCTCACCCTCATTGCCGCGCTGTTGCTTGCGCCCGCCGCCTTCGCTCAGGGCATCACCGCGACCATCACAGGCACCATCACCGACACCACCGGCGCGGCCATCGGCGGAGCCGCCGTCACCGTCACCCAGCTCGCCACCAACTCCATGCACACCGTCACCACCACCGACGGCGGCCTGTTCACGATCCCGCAACTGCCGCCCGGTCAGTACAGCGTCAAGGTCGACAAGCCCAGCTTCAAGAGCTGGCGGCAGGACCACCTCGAGCTCTCCATCGACCAGGTCGCCCAGTTGAACGCCCAGCTCCAAGTCGGCGCGCAAGGCGAGACCGTCACCGTCACCGGCAGCGCTCCCGTCATCCAGACCGAGGACTCCTCCGTCGGCCTCGTCGTCGACAGCCAGGCCATCCAGAACACGCCGCTCAACGGCCGCCTAAGCGTCGTCGGCCTCATCGCCCTCGCGCCCGGCGTGCAGCAATCCGGCGCACAGGACCAACTCGCCACCCGCGGCGTCACCGCGGCCGTTGGCACCGGCGGACGCAACGCCTACGGCGGCCTCGGCTCCACGCTTGACGGCGTCACCAATCAGGAAGTAACGCTGCAGCGCGGCGAAGGCGAAGTGCCTTCGATCGATGCCATCGCGCAGTTCAAGGTGCTCAGCAACGGCGCGCCCGCCGAGTTCAACCAGCCCGCCCAGATCATCGTCGTCAGCGCCAGCGGCACCAACCAGATCCACGGCGAGGTGCTCGAGTACAACCGCTCCAAGGGCACATCGGCCAAGAGCTACTTCAGCGGCAACCAGCCGCGCCCACCCTACGAGCGCAACGAGTACGGCGGCAACCTCTCCGGCCCCATCCTCCTCCCGCACGTCTACAACGGCCGCGACCGCAGCTTCTTCTTCTTCTCCTACGAAGGCTTCCGCCTCACGCAGTCCTACGCGCTCAACACCCAGCAGCCCACAGTGAAGGAGCGCTCCGGCGACTTCAGCGAACTGCTCGCCGGCAACATCTGCGCGCCCACGCCCACAACCAGCACCATCATCAAGGACCCCTCCACCGGGCTGCCATACCCCGGCAACATTATCCCGTCCGGCTCGCTGAACTCGGTCACCCAGAAACTCCTCACTGTCCTGTATCCCCTGCCCACGCAGGCCGGATGCGGCGTCAACACCTTCGAGCAGGTACAGGAGCTCAGCCAGTCCTCGCGCTACTCACTGCGTCTCGACCACAAGTTCAACGACAGCAACCAGCTTCGCTTCACGTGGCTGCGCGCCTTCTATGGTCCCAACGCCACGCAGGGCGCCACCAGCCTCGCCGGCGGCAACGCCCAGGACGGCGAGCACAACAGCAACTTCATCGTCGGCTACACCCACACCTTCTCGCCGACACTGCTGCTCGACACCTACGCCTCCTTCTTCCATCTCCCCATCTACCGCACGCCGCAGAACTACAAGACCGACTTCTCTTCCATCATCCCCGGCCTCGGCCCGGAGCTGATCGAAGGCGCACCGCAGATCACCATCACCAACATCCAGTCGGTGTCCGAGTCCGGCTCGAAGGATCTGGAACAGGTTGCGCAGGTAAACACAGCCCTCACCAAGGTGTTCCCGAAGCATACGATCAAGGCCGGCTTCGCCTACCTCTACGACAATCACTGGAACGACTCCGCACAATCGCCGCAGCGCGGATCGTACGGCTTCACCGGCCGTTATACCGGTGTCGCTCTCGCGGACTTCCTGCTCGGCTTTCCCAACACCACCGGCAACGCTGCGCCCAACAACTACATCGTCCGCAACATCTCCAGCCAGTACGGCCTCTTCGTTCAGGACGACTGGAAGCCCACACCCAAGCTGACCATCAACGCCGGCGTGCGCTACGACCTGCAGTGGTTCAAGCCGAACCCCTACGGCAACAACTCGCTCTTCGTGCCGTCGCTCAACAAGGTTGTGGTCTTCTCCAGCTCGTATCCTTCAACGGCAATCCCGGCTTTCCTGACCTCCATCCCCATTGCCCTCGCGCCCTCGGTCGGTCTCTCAACCAACGTGTTCGACTACCTCGGACAGGACAAGAACAACTTCGCCCCCCGTTTCGGCTTCGCGTATGAGGCGCTGCCCAACACCGTGATCCGCGGCGCGTTCGGTGTGTACTTCAACCTGCTGCCCGCGTCGTATGTCGGCACCGCGCCGTTCGGCACACTGCCGTTCGTCGCTTCGCAGACCTACTCCAATCCCGGTGGTTCAACGCCTGCGTTTACGATGAGCAACCCGTTCTCGGCCACAGGCGCCTTCACCGCGAACCCCTCCGTTGCGGCCTCGGCCAAGCTCACCACGCCCTACACCGAGGAGTACAACCTCACCGTCGAACACCAGTTCAGCAAGGGTCTCGACATACGCCTCGGCTACGTCGGACAGCACAACCTGAAGCAGAACAACTATGGCGGCCCGGGCAACTACAACCCCAACATCAACCTGCCTGCTCAACCAGTACTCACAACGAGCACCGTGCAAAGCACCTACCAGGTGCAGCCGTTCTCGGCAATCAACCTGCTGCTCGCGCCCATCTTCCACAGCAACGAGAACTCGCTCCAGCTTGGCGTGCACAAGCAGTACGCCCACGGCCTCGCCTTCGGTGCGGAGTATCAATGGACTCGCGTCCTCGGTACGGAGAACCTGCAGAACCCGTCCGGCGCCACACCCAACGACTCCTACGGTCCCATCGGCGGCATCACACCGCAGGTGCTGGAGCTCAACTACTCCTACCTTCTGCCCTTCGGCCACGGCCAGATGTTCCTCGCCAGCGCCGGCGATCTCGTCACAAAGATCGTCAGCGGATGGCAGTTCACCGGCATCACCGACATCCAGACCGGCCAGCCATTCTCCGTCAGTTACTCTGCACCGGGTAACTACAAAGACCCAGTCACCGGTACGACGTATGTCGGCCTGGTCAGCGGACGCGCCAGCGTAGTCCCCGGCGTTGCGGTGTATCCGGCAAACAAGAGCCGCACGCAGTGGTTCAACCCCGCAGCCTTCACCGCGCCCACCAACTCCGCCGGCATCGCGGGAGCCGCCTACGGCAACTCGGGCTACAACACGCTCCGCGGCCCCGCGTTCCAGGATTGGGACATGAGCTTGCAGAAGAACACGCGCTTCGGCGATCGCTACAATGTGCAGCTACGCGCCGACTCCTTCAACGTCTTCAACCACCCCAACCTCGGCACTCCGAACGCGAACATCAGCAACACGTCGACGGTCGGAACCATAACCTCCATCTCCGGTACGCCGGCGTATGAACAACGCACGGTGGAGTTCGCCGTGAAGTTCTCGTTCTAACGCACGGAGCTTCGAGCAGCATCGCAACCTCACGGGTGGATCGCAGCGCAACGCTGCGGTCCACCTTCAGGCCACCATCATCGTTGCGCAGTATCTTTCGGGGTCCTCACGTCGTGAAGCCACACAGCCCAGCGAACACCTTCGCGGGACATCAGGACACCGCGCCTCAGCGCCTGCTCTCGCTCGATGTACTGCGCGGCCTCACGGTAGCGCTCATGATCATGGTCAACAACGCGGGCGACGGCGCAGTCTCGTACGCGCAGCTGCGCCACTCCAGCTGGAACGGCTGCACGCTCACCGACCTCGTCTTCCCCATGTTCCTCTTCATCGTCGGAGCATCCATTACGCTGTCCTTCCGCAAGCGCCTGGAGAAGGGCGCAGGCCGCAGGCCCATCCTCGTGCAGGTGTTGAAGCGCTCCCTGCTGATCTTCGCCATCGGTCTTCTCATCAACGCGATGCCCTCCTTCCAACTCGCCGACCTGCGCATCTACGGCGTGCTGCAGCGCATCGCGATCTGCTACGCACTCGCCAGCATCGTGTACCTCTATGGCGGCATCGCCGCGAGCATCGCAGTGACCGCACTCGCTTTCGTCGGCTACTGGTGGCTGATGCTGCATGTCTCCGTGCCCGGCTTCGGCATGCCCGGCCGAGACGTCGCGATCCTCGACCCCACAGCCAACCTCGCCTCCTGGCTCGACCGCGCGATCGTGCCCACTGCGCACCTCTATCACCACACCGTCTACGACCCCGAGGGCCTGCTCAGCACCATCCCCGCACTCGGCACCACGCTGTGCGGCGTACTGGCTGGAGCTTTTCTTGCAAGCCCCCGCCCCGAAAGGCAGAAGGCCGCATCGCTGCTCGCCGCGGGCCTGTTGCTCATATGTGCCGGTCTGTTGTGGTCTCACTGGTTTCCGCTCAACAAGCGTCTGTGGACGAGCTCCTACGCACTATTCACCGCGGGCATCTCTGCCTCCACACTCGCACTGCTCTGGTGGGTGATCGACGTTCCACCGCGCCTTCGTCGCGGCCTCATGCCCTGGCTCACGTTCGGAACCAACGCCCTCACTGCGTACATCTTCTCCGAGGTGCTGGCCATCGCGCTCGCAGCCGTCACACTCACCAACGGGAGGAACCTGCGCCAGTTCCTGTACAGTGGGTTGCCGCAGTCGCACCTGTCGCCGCCGTTGGTATCGCTGCTGTATTCGCTCTCGTTTGTCGTGGTCTGTTTTCTGCCGGTGCTCTATCTCTACCGGCACAGAATTTTTCTCAAGCTCTAAAGCTTGATACCGTTTCAAACTCTCGGTCGAGGTGAGCAGTGAAGAAGACAATGTTGCTGGGCCTGCTGTGGATGACGATGGGATGCACCCTGTGCGTCGCTCAACTCGAGCCGACGCGCCACGCGCTGCGCGGGCCCCTCCCCGCAAACGATCGCGAGTTGTTCAACCAGGCCATGACCCTCATGGATGAAAGCTACGATCCCCAGGCACATCTCGTGCGCCGCCCCAACGACGGCCACGCCCGCGCGCCGGGCGGATACATGGTGCGCGAGTCGAGTTGGTACGCCCTCGGCCTGCTCATGCGCGACCGCGCCGGCGACCGTCCCGCCGACGCGCAGCGCGCCATCGACGTCCTCGGCGTCGTGCTCGATCAGCAGTATCTCAACAAAGACAAGAAGTGGTACGGCACCTTCAAGCGCGACCCGAGAGAGCCCGAGCCCGAGCTTCACGCCACCGCCTTCTCCACCTACGACCCCAACTGGCGCCACTTCATCGGCACCACTTTTCAAGCCATCCTCATCGAGTACCCCGACCGCCTCCCCGCCGCGTTGAAAGATCGCATGTACACCGCCATCGATCACGCCGTCGCCGGCGAGATGCACGACGGCCGCCTCGTGCCTTCCTACAGCAACATCGCGCTCATGTATGGCGCGCTCTGGGACTTCGCCGCCGTGCATGACAAAAACCCTGAGTGGGCGCGGCTTTCGCATGCATGGACCGAAGAGGTCTATCGTCTCTTCAAGCAGTACGACACCTTCAACGAGTACAACGCGCCCACCTACTACGGCGTCGATCTCTACGGCCTCGCTCTATGGCGCGAGTACGGCTCCACCCCGCGCATGCGACAGATCGGCAGCGAAATGGAAGCGGGCCTCTGGACCGACATCGCCACGTTCTACCACCCCGGCCTGCGCAACATCGCCGGCCCATACGACCGCTCCTACGGCATGGACATGACCGTCTACGTCACACCCACCGGCGTATGGATGCGCAGCATCATGCCTGCCGCCGAAGCGCCGCTGCCCGCGCACCCAACGCTCTCCACGTTCCAGGTCGCAGACATCTGGTACGCCCCGCAGGTCATGCTGCTCGGAACGCACGTGCCTCCGGCCGCCATGGCGAAGTTCCGCAAGTTCGACGGCCCTCGTCTCATCGTCAAACCCATCGACTCACAACGCACCGCCACAACATGGCTCGGCGCCGACGCCACCTGGGGAGGCGAGTTTACCAGCCGCACCAAGGACACCGGCAACAAGACTCAGTTCCATCCCGTCGCCGCGAACTGGCGCATGCCCAACGGAGTCATCGGCTGGATCAGGCTAACCAAGTCGCCCAACATCGACGCCATCGCCGACCGCAACGGCGTCACCATTGCCACGGATGGCGACGTGTCCTTCCGTATCTTTACCGGAGACGCCAAGCCAGCCCTCACGCAAACCGAGTGGAATCTCCCCGGCTTCACCGCCTCCATCCAGACAGACGCGCACGGCTTCTCGACCGCCCGCGCGGAGGACTGCGCCGACTGTATTGACGTCACTTACACCGGCTTGCACTCGCTGCGTCTGAACCTGCATCCTGCCGCCGGGCACTAACGCTAAGCCGGCAATTCCATCGCCGTAGGAAAGTCGTGCTGCTGACGGCCCAACTCGCCGTCATACTTCATCGTGCTCTTGAACAGTTCATACCGCCCATCATTGAACTGCCTTCCATGCTCGCGAAGCTGCGCCATCTGCTTCTCACTCAGCGGCTGAAAGCTCCGGAGTATCGCCAGATTCTGATCCAGCACCGCCATCGAGTCCATCCCCGAGATCGTCGTCGAAACCCCCGGCACGCTCATCGCATACGAGAGCGCTTCCGTCGGCGTTAGCGCGCCGTGCACGATCGCTTCGCCGGAGCCGCCCATGCTCTTCATCGAAAACACCGCCATCCCCTTTTGTACGGCCACCGGAAGCACTTCGCGCTCGAACGATCGATAGCTCGGATCAAAGGGATTGATAGGCATCTGCACGGTGTCGAAATGAAATCCGCGATTCAGCATGTCGAGATGGATCGACGGATTCTTATGCCCCGTAAATCCGACGAACCGCACCTTGCCCTGCTGCTTCGCCGCGGTCAGCGCCTCCAGTACGCCATCCACCGCATAGGTCTTCTCCGGATCGTTGTAGTAGATCACCTCATGCACCTGCCACACATCCAGGTGGTCCGTCTGCAGTCGCTTCAGCGACTCCTCCAGCATCCGCATCGCAACATCTTTCTTGCGCCCATGCGTACAAACCTTCGTCATCACGATCGCCTGATCGCGCTTGCCCTTCAACGCCGTGCCCACGCGCTCTTCGCTCGTGCCCTTGTGATACTCCCACGCATTGTCGAAAAAGTTGATGCCATGATCGAGCGCCTTCGCGACCATGTTCGTGGCCTCATCCTGCGTGCTCACGGTGCCGAGATGGTAGCCTCCCATGCCGATGATCGAGACCTGCAAACCCGTGCTGCCCATCGCACGCTTCGGCACTTGAAAGCTGGGTGTCGCGCCCCCGTATTCACCGTTGAAGTTCGGCACGATAGGGTTCGGCAGCCGCTCCTCCGTGTTGGCGCGCGCGTGTGAAGTAGCCTGCGCATGGGCCTCGCGCGGCACCACTGCCGCCGCTCCGGTCAACGCCGCTCCCTGTAGAAAGCGTCGCCGCGAGACCTCCGACCGGCCGGTATCTTCAAATTCGTTCAGGGGCATCTCTGTCTCCTGGGCCGCATGACGGCTACTCTGATGTCTGAATAACGACGTCGCCTTTGGATGGCTTCTCCGAAACCTGCGGGTACGGCCGCCCGGTATTCTCGGTCGCCAGCATCATCTGTCTCACTTCCACCGAGGCCACGTCGAGAGGGAAGTCGTGCGCAAGGCGCGCTTCCGGGTTATCGAACTTGACAGAAGTTTTATAGAGCTCGAAGTGCCCATCGCCCGCATACGGTTTGGCGCGATCGCGCAGCCCCTGCATCTCGCTCGCAGAAAGCGGCGTAAAGTTCTGCCCAATCTCCAGGTTCTGCTTCAGGATGCTCAACTCCGACACGCCGCTGATCGTCGTCGCCACGGGCAGCGACATCGAGTAACGCAGCAACTCCGCCGCAGTGAACACACCCTTCTGCACCGGCTCGCCGTGCCCGCCGATAGGCTTCATCGCCAGCGCCGCAATGCCGCGCTGGTTCAGCACCGGCAGCACCTTCTGCTCAAAGCTCATGAAGTTCGCGTCGAAGGGATTCAGCGGCATCTGCACCGCGTCAAACGGAAAGCCGGTGTTCAGCATCGCCAGATGAATGTCCGGATCCTTATGCCCCGTGAAGCCAAGGAAGCGCACCTTGCCATCTTTCTTCGCGCGCAACAGCGCCTCCGCCGCGCCACCCGGCCGAATGAATAAATCAGGATCGTTCTGGAACGTGACACCATGAATCTGCCATAGGTCCAGATGATCGGTCTGCAATCGCCGCAAACTCTGTTCGAGCATCTGCGTCGCCAGCGTCGCATCCCTTCCATGCGTACACACCTTGCTCATCAGAAAGGCCTTATCCCGCCTTCCCTTCAGTCCCTTGCCCAGCCAGTCCTCCGACTTCCCCCGGTTGTACTCCCAGCAGTTATCGAAAAAGTTGATGCCGCCATCGAGCGCCCGGTGCACAATCTCCACGGCCGTCTTCTCTTCCGCCGCGGCCCCGAGATGGTGACCACCAAGGCCGAGAGCGGAAACCTGAACGTCCGTCTTGCCAAAGCGTTTGAGCGGAATTGAGCCCGTAGTATCCATGTTGAAAGGTTTGGATGCACCCCACATGCGCCACGCAAATCTCCGCGTCAACATTTCAGCGCGCGTTTCAATCTGCTGCAGCGGGTGCGCGTCTCATCTCCGCAGCATCAAACTTTCTGAAAGTCTTAGAATCATTGCTGATGGAACTGGCCCAAAAATCCGCATTGCTGCGCGACACCCTCCAAGCCCTGGGCTCGGTGCTGGTCGCGTACTCGGGCGGCACGGACTCCGCCTTCCTCGCCTACGTCGCGCATCAAACACTCGGCACGCGCATGTTGGCCGTCATCGCCGACTCGGCCTCACTGCCGCGCAAAGAACTCGCATCCGCTCTCGCCTTCGCCGCCGAGCACGGCATTCGAATCCACGTCCTGCAGACCGATGAAGTCAGCAACCCCGACTACATCCGCAATGATGCCCAGCGCTGCTTCCACTGCAAGGACGAGCTCTTCACCCAGATGGAAGCGGCCCGCGTCCGCATGGGCTTCGCGCACCTCGCTTACGGCATGAACCTCGACGACCGCGGCGACTTCCGCCCTGGCCAGAAGGCCGCCGCGCTGCACAACGCGCACGCTCCACTCGTCACCGCGCAACTCACCAAGGCGGAGATACGCACCCTCGCGCGCGAAGCCGGTCTGCGCATTGCGGACAAGCCCGCCAGCGCCTGCCTCGCCTCGCGCATCGAGTACGGCCGCGCCGTCACCGCCGAAAACCTATCGCAGGTCGAGCAGGCCGAGAGCGCCTTGCACGCCCTCGGCTTCCCGCAGGTGCGCGTCCGTCATCACGGCGAGCTGGCACGCATCGAGATCGCGCGCGAAGACCTGCCACGCGCGCTCTCGATGGCGATGCTCGATGAAATAACAGCGGCCCTCCGCGCCCTAGGGTTCCGCTACATCACGCTCGACACGCAGGGCTATCGCTCCGGTTCCATGAACGAAGTGCTTCCCATATCCGCCGTCGCCGCCGCGCACTAGCGTTCGACGAACCACTGTCATCACGAAGGAATCTATGCGCATCGCTTATCTCGATTGCTTCGCCGGCATCTCCGGCGACATGTTCCTCGGAGCCTTGCTCGACGCCGGCGTTCCCGCAGCCGTGATGCATGACGCAGTCGCCGCACTCAACATCGGCGCAAGCCTCCGCATCGAAACCGTCGACCGCAGCGGCATCTCCTGCACTAAGGTGCATGTGCTCGAAGGCGAGGCTCTCGCTGATGGCGACATGCAGGGCAGGGAATCGCAGCTCCAGCAGCAGCCGCGCAGCAACGCCGCATACTCGCAGCAACCCAAAACGCAGCACCTGCACAAAACAGGCCACCCGCACACGCACGAGCCGCACACGCACGACGAGCCGCATCAACACGCACACGGCCGCTCTCTCTCCACAATCCGCACGCTCATCCAGGCAGCGCCGCTGGCCGAGCCCGTAAAACGCACCGCCATACGCGCCTTCGAACTGCTCGGTCACTCGGAAGCAAAGATCCACAACATGCCCATCGACGAGGTCCACTTCCACGAAGTCGGAGCCGTCGATGCAATGGTCGACATCGTCGCCGCCAGCGCGGGCATTCATCACCTCCAGATCGGCGCATGGTTCTGCTCGCCGCTCAACGTCGGTGGCGGGATGGTCGATTGCGCGCACGGCACATTCCCCGTCCCCGCACCCGCGACCGCCGACCTGCTGCTCGGCATTCCCACATACTCGGCGCACATACAGAAAGAGCTCGTCACACCCACCGGCGCAGCCCTGGTACGCGCACTCGAGCCCACCTTCACGCAACAGCCTGCAATGCGCGTCGAACACATCGGCTACGGTGCGGGCACGCGCAATCCCGCCGGGTTCCCCAACGTGCTGCGCCTCAGCATAGGCGAAGCCATCAACGATGCCACCGACGCAACGCCTCAGGACCACACGGAAACCGTCACCGTCATCGAAACCGCGCTCGATGATCTATCCCCGCAGGTCCTCGCCTACGTCACCGAAACGGCCCTCGCCCGCGGCGCACTCGACGTCATGCTGACACCCGTGATCATGAAGAAGGGTCGTCCCGGCACACTGCTCACCGTGCTCTGCAACGCGTCCGAAAGCGACGCACTGCAGCGCCTCATCCTCATCGAGACCAGCACCCTGGGCGTCCGCATCCGCCACGACCGCCGCGCCTGTCTCGACCGTAGCCACATCACCGTGCAGACCGCATACGGCGCCATCCGCATCAAAATCGGCTCCCTCTCCGGCACTGCCTTGAACGTCGCACCGGAGTTCGAGGACTGCCGCACCGCGGCCGCGCAACACAGTGTCCCCCTCAAGCAGGTGCAGCAGGCAGCCATCGCCGCATACGCCACCCGCGAACCCGAGAAGGGAAGCGCCACAGCAACGCCATGACACCTTCTTCTCTCCTCGAAATCCTCGCCTCTGTCGAACGCGGCTCGCTCACGCCCGCAGACGCCGCTGCCCGCCTCAAGAATCTCCCCTTCGAAGACCTCGGCCACTCGCGCGTCGACCACCACCGCAGCCTCCGCTCCGGTCTGCCCGAGGTCATCTACGCCGCCGGCAAAACACCGCAGCAAACAGCGGACATCTTCTCCAGCCTCGCCGGCGACGGCGTCGACGTTCTCGCCACTCGCGCCGACGCAGCCACGGCAGAGAAGGTGCTCCAACAATTTCCCGCCGCGCAATACTCCGCAACCGCGCGCACACTCGCGCTGCGCCAGTCCTCGCCCGCCAAGGAAACCCAGGGCCACATCGCCATCGTCTGTGCCGGCACCAGCGACCTACCCGCCGCGGAAGAAGCCGCCATCACCGCGGAAACCTTCAACGCCCGCGTCACGCGCCTCTACGATGTCGGCGTCGCCGGCATCCACCGTCTGCTCGCGGTGCGCAACGAACTCGCCACAGCCGACGCCGTCATCGTATGCGCCGGTATGGAGGGCGCGCTGCCATCAGTGGTTGGCGGTCTGGTCGGCGTTCCCGTCATCGCCGTGCCCACATCGGTCGGCTACGGCGCGTCGTTCGCCGGCAGCGCCGCTCTGCTCGGGATGCTGAACTCCTGCAGCCCCAACGTCGTCGTCGTCAACATCGATAACGGCTTCGGAGCCGCATACACAGCAGTGCTCATCGCTCGCGCGTCCGCCCGCAAACCCTGAGCGGAAGGCTAATCCAGCGCACGCACCAGCAGGTTCTCGATCATCTCCTGCCGCCCAGACCTTGGCTGCGGATTGATCCCCGCCGCCTCTGTCTTCGCCGCAATCTCATCCAGCGGAACCTTCCCGGACAGCATCGCCGCAGCGTCAGCAGACTTCCATCCCGCATAACGATCGGCCACAACCTTGTCCAGCTTGCCAGACTCGATCAGTGCCGCCGCGCGCAAAAAACCATGCGCACACAGGTCAACGCCGCCCACATGCGCGTAGATCATGTCGGAAGGCTCAAAGCTCTGCCGGCGCACCTTCGCATCGAAGTTCAGGCCGCCCTGCCCAATCCCTCCGGCCTTGATGACATGCATCATCGAAAGCGTCATCGAGTAAAGATCATTCGGGAACTGGTCCGTATCCCATCCCAGCAACGGATCGCCGCGGTTGATGTCCAGCGACCCGAGAATCCCGAAGTGCGCCGCGGTCGCAATCTCATGCTCAAACGTATGCCCCGCGAGCAGCGCATGATTCGCTTCGATATTCACACGGACTTCGTTCTCCAGCCCAAAGCTCTTCAGGAACCCATACACGGTCGCTACATCGAAGTCATACTGATGCGCGGTCGGCTCCTTAGGCTTTGGCTCGAGCAGGATCTGTCCCTTGAAACCGATCTTGTGTTTGTACTCCACCACCAGCGTCAGGAAGCGGCCCAACTGCTCCAACTCCTGGTGCATATCGGTGTTGAGCAGCGTCTCGTAGCCTTCGCGCCCGCCCCACAGCACGTAGTTCGCTCCGCCCAGCCGCATCGTCGCATCCATGCAATGCTTCACGGTCGTGGCGCTCCACGCAAACACTTCGGGGTCAGGATTGGTGGCCGCCCCAGCCATAAATCGCGGATGCGAGAACAGGTTCGCCGTGCCCCACAGCAGCTTTGTCGGATAGCTCTCCATCTTCTTTTCGAGATAGCCGACAATCTCGTGGAAGTTCGCGAGCGACTCCTTCAGCGACCCACCCTCGGGCGCAACGTCGCGATCGTGAAACGTGTAGAACGGCAGGCCAAGCACGCGGAACAACTCAAACGCCGCATCCGCCTTCACGCGCGCGGCCGCCATCGGATCTCCGCCGCTCATCCACGGCCGGTTGATCGTCGCCGCCCCGAACGGGTCGCTGCCGTTCATGGCGAGTGAATGCCAGTACGCCACAGCAAACCGCAGGTGCTCGCGCAGCGGCTTCCCAAGCACAACCTTCTCCGCGTCATAGTAGCGATAAGCGAGCGGATTGTCGGACGATGGCCCTTCGAACGCGATGGTGGGGAAGTCACTGAAAATGGTGTCGCTCATAATTCTCCTCTGCGTGGTGTCACGCTTGAACAGTCTCCGCCGCGGGTTCTTTATCGCGACTGTGTGCCGCTCGGTAGTAGCCCGTATGCCGTTGCAGCACAACTGCCGCGGCGCCACGCAGCAAGGCCTGCTCGCCATCTCCCAGCGGTATTACCTGCGCGCTGGCGTTCGTCAGCAGGCCGGTTGCATACTCGTGCTCGATGACATTCTTCGACATTTCCCAGAAGATGTTGATGTCCCCGGCGAGCAGAATGATGTCCGGTGAAAGTGCGGCCGTAATCATGCGCAGCCCGCGGCCAATCGCAATAGCCTGCTTCTTCAGAGCTTCAATCGCCATTGGGTCGCCGTTCATCGCGCTCGAGGCCAGCTCCGCTATTGAATTCTTCTGTGATCCGGGATTCAGCTCCCTGTAATACCGCAGTGCCGCCGCGGACGAAGCAAAGACTTCCCAGCATCCCTTCAACCCGCAGCCGCAGATCGGTCCGTTCGGGTCCACGCAGATGTGGCCGAACTCGCCGGCAAGCCCGCGCCGCCCGCTGATCAGGCGCCCTTCTCCCAGGATCGCCGCGCCCACGCCTTCGGCAATTGTCACCAGCACAGCGTTGTGAATTCCATCGATGCGCCCAAACCAAAGCTCGGAGAGCAGGCACGCGTTCGCGGCGTTCTCCAGCTCCACCCGCAGCCCCATCTCTTCAGCAAGCGCGCTGCGAATGTCATAGTCATGCCACTTCAGGTTCGGGGCCAGGATCAACTGATGGCTCTCAGGATCGATGCGCCCCGGCATGGCCAGCCCGACGCCTTCAAACGTCTTACCCGGATGCTCTTCCTGCAACTGGCGCATGCCTGATGCCAGGCTCTTCACACCCTGTTCAGGATCGGAGCCCAGCGGCACCACCCGCCGCGAAAGAAAACGTCCATTCACGTCCACCACTGCAAGCACAGCCTGCGCAGGATGCACGTCCGCAACCAGGATCACGATGTCGTCGTTCAGCACCAGGTGCGTCGGCCGCCGCCCGCGCGCGGTCTCAATCGCAGCTCCTTCACGAATCCAGCGCTCGCGCAACAACTGCTCTACGATCGAAGAAACCGTGCTCGGCTGTAATCCCGAAGCCCGCGCCAGGTCCACGCGCGAAATCGGTTGCAGCGCACGGATGCGTTCCAGCAGCGCATCGCGGTTGATGTCGCGTGTTAGCCCCTGCGCCGCCGACTGTACATGTGCCAGCTCACGCACTGCCCGCACGGGCCTGCGCACGCTCGCGGGCTTGGGACTGTTATGCGCCGATCCTCTAACGGTCATGCTTGCTCTACCTGCAAAATTCCTCGCATCGAAATAATTGTACGTTGTGCAACCTATCCGTACAGTTCATTCACGCGAGATTGATAAAGATTGCGTGCAGATTTGTAAGCCTGGCGCACCACCGGGTCGGGCGCAGCTGAGCGGGTCGGGTCCACCTTGACGCACCGGTCCGCGATTTCGGCAAAACTCTCCGGATGCCCGGTGACCTGGCCGTAGGTGAACATCGCCTGAATTGCCGCCCCCAGCGCGCCCGCTTCTTCTTCGACCGGAACCTCGACCCGCGCTCCGCTGGCATCCGCAAGCAACTGCCTCCACGCCGCCGAGCGCGACCCGCCGCCAATCACCAGCATGCGGTCCACAGGCACTCCCGACTGAATCAGGTCGAGCCCGTTCAGAATTCCGAAGCTCACGCCCTCGATCGCGGCACGAATCAGGCTCTCCGGCGTGAAGTTGTTCGCCGAAATTCCGGTGATCGTCCCCCGCGCATTGGGCAGGTCGGGCGTGCGCTCGCCGTTCAGGAAAGGAAGGAACACCAGGCCATTGGCTCCCGGCGGCGTCGCGGCCAGCGCACCTTCAATGTCCGCAACCGACCGCCCCAGCGTCGTCAACGTCTGCGTCACCACGTTCGTCGCGTTCATCGTGCACACCAGCGGCAGCCAGCCCCCCGAGGACGAGCAGAACGGAGCCACGTTCCCGCTCGGATCGAGCACTGCCTGCTCATGAAACGAGTACACGGTGGAAGATGTTCCCAGGCTGAGCGTCACCACCCCCTCGCGCACATTCGCCGTCCCAATTGCCCCCATCATGTTGTCGCCGCCGCCGGGCGAAACAACGCAATCCTGCGGTAGACCAAGCTCCTCTGCGACTTCACCCCGCAGCCTGCCCACCGGCTCATCCACCCCGATGAGCGGAGGCAGCGCAGCGTACAGCAACCCCGTCCCGCCGTCGATCGCATCAAGAATCTCCCGCGACCACTGCCGCGAGCGCACATCGAAAAACGCGGTCCCCGACGCGTCTCCGAACTCGGCGCAAATCCGTCCTGTAAGCCAGAAGTTTAGATACTCATGCGGCAGCAGGATGTGCCGAATACGCGCGAAGTTCTCCGGCTCATTCTGCTTAAGCCACAGCAGCTTCGAGGCCGTGTACCCTGTCAGCGGCACGATGCCGAAGCGCTCAAACCACGCCTGCTTCCCGCCGAGCATCTCCACGAGTTCCTGGTTCTGCGGTGCGGTCTGGGTATCGTTCCACAGCTTCGCCGGCCGAATGACCCTGCGCTCCTCATCCAGCACCACCAGCCCATGCTGCTGGCCGGAAACCCCCAGCGCCGCCACCGCCTCGGCATTCTGCCCGAGCGCCTGCCGCACGGAAGTCTTCAGCGCCTCCACCCACCACGCCGGCTCCTGCTCGCGCGCGCCGTTCTCGTGCTCAATAAGCCGGTGCGGAGCGTAGCCGCGTCCCAGGGCAGTGCCCTGCGCGTCGACCAGCAGGGCCTTGGTCCCCTGAGTTCCGCAATCGATGCCCAGAAACATCCTCTTACCCTCCGGTTGTGAATCTTGCTCAGCCAACAATACCCGAACTCCAACAAAATGTGCTATTTTTTGCAAGCTGAATAAAATCAGAAGGAGCCGCCCACGCATGACGCCTCGGCCCAATCGACTCGCAGCGACGGGATTTATTTGCGCCACAGCGCTCGCCTCATCCCTGGCCTACGGACAGCATGTGCCTGCCGCCTCGGCCTGGCTCGGCTCATGGGCCGCCTCCCAGCAAATCCCCGAAGACCGCAACACCTTACCTGCGGAAGATCTTCAAAACGCCACGCTGCGGCAGATCGTTCACTTGTCCGTAGGTGGAACACAGCTTCGCGTCCACGTCTCAAACGACTTCGGCACGACGCCTCTGCACCTCAGCTCCGTACACATCGCTAAGCCTGTCGCAGCCTCGTCCGGGCGCATCGACCCTGCAACCGACACACCGCTGAAGTTCTCCGGCAGCCCCGACGTCACCATCCCCGCCGGAGCCGAATACATCTCCGATCCGGCAATTTTTTCGACGGCCGCTCTCTCCGATCTCGCCATCACATTGCACCTCGAACAGGCTCCCGCGCAGCAGACCAGCCACCCCGGCTCCCGCCAAACCTCGTTCCTCGTCCACGGCGACGCCGTCTCCGCCGCAACACTCCCCGACGCCAAACCGGTCGAGCACTGGTTCTTCCTGAGCGGCGTCGACGTCCCTGCCCCTCCACGCAGCCTTGCAATCGTCACGCTCGGCGACTCCATCACCGACGGCCACGGTGCGACCACAAACGGCAACGACCGCTGGCCTGACGTCCTTGCGCAGCGGCTGCAGGCCTTGCCCGCATCCCGCGCGACCAGCGTCCTCAACCAGGGCATCGGCGGCAACCATCTGCTCACCGACGGTCTCGGCCCCAACGCCCTCGGCCGTTTCAACCGCGACGTCCTCGCCCAGCCCGGCGTCCGCGTGCTGCTGATCCTCGAAGGCGTCAACGACCTCGGCGGCCTAGCCCGCGAGGGCGATGTCGCGCCCGAGCGTCACGAAGCGCTGGTCCGCGCCATGATCGCTGCTTACGAGCAGATGATCGCTCGCGCCCGCGACCACGGCATCAAGGTCATCGGCGCGACCATCACGCCCTACGTCGGCTCGGACTACTACAAGCCCTCGCCCGCCAACGAAGCCGACCGCCAGCGCGTCAACGCCTGGATCCGCGCCGCCGGACACTTCGACGCCGTCATCGACTTCGACCGCACAACCGCCGACCCCAAACAGCCCGACCACCTGCTGCCCGCCTACGACTCCGGCGACCACCTGCACCCATCGCCCGCCGGCTACCGCGCCATGGCCGAATCGATCCCGCTTTCCCTCTTCGTCTTCTAGTGTGGTCGCTCAGAAGTTCGCTACAGGAAATTGTCATCCTGAGCAACGCGAAGGACCTGCTTCTCGTTCGGCTCGGCGATTCAGATCGCGGCTAACTTATGCTGCCAACTTAGGCCACACCACACTAGGTCACGATAGACGTTCTCAAGCGGTCTCGCCTTCAGCGCCAACGGCGCGTCCCATCCCAGCCCAGGGCGAAGCCCTGGGTCAGCGGCGACCAGCGATTGCGAGGGCTGAAGGCCCGATCTATGGCCCCGCCTGCGACGAGTTAGGAAGGCCCTACTTCGGCAGCTCCTGCATCCCCGTAATCGCAAACGAAGCCGTCACACCCTTCGCCTCACTCGGCTGCGCTCCACCCACCGCGACACTGTAGTTGCCCGCCCGCACCGCGCGCACACCCTTCGCGTCGACGACGCTAAGCTGCCGCGGGTCCAGCGTGAAGCGCACATGCTTGCTCTCGCCCGCCTTCAGGTGGACGCGCGTGAAGCCTTCCAGCGCCAGCTTCGGCGCGACACCATCCGCAGGCGGCATCAGGTAAAGCTCCGCCACCTCATCACCCTCGCGCGTGCCGGCGTTCTTCACATCGGCTTCAACCGTCAGCGTATCGCCCGCCTTCAGCGTCTTCGCCGAAACCTTCACGCCCGAGTAGTCGAACTTCGAATAGCTCAGCCCGAACCCAAACCCGTACAGCGGCGCGCCATCAAAGTAGCGATACGTGCGCCCCTTCATCGAGTACTCATCGAACGCCGGAATCTGGCCGGTCGAAGCATAGAACGTCACCGGCAGGCGCCCCGCCGGATTGTTGTCTCCCGCCAGCGTCCGCGCAATCGCCGTGCCGCCCTCTTCGCCCGGATACCATGCCTCGAGCACCGCCGCCGCATGGGCCTTCGCCCACGTCGCCGCCACCGCGCTCCCGTTCAATATCACCACCACCAGCGGCTTGCCCGTAGCGGCCACAGCCTCGAGCATCTCCTGCTGTGCACGCGGCAGGTCGATTGACGTACGATCGCCCCCGCTGAAGCCCTCGATCTTGATCGGCATCTCTTCGCCCTCAAGCTCCGGCGTCAGCCCAACGAACGCAACCACCACATCCGCTCGCCGCGCCACTTCTACGGCCTCAGCCCGCTCAGCCTCGATGTTCGGCTGCCAATCCAACGTGATGCCCGCGCCAAACAGCGGTGCATGATGCGTGTACTCGATGCGCAGCGCATGCGGCTGCTTGTCCGCGAAGTGAACGGTGAACGGTTTGGTATCGCTCGATCGCGACTCCTTCGCTTCCTTGCTGTCCTCGCCAACCTGCTTCCCATCGACCCACACCTTCACCGACTCCGCATCGTGGCAGGGATAGCAGTGCGCCAGCGTAAAGCCGAACGTGTAGTCGCCTGGTGCGGGCACGTTCAGCGCCCCGGTCCAGCGCACGGCGAAACCCTTCATGTCCGTGCCCGCTACAGGCGCCGCCGCATTCCAGTCGAAGTTGATCTGCGGATCGACCCGCGTCACCACCGGGCTGCCGGAAAAATCCGTGCCGTTGAAGTACTCGGCCTTCAGCCCTTCATGCTTGTCGTTCGCCGCCGGATGCAGCACGGTCCGTGGCACCGGTACGTGAGCGCCCTCCACATAAGGCGCACCCTGCGCATACAGGATCCAGTCCTTGCCGAACCTCTGTTCCATGCCTGCGAGCGGCACCACCGGCTTCGATGGCACCGCGTTGTAGTTGCCTTCAATCGCAGACAGCGCCGCCGCGTTCGGCCCGATCACCGCAATCGTTTTTACCGTCTTCGCGAAGGGCAGCACGCCATCGTTCTTCAGCAGTACCATCGACTCCTCGGCTACCTTGCGCGCCAACATACGATGCGCTTCCGAGTCATCCTCGCTAAACGGAATCTGCGCATAAGGCACATTCGCGGCCGGATCGAAGAGACCCATGCGAATGCGTGCGGTGAACAGCCGTGTCACGGCCTGGTCGATCTCCGACTCCTTGATCAGCCCATGCTTCACCGCATCCGTCAGGTGCGCGAACTCCGGCCCGCAGCTCGTATCGGTTCCGGCGCTAACGGCAACTGCCGCGGCATGCTCCATGTCCGGCGAAAACTTGTGGCCTACCGCAATATCCGTGATCGCCCAGCAATCGCTCGTCACGTATCCATTGAACTTCCATGCGCCACGCAGCTTTTCGCGCAGCAGCATCGTGTTCGCACACGCGGGCTCCCCGTCCAGCGAGTTGTACGCGCACATCGTGCTGCCCGCCTTGGCCTCGGTAATGGTCGCGCGGAACGCCGGCAGGTACGTGTCTTCAAGATCATGCGGCGAGGCGTCCACATTCGCCGTGTGCCGCGTGCTCTCCGGCCCCGAGTGCACCGCAAAATGCTTCGGCGTGGCGATGGTGCGGAAGAAGCGCGGATCATCACCCTGCAATCCCTTCACGAACGCCACGCCCATCCGCGCCGTCAGGAAAGGGTCTTCGCCGTATGTCTCCTGCCCGCGTCCCCAGCGTGGATCACGGAAGATATTGATGTTGGGCGACCAGATGTCGAGCCCGTAATAAATGCTGTGATTGCCCTGGCGCAGCGCCTCGGAGTTCTTCGCGCGCGCTTCGGTGGAGATCACCGTCGCCGTCTCATGCAGCAGCGGCGCATCCCACGTGGCGGCCAGCCCGATCGCCTGCGGAAACACGGTCGCATAGCCCGAGCGCGCAATTCCGTGCAGCCCTTCGCTCCACCAGTCGTACTCCGGGATATCCAGGCGCGGAATCGCTACTGCATGGTTCTGCATCTGCGACACCTTTTCTTCGAGCGTCATCTTTTGCACCATGGCAGCAGCCCGCTGCGCAGGGTCGCCGGTCGTCTGCGCTTGTACTGCAATGCCGGCACCCAGGCCGAGCCCCAGCAGGGCGTAGCAGCCCGTGCGCAAAGAAAAACGAATCATATGTGCCTCGTTCGAAAAGATGTTGAGTTGCGTGGCGCCTGAGCCCGCCGCGGAGAAAGCGACTTTTTCCACTCCGCGAAATTTATGTGTCTAAGCAGCCACCTGTCAAGCCGCACCGCGAAGACAAGCGCTCGACCTGCTCTCTCGTCATCAACTAGGGGAGCATTACGCTTTCGCGGAAGCTGTCCGGATCGCGCGGTCCTTGCGGCTGCGTATCGTCTTGCCGTTCGTCGTCGCAGGTCGTGAGCGTGTGTAGCCCGAGTGCCGCTGCAGCACCAGCGCCGCTGCGCCGCGCAGTCGCGCAAGCTCCGCGTCACTCGTCACGGCCACCCGCGGTGGCTGCCCTGCCAGCATGTTGTCCGCAAGCTCCGCCTCAACCATTGGACCGAACCTCTCCCACGAAGACGTCAAACCACCCGTCAGCAAAATCAGTTCAGGCGAAAGCGCCGCCGAGATGATCAGCAGACCTTTGCCAAGGTAGGCAGCCTGCCGGGTCAGCGCCTCGATTGCGTCCTTGTCGCCGTCTTCGGCCATGTTCAGCAGCTCGATAATTGTCGGCCGCGTCGCCTTCGGCTGCAACTCCGCGTAGTAGCCGATGGCCGCGCGCGACGAGGCGAAAACTTCCCAGCACCCGAACCGTCCGCAGCCGCACTGCGGCCCGTTCGGATCGATAGGCACATGCCCAAACTCGCCTGCCAGCCCCGACCGCCCCGTCACCAGCTGCCCATTCGCGAGAATCGCCGCGCCCACGCCTTCCGAGATCGTCACCAGCACCGCATTGCGCACGCCATCCATGCGCCCAAACCACAGCTCAGACAGCAGGCACGCGTTCGCCGCGTTGTCCATCTCCACCTGCAGCGGGATGCGCTTCTCGATCGCCGTCTTCATGTCATACAGCGACCACGGCAGGTTCGGCGCCAGTATCAGCCGCTGCGTCTCAGGATCCACGCGCCCCGGCAGGCTGATGCCGATCCCTTCAAAAGACTTGTCCGGATGGAACTCCATCATGCGTTCCATGCCCGAGATGATGTTGCCCACCCCGCGCTCCGGGTCCGAAACCAGCGGCAGCGCCTCGCGCGAAAGGAACCGCCCGTTCAGATCGACGACCGCAATCACCGATTGGTGCGGCCGTATGTCGGCCACCACGATCACCATGTCCGAGTTCAGTGAAAGCAGTGTCGGCCGCCGTCCGCGCGGCCGCCGCGCCGCCGCTCCTTCGACAATCCACTTCTCGCGCAACAATTGTTCGACAATCGACGAAATTGTGCTCGGCTGCAGTCCCGAGAGCCGTGAGAGGTCCGCGCGCGAGATCGGCTGCTTGGTGCGGATCAGCTCCAGCACGACATCGCGGTTGATGTCCCGAGCGACTTCGCTCGAAGCCAGCTCCGCATAGGCGAGATCGATGCGCTGAATGCCCTGGGTCCTGCGTCGACGGTTCCCGTTCATTGTCGGCATGCGTTTTCTCTATTGATTGACGCCACTTGCAAGCTGCCCGCCATCCACTATCAGAATGTGCCCTGTTGTGAAGGAACTGGCGTCGGAACAAAGATATACTGCGGCGCCCACAATCTCTTCTACATTTCCAAATCTTCCCATCGGCGTCCGCATCAGCAGCTCGTGTCCGCGCGGAGAGTCCAGCAGCTCACGGTTCAGGGCGGTCGGAAAAATTCCCGGCGCAAGCGCATTCACACGCACGCCGCGCGTGGCCCACTCCACAGCCAGCGACCGCGTCAAAGACCCCACTGCCGCCTTGCTTGCGCCATATGCCGCCACTTCCTTGAACGCCACAAACGTTGCCATCGACGCTATGTTCAGGATCACGCCCTGCTCGCGCTCCAGCATCGCTGCTCCGAAGATCTGGCATGCGCGCAGCGTGCCCGTCAGGTTCACGTCCATGATCGAATCCCAGATCTCTTCACTGCATTCAAGTGTCGGTATGCGCCGCGTGATGCCCGCCGAATTGACGAGGATATCCACCCTGCCAAACTCTGCCAGCACCGCATCCCGCAGCCGCACCAGCGACTCGCGATCACTCACATCCGACACCACGCGCGTCGTCCGCCGGCCAAGCGCTTCAATCTCCGCTGCGACCGCATCGACGGCCTCTTTCGATCGCGATGTCGCCACCACATCGGCTCCCGCACTCGCCATGCCCAGCGCCAGCGCGCGGCCTATGCCATGCGTTCCGCCCACGACAACCGCGATCTTTCCATCCAACGACAAATCCATCAAACAGATCCAGTCAGTAACGCCATCATGTGCCTCAGCGCACAATTTTGGATTGCTATGCAAGATATCCTTCTTACACTATTCCGCCAGTCTTTCCAAGGCCGAGTTACGTATTAGAGGCAAAAGCGTCGATTTTTGCCCGTTTTCTCTGCACAATTAGCCTGCGTAGACCGCTTTTCCGCACGACCCGCTGCGCCATTCTTCGCGCGCCGGAACGCGAAGTCGCATGATTCTCCACAACCAAAAGATAATCACGCCACGCCATCGATAGCTTACCCAGGCGTCGAATTCCGCCATTCGGTCCGTCCCTTACCAGTCCGTCAGCGTGCCATCCAGCTTCCGCGCAACCGGCAGATACGCCCGCTGATACGGATACTTCGCAGCCAGCGCCTCATCGATATCCACGCCCAGCCCCGGCGCATCGCCCGGATGCATGTAGCCCGCCTCAAACGTGTAGTTGTGCGGAAACACCTCATCGGTCAGCGCCGTATGCGGCATGTGCTCCTGTATGCCGAAGTTGTGAATCGCCAGCCCAAAGTGCAACGCCGCGGCCATCGTTACCGGCGACAAATCCGTCGCTCCATGGAACCCCGTGCGCACCTTGTACAGCGCCGCGAAGTCCGCCGTCTTCTTCAGGTGCGTAATGCCGCCGCCATGCACAATCGTCATGCGCAGATAATCGATCCACTGGTTGCGAATCAGGTCATGCGCATCCCACACGCTGTTGAACACCTCGCCCGTCGCAATCGGCGTCGTCGTATGCTCGCGTATCAGCTTGAACCCTTCCTGCAGCTCCGCCGGCACGGGGTCCTCCATCCAGAAGAGGTGATACGGCTCCAGCGCCTTGCCCAGCCGCGCAGCCTCAATCGGCGTCAGCCGATGATGCACATCATGCAGCAGGTGCACATCTTCTCCGACAGCCGCACGCAGCTCTTCAAACAGCCTCGGCGCAAAATTCAGGTACCGCTCCGTCGACCACAAACTCTCACCCGGCAGCCCGCGCTCCGCCGGCTCATACGGCTTGCCGCCCTTCGGCACGCCATAGCTCGACGCCACACCCGGCACACCGGCCTGCGCCCGCACCGCAAGATACCCCATCGCCATGTGCTGCTGCACGGAGTCGATCGCCTCCGCCGTGTCGCCGCCATTGGCATGGCAATACACCAGCACACCATCGCGGCTCTTGCCGCCGAGCAGGTTGTACACCGGCGTGTTCAACGCCTTGCCCTTCAGGTCCCACAGCGCCACGTCCACCGCCGCAATCGCCGTCATCGTCACCGGCCCGCGCCGCCAGTACGCCCCGCGATAGAGGTACTGCCACATATCTTCGATCTGCGACGGATCGCGCCCAATCAGGCAGGGAATCACATGCTCGGAAAGATAGCTCGCCACGGCCAACTCGCGTCCGTTCAGCGTCGCATCGCCCAGCCCATACAGCCCCTCATCCGTTTCAATCTTCAGCGTCACAAAGTTCCGATCCGGAGAGCAGACAATCAAGCGCGCATTCGTAATCTTCATAGTCGATCCTTCAATCAGCGTTGTGTGTCGTGCAGCGGTGTGATCTCAAGGTAGTCCACCGGAGCCGCCTCTCCAGCATCAGCCTTCCCGCGCAGCGTAATGGTATCCCCACCGTGCAGCTCAATCTCCGGCAGCGTATACCGCGTGCTTGTATGCCCATCCAGCCTGCGGACGATAACCGCCGGCGGCAGCGTCGCATCGGCCTTCCACTGCGCCACCGGCTTCCCATTCACCAGCAGCTCATAATTAGAAACACCCGTGCGCAGATCGAAGTACTGCACCGCGACGCTGTACCGCCCCTCCGCTCCTGCAAAGCGAGTCGTCAGCGTACAAGCCTCCTTCTGCTCACACACCACAGCCTTGCCCGCCGAAGCCGTCTCCCACGGCGTCGCCTCCACAGGCGTATAGCCGTTCGCCACCATCGACTCCGCCTCCACCCGAAACGGATCATGACCCACTCGATGCCGCGCGTCGTCTACGCCAGAAATCTTCTGGAACCACTGATCGACCGCATCACGCCAAACATCCGCATGCCCTGCCTGGTACTCGAACAGCGCCAGCACCTGCTGATACCGCTCCTGATCCACCAGCCCCTGCAATTCCTTCCATCGCGGATCATACGTCGCCACAGTCGCCGCGCCATCGTAGTGCGAGTCATACACATGCTGCACCACCGTCTTGCCAGAGTGCAGCACATACGTATACGGCACATGATGCATAAACAGCAGCAGCTCATCCGGGCACGTCGCCAGCGACTCATACTTCGCCGCAAGCTGCGGAGGATACTGCCCGATATACCCCGTCCCCGTCGCCACGCTGCGGTCCATCCCAATCCCCTCATGGTCCGCGCGAATCCACTGGCCCCATCCATTCCGTTCCGCGCTCTCAATCCCCGGCCCATAGTGCACGCCGATAATGTCCGTCAGCCCACCCACACCCAGCGGCCCCGTGTATTCCTCATACGCATGCCACGACCCAAGCTGCAGCGCATCGATCGTGCTCACCACCTTCGCATCATTGCCGAACGTCATCCGCGTCCACTCCTCCGCAATCTGCTCCGCGCTCAGGTCAGGATTCCACGCCAGCCTGCCAAACCCGTACAGGTTCGCCAGCGCCATCGGATGATGCATCCAGTTCGCATCGAGCCCCACATTCGCCACGCCCACAAACCCGCCCAGCGGCTGATCGAAACTCTTTCCCTCGACGATCTCCTTCACCGGCGTGCTGCGGTCCTGCGCACGCATATCCGTGTCGAGAGCCGTCTTCCACATCGGCACCAGGTACACCATGTGCCGCTGCTGCCCCGTGTACTCCTGCGTAATCTGCAGCTCGATCGCCTGCGACGTATGCTGCAGTGCCGCAAACAACGGCGACACCGGCTCCCGCACCTGGAAGTCGATCGGCCCATGCTTCACCTGGATCACAACATTCGGCTCGAACTTCCCATCCAGCGCGTGGAAGTTGTCATACCCGGCACGCGCGCGATCGGCCTTCAGGTCTTTCCAGTCCAGGTGATGGTTGTACACAAAGCCGCGATACAGCACGATCCCGCCATGCGGCCTCAGCGCCCTCGCCAGTACATTCGCTGCCTCCGCCGGCGTGCGCCCATACTGCGACGGCCCCGCGCGCCCCTCACTATCCGCCTTCACCACTACGCCGCCGAAATCCGGTATCAGCGTATAAATTTCATCGACCTTGTCTTTCCACCATTGCGCCACCGCAGGATCAAGCGGATCGAACGTCGCCAGCTTCCCCACAACCTGCGGGCTCGAAAGATCGACCGACAGCGACATCCTCACTCCCCACGGCCTGAACGCAACGGCAATTCGTGCAAACTCCTTCAGCATGTCCGGCGTCAGCGTGCGCAGGTCGGAGTTGACGTTGTTCACCGTGCATCCATTGATGCCCACCGAAGCCAGCAGCCGCGCATACTCTCCCGCACGCGTCAGGTCCGTACGCACATGCCCGCCGTCAAAAAAGATCGACCGCCCCGCATACCCCCGCTCAATCGACCCATCCAGGTTGTCCCACTGATTCACCCACCGCACCGGCGCGGACGGCGACTCACGTTCCTCACGTGGAATCGGCTTCTGCTCTGCCACCTCCGCCAGCAGATGAAACACCGCATACATCTCGGCCTGCGGTGTGCCTCCATAAACAGCAAAGGTAGAACTGTCTCCGTCCCCTTCGTGCTTGATCCAGATTTCTTCCTTACCTACAGGTCTTCCACTCGCGTCCACCATCCCCTGCGGCGATTCCGACAGCGCACCAACAGCAATCGCCGCCTCCTTTCCCATGCCGCCGCGGCTCTCTGTATCCAAAGTGAACGGCCGCCCCAGCATGGACGAAAGGCCACGCTGCAACTCGCTCGCCGCCGCCCGGCTGATGGCGCTGCTGCCCTGGGCGACGATCCGCGAAGGCAGAGCTTTATACATCTCAGGCTTCGCGATAGGCGCGTACCGCAGCCAGGCCTCCGCTCCTGTCTCCGCATGCGCACCCGCGCCCAAGAGTCCAGCCGCACACAGCATAAGAGTGATGTGCGCCCACCCCCTTTTCCTTGTCATCCCCGCAGCGGATCTGCGTTTGTCGTTGCCGTTGTCGTTGCTGTTGCTGTTGCTGTTGTCGTTGCCTTTTTCGCTTGTCATCCCCGAAGGGGATCTGCGTTTGCTGTTGCTGTTGCCGCTGTTCTTGTCATCGCTGTTGCTGTTGCTGTTGCTGTTGCCGTTGCTCTTGCCGTTGCTTCTGAGATAGGTCCGGGATTTATCCCGGACACCACCCTCCGCCACGAATCCGGGCTTTAGCCCCTGGGACCAAATGCCCACCCTCACCTCGGCCCCCAAACCCTGAATTCCCCACTGCAATGCAGCAGGCTCATCATGTACAACATCCCATCGAAATACCGCTGCTCTCCGCTCGGCACTGGCGTATTCCACAGTGCGTCGACAAACGCCTTCGACACCGCGCCCTTGCTCGCAGCCAACGACGCCGTCGCCGTCGTCGCAAGAAACCCCGTCGAATGCCGATCCGACAGCGGCTTCCCATCCAGCGCATGCCGATCCGGGAACTTGTCCACACCCTCGCTAAACAAAAACTTCTGTATGCGGTCGCTCAGCACGGGCTCCTGCGGCTCCTTGTGCCACCACGACCAATCCACGGCCCAATTGCTCGCCGTGCGCCACGAATCATACGACTGGTTCGCCGCCATGGGGTTGAACGGCGTCGCATGCGGCCGCCCATCGAACTCCGCGTAGTCCGGCGCCAGTCCGGTCTCAGCATTCGTGGCCTTCGAAAAATACGCGCGGCTCACCTTCGCCGCCTCCGCCCAAAACGCCCTGTCCTCCACCGGCCCCCACCGCGCCCACAGTTCATAAAACGCCGGCAGATGATACGAAGGATCGCTGAACGTATTGCCGCCCACCCCCGGCACAAACAGGATCATCTTCTCCTGCTCGCTCACCATCGGTCCCACCGTGCTCTCTCGCGCGGTCCATGGAGGAGCCCCTGGCCGCCGCTTCGGCACAAACGGCTCATCCTCGGGATGTATCCGGAACGGCCCCGTCGCGGTCTGCACCGGATGATGCCGCATCAGGCTCAGTATCCGATCCGCCTGCGCCTTGTAGTTGTAAATCCCCGCGCCATTCCCCCACCGATTCGCCGCGAAGTACAGGCTCATCACGAAGTACTCTTCACCATCCGGAGCAGGGGAGTCCGACCGCGGCGTGCCATCCACGTTCATCGACCACGCAAAGTAGCCCACCGATGGATTCTTCGGGTCGGTGATGAGCATGGTTGTATTCGCCCAGTTCCAGATCGCATCGAACTCCGCCTTGCGATTCATCTGCACGGCGATCATCATGCCGTAGGACATCCCCTCGGTGCGAGCATCATGATTCGCCACATCGGTGATGTACGCCAGCGGCCCATTCGCGTTCCGCCCCGCCTCGTAATAAACGGCCTGGCTCGCCTTGTCCCCATGAAAGAGTTGCTGAAAGGCCGCCGCGATTTTGGCATCGATCTCCTTGCGCGAGTGGCCCTCTTCGACAAACAGATCGCGGTACTTGCCGGAGTGGAAGGCCCCTGTGCCGTCCTGCGCGCGCACCGGTTGCGCCGCGCCCATCCCCGCAAGCACGATCCAGATCGCAGCGAAACGACTCGCCTGCAATCTCAACCCTGCCATCGGGCTCCCTCCTCGCTGATCGAGGTTCGTTCCGCCGATCACATCCCTGAAAGTCTCCCAGCGCCCACTCTGGGGTCGCACCTGACGACCCGGATCGGACCACCCTCGCCACCGTTGCGTTCCCTTTGCGTCCTCAGCGTCCTTTGCGTTCGCTGTTGCTGTCCGCGACCCGGCCTTTACCTCCCTGACCTGCCGTTCCGGCCGAAAGCTGTCAAGCTCCCTCGCCTGTGCAAAACTCCCAAAACCACTATGAACACTGACTAATCGCGCGCGGCCAAATTGCATATCAATCCCGCCCAACTCTCTACAATAGAAGTAAGCTCCACTCACAACTCACGAACAAGACCATCTTCTCTGCGGTCCGAGTTCAGAAAGACGGCATCGCGTTACCACCACTAAGCCCTTAGTTATGAATACTCTGCGCGTAACTGCTTTGCAATGAAGATTATGCAGCAGCCCTCCGCCTCGGAGCCCATGATTCTAAACGGCTTCCGTACAAGGTACGGTGCAGGGGGGAGGGGGGTACCTCCGGCTGGAACCTGTTAGCTGAACCTATAGGGCGCACGCTGCGGCCGCGACAACATCGCATTCGCCGCATCGTCTTTGATAAACCGTTCCGCCGCCGGATCCCAGTGCATCCGCCGTCCGGTATGCATCGCAATGTGGTGGATCAGGCAGGTCGAGCACGCCCGATGACCCTTCTCCACCGGCGATATCGGAGCCTGCCGCGACCGAATGCAGTCCAGCCAGTTGCCGTGCTGATCGGTGCTCTTATAGAGCTGAATCTCATCGGGCCCGATCACCGACGTCAGAATCTTCGGATCGCTCGCATCGAGCCCCGTAGCCTTCGGTCCGCCTGTCGGCTTGCCTCCCGGATCGGTCGGCGTCGTCTGCTCGGTGCGCGTGACGAACAGCCAGCCTTTCGTGCCGTAGAACTTGATGCCATTCGGAAAGTCGCCCGAGATGTCCATCGTCACGCCATTCGCGTAGACCGCGTGCGTCAGGAACTTGCCGTGCACATTCCACAGCCCCGTTGTCGGGAACTCCGCCGTTCCCCACACCTCAACCGGCCCGGTGTATTCGGTGTCCATCCCCCAGTGCGCGCTGTCCACATGATGCGCTCCCCAACCCGTAATCATCCCCGCGCCGAACTGCTCACACCGCAGCCAGCCCGGACGATCGAAACCCTTCACCGGCATCACGCGGTCAACCGTATAAGGCACCACAGGAGTCGAGCCGAGCCACGCATCGTAGTTGAACCCCGCCGGAACCGGCATCGGCGTCGGATCGCCGCCCGCAGGATCGCCAGGCAAACCAATTTCAACGTGCTTCAATTCGCCGATGCGCCCATTGCGCACCAGTTCCGCCGCATAGCGAAACTGCACCCACGAGCGCTGCTGGCTGCCGATCTGCAGGATGCGTCCCGAAGCCTGCACAGCGTTGCTCAGATAACGTCCTTCGGCAATAGTCAGCGACGCCGGCTTCTGCAGATAAACATCCTTGCCCGCGCGCACCGCATCGACCGCCACGATCGCATGCTGATGGTCAGGCGTGCTGATGACAACCGCATCGATGTCCTTGTTCGCCAGCAGGTCGTGATAATTGCTGTATCCCGTAACGCCGTCGTAAGGCTTGCCCGTCTTCTTCGCGTACACGCCGTTGATCAGCGCTTTGCCTTGCTCCACGCGGCTCGCGTCGAAGTCGCAAACCGCCATGATGCGCGCGCCGTCGAACTGCCATATTCCCGGCAAATCGTGTCCGCGCGAGATGCGCCCGACACCGATCGCACCCACATTGATGCGGTTGCTCGGTGCCATCTGGCCGAACACTGACGAGGGCACAATGCTCGGAAAACCAGCCACTGCCGCAACTCCGAGCGACGTCTTCACGAACTGTCGCCGGGAAACTCCGTTCCTGATGGTCATTGCTATCTCCGTCTAACAGGCTCGGGCGTTTCCCGGCGCGTTAGCTTCACGCCTTCGGGCTGTCGAAGAACTTCACATGCGCCGCATTCTTCTGCGCCTTCAACACCAGCTCAGCGGCCAGCAGGCACTGCTGCTGGTCCTGCGCAACGTGCGTGCGGTTGACGATGTCGGCCACAAACTGCGGACCGAAAGGAAGGAAAACATCGTTGCAGTCGATATAGCGCGTCTGGTTCCGGTCCGTGATGAACAGGTGATTGCCGCCCTTGCGTCCCGCAATGTCGATGTACTTACGCAGCTCGATGTAGCCTTCAGTGCCCAGGATGAACAGCCTTCCATCGCCCCACGTCCCGAGACCATCCGGCGTAAACCAGTCCACGCGCACATAACCCGCTCCGCGATTGCCGCGCAGCATTACGTCCCCGAAGTCCTGGAAGTCAGGACGGTCATGATGGTGAACATTGGCAATCTGCGACGCCACAACCTCAGCCTGGTCCGATCCCGTGTAATAGAGAAACTGATCTACCTGGTGCGATCCGATATCGGTAAGAATCCCACCATATTTCGCGGGCTCCCAGAACCAGTCCGGCCGTCCGGTTCCGCCGCCGGCATCGCCGCCCTTCTGCACCACCTGGTGCGGCGCGAGGTTGACCGTTTGAATCACCTGTCCGATCGCTCCGGACTTCACCAGTTCACCCGCCTTCACCGCGGCCTTCACCTCCAGCCGCTCGCTGTACATGATGGCGTAGATCCGCTTGGTCTCCTGGATCGTCTTGCGCACCTCGGCAAGCTGTTCGAGCGTCGTAATGCCCGGCTTGTCGGAGAGAAAGTCCTTGCCGCGTCGCATCGCCCGAATACCAATGCCCGCACGTTCGACCGGAACCTGCGAGGTGAGCACCAGCTGGATCGACGGATCATCCAGGATCTCCGCTTCGCTTTTCACCAGCTTCGCCTGCGGAAAGCGCTTCACGAACGCCGCTCCGCGCTCCGGCTCGGACGCATACACGCTGACCAGAACACCGCCGCCGCGCATCACCGCCCCAACCATGCCGTAGATGTGGTCATGGCTCATTCCGCAGACGGCGAACCGTATGCTGTGCTCCGGCTTGACGTCGGCAGCCTGCCCCGGCTCAGCTCGCTCGTGAATCACATGACCCTCGGCGAATGCGGTAGTCGGCAAACCGGAGAGTGCTCCGGCATATCCCAGTTGCTTCAAGAACGAACGGCGATCGACAGCTTCCATCTTTCCTCCAGCGTGCTTATCTGTGCGGTGGCGGCCCGCTTATCCGCCTTCCGGCTCCGTATAGTTTGTATGCCGAAGTTAATGCGTCGCTCTGCAATCTATGCGATCGCGCATACTTTTGGCAAATGAGGGTGAGTGATTATTCCAAACGTCGCTACATACAACTGCATTGCCTTTGTGGGAACATGATTCGCCGGTGGTCGGCACTTGTTTACTCATGACTCCATCCCTGTCCCAGCCCACACCCATCGTTCCGGATGCCGTTGCCGAAGGCGCGGCTGAGAGCAGCGCAATCAAAGCGAGTCTACAGAAACGCTGGCTGTTGATCATGCCGGCGATCATTGTCACCTATAGCCTCGCCTATCTCGACCGCTCCAACTACGGTTTCGGCGTCGCCGCCGGCATGGCCGCAACCCTGCACATCTCGGGCAAGCAGGTCTCGGCGCTCGGCAGCGCCTTCTTCCTCGGCTACTGCCTCTTTCAGATTCCCGGAACGATGCTCGCTCGCCGCGTCGGCGTCACGCGCCTGGTCTTCCTGTTGCTGATCGGGTGGGGCATCTTCGCCGCTCTCACCGGCGTTATCACGTCCTATCCTCTGCTGCTGATCGACCGCTTCCTCCTGGGCATCTCGGAGTGCCTCATCTTCCCGGCGATGCTGCTGCTGCTCACAAACTGGTTCACCCGCGCGGAGCGCTCGCGCGCCAACGCCATGCTCATCCTGGGCAATCCGCTCACCGTTCTCTGGATGTCACTAATTACCGGCTATCTCATCCAGGCGTACGGCTGGCAGAAGACCTTCATCATCGAAGGTCTGCCTTCCGTCCTGTGGTCGGCAGTCTGGATCTTCGCCGTGCGCGACAAGCCCTCCGACGCACGCTGGATGTTGCCCGCAGCAGCCGACTCGCTCGAGCGCACCCTCGCCCTCGAGCAGACTACGGTCGCGCCCATCGGCGCGGTGCGCAAGGCACTGGTGCGCGGCGATGTTCTTCTACTCGCAGCGCAGTTCTTCTGCTGGAGCCTCGGTCTTTATGGCTTCGTTCTGTGGCTGCCGGCCATCGTGCATCAGGGCGGAGCGTACTCCATGGGACGCACCGGCCTGCTCGCCGCTATTCCTTACCTGGCTGCTGTGATCACGATGCTCGGCGTGGCGTTTATTTCGGACAGAACACAGCGCCGCAAGAGTCTTGTGTGGCCTTTCCTGATGATCTCAGGCTTCGCCCTGCTGGGATCCTTCGTCTTCGCGCAGCACAGCTTCACCCTCGCATTCATCTGCCTTATCCTCGCCGGCGCGACCATGTACGCTCCCTACGGCCCTTACTGGGCCATCATTCCCGAGCGCCTGCCGCGCAACGTCACCGCCGAAGTCATGGCGCTCATCAACACCTGCGGCGCGCTCGGCGGATTCGCCGGCACGTACTTCGTCGGCTTCCTGCGCTCCACAACCGGCAGTGAGAAAGCAGGCTTCCTGCTGATGGCAGTCTTCCTCATCCTGTCCTCGCTCCTCACGCTCTGCCTTCCCGCCGCGAAGCCCGTCAGCGACCGCAACCTCTCACGCCCCGGAAAGATATAACCAGTACATGGCCGATACACGCAGCACAGCCATCCCCCTTGCCGGCGTCCTCGAAAGCGATGCCTCTCTGTTCGCCGACGCCCGCACTCACGCGCCGGGCCCGGAAGGCAGCCTGCCCATCACGCCGGAGATGCTGCTGACGCAGCCTTCCGGCAACCTCTTCGGCCTCTCGCAGAGCGCGGGCATGGGATGGGACCCAGCGCGACTCCTCGACCCCGAATTCCTGATCCTCAGCACACACGGCGGCCTGCGCGCGCAGGACGGCACGCCCATCGCTCTGGGCTTCCACACCGGCCACTGGGAAGTCGGCCTGCTCGTCGCCGAAGCCGCACGGGAACTGCGCAACATGCGCGCCGTACCCTTCGCCGGGGCCTGCACCGATCCCTGCGACGGCCGCACCCAGGGGACCGCCGGCATGCTCGACTCGCTGCCCTACCGCAATGATGCGGCCATGGTCCTGCGACGCCTGATGCGTTCATTGCCGACGCGCAGGGGGGTCCTCGGCATCGCCACCTGCGACAAGGGTCTCCCCGCGATGATGATGGCGCTCGCCTCGTCCGGCCCGCTGCCGAGCATCCTCATCCCTGGAGGCGTTACGCTGCTGCCCGAAAGCGGCGAAGATGCGGGCAAGGTCCAGACCATCGGCGCACGCTATGCGCAGCAGCAGATCACGCTTGAGTACGCCGCCGAAATCGGTTGCCGCGCTTGCGCAACGCCGGGCGGCGGCTGCCAGTTCCTCGGCACCGCAGCCACATCGCAGGTCGTCGCCGAAGCCCTCGGCCTCTCGCTGCCACACTCCGCTCTCGCGCCCTCAGGCCAGCCGGTGTGGCTCGATGCCGCGGCCCGTTCCGCCCGCGCGATGCTGCGCATGGTGCAGCTCGGCATCGGCACAAACGACGTGCTGACCGACGCCGCCATCCGCAACGCGATGGTGCTGCACGCAGCCTTTGGCGGCTCGACGAACCTGCTGCTGCACGTACCCGCCATCGCTCACGCCGCGGGCCTGCGTCGTCCGTCGGCCGCCGACTGGACAGCCATCAACCGCGAAGTCCCACGCCTTGTCGACGCACTGCCCAACGGCCCCAGTAATTTCGCCACCGTGCAGGTCTTTCTCGCCGGCGCTGTGCCGGAGGTGATGCTGCACCTCCGCCGCGCCGGTCTGCTCGACACGAGCGTACGCACCGTGACCGGCGAAACCCTCGACGAGAACCTCAACTGGTGGGAGCAGAGCGACCGCCGCCGCATCCTCCGCGAACGCCTGCGCACCCTCGACGGTGTCGACGCCGACGATGTCATCATGTCCCCCGACAGCGCGCGTCACCGCGGCCTTACGCCGACCGTCTGCTTCCCCCTCGGCAATCTCGCACCGGAGGGATGCGTCATCAAGAGCACCTCTATCGACCCCACGCTCATCGACGAGCACAACACCTATCGCCACAGCGGCCCGGCACGCGTCTTCGTCACCGAGACCGCCGCCATAGACGCCATCAAGCGCGGAGATGTCTCGCACGGCGACGTCATCGTCCTCGTCTGCGGCGGGCCCGCCGGCGCGGGCATGCAGGAGATCTACCAGATCACCTCCGCGCTCAAGAACCTGCCGTTCTGCAAGCACGTTGCCGTGCTCACCGACGCTCGCTTCAGCGGTGTCTCCACCGGCGCATGCATTGGACACATCTCTCCCGAAGCGCTTGCCGGCGGCCCCATCGGCCGTGTGCGCGAAGGCGACCGCATCGAGATCGTCGTCGATCGCGCCGCGCTCCACGGGACCATCAACCTCATCGGCGAAGGCAGCGAAGAGTTCTCGCCCGAAGAAGGCGCCCGCCGCCTCGCCGCCCGCTCACCCCGGCCCGATCTCGCGCCCCATCCCGAGCTCCCCGACGACACACGCCTCTGGGCCGCACTCGTACAGGCCAGCGGCGGCGTCTGGGGAGGATGCGTCTACGACGCCGACGCGATCGTCGCCCAGCTCGCACGCGGCGCACTCTCCTAAGGCTTTGCCGCCGGCTCCGGAATCATCTTGATCGTCTGCAGCCACGTACCCACCAGCGCCGGCCAATGGCTCACCGGAAGGTTCGTCGGCCGGATGCCGTACCCATGCCCGCCCTCCGAGTAGATGTGCAGCTCCGCCTGCACCTTCAACTCCTTGAGCGCTCGAAAATACTCAACGACATTCTCCACATGCACCGGATCATTCTCCGCCTGCAGCAGGAACGTCGGCGGCGTCTCCGCCGAAGCATCGATGCCCTCGCCAAGCCCCGTCTGGTTATGCCCCGAAAGCCACCCCGGATAGATAATCACCGCAAAGTTCGGACGCGCATTCACCTTCGCCAGCGGAAATGCAGCAGCACCAGGTTTCGCGAACGCCGGATGATTGCACAGCACCACCGCAAGATGAGCGCCTGCGGAGAAGCCCAGCACGCCTACTCGGTCAGGGTCGATCTTCCACTCCGCCGCATGCGTGCGCGTCAACCGCATCGCCTGTTGCGCGTCTTCGAGATCCTCGACGTTGGCAGGGAAGTGGCCGTCTTCAGGAACGCGATACTTCACCAGCACGCAGTTCACGCCGATGCTGTTGAGCCACTCGCAAACCTCGGTGCCCTCCGAGTTATACGAGAGCCGCAGATAGCTTCCACCCGGAAACACCAGCACGGCCGTGCGCGAATTCTGCGTCACCGGCGCAGGGAAGAGTGTCAGCGCGGGCTCCGAAACATTGGATAGCCGCAACGACGGCTTGCCACCCACCAGCGGATCGGCAGCGGTCGTGACATCCCGCTCAGGCCCTGTGGTGTGCGCGGGCTCGGGCGTTCCGTTTGGCCACAACGGCAGCGTCACCTGTTGAGCATGCAAGGACACAGCAAGGCAAGCGCCCGCGAGAAAGCCAGCAAGACGAACAGGCATCGCATTCACTCCGTCGGGCTCGCAGCCAGGAACGGCGAACAGCACGGCTTCACTGCGGGCTGAAACTCCATCAGCTCCGCACGCGTGCCGTCGGGATCGTACATGTTGATCTGCCACTTGCCGTCACGGCCGATCTTCGGGTCGCTGTGCTTGCTGCTAAGGCGGTCGCCGGCATACAGCAGGTTCATCGCCTGCTCGGCGTTCTTCATGCCCAGCGCAAAGTGGTCGAGCACGCCCGCCGAGTCCTTCGACATCGCCGCCGGGATGCCCGTCTTCTCCGGCCCTTTGGCCGTCATGTACTCCACCCAGTCGAACCCGTCGGGTACCTGGCTGGAGATCCAGTCCATCGAGTCTTCCTTCATGCCGCCGTGCCAGTAAGGTCGAAAGCCCAGCACGTCGTGATAGAAGCTGTCCTCGAGCGCCGGATCGTGCACGATATAGCCGACATGGATGATGTGCCTGCTCAGCGGGTTCAGCGGCACCGCAGCCGGATGGGCCGGCGGCTGCACGAACTGCACGCGATTGCCCTCGGGGTCCTTCACCTCGAAGTAGAAGCTGCCATCGCTTCCGGAGGTCACAGCCGCGGGCACCGTCACCTTGTGCTCCGCCAGGTAACGCCGCATCTGCTCCGCGTTCGCGGTGTTGAAGCCCGCATGGTCGAACCGGTTCTTCGGATCGCCAGCTGCAGGCAGCGGCAGCACCTCAACAAACTGCACGGCATTGAAGTAAAAACGGACACCCTGAGGATTCTGCGGGTCGGGCCCTTTGGTTGCGCCCAGGTCATGCACGTAGAAGCGCTCAGTCGCAGCCGGATCAGATGTATAGACGCTGAGGTGAGAAACGCCTGTGACTTTCGGCCGCTCGGTCGCTTCCGATCTCACCCACCCGATTGAGACGACCACCGCGAGCGTCCCCAGCTTTGCCAATGCCTTCATTTTTTTGCTCCATGAAACTGTGCAATCTGCTACCGTGATTGACGCGTGCTTCCAGCGCACGCATCCGCCAGTAAAGCACTTATTTGTCGGGGCGAACTATATTCAATCGCCGTAAACGGTGTCAATCACCGCAAGCCCTGGTTCGACGCAAAGGGGAAGCTCATGGATCGCCGCTCATTTACAAAACTCTCCGGCCTCACACTCGCCGCCACCCAGCTTCCTTCCAGCGCGCAGACCCCCGCCACAAAGCCCATAGGGTTCGCCGCCATCGGCCTCGGCACCATCTCCGACATCTTCATGCGTGCCTGCGCCAATTCGCAAAGCGCGAAGATTACGGCGCTCGTCACCGGCCACCCCACCGAAAAGGGTGCGAAGTACGCCGCGAAGTACGGCGTCCCTCAAAGTTCGATCTACACCTACGAAACCTTCGATCGCATCCGCGACAACAAGGACGTTGACGCCGTCTACGTGGGCCTGCCCAACAGCATGCACGCCGAGTACACGATCCGCGCCGCCGCCGCGGGCAAGCACGTGCTTTGCGAAAAGCCCATGGCCATCTCCAGCGCCGAATGCCGCTCCATGATCGACGCCTGCCGCAAGGCTGCGGTCAAGCTCATGATCGCCTACCGCATTCAGTACGACCCCACCTTCGCGCAGGCCATCGAGATCATCCGTTCCGGCGGCCTCGGGCAACTTCAATCCTTCCATGGAGCCTTCCTGGGGTATCAACCCGCGGGCGCCTGGCGGCTCAATCGCAAGCTTGCCGGCGGCGGCCCCATCCTCGACCTCGGCATCTATCCGCTCAATGCGATTCGCTTCATCACGCGTGAGGAGCCGGGCAATTTCGGCGCTGTGATCGCAACTCGCGAGCAGAGCGGCCGCTTCGCCCAAGTCGAGCAGTCGATGGAGTGGACGATGAAGTTCCCGTCCGGCATCATCGCATCCTGCGCATGCTCGTACGGTTCGACGGGTGGCTGCTATCTGCGCATCAACGGCGATAAAGGCTACCTCGTGATCGAGCCGGCCTTCTATTACGACGGCTTGCACATGACTGGCGAGACGAGCGGCAGCAGCGGTCGAAAGCCTGTCGACATCCTCTCCACCGGCAAGCAGCCCTTCCAGTTCACCCTGGAGGCCGACCACTTCGCCGACTGCATTCGCAACAACAAGCAGCCCGTCTCGCCCGGCGAAGAGGGCCTCAAGGACATGCTTGCCATCGAGGCGATCTACAAGGCCGCGGGCAGCCCCATCGCCTAGCGGGCTTCTGTGATAGAAGTTCATGCATGAGGTCATCATGCTGAACAGGCGATCCTTCACACGACGCGGGGTCGCCGCAATGGTCGCAATGAGCGGCATCACGGCATTTCCTGAAGCCCTCCAGACCCCGCAGGACGCCCCCGAGTTCCACACCGCAAACGATCGCTGGCAGAAGGCCTACGACAAGGCCTTGAGCATTCTTGCCAACAACGTCCAGGTGATGCCGCATTACGACAAGCCCGTCCTCATCGAGGGCGCGAGCTACGCCGGCATCTGGCAGGAGTGCGGCCCGCTCGAGGCGCTCGTCTATCGCCGCTTTCGCAAGGACGTCGCGCGCAACAGCCACATGACGTTCTTCGTTCTGCAGAAGCCCGACGGCCAGCTCCCCGCGAACAACAAACGCACCGAGACCGGCTTCGGCCAAATCCAGATGGTCGTCCCCATCGCCGCCACCGCCTGGGAGCTCGCCCACGCCACCGGCGACGACGAGCTGCTGCAGGCCGCGTACACCGCCTGTTCGCGCTGGGACACATGGCTCTCGACCATCCGCAACACCCGCGGCACCGGCCTCGTCGAGGGCTTCTGCACCTACGACACCGGCCACGACAACAGCCCGCGCTGGAAGGGCATTCCTCCGCAGTGCCCGGGCAAGGACGCGAAGCGCTTCCCCCCGATCCCGACCCTTCCGCGCCTCTGCCCCGATCTCTCCGCCACGGTCTACGGCGGTCGCATCGCTCTTGCCGCGATGGCAACAGCTCTCGGCAAAAAGACTGATACCGACCGCTGGCAAGCGAGCGCCGAGCACATCCGCAGCCTCATCCTGTCGAAGCTCTACGTCCCTGAAGACGCAGCCTTCTACGACCTCGACGCGCAGGACAACTTCGTCAAAATCCGCTGCGACGTCCTTAGCCGCATGTGCGGCGAGCACGTCCCCGACCAGAAACTCTTCGACGACCTATGGACCCGCCAGATCCACAACCCGAAGGCCTTCTGGGCGCCGTTCCCTCTGCCCTCGGTCGCGCTTGACGACCCGCAATTTGTGCGCCCCATACCGCGTAACACGTGGGGCGGCCCCTCACAGGCGCTCACCGCACTCCGCGCCGGCCGCTGGTTCGACCACTACGGCCGCGCCGCCGAGTTCAGCTTCATGATGGATCGCTGGTGCGAGGCGCTGCAGCGCGACATGACCTTCCGTCAGCAGATGGACCCGCTCGACGGCAAGTTCACGCAACCCGACCTGCCCGACTACTCCCCGGCCGCCCTTGTGATGATGGACTACACCTGGCGTCTCGCTGGAGTCGTAGAAGAACCGCAGCAGCTCGACTGGAACGTGCGCCCCGGATACCCCGCCTCCGACGCTGCAACCTTCCGCATGAAGACCGACAACGGCGCTCCGGCGGAGATCGCCTACGACAGCAAAGGCGCAACCCTCAAGCTGAACAACCGCACCATCGCGCTTGTGCAGTCCGGCGCCGCGCGGCTCGTCACCGATAAGGCCGGCAAGCCGCTCAGCCTGCTCGGCATTCATGAAGAGGTTCAAAAGGTTGTGCTTAAGCTCTTCGGCCACGGACCGCGCACATTAACGCTGAAGCCCAATCAGAGCATCAACCTGTAACCCGGCGTTCACCATGCGTTGATCGCACACAGCAAGCATCCATTCCGGCGAAAAATGACTCCGATGCAATAGAGCATGCCAGAGAAAGCGCCCCATAAGTTCATTTACCCCGGCCCATCCAGAGTCGGTCTAGACTGGTCTAAGTTCCGGGCCCCGTCTTCGCCCCGAACGTTTGCGCCGGCCGCACACCCTGGGCATCGAATCAAGAGCAGCAAATCCAACGGGAGTCACAGCATGGAGTTCCACATCAATCGCTCGATACGCGAGCGACTCGACCTCGACGATGTTCTGTTCAGCTACACGGGGAATGTGGTCTTCGCCAACGTCGCTTCGGCGCGCGAGCTCGCCAGCCGCCTCAACGACCTGCGCGCCGCGCAAGGCAGCACCGAGGTCGTCAACGCCGGCACCCTCTTCGCCATGGGTCTCATCGACGAGCTGAGCCACGCGATGGTCGCCCGCTACCGCAAGCAGATCGATCCCGCCGTACTCACCCAGGCGCTCCAATGGTTCACCGCAAAGGTCGGCCCTCAAAACGTCGATAAGCTCCTCCTCGCCTTCACCACGCAATTCCCAAACGCCGCCATTTTTCGCGGCGACCTCACCCCCGCACAATGGCTCGGTGGCAGCACCGAGGGTCTGCCCAACCGCGAAGCCGCGCTCGAAGAACTGATGCTCCTCTGGCTCGCCAACCTCAACCCCGCCTTCAAGGACTTCAAGGAGCTCTTCGGCGACGACGGACTCAAGCAGCAGGAAGCCTACAAGAAGGTGACGGCAAGCCTGCCCGAGTACTTCCACGAGCGCCCTCCCGCGCGCCCTGACGGCAAGTCGCTGTTCGAGGTTCTGCGCGAACCCGCGCTCGCTTCGCCCGACTCCATCACCGGCCAGCTCGACTTCATTCGCGAGAACTGGGCAGACGATCTCGGCGACGACCTGCGCAACGTTCTGCTCGCCATCGACGTCATCCGCGAAGAAGACGTCGCCATCTGGATGCGCTTTCACCCGCCCGGCCCGGGCCGCTTTGAAGGCCAGCCTGGCTGGGAAGCGCACGGCTTCGTCGGCGATGAGTACGTCGGCTTTGAAGACGACTTCATCACCGGCCCCGACGGCGTGCGCCGCCCGCGCATCTATGCCTCCGATCACCAGGCGCCGCTGAACGAGTACGAAGCCTTCAGCGCGGACTACGCCTGGATGCCCACCGTCGTCATGATGGCCAAGAGCACCTACGTCTGGCTCGAGCAGCTCTCTCAGAAGTACGCGCGCCACATCCATCGCCTCGACCAGATCCCCGACGAAGAGCTTGCCCTGCTCGCCCGTCGCGGCATGACGGCGCTGTGGCTTATCGGTCTATGGGAGCGCAGCGTTGCGTCACAGACCATCAAGCGCCTGCGCGGCAACGCCGACGCGGTCGCGTCCGCCTACTCGCTCAAGGAGTACAACATTGCCGCGGACCTCGGCGGCAATGCAGCCTACGAATCGCTGCGCGACCGCGCCGCAAGGCACGGCATCCGCCTCGCCAGCGACATGGTGCCGAACCACATGGGCATCGACTCCAACTGGGTCATCGAGCACCCCGAGTGGTTCATCTCACGCGACACCAGTCCCTTTCCCGCCTATAAGTTCGAAGGCCCGGACCTCTCCAACGATAGCCGCGTCGAAATCAAAATCGAAGACCACTACTACGACCAGACCGACGCCGCGGTCGCCTTCCGCCTGCGCAACCATCGCGACGGCAGCACGCGCTACATCTACCACGGCAACGACGGCACCACCTTCGCGTGGAACGACACCGCGCAGCTCGACTACTCCAAGGCCTCCGTCCGCGAGCACGTCATGCAGGTCATCCTCCACGTCGCGCGCCTCTTCCCCATCATCCGTTTCGACGCCGCTATGGTGCTCGCCAAGCGCCACGTGCAGCGCCTCTGGTTTCCTCTGCCCGGCGTCGGCGGCTCCATTCCATCGCGCGCAGAAAATGCCATGTCGCAGGAAGAGTTCGACGCGCTCATGCCCAACGAGTTCTGGCGAGAAGTCGTCGATCGCGTCGCCGTCGAAGTCCCCGGAACGCTGCTCCTCGCCGAAGCCTTCTGGCTGCTTGAAAGCTACTTCGTCCGCACCCTCGGCATGCATCGCGTGTACAACAGCGCCTTCATGAACATGCTGCGCGATGAAGAGAATGCGAAATATCGCTCGTACCTCAAGAAGACCGTCGAGTTCGATCCAGACATCCTGAAGCGCTACGTCAACTTCATGTCCAACCCCGACGAGCGCACCGCGGCCGACCAGTTCGGCGGCGGCGACAAGTACTTCGGCACCTGCACACTGCTCGCCACGCTGCCCGGCCTGCCCATGTTCGCGCACGGCCAGATCGAAGGCTTCAACGAGCGCTACGGCATGGATTTCAAGCAGGCGCGCATGCAGGAGTACCCCAACCAGGGCTTCATGGACCGCTACCAGCGCGAGATCGTGCCCCTGCTCATGAGCCGCCACGTCTTTGCCGAGAGCACGCACTTCGTCCTCTACGACTTCTGGAACGACCACGGCACCGTCGACGAAAACGTCTTCGCCTACTCCAACCGCTCCGGCGGCGAGCGCGCCCTCATCATCTACAACAACGTCTACCAGTCGACGCACGGCACCATCCACATCTCCGCCGCGTCCATGGACAAGGGCAGCGGCGAGCTCCGCCAGCGCAGCCTCACCGACGCGCTCGGCCTCTGGACCGGCGACGGCATGTTCGTCGCCTACCGCGACCCTATCCGCAACCTCGAATACCTCCGCCGCGCCAGCGACCTCGAGCACCACGGCCTCACGCTCGGCCTGCACGGCTACCAGTACGTCGTGCTGCGCCACTGGCGCGAGCTGCGCTCCACAGCCGAGCATCCCTGGGACCGCCTGCACGACGCGCTCGGCGGCCAGGGCGTCTACAACCTCGAAGAAGCGCTCGCGAAGCTGCGGCTGCGCCCCGTGCACGAAGCGCTGCGGCAGGTCGTCAGCGCAGGCAACCTGCAGGTGCTTACAGACGCCGCACGCAAGCTCGCCGCTGCGGACAAGACAACGCCTCGCCCGGCCAAGTCTGACGCCGTTGCTAAGAAGGCTTCCACGCCACTGCCCGCCGAACCCGAAGCGCTCACGTCCTCTGCCCCTGCCGTTGCGGAGAGCGAGATCGCCCTGGGCGTTGCGGCCGCACAGATGATTCTTCCCTCAGCGAATCATTTCTACGACGAAGTGCTGCGTCACGCCCCGTGGACTCCGCGCAACGAAAGCACACCCACCGCGGCTGCCACGGGCCTCTTCATCGGCGGCGAGTACGCGAAGCGCTTCGAGCGCATCGCCGAAGCAGCCACAAGTTTGCCTGTGCTGGGCCGCGGCTTCTCCACCGCGTGGCCCACGTCCGTACGCAGCATCCTTCCCTGCAACGAGGAGCGCATCCCACCCGCGATCGTTTGGCCAGCGGTGCTGGCCTACATCGTGGTCGCCAGCTTCCCCGACACCTACGACCGCGTCGCCTTGTTCGATCAGCTTGACCTCCGCGCCGCGCTCGCCGAGATCTTCTCCTCGCTCGGCATGCAGGGCGAAGACACATGGCGCGCCGCCGCGCGCGTCCGCATCCTGCTCGCGCACGACGCCGAGCCCATCGGCTCCGACGCCTTCTGGGCCGACCCCGACGTCCGCTGGCTTGCCGGGGTCAACGAAACGGCCGACGCCACTTACATCAACAAGGAGTGCTTCGAAGAGCTGCTGTGCTGGATCCAGCTCCCCGCATTACTCGAGCTCGCAGCCGACGCGAAAAGCGAAAAGACCGCACTTACCGCGCTCGAAACGCAGATGTTCAGCGCCCGTACCGCGGCCGAGAAAGCCGGTTGGAAGCTCGACCACTTCCGCCGTGGCCTCACGCCGGCAAAGCCCGCAAAGCCTCCAGTCCCCGAACCGGAAACACCGCCCGCACTGGAACCCGAAAAAGTTTAGTGACGTATCAGGATCGCCAGGCTGTCCTGCATCGCATGGGCGATCATGCCCGGCCGCACGCTTCTGCGCCAGTACGCGAGCGCTCCCGCCAACGCGCCGCCAGCTGCGATCAAGCTCGCATTGCGCCAGCCCTGATATGCATGTCCGGCGCCAAACATTGCCGCTGACAGCACGATACCAACCACCGCGTTCCTGCTTATCGCCGTAAACTGCCGCTGCAGATACCCGCGATAGATCGCCTCTTCACAAATCCCCGCGCTCACCGCAAGGCATATCCACAACGCATCTTCGCCCGCACCATGCGGCAGCAGGAATCGCACAGCGCTGTCAGCCTTCAAACCATGATCATGCGACCCGAACAACGATGTCAGAAAGATTGAAAGCATCAGGAAGACGACCGCAATCCCCACATCGCGCAGTAGCTCCGCCGCCGAACGCCACCGCTCGCCCAGCACGGTATACAAAGACGTCCCATGCCGCCACACACCCAGCAGCATGACCCCCAGCAGCACCCATTCAAACAGGATCGTTCGTGCATACAGTGCAATGTGGTTCAGGCTCGTCGCATGGCGCATTGCGTCTGCATGAACCCAGCCGCGCCAGGCATTGCCCGCAATCAGCGCGAGCATCAACACCGTGTGCCATGGCGCCGCTATGAGGCCTGCAGGCTCGGCGCGCACGTCGTTTGAACCGGTCATCCGTGCGCTCACTCCCGCAGTCCGTCGTCGTACAATCCGGCCCGCTTGCGGGATATGCTTAGCGCTGCAGCCAGTCGTGTATGCGCGAGCGGTAGCTGCGGCTCATCGGGATCTTCTGCCCATTCACCAGCATCACCGCGAACTCGCCGTCCTTCTCCGTGCGCACTTCTTTCACGTACTTCAGATTCACGATCGACGAGCGATGCACGCGCAGAAACATCTGAGGGTCCAGCTTCTCTTCCAGATGCGTCATCGTCTCGCGCAACAGGTGCGTCTCGGACTCCGTACAGATGCGCACGTAGTTCTCTTCCGCGCCGATCCAGCGGATATCCGCGAGCGGCAGAAACAGGATCCGGCCGCGTGACTTGAACACGATGCGCTGCGTGTACTCGCGCCCGTTCTGTCCTCCAGTACCGTTGCCTGCCGCAACCGACGCAGGCGCCTGTATCTGCTGCCGCGCGCGCTCCACCGCGGAGCGCAGACGCTCCTCAGTAAACGGCTTCAGCAGATAGTCGACCGCATGAATCTCAAACGCGCGAATCGCATAGCGGTCGTACGCGGTCGTAAAGATGATGCGCGGCATCACGAAGTTCGGGTCCGAGGTCAGCTCGCCGATGATGTCGAAGCCGTCCATGCCGGGCATGCGGATGTCGAGAAACAGCAGGTTGGGTTTGGTCGAGCGCACCAGGTCGATGGTCTCGGCGGCAGTCGCGCATTCGCCTACGATCTCAAACTCCGGCTCGTCGCGCAGCAGTTGCCGCAGCTTCTGTCTGGCGAGGACTTCGTCATCCGTTATCACAGCGTGGATCATCACGCACCATATCCTGTCAGGTTTTCGGTTGGACTCGCGGAAAGTTGCAATGGAAGCTCGATGGTGACCTGAACTCTATTCGGGGCGGTTTCGCGGATTGAGAAACGTTGGTCTTTCCCGTAGTGCAGTCGCAAACGGCTCTGGATATTTGCGAGGCCCACACCATGACCCTGGCAATCCTTGCGGACCGCCGCCTTCAGGCCAACGCCGGTGTTCGTCACGCGGACCTTAAGGCGGCTGTGATCGTGGCGAACATCGATCTCCAGCAACCCATCGCAGTCCAGCCGCGACAACCCATGAACGTAGGCGTTCTCGATCACCGGCTGAAGCAGCATCGCGGGCACAAGAGCATCGTGCAGCTTCGGCTCGACGCGGACTTCCTGGCGTATACGACCTGCGAACCGCCGGTCCTGTAGGGCCAGATACACTTCTACGAACTCCATTTCGTCGCTGAGAGGGATGAGCTGCGCCTCTCCGCGTTCCAGGGTGATACGCAGCAGGCTGCTGAGTTGTTCCAGCATCGTGTCCGCAGCCGACACATCCACCCGCATCAGGCTCGATATGCTGTTCATCGTGTTGAAAAGAAAGTGCGGGTTCAGCTGCATCCGCAGCGCGCGGAGCTGCGCATGGGCAAGCTCCACCGCCAGTTTCGCGGCGGCATTCTCCTTCTCCCGATACTTCCGGTAATACCCAATACCGCGAAACAGCAGCACCGCGGCCCAGAAGATCAGCAGGCTATCCACCAGCTCCGCATCCAGTTGGAACACAATCCGGTGCCAGAAGGCCATGTGCGGATGGTCGCGTGGAAGATTGGGAAAGATCACAACCCAGATCATTTCCTCCGCCGCGCAAAAGACCACGCTGAGCGGAATCATTCGCGTCAACACCCACAGCAGCGTTTCGCGTTGGATTCGCGGGCCGAGCCACAGCCACAGCAGCCAGCACAGCGCGCCCCAGATCAGGTACTGCACTCCCCATGCCCGTGCCAGCAGCCAGATGTTGACCGTGTAGTTCCACTGGCGCGAGCTGATCCACTCCTGCAAGGCAAACATCAGCCCCAGGCAGCCGAAACCGCCCACAAAGATCGCAGGGTGCATGAAGAGCGGCTGTGAGCGCTCCTTGATCGTTTCAATGAGCTTCAGTGCGAGACCCTCGACTCTCTCCGGCTGCATGGTGAAGAACGCACCCCGGCATGCATTAATTCCAGCACCCGGTCTGCCGTGAGGGGCGGCTGGCGGAACGCGCAGAAGTATCCATTTATTTCTAACGCGTTATAGACGAAGCCGGGGACGGAACGGCGTCCTTCCCGGGTCGAAGACTATCGGCCCGGCCCGCTTTTCGAGCCACGGCCATCACTCCTATCAGGCCACCCATCCGATCCGCACGCCATTGGCCATTGTCCTACGGCAGTTCGTCACATTGTGGAATAAATCCGTTTCCGACCCCTTTCAGCGACGTCTTCGCTTGTTCCCGAAGGCTTTGCGAAGTATGCTCATTGCAATCCGTCAGCTTGCAAAGTCCTTCACTATGAGGTCCATCCAATGAACCGCCTGTGTGGCCGCCTGTTTCTTTGCGTCTCTTTGCTCTGCTGTTGCGCAACCGTTCTTTCCGCTCAGGAGTTCAAGGCAGCCTACCCCGGCACAGGCACGGTCAAGACCACCGGCAACTGGCGCTTCCACACCAGCGACGACATGGCCTGGGCCAACCCAGCGCTCGACGACGGCGGCTGGGAGACCATCACCGCCGATGACACCTGGGGCGCACAGACCCACCCCAGTCACACCGGCTACGCCTGGTACCGCCGCGCCTTCGAGATCGACGGCATCACCGGCCCGCTCTCCATTGCCATGCCGCCGGTCGACGATGTGTACGAACTCTACTGGAACGGCCACCTGATCGGCGGCCGCGGGTCCATGCCTCCCAACGCGAACTGGAACTCGCCATCCGTGGCGGACGTCATCGATCTGCCCGCGCCGGACGCTCATGGCACGTTGAAAGGTGTGCTCGCGGTCCGGGTATGGAAGTCGGCTCTAGCTTCTCTCGATCCCAGCACGATGGGCGGCATGAACGGCGCTCCCATCATCGGTGATACGAAACTCCTCCACGATGGTCTGCAGTTGACCGGGGCGTTGAACCAGCAGCGCCAGCTCATCCCCATCCTGGAATGCACAATCCTCTTCCTTACCGGCTGCTTCGCTATCTGGATGTGGGCTCGCGACCGGCACACGAAGCTGTACCTCTGGCTGGGCCTGTTTCTCATTGCGGCCAGCGGCTATGGAGTGCTGGGTTTCACGGCATTTCACCGGGCGGTAACGCTGCAGTGGCTACAGCTCTTTATCCAGCTGATCAGTTCCACCCAGGACATCGCCATGTGGATGCTGGTCGTGACACTCTTCGGCCTGGATAAGGAGAAGTTGTGGCGGCGCACCACCGCCGTGGCCGCCTCCCTCTATATCACCGCCCAGGTCGTCGATACTGTCGTTCTTTTCTACTGGGGCAATGCAGGGCACGGGATACAGCTCACGGATGGCATCACCACGACGATTTACTCGGTAGTACCGCTGTACATCTTCGTGCTGCTGGCATTCGGCCTGCGTCGCAAATGGGACCCCTCCCTGCTCCCAATGGCGCTCGCCTGCGTGCTGATGGAGTTGTTCACGATGGTCAACGGAGGCCTTGCCCAGGGCCAGCGCTTCACGCACATCGATATCGCCGCCATACTGCGCAAGGCGACTATTCACATCGGCAATAACTATGTCATCGGCCTCCGTGGACAGATCAGCGGCCTCCTGCTGGTGGTCTTCATGTGGACCGTTATCCGCCAGCAGATGCAGGAACGCCGCAAGCAGGAGAAGGTCGAAGCCGAGGTCAAGAGCGCCCGCGAAGTGCAGCAGGTGCTCGTCCCCGAGGACGTCCCGCCCGTGCCCGGCTTCGCCATCAGCAGCCTCTACTGGCCGGCTGAAGAGGTCGGCGGTGACCTCTTCCAGATCATCCCCGGCAGCGACGGCGACGTCCTCGTCGTCCTCGCCGACGTCAGCGGCAAGGGCCTGAAGGCGGCGATGACCGTGTCGCTCCTTGTCGGCACGCTGCGCACCCTGGTCGAGTACACGATGAGCCCCGTCGAAATTCTCGACAGCATGAACCGCCGCCTCATTGGCCGCACCGACGGCGGTTTCGCCACCTGCGTTGTTCTGCACGTCCAGGCCAACGGCGCCGTCACCATGGGCAACGCCGGCCACCTCGCTCCGTTCCTCAACGGCGAAGAGATGCCGCTGGGAGGCACGCTGCCACTCGGCATCACGGCCAACGCGGAGTTCGAGGAGAGTCGCTTCCATCTCGCCGAGAACGACGAAGTCACGCTCTACACCGACGGTGTGCTGGAGGCCATGCGCGAAGGCGGCGAACTCTTCGGCTTCGCCCGCGCCCGCGACCTGATGCGCAACCGTCCCAGCGTCCAGGCCATCGCAGACGCCGCCCGTGCCTTCGGCCAGAAGGACGACATCACCGCAGTGAAGATTGCCCGCGTACACGAAGCCGACACCCGCGACCGCATGTCAGTCCACCTGCAAACCGTCCCCGCTGTCGCGGTGTCCTGAATCGGTGATCGTTAAACTCCCGGAGCGCAAAGGTCCGCATCGTCCCGGCGCTCCACCAGTTCAACAGGCAACAGGTCCGTTCCGATCAGCCAGCAAATCCTGCGCCCGGCAAAGGCCACTGCCGGCTTCGGATCGGAGATCAACTTCATCTCGCTCGCCTCGAGCTCCGTGATCGCATCCTCCAGCGGACCTGAGGTATAGCAAAGGTGATTCAACCCGCCGCCGCGCTTTACCACCGCCGCCAGCTTGCTCTCCGGCCCGTCCGGCGCCACGAACTCCAGATAGCTCTGCCCGTTAGGCAGCTTGAGGAACTGCACCAGCGCCGTCTGCAGCGGATCGTGGATCACGCCCGTCGAGAGTTCGTAGCCGAACCGCGCAACATACGTCGGGACGATAGCATCGATATCCTTAGTCGCATAACCGACATGGTGCAGGCGCAGAATATTTTTTATGCTCATCGTTACTCAGAGACTCCTCCGATTTACTCTACATTCAATGCCTCGGATATCTTGGATAGCTGAGTGGTGAACTCCGCGCGCATACCCGCACGTCCAACTCAGCAATAGCGAAGCTGTCGCCTAAGGCGCCGGCCATCACGAGAACGAGGCAGCCCACCCGATGATCGAGAAGGCTGAGCGCCAGCGAGAAGTGGCGCGCGAGATATTCCTTCGTACGCTGCAGACGACCACCGTTGCCGCCGCCATAGATCGCAACATCCGCTGCGATGGCAACACGCTCCACGTAGCCGGCCACGTGTACGATCTCGCCCTCTACAGCGAGATCTGCATTGTTTCCATCGGCAAAGCCGGCGCGACCATGTTCGATGCAGTCGACGCGCTGCTGTCGCATGCGCTGCCCGGCGACCTGTTGAGTCGCAGTGCTGTCGTGTCCGCGCCCATGCCGCCACAGCGGCTTGACGACCGTGTCCTGTATTTCCGCGGTGGACACCCCGAGCCCAACGTTGCCTCCATCGCCGCCGCCCGCACCGCGCTCGACGCCGTCGCCGAAGCAGCCGAAGATGCGCTCGTCCTCTTCCTCATCTCCGGCGGCGCTTCATCGATGTGTGAGCTCCCTCTGTCGGACACCGTCTCCCTGGACGACCTCATCCTTCTCAACCGCGCCCTTGTCGGCTCCGGCGCGTCCATCGCCGAAGTCAATACCGTGCGCAAGCATCTATCGCGGGTCAAAGGCGGCCGCCTCGCAGCCCACGCCGGCTCGCGCGACAAGATCACGCTGCTGGTCTCCGATGTGCCGGACAGCGCACTCGACGCCCTCGGCTCCGGCCCCAGCCTCCCCGACACCAGCACCATCGCGGACTGCCTCAACATCCTCTCGCGCTACTCGCTCTGGGACCGCCTGCCCTTGTCCATCCAGTGCTCCATCAAAAACGGCCTCGAAGAATCACCCAGCCAGGACGATCCCGCTTTCCACAACGCTCTGGTGTCCGTACTGCTGGACAACGCCACATTCCTCGACCACGCCAAACGCAACGCAGAGGCCATGGGCTACACCGTTGAAATCGATTCGAGTTGCGACGACTGGGACTACCGCGAAGCAGCCACGTATCTCCTCGGCAAGCTCCACACACTCCAGCAGCCGGGCAGGAAGGTCTGTCTGCTCGCGGGCGGCGAACTCTCCGTGCGTCTGCCAGAGAACCCCGGCATCGGAGGCCGCAACATGCAGTTCTGCCTGCAATGCGCGGCTGGTGGTCTGGCGCCTGGCGTCACCGTGCTCAGCGCCGGCACTGACGGCGTTGACGGCAACAGCCACGCCGCCGGCGCGGTTGTGGACGCCACCACACGCCCGCGCGGCGAGCAGATCGGCCTCTCCCTCGACGCCGCCCTCACCGCCTTCGACGCCTACAACTACCTCGCGCCCCTAGGCTACGTGATCATGATCGGCCCCACCGGCAACAACCTCCGCGACATCCGCATACTGCTCTGGGAGAACGCCGCTCAGGAGTCCCCGATCAAGTCCACGCTTTGAAAGTGCGGGACTTCAGTTCCACCACAACCAAAAGCACGCGGTGCGGCTTCATACGAAGAGGGAATGCCGAAGCATAGGGTTATCTACCCGAGCTACGCACTAGCCCGCGCCGCTGCCTTCCGCGTCTTCACGCTCACCCGCGCATTGGGCAGCTTCGGCCCGGGCCACTCTGGGGTCGATGCCTCAATAACAATCTCCCCCGCCGTCTTGCTCGACTGCACAATGATCTGCGCCAGTCCGTTGAACAGGCTCCGCTTGGGCTCCTTGTCCGACTCCAGGCAGTTGGGATCGCCATTGCCTACACCCAGGAAACTTCCGGTGCCCGTGATCTTGAACTCGATTTGCGGATCGGCAACCGGCACCAGCCGCCCCTGCGCATCCAGCCCTTCCACGCGAATTACAGCAATGTCCTCGCCATCAGCATCGATCGTTGCGCGATCGGGCACCATGCGGATCGAGGCCACCGGCCCGGTCGTCTCGCGCTTATCCACGAGCACCACCTTGCCACCCTTGCTGCCGCGAGCCTCAATCGTCCCCGGCTCATACTTCACCTTCCACTCCAGGTGGCCAAGGTGCGGAACCTTTTGGCTGCCCTGGCTCTTGCCGTTGAGGAAGACTTCCACCTCCTCCAGGTTCGAGTGCACCCACACATTGATCGGCTCGCCAACGCGCTCTTCCCAGTTCCAATGCGGCAGCAGGTGGACGACCGGCTCGCTGCCCCACCACGCCTTGTAGTAGTAGAAGGTGTCCTTCGGGAAGCCGCACATGTCGAGAATCCCAAAGAACGAGTTGATCGACGGCCATCCGTACGGCGTCGGCTCGCCGCGGTAGTCGAAGCCTGTCCACGCAAAGCCGCCCGGCAGGTAATCGCGGTCGCCATAGACCTTCCACCAGGTCTCGGCCGTCTCAGCCCATGGCGGATAGTTCACGTCATACGCGCTGACCCAGTTGCGCGGTTTGTCGGTCAGGTAGATGCCGCGCTCCGAAATCGCGCTCGCCGTCTCCGACCCGATCAGCGGCTGCGTCGGATGCGTCTTGTGATAGCCCTCGATCTGCGGCAGGTTGTAGTTGAAGCCTTCAACCTCCAGCACCTTCGAGATGCCTGTGAGATAGTTACCGTTCACCGCGGCCGTGCACTGGCGCGTGGGGTCAAGCTCATGCGAACGCGCGATCATGGTCGCGGCGACGCGCTCGCCCTCGGGCTGCGATTGCAGGTGCCATTCCTCGTTCCCGATGGACCAGATGATGATCGCCGGCGAGTTGCGATAGCGCTTCACCATCATGGAGTATTGGTGCAGCGCCTCGGCCGTGGAGTTTTCCGTGCGCGTCTCACACATCATCATCATGCCCATGCGGTCGCAGGCTTCCACCCACTCCGGGGTGGGCACGTTGTGCGACGTGCGCACCGCATTGCCGCCCATCTCCTTGAGCAGCGCCAGGCGGAAATACTGCAGGCGATCGGGCAGGGCAGCGCCGACGCCGGCATGGTCCTGGTGGTTGCAGGTGCCTTTGATCTTCAGCGGCTTGTCGTTCAGGAAAAATCCCTTGTCGACATCGAAGCGCACCGTGCGCACGCCGAAGGTTACGCGCTCCGCATCAAGTGTCTTGCCTCCTGCCTCCACCGACACAATCGCCTTGTAGAGCGTAGGTGTCTCGGGCGACCACAGCGTCGGGTTGGCCATCTTCGCCGTCGCTGTGAACGTCGCCTCGCCATCCGCGGCAATCGTCTGGGAAGCCGAGTCCGCCGTTGCCAGCGTCTTGCCTTCGCTGTCGACGATCTTCCACCGCACCGCCGCAGCCGCTGCGGCGCGCGAATCATTCTTCACGATGGTCCCAAGGCTCAGCGTCGCCACGGAGCCCTTCAGCTCGGGACGCACATAGGTCTCCCATTGGGCGAGATGCACCGGATCAGTCTTCGAGAGCCACACATGCCGATAGATGCCCGCGCCTTCATAAAACCACCCATCCCCGAAGCTCGCATCCATACGGACCGTCAGGTAGTTCTTCCCACCGCAATTGGCCAGGTCGGTCACGTCAAACGAGAACGGCGAGTACCCGCTGTCGTTCCGCCCAATAAAGTAGCCGTTGAAGAACACCAGCGCGCTGCGGAAACCGCCGTCGAAGTCGATGCTGATGCGTCGCGCCGCATCCGCCTTGGTGAGTTCAAATGTCTTGCGATACCAGCCCACACTGGTCTCGGGATAGCGCCGCCCCAGCGGCTTGTACCCATGGTCCTTCACGCCGTCGTCATGCACAAACGGCAGCTCCACCGCCCAGTCATGCGGCAGGTTCAGCGAGCGCCACTTCGAGTCGTCGAACTTGGCTGTCGCAAATCCAAAGCTGCCCGACTTCGCAAAGTCCCCCTGGTTCGCCCCGAATCCCAGGTCGCGCGCCGGATCGGTGCCGTGGCCCTGAAAGAACTTCCAGTCGAAGTCCAGCAGCAGCCGCTCGCGAGGGCCAACCATCGCCTCATCCGCCGAAGATGCAGCGCCAAAAAGCGCGTCCGCGCGGGCCATTGCGGAGTTCGCGACAAGTGAAGCGGCGGAGAACGCGAGGCTGGATCGAAGCACATTGCGACGTGAAATATTCTGCATAACGAATGACGATAGCAGAAGCCATACGGGTCTGGAGCATCACCCGGTGAATTTTTGTATACGTGTGCATTTATCCGCGAAAATCGTTCGCCCCTGGTTCAACGGGGCGAACGATCTGTAAGTTTCTCGATTTCACGCGAACGCCTCGCCACACTCGCCGGGGCTCACCGCGCCTTGGCCAGTGAATTCTCCACCGGCTGTTTCTCCGACTGATGCAGCAGCCTATAACCCTCGCGGGTGCGTATGTGTAGCTTCTGCAAGTCCTTCCCCACAAGCTTCACTGAGATCTTGCGAAACCCGTGGTTCGGATTCGACGAAGGGTAATAGCTCAGCGCGTACAGGTGCGCCAGGTCGTCGCGGATGGAGGCGAAGGCGCGGTTCTCGTCCTTCCAGTCCCTCGCGAAGTACGCCTTGCCGCCGGTCGCTTTGGTCATGCGCTCGAACACCGCGCTTGAGATCGGCTCCGACTGCGCAGCGCGCGTGCTGATCATGTAGATGATGGTGCCGGTCGACTGCGCCAGTTCCGAGATATCTTCAGGCGGCACCAGGCTCGCGTTATCCGGACCATTGGAGAACACCACGATCACCTTCCGCCCGGAGAGTGGAGCAGCGTCCTTCACTGTCATCAGCAGCGCGTTGTAGAGTGCCGCATCGTCACCCGCGACGGTCTCGCGCACGCCGCGCAGCACGCGCCCGCGGTCAGGAGTGAGCGGAGCAACGCGGTCGAGATCGCGGCTGTACGAGTACAGCGCCATCCGGTTCACGCCCTCCAGCGAGCGGATGAAGTCCGCAATCGAATCCTGCGCGAAGACGAAGCCGCGATACATGTAGTTGCTGGTATCGAAGAGGATGAAGAGGTTGGACCCCGACGCGCGCTTCAGCCCATCGCCGAACTTGTTGAGGTCGGTGGCTCCCATCTTTGCGCCGTCCAGTCCAGGCTTGGCATCCGCCTTGTTGAAGACGACGTGCGGCGTCTCAGCGCCTTCCTCGAATGTGCGTATCTTTTCGGGGATGCCGTCTTCGAGGATCTCGAAGTCCTCCGGCTTGAGCCCGCTGATGTAGTTCCCTTTGGAGTCGGTTACGGCGACGTCCAGCTCCACCAGCACAACCTGGACCTCAAGCCGCGCTGGATCGTTCTGGGCAAACGCCCGCGTGCCGCCGAAGCAGCAGGTGGTCAGAAGGCAGAGAGAAAGCAAACGTGTTTTCACCAGATCTCCTATTCGGTCTGCCGAGCGCCCGCAACTCCCGGGACGACATCGGCCGACACGCTTTCAGTGTTCTTCCGAAGTGAAGCAATCTTGCCCTGCTGCAGGTCTTCACCGGCTTCACGCATCGCCCGCATCACCGCCGGCCAGTCTTCCATGTCGCTCGCGAAGACCTTTCCAATCATCACGCGCGTCAACTCAGGCACCAGCAGATGCAGCATCGCAGGCGAGTAGCCCTGCTCGTCGGCCACGCGCGCCCAGTACAGGTTCACTGACTCGAGTGACTCCCCGAACATCCGGTTCGTGTACCCACCGGACATCGGGAAAGGCCTCAGGTTCAGGATCTCCGGCGCGTTGTCGCACGCCAGTATCGGATGCGGCACACCGAAGCGTGCTGCCACCCGCTCGTAGGCTCCATCGGGTGCGCGGAGAAGCAGTTCTGCCAGCTCCTTGCTTGCTGCACCGGCGGTCTGAGCTTCATCTCCAGCCGTGCTGCGATACTTCTCCGCCAGGTACGCCGTCTCCACCGGCATCACTCTCGGCATAAAGGCCGAGAGGGCCTGTGTGCTGGCCAGCGCGTCCTCAAACTCCTCCAGGCGATGCGGAGCCACCACCATCGACAGTATCTCCAGCGTCTTCGCACGCATGGCATTGTTCTTCGCTGCGGCGTGCAGTATCTCCTCGCCCGAGCGCTGATACAGCGCCACCGCGTGCATCGCCTCCGGGCTCACGTCCCACCAGCGCGGCAGCGTCGACGCGGCTACGAGGTCCGGCACCACTTCCTTCCAGATCAGCGCCTGCACGTTCTCCGGCACGATGAAGTCCTGCTCGGCCGTCGCCAGCGAAAACGGCAGGTCGACCAGCGAGCCCATCAGGTACGCTCCGCCGCCGGCTGAAATCCCGGCGCCCACAACCTCGGGCACCTGCCATACGCGCGGCGCTCCAATTACCGACACGCGCAGAAAATCATGCGCCCGCACAAACAGCGGATTGATGTGCATGATCTGCGCCCCGGGCGGCTCGTAGTACGCATAGTTCAACCCCACCAGTGTGTCGCGCAGGAACGCGGCCAGCTCGCCGCGGGCGCTCTCCAGCTGCGCCTTGGTCGCCGGAGCCTTGAGGACCTTGGTCAGGTCCGTCTGCACCTGCAACTCGGTGTGGCGGCTGGTGTAAATGCCCGGCGCAAAGCTGATTTTTTCGCTCTTGGTGAAGATCGGCCGCGGCAGCTCGAAGCCCCGCAGCTCGGTCGCCATTCCCATCATGTCGTCGCCGGCTTTGCCGCCTTGCGCCATCTTCTGCAGGCCATCACCCAGCGCGAACAGCGTATCCAGCGACACCAGTTGCTGGTCTTCCAGCACCGAACCGATCTTCGCGACCAGCTTGGCGTGCACGCGCTGCCCTTCAGGAGTCTGCTGCGCAGGGCCGGCGAGCAGGTCGATGATCTGGCTCGGCGAGCTATCGGCCGGCGCACCCGCCGCACGCAGCAGCGTCCGCAGCGACTGGCAGGTCGAATCGAACAACTGCGTTGCCACCTGAATGTTCGCAAACGGTTGGAGTGCTGCCTGCCACGACGTATTCAGCTCGGCAGTTGGAATCTCCTTCTGCCGCGCCAGAATCTGCCACAGCCCCACATTCGCCTGGAACGCTCCCAGGGCATTCGCCCTCAGCGTTGAAGACCGAATCTTCTCCAGGTTCTCGGCCGTCGTGATGAACCGCGTGATGGAGTCATCACTCAGCATCGGGAACTCAGCGAACACCGGATACCAGTAGTTGAACGGTGAATACTTCGCCGCTAAAAACCGCACCGTCTCCGGCGACACCTGCGCCGCGGGCCCGCGTTTGCGGTCTAGCTCCGAGAGCGTCAGATACAACTGCAGCGGGCCCGTCTCCGCATCCTCTCTCGCCGACGCCACCATCGCTTCAATCAACTCATCCGGCTGGCTCAGCTTGTGGTGTTTGCCCCAGTCGCGCACGTTCTTCAGATCCGAGCGCTGCTCGAGCACCGAGTTCCACACCGCCACTCCCCCCGGAACATGCGGCTGTCCATCGGCCTCCCACCGAATGCGCGTATCCAGCAGCAGCAGGCTCGCCGCCTTGCGGAAGCTGCTTCCGCCCGCCTGGTCCTTCCTGTCCGAGGTCCGAAACGCCTCGTAATATTTCTTCAGTCGTGGGTTCTGGGTCAGATGCTCCTGCTGCACCGCGTCCACCCGCGAAAGCGCGTCGAAGTACGCAGCCAGCCAGCCGTCATCCTTCGTGTAGAGGTGCATTACAAAGTTCGCCGCCGAATCCGGATTCGCCCCGACCAGCGCCTTCCATCCCGCCTCCGCCTTCGCTCCTCCGGGCACCAGCACGCGCCCGCCGCGAATGCTCAACTGGCTTCCGTAGAAGTCCAGCAGGGAAGTGATCGGCAGCAGCGGCCGCAGCCCGACTGACCGCGCCATGAACTGCGATGTATCCGCATCCGTCTCACTCAGCGCCCAGTACAGCCGCGCTACGGCCGGGTCGCCCAGCACGATATCCAGCAGGTTATTGAACCGCGCAGTCTGCCCCGCGCTCAGCGTCACCCAGTCGCTCTCCTGCAGAAGCACCGGCACCGGCGTCGAGCGATACGGATACACGAACGCCGTATCGTGCTGCAGCGCCTCTTCGAGATCGGTGATCGGAAATCCCGAATCCACCGTGAGAAACGCGCGCTCTCCATTGGCGGCCTGCAGTTTCGCATCGGGGCTGCCGCAGTCATGCACCAGCCGGTAGCCCAGAATATCCAGCAGCGGTCCCGCCTCCGTGCACTTGTCGACGCGGATCACGCTCGCCGGCCCGGCCAGCGCCTGCAGCCGTCTGGCCTGCACCACGTAGCGCTGCAGCAGCAGAAGAAACTCCGTCGGCGTCCTCACCTGGTAGCCGTCCTGATACACGCGCCGCGCCACCATCGGCATCACCTCCGCGGGCAGCGCCTTCTGGCTTATCGCCGCCATGCGCAGGAACGACCGCAGCGGCCCGGGTATTACGATCGTTCCGCCTTGCACGGCTCTGTGCACAGGTGGCGGAGCGGCCACAGGCGGAGGTGCAGCGAACGGTTGTGGCGTGGCCGGCCGGGCAGTTCCCGTCAAGGGAATATCGACAGCACCCGGAGCCTGCGCCGCTGCCACAATGGCAGACATACAGCACAGGCCGAAAAGAGAAGCGAGCGTTCGTTTAGAAAACTGAAGACAAGTCACGGCAGATCCTCACGGTCATGCGAGCTTGCATAGCGTCTTCCTTTGGAAAACGCCATAAAACAGTATTCAGATTGCGAAGAGTGGAGCGGACAGCGGCCTCGACTCGAAAAAGTCGAACCGTCACGGATCGAGCCTCTGTCCGGCGCTCAAAAACTAGCTTTCCATTCTCTGACAGGCCACTGTACACCACTCAGCGCACCGAATTGCTAGCCTCATGTAACGCCGATGTCACAGAAGTCTCTTGCCGGTCCAATATCGTTCCGAGCAACGGAACTCTCGTGCTCTCACTCGCGCACTGCGGGCTTACCGGTCCGTGCCCGTCTGGGGTGCTGACCACCTCCCACGTCGATCCCCGCGAAGGAGACCTCACCCCCGCGAGTTGTGGGCACTCTCACGCCTCGTGGCTGCTATTCTGCGCCGGAAACTCTCGCTCTGCAAGCCCGCCGCGGAATCGCTTATCATTTCACCAACGTTCGCGTCGCGTTCTGTCGATCCCCGGCCCGCTCACTCCATCAACCGCATCCGCCCTATCCGCAATCCTCTCAACGAACCTCGCACGGAGGTGCCCTCGTGGCCGCAGATTCAAAGTCCAAACCCGCTCTTCCCGATTCGACCCAGCGCAAGGAAGCCGACGCCCAGCCGCCAACGCTGCAGGTCAGCCGCCGCTCCTTCCTCTCGCATCTCGGCGTCGCCGGCCTCGCCGCCACCGCCTCTCCCGTCCTCGCCGCCACCACCCTCAACGCGCCCGCGCCCGAGCAGACCCCCGCCCCTCCCGCCGGCAGCGTCCCCGTCACGCTCAAGGTCAACGGCAAGTCCCACGCCCTCAACCTCGACCCCCGCACCACCCTCCTCGACTGCCTGCGCGAAAACCTCGACATGCCCGGCACCAAGAAGGGCTGCGACCACGGTCAGTGCGGCGCCTGCACCGTCCACGTCAACGGCCACCGCGTCAACTCCTGCCTCTCCTTCGCCGTCATGCATGCCAATGACGAGATCACCACCATCGAAGGCCTCGGCCAGCCCGGCCATCTCCACCCCATGCAGGCCTCCTTCGTCGAGCACGACGCCTACCAGTGCGGCTACTGCACCTCCGGCCAGATCATGTCCGCCGCCGCCGTCCTCTCTGAACCCGTCGGCCCATCCGACGACGACGTCAAGCAGGCCATGTACGGCAACATCTGCCGCTGCGGCGCCTACCCCAACATCGTCGCCGCCGTACAAGCTGTCCGCCGCCACGCCTGACGCCAACACGATCTCCGCAGCGCAAGAGGAAACACCATGCAGACCTTCAAGTACAGCCGGCCCGCCACCGTCGACCAGGCTATCCTCGCCGGCGCCAAATCCAGGACCGCGCAGCAGCACGCCGACGTCCGCTTCGTCGCCGGCGGCACCACGCTCGTCGACCTCATGAAGCTCGACGTCGAGCAGCCCAGCCAACTCGTCGACATCAATGGCCTCGCGCTCGACAAGATCACCCCCGCGCCCGGCGGCGGTCTCATCATCGGCGCCCTCGCCCGCAACGCCGCCGTCGCGCACCACCCCGCCGTCCAGCGCGACTACCCCGTCCTCTCCGAAGCTCTCCTCTCCGGCGCCTCGCCGCAGTTGCGCAACATGGCCACCACCGCCGGCAATCTCCTCCAGCGCACCCGCTGCGTCTATTTCCGCGACACCGCCCACGCCTGCAACAAGCGCGAACCCGGCAGCGGCTGCTCCGCCATCGGCGGCCATAACCGCAACCTCGCCATCCTCGGCGTCAGCAAGGACTGCATCGCCCTCAACCCCTCCGACCAGAACGTCGCCCTCACCGCGCTCGAAGCCACCATCCAGGTGCAGGGCCCAAAGGGCAAGCGCAACATCCCCATCCACGAGTTCTACCTCAAACCCGGCGCCACGCCCCACCTCGAAAACGTCCTCGAACCCGGCGACCTCATCCTCAGCGTCACGCTCCCTGCGCCCGCCCCCGGCACGCGCTCGCATTACCTCAAGCTCCGCGACCGCGCCGCCTACGAGTTCGCCCTCGCCTCCGCGGCCATCGTCGTCACCACCAGTGGAGGCACTATCCGCCACGCCCGCGTCGCCCTCGGCGGAGTCGGCACCGTCCCATGGCGCTCGCCTGAAGCCGAAAGCGCCCTCGAAGGCCAGCCCGCCAACGCCGTAACCTTCCGCAAAGCGGCAGAGGCCGCCCTCAAAGACGCCCAGCCCCAAACCGAAAACGGCTTCAAGGTCGAGCTCGCCAGGCGCTGCATCGTCCGCGCGCTCACAGTGTCCACACAGTCTGCATAAACCCTCGCACCGCCAGCGACGCACCGCGCATCGTAGAGGAGACCATCACCATGAACTTCGAAGAGTTCAACGAATTTATCGGCACCCAGCAAGGCGCTCCACCCAAGCCCCTCGACCCCGCCGCTCCTCCTCCCTCCGCCATCATCGGCGCCCACGTCCCGCGCATTGACGGGCCCCTCAAGACCACCGGCACCGCTCGCTACGCCGCCGACCACAACTTCCCGGGCCTCGTCTACGCTGTGCCCGTCCGCGCCACCGTCGCCGCCGGCACTATCAAGCGCATCGACTCAGCTGCCGCCGAAGCCATGCCCGGCGTCCTGCTCGTCATGCACCACGGCAAGGTCATGCCGCTCTTCCGCAACGCTTCCGGCGGGCGCAACAGCGAGAGCCGTGCGCCTTTCGAAGACAACACCGTCTCCTACTGGGGCCAGTACGTGGCCGCCGTCGTCGCCGAAACCTTCGAGCAGGCCCAGGCCGCCGCCGCCGCCGTGCGCGTAGACTACGAGCCCGCAAAGTTCAATGTCGACGCCTCGCTCTCCGACGCTCTCCCCGCCGAAGGCCAGCCCGGCGGCCCGCGCGTCCTCAGCCACCGCGGCGACACCGACGCCGCATTCGCCTCCGCCCCCGTCCAGGTCGACGAGGTCTACAGCACTCCCGTCGAAACCCACAACCCCATGGAGATGCACGCCACCGTCGCCGTATGGGATGGCAAGAAGTACACGCTGTACGAGAGCTCGCAGGGCGTGATGAACCACCAGAACGTCATGGCCCAGGTGCTCGGCCAGCCCCGCGAAAACGTCGAAGTCATCTCAAAGTTCATCGGCTCCGGATTCGGCGGCAAGCTCTTCCCATGGCCGCATTCGGCCATCGCAGCGGCGGCGTCGCACACGCTCAACCGCCCGGTAAAGCTCACCCTCAGCCGCAAGATGATGTTCTCCAACTCCGGCCACCGCCCGCGCACGCAGCAGCGCATGCGCCTCGGTGCGTCACCCGACGGAAAGCTGCTCTCCCTCCAGCAGGACTACCGCAACCACACCAGCCTCCTCGACGACATACGCGAGAACTGCGGCGAAGCCACGCCCTTCCTCTACAGCACGGCCAACCTCAAGGTCACCTCCGCGCTCGTCAAGCGCAACATCGGCACGCCCACGCCCATGCGCGGCCCCGGCGCAGTCCCGGGCCTCTTCGCCCTCGAGTCCGCCATGGACGAGCTCGCCATCAAGCTCAGGAAAGATCCCGTCGAGCTGCGTCTCTCCCTCGACACACTCACCGACGAAGAGAAGAACAAGCCCTTCTCCTCACGCCACCTCAAGGAGTGCCTGCAGGTCGGTGCGGAGCGCTTCGGCTGGTCCAGGCGCACACCCGAGGTCGGCTCTATGCGCAAGGGCGACCTCATCCTCGGCTGGGGCGTGGCCTGCGCCTCCTGGGGAGCCGGCCGCGGCAACGCGGAAGCTACCGCCATCCTCCGCAGCGACGGCACCGCCCGGGTCAGCTGCGGCACGCAGGATATCGGCACCGGCACCTATACCGTCATCGCCCAGATCATTAGTGACAAGACCGGCATCCCCGTCGACAAGGTAGACGTCGTCATCGGCAGCAGCTCGCTGCCTCCCGGCCCAACCTCCGGTGGATCCACCGCAACCGCCACGCTGGTGCCCGCGGTTATCGACGCCGCGAACGCTGCCACGCGAGTCGTGCTCTCGGTTGCGGCCAACACCAAGGGCTCGCCCTTCCAGGGCAAAGACCCCGCCTCGCTCACCCTCACCGAGGGCCGCGTCCACGCCAAAGACCAGCCCGCGTCCAGCGGCGTCCCTTACGGCGAAATCCTTAAGAAGGCCAACCTCGCCAGCGCCAACGGCGAAGGCAAGAGCGGCGGCTTGGGAGCCGACCCCAAATCCCGCAACTTCTCGACGCATTCCTTCGGCGCACAGTTTGTCGAAGTCGAGTGGGACCCCGGCATCGCCCGTCTCCGCGTCAGCCGCGCGGTCAGCGTCGTCGACGGCGGCCGCATCATCAACAAGCACTCCGCCACCAACCAGATGGCGGGAGCCATCGTCATGGGCGTCGGCATGGGCCTCTTCGAAGAAACCACCTACGACCCGCGCAACGGCCACCCCATCAACGACAACTTCGCCGACTACATCGTCCCCACAATTGCCGACACGCCCCAGATCGACGTCCACTTCCTCGACATCCCCGACCCGCTCATCAACGAGTACGGCGCCCGCGGCATCGGCGAAATCGGCCTCGCGGGCATCGCCCCGGCGATCACAGCGGCGGTCTTCCACGCCACCGGCGTCCGCGTCCGCCAACTCCCGGTAAAGATCGAGGACCTCCTCACCGCATCCACCGCAGTCTAACCGCACTCCACCACCAACGCCGTGGCGTACCTTTGCGTCCTTCGCGTCCTCCGCGTTCGCCTCTCCCGCTGCCTAGGGGTGAACATGGAACGTCCGTGAACACGTCCCGATCCTTCCGTGCCTGAGAGCCTCCCCTTCAATGCCGCGGCCGACGCCGACCGAATCCTGTCAAGCCCTCACCCCTGTGCAAAACTCACAAGACCCGCGTCAATATTGGCGATTCCTCCACGCACCACGTTGCATTTTTTCCTTCTCGACTCGTTATCATTAAAAGACATGCCCAAAATGATCCGGGAATCGCAGCCCTGCATACGGTAATAACTACGCTGGCGAACCCAACTATCTGCCTCGACCAAGCAATGCCCTGAAATGGGGATGCTGGTCAACATAGACACTAAAAAGAACTAACGCAAGGAGGATCAACAATCCCTTCCACGCGATGCTGTAATTCGGTTCTTGCGGGTCTGGCATGGCAGCAATGCTATACCCACCCAAGAGAAAAGCCGCCCGATGTTCTGGACGGCTCGGGTGGCGAGAGTTAACTCTATTTGGGAACGATGACCACGACATACCCCGGGTCTAAGCCATTTGTTATCCATAATTTACCGATACCCCCAACCTATCCCACTTTGAATCAATCAGTTGAGTCCCCGGGGGGAGGGGGGGTACCCCCCCCGTTACGCATTCACAGACTCCGCCGGGGTCGGCGGGTCGGTAGCCTTCACCAAGGCAGCGCCGCCGCGGTACCAGTCCACCTTGCGCGTCACCACCATCACCACGGCGAGCACGGCAAACAGCATCAGCGCACCCAGCACCAGCGCATTATCCTCGCTGACCAGCAGGCCATACACCGCCGCATACAGCGTCGTCAGCATCGCGCCGAAGCCCAGGCCGCGCGTCATGCTGCGCAGCACATAGGAGAGATAGAACGTAAGCAGCCCGATGCACGCTGCGCTTGCGATCAGGTAAGCCACCGCAAACGCCATGTGCTCGGAAAAACTCACCAGCAGCAGAAAGAAAATCGCGAGCCCAAACCCGACCAGAAGGTACTGCACCGGATGGATCGGCAACTGCTTCATCATCTCGAACAGGAAGAACCCGCCGAACGTCAGCACCACGAACAGGATCCCGTACTTGGTCGCACGGTCGCTCAGCTTGTACGGGTCGATCGGCGTCAACAGGCTCACGTTCATCATGTCGATCGGCTTATCCGCACTCGATTGCATCTGCACCTGCGTTCCCGCCGCCAGTGAAGAAACATCCCATGCGGCTGAGAATCCATTCGCTCCGACATCGCGGGTCCGCGGCAGAAACTGCCCCGCGAACAGCGGTGAAGGCCATGTCGATGTCAGCTCCACGTGGTTCGAATCGCCTACCGGAGCAACACTCAGTTGTTCAGTTCCGGCCAGCGTCATGTCGATCTCAAACTCGATATGGCCGTTCAACTCCTTCAACCCGCGCAGCGGAACGCGCAGGTTCGGCTTCCATCCCATGTTCGCCGGAGCCCCTTGCACCACCGTCTCCGGCGTTCCATTCACCCGCACCGTCGGCGTCCCGACAACGCCGCGCACGTCCTGAACCGACATCGCGAGATACGGCTCGCCCCAAACCACAGTGCCTGTCACCGCCGGCGGCGCCACTTCCATCGTCCCTTTGATGTGAGCCGCAACTTCGTAAACCGTAACCTTGTACAGCCCGTGCCGCCTCTCGCTGGGTGTCAGCTTTCCACGCACATCCAGCGTCCGAGGGAACCACGTCGCTGTCAGTTCTTCGGTGTTCTCCACGCGCTTCTTCGCGCCGTTTTCCCCGTCGACCATCTTCACGGTCGTCTGCGTATACGGCCTCACCAGCACAGGACCGACAACCGTCTGCGGTCCCGCATAACTTGCTTCAATGCTCTTCACAGCTTCGTCCCGATAGTTCTGCCGATCGCTGATTGCCCAGTTCACCAGCGCCAGCGAAATCAGGATCACACCCATCACAACGCCAATAATCAACATCTTCAAGGCCAACATGAATCTCATAGCTTCTCCTTTGAAAACCGTTACGTCCATCGAGCTTTGCAATGCAAAGTGAACATCGAAAAAAAGGGTCAGACCCGTGAAGGCCTCAAGCCACGGAGCACAGGCGCAGCCTCGTCTTCGCTGCCCTTGGCTGCATCCTTCACCACCTGTTCCAGCGTCGAGAGGTATTCCAGATAGCGCTTCCGTCCTGTTGCTGTAATGCGGCAAATCGTCTGCGGACGGTTGCGATCATGGCCCTTCACAATCTCCACCATGCCCTCGGTCTCAAGCACCCGCAGATGCCGGCTGAGATTTCCGTCGGTCAATGAACACAGTTGTTTGAGGTCATTGAAGATCAGGCCCTTCGGGTTCGTGATCAACGACGTGAGCACGCTCAAGCGCGCGCGTTCATGGATCACGCGGTCCAGGCCCTCGTATGCAAATCGACCTTCAGTCGATCCAGGGTTAGACTTCATCGCTGGCCTCCGGCGTTGAGACCAGCAGTATGCCTGCAGTCAGCAACTGCCCTGCACCGAAGCCAACACCTGTTGTCCACGGAGCAAGCGCGCGGACATCGCCGATGGCGAGACAGAACAGGCCCATCAGCAGATACCACACCGCTGCGGCGATCACAGGCCGCGGCAGAAAGCGGCAGGACGAGAAGATGCCCAGGCTGAAGATCACCTGCCACAATCCGGGAAGCATCCACAGCACATCCGGAGCCTTGCGTTCCAGCACAATGGTGATGAGCACGCCTGCTCCCAGCGCGGGCAGAAACTGCTCCACCGCGAGCCGCAGAATCTCGTTGGACAAGCCGGAGTGCATGCGCCGCGTGCGCGTGTACATCTGCCGTCCCGTCACTGCGCCCGACAAGACCGCGGTCGCGCTCCAGATATACAGATACGGCCGGATATGATGCACCGGGTCCGGCACCCATACCGCCTGGATCACCGCAGCCGCAATCGCGATCACGGCGGTGACAGCCAGCGTCGCGGGCCCATAGCCGCGGAATTGCGTGCTCTCCGCCATCTGCCTGCGTATGCTGCTGATATCGCCAAGTGCTCTGTGCAGGTCGCTCATGTGGAACTCACTTTACAATGCAAAGTAAAACAGTCCGCCGAACGCTTGTCAAGAAACTTCTTGTCGGAATCGGCTCATCTGGTCAGCGACTCTTGAAGTACGCAATCAAATCCGAACGCTCCTGAGCCTTCGGAACATGGAAGTCCATTGTGGTATCCGGTGCGATCAAATCCGGATCGCTGAGCCACTTTTCGAGCGTCGCATCGTTCCATGTAATACCTGAGTTCTTCAAGCCAGTGGAATATCCGAAACCCGCGACACTGCCGGCTTTGCGGCCGAACACTCCCGCGAGGCGAGGACCTTCGCGATCACCGTCCATCGCGTGACATCCGGTACAGCGCTTCTCGAAGGCGATCTTGCCGCGCGCCGCATCGCCTGCTCCGCCTGCAGTCGCCTCCGCATCGCCGGCTTTGCCGAGCAGTGAAAGCGCCGCCACATCTTCGGGCGTGAGCTTCGCATGCCAGTGCAGCGCGCGATACTGCAGCGGAGGCATATCGCCACTCTTGGCTTCATGAATGATCTTCGCGATGAGGACATCCTGCGTGTCTGCGGGCATCTCCTCCCAGCACGACAAGTCCATCTTCTTTCGGGCCTCGACGATGTCGCGCTCAATCAGCCACGATCCTGGAGCGATGCGCGAATACACAGGCCATTGCGTCTCGCTCGAGTGGCAGTCCGCGCACTTGGTCAACAACACCCCCTTCGACTGAGCAGGCATGTTGGCGCGCTGCAACAGCGTGTCGAGCCCCTTTTGAGGCTCGGCACGCGGATTGCCGAAAGGATGCACAAAGCCAAGGCCCGCAATCACAGCAGCAGTCACCACGATCACCGCACCAACGTTCTTCACGCGCCCTCCGCGAGCGTGTGATCGACGACCGCAAGATGGTTATGCCCGCGTACAACCTTGACGTTCGTCACGCCGAGCACGGTCTGCAGCTTGCCCGCGGGAACCGCCATCGGTCCGGGATTAGGTGCAGTGCCGGGCGCGGGTTGAGGGAACGCCGTCGCCATTGCGGTGTGAAACGCGACGTTGCCTTCGACCTTCTGCACCACCTGGTGAATGTGTCCGTTGAGAACCGTGACCGAACCGAAGCGCTTCAGCATGGCGAGCGCCTGGGCGCCGTCAGCTGTGCCCCAGCCCCACTTCTCGTAGACCATCCAGAGCGGGATGTGCGCGAACACAACGATAGGCGTTGATGCGCTGAGGCCGGCGAGGTCCGACTTGAGCCACGCGAGTTGTTCTGCGCCCATGTTGCCCATCGCGTCGACCTGCACGCAGTTGTTGAGGCCGACGAAGTGCACGCCCTTGTGGTTGTAGCTGTACCATCCGTTACCCCGCGTGCCTTTGCCGAAGTGCTGCTTGTAGAGCGCGCCGTCGTCGAGCGAGAAGTCGTGCTCGCCGGGGACGTAGAAGACTTCGCCGACCTTCGCGCTCTTGATGACCTGCGCGGCGGTGTCGAACTCGGAAGCTCTCGAGTTCTGCGTGATGTCGCCGGTATGGAGCATAAAGTCTGGGGCCTTGATACCCGCGGGAACAGTGTTGATCCTGTCGATGGCCTTCTGCAGTGTGCCGGTTACATCCGGGTTCGCGCCCTTGTTGAAGCCGATGTGGCTATCGCTGATCTGCACGAAGGAGAAGTCTTCCACCTTGCCAACGCCGGCTCCGCTCTTTGCCGCTTGGGCCAGCAGCTTCGACGTGGGAACGCCACCTGCCATTGTCCACAACAGCCCCGTTCCAGCCCACGCCATGCAGCCTAAAAAGTTGCGACGATCGATGCCGTCGCCGGTGGGCTTTGCCGGTGATTCGTTCTCTTGCACAATTTTGTCCTGCTCAAACCGATTCATATCAAGCTCCAGTTTTGTGATTGCCTACACCTCCTGAAACTGGCACGCTGCGTTCTTATTCCGCGGCGAGAAAAGAATTCGGGAATATTCCGGATGGTCGATGGTTAACGAAGATGCAGCAGCAGGATTGCTCCGTCCGCGTTTCTGCCGGCACGGCCGATGCTCCTTCCCATCGGCTGTGCCGCTTTTTACACGCGAACACTGAATGCTATGGCTACAAAAACTACAGGCAACATCCGCGCTGCAATTACGGGCAAGGTCGCGTGCGGGACTTTGTTATGATGCCCACAACTCTTGAACGTGGATGCGATCCCTTCCGCGCCGTTTCAACTGCGTGGATCAAGGTCGGCCACAGTCGCCACGCCAAGGCACACAGCGCGATGTCCTCTGCTACAACTCGGAGCACTGTCTTTGAGCAGTACGCGCTGCCACTGCTGTCCGCGCTCTACAGCCATGCGTGCTGGCTGACGCGCGATCACGCTGAAGCCGAAGACCTGGTGCAGGAGACGCTGATCAAGGCTTTTAGCGCGTTCGATTCTTTCCAGCAGGGCACCAACTTCAAGGCGTGGATATTTCGCATCCTGCGCAACACCTTTCTCACGTCGCGCACTGGCATGGCCGCTTCGCATACTGTGTTTCTCGAAGATCATCCTGAGACGCTCGACAGTGTTACCTCAGGCGCGACGCCTGAAGACAACCTGATCCAGTTGAACAACGAAGCTGCGCTGTATGCGGCGCTCGATCAACTGCAACCGCCGCTGCGCGAAGTGCTGCTGCTGTGCGATGTCGAGGAGTTGAAGTATAAGGACATCGCACTCGTGCTCGATGTGCCGATTGGCACCGTGATGTCGCGCATCTCGCGGGCCCGCGTTGCTCTTCGCCAGCTTCTGCAACCGCAGTTCGGGGAATCTGCATGACCCAGACCGATCATCTCGATTCAGACACTGTTAGCGCGTTCATCGACGCGGAGCTTGCGCCCGCCAATGCGCAGGCGGTGCAGCAGCATCTCGCCGAGTGCCATGTGTGCGCTCTGCGCGTTATCTCTGCGACCCAACTGAAGGCTGCAACAGCGCGCGCGGGCCAGCGGTTTGCTCCTTCGCCGGAAGTGCTCGCGCGGCTTACGGCTGGCTTACAACAGCAGCAGCCGAAGAAGACGGCGCGCATCTATGCGTTCCGTCCGATGGCATGGACAGCGCTTGCGGCGGGACTTGCTCTGGTTGCGGCGCTGGCTGGGTGGCAGCAGGTCCACCGCGTCAACACGCTTTCGGCGGAGTTGCTCGATCAGCATCTAGCGACGCTTTCGAGCGGTGCTGCACCGGAGGTGATATCGACCGATCGCCACACCGTGAAGCCGTGGTTCCAGGGCAAGCTGCCGTTCAGCTTCAACCTGCCCGATCCGCTGCCCGCAGACACGATGCTCAAAGGCGGCGATCTCACCTATCTCGATGGACAACCCACGGCGCTGCTGCTGTTCACGATCCACAAGCATGATGTGTCGGTGTTCGTTACGCAGCGCGCGGGCGGGCCTGCTTTCACCAGGCTGCCGGGTGCGCGGTCAGGCTTCACTATCAAGCATGCGACGACCGCTGACCTGCGGATCGTCGCCGTCAGTGATGTGAATCCGGCTGAGCTCGATCTGCTGGTATCGGCGTTGGTGCAGGCGCAAGGGCAGCGTTGAGTGGAAGCCTAGGGCTTAGTCGCAGGCAGGCGGACAACGAATTCCGTATCGCCGGGACTGGATGTGAAACGGATGCTGCCGCCGCACTGCTCGACGATGCGAAACGCGATGCCGAGGCCGAGGCCTGTGCCTACGCCGACTGCCTTGGTTGTGTAGAAGGGGTCGAAGATGCGCGATTGAATATCCGGGGGAATGCCCGGGCCGTTGTCGCGGAACATCACGTAAATATCGGTGCGTGGTTCGGCCTGCGACGAGGTGTGTGCCTGCTCAGACCATGTGCGGATGCCCAGCTTGCCGCCCTGCGGCGCGGCGTCGATGGCGTTATCGAGGATGTTGGTCCATACCTGGTTGAGGCCCTGGCAATCGGTCTGGAGCCGCACGAGGTCGGGTGCAAAGCTCTTCTCCATGGTGAGCTGCTTCTCGCGAATCTTGTGCAGCAGGATCATCAGCGTGGCGTGAATGCTGGCGTTGACGTCGATGACCTGCTTGTCGCCGCGGCCTTCGTAGGCGTAGCTCTTCACGGCGAGAACGAGGTCGGTTACGCGCGTGATGCTTTCTTCGATGATGCCGACGAGCTGCATGGAAGAGACCATGGCTTCGAGCCAGTCGATGGCGTCGGAAAGCTTGCTGCCCGGGAAGGTGCCGCGTGCGCGCTCGAGGTCGTCCGCCTTGATGCCGACCGCGACGAGGGTTGGAGCGCGCTTCCATGCGTCTTCAACATTGGCGGCTTCCATCCATTCCGTCAAAGCTTCTTCGGCGTCAGCCTGCTCGATGGAGCTGAGCTCCTGAGGCGCGCTGGCTTTGAGGACGTACTCCTGGAGATCGAACATGCAGAGCTTCTGATCGTGCGTCATCTCGGTCTTCGAGAACTTGGCCGTGAGCTTGTGCATACGAGTGAGGTTCTCGCGCAGCTGTGATGACGCGCGTTTCGCGGCAGCGCCCGGGTTGTTGAGCTCGTGCATCAGGCCGGCGGCGAGCGTGCCCAGTGAGGCCATCTTCTCCTGCTGGAACAGCGCGGCCTGCATCTTCGAAAGGCGCATGGCCATGTTACCGAGGATGGCTTTGCGGACGTCCGGGCAGTTGGTCATGAGCAGCCAGAAGTGCTCTTCGTCGAGCTGCAGAAGATCGCAGTCCTCGGCCGCGCGGATGGTTGCGGAAGATGGAATATTAGCGAGCAATGGCACTTCGCCGAAGGCTGTTCCCTGCGGCATTACCCAGACGATGGTCTCGACGCCTTCGGGAGAGATGTTGGAGAGCCGCAGCGAGCCGGAGAGGATGATCCAGAAGAAGCGCGTCGCTTCGCCCTGATTAACCAGCACCTCTTCGGGCGTGAGATGGATCTCGGTAGCTCCGTCGAGGCAGTGCAGCGTCGTCTCGTTCAGGGACGCGAGGATGGAGACGTCGGCGAGCCGGGCGATGGTTTCAGGCGATAGCGGCGTTGCGGCGGGTTGAGTGGCGGTTGAGTTCACGATGATGCCTCGTTAGAGTGTTGCAAGATATTGGTGGACGAACTGAATGGCAATGGAGCCCTCTCCAACCGACGAGGCGACGCGTTTGACGGAGCCGAAACGGACATCTCCAGCGACGAAGATGCCGGGCACAGTGGTTTCGAGCAGGTAGGGATCGCGTTCGAGCTTCCAGAGGTTTCCGGCTTTGGACTTCAGGTCGGGGCCGGCGAGGACGAATCCCCTGGAGTCGCGCGCGATGCATTCGGGCAGCCAGCCGGTCTTGGGCGCGCCGCCGATAAACGCGAAGACGAATGTCGCGGGACGCGCCTCTGTGCCGTCGGGCGTCTCGACGAGGATTTCTTCAAGATGGCCGTTGCCCTTGAGCTCGCGTAGTTGCGTGTTGTTCTCGACCACGATATTGGGCGTGTTCTCGATTTGATCGATGAGATAGCGCGACATGCTGCGCTCCAGCGATGGACCGCGCACGAGCATGCGTATCTGCTTTGCCGAGCGCGAGAAGTACATTGCTGCCTGGCCCGCGGAGTTCGCGCCACCGACGATGTAGACCTCCTGGTCCGCGCACGATGCTGCCTCGGTGAGCGCGGCGCCGTAGAAGAGGCCCGAGCCGGAGAACTGCTTCTCGCCCGGGATGTCGAGCCGGCAGTACTCGACGCCGGTGGCGATGATACAGACTCGGCAGGAGACCTCGCGGCCGTCCGCGAGCCGAACGATGTGGTAGCTGTTTTCGGAACGGATGGAGCAGACGCGCTGCGTCATGAACTCGGCGCCGAGGCGTGTTGCCTGGATGAAGGCTTCCTTAGCGAGACGCTCGCCGCTGATGCCGCGCGAGAAGCCGAGGTAGTTCTCGATCTTGGAGGAGGAGCCGGCCTGGCCGCCGGGTGCGAGTGAGTCGATGATGAGGGTTTTGAGGCCTTCGGATGCGCCGTACACAGCGGCGGCGAGGCCCGCCGGACCAGCTCCCGCGACGACCACGTCATAGTGCTCCTGCATGGCCTGCGTGCGGAGACCGACCTTGGCGGCGAGCTCGGTCATCGAGGGCTGAACCAGCGCGGAGCCGTCGGGGAAGAGCACGACGGGGAGCTTGGAGTCGTCGATTCGGCGGTCGCACAGAAGGTCAAGGCTCTCGGGGTTCTTCTCCGGGTCGAGCCACTTGAACGGAATCAGGTTGCGCGAGAGGAAGTTGCGCGTCTCGTGATCGCCCGCTCCCCAGCGCGCGCTGATGAGCTGCAGACCTTCGTACACGGGCTTGTGGCCGTCGTTCCACGCGGCGATCAGGTCATCGAGGACAGGGTAGAGCTTGTCCTCGGGCGGGTCCCAGGGCTTGGTGAGGTAGTAGTGAATTCGCGCCGAGTTGATGGCGCGGATAGCGGCTTCGGTGTCGGTGTAGGCGGTCAGCAGGACGCGCTTGGCGTCAGGGTATAGCGGGATGACCCGCTCCAGCAGCTCGACGCCGGTCATTCCGGGCATGCGCTGGTCGGAGAGGAACAAGGCGACGATGTCGCCGCGCTCCTTGAGCTGGCGACAGGTGTCGAGTGCAGCCTGGCCCGAGGCGGCGCGGAGGACGCGATGCTCTCTGCCGTATTTGCGGCGGAGGTCCTGCACGACGGTCTCAAGTACGCTGACGTCGTCGTCTATGGCGAGGAGGATCGGTTTGGCCATGTCTTATTATTTTGCTCTCATGCAAGGCTGTACGTGGATTCGATGAGCGCACTCCGGGCGGAGTTTCAATAACTGCGCTTAAGCGGACACGCCCAGCAGCCGCGGCAGGTCGGAGGCTGCGGTTCCGAGGACGATTTCGTCGAAGGCGTCGGCGTTGAGAGGCTCTTCGGGGCCGACATACACGGTGCGGATGCCGCGCTGGTTGGCGATGTGCGCCAGGCCCGCGGCGGGATAGACGGAGCCGGATGTGCCGACGACGAGCAGCACTGTCGCGTGCTCCAGCTTCGAGTAGAAGGACGCTGAGGACGCCAAGGTTTCGCCACGGAGGCCGTTGCGTTGCCTTAGCGTCCTTTGCGTTCGCTTTCGGTACTAAACTGGTCGCATGAACAGGAAGCTGCTCAGCATCGCCGCGATCTGGAGCACAGCCTTGTGCGCACAGCAGCCTGCACAGACGGCCATGGGCTCTATCGCCACGGTTGATGCCAAACTTTCCGGGGGCCTCGAAGTCGCCGGCGCGCGCGCCCGCCTCCTCTCGAACGCAAGCGTCACCGCCTACGACCACACCGCGCAGATCGACCTCGACCGCGGCGGCGACGTCCAGGTCTGCGCCACCAGCGCTTTCCACCTCTTCCGCAGCGGCAGTGGCGAATCCCTGCTCTTCGCGCTCGACCGCGGCGCCATGGAGATTCGCTCCGTCGCGCGGCCACAGGACGCCATCCTGACGCCCGACCTGCGCTTCACGCTGCTCACGCCCGGCACGCTCGACCTGCGGATGCGCGTCACGCGCGAAGGGGACACCTGCGTCGAGAACCGCGGCGATCGCGCGCCGGTTCTGCAGATCAACGAGGGTTTCGGCGATGCGACGTACCATCTTGCTCCCAACCAGCACGTGCTGTTCGAGCACGGCAGCCTGCACGAGGTCGTCGATCGCGAGCAGTCCAACTGCGGCTGTCCGCAGCCCACACCGCAGATGGTTGCGGCGGCCACCCCCAGCGCGACGGGCAATGCCACCAGCAATGCGACCAGCACGGCCTCGCCGCAACAGGCTGCCGCACTGAACCCGTTCCCTGCGGCCCAAAGCGCCGACCTTTCTCCCACGCCGCCGGCGGTGCCCATCGCTCCGCCGGCGGGCAACGCGCAGCCGATTGCGCTGACCTATCAAGCGTCGGACGCGCCCCCGCCAACCGCTGCTCCGCCTGTAGCCGCACCTGCGTCCGCTCCAGTTCCTCGTGTAGCGAGGCCGACCCCTCAGCCGCAGCCCGCAACGCCGGTGCTTGCTGCTGTGATGCCTGCGAGCACCTCCGCTCCGCCGCCCGCACCGCCCGCTCCGCGCGACCTTGCGCACAAGATCGGCCACTTCTTCAAGCGCCTGTTCGGCGGCAAGTAGCAGGGCTTCGGCCAAGGCTACGGGGTACAATCAAAAGGGTTGGGCTGCGTGCTGTGTCACGCCGCGCCCCACACATTTCAGCCGCAATTCAGGAGCTTCACTTGTCGATTCCCGCCACGCAGATGCGCCCCGGCATGGTCATCAAATTCAAGGACGATCTTCACCTCGTCTTCTCGATCGAGCACCGCACGCCCGGTAACCTTCGTGCCTTCATCCAGGCCAAGCTCAAGAACATCCGCACCGGTGCGATGTTCACCGAGCGCTTCCGCTCGCCCGACCCCATCGACCGCATCCACGTCGAGTCCATCAAGATGGAGTACCTGTACAACGATGGCGACGACTACTACTTCATGGACCAGAACACCTACGAGCAGACTGCCCTGAAGCACGACACCATCGGCGATGCGGTCGAATACCTCACGCCCAACATCGTCATCGAGGTCAGCTTCCATGACGGCAAGGCCGTTGGCATTGAACTGCCCACATCCGTTGAGATGACGGTCGTCGAAACCGAACCCGGCATTAAGTCCGCCACGGCAAGCTCCGTCACCAAGCCCGCCAAGATGGAAACCGGGCTGGTCGTGAACGTGCCGCCGTTCATCAACGAGGGCGAGAAGATCCGCATCGATACGGCTGAAGGCACGTACATGTCTCGCGCATAGCAGAGCGACACCCAAATAGCCGGAGGAACGAGAATGCACAGTCAGTCCATTCCCGCCTCCGGCTTTGTGCTGCGTCTGGCGACGATGCAAGACCTGGATGCGCTGAACCTGCTGATCGAGCAGTCGGTGCGCGGGCTTCAGGGGTCGGACTACACGCCGGAGCAGATGGAGGGGGCACTCGGCCATACGCTCGGAGTCGACACGCAGCTCATCCGGGATTCGACCTACTTCGTGGCCGTGCCTGTTGCGGAGCCTTCGCGCCTTGCCGGCTGCGGCGGCTGGAGCTATCGCAGGACAACCTTCGGGAGCGATCACGCCAACGAGCGCGATGGGTCTGTGCTCGATCCGGCGCGCGATGCCGCGAAAATTCGCGCCATCTTCGTGCACCCTGATTTCGCGCGGCGTGGCCTTGGAACCGTGATCCTTCAACACTGCGAACAGGCTGCCATGAACGCGGGTTTTCGCTCGTTTGAGATGGGATCGACGCTGACCGGAGTGGCGCTGTACAGCCTTAAGGGCTACCGCGAGCAGGAGCGCATCGAAGTGCCGCTTCCGAATGGACACACACTGCCGATCGTGCGGATGACGAAACGTGCCGGCGCTGAAGGAGCATAGGTTGCGCCCGGCGGATGCGCTCTGCGAGACTAAGCACTCCAATGGTCGTTCACTTTCTCATCCGCGGACGTGTGCAGGGCGTCGGTTTCCGGTGGTTCGTGCATCGCGAAGCCGCCGAACTTGGCCTTAAGGGCTGGGTCCGCAACACCGATACGGGCGAGGTGGAAGTGGTCGCTTCCGGATCGCCTGAGCAGATCGAAGACCTCCGGCAGGAGATTCAGGAAGGCTCGCGCGGCAGCCGCGTGGATGCAGTGATCGAGCACGAACTGGCCGAGAGCGAAGCTGCGGCGCTCGGGCCGTTTGAGATCGAAGGGGCCTGGTAAAGAACATTGAAGGAGAATCCAAAGCAAGTGTCGAACCTCATCAACTGCGAGCCGCTCAAACAGCTCATCCGCACCGTCCCCGACTTTCCCAAGCCCGGAATCCTGTTCTATGACATCACCACGCTGCTCAAGGACAAGACCGGCTTCGCGCAGCTCATCGACGCATTTGCGGCGTATTACATCGACAAGAAGATCGACCTCGTCCTCGGCATCGAGGCCCGCGGCTTCATCTTCGGGCCCGCGCTGGCGTATCGCCTGAACGCGGGGTTCGTGCCGGTGCGTAAGCCGAAGAAGCTACCCGCTCCGACGGCGAAGGTGAACTACGCGCTGGAGTACGGGACGGACTCGCTCGAAGTGCACCTCGACGCAATCAAGCCCGGACAGCGCGTGGTGATCGTCGACGACCTGCTCGCGACCGGCGGAACGATGCAGGCGACGGTGCAGCTGGTGCAGGAGCTTGGCGGCGAAATCGCTGGACTCGGCGTTGCGATCGAGCTTGACTTCCTCAAAGGGCGAAGCAAGTTCCCGAAGCTCGATGTGTTCAGCCTGCTGCACTACGACGATTAGGCTTTGCGCTGCATCTCAAGTCTGACCTTTGAGCACGATTTACACTCACGATCAACTCACAACGGAGATTGCACAATGAAATCGTTTGGTTACGCTGCTCAGGATAAGACTTCACCTCTGGCTCCTTTCCACTTTGATCGTCGCGAGCCGAACCCCGATGATGTTGTCGTCGCTATCGACTACTGCGGTATCTGCCACTCCGACATCCATCAGGCGCGCGGTGAGTGGGGGCGTGATCTGTTTCCGATGGTTCCGGGGCATGAGATTATCGGGCGCGTTACGGCTGTCGGCAGCGCAGTGACGCGATTCAAGGTTGGCGATGCGGCTGCGGTTGGGGTCATCGTTGAGAGCTGTTTGCATTGCGCGAACTGCAAGGCCGATCTCGAGGTGTATTGCTCGGACGGTGGAGCGGTCGATACGTACAACGGCATTCTGCGCAACGGCGAGCGTACGTATGGCGGTTATTCCAACGTCATCGTTACGCCAGAGCATTTCGTGCACAGGCTTTCGCCGAAGCTCGATCCCGCGGGCGCGGCGCCGCTGCTGTGCGCGGGCATTACGACCTACTCGCCGCTGCGGCATTGGGGCGTTGGACCCGGGAAGAAGGTCGGCATCATCGGGCTGGGCGGACTGGGACATATGGCGCTCAAGTTCGCGCACTCGTTTGGAGCGCATGTGGTGCAGTTCACGACTTCCGAGAGCAAAGTCGAGGATGCGAAGAAGCTCGGCGCTGACGAGGTGGTCATCTCGAAGGACGCCGATGCGATGGCCAAGCACGCGGGCAGCTTCGACTTCATCCTGGACTGCGTTTCCGCGCCGCACGATATGAATGCGTACCTGAACCTGATCAAGCTCGACGGAACGCTGTGTCTCGTCGGTTTGCCGGATCAGCCGCTGAGCGTTGCGCCGTTCTCGCTGCTGGCCAATCGGCGTTCGCTGGCTGGCTCGGCGATCGGCGGCATGAAGGAGACGCAGGAGATGCTCGATTACTGCGCCGAGAAGGGCATCGTTTCGGACATCGAGATTGTCGGGTTCGACAAGGTGAACGAAGCGTATGAACGCGTGCTGAAGGGCGATGTGAAGTACCGCTTCGTTCTGGATATGAAAACGCTGGAGGCGTAAGGGGGTACCCCCCTCCCCCTCCCGGGGTACCTTGCAGGGAAGTCCTTTGGAATCATGGTCTCCGGGACAGGGACCTGTTGTAAATATCTGATGCGGGACGGGTTGCGCGCAAAGTATTCTCCTCAAGGCGTTTATAGCCCGGTTTGAGCGAGAACGGGTTTCAGGAGCTCAGAGCACAGAGGTTTTGAGCTAAGAGAAGACGGGTCTTGTTCAGTTTTGAGCTGTGAGTCTTTAAGTTTTGAGTGAAGCGTGATTGGGCTTACTTCTATTGTAGGGAGTTGGCTGAATTGATATGCAATCGGGCGGTGCGGGATTCCGCCTGTGTTCATGCGGGTGTGCGGAGTTTTGCACAGGTGGTGGGGGTTGACAGATCTCGGGGCACAGCGGGATTTCGAGCTACACGAACTGCGCGAACATTGGAGTGTCGGCGGCGAGTGTCTGTTGCGGGCCGGTGAGTTGACCGGTGCGCGGGTCGTGGGCGAAGACCGTGACCTTCGAGTCGCCCTGGTTGGAGCAGAGCAGCCAGCGCTCGGTAGGGTCGAAGGCGATGTGGCGGGGAATGGAGCCGCCGCAGGGAATCAACTGCTGCTGTGTGAGGGCGCCGGTCTTCGCATCGACGGCGTAGACGGCCAGCACGTTGGAGTTCACGCCTCGGGTGCAGGCGTAGACGAAGCGGCCGTCGCGCGAGGTGAGGATTTCGGAGGCGGTGTCGCCGTTGGGCTTTGCGCCCGCGGCGAGGGTCGAGACCACCGCGCCGTTGCGGCGTTGCAGGGTGGCTTGGCCCGGAGCGGGAGCTTTCCAGTCGAAGAGTTCAATCGTGCAGTCGATTTCGTGGATCACGTAGAGCCAGCGGCCGTTGGGGTGGAAGGCGACATGGCGCGGGCCGGAGCCGGGACGAGTCGGGACGCGGATGGGTGTTCCCAGCGGCGATGTGGCGCCGGGGGACAGAGGTTCCGGGTGGATCGGGAAGACCAGAATGCTGTCGTTGCCGAGGTCGCAGGCGAGGACGAAGTAGCCGTCGGGCGCGACGGTGGCGCAGTGGATGTGTGAGGCGTCCTGGCGGTCCTTCACCGGGCCCTGAGTGCCGCAGGCGGGGTTGTTCCGGCAGTCGAGGTGACCTGAGGGTGCTTGCAGTGCACCATCGGGCCCGAGCCGGTAGGCCGTGAAGCTTCCGCCGGAGTAGTTTGCCGCGAAAGCGAGGCTGCCCCTGGGGTCTACGGAGACGAAGCAGGGGCCGTCGCCGAGCGAACTCTGGTGGTCGGCGAATTCGAGCGCGCCGGATGCGGCGTCGAGATGGAAGGAAGAGACGCCCGCGCCGATGCCGGCGAGGGAGTTGACCGAGTAAAGGCGGGGAAGCCGGGGGTGGATGGCGAAGAAGTCGGGGCGGTCAGCTTTGGCGGCGAGTTCGGGAGTGCCGAGTTGGCCGGTTTGAGGGTTCCACGCGCAGCGGAAGATGCCCGCGCCTTTGTCGGTGCCGAGGAAGACCCAGCGCGCAGCGGGTGGGGTTTTGGCGAAGGAGCGCATGGCGAATGGAAGGGCGGCGGCGGAGGCGAGGAAGGAGCGGCGGGTTGGCGTCATGGTTGGAAGCGTGCTGGTGCGGGGGAGAAGCAGATTCCTCCGCTGCGCTGCGGAATGACAACTTCAGAAGGTAGAAGGTAAGACCTAAATCTCGCTGGCCATGGTGTGGGGTTCGCCGGGGAGTTTGAAGTCGAGCTCTGAGGGGTGGGCGTCCTGGTTGATGACGGGGAGGCTGGGCAGCAGGTCGGTGCGGCCGGCTTCTTTGACGACGGCGGCTGCGTGCTCGAGCACCTCGTCGACGGTCATGGTGTACATCTCGCGGCCGTTGTCGTAGCCCGTTTCGATGGCCTGCTTCAGATAGCGGCCGGCGATCTGCGCGGCGAGGTAGTCGGTGATGACCTTGCCGTTGCGCTTCTTCTGCTCGATCCAGGCGGTGTTGGGCATGGCGATCCACACCGGGCGGCCGTTGACGGCAAAGCGGATGTCGGTGGCGTCGGCGTGGCGGGTGGCGATGGCGACGACCGTCGCTTTCCAGACGCAGTGCAGGGGCTCATCGGTCCAGCGGTCTTTCGCTACGAAGTCTTCATACATGGCAAGTTCAAGGGTAGCGGGTCGGGGGAGGTGAGGCAAGCGGGAGCGGGCTGCAGAGGCAAGTTATCCTCAAAGCCATGAGCAAAATGCCTTACGGACTCGCCGCCAGCCTGCTCGCTGCCTTCCTGTTCGCCGCCTGCGCTATTGCCCAGCCGGCGCAGCCCGTCTCGATGACCGGGACCTCGGCGGTGGCCGCCGCCGCGCCGACCAAGCCTGCGCCGGACGTCATCGTGTTCACCAATGGTGACCAGTTGAGCGGGAAACTGGTGCGGGGCGTGGGCGACACGATCGTTTTCAAGAGCGATATGGCCGGCGAGATTACGGTATCGCTGGACAAGGTGAAGGAACTGCGGTCGACGGGCAGCTTTGCGTTGCTGCGCAAAGATGTGCCGCCGACGCGGGCGTCGACGTCGCCGGGCACTGTCACGTTTGCGGACGACAATGTGACGGTCGCGAATCCGGAAGGGCCGCCGGAGGTGGTGCCGGTGAAGCAGATGGGCTACCTGATCGACCAGACCACGTACGATCATGAGCTGGAGCGCCGGGCGGGGCCGTGGACGGGATGGAATGGGACGGTTACGGGCGGGGCAACGCTGGTGCGCTCGACCACCAATGCCAATACGTTTACCGCCGGGGTTTCGCTGTTTCGCGCGATCCCGACGGTGCCGTTTCTGCCGGCGCGCAATCGCACGACGCTGAACCTGCAGGAGACCTATGGCAAGCAGACAAATCCGGTGATCCCGCAGACTGTGCCGGCGAGTCCGGATTTGGTGGTGAAGACCAGCATTTTCCATGCGGACGTGGAGCGCGATCAGTATTTTTCGGCGAAGTTCTTCGCGCTGGCGCAGGCGACATTCGACCACAACTTCGCGCAGGGGCTGGAGCTGCAGGAGGTGTACGGCGGTGGGATTGGCCTGACGCCGTTCAAGACAGCGAAGCACGAGCTGGACCTGAAGGCGGACATTCACTACGAGAAGCAGGAGTTTGAGACGGCTTCGAGCAACCAGAACCTGATTGGCTCTACGTTTTCAGAGGCGTACCGGCGCACTCTGCCGCGCAAGCTGCTGTTTACAGAGAACGCCAACGTGCTGCCGGCGTGGAATAACCTGAGCGCCTACTCGGCCAATGTGTCGGCGGCGCTGGCGATGCCGCTGTTCAAACGGCTGGGAATGCAGTTTTCGACGACCGATAATTTCCTGAACGATCCGGCTCCTGGATTCAAAAAGAACAGCTATCAGTTTGTGACAGGTGTGACCTATACGCTCCGGTAACCGTCTACAAGATGTTCTAATGGAGTGTGCGGTTTGCCGGGCGGAGTGTGCGCGGGCGCGGTGCGAATGACGATGGGCAGGAGCGGTGATTTGAGGTACGGTTTGCGTAGCGGAGCAATGAAGTTTTTGGCGTTGGGTGTGGCGGCGTTGGTGCTGGTTGGTAGCGCGAGCGCGCAGAAGGCTCCCAAGGCTCCGCGGCGGGCGCGGCGAGAGACCAACGCGGCTCGGCAGGCGCGTGTCCAGCGGACGGTTGAGGATACGTACTCGCATCGGTACGAGGTTTTCGGCGGCGGCGGCTACATGCGCTTTCGCAGCGGCCAGTTCACCAAGAAGAACAACGAAGTAACGTGGGCGGCGAACGCCAGCTACTTCCTTGCGCCGAAGCTGGCGGTGGTGGCCGACGCACGCGGCATGTTCGGCAATGCGCACGCGCTGATCAACAATGTTTACGGCGTCTACACGCCGCAGATCAACGAGTACACCTTTATGGGCGGCGCAAGCTACCGCTTCTACATGCATGAGAAGACCGCGGTGAGCGTGCAGGCGCTGGGCGGCGTGGGCTGGGGTATTTTCTCCGGCGGGTCTAAGGGGATTCCGTCGACCAACCTGGGCATCTGGCCGGATGGGTTCAAGCCCGCGTTCTCGATTGGCGTGAGCGGGGATTACAACTTCTATCCGAACCTGGCGTTCCGGGTGACGCCGACGTATGTGGGCACGACATTCGGGAACACCGTGCAGAACAACCTGGGGATCAATGCCGGGATTGTGTACCGGTTTGGAAGGCAGAAGTAGGGCAGAGTTTAGAGTAGGGAGCGAAGGGGGAGGCTGAGGCCTCCCTTTCGTGCGTGTGGGTGTAGGCTTGGGAGAACGGAGGGCGTGATGGGGGCTACTGCGGCAGCGATTGCGTATGTTCCGGTCGAAGAATACCTGCGGACCAGCTATGAGCCGGATGTCGATTACGTCGACGGCTATCTGGAGGACAGGCACGTGGGCGAGAACGAACACTCCGATCTGCAGGGTGAGTTGCTGACAATTTTGCGGGTTCAGGGCAGGGCGTGGGGAATTTATGCGTTTCCGGAACACCGGGTGCAGGTGACTGCGAAAAGATACCGGGTTCCTGATGTTTGCGTGATGCCGCGGACGTGGAAGAAGACGCCCATCATCCACGAAGCGCCGATGCTGTGCATCGAAGTGCTTTCTCCGGAAGATACGTTCTCGCGCACACAGACGAAATGCCGTGATTACCTCGCGATGGGCGTACCCGAAGTGTGGATGTTCGATCCGGAAGAACGCGTGGCGTTCGTGATGCGCGGCGACAGGACGACTGAGCATCGCGAAGGCACGCTGCGGCTGGATGGGACGGCTGTTGAGGTCGATCTGGCGGCGGTGTTTGCGGTGCTGGACGAATAGCGGCTTTGGCCGGCTGGTGAGGCGTCGGTCTTCTGTGAGGTTAGTGGGGGCGCATTTTCATGCGGTCGCGGAACTGCATGAGCAGGGCGTGGACGGTGGATGGCCACGGGTGGTCGGCCTGGCCGCGGTAGGTTTCGGACCAGACGAGCTCGCCGTGAGCGCCTTCCGAGCCGCGCTCGTAGATGCGGAGCGTGGCGAGCTCGACATCGGCGGGGCCGATGGTGATGGCGCCGTGGTCGATGGGGAGGACGGAGAAGATGAGGTCGCCCTGGCCTTCGGCGGCGACCGAGCGGTTGAGCTGGGGGACGAGCTCTTCGAGCTGCGAGAGCGCGGCGCGGTCGCGGGGGCTGGCCTCGACGGAGATGGTTTTGGCGTGGTGGAAGGCGTGGTGGAACGCGCCGAAGTTGCAGGTGTAGACGCTGCCGTGGAGCACGCAGCCGGCGCGGTCGGTGGTGGGGCCGGCGTCGGAGGTTGCGCCCTCCGGTGGGACCGAGGATGAGGAGCCCTGAGCGCGGGCGGCGAGGCTAGCGGTGGCGGCGAGGAAGAGGATGGCAAGCGTGCGAGAGATCGAGCGGGTGGAAGTCATGTCGTTCACTCCTGCATCTTCGATGCAAATTGTGCAGCCGTAGAATAGATGGGTTGGAGTGACCGCACAAATGCAGGTCTCGCCGCCTCGGCTGCGCTCGGCGCACCGGACAACAACGGGAGTGGTAACGGAATCATGGTTCAGATCAAGCAGGACGACCTAATCGAGAGCGTGCGCGCGGCGCTGCAGTACATCAGCTTCTATCATCCGGTGGACTACATCGAGAACCTGGCGCGGGCGTATGAGCTGGAGCAGTCGCCGGCGGCGAAGGATGCGATGAAGCAAATCCTGGTCAACTCGCGCATGTGCGCCGAGGGGCATCGGCCGATCTGTCAGGATACGGGGATCGTTACGATCTTTATCAAGCTGGGCATGGAGTGCCGGCTGGTGAGCGCGGATGGCGGCGAAGCGACCCTCAGTTTGCAGGAGATGTGCGATGAGGGTGTGCGGCGCGCGTGGCTCGACCCGGACAACAAGCTCCGCGGCAGCATCCTGGCCGACGCGGCGTTTGCGCGCAAGAACACGCGCGACAATACGCCGTGCGTGGTCGAAGTGTCACTGGTGAAGGGCGACACGGTCGACATCACAGTCGCGGCCAAGGGCGGCGGGAGTGAGGCGAAGTCCAAGTTCGTGATGCTGAACCCGTCGGACTCGATTGTGGACTGGGTCTTGAAGACGGTGCCGACGATGGGCGCGGGCTGGTGTCCGCCGGGGATGCTGGGCATCGGCATTGGCGGGACGGCGGAGAAGGCGATGCTGCTGGCGAAGCAGGCGCTGATGGAAGACATCGACATGCAGGAGTTGAAAGTGCGTGGGCCGCAGACGAATATTGAGAAGCTGCGCATGGAGTTGTACGACAAGGTGAATGCGCTGGGCATTGGAGCGCAGGGCCTGGGCGGGCTGACGACTGTGCTTGATGTGAAGATTCTCGATTGGCCGACTCATGCGGCGAACCTGCCGGTGGCGATGATTCCGAACTGCGCGGCGACGCGGCATGCGCACTTCGTGATGGATGGCAGTGGTCCGATGTATCTGGATCCGCCGTCGCTTGAGAGCTGGCCGAAGCTGACGTATGACGTGCACGGCGCGCGGCGTGTGAACCTCGACACCGTTACGAAACGAGGTGAAGACGTGGAAGCCGGGCGAGGTGCTGCTGCTCACGGGCAAGCTGCTGACCGGGCGCGATGCCGCGCACAAGCGGTTGACGGACATGCTGAACCGCGGAGAGAAGCTGCCCGTCGACTTCAACGGGCGCTTCATCTACTACGTCGGGCCGGTGGAGGCGGTGCGCGATGAGGCTGTCGGGCCGGCGGGGCCGACGACGGCGACGCGCATGGATAAGTTCACTCGGCAGATGCTGGAGCAGACGGGGTTGCTGGGGATGATCGGCAAAGCCGAGCGCGGTGTGGCGGCGATCGACGCGATCCGCGATAACGAGGCCGTGTATCTGATGGCTGTCGGCGGCGCGGCGTACCTGGTGTCGAAGGCGATCAAGCACTCGCGGCTGCTGGCGTTTGAGGACCTCGGCATGGAGGCGATCTACGAGTTCGACGTGGTGGATATGCCGGTGACGGTGGCAGTCGATGCGAAGGGAACGAGCGTGCACGTGACGGGGCCGGCGGAGTGGAAGGAACGCATTGCGCACAGCATGGATGTAGGCGGCGTGGCGATCCTGGGGCAGTGAGTCGATGAGCGAAACCTGGCTTTGCGGTACTTGCGGAGAAGAACACGCGGACGTACCGCTAAGCTTTGCCTGCGACTTTCCTGATCTCTATGCAGGCCTGACCTTCGAGGAACGCGATACACGGGCGATCATCGGATCCGATCAGTGCGTAGTCGACGAGAAGTGGTTTTTCATTCGAGGCTTGGTCGAGCTTCCGTTGAGGGATTCGGGAGACGCGTTTCTCTGGGGAGTTTGGGTTTCCGTCACCGAGAAGAATTATGACGAGATAGGTGACCTCTGGACTAGTGAAGGAAGAGAGACTCTCAATATTTCATTCGCTGGACGCCTTGCGAACGCCTTGCCGGGATATTACCCGAGCACGCTGAATCTGAGGGTAAGAGTTCATCTCAGGCCGGTCGGACAGCGGCCTGTGTTCCTCATCGAAGATGACCATGAGCTACGACGATTGCAAGAGGAAGGCATCACTCTGCACCGAGCGGCAGATATGGCTCACCATTTGATGACCAAGCAAGACGGCATGTTAACGAGCCGCAAGCAATGAACTCAATTAACGGGTCTGGCCTTTTCTTCCTACCTTAGATATGCGGGACCGGCTGAGTGGAAGGAGCGCATCGCGCACAGCATGGATATAGGTGGAGTGGCGATCCTGGGGCATTAAGCAGCCCCCCGAACCAGCTAACGTTTGGCTTAGGGTTTCGAGTCGCGAGTCGCGAGTCGTGCATAAGGCTTAAACGTGTTTCTGCTGGTCGAGTTAGCTGAGGATAATTTGCCAGCGGCCAGCGAGCCAGAGCGCAGAAGGTTGTCTGGAATCTATAACTTTTTCTTTGTAAGCACTTGGACTACTTATCTCCTATGTGGGGCATCCGACTTAGCATGCGCCAATCCGGCGCGGGCTGCGGCTGGGTTACGGCGGCAGCGCAACACAAGGAGACCCACAATGTACGGAACTGGAAAGAAGATTGCGGCGACCCTGCCGTTGCTGTTGTTGCTTGGCTTTGGAGTAGCGAGCGCGCAGGAGCCCAACCCCACCAGCGTGGCGCCCGGAGCGCGGAACGCCAACGTAGTCGCCGAAGGACCGAACGGAACGTATATTTACCACGTGAAGGTAGTGGAACGGCAGCTCGATGCGGTGAACTACTTCAACCGCAGAGCAGCGACGCACGTGGGTTTCGTGGGTACCGACCTGATGCCCGGCGCACGCGGCGACGGCAAAGTTGAGTCGGTAACAGGCAAATCGAAAATCTCGGTGAAGTTTGAAGGCCTGACCCCCGCGAACGGCTTCGGGCAGGAGTACCTGACATATGTGCTGTGGGCCATCTCTGCGGATGGGCGACCGCAGAACCTCGGCGAGCTGGAGCTTTCCGGCGACAAGGCGAACCTTGATGTGTCGTCTTCCTTCCAGTCCTTCGGCATGATCGTCACGGCCGAGCCGTACTTCGCGGTTTCGGCGCCGAGCGACGTGATCGTGCTCAGGAATGTGTTCGACGACCGCACCCAGGGCGTGCTTCAAGCGGTGAACATCCACTATCAGCTGCTGCCGCGAGGGCTGTATGCGAACACGCAAGGCGCGCACTCGGAAGGTAACCCGATCACCGATCGCGAGCATTACCCACTCGCTTTGTATGAAGCCCATAATGCGGAGCGCATCGCGCGCGCCACGGGTGCGGACAAGTATGCGCCAGACATCATGCACGAAGTGGAGACCGACCTGCGCAACGCCGACGGCGTACAGTCGGGCAAGAATCGCGATGTGAAGATGGTGTTCACCTATGCTCGCGAGGCCGTCCAGCGGGCCGAGGATGCGCGCATCACAACGTTGCGCAAGCAGGCAGCCGAGCGCGATCGCCAGAACGTTGAAGCGAAGGAAAGTGCACAGGCCCAGGCGGCGGCTTCACAGCAGGCTGCTGCGCAATCCCAGGCGGCAGCGGCGCAGTCGCAAGCTGAAGCCGAGCGTGCGGCAGCGGAGAAGGCAAAGGCCGACGCTGAACGCGCTCGCGCTGAAGCCGATGCTGAGCGTGCTCGTGCCGAAGCTGCGGAGGCCAAGGCGAATGCGCAGAAGAGCGCCGAGGATGCCAACACTGTGCGTGAGAAGCTGCGTCAGCAGTTGAACTCAGTGCTGGTGACGACGGAGAGCGCGCGCGGTCTGATCGTCAACATGAGCGATGTGTTGTTTGACACCGGCAAGTACACGCTGAAGCCCGCAACGCAGGTCAGCCTCGCGAAGGTGGCGACGATCCTGCAACTGTATCCGGGGCTAAAGGTGCAGGTGGAGGGTTATACGGACTCCGTCGGCGGCGATGAGTACAACCAGAAGCTGAGCGAGAACCGGGCCAACGCTGTGCACGACTTCCTGGTGCAGAACGGCGTGCCCGCAGCGAACGTTACGGCTGCTGGGTATGGCAAGAACAATCCGGTGGCCGACAACAGTACAGCGGCCGGCCGGCAACAGAACCGTCGCGTGAACCTGGTGGTATCGGGTGACGCGATTGGTGTGCAGACAACAAGCCCGCAGTAAAAAATGTGGGACAAAGCAGATGGGCCGCGAGAGATCGCGGCCCGATTTTTTTGCGGGTGTGGTGACGTGGAGCGGCGGCACCCTACAGCTTAATCAACATGCCAAGCTGTTGCAGTTCGCGCTCGATGTCGGCCAGCGCGAGCTCCAGTGCGGAGCGGCGGTGCGGGCTGGATGTGCGCTGCGAAAGCACGTGCTCTCGCTGCATCTCCAATGCCTGTACTCGTCGCTTGCGTTCGGCCGCGATTCGGGCTGCATCGCGATCGATCTCGGGTGTGGCCGGTTTGGCCGTCGCTGCCTCTGCCTGCTGTTCTTCGACGCTCTTCGATTCCCAGCCTTTGGACATACCAATATTTTAGCCATTTTGTCGGCTGGGGAACAGAGAAACAGAGATGGTGGGCGACTTCTATAATGAACCGGGCGAAAGCAATTTTCCCGTGGGTGTAATCCAGGGGAACTACTTCGATGGGCGTTTTCCCCAATGAAAACGCCACCGAACACGAGTTCCGGGAACCCCATCAACGGGAAAATTGTGCTGAGGTGGGCGAAGCGTGAGCAATGTGGATGCAATCGTAGAAATACGCGGGCTGCGCAAGGTGTACGCGGGGAAACCGCCGGTGGTGGCGGTCGATGGCATCGACCTCAGCGTGCGGGACGGTGAGATCTTCGGTCTGCTGGGACCGAATGGCGCGGGCAAGACGACCACGATTTCCATTGCGACGACGCGCGCTATTGCGACTGCGGGTACGGTCCGGATCGCGGGTGTCGATGTGCTGAAGAGGCCAGCGCTGGCGCGGCAGTCGATTGGTGTGGTGCCGCAGTACAACACGCTGGATCGCGCATGCACCGCGGAAGAAAATATTCGGTTCCACTGTCTTTTCTTCGGGATGAGCGGGGTGGAGGCGCGGGTGCGCACGGCGCAGTTGCTGGACCAGTTCCGGCTCATCGACAAGGCGAAGGCGTATCCCACATCGCTGAGCGGAGGGCTGGCCCAGCGGCTGCAGATTGCGCGTGCGATTGCGCACCGGCCGAAGGTGCTGTTCCTCGATGAACCGAGTGCGGGGCTGGACCCACAGAGCCGCATCGCCATGTGGGACGCGGTGCGCGGGCTGCGGGCGGAGGGCATCACGGTGATGCTGACGACGCACTACATGGAAGAGGCTGATGAGCTGTGCGACCGGCTCGCAATCATCGACCATGGGAAAATTCTTGTTGAGGACACGCCCGCGGCGCTGAAGGCGAGCGTCGGCGGCGAGAAGATTGTGGACTTCAAGCTGGCGTCTCCGGAAGGCGCGGGGCGGCTGGCGGAGCGGTTGAAGACGGTGTCAGGTGTGACGGATGTGGAGTCCACGAGCGAGGGCGTGCGCGTGCTCGCGAGGGCGGAGGACGGCATCATCGAACGCATCGTGACGGCCTCGGGCGGCTTCGGAGTGAGGGACCTTGCGACGACGGAGCCGACGCTGGAGACGGTGTTCATCAAGATGACCGGAAGAGATTTGCGGGAGTAGCGAGTGGCTGATCAGGCGATAGATGTGGCGGCGATGAGTGTGCCCATGTTGCGGCGGCGGGTGAGCTATACGCGCGCCTTCATGGGGCTGCTGCTGCGCGATGTGTACGTGCTGCGGCGCGAGGTGGGGCCGTTCATCGTGCGCGTGTGCATGAACCCGCTGCTGTTCCTGTTTGTGTTTACGTACATCATGCCGCACATGTCTGCGGGCGCGGCGATGAACCCGACGGCGCAGATGGCCGGGGGGACGGGCGCGAACTTTTCGACCGTGCTGCTGCCGGGGTTGATGGCGGTGGCCATCATGTTCTCGGGCATAGCGGCGGTGGCGCTGCCGCTGGCGCAGGAGTTCGGGATTACGCGGGAGATCGACGACCGGGTGATGTGCCCACTGCCGATTGAAGCGGTGGCGATAGAGAAGATCATTTTCAGCGCGATGCAGAGTTTAATTGCGGCAGCGGTGGTGTTTCCGCTGGCGTACTTTGTGCCGTCGACGCCGGTGTACGCGCATGTGTCGAGTTGGTGGTTCCTGGCGGTGGTGCTGGTGTTGGCGAGTCTGCTGTCGGGCGCGCTGGGTCTGACGATTGGGACGGCGGTGAGCCCGAAGCAGATTGGGTTGATCTTCGGCGTGGTGGTGATGCCGATTACTTTCCTGGGCTGCGTGTACTATCCGTGGGCAGCGCTGGGGAGCATCAAGTGGCTGCAGCGTGGCGTGCTGGTGAACCCGATCGTGTACATGAGCGAGGGGCTGCGCGCGGCGCTGACGCCGTCGCTGCACCATATGCATGAGGCGGCGATCCTGGGGATGCTGTGCTTCTTTCTCGCGCTGCTGACGTGGATGGGGTTGAGGGGATTTCGGCGGCGTGTGCTGAGTTAGAGGCTTTCTTCTTCTGTTACCTATGCTGTGTCATCTCGACCGGAGCGTAGCGTAGTGGAGAGACCTGCTGTTCTGACTCGGAGGGAACGTGCGCGAGTACCACTTCTACGTCTACATCATGGCGAGCAAGAGCCGGACGATCTATATCGGCTTTACATCCAAGCTAAGCCGTCGCGTGATGGAGCATAAGGAAGGCGTCTTTGAAGGATTTTCGAAAGAGTATCACTGCCACAGGCTGGTCTACTTCGAACGCTACCAGTGGGCCGAGTCTGCTATTGCGCGGGAGAAGCAATTGAAGCGATGGTCGAGAGCGAAGAAGATTGCGTTGATTGAGAAAGACAACCCGACGTGGGAGGATTTGAGCGAGGAGTGGGGGAAACCCGTTGAGCCGTTCACGGAGCCCAAGCTCTGAGGTTGTGCCTGAGGAAAGCAGGTCTCTCCACTGCGTCCGCAAAGCGCGGACTTCGGTCGAGATGACACGGTTGGGGTTAGGTTGAAAAATCGAAAACTACTTCGGGCGAACCTGCCGCAGCTTGGTGGCGAGGTCGCGGGCGATGAGGTCGCCGTGGAAGCGGCCGTTTTCGATGAAGATTTCGTTGGTGCGCTCGCCGGCGACGATGACGCCGGCGAGGTAGATGCCGGGGACGTTTGACTCGAGCGTCGTGCGGTTGCAGATGGGGCAGCGCGCGTTGTCGGGGTCGAGGTGGATGCCGAGCGACTCGATGAAGCGGAAGTCCGGATGATAGCCGGTAAGCGCGAACACGAACTGGTTGGGGATGGTCGTTTCGGTCGCCCGCTCGAACATCGCGGGTTGCGCGTCGCTTTCGCTGCGCGGTGTGGTGCGGAGCGTGACGGTGTCGGGATCGATGCGCGTAACCACGGTGTTGAAGTGCGCGGTGATCTCGCTGTTCTTGATACGGTTCTCGATGTCGGGCTTGATCCAGTACTTGATGTGGCGATGCAGCGCTGGGCCGCGGTGGACGAGCGTGACGCGCGCGCCGTGGCGCCAGAGGTCGAGCGCGGCGATGGCGGCGGAGTTCTTGCCGCCGATGACGAGCACGTCCTGCGCGTAGTAGGGGTGCGGCTCGTGGTAGTAGTGCTTGACTTTGGGCAGGTCCTCGCCGGGGATGTCGAGGTAGTTGGGCAGGTCGTAGTAGCCGGTGGAGACGACGAGCTTGCGCGCGCGGTGCGTGAGGCTGCGGCCAAACTTGTCGGTGGTGTGGACGCTGAAGTCGCCGTCCGAGCCGGTGACGCGGTCGACGTTCTCGTACTGGCGCACGTCGAGCTGGAAGTGGTCGGCGACCTTGCGGTAGTACTCGAGAGCCTCGGAGCGCGTGGGCTTCTGGTTGGGCGAGGAGAAGGGCATGTTGCCGATCTCGAGCAGCTCCGGCGTGGTGAAGAACGTCATGTGCGCCGGGTAGTGGAAGAGCGAGTTGGTAAGGCAGCCCTTGTCGACGAGCACGACCTTGCAGCCGGCGTTCTGCGCGGCGATGGCGCAGGCCAGGCCGGTAGGGCCGGCGCCGATGACGAGGACGTCTGAAACGGAAGCGGGTTGCGGCTCACTCATACATTGATTGTATGGATGCGCGAACGGTCGAATGGTTTCTTCCCGCGGCGCCTCGACTCAAGACCTTCCGAGACACAGCTTGCGGACCGCTACCCAATCTGAAAGAACTTCACCACCACCGCCGCCACCGCAGCCCCAACCACCGGCCCGAAGATCGGCACCCACGCGTAGCTCCAGTCCGACGAGCCCTTGCCCGCGATCGGCAGCACGCTGTGCGCCAGCCGCGGCCCAAAGTCACGCGCCGGATTGATTGCATACCCCGTGCTGCCGCCGAGCGAAAGTCCAATCGCCCACACCAGAGCGCCCACCAGCACCGGCCCCAGTCCTGGCGCGAGCCCTCCCGGCGACACGCGCTTTGAGAACAGCGCGCTGGCCACCAGCACCAGCACGAACGTGCCCAGCACTTCGCTCAGAAAGTTCCACACCAGCGAACGTATCGCCGGCGAAGTCGCGAAGCACGCAAACTTCAGATCGGCATCGGGGGTCTCGCGCCAGTGCGGCTTGTAGTGCAGCCAAACGATCGTCGCGCCCACGAACGCGCCGAGCAACTGCGCCGGTATATAAACCCACAGCCGCGACGCATTGCCCACCATCAGCACCGATCCCACCGTCACCGCGGGGTTCAGATGCGCATCCGCATCGCCCATCGCCGATGCAACGGCCACTCCCGCGAACACCGCCAGCGCCCATCCTGCGGTGATCGAAATCCACCCCGCGCCCTGCGCCTTGGAGCGGTTCAGCAGCGTGCCCGCAACCACGCCGTTGCCCAGCACGATCAGCACAAGTGTTCCAAGAAACTCACCCCAAAACGGAGACGCGATGTTCATGCTTGCCTTTCCTCATCTGCTGCAAATTTCAACCGCGATAAATATACCCATCCGCCACCGCATTGAACGACTCGATCTGCTGCTGCTGCCAGGCCGCATCGCGGCCAAGCTCGCTCGCGAGCAATGCGGCTACTGCAGGCGCCATCGCGCGCGCTGCCCGAGCATTCAGAAACAACGCCCGAGTCCTTCGCGCCAGAACATCTTCCACCGTGCGCGCCATCTCATGCCGAGCCGCCCACACCACCTCGCCCGAGCGATACGGCAGGTCCTGATGCAGCGGCGTGTCGCCAGCATCGAGTGCCCGCACACCCGCCGCATCGGAGCCATACACGCGCTCGGCCTCATCGAGCCGCGCAACCTCATCTGCGGCGATCGCTCCATGCAGCGGCATCTCCGCCGTGTGCGACTTCACAGGCTTCAACCCCACCAAATCCGCGGCTTTATTGATCGCGTCTTCACCCATGCGCCGGTACGTCGTCCACTTGCCGCCCGTGACCGTGATCAGACCGCTCGCCGACACCAGCACCTTGTGATCACGCGACAACCGCGAGCTGCTGCCGCTACCTTCGCGCACCAGGGGCCTCAGTCCCGACCACATGCTCAGCACATCGCTCGCTCCGACGCGCGCTCCCAGGAAGCGCTCAATGTGATCGACGAGGAACGCCTGTTCCTGCTGCATCGCATGAGGCTCCACACTGCTCGCCGGCACGGCCTCATCCGTTGTGCCGACCACAAGCCGCTCATGCCAGGGAATCGCAAACAGCACACGGCCGTCTGAAGTCTTAGGAATCATCAGCGCGCTCGCGCTCGGCAGAAAGCTCTTCGGCAGCACGAAGTGGCTGCCCTGGCTGATCGTCAGCAAGCCTTCCTCGCCGGGCTGATCCATGCGCAGGATCTCTTCGGTAAACGCGCCGGTAGCATTGATCACCACCTTCGCGAAGATCTCCATTTCCTGCCCGCTCTCACCATCGCGTGCCTTCACGCCTACGGTCTTCCCACCCTGCTGCAGCAGCCCGGTTACGCCGACGTAGTTGATCGCATGCCCGCCCACATCTTCAAGGGTCCGCATCAGGCTGATGGCATAACGCGCGTCATCAAACTGACCATCGCTATAAAGAATGCCGCCCTTCAAACCGTCGCGGCGAATCGTCGGCAGCCGCTCCACTGTCTCCTTCACCGACAGCATCTCCGAGCGACCGAACGACAGCTTGCCCGAGAGCCACTCGTACATCTTCAGCCCGAACCCGTAGTACGGCAGGCCGCCATAGCTGTACACGGGCACCACGAACTCCATGCGATGCACGATGTGCGGCGCGTTGCGCAGCATGTATCCGCGCTCGCGCAGCGCGTCGAGCACCAGCGTCAGGTTCGCCTGCTGCAGATAGCGCACGCCGCCATGCACGAGCTTGGTGCTGCGGCTCGACGTGCCCTTCGCAAAGTCATGCTTCTCGATCAGCAGCGTGCGATAGCCGCGCGAAGCCGCTTCCACCGCGGCCCCCAGCCCGGTCGCTCCACCGCCGACCACGAGCACGTCCCACTGCGCCGTCGCAGCTATCTCGCTCATCACGGCATCGCGCCGCTGACTCATGCGCTCTCCCAGCCGCGCGAGCGGTCCAGCGCCGTCTTCCATTGCGCACGAATCTTCGCACGCTCAGCAGCGTTCATCTGTGGCTCGAACGTCTTGTCCCTTTGCCACTGGTCGGCGATTGCGTCCTTATCGGCCCAATATCCCACGCCGAGCCCCGCAAGATACGCCGCGCCCAGCGCCGTCGACTCCGCATTCTTCGGCCGCACCACGCGCACGCCGAGCATGTCAGCCTGCATCTGCATCAGCATGTTGTTCGCCGCCGCACCGCCATCCACGCGCAGTTCCGCGAGCGCCAATCCCGAGTCCGCCTGCATCGCTTCCAGCACATCCGTCACCTGCAGCGCGATGCCCTCGAGCGCCGCGCGCGCAATGTGCGCTTTCGACGTTCCGCGCGTCATGCCCAGCAGGGACCCGCGCGCATGCTGGTCCCAGTGCGGCGCGCCCAGCCCTGAGAACGCCGGCACCATGAACACTCCGCCCGTATCCGGCACCGACATCGCCAGCTCTTCAATCTCCGCCGATGTGCGAATAATCTGCAGCTCGTCGCGCAGCCACTGCACCACCGCGCCAGCCATCAGCATCGAGCCCTCAAGCGCATACTCCACCTTGCCATCGACCTTCCACGCAATCGTCGTCAGCAGCTGGTTCTTCGAGCTCACCGCCTTCTCGCCGATATGCAGCAGCATGAACGCGCCCGTGCCGAACGTGCACTTCACCATGCCCGGCCGTGTGCACATCTGCCCGAACAGCGCCGCCTGCTGGTCGCCTGCGATGCCCGCAACCTGTATGCCCTCGAGAACATTCGTGGTCGTGCAGCACACGCCGCTCGACGCCACCACCTCCGGCAGCATCGACCGCGGAATGTTGAGCAGCTTCAACAGCTCGTCGTCCCACTCCAGCGTTTGAATGTTGAAGATCATCGTGCGCGAGGCGTTGGTCACATCCGTGATGTGCCGCTTGCCGTTGGTCAGCTTCCATATCAGCCAGCTATCCACCGTGCCGAACGCCAGCTCTCCGCGCTCCGCCCGCTCGCGCGCTCCCGGCACATTTTCGAGAATCCACCGCACCTTGCTTCCCGAGAAGTACGCATCGGGCAGCAGGCCAGTCTTCTCCTGGATCGTCGCCGCATGACCTTCCGCTCGCAGCTGATCGCAGAAGGCCGCAGTCCGCCGGTCCTGCCACACAATGGCGTTGTATACCGGCTCGCTGGTCTCGCGGTCCCACACGATTGTCGTCTCGCGCTGGTTCGTTATGCCGATGGCCGCTATATCCGCGGCGGATAGATTCGCGCTCGCCAGCGCCTCGGTCGCAGTGCCTATCTGCGACGACCATATCTCCACCGGGTCGTGCTCCACCCATCCTGGCTGCGGAAATATCTGCCCAAACGGACGCTGTGCAATCGACGAAACCGTCCCGGCGTGATCGATGATCATCGCCCGCGAACTGGTCGTTCCCTGGTCGAGCGCAAGAATGAAACCTTTGGCTGGCATAATGCTCCCTGTATACGGAACCAACAGTAACGTGAAATGAGCAGCGCAGCCCACTATACAACACTGCGTTATCGGTTACTTTACGAGTATTCTGGACACCGCTTTGTCACGAGCCTATCGCACTCGCATCAACAGGAGACGAACGTGAAGCCCCGATCGCACCGCGCACCCGAGCTCGCAACGCTCTGCATACTCGCCCTCATCGTCCTCTCTCTGCGCGCCTCCGCGCAAGACCTCAGCAGCGAAGTCTACCCCTTCCTCGGCGTCGACTGGGGCGGCAACACGTTCGTGGGCGCCACGCTGCCCTTCGGCATGGTCAAGCTCGGCCCCGACATGCAGGACTTCGACGGCCGCATGTCCAAGTTCGGCTATAGCAGCTGGGGGACCATCCTCGGCTTCAGTCATCTCCACCTCAGCGGCGCGGCCGGCAAGTACGGCAACATCCTCGTCGCTCCAGTCACGGGCCCGCTCACGCCCGCCGACATCCAGTCCCCACGCACGCACGAGGACGCCCACCCCGGCTACTACGCCGCCACGCTCACCCGCTACAACACGCGCGCCGAGCTCACCTCGTCGCGCCGCGTCGGCTTCCACCGCTACACCTTCGCTTCCGCGCAGCCCGCGCACATCACCGTCAACGTGAGCCACATCCTCAACAAGGGCACCGGATGGGAAGACCAGAAGTTCCTCGGTGGCGAGATCCACATCCTCAACGACCACGAAGCCGAAGGCGTCGGCCGCTACACCGGCGGATGGAACCGCGGCGGCGAGTATCGCGTCTTCTTCCACATCGCGCTCGACACGCCCTCGCTGTCGCAGCAGCTCTGGACGGGCACATCCCTCACCTCGGATCGCGACGCCACCATCACTACCGACACGCCCTTTGGCCTCGCGTTCAACTTCCATCCGCACGCCGGCCAGGCCATCCAGGCCAAGGTCGCCATCTCCTTCATCAGCACCGAGCAGGCGCGCCACACCGCCGCCCAGGAAATTCCAACCTGGAACTTCGCCGCCGTGCGCCAGGCCGCGGTCGCCACATGGAACCGCGCACTCGCTCCGCTGCAGGTTCGCGGCGCCACGCCCGAGCAGCGCCGCCAGTTCTACACCGCCACGTACCACACCATGCTGATGCCCGCCGACCGCACCGGCGAGAACCCCGTCTGGCAATCCACCGAGCCGTACTACGACGACTTCCAGGCCATCTGGGACACCTTCCGCAGCTCCGGCCCGCTGCTCACGCTCATCGCGCCGCAGCGCCAGCGCGACATGCTCCGCTCGCTCATCGACATCTACCGCCACACCGGCTACATGCCCGACGCCCGCGTCGGCAACTTCAACGGCCGCACCCAGGGCGGCTCAAACGCCAACGTCCTCATCGCCGACGCCTTCGTCAAGCACCTCCCCGGAATCGACTACCCCACCGCCTTCGAAGCTATGGTGAAGGACGCCGAAGTCCCTCCGCCTGACGCGGAAAAGGAAGGCCGCGGCGGCCTCAAGGACTACAACACCCGTGGCTACGTCACGCTCGCCGACCAGCGCTCCGGCTCACGCACAGTCGAGTACAGCTACGACGACTTCGCCATCGCCGAGGTCGCCTGCGGGCTAAATCACCCTGAGAAAGCCCGGTTGTACGCCAGCCGCTCGCGTAACTGGCAGAACCTCTGGGACCCCACCGTCACGGCCGAGGGCTTCAGCGGCTTCCTCCGCCCGCGCAACCCCGACGGCACATGGGCCGAGCCAAACCGCCTCATCCGTGGCACCTGGCCGGACTTCTTCTACGAGGGCGACCTCTGGACCTACTCCCTCTACGCTCCCCACGACGTCGCCGAGCTCATCAAGAAATCCGGTGGCAGGGAAGCGTTCGTCCGCCGCCTCGACAACCTTTTCTACCGCCGCCACTTCGACGTCACCAACGAGCCCGGCTTCCTTCTCCCCGTGCTCTACAACTGGGCCGGCCGCCCCGACCACACCGCCGACGTCATCACCGCCTACCTCGAAAACGCCTTCACCGCCCGCCGCAGCGGCATCCCCGGCAACGACGACTCCGGCGCCATGTCGAGCTGGTTCCTCTTCAACAGCATCGGCTTCTACCCCAACGCCGGCCAGGACATCTACCTCCTCGGCACGCCCAGCTACCCCGAAGTCGACATCACGCTCGCCCCCGGCAAGGTGCTCCGCGTCATCGCTGCCAACCTCGACGGCACCCCCTTCACCAGCACGCCGCTCGACCCCTCCCACCTCAACCGCTACATCCAGTCCGCGACCATCAACGGCGTCGCCCTCCGCACCAACTGGTTCCGCCACAGCCAGATCGTCGACGGCGGCACGCTGCACCTCGTCATGGGCTCCGCCCCCTCCGACTGGGGCCGCGACCAACCCCCACCCTCACTCTCCGACGAGACCTCGCCCCTTTGCGCAGGTGCGCAGCCGTGAGTGGCGAAACCCTGACTCACTCACTTTTGAATGCCCGCAAACTTCTTATAACCTCACGTCAGTGATGCCTCAGCGGTTCCGGGCGAGGTTGAATTTGGCTGAGTCGTCGAACCCTTTCTGCACGGCGGGGCTAAGAACGCTACGGATGGCGTCGGTGCCGACATCAGTCGATGTCCGGCCTGCGCCGCCTAGTGCGGGAGGACCGAAAAGAGCGGTCGCTATGTCGAAGCCGAGCCACGAACGCGGGTCGGGATTGGCGGTGCGGGCTGTTCCTATGGCCCTGTTAGATTTTGCGATGGATGCCCCGACCCCCTCGAGTCCGGCGTTGCGGTTCCGGTCCATGAGAAATATAGAGACTATCTTGAAGCCTTCCTGTTCGTCGGGTTTCAGCGAGTCGAGAACCTTCTGCTTGCCGGGACCCCAGGCGGTATTGCCGCCAGTGACAGCGGCGCCTATGAAGAAGCCACGCTGGAGGGGCCCTGTTGTTGCCAGGAGGTTATAAACCTCGAAAAGGAGAGGGTCGGCGCTAACCATGAGGCGACCAGCGTCGTAGTACTGATCACTTTGAGATTTGAGATTTTGTCCCCCGCCCAGGGCACGGCATTTTTGCGACAGGTCCGCAGCGTCGGGTGCGTTTCGGTCAAGGGCCTTCTGCGCAGCATCACAGATCGAGACAGGTGCTCCATCCGGGCCGGGGGCGAGGTCGGCCTTTTCGCTGGCCGCAATGAGCAACTGACAGTTGCGATCGAGGTAGACGGCGTCGGGTGAGTTGCGGGCGTGGGCAGCGGCGGCGAGGTCGCACATTGATGGGCCGGAGCCGGCAGTCCCACCGGGCGGCACCGGAACTCGTCCAATGGACGCGCCAGTCCTGGCTGGTTTGAAGAAGGGTGAGGGGCCGCAGACGAGCCCAACGGCGTCGAGCCAAATTCCGGAGCGGCCGTGAATGCCGATGGCGACCTGGCCCGCAGGGCAAAATTCGCTGTCGTGTACAGGCACCTGTCCAAAGGGGGCTGCCGGGCCGCTACTCCTACTCGCCATGGGACCGTCGAACTTTGCGTCCGGGTAGGAGACGAGCCGCTTGCCATCTTCGGCAAGACCGCAAAAGACGTGAATGTTGTTGACGACAAGAGTACGGTTCCCCTCGGCGGCGATGTAGAGGCCTACGACTGCCGGGGCTGTGGAGGCGCACTGAAGTGGGGTAAAGGCGCCGCCTGTGCCGCCATGATACGCAGGGTTGTAATCGCGCTGTCCGCGGGTTCCGAGGCAAAGGATCTGAATGGCGTCAACGTCGTCGGCTGCATGCAGAGAAACGCCGCGGAGGACCTGATCGACGGGGCAGACATCGCGGAATTCGCCTCCACCGATGCCACCGACAATGGGAAGATCAGTGACACCCTGGGCATGAGCCATCGAACTGAAGACGCTGAGCAGTAGAGCAAGGAGAAGAGAAGCAAGCGTGCGTGCGAGTTTCATGAAGAGCTCCAGTGATGCAGCGAGATGTCGCAACGAACAGCGGTATACCGCGGGACAGCACGGCTCTCCGTCGGCATGGGACATAGTTTTGCCAGATTTGCCCGACCGGTGACTTCCGTGTGCGGTGGAGCGGGCCGGGTGCAGAAAGGATAGGAACGCTCACCGACCCTGCGGAGAGAGGTTCAGAATCGCGGAGAGCAGGAAGCGCTGGTCGGCGCGGACGCCATTGCTGATCCGGATTACCCGGTTCCGATGAGCGCCTGTATCACTCATCGGAACCGGATACATTTCAACCTCGGTACAGCCAACGTTTCACCGCAAGAGGGCTATCCGCTTTCGATATGCAAGCAACGATGCCAGCCCAGTGCCCAGCAACGCAACAGACCCGGGTTCGGGAGTGGTTGTGAGCGCTCCGCTGCCTGTTGACGTGAAGCTGCCGTCAAGTTGGTTTGAAAGCTCAAGACCTGTGAGTACTCCGCGATACCGAACAAACTGACCTGTGCCGCCTGTCACTGTCAGCAGTTGTGTGAAAGGGACCAGCGGGAAGGTAGAAAAGTCCCCTTGGTAGTGAGCGGTGCCGAACAAGGTATCGCCATCGGTAAACGTCATCTTGAACGTTCCGTCCCCGGCTCCGGTGGCCAGGTTAGGAAAGATCGCGTCGGTCCAGGTAATGCTCCCAAAAGGAGTGAGGGAACCAGTTGCGTTTCCAATGAGCGGTGGATTGAATGGGTCTCCTCCGCCAGACCCGGTGAGGGAGTACGCGACGTTCACCGTGCTGGCGTGCAGTGTTGGTGCTGCGAAAAGGTTGAGGGCCAAGACGCAGGCCGCAGCCGATAGAAACATTTTCGAAATCGAAATCATGCTGAACTTCCTCTCTGTGTTCCGGTTTCACGCATCTGAACGCAGGCCGGCATGGACGTCAATGAAACTGCTCGTAAAGCCTTCATTAACCGTTAAGCCATGAGTTATCAGCCGGATCGGACCGGGCCGTAAACCCGAATTGCCGGTGTTAGACTCAATCCCAATCCATTCCTCTAGGGTTCGCGGTGGCAGAGTGTGCAGACAGACCCGGGATTTGTCTACCAATTCGGTTCGTTTGAGGTAGACCCCGCCTCGGGGGAGCTCCTTAAAAATGGGCAGCGTATTCGCCTGCAGGAGCTACCTCATCGCCTGCTGGTCGCCCTTCTTGAAAACCCCGGCGAAGTCGTCAGTCGTGAAGAACTTCGCCGCCGCCTCTGGCCCAAGGACACCTTCGTCGACTTTGACAGCAGTCTCCGCGTGGCCGTTGGAAAGCTGAGAGAAGCGTTGAACGACAACGCCGAAGCTCCGCGCTACGTCGAGACAGTTCCCAGGCGCGGCTATCGATTTCTGGTCACTGAAGTAAGGCGTTTCGCGCCAACGGCCGAAGTCACGAATCCATCCGACGATCCATCGCAAGTCGATTCGACCCGAGTCGCCGCAAACACCCGCCGCCACTTTCCACTGAAATACAGCCTCTCGGCGATGACGGCTCTCGCGCTGCTCGCGGGCGGAATCCTTCTCTGGCATCAACGCGTGCAGGTCGCCCCGCTCACTGACAAAGATGTTCTGGTCCTGGCGGACTTCACCAACACCACCGGCGACACGGTCTTCGACGGCACGCTGCGGCAGGCGCTCGCTATCCAGCTTGAACAGTCACCGTTCCTCAAGATCATGGACGACGAGCAGGTGCAGCAGACCATGCGGCTGATGAGCCTGTCACCTGGCTCGCACGTCACTGACCCGATCGCCCATGACGTCTGTGTACGCAACGCGGCCGCGGCCACCATTGGCGGCTCCATCGCTCCTCTGGGTAAGAGCTACGTCGTCACCCTCCAGGCGATCACATGTCCCGGGGGCGCAACGCTTGCTCGAGAGCAAGTCCAGGCGGTGGACAAGGAGCACGTTCTCAGTGCCTTGGGAGGAGCTGCAACCGCCATGCGTGGCAAACTAGGCGAGTCGCGCAGTTCTATCCAGAAGTTCGATACTCCCCTGGAGCAAGCGACGACACCTTCGCTTGAGGCGCTGCAGGCCTACACCTCTGGCATTCAGACAATCGGCACAAAAGGGCCGCAGGCAGCAACCCCATTCTTCAAGCGAGCAGTTGAGCTCGACCCTGACTTTGCTTCGGCATATGCGTACCTGGGTATCCTGGCAACCAGCACTCTCGAGCCCAGCCTCTCGGTTCAATACCGCACCAAGGCGTATGAGCTGCGCGACAGAACCAGTGTGGCGGAAAAGTACTGGATCACCGCCGCTTACGAAAAGGGGGTCACAGGAAATATCCCGAAGGCAATTGAGGCTTGCGATCTCTGGATTCAAGCTTACCCGCGTTCCTATCTGTCCCACGTGTACCTCGCAGGAGCGGTGTTGCCGATCGTGGGACAGTTTGAGCGAGCGGCCGACGAATCCACCGAGGCCATTCGTTTGCGTCCTGACTACCCCTTCTCCTATGCGTATCGCATCCTTGCGTACACTTCCTTGAATCGCTTCGATGAGGCGAAGGCCACTTACGCGCAGACCCTTGAACACAGGATGCAGAATCCATACATCCCTCTCGGAATGTACAACGTCGCTTTCGCGCAAAACGATGCAGCAGGGATGGCCCAGCAGATTGCAAAGATGGAACCCTTGCCGAGATGGGGCCACACCATGCTGGATCTGGAAGGCGATTCAGCTGCCTACTCCGGACATCTCAAAGAAGGCCGTGAGTTTTCCCGCCGCGCCATTGATCTCGCACAACGTGCAGGAGAAAAGGACGCAACCGCAATCTACACAGGTCTCTTCGGACTCACAGAGGCCTTGTTCGGCAATCCGCAGCAAGCTCGTAGACAGGCGGCCTCGGCATTGAAGCTCTCGACCAGCCGCGATGTACTGAACTATGCTGCACTCGCATTGGCGTACTCCGGGGACGACGCGCAGGCAAGAGCGTTGGCGGACGAGCTGGACAAAAAGTTTCCGCAAGATACATTGGTGCAATTCAATTACCTGCCCAGCATCCGGGCAAAGCTCGCGCTCAATCAAGGGAACGCTTCTGATGCGATTAAGTATCTCGAGGTCGCTGTGCCGTATGAGCTTGGTGTCTCCAAAGGCGGTGACTTTGTTGGAAACATGATGTTTCCAGTGTTCGTCCGTGGCGAAGCGTATTTGGCTTCGCGTCAGGGCGGCAAAGCCGCAGCCGAGTTCCAAAAGATCCTCGACCATCGCGGTCTCGTCCTGAATCGCCCCATCGGTGCGCTCGCTCATCTTGGCCTCGGGCGGGCCTATGTGTTGCAGGATGAACCGGCGAAAGCCAAAGCGGCCTACCAGGATTTCCTCACGCTATGGAAGGACGCCGACCCGGATATTCAAGGGCTACGACAAGCCAAAGCGGAGTACGTAAAGTTGCATTAGCAATTCCGCAACGCAGACCGGAATGCCATCTGTCGCTGAACGAGTTGGTGGGCAACAGCTTATCTTTCGAGTGGCTCTGATCTTTTCGGCAAGCGCGGCCATTCAGCCCAGCTTGCCCGCGACCCGCCAACCGCTCCGGTTTGACACCCCACCCACCCAATCGCTACAGTTTCGCCAACGTAACCGCTGACTAAACCTCCGCAACGCTCCACGAGAGAGACCCCGCGCATGACCTTCCTGCAATCCGCCAAGTGCATCGTGACCGACAGCCATTTCCTGGTCCCGTTCTTCGTCCTCCTCGCCGGCATCGCCCTGCTGGTCGTCCTTCACTAGCACCGCCGCGAGGAACCAATGACCGTAGCAACCCAACCCACCCGCAAGCCCGGCCTCTCGCTGCACCTGCTCGGCGTCATCTGCGGACTCACCGCCGGCGTCTGGCTCGGCGCCGCCGAAGCGCCCACCAAGCTCGTCAACGCCGGCTACTCGCCGTTCGCGATCTCGCTCTGCATGGTCGCCGGAGTCTTCACCGCCCGCTGGACCTTCCCCACGCTGCTCAAGGGCACCAGCTACGTCTTCACCGACCTCGCCGAAAAGAAGCACCTCATCGTCTGGGCGCTGCTCGCTGGCGCGCTCTGGGCCGTCGCCAACACGCTCACCGTCTTCGCAATCCGCGACGTCGGCCTCTCCATCGCCTTTCCGCTCTGGAACACCAACTCGCTCATCGGCCTGCTCTGGGGCCGGCTCCTTTTCCGCGAGCTCGAAGGGGCCAGCGGCAAGACCGTCAGCAAAGTCGTCCTCGGCGTTCTCGCTATCGTCATCGCCGCCATCATGCTCGGCTTCAGCACCATCCACGGCGGCACAGAAACCGCGCACAGCCACGCGCTCGGCGGCATCGCCGCGGCCTTTGGTGCGAGCCTCATGTGGGGAACGATGTACATCCCCTACCGCAAGGCCTACATCAGCGGCATGAACCCGCTCTCCTTCATCACCGCGTTCACTGTCGGCGAGCTCGGCACGGTCCTCGCGCTCACCCTCGCCCTCGACGGCGGCCTGCACTCCTCGGCCTTCCAGTTGCTGCATACGCGCGGCGCACTCTTCTGGCTCTTCCTCGGCGGCTTCGTCTGGGTCATCGGCGACCTCTTCCAGCAATTCGCCACCAAGTACCTCGGCATCGGCCGCGGCATCCCGCTCTCCAACACCAACCAGCTCTGGGGACTCGCCTGGGGCGCGCTCGTCTTCGGTGAGCTCGCCACCGCCGACATGCCGCACAAGATGCTCGTCCTTGCCGGCTCGTTCATCATGATCCTCGGCGCCTTCGCGGTCAGCACCGCCGTCGCCTCCGACCGCGAGCAGGCCTCCAACCACGGCGCCATGCTGCGCGAGTGCGAGCGCTACAACCTGGACGTCGACCGCACCCACGCCGCGCAATCCGGCGACGAGTTCGGCAGCCGCAACGAGCGCCGCCGCTGGTGGGACTACGCCATCGTCATCGCCGCCACAGGCATCTTCGTCTGGCTTGGCGTCCGCGCCACCGTGCCTCCGCTCGCGATGAACTTCGCCTGGGTCATCGTGCTCTCCATCGTCCTGCTCGCCAGCGTCATCATCGGCGGCCTAACCCTCTGGCGTCGCACCCGCTTCTCGTAACCCGAGGCTAAGTCTCACCACCACAAAGCCGTTGCGTTCCTCCGCGTTCTTAGCGTCCTTCGCGTTCGCTTGTCCGTCACACTGTTAGCAAGAACCCGTGAAATGATGAACCCATGGCTATCCGCCTTAAAGACATAGCGCGCGATCTCGGGGTCTCCGTCGTCACCGTCTCCAAGGTGCTGCGCGGCAACCGCGACATCGGCGAAGAGACGCGCCAGCGCGTGCTCAAGCGCATGAAGGAGCTGAACTACCGCCCCAACATGATGGCGCGCGGCCTGGCCAGCGGCCGCACATCAACGGTCGGCCTTGTCGTCCCCGACCTCGTGCATCCCTTCTTCGCCGAATTCGCAAAGTCCCTCGGCGGCGTCCTCCGCTCCGCGAACCAGGCCCTCATCCTGACGTCCTCCGAAGAGGACCCCGAAGTGGAGCAGCAGGAGATCCGCACACTCCTCGCCCGCGGCATCGACGTCCTGCTCATCGCTTCCTGCCAGGTCAAGCTGCGCAACTTCTACGAGCTCGGCGACGAAAAAACGCCTTACCTGCTCTTCGATCGCAACTTCCCCTACCTCGCCGCGCACTTCGTCGGCTCCGACGACGTCAAGGTCGGCGAACTCGCCACGCGCCACCTCATCGAGCAGGGCCGCACCCGCATCGCGCACATCGGCGGACAGAACACCAGCCCCTCCTTCGACCGGATGCGGGGCTACCGCAACGCTCTCGCCGAAGCCCGCATCGCTGTCCCCGAGGAGTACATCGCCCAACGCGACCGCTTCGACGAAACCGGCGACATCGCCGGCTTCCAGGCCATGCAGGAGCTGCTCCGCCTCACGCCGCGCCCCGACGCCGTCTTCTGCTACAACGACCTCTCTGCCATCGGCGCCATCGAGGCCACGCTCCAGGCCGGCCTCCGCGTCCCCCAGGACATCGCCTTCATCGGCTGCGGCAATCTCCGCTACGCCGACTACCTCCGCGTCCCGCTCAGCTCGGTCGACCACTCCACCGCCGAGCTCGGACGCATCGCCGGCGAGATGGCCCTCGAACTGGCCGCCAAACCCGACCAGCCCCCCCGCAGCGTCCTCGTCGAACCGAAGCTCGTCATCCGCGAATCCAGCTCCAGCGCCTAAACCCCGCCTCAAATTTTTATTGTGCGTCGAAACGATTCTGGTATAGTTACCGGTAACGCAGGGCGCCACGACACCAGCGCGCCCTTTTTCGAGGACCCAAACCTATGGCAACCACCGTCAATCCGCTCGAATCCGCCCCCCTGAAGGACATGGATGAATGGGACGATTTCCTCACCGGCCGCTACCAGGAAGGCAAGAGCGAGACGGAGTTCCGCCAGTACGACGAGAAGGCCACGCCCGGCGTCGCTGAGTTCTACCGCCTCAATCACAAGTACCAGACCTTCGACTACGTGATGGAGAAGGAGAAGGAATACTTCGCCCTCAACAAGGGCATGAAGAGCATCTGGGAAGCGGCCGAGTTCCTCAACACGCTCGTCGATGACAGCGACCCCGACACCGACCTCACGCAGATCGAGCACCTCCTCCAGACCTCTGAAGCCATTCGCCGCGACGGCCATCCGCGCTGGTTCGTGCTCACCGGCTTCATCCACGATCTCGGCAAGGTCCTCTGCCTCTGGGGCGAGCCGCAGTGGGGCGTCGTTGGCGACACGTTCCCCGTGGGCTGCGCGTACTCCGACCAGATCGTCTTCCCCGAATACTTCCAGGCGAACCCCGACCTGCATCATCCGGTCTACAGCACCAAGTACGGCATCTACGAGCCCAACTGCGGACTCGACAAGGTGCACATGTCCTTCGGCCACGACGGCTACATCTACGAAGTGATGAAGAACTACATGCCGCAGGAATCGCTCGCCATGCTGCGCTATCACTCCTTCTACGCGGCGCACCGCCACGGAGCCTACAAGCACCTCATGACGGCGCACGATGAAGCCATGTTCGAGTGGGTCAACAAGTTCAACGTCTACGACCTCTACTCCAAGGGCCACACTAAGCCCGACGTCAAAGCTTTGAAGCCTTACTACGACGATCTATTCGCGGAATTCTTTCCCGAGAAGATCGCCTGGTAACTCAGTAACTCTCCTCATAAGGCCCTGCTATGCGAAACCATGGCAGGGCCTTCATTTTGTCACTAGGTGGAAATAGAAAATGTCGCAGCATCTCGTCCCAGCTGCTCCTGCCCATCCCGGCCGCACGACTTACATCCATCCCGGCAACAGCTCCATGCTGCACGCCACCTACGGCCGCATCCGTCTGGACGCTTCGCTCCCCACGATCACCTTCGTCAGCGCTGAACAGGAGACAGGCCTCATCTGTCTCCAAGGCACTTGCACCATCCTCGTCGACGGTCAAACCTTCACAGTCACCGCGAACGACAGCCTCTACATCCCGAAGGGCCACAGCATCACCGTCGAGACTTCCTCCCCCGTTGACCTCGTCGAGTGCTCCGCTCCTGTGTCCGGCGACTACCCCATCCAGTTCGTTCCCTACGCCGACGTCGCCGCGAACCCGAAGCTGCACTTCAACGCCGGCACTCCCGGCGCGCAGCGCGCCATCGACATCCTGCTCGGCGCCAACATCACCGCCGGCCGCCTCGTCGCCGGCATCACGCGCTCGCTCCCCGGCAACTGGACCAGCTGGCCGCCTCACGAGCACGCCGCCATGCTCGAAGAGATCTACGTCTACATCGACATGCCGGCGCCCGCCTTCGGCCTGCAGCTCGTCTACACCGGCGACATCACGCCCGCCGAGGTCGACATCGTCCACGAGGGCGACGCCGTCCTGCTCCCCGCCGGTTACCACCCCAACGTCGCCATCCCGGGGCACAGCCTCAACTTCGTCTGGATCATGGTCGCGCACCGCGAGGTCGTCGACCGCCAGTGGGGCGTCGTCCAGGTCGACCCACGCTTCGCCTGATAGGTCGCCCACACCCCTGAACGCGATCGATAGGGCCCGTAAAGACGCGCTAACTGAGCGCCAGCAGCCCTCGCTCGCGCACTAATCGGCCATTTGTCACAGCCGATTGTATATAGAGAGTCAATTTCAGTTCCCGCTGAACAACAAAGTTATGCCTTGTAAGTTGCTGCAAAAAGAAAACTTACATACAAATCCGGCATATTTACGTTAACGCTGTCGTAACAATTTTCCCATTGACAGTCGCATCTCCCGGGCGTACCTTTCTCTCCGACTCACAAAACCAGAAGTCGCATCGCGAAAGTCCAGGGATGAGCCTTGGTACGTCATCGCGAAGCGGCTCATCCGGAGACAAAGATGCAAACCTATAGAGGAAGTGCGCGCATGAGCGGGACACACGAAATCAACGAATCAAAACGGTTCCGCGGAGTAGCCACCTGGCTCCGCCTCGCCATGGCCCTCCTTCTGCTGCTCCCCGCAGTCGGCGCATACGCCCAGTTCGATTCAGCGTCGGTGCTCGGCTATGTGAAGGACACCTCCGGCGCCGTCGTCGGCAGTGCCTCCGTCACGCTCACCAACGTGGCTACCGGCACCAAACAGACTGCCACGGTCGACTCCGACGGTCGCTTCGAATTTGCCAGCGTGCCTATCGGCAAGTACCACGTGGAAACCCAGGCCGCCGGCTTTGAGCGCACCCTCACCCAGGACTTCCAGCTCACCACCAACGCCCGCCAGCGCGTCGACGTCGCGATGAAGCCCGGCGCCGTCACCGAGACTGTCACGGTCGACTCCGCGCCCACGGTGCTCGAGACCGAAACCAGCTCGCGCAGCCAGGTCATTGGCACCAAGCAGATCGAGGACCTTCCGCTCAACGGCCGCTCCTACGCTGACCTCGCACTCCTCGCCCCCGGCGTCCGCAAGTCAGTCCTCGAAAACGCAGGAACGACCAACCGCGAGGGCTCCTTCAACATCAATGGTCAACGCAGCGCGTTCAACAACTTCCTGCTCGACGGCCTCGACAACAACTCCTACGGAACCTCCAACCAGGGCTTTGCGAACGAAAATATCCCGCCCTCGCCCGATGCCGTCTCCGAGTTCCGTATCGAAACCAACAATTACAGCGCAGAGTACGGCCGTGCATCTGGCGGCGTCATCAACGCCAGCATACGGCGCGGCACGAATCAGTTTCACGGTCGCGTGTGGGACTATGACCGCAACACCGTCTTCAATGCTGTCGGTCCCTTCCAGCCCAATGGTGGAAAGAAGCCCGCGTTCATCCGTAACCAGTTTGGCGCCACGTTCGGCGGTCCTATCTGGAAAGATCACACCTTCCTCTTCCTCGACTGGGAAAGCCTTCGTCAAATCGCTCTGAGCTTCGGCACAGCGACACTGCCTACTGCAGAGCAGCGCAGCGGTGTATTCCTCCTGCATAGCGCAGCCAATGATGCAGGCGTGCCGATTCCCCTGAAGAATCCCATCAACGGTAAGACCTACCCTAATGGTGTAATTCCGGCAGCCGACCAGACCGCATTCGCCAAGGCCGTACTTGCCGCCCTGCCGCTACCGAACAACGGCGCCGCTTCCGGCACATCGGGTGCTTATTCCAACAACTTCTCGGCCTTCCCGCGTGGCACCATCAATGACGATAAGGGCGACGCTCGCATCGACCACACATTCAGCCCCAAGCTGAGTGTCTTCGGTGTTTACAGCCAACACCAGACGGCTATCTTCGATCCTCCGACTTTCGGCGGCCTCGCCGGCGGCAACGCGAACTCCAACGTTCATCTCTACAACCGCCAGATCGCCCTTGGCGCCACCTACGTGCTCACGCCTACATCGCTGCTGGACTTCCGCATCGGTATCGGTCACAACGAAGGCGGCAAGTCTCCCTATGGCCTTGGTACCTCCAGCCTGTTGACCACCAACGGCATCACGAACGGCATTCCAACCGACCCAATCATTGTTCGCGCCCTGAACGCGCAGAGTGTCAACGGCTTCTCGCAGTTCGGCACGCAGCCGGCCAGCCCGCAGTTCCAGAACCCGTCAGTCCTGAATCCGAAGGCAAACTACACATTCGTTCATGGCCGCCAATCGATGAAGGTCGGTTACGAGTACCAGGCCATCAACACAGACATCAACGATTACAACCCGAGCTATGGGCAGGACAACTACAACGGCAAGTACTCGGCATCGGCGGGAAGCCCCACCGACGCTTTCGGCCAGTTGCAGGAAGCACAGAACCTCGCCGACTTCATGTTGGGCAATCGCGCTTCTTACTCCCTGACTAACTTCTTCATCGCTTCGGTGCGCCAGCGCATGAACTTCATGTACTTCCAGGACGACATGAAGCTGATGCCCAACCTCACCGTCAACGCCGGCCTGCGCTACGAACTCGCCACACCGCAGTACGAAGCCAACAACAAGCTGGCCAACTTCGACCCGGCCACCAAGACGCTGATCCAGGCATCGAGTGGTTCCATCTACAACAAGGCCCTGGTGAACATGCCGCTCACCAACCTCGGCCCGCGCCTCGGATTCTCCTACAGCGCCAACTCGGCGACGGTCATCCGTGGCGGCTACGGTGTCACGTTTACGCAATTCAACCGTGCGGGTGGCGAGAACAACCTGACCTACAACGGTCCCAACGTCGTCAATGCGACGATCAACAACGTGTCGCCGTCTGCTACAAGCCTCTGTACTTCAGACACACAGGACCAGACGCAATGCTTCCGGCAGACCCAGCAGGGCTATGCGGTCGGACTCACTGCAGCGGCCAACTTCAATCCGAAGCTTGTGACCTCGCGCTACATCCCGAAGGACTTCAAGACCGGCTACGTGCAGAGCTACCATCTCTCGGTGCAGCGCCAGTTGCCCGGCCAGCTCGTGATGGATCTCGCGTACGTTGGCAACAAGGGAACGCACCTGCAGATTCTCGCCGACTACAATCAGGCGTCTGTCTGCACGGCTGCCCTGATCACCGGCTGCCCTGGTTCGACACTGGCGGCCCGCCGTCCGGTGCCGACCTTCGGCGACATCGAAATCGCCTGGGGTGGTGGAAGCTCCAACTACAACTCGCTACAATTCAAGCTCGAGAAGCGTTACGGCAACGGCCTCTACCTGATCAACTCCTTCACCTGGAGCCGCACGTTCGATCTCTCCGGCGGCCATCTCGAAACCAGCAACGGCGACAACTCCCGCGTGAACTTCGCCAACCCCAGCAGCGACTACGGTCGTTCCAACTATGACCAGCCGCTCAATAACACGACCTCGATCCTCTACGACCTTCCCTATGGCCGTGGCCGTCGCTTCGGCTCCAGTTCGCCATACATGGCCGACATGGTTCTCGGCGGATGGCAGGTCACGGTCATCAACACGATGACCAGCGGTCTACCTACAAACCTCACATACTCCAACGGCACTTCGCTCGGAACGAATGTGACCGATCTTTACACCTATCGGCCCGACGTTAGCGGCAATCCAATCGCGCCGGCTTCCAACCGCGTCAAGACCAACACCGCCCTCACCGGCTACCTGGTCAAGGCGCCCACCGCGACCGTAAACGGCGTAACGACTCCGACCGGCCCTGGCGTTTCGGTGCCGTTCACTGGTAGCCCGTTCGGCAACGCGCAGCGCAACATGGTGGTAGGCCCGGCGTTCTTCCAGACGGACCTCGGACTCCATAAGGATTTCCGCCTGTGGAGCGAGGCATCGCATCTGGAGTTCCGCGCCGAAGCCTTCAACGTGCTCAACAAGGTCAACTACCAGGCTCCCGACGGCAACGTCAGCAATGGCTCCTTCGGAAGCATCACGGGAGCATATCAGCCGCGACAGCTTCAGCTCGCCGGCAAGATAATCTTCTAGACGTAGCTCGCAACAGCCGGGCGGCGCCGATCTCCACATGAGGTCGGCGCCGTTTCGGTAAGAGCCAAACCAGCAGCAAAGGCAGCCAAGCGTTGAAGACCACTCTCCCCAAGCTCTCCCCCACCACATTCGATCGCAGAACATTCGCTCTCCGCGGCGCCGCCGCTCTTGGTTCGCTCACCGTCCCGGGCATCTGGAGCCAAGTGGCCCAGGCCGCCACACCTTCGCTCTTCCACTTCGCCGTCATCGCCGATCCCCACGTCATCGACGAGTTCTACCAGCCCGGCGGCGAGAGCAATGCTGAGGACAACGAAAGCATCATGCGCACCGCCGAGCGCCTCACCTCGGCGCGCACGCTCATCAACTCCCTCAACCCCAAGATCGAGCACGTCTTCGTCGCCGGCGACTGCTTCCACAACTACCCCTCCGCCGACTACGACTTCTACTTCCAGCACAAGACCCGCATCGACATCGCGAAAGAGATGTTCGACCAGTTCAGCGCGCCCGTGCATCTCGGCTTCGGCAATCACGACTACGACGTCCCACGCGTCTCGCGCGAAATGTCGCACCGCCTCTTCGCGCAGAAGCTCAAGGCCAAGCCCTATTCGTCCCTCGACTACAACGGCTTCCGCTTTATCCACCTCAACAACTTCACCGGCGATACGTGGAACCCGAAGTCGCCCGAGTTCAACAAGGCCCTCGGCTCGCTCGGCGAAGAGCAGTTGAACTGGCTCGAAGGTCTGCTGCAGCAGCACAAGCCCACGGTAATCTTCATCCACTACCCGCTCTGGATCGTGCAGCCCACTGAGGTCCACGACTTCGGCCTGCATCCGCTGCTGCGCAAGTACCGCGACACCATCCAGCTCGTCATCTCCGGCCACTGGCACAAGTGGCTCGACTTCGCCCACACCTACGGCCCGCAGCATTACGTCTCCGCCGCCACTCGCTACGACCCCAACGCCTACATGCTCTTCGAGGCCGACAGCCGCAAGCAGACCGTGCGCTGGATGAACGCCGACCTCGTCTTCTGGTCCACCCACTTCAGCAAGCCCTACACGCAGCACGCGTAGCGCAATCACGCCATCCCGGGAGCATGATGATCCACACGAAGAACGTCCTCGCCGCAGCCCTCACACTCGCGGCCGCCGTCACCGCCACAGCTCAATCGACTGACGCCCAGCGCAAGCAGGACAAGCTCGTCCACATCAATCAAATCCAGGTCATAGGCTCGCACAACAGCTACCACGCCGGCTTCGCGCCCAGCGAGCGCGCCTACCTTGAGAAGGTCGCGCCCAAAACCCTTCGCAGCCTCGACTACAGCCACGCGCCGCTCGACGTGCAACTCACCGGCGGCGTTCGCCAGCTTGAAATCGACGTCTTCGCCGATACTAAAGGCGGCCGCTTCGCGCACCTCAACATCGACGACAAGGTCGCCGCCGCAGGTCTCCCCGCAGATCCGCCCTTCGATCCCAACCACGTCATGGACAAGCCCGGCTTCAAAGTGATGCACGTCCAGGGCCTCGACCAGCGCTCGACCTGCCAGACCTTCGTCGCCTGCCTCACAACAGTCCGCACGTGGTCCAAACAACACCCCGGACACATCCCCATCTTCCTCCTGATCGAAACCAAGGAAGGCAAGGTCCGCGAGCTTCCCGACGCGCCCGAAACCGAGCACTTCTCGCCCGCGATCTTCGACCTCCTCGACGCCGAAATCCGTTCAGTCTTCAAGCCCGGCGAGTACATCACACCCGACGAAGTCCGCGGCAACGCGCCCACGCTCAACGCCGCCATCAAGGCCGGCAAGTGGCCCACACTCGACAAGGCCCGCGGCCGCGTCGTCTTCCTCATGGACCAGCGCGTCGCCGAGCCCATCTACACCGAAGGTCACCCCTCCCTCCGCGGCCGCATCCTCTTCACCAACGGCGTTGAAGGTCAGCCCGACGCCGCCTTCATCGAAGAGAACGACGGCACGCGCGAGGTCATCGACGCTCTCGTGCGCCAGGGCTACCTCGTCCGCGCCCGCACCGACGAAGGCACCGAGCAGGCCCGCATCAACGACACCACCCACCGCGACCTCTCGCTCTCCAGCGGCGCGCAGATCATCAGCACCGACTACCCGCTCTCCGAGCCCTCGAAGTGGACAGGCTTCTCAGTCGGCCTCCCCGGTGGTATCGTCGCTCGGTGTAACCCTGTAAATAAACCCGCAGGTTGCGACGACAGTCTCCTGCAGGACACCAAACACTAGCACCACGAACGGAGCAACACGAATGGTATCCAGGCGAAGCTTTCTCGGCGGTCTCTCCGCCGCCTCCATGGCCACTCTCGCGCGCAACGCGGTCGCCTCCCCGTCCGCTGTCCGCCGCCTCATGGCCGCGCCGCCTGAAGCCACAGACCTCTCCCGCTTCGTCAAGATCGCCATCGGCACCGGCGGCCACGGGCACAATTATCCGGGCGCCTCCATGCCCTTCGGCGCCGTGCAGCTCGGCCCCGACACCGGCACACGCGACTGGGACCACTGCTCCGGCTATCACTACAAAGACACCGGCATCCTCGGCTTCAGCCACACGCACCTCAGCGGGACCGGATGCATCGACATGCTCGACTTTCTGCTGATGCCCGCCACCGACGACTTCCACTTCGACCCCGCGGCCGCCGTCGACAGCCCCGCCAGCTATCGAGCCCACTTCTCGCACGCCGACGAGCTCGCCGTTCCCGGCTACTACTCCGTCAAGCTGCAAGAGTCGAAGGTCAAAGCCGAGCTCACCGCCACCGAGCGCGCCGGCTTCCACAAGTACACTTTCCCCGCCTCACAGAAGTCCTGCTTCCTGCTCGACCTCCAGCACTCCGGCATCAACCAGCCCGACCCGACCAAGCCCGGTGGCGGCCCGCCGCCCATCCGGTGGTCCTCGCTCAAGGTCATCGGCAACGACACCATCGTCGGTGGCCGCTCCACCGACATCTGGGCCATGGGCCGCGAGATTTACTTCAGCATGAAGTTCTCCAGGCCCTTTACCTCGATCGATATCTACTCCGACGGCAAGCCGGTCTCCGCGCGTGAAGCTCGTGGCGCCGCCCTCCGCGCCGTGCTCCACTTCACCACGCACGCCGACGAGGTCGTCTACGTGAAGACCGGCATCTCCGGCGTCAGCGAAGACGGCGCTACCGCCAACGTCCACGCCGAAATCCCCGCGTGGGACTTCGACGCCGCTCGCCGCGCCTCCGCCGCCGCGTGGAGCAAAGAGCTCGGCCGCATACGCATTACGCCGCCGGCTGGCCCCACATCGCAGAAGTACATGGAGATCTTCTACACCGGTCTCTACCACATGATGCTCGCGCCCACGCTCTTCGACGATGTCGACGGCCACTACCGCGGCATGGACGGGGAAGTCCACACGCTGCCGCACGGCGAGCACAACTACAGCACCTTCTCGCTCTGGGACACCTACCGCGCGCTCCATCCCGTCTACACGCTCATCATGGGTGACCGCATTCCCGGCTTGGTCAACTGCCTCATCCGCATGGCCGAGCAGAGCCCCGCCGGCGTCCCCGTCTGGCCGCTCCAGGGTCGCGAGACCGGATGCATGGTCGGCTACCACTCCGCTCCCGTCGTCGCCGAGGCCCTCGCCAAGGGGTTCCCCGGGATCGACGCCAAGGCCGCCTACGCTCCCTTCCGCAAGCGCGAGATGCAGGATGACTACCGCGGCCTCGCCGCCTACCGCAAGCTCGGCTGGGTGCCCTGCGACCAGCAGGAGGAGTCCGCCAGCAAGACCCTCGACTACGCCTACGACGACCGCGCCGTCGCCGCTCTCGCTAAAGCCGCGGGCGAGCAGGCCGATTACGACCTGCTCATGAAGCGCTCCACAAACTTCACCAACCTCTACGACAAACAGAGCGGCTTCATCCGCCCGCGCTACGCCGACGGCCACTGGGCCGGCCCGCCGTTCAATCCGCGCGGCATCAACGTCAGCGGCAAGTGGCGCGACTACACCGAAGCCAATGCCTGGCAAACCACCTTCTGCGTTCAGCACGACCCGCAGCTTCTTATCGAAACGCTCGGGGGCAGGGAAGCGTTCATCGCCAAGCTCGACGAGCTCTTCAACCAGAGCTCCGAGCTCCCGCCCGACATGCCGCCCGACGTCAGCGGCATGGTCGGCCAGTATGCGCACGGCAATGAGCCCTGCCACCACATGGCCTACCTCTACAACTTCGCCGGCGCGCCGCACAAAACCCAGCAGCGCGTCCGCAGCCTGCTTGAAACCATGTACGACAACCAGCCCGACGGCATGGCCGGCAACGAGGACTGCGGCCAGATGTCCGCCTGGTTCGTCATCAGCGCACTAGGCCTCTACGCCGTCGACCCCGTCAGCGCGCGCTACGACATCGGCACACCGCTCTTCGACCGCGCCGAGCTCTCCGTCGGCCTCGGCCGCACCCTGGTCATCGAGTCCCAGCGCCAGTCGCCGAAGTCCATCTACGTCCGTTCGCTCACCTGGAACGGCGCGCCGCACCCCGGCCTCTCCATCGACCACGCCCAACTCGCCGCCGGCGGCCACCTCATCTTCCACCTCACCGACACACCCGCCTGACGCCTGCACCTCGGCCCGAAAACTCTCCCGATTCGGGACTCCGCGTCGCGCTTTCTCCTTCGCGCCTGTGATGCGGTCTAAAGGAATCGCGTCTTAAGTCGAAGTGCGTATAAAGAGCGTTACTGCGACAATTTGTGTTAACGTGCAACTAATCCCTATCATGGTGCAGAGTCTCGCATCCGCAGTTTTATAAGAACGAGATAAGTAGACGAGAACGCATACATGTCCCCACATATATCGCTCGTACCGCACGCGGTGTGCTGGGCCGGCGCCCCCCGGCTCATCTGGACGATGGTGATCACCAACGCCATCACCTTCCTCAGCTACGTCACCATCTGCTTCACGCTGCTGTACCTCGTCCGCCACACCCGCCGCGTCATTCAGCGCGACTGGGCCTGGTTCTGCGTCGGCTTCGCGTTGTTCATTGTGGCTTGTGGCTCCACTCATTTCATGGACGTCGTCACCACCTGGATCCCCATCTTCTGGATCGACGCCTGGACCAGCATCATCACCGCGGCGCTCTCAGCCTTCGTTGCTGTCATGCTCATCCGTCGCGCAGCCATCATCGCTTTTAGCGTCAACGACTACGCCACCCGTCTCGCCAACACCGAAAAGGAAAAGCGACAGCTCCACGAGAGCCTGCTCGCTGCCCGCAAGCTCGAGGACTGGAGCCGCATGTCGGCGGCCATCGCGCACGAGATCAACAACCCGCTCGAAACCATCCAGAACATCCTCTACCTCATCCACACCGCGCCCGACGCTTCCCCCGAGATCGTCGGGCTCGCCCAGCGGGCCTCCGACGAAGCCGACCGCGTAGCCACTATCTCGCGCTCCACACTGACCTTCTTCCGCCAGACCACGGAACCCGAAGTCGTCGACCTCGGCCTCGCCGCACAGTCCGTCGGCTTCCTCCTCGACCACCATTTCCGCAAGAAAGAGATTCGCTACCTCATCCAGACCGATGGCATCCTCACCGTCGAGGCGTTCCCTGGGGAGACGCGCCAGGTCCTGCTGAACCTTGTGCGGAACGCCTACGAAGCGACCTCGACTCCCGGCACCGCGATCACCGTCTCCCTCACCGGCCGCGCCAGCGAAGTCGAGATCATAGTCGCCGATCACGGCGACGGCATGCCGCCCCACGTCCTCACCACGCTCTTCGGTTTCGGCAACACCACCAAGGGCGAAAAGGGCAACGGCATGGGCCTCTGGACAGTGAAGCAAATCCTCGCCAAACACGGCGGCGACATCCGCGTAGAGTCCACGCCCGGCAAGGGCACACGCTTCATCCTCCACTGGCCCCGCAAGTTCTCCCCTCCGGTCGAACCGGCCACCCCCGCGCTCGATGAGGCCCTCGCCGTCTGAAGGGCAGTGAATAGTGAGTAGTGAATAGTGAAAAAAGCGCGGGCGATAGAGCACCCCTCGTCTCGCTACTCAAACCTGAACTGGATCTCCTAAAGGACCACTGTTCTTTTTATTCACTATTCACTGCACTACCGCACTCCCCCCAGCAATTCCACAAACCTTCTAAACCCCGCCGCCCTTGCCGCCGCATTCTCCGCGCTGGCATTCGGAGCCTCTCCGGCCCGCATGAATCCATGCCCCGCGCCGTCATACGTCACCGGATCGTACTTCTTTCCAGCAGCCTTCATCGCCTCGGTCGCGGCGGGCACCGTCGCTGTCACGCGCGCATCGTTCCCCGCGTAGAACCCATAAACCGGCGCTGTAATGTTCTTCATGTCCTCGGCCGGCGGAGGCGTCCCGTAGAACACCATCGCGCCGCTCAGGTCCTTGCGGTGCGTGGCGAACCGGAACGACTCGCTGCCGCCAAAGCAGAAACCCGCCACAAACACCTTGCCGCTCGCCGCCGGCAGCTTCTTGCCATAATCCGCCGCCGCATCCAGGTCCGCCGTGATCCCCGCCTTATCCAGCGACGACACCGCCTTCGTCACCTGGTCCGCAGGAAACGCCGCAGTTCCTCCCGGGTCCGCCGGCACAAACGCCGATCCCGGACCACCGCCCGCCTGCATGTGATCGTGGTCCATAGGAGCCGCGGCCGCAGCGGGCGCGGACCCCGCAGCCGGTGCCGGCCCATACCCACTCAACAAATCCGGCTCGACGACGATGTACCCTGCGCCCGCGACCTCATCGGCCATCTCGCGCGCCCAGTCGCTCAGCCCGAATATCTCGTGGATCATCACCACGACCGGCGCTTTGCCCTTGACCTCGGGATACACCACCCAGGCCTGCAGCTTGCGCCCGCCGGGCTCGGTGATCGTAACGAACTCCCCATGCCGCGGGCTCTTGGCGAGGTTCTCCTTCGCCCAGTCCTGCGCCCCGGCGCACTGCGCGCCCATCATCAACACCGCCGCCACAGCCGCGAACCCACTCACAATTTTCTTCATGCGAGCGAGTCTACGAGAGCGCAAGCCGACGCGCAACATGGCCACGTCATTCTCTTGTAACTCTCAATTCGGAGCGTTCAGCGCCTACCGGTTGTCGTCGAACATCGACCCAACAATCCCGCCGACGATCCCTGCCGCTCCCAGATCGCGCACGCGCTCTCCCCGCCCGCTCGGCATGTACCGCTGCAGTTGGTGCGCCAGGTTTGAGATCGGCAGCGTCTGCAGCCACACCCGTCCCGGCCCGGTCAGCGCGGCCATAAAGATCCCATCGCCGCCGAAGATCATGTTCTTGATCCCCGGAATCGTCGTGATCTGGAAGCTCACCGACCCCTGGAACGCGCCCACATGCCCCGGATGCACCCTTAGCGTCTCGCCCGGCGCCAGGTCGCGGATCACAACCTCTCCACTAAGCTCCAGCCAGCATGTGCCCACGCCGTTGACCTTCTGCAGCAGGAACCCGTCGCCGCCAAAGATGCCCGCACCCAGTGACTGCTGAAAGCCCACGCTCAACTGCACCTGCGGCGTCGCGCACAGGAACCCATGCCGATGGATCAGGTACTCATGTCCCGGCCCAATCTCCACCGGCAGAATATGCCCCGGAACCTTCGTGCAGAACGCGACCTCACCCGGATACCCGTACGCGGTGTACTCGGTCATGAACAGCGTGCCTCCGCCGGCGACCCGCTTCAGCGCGCCAAAGAAACCGCCGCCTCCGGCCATCTGCGTATGCGTGCTCATGTTGATAGCCTGCGTCATCCAGCTCAACTCGCCCGCTTCAGAAATCAGTGCCTCACCCGGCTGCAGCAGCACTTCCAGCACCGGCATCGTCGTTCCAACAATCCTCGATTGCATTCGCCCTCGCTCGAAAATCACACCTTCGCCAACATCCTACGCCAACCCACCCCGTAAAGTTCCCCATCCGCCACCGATCGCCGCAATGCTACCGTTACCCCATGCACCTCGATCTCGATCACGCACCCGCCGGCCAGCACTTCCGCAGCCGCTTCTGCGTGATCGGCGCCGGCATCGCCGGCCTCCTGTTCGCCACGCGCCTCGCCGAGCGCGGCGCAGACGTCCTGCTCCTCGAAGCCGGCGGCCTTGAGCTCGAAGCCCGCAGCCAGGCCCTCTACGCCGCCGAAATGGCCGCCGCCACCCACACTGGCGCCACCGAAGGCCGCTTCCGCACGTTCGGCGGCTCGTCCACCCGCTGGGGTGGCCAGCTCCTGCCCTATACAGCCGACATCTTCTCCCCGCCCCCCGGAATCCCCTCCGCGCCCTGGCCCATCGACGAGTCCGCCGTCGCTCCCTTCTACGCCGAGCTGCAGCGCCTCCTCGGCGTTGATCTCCTCCCCTTCGACCGCCAGCTCTTCTGCGCACTCCACCGCCCCGGCGTCGACTTCTCCCCCGACATCCGCCTCCGCTTCTCCAAGTGGATTCCCTTCGCCAAACGCAACCTCGCCGGCACCATCGGCCAGACCGCGCTCGCCCACCCCAGCATCACGGTCGTCACCCACGCCAACGTCGCCGAGCTCCTCTCCGACACCTCTGGCCACATCACCGCCGCCCGCACCCTCGACTACGCCGCCCGCGAGTTCCTCATCCACGCCGACCACTTCATCGTCGCCACCGGCACCATCGAAAGCTCGCGACTCCTGCTCAGCTCGCCCGCCGTACCCAACCCGCACGACCAGCTCGGCCGCTGCTTCCACGACCACATCTCCTGGCCGGCCGCCGAGTTCGACTCTCCCCAGCGCGAGCAGCTCCTCGAGCGCCTCGGCCCCTTCTTCGTCGACGGCACGCTCCACACCTGCAAGTTCGAAGCCTCACCCGCCCTGCGCGCCCGCGAAAACCTCCTCGCCGTCATGGCCCACATCACCATCGAGGAGCCCGAAGACTCCGGCCCCGCCGCCATCCGCAACCTGCTCGGCTCCATCCAGCGTGGAGAGCTCGGCACCGCCCTCGGCAAGAACCTGCTGCCTATGCTGCGCGGCGCCGGCGACGTCGCCCGCCTGGCCCTCTACTCGCGCTTCAAGCAGCGCCGCGCCGTCAGCAAGCGCGCCCGCGTCCGCCTCCACATAGACCTCGAGCAGCCCGCCAACCCCGCCACGCGCATCCGCCTCTCCAACCAGACCGACGCCCTTGGCCTGCGCAAGGCGATCGTTGACTGGAGCATCGGCAACGCCGAACGCGACTCCGCCCAGCGGTTCGCCTCCACTGTCCGCGCCGAACTCGAAGCACTCAACCTCGCTCCAGTCCGCTGGACAACCACTCCCACCTTCGCCGACACCTTCCACTCCATGGGCGGCCTCCGCATGGGCATCGACCCAACGGCCAGCGTCGTCGACCCCCACCTCCGCGTCCACGGCCTCGAAAACCTGCACATCGCCAGCTGCGCCGTCTACCCCGCCGGCGGCAGCTCCAACCCCACCTTCACCCTAATGGCCCTCGCACTCCGCCTCGCGCAAGAACTCACAACGCCTTAACTCGAAACTGGTAACTCGCAACTCGAAACTCCTTAATCGCCCGCTCTCCTACGCACGCGGAGGATCCCAGCGGCCGGCCCAGATCTCGCCAGCATGGCAATCGAGACCGTATAAGGTTGATCTACATGACTGCCGACCTCCAGGTACTTGTAAAAGATTGGCATTGGTTGATCGAGTTCGATCGCTTGAAGCTTCTCGCGATCTCGCCTTTCGGCGATCTCCTATTGCAGGACGACACCGGTGCGTTATCGCTTTTAGACATCAACCTCGGCAAGATCGAAGAAGCGACGAGCGACGAAACTGATCCCGCCTTGTTGTTTTCCGATGCTTTTGACGACCGGCTCGCAAGCAGTTATCGGAGTGCAGGATTACTCCTATCACCCGGGCAATGCTATGGCTATAAGCGCCAATGCGTCTTGGGCGGGTTGTACGATGTAGCAAATGTCTACATTGCCAATCAAGAGGAATACATCAACTTCATGGGTGACTTTCACCGCCAGATAAAAGACATACCTGATGGCACAAAGGTGACCCTTAAAGTGATCAACGTGCCATCGAGGCGCTAGCTACCCGCCAGCGCCGCCCGTATCTCCGCCAGCTCCGCGCTTGTAAACCGGCACTCCTCCACCGCCCGGATATTCGCCCGAATATGCGCCGGCTGCAGCATCGCCGGGATCACTGCCGAAATCCCCGTCCCATCAAGGATCGTATTGAAGATCACTTCGGGCAGGAGCTGAGGATCGTCGACGGCCAGCTTCTCCCGCAGACCCGCGGAAATCCGATCCGAAGTTGCCAGCGCGGCGATTTTCTCTTTGCTTCCACTCACTCCAGTCGGGCCACCGAAAGGATGGTTTGCGACCAGGAACAACCCCTGCTGCCGCGCTGTCACCTCGGTGAAGCCGATGGTCGAAAGGTTCACCGCAAACTGGGCGGTGGTGATCGGCGCCGGGCGCTCGGCGAACGTCTGCTCAATGACAGGAGGTTCGCTGGAGATACCGACAGCTCTGACTTTGCCCTGCTCAATCAGGCGCGAGAGCGCATCGAGGAGGTCCTGCTGGGCGAGAACGGATGCAGGAGCCTGATGCATCAACAGCATGTCCACGTACTCGGTGCGTAGCTGGCGGAGGCTGGTTTCGAGGCTCGTCTGCAGCGTCGTGAGCGTGAACTGGTTGGTGTTGAACTGCCCTGAAGCCTGCCGCTGCGCCGCCTGCCGGAGACTCGGTACCAGCCGCACGGCAGCGCGCGCGACCGGCTTCACCATCTGCTTCCAGTTGCGCGCGACCGGCAGAATGCCGAACTTCGTGCAGACGATGACCTTGTCGCGCTTGCCCTCGAGGAAGCGGCCGAGCAGACCCTCGGACGCTCCATAGCCATACGATCGTGCCGTGTCGTAGAAGGTAATGCCCGCGTCAAACGCCGCGCTCAGCCCGAGCAGCGACTCCTTGCGCGAGGCGCGGCCCATCAACGCAGCGCAGCCGAAGCCGAGTACAGACAAACGCACGTCGGCAGAGTTTGGTGTGCCTGGAAAGGCGACAGAACGCATAACTTCAACGCTACCACGCGAGCGGTTTGTCAACCGTCACGCTTCCGTCACATCCTGTTCAACTTGCACACTCGCGCACTTACGCATCCAATAGAAATCATGACGACACAGTACAACTACAGCCGTCGCGGCTCAGGGACCTTCTACGCTTTTCTGCTTGCTCTGGTGCTCGGCGCGGTTGCGCTCGGCCTCTTCATTCGCCAGGCGAAATCCGGCGCGATGGGCCGCATCGCCGCGCTCATCACCGGCCGAAACACTACGGTCGATATCTCCGCGCCCACCGTCGTCGAAAAAATTCAGCGCCTCAACCGCCTCGAGACCGTGGTCTACTCCCTCGACACCGTCGTCGAGGGCAACAAGTCCAGCGCGGTTTTCCCGGACCTCCTCGCCGGCGACCGCATGCTCATGATCGTCCACGGCCAGACCGTCGCCGGCGTCGACATGAGTCAGATGAAGCCCGACGACGTGCAGATCAGCGATACCTCTGCGGGCCGCTCGATCCACGTCGTCCTTCCGCCCTCTAAAGTCTTCGCGACCAATCTCGACAACCAGCACACCCGCGTCTACGCGCGTTCCACGGGCCTGCTCGTCCCCGCCGACATGAACCTCGAAACCGAAACCCGCTCCAAAGCCGAGCAGGAGCTGCAAAAAGCCGCGCTCGGCGACGGCATCCTCGACAACGCCACCAAGAACGCCCGCTCCACCGTCGCCGCCATGCTCGAAGGCCTCGGCTTCGACAAGGTCGAGGTCCGCTAGAGCTTCACGCTGCGGATTGCGCTGCCTGCCGGTTCTTCCACCACGCCCCGATCCACTTCTGGCACGGGTGCTCGATCCACCGCCGCGCCGCCACCGCAAACGCGATCACCACCACGTACGAGACCCACGGGTCCCACTGCGTAAAGTGCATCCGTTCCGGCAGATGGTGGTTGTGTATCAGCACGAACGTGTTGAAGTGCAGCAAGTAGAGGCAGTACGTCGCCGACCCAACCTCCACCAGCGGCTTCCACGAGAAGATCGTCACGATCGGATTCGGACCGCTGAGCCCGATGATGATCGTCGCAAACACCGGCGTCAGCAGGCCCCCATGCACCATGATGTACGGCAGGTGACCGATCAGCACATAGAACGTGACCCAGGCGGCCGCGAATCCGGTCACCGCGATCGCCAGCCGCTGCCGCGAACTCACCGTCATCACGCTCTGTAGTTTGCCCAGCGCGATGCCCGCGAGGAACGTGCAGAGGTAGGGAACTGGAGTGTACTTCAACCACTGCACCCAGAACCCGCCGCTGTAGCGGTCCGTCACCACCAGGTCGAGATGTGCGTCCGCCAACCCCATCGCATGCGCCCACCGCGTCCCCATCGTATGCGCGGCGACGGTCGTCAGGTGGTCCGGATTCAGGATGATGTACGTCATGTGCGGCACCATGCCCACCGCCCACAGCCCCAGCACAAGCGCTACCAGGCGCCCCGGCTTATCCGGCCAGCGCACCTTCAGCAGCAGAGGAAAAATCGCATACAGCGTGATCTCGCACGAGAGCGTCCACGCCACCGTATTCCAGAAGGTCGCCAGGTTCGGAAACCAGCCCTGCATCAGCAGCGGCGTCAGCACCGTGCCTTGCCAGAAGTCCGTCGCCGAGCGCACCTGATGTTCAAGCCTCAGCATCTCCCAGAAGATAATCAGCGCGAAAACGTACACCGGATACAGCCGCGACAGTCGCGCCACCCAGAAGTCCGAAAGCCGCATCTTCCCCGGCCGATCCAGGTAGTTGTACGCCATGATGTAGCCCGAGATGAGGAAGAAGAAGCTGACGAACACATACCCGTTATCGATCAGCGGATACAGCGGCCCCAGCCCCGCCGGCGTGAAGTGAAACAGCAGGATAAATAGCGCCAGCAGCGTGCGTATGCCGGTCAGCGCCGGCAGCGTCGGCTTGCGAACGTACGTCGTCGCCGGCGCACTCACGGGTGCGCTCTGTAACGCGGCTGCGGGCTCGCCGATCGGCATCTGGACGGTTGCTGGCATGGCTTAAGAGTTGGATGCGGCGCGGAGCGTCCGCAGCCCGGGAAATGGCGCGGAAAGCAGGGAAGCGCAAGAAACCGCGCTCTATGCAGTGACGAGCGAGCCCAGCTTTTCGCCGCGCACTACCCGCGCAATATTTCCAGCCTCGCGCATGCTGAAAATGATCATCGGCAGGTTGTTGTCCTTGCACAGCGACACGGCGGTGGTATCCATCACCTTCAGCCCCAGCTTCAGGATCTCCATGTACGTAATCTCTTCAAATTTCGTCGCTTCCGCATCTTTCTTCGGATCGGCGGTATAAATCCCGTCCACCGACGTCGCCTTCAGCAGCACGTCCGCGCCGATCTCCATCGCGCGCAACGATGCTGCCGTATCGGTCGAAAAGAACGGATTCCCGGTCCCGGCCGCGAAGATGATGATTCGTCCCTTTTCCAGATGACGAATCGCCCGCCGCCGAATATACGGCTCGGCGACCTGGTGCATCGCAATCGCGCTCATCACGCGGCAGAACAGCCCGGTCTTCTCGATCGCATCCTGCAGAGCGATCGCGTTGATCACAGTCGAGAGCATGCCCATGTGATCGGCCGCCACACGGTCCATGTGGATAGCCTGCTCGGCCACTCCGCGAAAGAAGTTCCCTCCGCCCACGACGATGGCGATCTGGCACCCGGTGCGGGCCACTTCCGCAATTTCATTAGCAATCTTGTTGACGAACACGGCATCAACGCCGAACCCGCGGCCCGCGGCCAATGCTTCTCCGGAAAGCTTGAGGAGGACACGCTTGTACATGCTCTTCTGAGTGTACAGGCTGCACGAATCATCCGTGCTTTCAGCGCTCGGGCCTTCCACATCGGAACAGCAGATGCGTCGGGAACCAATTTCTTGCCCTGTCCGATGTCACGTGCGATAGCATCGTGATATGCAGTTGACCGTCGACATCCCGGAGCCCATCTATCGCGATCTGGAAGAGCAAGCCCAGCGCGAAAGCAAATCCGTTGCCGACCTCGTGGTCGAGCGGGCGGCCGGTCCGCTGTCCTCGGCGAGTCTGCACAGCCGGGCGGGTCGAGGTCAGGTCCATCTGCCTCTCATTCCCGGCGAACCGGGTTCCATGATGATCCCCGACGAAGGGCTGAACAAATTCATGTTCAGTACCAATCATGAACCTGCCTGACGTCAACGTCTGGATCGCACTCGCACACCAGGCCCATCCACATCACCCCGAAGCGCTGCGCTGGCTGGAAAGAATAGACCAGGACGGCTCGATCGCGTTTTGCCGGCCTTCGCAGGTCGGCTTCCTTCGCGTACTCACCATCGTCGCGCCAAGCGCTGACGACCGCTTACTCAGAATCAAGCCTGGCGTGCCTACGACGCTTTTCTGCAGGACAGTCGCGTCACATTCATGGAAGAACCTTTCGGCCTCGAATCCGCGTTTCGTCGCTTCTCTTCCGCCGACGAGATCTCACCGAAACGGTGGGCGGACGATTACCTCATGGCATTCGCGCACGCCGCTAGTGTGAGTCTCGTCACATTCGACCAAGCCCTTGCCGCCCGCGCAGTCGGCTCAATTCTGTTGAGGGCGTGACCGAGTAGCAAGGAATTCAGGGCTTCTGATCTCGTGGGGGGCACAGCTTTCACTACTCCCGCACCGCCTTCAAGAAACTCGTCAACACTCGCTTCTCCCCCACCTTCTCAAACCGCACCAGCGCCGCATCCCCGTGCACATCCTTCACGCGCCCAGTCCCGAAGCGCTTGTGCCGCACCGTATCGCCCACCCCAAACACCGCAGCCTCGACCCGCGGCAGAGTCTTCGGCGCGGTCGTCTGAATCGTGCCATGCATCGTCTCGATCACCACCGTCTCCGCGGTCTTGGTCCCCTCCACTGCAGCCGCCGCCTCGCGCTCGCAGTTATCGCAGCGCCCGCACCGCTCGCCCTCATCCTCGCCGAAGTACACCCGCAGCACCTGCGTCCGGCACTGCGGAGTCTCCGCGTAGTGCATCATCTCCGCGAGCCGCTCCTTATCGTGCGCCGCCCGCGCCTCGTAAGTCGCAAGCAACTGCTGCAACGCCTCATCGCTCGGAGCTTCCGCGTGCTTCAGCGCATATCCGCCCCTTCCGCGCTTGATCAGCCCAGCCTCTCGCAGCATGTACAGGATCACCTGCGTCCGCTTCCGTCCCACGTTCGCAGTCTGCGCAATCACGTCCGCTGAAGCCGCCGTCCCCAGCGCATCCAGCACCGCCCGAACCTCTGCCAGCTTCGGATACCGCCCACCCAGAAAGTAGCTCTGAATCCGCTTGTCTTCCAGCCGATACAGCAGCACCGCACGCGACGCCAGCCCATCCCGCCCCGCGCGCCCCGCCTCCTGCGCATACGTCTCCAGCGAGTCTGGAAACTCGAAATGAAACACGAACCGTATATCCGGCTTGTCGATCCCCAGTCCAAACGCCTTGGTCGCGATCATCACCTTGTGATCGCCGCGCATGAACTCCGCCTGCACCTGCTCGCGCTCGCGAGTCGGCATCTTGCCGTGATATCGCCCCACGGAAAACCCATGCTCCTTCAGCCAGTCGTGCAGGTCGTTCGCGCTGCGGATGCTCGCTGTATAGATGATCCCCGTGCCGTCTTCCTTCTCCAGCAGGGTGCCCACTCGCGCCAGCTTTGCATCCAGATTCACCGTCGGCATCACCGCCAGGTGCAGATTGCTGCGCTCGCTCCCGGTGTTCACCACCAGCGCATCTTTCGCGTCCAACACCTCAAGAATTTCAGTCGTCACCTGTTCGGTCGCCGTCGCTGTCAGCGCCAGCACCGGAGGATTCCCCAGGGCCTTGCGCGCATACCCCAGCCCCAGGTACGCCGGCCGAAAATCATGCCCCCACTGCGATATGCAATGCGCCTCATCCACCACAAACAGCGACACGCCGCCCGCATCCATCAGCGACTGCACAAACTCGCGATTCTCCAGCCGCTCCGGCGTCACATAGATCAGCTGCGACACACCATGGCCGATGACCTCAGCCATCTCCTGGGTCTCTCGCTGGCTCAGCGTCGAGTCGATCTTCTCGACGACGATGTCCGCCTCAACCGCCTTCTCCTGCTGGTCCTGCATCAGCGCAATCAGCGGCGACACCACCACCACAGGCCGCGCCATGAACAGCGCCGGCAGTTGGTACGTCAGCGATTTGCCCGCGCCGGTCGGCATCAGCCCCAGCACATTGCGCCCTGCGAACACCGCCTCCAGCACTTCGCGCTGCCCGGGCCTGAACCGCTTGATCCCAAACCGTCGCCGCGCCTCGCGCACCACATCCGCCCACGCCACCGGCGCGGATGCCTCCGCCTTTACTGCTTTTGCCATCTCGTATGAAGCTCCAGCAGAGCTTGGATGCGCGAAAGCCTAAACCCGGACGAGCGGGCTACGCCGCCTCCGTCAACTCCATCCGCTGCCGATAGCTCGCCTTCACAAACGCATGAAACAGCGGATGCGGCTCCAGCGGCTTCGACTTGAACTCCGGATGAAACTGGCACCCCAGGAAGAACGGATGGTCCTCGAGCTCCACAATCTCCACATACGTTGCATCGGGAGTCGTCCCGGTCAGCTTCAGCCCGCCATCCACCAGCGCCCGCTCATACTCGCGGTTGAACTCGTACCGATGCCTGTGCCGCTCTGAAATCGCAGTCGTCCCATAAGCCTGCGCAGCCAGCGACCCTTCCTCCATCACGCAATCCCACGCACCCAGCCGCATCGTTCCGCCCATCTCTTCCACGCCCGTCAGCTCGCGCAGTTTATAGATGATGCGATACGGCGTCGCCGGATCGAACTCGCCCGAATTCGCCTTCGCCAGCCCGCACACATTGCGCGCGAACTCGATGCACGCCGTCTGCATCCCCAGGCAGATGCCGAAGTACGGCACCTTGTTCTCGCGCGCATAGCGGATCGCGTTCAGCATCCCTTCGATCCCACGCTTGCCAAACCCGCCCGGCACCAGGATCCCATCGAACCCTGCAAGCTGCGACGCGTAGCCCTCAACCTCCAAGCCTTCCGCCTCGATCCAGGTCACGCGCAGCTTCAGGTTCTCGGCCAACGCGCCATGCACCAGCGCTTCTTTCAGGCTCTTGTAGCTGTCTTCGTACTCCACATACTTGCCGACGATACCGATCGAAACCTCATCCTTCGGGTTGTAAGCGCGATGCACAATATCGGCCCACTTCGAAAGGTCCGCCTCAGCCGCTTCCATCCGCAGATACTTCAGCGCCAGCGCGTCCACACCCTGAGCAGCAAGGTTCAACGGCACCTCATAGATCGACGGCACATCGCGCGCGATCACCGCAGCCTGCGTCTCCACATTGCAGAACGCCGCAATCTTTTCGCGCATCTCGTCCGGCACTTCACGATCGCTGCGGCACAGCAAAATGTCCGGCTGAATGCCGATCGAAAGCATCTCCTTTACCGAGTGCTGCGTAGGCTTGGTCTTCAGCTCCTGTGCTGCCGCAATCCACGGAATCAGCGTCACATGCACAAAGCACGTATTGTCGCGTCCCAAGTCCTGCCGCATCTGCCTTATCGCTTCGAGGAAGGGAAGCGACTCGATATCGCCGACGGTCCCGCCGATCTCAACGATGACCACATCCACATCGTCCGCGCTCGCCACCTTGCGCATGGCGTTCTTGATCTCGTTGGTCACATGCGGAATCACCTGCACCGTCTTGCCCAGGTAATCTCCACGGCGTTCCTTCGTGATGATCTGCTCGTAGATACGCCCGGTCGTCAGGTTGTTATCCCGCGAAAGCTTCGCATGCGTGAACCGCTCATAGTGCCCAAGGTCGAGATCGGTCTCCGCGCCGTCGTCGGTCACGAACACCTCGCCATGCTGAAAAGGCGACATCGTACCCGGATCGACATTGAGATACGGATCGAACTTCATCAAATTGATGCGCAGCCCACGCGCTTCCAGCAGGCAACCGATCGACGCCGCGGCCAGCCCTTTGCCGAGCGAAGACACGACCCCGCCGGTCACAAAGATGTACTTTGCTGACATAGCCGCGACCTCTTCTGTTGTGATTTTTGGTTGTGCTTGGTGTGCACGTCCAAGTATATCGCAAGCGATTTCCGCAGACCCATCACCCCCACCATCCGGGCCGTCACAATCGCGGAACTTTCTCTCAGCAACCACGTAAGTTGTCACCGAACCTGAGGATGGACACAACGATGTATTCAGTTTGCCGCTGGAAAACAAGGGTATCCGCGTCTCTGTTCGCTTGCGCCATTCTGGCGACAATACCGTCCGCAGTCGCACAGGCACCGTCCGCTCCAGGGAAACTGGTCGATCTGGGTGGCCACAAACTGCACATCCTCTGCTCTGGCAAAGGTGCGCCAACCGTGATTGTCGAAAATGGTCTCGGCGACTTTTCCTTCGATTGGGTGCTCGTTCAAACGCGGGTGAAGCGTTTCACCCGCATCTGTACGTACGATCGCGCCGGTTATGCCTGGAGTGACCCCGGGCCAACGCCTCGCACCTTTCCTCAGCTTAACCTTGAGCTTCACGACGCGCTCGCAAAACTGGGAGAGCGAGGTCCGTTTGTCCTTGTCGGCCATTCCTTCGGCGGCCCGGTGGTGCGGAGCTACGCGTCCATTTACCCATCGACTGTCGTTGGAATGGTACTTGTCGACACCGTTGAGGAAGACCAGCGCATGCTGCTTGGACCCACCGTTGGCCGCATCCGGGATTCCGCGCAGGGCAGGTCCATCCCGAAGCCTCGCGAAAACATGACCCAAAGCGACTATGTTCTCGTCAAGCCGATGAGTAACGCGAACTCCAAGTTGCAGCCCCCACTGGATCGTCTGCCCGCGGCGGAGCAGACCCTCCATCTCTGGGCGCAGGATCTCTCCGGCGTCGAGGATGCAGAAAACAGTCAGAGGGAATGGTCGGCGGAGTCGATGGAGTTGATGCACGCGACACTCCAGAAGGGCTCACTCGGAAACATGCCGTTGATCGTGCTGGCCCGCGCCAAAGGCGGCTACAGCAACCATGGAGACATATCTGCGGAGGAGCTTGAGCAGGAGAGACTGCAAGCTCAGCACCGACTTACCCTTCTTTCTACGAACAGCCGCGAAATCATGCCGGACTCAGGACACAATATGCATTTGGAGGTTCCGGACGTCGTTGCCGCCGCCATCCGCAGTGTTGCCTATGCTTACCGCAAAAAGCAGCCACTCTAGGAAGAAGTTATCTGCGAGAACGCCCGTAGCCCCGGTCGGACTGCGTTAGTCTTGCACGGATGACCCTCGCAGCCCTCTCCCTCAACCTTCAACAGCGCGCCCTCGAAGCCCTCCAGCGCCGCGCCCCTGCCTCGCGCCTTCCGCCCCACCTCATCACCGGCCTCCGCGGTGAGCAGGCTGCGCTCTTCCACCTCCGCCGCCTCGGTTTCACCATCGTCGCCCAGCGCTGGACCACCCCCAAACTCCGCGGTGATATCGACCTCCTCGCCTGGGACGGTCCCACCCTCGTCGTTTTCGAAGTCAAGACTCGCACCGCCCGCGACTTCGCCGCCCCCGAAACCTCGGTCGACCGCGCCAAGGAGCGCCAGCTCCGGCTCATGGCCCACGCCTGGCTCCGCCAGCTCCCCCGCGAGCACCGCGAGCGCGTCCCCGTCCGCTTCGACCTGCTCTCCGTCTACCTCCTCCGCACCGGCGTCGAGTTCGAACACTTCCGCTCCGCCTTCAGTTTTCGCTCCTCCTCATAGCGCGTCCACATGGCACATCCGCCGAGCGGCCTTCCGGTGTCTAATGTGAAAGCATAGGAGTCTCGCCATGACGCTGATCGACGCCCCCGCATACGACCCCCGCCGTGACAACCTGATTCGCAACCTCCTCATCGCCCTCGGCGTCCTCATCGTGCTCGCCTTCTTTCTCGGCGTCGGAGGCTTTGTCGCCGGCCACGGGTGGTTCTTCTCCAACATCCCTGCCGAGCACAAGGTCGACCACTTCCTCTCCGCGCTCGAAGCCAAGGACTACCCGAAGGCCTACGACATCTACACCAGCGGCCACCCCGACAAGGCCTATCCAATCTCGCGCTTCACCGAAGACTGGACCACCTATTCACCGGTCAAAGCCCCCATCACCTCGCACGAGATCCTCATCTCGAAAACCGAGGGCAGCGGCGCCTTCGGCACGGGCATCATCGTCGCTGCGCGCCTCAACAACATCACTACGAAGTGCGCCTTCATCCGCGTCGATCGCTCTGATGGAACCCTGGTCTGGCCCGCCCCCCACGAAATCGGCTACTCCAAATGCAACAACATCTAACGCGCTGCACCTGGGCCGAATCCGACCCGCTCCTTCGCTCCTATCACGACGAAGAGTGGGGCATCCCGCAGCACGACAGCCGCATGCTCTGGGAAATGCTCATGCTGGAGGGTTTCCAGGCCGGTCTCTCCTGGCTCATCATCCTGCGCAAGCGGGACACCTTCCGCAAAGCCTTCAAAAACTTCGACCCGAAAAAGGTCTCCGCCTTCACCGAAAAAGACATCGCCCGCCTCCTCGAAGACCCCGGCATCATCCGCTCGCGCGCCAAGATCGAAGCCACCATCAACGGCGCCCGTATCTATCTCGAGATGCAGAAATCCGGCGAAGACTTCTCCACCTTTGTCTGGTCGATGGTCGGCGGCAAACCCATCATCAACACTTCCGGCCACGTCCCCGCCAAAACCGATCTCTCCGAGCAAATCTCCGCCACTCTCAAGAAGCGCGGCTTCAAATTCGTCGGCCCGGTCATCGTCTACGCCTGGATGCAGGCCACCGGTCTCGTCGACGACCACTCGCCCACCTGTTTTCGCCGCAAGGCCTGAGCATATTTCCGCTGCATCGCATACCCTTGTAGACGATGACCACTCAACCCCAGCACATCCTTATCACCGGCGGAGCCGGCTACGTCGGCGGCACGGTCGCGCGTCTTCTCCTCGCCGAAGGCCACCGCGCCACCATCGTCGACAACTTCATCCACTCCAAGCCCAGCGCCCTCCCCGAGGCCGCCACCTTCGTCGAAGCCGATATCGCCGACGCCGTCACCATGACCCGCATCCTCAGCGCCGAGAAGTTCGATGGCATCCTCCACTTCGCCGCGCTCATCGAAGCCGGCGAGTCCATGAAGGACCCCGGCCTCTACTTCCGCGCCAACACCTCCGCCACCCTCGCGCTGCTCGACGCCGTCGTCGCCACCGGCACCCAGAACCTCGTCTTCAGCTCTACCGCCGCTGTTTACGGCGAGCCCGAATCCACCCCGATCCTCGAAACCGCGCGCCTCGCCCCCACCAACGCTTACGGCGAATCCAAACTCCTCGTCGAGCGCATGCTCGCCTGGTTCCACCGCATCCACGGGCTGCGGTACGCCACGCTCCGCTACTTCAACGTCGCCGGCGCCATCCCCGGATACGGCGAAGCCCACGAGCCCGAGTCGCACCTCATCCCCATCATCCTGGACGTCGCCCTCGGCCGCCGCCGCTCCATCGCAATCTACGGCGACGACTACCCCACCCCCGACGGCACCTGCATCCGCGACTACATCCACGTCGAAGACCTCGCCCGCGCGCACCTCCTTGCGCTCGGCGCGCTCCACCAGCAGTCCACGCAGCCCGATGCCACACCCCTGCTCTACAATCTCGGCAATGGCCGCGGGTTCTCCGTTCGAGAGGTCATCGAGGCTACCCGCCGCGTCACCGGCCACCCCATTCCGGTCGACACCCACCCCCGCCGCCCCGGCGACCCCGCTGTCCTGGTCGCCAGTTCGGCTAAAGCCCAGCAGGAGCTCGGCTGGCACCCCACCCACACCACCCTCGACGACATCCTCGCCACCGCGTGGACGTGGCACAAGCAACTCCACTCCTAGAGGCCACCCCACCCCTCTCCCTGCCATCCAACCAAGGCAAGGAGAACGACTATGACCTTTACACGTCTGGCCGCTACACTCACGCTTTCAGCCGCGCTTTGCGGAACCGCTATGGCGCAGATCAACACGGAAACCACCAAGCAGGACGCCAAACAGGCCGAGCGGGACCACAAAGCCAACGAGGCTCAGGCCAAAGCCGACAAGGCCCAGGCCAAGGCCCTGAAGAGCGACAAGGTCAAGAAGGCCGCCAAGAAGCAGGACAAGGCCAACGCCGCCGCCGAAAAGGCCGCCGAATCCCAAACACCTCAGCCCTAAGCCCGAAGTACAAACAGAAGAGCAGGGCCACCTCGGCCCTGCTTTCTGTTCCGCCAGGTAGCTTCCGTTAGGAACGTACCGAGAAGACGATCTTCCCAATCCCCTCCGTCTCATGCTCGTCCCACAGCGTTTCAGGAGACCAGAGCGTCTTCACGGCAGCAATCTGCGACTTGATCTTGCCCTCTGTGACCAGCGCTGCGAAGGCATCAAGCCCTTCCGTAGTGACATTGGTCTCGACGAACTTCGCTTCGATGCCGAGGCGTTCTGCCTCTTCCGCAATGGGCGGACGGTTCGCAGTTACAGCAACTCCACCCTTCTTCACGAGTGCGTAGGACGCCGCCACCGTGTCTGCTCCGATCAGGTTGAGCACAGCGTCAACCTGCGGAATATCTTCCAGTCGCTCCTGTGACAGGTCGATGACGCGTTCGGCTCCGAGCTCTTGAAGGGCGGAGACTTTGCTCCCCCGGGCAGTCGCGATGACTTTGACCCCGGAGTTCTTCGCCAGCTGTATCGCCAGCGTGCCGACTCCACCGGAAGCGCCGAGAATGAGTAGCGTCTGTCCGGCCTTGACCTTCGAGAGTTCGATCATCTGCATAGCCGTCTGACCGACGACAGCGATCGCAGCTCCTACTTCCGCCGAGATAGAAGTTGGCCTGTGCGCGAGGCTCGCAGCGTTCACCAGAACGAACTCCGCATACGCGCCCGCTTCTCTCGTATAGCCGAACACCTCATCGCCCACTTTGAAGTTCGTGACACCCTCACCGACGCCCGCTACGCGGCCGGCAACATCGCCTCCGGGTGTCCACGGAAACTGAAGCTGGAAGACCTGACGGAGGAACCCCTGGCCACGCCCCGGATCAACGCGGTTCATACTCGTGTAGTAGTTCTCGACAAGTACCTGTCCAGGCCCGGGGCTCGGAACTGGAACTTCGTCGATGTGGAGAGGTGCTCCATAATCACTGATGCGTAGTGCTCTCATTGTCTTCTCCTTCTCGCCCCGGAAGTGATGGGCTGGTGCGGTCGGCACAATACAAGAGATGTCTGGGCATGTAACCCGGAACCAACATTTAATGGAAAGTACCGTTCCATTTATGGGATGATGCCGCTGATTCTGTAACGGAAGAAAGCAAGGCTTGGTACGGTCAACGCTACTTATGGGTCGCAGCCACATTGTTCAACGCGGCCTCAAAGTTCTCCTTCAGAAAGGAGACGAGCTTGCGAACCCGTTCAGGCTGTAGCTCAGAAGGGGTCACAGCAAAGAGGTGCGCTGGCGTGCCTTCCCAGTCACTGAGCACTCTGACGAGGCCATCTCCGAATCCCGGATGCAACGCAAGAAAGTCCGGAAGCAGTGCGATGCCCATGCCCTCCTTCGCGAACCTCGCGAGCATCCCAACCGAGTTCGCCGTGGCGGGTCCGCTCACCGTCACGGTCCTGCGATCACGTCCGCGATGCAGTTCCCACTTGCTGAGCGGTTCTCCGTGCACGGAGCGAAGACATGAATGTTCACTCAGTTGTTGTGGTTCCTGGATCTTTTGCTTCCGCAGATACTCCTTCGAGGCGAAGAGGCGACGCGCAAATGTGCCGATCCGGCGAGACCAGAACGACGAATCCGGCAGGCGCAGTTGATGTCCCACCCAGACCGCGATATCCAGACTCTCCGCAAGCAGGTTTGGATGGCCGCTGATCGATAGAACCTCAATCGATGTTCCGGGGTTCTCCAGCATGTAGCGCGCGAACAGCGGAACAAAAATGGTCTGTGCCAGATCGAACGGTAGGCCCACGCGTATATGCCCGGATGCTCGAGAGGCAATCTCCGCCACGTCCTCCTGGATGCGCTTCGCTTCGGCGATAAGCGGTCTGGATTGCTCGTAGCACGCTTTGCCTGCCTCCGTCAGAGTGAACATTCGTGAAGAACGATGGATCAGCTGGAAACCCAACTCCTGCTCCAGCGCACTGATGCGTCGTGAGAGGGTTGACGCGGGCATTCCCAATGCCGCCGCCGCCCGGCCGAAGTTGCCTGTGTTGGCGACCTCAACGAACAGTGCCAGATCAGCAAGAAAACGCATGGAACCCCTCCTACTTCCGTATCTTGAGCGTAAGGGTATTCAGTCGCCCCATGAGGCCCTCGTGTAAGCAACCCCTGCTTCTTCGTGAAGCACTTATCGTTGATATGGCGAATGAAAACTGGTGGGCCCACCAGGACTTGAACCTGGAACCAGCGGATTATGAGTCCGATGCTCTAACCATTGAGCTATAGGCCCGGCTGCCAGCCTCATCAGCTGGCCCGTTGCATTCACTTCGCCGCGACCACCCGCGCATCCCGCCACCGTGGCTTGGAGCATCTGGCGCACTTCAACTGAGTGTATCCGACGAACGCTGCGATAGTCTCTCCGTCGCCGTTTCCGTGTTCATACCCGGTAGAGTCACATGCCGGAAAACCCCACAAAGGCCCCCAAACCAGCCCATCCTTTGTCGCCTGACACACTTTAGTCATAGTCGTAACCCGATACTTTTCAACGAAGTAATCCCATTTTGGTGACTTTAAAACTTTGGTAATACCGCCCTTAATCTTGACAAAAGTGTGAAACAGTGTTGTATGCGAAATTTCCTCAAGACATTGCTCCTCGCCGCTCTTCTTCCCGTTGGCGCGAGCGCGACCAGCTACAACCCGGTCGCGGACTTCTCGACGACCAACAACCCGAACGGTGTCTGGTCTTACGGCTACGGCACTCCGGGCAGCGTCACATTGTTCACCTACAGCGGGTCGAACTTTGCTGATCCCAACTTCACCTACCCTGTCACCTATTGGGCTCCCGCTGTGAATGGCTTTCCGGTACTCGGAATATCGCCGGGCTTCAACATCGGCACGGTGAATATGCCTGCCAATGAGCTGTTTATGCATCCCGGTCCCAGCTCGGACGTCATGCTGTTCTTCACCGCACCCCATACCGGCACCTACAACATCACGGGCGCCTTCACCCGCCGCGACACCACGGACGGCGCCGGCGACGGCACAACGTACTCTATTCTCATCAACCAGATGAACCTCGGCAGCATCTCTTCCGGTCTCACCTACGGCGCGACCCAGCCCTTCTTCGGCGGGGTTTTCCTGAACGCCGGAGATGTTCTGACCTTTGACGTCAACAACAACCGCAGCTACTTCTACGATTCCACCGGCCTCTTGCTGGACATCAGCAGCTCATCGCCTGTCCCGGAGCCTTCCTCGCTGGCATTGCTCGGCACCGGCCTGCTCGGCATTACTGGCCTCGTCCGTCGCCGCCTGAAGGCCTGACGAACCGCTCCAATCTGCATCGAAAGGCCGGCCCCGGGCCGGCTTTTTCGCGCCTCTGCGCCGGCAGGCCGCGGTCGATTTCGCATTGTTCCCCGTCATCCAGGCCTGAGGGATATCGCGTGCATTCCGTAAGTGGTGGTGTAGTTCACCTGATGCGTCGTCGCGTCCAGCGGCCGCAGTGGTTTGAGCAGCACCTTGCGGGGGCGATATCGCCCGACGTGAAGGCAGCGCGAACGGCGCAAATTGCCGGAGGAGAGCCTAGCGTTGCCCGAGACATGTAAGATGGCTGGCGAGCTGTCTGACAGATTTTGCGATTTGATTGAGGTGAGCGATGCGTTTAGCAGTTTTGGCAGGTGTGGCGGCGCTGGCGATGGCGCCCGGTGCGTGGGCGGTGGGCATGACGTGCAACGTGCGCGAGTTCGGGGCGAAGGGCGATGGCGTCACCAAGGACACGGCGGCGATCCAGAAGGCGATTGACGCCTGCGGGGGCAAGGGTGGCGGCGGCACGGTGAAGCTTTCAGGCGGCGTGTTTGTGAGTGGGCCGATCCTGCTGAAGTCGAACATTACGCTGTGGGTGGATAAGGGAGCGACGCTGCTGGGGTCGCCCGACCGCGCGGATTACCCGGCGTGGACCTTTGCGCGGCACGATACGGTGATGCCGCTGGTGGGCTCGCGCAATGCGGAGAACCTGGTCATCACCGGTGGCGGCACGATCGACGGCAACGGCCACATCTGGTGGGAGTATGTGAAGGGCGTCAAAGATTCGGGCGTGCTGGGGACGGATCATCCGCGGCCGATGGGCCTGGTGTTCGACCACTCGAAGCACATCAAGGTGACCGACATTACGGTGCAGAATGCGGGCTTCTGGCAGATCGTGCCGTACTACTCGGATGACCTGGAGTTTCGCAACATGCGCATCCTTGCGCCGCACTCGCCGAATACGGACGCGATCGATCCGTTCAGCTCGTCGAACATCGTGATCGACCACGTGTTTTCAAGCGTGGGCGACGACAACATTGCGATCAAGTCGGGCGCGATCAACTCGCCGGGGCCGGATGATCCTTCGAAGAACATCACGATTACGGACTGCACGTTTGAGAACGGGCATGGGCTGTCGATCGGCAGCGAGGTCGCGGGTGGCGCGCAGAATATTCACGCCGAGCGCATTCACTTCAAGGGCACCGACCAGGGGATTCGCATCAAGGCCAACCGCGACCGCGGACATGACGTGTCGAACATATCGTTCAAGGACATCGACATGGTCGACGTGAAGACGGCGATCCTGATCAGCGAGTACTACCCGAAGGTGCTGCCCGAAGGCGACGTCGCCAGCGCGCCGGTGACGCGGTTGACGCCGCATTTCCACGACATCACCATCGAGAACGTGAAGGCTACGGGAAGCAGTGTTGCGGGCGTGATCGTTGGGCTGCCGGAGTCGCCGGTCGACCACCTGGTGCTGAAGAACGTGCACATCGCGGCGAAGACGGGCATGGTGATCGGGTATGCCGATGCGGTGTTCGAGGATGTGACGGTGACGCCGGAGCAGGGTGAGGCGTTCAAGACCGGCGCGGGTGTGAATGTGAAGGGGCTGCCTGCGAAGTAGGATTCCCTAAATGCGCTTTAGTTCTCCGAAGGCTTCTCGATGTGATCGATCACGAGAAACTGCACAGGGCCTCTCGAGGGCTCGAGCTTCAGGCCAAGCTGGTCCTGAATCGCCCTGTCCAGTGTTGGCAATGGGTCCATATCATCCGCGCTCCTGTCGCTCAGCCGGGTGCCGTGGTATCGCAGCGTAAAGTCATATTTGCCGGTAAGCCCGGTCTTATCCGACACTGGATGGCCGAACTGCGACGCCAACATTTGAGCAATGTCGTCGATTGAACATCCATGAGCAATGAAGTCGAACCCAACACCGCTGCTGCCCTTTTGGTACAGAGGAGGTATGGGTTCGTCACCCCAGGCTTTGAGCTCCTTGGCACTTGGCGGCTCATTCTTTGCAGCGGTCATCTTGGGTCCCTTCTTCGACACAACCAGATTGTAGGTTTCCCCTTCTCGCGTCTCCCAATGCACCTTTAGCTTGAAGCGATCAGCGAGCAGCGCTTGCAACATATGCTCCTGTTCAAGCTTCTCCTGCTTTTCATTCAGCTTGGCGAGACGTTCATCGGCAGCGCTATCCGACTTGGCCTGTATGTTGAACAGCGCCCGCCACGCTGGCAGGCCCGATAACTGATCCCATCGGACATCGAACGCGAATGTCAGGAGATTTTGGATATCGTAATTTTCTATGCGGAGAGAACTGGAGTGAGGAAGGAACGACGCGCTGAGTGCGTAGGAATCCGCGGGCGGGCTCTCCCGGACTGATGCCACGTCGAACGTCAACGTCGGCACATACGCCTTGCCCTCAGATGTCACAGACTTAGCGTCGGGCTGCGCGCCCGATTGGGCGAACGCGAGCGGCGTGACGATTGCAGTCCCCACCGAAGCGAGCAACAGCAAGTTGCGGACTGAACCCAATGTGCATCTCAACGTGTTCGCCATCGGTCCTTTTCTCCAAGGCCTATCCAGCCGATTCGCCGGGCTGCCCAATCATTGTCATTACGTCAGCGTCCGCTTGCCGAAGATCGCGGTGCCAATGCGGACGGTCGTCGATCCTTCTTCAATGGCCACCCGAAAATCATTGGACATGCCCATCGAGAGTTTGGTGAGCTTCGGGAAACGGACGGCGTGCTCGTCGCGCAGGCGACGCAGCTCGCGGAAGTAGGGGCGTGCGGTTTCGGGGTCTTCGCTCCATGGCGGAACGGTCATGAGGCCGTGGGCTTCAATGTGCGGCAGCGGAGCGATAGCTTCGAGCAGCGCGCCGAGCTCCTCGGGAGCAAGGCCGTGCTTGGACTCCTCGTGCGAGAGCTTCACTTCGATGAGCACCGGCAGCGTCTTGCGGAGAGCCTGCGCGGCGTTGTTCAGGCGCTCGGCGGTCTTGACGGAGTCGAGCGTGTCGACGGCGTGGAACATTTCGGCGGCCTTCCACGTCTTGTTGTTTTGGAGCGGGCCGATGAGGTGCAGCTCGATGCCGTCGAGCGCGCCGACGGAGGCGATCTTGGCCTGCATCTCCTGCACTCGGTTCTCGCCGAAGAGCCGCTGGCCGGCGGCGTAGGCTTCGATGATCGCCTCAGCGGGATGCACCTTGGAGACAGCCATCAGCGCAACGTCGGCGGGGTTGCGGCCGGCGCGCGCGCAGGCGTCCGCGATTTCGCCACGCACGCGTTCGAGATTTTCAGCGATAGACATCCGTACATAGTCTAGCGAGTTGCATCCAATCGCTCATGTGGACAATTTTGCTGCTGATTGGATCGAACATTTTCATGACGTTCGCGTGGTACGGACACCTCAAATTTCGCGAGGTCGCGCTCTGGAAAGTGATCCTGGTGAGCTGGGGCATCGCGCTGTTCGAGTACTGCCTGCAGGTGCCGGCGAACCGCATCGGCGCGCAGACGTTTTCGCCCGACCAGTTGAAGGTGATCCAGGAGGTGATTACGCTGAGCGTGTTCGGCGTCTTCAGCGTGTTTTACTTCGGCGACAAGCTGCACTGGAACCACGCTGCGGCGTTCGTGTGCCTGATCGCGGGCGCGTTCTTCATGTTCCACAAGTTCTAGCGCGCGCGGCGTCTGGCGACTGGTGCTCGCAGCGCGCTACACTGGCGGCCTATGCGATTTCGTTCCCTCGCCCTGGCCGCCGTGTTTGCGTTTCCGCTGATTTCCGCCGCTCAAAGTGGAGCGCCAACGGTTGCGGAAGCGCGCGCTTTTATTGACCGCACCAATGCCGAACTGCTGACGCTCAACACGCAGACGCAGCGGGCGGACTGGGTCGCAGTAACCCACATCACGGACGACACGGAGGCCATCGATGCCCTGGCCAATCAGCAGTTCAACTCGCGGGTGCTGGAGCTGGTGGAGCAGTCCCACCGCTTCGACAAGCTCGAATTGCCCGCCGACCTGCGCCGTCAGATGCACCTGCTCCAGATCAATGCTCCCGCCGCACCGAAGGATCCGAAGCTGCTCGGCGAAGAGACTACGCTCGCGTCGCAGCTGACGGGGATGTACGGCAAGGGCAAGTACTGTCCGCAGGGTGCGAGCGCGGATGCGTCGACGTGCATGGGCATCGACGACATCTCGAACATCATGGCGAAGTCGCGCGACCCTGAAGAGTTGAAGCGCCTGTGGGTGGGCTGGCACGCTATCGGCGCACCGATGCATGACAAGTACGCGCGCCAGGTGGAGTTGGAGAACATCGGCGCGCGCGAGCTTGGGTACAAGGACACAGGCGAGCTGTGGCGTGCGGGCTATGACATGACGCCCGCGGAGTTTTCCGCCGAGCTCGACCGCGCGTGGACGCAGCTTGAGCCGCTCTATCGCGAGTTGCATACGTATGTCCGCCACAGACTCATCGCGAAGTACGGCGCGGCGGCCGAGCGCCCCGATGGCATGATACCCGCGCATCTGCTGGGTAATATGTGGGCCCAGGAGTGGGGCAACATCTACGATATCGTCGCGCCGACCGACCCGAAGCTGACGGGGTTCAAGATGTTCGACCTCGAAGACGCGCTCAAGAAGCAGATTGCGGCGAACGATCCTGCGGGAGCGAAGGCGTTCGACGCGAGTGTTGATCAGAGCTCGGATGCGGGCCATGCTGCGCAGCTCGCCGCGGGCAAGGACATGGTGCACTATGGCGAGAACTTCTTCGTGTCGCTCGGGTTTCCCAAGCTGCCGGACACTTTCTGGCAGCGCTCGCAATTCGTGCATCCGCGCGATGCGGATGTGGTTTGCCATGCGAGTGCGTGGGACGTCGACAACGTTGACGACCTGCGCGTGAAGATGTGCATCCAGGTGAACGCCGACTACTTCACGACGGTGCATCACGAGCTGGGCCACAACTTCTATCAGCGTGCGTACGACAAGCAGCCGATGCTGTTCCGCAATGGAGCGAACGATGGGTTCCATGAGGCCATCGGCGACTCGATCGCGCTGGCTATAACGCCCGCTTATCTCAAGCGGCTGAAGCTCATCGATACGGAGCCGCCTGCCGAAGCGGACATACCGCTGCAACTGCGAACCGCGCTGGACAAGATTGCATTCCTTCCGTTCGGGCTGGTGCTGGACAAATGGCGGTGGCAGGTGTTCTCCGGCGAGACCAAGCCGGCGGACTACAACAAGGCGTGGTGGGAACTGCGCGCGAAGTACCAGGGCGTTGCACCGCCGGTCGAGCGCAGCGCAGCCGACTTCGACCCCGGCGCGAAGAACCACATCCCCACCAACGTGCCGTATGCGCGCTACTTCCTGGCACGCATTTATCAGTTCCAGTTCTTCAAGGCGATGTGCGACGCGAGCGGATACAAGGGCCCGCTGAACCGGTGCACGTTCTACGGCTCGAAGGCAGCGGGAGATAAGCTGGCGCACATGCTGGAGGCGGGGCAGTCGCAGCCGTGGCAGAAGACGCTGAAGGAGATGACCGGGACGGACCATCTCGACGCGCAACCGATGCTGGATTATTTTGCGCCGCTGTATGCGTGGCTGAAGGTGCAGAACACCGCGGCGAAGTAGCGCGACGACAAAGAGTTATAATCCTGGGTGAGGCGTGATTCCTATGTACAGCGACAAGCCGGGTATCACCTAGGTTCAGGATCAAAGTTTGTCGATGGCGGACCTGACGGCGCGCGCGTTGACATACGCATAGTGCAAGTCGCCGGTCGGGACGATCTCCGCACGCACATCCTGGATGTAAGTTTCGGTTCGCTCAGCCCTTACGGCCCACTCTTTGCCGTCCTTGATGTCGGCGGCGATAGCCTCTGATTCGGCCTTCTGAGCGTGGTGGCCTGCGGCGGCAAGGAGGCGTGCCCTATAGTTCGCGCGGTTCAGGTAAGCGGAGTGGACGTACTTGCGCCTCTGTTTGATGGGCAGCGCGGTGGCGCGATCGATAATCACGGTGAGGCTTTCGACGGCGCCTTGACAGTCCGGCGGAACGGAGTTTGCCAGCAGCCAGGCATTCGCGAACAGGGCGCCGGGTTCAAATGGGTCGGCGGCGATACTGCGAGCGAGGAAGACGCGGGACTCGGTGAGCATACCGTTGTCGTAAGCGGCAGCGCCCGTGTCCACTTTCTTCCAAACAGCGCAGTGCTGAGTGACAACCCCGCGGGCACGCAGGGCAATGGGGTCGGTGGGGTCGACCTCGAGTGCCTTATCGAAATAGAGGCGCGCGCGACGCAGGCATGCAAAGGCGTCGTTCGGAGACTCGGCCGCGACGCGCGCGGGTGGCGCAGCGGCCAGGCGGGCTTGCTCAAGCTTGCGCAAGTAGGATCCTTTGCTGAAATAGAACTGCCCGAGGCGGACGAACAAGCGCGAGACGGTGCGGCGGTTACTGATGTCCTGGCTGACATTGAAGATGTCCAGCGAGTTGATGACCATCTCATCGATGAGCGCCTGCTGAATCTGGTCGTCGTCGAGCTTGCGGAAGGTTTCTGCGGCGGTCCAGTCGCCGTCGACGGGGAGGCGGGCGTCGAGCTCGGCGAGCAGCGACTCGATACGGCGGCCGATGCCGTGGAGGGCTGGGATGTCCGTCCGAACTTCCTGGATGAACTCGTCCATGCGTGTTTTCGTTTCTGCGACCGAATCTTTGCTTTCTTCGCGTGTCTGTTGAAGACGCGCGTAGGCGGCCAGCGAGAGCACGACGACATAAAGACCGGTAAGCGTGGTGAGAGCGGTTATTAACGATTGCTGGGTGGAGGCCCGCTCCTTGAGCGTGGCGAGGTCTTCAGCTATCTGATCCTTGGACGCCTTGAGCTCTGCGGCTATGCGATCATCCTGGGCTTTGGCCTGCGTCGCGGCGTCGGTGCCCGGCGGGAAACTCACGGTAGTGATGGGGGACTTAACCGCTGCGGGTTTGGCGGTAAAGATGGCGAGAGCGGGTGGAACCAACGTAGCGGCGGCGGCCAGGCAGAGCAGCACGAGGGGAAATAATGCCAGGCGTTGCATCCAGTCGGCATGGCGGCTGAACTTGAACACGGCGGGGCTACCTCGAAGAACGTCGATGGCAGTCAGTATGTCACAACCGGAGAACTAATGATGGCCGCGTCACAGGGAGGCGCGCATAAGATCAGGGTGTCGGCATCTGCGTATCCTTCGCGGCCATCCGTGCCACCTTCTCGCGGTGCTTGCGGATGTAGTGCGACGCGATGTCGGGGTAGAACTCGCGGATCGATGTGAAGGCCACATCGCGCATGGCGGAGTAACCGAACTTCGTTGCGAGCACACCGAAGCTGGTCGCGCCGGTGGGGTAGTACTGGCGCGAGACGATCTGGGTGAGCACCTTGCCGCCGAGCCCGGCGATGTTGGGTGTCTGGCGGCCGCCGTAGGTGCGCGTCACGCCCTGGCGGCTGATGATGTAGAGCACGCGAACGGGCACGCTGCGCTCGTGACCCATGGCGTAGTAGCGCGTGTCCTCATGCAGCAGGCTGGGCAGGAACCAGGCGCCGATGTAGGTGCCGTCGGTCTTGTCGAGGAAGCCGCGCCAGGTGTACGCCCACGCGCCGCCCACGCCTTTGCCGAGCACCGGGTGCGAGTTGATGCCTTCCGCGGAGAGCGACGTGATGCCGAGGAAAATAAAGGACGAGTAGTCGAGCGACTGGTGCGTGGCGACCTTGAAGTTATATTTCCAGCCGGGAGGATGAGGCTTCGAGCCGCTGGAGACGCTGCGGAAGTTGGGCATGAAGCCGAGGATGCGATGCGGCTGCAGGCGGTCGAGCGGGATGGGAACACCGTTCGCGTCGACATCGACCTCAGGCGGCGGTGTGGGCTTCTTTTTCTTCTGATCTGAAGTGACCTCCTGGCCTTCAGAAGACGAGTCGCTGGAGAGCGCGGCAATCGGGTCGAGGTCCAGGGTGCGATAAGGCGCAGTGGACGCCATGAGCGTGGTCGACGGCGCGTCCGGCAGGACGTCGAAGGCGAAGTGCTGTGCCGGCAGTGCGGCGGCGCATCCGGCCAGGGCAAGAACGGGCAACATGCGCGAAATTTGGGGGAGCGTGGGCAACAGAACCGTCCTGTGTCGTAATCGCCGGTGGGGCGCGGGAGCAGCGGCTTTTCCGGGGGTGTTCTTGAATTAGACGTGCTTCGGTGGGTAGAGTTTCCGAAAAGTCGGAGGTTCTGGGCAGCGACGGCTACTCGTATACGGAACTGCGATGGCCGATTTGCACTACCAGCACGGTTAGTTTGTCATCTTCAATCTTGCAGACCACACGATAGTCGCCAACACGATAGCACCACAGACCGGAGAAGCTATGCCGCAGCGCCTTGCCGAAGCTGCGCGCATCCGTTGCAGTTGCGATGCGCTCGTTAAGGTAGCTATAGATCCGGCGCTGGATCGGTTTGTCGAGGTTGGCGAAATCTTGCCTGGCCTCGCGGCCAAATTCAATCAGCCAGGCCAAATTCTTTTCCAATGTCGGCAAGACTGATGCGCTCGCCCACGTTCTTGAGGCGCTCTTCGGCAGTACGCGCGAGGCGGAAGTCCTCCAGGTAGGACTGGAGAGCTTCCCGGACGAGCTCGTCTTTTCGCTCTCCGGTGAGGTTGGCGATCGCATCGAATTCGGATTCGAGTTCCGGAGAGATTTCAGTGACGCTCATATCGACCTCGGTGAGTTTAGAGTGCGACGGCTGGGACGGCATGTCAATCCGTCCGGCCCGTCCGGCCTTACCGCCCCAGCTCTTCCAGATACTTCTCCACTTCCAACGCGGCCATGCATCCCGTTCCGGCCGCTGTAATCGCCTGCCGATACCGTCGATCCTGCACGTCACCGCAGGCATAGACGCCGTGCAACTGCACGCCCTGCTGCGTGACGAAGACGTTGTGCTCGGTCTTGATGTAGCCGTCGCCGTCGAGGTCGAGTTGGCCGGCAAACATGGTCGCATTGGGGTTGTGGCCGATGCCGAGGAACATGAACTGGATGGGCAGGTCCCAGCGCTCGCCGGTCTTCTTGTTCTGGAGTTTCAGGCCGCGGACGTCTTTCTCTTCGACGCCCAGCACCTCTTCCACCAGCGTGTTATGCAGGAAGGTGATCTGCGGATGCGCGATGGCGCGCTCCAGCATGATGCGCGAGGCACGGAAGTTTTCGCTGCGGTTGATGATCGTCACCTTGCTGGCGAAGCGCGTGAGGAACAGCGCCTCTTCCATGGCGGAGTCACCTCCGCCGATCACCGCGATCTCTTTGCCGGAAGCGAAGAAGCCGTCGCAGGTCGCGCAGGAGCTGACGCCGTGGCCGATGAGCGCCTGTTCGCTGGGCAAGCCGAGCCAGCGCGCCGAGGCGCCGGAAGCGATGATTAGCGAGCGCGTCTGGATGATGTCGCGGCCGACGGTCAGCTCGAACGGCTTCTTGGTCAGGTCGACCGAGGTGAGGTGCGCCATGCGCAGCTCGGCGCCGAAGCGTGTCGCCTGCTTCTTCATGTTCTCGATCAGCTCGGGACCCTGCACGCCGTCGGGCCAGCCGGGAAAGTTCTCAACCAGCGTGGTGATGGAGAGCTGGCCGCCCGGTTCGTGGCCCTCAAGCACCAGCGGCTTGAGGTTGGAGCGTGCGGCGTAAATGGCGGCGGTGAGCCCGGAGCAACCGGAGCCTAGGATGACAGTATCGCGTACGGTGTTCTGGTCGGACATAGAGCTTTGATTGTACTTGGAGGGCAAAGGGTTCAGGGTGGCCATCCGCAGGCGCCGGAGTAACATAGTCCCATGGCAGATCTGGTGCTGGTCTATGGAATGCGGCTGCTTCCGGCCGATGAGGTGGCCGGCGTCAGCGCCGCGCCGATTACGCTCAAGAACGGCAACGAAGCGCAGGTGACGATGCATATCGTCGAAGGCACGCGCGAGCAGATCGAGTCGCAACTGCGCCACAGTATCGACGCGTTCTTCGACTTTTATCCTGAAATTTGACCGCCCAGAAGATAAGCGGCTTCTAATCCTGCGCACATGAGCGCTGTCTCGCAATAGGACAGCGCACTGTACGACTCCGGGACACGACGAAAAGTCGTGTAGGAGCGTATGCGATGGGTTTGAGCGTCTGGAAGTGGGGCTGGGTAGGTGGATTTCTGCTGTATGCCTCGCCGGGCTTCGCCCAGGCGGCCCCGGATGCCAGCCTGGCGGTGGCGCTTGCGAGCCTGACCACCCGGGCCGGCGTGGTGTTCGCCGGAGAAGTGACTGCCGTGCGCCCTGTCGGCGGCGTGGTGGAGATCGACTTTCGCATTACCCAGACCCTCAAGGGGAACGCGTCCGGCAGCTATACGTTGCGAGAATGGGCCGGCCTGTGGGCTGATGGCCAGCGGCGCTACTGGGTCGGCGAACGCACCGTGATCTTTCTGCATAGTGCTGGCAAAAGCGGCCTGAGCTCTCCGGTTGATGGCATGGACGGCGTTCTGCCTCTCACACCGGACGCCAGTGACACCCTTTCTGTGGACATCCAGCGGCTGCGTACGCGCGTGGTGCGGCCTGTGGGGATGCCGATGACCGACGCGGCTGAGCGGATGTCGCTTGCCCAGGTCGCGTCGGCCGTCAAGAACCCGTCAGCGCAAGACCCCACCACCTCACCTGTCGCCGCCCCTGCCGATCCTCCGGTGGTGGCACGGCCGATCACCAATCCTGATCCCGATCGTCTAGCGGTCCCCGTTCGCCGTCCGCCTGTGGTTCTGCAGCCTGCGCAGCCTCTCGGCCCGGCGTGGCGCGAAGACCTGCCGCAGACCCTCCGCGAGCCCCAGGCCATCTACACCCAGGAGTCCCCCAGTGATCCTCGCTAACGCCGCGGTGCTGCGCGCACGCGCTCGGTTGGCGCTGCTCTTTGTCCTTGCCCTGCTCTCCGCGTTGACGGCCCACGCCGGCGGCCCGCGCTGGTATACCGGCCAGCCTTACTACTGGGTTCAGGGTGGGCAGCCACTCGCCTTTTTCACCAACCACCCGCTCTATTACACCGACCCCGGCCCATTGAACGCGCAGATCACCCACGCACAAGCAGACGTCATGGTCGCGCAGGCCGCGGCAACGTGGAATGTACCCACATCCAGCCTCGTCCTCGCACGCGGCGGAACGCTCGCCGAACATGTTTCCAGCGCCAACACCTACTTCGACGGCACCAGCATGGTCTTCCCCGACGACGTGAAGCTGGCGAACTATCATGCCATCCCGATCGCGATCGTGTATGACACCGACGGCAGTGTGATCGACACGCTGCTCGGTTCCGGAGCGAGCAGCCCCAGCAGCTGCCGCCAGAATGGCGTTGTCGAAAGCGTCGACGGGCTCGACCCGATGGGCACCATCGACCACGCGGTGCTGATCCTGAACGGGCGCTGTGTCGGCTCTACCGCGGCCCAGCTGGCGCAGATGCAGTATCAGCTGATGCGCAAGTTCGGCCGTATCCTCGGCGTGGGCTGGTCTCAGTTGAACGACAACGTCTTCACCGGCCTGCCCGCGCCGACGGCGATCCAGCTTCAGAACTGGCCGGTAATGCACCCCATCGACGTGATCTGCGGACTGTACACCTACCAGTGCATGACTCAGCCGTTTACGCTGCGGATCGACGACCTGTCGATTCTCGCGCAGCTCTATCCCGTCACTTCCGCGAACATCACGACCGGCAAGACGCTCTCAGCCGCGGGCGCGATCTACGTCTACGGCACGGTCTCGTTTCCGACGTACCAGGGCATGGACGCGGTGAACATGGTGATGCGCCGGCAGATGTCGTTTACGAATCCGGATGCGTACCAGACCATCTCCGCTGTGACCGGCGGCGAGCACCAGCAGGTGTTCGGCAATCCCGTCACAGGGGCGCAGGTAGGCGTCGCGCAGAGCTCCGGAACGAGCGCGTACGACCACCAGGGCTGGTACATCATGCAGCGCGTGCCCATCGTCGGATACACCGGCTGGGAGTCGCTCTACCTGACCACCGAACCCATCAACCCGCTATACAGCGGCGAGTACGCCATCGCGCCCTATGTCGGGCAGCCCAAGGCGATGTCCGGCACGCCTGTGACCTTCGTTGACGGCCTCGAAATCGCCGGCCGAACCGTGCGGCTCAACTTCACCATGAGCGACGCACCTGGCACCTGCAACCCCGGCAACGACGGGCAGGAGTACGGCCCCGTCCCCGCCGACTCCAGCGGCTGGTGGACCGGTCTGCTTTGCAACACCACGCACACTTCATGGGCCGCGATCGGCGTGAAGGCCGGGCACAGCTTCACGCTCGAAACCACGGCAGTCGACGAGAACGGCATCGGCTCCGCGGCCAAGGCGCACCTGCTGATGGGCGTTTGGAACATCGCCGATCCAGGCGGCACGCTGCCCACGGTGGCCGCAACACCGAGCGCGCTGAACGGGACGGTGGCCGGCATGACGCAACTCCACATGGACGCAAACAGCGCGCCGCAGACTTATCGCGTCGCCATCGCCGATGAACGCGGCGACGGACGGCCTGACTTCGCCTACAAGGCACGCTTTCTCTACGCCGACACCATCTCGCCTGTACAGGTAGGCCCTGCCGGCGGCCGCATCACGATTACGGGCCAGGGATTTCGCAACGGCAACATCGTTACGGTGAACGGCGTTCGGGCGACAGTGGTGAGCTGGAGCGCAACGCAGATTGTCGCGACCGCACCCAACATCCATTCGGCTAACATGACGGCCACAGGATTTGCCGATATATCCGTGACGGATGCAGGAACGGGTGGAACCACGGTCATCCAGTCGGCGCTGAGCTACGGCGGCGCAGGCGCAGACTCAATTGTCCTGACATCCGCTCCCGCCCAGGTGCAGACCGGGACGGCGTCTGCGACAGCGTTCATGGTGCGGGTGTACTCGCCGGATGGGGTCACTCCCGCGGGAGGTGCAACAGTGCAAGTCGTAGCAACCGGCGCTGCGGCGACGTTCTCCGCCTGTGGCGCGGCGATGTGCACACTGACGACGAACGCCAGCGGCCTTGCGCAAACTTATCTCACGGCCACGGCCGCCGGAAGCATCACGCTTACGGCGACCGAGCAGAGCAGCGGCACTTCGGTGCAGGCAACCGTCAACGCGGTGCTTCCTCCGGACACGATCGCGCTGGTCTCCGCGCCCAGCCAGGTGCTTACTGGAACCACCTCTACAACGGCCTTCGCCGTACGCGTCATGCTGGGAGACGGCGTAACACCCGCGGCCGGCGCGACAGTTCGCTTTGCTGCCACCGGCGCCGCAACGACATTCGCGGCGTGCGGGGCTGCATCATGCACGCTTACGACAGACGCGAGCGGCATTGCGCAGAGCTTCATGACCGCCACCGCAGCGGGCAGCATCACGCTCACAGCGACCGAGCAGAGCGGCGGCGCGTCACTGCAGGTGAGCGTCACTGCGGTGCTTCCTCCGGACATCATCACGCTGGTCTCCGCACCGTCGCAGGTGCAGACCAGCACCGCATCGACGACGGCGTTTTCCGTCCGCGTCATGCTCGGCGACGGCGTCACACCAGCCTCCGGAGCAACCGTACAGTTCACCGCAACCGGCGCGGCTGCCACGTTTTCCGCATGCGGCCAGGCGTCCTGCACGGTGACAACGAACTCCAGCGGCATCGCGCAAACCAACGTCACGGCAACAGCCACCGGCACGATCACGCTGACCGCCACCGAGCAGAGCAGCGGCAACTCGGTGCATGCGACGGTGAATGCGGTGCTTCCTCCCGACACCATCGCGCTGGTCTCCGCGCCCGCGCAGGTCCAGACCGGGACAGTATCGAGCACCACCTTCAGCGTCCGCGTGATGCTGGGCGATGGCGTCACACCCGCCGCCAACGCCTCGGTTCACGTCGTTGCTACTGGCGCCGCTGCGACCTTGGCGGCCTGCGGAAGCGCCTCCTGCACGGTCAACACCGACAGCAGCGGCATCGCGCAGAGCTTCCTTACCGCAACCGCGGCTGGTGTCGTCACGCTGACGGCTACCGAGCAGAGCGGAGGCGCGTCCGTGCAGGCGACAGTGAATGCCGTGCTTCCGCCCGACACAATTGCGCTCGTCTCCGCGCCCACGCAGGTGCAGACCGGCATCGCTTCGACAACCGCCTTCGCCGTCCGCGTGCTTCTGGGAGACGGCGTGACACCGGCATCGGGTGCGACCGTTCACTTCGTCGCGAGCGGCGCAGCCTCCACCTTCGCCGCCTGCGGAGCCGCTTCGTGCACCTTGACGACCAACGCCAGCGGCATCGCGCAAACCTTTCTCACGGCCACCGCTGTCGGCAGCATCACCCTCACCGCAACCGAACAGAGCAGCGGCGCTTCCGTACAGGCCACGGTGAATGCCGTGCTTCCGCCCGACACGATAGCACTGGTCTCCGCGCCATCGCAGGTTCAAATCGGCAGCGCGTCTACGACTGCTTTCTCTGTCCGCGTGATGCTGGGCGACGGCATCACACCCGCAGCGGGAGCGACGGTGCACCTGGTGGCAACCGGCGCGGCGGCAACTTTCTCCTTATGCGGAGCGGCGTCCTGCACCGTCACCACGAATGCCAGCGGCATCGCGCAGACGTTCCTCACGGCGACCGCAACCGGGACCATCACCCTCACGGCGACCGAGCAGAGCAGCGGCAACGCCGTGCAGGCGACGGCTAACGCGGTGCTTCCGCCCGACACCATCGCGCTCGTATCCGCGCCGACGCAGGTACAGACCGGAACAATCTCCGCTGTGGCGTTCAGCGTTCGCGTACTGCTGGGCGATGGGGTCACGCCGGCCGCTAACGCTTCCGTTCACTTTACGGCGACAGGGGCAGCCGCAAACTTCTCCGCTTGCGGAAGCGCCTCGTGCACGCTGACGACCAACGCCAGCGGCATCGCGCAGAGCCTCCTTACGGCGACTGCCGCCGGCACCATCACGCTTACAGCCACCGAACAAAGCGGCGGCGCGTCAGTCCAGGCCAGTCTTACGACTGTGCTCCCTCCGGACACAATCGCTCTCGTCTCCGCGCCCGCGCAGGTTTTCACCGGAACGATCTCGGGCACGGCCTTCGCTGTCCGCGTGATGCTCGGCGACGGTGTGACGCCGGCTGCCGGCGCGACGGTGCACGTGCTCGCAACAGGAGCCACTGCAACCTTCGCCGCTTGCGGTGCCGCGTCCTGCATCCTCACTACCAACTCCAGCGGCATCGCGCAGACCAGCATCACGGCCTCGGCCACGGGCTCCATCACGCTCACGGCAACCGAGCAAAGCAGCGGCACTTCCGTGCAGGCGAGTGTGAGCGCCGTGCTTCCTCCGGTCCTGTTCGTCTCGACACAAACCGCACCGCACTACCTGGCTGCCGGCGCAGCGGCAAGCTGGACCTTCAGTGTTGCGGCCACGCAGAACGGCAACCCCGCCACAGGCCAGCCGGTAGCATGGAGCGCCTCCGCCGGGTTGTCACTGAACTCGGCTTCGGGCGGGCTCGACAACTACGGTGCGGCAACGGTGACTGTCTCTACCACCGGTCTCGCGGGCGGTGCGCAGGCCACAGTGCAGGGATGCGTCTGGACGACAGTCTGCGCAACCGCCTCGGCATTCGGTATCGACCCGTCGCAATGGATGGCGACCGTCACAAGCGGGACGGGGCAAAGCCTGCAGGCGGCCCAGACGCTTGCGCCGGTGGTTCTGCAGGTTACGGATCTCGCCGGACATCCGGTGGAGTTGGCGTCCGTAAGCGTGTATCAGACGATGACGGCGTGGGAGGGCATCTGCCCCTCAACCGGACGCTGCCCAGCCGCGCCGGTGCTGACCGCCTCGCAAACGACACTGACGACGGACTCGAGCGGTAACATCAGCATCACGCCGCTGGAGCTTCCGGGCGTGGCATCGGTCGTGCACATTGCAGCCGTGACGGGCACGCAAGGCTTCGCCTCGCTGTCGCTAAGCAAGACCCCATAGAACGCGGCGCTATACCGGTTCAACCGGGATAAGGCCGTCGTAGGCTACGCGCCGCCGGATCGCGGCGACGCCGAATCCCGCGATGTACACATAGCAAATCGCCGGAATGATGAAGGACGGCTGCAGGCCGATGCGATCAGCGAGCAGGCCCTGCAACTTGGGCACGATGGCCCCGCCAAGGATCGCCGCGACCAGCAGGCTCGAGCCCTTGCTGGTGAGCGGGCCGAGATCCTGGATGCCGAGCGTGAAGATCGACGGGAACATGATGCTGTTGCAGAGGCCGACCAGCAGCACGGCGACCATCGCCGTGTGGCCGGTCGTCAGCAACGTGACCACCACCAGCACAAACGCGCCCAGACCGCATAACCCGACCAGCCATCCGGTCTTGATCTTCTGCAGGATGGCCGAGCCGATGAAGCGGCCCACCATCGCGCCGCCCCAGTAGAAGCTGAGGTAGTAGCCGGCCTGGCTTTCGACCAGGTTGCCGATCTTCGGCAGACCCATGTAGCTGACCAGCAGGTTGCCGATGGAGACCTCAGCGCCTACGTACACGAAGATGCCCACAGCCGCGGCGATCAGCCATGGATGCCGCCAGATGGAGTCGGGGCGGGAGAGGGCCTCGGCAAAGGCGCCGGGGCGGAAGTCCTGCGTGTTCTCGGACACGCCTGTGGTGGTGCGCAGCTTGATCGCGGCCAGCGCGAGCGCCAGCAGCGCCAGCGCACACGCGATGAGCAGGTACGGCACGCGGACGGTCGAAGCCTGTTCGGCGCGGTAAATCTGCCGCTGAATTTCCGACATGATCCTGATCTGGTCGGCGGACGCCGGCGCGGCCGCGTTGTGCAGGATGAGCGCCGTGCCGACGGCGGGCGCGATGAAGGTGCCGACCGAGTTGAACGCCTGCGCGAGGTTCAGGCGGCTGGCGGCTGTGGCGGCCGGGCCAATCACCGTGACGTACGGATTGATCGCGACCTGCACGATCGTCATGCCGGCAGCGAGCACCACCAGCGCTGTAAGAAAGAGCGGGAACTTGGCGTAGTGCGCGGCGGGGAGGAAGCAGAGCGCGCCCGCAGCCATAACCAGCAGGCCCACAATCATCGCTTTCTTGTAGCCGAAGGTCTCCACGAGCTTTCCGCCCGGATAGCTGAACACGAAGTAGGAGCTGAAGAAGTAGAACGGGATTGACTGCACTTCGGAGTAGTTGAGCGCGAAGATCGACTTGAGGTGGGGGCTGACGACGTCGTTCAGGCAGGTAAGGAATCCAACCATGAAGAACAGGGCCGTGGCCACCGACATGGCGCGCTTGTCGGTCCTGATCTGGTAGTTCTCGCCGATTCCGGGCGCAGTAACATTCTGTACGGCCAAGTGGGTCTCCTGAGGTGTCGAGCCTGAATTCCGGCGCAACCAGCGCGCGCGGTGGGTTCGCTCTAAGCATAAGGCCTTGAGGCAGGAAACGGCGAAGCGGGGCCGTTCAGGCGCGCAGGCGGCTGCGCAGGTCGCCGGCAAGCTCGACGATGCGGCGCAGCTTGGGCTCCTGCTCCGACGTGGCATCGCGGAGCGCCAGTTGCGACTCCAGCAGCAAGCCGGTCAGTGAGGCGCCGAGGTCGTTCTGCAGCGAGACCAGTGCCGCCGCCTTGGCGCGTACGCCATCTTGCGCGCGGTGCGCCACAGCCGAGCGCACCTGGCGAACGATCCTCGGAGCACGCGAGATGGTGAAGTTCAGCTCGATGACCGGGGCCGTGCCTGCGTTCTGGTAGAGCAGGTCGGCGCCCCGGGGATCGAGTTCGGCAAGCGCCTCTTCCAGTACGACAGCGGTGAACTCGCTGCGACGCAGCGCGGCCAGGCCGGCGCGGCGATGCGGCGCGATCTCCACCACCGCGTCCAGTTCGACGCGCAGTGCATCGGCGACGGGTTCGGCTGCGAGAGTGGGAGCGATGATCAGAATGGAGTGCGGCATGATGTGATCCTCCGGGGTCGAAGGGCTCAGGGCCCGGAAATTAGAGGAAGCCGGGCCAGCTTAATCGCTGAGTCCCAGCTCCCGATCCATCGCCTCGTCCGCAAGCCCGTACTCCTTGAGCTTGCGGTAGAGCGTGGTCTTGCCGATGCCGAGCAGCTTCGCGGCCATCAGTTTGTCGCCGTTCAGCTGCCGGATGGTGTTGAGGATGGCCTGCTTCTCCATCTCGGCGATAGAGAGCACCTGCGGAGTATCGGTCACCGCCGCCACGATCGCGGCGGCGTTCGCGGCGCGGTCGCGGTGGAACTGGTGGTCCTGCAACTGCGTGGGAAAGTCGCCCATGTGCAGCACTGGGCCGCTCGAAAGCGCGCAGGCGCGCTCAATCGCGTGCTCCAGCTCGCGCACGTTGCCGGGCCAATCGTACTCGGTCATCAGGCGCAGCGCGTCGTCGGCGAAGCTGTAGGTGAGGCCGTTCTCGCGGCGCATACGTTCCAGCGTGTTGGCCGCGAGCAGCGGGATGTCGGCCTTGCGATCGCGCAGCGGAGGGATGCGGACGTTGACCACGTTGAGCCGAAAGAACAGGTCTTTGCGGAAGCGGCCCTGCTCCACCATCTGGTGCAGGTCGCGGTTGGTCGCGGCGAGTATGCGCGCGGAGATGGGCACGGAGTGGGTCGCACCCACCGGCCGGACTTCCTTCTCCTGCAGCGCGCGCAGCAGCTTGGCTTGCAGGTCGAGCGGAAGCTCGCCGATTTCGTCGAGGAACACCGTGCCGCCTTCGGCCGCGACCAGCAGGCCTTCCTTGGCGCGATTGGCCCCGGTGAACGCGCCCTTCACGTAGCCGAACAGCTCGCTCTCGATCAACGTCGGCACCAGCGAACCGCAGTCGACGGGGATGAACGGCTTGTCGGCATTGGTTCCGTTGAAGTGTATGGAGCGCGCGACGATCTCCTTGCCGGTGCCGGATTCCCCGAGGATCAGCACCGGATGCGACGTGAACGCGACCTTGGAGAGTATGCGGTAGAGCTTCTCCATCTCCGGCGTGCGGCCGATCAGGTTGCCCATGCCCTGCTGGGTGCGCAGCCTCTCGCGCAAGGCACGCGACTCCATGTCGAAGTGACGGCGCTGGGCGCTGCGCTCCAGCACGGTCGCGAGTTCCTCGAGCGCGAAGGGCTTGGTGAGGTAATCGTTGGCTCCGGTGCGCATCGCTTCGACGGCCGAGGCGACTGTGGCAAAGGCCGTCATCACCACGACTGCGGCTTCCGGGTACTTCGACTTGACCTCCTCCAGCAGCAGCAGGCCACCGCCGCCGGGGAGCTTCAGGTCGAGCAGCATCAGGTCGACCGGGTAGCGCTGCAGGTGAACCCGCGCGGCCGGCACCGAGTCCGCAACGTGCGTGATGAAGCCCATACCGGTGGCGATCTCGGCGCAGGCGTTGCGCACCGCTGCGTCGTCGTCGACCACCAGCAGTTGCAGCGAGGCGTGACGGGCCGTGGTGGCGGGAGCGTTGAGCGAAAACGTGCCGGGCGCGCGGGTTGCAAGCGAATGGTCCGCCGGAGCGAGTTGTAGTGCAGAGTCGAGCTTGGGTGTCAGCATGGGAGAGAGGTTCCTTTGTGGTTGGCGCGCGTCTGTCTGGAGCTCGACATGTGGGAGGCGGGGTCTGCTGCGACAGTGCCGGGAATGCTTGCGGGGGCAGGTATGGGCCACTGTATCCGTAACGTGGTCTGCCGCTCTGGCACCACGGAGATGGAAAGTGTGCCGCCGCTAGATTGCACTAACTCATTGACAACATGGTGGCCAATCCCGGCGCGAGCCCTGGGTGGCAGCGGCTGTGGTCTAAGGAAGGCCTTCACCATCTCCGGCGACATGCCCGGTCCGTTGTCGGTCACCGTCAGGCTCAGCTGCCTGGCATTCCCTGCGACCGCGATGTGAATCTCGCCCGCGATCGCCTCTCCCGCGGCGTTTCTCGCCGGGTGACCGTGCAGCGCCGTGATGGCGTTGCGGGTCAGGTTCACCAGAATCCGCTCCAGCACCTCTGCCCGGAACGGCAGTTGCGGCAGATGGTGCCCAATCGTGACTGTCAGCATCACTTCCGGCGCGGCCATAGACCGCAGCAGGGGGGTGAAGTCATGCACTACGGTGGCAGGGTATAGCGGCTGCGACCTTGCGATAATATCGGCCTCCGGCACCAGCGCTGGGAGGTCGTCCCCGTCCCGCCGCTCCAGCAACAGCCGGCCGATCAGGACTTGGCTGCGCTGGGCGACCAGCTTCAACTCACGCGCGTAATGCTGGTGCTTGGGTCGCAGCACGCCAGGCATGCCGAGGAGGTCGCTGTAAAGGACCAATGCCTCCAACAGGTTTCCTGCGTCGTGCGCGAGGCCGGGTCCTTCGGCGATGGAAGATGGACCGGCGTGGTTTAGGTTCCGTGCGGCTGGACTACTCAGCGGGCGTGCCTGCATGGGGGTATTGCTCCGATTTGTCGGTAAACTACATTACCATCGACGGTTACCTATAATCACGTCAAGTACCAAACCGGAACCCTCACGTATGTATCTGAAAACATTGAAACCACTAGTTTTCCCAACGCATAGCCGCGCAGCCAGTCACTCCCAAAACGGAATCGATGCCTTTGCGAGATCGGCGCAAGCTACTGATTGCATGGGTCATAGCTCAATTCCTTAATCGGACCTGATTCTTAAATGGCACTCATGCAACGACTTCGGGAAAACAACATTAGAGTTCCTATAATGAATCTCATGACAGATAAAGATCCGGCGCGAACGCCACCGGAAGTGCTTAGAAATGCCAATCGCGCCGCCGATCAGGGCCGCTCCCTGCGGCTGACGCCCGGGTTTGTGCAAACGGCCGAGGGGTCGGTGCTGATCGAAGTGGGCCACACCCGCGTGCTGTGCAACGCGACCATCGAGAACGGCGTTCCCGGCTGGATGCGCAACTCCGGCCGCGGCTGGGTTACGGCGGAGTACGGCATGCTGCCTCGCGCCACGCTCACACGGACCGCCCGGGAGGCCGAACGCGGCAAAATCGGCGGCCGGACACACGAGATTCAGCGCCTCATCGGCCGCAGCCTCAGGTCGGTCGTCGACATGAAGCTGCTCGGCGAGCGCACCATCATCCTCGACTGCGACGTTCTGCAGGCCGACGGCGGCACCCGCACAGCCGCAATCACCGGCGCGTGCACGGCGTTGGCGCTGGCACTCAACAAGCTGGTCGAGGCGGGCACGTTGAGGACTTCGCCTCTGCTGCAGATGGTGGCCGCGACATCTGTCGGGGTGGTCGACGGCCGCGTCCTGCTGGACCTGGCGTACGAGGAAGACTCGCGCGCGGAAGTCGATATGAACGTGGTGATGACCTCCGCCGGCGGTCTGGTCGAAACCCAGGCCACAGCCGAGAAGGGCACGTACACCCGTGCGCAGCTGGACGAAATGCTGGATATCGCCGATAAGGGCATCCGCGATCTGCTGGCCGCGCAGACGGCGTGCCTGCTGGCGGAGGGCAAATGAGGTCTCTGATGAAACGATGGCTTACGGCGATTATTGGAATTGCATTAGTGACCGGAGCCGCTTCGGCTCAGAAGCAGCGTTACTCCCAGTCGCGTGCGGATCCGCTGTTATATCCGCTCATAGTGCACGTCACGGCAGCGGAGCTACTGCAACGGATGCAGCCGGTGCGTCAAGGAGACAGCGTTGGCAACGGTGAGCCCGTCATGATTCTGCATATCACGGCGGTCGTGGACGGAAAGAAGATCGTACTCGAAACCGGAGCGGCGGCATTGCTTCACGCCGGCGACTATCAGGCCAGAATAGTGTCCGACAATCAGAAGAAGTCGGGGTGGTTCAGCCGGACTTACGAGTTGCTCTTCAGCGACGGAACCCATGTCGCTTTTAACCAGGTCGCGGAGTCGGAGTAGGCGCAGGTATGCTCAACGTTTCGCGAGGAGGGCACTTGATGGAATGCACGCACTTTGACGATCTGGAGCCGGTCAAGGCCTCCGGCCGCGGCTGCAAGGAATGTCTCGAAATGGGAGACACCTGGGTGCATCTGCGAGAGTGCCTCAACTGCGGGCACGTCGGCTGCTGCGACTCGTCCAAGAACAAGCACGCGACTAAGCACTTTCACGCAACGAAACATCCTGTGATGCGCTCCATCGAGCCTCACGAAAGCTGGGGATGGTGCTATGTGGACGAAGTGATGGTGGAGTTGGGCGCCTGAAGAATCCCGCGCCAGGGCTGCTATCCTGACCTCGTACCTGGAGGTTTCATGGCAGAGGAAGCAGTTCACATTACAGTGCGGCCCAACGGCCCGCTGCGCGTTGAGGGTCACATCGTCCTGAAGGACGCGGACGGCAAAGAGTGGGACCTGACCGGCAAGCCCGCCGTCAGCCTGTGCCGCTGCGGCCTCAGCGAGAAACGGCCGTTCTGCGACGGATCGCACGCGCGTCAGGGATGGCAGTGCACAACCAGCCCCGGCAACCTTACCGGACAGTAGCCACCGCGACGTTATGCGCAGGGTCCTGTTCGTCTGCGGAAAGAATCGCCGCCGCAGCCCCACTGCGGAGGCGATCTTTTCCGGGCTCCCCGACATTGAGGTCAGCTCTGCCGGCACCGCCGCCGACGCGGACTGTCCCGTAAGCGGCGACCTCATCGAGTGGGCCGACGACATCTTCGTCATGGAGTCCCGCCACGCCCGCCAGTTGCGCAAGCAGTTCGGCCCGGCACTGGGCGGCAAGCGCCTCGTCAGCCTCGACATCCCCGACCGCTACACATTAATGCAGCCCGAGCTGATCGATTTATTGCAATCCCGTGTGCCTCCTCGCTTACGCTGATACGTACCGCCCCGAAAGGAAATCGTTCGCATGAAAAACTCGTGGATTGCTTGTGGATTTGTTCTGGCAGCACTGTGTGTGTCCGGTGGACAAACGTTCGCGCAGGCGCCCGCCCCCGCCGCTGCGACCGCTCCGGTCCAGAGCCCGACGTACACCCGCACCGAGGTGATGATCCCCGTCCGCGACGGCGTGAAGCTGCACACCATCATCCTGCGGCCCGAGGGCAGCGACAAGAGCGGACCGCCGCTGCCGTTCCTCATGGAGCGCACGCCCTACGGCGTCAACAACGCCACGCCGCGCGGTCTCTTCTTCAGCAAACCGGAGTTGGCCGCCAGCGGCTACATCTTCGTTTACCAGGACATACGCGGACGCTACGGCTCCGGCGGACAGTTCGTCATGAACCACCCCATCGTCAAGCACACAGCCAAGACGGACGTCGACGAGACCACCGACACGCGCGACACCATCGACTGGTTGCTGAAAAATGAGCCCCATAACAGCGGCAAGGTCGGTGTCTTCGGCATCAGCTACCCCGGCTTCCTTGCTATGATGGCCGGCATCGACGCGCACCCTGCAGTCAAGGCCATCAGCCCCCAGGCGCCGATGACCAACATCTGGAAGGGCGATGACTTTTTCCACAATGGCGCTTTCCGCGAGACTTACGGCTTCGACTACGTCCAGCAGCTCGAAGCACAGAAGACCGATGCGCGCGTCGACGCCAAGGGCGACCAGTTCGACTTCTACCTGCAGCACGTAAACTTCGCCGGAGCCGCCGAGGCCGCGGGCATGACCAACCTGCCCACCGCCAAGGTCTTCCTCACCCAGCCCAGCTACGTGAAGTTCTGGCAGGACATGGCCGTCGAGCCGCACCTTTCCAAGCCCGAAGTTCCCACCCTCGAGGTCGGCGGCTTCTGGGATCAGGAAGATATGTGGGGCACGCAGGCCGAGTACGCCGCGCTCCGACCGAACGAGCCCGCCAACGATCCGAAGCATAAGGTCTTTCTCGTGCTCGGCCCATGGAACCACGGCGGCTGGGCGCGCGGCCCCGGAGACGCCCTGGGTGCCGACTTCGGCAAGGTGACGTTCGGCGGCGTGGCCACCGGGCAAATCTACCGCCACACCATCGAGTCGCCATTCTTCGAGTTCTACCTCAAGGGCAAGCCCGGCTTCGATCTCGTCGACACGGCCAGCTTCCGCACCGGCGAAAACGCCTGGCACCGCTACGACATCTGGCCGCCAAAAACCGGCTTCCACGCCACGCGCGCCTACCTCGCTCCCGATAAGCAGCTCACCTTCACCGCCCCCAGCGGCGCGTACGACGTCAAGGCCGCCGCCTACGTCTCCGACCCTGCCGACCCCGTTCCGTACCGCAATCGCCCCATCCAGTCGACCTACGGCGAAGGTTCGAAGTGGCGCACATGGCTCGTCGAAGACCAGAAGTTCGTCTCCGGCCGCAAAGACCTCGCCAACTTCTCAACACCCGTTCTCGCAGACGACGTCACCGTCACCGGCGACGTCGTCGCCGACCTCTTCGCCGCGACCACAGGTACCGATTCCGACTGGGTCGTCAAGCTCATCGACGTCTACCCCGAGAGCGAAGGCGGCTACCAGCTCATGATCGCTGACGAGATCCTCCGTGGCCGCTACCGCGACAGCTTCACCGCGCCCGAGCCCGTAAAGCCCGGCGAGGTCGCCGAGTACAAGTGGAGCCTCCACGGTGTCGACCATACCTTCCTCAAGGGTCATCGCATGATGGTTGAGGTGCAGTCGAGCTGGTTCCCACTCTACGACCGCAACCCCCAGACCTGGGTCGACAACATCATGACGGCCCCGGCCGATGCCTACAAAGCCGAGACGATCAGCATCTATGGCTCTGCGAAGTATCCGTCGCATCTCGACCTGCCGGTAACGGATGGCTCCAAGCTGCCGTAGGCTTGCGGCGGGCTTGCCGGACTGAGAAGATTTCATGATGGCGCGAGCGGCCCAACCCACGGGATGTCTGCCCAACGCTTCGGTGGGAAGCGCTCCCGCGCGTCGACCTGTGGTGTTCTGGCTACAGGGCATCACGATCGCATGGATGGTGGTGGAGTTTGGGGTGTCGGCTTACGCGGCGGTGAGTGCGCGGAGCCCGGCACTGTTTGCGTTCAGTTCCGACAGCCTGGTGGAGTTGCTGTCGGCCTCGGTGGTGGTGGCGCAGTGGGTGCCGGGTGTGACGGTCTCCGAACGCAGGGCGACGCGGTGGGCGGCGGTGCTGCTGTTGGTGCTGTCGTTCTGGGTGGCGGCCACGGCGGTGGCGTCGCTGGTCCTCCGGCTGCGGCCCGATGTTTGTCTTTCGGGAATTGCCGTTACGGTGGCGGCTCTGGTCGCCATGCCGGTGCTGGCGTGGTTGAAGCGGCGCGAGGCGAGGCGCAGCGGCAATACGGCGCTGGCGGCCGATGCGGCGCAGTCGGCTGCGTGCGCGTATCTTGCGCTAATTGCGTTAGTTGGGATTGGGGTGAATGCGCTGTTTCACGTTGCATGGTTCGACGCGGCAGCGGCGCTGGCGGCGGTTCCGTTGCTGATCCGGGAAGGCAGGGCGGCTTGGCGCGGGCAGAGCTGCGGCTGCTGCTAGAGCATGGGTGCGGTTCGATATCCGCGGCGCAAAGCGGGAAATGCGACAAGTATGCAACGAAAAATTTTACCTATTGCACCTTGGGTGTCGCGCATCAAACCGTAGTGAGCGAAAATAGAGCGTGACGGCTTAAATTGGGAAACTTTTGGCAGTGACGGTCGTCTCCAAGAAAGAAACTCGTTTCAGTAAAGAATGTCAGGCCACGCCCTAGCGAAACGAGGGAGTCGAATTAATGCAAGCAGGACTACGTAGAGCAGCCAGAATCCTTATGACCATCACCCTTGCGGCCGCGGGCGTCGCGAATGCGCAGGCCCCGCGTTTGAGTGGGACGGTGAAGGCCTCCGCGGCGCAGAGCATCACGGTGACCAACGCCGCCGGGCAGGATGTCACGGTGGCGCTGCCTGAGGGCGCAAAGCTCGTCCAGGTGGCTCCCGGGAGCAAGGATCTCAGCTCGGCCACGCCGATAACGGCGGCGGACATTGTGGTTGGCGACAAGGTGCTCGTGACCGGAACGGCGGGCGATACCGCCGACGCGCTGCATGCCGCGCGCGTGGTCGTGATGAAGTCGGCTGACATTGCGCAGACCCATGCTGCCGAAGAGGCTGCGTGGCGCAGTGGCGGAGGGGGGCTGGTGAAGTCCGTCGATCCGAATACCGGAGCGATCACGATTACCAGCGGCGCGCGGACCATTACCGTCGCGACTTCACCGGCGACGAAGTTCCGCCGCTACTCGGGGGATTCGGTGCGGTTTGAAGATGCGGTGCCGAGCCAGATCAATTCGATCCGCGCGGGTGACCAGCTGCGGGTGCGCGGCGCGCGCTCTGAGGACGGCAGCTCGATCAAGGCTGATGAGATTGTTACCGGGGCGTTCCGCAACTTCTCGGGTCTGCTGGCGACGATCGACTCGGCCGCGGGCACGGTGACGCTGAAGGACCTCGCGACGAAGAAGACCGTGACTGTGAAGGTGACGCCGAACAGCGATCTGCGGCGTTTGCCTGCGGAGATGGCGACGCGGTTCGCGGCGCGCTCTGCCGGTGGCGGCGCTGGTGCAGGACCGACCGGAGCTGCTCCGGGAACTGGACCGCGCGGGCCGGGTGCGTCTGGAGCCGGGCCGGGTGGCCCGGGTGCAGGTGGGCCGGGTGCAGGTGGTGCTCGCGGTGCGGGCGCCGATCTCTCGCAGATGCTGTCGCGTCTGCCTACTGAAACTCTTGGCGGCCTGAAGGTCGGCGATGCTGTGATGATCGTCGCGACGCAGCCGCCCGCCGACAACGCGCAGCCCACCGCGGTGACGTTGCTTGCCGGCGTTGAGCCTATCCTGCAGGCGTCGCCTCAGGGTGACATGGTGCTGACGCCCTGGAGCGTCGGCGGTGGCGCCCCGGACGCAGGTGGCGGGCAATAGGATGACTCACCATCGTCATGGATGACAGGCCGAAAGTTAAGGCCCGCAGTAACAATTCAGCTGTCGCTGTCCCCGAATCACTCAGGAGTGTGGATGTCTCTGTCTAGCATACGAATACACAAGTTTGGAAATTGGGCCTTCAGAATCTGCGCGATTGCAGCATGCACGATCATGTTGGCCGGCACAGTGTCTGCGCAGACGGCCGCGACGGGCACGGTGCGCGGGTCGGTGGTCGATCAGGACACCGCCATCATCCCGGGCGCGACGGTCGTGCTGCTGCCGGTTTCCGGCGCGTCGATCACGGCCAAGGCGGGCAGCGATGGCACGTTCCGCGTTCCCGCTCCGGCCGGCACTTACACGGTGACCGTGACGATGCCGGGGTTCGCGAATTTCAGCAAGGCGGGCGTGAAGGTGGTCGCCGGACAGAGCGTTACGGTGGACGCCAAGATGGCCGTCGGTGAGCAGACGGAGATCGTCAATGTGACGACCAACGCGACGACCCTGAGCGTGGACCAGGACTCCAATGCGAGCTCGACGGTGATCAAGGGCAAGGATCTCGAGGCGCTGTCGGATGATCCGGATGAGCTTTCGAGCGAGCTTTCGGCGCTTGCAGGCCCCTCGGCTGGACCGAACGGCGGACAGATTTATGTGGACGGATTTACGGGCGGGCAGCTGCCGCCGAAGTCGTCGATCCGCGAAATTCGCGTGAACCAGAACCCGTTTTCGGCGCAGTTCGACCGGCTGGGCTATGGGCGCGTTGAAGTGTTCACCAAGCCCGGTACGGACAAGTTCCACGGCAACTTCAACATCAATGGCAACCCGTCGCAGTTCAACAGCGGCAATCCGTTGACGGCGACGGCACAGCCGCCGTATCACACGATTTTCACGCAGGGAAATATCACCGGGCCGGTGTCGAAGATTTCGTCGTTCTCAATCGGTGGGTCTTACCGCAATATCCAGGACAACACCATTGTGAACGCGGCGATCCCGACGACCAGCGCCACGTCGCAGACGTTGTGCGCGCCGGGGCAGAGTGGATGCGTGCTCTCAACGTTCCAGATTGCGACGCCGTTTCCGCAGGTGCGCTGGGAGATCACGCCGCGCTTCGATCTCGCAGTCAGCGAGAAGAACACGCTGACCGTTCGCTATCAGCAGTCGCATAACGAATCCACTAACGACGGCATCGGTGGACTAGAGCTGCCCACGGCGGCTTACAACTCGAAGTCCGGGAACGAGGAGCTGCAGATCAGCGACACGCAGACGCTGAGCAGCCGTTTGATCAACGAGACACGGTTCGAGTACGAGCGGCAGCGTGATTCAACCACGGCACTGACCAATGCACCCTCACTGAGTGTGACGGGATCGTTCAGTGCGGGCGGCGCGGGCTCGCAGAATGCGACCGTGCACGAGTCGAACTTCGAAGTGCAGAACTATACGTCGCTGGCGCTGGCCAAGAACTTCATACGCTTTGGCGGCCGGTTGCGTACGCGGCATGAGGCGGAGAACTCGCAGAATGGCACTAACGGATCGTTCACCTACAACACCATCGCCAACTACCAGGCGGGGCATGTCGACGAGTTCTCGATTACGCGCCTGAACGTGCCCACAGTGCGTGCCACGTTCGCGGACCTCGGCCTGTATGCGGAGGACGACTGGAAGGTGCGGCCGAACTTCACGTTGAGCTATGGCGTCCGCTTCGAGACCCAGAACAATATCTCCGACCATGCCGACATTGCTCCGCGCATTTCGTTTGCATACGGTGTGGGTTCTGCAAAGGGCACTCCAAAGATCGTGCTGCGTGGCGGGTTTGGTATGTTCTACGACCGCTTCGGCATCGGAAACGTGCTGAACCTGGCACGCCAGAACGGCACGGTCACCACCACGTTCACGACAACGGCGCCATCCGCTGCCTGCTCGCCCAACACGACCGCGAGCATCACTGCCTGCACGAGTGGAGCGTCGGCCGCGAGCACGACGACCTATACCAAGGACCCGAACCTGCGCACGCCGTACACCATGCAGTTCGCGTTTGGTGCGGACAAGCAGCTGTGGAAGCTGGGAACGCTTTCGGTGAACTATCTGCACGCGCGCGGCGTGCACCAGCTTGCCAGCCAGAACGCGTCGTATCCGCTGACCGGGACTCCCGCGCCGGGCGCTCCGGTGCTGTACCAGTACTTCACTGAAGGCGTGTTCAACCAGAACCAGCTGGTGGTGAATGCCAATGTGCGCTACAGCCGGTGGCTGACGCTGTTTGGGTACTACGCTTTGAACTTTGCCCAGGGCGACACGTCGGGCGGGTTTATCACGGTGCCGCACAACATCGCGGCAGATTATGGACGCACGGCGTTTTCGGTACGCAACCGGCTGTTCATGGCCGGGTCGATCTCACTGCCGCGGAACATTCAGATCAGCCCGTTCATGGTGGCGCAGTCTGGCAATCCGTATAACGTGACGATCGGCAGCGACCTGAACAAGGACACGCTGCGTAATGAACGGCCAATGTTCGCGATTCCAGGAGCGCCTGTGGATCCGACCGCGACGACTAAGACCATCCCAGGTTGCGGCACCTTCACAACGCCGCCCCAGGGGACGCTGAACTACACGCCCGTACCCATCAACTACTGCACCGGGCCCGCGCTGTTTACGCTGAACTTCCGTGCAACCAAGACCTTCGGCTTTGGCGCCAGCACAACCCGTCCGGCGAGTGGCGGCAGCGATGGCGGCCGGGGCGGTCCTGGCGGGGGTGGCGATCACGGTCGTGGTGGTGGCGGCGGGCGCGGCGGCCCCGGCGGCGGCATGGGTGGCATGTTCGGCGGTGGCGGTGGAGGCACGGGCAAGCGCTATAACCTCGGCTTTGGCGTTATCGTGCAGAACGTATTTGCCAATAACGACTATGCGACGCCCAATGGAACGCTGCTCTCGCCGCTGTTCGGGCAATCGACGCAGCTGTCGGGTGGACCCTACTCGACGAATGCGGCACTGCGGCGTATCGCGTTGTCGACGACGTTTAACTTCTAAAACAGAACTGCTAAAGCAGAAGGCGCGGCCGAAGTGGCCGCGCCTTTTTACGTCTCCATTCACGGTTTGAAGTTCTTCCTGAGCGTCTGCCAGCATTCGAAGTATTCGTGCTGCAGCTGTGCGGTGTCCATGGCGAAGCGGGTGGGACGGCAGGCGAAGCGTGTCTCGAACATGAAGGCCAGCGTGCCTTCGAGCTTGACGGGCTTCAGCTCGGCTTGGCTCGCGCGCTCGAAGGTTTCGGCGTCAGGGCCGTGGCCGGACATGCAGTTGTGCAGGCTCGCGCCGCCGGGAACGAAACCCTCGGCCTTGGCGTCGTACTCGCCCTTGATCAGGCCCATGAACTCGTTCATGAAGTTGCGGTGGAACCACGGCGGCCGGAAGGTGTGCTCGGCGACCATCCAGCGCGGAGGGAAGAGTGCGAAGTCGACGTTGGCGGTGCCTGGCAGCTCGCTGGGCGAGGTGAGTACGGTGTAGATGCTGGGGTCGGGATGGTCGAAGGAGACGCTGTTGATGCAGTTGAAGCGCTCGAGGTCGTACTTGTAGGGTGCGTAGTTGCCGTGCCAGCCGACAACGTCGAGCGGCGAGTGATCGAAGTCCGTCGTCCACAGATTGCCCAGGAACTTGGCGACAACTTCGAAGCGGGCATTGTCGCGGTCGTCATAGGCGGCAACAGGCGTGAGGAAGTCGCGCGTGTTGGCAAGGCCGTTCGCGCCGATGGGGCCGAGGTCGGGCAGGCGTAGGGGCTGGCCGAAGTTCTCGAGCACGTACCCGCGAGCCTCGCCATCTTTCAGCTCGACGCGGAACTTGATGCCGCGCGGGATGACGGCGATCTCGCCATTGGCGATGTCGAGGATGCCGAGCTCGGTGTGCAGGCGAAGAGCGCCGAGTTGGGGGACGAAGAGCATCTCGCCGTCCGCGGTGTAGAAGAAGCGGTCCGTCATGCTCTGGTTGCAGGCGTACAGATGGATGGCGCAGCCAGAGTGCATGGTGAGATCGCCATTGCCTGCGAGAGTGGTCAGGCTGTCGAGCCAGTCGGTCGGCGTGGCGGGCAGAGGCATCGGGTCCCAGCGCAGCTGCGATGGCGTGGTCTCGACCTCGTTGAACGGCGTCGCGCGCACCATGCGATTGTCGGCGCGGCGGAAGGGCGGATGCATGACCGACGGACGGATGCGATAGGTCCATGTGCGGCGGTTGAGGTGGCGCGGCGCAGTGAAGGGCGAGCCGCTGAGCTGCTCGGTGTAGAGGCCCAGCGGCGCCTTCTGCGGGGCGTTCTGGCCGACGGGCAGCGCGCCGGGAACGGCTTCGGTGGCGAACTCGTTGCCGAAGCCGGACTGGTAGCCGGGATGGTGCTGGGGAAGAGACGAATCGGATGCGGACATGGAACTCCTCGCCGCCCCCGCACGCACGTGGAGGCGAACGGGATAGGGTAGCGCATCACGGTAATCTTCGGCGAGGGCCGGTTCAGTTGGTCACGGATTGCGCGGCGCGAGCTGCCCCTTCCGCTCCTCTGCGACGGCCGGGAGCGTTTATGGCGGCTGTCTTGAACGCAGCGGATGCCGCTGCGAAATCGCGTTGCTCAAGCAGCAGCTCGCCGAGTTGTTCACGAGCCGGAATGATCGGCCCGGGAGTTACGGGGAGTTTCTCGACTGCATCCTCATCGTCGGCTGCCCTGCGGAGGATCCGCGCCGCTTCGTCATTCTGATGCGCTGCCTGCGCAGACCACGCTGCAATCTCGCGGCTCATGATGCCGACCTGGGTCCCCCAATAGACGTTCCCTGACGCGCGAAGCTGGCCTTCGAGATCACGCAGCCGCACGGCCTGCTTCTCAGCTTCTGCGGCATGTCCATTGCGAGCGAAACCGAGCCCCCGCGCCCACACCGCGATCGCTACGACCTGCGGTTGCGCCGCAGCGGGTGGATCGGCGATCTTCTCTGCGTCGCTCCATTGCCCGCGTTCGACGATATAGCGGACAGGGATCGCGACTGCAGGGTACCCGGATTTGAATTCACCCACATGCACGTTCTGCATTGCCCTGAGTTCGCCGACCAGCCGGGCGGCGTCCACATCCCGCCCGCTTTGCAGGTAGGCGTAGACCAGGTAGTCCATCGAGTGCAGTTCTTCTCCCGTGTCCCCCTGCTGGTGCGCCGCGCTTCTTGCCGCCAGGTTGGACGTGATGGAGTCCTGCCATAGACCGAGACGAGTAAAGATGTGCGTGGGCATATGCAGCGCGTGCGGCGCCGAGGGAGCGATGCCCGCGTAAACCCTGGCCGCGGCCAGCCCCCTGGGTGCCAGTTCCTGGTTGTCGTATGCGTGGATCAGATAGTGAGGAATTCCCGGATGATCGGGGAACGCTTTGAAGAGGGGTTCAAGCAGATCGGCGGCCTGCTTCTGCCGTTGATGCGTCCGGTCGGAGGGAGATGCATTCGAGATCAGTGCGAGCGCGTAAAACACCTGCGCCTCAGTGTCCTTCGGGTAAGCCAACGCAAGCTGATGCATGGCCGCTTCATAGTTCAAAGCGCGCTTGCCGTAGGGTGCGCCGGAAGCATCTTCAAATATCAGGCTGATCGCATGGATAAACCCGCGCTCGCGTTCTGAGGCTCCCTCGAGCTTTTCGGCCTTGCCGATTTCCTGTACGGCGGCGGCGCTGTCGGCGGGCGAAGGTGGCAGGTCCCATAGCTGGTGATAGTGCGTCATGGCAGCGCCCCAATGCGCCATGGCGCAGCCCGGGTCCTGCTGGGCGACGTGCTGGAACGCCTCCTCAGCGGGCTTATAGGTGAACGAATGCAGGAGCGCGACCCCGCGGTTGAAACCTGCCTGCACCTCAGGCTTGCACGATGTCGGAAAGGACACAGTGCCCAGCTTTTCAGGTATCGGATGGTCGTGCTCCTGGGGAGCCGATATTAATACCGCTGCGGCCAGTGGCAAAGCGAGAACAAGACGGATCATCTCTCCTCCTGAATTCAAATCAGCGGCTTCGATCCGCGTGGGCGAGGTCGCGGTCCATGGCGGCGCCGTCGAACGGAATGACGATGACCTTGCTGCCGTGGCCATCGTTTCCGTTCTCTTCTTCTTTGGCGAGGTCGATGACCGCGAGCGTGAGCGCGGTGACGTGGCCTTTTTCGATCAGCACGCCGGGGCGTTCGAGCTTGTTCCAGTGGTTCACCGCGCCGTTGGTGTAGCGGATGAAGTCGGCGCCCGGTTCATAGGCGAGCCCCTGGTACTTCCAGCCGGTGATGCCGTCGCGGGAGATGAGGTGGTAGGCGCGGCGGTCTCCCCAGTTGTTGACCAGCACGTGATACCAGCCGCCGCTGAACCACAGGACGGGGTCTTCGAGCTGGTTGAGGTGGTCCTGCGCTAGGCCGTCGAGACCGCGGTAGATGCTGTCACCCTGGATGTCGTACGGGCCGAGAATGCTCTTGCTGATGAGGACTTGCCCGGAGCGCTGGATGATCTCGAACCGGCCGTCGGGACGCAGGATGAGGGCAACGTTTGAGCCGTGCCAGGGCCTGGCATTGGGGCTGTGCAACGACGCGACGTCCGCCGGTGTGCGGATCGAATTGAAGGCGTCCTGATTGACCGTGATCGGGCCTAGATACTTGAACGGGCCGTCGATGGAGCGCGAAGTGAAAACGTCGCCGTTGCGCGTCTCACTCACCACCACGGCGAAGCTGCCGTTGGGCAACTGGAGCGCTGTGACGTTGTGGCCTTTGCCGGCCTGGTCGTCGGGCCAGCAAAGACCCTTGTCGCGATAGGGGCCGAGCGCCGAGTCGCTGACGGCCTCGACGCATTTGGAGTTAAACCAGCCGCGGTGTCCCTGGGCCTGGTCCCAGCGGCTGGCGAACATGCGGTACTTGCCGTCGCGCCCGCGCAGGATCTTGCCGTCCCAGTAGTCCCACTGCTTCATGGTCACGTCTTCGAGCCCGTTCTCCGAATCGCGTGCCCCTACAGCGGCGGCGCCCCAGACGTCGCTGGAGAGCTTGCCGGACGCGGGAGTCGGGCGAAAGTAGTCGATGAAGGGCTTGGGGCCGATGCCGGCGGCATGGTCCGTCTGCGCGCCGGCGGCTGCAGGCAGAAGCGTGCAGAGGAGCGCGAGCAGCAGACGGCGATGAGGGTGCTTTCGGGCCGCCGAGGCGAAATCAGCGCTGCGCAATCTTTCTTGGTTTTGCATGCGCTCATTCTAACGACACGTGCAGTCGACTACTGCTTGACCGTCCAGCTGTTGTTACTGCGGTCCATGTCGGGAACGTGGTGCGCGGGGTCGATGGTGACGCTGGTTACAGGCTGTGTCGTGGGCAAGGTGAAGACGTGCGCGCCGCTCTGCATCCAGGTTTCCGCAGGCACGGCGACCTGGGCTTTGCTGCCGTCCTTCAGCAGCACTTCGAGCACCGCAGGCACCACAAGCTGGCTGCGGTTTTCGACCGTAACCTGCACGCCCTTTGCGGGGTCGCCGTCGACGTACTTCGCGCCTGTGACTGCGAGGTCCAGCTGCCACGTCGAGAAATACCAACCCCGCCAGAAGTAGTCGAGATCCTCGCCGCCTTCGCTCGACATCGCGCGGAAGAAGTCGGAGGGGGAGGGGTGTTTGAAGGCCCAGTCGGCGATGAACTTGCGGAAGGCGAAGTCGAAGCGCTGCGGGCCGAGGATGTCTTCCCGCAGCATCCGCAGGCCGTAGGCGGACTTGAAGTAGGTGATGGGATGGCGGTACTTCTCGCGGATGGCGTCGGCGCGGGTCATCATTGCCGGAGCTTCGAGATCGGCAATGACCTTCGCAATCTCGTCGGCGGGCTCGCCGCCGCCGGGAGCGTACTCGCCGTCGCGCTTGGGGCCGTAGACGCCGCCCTGAAAGTCGTCGGACTCGTAGATGTCGATGAAGGTGTTGAAGCCCTCGTCCATCCACGCGTTGCGTCGTTCGTTGAAGCCGACGATCATCGGGAACCAGGAGTGGCCGATCTCGTGCGCCGTGATCCAGAACAGCTGCTTGCCCTTGTCTGGGATGCCGTCGAAGAGGACGCCCGGGTATTCCATGCCGGTAGAGAAGCCGGCGACGTTGACCGCGTTCGGGTAAGGGTAGGGGAACCAGCGCGCTGAGAAGTGCTCGACCGCGTCCTTGAGGTATTCGGTAGAGCGGCCCCAGGCCGCGTCGCCGGCGCTCTCGACGGGGTAGAGGGATTGTGCGAGGGCGTGCCTGTTATCCGGCAGGTTCATGCGCGCGGCGTCCCACACGAAGGCGGGAGAGGCTGAGAATACGGCGTCGCGGGTGTTGTCCATCGCGAAGTGCCAGGTACGGATCGCGGAAGGCAGGGCAAGCGCGGCGTTGCGGGTCGCCTCTTCGGGCGAGCGGATAACGATGGTCTTGTCCGAGGCGCGCGCCTGCTGCAGGCGGCCGTACTCGGCGGGTGAGAGGACTTCCTTCGCGTTGACCAGCTCGCCTGACCCGGTGACGAGGAAGTTCGACGGCACGGTGACGTAGAAGTCGAAGTGGCCGTACTCGCAGTAGAACTCGTTGCCGAGGTAGGGCTGCGTGTCCCAGCCGTGCAGGTCGTCGTAGACAGCCATGCGCGGGTACCACTGTGCGATGTCGTAGATCTCACCCTGCTGGGCCTTGCCCCACGAGGTGCGTCCGCCCCACACGCCGGGGATGGTGTAGTGATAGCGGATGTGCACGATGACGCGGCCGCCGTGCTTCAACGGCTGTGCGAGCCGCACCTGCATCCGCGTGTCGCTGACCACGTAGGCGGCCTTCTGCAGCGGTGCAGGCTTGCCGGCGACGGGCGCATCCTGAAGCTCGACTGAGTCCAGCACGTAGCCTTCGGTGAAAACGGATGCAGCGCGCCGGCGGCGGCTGGAGACATCGACCGCCGCGCCGGATCGCGAGTCGCGCCGGTAGATGTTCTGCTCCATCTGGATCCAGAGCGAGGGCAGCGCGTCGGGCGAGTTGTTGGTGTAGGTGATCTTCTCCGTCGCGGTGAGGACCTTAGCCGTCGTGTCGATGGTGGCATGCAACTCGTAGTCGGCGTGGTTCTGCCAGTAAGCCGGCCCCGGGGCCCCGTTGGCGGAGCGGTAGCTGTTCACCGGCTCGGGCAGCGTGAGCGGCGCGAAGGTCTTCAAAGGATCGTAGGCCGGCGCGGCAGTGGTCTGCGCAAAGACGCGGCAGGAGAGCGACAGAAGAACAGCTGCGAAGATTTTTCGGGTCACGCCGCTAGGATACATTGCCCTTGGAGGCGAGCAAATAGCATCGTCTCACGATATAAAAACGAACGAATATGGCCGAAATATCCTAAAGTAACCTGCCATAAGTTCCAAAGGACCATACCTTTTGTGTAGCACAACAAGGTGTTTTCGTGCTGCAAACATGACTTTAGTTTGCCCCTTTTCTCAAGCAACTCTGGGGGGCCATTATTACTCTCATCGGGAAGTTGCTATCCCCATTTAGTGGTACGTGCGTTACTCACGTACCGTTGCGTTTGTACTTTAGGCCCCCAGAACCCCAGGAGAACACCCATGAAGACCCTTGTTCGTCTCGCCCTTGGAGCTGCAATGCTTGCACCACTGGCCTTGCATGCAACCCCGCTACCCATCACCGGCCAATTCTCGGTTCAAGGTTCGGTGACACCCGGGACAAACACTCTAACCTTCGATCCAACAACCATCACGACCGGAGCCAATACGCAGACAGGTGATTTCGTGGCCCTTCTCGGCCAAACACCGATCGGTGCGACTGGCGGCACTCCCGTCGTTCCGTTCAATCCCTACCCGGGCGGCGCCTTCCTTCAGTTCCCGAACTTGACGATTTATCTCTTGACGGTAAACGACCAGGTGGTTGGCCCCTTCAACATCTTCACAGGTAACGCGGTCTTCCAGGCGACCGGCTTCGCGGATACCGGCGGAACATTTGCTTTCAGCACGCAGGGTACGCAGGAAGTGACCTTCTCGGCCACGGGCGTCTCGAGCGGCATTCCTTCCGGAGGATCGCCTGTTCCTGAACCGGCGAGCTTCGCACTGTTGGGCACGGCAGTCCTCGCTGGCGCTGGTGTTATGCGCAAGCGGTTGTTCTCCTAAACTGGGACGGGGTAGCCTCAATCACTACTCGAAGGCGTCAGCTCTCACGAGCTGACGCCTTTACCTTTTTAAGAATCCGATGGAAGTCTCAGGCCGATTCTTCGGCTACGCCACGACGACGGATTTCGCGTTCATGAACTCGCGCATGCCGGCGGCACTGAGTTCGCGGCCATAGCCTGAGCGCTTGATGCCGCCGAACGGAAGCCTCGGGTCGCTGGCGACGGTGGCGTTCAGGAAGACGCTGCCAGCCTGCAGCTCCGCGATGAAGCGCTGCTGCTCCGTAAGCTCCGTGGTCCATGCGCTCGCGCCGAGGCCGAAGGGCGTATCGTTCGCGATCTCGATCGCCTCTTCGATAGATCCCGCGCGAAACAGCAATGCGAGTGGACCGAAGGTCTCTTCGCGGCAGATCGCCGCTTTTCGCGGCACGTTCACAATTACTGCCGGCGCGAAGTAGTTGCCCTCGCCGGGCAGACGCTCGCCTCCAGTCAGCACGTGACCACCCGCCGCAGCTGCCGAGCGCACCTGCACGAGCAGGTCGTCAATTATTTGAGGTGTCGCCAGCGGGCCGATGTCGGTGTCCTCAAGCATGGGGTCGCCGACCTTCAGCGCCTGCATGCCGCGGACGAAAGCGGCTTCAAAGCGGTCGTAAATTTCCTCGTGCACGATGAAGCGCTTGGCCGCGATGCACGACTGGCCGTTGTTAATGCAGCGCGCCTTGACGGCGTTCGCGACTGCATCATCGAAGTTGGCGGACGGCATCACGATGAAGGGATCGGAGCCGCCGAGCTCCAGCACGGTTTTCTTGATGAGGTATCCAGCCTGCGCGGCGATGGCGCGGCCGGCGGCTTCGGAGCCGGTGACGGTGACAGCGGCGACGCGCGGGTCGGCGAGCACCTGCTCGACGTGGCGAGCTTCAATCAGCAGCGTCTGAAACGCGCCGCGAGGAAACCCGGCGCGACGCACCAGCGATTCGATGGCCAGCGCACACTGCGGGACGTTGGACGCATGCTTCAGTAGGCCGACGTTGCCGGCCATCAGCGCCGGCGCGAGAAAGCGGAAGACCTGCCACAGGGGGAAGTTCCACGGCATGACGGCGAGCACGACGCCGAGCGGCTCCCATCGCACGAAGCTCCGCGTGTGCTCGGTGGTGACGGGTTCGTCGGCGAGCAGGCTTGCGGCGTTTTCGGCGTAGAAGGTGCAGGCCGCGGCACACTTCTTCACTTCGGCGCGCGCCGAGACGAGCGTCTTGCCCATCTCCAACGTCATGGTTGCGGCCAGCTCTTCGGTGTCGCTTTCGAGCAGCGCCGCAAGCCGTCGCATCCAGAAGGCGCGGTGCTCTATTGGCTCCAGCGGATAAGTGCGCGAAGCGGCGGCGGCGATGGCGAGTCGGGCTTCAAGCGCATTCGGGCTCAGCGCGTCGAAGCTTCGCAGCAACTCGCCGGTGGCCGGATTGACAGAACGAATCGGCATGACCCCTCCTCGATGTCTTATTCCGCCGCGAGCCTGGCCAGTGTGAGAGCCAGCACGCGCGTGCCCAGCGCGATGGACTCGGGCGTGGAGTACTCGTCAGGCCGATGCGAGACACCCGCGCGGCAGGGGATGAAGATCATGGCGATGGGAGCGACGCGCGCCATGAAGTTGGAGTCGTGATACGCGCGGCTCACCATCTTCTTGTAGCTCGCGCCTTCTGCTTTGCAGACCGCTTCAAGGGTGTCGACGATGTGCGCGGAGCTTTGCGCGGGCTGGTCGGCGTTGATAAGTTCTTCGGTGATGCTGACGCCGCGCCGTTGCTCGATCTCTGCGATGTCCGCGCGGAAGGCCTGCATGACGCCATCGCGCCGCGCGACCTCGGTGTCGCGGATGTCGAGCATGAGCGTGACGCGTGAGGGCACGGAATTGACGGCGCCGGGATGTACGGCGACGGTGCCGACCGTGGCAACCGTGTCGACCCCGCCCGACTGCGCGTTTGCGGCGAGCGCGTGGCGCTCGACGGAGAGGATCATTTCGGCGGCCGCGCAGAGCGCGTCGCGGCGGTCGGGCATCAGCAGCGCGCCTGCATGGCCACCGAAGCCTGCGACTTCGTACCTGTAGCTCGCCGGTGCTGCAATCCTTGTAACGATACCGAGCTGCGTGCCTTCGCGTTCGAGCATCGGTCCTTGCTCGATGTGCAGCTCGACCCATGCGCTGTAATAGTCGGAGGTTAGTTTGGCGGAGGCGAGATCGCCGTGGAATCCGGCAGCCTCGCGCACCTGTCGCAGTGTGAGGCCGGGGCGCGCAGTGGGCTCGGTTTCGGGGAGGCGGTCGGGGAGCGCGTCGGCTGTGGCGGAGTCGAGCACCCCGCCAAGCAGCCGCGATCCCAGGCAGCCGATGCCGAAGCGCGTAGGCTCCTCGCTGGTGAACATCAGCGTCTCTATGGAGCGCCGCGGCTGGAAGCCGGCCTCGCGGAGCGCGCGCATAGCTTCGAGGCCACCCAGCACGCCGACCGTGCCATCGTACATGCCCGCGTGCGGGATCGCGTCGGTGTGCGAGCCGGTGCCGACGGCGGGGAGCGCCGCCTCGGAGCCTTCCCAGCGGAGAAAGGTATTACCCACCGCATCTTCTCGGACGGCGAAGCCTGCATCCGTGGCGAGCGCTTTCAGCCACTGGCGGGCTTCGAGATCGCGCTCCGTGAACACGATGCGCGTGACAGCCTGCGTGGGCGCGGGGAGGGTGGAGTCCGTGGTGGGCGGGCAGTCGGTGAGCTGCGCGAGGTGGTGAAGCTCGGCGAGAAGGCGGTCGGTTTGGATGCGGAGGTTCATGGCGTCTAGTGCAGTGACTGGACGAAGGCCCAGAATTCCTTGTTGGACTTCAGCTTGATGAACGAGTCGTCGGTTGACGGGTCGGGCATCGTCTCGCCGGGGATGGTATGGGTCTTGCGAGCAAAGGCCTGCTCGAGATGCTGACGGGCTGCACTGGCATCGCCGGATTCGGCATCGGCGCAGGCGAGATTGTAGTAGTACAGCGGATAGTCAGGGTCTTTGGCTATAGCGTCCTGGTTGACTGCGCGCGAGGCTTTGAGATCACCCGACATGCCGAGCGCCATGCTGAGCTGGTCGGTCACGACGCGGCGCCACTTCAGGGGATCATCGCTGGCGTCGACAAGCTTGAGCGCGGATCGGTATGCAGGGATGGCGCCCTGGAGCTCGTGATGGTCCCATGCGATGGTGGCGTAGAGGAACGTGCTGAGAAACGTCGGCGGTGCATCGGGCGCGAAAGTCAAGGAATTGAGGATCGCCTTGATTTTTTCCATCGGGGGTTGCGCGACCCTTATGGGCTTTTCCACCGAGAACGAAAGATCGGCACAGAGTTCGCCGGAGGCGACGAAGGCCCGCACGGTGGAGTACTTTCCGCCAGCGGGCAAGAGCAGAACTAATGCGATATCTGCTCCGCTTGCGGAACGCTGTGAGCTTTTGTCGGCAGCAGCGTATTTTGATGTGCCGCCCTCACTGGCGAGCATCTCATCGCGGCATGCGGCTGAGGTCAGGTGGGGCTTCTCCGGCCATACAAACAAGAAGCCGAGGAAATGCAGGTCGCCATCCTCTGCGCGGATTCCCAACTCATGTTGATTCGGTTTTGCGGAGAGCTCTTTGATCTCGAACTTGCCTTGATCAAGGGTGAGAGCGCCCGGATGGGACGGGAGCGCGAAGCTCAATTTGCCGGGGCTGGTTTGAGCTTCGACGCGCAGGCCGATGAATAGCGTGAATACGAGCAGGAAAATTTTCATCCCAGCGTGTGCCGATTGAAGTCTTTGTAGATAAGGTATTTTGCCGGGGTCTTGCCGATCGCTCCAAACCACTGCGGGCAGTACGGGCCCATCCAGATGAAGTCGCCGGCCTTGGTCGGATACCAGGAGTCGCCGAGGCGATAGATGCCGCCGCCTTCGAGCATCAGCAGGCCGTGCTCCATGTAATGAATTTCTACCTGGGAGAGCGCGGCGCCGGGCTGATATGTCATGGTGTTGCATGCGAAGTCGAACGCCAGCGATGCGGGCAGCAGCGCGCGCACTTGGAGGGCTTCGTCGCCGTTGAGCGCGGTTGAGGCGAGGCCCTGCTCGCGGCCGATGAGAAACTCGGGGAAGCCTTGGCCGTGCTCCGGGTCGAGCGGAAGGAAGGGTTTGTCGATGACTGCGACTCGCGCTTTTGTAGTGGCGGTCAGCGTGTGCTCGTGGCCCGTCGGCAGATACGCAAAGCCGCCGGCGGTGAGCGTATGAGGCGTTGCCGCGCTCGGCTCAGTGAGGGTGAGTTCGCCCTCGATGACGTACAGCAGCCGCTGCGTGGGGCCCTCGGTCAGCGTGCCTGCGGGGTCAAGCTCGACGGTCATCTGCGTGAACGCCGCGCCGGCCTGCGGCGCAACGTGCACGATGGCTACTCCGTCGGTGAGGCCCGGGAGCGGCGTGCGAATGAAGGTGTCAGGCGTCAGCAGCAGGTGGTCGCGGCGATTGGCGCTGCGGGTGAATCCGAGATCGTGCATAGCACTCGATTCTACTGCGTCGGTCTGAGGCTGGTCACGAACTCCAGCACCGTGGCGATGGCGGCCTCGACATCCTGCTCCCGCACATCTTCATCGGGATGATGGCTGAGCCCACCGGGCGACCGTAGGAACAGCATCGTCGTGGGCACATGTGGTGCGAGGATCATCGCATCGTGCCCGGCGCCCGAGAACATGCGGCGCGCGGCGTATCCGGCGCGCTGCGAGGCCACGTCGAGCTGGTCAGTCAGCGGGCGGTCCATGGGGACGGCGCGCTGCTCCATCTGCACGCGCGCGCTGACCTCCACGCCGCGGGCAGCGCCGGAGGCCTCAGCGCGGGTCAGCAGCATCGCGACAGCTGCGTGGCGCGCAGCGTCGCTGGGGTGGCGCACGTCGAGTGAAACGCGCACCTCGCCGGGAACGACGTTGACCGCGCCGGGCAGGGCTTCAATGCGGCCCACCGTGGCGACGAGCTGCGTGTGTTCGAGCGCGAGGCGTTCGACCTCGGTGATCCACTGCGCGGCGGCGGCGAGAGCGTCGCTGCGCAGCGACATGGGCGTTGTGCCGGCGTGGTTGGCGTGGCCCGTAAAGGTGAGCGCGAAGCGCGACTGGCCGATGATGCTCTCCACCACGGCGAGCGAGCCGTCTTCGGCTTCGAGCACCGGGCCCTGCTCGATGTGAACCTCCACCGCAGCGAACGTGCGCGGAGGCAGCGGGCAGCTTTGGGCAATGCGCTCAGGATGCAGACCGAAGCTGCGAATAGCCTGCTCGACCGTGATGCCGTCGGCATCTGTCTTCGCAAGGTGCTCGGCTGTGAGTTGGCCGGTGACGGCGAGTGACGAGAGGAACGGGAACCCGAAGCGCACACCTTCTTCTTCGGAGAACGCGATGAGTTCGATATCAAATGGCAGCGGCGTGTGGCCGAGCTCTTCGACAACGGTGAGTGCGAGCAGCACGCCGAGTGGGCCATCGAACGCGCCGGCATTCGGCACCGTATCGATGTGCGAGAAGAACAGCAGCGTAGGCGCGCCGGGTTCAGTGGAGCGCCGCAGACCGCGCACATTCCCGGCATCGTCGGTGCGGGTCTCAAGGCCGGCGCGCATCATCCACGAGAGCAGCAGTGCATGCGCGCCCTTGGTCGCTTCGCTGAGGAACGTCCGGGTCGTCTCGCCTTCCACATCGCTGATACGCGCCAGTTCGCGGCAGCGGGCGATGGTGTGAGCGGCGCGATCTCCGGAGCTCGAAGAGTTCATTCGCCGATCCAGGTGCCGGTTTCCTCAAACAGGACTTTGCTTCCGCGCTTCACGGTCAAGATTCCATCCTCTCCGACAAAGTAAACGAAAGAACCGTTACGGAACTCATATCCGATGGGGTGGCAAGGCGTGTTCTTCATGCCGGGGCACATGTGTTCAATCTGTTTGCCGCGCAAGCGCAGGGTCTTTCCGGATGTGCTGATTGATTCATAGAGCACGTCGTCGCACCCGACGACTTCCCCGCAACGTTCGGTAATCTGCACTTGATAGTGTGGTGTCCTCAATGTGCGATGAACGTTTTCGCCGCCAGCCGGGGAGAGTAGAAGCAAAGTTGGAAGGATTCCTATCATGCCCGACGCACCGTGGCTTCAATCGTGCCATGGGGCTCGTCCGTCGGCACGAAGATGTGGTTCGGATTCGTCTGCCCGAAGCGCCCGAGGTCGACCAGCAGGTTGTGCTTGTTGGGCATGAGCATATGTATCTGGTCGATGATGCTGGTGTGCTCCAGCGCGGCTTCGGCCATCGCGTAAAGCGTCTGCTGGACGGAGAGGGAATCATGCTTCGCGAAGGTTGAGATGAGCGCCTCGCGCAGATGCGCGCGCACCTTGTTGAAGTCGATGCCCTCGGCGATTGCTTTCTCCGTGTACGGCCATTCGGCCTTGAGCGCGGTGGCGAAGAGGCGGTCATGCGTCTCCGGCAGCGTGGTCAGCGAGTCCTTGATGTAGCCAGCGAAGCCGGACTGCGCGGTCTTCATCACGGTGAGGCGATCGAGGCCGCTGGTGATGGCGAAGGGCTCGTTCTGCGCGCGGGAAACTGTCGTCAACTGGCGCTCATCGGATCCGCGCATGAAGGCCGTAGGGTACGGCTGGCCATCGACGGTGAGGCGCTTCCACAGCGTTGATTCCACCGCGACTTCCGCCTTCGCGACCTGCAGGTTGCGCGTAAGCAGGAAGTCGACGAGCTCCTTCGCGTAGTCCTCCATACTGGCGGCTGAAGAGTCGCGCGCCACAGAGTAGACCGTGTTCTTCATCGTGTCGGTGGGAAGGATTTGCGAGTTGTCGCCGAGAGTGTGTGCGGTCTCGAAGTCGCCGGTGAGCAGCACCTGCACGGTCCACTCGTCGACATCGTGGTGGTCGTCGTGGCGCGTGACGCGCATCAGCCGCACACGCGATTTGCCGTAGCGGTTTATGTCAAGTTTTGCAGGCATAGATCAGCTTCCTCGATAAGTGGTGTAGCCGTTGGCCGTCAGCAGCAAGGGTATGTGGAAGTGCTGCGCGGGGTCTGTGACGGTGAACACAATGTCGACGTAGGGATAGAGGCTGCTGAGTTGCTGCGCGGCGAAGTAGTCTACGGTCGCGAAGCGGATGCGATAGGTGGCGGCTTCAAACGGGTGCTCGCCGAGGAGCGTCTTGCAGCGGCCGTCGGCATCGGTGGTGCTGTGGCCGATGTTGCTCCAGGTGTCGCCGTCGAGCTTCGCAAGCGTCAGCGCAACGCCCGCGGCGGGGCGGCCAAGTGCGGTGTCGAGTATGTGCGTCGAAAGTCCCATAAGGCAGTGAATAGAGTGTAGAGGGTAGAGCGTAGAGAAGGAATGCACTACGTGATGCCGAGCCATTTGCGGAGGCGAAGCTGCGTGATCCGGCGCTGCTGTTCGGCGGCTTCGTGCAACTCCGTGTCGGGATCGTTGTTGAGGCGTGAGCGCAGGATGGCGAGCATCTCGGCAGCGGTTTTGCCGGTGGCGCACACGATGAAGATGCGGCCGAACTTCTGCTCGTACTCTTTGTTGGCTGCGGCGAGCTTGTCCTCGGTCGCCACGTCAATTGCGGCAGCGCTCTGTTCTCCCGCAGACCACTTGAGGCTCTGCTCCGTTGCGGCTTTGGCCTTGTGCTCGCCGATGCGCGGGTGCGAATCGAAGGCCTGCTTCCAGTCGTCAGGCGAGAGGCCGAGCCACACCTTATCGGCCGCGGCGAAGAGCTCTTCGGGCGTTTCGAACGAGCGCGCGTTGACCATGCCGATGGCCCACGCGACGGAGCCGTTGCAGGGCAGGATTGCCTCCATCGCGTCGGGCTGCTCCAGGCGATTCCAGGCTTCGAGGATAGCGTTTACAGGATGCTGCTGGCTCATGGATGTGTTCTCCGCAGGCGCTATGCGAGATGACAGGATAGCGCGTACTCGCGCCCACGTGGAGCGGAAGGGAACGCGCCATCGACGAAAATGCGCTCGCCACGCAGCCACGTCGACCGCACCACACCGCGCAGCGTCTCTCCCATGTACGGCGAAATTTTGTGGCGGTAATGCAGGCCTTCAGGCGTTACGGTGAAGCTTGCATCGGCATCGAAGGCGACAAGGTTGGCATGCTTGCCCGGCTCGATGGAGCCGACGTGCGCCTGCACACCCGCGAGCCGCGCGGGCGCTGCGGACATCCACTCCACAAGCTGCGGCAGAGCGACGGCCCGTTGCACGCAGTCGGTCCACATCAGCGGCAGCGCGACAGAAAGCGAAGCGATGCCGCCCCACGCTTCATCGAAGCGTCCGGTCTCTTCGCCGGGTTGCGCAGCTTCGAGCCGCTTCATGTGTGGCGGGCAGGGCGAGTGGTCGGTGGCGACGAGATCGATGATGCCGTCCCGCAGGCCTTGCCAAAGTGCATCGCGATTCCCGGCGCTCCGGATCGGCGGGGCGCACTTGAAGAGCGTGGCGCCATCGGGAATGTCTTCCGCAGCGCAGTGCAGATAGTGCGGGCAGGTCTCAACCGTGACCGGCAAACCTTCACTTCTCGCAGCCGCCAGCATCGGGAGCGCCTTCGCCGTGGAGAGATGCACGATGTGCAGACGGAAGCCATTGGTGCGGCACAGTTCGAGCAGCATCGTGATCGCCTCAAGCTCCGCCGCCTCGGGACGTGAGGCGAGATGCGTTGCGTACTGATGCCAGTCCGCGCCACTCGCGTTGAGCTGCACGGTCGCGGCGTCGATTGGGCCTGCGAGCTCGGCATGCACCAGCAGCGGCAGCCCGGTGCGAGCAATGTGCGGCAGCGCGCGTTCGAGGTTTGTGCGATCGATGCTTGTGAAGCCATCGCAGCCCGGATAGATAAGGAAGCACTTGAAGCCGGGCACGCCGGCCAGCGCGAGCGGCTCAATCTCGCCCTGGTTGCCGTCGACGGCGCCGCCCCAAAGCGCGTAGTCGACCATGCATTGGCCGCGTGCAGCCTCACGCTTTTCTTCGAGCGCTTCGACATCGGTGGTTTCAGGCAGGCAGTTGAGTGGCATGTCGACGAGCGTGGTGAACCCGCCTGCCGCAGCTGCGCGCGTGGCGGTGGCGAAGCCTTCCCACTCGGCGCGACCGGGCTCGTTGATGTGCACGTGCGTGTCGACGAGGCCGGGCAGGAGCGCGACGTCGCCGAGGTCTTCGAGCGGCATGTGGCCGGTGAACTCGGCGGCGGCGTGCACGCCGGCGATGATGCCGTCGTCGATCACCACAACGGCGTCCTGTTCGCCGTGCGGCGTCACCACTCGGCGGGAGTGCAGAGCATGTACCATAAAGCTGATTATGCAGGGAAACCCCGAATTCATGCAGCAGGCCATCGCGCTTGCGACGGAGAACGTGACCAGCGGACGCGGTGGGCCGTTCGGCGCGGTGATTGTCAAAGATGGCAAGGTGATCGCGACCGGCACCAACCAGGTGACCGCGTCGAATGACCCCACGGCGCACGCGGAGGTTGTTGCGGTCCGCAATGCGTGCGCGGCGCTGGGCACGTTTCATCTGCACGGCTGCGAGGTGTACACCAGCTGCGAGCCCTGCCCGATGTGTCTGGCGGCGCTGTACTGGTCGCGCTGCACGGCGATCTTCTATGGCAACAACGCGGCCGATGCGGCGAAGATCGGCTTCGACGATGCCTTCCTGTACGAGGAGTTGAAGAAGCCGCTCGAGGCGCGCTCCATTCCTATCGTTCGCCTGTTACCCGAGGAAGCCTGGGCCAGCTTCGCGGCATGGGAAAAGAGCCCGTTCAAGGTGGATTACTAATGCCAGTTCAGAAAGTCGTGCGTGTAGGTTTGCTGGGGTTCGGAACGGTCGGCAGCTCGTTCGCGGAGGTGCTCGCGGCGTCCGGTGCGGAGGACATTCGGCTCACGCGCGTCTTCAATCGCGGCGTGGAGCGCAAGCGCACGCATGAGCGTGCGAAGTTTGTGCCCGCGGATGCGGTGTGGACCGAGCGCGTGGAAGACGTGCTGGAAGCAGACGACGTGGATGTTGTCGTGGAAGTGATGGGCGGCCTCGATCCGGTCGAAGGCTGGCTGCGTGCGGCGCTGAATGCGGGCAAGTCGGTAGTTACGGCGAACAAGCAGCTGATAGCGTATCGCGGGGCGGAGCTGTTCGCCCTCGCGGCTGAGAAGGGCGTGCACCTGCTCTACGGCGCCGCTGTTGCCGGCGGTGTGCCCGTCATTCCGGGTGTGGCGCAAGGGCTTGGCGGCGATCGCGTGTGGCGGGTCAGCGGCATCGTGAACGGCACGTGCAACTTCATTCTGAGCTCCATGGAAGCGGGCTCGGAATATGCCGACGTCTTGAGCATGGCGCAGGCATTGGGCTATGCCGAGGCGAATCCTTCGGCTGACGTTGACGGCTTCGACGCGCGCGCGAAGCTCTGCATACTGTCGCGGCTTGCCTTGCGTGCGGAGATCGACCCCGACAGCGTGCCCGCGCAGACCATATCGCACGTGTCCGCGGTGGATTTCGCTTACGCGAAGGAACTCGGCTGCACCATTCGCCAGGTAAGTCGCGCACAGCGTGATGGCGACAAGGTGAGCGCACGCGTTGGGCCGATGCTCGTGCCGACCTCCTCGCCCATTGCGTGGTCGCACGGCACGCAGAACATGGTGGTGACCAGCGGCAAATTCGGCGGCGATGTGGTGTTCAGTGGCCACGGAGCGGGCGGCCATCCCACGGCCGTTGCGGTGATGAGCGACGTGCTCGCGGTGGCGCATGACAGCTCGCCGGTGCGGCTGCCCGCGGTGAAGATCGCGGTTACGGGCGATGTGCTCGCGCCGTACTACCTGCGGTTCGTCGTGGCGGACAAGCCCGGCATCGTCGCTGCGATCGCCGGCGCGCTGGCGAAGGTCGGCGCGAACATCGACTCCATTCTGCAGCGCCGCGGGCACGGCACCGACAGCCTGCCGTTTGTCGTGACGACAGAGCCGAGCCTGACCTCGACCATCGAGAAGGCCGTCGCGGAGATGGCGGCGATGGACTTCATGATCGAGCCGCCATTGTGCATGCAGATCCTCGTGGTGGATGATCCGGACACCGACTAGAGCTTCGAAAGAAACTCAGACACAGCGCGCATGCTGACCGGATTGTCTGCCGTGGAGTTGTGCCCGACGCCCGGCAGCATCACGAACTTCTTGATCGGCGCGGCGCTTGCTGCGAACACCTCGCGGCCCTGCTCAATTGGCACCAGCTCGTCAGCATTTCCGTGCAGCACCAGCAGTGGAGCCTTGGTCTGCGCGGCCATCTTGGCTTCGCCGAAAACCTGCCCGGCGTTCGCGTCCGGCCGCTGGCCAGGCGGATATCCCATCAACTTCGCGAAGACAGGGAACTCCTCCTCGGCCGACGCGATGGGTGCGGCGAGGATGAGCGCTGTAACTGGCCGCTGCGTGGCGATGTAAGAGGCGATCGCCGTGCCCATGGAGAAGCCATATACCACGACGCGGTGGTTCGGCGCCGCGTTCGCCGTCTGGTCGTAGAGGCTGAGGCCGTCCTGGCGAAAGGTCATCAGGTCTGGCTGTCCGCTGGAGAAGCCGTAGCCGCGATAGTCGTACACCACCACGCTCGGCCCGAGGGCGGCGATGCTGCGATAGAGGCCGTCTGCCTGATCCGCGGTCATGCCGTTGCCGTTGAAGAACAGGATTGTGGGAGCATTGACGTCGCGGCCCTGGTACCGAAAGCCGCGCAACGCTGCCGAGTCCAGTTTGGCGGAGACCGCGCTGCGGCCAGTTGCGTCATGCCACTGCGAGACCGGCGTCCTCGGCGGAGGATCCGGGATAATGATGTTCGCCGAGACCTCGGCCGGTGGCTGCTGGGTTCGGCAGCCGATGCCTGCGAGCATCGATCCGGCCATGAGCATGAGAGGCAACCTGCGCATACACCAGCGTAACAAGCTCACATCGCAGTGTGCCGCCGCAGGAATTGACCTCACGCTCATGTTGCCAATGCTAGTACTTCGGCAGCGACGGATCGATCCTGTCCGCCCACGCCAGGATACCGCCTGCGAGGTTCGAAACGTTCGTGTACCCGGCCGCCTTGAGCGCCAGGGACGCCTTCTGCGAGCGCGCGCCGCTGCGGCAGTGGACGATGATCTCGGCGTCCTTGCCGACAGGAATATCCGCCGTCCGGTCGGGCAGGTTGCCGAGAGGGATCAACTGCGCGCCGATGTTGACGATGTCGTACTCATGCGGCTCGCGCACGTCGAGAACGTAGGGCTTGTCGCCCGCATCGATGCGCGCTTTGAGCTGCTCGACCGTAACCTGCGGGATGCCGTCGATAACGTCGGCAGAGGCGTCCACCTTGCCGTGCGACGAGACTTCAAGCGGGCCGACCTCTGCCGGCTTCTCAATGCCGCAGAACTGGTCGTAGTCGATGAGCTCGGTGATGCTGCGGTTGGGCCCGCACATCGGGCAGTCGGGGTTCTTGCGCAGCTTCAGCGTGCGGAAGCTCATGCCGAGCGCGTCAACCAGCAGCAGGCGTCCGATGAGCGGCTCGCCGATGCCGAGGATGAGCTTGATGACTTCAGTCGCCTGGATGACGCCGACAAGTCCGGGCAAGATGCCGAGAACGCCGCCTTCCGCGCAGGAGGGAACGAGGCCTGGAGGTGGAGGCTCAGGGTAGAGGCAGCGGTAGCATGGGCCTTCCTCGGTGGCGAAGACTGAAGCCTGGCCCTCGAAGCGGAAGATGCTGCCGTAAGCGTTCGGCTTGCCCGTGAGGACGCAGGCGTCGTTGACGAGGTAGCGCGTCTGGAAGTTGTCGGTGCCGTCGGCGATAACGTCGTAATCCTTGAAGATCTCCAGCGCGTTGGCGCTGGTCAGCATCGTGTTGTGCTTCACGATGTTGACGTTCTTGTTCAGTCCCTTGAGCATCAGCTCGGCGGAGTCGACCTTGAGCATTCCCACTGTCGCCTGCGAGTGGATGATCTGGCGCTGCAGGTTCGATTCATCGACCACGTCGAAGTCGATGAGGCCAATCGTCCCCACGCCCGCGGCCGCGAGATACAGCGCCATCGGCGCGCCGAGGCCTCCGGTGCCGACGCACAGCACGCGGGCGGCCTTCAGCTTTTGCTGGCCTTCCATGCCGACCTCAGGCAGGATCAGGTGGCGCGAGTAGCGGGCGATCTCTTCGTTGGAGAGCTTGGGGAGGGCGGCGGGAGCGATTTCTTCGGTGGCGGTCATAGTTTCCTGTAAGAGCAGATGCTTGAGTGGAGTGTGGGGATTCCGCTAGTCCTTGTACACGCGGCTGCGGTGGCCGACTCTTGCGGCGATACCTGGCCCGGCAGCATATGCGCGTGGTTCAGATCTTCCTCCGGATTTGGGGCTGCATTCGTCCGTGGCACCGTTCATTCGACATTCTATTTGGAAACCAGGGAGTTGCGAGGGCACCGGCAGCGCTACGGTGGCAATCGCAGTTTAGAATCTGGAGTTCCAAAGCGGCGAAAGCTGGGGATCAGGGGTGCTGCTGTTGGGCTACCCCCCCCTCGGACCCAAATTATGGATTCTAAAGGAGATAGGTTGGGGGTATCGCTAAAATATGGATACCAAGGGACTTACACCCGGGGTATAGGAGTTGACGGGCCCAAACCGCGGCGCGCGGCCCCAGTCGCATGCGCGGAGACTTTGGCCTGCTTGTTAAATGATAGCGAGTTCAGAGGAAAAATATGCAGGGCGTGGCGCGGAGAAATCGCCAATGCTGGCGCGGGGATGCGGAGTTTTGCACAGGCTGGGGGGCTTGACGAGTTTCGGCCGCTAAGCCGGTCGGACGAGCCAGACGCCGGTCCGCGCTCTTCTACCAGCACGGTTGTGCCCCGAATTCCCATACGGGGCCTCCTGCTCCTGCACCAGGCACTAAAGTTCTAGCGACAACAACCGCCGGCGATGGACGGGATAATCGTCAGTTCGTCGGCGTCGGCGACGGAGGTGTCTTCCTTGGCGGGAAGGTAGCGAACGTCTTCGTCATTGAGGTAGACGTTCACGAACGAGCGCAGCTTGCCCTCGGGGGTGAAGAGGTGCGCCCGCAGGCCGGGATGCTGCTGGACGAGCTGCTCCAGGCCTCCGGCGACAGTCGTGCCGACGACCGAAACAGTCTCTTTCTTCTCGGTGAAGGCGCGCAATGGGGTGGGTATGTGAATCTGCATTATGTATCCATAGTACGAGATGCGGGAAGGTGGCCGGGGGATGCGGATTTCGTTGCTGGCTACGAAAGATGGCGAATCCGCCCATCGATCTGCCGCAGCCGGCGTTTGGCGTACTGATAGTCGGCGTTTTCACTGCGATCGCCGTTGCTTGCAGCCCAGGCTACGACCTCCGTCACGACCGGGCGGTCCCTGGTGAGCAGAAACCGGTGCTCCTCTTTCAGGCGCTCAAGCCCGCCGTGAGTGATGTAGTTCTTGACGTGCACTGCCGGCGAGTCGTCTTGTGGTCTTCTGGTGGAGCCTTTGCGCATTTCGTATTATTTCATCGCAAAATCCAGCAGGTTTGCCCAAGGCCAACCAATGACGGCCGCTGTGAGAGATGGTAAACGGGTACCCGCTCATAGCACAGGCTGCGCGGGGGTAAACTGTTCAAAACTGAGAGGTCGGAAGTTGTGAAGATAAATATCGGTTTCGCGTGTTGGCTGTTCGTTGCAATTCCATACGTTTCGGCTCAAACTGCACAACTGACATTGACTGAAAAGGTAGTTACTGCGGGCCAACCGGTGACAATGGACCTCACTCTCGACCAGCCAGCGGCCTGCGATACGCCACTATACGTCGAATTCACCGCACAGCCCCCGGTTTCATTTTCGTTCACGCTTAGTGAAAACGTGACCAAAGGTCAGACGGTCGTTGAAATTAAAAAGCCCACATATTTGGACGCTCCTGGTGCCGTGTATCGAACAACGCGAGCATACCTTGGGAATTGCCCCGGCTTTTCACAAATAAAGCTAGTAAAAATTCCCGAAAGAATACTGAACCTAAGGGCATTCGTGGACACAACGGCATATCCTACCGTAGCCGACCTGACGCTGAAACCCACTGACCATCAATTTTTTGATACGAAGATCGTGGAACTCAACAACCTTGATGGGCAGGTTTTGGCGAAACTGAATAATAGCGCCGCAGATGTCCCGGACTTACGTCGTTTTCTGATCCAGACTGTTCTCGCAGCGGATGCTGCTTTGACGGTCACAGAACGCCAGTATCGCCTACAGATCATGAACTCTTCGAGTGATTCGTCACCTGGTTTTTTCAAGGATTTCCACCGTGAATATGAAGGGCTGCTTGTGGACTTGAGAGCGCCAATTCCCGGGACCAAGGCGCAAGCGAGTGCCGCGCCGGTTTTACTGTACGTTCAACTGAAGAAACGCAACCCGAGCGACCAACAAAGAGGCAGAGGTACATACCCGCCCGCTGCCACGGCCGTACGCAAAACGATAGCGGACAATGCAGCCGTATACAAATACGTCAGCACGACAGGCCGGATTTCTTTCGACGCACGGTTTAGCAGCGTTCCCACCGGCGCGACTGTGAAGTACAAAAAAGTGATCGAGGATGACTACAAGGACTATTCCGCGCCAACTGACGTTCCGAAGGTGACGCCAGAATTGGCAGCGTGGCAGTTCCTCTTTCACATGGATGGTTGTACTGACCAGCCGCGACGGATTGACCCATGGAACGATACGACGCCGGATATATCTGTTGAGTTTGGCCGGTGCGCGACGAAGCGTTGAGATGTTCGGAGAACCTACGTGCCATCTTTCGGAGCGGTAATTCGTGGGATCGTGCGGACCACTGTGTCGGTCCTGCCTCTTATAGGCTATTTGCCAGTTCTGACAAATGAGAAATTTCAGACACCGCAAATCTTATGGCCCCCAATCGGAAGCGTGGTTGTATACGCCCCAGGTATTGCAGCGGTTCTTATCTGGGCTATCGGCGAGTTGCCAAAGCTATCCACGAAAAAAGGTGCTGCGCGATATTGGTTTATCGGTGGCATCGCAACAGCTCTTATCGCGCTGGGATGTTACGCGTTACTTCTCATCGCCTATGTCCCGGGAGTTCCAACCCCGTTCAACGGAATGCAATACCGTACAGTTGGAAGCGTCCGGACCCCTGTCGCAGACCGATGCACTCCAAATAAGACAGATCAAGATTTGCTCAGGTGCGGGGGCCTTGAAGATGGCGACATAGAGACCTTATGGACTCCATCGTCTGTGTATCGAATCAGATTCGAGCTTTTCGTGTCATATATCCTCGTGCTTGGCTCGATCAACGTCGTTATCAGCTCCAAGCCCAAGAGCGCGCGAGCACGTCCTATGGGTTGACGTTTGGTGGAGCGCGGCGATACCCCACCCTTCGCAAAGTGCGCGAAGGATGGGCTACCCGGGGTTGTGGTGAGGTTGAGGAGAATTAGCAACGACAAGTGCAGAAGCAGGTCTCTCCACTTCGGTCGAGATGACAGAGTGATGCGGGGCCGAAGAGAGCGGGGGTGCCGACGGTTGAGGTTCCCCACTCATGCGCAAAGAGCAAGAGCGCGCATGAATGGGCCACCCCGACGTTAGTGACCAACGGGCTACCGTTTGCCGACTATCTCTATGGCGCTTCACCTTATTTCAACGCGAGGGGATGTTTCGATTCGACTCCACTGAACGTGCCAACCGGGAAGCGGCAGCCAGGGTGTCTTTGCAGGTGTTCGATGTGAGCTCGGGCTCCGAGGCTCGATTCTTTGAGCGCTTGCACCGGGCCATGGCAATATTTGCAGCGCATGATCTGATCGCGTTCTGTGAGGGCTTCGTAGATGGTGCATGGGAGCCAGCGGCCGCGCACCTTCACCTCGCACTCCGTCATCACCGGCGGTTTTTTCTTCGTAGCCATTGCTGTGTTTAGATGCCTGCCAACGGGCCCTGGCGCGGAACACCGCGCTGGTTCTCGCATCTTAGGTCGGGCTTTCAGCCCTCATGGACTGAGGTCGGCCGGTTCCTGGGCCTTCGGCCCAGGCTGTGATATGGTCGGGCCGTTGGCCCTCGGTGCGGCGCGCGTAGGGACTATGCCACTTCGGTTGTTTGCAGGCCGGACGTCTTCTCCTCTTCGGGTTCCGAGCAGCAGGTAGGAGTTCGTGATTCGTCGCACGGAGGTTAGCGGCGGGTGTTTACATGAGAGACTGATGCCGAGATCAATCGCGCAGAGAGTCCGATGTACATTCTGATTGTCTTCATGGCATTCGTGGGATACGTAATATTCGTGGCCGTAAAGGCGAGGGTTTCTGCAGGGGCCGCACTCGGGCCGGAAGCCCTCGAACTTAATTCCGTTCGCGACGCGCTGATGGAAAAGCAGGGTTGGAGCATGGAGCGTGCGGAGGCAGCTCGTTCGGAATATGTCCGGTTTCTAAAGCTGGTGCAGATGAACCCGCGTTTCATGCTCGTGCCGTGGGCGAACGCCGACGGGCAGGACGATCTGGATCAATTCTGGCATCAGCACATTCTCGATACGGCCAAGTATGGCGCCGATTGCCACCGGCTTTTCGGCAGGATGATCCACCATAATCCCCACGTGGTGCTCGGCTCAGAGCTGGAGGCGGATGCGGTAGCGAAGACGCAACGCCTGTATGCCCGGACCTTCGGTTCTGGCCCGTATGGGAGACCTGCGGACAAGTCCCTGGTTACAAGCTGCGCAGCCTGCGGTACGGGCGGTGGGGACAGTTCAGGACATAGCGGCAGCAATCACGATGGCGCGCACAGCGATGGCGGTCACAGCGACGGCGGTCACGGGTGTGGAGGCCATAGCTGCGGTCATGGCTGTGGAGGTCACTGAAGAAGGCAAGGTTGGCGGTGACGGTGGTTGGCGAACGGCTTGGTGTGGTTCGCGATCAGAGGTGCCCTCTCCGAGGGCATTTTGTGCCGGGCTTTCAGCCCCCTTAGACTGGGGTGGCCCGGTTCCTAGGCCTTCGGCCCAGGCTGTTATATGGGCGGGCCGTTGGCCCTCGGTGCGGCGCGCTTCGCCGCAAGCCTTGGGCGATCGGGTCCGATACAAAATCGCTGAAAGCAGGTCCTTCCCCTTCGGCAAGCTCAGGGTCAGGATGACAATTTTAAAGGGGTGAACTTTAGAAACGGGATACTAAAGAACCTCGATTGTCTGCAGCCCGAATGCCTTGTCCTCTTCGCTGGTCCCGAGCAGGAGGAAGCTGTTCGTGATTTCTGCCTTACCCTTGGCGATGGCGGTGATGACGTAGGCGCAGCCGAACCAGTGGGCTTCGGCGAAATCGGTTTGGGACCACTGCGCGGGGTGGTCGGGGTGCGAGTGGTAGAAGCCGACGATGTCGAGGCCGGTCTTGCGGCCTTCGCGCTGCGCCTTGACCAGCTCCAGGGGAGCGATGTTGTAGCGGTTGTGCGCGGAGTCGGTGCGGGTGTTGCCGGCGCGGATGAGCGCGGAGACCGTGAGGCCGTCGCCGGTGGACTTGCCGAGCATGATGCCGCAGCACTCGTGGGGATAAGTTTCTTCGCCGTGGGCGCGGAGCTGGTCGTAGAGGGACTGCGGGATTTGGAGGCTCATGCGCGGCGCTTTCCGAGTTTGGCGGTGAGGGCGAGGTCGCTGGCGGAGGGTTCGACCCAGTAGCGCTCGGAGAGGTACTTGTCCGCGCCATCGCACAGGATGGTGACGATCACGGCTTCGCGTCCGGCGGCGGCTTCGGCTTCGGCGACTTCCAGGGCGGCGGCCACAGCGGCGGCGGCGGAAACCCCGATCAGCAGGCCCTGGTTATGCCCCAGCCACTTCGACATCGCATAGGCGCGCTCGGTGGCCATGTCGATGTTCCAGTCTGCGAGGTTAGGGTCGTAGATGGGTGGAACGATGGCGGTCGCCATGTGCTTGAGGCCCTCGAGGCCGTTGAACGGCGAGTCGGGCTGCATGGAGATGCACTTGATGGCGGGGTTCAGCTCGCGGAGGCGGCGCGTGGTGCCCATGAAGGTGCCGGAGGTGCCGAGGGCGGCGATGAAGTGGGTGACGGCGCCGCCGGTCTGCTCCCAGATTTCGTTCGCGGTGCCGCGATAGTGGGCCATCCAGTTGTTGTCGTTGCCGTACTGGTCGGCGTAGAAGTAGACGTCGGGCTGGGCGGCGGCGAGCTCGCGGGCCTTGCGGATGGCGCCGTCGGAGCCGTCGGCGGGGTCGGTCCAGTGGACGTCCGCGCCGTAGGCGTCGAGGATGCGCTTGCGCTCGACGGAGACGTTGGAGGGCATGCAGAGCACCACGCGGAAGCCCTGCGCTGCGCCGAGCATGGCGTAGGCGATGCCGGTGTTGCCGGAGGTGGCGTCGAGCAGCGTCTTGCCGGGGCCAAGCTGCCCGGTGCGCTGGGCGGCGGCGACGATGGACGAGGCGGCGCGGTCTTTCACGCTGCCGCCGGGGTTCAGCCACTCAGCCTTGCCCAGAATCTGGACGCCGGGAAGGTGCACGGTCAGGCGGTCGAGCTGCACCAGCGGAGTGTTTCCAATGCGCTCGAGCAGCGTTGTGCCCAGCGGTTGTGTCAAAGTAGCGGTACTCATCGGTGTCTGAAACTCCAGCTTTCCTGCCCTGTCATTTGCGGCCCGCAGCTTGCGGCTGATTGAAGCTGCCGGGCGGATGTGCGACAGTTGAATTCAAGTCTAAACGGTCGCGCGGACGGTTCCCCAACAACCGCGGCGACATCGAAATTCGAGAGAATTCAGGAAGCTCATGGCAAAACGACCCAAACCGCGCAGTTTCGACGAGGTGCTGTCGGTGCTCGGCAGTGAAAAGTTTGATGTTTCCCCGGCGCTCGAAGGTGCAAATCGTGCAGCCGGCGCTCGGCGCGTGAGCAAGTACGGCTGCGCGGCCGAAATTGCTCCCAGCGCCAACTCCGACTCCTGCGCCAGGCTGCTGGCCCGGCCCGGGTGGTTGCTCGGCGGCGAAATTGCGCGGCTCACCGACCGTGGGTACCAGAAATTCCTCAAGACCTCGAAGCTGGAAATTCCGGCGACGGCGGAGATTCTGCGCTGCATCCACCGCTTCAGCGAAGAGCTGAAGGAGGCGATTGGGTCGCTGAGCTTGTACAACGAGTCGCTGGGGACTACGAGCGATCGGTATGTTTACGACCGGGTCGCGGGGCGAGAGTAATCACCGAGGTTTCATGTCAAGAACAGCGCTGATAATCGCCAGAAAGGTGACTGTGGTGATCTGCGGCGTTCTTGTCATCTACTGGGCGGCGTTTCTTGGTTGTGTCGTCTATTTCAGTTTTGATAGTGGAAGATTCTGGGTGATGCAGTTCTTGCGCGAGGTAGATGATGCCTCAGCCGGGCGGGCATGGAATCCGGTCCACTTCATGATCACGCAAGGCCTCTACTTCGTAGCGACTGCAATCAGTGGCGCGTTGGCGGTTTACTTTCGCCGGCAGATTGAGGCTTCACCGCTGGCGTGATGTAGAGCGCTGCCATTCTCGGTAGGCCTCGCTCTTTCCAATGCCGCGGGATTTGGCGACCCTCTTGAGGGCATCCATCTCCGCCAACCCCTCGGAGATCATCAGCGCTGCAACCTCTTCGGACAGAGTTGGCTGCGCTGCGGCGCCCATGCCGGTTTGTGGCGAGACCTCCAGCAGCAGCACCATCTCTCCACGCAGCGATGGCCGCCCTTGTAGCTCCGCGAGCACCTCGCCTGACGCTCCGCGCACGAACTCCTCGTGCAGCTTGGTGATCTCGCGCGCCAGCACGATGCGCTGCTGCGGCCCGAATGTGGCGACGATATCCTCCAGCGCTCCGACGATCCGGTGCGGCGTCTCGTAGAAGATGTGAGTCGCACTCTCTTCGGTCGCTGCCGATCGCAGCGCCTCCAAAGCCGACCGGCGCTGGCCTTCCTTCGAGGGCAGAAATCCGTGGAAGGTGAAGCGCTCGGCGTTCAGACCGCTTGCGATCAGAGCGCTCAGCGCGGCGTTTGCGCCGGGGATGGGGAAGACGGTGATGCCGGCAGCGATGGCTTCCGCGGCAATCGATGCTCCGGGATCGGCGATGCCGGGCATGCCTGCATCGCTGACGACGGCGATCCGGCCGCCGGCCTTCAGCGCCTCGACCAGTTCGCTCGCCCGCGAGCTCTCGTTGTGCATGTGGTAGCTGACGGTCGGCGTGCGGATGCCGAAGTGCGACAGCAGCTTCGCGGTCTGGCGCGTGTCTTCGCAGGCGATGCGGTCGACTGAACGCAGTACGCGGAGCGCGCGCAGCGTGATGTCCTCAAGATTGCCGATAGGCGTGGCGACCAGGTAAAGCCCCGGCGCCAGCGGCTTTTCGGTAGTAGCCAGCGGCTTTTCCGGAACCGCCTCCTCGCTCACCGGCGTTCCTTCGGCTCAACCGGCGGGCGCGTCTGGCGTACCTGGTGCATCGCGCGCGGCAGGTTCTGCGAGGTGAGGATGCCGAGCATGCGGCCATTTTCTGCGACGGGGACGAAGTCGGCCGCGCCACGTGACGCCGCGCGCCGCAGTGCAGTGCCGATCTCCTCATGCGGCTCGGCGATCTGCATATTCTTGGTCATCACGCCCTGGACGTAGCTGTCGCCCTCGATCAGCAGGTGCTCGGCGATGGTCTGGCGCGAGACCGAGCCGACCAGCCGCTCGCCGCGCACAATGGGGAACACATCCTGCAGGCTGTGCACGGTGCGGTCGAGCGCGCCGCGCAGCGTGTCCGAGCTCGACAGCAGCGTGTACTCCGTCAGCATCACGTCCTCGACGCGCATCTTGTCGCCCACAGGCGTTTCGGTCGATGCCTTCGGGGCGACAGGGTACAGCTGCGATGCCAGTAACGTGAAGCATCCCAGGATGACCAGCCACAGGTTGGCGATGATCAATCCGCCCAGGACGGCGGCAGTCGCCACGCCGGCCAGCAACCCGAACGCCGGCCCGGAGCCGCGCTCGTTGCTGGAGCCGCCGAGCATCTGGCGGGTCGGCAGCGTCGCGGTCGGCAGCAGGTTTACGACGCCGAGTACGAACTGCATCCACACAAAGCTGCGCAGCACGTGTGCCGGCGAGATCCAGGGCTGCGCCAACAGGTCGACGTTGCGATCGCACGCGTAGCTCAGGCCGAGCATCAGCAGGCCCATGGCGAAGTTGGCGATTGGAGCGGTGAGCAGCAGCGGCAGCGTTGAGGGCTGCGCTCCGTCTTCGGGCGGCGAGAATGCCATCACGCCTCCAACGGGCAGCAGAAACAGCGCGCGCAAGCGCAGGCCGATGTAGGCTGCGGCGATGGAGCGTGCAACTTCGCGCACGACAACAGCGAAGCCCAGCGCGGCGAACAGCCCGAGGCCGCGCCACACAGCGCCGCATGCCGCACCGTAAGCGGTGGCGGCCAGCAACAGCAGGAAGAACGACAGATGCAGGCGCACGTCGACGCCCATGATCCTGCCTATCGGAAACGAAAAACGCAGCATGGCTCTCCTGACACCAGTGTACGGCGTGGCGGCTCGGCGGCTTGGTTAGGATAGGACGATGCGCGTCATCGCCGGTACCTTTCGATCCCGTCCCCTTGAAGCGCCGCGCGGCATGGCCACGCGGCCCACCAGCGATCGATTGCGCGAAACCCTCTTCAACGTGCTGGCGCCGCGCATCGAGGGCGCGCGCTTCGCGGACCTGTACGCCGGCTCGGGCGCTGTGGGGATCGAGGCGATCAGCCGCGGTGCCGAGCACGTGTGGTTCGCCGAGAACGCGCCGGCTGCGCTGGTGGCGATCCGCGCCAATCTTTCAAAGCTGAAGGTCGGCGGCGGATATTCACTGGAGAATCGCAGTGTTGCGCATCTGCTGCGTTCGCTGGTGAAAGCCGGGCGTCCGCTGGATATTGTGTTTCTCGATCCGCCGTATGACGATGCTGACGCCTATACCGAGACCCTAGGGCTGCTAAGCCGCGAACACGAAACGCTGCTCGCTCCGGGAGCGGTGGTTGTTGTGGAGCACCAGAAGAAGGCCGCGTTCGCTGAGCGCTATGGGGAACTGGAACGGACGCGCGTGCTAAAGCAGGGTGATGCAGTTTTGAGTTTTTATGCCGTCCGTTCCTGACACCGGAGCAAGTGTGGCTTAGTCCGTCTGTCCCCGGCGACCCGCCGTCATGGCATGGGATTACCAGACGTGTGTTGCTTCGATGATGGGAGCGCCAACCTTACCGTTGATGACGTCAACCCGGAGAACGACCTCGATATTCTTGTCAGTCCAGTTGTATCCAACCTGGCGATTGAAGGTATCGAGGAGATGGGATGAGACGGCGAACTGAGAAGCGGCATCGGTGCCGTAGCGCTGCAGGCCGGCGATAACGACGACGATGCTGTCCGTGGATGGGTTGTGGAAGCGCGCGACAAGGCCGTAGTCCGGTGTTTGTGTGAAAGGCCTGGAGGCGTCGCGGGCCCAGCGCTTCTCCGGGTGCCAGCGGTCGAGGATGGCTTCGTCCGAGCGGGCGTTGAAGTGGAAGCGTAGAGGCTCGACCAGGCGTTGTGACCACAGATTGTTGTAGGCACCCACCAGCACGACGGGGCTTTCGCGAATCTGGGCGAGGGTTGTTTCGCTGGCCGCCTGGATCCTGTAGCTGGCGTCGCTGGCGTTCAGAAGCGCAGCGACCCGTCCCATCGCCAAGCCGTTTTCGAAGGAGAGAAAGGTGTTGCTTTCCGGGTTGTCGGCGACCTGGGTTCCAATCTTTGAGTAGGCCGAAAATACGACGCTGCCTGGGCTGATGAGGATCGGTGCTCCGGTGCCTACAAGCGGCGACCAGAAACGATGGATGGACTGGTCGCGGTGTTGCTTCACACCCCACAGGATTCCAAGGACAGACAGCGCACCGAACGCCATGCAGGCGAGCCAGATGAAGATTTTGGTCTTCTGGATGCGAAGGGCGCGGTGGAGGAACACTTCCTCCCCAGGCATCGCCTGATGGCCGGAGTCGCTGTGGTTGACACTGGCCTGCTCGGGCGGATCGTTGCCGGCTGAGGGTTCAACGAGACGATAGAACTCGGGCAGGTAGGAGCGAGGCGAAAGGGATATCTGAATAGGAGCGCTTGCGTCGGAGTGATAGTAGAGGGCAAGGCGTTTGCGGACTTCGCCGGCAGTGTAGCGGACGACGGTATCCGCGTTGGTGTCGTAGTCGGGCAGGCGGCCGAAGACTTCCACACCGACCGTGCGTTCCTTGATCTGCTCGCCGTTGCCGTTGAGGGTCTGGTCGACGACGTAGCGGAGCAGAGCGGGGTAGCGCTTGCTGTTGGAGAACTGTGGGTTGGAGAGAACTTTCTCCAGGGCTTCTCGCACAGCGTCCCGGTCCTCGCTGGAGCGGGGCGTCCACCTGATTCGAGTTGGTTGTGAGCGCGTCACCTACTGCAACGTGATGATACAAGATGTGCTTTCCGCCGAGCGAAGGGGCGAAGGCAGCGTCGCAATCCCGGTTGGTTTATCAGCGGCTCGCCATCAGAAGATAATTCGTTGTACAAACAAAAATGCCTAAATGTTGAAAGCACAGGGCAAAGCGGCTGGGTTAAATGGGCCAAACGGTGAGTCACTTGCAAGTGGCAGTGCTCAAGGTGGAGTGTGGCGTCGCTCCAACAGGTCTGGATCTCAATGCTCCGAAATGAGATGAGTCCGCTGATGAACCTTGAGGACAGAAGCGAGCGAAGATGAACCGAAGAGGATTTTTGAAAGCGGCTGGCGCCGCAGCATGCGTCGGCGCGACGGGGTTTGCGTGGGGTGAGAGGGGCCGTACCGGCCAGTCGGCGGCTTATAAGATGGTTGCGGCGAATGACCGGAACCGGATCATGGATGCGGCAGCGAAGTATGTGCTGAACTCGCCGCAGACCATTACAGCGTTCCCGACAAAACGGAGCGCGGGCGGTCTGCACGACTTTTATTCCCAGGCCGACTACTACTGGCCTGACCCGAAAAATCCGAACGGACCGTACATCAATCGGGATGGGCAAAGCAATCCGGATAACTTTAACGATCACCGCCGGATGATGGTGGCGCTGTCCGTAGAAATGCCGGCCCTTACCGCGGCATGGCTGCTTACCGGGGACGCCAGGTACGGCAAGAAGGCCTGCGACCATCTGCGGGCGTGGTTCGTTACGCCGGACACCCGGATGAATCCGAACCTGGAGTATTCGCAGGCGATCCAGAACCTGAATACCGGGCGGTCGATCGGGGTGATCGACACGCTGCACCTTGTCGAGGTCGCACGGGCGGCGCATCTCGTGATGCCGAAGATGATGAGTGCGGCGGACATGGCCGGTGTGAAGGCGTGGTTCCGCAGCTACCTGGGCTGGCTGACAACCAGCGAAAAGGGCAAGGCGGAACGCGACACGCTGAACAACCACGCGATGTGCTGGGCGCTGCAGGCGGCGGAGTTTGCGCACCTGGTCGAGGACACGGCTACACGCGAGGACGTCTACACGCGGTACAGGACCATCCTTCTGCCGAATCAGCTTGGGCAGGATGGATCTTTCCCGAAAGAGTTGGCGCGGACCAAGCCTTACAGCTACTCCATCTTCAACTTCGATGTGATGACATCGCTGTGCCAGTCGCTCAAGGGATTGCAGCCCGATCCTCCGACTTTCAAGCTCGCCGATGGCCGTGGCGAGTGCAAAGCCGCGGAGTTCATCTATCCGTATCTGAAGGACAAAGGCGCGTGGAAGTGGGCGAAGGATGTTCAACACTTTGACGCGCTTCCGGTGCGGTCGCCGGGGCTGTTGTTCTCCGGCATTGCGTGCGACCGGCCGGAGTATATCGGTCTATGGAAGACCATGAACGCCGATCCGACCGATCGGGAGGTCATACGCAACAATCCTATTCGCCAACCGTTGTTGTGGGTTTGAGAACTGGAACGATGAGGCCGCGTTTCGATACTTACTCCGGGCCGCCGAACGGACCTGGACACACATGGAGCACACAGATGCGCACATTAAATACGAGAACATTTTTCGGACTTCTCCTGCTTCTTCTGGCGTTCGTTTTAGCGACGCCGGTTTATGCGCAGTCCAACACGGGAACGATCCTCGGGACGGTGCAGGATGAGTCCGGTGCGGTGGTACCCGATGCCGAAATCGTGGTGAAGAGTCTTGGCACAGGGGAGGCGCGGACGCTGAAGAGCGACGAGAACGGCGCGTTCAACTTTTCCAACCTGCAGGTAGGGCACTACTCGATCACGGTCACGCGGGCGGGATTCAGCCCGGTGCAGATCAACGACACCGAGCTGCAGGTTGCGCAGAGGTCGACGATCAACCCGGTGCTGCATGTGGGCGCTGTGAGCGACAAGGTGACCGTCATCGCTTCGGAGACGCCGCTGCTGAATACGGCGTCGTCGTCGGTAGGGCAGGTTATCGATACGGACACCGTGCAGAACATGCCGCTGAACGGACGCAATTTCTGGCAGCTCACGCAGTTGACGCCGGGCGTCAGCTACATCCAGGGCGGCCAAAATATCGCGACCGGTGGAACATCGATTCGCGCCAGCGCGGTGAACGTCAACGTCAATGGGCTTTCGCCATCGTGGACCGGATGGTATCTGGATGGCGCGAACATCACCGAGTTTCAACTTGGCGGCACCATCATTCAGCCCAACGTGGATGCGCTGCAGGAGTTCAAGGTCGAGTCCGGCAACATGGGCGCGGACTATGGGCACAGCCCCACGATCATCAACGCCACACTCAAGAGCGGAACGAACAAGTTTCATGGCACGGCGTATGAGTTCATTCGCAACAATGCGGCCGATGCCAAGAACTATTTCTATATCCCGCCTCCCGGTACTAACCAGCGGAATGAGCCGCTGCACCGCAACCAGTTTGGCTTTGTCGTGGGCGGCCCCGTGGTGAAGGACAAGACCTTCTTCTTTGTCGATCTGCAGGAAACGCTCTACAACAAGCAGCAGATACAGCGCAGCGTTGTATTCAGCGACGCAGAGCGCAGCGGCAACTTCCAGGATATGTATGGAACGACGCAGAAGCTCTTTGCGCCTACCTCCAACACGTCGGGGCGCGTGCCACTGGCCTTCAACGGCCCGAATACGATTGATCCGTCGACGTTTTCAGCTCCGGCCAAATACCTGTTGCAGTTTATGCCGCACGCGAACCAGGTGATCGGGACTACTTCGTATGCGTCCGTGACGAACAGTCTTAAGCAGCAGCTTGGACAGGGGGACATCCGCGTCGACCAGCGCATATTCGCCAAGGACAACCTCGTGGCGCGGTACTCCATCTCGGATAATCGCGAGCGTGATCCGAATGCGTTTCCGCTGATGGGCTTCTTTCCGCTCAAGAGCCGCGGCCAGGACCTGATGCTGCGCGAGACGCACATCTTCAGCCCGAAGTGGATCAATGAAGCGCAGTTCAGTTACTACCGCAGCTTCTTCCTCTTCACGAGTTCGTTCCAGGGCCAGGACATCGCCACGGCTGCCGGTATCGGGGGCCTGGCGGGGCTGGCACCCGCGAGCACGCTCGGGTTCCCCACTGTCACCATCAGCAACTACTCCACGTTCAATGGACAGGGGGGTAACAGTTATCCGAAGCAGAACAAGATCCGCTCATGGCAGTATGTGGACCGGATCAGCTTCATCAGCGGCAAGCATGAACTACACTTCGGCGCGGAAAACTTCCACAACACGAATACCTTCGTTGCCGGCTCCGCTTCTACCGGGACGTTCACTTTCAGTGGAAAATATTCGGGAGACAATGGCGTCGACTTTCTTCTGGGTGCGCCGCAGTCTGGAGTCCGCAGCTACTTCCGGAGCCTGTGGGGCAATACAGGAAACTTCCAGTCGTACTACATACAGGACAACTGGCACGCCTCCTCGAACCTCACTGTGAACGCGGGTTTGCGCTGGGAGATCAACCCGTTCTACGACGGCATCAAGGGCCAGGTGACAGGCTATGACGATGCCAATGGCAAGCTCGTCCTGCCGGACAACTACTCCCTGAACGCGCAGCCCGGTACTGCATTGTTGACGTCGTTGTTCTCAGATCGCTTTGAGACGGCGAGTTCGCTGGGACTTCCGCAGTCCATACGGCCGAGCAACAAGTTCAATATCGCCCCACGGCTCGGCATGGCGCTCAGCGTTGGACCGAAGACGGTGATTCGCGGAGCGTATGGGATTTTCTTCCTGTTCCCCGACGACAACTCGATTAACAACACGCAGAATACCGTGCCGTTCGTCGCCTCGCAGACGGTCAATAACACAGCACTTTCTGCAACGAGCGCCTCTACATTGACGTTTGCAAACTTCTACAATGGCCAGCCCATCGTGGCCGCCAATCCCAATCCGGGCAGCCCATGTTCCTTCGGACAGGTGCTCTTGTCCTGTTCGCAGCCGAGCGTTGTGACCATGCGCCTGCACACATTGAACACGTACATCCAGGAGTGGAACCTTGCAGTGCAGCATCAGCTTGGATCGAAGGTCTCGCTCGACGTGGCGTACGTGGGCAACAGGACTGTGCACATGGTGCAAGGCCGGCAGATCAACGCACCGCAGCCGGGCCCGGGCGCGATTCAGGCGCGGCGTCCGCGTCCGCAATGGGGCACGATCAACGACACCAGCTATGAGGGCATGGGCAACTACAACTCCCTGCAAACGAAGCTGGAGCTGAGGAACCTGGCCGGAGGCACGGTGCTTGTGGCTTACACGTATGGCAAATGCCTGACCGATGGAACGTACAGCGGACCGGTCCGTGAGGACAACTCGCCGATCAGCTACTACGGCCCATGCAACTACGACCTCACCCACAACTTTGTTACAAGCTACCTGTATGCGCTGCCCTTCGGTCGGGGCCGCACCTTCGGCTCGCACATGAATTGGGTTGAAGATTCGCTCGTTGGCGGATGGAACTTTTCCGGAATCGCCACGCTGCAGAGCGGATTGCCGTACACGGTTTCGATCAGCGGCGACCAGGCAAATACGGGCGCCGGCGGTCAGCGGCCAAACGTTGTGGGCAAACCAACGATCATCCGTTCGCCCAACTGCTGGTTCTACGATTCCGCAAACAGCTCCTGCGCCGCATTCGGCGGTACGAATGCTTTCGTGACACCGGCGCAGTACACGTACGGCAATGGCGGCATCAACACCATGCGCGCGGACGGGTTGGTGCAGTTTGACGTGACCTTGTTGAAGCAGTTTCACATCACCGAAGGAACGAAGTTCGAGTTGCGCGGATCCTTCTTCAACGTCTTCAACCACACAACGTTTGCCGCACCGAGTGGAACGATTGCGTCTTCTTCGACAGGCGTGGTGTCGTCGACTCTGAATGCAGCGAGACAGGTGGAGCTGGCAGGGAAAATCTACTTCTAGGCAGGGGCAACGCTCTCACCGCGGTTGATGGAACCCTGGCGGAATTCCCATGCGCGTTCGTGGGGTGCGCCAGGGGGCCCGGGGGCCCCGCGCCCAATCAGCGTGCTACCGACAAACGTATTTTCCGGAATCTGCATCTCATTTGCCGGAGTTCCTCTAACAGCTATGCAAGCAACCAAAATCGAGCGGCTGGATACGGGTATTGAAGGCCTGAACGACATTCTTCACGGAGGACTTCCTCCGGGCCAGATGTACCTGCTCGAAGGCGAGCCCGGGACCGGCAAGACCACGCTCGCCTGCCAGTTCATCCGCGCCGGCAAGCTGCGCGGTGAACGCACCCTCTACATCACGCTCTCGGAGCCCCGCTCCGAGCTGGCACTCTCCATTCGCTCCCATGGCTGGGAGTCTGAAGACATCCCGATCGCGGAGTTCACGCCTGCGGAAGCCAGCCTGTCGGCTGAAGAGCAGTACACGGTCTTCCACCCCAGCGAGATCGAGCTCGCCACCACCATCCAGCGCCTCACGTCGACCATCGACGAGCTGAAACCCACGCGGCTCGTGATCGACTCGCTCTCCGAACTTCGCCTCCTGGCGTCCGACCCCATGCGCTATCGCCGCCAGCTTCTCGCGTTGAAGCAGTTCTTTTCCGGCCGCGAGACCACGGTCATGCTTCTGGACGATCAGACCACGAGCGAATCCGGCGACGGCCAGTTGCGCAGCATCGCCCACGGCGTCATTCATATGAAAAAGATTCCGCGTTCTTACGGTGTCAATCGCCGCCAGATCGAGGTCCTCAAACTTCGCGGCTCGGCCTACCGCGAAGGCTTCCACGATTACACCATCGAGACCGGCGGTGTCGTTATCTATCCTCGGCTTGTAGCGGCCGAGTACGACTCGCCCGAATATGGAGAGCGTGCCCAGAGCGGTATCAAGGAGCTCGACGCGATGTTTGGTGGCGGCGTCGCTCGCGGCTCGTCCACGCTCGTCACCGGGCCGACAGGTGTCGGCAAATCCACCATCGCCATGCAGTACGCCTATGCCGCGGCGCAACGCGGCGAGCGCGCCATCGTCTACGCTTTCGACGAGGGGGTTCGCACGGCCAAGTCGCGCGCGGAAGGCCTCGGGATGGACGTTGAGACGCAGATCAAACGCGGCACCCTGGCGATGTCGCAGGTCGACCCAGCCGAGCTCTCGCCGGGAGAATTCGTCTGGCAGATACGCAATGATGTGGAGCGGAACAACGCCCGCGTCGTCGTCATCGACAGCCTCAACGGCTTCCTGGTTTCCATGCCGGGTGAACGCGATCTCCTCCTTCACCTGCACGAGCTGCTCGCCTACCTCAACCAGATGGGCGTGATTACGTTCCTCGTGCTCACGCTGCAGGGCATGGTCGGGGCAATGCAGGCAGAGGTTGACGTGAGTTACATTTCTGACACCGTCGTGTTTCTGCGCTACTTTGAGTTCGACGGCGAAATCCGGCAGGTGCTCTCCGTGCTGAAGCAGCGCTCCGGGCCGCACGAGCGGACGTTGCGCGAGCTCAAGCTGCGTCCGGGTGGGCTCGCCGTCGGAGATGCTCTCACCGGGCTGCGCGGAATTCTTACTGGCGTCCCCGATCTTCTAAAGGCCGGAGACTAAAGGGCAGGGAAAGCAGGCTTCATCCATGAGTTTGACCGTGCGCGTGGTCGCGCCCGTTGGCCGTGACGCCGACCTTATTGTCGATGTGCTTCGCCGTCACGGCATCGCGTCCGAAGCCTGCCCCGACGCCCTGCAGTTGCTTGAAGCAGCGGCCCACGACTACCTTGGGCCGCTGCTCATCGCCGAAGAATCCCTCACACCCGAGGTGATCGAGAATCTCATCGAGCGGGTCAACTCGCAGCCCGCGTGGTCGGACTTTCCTATTCTCATCCTGACGACCGGCGGCGTCGGCCTCCGCCGCGGCCGCAACATCGAGGAGCAGCATCTGCAACTCGGTTCTCCGATCCTGCTGGAGCGGCCTCTGCGTACCGAGACTCTCGTCAGCAGTCTGCGTGCGGCCGTGCGCGCGCGCATGCGTCAGTACGAAGTGCGCGATGCGCTGCAGGCGCGCGACCAGGCTCTAGCCGAGCTGCGCGTCGAAAGCGAGACGCTGCGCGTCTCCGAAGAGCGCTTCCGCCGCCTCATCGAACACGCCAGCGTCGGCATTTACATCATGGATGTCCAGGGGCAGATCTTCTACAGCAATCCCGCCCTGCTCAGCGCCCTCGGCTACACCGCCGCCGACAGCGAAGGCGGCCACATCGCCTGGAACGAGCTCACGCCTCCCGAGTTCGTTGAGGCAGACAAGACCGCCCTTGCGGAAGTGCTTCAAAGCGGCGCGTGCCACCCCTATCAAAAGTCGCTGCGATCGCGTGATGGCAGCCTCGTTCCGTTCCTTGTCGGCATGACGATTCTTTCCCCCGAGTCGGTCGAAAGCAACGCGCGGCAGATCGCCGTTTTCATGACCGACATGACGTCCCAGAAACAAGCGGAGACGGCGCTGATCCAAAGCGAAAAGCTGGCCGCGGTGGGACGCCTCGCCGCCTCTATTTCGCACGAGATCAACAATCCACTGGAGGCGATTACGAATCTGCTCTACATCGTGCGCCAGGAGCCCCACCTCCCCCCGGGAGCGCGCGAGCACCTGTCTCTCGCCGAACTGGAGCTAACGCGGGTCTCGCAGATCGCCACCCAGACGCTGCGCTTCCATCGCCAGTCCACCGGTGCGCGAGAGGTTACCGCGGATGAGTTGCTGCAGTCGGTGATCACTCTGTATCACGGCCGCCTGATTAACTCGAACATCGAAGTGCAGTACAAGCGCCGCAGCGCTGAACCGGTGATGTGCTTCGACGGCGACATTCGCCAGGTACTGAACAACCTCGTCGGCAACGCGATCGACTCCATGCGCAACGGCGGCAAGCTGCTGCTGCGCTCCTGCAACTGCAAGTCATGGCGCACCGGCGAGCGCGGCCTGATCATCACCGTAGCCGACACCGGCGAAGGCATGACACCCGAGGTGCGCGGCCGCATCTTCGACGCCTTCTACTCCACGAAGGGCACCAACGGCACCGGCCTCGGCCTGTGGATCTCCAAGGGAATCGTTGACAAGCATTGCGGGCTGCTGGAAGTCAGGAGCTCCAGAAGACCGAACTGCTCGGGGACCGTCTTCCGGCTCTTCCTGCCGCACGGCCGGCCCTCCACGGCATAATGCCGATGGCGGAAGCCCGGAAGGCTTCCGCCATCGACTCTGCTCAGGTCACGACTATGCAGGCTTCTTGCTGCCGTCGGTGGCGCATCCGCCCTTGCCCTTGCAGCTGTTCTTGCTCTTGCAGCCGTTGTCGCCGGCTTTGCATCCGCCCTTGCCCTTGCAGCTGTTCTGGCCCTTACAGGCGTGCTTGTCCTTGTCGCCGAACGCCGCACCCGCGTGCGCCAGCACACCTGCGGAAACGCTCGCGCTGGACGACGCGGTGGACGCGTGCATGACGGGGGTTACACCGGCCATCAGGCCGGCCATGGCAGCGCTCAACGCAAAAGCCTTCGTGGAATTCTTCATGATATTGACTCTCCTTCGGGATTCGGCCGGAGTCATCCTCCCGCACGTATCGCGTTGGAGTCGCCAGGGTAGGGAAGAGTTACAGCTTTAAAAAGTTTTCTTCAGAACACTCCCGTAAGCGATTTCGTGTCACCTTTTGCGCCTCCGCGACTCCAACCGGATGAAGCGAACAGGCGGCGGCCACATTCGCTTCGCGTGCACCAGGAGATCAAATGAACATTCGCTTCGCGAGCACTGCCTACAAAGCCTTCAGCAACCTTGCCGACAAGCTTCAGTCGCCGTTCCTCTTGGCGGTCAGGCTCTACTGGGGCTGGCAGCTTTCGCAGTCCGGCTGGGGCAAGCTGCATAACATCTCCGGCGTCACAGAGTTCTTCACCACCCTCAACCTCCCCTTTCCCCACGCCACCGCGCTGATGGTCAGCAACCTCGAATTCTTCGGCGGCATTCTGCTCATCCTGGGGCTCGCTTCGCGGCTCACTGGTCTCGTGTTGACCATCAACATGCTGGTGGCTTACATCACTGCGGATCGCGAAGCTCTCGCATCGATCTTCTCGAACCCTGGCAAGTTCTACAACGCCGATCCCTACACATTCCTCTTCGCGTCGCTCATCGTTCTTATCTTCGGAGCTGGCTTGTTCTCTCTCGACGCAATCATCGGCAGGACCCTTGCAGAGCGAACGCCGCCACACCCTTTATCCTGAAAACGTGAGCGACCGGTCCGGGCATGAGTGAAGCAGAACGCAATGAGGCAAAGATGATCGCTTCGGTACTCCGCGGTGAGTCCGAGCTGTATCACGACCTCATTCGTCCGTACGAGCGCAGCGTCTTCCGGATGGCCCTCTCCTTCATGAAGAACGAGGCGGATGCCGAAGAGGTTGTGCAGGAGGCGTTTCTCAAGGCCTTTCGAAAACTTTCAGAGTTCCGCGCAGAGGCGAAGTTCAGCACCTGGCTCATCAGCATCACGCTGAACGAAGCCCGCAGCCGCCTGCGCCGCAAGAGCGCCGTCCCCATGCAATCGCTGGATGCCCCCGAAGACGAGGGCGGCCACGTCTCTCCCGCGCTGCTGCGCGACTGGCGCGAAATCCCCGGCGAAGCGCTGGAGCGCCAGGAAGTTCGCCACATGCTGCGCCGCGCCATCGAGGGCCTCTCGCCCATCTATCGCGAGGTGGTGATGCTGCGCGACGTCGAGGAGCTCAGCATCGAGCAGACGGCCTCTACGCTCGAAATAACCTCATCTGCGGTGAAGGTCCGGCTGCACCGCGCGCGTCTTATGTTGCAGAAGGTGCTTGCGCCGCAGTTGAAGCACATCAATCCGAAAAGGAGGTGGCTCCCATGGTCATAGAGTGCAAACATGTTTGGGACTACATCTCCGACTACCTCGACGGCTCGCTGCCGCCGGAGACGAAGGAGCTCGTGCAGCGCCACCTGGAGCACTGCGAGCTATGCTCCGCGATCCTCGACTCCACGCGCAACATTCTCGTCCTGACTGCCGACGACCGTGTGTTCGAACTGCCTCTCGGCTTCAGCGAGCGCCTTCATGATCGCCTGGAGCGGGAGATCGGCGCCGTCCCGCCCAACGGAAATACGAGCTAGATCGTGCCGTGCAGGTGGATGTGTATGGTCCACTCCGCCGCCAGCAGCAGCAGCGTAAGCACCGCGAGCGATATCTGCACCAACTCTGCGCGCCGGGTTGCGGGAGTAACAGGAGCAACACGCCACTGCGAGGACTTGCGTGAACGCAGCGACCGGATGCGCCACAGAACATAGAGGTTGATCAGCGCTCCCGCAACGGCAATCGCTTCCATCGGGATGCGAATGGCGCTCAGGTGAATCGCGGCCAGCACCTTGACGCTCGACGTCGCCGCGGCCAGCGATCCAATGCCGATGAGCAAGCGGAGTCCGCTGATCGCCATCACGGCCGTGCAGGCGCTCTGCAGCAGCACGAAGCCGAGGCTGGTCACACCAATGATCCAGGAGCGCTTCGTCTCCTGTTTGTTCTCAGTAACCGCATCAGCGACTTCGACTTCGAGCACCGGCTTCTCCTGTCCTGTAATGCTATCCGAAGGACGGCTGCGCTTCTGAGTAAGTCTCGGTGAGGGCAGTCTCGCCATAAGCCCCACATGGAAAGCGCTGCCACGCATGAGGACTGCGTTCGTCAGCGGCGGCAAATCTCCTTGACAGCGTTTTCACCACCGGGCTATACGGAATGCGTGATCATTTGCTGCGTCCGCTGCTTTCCGAAGCACGGCGCACCGGTCCGCCTCATCATTTCAGCAGCACAGTCGGGGCATCAGCTCTGCCGGAGCACAATCTCAAAGGGGCCCTTCAGTGAAGAAACGGTTGTGCTGGATTCTGGGAGTTTCACTCTGCGGAATTTTCGACGCTGCAAGCACCGCTCCCGTGACCCTCGCCGCCACGCGCCAGGAATCGACCCAGCAAAAATCCGACTCACCCCAAGCGGCGGACACCACCGGCGCGGCGGAATTCGAAACCCAGCTCAAGCCGATGATCAAGGCCAACTGCGTGAGCTGCCATAACGCGGTGAAGCTCAAGGGTGACGTCGACCTGGAGAAATTCCTCGACCAGACCAGCGAGACAGCGTTGAAGGACCGCGAGCTGTGGACGCTCGTCGCGAAAAAGCTGGAGAGCGGCGAGATGCCGCCGGACGGCAAGCCGAAGCCTTCCGCCGCGCAGATCACCGCCGTGACGCAGTGGCTGCATCAGCAGTACGCGCTGGCCGACAGCAAGTCCGCGCCCGATCCCGGGCGGGTCACCGCGCATCGCCTTAATCGCTACGAGTACAACAACACCGTGCGCGATCTGCTGGCCGTCAACCTGCGCTTTGCAGACGACTTCCCGCCCGACCCCTACGGCTACGGCTTCGACAACATCGGCGACGTCCTCTCGCTCTCGCCCATCCTCACAGAGAAGTACATGCGCGCAGCCGAACGCGTCGCAAAGGCTGCCATTCCGCTTGGGCCGCCGGAGAAGGTCGTTTCGACCCGTTACAAATCCGAGGCGATGGGGCAGCAGTTCCATCTGCATGTCCAGACGGTGCACGATTTCCCCGTCACCGGCGTCTACGATCTGCGCCTCGGCTGGGAACAGGGCGAGCAGCAGGGAACGAAGATGACGGGCCACATCTATCTGGACGGCAAAGAAGTGGTGAATCAACCCATCGTTGTGCAACCAACGATGGACCGTGCAGTGTATGCGCGTAATCTGACCGTGTCGCAGGGACCGCATCTCTTCGAAGTGCGCATGGAAACCGCTCCGCCCGAGCAGCAGCCTCGCAAGTTGATTGCGCCGCCGTATCCGACGGTCATGGAAATCATCGGTCCGCTGAAGCAGCTGCCGCGCGAGCAGACGGAGAGCTACAAGCGCATCTTCTTCAAAGGGCCGCCAGCGGGTCACGATCGCAACGCGTATGCGCGCGAGATACTGGCGCGGCTGGCGCACAGGGCTTACAGGCGGCCGGCTACGGCGCACGAAGTGGACCAGCTAGCAGGGCTGGCAAAGCTGGTGCGGAGCCAGGGCGGAAGCTTTGAGGCTGGCATACAGGTCGCGCTGGAAGCGATGCTGATGTCGCCGAACTTCCTGTTCCGCATCGAGCAGGACCCGCCGCAGAACGCTGTGCATCGCGTCAGCGACACCGAACTCGCATCGCGGCTCTCCTACTTCCTGTGGAGCAGCATGCCCGATGAGGAACTACAGTCGCTGGCGGAGGCGAACCGCCTGCACAATCCCGAGGTGCTACATGCGCAGGTCGCGCGGATGCTGGCGAGTCCGAAGGCGCACTCGCTGGCCAGCAACTTCGCGGGACAGTGGCTCGGCACGCGCAACCTCGCCTTCAATAAGCCCGACCCCAAGACTTTTCCGGAGTACGATGTTGAGCTTCGCGATGCGATGCGCACGGAGACGGAGATGTTTTTCGAGGCGGTGATGCATGAAGACCGCAGCATCCTCGATTTCCTTGACGGCAAGTTTACGTTCGTCAACGAGCGCCTGGCCAAGCTCTACGGCATACCGGGCATCGAGGGCCGCGATTTTCGCCGCGTAAGTCTCGATGGCACCAACCGCGGCGGCGTGCTCACCCAGGCCAGCGTACTCACGATTTCGTCGTACCCCACGCGCACGTCGCCTGTCGTGCGCGGCAAGTGGGTGCTTGAGAACATCTTCAACACGCCGCCACCCGCACCACCTCCGAATGTGCCCGCGCTCGAGCAGCAGGCCGGCGGAACGAATGTGTCCGTCCGTCAGAAGCTCGAAGCGCACCGCTCCCACGCCGCCTGCGCCGGCTGTCATTCGCGCATGGACCCGCTCGGCTTCGGACTCGAGAACTACGACGCCATGGGCCGCTGGCGCGACACCGAAGGCCAGCTTCCGATCGATGCCAGCGGGCGGCTGCCCGACGGCCGCACATTCACCGGCGCCGCGGAGTTGAAAGCCATCCTTCGTGCGGACTCGCCGAAGTTCTGCCGCGCGCTCACCGAGAAGCTGCTCACATACGCTCTGGGTCGCGGCGTCGACGCGCACGATCAGGCGGCAGTGGACCGCATTGTGCAGCGCCTGCAGCAGCATGATTACCGCTTCTCGGAGCTCGTCGGAGGTATCGTGGATAGTGCGCCGTTCCAGATGCGGCATGGAGAGCGCGAAGCGGTTCCCACGCGCGACATCAAAGCCGAAGTGAATGCGGTCGTGAAACGGAAGGACCTATTTTGAAGCATCTATCGCGCAGAACGCTGCTGAGAGGAGCCGGCACCTGCATCGCTCTTCCGTTTCTCGATGCCATGCTGCCGGCCTTTGCGGCGAGCACGCCGGAGATTCCCAAACGCATGATGTACGTCTACGCACCGACGGGCATGATGCCGAATGCGTGGACGCCTCCGACGACGGGCGCGGATTTTGAGCTGCAGCGCATCATGAAACCCTTGGAGAAGTTCCGCGGGGACATGGTGGTCATGAGCGGCTTGAGCGCGAAGCCGATCGCGGATACGGGGAACGATGGCGGAGGCGATCATGCCCGTGCGGTTGCGAGCTATCTGACCGGTGTGCGGCCCAGAAAGACTCTGGGGACGGATTTCCATCTGGGGGTTTCAGTCGACCAGCTTGCGGCCCGGAAGCTCGGAGCGAAGACGAAGTTTGCGTCGCTTGAACTGACCTGCGAAGACACGCGGTCGGTCGGCGAGTGCGATTCGTATTCGTGCGCGTACCAGACAGTGTCGTGGAAGTCCGCGACCGAGCCGCTGCCTGCGGAGATGAATCCGCGGCTGTTGTTCGAGCGCATGTTCGGTGACGTGGACGTGAGTTCCAGCCCGGAACAGCGCAGGCAGCAGGCGATGTACCGCAAGAGCATCCTCGACCTGACGATGCAGGACACGCGGAGCTTGAAGAAAGAACTGGGGCCGAGCGATCAACGCAAGCTCGACGAGTACCTCACATCGGTCCGCGAGCTTGAAGTGCAGATGGGCAAAGGCGACGGTGACCGTCTGGTTCCAGCAGGGTTCGTGAAGCCCACTGGGATTCCGGCGGATTATTCAGAGCATGCGCGCATGATGTTCGACCTGATTGCACTGGCGTTTGCAACCGATATGACCAGGGTCGTGACGTTCATGCTGGCGCGCGAGGGCGGTGTGCGTCCCTACCCGGAGATCGGCGTCCCCGAGGCGCATCATTCGATCTCGCATCATGGCGGCGATCCGGTGTTGATTGAAAAGCTGACGAAGATCCAGTGCTATCACATGGAGCAGTTTGCGTACTTCGTGGAGAAGATGAAGGCCACGCGAGAAGGCTCAAAGTCCATGCTGGATAACAGCGCGATTGTGTACGGTGCGGCGCTCGCCGACCCTAACCACCACGATCACGAGCACTGTCCGACGCTGTTTATCGGCAACGCTGGTGGGCAGTTCAAGACGGGCCAGCACGTCGCGTTCAGGCCGGGAACACCGCTCAGTGATCTTCACCTCACTATGCTGGACGCGGTGGGTGTGCCGACGGAGCAGTTGGGCAACTCGGATGGAAAGCTGAGCTTTCTTCCATCTATTTCATAACCGCAGCGTCCTCACAGCCGCGGCGCCGCACATCCTCTGCCTTCCAGATCGGAACAGATCGTTATGAAATTCGCGCTCGTCTCGCTCGCTTTGTTACTGTTACTCTCCGTTTCCTCCGCCTCCGCACAACAGCACACGTTGCTGCTCTGGCCGAACGGCAACCCGGAGCCGTCGAAGGGCGTCGGACCGGAGATTGATCCGACGGCGCAGAAAGACCGCATGCTCTCGGGCAAGCCCACCGCGCGCGTTACCAACGTGAGCAAGCCGACGGCGTCGATCTACCTGGCTGACAAAGCGAAGAACACCGGCGTCGCCGCGCTCGTGCTGCCGGGCGGTGGATACAGTCACCTCGCCATCACGCACGAGGGCACTGAAATCTGCGAGTGGCTCAACACGCTAGGCATCAACTGCGTTCTTGTGAAGTACCGTGTGCCCGAGAAAGGCCATTACCCCGAGAACGTCGAAGACTTGGAAGACGCGCAGCAGGCGATGCGTCTCACACGCGAGCATGCGCAGGAGTGGCACATCGACCCCAAGCGCGTCGGCGTTGTCGGATTCTCTGCCGGCGGGCATCTCGCTGTCGCGCTCAGCACGCATCCCGAGTTCCAGGGCAACGCACCCGCCTCAACGGTTGATGCACGTCCTGACTTCCAGATGGTCATCTATGCAGGCGGACTTCGCGATGCCGATGGCAAGCTGAATCCTGCGCTCACGCCCAATGCGCATGTGCCGCCGACATTCCTCGTCCAGGCGGAGGACGACAGCGCCGCGCATGTCGAAACGTCGCTGGTCTACTATCAGGCGCTCAAGGATGCGAAGATCCCCGCGGAGATGCATCTCTATGCGGAAGGCGGACATGGGTTCGGCCTGCGCCCAACCGAGCGGCCGATCTCGCGCTGGCCCGCCCGCGCTGAGGAGTGGCTGCACACCATCGGTATCCTGCCCGCACGCACGGCATCACGGCCTTAGAAGTCTTCGAACGAAATAGGCGTAACGCTATTTCCAGTTCAAGTTGGAGTCTCTGAGAATTTGTCCAACGTAGTTCTTAGGCGGCAAGAGACGGCCGTACAAGCGCTCGAGCATCTGCAGGCGAGGCGATGAGCGCTTGACGATGAGGTCTTCCACCGTCTCTTCCGTGAACGAGTGTCCGATGGCGCTCGGTGTACCGCCTTCGATGAAGAGCCGCGTCGAGCCCAGCGCGCTTTCGTACTCGAGAAGATAAGACCGCAGCACTGTTGACAGCGAGTACGTTGGCCGGTCGGCACGATTCATCTGCCAATCGATCTCCGCAAACCGACAGTACTTGCGGCCACCCACCAACGACAGCCAGCGGCCTTCGCTATCGACCATGCCACGCAGGAAGTGATCGGGGACACGCTGAAGCGCTTTATACCTCCACCGCGCTCGGACATCGCTCACCGGAAAAGCACACAGCTTATTGAACGCCAGAAATTCGGCGAGGCTCACCTTTGCCTCGGGCACGAAGCGGCAGCCCAACTCGCACTCACTGCGACGGCGATAGTAACGCAGGTTGGCGCGCGTCTTCTTGCCGATGCCCGCAAGCGTCGCATCGAACGTCGGCTTGATGCGCAGGTAGAGCGGAACCGAGCGCACCAGCACCGTCGAAAGCACGTCACTCCCGAAGGCGCCCTCGTTGCGAGCCTTCACAGAGTCGCGCGAGTCATCGGTCGGCTCCGACGAGGCTCCGATGCAATCCGCGTCCGAATACGATTCTGAGAACGATATGTGGGCGATGTGCGCGCCGCCGTCGAGGAGCGAACGAGCAGCTTGCGCGGCCACCTCAGCCCTTCTCCCTTGTGGCGCCAGAACGTTTCTTCGGCCGGTCCAATCGAAGTTGCCAAAGACGCGCGAGCGGATCATCCAGTCGTATTCGAACAGGATCACGGCCGCGCCAAGTTCGCCTCTTTGCGAGACTCCAGGTATGCCGAATGTATTTCGAAAGAGCAGAAGGTATGGCGTCTTCTTGATGACCTGCGGGTCCGAAAGGAAGTAGTCCAGATGATCTGCGCTGCCATTCAATCCACATCGCGCAGCGAGGTCCGCCAGCGAGGGTTGCAGCTTCAAAATAGCTTCACGGCCACGCAGAATCTGACAGGGGGCGTTAGTCGTTTCGTTCGCTGGATACGGAACTATCGCCGCCGTCCGACGATCTGCATACGACGAAGACGAACTCACGAATTGAGATCCAAATGCCATAAAAGGGGGCCCGAACGGCTCGCCAGTCGATCGTCTTCGATGAGCGCAGTATCATTGTGCACGAAGCAATTGTCGGCTGTAAACCTAGGCTTCTGAGTAAGATGCAAGCCGTAAACATACGACAGTATGACAATATCGTTAGATTCGCGGACGGTCGGTTACTGTCGTAATCGGATGGTGGTAACGATGGTCGAAGGAAGCCTCGTGGAGTGTGCAAAACCTCCTCTGTACCAACCGGAGCATCTGCGAACTAGAGGTGAAACCTGGGTGCAATGAACAAAATTCGATGGTCGATCGAACAGCGGGGCCTCACCGGCACCATCGCAGCTGCCTCCAAGAGCATCGCCCGCAGACTCCGACCGGCGAAGACTCCTGCGCACCCATTCGATGAGCGTCACAGCGTAGACACCAGCGGATACATTGCCGGACACGGCCTCGGCGCCGGACACTCCAACGACAGGTTCATCACCGGCTATGCCCCGATACCTGCCTCGAGCTTCTGCGCTGCCATCGAGAAGTGGCGCTCAACCGCGCCGCCTCCCGACACAGCACAGTACACGTTCGTCGATGTGGGATGCGGCAAAGGCCGCGCCTTATTGCTGGCTTCTCAACTCGGCTTTCGCGAGGTGGTTGGCGTGGAACTGAATCCGCGACTCGCCGACATCGCAACCGCCAACATCGCAACCTGGACCGCTGCAGGAAAAGCGCGCTGCCCCATCCGTATCGTGTGCGGAGACGCCCTGGAGTTTGATTGGCCCGCTGGCCCCACACTGGTCTACCTCTACAACCCATTCGGCGAGCCCGTCGTGCGCGCCTTGTCTAATAAGCTCAGCTCGTCATACGCCAACAACCCAGATGAACTCGAACTGATCTACCAGAAGTCAGAGCACAGCAGCGCCTTCGAAGAGCATTTCAACCTATTATGGAGCGAGGCTCTGCCAATCTCCCCAGAGGACCGCCAGGCAGACCTCGCCTCGGACCCGCGCGACGAGAGCCGAGGCTATCGACTGAGGAAGCCTTAATCGGCGAGCGGCCTGCGAACACGCGCATACACATATGGCCCATCCGAAATGACCGCCACCCGCGCATTCGGCGGCAACGTTGCTACCAGGTGTTCAACGGCAGCTTGAGCCTCATCAAAATAGCCTGAGGCCAGCGTCCCCAGCGAAGCCTTCAGCACGCCTGGCGTGTAGAACAGCAGCGGATGCTTCAGGCCGACAAGCGCCATCTTCTCAAGTTGCCACTGGTCCACTTCAACGGGCGTGGAGCGGATGTCGTCGAGGAACTCCTGATGACCTCTGTAGGTGTGCAGCTTGTGCGCGAACTCCGGTGAGCCGATGCCTTCGGAGCACTCGCCCATCACGAGGATCGCGCCTCCAGGCTTCACAACATGCTGTGCGGCGGTGATGCCCTTGATCGTCTGGTAGAAGGTGAGGTCGAGCGGATGTCCGGCTGCGCTGGTAATCACCGCGTCGACAGGCTCGTCGAGCAGCTCCAGCGCGTTCTCGCGAATCGATGCCACTCCGGCGGCGTGCGCCTTGACTGGATCACCCGCAAATACGCCCGAGATCTCGCGGCTCTGCGTGAGCGTTACGTCAAGCATGAAGTCATGCCTGACCATGCGCGCGATTTCGAGCAGTTCAGCATGCAGCGGATTGTCGTCGATCGAGCCTTCGGTTGCCATGGCCTCGCGCATAAAGCGGGGCGAGTGAATGACCTTGATTGTTTCCTGCGCCGCTAATCCTGGGGCGATGAGCTTTCGCCCGCCGGAGAAGCCAAGCATCAGGTGCTGCTCGATGAAGCCGAGCGTGATGTGCAGGTCCGCATCGAGGAAGCGCTGCTCGACGTGAACCGGTGTGCCTCGGCTGGTGTTGCCCAGGAATCTGTGGGCCTCGCGCAGCCGCGCATCGTGGTTGACGATGTGATACGTGGCCGCAATGTCCGGCCCGAGGATGATGTCCAGCTCGTCGCGCGATGCGGGCCGATGCAGGCCGGTCGCGATGAAGATCGTGATGTTCTCCCGCGCAATCCCTGCACGTTCCAGACGCGCCAGCAGCGGAGGCAGCGTGAGGGCGTTCGGTGCCGGGCGCGTGATGTCGCACACGGAAATCGCTGCACTCTTTTTACCGGACGCAAGCTCCGCGAGCGGAGGACATCCGATCGGCGCATCCAGCGCCGCGCCGATTTGCGCGGCCACACCGGCAAGCGGAGGAGCGGAGTGCGCCCTGAGGACGTGGTAGGCGAGCCCCTCCGGCAGATCGAGTTTGAGGCCACTTTTGCCGTAGGCGATGTCGACTTTCATCTCCCCGCTCCTTTCACTGCGCATGCCGAAGGATCTTCAACGGCAGCCGAAGCTTCGATTCTACCGACCTCTGTCGATGAGGCAGTTACTTTCCGTTTTCCTGCGTGCTGCACGTGCTTTGGTATCGGAGCGCGGCGAGATAAGATGACGTATCTCTGAAGGCGTTCCATTATGCGTTCCATGCTGTGTCCCCGATTTCTAGTCGCTCTCCTGTGCCTTTTCAGCGCAACGATGCTCTCTGCGCAGAAGCCTGCCACGAAGCCAGAGGTGCTGCATTCGCCTGCGGGCACGACCGAGATCGGGCTGCTGGATGGAGCGGCTTACCGCATCGATATCCCGGAGGAATGGAACCACTCGCTGATCGTCTACTACCACGGCTATGCGGAGATCCGGTCGGAGTTTCACATCGCGGAGCGGCTGGGCTCGCAGACGTTGCCGATGTTTCAGAGGCACTATGCGGTGCTGCAGAGCAGCTACTCGCAACCAGGATGGGCGCTGCAGCAGGCTTACCCAGAGACGGAGGCGCTGCGCAAATACTTCGTTCGCGCCTATGGACAGCCACGCGAAACCTACGTCGTAGGCGGCTCGATGGGTGGAGCGCTGGTGATGGTGACGCTGGAACTGAACCCGAAACCGTATCTCGGTGGACTGAACCTTTGCGGTGCCGTCGGACCGACGTATGAGTCGTTCGAGCGGCGCTTTGCGTGGCGCGCGGCGTTCGACTTCTACTTTCCGGGTCTGATGCCTCCGCTGGTGATGACGCCTCCGAAGTACGAGGAGTCGCCTGCGCTGCGGGAGAAAATCCTCGCGGCGCTGAGGGCGAATCCGACTGCGGCCAGCGAGCTGCGAGGGCTGATGGATCTGCACGCCGACGCTGAAGTGGCGCGCGATATCGCGTACTTCACGTTCATCGTGGCGGACATGCAGCGGCGCGCCGGAGGCAATCCTTTCGACAACCGAAACTACATTTACACCGGAACGAGTCCGGCAACGAGCGCGAGCGACTATGCGCTGAACGATGGCGTAAAGCGCTACGCCGCGGACCCCAAAGCGCGCGAGTACTTGATGCGGCACTACACGCCGAACGGGCGGCTCGGAAAACCGATGCTGGCGCTGCACACGATCTACGATCCGCTGGTGCCGGCGACGACGCTGTCGCTGTACGAGCACCAGGTGCAGATGATGGGCGCCGGTGAGAACCTGGTGCAGCAGTACGTCCACCGCGACGGGCACTGCACCTTCAGCGCGGATGAGGTCGGCCGCAGTTTCGATGAACTGGTGCAGTGGACCCACGGTGGAGCAAGGCCCACGCCGGGGCTGTTGCGCTAGGGTTTCGAGGTACCCCCCCTCCCCTTCGGCAACCCAACTTGTGCAAACAAAGGGGTTGACTTGGGGATATGGCTAAAATATGGATTCCTAAGGAGTTGCAGGCAAAGTCTTCCTGGCAAAGGACTTACGCCGTTTCCAAGTGAATCTTCTCGCTGTGGGCTCCGGTAAAGCGAACGCGAAATACGCAACGGGAGGGCCACGGAATCGCAGGTTTACTGGTCCGTTATGTAGTCTTCGTTAATTGTAATTACCAGCGGGGAATAAAAATGCGCGGGGAGGGTGATGACCATCGCCCCTGTTTATACGGGGTTTGGGAGTTTTGCACAGGCTGAGGGGCTTGACAGAATTTCAGGACCCGAGCCGGTCGATGATGCTTTGTTCCAGGTGCTGAAGCTCGGCGATGGAGGCTGCGCAGACCAGGCGGAAGGTGATGGCGCGGACGCGCTCGGGCAGGTGGGAGGCGGTGGCAGCGTCGCAGACCACGGCGGCGGTGGTGGAGAGGCCGTCGGTCCAGCCAGCTTCGCCGCGTATGCGCTCGATCATGGCGTCGGGGTTGAAGCCGGTGGCGACGAGCATGGTTTTGGCGATCTTGACGAAGCCGGGCCAGCGGGAGGCGATGCCGACCAGAGCATCGACGGGGACAGGGAGCCATTCGCGCATTTCGGCGGGGACACTGGTGACCTGGAGGGGTACCAGCTCGATGTGCGCGGGGAGGGCGGCGCGGACCTCGGCGACCTTGGTGGGGAGGGCGAGCGCGACGGCACCGGAGAGGCTGGCGCACTCCTCGAGGTCGCAGCCGCGGATGGGGAGATTGAGGATGGGGCGGAGCTCGGCGAGGACGATTTCGCGGCGCTCTTCGCCCGGGTCGACGACGAGGAAGTGATCGGGTGGGCGGACCTCCATCCAGCGGCGGGCACGCTCGACGACGGTATCCATGGTGAAGCCCTGGGCGCGGGCGGTGGTGAGGAAGCCGGCGATCATGCGGTCGAGGGCCTGGAGGTCGTTGTCGGCAGGCGTGGCTTGCGGCGGGCGAACATAGACGCCGGAGCCGTGGCGGCGCTCGACGATGCCTTCGTCATGGAGCTGGCTGTAGGCTCCGCTGACGGTGTTGGGGTGCAGGCCGAAGCGGCGCGCCATCTCACGCGTGCTGGGCAGGCGCTGGCCGGGACGGAGCTCTCCGCAGGCGATGCCGAGACCGATTTGCGTGCAGAGCTGCTCGCGAAGACTGACTTCACCGGAATGAACGAACCAAAAGCGCATAGAGGCAGTGAATAGTGAGTAGTGAATAGGAAAGGCAACAGCCAACAGCCAACAGCGAACAGGGAACAGCGAATGACGCACCTAGATGTTGGGATGAGTGTAAATGCGGAGGCGGTCGCGCGTTGCGCGAGGCCGAGCTTAGAGCAAATTCCCTGAGTCGTTGAGTGCAACAATGAGAGCTATGAGCGAGATCGCCATTACCTACGAAGGTTCGTTGCATTGCACAGCAACCCATGAGTCCGGAACTGTCGTTACGACTGACGCCCCGAAGGACAACCACGGCAACGGCGAGAGCTTCTCGCCGAGTGAACTTCTCTCGGTTTCACTGGGCAGTTGCATCCTCAGCATCATGGGGATCGCAGCGCGCTCTCTCGGTTTAGATATCTCCGGCGCCACCACGCACGTTGAGAAGGAGATGGCAAACGGCCCTCGCCGCATCAGTAAGATCGCGGTCAGGGTCCGCGTTCCGGGTGTGCTTGATGAAAGACACCGCCGCAAACTGGAAGAGGCCGCCCACGCCTGCCCTGTTCACAATGTCCTGAAGGTGGATGCTCCCATCATTTTCGTTTGGGAATGAGTGACACTTTGCATCCCGATTTTTGATGGAGGGCGTGGATTCCTGCGTTGCTTATTGGGCGGTGAAGGTTTGAGAGACGCTGGCTGCTGCCGCGTAGCTGGCGTCGCCGGGGTTGGAGGCTGTGACTGTGATCGGGCCGGGGAACTGGATGGTGAGCGTGGAGCCGGAGACCTGGGCGGGGCCGGTGACTGTGTAGGTCGCAGGCAGGCCCGAGGATGTGCGGGCCGTGAGTTGGTAGGTTCCACCTGAGGCGAAGTTCGGGAGTGGAGCAAAGAAGATGGCCTGCGGAGCGTTGCCGGTGACGGTGAGTGTGCCGCCGACGAGGAGGAAGTTGTAGTTTGCGGCGGAGAGCGTGCCCTGCGAGACGGTTGTGGGGTAGGCGCCGGCAGGCGATGTCCGCTTGGCCGTGGTCGTGATGACCGGAGCGCCGCTGACTACGGATAAGGGATCGTTGTTGACGAAGCCGGTGATGGCGTACGCAAGGGTGGGGTTCGGCGCGCCGAAGATGCGGGAGGTGGGCGTCGCCGAGACGGTGAGGGTGGCCGGCGAGACCGTTTCGCCCGCGCTGGTGGAAGTGAGGCCGCTGGCCGATGCGGTGTAGGTGTAGGCGCCGACCGGGAGGACCGCTCCGAGGTTGAACGTGGCCGTCCCGGAGATCGCGCTGGTGGTGACCGTCTGCGAGTAGCCGCCAGAACCGGTGACGTTGAGGGTGACTGCGGCAGTGGAGGAGGTGGTGTCTCCTGCTGCGTCCTGCAAGGCTACGGCGACTGTGCCTGCGGATGCGCCGTAGGTGAGCGATGCCGGGGGTGGAGTGGAGAAGGCGAGTTGGGCGTCGGGACCGGCGGCGACGGTGACCGTGATGGAGCCGAAGGCGGTGGCGGCGTAGTTGGTGTCGCTGATGTAGCTGGCTGTGTAGGTGTGGGTGCCGACTGTGGGGTTGGTGATGGTGGCGGAGGCGAGCGTGCCGTTGGAGCCGAGAGTGGCGGTGCCCACGACGGTGGCGCCTTCAAGGAACTGGACGGTGCCGTTGGGGACCGGCGCGCCAATGTAGGAGCCGCCAGAGTAGGTGTAAGTGGTGGTGGAGTTGACGGGCTCGATGGTGGCGTTGAGCGTGATGTTGCCGGGGTTGGTGAGCGCGACGCTTTGCAGGTTGGTGGCGGACGCGGTGGCGGCGTACATCTCGGTGACGAGCGACTGGAAGACGTTGGTGCAGTTGAAGGCGTTGGCGTTCGAGATGGTGGGGGTCGAAGTGTAGGTGACGTTGGTGCCCGTGGTCGTGGAGAGCGCGGCGGGGTAGACCTGCGGCGTGGGCGTGCCGGAGATGGCGTTGGAGAAGCTGATGGTGGCGTTCTGCCAGACAGGCGAGATGGTTGGGCCTGAGTCGAAGACGACGTTGTCGAAGGTGACGGTGGAGAGGTGCGTCGCGTCGTAGCCGGCGATCTCGATGCGGGGTGTGACGGAGCCGGTGAGGACGTGGAGGTTGGCGAAGGTGATGTTCTGGAACTGCGGGTAGAGGGTGCCGGCGTTGTTGTCGTAGAAGGGGTCGAGCTGGATGGCCTGGCGGGTGTTCTGGATGCAGACATTCTTGTAGGTGACGTTATTGACCAGGCCGCCGTGGTCTTTGGCGGACTTGATGCGCAGGGCAACCTGGTTGCCGTCCGCGGCCTGGCCGTTGACGTAGATACCGTCGGCGACGACATTGCTGACACCGTTGGTGGTGATGCTGCCGATGGAGATGCCGTGGCCGCTGACGAGCTGCAGGTTGGTGAAGCTGAAGCCCGAGGAAGCGGAGCTGCCGCTGATCGCGATCTCATCATCGCCGTCGCCGATGAAGGAGTTTTTCACCGTCATGTTGGTGACGCCGCTGGGGTCGATGCCGTCGGTGTTGCGCGCGGTCCACGGTGTGCTGATCTTTGCGTCCCATACCGTGAAGCCGGAGCTGGAGTTGTTCTTGACGTGGAAGTGAGGGGAGTTGAGCAGTGAGATCTTGTAGATGCTCGCGTTGTTGGAGTGCGAGAGCTGGACGAGGATCGGGCAGTTCTGGCTGCCGCCGGAGCGCGCGTCGTTGGCGAGGTCCCACCAGCTCTCGGTGCCGACGACGCCGTTGACGATGATCTTGTCACCGCCGCGTCCGTCGATGACGCCGTAGCCCATGAGGCCGGCGGGGGTGCTAGTGGTGTTGGTCGAGAAGGTGATGAAGGGGTTGCAGGCGTTGCCGGTGGACCCGACGGTGCCGCACTGCTCGGTGAGGGTGGTGATCTGGTAGTCGGCGGGGTTGCGGGAGGCGAAGAGGGTGACGCCGCCGTCGACGATGAGGGTCTTGCCGGCGGCGATGGTGAGCGGGCCGCTGAGGAAGGCGTTATTGGATCCGCTGGCGGCGAGCTCGACGGCCTGGCCGGAAGGACAGGCGGAGAGGGCGGACTGGATGCGCGTGGTGTCGAGGGTGGTCTCGCTGGCGGGCTCGCCGGAGACGATGGCCTGCTGGGCGGTGAGGACAGTGCAGGTGGCCGGGAAAACGGGCTCGGTGACGGTGCGGGTGTCCTGCGCGGAAGCTGCGGGAGAGAAGGCAAGGATCGCCGCTCCGGCTAATGTTGCGAGAAACTGGTGCCTCATGTTTGTCCTCTGGCCCTGTAGACCTGTCTGACGGGTTTGGAGGGATTGTACGGGAGAGGAGACATCGTCGTCGCGGGAATCCGAAATGGGAAAGACGACGGCGGCGGGTGCGGAGAAGAAGCTGTCGAGACGACATGAGTGAGATACTTGCCGGGCCAACTCATAGACGGGACGCTCTGACGGGCCTACCGAGGGACGTACAAGTTTCGCCCTGAAAAGCGAAACGCCTCGGGGATGACGCCCCGAGGCGATTCTATGAGGAGGTAACGCCCATGCGATCAATCCGGATCGAATGGGGGAAGTTCAAATTTGAACTGCCGGGAGAGATCGTTCTCTTCCTGCTGTTCAAGGCTGCTTCTCTTCTTCACCAACTGAACGTGTAGTGCGTTCGTAACCGCTCTCGAATGGTTCCCGCCATTCGGGGGCTTTTGCTTCATCGGCAAAGTTGCGCGTTACATGCACCGTCGCCTGTCTCAATCTTCGCAACAGCATGGGGCAATGTCAACAAATTGCTGGGCTGAATTGGCGATTTGGCGACCGGGCAAATTCGCTTTAGAACCCCGGCGTATTGCGTGTAGATGCGTCACTTTACAGCCGCGATGTAGAATGACCTATGGTAACCACGCAGCCGGGGCAGCCGAGCCCTGGCTCTGAGTCGACTCTCGCGCCGATTCCCAGCGAGACGGGTATGGAGCTGGAAGCAGCTCTGCCTGTCGCTCCGGTGCGTGCTGCGCCCAAAGCGACCGCGCCTGGCGAAGCCGCCCTGGACGAGCCGAGTGGAGAACTGATTTCGCCGCCTGCGGCGTCCGCGGACCTTCCCGCCCCTCCGCCTATAGATGCGCCCCTGCAGGAAAAGTTCGACCACATGCTGGCAACACTGCACGCGAATCGGCCTAACGACGATTTGAACATCGTGCGTTGGGCGTGGATCTTCTGCATGCAGCACCATGAAGGGCAGCTGAGGGCGTCGGGCGAGCCGTACGTGATTCATCCACTGGAAGTAGCGCAGATTCTCGCTGAGCTGAAGATGGACTCGACCGCGATTGCCGCGGGGCTGCTGCATGATGCCGTCGAAGATACGGATGTCACGACGGCGCAGATCGCCGACCGTTTCGGCGAGCAGGTGGCGCACATCGTTGAAGGCGTCACGAAGCTGGACAAGATCAAGTTCGCCAACCGCGAAGAGCACCAGGCAGAGAACATCCGCAAGATGTTGCTGGCGATGGTGACGGATGTGCGCGTGGTCATCATCAAGCTGGCCGACCGGCTGCACAACATGCGCACGCTGAAGCACCTGAACCCGGAGAAGCAACAGAAGATCGCGCGCGAGACACTGGACATCTATGCTCCGCTGGCGCATCGGCTCGGCATGGGCAAGCTGCGCGGCGAGCTGGAGGACCTGGCGTTCCGCTACACCGATCCCTACTCGTACGAGCAGCTGAGCGCCGAGGTGGACTCGCTGCGCGGCGAAGGCGAGACGTTCCTCAATGGCATCGTCGCGATCCTCGACGCCAAGCTGCGCGAGAACAAGATCAAGGGCCGTGTCGAGTCGCGGATCAAGCGGCTGTACTCCATCCAGCAGAAGCTCACGGCGCACCAGGTTCCGGTGGACCAGGTGTACGACTTGTTTGCGCTGCGGGTGATCGTGGATACGGTGGCGGATTGCTATGCGCTGATCGGGATACTGCACAGCACGTGGCGCCCGGTGCCGGGGCGGTTCAAGGACTTTATCGCGATGCCGCGGGCCAATCTGTACCAGTCACTGCATACGACGCTGATCGCCGAGGGCGGGCACCAGTTCGAAGTGCAGATACGCACCGAGGACATGCACCGGATCGCCGAAGAGGGCATTGCGGCGCACTGGAAGTACAAGGCGTCGGACAATGTGTCGGCCAAGGACGAGAAGCGGCTTGCGTGGGTGCGCCAGATCATGGAGTGGCAGCGCGAGATGACGGACCCCAACGAGTTCATGTCGACGCTGCGCATCGACCTGTACCCGGAGGAGGTGTACACCTTCACGCCCAAGGGGAAGGTAGTGGTGCTGCCCAAGGACGCCAGCCCGATCGACTTTGCGTATGCGATCCACACGGATGTGGGCCACGCGACGATTGGCGCCAAGGTGAACAGCCGCATTGTTCCGCTGAAGCACAAGCTGCGCAACGGCGACATCGTCGAGATCACGACGCAGGCCGGACATGCGCCATCACGCGACTGGTTGACGTTTGCCAAGAGCTCGCGCGCGCGCAACAAGATCAAGCACTGGTTGAATGAGCACCAGCGTCATCGGGCGATAGAGATCGGCAAGAAGCTGCTGGAGCGCGAGGCTCGGAAGTACAAGCTGTCGCTGGCGAAGTTTGGAACGGCGGACTTCGATCGCATCGCGGTGGACTATGGGCTTGGCGGCGAGCAGGACCTGCTGGCGGGCATCGGGTTTGGGAAGTACTCCACGCGGCAGGTGCTGAACAAGCTGGAGCCGGGCAGCACGATGGCGAGCGAGGCTTCGGCGCCGGAAGAAGGCAAGGTTTCGAACACCATCGCGCAGATGTCGGACGCAGTGAAGCGGGTCTTCTTCGGCAAGGGGTCGGACTCGCTGCAGGTGGAAGGGCAGGACGACCTGCTGGTGTACCGCGCGCGATGTTGCAATCCGATTCGCGGCGAAGAGATCATCGGGTATGTGACGCGCGGCAAGGGTGTCGCGGTACATGCGCGGAGTTGCAGCAATGTGCAGAACCTGCTGTACGAGGCGGACCGCAGGATCGAAGTGGAGTGGTCGGCGGCACCGACGGACAAGGCGAGCGCACCGAAGCAGACGACGTATCCCGTGAAGCTGACGCTGGTGGTGGATGATCGCGCCGGTCTGCTGAAGGAGTTTACGGCGATCATCGCGGAGGATGGAACGAACATTCGCGCGGTGGAGACGCGGCCTAACACTGACGGCACCGTGTTCGTCGACTTCGTGGTGGAGACGGTGGACGTGAGGCACCTGACCAAGCTGACGCAGAATTTGCGCAAGGTGTCGGGCGTGAGGGACGTGCAGCGCGTGCAGAAGATTTGAGGTGCGCCGGTTCTCAAGAGCTCAGAGCGCAGAGGGTTTGAGCGCGGAAAAGCAAGTACGGTTTTTGTTCAGTTTTGAGTTTTGAGTCGTGAGTTTTGAGTTCGGACGACAGTTCAATAACTAGAGTTTTCCGGTGCCGAATAATGTGCCGGCGCCGAGGAGCCAGTGAGGGTCGAAGCGGCGTTTGACCTGGCGCATGGCTTCGATGTGCTCTTCAGAAAATTGCAGCGGAAGCAGCGACGCCTTGCGCTTGCCGAGGCCGTGTTCGGCGGAGACAGTGCCTCCGAGTGAGACCGCGTGCGCTGCGAAATCCTTCAGCAATGCGGTGGCCGTGGCGGCTTCGGCGTCGGTTGCGGGAAGCATGTTGACGTGCAGGTGCGCGTCGCCGAGATGGCCGAAGATGACGTAGTGGTCGGGCAGCTCGGCTTCGAGACGCTGACGGTAGTAGGCGAGCGTCTCGCGATCGCGGCTGAGGGGGACGGCGTAGTCGGTGCCCATGTTCATGAAGCCGCGGCGGCGCATGGTCTCAACGACGAGCTCAGGCATGGTGTGGCGGAAGACCCGGAAGCGCTCGCGGTCCTTAGAGTCGACAGCGAACCATGAGGCTTCGATGAGTGCGTGGGCTTGGACGAGTCGGGCTTCCCATGCGTCGACGTCGTCGCCTTCGGCTTCGATGAGCAGAGCGGCGGCGGCTTCGCGCGGAATTTCGGGGTAGCGGGTGCGGAGCATGTCGAGCGATTTGCGATCGGCGTACTCCAGCATGCGGAGCTCCGGCACGCTGCGCCAGCGGGCGACCGCGTCGAGCGCATCGTCGTCTGAGCGGAAGAAGATGACGCCCGCAAAGAGCTCGGCGGGAATGGGGAGCAGCGCGACCTCGGCTTCGAGCGTGATGCCGAGCGTGCCTTCGGATCCGCAGAAGAGGTCGACCCAGTCCATGCCGGGAGAGAGGCGATAGCCCGCGGTGTTTTTGCGTGTGTCGGGCGCGGGAAGGGCGGGGACGTCGAAGTCGATGGGTTCGCCGCGGCGGTACCAGCGGACGCTGCCGTCGAGCAGCGCGACACGCAACGCGCGGATGTGGCGGCGCGTGGCTCCGAAGCGAAAGCTGCGCGAGCCGCTGGCGTTGGTGGCGATGGTGCCGCCGATGGAGGCGGTGATCTCCGTAGGATCGGGCGCGTAAAACTGTTTCGTTTTCACCGCTTGATCGCGCAGCTCGAGCAGCGTGATGGCCGGGCCGACGCGGGCGAGGCCGGGTTCGATTTCGAGCTTGCGGAAGCGCTCCAGTGACAAGACCCAGCCACCCTGCGGAACGCGTGAGCCGGTCAGGCCAGAGCCTGCACCCGCGACGGTGATAGGCGTGCGTGTGCGGACGGCCTCCGCGAGGGTGTCGAGGATTTCGGCTTCGGTGTCCGGCACAATCAGCCGCTCGGCCCAGCCGGTGAAGCCTGACGCGTCGGTGAGGTAGGACTCGGCAACCATGGTGCCAACCATGTTAGCGGATCGGCGGCGTATGATTCTGGTATGGCGGTAGTGCACATCCCGGAAGAAGAAGCGGTGAGGGACTTCGGCAGGGTGTTGTCAAAGGCCGCGGCCGGCGATGAGATCCTCATCGATCACGCGGGCGCACACGTACGAATTTCGCGAATAGAACCAGGCAAAACGAAGACTTTCGCCGAAGCGATCGCTCTGCTCGATGACGAATCTCCAGGTGTTATGGATGATGATTTCGCGAGGGACGTGCGGAGCTTCAAAGAGCGCCATCCTGAATCTCTCAACTCGTCCGCATGGGACTGATTCTCGACACCACCAATTTTATTGTGGCGGAACGCCGCGGCTTGAACGTCGCACGGACGCTAAGCGATATTGCTGCGCGAACTTCCGAAACAGAGTTCGCGATATCGGTGATCACTCTGGCCGAGTTGCGTCATGGCGTCGGAAGGGCCATGACCAACGCACAACGCGAAACTCGAAGCAGGTCCTCGCCGATGTCATGAAATCGACGACTGTATGTCCAGTGGATGTGAACATTGCCCTCCGTGTCGGGGCGATCGACGCCGAGCTGACCAAGGCAGGCAACCGTATAGATTTGGGTGACCTGATCATTGCCTGCACGGCATTGGAGATGAACTTTGCCGTTGCGACAGATAATCTCCGGCATTTCGAGAGGGTTCCCGGCCTTCGACTTCTCAAACTGGCCTGAACATCCCACAGCGCTAAAGCGTGTTTGTCTGCTTCGCTACTCGCGTCAATGTCTCCAGCGCCTGATCGATCTGCGCCCGCGTGTGCTCGCTGGTCATGATGCAGCGGATGCGCGCCTTGCCTTCGGGGACGGTGGGGAAGGCGATGCCGGTGGCCATCACGCCGGCGTCGAAGAGGGCGCGGCTGAAGTCCATCGTCTTGCGCCCGTCACCGATGATGATCGGCGTGATCGGCGTCTCGCTGGCCGGCGTCGTGACGCCGCCGATGTTGAAGCCCGCAGACCGGAGCTGCGCCTGAAAGTAGTGCGTGTTCGACCATAGACGTTCAATGCGGTCAGGCTCGGACTCCAGCATGTCGAACGCCGCGATGCAGGTGGCCGCGACCGACGGTGGATGCGATGTGCTGAACAGGAACGGCCGCGCGCGATGGTAGAGGAAGTCGATGAGGTCGCGCGAGCCGCATACGTAGCCGCCCAGCGCGCCGATGGCTTTTGACAGCGTTCCGACCTGCACATCGACGCGGTCTGTGCAGTGGAAGTGATCGACGGAGCCGCGACCGTTGCGGCCAAGGACGCCCGAAGCGTGCGCATCGTCGACCATCATGATGGCGTTGTACTTCTCGCAGAGAGCGGCGAGCTGGGCTACCGGCCCGATGTCTCCGTCCATGGAGAAGACGCCGTCGGTGATGACGAGCTTGCGTCCCGGCTCGTTCTCCACTTCGTTCAGCAGCTCCTGGCAATGGGCGACGTCCTTGTGGCGGAAGACCTTGATCTTGGCGCGCGACAGGCGAGCGCCGTCGATGATGCTGGCGTGGTTGAGTTCGTCGGAGAGGATGAAGTCGTCTTTGCCGAGAATGCTGGACACTGTACCCGCGTTGGCGGCGAAGCCGGACTGGAAGACGACGCAGGCTTCGACGCCTTTGAAGGCGGCGATTTTTTCTTCGAGCTCCATGTGGATGCGCATCGTCCCGGCGATGGTGCGCACGGCCCCGGAGCCGACGCCGTACTTCTCGGTCGCGGCAATCGCCGCTTCGCGGAGCTTTGGGTGATTGCAGAGCCCGAGGTAGTTATTGGACGCGAGGTTGATGACCTCCTTGCCGTCGTAGTGGCAGACGGCAGCCTGCTCGTCGTCCAGCACGCGCAGCCTGAAGTACGTGCCGCGCTCGCGGAGATCGTTGAGCTGTGCAGTGAGATGAGCGAGTTGCGGGCGCGTTCCGGGCAGGGTTTCAGTCGTAGCCATACAGGCCAAATGCTAAACCTTTTCGCTGCGGCGGGCAGCTATACCCATGCAAGCGGGCATCACATCCTTTGTTGTCAACATAAGTTGAAGCTGTGCTGGAAAGTGCAAGGAGCGAACGATGATCGACATTAACAAATTCCGCGGCATAAGAATCGCGGCTGCTGCCGGCGTCATGGGATTGGCCTTTCTGGCTGGGTGCGCCAACAAGACAGACAAGGCGATCGAGCAGGCCAAGGCCCAGGCTGCGAAGACCGGCGTCGCGCAGCAGGTCCAGTACATCGACGACAACGGCGACACGGTCACCACGACGGTGACGCCCCCGGTTACAGGTCAGACCCAGCAGGTGACGACGGCGATCACGCCCGCACCCCCGGGTCCCAAGCCGAAGCGCACCAATCCTGTCGTGACGCCCTACGGCAGCAACGGAGCTTCGACGGTGCCCGCCCCGGTGCAAGGCGCGAACCTCGCCAGCGCTCCCGCCCCTGCTCCCGGCGGTTACGATCCCGGAGCCCCGGTGCCGACCGCGAATCAGGCGCCGAACGACAACTACGTCAATCCGCCGGAGCCGGCGATCTCGACTAACGCACCGGCGATGAATGTGCGTGTGCCGGCTGGGACGTCGCTGGCGATCCGCGTCGATCAACACATCAGTGTGAAGCACAACCATGCGGGCGACCGCTTCACCGGCCAGGTCGTCGAGCCGGTGGAAGTGAACGGCAGCGTCGTGATTCCGAGGGGCACGCCGGTGGGCGGCCGGATCGATGCGGCGCACCGCAGAGGGCACTTCAAGGGCTCGTCCATTCTGGAACTGCGGCTGACCTCACTGGAGCTCAACGGCAACCGGTACGCGCTCTCCACGCATGACAACATCCGCACCAAGAAAGGCAAGGGCAAGCGGACGGCCGGCTTTATCGGCGGCCTGACGGGTGCCGGGATGCTGATCGGCGGGATTGCGTCCGGCGGGACGGGGCTGCTGATCGGCGGCGCGTCGGGCGCGGGTGCGGGCACGCTGCTGGCCGGGACGACCGGGAATCGGGATATCGATATTCCGGCTGAGTCGGTGGTGCGGTTCAGGCTGTCGGATGCGTTGTACGTGCAGTAGTCTCCCGGGGTGGGGTGTACCCTGCCCCGTGTGGACTCGACCGATTCATCACAGAAGCTTAGATGTGGGGTTTCGGAGATCCCGCTGTTCGCCTGAACTGGCGCGGGGTGTTATGAGCCCAGAGCTTAGAGGTGTTGAGCTTAGAGGAAAGACGGGTCTGCGTTCAGTTTTGAGTCAGGCGATGGGCGTGAAGGTGCGTTGGCCGTCTTCGGCGATGGAGACCTGGCCCTTGCCGATGTCGTAGACCCAGCCTGAGACGGTGAGTTCGCCGAGGGCCATGGCGCCGGCGACCGCGGGGTGGGTTTTGAGGTGCTGGAGCTGGAGAAGGACGTTCTGCTCGGTGAGCAGGGAGAGCATGTCGCGGCGCCACTCGGACTTGGTGTGCAGAGTTTCGGCGACCGTGAGGGCGGCCTTGGCGTTGGTGAGCCAGCTTGTGACCGTGGGCATGGACCGGGTGGTGTCCGGGGCGAGGAGGGCCTTCATGGCGCCGCAGTCGCTGTGGCCGCAGATGACGACGTGGCGAACCTTGAGAGCGGATACGGCGAACTCAATGACAGCACTGTTGCCGCCGAGCATTTCGCCGTAGGCGGGAACCATGTTGCCGATATTGCGGAGGACGAAGACCTCGCCGGGGCCGGATTGCGTGATTTCGTTGGGGTCGACGCGTGAGTCGGCGCAGGCGATGAAGAGGGTGTGGGGGCGCTGGGCTTCGACAGCCGCGCGCGTGTAGAGGTCGGCGTGTTTCGGGTAGACGTCGGTGCGGAACTTGCGGACGCCTTCTTTGAGCTTGTCGAGAGCGTTCTCCATCAGGCCGGAACCCCGCGCCACTTGATGTTGCAGCCGATGCTCTGGCGCTGGTTGGGGTCGGGGCGTTTGCCGGCGATGACAGCGTCGAGGGCAGCGCGAAGGTCTTCGCCGGTGACGGGGATGTCGTTGCCGAAGTCTTTGCGGCGGGGGCGGCTGGAGTCGAGCTGGCCGCGGTAGACGAGCTTCATTTCGGCGTCGAAGAGGAAGAAGTCGGGGGTGCAGGCGGCGTTGTAGGCGCGGGCGACTTCCTGGGTGTCGTCGAGGAGGTAGGGAAAGGTCCAGCCGCAGCGGGCGGCCTGCTCGCGCATGCCGTCGGGGCCGTCTTCGGGGTACTCGACGATGTCGTTGGACTGGATGGCGGCGATGGCGATGGGGCCTTCGCCGTTGGCGAAGTAGTCGCGGCCGATGCGGCCGAGCTCGTCTTCAACGTGCTTTACGTAGGGGCAGTGCATGCAGACGAACATGATGAGCAGGCCGTGCTTGCGGGCGGGGCCGCCGTGGGTGGACTGGTTGGCGGCGTCGGTGAGCTTTTCGTCCCAGACGAGGGCGGCGATATCGTCGCGGCCCATGACTTTGCCGGAGACCACGTCCACCAGCTCAAACGCCGGGGCCTCGGTGCCCAGCTCTACCATTTTCGATTCTGTTCTCGACATCAAAACCTCGCTGCTTCCATCATAGGCGGACGGGGCGGCGGCGGATGTGAAAAGCGGGCTTGTTGGGGTTGGTACCCGTTCTTTGGCGATGGATGGCGCCGTGGCCTGGTTGAGGAGTGCGCGAGCGCTGAAGCGCTGTTTGGAGGTTGCCTGTTTACCGCGGGCTGAAGCCCGCTGCTACTCCGACGGGTTGTTATGGGCGGTTTTTGAACGCTCGGGGCGGATGCGCCGATGTACTACCAATCGTGCGAAGACTCGTCCCATATTGTGATTCACCACGGTATCGAGAGCCCCTGATGCACTTGTTACGCCGCCTGTCTATGTTTTGTGTCGCCGTTCTGCTTTGCCTGGCGTGGGCTGCGCCGATGTGGGCTCAATCGGCGCGCGCGGTGGCCGCGGGAGCGCGGGTTTCGCGCGTGGACGAGAGCCGGACGGAGCGGCTGGCGGGGCATGTGCCGGCGTGGGCGAATGCGGCCAACGATCAAGGGAGTGTGGCTCCGGCCAAAAGGATGGATAACCTGCACCTGGTGCTGGCCCGGTCGCCGCAGGTGGAGGCGGCGTTTCAGCAGTTGCTCGCGGACCAGCAGAATCCGGGCTCGCCGCGTTATCACCAATGGCTGACGCCGCGGCAGAATGCGGCGGAGTACGGTGTGGCGGCGAGCGATGTGGCGGCCGTGACGGGGTGGCTGCAATCGCAGGGTCTGAGTGTGGACGATGTGGCGGCGGGTGGGCTGTTCATTACGTTCAGCGGGCCGGCTGCGGTGGTGGAACGGGCGTTTGCGACGAGCCTGCATAACTTTTCGCACGAGAATGGGACGCGCTATGCGCCGACCGCAGAGCCGGCGGTGCCTGCGGCGCTGGCGGGCGTGATCGTGGGAGTGGCGGGTCTGAGCGAGCATGTGGCGCATGTGAACTCGCGCGCGGCGATTCCGAGTGAGGGTGAGGTCGCGAGGGTGGCGGGCGGGGATCCGCAGCCGATGTACAACTCGAGCTCGGGCGGCCACTATGTTTCACCGGGAGATTTCAACGCGATCTATGACGTGAATGCGACGCTGAATGGGGGGATCAACGGCAGCGGCAACAGGGTGGCGAACCTGATCGACTCGCGGATTGCGGCGGCGGATATTACGGGGTTCAACAGCGTGTTTGGGATGTCGGTGGCGCAGCCGAACCAGATACTGGTCCCCGGAAATACGGACCCGGGGATCAGTTCGGGGTCTGAGGGCGAAGCGGCGCTCGATGTGCAGCGGATCCTGGGGACGGCACCGGGGACGACGGTCGACCTGCTGGTGCTGGGGAGCCTCAGCTTCAACAACATCTTTACAGGCCTGCAATACGAGGTCGGGACGCTGAACGACCCGGTCGTCAACATGAGCTTCGGGGCATGCAATGCGGGGAACTCCACGGCGGAGTCGACGGCGTTCGACAACTACTTCAAGACCGGGGCGGCGCAGGGGATCAGCTTCTTTGTGTCGTCGGGTGACAACGCGGCGGCGGGGTGCGATGCGGGGTTGAGCACGATTCCCGCAGTGCAGCAGCTTGCGACGAACCTGATTTGCGCGAGCAGCTATGCGACGTGCGTGGGCGGAACGCAGTTTGCAGAGGGGACGGGGACCTACTGGGGCAGCAATGCGGCGGGGAGGGTGTCGGCTGCGGGGTACATTCCGGAGGGTGCGTGGGATGAGCCCACGTTTGTGAGCTCGGGGAAGACGAGCTTCCAGGCTTCGGGGACCGGCGGCGGGATTACGAACTTTGCGAAACCTTCGTGGCAGACCGGGGCGGGCGTGCCGGCGGATGGGGTGCGTGATGTGCCGGATGTGTCGTTTACGGCTTCGTATCACGACGGGTACTTGATCTGCCAGGTGGATATTGGGAACGACTGCTCGGCGGGCACGTTCAAGTACATCATCTTCGGGACGTCAGCGTCGTCGCCGGCGCTGGCGGGTGTGGCGGCGCTGCTGAACCAGAAGATGGGGGCACGGCAGGGGAACCTGAATCCGCTGTTTTACAAGCTGGCGGCGACGCCTTCGAACAATGTGTTTCATGATGTGACGGTGGCGAGCAGCGGGGTGAGCAACTGCTCGACGGCGACGCCTTCACTCTGCAATAACAGCACGCCATCCGCGACAGCGCTGACGGGCGGGCTGGCCGGATATGCGGTGGGCGAGGGGTACGACCTGGTGACGGGCCTTGGGTCGCTGGATGTGACGAACTTTTTGACGGTTGCTGCTGCTGCGAATGTGACGACCGTGAGCACGACGCTGGCGCTGGCGGCAAGCGTGAACCCGATGACGACGGCGCAGACGGTGACGTTTACGGCGACACTGACTCCGGCGAGCACGGGTGGGACGCCCACGGGGACGGTGCAGTTTTATTCGAACGGGAATGCGCTGGGGTCGGCGGTGACGCTGGGCGCAGGAGGGACGGCGACGACGCCGGCGCTGAGTTTTCCGGTGGCGGGCACGTATGCCATTACGGCGGTGTACTCGGGCGACGGGACTTTTGTGGCGGCGACTTCGCCGGCGGTTTCGCTGGTCGTGAATCCGGTGGGCAGCTTTACGGTGACGCCCGCGGTGGCAAATATTGCGGTGACCGCCGGTGCGACGAATACGGATGGCATCGCGGTGGCTTCAGTGAACAGCTTTGTGGGAGTGGTGGGGCTGGGGTGTGCGGTTGCGACGGTGAGCGGGAATGCGGCAGGGACGTGCTCGCTGGCTCCCGCGTCGGCGACGCTGAGTGCGGCAGGAACGGGAGCGAGTGTTCTAACGGTCGCGACCACGCCCGGAACTTCGGGCACATTGAATGTGACGGTGACGGGCACCAGCGGAGCGGCGAGTGCGTCCGCGGTGGTGGTGGTGACGGTGGCAGCGGCGGCGACGCCGTCGTTCACGGTTGCGGCAGCGCCGGGCTCACTGAGCTTTACGTCGGGTGCGACGACGGGGAATACGGCGGCTGTGACGCTGAGCTCGGTGAACGGGTTTGCGGGGAGTGTGGCGCTGAGTTGCTCGGTAAGCGCGAGCAGCGCAGTGACACAGCCGACGTGTGCGCTTTCGCCGGCGAGCGTGGTGCTGAGCGCGGGGGGAACGGCGGCGAGTGTGGCGACGATCGGCACCGCAGTTACAACGACCGGAGTGCTGCGGCAGCCTGGGGGATTTGGGCTACGGGGTGGTGGGGTGGTCTTTGCCGCGCTGGTGTGTTTGGTGCCCTTGCGGCGGCGGAAGGCGATCCGGTCGCTGATGGCTGTGCTGGTACTGGTGGCGGGGATTTCTGCAGTGTCGGGCTGCGGGAGTGGGGGGTCGCTGACGACGGCGGCGGCGACGGGAAGCGCGGGAACTTATACGGTGACGGTTACGGGGACCGGGACGTCTGCGGGAAGCTCGGTGGCCTCGACGGCCAGCACGACTTTTAGCGTGACGGTGCGGTGAGGGTGCCGGAGCGTCGGCTGAGGATGGGAAAGGAGTTCCGGCGTGCGAAGTGTTAACAAATCTGGTGGGTTTCTGTCAGACAACTTTAAACTTGCACGTTACGTCTCTAGCTGTATACTTTCGCCAGCACTCAGCGTCACAACTCACCGTACCTATAAGGCCACTCAGCTATGAAGACATTCCTGCGGTTTGCATTTCTCGGTTCGCTCTTCCTCATTCCCGCTCTGGCCCATGCGCAGGGTGGCTGTATTGATTCGCCTGAGTGCCCGACCGCGGTGCTTGGACTCGTCGGCGCTGCAGGTGCGGCTTTGTACGCACGCCTGCGTTCCAAGTAGTTTTCGATCAAGGATTTGGAGGGGACCGGCTGCGCGTTTGCCAGCCGGTCCCTTTTGCGTGCCCGCGAAGCGGTTGGCCTGAGGGTGCGGCTGTGTCTCAGTACGTTACACTGAGGCGTGCATCAGGACAGATTGACATGTGTGCCGGCGGCTGTCCTGTCGCGGAGTTTCTGGTTGTGAGAGAAGGAAAGACGAGTTTGGTTTCCACGAGATCTTCGGCGCTGCGGTTTTCGGCACTCATCGCGATGCCGGTTGTACTTCTGGGCCTCCTGCCGGTGGGCCGGGCCCAGGTCCCGGGGGTGGACGCGTCCTCAGCGCAGTCGGTTCCGGCTGCGGCAGGTCCGGTACAGAATTCGACGATAACAACGACAACTCCGGCGCCGATCAAAGGCGCCGAGACGAGTACGACGGACAGCGCGAAGACGCGGCCTGAGATTCTTGCCGAAGACCGGCGGCGCGCTGCAAGTGATATCCCGGACCAATTGACTGAGTTTCAGCAGATGGTGACGACGACGACGGGCCGGCGTCTGCCTATTTTCGGAGCATCGCTGTTCAGTGCGCCACCTTCGACATTTGCGCCCGTGAACGATGTGAACGTGGGGCCGAGCTACATTATCGGGCCGGGCGATGAGTTGAGGCTGCAGCTTTCAGGGCAGATTAATCAGCAACTGCGGGTGGTCGTCGACCGAACCGGAGCGGTGTCGCTGCCCGGTGTTGGGCAGGTTCATGTTGCGGGCATGGCGTATGGCGATCTTGCGGGTTTCCTGCGCGGCCAGATGGGCAAAATTTATCGCAACTTCGACCTGAGCGTGAACCTGGGCGCGCTGCGGACGATACAGGTGTTTGTGGTGGGGCAGGCGCGCAGCCCGGGCAGCTATACGGTGGGGTCTCTGAGCACGCTGCTCAATGCGCTGTTTGCCTCCGGTGGTCCTTTGCCGCAGGGATCGCTGCGCGACATTCAATTGAAGCGCGGCGGTCAGACGGTGACGCACTTCGACCTGTACGACCTTCTGCTGCACGGCGACAAGACGAATGATGCGGCGCTGTCCACGGGCGACGTGATCTTTATTCCGACGGCGGGGCCGCAGGTGGCTGTTGCCGGGAGTGTGAGCGTTCCAGCTATTTATGAGCTGAAGGGTGAGACGACGATCGCCCAGGCACTGGCGCTGGCGGGTGGGCCAACCAGTGTGGCGTCGGGAGCGAGGCTTCGCCTGGAACGGGTTTACAACCACTCGATGCGCAGTGTGGAGGATGTGACACTGGCTTCGGGGTCGGGTGAAGTGGTGCGCGACGGCGATATCCTGACGGTCGCGTCGGTTCTCGATCGCTTCCGCGATGCGGTGACGCTGCGAGGGAATGTTGCCAACCCGGGGCGGTACGTGTGGCATCCGGGAATGCACGTCAGCGACTTGATACCAAATAAGGATGCGCTGATCACGCGGAACTACTGGCGCAAGCGGAACCAGCTGGGGCTGGCAGGAGCAGACTATGCGCCGAGCGCTGCGGGTGCGGAGAGCGCCACAGGGACGGAGACCTCAGCCAACGGGACGCCAGAAGGCGCGTTGAAAGCGCGGGGCGACAGGGCCGTCGACGTTCAGCGAGCTCAAGGGCAGCGTACGACGACGACTCCTGATGCTGGCGGGTCATCGGTAGGCAATGCGCTGACGCCGGAAAACAGCGTGTTCAATGCGCGGAACGATGTCGTACTGAGCGCGCCCGATATCGACTGGGACTATGCGGTGGTGGAACGGCAGAGCACCAAGGACCTGACGACATCGCTGCTGCCGTTCAACCTGGGCAAGATTGTCCTGGAGAGCGACCCGGCGCAAAACCTGGAGCTGTTGCCCGGCGATGTGGTGACGATCTTCTCCAAGGCGGATATTCGGGTTCCAACAAACCGACAGACGCGTTACGTGCGGCTGGAAGGGGAATTTGTGGGAGCGGGTCTGTACAGTGTGCTGCCGGGTGAAACGCTGCGTGGACTGTTGCGCCGAGCGGGCGGCTTCACCGGGGACGCGTTTTTGTATGGGTCGGAGTTTACGCGCGAGTCGACGCGGCGTGTGGAACAGCAGAGGCTGCGCGAGTATGCGGACCAGCTGGAGGCGCAGATCTCCGCAGTCACATCCGCGAACCAGGCGCGGGCTCTTAGCGCCGCCGATCAGTCTGCGGCGCTCGCGTCGGCGGCAGACGCCCAGGCGGCGGTGGCGCGGTTGCGTGCGATCGTTCCGATCGGACGTATCGTGTTGGACCTCAAGCCTGACAGCCAGGGAGTGGATAGCATTCCGGACCTTGCGCTTGAGGATGGCGATCGGTTTGTGGTTCCGCGCGTGCCGTCGAACGTCAACGTGGAGGGCCAGGTGTACAGCGCGAATGCGTTCGTGTTCACACCGGGGCGGCGCGTGATCGACTACCTGCGCGAGGCGGGTGGACCGGATCGGCAGGCAGATCGCAAGCGCGCGTTCGTGCTGCGCGCGGATGGCTCAGTGGTGAGCCGACAGTATGCGAACGTGGAGCGCGCAATCATCTATCCGGGCGACACGATTGTGGTGCCTCCGATTATTGATAAGCGAGCATTGATGCAGCGGATTGTCGATGTTGCGACGGTGATTGGGCAGATCGGTATCGGGGCTGCGACGATTGGCATCCTCGCGCGATGATGGCACACGCCGGCCGCTGTCGAGGTGTAGAGAAGTATGGGAGCTAAAGAAGGAATGCCGAACGACGCACGCGACCCGAACATGGAGGTGTATTTGAACCTCGCGCGCCCGGTTCGTCGCGTACTTGATGGCAAGCGCATCCTATTGATCTCGACGCTGGCTGGGCTGCTTGTGAGCCTGATTGTTGTTTTGCTGTGGAAGCCTTATTACACTTCGGAGGCGGTTTTCCTGCCCCCGAAGAGCGACCTGCCCGTGTCTTCCTCGTCTTCCAGCCTGATGTTGCTTGGCTCTGACGATAAGAGCGATACCTATCTTGGCATGCTGGCCAGCCGTTCAGTAGCGGATAAGCTGATCGACAGGCTCGGGTTGGTCTCGAAGTTCGAAGCCGGCGATAAAGAAACTGCCAGGAGAATCCTGGCGACATCGTCGGACTTCAGCGTGAACAAGACGACCATGATCATCGTGCAGGTGAAAGCGAAGGCACCGCAGCTCTCAGCGGACATTGCGAATGCCTATATGGACGCGCTCTATGAACTGAACGGAGAGATGGTCAGCTCGGCTTCGTCGCACCGCCGAGCATTTTTCGAGCAGCAGTTACAAGATCAGAAGGAAGCCCTCTCCCAGGCTGAGGTGGATCTCAAGGCGACGCAGGAGCGCACGGGTGTTGTTCTTCCACTTGGCGAAGCTGAAGCTGGCCTGAGCGCGACGGCACAGCTCCAGGCACAGATCAACGCGGCAGAAACGAGACTCGCCGGTATGCGGGTTGGTGCTACCGAGAACAATCCTGATGTGATTGCACTTCGCACTCAAATCGAGCAGTTGCGCAGCCAGCTTGTTCGCCAGCAGGCCAACGGCGCGGGTAGTGGACCGGGCCGTGGGCTCACCCCACAGGGCCGGCTGCCGGAGCTGACGCTTGAATATCAGCAGAAACAACATGAAGTAAAACTGCGCGAGGCGGTTTACGACGCACTGGTTCAGCAATACGAAAAGGCTCGATTGTCGTCTATCGATCCTGGGCCGCAGTTGCAGATCGTAGACCGGGCTATAGCCCCGAGTCGAAAATCCGGTCCGCCACGTAAGATCATTGTGCTTGCAGGGCTCGCCATCGGCTTCCTGATCGGGCTGTTTTACATTCTGACTGTCGATCTCGTCAGCAATTTCATTGCAGCGCTCCGGATGCCACGACCTGCCGAGCCGAGGTGACTCTTTGGAGTTGCTGACTCTCCAGTCTTTTGATCCGGCTACCGCGCCGCGAGGGCGACGGCTTTATCTGTTCGCGGCCGCGGCGCTCTCGTCTACTATCCTGCTGAAGATCGCCCAGATCCAGTATCTGGAACTCATCAATCTCGGCATGATCGGGACGCTGATGGTCGCGTTCGCACGAAACGGATACCAGGCGACGTGGTTTAGGCCGTACCTGCGTATTGCTTCACTGTATGCAGGCTTCATCCTTGTTGCGCTGGCGCTCGGTGTCGCAGCGTTGCGCTTCCACTTCTATCTTTCGGAGGATATGACTCTCCTCAAGAGTCCGGTATTCATCACCATCTCGCGTGCCGTTGAGCTGACAGGCAACCTGGCCATGATGCTCTATATCGCGAATACATTCAGGCAGAACGAGTACTGGCTGCGCTTCACCATGCGCGTCTACTTCTGGGTTGGTATTGCAAGTACGGTGTATTCGGCGATCTCGTATCCGCTCAAGCTTGCTGGTATCGCTTCGCTCGGCACCTACTCCGAAAGCAATCGTTTTCGGGGCTTTTATAACGAGGGTGGACCCTATGGCCTTTATGTTGTCAGCCTGATGTTGGTAGGAATTGGCTTGCATCGAAAACGCTGGGAAAGCGGTCCAAAGCTGTGGGGCGCCTTCGGGCTGCTTTTTATCAGCCTTGTGATGGCGCAGTCGAAAGCTGCATATGCAGCAATCCTGTTCATGGGTGTGCTCAACGTTTTTCTTGCCGGCAGCTTTTCACGGCGGATGGTGATGCTGGCCGCAGGAGCCGTTGTTGCCATTTCAATTTATGAACTCACCCCGGTGAAGGATGCCGTTCTTATTTATCACAAAGGAAATGAAGCGTATGAACGTTATTCTCATCTTCGGTCGAAAGATCCCGACATCGTTTACGGACGTGTCGCCGGCGCATTTATCGTTCCGCGTATGATAGCGGCCCATCCCCTGACAGGGATTGGGTGGGGAAACTATGGGAACCTGCGCAATGATCCGGAATACCGCGGGGCATCTGTGTTTGTTGAGGGTGCTGACGATCCGGGACTCGGGCTGTTGGGGTCCGCGGCCGATCTTGGGCTTCCATTGACGGCGTTTCTGGTGATTTGCCTTTTCGTTCCATTTTTTTATGCGCGTCATCGCAGAGCCCCCTTGTATGTTGTCAACCTGGTGCTGTGGCAACCGGTCGTTCACATATTCGGTGGACAACTCAATCTGACTTATCCATGGATCGTAACGGCGCTGGCTCTGGGCCTGATTTATGCCGGAACGGCTAATGTGAACGCGGGCCAGGGGAAATTGCCACGGGCAGATGTAGACGCTCCAAGCCTGAGCGGGAGTGGCGATGGAACATAGCAGTTTGCCCGCACAGCCATCGGTTGTATGCGTCGTGGTGAATTGGAATGGATGGGAGGACACCATCGCATGTCTGGATTCACTGCGCCGGCAGGACTATGCCGAGCTTGACGTCATTGTCATCGACAACGGATCGACGAATGACTCGGTCGAACGCATCCGCGCGGCTCATCCGTGGGTTTCCGTTCACGAAACCGGGAAGAACCTTGGGTTTCCCAGCGGCTGCAACGTCGGCACGCGGATGGCCTATGAGCGGCGAGCGGACCTGATCTGGCTGCTCAACAATGATACGGTGACTCCGCCGGACACGGTGTCGAGCCTGGTGCGTACGTGGTTGCACCATCCTGAAGCCGGGGCCATCGGCGCCGTGCTGTATTACATGCATGAACCCGGCGCGGTGCAGGCGTGGGGAGGCGGATCGATCAATCTGGGCAATGCGTTTATCCGCCACTTTACCGGACCGGCGTCTTTCTCAGCTGGGAACACGTTCTTTACGGGCGCCAGCCTGCTGCTGCCTCGCGAGGTTTGCGAAACGGTGGGGATCTTTTTTGAAGGCTTCTTTATGTACTGCGACGACGTGGACCTGTGTGTGCGCATTCACCGGGCAGGCTATCCCCTGGTGATGTGCGAGGATACGGCGATCCTGCATAGGGAAGGCGGAAGCAGTCCGAAGCGTAATCCGTTGATCGACCAGTTCGCGACAACTTCCACTATGCGGCTTCTTCAGCGGATTGCGCCGATGCCGATGCTGTCGATCTGCGGCTACCTGTTTCTGCGGCTCGCCAATCGAGTGGTTCGCGGGCGGTGGTCGAATTTCACGGGCGTGTGCCGAGGCATCCGTATATTTTTCCAGGAGAGAAATCTTAGCTTTACCGACCGGCTGTAGGGGGCGTTTGGTTTTCCGGTAGGGCGGAGATAAACTAACTTCAAACATGACCCGCTTACCGATATCCAATCCTCTGAGTCGTAGCCTTTCCTTCGGTGAGTTGGCCGCTGAGTTCCAGGCTGCCAGGCCCTTTCATCATGTAGTGATCGACAATTTCCTTAGTGACGAAGCGGCGCAAGCTGTTGCGGCGGAGTTCCCCGCATATAACGGTCCGGTGTGGAATGAATACAACAATGCCATCGAGGTGAAGAAGGCGTACAACCACTGGGACAGGTTTCCGGCGGCAACGTACAGGCTGTTTACTTTTTTCAATTCGCCGGAGTTTACAGCGGAGATCGCAAAGCTGTGTGGCGGAGAACTTTACTCTGACCCGGGGCTGCACGGCGGCGGGTGGCATTCGCATGGTCCTGGGGGCAAGCTGAACATGCACCTGGATTATTCGATCCATCCCAAGATAGGCCTGGAGCGCCGCATCAACCTGATCCTCTATGTGCAGCCCGAGTGGAAGCCGGAATGGGGAGGAGCCCTCGGATTCTGGGAGCACGACGCGGCGAATGGCAAGCCGGGCGTGCTGGCCAAGCAGATCGATTGCCTGTTCAACCGCGCGGTGATCTTCGACACGTCGCAGAACTCGTGGCACGGACTTCCGGATCCAGTGGCTTGCCCGCCGGAAACACCGCGCAACAGCGTCGCAGTCTATTACCTGTGTGAACCTCGTGAGCAGGCATCCGATCGAGGACGCGCGCTGTTTGCGCCCACTCGTGAGCAGGCGAATGATGCCAGTGTGCTTGACCTGATCGAGAAGCGGAGCAAGGTGACGAGTTCCGTGGATGTCTATCGCCAGAGCAAGAACGAGAATGCCGACATAAAAAAGTAAGTGGTTTCAAACAGGTTCTGTTTCTCGTTGCGATGTATTGCGCTGCGAAGCTGTGGAGGCGGGTGGGAGTAGCCTGTCGATACCTCTCATGCCCCGGTTACTCATTCTCAAATTCGGCGCGATCGGCGACTGTATCATGACGCTGCCGGCCGCGTGCGCGATGCGCGACGCCGGCTATGTGGTTGACTGGGTTTGCGGACAAACCGTGGCCCCGGTGCTGCGCCTTTACCCATGGATCAACCTGCATGTCGTGGATGAGCGAGCGTTGCTGCGAGGCGGCTTTTTAGAGCGGCTAAAAGCCATCGCGGGCTTGTGGCACGCTGTTTCGAGGCATAAATACGATGTATGCGCGACGCTTTATTACGATCGCCGCTACAGGTTGCTGAGTCTTCCGGTGCGCGCTCGGCGAAAGGTGATGCTGTCGAAGACGGAACGCACAGCTATGCTGCTGCCCGGGCGTCATCATACCGATGAATATGCGCGCATTCTGACCGCTCGCAAGGACGATGAAATGCCGTTGCAGCTGGCTCCCGTGGGGGTGCCGGGGCTTCCGACGTCACGACTGGAGCGCACGGAAGGTAAAGCGCGGATTGTCCTTGTTCCGGGCGGGGCGCGGAATATGATGCGAGACGATGCCCTGCGCCGCTGGCCAGTGGAGAGCTATGTCGCTCTGGCCGGGCTATTGCTGGGGCGGGGTTATGAGATTGTCCTCGCGGGGGGAAAAGATGATGCGGGGGTGTGCCCTGCATTTGCGGGGCTCGCGGTAGACAACGTGATCGGGAGTCTGTCGCTGGTTGAGACGCTGTCTCTGTTTGAGTCGGCGGACGTTACGGTGACGCACGATACGGGGCCGCTCCACCTGGCGGGTGTGACGCGCACGGGGCTGGTGGGGATCTTCGGTCCTACCGATCCCCATGGCCGCCTGCCACAGCGGGCGGGATGTGTCGCGCTGTGGGGAGGCGAGGGCTTCGCTTGCCGTCCGTGCTATGACGGGCGGGACTATGCGCAATGCAGTCACAACGGCTGCGTGCGCCAAGTGAGCCCGGAGATGGTGCTGGCCCATGTGGAGGAATTGTTATGGGCGGCTCGCGAGGGGCGAGTCTTGCCGGCGCGTGTGGTGGCTCCTGAGAGCGCGTCCCGGATGGTGTTCCTGTGATGGCCGGGTTCCGGGCACGCGCACTGTTTCTTGACCGTGACGGCGTGATCAATCACGAGGTGGGGTACCTGCATCGCGCGGAGGATGTGCGCTGGGTAGAGGGTATCGTGCCGCTGTGCCGGACGGCGATCGAGCTCGGATACAGGCTGGTGGTGGTGACCAACCAGAGCGGCATTGCGCGTGGGCTGTACTCGATGACGCAGTACGAGGAATTGACGGAGTGGATTCGCGCTGAGCTGCGGCTGCAGGATGTTGAGCTGGATGCGGTGTATTGCTGCCCGTATCATCCGGAGCACGGTGTGGGCGAGTACCGCCGGGAGCATGAGGACCGTAAGCCGGGGCCGGGAATGCTGTTGCGCGCGGAGAGAGAGCTGGGTGTAGAGCTGAGCGGGTCGGTCATGGTGGGGGATCGCTGTTCGGATGTGGCGGCGGGACTGGCCGCGGGGGTGCGGCAGTGCTTCCTGATGACGGGGACTGAACCGGAGCCGTGTCCTGGCGAGCATATTGTGGTGTCGACGCTGGGCGAGGTGGAGCGCTGGTTGCGGGAGAACTCTTAGAAGGGCCGCGTTGGATTTCTCTGGGCGCGTTCTTGCGAACGGGGTGGTCAGGAGCTTTGAGCCCAGAGGATTTGAGCGCAGAGAGATACGTGTTGAGGAGCACTACGGCAGATCGGCGTCTTTGAAGGACGTGCCCTGGGCATCCTTGGCGGAGACGGCGGGCTCGGCGCCGGCGAGGAGATCTAGCGGCCAGGCGATGGCGAGCGTGGGGTCATTCCAGCGGATGCAGCGCTCTCCCGAAGGAAAGTAGCCGCGGGTGGTTTTGTAGAGCACCTCGGCGGTTTCGGAGAGGACGAGGAAGCCGTGGGCGAAGCCTTCGGGGATCCAGAGGATCTGCATCTCTCCGGCGGCGTTGAGCGGATGGAGGTCAAAGGCGGCCCATTTGCCGAAGTCCGGGGAGTCGCGGCGGAGGTCGACGGCGACGTCCCAGATATGTCCGGAGAGGACCCGAACGAGCTTTCCCTGGGGCTGGCCGAGCTGGTAGTGGAGGCCGCGGAGGACGCCGCGCGCGGAGAAGGACTGGTTGTCCTGGGCGAACTCCGTGGGCAGGCCGGCGGCACTGAAGGTGGTGGCGTTGAAGACTTCGGCGAACCAGCCTCGGGCGTCGCCGTGGCGTTTGGGTTGGAGAAGCTTCACATCGCGCAGCCGGGTATCGACAATCTGCATTTCTCCACGATAAGCGAAGTGACGGGATGCAGGTGCGGCGATCGGAGAGGCCGACGCAGATAGGCTGGTTCCTAAATGAAACACGTGTATGGCTTTAGTACTTGACGACGTATTTTCACTATGCTCATTGGCCGGAAGCCGCTACACTGGAGGTAATACAGCAACTGAAAAATTCAGTACCGAAGCAGATGAGGTTGATCTTTTCCGAGTAGAGCAAGAGGATGGTGTGCCGTACGGTCTCGGAGAGGGCCGGCTGCTGCCACAACATGGAGCGACTTGAGAGTGAGCTTTGGGGCAGATAGCGCGGCTGCGAGGGTAGCCGGGCATCGGTGCCGAACTCAAGACGAATGATCAACCACACCCCGGGCCGCCCGAAGTACGACGGCGAGGTTCGGGGCAGAGGGCCGGTATGCCGGAAGATTTTTTGACGTCAGAGTTGCAAGGTTCGGCCGCTACGCCTGACGTCTTTGCGTATCCCCAGACTGCGACGGTCGGAAGCACGAGCGTTGTTCGAACGGACCCGGGGCCTCAGCGGCTGTTCCGTTACCGGGTCATCAAGCGCGTACTGGATATTGTGCTGGTGCTGCTTGCCTCGCCGGTTCTGCTGGTCTTGTTTCTGACAATCGCAGCCGCGGTGCGGTTCAGCTCGCCGGGGCCGGTGTTGTTTTCGCACCGCCGTATCCGCAAGCATGGACGATTTTTTTCGATGTGGAAGTTCCGCACGATGTGCGTGGATTCGACCCAGGTGCTCGAAGATTACCTGGCGGCCAATCCGGAAGCCCGTGCGGAGTGGCGGCTGACCCATAAGCTGAAGACAGACCCGCGGGTAACGCCCGTGGGGGCCTTCCTGCGTCGCATGAGCCTGGATGAACTGCCGCAGTTCTGGAACGTGCTGCAGGGCACGATGAGCCTGGTGGGGCCGCGCCCTATTGTGGCGGCGGAGGTGGAGAAGTATGGCGAATACTTCGCCGACTACTGCAAGGTGAAGCCCGGGCTGACGGGACTTTGGCAGGTCTCCGGACGCAATGAGGTGAGCTACGAGGAGCGCGTGCAACTGGATCACACTTACGTGCAGACGTGGTCGCTTGTCGGGGATATCAAGATCCTGTTGCGGACCCTTTCCTCGGTCGTGAACCAGGATGGCGCATACTAGCAACGAAGTCTGCCGGAACGAGGTCTGCTGGATTGCGCGTCGCCGTCGTACACCACTGGTTTGTCACGCGCGGCGGCGGCGAGCGCGTGGCGGAGTGTATCGCCGCGCTATTCCCCGAAGTTGAGATTTTTACGCTGGTGGCGAGCCCTGCCGGGCTGCCGCCGACGCTTGCGGGCCGCACTCTGCACACGTCGTTCCTTCAGAAGCTGCCGCTCGGGCGTACGCATCATCGGCATTTTCTGCCGCTGTATCCTGCTGCGACGGAGAGACTGGACCTGCGCGGTTTCGACCTGGTGCTGTCGTCCGACAGCGGACCCGTGAAGGGGGTACGGCTTGATCCCGGGGCCGTGCACATTTGCTATTGCCACTCCCCGATGCGGTACTTGTGGGACGGATACGAGGCCTATCGCCAAGCCATGGGGCCAGTGACCCGCGCGGCTTTCACGGCCGCCGCTCCGAGTGTGCGCGCGTGGGACCGCGAAGCTGCCCGACGGGTTACGTTTTTTCTGGCGAACTCAGCCTACGTGGCTGACCGAATCCGACGCTGCTACGGGCGCGAGGCAGAGGTAGTGCACCCGCCGATCGACCTGGAGCGTGCCCTGACGGTGCAGAGCGAGGCCCCGGGGGAGCATTACCTTTGCGCGGGGCGCCTGGTAAGTTACAAACGCACGGAGATACTGATGCAGGCGTGCCGCACGGTGGGTCGCAGGCTGAGGATTGCGGGCGCGGGGCCGGAGGAGGCCAGGCTCAGGAGGCTCGCCGGGGGTGATCCGCAGGTGGAATTCCTGGGCGAGCTTCCAACATCGGCATTGTGGGCGGAGTATGCGCGATGCCGCGCTCTCCTGTTCGCCGCGGATGAGGACTTCGGCATGGTACCGCTGGAGGCACAGGCGTGCGGCCGCCCAGTGATTGCCTATGGAGCGGGCGGATCGCTCGAGACCGTGCGCGGTGCGGGCGTGGAGGCCACCGGAACATACTTCGCGGAGCAGACGGCAGAGTCGGCTGCGGAGGCAATCAAGCGCTGGGAGCGGGATGGAGAGCCGGCGTTCAGGCCGGAGTCCGCGCGTGCATGGGCGGGGAAATTTTCAACGCCGATGTTCATGGAGCGGTATCGTAATTTTGTGCTGCGGCATGTGCCGGAGGCCGCCGCCGCGGCGGTCACGGTCGATGAAGCCGCGGCCCTGGTGAGGGGCTGATGCAGGGAATGAGGGACTTGCTGCGAGCACAGCTGGGCCGCAGCCTGCGCCCGCTACCGGCGCTCGACCGGCTCGCGGCCGCGTGGCCGGTGGCGTGCGGCTCGGCATTGGCAAGCCGGGGCGAAGTCGTCGGGTACGACAAGGGTGTAGTCCGCATAGCTGTAATGAGCGTGGAGTGGATACAGCCGCTGGCGCAGATGCGGCTCGTATTGACGAGCGACCTGGCCCGCATCGCCGGGGTTCCGGTGAGCGCGATACACTTTGAAGGAGCAGCCAACAGCCCGCAGGGAAGCAGCGAACAGCCAACAGCAAACAGGGAACAGAGGGCCCGCGGGAGCACGCAGTCAGCGGGGAGCGGAAAGCGGAAGCGATGAGTGAAGGTGTTGTGGTAACCAACGAGGATGTTGTCCGGGTGGCAGAGCTGGCCAACCTGGAGCTGACGCCTGAAGAGATGCCTCGGATGGCACGGGATTTGAATGCAATCCTGGGGCATATCGCGCAGTTGAATGAGCTGGATACGGCGGGTGTTCCGGCGATGGCGCAGGTGGGCGAGGTGCTCGGGCTGACGCCGGCCGCGCATGGTGAGGACCTGCGCAGCGATGTGATTCGGCCATCGCTGGACCGCGCTGCCGTGATGGCCGAGGCGCCGGAGAGCGATGGGAAGTTCTTCAAGGTGCCGAAGGTGATTGAAAGATAGAGCGAACAGGGAACAGGAAGAGCGAAGACGGACGCATGGTGGATAGGTTGAATCTGGAGACGTTGTCGATTGCTGGGGCGCGGGATGCGGTGCGGGAGGGGCGCGTGTCGGCGGCGGCGCTGGCCGAGCAGCACTATGAGCGCATTGCGGCTCATGACCCCGAGATACACAGTTTCCTGGCGCTGAGCCGGGAGCGGGCGTTTGCGCAGGCGGAAAAGGTCGATGCGGCGGTGAAGTCGGGCGGCGAGATGGGGCCGCTGGCAGGAGTGCCGATCGGCATCAAGGACGTGCTGGTGATGCGTGGATCGCCGGCGACTGCGGGGTCGCGAATCCTGGAGGGGTATCGTCCGCCGTATGACGCGACGGTGGTGACGAAGCTGGAAGCGGCAGGTGCTGTGCTGCTGGGCAAGCTGAACTGCGATGAGTTTGCGATGGGCTCGTCGAATGAGAACTCGGCTTATGGGCCGGTGCGGAACCCGCGCGCGATGGACCGTGTGCCGGGCGGGTCGTCGGGCGGGTCGGCGGCAGCGGTTGCTGCGGGCTTGTGCGTTGCTTCGCTGGGCACGGACACGGGTGGATCGATCCGGCAGCCGGCGGCGTTCTGCGGCGTGGTTGGCGTGTTGCCGACGTATGGGCGCGTGTCGCGGTATGGGCTGATCGCGTTTGCGTCGTCGCTGGACAAGGTGGGGCCGTTTACGCGGTCGGTGGCGGATGCGGCGACCATGCTGGGCGTGCTCGCCGGGCCAGACGCGCTGGATGCGACGTCGTCGCATGCGGCTCCGGCGGACTATGCGGCTGAGCTGCAGAAGCCGGTTGCGGGGCTGAGGATCGGCGTGCCGGAGGAGTACTTCGGCGAGGGGCTCGACCCGGAGATTCGCGCGGCGATCGAGAAGTCTCTGGATGACCTGCGGGCCGCGGGCTGCACGATTCACAAGGTCTCGCTGCCGCATACGCGCTATGCGATTCCGACCTATTACGTGCTGGCGACGGCGGAAGCTTCGTCGAACCTGTCGCGGTTCGATGGTGTGAGGTTTGGGCTGCGGGCGGAGGAATCGAACACGCTTTCGGCGATGTATCGCAAGACGCGCGACCAGGGGTTTGGGGCTGAGGTGAAGCGGAGAATCCTGTTGGGGACGTATGCGCTCTCGGCGGGCTACTACGATGCGTACTACCGCAAGGCGCAGCAGGTTCGGACGCTGCTGACGCGGGATTTTCTGGCGGCGTTTGCCGAGGTCGACGCGCTGGTGGCTCCAGTGACGCCGACGCCGGCGTTCAAGCTGGGTGAGAAGACGGATGACCCGGTGAAGATGTATCTCGAGGATATTTACTCGGTGGCGGCGTCGCTTGCTGGTATCTGCGGCATGAGCGTACCGTGTGGCGAGACGGCGGCGGGGCTGCCGATCGGGGTGCAGGTGCTGGGGCGGCATTTCGATGAGGCGACGATGTTGCGTGTAGGAGCGGCGATCGAGGCGGCGCAGAAGTAAGCTACCGGGCGGCTGAGTTCACTCGAGCCACAATCTCCATCGAACGGTGACAACGTGATCATCGGTGACCCTGCTGTCTTCGCTTTAGAATCGCGGGTCCTGCGGGCATATGAACGATTGAGCTTTCGCGCGCTGGGCTCCTTTCTAATACACATCAAGAGCCAGACTTACGGGGTGATCGATCCCGACGCAACGATGCTCGCGAATTCGTTTGACGAAGTTACCAGACGCATCTCTGACCGCGGTACACATACTGCGAGCTTCGCAAGTGAACCTGACGCGGGCAAAGTGGCCGACGCTTTTCGAGATGTGTTGTACAGCGAATCGCCGCAGGCAGCCTATTGGGGAATGGCTGCTGATGATTGCGCTAGAGCCTTCTCGTCCAACAACATTCAGTGGGCGCCGGATGGCGATGAGGCCTTTGATGACGGGAGCTTCGTGCTTCAATTCGACCTGGCTGACCGAGTACGCCTGATCGCATTCAAATGCCGACCAGATGGACATCATGATCCGACCACACTCCGCGATCTATGGATGGCAACAGAAGATTTCTATGTCGTGCTGGAACGCTGGCGGCAATCATTTCTTGAGAACTGGGCATCGTTGCCCAAGGTCGCCGAGTAGCACAGCAACGTTATCCCGAAGAGATATCTTCAGAGCCGCTCACGCGCCCACCAGAACAGCCAGCCAACCACCATCCACGCCGCAAACGCGCAGCATAGAACAGCGGCAAGGCTGTGCGAGGGAACCCCTCGCCAGACCACAACAGCAAAAGCCGCAAGCCCGATCGCTCCAACGCTAGCGCCCGCAGCCTCGACGGAAGCCTCAGCAGCCGCCGACCGCCTGCCGTGCTTGCCCTCCTTCGCTTCGCGCTGCATCTTGTGTTTCTCAACCAGAGAAACGCCCGCCGGAAAGATGCCGGGGAACGCCAGGAAGAGACCGCCCACCACCGGCCCGAACCAGTGCGCCATCAGCGAAGCGACGACAGTGACGACGCCCCCGAACACAAAGCGCCAGACGTATTCACTGGCCTTCGTCGCTTTCAGCGAGTCGAACTGGAGTCGCAGCAGCACGTCTTACCTCCGCAGCCAAACCGCCCATAGACCTGCCGCCGTTCCGAGCCAGACGGTCATCAACCATGCCGCCGTGCGCAGCGTTCGAGTCCGGAACCGCATCAGCACGAAGCTCACCGCGCTGGCGTAGACGAAGAAGGCGCAGGCGCCGGCGATCATAGAGCGCGCTTCGATGGCAACGTACGCCGCACCATGCTTCTTCATCGTGAGCGCGATGGTGGCGAGAGCGATGGTGGGAGCGGCGGCGAAGACTCCGCCGAGGCTTTCCGGTTTTACGATGTCGCCGATCACTGCGAAGAGGCTTACGACCAGGCCGCCGATGACGAAGCGCAGCGCGAGGTCTTCGATCATGGTGCGGCCTTTCTGGCCTGGGCCCTTGCCTGCTCGATGAGTTCGAAGGCGGACTTCGGGCCCTTGCGCGCGAGCGGCTTGAACTTCTTGCCCTGCAGGTCATGGTAGTTGACGAAGAACTGTTCGATTTCGCGCACGATCTGTTCGGGAACGTCCTTGAGTTTTTTGAGGTCGGCGTAGATGTGGGCGGTTTCGGCGACAGCGACGAGGCGGTCGTTGCGCGTGGTGTTTTCTTTGGTGATCTGCTCGCCTTCGATGACGCCGATGAGACGCGTTAGGAGAGCGCATCCGGGGAAGGCGGGCTCGTCCATGAGGACGAGAACGTCGAGCGGATCGCCGTCGCCGCCGAGCGTCTGCGGGACAAAGCCGAAGTCGTAGGGGAAGACCATGCCGGAGGGCAACGCGGCCTTGAGGATGAATATCTCCTGCTCGGGGTCGAAGCTGTACTTGTTACGTGAGCCCTTGGGCGTTTCGATGATGACCTGCAGCAGGTCCTGCTTCGGTACCGCAGTGCCGGTGGTGCTCTCTTCCGGCTTCTTCTGAAATGGGGCGAGGGTGGTGGGGTCCGACAGGGATTTCTTCTTCTTTGCAGTGGCCATGCGTTGCCTTCCGTTGATGAAACTTCCGTGAAAACTGCTCCTTTTGTAATGATGCAAATTCCCGCGGCGGGGAAGCTGTGGCGGATAAACAATTCGTGCGCCGCGTCTGTCGTGAGAGTCTTTAAGCAATGTCCTTGAGAGCTTCGATTCCGGTGCTGTTGTGGCTGTGTGCCGGGACGCTGCACGCGCAGGCGCCCGCGCCTCCCGCGCCGCCTCTGAAGACCGTGGAGCACGTCACGGTAACGGCCGACCGCGGCCTCGTGGGCATCAACGACTCGGCGTCCAGCGTGGCTCTGCTGTCACAGCAGCAGATCGAGCAGCACGCCGGATTTACGCTTGACGATGCGCTTCATGCGGTGGCGGGGTTCCAGTTGTTTCGGCGGACGAGCTCGTGGACGGCGAACCCGACGTCGCAGGGTTTGAGCCTGCGCGGGCTGGGGAGTACCGCGGCGAGCCGGACACTGGTGGTGAGCGACGAGGTGCCGCTGAACGACGCGTTCGGGGGGTGGGTGCATTGGAACGAGATTCCGCTGCTGGCTATCGACCGCGTGGAGCTGATGCGTGGAGGGGCGGCGGATCTTTATGGCTCGAGTGCGATAGGTGGGGCGGTGGATGTTGTGCCGGTGATGGCGATTGCGCCGCCGCGGGTGCGGCTGAATGTGGATGCTGCCGGAGCAAGCGAGGATACGGCCCAGGAGGATGGCCTGCTGACGGTGGCGGGCAAGCATGCGGGTGTGCTGGCGGCGGCGAGTGGGTTGAAGACGAACGGCTATATTCCGACGGCGCCGCCGCTGCGGGGAGCGGTGGACGCTCCGTCGAATGTGAGTGGCGAAAGTGGGCGTTTCGAGCTGCGCTCGGCGCTTGCGGAGGGATCGGCGTTTTTGCGCGGGAATGTGTTGAACGAGGCGCGGGGCAATGGGTCGGCGCTGCAGACCAACGGAACGCGGCTGTGGCGCTACCAGGCGGGAGCTGATGGGAACTCGGCGCGCTGGGGGCGCGGTGTGGTGCGGGCGTATGGCTCGCGCGAGAGCTATCGGCAAAGCTTCAGCTCGATTGCCGCGGACAGGAATTCGGAGCGCCTGACGAAGCTGCAGCAGGTGCCGACGGATGAGTTTGGGGCGGTGCTGCAGGGGTCGCGGACGCTTCCGGAGAATGTGACGGCGGCTCTGGGTGTGGACCTGCGCGATGTGCGGGCGACGGACAATGAGTCGAGCGTGGTGAGCTCGGCCGTGACGCAGACACTGAGCACGAGTGCGCGGCAGCGCGAGGTGGGCGGATACGTGGATGGCATCTGGCAGCCGCGTGGGTGGTCGCTGTCGGGGTCGGTGCGCGTGGATTCGTTTCGGACGTTCGATGCGCAGCAGACGGTGTCGAATGCGTCGACGGTGACGCCGCTGCCGGGAATGAGCGAGTTGATTGCGAGCCCGCGCGTGGGGCTGGTGCGGCGGCTGCCGGGAGGCGTCGCTCTTACGGGCACGGCGTTTCGTGCGTTTCGTGGCCCGACGATGAACGAGCTCTATCGCACGGGGCAGGTGGGGCAGCAGACGACGCTTGCAAATGCGTCGCTGCTGGCTGAGCGGGCGACGGGTTTTGAGCTGGGCGGTGAAGTGGCGCGTGCGGCGGCCACGCTGAGGGCGACTTATTTCTGGACCGAGGTAAACCGGCCGATCTCGGCGGTGCTGTTGAGCTCAACGGCCACGACGCAGACACTGCAACGCGAAAACCTGGGGCAGATTCGCAGCCGGGGCATGATGCTTGAAGCGCAGACGCAGGCCTGGCGGGGCTTGTCGGGCAACGTGAGTTATCAGTTTGCGGTGGCGACGGTGACGCAGTTCAACAACTCCTTCCCCGCGCAGCACAGCCTGCTGGGCAACTGGATTCCGCAGGTACCGCGGCAGTCCGTGTCGACGAGGGTGCGATATGACGCGCCACGTATTGCGGTGTTCAGCGTGACGGCGATCTACAACGGGCGGCAGTTCGACGATGCGGAGAACCTCTACGTGCTGCATGCATTCGCGCGGTTCGATATGTACGCAGAGCGGAAGTTGGGGCGCGGGGTATCGGTGTATGCGAGCGCGCAGAATGTGATCGACCGCGCGATTGAGGCCGGAAGGACGCCGGTGTTGACGCTCGCGTCGCCCAGGGTGATGCAGGCTGGGGTGAGGTTTGCGGTGTCGCGGTGAGGTAACTGTAGCCGTTCATGGATTTGTGCTAACCAACCCATCGCGCCAAGTGCTGCGCGATGAATGGGGCACCCACATTCGTGATGGTGTGCAACACGCGCCTGCGAATTAGTTGCGCGCAACGATGTGGTTGAACCTGCGTTTACCTAACTGTACGTAGCGGGTCGCAACAAAACGGGCGCCGCGGAAAGCAGTACAGGAGGCAAGTCATGAAGCTATCCGCCGTATCAACGAAGCTTACATGCATCAAGTCGAAGGCAGTTCGAGTCCTCGCAGCGGCAACGCTCGCAGGCGCAGTCCTCACCGTAGTGGCACCGGCGGCGCAGGCCCAACAGTTCGCGATCGGCGTGCAGTTCGGCGGCCAGCGTTATGTCGCTCCGGCACCGGTTTACTACGGGTCGCAGTACGGCGACAGGTTCGTCGACCGCAGGCGCGCGGAAGAGTTTCGCGAGCATGAGGCGTGGGAACGGCGCGAGGCCTTTGAACGCCAACAGCGCTGGGAGCGCGAGCATCGCTTTGATCGCGACCATGACCGCAACCACTTCGATCGCGACCGGTTCGATCGCCGCTAACCCACTCAATGATGTTCCCGATGCCGGCGCTGTATGCGCCGGCATCGATGTTTATGCCAGAGGTGTGTAGTAGCGCTGCGATGCATCGGCGCACGCAAGGCACAGGCGCTCGCCGTCGCGTTCGATGAAGCGGTCGAAGTTGACGCCCTCAGCGCAGCGCGCGCAGGCCAGGCGCTGGCCCTTGTAGCCGGGGAACTCGCTGGGCGGAAGAGGAACACTGACCCACTGCGCGTTGAAGAGCTCTTCGTCGGCGAGTTCGCGGTAGGCGCGCATCTGCTGTTCGTTTTTCGGAAGCGTGGGGAAGAGCTCGGCGGCGCGCTGTTTGGAGCTTTCGAATGCTACGACGCGGAGCCCTTTGTATGCCTCTGCGCCCAGCGCGGCGTTGAGGTCGACGAAGGTTGCGGCCATCTTGCCCCAGTCGCGGAGCTTGAGTGCGCGCTTGCCGACCCTACATCCGGTGACGACTCCTATAGCGTCCGTCGCGCAGCGGTCGATTTCGACGAAGGTGACGAGGCGCTTACGGTCGGGGCTGGACTTGCTCCGCGGATCTTCGATGCCGAGACGGGCAAGCGCGAGCATGGCCATGCGCACGCCGAGCACCTGGCCGGCGCAGAGATGGCCGTGTGCGATTTCTGCATCGTGCAGCAACGCGTCGAGCTGTGATTTTTCGCTCATGCTTCAATGCTACGCTTTGCTTTTCGCATGCTGTACCGCATCCTAGTGGCATGGCGAGCGAGCGGCAATGGTGGCAGACCGGCGTAATTTACCAGGTGTATCCGCGAAGTTTTCAGGATACGAACGGCGATGGCGTAGGCGATCTGCGCGGCATTACGGCGCGACTGGATTATCTGGTCGCGCTGGGTGTGGATGCGGTGTGGATCTCGCCGTTCTATCCGTCGCCGATGGCGGACTTTGGATATGACGTGGCCGATTACACTGGCGTCGATCCGCTCTTCGGCACGATGGCAGACTTCGATGCGCTGATCGCGGCAGCACACGAACGTGGGCTGAAGCTCATTCTCGATTTCGTGCCGAACCATACTTCCGACCAGCATCCGTGGTTCCTTGAGTCGCGTTCGTCAAAGGACAATCCGAAGCGCGACTGGTATCTCTGGCGCGATCCTGCAAAGCCCGGCGATGACTGGAAGCCCGCGCACGAGCGTGTGCCGAACAACTGGATGTCGCACTTCGGAGGCTCCGCGTGGACGTGGGACGAGACGACGCAGCAGTTCTATTGCCACTCGTTTTTGAAGGAGCAGCCGGACCTCAACTGGCGCAACCCCGAGGTGTGCGCAGCAGTGTACGCCGCGATGCGCTTCTGGCTCGATCGCGGCGTCGACGGCTTCCGCATGGACGTGCTATGGCTGCTGATCAAGGACGCCGAGTTCCGCGATAACCCGCGCAATCCCGACTGGCAGGAGGGCTGGCAAACCTTTGCCAGCGTGCTGCCGAAGCATACCGCCGACCAGCCCGAGACGCACGACATCGTGCGAGAGATGCGCGCGCTGATCGACAGCTATGGGAGCCGCGTGCTGATTGGAGAGATCTATCTTCCACTGCGGGAGCTGGTGCGCTACTACGGGGCCGAGGACAATGCCGGCGCGCCGCATTTGAATGGAGCGAATCTGCCGTTCAATTTCCACCTGATTCTCACCCAGTGGGAGGCCGATGCCATAGCGGGCATCGTGCGCGAGTATGAGCGGCTGCTGCCCACGGGGGCGTGGCCGAACTATGTTCTGGGCAACCACGACCAGCCGCGTCTGGCGAGCCGCGTCGGAGCGTCGCAAGCGCGCGTGGCTGCGATGATGCTGCTGACACTGCGCGGGACGCCGACGCTCTATTACGGCGACGAGCTCGGCATGCAGGATGTGCCCATCGCTCCTGACCAGGTTCAGGACCCGGCGGAGAAGAACGAGCCGGGCAAGGGAAGGGGGCGCGATCCGGAGCGGTCGCCGATGTTGTGGGACGCGTCGCCGAACGCGGGCTTTACGACGCCGGAAGCGCAGCCGTGGCTGCCGCTGATGGCCGATCGTGCATCGGTGAATGTGGCTGTCGAGGGTGTGGACCATCGGTCGATGCTGTCGTTGTATCGGGTGCTGCTCTCACTGCGCCGTGAGTTCGCAGCCCTGCATTCCGGCGACGTAAGCGACGTACGCGCGCATGAAGGCGTGCTGAGCTATACGCGTTCCGTGGACGAAGAGCGCTTTCAAATCCACCTCAACCTGACCTCCGAGCCGCGCCAGGTGCCAAGCGAAACAGGCCACATCCTCTTCACGACCGTAATGGACGGCGCCGGCGCGGAGGTCGCAGGCTCGATGGTGCTCGAAGGCGGCGAGGGCGCAATCGTGCTCGTAGGAGGCACCGAGATCGCGGTCTGAAAGAATCGCGGTGCTCACGCAGGAATGCGCTTGGCCATGTGCCGGGCGCTCCGAAACCACGGCCGCTCACGGCGCTGCTGATACCGCGGCATGGCCGGCTTCTTATCGAGCACCTTCTGCACCCACGCGCGCGCTTCCTCATTACGGCCTTCAGAGGCGAGCAGGTCCGCAAAGTTGAGGTAGGTCTCCGAAAGCGTCGAGCGATCTGTAGCGATGCGGAACAACGCCTCCGCGCGTTGCTTGTCGCCGGTGCGAGCGTACGCCTGGGCCAGCAGGCCGGCGGCGCGGTGGAAGTCGTAGCCGGGTTCAGCGTCCACGACGCGCTCGAGATCGGGCACGGCGGCAGCCGCGTCGCCGAGCTGCAGCGCGCAAACGCCGCGCCGATAGAATGCGTCGAGTGAGTCGCCTCGGGCGCCGATCGCCTTATCGAAGGCATCGCGGGCGAGCTGCAGCTTGCCGTCCTCCATGTACAGATCGCCGAGCTCTTCGTAGTTCCCAGCGGATGGATTCTGGCGCACCATCAGCAGCAGCTGCCCGATGCGCTTGCGGCGCGGAAACATTTTGAAGCCCTGCCCCAGCGAGCCGGAGTCGGGGATCACTTCCGCGAAGATGTAAAGGATCGCGCCCACCGGCCCGAGGAAGAGTATGACGTAGAACCACCAGGTATCCGGGCGCCGGCGAATGAAGTGCACGATCGCCAGCCCCTGGAGGATGTATCCCCAGGGGTAAAAAAGTGGTTGAGGGCGCCAAGGCCGGACATTTGTGTCCCAGCGTACGGCCACGCGCAGCAAAACGCCAGACAATTGAGCGACCGCCAGGCACGAAGTGCGCGGAGGAACGATTAGCGCGCGGGGGGACTCCACGAGCGACCTGTCTGACTGGTACCATTCTGTGCCATGACCGCTCTTGACCGCCGCCACCTGCTCAAACTTTCGCCGTTCGCCGTAGCGGCTGCCGCCACCACTGTTGGACGCACTGCGCTGGCCGAGTCGCCCGCGCCGACCATGGTCGAGTCCAGCTTCAACGTGCGCACGTATGGCGCGACCGGGGATGGGAAGACCGTCGATTCGCCGGCGATCAACAAGGCCATTGAAGCCGTGGCAGCAGTGGGTGGCGGGCTGCTGGTGTTTCCGGCGGGGACGTATGTGTGCTTCACGATCCGGCTGAAGTCGAATGTGGACCTGTATCTGTCGCGGGGATGCACGATCCTGGCGGCCGACTCGCCGAAGCCGGGTGAGACGACCGGCTACAACGGCGGAACGTACGATGCCGCGGAGCCGAACGATCCGTGGACGCCGTACCAGGATTACGGGCACAACCATTGGAAGAACTCGCTGTTCTATGCGGAAGGGCAGCATGATTTCGCCATCATGGGAACGGGCCTGATTTATGGCAAGGGACTGTCGTTCGGGTCGCGCGGGCAGCGCGGAGACTACACAAGCTTCGTCGCCGAGCAGTCCGGCGTGGGCAACAAGACCTTCGCCCTGAAGAACTGCCGCAACGTCACGCTGCGCGACTTCTCGGTGCTGAAGGGTGGGCATTTCGCGCTGCTGGCGACCGGCGTCGATAACCTGACGCTCGACAACCTGCTGATCGACACCGACCGCGATGGGTTCGATATCGACTGCTGCCGCAATGTGCGCGTGTCGAACTGCACGGTGAACTCGCCGTGGGACGATGCCATCTGTCCGAAGTCGAGCTATGCGCTGGGGTATGCGCGCTCCACCGACAATGTGACGATTGCGAACTGCTTCGTGACGGGGACGTATGAGCTGGGGAGCGTGATTGCGGGGACCTGGAAGAAGTTTGGCGACGAGGTGCGCGTATCGCGCAACGGCCGCATCAAGTGCGGCACGGAGTCGAATGGCGGATTCCGCAACATCACGATTTCGAACTGTGTGTGTGAGGGGTCGAAGGGGATATCGCTCGAGACCAGCGACGGAGCTTACCTTGAAGACATTGCGATCTCAAACATCACAATGCGCGATACGGTGGATGCGCCGCTGTTCCTGCGGCTAAATCGGAGGAATCGCAATCCGAAGGAGACGCTGCGTCCGGGAACGCTGCGGAGGGTCGCGATCTCGAATGTGGTGTCGCATAACTCGGCGTCGTCGACGGCCTCGCTGTTCTCGGGCATACCGGAAAACCTGATCGAGGATGTGAAACTGTCGAACTGCTTCTTTGGGCATAACGGCTTGCCGAAGGACATGCGCATCGGCTGGGGGGATCAGTCCAAACCCATGCCGGACTGGAAGACGATCGTCGTGCCGGAGATCGAGGACGCCTACCCGGAGATCCTGCGCTTCGGCCCGACGCCATGCAACGGCTTCTTTGTGCGCCACCTGAAGAACCTCGAGATGTCGCACGTCGAGGTCGCGCCGCAGAACGCCGACCCGCGGCCCGCGTTCTGGCTGGAGGACGTGCATCGCGCAGACTTCTTCGCGGTGACGGCGCCTCCGCAGCCCAATTTCGAGTTGCGCAACGTGAGTGACTTGAGGATATTCTGGTCGCGCGCGGCGAAGGACACGACGCTGGCGCAGACGGCGAAACAAACCATCTAACCGGACGTGATGAGGTTCGAATACCAGCAGACGGCGTAACGGCGTCGGAGCCGCAAATCGCCTCTGAACTGAGCACCCACGCCCCAACTCATAGTCACAAAGGAGAGCGCATGCAGAAAATTTCCACGTTCCTCTGGTTTATGAACAACCGCGCAGAAGAAGCCGCGAACTTCTATACGAGCATCTTCAAAGACTCGAAGATTCTGAAAGTAGTTCCGTACGGTGATGCCGGCCCGGGGCCGAAGGGCGAGGCGATGCTGGTCAGCTTCGAGCTGAACGGCCAGGAGTTTTACGCGCTCAACGGCAATCCTCAATTCGAGTTCAACCACTCGGTGTCTCTGTTCGTGCAGTGTAAGGACCAGGCGGAGATCGATCACTACTGGTCGGCGCTGACCGCCGGTGGGGAAGAGGTGGCGTGCGGCTGGCTGAAGGACAAGTTCGGGTTCTCGTGGCAGATTGCTCCCGAGAATATCGGCGAACTGGTGGCAACGCCCGCAGGCATGAAGGCGATGATGGGCATGAAGAAGCTGGATATTGCCGCGCTGAAGGCGGCCTCCGAGCAGCCGTAGCGGGCAGGGGAGTGCTACGACCCACGGAAACTTAGCGGAGCAGTTTGCGCTTGTGAAGGGCGCGGAGGATCTGCTCGATTGACCAGTCGAGCGCGTCTGTGCCTTCAACCGTGATGGTGGCGTGCGCCTGCGAGGGCAGGACGTAGAGGTCGGCCATGGGTTTGGCGGTGGCGTCGAACTGCGCGCGGACGGATTCTTCGGTGCGGCCGCGCTCGCGCATGTCGCGGTAGATGCGGCGGTTGAGGCAGATTTCGTTGGGCGCGTTGACGTAGATGCTGAAGTCGTAGAGCGGGATCAGCTCAGGGTAGTGCAGCGCGAGGATGCCTTCGACGAGGACAACGCGCGTGGGTGTGATTGGCTCGAAGACGTTGGGGACGCGGGTGTGGTGGGCGAAGTCGTACACCGGGCGCTGGATGGGGAGGCCCTCGGCGAGCGCGCGGACGTGCTCGATGATGAGCTCGGACTCGAGGGAGTCGGGGTGGTCGAAGTTCTGCTTGTTGCGCGAGTCGAGAGGGAAGTGCGAGAGGTCGCGGTAGTAAAGGTCGAGCGGGAAGAGCGTGGCGTCGAGCTGGATTGCGAGTTCGCGCGCGAGCGTTGTTTTGCCGGAGCCGGAACAGCCGGCGATGCCGATGACGAGCGGGCGTTGAGGTAGGGTGAGTTGGTGCGCGGGGGAATCCACATAAAGAGGGTACTCGACGCGGCGATGGAAGTGACGTGGTAGGTTTTCAAGATGAATTTCAACCCGTGGAAATCGGCGCCAATCGTTGTTGCGATGTTGTGGGGCGGTTGGGTTGGAGGCCAGACGAGTTCGCCGGTGGCGAGCGCGCCAGCGGCTGCCCGGAGTTATACGGCGAGCCGGCATCAGGAGCTGACCAGGGCTTTTGAGGAGTTTGTGGTGCTGCCGAATGTTGCGGCTGATCCGGCCGGGCTGAGAAATAATGCGGAGTTTCTGTTGGCGAAGTTGCAGGAGCTTGGGCTCGCGTCGAAACTGCTGACCGCGCCTGGGCTGACGGGTGTGCCACCTGTGGTTTGGGGTGAGCTGAAGACGCCGGGCGCAACGCGGACGATCGTGTTCTATGGGCACTACGACGGGCAGCCGGTGACGCCTTCCGAGTGGGAGACGGGGCAGCCGTTTGTTCCGACCATGAAAGTAGTGGATGGGGAAGAACGGGTGTATGCCCGTGGGGCGGCGGACGACAAGGCAGCGATTTTCGCTCAGCTAACGGCGCTGCATGCGCTGCAGGCGGAGCATGTTCCGCTGCGCGCGAATGTGCGGTTTGTGTGGGAGGGCGAAGAGGAGGCGGGGTCGCCGCATCTGGAACAGATATTGATGGCAAATCGAGAGTTGATTCGCGGCGATATCTGGCTGGTGTGCGATGGTCCGGTGGACCAGACGCGCACGCAGTCGCTGGTGTTTGGAGCGCGCGGCGACACGCATGTGCAGATCACGGTCTATGGGCCGAATCGGTCATTGCACAGTGGGCACTATGGGAACTGGGCGCCGAATCCGGCGATGATGCTGGTGCAGCTGCTCGCGGGCATGAAGGATGAAAAGGGGCACGTGCTGATTCCGCATTTTTACGATGGGATTGCGGCGCTGGGACCGGTGGAGCGGCGCGCGTTGGCGGATGCTCCGGTGAATGACGACATGCTGCGCCAGGAGTTGGCGCTGGGGCATACGGATGGTGGGGGACGGCATCTTCTGGAGTTGCTGAATGAACCTTCGCTGAACATCAACGGGATCTCGTCCCGGGCAGACCGGGGCGGGGTCGACGAATTCGATTCCGTCGACCGCGGTGGCGAACCTGGACATTCGGCTGGTCGTGGGGACGGATGGGAAAGCTGAACAGCAGCGTGTGGTCGAGTACGTACGGTCGCAGGGCTACTTTGTGACGCGTGATGTCCCAACGCGGGAAGAGTTGCTGGGTCATGCGAAGGTCGCGCGGGTCGAGGTGGACGACGTGGTGGAGAACGCGTCGCGCACGCCGATGGATTATCCGGTGGCGGCGGAGGTGATCGAGGCTGTGAAGAGTGCTCGAGGCAAGGTGGTGCTGCTGCCGACGATGGGTGGGACCGTGCCTTTGGAAGCGATGGAGCGCGCAGCCGGGACGCGGACAATTTCCGTGCCGATTGCGAACCATGATGACAATCAACACGCTGCCAACGAGAATCTGCGAATGCAGAACTTGTGGGATGGCGTGGAGACGATGGCCGCCTTGATGGCGATGAAGTAAGTTCTGCGGCTTACGCGGCTGCGACCTGGGGCACAAGGGCTTTGACCAGCGAGGTGAACTGCGCTTCGACGCGGCGGCCAATTTCCATGACTTCCTCGTGGTTGATGACTTCGTCGAGTACGCCGGCGGCCATGTTGGTGACGAGAGAAAGGCCGAGGACGTCGAGCCCCATGTGGCGCGCGACGATCACTTCATGCACAGTCGACATGCCGACGAGGTCGGCGCCGAGGGTGCGGAAGGCGCGGATTTCCGCGGGGGTTTCGTAGCTGGGGCCGAGCACGGCGAGGTAGACGCCCTCCGGCAGCGTGATGCCCTGCGCGGCGGCTTCAGCGGCTGCGAGCTTGCGGAGCGCGGGCGAGTAGGCGGTGCTCATGTCGAAGAAGCGCTGGCCGGCGCTGGGATTGCAGGCGAACTGCGGCTCGTTGGGGCCGAGCGCGGCGTTGGTGCCGGTGAGGTTGATGTGGTCGGAGATGCAGACCAGGCCGCCCTGGCCGTAGCTTTTATTGATGCCGCCGGCGGCGTTGGTGACGATGAGCTTCGTGCAGCCAAGCAGACCGAGAACGCGCGTGGGGAAGACCACCTCGGACATCGGGTAGCCCTCATACGCATGCACGCGACCTTGCATGACAGCGACCGAGACTCCGCCGATGGTGCCGAGGACGAGCTTGCCGGAGTGGCCGGCGACGGTGGAGAGCGGCCAGCCGGGGATGTCGGCGTAGGGAATGATGGTGGCGTTTTCCACCTGGGAGGCGAAGTTGCCGAGCCCCGAACCGAGGATGATGCCGAGCGTGGGCGTGGCTGCATGGAGCGAGCGGATTTTATCGGCGGCGGCGGAGCAGCGAGTGAATTGCGTGGACATAGGTGGACAGTATCTCAAAGGCGGGGAACAGGGAACAGGGAACAGCGAACAGCGAACAGGGAATAAAGACGGTGCTGGACTCGACGGTACATGCTGCGGGTGCGCCGGCCTCATTCAAGGCGAATTCTTTCCCGCAAAATTGTGATGAACTTCGTCGTTTGTGGCTGTTCCGAAGATTCAGTCGAGGCATAAAATGGTCGCCACCGGAGGGTTCAACGTTGAGCAAAGTACGGGTGCTGGTTGGGACGCGCAAGGGTGCGTTCGTGTTGACGTCGGATGGCAAGCGGAAGCAGTGGGACGTGAGCGGGCCGCACTTCGCTGGCTGGGAGGTTTATCACCTCAAAGGATCTCCGGTAAATCCGGAGCGCCTCTATGCGTCGCAGTCGAGCAGCTGGTCCGGGCAGGTGGTGCAGCGCTCAGACGACGGCGGCAAGACGTGGGAAGTCGTCGGCAACAAATTTGCGTACGACGGCGTGCCCGGCACGCACCAGTGGTACGACGGCACGCCGCATCCGTGGGAGTTCAAGCGCGTGTGGCACCTCGAGCCGTCGCTGAGCGATGCGGAGATGGTGTACGCGGGCATCGAAGATGCGGCGCTGTTCCAGTCGAAGGATGGCGGCAAGACGTGGGAGGAGCGGTCGGGCCTGCGAAAGCACGGGTCGGGGCCGCACTGGGCGCCGGGTGCGGGTGGCATGTGCCTCCACACGATTGTGATCGACCCCACTGACGAGAAGCGCATGGTGATTGCGATCTCGGCTGCGGGGGCGTTCCGGACAGACGATGGCGCGGAGACGTGGAAGCCCATAAACCAGGGGCTGCGGTCGGCGCACATTCCCGACCCTACGGCGGAGGTCGGGCATTGCGTGCACCACATTGCGATGCATCCGAAGAAGCCGGGCACGCTTTTCATGCAGAAGCACTGGGACGTGATGCGGTCGGACGATGCGGGCGATTCGTGGCGCGAGGTGAGCGGGAACCTGCCGACGGACTTCGGCTTCTGCATCGATGTTCACGCGCATGAGCCGGAGACGGTATACGTGGTGCCGATCAAGAGCGACGGCGAGCATTTCCCGCTCGAAGGTAAGCTGCAGGTTTTTCGCAGCCGCAGCGGAGGCAACGAGTGGGAGGCGCTGACCAAGGGCCTGCCGCAGAAGGATTGCTACGTGAACGTGCTGCGCGACGCGATGTCTGTGGACACGCTCGATGATTGTGGCGTGTACTTCGGCACGACGGGCGGGCAGGTGTATTGCTCGCCAGACGGCGGCGACACCTGGGACGCGATTGTGCGTGACCTGCCGCCGGTGCTATCGGTTGAGGTGCAGACGCTGCCGTGAGTGCAAGGATGATTCGCGTGGAGTTGCCGGCGCACTTGCGGACGCTGGCCAAGATTAGCGGTGAGGTCGTGCTGGAGGTCGCCGAGCCGGTGACGCAGCGCACGGTGTTGGACGCGCTGGAACTGCGGTTTCCGATGCTGCTCGGGACGGTGCGCGATCACGCGACGCTGCAGCGGAGAGCGTTTCTGCGCTTCTTTGCGTGCGAGGAGGACTTGTCGTTCCAGGGCATGGATGAGCCGCTTCCGGATGCGGTGATTGCGGGCAAGGAAGCGTTCCTGGTGATTGGTGCGGTGGCCGGCGGGTAAAGAATTGTCCGCATCTTCATCGGCGGTGTGTACATCTATGAGGTGGGCCAAAACCACTTGGACAGGAGCAGCAGATGAAACTGACGGGGAACACGATTTTTATTACAGGCGGCGGAACGGGGATTGGGCGCGCGCTCGCCGAGGCGCTGCACAAGCTGGGCAACGAGGTGATCATTTCCGGGCGGCGCGCCGCTGCGCTGAAGGCCGCGACCGACGCGAACCCGGGTATGCAGTCTGTGGAGCTGGATGTGGCGAGTCCGGCGAGCATTGCGGCCGTGGCGGCGAAGTTGACGGCGGAACATCCGAAGCTGAATGTACTGATCAACTGCGCCGGCATTATGGCGCCGGACGGCGTGAATGGCGTCGTCGACGATGCGCTGGTCAGCTCGATTGTGAACATCAACCTGCTCGGCACCGTGCGCATGACGTCGGCGCTGATTGAGCACCTGAAGGCGCAGCCGTCGGCGACGGTGATCAACGTGTCGTCGGGACTGGCGTTTGTGCCGCTGGCGGTTACGGCCGTGTACTCGGCGACGAAGGCGGCAGTGCACTCGTACACACAGTCGCTGCGGTTCATGCTCAAGGGAACATCGGTGAAGGTGCTGGAACTGCCTCCGCCGTATGTGCAGACCGAGTTGATGGGAGCGGAGATGGCTGTCGATCCCCGCGCGATGCCGCTGGCTGAGTTCATCGACGAGACGATCAAGGTGCTGGGTACGGACGCCGATGAGGTAATGGTTGAGCGCGTGAAGATGCTGAGGAACAACCCCGGGCCGAACGAGGCAGCGTTCGTCAACCAGTTCAACGACATGATGGCGGGCGGCCACTAATTCCAGCGTTCACGAGAGCCTGCGCGTGGGAAGATAGCAGCAGCCTCCCAGGAGCAAATCTTGAGCTCTGATACCGCAACGGATGTTGAACTCGCAGAGGCGCTGGGCTCGATTTATACCGAGTCCGGCGCCAGCCTGCTTGCGCTGACGGAAGAGTCGCCGGTGCTGCTGGTGTTCCTGCGGCACTTTGGCTGCTCGTTCTGCCGGCAGGCGATCAACCAGGTCGCCGATATCAAGGATGAGCTGGCGCGGCGTGGTGTGAGGCCCGTGTTTGTGCACCTGGGGCCGCCGCACATTGCGAAGGCCAACTTCGACTACTACGGCCTGAACGATGTGGAGCGCATCAACGATCCGCAGGCGACGATCTATCGGCATCCGGCGTTCATGCTTTCGCGGACGAACCCGTTCTCGCACTTCGCGAATCCAGCGGTGATCGGGGCATGGCTGAAGGGCGCGATCTTCAAGTATGGGATTGGGAAGATCGAAGGCGACGGGCATCAGATGCCGGGAGTCTTCTTCCTGAAGGGGCCGAAGATCGTGCGGCGGTTTGTTCATCGCAACATTTCGGACCAGCCCGACTACCTGGGCTTGACCGCCTGAGAAGGGACGAGACGATGCCGGCAGAGAGCGGAAGCGCGTGGCCAGAGCTGAATTGGTCGGAGTGGAGTACGACGGCGGACACGCTGCACATGTGGACGCAGATCGTCGGCAAGACGCGGCTTGCGCTGAGCCCGCTGCAGGCGCATTGGTGGAACGTTCCGATGTATGTGAGCGCGCGTGGGTTGAGCACCGCGGCCATGCCTTATCGCGACGAGATGCTGGAGATCGAGTTTGACTTTGTGAGCCATGACCTGCGCTACCGGCTCAGCAGCGGCGCGATGCTCTCGACGCCGTTGCATGCGCAGACGGTGGCGGACTTTTACGCCGACTACCAGCGAAGCCTTGCTGCGCTTGGCGTTTCAGTAACGATCGATACGCTGCCGTGTGAGCTGAAGACGCCGGTCCGTTTTGACAGCGACACCGTACATGCGACCTACGACGCCGAGGCAGCGCACCGATTCTGGCGTGTGCTGGTGCGGGTGGACAGGATATTTCAGGAGTTTTCGTCGCGGTTTATCGGCAAGGTGAGCCCCGTACATTTCTTCTGGGGCAGCTTCGACCTGGCGGTGACGCGCTTCAACGGCCGCCGCGCGCCGGAACGCCCGGAGCTGGATCGCATCATGCGCGAGGCGTACTCGCATGAGGTGATCAGCGCGGGATTCTGGCCAGGGAATGGCGGCTTTGGGGAGGCAGCGTTCTATTGCTACGCGGCACCGGCACCGGCAGGGCTGGCGGAGGCAAAGGTGAGCCCGGCATCGGCGAAATACGATGCTGCGCTGGGTGAGTTCATTCTGAAGTATGACGATGTGCGTGCGGAAGCCGATCCGGATGCAGCGCTAATGGATTTTCTGGAGAGCACGTACGAGGCTGCCGCGGAGTTGGGCAAATGGGACCGGCGGGAGCTGGAGCGCGGGTAAGTGGGCTGCAGGTCTCTGCGCTTGGTTTGTCGTTACAGCGAGCGCGGTCTTGTTCAGTTGTGAGTTTTGAGTGGAGAAGTTTTGAGTTGTGGTGGCGCGGAGAGACGGTGGGCAGGAGCTCGGAGCGCAGAGATCATGAGCACAGAGAAAGCTTATGCTGCGGTGGATGCGTTTAGGGCCTTGTGGACCAAGGGCGCAACTCGGGTGCCGAGCAGTTCGATGGCGTGGAGCATCTTGGCGTGGGGCAGCATGAGGTTGGTCATCTGGAACGTGATGCGGTCGATGCCGCCTAACACCTCGTTGATGGTGAGGATCTTTTCGGCGACCGTTTCGGGGTCGCCGATCATGAGTGCGCCTCCGCGGCTGCGCGCGGCGTCGTACTGCGGGCGCGTGGTTGGCGGCCAGCCGCGCTCCTTGCCGATCTCGGTGAACATGTGTGCGTAGCCGGGGAAGAAGTCGTCCGCGGCCTGCGCGGTGGTGTCGCCGGTGAAGCCGAGGGAGTGGATGCCGACCTTCAGCGTTTCGGGTGCGTGGCCCGCGCGGTGGCCGGCTTCGCGGTAGAGGTCGATGAGCGGACGGAAGCGGCGGTGCTCGCCTCCGATGATGGCCACCATGAGCGGAAGGCCGAGCGCGCCGGCACGGACGAATGACTGCGGCGTGCCACCAACGCCGACCCAGACGGGGAGCTTCGGTTGTAGCGGGCGTGGGTAGACGCCTTGCCCGGTGAGCGACGCGCGATGTTTGCCTGACCATGTGACCTTGGTGCTGTCGCGCAGGGCGAGCAGGAGGTCGAGTTTTTCGGCGAAGAGCGAGTCGTAGTCCTTGAGTTCGAGGCCGAAGAGCGGGTAGGCCTCGATGAAGGAGCCGCGGCCGGCGACGATTTCCGCGCGGCCGTGCGAGAGGAGGTCGAGCGTCGCGAACTCCTGGAAGACGCGCACGGGGTCGGCGGCGCTGAGTACGGTGACGGCGCTGGTGAGGCGGATGCGCGTGGTGCGTGTGGCGGCGGCAGCAAGGATGATCTGCGGGGCAGAGTCGAGGAACTCCGGGCGATGGTGCTCGCCGATGCCGAAGGAGTCGACGCCGGCCTGGTCGGCGAGAACGATCTCTTCCACGAGATTGCTGAGGCGCTGTGCGGGGGTGAGGGTCTGGCCGAGGGCGGGATTGGTGTTGATGGAGGCGAAGCTGTCGATGCCGATCTGCATGGTGGGTTTCCCGTTAGTCCGTTTTATGTTTGCGGCGGATTCTATTGATGTCAATATAATTGATGTAGTCAGATTCGAAAGGGATTCAGATGGCGCAGAAATCAGGCAAGCCGGGCAGCAGGATGGGCGGGGTTCGAGTGTGGCTGGTGTTGATGAAAGCCTTCCACGCACTGCAGGCCCATGCCGCGGCGAGCCTAGAAGGGTGGGGGCTGGGCCTTTCGGACTTCAGCGTGCTTGAAGTGCTTTTGCACAAGGGGCCGATGCCAGTGAATGCGATTGGGCCGAAGGTGTTCTTGACGGCCGGATCGATCAGCACGGCGGTCGACCGGCTTCATGCGAAAGGGCTGGTATCGCGCACTGAAAGCAGTGAGGACCGGCGGGTGCGCGTGGTGGAGTTGACGGCTAGAGGAAAGGCTTTGATTTCGCGGGTATTCGCGGAGCATGCGGAAGCGATGGAGGCTGCTGCCGCCGGATTGTCCGGGCGCGAGAAGGTCGAATTGGCGGAGTTGCTGAAGAAGATGGGCAAGTTTGCCGAGGCGTTGCCGAAGGGGGCGATGCCTCCGCGGTGAGCTAACGGCATCTGTCCGTTATGTCAGTGTGGCGGGTTTGTGATCAACATTGAAACGATGCTGGCGGACATCAGGTTGGCCATCGTTCCGGCAAGCATGGCGCGGAGGCCGAGGCGGGCGAGTTCGTTGCGGCGATGCGGGATCAGCGCGCCGATGCCGCCGATCTGCATGCCGATGGAGCCGAGGTTGGCGAAGCCGCAGAGCGCGAAGGTGGCGATCGAAAAGGTGCGCGGCGTGAGCTGGCTCTTCCACAGACCGAGCTGCGTGTAAGCGACGAACTCGTTGAGCACGGCGCGTGTGCCGAGCAGGTTGCCGATCTTCTGGCACTCGGCCCAGGGAATGCCGATGAGCCAGGCCACCGGCGATGCCAGCGTGCCCAGCGCATTGCCGAGCGAGTGCGGGAAGCGGATGCCGTGAGCCCAGAGGACGTTCGAGGTGCCGAGCATGATCGCGTTCACCAGGCCGACCAGCGCGAGGAAGCTGATGAGCATGATGGCGACGTTGAAGGCGAGCTGCCCGCCGTCGATGGTGCCGCGGGCGATGGCGCCGATGAAGTTTTCGTTGGAGTGCTCTTCGGAGGGCGGCATGGTGACGGTGCCGGCGGTGGCTGGGACTTCGGTTTCCGGCACGAGCATTTTGGCGACGAGGATGGTGCCGGGCGCGGTCATGATGACGGCGGAGAGGAGGTCCTGTGCGTTGATGCCGAAGCTGATGTAAGCCGCCATGATGCCCCCTGAGACGTGGGCCATGCCGGAAGTCATGATGGTCATCAGCTCGGAGCGCGTGGCGCCGCCGAGGAACGGGCGGATGGTGAGCGGGGCTTCGGTTTGTCCCATGAAGATGCTGGCCGCGACGTTGGTGGATTCGGCGCCGCTGGTGCCCATGGTCCGCTGCATGATCCAGGCGACGACCTTGATGATCTGCTGCATCAGGCCGATGTGGTAGAGGATCGCGAAGAATGCGGAGACGAAGATGATCGTCGGCAGCACGGCGAAGGCGAAGGTGGAGAGCGCGTCTCCGGGGGTGCCGAGGCGTCCGAAGACCATCGAGGAGCCGTCTGCTGCGTGGCCGAGCATGGACGTGACGGCGACCGAGCCGGCGTGCAGGATGCGCTGTCCGTAGGGCCACTTGATAACCAGGAAGGCGAAGATGACCTGCAGGCCGAGACCCCAGCCGACGGTGCGCCAGCGGATGGCGCGACGGTTTGTGGAGAACGCGTAGGCGAGTCCGAGGAAAGTGATGAGTCCCAGAAGTCCGGTGAAACGGGCCACGTGTACGCTCCGAAAATAAAAAGGATGTGAAGGGGAGAGTGTACGGCGTGAGAGGGTGGGACGCCAACTTTCTTTGTTGGTGGTGCGGGTTTGAAGGAGAGCGATTTAGAAATGAGCTTCGAGTCGCGAGTTTCGGGTTTCGAGTCTAAAGACGACAGATGAGGAGTTCACGCTCGTAGATCATCTCCGGTGGGAGGTGGTCATGCAGTGCGAGGAAGAGCTCTTCGTGGCCCATGACTTCGCGCTTCCACTGCGCACGGTCCACGGTCTGGAGAACGTCGAACTGCTCGCGGGACATCGGCAGGCCGTTCCAGTTCATGTCCTCGTAGTGGGGCGTCCAGCCGATGGGGGTTTCCTTGCCCTGTGCGCGGCCGCGGACGCGGTCGACGATCCACTTGAGGACGCGCATGTTTTCGCTGTAGCCGGGCCAGAGGAAGTTGCCGTCGGCGTCCTTGCGGAACCAGTTGACGTGAAAGACGCGGGGCGTGGCGGAGAGCTCGCGCTGCATCTTGAGCCAGTGCCGGAAGTAGTCGCCCATGTGGTAGCCGCAGAAGGGCAGCATCGCCATGGGGTCGCGGCGGACGACGCCCATTGCACCGCCGGCTGCGGCGGTGGTTTCAGAGCCCATCGTGGCGCCGACGTAGACGCCGCTGGACCAGTTGAAGGCCTGGAAGACGAGCGGCATGGTGGTGGGGCGGCGGCCGCCGAAAAGGAAGGCGGAGATGGGCACGCCGTCGGGCGACTCCCAGGCGGCGAGGTCGATTGAGGGACACTGCGCGACCGGCGCGGTGAAGCGGCCGTTGGGGTGCGCGGCGGGTTTGCCGGTGATCTTGCCGATTTCGGGGGTCCAGATGTCGCCTCGCCAATCGAAGCACTGCGGCGGCGGAGCGTCGGTCATGCCTTCCCACCACACGCCGCCTTCGGGCGTCAGCGCGACGTTGGTGAAGATGGTGTTGCGCGCGAGTGTCGCCATGGCGTTGGGGTTGGTCTTCGCGCTGGTGCCGGGCGCGACGCCGAAGAAGCCCGCCTCAGGGTTGATGGCGCGGAGCTGGCCGGTGGCGTCGGGTTTGATCCAGGCGATGTCATCGCCGACGGTCCAGATCTTCCAGCCGTCGAAGCCGGTGGGCGGGATCATCATCGCGAAGTTCGTCTTGCCGCAGGCTGAGGGGAAGGCGGCGGCGACGTAGGTCTTTTCACCTTGCGGCGACTCGACGCCTAGGATGAGCATGTGCTCGGCCATCCAGCCTTCGTCACGCGCGATGTTGGAGGCGATGCGCAGCGCGAAGCACTTCTTGCCGAGCAGCGCGTTGCCCCCGTAGCCGGAGCCGTAACTCCAGATCTCGCGCGTTTCGGGGAAGTGGACGATGTACTTGGTGTCGTTCTGCGGCCAGGAAACGTCCTTCTGCCCCGGCGCGAGCGGAGCGCCGACGGAGTGCATGCAGGGAACGACGCGCTTGGTGGCCTTGTCGATCTCAGCGAACACCGGAGCGCCGATGCGGGCCATGATGCGCATGTTGACGACGGCGTAAGCGGAGTCGGTGAGCTGCACGCCGATCTGCGAGAGCGGCGAACCGATGGGACCCATCGAATACGGCAACACGTACATGGTGCGGCCGCGCATGCAGCCGCGAAAGAGGCCCTTAAGCTTCTTGCGCATGACGTACGGGTTTTCCCAGTTGTTGGTGGGGCCGGCGTTGTCTTTGGAGAGCGAGCAGATGAAGGTGCGGTCTTCGACTCGGGCAACATCGTTGGGCGAGGAGCGCGCGTAATAGCAGCCGGGCCACAACTCCTGGTTGAGCTTGATGAATGTGCCGGCGTCGACGAGTTTCTGGCAGAGGTACTCGTTTTCGGCGTCGGAGCCGTCGATCCAGTGGATGGCGTCGGGCTGTGTCAGCTCGGACATTTTCTCGACCCAGCGGATGAGGTGCTTGTTTGTGGTGAGGATGCGGGTCGAGGTTGCCGAACTCTTCGCAGCTGCCGCCATGTGGCCTCCATCGTTACAGTGACACTAAAAAGACTAGAGCAGCGAGGACGCGGTTGTCCCGGTCTTTCCGGTGAAAACTTGTTCAGAGAGGCCGGAACGCGCGGTTATCGGAACACGAGAGGACTGTCATACCGGTTGTGGCGCAGGGTCTCTGATGCCGCCGTGATGGAGTGGGCCGCTGGGGTTTGCAGGAGCTCAGAGCCCAGAGCTGTCGAGCTCAGAGGCGTGCAGCGACGGCGGATGCGATGATGATCGATAGGCGTTTGAACCTTTGCCGGGGCCCTCTGCATCGTACATATGAGAGACATCGAGGAGTGAGCGACAATGGTCGAAGCACAGAGCGCAGGCAGGCGGCCGCGGGTCGTGGTTGTGGGCGCGGGATTCGGTGGCATCAACGCAGCAATGGGGCTGGGCAAGCTGCCGGTGGATGTAACGGTAGTCGATCGCAAGAACCATCACACATTTCAACCGCTGCTGTACCAGGTGGCCCTGGCGGTGTTGTCGCCGGGCGATATTGCGCAGCCGATACGGGCGATCCTGAGCGGCAATGCGAACACCGAAGTGATCATGGATGAAGTGACCGGCTTCGACACCACGGAGAAGCGCGTGTGTCTGAAGAGCGGCACCGAGCTGATGTACGACTACCTGGTAGTCGCGACGGGATCGACACACAGCTACTTCGGTAAAGATCAGTGGGCGAAGGTTGCGCCGGGGCTGAAGACGCTGGAAGATGCGACCGAGATCCGGCGGCGCGTGCTGCTGGTGTTTGAACTGGCCGAGCGGCAGATGCTGGAGACGGGTGTTCATCCGCCGCTGAACTTTGTGATCATCGGCGGAGGGCCCACGGGCGTTGAGCTTGCGGGCGCGATCTCCGATATCGCGAAGCTTTATATGCGGAAGGACTTCCGGCACATCGACCCGGCGATGGCACAGGTGCTGATTCTTGAAGGGTCGCCGGCGATCCTGGGGGCGTATCCCGAAGACCTGCAGCGTAAGGCAATCGAGCAGTTGAACGCGCTGGGCGTGAAGACGCGCACCAATGCGCATGTGACGGACGTGCAGCCCGGATACGTGATGGTCGGCGATGAGCGTGTGGAGAGTGCATGCACACTATGGGCTGCGGGTGTGCAGGCCTCGCCGCTGGCGAGGATGCTTGCCGACCCGCTGGGCTGCGAGGTGGACCGCCGCGGCTGCATGATGGTGGACGACTACCTGAATCCTCCGGGGCATCCCGAGGTCTTCATCATCGGCGACATGGCGCACTTTCTGCAGGACGGCAAGCAGGTGCCGGGGGTCGCCCAGCCCGCGATGCAGATGGGTGCCTATGCGGCCAAGCGCATTGGTCTGCTGGTGGAAGGACGAGCGCAAAAGCAGAAGCCCTTCCGCTACTTCGACAAGGGCGACATGGCGACCATCGGGCGCAAGGCGGCGGTGGCGCGCATCGTGTGGCCCTTCCACGCGCACTGGAGCGGCTTTATGGCGTGGGCGACCTGGCTGCTGGTGCACATCTTCTTCCTGATCGGCTTCCGCAATCGGCTGGCGGTGTTCAGGCAATGGGCGTTCACGTACCTGAGCTTCCAGGACGGCGTGCGCCTGATTGTCGGCTCCCAGGAACTGCCGGGGTGGAACACGCTGAACGAAACGGCGGGGACTGCCGTGCAGACACCTGCGGAAACTCACTCCACTACCGTGGCGTAGAGCGAGCAGGGCGGCGCGGACAAACCCGGTGAAGGCGAATAGCGCTTCGCGCCCACAGTGCCGCAAATGGCGCTCGTCACAGCCGTGAAAATCGTGGCTTCTAAAGCCAACCTCTGCAACGCAGGCGGCTTCTCATTTCGTTGCGGAGGCGCGTCGAACGTCGTGCGTATGCCCCGTGGATTCAAAAGGAGACCACAATGGCACTACTCGACGTTTTGATCGACGAACTTCGCGATATGTACAGCGCGGAGAACCAGCTCGTGAAGGCCCTGCCGAAGCTTGCCAAGGGCGCCAAAGATCCGCAGCTGAAAGAGGGTTTCAAGACGCACCTGGAAGAGACCAAGGGGCAGGTGGTGCGGCTGCGCCAGGTGTTCGAGCAGCTCGGCAAGAAGCCCACCGGCAAGCACTGCGAAGGCATGGAAGGCGTCGTGAAGGAAGGCGCGGAGGCTCTCGAAGAGGATCTGGATGACGCGTCGTTCGACAGCGGCCTGATCGGCGCTGCGCTACGCACCGAGCACTACGAGATCGCGGGCTACCATGCGTGCATCGCGATGGCGAAAGCGCTCGGGCTGACGGAAGCGGCAGGGTTGCTGAAGGAGAACCTCGACGAGGAGATCAACTGCGCGAAGCAGATCCAGACTGCGTCGAAGACGATCTTCCGGAACGCGATGCAGGAGGAAGAGGAAGACAAGGACTCCAAGCCTGCGTCGAAGAAGAAGGCCAGCGAGAAGACCTCGGAAAAGAAGAGCAAGGAAGACGAGCGCAAGGCGGCGGCCGATGTGAAGAAGGCCGGCAAGCCCGCGAAGAAGGCTGCGGTCGATACGGATGATGAAGACGCGAGCGACGAGGCGGAGCAGGTTTAGCTCGGCAGTGTTGCAGAAGTGCGAAAGGCGTCCCGGTGTGGGACGCCTTTCGTGTTTTGCGATTGTGCAGTGCTAGACGCCGACGGCTTCCGTCTCGCGCACCTTGACGGGCGTGAGCCAGTTGTAGCGGTCGGGCGCGAGGCCGTTGACGATATCGAAGAAGGCCTTGTGCAGCATCGACGTGATGGGCCCCATGGTGCCGTCGCCGACCAGGATGCGGTCGACCGAGCGCAGGTGCGTGACCTCCGCGGCCGTGCCGGTGAAGAAGGCTTCGTCGCAGATGTAGAGCAACTCGCGCGGAAGCGCCTGCTCGACGACAGGGATGCCGAGTTGGCGAGCGAGTACCAGCACCGAGTCGCGCGTGATGCCGTTGAGCACCGAGTTCGCGAGCGGCGTGGTGTAGAGCGTTCCTCCGCGGATGATGAAGAGGTTCTCGCCGGAGCCCTCGGAGAGATAGCCGTTGGTATCGAGCGCGATGCCTTCGGCGTAGCCGTTGATCTCGGCTTCCATGCGGATCAGCTGAGAGTTCATGTAATTCGCGCCGGCCTTGGCGAGCGACGGCATGGTGTTCGGCGCGAGGCGCGCCCAGCTGGAGATGCAAACGTCCGCGCCGTCATTGCCCGGAACGTACTTGCCCCATGGGAAGTTGGCGATGTAGATCTCGACCGGCGACCTGAGCGGATTGACGCCGACTTCGCCGTAACCGCGGAAGGCGATCGGGCGGATGTAGCAGGGCACTACGCCGTTGGCCTCGACCACGTCGATGACGGCTTCGCTCAACTGCTCGACGCTGTAGTCCAGCGGCATGCGGTAGATTTTCGCGGAGTGGATGAGACGCTGCATATGCTCGGTGAGCCGGAAAATGCCGGCGCCTTCTGGCTGCGTGTAACAGCGGATGCCTTCGAACACGGAAGAGCCGTAGTGGATGACGTGGCTCATCACGTGAATGTTGGCCTGCTCCCAGGGAATCAGTTCGCCGTTATGCCAGATGTTCGCTGTCGTTGTGAGGGCCATCAGTCGATCTCCTTCGATAGAGAGAAATTATACGTTTTGAGCCCGTGATTGCGCTTTTGGTGTGACGGTCGGCAGCTACGCGACTGCCAATAGCGGTCAGACACATTCATCCGAGCCTTATAACCTCATGAAACAATCCAATCTGCATGTTTGATCCGCATACAGCCGCGCTGAAGACGCTGGAAGGCTCTGCGTACGTGCGTTTTTCAGTGCTGGCGCTGAGCTCGATCTTCTTCCTGGTCGACCCGTTCGCCGCGCTGCCGACGTTCCTCGCCGTCACCTCCGGGCAGGACGCGCGCAAGCGCCGCCGCACCGCGCGCAAGGCCTCGCTGACGGCGTTCGTTGTACTCACCGCGTTCGCGATTGCGGGGACGTACATCTTCAGGATGTTCGGCATTACGCTGCCGGCGTTCGAGATTGCGGGCGGCGTGATCCTGCTGCTGATCGGTCTGGACATGCTCGAGGCCAAGCGCTCGCCCACGCAGGAATCGAGCGGCGAAACGGCCGAAGCCGCGAGCAAGGAAGATGTGGGCATCGTGCCGATGGGCATCCCTATGCTGGCCGGGCCGGGCGCGATTACGAGCGTGATGGTGCTGGTGGGGCAGGCGCAGAATCACTGGCAGTTCGGCACGATCATCGTGTCGATCGCGATTACCGCGGCGATTTCGTTTGCGGTGCTGGGCAGCGCGACCCGCGTGGCCATGCTGCTGGGCGAGACGGGCATACGCATCCTGGTGCGCATTATGGGCATGCTGCTGGTGGCGCTGGCCGTGCAGTACTTCGTCAACGGTATGACGGACCTGGGCGTGCTGGTGAAGCCCGCGCCCTGAGCGGTCAGGGCTTGAGCGGCGCGGTGGTCTGCTGGATCAGCTGCATCAGCTTGCGCGCATCGGCCTTCATCGGCTTTTCGTCTGAGGCGAAGTTCCCCTCGGAGAGGTCGTCCGACACCGCGTGGCAGGCGGAACAGCGCACCTTCATGGTCACGGAGAACTGCTTCATTACCGACATTAGCTGCGACTTGGTGATGTTCGCAGGAAGGACTGTCAGGTTGGTGAAGGTGTCGGGAATGTTGGGACGCTTTGGCGCGGAGGCGGCGGGTGCCTGAGGTGTGGGCTGTTGGGCGGCAAGTTGTCCCGCGGTAGCTGGCAGGCAGGCGAGGAAAAGCAGCGCGCTGAAAACAGGGTGATTTCGCATAGATATTCTTCTCACGCGCGGAGCGATCTGGCGATGTTTATCTTTGCGAAATGAGGCGCGTCTGAGCCGGCACCGCTAGTGCAGCAACAGCGCCGATCCCGCGATCAAGGCTCCCGCAACGCCGAGCGTGAGACCGCCCAGGAAAAAGACGCGCTGGCGGGTAAGCAGGGTGATCGAGGAGAGCACGACGGCAATCTGCAGCAATGCCTCGCCGAGATCGTAGCGGCCGGCGGAGCGCTCTGACTTCTGCACCTCCGCTTCGAATTCGGTTGCCTGTTTCTGCTCTTCAGCAAGGTCTTCGTTCCACTTCTCGATGTGCTTTTTGTAGTCTCCAAGCTTCTTTTCGACTGCAGCGGCGTTTGAGCTGGGCTGCAGCACCAGCAGATCGGAGGCGACGCTCTCGTCGTGCTGGCGAATCTTCTTGGCCTGGTACTCGTTCCACTGGTCTGAGGCCTTGGCCTGGTTCAGCACGGCCTCGGTATGAGAGCGGTGGCCGAGGACCGTCACCATCGCCACCAGTACTGCGAGGATGCTGATCGCGAGCGAAACGTGGGTCATGTGGGTTTCGGTGCCTTTTTCGACGCTTTCGACGAATTCCTTGATTTCCGTAGGTTCCATAGGGGGATTGTAAGGTCTTCCACAGCGTTCCACAGGGGGTGGGTTGCAGGAACGTTACAGGGCTGCTAATCTCAGGAAGTCGCAAAGAGGAACGGTTCTGAGCGGCGGGAAGCGCAGGGGTTGCAAAGCGAAGCAACCTGCGGTATCCTAAGAAAGTTGTAAATGAGCTTCGCGCCTGAGCCCAGCAAGTTGTATGAGCTGGAGCGTTGACGGCAAGCCGGAGCGCAGTCCAAGCGTTTGATCGCGGTTGTAAGAGCTCAAATGAGCCTTCCGCACCCAAACCCAAGCCACTGCAGTTGAATTATCAGGAGCTGAGGCTCCGCGACGCTTTTCTCGGGTCGTTACGCTGTTTTGAGATTTTTGCGCTGTTCGAGTTCTGACGGAAGTCGCTAAAAGTGAGCCCGAAGAAAGTTCGAAAAGAGTGTTGACAAGCGAAGCGAGATTAGATAATCTCAAAAAGTTCGCGCAAAACGCTCGAGTATGCCCGGTGAACAAAGCAACACTCCTGGGATGCGCTGATGAAGCAGATCAGCCCACTCGACACCAACACCAAGCGCCATCAAGTTCGAGGACACAAGTCGAGGGTTTCGGCCCCGATGTTGGTCCTTGATCCAAAACTACCCGCTTAGGCGAGAGTAGTCAGGATCTTTGACAACATAGTTGAACGTGCCAGTCGTGAGATGAAGTGACCTTTGGTTGAGTCATTCTCACTAGTTTTATCCTCCGCTCCTTTTCGAGCGAGCGGAGGCGGTTGACTCTTGGGACCCCTGTCCTACAAGAGCAACCACACCAAGATTAAACGAGAGTTTGATCCTGGCTCAGAATCAACGCTGGCGGCGTGCCTAACACATGCAAGTCGCACGAGAAAGGGACTTCGGTCCTGAGTACAGTGGCGCACGGGT